>Ga0209935_1000007_pt1 | contig 1566433 bp, 1431 predicted proteins | sample ThiBio_1000_plan_2_FD_183958 | JGI IMG/M metagenome (GOLD analysis project Ga0209935, IMG submission 183958) | Wastewater bioreactor microbial communities from Cape Town, South Africa - Thiocy_cont_1000_plan (SPAdes) | ecosystem: Engineered > Bioreactor > Thiocyanate-remediating >... | reverse complement strand
TGCGAAGGACGGCAATCTGCCCGCTCTCGACTGGCGCAGTCTTGCCGATCCGGACGCGACCACGGCGATCTACATGCCGCGCGGCCACCTCGCCGCGCTGGTGGAGAAGATCATCGCCGCCGGCCTGTCGCCCGACACACCGGCCGCGGCCGTCGTCAACGCGACGCGCGAGAACCGCCGCAGCCTCGTCACCACGGTTCAGGCGCTGCCTGCGGTCGCCACGACATTGCCATCGGAGGGACCGTTGATGGTGCTGATCGGCGCGGCTCTCGACGAAGTGGCTCAACGTCAGGGCCGCGATCCGTCATCTCACCGCATGCTGCAGCACGCCGGCTGAACCCAGACGTCAAATATCGCGCGATAGCTTTTTCGACCGTGCCTGACTACAGTCGGCAGACTGTTCTTTGCCGGTTCGAACATGCCGATTGCGGATCAATACCATCGTCTGGAGCTTGGAACCGCTGCGCTCCTGATCGCCACTTTCGCGGCGGGGTGTGCGCCGCGGCCCGGTCCCGACGTGCTTGCCGCAACCGGCCGGACGGTGCCGGGCGCAAAGGCCGTCGCGGTGTATGTGGCGACCACGCGCGCCCGCGATGTCCCGCATCAGAACGTGTTTCGCAGCGGGCGGGCGGACAAGGTCAATTTCGCCGAATTCACGATCTCGGTGCCGCCGACGCATCAGCCGGGCATGATCGAATGGCCGGTCGGCGCGCCGGACCCGGCGACGACGTTTGCCACGGTGCAGCAGAGCGTCCTCGACGGACCATCCTTCGTGCGCGCCGTCTCGCATCACACTGATGCGAGCGGAACGCACAATGTCGGTGTGTTCGTGCACGGGTTCAATTCCAATTTCCAGGAATCGCTATTCCGCTTTGCGCAGATGGCCGCCGATTCAGATGTGCGCGGTACGCCGATCCTGTTCGCGTGGCCGTCGGAGGCGCGAGTCACCGGCTATCTCGCCGACAAGGAGGCCGCGACGTTCTCGCGCGATGCGCTCGCCAATCTGTTGACGGAACTGGCGCGGCAGCGGCCGACCGGCAGTATCACCGTCGTCGCGCACAGCATGGGCGGATGGCTGACCGTGGAGGCGCTGCGGCAGCTTCGCCTGAACGGGCAATCGGCGGTGCTGGCGCGGTTGAACGTGATCCTCGCCGCGCCGGACATCGATGTGGACGTGTTCCGGCAGCAGATGGCGGTGATCGGCACGCTCAAGCGCCCGCTCACGGTGCTGGTGTCGCCCGATGACAAGGCGCTGTCGTTGTCCGGCGCCATCGCCGGAAGCCGGCCGCGCGTCGGTGCGCTGAACGTGCGCGATCCCAGGGTCGAGGGACTGGCGCTGAAGTCGCAGATCCAGATCGTCGATATCTCGACCCTGAAAGCGTCCGATGGTTTCAACCACGATCGGTTCGTCAATGTCGCGGCGCTCTATCCGCGGCTGGTGGCGTCGGCCGATACGCCGGGAAGCGGCTTGCGCAATGCCGGCGCGTTCGTGCTGAACACCGTCGGGACGACGCTGTCGGCACCGTTCAGTCTGGCCGGTGAAGCTCTGGCCGGCGAGTGAGACATAACGAAGCCGGGGAGGCGGGCTCCCCGGCTTCGCGCATTTTAGCTCGTTTACTGAACTGGCTGATTTCAACCAGCTTACTTGAGCTGGCCGGCGACCTTCTCGATCGCCTTCGCGGCGCAGGCTTCGTCGAGGTGGCCGCCCGGCGCGCCGCCGACGCCGATGGCGCCGATCACCACATCACCCGCCTTGATCGGCAGGCCGCCGCCGAGCACCAGGAAGCCCTCGATCCGGGCGATGCCCGCCGCAGCCGGGTTCTTCTGCACGGTATCGGCGATCGCCGAGGTCGCGTTGCGGGCGGAAGCGGAGGTGAACGCCTTGTCGCGCGCGGCGGCAACGGTGTGCGGGCCGGCATTGTCGGCGCGGACCATCGCGCGCAGCACGCCGGCGCGATCGACCACGGCGGCGGTCACGTTGTACTTGTCGGCGGCGCAGGCGGCGACAGCGCCCTGGGCGATCTCGACCGCGAGGTTCGCGGAAATGTTCTTCTCGGTCAGCACCTGCGCGGACGCGGCGCTGGCGAGGGCAACGGTGGCGGTGGCGGCGAGGAGGAGGCTCTTGATCATTTCTGGTTTCCTGTCCTGACGGGTTGTGGAGAAAGCGTTTCGCTTGTCCGCCGCCAGAACTATCCGCCAGACCGGTTTTCGAGAATCCGCGACGCCACCGGTGGGCCTAGGTAGTCCTACCGAGAGGGTGCGTCCATCAAGGCCAGCCGCACTTGCTCGGCGACCGAACTGGTGCCGAGCTTGTCGGCGATATTGGCCCGGTGGGCGTCAATGGTTCGCGCCGAGAGATCGAGCGCCGCGGCGATTTCCTTGCTGGCCCAGCCGCGCGCCACCATGTCGAGCACCTCGCGCTCGCGCTCGGTCAGGGTGCCGAGCAAGGCGCGGGCGTCGCGCCGTTCCAGCCAGGTGTCGAGGCTGGCGAAGGCTTGATGGAGCGCTTCCACCAGCACCTCGCCATCGACCGGCTTGGTCAGGAAATCCTGGATGCCGGCCTTGAAGGCGCGGCGGCAGGCGGCGACGTCGCCATGGCCGGTGATCATGATGGTCGGCCAAGTGATGCCGCGTTCGGCGAGTTTCTGGTGCAGTTGCAGCCCGGAAACGAGCGGCATGCGCAGGTCCATCACCAGACAGCCGGGCTTGCTCTCGTCCACATGCGCGAGGAACACCGCCGGATCGCCGAAGGTCTCGATGCCGATGCCGTAGGTGCCGAGCAGCAAAGCGAGCGCCTCGCGTACCGCCTCGTCATCGTCGATCAGGTAGACGCGATGGGTCACTGGGCGGCCCCGCTCTGGGGCTCGATCAGCGGCAGCGAGATGGTGAAGCGCGCGCCGCCGCTTGCCTGATTGTCGGCCTCGATACGGCCGTCGACGCGCTCCACCAGCGTGGCGCAGAGTGACAGGCCAAGCCCCATGCCGTCCGATTTGGTGGTGACGAACGGCGTGAACAGTCTGGGCAGCAAGTCCGGCGCGATGCCGGGGCCATTGTCGCTGACGACGATCCGCGCTTCGCCTGCTTGCGTACCCGTGGCGATGGTGATGACGCCATTTTCGCCGTTCGTGTCCGCCGCGTTGCGGATCAGGTTGTGCAGCACCTGCTCGGTCTCGATCGCATCGACCAGCGCATGCGGCGCCGGCTCGTCGAGTTGCAGCACAAGCGTGACGCCGCGGCGTTCCAGATCGGCGTGCGTCAGCGCCACCGCCTCGGTGACGATGGTGTTGAGATTGTGGAGGATGCGCTGCGGCGTCTTGTTGGAGGCGTAATCACGCATCCGTCGCAGCATTTCGCCGGCACGCTTGGCCTCGCGCACGTTGAGCGACAGTGTGTCGGAAATCAGCGGCAGGTTCGGCTGATCCGCCTGCGCGAGCCGCAGCGCCGCCTGGCTGCGGCTGAGCAAGGCGGTGAGTGGCTGCGTCAGTTCATGGGCGATGCCGGACGCCAGTTCGCCCATGCTGTTGACGCGTGAAGCATGTGCGAGCCGTGTCTCGCGCTCTTTGATCGCAAGGCGGGCTTCCGCCGCGCGCGCCTGCTGCTGCGAGTGGGCAACGGCCGCGCGCTGCCGCAGCGCGAACACCAATGCCACGCAGAACAATGCCGCGATCAGCGCGAATCCGAGGAACTGGCGCGGCGGGATCAGTGCCGCGAGCGGTAGGGCCCGATCAAGCTGTAACAGCAACTGCTGTCCGTCGCCATCGATGACCTTCTCGAAATGTGGCGCGGTGAGCCACGGTACGCCGTCGCCGGAGGTCGGATCGGCTGATTGCGCGAACAGAGTCTGCCCGTGCAGACTGAGTTTGAGGTGGGCGAAGGTCGGGCGTTCTTCCGGTTCGAGCAGTTGCGCTGGATCTATCAGCAGCACGACTGCGAGGGGGGAATTGCCCGGCGCGCGCTTGGCCAGCAGATAGTGCTTGTCGTCGGCGGGGTAAATGAACGAACGGCCGCGCGGCTGCGCGGCGATTTCTCCGAGCCGCGGCGCGAGATCGATCCCGCCCCTGTCCGGCACGGCAACGACGGTCTGCGCCGAAAGTGTGGCAGACGATCCTTCCAGGGCGACCAGCGCGATCCAGACGATGCGCGGGTAGAAGCGGGTGATGCTCTCCATCACCTGCCGCGCCGCGCCGGGCGGCGCCGGCTCGCTGCCGCTCGACAGCGCGATCAGGCTGGTCAGGTGTGCGTCGTGCTGCGCCACGCGCTGCGAGATCAGCCGGTGCAGCGTGCGGCCGGTCACCTCCAGTTCGTCGGCCAGCCGCTGCCGGGCGGTGTAGACGGAGGCAAATGCGAACACGGCGAGCGCGGCGAGCCAGAGGATGGCGCCAAGCAGGCGGGGTTTGGCGAGCAGGTGGGTCACGAGGATCCCGGGGCGGTGAGGCTTGTCCGAATATAACGAAGCGCTGCCCGGCGCGCACCTCGGGTTGAGACGGCGTGGGGCGGCCATGATCTGCCGCTCATTCCCGTTAAGACGGAAATCTCGTCTTGGCTATCGGTAGGATTACCGATGGCGCCGAATGCGAGGAGGTTACGGTTTTCTCGAAGCCTCATGGTGAGGAGCGATGCATAGCATCGCGTCTCGAACCATGGGCGGGTGTGGCGCCGTGGCCGCCTCGCCCTTCGAGACGCGCCTGCGGCGCTCGTCAGGACGAGGCATAGTGAGAGTTCCTTATTTTTGACCGCCCTCTGCAGTCATGCCCGCATTTATTGCGGGCATCCATGTCTTGCTGTCTTTTTGCGGAAACAAAGACGTGGATGCCCGGCACAAGGCCGGGCATGACGCGGAGAGAATTGTGCTCGCTCTATTCCTCGTCTGGGGCGTTTACTTCCCGGACCAGTGCACGAAGCTCTTTTCGATCATCAGGAACAGGATGTTGAGCCCGTAGCCGAGCGCGCCGGCGGCGAAGATCGCCGCATACATGTCCGGCATGTCGAACAGTTGCTGCGCCTCGAACACGCGGAAGCCGAGCCCGTCGACCGAACCGATGAACATTTCCGCGACGACGACGATGACCAGCGCGAGGGACACGCCGTTGCGCAGGCCGACGAAAGTCTGCGGCAGCGATTCCATCAGGATCACGTCTTTCATCACCCGCCAGCGCGAGGCGCCCATCACCCGCGCGGCGAGGATGCGGGTCTTGCGCGCGTTCATCACGCCGTAGGCGACGTTGAACAGGATGACCAGCGCCGCGCCAAACGAGGCGACGTAGATCTTGGTGGCGTTGCCGACGCCGAAGATCACCAGAAACAGTGGGAACAACGCGGAGGCCGGCGTCGAGCGGAAGAAATCGACGACGAACTCGACCGAGCGATAGATCCGCTCGCTGGAGCCGAGCACGATGCCGAGCGGAATGGCGATGATGCCGGCGACCGCGGTCGCGGCAAAGGTGCGGATCACCGTCTGCCAGAAGTCGTAGAGCAGGCGGCCGCCGGTGAAGCCGTTCCACAGCGCCTTGAGCGCCGCATGCGGCGGCGGCAGCAGGACCGGATCGACGATCCGCGACCAGTAGCCGATGTACCAGATGGCGATCAGGCCGAAGACTCCGACCAGCGGCAGCAGCCGATCCGAGGACGCGAAACGGACGATGCGGTTCATGATTTGCGCACCTCGCGCTGGAACGTCTCGAGGCAGCGCCCCTTGAGTTCGACGAAATCGGGATCTGACAGCGTGGAGGGATGGCGCGGCCGCGCCATCGGCACCAGCGGGAAGTCGGCGATCTTGGCCGGGCGGCGCGACAGCAGCAGCACATAGTCGGCGAGATAGACGGCTTCTTCGAGATCGTGTGACACCAGCACCATGGTGGTGCCGGTTTCCTCGAACACGCGCTGCAACTGGTCGCGCATGAACAGGGTCATTTCGTAATCGAGCGCGGAGAACGGCTCATCGAGGAACAGCACCTCCGGCTCGACCACCAGCGCGCGCATGATCGAGACCAACTGCTGCTGGCCGCCGGACATTTCATAGGGGTAACGGGTGAGGTCGATCTTGACGCCGAGCCGTTCGACCAGCGCGTTGACGCGCTCCTTGGCCTGTTTCGCCGGCACTTTGCGCAAGGTCAGCGCATATTCGACATTGGCGAAGGCGGTCATCCAGGGGAACAGCGCCTCGCGGTAGTTCTGGAACACGTAGCCGATGCGGGTCTGCGCCAGCGTCTTGCCGCCGAACAGCACCTCGCCTTTGTCCACCGGGATCAGACCGGCAATCAGATTGATCAGGGTCGATTTCCCGCAGCCGTTCGGTCCGAACACGGACGTGAAACGGCCGCGGGGGATATCGAGATTGAAGTTGTCGTAAATCACGACGCCCTGAAACGTCTTCGACAGGCCGCGCACCGTGATGTGCGGGGTCGGCGCATCGTCGGGCCCATAGAGGGTGCGATACGAACCGACCGAGGCGAGCGCATTCATGGAAGCTTCCTGCGTTGACGTCACGGGTGGCGTCCTGCCGTTTCGTGTCTAGAATTTCTGCAGATATTTCGAGACATCGACCTTTTCCGGCAGCACGCCGGTCTTGGTCGAGAAGTCGATGAATGTCTGGAAGTCAGCGACGTCCTTCTGGGTGAGATCGCTGACCATGACGAATTTGACGAGCGGCACGGTGTCGACAATGTCGTCCGGCGTCAGCGTGTTCTTGAGCAGGTATTTGCGCGCTTCGTCCGGATGCTCGTTGATGAACTTCACCGCCTGCCCCCAGCCGGCGGTGAACCGCTTGGCGACTTCCGGCCGCGACTTCACGAATTCGGTGGTGATGGCGCAGCCGCCGACCCAGGCGTTGGCGTTGGGATTGCCGAGTACGGTGCGGGCAATCACGCCGGCCTCGAACGTGGTGGCGACGCCGAGCTTCTTCATCATCGTCGCATTCGGCTCGAGCGTGTAGCCGGCGTCGAAGGTGCCGGCCTTCATGGCGTTGACGTGCTGGCCCATGTCGAGCTGGTCGAGCTGGAATTCGCCTTCCTTGAGGCCGGCGGCGAGCAGCGCGGCGCGCGCCATGCTGACATTGGCCGGGCCGGGGGCGGACATGATCTTCTTGCCCTTGAGGTCGGCGAGCGACTTGATCGTCAGGCCCTTGCGGACGACGAACTGCTCCATCTCGTATTTGGCGTTCTGGCTGTTGACAGAGATGTACATGGCGACGCCGGGCTTCTTGAGATTGGCGTTCATGCCCTCGATCGTCACCAGCACCGACGAGGCATCGATCTGGTTGCCGATCATCGCCGCGACGTTCGGCGGGCCGCCGATCAGCCGCGTCGCTTCGATCTCGATGTTCTGGTCCTTGAAGAAGCCCTTCTCGATGCCGACGAACAGCGGCAGCGACGAGGACACCGGGAACACGCCGACCCGGACCTTATCCAGGGCATGGGCCGGACTGCTCAATGCAAAACCCGCGACCGCGGCCGCGAGCAGGAGGGCCGATTGACGGAAACGAGACAGCAGCATCTGGTAGTTCCCCCTGGTTGTGCGAGCCATCGTTGATCGCGGCCCGCGTTGAGTATGCACCATTTCGCGGTGCGAGGTTCAGTCAGGCGATCTCACTCACCTGCGTCGATGATAGCAATAACCGGGCCACCGCCATGCGGTCCCTGGTGCATGGCATCGACCGAGACGAACACCGCCGGATCGCCGATCGCCGCTGCCGCGACACCGCCCACCGCCGCCTTGGAATGACGATGGTGATGCACGTCGGAATCGTCGAGCATGATCTGCCGCCGCCCGCGCAGCTTGGCGCGGTGGTCCGCCTCGCACTTCATGAAGCAGTTGACCAGCTTGCCGTTGAGATCGCTGGCGCGCGGACGCTCCGGCAGCGACAAGCCCGCATCGCGGATCGCGTCGTAGATGCCGTCGATGTCGAGCGCATCCTTCATCACGCTATGACCGATCTTGTAGCGCCCGCCGGCGCCCGCCTTGTTGCCGAGCAGAACGATCTGCGCGCAGTCGAGTTCGACACCCGACGAGCACGAGGCGACCGACGAGTACAGGTCGAGATTGCGGCAGATCTCCTCCGCCTTCGGCATCGAAATCTCGCCGAGCGCGACGGCGATGCCGAGACCGGTGGTGCCGTTCGACACGCCCATGGATTCATGCACCTCGCAGAACACGTCATGGCCGCGCGACTTCGCATCATGGATCGTGTCGATGGTCAGCAGCGGCGTCTTGGTCTGGACGTAATGCACGTCCTTCGGATCGGTGATGCCGGCGTCCTTCATGGCGCGGCGCACGCCCTCCGCCACCTTCTCCACCATCGCCGGACGGCCGATGTCCTCCGGCAGGATCTGCGGGCTCAGCGCCGTGCCGAGCACCAGCCGCGGCGCATTCCCGCTGGCCTTCTTCTTCGTGCGCGCGAACACCGTCGCGTGCGGGGTGATCACGCCGTCGCAGCCGCCCGACCACACCATCGGCACCTGGCGGATGTCGTCCTCGCTGCGCGTGCCGTGCTTGGCCAGCACCGCGCGGAACGCCTGGTCGGCGAGAATGCGGGTGAAATCGTTGACGCCGCCGTTGCCTTCCGTTTTGCCGATAACGGCCACCACCTCGTCCGCCGCGAACTGGCCCGCGCGGATGCACGCCTCCAACCCGGACGCATCGGCAACACTCTTGATCTCAACCTTGGCGACTTCGATGGTCATTCCAGCGTCTTTCCTGCTTCGCCGGCCGTCCGGCCGGGCCTTTGTGAGGCCGGTCGGCTGCCGCTATTAATCGGGCAAGTGTCAAAGCGGGTGGCGCTGCTGTCCAACACGGTTTGAAGATAGAGTAATCGGAAATTCCGATAGTCCTCTGCCGATCACGCATGGCTCGCGGCCGCGTCCTTTCTGATGCAATGCAGCATATGGCGCGATCTTCATCGCTTCGCTCAATTCGTCGCCCAATTCCTGGGCGGCGCCCCGATATCTCCGTTGCAGATCGCAGGTGAATAGGGGCGCCAGTGCGAGCGAGCCGGGTTTTGACGAACGATAAGCCGTGGCGGCGGAAGGCTACGACGCCGACACGGCCAGCGGCGCCGGAATCCGCTGATGCGATTTCGGAATGGCTGCCTGATAGCCGGGCCGCGCCTTGATCCGGGCGATCCAGCCGGCCAGTGCCGGTTTGTCGTCCCACAGGCCGGCGAAGTTGAGTTCCTCGAGGCGATCGACGAACGGCGCGATGGCGATGTCGGCGAGGGAGAAGTCCGCGCCGCCGAACCAGTCATGGTCTTGCAACCGCCGCTCCATGCGGTCGATGGAGCGGGTGAAGATGGCGCGCGCCGCCGCAACGGCGTCGAGATCGGGCGGACCGTCAGTCAGCGCCTTGCGGAGAAATTCGGCCTTCTGCGGCGTCGGCGCGTGCGCGATCCGTTCCTCGACCAGCGCGCGCGGCAGCCGCGCGAAGGATTGCCGCAGCATCAGCTGATAGGTCGGTCCTTTCACCGACGGGTGCAGCACGTCGTCCTCGAACTTGACCCAGACGCGTGCATCGGCGCGTGCCGCGGGGTCGCGCGGCAGCAGCGCTGGGCCGGGCAAGACCTCGTCGAGATATTCGTTGATGATCGTCGACTCGACGATCACGCGCTCATCGTGCATCAGCGTCGGCACGACGCCGTTCGGATTGAGTGCGAGATAGTCCGGCGTCAACTGCTCCATCTGCTGGAGATTGACGATCCGGCTTTCCCACGCGGCGCCTTTCTCTGCGAGGCAGAAGCGTACCTTGATGCAGCAGAACGCGTCCCAGTCGTGATACAGCGTCAGCATGAGGGCGCGTCCTGCATTGTCGGTCAGTTCTATGCCGCTCCCGGCCCGCGATCGATGATCGCGAGCGGCGCGGTGCGAGCCTTGCGCAGCTTGTCACGCTGCGCCTGCGTCGCTTGCTCGTCGATCGCGTCGCCGGCCATGACGACGCCGTAGGCATCACGGGCGGCGTCGCGCGAAATCTTGCCCTGCACCACGTCGCGCTGCACGAGATCGGTCTCACGCTCCAAAGCGTCACCCCAGCCGCCACCACCGGTGGTTTCGACGCGCACCACCTCGCCGGCCGCGACCGGTTCGCCGTCGACCAGACCGCCGAGGCGGCGTTCATTCTTGCCGTTCGGATCGACCGTGACGACGAACGGCTTGCCGGCCTGGCCGCCGTTGACGCCGTAGCAGCCGAGCAGCACACGGTCGGCAGTGACGATGGTGTGGCAATCCACCAGCGCACGGTAATGTTTCTCGTAGCCGAGACCGCCGCGGCGCTTGCCGGCGCCGCCGGAATCGGTGCGGAGCGCGAGCTTCTCGACGATCAGCGGGAATTTCGTCTCGGTGAATTCTGCCGGCTGGTTGCGCGAATCCGGCACGATGTGGATCGCGTCGTTGCCGTCGGCATAGTAGCGCCCGCCGGAGCCGCCGCCGAGCACCTCGCGCGACAGGAACGGCTTGCCGTCGAGCCCGGTGCCGTAGAAGCCGGTGTAGCGGATCGTCTCCTGATCGGCAGGCATGCGGCCATCGACCGCCTGCGCGACGACGCCGGCCAGCAGCGACAGGCAGCGCAGCAGCACGAACGAACGTGCATTGGTCGCGGCCGGCCAGATCGGCGTGATCAGCGTGCCCTTGGGCGGGAAGATCACGTCGAAAATCTCGCAGACGCCTTCGTTGACGTTGATCTCCGCCGCGCGCTCCGGCGTGTCGGCGAGGTTGCGCAGGATCGGCGCGATCCATTTCACCAGGAACGCGCCGTCGGCATAGTCGGCCGGCCAGTTCAGCGGGCCGTCGGACTGCGGATCGGTACCGGTGAAGTCGAGCGTCATCTTGTCGGCGGTCTTGACCATCTTCAGCACGATCTTGTGCAGCTTGATGGTGCCGCCGACGTCGCGCTCGACGTAATCGTGCCAGACATATTCGCCGTCGGCGATCTTCGGCATCAGTTCGGTGCGGAAGGTGTCGCGGCATTTGCGAATGATCGTCTGGAAGCAGGCTTCGACGGTCTTGGTGCCGAAGCGCTGGAATAGTTCCTCCATGCGCCGCGCACCCATGATGCAGGCCTGGATTTCGCTGTCGAGGTCGGCCGACAGGATCTCCGGCAGGCGGGTGTTGCGGCGGATGATCTTGAACGCTTCGTCGTTGCGCTTGCCTTCGCTGTAGACACGGATCGGCGGCACGGCGAGACCTTCCTCGAACACCGACTGCGCGGTGCCGGGCATCGAGCCGGGGACGCGGCCGCCGATGTCGTCGTGATGGCCGAACGCCTGAATATAGGCGACCACCTCGCCGTCATGGAACACCGGCACGGTGGAGCACAGATCGGGCAGATGGCCGATGCAGCCTTCGGTCAGATAAGTGTCGTTCATCAGGAACACGTCGCCGGGGCGCATCGTTTCCGGCGGATAGTCGCGCAGCACGGCCTGCGGCATCGCCGAGTAGGAGCGGCCGGTGAGCTTGCGCGAATAGCGGTCGAACAGGCCGACGCGATAGTCGTGCGCCTCGCGGATCATCGGGCTGCGCGCAGTGCGCTCGATCGCGTATTCGATTTCGGCCTCGATCGAATTGAGCGTGCCTTCGACGATCTGCAGGATCACCGGATCGACGTCGGGCGTCGGCACCTCCGGCGCGGTCGGCCACGGATGCGTCTTCACGGCAGGCTGGCGGGCGATATCGGTGTGCAGGGTCATGATCGATCCTCCTCACTTTCCGTCGCGGATGATCATGATGCCATGATCATCGACAGTCAGGGTCTGGCCGGGGAACACAACGGTGGTCGAGCCGAATTCCTCGACGATCGCCGGTCCGGGGAACGTGGCGCCGGGCGCCAGATTTTTGCGGTCATAAAGCGGCGTGTCGCGGCGGCCGCCGTCGAAATAGACGGAGCGCGTGCCTTTCGATTCGGCTTTCTTGTCGGACTTCGGCAGCTTCGGCAGGCTCGGCCGTTCGATCATGCCGAAACCGGAGACGCGGAAATTGACGATCTCGACCTTCTGCTGGCCTTTGTAGTCGTAGCCGAAGGTGCGCCGGTGTGCGGCGTGGAAAGTATCGACGAGAGCTTCGACCACGGAGCCGTCGATCTTGCCGCCGGGCGCGGTGACGCGCACTTCCATCGACTGGCCGGCGTAGCGGATGTCGGCTTCGCGCACGAGGCGGATGCGGTCGCGGGCGATGCCATCCTCCTCGAGCCGCGCCACCGCATCGGCTTCGAGACCGCGATAGATTTCGGCGACGGCGGAGAGATCGACCTCATCTTCGTGCATGACGCGCGTGACCATCTGGTCGTTGCGCCAGTCCACGGCGAGCAGGCCGAACGCGGCAAGGTTGCCGGGGCTCGGCGGAATGATGCACGCCTTCATGCCGATCAGTTGCACCACGGCGGCCGATTGCACCGGACCGCCGCCGCCGAACGACAGCAGCGCGAAGTCGCGCGGGTCGATTCCGCGCTGAATGGTCATCTGCCGGATACGGTTGGCCTGGCTCCAGTTGGCGATCTCGATGATGCCCGCGGCGATCTCGTCCGGCGTCTTGCTGGAATTGAGCGCCTTGGCGAGATCGACCATGCCCTGACGCGCGCGCTCCACGTTCAGCGCGATGCCGCCACCGATCAGCGCGGCGGGAAGGCGACCGAGCACGAGATTGGCGTCGGTGATGGTCGGCTGCGAACCGCCGTTCGGGTAGCACATCGGCCCCGGATCGGCGCCCGCGCTTTTCGGGCCGACCCTGAGCTGCCCCTCGCGCGACACCCAGGCGATCGAGCCGCCGCCGGTGCCGATGGTCTCGATGTCGATCATCGGGATGCGCACCGGGAACGGACCGACCGAGCCGGAATTGGTGAGCTGCGCGATCTTGTTCTCGATCAGGCTCAAGTCGGTGGAGGTGCCGCCGGCATCGAGCGTGACGACATTGTCGAAGCCGGCGAGCGTCGAAATCACGGCGCTGCCGAGCACGCCGGCGGCGGGGCCGGAGAGCGCGGTGGTGATCGGCTTGTTCACCACCTGGCCGGCGCTCATCACGCCGCCGTTCGACTGCATCACCAGGAACGGCTTGTCGCGCAACTGGTCGCCGAGCGCATCCTTCACGCGCTTGAGATAACGCTCCATATGCGGCTTCACGAACGCATCGACCAGCGTCGTGATGGTGCGCTCGTATTCGCGATATTCCGGCAGCACCTGCGACGAGATCGAGATGGTGCCGTCCGGATATTCCTCGTTGAGGATTTCCAGCACGCGGCGCTCATGCGCGTCGTTGGCGTAGGCGTGGATCAGGCAGACGCCGATGGCACGGATGCCACGCGCTTTCAGGCTGCGCGCGGCCTGCCGCACGCTCTCCTCGTCGAGCGGGCGCAGTTCCTCGCCCTTGAAGTTCATGCGGCCGCCGACCTCGAACACCAGATCGAGCGGCACCGGCCGTTCTGGCTTCACCCAGAAATAGGAATTGCCGTAGCCGTCCGGCACCGCCTGCCGGGCGATCTCCAGCACGTGGCGGAAGCCGGTGGTGACAATCAGGCCGAGCGAGTCGATCGCGCCCTGCAAGAGCGCGTTGGTCGCGACCGTGGTGCCGTGGGCGAGACCGATCAGCTCGTCGGTGGTGGCGCCGACCTCGCCGAGGATCTTGTGCACGCCGTTGACGAGACCGAGGGCGGGATTAGCCGGCGTGCTCGGCACCTTGGTCACGGCGACGTGGCCGGAGGCCGCATCGACGCAAACAATGTCGGTGAAGGTGCCGCCGGTGTCGATGCCGATCCGCAGATGAGCTTTGGAGGAAGCCTGTGGCGCCATGGTCGACCGTCCCTGACAAGGAAAGCTGAAATCTGGCGGAAAGGGTCTATCGGGGCCGGGCCTCTGTCCAACAGCATTTGGGGATAGTAATATCGGAAAAACAGATTTCTCCGGCCTTCAGCTCGAAACGTCTGGCGGAAATTGGCAAATTTCCCTCAGTTTCTGAGGGGCTTCGAGGATGACGACGTGGAATTTCGGCAAATCCGATACGCGCTGGCCGTGGCCAAGGACCGCAGTTTCACCAAGGCGGCGGAGCGGCTGAACATCTCGCAGTCGGCCGTGTCCGAGCAGGTGAAGCTTCTGGAGGCCGAAATCGGCTTCGACCTGTTCCGACGCACAGGGCGCGGCATCGAGTCGACCGAGCGCGGCCGCATGTTTCTCTATGAGGCGGAGCGGGTGGCGAGCGACGTGCTCGGCCTCACCGATATCGCGCGCCGTCTGAGCGGTGTTGGCGTCGATACGCTGATGCTCGGCATCGGCTCGGGTCTCGCGCCGATCCTGCTGCCGCGGCTGTTCCCGCGCGACAATCCCCGCGCCAACCTGCATCTGGAGATCAAGACCGCGCCGACGCGGGTGATCTTCGACGAACTGCACAATGAGCGGATGGATATCGGCATCATCGCCGACGTCGGTCCCGACCGTGTGCCGTCGGGCCTGAGCAGCACGCCGCTGTTCGATCTCGATATCATGCTGATCCTGCCGCCGGATCATAAGCTGGCGTCGCATCCGGGGCCGATCGAGATCGGCCTGCTGGTGGACGAGCCGATGATCATGAACGAGTTGTCGATCGGCTACGGCGAGATCGTCGGCAACATGTTCAACGATCTCGGGTTGCGGCCGCGCATCAAGGCGGTGGTGGACAATGTCGAGACCATCAAGGTGATGGTGCAGACCGGCCTCGGCATCGCGCTGATCCCGGCGGGCGCGGCCGATCTCGAGGCGAAAGCCGGCTTGCTGGCGCTGCGCGCGACGGTGCCGTCGCGCAGCCTGTCGATCCATGTCTATCGCGCGGCGCGCAGCCTGTCGCGCCGCAAGGAACTGCTGCTGACGCAACTGCTGGAGGGAACGCCGGCGGATTGACCGGCTTTCGCTCAGGTCGGCTGAAAGTTGACCGACTTCAGCAGCTCGTCGCCACGCTTCTGGTAGCCGCGCGCGAAATCGTCGAACTGCTCGGGCGTTTCGACCACCGGCTCGACGCCGATCTTGGCGAGCTGGCCGCTCGCCGCCAGCGCCTTGATCGTCTCGTTGATCGCGGCATTCATCGCCGTCACCTGATCGGCGGGCATGCCTTTCGGGCCCCACACGCCATACCACGAGGCGTGGTCGAGGCCCGGCATGCCGGCTTCCGCGGCGGTTGGGATGTCGGGTGCGAGATTGCTGCGCTTCGACGAGGTGAGCGCGATCGCCTTCACCTGGCCGCCCTGCGCCATCGGCAACAGCGCCAGCACCGGGTCGATCAGCAGTTGCACATGGCCGGCGGCGACATCGGTGAGGCCGGGCGCGGTGCCGCGATAGGGCGCGATGGTGAGGTTGAGCCCGGCGAGTTTGTTGAACGCGACGGTCGCAAGATAGCCCGGCGCGCCGAGCGCGGAGGTGGCGAAGGTCCAGTTGTCCGGATGCTGGCGCGCGTCGGCAACGATCTCGGTGATGTTCTTCTGCGGCAGTTTCGGCGACATCACCAGCAGCATCGGCGCTTCGCCGGCACGCGCGATCGGCGTGAAGTCGGTGATCGGGTCATAGGGAGCGGATTTCATCACGCTCTGTGCCATCACATGGGTGCCGGCCGAGAACAGCATGGCGTAGCCGTCGGGCGCTGCCTGCCGCACGGCCTGGCCGCCGACGGTGCCGCTGCCGCCACTGCGGTTATCGACCACAACGGTGTAACCCTTGGTTTCCTTCAGCTTCTCGGCAAGCAGCCGCGCGAACACATCGACGCCGCCGCCGGCGGCGAACGGAACGATCATGCGGATCGGCCGGTTGGGGAAACCGCTCGGCTGCGCGGCGAGTGCGCGCGGCAGGGCGGTTGCGCCGACTGCGGCAGCGGACGCGAACAGGAAGTGGCGGCGTTGCATCGTGGTATCTCCCGGCGCTTCTGATCTAATTTTCGGATAGCGAAAAATTTTTCTTGTTTTTCTTGGGTTAGTCTCCGCGTCGCGACGAGTCAAGAAAGCGCGGTGCACGGTCGGCGATGCCGGATGAGGTCATCGCGCGTCAGCCGACGGTGCCGCCGCTTGCCTCCAGCCCGCTGGCGATCAGCCGCGCGGTCTTGCGCAGCGGTTCCAGCGCGCGGTCGCGTAATTCGTCGGCCGTCATCCGCATGCTGGGAGCGGCGACGCTGATAGCGGCGACCGGGAAGCCGTCGCGGTCGAGCACCGGGGCCGCCAGCGCGATCATATCGTTCGAGACCAGCGATCCGCCGAGTGCGTAACCCTGCTTGCGCACCGCTGCGAGTCGTTTGCCGAGATCGGCCGGCTGTCCAATCGTATGGAAATCGCGCTGCCGGCTCGGCAGCGCGAGAATGCGCGTGATGTCGGCCGGCGGCAGAAACGCGAGGATTGCCCAGCCGATCACGCTGTTGGCGGCGGGGATCAAGGTGCCGACGCGGATATCGACGCCGAGCCGTGTCATGCCGGCGCGGATGCGCTCGACATAGAGCACGTCGCTGCCATCAAGCACGCCAAGGTTTGCCGCTTCGCTCACCTCGCCGACCAGGGTGCGCAGCAGGGGGCGCGCTAGCGTGCGGATGTCGCGCCGGCCGATGGCGCGGAAGCCGAGATCGAGCACCTTGAGCGTGAGCGTGAAGCGCTTGCCTTCGGCGCGCGCGACATAACCGAGATCGACCAGCGTGTTGAGCATGCGATGCGTGGTGCCGGGATCGAGCGCGGCGGCGCCGGCAAGCTCACTCAGGGTGAGATCGGCGTCGTTCGCGGCAATTGCCTCGAGCAGGCGGAACGCTTTGGCCAGAGATTGTACCGAACTCTTGCCGTCCCGCGGCGTCGCTTTAACTGCGGCTTTTCCGGCAGCCTTGCTCCCGCGTGTGGTGCGCGGCGGTTGCGGGCCACGCGCTTTGGGGACGGTCAGCGATTTTTCCCGCAGGAACTTGTCCTTGATGGTCCCGATCCGCTTCATGGCGTTCGCCTCGTCAATCCTGACTTGTGTCGCCGCGCTGTCCTTGACAGCACCGCTCTCGCCGGGCACTTTATCATCCGAAAATATTTTCGCAATCCGAAAATAAGAACGGCTGGCGACACGCTGGCCCTGCGACGAGGATAAATCATGAGTGCGGCTTCGGAAGCGGTCTCGGGTGGTGCCGGCGCGGGGCGGTTGCGCATCGCTGTCGACATCGGCGGCACCTTCACCGATCTCGCGGCGTTCGATGAGGCGTCGGGCGAACTGCATTTCGGCAAGGCGCTGTCGACCCACGGCAAGCTCGTCGACGGCATTGAGGACACGCTCAACGGCGCGCGTATCAAGGCGCGGGACGCTTACCTGTTCCTGCACGGCTCGACCATCGCCATCAACACGCTATTGGAGCGTACCGGCGCGGAGACGGCGCTGCTGATCACCGAGGGCTTCCGCGACATCTACGAGATCGGCCGCGTCAACCGGCCGGATGCCTACAACCTGTTCTTCAGCAAGCACGAGCCGCTGATCCGCCGTTCGCTGCGCTTCGAGGTGCCGGAGCGGCTGCGCGCCGACGGCGCCGTGCATAAGGACCTGGACGAGAGCGCGGTGCGCCGCCTCGTGCGTTCGCTGAAAGGGCGCGGGATCGAGGCAGTGGCGATCCTGCTGCTGCATTCGTATCGCAATCCGGCGCACGAGGTGCGCGTCAAGGAGATCGTGCAGGAGGAATTGCCGGGCGCGTTCGTCTCGGCGTCGCACGAACTGTCGCAGGAATACCGCGAGTTCGAGCGCGCCTCGACGGTGGCGGCCAACGCCTATGTCGGCCCGCGCGTCGCCGCCTATCTCGGCGAACTGGAAAGCCATCTCGAAGCGGCGGGCTTCCGCGGCAGCTTCTATGCGGTGCAGTCGACCGGCGGGCTGTTTCCGATCGCTCATGCGCGGCGCGACTGCGTGCGCATGCTGGAATCGGGTCCGGCGGCCGGCGTGATCGGCGCTCAGGCGATCTGCGCGCAGATGGGGCTCGGCGATGCGATTGCTTTCGACATGGGCGGCACCACGGCAAAGGCCGGCGTCATCAGCAAGGGCGAGCCGCTGACCACGGGCAGCGCGCTGATCGGCGGTTACGAGAAGGCGCTGCCGATCCAGATTCCGATGATCGACATTTTCGAGGTCGGCACCGGCGGCGGCAGCATCGCCCGCATCGGCGAGGGCCAGTCACTGCGCGTCGGGCCGCAGAGCGCCGGTTCGATGCCGGGGCCGGCGTGTTACGGCCGTGGCGGCGCGGAGCCGACCGTGACCGACGCCAATCTGCTGCTCGGCCGGCTCGACGAACACAACTTTCTCGGCGGTGAGATGCCACTCGACCGAGACGCCGCGCGCGTGGCCATGCGCGCAGTCGCCGCGCCGCTCGGCCTCGACGAAACAGCGATGGCGGATGGCATCCTGCGCATCGCCGTCACCACCATGTCGCATGCGGTGAAGGCCGTGACCACCGAGCGCGGGCTCGACGCCGGCGCCTTCACCATGGTGGTCTATGGCGGCGCCGGGCCGCTGCACGCCTCGGCAATCGCGCGCGAGATCGGCATCCGCCGCGTGCTGATCCCGTTCTCGCCGGGGCATTTCTCGGCCTACGGCATGCTGTTCAGCGATCTGCGTTATGACTATGTGCGCTCCTGCTTCCGCCGGCTCGACGATGTGTCGTTCGATGAGCTTGAAGCGATCTATGCCGAGATGGAACAGGAAGGTCGCGCGGCCATCGCCGATTCCGCGGTGAAGCCGAGCGAGATCAGGGTCGCGCGCGCCGCCGACATGCGTTACGTCGGTCAGGAGCACGCCGTCACGGTCGATCTCGACGAGGCACTGTTCAAGGCGAAGGATCGCGCCGGCATCAAGCGCCAGTTCGACGATGTGCATGCGGTGCGCTACGGCACCTCGGCGCCGAAGGAACCGGGCGATATCGTTAGCCTGCGGCTCACCGTCACCGGGCTGATGAAGAAGCCGAGCCCACGCTCGGTGCAGGAAGGCGCTGCGCAGCCGGAGGCCGACGCGATGCTTCGCAAGAAGCCGGTCTATTTTCGCGACATCAACGGTTTCGCCGACACGCCGGTCTATGCGCGGACACGGTTACGCCATGGTAATGAGATTGCCGGTCCCGCGCTGATCGAGGAACATGCCTCGACCACGGTGATCCAGCCCGGCGACCGCATGAGCGTCGATGCCTTCGGCAATCTCATTCTGACGATCGGGAGCTGAAAATGACCACGCACCGCCAGCCGATCGACGCCGTCACCGTCGAAGTGATCCGCAACGGTCTCCTTGCCATCACCGAGGAGATGAAGACCAACCTGACGCGTACCGCCTACAACCTCATCATCTACGAAGCGCTCGACTTCACCGTTGGTCTGTTCACGGTGAAGGGTGAAACCATCTCCATTGGTCTTGGACTGCCGATGTTCATCCGCGGCATGGCGGAGACGGTGAAGGCGAAGATCAAGCATTTCGGATTGGAGAACATCCATCCCGGCGACATCCTCGTCACCAACGACGCCTATATCACCGGCTCGCACCTCAACCATTTCACCTTCACGCAGCCGATCTACCATGATGGCGAGATCGTCGCGTTCTCGTGCTGCATGGCGCACTGGCTCGATGTCGGCGGCACGCTCGGTCAGGTGACCACGGACATTTTCTCCGAAGGCATCCAGATTCCGATCGTCAAGTACCAGAAGGCCGGCGTGGTCAATCAGGATCTGGTCGACATCATCGCCATGAATGTGCGCCTGCCGGAGCGCGCGCTCGGCGATCTGCGCGCGCAGATCACCGCGGTGACGACCGGCGAGCGGCGGTTCGGCGAACTGGTGCGTCGCTATGGCAAGGATGCGGTGCTCGGCTCGGTCGCGGTGATCATGGACCATTCCGAGGCGATCGCCCGCGCCAACACCCGCAACATTCCGGACGGCGTCTACGAGGCCGAGTCCTATATGGACGACGACGGCGTCGATATCGGCCAGCGCATCCCGATCAAGGTGAGGGTCGAGAAGCGCGGCGACGAGATGACCATCGATCTCTCGGACGTCAGCAAGCAGGTGCGCGGCTTCTACAATTCCGGCATCACCACCGGCATCGCCTGCGCGCAGGTGGCCTACAAGTGCCTGACGACACCGACCGATTATCCGGTCAACGACGGCAGCTTCCGGTCTCTGAAAGTCATCATGCCGATGGGGCGTGTGATCAGCGCCGAACGGCCGTTCCCGATGCGGGTGTGGATGACGTTCCCGATGACGGTGATCGACACCATCTTCAAGGCGCTGGCCAACGCGATCCCGGACCGGGTGATCGCCGGTCATCACGCCGATCTCGTGTTCCCGAACATTCACGGCATCTCGCCGACCGATGGGCGCTTGTTCATCGTCGGCATCGGGCCGCTCGGCGGCGGCTGGGGCGGCAAGCGCGTCGAGGACGGCGTGTCCGCCACCGTCTGCATGAACGACGGCGACACCCACAACAGTCCGTCGGAGCAGCTCGAATCGAAATATCCGGTGCTGGTGGAGCGTTACGCCTTGCGGACGGATTCCGCCGGCGCCGGCAAGCATCGCGGCGGCCTCGGCGCGGAGATGGTGGTGCAGGCGCTGTCGCCGTTCGCGGTGACGACGCGCATCGACCGCGTACATTGCAAGCCGTGGGGGCTACATGGTGGCAAGGAAGCCGCCGGAAACGGCATCGGCATCCGCCGGAACGGCAACTGGGAAACCGATATGCCGAACGCGAAGATTTTCGGCGTGCGGCTGCGGCAAGGCGATGCCTATCTGATGCAGTCGGGCGGTGGCGGCGGCTTCGGCTCGCCGCTGGAGCGCGACCCGGAGCAGGTGGCGCATGACGTGCGCGAGGGTTATGTGTCGCAGGAGGCCGCGCACCAGGATTACGGTGTGGTGGTGTCGGCGGAGGGCGCGCTCGATCGCGAGGCGACGCAGGCGTTGCGTCAGCGGTTGCGGCGGGGCGGTTCGGCCGGCGAGGCGTTCGAGGTGATCGCGGGGTGAAGACTGTGAGCGGATCGGTTGCAGCAGCGGGTCAGGGACAGCGCGCCAATGCGGCGCGTGAGTTGGCGGCGCGCGAACTGGCCGATCTGTGGCAGCGCATCGGCTCGCAGCATATCGGCGCACAGGGCTGTGCCGCCTGCGGCTTCGGCGGGATGATGTTTCAGGCGTCGGATTTCGAGCTTGATATCGTCGAGTTCGTCATCGGCGATGCGCGCAAGGCGAAGCGTCCGGACGTGGAGACATATATCGATCGGGTGGCGAAGCGTGGCCCGGATCGCTACAGCCTGCCGGCGCTGCTCGATGCTGTCGGGACCTCTCGCGAAGGCGCTTCGCCCGACGATCTCGATTTCATTATGGCGCGGCTGTGCACCACGCTGACCTCGATCGAAGCCGCGCACAACAGCGCGCGGTTCGTGTGCGACTAGCGGGCGTTTCTTATTTTACTTCACCTGGATGCCGGCCTTGGTGATGACCTCGCGCCACATCGCGGTCTCGTCCGTGATGCGTTTCTGCAGCACCGCAGCGCCGTCGGCGGCGATCTCGACGCCGGCGTCGCCCAGCTTCTTGCGCGTGTTGGCGTCGGTGAGTGCGGTGACGACCGCCTTTTCGATCTTTGCGCGTAGCTCCGCCGGGGTCTTGGCGGGGGCGAGCACGGCGAACCAGGCGCTGGTGTCGAAATTCGCGAGGCCGGATTCCGCGAGCGTCGGCACATCGGGAAGCTGGGGCGCGCGCTGCGCGGTAGTGACGGCGAGCGCGCGCAGCTTGCCCGCGCGCACCAGCGACAGCACCGACGGAAGATTGTCGAACATCACTTGCACGTTGCCGGAGAGCAGGTCTTGCACCGCCGGTGCGCTGCCCTTGTACGGCACATGCAGGAGGTCGACGCCCGTGCGCTGCTTGAACAGCTCGCCAGTGACCTGGCCGTTGGAGCCGACGCCCTGCGAAGCGTAACTCAGTTTACCTGGCTCCTTCTTGGCAAGCGCGATCAGCTCTTGCACGGTTTTGGCCGGCACGTTGGGGTTCACCACCAGTACGTTGGCGACGACGCCGGTGCGGGTGATCGGCGCCAGATCGGTGGCGACGTTATAAGGCAGGTTGGAATAGAAGGTCGGGTTGAGCGTCAACGCGCTTGACGCGACGGTGAGCAGCGTGTGGCCGTCCGGTGCGGCGTGGGTCACGGCGGTGACGCCGATGCCGCCGTTGGCGCCGGGGCGGTTCTCGACGATTACGCTCTTGCCCCAGATTTCGGAGAGCTTCTGCGCCAGCGAGCGGGCAATGATGTCGCTGGTACCGCCGGCCTGATACGGTGAGACAAGCGACACCGTGCGCGCGGGAAATTCCTGCGCGGACACCGGCGAGGACAGCAGGGCAAGGCTGGCGAGTAGAGAACCGGTAAGGGCAGCAGCGCGCATTGTTCACTCCAGCGGAGAGGGTGCAGAGGTCGAATGCCGCACTTTGACGCGACACGCCCGGCGGAGGAAGGGCGTTTCGCGCGTTTCCCTGATGGATTGGCATGCTGACGGTGCAGGGCAGTACGGCTGTGGATCAGGCCGGATTTGATTGGTCGCCTTCCGTGCGATCCGCTAGCCACGGCGCATCGGTGCAACCGAGGAGGGTTCGATGGCACGTCGTCCTGTGATCGGGGTGATGGGAGCGGGCGATGCGGCGCGTCCGCAGGATATCGATCTGGCCCGCGCGCTCGGCGCGGCGGTGGCGAATGAGGGCTGGGTGCTGCTGAGTGGCGGCCGCGACGCCGGCATCATGGACGCGGTCAATCAGGGTGCGCACGCGGCCGGTGGCCTGACCATCGGGGTGCTGCCGACGGCTGATACGAGCCATCTGTCCGAAGCGGTGGACGTGGCGATTGTCACCGGCATGGGCAGCGCGCGCAACGCCATCAATGTGTTGTCGAGTGATGTGGTGATCGCTTGCGGGCGCGGCGGCGCGGGGACGGCGTCGGAGATCGCGCTGGCTTTGAAGTCGAAGAAGCCGGTGATCTTGCTCAACGACAGCGAGGACAGCCGCCGCTATTTTTCCGGTATCGGCGGCGCGCGGGTCAGCGCCGCCGAGACGGTCGAGCAAGCGATCGCGCTGGCGCGTGGTTTGCTCGCGGCACGTTGAAGCTGCGCGTGCGTCGCCTCAACGGGTGAGCGCCAGAATCCCCGTCGAGATTTGCGGGATATAGGTGATCAGGATCAGCACCACGATATTGGTCAGAATGAATGGCCAGATGCCGCGCACGATCAATTCCACCGGCCGGCGCAGTGTCGATGAGGCAACGAACAGGTCGAGTCCGAACGGTGGAGTGATCATGCCGATGCAGATATTCAGGCAGACGACGATGCCGAAATGGACCGGGTCAATGCCGAGCGATGTGGCGACCGGGAAGAAGGTCGGGATCAGCACCAGCAGGATCGAGTTCGGATCGATGAACATGCCGGCGATCAGCAGCGCGATGTTCACGATCAGCAGGAAGATGATCCAGTCGACGTTCCAGGCTGCGAACAGTTGCGTGAAGAACGCCGGCACCTGCGCCAGAGTAATGAGGAACGACAGCATCGATCCCATCGCCAGCAGGATAAAGATTACGACGACGGTGATGGCCGAACTCTCGGCAATCTCCCCCAGCACTTTGAAGCCGAACGAGCGGTAGATCACCATCTCGACCAGCAGGGCGTAGACCACCGCGACGGCGGCGGATTCGGTGGCGGTGAAGATGCCGCCATAGATGCCGCCGAGAATGATGATCGGCATGCCGAGCGCGACCATCCCGTCCCGCAGCGCCAGCAGTCGTTCGCGCCGCGACGCTTTCGGGAACACTCCGGCGCCGGTGCGGGCTGTGACGATCTGCACATAGATCATGAAGGCGACGCCGAGCGTGACGCCGACCACGAGACCCGCGGCGAACAGGTCGGCGATCGAGGTGCCGGTCAGCCAGCCGTAGATGATGAGCGTGATGCTCGGCGGGATCAGCAGCGCGCACTCCGCGCTGGAGGCGATCAGGCCAAGCGCGAATTTCTCCGAATAGCGCGCTTTCAGCAGTTCCGGATGCAGCAGCCGGCCGAGGGCAGCCACCGTTGCCGGTGCCGATCCGCAAATGGCGCCGAAGCCCATGCAGGACACGACGGTCGTATGACCGATCCCGCCCTTCACATGGCCGAGATTGGTTTTGACCAAATCCGTCAGCCGCTTGGCGATGGTGCCGCGCGCCATGATGTCGGCGGCGAAGATGAAGAACGGGATTGCCAGCAGTGTCGAGACGTTGACGCCGCCGAGCAGTTTCTGCGCCAGTGCCACCGGTGGAATGGATGGAAAGATGAAATACCACGCCAGCAGCGTCGGGACGCCCATGACGAGGAACATCTCGAAGCCGAGGACGAGAAGGATTGCCGCCACAATGCAGAGGAGGATCACGGTCATCGTCGTTACCCTTAGTGATCCTGAATGACGTCGCGGAGCAGGAAACGGTTCTGCAAACCGATGAGTTCGAGCAGGTAGCGCAGCGCCAGAAGCGCGAACCCGATCGGCAGCGGGGCGTAGAGCCACAGCATGGTCGAGCCGAGCGTCGGACTGATTTGGCCGCTGTTGTAGATGAAGCGGGCAAGGTCGAAGCCGAATTTGGTAAAGATCAGGCAGAAGACCAGCCCAACGAGATTGATGGCGATCTGGATGAGGCGCGCGGCCGCCGGCTGCATATTGTCGAGCAGCGCGGTCATGGCGATGTGCCGCCGCCGCTCCAGCGCCAGCCCGAAACCGACGAACACCAGCCAGGCAAGGCCGAACAGCGTCGCCTCGTCGATCCACGCCAATTCGGTGGCCAATGTCGGGCTGAAATAGCGCACCACGACGTTGATGAAATACAGCAACGACATCGCGACCATGACGATCGCGATGAAGGTTCTTTCGACACCACGAAGAATAGTCAGTGCGCGAGCCAGCATGGCCGCCCCCATTTCAATTCCGTTACCGGATGGCCCCAGCCGCTCGCGATCGTCCGATACGCAGCGCGCCCGGCTTTGGGCCGGGCGCGCTGGTCATCGATCAGCCTCCGAGTTTCTTCAACTCGGCTTTGTAAAGCTCGATTGCTTTCTGGCCCTCGCCGCCAGCGCGCGCAATGAAAGCCTGCTCGGACTTCGGCGTCATCGCCGCCTGCCAGGCCTTGGCATCCGCTTCGCTGAGAGTGCCAATTTCGGTCTTGCCCGACGACTTGATGGTGTTCAGCGCCGCGACTTGCGCATCGGCCTTCATCTTTTCCACCTCGGGGCGGATTTCGGTGAAGGCGTCGACGATGATCTTGCGATGGCCCTCCGGCAGCGACTTCCACCACGCCGGATTGAACAGCACGACGTCTTCCATCGCGCCATGCTCCGACACCACGAGATGCTTCTGCACCTCATAGAATTTCATCGTCGAAATCGTATCGAGCGGGTTTTCCTCGCCATCGACGACGCCGGTCTGCAGCGCCGTGTAAAGCTCGCCGAACGGGATCGCGATGGCACTCGCGCCGACCGCGCCGAACTGCTCGATCAGGATGCGCGAATCCATCACGCGGAATTTTTGCCCGGTGAACTCCGACAGTTTCTCAATCGGCTTGTTCGACGTGATGCTCTTGCGGCCGTTCGGCCAGAGCGCAATCGCGGTCAGACCGCGGCTGGTGAAGGTATCGAGGACGAACTGGCCGAACGGTCCGGTGCGCAGCGCATTGGCCTTGGCCGGGTCTTTCGGCAGCAGGAACGGAATATCGAAAACCGAGACCACCGGATTGAAGCCGCCGAGGAATGCGGCCGGCATCACAGTGCATTCCAACGCACCGAACTGTGTGCCTTCGATCATCTGGCGCGCGTTACCCAGCTGCGAGGCGGGGAACAGCTTGAACTCGACCTCGCCCTTGGTGCGCTCCTTCACCAGCGCCGCAACCTTTTCCAGGCCGCGATGGCGAGGCTGCGTCGGAGATTCAAGGTGTCCGATCTTGGCGGTGAACTTGGCGGACTGTGCAGACGCACGGGAGGCGGAGGCGGCAACGACAAATGCGCCGCTCGTGACTTTCAGGAATTCGCGTCGTGAAGCCATGGGTGAAAACTCTCTTGAGTGAGGAAACCGCGCTGCTCTCCCGGTGGCAAGCAACTATCTCAAATTTTAGACTAGCGCAGAAATGCTGTCAAACGCGCTGATTTTCGCCTGTGTGTGGTGCTGGCAGGGTACGCGGCGCGCGGCTGACAGCCTGATCGGAAAAGCGCCTATGATCGCTGCGGCTCCGGCCGCCGCGGCCGCCGTGATGCGAAGCTGCGGCTTGCTACAGCGGCGTTCGCGCCAGCAGCGCCTCCAGCGAGCGCGCGCCGGCCTCGCCCTTTTGCGCGCGATCCCACTGTTCGACGATGCTGTCTTTGAACATCCGCACCGCTTCCGGCGCCGAGGTGACCATGGCGATGCCGGCGGAGATGTTCGGATGATCGCCGAGCCGGTAAGGGCTCATGGTGACGAACGTGGCGTCGCTTTTCTCGAACACCTGAAAGGTTTGTTCGGCCGCGAAATTCTCGACGACGCCGATCTGCACGCCGATCGGCTGCTTGCGGAAAATTTCGACCAGCCGCTCCACCTCGCGCCGCGCCAGCGCGCGGCGCTTGCGCATCACTGCGGCGCTAAGATCATAGCGGCCGATCAGTCCCGAACGCAAAAACCGCTCGATGGTTTGCGTATTGATGACACTAACGACGGTGGGATTGCGTTTCGGTGTCGAGCCGCGACGCTCCTTCAGCACCGACAGAACACGCTCGACATAATCGGCAAACCAGGCCCTGTCTTCATTGGCGGTGCCGTTGGATTCCAGCAGCATGGTCCGCAGATGATCGATGTAGTCGTCGGACAGCAGCAGGAAAGAGATCGGCGTGAAATTGCCGAGCACCTGGAGGACATTTTCTTCAAGCTGCCGCATGCGCTCGAAGAAGGCGACGGCGTTGTTGTAATATTCGACGCCGACGCCCATCAGCGACGGCAGCGACACTTCGAGCAGCTCGGCGAGCTTCTCCAGCGTCTCGATTTTCACCAGCTCGCCCTTTTCGAGCCGGTACAGGGCCGCCCGCGAGACGCCGATCTTCTCGGCCATGTCGGAGGCGGTGAAATTCTTGCCGAGACGATAGGCGCGCAGCCGATTGCCGATTTCCTGCCATTGCTCGGACATGCGCTGCCTGAACCGAAGTCTCAAATTTGATACCGCACTGTGAAGCAGCAGGGATTGTTCTGCAAGCGCCGTATGTTGCGCCGCCGGCGATTTCCGCGAGAGCAGCAAGCCGGCCAATGACGCTGTGCACTGGCAGGTTGCGGTTCGAGCCGGACCCGCCCCGGCGCGACGGCCGGGGACGATCCGGAGCCGTGCCCTTGACTCCATGATGGCTGCCGTCTCAATAATGATACCTTGCGACGTTTTGTCGCAATCACGCCGTCGGGGGCGATCAAGGGAAGGGGTGGACACCATGTCTGTTACCGCTGCGGAAGCGTCCGATGCGACGCGCGAAAGTTACGCCCGCAAAGCTTTGCTCGGTTCGGCCCTCCGCTATGCGATGGACGGATTCGATCTGCTCATTCTGGGCTTCATGCTGTCGGCAATCGCCGCCGAACTGCATTTCACGCCGGCGCAATCCGGCTCGCTGGTCACCTGGACGCTGATCGGCGCGGTCATCGGCGGCGTGGTGTTTGGCATCCTCAGCGACTATTTCGGCCGCATCCGCGTGCTGACCTGGACCATTCTGTTGTTTGCGATCTTCACCGGCCTGTGTGCCTTCGCGCAGGGCTACTGGGATCTGCTCGCGTATCGCACCATCGCTGGCCTCGGCCTCGGTGGCGAGTTCGGCATCGGCATGGCGCTGGCCGCCGAAGCCTGGCCGGCCTCGAAGCGCGCGCGCGTTTCGTCCTATGTCGGTCTCGGCTGGCAGGCGGGCGTGCTGCTCGCGGCGGTCGTGACCCCGATTCTGCTGCCGATTGTCGGCTGGCGCGGCATGTTCGCTGTCGGCATCCTGCCGGCGGTCGTTGCCTTCATCGTCCGCTATACGCTTGGTGAGCCGCCGATCTTCGTCGAGAAGACCCAGAAGCGCACCGGCAATCCGCTTGCATTGCTGGTCAAGGACGCTGAGACGACCAAGATCAGTCTCGGCATGTTCATCCTCTGCTCGGTGCAGAACTTCGGCTACTACGGCGTGATGATCTGGCTGCCGTCTTATCTGTCGACGCGGTTCGGCTACACGCTGACCCGCTCGGCGGTGTGGACGGCCGTGACCATTCTTGGCATGGCGTTCGGTATCTGGCTGTTCGGCCAACTCGCCGACAAGTTCGGCCGCCGGCCGATCTTCTTCCTGTATCAGGCCGGTGCGGCGATCTCGGTCGTCGTCTATTCGCAACTCGTCGATCCGATGCACCTGCTGATCGGTGGCGCGATCATGGGTCTGTTCGTCAACGGCATGCTCGGCGGCTACGGCGCGCTGATGTCGGAACTGTATCCGACCGAGGCGCGTGCGACGGCGCAGAACGTGCTGTTCAATCTCGGTCGTGGTGTCGGCGGGTTTGGTCCGCTGGTGATCGGCGCGCTCGCCGCGCATTACTCGTTCGCGGTGGCGATCGCGCTGCTGTCGATCCTGTACGTGGTCGACATCATCGCCACGGCGCTGCTCATTCCCGAGCGCAAGGGCGCGCCGCTGGAATAGAGCGCGCCGCCACACCGACAAAACGAAAAGAGGAGCCGTGAGGCTCCTCTTTTTTCTTTAATCGGCTGCCGCTCAATTCGGCAGCGCGATCCGGGATCAGTTGAGTTCCGACCCGGCGATCTCGTTGAGCAGCTTCAGCCGCTCGTCGGCGGACAGGCGTTCATAGCCGGCAGCCTTGTCCGCGAATGCGACCAGGCGACGGTGTGCCTCGTCGGTGACGTCGAGGGTCAGCGGATTCTCCTCGAACGAGTCGACGAAACGGCCGACCAGCATGCCCAGGAGGTAATACAGCGCGTATTGGTCGCGATGCTGCGCGCCCATCTCAAGGGCGCGTTGCTGGAACGTCTTGTACGTCCGCAAGCCCTTGTGCTGCGACTTCAGCCATTGCGCCAATTCTTCCACGTCCGTCCTCCGATTCTCGCTCACAGTGTCAGTAAAATGAAGAAACGACCAGTATATGACCTGGACGCGATTAAAAAAAGAGATTTCTTCCGAAAAAAGGCTGATTCCGCCCGATTACGCGTTTCTTGCGTGTGTCTCAAAAATGAGATAGCTTCGGTTCTTTCCGCTGTTTTGGGTTCCCCAATGGGAGAGAACACCGTGCTGAGTCCGGCCCGTGCACCGTCGACCGCTCCACAGGCCGAAGCGGCGTTCGACGTCGCCGACACGCAGGCGCTGGTGGTGTCCAACACCGCCGTTAACAGCGACTACTTTCACATGGTGCTCGAAGCCGACGGCCTGGCTGCTCAGGCGCGCGCCGGCCAGTTCTTCAACATTGCTTGTCCGGCGACCGGCAATGATTTGCCGTATCTGCGCCGGCCGATGAGCGTCTATCGCGCTGCGCCGGCAAAAGGTCAGGTCGAGTTTCTCTACAAGGTCACGGGCGCCGGCACGCGCGGCCTCGCCACGGTGCGGGCGGGCGATAGCGTCGCCATCCTCGGTCCGCTCGGCAACGGTTTCACGCTCGATCCGAACTGGAAGAACATCGTCGTGCTCGGCCGCGGTGTCGGTCTCGCGACGCTCGCGCCGCTCGCCGAACTCGCGGCGGAGCAGGGCGTCGGCGTCACCGCGATCCTCAGCGCCCGTTCGCGCGCGTTGGTGATGTCGGTCGAACGCTTCGCGAAGAGTGGCGCGACAGTCGAGGTCGTGACCGATGAGGACGGATCGAGCGAGCCGGCGGCGGTCGAAAAACTGCTGGAGCGGCTGATCGCGCAGGGCAAGGCCGATGCGTTCTTCACCTGCGGTTCCAATCGGCTGATGCTACTGATGAAGCGCGTCGGCGAGAAGCATGGCATTCCGGGCGAGGTGGCGATGGAGCAGCAGATGGCCTGTGGGCTCGGCATGTGCTTCTGCTGCGTGCGCTCGTTCGCGACGCCGGACGGCGACACCGAGCAGCGTCGTGTCTGTCTCGAAGGCCCTGTGTTCGCGTTGCGGGAGGCTCTGTCATGGTAGATTTGCGTGTCAAGATCGGCCGGATGACGCTGGCGAACCCGGTGATGCCAGCCTCCGGCACCTTCTCCGAAGGGCTCGCCCGCGTGTTCTCGTTCGATCATCTCGGCGCGGTGGTCACCAAGACCATCACCGCGGAACTGCGTGGCGGCAATCCGACACCGCGTGTCTGCGAGGTCGGGCAGGGCATGCTCAATTCGATCGGCATTCCCAGCAAGGGCGTGGCGAATTTCATCGACAAGATCATGCCGGAATACGAGCGGTTCTCCGCGCCGCTGGTGGTCAGCGTTTCGGCGCCGACGGTCGAGCTGTTCGGCGACATCGTGCGCCAACTCGATATCCCCGGCACCGCCGCGATCGAGGCGAACATCTCGTGTCCGAACATCGAGGAAGACGGCAAGGCTTTCGCGATGCGGTCGCGCTCGACCAGCGCGGTCGTCAAGGAGTTGCGCGCGGCGACCAAATTGCCGCTGTGGGTCAAGCTGACGCCGAACACCGCCGACGTGGCGGCGGTCGCGCTCGCGGCGCAGGACCAGGGCGCTGACGCGCTGGTGGTTGCCAACACCATCCTCGCCATGTCGATCGACACCGAAACGTTCAAGCCACGGCTCGGTAATATCCTCGGTGGCTATTCCGGGCCGGCGATCAAGCCGATCGCGCTGCGCATGACCTATCAATGCGCCAAGGCGGTGAGCATCCCCGTGATCGGCTGCGGCGGCATCGCCTCGACCGAGGACGCGGTGGAGTTCCTGCTCGCCGGCGCCACCGCGGTGCAGGTCGGCACCGCGACCTTCGTCAAGCCGAACACCATGCTGGAGATCGTCGACGGCCTCGAAGCATTTTGTCAGCGCAAAGGCATCGCCAAGGTCGCCGATTTGATCGGCGCGGTACGCGACACTGACATGAATGTCGACAAGCTGGAGGCGCTGCCGTGAACGCGCCCGCCGGTCTGCGCGACGGGATCGACGCGCGACAATGGCGCGAACTCGCCGAGCGTCTGTTCGACGAGTTGCGCACGCGCTCGACCGACGATCCGGGTGTCACCCGTGAATGCTACGCCGCGGGCGAGAACGCCGCGATAACGCTGCTGCGCGAGACCGCCGCCGAATACGGTCTTGTCTGCACCGAGGATCGCGCCGCCAATCTCACCATTTCGCTGCCGGACGATGATCTCGGCAAACCCGGCATCATCCTCGGCTCACACGTCGATTCCGTGCCGCATGGCGGCAATTTCGACGGCGGCGCCGGCGTCATCGCCGGGCTTCTCTGCCTGATCCGGCTGCGCGCGGAGCGCCGAGCCCCGGTCCCGCCGGTGCGGCTGCTCGCGTTGCGCGGCGAGGAAAGTGCCTATTACGGCCGCGCCAATATGGGCTCGCGGGCGCTGTTCGGCCTGCTGACGCCGGCCGATCTCGACGCCAAGCGCCAGTCCGGTGGCGGCACCTTGCGCGAGGCGATGGCTTCGGTGGGCGCCGACGTCGACGCCATCGCGCAGCGTGAGGTGCTGCTGTCGCCCGATTCCGTGTCGTCCTATCTGGAACTGCATATCGAGCAGGGGCCAGTGATGGTCGCGCGCGACCTGCCGACGGCGATCGTCACCGGCATTCGTGGCAATCTGCGGCACCGCCGTGTCGCCTGCCGCGGCGAGGCCGGACATTCCGGCACGGTGCCGCGCTGGTTGCGGCGCGACGCGGTGTTTGCCGTGTCCGATCTGATCATGCGTCTTGACGAGCACTGGAACCGGTTGCTGGAGCGCGGCATCGATCTCGTGGTCACGGCCGGCGTGTTCGGCACCGACAGTTCACAGCACGCCATTGCCCGCATTCCCGGCGAGGTTTTTTTCTCGTTCGAGGTGCGCAGCCAGAGCTACGACACGCTCGAAGGGTTCTACGAGCTGTTCCGCTCCGAATGCCGCGCGGTCGCGGATCTGCGCCGCGTCAAGTTCGAGTTCGATGACCGGATCTACACCGAGCCGGCGCGGATGGACGAAGGCATCATCGCCAGCCTGAAGAAATATTCCGAGAAGCTCGGCTATCCAACCGAACTCATTCCAAGCGGCGCCGGCCACGATGCGGCGGTGTTCGCCAATGTCGGCGTGCCGTCGGGCATGATTTTTGTGCGTAACCGCAACGGATCGCACAATCCGGACGAGGCGATGGCGCTCGACGATTTCATGCGCGGCGTCGAACTGATGTATGCTTACGCATCCACGGGTACGCCAAGCTGATGAATTCCAAGACCACGCTCACGATTCGCCGCCCCGACGACTGGCACGTCCACCTCCGCGACGGCGAAGTGCTGAAATCGGTGGTGAATTTCACCGCCGCGCATTTCGGCCGCGCCATCGTCATGCCGAATCTGGTGCCCCCGGTCACCACGGCGAAGCAGGCGGTGGCCTATCGCGAGCGCATCCTCGCGGCGGTCGAGGGGCATCGCTTCACGCCGCTGATGACCTGCTACCTCACCGACGACACCGACAAGACCGATCTGATCGCCGGTTTCCGCGATGGCATCTTCACCGCGGTGAAGCTCTATCCGGCGCACGCCACCACCAATTCGGCCCACGGCGTCACCGATCTCGACAAGGTCCGCCCGGTGCTCGAAGCCATGGCGGAGGCCGGCATGCGGCTCCTCGTGCATGGCGAGGTGCCAAAGCCGGAAATCGACGTGTTCGACCGGGAAAAGGTGTTCATCGACACGATCCTACTGCCGCTGCTCGACAAGGTGCCGGCGCTGAAAATCGTGATGGAGCACGTCACCACGCTGCATGGTGTGGCGGTGGTGCGGGCGCACCGGTCGCGGCTCGGCGCGACCATCACGCCGCAGCATCTGCTGTTCAACCGCAATGCGTTATTCAACGGCGGGTTGCGGCCGCATATGTATTGCCTGCCCGTGCTCAAGCGCGAGGAGCACCGGCTGGCGCTGCGGGAAGCGGCAACCAGCGGCGATTCCGGCTTCTTCCTCGGGACCGATTCCGCCCCGCATCTGCGCCATCTCAAGGAGGCCGCCTGTGGCTGCGCCGGGGTGTTCGGTGCGCCGGCGGCGCTTGCCGCCTATCTCAAGGTGTTCGAGGAAGAGGGCGCGCTGGACAAGTTCGAGGCGTTCGCCTCCCTGAACGGTCCGGCCTTTTATGGCCTGCCGGCGAACGAGGAGCGGGTCATGTTCCGGAAAAAGCCGCAGTTCGTTTGCGACGATGTTCCGATCGAAAAAATGGGGGAAATCCATCCTCTGTTCGGTGGCGATCAGGTTGACTGGTCAATGGCTTAGAGCCATAAAGATTTGATCGCTGGACAAGACAACAGTTTTTCTGCGGGCAAGGTCGGCCTAGCAGCGATCTGGCGCGCAGAGTACTCCGCCGGTTTCATCCTCCGGTTTCAGAAGGGGAACTCATGAGTAATTTTTCATCCTCGCCGGCTGACAAGAAAGCCATTGCGCGCCAGACCGCAAAGATGATGCTGGAAATCAAGGCGATTCACTTCAATGCGGAATCGCCTTTTTTCTTTACCTCCGGCTGGGCCAGCCCCGTTTACGTTGACTGCCGCAAGATCATCTCCTATCCGCGCCTGCGCTCGGGCCTGATGGACTTTTCCTCGGCGGTGATCCTCTCCGAGATCGGCTACGAGTCGATCGACAACATCGCCGGTGGTGAAACCGCAGGCATCCCGTTCGCCGCCTGGATCGCCGACAAGCTGATGTTGCCGATGCAGTATATCCGCAAGAAGGCCAAGGGCTTCGGCCGCAACGCGCAGATCGAGGGCGATCTGCTGGAAGGCGCGCGCACGCTGCTGGTGGAAGACCTCGCGACCGATGGGCGCAGCAAGGTCAATTTCTGCAATGCGCTGCGCAAGGCCGGCGCGCAGGTCGATCACTGCTTCGTGCTGTTCTATTACGATATCTTCCCGGAAAGTCAGGGGCACCTTCGTGACTTGAATGTGAAGCTGCACCATCTCGCCACCTGGTGGGACGTTCTCGAAGTCGCGGAAGAGAGCGGCCATTTCGATCGCGGCATGCTGCGCGAGGTGCGCGCGTTCCTCAATCAGCCGGCCCAGTGGTCAGCGGCGCATGGCGGCATCTCCGACTTCGATGGCGGTCCGAAGCAGGAAGGCGCGGCGGCATAAGACATTTGGTCCAGACGATCATGACAAGCAAAACCCTCCGGCCTGCCGGAGGGTTTTTCATTCTTGATGATGCTCCCGATACGCCGCCATGAAGCGCGGCGCCATCCGCTCCACTTTTTCCGGCGACACGCGGCCCGAACGGGTGATGTAGGACATCGCGAAATCGTAGGGCGCGAGCGGCATCTTGTCCGGGAAGGTCTCGTACCAGGCGGCGCTGGCGTTGGCGGCATCCACCAGCAGTTCGAGGATCGGCCGGCGTTCGGCTTCGTAGCGCATCAGCGCCGCCGGAATATCGCGCGGGGAAGTGGCAAGGGCACGGGTGAGCGCGATCGAGTCTTCCAGCGCGAGACGCGTTCCCGAGCCGATGGAGAAATGCGCGGTGTGCAGCGCGTCGCCGAGGATCACGGTGTTGCCGCGCGACCAGCGCGTATTGTGGATCACCGGGAATTGCCGCCAGATCGAGCGGTTGGAGATCAGCGGATGGCCGTCGAGGGTGTCCGCGAACACATCTTCTAGCGCGGTCTTGAGCGCGGCCTCGTCAGACGCGGCGAGGCCGCTGTTGGCGAAGGTCGCGGCATCGGTTTCGATGATGAAGGTGCTCATCCGATCGGAATAGCGGTAGTGATGCGCGTTGAAGGTGCCGAGGCGGTGCTTCACGAAGGTTTGCGTCAGCGTCTCAAACCGCTTGGTGGTGCCGAACCAGACGAAGCGGTTGGAGAGATAACGAATGCTGGTGCCGAACGCGGTCTCGTCGGCGCGGCGCACCAACGAATTGACGCCGTCGGCACCGACGATCACATCTGCGCCGCGTAATTCGTCCAGCGACTGGACGGTATGGCCGTAACGGATATCGACGCCGAGCCGCAACGCCTCGCGTTGCAGGATCTGCAGAAGATGCAGCCGCCCAACCGCGGTGAAGCCAACGCCGTCGATGGCGACGCTTTCGCCCTTGTGGGTGATGGTGATGTCCTGCCAGCGTTCGAGGTCCGGTGTGATCGCCGCGTGGATCGCCGGATCGTCTTCTTTCAGGAATTCCAGTGCACTGTCGGAGAATACGACGCCGAAGCCGAAGGTCGAATCCGCGGCGTTCTGCTCGTAGACCGTCATCTCTGTTGTGATGCCGCTACGTTTGAGCAGGATCGCGAGATAAAGACCGGCCGGTCCGGCGCCGAGGATGTTCACCTTCATCGTCATTGATCTCCGGGCCGTTTCGGCAGGAACAGGGTTTCGGCAATCCTGCGCCGCCGGCTGAACGCCGCTGGCCCGTCGTCGCTGAACGCCGTTCGCCCACCGATGATGAACGCCATTTGCGCGATCGCATAGTCCTGTGCGGTGTCGGCGTCAAAACCGGCGTCGCGATAGAGCCGGGCGAGGAAGCGAGCACGAGCCTCGTCCACCTCCTGTACGACTTTGGCGACGGCGGGGTCGCGCCGCGCCCAGTCGCGCAAGGTCAGTTCGAACGGGCCGCCAGGGACATCCGGTCGTGGCGCGATGGCGATGCGCAGCAGCTTGCGCAGCCGCTCGATGGGATCGCCGGGCAGCGCGATAATTAATGCCTCGATCTCCTGTGTCATGAGCCCGTGCCAATGGTCGAGCACCGCCGCGAGCAGATCCTCGCGGCTCTTGAAATGCCAGTAGAAGCTGCCTTTCGTGACCTTGAGATCGTCGGCGAGTTCATCGACACGCAGCGCGGTGACGCTGTCGCCGGCGAGCTTCTGGATCGCGCCCTCGATCCACGCCTGGCGAGTCAGTCGCCCCTGCGGGTCGTCGGTGGCAGCGGGTCGCACCGCCCGCACGGAGGCACGGGAATGAGTGTGTTTTCCAGTGGGTTTACGCGCGCGGACCCGTGCTTTTGCCGTCATCATCGCCGCCTGTAGTCGCTTGCGATAGTCTGTGCGGTCAATTTGACAAGCAGGCGTCGTTTTGTCCATACTTTCAAGTATGGACAAAGCCGCATATTCGGACGCGGGACAAGGAGACCATCAGGTGAGCGGAAACTGGGGCCGGCTGCAGATGACGTTGCCGGATGCGTTGCGTGCGGAGCGGCGCGATGAGATCGCCGTGCTGTGGCTGACGCGCGCGGAAAAGCGCAACGCCATCAACACCGATATGCTGCGCGGCATCAAGCTGTTCTTCGGCAATCTCGCCGACGACATCAAGGCGGTGGTGATCGCCGGCGAGGGCGACAATTTCTCCGCCGGTCTCGACCTCAGTGAATTGACCGAGAAGGACGCAGCCGAAGGCGCGTTCCATTCGCGCGAATGGCACGACGCCTTCCACGACGTGCAATATGCGCGGGTGCCGGTGATCAGCGTGCTGCACGGCGCGGTGATCGGCGCCGGGCTCGAACTTGCCAGCGCGACACATCTGCGGGTCGCCGAGCCGACGACATTCTACGGTTTGCCGGAAGGCCAGCGCGGCATCTTCCTCGGTGGCGGCGGCGCGATGCGTTTGACACGGCTGCTCGGTGTCGCCCGCGTCACGGATCTGATGATGACCGGTCGGACATTGAATGCACAGGAAGGTTATCAGTTCGGCTTCTCGCAATATCTGGTCGGGGCCGGCGAGGGATTGGCCAAGGGTATCGAGATCGCGCGTCGCGCCGGGTCGAATGCGCCGCTCAGCAATTTCGCGATCATCCATGCACTGCCGCGCATCGCGGAGATGGGGCCGGATCAGGGCCTGTTCCTGGAGTCGATGGTCACCGGCGTGGTACAAAGCTCGAAGGATGCCAAGGAGCGGCTGGTCGCGTTTCTGGAGAAGCGCGCCAACAAGGTGGAGCGGCCGCGCTGATGAGCCTGGAGATCGACATTCCCGAGGTTGTCGCCGAGGTCCGCGCCGCGTTCGAGCGTTACGAGACGGCACTGGTCAGCAACGACGTGCTGGTCCTCGACGAGCTGTTCCGCAACGATCCGCGCACGGTGCGTTACGGTGCCGGCGAAAATCTCTACGGCTATGACGAGATCATGGCATTCCGCGCGGCGCGCTCGCCGGTGGCGCTCGGGCGCACACTATCGCGGACGGTGATCACCACTTATGGCCGCGACGTCGCGGTGGCGTCGACGCTCTATGAGCGTCCCTCCGCGCCGGGCCGCACCGGCCGGCAGATGCAGACCTGGGTGCGCTTTCCCGAAGGCTGGCGCATCGTCGCTGCTCACGTCAGCTTGATGCAGTAATTTACGCCGCCGCGGCAGCGTGCTGGCGCACGGTGCGCACCAGCGTTTCGCCGGCTTGCGCCACGTCGAGGCCACTGGTTTCCACCACCGCATGCGCGCGCGCATAAAGCGGCTCGCGGCTCAACAGGATCGCGCGCAATTCCTGCATCGCCGAGCGGTCCTCAGCCATCGGCCGCAGGTCGCCCTGGTCGCGCACGCGTTGCATGTGGTCTTCCGGCTTCGCTTTCAGCCAGACGGTGAAGAACGACGAGAGGACGAGATCGAAGGTCAGCGGTTCGGCGACGATGCCGCCGCCGGTCGCCAGCAGTAGCGGTTCGCGCACACCGGTGAAGCGGCGCACCTGGGCCTGCTCCAGCCGGCGATAGCCTTCCTGCCCGTAGAGCGCGAAGATCTCCGCCATCGACAGGCCCGCCTCGCGCTCGATCTCGCGGTCGAGTTCGACGAAGCGCCAGCCGAGCCGGTCGGCCGCGAATTGCCCGAGCGTGGATTTGCCGGCGCCACGCAGACCGATCAGCGCCACGCGGCTCGCTTGCGCGTTGCGGATCGGCGTCGTGTCGCCGGTGAGTATCGTCTTCACTCGCACGATCTGCTCGTTGCTGGCGTTACGCAGCAGATCGCGCACGACGGCCCAGTCGGCCGGGGCCTCGCCGCCGGGGATCAGATCGTCGAGCCGTGTGCCCATGGCGGCGGCGACGCGGCGCAGCAGCAGGATCGACACATTGCCCTGGCCGCTTTCAAGCTGGGCGATGTAGCGTTCCGACAGGCCCGAGGTCTGTGACAGCACCTTGCGCGACATGCCGCGCACGGCGCGGGTCTGCCGGACGTTCTGGCCGAGTTGCTGGAGAAAACCGGCTTCGCGTGGATCGGCCTCGGACATGACACCCCAAACGTCTGGCACCCAGCATGGCGTCGCAAATGAGCGACTCGGTTCGGGGCCGTAAGTATGCAGGATAATGCAAGGTATGATTGACACCAAGCCCTGAATAAGCACTTTATAGGAGATATAATTACAAAAACGCCGCCCTCGACCCGGAGTAGCGGCCATTCTGGAGGGAATGTCGTGAGCGCGACCGCCTATAATGCCGTCACCGATCTCCTGGACCGTAATGTGGATCAGGGTCGCGCGGACAAGCCCGCCTATATCGATCCGGCGCGGACCCTCACCTACGGCACGTTGCAGGCCGAAACCCGCCGGCTCGCCAACCTCCTCAAGCGGCTCGGGGTCCGGCGCGAGGAACGGGTCGGCATGATCATGCTCGACACCGTCGAGTTTCCGGTGGTGTTCCTCGGCGCGATCCGCGCTGGGGTCGTCCCGGTGCCGCTCAACACGCTGCTCACGACCGATCAATACGCCTACATGCTGGCGGATTCCCGCGCGCGCGTGCTGTTCATCTCCGCGGCGCTGCTGCCGGTGGTCGAGCCGATCCTGGCGCGGCTGCCCGATCTGCAACATGTGCTGGTGGTCGGCGGCAGCGGTCACGCGCATACGGACTTCGCGACGGCGCTGAAGGCTGAAGCCGACCGGTTCGAGACGGTGGCGGCGCATCGCGACGAACCGGCGTTCTGGCTCTATTCGTCAGGCTCGACCGGTGCGCCGAAGGGTGTGCGCCATGTCCACGGCAGCCTGATGGCGACCGCCGACACCTATGCGCGGCAGGTGCTCGGCATCCGCGAGGACGACGTGTGTCTCTCGGCGGCAAAATTGTTCTTCGCTTATGGCCTTGGCAATGCGCTCACCTTCCCGATGTCGGTCGGCGCCACCACCATCCTCAATCCGGACCGGCCGACACCGGCGACCATGTTCGCGCTGATGCGGCAACACCAGCCGACCATCTTCTATGGCGTGCCGACCTTGTTCGCGGCGATGCTGGGCGATGCGTCGCTCGCCGGGGAGATCGGCTCGCCGAAATTGCGGATCTGCACCTCGGCTGGTGAAGCCTTGCCTGAGCAGGTTGGCCTCGCGTGGAAGAAGAGATTTTCGGTCGATATCCTCGACGGTGTCGGCTCGACCGAGATGCTGCACATCTTTCTGTCCAACGCACCGGCCGATCTTCGCTATGGCGCGTCAGGCCGCGCGGTGCCGGGTTACGAGGTGCGGCTGGTCAACGACAAGGGCGACGATGTGCCGGACGGCGAAATCGGCGAGATGCTGGTGCGTGGCGCGTCGGCGGCGGACGGCTACTGGAACCAGCGCGACAAGACCCGCAACACCTTCGAGGGGGCCTGGACGCGCACCGGCGACAAATATTTTCGCGACACTGACGGCCGTTACATTTACTGCGGCCGCGCCGACGACATGTTTAAGGTGTCCGGTATCTGGGTGTCGCCGTTCGAGGTGGAAAGCGCGCTGATCAGCCATCCGGCGGTGCTGGAAGCGGCGGTGATCCCGTCGAGCGATCCCGAGGGCTTGTTGAAGCCCAAGGCCTTCGTGGTGCTCAAGGCAAAGACCACGGAAGACCTCGGGCCCGCCCTCAAGGAACACGTCAAGCAGACCGTCGGCCCGTGGAAATATCCGCGCTGGATCGAGGTGGTGGAGGCGCTGCCGAAAACCGCGACCGGCAAGATCCAGCGCTTCAAGCTCCGCGAGATGGATCAGGGGTCGTAAGGCTTATACCGCGCGCAGCACCGGCCGCTTCTTCGACTTGCGGCCGGTATTGAAAGCTTCCGGCAGCGCGTCGACCGGCATCGGGCGGCCGAACAGATAGCCCTGCACCTCGTCGCAGCCTTCGCTGCGCACGGTCTCGAGCTGTTCGTCGGTTTCAACGCCCTCGGCGGTCGTGACCATACCGAGATTTTTGCTGAGGTTGATGATCGCGCGCACGATCATCTTCGAGCCGTCCGCCGCGGTCAGATCGCGCACGAACGAGCGGTCGATCTTGATCTTGTCGAACGGGAAGCTTCGCAGATAGCTCAACGACGAATAGCCGGTGCCGAAGTCGTCAAGCGCGATGCGAACGCCGAGCGCACGCAATTCGTGCAGCGTGGCGAGTGTCGTCGTGTTATTGGCGAGTAGCACGGATTCGGTGATCTCCAGCTCCAGCCGTTGCGCCGGCAGGCCGGACGCGGTGAGCGCGTTGCGCACCGCCAGCACCAGACCGGGGTTGCGGAACTGCATCGGCGAGACGTTGACGGCGACCTTCATGCCGGAAGGCCAGCGGCTCGCATCCTCACAGGCGCGGCGCAGCACCCACTCGCCGAGCCGGGTGATTTCGCCGATGTCCTCGGCGATGGTGATGAAGTTGTCCGGCGAGATCAGCCCGTTGACCGGATGGCGCCAGCGCACCAGCGCCTCGCAGCCGCTGAACCGGTTCTTGTCGAGATCGAAGATCGGCTGGTGGAACACCTCGAATTCGCCGTTGTCGAGCGCGTTGCGCAGGTCGAGTTCGATCGCGCGGCGCGCCTGCAGGCGCGCGTCCATCTCCGCCTCGAAGAATCGCCAGGTTCCGCGGCCTTCGCTCTTGGCGCGATAAAGCGCGACGTCGGCGCCCTTGATCAGTTTTTCGCTCGACGTACCGTCGCCGGGGGCGATGGAAATGCCGACGCTGCAGCCGATGGTGATCCGGTGGCCGTCGATTTCGAACGGCTCGGAGATCGCATTGATGATCCGGCGCGACAGCAGTGCCGCGTCCTCCGGATAGGATACCTGGGTCTGCACGACCGCGAATTCGTCGCCGCCGAGGCGGGCGATAGTGTCGACCTCGCGGATGCAGCCGCGCAGGCGCGCCGCGACCGCGACCAGAAGCTTGTCACCGACCGGATGGCCGAGGGTTTCATTGATCGCCTTGAATTTATCAAGGCCGACGCACAGGACGGCAAAGCCGATGCCGCGGCTGGAGTGCGCGAGTGCATTCTCGACCCGCTCACGGAACAGTGACCGGTTCGGCAGATCGGTGAGTGTGTCGTGGCGCGCCATGAAGGCGATGCGGGATTCCGCGCGGCGCTGCTCGGTGACGTCGTCGTAGGTAGCGACCCAGCCGCCGTCGCTGGTGGTTTGCTGCGCGATCGAGATCACCCGCCCGTCCGCGAGTTCCTGGAAATACGGCCCTGCCTCCCCACTGCGCAGATGGCGTTCGCGATCCTCGACGATCTGCGTCAGGGTGCGGCCCCCGTAATTGCCAGCGGCGACGCTCAGCATCAGCATGTCGTCATAGCTGATGCCGGGGCGGATAAGCTGCGGTGACAGATTGAAGATCTCGCAGTAGCGGCGATTGACCACTTGCAGGCGATTGTCGCGGTCGAAGAAGCACAGACCTTGCGACATGTTGTCGAGGGCCGCGTCGAGCCGCAGATTGGTTTCGCGCAGTTGCGCCTTCTGCTCTTTCAGTGTGGTGATATCGCCGAACATGACGATGCTGCCGCCGTCATGGGTGCGGTTGTTGCTGACGCGCAGCCAGCGGCCGTCAGGCAGCCGCGCCTCGTCAGCGCCGAATGCAGACGTAATATGGTCGAGCAATTCGTGGTCTTCGCGCAGATAGTCGATAGCCTGCGAATTGGCGAGGCGAAGCTGCCCGTTCGGGCCGAGCAGGATGATGCCTTCGCGCGAGCTTTCCAGCGATTCCGCGAGTTGCGTCTGTGCCGAACGCCGCTCGGAAATCTCGCGCTCCACCATGGCGCGGATGTTGTCGCGCATGGCCCCCATGGATTCGAGCAGCGCGCCAAGTTCATCGCGTGCGCCGACGGGGATGGTGACATCGAGATCACCGTCGGCGATCCGCTTCGCGACCCGTGACGCGGCTGCCACCGGACCGATGATCCGTTTCGTCAGTAGCCACGAGACGATCGCGGCGAGTAGCAAGGCGAGCGCCGTGCCGATCATGTTGAGGCGAACATCGCGCGCGACCGTTTCGAGCGCTTCCTGGCGATAGAGGAAACCGTCGCCAGCGGTGTAATTCACCAACAGATCGATCTGCTGATTGACTGTCTCGGCATAGCGGTCGATTTCGACCCAGGCGTCAGGCGAGGCCGCATTCTCGTGCAGCTTGGTGCGCAGCTTGCTCCAGGTCGCGGCCGCCTCCTTGACGTTGGCCGCGGCTTCCGTGGCGCGTTTGGAATGCGAGCGCTCGGCCGCCACGGCAAGATCGTCGTTGAGCGTGTCGATCAGCTTCTCGATCTGGTCGTCGAGGATGGCGCGGGCTTTTTCGTCCTTGTTGGTCTCGCGGCGCAGGAACGCGGCCTGCATCGCGGCGAAGTCCGCCGCCGCGGCGCGCGCATAGTTGATTGACATCAGCGTTTCGTCGAACGTTTTGGTGACCAGCGTGCCGGCGTTGCGGATACCGTAGATCGCATAGGTCCCGAGCGTCGCGGTGATCATGCCGATCGCCAGGAACGCGATCAGAATCCGGCTGCGAATCGTCCCGCGGCGCCCGTTCAGGCGCGCGTGCAGCGATCGGGTGATCTCGGTCGACATCGGCCGCGGTTCCATCGTCCCATTGCCCGTGGGATCGAGACCGAAAATGGCCGGGGACGCCTTAAATTGGCGTATGGAGGAAGAGCTTCTTGATGGGATTGTTAACGCCGGCTTAACCGGCCGGTCCGACAGTGAGGGCGCGCCCAAACGACGCGGAGGTTCTCGGGTTTGCGATTCAAGGGCTCCAAATCCCTGGTTTCAGGATTGTCCGGATGCCGCCGCCTCGCGGCGGTGACGGTTGTCATGGCTCTTGCCGGCGGCGCGATCACCGGTCTGGCGTTGGCCGACGTGGTCCAGTCTGTCTCGCAGAAGGGCCGGGAGTTCCAGCCCGGCGAGATTACCATCAAGCGGGGCCAGTCGATCGCCATCGTCAACGACGACGCCGATCTGCTGCATCATGCCTATCTGCGGACCACCGCATTTAGCTTCGATTCCGGCGACCAGAAGCCGGGTGCGCGATTCGAGGTCGCGTTTACCGAGGCGGGAACCTTCACGGTCCGATGCGCCATCCATCCCAAGATGAAGCTCGTCGTCACCGTTCAGTGACGCACTGGATCGAGCGATTACAGGATCGCCGTTTTGAACAGCAGCGCGTGGCTGGCGTAATAGATCATTAGGTACGCCGCGAGCGAGGCGGCGAAAGCCGGCGGCAGCAGCCACGGCGCCCGGCGCTCCACCGTCACCACCTTGTCATCCGCGATGATCGCGAACAGCACGGCGATGATCGCCGAGTGGCCGATCACGTCGATCTTGCCGAACTCGAAGCAGGCGCTGATGAACATGCCGGCCAGCATGATCGCGGCGCAGCGGCGCACCAGCGGCGTCCACAGCAGCGAGAATGCGAGTGCGAATTCGATGACGCCGGCGGCGCGCATGTAGAACTCAGGGTCGAAGCCGAGCGCGAGCCGCGAGTGCTCGTTGAACAGCGGGAAGCTCCATTCCGGATAGGCCCATTTCTCGATCGAGGCCCACATCAGGGTGATCGCTGCGCCGTAGCGGATGACGTCGACCGGGCGCACGCCGAACAGATCGCGGCGCAGGCCGACCAGCCCGAAGTAGAGCGCGACGCTCAGGAAGATCGGATAGTCGGCGAGATGAAATACACCGTAGTTCCACACGGCAATGCCGAACAGCACGACAATGCCGAGACCAGACAGCGGCAGCGTCACGCGTGACATCATGCCGGCGGCGATCGCGAGCTGCAGCAGAGGAATCCAGGTCGATGAGGTTTTCAGCTCCGGCGTCAGGATGATGCCGCCAAGCGCCCACAGCGACACGAAGAAGAATCCGGCGACCGCGCGCATCACCAGTTCGGTGTTGTCGCGCAGAACCTGGGTGATGCGGTTGAGACCGTTGATCATCGCCACGCCGACCGGCGTGCCTTCGAGGAAGGTGCCGGACAACAGGAACAGCATCGCCGCCGCCACCAGCAGCTCGAAATCCGCGCACAGAACGTTCTCGAGGCCTCGCGGCTGACCGGCGACATCGTAGGCGCAGAACCATTTGACGTGAGCTTGCGCGGCTTCGGCGGTTACGGTCGCCAGCAACGTTCCAAGGGCTACAGTGAGAAGAGAGTGCCGCCAGCCGCGCCGAGGCGCGATGATCATATGGTTAATCATCGAAAAACACGGTTACTGATTTACGATCTGTTTAGTATAGCGCGCCACGGCGTTTAGCGTGGTTTTGATTTGGTTTGTAGTTAATTGTGAGACGATAGCGCGTGGTGATCGCGCATAAGGCCGGGTAAAGTTCCCGTGGATTGCTTGCAATTTTAGGCAAACGCGAAACGGCTCCTCAGGACACACGTTGTACAGTCAGCACATGTGGAGGGGAGCCTGATGACCGGCGTTCTTGGGATAATTGGAACTTTGATCAGCCCGGCTCTGGCCGGTGCCTCATTGCGCGTCACGGTGAGCCGCGAAGCTCTGGAGAATGCCAGTGCGCTGTGCCTCGTCGCCGGCCTCGGCATGCTCGGCGCGGCGCTTCCCTGTTTCTGCTGAAATTGGGCCGCTGACTTCCGGTGGCGCTAGTTCGCGCCGGCCGAGGCTGGGGCTTTGATGTCCGGTTTGGCAGTCAGGGTGCGCAGAAACGCCAGCAGATCGTTTTTCTCGCGCCGCGTGAGATGCAGCGGACGGATCTCGTCCGAACGGCTCGGCCGGTCGATCCCGCCCTTGTCATACAGCGCGATCACGTCCTGCAATGAGGCCACCGCGCCGTCGTGCATGTAGGGCGCGCGCCGGTCGACCTCGCGCAAGGTCGGTACCTTGAACGCGTAGCGCAGCTTTTCCGAGTTCGGGAACATGCGGCCGCGGCCGATGTCGCCATCGGTCGCGCTGCCGATGTCGTGGAACGAGCCGTCGGTGAAGGATGGGCCGCTGTGGCAGGCGGCGCAGTTGGCTTTGCCGTTAAACAGCACAAAACCGCGCTTGGCGGAGCGGCTGATGGCACGTTCGTCGCCCTTGATCCAGCGATCGAAAGGGGCGTCGCGGGACGTGATGGTCCGCTCGAACGTTGCGAGTGCCAGCTCGATCTTGCGTTGGGTGATCTCCGGCGTGTCGAAGGCGTCGGCGAATAGCGGACTATAGTCCGGGTTTTCATTGACCCGGCGCACAGCTTCCTCGGCCGACGGCATTCCCATATTGCCGGGGCTCAGGATCGGGGTGAACGCCACGGATTCCAGATCCGGAAATTTGCCGTCCCAGCCGAGCACCGGCACCGACCAGACATCGACCAGGGTCGGCGTGCGCAGAGGCAGTGTTTGCCCGTTCACCCCGAGCGCGCGGGCACGGCCATCGGCCCAGGCCAGCGACGGCTGATGGCAGGTGCCGCAGGAATGGGTGCGCGGACCGGACAGCGCGGTATCGAAAAACAGCTTGCGGCCGAGCGCAGCCTTGGCCTCGCTGAACGGGTTGTCTGACGGGAATTCCGCCTTGGCTGGGCGCCGATAAAGCGCCTTGAGCTTGGCCAGGCTGGTTGGATTATTGGAAGCTCCGGCGGACGAATTCGCAGCCTTCGCGGCGGCCCGCCCCTCAGGAGCGGCATCCACGCCACGATTCAACCAGATCACAGATGCGAGCGGCAATATAACCGCGATTGCAAGGCGATAGCGCACGACTTCCCATCGCTGCTTTGATGGCCAAGATGCGGCAATGGACTTAACAAACGGTTGCGGTGTGTTCCGACAGTAAAAAGCCGCCCCGAAGGGCGGCTTTTCGTCGTTATGGGCCATAACCCGCTTTGGGAGTGTGACCGGATTACTTGCCGATCGTGCAGGCCGGGTCCGGCGGGCCGAACGCGTCCTCGCCTTTGATGGTGGCGAGGATCTTGTAGTAGTCCCACGGCGCCTTGGATTCCTCCGGCGTCTTCACCTGCACCAGCACGAGATCGTGCACCATCAGACCGTCTTCGCGCAGCTTGCCGTTGCGGGAGAAGAAATCCTCGATCGGCTTCTCGCGCATTTTTGCGGCCACCTTCAGCGGAGCGTCGGTGCCGGAGTCCTTCACCGCTTGCAGGTAGTGCGTTACCGATGAGTAGACGCCGGCCTGCCACATGGTCGGCATCCGGTTCATCTTCTCGAAGTAGCGCTTCGACCAGGCACGGGTCTTGTCATCCATATCCCAGTAGAACGATGTGGTGAGGACGAGGCCCTGTGCGGTCTTCAGACCAAGCGCGTGAATATCGGTGATCAGCACCAGCAGGCCGGCGAGCTGCTGGCCGCCCTTGATGATGTTGAACTCGGAGGCGAGCTTGATCTCGTTGGTGTTGTTGGGCGGACCGCCGGCGATGCCGATCACCTGCGCCTTCGATGCCTGCGCCTGCAGCATGAACGAGGACAGTTCCGGCGCCGCGAATGGCGGCTTCACCGAGCCGACCACCTTGCCGCCGTTGGCGTTGATCACCTCGCTCGCGTCCTTTTCCAGCGAATGGCCGAACGCGTAGTTGTCGGTGATGAAGAACCAGCTTTTGCCGCCGCGCTTGGTGATTTCCTTGGCGGTGCCGACCGCGAGCGCACGGGTGTCGAACACCCACTGGATCGCATAGGGCGTGCAGAACTTCCCGTGGAAGTCGGTCGAGCCGGTGGAGTGGGTGATGAAGAGCTTTTGCTTTTCCTTGGCGACGTTCTGCACGGCGAGGCCAACCGACGAGACCGGCACGTCGACGATCAGGTCCACCTGATCGACGTCGTACCAGCGCCGCGCGATGCCGGCGCCGACGTCGGGCTTGAGCTGATGGTCGGCGAAGATCAGTTCGATCGGCTTGCCGTTGACCTTGCCGCCGAAGTCGTCGACGGCCATCTGTGCGGCGGTCACCGAGCCTTGTCCGGTCGGCGTCGAGGCCGGGCCGGACATGTCGGTCAACACGCCGATCTTCACTTTGTCGTCGGAGACCTGCGCTTGCGCGAGGCTGGCAAGCGACACCCCGAGCAGCAGGCCGGTCAAGCCTGCCGCGATACTTCCACTCCGCATTGTCGTTTCCTCCCGGTCTGTTTTGTCATTGTTGATTCAGTCTTGAGCTGATTCCGTCTTGAACGCATCAGATGCCGTCACGAGAGAGCGGTGCGGTAGATGTGTCAGGCTGCGCCGTATCCCCCGCCGCCCGGCGTTTCCAGGGTGACCTGGTCATCGGGCTTCATCACCATTTTGCGAGCTTCGCTCACCGGCTTGCCGTTGACAAGAAAGCGTCCGGCCGCGCCCGGTCTGCCGCCGGCCAGGCCCTCGGGGGCGAGGTCGGTGCGGCTCGCCACGGTGTTGAGCAGCCAGTCCGTGTTGGTCCGCATCGTCCACTGGATGATCTGCCCGTCTCCGCCTGGCGAGGCGCCGGTGCCGCCGGAGCCTTCGCGCAATTCCTTGCGGGTGAACAGGATCGGCATCGAGGCTTCCAGCACCTCGATCGGCACCGCGGCGACGCCGGTCGGATAGCAGGTGGCCGACGGGCCGGGTTTGGTCTGCCGTGCGCCCATGCCGCCGGAATAGTTGAACATCGACGAGGTGAAGGGGTCGCCGCGGTCGTCGCGACCCTGGATCTGGATGGTCCAGACCGCGCCCGAGCCCTCGGCCAGAACGCGCTCCGGCATCACATGATAGAGCGCCTTGAGGATCGGCATCGGCACATACATGCCGACGACGTGGCGGGCATTCACCGGCACCGGATACTTGCAGTTGACGATGCAGCCTTCCGGCGCGACCACCTTGATTGGCGCGAGGCTGCCGAAATTGTTCGGCAGTTCGGGATCGAGGCAGGAGCGGATCGCGAACGTGGAGTAAGCGTGGGTGTAATTCATCACCACGTTGATGCCGTAGGGGCTCGGCCCGGAACTGCCGGCGAAGTCGATGATGATCTCGCCGAGCTTCGGATCGATCGTCACGGCGGTCTTGAGCGTGATCACGTCGCCGCCCGGCACGTCGAACGAGCTTTCGCCGTGATAGGTGCCGGCCTTGAGCTTGCGGATCGATTCCCGCGTCGCCTTCTCCGAGCGCGAGATGATCTCTTCCGACAGTTCGTCGATGTCTTCGTAACCCTGCCGGTCGAGCAGCGCGGAGAGGCGCTTGCCGGCGAGCCTGGCGCTCGACACCTGCGCCGCGAGGTCGCCGAACACATGATCCGGCGTGCGGACGTTGCGGCGGATCATCTCGAACAGCGTCTTGTTCGGCTCACCCGCATCGTAGAGCTTGAGCATCGGAATCCACAGACCTTCCTCGTGCACGTCGCGCGCGCCCGCGCCCACGCCGTAACCGCCGATATCGGTGTGGTGGATGGTCGAGCCGAAGAAGCCGATCAGCTTGCCCTTGTGGAACGCGGGCAGCATCACCGTGATGTCGAAGAAGTGCCCGGCCGATAGCCATGGGTCGTTGGTGATGAGGACGTCGCCTTCGCGCAGCGTCTGCGTCGGGAACGCCTCGACGAAATGTTTGCCGGCGGCGGCGAGCGAATTGATGTGGCCCGGCGTGCCGGTCACCGCCTGCGCCACCATGCGGCCGCGCTTGTCGAATAGCGCGTTGGCGAGGTCGCCCGCTTCGCGCACGATCGGCGAGAAGGCGATGCGTTGCAACGCCTTCGCCTGTTCGCTGACGATGCTGATGATGTTGCTCCAGACGATCTCGAGTTCGATGCCGTCCATGGGGTTCAGTCCTTTGTCGCCATGATGCACCCGGTCTTGTCGACCGTGGCGCGCCAGCCGGGAAGAATGATGATGGTGGTCTCGCGTTCCTCGATGATCGCGGGACCGTCGATGCTCTGGCCCTGCGCAAGCTCGCGCCGCGCATAGACCGGTGCCTGCACGTCGTCGCCGTTGAAGCGGGCGCTGCGAGTGCGGCTCGGTTTCGCCGGTTGGCCTTTCAGGTCAATCTTGCTGTCGCGCGACGCCAGCGGGCCGGTCGCGACCAGCCGCCAGGAGACGATCTCGATGTCTACTTCCGGCAGCCGCAGGCTGTAGAGCTTTTCGTATTCCGTCTCGAACACCTCACGCACCGCGGCGGCGTCGTGTTTCTTGCGCGGATCGGCGTCGAACCAGGCGGTGACCTCGTTCTGCTGGCCGAAATAGCGCATGTCGGCGCCGAACTTGAAGGTGATCTCGTCCGGCTTGCAGCCGGCGCTGGCGAGGCCCTTGCGGGCGTCCTCTACCAGCTTGTCAATGATGCCGTCGACGCCGTGCCAATCGACCGAGGACAGCCGCGCCAGTGCGCCCTGGCTCAGGTCGAGCCGCGGCGGCGTCACCAGCGTGCCGAAGGCGGACAGCACGCTCGCCAGCGGCGGGTAGATCACCATCGGGCTTTCGAGCAGATCGGCGACGTAGCAGGCGTGCACCGGGCCGGCGCCGCCGAACGCGAACAGCGGCACACCGCGATAATCGATGCCACGATCCACTGCATGCGCGCGCGCCGCGGCGGTCATGGATTCGCCGACCACGCGGTAGATGCCGGCAGCGACGTCGCGCGTCGAGGTGCCGAGCTTCTTGCCGAGTTCGGCCATTTGTTTCTCGGCGCCCTTGAGGTCGAGCTTCATATCGCCGCCGAGGAAGTTGTCGGCGTCGAGATAGCCGAGCACGAGATCGGCGTCGGTGACGGTCGGATTGGTGCCGCCGCGGCCGTAAGCGACCGGGCCGGGCGTCGAGCCGGCGCTCTGCGGGCCGACCTTGAGCAATCCGAGATTGCTGACCGAGGCGATGCTGCCGCCGCCGGCGCCGATCTCGATCATGTCCACCGAGGGAATGAGGATCGGCAGGCCGCTGCCCGACTTGAAGCGGTAGATGCGGTCCACCTCGAAATTACCGCTCACCAGCGGGTGACGATCCTCGATGATGCAGGCTTTCGCGGTGGTGCCGCCCATGTCGAACGAGAGGAGCCGGTCGAGGCCGAGCACTTCGGCGAAGTAGGCTGCGGCGAGTGCGCCGGCGGCCGGACCGGACTCGACCATGCGCACCGGGAAGATCTTCGCGATCTCGACGCCGATCACGCCGCCGTTGCTCAACATGATCAGCGGCTCGTTGCCGAAGCCGCGCTTTTTCAGGCCGGCGACGAGTGCATCGAGATAGGGGCCGGTGATCGGCGCCGTATAGGCGTTCATCACCACCGTCGAGGTGCGCGGATATTCGCGGATCTGCGGTGCCACGTCCGACGAGATCGAGACATAGAGGTTCGGCATGCGCTTCTTGAGGATGTCGCGCATCGCCCGCTCGTTGGCGGGATTGAGATAGGCATTAAGGAACGAGATCGCGACTGAGACGACGCCCTTGGCTTTCAGTTCATCGGCAACCGCTTCGGCCGCTTTGGTGTCGAGCGGCGTGAGCACGGCGCCGGTGGCGAGCACGCGCTCCTTCACGCCGAAGGTCATGTCGGAGCCAACCAGCGGCTCGGGGAATTCGATCTGCGGATCGAACATCTCGTAGCGATGTTCGTCGCGGATCGTCAGGATGTCACGAAAACCTTCGGTGACCAGCAGCGCGGTGCGTGGACCCTTGCGTTCGATCACCGCGTTGGTGACGACGGTGGTGGCGTGCACCACCACGTCGGTGACGGCGGCCGGTTTGATACCGGCCTTGGCCAGCGCGGAATCGACGGCACGGAAGAAGCCGACGTCGAGCTGTTCGGGGGTCGTCAGCGTTTTATCGACCCAGGTCTGGCCGCTGTCGCTGCGCAGAACAACGTCGGTGAATGTGCCGCCGATATCGACGGCCAGCGCGTAACTCGGCATTCGGCTCCCTCAGGCGTTCCGCGAAAGGCGGTTGTTGTTTCTCAGTGTGGAACAAGGTTTCTGGCTGAGACTATAAAAACAGCGATTTTTCCTGTCAATTTCGATTCCGTCATTGACGTTTCCAAATTTCGTTTGTTAGCCTGTTCCGTAACAAAGAAGCGTGTCTCGTAAAAATGACATGCTGACAGAACCCTTTCACAGGGTCGGCAGGGAAACCTGCGGGATGGAAGCACAAGGACGGCCATGATGGCAGGCGCCACGTATCGCGATACCCCCATTGCGGGCACCTCGGTCTTCACCGGGGCGCGCTCGCGGCAGGGCTATCGCATCAACAAGTTTTCCATGTCGCTGACCGATCCGGCCAACCGCGATGCCTTCAAGGCGGACGAGGCCGGCTATATGCGCCGCTTCGGCATGACCGACGCCGAGATTGATCTGGTGCGCAAGCGCGACTGGAAGGGACTCGTCGCCGCCGGCGGCAATATCTACGTGCTGATCAAGGTCGGCGGCGCGGTCGGCGAAAACCTCCTGAAGATGGGCGCGCAGATGCGCGGCCAAAGCTTCGAGGAGTTCATGAAGACGCGGCCGGGCCAGCAGGGCGTCGCCGTGCCGAGAGATCACTGACGAGGATCACGGATATGGCACGTATCGTCGGTGGTATCGGCTGTTCGCACGCCCCCTCCATCGCCCATTCATTCGATCGCGGTCTGCAGAAAGACCCGATGTGGAAGCCACTCTATGACGGTTTCGAACCGGCGAAGGAGTGGCTGGAGAAGCTCAAGCCCGACCTGATCGTCGCGGTCTACAACGACCACATGAACCGCTTCTTCTTCGACGCCTATCCGACCTTCGCGCTGGGTGTCGCGGACCGGCATCCGCAGGCGGACGAGGGCTGGGGCAAGCGTGATTTCCCGGACTTGCCGGGCAATGCCGAGTTCTCCTGGCATCTGGCGCAAAGCCTCGTCGAAGACGAATTCGATCCGACCATCTGTCAGGAGATGACGGTCGATCACGGCATTCTCTCGATCCTGCCGCTGCTCACCGACAATCGCTGGCCGGCGCCGCTCGTGCCGCTCGCCGCCAACGTGATCCAGCATCCGCTGCCGACGCCGAAGCGGTTTTTCCATCTCGGTCAGGCGATCCGCCTCGCGGTCGAGACCTATCCGCAAGACCTGCGCGTGCTGGTGGTCGCGACCGGCGGCATGTCGCATCAACTGCATGGCGACCGCTTCGGTTTCATGAATCCGGCGTGGGACAACGAATTCCTCGACAAGCTCGAATCCGATCCGCAGGCGCTGGTCGCCTTGCGCCATCACGATTACATGGAGCGTGGCGGCGCGGAATCAGTCGAGATGATCATGTGGCTCGCCATGCGCTCGGCGCTCGGCGAGAAGGTGCGGCGGGTCCACCGCCATTATTACGCGCCGATGCTCACTGGATACGGCTTGGTCGTATTCGAGGGCGTCGACGGCTGAACATTAATCTGCGCGCGAGCCAGGAGCGAGCGATGGGTATCCGGACCGGCAAGCAATATCTCGAGTCCCTGCGGGACGGCCGCCAGATGTGGATCGACGGCGAACTGGTGACCGACGTCACTACCGACCGCCGCTTCGCCGGCGCGGCCTACACCATGGCCGAACTCTACGACATGCAGCACCATCACGATTTGATCGAGCGCATGACCTATCAGTCGCCGACCAGCGGCGAGCGTGTCGGCCTGTCGTTCATCCAGCCGAAGAGCATGAACGACCTCGAGCGCCGCCGCGACATGGTGAAGACCTGGATGGATTCGACCTGCGGCATGTTCGGCCGCAGCCCGGACTTCATGAACATCACGCTCACCGGCTTCGCCTGCGCCAAGGAAGCGTTCGGCCAGAAAGAGCAGAAATACGCCGACAATATCTGGAACTACTATCTCTATTGTCGCGAGAACGATATCGCGATGACCCACACGCTGATCAATCCGCAGGTCGACCGCTCCAAGCCGGTCGAGAAGCAGGACAAGGATCTGGCGGCGAAGGTGGTGAAGGAGACCGACGCCGGCATCGTCGTGCATGGCGCGCGCATGGTGTCGACGCTGTGCGCCTATTCCCAAGACCTGCTGGTGATGCCGTCGACCTATCTCGCCAACAGCGAGGAGGCGAAGCCCTATGCGTTCGGCTTCGCGGTGCCGGTGAATGCGCAGGGCCTGCGCTTCATCTGCCGGCCGTCGGTCATCCACGGCAATCCCGGCTCGCCGATGGACTATCCGCTGTCGTCGCGTCTCGATGAAACCGACGCCATGGTGATCTTCGACAACGTGCTGATCCCGTGGGAAAAGGTGTTCATCTATCGCGATGCGGAGATGTGCAACGGCCTCTACAACCGCACCGGCGCGATGCCGCAGATCATGCACCAGTTCAGCACCAAGAACCTCGCGAAGGCCGAGTTCATGATGGCGCTGGCGTTTTCGATGGCGCGCTCGACCAAGATCGACGCGCATCTGCATGTGCAGGGCATGCTGGCGGAGATGATCCAGTACACCGAATTCGTGCGGTCCTGCCTGCGCGCCAGCGAGGTGGACGCCGCGCCGAACGCCCAAGGATTCATGACGCCGGCGGCGCTGCCGCTGTGGACCGTGCGCATGATGTTCCCGAAGATGTTCATCCGCATGTGCGAGATCATCCAGATCCTCGGCGCCGGCGGCCTCGTTGCCGTGCCGTCCTATGCGGAATTGACCGGCCCGGTCGGCAAGGACGTCGAAACCTACTTCCAGGCGGCGAATGCAGACTCGCGCTACCGCATCAAGCTGTTCCGTCTTGCCTTCGACGCCGCCGTGTCGTCGTTCTCCGGACGGCAGCAGCTTTACGAACGCTACTATTCCGGCGATCCTGTGCGCCTCGCGGGTACGCTTTATGAAATCTATGACAAGAACCCTTATGTGGACCGGATCGCGGAACTGCTCGATGGCCTTGAAGAACGTCGCGACGATCCGGAAAAGCCGTTGCCGTTTCGGCCGGTGCTGTCGGCAGCGGAATAGCCGCCGCATGGTTGTGTCGAGCGAGGTGTCTGTATGGCCGTAAGCGCCGCTGTTTCGCTCGGCGCCGTCGACCTCAAGTCGCCGCTGATCTGCGGGTCGGGCGAGCATCTGATGTATGCCCAAGGCATCCGTCAGGCGCTTGCCGCCGGCGCCGCCGCCGTCGTGTCGAAATCGGTCAACGAGAGTGAGGCGGCGCGCCGCCAGCTCGACCGCACCGATTACGCGCTGCTCGACAGTGAATGGCGCCGTCTGCCGTGGGATTTCAACCCGCCCGCCGATGCGAGCCTGTTCTGCCGCTCCGGCCTCGCGCAGCAGTCGTTCGATGAGTGGCTGGCGATGATCGCCCTGCTCGACCGCGAGGCGAAGGCGCAGGACGCCTATGTGATCGCCAGCCTGATCCTCGCCGATCTCGATCGCTGCGTCGCCATGGCGAAGCGGATCGAGGAGGCGGGCCTGCGCATCCTCGAACTCAATATTGGCGCGCCGCACGGCAATGAGGCCGCGCCCGGTGCCATCGTTTTGGAGCGCGACAGCGCCCGCGTGCGCACCATCGTCTCGCGCGTGCGCGCGGCGGTGAAGATTCCGCTGTGGATCAAGCTCACCGGTCAGAGCGAGGATGTCGCCGCGCTCACGCTGGCGGCCAAAGAGGCGGGTGCCGATGCGGTGACGGTGATGGGCCGCTTCATCGCTTTCCTGCCGGATATCGAAAGCTTCGCACCGACGCTGAGCACCAACGCCGCGTTCGGCGGGCCTTGGGCCTTGCCGCTCACCTGCCGCTGGCTGGCGCAGTCGCGCCGCGCGGTCGGACAATCGTTTCCGCTGCTCGGCACCAATGGCGCACGCACCGGGCTCGACATTGCCCGCTTCCTGTTGTCCGGCGCGAGCGCGGTGCAGGTCACGTCGGCGGTATTCACCGGCGGCTTCGGCGTCATCACGCGGATGCGCGACGATTTCGCCGCCTATCTCGATCGCAAGCAGATGTCCGCCGTCGATCTGATCGGCCGTGCCGCCGACCAGCAGGGCAGCTACGCCGAGCAGCAGAGTCGCCCCGGCTACTGGGAGCAGTTCGTGGTGCCGGAGGCGCGCGCATGAGCGCGACCGGACAGGACATCATGCAGGAGCCGGTGGTGTTCGACCGCCGGAGTTTCCGCGATGCGCTGGCGGCCTTCGCTACCGGCGTCACGGTGATCTCCACTGTGCGCGACAATGGCGAGCGTATCGGCATTACCGCTAATTCGTTCGGCTCGGTATCGCTCGATCCGCCGCTCGTCTTGTTCAGCGTCGCGAAGCGGGCGCACAGTCTTGCGGGCTTTCTCCACGCGCCGCGCTTTGCCGTCAGCGTGCTGGCGAGCGATCAGGGTGCGGTGTCGAACCGGTTCGCGGTGTCGTCCGGCGAGAAATGGGACAGCACCGATTACAGCATCGCCGGGAACGGCTGCCCGATCATCAATGGCGCGCTGGCGAGCTTTGAATGCGATCGTCACGCGCATCACGAGGCCGGCGATCATGTCATTCTGATCGGGCTGGTGCGGCGCTTCGAGCGACTGGCGACCGGCGAGCCGCTGATGTTCTTCCGCGGCAGCTACAGGGCGCTGGCCCCCAATGCCGAGTTTCCGGATTACGCCGGCAATGAGCCGAAGGTGCTGCCGCCGCTCAACGGTTTCGATCCATGGACGTCCGGCTGATGAAACAGACGGACAAGCCGCGCAAGGAAACGCAGAAGGACGCGCACAAGCCGTCGTCCAAACCGGCGGACGCGAACGATATCGACGCGGGCGACGAAGATCGTGCCGGTGGTTCGGGCATGATCCAGTCGGTGGTGATGACCGGGCAGATCATCGAGGCGCTGGCCGCCGCCGGTCAGCCGATGCGGCTCACCGCGCTCGCCAACCAGCTCGGCGAAGCGAAGGCGAAGATGCACCGTCATCTTTCGACCCTGAAGCATCTCGGTTTCGTCGATCAGGACGCGCAGACTGAATGCTATCGGCTCGGGCCGAAGCTGGTGCATATCGGCCAGGCGGCGATCGACCAGTTCGATCTGCGCCGGCTCGCCGAACCGTACATGGTGCGGCTGCGCGATCTCACCCATCAGACGATCGTCCTCAGCATGCCGGCGAGCGGCGACGCCATTGTCAATGCGGTGGTCGACAGTCCCAATCTGGTGACGATCTCCGTGCGGCTCGGCTATCGCTTGCCGGCGCATGCCTCGGCGCAGGGGCGGGTGACACTCGCCTTCACGCCGTCCGCGACACAGCAGCGCATCCTTGCGCGCAAGCTGCAGTCGTTCACGCCGCACACCATTACCGACGTACCGGCGCTGCGGCAGCGCCTCGCGCGCATCCGCGAGCAGCTTTACGATGTGTCGATGGACGAGACGCTGCTCGGCATCTCCGCCGTCGCCGCGCCGATCCTCAATTTCGACAACGAACTGGTCGGCGCCATCGCGGTGGTCGGCACCACCCAGTATGTGCACGATCCGGTCGAGCCGGAGCAGTTGCAGCTTTTGCGCGCCTGTACCAAGGCGATGTCACTGAAGTTGAACTCCACCGGCTACGAGGGGCTCGGCATTCCGAACATGCGGGAGTTCATTTTCGACTGATTTCGACGGTCGGCCGGGGGCTTTGCAGATGCCGTCCGGTCGCTCACACTGAGAACAACCAATCAAAGGGGAGGTACCATGTCGTTTAAACTGCTCACCACAACCGCGGCGCTGGCGCTGTCGGCCGCGCTCGTCGCGCCGGCCGCGGCGCAGGAGACCTACAAGGTCGGCATGGCCGCCGGCTTGACCGGCTATGCCGCGACCGTCGATCGCGCCTGGCGTGACGGCGTCGAGGTGGCGATCGGCGTGCTCAACGCCAAGGGCGGCATCGCCGGCAAGAAGATTGAGCTGATTGTCGAGGACAACAAGTCCGAGCCGCAGGAAGCGGTGACGGTCTATCGCAAGATGATCTCGTCCGACAAAGTCAACGTATTCGTCAGCGGCTGCGTGTCGGCCGGCAATTTCGCCGCCGCGCCGCTGATCGTGCGGGCGGAAACGCCGATGGTGCTGTGCTCGATCCTGCCGCAGCAGCCCGATCACGTGAAATGGGCGTTCACCACCATTCCGCCGCCGCGCTTCGAGGTCGAGACCCGGCTCGAATACATCCAGAAGAAAACGCAGATCAAGAAGATCGGCGTGCTGCATGACCCGTCGCCTTACGCCAACGCGCAGAAGGCCGCGGCGGAGAAGGAAGCCAAGGACTATGGCCTCGAGATCGTCGGCGTCGAGCAGTACAAGACCGACGATGCCGACCTCTCGGTGCAGATCCAGAAGATGTATGCGGCTGGCGCGCGCGCGATCCTCAAGATCGGCCTCGGCGGGACGACGCTGACGGCGGCCAAGAACATCAAGCAGCTCGGCCTCGACATGATCATGCTGACGAGCCTCGAGGACATCGCCGTGTTCCGGCCGGTGGCTGAAGTGCTCGGCGACAAGTTCTTCTTCGTCGCATCTCCGGCGCAGGTCTATGACGCGCTGCCGGACAGCGCCTTGAAGAAGGAGATCGGCACGTTCCTCGAGCCGTGGCGCGCCAAGTACAAGGATCGCGATCCGAACTGGGCCGGCCGTGGCTGGGATGCGATGACGCTGGTCGCGGCAGCGGTGGCGAAGGCCAAGTCGACTGACGGCACCAAGCTGCGCGACGCGCTGGAAACCATGGACGGGTTCCAGGGCACCACCGGCATCTACCACTTCGCGCCGAACAACCATCAGGGCATCACGGAAAATCCGCTGCTGCTCGCGACGATCATCAACGGCAAGGTTCAAGTGGTGAAGTGACCGCCGCCGTCGAACCATCGCGGATCCTCTCGGTCGAAGGGCTCTCGGCGCGCTACGGGCACGTCGAGGCCCTTCATCCGGTGGATTTGCACGTCGAGGCGGGCGAACTGGTCGCCGTGCTCGGCCCCAACGGCGCGGGCAAGTCGACCCTGATGCGCGCGCTGATGGGGCTGGTGCCGACGCAAGGATCGGTGGCGTTTCACGGCCATGCCGTGCCACGCCGCAACCCGGCCAAGGCGGCGGCGATGGGTCTCGTGCTGGTGCCGGAAGGGCGCGGCATCTTCGCACCTATGACGGTCGCCGAGAATCTTGAACTGGGCGCGTATCTGCTCAACGACAAACAGGAATTCGCGCGCCGACACGACCGGGTGATGACGCTGTTTCCCCGTCTCAAGGAGCGGCTGGCGCAGACGGCGGGCTCGCTCTCCGGCGGCGAGCAGCAGATGCTCGCGGTCGGCCGCGCGCTGATGTCGGACCCGAAACTGCTGCTGCTCGACGAGCCATCGCTCGGTCTCGCGCCGCGCGTGATCGAGGAGATTTTACAGACGCTCGGTGAGCTTAACCGCGCCGGCCTGCCGATCATTCTGGTCGAGCAGAAAGCGCCGCTGGTGCTGACGCTGGCGCGCCGCGCTTACATAATGTCGGTCGGATCGATCGCCGCGGAGATCGATCCGCGCCAGGTGAAGTCGCATGATGAACTCGCTCACTTCTATCTGGGCTGAAGCGCGGAGCAATCCGCTGCTGCTGGTGCTGTGGCTCGCGGTCGCGGCGCTCGCCGCCTACGTATTCGTCAACGGCGGCTATCTGATGGCCGTGCTGCAGTTCGCCTGTATCTATGTTGTGTTCGTCGCCGGCCTCAATCTGTTCATGGGCTTCACCGGACAGGTCTCGTTCGGCCACAACGCATTCGCCGCGATCAGCGGCTACACCTCGGCGGTGCTGACCGCGACCTATGGCTGGGATCCGGTGCCGGCGGCGGTGCTCGGCATCGGCGGCGCGCTCGCTTGCGCGCTGATCGTCGGCTATCCGGTGCTGCGGTTGCGCGGCCACTATCTCGCGATGGCGACGCTGGCGATCGGGCTGATCGCCTATGAAGTCGCGGTGCAATGGGATTCCGTGACGCAGGGCTATATGGGCATCTCCGGCATCGCGCCGCTCGGCGTCGGTCGCTGGACCATCACCTCCGACCGCGGCATCCTGATTTTCCTGATCGTGGTCGCATTGCTGTCGCTGCTCATGGTGCGCGGCATTCGCCGCTCGCGGCTCGGCCGCTCGTTTGTCGCCGTCGCCGGCAGCGAGGACGCGGCGCGCGCCCTCGGCATCGATGTCGCGCGCACCAAGCTGCTCGCATTTCTGATCTCGGCCGGCTATGCCGCGGTGGCCGGCTCGCTGTTCGTGCATGCGGTCGGCTTCGTCAGTCCGGAGGTGTTCGGGCTGCACATGGTCGTGCTCGCCTTCACCATGCTGTATGTCGGCGGCATCGGCACCATTGTCGGGCCGGTGTTCGGCGCGGTCATTGTCGCGCTGCTGCCGGAGACGTTCCGTGGCTTCAAGGAATATCAGGACCTCGCTTACGGCGCCGCGCTGGTGCTGATCCTGATCTACACGCCGCGCGGGCTGGTCTCGCTGCCGGACCTGTGGCGGCGTCGCAAGGCTGCGCAGAAAACGGACGTGCAGCAAACATCCGCACGGCAGGGAGGCGCGGCATGAGCCTGTTGCGTCTCGATCATGTCTCGCGGCGGTTCGGCGGCCTCGTCGCCACCGACGACGTGTCGCTGGAGATTCCGGGGCAGGGCATTTCCGCCGTGATCGGCCCGAACGGCGCCGGCAAGACCACGCTGTTCAATGTGATTTCCGGCTTCCTTGCGCCGAGCGCCGGCAAAGTCATCTTTGACGGTCAGGACATCACCGGCCGCCCGCCGGAGGCGATCGCGCGGCTCGGCCTCGTGCGCACGTTCCAGCTCGTGCAACTGTTCGACGACCTGACCGTGCTGGAGAATGTCAAGGTCGGTTTCCATATGCAGACGCAGGGAGGATTGCTGTCCGCGCTGCTGCCGGGTCTCGCCAGCCGTCACGAAGAGCAGATGGTCGAAGAGCGCGCCCGCGATCTGCTGCGCCAGACCGGGCTTGCCGATCAGGCCGGCACCATGGCGGCGGTGTTGCCTTACGGCAAGAAACGGCTCCTCGAAATCACCCGTGCGCTCGCGGCAAAGCCGAAGCTGCTGTTGCTCGACGAGCCGGCCGCAGGTCTCAACAAGCAGGAGACCGAGGCGCTGGCGGCGCTGCTGCGCGGCATCGCTGCCGCCGGCACGGCGATCCTGCTGATCGAGCACGATATGAGTCTCGTCATGAGCGTGACCGACCAGATCGCCGTGCTCGACTTCGGCCGGCTGATCGCACGCGGCACGCCGGACGAGGTGCGCGCCAACAAGGACGTGATCGCCGCCTATCTTGGCACGCAGAGCGAGGCCGCCCATGCTTGACCTCGTCGCGCAATCGATCCTCAGCGGCATCGGCGTCGGCTGTATCTACGGGTTGATCGGCATCGGCTTCTGCGTCATCTACAACGCCAGCGGCATCGTTAATTTCGCGCAGGGCGCGTTCGTGATGATGGGTGGCATGGTCACCTACACCGCGTTCGCGCGCTACGGCCTGCCGCTGCCGCTTGCCGCGGCGCTGGCGATCGTGCTGGTGGCATTCGCCGGCGTGGTGCTGGAGCGTCTGGTGGTGCGGCCGTTGTGGAATCGCGGCTCGACCATGTTCGTGATGATCCTGGCGACGCTCGCGGCGCAGATCGTCATCGAGCGGCTCGCGCTGCTCGCGGCAGGCGATCAGCCGCGCACGCTGCCGGTGTTCACCGACCGGCCGCCGCTGCGCATCCTCGGCCTTGCCGTCAATTTCCAGTTCCTCTGGATCGTTGCCTGTTCGCTGCTGGTGATCGTGCTGCTGGCGCTGTTCTTCTCCTCGACCAAGACCGGCAAGGCGATGCGCGCCTGTTCGATCAATCGCGACGCGGCGGCGCTGCAGGGCATCCCGGTGTCGCGGATGCTGGCGCTGGCGTTTGCGCTCAGTGCGGCGCTCGGCGCGTTCGCCGGTATCCTGATCACGCCAACGCAATACACCGCGTTCAATGTCGGCGTGCCGTTCGCGATTTCCGGTTTCATCGCCGCCATCGTCGGCGGCTTCGGCCGGCCGCTCGGTGCGTTCACTGGCGGCATCCTGCTCGGCGTGGCGCAGGCGCTGGCCATCGTATTCCTCGGCTCGGCGTTCAAGAATGTCGCCGCCCTGTCGATCCTGCTGCTATTCCTGTTCGTGCGCCCGACCGGGCTGCTCGGTCCCGCTAAATAACGAGTTGAAGAAGAAGGAGAGTGCCATGGATATTCACAAGATCGACTGGAGCCAGATTCCGTGGAAGGAAATCCGCCGCGGCGTCGAGCAGAAGGCGTTCTCGGGCAGTGGCGCGACCATCGCCATGCACCGTCTGCATCCCAAGCACGAGCCGAAGCCGCACAGCCATCCGCACGAGCAGATCGCCTATATCGTCGAGGGGCGCATGCTGTTTCACATCGGAGACGAGGCGCATGAGGTCGGGCCGGGCGGCCTGGTGGTCATTCCCGGCGGCGTCACCCACTGGGGCGAGGTGATCGGCGACGAGACCGTGATCAATATCGACGTGTTCACGCCGAAGCGCCCCGAATACGCGCCCTGATTCCGAGAAGACGACTACAACGAAAGCCGGGAGGATTCATCATGCGCATGCGCTTTCTGGCGGCTGCTGCCGCCATGCTGCTCTCCGCCACCGCGGCGAGCGCCCAGACCTGGCCGTCGCGGCCGGTGACGCTGGTGGTGCCGTTCACCGCCGGCACGACTTCGGACGTAATCGCCCGCGGCCTGATCGAGCATCTGGCAACGAAACTCGGCCAGCCGTTCATCATCGACAATCGCGGTGGCGCCGGCGGCAATATCGGCGGTGCGGCGGCGGCGAAGGCCGCGCCCGATGGCTACACCTTCCTGTTCGCGACCACGGGTCCGGCCGCGACCAACAAGCTGATGTACAAGGATATGTCGTATGATCCGGATCGCGATTTTGCGCCGGTCGTGCTGATCGGCAAGGCGCCGGTGATCGTCGTCGCGAAGAAAGACGCGCCGTTCTCCACTCTCAAGGAGATGATCGACTACGCCAAGGCCAATCCGGACAAACTTACCGCCGGGTTCCCCGGCAACGGCACGCTCGGCCACATCACCGGCGAGCTGTTACAGGCGCGCGCCGGCATCAAGCTGGTCGACACGCAATATCGTGGCAGCCCGCCGATCATCACCGATCTGATCGGCGGTCACATCGATGTCGGCATGGATTCCATGGCGGCCTATGTGCCGACGGTGAAGGACGGCAAGATCAAGGCTCTGGCGATCGCCGGCGGCAAGCGCTGGTCGAAGCTGCCGGACGTGCCGACCGCATCGGAATCCGGCCTGCGGGGCTTCGAGGCCGCGGTCTGGTATGTGATCCTCGCGCCGACCGGCACGCCGGCGGACGTGATCGCCAAGCTCAATGCCGCGACCAACGAGTACATCAAGTCAGAGAAGGCGCGGACCTTCTTCGACAATCTCGGCGTCGAGGCGTCCGGCGGCACGCCGGCCGATGCCAAGGCGTTCATGGCGTCAGAAGTCGAGAAATGGGCGCCGATCATCAAGGCGGCGAAGATCTCGTTCTGACGCCGCGTGACCACCGCCGTGGTCTCTGCTAGGCCATCCCGGCCCGGCGGTTCCGAGACGATGATCCGTTCGGGCGCAGTGTCGTCCGAACGGATTTTTGTTTCGTGAGCAAACCGCTTCTTGATGTTCTCTCCGGCGAACGCCGGTCGCCGCCGCCCGTTTGGATGATGCGCCAGGCCGGCCGTTATCTCGCTGAATATCGCGCGGTGCGCGCCAAGGCCGGCAGTTTCCTCAATCTTTGCTTCAATCCGGAACTCGCGGCCGAGGTGACGTTGCAGCCGATCCGCCGTTTCGGCTTCGATGCGGCGATTCTGTTCTCCGACATTCTGGTGATCCCCTATGCGCTCGGCCGTGACGTGCGCTTCGTCGAGGGTGAGGGACCGCGGCTCGATCCGCTGACCAGTGCCACAGAGATCGACAGCGTCAATGCCGCGCATGATGCCTCGCGCCTCGCGCCGGTCTGCGAGACCGTGCGGCGGGTGAAGGCCGCATTGCCGGCGCAGACGACGCTGATCGGCTTCTGCGGCGCGCCGTGGACGGTGGCCACTTACATGATCGCCGGTCGTGGCACGCCGGATCAGGGGCCGGCCAAGGTAGCGTTTACCGCGCATCCACAGGCATTCGCCGGCCTGATCGACAAGCTGGTGTCGGCGTCCGCCGATTATCTGTGCGCCCAGATCGACGCTGGCGCCGACTGCGTGCAGATTTTCGATTCCTGGGCCGGCAGCCTCGCGCCGGAGGATTTCGAGCGCTGGAGCGTGCAGCCGACCAAGGCGCTGGTCGCCAAGGTGCGAGCGCGGCATCCGCACGCGAAGATCATCGGTTTCCCGCGTGGCGCCGGGCAAGGCATTCCGCGCTACGTCGACGAGACGACAGTGAATGCCGCCAGTCTCGAAACCGAGATTGATCGCGATTTCGCGCGCCGCGAGATCCAGTCACGCGTGCCGGTGCAGGGCAATCTCGATCCCGAGGTGCTGCTCGCGGGCGGTGCGGCTCTCGACCGCGCGGTGGACGAGGTGCTCGCCGCATTCGCGGACAAGCCGTTTATCTTCAATCTCGGCCACGGCATCCTGCCGCAGACGCCGGTGGCGCATGTGGAGCAGATGCTCGCGCGCGTGCGGGGCAGTTGAAGCGGGTTCACTCTTTCCATGTGTCATGGCCGGGCTTGTCCCGGCCATCCACGTCTTGTTTGCCCCGGAAAGAAATTAAGCCGTGGATGCGCGGGTCAAGCCCGCGCATGACGTGGAAAGAGCGTCATCCTTGCCGCGGCGCCTTGGCGTCCAGCTTACTGCGGATGCGCGCCACATCGACCACCATGCGTTCGTGCGTGCCGTTGCCGATCTCTTCGGTTTCATCGCGCGCCGTCACCGTGAAGAACACGCGGCGGCCATCGACCTTGGTGACTTCCGCTTCCGCCGTCACCTGATGCCCGACCGGCGTTGCCGCGAGATGGCGGATATCGACAGCGGTGCCGACCGCGCTTTCGCCCGGTTCGAGATACGCCTTGATGGCGTTGAGCGCGGCGTTTTCCATCGCCGTGATCATCATCGGCGTGGCGAACACCGGCGGCAGCATCGAATCCTTGAACTGGTTGGCAAGGTGCGCCGGCGTGACCTTCAGGCTGTAGGTGCCCTTGGCGCCGACCGGGATCGTCCGCATGGGAGCCTCATGTGTTTGAGGATGATCCGCGTTTCGGGATCACGCTCTAGGTTCGCCGCCCAACATGCGTTACCGACGGCGCCAGCACAATCAGGACCACGCACATAATTCCCATGGGAACGAATGTCGATCGCGGAATGCCGGTGAAATCCCACACCGCGCCGCAGATCACCGGGATGATGATGGCGCAGCTATAGCTGATGGTGAACATCGCCGCGCTGACGCGGTGCACGTCCTCCGGCGCCGCCAGCAGCGGCGGAAGCGCCAGTGCCAGGATCAGGATCAGGGCGCAGAAGAAGCCGATCACCGAGGCCGCGGCCACGACGACGAGACCACGCCCGAACACGACGAAAAACAGCGCGGCGATAATGCCGAGGCCGGCAAACAGATAAGGCCAGGTCGCGCGCTCCAGCCGGCTTGCCGCGCCGAGCAGCAGCAGCGACGCGGGGAGCTGGCCGACATTGAGCGCGGTCAGCGCCGGGCTGATCCATTCCACCTGTCCGGTATGGGTCAGGTAGTCTGGCAGGAACGCGTTGCAGCCGAAATAGGATGCGTTGACCGCACCTAGCATCAGGCCGAGTTTCCAGATCAGGCTGTCGTTCCAGTCCGGCCACCAGCGGCGCGCGGCCGCGAGCGTGCTCGCGGGTTGCTGCACGCGCGGTGCGAACGCCCACACCAGCACGGCGATCACGATAACCGGTGCGCTCCAGACGGCGAATGACCATTGCCAGCTTCCGACCCAAGGCAGGATCACCGGAATGGTCAGGCTGACCGGGATGATCTCGCCGATGACGAGACCGTTGGTGTAGATGGCGGTGGCGAAGCCGATCCGCTTCGGCATCCACAGCCGCACCACGGTCGGCATCGTCACCTGCATGATCGCGACGCCGGCGCCGGTGACGATGGTCATGCCGTACAGCAGTGCGATATGCGGATAGACGCCGCGCAGCGCTCCGCCGATGGCGGCGAGCACAAGGCCGACGATCAGCGCCGGCAGCACGCCGAGCCGCGCGATCAGTAGCGAGCCGGGGACCGCGGCGAGACCGAGCAGCATCGGTGGTAATCCGGTCAGGAGGCCGACCTGCGTCGCGCTCAGATGCAGATCGTCATGAATGCTGGGCAGCGCCGGCGGCACCGCGAGAATGGTCAGCCGCAGCGCATTGCCGATGAGCCACAGCAGCGCCACCACGATCAGCATGCGCGCAAGGGACGGTTGATCGCTGCGGTCGGTCATCATTCGATGTCGTGAGATGAAAGGGAGCTGGCGCGCGCGCCATGATCGCCGCAACCTGCCGCAGGATCGCCGCAATGTCGATATCCGGAGGGAATGACGGGTATGCCGCGCGCACAGATGCGTTGCGGTTTGGCGGGCTGGGATTCCGTCCCGCCGCGCGCTAAGGACGAGGCCGATATCCTCCGGCGCAATCGACGGCCCCTCTTGTCCCTGCTGATCTCACCATCACGTCTGACCTCGCGGCGCACGCTCGGCCTGCTGCTGGCGCTGCTGGTGATCGGCATCGCGGCGCTCGCGTGGCTTTATCGCGATGCGCTGACGCTCGATGCGCTCGAGGGCTTGACCCGCGATCTCGGCGTCTGGGCGCCGGTCGGATTCGCCGCCATCTACGCCATCGCCACGGTTGCCATGGTGCCGGGCAGCTTTTTCGACGCACTGGGCGGCGCGGTATTCGGCCCGGTACTCGGCAGTATCGTCAATTTCATCGGCGGCAGCGTTGGCGCGATGCTGGCGTTCGCGCTGGCGCGCTATTTCGCGGGGGACTGGGTCGAGCGCCGCGCCGCCGGCCGGCTCGGCGAGATTAAGCAGAGCGTCGAGGCCGAAGGCTGGCGGTTCGTTGCCTTCATTCGGCTGGTGCCGATTTTCCCCTACACGGTCTTTAACTATCTGCTCGGGCTGACCCGGATCCCGTTCTGGCAATATGCCGTGGTCACCATGATCTGCATGGCGCCGTCCACGGTGGTTTACACTTGGCTCGGCCATGCCGCCCGGCATCTGGCGTTCGGGCAGGGCGGCGAGCACCCGCTCCAGTACGGCCTCATTTTCCTCGCGGTGGCGGCTACGGCGGTGTTCCTGCCCCGGTTCATCATGCGCTGGCGGGACCGGGCCAGAAGCGGGCCTCCCTGAGAGGCCAGGCAGCCCTCTGGGGAACCCCGGCCGGGCGCGTTGACAGGGCGGGCCTCAATCCTTAGAACCCGCGGCAACAGCCGAACCCGAGAAGTGTGATGAAAGTCCGTAACTCGTTGAAATCATTGCGTGCGCGCCATCGCGACAACCGCATCGTGCGCCGCAAGGGCCGGGTCTATATCATCAATAAGACCCAGAAGCGCTTCAAGGCCCGCCAGGGCTGAAGCGCGGCGGCGGCTTTGACCGCGTCACGCGCCTTTGATGACCGATTGGTTTGCGTTGCTCCGGGGACAGACTAGTCTGTCCCCGATGCGATTCCGGCTGCCTTTTGCATGGCTTTTGGCGCTGGCCCTGTTGCCAGCCTTGGCTCCGTCATGGGCGTTTGCGCAGCGCGCGCCGGCCCCTGACGCCAAGGGCGAGTGGATTCATCCGCCCCAGACCGTCCCCAGCCCCAAGACCAGGAAGGGGAAGGCCGAGGATCCCACTCACAATCTGGATTTTCTGTTCGAGGCGCTGAAGGTCGCCCCGGACGACACCAGCGCCAAGGCGATCGAGCAGCGCATCTGGATGCTGTGGATGATTTCGCCGAGCGACACGGCCAATCTGCTGATGGGCCGGGTCCGCCGTGCGGTCGAGGCCAAGGACACAGCGCTGGCGATCAAGCTGCTCGACGCCATCGTGACCATCCGGCCCGATTACGTGGAAGCCTGGAACCGGCGCGCGACGGTCCATTTCATGCAAAAGAATTACGGCGCTTCATTGCAAGATCTGATCCAGGTGCTCAAGCTTGAACCGCGCCATTTCGGCGCGCTGTCCGGGCTCGGCCTGATTCTGCAGGAGATCGGCGACGAGCGGCACGCGCTCGAAGCCTATCGCCGCGCGGTCGAGGTCTATCCGCGGCTCGAGAACATTCCCGATCAGGTCAAGAAACTGCAGGAAAAGGTCGAAGGACGCGATATCTGACGCCGGCGGCGCGTTTGTCGGACCGCGTCTGTCTTCGCTTGCAACCTTTTTCGCCTGAGATCGTATGTTAAGCGTGCCCCGCCTTCTGCAAATCCCGCTGCTGACGCTCGTGATCCTCGCGCTGATCCTCGGCGCGGGCGCGCTCTATAGCTATTTCGGCGCGCGGGCGATTGAGCGTGCGCATCCGCCGGCCGGCCGCCTCGTCATGATCAATGGCGTGCGGCTGCATGTTCTCGACGAAGGCACGGCGAAGCCCGGCGAGCCGGCGGTCGTCCTGATCCATGGCGCCAGCGACAATCTCGAGGACTGGCGCGTCGCGCTCGGCGACCGGTTGCGGGACCGCCGGGTCATCATGATCGACCGGCCGGGTCTCGGCTGGAGCGATGGGCCGGCGGTCGACGATGGCAAGCGGCTCGCGCGCCAGGTCACGCTCATTCACGACGCGCTGACACGGCTCAATGCCGGCCGGGTGGTGATGGTGGCGCATTCGCTCGGCGGCGCGCTCGCACTCAATTACGCGCTGACCTATCGCGACGGTCTTGCCGGCCTCGTTCTGCTCTCGCCGGTGACGCATCCGTGGATCGGCGGCATCGCACTTTACTACAACATCGTCGCGATGCCGGTGGTGGGTCCGTTGTTCGCCTATACGCTGGCTTATCCGCTTGCCCAGTTGTTCATTGGCCCCGGCATCGCCGCGGCGTTCACCCCGCAACCGGTGCCGGCTGGCTACCGTGACCGTGCGGCGATTGATCTCGGCCTGCGGCCGCAAGTTTTTCTCGACAATGCGCGCGACGTCGCCGCGTTGCAGGCCTTCGTGACGGCACAGCAATCGCGATACAGCGAAATCGCGGTGCCGACGGCGATCCTTGCCGGTGACAGCGATATTGTCGTTTCAACCAACATTCATGCGCGCGCGCTGACGGCGCAACTGCCGGAAGCGACATTGACGGTGTTTGAGAAGGTCGGCCACATGCCGCAGCATGTCTGGCCGGATCGTGTGGTGGCGGCGATCACGGCGGTCAGCGCGGCGCGCAAACCGCCCGCCGCCGATCCGGACAAGCTGCTGGCGCCGCCGCAAATAACGCCACAAGTCACGCCGCAAGCCGCGCCGGTCAGCGGTCAGTAGAGCGCGCTCACACGTCTTCCACGTCGTTGCCGACGAAGGCGATGCGCAGCATGTTGGTCGCGCCCGGCGTGCCGAGCGGCAGGCCGGCGACGACGATGACGCGCTGTCCCGGCTTTGCGAAACCGTCGCGGAACGCGAGGCGGCAGGCGCGGCTCACCACGTCGCTCATATTATGCGCGTCCTCGGTGATCACGCAGTGCACGCCCCAGGCAAGCGATAGCCGCCGTCCGGTATCGATGTTCGGCGACAACGCGATGATCGGCGATTTTGGCCGCTCGCGCGATACGCGCAGGCCGGTCGAGCCCGAGCCGGTCCAGCAGATGATCGCCGACAGTTCGAGCGTCTCGGCGATCTGGCGTGCCGCGTCGGCGATGGCGTCGGCGCCAGTCGGTTCCGGCGGTGTGCGCTGGCCGGTGATGATGGTGCGATAGGTCGGGTCGTTCTCCACTTCCTCGGCGATGCGGTTCATGCGCGCGACTGCTTCGACCGGATATTGGCCCGCGGCGGATTCCGCCGACAGCATCACCGCGTCGGCGCCCTCGAAGATCGCGGTGGCGACGTCCGATACTTCGGCGCGGGTCGGCACCGGCGAGGTGATCATCGATTCCAGCATCTGCGTCGCGACCACGACCGGCTTGCCGGCGAGCCGTGCCGCGCGTGTCATCTGCTTCTGCACGCCTGGCACTTTCTCGAGCGGCATCTCGACGCCGAGATCGCCGCGCGCCACCATCAGCGCGTCGGCGATCTCGAGGATTTCAGCGAGCCGGTGCACCGCCTGCGGCTTCTCGATCTTTGCCATGATCAGCGCGCGGCCGCGCGTGATCTTCTTTGCTTCGGCGATGTCTTCCGGCCGCTGGATGAACGACAACGCGACCCAGTCGATGCCGACATCGAGAGCTGCCTCGAGGTCGGAGCGATCCTTCTCGGCGAGCGCGGAGAACGGAACCGTGGTGTCGGGGAGGCTCACCCCCTTGCGGTCGGACAGCTTGCCGCCGACCACGACGCGGGTGACGATCGCGTTCGGCTGCGTGGCCTCGACCACGAGTTTCACCTTGCCGTCGTCGAGCAGCAGCGTGTGGCCCGGCTGCGCGGCGGCGAGAATTTCCGGATGCGGCAGATGGACCCGCGTCGCGCCGCCCGGCGTCGGGTCGGCATCGAGCACGAAGCGGTCGCCGTTCGCCACCATCACCGGTCCGTTGGCGAAGGTACCGAGCCGCAGCTTCGGTCCTTGCAGATCGACGAGAATGCCGATTGGCCGCTCGTGATCGGTTTCCACCTGGCGGATCGCCGCCACCAGCTCACGCATCTTGTCGTGGCTGGTGTGGCTCATATTGATGCGGAACACGTCGGCGCCCGCTTCAAACAGGCGCGTGATTATCTCGACGGTCGAGGAGGCCGGTCCGAGGGTCGCAACGATTTTCGCGCGGCGCAGACGTCTCATCGTTTCGCCGGCCCGCCGGGTGCCCGGTCCCCTTTGGTGCCGCCGGCCGGTAATCCGGGCGGCGCGGCGATCGGCGCATCGGAGGTCTTGGCTGAATTGGTCAGTTGCATGGTCCAGGATCGCTGGTCGCCGGTGTCGACCTCGTAGAAGCCGGTGCGGTCGTAGCCGCGCGCCAGACAGTTGTCGATGCCGCGGATCGTGAACTCTTTGTCGCGCGAGCACATGAACGCCTGCCCGGTCCATTCGCCGCCGCGATCGTAGTCGATCGCGTAGACATAATAGTAACGCGCCACGAGTCCGCCGCGCAGCAGCGCCTCGCAGGTACGGTCGGAGAGATTCCACCAGCCCTCGGTGACCCAGCCGTCGCCATCCTTGTAACCGAGCGCGACGCCAACCCGGCCGCCGCTATAGTTGCAGACGTTGAAATCGGCGTGGGCCGCGCGCGGCATCGCGGTCAGCGGCGCGATCGCCAAGAGCAGCGCCGCGAGCGCCCGAAGCGGCATTTGCCACTTGCGCGCTACGCGCCGCTCGGCCGGCTGGGGAAGCGATACGGCGGACATCAGCAACATCGCTGCTGGGTGTCGCGCGAACCGCTAGGGCGTGTCAACGATGAGGGCACGGAAGTCATTGACGTTGGTGAAGGTCGGGCCGGTCTCCAGCAAGTCGCCCAGTCTGCTGAAGAATTCGGTGGAATTGTTGTCCGCGAGGAACACGGCGGGATCGAGGCCGGCGGCGCGGGCGCGGGCGGCGGTGGTGCCGTCGGCATAGGCGCCGGCCGGGTCGTCGGCGCTGCCGCCGCCGCCATCGGTGCCGTCGGTGTCGCCCGCGAGCGCAGCGATGCCGCAGCTGCCGTCGAGCGCCTGTGCCAGCGCCAGCGCGTATTCCTGGTTCGGGCCGCCGCGGCCGCCTTTGCCGCGCAAGGTCACGGTGAGTTCGCCACCTGAGAGGATGATGGCGCGCTTGCCCTGGCGCTGCAGGTCGCGCGCCATCGCGGCGTGCCGGGCGGCGACGTCGCGCGCCTCGCCTTCGACCTGATCGCCGAGGAACACGCATGCGTAACCCGCATCACGCACCGCGTCCTGAGCCGCGCTGAAGGAAGCAGCCGGGGTCGCTACCAGCGCGAAGGTCGTATTGGCGAAGACCGGATCGCCCGGCTTCGGGCTTTCGTTGGCCGGATCGTTCAGCGCGCGCCGCACATTCTCCGGCAGGTCGAGGCGGTAGCGTTCGACGATGGCGCGCGCGTCGGCGAGCGTGGTCGGGTCCGGCACTGTCGGACCGGAGCCGATCACCGCCGGATCGTCGCCCGGCACATCGGAGATCGCCAGTGTGACGATGCGGGCCGGCGCGGCGGCACGGGCGAGGCGGCCGCCCTTGATGCGCGAGAGATGCTTGCGCACCGTGTTCATCTCGCCAATCCCGGCACCGGAGCGCAGCAGCGCGCGGTTGACCGCCTGCTTGTCGGCAAAGCTCAGACCGTTCGCCGGGGCGACCCAGTTGGCCGAGGCGCCGCCGGACATCAGCGCGAGCACCAGATCGTCCGGACCGGCGCTCTCGGCCAGCGCGAGAATATCGCCGGCGGCGGCGAGGCTCGCCGCATCGGGAACCGGATGGCCGGCCTCGATCATGCGGGTCAGCCGGGTCGGCCGTCCGTAGCCATGCCGGGCGACCGCGAGGCCGATGATCCGCTCCGCCGGCATCTGTGGCCGGTAGAACGCCTCGGCGGTCTCCGCCATGGCGCCGGCGGCCTTGCCCCCGGCCAGCACGATCAGCCGGCCGGCCGGCGGCGGCGGCAGATGCGCGGGCAGGCACTGGGCCGGATGCGCCCGCGCCGTGGCGATATCGAACAGGTCGGTGAGCAGGCGGCGGGTCTGATTCATGGTGGGCACTTTAGCCGTCCGGCGGTTCCGGCCAACCGGTTTGCGGGGTTGATTGCCGCAAGGGCCGTCCGCGTTATGGACCCCGGCATCCGGAACGCCTATCTAGCGGGGAACAGGCAAGGAGTTCTCGTCATGGCCGATCAGATCGACGACAAGACCCGCACCGAACTGGAAGCCGCGGTTTACCGCCGGCTGGTCGCGCATTTGCGTGAGCGGACCGACGTGCAGAACATCGACATGATGAATCTCGCGGGTTTCTGCCGTAATTGCCTTTCCAACTGGATGAAGGACGCGGCCGACGCGCAATCGCTGCCGATGACCAAGGATCAGGCCCGCGAGATCGTTTACGGCGAGCCGTTCGACCAGTGGAAGCAGAAGCATCAGAAGGCCGCGACGCCGGAACAGCAGGCGGCGTTCGACAAAAGCGCGCCGCACCGCCACTGACGCCACTTAAATTTCTGCAATTAAATTTCGCGCCTTGTGGATGACGGGGGTTTGCCCGGCCGCGTCGTTGACCTTTCGCCCCCGGATTCCGAAACCTCTTCCTTCAAGATGGCGGACTTTCCGCCCCGATATCCGACGAGGGAGAGCGTACCATGGCGTCCAGCGCAGCGGCCAAACAAGACGACGAGGGAACCCAGCACGCGCACACCCGCTTCGCCAAGGAACAGCTCAAGGCTTTCGTGGAGCGGATCGAGCGGCTCGAGGAAGAGAAGAAGGCGACGCAGGACGACATCAAGGACGTCTACGCAGAGGCCAAGGGCAACGGCTACGACGTCAAGGCGCTGCGCAAGGTCGTTGCGCTGCGCAAGCAGGACGCCAACGAGCGGCAGGAAGAGCAGGCGGTTCTCGAAACCTACCTGCACGCGCTCGGCATGGTCGCTTAAGGGATTATCTCAGCGCGTCAGCGCCGCGGTCCGGCCGAAGAAGGCGGTGGTGGTCATGAACACTACCGCGCCGCCGGTGAAGCGGTCGGTGCGCAATCCATCATTCGGATCGGTGCGGAACGTGGCGGTCAGCGCCATGCTCGGCTTCTGCATGGCCGGCGCGAGCTGCCGCCCGTCCGGCGTGCCGATCGGCATCGCGGTCAGATAGTGGCTGACATCGGGCGCGATCAGCACGGCGCGCAGCCACGGCTCATGATAGCGCCGCGCGGCGATCGAGGCCGACAGTTGCGTCGGTGACTGCGCCGAAGCCGTGGCGGGCGGTGGCGATTTCGGCGGTGCGTTCTTGTAGGTGGTGCGTTGCAGGCGTTCGCCCATCGGCGCAGCGGCCTGCGATGCGGCGGCGACCTGCGGCGTGTCGCGCGCACTGTCGGCGGGTTCGACCGCGGCGTAGGACAGCATCGGCGGCAGCGACGTGGCGCCTTGATCGGCATCCTGATCGGCGACCAGCCCGGCGGTGACGTCGGGATCGGCCGAGGCGGTGCGGAACGGCATCTGCGCCAGCGGATTCGCAGCGGTCGCGCTGCGGCCGGGGGCCGGCTTCGGCAGCGGCAGTGACGCGAGAACAGTCGGCTGAGCCGCCGGCGGCGCCTGCGGAATGTCCGGCCGCGCATGGGGCAGCGGGATCGAGGCGGTGGTGTCGGGCGTCTCCGCCCTGGCGATGCGGGTGGTGGCAACCGTCGCCGGCATCGGAGCCGCGCTGGGCGCGGAGCGTGGATTCGCCGCCGGCGCGCCGCGTGGCGTGGTATCGGCCGCGGCTTCATCCTCGTCGCTGGAACTGCCGAACAGCCGCGCGAAGAAATTGCCGCCGCGGCTCACCGTGCGGCCGTCGTTATCCATCGCGCTCGCGACCTGCTGCTCGCCGCCGCCTATGCCGGCGGCCGCGAGCGAGACATTCGAGGCATGGCCGCCGCGTCGCTCGATGTCGGCAAGCGCCAGCGCATAATTCTTCAGCGGCTGGCCGTCGGTGCCGACATGCACGGTGCGGCCGTCCGGGAAAATCCTGACGAGCTGATCGTGGGTGAGGCGCGGCCAGTGGCGCACGCTGCCGGTGTCCATATGCACGAACGGCGAGCCCGAGGTCGGATAGAAGCCGACGCCGCCGCGCTGCAGCCGCAGGCCGACATTGCGCAAGAGTTCCAGCGAGACGCCGGGGATGAAGAAATCCATGGCGTTGCCCTGCGTGTGCTGGCTCGCCTTGGCCACGCCGGAACTGCGACGGCGGAGCATCGCGTTGGTATCGGGCGAGCGGTAGCCGCAGATCACCTGGATCGGCTGTTTGCCGCCGACCTCGCGATAGGCGTCCCACAGGATATCGAACAGTTGCGGGTTCATCTCCACGGATTCGTTGCGGCGCCAGTCGCGCATGAACCAGTTGAGCTTCTTCAGCGCCGACTGGTCGTAACGGCCGTCGCGCTTGTAGGTGATGGTGATGTCCTCACCGGTGTGGACATGATGGAACGTGAGGGTGCGGGTATCGCCGTTGGCGATTGCCGTCTGCAGGCTCTGGCTGCCGAGCGCGATCAGCAGCGCCGCGGCGCTGATGCGCAGTCCGGTGCGTGCAACAGCCGCACCGTTCGCACGGGTGGCCGCGCGCGCGAGCGCCGCTGTCGAACAAGAGATCAAAAACTGGCGCGCGCTCCGAACCGGCACGTGCACTCCCGCGAGAAATGGCCGTCCCACACCATTCCGCGAACGACGCGCACTCGAAAACGCACATGCGTGTCACGGAAACAACTTCGGCGCAGTCTCGTCGGGTTGCGTTAATGAGGTCTTAGCGCCACCCGCCGGCGAAGTGCATAACTCGCTGACAATCATGGCAAAAAGGTGCCCGCCGCGATCCGCGAGATGGAACTCGCGGACGGCGGCGGGCTGATCCGGCGTGGGACGGTTGTTAGCGGAAAATCCGCTCGAAGAAGTCGAAGGGATTCTTGGCCTCGCGGCGCTCGACCCGGCGCAGCACTTCCTGGTTGCTCTTGGCGGTGGCGAGGTCGCGGGTCTTGTCCTGCGGCGGCGCCTGATCGGCGATCTTGCGCTCGTCGGAGGTGAGGATCGTGTGGATGCGGCTGTCGTAGCCGTAGATGTCCTTGCGCACGACCAGCTTGCCGGCGTCGTCGACATACGCGGTCTGATAGGTGAGATGCACCATCGGCCGGTTGGCGAGCTTGAACATCTTTTCGTCCTGCCCGTACATCTGGTCGAGTTGGCGCTGGTTCGGCGCCGGCCCCGACATCGCCAGCGACAGGATCACCTCGCCGAACTTGGTCGGATTCTCGACGCGCATGCAGCCGTGGCTGAACGCGCGCTCGGACGCCGCGAACAGCCGCCGCTCCGGCGTGTCGTGCAGATAGACCTGATACTTGTTCGGGAACGCGAACTTGATGTGGCCGAGCGCGTTGGCGGCGCCGGGCGGCTGCACGACGTTGATGTGGCCGTCCGGTCCCTTGCGCACTTCGAGGCCCATGCGCTCGAAGATTTTCGGGTCTTTCTCGTAGGCCGGCAGCAATTCGTTCTGGATGATCGACTGCGGCACGTACCACGACGGGTTGACCAGCACATGATCCATCGTGGCCGTGAGCAGCGGTGTCGGGGTTTGCGGCTTGCCGACGACGATGTTGGTCTTCCACGCCAGATTGTTGTTGCTGACCACACGCAGCGTGTAGTCGGGGATATTGATCATCACATAGTTGCGGCCGAGATCGCGCGGCAGCCAGCGCCAGCGTTCCAGTGAGCCGAGCACCGCGAGCAGTTGTTCGGACGCCTTCGGGCCGTTCATTTTGGCGATAGTGATGTTGCCGATAATGCCGCCGTCGACCAGATCGTTGGCCTTCTGGTATCGCTTCACCGCCAGGAACAGCGCCTTGTCGTAGGTGGTGTCGTCCGCCTTGCCGGGGACGCCGAGCTTGGCGCGGATCGTCGGGATGCGCGGGTCTTTCATGCCCGGCTTCACGACGCCGCCTTCCGGAATATAGGCGGTGCGGTCGTTCGCCGCGTGCGCGCGCACCTCGGCGAGCTTGGCGCGCAGCGCGCGGAAGCCCGGATGCTGCGGATTGTAGTGGTCGAGCGCGGCATTGATATTGCCGCCGCTGATGCGCTTGAGGATTTCCACCGGATCGGCCGGTGCCGCGCCGGAGCCGTAATCTGCTTCCGCGGTCACGCGGGTCGGCGCGATGCGGCCGCTCTCCAGATGCCGCGCATAGGTGACGACCGAATTGGTGAGCTGGATGTCGGCATTCGCCAGCGCGTCGGCACTGTTGATGGTGGCGAGATCCGGCACCGGATAATCTCTGACCTCGAAACCGTCGGCGGCGGCGTTCTTCAGCCGCTCGATCACGGTCTTGGCGCGCTCGGTCGGCGCGCCGTCCTTGAACCACATCGGCGCATAGTTCTGCGACGCATAGGCAGCCTCGATTGCCTTGCGGTCATGCGCGTTCGGCACGCGGCTTGCGAATTTCGCGGCGCGCAGCTTTTCGGAAACCTGCGCATCGGGAATCTGCGGATGGCTCGAACCGAACAGACGATCGAGCGGCGAGCGTGGCTCGGGTTGTGGCGCTGTCGCGGCCGGCGCCGGAACGGGTTCGGGCGCTGACTGCGGCGCGGGTGTGGCCGCCGGTAGCGGCATCGGAGCGACCGCTGATGGAGCAGACGCCGGGATCAGCGCCGGTTGCGGCGCCGGCGCGATCAGCGGCCGGCTGTTGGGAATGGCGGCGCGCGCTTCATCGCCGATCGCCTGCGCGTTGGCGCGCGCGGCGTGTGGCGGAATGGTCATGATCGTCGCGCCGCTGTCGCGGCGCACGGCGGGTGCTGCCGGCGGCGGCAGCATGGTGCCGACATTGCGGCGGATCGGACCTTGTTCGTTGCTGTGGCGCTGGCTCGCGAGATCGTCGCGTGGTCCGGCAAGAGCGGCTGATCCGGCCAGCAGCAACACCACGGCGGTGCCGGTCATCAAGCGATCGAAACGGACATTGCGCATGAAAGCCTCACTCTTACTTTTCGCGGCGACTATGAAATTAATGCCGCGAAAATTCGAGCGAAGTCGTCAACGATCTTCCGATAGCCCTAACGCGCAAGCTTAACGGCGTTGCGCATGCCGGCGTTAAGATTACTCCGCCGGCAGGCTGGTCGGCGCATCGTCGAGGCCAAGTCCCTCGAGTTTGCGGTAGAGCGTCGAACGTCCGATTCGCAGGCGTCTCGCGACCTCCGACATCCGTCCGCGATAGTGTGCGATCGCGAAGCGAATGATGTCGCGTTCTAGCGCGTCGAACGGGCGGACGTCTCCTTGTGCGTCGATCAGCGGCAGCGCGTGGTCCGGCATGGTAAACGCGGCGACGTTTTGAATTTGCCCCGTCATTGGCTGCATTTCCGCATGCGCGTGCTGCTCGGGAACGATCGATACAATTGTACTCAACGCATTGTGACCGTGTTGACCAAGCTGCGCGCCGATCTGCGGCAGGTCGCCCGCGCCGATCTCCTCGCCCTCGCACAACACCACGGCGCGAAACATCGTGTTCTCGAGCTGGCGCACATTGCCCGGCCAGGCAAAGGCATCGAGCATCGCCATCGCCTCGGCGCTGATGCCGCGCACCGGCTTGCCTTCCTCCGCCGCGAAGCGCGCGAGGAAATGCCGGGCCAGATCGGCGATATCGTCCGCGCGCTGACGCAGCGGCGGCACGTACACCGGAAACACGTTGAGGCGATAGAACAGGTCTTCGCGGAAACGGGCGGCCTTCACCTCGGAGATGAGATCGCGGTTGGTCGCGGAGATGATGCGCACATTCACCTTGACCGGCTTGCGCGCGCCGACAGGTTCGACTTCGCCTTCCTGCAGCGCGCGCAACAGCTTCACTTGCGCAGCAAGCGGCAGTTCGCCGATCTCGTCGAGGAACAGCGTGCCGCCGTCGGCCTCGATGAACTTGCCGGTGTGCTTGTCGGTCGCGCCGGTGAACGCGCCGCGTTCGTGGCCGAACAGGGTCGACTCAACAAGATTCTCGGGGATCGCGCCGCAGTTCACGGCGACGAACGGCTTCGCACGGCGTGCGCCGCTGCCGTGGATCGCGCGCGCGATCAGTTCCTTGCCGGTGCCGGATTCGCCCTCGATCAGCGCCGGGATGTCGGAGGTCGCGGCTTTCTCGGCGGCGCGCAGCACTGGCCGCATCGCCGGCGCGCGCGAGATCACGTCGGTGAATGTCAGTGTGCCCTCGCGGCTGCGCTTGACGCGGGCGAGTTCGCCGCTCAACGCGCGCGTCTGCAGCGCGTTGCGCAGGCTGACTTGAAGCCGCTCCGGGCTCGCCGGCTTGACGATGAAGTCCGCGGCGCCGGCGCGCATTGCCGACACCACATTGTCGATGCCGCCGTGCGCGGTCTGCACGATCACCGGGATGGTGCAGCCGGCCTCGCGCATCTTCGCCAGCACGCCGAGCCCGTCGAGATCCGGCATCACCAGATCGAGCACCACGCCGTCGATGCCGGCGGCCTCCGGTCCGGTCAGGAGTCTTGCCGCGGCGTCGCCGCCGTCGAGCGTCTGCGTTCCATAGCCGAAGCGCTGCACCATGGCCTCGAGCAGCCGGCGCTGAACCGGATCGTCATCGACGATGAGAATGCGGGCGGTCATGACAATAGGCTCCTGGCAGTGGGCTCCGGGCGGGCCGGGGACGAGGCAGCATGCGTTGTGCCGAATTGGTGCAGTCTCGCCGCTCACGCTTAATGACGGCTTAAGCGGCAGCCTGTCCGGCCGCGCCGGTTGCGGGGCGGGAGGCGGCAGGCCATATAATTTGCATCGTCTTTCCCCGTTTTTCCCGCACAGGTTGCATTCCATGGCTCGCGCTTCCGCCAAACGTGCCGTCAAGACCGCCAAACCCGCTTCCCGGAAGGCGTCAGCCGCGAAGGCCAAAGCGAAGACCAAAACACGCAGCCCGGCATTGGGCGATCTGCCCGGCTGGAATCTGGCCGACCTCTATCCCGGCATCGACAGCCCGGAATTGAAGCGCGATCTCGACCGTGTCGCGACCGAGTGCGTGGCATTCGAGACGGACTACAAGGGCAAGCTGGCGGAGCTTGCGGCCGCGCCCGGCGCGCCCGGTCTGCTCGCGGCGATCAAGCGTTACGAGGCGCTCGACGACGTGCTCGGCCGCATCGGCTCTTATGCCGGGCTGCTTTACGCCACCGACAGCACCGATCCGGTCACCGCCAAATTCTATGGCGACATGAACGAGCGCATCACCGCCGATGTGTCGCATCTGTTGTTCTTCGATCTTGAACTCAACCGCATCGACGATGCGGTGCTCGACACGGCCATGCGCGACGGACCGCTGGCGCATTACCGGCCGTGGCTGGAAGATGTGCGCAAGGAAAAGCCGTATCAGCTCGAGGATCGCGTCGAACTTCTGTTCCACGAGAAGTCCGTGACCGGCCGCGCCGCCTGGAACCGGCTGTTCGACGAGACCATGGCGTCGCTGCGGTTCAAGGTCGGCGGCAAGGAGCTGTCGATCGAGCCGACGCTCAATCTGCTGGCCGATCACGACGGCAAGAAGCGCAAGGTGGCGGCGCAGGCGCTGGTGACGACGTTCAAGGCCAATCTGCGGCCGTTCACGCAGATCACCAACACGCTCGCCAAGGACAAGGAAATCTCCGATCGCTGGCGCGGCTTTGAGGACGTCGCGGATTCACGCCATCTGTCGAACCGGGTCGAGCGTGAGGTGGTCGACGCGCTGGTTGAAAGCGTGCGCGCGGCCTATCCGCGTCTGTCACATCGTTATTATGCTTTGAAAGCTAAGTGGTACGGCAAGAAAAGGCTGCCGTACTGGGATCGCAACGCGCCATTGCCGCAGGCATCGATGAAGCCGGTGCCGTGGGCGCAGGCGCGCGCCACCGTGCTCTCAGCCTATGGCGCGTTCTCGCCGCGCATGGCCGAGATCGCCGACGATTTCTTCGAGAAGCGCTGGATCGACGCGCCGGTGCGCGACGGCAAGCAGTCGGGCGCGTTCGCGCATCCGACCGTGCCGTCCGCACATCCCTATGTGATGCTCAACTATCAGGGCAAGACGCGCGACGTGATGACGCTGGCGCACGAACTGGGACACGGCGTGCATCAGGTGCTGGCTGCGCCGAACGGGCCGCTGATGGCGCCGACGCCGCTGACGCTCGCGGAAACCGCCAGTGTGTTCGGTGAGATGCTGACGTTCAAGAAACTGCTGGCCCAGACCACGGACAAGAAGCAGCGCAAGGCGATGCTCGCGGCCAAGGTCGAGGACATGATCAACACCGTGGTGCGGCAGATCGCGTTCTATACGTTTGAACGCAAGGTTCACACCGAGCGGCGCAAGGGCGAGCTCACCACCGAGCAGATCTGCAACTTCTGGATGGAGGTGCAGCACGAGAGCCTTGGTCCGGCGATCGAACTCAAGCCGGGCTACGAGACATTCTGGGTCTATATCCCGCATTTCATCCATTCGCCGTTCTACGTCTACGCCTATGCGTTCGGCGACTGCCTGGTGAATTCGCTCTATGCGGTCTACGAGCACGCCGACGAGGGCTTTGCCGAGCGCTATCTCGACATGCTCGCCGCCGGCGGCACCAAGCACCACGCCGAGCTGCTCAAGCCGTTCGGTCTCGACGCCCGCGACCCTGCGTTCTGGCAGGGGGGCCTCAGCGTCATCGAGCGGATGATCGGGGAGCTGGAAGGGCTTTAAGTCATGCGCGCGGTCTGGCTCGAAGCGGCGCTGAACGGGCCATGGGGTCGCGACCGCCAGCCGGATATTCCAGTCACGGTAGAGGAGATCGTCGCCGACGGCATCGCCTGCGCGCGGGCGGGTGCGGCGATCATCCATCTGCACGCTTACGATGCGGCCACCGGCCGTCAGCATGACGACTGGCAACTTTATGCACGTATCATCGACGGCATCCGCGCAGCCTGCGATGCCATCGTCTATCCGACCATTCCCATCGCCGGCTCCGGTTTCGCTGGCGCATTGACGCTGACGCCGCGGCAGCGTTACGCGCATCTCGGCGAACTCGCGCAGCGCAACCTCGTTGAATGGGCGGTGGTCGATCCCGGCTCGGTCAACATCACGCGGCTCGATGCGCTGGCGCAGCGCGCGCCGGGCTTCGTCTATCAGAATCCCGACGAGCACATTTTCGAAGGTCTGCGCATCTGCGCCGAACATCATGTGCGGCCGAGCTACGCGATCTACGAGCCGGGCTTCACGCGCATGGGCGCGGCGCTGGCGAAGGCGCATCCCGGCCTGCAGCAGCCGGTCTATCGCTTCATGTTCTCGGATCAGTTCGCGTTCGGCTTTCCGCCGCGCGCCGCGCATCTTGACGCGCATCTCGCGCTGTTGCGGGAAACGGCGCCGGCTGCGCCATGGATGATCGCCGGTCTCGGTGTCGATCTGCGCGCGCTCGTTCTCGCCGCGGTCGAGCGGGGCGGTCATGTGCGTGTCGGGCTGGAGGATTGGCCGCTCGGAGCGCGCACGACGAATGTCGCGCTGGTCGAGGACACAGCGCGGCTGATCGCCGCGGCGGGCGGCCGGCTTGCCACCGCCAGCGAGGTCCGCGCCGCGTGTGCCGCCGCCGATCTGGCGGCTGCGTCATCCGCCGCCTAGATATTGTCCATGCCCACCGATCGCGATCCGGAAAAAAACCGTCTCACCGCCCGCGCCAAACGCTATGCGCGCGTCGGCGTCAATGTCGGTGGCGTCGCCGCGCGGGTTGCGGCGAAGAAGGCGCTCGGCCGCAAGCCCGATCATGGACGCGATGCGTTCGATCTCGCATCGGCGCTCGGTGGACTGAAGGGGCCGATCATGAAGGTCGCGCAACTGCTCGCGACCATTCCCGACGCGGTGCCGGCGGAATACGCCAACGAACTGATGAAATTGCAGAGCCAGGCGCCGCCGATGGGCTGGCACTTCGTGCGCCGGCGCATGGCGGCCGAACTCGGTGCCGACTGGCAGGCGAAATTCAGGAGCTTCGAGCATGAGCCGGCGGCGGCAGCCTCGCTCGGGCAGGTGCATCGCGCGGTCGCGCTCACCGGTGAGGCGCTGGCCTGCAAGCTGCAATATCCGGACATGCAGTCGGCGGTCGAAGCGGATTTGCAGCAACTGTCATGGCTGTTGAGCCTGCGCCGCCGTTTCGACGGCGCCATCGACACCAGCCAGATCGCCGAGGAGATCGGCGAGCGGCTGCGCGAGGAACTCGACTATCGCCGCGAGGCCAAGCATGTCGCGCTCTATCGCGCCATGTTGAAGGACGAGCCGCGCGTGCGTGTGCCGCAGGCGTGGCCGGACTTGTCGACCGGACGATTGCTGACTCTCGACTGGCTCGACGGCCGCAAGCTGCTCGCCCACAAGGACGATCCGCTCGCGGTGCGCAATTGTCTGGCGGAAGCGATGTTCATGGCGTGGTGGCTGCCGTTCAGCCAGTGCGGCGTGATCCACGGCGATCCGCATCTCGGCAATTATTCGGTGTTTGATGCGAACGCGAAGCCGGCCGGGATCAATTTGCTCGATTACGGCTGCATCCGCATCTTCCCGCCGAGCTTCGTCGGCGGCGTGGTCGATCTCTATCACGGGCTCGAGCGCGGCGACGACGATCTGATCGTCCATGCCTACGAGACCTGGGGCTTCCGCAACCTCTCGCGCGATCTGATCGACGTGCTCAACATCTGGGCCAAGTTCATCTACGGCCCGCTGCTCGACAACCGCACGCGCACCATCGCCGACGGCGTCAAGCCGTCGGATTACGGACGGCGCGAGGCGTTCCGCGTGCATCAGGCCCTCAAGCAGAAAGGTCCGGTGACGGTGCCGCGCGAATTCGTGTTCATGGACCGCGCGGCGATCGGGCTCGGCGCGGTGTTCCTGCACCTCGCTGCGGAATTGAATTTCTACGAGATGTTCAATGCGATGATCGAACGCTTCGACGTCAAGCAGGTCGCCGCGCGTCAGCAGGCCGCACTCAGGCAGGCGGGACTTTTGCCGCCGGCGCCCGCGCGCGCCAGACGATGACGGCAAGGCCGATCATCACCAGCGCGATGCCACTGTAGCGCAGCGGCGGGAACGTCTCGTCGAACACGATCACCGAGGCGACGATGCCGCTGCACGGCACCAGCAGCGCGAACGGCGTCACCACGGCAGCCGGATACCGCGCGAGCAGGTGGCCCCACATGGCGTAGCCGCCGACTGTCGCCAGCGTGCCGAGATAAAGCGCCGACAGGATGCCGCGCCAGGATGCCTCCGCCAGCGTCGTCCACAGCGGCGGGTCGCCGAGCGCGTGCGACAGCGCGAGCGCCGGCAGCGGCGCCACCAGCGCCATCCAGCTCGTGAGCGACACCATTTCGGCTTTCGGCATCTGCTTGACGACGATGTTGCCGAGCGCCCAGCTCATTGCCGCGCACAGCGTGATCAGCAGCGCGGTCAGCGGCAGGTCGGCGCCGCTCGATAGGCCGATCAGAACCAGGCCGCCGAAGGCGACGACAAGACCCGCCACCTGGCGCCGGGTCGGCTGCTCGTGCAGCAGCAGCGCCGCCAGCACCACCGTGAACGGCGCGCTCATCTGCTGCGTCACCGAGGCAAGGCCCGGCAGCATGCCCTCATGGAAGGCCCAGAACAGCAGCAGGAACTGGATCAGGAACCAGAGCGCGCCGGCCGCCAGCATCAATCCCCACGGCACCGCCGGGCGCGGCAGGATCAGCACCGGCAGCGCGGCGATGGCGAACCGCAGCGCGGTGAGCTGCGCCGGCGTGAAGCTGTCGACGCCATAGCGGGTGGCAATGAAGGAGACGCCCCAGATCACCGAGGTCAGGATCGCGAGCGCGATGTCGCTGGCTTTCATGATGCGGGAGACGAGGCCGGGCCTGTGGATGGCGATCCTTGACCGATCCTTGGCATGAGCTGCCACAGGCCGCCAACAACATATTTTCATGGTGCCGATCACCGGCGGTGGGGGTTTCGCGGCGTTGCCCTTGGCGCCTAATTGCGCTACCCCTGACCCGATTTTCACCCGCTGATGACGATCCGGAGCTTGATGATGGCCGACCACGGCACTGTTGAATACGCAACCGCCACCGGCAACGACATGCCGGCGCATGAGGCTTCCTATGAGGGCTTCATCCGGTTCGCCACCGTGGGGACGATCCACACGATCTGCATCGTCCTCGGCCTCGCCGTCGGCGGCGTCATGGGCCACTGGTTCCTGGCGCTGGTCACGTTCCTGATCGCCATCATCGGCATGATCCCGGCGCTGGCGACCACCAGCAAGACCCCGAGCATCGTGTCGTTCGTGTTGTGCTTCCTCATCTTCGTGTTCGCCTCGACGATGGCTGCGCCGCACTGATCGGTGACTGGGCTGGGGGGTAAGGCGATGCGTATTGCCGTCGCGCGTGAGACTGAGGCCGGTGAACCGCGCGTTGCTGCGACGCCGGATACGGTGAAGAAGTACAAGGCGGTGGGTGCCGACGTCGTCGTCTCGCGCGGCGCCGGTATCGCCTCCGGCATTCTCGATGCCGATTTCGAGGCGGCGGGGGCGACCATTGCTGACAATCCGGCGGCCGATGCCGATGTCGTGCTCAAGGTGCGCCGCCCTTCAGACGCCGAGATCAAGACCTACAAGAAGGGCGCCGTGGTCGTCGCGATCATGGACCCGTATGGCAACGATGCGGCGCTCAAGGCGCTGGCCGATGCCGGCGTCATCGCCTTCGCCATGGAATTGATGCCGCGCATCACCCGCGCGCAGTCGATGGACGTGCTGTCGAGCCAGGCGAACCTTGCCGGCTACCGCGCGGTGATCGACGGCGCGGCGGAATACGGCCGCGCGCTGCCGATGATGATGACCGCGGCCGGCACGGTGCCGGCGGCCAAGATCTTCGTCATGGGCGTCGGCGTCGCCGGCCTGCAGGCGATCGCCACCGCGCGCCGCCTCGGCGGCGTCGTCACCGCGACCGACGTGCGTCCGGCGGTGAAGGAGCAGGTGCAGTCGCTCGGCGCCAAGTTCATCGCCGTCGAGGACGACGAGTTCAAGCAGGCCGAGACCGCCGGCGGCTACGCCAAGGAAATGTCGAAGGACTACCAGGCGAAGCAGGCCGCGCTGGTCGCCGAGCACATCAAGAAGCAGGACATCGTCATCACCACAGCGCTGATCCCGGGCCGTCCAGCGCCGAAGCTGGTCAGTGCCGAGATGGTGAAGTCGATGCGCCCCGGTTCGGTGCTGGTCGATCTCGCGGTCGAGCGCGGCGGCAACGTCGAAGGCGCGCGGCTGGGCGAGGTCGTGCTGATCGACGGCGTCAAGATCGTCGGTCACGCCAACGTGCCCGGCCGGCTCGCTGCCTCGTCCTCCGCGCTCTACGCCAAGAACCTGCTGACCTTCCTCGACTCGCTGATCGACAAGAAAGAGAAGACGCTGGCGATCAACTGGGACGACGAGATCGTCAAGGGCACGGCGCTCACCCGCGATGGCGCGGTGATCCACCCGAATTTCAAGCCGAAGACGGCGGCCTGAGGCCGCCGCAGCAGTCCCGCCTTACGGAGCGTCCCGATGGACCAGCTTGCCAACGTCGTTGACCCGTTCGTCTTCCGCTTTTCGATTTTCGTGCTGGCGATCTTCGTCGGCTACTATGTGGTCTGGTCGGTGACGCCGGCGCTGCACACGCCGCTGATGTCGGTGACCAACGCGATCTCCTCGGTGATCGTCGTCGGTGCGCTGCTCGCGGTTGGTGTTCCGCTTGCCACCAACGATCAGGGGCCGATGTGGGCGCGCGGCCTCGGGTTTGTCGCGCTGATCTTCGCCTCGATCAATATTTTCGGCGGCTTCCTGGTCACCCAGCGCATGCTGGCGATGTATCAGAAGAAAAAGAAGTGACGGGGACGCGGGGGCATAATCATGAGCGCTGATCTCGTCGCACTTCTCTACCTCGTCGCCGGCGTCTTGTTCATCCTGGCGCTGCGCGGTCTGTCGAGCCCGGTCACCAGCCGGCGCGGCAATTATCTCGGCATGGCCGGCATGACCATCGCCGTGCTGACCACGCTCGGTTCGCATCCGCCGGCCGATGCGGTCGGCTGGGGTCTCGTTGTCGGCGGCCTCGTCATTGGCGGCGGCATCGGCGCGGTGATCGCGCGCAAGGTGCCGATGACCTCGATGCCGGAACTGGTCGCGGCGTTCCATTCGCTGGTCGGCATGGCGGCGGTGCTGGTGGCGGCGGCGGCGTTCTATGCGCCGGGCGCGTTCGGCATCGGCACGCCGGGACACATCCATCAGGCGAGCCTCATCGAAATGGCGCTCGGCGTCGCCATCGGCGCTCTGACGTTCACGGGCTCGGTAATCGCGTTCCTGAAGCTGTCCGCGCGCATGAGCGGCGCGCCGATCATCCTGCCGGCGCGGCACATCATCAACATCGTGCTGGCACTCGCGCTGGTGTTCTTCATCTATGGCTTCTACGTCTCGCAGAGCCAGCTCGATTTCTGGCTGATCACCGGCCTCGCTTTGCTGCTCGGTATCCTGATGATCATTCCGATCGGCGGCGCCGACATGCCGGTCGTGATCTCGATGCTGAATTCGTATTCCGGCTGGGCCGCGGCCGGCATCGGCTTCACCCTCGGCAATTCGGCGCTGATCATCACCGGCGCGCTGGTCGGTTCGTCCGGCGCGATCCTGTCCTACATCATGTGTCACGCGATGAACCGTTCGTTCGTCTCCGTGATCCTCGGCGGCTTCGGCGGCGAGACCGCGGCGGCCGGCGGCACCGCGGAGCAGAAGCCGGCCAAGCTTGGCTCGGCGGAAGACGCCGCCTACATCATGAAGAACGCGCAGAAGGTCATCATCGTGCCGGGTTACGGCATGGCGGTGGCGCAGGCGCAGCATGCTGTCCGCGAACTGGCGGACTCGCTGAAGAAGGAAGGCGTCGAGGTCAAATACGCCATCCACCCGGTGGCGGGCCGTATGCCTGGCCACATGAACGTGCTGCTGGCGGAAGCCAACGTACCCTATGACGAGGTGTTCGAACTGGAGGACATCAACTCCGAGTTCGCGCAGACCGACGTGGCCTTCGTTATCGGCGCCAACGACGTCACCAATCCGGCGGCGGAGGAGGACAAGTCCTCGCCGATCTACGGCATGCCCGTCCTCCAGGTCTGGAAAGCCGGCACGGTGATGTTCATCAAGCGGTCGCTCGCGTCCGGCTATGCCGGCATCGACAATCCGCTGTTCTATCGCGACAACACCATGATGCTGCTCGGCGATGCCAAGAAGATGACCGAGCAGATCGTCAAAGCGATGTAACCGGACTTGTAAGATGGCTGACGATCCGCGGCAGGGTGCGGTCCGGTTCACGGCCGCTATACCGGTGCTGCGGATTTTTTCCGAGGACAAGGCGCGCGAGTTCTATCTCGATTTCCTTGGCTTCACCGTCGATTTCGAACATCGTTTCGGCGACAATTTCCCGTTGTACCTGCAGGTCTCGCGCGGTGGCCTGGTGCTGAATCTGAGCGAGCATCACGGCGATGCCACACCCGGCGCGCGTGTGCGCATCATCACGCAGGGTGTCGCGGCGCTGCATCGCGAATTGACCGCCAAGAACTATCGCTACGCCAAGCCCGGCCTCGAGACGACGCCCTGGGGCTCGCGCGATCTCACGGTGGCCGACCCGTTTCACAACATGCTCTGCTTCACCGAGCTGGATGCGCGGGACTAGGCGGGCATCGGCCGCTCACGCATGGACATTTGCCGATTGTGCGGCGACACTCGATTCGGGCGCCGCGTGACGCGGGCGTCGTATGATCGTTTTCCCGGCGTGTCGTTCGACGACGCCACCGACAGACGAGGGGGAGAGAGACACATGGCGGACAACAAGCGCAAGCGCGGCGGTGCCGACAAGCGCCTGATCTCGTTGAGCGAAGCCTACGAGGTTCATTACTGGTCGCGGAAGTTCAAGGTCACGCCGGCGAAGCTGCGCGCGGCGGTGAAGCGCGTCGGCCATTCGGCGAAGGCGGTCGAGGCCTACCTCGCGGAGCTGGCGCACAAGGCTCGCGATCGCGCGCTGATCTCGTTGAGCCAGGCTTACGAGGTCCGCTACTGGACGAAAAAGTTCAACGTGACGCCAACCGTGCTGTCGGCCGCGGTGCAGGCGGTGGGTCACTCCTCGAAGGCAGTGGCCGCTTATCTCGGCATCGGCGGCGCGGCCAAACGGAAGGTCAAGCGCAAGACCAAGAGGAAAGCCAAAAAGACAGCCGCGAAACGCAAGGGGACGGCGCGGCGGCGCGCGGCCTCGCGCACCGTGCGCAAGATGGCGAAGAAGAGCGCCAGGAAGACCCGCGCCGCCCGGCGCTGATCGTTTTATGTCTGATGGCGGCGCGCCGGCCCAATTCTCGGTGATTGGGCTGTGCGCGCCGTTTTCTTTTGGCGCGTGTTACGGGACTGTAAGGCAGCCGCGCGCAACCAAGGCATGATCCGCGCGTTATCGAGTGGGGCGATGTCCTGTTCGGAGATCGCGGCATGTCCGATCCTGTTTCGCGCTTTGGCATCGTCGGGCTCGGCAAGATGGGCGCTGGCCTTGCCGAGAACGCCTTGGCGCACGGCTTCGGCGTCGCCGGTGTGGATGCTCATCCCATCTCCGATGCGCTGGTGAAGAAGGGCGTCGCGCCGGCCAAGGATCTGCGCGCGCTGGCGGCGCTGCTGACCCCGCCGCGCTTTATCATGCTGTATGTGCCGGCAGGGCCGCCGGTCGATCACCTGCTCGATCAGTTGGTCGAGGTGCTGTCGCCGGGTGACATCGTCGCCGACGGCGGCAATTCCTACTGGGGCGATTCCATCCGCCGTCATGCGCGGCTGAAGGCAGAGGGGCTACACTTCGTCGATGCCGGCACGTCCGGCGGGCCGGGTGGCGCGCGCGACGGCGCCTGCTTCATGATCGGCGGCGATCCGGAGCCGGTGGCGACGATCGCGCCGTTGCTGCGCACACTCGCGGTCGATGGTGGTTATGTCCATGCGGGCCCGCCGGGCGCCGGCCATTTCGTCAAGCTCGTGCACAACGGCATCGAGTTCGGCATGTTGCAGGCGATCGGCGAGGGCATGGATTTGCTGGCGCATTATCGCGATCCGCTGCCGGTCGATGATATCTTGAAATGCTGGAACCACGGTTCTGTGATCCGCTCCTGGCTGATCGAGCTGATGCAGCGGATGTACGCCGCGCAGGGCGGGCTCGCCACGACGCCGCCTTATGTGGAGGACACCGGCGAGGTGAACTGGCTGGTCGACGATGCCTTGCACATGGAGGTGCCGATCCCGGTGATCACCCAGGCGGTGGTGCAACTGATCGCCTCGCGCGATGCCGACCGCGATGCGTCGCGGGCTGTAAGCTTGATGCGGCATGGTTTCGGTGGCCACCCTTTCGGTCGCGATGCCGGCATCGCGCGCGAGCGGCACACCGGCCGGGTCGGCGGTTTTGTCGGCGGAAAACCCGAGCCGTAACGGCCTACGATTTCCGGCGCGCTGTTTTGGCGGAGAACACTTCGTCGATGCTGCGCACCTGCCCGGTATCGACCGCCATATAGCCCGGCAGATGCGCCAGCACCTGCGCGAATTCCTCGCCGCGCATGATGTCGAGAATGCCCCGCATCGAGGCGGTCTCCAGCAGCGAGCGGTGGCAGACGAAGAAATAATCCTCGGTCAGCAGGCGAATGAAATCGAGACCGAACTGCTGCGCCGCGGCCTCGACGCCGAAGGCGACGTCGGCCATGCCGCTCGCCACATAGGCGGCGACGGCGGCGTGGGTGAACTCGATCTGCTCGTAGCCAGCGATGGTGGATGCGCTGACGCCATGCTGGCGCAGGATGCGCTCGAACAGCTCGCGCGTGCCGGAATCCGGGTCGCGGTTGACGAACATCACGCCCGGCTTCGCCAGATCCTCGATGCCGGCGATGCCGTGCGGGTTGCCAGGCTTCACCATCAGGCCCATCTGCCGCGCGACGAAGCCGATCACACAGTGTTCGCGATTGTTCAGCCACGCCCGCCCCGCCTCGGCGCTGGCGGCGCGCAGCGGTCCACGCGGCAGATGCAGGCCGGCGAGGTCGCAGCCGTCATGCGCCAGCGACACCAGCGAGTTCTGGTTGCTGACATAGCGCAGATCGACATTCATCCCCGGCGTACGGCTGAGGATTTCGCGCAGCTTCGGCACCGCGAAGCCGTGGCTGGCATGCACGCGGATGATCGTTGGATTGTCGGCGAGGAACGGGTTGAGCTCGCTCGCGAGCTCTTGCGACAAGTTCTCCAACTGCGGGCCGAGGCGCGCGCGCATGCGCTGTCCGGCCCAGACCAGCTTGTCGCCGAACGGTGTCAGCGCGGTACCTTTGCCCTTGCGCCGCTGCACCAGCGGCACGCCGAAGAAGTCCGACCAGCGGATGATCAGATTCCAGGCGTGGCGGTACGAGAGGCCGCTGCGCCGCGCCGCTTCGGTCAGTTTTCCGGTCTCGCGGATGTCGCGCAGGAAATCGAGCATCACCGCGGTGGACTGCGCGGTCGCGTCCTTGCGGAAGCGGAAAACGGTCTCGATGTCGATCTGCAGCGTCATGATGAGATTATGCAATCTTGTGCATATTTCGGCAGTTCGATTGTGCAACCCGCCTCGTATTTACCGCATGATTTAATCGGAATCTATTGGGGTCATGTTGATTTGGAGATATGCACGAGAGTGCATAACAGGACCATGAATGCTCGCCTCGACCACCGCAATCTGCTGATCGACGGCCGTCCGGTGGCGGCGCTGTCGGGTCGCACCTTCGAAACCCTCGACCCGGCGACCGAGGATGTCATCGCCGTGGTGGCGGAGGCGGACCAGCACGACGTCGATCTAGCGGTGGCGGCCGCGCGCCGCGCGCTGGAGGGGCCGTGGGGCCGCATGCGCGCTGCCGATCGCGGCCGCATCCTCAACAAGCTCGCCGATCTGATCGAGCAGCACGGCGAGGAGATCGCCGCGCTGGAGAGCCGCGACGCCGGCAAGCCGATCTCGGCGGTGTTGCGGCAGGATCTGCCGGCGGCGCTCGACACGCTTCGCTACTACGCGGGCTTCACCGACAAGATCAACGGCCAGGTGATCCCGGCGCGGCCGGATGCGCTCACCTATACGGTGCGCGAGCCGGTCGGCGTCGTCGCCGCCATCGTCCCGTGGAATTTCCCGCTGATGATCGGCATGTGGAAGATCGCGCCGGCGCTCGCCTGCGGCTGCACGGTGGTGCTCAAGCCGGCGGAGATCACGCCGCTGTCGGCGCTGCGCATCGGCGAACTGTCGCTGGAAGCGGGCCTGCCGCCCGGCGTGTTCAACATCGTGCCGGGCTTCGGCCGCTCGGCCGGGCAGGCGCTAGTCGATCATCCCGACGTCGACAAGGTGACGTTCACCGGCTCGCCCGCGGTCGGCCGCCAGATTCTCGCTGGCGCCGCCGGCAATCTGAAACGCGTGACGCTGGAGCTTGGCGGCAAGTCCGCCAATGTGATCTTCGCCGATGCCGATCTCGACGCGGCGGTGAAGGCCGCGGCCTCGGGCATCTTCTTCAACACCGGGCAGGTCTGCTCGGCCGGATCGCGCGTCCTGGTGCAGGACGCCGTGTACGACGAGGTGGTGGAACGGCTCGCGGCGCGCGCCAGGGGCGTGCGCGTCGGCGCACCGAATGATCGCGCCACCGCGATGGGACCGATCGTCTCGCAGGCGCAGATGCAGCGGGTGCTCGATTACGTCGATATCGGCGTCAGGGAAGGCGCGACGCTCGTGACTGGCGGCGCGCGGGTCGGCAATCGCGGCTATTTCGTCAGCCCGACGGTGTTCGCCGATGTCGGCCACGACATGCGCATCTCGCAGGAGGAGATTTTCGGCCCGGTGGTCAGCGTCGTGCGCTTCAGCGACGAGGCGGATGCGCTGCGCAAGGCGAATGGCACGCGTTACAGCCTCGCCGCCGGCGTCTGGAGCCGCGACATCGGCCGCGTGCATCGCTTTGCGAAGGCGGTGAAGGCCGGCACGGTATGGATCAACACCTATGGCTATACGGACGTGCGGCTGCCATGGGGGGCGCGCGCGACTCCGGCTTCGGTCGCGAGCACGGCGACGCCGCGATCGAGAACTTCACCGAGCCGAAAGCGGTGTGGATGAATTTGAGTGCGTGACGACTTCAACCTCCGTTCGTCCCCGCGAAAGCGGGGACCCAGACTTGCAACATCGTGAGTATCGCAAGGGAAGAACTGGATTCCCGCTTTTGCGGGTATGAACGGGAAGACTGTCGGGTCCATAAAACAAAAACGCGAGCCGGGCGGCTCGCGTTTTTTCAATTCAGACTGTGACGAGGCCGATCAGCGGCCGCCACCAAAACCGCCGCTGCGGGGAGCGCCGGCACCCGGACCGCCACGGCCCGGACCGCCACGACCACCAGCCGCCGCGCCGAACGCCGGCTTCGGCTTCATTGGCAACAGACCTTCGCGCTGCAGCTTCTTGCGGGCGAGCTTGCGCGCGCGGCGGATCGCTTCCGCCTTCTCGCGGGCCTTCTTCTCGGACGGCTTCTCGAAATGTCCGCGCAGCTTCATCTCGCGGAAAATGCCCTCGCGCTGCATCTTTTTCTTGAGCGCCTTGAGAGCCTGATCGACGTTGTTGTCACGAACGAGAACTTGCACCTGTGCTCCTTGCTCCGGTCGTTTGGACTTCGGATTGATCGGGACGGTGGTCCATCGGACCCCAACCCGGAAAATACAGACAGGAACCGCCGCAAAAGCGGCAGTTTCCGAGTGCGGCGGCTGTAGCAGATCGGGAATCAAGAGTCCATCGGTCCGTGCCGGCCTGAAGCCGGCTTCCGAGGGGTTCAGCCCGGCAAAATCCGGGTGATATGACCCATTTTCCGGCCCGGCCGGGCCTCGCCCTTGCGGTAGAGGTGGACGCAGGCCCCCGGCATGGTCAGCCAGCGGGCGGCGTCGTCCAGGTCGGCGCCGATCAGGTTGAGCATCTCGACTCGCCCGTGGCGAACCGGCTGCCCGAGCGGCCAGCCGGCCACCGCCCGGATATGCTGCTCGAACTGCGAGACGGTGGCCCCGTCGATGGTCCAGTGGCCGGAATTATGCACCCGGGGGGCGATCTCGTTGACCACCAGGGTCTCGCCGGCCTCGTTGCGGACCGCGAACATCTCCACGGCCAGCACGCCCACATAGCCGAAGGCGGTGGCGATCCGCTCGGCGATCCGCCGCGCCTCCTGCTCCAGCCCCGCCGAGGCGGTGGCCGGGACGATGGAGCGGCGCAGGATGTGGTCGCGGTGCTCGTTTTCCGTGAGGTCGAAGCAGGCCACGGTGCCGTCGGTGCCACGCGCGGCGACCACCGACACCTCTCGCTCGAACCGCACGAAACCTTCGAGGATGCAGGGAACGCCGCCAAGCGCCGCGAAGGCGGCGGCGGCATCGTCGTCAGGCATGATCATCCGTTGGCCCTTGCCGTCATAGCCGAGGCGGCGGGTTTTGAGCACCGCCGGACGGCCGAGTGCTGCCACCGCGGCTTGCGCATCGGCGGCGCTATCCACGGGACGGAACGGCGCGGTGGCGATGCCGAGCGCGGCGATGGCCTGCTTCTCGATCAGCCGGTCCTGGGTTTTCGCCAGCACCTGCGGGTCGGGCCGCACCTGCCGGTGTGCGGCGAGCACGGCAGCGGTCTGTGCCGGCACATTCTCGAATTCGTAGGTGACGACATCGACGGCTTCGGCGAAGCGCGCCAGTGCCGCCTCGTCGTCATATGCCGCCACGGTCGCCGCGTCAGCGACGTCGAAGGCGCAGGAATCCGCTTCCGGCGAATAGACATGGCAGCGGAAGCCGAGCCGCGCCGCGGCCATGGCGAGCATGCGGCCGAGCTGGCCGCCGCCGAGGATGCCGATGGTCGATTCCGGTTTCAGCACGCGCAACGTCCGGTCATTTCTCGTTTTTCGGTCGCTCATTCTTGGGACGCTTGCCGACGGCAGCGGTCTGGCGGGCGCGGAACGCGTCGAGGCGCTTGGCCACGCGCGCGTCGGTGAGCGAGAGCACCGAGGCGGCCAGCAGCGCCGCGTTGATCGCGCCCGGCTTGCCGATTGCTAGCGTGCCGACCGGGATGCCGGCCGGCATCTGCAGGATCGACATCACGCTATCCTGTCCGCCGAGCGCGGCGGTCTGCATCGGCACGCCGAATACCGGCAGCGAGGTCATCGAGGCGGTCATGCCGGGCAGATGCGCGGCGCCGCCGGCGCCGGCGATGATCACCTTGTAGCCCTTGCGGCGGGCCGCCTTGGCGAAGCCGTAGAGCCGCTGCGGCGTGCGGTGCGCCGAGACGATCAGAGCCTCATAAGCGATGCCGAGATCGTCGAGCGTCTGTGCGGCATGCTGCATGGTCGCCCAGTCCGACTGGCTTCCCATGATGATCGCGATCGGCGTGCTGGCCATTGTTCCCTCAAGGCTTCGGGCTTCTGCCTAGAGCGGAATGGACCCGAAAGGAAGGGCCGATTGTACGGGTTTCAGCCGTGGCCGAACAAGCGTGTCGCGGCGCGCGCGGCGCATTACAGTTGGCGCGAGACACGAATCGGAGCCGGGGGCCGAAGTGCAGGCATGACCGACGAGGCAGACCAGCGTGCCGACACACTGGACGGGCTTCGGGCCGAAAATGCCCGGCTGTCGCGCGAACTGGCGATGGCGGCGGCGCGCATCGCCGATCTGGAGTTTCGCGCCGAGATTGACGCGCTCACCGACGTGCGCAACCGGCAGGGATTTGAGCGCGAGTTGAAACGCTCGCTCGCTTATATCGCGCGTTACGAGGCATCGGCGGTGTTGCTCTATCTCGACCTCGATCGATTCAAAGCGGTGAACGACGGCCACGGACACGCCGCCGGCGATGCGGTGCTGCGCGCGGTCGCCGCCACGCTGACCCGTCATGTGCGTGCCTCCGATGTGGTGGCGCGGCTCGCCGGCGACGAATTCGCGGTGCTGATGTGGAATGCCGACGTGCATCAGGCCGAGGCGAAGGGCCACGACCTGGAGCGCCGTATTGCCGAACTCGATCTGCCGGCGGCACGGTCCGCGGGACTCGGCGCGTCGGCCGGCGTGGTGCCGCTCAAGGCTGATCTCACCGCGTCGCAAATTCTCGATGCGGCCGATCGCGCGATGTATGCGCGCAAGCGTCTTCGCAAGGATGGCGAGCGCTAAATCTCAGCCGCCGTGTTACGCAATAATATCCGGCGTCAGCTGGTCTTCGATCTGGCCGATGCGGTCTTTCAGCCCGAGCTTGCGCTTCTTCAGCCGCTGCACCTGCAGCACGTCGCAGCCCGGCGCATCCTGCAGCGCGTGAATCGCCGCATCGAGATCGCGGTGTTCCTGCTGGAGCCGATCCAACAAAATCCGCAATTCATTCTGCTGGTTGGTTTCGTTGTCGTTCGACGCCGCCACCGCAACGCTCCGCGCTTGCGGCATATCCCCACGCTGTCGCCGCGCAACTTGTTGGCGATTATCGCTTTTTTCCCGAACTCGTTCAAGCGTTGCTAAGGTTTATAATCCGTAAACATGGTTTTGCCGCCGCCGGTTCCGATGCGACGGAATGCGAGTCGACAGACGCGCGGTTTGGAGTAGACTTTTCGCGTGAGAGTCACAGATCGAGGAGACATCTTGATGTCGATGCAATCGCATCTCGTTGAACTCGAAAAGCGGCACCGGGCCTTGGAAGACCAGCTTCACGAGGCCCTCAATCATCCCGGTGCCGACGATCTCGAAATTGCCGAGATCAAGCGGAAGAAACTCATCATCAAAGACGAGATCACACGCCTGAAGCATTGATCGGGCGGTCTTCTTTCCCGTTTCACAGTAAAGCCAGCAAGGTCGCCGCTCGCTGCCGCGAGATGGTGGATTGCCGTGCAGTTGATTCGCCGAATCATCCCTCACCGCGCCGGGCCGCGGTGAGGGAACTCACCTGTGCATTGCCGGATTTTGGCCAAATCGCGGCGGCATAGAAGACTGGCACGCCTTTGCGCGCTTTCCCGGCGGTATCCTGGACGGTAAGTTGCCCGCATGACTCGTTTGCCCCGGCGGCCCAACGTTCGGCTGTATTATCTGCTGATCGTGACGGCCATCCTCGTTCCTGCAGCGATTTTCGCGGTCGCGGCCTATTACAACCGGCTCGACGTGATGCGCGACGGCCGCGAGTCGGTGGTGCGCACCGCCACGGTGATGCACGAGCATGCGCGCAAGGTGTTCGACAGCGTCGGCCTGCTGCTCGACCGCGTTGATGACCGCATCGCCGGGCATTCCGATGAGGATGTCGCGCAACCCGAGGTGAGCGCGTTCCTGGCGCGGCTCACCCAGCGGTTCGACCAGGTCGCTTCGATCTGGATCGCCGATTCGTCGGGCAAGGTGCTGGCCGGCAGCCAGGACTGGATTCGCGACGCCGGGATCTCCGGGCGCGACTTCTTCGATATCCAGAAGGAAAAGGATGCCGGCAACTATATCGGCAAGCCTTTTGTCGGCCGCGCGACGCAGATCCCGTCCTTTGCCGTGAGCCGCCGGCGGTCGTCGCCTGATGGCCGTTTCATCGGCACGCTGCATGTGTCGCTCAAACCCGGCTATTTCGAGGAGTTCTTCCGCGAGGCAGCGCCGGCGGAAAGCCATGTGGCGACGTTGCTGCGCGAGGACGGCGTTTATCTCGCCCGCGATCCCGAACTCGACACTTCCGTCACGCTCGGGCCCGACACGCCGTTTCGCCGCGCGATCGCACAGGCCGACAGCGGCACGTTCGATGTGCGCTCGGTCTACGACAATCGCGACCGCTTCTATGCCTTCAAGAAGGTCGCACCTTATCCGGTCTATGTGTCGTTCGGTCTCGATCAGCAGGTGCTGACCGACCGCTGGTACCGGCATCTGCAGCTATTCGGCGCGATGCTCGCGGTGGCGTCGCTGATCCTGCTCTATGTGTCATGGCTCGCCTTGCGCCACGCGCGCAACGAGCAGCGCGCGCTTGTGCAGTTGCAGGACGAGGTCGATCAGCGACAGGCGGCGGAGGAAAAATTGCGTCGCGCGCAACGGCTCGAGGCGATCGGCCAGATCACCGGCGGCATCGCGCATGACTTCAACAATCTGCTGATGGTGATCAGCGGCAATGCCGAACGTCTGCGCCGCTTCGTCACCGGACAGAAGCCGGAGCGTTATGTCGGCGCGATCGAGACCGCGTCGCGTCGCGGCGAGCGGCTGACGCGGCAACTGCTGGCGTTCTCGCGGCAGCAAACCGTGACGCCAGTGGTGCTGCGCCTCGACGAATTGTTGCCGAAATTTCCGGAGATGCTGCAAAGCTCGCTGCGTGGCGATATCGAAATCCGCATCGATGTTGCGCCGAACCTCTGGCCGGTGAAGGCCGACCCCGGCGAGCTTGAACTCGCCTTGCTCAATCTTGCGGTCAACGCGCGCGACGCGATGCCGGAGGGCGGCAAGCTCACCATGGCGGCGCGCAATGTGACGCTGGTGGATTCGGCGACCACCGAGCATCTGCAGGGTGATTTTGTCGCGGTCTCGGTGAAGGACACCGGTGTCGGCATCCCGCCCGACGTGCTCCCGAAGATTTTCGAGCCGTTCTTTACCACCAAGGAAGTCGGCAAGGGTACCGGCCTCGGTCTCAGTCAGGTCTACGGTTTCGCGCATCAGGCCGGCGGCGGCGCGATGGTGTCGTCAACGGTGGGGCAGGGAACGACCTTCACGATTTATCTGCCGCGCACTACCGAGCCGGTTGCCGCGCAGGAGGAAACCGAAGTCGTTGTGCCGGAGCGTGGCGACGGCACGATCCTGTTCGTCGAGGACAACAAGGATATCGCCGACGTCACCAAGACCAATCTCGAGGAACTCGGCTATCGCGTGATCGCGGTGCCGAATGCCGACACGGCGATGGAAATCCTCAAGGCCAATGCGGAGATCGACCTGGTGTTCTCCGATATCGTCATGCCCGGCCGGCTCGACGGTGTCGATCTGGCGCGCGAGATGCGCGCGGTGCGGCCCGATCTGCCGGTGATTTTGACTACCGGCTATAGCACCGCGGCGCAGGCGGCGGCGCCGGAAGGCTTCACGATCCTGCCGAAGCCGTATCAACTCGACAAGTTGCATCAGATTCTGATGTCGGCGCTGCGTCAGCGCCGGGCCGCGGCGCAAGCGGCAGCCGAAGGGGCGGCGCAGGCGGCGGCCCGCTCGGCCGCGCGGACGGACACCACGCAACCGGTCAAATGACAAACATGATGATGAAGCGTGCGCTGCTGTCGCTCGCAATGACGACGCTGTCGGCGACGGCTTTCGCGCAGGATATTCGTGGGCTGGAAATCTGCACTGCCGAGAAGCAGATGGATCGGCGCACCAGTTGCCTGCAGAGCAACGTGCAGTTCCTGCAGCAGACGCTCACGCGGGTAACGCGCGAGGCGCAGGAGAAGCTCACCGCAGCCGGCCGCGAGATCGCGGCGCATCAGGCCGACATCGCCACCCTGAAGGCGGACATTGCCGGATTGCGCGCCGAGCTTGCGGCGCTGAAGAAAGCGCCGCCGGCCAGCGGGAAGAAGTAGCGGAGCCCCAACTCTCACCCCGCCCTTATCCTGAGGAGCGATGCGAAGCATCGCGTGTCGAAGGACGAGGTGGCCACAGCACTACTCCCGCCTCATGGTTCGAGGCGCATCGCCATAGCGCGTAAACGCGCTGATGCGCGATGCTCCTCACCATGAGGCTCAGGGAGCAAAGAGTGGTGTAATCCTCAATTCTCCCGCTTGCGCAGCTCGCTCGCGGCGCGGACCAGGATCTCCGTGATCTTCGCCTCTGCGTCGGGATCGTTGCCGAGCCGTTCGGCGGCCGCGTCGCGCAGATTATGCAGCGCGGCACGGACCATGTGCGGTACGCGCGGGCGGTCGTCGTCGCTCTCGTCGCCGCGCATGCGCTCGCGAATGCGCCGCGCCTTCTCGCCGATCAAGGTCAGCCGTTGCAGGCCGGCCTCGGCGAGCGCGCGGTTCTCCGCGAGATAGGCGTTGCCTTCGGCGGTGACGGTGTAGAGCTTCTTGGCGCCGTCGGGCTGCGAGGTGACGTATCCGGCTTCTTCCAGATAGGTCAGCGTCGGATAAACGACGCCGGGGCTCGGGCTGTACCAGTCGGCTGTCCGCTCCTCGATCACCTTGATCAGGTCGTAGCCGTGGCGCGGCTGCTCGGCGATCAAAGCGAGCACGATCAGCCGCAGGTCGCCCTGCGCCATCAGCCGGCCCGCATGCATCATTTCATCGAAGCCGTCGCCGCCGAGACCGCCAGGACCGCCGCCATGGCCGCGTCGCCCGTGCCGGCCGAAGCCGCCGTGGCGGCCATGTCGTGCCATTTCCTGCCGGGCCATCTCATGCCGAATCATCTTGTGGACACGATGCCGGCCGGGGCGGCCGTCGTCGCGCTCAGGGAACTCGAAACGCATTGGATTTCCTTATCCTTGGTAAAACAGTCTAAAGATATATCTTTAGATGCATCGTTATATGGCTCAATTCAGACATAACGCAAGATATATCTTTCGTAATATCGCAGATAGGTATCTGGATAGGGGGGCGATGCCATTACACTCCGTGCGGTGTCGCGCTCAATAATGCGGCGGCGGTGGTTCGCTGCCAGGCGGGGTGGCGACCTGGGCGGCGGTCTGCCGCACCGTTTCGGCAAGCTTCATCACCTCGCGGGTGAGGCCGTCGATCTGCGCCCATTGCGCAGCGACCACGCCGTTCAATTCCTCCAGCGCACGCTCCTGATGCGCCACCTGCATCTCCAGCGTTTCGATCCGCTCGCGCAGCGCGTCCCCGTTGCTCATGCCGATACTTTCGCGAGATCGCGCGCCATATCGCGCAGCTTGAACTTCTGGATCTTGCCGGTGGACGTTTTGGGGATCGTGTCGAACACGATGGTGCGCGGGCATTTGTACGAGGCAAGGTTCTGCCGGCACCACTGCATGAGTTCGTCTGTCGTCGCCTGCGCGCCCGGCTTGAGCTCGACGAAGGCACACGGCGTCTCGCCCCATTTCTCGTCGGGCTTCGCCACCACAGCAGCAGCGGCGACCGCGGGATGCTTGTACAGCGCATCCTCCACCTCGATCGACGAGATGTTCTCGCCGCCGGAGATGATGATGTCCTTGGAGCGGTCCTTGAGCTGGATATAGCCGTCCGGGTGCATCACGCCGAGATCGCCGGTGTGGAACCAGCCGCCGGCGAAGGCTTTCTCGCTGGCGCTCGGATTCTTCAGATAGCCCTTCATGACGACGTTGCCGCGCATCATCACTTCGCCCATCGCCGTGCCGTCGCGCGGCACCGGCTGCATCGTGTCGGGATCGAGCACGTCGAGTGCCTCCAGCACCGGATAGCGCACGCCCTGGCGCGATTTCAGCGCTGCCTGTTCGGCTGCCGGAAGCTTGTCCCAGGCATCGTGCCAGTCGTTGACCACGGCCGGGCCGTAACACTCCGTGAGGCCGTAGACATGCGTGACGTTGAAGCCCGCGCTCTTCATCGCCGCCAGTACCGCTTCCGGCGGCGGCGCGGCGGCGGTGGCGAAGTTCACCACATGCGGCAGCGGCTTCTTTTCATTGTCCGGCGCGTTGAGCAGCGTCGACATGACGATCGGCGCGCCGCACAGATGCGTCACCTTCTCGCGCGCGATCGCATCGTACATCGCCGGTGCGCGGACCCAGCGCAGGCAGACATGGGTGCCGGCGACGATCGACAGCGTCCACGGGAAGCACCAGCCGTCGCAGTGGAACATCGGAAGGGTCCACAAATAGACCGGATGCCGGCCCATGCCACAGGTGATGACGTTGCCTATGGCGAGCAGATGGGCGCCGCGATGATGATAGACGACGCCTTTCGGGTCGCCGGTGGTGCCGGACGTATAATTGAGCGTGATCGCATCCCATTCGTCGTCCGGCATCAGCCAGGCAAAATCCGGATCGCCCTGCGCCAGAAAATCCTCGTATTCGATGCTGCCGAGCCGTTCTCCCGCACCGGAATATTCCGGGTCGTCGTAGTCGATCACCAGTGGTTTCACCTTGGCGAGCGCCAGCGCTTCCTTCATCACCTTGGAATATTCCCGGTCGACGATCAGCACCTTGGCTTCGGCATGGTCGAGGGTGAAGGCGAGGATCGCCGCGTCAAGCCGGGTGTTGAGCGAGTTGAGCACCGCGCCGCACATCGGCACGCCGTAGTGTGCCTCAAGCATCGCCGGCGTATTGGCGAGCATCACCGACACGGTGTCGCCACGGCCGATGCCGCGCTGCGCGAGCGCCGAGGCGAGCCGCCGCGAGCGGGCATAGAAGTCGCGGTAATTTCGCCGCAGCGCACCGTGGACGATGGCGGTGTGGTCTGGATAAACGGACGCCGCGCGCTCGAGAAAGCCGAGCGGTGTCAGTGGCTGGAAATTTGCCGGGTTGCGGTCGAGATCGATGTCGTAAGGCGAGGTGGCCCGCGTCATTGTAGTCTCCCAAGAGGAGAGCAAATTAGCCGCCGTCTCTCAGCTTGTCATCGGTCGCCCCGATCAGCGCAGCAGATGGCTCAAGCCCTGCCACAGCATGATGCTGCCGAGGATAAACAGCAGGATATAGGTGATCCGGTAGAACAATTTGGTCGGCATGACACGGATCAGCCAGATGCCGACGAAATTGGCGACCACCGCGACCGGGATCAGCAACATCGAGGTGACGAAATTCGCGCCAGAGAATTGCGCCAGCGCCAGATAAGGGATCACCTTCATCACATTGATGAGGGCAAAGAAGATCGTCACTGTGCCGACGAAAACCATTTTCGGCAGTTGCAGCGGCAGCACATAGACCTGGAACGGCGGACCGCCGCCCTGGCTCGCGAACGAGGCGAAGCCCGATATGGCGGCCCAGAACAAGCCGGGCCCACGACGCTGGGGCTTGGGTTCGACCGGCGCGCGGCGCAGCCAGACGTTCAGCACGAATGTCAGTGCGACGACGCCGATCAGGATGCGGATTGCGTCGTCCGACACATAGGTTGCGAACAGCCAGCCGAGCAGGATGCCGATCAGGCCGCCGGGCAGCATGATCTTGAGCGTCTCGGCGCTCCACTCGCGGCGATAGACATAGGCGGAGATTGCGTCCTGGGTCAGCAGGATCGGCAACAGCAGCGCCGCCGCTTCGAGCGGTGGTAGATACAGTGCCATCAGCGGGGTCGCCGCGGTGCCGACGCCGGAGAGGCCGCCCTTGGCGAGGCCGAGGAAAATCACCGCCGGGATCGCGGCCGCGTAGAACAGCGGATCGGAGAGATACGGGGCCACGCGGGGTCATCCGAAAGGAGGGGCCGGACCTATAACCGTGGCCTTTGCAAAAAGCGACATCGCGCGACACAATTCAGCCCAGCGCAAATAGAAGCCTCGTCCTGAGGGCCTGCGAAGCAGGTGCCTCCAACGACGAAGCGGCCGCGCGCCTCCTCGGGGGAAGGCGGGCTGAGGAGGAAACGAACCATGGACGCCACCACCAGCCGCTATGCCGAAACCTATGCGCAGGCCTTGCGCGACCCGGAGAAATTCTGGGCCGAGGCGGCGCAGGCGATCGACTGGTACGAACCGGCGAAGAAAGTATTCGACGCCAGCCAAGGTATCTATGGCCGCTGGTACGCCGGCGCGGTCTGCAACACCTGCTACAACGCGCTCGACCGGCATGTGGCGAACGGCCGCGCCAGCCAGACGGCACTGATCCACGATTCCGCTTTCACCGGCCTCGTCAGCAGCTACAGCTACGCCGAACTGCTTGCCGAGGTGAAGACGCTCGCCGCCGTGCTGCAGGATTTCGGCGTCGGCAAGGGCGACCGTGTCATCATCTATATGCCGATGGTGGCGGAAGCGATCATGGGCATGCTCGCCTGCGCGCGCATCGGCGCGGTACATTCCGTGGTGTTCGGGGGCTTCGCCGCCAAGGAACTGGCGACGCGCATCGACGACAGCCAGCCGAAGGTGATCCTGTCGGCGAGCTGTGGGCTGGAGCCGGGCCGTATCGTCCACTACAAGCCCTTGCTCGACGACGCGATCCAGCTCGCCAAGACGAAGCCGGCGGCGTGCCTCATCTTGCAGCGTTCGCAGGCGCCGTGCGATCTGATCGCCGGCCGCGATCACGACTGGATGGAGCTGCGCGGCAAGGCGCGTGACGCCGGAAAATCCGCCGACTGCGTACCGGTGCTCGCCACCGATCCGCTCTACATCCTGTATACGTCAGGCACGACCGGCATCCCCAAAGGCGTGGTGCGCGACAATGGCGGCCACATGGTCGCGCTGCACTGGTCGATGTTCAATCTCTACGGCGTCAAGCCCGGCGAGGTGTGGTGGTGCGGCTCCGACATCGGCTGGGTCGTGGGTCACAGCTACATCGTCTACGGCCCGCTGCTGCAGGGCGCGACCTCGGTGATGTATGAGGGCAAGCCGGTTGGCACGCCGGACGCCGGCGCGTTCTGGCGCGTGATCGCGCAGCACGGCGCCGTCGCCTTCTTCACCGCGCCGACCGCGTTTCGCGCCATCAAGAAGGAAGACCCGGACGGCAAGCTGATCGGCAACTACGATCTGTCGAAATTCCGCACGCTGTTCCTCGCCGGCGAGCGCGCCGATCCGCCGACGCTGGAATGGGCCGAGCAGAAATTGCAGCGTCCGGTGATCGACCACTGGTGGCAGACGGAAACCGGCTGGTGCATCGCCGGCAATCCGGTGGGCCTCGGCCAGTTGCCGGTGAAGCATGGCTCGCCGTCGGTGCCGATGCCTGGCTACATCGTCGATGTGGTCGACGAGGCGACGAAGCCGGTGAAGACCGGCGCCATGGGCTCGATCGTCATCAAGCTGCCGATGCCGCCCGGTTGTCTGCCGACGCTGTGGCAGAACGATGCGCGCTTCAAGGAAGCCTATCTCACCGAATTCCCCGGCTACTACAAAACGTCGGACGCCGGATACAAGGACGAGGATGGCTATGTCTTTGTCATGGGTCGCACCGACGACATCATCAATGTCGCCGGGCATCGTCTCTCCACCGGCGGCATGGAGGAGGTGTTGGCGTCGCACCCCGACGTCGCCGAATGCGCGGTGCTTGGCATCGCCGATCAGCTCAAGGGCGAGGTGCCGTGCGGTTTCGTCGTGCTGAAGGCCGGCGTGACCAAATTGCCGGCTGACGTCGAGAAGGAAATCGTCGCGCTGGTGCGCGACAGGATCGGCCCGGTCGCGGCGTTCAAGCTGGCGATCACCGTGCCGCGGCTGCCGAAGACGCGTTCCGGCAAGATCCTGCGCGGCACCATCAAGAAGATGGCCGACGGCGAGGCGTGGACGATGCCGGCGACCATCGAAGACCCAAAAGCGTTGGACGAGATCGGCGCGGCTCTGAAGGAGAAAGGCGTAACGGCGTAACGACACCGCTTAATGCAGAAGGAGTGAAAGACAATGGCTGGGAAGTTCGTTTTGAAGAAATCCGCCAACGGTCCATTCCATTTCCGTTTGCAAGCCGGAAACGGCGAACCGCTGCTGCGCAGCGAAATGTACACAACAAAAGTTGCCGCTCAGAATGGCATCGCTTCGGTCAAAACGAATGCGCCGCACGATGGACGCTACGAGCGCAAGGTTGCGGCCAGTGGCGAGCCGATGTTCAACCTGAAGGCAGCTAACCACGAAATCATCGGCACGAGCGAGACGTATTCTTCAACTGCGGCGCGTGACAAGGGAATCGAGTCGGTGAAGGTAAACGCACCGGGCGCTGCAACGGACGATCAATCGTAACGATAAAGCGCTTTACTTCGCTGCAACCGGTTCGCTTCGGCTTGCGATCACGCCGATCCGCCGCGCGCCTTCCCAGAGTTCGACCGGGTCGGCGGCAGCGAAATCCTCGGCGCGGCGCACGGCGCTCGCGTCGTCGGCCGCTTCGAATTCTTCCGAGCGTTTGAAATGGCCGTCATGGCCCACGATATATGCGCGATAGCCCGCCATGGTCTTTCTCCCTCGCAGGGCGGAAGCATTGTGCTTCCCGCCACCAGCGCCCAAGGAGTCGCGTGCTGATGATGGGATCAGTCTATGACGGGCGCGCGACAGAGTCGTTGTCAAATGACGTGTTCAAGCGGACTTGATCGCGGCGGGCAGCCGATGCAAATCGCACCGCAATATGTTGTGCGGTTTCCACGAAGCCGCTGATAAGACAACGCTCTTTCACATCAGCCTTGTGGTGCTTGGGACGCGTGGTGTCTGGCTGTCCTGCCTGTTTTTCGGGCGCTCTTGTCGTCAGAAGCTTTTTGGCGTCAGCGACCAGGTCTCCCAGGCGGCGACGACGATCAGCGCCACCGTCGCCAGTGTGCACAGCGTCAGCGGTTCGAGTTGTGTGCCGGCGAATGCGAGGAGAGCGAGCAGCGCCAAGCCGATCATGTGCGACAGCGGATAGCGATTGTAGATCGCGTGCTTGAACATTGCATTGCCGATCAGATAGAGCGCCGGTCCGCCGACACCGGCGATCAGCAGTTTCATGTCGCTGTGTCCGGTCGGATGCGCCAGGACCAGTTCATCAGCGACGGCGCAGACGACGATGCCGGCGATGATCGGAATGTGCAGATAGGTATAGGCAAGCCGAGCCAGCCGGCCGGGATCGTCAGCGTGCTCGATGGTGTGCGCGGCCTTTTCGGCGCCGATATTGAAATAGATCCACCACATCGCGACGCTGCCGATGAACGCCTGCACGAAGGCGGCGATGGTCAGTGCGTTCCAGTCGTGGGTTGAGAACGTCGCGCCGGTGATCAGCACACTTTCGCCGAGCGCGATGATGACAAACAGGCCGCAGCGTTCAGCAAGATGCCCGCCGGCGACGTCCCAGTCGGCGAGCGTCGAGCGGCCGAGGCCGGGGACGTAGAAAAAGGCCATTGGACCAACACTGTCGATCGCCAGGGCAATCAGCCAAAGGATCAGCCGCGTGTGCGGCTCGCTCAATCCACCGGCGATCCAGAATACCAGCGCAATAGCGTGCCAAGTGAAGATGCGCTGGAAGTTGTGGAAATTGCCGCGGTTGTGATGGCGCAGGCTCCACAGCATGAACAAGTCACGCACGAGCTGCATTGCCGCGAAGCCGAGCGCGAAGGCCAATCCCCGCGTCTCGAACGCCTTGGGGATCGAGGTGGACATGACGAGGCCGGCGAGCATCAGCACGAACAGCATCACGCGGACGACGACCTGTTCCGGGTCGAGCCAGTTCGTCACCCACGAGGCATTGATCCACGCCCACCAGACGGCGAAGAACAACACCAGCACCTCCAGCATGCCGAGCGGCGTGAAGTGCTCCAGCAGCGTGTGCGAGAGCTGGGTGATGGCGAACACGAACACCAGGTCGAAGAACAGTTCGACATTGGTGACCCGTGCGTGCGCGTGCTCGCCACGCGGCCGCAACAGATTGCGTCGTGCGCCTGTCAGCATGATGATTTCAGCCCCGATTCGGGGTCATTTTAATGTGCGCCAGCGTGCACGCCAGCCGAAAGCGGGTGAACCGGATCGGCGGACGGGCGTTATCGACCGGGCAAGGGCCCGTGTGACGGGAGGACAAGATGGCGGGTTTTGAGAAGCACAGTGGGGGCTGCCATTGCGGCGCGGTGCGTTATGAGGCCGACGTCGATCTCGGCAACACCATGACCTGCAACTGCTCGATCTGCCAGAAGCGCGGTTCGATCCTCACCTTCACCACGCCGGACAAGTTCAACCTGCTCAAGGGCGAGGGCGCGCAGACGGAATACCGCTTCAACAAGCACGCCATCGGCCATCTGTTCTGCAAGACGTGCGGCATTCTCTCCTTCGCCAAGGGCAAGACGCCGGACGGCAAGGAGATGATCGCAGTGAATGCCCGCAGCCTCGACGATATTGATCTCGACGGGCTGTCGCCGAAAAAGGTCGACGGTCGCAGCTTCTGACTGGCAAGACCCTGACAGCAAAATGCCCCGCGCGAGCGGGGCATTTGTGTTCGAAAAACAACGGACGCGTTATTCGTCGTCCGGCTTCTTGTCGCCGCCGAGCTGCTTGAGCTTGGCGAACACGGCGCTGACGTCGATGTCGCCGCCCGGCTTGCCCTCGCTCTCGCTCTTGGCAGCCGCGGCTTCGGCTTCCTTGCGCGCGGTGGTTTCGGCGGCGGAGAGCAGCGTCGCGCCGGCAGCGGCGGTCGGCGGCTTTTCCTTGTTGGCGCGGTTCACTTCCATGTCCAGTTCGGTCTGGGTGGTGAGACCGAGCGTCACCGGATCCATCGGCGCGAGGGTCGCCGCGTTCCAGTGGGTCCGGTTGCGGATCGCGGTGATGGTCGACTTGGTGGTGCCGACGAGGCGCATGATCGCCGCGTCCTTGAGTTCGGGATGGTTGCGCACCAGCCACAGGATCGCATTCGGACGATCCTGACGGCGCGACACCGGCGTGTAGCGCGGGCCCTTGCGGCCGCGGCCGGTTTTGGCGGCGCTGGTCAGCGGCACCGTCGGCTCCTTGAGCTTCAGATTGATGCTCGGATCGGCTTCGGCGGCGGCGATCTGCTCGCGGGTGAGCTGGCCCATCAGCACCGGGTCGGTTCCCTTGATGCCCTGCGCGGCGTCGCCGTCGGCGATGGCGCGCACTTCAAGCGGATGCAGATTGCAGAACTGCGCGATCTGGTCGAACGACAGCGCGGTGTTCTCGACCAGCCACACGGCGGTGGCTTTCGGCATCAGCGGAGCAGGGGTCATGGTCGGCCTCCGAACGGCGTTTAACGCAAAGCTTTCCCGCGCTCCGCCCGCCCTTCCGGGCGAAGCACCAGACCATCGGCGATGATCGGAAAGTGGCCGGAATATAGGGTTGCGGGCCTGAGGGCGCAACAGAAACAGGCGTGAATCGGGGTGCTTGGCTTGACAGCGGAACACCGGACGTCCCATGTCGGGAAGGTGTGCCGGGGCACAATTTGACCCATTTAGGGGGTAAAAAATCCGCCCGGACGACGATTTTGCTGCTCTGGCGGCCTTTGACGGACAACGATGCCTGAAACCGACGCAAAACCGGCTCTGACCGTCCTGCTGTGCTCGCCGCGCGGGTTCTGCGCCGGCGTGGTGCGGGCGATCGATTCGGTCGAGCGCGCTTTGTCGCTCTACGGGCCGCCGGTCTATGTCCGGCACGAGATCGTCCATAATCGCTATGTGGTCGATAGCCTGCGTGCCAAGGGGGCGATTTTCGTCGAGGAACTCGACGAGATTCCGGAGACCACCGCGCCGGTAATATTCTCCGCGCACGGCGTCGCCAAGACGGTGCCGGACCAGGCGGCGCGGCGGAACCTGTTTGCGCTCGATGCGACCTGCCCGCTGGTGACCAAGGTGCATCGCGAGGCCGAAATCCACCACAAGCGCGGCCGCCAGATCATTCTGATCGGCCATCGCGGCCATCCGGAAGTGGTCGGCACCATGGGGCAACTGCCGGACGGGGCCGTGTCGCTGGTCGAGACGCTGGAGGACGCAGCGATGTTTGCACCGCGCGACCCGCAGCAACTTGCCTACGTAACTCAGACCACGCTGTCGCTCGACGACACCGCCGAGATCGTCGCGCTGCTGCGCCGGCGTTTCCCGGCGATGGTTGGGCCGCATAAGGAAGACATCTGCTACGCCACCACCAACCGGCAGGAAGCGGTGAAGAAGGTCGCGCCGCTGGTCGATGCGATGATCGTTGTCGGCGCGCCGAATTCGTCGAACTCGCAGCGGTTGCGCGAGGTGGCGGAGCGCTCCGGCTGCCCGCGCGCGGTGCTGGTGCAGCGTGCCGCCGATCTCGACTGGTCGCAGTTCGACAATATCCGCTCGCTCGGCATCACCGCCGGCGCATCGGCGCCCGAAGTGCTGGTCGAGGAGATCATCGATGCCTTCGCGCAACGCTACGCCGTGAAGGTCGATACGATCTCCGCCGCCGATGAAGACGTGTTCTTCCCGCTGCCGCGCACGCTGCGTGACGCCGGCGGTCCGCAGGCCGCGGAGTAGGTCATGGCGGTCTATACCGATGTCGGGGTCGATGACCTCGAACGTTTTCTGGCCGGGTACGACGTTGGCACGCTCTTGTCGTACAAGGGCATCGCCGAGGGTGTGGAGAATTCCAATTTCCTCGTTCATACCTCGTCCGCGCATTTCATCCTGACGCTGTACGAGAAGCGCGTCGCGGCGGGCGATCTGCCGTTCTTCCTTGGCCTGATGGAGCATCTGGCGCGGCGCGGCATCACCTGTCCGCAGCCGGTGAAGAACCGCGCCGGTGGGATGCTCGGCACGCTCGCGGGGCGTCCGGCGGCGATGGTGACGTTCCTCGACGGCATGTGGATCCGCCGTCCGTCGGCGGCGCATTGCGCGGCGGTCGGCGAGGCGCTCGGCAAGCTGCACCTCGCCGGGCAGGATTTCCCGATGCAGCGCCAGAATGCGCTCTCCGTCGCCGGCTGGCGGCCACTCTACGAGCAGGCGAAAGCCGGCGCCGATGGCGTGCATTCCGGCCTCGGCGAGATTATCGCCTCCGAACTCGCGGCGCTGGAAAAAAGCTGGCCGCGCGGCCTGCCGCAGGGCGTGATCCATGCCGACCTGTTTCCGGACAATGTGTTCTTCCTCGGCGCGGATTTGTCCGGGCTGATCGATTTCTATTTCGCCTGCACCGACACGCTCGCTTATGACGTCGCCATTTGCCTCAACGCCTGGTGCTTCGAGCCGGACCAGTCGTTCAACGTCACCAAGGGGCGCGCGCTGCTCAAGGGCTACGAGAAGGCGCGGGCGCTCACCGCGGCGGAGCGCGCCGCGCTGCCGGTGCTGGCGCGCGGCGCCGCGCTGCGGTTCCTGCTGACACGGTTGGTCGACTGGCTCGCCGTGCCACCCGGCGCGCTGGTGAAGCCAAAAGACCCGATCGAATATTTCCGCAAGCTGCGCTTCCACCGCGCCGTGAAGACCGCGGCGGATTACGGCCTCACATGAGTTCAGGTCGCGTGACGATCCACACCGACGGCGCCTGTTCCGGCAATCCGGGGCCGGGCGGCTGGGGCGCGATCCTCGAATTCGGCGACCACAAGAAAGAGATGAAGGGCGGCGAGCCGCACACCACCAACAACCGCATGGAGTTGATGGGCGCGATCGCGGCGCTGGAGGCGTTGAAGAAGCCGTGTCCGGTCGATCTCTATACCGACAGCCAGTATCTGCGGAACGGGATCATGAGCTGGATCCATGGCTGGAAGCGCAACGGCTGGCGCACCGCCGACAAAAAGCCGGTGAAGAACGTCGATCTCTGGCAGCGGCTCGAAACCGCGCTCGGCCAGCACGAGGTCAAGTGGCACTGGGTGAAAGGACACGCCGGCCACGATCTCAACGAGCGGGCCGACGAACTGGCGCGCGAGGCGATCGCCGAGATCAAGGTCGCGCGCAAAAGCTGATGGCCACACACGTTTCCGCGCATGGCCGTCGAATGCTTTTCAGAGAAAAGACTTAAAGCTGCTTCAGCAGCGTTTCGCCGCCGGAGACGGTGCAGGCGCCGGGCGACTCCTCGATGTTCAGCGTCTTCACCACGCCGTCCTCGACGATCATCGAATAGCGCTTGGAACGAGTGCCGAGGCCACGGCCGGACGCATCGAAGTCCATGCCGATCGCCTTGGCGAATTGCGCGTTGCCGTCGGACAACGCCTCGACCTTGCCGTCGGCGCCGGTGTCCTTCACCCACTGGGTCAGCACGAACGGATCGTTGACGGCGGTCATGACGATATTGGCGACGCCCTTCGCCTTGATGGCGTCGGTGTTCTTGATGAAGCTTGGCATGTGCATGTTGGAGCAGGTCGGCGTGTAGGCGCCGGGGAGACCGAACAGCGCGACCTTCTTGCCCTTGAATACCTCGTCGGTGGTCTTCGGTTTCGGGCCTTCGCCGGTCATCACAAAGAATGTGGTGCTGGGCAGCTTGTCACCGACCTTGATCGTCATGGCATCCTCTCAACTGACAAAAGGGCAAAAGGAAAGTGAGCGCAGAATAACGTGCGCGACGGATTAGTCGAGGCGGGCGGGAACCTCGATCGCCTTGTCGCCGGCGACCACCGTGAGCATCAGCGTCGCGCCTTTGGCCGTCGCGCCGCTCGGCAGACCGTCGAGATCGAAGGTGAAGCGGCGCGGCGTGGCGGCCGCGGGCTGCGGCTGCGGGACGGGCAGCGCCCATGCCGATGTCGGCCCCTCGGCGAACAATTCCACCGGCGTATCGGCGGGTGCCGCTACGGTCACGGCCACCTGCGGTTTCTGGCCGGGAGTAACGCTTACGGACTGCACGGCGAGCGGCGCGGTATCGCCAATTTTGGCCTGCACCGGAACACGCTTGCGCGCATCCGCGAGACGCGGATCGAGCGTCGCTGGCGGAGTCCGCAGGGACAGCTCGGCTTTCGCCTGTTCCGGCACGCACAGCTTCTCGCAGACAGCGTAATCGAGTTCGAGCCGCAGCGTCACCGGCTGTTTTGGATCGCGCGGTGTCACCGTGAGCGGAAACACCACACGCTGCTTGTAGCCGATCGAAGTGCCGCTGCCGTCGGCGAAGGCGTGCGGCGCCGGCCAGGCGAGCGCGACCGAGGCGACATTGTCAGATTTGCTGAAATCGAAATTGGGCGGCACGCCGGAATCGCCCGGATAGCGCCAGTAGGTTTTCCAACCAGGCGCCAGGATCACTTCCACGCCGGCTTGCCATGGGCCGTCGCCGTTGCGCGTGCCGCCGATCAGATTGACCTGCGAGCGCGTGTCCGCTGGCGCGGCGAAGGCCGGTGCGAACATCGGCGCGGCAAGAGCGGCAAGCCCGCACAGGGCCAGAGCGAGAGGGCGCGTCATGACGGCCGATTTAGGCGCGGCCGGGGACACTTGCCACTGAATTCATCGTGAGAGCGGCGAAATGCGTGCGATTTCGGCAATTTCGCGCCCGAATGGCCTTGCGCAGGCCCTGATCTCGTCCAACATGCACGGTATCGGGCGAGTCACGAACGATCATCTGGAGATAGGATTGCCCCGCAAAGGTGCACGCAAAGGCGGCCTGGAGAAAGCCAGCGGCTTTCTCGACGGGCAGATGCTCGTGGCGATGCCGGCAATGAACGACGAGCGGTTCAACCGCAGCGTGATCTATATCTGCGCCCATTCGTCCGAGGGTGCGATGGGCATCATCGTCAATCATCCGGCGCCGAATATCAGCTTTCCCGAACTGCTGGTGCAACTCGACGTGATCCCGGACGGCGAGGGCATCCAGTTGCCGAACCATGCGGAGAATGTTCGCGTGCTCAAGGGCGGCCCGGTCGAGACCGGCCGCGGTTTCGTGCTGCACTCCGCCGATTATGTGGTCGAGAACGCGACTTTGCCGATCGACGACGGCGTGTGCCTGACGGCGACGCTGGATATCCTCAAGGCGATCGCCAGCGGTGAAGGTCCGCGCAGCGCCGTGCTGGCGCTCGGCTATGCCGGTTGGGCGCCGGGTCAGCTTGAACAGGAAATCCAGAGCAACGGCTGGCTGCATTGCCCGGCCGATCCGGAATTGCTGTTCGGCCAGAACGTCGAGCAGAAATACAATCGCGCCTTGCAGAAGATCGGCATCCATCCCGGCATGCTGTCGAGCGACGCCGGTCACGCCTGAGATTTCACGAGATCAGCGCGCGACCGCTGCCACGACCTGTTCGCCGGTCAGAAGCCGCGTCGCTTCCTCGGCCGTCATCGGCTCGCCGAACGCATAGCCCTGCGCGTATTCGCAACCAAGCTGATAAAGCTCGACCGCATCGGAATCCGTCTCCGCGCCTTCGGCCACCACGTCCATACGCAAATCGTGCGCCAGCGAGATGATCGAGCGCAGGATCACCGGCCGCGTGCCGCGATGGGTGGTGCGCACGAACGACTGGTCGATCTTGATGGTGTCGAACGGGAAGCGTTGCAGATAGGCGAGCGACGAATGGCCGGTGCCGAAATCGTCGAGCGCGAGGCCGGCGCCGAGATCGCGGATGCGGGTGAGAAGCTGCGCCGCGTGTTCCGGGTTTTCCATCACCAGCGACTCGGTGAGTTCGAGCTTGAGCGTGCCACGCACCAGTGGCGTGCGGGCAAGCACCGTGCGCAGATCGTGCAGCAGATCCTGCCGCAGCAGTTGCCGTGACGAGACGTTGACGCTGGCGAACACGGGATCGCCCTCGCGCTCGATGCGCTGCCAGACGGCGAGTTGCCGCGCCGTGCGCTCCAGCATGAACAGGCCGAGATCGACGATCAGGCCGATTTCTTCCGCGACCGAGATGAATTCGGCCGGCGCCATGCGGCCGAGCTTCGGATGATCCCAGCGCGCCAGCGCCTCGAACCCGGCGACGGCGCGATCCTCGAGCCGGATGATCGGCTGGTAATAGACTGAGATTTCCTCGCGCTCGATGGCGCGGCGCAGTTCGGATTCGAGCGTCAGCCGGTCGGTCTTGCGCGAGCGCATCGCCGGCTTGAACATCTCGATGCGGTCGCCGCCAATCCGCTTGGCGTGATACATCGCCAGTTCGGCATCTTTCAGCAGCTCTTCATTACGTTGCGGCTGCTCATCGGTCATGGCGAGTCCGATGGACGACGTCAGGAAGATCTCGCGATCGTTGAACGTGATCGGCGCACGCACGGCGCGGCGTAGGGTTTCCGCGAACGCATTGACGCGCGGCGGCTCGCGGTCTGAGACCAGGATCAGTGCGAACTGGTCGCCGGACAGCCGCGCCAGCGTGTCCTGCGGCTTGAGCAGGCGGCCGAGGCGGCGCGCCATGGTCAGGAGGATCGAGTCGCCGACCGCCATGCCGACGGAATCGTTGACCTGCTTGAAGCGGTCGAGATCGATCACCATCACAGTCGGGCGGATGGTCGAATCCGTGCGGGAGAAGTTGAGCGCCGCTTCGAGCCGGTCGAGGAACAGTTCGCGGTTCGGCAGGCCGGTGAGGTTGTCGTGCACCGCGTCGAACAGCAGCCGGTCCTCGGAATTCTTGAATTCGGTAATGTCGGTCAGCGTGCCGACGAGCCGCACCACTTCGCCGTCGGAGCCGACCACCGGCCGCGCCTTGAGCGCGAACCAGATGTAATGGCCCTCGGCGGTGCGCATGCGCAAATCCTGCGTCAGGCGTCCGCGGCGCTGTTCCAGCAGGCTGTCGATGGCGGTGCGGAAGCGGTCGCGGTCGAGCGGGTGCAGCTCGTCGAGCCACAGTACCGCCGGACCCTCCAGCGCGCCGCGCTTGAGGCCGAGCATCTGCTCGGTCTCCGCACTGGTGAACACCTTGTCGGCGGAGACGTCCCAGTCCCACACCATGTCGCCCGCGCCCGTCAAAGCGAGCGCGCGCCGCTCGATATCGGTAACGGGGCCTTGGGTGATGCCACCGGCGAAGGCATGCTGCATCACCGTGAAGCCGATCAGCATGACGATCAGCACGAGGCCGCCGAGCAAAGCGGGGCCGATGATGTCGTTGGTCACTGCGCCGGTGACGGTGAGCGCGCTGGCGATGGTCCAGAACACCAGCAGGAGCCAGGTGGGGATCAGCAGCACCGCGCGGTCGAAGCCGTGGGTCGAGAGATAGACGACCAGCGCGAAGCCGACCACGGCGATGGCGCCGAGCGACATGCGCGCGATGCCGGATGCGATCGGCGGATTGAACAGTGCGACCGCGACCAGCGCGGCCAGCATCGCCAGCCAGCCGAGCGTGATGTGCATGTAACGCACATGCCAGCGGTTGAGGTTGAGATAGGCGAACAGGAACACCAGCAGCGTCGCCGCGAGGATCGCCTCGCCGCCGGCGCGCCAAACCCGTTCCGCGCGGGCGGACAGGTCGAACACCTTGCCCCAGAATCCAAAATCGTTGCCGATATAGATCAGCACCGCCCAGCCGAGCGCGGCGGCGGCGGGGAACATCACGCTGCCCTTCACCACGAACAGGATTGTCAGGAACAGCGCGAGCAGGCCGGAAATGCCGATGACGATGCCGTAGTACAGCGTGAAGCTGTTGACCTTGTCCTTGTAAGCGTCGGGCTCCCACAAATAGATCTGCGGCAGCCGGTCGCTGCGCAGTTCGGCGACGAAGGTGATCACCGTGCCGGGATCGAGCGTGACGCGGAAGATGTCGGAGTTGTTGGCGTCCTGCCGGTCCGGCCGGTCGCCCGACGAGGGCGTGATCGACACGACGCGGGAGAGGCCGAGATCGGGCCAGAACAGGCCGGAGCCGACCATGCGGTAGTGCGGCACGACGATCAGCCGGTCGATCTGCTCGTCGCCGTTGTTGGCGAGCGCGAACACCGCCCAGTTGTTGGAGCCTTCACGGGCGCGCACCTCGATGCGGCGCACGATCCCGTCGGCACCCGCCGCGGTGGAGACCTGGATGCGGTCGCTTTCCGTGCGCTGGCGCTGCACCGCATCGGTGAGGTCGATGGCCGGCACGTCGGTGCGCACATTGACGGCGTCGAGCGCATAGGCGGGCGCGCCGGCGAGGCCAGCGCAGACCCAGAGAGCCATCGCGATCAGCGGCGCCAGCGCGGCGCGCAGAAAATTCAAACCCCGGCCTCCGGCCGGGCCATCGGCCCGGCAATAAGTTGTTCGGATTTCAAAGAAATTTCAAAGTTCCCCAATCCCCGAGGCTGATCTAAGCGGTCTCATTGTGCCGATTTCGCGGCCGCGGTCATCCGCTGATGGGTTGGTCTCCCCAGACCCGCCATAATCTACAGGGTCAGGACGATTTTGCCGATATGGGCGCTGGATTCCATCCGGGCGTGGGCGGCGGCGGCCTCCCGCAGCGGGAAGGTCGAATCCATGATCGGCTTCACCTTGCCGGCGGCGATCAACGGCAGCACCTGCTGCTCGATCGCTTTGGCGATGGCTCCCTTGTCGGCGACCGAGCGCGAGCGCAGCGTCGAGCCGGTGTGGTGCAGGCGCTTGAGCATGATGCGGCGGAAATCCACCGTCGCCTTGGGCGAGCCCTGGAACGCGATCTGCACGATGCGGCCTTCGACGCCGGCGGCTTCGTAGTTCCGTTCGATGTAATCACCGCCGACCATGTCGAGGATCACATCGGCGCCCTTGCCGTCGGTCGCCGCCTTGGTCGCGGCGACGAAATCGTCCGTCTTGTAGTTCACCGCCACGTCGGCACCGAGCTTGCGCGCGGCATCGCATTTCTCTGCCGAGCCGGCGGTGGTGATAACGCGCGCGCCGAATTGCTTGGCGAGCTGGATCGCGACGGTGCCGATGCCAGACGTGCCGCCATGCACCAGCAGCGTCTCGCCGCGCTGGAGTGCGCCGCGTTCGAACACGTTGTGCCAGACGGTGAAGAATGTTTCCGGGATCGCGGCCGCTTCCACCATCGACAGACCGGGCGGAATCGGCAGCGCGTGGTTCTCGTAGGCGAGGCAATATTCGGCGTAGCCGCCGCCGACGACGAGCGCCATCACCTTGTCGCCGATCTTCCAGCGCGTCACGCCTTTGCCGAGCGCAACGACCCCGCCGGCGATTTCGAGGCCGGGTGTTTCCGGCGCGCCTTTCGGCGGCGGATAGACGCCCCGCCGCTGCGCGACATCCGGACGATTGACGCCGGCGGCCGCGACCTTGACGAGGATCTCGCCATCGCCCGGTTGCGGCACCGCGATCTCCTGCGGCACCAATGCTTCCGGCCCGCCCGGAGCGGGAATGGCAATCGCGGTCATGCGGGTCGGCAGCGCCGTCATCGGCTGTCCTTTGCGGTTCGTCACGATCAAATGGGATTGGATGCCGCAGTCTTAGTCCGCTCCTTCCGGTGTGACAACCCGGCGGGGCATGACTAACATGCAACGGAAATCTTCAGTGCCGAGGATGTGATTGTTGCGAGGTGTCATGGCTGCCAGTGATGACGACGATCGGCCGAAGAAAAAAATCGTGCACGAGATCGGACAGGATCTCTCGCTGTTGTCAGCGTCTGAACTCAGCGAAAGGATCGCCGCGCTGAAGGATGAAATCGCGCGTCTCGAAGCCGATGCGGCACGCAAAGGCGCGTCGCGCACGGCGGCGGATCTGTTTTTCAAGAAGTGAATAAAACGCCCATTTGATCGATAAAATTCGACTTAACGCGTCGTTAATGTTTCTCGATCATTAATCATGAGGTCCATCTTCGTGGACGTGAGTGGCTCCTGTCCACTCTGTTTGACGCCTCCCTGTTATCAACTGAGCCGCCGCTTTCGGCGGCTCTTTTTTTAACCATGTTGTCTCGTTTTGGGGCAAAACTTGGCGCTGGCAACCATAACCGCAGGCCAGTTCTGGACAGCCGCCGCGCCGCCAGCCATCCTCACGTCGTAAACGATTGGTAAATGAGTGGCGGGTGGGGCATACCGGCATGTTCGAGAAGTCTTTGCAACACAGCGCGCCTGTGTCGTTCAGCGAGCGTCTGGCCAATTCGCCGGCGTTTTCTGACATGTTCCGCGACGGCATGGCGCTGGTCGAGGAGACCGCCGGCTATCTCGACGGACCGGGCCGCAAGGAAGCCAAGCTTCTCGACCGCACCGCGGCGCTCGCCTATGCGACCGAAAGCATGCGGCTGACCACGCGGTTGATGCAACTTGCCTCCTGGCTGTTGCTGCATCGGGCGGTGCGTGAGGGCGAGATGTCGCTGGCGCAAGCCAACAAGGAAAAGCACAAGGTCAAGTTTGCCGGCGGCGAGAAGCTGGAATCGCATCTGATGGAATTGCTGCCAGAGCGGCTACAGAATCTGATCGCACGTGCCAATGATCTTCAGACCAAGGTGCGGCGCTTCGATGCGACTCTGCACAATGCAGCGCAGACGGAGCATTCGCCGGTGGTCAGTCCGGTGAGCCATCAGCTCGGGCTGCTGCGCGCCGCCTTCGAGCAGAGCGCGCACTAGAGCGGTTTCGAGCGAAGTGGGTATCGGTTCGCGTTAAGAAAACGCGACACCAGACTCCGGCGACGACGAGGCAACCCGCCAAAAATAAAAAGCCCCGCGTCAGCGGGGCTTTGTCGTTTCTGCCGTTGCGGCAAGAAGTTACTTCTTGGCGTCTTCCTTGAGGAAGCCCGAGAACTTCTTCTGGAAGCGCGACAGACGGCCGCCGCGGTCCATGAGCTGTTGCTGGCCGCCGGTCCAGGCCGGGTGCGACTTCGGGTCGATGTCGAGCGCCAGCACGTCGCCTTCCTTGCCCCAGGTCGAGCGGGTGGTGAATTCGGTGCCATCCGTCATCTTGACGGTGATGGTGTGGTAATCGGGGTGCAGATCGGCCTTCATGACGCTCAAATCCCGCGCGGCGAGGGCGCGCTTGTCTGGAGGTTGATGGAATTGCCGCGCTCTATACAGGAGCCAGCCGCCGTGGGCAAGTCGCCGGATAGCCGCCGCTGCGACGGAAAAATCCCTTGTTTTGCCGTGGCTTGGGGGGCATTTTGCGACGGGTTCCAGCGTGCGGGCGCGATGCCGTCCGGTTGCGGGGCCGGGATCGGGTTGCAGTAGGATGAGTGCGGAAACGGCCAGCGATCAATCTGCCACGGCGGCGGCTTCCCGCCGTAATCTGCGGCCGCTGCGGCTCCTGATCCCCTATGTGGTCCGCTATCGCTGGCGCGCGGCTGCGGCGCTGGTTGCTCTGCTGATTGCGTCGGTGGCGACGCTGGTGGTGCCGATCGCGTTCCGGCGGATGATCGACTTCGGCTTCTCCGCCGACAGGATTGCCCTGATCAACCAGTATTTCAGCGTGATGCTGGCGATCGCCGCCGTGCTCGCGCTGGCGAGCGCCGCGCGCTACTACCTCGTCACCTCGCTCGGCGAGCGCGTGGTGGCCGATCTGCGCGAAACCGTGTTCGCGCATATCACGCGCTTGTCGTCGTCGTTCTTCGATCAGGCCAAGACCGGCGAGCTGGTGTCGCGGCTCGCCGCCGACACCACGCAGATGAAATCCGCGGTCGGCGCGTCGGTATCGATCGCGCTACGCAATCTGGTGCTGTTCTTCGGCGCGGCGGTGATGATGGTGATCACCAGCCCGCGACTGTCGCTGTTCGTGCTGCTTGCTATTCCGGTCATCGTGTTTCCGCTGGTGGCGTTCGGCCGCGCCGTGCGCCGCCGCTCGCGCACCGCGCAAGACACGCTGGCAGATGCTTCCGCCTATGCGGCGGAACTGATCGGGGCAACGCGGATCCTGCATGCCTTCACCAACGAGACAATGGCGGCAGGCCGTTTTGGCGCAGCGGTCGAGCGCGCGTTCCAGGCGGCGCTGCAATCCATCAAGGCCCGCGCGGTGCTCACCGCGATCATCATCTTCCTCGCGACGGGGAGCGTCATCACCATCCTGTGGGTCGGCGCGCAGGACGTGATCGCCGGCGACATGACGCCGGGCCGGCTCGGGCAGTTCGTTCTGTTCGCCGTGTTCGCCGCGAGCGGGCTCGGACAGTTGAGCGAGGTCTGGGGTGAAATCTCGCAAGCTGCGGGTTCGGCCGAACGGCTCGCGGAGCTGCTGGCGGTGGAGCCTGAGATTCGAGCGCCGGCGCAGCCGGTCGCGCTGCCAATGCCGCCGCGCGGCGAGGTGATGTTCGATCAGGTGTCGTTCGCCTATCCGACGCGGCCAGACACGACCGTGCTCGACGGAGTTTCATTTGCGGTGAAGCCGGGTGAGAAGATCGCCATCGTCGGGCCGTCCGGCGCCGGCAAGAGCACCATCTTCCATCTGTTGCTGCGGTTCTACGATCCGCGTCGGGGCCGGATCGCGTTCGATGGCGTGAACATCGATCAGGCGGATCCGGCAGAGTTGCGCAAGCGGATCGCGTTGGTGCCGCAGGACAGCGTGGTGTTCGCCGCTTCGGTGCGTGACAACATCCGCTTTGGCCGGCTCGATGCGACCGATGCCGAGGTCGCGCGCGCGGCCGAGCAGGCGCTGGTATCCGAGTTCATCGCGCGCATGCCGCAGGGCTTCGATACCCAGATCGGCGAGCGTGGCATCACGCTGTCCGGTGGCCAGCGCCAGCGCATCGCCATCGCGCGGGCGATTCTGCGCGACGCGCCGCTGCTGCTGCTCGACGAGGCGACATCGTCGCTCGATGCTGGCAGCGAGCGGCTGGTGCAGGAGGCGCTGTCGCGGCTGATGCAGGATCGGACCACGCTGGTGATCGCGCATCGTCTCGCCACCGTGCTGTCGTGCGACCGCATCCTCGTGCTCGATCAGGGCCGGATCGTCGAGCAGGGCACCCACGCCTCGTTGTCGGCGGCCGGCGGGCTTTATGCCCGCCTGGCGCGCCTGCAGTTCGAAGCGGCCTAAAGTTAATTTTAAAGTTGGCGCGTTTTCTTGACGCGAACCGGTTCCCACTTCGCTTGAAAACGCTTTGTTATTTCTTCTCGATATTCGCGGCTTCGCGCACCTTCTCCCAGCGCACGACCTCGGCGGCGATGTGCTTGCCGAAGGCATCGGCACTCGATGACTGTGCCACCGCACCGGCCTTGGCGAGCTTGTCCTGCACGTCCTTGGTGGCGAGCGAATCCGTCAGCGCCTTGTTGAGTGTCGCGAGCAGCGCCGGCGGCGTGTCGCGCGGCGCGACGAGACCGTACCAGGTGGTGACCACGTAGCCGGGCAGCACACCAGACTCCTTCACGGTCGGCACGTCGGGCAACGCCTCGAACCGCTCGTCGCCGGTGACGGCGATGGCCTTGAGCTGCCCGGACTTGATCATGCCGAGCACTGCGGGAACGGTTTCAAACAGCAGATCGACTTGCTTGCCGATCACCGCGGTCGCCAGTTCCGGCGAGGTGCGGAACGGGACGTGCAGCATGTTGACCTGCGCTATCTGCTTGAACAATTCGCCGGTAAAATGCTGCGTGCCGCCGAAGCCGGGGCTGCCGAAGCTCAGTTTGCCGGGCTGCGCCTTGGCGAGCGCGATCAGTTCTTTCACATTGTTCGCCGGCAGGTCCGGCCGCGCGGCGATGATCAGGCCGGCGGTCGCCACCATGCCGACCGCGTCGAAGGCGGTGGCGGTGTCGTATTTCGGTGTCTTCGCCAGTACGCCGGTAATGACATGGCCGTTGACGAGGAGGCCGAGCGTGGTGCCGTCCTTGTCGGCGCGCGCGACGGCTTCCGCGCCGATGGTGCCACCGGCGCCCGGCCGGTTCTCAACGATCACTGGCTGGCCGAGCCGCTCCTGCAACGGCTGTTGCAAAATACGCGCAACGATGTCGGTGCCGCCGCCGGCGCCGAAGCCGACGATCAGATGCACGGGTTTCTGCGGCGTGGTCTGCGCCACGACCGTCACCGGCAAGGCAAGCAAGGTCAGCGCGGCGGCCGCCGCGTAAAATGTCCGCATGAGTTCCTCCCATAGGCCGTTTGTCGCCGCCGTTGACGGCGGGCATTGTGATGTGCGGTCAGTGTCCTGTTTTCCCGGCGCCATGTCAGGGGAAAAATCGCCGCGCCACCGGGGCCTATCCCGTCAGGCGGGCCGCCAGACCATGCGGTTCACCGGCCGGCCCGAGGTCGGATTGACGTCCTCGCCGTCGTACCGAAAGCCGTGCTTTTCATAGAAGCGGATGGCGCGGGCATTGTCCTTGTTGACGAGGAGGTCGAGCCCGGTGGGCGAGAGCGCCCGCGCTGCGTCGAGCAGCCGCACGGCGATGCCGCCGCCCCAGGCGTCCGGTGCGACGACGATCTGGTCGAGATAGCGCGTCCTGGGATCGACGGTGACGAAGCCCACGAGCGCATCGTCGTGGTGGGCGACGACGATCTGCACCGCGGGCACCAGTTCCTCGCGCCAGCGTTTGCGCCACCAGTCGAGCCGCGCGGTAAAGTCGATCTGCGGCATGGTCGTCTGCCAGCTTTTAAGCCACAGAGCGATCGCGGCATCCTCATCGGACGGCCGATACGGCCGCAGCGTCGGGGCAAGTGCCGGGGGATGGCCGCTCACCGTTCGGTCAGCTTCAGCTCGATGCGGCGGTTGCGCCGATAGGCTTCCTCTGTCCGGTCGGTGTCGATCGGCTGGAATTCGCCGAACGCCGCGGCGACGAGCCGCTGCGGCGACACGCCCTTGCTGACGAGATAGCGCACCACGGCGATCGCGCGCGCGGCGGACAGCTCATAATTCGACTTGAACAGCGGGCTGGAGATCGGCCGTACGTCGGTATGGCCGTCGACGCGCATCACCCAGGCGATCTCCGGCGGAATCTGTTTTTCCAGTTCAAGCAGCGCCGCGGCGATCTTGTCGATCTCCGCGCTGCCTTCCGGCAGCAGGTCGGCCTTGCCGCTGTCGAAGAACACTTCCGACTGGAACACGAAGCGGTCACCGACAATGCGGATGTCGGGGCGGTTGCCGAGGATCGCGCGCAGCCGGCCGAAGAACTCGGAGCGATAGCGCGACAGTTCCTGCACGCGCTGCGCGAGCGCCACATTGAGCCGCTGCCCGAGATCGGCGATGCGGTTCTGTGATTCCTTGTCCTTCTTCTCGCTGGCGTCGAGGGCTTCCTCCAGCGCAGCGAGCTGGCGGCGCAACGCGGCGATTTGCAGGTTCAGCGCCTCGACCTGCGCCAGCGCGCGCTGCGACAGGTTCTTTTCCTTGTCGAGATCGGCGGTGAGCGAGCCGATCCGGCTCTGCGCGGCGTCAGCGCCCGCACCGGCGCCCTGCAACTGGCCTGCGAGCTTGTCGCGTTCGCCTTGCGAGGCGGCGAGGCTCGCGCGCAACTGCGCGATCTGGTCCTCCAGCGACATCTTGCCGGATTTTTCCATTGCCAGCAGGTCGGTGAGTTGTGCGATCTGCGCGTTGAGCCGCTGCAGCGCGGTGTCCTTGCCGGCCACTTCCTGCTGCAGATAGAACTGCACGACCACGAACACCGTGAGCAGGAAGATGATGCCGAGGATCAGCGTCGACAGCGCGTCGACGAAGCCCGGCCAGTAGTTCATGCTTTCAGCGCGGCGGCCGCGGGCAAGAGCCATGATGTTCTCCCGACGCTAAAGCGACAACTCTAGCGTTGCTTGGTCGACTCGCGCGCGACGATTTCCAGCAGCCGGCGGATTTCGCGGTTCTGATCGCCCTGCGACTCCACCCAGTCGCGGATGATCTGCTGTTCCGAGCGCATGTGGTTGACGAGCCCCTGGATCGCTTCGGCCAGATTGGCCATGGCGTTGGTCGCGACCTTGCCGGAGCCGGTCTCGTGGATCGATTCCCGCAGCCGCTCGATGGCGGTGCGCATGTCGGCCGGCGCGGCGACGCCTTCGACGCCATGGTCGTAGACGGTGGTCGATAGCCAGTCTTCCAGTTCGGTGTAGAAGCGGTTTTGCGCCTGGCTCGATTGCAGATCGAGGAAGCCGAGCACCAGCGAGCCGGCGAGGCCGAACAGCGAGGACGAGAACGAAATGCCCATGCCCGACAGCGGCGCGGCAAGACCATCGCGCAGGCTGTCGAACAGCGACGCGCCGTCGCCGCCGGGCTTCAGCGTCTGGATCACATTGCCGACCGAACTGACCGTCTCGATCAGGCCCCAGAAGGTGCCGAGCAGGCCGAGGAACACGAGCAAGCCGGTCATGTAGCGCGAAATGTCGCGCGCCTCGTCGAGGCGGGTGGCGATGGAATCGAGGATGCCGCGCATCAACTGCGCCGACAGTGCCATCCGGCCCATGCGGCCGCCGAGGATCGCCGCCATCGGCGCGAGCAGCACGGGCGGGCGCTCCACCGCGATGCCGGGATCGGCGAGGCGGAAATTGTTGACCCAGGAGATTTCCGGATAGAGCCGCAGCACTTGCCGGAACGACAGGATGATGCCGATCGCCAGCACGCCGAGGATCAGGCCGTTGAGGCCGGGGTTCGACATGAAGGCGGCGGCAACCTGCTTGTACAGGACGAAGCCGATCAGGCCGCAGAGGATGACGAACACCAGCATCCGGAACAGATAGATGCGGGGTGAGGAGAGCTTGAGCGGATCGTAATCTTTCGCCATCGGTGCGGAGGATCGCTCTGTGAGGGGGGCCGACTCACAATATGGCACAGCTATGACATTTGGAAAAATGCCATGGCTCGGGGCAGTTCCAGCCTTCAAGGCCCGCCATCAAGCCTTGGAATGCGTTGAAATTGCGGAAGCGGATTGCCCGGTCAGTGCGCGCGATGAACGCGTACCCGGCTAGCGTGCGCCCTTGAGCACCTTCACCATTTGCCGCAGCACGGTGTCGTTGCCGGCGACGATATCGCCGTTGAGATAGGTCGCGTCCTTGCCGACCATGTCGGTGACGAAGCCGCCGGCCTCACGCACCAGGACGAGCCCGGCGGCAATGTCCCACGGTTGCAGATTCCGCTCCCAATAGCCGTCGAACCGGCCGGCCGCGACCCAGGCGAGATCGAGCGCCGCCGCGCCGAACCGGCGCAGGCCGGCAACTTCCGCCTGCATGGCGGAGGTTTCCTGGGTGCCGAGCGCGAGATCGCCACGGCCGTAGTGGGGCAGGCCGCAGGTGATGACGCAATCGTGCAGGCGCTTGCGCGCGGCGACGCGAATCCGCTGCTCGTTGAGGAACGCACCCTTGCCGCGTTCGGCGACGAACAGGTCGTCAGTCGCCGGGTTGTAAACGACACCGGCCACCGCGACGCCGTCGCGCGCCAGCGCAATCGAGATGGCGAAATGCGGGATGCCGTGCAGGAAATTGGTGGTGCCGTCGAGCGGATCGACCACCCAGACGTGGCTCTTGTCGGGGCCGGGCCGCTCGCCGCCTTCCTCGCCGAGGAAGCCGTAGCCCGGCCGCGCCTTGTTCAATTCGGCATAGATCGTCTCTTCCGCCTTGCGGTCGGCGGCGGTCACGAAATTCGCCGGCCCCTTGAGCGAGACCTGCAGCTTTTCGACTTCGCCGAAATCGCGTTTCAGCGCGCGGCCGGCTTTGCGCGCGGCCTGGATCATCACATTGAGCAGTGCGGAGTGGAGCATGACGGCGTCGGTCTGCCCGCAGCCCGGCGCGGCGTCAAGTGCGGGGGCTGTTCTTGTAGTATTCGATCCAGACGGCGGCGGCTTTTTCGGCCTCGCCGCGGACCTGCGGGGTCTGTTTGGCGGCGTATTCGTCGAGGGCCGGGTCGCTGACCCCGCCCGCGCGTGCGGCGAGATGCCATTTCACCGCCTGCGCTGGGTCTACCTTGATGCTGCGCCCCATGACGTAGATATGGGCGAGGCGGTTCTGGGCGACCGGATTGCCCATCCGGGCGGCACGCGTCAGCAGCGCGATGGCGTTGGCTTCGTTCTTGGCCGTGCCGGTGCCGTTGAACTGGGCGATGGCGAATTCCACCATCGCGTCGGGATAGTCGGCAATGGCGGCTTGCTGCATCAGCCGCATCGCCTCGTTCAGATCCTTTTTGACGCCGTGACCTTCCCGGTACATCAGCGCCAGTGCGTATTGCGCATCGGAGAGGCCCGCCTGCGCCGCCAGGGTCAGGTTGTCGATGGCGATCTTGAGGTTGCCCTGAGGCTCGAGATTGGCGAGGGCGAGATTGTAGGCGGCGCTCGGCTGGCCGAGCTTGGCGGCCTGTGCGAATAACCGCATCGCCTCGGCGCGGTCGCGTGGTCCGGCACGGCCGTCGAGGCGGAAGGTGCCGAGCGCATACAACGCCTCGCGGTCGCCGCGATCGGCGGCGAGCTTGTACCACTCGGCAGCTTTCGCATCGTCGCGCGAGACGCCCTGGCCGCGCGCATACATTTCACCGATCAGCGCCATCGCCTTGGCGTCGCCGGTCTCGGCGCGCTTCGTCGCGTCGTTGAAGGCGGTAAGAAAAAAGCCGCGCTGATAGGCGGAATAGGTCGTTTCCGGCGACGGCACTGCGGCCGGACTCGGAGCCGGATCCTTTGCGGCCGGCGCGGGCTTTGCCGGTGCCTGCGCCAGTGCGGTCGCCGGCGCAAAGGCGAGCAGGGCGAGCGCTAGCACGCCCGCATGCTTGGAGAGGGGCGTCATGAGGCCGGCTCCGCGATCACAAGTCCGGCGGTCGCGGTCTGGAGCGCCGGCCCTGGTGCGGCGACCCAGATCGCCGGATCGAGCGCGACGAAATCGGCGCCTGCCGCGACCAGCGGTGCGATGTCGTCCGCCGATCCCGCATAGCCGACGCAGGGGGCCTCGAACAGGTCCGCCCACCAGGCGACCCGTTCCAGCATCGCCTCGCGCGCGGGGCGGCGTCCGTCCGCATCCGGTTCGCCGAATATCACATAGTCGGCTCCGGCTTCGGCCACCGACATGGCATCGTGACGGGTGGAGAGGCCGCCGGCGCCAACGATCCGGTCGGGCTTGAGCAGACCGAGCGCATCGGCGAACTGGCCCACCTCGGTGACATGTGCGCCGTCGGCGCCTGCATGCGGCACCAGCGTCGGGTGACCGGCGATCAGCAACGCCGCGCCGCCGGCCTGCACCGGCTTCGCCACTGTCTTTACCCGGTTGATCAGGTCGCGCTCGCTACCGTCGCCGAGAGAGAGGATAACGGCGGCGATGTCGGCAGCCGCCATCGCCTCGGCGAGCGTGCGTGCCAAGGCATCCGCCGCGCCATCGAGGCGCGGCGTCACCAGCATCAGCCGGGGTTGCGGACGGGGCGGGACGGATTTCGAAGCACTGGCCATGATGTTCGCATGGTAGCGCATTCGGACGGAATGAGGGCAGTCACCCTGTGGGTGAGCGAGCACTCACGATCAATCTGATCCAACTGCGTTGAATCAGGTTAGTCGCTCATCCTTTTGTTTGAGCATGATCTTTTCCGAAAACCGGCTCCCGCTTTTCGGGATCATGCTCTAACGCCCCGCATTGGCGATGCGGAGCGGCTGATTGGATTTGCCTGCCGCTGCCGCGGTGCGCTTGCGTGTCGCGGTGCCCGGCGCGGCCTTCGGCGCCTTCGTCTTCTGCGCCGCGAGCTGCAGCGTGGTCCGCTCCGGCCGCATGATCTTGAGCTTGCCGGTACTGGCGGTCTGGGTCTGCTTGCCGTGTTTGGGCGTATGCGCCGCAGGCTTGACGTCGATCACGGCGGTCATCCGCTTGCCGTCGCGGCTTTCCTTCACCGCGACCCGGTTCGTTGTGTCGGCGGCATGGGCCACGACCTCAGGTTTCGACTCGTGCGTTACGTCATGCTTGCGATGGCGCGCCGGCGTGGCGTCGGCGACCACCGGCTCGTCGCCGCGCGTGGCCGGATTGGGCGGCGGCATCGGGATTTCCGACGGACCGTTCCAGGCATGCAGACCGGCCTCTTCCTGGCAGGGCGCGATGCGCGGCAGCTTGATCCCGGCGATGCCTGCGGCCGCTGTGACGCGCCAGTTCTCGGCTTCCTTGCCGGTGATGATTTTCACATAGCCGCGCGTTTCGTCGGGCAGCTTGCCCTTCTTGGCGAGCCAGTCGTGAATGCGCTTCGGTCCGGCGTTGTAGGCCGCGGCAGCGAGGCCGAGATTCCCGAACTTCTCGAACAGATTGCGCAACAGCCGCGCCGAGGCGGGAATCGCTTGCAGCGGGTCGAACGGATTGTCGAGACCCATGCGCGCGGCGGTCTCCGGCATGAACTGGGCGACGCCCTGCGCGCCGACCGGCGATACGACGCCGGGACGGAAGCCGCTTTCCTGCAGCAGCAAACGGATGAAGAACGGCGCCGGCAGGTTGTTCGCTTCGGCGGCGGTGGCGAGCGCGTCGCACACCTCGCGGCGCGAGCGATGCACGACCGGCTTCGGCGGCGGCGCGGGCGGTCCCTCGACCTCGCGCAATTCGGCATCCTCGTTTTCATGCGAGCCGACGATGGCATCGTCCGGCGTGAGCGGTGGGATTTTGATCTCGGCCGACGGCGCGCGGTTCAGTTCGAAGGCGTGGCGGCGTGCGGCGTCGAACAGGGTCCAGGCTTCGACCGTGGTGTCGGCGCTGGCGATCTGCACGCGCGGCGTGTCGGCGGCTTGCTTGGTGTCGGCGGTATCCGTCGTCAAACGTAATTCGGATTTTTCCGGCGTGCCGGCAAAGCTGTCGAGGGTGGCGATCGGAGCCGTCGCGGTCGACCCGCTCAAGGTCATGACGCAGACGCAGGCGGGAACGAACAGATGCCGCATGTCGTTGATTGATCCTGAAGCCGGGCGTCATGCGCCCGGCGCTGATGTCATTCGGACTGGTGAATCCCCTCGTTGCGCGCGCTTGTGGCGCGCGATCATGCAGGTTGTGGGGAAATGTTGCGGCGACAGCGCGACATTTACCGGTTCCATTGCCGCATCGTTGCCGCAGTTCCTTCCGGTTCCCGACGAAATGCTGAATGCCAGAGTGGCCACCGACACCAAGCGGAAACTCTGAAATGAAAAAGCCGGCGCAAGAAGCGCCGGCTTTTGTCGGGTTTGGATTGCGCCAATCACGGCATCGGGATTTCACCCACATCCTTCGGCACCTTGTAGCCGCGCTGCACGGCCGGGCGCTTGGCGATGGTTTCGTACCAGCGTTTCACGTTCGGATATTTCGTCATGTCGATCTGCTGCCACTCGTAGCGCGAGATCCACGGCCAGATCGAGATGTCGGCAATGGAGTAATCGTCGGCGACGAATTCGCGGTTTGCCAGGCGGCGGTCGAGCACGCCGTAAAGTCGCGCTGCTTCCTTGCTGTAGCGTTCCTCGGCATAGGGCGCCTTGCCGGGATTGTACTTCACGAAGTGATGCACCTGACCGAGCATCGGGCCGATGCCGCCCATCTGCCACATCAGCCACTCGATCACGCGGTAGCGCGCCTCGCCGGACTTCGGCAGCAGCTTGCCGGTCTTGTCCGCGAGATAGATCATGATCGCGCCGGTCTCCATCAGCGACATGCCGTTGTCGCGATCGACGATCGCCGGAATGCGGTTGTTCGGCGAGATTTTCAGGAAGTCCGGCTTGAACTGTTCGTCCTTGCCGATATCGACGGCATGGGCGGTGTAGGGGATGCCGATCTCTTCCAGCATGATGGAAGCCTTGCGGCCGTTCGGCGTGGTCCAAGTGTACAGGTCGATCACGGTGGGTTCCTTATGGCCTCGAAAAAGTGACGGGGAACTTACAGGAACACGGGGCGGGTCTCAGCGTTTTCTTGGCAGTCTTTAACCAGGGGAACCACCCATGAAGAAAACGCATGTCATCGTGCTTGGATTGGCTGCCTCGGCATTCGGGTCGCTGGCGGCGTCCGCGCAAACCACCACCGTGATCGAGCATCGCAACCCGCCCGTCGTGGTCGAGGAGCGCGCTCCGGTCGTGATCGAGCAGGCACCAGCCACCTCGACAACCACGGAGCATTCGACGTCGCCGATCCTGGGTGGCGTGCGCAGTCAGACCACAACGACCACCACCGGCGCCGGCGTGGACTGCAAGACCACCACGACGCGCGATACCACCCTGCTTGGGACCGACACCCGCAGGCGGCAAGACTGCTACTGAGGCAAGATTGATACTGAGGTAAGACTGCGACTGAGGTCGTTTTCGTTCCACCAACGAACAGGGCTGCCCACGGGCGTGGGCAGCCCTGACTCGTTTTCGCGTCGTCGCGGGGTTACGCCATGCCGTAACGGCCGGGCGCAATCACATCGTTGGGATCAAGAGCACGCTTCACCGCGTTGCAGGCGCTCTGGAAGCCGGGCATGGTCTGGCCGAAGTGCAGGGCGTGGTAGTCGAGCGGCGCGCGCCCGACGAACACGCCGCGCGCGGCAAACGCGTCCGCCATTTCTCGGTAACAGGCGTCCGCGCGTTGCCGCTCGTCCTGATCCTCGCGGTTGAATGTGATGACGTGGAGGCCGCGGGCGAAGCGCGCGCCGCAGACATTCATCACCGTGTAATCGAGCCCGTGGCGCTCGTAGATGCCCCGGCACAACGTCTGGAATTCGTTGGCGACGGCGCCGTCCATGGGCGTCCCCGGCGTGAACCAGATATTGCCGCCGCCCGGATGCCACTTCAGCAGACCCAGTTCGCCCAGTGACGGTTTGCCGGAGAAGGCATTGATCGCGACCTGCAAGGTCGGCACGCTCTGCGCCTGCTGATGGTCGATGTAGCGCGCCTTGCCGGATTTGCCGAAATGGTCGCGCACGCGCTGGATCATCGGCGCGATGGCGGCTTCGTTCGGCCCGTAGAATCCCCCGGACACAGTCCAGGCACCGACGCCGTGTTTCTGCTGCAGCGCCTTGCGCGCGTCGTTGCTGAGCGAGCGGCCGCTTCGCGCCTCCGGGCTCTCGCCTTCGGAGGCGGTGAGATAGAGATCATTGGCGACACGAAACAGGGTCGGCACGAAGTTCGACAGCTTCAGCGGGCGACACAGTTCAATGACCTCGGCGAGGTCGTCGTCATCCGGGAAGGTGAAGTGGAACGACTGGACCGCCGGCGGGCGCGGCATCAGCCACAGGCCCATGCGCGTCACCACGCCAAAATTCGACTGCGTGAACAGGCCGTCGAGGATCGGCCCGAACGAATATTTCGAGGTATGCCAGTTCACCAGCGTGTCGGCGTCGAGCGAGCCGTCGCCGGTACGCAGCAACTCGCCATTGCCGAGCACCACTTCCATGCCGCAGGAGAAGCCGAAGTGGTCGAAATAGGGCGTGTAGCCCGCGCCCTTGTCGAGCGAATTGCCGATCATGCCGCCCTGTGGCGGCCCGGACGTGACGTCGAGCATCAGTTGATTGCCGCGCCGGACGAGTTCGTCATACATCGCCTGATACGTAACGCCGGGCTCGACCACGGCATAAGCGAGCCGGTCATTGATCTCGAGGATACGGTTCATGCGCCGGCCGAGATCGAGGATCACTTGTCCGGCGGTGGAGGCGGAGCGGCTGCCGAGGCCGATATTGTTGCCGGTCGACACCGGATAAAGCGGGACGCGATGCGTATTCGCCGCGCGCACGACGGTCTGCACCTCCGCCGTCGAACCTGGATAGACGACGCCGGCCGGGCGGCGGTCGCCGCCGGGCATGGTGTTCTCGCCGTAGCGGATCAGCGTTTCCTCGCTGCGGTTGACCGCTTCCGCGCCGAGGCTGCGCGCGATCTCCTGAAAGAAGGCATCGAAATTGGCGGGCAGGTTGGTGGACATGGCGCTCTCCATCACCAGAAGCCGGCATTGGCGGCCGGCGCGCTGTCGGTTTGAATCTCGGGCGCTGGCTCGCGCAGCGTGACGCTATCGAGCGCGGCCGGACGTGGGCCGCCGGTCGCCCAGTCGAACAGTTCGACCGTATGCACCACCGGACGGCCGAGATGATGCGCGAGCTGCGTCATGCAGCCGATATTGCCGGTGGCGATGATGTCGGGATCGGTGCTGACGATGTGCGCGGCCTTGCGCTCGCCGAGTTGTTTCGCCATCGCCGGCTGCAACAGATTGTAGGTGCCGGCCGAGCCGCAGCAGAAATGCCGTTCCGGCACATCGACGACGCGCAGGCCAGCGGCGCGCAGCAGCGCGCGCGGCTGCTCGATCACCTTCTGCCCGTGCTGCATCGAGCAGGGATCGTGATAGGCGACGCGATAGGCGGGGAGGTGTCCGGCCTGCAAGCCGATGTCGGCGAGAAATTCGCTGACATCTTTCGTCAGCGCCGCGATTCGCCGCGCGTCGTCATCGCCGAGCAGATGGCCGTAGTCCTTCACCGTGGTGCCGCAGCCCGACGCATTGACGATGATGGCGTCGAGGCCCACCGCCTGCTCGCGCATCCACGCGGCGACATTGGCCCGCGCATAGCCTTTCGCGTCGGCCTCGCGGCCCATATGCAGCGGCAGCGAACCGCAGCAGCCGCTCTCCGGCGCGATCACCACTTCGCAGCCGTGGCGGCGCAACAGCCGGATGGTGGCGGCGTTGATGTCGCCGTCGAGCGCCTGCTGCGCGCAGCCGGCGAGCAGCGCGACGCGATAGCGCCGCGTTCCTTCGGCGGGAAACACCTGCGACGTCAGCACATCGGGCGTGATCCGCGCCGGGATCATCGTCAGCAGGACGCGCAGCCGCCCCGGCAGGAGCGCTGCAAGCGGCTTCGCCAGCCGTCCTGCGGACAGCAATGCGAGGAACAGCCGTGGCCGCGGCAGCACCGTGGCGAGCAGCGCACGCATCAAACGGTCCGTGAGGCCACGGTTGAAATGCTGCTCGATATGCACGCGCGCCCGGTCGATCAGATGCGCGTAATCGACCTTCACCGCGCAGGTGGTCATGCACGACAGGCAGGAGAGGCAGCTATCGAGATGCGCGACGGTCTTCGCGTCCGGCACGCCGCCGCGTTCCAGCATGGCCCGGATCAGGTCGATGCGGCCGCGCGGCGATTCGTTCTCGTCGCGAGTCAGCACATAGGTCGGGCAGGTGTTGGTGCAGAAGCCGTAATGCACGCAGGTGCGCAGGATCGTGTCGGCCTCGGCGATGCCGGGATCCTGTAACTGCGTGGCCGTGAAGTGCGTCTGCATGGCGGCAGGGTAGGCTGACGCCGGCCGGCGGTCTTGGACCAGCGCGCAGCCGGATTTTGCCGGGCGCGCAAAGGGTGTAGGCTTTGCCGCCGGCAGCCTGACGGGAGCGAGCAGTGCAGGAGTGGTCGACGGATACGGTCAAGGCGTCCGACAGCATCGCGTTCTGGCGCGAGGCGGTGTGTGCCACCGTGCTGAACGTCACGCCGGAAGCGCCGCGGCAGGATTTCCGCGCGACGATCGCCGGCCGCCAGTTCGGCGATCTGCGGTTCGCGTCGTTCCGCTCGACCGCCCACACCATCGTCCGCGACCGGCATCACCTCGTGACGGCGGACGACGACCGCTATCTCATCAGCATCCAGCAGCGCGGCCGCAGCGCCATGATGCAGTCCGGTCGTGAATTCTGGCTGGAGCCGGGCGAGATTGGCATCATCGACGGCGCTCGGCCGTTTCAGGTGGCGTTTCCTGGCGCGGTGAGCCGCATCCTCGCCGTCGTGCCGCGCGAGACATTGGAATTGCGTGCGCCGTGGTTGCGGCGGACCGGGGTCGGCAAGATCGCCGCGTCGTCGCCATTTGCCGATCTGGCGCGCCGCCACATCCTGCAACTCGCCGGCGAGGAGCCGCTCGATCCGGCGCAGGCGCACCTGCTCACTGACAATCTGTGCAATCTGCTGGCGCTCGCGACCTCGGGAGACGATGTGGCTACTGCGCCCGGCACGGCGCAGATGCAGGCGATCGTCGCCTTCTGCCGCGCGCATCTCGGCGATCCCGAACTCTCGCCGCAGCAGGTCGCCGCGCATCTGAAGATATCGTTGCGCACGCTGCAACTTCGTTTCGCGGCGACAGGCACCAGCTTCAGCCGCTGGCTGCTGGAGAACCGCCTCGCGGCCTGCCATCAGGCTCTGAGCGATCCGGCGCAAGCGGCGTGCGGCATTTCCGACATCGCTTACCGCCATGGCTTCAATGACCTCTCGCATTTCAGCCGCGCGTTCCGCGCGCGTTATGCCGAGACGCCGCGCGACCTGCGGCGCAGAATGGCTTCATAAAAAAATGGCCCCGCAAGCGGGGCCATTTTCATTCACCAATCGGCGGACAGATCAGGCCGCTTTCTTCTCCAGATCGGCCTTCCACTGGCCGAGTGAGGCGAGGCCGTTCATCTTGGCGCGGTGGGCGAACGCGCTCTGTGCGGCGCCGACATTGCCCGCCTTGCCGCTCCACGCCTTCTGCGGCGCCGCCTGCAGCGCGCGGCCGTAGGAGAAGGTGAGGTGCCACGGCAGGTTGCCGATCTTGTTCATGGCGTCGAGATGCGCGGTCGCGTCCTCGTCGGACTGGCCGCCCGACAGGAAGGCGATGCCTGGCACCGCGCCCGGCACGCAGTTCTTGAGCATCCGCACGGTCTTCTCGGCGACTTCCTGCACCGACGCCTGCTTCGCGCTCTTCTTGCCAGCGATCGCCATGTTCGGCTTGAGCACGATGCCTTCGAGCGCGACCTTCTGATAGTAGAGCTGCTGGAAGGTTTCCTTCAGCACCCACTCGGTCACCTGGTAACAGGTATCGATATTGTGGTCGCCGTCCATCAATACTTCCGGCTCGACGATCGGCACGATCTGCGCCTGCTGGCACAGCGCGGCATAGCGGGCAAGCGCATGTGCGTTGGCGCTGACGCAGGTGTAGCTCGGCTTGCCCGGCCCGATGTCGATCACGCCGCGCCACTTGGCAAAGCGCGCGCCCTGTTCGTAGTACTTGGTGAGGCGGCCGGCGAGCTTGTCGAGGCCGACGGTGATGAGTTCACCAGGGCAGTTCGGCAGCGGCTGCGTGCCTTCGTCGACCTTGATGCCGGGGATCGAGCCGGCCTTCTTGATCAGTTCGACCAGCGGCGTGCCGTCCTTGGCCTTCTGCCAGATCGTTTCGTCATAGAGGATCACGCCGGAGATGTTGTTCTTCATCGCCTCGGCGGTGCGGAACATCATCTCGCGATAGTCGCGGCGGTTGTCCTCGGTCGACTCGACGCCGATCGCGTCGAACCGCTTCTTGATGGTGCCGGAGGATTCGTCGGCGGCGAGGATGCCCTTGCCCGGGGCGACCATCGCCTGCGCGACCTTGTTCAGTTCATCGAGATTCATCGTTCGCTCCCTCTGATCATTCCGGGGCACGCCCTTGGCGTAGACCCATCGTCACTTGTTCCGCAGTACCTCGACGCCCGGCAGCGCCTTGCCTTCCATCCATTCGAGGAAAGCGCCGCCCGCGGTCGAAATGTAGGTGAAGTCGTCGGCGACCTGCGCATGGTTCAGCGCGGCGACCGTATCGCCGCCGCCGGCGACCGACACAAGCTTGCCGGCCTTGGTGCGTTCGGCCGCGTATTTTGCCGCCGCCACCGTCGCCTTGTCGAACGGATGCAGTTCGAACGCGCCGAGCGGTCCGTTCCACACCAGCGTCCGGGCGTCGTCGAGCGCGGCTTTCACACGCGCGATCGACTGCGGGCCGACGTCGAGGATCATGCCGTCGGCCGGGATCGCGTCGAGCCCGTAAGCGTGCGACGGTGCATCCTTCTCGAAGTGGAACGCGACCACCGCATCGACCGGCAGGATGATTGCGCAGTTCGCTGATTCCGCCTTGTCCATGATGCGGCGCGCGGTGTCGGCGAGATCCTTCTCTGCCAGCGACTTGCCGATGTTGATTCCCTGCGCGTGCAGGAAGGTGTTGGCCATGCCGCCGCCGATGACCAGCGCATCGACCTTGGCGATCAGGTTTTCCAGGAGGTCGAGCTTGGTCGAGACCTTGGCGCCGCCGATCACCGCGATCACCGGCTTCTGCGGATGCTCCAGCGCCTTGCCGAGCGCTTCGAGTTCGGCCTGCATCGCGCGGCCGGCGTAAGCGGGAAGTTTGTGGCCGAGACCTTCGGTCGAGGCGTGCGCGCGATGCGCGGCCGAGAAGGCATCATTCACAAAAATGTCGCCGAGCTTGGCGAGCGCGGCGACAAAAGCGGGATCGTTCTTTTCCTCTTCCTTGTGGAAGCGGGTGTTCTCGAGACAGAGAATGTCGCCGGCCTTCATCGCCGCGACGGCTTTCTCCGCGGGCTCGCCGATGCAGTCGTCGGCGAACGCTACCGGCTTGCCGACGATATGCGCCACCGCGGCGGCGACGGGCTTCAACGACTCCTTCGGATCGCGGCCCTTGGGCCGGCCGAAATGCGACAGCAGGATCACCTTGCCGCCCTTGCTCGCGATTTCCTTGATGGTCTGCGCCGCGCGCTCGATGCGGGTGGCGTCGCTGATCTTGCCGTCGGCCATCGGCACGTTGAGATCGACGCGCAGCAGCACGCGCTTGTTGGCGAGGTCGGCCTGATCGAGGGTGCGGAAACTCATGTGCTTCACTCAGTTTTCATGCCCGGTTGGGTTCCGGGCATGCAAGCCTTTCAAAAACGCGAATGGCCGAGACGATAGGCGTTCGAAGAACGCCGTTCTTCGAACGGCTATGCCCGGCCATCACGACATTTTCTTGTTAGACCAGCTTGCCCATCGCCACGGCGGTGTCGGCCATGCGGTTGGAGAAGCCCCACTCATTGTCATACCAGGACATGACGCGCACCAGCGTGCCGTCCATCACCTTGGTCTGGTCGATGTGGAAGATCGACGAGTGCGGATCGTGGTTGAAGTCGATCGACACGTTCGGCGCATCGGTGAAGCCGAGGATGCCCTTGAGCTGCTGCGAGGCGGCGCGCTTGATCGCGTTGTTCACCTCGTCCTTGTCGGTCTTCTTTTTGGCGACGAACTTGAAATCGACGACCGAGACGTTCGGCGTCGGCACGCGCACCGAGACGCCGTCGAGGCGGCCGGCGAGTTCCGGCAGCACCAGACCGACGGCCTTGGCGGCACCGGTCGAGGTCGGGATCATCGACATCGCCGCGGCGCGGGCGCGGTAGAGATCCTTGTGCATGGTGTCGAGCGTCGGCTGGTCGCCGGTGTAAGCGTGGATCGTCGTCATGAAGCCCTTGTCGATGCCGATGGCATCGTTGAGCACCTTGGCGACCGGCGCGAGGCAGTTGGTGGTGCACGAGGCGTTCGACACGACCAGATGATCCTTGGTCAGCTTGTCGTGGTTGACGCCGTAGACCACCGTGAGGTCGGCGCCGTCGGCCGGCGCGGAGACGAGCACGCGCTTGGCGCCGGCGGTGAGATGGGCCGAGGCTTTGTCCTTCGACGTGAAGATGCCGGTGCATTCCAGCGCGATGTCGACGCCGAGATCCTTCCACGGCAGCTTGGACGGGTCGCGCTCGGCGCTGACCTTGATGGCGCCGTTGCCGACGCTGATCGTGTCGCCCTTGACCGTCACTTCGCCGGGGAAGCGGCCGTGCACGCTGTCGAAGCGCAGCAGGTGCGCGTTGGTCTCGACCGGGCCGAGATCGTTGATGCCGACGACCTCGATATCCTTGCGGCCGTTTTCGGCGATGGCGCGCAGGACGTTGCGGCCGATCCGGCCAAATCCGTTAATGGCGACGCGAACAGTCATGTGTCTAATCCCAGCGTTGTCGAACCCGTCATGACCGGGAAAACCCCAGCCACCCACGTCCAGATATGCAAGCGGGAAGACGTGGATGCCCGGCGCGGGGCCGGGCGTGACACCAAGAATGCGTTCTTGGCGCGCCTTGCTATCACTTCTTCCCGAGCTTGCTCAATGCGGCTTGTGCAACCGCCTCGGCGGTAATGCCGAAGTGCTTATAAAGCTCTTTATAGGGTGCGCTGGCGCCAAATCCAGTCATGCCGACGAAGATGCCGTCGGAGCCGATAATGGCGTCCCAGCCCTGCCGGATGGCGGCTTCGATGCCGATTTTCACTGGCGCATCGCCGATCACGGCGTGACGAGCGGCTTCGGGGGCTTCCGCCAGCAGTTCGAACGAGGGGACTGAAACCACCCGCGACGAAACGCCCTTCTCGTCGAGCAGCGCCTTGGCTTCCAGCGCCAGCGAAACTTCCGAGCCGGTGGCGAACAGCGAGACCTGGGCCTTGCCGAACGCGGCCGCCGCCTCGTAAGCGCCGGCGGAGCAACGGTTCTGCGGGTCCACGGCCTTGCGGAACTGCGGCAGGTTCTGGCGGGTGAGCGCCAGCACGCTCGGCCGGTCGCGGTTTTCCAGCGCGAGTTGCCAGCATTCCAGGGTCTCGACCGCGTCGGCCGGGCGGAACACCAAGAGGTTCGGGATCGCGCGCAGCGCGGCGAGGTGTTCCACAGGCTGGTGGGTCGGGCCGTCCTCGCCGAGCCCGATCGAATCGTGGGTCATGACGTGGATCACCCGCTCGCCCATCAGCGCGGCGAGGCGGATCGACGGCCGGCAATAGTCGGAGAACACGAGGAACGTGCCGGAATAGGGGATGACACCGCCATGCAGCGCCATGCCGTTCATGGCGGCGGCCATGCCATGCTCGCGGATGCCGTAGTTGATGAAGCGGCCGGAGAAGTCGCCGGCGTTGATCGCCTTCATCGACTTGGTGCGGGTGTTGTTGGAGCCGGTGAGGTCGGCGGAGCCGCCGATCATCTCCGGCACCGCCGGCACCAAAGCTTCCAGAGCGAATTCCGAGGACGCGCGGGTGGCGATGTCCTTCGGCGTCGCCGCGAGCGTCTCCTTGGTCTTGCGCACCGCGTCGGCGAGCGCCTGCGCCGGCAGGTCGCCGCGCATGCGGCGGCTGAATTCGTCGCGCTGGCCGGCATCGAGCGCCGCGAGCTTCTTGCTCCACGCGGCGCGGGCCGACTGGCCGCGCTCGGCCGTCTTGCGCCAGTCGCTCAGAATGTCGGCCGGCACCTCGAACGGCGGCGATGTCCAGTTCAGGTTCTTGCGCGTCGCGGCGATTTCGTCGGCGCCGAGCGGCGAGCCGTGCGCCTTTTCGCTGTTCGCCTTGTTCGGCGAGCCGAACGCGATCTGCGTCTTGCAGGCGATCATGGTCGGGCGGTCGGACGACTGCGCGCGCGTCAGCGCGGCGGCAATCGCTTGCGGATCGTGCCCGTCGATGCGCTCGGCGCGCCAGCCCGAGGCTTCGAACCGCTTCACCTGATCGGTCGAGTCCGACAGAGAGATCTTGCCGTCGATGGAAATGCCGTTGTCGTCGAACAGCACGACCAGCTTGTTGAGGTTGAGATGGCCGGCGAGCGCGATCGCTTCCTGCGAGATGCCTTCCATCAGGTCGCCGTCGGAGGCGAGCACATAGGTCTTGTGGTCGACGACGCTGTCGCCGAACACCGCGGCCATGTGGCGCTCGGCGATGGCGAAGCCGACCGCGCTGGCGATGCCCTGGCCGAGCGGACCCGTGGTGGTCTCGATGCCTTCGGTGACGAAGTTTTCCGGATGGCCGGGCGTACGGCTGCCGAGCTGGCGGAAGCGCTTGATCTCGTCGATCGTCACCGACGTGTGGCCGGTAAGATAGAGCAGCGCGTAGAGCAGCATCGAGCCGTGGCCGGCCGAGAGAATGAAGCGGTCGCGGTCCGGCCATTTTGGTTCGGCCGGGTCGAAATTCAGGAACTGGCTGAACAGGACGGTGGCGATATCGGCGGCACCCATCGGCAGGCCCGGATGGCCGGATTTGGCCTGTTCCACGCCGTCCATCGCCAGCGCGCGGATCGCATTCGCCATCCGGTCGTGCCGGGCGCGGTCCACGGAGGGTTTCACGGCTGCGGCCGACGAAGCTGATCCACTCATTGTAACTTTGGGCCCTGTTCTGAGGTGGCGGTGGATTAGCACGCAGGGGCCTTGAGTCCAACGCGGCCCGCGCGGCGCGGCGGTCCCATGCACAAGGGGATGCACAGGCGGGGTAAATAGCCGGGGCTAACGGCTGGGTGCGGTTGACGCGGCGGTCGCGCGGAACATAAGCTTTCAAGCGTAAATGCTTGCGGTTTCGTGGCTTTTTGGCGATCACCCGCACGACATCATCGCCCACGCGGATTCGACAACAAGATCATGAGCGACGAAGGCACCCTCGATTCGGCAGTGAAGCGTCTCGCTTCGGCGCTCGACGCGCTGGATGCGGCTGTGGAGCGGCATCGTGAGAGCGATCAGCGCCAGCACGGACTGGCGCAGCAGGTGCAGGCGCTCGCTGCCGACAGGTCGCGTCTCGCCGCCGCGCTCGACGGCGAAGCCGCGCGCGGCCAGTCGCTGGAAGCCACGCATCGCGACATCGCGCAACGCATCGACACGGCGATGGACACGATCCGCGCCGTGATCGAAGCCAACGACCGATAAGGGGGCAGCCGATGGCCCAGGTCAGCGTCAGCATCAACGGACGGCAGTTCCGCATCGCCTGCGACGACGGGCAGGAGGAAAGCCTCACTGCGCTCGCGACCTCGCTCGATCAGCGCATCGAGGCGATGCGCGGCTCGTTCGGCGAGATCGGCGATACGCGGCTCACGGTGATGGCGGCGATTCAGGTCGCCGACGAATTGCGCGATGCCGAGCAACGCATCCGCCGGCTCGAGGAAGAAGTCACGGCGATGCAGGATGCGCGCGTGCTGTCAACCGACCGCGCGCGGCAGGCGCAGGCGGCGGTGGTGCATGCATTCAACTCCGCGGCGGAGCGGATCGAAGGCATCACCAAGCGGCTCAACCAGACCGCCGGCGACGACGTGTCGATCGGATAGGCGATGGATTCGGCGGCGATCGAGAAGCGCATTCGCGACAGCTTTGCCCGGCAAGCGTTCATGGCGACGGTTGGCGCGCGCATGGCCACGGTGCGTGCCGGCCATGTGGAGATCGAACTGCCCTATGCGGCGGGCAACACCCAGCAGCACGGCTTCATTCATGGCGGACTGGTGGCGAGCATTGCCGATTCCGCCTGCGGCTATGCCGCACTGACGACCATGCCGGAAGACGCCGCGGTGCTCACGGCAGAGTTCAAGATCAACCTGATGTCGCCGGCGACCGGCGAATTGCTGCGCGCGGTCGGCCGCGTGGTGCGGCCGGGCCGCCGGCTGGTGATTTGTTCCGGCGATGTGTTCGCGATCGACAAAGGCGAGGAGAAGCATGTGGCGCTGATCACCGCCACCATGGCTGTCGTGCGGATGTCGGGCGATCTGCGCGATTGACCGACCAAATGATGGGTGATGCCGCTGGCATCTCACCCGCGCGAGGACTACATTGTCGCTGCGGAGCTGCGGGGTGCGTCAGGAGTTAACATTCCCCGGGGCCTTACGATTCCTTAGGGAGCTGTCCCTGCCGGACCCGTGGGTTCGGACACATGGCGCCCACCTACTTCTGTAGGTTCCCGGGATCACGACTCCAACGGCTTTTGCGGCCCCGCACTTTCTCTTTCGCGGCGCGCGATGCGCGCCGTATTCCACGATGACGGATGTGATGTTGCCGGACGTTACCGCGCAGAAGACTGCATTGCGCAATGCCACACTCGCGAGACGCGATGCCATGCCGGCACCCGAGCGCATGGCTGCCGCCGAGATCCTGGCGACGCGGCCGCTGCCGGTCGCGGTGCCGAAAGGCGCCATCGTGTCGGGCTTTTTCCCGATGCGCTCGGAGATCAATCCGCTGCCGTTGATGCGCAGGCTCGCGGGCGAGGGCGCGCAACTCGCGCTGCCGGTGATCGCCGGTCGCGGCAAGCCGCTGACGCTGCGCGCCTGGTCGACCGGCGACGAACTCGCCTCCGGTCAGTGGGGCATCCGCGAACCGAAGCCCGACGCACCGGAGGTCGATCCCGACATCATGATCGTGCCGCTCGCCTGCTTCGACCGCACCGGCCATCGCATCGGCTACGGCGCCGGCTATTTCGACATGACGATCCATCGTGCGCGCAGCCGGAAATCGGTGGTGACGCTCGGCGTCGCCTTCGCGCTGCAGGAGATCGACCGCGTGCCGGCGACGAATCACGACGAACAACTCGACTTCGTGCTCACCGAGCGCGAAGTGATCGATTTCCGGAAACGATAACATGCGCATTCTCTTCATCGGCGACGTGGTCGGACGCAGCGGGCGCACGGCGGTGCTGGAGCGCCTGCCGGGGCTGATCCGCGACTGGAAACTCGATCTTGTCGTCATCAACGGTGAGAACGCCGCCGGCGGCTTCGGCATCACCGAGACGATCTATAACGAGTTCATCGATGCCGGCGCCGATGTGGTCACACTCGGCAATCACGCCTGGGACCAGCGCGAGGCGCTGGTGTTCATTGAGCGCGCGCCACGCCTCATCCGTCCCATGAACTTCCCGGCCGGCACGCCGGGTCGCGGCGCCGCGCTGATCGACGCCAAGAACGGCAAGCGCGCGCTCGTCATGAACGTCATGGGTCGCATCTTCATGGACCCGCTCGACGATCCGTTCCTGGCGGTGGACCGCGAGATCGCCGCGTGTCCGCTACGCGAGGCGGCGGATGCGATCATCGTCGATGTGCATGCGGAGGCGACCAGCGAGAAGCAGTGCATGGGCTTTTTCGTCGATGGCCGCGCCAGCCTCGTCGTCGGCACGCACACCCATGTGCCGACCGCCGATCATCGCATTTTGCCCGGCGGCACCGCCTATCAGTCCGACGTCGGCATGACCGGCGATTTCGATTCCTCGATCGGCATGGTCAAGGAGCAGCCGCTGGAGCGGTTCATCCGCAAGATTCCGAGCGGCAAGTTCGAGGCCGCCTCGGGACCGGCGACGCTGTGCGCCCTGGCGGTGGAAACCGACGATGCCACCGGCCTTGCCGTCAAGGTCGCGCCGGTGCGGCTCGGCGGTATCCTCGATCAGGTGCAGCCGCCGTTCTGGTCGGCATGACCTTCGGCTGAATTTTATGCGGCGGTTCGCGGGCGGCGTCTTGAGTTCGCCACGTGCCGCGCGCACGATTTGCGATCATCGGCTTTGGAGCCCGTCCATGATCGCGCTCGACACCACGTCCTTTACCCGCCCGCTTGCATTCTCGCGCCGCAACCTGATTGCCGGCGGCGCGGCGCTGGCCGCGCTCGGCGCTGTGCCGGCTCCCGTGTTCGCCAAGGCGCCGCTTATCAAAACGCAGGCGCCGATGTTCTACCGCTTCAAGGTCGGAACCATCGAAGCCACGGTGATTTCCGACGGTCCGCTGGCAATGGGACCGCTGAAGCCCGACTTTTTCAAAGGACAGACGCCGATCGATGAGTTGAAGGCGCTGCTCACCGCCAACTATCTCGATCCGGACAACATCACGCTCGAGCAGAATGCACTGGTGATCAACACCGGCTCGCAGCTCGTCCTGTTCGACACCGGCATGGGTGGCGCCAAGACGATGGGTCCGAATAGCGGGCGGCTGCTCGACACCCTGCAAGCCGCCGGCATCCGCGCCGAGGACATCGACGCGGTGATCCTCACCCACGCGCATCCGGACCATTGTTGGGCACTGATGGGTCACATCGGCGCGCCGAACTTCCCCAACGCGCAAATCTATATGGCCGAGTCCGACTTCAAGTTCTGGACCGACGAGAGTAAGGCCAAGCATCCGGCGATCGGCGCGATGATCGGCCCGACCCGTGGCCAGCTCCTGCCGTTGAAGGACAACATCACCTTCATCAAGGACGGGGCTGAAGTGGTCCCCGGCGTGCAGGCCATGGCCGCGCCCGGTCATACCGTTGGCCACACCGTCTATATGATCACCTCGGGCAGCGCCTCGCTCTGTGTCCTCGCCGACATTGCTCACCATTCGGTGCTGATGCTGGAAAAGCCGAAGATCGAATTTGTCTTCGACACTGACGGCAAGCAGGCAGTGGCGACCCGGATCAAGGTCCTGGACATGCTGGCGGCGCAGCGCATCCCGTTGATTGCCTATCACTTCCCGTTTCCGGGGGTGGGACATGTGGCCAAGTTGGGTCAGGGGGTCGGCGAGGGCTACCGGTTCTACCCGGCCCCTATGCGAACGGCGCTCTGAGCCTGACGGGCTTTACAATTTCACCACGACCCCTTTATCCAAGGCGCGGTTGAGACCGCTTCCCCAGGGCCCATTCTGAAGACCCCATTCTGAGGACCATTCCGAGGATTCATGGCCGGACATTCGCAATTCAAGAACATCATGCACCGCAAGGGCCGCCAGGATAAGGCGCGCTCGATGCTGTTCGGGAAACTCGCCCGTGAAATCACGGTGTCCGCCAAGCTCGGCCTGCCCGACCCGTCGATGAATGCGCGGCTGCGCGCCGCGATCCTCGCTGCCCGCGCCGAGAACATGCCCAAGGACAATATCGAGCGGGCGATCAAGAAGGCTTCCGGCAACGACGCGGAGACCTATGACGAAATCCGCTACGAGGGCTACGGGCCGGGCGGCATCGCCATCATCGTCGAGGTCTTGACCGACAACCGCAATCGCGCCGCCTCCGAAGTGCGCTCCACCTTCAGCAAGAACGGTGGCAACCTCGCCGAGACCGGCGCGGTGTCGTTCATGTTCGACCATGTCGGCGCGGTCGAGTTCGACACCAAGGTCGCCGACGCCGACGCGGTGCTGGAAGCGGCGATCGATGCTGGCGCCGAGGATGTCGTCTCCGACGACAGCGGCCATGCCATCTATACGCAGCCGGACGCGCTCGGCGATGTCAGCAAGGCGCTCGAAGCCAAGTTCGGCGAGCCGCGCAAGGCGAAGCTGATCTGGAAGCCGCAGAACACCATCGCGGTCGACGACGAGAAGGGCGAGCAACTGCTGTCGCTGGTCTCGACGCTGGAAGAGCTTGACGACGTGCAGACCGTCTACGCCAACTTTGAGGTGTCGGACGCGCTGGTGCAGAAACTGAGCGCATGATCCCGAAAAGCGGGAATCGGTTTTCGGATCGGATCATGCGCAAACAAAAAAGCGCGTAGTGCGCTCAGTTCATTGTCTCACCGCAAACTGTCCCACAGCGGCAGGCCGGCGATCGCCGAGAACGCGACGATCGCATAGGCGATGCGCCGATAGGTGCGCTCTGACGCATAGGGGAACAACTTTCCGCCGAGCCACATGCCGACCATGCAGACCGGCGTGATCAGGACGACGATCGCCAGCGCCTGCGCGGTGATCAGGCCGTACCACGCATAGGTGATGGTGGCGGCGACGTTGAACAGCGTGAAGTACCAGAGAAAGTTCGCCCGCAGCACGTCCGGCGGGTGCATGCCGCCGAGCCAGTAGATGATCACCGGCGGACCGGAGATTTGCGCCGCGCCGCCGATCACGCCGGCGATAAGGCCGACCGCGAAGGTCAGCCACAGCGTCGGGTTGTTGCGATAGCGCCAGCCGGAGGCGAGCACGACCACGATCATTGCGACAAAGACGCAGACGCCCCAGCGCAAATTGACCGGATCGGCGAAGCGCAGGATTTGCGTGCCGAACTGCACGCCGATCGCGGCGGCGATGGCGATCGGCAGCACCTCGCGCCAGGCCGCGCGCGGGCCGACCGCGCGCAGAAACGGGAACGCCGTGATCAGGTCCATGATGACGAAGGTGGCGGCCGCCAATTTCGGGTCGAACACCGCGCTCGTCAGGGGGATATAGATCAGCGCCGATCCGAAGCCGGAGAAGCCCCGCACGAATCCAGTGATGAAGGCGATGCCGATCACCACATACACCCGCGGATCGGCGAGAACGGCGGCAAAGACGGTGCTGTCGGGCAGGGTCATCGGAGGAACTTCGCGGAGATGAATAATTGCGGTCGGCTTCTGTAGCAGCGGGGCGTCGTGGCCGCGACCGGTTAGACCATATTGTCCCCGGCACTCCGCCGCAGGGCGCCTATGCGCGGCCGGGCCGTCTCCTTAAACTTCGCCCCCATGCGTTCCCCGATTCGCATTCTGGGTATCGATCCGGGTCTGCGCCGGACCGGCTGGGGCCTGATCGAAAGTGACGGCAACCGGCTCGTTTACGTCGCCTGCGGCTCGGTGGAGACCAGCGAGCGCGTGGCACTGGGCGTGCGGCTCGTTGCCCTGCATGACGGCTTGACCGAGGTCATCGCGTCGTTCGCTCCGCAGGAGGCGGCGGTGGAATCGACCTTTGTCAACGTCAACGGCGCGTCGACGCTCAAGCTCGGGCAGGCGCGTGGCATCGCCATGCTAGTGCCGGCGCGGCACGGGCTCGAGATCGCCGAATACGCGCCCAATCTGGTGAAGAAGACCATCGTCGGCGCGGGGCATGCGGACAAGACGCAGATCCGGGTGATGATCGGCATGCTGCTGCCGAAGGCCGATCCGCAATCCGAGGATGCGGCGGACGCTCTGGCCATCGCCATCTGCCACGCGCATCATCGGCGCAGTGCGGCGCTGTTGCGCGCGGTCGCGCGATGAATGTGATGAGCGACGGGGACGGACCATGGATTTGACGGCTATCGGCGTGTTCAGCGCGGCGCTGCTGATCGCCGCGGCGTCGCCCGGACCGGGCATCATCGCGCTGGTGGCGCGCGTGATCGGCGCCGGTACCCATGGCGCGGGTGCTTTCGCGGCGGGCATGATCGCCGGCGATCTCGTCTGGCTCGGCGTCGCGGTGCTCGGCCTTGCCGCCATCGCTCATGTGTTCGGCGAGATTTTTCTCGTCATCAAATTCGGCGGCGCGGCCTATCTGCTCTATCTCGCCTGGAAAATGTGGACGGCGCCGGCGCAACCGGCGACGGTCGAGGCCGATTGCCGCCGCGACAGCCGGTTGCGGCTGTTCCTCGGCGGATTGTCGGTCGCGCTTGGCAATCCGAAGGTGATCGCCTTCTATCTCGCGCTGGTGCCGAACCTGATCGACATCGCGCGCGTCGGCATTTTGCAATATGCCGAGCTTGCTTTGCTGTGCATCGCGATTCTCACCGTGGTGCTCGGCGGCTATACCGTCGCCGCGGCGCGGGCGCGCGCCCTGTTCCGTAGCGCGCGGGCGTTGCGGCTGTTCAACCGCACGGGCGGCGCGCTGATGGGCTGCGCCGCGGTCGCCGTTGTGACGAAATAGGACGTTTCGATGATCGGCAAGCGCATATGATCGGCAAGCTCAAAGGCGTCGTCGACAGCTACGGCGAGGATCATGTGATCCTCGATGTGCACGGCGTCGGCTACGTGGTGCATGCCTCGCCACGCACCTTGCAGGCGCTGCCGCAGCCGGGCGAGGCGGCAACCTTATCGATCGAAACCTATGTGCGCGAGGACCAGCTCAAGCTGTTCGGCTTCGCCAGCGATCTCGAGCGCGAATGGTTCCGCCTGTTGCAGACGGTGCAGGGCGTCGGTGCGAAAAGCGCGCTGTCGGTGCTCGGCACGCTGGCGCCGGCCGATCTCGCCAATGCCATCGCGCTACGTGACAAGGCGGCGGTGGCGCGCACGCCCGGCGTCGGCGCGAAGGTGGCGGAGCGCATCGTCACCGAACTCAAGGACAAGGCCCCGGCCTTCGCCGCGGTCGATCCGGCGGTGGTGCATCTCGCCGGCGCCATCGACGAGGCGCGCGCGCCGCAGCCGGTGCGCGATGCAGTGTCGGCGCTGGTCAATCTCGGCTATGGCCAGCCGCAGGCGGCGGCGGCGATCGCTGCGGCCGCGCGCCATGCGGGCGATCAGCCGGAGACCGCGCAACTCATCCGGCTTGGGCTGAAGGAGCTATCGAAGTGACGGCGGTCCATGACGCCATGCCTGTGCGCCCGATGCTGCTGCCGGTCGCGGCGATCTTCGTCGCGCTCGGCCCGCTGATCGGCGGTGTGCTGGTGGCGCTGGCGCTGGGGATTGTTATGGCCATCCAGCAGAGCACGTTGGCCTCGCTGCCGGCGATCCTGGTCGCGACACCGATGCTGGCTTACGGGTTCGGTGGTGTGCTCGCGTTGTTGATCGGCCTGGTGGTGGCGCTGTCGCGTCACTATGGCGGCCGTACGACTCTGGCGACGCCGCTCGCCGCCACCATTCTCGTCTACGGATCGGCGGCGCTGCTCAACACCATTGCCGGTGAAAGCGCGCTCGCCGCGTGGCTGCACACGGCGCTGCCGGTGTCGCTCGCGTCGGCAAAATTCGTGCTGCTGCCGATGCTGCTCGCGGCGGTCGCCTGCTGGCAGATCGGGCGCAAGGCGAGGCTGTTATGAGCGCGGACCGGCTTCTCAGCGCGCAGAAGCGCGACGACGATCTCGAAGCGTCGCTGCGGCCGCAGAAGCTCGCCGATTTCGTCGGGCAGGAGCAGGCGCGCGCGAACATGAAGGTGTTCATCGACGCGGCGCGCGCGCGCAAGGATGCGCTTGATCATGTGCTGTTCGTCGGTCCGCCCGGTCTGGGCAAGACCACGCTGGCGCAGATCGTTGCGCGTGAACTCGGCGTCAATTTCCGCTCGACCTCCGGTCCGGTGATCGCCAAGGCCGGAGATCTCGCGGCGCTGCTCACCAATCTGGAAGAGCGCGATGTGCTGTTCATCGACGAGATCCACCGCCTCAATCCGGCGGTGGAAGAGGTGCTCTATCCGGCGATGGAGGACTTCCAGCTCGATCTGATCATCGGCGAGGGGCCGGCGGCGCGCTCGGTGAAGATCGACCTCGCCAAGTTCACCCTGGTCGGCGCGACCACGCGCGCGGGCCTGCTGACGACGCCGCTGCGCGATCGCTTCGGCATTCCGGTGCGGCTCAATTTCTATACCGAGTCGGAACTTGAGCTGATCGTGCGTCGCGGCGCGCGCGTGCTCGGTGTCGGCATCACCGACGATGGCGCCAACGAGATCGCGCGGCGCGCGCGCGGGACGCCGCGCATCGCCGGGCGGCTGCTGCGGCGCGTGCGCGACTTCGCCCATGTGGATGGTGTCGCAGCGATCGACCGCCGCATCGCCGACAAGGCGCTTGGCGCGCTCGAAGTGGACAGCGCCGGTCTCGATGCCATGGACCGCCGCTATCTCTCCATGATCGCCATGAACTATGGCGGCGGTCCGGTCGGCGTCGATACGATCGCGGCCGCGTTGTCGGAGCCGCGTGATGCGATCGAGGACATCATCGAGCCTTATCTGATTCAGAAAGGGTTCGTGCAAAGGACGCCGCGCGGCCGGCTGCTGACCGGGCATGCGTACAAGCATCTCGGTTTAGCTGAGCCGTCGCGTGACACCGGGCAGTTCGGTTTGTTCTCGAGCGAAGATGATTGAGCAGATGAGTACGACCGCGCATCTCGACGGCGAAATCCGCAACGGCCGCCACCACATGACGGTGCGCGTCTATTACGAGGACACGGACTTCACCGGCATTGTCTACCACGCCAACTATCTGCGCTTCATGGAGCGTGGCCGCACGAATTACCTGCGGCTGATCGGCGCCGACCAGCGTGGCCTGTTCGAGGAAGCGCAGCAGGAAGCGCCGGGCTTCGCCTTCGTCGTGCGGCAGATGAGCATGAATTTCCGCAAGCCGGCGAAGATGGACGACATGCTGGAGATCGTCACCGAATGCGCCGAGGTGAAAGGCGCGTCGGTGATGATGGCGCAGCGCGTGATGCGCGGCGAGGAATTGCTGCTGGACGCGGAAGTGCAGGTCGCTTTCATCTCGGGCGGCAGAGCGCGGCCGATCCCGAAACCGCTACGCATCGCCATGCACGCGGACCACGAAGCCAGCAAAAGCTGAAAGCAGACCGTCAACGCCATCGACGCGGCGCTCCGGCTCATGTAAAGACCATTCACATGCGATGGTCGAAATCCGGCGGACACGGCGACACACGCGGAGGGTCGCGCGACGGCGGAGCCGGTGATGCAGGCCCCGGCGGTCCGCGCGGCTATCACCACGGCAATCTGCGCGAGACGCTGATCCGCGCCGCGCTCGAACTGATCAAGGAAAAAGGCCCGGCCGGTTTCACCTTTGCCGATGCCGCGCGCTGGGCCGGCGTCAGCCCGGCGGCGCCGTACCGGCACTTCCGCGATCGCGATGCGTTGCTCGCCGATGTGGCGCGGCGCGGTTTCGACCAGTTCGAGGCGGCGCTGACGCGCGCCTGGGACGAGGGGAAGCCGAACACGTTCGCGGCGTTCGACCGGCTCGGCAAAGCCTATCTCGACTTCGCGCGGCGCGAGCCGGCTTACTATTCGGCGATGTTCGAGGCCGGCGTGCCGCTCGATGCCGATCCCGGCCTGAAGGACGCGGGCGATCGCGCTTTCGCGGTGTTGCGCCGCGCGGCGGAAAAGCTGGTGCTTCAGGCACCGGAGAAAGAACGCCCACCGGCGCTGATGGTGGCGCTGCACATCTGGAGCCTGACGCACGGCATCGCCTCGCTGTTCGGTCGCGGCGACGCGGCGCGGCGCACCTTGCCGATGCCGGCCGACGATCTCCTGGAAGCGGGCTTCCTCGTCTATCTCAAGGGCCTCGGCATCACCGCGCCGCGGTGAACCTCGCGCGTTCTGCGGCAGTCACTTGCGGGGCGTTCGGAGCGGGGCCATTTCGTATGACTGGGATGCGGCCTGGCTCGGTTCCCGCCGGGGACACCACCGGCCTCCGAAAAAATTGCCGCACCCCGGCAAATCCGGCGTCCAGACCCCTTGCGGGCTTGACGGGCCGAACCATCTATGTAAATGTTATTTACATTCACACGTGTGAGGAATGTCGCCATGCCGATCACCGCCACCCTGGATCACTACGGAAAGCCTGCCTGGATCGCCCTGCTGATCCTGAGTTTCATGGTGTGGTGGCCGATCGGCCTGATGACCCTCGCCTTTCTGATCGGGAGCGGTCGCATGGGATGCGGACAAGGTCGCTGGCAGAACAAGATGGAGCGCATGCAGTGGAAAATGGACCGCATGCGTGAGCGCATGGGGACCGGTTTCGGCAGCGCCCCCGGCAACTGGGGCTTCTGGTCCGGCCCGTCGAGCGGCAATCATGCCTTCGATGAATACCGGAGCGAGACGTTGCGCCGTCTGGAAGAGGAGCAGCGCGAATTCCGGTCGTTCCTCGACCGTCTGCGCTTCGCCAAGGACAAGTCCGAGTTCGACCAGTTCATGGCCGAGCGTCGCAACCGGCAGACTCCGAATCCTTCGCCGGACAATCCCGCGCCGCAGAACTGAACCGCGCAACCACTGATGCGAAAAGGCCGCCCCGCTGGGCGGCCTTTTTGTTTGCGCGGGCGATGCGCGTCAGTTGCTGCGCAGGTTGGTCTGTTGGATCAGGTCGCCCCACATCTTGCGATCGGATTCGATCCGCTTCTTGAAATCCTCCGGCCCGAGATTCACCGGATCGGCGCCGATCCGGTCGAACCGGGTCAGGACTTCCGGGGATTTCAGCGCCGCCGAAATCGTCTCGTTGAGCTTGCCGATGACGGTCGGCGGCGTTTCCGCCGGGGCCATGATCCCGGCCCAGAACAGCACCTTGTATCCCGGGAAACCGGATTCGTTGAAGGTCGGCACCGACGGCAATTTCACGCTGCGTTTGTCCGACGTGACCGCGATCGGCACGACCTGATGGGCGGTGATGTAAGGCAGCGACGGCGGAATGCCGCCGAACAAGAGATCGATGCGCTTGCCGACAAGGTCGCCGACGGCTTCAGCCGATCCCTTGTAGGGAACGTGGATCAGGTCGATTCCGGCGCGGCTCTTGAGCAGTTCGCCGGCGAGATGGTGCTGGCTGCCGACACCGGCCGAGCCGAAGGTGAGTTTCTGTTTGCGCGCGAGCGCGATCACGTCCTGCAAGGTACGCACGCCGAGATCGCTGCGCGCCATCAGGACGAAGGCGGATTCGGCGGCGAGATTGACCGGCACGAGCCGCGTGGTCGGATCGACCCCGCCCTTGAGCAACGGCGTGATGATGATCGGCCCATCGGATGCCAGCAGCAGCGTATATCCGTCGGCCGGCGAAGAGGCGACGTTCTCCGAGGCGATCGTGCCATTGGCGCCGGTGCGGTTTTCGACAAAGAAACTTTGCTTGAGCCGTGTCTGCAGTTGCTCGGCGATCACCCGGGCAACGGTGTCCGGCGTGCCGCCGGCTGCGTAAGGAGACACCACACGTACCGGCCGCGAAGGATAATCGTCGGCCTGCGCCGGCATCGCGGCGAACAGGGCAGCAATACTCATTGATCCGAGAAAAGCGGAAACCCATCGCCGCATGGGTGCTCCGGTGTTCATGCACTCCCGGCGTCGCGTGCCGTATCGCATCAAGCATCCTCCCCTTGGCCGCCGGTTCGGCCGGCGTGCGTGACGTCGATGCAGTCTAGGCATCTCGTGTCCGACGGCGCGGAAAAAATTCTGATGGATCGCGGGAGTAAATCCGATTTGACCCGTCTCGTTTGATCCCGCCCATTCGCAGCGAATGACGCGCGCGAGGTTGGAATGACACTGTTGCTGCAAAACAAGGATCTGCCGGGGCTGGCAAGCACGGACGAATGTATCGCCGCCATCGAGGGGGCTTACGTCGAGCATGGCCGCGGCACGGCGCAGGAACTGGCGCGACGGCGCATCTATCATCCGCGCGAGGATCGGCCGGACCATTATTACTGGTTCAACGAGATGGCGGGTGTCGTGCCGGGCATCCGCTCCATGGGGTTGCGCATCAATTCCGCGACCGTCTCGGTGGCGCGCAAGCGCGGCAACGCGCGGCTCGGATTTCCGGGCGCGTTCTCGGCGCTGGTTTTCCTGTTCGACACCGAAACCACCGAACTCCTGGCGGTGCTGCAGGATTTCTACCTCAACCCCATCCGAGTCGCGGCGACGAGCGCGATCGTCACCAAGCGGATGGCGCGCGACGACTCCAAGGTGATGGGGCTGTTCGGTTCGGGAACACAGGCATTGCTGCAGGCCGAATGCACCTGCGCCGTGACCGGCATCGAGGAGATTCGCGTCTACAGCACGCGCAAGGAACGCCGCGAGCGCGTCGCGGCACAGCTCAACGAACTGGTCGGCGTGCGAACCGTTGCGGTCGATCATCCGCGCGATGCGGTCAGCGGCTGCGATATCGTCACCACCGCCACCAGCTCCAACGAAGCGGTGTTCGACGGCCAGTGGCTCGAGCCGGGCACACACGTCAACACCATGATCGGTAGCGATTACTTCCTGCCGCGCCGGGAAACCGACGACACGACGGTTCTGCGCAGCGATATCATCGTCGTCAATTCACGCGAATCCGTCCGGCTCGACAAGCAGCCGGAGCTTTATCCGCATCTGCGCAAAGGCACGCTGGAATGGGGCGATATCTATGAAGTGGGCGAACTGCTGGTGAAGAAGAACATTCACGGCCGCTCCACTGCCGCGCAGATCACCTATCACAACAACAATGTCGGCATGGGCATCCAGTTCGCCGCGTTGGGCCGGCTGCTTTATGAACGTGCCAAGGCCAAGGGCGTCGGCACCGAAGTCGATTCCGCGTTTTTCATGCAATACGACGATGATCTGCGCGAAATTCGCGATACCGCCTTCCTCGGCCGCCGCAAGGCGCTGGCGTCATGAGCGGAACGGCGGAACGCCCGCGTCCGGGCAAAGGCCCGCTTGCGGGCGTGCGGGTCATTGATGCCGGCAATCTGGTCGCGGCGCCGTTCGCGGCGGTGCTGCTCGCCGATCTCGGCGCCGATGTCATCAAGATCGAACATCCCGTTCATGGGGACGGCCAGCGCAAGCTCGAGCCGATCCATCAGGGCATTCCGCTGTGGTGGAAGTCGATCGCGCGCAACAAGCGTTGCGTCACGCTGGATCTCGGCAAGCCGCAGGGCGCGGCAGTGTTCAAGGATCTCATCAAAGGCGCCGATGCGATCATCGAGAATTATCGCCCCGGCACGTTCGAACGATGGGGGCTTGGCTACGATGTGATCCGCGCGGTCGAGCCCAGGGCGGTGCTGTTGCGCATCTCCGGCTTCGGTCAGACCGGTCCGTATCGGACGCGCGCCGGTTTCGGCCGCGTCGCCGAGGCGATGAGCGGCCTGACGCATCTGATCGGCGACCCGGATGGCCCGCCGATGTCGCCGGGCTATCCGCTCGGAGACCTCGTGACCGGACTGTTCGGCGCATTTTCCGTGGTCACGGCGCTCTATCAGCGTGATGCCCTGCACGGTCCGGGACAGGTCATCGATCTGGCGCTCTATGAATCGCTGTTCCGGTTGATGGATTTCGATGCGATCCAGTACGACAAGACCGGCGTGGTGCATACGCGTTGCGGCAATCAGGTGGCCTACGCGGCGCCGAGTTCGACCTATCGGACGCGCGACGGCAAATACATCACCATGGCGGCGAGCAGCCACAATGTCTGGCTGCGGCTGTGCGACGCGATGGACCGCAAGGATTTACCGGTCAATCCGAAATACGAGACCAATGTCAGCCGCGTCACCCATTCCGACGAGATCAATCAGGTGGTGGCCGAGTGGATCGGTGCGCGCACGCGCGACGAGGTCGTGGAGCGGTTCGATGCTCACGGCGTCGCGTTTTCGGTGATCTACGACATCACCGATATCTTCGCCGATCCCCAATATGCGGCGCGCGAGACGATGATCCGCGTTGCCGATCCCGACCTCGGTGAGGCGATCGTGCCCAATGTCATCCCGAAGTTTTCGGAAACGCCCGGCGCGATCGAATTCCTCGGGCCGGCGATCGGCGCGCATAACGACGACATCTACCGCGGCGAGCTGGGTTATTCGGCTGACAAGATCGAAGCGTTGCGCAACGCCGGTGTTATTTGACGGGCACCGGCGCGTCGGCACGGTCCGGGCGATTCAGCAGATGCTTGATGCCGGGCACCATTTCCGTGAGAAAGGCACTCGCGGCTGGTGACGCATGATAGTCGGCGCGCGTGGCAATCCCGAGCACGCGCACGAAAGCGTCGTCCGGTATGGCAACGGCGACGGTCGCGGGATGCGCCATCACCGGGTGTGCCGAGCGCGGCAGCAGCGTGATGCCGCAACCCGCCTGCACCAATCCGCCAAGCGTGAAGTGGTTGGTGACTTCTTCCACGAGTTGAAGTTTCAGCCGATGCCGCTGGATGAATTGATCGACCTGCTCGCGCACATTCGTCCCCTTGCTCATCAGCAGCATGGGGTATTCGGTGAGTTGTTTGACTTTTGAGCAGCCGGCGCGGGCGAGCGGATGACCCTTCGGCACGATGGCCACGAACGGATCGGTGGCGATCACCTGAAAGCGCAAACCCGAGCGCAGCGAGGGCTTCGGCCCGAAATAGAAATCGATCGCCTGATCCTGCACCAGTTGCTCGAGGCGCGCGGCCGGCTCGTCGATGAACTCGACGCGGATGCCGGGGTGTTTTTTGCGGAACGAGCCGATGATCTCCGCCAGAATCTGCCCGGCGAGGGTTGGCGTCGCACCGACGCGGACCTGCCCGACCTCGAGCGATGCGACTTTCGCGACGTCGTCCATCAGGTCGTCGAGATCCTGCAGAATCACCTTCAGACGGTCGAACAGCAGTTCGCCCTCGGGGGTGAGGCTGACGGTCCGGGTCTGGCGATGAAACAGCGCGACCCCAAGCGTCTCTTCCAGGGTCCGGATTTGCTCGGTCACGGCCGGCTGGCTGCGGCCGACCAGATCGGCGGTCTTTTCGAAGCTTCGGGTCTCCGCCAGGGCGATAAAACTGCGCAGGCGCGACAGGGTGACGGTCATGCCCGCTGGTATACGGCAAGTTGGCCGGGCGGGCGAAACCAGGGTGCCGATAGCCCTCGGGCGCGGGTGCCGTTTGGCGGGTTCCCCCTTGAAAAACCTTCTAAAATTGCCTCGCTAACCCGTCCTTAACCATGATGGGTGCTGGTTAGGCCCTAGTTTGGTCAAGTTTGACGGGGATTTCCTGTCGGTGCCGGTGGTGGACGGCATTTCCTCGTGCATTGCAGCGAGCCCGGTCGCTCAGCTCGGCCGCCATCCGGCTTGCGTGTCGCCGGTGTGGCCCCGCCCGAAACCGTCAGACTTGAACCGACGGATGCCTGTCAGACCTGCATGAAGGATCTTTGCTTATGAATTCCGCGGCCGTAGCCCAATCGGTTCTGCCGATGACCTCCGCCGACCTGTCGCTGTTCACGCTGTTCTGGCAGGCGCACTGGATCGTCAAGGGCGTGATGCTGGGCCTCCTGGTGTGTTCGGTCTGGGTGTGGGCGATCGCCATCGACAAGACGTTCCTCTACGCGCGCAACCGCCGTGCCATGGATCGGTTCGAGCAGGCGTTCTGGTCCGGCCAGTCGCTCGAGGAGATGTACCGCTCGCTGTCGTCGCGCACCACGCATTCGATGGAGGCGCTGTTCGTCGCGGCGATGCGCGAATGGAAGCGCAGCTTTGAAAGCCACGCCAAGTCGTTCGCCGGTCTGCAGATGCGGATCGAGAAGGTGATGGAAGTCACCATTGCCCGCGAGGTCGAGCGGTTGGAGCGTCGTCTGCTGGTGCTGGCGACCATCGGCTCTGCCGGTCCGTTCATCGGCCTGTTCGGCACCGTCTGGGGCATCATGACCAGCTTCCAGTCGATCGCCGCATCGAAGAACACGTCGCTGGCGGTGGTCGCGCCGGGCATCGCCGAGGCGCTGTTCGCGACCGCCATCGGCCTCGTCGCCGCCATCCCGGCGACAATTTTCTATAACAAGTTCGCGGCCGACGTGAACAAGCAGACGCAGCGGCTGGAAGGATTCGCCGATGAGTTCTCCGCGATCCTGTCGCGGCAGATTGATGAGCGCGGTTAAGGGTCAGTAGGGGATTGTCGCGATGGCCATGAATGCCGGGACACCCGCGCTGGGCGGCGGCCGCCGCCGTCGGCATCGCCGCGCGGTGATGGCCGAGATCAACGTCACGCCGATGGTCGACGTGATGCTGGTGCTGCTCATCATCTTCATGGTGTCGGCGCCGCTGCTCACGGTCGGCGTTGCCGTCGACCTGCCGCAGTCGAAAGCCACCTCGCTCGATCAGGACAAGGAGCCGCTCACGGTTTCGGTCGATGACAAGGGCAAGGTGTACCTGCAAAATGCCGAAATTCCGTTCGATGATCTGGTTGCGAAGCTCAAGGCGGTGGCGGAAGCCCGCGGCGGCTTCGAGGCGCGCATCTTCGTGCGGGGCGACCGCAAGGTCGATTACGGCACGGTCATGCGCGTCATGGGCCAGTTGTCGGGCGCCGGATTTACCAAGGTCGCGCTGGTGACCGAAGTGGAGCAGGGCACGTCGAAATGAATTTCCGGACGTCATCCGCACTGTCGGTCGGGGCGCATGCCGCGTTCCTCGGCTGGTGCGTGCTGACGTTTTCCGGCAAGCCGCTCGACGCCGCGCCGCAATCGATTCCCGTTGACGTGATCTCCGCCGAGCAGTTCTCGCAGATCACCAAGGGCGTCGAGAAGGCGAAGCCGAAAGAGACGCCGAAGCCGCTGGTCGAGAAGAAGGCGGACGAGCCGAAGCCGGCGCCCGAGCCGGTCGAGAAGATCGTCGAGAAGAAACCCGAGATCAAACCGACCGCCGCGCCGGAGCCGACCCCGCCGCCGCCGGAAAAGCCGCCTGAGAAGAAGGTCGAGGAGAAGAAGCCCGACCCGATCGCCGAGGCGCTGAAGAAGGAAGAAAAGAAGAAGCCGCCGAAGAAGCAGGAGGTCAAGGAGCAGCCGAAGTTCGACGCCAGCAAGATCGCCGCGTTGCTCGACAAGCGCGCGCCGCAGCGTCAGGCGTCGGCCGGTCAGGAACTCTCCAATGCACCGTCGCTCGGTACCGCGCAGGGCAATGCCAAGTCGCTGTCGCAGAGCGAAATCGATGCGCTGCGCGCGCGGCTGATGTCGCTGTGGAATCCGCCGGTCGGCATCCAGAATCCGGAAGACTATGTGATCCGCGTGCGCATCCAGTTGAAGCGCGACGGCACGGTCGGCGCGCCGCCGATGGTGCTCACCTCGGGCCGTGGCGTGTTGTTCGAGACGGCGCGCGACAGCGCCATCCGCGCGGTGTTCCGTGGCGCGCCGTATACGATGCTGCGCCCGGAAAACTACGACCTCTGGAAAGACATCGAAGTGACGTTCGATCCGCGTGAGATGTTCCGCGGATAATTTCTCTCATGATGGATAGCAAAATCGTGGCCGATACTGTGTCGAATGAATTTCCTGCTTTTGGAATGTCGCGCCGCCGCCTGTTGCTGGCGGGCGCCGGACTGACCGCTGGCATCGGGCTTGGCGGCGCCGGTCTGATCCGGCCCGCTCACGCGGTGCTGCGCCTCGACGTGACGCAGGGCAATGTGCAGCCGATGCCGGTGGCGATCACCGACTTCGGCGCGGGTGCGCCGGCGGAAGGCGAGATGGCGCGCAATGTCTCCGGCATCATCAGCGCCAATCTGCGGCGCAGCGGTTTGTTCGCGCCGATTGATCCGGCGGCGTTCATCGAGAAGATCGCCAACAGCGATGCGGTGCCGCGCTTCCCGGACTGGCGCGCGATCAATGCGCAGGCGCTGATCACCGGGCGGCTGACGCGCCAGGGCGACGGCCGGCTCAAGGCGGAATTCCGCCTGTGGGACGTATTCGCCGGCCAGCAGCTCGCCGGCCAGCAGTATTTCACCACGCCGGAGAACTGGCGCCGCGTCGCGCACATCATCTCCGATGCGATCTACGAGCGGCTCACCGGCGAGAAGGGCTATTTCGACACGCGTATCGTCTTCGTCGACGAGACCGGTCCGAAGGATCGCCGCGTCAAGCGGCTCGCGATCATGGATCAGGACAGCGCCAATCTGCGCTACCTGACGCGCGGCGAGGATCTCGTGCTCACGCCGCGCTTCAATCCGTCGACGCAGGAAATCACCTATATGTCCTACGGGCAGGGCGATCCGCGCGTGCTGTTGCTCAACATCGAGACCGGCCAGCGCGAAACCGTCGGCAATTTTCCCGGCATGACATTCGCGCCGCGGTTCTCACCCGACGGCCAGCGCGTGATCATGAGCTTGCAGCAGGGCGGCAACTCCAATCTGTTCGTGATGGATTTGCGCTCGCGCAAGACCACGCGGCTCACCGACACCGCGGCGATCGACACCTCGCCGTCCTATTCGCCGGATGGCCAGCGCATTTGTTTTGAAAGCGATCGCGGCGGCAAGCCGCAGATTTACGTGATGGGTGCGGGCGGCGGACAGGCGCAACGCATCTCGTTTGGCGAAGGCTCGTATTCGACGCCGGTGTGGTCGCCGCGCGGCGACTTCGTCGCCTATACGCGCCAGGCCGGCGGCAAGTTCGGCATCGGCATCATGAAGCCGGACGGTTCCGGCGAGCGTGTGCTCACCGAAGGTTTCCATAACGAAGGTCCGACCTTCGCGCCGAACGGCCGCGTCGTCATGTTCTTCCGCGATCCTGGTCAGGGGCCGTCGCTCTATACGATCGACGTCACCGGCCGCAACGAGCAGAAGGTTCCGACGCCGAGTTTCGCGTCGGATCCCGCGTGGTCGCCGCTACTCGCCTGAGCAGTGTGAAGTTCCGTGTTGACGCTGCGGATTTACCGGCCTTTAACCACAACGAACGGTTTCCACCGCTTCGACAAGTTTAGCGGTGTCGTGCAAGGCTCCATCAAGGTTGATGGAACGTTCGCTTAACGAACGGGGCTTAGACCGGACGCACGACGCCCAAGCGATTGCAGGTACAAGCGATCACTCGCGATCGTCAGCGATCCCCGGACCGATGCGATCCGGGTTTATGTTCAGTGTGATAACGGAGAATGCCCGCATGATCAGTGGCAGCAAAATTCTTCGCGGTGTCCGGTTCGCCGCGCTCTTCGCGGCAGCGCTGGCGATTTCCGCTTGTGCCAAGAACGCGGATGACGCGGCCAATCTGGCCGGTGGTGGTGCCGGCGCCGCGACGCCGGGTAGCCAGCAGGACTTCGTGGTCAATGTCGGGGACCGCGTGTTCTTTGAAACCGACCAGACCGATCTGTCGTCGCAGGCGCGCTCGACGCTCGACAATCAGGCGCAGTGGCTGTCCCGCTATTCGCAATACACCTTCACCATCGAAGGTCACGCCGACGAACGCGGCACCCGCGAATACAACATCGCGCTCGGTGCGCGGCGCGCGCAGTCGGTGCGCGAATATCTGATCTCGCGCGGCATCGCGGCGAACCGCATGCGCACGATCTCCTACGGCAAGGAGCGGCCGGTCGCGGTCTGTAACGACATTTCCTGCTGGTCGCAGAACCGTCGCGCCGTGACGGTGCTCAACGCCAGTTCCTGAGGTCGGCCCGGTTTCGGGGGAGGCGAATGCCCGGGCTTTGCGGCCTGGGCATTTCCTTTTGGCGCGGGCCGATGGATCCGTCCTTGAGGTTCAGTCACAATTTCGACGCAGCGCAACTTATGCTAGTTCCGCGCGCGCCGGCCTCCTGCCGGCTTCCTTACCGGTCCTCGGGGGTGGAGACCGCGCGGGGGATTTTTTCTCAAACGCCCCGATGTTCACCGTCACCTCGTCCAAGGTCATAGCGATGATCGGCTTATTGTTTACACGTCTGGCGCCGGCGCTGCTGGTGGCCGTCATGCTGGCGGGCGCTGGATTGTCAGCCGGTCCGGCGCGGGCACAGGACGCGGATGCGTCCGACCTCGTGATCCGGCTGGAGCGGCTGCAGAATCAGATGCGCCAGCTCACCGGCCAGATCGAGCAGTTGCAGTACCGCAACCAGCAGCTCGAACAGCAGATGAAGCGGATGCAGGAAGACAACGAATTCCGCTTCCAGCAGCTTGGCGCTAAAGGCGGCGCCCATCCTGGCGGGTCACCTGCCGCCGCGCCGCAAGGCGGGCGTCCCGCGCCGGCGGCGCCGGGCCGCCGCTCCGATGCCTTCGATCCTGCGCAGCAGCCCAATGCGCCCGGCGCATCGCAGCCGCTGGGCGGCGCCGTGGCCGGTGGCGGGGTGCCACCGATCGCCGCGAGTGAGCCCGACACGCCGATCGGCGCACCCGGTGGCCGTGATGCCGGCGCGCCGCTCGATCTGGCCACCATGGCCGGCCGTGCCGCCGGCGGTCCGCCGCCGCCAGGCGGCGTGCCGTTCCAGACCGCGCCCGCGCCGGCGAGTGCCGCGCCAGGCATGACCGCGCCGCCCTCGAACACGCCGAAGGATGAATACGACCTCGCTTACGGCTATGTGCTGCGCAAGGATTACGCGCTGGCCGAACAGACCTTCCGCGATTTCGTGAAGAAATATCCGAACGACCGCCAGACGGCGGAAGCGCAATACTGGCTCGGGGAAAGCCTGTTCCAGCGCCAGCGTTATCAGGATGCCGCCGACAACTTCCTCGTCGTGGTGCGCAATCACGACAAGTCGGCGAAGGCGCCCGATGCGCTGCTGCGGCTCGGCCAGTCGCTCGCCGCCATCGGCCAGAAGGAAATGGCGTGTGCCTCGCTCAACGAGGTCGGCCGCAAATATCCGCGCGCCTCGGCGGGCGTGAAGCGCGGCGTCGAGCAGGAACAGAAGCGCGTGAAGTGCTGAACCGGCCGCCGTGCGTTCGCTGGTTCTATGTCCGCGATCCGTTTGGTAAGCTGATCAATATTCTGACCCACGCCTGAACCGCCGGCATCACGATGGCGCGCGCGGACCACACCGCCAATCCTACAGTCTCCGCCGCGGAAGCGGCCGCGCTGTTTCGCGGGCTGGAAACGGCGCCGGGTCTGGTGCTCGCGGTGTCGGGCGGTCCGGACTCCACGGCGCTGATGTGGCTCGCCGCGCGCTGGCATCGCGCGCTGCGCTCGCGCGAGAAGCCAGCGTTGCTTGCCGTCACCGTCGATCACGGATTGCGGCGGGAATCCGCCGGCGAAGCCCGCGCGGTGGCGCGGCTTGCGAAACAGCTCGGCGTGTCGCATCGGACGCTGCGCTGGAGCGGCCGCAAGCCCGCGACCGGCGTGCCGGAGGCCGCGCGCATCGCCCGCTACGCCTTGCTGGCGCAGGCCGCGCACAAGGCCGGCGCGACCCATGTGCTCACCGCCCACACCCGCGACGATCAGGCCGAGACGGTACTGATGCGGCTGTCGCGCGGCAGCGGTCTCACCGGATTGGGCGCCATGGCGATGCTGACCGGGCTTGTCGCGCCCGGCGCCACGCCGCTGCTGCTGGCGCGGCCGCTGCTCGGCCTGCCGAAGACGCGGCTGATCGCCACCCTCGATGCCGCGCGGGTGGTCTATGCCGACGATCCCACCAACCGCGATCCGCGTTACACCCGGCCGCGGCTGCGCGATCTGATGACGGCGCTGGAGCGCGAGGGGCTCGGTGCCGCGCGGCTCGCTTTGCTGGCGCAGCGGCTGCGCCGGGCAGATCAGGCGGTGGAGATCGCCGTCGACGCTGCCCAGATTGCCGTCTCGACCAGGCCGTGGACCGCCGGCATCGCCTTCGAGGCCCCGTCGTTCGACCGGCTTCCGGCCGAGGTGGCGCTGCGGCTGATGGGCCGGGCGGTGGCCTTTGCCGGGGACGAGGGGCCGGTCGAACTCGGCAAGCTCGAGGCCCTCTTGGCGGCCGTTGCCGGCCGCGATGGGGTGCTGCGGCGGACGCTGGCCGGGGCGCTGATCACCTGCCGGGACGATCGAATCAGCGTGGAAACCGCTCCGGCGCGGCGAAAACCGGCGGCTTCCGGGGCAAAACGCCCCTTAACCAAGCCCGGACGTGGCAATGGGGCGCGCCCTCAATCCCGCTAGAATAGTGCGGAATCGGCGGGCTCTCGCTTGGCAGTCCGCCGCGCGCTCCCTACATTCGGACGGGACGTGAAACTGCCACGAATTTCGGCCACGAGAGGCGGGCTGCGGCGCGCCGAATGGCCTTTGAAGGATCCGGGATGAACGCGAATCTGCGCAATTTCGCCCTCTGGGTGATCATTGTTCTTCTCCTGCTCGCTCTGTTCACCCTGTTCCAGAACCCCGGACAGCGGACCACCTCGCAGGACATCTCGTTCTCGCAACTGCTCAACGAGGTCGATCAGGGCCGCGTGCGCGACGTGACGATCCAGGGTCCGGACATCCACGGCAATTTCACCGACGGCCGCCAGTTCTCGACCTATGCGCCGAACGACCCAACGCTGGTGCAGCGGCTCTACGGCAAAGGCGTTTCCATCAGCGCCCGGCCGCAGCAGGACAGCCTGCCGTGGTTCGTGCAGTTGCTGGTCTCCTGGCTGCCGTTCATCGCGCTGATCGGCGTGTGGATTTTCCTGTCGCGGCAGATGCAGGGCGGCGCCGGCAAGGCGATGGGCTTCGGCAAGTCGCGCGCCAAGATGCTCTCGGAAGCGCACGGCCGCGTGACGTTCGAGGACGTCGCCGGCGTCGACGAGGCAAAAAGCGATCTGCAGGAGATCGTCGACTTCCTGCGCGACCCGACCAAATTCCAGCGGCTCGGTGGCCGCATTCCGCGCGGCGTGCTGCTGGTCGGCCCGCCCGGCACTGGTAAAACGCTGATCGCGCGCGCGGTCGCGGGCGAAGCCAATGTGCCGTTCTTCACCATTTCCGGTTCCGACTTCGTCGAGATGTTCGTCGGCGTCGGCGCCTCGCGCGTGCGCGACATGTTCGAGCAGGCGAAGAAGAATGCGCCGTGCATCATCTTCATCGACGAAATCGACGCGGTCGGCCGCCATCGCGGCGCCGGCCTTGGCGGCGGCAACGACGAGCGCGAACAGACGCTCAACCAGTTGCTGGTGGAGATGGACGGCTTCGAGGCGAACGAGGGCATCATCCTGATCGCCGCCACCAACCGTCCGGACGTGCTTGATCCCGCGCTGCTGCGTCCCGGCCGCTTCGACCGTCAGGTGGTCGTGCCGAACCCGGACGTGGTCGGCCGTGAGCAGATCCTGAAGGTGCATGTGCGCAAGGTGCCGCTGGCGCCTGACGTCAACCTGAAGACCATCGCCCGTGGCACGCCCGGCTTCTCCGGCGCGGACCTGATGAACCTCGTCAACGAAGCCGCCCTGATGGCCGCGCGCCGCAACAAGCGCATGGTCACGCAGGGCGAGTTCGAGGACGCCAAGGACAAGGTGATGATGGGCGCCGAGCGCAAGTCGCTGGTGATGACGGAGGAGGAGAAGCTCCTCACCGCCTATCACGAAGGCGGCCACGCCATCGTCGCGCTCAACGTCAAGGCGACCGATCCGGTGCACAAGGCGACCATCATTCCGCGCGGCCGTGCGCTCGGCATGGTCATGCAGTTGCCAGAGCGCGACAAGCTGTCGATGTCGCTCGAACAGATGACCTCGCGTCTCGCCATCATCATGGGCGGCCGCGTCGCCGAGGAGATGGTGTTCGGCAAGGAGAAGGTTACGTCCGGCGCGGCGTCCGACATCGAGCAGGGCACCAAGCTCGCTCGCATGATGGTGACGCGTTGGGGCTTCTCCGACGCGCTCGGTCCGGTCGCGTATGGCGAGAACCAGGACGAGGTGTTCCTCGGCTATCAGGTGGCGCGGCAGACCAACGTGTCGGAAGAAACAAGCCGCAAGATCGACGCCGAAGTCCGCCGCTACGTCGAGGCCGGTCTTGCCGAAGCGACGCAGATTCTCACCGAGAAGCGCGCCGATCTCGAGACGCTCGCCAAAGGCTTGCTCGAGTTCGAGACACTGAGCGGTGACGAGATCAAGGATCTGGTGAACGGCAAGCGGCCGAACCGCGAAGCGGCGGTCGAGCCGTCTGGCCCGCGCGTCTCGGCGGTGCCGACGGCCGGTAAAGGCCGGCGCGGTCCGGAAGCGGGACCGCTGGAGCCACAGCCGCAGGCTTGACGGCCTGTGTGGACGAACAATGAAACCGCCGCCCTTCGGGGCGGCGGTTTTGTTTTCAGCGCGGCGAAGTTTTGGCGGCGCCGTCAGCTCACATAAAGCTGGCCGAGCCCCATTTCCTTGAGCAGTTTGCGATAGGCGATGGAGGTGCGGTCGGCGGCGATATGCGCCTCCATCTGGATATCGAGCGGCAGGTCTTCCGGCTTCTGCGATTCAACGATCACTTTGTCCTCGTTGAATATCTGCAGATTGAAGGCGTGCACGGCCTCGACCGGGCCGTCCTTGTCGAAATTGCGCGCCAGCGGACAAAACAGCCGCGTCTTGCGCGCCGCGACCGGCGCGGCGGCGTTGAGGATCCACAACCGGCCGCCGTCCGGAAAGTGCACGATCAGCCGCGCGCAGAACGGCGGAAACACCTCGAACACCCGCAGCCATTGGAAGTCGGGTGGTGCGAGATGCTGCAGGCCGCGCGGATAGTTGCTCACGGTGCTGAGATAGTCCGCGCGGATGCCGCGCGGCGTGCGCGTCACCTTGTAGCTTGGCACGAACGGGTTGTTGCGGTCGCCGAACGACTGCGTATGCGCCCAGGCGAAATGCGCGACGTCGAGAAAGCCCTCCATCTGCCGGCCGGCGGATGCCTCGATATCGATGGTCGGCGCCAGGATCGGCTGGAAGTCCGGATCGTCCCAGGCGGAAAAGTCGGGGAGCAGCGGTGTGTCATCGCCGTTGAGCGTGGCCCAGATCAGGCCGAACTTCTCCACGGTCGGAAACGCGGCGATCCGCAGCCGGGGTGAGATCGGCAGATCGGGATGCGCCGGCACCCCGCGACACGCGCCGTCCGGGCCATAGCGGAAGCCGTGATACGGACAGATGATGGTGTCGCCTTCGACCCAGCCGAGGCTCAACGCCGCCCCGCGATGCGAGCAGAGATCGCGCGCCGCCCGCGCGATGCCGTTGGTGCGGTAGACGACCAGATCGAGATCGAGCAGCCGTGCGCGCACCGGCTTGTCGGCAACCTCATCGCCGCGCGCGATCGGAAACCAGCAGCGCGACAACACCTGCCAGTCGCTCGGCTGGAACGAGCAGTTGCGCGGCAAGCCGATGCGGCAGTGCAATTCCCCGTCTGGCGTTTCCGCGTCGCGCGAAGCGATGCCGGGCGCAGCGGGCGTGTCGGGCAATGTCACCGGTGTGGTCATGCGCGTTCACCTCATCCATCCGTGATGGATCGTAGGTCGCCTGCGGCGGTGCCGCCATGTCCTTTTTGACGCGGAATGTCTTGCGGAGGATTGCCATCCGGCCGCCGTCCGTTGTGGGGACGACTTCCTCATTCTCTTGTCGCGCTCAGACGCCGCGGAACCGCGGCGCGCGCTTCTCCAGAAATGCGGCGATGCCTTCGCGTGAATCCTGCGTCGGCACCGTCACCGCGAACTGACTGGCCTCGATCGCGAGGCCCTCGTCGATCGGGACATTGACGCCGCGCGTGACGCTGCGCAGGCACGCCGTGATCGCGATCGGTGACCAGGCGACCACCCGATGCGCGAGATTGCGCGCATGGGAGAGCAACTGGCTGTGGCGCACCACATCGCTGACGAGGCCGAGTTCGGCCGCGTCCGCCGCGGTGATCGGATCGCCGGTGAGGATCATCTTCAGCGCGCGCTTGCGACCGATCAGCCGCGGCAATCGCTGCGTGCCGCCGAAGGTCGGCGTGATGCCGAGCTTGATCTCCGGCTTGCCGAACAGCGCCCGCTCGCTCGCCACCGCCATCGCGCAGGCTTCCACCACTTCGCAGCCGCCGCCGAACGCCATGCCGTTGACTGCGGCGATGACGGGCTTGCCGAAGCTCTCGATCCGCGCCGTCAGCGCCTGACCGCGCTTGAGGAACTCCTTCAGCGCCGGCTCGACTCCGCGCTGCATGCTGCCGGCGAATTCGGCGATGTCGGCGCCCGCCGAGAAGGCGCGGCCCTTGCCGGTGAGGATCACGGCGCGCAGATCGGCGCAATCCTCGATCGCGTCGAGATGTTGCGCCAGTGCATCCACGGTGGCGTAGTCGAGCGCATTGAGCTTGTCGGGGCGGTTGAGCGTCAGCAGCGCGATGCTGCCGTCTTCGTCGTAGAGCACGCTGTCGGTCATGATGTTCACCGGGTTGCCTATACCTACCGATCGGTATATAAACGAGTCATGGCGGCACAATCAACCAGGGGCCGGATTCTGGCGATCGCGAAGGACCTCTTCTATCGGGAAGGGATCCGCAATGTCGGCATCGACGCGATCGTCAAGCGCGCCGGCATCACCAAGCCGACGCTCTATTATTATTTCCCGTCCAAGGATGCGCTGGTCGTCGCCTATCTGGAATTGCGCGAGGCGGCGATCCTCGCCTCGCTGAAAAAGACCATGGACGCGGCTGGCGACGATGTTGCTGACAAGATCGGCGCGGTGTTTGCGTCGGTGGCGCGCGAGACGCCCAATCCGCGCTGGAAAGGGTGCCCGCTGGTGCGCAGCGCCGCCGAATTCGCCGGCGATCCGCAGCATATGGTCCGCAGGCTCGCGTCGACCCACAAGAAGCGCGTCGAGGAATCGTTCGAAACGGCGGTGCGTGAGGCCGGTCTTCCCGACGCGCCGCTCAAGGCGCGACAGTTGACAGTACTGCTCGATGGCGCGATCACGCATGCGTTCGTGCATGGCGATCCGGACTATGCGCTGGCTGCCGGTGCGGCGGTTCGTGCGCTATTGAAAGCCTGAGCGCCGCTCCCGGTGCGTTCCGGGTGTTCCTCGGCATTTCGTTCAGGCAAGATTTTCTGATGGTTGAACCTTCAGCGCCATCCGGCGCTCCGATCTGGTCGCGGCAGGGCTGGCGGCAGGGCTTCAAGCTCGGCATGCCGGTGCTGGCCGGCATGTCGTTGTTCGGCGTCGCGGTCGGCACCACCAGCGCACGCATCGGGCTCGATTTCGTCGATGTGCTGCTGATGAACGTGTTCGTCTATGCCGGCATCGCGCAGATGGTGGCGATGGAAATCTGGCCGCAGAGCATGACCTGGGGCGCCATCGCCGCGCTGACGCTGGTGGTCGCGGTGGTCAATTCGCGGCTCCTGCTGATGAGCGCGTCGCTGCAGCCGTGGTTCGCGCCGCTGCCGGGCTGGCAGGTCTATCCGCTGCTGTATTATCTCACCGATCCGGGCTGGCTGATCTCGATGCGCTATCGCGGCGAGGGCGGCCGCGATCTCGGCGTCCACGGCGCGACCACCGTATTGTTCCTGCTGGTGTGGCTCGTCGCCGTGATCGGCGGCTATTTCCTCGGCTCGCTGATCGCTAATCCGCAACGTTACGGTCTCGATCTGGCAATGCCGGTGTTCTTCGCGGTGATGCTGGTGCCGCTGTGGCGCGGCCCGCGCCGCGGGGTCGCCTGGGTGATTGCCGGCGCGGTCGCACTTGCCGTGCAACATTTTGTACCGGGCTGGTGGTTCATCGTCGCCGGTTCGATCGCCGGCGCCATCGCCGGCGGCTTTCTCGAACCGGACGGCACGGCCGCAAAGAAACCGTCATGAGCGGCATCGATCTCGACCGTTATGGCGTCTGGGTGGCCATCGCCGCCATGGCGGCCGTTACTTTCCTGATCCGCGCTGGCGGCTTCTGGTTGATGGAGCATGTTCCGTTGACGCCGCGGCTACGCCGCATGCTCGAAGTGTTGCCCGGCGCGGTGGTGGTGGCGACGGTGCTGCCGATCGTGGTGCGCGGCGGGCTCGCCTCCGGCATTGCCATCGCTGGCGCGGTGCTGGTGATGGCGCTGCGACGTAACGATTTGCTCGCCGTGTTCTGCGGCCTTGCCATCGTGGCGGCGTTGCGCGCTGTGCTTTAGCCTCTAGACTCTTGACGGAACGACTCTTGATCAAAGTCATATTCGGCGCGGCCGGATCGTCGGACTATGCTCGTCTTCGGAGGCGCTGATATGACCACGACGACATCCGACGCGGGACGTGGCGAGGCTACCCTTGGCAAATCAGTCTTTGCCATCCCGGTTCTGGCGGCGGGTTTCCGCCCGTTCTTCCTGCTGGCCGCGCTGTGGGCAGGGGCCGCGGTGCTGCTCTGGCTGCCGGTTTATTCCGGCAGCATCGCGTTGCCAGCGCAAGTCTCGCCGCTCGACTGGCATATTCATGAAATGCTGTTCGGCTATGCCGCTGCGGTCATTGGCGGCTTCCTGCTCACCGCCGCCGCCAACTGGACCGGCCGGGCGCCTGTGTCCGGCACGACGCTGGCGATCTTGGTGCTGTTCTGGGCCGCCGGCCGCGCGGTGATGCTGTTGCCGCTGGTGCCGCCACTGGCCACGGCGGTGATTGATTGCGCGTTCCTTGTCGCGCTGGTCGCGGTCGGCGCGCGCGAGATTGTCGCCAGTGGTAACTGGCGCAATCTGCGCGTGGTAGTGGTGATCGGATTGCTGATCGCCGGCAATGTCCTGTTCCACGTCGGCGTGTTGCGCGGTACCGGAACCGAGATGGCAGCGCGACTGTCGATCGCGGCGCTGATCCTGCTGATCTCGCTGATCGGTGGCCGTATCATCCCGACTTTCACCGGCAACTGGCTGGTGAAACATAACCCCGGCCGCATGCCCGCACCGTTCGGCCGCATCGATGGCGCGACCGTCGTACTCACCGCGCTGGCGCTGGCAAGCTGGATCGCAGCGCCGGACACACGCATCACCGGCACGTTGCTGCTGCTCGCCGGTGTGCTGCATCTCGTGCGCGTCAGCCGCTGGGCCGGTCACCGCACGACAAAGGAACAGCTGCTGCTGGTGCTGCATATAGGTTATCTGTTCGTGCCGGCGGGCTTCCTGCTGCTCGGTGGCGCCATCTGGCTCGACGGCATCCACGCGATTCCGGTGAGCGCTGGGCTGCATGCCTGGACCGCCGGCGCGATCGGCATGATGACGCTTGCGGTGATGACCCGCGCCAGCCTCGGCCATCTCGGTTATCCGCTCACCGCGTCGGCAGGGACGCAGGCGATCTATCTCGCCGTGTTCGTCGCGGCGTTGCTGCGTATCGTTGCCGCCTGCACCGGCGACCACACGCTGCTGACGATTGCGGGTCTCGGTTGGGCCGGCGCGTTTCTCGGCTTCGCCGCGAGCTATGGCCCGGCGCTGCTCGGCTGGCCGCCCGCGAAGCGGACCGCATGACGGAAAATCCACCGCGCGCCTCCCGCGTCGATCCGTTCGGCGAGCTATTCGCCACCGCGACGCGTGGCACGCTGATGGGCAATCGCGGCGGCCGGTTGCATGTCTCTCCGCGCGTGCTCGGCACCCGACGCTGGACCTCGCGACAATGGATTTGCTGCGTGCTCGATTTCCACGACCGGCAACGCACGGTCTGGGGCGATAGCTACACCGAGCTGTTCTTCCTCGACGAGCCGACGGCGTTCGCGGTCGGGCATCGTCCGTGTTTCGAGTGCCGCCATGCCGATGCGGTTGCGTTCGCGCAAGCTTTTGGCAACGGGACGCGTGCGCGCGCCGAGGCGATGGACCGCGTGCTGCATGCGCAGCGTCTCGACGGTCGGGGCAAGCGGCTGCACCGCTTGCCGGTCAAATCATTGCCCGATGGTGCGGCGATCGCGTCGGACGGCGCCGTGCTGATGCTCAAGGGCAATCGTCTGCTGCGCTGGTCCCCCAGCGGCTATGCGGACGCAGGCTCGCGTCCGGACTGCGGCGATGTCGACGTGCTAACGCCGCCAGCGATCCTCGATGTGCTGCGGCGCGGTTACCGGCCGCTCTGGCATCCGAGCGCGGGCTGATCTGCGCATAAAAAAACCCCCGCCGATAGGGCGGGGGCTTCGTCGTCTCCGAAACGGTGTTTACGCCTTCAGCCGTGGCACCAGCTTCAACGCATTGTCGCGGTCGATGGCCTTCAACTCATCGGCGCTGAAATTCTTTTTCAGCGCGTCGAGATAGTCGGTGGCGCGGCGATACGGGAAGTCGGTGCCGAACACGATCTGCGACACCGGCACCATCTTCTTGACTGCGGCGAGCGTCACGTCGTTCGGGATCGCCGCCGTGTCGTAGTAGAAGCCATCGATCAACTGGTCGATCTGCTCGCGCGTGAATTTGCCCTTGTAGGGCGGGATCGCGATCGACTGCACGGTGAAACGTTCATAGAACGCCGTCAGCGCGCCGCCCCCATGCGACCAGATCCATTTGATGTCGGGATATTTCTGTGCGACGCCGGAGAAAATCACCGAGAAGATCGAGCGTGTCGTGTCGGTGCCGAACTCGATCAGGGCCGGATCGATGCCGCGCACCAGATTGACGCAGCAGTTGGCGGCAGTCGGATGCGTATAGACCGTGGCCTTGCGGCGGTTCAGCTCGGCCCATACCGGCTCGAATTCGGCATAGCCCAGCCACTTGTCGCCGTAGCTGGTCATGATGCCGACGCCGTCGACCTTGAGCGTATCGAACGCGTATTCGATCGCCTTCAGGCTTTCGTCGATATGAGGCAGCGGCAGCATCGCCCAGGTGCCGAACCGGCCCTTGTGATCCGCCTCCAGCTTCTTGGCGTATTCGTTGCTCTCCTTGGCGACGCGCGCTGCTGCGGCGGCGTCGAGGCCGAAGGTCTGCGGCGTGGTCGGCGAGGTGATGGCGACAGCGACGCCGCCCTTGTCCATGTCGTCGAGCGTCTTCTGGATCGTCCAGTTGGCGAGCGGCGGATTATCCTTCTTCATGCTCTTCACCGCATCGAGCCAGGTCGGCGGCGAAATGTGATGGTGCACGTCGATGCGGTGCGCCGGCGTGGCCGTCTGCGCGACGGCGTCTGCGACGAAATTCGGGACGCCGGCGATGCCAGCGGCGAGCACCGCGCCAGCGCCGGTCAACAGGCCACGCCGGCTGAAACTCACCGTCTCGTGCGATTGGCCGCAGGTGCAAAGGGACGAAGAGGTCGGGGACGACAGGCTGGATGATGTAAAGCGACCGAACATGAGCATTTCTCCCGCATGCCGGGCTTTCGCCTCGGTCTGTTGTTCTGGTCGGGAGAGCCTAGCGTGGCTGCAATCGTTTGTCGCGGGGCCGGAGACGGTCAGGCCGGCGGGCTGCCATGCTGCGGCGGGATGGGAGCTCTCCCACTGGAATCCCAGAACGCAGCGACAATCGCGGCAATAATGGCGAGCACCGCGACCGCCAGTACGACGCAGGCGGGGTAGTCGCCGATCGTCCAGGCGATGCTGCCCAATACGCCGCCGCAGGCACCGCCGACATAGAAGCTGGTCGCGTAAAGTCCGACGGCGGAAGAGCGGCCGGTCGGCGTCGACACCGTCACATAACCGGTCGAGACCGCCTGGCACATCAATCCGGCGGCGGCGCAGATCATCAGGCCGACGATGATGAGCGGCAGCGGTGTCGCGAGCGTAAGCAGCACGCCAAACATCCAGATGAACACCAACTCGATCATCAGATTGCGTCGGCCGAATCGCGCCACCAGATGGCCGACCAGCGGCGTCGTCACCGAACCCATCAGATAAGTGAGGAAGATCGCGCCCAGGAGGCTCGGCGTCAGCAAATAGGGCGGGGCGGCGAGATGGAAATTGATGAAGGTGAAGATGCTGACGAAATTGAACAACACGCAAAATCCGACGGCATAAGTGGCGACCAGCCGCGGATTGCGCAGATGCGCCAGCATCTGCCGCGCCGACACCAGCAGCCCGGGCGAGCGGACGAAGCGTTTTTCACGCGGCAGCAGGAAGAAAACGATGATCGCGCCAGTAATGTTGATCAGCGCGAGGGTGATGAAGGCGACCCGCCAGTCGGCGATGTCGGTGATCAGGCCGGTGAAAAACCGCCCGCTGAATCCGCCGAGACTGGAGCCGGCGGTGTACAGGCCGATTGCTGCGGTCGCTTGTCGTGGCGGAAACTCATCGCCGATATAAGCGATGGCGACAGCGAAGATCGGCGGCAACGCGAGACCCTGCACGAACCGCCAGATCATCAGTTCGGTCAGCGAATGCGACATCGCGCCGAAAATTGCCGGCAGACCGACAAAGGCCATGGCGGCCAGGATCACGCGGCGGCGGCCAAGCACGTCCGACACCGTGCCGGTGAATGGCGCGGTGAGTGCCACGGCGAGCACGCTGACGGTGATCAGATAGGACACGTCGGCGGCGCTGGCGGCGAACTCCTGCTGCAGCAGCGGCAGCAGCGCCTGCGGTGAATAGAGGTTGATGAACGCACAATAGCCGATGATCGCCACCGCGATGCGGCTTGCGGTCGACGGGGACGACGATTCGGCGGCGGTCATCAAGGAACCAAAATGGGCGGCAGACGATTGTCGTCACGAGCTATGCACCGCTTTGCGCGCCACAACCAGAGGGCCGGCAGGGCAGGACACGGTTGTCCGGTGCATAGCTCGGGGCGCGACGGCGATTATGATGCAGTCGAATGCAGGCACTCACGATTTCTCCCGGTGCGCCCGGTTCCTTGCGCCTCGATGACATCCCCACCCCAACTCCGTCCAGGGATCGCCTGCTGGTCCGTGCGCTGGCACTTGGTATCTGCGGCACCGACCGGGAAATCCTCGCCGGGCATTACGGTACCGCGCCGCCCGGCCATGACCGGCTGGTGATCGGCCATGAGTCCCTCGGCGTGGTCGAGCGCGCGCCGCCGCAGAGCGGTTTTGCGGCGGGCGACCGGGTGGTCGGCGTGGTGCGCCGGCCTGATCCGGTGCCGTGTCCGGCCTGCGCGGTCGGCGAATGGGATATGTGCCGCAACGGCCGCTACACCGAGCGCGGCATCAAGGAGCGTGACGGCTTCGGGGCCGAGCATTTCCTGCTCGATCCGGCATTCGCGGTGAAAGTGGATAGCGATCTTGGACTGCTCGCGGTGCTCACCGAGCCGGCGAGCGTGGTCGCCAAGGCGTGGGATCATATCGAGCGGATCGGCGCGCGCAGTCTCGCTTGGCGCTGCCGCACCGTGCTTGTCACCGGCGCCGGTCCGGTCGGTCTGCTCGCGGCGCTGATGGCCGTGCAGCGTGGTCATGTCGTGCATGTGCTCGACCGCGCCGAACACGGCCCCAAGCCCGATCTCGTGCGCGCGCTCGGCGCGATTTATCACACCGGCGACCTCGGCGATCTGTGTCCCGACGTGGTAGTTGAATGCACCGGTGCGCCGAAAGTCATTCTCGATGCGCTTCGCCGCAACGCGCGCGACGGCATCGTCTGTCTCACCGGCGTGTCGTCCGGCGGCTATCTGATGAATTTCGATGTCGGCGACTTCAACCGCGAGATGGTGCTGGAGAACATCGTCGTGTTCGGCTCGGTCAATGCCAATCTGCGTCACTATCATATGGCGCGTGAGGCGCTGGCAAAAGCCGACCCTGCCTGGCTCGGCCGCTTGATCACCCGCCGCGTGCCGCTCGCGCACTGGCATGACGCCTTCGAGAAACGCGACGACGACATCAAGGTCGTCATCACCTTTTCATCATGAGTGCGATGCCGCGGATCGAGGATTACGCCATTATCGGCGATTGCCGCAGCGCGGCGCTGGTCGGTCGTTCCGGATCGATCGACTGGTTGTGCTGGCCAAGGTTCGATTCCGATGCGTGTTTCGCGGCGCTGCTTGGCACCAGCGATCATGGCCGCTGGCTGATCGCGCCGTGCGCGCCGGCGCGCATCACCCGGCGCTACCGCGACGACACCTTGATCCTCGAAACCCGTTTCGACACCGACGACGGCGCCGTCACCGTCATCGACTTCATGCCGGGCAATGACGGTCATCCCGATCTGACCCGACTGGTCCGTGGCGAATCCGGCGCGGTACGGATGTGCACCGAGCTGGTGCTGCGGTTCGATTATGGCGTCACTGTGCCGTGGGTGACGCGGCAGGAGGACGGCACGCTCTCCGCCGTCGCCGGCCCGGACCGGGTGCTGCTGCGCACGCCGGTGTCTTTGCACGGCGAGAACCTGACCACGCGCGGCGACTTCGTCGTCAAGGCCGGCGAGACGGTGCCGTTCACCCTGACCCATGGCCGGTCGTTTCATCCGCCGGCGCCGCCGCGCGATCCGCAGCAGATGCTCGCCGCGACGGAAAAATTCTGGCGCGACTGGACGGCGAAGTGCCGGATCGGCGGCCCGTGGGCGGCACAGGTGAAACGGTCGCTGATCACGCTCAAGGCGCTCACGTTTGCCGAGACCGGCGGCATCGTCGCCGCCGCCACCACCTCGCTGCCGGAACAGATCGGCGGCGTGCGCAACTGGGACTATCGCTTCTGCTGGGTGCGCGACGCGACGCTGACGCTGCTTGCTTTGCTCAATGCCGGCTATTTCGAGGAAGCGCGCGATTGGCGCGAATGGCTGGTGCGCGCCGCCGCCGGCACGCCCGGCGACCTGCAGATCATGTACAGCGTCACTGGCCGGCGTCGCCTCACCGAGTGGGAGGTGCCGTGGCTGCCGGGTTACGCGCGGTCTCGCCCGGTGCGGATCGGCAATGCCGCGCACAGCCAGATCCAGCTCGACGTCTATGGCGAACTCATGGACACGCTGCATCACGCGCGCCTCAACGGGCTCGACCTGAGCGAGTCGGGCTGGGATTTGCAGAAAGCCGTGCTGGCGCGGCTCGAAAAAATCTGGCGCGAGCCCGACAGCAGCATCTGGGAGGTGCGCGGCCCGCCGCGCCACTTCACCCATTCCAAGATCATGGCCTGGGTCGCGTTCGACCGCGCCATCGCCACGGCGGAGCGGTTCGGGCTCGACGGGCCGGTTGCGCACTGGCACGCGATCCGCGATGCGATCCATGCCGATGTTTGCGCCAACGGCGTCGGTCCGCAGGGCGCGTTCGTGCGCGCCTATGGCGCGACTGAGATGGATGCGAGTCTGCTGCAAATTCCGACGGTCGGTTTCCTGCCGCCGGACGATCCGCGGGTGCGGGCGACGATTCGCCGGATCGAGGAAACCCTGCTGGTCGACGGACTGGTGCGCCGTTACGACCCGGTTCAGGACGCCAAGGGCGCGGGCGGCGATGGCCTTGCCGGCGGAGAGGGTGTGTTCATCGCCTGCTCGTTCTGGCTGGTGGATGCCTATGTGCTGATGGGCCGGATCGAGGAGGCGCGTTGCCTGTTCGAGCGTTTGCTGCCACTGTGCAACGATGTCGGTCTGCTCAGCGAGGAATACGACCCGGCGGCGCGGCGTCAACTCGGCAATTTTCCCCAGGCGCTGTCGCACATCGCGCTGGTGAATTCCGCTTTCAATCTGTCTCAGGCCCGCAAACCGGCGCATCAGCGCGCCAATGCGACGGCGTGATCATTCCGCGGCGCGCTGCCGGATTCCCGCGCGGGGCGATTTGATCGGCGATGCTGTTGCCGCTGGCGGTGCTTGTTCGAACACCAGCAGCAGCCGTGACAACAGGCCGGCCAGTTGTTCAGCTTCCGCTTTGCTGAGATCGCCGAACAGCCGCGCCATCTCGCGGAAATGCACCTCGACGGCGCGATCCGCGAGCTTGCGGCCGGCGGGCGTGAGCGCCACCAACACGCCGCGCCGGTCGTGCGGATCCTTGATCCGGCGCACCCATCCGGCTTTTTCGACCCGGTCGATCCGGTTGGTGATGGCGCCCGAGGTGAGCAGCGATTCCCGATAGATGTCCGTCGGGTTGAGCTGAAATGGCGGACCGTTGCGGCGCAGCGTCAGGATCAGGCTGAAGCTTTCCCAGGTGAGGCCGAGCGGTTCGAGCCAGCCGCCGACGGCGTGGCGCTGCATATGCAGCCACAATCGCTGCACGCGTCCGAGGATTTCCACCGGAGAGGGGTCGAGATCGGGCCGTTCGCGCCGCCACGCCGCGACCATCGGAGTAATGGAATCGGAATTCTGCTTCCTGGGCGCGCGCGCCATGGCCTGCTCCTGCATCGATCCGCCCGATAATATATCTTGACGTTAAGATACTCAACGTTAGCATTATCGGACCCACAGGGAACGCAGGCCATGGATGTCATCGTTCGCGAGGTTGCCAAGGTGTGGAATGCCGGTGGCCGGGATCAGGTCGCGGCGCTCGCGCCCGTCAGCCACCGCTTCGCCTCCGGCTCGTTCTCCTGCCTGCTGGGGCCGAGCGGATGCGGCAAGAGCACACTGATCCGCCTCGTCGGCGGGCTGGAAAGCCTCAGCGGCGGAACGATCGAAATCCGCGATCCTGTCAGCTGCGCCCTGCAGCCGGTCGGCAAGCATTCGGTGATGATGTGGCAGGGCCTCAATCTGTTTCCCTGGCGGACGGTGATCGACAACGTCGCGTTCGGACCGGAAATGGAAGGCGTTTCCCGCAACGAACGTTATGCGAAGGCGCGCGAGGTGCTCGCGGTGACCGGTTTGCAGGCGTTCGCCGAGCATTATCCGCGGCAGTTGTCCGGCGGCATGCGGCAGCGTGTGGCGCTGGCGCGCGCGCTGATCATGGGCCGTCCGATCCTGCTGATGGACGAACCGTTCGCCGCGCTCGATGCGCAGACCAAGATCGTCATGCAGATCGAATTGCTGCGCATCTTCGAGGCTGCGCGCAAGACCGTGCTGTTCGTCACCCATGCGATCGACGAGGCCATCCTGCTTGGCGACGAAATCGTCGTCATGAGCGCGCGGCCGGGCCGCATCAAGGAGGTGATCCCGGTCAACCTGCCGCGCCCGCGTTCGCTCGATGTGGTGAAGACGCCGGAGTTCGGTCGGCTGTTCGACCATGCCTTCCATCTGATCCGGGAAGAGGTGACGCGGGCGATGGAGCAGCAGATGGCGGAGAGCGCCTGATGGCCCGCACCCTGATCAAGGGCGGCTATGTCGTCACCGTCGATGCGGAACGCGCGGTCTATCCGCGCGGCGCGGTGGTGATCGATGGCGACTTGATCGAGAGCGTCGGCGCGGACGCGCCCGAGGGCGATTATGATGCGGTGATCGATGCCACGGGAATGATCGTCATTCCGGGCCTGATCAATGCGCACCAGCATTTCTACTACCATCTGTTCAAGGGTGTCGCCAACGGACTGCTGATCGAGGACTGGTTTCCGCAGGTCGTGTTCCGTGTCACGCCGCATCTCACCGACGACGACATGGAGCTGACGGCATGGCTCGCCAGCATCGAGATGCTGCTGTCGGGAACGACCTGCGCGCTCAATCATCTGCGGGTGACATCGACCGAGACGACCCTGGGCCGCATCGCCGCGCCGAGCGAGGCGTTGGGCTTGCGCCAGGTGATCGGCAAGGAATTCCAGTGCCGCCTGCCGGGGAACCCCGCGCATCCGCGCACTCTTGAGGAAGAGATCGCGTATGTGGAAGACCTGATCCCGCGTTGGCGGTCGCGCGCCGGCGGCCTCACGCGGCTTTGCCTTGCCGCCGAATGCAATGCGATCTTCATCGATCAGCAGGTGACATCCGAGGAGATGCTGATCGCGGCCAAGCGGGTCGCCGACCGGCATGATCTCAAGATCACCACGCACATTTCCGCCGGCACGCTGTCGTTCGACAAGACCTATCTGCGCGTGCTGCGCAAGACCGGCCGCACAGACACGCAGACCCTGATGCAGCTCGGGCTGCTGGACGAGCGTTATATCCTCGCCCACGGCATCAACTGCACCGCGACGGATATCGCCATGATCGCGCAAAGCGGCGCGGCCGTCGCCTATACGCCGACCAGCGAGGCGGTGCGCGGCGGCGGCATCGGCCCGATCGCGCCGATGTGCGCGGCCGGCGTCACTGTCGCGCTCGGTTCCGACGGGCCGATGGTCGACTACTCGGTGGACATGGTCGAGCAGATGAAGGCGTGCTCGATGTTGCAGAACGCCAAGCATCTCGACCCCACGGCGATGCCGCCGGAACGCTGCCTCGAACTGGCCACCATCAATGCCGCGCGGGCGCTCGGCCTCGACGATGAGATCGGCTCGCTCGAAACGGGCAAGCGCGCGGACATCGCCATTTTCGATCTGGCGACGCCGCAGGCGACGCCGGCGAACAATCCGCTCACCAGTCTCGTTTATTCCGCGCGCGGCACCGACGCGCACACCGTCATCGTCAATGGCGAGATCGTCGTGCGCGCGCGCAAACTCGCGCGGCAGGCGGCGGTCGCCGACATCTTCGCGACCGCCAGCCGGCGGGCACAAACGATCATCGCGCAGTCCGGTCTGCAGGACCGGATGGCGTTGAACTGGCCTCATCGTCAATCGTGATCAACAGGGGAGTGTGAGATGACGCGTGCTTCGACGACCCGGCGAACCCTTCTCAAGGCCGGCACCGCTGCCGGCGCTCTGGCGCTGATGGGTGGCACGTTCCCACGGCCCGCGATTGCCCAGGGCAAGCTCGACCCGATCAATATCGCGGCATCTCCCTTCATCAATCAGGGCGCGATTTTCATGGCCACCGAACTCGGCTATTTCGCCAAGGTCGGCATCGAGCCGAAAGTGAAATCGTTCCCGGATGGGTCGCTGATCAATGCGCCGATGATTTCCGGCGAGGTTGATCTTGGGGTCGTGACCTGCAGCGCGGGCCTGTTCAATTCGTTGAGCCGCGGTGCGCCGATCCGCTCGCTGCTGTGCATCGGCCAGGGCAAGAAGGGCCGGGCCGTCACCGCCACGGTGGTTCGTCAGGATCACTATGACGCCGGCATGAAAACGGTTGCCGACCTCAAGGGCGCGAAGGGCAAAATCGTCGCGGTCGGCGCCGCCGGCAGCATCAATCAATACGGCATGGCGACCGGGCTGAAACTGGCCGGGCTCGATCCGGTGAAGGACGTGAACTGGCAGACCAATGTGGGCCAGCCGGACATCGTCAAGCAGCTTGGCCAGAAGCAGGTCGATGTCGCCGACATCACCTATCATCTCGCGTTCATCGCGCAGAAGCAGGGCTTCGGCAAGATCATCGTCAGCCGCGACGAGATTTTGCCGGATTCGCAAACCGCGATGGTCGCGGCGCGCCAGTCCTATCTCGACAAGAATCGCGATGCGGTGGTTCGTTTCGCGATGGCGCACATCCATGCCGCACGGTTGTTCAACAAGGTGGCCGGCGCGCCGGCGGAACATCGCAACATCGTCGAGATGATCACGAAATATATTTTCGTGAAGGACATCAATCTGCTCAACGCCGTCGCGCCGCATTGGGAGTGGATCGCGGAAGACGGCCGCCCGAACGAAAAGTCGGTGCTGGCGCAACAGGACATCTGGGCCGACACGTTCTCGATGGTCAGCAAGAAAGTACCGGCGGCGCAGATTTTCGACAGTTCGATTGCGGGCGAGGCGCTCGCCCGGCTCGAGAAGGAAAAGCCGTTCGGTTGATCGACGCAATCAGGCGTAGCGAAGGACGGGAGCGGGGATGCCGCAGAAATTGAGCTGGTCAGATCGGATCGGAGCCGGTGTGTTCTATCACCTGCCGGCGATCGTCTCCTTCATCCTGTTCTTCGCCGCCTGGGAAATTCTGGTGCAATGGCGGGACATCCCGCCGATCTATCTGCCGGCGCCGTCGGCCATTCTGGTTACGTTGTGGAAGATGGCCGCGGATGGCTCGCTGTTCTACCACCTCGGCATCACGCTGTTCCGCATCTTTGCCGGATTCATCGTCGCCGCGGTGGTCGGTGTCGGCCTCGGCATCTGGATGGGCATGTCGCCAATGGTGGCGCGGGTGCTCGATCCCTGGATCGCGACGCTTTATCCGCTGCCGAAAATCTCGCTGATCCCGCTGCTGATCATCTGGCTCGGCACCGGCGAGCTTTACAAGATTTCGCTCAGTGCGTTCTCGGCGTTTCTGCCGATCCTCATCAGCAGCTATTCCGGCATCCGGCAGGTCGATCCCGATCTGTTGAAGACAGCCGCCGACCTCGGCGCCAGCCGGCATCAGATCCAGGCCAAGGTGGTGATTCCGGCCTCGGTGCCGGCGATCGTCGCCGGCCTGCAGCTCGGCATGGGCATCGCCATCATTCTTGTAGTGGCTGCGGAGATGATCGGCGGTTCGGGGCAGACCGGCATCGGCTATCTGTTGATCAGCGCCGGTCAGGTGCTCGAAACCGAAAAAGTGTTCGCCTGCCTGCTGGTGCTCGCGGCGGCCGGCGCCGTCATCACCAAGGGCCAGGACTATATCAGCCGCAAGATCGCCCCTTGGGGCTTCGCCACCTGACCTATTGAACTTTTGCCAGACCTTGAACCGGGACACCCACACGATGACGACCAGCGACCGTGAGATCAGTCACCTCGAAGGCACACCATTCCAGAAGTCACGCGCATTCTCGCCGGCGATCGTGACGCGCGGCGGCCGCACGGTCTGGCTCGCCGGCCAGACCACCACCACCGATCTCGACGGAAAGCCGATCCCGCACGATTTCGAGGCGCAGGCGCGCACCTGTTTCGCGCTGATCGGGAAGACGTTGGAGCGGGTCGGCGGCAACCTCAGCGATCTCGTGACGATGACGGTGTTCATCAACGATCCGCGTCACGGCGATCAGTTCGTCAAGCTGCGGCAGGAACTGTTCTCCGACGGGAAGTTTCCGTGCAGCGCGCTGCTGACGGTGTCGAATTTCGCGCATCCCGGCATCCTGATCGAAATCCAGGGCATCGCCGTCGTGCCGTAAGGCGCGAATGCCGCACGAAGTCCGGCGCGGGGCGGTCCGGGGCCGCCCCGTTTGCATATGAGGAGCGGTTGGCCGCACCCTTGTCAGGCCGGGCCGGGCAGGTCACAACGGCACCGGTCAAGGACGAGGTGCGGCATGCGCGGCAAGGACAATATGCGGACCGGCGGTCAGGTGCTGGTGGACCAGCTCGCGGTGCACGGCGTCACCCATGCCTTCTGCGTGCCGGGCGAAAGCTATCTCGCCGCGCTCGATGCGCTGCATGACAGCGCCATCGAGCTGATCGTTTGCCGGCAGGAAGGCGGCGCCGCCTGCATGGCGGAAGCGCATGGCAAGGCGACCGGCCGGCCCGGCATCTGCTTCGTCACCCGCGGCCCCGGCGCAACCAATGCGTCGGCCGGCGTGCATATCGCGCGGCAGGACGACACGCCGATGATCCTGTTCGTCGGCCAGATCGGCCGCGACATGCGCGAACGCGATGCGTTCCAGGAACTCGACTATCGCGCGGTGTTCGGCACCATGGCGAAATGGGCGACCGAGATCGACGATCCGGCGCGCATCCCCGAGATCATCTCGCGCGCTTTCTATGTCGCCACCAGCGGTCGGCCCGGTCCGGTGGTGATCGCGCTGCCGGAAGACATGCTGGTGGAGCGCATCGCCGTCGCCGATGCCTTGCCGTATCGCGAGATCGGTACCGCGCCGGCGGCCGCGGAGATGCAGGAAATGGCGGCGCTGCTCGCCAAGGCGAAGGCGCCGATGGTGATCGCCGGCGGCAGCCGCTGGTCGCAGGAGGCGTGCAATGAGTTGATGGCGTTCGCCGAGCGTTGGTCGTTGCCGGTCTGCACCACGTTCCGCCGCGCGCATCTGATCGACGCGCTGCATCCCTGCTACGCCGGCGACCTCGGCATCGGCCCCAACCCGAAGCTCTTGGCGCGGGTGAAGGAGGCCGATCTCATCGTCATGATCGGCGACCGCATGAGCGAGATGTCGTCGCAGGGTTATACGCTGTTCGGCATCCCGAACGTGCAGATGCCGCTCGTCCATGTGCATCCCGGCGCGGAAGAACTCGGCCGCGTCTATGCGCCGCGTCTCGCCATCAACGCCACGCCGGTTGCGTTCTGCGCGGCGCTGGCCACGCTGTCGCCGCCGCCGAAGCCGGTCTGGGCGGACACCGCGCGCGCGGCGCATGCCGACTATCTCGCCTTCAGCGAGACGGCGACGCCGGTGCCGGGCAGCGTCAATCTCGGCGAGGCGATCTGCCATCTGCGCACGGTGCTGCCGACGGATGCGATCATCTGCAACGGCGCCGGCAATTTCGCCGGCTGGATTCACCGGTTCTACCGTTTCCGGTCGTTCGCCACGCAGCTTGCACCGACCTCGGGCTCGATGGGTTACGGCGTGCCGGCCGCGGTCGGCATCAAGGCGCTCTATCGCGACCGGCCGGTGGTCTGCATCGCCGGGGACGGCGATTTCCTGATGCACGGTCAGGAATTCATGACGGCGGTGCAGTACGAACTGCCGGTCATCATCGTCGTATTCGACAACGGCATGTATGGCACCATCCGCATGCACCAGGAGCGGGAATATCCCGGCCGCGTCGTCGCCACCGCGCTGAAGAATCCGGATTTCGCCGCTTATGCGCGTGCGTTCGGCGGTTTCGGCGTGACGGTGACGAAAACCGCGGATTTCCCGGCGGCGTTCAAGGCCGCGCAGGACTCCGGTCAACCGGCGATCATCCATCTCAAGGTCGACGCCGAAGGCATCACGCCCTCGACCACGCTGACGGCGATCCGCGAAAAGGCGCTGGCGGCGAAAGCCTGAGTGGTTCGGGAGGACAACGCCGCGCGGTTCTGTCCGCCGCGCGGTTGGCGATCACCTCTTGCGTTCTGCGTTTGAATCGTCATTCACTCATTCATGCCGTACCGCCAGACCGCCAATGTGCTGCGTCGTCTTGCCGAGCGCGAGGATTCGATCCTCGACGCGGCGCGCGATGCGGCGGCGGAGGGCGGCATCCGCGCGGTGCAGATCGTGCCGGTAGCGCAGCGCGCCGGCATCGCCGCCGGTACGGTGTATCGTTATTTCCCGGCCAAATCCGATCTGGTCGCACAACTGGTTGCTACCGTGTCGGCGCGCGAGATCGCGGCGATGCGTGATGCCGCGACGGTTGCGCCGGGGCCACTGTCGGCGCTGGCGGCGGCGATCGTCACCTTCGCCATGCGCGCGTCGGCGCAGCGCCGTCTCGCTTATGCCTTGCTCGCCGAGCCGGCGGACACCGAATTCGATGCGCCGCGCGGCGCTTACCGGCAGGCGCTGGTGGCCGAACTCTCCGCGCGCATCACCGCGGCGATGACGGAAAATGTACTGCCGGAACAGGACGTGACGCGCGCGGCGCCGGCCGTGGTCGGCGCGCTGATCGACGGGCTGCTCGGTCCGGCGGCGCGTGAGGTTACGGACGATCCGGCGCAAGGCCGGGAGGCGGTGCAGGAAATGGCGCTGTTCGCCTTGCGCGCGCTCGGCATCGTTGATGCCCATGCGCGCGGTCTCGTGGCGCATGCGGCGATGCCGGCGACCAACTGACCGTCACCCCGCCGCATCGACGTTGAGCGTCACCAGCTCCACCGCCGCGTCGTCCGGGTCGTCGGCGACGGCGAAGCCAAGCTCGCGGCACATCGCCAGCATGGTGACGTTCTCGCGCAGCACCTGACCATGCACGGTGTGGATGCCGCGCTGCCGCGCGGTGGCGATCATCCGCTGCATCAGCATCCAGCCGAGGCCCTGACCCTTGAGCCGCGACTGCACCAGCACGGCGAATTCGCCCGCTTCGTCGCCGGCGTCGTTATGCAGCCGCACCACGCCGAGCATTTTACCGGTCGTCTCGTCGAGCGCGATCAGCGCGAAGGCATGCGCCCGGTCGAACCGGGTCAGCCGGTCGAGCAGCGCCTTGCTGAGAACCACCAGCGGCGCGAACATCCGCAGGCGGATGTCCTCCGGCGTCACCGTGGCCAGAAAATCCGGATAGAGCGCCGCATCGTCAGGATGCAGCGGACGGATCAGGACGCGCGTGCCATCCCGCAACGTATCGCGATAATTGGCGATTGGAGATGCGGCGCGCGCTGTCCTGGTCGTGGGAGAACTCCCCGGCGGTTACTTCTTGCTGCCGTCGGCCTTGAACTGGGCGAGATAGGCCCACAGGTTCTTGGCCTCGGTCTCGTTCTTGATGCCGGCGAACACCATCTTGGTGCCGGGGATCTTGGCCTTGGGATCCTTGATGTATTCAAGGAACTGGGCCTCGTTCCAGGTGATGCCGGACTTCTTGTTGGCATCGGTATAGTTGTAATTCGGCGCCTCGCCGGAATGGCGGCCGTCGAGGCCGTTCAGCTCCGGACCGACCTTGTTCTTGGCGCCGGGGCCGACCGCATGGCAGGGCAGGCACTTCTTGAACGAGTTTTCCCCGGCGCTCAGATCCTGCGCCGCGGCGAAACCCGCCGAACCCACCACCATTGCTATTGCCACTGCCATTGCCTTCATCGCACCTGCTCCTGAGAGTATTGGGTCGCCCCGCGGATATTCCATTTTCTGCACGGAATAACCAGTTGTACAATCTCTAATATAGTCGAGGTTGAATATGTCCGTTCGGATGCCCCCCGTCGACCAGGCCGTGCTGGACCGGCGCGCGCAAATCGTCGCGGCGCTGCGCCAGATCGTGCCCGGCGAGGGGGTGATCGCCGCCGAGCGGGAGATGCGGCCGTTCGAATCTGACGGTCTGCCGGCCTACAAGCAACTCCCCATGGTCGTGGTTTTGCCGGAGACCACCGGGCAGGTGGCCGAGGTGCTGCGCTACTGCCACGCCAACGGCATCAAGGTGGTGCCGCGCGGGGCCGGAACGTCGCTGTCGGGCGGGGCGCTGCCGCTCGCCGACGGCGTGTTGCTCGGCATGGCCAAGTTCAACCGCGTGCGCGAGATCGATTTCGACAACCGCGTCGCGGTGGTGGAGCCCGGCGTCACCAATCTCGCTGTCACCAAGGCGGTGGAGCACGAGGGTTTCTACTACGCGCCCGATCCGTCGTCGCAGATCGCCTGCACCATCGGCGGCAACATCGCGGAAAATTCCGGCGGTGTGCACTGCCTGAAATACGGCATGACCACCAACAACGTGCTCGGCTGCGAGATCGTATTGATGACCGGCGAGATTCTGCGCCTCGGCGGCAAGCATCTCGACGCCGGCGGCTACGATCTGCTCGGCGTCGTCACTGGTTCGGAGGGCTTGCTCGGCGTCGTCACCGAGATCACCGTCCGCATCCTGAAGAAGCCGGAGACGGCGCGCGCGGTGCTGGTCGGTTTCACCACCTCGGAGGATGCCGGCGAATGCGTCGGCCGCATCATCGGCGCCGGCATCATTCCCGGCGGCATGGAGATGATGGACGCGCCGGCGATCCACGCGGTCGAGGAATTCGTCCATGCCGGCTATCCGCTCGATGTCGAGGCGTTGCTGATCGTCGAAGTTGACGGGCCGCAAGCCGAGGTCGACGACCTGATTGGCCGTGTCGAGAAGATCGCCCAGGACTGCCGTTCCACCGTCTGCAAGGTGTCGCAGTCGGAGGAGGAGCGGCTGCTGTTTTGGGCCGGGCGCAAGGCGGCGTTCCCGGCGGTCGGCCGCATCTCGCCCGATTATTATTGCGTCGATGGCACCATCCCGCGCGGGCAGCTGCCGCTGGTGCTCAGGCGCATGCGAGAGCTATCGGAGCATTACGGCCTGCGCGTCGCCAATGTGTTCCACGCCGGCGACGGCAACCTGCATCCGCTCATCCTCTACGATGCCAATGTGCCGGGCGAACTCGACAAGACCGAGGAATTCGGCGCCGAGATTCTCAAACTGTGCGTCGAGGTCGGCGGCGTGCTCACCGGCGAGCACGGTGTCGGCGTGGAGAAGCGTGACCTGATGCCGACGATGTTCTCGCAGATTGATCTCGACGCGCAGCAACGCATCAAATGCGCGTTCGATGACAAGGGGCTGCTCAACCCCGGCAAGGTATTCCCGCAGTTGCAACGCTGCGCCGAACTCGGCCGCATGCACATTTCCGGCGGCAAGCTGCCGTTCCCTGACATTCCGCGGTTCTAGAACATGGCCGACATCGTCAAACCTCGCGACGCAAAGGACGTCGAGGATGCCGTGCGCTTCGCCGTCTCCAACGAGACGGCGCTGGAGGTGGTTGGCGCGGGAACCAAGCGCGGCATCGGCCGGCCGCTGCAGACCGATATGACGCTCGATCTCTCCGGTCTGAGCGGCATCGTGCTCTACGAGCCGGAGGAACTGGTGCTGACCGCGCAGGCCGGCACGCCGCTCGCGGTGATCGAGGAGGCCGTGCGCGCGGCCAACCAGGAACTGGCGTTCGAACCGATCGACTATGCGCCGCTGTTCGGCGGCGCGGCGGGCGGCGGCACCATCGGGGGCGTCATCGCCGCCAACCTGTCCGGGCCGCGGCGCATCCGTCAGGGCGCGGCGCGCGATCATTTCCTCGGCGCCAAGGGTGTCACCGGCCGTGGCGACGCGGTGAAGACCGGCGGTCGCGTGGTGAAGAACGTCACCGGCTACGATCTCTGCAAGCTGATCGCCGGATCGTGGGGGACGCTCGCCGCGCTCACTGAAGTCACCATCAAGGTGCTGCCGTGCGCCGAGACGGAAACCACGGTGGTCGTGCACGATCTCGACGATAAAACAGCCATGCGCGCCATGGCCGCGGCGATGGGCTCGTCGTTCGATGTGTCGGGCGCGGCGCATCTGCCGGATCACATCGCCGCGCATTTCGACGGGTTGCCGGAAGAGGGCGCCTCCACCTGCCTGCGGGTCGAAGGCTTCGCGGTGTCGGTCAAGCATCGCCGCGAGACGCTGGCGGCGCTGCTCGCGCCGTTCGGCCGCGTCAGCTTCGTTGAGGCTGAATCGTCGCGTGCGCTGTGGCGCAGCATCCGCGACGCCAGGCCGTTTGCGCACGGGCAGGGCCTCAAGCGGCCGCTGTGGCGTATCTCCACCGAGCCGATGCGCGGCGCGGACCTGGCCGATCTGATCCCGCCCTCGGCGCAGATGTTCTACGACTGGGCTGGCGGTCTCGTCTGGGTCGGCATGCCGGTCGAGGAGGAGCCCGACGCGGCGGCGATCCGTAGCGCGGTCGCGGCGATCGGCGGTCATGCGACGCTGGTGCGCGCGCCGGTCGCGGCGCGCGCGGCGAACGATGTGTTTCCGCCGCAGGAGGCCGGTCTCGCCGCGCTGTCGAAGCGGGTGAAAGACAGTTTCGATCCGAACGGCGTGCTCAATCCCGGCCGCATGTGGGCAGGGATATGACGATGCAGTCGCTTTCAGGTCGCGGTTTTGACCACCATCGCGCCGGCGCCGAGCATCGCGCCGCCCCACAGCGCCGCCGACGCCCAGTTGGCGATCTGGAACGTCGCCGCCGGCATGCCGAGCATTCCGGCGAGGATCGGCACCGTGGCGCGCAGCGGGCCGATGAAGCGCGCCAGCACGATGCTCGCCGCGCCGTATTTGTTGAAGAACGCTTCGCCGCGTGGCAGCAGGTCGGGCCGTTTGCGGAAATATTTGAACTGATGGATGCGGTCCTGGAACGTGTCGCCGATCCAGTAGGACAGCCAGTTGCCGAGCCCCGCGCCGATGACGATGGCGAGAGCGACCGGCATGAGGTCGAGATAACCGCCGGCGATCATCGCGCCGGCGCCCATCAGGATCGCGTTGCCGGGAACGATCAGCGCGACGACCGCGAGCGAGCGGGCAAAGGCGAGCGCGAACACCAGCGGCACCGCCCAGGCCTGATGCGCCTTGAGGATGTCGAGACCCGGCGCGACGATGTCGTGCAGTGTTGGCATGAGGCATGGCTGTCGCAGCCACGGGGTATCATCGTCAAGCCGTCCCTTTGCCACGTATGGCATTTTGTTGCGGGGCACTGAGTTCCGATATGCAAACCAACTTCTCGCTGGCGCAGCTCGCCGATCCGGATATCCAGGAAGCCGACAAGATCCTGCGGGCCTGCGTGCATTGCGGCTTTTGCACCGCGACCTGTCCGACCTATGTGCTGCTGGGTGATGAGTTGGATTCGCCGCGCGGGCGCATTTACCTGATCAAGGACATGCTGGAGAACGACCGCCCGGCGACGCGCGAGGTGGTCAAGCATATCGACCGTTGTCTCTCCTGCCTGTCGTGCATGACCACCTGTCCGTCGGGCGTGCACTACATGCATCTGGTCGATCATGCGCGCGATCACATCGAACAGACCTACAAGCGGCCGCTGTTCGATCGCGCGCTGCGGGGGCTGCTGGCGGCGGTGATGCCGTACAACGGACGCTTCCGCATCGCCATGACCGCGGGCCTGCTCGGCAAGCCGTTCGCGCCGGTGTTGCAGGCGCTCGGCCTCAAGCGGATGGCGGCGATGTTGCGGCTGGTGCCGTCGCGCATGCCGACGCCTCCGAAGCATACCGGCCGCCGCGTGTTCCTGGCGAACGGTCCGCGCAAGCAGCGCGTCGCGCTGCTCGGCGGCTGCATCAATCCGATCCTCGCGCCGAACGTCCAGGACGCGGCGATCCGCCTGCTCAATCGCTTCGGCACCGAGGTGGTGCTGGCCGAAGGCGACACCTGCTGCGGCTCGCTGGTGCATCACATGGGCAAGGAAGAACAGGCGCTGGCGCTGGCCCGCAACCAGATCGATACGTGGATGCGCGAGATCGACGGCGAGGGGCTCGACGCGATCCTCGTCACCGTGTCCGGCTGCGGCACGACGATCAAGGATTACGGCTTCATGCTGCGCACCGATCCCGCTTACGCCGAGAAGGCGGCGCGGGTGTCGGCGCTGGCGCGCGACGTCACCGAATATCTCTACGGCGTGGACATGCCGTCGCCGCAGCGTCCGCAACGGCTCACCGTCGCCTATCACGCCGCCTGTTCGCTGCAGCATGGGCAGAAGGTGACGCGCGAGCCGAAGGCGCTGCTCGCCAAGATGGGCTATGTGGTGAAAGAGGTGCCCGAGGCGCATCTGTGCTGCGGCTCGGCCGGCACCTACAACATCATGCAGCCGGAGATCGCGACCAGGCTGCGCGACCGCAAGGTCGCCAATATCGCGCGCACGCAACCGGACGTGATCGCCGCCGGCAATATCGGCTGCATCATGCAGATCGCATCGGGCACCGGCGTGCCGGTGGTGCACACCGCCGAACTGCTGGACTGGGCGAGCGGCGGACCGCCGCCGCCGGCGCTGGTGAACGCGGCGCGGACGGCACCGGCCGCTGCCGCCAGGGCCGTTGCCGAACCGGTCTCGTAAACCTCCCCGAAAAAACTGCGGCGGATCGCTCCGCCGCAGCCGAGTTTGCGCCGATGGGCCGTCAGCCGATGGCTGCCGCGAGCTTCAGCACATGCGCGCGCACGTCCTTCGCCCACGGCGCGGTCAGCCGTTCCAGCTTCGCGCTGTCGCCGGCGAACAGCGCACGCGCCGCTTCGTCGAAGTCGCTCATATTGCCGGCCATCGCCGACATGAAGCGATAGGCCGCCTCCTGCCGCGCGCGCTTGCGGTCACGCGTGCCGCTGGTCTTGCGGGCATCCTCGACCAGCTTGCGGAGCGCTACCGATGCGCCGCCCGGCTGGGCGCTGAGCCAGTCCCAGTGGCGCGGCAATAGCGTCACCTCGCGGGGGACGACGCCGAGCTTCGGCCGGCCCGGCCCGCGCGGCGCGTCGGCGACGGGCGCCGGCGCTGATCCGGTTGGCGTGGTCAGCCGCGCCAGCACGTCCTTGCCGGTGCCGCGGAAATCCACCTCGATCGGTTCGCTGGTTTCGCTGTTGAACAGCAGCACCGGCCCGCTGCCGCCGCGGTCGGCGGCTTTCTTGGCTTTGAGCGCGACATCGGCGAGCGCGCCTTCGGCGATGCGGCGATGCCCCTCGAAGGCAATGGCCGCGGTGTCATGTCTTGCTGTGCTTCTTGCCATGATTGGCTCTCCATCGTCAGGGCAGGGCACCTGTGCGAACTCGACGGCCCTGCGGTCGAGGGTCTATTTAATCCGGGTAAAACAGATGTCAATATCGTCCGGGTAAAATAAGGACTGCCTGCGTCGTCGGCATTTGCCGAAATTGTAGGCACGCGGCCGTGCTGTGTTCGATTCACCACACCCGGATTCAATCTGCGGTGTCGAGTGACGGAAGCGGAACTGTTGCCCAAGGAGGCAGCAGTTGCCGTTCTTATCGTCTTGCTGACTCACCTGCGTGCACCGCACGTTCGCCCCAGGTGTTGTCGTCGTTGTTCGTGTGTCGAACCGACTGAATGCAAAGGGGGCGAGTTCATGAAGCGAGTGCTGGTATCTATGATGGCCTTGGCGGCGCTCGGCGCCACTGTGGCCGCGCCGGTGGCGGAAGCCGCCGACATGGCGGTGAAGGCGCCGAAACTGGTCGCGCCGCCGCCGTCGCCATGGGACATCGCGTTCGGCGCGGCGGTGATGAACGATTACATCTTCCGCGGCATCACGCAGTCGAACCACAAGCCGTCGGTCGCGGCTTATTTCGAGCCGCGCTACAACATCAACAAGAACCTGCAGCTGTACGCCGGCATCGCCGGTGAGAGCATCAGCTTCGCCAACCGCGCCGCCGCCGAGATTGATTTCTACGGCGGTATCCGCCCGACCGTCGGCCCGGTGCAGTTCGATTTCGGTTACTGGTACTACTACTATCCGGGTGGAACCTGCTTCGGCGGCACCGATGCGCGCTGCTCGCCGGCGCTGCCGAACGGCAATGTCATCAAGTCGGTCAACGATTTCTGGGAAGTCTACGCCAAGGCGAGCTACGCGCCGATCGAACCGCTCACGCTCGGCGTCAACTTCTACTACTCGCCGAACTTCCTGAACCTCGGTGCCAGCGGTGAATATCTGTCGGGCACGGCCAAGTATGTGTTCCCGGCGTTCGCCAGCGGCCTCGGCATGTATGTCTCCGGCGAACTCGGCCAGCAGTGGCTCGGCACCACCGATCCGTTCTACGGCACCGCGACGTTCCCGCTCGGCGTCAAGCTCAAGGACTACATGACCTGGAACGTCGGTATCGGCTTCACCTACAAGGTGTTCACCCTCGACCTGCGTTACTCGGACACCAATCTGAGCAAGGGCGATTGCAACGCCTTCACCGGCGATCCGGGTGCGTCCGGCACGAGCAACGTGACGGCGATCAATCCCGGCGGTCTCGGCTCGCGCTGGTGCGGCGCGGCCTTCATCGCCAAGCTGTCGGCGGATCTGACGCTTGACAGCCTGAAGTAAAATCCGGAGACCGTGTCTCCCGAAGGCGGCGGCCCACTCGGCCGCCGCCTTTTTTTGTTACAAACGCATCATGCCGAATCTGCGCGCCTTGCTGGTGATCGTCCTTGCTGCCGTCGGCGGCGCGATCGCGGTCGGCGGAATGCTCACGGCCTCGGAGACCACGCATTTTCCGCTGCTGCTGATTCCGTTCGGCACCTCGATCCTGGTGGTGTTCGGTTCGCCCGAAGCGACGCCGGCACAGCCGCGCTCGCTGATCGGCGGGCATCTGGTGAGCGCCGCGGTCGGCCTGCTGGTGCTCAAGCTGGTCGGGCCGCATGCCTGGGCGGCGGCCGCCGCCGTCGGGCTATCGATGGTGGCGATGCATCTGACGCGGACGTTTCATCCGCCGGCGGGGATCGATCCACTGATCATCGTCGTCAACAACATGCCGCTGACCTATTTGCTGCTGCCGGTCGCGGTCGGCGCGCTGACGCTCGCGCTGTTCGCCGGGCTGTGGCACCGGCTGGTCACCCGCGTGCCGTGGCCGGAGCGGTGGTGGTAAAGCGTTAGGCTCCAGCCGTCAGCCTGCGTCCGTCACCATGAACGCGCCGTCCTTCGGCGCGATGACGATCCGGCGCGCATGCCATTGCGCCAAGGTCGCGCGGTGGCCGATCGACACGATCGTGGCGCGCGGCAGCCGCTCCGCCAGCAGGCGATAGAGATCGGCCTCGGCGTCTTCGTCCAGCGAGGCGGTCGCCTCGTCGAGCAGCAGGATATCCGGCTGCTGCAGCAACGCGCGGGCAATGGCGAGGCGCTGTTGCTCGCCGAGCGACAGCATCCGGTTCCAGTGTTCCTCGCGGGCGATGTCGCCGGCGAGCCGCGCCAGTCCGACGGCGCGGATTGCCTCGGCAACGCGTTCCGGCGCGATCGTGCCCGCCGGCGCCGGATAGGACACCGCGGCGGCGAGCGAGCCGACCGGGAAATACGGCCGTTGCGGCACCGTCATCAGCCGCGTCTGCGGCGGCAGCGCGATATCGCCAGCCCGATAAGGCCAGATGCCGGCGATGGCGCGGATCAGCGTCGACTTGCCGGAACCGGACGGGCCGGTGAGCAGCACGCGCTCGCCGGTCTTGATGGCAAGGTTCGGCACGGCAACCAGTGTGCGGCCGTCCGGCAGGGAGAGCGTCACGTTCGACAGGGCAATGGCTGTTTGATCCGCCGCGTTGTCAGCGCGCGAACCGGTTTCCGCTTCCCGCGAAACCGCGCCGGTCTGTGCCGCCGCCTCAGTCTGTGCCGCCGCCTTCTTGGTGGCCTGCTCGAATCCGGACAGACGGTCGATCACCGATTTCCAGTCGGCGATATCGGCATAAGCGCCGACGAAGAACGACATCGCCTGCTGCACATAGCCGAACGCGGAAGCCGTCTGCATGACGGTGCCGAGCTGCACCACGCCGGCGAAATAGGCGGGCGACACCATGATGTAGGGAAACACCACCGCCGCCTGATCGAAGCCTGCGCCGAAGAACGTCAGTTGCTTCTGCCGCGACATGATCGCGCGCCAGTTGGCGACCACGTTGCCGAACCGCCCCATCAGCCGCGCCGTTTCCGCCGTCTCGCCCTTGAGCAGCGCGATCTGTTCGCCGTGCTCGCGGGTGCGCACCAGATCGAAACGGAAATCCGCTTCGTATCGCTGTTGCAGGAAGGCGAGGCGGATCAGCGGCCGGCCGATCAGATGCGCGAACAGCGTGCCGAATACCGAATAGATCAACGCCGCCCAGATCAGATAGCCGGGAATGCTCCAGGTCATCCCGAACAGATGCAGCGGGGCTGCTTCCGACAGGCCCCACAGGATCACCACGAACGAGAAGATCGTGACCACCGAGTTGAGGAAGGCGAGGCCGATCCGCAGCGCGCGGTCGGCGAACAGCCGCAGGTCTTCGGCGATGCGCTGGTCCGGGTTGTCGGCGGCATCGCCGATCAGCTGCATGCGATAGTGGGTGCCGTCCGCGAGCCAGGTGTCGAGATAGCGCCGCGTCATGAAGGCGCGCCAGCGGATCTGCAGCCACTGATTGAGATAGAGCTGATAGACCTTGAGCACGATGTAGCCGGCGGCGAGGACGCAGAAATAGCCGAGCTGGCTGACGAACACGTTCCAGTCGCGATCCTGCAGCGCGTTGTAGAAGCCGTTGTTCCAGCGGTTCACCAGCACGGTCAGGCCGACGACGCCAAGCTCGATGGCGATCAGCGATGCGAGCAGGATGCGGCCGGCCCAGCGGTCCTCGGAATGGAAATAGGGCGCTGCGATCCGCCAGATGGTGGCGAGGGTGGACAGCAATCCGCGCACGGGGAACTCCGGAATGGTGCAGAGCGCAACGAAAGTCGGTGGAGAGTTGCTGATATCGACTTTCTGCTGAGAGCGAAATCCAGGCGCTTCTAAAATCTCGATAAATTCCGGCTAACGGCGCTTGCGGACGTCCCGCCGCGCTCTTGCCGGTGATGAGGCTGTGACTTCTTATCCCCCGGCCGCGCGGCCGCCTAATGACAATCCGGTAAGCCGCGCCTCGAACAACAAGGCCGCTGCGCGATCTGCGCCCATGTTACGGACTTGTGGCGTTGACGACGGCGGCCTGGGGAAACACCCCAGGGGAAACGCCGAAGGAACACGCCAATGTGGAACCAGGTCTACAATCCGTTTGGAAATGCCGCGCTCTCGACGGTCGCCGCTGCGTTGCCGGTGGTCACGCTGCTGGTGCTGATCGCGTCCAACAAGGTGAAGGCGCATATCGCCGCCATCATCGCCTTGATCGTCGCCAATCTGGTGGCGATCTTCATCTTCACGATGCCGGCCGGCATGTCGATCCGCTCGACCGTGCTCGGCGCCGTCACCGGGTTCTTCCCGATCGGCTGGATCGTGCTCAACGTTATCTTCCTCTACCGGCTGACGGTGGAGAAGGGCGCGTTCGAGACGCTGCAACAGACCATCGGCAGCGTCAGCAATGACCGTCGCATCCAGTTGCTGCTGATCGCGTTCTGCTTCGGCGCGTTCTTCGAGGGCGCGTCCGGTTTCGGCACGCCGGTCGCGGTCACCGGTGCGATCCTGATCGGGCTCGGCTTCTCGCCGCTCGCGGCATCGGGCCTGTCGCTGATCGCCAACACCGCGCCGGTCGCCTATGGCGCGCTCGGCACGCCGATCGCCGGCCTGTCGAGCGTCACGGGCATCGACCCGTTCCTGCTCGGCGCAATGGTCGGGCGGCAGTTGCCGTTCTTCTCGCTGATCGTGCCGCTCTGGCTGATCGTGGTGTTTGCCGGCTGGCGCGGTGCGCTCGCCATCTGGCCGGCGATCCTCGTCACCGGCGTGTCGTTCGCGATCCCGCAATATCTGATCTCGAACTTCATCAATCCGTGGATCGTCGATATCGGCGCGTCGCTGATCTCGATGGCGTGCCTGATCGGCTTCCTGAAAATCTGGCAGCCACGGGAAATCTGGACCTCGGCGGCGTTGCGGGTGAAGGACGATTCCGCCGTCGGCCGTCCGGCACCCGCTGCGGCGGCGCGGCCGGCCTCGCGCGGCGAGGTCTGGATGGCGCTGATGCCGTGGATCGTCGTCTGCGTGATCCTGCTGCTGTGGGGCACCAACTGGTTCAAGGGCCACGTTAATCCGTGGGCCACCTGGAACTACGCGGTGCCGGACCTGCACAACATGATCAACAAGGTGGCGCCGGTCGCGGCCAAGCCGACGCCCGAGGGGGCGGTGTTCTCGTTCACCTGGCTCACCTACACGGGCTCGGGCATGCTGATCGCCGCGATCATCTCCGGCTTCATCATGGGCTTCTCGCCGGCGCGGATCGTCACGGAATACGGAAAGACCATCAAGGTCTGTGCCTATTCCTTGATCACCATCTCAGCGATGCTGGCGATCGGCACGCTGACCCGGATGTCCGGCATCGATGCGACCCTCGGCCTGGCGTTTGCCGGGACCGGGGTGCTCTACCCGTTCTTTGGCACGTTGCTCGGCTGGTTGGGCGTGGCGCTGACCGGGTCCGATACGGCCTCGAACGTACTGTTCGGCAACCTGCAGAAGATCACGTCCGAGCAACTCGGCCTGTCGCCGATCCTGATGAGCGCGGCGAACTCGTCCGGCGGCGTGATGGGCAAGATGATCGACGCCCAGTCGATCGTGGTGGCCTCCACCGCGACCAACTGGTTCGGCCACGAAGGCACGATCCTGCGCTTCGTGTTCTGGCATTCGATCGCGCTGGCCTGTCTGGTCGGCATCTTCGTGATGGCGCAGGCTTACATCTTCACCGGGATGATCGTGCACTAAACAGGTTCCAGGGAGCCTGCGTTGCGGAAAAGGCCGGCTTTGCCGGCCTTTTTCTATGCGCCCGGATCGGCGATGGAATGAACGCGCCGGGATGGTGTTGATGGCATGGCTGATGGCATGGCGACCGGGTTGCCGTTGCCCAACCCGTCCCATCCGGGTTTTGCGTACAAACTCAGGTGGTTTGATACCGCCGTGATTGACTAACGTCTAAGAAGCGACAACAATTTGCGATAGAACGATCGAAATCGTCGAACGAAAAAGCCGACCGAAACAGGCGGCATCTCATGGGAGGGCGACAATGATTCAAGCTGACAGGAAAAGTGTGTCCGCGACCCGCCGCAAATTCCTCGGCGGCGCAGCGGTCGGTGTGGCCGCGATCGGGGCTCCGAGCATCGTTTCGGCGCAGGGCCCGATCAGCATGCGCTGGCAGAGCACCTGGCCGTCGAAGGATATCTTCCACGAATACGCGCTCGACTACGCCAAGAAGGTCAACGACATGACCGGCGGCGACCTGCGCATCGAGGTGCTGCCCGCGGGCGCGGTGGTGCCGGCGTTCGGCCTTCTGGAAGCAGTGACCAAGGGTACGCTCGACGGCGGCCACGGCGTGCTGGTCTATCACTACGGCAAGCAGACGGCGCTCGCGCTGTGGGGCTCGGGTCCGGGTTTCGGCATGGACGCCACCATGCTGCTCGCCTGGCACAAATACGGCGGCGGCAAGGAACTGCTGGAAAAGCTGTACGGCTCGATCGGCGCCAATGTCGTGTCGTTCCCGTATGGGCCGATGCCGACGCAGCCGCTCGGCTGGTACAAGAAGCCGGTGACCAAGGTCGACGACTTCAAGGGCCTCAAGTTCCGCACCGTCGGCATCTCCATTGACGTGTTCCAAGGCCTCGGCGCCGCGGTGAACGCGCTCCCCGGCGGCGAAATCGTCGCGGCGATGGATCGCGGCCTGCTCGATGCGGCCGAGTTCAACAATGCGTCGTCGGATCGCGCGCTCGGCTTCTCGGACGTGTCGAAGGTCTGCATGTTGCAGAGCTATCACCAGAACGCCGAGCAGTTCGAGATCATGTTCAATAAGGACAAGTACAACGCGCTGCCGGAGAAGATGCGGGCGATCATCTTCAACGCGGTCGAGGCGGCGAGCTACGACATGTCGGTGAAGGCGGTGGACCGCTATTCCAAGGACTATGTCGAACTGCAGACCAAGGACAACGTGAAGTTCTACAAGACGCCGGACTCGGTGCTGCAGAAGCAGCTCGATATCTACGACGAGGTCGTGAAAAAGAAGGCGGCGGAAAATCCGCTGTTCAAGGAGATCGTGCAGTCGCAGATCGCCTTCGCCAAGCGCGCCGTGCAGTGGGAGCAGGATACGGTGGTCAACCGCCGCATGGCCTATGCTCACTATTTCGGCCCGAACGGCGCCGCGGCGAAGCTGTAGTCCGCGCCATGACACAGACGCCATCCGGAAAACCTGTCCGGATGGCGTCGTCGTCTGCGTGACTGCGACATGGATCGCGGCATTGGCTTTGCGCCGCGTCGCTGTTTTCCAAACGCGTGTCTCCGAAAGCCTTTCTCAATGAGCATCACCCGATGAACGGTCAGCGGTTCCTGCGCACCGTCGATCAGATCAGCACCTGGGCCGGCAAGGCGGCGGCCTGGCTGATCCTGCTGCTGATGATCGTCGTCTGCGTCGAAGTGTTCAAACGCTACATCCTGAACATGCCGACGTCGTGGATCTTCGACGCCACCAACATGCTGTACGGCACGTCGTTCATGCTCGGCGGCGCCTATACGCTGGCGCAGAACGCGCATGTGCGCGGCGACTTCCTGTATTCGTCGATGCGGCCGCGCACCCAGGCATCGCTCGATCTGGTGCTCTATTTCGTGTTCTTCATTCCCGGCATCGCCGCGCTGATCTATGCCGGCGCCGACTACGCCGCGGATTCATGGCGGATCGCCGAGCACTCCAACGTCACCGCCGACGGCCCGCCGGTCTACCACTTCAAGACCGTGATCCCGATCGCCGGCGCGCTGGTGATGCTGCAGGGTCTCGCCGAGATCGTCCGCTGCATCATGTGCATCCGCGACGGCTACTGGCCCGAACGGCTTGAGGACGTCGCCGAGACCGACGTGATCGGCGAGCAGCTGGCGAACAGCGAATTCGTCGACGAGGAATCGCGCCGCATCGCCATCGAGAAGGCGCAGAAGATCGACGAGGAAGCGCGGCAGCGCGGGATGGGCGGGAATACGCAGCTATGATGATCAGCGAACCCGCCCTCGGGCTGTTGATGCTCGTGCTCATCGTGGTCGTGATCATGATGGGCTTCGCCACCGCGTTCACGCTGATGGGCCTCGGCATCATCTTCGGCTTCATCGCCTTCTATGTGCCCGGCGAAGCCTGGACCCATAACCGCGTCTTCGACCTGATGGTCCAGCGCACCTACGGCGCGATGACCAACGACGTTCTGATCTCGATCCCGCTGTTCGTGCTGATGGGATATGTGATGGAGCGCGGCGCGCTGGTCGACAAGATGTTCCATTCGATCCAGCTCGCGTTCCGGCGCATGCCGGCCTCGCTCGCGGTGGCGTCGCTGATCGTCTGCACGTTCTGGGGCATCGCCTCCGGCCTGGTCGGCGCCGTCGTCGTGCTGATGGGCGTGATCGCCTTCAACCCGATGCTCAAAGCCGGCTACGACACGCGGCTCGCGGCCGGCGTGATCACCGCCGGCGGCACGCTCGGCATCCTCATTCCGCCGTCGGTGATGATCATCGTCTATGCGGCGGTGGCGGGGCAGTCGGTGGTGAAGCTCTACGCCGCGGCGATGTTCCCGAGCTTCTTCCTGTCGTTTCTGTATCTCGTCTATATCGTCGGCTGGGCGCTGATCAATCCGCGCATCGCGCCGCAACTGCCGCCGTCGGCGCAGGTGATCCCGGTGCGACCGTGGATCGCCGAGTTGCAGGAAGCCTATACGCCGAAGCTCTTGCCCGCGTTGCTGTGGGCGCTCGCCGCGCCGGGCAAGGCGCTGCGCATCACCGCCGGCGGCACCCGCGTCACCTACGGCATGCTGGTGCACAATCTCGGCTACGCGCTGGTGCCGCTGACCTTGACGGTCGGCACGCTCGCGCTGACCTGGTGGTACGTCGTCATCCACCAGCAGCCGGACGTGGAAGCGCCGCGCCCGGTGGCCATGGGGACACAAGCTCCGGCCAAAGCGCCGGCCGCGCCTGCCGCGGACGAGCCGCCGCAGCAACTCGGCTTCGGCGCGCCGCAACCCTCCGCCGCAGACGAGCCGCCGCAGCAGCTTGGTTTCGGCTCGGCCCCGAGCGAGCAGAAGGGCCAGACCGAAAGCCTGCAGCAGATGGGCAGCATCGATCTGCGCAATGCCAAGGCGGCGGAATGGACCGGGCCGCCCGAAGGCTTCTATCTGTATTTCTGGATCGCCGCCGCCGTGCTCGGCCTGCTGACGGTCCGCTACTACTGGCGTATGGGCGCGGAGAAGTTCGAGATCCTGCAGATGCTGGTGTCGTCGGTGATGCCGCTCGGCATCCTGACGGTGGTGGTGCTCGCGGTGATCCTGTTCGGCATCACCACCGCGACGGAATCCGCCGCGGTCGGCGCCGCCGGCGCATTCCTGCTGGCATTCCACGCCCGCACGCTCGACTGGAAGCGCACCAAGGAGGCGGTCTATCTCACCGCCAAGACCACGGCGATGGTGTGCTGGCTGTTCGTCGGCTCCGCGCTGTTCTCGGCGGTGTTCGCCATCCTCGGCGGTCAGGCGTTGCTGGAGAAGTGGGTGCTGGCGCTCAACATGTCGCCGACCCAGTTCATGATCCTGTCGCAGGCGATCATCTTCATCCTCGGCTGGCCGCTGGAATGGACCGAGATCATCATCATCTTTGTCCCGATCTTCCTGCCGATGCTCAAGCACTTCAACATCGACCCGATCCTGTGGGGCGTGCTGGTGTTCGTGAACCTGCAGGCGGCGTTCCTGTCGCCGCCGGTGGCGATGTCGGCGTTCTACCTGAAAGGCGTGGCGCCGAAACACGTCACGCTGAATCAGATCTTCGCCGGCATGATGCCGTACATGCTGATCGTCATCGTCTGCATGATCTTCATGTACATTTGGCCGGGCATGACGTTGTGGCTGCCGAACTATCTCTACGGGAATTGAGAAAACCTGATGGTGAGGAGACGCGCCGGAGCGCGTCGCGCGGAGGCGGGGCTTCTCGAACCAAAGCGATCCGTCAGGATCGCGTTAGCAAACATGAGGCGAGTTCGGGGCCGCCTCGCCCGTCGAGGCTCGCTGCGCTCGCACCTCAGGATGAGGCGGAACAGGGATTTGCTTGTGGCCCCATTTACGCCGCTCGCCCGCTTGTGATTTGATGCCGCCCGCATTCACCGGGAAATCGTTGCCGTGCCACCGTCCGATCTCGCTTCGCTCACCGCCACCCAAATCTCCGTCGATCTCGCTCACGGCATGGTGTCCGCCGAGGAGGTGACCCGCGCCTGTCTCGATCGCATCGCCGCGGTCGAGGACGAGGTGCAGGCATTCGTCAGCCTCGATCCGGAGCACGCGCTGGCGCAGGCGAAGGCGCTCGACCGGCATCGTCTCTCCGGTTATCCGATCGGGCCGCTGCACGGCATTCCGGTGGCGGTGAAGGACATCTTCGACACCGCCGACCTGCCGACCGAGTACGGTTCGCCGCAACTCGCCGGCCATCGCCCGCGCGACGATGCGCAGGTGGTGGCGCGGCTGCGCGCCGCCGGCGCGGTGATCATCGGCAAGACCGTGACCACCGAATTCGCCTATTTCCATCCGGGCAAGACGCGTAATCCGCACGATCTCAACCGCACGCCCGGCGGCTCGTCGTCCGGCTCCGCCGCCGCGGTCGCGGCCGGCATGGTGCCGCTGGCGATCGGTTCGCAGACCAACGGCTCGGTGATCCGCCCGTCGACGTTCTGCGGCGTGTTCGGCCTCAAGCCGAGCCACGGTCTGGTCGGGCGGACCGGCGCGCTGTCGCTGTCGCGCACGCTCGATCATATCGGCGGCTTCGCCCGCTCGCTCGAGGACATGGCGCTGCTGATGGATGCAATCGCCGGTTATGACGCGGGCGATCCGGATTCGCGGCGCTACGCGGCGCCGGCGTTCCGCCAGACGCTGCATGAGCCGCCGCCGATCACGCCGCGCTTTGCCTTTGTGCGCACGCCGATGTGGGACCGCGCCGATGCCGCGACCCGCGACGCCATCGAGGCGCTGGCGCGCGATGTCGGCGCGGAAGAGATCGAACTGCCGGCTTATGTCGCGGAGGGATGGGAGGCGCAGCGCGTCATCATGGCGGTGGAGATGGCCGCCAATCTCGGTCAGTACGTCGAGCGTGGTGCGGTCAGCCCGCAATTCCGCGATCTGATTGCTGAGGGCCGCGGCATCACCGCGACGCAATATCTCGCCGCGGTGCGCGACGGGCGCCGTTATGCGCAGTCGCTCGCCGAGATTTTCGAGCAGGTCGCGGATGCGATCCTCACGCCGTCGGCCAAGGGACCGGCGCCGGATCTCGCGACCACCGGCGATCCGGTGTTCTGCACGTTCTGGACGCTGACGGGATTGCCCGCGCTTAACGTGCCGCTGCTGACCAGTCCGGAAGGATTACCGGTCGGCGTGCAACTGATCGGCGCGGACGGCCGCGACGCGCGGCTGTTGCGCACCGCCGCGTCGCTGATCGAGCGTGCCGGGTAGGCGGGTTCGGCGGAATCCTGCCCCGTTTCGGTGGGAAGAGCAGAGTCGACCTCTCACTCCGCCTCATCCTGAGGAGCGCCCAACGGGTCCGCGCAAAGCGCGGCCCGATGACAGGCTCCGGCGCGTCTCGAAGGACGAGGCGGCCGGTGAAACCCTCGCCCCGTGTAACGGGGAGAGGGTGGCGAGCGTGCAACGCGAGCCGGGTGAGGGGCGAGACCACGGCACATTTCTCACCACGTCATGCGCGGACTTGTTCCGCGCATCCACGTCTCACCCTGCCGCACAAGGAAGACGTGGATGCCCGCAATCAATGCGGGCATGACGGGGAGAGATGTGGGTTCAATCGAATTCTTGACTTTCTTCCTATATGCCTATAATCCTATCTCTGTCCTGCTCACGAGGGGCGTCATCATGAGGCGTCTTGATGGTGGAGCAGGAATTGCGGCGCCCGCGCGCAGGTCTCGCACCCTGCGTCCGGGACGCCCTGGGTTTGCCGTCCGCCCCAACTAAGTGGGGCCGCCCGCAAGGGCTGGACGGGGTAGGACGAACGCGGGCCAAAGCCCGCGGGAACCGGTGGGGTCCGATCCCGCAAGGATCGACAACTCCATCTGTCCGCGCCCCGGAAGCACGGTCCCAGGGAGCGAAATCGCCGCCCATGACAAAGCCCAGCCTGCGCAAGCTTGGCTGGGTGGAGCGCCGCAAGGCGCGCGTGTCTCCGCTCGCACGGAGATGCGCTCCGGTGTCGTCGCGAGATGGCATCGGTGGCTAAGATGTTGCGCTTCGCGGCGCTCCGTCCCCCTCGATCAATCATCGAGGGATGAGAACGACGGGCGCACCCGGCGCCGGCCAAACAATACGGGCGATGATGCATGTCTGTATGTCATCGGCTGTTTGACAATCGCATCGGAACGCAGAGCAATCTTGCAGCGCGCTTGCTGTATGAGGCGACGCACATATCTCACCCCGTCATGCGCGGGCTTGACCCGCGCATCCACGTCTTTCTTTCGGGATGCACAGCAAGGCGTGGATGCCCGCAATAAATGCGGGCATGACGTAGAGAGAGAAGCGAGCTTCTCTCACCCCGCCTTCGGTGGCGCGCCGAGCTTGTCGCTGAAGAACGCCAGCGTGCGCTCCCAGGCGAGATCGGCTGCGGCCTTGTTGTAACGCGCCGCGCCGGTGTCGTTGTTGAAAGCGTGCTGCGTGCCGGGATATTTGTAGATCGTGAAGCTCTTGCCGTTCGCCTTCAGCGCCTCCTCATAGGCGGCGATGCCGGAGTTCACGCCATCGTCGTTCTCGGCGTATTGCAGCAAGAGCGCGGCGTGGATCGCCGGCACCTGCGCCGCCGGAATCTGCCGGCCGTAATAGGCGACGCCGGCGTCGAGTTCGGGGCTCGCCGCCGCCAGCCGGTTGATCATCAACCCGCCGAAGCAGAAGCCGACCGCGCCGACCTTGCCGGTCGATTCCGGATGCTTCTTCAGGAACGACACGGCGGCGACGAGCGCGGTCACGGCGTCATCCTGATTGAGCTTGCCGTGCAGCTCGCGCGCCGCATCCTCGCTTGCCGGCGTGCCGCCGAGCAGCGACAGGAGGTCGATGGCGTAAGCGAGGAAGCCGGCGAGCGCGAGCCGGCGCGCCACATCTTCGAGATGCGGATTGAGGCCGCGGTTCTCGTGGATCACCAGCACCACCGGGCGCTTGGTCGTGCCGACGCCGGCCTTCAGCCGCGCCAGATAGCCGTTGATGGTGCCCTTCGGCGACGGGAACGAGACACGCTCGGTCGCCAGCCGTGCATCGCCGTCCGGCACGATTGCCGCTTTCGCGTAGTCGTTCTGTAACAGCGGCAGCAGCGCCGCGGCGGCGGCGGCCGAGCCGGCGAGATCGCGCAGCCGGTCGAGGAAGTCGCGGCGGTTCATGCCGCCATGGGTGAAGCGGTCGTAGAGATTGATGATGCGCTGATCCAGATGCGGCGCGTTTTTCGGCTCGGTCACGGGACACCCCTGCTGTGGATACGTCAGTCTAACAAACGGCGGAGACCGCGTATTCCTGTGCGGGACGCCTTGACGTTGCCACGGTGTCGCGCCATCCGCTGCCCAGCGATGAAGGAGAACGATGGAATGAAGCTGCCTTGCTGCGCTGCGATCATGATCTGCTGTTTCGGGGTTGGCGCCGCCTTGGCTCAGGACTTTCCCCGCGACCGTGAACTGCTGCTCGACGCCGCGCCGATGCGGCCGAGCAAGCGGATTCCGAGCCTGACGCTCGCCGCCGACGGCCGCGCCACTTTCGACCTGTGGTGCCGCAGCATCGCCGGGCGGATCGAGCCGGCGGCGGATGGCAGCCTGACCGTGACGGCGGAGACGCCGGACCTGGCGCAGGCCCCGCTGCCGGAGATGCAGGGGCCGGGCCAGTGCAGCGATCAGCGCCAGCAGGCCGACTTGGCGCTGCTCGCGGCGCTGACCCAGTCGAACCGCTGGGAGGCTGCCGGCGAGGGGGTCGCGCTCACCGGCGGGCCGCAGCCGCTGCGGTTTCGCCCGGCGACCAACTGAAGGGGCCTTCCGCTGGACGCCCGAAGCGGCGGATTTCAAAGGAACTTTTGCCATCTTTATGCTATGATGACATCGCAACAGGCCGCGGGTTGCGCACGCCCGGCCGGAACCGAGATCGTCGCGTGCGCGTTCGAGAAGCCCGGCAGCGCTGCGTTGCTGGCGAGCCAAGGAGTGCTTATGAGCCGTCGCCGTCTTGCCCGCCGTCTGGCGTTGTCGCCTGTCTCGCTGGCCCTGTTCGCGGCCTTGGCCCTGGCGGGCTGCGCCAGCACGCGGGAACCCGAGGCGCCGCCGGCGCCCGCGCCGATCCCGTCGCTGCCGCCGGCCTATCAGCCGGCCGAGATCGTCGGCCGCTACGGCCTCGCCGCCTACCACAAGCCGGAAGACCAGGCGCGCACCGAAGCCGCCGCCGCCGGCCAGTGCCGCCAGCCCTATGTCATCTCCATGGGACCGACCGGCGGCGTGATCATGCACCTCGCCGACCAGGCGACGCCGGAAGAGCTGCGGCTCAAGGGCGGCCCGGGCGGCAAGACCTATATCGGCCCCGCCGGGGAGCCGGGCGGCATCCAGGACCGCGAGATCATCTCGTTCGACGGCCGGGTGATGATCACCCGCTGGATCGACCCGGAGGTGCAGGGCCGCTACGGCACCAGCGTCTATGTCCGCTGCGGCGCCGAGGGCACCAAACCGCGTCCGCGCGCCACGGCGAAGCCGAAACCGAAGCGGACCTGATCGAACCGATCGGTTTGTTCGATATGCTTTGCGCGAACGCCGCATCTGCCGATGCGGCGTTCGTCGTTTGCGGGGGAATCCGCTAAAGGATTCCGTCATGCCTCCGCTTCGGGATTTCATCACCGGCCGCTGGCGCGCGGTGCCGGTGCTCGGCCTCACGCAGATCCTGTGCTGGGGCGCGATGTTCTACACCCCGGTGCTGATGGTGCCTCTGATCGCGCAGACGCGCGGCTGGTCGATCGCCTTCACCATGGGCGGGTTCTCCATCGGCCTCTTGGCAGCCGGCGTGACCGCGCCATGGGTCGGCCGCGGCATCGACCGCTATGGCGGCCATGTGGTGATGGCGATTGGATCGCTCACCGGTGCCCTCGGTTTCGTGCTGCTGGTCACCGCCGCCCACCCCGCCGCCTATGTCTTTGCGTGGATCGTGCTCGGCGTCGCCATGGGCGCCAATCTCTACGACGCGACCTTCGCCTCGCTCGGGCGGATTTTCGGCATCGAGGCGCGCAGCGCCATCACCGCGGTGACGCTCGCCGGCGGCTTCGCCTCGACGGTGAGCTGGCCGGTGACCTATCTGCTGTTGAGCGCGCTCGGCTGGCAGACCACCTATCTCGTTTATGCCGGGGTGCTGGTGCTGGTCGCGGCGCCGCTGCATGCGTTCGCGCTGCCACGCCTGCGCGCGGTCGCCGCGCCTGCGGTGGCGACGGATGCGCCGGCGCAACCGGCCGCGCTGCCGCCGCGCGGATTGACGTTCCTGCTCGTGGCGACGGCTTTTGCGGCTTACGCCTTCGTGCCATCGGGTCTGTCCGCGCATCTCCTCGCGATCTTCCAGCGCGGCGGGGTCGAGGCGGCGACGGCGGTGAGCATCGGCGCGCTGTTCGGGCCGGCGCAGGTCGGTGCGCGGCTGATCGAGTTTCTGTTCGCGCGCAATCTGCATCCGCTGCTGATCGCGCGCGGCGCGGTGAGTGCGCTGCTGATCGGTTTTGCGATGCTGGAAGTCGTCGGGGTGTCGGTGGCGACAGCGGCAATCTTCATGCTGATGTTCGGCGGCTCGAACGGGCTGATCACCATCACGCGCGGCGCGGTACCGCTGTCGCTGTTCGGCGCTGCGGGCTACGGACGGATCATCGGCCGGCTTGCCGCGCCGTTCCTGCTGATGCAGGCCGCGGCGCCGCTGGTGATGGCGTTCGTGGTGGAGCGGGTCTCAGACCCTGCCGCGCTCGGCCTCGCCGCGTTGTTCGCGCTGGCGGCGCTCGCGTGCTTCTTCGCGATCCGCAAGCCCGCGCCGGTTATGCCTAGCTGAAGATCAGATCCACATCGTCCTGCGACGCGTGTCCCTTATCGCTATCGAGTTTTGGACCGTTGACCAGCGCATTGCGTTCGACGGCCGCCGGCGCGGTCACGCGATCATCGAGCGCCGCGACCGCTCGTGCCAGTTGCCCTTCCACCGCGTCGATCGCCAGCAGCGCATTGGCGATCCGCTGCCCGGCAATGTCCTGGAAATTGCACGCCTCATAGATGCGCGTCGCCTGTTCCTGGATATCCTGCGCCAGCGCGCGATGTTGATCGTTCTTCAGCGCAGCGGCGAGCGTCTTCGCCATGTCGTCGATCTGCTCGATCGCGCCGAGCACTTTATGCGTCGCTGAATCAGTGTCGCGCCGGACGCTTTTTAATTCGTCGGCCATGCGCTGGAGACGTGCGTCGGCGGTCGCGGCGAGTTCTTGCCGCGCGCGCTGCAGCATCTGCCGCATCCGCAACACGTCGTCGCGCACATGCGATGTGCTGCCGGTGCTGCCCGCGAGGCCGGTGACGGGCCGCTCGCCGGCGATCCGGCGCGCCTGCGGCAGCAATCGTTCGATCCTGAAGACTTTGTGTTGCACCGTGGCCCCCAACGCGACGCCTCCTTTTTACGAGGGGCGGCTTAACGCGCCGTTGCAATTGCAACAGGTTTGGAAACCCGGCCTTTACCATGATGGTTCGCGTTTTACACAAAATAAAGGTTACGCCGACGTTTGCCGTGGCATGACGCTCCGATCTGCCACGCATTTACTCCTCGGTGGTGCTTTTCACCTGTACTTGCGGGCGACAGTTGTTGCGTGAGGCAGGAGGCATCGATGCGGGATCGGTTGATGGGAGGCGCAGCGTTAACGTTGCTGCTGACATCCGCTGCGGCGGCGCAGTCCTATCGCGTGCCGCAATATATCTCGCCGCAAAATGCGCCCGCGCCGCGCCAGTATGTCATCGTGCAGCAGCACGCGCGCGCCGAACCCAATCTCGGCGGCGGCTTCATCGAATTCCTGTTCGGCGAGCGCTCCAGCGGCCGTAGCGAAGCCTATGTGCGGCAGGATGCGATGCCGGCGCAGGACTACGTCGCGGTGCGACCGGAGACGCAATATGTCGCGGTACAGCCGCGCGAGCCTTATCAACCGGGCCGTCCGGCGATGGATCCGCGCTATCTGCCGCAGGACGTCGATTATGCGACGGAGGAACCGGCAGGGACGGTGGTCGTCGATACGCCGAACAAGTTTCTCTATCTGGTCGAGGGCAACGGCAGGGCGAAACGTTACGGCATCGGCGTCGGCCGTCCGGGCTTCACCTGGGCCGGGACGCACACCGTCAGCGCGAAAAAGGAATGGCCGGACTGGCGTCCGCCGGACGAGATGCTGCAGCGCCAGCCCTATCTGCCGAAATACATGGCGGGTGGACCGAACAATCCGCTCGGTGCGCGCGCGCTCTATCTCGGTTCGACGCTCTATCGCATCCACGGATCGAATGAGCCGTGGACGATCGGTCAGAATGTGTCGTCCGGCTGTATCCGCATGCGCAACGAGGACGTCACCGATCTTTATGATCGCGTGAAGGTCGGTGCCAAGGTCAAGGTGATGTAGACGGGCGCAAACAAAAAGGGGATCCGGTTCGATCACCGGATCTCCATTTGTTGCGAACGGATACGCGTGTCAGGCGGTATCGCCGCCGAAGTCGCCACCACCGAAGTCGCCGCCGCCGAAATCGCTGTCATCGAAATCGCTGTCGTCGCCATCGCCGGCATTGTCGTCGTTGCCGAACAGCGACGCGCGCTGATCGTTGCCACCGCGACCGATGTCGTTCAGCCCGGCCTCGCGCGACAGCTCGCCGCCGGAATTACCCCACGGCGTGTCGCTACCAGCGCCGCGATCCATCGCGTTGCTGTCGGCAAATGCCTGACCGCGATGGCCGAACATCGAGCCGATGCTGTTCATCAGCAAGCTGCCGCCGATCACGCCGGCGGCTGCCGCGGCAGCCGTTCCGAGAAATGACCCGCCGCGTTCGCCGGGCGCCGGTGCGGATTGCGCCGCCATCGGTGCATTGACAGGTGAGCCGGCTGGCGCGGCCTGCGGCTGACCCCAGCGCGAACCGCTGCTTGGAACCGAACCGCGCGGCGCCTGGTCGCTCCGGCCCATCAGCGCGTCGCGCATCTGGTCGAGGAAACCGCCGCTCGCGGCGGTGCTGTCGGAGCCGCCTTCAAGCTGGCGGATGCGCTCGTCGGCGCGCTTGAGCGCTTCGTCCTGGACGAGAACGGTCTGCACCAGCGCATAAACGGCGTTCGGGGCCTGTCGCAAACCGTCCTGGATGGTGCGCACGGCGTCCGGATCGCGGGGCGTGGATTCCAGGCTGGCGAGGCGCGCGAACAGATCGTCGACCAACTGGCGTTCCTGCGGCGTCATCGGTTTTGCTCCCTGTGGCCGGATGCCGGCCGTTGCAAACGGATGAAATGTGGGAAGGTTTCAGCCGCAGGGAATGCCTGCGACAAAATATTTCGTAGTCGTGGTGACGACGCCCTGCCGCAATTTTTGCGCAATTCGCCGACAGGCGCGATCAATTCAGCACGAATCCGCGCCGTGCCAGTTCCGCGGCAAACGCGCCGCTGGCGAGATAGTCGTATTCCCGCGCGCGCGGATCGGTCAGAGGATCGAGCTGCCGCAGATCGTCATCGACATGGCCGGGATGGCACATGACGATGCTGTTATCCGGCAAGCCCTCAAGGAAACGGGGAAAGAGCGACGCCACATCGGCGGCTGTCGCGAAATCATAGGTGCCGGCAAAGCCGCGATTGGTGGCGACACCAAGCCGCGCCGCGCGGCGGCGGAATGCGACGCTGAGGATGTCGAGCAGCAGTCCCTTGCGGTCGCGCAGCCGCGCCGGCAGCGCGATGGTACGGCCGCATTGGCGCACAAAGGCGCGCGGCGCGTGGGTGGCGACGCTGTGCAGGAACACGTCGCGCACCTGCGGGAAAAGCTGGACGTGCTGGTGTCCGTCGACAAAGTCGGGCGGCTGGCCGAATGTCTTGGCGAAGGCGGCGATCTGCGCGTCGATCTCGCGGGTCAGGCTCGCGGCATCGAGCCGCCGGGCGGTGGCGGTTGCGAGCATGGCGGCGAGCGGCAGGAATGCGCCGTCACGCAGCGGCTGGAACGAGGGTGTCAGCGGCCGGAACGGCGCGGTGAGGGTGACGTGCAGGCCGATGGCGCAGCGGCCGTCATCCTTGAGCTTGCGCAGCGCGGCAACCTCGTCGTCGGTCAGCGCCGCTGCCGGCATCATCACCGAGGTGGCATTGATCCGGCCTTGTGCGATGAGATCGCGGATCGCGGCACTGACGCCGCGCGTCATGCCGTAGTCGTCCGCGCAGAGCCACAGCCGTCGCGGCGCAGCGGTCACTCCGCGGCATCCTTGGCCGCATCCTTTGCCGTATTTTTGGCGGGCACGGCCGATGCGTCATCGGCCGCCTTCACCTGATGCGCGGCGACGAAATAGACCGGGCGCTGTTTGCTCTCGGCCAGCAGCTTGCCGATATATTCGCCGAGCACGCCGATCATGACGAGTTGCACGCCGCCGAGCACCATGATGGCGACCGCGAGCGACGGATAGCCCGGCACGTCCTTGCCGTAGAACCACGTCTCGAACAGGATCCAGATGCCGAACAGCAGCGCAACGAATGCGATGGCAACGCCAAGCAGGCTCGCGACCCGCAACGGCGCGACCGAGAACGAGGTCAGCCCCTCGATCGAGAAGGCGAGCAGCGACCACAGATTCCAGCTCGTCTTGCCGTGCTCGCGCGCCGCCGGCTCGTAATCGACGCGCAACTGGCGGAAGCCGATCCAGCTCGCGAGGCCCTTGAAGAAACGATTGCGCTCCGGCATCTGCCGCAAGGCGGCGGCGGCGCGCGGCGACAGCAGGCGGAAGTCGCCGGCGTCTTCCGGGATTTTCTGCCGCGAACCCCAGTTGATCAGCGAATAGAAGATGTGCACGCCGCTGCGCAGCAACCACGGCTCGTTCTGCCGGTGCGCCTTGGCGGTATAGACCACGTCGTAGCCGTCATCGAGCCAGCGCGCGACCAGCGTCTCCACAAGGGATGGCGGGTGCTGACCGTCGCCGTCCATGAACAGCACGGCGCCGCGCCGTGCGTGTTCGAGGCCGGCGAGGAGGGCGGCTTCCTTGCCGAAATTGCGGGAGAGGCCGACCACCTGCACGTCGGCATCCTGCGCCGGCAGCGACAAGGCGACCTTTTCGGTGTCGTCCCGGGAGCCATCGTTGACGTAGACGATCTCGACCGGAAGCCCGCGCGTGTCGCGCAGCCGCGCCGCCACGGCGCAGACCCGTTCATGCAGTTGCGGCAGCCCCGCCGCTTCATTCCACAAAGGAATGACGATGGAGAGGCCGGCTGTTGCGGGGTTGGACTGGATCGGTGCCGTCATAGGGTTCAGATGGGATCGCGCAGGCGGTTTTTCGAGCCGATCTATAGCGCAACCCAGCCGCTCTGTCGCGCGGTGGAACACGGGGCAAAAGCCGGCGAAAGTCTCTCGGCGCGGCAGGCGGGACGTGCTACGGCAGGCCGACTGTCCGAAACCGCCGCGCTGACCCGGTTCCCCTGATGAAGCATCTGTTCGACCGACTTGTGGCCGCCTGGACCGAGCGGGCGATCGTGCTCAAGGCGGTGAGCTTCGCGCTGGTCGGCGTCATCAATGCGACGGTGAACTACATCGTGTTCTGGGTGATGCTGCGGGTGGTTGCGGCGAGCCCGGCGCTGGACGCGTTTCTCGCCGATGCGGCACGGAAGGTGGATCTGACCGCCGAGGATGCCGGCGCGATCTTCGCCAATGTGATCGCCTGGGTCGTGGCCGTGACCGGCTCCTATGTGATGAACTCGTTCTACACCTTCGCCGCCGAATCCGGCCGCAAGCTGACCTGGCGCGCTTATTTCGCGTTCGCTGCCTCCGGCGTGCTGGGCTTGATCGCCGACACCACGACACTGCTCATCGCCAGCCGGTTTTTGCCGATCATGCTCGCCAAACTGGTTGCGATCGGTGCCGGTTTTGTCGTCAACTTCTCCATGTCGCATTTCGTCGTCTTCCGGCCCGGCAAGGCCGGCCGGGGATAACGGCGCAAGCGGCCAAAACGCACAACCGGGGGATTCTTCACGATGCGCGACGACGAGAACCTGACCACCGAACGACCGACTTTCGTGACGCATCTGGAATGCGCCTATACCGGCGAGCGCGTCAAAGCCGACACGCTGCAAAACCTGTCCGCGGCCGGCAAGCCGCTGCTGGTGAAATACGACCTCGACGGCGTGAAGAATGCTCTCAGCAAGGAAGCGTTGGCGCGCCGTCCGGCCGATCTGTGGCGCTATCGCGAACTGTTGCCGGTGCGCAAGGTCGCGGACATCGTCAGCCTCGGCGAGGTGATGACGCCGCTCATCCGCCTGCCCCGGCTGTCGAAATCGCTGGGCAGCGGCGAGATCATCGTCAAGGACGAAGGCCGGCTGCCGACCGGATCGTTCAAGGCGCGCGGTCTGGTCATGGCGGTGTCGATGGGCAAGGCGCTCGGCGTCAAGCACATGGCGATGCCGACCAACGGCAATGCCGGCGCGGCGCTCGCGGCCTATGCGACGCGCGCCGGCATCAAGACGACGATCTTCTGCCCGGAGGATACGCCGGAGGTAAACGTCAGCGAGATCGAGCTGCAGGGCGCGACGGTCTATCGCGTCAACGGACTGATCGACGATTGCGGAAAAATCGTCGGCGAAGGCAAGGCCAAGGTCGGCTGGTTCGACGTATCGACCTTGAAGGAGCCGTACCGGATTGAAGGCAAGAAGACCATGGGTCTCGAACTCGCCGAGCAACTCGGCTGGGACGTGCCGGACGTGATCTTCTATCCGACCGGCGGCGGCACCGGCCTGATCGGCATGTGGAAGGCGTTTGCCGAACTGGAAGCCATCGGCTTCATGGGCAAGAAGCGCCCGCGCATGGTCGCGGTGCAGGCCGAAGGCTGCGCGCCGATGGTGCGCGCTTACGAAGCGGGCGAGGAGCACGCGCCGCGGTTCGAGAACGCGCATACCATCGCATCCGGCATCCGCGTGCCGCAGGCGATCGGCGATTTTCTGATCCTGCGCGCGGTGCGCGAGAGCAAGGGCTTTGCCATCGCCGTGTCGGATGAGGCGATCACGGCGGCGCTCGACGAGGTGGCGCGCGGCGAAGGGCTGCTGCTGTGTCCGGAAGGCGCGGCAACCTATGCGGCCTACAAGAAGAGCCTCGCCGAAGGCCGGGTGTCGAAAAGCGATCGTGTCGTGCTCTACAACTGCGCCAGCGGCCTGAAATATCCGCTGCCGCCGGTGACGCGCACGCTCGACCGTCACAAGCCGATCGATTATTCGAAGTTCTAAGAGAGAGGCCAGAGGCGCTCTCTTGAAGCCTCATGGTGAGGAGCATCGCCATCAGCGCGTTTACGCGCGTCTTCGACGCGCTATGGCGATGCGTCTCGAACCATGGGGCGGGAGCGTGGCCGCCTCGTCCACCCATCTCGGGTTTACCCGAGATGGGATTCTTGAATGCGCAAGTCGGCCAAGGCCGACTTGCGGTGACGCCCCGCCTACGCGCCATGCGCTTCGGCGCGGCTCCTCAGGATGAGGCGGGTGAGAGGCGCGCTTCTCTCTCCCCGTCATGCGCGGGCTTGACCCGCGCATCCACGTCTTACTTTTTCAAGCTGCGACAAAGGCGTGGATGGCCGGGACAAGCCCGGCCATGACGGCTGATAGAGCGGAAGCGTCTCAGCCCAGCCCGGCTTCGAGCTTCGCATAAAGCGGATTGTCGCGCGCGAACACATAGCCGAGCTCGGCGACCGACACCGCTTCCGCGCCGTGCTCGCGCAGGAACGTGGTCAGCGCATACATCTTGTCCGGCGGACAGTGCAGCGTCAGCATGCCCGACGAGGTCGGGCCGCCGAACGGCGTCGCCACGCCGAAGCGTTGCTTCGCGGTTTCCACCAGCGCGTCGTTGCAGGCGGCAAAGCGCGCGCGCACCTCGCGATAGGCGCGGGCGCGGGCCTGTGCGGCGATCCGGTCGAGGATCACGCGCGCCAGCTCGCGTTGTCCGGCGCCCCAGTGGGCGCCGCGTGCGGCGGCGAGATTGGCTTGCGAGCGCAGGATGATGCCGTCATCGACGATCTTCAACGCGTTGGCGGCGAGTGTCGTGCCGGTCGTGGTGATGTCAACGATCAGTTCGGCGGTGCCAGCGGCCGGCGCGCCTTCGGTCGCACCCGAGCTTTCGACGATGCGATAGTCGGCGATGCCGTGCCGCGCGAAAAACGCGCGCGTCAGGTTGATGTATTTCGTCGCGACGCCCGGCTTGCGGTTGTGATGCTGTCGGAACGCGGTCGCCACATCGTCGAGGTCCGCCATGGTGCGAACATCGATCCACGCCTGCGGCACCGCGACGACGACCGTGGCGTGGCCGAAGCCAAGCGGCTCCAGCAGCACGATGCGGCGGTCGGCGTCGCGCACCATTTCGCGCACCAGGTCTTCACCGGTCACACCGAGATGCACCGTGCCTTGCGCGAGGTGCTGAGTGATCTCGGAGGCGGAGAGGTAAGCCACCTCGACGCCGTCGAGGCCGTCGATGGCGCCGCGATAATCGCGCGCGCCGCGCGGCTTCGCCAGCGGCAGGCCGGCGCGGGCGAAGAACGTCTCGGCGTTTTCCTGCAGCCGGCCCTTGGCCGGCACGGCGAGGATCAACGGCGTGTTCGCGGGCGATTTGCTCATGTGCGGTCTCCCGCGGCGAACCGCTCCACCCAGACCGCGAGGCCGACGGCGGGGATCGGCGCTGGTGCGCCGAGGCGCGTCAGCAAGTCGTCGTAGCGCCCGCCGGCAACCAGCGGTCCGGCGTCCGGCGCGGCGGGGTCGGTCAGCTCAAACACGAGACCACTGTAATAGTCGAAGCCGCGGCTGAACGCGGTTGAGAAACGGATGCGCGAGACATCGACGCCGCGCGCGGCAAGGAAGCCGGTACGGCTCTCGAACAGATCGAGTGCGGGCGTGACGGTGAAGCCGGCGTCGGACGCGAGCGCGCGCAGTTGCGCCGCCGCGCTGTCGGGATCGCCGCTGATCGACAGGAACCGCTCGATCATCGCGCGCTGCTCGCGCGGCAGCTTGCTCGAGGCGCCAAGCGCGGATTGTTCGAGAAACCGTTCGGCGATTTCCGCGACCGAGCGGCCGCCGACCGCGTTGATGCCGGCGATCGACAACAGGTCAGTGACGAGGGCGTGCGCGCCTTTCGGATCGGCGCCGGACAGCGCGGCCAGCACGCCGCGATAATCGGGCTGGTTGCCGTTGCTGCCGATCACCAGCCGGTCGAGATCCTGCGCGAGATTGCTCTTGCGGTTGAAATCCTTGATCAGCCGCCGCTTCCACGCCGGCGGCAGATCGAGCGCGGCGATCAGCGCCGCGAACAAGGCGACGTCGCCGATCTGGATCACCGGCGCGGTGACGCCGTAATGCGCCGTGGCCTCGAGGCCGAGCGCCAGCATTTCCGCATCGGCGGCGGCCTTGTCGGTGCGTCCGAACGACTCGACGCCGGCCTGCAGGAATTCGGCCGGGCCGTTGTCACGATGACGGAAGACGGGACCGAGGCAGCAATAGCCCTGCGCCTTGCCGGCATCCGGCGAGGCGAGGTAGTCGCGCGACACCGGAATGGTGAGATCGGGCCGCAGGCAGCATTCGCTGCCGTCGGGCGCCGTGGTCGTGTACATCCGCATGCGGATGTCCTCGCCCGACAGATCGAGGAACGGCTCGGCCGGCTGCAGCACGGCCGGCGTCAGGCGGCGATAGCCCGCGCGCTCATAGCCGGCGACCAGCGCACCGGCGCGCCCACGGGCGTCCGGGTCGAGGCTGGGAAAAGGCGAGCTCTGCGCGTCCATGGTTCGATCGATCGGTGGCTTGATGCCGGGCTGGCGGTTCGGCGGCCGTTTAGCATGACAACGGCCGGTTTTCGATGCCCAGCCGCCGATTGGCTTAATGAGCGGCATATGGGCCGCGACGCCCCCAAAACAGGGTTTCAAAAATGCCCGGTAATCGACCGGTATGGCCGTCAAACTGTTAAGGATGATCGCCGGAGTCGCCAGGTTCCATACGCTGATATCCGGTGGTAACGGCTCGTCAATGCTCCGCCCCGTAAGCTTTTGGCCGGGCAACGAAGTGGTGCGGGCAGATGCCCCAGACGATCTCGCGGGACCATGTTCTCGCTTTCTATCACGCCTACAGCCAACGCGACCTCGCGGCGGTGAGGACGTTTCTGCAGGAGGATGTGCACTGGACCGTCAATGGTCCGGTGGACGTGTTGGCGTATTGCGGCGAGCGGCGTAACCGCGATGACGTGATGCGCATGTTGCGTCAGGTCGTGCCGCAGATGTTTCGGCACCGGCAGTTCGACATCGACAGGATCCTGATCGACGGCAATTCGGTGGCAGTGCTGGCGCGCCTGTCAGGCGTGAAGCATGATGGCCGGGCGGTATGCTTCCGGCTGTCGCATTTCGTCGAATTTCGCGACGGGCGGATCGCCACGCTGACATCGATCATCGACAGCTTCAACGCGGTCGAGCAGATCACCGGCCATGCCATCGATCTTGGTGCGGCGCCGACGCTCGTTCCCGACAACGACGTTGTGACGGTGTAACGCTCAGGACGTGCCGCTGCGGGCGAGGATGCCGCGCACCGCCTCGACAAGATCGGCTTCCGGCACGCTGATCTGCGCCTGCGCCTGCTTGTCGAGATAGAGGTCGCGTGCGGTGTCGTCCTTCGCCAGTTCGGCGCCGCGGGCGAGATCCTTGATGGTGACCTCGCCTTTGGCCTTCTCGTCCGAACCCTGGATGACGACGCACGGCGCGTTGCGCTTGTCGGCGTATTTCATCTGGTTACCGAAATTCTTCGGATTGCCGAGATAGAGTTCGGCGCGGATGCCGGCGTTGCGCAGTTGCGTCACCATCGCCTGATAATCGGCGAGGCGGTCGCGATCGAAGATCGTGACGACGACAGGCCCCGTCATTGGCTTGCTGTCGATGCGGCCGATCAGCGACAGCGCCGCCATCAGCCGCGACACGCCGATGGAGAAACCGGTCGCCGGCACCGGCTCGCCACGGAAGCGCGAGACGAGGCCATCGTAACGGCCGCCGCCGCCAACCGAGCCGAACCGTACCGGACGGCCCTTCTCATCCTTCGCTTCGAGCAGCAATTCGACCTCGTAAACGGGGCCGGTGTAATATTCGAGACCACGCACCACCGCAGGGTCGATGACAATGCGGCCGTCATTGTAGCCGGCGCGGTCGATCAACTCGCCAATCGCGTTGAGTTCTTCGATGCCCTGCGCGCCAGTCGCGGAGGAGCCGATGACGCGCGAGAGGTTGGCAAGCGTATGCGCGGTGTCCGCACCCTTGGCATCGGAGAAGGCGAGCACGCGGTCGCACGCGGCCGCATCGAGCCCTGCGCCCTTGGTGAAGTCGCCGCTCTCGTCCTTGCGGCCTTCGCCGAGCAACTGTCGCACGCCGTCCGGCCCGAGCCGGTCGAGCTTGTCGATGGCGCGCAGTACGGTGAGCCGTTTGCCGGTATTGGCGTCGCCGGCGAGGCCGATCGACTCCAGCACGCCGTCGAGCACCTTGCGGTTGTTGACCTTCACCACGTACTGACCGCGACGGATGCCGAGCTTTTCCATCGTGTCGGCGGCGAGCATGCACATCTCGGCATCGGCGGCCGGGGACGACGAGCCGACCGTGTCGGCGTCAAACTGCATGAACTGGCGGAAGCGGCCGGGGCCGGGCTTCTCGTTGCGGAACACCCAGCCGAAACGATAGCTGCGATAGGGCTTCGCCAGCGCGTCGTAATTCTCGGCGACATAGCGGGCGAGCGGCGCGGTGAGATCGTAGCGCAGCGACAGCCACTGCTCGTCGTCGTCCTGGAACGAGAACACGCCCTCGTTGGGGCGATCCTGATCCGGCAGGAATTTGCCGAGCGCGTCGGTGTATTCGATCGCCGGTGTCTCAACCGGCTCGAAGCCGTAAAGCTCATATTGCGCGCTGATCGCCTCGACCATGCGGCGCGTGGCGATAATGGCAGTGGCGTCGCGGTCTTCGAGACCACGCGGCTTGCGTGCCTTGAGCTTCTGCGGCTTTTTCGATTTGTCGTTCATTTTTGTCGGTCCTGCCGCGCTTCATAGCCACGGCGGGGCCGGCTGTCATCCCCGCAGTCGATCATCCTGTCGGTGTCGTCAGTCTTTGCGCTTCCCGTAGCCGCCGGCGGTGGGCGTGCGGATCATGATCGCCTCGCCGGGGCCGATCACGGTGGCGTCCGAGCCCTTCAGCACCTCGACCGTGCCATCCTTGCGGCGGACGGCATTCTGGCCGACCTGGCCGTTCTCGCCGCCATTCAGGCCGAACGGCGGGACGCGCCGATGGCCGGTCAGCACCGTGCATTCCATGGTTTCGAGGAAGCGGATCACCCGCAGGATGCCGTCGCCGGCATTCCATTCGCCGCGTCCGCCCGAGCCCTCGCGGATATGGAAATCCTCGAGCAGCACGGGATAGCGGAATTCCAGCACCTCCGGGTCGGTAAGGCGGGTGTTGGTCATATGCACCTGCACGGCGTCGGTGCCGGGAAAGCCCGGGCCCGCCGGCGAGCCGGAGCAGATCGTCTCGTAATACTGATAGGTGGCGTTGCCGAAGTTGAGATTGTTCATGGTGCCCTGCGACGCCGCCATGGCGCCGAGTGCGCCGAACAGCGTGTTGGTCACCTCCTGCGAGACCTCGACGTTGCCGGCGACGACCGCCGCCGGATATTCCGGGCTCAACATGGTTTTGCGCGGGATGATGATGCGGATCGGCCGCAGGCAGCCGCCGTTCATCGGGATATCGTCGTCCACCATGACGCGGAAGACATAGAGCACGGCCGCGCGGGTGACGGGCTCAGGCGCGTTGAAATTGCTGCCCTGCTGCTCCGACGTGCCGGTGAAGTCGACCGTCAATTCGCGCTTCTTCTTGTCGACGGCGATCCGCACCTTGATGACGGTGCCCTGATCCATCTCGACGCTGAAGGATGAATCGTGCAGCCGGTCGATCACGCGGCGCACGCTCTCCGCCGCGTTGTCCTGCACATGCTGCATGTACGCCTTGACCACGGGCAGCGAGAACTGCGCCACCATCTTGCGCAATTCCTGGATGCCCTTCTCGTTGGCGGCGATCTGCGCCTTCAGGTCATTGATGTTCTGCAGGGGATTGCGCGCCGGATAGGCAGCGCCGGTGAGTACGGCCATCAACTCTTTTTCGAGGAAGCGGCCGCGATCGACCAGCTTGAGGTTGTCGATATAGACGCCTTCCTCGGTGATCGTTGTCGCATTCGGCGACATCGAGCCGGGCGAGATGCCGCCGACATCGGCGTGATGGCCGCGCGAGGCGACCCAGAACAGGATTGCCTTGTTGCGGTCGTCGAATACCGGTGTGCAGACGGTGATATCCGGTAGATGCGTGCCGCCGTTGTAGGGCGCGTTGATCGCATAGACGTCGCCGGGCCGGATCTTGCCCTTGTTCTCGCGGATGATGGTCTCGACCGCGCGATCCATGGAGCCGAGATGCACCGGCATGTGCGGGGCGTTGGCGACCAGCGTGCCATCGGCGGCGAATACCGCGCAGGAGAAGTCGAGCCGTTCCTTGATGTTCACCGAATAGGCGGTGTTCTGCAGCGACACGCCCATCTGCTCGGCGATCGACATGAACAGGTTGTTGAACACTTCGAGCATGATCGGATCGGCCTTGGTGCCGACCGCGTGCTGACGCTTGAGCGCCTTGATACGCGTGAGCACCAGATGGTTCTTGGTCGTCAGTGCCGCCTGCCAGCCGGGCTCGACGACGATGGTCTGGTGCGGCTCGACGATGATCGCCGCGCCGGCGATGCGCATGCCCGGCTTCAACTGGTCGCGGGTGTAGACGCCGGTGCGGTGCCATTGTCCGCCGGAAAAGAAGCGGGTCTTGCGTGCCGGCTTCGGCGCGGGCGCGCGGCGTGCGGTCATTTTCTTTTCGCGGAAACGCGCGCCGCCACCGATCGCTTCGACCGAGACGGCTTCGATGACGATCTCCTTGCTGCGGTCGATGAAGCCGAACCGCGCCTTGTGCGCTTTCTCGAACGCCGCCTGCATCTGCTTCGCCGTACCGGCATTCACCGTCAGCGCCGTGTCGGTGCCGGCGTAACGCAGATGCGCGCGCACAATGCACTTGACCGATTTGGCCGGCACGCCCTGGCCGGTCACCTCGCGCACGGCGTCGCGGCCGAGCCGTTTGCCGTCGCGGGCGAGGGCGGCGAGGCCCTTCTTGCCGAACGGCAGTTCGATTGCTTGCTGGCGCGTGGCGCGGATATCGGCGAGGCCCATCCCGTAAGCCGACAGCAGCGACGAGAACGGGTGGATCAGCACCTTGGTCATGCCGAGCGCATCGGCGACGAGGCAGGCGTGCTGGCCGCCGGCACCACCGAAGCAATTCAGTGCATAGCGCGTCACGTCGTAGCCGCGCTGCACGGAAATCTTCTTGATCGCATTGGCCATGTTCTCGACCGCGATCTTGATAAAGCCGTCGGCGATCTGCTCGCGCGAGAGCGTGCCGTCCATCTCCTGCGCCAGCGCATCGAAGCCGCGCGCAACGGCATCGGCGTCCAGCGGTTCGTTCTGCTGCGGCCCGAAAATTTTCGGGAAGTAATCGGGGATCAGCTTGCCGACCGCGACATTGGCGTCGGTCACGGCGAGCGGCCCGCCGCGGCGGTAGCAGGCGGGGCCGGGATTGGCGCCGGCCGAATCCGGCCCGACGCGGAAGCGCGCGCCGTCGAAATGCAGCACCGAACCGCCGCCCGCCGCCACCGTGTGAATGAGCATCATCGGCGCGCGCATGCGCACGCCCGCCACTTCGGTCTCGAAGGTGCGTTCGTAATCGCCGTCATAATGCGACACGTCGGTGGAGGTGCCGCCCATGTCGAAGCCGATCAGCCGGTCGAAGCCGGCTTCGTGGCCGGTCTGCGCAAGGCCGACCACGCCGCCGGCGGGGCCGGACAGGATCGCATCCTTGCCCTGAAACAGATCAGCGGCGGTGAGCCCGCCCGACGACATCATGAACATCAGCTTGGCGCCGGAGCGTCGCGCGTCGAGTTCGCCATCCACCTGCGCCACATAGCGGCGCAGGATCGGCGAGAGATAAGCGTCGACCACGGTGGTGTCGCCGCGCCCGACCAGCTTGATCAGCGGCGAGACTTCATGGCTGACCGACACCTGCGGGAAGCCCATCTCCCGCGCCAGTGCCGCGACCTGCTGCTCATGCGCCGGATAGCGATAAGCGTGCATGAAGACGATGGCGACCGCCTTAATGCCGTCAGCTTGCGCGGTTTCGAGAGCCGCGCGCACGGCATCAAGATCAGGCGCCTGCTCCACCGTGCCGTCGGCACGCACGCGCTCATCGACCTCGACGACGCGCTCGTAGAGCATGTCCGGCTTGATGATGTGCTTGGCGAAAATCTTCGGTCGCGCCTGATAGCCGATGCGCAGCGCATCACGGAAGCCGCGGGTCGTTACCAGCAGCGTGCGCTCGCCTTTGCGTTCCAAGAGCGCATTGGTGGCGACGGTGGTGCCCATCTTGACCGCGCCGACGCGCCCGCGCGGCAGCGGCTCGCCGGCGTTGAGGCCCATGAGGTCGCGGATGCCCTGCACGGCGGCATCGCGATAGGCTTCCGGATTTTCCGAGAGTAGTTTGTGGGCGACCAGCGAGCCGTCCGGGCGTCGGCCGACCACGTCGGTGAAGGTTCCGCCGCGGTCGATCCAGAAATCCCACTGCTTGCTGCTCATTCTGTGATCCTGTGCCGTCCCGGTGCGGTTATAGGGCTCCGTGTAAAAGTGCGGAAGCGGCGGCGTTGCCGATGCACAGGCCAGGTCGATTTTTAGGCAGGCCGGGTCTTGCCACCCCCACGGCGAAAGCGCGATGCTTCATCCGGGCCCGTCGCCGGTCTGGCCGGGCATGAGGGGGATGACATGACGATGGTGATCCGAGGCGTCGCGGCGCTGGCATTGACGGCTCTGTTGTCGACCGCCGCGCAGGCGCAAACCAAGTGGGACATGCCGACGCCTTATCCGGCCGGGAATTTCCACACCAAGAACATCGTCACTTTCACCGAGGATATCGACAAGGCGACCAAGGGTGCGGTGAAGATCACCGTTCATCCGGCCGGCTCGCTGATCAAGCATGCGGATATCAAGCGGTCCGTCCGGCAGGGGACGGCGCCAATCGGCGAGATGATCATCTCGCTGGCGTCGAATGAATCGCCGATCTACGGTCTCGATTCCGTCCCCTTCCTCGCCACCGGATATGATGCGGCGCGCAAACTCTATGCCGCCCAGAAACCCTATCTCGAAAAGCTTCTGGACAAGGAGGGGCTGAAACTCTTGTTCTCCGTGCCGTGGCCGCCGCAGGGGATTTACGCCAAACGCGACATCAACAGCGTCGCGGATCTCAAGGGCCTGAAATTCCGGACCTACAATGCCACCATCGGCAGGATCGCGGCGCTCGCCGGTGCGATCCCGACGCAGATCGAAGTGCCTGATCTTCCGACAGCCTTCGCGACCGGCCGTGTCGATGTGATGATTACCTCGGCGTCCACCGGCGTCGATACCAAGGCTGAGGATTACCTGACGCACTACTACGACACGCAGGCCTGGCTCCCGCGCAATATGGTGTTTGTGAACAAGGATGCGTTCGCCAAGCTATCGGCAGAGCAGCAGAAGGCGGTGCTCGACGCCGCGAAGGTTGCGGAGGAGCGTGGCTGGAAAGCGTCGGAAGAGGAAATGTCGATCAAGACCAGCGCGCTCAAGGCTGCCAAGATCAAGGTGTTGCCGCCGAGCCCGGAATTGAAGGCCGGACTGGCCAAGATCGGCGAGACCATCACCACCGAATGGGAAGCGTCGGCTGGCGCGGACGGCAAGGCGATCCTTGCCGCGTTCCGGAAATGACGAAGTGGACGGGCGCTCGCGCATGACACGCGGGAGCGTCAGCTGACCATGCGTCGGTTTCTCGATGCGCTCTACGCCGTCACGCTGTGGCTTGCGGCCGGGTGTCTGGTTGCGATCGGACTCCTGGTCGGCGTCCAGCTCGCGAGCCGTATCGTCGATAAGCTGCTGGGGCTGGTCGGGCTGTCGCCCTTCGGATTCATCATCCTCTCGCTTGAGGAGTTTTGCGGCTTCCTGCTGGCGGCGGCGAGTTTCTTTGCGCTGGCAGGAACGCTGAAAGCCGGCGCGCATATCCGCGTGACCATGTTGCTGTCGGCGGTCGGGGAGACGTGGCGGCGCTATCTCGAACTGTGGGTGCTTGGCGTCTCGGCGATTGCGGCCGGTTACATCGCCGCGCAGGTCGGGGGCTACGCATTCTATTCCTGGAAATTCAATGAAGTGTCGTCGGGGGTGGTGCCGCTCCCGCTGTTCTGGCCGCAGGCGGCGATGGCGGTGGGCGCCGGCGTGCTGGCGATCGCGCTGCTCGACGAGTTCGTTCGTGTCGCGCGCGGCGGGCAACCGACGTTCCGCCAGGCCGAAGACGCGCTGACGCTCGGGAAGGAAGGCTGATGGGCCTGATCGAACTGGCGTCGATATTGATCCTGCTGCTGTTCGTGATCCTCGCGTCCGGCGTCTGGATTGGCATTGCGCTTGGTCTGGTCGGCTTTGTTGCCGTGCTGACGAAAGCGTCGGTGCCGGCCGGACAGGTGCTCGCCACGTCGGTCTGGGGCGCATCGAATTCGTGGGATTTGACCGCGCTGCCGATGTTCATCTGGATGGGCGAGATCCTGTACCGCACGCGCCTCTCCGAAGACATGTTTGAGGGTCTGGCGCCGTGGCTGCAAAAGCTGCCGGGACGGTTGCTGCATGTGAACGTGGTCGGCTGTGCGATCTTCGCGGCGGTGTCAGGGTCGTCGGCGGCGACTTGCGCGACCATCGGCCGGATTTCACTGCCGCAACTGGTCAAGCGCGGCTACGACATCCGCATGGCGATCGGCACGCTGGCGGGTGCCGGGACGCTCGGCTTGCTGATTCCCCCGTCGATCATCATGATCGTCTACGCAACGGCGACCGATCAATCGATCGCGCGATTGTTCATCGCCGGTGTACTGCCCGGCATCATGCTGGCGTTGCTGTTCTCCGGCTTCATCGTCGCCTGGGCGCTGCTCAACAAGGAGCGGATGCCGCCGCCTGAGCCGACCAGCAGTTTTGCGAACCGTATTGCCGCGACCCGTCGGTTGATCCCGGTGATCCTGCTGATCCTCGGGGTGATCGGCTCGATCTATGGCGGTCTGGCGTCCGCGACTGAGGCTGCCGTGGTCGGCGTGTTTCTGTCGCTCGGTCTGTCGTGGTGGATGAAAACGCTGAACTGGAGCACCTTCCGTGACGCGTTGCTGGGAGCCACGCGCACTTCCTGCATGATCGCCTTCATTCTCGCGGGCGCCGCTTTTCTCACGACGACCATGGGCTTCACCGGCATCCCGCGCGCGCTGGCGGAATGGGTCGGCTCGCTTAATCTCTCGCATTGGGCGCTGCTGGGTGCCCTGACAGTGTTCTATGTGATCCTCGGCTGTTTCCTCGATGGCATTTCGATGGTGGTGTTGACCACGGCCGTCATCATGCCGGTGGTGCAGAAGGCCGGCTTCGACCTGATCTGGTTCGGCATCTACATCGTTTTGGTGGTTGAGATGGCGCAGATCACGCCGCCGGTCGGATTCAATCTCTATGTGCTGCAAGGCATGACCGGTCGCGACATCTTCAAGATCGGTGCCTATACGGCACCGCTGTTCCTGCTGATGGTCGTGGCGGTAGCGATGCTGGTGGCGTTTCCCGGCATCGCGCTCTGGTTGCCGTCGACGATGCTAGATGCACGGTAACGTCGGCTGATCATCCGCGCGTGACGCGCATGCGCTGGCCGATCATCACGATCACGACGACGGCGGCCGCGAACAGAAGGGTTTTCAACTCGATCGGCTCGCCGTTGACCGGCCACGCCAGCGCCACCACGGTGAACGGCTGCAGCAGCAGCATCTGTCCGGCACGCGCGACGCCGATGCGCAGCATCGCCGCGTTGTAGACGAAGAACGAGAGATACTGGCTGACCAGCGCGACGTAGAGCAGGGCACTCCATTGCGGTGCCGGCACCGAGGCGATGTTCGCTGGCCAAAGTAGAATGACGGCGATCAGGGTCAGCGGCGCATACATCACCACCGACCACGAGATCACTTCCCAGCCCGGCATCAGCGCCGTCGCCTTGCCCGAGAGCGTATAGCCGATGCCGCCGAATACGACGGTGGCGAGCAGGAACAGGTCGCCCCAATGCGCGTCGCTCACGCCGGTGTCGCGGATCATGAACATGACCACCAGCGCCGAGCCGATGACGCCGGTGATCCAGAAGCCGAGGCTCGGCCGCTCCTTCGCCAGCGCGGCGGCGGCAACGGCGGTCGCCAGCGGCAGGATGCCCATCACCACGCCGCCATGTGCCGCCGGCACCGACATCATCGCCAGTGCCGCGCACAGCGGAAACAGCGCGACCGTGAACAGCCCGGCGATAAAGCAGGCGATCAGTTTATTGCGTGACGGGATGCCTCGCCGCGCCACGATCAGCGCCAGCGAAGCCGCGATCCCGGCGATGGTGATCCGCATCGCCGTCAGGAACAGCGGGTCGAATCCCTGCACGGCGAGCCGCGTCGCCGGCAGCGTGCCGGCGAACAGCACCATGCCGAAGAAGGCGAGCAGCAGTCCGGTGGTATCGCGTGGGCCGGTCATGATGGGATGAGGCGAGGATGGCGGGAGAGCGAAGTTGCAGGCTAGGCGATCGCGCCTGCAAGCAGAATGCGCGTTTCGGCAGCCGCGTTCTGCGCAAATGGCTCTTTGCGGACGCGTTGAGACCACCACGAAAATGGTGAGGCGCCCGGCACGGTTTGCGCCGGACGCCCCCTCAGCATGTCAGCCCGCCTGTAAGCCGGGTTCTGTTCGCGGAAGACGCATACTCTTCGTCCGCGTGACGACCATTCCTCTGCACCGCCGGTTACCCGGCGTGTCGAGCAACCTACCCGGATGGCTGGTCCGGACGAACCTGGAGATCGCTCTCCGCGCCATCCCTATTCGGTTTTGCTCCCGGTGGGGTTTGCCGTGCCGTTCGCGTTGCCGCGACCGCGGTGCGCTCTTACCGCACCGTTTCACCCTTGCCTGCCGCCGAAGCGGCCGGCGGTCTGCTTCTCTGTGGCACTGTCCCTGGGGTCGCCCCCGCCGGACGTTATCCGGCACCGTTCGTCCGTGGAGCCCGGACTTTCCTCCCCGGCACCCTTTCGGGGAACGCCCTCGCGGGCTCTGCCGAAGCGGCCGTCCAGCCGACTGACGCGCAACAGATGAGCGTCGCGGCGCGTGCCGTCAAGTCGGCATTATATCGATTGTTTCGCCCGTTCCGGGCGTGCGCGGGTTTCCAGCAGGGCGCGCAGCGTCATCTGGGTCGAGGCGTCGGCGATGCCATCGACGCAGTCCGGACGGAAATGGCGCTGGAATGCGGTGACGACCGTCGCCATGGCCTCGTCGTAGTCGCCGCTGACCGGCTGAGCATAACCGAAATCGGCCAGCATGCGCTGGAATTGCGCGACATCGTTGCCGAGGTCGCCGGGTCCAAGCCGTGGCCCTTCAAGCTTCAGCGGTGCGGGGCGCACCCAGTGGCCGACGCCGGAATCGGCCAGTGTCGCCCACGGGAATTTCTCGCCGGGATCCTGCTTGCGCGCCGGTGCGACGTCCGAATGCGCCAGCACGCGATCGTTCGGGATAGTGTCGCGACGGGCGAGAATGCCCTTGCACAGCGAGATCACCGCGGCGATCTGGCGCAGCGGAAACGGCGGATAGCCGTGATCGTGGCCGGGATTGCAGATCTCGATGCCGATGGAATGCGAATTGATGTCGGTGTCTCCATCCCACGACGAGACGCCGGCGTGCCAGGCGCGCTCGCGTTCCGGCACACACTGGACGATACGGCCGTCCGGGAAAACGACGTAGTGGGCTGACACCTTGGCATCCGGGTCGCACAGCCGCGTCAGCGCCGCCTGATCGTCGATCATGCCGGTGTAGTGCAGCAGGATCATGTCCGGCTGCATACCGTCTTTGCGCTGATCGAAATTGGGCGACGGAACGACGTCGGAGACGACGAACGAGTCGGGCTGGAAGGCGGTCATGGTCTTGAGGGCGTTCACCGGCAGAAAGCCGAGCAATCAGCGCCATAGCCAACCGGGGCTGCGGATGCAAGGCCGACACTAATTCTCCCATGAGTCGGCCGTTCGACAAACAAAAAGCCCGACCCGGCGAACCGGGTCGGGCCGTGTTCATCGATCCGCTGAAATTAGCGGCTGCTGGCTGGCGGGGTGTTGGACGAGGGCCGCGCGCCCATGCCGGCGCCACCCATGCCACCCGCCGAACCCGTGGTCGTGCGCGGCGGGTTATACGGCTCGAAGTTCTGGGCTTCCTTGAGCTGATCCTTGGTCGCCGCGAGCTTCAGCTTGTCGGATTCGTTGTTCGTGCCTTTCACGACCTCAAATGCTGAGGGCGCGATGGCCACACTCTTCGAGCCGACGCCGAGGAAACCGCCCACGCTGATCACGAACGCTTCGATCTTGCCGTCCTTGTCGAACAGGATGTCGCTCACGTCACCGATCTTGGCGTTATCGGTGCCGACCACGTCCGTGCCTTTGAACTTCGACGCCAGCATCTGCTCCGGCTTCTGCGACGATACGAAGTTCATCGAGCCGGACGCCGCTGGCGCGGCGCTCGAAGCGGCGGGAGCCGGTGTCGATGTTGCAGCGGGCGGGCTCGCCGTCGAACCGTTGGTGCCGGTGTTCGGTGCCTGCGCGAATGCCGTGGACAGCATCAGCGCACTGATAGCCGTACCGAGGACCAGTTTTTTCATGATGTCAGCCTCCATGTGAAATGGTGCGCGGAACCGCGCGAGAAATGCGTCAAAGGTGGCGGCTGGAACCCAAGTCTGGAACCCAGGTTCCGCCTGCCCATAACAACGTCCGGTCAGGAGGCAGCGTTCCGCGATTTTTTCGACGCATTTCCGGCATTCGCGACGGAACGCGCGAGAGCTGGCAACCAATCCTTAAGGCAAAGCACGCTTAATGAGCGGTTAAGGCAGCCGGGCGAAGGCACGGGTGCTCCTCGATTCCCGACGGCCCGGTTCCATGACTGCGCATCTTTTCCCTGCAACCGCTTCGAGGCTGGTGCCGCCGGAAGCCTGTGTCGACGCAGGCTTTCCCGATGCCGGCGCCGGCAGTGCGCATATCCCGGTGTTGGGCGGGCGGATCGCGGAATTCCTCAATGTCCGCGACGGCGGCATCTATATCGATGGAACCTTCGGGGCCGGCGGCTATACGCAGGCCATTCTCGGCGCCGCCGACTGCCGGGTGATCGCGATCGATCGCGATCCGACGGTGCATGCGCGCGCTGGTTCAATGGCCGACCGGTTCGCCGGGCGCCTGACGCTGGTCGAAGACCGGTTCTCGCATCTCGATGGTGTCGCGACGCGCTGCGGCGTCTCCGCCGTCGACGGCGTCGTGCTCGATGTCGGCGTGTCGTCGATGCAGCTCGACGAAGCGGAACGGGGCTTCTCGTTCCGCCAGGACGGTCCGCTGGACATGCGCATGGGCCGCAGCGGGCCGAGCGCGGCCGATCTTGTCGCCGCCGCCAGCCCGCGCGACCTTGCGGCGATCATCGCCACGCTGGGCGAAGAAAAATTGGCGCGGCCGATCGCCCGCGCCATCGTTGCCGCGCGTGACGAGGCCCCGATCCTGACCACCAAAGCGCTGGCGACGGTGATCGCCGGCGTGGTGCGGCAGCGATTTGGCGAGATCCATCCGGCGACGCGGACGTTTCAGGCGTTGCGTATCTTCATCAATGACGAACTCGGCGAATTGGCCGAGGCGCTGGCGGCGGCGGAGCGTATTCTCCGGCCGGCCGGGCGGCTGGTCGTCGTTTCCTTCCATTCGCTGGAAGACCGCATCGTCAAGACATTCCTCGCCGAGCGCAGCCGCGTCGGCGGCGGCTCACGACACATGCCCGAAGCGATTCAGGTGCCGGTGACGTTCACGGTGCTGACGCGGCGCCCGGTGACGGCCGACGATGCGGAAGTCGCTCGCAATCCGCGTGCGCGTTCCGCCAAGCTGCGCGCCGCCGAACGCACCGCCGCGCCGCCGCGCGCCTTCGATCCGGCCGATCTGCTGCCGTCTTTGCCGTCGCTTGCCGACGTGATGCGGAGCCGCTGACATGCGCATCCTCAACGCCCTGATCATCGGCGCGCTGATCCTGGCGGCGTCCTACGTCTACAAGATCAAGTTCGAATCGACGCAGCGTGTGGAGCGTGCCGCCAAGCTGCGCACCGAAATCCGCCGTGAGCAGGATGCGATCGCAACGCTGCGCGCGAGCTGGGCCAAGCTCGAAGCGCCGAACCGGATCGAAGCTCTGGCGAAGCGCCATCTCGCGCTGAAACAGGAAACCCCGCAGCAATTCCAGTCGTTCGAGAAATTGCCGGAACGGCCCGCGCCCGTGGTGCAGGCTGATGGCGATCCGATCGGCGGGCTGATCGATGAAACCACCGGGAGCATTGCCGTTCCCGCCGACGGAGCCGAGAACTGATGCCCGGACCGCACGCCGAGACCCGCTTTGCGCGCTGGCAGCGTTTCGTGCGCGGCCTGGTCTATGGCCGCGACGTCGACCGGCAGATCAAGGCGAAAGCGCGGATCGGTCTTGCCATTCTCGCCTTTGCTTGCGTCTACGCCGTGATCGCCGGCCGGCTGGTCCTGTTCGGCATCAACAACGAGACGAACAGCGCGCGCCGCACGGCGAGCCAGGACGCGGTGGCGACGGCGCGGCCTGACATTCTCGACCGGACCGGCAAGATTTTGGCGACCGACGTGAAGTCGCCGTCGCTGTTCGGCGAGCCGCGCAAGATCATTGATGTGGACGAGGCGGTGGAACTGCTGACGGCGGTGCTGCCCGACCTCGACGCGACCGAGGTGCGCGAGCGCCTGTCGTCGAAACGCGGCTTCGTCTGGCTCAAGCGCGAAATCACGCCGCAACAGCAGCGCGAGATTCACCGTCTCGGCATTCCCGGCATCGGCTTCCTCACCGAGAACAAGCGCGTTTATCCGAATGGCCCAATCGTCTCGCATGCGCTCGGCCATGTGAACATCGACAACCAGGGCATCGCCGGCATCGAGAAATGGCTCGACACGCGCGGGCTCGCCGACCTGCATCTCGCCGGCTTTGCGACCGACCGGCTGCAACAGCCGGTGCAGCTCTCGATTGATCTTCGCGTGCAGCACGCGATGCGCGAGGAGTTGATGGCCGCGCGTGAGAAGTTCAAGGCGAAGGCGGCAGCCGGCATCGTCTCCGACGTGCGCACCGGCGAGATCGTCGCCATGGTGTCGGAGCCCGATTACGACCCGAATAATCCGCGCGAAGCCAACGACCCGACCCGCATCAACCGGCTGACCACCGGCGTGTACGAGATGGGGTCTACCTTCAAGGCGCTGACCCTGGCGATGGCGCTCGACAGCGGCAAGGCGACGCTCAACACGACCTATGACGCGCGCATGCCGCTGCGCTACGGCAAGTTCAACATCCACGACACCCACTCGCTCGGCCGCTACATCACCATGAGCGAGGTGTTCACCTATTCGTCGAATATCGGCGCCGCGCGCGTCGCGCTGTCGATGGGCGTCGACGCGCACAAGGCGTTTCTCAAGAAGATGGGTCAGCTCGATCGGCTGCGCACCGAACTGCCGGAAAGCGCCGAGCCAATCGTGCCGAAGCGGTGGGGCGAGCTCAACACCATCACCATCGCGTTCGGCCATGGCCTGTCGGTCGCGCCGCTGCAGGCGGTGATGGCGATCGATGCGACGGTCAATGGCGGTTATCTGATCCCGCCGACCTTCATCAAGCGCACCCGCGACGACGCGCTGAAGCTCGCCACCAAGGTGGTGAAGACCGAAACCAGCGACCGGATGCGCTATCTGATGCGGCTCAACGCGGAGAAGGGCACCGCGAAGATGGCCGACATCAAGGGCTATTATGTCGGTGGCAAGACCGGCACCGCCGAAAAGGTGGTCAACGGCCGCTATTCCAAGAAGCAGGTGCTCAACAGCTTCACCGCCATATTGCCGTCAGATGACCCGCGCTATCTGGTGCTGATCATGCTCGACGAACCACAGGCGCTGCCCGAAACCCACGGCTTCATCACCTCCGGCTGGAACGCCGTGCCGACCGGCGGCAAGGTGATCGAGCGCATCGCGCCGCTGCTCGATCTGCAGCCGCGGTTCGATCTGCCGCCGGCCGATCAACTGATCCTCGGGCTCACCTCCAGTATCAAGGCGGCGAAGAAGTGAGACTGCGCGACCTGCTGGCGCGATCCGATCTCGTCGCCGGCGACATCGAGATCACCGGCGTCAGCGCAGACAGCCGCAAGGTCAAGCCGGGCTTTCTGTTCGTCGCGATCCCCGGCACCAAAACCGACGGCGCGCGCTTCATCGAGCAAGCGGTGAAAGCCGGTGCGGTCGCGATCGTCGCCGAAGGCGCTGCGCCATCGGCTCCAGTAGGCGTTGCCTCCGTTTCAACCACGAATGCGCGGCGCGATCTCGCCCTCGCGGCAGCACGGCTCCATGCGCGCCAACCGGCAACCATCGTTGCCGTTACCGGCACCAGCGGCAAGACATCGGTCGCCGCGTTCACGCGGCAGATCTGGGCGGCGCAGGGATATGCTGCCGCCAGCATCGGCACGGTCGGTGTCGTCTCGCCCAAGGGTGAGGTCTACGGTTCGCTGACCACGCCCGATCCGGTCGATCTGCATCGTGCCATCGACACGCTCGCGGGCGAGGGTGTCACGCATCTCGCGCTGGAAGCGTCCTCGCACGGGCTCGACCAGCATCGCCTCGACGGTGTGCGCATCAAGGCCGGCGGCTTCACCAATCTATCGCGCGACCATCTCGATTATCACGCGACACTCGAAGCCTATCTCGCCGCCAAACTGCGGCTGTTCACCGATCTGGTCGCGGCCGATGGTGCGGCGGTAATCGCCGCCGACCACGAGCAATCGGCGGCGGTGGCACAGGCGGCGCGCCAGCGCGGCTTGCGCGTGTTCACGGTCGGCCACGTCGGCGAGGCGATCCGCCTGCGCGATGTGGCGATCGATGGCTTCACCCAGCGCCTGTCGCTCGACGCCGATGGGCGCACGGTCATGGTGAAGTTGCCGCTGGTCGGTGCGTTCCAGATCGAGAATGCGCTGGTGGCGGCCGGGCTCGCCATCGTCACCGGCAGCGATCCCGATCAGGTGTTTGCCGCGCTCAATCATCTCGAAGGCGCGAAAGGGCGGCTCGAGTTCGCCGGCCGCTTCCGCGATGCGCCCGTGTTTATCGATTATGCCCACAAGCCCGATGCGCTCGCCAAGGCGCTCGACGCGCTGCGGCCCTATGCGCGCGGACGGCTCGTGGTGGTGTTCGGCGCCGGCGGCGACCGCGATGCCGGCAAGCGGCCGATCATGGGCGCGATCGCCGCGGAGAAGGCGGACCGTGTCATCGTCACCGACGACAATCCGCGCAGCGAGAACGCCGCCGCGATCCGCGCCGCGATCATGGCGGCCGCGCCGGGGGCGCGCGAGATCGGCGACCGCGGCGAGGCGATCCATCGGACTATCGCCGACCTGCAGGCGGGCGACGTGTTGCTGATCGCCGGCAAAGGTCACGAAACCGGCCAGATCATCGGCGATCGAACTATCCATTTCAGCGATCATGAAGCGGTCGCGGCGGCGCTGGCCGATCTTGGGAGCAAAGATAAAGAATGAGCGCGCTCTGGACGATCGAGGCGATGGCCAAGGCCATGAACGCCACACGGCAGGGCGCGCTGCCGGCGAGCATTTCTGGCATCTCAATCGATACGCGCACCGTGCAGCCGGGCGATGCCTTCTTCGCCATTGTCGGCGACAGCCGCGATGGTCACGATTTTGTTCCGGCGGCGCTGAAGGCCGGCGCCATTGCGGTGATCGCGCAGGACAAGCGCGGCCTGTTTCCGGCTGATGCGCCGTTGCTGATCGTTGACGATGTCCTGGACGCGCTGCGCGCGCTCGGCCGCGCGGCGCGTGCGCGCAGCAAGGCGAAGATCGTCGCCGTCACCGGCTCGGTCGGCAAGACCGGCACCAAGGAAGCATTGCGGCTCGCGCTGGCCGCCGATGGCGAGACCCATGCGTCGGCCGCGTCCTACAACAATCACTGGGGCGTGCCGTTGACGCTGGCGCGGTTTCCGGAAACGGCAGCTTACGGCGTGTTCGAGATCGGCATGAATCACGCCGGTGAGATCACGCCGCTGGTGCAGATGGTGCGCCCGCATGTGGCGATCATCACCACCGTGGCGCCGGTGCATCTCGAATATTTCGGCTCGGTCGAGGCCATCGCCGACGCCAAGGCGGAAATCTTTCTCGGTCTGGAGCCGGGCGGCGTCGCCGTGCTCAACCGCGACAATCCCCAATATGCACGTCTCGCCGACGCGGCGAGGCGGGCAAAGGTGTCGCGCATCGTCACCTTTGGCGAGGACGAGGCGGCCGATGCCCGCGCGCAGAAAATCTGTCTGCGGCCGGACTGCAGTACGGTGCGTGCCACCATTCTCGGCGAGGAGATCACCTACAAGCTCGGCGCGCCGGGCCGGCATGTGGTCATGAATTCGCTGGCGGTGCTGGCGGCGGTGTCGCTCCTCGAGGCCGATCTGGCCCGCGCCGCCATGGCGTTGGCGCAGCTTGCGCCACCCACCGGACGGGGCGCGCGGCAGACCCTGACCGTGCCGGGCGGCACCGCGCTGCTCATCGACGAAAGTTACAATGCCAATCCGGCCTCGATGGGCGCCGCCATCGCGCTGCTCGGTCAGGCACCGGTCGGCCCGCGGGGGCGGCGGATCGCCGTTCTCGGCGACATGCTGGAACTGGGGCCGCAGGGCCCGGCGCTCCATGCTGCTCTGGCAGGGCCGCTGGCGGCGGCCAGCATCGATCTTGTGTTTTGCGCGGGTCCGCTGATGCGCTCGCTGTTCGATGCCCTTCCCTCGGGAAGCCGGGGCGGCTATGCCGGGACGGCTGCCGCGCTCGAATCATCCATTTTGGAGGGCGTGGCGGCCGGCGACGCGATCATGATCAAGGGATCGCTCGGCTCGAAGATGGGACCGATCGTTAAGGCACTCGCCGCGCGATTTCCAGCGGCGGAGCAGGACGACACGGCCGCCCACGGGTGATGACGACCGGCGGTTTCGGTTTGGCTGACGTTTTGCCGCCGACCTGGATACGTTGAGATGGCGCGATCATGAACGCGCGATAAGGCTGATGCGATGTTTTATTGGCTGACCGAACTGTCGGACAAAGTCTCGTTCCTTAACGTCTTTCGTTACATCACATTCCGGACCGGCGGCGCCATCGTCACGGCGATGGTGTTCGTGTTTCTGTTCGGCGGGCCGATGATCAAGCTTCTGCGCCTCAAACAGGGCAAGGGCCAGCCGATCCGTGAAGACGGGCCGCAATCGCATCTCGTCACCAAGAAGGGCACGCCCACCATGGGCGGCCTGATGATCCTGATGGGGCTCGTCGTGTCGACGCTGCTGTGGGCCAACCCGCACAATCCTTATGTCTGGATCGTGCTTGGCGTCACGCTGTCTTACGGCATGATCGGCTTCTACGACGATTATCTGAAGGTGACGAAGCAGACCCATGCGGGCTTCTCCGGCCGCACGCGGCTCGCCATCGAGATCGCCATCGCCGTGGTCGCCTGCATCGCGCTCGCCAATCTCGGCCGGCCGCCGATTGCCACCTCTCTGGTGTTTCCGTTCTTCAAGGAACTGGTGTTCAACCTCGGCTGGATGTTCGTCGTGCTCGGCGCGTTCGTGATCGCCGGCGCCGGCAATTCGGTGAACCTCACCGACGGCCTCGACGGCCTTGCCATCGTGCCGGTGATGATCGCCTCGGCGAGCTTCGGCATGGTCGCTTACCTTGCGGGCAACGCGGTGTTCGCCGACTATCTGCAGATCCATTACGTCGCCGGCACCGGCGAACTCGCCGTGCTGTGCGGTGCGGTGATCGGAGCGGGGCTCGGCTTTCTCTGGTTCAACGCGCCGCCGGCCTCGATCTTCATGGGTGACACCGGTTCGCTCGCGCTCGGCGGCATGCTCGGCACCATCGCCGTCGCGACCAAGCACGAGATCGTGCTGGCGGTGATCGGCGGCCTGTTCGTGCTGGAAGCGGTGTCGGTGATCGTGCAGGTGCTGTCGTTCAAATTGACCGGCAAGCGCGTGTTCAAGATGGCGCCGATCCATCACCACTTTGAACAGTTGGGATGGACCGAACCGCAGATCGTGATCCGATTCTGGATCATCTCGGTGATCCTGGCGCTGGCCGGCCTCGCCTCGCTGAAACTGCGGTAACGGATGATTCCGGTCACCACCTTTGCCGGCAAGACCGTCGCGGTGTTCGGCCTCGGCGGCTCGGGGCTTGCGACCTGTCACGCCTTGAAGGCCGGCGGCGCGACGGTGATCGCCTTCGACGACAGCGCGGCCAGGACCGCGCAGGCGGCAGAGGCGGGTTTCGCGACCGACGATCTGCGCAGCATCGACTGGAGCAAGGTCGCGGCGCTGATCCTGTCGCCCGGCGTGCCGCTAACGCACCCGGAGCCGCACTGGTCGGCGGTGAAGGCCGCCGCGGCGCGCGTCCCGGTGATCGGCGACATCGAGCTGTTTGCGCGCGAGCATCGCCAGCACGCGCCGGGTCTGCCGTTCGTCGCCATCACCGGCACCAACGGCAAGTCCACCACCACCGCGCTGATCGCGCATCTGTTGCGCCACGCCGGCGCCGACAGCCAGCTCGGCGGCAATATCGGTATTCCGGCCTTGTCGCTTGCGCCGTTCGCCGACAACCGCGCCTACGTGATCGAGTGCTCGTCGTACCAGATCGATCTCGCGCCCTCGCTCGATCCGACCGTGGGCCTCTTGATCAATTTGTCGGAAGACCATCTCGATCGGCACGGCAGCATGGAGCACTACGCTGCGGTCAAGCAGCGGCTGGTCGCCGGCGTCACCGACAAAGGCGCGGCGATCATCGGTGTCGATGACAAATGGTGCCGCGCTATCGCCGACAATGTCGAGCGGCTCGGCAAGACGGTGATCCGTATTTCCACGCAGACCGTGCTGCGCGACGGCTTCTATGCGGAAGGCACGCGGATCATGCGCGCGCAGGGCGGAAAAGCCTATCCGATGGCGCAACTCGCCGGCATCGGCTCGCTGCGTGGCGTCCACAATGCGCAGAATGCGGCCTGCGCGGCGGCCGCGGCGCTGTTCCTCGGCATGGACGTCGAGACGCTGCAGCAGGGCTTGCGCAGCTTTCCCGGTCTCGCGCATCGCATGGAAGAGGTGGCGCGCAAGGGCAACGTCCTGTTCGTCAACGATTCGAAAGCGACCAATGCCGACAGCGCGGCGCGGGCGCTGGCGAGCTTCGACGACATCTACTGGATCGCCGGCGGCAAGCCAAAGACCGGCGGCATCGAGAGCCTCAGCGAATTCTTCCCGAAGATCCGCAAGGCCTATCTGATCGGTGAGGCGGCCGAGGAATTTGCCCGCACACTCGACGGCAAGGTCGAAACCGAGATCGCGGTGACGCTGGACGCCGCGGTGACGCTGGCCGGCGGTGACGCCGCCGCGTCCGGTCTCGCGGCCCCGGTGGTGCTGCTGTCGCCGGCCTGCGCCTCGTTCGACCAGTTCCCGAACTTCGAGATTCGCGGGGAGCGCTTCAAGGACGTGGTCCGCGCCCTGCCGTAACCGGCATTTTATGGCGGTCATTGCCGCCGTTAAGCAGTTAGCAACCATACCGAGTCAGGAGTAGTGCAGGGTACTCCGTATGGTTTCGCGCACAGAACGAACGCCTTTCGGCGAATGGTGGTGGACAGTCGACCGGCTGTCGCTGGCCGCCTGCGGTGCGCTGATGTTGACCGGCATCGTTATGTCGCTGGCGGCGTCGCCGCCCGTCGCGGCACGGCTCGGCCTCGACCCGTTCCATTTCGTCAACCGGCAGATCTTCTTCACGATCCCGGCTGCCTTCGTCATGATCGGCGTATCGCTGCTGACGCCACGATACGTTCGGCGGCTGGCGCTGGCGGTGTTCATCATCAGCCTCATCATGGTGGCGCTGACCCCGCATTTCGCCGCCGAGATCAAGGGCGCGCGGCGCTGGCTGGTGATCCTCGGGGTCAGCATCCAGCCGTCCGAGTTCCTCAAGCCGTCCTTCGTGATCATCATCGCCTGGCTGTTCGGAGAATCCTCGCGCCGGCCGGAAATGCCGTCGACACTGTTCGCCTTCCTGCTGTTGATGGTGGTGATCACGCTTCTGGTGATGCAGCCGGATTTCGGCCAGACCATGCTGATCGCGCTCGTCTGGAGCGCGCTGTTCTTCATGGCCGGCATGCGGGTGATCTGGGTGTTCGGCCTCGCCGCCGCCGGCACCGCTGGCCTGCTGGTCGCCTATTCGACGGTGCCGCACGTCGCCGCGCGCATCAAACGCTTCATGGACCCGGCGTCCGGTGACACGTTCAACATCGATATCGCCACAGAATCTTTCCTGCGCGGCGGCTGGTTCGGGCGCGGTCCGGGCGAGGGTACGGTGAAGCGCATGCTGCCGGAAAGTCACACCGACTTTGTGTTCGCGGTGACGGCGGAAGAATTCGGCGTGATCTTCTGTCTCGTGCTTGTCTCGCTGTTCTCGTTCATCGTCATCCGCTCGCTGCTGCGCGCGATGCGGCATGAGGAGCCGTTCCTGCGCTTTGCTGCGGCTGGCCTGACCATCCTGTTCGGCCTGCAGTCGGCCATCAACATGGCGGTCAATCTGCATCTGATGCCGGCCAAGGGCATGACGCTGCCGTTCGTGTCCTATGGCGGCTCGTCGCTGATCGCCATGGCCTACGGAATGGGCATGCTGCTCGCGCTCACCCGTGAACAGCCGAAGGCGGCGATGCTGCCGCCGCATTTCGTCCTCGTGGAATCATAGATGAGCGCGAAGCGGGGCCAACCTCTGGTGCTCCTCGCGGCGGGCGGCACGGGCGGGCATCTGTTTCCGGCGCAGGCGCTCGCCGTCGCGCTCGGCAAACGCGGTGTGAGCGTGGCGCTCGCCACCGACCGCCGCGCCGCGCACTACGACTTCCCCGCCGAAAGCGTGCATGTGATCCCCAGCGCGACGATGCGCGGGCGCAATCCGGTGGCGCTCGCCAAAACCTTCGGCTCGCTCGGCTACGGCACGCTCAAGGCATGGCTGATGGTCGGCAAGCTCGCTCCCGATGCGGTGGTCGGCTTCGGCGGCTACCCGACGGTGCCGCCGCTCTACGCCGCGACCTTGCGCGGCGCGCCGACCGTGCTGCACGAGCAGAACAGCGTGATGGGCCGCGCCAACCGTTTCCTCGCGCCGCGCGTCACCGCGATCGCCACCGGCTTCGCCGAGGTGGCGAAGATGAAACCGGCCTGGCAGGCGAAGGCGACCTTCACCGGTAATCCGATCCGCCCGGCGGTGATCGCCGCCGCCGGCAAGCCGTTCACCGGGCCGGGCGCATCGGGAATGTTCCGGGTGGTGGTGTTCGGCGGCAGCCAGGGCGCGCAGATCATGAGCCAGGTGGTTCCCGCCGCCGTGGCCCGGCTGGATTCGACGCTACGCGCACGGCTCTCGGTGGTGCAGCAGGCGCGGCCGGAAGATGCCGACACGGTGCGCGATGCTTACGACAGGCTCGGCGTCATCGCCGAGGTCGCGACATTCTTCAACGATCTGCCGGCGCGCATGGCGCAGGCGCATCTGATCATTTCCCGTTCCGGCGCCAGCACCGTGGCGGAAGTCTCGGCGATCGGCCGCCCGGCGATCTTCGTGCCGCTGCCGCACGCGCTCGATCAGGACCAGTTGGCCAATGCCGGCGTGCTGCAGAAGGCCGGCGGGGCGATCCGAATCAACCAGCCGGATTTCACCCCGGAGCGCCTGTCGGCCGAGGTCGCGGCGCTGGCGGAAACCCCGGAACGGCTGTCCCGCATGGCTGCGGCGGCCCGCACCGCGGGCACGGTTGACGCGGCCGAGCGATTGGCCGATCTGGTGCTGCGGATCGCCCGGCGTTGAGAGCGGCCACACTCATCATTCGGCACCAAAGGGATTTTCCATGAAACTGCCGCGCGACATCGGACCGGTGCATTTCGTCGGCATCGGCGGCATTGGCATGAGCGGCATCGCCGAGGTGCTCGCCAACCTCAATTACACCGTCACCGGTTCCGACGTGTCCGACAGCGCCAATGTGAAGCGGCTGCGTGAGAAGGGCATCAAGGTCGAGGTTGGCCACAAGGCGGAGAATATCGACGGCGCGGACGTCATCGTCGTCTCCTCGGCGATCAAGCCGGACAATCCGGAACTGGTGGCCGCGCGCGCCAAGCGCCTGCCGGTGGTGCGCCGCGCCGAGATGCTGGCCGAGCTGATGCGACTGAAAAGCTGTGTCGCCATCGCCGGCACGCACGGCAAGACGACCACCACCTCGATGGTCGCGGCGATGCTCGACGCCGGCAATTTCGATCCGACCGTGATCAACGGCGGCATCATCAACGCCTACGGCACCAATGCGCGGCTCGGTGAAGGTGACTGGATGGTGGTGGAGGCGGATGAATCCGACGGCACGTTCCTGAAGCTGCCGACCGACATCGCCATCGTCACCAATGTGGATGCGGAACATCTCGATCACTTCAAGACGTTCCAGGCGGTGCAGGACGCGTTTCTCGCCTTCATCGAAAACGTACCGTTCTACGGCTTCGCGGTGATGTGCACCGATCATCCGATCGTGCAGCGCATCGTCGGCCGTATTACCGATCGCCGCGTCATCACCTACGGCGAGAATCCGCAGGCCGACGTGCGGCTCGCCGACCTCGATAACCGCGACGGCGTCTCGAGCTTCTCGGTCGTGTTTCGCGACCGGGCGGGCAAGACCGTCCACGAGATTCGCGACCTCAAGCTGCCGATGCCGGGTTGCCACAACGCGCTCAATGCGACTTCTGCAATCGCGGTGGCGCATGAACTCGGCATTCCCGATGACGTGATCCGCGCCGCGCTCGGCAAGTTCGGTGGGGTCAAACGCCGCTTCACCCGCGTTGGCGACTGGAACGGCGTCACCATCATCGACGATTACGGCCATCATCCGGTCGAGATCGCGGCGGTGCTCAAGGCCGCGCGCGACTCGACGAAAAAGCAGGTGATCGCCGTGGTGCAGCCGCACCGCTATACGCGGTTGAAGTCGCTGTTCGAGCCGTTCTCCACCTGCTTCAACGACGCCGACGCGGTGATCGTCGCTCATGTCTATCCGGCCGGCGAAGCGCCGATCGAAGGAGCCGATCGCGATCATCTGGTCGCCGCGTTGCGCGCGCGGGGCCATCGTCAGGTGATCCCGCTTGACGGCCCGGACAAGCTCGCCGGTATCGTCAAGGACATTGCCAAGCCGGGCGACTATGTCGTGCTGCTTGGCGCCGGCAACATCACGCAATGGGCCTACGCGCTGCCGGGGGAATTGCAGGCGCTGGGATGATGGCGTAGTCCATCGCTCACAATGGTTGACTGCCTCGCCATCCGTCATGTCGCGTTCGAGGATGCCGGTCTGCTGGCCGGCTTGCTCGCGTCGCGCGGCGTGACCTTGCGCTATGCCGAGGCCGGGATCGATCCGCTCGATGCCGCCGCGCTCCTGGCACCTGATCTGCTGGTGGTGCTGGGTGGGCCGATCGGCGTCTACGAAGACGATGTTTATCCCTTCCTGCGCGGCGAACTGGCGGCGCTGCGCGCGCGACTCGATGCCGGACGGCCGGTGCTGGGCATCTGCCTTGGCGCGCAACTGATCGCCAAGGCGCTGGGGGCCGCAGTCGGGCCCGGGCCGCGCAAGGAGATTGGCTGGGGGCGGGTGACGTTGACGGAGGCCGGGCGTGGCTCGGTGCTGAAACCGCTTACCGATGTGCCGGTGCTGCACTGGCATGGCGACAATGTCGATCTGCCGGCCGGCGCGGTGGGGCTTGCGTCGACGGAGCCTTGCCCGCATCAGGCATTCGCCGTGGGCGAGCATGTGCTTGCGCTGCAATTCCATATCGAGGCCGATCCCGCGCGCATCGAGAGTTGGCTGATCGGCCACACGGTCGAACTCGGCAAGGCCGGAATTGATCCGCGCGACATCAGGCAACAGGCGGCGGAGCATGGTGCTGCGACAGCCGCGGCCGGCCGGGCCGTGCTGTCGGCCTGGCTCGATCAGGTGGGGATTGGACAGTGAGCTTTCCCGACATCGTTCCCGCGCTGAAGGCGCAGATGCCGGAACTGCGCGGCCGGCTGATGGCGGCGCAGCCGTTGAAGGAACTGACGTGGTTTCGCGTCGGCGGTCCGGCGCAGGCGTTCTTCATGCCGGACAGCGAGGACGATCTCGCTTATTTCCTGTCGAGGCTGTCGCCGGACATCCCGGTCACGGTGGTCGGCCTCGGCTCGAACCTGATCGTGCGCGACAAGGGCATTCCCGGCGTCGTCATCCGTCTCGGTCGCGGCTTCAACGAGATCGCCGTCGACGGTGACCGGATCACGGCGGGAACGGCGGTGCCGGACGTGAAGGTGGCACGCGCCGCCGCCGACGCAGGCCTTGCGGGACTCGCGTTCTATCGCGGCATTCCGGGCGCGATCGGCGGGGCGCTGCGCATGAATGCCGGCGCCTATGGCGGTGAGACCAAGGACGTGCTGATCGAGGCGCGCGGCGTCGATCGTCAGGGCCGCGTGCGCACCTTCAGCAATGCCGATATGGGTTTCACCTATCGCCACAGCGAAGCGCCGGACGATGTGATCTTCACCCGCGCGGTGTATCGCGGCACGCCGGGCGACCGGGACGAGATCGCCGCGGCGATGGACAAGATCACCACCTCGCGCGAGGCGACCCAGCCGGTGAAAAGTCGCACCGGCGGCTCGACCTTCAAGAATCCGCCCGGTCACAAGGCGTGGCAGTTGATCGACGCGGCGGGCTGCCGAGGCCTGTCGCGCGGCGACGCGCAGGTGTCGGAGCTGCACTGCAACTTTTTGATCAATCGCGGCACCGCGACGGCGCAGGACATCGAAGGATTGGGTGAAGAGGTGCGCAAGCGCGTGCACGACACCTCCGGCGTGACCCTCGACTGGGAAATCAAGCGGATCGGCGTCGCCTGAAGCGCACTCTTCCCCCGTTCATTCCTGCGAAAGCGGGAATCCACTCTTTAAGCGTGGGTCCCTGCTTTCGCGGGGACGAACGGATGCGAAAGCTGATTCAACTTCAACGGATCGATCTCTAAAGCTTCAGCAAATCCTCGAGTGGCGCCGGCGTGACGCGGAACGCGCCGTCGAACGGATGCTCCTGCAACGCGATCAGGCCAAGCGTTACCACCGCAGCGAGTGAGAACACCGTGAGCGCTGCGATCTGCGCGCCACGGCGTTCGAGGTGCATGACGCCGATGGCGATCTGCGTCATCGCGCCGAGGATCAGCACCGTCACCCATTTCAACGTATTGGTGCGGTCGGTGGCGAGCGCAAGCCGTTCCGACCGGGCGACGCCGATCCGGGTCGCGGCCTGCATCATCGCATTGTGCACCACCGGACCGGAGTCGCGGGTGAGGTCAGGCTTGCTGACTTCGTGCAGCAGCGCGTCATAGGCAGCGCGGGTTTCGGGTGAGTTGGTGAGTCGGGCCATGGCCGGCCACTCGACCGTGACGGCGCTTTCCACATAGTGCTTGAGCGCCGCGCGGATCGTCTGCATGTCGCTGATCGACGCGACGCTAAGCGTGTACAGGTTGTTTAGCTCGCTGGCTTCGGTCTGCACCGCCCGCACCGCGCGCTGGTTGCGGTCGCCGACGTCGCTCGCCAGAAATCCGGTCAGCAAGGCGAACAGGATCGCGACGGTGGTGTCGAGGCCGCCGATGCCGTTGCGGCTTGTGATCGTCTCCCGCATCGGCGAGTGGAAGATCGCCCAGCACAGCGCCGATCCGGTCGCCAGATAGAGAACGGCGAGCGACGCGAACATCGCGACGGCAGGGAGTTCAAGCCAGGCATCCATGTAAACCGACCCTGTAAATCGACCTTGATCATGATCATGAAAGGACTTCGCGCTAGGCCGAGTCCCGCAAATCAGCGATGTTATGGGCTGATTCGCAGATCAGCATGACAGGTTCTGCCATGACGCCAACATCTCCTGTTTCCAAAGCCGCGAAGCATGTCGCGGTTCTCAATGGCGGCTGGTCGGCGGAGCGGGAGGTATCGCTGCGCTCCGGCAAGGCGAGCGCAGAGGCGCTGGAGCGCAAGGGCTATCGCGTCACCCGCATCGATGTCGGCCGCGACATCGCCAATGTCCTGACGCTGCTCAAGCCCGATGTCGCGCTCAACATGCTGCACGGTTGTCCGGGCGAGGACGGCACCATTCAGGGCCTGCTCGAGATCATCGGTGTTCCCTACAGCCATTCCGGCGTTGCCGCCTCGGCGGTCGCCATGCAGAAGGATGTGGCGAAACCGATCCTCGCTGCCGCGGGCGTGCCGGTCCCCGGCGGCGGCGTGTTTACACGCTCCGAGATCGCGAAAGGGCATGTGATCCCGCCGCCCTATGTCATCAAGCCGATCGCCGAGGGGTCCAGCGTCGGCGTGTTCATCGTCCAGAAGGACCACGCGCATCCGCCGCAGGAACTCACCCGGACCGACTGGACCCATGGCGACCGGCTGATGGTCGAGCCGTTCATCGCCGGCAAGGAATTAACCTGCGCGGTGATCGGCGACCGGGCCACGGACGTGATCGAGATCACAACCGACCTGCGTTTTTACGACTATCAGGCGAAATATGCCCCCGGCGGTTCCCGCCACCTGCTTCCGGCGCCGATTTCACCAATTGTTAACCAAGAGGTCCGAAGACTAACGCTGGCGGCTCACCGCGCGTTGGGCTGCCGTGGGGTTACGCGCGCCGACTTTCGCTACGACGACACGCTTGAGGGGACGGTGGGACTGTTCTGCCTTGAAGTGAATACCCAACCCGGCATGACCGAGACATCGCTCGTGCCGGAGCTCGCCGCCCACGCGGGCATAACGTTTGAAGAGCTGGTTGGATGGATGGTCGAGGACGCCTCGCTCAACCGATGACGGGAACCGAAGACGGCTTCGGCCGCTTCGCGCGCGCCGCGCGTTTCCACGTCCGCTCGATGCCGCTCGGCTGGGCGGTGCGCCGCGTTGGCACGTCCCTGATCGCCTGGCAGCCGCCGCGCGGCTTCGGGGTGGCGGCGGTGACCGCGCTGATGCTTGCCAGCGTCTGGTACGGCACGGTGCGCGGCGACCATCTCATCGAGGTCGCCCAGCAATGGCATGACCTGTGCGACGACGGTGCCAATCTGCTCGGCTTCCGCCTCGCCGAAGTGACGCTGTCCGGCAACAAGAACCTCAATCACAACGAAATCTTCGCCGCCGCGGGGCTGACGACCCACACCTCGCTGCCGTTCCTCGATCTCGCCGCCGCGCGCGAACGCCTGCTGTCGGTGCCGTGGATCGCCGAGGCGACGCTGAAGAAGTTCTATCCCGGCACGCTGGAGATCGAGATCAAGGAACGCGACGCGTTCGCGCTGTGGCAGCGCGATGGCAAGGTGTTCGTGATCGCCGTCGACGGCAAGGAACTGCAGCCGTTCGACGGAACGCGTTTCGCGCGCCTTCCGCTGGTGGTCGGCAACGGCGCCGGCCCGCGCGCTCATGAATTTCTCGCGCATCTCGCCGCCTATCCGCAGCTTGCGCAAGATTTGCGGGCCGCGGTGCTGGTGGCGCAGCGCCGCTGGAACCTGCGGTTGAAGAACGGCCTCGATATCCGCCTGCCGGAAACCGATGTCGATGGCGCGCTCGCCACGCTGACGCGGCTCGACCGCGAACAGAAGCTGATGAGCCGCGACATCGTCGCCGTCGATCTCCGGCTGTCGGACCGCGTCACGGTCCAGCTTTCCGATGCGGCGGCGCAGGCGCGCGCCGACGCGATCAAGGACAAGAAGAAGGCCAAGAAGGGAGGCGACGCATGAGCGTCCTCCATTTCGGCCTGACCCCGAAGATGAAGCCGGTATCGCCGCGCCGCTCCACCGTGGCCGCCGCGCTCGACGTCGGAACCGACAAGATCGTCTGCCTGATCGCGCGGTTGAAACCGCAGTCGCCGCAGGAAGTGCTGCGCCGGCGCAGCCACGGCGTCGAGGTGTTCGGCTTCGGTCACGTCGCCGCGCGCGGCATGAAGAGCGGCGCGATCAGCGATCTCGCCGCCGCCGAGGCGGTGGTGCGTCAGGCCGTGCATATCGCCGAGAAAAGCGCCGGGGTCGAACTCGAATCCGTGGTCGTCTCGCTCTCGGCCGGCCGCATCGGCAGCGAGCGGTTCAACTCCACGGTCGATCTCTCCAGCGCCGTCACCGACAGCGATATCGGTCGCGTGCTTGCCGCCACCAGCCGGCATTCGGCGCGCGACGGGCGCGCGGTGCTGCATTCCATGCCGATGAGCTTCGCCATCGACGGCGCCAAGGGTATCCGCGATCCGCGCGCGATGCTCGGCCGCCGGCTCGGCGTCGACATGCACATGGTCACGGCCGACGTGTCGGCGGCGCGCAACCTGATGCTCACGGTCGAGCGCAGCCACGTCGATGTCGAGGCGATGGTCGCCGCGCCCTATGTGGCGGCGCTGTCGGTGCTCGCCGACGACGAGGCCGATCTCGGCGCGGCGGTGATCGACATGGGCGCCGGCACCACCACCATGGCGGTGTTTTCCGGCGGGCGTTTCGTCCACGCCGACGGTTTCGGCCTCGGTGGCTATCACGTCACCATGGATCTGGCGCGCGGTCTTAATGCGCGCATTGCCGATGCCGAGCGAATCAAGACGTTCTATGGCACTGTGATCGCCGGTGGTTCGGACGAACGTGACATGATCACCGTGCCTCCGATCGGCGATGACGAGCGCGAGCCCCCGCAATTCGTGTCGCGCGCGTCGCTGATGCGGATCATCCGGCCGCGCGTCGAGGAAATTCTGGAAATGGTGCGCGATCGGCTGGCGGCGTCACCGCTGGCGGCCGAGCCGCGCGCGCGGATTGTACTCACCGGCGGAGCCAGTCAGCTCGTCGGGCTGCCGGATCTCGCGGCGCGGATCCTGGGACGCAATGTGCGGATCGGACGCCCTCTCGGCGTCTCGGGACTGCGCGACGCCGCGCGAGGGCCTGCTTTCGCGGTGGCAGCCGGTCTTCTGGTCTACCCGCAAGCCGCGCATCTCGAACATTTTGAACCGCGGCGAACGCGGCAACTGATGACAGGCACAGGTGGCTACATCTCACGGGTTGGGCAATGGCTCCGAGAAAGCTTCTGACCCTCCCGCAAACCCGAAAGGCAACGTGGCAGGCGCCGCGACGAACGAGGCACACATGACGATCAACCTGAAGATCCCCGACATCCAGGAACTCAAACCGCGGATCATCGTGTTCGGCGTCGGTGGCGCCGGCGGCAATGCCGTCAACAACATGATCACCGCCGGCCTGCAGGGCGTCGACTTCGTCGTCGCCAACACCGACGCACAGGCGCTCGCCAGTTCCAAGGCGCAGCGCATCGTGCAGATGGGTGTGCAGGTTACCGAAGGTCTCGGCGCCGGCTCGCAGCCGGAAGTCGGCCGCGCTGCCGCCGAAGAGGTGATGGATGAAATCCGCGATCACCTCAACGGCGTGCACATGGTGTTCGTCACCGCCGGCATGGGCGGCGGCACCGGCACCGGCGCTGCGCCGGTGATCGCGCGCGTCGCCAAGGAGATGGGCATCCTCACCGTGGGTGTCGTCACCAAGCCGTTCCACTTCGAAGGCCAGCGCCGCATGCGCTTCGCCGAGATCGGCATCTCCGATCTGCACAAGGTGGTCGACACGCTGCTGGTGATCCCGAACCAGAACCTGTTCCGGGTCGCCAACGAGAAGACCACCTTCGCCGACGCCTTCGCGATGGCGGACCAGGTGCTCTATTCGGGCGTCGCCTGCATCACCGACCTGATGGTCAAGGAAGGTCTGATCAATCTCGACTTCGCCGACGTCCGCGCCGTGATGCGTGAGATGGGCAAGGCGATGATGGGCACCGGCGAGGCGTCGGGCGAGAAGCGCGCGGCGACCGCGGCGGAAGCGGCGATTGCCAATCCGCTGATCGACGATTCGTCGATGAAGGGCGCCAAGGGCCTGCTGGTCTCGATCACCGGCGGCAAGGATCTCACCCTGTACGAGGTCGACGAGGCCGCCACCCGCATCCGCGAGGAAGTCGATCAGGACGCCAACATCATCGTCGGCGCGACCTTCGACGAAACGCTGGAAGGCGTCATCCGCGTGTCGGTCGTTGCCACCGGCATCGACAGCGCGCAGATCGCCGCGCAGAGCCGCCCGATCGAAACGCCGCGCGTTGAAGCCCGGCCCGAGCACAATCGTCTGGCCGAGCTCAACGCCGCGCGTCGCGTCGAGAGTCAGCGTCTGGCCGATCGCATCGAGCAGGAAACGCGCTCGGCGATGCTGGCCGCGCGCAATGCGCAGCCGAAGATGGAACAGCCGGTGCCGTCCGTCGCCGCCAGCGATGCCGCGCATGCGGCGGTCGCTGCCGCGCTGATGCCGGCGGCTGCGGTCGAGGATGTCTCGATCCGTCCGATCCCACTCAAGCCGACGATGTTCGAACCGGCTCCGGTGGAGCCGGTCGCGATCAGCGAGGAGCCGCCGCCGGAATCCTTCATCCCGCCGCAGGCGGAGCAGACCGGGCTGCGCAAGCCGCGCATGCCCCGCGTCGATGAGCTGCCGCTCCCGGCCCAGGCGCAGATCAAGGCTGCCCGTGGCGAAGCCGAATCGGACCAGCATCCCGCCCGCCAGCGGATGGGCCTGATGCAGCGTCTCGCCGCGGTCGGCCTCGGCCGCCGCGAAGAGCCGGCTATCGAGCCGCCGGTGCCGGTGGCGCCGCGTCCGGTCACGTTCCCGCCGCGCCAGGCCCGCCCGGCCGATCCGCCGGTGTCGGAATATGCCCGCCGCAGCACGCCGCAGGGGCTCGACCCCCATGGCCGGCCGGCTCCTGTGCACAACAGCGCCGAGGACGACCAGCTCGATATCCCGGCCTTCCTGCGACGGCAGGCCAACTAAGCGACAAAAACCCCGGCTTCGGCCGGGGTTTTTCTTTTATGGTGTTGTTTTTTAAAGATTTTTCCGTATTCGCGGGCGCCGGAGGGTTAACCCTCAAGATTAATGGCGTCTTTCCGGATCAAATGCGGCGAAATCGCGTAACAGTCCGTAACACAACGTCAGTTGGCGAGGGACGGGGGCTGACTTATTCCCTGTGCTGCGGAAACGGCCCAAGTCCTTAGAGACGTATGGCTTTGATACCGCAAGCTTATCGCCCGTCGGGGGGCGCGGCCGGATGACCGGCCGGACAGAGACGGATCGCGTTGATGACTGTTGCGAAACCGGGCGCCAAATCGACCACGGCGACCACCCTGCAAACCACGCTGCTGGCGCCGGTCTCGGTGTCCGGCATCGGTGTCCACTCCGGGTTGCCGGCGACGCTGACGCTGCATCCCGCGCCGGCGCATCACGGCATCGTCTTCTCCCGTCTCGGCCGCGCCGGTGAACCGGATCGCGAAATTCTCGCCGATTTCCGCGCCGTTACCGCGACCGATTTTGCCACCGTGCTCGGCGATGCCAAGGGGCCGCTGTGTTCGACCGCGGAGCATGTGTTGTCCGCGCTGCGCGGCCTCGGCATCGACAATGTGGTGGTCGAGATCGACGGACCGGAAGCGCCGATCATGGACGGCAGCGCCGCCGATTTCATCGCGGCGGTCGATCGCGCCGGCATCCGCACGCTGGAAGCGCCGCGCAAATATATCGAAGTGCTCAAGACCATCCGCGTCGCCCGCAAGGACGGCGCGAGCGGCGAACTCGCGCCTTATGCGCGCGGCTTCCGCGTCGAGGCCGAGATCGATTTCTCCGAGCCGCTGATCGGCCGGCAGAGCTACGCGCTCGACATCACCGCCGACAGCTTCCGCCGCGAGATTTCGCGCGCGCGCACGTTCGGCTTCATGCGCGATGTGGCGCGGCTGTGGAGCGCCGGTTACGCGCTCGGCGCCTCGTTCGACAACACGCTGGTGATCAGCGACAACCGGGTGATGAACCCGGAGGGCGTGCGTTTCGCCGACGAATTCGTGCGTCACAAGGTGCTCGATGCGGTCGGCGATCTGGCGCTCGCCGGCGCGCCGCTGGTCGGCGTCTATCGCTCGGTGCGCGGCGGCCACGGGCTCAACCATGCCGTTCTCTCGGCGCTGATGGCCGACCCAACCGCCTGGCGGCTGGTCGATCCGGCGCCCGCCCGCCGGCCGCGACCGGTGGTCGAGCCGCTCGGGGTGCCCGCCAGCGGCCTGCCGGCCGGTCTCGCGGTTCCGGCCTACGGTCCCAGCGTCTCGTAACGGGACAGCGTTAACCCTCCGCCACATTGCGGGCTGAATCTCCCGCTTAATCGCGGTTCTCTGTTGCGCCAGACTGTCATGCTTGGCCTGACGGCAGATTTTCGATACGTCTCTGGCTGGATGGCCCGCTGCCGATTGGCCGGGCGAGGGGATCGGACAAGGTGATGCTGACACGGGCTTTCGGGCATAAGCGCGGCCGCGCCATCGCTGTGCGTCTGTTGATGCTGGCGATGATCTCCGTCACCGTGCCGGCCTGCAGCACGTTCAGCGACTGGTTCGGCAAGAAAGACGATGTCCTGCCCGATCAGCCGGCCGACAAGCTCTATAACGAAGGGCTCTACCTGCTGAACCAGAAGCGGGAACCCAAGGAAGCGGTCAAGAAATTCGAGGAAGTCGACCGCCAGCACCCGTATTCGGAATGGGCGCGCAAATCGCTGATCATGCTCGCTTATGCGCAGTACGAAGCGCGCGACTATGACGAGTGCATCAACTCCGCGAAGCGTTACGTGTCGCTGCATCCGGGCAGTCCGGACGCGGCCTATGCCCAATATCTGATCGGCGCGGCCTATTTCGACCAGATCCCGGACATCACCCGCGATCAGGGCGCGACCGACCGTGCGATGCAGGCGCTGGACGAGGTGGTGCGGAAATATCCGACCACCGAATACGCCGCCAGCGCCAAGAAGAAGCTCGAAGTGGCGCGCGACCAGCTTGCCGGCAAGGAAATGGCGGTCGGCCGCTATTACCTCGAGAAGAAGGACTTCACCGGCGCGATCAACCGGTTCAAGGTCGTGGTGACGCAGTATCAGACCACTCGCCATGTGGAAGAGGCGCTGATGCGGCTCACCGAATCCTATATGGCGCTCGGCATCGTGGCCGAGGCGCAGACGGCGGCGGCCGTGCTCGGCCACAACTTCCCGGATAGTCCGTGGTACAAGAACGCCTATTCGCTGGTGAAGTCGGGCGGCAAGGAACCCCATGAAAACCAGGGGTCGTGGATCAGCCGGGCCTTCAAGAAGGTCGGTTTGGGCTGACCGCCTGCTTCGGCTGTTGTCAGCCGGCCCGCCGTTCTATCCACATCGCTGTTTCGCATGCGCCGGGGCTTGTCCCGGCGTTCGGCGTCTTTGATGATGCGAATCTGTCAGTAGTCACAGCCGCCGGCCTGCGCCGGAGATGGCCGCCCCAGGTACGACACGCCCCATGCTTTCCCGGCTCTCGATCCGCGACATTGTTCTGATCGATCGGCTCGATATCGATTTTGCCGCGGGTCTCGCCGTGCTCACCGGCGAGACCGGCGCGGGCAAGTCGATTCTGCTCGATTCCTTCGCCCTGGCGCTTGGCGGACGCGGCGATGCCGCGCTGGTGCGGCAGGGCACGGACCAGGGCCAGGTCACGGCGGTATTCGAGGTCGGCGCGAAGCATCCCGCCCGCGCGGTGCTCAAGGCCAACGACATCGTCGCCGATGACGATCTGATCGTCCGCCGCGTGCAGTTCGCCGACGGGCGGACCCGCGCCTTCGTCAACGACCAGCCGGTGAGCGTGCAGATTCTGCGCCAGCTCGGCGAGGCGCTGGTGGAAATCCACGGCCAGCACGACGACCGCGCGCTGGTGGACGTTGCCCAGCACCGGCAACTGCTCGATGCCTATGGCGAGCTTGACGGCAAGGCCGATGCGCTCGGCAAGCTGTGGCACGCACGCCGCACCGCGCGGGAGGCGGTCGAAACGCATCGCGCTGACGTGGAGCGCGCCAAGCGCGAGGGCGACTGGCTGCGCCATGCGGTGGACGAACTGACCAAGCTGGCGCCGGAGCAGGGCGAGGAGACGGCGCTCGCGGAGCGCCGCACGCTGATGATGCAGTCGGAGAAGATCGCCAGCGATCTGCGCGATGCGCATGACGTGGTCGGCGGCAGCGATTCCATCGTGCCGGTGCTGTCGTCGGCGGTGCGGCGGCTGGAGCGGCGCGGCGCGCAGGTGCCGCAGATGGTCGATCCGGCGGTGAAGGCGTTCGATGCAGCGCTGAACTCGTTGGAAGAAGCGCGCGCGCATCTCGAACAGGCGCTACGGCTCGCCGACTTCGATCCGCACGAGCTGGAGCGGATCGAGGAGCGGCTGTTTGCCTTGCGGGCGGCCGGCCGCAAATACAACACGCCGGTCGATAACCTCGCGGCGCTGGCCGAGAAGTATACGAACGACCTCGATCTGATCGACGCCGGCGAGGAACGGCTCGCGGCGCTGGAGAAAGCGGCGGCGGCCGCCGACGATGCCTATTTCGCGGCAGCAGCGGCGTTGTCGAAGGCGCGGCAGAAGGCGGCGACCGCGCTCGACAAGGCGGTGAACGGCGAGCTCAAGCCGCTCAAGCTCGAGCGCGCGACGTTCTCGACGCAGATGGTCAGCGATGTCAGCGCCGCGGGACCGGCCGGCATCGACAAGGTCGAGTTCTGGGTCCAGACCAATCCGGGGACGCGGCCCGGCCCGCTGATGAAGGTCGCGTCGGGTGGCGAACTGGCGCGTTTCCTGCTGGCGCTCAAGGTGGTTCTGGCGGATCGCGGCTCTGCGCCCACGCTGGTGTTCGACGAGATCGACACCGGCGTCGGCGGCGCTGTCGCCGATGCGATCGGCATGCGGCTCGCGCGGCTCGGTCGTGGCGTGCAGGTGCTTGCCGTCACCCACGCGCCGCAGGTGGCGGCGCGCGCGAACCGGCATTACGTCATCAGCAAGGACGGCAAAGCCGGCGACAAGGGCAAAGGCAAGGACAAGACCAAGGACCAGCGCGTCGCGACCTCGGTCACCGAAGTGGCGGCCGACCATCGCCGCGAGGAGATCGCGCGGATGCTGGCCGGCGCCGAGATCACCGCTGAAGCCCGCGCGGCGGCCGAACGGCTGATCAAGTCCGCCGCCGGCTGACGCCATGCCGCGTTACGACAAATCGCTCGATATCGACGCGATGACGCCGCGGCAGGCAAAGCGCGAGCATACGCGGCTGCAGGCGGAGATCGCCGAGCACGACAAGCGCTACTATCAGGACGATGCGCCAACTGTCTCCGACGCCGAATACGATGCGCTGCGCCGGCGCTACAACGCCATCGAGCAGAAATTCCCGGATCTCGTCACCCAGGGCAGCCTGTCGCTCACCGTCGGCGCCGCGCCGGCGCGCGGTTTCGCCAAGGTGCGGCATACGGTGCCGATGTTGTCGCTGGACAATGCGTTCAGCGAGGAGGACGTGGTCGATTTCGTCGAGCGCATCCGTCGCTTCCTGAAACTCGCAGACGACGAGCCGATCACCTTCCTGGCCGAGCCGAAGATCGACGGCCTGTCGATGTCGTTGCGCTACGAGGACGGCGAACTGGTGCGCGCCGCGACGCGGGGCGACGGCACCGAAGGCGAGGACGTCACCGCCAATATCCGCACGCTCAAGGACGTGCCGCAGAAGCTCAAGGGCCGCAACCTTCCCGCGGTCTGCGAGATGCGCGGCGAGGTCTATATGAAGAAGGCCGACTTCCTCGCGCTCAACGAGCGGCAGACAGCGGCCGGCGGACAGGTATTCGCCAATCCGCGCAATTCGGCTGCCGGTTCGCTGCGGCAGAAGGACCCGGCCATCACCGCGTCGCGGCCGCTGCACTTCTTCGCCTATTCATGGGGCGAACTGACCAAGGTGCCGGAAAAAACCCAGTCGGCCATGGTCGCGTGGATGGCAGCGCGCGGCTTCGACACCAATCCGCTGTCGAAGGTCTGCAAGTCGGTGAAGGAACTGGTCGCGTTCCATCGCTCGATCGGCGAGCGGCGGGCTAAGCTCGATTACGATATCGACGGCGTCGTCTACAAGGTCGACCGGCTCGACTGGCAGGAGCGGCTCGGCTTCGTCTCGCGCAGCCCGCGCTGGGCGATCGCGCACAAATTCGCCGCCGAGCGCGCCGAGACGGTGCTCAACGGTATCGACATCCAGGTTGGCCGGACCGGCGCGCTGACGCCGGTGGCGAAGCTGGAGCCGGTCACGGTCGGCGGCGTCGTCGTGCAGAACGCCAGCCTGCACAACGAGGATTATATCAAGGGCATCGGCGCGAGTGGCGAGGCGATCCGCAACGGCACGGATATCCGCATCGGCGACACCGTGGTGATCCAGCGCGCCGGCGATGTGATCCCGCAGATCGTCGATGTGGTGCTCGACAAGCGGCCGAAAAGCGCGAAGCCGTATCATTTCCCGGCCGTCTGTCCCGCCTGCGGCAGTCATGCGGTGCGCGAGATCAATCTGCGTACCGGCAAGGAAGATGTGGTGCGTCGCTGCACCGGCGGTCTCATCTGCCCGGCGCAGGCAGTGGAGCGGCTGCGGCACTTCGTGGCGCGCGACGCATTCGACATCGAGGGGTTCGGCGAGAAGCAGGCCGAGGCGTTCTACGCCGACGGCCTTGTCATGGAACCGGCCGATATCTTCACGCTGCGCCAGCGCGATGCCCGCGCCAGTAAAAAGCTCGCGGATCGCGAGGGCTACGGCGAAACCTCGGTCACCAATCTGTTCAACGCCATCGACGCGCGCCGCAAGGTGCCGCTCAACCGGCTTATCTACGCGCTCGGCATCCGTCACATCGGCGATATCAACGCGAAGATTCTGGCGCGTCACTACGGTACGATCGAGGCGTTCGAGGAGGCAGCGACCGCGGCCGACGTGCCGACCGATCGCAAGGACAAGGGCAACGACGCCTGGCAGGAGTTGAACTCCATCGAAGGGATCGGCGATGTGGTCGCCGAGGCGGTGGTCGAATTCTTCAACGAAAAGAAGAACCGCGCGGCGCTCAAGCGCCTGTTGGCCGAGATCGAAGTCGAGCCGATGGAAGAGGCGCGCAGCGATACCCCGGTCGCCGGCAAGACGGTGGTGTTCACCGGCACACTGGAGAAGATGACCCGCGACGAGGCCAAGGCGATGGCCGAGCGGCTCGGCGCGAAAGTGTCAGGTTCGGTGTCGAAGAAGACCGACTATGTCGTCGCCGGTCCGGGCGCCGGTTCCAAGCTCAAGGACGCGCAGAAACACGGCGTCACCGTCATGGATGAGGACGGCTGGTTCAAGCTGATCGGGCGTTAACGACCGTCGCTTTTGTCGCGCAGCCCGTAATAGAAAACCAAAGCGACGAGCAGCACGCCGATCATCATCAGCGGCACCGACAGCGGGCCGCCATCATGCACCAGGATATAGGAGATGCCCTGCGCGATGGCGGCGCCGGTCGACATCTGCAGGAAGCCGGTGATGCCCGATGCCGCGCCCGCCGCCTGCGGACGCACGCTGATCGCCGCCGCGATGGAGTTCGGCAGCAGCAGGCCGTTGCCCACCGACACGAACAGTTGCGGAACGAAGAAGATCCAGATTTCCGTACCGACGGTCGCCAGCAGAACGACGGCGGCTGTGGTTGCGATCAACCCGAGGCCGATCCCGGCCTTGATCATGGTGTGAACGCCATAGCGCGTGGACAGCCGCGAGGCGATGAAGTTGCCGATCATGTAGCCGAGCGACGATAGCGTGAACCACACGCCGTATTCCGCCGAAGTCGCACCGATGATGTTGACCACGACATGCGGGGCGCCGCCGATCAGTACGTAATAGGGAGCCGTGCCGAAGGTCGAGGTCAGCGCATAACGGTAAAACCGGCGATTGGTCAGCAGTGCGCGCCACTCGCGCCACGAGACGGCGCTGCTGTCCGCCCCGCTCATGCGCAGCGGATTGGTCTCCGGCAGCGCCGCTGTCGACCAGATCAACACGATCAATGTGACGATCGAGACGGCCAGAAAGATCGATTCCCAGCCGAACACCGTGTCGAGCAGCCCGCCGATCATCGGCGCGACCATCGGGGCGATGACCATGGCACTGGTGACGAGGCCGAGCATCGCGGCGGCGCGGTCGCGATCATAGAGATCGCGAACGATGGCGCGGCTGATGACGATGCCGGTTCCGGCGCCGAGCGCCTGTGCCACGCGCGCGGCGATCAGCCATTCGATGCTTGGCGCCGCCATCGCGGCGAAGCTGGCGATGCAGGCGAGCGCGATGCCGCCAAGCACGACCGGCCGGCGGCCGAAGCGGTCCGACAGCGGCCCGAGCAGCAACTGCCCCGAGGCGAGACTCAACAGAAACAGCGACAGGGTGAGCTGAACCGTCGCGGCGTCGGTGTTGAAACGGCTGGTCAGTTGCGGGATCGCGGGGACGAAGATGTTGAGCGCGACCGGTCCGGTCGCCGACAGCGCGACCAGCAGAACGAGGAACCGCTTGCGCGGAGGGACGGCCGCCGGAACGGAATCGGTCATTAGGTGCGCCCGAGCGGCTCCGTCGCGATAGTCAGCCAGGCGCGCGTCTCGGCATCAACCAGCGGCGACAGCGTGTCGCGCACGCGGGCGTGGTAGCGGTCGATCCAGTCGCGCTCGGCGGCCGACAGCATCGACGGATCAATCAGCCGGCGGTCGATCGGCGCCAGCGTCAGGGTCTCGAAGGCGTCGAGTGTCTTTTCCGCGCCCGCGGGCTGCGGTCCGGCGACAACGAGCACGAGATTCTCGATGCGGATGCCATAGGCGCCGGTTTTGTAATAACCGGGCTCGTTCGACAGGATTATGCCGCGCTCCAGCGGAACGGTGCCGAGCTTGGAGATGCGCGCCGGGCCTTCGTGCACGGACAGATAGCTGCCGACGCCGTGGCCCGTGCCGTGGTCGAAATCAAGTCCGGCCTGCCACAGCGGCAGCCGCGCCAGCGTGTCGAGCTGCGCGCCGGTGGTGCCGCGCGGAAACACTGCGGTTGCGATGGCGATATGCCCGCGCAGCACGCGGGTGAAGCGGTCGCGCATCTCCGCGCTCGGCGTGCCGACCGCGATGGTGCGCGTCACGTCGGTGGTGCCGTCTTCGTATTGCGCGCCGGAATCGATCAGGAACAGCTCGTTCAAACCAATCTTGCGGTTGGTGGCGCTGGTGACGCGGTAATGCACGATCGCGCCGTTCGGTCCGGCGCCGGAAATGGTCGGGAACGACACATCCTTCAGGACGCCGGTGTCGCGGCGGAAACTTTCCAGCGCGGCGACGGCGTCGATCTCGGTCAGTGCGCCGCGCGGCGCTTCGCGGTCGAACCAGGCGAGGAAGCGCACCAGCGCCGCGCCGTCGCGTTGGTGCGCGCTGCGGCTGCCGGCGATTTCGGTGTCGTTCTTCACCGCCTTCATCGCCGTCACCGGATCGGCGGCGCGGGTGACATGCGCCTCGGCGGCCTCCAGCCGCCGCGTCAGCGCATCGGCGCCGGTGCCGCGGTCAAGCTGCACGGCGCGGCCCTTGAGTGCGTCGAGGTCGGCGAGAAAAGCGGCCGGCTCGCGCACATCGGCGAGGTCTTCGAGGGCGGCGCGCGTGCGGTTGTCGAGTTTTCCGGCGGCGACATAGAGCGCCGGCCGTCCGCGCGCCGGTACCAGCGCGAAGGCGAGCGGCAGGGGCGTATGCGCGACATCACTGCCGCGGATGTTGAAAATCCACGCCACGTTGTGCGGATCGGATATCACCAGCGTGTCGATCCGCAATTCCGTGAGCTTTTCGCGCAACCGCGTGAGCTTGTCGCCGGCAGCTTCGCCGGCATAGCGCGGATCATGCAAATGCACGGCGCCGCTCGGTTCGGCCGGACGTCCGTTCCAGACGCTGTCGATCGGATTGCTGTCGAGCGGGACCAGCGTGGCGCCGGCCGCTTCGCATGCTTTGCCGAGCACGTCGACCGCTTCGCTGGTGTGCAGCCATGGATCGTAGCCGAGCTTGGCGCCTGGGTGCAGATGCGCGCGCAGCCATTGGCTCGGTGGCTGTTCGATCAGATGCGCGATCTCGAACACTTTGGTGTCGGTCTGCTCCGGCGCCTGCACCTGATAGCGGCCGTCGACGAACAGCGCGGCACGGTCCGGCAGCACGATCGCGGCACCGGCCGAGCCGGTGAATCCGGTGAGCCATGCCAGCCGTTCGTCGGCCGGCGCGACATATTCGTTCTGCTGGCGGTCGGCGCGCGGAACGATGAAGCCGTCGACGCCACGCCGCTGCAATTCGGCGCGCAAGGCGGCCACGCGCGGCGCGATCTGCGTGCGGTCGCTGACGTCGTCGAATGTCTGGAAGCGCGCTTCGAACATGAGTCGCACCATAGGGATTGCCCCAAACGGCGGCAAACACCGCTGTCATGCGCGGATTGCATCAACGTCATGCAAGTTGCCGACGCGGCAGGCAGCCAAACGCCCAGGCGTTAAGCGTCATTAACCGCGCATGCGAAACTGCAAACCTGACCCCGCAAGCCTGGGAGTGGTCATTTGCTGCGATGCAACATAGGTTGTTTTTGCAGTCAGGGGAAATGCCGGGAGTGTCGTCAAACCTTCTGGACAAGACGGAGACACGCCATGGTTCTTACGAGTTTTATCGCCCGCCTTTATCGCCGTTTCCTCGAAGCGCAGAAGCGTCGCGCCGAGCGGGAAATCGCCATGCACCGGCATCTACTGCCGCACGACATGGAAATGTACGGCAACCGGCTGATCCACCGCAGCGAAGACGCGCTGCCGTTCGGCCGCTAAGCGAACACATCTCCGATCATCCGCGGTCGCCGGGACCGCGGGGAGATCGCGGGTTCTGCACGCGCGGCTTTCGCATCAGCAGTGTCATCCACTGATCGAGCGGAAAGCGGCGCTCCAGTACAAGCCCGCGTGCGCGATAGGCGGCGAGTGCCGCATGCGCGTGCACCGGCAGCAGGCCCGACAAGACGATGTAGCCGCCCGGCGCCAGCAGCGCCGCGAGCGGCGTCGCCATTCGCACCAGCGGACCCAGCAGAATATTCGCGAAGATCAGATCGTAGGGCGCGCCGTTGCCGATCCGGGCATCGGCGACACCGGCGGCGCGCAACGCGACGACTGAGGTCGCCGTGCGGTTGAGCGTGGCGTTGGCGCGCGCCGCGACCACCGCGACCGGATCGATATCGGAGGCGACCGCGCTGATATGCCAGCGGCGCGCCGCCGCGATGGCGAGCACGCCGGTGCCGGTGCCGACATCGAGCACGCGCTCCGGTTTGAAATGGCGGGCGAGGGCGTCGAGCGCCAGCAGGCAGCCGCGGGTGGTGCCGTGGTGGCCGGTGCCGAAGGCGAGCGCAGCCTCGATCTCCAGACCGATGCGATTGCTTCCAACGCTGGCGCGATCATGGGAGCCGTGGACGCGGAAGCGGCCGGCATCGACCGGGGTGAGACCGGCGAGGCTCGCAGTCACCCAGTCGGTCGCGGCGACCGTTTCAAACGTCAAATCCGCCGCGACGGCATCGCCGCCGGCGGCCGCGACCAGCGCGCGGATCGCCGCCTCGTCCGGCTGGCTGCCGAAATGCACTTCCACGCACCAGCGGCCATCGTCGCCCTCGAAGGCCGCGGCGGCGGTGTCGTCAGGCGGCAGGCTTTCGTGCAGCAGGGTGGCGATGCGTTTCGCCCGCGCTTCGTCGGTGACAGCGCGGGCGAGAACCGTGGGGGCGGGAGTCGGGAGAAGAATGGGAGCGATCCTGCGCGGCGGGATGCCACGTCGTCATTCTAAGGCCGAACCGCGCGGCGGCGATCACTTTTCACCGAAAAGTTTTCGTCCGCGCGCCGATGACCGGGCCGCTACCAGTTGTTGAACACCCCGCGCGGGCGATCATAGAATCGGCCCGGTGCATCGGGGTACTCGTAACGGCGCGGCGCGATTTCCTCGCCGTAGTAGCGCCCGCGAGACGAACGGGCGCGGCGCGGCTCGTAGCCGTAGTAGCGTGCGTCGGCCTGCGCCTCCATCTGCGCCTGCGCGCGGGCCTGCGCGGCACGCGCGGCGGCGCGCTCGCGTTCCAGATCCCACCAGTTGGTATCGCTGTTGCCGCTCCAGCCGTCAGCGATCCCCGGATCGACGGTGCGCGGCGCGCGCCGCGCCATCGGCACGCCGCCGGAGGGAATCTCACCCTTGAGCACGACGCGGGTGTTAAGCACGCCGTCCTGCTTCACCAGGCCGAACAGCAGCCGCGCATGCTCGGTGGAGAGCCGCACGCAGCCATGCGACGCCGGCGTGCCGAGCCGCTTGGCATCAAGCGTGCCGTGAATGGCGTGGCCCTGCTGGGTGAAGAAGATGGAATGCGGCATCGGCGCATCGTCCCACTCCTTGGAGTAGTGGTCCTCTTCCATGCGGAAGGCACGGAAGCTGCCGCTCGGCGTGTCATGCCCGGCTTTGCCGGTCGAGACCGGCCAGTCGTAAAGCTGGCTGCCGTTCATCTCCACCGTCATGCGCTGCGCGCTCTTGTCCACGGTGATCAGAATCGCGGCGCTCGCCTGCGTGACGGTGAGCGCGGCGAAGGACGCCACGGCGGCGGCCAGAACCCATAGACGTTTCATCGAACCCAACTTCCCCCGGATGCCCTTGCACCGGCCTGACAACATAGCGCCCCACGGCATAAGGCTGATCGAGTGTGTTGGTTCCTTTGCTGCGACGCAAGGTCTCGCTGGTCACGAGCGCGTGCGCGCCGCGCGATGCCATGCGCTCAGTTGCCCAATTCCAGCACCCAGTACCGGCGCCCTGACTCCGCGCGCGCCGAGGCGAGGCCGTATCCGGTGACATCACGCCGCAGCATATTGGCGCGATGGCCCGACGAGCGGCTCCACTGGAGGATCGCGCAGGCTTCGTCCTCGCAACCGTAGGACACATTTTCCGCGGCTGCGCCCGAACTCACCGCACCGATCCGTTCGCGGAAGCCCGCGTGGTCGAGCCGGTTGCGGCTGGCGAGATCGCGCGCATGGGCGTCGGCCGCGGCGGCAAGGCCGGGATGAAATTGCAGCGGCGGACGCTTGTGGCTGGCGCGGAAGCCGTTGAGATCCATGGCCGCCGCATGCGTGGCGAGCAGCGGGGCGAGGATGAGCAGGGGAGATGCAACCATCAGCCGGCGGAACATCTTGCATCCTCTGCTGTTGGGGCAATACTCGACACAGGTTCCATGAGCATCATAGCGACATGCCGCCGAAAATCCCGACCCGGACCGATGCTTATGTGCAATGCGGCTGCGGCGGCACCATGGCGATCGCCACCGTGGAGCCGATCCCCGACAAGCCGCTGGTGATGCGCCACACCTATCGTTGCCTCGAATGCGGCCGCGAGGAGCGGTTCGAGGTGGCGAAAAAAGGCGTCGGCGACTAAAATCTCTCCCTGTTTCATGGAAACAGGGAGAGATTTTAGGTTTTTGTTTTCTCGCGTTTTCTTGACGCGAACCGGTATCCACTTCGCTTGAAAACGCTTTGGGTGTCGGAACCAGTTTTCCCATTCCGCGTTGTCCCGCCCGACGCGACCACGCCCGTGGCCGCGATGCGAACGACTGTGCCGGACAATCGACCATGCGCACGATACTTCTGATCATTGCCATCCTGCTGGTGCTTGGCGCGCTGCCGACATGGCCCTACAGCGCCGACTGGGGCTATTACCCGTCCGGCGGACTGGTCGTCGTGCTGCTGATTCTCATCGTGTTCGTGCTGCTGCGCCGCACGCCACGCTAGAACATGGCATCGCGCGCAATTATCGATCTGCTTTCCCCTTGCACCGCGCGCAAGATGTCGCGGCACCGCGACGCCGAAGCGCAGGATCGTGATCGCGCGTGCCGACAACAAACTGTCACGTTCGCGCGTTAGTGCGACGGGCGACGCGACTGCCTCATTGGAATACGACGATGGAAATGCCCGCCAAGCTCGCTGACGTGACGCTCGCCGATGCCTCACTGGTTGAAACGCTGACGCCGCCATCCCAATCCGCGAATGACAAGCCGTCCCGCATTCGTCTGACGCGTGTGTTCGACACGGAATTGACGCGCATCATCGGCGAGGCGTTCGATGCCGTGTGGACCGAGGTGGTGAAGGATCCGCGCTATTCGCGGGCGGAGCTGGAGTTCGCGCGCGGCTATCTTGCCGAGCGCATCATCGACCTGGCGCAGAAAGGCGAGGCCGATCCCGCACGGCTGCGCGCCGAAGGCTGCGCGCTGTTTCATCTGGTGCAGGCCGCGCAGGCGGAGGCCGGAACATCGTCGTCTGCCGCCGCGTTATCCCCGCACGGCGCGCCGGGTGACAACCGGCCGTAACGGAGACGATCGACGCAGCTGATTTTGCCGGTTTCTGGCTGCGGCAACAACGCATCGGTACGCGTTTGATCTAACCCGTTCCCGGCGCGCTCCTTTCGTTTCTTTCCGAATGCTTCAGTCTCTCCCCCCATGCCCGCACATAGCCCGTCGAAGACGGGCGTGAACGCCCTGATGTTGCGGGCATCCACGGCTTGTTTGGGCTCAAGGAAGCAAGACGTGGATGCGCGGAACAAGTCCGCGCATGACGGCCGATGGAATTGAGCGCTACAGCCTCCACCGTTCATTCCCGCGAAAGCGGGAATCCTCACTTTGCTTCTTGCACAACTGCCGATGTGGCCAAGCGTGGGTCCCCGCTTTCGCGGGGACGAACGGGTGTTGATGCAGTCCGCGCAGCGCTCTGGATGCGTGCTCGTGTCATCCTGATGCGATTGTCAAACAGCCCGCCTGTTTTCGGACAAGCGTGATCGCCCCTGTTGTTTGCGGCGCGGGGGCGCCGGAGTTCTGTTTCGTCCCTCGTCGCATGACGAGGGGGACGGAGCGCCGCGAAGCGCAACGTCGTAGTCACCGCTCACGCGTCACCGCGTGAACGGAGCGCATCTCTCCTACGAAAGAGAGACACGCGCGCCTTGCGGCGCTCCATCAGCGGCGATTTCGCTCCCCGGGACCGTGCTTCCGGGGCGCGGACAGATGGAGTTGTCGATCCTTGCGGGATCGGACCCCACCGGTTCCCACGGGCTTTGGCCCGCGTTCGTCCTACCCCGTCCAGCCCTTGCGGGCGGCCCCACTTAGTTGGGGCGGACGGCAAACCCAGGGCGTCCCGGACGCAGGGTGCGAGACCTGCGCGCGGGCGCCGCAATTCCTGCTCCACCATCAAGACGCCTCTAGATGACGCCCCTCGTGAACAGGACAGGCATAGGATTATAGGCATATAGGAATAAAGTCAAGAGCCATTAAATCCGCATGCCCCGTTTGATCCGTCGCCGGATTGCGCCGCAGCCGCGGCCGGCTATCGTGCTCCATCGGATTTGCGGGGTGACGCGATGCAGACAGCCACCAGACCGGCGCTGACGGCGAAGAGCTATCCGGTCGACGACTTCGCCGCCGCGCAGGAGTTCTTCCATTCCAACGGCTGGACCGACGGCCTGCCGGTGGTGCCGCCGACGGAGGACGCCATCGCGGCGTGTCTCGACTGGGCGATGATGCCGCCGGACCAGCTGATCGGCATCGAGCCGGTGCGCGCGCAGCCGATCACGGCGGAGAAGCTCGCCATCAACGCGGTGATGGCCGGCTGCCTGCCGATGCACTTTCCCATCGTCGCCGCCGCATGGCAGGGGATGCTGAAGGATGAGTTCCTGCTGCACGGCATCTCGTCGTCGACCGGCGGCTGCGCGGTGCTGGTCGTCATCAACGGGCCGATCCGGCTGGAGATCGGCGCGGCCTCGACCTTCAATGCGCTCGGCAACAGCGATCGCGCCACGTCGGTGATCGGCCGCGCCATTCGCTTGTCGCTGATCAATCTGATGGATGTGCGGCCGGGCGGCATCGATCGCTCGACGCTCGGCCATCCCGGCAAGTTCTCCTACTGTCTCGCCGAGGACGAGGAGGACATGACGTGGGAGCCGCTGTCGGTGTTTCGCGGCGTGCCGAACGACGGCACCTCGGCGGTGACGGTGATGGCGGCGCTGGCGCCGCGCCAGATCATGAACGAGTGGACCACCGATCCGAAGGAGATTCTCGAAACCTTCGCGGCGGAGATGCGCGCCAACCAGCGGCACTATTCGATCTATGGCGGCAACTACGCCATCATCATCCCGAAGCAGTTGCGCGAGCACATCCAGAACGCCGGCTGGTCGAAGCGCGACATCGCCGAATTCCTTTATGAGCGCGCGCGCATCAAGCGCAAGGAATGGGCCGACGTCGGCAAGGCGGCGATCGTGCGGGACCGGCCGGAGAAGGTGCATCCGGCGCTGGAATCGCCGGACCATCTGCTGGTGATTGCCGCGGGCGGCCCGGCCGGCGGCTTCGGCGCGGTGATCCCGCCGTGGATGGGCTCGAAGACCAAGGCGGTGACGGTGCCGCTCGGCGTCTGCGTCGATTGCGAGCCCGGCTGACCTCATGGTGAGGAGCCCGGCGAAGCCGGGCGTCTCGAACCATGAGGTGTGCAACGGTCGGGCCGCCTCGTCCTTCGAGACGCGATCCTGCGGATCGCTCCTCAGGATGAGACGGAATTGATCCTTCCCGTGGGGTGAACGTATCGGAATCTGTATTTGCGCTATCGCGCCGCACAGGCGGCAATTAAGCTCACAGACGGAAATCAAAGAACGGAGACCCGCCGATGACGCTGCACGTGTTCGATCCGACCCATGAAGGCAAGACGGCGGGCTTCGCGCTCGCGCCGCGGCTCGACACGCTGCGCGGCAAGACCGTCGGCATCATCACCAACGGCAAGGAAGGCACCAAGGGCTTCTTCACCCATCTCGACCGCATGCTGCGCGATGACCTCGGCGCGGCGGAGGTGGTGTGGCGGCAGAAGAAGAACTACAGCGCGCCGGCCGAGCAGGAGATCATCGCCGAAACGCGCCAGTGGCACGCGGCGGTGACCGGCATCGGCGATTGAGGCTCCTGCTCATCGTGCAGTCTGCACGACTCCATTGCCGTCGAGAAACAAGGCGTCCCCGCCATCGGCGTGATGACCGAACGCTTCACCAGCGCCGCCGCGTTGATGTGCAAGGTGCTCGGCATGCCGGACTACAAATTCGCGGTGATCGGCCATCCGATCTCGAGCGCCTCGGATGAATTGCTCGGCGACTACGCGCGGGCGACGATTGAACAGATGAGGGCGGTGCTGCTGAGGGGGTAGGGCGGCGCTTGTTTTTCTTTCCCTCTCCCGTTTACGGGAGAGGGTGGATCGCGCGGAGTGAAACGAAGCGCGAGCCGGGTGAGGGGATTGTTGTCACGGTGAGACTGTGCCCTCACCCGCCTCGCTGGCGCTCGGCACCCTCTCCCGCAAGCGGGAGAGGGATTTAACAGCGCGGCGCGTTAGACCCGCTCGACGAAACTATCCACTACGCGCTTCTCGCCGGCCTTGTCGAAGTCGATGGTCAGCTTGTTGCCGTCGAGCGCGATGACATTGCCGTTGCCGAACTTCTGGTGGAACACGCGATCGCCGACCTTGAACGCCGAGGCACCGGTGGATTTGGCGATCAGCTCGCCCTCGATCACCAACGGGCGCTTGTTGTTGCGGCCCTTCGCGCCGGCGCCACTCTCGCGGCCGGCGAAGCCTTCCACGTCGGTCGCGCCGAAGCCGCGCTTGGCGTAGCCGTCACGGACATAGCGCTGCTGGCCGGTCTCGCTGAAACCGCCGCGGCCCTTGTTCTGCTGCGCGCGTTGCCAGCCCGGCGTGCCGTAGCTGGAGCCGAACGAACTCACCTCGTCGAAGCGCGACGCGCCGTAGCCGCCGCGTCCGCCGAAACCGAAGCCGCCGTCGACCTCCTTCACCTCCACATGCTCTTCCGGCAGTTCGTCGAGGAAGCGCGACGGCACCGTGGTGTTCCACAATCCGTGGATGCGGCGGTTGGTGGCGAAATAGAGCTTGGCACGTTTGCGCGCGCGGGTGATGCCGACATGGGCGAGGCGGCGCTCTTCCTCAAGCCCGGCGCGGCCCTGTTCGTCGAGCGCGCGCTGGTGCGGGAACAGACCTTCCTCCCAGCCGGGCAGGAACACGGTGTCGAATTCCAGGCCCTTGGCGGAATGCAGCGTCATCAGGTTGACGCTCTCGGCGCCTTCGCCGCGGTCGGTGTCCATGACGAGGGAGATGTGTTCGAGGAACCCCTGCAGGTTCTCGAAGTCCTCCATGGAGCGCACGAGTTCTTTCAGGTTTTCGAGGCGGCCGGCGGCGTCGGCGCTGCGGTCCTTCTGCCACATCTCCGTGTAGCCGCTCTCGTCGAGCACGATCTCGGCCAATTCGGTGTGCGGCAGGGTCGCGCGCTGCTCGGTCCAGCGGGTGAACGCATCCATCAGCGCGCGCAGCGAGGCGCGCGCCTTCGGCTTCAATTCGTCGGTCTCGACCACGGCGCGCGCCGCTTCCGAGAGCGGAATGCGCCGCTTGCGCGCATGGTCGTGCAGGATCTGCACGGTGGCGTCGCCGAGGCCGCGCTTCGGCACGTTGACGATGCGCTCGAAGGCGAGGTCGTCGGCGGGCGAGGCGATGACGCGCAGATAGGCGAGGGCGTCGCGGATTTCCTGCCGCTCGTAGAACCGCGGGCCGCCGATCACGCGATAGGGCAGGCCGAGGGTGACGAAGCGGTCTTCGAATTCGCGCATCTGGAACGAGGCGCGCACCAGAATGGCGATCTCGTCGAGATTATGCTCCGCCCGTTGCAGCGCCTCGATCTCCTCGCCGATGGCGCGCGCTTCTTCCTCGGAATCCCACGCGCCGGTGACGGTGACTTTCTCGCCGGGTTCGTCCTCGGTGTGCAGGGTCTTGCCGAGCCGGCCCTCGTTGTGGGTGATGAGATGCGCGGCGACCGCGAGGATGTGGCCGGTGGAGCGGTAGTTGCGCTCGAGCCGGATCACCTTGGCGCCGGGGAAGTCGTGCTCGAATCGCAGGATGTTGTCGACCTCGGCGCCGCGCCAGCCATAGATCGACTGGTCGTCGTCGCCGACGCAGCAGATGTTTTTCTGCGGGCGGGGAATGTCGGGGCCTGCAGTGGGGCCTGCATCCTTCGAGACGCGCGGCGCGCCGCGCTCCTCAGGATGAGGAGGGGTATTGGTGTTCGCCGCGGCATCGTGGTGCGCCACATCCAACTCTCGACCCTCATCCTGAGGAGCCGCGCTTTGCGCGGCGTCTCGAAGGACGAGGCCCGGAGCCTTCGCCGCCACGTTCTGCCCAAGCAGCCGCAGCCACAGATACTGCGCGACGTTGGTGTCCTGATATTCGTCCACCAGGATGTATTTGAACCGCTCCTGATACTGCCGCAGCACTTCCGGGTTCTCGCGGAACAGACGGATGCATTCCAGCAGCAGGTCGCCGAAGTCGGCGGCGTTGAGCGTCTTCAGCCGCTCCTGATAGGCGGCGTAGAGCTTCTTGCCCTTGCCATTGGCGAACGCGGCGGCTTCGCCGGCCGCCACCTGATCCGGCGTCAGGCCCCGATTCTTCCAGCCGTCGATCAAGATGGCGAGCACGCGCGCCGGCCAGCGCTTCTCGTCGATGTTCTCGGCCTCGAGCAGTTGCTTCATCAGCCGGATCTGGTCGTCGGTATCGAGGATGGTGAAGTTCGGCTTCAGCCCGACCAGTTCGGCGTGGCGGCGCAGCATCTTCACGCCGATGGCGTGGAAGGTGCCGAGCCACGGCATGCCTTCGACCACCTGGCCGACCATCTGCGCGACGCGTTCCTTCATCTCCCGCGCGGCCTTGTTGGTGAAGGTGACGGCGAGGATCTGCGAGGGGTGCGCGCGGCCGAGATTGAGGATGTGGGCGATGCGCGTGGTCAGCACGCGGGTCTTGCCGGTGCCGGCGCCGGCGAGCACCAGCACCGCGCCGTCGAGCGTCTCCACCGCCTCGCGCTGCTCCGGATTGAGCGTGTCGAGATACGGATATCCCCCGCGCGCGGCCGCCTGCGCGCGCGCCGCGATGCCGCCGGCGGCGGGCCGGGGAGCGGGGGCGGGTTCGCGGGGGCGCTGGGAGAAATCGGCCATCGGGGTTCCGGGTTCGCCACCGGCATAGCGGTGGCAGGCGCGCTTGCGCCGAAAACACGATTCTTTCAAGGCAAAGATGGCATCGCCGGCCCCGGATTTGGAGGGCCGGGGGAGGCGGGATTGCGGTTTATGCCCGGAAACTGCGGGCCGGATCGGCGCAAACGCCGTCGTCCCGCTCTATATATAGTGAGGAAACGCGCCGGCGCCCCTTCAGGAGACCGTCATGACCAAGCCGATCAAGCAGCCCGGCCCCGATCATCCGATCACCGTCGCGCGCAATCCGCGCCGGGTGGTGGTGACGGTGAACGGCCGGGTGCTGGCCGATACCACCGCGGCGCTCGCTTTGCGCGAAGCGTCCTATCCGCCGGTGCAATATATTCCGCGCGGCGACGTGGACATGAGTCGGCTCCAAGCCACCGACCACGCCACCTATTGCCCCTACAAGGGTGACTGCAGCTATTTCTCGATTCCGGAACTGGGCACGCGTGGCGACAACGCGGTGTGGAGTTATGTCAGCCCTTATCCGGCCGTGGCGGACATCGCCGGCCATCTCGCGTTTTATCCGGATCGTGTGACGATCGAGGAGCAGTAGCCACTTGCCCGGCTATGCCCCCGGCATCGCAATCCGCCGGCTCACGCCCTCGGGGCGCGGCACGCGCGCATGCGCCGCAAGCATGCGCTGCACATTGGCGGCGATATCGGGTGGGAACGGCGCGACTTTCTTCGCCGTCATGTCCACATGCAGCATCATGCATTCCGAGGTGGCGGACAGCCAGCCGTCCTCGGCGTGGCGCAACTCCTGGAAATAATGGATGCGTTTGGCGTCTGCGGCGATCAGATGGCAGGTGGCAGTGACTGGCGCGCCTTCATGAATCTCGCGCAGATAGCGCACATGCGCCTCCGCGGTCATGGTCGAATGCCGGCGCGTCTTGAGATAGTCCGGCCCCATGCCGAGCAGCACGAACGCCTCGTCGGCGCCGCGGTCGAACAGTACATTGTAATAGGCCATATTGAGATGGCCGTTGTAGTCGATCCATTGCGGCTCGACCCGCATCACGGACGAAACGAACGGGGCGGGGGCTTCGGCGAGAGCGTCGGAACGGTCAGGCATATTTTATCCTTTGGCGGCATTGTCGTGGCAGCCTCCTGTGTCGTCAAACCGGCGTTTGCCGCTGTGCACCGCGCCGCTTGACCCCGCCCGCGCCGCCCGCCACGGTCGCTGCGCAACCTTAAGACCGAGGACCGCGCCATGACCGAAACCGCCCGCCGCCGCGATGACAAGGCCGCCGCTGCCGGGATCGCGGCGCTGACCGCCGCCTTCGGCAACCGGGTCGTCACCTCGCAGGCAGTGCGCGAGCAGCACGGCAATTCGCTGACCTGGATTCCGAACCAGCCGCCGGACGCGGTGGTGTTCCCGCAAAGCACCGCCGATGTGCAGCAGATCGTGCGCATCTGCGCGCAACACAATCTGCCGGTGATCCCCTATGGCGCCGGCACCTCGCTCGAAGGCCACATCAACGCGCCGTTCGGCGGCGTCACCGTCGACTTCCGCGACATGAACAAGGTGCTTGCGGTGCACGCGGAAGACCTCGACTGCGTGATCGAGCCGGGCATCACCCGCAAGCAGCTCAACGAATATCTGCGCGACCAGGGTCTGTTCTTCCCGATCGATCCCGGCGCCGATGCCTCGCTCGGCGGCATGGCCTCGACCCGCGCGTCCGGCACCAACGCGGTGCGCTACGGCACCATGAAGGACAATGTGCTGTCGCTGAAGGCGGTGATGCCGAACGGCGAGATCGTCACCACCGCGACGCGCGCCAAGAAATCCTCGTCGGGCTACGACCTGACGCGGTTGTTGATCGGCGCCGAGGGCACGCTCGGCATCATCACCGAACTGACGCTGCGGCTGCAGGGCATCCCCGAGGCGATCGCCGGCGGCATCTGCCCGTTCCCCTCGGTGGAGGCGGCGTGCAACGCGACGATCATGACGATCCAGTCCGGCATTCCGGTCGCGCGCATCGAACTGCTCGACGAGGTGCAGATCCGCGCGTGCAACGCCTATTCCAAGCTGACCTTGCCGGAAAAGCCGATGCTGTTCGTGGAGTTTCACGGCAGCGAGGCCGGCGTCGCCGAGCAGTCGGAGCGGTTCGGCGAGATCGCGCGCGAACTGGGCGGCGGGCCGTTCGAGTGGACCACCAAGCCGGAGGAGCGCACGCGGCTGTGGCAGGCGCGGCATGACGTCTATTGGGCGGCGAAAAGCCTGCGCCCCGGCTCGCAATGTTTTGCCACCGATGTCTGCGTGCCGATCTCGCGGCTCGCCGAGTGCGTCACGGCGGCGCAGACGGAGGCCAGGCGGCTCGATCTGCTCACCCCCATCGCCGGCCATGTGGGCGACGGCAATTTCCACATGAGCCTGCTGGTCAACATGGACGATCACGGCGAGGTGGACCGCGCCAAGGAACTGTCCGGCAAGCTGGTGGAACTGGCGCTCGCCATGGAAGGCACCTGCACCGGCGAGCATGGCGTCGGTCAGGGCAAACAGAAATACCTGCTGGCGGAGCATGGTGCGCCGGCGCTTGCCGCCATGGCTGCGGTCAAGCGGGCGCTCGATCCGCAAAATCTGATGAATCCCGGTAAGATCATCGCGTTAGAGTAGGCTGCCGACACAGTTTCGCCGGGTCGTCCGGCAACAGGTGGCGGAGCCGGGGGAAGCGCGCCGCGCTGGCGGCGCAGGGAGTGGTGCGGCTCCAGAGGGCGGGGCCGGCCAAAGGGGATGCGTTGCAAAACACGCTGCTGACGATCGCGGTGGCTTTGATCCTGGCGCTGGTGGCGGCGCTGGCGGCGCCGTTTGTCGTCGACTGGAACGATTATCGCGGCGTGGTCGAGCGCGAGGCGTCGCGCATGACCGGCCTGCCGGTCACCGTCGCCGGCAAGATCGACGTGCGGCTGCTGCCGTCGCCGCAACTTACGTTGCGCGACGTAACCGTGAGCGGCGTGCGCGCGCGGGTAATCAGCATCGAGCTGGCACTCGGCTCGCTGATGCGCGGCGAATGGCGCGCGACCGACCTGCATGTGGTCGCGCCGCAACTGGAAACCGGCATTGATCAGGCGGGCAAGCTGCGCTGGCCGGGCGCAGCGGCGTCGTTCGATCCGAATGCGCTGTCGATCGACCGGCTGCATGTGGAGGAAGGCCGTCTCGTCCTCACCGATGCGGGCAGCGGCGCGCGCCGCGTGCTGGACGGCATCTGGTTCAACGGCGATGCGCGCTCGCTCGCCGGGCCGGTGCGCGGCGAGGGCGCGGCGACGCTCGACGGCGAGATTTATCCGTATCGCTTGTCGGTGAGCCGCGTGAGCGACGCCGGGAGCGCCCGCGTGCGGCTCAATGTCGATCCGCAGAATAGGCCGTTGACCCTCGAAGCCGACGGTGAGGTGTCGCTGGCGCAGGGCACGCCGCGGTTCGAGGGTCAGGCGAGTTTCAGCCGGCCGGTGCAGCTTGTCGGCAATCGTGCCGCCGGTCGCGACAAGACGGCGGTGACGCCGCCATGGCGCGCCAGCGCCAAGGTTAAGGTGACGCCGGCTTCGGTGCTGCTGGAGCAGGTGGAATTTCAATACGGCGCCGATGATCTCGGCGCCAAGCTGACCGGCACGGCGGACGTGAAATTCGGCGCAGAGCCGCGCATCGAGGGCGTGCTGTCGGCGCGGCAGCTCGATCTCGACCGCGCGCTCGCCAATGCCGACGGCACGCGGCTTCCCGCCGCGGCGGCGCTGCGCACGCTGGCGCAGGCGGCGGGCGGCGTGCTGCCGTTCCCGTTCCAGCTCGGCATCGGCATCGATCAGGTGACGCTCGGCGGCGGCACCGTGCTCGCGGTGCGCGGCGACGTGGCGTCGAGCAACGATGGCTGGACGTTGAGCGATTTCGAGTTCCGCGCGCCCGGCTCAAGCCGCGTGCAACTTGCCGGGCGTCTGACGACGACACCGGCATCGCGCGCGGGAACGCCGCCCGGTGTTGCGTTCAAGGGCGCCGCCGGCGTCGAATCGTCCGATCTGCGCGCGCTGGTCGGCTGGCTCGAAGGGCGCAGCGATCTCACGCCCGGGCCGGTGCGCAGCCTGAAGGCGCGCGGCGACGTGACGCTCGGCAGCGACACCATCGCGGTGGAGCGGCTGCGTGCCGAACTCGACCGCGAGACCATCGAGGGACGGCTTGTCTATAATGTCGCGTCGGCGGCGCGCCCGGCGAAGCTCGAAGCCGTGCTGCGCGCGTCGGACATCGACATCGACGGCGCGCGTTCGTTCCTCGCCGCCGCGCTCGCCGGCACGGCGGTGGAGGCGCCGCAGGATCTCGCGCTCACCGTCGATCTCGGCCGTGCCACCGTCGGCGGTGTCGCCGTGCGCGATCTGCGGGCCAAGCTCGCGGGCAGCAAGAACGGCATCGATATCGAGCGGCTGTCGGTCGGCGATCTTGGCGGTGCGGCAGTCACCGCCGGCGGCCGGCTCGCCTTCGCGCCGCAGCCGCGCGGCAATCTTTCCTTCGATCTCAATGCGCGCGATCTCAAAGGCGTGACCACGCTGTTGTCGCAATATGCGCCGGCGGCGGCACCGGTGCTGGCGCGCTTCACCGGCCGCGCGCAGTTGCGCGGCACGGTGGCGCTCGATGCCGCGGACAACAAGAGCGGCGTCGGCAAGGCGTCGCTGGAGGGCAGCGTCGGTCCGGTGCGCGTTACTCTCGCGGCGCAGAGCACTGGCGATCTGGCGAAGCCGGAGACGGCGACGCTCAAGCTCGACGGACGACTCGAGAGCGATGATGGTGCGGCGCTGGCCGCGCTGACGTCGCTCGACCGGATCGCCAGCGTTGGCCGCGAGCCGGGGCGGCTCACCTTCACCGCCGAGGGGCCGTTGCAGTCCGACATGCGCGTCAAGGCGCAGATCGTGGCGCGCGGTCTCGATGCCGCGGCCGAAGGCACCGCGCGCTATGCGAACGGCGCCGTCACCGGCGCCCTGCACACGACCGTGAAGGAAGCAGACCTGCGACCGCTGTTCGGCGTGCCGCAGAGCGTGCCGGCGCGTTTCGCCGGCGATGTGACGCTGGCGAAGGACCGCGTGACGCTGGCCTCCGCCAGCGGCACGGTGGCGGGCGCCAATCTGCGCGGCCGCGCCGCCATCGGCCTCGTTGTCCCGCACAGTATCGATGCCGATATCGATGCCGACGACATCAACGGGGCGGCGATCGTCGCGGCGCTCACCGGCTGGCCCGAGGGCGAGAGGGCGTCACGCGGCGGTGCGCAAAGCAATCTCTGGGCGTGGCCGGTCGATCCGTTCGCGCGCGGGCTCGCCGCCGATTATCGCGGCAAGGTGGTGCTGCGCAGCCAGCGCGCGACCGTGACGCCGGCCTGGCTGATGCGCGAGTTGCGCGCGACGCTGACGCTCGGCGACGCGGAGGCGAAAGTCTCCGATCTCAGCGGCAGCGTCGCCGGCGGCCGTGTCGCCGGCACGGTGTCGCTCAAGCGCGGCGGCGAGGGGCTGCGCGCCGATCTGCAGATGAAGCTCACCGACGCCGATGCGGCGATGCTGCTGCCGGCGGCGGCGCGTCCGCCGGTGAGCGGCCGGGTCGGCCTCGACGTGACATTGGCCGGCACCGGCCTCAGTCCCAACGCACTGGTCGGTTCGCTGGCGGGTTCGGGCAAGGTCACGCTCGACAATGCGCAACTGGCAGCGCTTGATCCGCATGCGTTCGAGGCGGTGATGCGCGCCGCCGATCGCGGCTTGCCGCTCGATGCGATCCGCGTGCGCGACTTCATGAGCAAGGCGCTCGATGGCGGGCAACTGCCGGTGCGGCACGCCGATGGCGCGCTCGACGTGGCAAGCGGGCAGGTGCGATTGCAGAACCTCACGGCCGATGCCGACGGCGCGGTGCTTGCGGTCTCGGGCAATCTCGATCTCACGCAAGGGATGATCGATGCGCGCATGGTGCTGTCGGGCAAGACGGATGCGGCTGGCAGCAAGCCGGACGTGTTCATGGGCTTGCGCGGTCCGCTCGGCGCGGCGACGCGCACGATCGACGTGTCGGCGCTGTCGGGCTGGCTGACGCTGCGCAACGTCGACATTCAGGCGAAGAAGCTCGAAGCGATCGAGGCCGCGCAGCAGAAACCGGCCGCACCGCCCGAGCCGCGCCCGATCGCGCCGTCACCGGAGATCCCGCCACTGGTGAAGCCGGAGCCGGCGCCGCCGGCCGCCACCCATTCCGTCGTACCGTCGGCGCCGCCATTGCCGCCAGCGCAGACCATCGCGCCGGCGCCAAAGCCGATGGAGCAACGCCCGCGTGCCGCGCCGCAAGCGCCCGCGGCACAACAAGCGCCGACCGTTCAACATGCTCCGACGCCGCAACGGCCCGCGGCGCGCCCGCCGCTGCAACTCGTGCCGCAGCAGAATTAAATTTTTCCGATCGGTGAGGTCAGACGACGGTCGGCGGCGACGGGACGCGCGCGCCATCGGTGCGCGGCATGTTGACGTGCTGGTTGCGATAGAAATCGAGCACGAACAGACGAATGGCGGACGACAGGTTGCCCTGCTGCCGGCCCTTGTCGATCTCGGCGACGATATCCGACAGCGTCTGCTGACGGTCGCCGGCGATTTCCTTCAGCCCCTTCCAGAACGCATCTTCCAGACTGATGCTGGTCTTGTGACCGGCAATGACGATCGAGCGTTTGACGACAGGAGATTTCATTCGTCCTCCGCAGACAAACGATGTTGGTCAAGCGTGTGGCTGGCGCGCTCGGTTTCAGCCTTGCGGAGCTTGCGTTCGGCTTTCGGCACACCGAACTGGGTGCGGCGGGCATCGGCGCGCGCGTCGTTCTGTTCGCGCTTCACGCGCTTGCGAACGGCTCGCAGATTGACGACCTCGCCCATACCGTCCTCGTTGCCACCCTCGTCAGGTATTCAACCGATACGATATGTTATTCGACAGATTGTTGATACGATTCAATACACGGTTGGGTGAAGATTCCTGCCGTGACTGCATTATGATGCAGGTGCGGCGACAATATCGATTATTCTGATTGCGCTATTATTCAGGCCCGATCATTTTTTCAGGCCGCACCAGCCTGTCAAATTCGGTTTCGCTGACAAAACCAAGTCTCACTGCTTCTTCGCGTAACGTGGTGCCGTTGGCGTGGGCCGCTTTCGCCACCTGCGCCGCCTTTTCGTATCCAATATGCGGTGACAGCGCCGTCACCAGCATCAGCGACCGCTCCATCAATTCCTTGATGCGCGCTTCGTTGGGCTTGATGCCGACCACGCAGTTGTCGGTGAACGAGCGGGCCGCGTCGGCCAGCAGACCGATCGATTGCAACATGCAATAAGCGAGCACCGGCTTGTAGACGTTCAACTCGAAATGACCCTGACTGCCGGCGGTCTCGATCGTGGTCTGGTTGCCGAACACCTGGCAGCACACCATCGTCACCGCTTCGCTTTGCGTCGGATTGGTCTTGCCCGGCATGATCGATGAGCCAAGCTCGTTGGCCGGCAGGATCAGTTCGCCGAGACCGGAGCGCGGACCGGAGCCGAGGAAGCGCAGATCGTTGGCGATCTTGAACAGCGCGGTCGCCGCCGAGACGATCGCGCCGTGCGCGAACACATAGGCGTCGTGGCCGGCCATCAATTCGAATTTGTTGGGCGCGCTGACGAACGGCAGTTGCGTGATCTCGGCGACCTTGGCCGCGAACGCCTTGGCGAAGCCCTTCTTTGTGTTGAGGCCGGTGCCGACCGCGGTGCCTCCCTGCGCCAGCGGATAAAGCTGCTTTAGGCCGAGCCGCACGCGCTCCTCGGCGGCGCGCACCTGCGCGGCGTAGCCGGAGAACTCCTGGCCGAGCGTCAGCGGTGTCGCGTCCATCGTATGGGTGCGGCCGATCTTGACGATGCGGGCGAATTCCCTGGTCTTTGCCAGCAGCGCCTCGTGCAGATGCGCGAGCGCCGGCAGCAGCAACCGTGCCATGCGGTCGGCGGCGGCGATGTGCATCGCCGTCGGGAAGCTGTCGTTCGACGACTGCCCCATATTGACGTGATCGTTCGGGTGCACCGGCGCCTTTGCGCCGAGCTTGCCGCCGAGCATGAGGTTGGCGCGGTTGGCGATCACCTCGTTGACGTTCATGTTGGTCTGCGTGCCGGAGCCGGTCTGCCAGACCCGCAGCGGGAAATGATCGTCGAGATTTCCGAGAGAAATGTCGCGCGCGACGGCGATGATCGTGCGCGCGCGGCGTTGGTCGAGAATGCCGAGCGAACGATTCACGTCGGCTGCCGCCCATTTGACGATGCCGAGCGCGTGGATGATCGCGCGCGGCATCAGTTCTTCGCCGATCAGGAAGTTGCGGCGCGCGCGCTCGGTCTGTGCGCCCCAGTGCTTGTCGGCCACGATGTCGAGCGGACCGAATGCGTCGCTTTCGGTCCGCGTCGGTGTCGTGTGGGATGAAGGGGAGGCGGTGGCGGTTTTGCGGGTTCGGCGCGGCATGGTGGACATCAACGCGGAAAGGACCGGTTTGTGTCCGCGAAGCCTGTCACTTCTTGCGGAAGCGGTCGAGCCTCACGACCTCGCCGCCGCCATTTGGCTTGTCGGGTCCGGGTTTGTCCGGGTCTGGCTTGTCGGGATCGGCCTTGTCCGCCATGGCCGGCTTCTTCGGGGCCGGCTTGTTCGCGCCATCGTCGCCAGTGGGCGAGGGCGTCGGAATGGTGGCGACGGTCGCTGACGGCTCGCCTTTCCGGGCCGGTGCATCCTCGACCGCCGCCAGCGTCCGCTCGCCGCGGCGCGGCTTGACCGCCGCCGGTGCGCCGGTTTGGGGTGCGCTCTGGGGCGTCGTCTGCGGTTTGGCGGCCGCCGGTGCGGCGTCGTCATCCACCTGCTCGAATTGCAGGCCGAATTGCACGGACGGATCGAAGAAGCCTTTCACTGCGTCGAACGGGATCGCGAGCCGTTCCGGAATGCCGTTGAACGACAGGCCGACCTCGAAGCGGTCATCGGAGACCGCGAGATCCCAGAACTGGTGCTGCAGGACGATGGTCATCTCCTGCGGATACTGGGCGCGCATGCGCTGCGACAACTTCACGCCCTCGGCCAGCGTATCGAAGGAGATAAAGAAATGGTGGTCTCCCGGCAGCCCCTTGCGGGCCACGTCCGCGAGCAGATCGCGCACCATGCCGCGCAGCGCCTGCTGGGTGAGGAGATCGTAGCGAATTTGGTCGGACGCCATTGCCTGGTCTGCTTGCCTTTTTTCGTCACGGGACTCGGAGGATCGTATTTTCGCTGCCGATGCTACCCTCGCCGGTGCTGTGAATGCCACCGGCTCTCCGCCGCGCCCCCAGAAAAGGCCATAAAAAGAATGAAGTGGAGGCTTCTGTTGCCAGGTGCCTCCGGACCCCGCCTGACGGAGCTTAACCCGTCAGGGCTTTAGTTCGGTATTTTTCAAACCGCTTAAGCGGCCTGAGCAACCGGAGCATAGTTGTCGTTGGCAACTATACGATTGGCCCGATATCGGCGGTACCATGCCGAGCAAAAGTCCGCCCTTTACGCCCTCGTCGATCCTGTTTCGCCCCCGCCGAAGCCCAACCACAGCGTGTGCCGGTTGGGCTTGGGTGGAGGCGCCGGGTACTGCCCCCGGGTCCGATGGGTTTATTGCGACGGCCGTTTATCGCCATAGCCGGATTGCTCCGGCCCGCTGAATATAGGGGGCAAACCTTGCCGAAAAAAGACCGGCTGGTGCCGTGTTGCAGTGCGGGACGCCGATTCCGGAGTTTGCACACAGGCCATGCGGGAAACACCGTGGCGGACGGAAGCGGTGGCCACTAAGCCAACCAGCGTATGTCCGAATCCACCGAGATCGCCGCGCCGCCGCCGGGCCCGACCAGCGCCTGGGCGCTGTTCCGGACGTTCGCGCGCATTTCGCTCTATGGCTTTGGCGGCGTGCTGGCCTGGACCTATCGCATCCTGGTCGAGGAGAAGCGCTGGCTGAGTGATGTGCAGTTCAACGAACTGCTGGCGCTGGCGCAATTTCTGCCCGGTCCGAACATCGTCAACTTCTCGGTGGTGTTCGGTTCGCGGCTTTACGGCAAGGCGGGGGCCGTGGCGGCACTCGGCGGTCTGCTCGGCGTGCCGCTGCTCGCGGTGATTTTAATGGGGCTCGTCTACGCGCGGTTCGGCGAGCTTGCCGCGTTGCGCGGCGCGCTCGCCGGCATTTCCGCGGCGGCGGCCGGCATGATCATCGCCGTAGTCGCGAAATTGTCGAAGCCGCTGTTCGTGCGGCCGCTCGGTCCGGGGCCGCTGGTGGCGATCGTCTGCTTCGTGGCGATCGGCGTGCTGCGCTGGCCGTTGGTGTGGGTGCTGGTGGTACTCGCGCCGCTCAGTGTGGCGCTCGCTTACTGGAGGCGCGCGTGAAAGGCAGCGTCGATACGCTGCTCACCCTCGCCGTGCAGTTTGCGCTGATGTCGCTGTTCGCGATCGGCGGCGCGAATGCGGCGCTGCCGGAAATGCATCGCCTTGCGGTCGAGGTGATGGGTTGGATGACCGACCGCCAGTTCACCGACATGTTCGCGCTGGCGCAGCTCACGCCCGGTCCGAACGTCATCATCGTTGCGCTGATCGGCTATCAGGCCGGCGGTCTTGCCGGCGGTGCGGTGGCGATGCTCGGCATGTGCGGGCCGACCTGCGTGGTGGCTTACGTGATGGGCCGGGTCTGGGATCGCTTCAAGGAAGCGCGCTGGCGCACCGCAATCCAGGATGGCATGGTGCCGGTTTCGCTTGGTTTGCTCGCGGCGAGCGCATTCGTCGTCGCGATGATCGCCGACACCAGTGCCGGAACTGTGGTCGTGACGTTGGTGACGGTCGTGGTCGCCTACGCGACGAAGTTGAATCCGTTATGGTTTTTCGGGATCGCGGGCGTGCTTGGCGCGCTCGGCTGGCTCTGACTGCCCTGAGAGTTGTCCAGTCCGCCGCAGATTGTCGTCGGAGTATACTTGGCAGGGGCGCGTCAATCCGCCTATGGTAAGGGCCGAGGGGATTAAAGAACAAAGAAGAATGGAGGATCACGCGATGTCCGAGGGGGCCCAAACCTCCGCGAATACGGCAGTCATACGCAGAAGCCAGGAACACGCCGTATTTGCAGGCGGCATTATTGTCGCCTTTGCCATTATTACGCTCGCAGCCTCCATTTATCACAATGCCGGTGGTGCGTTGTTCGGACCGACGTTCGAGCCGCGTGCGATTTCCGTGCTGCTTGGGGCTGTCGGCATCGCGGTGATGCTGCGGCGGGTGACGATCCGCAACGAACAGGATTTCTACGGCGGCATCGCGCTGGTGGGTCTTGCCATCGTCGCGCTGCTGGCGACCGCGGATCTGCAGGGCATGCGCGGCTTCGCGTTCGGCCCGGCGACCGCGCCGCGGCTGTTCGCCGGCCTGCTTGCCATTCTCGGTGGTGCGGTGGCGATCACCGGTCTGCTGACCGAGGCTCCGCCGCTGGAGCGTTACGACCTGCGCGCCCCGGCGCTGTGGTCGCTCGCTTATTTCGTGTTCCACTATGCGACGACACCGGTCTGGATGTGGATCGGCGTCGCCATGTATGTGCTCGGCGCCGTGCTGGCCATTCTGGGTCTGCGCGATCCGAAGCGCAACACGATGGTCCGCGGCCCGGTGTTCCTGGTCATCTCGGTGCTGGTGTTTGCGGAAATGATCCGGCCAATGGGCCTGGTGGCGACGACCTTTGTCACCGTGATGGTGGCGTCGGCCGCGACGCCGGAAGTGAAGTGGCGCGACAGCTTCATCTGGGCGATCGCGCTGACGATCTTCTGTTCGCTCCTGTTCCCCTATGCCCTGGCCTTGCCGTTCATGCTGTGGCCCAAGTTCTGGTACTGACCGATGCATGATCTAATCTCGAATCTCGCGCTCGGCTTCGGCATCGCCGCGCAACCCTACAACATCATGCTGTGCCTGATCGGTGCGCTGGTCGGCACGCTCATCGGCGTGTTGCCGGGCATCGGCTCGCTCGCCACCATCGCGATGCTGCTGCCGATCACGTTCGGCCTGCCGCCGGTCGGCGCGCTGATCATGCTCGCCGGCATCTATTACGGCGCGCAGTATGGCGGCTCGACCACGTCGATCCTGGTCAACATCCCCGGCGAGTCCTCGTCGGTGGTGACCACGCTCGACGGTCACCAGATGGCGAAGCAGGGCCGCGCCGGCCCGGCGCTCGCCATCGCCGCGATTGGCTCGTTCGTCGCCGGCTGCGTCGCCACCGTGCTGGTGGCCGCGCTCGGCGCGCCGCTGACCTCGATCGCGCTGCTGTTCGGTCCCGCCGAATACTTCTCGCTGATGGTGCTCGGCCTGATCTTCGCCGTCGTGCTGGCGTCGGGCTCGGTGCTCAAGGCGCTGACCATGATCCTGGTCGGCCTGCTGCTGTCGATGGTCGGCTCCGACCTTGAAACCGGCGTGTCGCGCATGGCGTTCGACATTCCGGAAATGTCGGACGGCATCGGCTTCGTCCAGGTCGGCATGGGCGTGTTCGGGTTCGGCGAAATTCTCCGCAACCTCGACAATCCCGGCAACCGCAACATCGTCCAGAGTAAGGTGACCGGCCTAATGCCGACCATCGCCGACCTCAAGGCGTCGGCCGGCGCGATCGCGCGCGGCACGGTGCTGGGCTCGATCCTCGGCATTCTTCCGGGTGGTGGCACGATCATCGCATCGTTCGCCGCCTACACCTTCGAGAAGAAGATGTCGAAGAACCCGAAGAAGTTCGGCAAGGGTGCGATCGAGGGTGTCGCGGCGCCGGAAAGTGCCAACAACGCGGCCTCGCAGACCTCGTTCATCCCGCTGCTCACCCTCGGCATCCCGCCGAATGCGGTGATGGCGCTGATGGTTGGCGCGATGACCATTCATGGCATCGTGCCGGGTCCGCAGGTGATGACCAAGCAGCCGGATCTGTTCTGGGGCATGATCGCCTCGATGTGGATCGGCAACCTTGCGCTGGTTGTCATCAACCTGCCGCTGGTCGGGGTCTGGGTGCGTCTGCTGCGCGTGCCTTACCGCCTGCTGTTCCCGATGATCATCGTTTTCTGCGTCGTCGGCATCTACTCGCTCAACAACTCGCCGTTCGACGTGGCGATGACGGCGCTGTTCGGCGTGGTTGGCTACTGGCTCATCAAGCATGACTTCGAGCCGGCGCCGATGCTGCTGGGCTTCATCCTGGGGCCGCTGATGGAGGAGAACCTCCGGCGCGCCATGCTGATCGCCCGTGGCGACGCGACCGTGTTCCTGACGCGGCCGCTGTCGGCGAGCCTGCTGGTTTTGGCCCTGATCCTGCTGGTGATTGCGGTCGTACCGTCGATCCGCAAGCGCCGCGACGAGGTGTTCGTCGAGGATTGATCCGCCGGCTTGCCGGCGACACGAGATAGGCGGCTCCGGGCGACCGGGGCCGCTTTTTTATGCACAGGTGAGGCGTCTGGGACGGGCCGGCCCCCTTTGCCGGGGCGGCCGGAAGGATTACCTCAGGACAGCCAATTGTTGTTGACGGTCAACAAAAACTGCCCTGGCCGGTTGCCGGAGCCTCAGCGTCAACGGATCGCGCCAACGGACCACGCCCCATGCGCCAGTATCACGAGCTGATGGAACGGGTCCTCGCGGACGGGGCGGAGAAGCGCGACCGCACCGGCACCGGCACGCTGTCGGTGTTCGGGCACCAGATGCGGTTCGATCTCGCCGCCGGCTTCCCGATGGTGACGACCAAGAAGCTGCATCTCAAATCGATCGTCCACGAACTGCTCTGGTTCCTCGCCGGCGACACCAACATCAAATACCTCAACGACAACGGCGTGCGGATCTGGGACGAGTGGGCCGACGAGCGTGGCGATCTCGGCCCGGTCTATGGCCGACAGTGGCGCTCGTGGCCGGCGCCGGACGGCGGCACGATCGACCAGATCGCCAATATGGTGGCGATGATCCGCCGCAATCCGGATTCGCGCCGGCTGATCGTCACCGCGTGGAACCCGGCGCAGGTCGACCAGATGGCCTTGCCGCCGTGCCATTGTCTGTTTCAGTTCTATGTCGCCAACGGGCGGCTGTCGTGCCAGCTCTATCAGCGTTCGGCGGACATCTTCCTTGGCGTGCCGTTCAACATCGCGTCCTATGCGCTGCTGACGATGATGGTGGCGCAAGTGACGGGCCTCAAGCCCGGCGAGTTCGTCCATACGTTCGGCGACGCGCATCTTTATCTCAACCACATCGAACAGGCGCGGTTGCAGCTTTCGCGGCTGCCGCGGCCGTTGCCGGTGATGCGGATCAATCCGGCGGTCACCGATCTGTTCGCGTTCCGCTACGAGGATTTCACGCTGGAGAACTATGACGCGCATCCGCACATCAAGGCGGATGTCGCGGTATGAGCGCGTTGAACGCCGCCGCGTTGCCCGGTCTCGTCCTCGTCGCGGCGATCGGCGAGAACAATGTGATCGGTCGCGACAACCAGTTGCCGTGGCGGTTGCGCTCCGATCTGCAGCATTTCAAGTCGGTGACCATCCACAAGCCGGTGGTGATGGGCCGCAAAACCTATGAATCGATCGGCAAGCCGCTGAAGGACCGCACCAACATCGTGATCACCCGCGATCTCGGGCTGCGGGCGCCGGGCTGTGTTCTCGCCACCAGCCTCGAGGCGGCGCTGCTGATGGCGCGCGACGATGCCAGGAAGCGCGGCGCGAAAGAGATCATGGTGATCGGCGGCGCCGACCTGTTCAATGCCACCTTGCCGGTCGCGCAACGGCTGGAGATCACCCACGTCCACGCCGCGCCGGAGGGTGACGTGTTCTTCCCGCCGATCGACCCGGCGGTGTGGCGGCAGACCATGCTGATCGAGCATCCGGCCGGGCCGGACGACAGCGCGCCTTTCGCCATCGCCACTTATGTGCGCCGGTAGGGCTGCGCAATTGTGGCGAAACGCAGCACAGCGGTTGCGTTGTCACACCGGGGCTGCTCCCCTATAAACCAGCCGACAGTCCGGCGGTTTGGCCGGCGCGGAGAGGATATCGATGCCGTGGAGTAATCAGGGTGGTGGCGGGCCGTGGGGTTCCGGTCCGAAGGGACCATGGGGCTCCGGACCACAACCATCGGGAGGGTCGACACCGCCTGATCTCGAGGAAATCCTTCGCCGCAGCCAGGATCGCCTGCGCACTGTCCTGCCGGGCGGCAATCTCGGCGGTAAGGGCGTATTGCTGGTGGTGCTCGGCGCGCTGGTTCTGTGGGGCGTCTCCGGCTTCTTCCGCGTCGAACCGGACGAACTCGGCGTGGTACTGCGCTTCGGCAAGCAGGTGCGCGAGGTCCAGCCCGGCCTGAATTACCATCTGCCGTATCCGATCGAGACCGTGCTCACGCCGAAGGCGCTGCGCGTCAACAAGATCGACATCGGCATGCGCGTCGTCGAGGACATGCGCCGCGGCTCCAGCGTGCGCGACGTGCCCGAGGAAAGCCTGATGCTCACCGGCGACGAGAACATCGTCGACGTCGATTTCTCCGTGCTGTGGCGCGTCAAGCCGACCGGCGTCGGCGACTATCTGTTCAACATCCAGAACCCCGAAGGCACGGTGAAGGCGGTCGCGGAAAGCGCGATGCGCGAGGTGGTCGGGCGTTCGGACATCCAGCCGATTCTCACCGGTGCCCGCCAGACCATCGAAACGGCGGTGCAGGATCTGATGCAGAAGACGCTCGACCACTACGGCGCGGGCATCTACGTGCAGCAGGTACAGTTGCAGAAGGTCGATCCGCCCTCGCAGGTGATCGACGCGTTCCGCGACGTGCAGGCGGCGCGCGCCGACCTCGAACGCGCGCAGAACGAAGCGCAGACCTATGCCAACCGGGTGGTGCCGGAAGCACGCGGTCGCGTCGCGCAGATCACGCAAGCCGCCGAAGCCTATCGGCAGCAGACGGTGGCGGAAGCGACCGGCCAGACGGCGCGCTTCCTCTCGATCTATGAACAGTACAAGAAGGCCCCTGACGTGACGCGCCAGCGCATGTATCTTGAGACGATGGAGCGCGTGCTCGGTACCACTGAGAAGATCATCATCGACTCCACCGGCAATGGCGGCGTGGTGCCGTATCTGCCGCTGAACGAGCTGGCGAAGCCGCAGGCTCCGGCCGCGCAGCCGCAGCAACAGCAGCGCCAGGGAGGTCGCCCATGAAACTCGGTGTGACCGGCGGCGTGATCGCCGTCCTGCTGTTTGCCGCCGTCGTGATCGGCTACAGCTCGTTGTTCTCCGTCTATCAGACGCAGCAGGCGCTGGTGGTGCGGCTGGGTCAGCCGGTGCGCGTCGTCAATGAACCGGGCCTGCATGTAAAGGCACCGTTCATCGACAACGTCATCACCATCGACCGGCGCATCCTCGATCTCGAAGCGCCGGCGCAGGAAGTGATCGCGTCGGACCAGAAGCGTCTCGTGGTCGATGCCTTCGCCCGTTACAAGATCAAGGACGCGTTGCGCTTCTATCAGACCGTGGGATCGATCCCCGGCGCCAATTCGCAGCTTGCGATCCTGCTCAACTCGGCGCTGCGCCGCGTGCTCGGTGAAGTCACTTTCACCCATGTGGTGCGCGACCAGCGCGCCGACCTGATGAGCCGCATCCGTGAATCGGTTGACCGCGAAGCCGACAATTACGGCATCAACGTCGTCGACGTACGTATCCGCCGCGCCGATCTCCCGGAGCAGAACAGCCAGGCGGTGTATCAGCGGATGCAGACCGAGCGTCAGCGCGAGGCCGCGGAATTCCGCGCCCAGGGCGCGCAGCGTGCCCAGGAAATCCGGTCGCGCGCCGACCGCGAGGTGACGGTGCTGATTGCCGATGCGCAATCAAATGGCGAAAAGATCCGCGGCGAGGGTGACTCGCAGCGCAACAAGATCTTCGCCGATGCGTTCAATCAGGATCCGGACTTCTTCGCGTTCTACCGGTCGATGCAGGCTTATGAAGCGAGCCTGCGGCCGAACGATACGCGGTTGCTGTTGAAGCCGGATACCACCTTCTTCCGCTACTTCAACGACCCGACCGGCAAAGCCGGCGACAAACCGGCCGGCGATAAAGCGGCGCCGGCAACACCCGCCGTCCGCTAAAGGCCAGAGAACACCAGCGAGCGCCCATGACCGATTTTCTTGTCGCGCTCGGCCTGGTGCTGGTCATCGAGGGCCTGACATTCGCCGCATTTCCGGCGTCGGCCAAGCGGGCGATGATGAGCGTGATCGAGACCGCGGAACCGACACTGCGGCTGGTCGGCCTCGGTTGTGCCATCGGCGGTCTGGTCCTGGTCTGGTTCATCCGCGGATAACGACGAGTTGTCCGGGGTGGGACAGCGGAGTGCTTGAAACCGGTCAGCGGGGCAGGCACTGTCCGAGCGACGCGCGACCGGGCGACGCCGCGCCGAATTGGCCGGTGGCGCTGCGGTCGCGGACCCCGTGGCTCTCGCTCTGCGTTTCCGTTTCATCGCATTTTCGTCACGCGAACCTATATATCTCCTTCGCTGGAAAATGCCCTAGGAGGCTCGATATCGATGCGCGTCCGTTCTGGATTCCGGTGCGGTTCTGTCCTGTCTGCTGCGTTTGCGGCTGCCTTGCTGGCGACGTCGATGACGACGCCTGCCGCGGCGCGCGGCCCCGAGAACATCGCCGACACCGCCGAGCAGGTGATCGATGCGGTGGTCAACATCTCCACCTCGCAGTCGGTCGATCTGCGCGGCGGTGGCGGCGCGATGCCGCAACTGCCGCCGGGTTCGCCGTTCGAGGAATTCTTCGAGGAATTTTTCAAGAACCGCCGCCAGCAGCAGGGCCCGAACAACCGTCAGGGCCAGAACAACGAGAACAACCGCAACGGACCGAACAGCGGCCCCAACGCCGGACCGAATACGGGCCCCGGCGAGCGCGGCGCGCGGCGGGTCAATTCGCTCGGCTCGGGCTTCATCATCGATGCGTCCGGCATCGTCGTCACCAACAATCACGTCATCTCCGAAGCGGACGAGGTGACGGTGATCCTCAACGACGGCACGCGGCTGAAAGCCGACATTGTGGGCCGCGACAAGAAGACTGACCTCGCGGTGCTGCGCGTGAAGCCGACCAAGCCGCTCAAGGCGGTGAAGTTCGGCGACAGCGACAAGGTGCGGCTCGGCGAATGGGTGGTGGCGATCGGCAACCCGTTCAGCCTCGGCGGCACGGTGACCGCCGGCATCGTCTCGGCGCGCAACCGCGACATCAATTCCGGCCCGTATGACAACTACATTCAGACCGATGCCGCCATCAACCGCGGCAATTCCGGCGGGCCGCTGTTCAACCTTAATGGCGATGTGATCGGCATCAACACCGCGATCATTTCGCCGTCCGGCGGCTCGATCGGCATCGGCTTCGCGGTGCCGTCCAAGATCGCCGTCGCGGTGATCGATCAGTTGCAGAAATACGGCGAGACCCGGCGCGGCTGGCTCGGCGTGCGCATCCAGCAGGTGACCGACGAGATCGCCGACAGCCTCGGCATCAAGCCGGCGCGCGGCGCGCTGATCGCCGGCATCGACGACAAGGGTCCGGCGAAGCCGGCCGGGATCGAGGCCGGCGACGTGGTGGTCAAGTTCGACGGTCAGGACATCAGGGAGATGCGCGACCTGCCACGCATCGTCGCCGACACGCCGGTCGGCAAGGATGTCGAGGTCATCGTCATCCGCAAGGGCAAGGAAGAGACCAAGACGGTGAAGCTCGGCCGCCTCGAGGACGGAGAGAAGGCGCAGCAGGCGTCGCTGACGCCGAAGAAGGACGAGCCGGCGGAGAAATCCGTGACGCAGAAGGCGCTCGGCCTCAACCTCGCCAACATGTCCGACGATCTGCGCAAGCGCTACAAGATCAAGGATACCATCAAGGGCGTGGTCATCACCGGCGTCGACGCCAATTCGCCGGCCGCAGGCAAGCGGTTGCAGGCGGGCTTCGTGGTGGTGGAATTGCAACAGCAGGCGGTGTCGACCGCGGCCGACTTCCAGTCGCGCATCGAGCGGCTGAAGAAGGACGGCAAGAAGACCGCGGTGCTGCTGATCGCCAATCCTGATGGCGACACGCAGTTCGTGGCGTTGAGCCTGAACTGAGCTGTTGAACCCGAATACGGTCATGCGCGGGCTTGACCCGCGCATCCAACCTCTTTTCATTTTGCGTCATACAGGTGGATCACCGGGTCGAGCCCGGCGATGACAAGTGGAAAGACCGTGTTGCCAGTGCGGCTTTCCTACTGTTGCGCCACAAACTCCGCCTTGCGGTATCCCTGCACGAACAACAGCGCGGTGAGATCGGTGTGGTCGATCCGCGCCGGCGCGGCGGCCGCCACCTTCGGCTTGGCGTGATAGGCGACGCCGAGGCCGGCTTCTGCGATCATGTCCATGTCGTTGGCGCCATCGCCGGTCGCCATGGTGTCGGCATGCGAGAGGCCGAGTTTGTCGCGCAGCGCGATCAGCGTTTCGAGCTTGCCGGTCTTGCCGAAGATCGGCTCCGCCACGGTGCCGGCAAGGCGGCCGTCCGGATCGAGCAACAGCCGGTTGGCGCGGCTCTCGTCGAAGCCGATCATCGGCACGATGCGGTCGGTGAAGGCGGTGAAGCCGCCGGTGACGAGGCAGGTGTGGGTGCCGTTGGCGCGCATGGTCGCGATCAGCGTGCGCGCGCCGGGGGTGAGGCGGATACGGTCGCGGATCACATCGTTCACCACCGACAGCGGCAGCCCCTTGAGCAGCGCGACGCGCTCGCGCAGTGCCGGCTCGAAGGCGAGTTCGCCACGCATGGCGCGTTCGGTGATCGCCGCCACATGTGCCTTGACGCCGACCACATCGGCCAGTTCGTCGATGCACTCCTGGCCGATCATGGTGGAATCCATGTCGGCGAGGAACAGCCGCTTGCGGCGGTGGGCTGCGGGTTGCACCACCACATCGACCGGCGCGGCGAGTGCGCCGCGCAGCCGGTCGGCCAGCGCGGTCTCTGTGCCGGTGGCGGTTTCCGCGTTAAAGGGAAGATCGACGGCTTCGCCCGGCGACAGCCAGTCGGGTGCGCCGGCCTGCGGCAGCGCGGATTGCGCGCGCGCGACAAGCGTTGCATCGAGGGTGCCGGGACGGGCAATGAGCGTGGCGATGTGGGTCACGGACAGGATCGCGAAGTGAGAGATGGCGTGAACAAGGTGGTGCTTATCGCAGGGCCGACCGCGAGCGGCAAGTCCGCGCTGGCGCTCGATCTCGCGCGCCGCCATGGCGGCGTCGTCATCAACGCGGATTCCATGCAGGTCTATCGCGACCTGCGCATCATCACCGCGCGACCGACCGTCGCGGAGGAACAGGCCGCGCCGCACCGGCTCTACGGTCATGTGGATGCGACGGAGAACTATTCGGTCGGTCGCTGGTGTCGCGATGCGATGGCCGAACTCGATACCGCGCGGCTCGCAGGCCGGATGGCGATCGTCATCGGCGGCACCGGGCTTTATTTCAGCGCGCTGACCAGGGGGCTGACCGACATTCCGCCGGTGCCGGGCGACGTCCGGGCGGCGATGCGGGAGCGGCTGGCGCGCGAAGGCGTCGCCGCGCTCCATGCGGAACTCATGGTGCGCGATCCGGCGGCGGCGGCGCGCATCATGCCGCGCGACCAGTCGCGCATCACCCGCGCGTTGGAAGTGCTCACCGCGACCGGCCGTACGCTGACCGACTGGCACACGGAAGGCATGCCGGCCCGGCTCGACGCGGCCCATACGCCGCGGGTGTTTCTCCGTTGTGAGCGCGAGGCGCTCGTCCAGCGGATCGAGGCGCGGTTCGACGCCATGCTGGCGGCCGGCGCGCGCGACGAGGTAGCGGCGCTGGCGGCGCGCGGACTCGATCCGATGCTGCCGGCGATGAAGGCGCATGGCGTGCCGTGGCTGATCCGACATCTGCGCGGGGAGATTTCGCTGGACGAGGCGACAGAGGGCGGCAAGCGCGACACGCGGCGCTACGCCAAGCGGCAGAACACATGGTTTCGCAATCAGCTTCCAGACTGGCCGCACGTCGCGCCGGAAGACGCGATGGCTGCGCTGGAGCGGCAGCTCAACGGCTAGGCGCGATCACTCCGCGGCGATGGCGCTGTGGTCCGCGGCCGGTTCATGGCGTTCGCGCCGATTGCCGCCTGTCAGCCAGGTCTGGAAGCGGTCGAGGTAAAGGTAGACCACGGGGGTGGTGTAGAGCGTCAGCATCTGGCTGACGGCGAGGCCGCCGACCATCGCGTAGCCGAGTGGCTGGCGCAATTCCGAGCCGGTGCCGTGGCCGAGCGCCAGCGGCACGCCGGCCAGCATCGCCGCGGCGGTGGTCATCAGGATCGGCCGGAACCGGAGCAGGCAGGCTTCGCGGATGGCGTCGTGCGGCGACAGCCCGCGCTCGCGCTCAGCCGACACGGCGAAATCGACCAGCATGATGCCGTTCTTCTTGACGATGCCGATCAGCAGGATGATGCCGATGATGCCGATCACCGACAGGTCCATGCCGCCGAGCATCAAAGCGAGCAGCGCGCCGACGCCGGCGGACGGCAGCGTCGACAGGATCGTCAGCGGCAGGATGAAGCTCTCGTAGAGCATGCCGAGAATGAGATAGACAACGATCAGCGCGGCGGCAATCAGCGCCGGTTCGCTCGACAACGAACTCTGGAACGCCTGCGCGTTGCCCTGGAACGTGCCGATGATCGACGAGGGCAAGCTGATATCGTGCGCGGCGTCGTTGATCGCATTGACCGCCTCGCCGAGCGCGACGCCGGAGCGCAGATTGAAAGTCAGCGTCACCGCCGGGAACTGTCCCTGATGCGAAACCGAAAGCGGCGAGGTCGCGGTCTGGTCGACATCGACCAGCGTCGATAGCGGCACTGTGCCGCCGGTGAGAGGCGACTTCACGTAGAGCTTGTGGATCGTGTCGAGGTTTTTCTGCTGGTCCGGCAGCACTTCGAGGATAACGAAATAGGATTTCAGCGGCGTGAAGTATTGTGTGATCTGCCGCTGGCCGAAGGCGTCGTTCAGCGTGTCGTCGATCGCCTGCGCGGAAATGCCGAAGCGCGACGCCTGATCGCGGTTGATCGTGACCTTGAGCTGCGGCGCATTGGCGAGGAGGTCGCTGGCGACGTCGGAGATCTGCGGCAGCGTCCGCAGCTTTTCCAGCAGCCGGTTCGACCAGGTATTGAGTTCCTCGATGTTGGAATCCTGCAAGGTGTATTGGAAGCTGGCGCGGGCGATGCGCCCGCCGACGGTGATGTCCTGCGTCGGCTGCAGATAGAGATTGGCGCCGCGCACCTTGGCAAGCTGCGGGCGTAACCGGTCGATCACCTGTGAGGAGGTCAGATCGCGCTCGTCGCGCGGTTTCAGGACAATAAAGCCCCGGCCGGTGTTGGCGGTGTTGGCGCCGCCGGTCGAGCCGGTGAACGAGGCGTACCCGGCGACATCGGGATCGTTCATCACCACTTTGCCGAGCCGTTGCAGTAGCGCCATCATCTCCTGCGGTGAGGTGTTCTGCGCGCCCTCGGCGAAGGCGGAGATCATGCCGGTGTCCTGGATCGGGAAGAATCCCTTCGGGATCAGAACGACCAGAACGCCGGTCAGCGCCATGGTGGCGAAGAACACGCCGAGCGTGATGGCGCGGTGCCGCAGCACGATCTCCAGCGTGCGCGCATAGAAATCGTGAATCGCGTCAAATCCGCGCTCAATGATGCGGTAGAGACGGCCGTGGTGTCCGGTTTCATGGCGCATGAACCGGGCGCACATCATCGGCGCGAGCGTCAGTGACACGAACGCCGACACCACGATGGCCGCGGTCACGGTCAGCGCGAATTCGCGGAACAGGCGGCCGATGATGCCGCCCATCAGCAGCAGCGGAATGAACACGGCGATCAGCGAGGCGCTGATCGAGATGACGGTGAAACCGATCTCGCCGGAGCCTTTGATGGCGGCGGCGAGCGGTGTCGCGCCGTTCTCGATGTGACGGTGGATGTTCTCGACCACGACGATGGCGTCGTCGACGACGAAGCCGACTGCGATCGTCAGCGCCATCAGCGACAGGTTGTCCAGCGAAAAGCCCATCAGATACATCAGCGCCGCTGAACCCGCGAGTGCCAGCGGCACGGTGACGCTCGGGATCACGGTCGCCCAGAAGCTGCGCAGGAACAGCAGGATCACCAGCACGACGAGCCCGATCGTCAGCGCGAGCGTGAACTCCACGTCGGCAACCGAGGCGCGGATTGTCACGGTCTTGTCGAGCATGGTCTGGACATGAATCGCCGGCGGAATGCGCGAGGTAAGTTGCGGCAACTGCGCCTTGATCTGATCGACGGTGTCGATCACGTTGGCGCCGGGCTGCTTGAACACCGCGACGATGATGCCGGGCTTGTTGTTCTGATACGCGGCGACCGTCTTGTCGACTGGCGCCAGCACGGCGGTGCCAACATCCCGCACGCGGATCGGCGCGCCGTTGCGATAAGCGATCACCACGTCCTGGAATGCGTCCGCGGTCGTGATCTGGTCGTTGGTGGCAATGGTGAAGCTCACCTTCGGCGTGTTGATGGTGCCCTTGGCGATATTGGTGGTCGCGCTGACCAGCGAGTTGCGGACCTCCTCAAGGGTGATGCCGCTCGACGCCAGCTTGGCCGGATCGACCTCGATCCGGATCGACTGGGTGCGGTCGCCGAAGATCGTCACCTGGGCGACGCCGGACACCTGCGAGATCTGCTGCGCCAGGAACAGGTCGGCATATTCGTTGACAGTGGTGAGCGGCAACGTGTCGGAATTCAACGCCAGGAGCAGAATGGGGGAGTCGGCCGGATTGACCTTCTTGTAGCTCGGCGGCGCGGTCATGGACTGCGGCAGCGTCTTGCCTGCCGCGGTGATCGCCGCCTGCACGTCCTGTCCGGCGGAATCGATATTCCGGTTGAGATCGAACTGGATGACGATGGTGGTGGCGCCGAGCGCGCTGGTCGAGGTGAGCTGGCTGATGCCGGGAATTTGCGCGAACTGCCGTTCCAGCGGCGCCGCCACCGACGATGCCATGGTTTCCGCGCTCGCGCCCTGCCAGGTCGCGGTGACCTGAATGGTCGGGAAGTCCACCTGCGGCAGCGGGGCGATCGGCAGGAACGGAAACGCGACCATGCCGACAAACGCCACCGCCGCCATCAATAGAGTGGTGGCGACCGGCCGGCGGATGAAGGGCTCAGAGAGGGTCACGATGCGGTGCCTGTTTGCGGCGTCTTCACCGTCACGGCGCGGTTGCGTTGCAGCTTGAAGAAACCATCGGTGACGATGCGCTCGCCCGGCTTGAGGCCGGCGTCGATCACGGTGATGTTTCCGGCCATGGGTCCGAGCGTGACGGAACGATCCTCCGCTTTGCTGCCTGTTGTGATGACCCAGACATAGACGCCATGCGGGCCGCGCTGGATCGCGGTGTTGGGAATGGCGACGACGCCGGTGCGGGTGGAGAGCAGGATTCGCGCGTTGACGAACTCGCCCGGCCACAACACGTCATCGGTGTTCGGGAACGTCGCCTTCAGGCGGATCGTCGCCGTGGTCTGGTCGATGATGTTGTCCACCAGCAGCAACGTCCCCCTGGACAGTTGCCGGCGGTTGTCGCGATCGAAGGCGAGCACTTCGACCGGCCCGCGTTTCATCGCCGCGCGGACGGTATCGAGGAACTGGGCGGGGAGGGTGAACATCACCGCCGCCGGCTGCGTCTGGGTGACGATGGCGAGCGGCGTCTGGTCGCTGGCATGGATGATGTTGCCCGGATCGACCTGCCGGACGCCGATGCGTCCGGCGACCGGCGCGCGGATTGTGGTGTAATCGAGCTGGGTCTGCGCGCTTTCGATCGCCGCGATGTCGGCGGCGATCTGCGCGCGGGTCTGGTCGACCTTCGCCTGCTGCTGATCGACGTTCTGCTGCGACTCGAAACTTTTCAGCGCCAGCGTCTTGAAGCGTTCGAGGTCTTTTTGCGCGGCGATCAGATTGGCGTCGTCCTGCGCTTTTTTCGCCGTGGCCTGATCGAGTGCGGCCTGGAACAGCCGTGGATCGATCTTCGCCAGGATCTGGCCGGCGTCCACATGCTGACCTTCCTCAAACAGCACGTCCTGCAGCTTGCCATCGACCTGGGAATGGATTGCCACGGTGCGTGACGCCAGCACGCTGCCGAGGCCGTCGGCGAAGATGGGCACGTCCGACGGCTGGGTCGTCACGGCGTCGACCTCGAGCGGGGCCGGCGGCGGTGCGGCGTTCGCGTGTACGGCTCCGCGCCGGGCAAAAAAGAAGCCGAGGCCGACGATAGCCAGCATCAGCAGTATGCTGACGGCGACCTTGAGGCGTGCGGGCCTGCCCGAAGGGGGTTCATGTGGAACTGGATCAGCCATGGCAGTCCGATGCTCGACATTGCGGACGCGGCAGGTCCGGGTCGGCGGCCAGCCGCGGCCGGCAGGGATTGTGCCATCGTTTTCCCCTGAGGCGTGTTGTCGCAGTATTTCTATTTGATGAAATCGCCTTAATGTTCCGGGGCTTGCTGCATTGCCATACGTTTTGCTTGACGCCGGACCGGCATGTGCCTAATTTCCCGCGCAATGATCAATCTAGAGATCGGCATGTCTCGCAATATTATTACCGCAACGGTAAGCGCCAGGGTGCTGCAGGGGGTCTGAGAGACCCTGCCTGAAGCATCCGGCGTGCAGGGCCCCGACGGGCCTTTTTTATTGGCGAAATGGTCGCCCAGCGGGCGAATGAGTGTGGAAGGACAGAGCGATGTCACGGGAAATGACCGGCGCGGAGATGGTGATCGCGGCGATGGCCGATCAGGGGGTCGAGCATCTGTTCGGCTATCCGGGCGGCGCGGTGCTGCCGATCTATGACGCCATTTTCCAGCAGCAGCAGGTCCAGCACATCCTCGTCCGCCACGAGCAGGGCGCGGTGCATGCGGCTGAAGGCTATGCGCGCTCGACCGGCAAGGTCGGCTGCGTGCTCGTCACCTCCGGTCCTGGCGCCACCAATGCGGTGACGGGCCTGACCGACGCACTGTGCGACTCGATTCCGCTGGTGGTCATCACCGGGCAGGTGCCGACGCATCTGATCGGCAACGACGCGTTCCAGGAATGCGACACGGTCGGCATCACGAGGCCCTGCACCAAGTACAACTATCTGGTGAAGTCGGTTGACGACCTGCCGCGCATCCTGCACGAGGCATTCCACATCGCCGCCAGCGGCCGGCCCGGCCCGGTGGTGGTCGATATCCCGAAGGACGTGCAGTTCGCCAAGGGGCTGTATTCGCGGCCGACCGAGTTCGCGCACAAGGGCTACAAGCCGAAGGTCGATGGCGATCCGGCGCGGATCAAGGCCGCGGTGGAGCTGATGGCGCACGCCAAGCGGCCGGTGTTCTACACCGGCGGCGGCGTGATCAATTCCGGTCCGGAAGCGACCAAGCTGCTGCGCGAATTCGTCAAGGAAACCGGTTTCCCGATCACCTCGACGCTGATGGGCCTCGGCGCCTATCCGGCGAGCGGGCCGCAGTGGCTCGGCATGCTCGGCATGCACGGCACCTACGAAGCCAACATGGCGATGCACGATTGCGACGTGATGATCTGCATCGGCGCGCGCTTCGACGACCGCATCACCGGCCGTCTCGACGCGTTCGCGCCCTATGCGCGCAAGATCCACGTCGATATCGATGCCTCGTCGATCAACAAGAACGTCAAGGTCGATATCCCGATCGTCGGCGATTGCGCGCATGTGATGCGCGACATGCTCAAGGTCTGGCGCAGCATGGCGCCGAAGGCTAACGAGAAGGCGCGCAAGGAGTGGCAGGGCAAGATCGACCGCTGGCGGTCGCGCAAGTCGCTCGCGTATCGTGTGTCGGATAGCATCATCAAGCCGCAATACGCGATCCAGCGGCTCTACGAACTGACCAAGGACCGTGACACCTACATCACCACGGAAGTGGGCCAGCATCAGATGTGGGCGGCGCAGTTCTACGGCTTCCAGGAGCCGAACCGCTGGATGACGTCCGGCGGCCTCGGCACCATGGGCTACGGCCTGCCGGCCGCGGTCGGCGTGCAGCTCGCGCATCCGAAGTCGCTGGTGATCGACATCGCCGGCGAGGCGTCGGTGCTGATGACCATGCAGGAGATTTCGACGGCGGTGCAGTACCGCCTGCCGATCAAGATCTTCATCCTGAACAATCAATACATGGGCATGGTGCGCCAGTGGCAGGAGTTGCTGCATGGCGGGCGCTATTCGGAAAGCTACAGCGAGGCGCTGCCGGACTTCGTCAAGCTCGCCGAGGCGTATCACGCGGTCGGCATCCGCTGTGAGAAGCCGGGCGATCTCGACGGTGCGATCAAGGAGATGATCGACGTCAACAAGCCGGTGATCTTCGACTGCGTCGTCGATCAGAAGGAAAACTGCTTCCCGATGATTCCGTCGGGCCGCGCGCACAACGAGATGATCCTCGGCGACGCCGCCGAGAAGCTCGACGAAGCGATCACCGAAGAAGGAAAGATGCTGGTGTGATGATGGCCTCATGCTGAGGAGCGCGCAAAGCGCGCGTCTCGAAGCATGAGGCCGCCTCGTCCTTCGAGACGCCCGCCTTCGCTCAGGCTTCGGCGGGCTCCTCAGGATGAGGCGGATCGGCAGCGATGAATGAAGAGGACCACGACCGTGAACGCAAACGTGACGACAAGCACCTCGCACTATCCGAGCGCCCCGGTGGCGCAGAAGAACGAGACCCACACCCTCTCGGTGCTGGTCGATAACGAGCCGGGCGTGCTGGCGCGGGTGATCGGCCTGTTCTCCGGCCGCGGCTACAACATCGAGTCGCTCACGGTGTCGGAAACCGAACACCGGAAGCACTTGTCGCTTATTACCATCGTCACCACCGGCACCCCGATGGTGCTCGAGCAGATCAAGAACCAGCTCGACCGGCTGGTGCCCGTCCATCGTGTCGTCGACATGACCGCGACCGGCCGCGCCATCGAGCGCGAGCTGGCGATGGTCAAGGTGCGCGGCAAGGGCGAGGAGCGGGTCGAGGCGCTGCGGCTGGCGGACGCGTTCCGCGCCCGCGTCATCGACGCCTCGACCGAGAGCTTCGTGTTCGAGATCACCGGCAAGAGCGACAAGGTCGAGCAGTTCGTGACGCTGATGCTGCCGCTCGGCCTGGTCGAGGTGTCCCGGACCGGGATCGCCGCCATCGTCCGCGGCCCGGACGGCATGTAATCGGGGCCAAAATCGCCGGATAACCGCCATTCGCGGCCGGGGCTTGCCCCGTCCCGCGGGGCAACCTAGAAGCAGCGCGGGCGGGAAACGCCGCGGAATTCAGTCACGAAAAGCCGCCGACGCGGCGGAGCAAGAGGGCAAGTTCAACCATGCGTGTTTATTACGATCGCGACGCCGACCTGAACCTGATCAAGGGCAAGAAGGTCGCCATCGTCGGCTACGGCAGCCAGGGCCACGCCCATGCGCTCAACCTGCGCGACTCGGGCGTCAAGGACGTCGTCGTGGCGCTGCGCAAGAGCTCGGCCGGCGTGAAGAAGGCCGAGGGCGAGAAGCTCAAGGTGATGGAAGTCGCCGAAGCCGCCAAATGGGCCGACGTGGTGATGATGCTCACCCCGGACGAGTTGCAGGGCGACATCTATCGCGATCATCTGCACGCCAACATGAAGAACGGCGCGGCGCTCCTGTTCGCGCACGGCCTCAACGTGCATTTCAACCTGATCGAGCCGCGCGCCGATCTCGACGTGCTGATGGTCGCGCCGAAGGGTCCGGGCCACACCGTGCGCGGCGAATATCAGCGCGGCGCCGGCGTGCCGTGCCTGATCGCCATCCATCGCGACGCGTCCGGTAACGCCCACGATCTCGGCCTGTCCTATGCCTCGGCGATCGGCGGCGGTCGCGCCGGCATCATCGAGACGACCTTCAAGGAAGAGTGCGAGACCGACCTGTTCGGCGAGCAGGCGGTGCTGTGCGGCGGCGTGGTCGAGCTGATGAAGGCCGGCTACGAGACGCTGTGCGAAGCCGGTTACGCGCCGGAGATGGCCTACTTCGAGTGCATCCACGAGATGAAGCTGATCGTCGACCTGATCTATCAGGGCGGCATCGCCAACATGAACTACTCGGTGTCGAACACCGCCGAATATGGCGAATACGTCACCGGCCCGCGCATCATCACGGCGGATACCAAGGCCGAGATGAAGCGCGTGCTCGACGATATCCAGTCGGGCAAGTTCACCCGCGACTGGATGCTGGAGAACAAGGTCAACCAGACTTCGTTCAAGGCGACCCGCGCCAAGCTCGCCGAGCATTCGGTCGAGAAGGTCGGCGAGAAGCTGCGCGAGATGATGCCCTGGATCAAGCAGGGCGCTCTGGTGGACAAGGCCAAGAACTGATCTCAGACCTCATCCTGAGGAGCCTGCCGGAGCGTAAGCGACGGCGGGCGTCTCGAAGGATGAATTAACGTCGTTATCCGGCCTCATGGTTCGAGACGCGTCGCCATTGCCCGAGGGCAATGACGCCGCTCCTCACCATGAGGCCGAACTGTTTCCGCTGATTGCTTTCGCGCGGCAAGCCGTTACGTTTGCCGGGACCCGGTGCCGCCGGGTGGGGGATTGTCCGAGTGGTTGCTGCGGTTTCGCTTCAGCACGTCGATATCGTGTTTCGTCTCGCCGGCGGCGGTGAATACCGCGCGGTGAGCGAGGCGTCGCTGGACGTCGCGGACGGCGAGTTCGTCGCCATCGTCGGGCCGACCGGCTGCGGCAAATCCACGCTGCTCAATGCGGCGGCGGGGCTGCTGGCGCCGGCGACCGGCGACGTACGGATTTTCGGCGAGCGGCTTGCGGCGCTCAACCGCCAGGCCGGTTATCTGTTCCAGGCTGATGCGCTGTTTCCCTGGAAGACCGCGCTGGAGAATGTCGCGATCGGGCTGGAGATCGCCGGCACCGCGCAGACGGAGGCGCGCAGCCGCGCCCGCGACTGGCTCGGCCGCGTCGGACTTGCCAATTTCGGCGACCGCTATCCGCACATGCTGTCCGGCGGGCAGCGCAAGCGCGTCGGTCTTGCGCAGGTGCTGATCCGCGATCCGAAGATCCTGCTGATGGACGAGCCGTTCGGCCCGCTTGACGCGCAGACCCGGCAGATCATGGGCAACCAGTTGCTCGATCTGTGGAGCGCCGACCGCAAGGCGGTGCTGTTCGTCACCCACGATCTCGAAGAGGCGATCGCGTTGTCGGATCGCGTCGTCATCATGTCGGCGGGCCCGGCGGCGCATATCATCGGCGACTGGCGCATTCCGCTGGTGCGGCCGCGCGACATCGCCGAGATCAAGCTCGATCCGGCGTTCCACGACATCCACCGCGAAATCTGGGACAAGCTCAAGACCGAGGTGATGAAGGGCTATGTCCGCACCGGCGGTGGCGCGGGAGGTGATGTATGAGCCGCGTGTCGCTCACCGCGCTGCAGGTGCTGGTCGGCGTCGTCGCCCTGCTGCTGTGGCATCTGTTGAGCACCTATCCGGTGTTCGGCGTGATGCTGCTGCCGCCGTTCTTCTTCTCCAATCCGGTCGATGTCGCGCAGCGCATCGTCAAATGGTTTGTCGAGGGGACGATCTGGAAACATCTGTGGGTGACGCTCACGGAATCCGCGCTGGCCTTCGTGATCGGATCGGTCGGCGGCGTGCTCGTCGGCTTCTGGTTCGCACGCAAGCCGGTGGTTGCGGCGGTGTTCGATCCCTATGTGAAGATGGCCAATGCACTGCCGCGCGTCGTGCTGGCGCCGATCTTCACGCTGTGGCTCGGGCTTGGCATCTGGTCCAAGGTCGCGCTCGGCGTGACGCTGGTGTTCTTCATTGTCTTCTTCAACGTCTATCAGGGCGTCAAGGAAGTGAGCCAGACCGTGCTCGCCAATGCGCGCATGCTCGGGATGAGCGAGCGGCAGTTGATGCGCCATGTCTACTGGCCGTCGGCGCTGTCGTGGATGTTCTCCTCGCTGCACACCTCGGTCGGCTTCGCGGTGGTCGGTGCGGTGGTGGGCGAATATCTCGGTGCCGCAGCCGGGCTCGGCTACCTGATCCAGCAGGCGGAAGGCACCTTCGACGTCGCCGGCGTGTTCGCCGGCATGTTCGTGCTGGCTGCGTTCGTGATCGTCATCGACGCCGTGGTGACGCTCGCGGAGACGCGTCTTTTGGTGTGGCGGCCAACCGCGGCCGAGAACCGCGGCTAGCCGCCAGCTCGCTATTGCAGCAGGGTCGTGTCGTTCGGCGGCTGCGGCGGCGTCTTGATCGCGATCGCCTTGAACACGCCGCTGGTCGGCTTGGTGCCGCCGTGCGCGGTGCCTTTCGGAATGATGATGAGGTCGCCGGGCTTCACATCGACTTCCTTGTCGTTGAACCAGATCTTGCCGGTCCCTTCGACGATGTACTGAATCTCGTTGGTCTGCGGATGCAGATGCTTCGGCACATTGCCGGCCTGGATCGAGAGCGTCATGCCGTCCGCCGTCACGAAGGTCTTGGAGCGGAAGCCGGTCGGCGAGGCCGGGCCAAGATCGTCGCCGGCAAGGCTCGGGACGTTGATGATCTGCGGCGCGATGGCGTCGGCAGCCAGCGCGGTGGGCAGGAAACGGGCGGCGCCGCAGCCGGCGGCAAAAGCCAGAGCGGCGGCCAGCAGCATCGTACGTTTCGACACGGTGCTGGGCGTTTTGTTCGATCCTTGGGACGGCATGGGCGTTCCTTTCCGGATGACGATCACACGTCCCAACGCTATGCCCGCGCGGGGCGCATGAACAGGGGCTTCCAAACAAGCCTTCTCACGGGGAGGCCGCTCCAGTATCGTGCGCGCAACGAAAAGCGTGGAGGATACCCATGAAGACCCTGATGCGCCGGCTGGCTCTCTCGCTGGCGGTGGTGGCGGGCATGACCAGCGCCGCAGTGGCACAATCCAAGGTGACGATCGCCATCGGCGGCGCCGCCTGTCTCTGCTACCTGCCGACCGTGCTGGCGAAGCAACTCGGCGAATACGACAAGGCCGGCGTCAATGTCGAACTGGTCGATTTCAAAGGCGGCTCGCAATCGCTGACCGCGGTGATCGGCGGCAGCGCCGACGTCGTCTCCGGTTATTTCGACCACTGCGTCAATCTTGCCGCCAAGAACCAGGCGCTGCAGGCATTCGTGGTCTATGACCGCTATCCGGGCCTCGCGCTCGTGGTGTCGCCGAAGGAAACCACCAACATCAAGTCGGTGAAGGATCTCGCCGGCAAGGCCGTGGGCGTCAGCGCGCCGGGCTCCTCGACCGACTTCTTCCTGAAATATCTGCTGTCGAAGAACGGCGTCGATCCGAACTCGGTCGGTGTGGTCGGTGTCGGTCTCGGCGCGACGGCGGTGGCGGCGATGGAGCAGGGCAAGGTGCAGGCGGCGGTGCTGCTCGATCCTGCGGTGACCGTGCTGCAGAACCGCAACAAGGATCTCAAGATCCTCAGCGACACGCGCACCCAGCACGACACGCTGGAGGTGTTCGGCGGTGAATATCCGGGCGGCGCGCTCTATACCAAGGCGAGCTGGATCGAGGCGCATCCGAAGGAGACGCAGGCACTGGCGACCGCGATCGTCAACACGCTGAAGTGGATCCACTCGCATACGCCGGAAGAGATCATGGCGAAGATGCCGCCGGAACTGGTCGGCGCCGACAAGGCCGGCTATCTCGCGGCGCTCAAGAACACGATCCCGATGTATTCTGAAACCGGCCTGATGGACCCGAAGGGCGCGCAGGCCGTGCTCGCCGTGTTCAGCCAGTCGTCGGCCGAGGTGAAGAACGCGAAGATCGATCTGTCGAAGACCTACACCAACAAGTTCGTCGAGGCGGCGGGCAAGAAGTAGCGGTTTTAACGAACGGAGTGTCAACGCGGCGGAGGTCTCTCCGCCGCGTTTCTGTTAGAGTGACGCGATGATGCTGCTCTCGATCCAGTCGCATGTGGCCTATGGCCATGTCGGCAATGCCGCCGCCGTATTCCCGTTGCAGCGGCTCGGTATCGAGGTTCTGCCGGTGCACACGGTGCAGTTCGCGAGCCATGTCGGTTACGGCCCGCCGCAGGGCAGCGTGATGGACGCGGCGGCACTTGGCGCGGTGATCGACGGGCTCGAAGCGCGTGGCGCGTTGGCGCGTTGCGACGGTGTTCTTAGCGGCTATCTCGGCTCGCCAGCGCTCGGCGCGGTGGTGCTCGACGCGGTCGTGCGGGTGCGGCGGCACAATCCGCGCGCGGTCTATTGCTGCGATCCGGTGATCGGCGATATCGACGGCGGCATCTATGTTGCGCCGGAGATTGTCGCATTCTTTCGCGACTGCGCGATCCCGCAGGCGACGATCGTTACACCCAATGCGTTCGAGCTTGCGGAAATTTCCGGACGGGCGATCGAGACGCTCAACGATGCGAAGGCGGCGATCGTGCATCTGCAACGGCAGGGGCCGCGGGTGGTGCTCGCCACCTCGCTGCATCTTGCCGATACGCCAAAGAACATGATGGACGTGGTGGTGGCGGACGGCGCTCGCGTGGCGCGCGTGCGAACGCCGTTGCTGCCGGGTGTTCTGCACGGCACCGGCGATCTGATCGCCGCGCTGTTCACCGCGCATTATCTGCGCACCGGGGTCGCGGAGCGCGCGGCGGAGGCGGCTGTGTCGTCGGTGTATGGCGTGATCGCTCGCACCTTGTCCGAGCGGCGCGCGGAATTGGCGCTGGTCGTGGCACAGGACGAGTTCGTTGCGCCGACGCGCGGCTTTATTGCGGAGCCGGTATCATGAATTTGCGCGTTGCGCAGCCAGGTGGCAACGAGGTGAAGGTCGATGCGGTGCGGGCGCTCGATATTGCGCTCGGTGACGTGCCGTGGCGGTTCGAGCGGGAGAAAAACGAAACGATCGCCGCGCATTTCGCGCGGCTGCGCAAGAGCAAGCCTGCGCTGTGGAATGGGCCGGTCTTGTTGTTCCGCGATTGCGTTCTCGTCGATGGTGTGTTTCGCGCCGAAGCGTTCCGCACCGACTATGCAAGCTTTCTCGCGTGGCTCGATGGGCTCGACGGCGGCACCGAAACGGCGGCCGGCGTGCGCAACTGCTTCGCTTGCCCGGTGGTGAAAAGCAGCGACGGCGCATTTCTGTTGGGTGTCATGGCGCCGCACACCGCCAATGCCGGGCAGGTCTATTTTCCGTGCGGCACCCCCGACTTCGACGATCTGGTCGACGGTCGCGTCGATCTCGACAGCAGCGTGGCCCGCGAATTGCGCGAGGAAACGGGACTCTTGACTGCCGATCTCGCGCCGGCGCCGGGCTGGATCGTGGTTTCGGACGGGCCGTATGTTGCGCTGCTGCGGCGCTTCCGCTCGGCTTTGTCATCCGATGCCTTGCGCGATAACGTTCGTGCCACGTTGCAGGCGGAACCGAATCCAGAGTTGAGCGATATCGTCATGGTGCGTGACCGCGCCGGCATTACCAATGCGATGCCACCGTTCGTGCAGGAGTTTTTGAGGCAGATTCTCGACAGGTGATCGATGGCCAAAAACGACGGCAAAGACGTCAAGCGCGAAAAGAATGAGAAGGGCGACAAGATCGGTAACGGCGCAAATGCGCCGGCCGTGCCGCTCACAACCATCGCCGATCTGGTCAGGCGGGTGCGTGTCGCGCAACCGGATAAATTCCGCCTCGCCGATGTCGATCCGTCGGACAAGCTCGGCCTCGAACGCGACAAGGATTTGCTCAAGGAGATTGTCAGCGAAATAGCCCGCAAGCAGGAACTGCTTTACGCCGAAGGCCGGCGCGCGGTGCTGGTGATCCTGCAAGCGATGGATGCTGGCGGCAAGGATGGCACCATCGAACGCGTGTTCTCCGGCATCAACCCGCAAGGTTGTCAGGTACATTCGTTCAAGGCGCCGAGCGCGGAGGAGTTGTCGCACGATTTCCTCTGGCGCACGACGGTTGCTTTGCCGCAGCGCGGGCATATCGGCGTGTTCAACCGTTCCTACTATGAGGAAGTGCTGGTGGTGTGCGTGCATCCGGAGATGCTGGAGCGGCAGGGCATCGATGCCGGTGCTGTCGATAAGAAGTTCTGGGAGGAGCGTTTCGAGTCGATCCGCCGGTTCGAGCAGCATCTGGCGCGCAATGGCACCACGGTGCTGAAATTCCACCTGCGCATTTCGCCGGAGGAACAGCGCGAGCGGTTTCTCGAACGCCTGCGCAAGCCGGAGAAGCACTGGAAGTTCTCGCTCGGCGATATCGAGGAGCGCAAACTGTGGGACCGCTACATGGAAGCCTATGAGGCGGCGATCCGTGCCACGTCGACGCCCGAGGCCCCGTGGCATGTGGTGCCGGCCGACCGGAAATGGGCTGCGGCCGCGGCGGTGGCCGCGGTGCTGCACGACACCCTGACCCGGATGGACCCGCGGCCCGGCCCGGTTCCGGCGAGCGCCCGCAAAGCCTACGAAGCGGCGGAGCAGGCGCTGCTGGCTGAAGCGCCGAAAGGCGGATCGAAGGGCTGATCCCATCCCTGGTCATGGACCGCTTGCCAGGGCGGGCCCACCTCCGCTAGAAGGGAGCCCTTGCCGGCCTTTTAACCGCCGATTCACGCTCTTCGACGAGGTTAGGCCGGTCATGACGAGGGTTTTGACGCAGATGACCACGCGGCACGATATCCGCGCGATCGACCGGGGAGCCGTTCAGGCTCGGCCGGCTGCCGCCCTCATTCCGGGTTCGCTGCTGCTCCTTACCTGCCCCTGAGGGCCGGCCGGGCTGTTTGTGCCTGGGCACTCAGGGGGTCGAGCGACAACGAAACCCGATGAGCGCCCCACGATAATGGCGCAAAAGCGAAGGATCCGATTTCCATGACTGCCTCTCCGAAAGCCTCGTCCAACAAAGAACGAGTCGTCATTTTCGACACCACCTTGCGCGACGGCGAGCAATGTCCCGGCGCGACCATGACCCACGAAGAGAAGCTCGAAGTTGCCGAACTGCTCGACTCGATGGGTGTCGACATCATCGAGGCCGGCTTTCCGATCGCGTCGGAAGGCGACTTCGCCGCCGTGCACGAGATCGCCAAGCGGTCGAAGAACGCGGTGATCTGTGGTCTCTCGCGCGCGGCACCGAAGGACATCGACCGTTGCGCGGAAGCGATCAAGCCGGCGAAGCGCCACCGCATCCATACCTTCCTGTCCACCTCGCCGGTGCACATGAAGTACAAGCTCCAGAAGGAGCCGCACGAGGTCTACGAGATGGTGATCGCGCAGGTCACCCGCGCGCGCAGCCACACCGACGACGTCGAATGGTCGTCGGAGGATGGCACGCGCACCGAGATCGACTTCCTGTGCCGTTGTGTCGAGGCGGCGATCAATGCCGGTGCGACCACGATCAACATCCCCGACACGGTCGGCTACACCACGCCGGAAGAGTATTTCAATCTGTTCAAGATGGTGCGCGAGCGCGTGCCGAATTCCGACAAGGCGGTGTTCTCGACCCATTGCCACAACGACCTCGGCATGGCGGTGGCGAATTCGATGGCCGGCGTCATGGGCGGGGCGCGGCAGATCGAGTGCACCATCAACGGCATCGGTGAGCGCGCCGGCAACGCCGCGCTCGAGGAAGTCGTCATGGCGATGCAGGTGCGCGGCGACAAGTTCCCGTTCGTCACCGGCATCGACGCCACCATGCTGACCCGCGCCTCGAAGCTCGTTGCCGCGGCGACCTCGTTCCCGGTGCAGTACAACAAGGCGATCGTCGGCCGGAACGCGTTCGCGCATGAGAGCGGCATCCACCAGGACGGCATGCTCAAGAACGCGCAGACCTACGAGATCATGACGCCGGAATCGGTCGGCGTGAAACAGACCTCGCTGGTCATGGGTAAGCACTCCGGCCGCCATGCATTCCAGCACAAATTGCAGGAACTGGGCTACGAACTGTCCGACAACCAGTTGCAGGATGCGTTCGTGCGCTTCAAGGCGCTCGCGGATCGCAAGAAGCAGATCTACGATGAGGATATTGAGGCGCTGGTCGACGAGGAGATTGCCACCGCGCACGACCGCATCAAGGTACTGTCGTTGACGGTGATCGCCGGAACGATGGGGCCGCAATCGGCGACCTTGTCACTCGACATCGACGGTCAGCATGTGACGACGCAATCCACCGGCAATGGCCCGGTGGATGCGATCTTCAATGCGATCCACGCGCTGGTGCCGCATGACGCCAAGCTCGAACTCTACCAGGTGCATGCAGTGACCGAAGGCACCGACGCGCAGGCGGAAGTATCGGTGCGTCTGTCGGAGAATGGCCGCGCGGTGACGGCGAAGGGCGCCGATCCGGACACGCTGGTCGCGTCTGCGAAAGCCTATCTCGGCGCGCTCAACAAGCTGACGAGCCGTCGCGTGCGCGAGCAGATTCCCGCCGGTGGACGGCGAATCCATTCGACCGACGCAGGCTGACGACCTGAAGATCAGTGAGCGGGCAAAATGACGCACGGCCGCAGGAAACTGCGGCCGTTTGCGTTCATGCCCGTATTTTGACGGTCATTCGCCGCATTCTGAACGGCGGTGCATCTACATTGCGGAGAATTAATTGTGACCGAAGCTTAACTTGAGAGCGTGGCATCACGACCTTCTACTCATCGCATTCATCTTGTCATGCAGAGGAGAACGTCCATGTTGAAATCTGTTCTGGCTGGTACGACCGCGCTTGCGATCGCCGGTGCCACGTTCGCTTACGCGCAGCAGCCGCCGCGCGGACCGCGCGGCGATCACTGGCGTCCGTCGGCGGAAGACATCAGCGCCTTCACCGACGCGCGGATCGCCGGCCTGAAAGCCGGGCTGAAGCTGACCGCGGAGCAGGAGAAGAACTGGCCGGCGGTGGAAACCGCGCTGCGCGATCTCGCCAAGCAACGCGCCGAGCGTGCGCAAGCACGGGCTAATGCACGGGCTGCGGGACCGAAGGGCGATGCGAAGCCCGGTGACAAAGCCGGCGAGATGAAACGCGATCCGATCGAGCGGCTGCGTCAGCGTGCCGACCGGATGACGGAGACCGGCACCGCGCTGAAGAAACTCGCCGACGCGGCCGCGCCGCTCTACCAGAGCCTCGACCAAGGCCAGAAACACCGCTTCATGATGCTGGCGCGGATCGGCATGCGCGGCATGGATCGCGGCATGGAGCGGCATGGCTGGCATCATGGCCGCCACCACGGCGGTCCCGGCTGGCGCCATCACGGCCAGCGCGGCATGGGTGGCGATATGGGCCCCGGCATGGGTCCGGATGGCGGCCCGGCCGGTGGTTCCGGCGGCAGCCAGCGGCTCTGACGGATCGGAGTGGGCCGCCGGGTCCAAATTTCAGGGTCGCGTCACACTTTTCCCGCGCCGGAATCGCGCCATATCAACTTCCAGATCGCCGGGCTCACGCCCGGCGATTTTTTTGTTTTTCTTCGCTTTTTTCTGGCGAAACAAGCTGTTGGCGAGGGTGCGGCATGCTGGACAGGGCACGGTCGCTTTGCTAAACGACGCCCGCCTCATGGTTTTCCGCGTGGCTGCGGGCGCATAGCTCAGTTGGTAGAGCAGCTGACTCTTAATCAGCGGGTCCCAGGTTCGAGCCCTGGTGCGCCCACCAATCTAGTCAATGACTTAGATTGGTTTGGACCCTTCATCTCCCCGCACATTTTGCAGCTTCATTCGCGTTTCGAACGTCATGATCGCGATTTCAGCCAGCTTGGTGTCCCTCTGAGGTCGTGGGCGTCAGAGAGTGCTCTCCACATCAATGCGCGAACTGCGCTTCGAATTCAGCGCGATTAGCGATCGTCGATCCGTTTCCTCCTCGCCGCGCGCGCCTCATCGAACGCGAGTTGAAGCCGTCGTTGTTTTCCTAAAACCTCGCGAACTGTGACATCCGACATCAGGGCGGACCCAAGAGATTGACGCACGGTTTTTAAAATGTATCGTTGTCATGACATAGGTCCAAAGGGGAGTTTGTGATGCGCAAGGCCCTCTTTTTGTCCCTCGCTTTCGCGATGCCGTCGCTGCTGCCCCTTTCAGGGCCGGCACTGGCAGCCGATCCGAGTATCCCTGTCCTCGTTCCGATCACCGGCTTTCTGGCCGTTGAAGGCAAGAGCCAGCGGAATGGCGCCGTGCTCGCGCTCACTCAGGCGCCGGGCGGGCTGAAGGTGCGGCACGACGTGTCTGACACCGGCACCAGCCCGGAAGTTGCGGTCAATGCGTTCGAGCGCGCGATTGATGACCGCAACACGGTCGCTGTGGTCGCGCCGATGCTCGGGACGCAGATGCTCGCGTTGTTGCCGGTCGCGCTGCAGGCGAAAATGCCGATGCTGACCATGAGCGGAACCGCCGCGATCACGCAGCAGGGCAATCCCTATGTGTTCCGCTTCTTCCCGGACGACCACGTCACCAAGACCGCGCAGGTGCGGTTCGCGGTGGAGGAACGCAAGATCGCGAAGCCGGCGCTGATCTACCAGACCACGGCCTACGGCCAGAGCGGCCGCGAGGAGATCCTCAAGCTGCTCAAGGCGCGCAACATCACTCCGGTCTATCAGGATGCGCTCGACGTTTCGCAGAAGGACATGACCGCCGTGCTGGCGAAAGCGCAGGCGGCCGGCGCGGATTCGCTGCTGGTGCATTTGCACGGCGGCCCGACCGCGCTGCTGCTCAAGGCGGCGTCGACCATGGGTCTGAAGCTGCCGATCATCGCCGGGTCTGGTTTGTCGCAACCGAGCACGCTCGCGCTGCTCGAACCGGCCGAACTTGCGACGTCCTGCGCGGAAACCGGGTCGAGCCCGATCTCGGCGGAAACGCCGGAGATGCAGAAATTCGTCGCCGATTACAGAAAAGCGTTCGATCAGGATCCCGATGCCTTCGCGCTTGGCCAATACGACGGGACGATGATGGCGCTCCAGGCGCTCGCGGGTGGCGCCAATACGCCGGACAAGATGACCAAGGCGCTTGCATCGACAACCTATAAGGGGCTGGCGATGACCTACAAGAGCAATGGCAAGGGCGATATGGCCCATTCCGCCGTGGTCATCTGCTTCGATGGCAAGAGCCGGGTGCCGACGATCGCCAAGCACTACGATGTGAATTGAGCGTACCTTGCTCGCGCTGCAACTGCTGTTCAACGCGATTGCGCTCGGCGCGGCCTATGCTCTGGTCGCGCTCGGCTTCGTGCTGATCCTCAACGCCACCAGCGCGGTGAATTTCGCGCAGGGTGATCTGGTGATGGTCGGCGGGTTCGGCGCCCTCGCGTTCGGCAGTTTGCTCGGCTTGCCTGGCATCGTTCTGCTCGTGCCGCTGCTGGTGGTGATGATCGGCATCGGGTTTCTGCTGGCGTTTGTCGCGTATTTCCCGGTCCGCAAGCGCCCGCCCGATACGGTGTTCATCACCACCATCGCCGCCGGGATCATCATGAGCAACGGCGCCAATGCGATCTTTGGTCCGGAGCCGCGTGCAACGCCGTCGCTGGTGTCGTCGGGGGACTGGCAAATCGGCGGTCTGGTCGTGTCCTATCAATCGGCGGCCGTGATCATCGTCGCCGCCGCGCTGATTGTCGGACTGCATCTCCTGTTCACGCGCACGCAGATCGGCCGCCGCCTGCGGGCGACGGCACAGGATCGTGACGTTGCGGCCAGCATCGGCATCCCCGTCAATCTGATGGTGGCGGCGACCTTCGCCGTTGGTGCGGCGCTCGCCGGCGCTGCCGGGCTGTTGCTGTCGCGCAACTTCTTCGTCTCGCCGACCGATGGCGCCAACTACATGCTGAAAGCCTATATCGCCGTCACGCTCGGCGGCTGGGGCAGCATTCCCGGCGCGGTGATCGGTGCGCTCATCATCGCCGCTTTTGAAGTGGCGTTTCCGGCTTTGCCGGCGCTGATCCCCGCGCTTGCGCCCTATGCGGAGGCCTTCACGCAGGTCTGGTCCACCGTGGTGCTTTACGTGCTGATCCTGTTGATCCTGTGGCAGCGGCCGCAGGGTCTGTTCGGTGAGGCGGTGCGGGCGCGGCCATGACAATGCCCGCCACACCGACGCTGTCGCCATCCGCCGTGCCGGTTCGCCAGCGGCCATCGCCGGCGATGCTCGTGAACGGCATCATCGTCGTTCTGCTCGGGCTTTATCTGGTCTGGAGCGGGATGGCGGCGGGCAACTATACGCTGCGCGTTTTGTCGATCGCCGGCATCTATGCGCTGCTGGCGATCGGCTATCAATTCATCTTCGGTCATGCGGGCGCGCTGGCCTTGAGTCAGGGCACGTTCATGGGTGTGGGCGCCTATGCGTCCGGCATCCTCGCGGTCAACTACGGTGTGCCGTTCGATCTGGCTTTGCCGATCTCTGTGGGATTGCCGGTGCTGCTCGCGCTGATCGTTGCGGCGCCTGTGCTGCGTCTGGAGACGCATTATTTCGCGCTGGCGACGCTCATCATCAGCCAAGTGGTGCTGCTGATCGCGATCGAGTGGATTTCGTTCACAGGTGGCGCCAACGGAATTGGTGGCGTGCCGCCGATCCGGATTTTTTCGGTGACCATCCCGCCTGGCTGGCCGCTGCTCGCGACCGTCTGGGGTTTTGTTGCGCTCGGCGCGCTGCTGGCGTGGCAGATCGCCCGTGGCCGGCTTGGGCAGGCGTGGGCTTGTGTGCGCACCGCGCCGTCCGCTGCCGCCGCGATCGGGCTCGACGCATCGCGGCTTCGCCTGACCGCGTTTCTGCTCAGTGCGGCTTATGCGGGCTTTGCAGGATCGCTTTATGTCCATGCGCTGCGGGTCATCAGCCCGGACGTCCTGTCGTTCCCGATCATCGTGTCGTGCCTGACCATCGTCGTGGTTGGCTCGCGGCTGCGGCCGGTCGGCGCGCTGCTCGGTGCGTTGCTGATCATTCTGCTGCCGGAATGGTTCCGCGATCTGCGAGATTATTATCTGCTGGCCTATGGCTGCATCCTGCTGCTGGTGGTGGTGATTGCGCCGGCGGGTCTGCTCGGCACGCTCGAATTGCTGGCCGGGCAGCTTCTCCCGGCGTCGCCGTCGCCAGCTCCGTCACCGCGACCGCTTGAACCATTGGCTGTGCGCGGAGCAGCGGTGAAGACGTCGGAGGCGGCGGCTGCGCCGGTGCTTGATGTGTCGCGGCTGTGCTGCAGCTTCGGCGGTGTTCGCGCGGTCGATGATGTGAGCTTGCGGGTCATGGCCGGTGAGGCGCTCGGTCTGATTGGTCCCAACGGGTCCGGCAAGACCACGCTGGTCAATCTCGTATCCGGGTTCTACGTGCCGGACAGCGGCCGTATCGCTTTGTGCGGCGAGAACATCACCGGCCGTTCTTCTTATCGGATTGCCCGTGCTGGCGTCGCCCGCACGTTCCAGACGGTCGCGCTGGTCGAGGATATGACCGCGCTCGACAATGTCTCGATCGCGCGCGACGTCAACCGCATCGGCTTGGGCGCCGCGTTGCGTGTCGGTCTGCGCGATCCGGTCCAGACGCGGGCGCGTGAGGAGGCGGCGTTCCTGCTCGAGCAGATGGGCGCGGCCGATGCCATGATGCGGCCCGCCGGCAGCCTGCCTTACGGCGTGCGGCGGCGCGTCGAGATCGCCCGGGCGCTTGCGGTGCAGCCGACGCTGATGCTGCTCGATGAACCGGCGGCGGGCCTTAACGAGACGGAGCAGTCCGATCTCGCGCAGCGTTTGCGGGCGCTGCTCAAGCAGGGGACGGCTCTGCTGGTGATCGAGCACAATATGAGTTTCCTCGCGCCGCTGGTCGATCGCATGGCGTGTCTCGATGCCGGTCGTCTGATCGCCGAGGGAACGCCGCAGCACGTGAAGTCCGATGCGCGGGTGCTGGAAGCCTATCTCGGCACAGCCTCGGAATTGGTGCCGGCATGAACACGGTCCTCGATATCGAGCAGATCGAGGTGCGTTACGGCGGCGTCACGGCGCTGCGCGATGTGTCGCTGAAGGTTGCGCCAGGGCAGGCGGTCGCGCTGCTTGGCGCGAACGGCGCGGGCAAGAGCACGCTGCTCAAGACCGTCATCGGTCTGATGCGCGCACGGACTGGCGATGTGCGGTTCGACGGCCGGTCGATTGCCACGTTGCCGCCGCAGCGGCGCGCGCGTCTCGGTGTCGGCTATTGCCCGGAGGGGCGGCGCACATTCCCCGGCTTGCAGGTGCGCGAGAACCTGATGGTGGCCTGCTGGGAAGGCCGCGCGGAGCGCGAGCGCCGGGTCGAGGAGATGTTCTCGCTGTTTCCGGCGCTGCGGCAGAAAGCCGATCATCTGGCCTGGCAACTCAGCGGTGGTCAGCAACAGATGCTGGCCATCGGCCGCAGTCTGATGGGCCGGCCGCGCCTACTGCTGCTCGATGAGCCTTCGCTCGGTCTGTCGCCGGTGCTCACCGACGAGGTGATCGGCCGCATCCCGGCGATCAAGCAGACCGGCACCGCAATCCTGCTGGCCGAACAGAATGCGGCCAAGGCGCTCGCTGTTTGCGACCACGCTTATGTGTTGCAGACCGGCAAGGTCGTGGGGGCGGGGCCGGCGGGTGAACTGGCGCGTAGCGCCGATGTCAGAAAGGCGTTCCTCGGTGGCTAGAGCGTTTTCGAGCGAAGTGGATACCGGTTCGCGCGAAGAAAACGCGACCCATCAAACATCTCGAGTCGCAGCCGGCAGACAAGCCTCCGGACCGCGTGGCGCGGTTGCCGCGGGTCATCCGCTCGCCGCCAGCGCCGGATTGCGGATGATCGAGGATGGGGGCGGCGCGCTCGATGCCTGCCTCGCTGCCGCGTTCATGACCTGGGTGCTGATGCCGGATATGTGCGGCCTCGGCGGCGATTTGTTCGCGCTCTGGTGCGATGGTTACGGCGCCGCCTCGGTGACTGGTGCGGGGCCGTCGCCGGCGCAGTATCCGGGCGCCGGTGACAACCGCGCGGCGCTGGCGCTCGTGCCCGGCGCGCCGACGGCGCTGACCGCGCTCAAGCCTCATCTGAAATTGCCGCTCGCGCATCTGCTGGCGCCGGCGATCGCGGTTGCCGAGCAGGGTTTCCTCGCGCATCCGCTGATGATGCGGAAGCTCGCGACCTTGCCGGGCGGCGCATTTCGCGACGATCTGCTGGCAAGCTGGCATTGGGCTGAAGGAAAGCCGCTGCGCTGGCCGGCCATGGCCGGGACATTGAAGCGGCTCGCGGCTGGCGAAGACCCGAACGATCTGGTGCGCGAGGCGTTGCCGGCCTGGCGCTCGGCAGGCGCCTTGCTGACGGCGGCCGATCTCGACGCCTATCGCGCGACGATCGAGCAGCCGTTGCGGATGGACGTCGCGGGCTGGCGCTTCTTCGGGCACGCCAAGATGAGCCAGTCGGTGGCGACGCTCGGCGCGCTGCTGCGCGCCGGCCCGGATTGGCTGCTCGAACCGGCGAACGGCGCCAATGCGGCGGCGAAGACGCATGCGATGATCGAGGCTTACAAAGCCGTTTATGCCGACCTCGCGGATTTCGGCCATGCCAGCGATGCAGATGCGGTGATCGCGCGCTTGCTCGATCCGGCGCGCGCGCGGGCGGGCCGGGCCGCGTTGGGCCCGGCCGCGAGCGAAGGTTCGCCGATGGCGCGCAACTACGGCGAGACGACGCAGGTCGCCGCGGCCGACCGTTCGGGCCGCGTGTGTACGTTGATCCACTCGCTCTATCGTCCGTTCGGCGCACGGGCGTTGTGTCGGGAGACCGGATTGATCGCGAACGATCGCGGCGGATCGTTTACCGACGGCGCGAACGCGCCGGCGCCGCGGCAGCGGCCGCGCCACACGTTGGTCGGCATTGTCGCGCAAGCGCCCGGCGGATTGCGCCTAGCGCTCGGTACGCCCGCGGCGCAGGCGCAAACGCAGACGACGCTGCAGGTCATCGCTTCATTGATGGCGCGGCCGGATGATCCGCTCGATGCGGTGCTCGCGCCGCGCTGGGGGTTCATCGGCGGCAAGACGATCGAGGTTGAAGCCGATATGCCGGCGGCAATCCTCGGCGATCTCGCGGCACGCGGCCATCAACTGGCATTGCGTCCGGCGCGCGACTGGCTGATGGGGTCGGTGTCGCTTGCCTCGGTCCGGGATGGCGTGAGCAGCGCCACCGCCGACGACCGGCGCAACGCGCTGGCGCTGGCGTTGTAGGGCTCCGCTCATGCCCCGCCGCGCCGCCACCGACCTGCTGGACCGCGACAGTCCGATGCCGCTGTTCTTCCAGTTGCGGCAACGTCTGCTGGCGCTGGTTGCCGGCTGGGACGTCAATGCACGTTTCCTCACGGACGCCGAGATTGCCTCGCGGTTCGGAATCAGTCGGACGACGGTGCGGCAGGCCGTCGATGGCCTGGTGCACGAAGGCTTGTTGCGCCGTGCGCGCGGCAGCGGCACCTGGGTTCTGCCGCGTCGTCTGGAGGAAAAGCTCAGTCCCGGCATGAATATCCGCAGTCAGTGGCAGGATGCCGGGCTGCCGATGCAGATTTCCGTGCTGAAATTCGAGCGCATTCCGGCCGGCGCCTGGGAGGCCGACATGTTGCGCATCGAACCGGGCGCGAAGGTGCTCTCGGTCCGTCGTCTGCGCAGCGCGGCCGGCGTCAGCGTCGCGATCGACGACCGCTGTCTGCCGGCCGATGTCGTGGTCGACTGGACGCCCGCGCATGCGGAGGGCTCGCTGCTGCATCAATTATGGGAACAGCAACCATTGACCGACGGCAATCTCGAGATCGAGGCGGCGCTGGCCGGGCCTGACGAAATCCGTCACCTCGGCGTGAGCGCCGGCGCGCCGGTGGTGGTGCGCACGCTGCGTTACGCCAATGCCGCGGGCCGGATCGTGCTCGCGGGCCGATCGGTGCATCGCGCCGACCTGATGCGCTATTCAATCCATATTCCGCTGCGGCGCGATGCGATCGACATCGGCGGAGTTCTGACACCGAATCTGAAGGAGCAACGATGAGCAGGATCACGGAAGTTCACGGCGACGAGATGCGCGAGCAGGTGATCGACATCGTCATCGACGCGCTCAATCATCAGGGCATGCCGCATCTGACGCGCGAGACGGTCCGCACCAACGCGGCGGACCGCAAGGCGTTTCTATCGATGCTCGATGATTGCCGGCCGCTGCCGGTGATCCTCGAACTCAAGCACGATGTGCAAAAGGGAACATTCTGATGGCGATGCCCTGGCTGTTTCTCCATTCGGCGCGGGAAGTCGCGGCGGGTCCTGGTTGCGCATCACGGGCGACCGAACATGCGCGCAAACGCGCCTGCCAGCGGCCGGCGATGGTGCTTGATCCGTGGTTCGCAGATTCCGATGCGGCAAAGGCGATCGCGGGCGAATTAAAAGAAGCCTGTGGCGCGCCAGCGATGATCGCGGTCCCGGCGGGTGAGCCCGATCTCGACGCGGTGGAGAGCGTGCGGGCCGCGCTCGCCAAGGCCGATCCCGATCTGATCGTCGTCGTCGGTGGCGGCAGCGCCATGGATACGGCCAAGGTCGCGCGCATGTTGCTGAGCAATCCCGGTCCGGCGGAAAAGATTTCCGGCCCGGCGGGCGCGCCAATGGTTCCTCATCCGAGCTTGTTTGTCGCGATACCGACCACGGCCGGCACCGGCAGCGAGGTGAGCGAAAGCGCGGTGGTCTCGGTTCCGGGCACGAACTACAAGATGATCTTCCGCAACCAGGACATGACTCCGCATGTCGCGCTGCTCGATCCGGTGCTCGGCGTCACCGCGCCCGCCGGTGTGACGGCGGCCTCCGGCCTCGATGCGGTCACCCATGCGGTCGAGGCGTTCTGGTCGAAATTCGCCAATCCCGTCACCGATATGCTGTCGCGTGAGGCGATGCGGCTGCTGGCGTCAGGTTTGCCGCGCGCCTACAGCCAGCCAGATGATCTGCAAGCGCGCGAGGACTGCCTGATCGGCTCGATGCTGGCGGCGATGGCGTTCAACTCCGCCAATCTCGGCCTGGCGCACGCAATCTCCGGCGCGCTCGGCGCGCTGCATCACGTCCCGCATGGTGTCGCCAACGCGCTCGCCTTGCCGCATGTCTCCGCTTTCAATGAAACGGCGACCGATAAGGCGAAGGAAGTCGGGGCGATGTTCGGTGGCGGCACGGCGTCTTCCGCCATGTTCCGATTGCGCGCGCAGCTCGGCTTCGACCGCAGCCTGGACGAATGGGTGAAACCCGACGCGCTCGATGCCGTTGCCGCCGGCGCGATGCGCAGCGGCCAGCTTCGCTGCAATCCGCGTGCGGTGGTCGTTGAGGACGTGCGCGACATGCTCGAGCGTATGCGCACACCGCACGGCTAGGGCATCAGCGGATTGCGACGCCTTCGATCTCGACAAGCCAACCCGGATCGGCGAGCGCGCTGACGACGATCAGCGTGCTGGCTGGTTTGTGCGCGCCGAGCGCGGCGCCGCGTGTCTCGCGATAGGCAGCGATGTCGTCGGCTTTCGTCAGAAAGCTGGTGATCTTGACGAGGTCGCCGATCTCCATGCCGCCCGCTTTCAGCGCGGCTGCCAGATTGGCCCAGGCGAAGCGGCATTGCTCGGCGATGCCGCTGCCGGCTTTGCCATCCGGTCCGACACCGACCTGGCCGGAAATATGCAGCACCTTGCGGCCTTCGGACAGGACGCCCTGGCTGTAGGCGAGGCTGGCCGGCGTGCCGGGTGGATTGACGGGTGTGTTGGTCATGCCGTTACTCCGCCGCCGTCTGCTGGGCGGCCTTGTCGCCCTCGATTTCCGGCACCAGCGGGATCGGCACATCATAAGGCGCGACGTCGGCGCGAATGTCGGCAAGCGCGCGGGCGATCACCGCGACTTCCTCGTCGGGGAAGGTCGCGCCGAGTCCGTATTCGGCGGCAAGCTGGCGGGCGCGGGCACTGCGCTTGCGTTCGTCTTCCGGCAGATTGACCACGGCGTAGACACCGGTGAGCAGGCTGCCGCGCAGCTTCTTGGAGAATTTCGCGCCGAGCATGGCTTTCTGATCGGCTGACAACGTTTCAAAGAAGCGCCGCATCAGGATGCGGCCGAACTGGATATGCCGCGCCTCGTCACGCAGGATCAGCCGGCAGGCATCCTTGATCGCCGGGTGCTGCGCATTCTTGTAGCGGGCGGTCAGCAACTCGCCGGAGAGCTGCTCGAACAGCGTATTCACCGCCATGCCCGCATAGAACGGCATCGCCTTTTCATCCGCCTCGTCGTGGAATTTGGGGATGATCATCTGGAAATAGTCGCTCTTCGGCGTCGGCTGATATTCGCCGAGCGCGGCCGCGACGCGGAAGCTCGCCTCGTGATGCCGCAATTCCTCGGCGATGAAATTGACGACGTGCTGCTTCACCTCGAACGGCAGATGCTCGAACACCGCCTCGCGGTAGCGTTCCGCGCCATAGGGGGTTGCGCCATGCTCCATCCAGGCGCGCAGGCTCCACCATTCAGCGCCGGCCTGGCGCACCTCGTCGGGCAATGTTTCCGCGTGGCGCTTGAGCGAATCCCAGTCGATGTCCTTCATCGGATCCCAAGCGAGGGTGCGCGCCTGCAGACAGAGCTGCCAGATGTCGTCATATTGCAGCTCGGAAACGATAGGGTACGGATTGGGGTTCTGGATGGTCTCTTCCAACATCGAGGCGTCCATCTGCGCGCTCCCTTTTTTGCGGCCGAATGAGGCAGGCTGCTCTATCCTGCGCTTGTCTAAGGTATTATACAAGTAGCCCGATGCTCGACCGTACCTCCCATACGCCGCCTTATCTCCAGCTCGAAGCAATGCTGGCGGCGGAGGCGATCGCCTGGTCGCATCCGGAACAGCCGTTTCATTCGGAACTCGCGCTGGCGGCGCGGTTCGGCGTCAGCCGAATGACGGCGCGCCGCGCGCTCGACGGTCTGGTAAAACGCAAGCTGCTACGGCGCGAACGCGGGCGCGGCAGCTATGTCACCGGGCTGCGGCTGGTCGAGGCGTTGAGCCCGACGCTAAACGTCGACCGTAACTGGCGCGCCATGGGGCTCGACGTCGAGACGCGGGTTCTGCATTTTGATCGCCGGCCGGCGAGCAACGAGGTGGCGGCACGGCTGCAGCTCAAGCGGGGTGCAGGCGTGCTGTATATTCGCCGCGCCCGGCTCGTGTCCGGCGGGCCGGTGGCGCTCGACGATCGCTGGATTCCGGAACGGATCGCTGATGCGGCGCAATTCGCCGAGGCGGATGCGTCCGGCTCGATCATCAATGCGCTTTGGCGTGCCGGCCCGCTCGCCCACGCCGATTGGGAGGTCGAGGCGCGCCCAGCCTCGCCGGACGAGGCGGTGCTGCTCGCGGTCGTACCGGGCTCGTCGGTGCTGTCGCGCGCGATGCAGTATACCGATGTCGGGGGCGCGGTGGTGGCGATCGGCACCAGCGTGCACCGTGCCGACCGGATGCGCTATGCGCTGCGGCTGCCGCTTTATCCGCCCGGCAGCACCGAGCCGGCCCATGCGGTGCCGGAGGTTGCGGGTGTCGCGAAGCCGAACAACAGGAAGCGCTCGCTATCCGCTCGCGGAGGGCGAAATGGCTGATAGCATCGGGAGCGCCCGGCTTGCCGACGGCACAGCTTTCTCAATGCGGCCGATCCAACGTGATTCTGAGTCCGATTTCATCCAAAGACCGAGGCGATAACAATGTATCCGGACGTTCGTCTTCACATCGCAGGCACCTGGCGCAACACTAGCGAGAGCCTGCCCATCCTCAATCCCGCGACCGGCGCAGAAATCGGCCGGCATCCGGTGGCGACACGGCAGGATCTGGATGAGGCGCTGGCCGCGGCCGAACGCGGATTCAAGGTATGGCGCGCCGTATCGGTGGTCGATCGCTCCAAGATCATGCGCAAGGCGGCCAATCTGTTGCGCGAACGAGCGGATGCCATTGCACCTGTCCTGACGCTGGAACAAGGGAAGATTCTGGCTGAATCCCGTGCGGAGATCATGATTGGCGCCGATGTGATCGACTGGTTCGCGGAGGAGGGACGGCGTGTTTATGGGCGCACCATTCCGTCACGGTCGGACGCGGTTTTGCAAATCTCCGCGCGGGAGCCGGTCGGTCCGGTCGCGTGCTTCACGCCGTGGAATTTTCCGATCAATCAGGCGGTCAGAAAATTGTCCGCTGCGCTCTGCACGGGCTGCTCCGTCATCCTGAAGGGGCCGGAGGATACGCCGGCGTCGTGCGGCGAATTGGTGCGGGTATTCCTCGACGCTGGCGTTCCTGGCGACGTCCTGAGTTATGTTCTGGGCGTGCCGTCGGATATTTCGGAATATCTGATCCCGTCGCCGGTAATCCGGAAAATTTCGTTCACCGGCTCCACGCCGGTCGGTAAGCGGCTCGCTGCGCTTGCAGGATTGCACATGAAGCGCGCCACCATGGAACTGGGTGGGCATGCGCCGGCGCTCATCTTCAACGATGCCGATATCGAGAGCGCAGTGTCGATTCTGGTGTCCAACAAATTGCGGTGCGCTGGTCAGGTCTGCGTCTCGCCGACGCGCGTGCTGGTGCAGGATTCCGTCTTTGACGAATTCACCACGCGGTTCTCGAAGGCTATCGATGGCGTCAAGGTCGGTAACGGGTTGGAGTCTGGCACGCAAATGGGCCCACTGGTGGCCGAGCGCCGGATGTTCGCGATGGAGGAGTTCGTCGGCAATGCCAAGGACCAGGGCGCGGAGGTGATGACCGGAGGCCGGCGGATCGGCAACCAGGGCTTCTTCTATGCGCCGACGGTGCTCGCCAATGTGCCGACCGGTGCCAAGATCATGAACGAAGAACCGTTCGGGCCGGTGGTGGCGATCAATCGTTTTTCGGACGAGGATGCCGCGGTCAGTGAAGCGAACCGGCTTCCCTACGGGCTGGCCGCTTATGCCTATACCCGCTCGCTTGAACGGATCAACCGGCTGTCGGCGCAGATCGAAACAGGCATGCTGTCGATCAATCATCATGGCCTGGCGCTGCCGGAAGTGCCGTTCGGCGGCGTCAAGGACTCCGGTTATGGCAGCGAGGGAGGGTCAGAGGCTTTGGAAGCGTATCTCAACATCAAGTTCGTGACGCTGAAAACCATGTAGCTTATTGTTCCATGGCTTCACCGTGAGGGTTTTTGCCGGATAGGTTCAAGCCCTGTGCGCCCGCCAGTCCAATCAAGCACTTAGCTCGATTTTGATGGCAAGATTGCAAAGCATTTTGCAGTCCTACTATTTTTAACGCCTCTTTCCGTCCATTTGGGCGCTCCGCGCTCTTCGCAGATTGCCGACCCGACGCATCTGCGCCGACCGGAGGCAGGCGGAAATATAAGGTTCCTTAACGCGACGGCCCTAGATCATAGAGGGCTACACTTGGGTACGTCCCGATAGCTGCAGGGTCATCGATGAGAGATGAAGCGGCTCATGCTGCCGCGGCGTTGTCTGATGAGGTCCGCTTGCGTCTCTACGACCGGGCCCTGACATTCGCTCATATCGGTGCCTGGGAATGTGAGCTCGAGACTGAGCGTTTGACCTGGACTCCGGGCGTCTACGACATTTTCGGTTATCCGTCTGGTAACCCGCTCCGACGTGCGAATATCGTCGATCTCTATATCGACGAATCGCGGCGCAACATGGAACTCGCTCGTGCCGAGGTTATCCGGACTGGTCGCGCAGTCACGCTCGACACCGAGATCAGAACGTGGCGCGGCGAAAGCCGCTGGATGCGCCTCTCGATCAACGCGATGGAAGAAAACGGACGGGTCGCGCGAATCTTTGGATTCAAACAGGACATCAGCTCCGATCGACGGGCCATGGAGTGCCTGCGGCGGCAAGCCGAAACCGATCCGCTCACAGGACTTGCCAATCGCTCTGTTTTCCAGGCCCGCTATGGCGAGGTTGTTAGCGATAGCTTGAATCATGGCTTTGCGTCGGCCTTGGTCCTGATTGATCTCGATGGATTCAAGGAACTCAACGATACGTTTGGCCATTCGGCGGGTGATGCATGCTTGTGCGAGGTCGCGCAGCGTTTGCGGCGGGCCTTTCACGGTGCTGGCCTGATCGCCCGGCTCGGCGGCGACGAATTTGCGATCATCTTGCATGTGCCGACAAAGCCTGCCCGGATTGAATATGTCCTGCAGCAGACTGTCCTGGTGTTAAATCACCCACTTTTCTGGAGCGGTCTTTGCCTTAAGGTTGGGGCCTCGATCGGGGCTGCGCTCGTCAACCGCTCTTATCGTCAGCGGATGACTGAATTGTTCGCTGAGGCCGATAGCGCGCTCTATGATGCCAAGGCCGCCGGTCGCAACAAGGTTCGTCTATTCCGCGATGAACGGCATAGCCGGGTCGCCTAGGGATCGCGGCGGCGGCTCGAAGACGTGCATTGATCCGAGATCGACTGATCTTTTCTTCTATCGGAAGAAATTGTCACGCGTAGGCAATCACGATGTTCTGTGCGACCAAGGCCGGCCGCTCCTGCCCTTCGATTTCAACGGTCGTCTCGTAAACGAAACGATATCCACCATCCACTGGTGTCGCAGACAGCAATCTTTGTCTCGCGCGAATGCGCGATCCCGCCGGCACGGGGGAAATGAAACGAACTTTGTCCGTACCGTAGTTGATGCCGCGGCTGCGCCGGCGGATCTTGAAAACCGTCTGCGAGAGGAGGGGGAGAAGCGACAGCGTCAGATAGCCGTGCGCGATGGTTTTACCACCAGGGGCTTCGCGGGCCGCGCGCTCCACATCGACGTGAATCCATTGATGATCGCCGGTCGCGTCGGCAAAACCGTTGATCCGCTCCTGATCGACAAGAAGCCAATTTCCCACGCCCAGCTCTTGTCCGGCATGAGCGGCCAGTTCGGCGGGGGTGTCGACCTCGATCATGCGATGTCCGGTTTCGCTGAAAATAGACCGCCCCGGCTATTCATTGCAGGGTGGCCCCGGTTTTTCTGATCACGTCTCCATAGACCCTGATGTCGCGCATGACCTCCTGCATGACCCGCTCGGGCGTGAAGATTTCCGTGATGAAGCCACGCTTTTCCAGATCGTGGCGGATCTCGGGCCGTTGCAGGATTTCGTTCACGGCCGCATTTAGTTTCTTGATGATCGGTTCGGGGGTTCCCGCCGGCGCGAACAATCCAGTCCAGGTTGTCGCGTCGAAGCCGGGGAGCGTTTCCCCGACGGTCGGCACATCGGGCGCCTGTTTGAGCCGATGGCTGCCGGTAACCGCGAGGCCCTTCAGCTTCCCGTCCTTGATCAGGCCGGACACCACGCCGTAGCCGGCAAACATCATGTTCACCTGCTGGCCCATGACGTCGGTCACGGCCGGCGGCACGCCGCGATAGGGCACATGCACGATCTTCGTTCCCGCCATCTGGTTGAACAACTCGCCGGAAAGGTGTGTCGATGTGCCGTTGCCGGACGAGGCGAATGTCAGCTCGCCGGGTTTTTGCTTGGCGAGCGCGATAATGTCCTTGACCGAATTCGCCGGAAACGTCGGATGCACGATGAGGATGTTGAAGTCCCGATAGTGCATGGCGATCGGCGCGAATGACTTGAGCGGATCGTAGCCGATCGTCTTGTACAGAAACTGGTTCGAGCCGAGTGGGTTGCCCTGGATCAATAGCGTGTAACCGTCGGCTGGCGACTTCGCCGCCTGCTCGGTGCCGATATTGCTACCGGCGCCGGGGCGGTTATCGCAGATCACCGGCTGGCCCAGCATCTTGCTGAGATTTTCGGCGACAACCCGCGCGACAATGTCAGCGGCGCCGCCGGCTAGAAACGGAACGATGATGCGGATCGTCTTCGACGGGTACGGCTCGTCGGTGCTGGACCATGCCGGCGCGGCGTGGCCGAGCATCGGCAACGTCAGCAGAGATGTCACGACACTGCGACGGGTCGGGCGAACTGGCATGGCGTTTCCTCCCAAGGTCGATGCTTATTTTCGGAGGATCGTAGCCAACTCCGGACAGCCATTTCAACGGATATCTGGTTGTCCGTACAAATTTCTTGACAACCCTTTGCCCCGCACCCCATCTTGCGGCCACCCACGGATGCAACGGCAGGCGGTCCCGGAATGTCTCTCGATTTCAATTTTTCGCCGGAACAGGAAGAGTTTCGCGCCTATGTCCGCGACTTCGCCCAGCGGGAAATCGCGCCTTACGTCAAGGAATGGGATGACGTCGAGCAACTGCCGACGCACGACATCATCCCGAAAATGGGGAAAGCAGGACTGATCGGCCTGGCCGCTCCGAAGGAAATGGGCGGTCACGGCAAGGACTACATCACGCTCGGCATCTGCATCGAGGAACTTGGCCGCGTCGATACGAGCTGCGCGCTGATCTGCTCCGTCAACAACACCATGGCGACCCTGATTCCGGGTTGGGGCGATGATGTCGTCCGCAAGGTGTTCCGCGGCGAAAATCTTTTGTCGATCGCGACCTCGGAAGAGGATGCGGGATCGGACGTCACCAACATGCAGACCGAGGCGGTGGTCGATGGCGACGACTTCCTGATCACCGGCCGCAAGATTCATGTCAGCATCATGCCGGGCGCGACCTATATGGGCGTCACCGCCTGGGTGAAGGGCGACGGGACCAACAAGCCGCGCATCGCTTTCATCAAGGTGCCCGCCGACGCTCCAGGCATCTCGTGCGAACAGATGGAAGAGATGGGCGCGCGCGGCCATCAGCTCGGCATCGTTCATTTCAAGAATGTCCGCGTGCCGCAGGCGAACGTGCTGGGCTCGAAAGCCGAGGGAAAGAAGCTGCTTTATGCCCGCTGGGGCGTGTCGCGCTGCCTATCGGCGCTCAATGCCATCGGCTCGGCGCAGCAGGTGCTCGATGACACCGTCGCGTTCGTCAAGAAGAAGGTGGTCTACGGACGGCCGATCGGCATGTATCAGGGCGTCAGCTTTCCGCTGATCGAGCACTATACGCGCATCCAGGCTTGCCGGCTGATGGCCTACAAGGGGTTATGGATGAGCGTGGTGGGGCAAAATCCCGCGATGCAGGCGACGATGGCGAAATGGTATTCGGTCACGTCGTCGGTCGATGCCATCACCGCGTGTCTGCAGATGTATGGCGCCAACGGTTATCTGAAAGAATGCTCGGTCGAGCGCCGCATGCGCGACACGATGGCGCTGCTGTTCACCGGCGGCACCATCAACATCATGAAGATCATCGCCATCAAGGAACTGCTGGGCAAGGAGTTTGCCGCCATTCGCGGCGACGGCGGTTGAGGATTCGCTGCTCGCGCGCAGCGCAAGGAACGGAGTGCTGTCATGACGCTCGCGGAGCAACTCGCCGATTTTTGTCTTGCCACGAATTTTGACGATCTGCCGCCGGATGTGATCGCCGCGACGAAGCGGATGGCGGCCGACACGCTGGCCTGCGCCTGGGCAGGAACGACCGCGCCGGGCGTCGAGAACATGCACCGGATGGTGGCCGACGAAGCCGGCCGACCGGATGCCGTGCTCTGGGGATTTGGCGGCCGGGCGCCGGCCGCTCAGGCCGCGTTTCTCAACGGCGTCAGCGCGGCGGCGCTGGATTTCGACTGCCTGCATCTGGGTGGACTGGCGCATTCGCCGATCGTCGTAATGCCCGCCGTGATGGCTCTGGCGGAACGCGAGCGGCGCAGCGGCAAAGAATTCCTGGCCGCGTTGGCGCTGGGTGTCGAACTGCATTGCCGCCTCGGCATGGCGACGACCGATCATTCCGGCTGGTTCTACACCTCGATGCACGGTGTGCTCGCGGCCGCCGCCGCCGCCGCCAAGGTGCTGCGGCTCGATCGCGACGGAGTGTGCAATGCGATCGGCGCGGCGCTGGCCCAATGCGGCGGCACGCAACAGGCGGCGATCGAGCAGACGCTGATGAAGCGAACGCAGTCCGCGATCGCGGCCCGCGACGCGGTATTCTCCGCGCTGCTGGCCCGGTACGAGACCAGTGCGCCGCGCGCCGTCTTCGAAGGAAAGTGCGGCTTCTACGCCATGTATGAGAACGGCGACCCGGCCGTCGTCACGCGCGATCTCGGGCGGCGCTACGAAGTTCTCAACATGACCTTGAAGAAGTTTCCGAGCTGCGGCTGCAACCATGCGCCGGCGGAAGCGGCCCTGCAGTTGATGCACGAAAACAAGCTCGATGTCTCGCAGGTCAAGGACATCGAAGTGACCATCTCGCCCTATATGGCGCGGTTGGTCGGCGCCAAATACGATCCGGGCAGCAATCCTCTAGTCGCGGCGCAATTCAGCGCTCAGTATTCGGTTGCCAGCGTGATGTTGCGCGGCCATCTCGGGCTCGCGGATCTCGAAGCGTCCGCGGCGCGGGATCCGGCGGCGATCAAACTGGCACATGCCGTCAAGGTGCTCATCGACGAGAGCCAGGAGGGCGCCGGACTGGGGGGTACGGTGTCGTTCACCGCGCCGTCCGGACGGTTGACGCGCACCATCCTCGATCTGCCCGGCAGCCCGGAAAATCCGATGTCGGATGCCGATCTCACCGCCAAGGCGCTGGACTGCTTCTCGCGTGGCGTTGCGCCGCTGTCGGCGGCGCAGGCGCGGGCCTTGCTCGGCCGTATCGAAGCGCTGGACCAGCTCGACGACATGTCGGCATTCTGGAGCGGTCTCGCCGGTGTTCCGGCGCAGGAGCGTCGCTCCGCCTGACAACGGACTCATAGCCCCATGGATTACGGACTCGACGGAAAGATTGCATGGATCACCGGCGCGGGCGGTGCCCTGGGCGCGTCGATCGCCGGCGCGCTCGCCGCGGAAGGCTGCGTGACGATCCTGACGGGACGCACGAAGCAATCGCTCGAGCAGACAGCGCGCGTGATCGGAGAGGGTGGCGGCAAACCGGCCGATATCGTTCCGGCGGATCTGTCGCGGCGCGACGACGTGGATCGGGCGGCGGCGCAGATTCTGCAGCGGCACGGTCGTCTCGACATTCTGGTGAATTCGGTCGCGCTCTCGACGTTCGGCGATTTTCTTGAATTGACTGACGACGATTGGGAGACGGTGCTGCAGGCCAAGTTCATGGGTTATATGCGCACGCTTCGCGCTGTCCTGCCGGTGATGGTGAAGCAGCGCTACGGACGGATCGTCAATATTTCAGGTCGCGGGGGGCGGCAGCCGACGCCGGCGCATCTTCCGGGCTGCAGCGCTAATGCCGCCGTGCATGTGCTGACCAAAGGTCTCTCTGATATCTATGCGAAGCATAATATCCGCATCAACGCGGTCGCGCCCGGACCGATCGAGAGCGAGCGGTTCGACAAGATAGCGGCCTCGACGGATGCCGTGACGGCCGGCGATGCGGCGTCGACACGCGCGCCGCACATCGTTCCCCTCGGTCGCAAAGGGTTGCCGCAGGAGATTGCGGATGCGGTGACGTATCTGCTGTCGGATCGGGCCGGCTATATCACCGGCACGATCCAGGCGGTTGACGGAGGCGGGACGGTTTCGATCTGAAGGCCGGTGTTAAGTCTCCGGCCGGACGTGCCGGGTCGCTTCGGCGTCGATGCGATGCCACACTTCAGCGGCGATCGGCCGATTAGTCTCCTCGACGATGTGGCCGACCAGCCCGATCGCGCGGGCGAACACGGCGATGCCTTGGCACATCTGCGGCGTCAATCCGAGTTCGCAACATAACGCCGCGAGGGCGCCGGTCGCATTCACCGGCAGGGATTTGCCTGACGCTTTTTCCGCATGCGTTGCGATCAGCGTCATCAGTTCGACATAGCGGCCCTTGAAGCCGTACTCCTCGGCAATCTCGAACAGGCGCGGTGTGCGTGGATCGATTGGCTTGTGGATCGGATGGCCGATGCCGGGGATCGTGATCTTGCGTGCACGATGATCGGCGACGATTTCGCTGGCGATCCGATCAAGATCGCCGGGTGCATCGCGGGTCGGCAATGCGGCGAGGAGAATCTTGGCGGCGCCCTGCGTGCTGCCGACGAAAACGCTGCCGAGACCGCACAGACCGGCGGCGACCGCGGCCTGCATCGCCTCCGGTGCTCCAAGGATGGTCATGCGCGTCGCCAAGGCGCTGGGTGTGATGCCATGCTCGACCAGCGTGACGGCGATCGCATTGAAGACGGCGGATTCCGCGGCGCTCGGCAGGCGGCCGGTCAATTCGAGAAACGCGACGTCGCCAAGGTTGAGCTTGCCGAGAATCTGCGACGGCAAATCCCTGCCGCGCACGGTGATCCGGTCGGCCGTGCTCCACGCCATGTCGGAGCGGATATCGGTTTTTTGCGGGCTCATGCTGGGTCCTCGGCTTGCGGAGCGCGTGCTAGTCCAGTTATCCTGTTGTCCGTACGACTTGCTTGCATTTCCTGTCAAGCGTTACCGCAGGATCGCCGATGACTCCGCTTGCCGGAATTAAAGTTCTCGATTTCAGCACCTTGCTGCCCGGCCCGCTTGCAACGCTGATGCTGGCGGAAGCCGGCGCTCAGGTGATCAAGATCGAGCGCGAAGCGGCCGGCGACGAGATGCGTCATCGGCGGCCCGTGCTCGGCGCGGCCAGTGCCAGCTTCGCCATGCTGAATGGCGGCAAGCGCAGTATCGCGATCGATCTGAAGGCACCAGGCGCGATCGCGCGATTGACGCCGCTGCTGGCGGTCGCCGATGTTCTGGTCGAACAGTTCCGCCCGGGCGTCATGGTCCGTCTCGGGTTGGGCTACGATGCGGTTCGCGCGATCAACCCACGGATCATCTATTGCTCGCTGACCGGCTATGGCCAGCACGGCGACCGCTCGCAACGGGCGGGGCATGACCTCAACTATCTGGCCGAGAGCGGCATCACTTCGCTGGTTGTCGGCGCCGACGGTGTGCCGCCATTGCCGCCGGGGCCAATCGCTGATCTTGTCGGCGGCTCCTATCCGCTGGTGATCAACGTCCTGCTGGCGCTGATGCAGCGCGAGAGAAGCGAGACCGGATGTTTTCTCGATATCGCGATGGCGGACAATCTTGCGCCGCTCGGCTATTGGGCGCTGGCGCGCGGGCTGAGTGATGGGTCGTGGCCGCAACCGAATGCCGATGCGATCACCGGCGGGCTGGCGCGTTATCGGCACTATCGGACCAGAGATGGGCGTTTCATCGCGGTGGGTGCGCTCGAGGAGAAATTCTGGCGCGGCTTCTGCGATCTGATCGAACTGCCGGAGGACGACCGCGACGATCGCGCCCATCCGGCGAAAACAATCGAAGCGGTGGCCGCGATCATCGCCGGCCAGGATGCGGCTCACTGGCAGCGGCTGTTTGAAGCACGCGACATCTGCTGTTCCGTGGTGAAAACCATGCAGGAGGCTGCGGCCGGTCTCGCTAACGGCCACCATCGCCTTGCCGCTCAGGGGCAGGCAATGCCCGCTCTGCCTTTGCCGATGGCGGATGCGGTTCGGCTTCCGGCAGGCACGCGGGACGTTCCGTTGCTGGGCGAGGCGAACGCGCTGCTGGGACAGTCTCCGTGACGACGCTCGTGTTTCAGGGGGATTGTCTCGTCGAGGGCCGGGTCAGCGGAACGGCTCTGGTCACGGATGCCGATCTGGCGCTCAGTCTGGTCGACGCGGCAACGGGCATCGTCAGACAGCCGGGACATCCCTTGTTCGGCACATCGGTTGCGGGACGGGTGTTGATTTTCCCGAGCGGAAGCGGGAGCAGCAGCGGCTCCTATCGGTTGCTTCATCTCGCGGAGCGAAAGACGGCCCCGATCGCCATCATCAATGTGCAAGCCAACGCGGTCGTCACGGCGGGCGCCGTTCTGGGCCAGGTCCCGTTGTTGCACAAACTGGCGCCCGATCCGATCCGCACCATCAAGTCGGGTGACACGGTGGACGTGAACGCGACGCCCGGCGTGGTCGTCGTCCGGCGCGACGGTGACGCGTGAATCTCACGACGCATCAGCAGGAGATGCTCGACGGGACGCAAGGATGGCCTCGCCAGCTCGCAACGCGCATGCTGGTGGCGGTTGGCCGCGCCTATGACGCCGATCGGCTCATCCCAGTGCACTCGGTGCATCTGGGGCTGTCCGGGGCTTCCATGGGCGAAGCGGGGATGCGGTTGTTCGAGACGCTCGCAGCGCGCGGCGGGCGATTTGTCGTGCCGACCACCCTGAACATTCTGTCGATGGATCGCCGGACCGCAGGGGCTTCGGCTCAACTGCGCGATCTGGAAAGCGTCCAGACGCGGATCGCGGACGCCTGCCTCGCGATGGGCGCAGCCCCGTCCTTTACCTGTAATCCCTTCCTGCTCGGCGTGACGCCGCAGCGCGACACGTCGGTGGCTTGGAACGAATCCGCTACGGCGCCCTATGTCAACGGCATGCTCGGCGCTCGCACCAATCGCGAAGGCGCGACGGCCCTTGCCTCCGCGCTCACCGGCCTCACGGCGCATTATGGCATGCACATTCCGCGCAACCGGCTCGGCACGCGGCTGATCGTGGTGGACACGCCGGTGCATGGCCCGGACATGTTCAATCTTCTCGGCGGCGCGGTGGCACGCGCGGCGGAAGCGCATATTCCGGTCATCGAGGGGCTCGATCATACGCCGACGCTCGATGAGATGACGGCGTTCTGCGCGGCATTCGCCGCGATCTCGCCGCTGCCGATGCTGCACATCGTCGGCGTCACAGCGGAAGCGCCGACGCGAGCAGATGCCATGCTGCCGGGGCATGTTGCGGACGTGATCCGGATCGATGCCACCACGCTCGCGCAGGAAGCGCGCCGATACGACACCGCCGCCGACACGACGCTCGATGTGGTGGCGATCGGCTGCCCGCATGCCTCGGTTGCGCAGGTGCGTGAAATCTCGGATTTGCTTGGCGACCGCGTCATCGCCGACACGGTCCGGTTCTGGATTCAGGTCAACCGTGCCTGCGCGGAGGAGGTGGAGGGTTCGGGGCTGGCGGCAAGGCTTGAACGGCGGAACGTGAGGCTGCTGTCTGACAGTTGTGTTCATGTCGCCTATGACGAAATCCCGGCCGGCCGGACGCTGGCAACGAATTCCTTGAAGATCGCCTATCTGACGGCCAGCCATCATGTCAGGGTCCGGCTCGGGTCATTGGCGCAATGTATCGATTCGGCGGTTGCCGGCCGCTGGCGCGGCTGATGGCGGTGGCCGGGACAGGCCCTTGTCCGGGGATGTTCGGGCTTGAACTTGCCCCGTGGCGACCGATCCCGTATCCACGGAGAGAACAAGATTTCAACCGGCTGGCGTGACGTGAAAGACAAACTCGGATCTTCGTCTGACGTGGGTTTTACGCCGTTCGAAAGCGCCCAGCCGCGCTATCTCGCGCTGGCGGAACTGCTGTCCGAGGGCATCCGTTCCGGGCAATATGCGGTCGGAACGCTGCTGCCGACGGAAGCCGAGCTGTGCGACACCTATGACGTCAGCCGGCACACGGTCCGCGAAGCCATCCGAAAGCTGCGCGATCTCGGGCTCGTCTCCCGGCATCAGGGCGTCGGAACGCGCGTCGAGAACAAGGACATCTCCGGCCGCTTCGTGCTGTCGCTCGGTTCGATCCCCGACATCTGGCAGTATGTTCAGAACACCCGGCTCGAACCGCTCCGCAAGAAACTGATCAAGGCGGCGGACGCCGAAATCCCGTTGCCGCCGGTCGGCAACGACGAGCAGTGGTTTCTGACCGAAGGCCTGCGATATGTGGGCGATCAGGAACTCCCGATTTCCCACTCGGCCATTCATATCAACGCGGCTTTTCGCGGCATCGCCGAACAGATCGGCCAGAAGCAAGTGCCCATCTTCTCCATGATCGAACGGCGCTACGGCTTGAAGGTGGTCGCGATCAAACAGGAAATCAGTGCGATCATCATACCGGCCCGCCTCACCAAGCCGCTCAAGGTGAAACCCGACTTCCCGGCATTGTCGATCCTCCGCCAATACATGACCGCGGACGGAGTCATCGTGGAAGTGGGGCGGACGATCACGCCCGCCGACCGCTTCACCTATTCGATGGATCTCCGGTTCGAATATCCGACGGTCAATCGCTGAACCGCCGGATCTTCCCCAAAAACTGCAAAATCCGAGGTTGAAAGCCCTCGCCGGGGTCGGGAGGCAGCTTGACACCTTTTTCTGCTTTTCATATTGTCCGGACAACCGGGAAAACCGGTTAAGGTGCGACGACAAGGGTGGAGCTGGACTGATGAGTGCCCGCACGATCGGAATGGATTTCGACTACACGCCGAAACAGCGCGAAATCTATGACCTGGTCGGGGAACTCGGCAAAACGCATTTTGCGCCGCGCGCCGCCGAATACGACGAGAAGGTAGTCACGCCCGTCGCGAATATGCGCGATTTCATCGATGCGGGGCTCGCCGGGCTCACCGTCTCCGAGGATCTCGGAGGGCTCGGCAGCGGCGCGATGGGGCGCGATCCGCTGCTGTATATCATCGCGATCGAGCAGACGGCGCGCTACTGCATGTCGACGGCCCACTCGCTGCACATTCACTGTCACGGTTCGCACCTCGTCGATCAGATTTGCAGCCCGGCGCAGCGCAAGAACATTCTCGGCAACGTCGTCGAAAATGGCGCGCTGCTCAATGCGACCGGCAGCGAGCCGGGGCGGACCTCGCGCGGCCTTTATAATCTCGTCACCGCGGCCGAGCGCGTCGATGGTGGCTATGTCGTCAACGGCACCAAGAATTATGCGTCGCTGGCCGATACGGTCGAATACAACGTGATCTTCGCCGGCATCAAAGGAATGTCCCCGACCGAAGGGCATATCGGCCTCTGCATTCCGCGCGGTACGCCGGGGCTGACCCTTGAAGAGGGGTCCTGGAATCCGATGGGGATGCGCGCGGCGGTGAGCCCGAACATCCTGCTCGACAACTGTTTCGTGCCGGATGACTACGTGATCGGAACGCCCGGCGTTTTTCCGCGCGATCGCTGGCAGGCGCGGTTCCATCTCGGTTTCGCGGCGCAGTATCTTGGCGGCAGCGAAGGCATCTTCGACTATCTGACCGATTATCTGCCGAAGCGCGGCACGGCTTCAGACGCTTATGCCCAGCTTCGTCTCGGCGAAATCCGGATCGGTATCGATTCCGTGCGCTGGCTGATCTATCGCGCGGCCTGGCTCTGGAAGATGCGCCGCATCGAAGAGGCCGAACTGTTCTCGATGACGGCGAAGCATCGTGCCATCGAGAATGCGGTGAACGCCATGGATAAAGGTGCGCAGATTGCCGGATCGAGCGCATTCCACGCGAAGTCGCCGCTGGCGCGCATGTTCCGCGATCTGCGGGTGCAGACCTTGCACGAAAATCTCGACAAGACCGCGGCGACGGTCGGCAAGTATCACCTCGGGCAAGAATTCGATACGACCGCGCGCCTCTGACCGGGAAGATAGAGGACATTCGTTGTGCTGATGACAGCAGAACCCAGCAAGACAGTCTCCCACGCGATCAACCAGCGCGATCTGCGCACCGCGCTTGGGCAATTCGCCACCGGCGTCACGACGATCGTCACGCGCGACGCCACGGGCGCATTGACCGGACTGACGGCCAACTCGTTTACCTCCGTCTCGCTCGATCCGCCGCTGGTGTTGTGGAGTTTGCGCCGGGCGGCTCGCTCCTACGAGGCGTTCCGCAACTGCGGCTATTTTGTCATCAATGTTCTTGCGGAGCATCAGGTCTCGGTCGCGCAGCAATTCAGCGCGAGGACCGGGGATCGGTTTTCCGGCATTTCGTGGACACCGAGTCCAGTCAGCAAACTGCCGATCATCGACAGCGTTGCGGCATGGTTCGAATGCAAGAACCTCAATGTCTATGAGGCGGGCGATCATACGATCTTCGTCGGCGAGGTTTGCCGCTTCGCCCATGAGGAGCGCGCGCCGCTGCTGTTCCACGCGGGCGCCTACGCGCAGTCCGATCGTTTCCGTTTATCCTGAGATTGGCGAGGGCTGCGGTGCAGGGCGTGACAGAGCTGCATGTTCCCTCGGACACGGATGATCTCGCGCGGCCGTACTGGAACGCGCCGATCGAGACGATGCCCGTCGAGCAGATGCGGGAACTACAGCTTCGCAAGCTGAAGCGTCAGGTCGATAGTCTCTATCGTCAGTCGCGGCTTTACCGGCGCAAGCTGGATGACGCCGGTTTCAAGCCGGGCGATCTGCGCACGATCGACGATCTCGCCGGGATTCCGTTCACCACCAAGCAGGAACTGCGAGCAGGGCAGGAGGAGTACCCGCCATTCGGCTCGCATCAGGCGGCGCCGATGGAGCGTATCGTGCGCATGACGTCGACGGCGGGAACCACCGGGAAGCCGGTCTTCCAGGGCTACACCAAATTCGACATCGCGCAGCGCAACGAAAGCATTTGCCGCGGTCTATGGGGATTCGGCGTGCGGCCGGGCGACCGTGTGATCAACGGCTTTGCATTGAGCATGTTCAACGCAGGCGTCCCTTTCTGCACCGCGATCGAGCATCTGGGAGCCGTCGACGTCCCGGTCGGCGCGGAGCGGCGTGCCGAAGGATTGTTGAGCATCGCGCGGGACGTGAAGGCGACGGTGTTCATCGGCACGCCGTCCTTTGCCGCCTATCTGGCGGAAAAGGCGCCCGAGATTCTCGGCATGGAAGCCAAGGATCTCGGTTTCCGGGTGATCTGCGGCGGCGGCGAATCGGGTTTTGAACTGCCGGCATTCCAGCGCGAAATGGAGCGCGTCTGGGGAACGCGACATGTCTATGACTGGGCATCGACATCGGATGCGCATCCGAATGTCTTTGCGCATTGCGCGCATCGTTCCGGCAAGCATCAGCTCACGCCGGACCTCGCCCTGGTTCAGCTCATCGATCCCGCGACCGGCGGACTGAAGGAGATGAGCGAGGGGGCCGAGGGAGAATACATCTTCACTCATCTCGACCGGCAGGCCTGCGCGCTGATGCGATATCGCACCGGCGATATCCTGCGCGTCTACACGCAGCCCTGCGCGTGCGGCCGGACCGGATTCCGCATGGATATCATCGGCCGCTCCGACGACATGCTGATCGTGCGCGGCGTCAACCTGTTCCCGTCGGCGGTGCAATCGGTGATCGGTGGATTTATGCCGAAACTCACCGGCAAGATGCAGATCGTGCTGCGCGAGAAGGGACCGAAAGTCGAGCCACCGCTTCATGTCAGGGCGGAATGTGCCGCCGGTATCGATCCGGCAAACGAAGCGTCGATGCGCGACGCGATCGAGAAAGTGATCCGGCGCGATCTCGGTGTCACGACCGCGATCGAGCTTGCTTTGTTCGGAACGTTCGAGCGAACCGCCACCAAAACCAAACTGGTCGTCGTTGAACCTGCGGCGAAAGAGTCCGTCTCATGAAAACGATTGCCGTTCAGGCCCTGATTGATCTGATGCGCTCCGAGACGCCGTATGCGCTGTTCGACGTGCGCGAGATCGGCGAGGCGGAAGCGGGGCATATTCTCGGGGCGACATTCCTGCCACGGCGGATGATCGAATTTCGGATCGCCGACCTTGTCCCGGTGAGAGCGACAACCATCGTCGTCTATGACGAAGGCGGAAAGCGCGCGGAACGCGCCGCCGCGACACTACAGCAGCTCGGCTATACCGATGTCGCGGTGCTCGCGGGCGGAGCAGCGGCGTGGCGGGAGGCTGGAAAGGCGCTGACAGAGGGCAGCAATGTCCCCAGCAAGCTGTTCGGCGAGCACGTGCACGATCAGGACCACACGCCCAGCGTCAACGCGACGACATTGCGGGACTGGCAGCGGGACAACGCAAAATTCTTGGTCTGCGATATCCGCACCCCGGAAGAATACGCCCGCTCGCGAATTCCGGGTGCGTTCAGCACGCCCGGCTTCGATGTCGGGCTGTGCATGCCGGATTTGAAGGACCGCTCCGTTCCGGTGGTGGTGAACTGCGCCGGCCGGACGCGCAGCATCATCGCCTGCGAGACATTGCGCCATCTCGGCATGGAGAATGTCTATGCGCTCGAAAATGGAACGATGGGTTGGGTGCTGTCGGACGGCACGCTCGAAAAAGGCGGTGGCCAGGGATTGATCGAACCGAGCGCAGCGGGCCGTGCAGCGGCGCACGGCCGCGCGTTGAAGATGGCTCAATCCGTCGGCGCTGCCTTTGCCGATCCGGCTCAGATCAGGCGGTGGCTCGCAGAGCGCGATCAAGGCCAGTCGAACGTTTATGTCTTCGATGTCCGCCAGACAGGCGAATACGACAGCGGCCACATCGACGGCTTCACGATCTTGCCCGGCGCGCTGGCGATTCAGCGGACCGATGAGTTCATGCCGGTGCGGCAGGCGCAGGTCGTGTTCGTTGATGACGACGAGACGCGCGCACTGATTGCGGCTTACTGGCTCCGGCGCTCCGGCTTTCCGAAAGTGGCCATCTTGAAGGGCGGTATCGGCGCCTGGACCGATGCTGGCTTCGGTCTGACCAAGGCGAGGCAACGTCGTGAGCCTCTTGGTCTTGCGGAGGATGGGGCGCAGATCACGCAGGTTCGCGCGCAGGATGCCGCGCAACTGATGAACAGCGGCACCAGGATCATTCACGTCGATACCAGCACCGAATTCGCCAAACGTCATCTGGCGGGAGCCTCCTGGCTGCCGCGCGGATGGCTGGAGGATCGCATCGCCAGCGTGGTGCCTGATCGCAGCCAGTCGCTGCTCGTCACCTGCCGCGACGGACAGCAATCCCTTCTCGCGGCTTCGGCCTTGAAGCGTCTTGGCTATCGCAATGTCGCGGTGCTGGCGGGGGGAATGGCCGCCGCCGACGGGTTGGCCGTTGAGCAGGGGCCCGATCCTTCGGCCAGCGAGCCCAAGGACTTCATCCTGCCGCCTTACGCCAAAGGCGTGGCCGGCATGCAGCGCTATCTCGAATGGGAGACGAAACTGACTCGCGCTCAGACCTAACGGAGCGCGGGCGACGACAAGCAAACAATAAAACAAGCTGGGAGGAAGCAATGATAGGGTCAAGGCTCGCGGGGTTTGTCTTCATCGCCATCTTCGGTTTGTCAGCATCGGCAGTGCTGGCCAGTGACTATCCGTCGAAGCCGATCAGGCTGATCGCGCCTTATCCCGCGGGAGGAACGACCGACATTCTCGCGCGCGCCATTGGCAATGATCTGTCCAAGGTGCTGGGGCAGCCCATCATCGTCGACAATCGCGCGGGCGCCGGTGGACTGGTCGGCCATGACATGGCGGCCAAAGCGGATCCGGACGGCTACACGCTGGTTCTCGGCAATTCGGCGATGCTGGCGGTGAGCGTCAGCCTTTTCCAGAACATGCCCTATAATCCGGTGAAGGATTTCGCGCCGATCACCGAAGCGGCCGCGGGCGCGCTGGTGCTCGTCGTCAAGCCGTCGCTGCCAGTCAAGTCCGTGCAGGAGCTGATCGCGCTGGCGAAGGCCAAACCGGACAAGCTTAACGCCGGATTGTCGGCGATCGGCTCCATGCACCATATGACCACTGATCAAATCCGGGTCAAAACCGGCGTGCAATGGACCAATGTGCCGTACAAGGGCAGCGCGCCGATGCTGGTCGATCTGCTCAGCGGACAGACCGATTTCGCGTTCGACAATATTCCGTCGGCGCTGCCCTACATCAAGAGCAATCAGCTCCGCGCCATCGCCGTCAGCAGCCCGACGCGAACGGAATTGCTTCCCGATGTTCCGACGCTGAAGGAATCCGGTTTGCCGGATGTCGAGGCGGTCGCCTGGCACGGCGTGTTGGCACCCGCGAAGACACCGCGGCCGATCATCGATCGCCTGAACGCTGAAATCGTCAAGATTCTGAAATCGCCGGAGATGAAGAAACGGCTGGCGAGTCTCGGCCTCGATCCGGTCGCCAACACGCCGGAGGAATTTCAGAAATTCATCGAAAGCGAAAATGTCAAATGGGCGAAGATCGCCAAGGAGACGAACGCCAAGTCGCAATGATCCACAAACCTGAAAGCGTGTTCTCGGGAGGATGCGATGTCATTTCCGAAAGTGATCACCGCTCTCATGGTTTCGATCATGATGGCGATTGCCCAGCCTGCGTGCGCTAACGACAGTTATCCGACGAAACCGGTCAAGCTGGTGGTGCCGTTTCCGCCGGGTGGAACGACCGACATCGTTGCCCGTATCCTGGCGCAAAAGCTCGGCGAGGCACTCGGCAAATCATTTGTCGTGGAAAACAAGGCGGGGGCAGGCGGTCTGGTCGGTGCCGACTATGTCGCAAAGTCCGAAGCGGACGGATACACCTTGTTGCTCGGCAACAGCGGAGCATTGGCGACCGCGTTAAAGCTGGTGCCGTCGGTGCCTTACGATGTGATGCGCGATTTCACGCCGATCTCGATGATATCGGACGTGACGATCGTGCTTGCCGTGCACCCCTCCGTTCCAGCGAAGAATGTTGCGGAGCTGGTGGCCTATGCCAAGAGCCAGCCAGGCAAGCTGAACATCGCGATCCCGAGCATCGGGTCGATGCATCACCTGCTGACCGAGATGTTCAAAATGTCGGCTGGCATCAGCGCAGTTTCTGTTCCGTACAAAGGCAGCGCGCCCGCTGTCGTCGATTTGATGGCCGGACAGGTTCAGATGGATTTCGATAATCTGCCGGCCCTTGCGACCTATGTGGACAGCGGCAAAGTTCGCGCGCTCGCGGTGGCTAGCGCCGAGCGGTCCGCCTTCCTGCCGAATATCCCGTCGATGAAGGAGGCTGGTTTTCCGGACATCGTCGCGAGCCCCTGGTTCGCGATGGTGGCGCCGACCGGCACGCCGCGTCCGATCATCCAGAAATTGAACCGTGAGATCGTCAAGATCATGCGATCGGATGATATGAAGAAGCGCCTGCATGACCAGGGGGCCAATGCGCGCTGGAGCACGCCCGAGGAATGCGGAATGTTCATCCGGACAGAAATCGATCGGTGGGCCGAGGTCGTCCGCAAGGCTAATCTGAAAATGTAGATGCGGCCGGGCAAAGAGAAAACGGCGGGTGGCAGGCCTGCCGACCGCTGCATGGGAAGGCACGAATGGTTGGAATTGTTGCCGGTAAGGTAGCTCTTGTCACGGGCGGCGGTCGCGGTATCGGCCGGGCCATCGCCCTGGAGATGGCGCGCGAAGGCGCGAGCGTCGTCGTTTGCGATATCGGCGCGGGTCTCGATGGCTCCGGCGGCGATGCCGGTCCGGCACAGGATGTGGTGGCCGAAATCGCCAAGGCAGGCGGCAAGGCGATCGCCTCGACGTTGAACATCGTCGAGCCGCAGAACGCGGATGCGATCGTGAAATCCGCGGTCGATGCCTTCGGCAAGGTCGATATCGTCGTGAACAATGCAGGGATTTTGCGCGATCGCATCTTCCACAAGATGAGCTGGTCGGACTGGTCGGATGTGATCGCCGTGCACCTGCATGGATCGTTCAACATGTGCCGCGCGACCGCCGGTCTGTTCCGGGATCAGAATGGCGGCGCCTATGTGCACATGACGTCGACCTCCGGGTTGATCGGCAATCTCGGTCAGGCCAATTACATGGCCGCCAAGCTCGGCATCGTCGGGCTGTCGCGCGGCATTGCGCTCGACATGCAGCGTTACAATGTTCGCTCCAACTGCATCGCGCCGTTCGCCTGGAGCCGCATGATCGGCTCGATTCCGGCGGAGACGGAGGCGGAAAAGCAGCGGGTCGCGCGACTCCAGCAGATGACGCCGGAAAAGATCGCGCCGCTCGTCGTTTATCTCGGCGCGGATGCGGCGAACGGGATTTCCGGTCAGATCTTCTCGGTCCGGAACAACGAGATATTCCTGTTCAACCAGACCCGGCCGATCCGCTCGATCCATCGGTCCGACGGCTGGACGCCGGAAAAGCTCGCCGATCAGTTGAAGGGCGCATTCGGTCCCTCGCTTACGCCGCTCGATCGATCAGCGGACGTTTTCGCATGGGATCCGATCTGACGGGTCTTTACCGCTGAAGAGCTTGGCGGTTATCGGGCGTTGCTGCGGAGGTAGCTGGCTCTCGCCGCCAGGATGTGAGCTGTCATGACGGCCCGTGCCCATTCCGGATCCTGGGCGGAAAATGCCGCAATCAGCTCGCGGTGATGAGAGAAACTCCGCATCAGTTCAGCCGCCGTATAACGCTGATACGTTTTCAGGATGACTGTCATTTCAATCAGCCCTGTCATCAAAGCTGACAGGCGCTTGCTGTTGGCTGCATCGAGAATGATTTTGTGAAACTGGCTATTGAGCTGAGAAATCCGGTCGAAGTTGATCCGCTTCTTCGTCTCGAGAGTTTGCTCCATCTGATCGGCGAGCGTCGATAAAGTCGCGATTTGAGTTTTTCCGATGCGTTCGGCGGCGAGCGCGGTGGCAAAGCCTTCGAGCATCGCCCGGAGACGGAAAAGACCCTCGACGTCTTCTTCCCCCCAGCGGGCGACGGTCGCGCGATGGTTGGATTCGAATTCGATGAGCCCTTCGGAGTTCAGTCGCCGTAGGGCTTCTCGAACCGGGGTTCGGCTGACGCCGATCGATTCGGCCAGTTCGTTTTCTTTTAGACGGGTGCCGATGCCGAATTCGCCCTGTAAAACCGCCGTGCGAATGACTTCATAGGCTTTGTCCACCGCGCGTGCCAAATCATCCCCCTTGTGTTGGCGGGATATTGCCGATCAGATACGCATCAATCAAACGCTTTCGCTCTTGCTCGGATTGCGGGCTTCCTTCGGCGACGATACGTCCGTGATGAAGGACAGCGACGCGGGTCGCAGCCGAGACCACCAGTTCGAGATCGTGTTCGATCCAGATCACCGCAACGTTATCGCTTGTCTGAGCGATACCGATGAGGTCGCGCACCAGCGCCCTTTCATCGTTGGCAAGGCCGGACGCCGGCTCGTCGATCAGCAGCAATTTGGGCGTGCGAACCAACGCTCGGGCGAGATCGACCCGGCGTCGGATTCCAAGCGGCAGGCCGGCCACTGGCCGGAGAGCGATATCTGCGATCCCGCAGCGCTCAAGCGACGTCAGGGCTTGATGTCGAGCGTCTGCTTCCTCGCGCGACGAGGCATATGGGCGTACATAGCGTCGCAACACGCCGCCACGAAACTGGCTGGCTGCTCCGATCAGGACATTTTCGAGAACAGTCATGCTCTCGTTGAGGTACATATGCTGGAAGGTGCGGCTGATGCCGAGCGAGGCCACGCGATGCGGGGGCATGCCGACAAGCGAGAGGTTATCAAAATCGATGCGGCTGCCGGACGAGGGTGGATAAAGCCCGCAGATGCAATTGACCAGGGCCGATTTTCCGGCGCCGTTCGGTCCGATCATGCCGACAATTTCGCCGGGATTCAGTGATAGCCCGATATCGTGAAGAACATGGAGTCCACCGAAGCTCAACGACAGATTCCGGATTTCGAGCAGCGCAGTCATGTCGATACGTCCTGCAGCCCGAGAACCAGTGACCGGATTTCGTCTCTATGGGAGGTGAGATCCGTATCGAAGGTTGCTGCTATCGCGCCGCGCACCATGATGAGCGCGTTTTCAGCGAATCGGTCTATCCACTGCGGATCTGCTTCGGCGCAGAGCAAAGTCAGATCGAGCTCGCGACGCAACTGCGCAAGTGTATCGCAGGTCCGCTCGATAATCGGGACGGCGAGGCCGAGGGTCGGTTCGTCGAGCAGCAGCAGCGACGGCGACCCGGTCAATGCCATGCCAAAAGCCAGCATTTGCTGCTCGCCGCCGGAAAGATTTCCAGCAAGCGACGTTCGGCGTTCGGCCAGTCTCGGAAACCAGTGATAGACGTCGTCGACACGAACTCGCCCACGACCGCGCTGGCGATCGGCTGCGGTCAGATTTTCCGCAACGGTCAACAGAGCGAAGATTTTATTGCGCTCCGGTACCATGGACACCTTATGTCCAGCCGCAACGTCGATCCGGCCGCTCATACGCGCGGAGGTGTCAAGCGCTCGCGCAATGGCGAGAAGAGTGCTGCTCTTGCCGGCGCCATTGGCGCCGATCAACGCCGTCGCGGTTCCGGGCGCGAGCGAAAAGTTGATGTGGCGCACCGCAGGAATGCCGCGATAGCTGACAGAGAGATTTTCGACAGTCAGCATCATCATGATGTCCCTGGCCGCCAGCGCCAGATCCAACGCGGGAGACGGAGCAGGGCAGCCGTCAGCACAATCGCAAGCGCAATGCTTTCGCTGCCGGTGGCGGCTGTCGCGGCATCAATGCCGACAGACCGAAATGTCCATGTCAGTATATGGGGAAGAAACGTGATCGCATAAGCACCGGCAATCGCACCCGGAAGCGAGCCAAGACCGCCGAGTGCGACGATCGTGATGTATTTAATCGCCAGATGGAGATCGAAGTTCGCCGCCTGCACGATGCCGTAGTAATAGCCACCGATCGCGCCACAGATGGAGGTGATAAACGATGTCAGCATGAAGACGCTGACGCGCGCGCGCAGCAGGGAAATCCCCATCGCAGCCGCCATGGTCGGATGGTCGCGCGCGGTTAGCCAGGCGCGACCGACATGGCTTTGCGTCTGCCATTGAAACAGTATGTATGTCAGGAATAGCGCTGTTGCTATGACGTACCACCATTGAGCAAAGTCACGGATCGCAAATCCCAGCACTGACGGTACGGGCATCAGAATGCCGGTCGCGGCAGTGACCTTGACCTCGATGTCGATCAGGATGATCGAGACGACAGCTTGCAGCGCAAACGTGCCGACGGCGAGATAGAGGCCGGAGGTCCGCAGCGTAATGATCGCGACAAGGCCACCGATAACCAGTCCAGTTATGCCGGCCGCCGCAACGGCTGCGAGAAACGGCCAGCCCATGAGTGTGGCCAGAAGCCCAGCCGTGAACGCGCCGATGCCGAGAAACGCAGCATGTCCAAGCGACAGCAATCCGGCGGTTCCAGTCAGGACGGTCAGCGCCATGGCCGCGATCGCTGCCAGCCCGCCGATATTGGCAAACTGGAGACCGAGCTTCCCGAAGACCATGGGTACGCCCAGCAGTGCGACGAGAAAAATGACGACGGGCGCTGCGAATTGCGTGAACCCGGCAGCCCTCCACCAGCTCGAATCCATGTCGGCCGAGGCTGCCATGATCAAACCCGCGAAATGTTTTCCGAGCGCCCGGCGAGGCCGGTCGGCCGAACGATCAGTAGAATCAACAGGCAGATGACAGGGATCACGGGTGTAAACCGCGGCTCACCGAACATGGTCACTAACGTTTCGCATGCAGCAAGCAGAAATGCGCCGACGATCGCAAATCCGATACTCGTCATCCCGCCGATCAGCGCAGCGACGATGGCGCTGATGCCGATGAACGATCCCTCGATCGAGACCACGGATACCGATGCGATCAGCACGCCGGCGAGCGCGGCGAGCATACTTCCAAAAACCCAGGCGGCACATAATGTCGTCTGGACCGGAATGCCGTGCAATCTCGATAAGGGGAGGTTGCACGCGATCGCCTGCATATCGATGCCGAGTGCCGAATAGCGCATCAGAATGCCAATGGACGTTAAAGTCATGAACGAAATGCCGATCACGGCAATGTTCTGCAGAGGAAGGTTGGCCCCTGCCACAGAGATGGCTCCTGGAAAAAGCGGCAGCCGATAAGTTTGTCCGCCCCAGATCAGGCTCATCAAACCATTCAGCGCAATGGTCGCGGCGATGGTAACGACAGTCCCAATAAAGTGACCGAAGCGCCCGCCAAGCCGCTCCACAAGAATATACATCACGATGCCGGCCAATAATGCGACCGCGCATCCTGCCAGAATGGCTTCTATGGTCTGCAAGGGACCGGCCTTTGGCGTCCAGATCGTCACCATCGCATAGGCGGCGAGCATTCCTACTTCGCCAACGTGGAACGCAAGGACACGACTGGTTCGGTAAATCAGAACGACGCCCACGGCCATGATGCTGTAGATGCATCCGGTCGCGAGCGCCGTCAGCAGGTTGCCAAGCCAGGACATGCCCGCCTCAGAATTTGGGGAGGGTGCTGCTGTAGTTCCGCCAACCTTTCAGCGGCACCATCGCGTCTTTGGCGCGATCATAGTGGACCAGCATGTAGGTGGTTGGACCGTAATGATCGTCCTTGGAGAATTGGATCGGTGCGCCGGTTAATCCGCCCATGTCCAGCTTGGTATTGTTGAGCGCCTGCTGGAATTTTTCCGATGTACAGGGAGACGCGCACCGCTTGATGACATCTTCCATCAGCATACCAAGCGCCCAGCCGCCTGAATGGACCTGAATCCACTCCTTGATGCCAGCGGCTTTTGCGGCATTTGCCAGCGCCGTTACCTGTGGCCCTTCGCCGTAACCCTGGCTGACGAAGCGCGTATAGCTCCACATGTCGATTTTTGGCGCAGCTTTGGCGACTTCGCGCACCGCGTCGTCGCCGGTTCCTGCTTCCATGGAGATCGCCGCACCTTCGTAACCGGCGGCGGCAAGCGCCGGTGTCATGGCAATCAGACGGCTGCGCCCGAGTACCAGCAGAACAACATCGGGCTTGAGCGAGACGATCCGCTCAGCGATGGCACGAAAGTCGCGCGTGGGAATCGGAAACATCACTGATTCCGCTTTCTCAAAACCCTTGGCCTTGGCTGCCGCGATCGCGCCCTTGCAGGAAACGATACCGCCCGGCGATTCAAAGCTCGTGCAGACGAAGGTTTTACCTTTCGGCGCGGCATCGCGCGCAAGCTCGCCGCCGATATAACCGGCCAGGTCAAAGACGATACCGGTCGCGTAGGCATTGGCTTTTGCGGGCGGCAATACCAGTCCGATATTGGACGGATAGCCTGCCACGACCGGCACGCTGTTGCGTTCCATGGCCGCGTAAACGCCGGCCTGAACCGTCGACAGTGGCAGGCCGATGATGGCGATCGATCCGGCGGCGATCATTTCCTGCGCGGTCGCGACGGCACGTGCGGTATCGATACCAGTATCTCGCACGTCGATTTCGATCTTGCGCCCATTGACCCCGCCGGCCTTGTTGAGCCGGTCGATATACAGGTTGAAGCCCTCAAGCGATGGCTTGGAAATGTCCTGCGTCGGGCCCGATGTATCAGTGAGATAGCCGAGTTTGATCGTTTCCGCGTCTGCGCCGCTGATGCTTGCGCACAGGATCGCCGCCGCGATTATTCCGCAGGTCTTGTTCATCGAATTTCCTCCCTGATGTTTTGCGCGTCACAGGACCGGCCGGGAGTGTAGCGGGGTCATCACAAAATGTATACAAATTCGGACTACCGCAGCGTAAAATAGCGATTTTACCGCAAATGTCCGCTAATAAGGTATACTTTACGCGCCGGATTTCGCCGCGGCGACCTCCTTGATGGCCTCGACGATGCCTTTGTAACCGGTGCAGCGACACAAATGACCGGTGAGCATTTCGCGGATCTCCGCTTCAGTCGGCGCCGGGTGTTCGGCCAGAAACTGTGTGCAGGACATCAGAATGCCAGGTGTGCAGAAGCCGCACTGGAGTGCGTGATGTTTCTTGAAGGCCGCTTGTAGCGCAGTCAATTCGTCCGGCGATGCCGCGAGGCCCTCGACGGTTCGGATATCCATGCCGTCAACCTGAATCGCAAAAATCATGCAGGCACGGACCGCGCGCCCGTCGATAAGCACGGTACACGCCCCGCAAATCCCGTGTTCGCAACCCACATGCGTGCCATAGGCTCGCAGAACGTGCCGCAGAAAGTCAGCGAGCTGCATGCGCGGGCTGGCAAGACCTTCGCGCGCAACACCATTTAGTGTAACGCGCACGGGGATGCTGGCGTCGCAGGCCACTTCAAACACGGCTGGCTCCCTCCTGGGCCCGGCGGATCGCCGCATCGAACACCCTTCTGGCAAATATGCCGGCGAGATGGGTGCGATACTCCGCGCTCGCCTGCATGTCGGATATCGGTTCGATGGAACGTCGCGCCCGATCCATGATCTCCTCGGCCACACCGTCGGATGGTTTGTCTCCGATAAGCTGTGACGTATCGATCAGGATCGGTCGTTCACCGACCCCGGCAAGGCCGACGCGAATCGAAGTGATGTTGCCTGGGGCATCCAGCGAAACCTGCGCCGCCGCGGCGACAATCGCATAGTCTCCGCCGCGGATGGCGAATTCATCAAAGGCGCAGCCGGATCGGGCGGGGGCACTCGGCCACAGCGTCGCAACGACCATCTCGTCCTCGCGGCGAGCGGTGGTAAGGGTCGACACCAGAAAATCGTCGGCAGCGACAATTCTTGTGCCGCGTTTCGATCGCAACTCAACCGCACCATCGGAAACCAGAAGCGCCAGCGGAAGCTCCGCGCTCGGATCAGCGTGGGCGATCGATCCGCAGATCGTACCGCGGTTTCGCGTCTGGAAATGTCCGACATGCGGCAGCGCTTCTTTAATCAGAGGAGTTGCGTTGAGGTCGGTGTGGCGCAGTGCGTCGCTTTGACGAACGGTGGCGCCCACGCGGATTCCTGTACGATCCTTCTCGATGCTGTTCGCGCCGGCGATCCGGTTGATGTCGACCAGCACCTTCGGCGCAACGAGACGCATGTTGAGCATGGCGCCCAGTGATTGGCCGCCGGCGATAATGCGTCCGGCGCTTCCGTGCTCGCCGAGCGCGGCAACAGCTTCCGCGATGGACAGGGGACGGACATAGGCAAACGGCGCGGGTTTCACGATCTGCCTCCGCCGAGCCACGCCCGCAGCTTCGTCAGAATGCCGGTGTCTGCCGATCCGCCCAAATCCTTCGTGAAACGCGCGAAAAACTGAGCGATCAATAACTTGGTTGCGCCAGAAATCAGTCGATGGCCGAGGCTTGCGACACGCCCACCGACTGCGGCCGAATAACTGTATTGGATCGTCGTCTTGCCGTCGTCGGCGGGCGTCAACGTCACCAGGGCTGTCCCGCTGCCGAAACCGAGATCGCCGGTCGCGTGACCCGCGAGACGGAAGCTTTCCGGCGCCTTGAGATCCTTGAGTTGAACGCGCGCATCATAGGCGCCGCCAATTCCGGCAATGCTGATGGCGATCCGCGCGCTATAGCTATGCTGGCCGTGATCCTGAAGCGTTTCGCAGCCGGGTATCGCGTTTTGCAGGGCGTTAGGATCGAGCAGACGCGCCCATACGACGTCCGGCGGCGCTTGCACGACAACCAAGCCTTTGCCTTCGACTTTGCGGCCCGCCATGGCATCGGGTGCGTCGGCCGGCCGTTGCATGGCCTCGACTGGAGCCTCGCTTTTGCCGTGCATCGCATTCCACACCCGTGCAGGGGTGAGCGGCAGGCTGACGTCGCGGCCGATCGCGTCGGCCACGGCATTGGCGATGGCTGCGGGCGCGATCATCGAGCAGCCGTCGCCCATGCCTTTTGCGCCCAGACGATTGGCTTTGGTGGGCGAGCAGATGTGATCGATATTGACGTCCGGCATCTCGGCCGCGGTTGGGCACAGATAGTCAGCAAAAGTCGATGACAGCAGAACCCCCTGCGGATCGTAGGCGAGCTGCTCGAATAGCGCCGCACCGACGCCATGAGCGAGGCCGCCCCAGATCTGACCCTTCACCATGGCCGGGTTAAGCTGATTACCGATGTCGTGGACACTGCCGTATTTGCGGATATGAACGCGGCCGCTGTCGCGGTCGACCTCGACCGCGACGACATCACAGAGAAAAGCATAGGTCAGCGACGAGCGGATGCGATCTGCTTGATCCGGCCCCGTCAGGCTCAGCGGTGAAAATACCGCCACCTCGCGGATTCCGGCTGGCACGCCGGCGGGTAACGCGACAGCATTCCAGTGCGTTTGTGCAGCCAGGCGTCGAATGGGGATCGAAATATTCCGGCCGTCGGTTGTCGACGCATGACCATTGGCAAGTTGAATCTTGTCCGGCGATGCGTCGAGCGCCTCGGCGGCCAGCAGCTTGAGCTTTTGTCCGACATTCTCGGCAGCGATTTTCACGGCCGATGTGACCGCGACGGAAAAGCGGTTGGCATAGTTGCCGGACGTGATCGACCAGCCGTCGGTCAGTGTGTCGAGCTCGGTGATAACCTCGATGCTGGCCGGATCAACGCCAAGTTCATCGGCAGCCACCTGGGCAACGACGGTGGCGTGGCCCTGGCCATTGGGCGTGCTGCCGACATTGACGACAATCGATCCCATCGGGTCGATCGTCAGCGTGGCCGACGCGGCACCGCCGGATTTCGGCGATCCCTTTGCGCGCTCTTCGGCCGTCAATGCGGCATTGATGTAGCCCATATTCGAGCCGGACGTTTCGACCGCGGCGCCAATCCCGATCCCGAATAGCCGGCCTTCAGCCCGCGCCGTGTCGCGCTCTTTCAGCAGTTCGGCATAGCCGGCTGCGTTCATCGCGAGAGCGAGTGTGTTGTGATAGTTGCCGCTGTCGAGCAGGGAGCCCGACGGGCAATCGTAGGGAAATTCGTCAGAACGGATGAAATTCCGCATGCGGATATCGGCCTTGTCGATGCCGAGCTTGTCCGCAGCGACATCCATCAATCGCTCAAGCGGATAGAAATATTGCGGGGCTCCGAAGCCGCGGTTGAGACCGGTCGGGACTTGATTGGTAACCACGGCGGCGTTTTCGACCGCAATATGCCGCACGCGGTAGGGGCCATTGAGCGTACCGTGCATTCGGTAGAGTGAAGCCGGTTCCGGCGCCCGCATATAAGCGCCGACATTCTCGGTCTGCCGTAACCGCAACCCGAGCAATTCGCCGCCATCACTGAACGCGCCTTCGATATCGGTCAGCCGGTCCGTGGCACTGGAAGACGCGGCAAGATGCTCGAGCCTGTCCTCGATCCATTTCACGGGAACGCCGAGTTTCCGCGACACCACGGCCATCAGGACGATATAGGGGAAAACGCCCTGTTTGATGCCGAAGCTGCCGCCGCTGGCGGGTGGTGAGATCAGACGCAGACGCTGGCTCGGCACACCAAGCGCCGCAGACATCACCGGATGGATCGTGAATGGTCCCTGGAAGTTCGACCATACGGTATAACGGTCAGGTGCGCGCTCGAAATTAGCGATCACACCGTAGGTTTCGATCGGCGTGGAGTGAACCCGAGGGTGGTGATTGCTGTAGCTGAAAATATGTTGGGCTGTAGCAAATGCCTGCTCAGGATCGCCGTAGCGGAATGTCCGCCGATGGACGACGTTCGATCCGACTTCGTCGTGCAGGACAGCCGATGCGGGGTCGAGCGCAAACTTTGGGTCGACGACAGGCGGCAGCGGTTCGTATTCGACGTCGATGAGTGCAAGTGCGTCCTCAGCCAGATATCGGTCGGCTGCCACGACCACCGCGACCGGTTCGCCGAAATATCGCACCTTGCCGACGGCGCAGGGATAATACTTCGCTGCTAGCTTGAGTGCGCTCGCGAGCGGGCGAGAGAGTTGCGCGATATCCTGCCCGGTCACGACACCGGTGACGCCCGGCGCTTGTTCGGCTCTGGTTGCATCGATCCGCAGGATCCGGGCATGCGCATGTGGACTGCGCAAGATCGCGGCGTGACGAATTCCTGCTATGGGTTCGAGATCGTCGATGAACCGGGCATTCCCGGTCAAAAGCGCAGCGTCCTCGCGCCGCTCGGTGGCCTGTCCAACCCAGCGATTTTCCTCTAGCGACGACATGGACAAAAGGTATACAATTCTGGATCAATAACAAGAGCTTTACGCGGTAAACCTCGATTTTTGGCGAGAATTGTATACTGATCTTGCCCGAGTCGAGGTCCGATGGGAGAAAACTGATGAAGGCACATCAAGTGACGGTCGATCCGGATCGCGCCTGGGAGATCACGTTTGCGCCGGTTTTCAACGTGACCGTGCCTTTTCTCGACCGCCACCTTGATGAAGGACGCCAGAATTTCGTGGTTGCCCGCTGGCGTGATCGTGATCTGACCATTGGTGAGATGGCGCGAAACGTCAACCGGACCGCAAATCTGTTGAAGCGGCTGGGCATCAAGCCGGGTGAGCGCGTGATGCTGCTGCTTCGCGATCATCCGTCTTTTTATTACGCGTTCCTGGGCGCCTGTCGGGCAGGCATTGTGCCGATCCCGGTCAATTATTTTCTGCGTGCGGCCGATTATGCGTACATGCTGAAGGATTCACAGGCGCGGGTCGTTTTTGCCTGCAAGGACGTGATGCCTGAGATCGAAGCGGCGCTGAAGAGTGGCGATCACGCGGTCCGGTATCAAATCTCGAGCGACGATCCGTCCACGGACTGGCAGAAGCTCGACGACCTTCTTCAGTCCGAATCGGACATCTGCGCGCCCCAGGAAACCACGGCGGACACAGATTGTTTCTGGCTTTATTCCTCGGGGTCGACCGGCTCGCCGAAGGCGTCGGTGCATCAACACAAGGATATGATCTTCACGTCGCAGCTTTACGGTGTCGGCATTGCTCAGATCAAACCGGGCGATGTGATGTTTTCTCCGGCAAAGCTGTTTTTCGCCTACGGCCTTGGTAATTCGTTGAGCTTTCCGCTGTGGATCGGCGCGACCATTACGCTATTGGAAGAACGCCCGACGCCCGAAAATACGCTCGACGCTATCACTCGTTTCAAACCGTCGGTGTATTTCGGCATCCCGACGCTCTATGCGGGGCAGATCGCGGCTCTCGAGCGCGGATACAAAGCGGACTTGTCGTCGCTACGTTTCTGCCCGACGGGGGGCGAAATCTTGCCCACACCCTTGTTGCACAAATGGCGCAAGCAGACCGGCCTCGACATCTACGATTCGATCGGATCGAGCGAAGTCTTGCACTTCTATACCTCGAACCGTCCGGATGCGTTTCGCGAAGGTTCCGCGGGGCAGATCGTGCCTGGGTATGAGGGGAAGGTGCTTGGCGAATCCGGCACGGAAGTCGGGGCCGACGAGGTTGGCCAGTTGTGGATTCGCGGCGAAAGCGCCGCCAAATACTATTGGAATAAACCTGAGAAGACCGCGGAATCGATGCGGGATGGCTGGTTCGGAACCGGCGACATGGTGAGCCGGGACGCTGACGGTTATTACTATTTCTGCGGTCGCGGCAACGACATGCTCAAGGTCGGTGGCATCTGGGTGTCGCCATCGGAGATGGAATCCGCACTTGTCTCGCATCCATCTGTGCTGGAAGCGGCCGTGATCGGTGCTCCCGACGAAAATGGTCTCATCAAGCCGAAGGCATTCGTGGTTCGGCGCGATGGCCAGAGCGGCAGCGACGGGGATGCCGTGGAGTTGACCAATTTCCTGAAAACAAAACTGGCGCCATTCAAATATCCACGTTGGATTCGCTTTGTCGACGAACTTCCGAAGACTGCGTCGGGAAAGATTCAGCGATTTCGCCTTCGTGACATTCCCTGATCATCAAGAGCATGCAAGGAGCACTTCATGGGTGACGCACTCGCCTGGCGCCGGAAATATGGGATCGTAACCCCTTCGACGAACACGATGGTGCAGCCGGATTACGATAATCTGCGTCCGCCAGGTGTCACCAATCACATTGCGCGGATGCACATTCCGGACGAACCGGTGCGCAGTGACGATGATTTTAATGAACTTATTCGCCGCATTGACGTCGCACTTGAGGATGCGATCGATCGAGTCCTCACTTGTCGGCCGCAACATCTGATCCTTGGCATTTCGGCCGAAAGTATCTGGGGCGGAGGTACCGAGCCCAGCCGGAAAATCGCCAAGCGCATCAAGGCACGCGCCGGCGACTTGCCGGTGACGCAGGCTGCGGACGCGCTGCCGGCAGCGTTTCAGGCCATGGGGATTCGGAAGAAGATCGGCCTCGTGACGCCTTATTTTCCGGTGGCGCAGAAGCATCTTGATGCGTTCTTTGCTGAATTTGGCTTGCAGGTTGCGCGCGCCGAACATCTTTGCGGCGAAGGCCCGGTGGAGATCGGCTACATCAGCGAGCAGCGTTTGATCGCGGCGCTGAAGAAAGTCGACGGCGACGATATCGACGGGATTGTGCAGTTTGGCGCCAATCTGGCGATGCAACGTGTCGCTGCGGAAGGCGAGCGCTGGCTCAATAAACCGGTACTGGCGGTCAATACGGTGACGTACTGGCATGCTCTTCGTACCGGAGGGATCGCCGACAAGGTGCACGGGTTCGGCCGCATCATGTGGGAGCACTAGAGCGATGCGCAGCCCTTATTTCGACGATCTGAAGGTTGGCGACATCTTCAAAACGCCGGGTGTGACCATCACCGATGAGGCGATTATCGATTTTTCGCTGAAATACGATCCGCAGTACTTTCATATGGATCGTGAGGCGGCGCAGAAATCGATCTTTGGTGGCCTGGTGGCCAGCGGCTTCCAGATTCTTGCTTTGGGGTTTCGCCTGACGTTCGACAGCGGGTTGCTCGTCAACAATCTCGGCGGCAACGCCGCCGATGAAGTCCGCTGGGTGAAAACGGTGAAGGCGATGGAAACGATCTCCGTCGTCGCAGAGGTTGTTGAGCTCAAGCCGTTGGCGTCCAAGCCGGATCGCGGCATGGTCAAGTTCAAATATACGATCGTGAATCAGGCGGGGGAGCCGGTGACGACTTATATCCTGACTCAGTTCTTCAAGCGTCGGGTTGAGACTGCCGCATAGAGCCGATCATTCGGCCGCTTGCGGGCGGCTGCGCGCCCACGGCACGATGTGCCCGCCGCGCGCCGCCTGCAGCATCGTGGCGGCGGTGCCGACGGCTGCCAGCAGGGCGTTGAAATCGATCCCCGTTTCAAAGCCGACATCGTTGAACATGAAGACAAGATCTTCAGTGGCGACGTTGCCGGACGCGCCCGGCGCAAACGGACAACCGCCAAGCCCGGCAATCGAGCTGTCGAAGCGCCGTACGCCGGCTTCCGCAGCCGTCCATGCCAACGCGGTCCCAAGTCCGCGCGTATCGTGGAAATGCGCGGCTACGTGAGAGTCATCATAGCGGTTGATAGCTTCCTGGAATACGTCCTTGACCTGGCGCGGATTGGCCGCGCCGATGGTATCGGCAATCGCCAACTCGTCAGCGCCCGCTGTTCGCATCCGGTCGAGGAGTTCGAACAGTACCCGCGGTGGCGTAAGCCCCTCGAAAGGACAGGCGAAGGCAGCGGCGATATAGGCGCGGGCGAACAAGCCCTCGTCCTTGGCGCGCCGAACCACACGTTCGCAAACCTCGGTCGCCTGGACGAGCGACATGCCGATGTTCTTCTGATTGAGCCCCTCCGTCGCTGACAGAACCACGGCGATGCCCGTTGCTCCTGCGGCGAGGGCTCGTTCATACCCGCGTTCGTTCGGGATGAGGCAGGTATAGCGAAGGCTGCGATCCTGCGGCAGAAGGCGCAGAAATTCCGCTGCATCAGCGAGTTGCGGCACGTGTTTGGGGCTCACAAAGCTCGTGGCTTCGAAGTCCCGGATACCGGCAGCCCTCAGAGTATGGAACAGCGCAAGCTTCTGATCCGTCGAAAGGATCGATGGCTGATTCTGCAGCCCATCGCGTAAACCGACTTCGTTGATGAGGATGCGTTCCGTCATCCCACAACTCCGGCGGCGCGCAATGAGCTGATCTCCTGGTTGTCGAGCCCGGCAAAATTGCGCAGCACCTCATCGGTGTGCTCGCCAATCAGAGGCGGGGAGGTGTAGATCTCGTCATTGGTTTCCGACAGCTTGACGGGGTTTCCGGGCATTTGCACCGGGCGCCCGTTCGGGTGCGCCACCGTGATAATCATATTCCGCGCGACAACTTGCGGGTCGCTCACCGCATGCTCGAACTGATTGACGGGCGCGCAGGGAATGCGCCGCTCGTTCAATTTTTCCAGCCAGAATTCGCACGTTTCCTTTTCAAAGGCATCCTGCAAAGTGCTGTTGATGAACGCTTTGTCCGCCAACCGCCCCGGCTGATGATTGTATTTCTGATCTTTCAAAGCCGGAATCTGCAGGAGTTCGACCAGTGCTTGCCAGAAGTTGTCGGTGATGACGGCGATGATTAATGATCGGGTCTTGGTCGGGTAGACATCATAAGGAACGTGAACGAAGTGCCCATTACCGAGCGCTCCAGGATTCTTCCCCGACAGGAAGTACATCGTCGCCATATAGTTGAGCAGCGAGATTTGTGCATCCAGCATGGAGATATCGACATGCTGTCCGCGCCCGGTCAGGGTGCGCGCATGCAATGCGGCAAGGACGCCCATCGCGCCGAACATGCCGCCGCTCAGATCGCCGATCGGGATGCCGGCCCGCATCGGTCGGCCGCCTTCCTCGCCGGTGATCGACATACCGCCGCCCATGCCTTGAGCCACCATGTCAAAGGCTGGTCGGTCGGGGGCAGGGCCGGTCTCGCCAAATCCCGTGACGGAGCATGTGATGATGCGGGGATTAATGCTTGATAGTGTCTCGTGGTCCAGCCCGAGACGTTTGGTGACGCCGCGGCTGAAATTGTCGAAGACGACGTCGGCTTTTTTTACAAGGCGCTGGACCAAAGCTTGCCCTTGCTTGGATTTCAAATCGATGCAGATGCTGCGCTTGTTTCGATTGAGCGTCAGAAAATAGGCGCCCATTCCATCGACGGAATTTTCCGGATCTTGTGCAAGCAATTTTCGCGTGCCCTCGCCGGATATCGGCGGCTCGATCTTGATTGTCTGCGCGCCGAAATCGGCGAGCAGCATGGTACCGTAGGGCCCGGCAAGCATGTGCGTAAGATCAAGAACGACGATGTCCGACAAAGGCCGCATTGATGAGGTCCGTGCCTGTCCTGTTATGAAATGAAATAGTCGTCCGTGAGCGCCGCCCAGGCCGCGCCGTTCTGTTTGCAGAACGCAGCCGCGTCGACAACAAGCTTACGATCGGCAGCGTTGTTCATTCGCCCGCCGATGAAGCGCAGGCGTTTGGAATCATAGGCGGTATAAAGTGTCGCCGGCTCGACCTTCAGCCTCTTTGCTGCAAGATCCAGCGCCTCATGGGGATTGGACTTGATCCCATTGATGCATTCGGAAATCGTATCGCTAATGCGTTTGCCGATATCGCCCTTGAGGACCGGGCGCCGGACCGCAATTCCGAAATAGGGGAGGTCCTCTTTCGTCTTGTTCCGATAGCCTTCGCCGAAATTGAAGATCGGCTTGATTGATTTATCCTTCGCCATGCCGATGCTGACATTCGGCTCCCAGGCGAGCGCGGCAGGCGCGTTACCTGCCATCAGCATGGTGACGGCTTGAGCCGGATTCGGGACGTTTTGAACCGTGATGTCTTTTTCAAGTTCGAGGCCGTGCAACGCGCGGATCAGGACTTTGGAGATCTGATAAGTGCCCGACGCCATGACCGCCGCGATCGTCTTGCCTTTCATTTCCGCGATCGATGAAGGACCGTCGGCGCGGCCGAGCAGGTTGATCATGTCTGCGGTCACCAGCGTCGATACGAGCTGGACCGGAAAACCGCGATGCCGCAGCTCGGCGGTCGAATCCCACCCTGCCACGGCCAGATCGAATGTTCCTGCGGCAAAATCGTTCAGATAGCTGCCCACGGACACGTAGGTGTTGATCGACGACATGTCGATGCCGTGTTTCAGATCGAAGCGCTTGGCCGACATATATTCGTCGATGATGACGCTGAACCCTGTCGAAAGCGCTGCATATTTCACGCGGATTGGATCGGCGGCGCGTACGATCGATGGGGCGAAGATTGCGGCGCTTGCGGCGAGCTGCATCACGTTTCGGCGGTTTATCAACGTGCTCATGTTTCCCTCCACGGCGATTTTGGCTGTTTCTTTCTTGGTTTAATTGTATACATTATACGCAGGCTTCTGCATTTAATCTAGGAGATTTTGCCATGAACCCCATAATGTGTATACATTGGGCAATGGGGTATTCTTTGGGCAGCGAACCGTGACCGTCACCTCAAACGCAGAGCCGGCCCGGCGGCGCCGCCTTGCCCTTCTGTCGGGTGAGCGCTGGGCCACGCCCATTACCGTGCTCGGCTTGGTGGCGGTGGTGCAGATCGCGAGCATGATCGCGCCCCCTTACATCATGCCGTCGCCGCTCACGATCCTCGAAACGCTCTATGGCGTTTTGACCACCGAAACCCTCGATGTGGTCGCCACCTTGGTGCGGTTGCTGATCGCGTTGGCGTGCTCGCTCGTTATTGGCACGCTACTGGGTGTAATCATGGCGATGGTTTCGCCGGTGCGGCCTTATCTCCGCGCGTTGATCGTCATTGATACGGGGATACCGGCGGTTTCCTGGATCCTGGTCGCGGTCTTCTGGTTCAAGAATCCTGAGCACAGGATCTTCTTCATCCTGCTCGTGATCCTGGTGCCGTTCTATGCGCTCAATATTCTTGATGGCATTCGAGCCATGCCGAAAGACTGGGTTGAAATGTACGAATCTTTCCGCCCGAGTCGCTGGCAGGTCTTTCGTTATCTGATTTATCCGCACATCGTGCCGTATATTCTGATGACCACCAAGTCGGTGTTCGGATATGCGACGCGCATGATCATCTTCGCCGAATTGATTGGTGCCGCCGTTGGCGCCGGAGCACGCATGGGGATGGCGCAGGCGACGTTCCACATGGATGCCGTTCTGGCCTGGACCGTGCTTCTCGTGGCTTTCACGCTCGTCGCTCAATATTCGGTCGAGCTGCTTGAGAGACGGATGCTGAAATGGCGTCCGGAGGCGGAGCTTCGATAATGCTGACGGATAAACCCATCATCAAAATCCAGAACGTCTCGTGCAAGTTCGGAGATTTCCTCGCTGTTGATGATCTGTCCTTCGAGGTGCGGCCGTCTGAGATTGTCGCCCTGGTTGGAAAGACCGGTGCGGGAAAAAGCACCGTTCTCAATCTAGTGATGGGGTCGCTGCGCCCGACGCAAGGGCAGGTCCAGGTCGAGGGCTTCGATCCGGCCAGTTCTTCGCCGGAATTACGTGGCAAGATCGGTGTGAGTTTTCAAAACGATCGGCTGCTGCCCTGGCGAACGGCGATCGAGAATGTCGAAATCGGGATGCAGATCCTCAAGGTGCCGCCTGACAAATCCGCTCAGCAGGCTGCGGATTGGCTTGGCCGCGTGAAGATGGAAACGGCACGGGACAAATATCCTCATGAGCTATCAGGCGGCATGCGCCAGCGCGTCTCATTGGCGCGAGCACTGGTCATTGACCCAGCTATTCTTCTGCTCGACGAATCTTTCAGTCAGCTTGATCCGGTAACATCGGTCGAGTTGCGGAAGGACGTTGCTGCGCTGGTGCGGTCGGTCCGAAAGACCTGCCTGTTCATTACACACCGGATCGAGGATGCGATCGAGATGGCAGATCGAATCCTGGTGCTGGCTCCGCCCGCGCGCATCGCTCTCGAACTTGCCCTCGACGACCAGGCTCGCCGAAATCCGGGCTCTTTGCGCGAGCAGATCGAAAAGGTCATGCAGTGATGGTCGATCTCCGATCTTTCCTCCGTGAAAACTCGGACAGGGTGCGGCAAATTGCCGAACCTTTATCGGTGGATCAGGACATCACCGCGCTTCAGCACGTTATTGAAAACGAGATTGTCCAGCCCGTTTTTGAGATCGCTAAGCCGCTGCTGAGGGATGGGCGCGTCAGTCCGATTCCGGTCGTCACCAATTTGTGTGCTGATCGAAGCCTGATGGCCAAAGTGTTGGGTTTCACCGATCATCGGAACGCGGCGATGGCCATGGCCGGACTCATCGCAAAACCTATTCCGACAGTGACGGTGGCTCGTGACAACGCTCCGGTGCAGGAACTTGTCCTGAAAGGTGACGACGCTTCATTGTTCAATTTGCCGGTGTTGCGGCAACACGCTCTGGATGCCGGCCATTATCTGACGGCCGGCCATTGCACGATGGTCGATCGTGACAGTGGGACAGACAACACCGCCATTCAACGATGCCTGGTGAAGGGGCCGCGGCTGACAAGCATTCTGCCTTATCCCGGCTCGCACAATGCGCGGAATGTCGAAAGTTTCTGGCGCCATGATGAACCATGTCCGGTTGCGATCTGGATCGGCCATCACCCGGCCGTGGTCATTGGTTCACAAGCGAAGCTTGCTTACCCCCAAACTCATTGGGGAGTGGCGGGCGGCTTCGCGCGAGAAGCGTTGCGGCTGGTGCCGTCGATCTCCCATGGCGATCGGATCATGGTGCCGGCCGATGCGGAGATCGTCATCGAAGGCTTCATTCCTGCGCACCGACTCGAGGCAGACGGTCCGTTTGGCGAATATACGGGCTACTTCGGTGAACAGGTGATTGCGCCCGTAATCGAGGTGACTTGTATCACGCGACGTGAGAATGCGATCTATCACGACATCGGTGCTGGGCTGCCCGATCATCTTGTCCCTGACAATATGGGGATGGAGGCGAAAATCTATTCGATGGTGAAGAGCGTGGCTCCTTCGCTTGCGAATGTGCATGTCCCGTATTCCGGCCGACGTTTTCATGCCAATTTGCAATTCAACAAGCCTCCCGCCGGTGAAGTGCGTGATGCGCTCACGTCGGCTCTGTCTTATCGCCGCTTGCGCGCGGCATTCGCCGTCGATCAGGATATCGATATCTTCGATGATAGCTCCATGATGTGGGCGATTTCGACTCGTGTGCAGTGGGGTCGCGACCAGATCTTGATCGACGGTTTGACGCACCCGGCACTTGATCCGTCGAAGCCGCTCGGCGTCTCTACGGTCACTAAAACCGGGATCGATGCGACGCTCCCGTCGGCCCCACACGGGATGCCAGCGCCAACGCTCCCGATTTTGTCGGCGAGTGCTCAATCTGAGGCGAAAGCGCGTGCGATTTTGAAGCGTTAGTGGAGACCGGCATGAGCCAATCATCATCGCACGAGAAAACCGGTAATACCTGGTGGGTGCAGTGTAGCTGTGAAACTTGGTTTCCTGCCAGCGAACAGATCGTGCGGCACCCGACCGTGAAAATGTTATGTCCGAATTGCCAGCGAACTTTTACGGTGGAGGGGGCTGCGGATTTGCTTGACCCCTCCAGCCGGCATGTTCGCCTTTAAAATATTGTTCGAACGAAATAATCGCGCAAAAAGGGCACGCATTATCGCGGCTCAGGTCGTTGGTGAAAGAGACATTTAGCCGACAACTCATCGCTGCTCCTGATTTTGATGAATGATCGTCAAGTTGCCGTACCCTGCTGCTAAAGAAAATTATCAGCCCCGGCAGCCGCTGGACCAATTATTCTGATTGCGAGACATTGGAAGAGTGGGTGAAGAGCACTGGCAGTGCGATCCATTATCCGATTGGAACACTCCGGATGGGTCGTGCCGATGATCCCAGGCGGTGGCGAGCCCGCGTGTTCGGGGTTTCTGTTTCATCGCATCCGATAACGTGTCGGATTCGCGCGATGCGCAAATCAAACTAAAACGCTTGGCATTCGAGCGGCGAGGAGGGTTGTTGTCAGCTGTCGGGTTTGATTGCAGGCAGGTCGATATCTGCAAGAACGCGCGCCGTCGCGGCCAAAGGCCGTGGTTCATATTTTTACATATCTGTAAAAAATTGTTGACCGGGCTTTTGTCCCGCCTATACTTGCGGGCACGGTCGTTGCTAACGGCCATCAAAACCGGACCGTTGCCGATGAAGATGTCGATGCAGGGCCATGTTTATCCGCCGTACCGGCTAACGCCGGATCGCATGCGCGCGCGCGAATTCATGGCGGCCCTCGGCATCGATGTGGAACCGGCAATGCCGCCGCCGACCTATCTGGTGTTTCTGCGCGGCGAGACGCTCGGCGTGAACCTTTTCGCGGACCTGGATATCCCGCGCGAGAAAGCGCTGCACGGCGGCCAGCGCTATGAATGGTTTGCACCTGTCACCTTCGACGATGCGTTTGATGTCACCGTGACCGTCGACAAGATGGTGGAGAAGACCGGCAAGCGCGGCATGGTCTGGTTCGCCGATGTGACGTTCGATTATCGCTTCGCCGGAACCGACCGGCTGGCCGTGCGCGAAGTGACGCGCCTCGTCAAGCAATCCTGACCGGTAGCGGTGTGACCATGAGCAAACGCGCCTATGCGACCGGTGATGTGCTGTTCGAGACGACGCTGCTGCCGACGGGGCGCGCGCGTGTCGCGCAGTTCTCGCAGGCGACGGAAGATCCCAATCCGATCCATGTGGACGATGCGTTTGCCGCCAGAGCTGGCTTCAAGACCGTGCTGCAGCAGGGGCCGATGACCACGGCGCAGTTCGCGCGGCTGTTGTCCGATGTAGTCGGTGCTCCCGCGCTGCGTGTGCTCGACGTGACGTTCACCGCACCGGTTTATCCCGAGGACAGCCTGACGTTGCGCGCCGAGGTGACTGCAACATCGCCGCGGCTCGCGTGTGCGCTCAGTGCACGCAAGAGCGACGGCACCGAGACCGCGCGCGGTATCGCCGAACTGGAGGTCGGATAATGGGCCGTCCGGCGCAGCGGGTACTTGTCGCGGGCGGCGCGATCGGCCGGTTCGGCCGCTTCGTCGATCAGCCGCTGACGGCGATCGCTACGCCGGTGGTGCGCGATGCCTTGGCGACGGTCGGTCTGACGACAAAGGATATTGAAGCGGCGTTTGTCGGCAATGCGTTCGGCGGTGCGCTCGCCGGGCAGGAGTCGATTCTGGCGCAGGTGCTGCTGGCGCCCGCGGGTCTCGCCCGCATCCCGATGCGCACCGTGAAGAATGCCTGCTCCAGCGGCTCCGATGCGGTGCATCTCGCCTGGAGCGCCATCGCCTACGGACAATATGACTGCGTGCTGGTGCTCGGCGCGGAGAAGCTGACCCACGGCGACAAGGCGCGCTCGTTCGCGGCGCTAGCGTCGGCCACTGATCATCCGCCGCAGAGCGGCGGCCGCTCGGTGTTCATGGACGTCAATGCCGAGCGCGCCAACACATACATGGCGCGCTACGGCGCGACGCCGATGCATTTCGCCAAGGTTGCTGTGAAGAATCGCGCTCATGCCGGGCTCAATGAACGCGCTGCCGAGCGCGCGCCGCTCACCGTCGAGGGCGTGCTGGCGGACAAGGTGGTGATCGCACCGCTCACCCGCGCCATGTGCGGCGGCATGGTCGACGGCGCGGCTTGCGTCATTCTCGTGAGCGAAGACTTCGCCCGCCGTCGCGGCTTGACCGGAAGCGTCGTCGCCGCGTCGAGCGTTGTCTCCGGCGTGCCGGAAGGTGACGCCGAAGGTAATGCCACGCACCGTGCTGCGCAGGCGGCCTATGAATCGGCTGGCATTGCACCGTCCGATGTGTCGATCGCGGAAGTGCACGATCCGAGCGCGCCGCAGGAACTGTTCGACATCGAGGATCTGATGCTGTGCCCGCGCGGTGGCGCCATCGCGCTGGTGGACGAGGGCGCGACCAGCCTCGGCGGGCGCATCCCGGTGAATGTCAGCGGCGGGCTCACCAGCCGCGGCCATCCGGTCGGCGCCACCGGCGTCGCGCAAATCCTCGAAATCCACGAGCAGCTCGCGGGCCGTGCTGGTGCGGCGCAGGTCGCCGGCGCCAAGGTCGGGCTCGCGCAGATGGCGGGCGGATTGCTCGGTCGCGATTCCGCGTTCGCCACGGTTCATCTGTTGACGGTGTGAGGTCTGCCATCATGTCCTATCCGATCCAGAAGCACTACGACCTGTTCGTTGGCAACGAATGGCGCGCCTCGTCCTCGAACCGGACGATGGATTGCATCAGTCCGATCACCGGCGAGGTGCTGTGCACGGTGCCGGATGTCAGTGAGCGAGACGTGGTCGAGGCGGTGATCGTCGCCAAGGCGGCGTGGCCGGCCTGGTCGCGCGCCGGCTCGCGCAAGCGCTCATCGGCGATGCTGAAACTCGCTGATCGGCTGGTGAAGGACGCGGACCGCTTCGCCTGGCTCGAAACCAGCGACACCGGCAAGCCATGGCGCGAGAGCTATGCCAACGTCATGACCGCTGCCGACAGGCTGCGCTATTACGCCGGCGTCTGCCGCGCGCTGGAGGCAAGCACGTTCTCGCCCGGCGGCGACATCATGAGCTATGACATCCGCGAGCCGCTCGGCGTGATCGGCATTATCGGGGCGTGGAATTTCCCGATCAACATGTTCCTCGGTAAGATCGCGCCGGCGATCGCCACCGGCAACGCCGTGATCTATAAACCGGCCGAGCCGACGCCGATCACCACGCTGGAAATGTGCAAGCTGATCGCCGAGTGCCTGCCACCTGGCATCGTCAATGTGCTGACCGGCTACGGCGCGACGGCAGGTGCCGCCATCGTCTCGCATCCGGACATCCGCAAGATTTCCGTTACCGGCTCGGTCGAGACCGGGAAAAGGGTGATGGCCGCTGCCGCGCCGTCGACCAAGCAGCTCACCCTCGAACTTGGCGGCAAGAACGCGCAGATCGTGTTCGATGACGCCGATCTCGATCGCGCGGCGCAGGGCATCATGCTTGGTGCTTTCATGAACCAGGGCCAGGTCTGCACTGCCGGCTCGCGCGTGCTGGTGCATCATTCGGTCGCCAAGAAATTGCAACAGAAGGTCGTCGATCTCATTCCACAGCTCAGGATCGGCGATCCGTTCGACAAGGCCACCACCATGGGCACTATGGTGTACGAGGATCATCTTAACGAGGTGCTGCGCTATATCGAGATCGGCAAGGGCGAGGGCGCGAAGCTGATCGCCGGCGGCGGCCGGCTTGCGGTGAAGGATTATCCGAAGGCTTTGTTCATGCAGCCGACGGTGTTCGCCGATGCCGAGCCGGACATGGTGGTCGCGAGCCAGGAAATCTTCGGCCCGGTGCTGACGTTCCAGACCTGGTCCGACGAATACGCGATGATGCAGACCGCGAACCTGCTCGACTACGGGCTCGCCGCCGGCATCTGGACCGAAAACCTCGGCCGCGCGCATCGCACCGCACGTGACATCCAGGCAGGTCGCGTCTGGATCAACTGCTACAACCTGTTTCCGTCGGGCGCCGCGTTCGGCGGCACCAAGGCGAGCGGCTACGGACGCGAGGACGCGTTCGAGACCATGTACGCCTTCACCCAGGTCAAGAATGTCGTCGCGGATCTCTCCGAGAAGCCGCGCAGTTTCTATCAGTAATCCAGCCCGGAGCACGCCATGATCCAGCTCAACCCCAACCAGACCGGTCTCGGCAATGTCACCCCGACCGCGTTCTTCGATCAGGACGAGGAATTCAAGAAGCTGCAGCTCAATATCATCGCCATCCATGTGGTGAGCGAGGAGTTCGGCGCGGATTCGTTCGAGCGCAGCATCCTGAAAGCTCCCACCGCCGACCTGAAGATGCGGATGGCAAAGACGGTGATGGAAGAATACGGCCATCATCTGCGCTTCCGAAAACTCCTAGAAGATCTCAACCTCGATTGGGAAGAGGTGGTCAAGGACAAGGCGCATCTCTCGACCTTCGACGTGCCGATCGATAGCTGGGCCGATCAGATGGTGTTCCTCGCGCTGGTCGATCGCGCGGCTGCGCACCAGTTCCGCCACTTCATCAAGTCGCCCTATGAACCGTTCCGGCAAGCGTGTCAGGACACGCTGAACGAGGAATACGGCCATGTCGGCCTCGGCATGGATGGCGTGAAGGCCCTGTTGCGGACGCCGGATGGCAAGGCCGAAGTGGCGGCAGCGGTGATGAAGTGGCTGCCGGTCGGCCTCGCTTCGTTCGGCGGCGAGAAGTCGCGCAGCAACGAGCGCTATCGCCACTGGGGCTTCAAGTCCGACACCAATGAAGGCATGCGCGACACCTATTATCAGCAGGTGCGCGCTTTCATTACCAAGGACTGGGGCGTGCCGCTGCCGGAAAGCTGCGCCGACTTCATCGCGTCGATCGGCGGCGACCTTTCGGATCGCGCGATCTACGCCGGCTGACGGAAGGCTCGTTTCTCATGGCGGCATCCGGTTGCAAGGTGAGGCTTCAGCCGTCCAGCAGCGAACTCACCTGTCGCGGTGACCAGACGTTGCTCGATGCCTGCATCCAGATCGGCCTGCCGGTGCCGTACAACTGCCGCTCCGGCGAGTGTGGCGAGTGCATGGCGAAGCTCGTCAATGGCGACGTGCAGGAATTGCCCGGCGCCGATCCGGCGATTTTCACAGACACGCATCGCGCGCAGGGCAACATCCTCACCTGCATGTGCTTTCCGCTCAGTGACATCGTGCTCGATCTGCCGCTGCTGGAGAGTGAAACCAGTTCGATCCGGCCGGCGACATTCAACACGCTGGTACAGAACGTCGAACGGCTGACGCCGACCATCATCGGTGTCGCCGTCGAGACGCCGTGGCCGGTGGAGTTTCATGCCGGACAGTGTTTCGAGTGGGTGGTACCGGGCGTCACGCCGAACCGTACCTATTCGGCGGCGAACCGGCCGGGCACTGACACGATTACTTTTCATGTGCGGGTCTATCCCGGCGGCAAGATCGGCGATTTCGTCCAGAGCCTGTCGCCGGGCGGCATGTTGGAATTGCTCGGCCCGTTCGGCCATTTTGGTTTTTCCGGCAACGACTGGCGGCCGGCGGTCTGTGTCGCCGGTGGGACCGGACTGGCGCCGATGATGTCACTGCTCGACAGGGCTTTTGCCGCGCGCGACAAGCGGCCGATCCATCTGCTCTATGGTGCCCGCACGCAGGACGAACTCTACTGTCTCGACGTGTTGCAAGGCTGGGCGAAACAGCACGCCAATTTCACCTTCACGCCGGTGCTCTCCGACGAACCGGCGCAGTCCGGCTGGTCCGGATCGCGCGGCTTGGTGGCCGATGTGATGGCCGATCATCTCGGCGATGTGTTCGGCCTCGAAGCTTATATCTGCGGGCCGCCGCCGATGATCGACGCGGCGGTGACGCGCTTGCAGGACGCCGGCGTGCTGGACGCGGATATCCGCACCGACCGGTTCGTGCAGGCGAAGACGTGAGCGGCTTCCGCCATGTTGCCTGATGCGCCGCAGTGGTTCCTGACGCGGCATCCGCTTGCTCTTCAATTTTTTACGATATCGTAAAAATATCTTGACTCCAGACGCTGCTGTTTGGAGACTGGAACGACAATAAAAATGCGCCACGAATGCTGCCGGATATCGACAGTGATGATGGCGCGCCGTTCCGGGAGGCGACCCATGCCGTTGGACCCGTCCGTTGCGCCGATCCGTCTTGCCGAACCGACGCCGACCATCGAACGGCGTGCCAATGGCGAGATCGTCATCGGCAATGCCGCCTCGCTGGCCGCTTATCCGGCGCAACTGAGTGACCATTTGCGCCGCTGGGCGAAGGAAGCGCCGGATCGCACCTTCCTCGCCGAGCGTGATCAGGCTGGAGACTGGCGCCGCCTGAGTTACGCCGATGCTGTAACGCTGATCGACCGCGTGTCGCAGGCGCTGCTGGAGCGTGGGCATGGCGCCGAGCGCCCGGTCGCCGCGCTGTCCGACAATTCCATCAACATGGCGCTGTTGAAGTTCGGCGCGATGCAGGTCGGCATTCCATTCATGCCGATCTCGCCCGCCTATTCGCTGATGTCGGAGAACTTCGCCAAGCTGAAATACATTGCCGAAGCGTTCAAGCCGAGCCTGATCTATGTCTCGGCGCTGAAGCCATTTGCGCGGGCGCTAGCGGCAATGCCACGCGGTGGCGTGACGCTGCTGGCGGACGCGGCTGATACCGATTTTCCCGATGCGTTGACCTTCGCCGATCTGTTGGCGAGCGCGCCGGACGATCGCGTCGCGCGGCACTATCGCACCGTTGGTCCGGACAGCATCGCGAAAATCCTGCTGACCTCGGGTTCGACCGGCATGCCGAAGGGCGTCATCAACACCCAGCGGATGATGGGCGCGAACGGGGCCGGGATCGATCAGGCGTGGCCGTTCCTCGCCGAGCGGCCGCCGGTGATCGTCGACTGGCTGCCGTGGAACCATACCTTTGGCACCAACTTCAATCTCAACCAGATCCTGCGCAACGGCGGCACCATGTATATCGACGCCGGCAAGCCGGCGCCGGGCAAGCTCGACATCACGCTCGCCAACCTGCGTGCGGTCAGGCCGACGCTGCTGTTCAACGTGCCGCGCGGCTTCGACATGGTGATCCCGGCGCTGGAGGCGGATGACGATTTCGCCCGTCATGTGTTCGGCGATCTCGACGTCATCTTCTATGCCGGCGCGGCACTGCCGCCGCATCTGTGGACGCGGCTCGATGCGCTCGCGGTGAAGCATCGCGGTGCGCGGCTGCCGATCCTGTCGTCGCTCGGCTCGACCGAGACGGCGCCGGTGGCGAGTTTCTGTCACTGGCATGCGCAGGACATCGGCGGCGTCGGCCTGCCAGTGCCGGGCACCAGCATCAAGCTGGTGCCGGACGGCGGCAAGCTGGAGATGCGGGTGAAGGGCGAAAACGTCACGCCCGGTTATTACGGCCGGCCCGACCTCACGCAGGATGCGTTCGACGAAGAAGGCTATTTCAAGCTCGGCGATGCCGTGACCTTCGTCGATCCGGCACAGTTGACGCGCGGTCTGCGGTTCGACGGCCGCGTGTCTGAGAACTTCAAGCTGTCGAGCGGTACCTGGGTCGCGGTCGGCGATCTGCGCGTGTCGGCGGTCAGCGCCGCTGCGCCGATGATTCAGGATGCGGTGGTGACGGGTCATAACCGCAGTGAGGTCGGCCTTCTGGTGTTTCCCAATGTCGCCGGCTGCCAGAGTGTGTGCGGCGGAACGCTGTCGCCGCAGGAACTCATCGCGCATCCGGCGTTGCATGCGAAACTCGGCGAGGCGTTGTCCGCGTTCAACCGCGCCAATCCCGGCAGCAGCCGGAGCATCGCCCGCGTACTGCTGATGACCGAACCGCCGTCGATCGACGGCAACGAGATTACCGACAAGGGCTACATCAACCAGCGCGCGGTGCTGGAACGTCGCGCCGCGCTGATCGAACGGCTCTATGACGCGGCGCCGTCACCGGATGTGCTGGTGGTTGCGGCGGATGCCGCGCCGCCGATCGCCGCATCGGCCTGATCCTTTTTCACAACTGTCATCGTCAAAGGGAGGAGTCTGTGATGCTGTCCGGAATTCTGCGCGCGGCCGCTGTCTCGGCTGCTGTCTTGGTCGTCATCGGTGGTGCGACCAGCGCCATCGCTGCCGACAAGCCGATCAAGATCGGCGTGCTCAACGACGCCTCCGGCGTCTATGCCGATTTCCAGGGTGTCGGCTCTGTCGTCGCCGCGCGGATGGCGGCGGAAGATTTCGGGCCGATCAACGGCCGGCCGGTCGAGATCGTCGCAGGTGACCATCTCAACAAGGTTGACGTTGGTACCACCATGGCGCGCAAATGGCTGGACGTGGATGGCGTCGACGCCATCGCCGATGTGCCGAATTCCGGCATCGCGCTGTCGGTGAGCGAGATCGTGCGCGCCGCCAACAAGACGTTCCTGATTTCCGGCGGCGTCTCCACCGATCTCACCGGCGCCAAATGCACGCCGAACAATGTCCACTGGACGTTCGACAACTATGCGCTGGCCTACAGTCTCGTGCGGTCGGTGATCAATTCCGGCGGCGATAGCTGGTTCTTCCTGACCAGCGATTATGCGTTCGGCCATGATCTCGAACGCGCGGCCTCGGGACTGGTGAAGGCCAATGGCGGCACGGTGGCGGGCGCGGTCCGGCATCCGCTCAACACGTCAGATTTCTCCTCGTTCCTGCTGCAGGCCCAAAGCTCGAAGGCGAAGATCGTCGCGCTCGCCAATGCCGGCGGCGACACGACCAATGCGATCAAGCAGGCGGCAGAGTTCGGTTTGACCAAGAGCGGGCAGAAGCTCGCCGGCCTCGTGTTCATCATCAACAATGCTCATGCGCTCGGCCTGCCGGCGGCGCAGGGGCTGCTGGCGGTCAGCCCGTTCTATTGGAATCAATCGCCGGAGGCACGGGCCTGGTCGCTGCGGTTCCAGAAACTGCATCCAAAGAAGAACATGCCGAATGAGATGCAGGCCGGCGTCTATGCCGCGGTTTTGCACTATCTCAAGGCGGTGAAGGCGCTGAATGGTGACACGGCGGGCGACAAGGTCGTCGCCAAGATGAAGGAGATGAAGACCAATGATCCGCTGTTCGGGCAGGGCACGATCCGTGTCGACGGTCGCAAGATGCATCCGATGCATCTGTTTGAGGTCAAGACGCCTTCGGAATCGAAGGAGCCGTGGGACTACTACAAATTGGTCAGCACGCTGCCGGCCGAGCAGGCATTCCGTCCGCTCGACAAGGGTGGCTGCCCGTTGGTCAAGGCCAACTGAGTCGGACGGCGGCCAACTGGTCAGCACGAGATCGATCGGTTAGGGTTCTTGCGCCGCTCGCCCGCGCCTGTTTGCGCGGGCGATGCGCAAGGGATCGGACATGACGACGCGCGACCAGACCATCAAAGTCAAGAAATCCACCTTGCGGCGCGAGGCCATTCTCCAGAATGCGCTGGAGATTTTCGACCGGCAGGGCTTCGCCAACACATCGCTCGACGACATCGCCAAGGAAACCGGCGTGAAGCGCGAGGCGATCTATTATTATTTCGGCAACCGCGCCGAGATCTTGCTGCACATTATCCGTCCGCAGAGCGAATCGCTGGTTGAAGGTCTGCGCAAGGTCCTGGCCTCAAAGGCGAGTTTTCACGACAAGCTCTATCAGGCGGTGGAGAATCATCTCGAACGATTTGATCGCAAGTGCCTGGAGATGACCGTCGCGCTGCGCGAGGTTTATCTCGACGATGCGCGCGACGTTCGCCGCGAGATGGACAAGATCTGGCGCAGCTACGAGACGATGTGGACGACTTTGATCGAAGAGGGGCAGGAGAAAGGCGAATTCACTCGCTGCGGCGACCCGAAAATGGTGGCGTTCGGCATTCTCGGCATGTGCAACTGGCTGGCGCGATGGTACGACCCGAAAAAATCGACGCCGATCAGCGAGCTGATTGATACCTACTTCCAGCTTATCGCCTATGGGCTGGTCGCGCCCGGCGCGCGGCGCAAAACTGTGGTGACAAAGACTCCGGCAAAGCGTGTGGCCCGTGCAGCGGAGAAACCGCGCGGCAAGCCGCCAGTCGTGTGATCTGCTCCGTTAGTCGGCGAGCTGGCGCAGCCGGAAGCGCTGGATCTTGCCGGTGCTGGTCTTCGGCAATTCCTCGACGAACACGAACCAGCGTGGGCATTTGAAATGTGCGAGGGTGGCGCGCACATGGGTCCGGAGCGCCTCCGCCATCGCAGCGGCATCGCCGCCAGCGTTGCGCAGCACCACATAGGCTTTCGGTTTGACCATGCCTTCCTCATCAGGGAAGCCGATCACCGCGCATTCCAGCACGCTGTCGTGGCGCGCGATCGCCGACTCCACCTCGGCCGGTGAGACCCAGATGCCGCCGACACGCAGCATGTCGTCAGAGCGGCCGACCAGGAAGTAGTTGCCGTCGGCGTCACACGACATCTTGTCGCCGGTGAGCACGCCGCCTTTGCCCATGACCTCGGCTGTTTTCTCGGGCTTGTTCCAGTATTGCGTGGCGGCCGTCGGTCCGTAGACATGCAGATTGCCGATCTCGCCGGTCGGCACGCGCTGGCCGGCGTCATCCAGCAATTCGGCACGATAGCCGTTAACCAGCCGGCCGCAGCTCCCCGGCACGGCGGCGTCGAGCCGGTTGAGCATGAACATGTGCGTCATCTCGGTGGTGCCGACGCCATCGAGGATCTGCACGTCGGCGAACTTGCGCCAGCGCTCCATCAGCACCGCCGGCAGCACCTCGCCGCCACTGATGCAGTAGCGAAGCCGCCGGCAAGCGGCGCGCACCCGTTCGGCACCGATCTTGTCCTCGGCGATGCGTAGCAACGCCGCGAACAGGGTCGGCACACCGATGACGATGGTGGGTTCGTGCGCCAGCCACTGCTCCCAGACGATGTCGGGTGAGATCGGTTTCGGGTTGGTGATGTTCTGCGCGCCCATGCGCAGCGGGAAATAGACCTGTGCGCCGAGGCCGAACGCGAAATACATCTTTGGTGGCGACAGGATCACGTCGTTCTCGGTCATCCCCATGGTGGCTGCGCCGAATAATTCGCTGGCCCAGTAGATGTGATTGCCGGTGTGGACGACGCCCTTGGGGCTGCCGGTCGAGCCGGAGCTATAGAGCCAGAACGCCATGTCGTCCGGGTCGGTCGGATGCGCCGGACAATCTGCGGAAAGGGAGGCGATTTCGTTGTCGAGGAACGGCAGACCGTCGACAGGCTGACCAGTGGCGATGATGTGCTTGAGCGCCGGCAGGTCAGCGCGGATTGACTTGATGACCGGAGCCAGCGAATGGTCGACGATCACCGCGACGCAGGCACTGTCACGGATGTAATAGGCATAATCGTCGGGCTTGAGGTAGCTGTTGATCGGCAGCGCGATCGCCCCCATGCGCATGGCACCGAGAAATAATGCGGGAAAATCGGCGCCATCGAGCACGCTGAACAGCACGCGTTCGCCCGGCCGCACGCCGAGTGCTTTCAAATAGTTGGCGACTTGCCCGGCGCGGTCAGCGATCGCGCGGAAACTCCAGTTGCGCTCCGGCGTGACGAGATAAGTCCGCTCGCCCTGACGCAGGGAATGTTCGAACAAATAGTCAGTGACATTGCCCATGAGCCCGGTCCGGGCTTGCAACTGGGTCGCGGCTGGCATCGAAGCATCCTCCCGATCATTGCCGGTTCGAGCCGGCCTCGGTTCTTGATTATTTTTACAATACTGTAAAATTTACTCTGTTGTAAATCGAAATCCGGTTTGCCTGAGCCGGGGCGGCCGGGCACAAGGCGGCAAAGCAGACTCAAGGAGAAAAGAGTGATGCCAGCAGCAGTTGCACCGTCGCCGGTTCCGTTCGCGGTCGGCGACGAGGTGCGGGCCACAGTCTATTTCGACGCGGAGGGGATCCGGCAGTTCGCGACGCTCGCGGGCGACACCAACCCCTTGCATCACGACGAGGCGGTGGCGCGACATTCACGCTTCGGCGGCCTGATCGCCAGCGCGACGCAGACCACCTCGCTGATGCTGGGCCGGCTGGCGCAGTTCGTCTGCGCGCGGGCGACCGTGGTCGGGCTCGGCTACGCGGTGAAGTTGCGCCGCGCGGTGCCGGCCGGCGCGACCGGCGAGATCGTCTGGCGGGCCATCTCGATTGAGCCGAAGCCGTCGCTCGGCGGCGACATCGTGCAGTTTGCGGGTGAACTACGGGTCAACGGGCAGGCCGCTGTGACCGCGACTTGCGACAATCTCGTGTTGGGCCCACCGATTGGGGAGCCATAGGTTGATCGAAGGTGGAATATTCCGGCAGCATGGTCCAACAAAACGCATGAGGACGGTGATGACAGACCTCGTCGCCTCACGTGGATGTAAATCCGGCTATGATGCATTACGCTGCGGCTGGATTAGCGTTGGTTCAATTGAGGCGATGGCCGGGCCAAGCGAAAGACTCCAATGATATTCTCACCATACGCGCGCGTCGGTCGGGATTTGCCAGCTGTTCTGTTGATGCTGAGTGTCTTTGTGCTGCCAGGAGGAGCGCGGGCACAGACCACGACACCGCAGGAATGGATCGAGATCGGTACCAGAGCGCACGGTGGTTTCGGTGCGCTGATTCCGATCGGCATCCGGATCGGTCTCGATGCCCTGCAACGGTTGAAGACATCGCCGCGTGGCGTGATCGTCCGCTATCGCTCCGGCGAAACGGCACCGTGTCCCTGCGTTGCCGACGGCATCATGGTGGCGACACAGGCCAGTCCGGGGCAAGGCACGCTGAAGGTTCTCGACGAGAAAGCCGGGCAAGGTCTGCTGCTCGACGTTGAGATTGAGGACCGTAAAACCGGCGCGACGTTGCGCTACCGCGTCGCGAGCCGCTGGCTGCCGCAGGTCGTTACCTGGAACAAGACGCTCGATCCGCTCGGCCGGTATCAGGCGGTGATGGCAGCGGACGCGCTGTTTGAGGTCGCCGGACCCTGACTGCTGATATTTTGGGCGGCCCCGCATCGCCTGATGATAATTTAGGCGGATGTGCTGCCCTTGAATTGGCTTTCGTGACTCGCATCCGAACAACGCTAGCTTTTTCAGTTGTTTAGGGCTTCGCCCGCGACTGGCACGCGCCTTGCGAACCTGAAGTTGCGGCCAGCCCCGGGTGACTCCAGCGGGGTTTCTGCGCCGCCAACGCAGGGGTGTTTCATGTTCAGCTTCATACGGACTGCCGCGAGCGGGCCTTTGGCGCGTCGCCTGATGGGCGCCACCGCCGGTCTCGCGCTTTCGCTGTCGGCGATTTCCGGCGCCAGCGCTCAGGACACGATCAAGGTCGGTATCCTGCACTCCCTTTCCGGCACCATGGCGATCAGCGAGACGACGCTGAAAGACGTGATGCTGATGCTGATCGACGAGCAGAACAAGAAGGGCGGCCTGCTCGGCAAGAAGCTCGAAGCGGTGGTGGTCGATCCCGCCTCCAACTGGCCGCTGTTCGCCGAGAAGGCGCGCGAGCTGATTTCCAAGGACAAGGTGTCGGTGGTGTTCGGCTGCTGGACCTCGGTGTCGCGCAAGTCGGTGCTGCCGGTGTTCAAGGAACTCGACTCGATCCTGTTCTATCCGGTGCAATACGAGGGCGAGGAGAGCGAGCGCAATGTGTTCTACACGGGCGCGGCGCCGAACCAGCAGGCAATCCCCGCCGTCGATTATCTGATGTCGAAGGACGGCGGCTCGGTGAAGCGCTGGGTGCTCGCCGGCACCGACTACGTCTATCCGCGCACCACCAACAAGATCCTTGAAGCCTATCTGAAGGCGAAAGGCGTCAAGGAAGAAGACATCATGATCAACTACACGCCGTTCGGCCATTCGGACTGGCAGACGATCGTGTCGGACATCAAGAAGTTCGGCTCGGCCGGCAAGAAGACGGCGGTGGTCTCCACCATCAACGGCGACGCCAACGTGCCGTTCTACAAGGAGCTTGCCAACCAGGGCCTGAAGGCCACGGATATTCCGGTGGTGGCGTTCTCGGTCGGTGAGGAAGAACTCGCCGGCCTCGACACCAAGCCGCTGGTCGGCCATCTCGCCGCCTGGAACTACTTCGAGTCGATCAAGAACCCGGCCAATGCCGCGTTCATCAAGTCGTGGAAGGAGTTCACCAAGAACCCGAAGCGCACCACCAATGACCCGATGGAAGCGCATTACATCGGCTTCAACATGTGGGTGAAGGCGGTGGAGAAGGCGAAGTCGGTCGAGCCCGACAAGGTGATCGCCGCGCTGCCGGGCATCGAGACGCCGAACCTCACCGGCGGCACCTCGAAGATGCTGGCCAACCATCACATCACCAAGCCGGTGTTCGTCGGCGAAATCCGCGGTGACGGCCAGTTCGACGTGGTGTGGAAGAGCAAGGGTCTCGTGTCCGGCGATGCCTGGTCGGATTTCCTGCCCGGCTCCAAGGATCTCGAAGCCGACTGGGTGACGCTCAAGTGCGGCAACTACAACAAGGTCGCCAAGAAATGCGGTGGCCAGGCCTCATGACGTCCTGATGGCCTTGCGGGAGGCGGCGATGCCGCCTCCCGACTTTCTCCTTCGATATTTCAGAAAAGTCCTTGCCGGGGCTTGTGCGATGATCTGCACGCGGTTAACGCTCACGCGGTGGCTATTCGGTTTGTTGGCGGCTTATGTCGCCGCTGCCGCGCTCCTCATTGCGATGCCTCATGCTCGGGCGCAAAGCCTCGATGCGGCGCTCGCACACTTCACCGAAGATTCATTCGACGACACCGATCAAGGCATTCAGGCCGTGGTGGCGAGCGGCAGTCCGCGTGCGTCCGCGATCATTCAGGCGCTGTCGGACGGGCGGCTCGCATACGATGGAGATAAGAAGAAGATCTACATCAAGACCGATGCCCAGGTGCTCGATGCCGAAACCGGCCAGCCGGTGACGCCGGCGCCCGACAATCTCGACACGGTTCGGCTTAACAACCGCTTGCGCCAGGCGGTCGCCGCAGCGCTCGGCGGGTTGACGTTGATGTCGCCGGATCGCGCCGCGCGTCTGAGCGCGGCGCAAGCGGTGTTCAAGTCGCGTGACGAGAAGGTGCTGCCGGTCGTGGAGGCAGCGCTGGCCAAGGAGGCAGACGCCGGGATCAAAACCATTCTCGCGCAGACACGGGCGGCGATCCTGCTCGGCTCGGACGAGGCGACCGAACCGCAGAAAGTCGAGGCCGTTGCCGCGATCGCCGCGCGCGGCGATCAGGACGCGCTGCGTATTCTGAACGATATTTCCGCCGATGCGCCGCCGGCGGTCACGAAAGCGGCGCAGAGCGCGATCAAGTCGATCCAGAATCAACTGGCGCTCTGGAGCGCGGTGCAGAACGCCTGGTATGGGCTCTCGCTCGGCTCGGTGCTGCTGCTCGCCGCGATCGGGCTCGCCATCACCTTCGGCGTGATGGGCGTCATCAACATGGCGCACGGCGAGATGGTGATGATCGGCGCTTATGTCACCTTCGCGGTGCAGGAGATGATCCGTGCCTACAATCCCGGCCTGTTCGATTATTCGCTCGCCATCGCGCTGCCGCTGGCATTTCTCGTCTCGGCGCTGGTCGGCATCCTGATCGAGCGCACGGTGATCCGCTTCCTCTATGGCCGGCCGCTGGAAACGCTGCTCGCCACCTGGGGCATCTCGCTCATTCTCCAGCAGGCGGTGCGCAGCCTGTTCGGCCCGACCAATCGCGAGGTCGGAAACCCGTCGTGGATGAGCGGCGCGTTCGAACTCGGCGGCATCACCATCACCTATAACCGCTTGTGGATCGTCGTTTTCACGATTGCGGTGTTCGTCGCGCTGCTCGGCATGCTGCGCTTCACGCGGCTCGGCCTTGAAGTACGCGCGGTGACGCAGAATCGCGCCATGGCGGCGTCCATGGGCATCCGCACGGCGCGGATCGACGCGCTGACCTTCGGTCTCGGCTCGGGCATTGCCGGCATCGCCGGCGTGGCGCTGTCGCAAATCGACAATGTCAGTCCCAATCTCGGGCAAGGTTACATCATCGACAGCTTCATGGTGGTGGTGTTCGGTGGTGTCGGCAATCTGTGGGGCACGCTGGTCGGCGCACTGACGCTCGGCATCGCCAACAAATTTCTTGAGCCTTATGCCGGCGCCGTCCTCGCCAAGATCGCCATTCTTGTTTTCATTATCTTGTTCATCCAGAAGAAGCCTCGCGGCATGTTCGCGCTCAAGGGCCGGGCGGTGGAGGCATGATCACCGCCGCCTTCGTCCGTTCGCTCGATCGGGGCGGCATGATCTTTCTGATCGTGCTGGCGGCGTTCGCGTTCGCCGTTCCGTTCTTCAATCTGGCGTTTCCACCCGGATCGCCGCTGCATCTGCCGACCTATCTCGTCGCGCTGTTCGGCAAATATGTCTGTTATGCGCTGCTCGCACTCTCCATCGACTTGGTCTGGGGCTATTGCGGCATCCTCTCGCTCGGCCACGGAGCGTTCTTCGCGCTCGGCGGTTACGCCATGGGCATGTATCTGATGCGCCAGATCGGCGCGCGCGGCGTCTATGCCAACCCGGTGCTGCCGGATTTCATGGTGTTCCTGAACTGGAAGGAATTGCCGTTCTTCTGGTACGGCTTCCAGTCGTTTCCCTATGCGTTGCTGATGATCGTGCTGGTGCCGGGGGTGCTCGCCTTCGTGTTCGGCTGGTTTGCCTTCCGTAGCCGCGTCACCGGCGTCTATCTCTCGATCATCACGCAGGCGATGACCTATGCGCTGCTGCTGGCGTTCTTCCGCAACGATTTCGGTTTCGGCGGCAACAACGGCCTGACCGACTTCAAGGATATCCTCGGCTTCAACGTGCAGGCGCAGGGAACGCGCGCGGCGCTGTTTGTCCTGTCCTGCGTCGCGCTCGCGGCCGGTTTCCTGCTGTGCCGTGCCATCGTCTCCTCGAAATTCGGCAAGGTGCTGGTGGCGATCCGCGATGCGGAAAGCCGCACGCGCTTCCTCGGCTATCGGGTCGAGAACTACAAGCTGTTCGTCTGGACGTTCTCGGCCTGCATGGCGGGGGTCGCCGGCGCGCTTTATGTGCCGCAGGTCGGCATCATCAATCCGAGCGAATTCGCCCCGGCCAATTCGATCGAGGCGGTGATCTGGGTCGCGGTCGGCGGGCGCGGCACGCTCACCGGCGCGGTGCTCGGCGCGTTCCTGGTCAATTACGCCAAGACCTTCTTCACCAGCGGCATGTTGGCGCCATACTGGCTGTTCGTGCTCGGCGCGCTGTTCGTTGGCACGACGCTGCTGCTGCCGCGTGGTATCGTCGGCACGCTTTCGCATTGGCGCATCGCGCGCACCGAACGAAAAACCGCTGCGGCAGCCGAAGATAGCGTGGCTTGGGCCGTGCCACGGGCTGCGGAGTAGCGCGATGGCCCCGAAAACAACATCCGCGATGCTCTATCTCGATGGCGTCAACGTCGCCTTCGACGGATTCCGCGCCATCAACGATCTCGCGCTGATCATCGAGCCGGGCGAGATGCGCGCCATCATCGGCCCGAACGGCGCAGGCAAGACGACGATGATGGATATCATCACCGGCAAGACACGGCCGGATTCCGGCGATGTGTTCTTCGAGCGTGGCCACCACGACCTGACCCAGCTTGATGAGACCGAGATCGCGCAGCTCGGCGTCGGCCGCAAATTCCAGAAGCCGACCGTGTTCGAGATGCACGCGGTGGAGGACAATCTGCTGCTGGCGCTGCGCAGCGACCGCCGTGTCGGCGCGGCGCTGGCTTGGCGCGATAGCGCGGCCCAGCGGGCGCGGATCGGCGGACTGCTCGATATCATCCGCCTTGGTCCGTATCGTCATCGGCAGGCCGGCAGTCTGTCGCACGGCCAGAAGCAGTGGCTGGAGATCGGCATGTTGCTGGCGCAGGAGCCGAAGCTCTTGCTGGTGGACGAGCCGGTGGCCGGCATGACCGACGCGGAAACAATGCAAACGGCCGCGCTGCTGAAAGACATCAACCGCGAAAAGACCGTGATCGTCGTCGAGCACGACATGGCGTTCGTGCGTGAACTCGGCGTGCGCGTCACCTGCCTGCATGAAGGCCATGCCATCGCCGAAGGCACGATCGATCAGGTCTCCGCCAACGAGCGGGTCATCGAAGTCTATCTGGGACGCTAACCGATGCTCAATGTGAACGCTGTCGATCTGCATTACGGCGCGGCGCAGGCGTTGCGCGGCATCTCGCTCGATGCGCAGGCGGGTAAGGTGACCTGCGTGCTCGGCCGCAATGGTGTCGGGAAGTCCAGTCTGCTGCGCGCCGTCACCGGTCGTCACACCGTGACGGGCGGAACGATCACGCTCGACGGCACCGATATCATCCGTCTGTCGCCGGCCGAGCGCGCCCGGCGCGGCGTCGCCTATGTCCCGCAGGGGCGCGAGATTTTCCCACTCCTCACCGTCGAGGAGAATCTCGAAACCGGTTTTTCGCCGCTCAGGCGCGGCGACCGCAGCATCCCCGACGATGTCTATTCGCTGTTCCCGGTGCTGCGCTCGATGCTGCGCCGGCGCGGCGGCGATCTGTCTGGCGGCCAGCAGCAGCAGCTTGCCATCGGTCGCGCGCTGGTGATGCGGCCTAAACTTTTGCTCCTCGACGAGCCGACCGAGGGTATCCAGCCGTCGATCATCAAGGATATCGGCCGGGCGATCGAGTATCTGCGCGGGCTGGGCGATATGGCCATCGTCCTGGTCGAACAGTATCTCGACTTCGCCCGGGAGTTGGGCGACCGGCTGGTGGTGCTGGATCGTGGGGCCGTGGTCTATGCCGCCGATCGTGAGACGGTGGACGACGCGGCCCTGAAACGGGCGCTGGCTATCTGAGCGAAGTCCGGCATACCATCTCATCCCATGCAATCCATACCCGCCGACGACCGGCTGATCTTCGACGCCAATCGTGGTGACGGCCGGGTCGCGTTCAGTGTTGCGGCGCATCGTGGCGTCACCCGCCGGCAGATGGTGAAGGAACGCGGGCCGCTGCGGGTCCGGTTCCCGAATGTCGAAAGCGGGGCGCTGGAGGCCGTGATCGTCAACTCCGCGGGTGGCATCACCGGCGGCGATGCGCTCGCGGTCGAGATCGATGTCGGCCGCGGCGCGCAGCTTGTGGCAGGCACTACGGCTGCCGAGAAAATCTATCGCTCGACCGGAGCCGATGCGTCGTTATCGGTGTCGCTCTCGGTGCAAGCCGCCGGCCGGCTGCATTGGCTGCCGCAGGAAACCATCTTGTTCGACCGGGCACGGCTGGCGCGTCGCATCGATATCGATGTGGCGGAAGGAGCCTCGCTGGTGATGGCGGAATCGCTGGTGTTCGGCCGCGCCGCCATGGGCGAAAGCGTGACCGACGGGCGGGTGGTCGACCGCTGGCGCGTGCGCCATGCCGGTCGTCTGGTATTCGCGGAAAACGTGCGTCTTGAGGGGGCGATTGCGGAACGCCTTGCGCATCCGGCGGTGGCGAAAGGCTGGCACGCGGTGGCGACGCTGTTGATCGTGCCGGGCGATGAGACGGTGGTGACACAGGTGCGCGAGAGCTGCGCGGCATTTCGCGGCGAGGCCGGCATCTCCGCGTGGAATGGGATCGCCGTGGCGCGGTTCTGCGCGCCGGATGGCGCGGCGTTGCGCCACGACATCATGACGATGCTGGCGGCCTTGCGCGTGGCGCTGCCACGGCTGTGGCTACAATGAAGAAGGACGAGGCGAGCCCCCGATGAATCTCACGCCCCGCGAGAAGGACAAATTGCTGATCGCGATGGCCGCCGTGGTGGCGCGGCGGCGGCTGGAGCGCGGCGTCAAGCTCAATCATCCGGAGGCAGTGGCACTGATCACCGACTTCATCATGGAAGGCGCGCGCGACGGCCGGACCGTCGCCGAGTTGATGGAGGCCGGCGCGCAGGTGCTGACCCGCGAGCAGGTGATGGATGGCATCCCCGAGATGATCCATGACATCCAGGCGGAAGCGACATTTCCCGACGGCACCAAGCTGGTGACCGTGCATAATCCAATCCGGTGAGGACCCGTATGAAGAAGGTTGCGGCGACAGGTTTTCTCGTTGTCATGAGTTCGGCCTCGCCGGCACTGGCGCATGTCGGCGCCGGCGACGTGCACAGTTTCGCCAGCGGGATGCTGCATCCTCTGTCGGGCCTCGACCACATGCTGGCGGCTTTCGCCGTCGGCCTGTGGGCGGCGCTGTCCGACGCGCGGCGGCCGCTGGTCTGGCCGATCACCTTCGTGGTGGTGATGGCGCTGGCAACGGTGCTCGGCGCGGGTGGGGTGCCGCTGCCATTTGTCGAACCGGCGATCGCCGGCAGCGTGCTGGCGCTCGGCCTCCTGATCGCACTGTCGGTGCATGCGGGCACATGGGTCGGCGCGGCGCTGATCGCGCTGTTCGCCGTGGTGCACGGCCACGCGCACGGCGCGGAGGGCGGCGCATCGCTGTCTTATCTCTCCGGACTTGTCGTCGCGACGGCGGTGCTGCATGCGGCGGGCCTGGCGTCGGGCCGCGCCGCGCAACTGCTCAATGCCACGCTCGCGGCACGCGCCGTTGGCGGCCTGATCGCTGCCGCCGGCGTCTGGCTGCTGGCGGCGGGGTAGCGCCATGATCCCCGGTGAACTGTTCGTCAAACCCGGCGAGATCGAGCTCAATGTCGGGCGCAAGACAGTGACGCTGACTATCGCCAATACCGGCGATCGGCCGGTGCAGGTCGGCTCGCATTATCATTTCTTCGAAACCAATCCGGCCTTGAAATTCGACCGTAAGAAAGCGCGCGGCATGCGGCTCGACATCGCCGCCGGCACAGCGGTGCGGTTCGAGCCGGGCCAGACCCGCGAGGTGACGCTGGTGGCGCTCGCCGGCAAGCGCACGGTCTACGGCTTTCGCGGCGACGTGATGGGGAAGCTGTAGATGACCGCGCGCATCAAACGCTCCGTCTATGCCGACATGTTCGGCCCGACCACCGGCGACCGCGTGCGGCTCGCCGACACCGACATCATCATCGAGGTGGAAAAGGACTTCACCACCTACGGCGAGGAGGTGAAGTTCGGCGGCGGCAAGGTGATCCGCGACGGCATGGGCCAGTCGCAGGCGACCAACAAGCAGGGCGCAGTCGACACGGTCATCACCAATGCGCTGATCCTCGACCACTGGGGTATCGTCAAGGCCGACATCGGCATCAAGGGCGACCGCATCGCCGCCATCGGCAAGGCCGGCAATCCGGATATCCAGCCCGGCGTCACCATCGTCATCGGCCCCGGCACCGAGGTGATCGCCGGCGAGGGCAAGGTCGTCACCGCCGGCGGGTTCGACACGCATATTCACTTTATCTGCCCGCAACAGATCGAGGAGGCGCTGATGGCCGGCATCACCTCGATGCTCGGCGGCGGCACCGGCCCGGCGCACGGCACCTTCGCGACCACCTGTACGCCCGGACCGTTTCATATCGGCCGGATGATCCAGGCGGCGGATGCGTTCCCAATGAATCTCGGTTTCGCCGGCAAGGGCAATGCCGCGCGCCCGGCCGCACTGGAAGAGATGATCAAGGCCGGCGCCTGCGCGATGAAGCTGCACGAGGACTGGGGCACGACGCCGGCGGCAATCGACAACTGCCTGTCGGTGGCGGACGACTACGACGTGCAGGTAATGATCCACACCGATACGCTGAACGAGTCCGGCTTCGTCGAGGATACGATCAAGGCATTCAAGGGCCGCACCATCCACGCCTTCCACACCGAAGGCGCGGGCGGCGGCCATGCGCCGGACATCATGAAGGTCGCCGGTCTCAAGAACGTGCTGCCGTCGTCGACCAATCCGACGCGGCCGTTCACGCGCAACACCATCGACGAGCATCTGGACATGCTGATGGTGTGTCACCATCTCGATCCGTCGATTGCCGAGGATCTGGCGTTCGCCGAGAGCCGCATCCGGCAGGAGACCATCGCGGCGGAGGATATCCTGCACGACATCGGTGCGCTGTCGATGATGTCGTCGGACTCGCAGGCCATGGGCCGCATCGGCGAGGTGATCATCCGCACCTGGCAGACGGCGGACAAGATGAAGCGCCAGCGCGGCCGGCTCAAGGACGAGAAGGGTGACAACGATAACGTGCGGGCGAAACGCTACATCGCCAAATACACGATCAATCCGGCGATCGCGCACGGCGTATCGAAGCACATCGGTTCGATCGAGAAGGGCAAGCTCGCCGATCTGGTGGTCTGGTCCCCGGCGTTCTTTGGTGTCAAGCCGGACTGCATCGTCAAGGGCGGCACCATCGCTGCCGCCCCCATGGGCGATCCGAATGCATCGATCCCGACGCCGCAGCCGGTGCATTATCGGCCGATGTTTGGTTCGTTCGGCAAGGCGGTGACGGCGTCGTCGCTGGTGTTCGTGTCGAAGGCGGCGGTGAAGGGCCGGCTGCGCGACAAGCTCGGCGTCGAGAAGCAGTTCGTGGCGGTGGAGAACACGCGCGGTGGCATCTCGAAGAAGAGCATGATCCACAACGGCGCGACGCCGAAGATCGACATCGACGCGGAAACCTATGAGGTTCGCGCCGATGGCGAATTGCTGACTTGCGCCCCGGCGGAGACGCTGCCGATGGCGCAACGCTATTTCCTGTTCTGACGTCCGATAGGATCGAGTTGATGCGCGCGACCGCTGTGAAACCCGCCGGCTCCTGGAACGGCGAAGCCGCCGACAGCATCGTGCTGGATTACGACGATCGTCACCGCCGCCGCATGGCGATGACCGGCACGCACGGCACGTCGTTCCTGCTCGATCTGGCAGAGGTGACGTGGCTGCGCTCCGGCGATGCGCTGGCGCTGGAAGACGGGCGGCTGATCGAGGTGGTCGCCGCGCCGGAACCGCTCCTGGAAATCCGCTGCGCCGATCCGCTGCATCTCGCCCGTGTCGCCTGGCATCTCGGCAACCGGCATCTGCCGTCGCAGATCATGCCGAAGGCGATCCGCATCCGCCGCGATCATGTCATCGCCGACATGGCGCGCGGCCTCGGCGCGCAGGTGCGAGAGATCGAGGCGCCGTTCGATCCGGAGGGCGGCGCCTATGCGGAGAGTGCCGGCGGCCACGCCCATGGTCATTCCCATGATCACTCCCATGATCATTCTCATGATCATTCCCATGGCCACGCCCATCACCATCATGACCACGACCACCATCACGATCATCACCACGGACACAGCCATGGCGGGTGACGGGGACTAAGATGGCCGGCGAGAAGAGGCGAGTGCATCAGGCGCCGGCTGCGTTGCCGACCGATCCGCCGTTGTCGGCGGCGGCGCTGTATCGGCTCGCCACCTGGCTGTCGCCGGCGTTTCCGGTCGGCGCCTTCGCTTATTCGAGCGGAATCGAATGGGCGGTGGAGAGCGGCGACATCCGTGATGCCGCGACGCTGCGTGATTGGCTGCGCGTGCTGCTCGCCGAGGGTGCGGGCGCGAGCGACGCGATTTTCTTTGCGCTGGCCTACCGTGCGGTTGCCGCAGCCGATAATACGGCTTTGAAAGATGTCGTCGAGCTCGCGGTCGCGTTTGTTCCAACGCGCGAGCGGCATCTGGAGACAACCACGCAGGGGCAGGCGTTCCTCGCCGCGACGCGGGCGGCGTGGCCGTGCGCGGCGCTCGATCGGTTTGCAACCGTCTGGAGCGGTCCGGTCGCTTATCCCGTGGCGGTGGCGGTCGCCTGTGCCGGTCATGACGTTCCCTTGCCGGCGGCACTCCATGCCTTTCTCGCTGCGCTGACCGCGAACTGGGTGTCGGCCGGCGTGCGGATCATTCCGCTCGGCCAGACCGACAGTCAGCACGTCATCCATGCGCTGGAACCCGATGTGCAAGCCACGGCGCGGCGCGCGCTGAACGCGACGGTGGAGGATCTCGGTGGTGCGGCATTTCGGGCCGACCTCGCCAGCGTCCACCACGAAACCCAATATACGCGGCTGTTCCGCAGTTGATGAAAGGATCGTGATGATGCCCAGTCCCAACGGACCGCTTCGTGTCGGTATCGGCGGGCCGGTCGGCTCCGGCAAGACCGCGCTCATGGATTCACTGTGCAAAAACATGCGCGAGCGCTACGATATCGCCGCCATCACCAACGATATCTATACCAAGTGGGATGCCGAGTTTCTGATGCGCTCCGGCGCCCTCGCCACCGAACGCATCGTCGGTGTCGAGACCGGTGGCTGCCCGCATACCGCGATCCGCGAGGACGCGTCGATGAATCTCGCCGCCGTCGCGGACATGCGCGCGAAGTTTCCGAACCTCGACATGGTGCTGATCGAATCCGGTGGCGACAATCTCGCCGCGACATTTTCACCGGAACTGGCGGACCTGACGATCTATGTGATCGACGTCGCTGCCGGCGACAAGATTCCGTCCAAGGGCGGACCGGGGATCACGCGATCCGATCTCCTCGTCATCAACAAGGTCGATCTCGCACCGCATGTCGGTGCTTCGCTGGAGAAGATGCGGACCGACGCGACGCGTATGCGCGGGCCGCGCCCGTTCGTCATGACCAATCTGCGCGCCGGCGACGGGCTCGATACCATCGTGTCTTTTATCGAGCAGAAGGGCGGGCTTTCGAGCTAGCCGACGGGGTGGTGCCTCGCTGCGCGGCCACGCGATTTTTTCCGGCATTGCACCCGTGCAAAATTGCCGTGCTCGTACGCTATTTTTTTACCGACGTCGTTGCCAGCGGCGATAAAGTCGCGCGGCGTATAAACGCGAAGCGGAGGATATTATGCCGGTCGGCGCGATCCGTTTGTTGGCGGCGATATTTGCCGGAGTTGTCATGAGCCTGTCTGCTGCCCGTTCGGAAACGCTGAATGTGATGGTGTTTCAGGGTGTTCAGAACTGGCCGCTGTTCGCCGCCGATCAGAAGGGCGCATTCGCCAAATACGGCCTGACGGTGAACCAGAAGATTGCGCCGAATTCGGCTGAGCTTCGCGACGGTCTGAAAGAAGGACGTTATCAGGTCGTTCATACGTCGGTGGACAATGCCGTGGCGATGGCGGAGCACGCTGGCGCCGACATCGCTGTAGTGCTCGGTGGCGATAACGGCTGGAACGATCTCTATGTTCAGCCGGGCATCAACAGCTATGCCGATCTGAAGGGCAAGACAGCGATCGTCGATGCGGTCGATACGGCATTCGCGTTTCAGCTTTATCAGATGCTGAAACTCAACGGCGTCGATAAATCGCAGATCACCATCAAGCCGGTGGGCGCGACGCGGTTTCGGCTGCAGGCGATCACTACGGACAAGACCGTCGCGGCCTCGATGCTCAATCTGCCGTTCTCGCTGCAGGCCGCGCAGGCCGGACTCAAGAAACTCGGCACCGCGACCGATGTGATCGGGCCTTACCTCTCGACCACCGGTTTCGTCATGCGATCCTGGGGCGCCGCACACCGTGATTTGCTGGTGCGCTATATCCGCGCCTATCTTGAAGGTCTCGACTGGGTTCTCGATCCGGCGAACAAGGCCGAGGCGGTTGCCATGCTGGCCAAGGGGCTCAACATTTCGCCGGCCATGGCGGAGGCGTCTTACGCGGTCGCGACCGATCCCAAGTCCGGCTTCGCCCGCAAGGCGGCGATGGATCTGGATGGTTTTCGCAACGTGCTGAAGCTGCGCGCCGAGCAGCATGGCGACTGGGGCGGCGTACCGCCGTCGCCGGACAAGTATCTGGATCTGTCGTATTACAACGAGGCGATCCGCGCCCGCTGATGCGAGCGTGTCACTTGACGGCGATATAGCTGGTCGGGATCGCCGTGGTGTATTTCATTTCCTCCATGGCGATCGAGGAACTGATGTCGGAGAATTCCAGCCGGCTGATCATCCGCTGGTAGACGAGATCGTAGGTCTCGATGTCGGGCACGACGATGCGAAGCTGATAGTCGGCTTCGCCGGTCAAGCGCCAGGCTTCGACGATTTCCGGAATATCGGCGATCAGCTTGCGGAACGCCTGCAGCCATTCGACGGCATGGCGCGGCGCCTTGACCGTGGCGAACACCGTCATCGGCACATTGGCCTTGCGCCGGTTGAGCAGGGCGACCCGGCGGGTGATGACGCCATCATCTTCCAGCTTCCGGATGCGCCGCCAGCACGGCGCGGTGCTCATGCCAATCTTCTCGGCGATCGTTGCGACCGAGACTGAGGCATCGGCCTGCAGGATATCGAGGATCTTCCGGTCTGCGGCGTCCATTCGTTGCTCCGGGAACGCGGTTTGCCGTGCTTCGCGGATTCTTGATAAATTATACCTCAAAAATTTCAATATGTGAGAATTTATAGCCAGAAATCGGCAAAACTACCAAATCTTTCCGATAAAATTGCCGGACCAGGGCGATAAATTGCCGGTCAGACGCTGACATCAGGGATAATAAAGCCATGCGCACGATCGGCCTGCTGGGTGGAATGAGCTGGGAGAGCACCGCGGTGTATTATCGCCGGATCAACGAAGAGGTCCGGAACCGCCTCGGCGGCCTGAATTCCGCGGAGGTGCTGATGCGCTCGGTGAATTTCGACGACATCGTCAGTTTGCAGCGCGCCGGGCAGTGGGATCAGGCGGCGCATCTCATGGCGACACTGGCGGGCGATCTCGAACGGTCTGGAGCGGCCTGTATCGTGATCTGCACCAACACCATGCACAAGCTAGCGGACGCCGTGCAGGGGGCGGTCTCCGTGCCGGTTTTGCATATCGCCGATGTCACAGCCGCAGAGGTGATGCGGGCGGGGCTGCGCAGGCCGCTCGTGCTCGCCACCCGCTACACCATGGAACAGGATTTCTACGTCGGGCGCCTGCGCGACAAGTTCAATCTCGATCCGCTGGTGCCCGACGACGACGGGCGGACGGTGGTCCATCAGACGATCTTCGACGAGTTGTGTCAGGGCGTCGTCCGCGATAGCTCACGTCAGCACTTCCGCGATATCATCGCGCGCGGTCGTGCGCAGGGTGCGGATTGCGTGATCCTCGGCTGCACCGAGATCGGATTGCTGATTGGCGAACAGGACACGGACTTGCCGGTTTTCGATTCCACGCTCATTCATGCCGACACGGCGGTTCGCTTCTCGCTGGCGAACGACGATGCGCCGCGCATGAGCGCGGCCTAGAGACGGCATCGCAACCATGAGGGCCATCCAGCCATGACAGTGAGGCGCGTGCCGTCCCTCGCGCATTGGGGTGCGTTTACCGCGCTCGTCGAGGGCGGCCGTGTCATCGGCTGCGAACCCTTCGCCAAGGATCCGGCGCCATCGGCGATGATCGACGCGATCCCGGAGATGGTGCATTCGCCGTTGCGCATCGCCCGGCCGGCGGTGCGCGAGGGCTGGCGTGACGGCAAGCCGCGCACCGGCCATGATCGTTTCCAGGAAGTGTCGTGGGACGAGGCGCTCGATCTCGTCGCCGGCGAACTGACGCGTGTCCGCCGCGAGCACGGCGATACGGCGATCTTCGGCGGTTCCTACGGCTGGTCGTCGGCTGGCCGGCTGCATCACGCGCGCACGCTGGTGCGCCGCTTCCTGTTTCAGGGCGGCGGCTGCGTCGATCAGGCGGGCAATTATAGCTGGGGCGCGGCGCAATTCCTGTTGCCGCACGTGATCGGCACCTATCAGCCGGTCGCCGGCCGGGTCACCGACTGGCCGTCGATCGTGACGAATACCAAGCTGATGGTCGCGTTCGGCGGGCTTGCCCTGAAAAATGGCCAGGTCAGCTCCGGCGGCATGGGCGCGCATGTGCTCGAACACTGGCTGCGGCGGGCCAAGGAGGCGGGCGTCCGCTTCGTCGTCATCAGCCCGCTGAAACTCGACGCGCCGGACTTCCTCGACGCCGAATGGATTCCGATCCGCCCGAACACCGATACCGCGCTGATGCTGGCCATGGCGCATACGCTGGTCAGCGAAGGGCGGCACGACGAGGCGTTTCTGGCGCGATACTGCGTCGGCTTCGATCGTTTCAAAGCCTATCTGCTGGGCGCTGATGACGGCGTGGCGAAAGACCCAGCGTGGGCCGCCGCCATCACCGGTGTGCCGGCCGAGACGATCCGCGCGCTGGCGCGCGATGCTGCCGCGACCACCAGCATGATCACGGTGGCGTGGTCGCTGCAGCGCGCGCATCATGGCGAGCAGCCGTACTGGGCCTCGATCGCGCTGGCGGCGATGCTCGGCGGAATCGGCGAGCCCGGTGCCGGCTTTGCTTTCGGTCACGGGTCGATGAACGGCGTCGGCGTTCCGCGCGTCGACATCCCCGGTCCCGAAGTGTTCATGCCGCCCAATCCGGCCGCGAAAGCCATTCCGGTGGCGCGCATCGCCGACATGCTGCTCAATCCCGGTGCGCCTTATGAATTCAACGGTCGCCGCGACGTCTATCCGGATATCCGGCTGATCTATTGGGCTGGCGGCAATCCGTTCCATCATCATCAGGATCTCAACCGGCTGCGGCAGGGTTGGCAGAAGCCGGACACGGTGATCGTGCACGAAAGCTGGTGGACGCCGACCGCGCGCCACGCCGACATCGTGTTGCCGGCGACGACGACGCTGGAGCGCAACGATGTCGGCGGCTCGTCGCGCGATCCGTTCGTGCTGGCGATGAAGCAGGCGATCCCGCCGGTCGGCGACGCGCGTTCGGATTTCGACATCTTCCATGCGCTCGCCCGGCGTCTCGGCTACGGCGATGTTTTCTCCGAAGGCCGCAGCGAGATGGACTGGTGCCGCGGCATCTACGAACGGGTCGTCGCCGGCGCTGCGCGCAAGAACATCGCGCTGCCGGACTTCGAGACGTTCTGGGAGCAGGGCTCTGTCGAACTGCCGGACCCGGACAAGGACTTCGTCCTGTTCGAGGACTTCCGGCGCGATCCGGCGCTCTATCCGTTGAAAACGCCGTCGGGAAAAATCGAGATCGGCTCCGACACCATCGCCGGGTTCGGTTATGCGGATTGTCTGCCGCATCCGGCCTGGCTGCCGCCGGCGGAATGGCTCGGTGACGCGACCGCGCGCGAGTGGCCGCTGCATCTTGTCACCCACCAGCCGGCCGACCGGCTGCACAGCCAGCTCGATCCGGCCGGCGCGTCGCGCCGCCACAAGGTCAAGGGTCGCGAGATCATCCGTATCAATCCGGACGACGCGGCGCACCGCGGCATCAAGGATGATGACATCGTGCGTGTGTTCAACGCGCGCGGCGCCTGCCTCGCGGCGGCGGTGCTCGATCCGGGTGTGATGCGCAATGTCGCCGTGATGGCGACGGGTGCCTGGTTTGACCCGTCGCAACGGCAGGTTCTCGAGCAGCACGGCAATCCCAATGTCCTGACGCTGGACGTCGGCACGTCGCGGCTGACGCAAGGCCCCAGCGCGTTGAGCGCGCTGGTCGAGATCGAGCGCTGGGACGCGGCGTTACCGCAGGTCCGGGCCTTCGTGCCACCTTCCATCATTCGTGCCGCGCCTGACGCGGCGTGATAGTCTTCATGCAAATTTTCGTTCTGGAGAAATGACATGTCGAAGAAACTGATGACCGGTTCGTTCGTGGCGCTGATTACGCCGTTCAACAAGGATGGCTCGGTGGATTTCGCTGCGTTCCGTTCGCTGCTGAAATTCCACGAGGACAACGGCACTTCCGCGATCCTGATCATGGGGTCTACCGGCGAAGCCTCGATGCTGTCGCAGGACGAAAAGCAGAAAATCTTCGTCGAATGCGCGAAGATGAAGACCGGCAAGATGCCGATCTTCTTCGGCTGCACCGGCAACAATACCGACGCGACCATCGAAAATGTGAAGTTCGCCAAGACCAACGGTGCCGACGGCGCGATTCTCGCGGCGCCCGCTTATATCTGCGCGCCCGAATCCGACATCGAGAAATTCTTCCTCGATGTAGCGGACGCAACCGATCTGCCGCTCGGCATCTACAACAACCCGCCGCGGGTAAAGAGCGACCTGCATTGGGACAATCTGATCCGCATCTTCAAGCATCCGAACTATGTGGTGCACAAGGAATCGACCGCGCGCGTCGGTCAGGTGGCGCAGGTGCTCGCCGCCAACACCGGCGTCGCGGTGATGTGCTGCGATAGCCCCAATCTCGGCCTGGTCGTGCCGACCATGAGCCTCGGCGGTCACGGTACGGCGAACATGACCGGCAACATCGCGCCGGGCGAACTGGCGACGATCTCGGCACCGTGGAAGAGCTACGCGGAAGCCGAAGGATTCAAGAAAGCCTATCTCGGCCTGCTGCCGCTGCTGCATTACACCTATTCGGCGATCAATCCGGTGGCGGTGAAGTCGCTGATGAAGGCGCTCGGCATGCCGGCGGGCGATTTGCGCCGTCCGCTGACGGGGCTCGAAGGCGAGGCGCTGGCGAAGGGCGTGCGCATCGTTCAGGAACTCGGGCTCGACAAGAAATACGGCTACAACATCAAGCCGCTGTCGGCCGCGGCCTGAGCCTCGGCGATGGATCTCGGTATCAGCGGCCGCAAGGCACTCCTTGTCGGTGCAAGCCGTGGGCTGGGCAAAGCCTGCGCCTTCGCGCTGGCGCGCGAAGGTGTTGCGGTCACGCTGGTTGCGCGCACGCGCGACGTGCTGGAGCAAACCTGCGGGGAAATCCGCTCCACGACCGGCGTGACCGTGACGCCGGTGGTGGGCGATATCACCACCCCGGAGGGGAGGCAGGCGGCGCTCGCCGGCTGCCCGGAGCCGGATATCCTGCTCAACAATGCGGACGGCCCGGTGCCCGGGGATTTCCGCGACTGGTCGCGGCAGGACTGGCTTGGCGCGCTCGATTCCATGATGCTGGGCCCGATCGAGATGATCCGGCTGACGGTCGACGGCATGATGGCCCGCAAGTTCGGCCGCATCATCAACATCGTCTCGCGCAGTGTGAAGATTCCGCAGATTGAACTGGGCTTGTCGAACGGCGCGCGCGCCGGCCTCGTCGGCTTTGTGGGTGGGCTCGCGCGGCAGACGGTGGAACACAACGTCACGATCAACAATCTGCTGCCCGGTATTTTCGACAGCGACGCGCAGCGCCGCCACATCAACGGGATGCTGGAAGAGGGCGGCAAGAGTTTCGACGAAATCTGGAAAGCGCGCGCTGCTGGCAATCCGGCGCGTCGTTACGGCCGGCCGGCCGAGCTTGGCGCCTATTGTGCGTTCATCTGTTCGGAACAAGCCGGATTTGTCACCGGCCAAAATCTGCTGGTCGACGGGGGAAGCTACCCCGGCACTTTTTGAGAAAAACCCTGAAAGGATCGTGAGATGAAAAAAATAATTCTCGCAGCCACGCTCGCTTCAGCGGTTCTGGGATGTGTTGTGTCGGCTTCCGCCGACACGTACCCAAGCCGGACCGTGAGTCTTGTCGTGCCTTATCCCGCCGGCGGATCGGTGGATGGCGTCGCGCGTATTCTCGCGCAGAAGCTCGGAGAGGTGGCCAACGCGACGTTCATCGTCGAAAACCGCGCGGGCGGCGCGGGCGGCACGGTCGGTGCCAACACGGTGGCGAAAGCCAATCCCGATGGCTACACGCTGCTGCTGACCGCCTCGATCCACGTCACGACGCCATTCCTGTTCAAGAACATTCCCTATGACGTGGTGAAGGATTTTACGCCGATCTCGCTGGTCGCGTCGGGGCCGCTCGTCGTGTCGACGGCGCCGAATGTGCCAGCGAACAATCTCAAGGAATTCTTCGACCTAGTACGCAAGAGCCCGGAGAAATACACGTTTGCGACCTCCGGTTTCGGTTCGGCCGGCCATCTCGCCGTAGAACTCCTGAAGCGGCGCGCGGGCATCAACACGCTGGTCATCGCCTACAAGGGCGCGGGACCGATGCTCAACGACATCATGTCGGGTCAGATTCAGTTGATCGCTGACCCGATGCTGTCGTCGCTGCCGCTGGCGCAGAGCAAGAAGATCAAGGCGCTGGCGATCACCAGCCTCAAGCGCGTGGAGTCCGCGCCGGATATTCCGACCGTGCAGGAATCAGGCATGGAGCCGCTCGATTTCGAATCCTGGTACGGCCTCTGGGGTCCGAAGAACATGCCGGCTGATCTCGTCGCCAATATCCAGCAGAAGACCGTCGAGGCGCTGAAAGACCCGGTGGTGAAGAAGCGTCTCGCGACGCTCGGCTTCGAGGCTAAGAGTTCAACGCCGGACGAATTCGCCAAGTTCATCGACAAGGAAATGGCGACCTATTCAAAGATCATCAAGGACGCCGGCATCAAGACGGAGTAGAGTCCCTTGAAGGTTCTGGTTCTGGGCGCGGGCGTCATCGGGACGGCCTGCGCCCATTATCTTTCCGGCGACGGTCATGAGGTGACGGTCATCGACCGTCAGGCTGCGCCGGCGCTGGAAACCAGCTTTGCCAATGCCGGCGGCGTGTGTCCTGGCTTTGCCGGGCCGTGGGCCGCACCGGGCATGCCGCTCAAGGTCATGGGCTGGCTGTTCAAAAGCCATGCGCCGCTGCTGCTGCGGCCGCGTTTCGATCCGGCGCAATGGCGCTGGCTGGCGCAATTTGTCGGTAACTGCACGGCCGAGCGGTTCGCGCATAACAAAGCGCGGATGCAGCGGATCGCGCACTACAGCAAGCAGTGCCTGGTGGAGCTGCGGTCTGCGACTGGCATCGTCTACGATGAAGGCACAGGCGGCGTCCTGCAGATTTTCCGCACCGAGGAGGAACTGGCTGGCGGGCGGCGCGCGGCGGCGGTGCTGGAGCGTTTCGACGTGGTCCATCGCATTGTCACCGCACAGGAAGCGCGGGCGCTGGAGCCGGCGCTCGCAGCTGACGTGCCGATCGCGGGTGGGCTGCATCTGTCGACCGACGAGACCGGCGATTGCCACCTGTTCACGACGCGGCTGGCAGAGCGCCTTCGCGCCAGCGGCGTCACATTTCATTTCGATACGCGGATCGATGCGATCATGCGCGAGGGGGACCGGATCGGTGGCATTCTCACCCATCGTGGCCTGCTCACAGCAGACTGCTATGTGGTGGCGCTCGGCAGCGACGCGTCATTCCTGCTGCGGCCGCTCGACATCACGCTGCCGATCTATCCGGTGAAGGGCTACGCCATCACGCTCGATCACGTCCGCGATGACGGCGCGCCGCGCTCGTCGGTGATGGACGAGCACAGCAAGGTGATGGTGACGCGGCTCGGCGCGCGGCTGCGCGCCGCCGGTGTCGCCGAGGTCGGCGGTTACGATCGCTCCGCCGATCCGTTAAAGGCGGTGGGCGTGCTCGATGCCGCGCGCACGCTGTTTCCGCGCGCGGGAGATTACGAGCATGTGAGCTATTGGGCGGGGTTGCGGCCGATGACGCCCGATGGCCCGCCCTATCTCGGGCCCACGTCGTTTACGAACCTCTTCCTCAATCTCGGGCAGGGTTCGAACGGATGGACGCAAGCCTGCGGGTGTGGGCGGATCGTCGCCGATCTCGTCGGCGGTCGGTCGCCAGCCATCGATCTTGACGGGCTGACATTGGCGTCACGGCACTAGTGTGCCCCGCAGTCCCGCAGATAGCGCAACGAGTTGCGGGCGCAGGTGAGACCGTCCGGCTGATAGATGAACGGTTCGACGCCGATCATGCCGTCAAAGCCGCTGGCTTTAATGGCGGCGATGATGGGTTTGAAATCGAGCGCGCCTTGCCCCGGTCCCCGGCGATTTGGATCGTTGGCATGGATATGCGCGATGTGACCGGATGCGACGTAATCGGCGATCAGGTCGGGGATGGATCGTGCTTCGTGCGAAGCGTGCGCGCAATCGAGCATCGTGCGCAGCATCGGCGAGCCGATTGCGTCGGCGATCTGCGCTCCTTCGGCAACCGTATTGAGATAACGGGTCAGATCAGGGGCCAGCGGCTCGACGCAATAGATGACGCCGACCTGCTCGGCTGCGCGCGCCATGGCGTCGAAATAGGCCATCGCGGCGGCCCGCCCTTCGGCATTGCGGTCCAAGACCAGCTCACGCTGCGGCGCGGAGCCATGGACCAGGTAACGCCCGCCGAGTTCCGCGCAGAGCGCAATCAATCCTTCGCCGACCTCGCGGGTCCGGCGGGCGACGCCGCTGTCGGTGCTGGTGATCGACAGGCCATCCGGCTTCAGCAACAGCATGTGCAGGCCGCTCATACCGATGCCGGCATCGGTGAGCGCGCGGCGGGCTTGCACGAGGGTGTCCGGGCTCAGCCGATGCGGAGCGTCACCGAGCGTGAATGGTGCGATCTCCAGCGCGTCATAGCCGAGCAATGCGGCCTGCGCGCATTGGACGGCGAACGGCAGGTCGCGCAGTACTTCGTTGCACAGCGCGACCTTGAGCATCACGGCTGCCGGGTGATGAAGGCCAGCAGGTTATCGCGATCGATCGCCTCGCGTTCCTTGCGCGGCAGATCGAGTGCGTCGAGCGCCGCAATCGTCTCGCGCACCAGGATCGCGCCGCCCTCGGCATCGTAAGGGAAGTCGGTGCCGAACAGCACCTGTTTGTTGCCGAAGTAGTCGAGGCCGCAGCGTGTGGCGGACGCCGAGCCGGAGAGCGCGGTGTCGCCATAGAACAGCTTGAAATATTCGGACGGATTGCGCTGCAACGGTTCCGGCAATAGCGCGGCATCCATGTCGGCGGTACGCGTGCCGAGCTGCTTGCCCCAGCCCTGATTGATGCGCCCGGCGAAGAACGGGATCATTGCGCCAAGATGATGCGTGATGATGCGCAGCCGCGGATGCCGGTCGAACAGACCGGAGAACACCAGCCGCGCCATCGCCGCGCTGCTCTCATAGGGCCAGCCGAATGCCCACCAGATCTCGAATTTTGACATGGTCTCGGTCGGATAGTCCGGCACGGTCGGCGGGCGGGCCGGGTGCAGCCAGATCGACATGCCGTGCCGCGCGACAGCATCGAACACCGGCGCGAAGCGCGGTTCGTCGAGCGGCGCGCCGCGCACATTGGTGATGAGCTGCACGCCGGCGCTGCCCATGCCGGCGATCCGGTCGATCTCCTTTACGGCGGCGTCGGGGTCGAGCAGCGAGACGGCCCCGCACCAACCGGCGAAACGGCCGGGATGGTTGGCGACCAGTTCGGCCAGTTCATCGTTCATCAGCTTCGCCAGATCGTTGGCGGCCTCGCCTTCGGCCAAGTCCTCGATCGGCGGGAGCGATGGCGTGAGAAATTGCCGGTAGCTCTTGAACTCATCCATGACGCGGAAGCGTGCGTCGAGATCGAATAGCGTGGTCAGCGTCAGCCAGCGTTTCAGCCGGCCGGAGGCGGAGCCCATGCCTTGCAGCTTGGCGAAATAACGTTTCGGCAGGATATGCGTCCACGCGTCGATGCGGTCGGTCTTGATCATTCCAGGGGAGGTCCGTTCAAAGGGTTAGTCGAGAAGAGCTTCGTAGATCTGTGCGTATCCGCTGCGGTCCGAGGTGAACACGATCCGAGAGTTGTCCGGCGCAAAGCGGGGATGCGGATGCGTGTGCTGCGCGGCATCGACCGCGACCGGCCCGTCATTATAGGGGAATGGATGCGCCCAATGCGCGCCTTGCGACGAGGCTTGCGACAGGCAGATCAACTCGGCGTCGGCCGCGCCCCCGGCGGCGGGGAAACAATGCAGGCCGCGATCGGGAAAGTTGGTGTCGCAGACGAAGCGCTGCCCGCCCGGATCGCAGGCCGCATGCCAGGCCGGAAAATCGGTGATGCTGCGCACCGCGCCAGTGTCGAGCGCGCTGGCGCGCATCCCGCGCGGCCAGTCGACGAACGCCACTTCGCGGCGGCCGGGAATGAAGCTTTCGTGCGTGATCCACTGCATCCGGTCTTTGCGTTCGTAGAGACGGCGTGTGTTGCCGTCGCGGTCGGTGATCCAGACGCGGTCGGTCAGCGGGCCGGCATAGAGAATGACATTGTCGTCGTCCGGGCAGAACTGCGGATGGCCGATCGTGTCGCGCTCCAGGAACACGCGGGAGGTCTTCTGCTCGGTGTCGATCAGCACGAAGCGCGAGATCGCGCCGGCTTTCACCGGCACCGCCCACCAGCGTCCATTGGCTGAGAGTGCGGTCGTCCCCATGGCGGCGCCGACCATGCCTTTCTCGCGCATCTCGACATCGCCGAACGAGGCGAGCTGTTCCTCCTGCAATGTGTCGAGATCGGTCCGCCATGCGCCGGTGCCGGCGGTGTAATAGACGGCGCGGCCGTCGAGCGACGGGATGAGCGACCATTCAGCCAGATCGCGGCGGTCGGTGACCTGCACCAGCTCGCCGCTCTGCCGGTCCTCGAAGAAGATTTGCGGCAGGCCGGTGCGATGCGACACGAAGATCATGCGCCGCATCGCCGTGTCGTAGGCGGGAACGAAGAAGAACGGATGATGATGGATTGACGGATGCGACGTCACCTGCCGCATCCGCCGTCCGGTCCGCTCATCGCGAAATTCCCGGCTTTCGGCGGGAAAGCGCTGTCCGACACTCATCCGCCGGTTGCCTCTTTCTAGATCTTGTACGCCTTGGCCTGATCGATCACGGCCTGACGGTCGAATTTGTGAATCTCGTCGATCAGGTCGTTGGTATAGAGCGGCTTGAAATCCGAAATCTTCAGCTTGAGGAAGTCGGCCTCGCGCTTCAATTCGTCTTCGCTGATCTGACCCATCTTCATGTTCGGATAGGGCGGGCGGAACAGCTGCATGCGGCGTAGCACCGGCGTCAGCACTGCTTTGATGGCGTCGGCTTGCGACGCGCCGCGCGGCGCCAGTTCCGGATAGGCGTCGAGCAGCACCTTGGCGCCTGCCGCCGGATTGGCGAGTACGAATTCCGCCGCCTTGGCGCCGGACCGGCCAAAGCCAACCGCGAGCTTGCGGTTCTGTTGCAGGTAATCGCGCTTGGCGTTGACGAAGAAGCCGCCGATCATCGGGATATTCGACGGCCGGGGCAGTGTGCGCAGCTTGATGCCTGCGGCCTCGATCTGGCCGAAACCGGTATCGAAATAAGCCAGCGCGTCGACAGCGTTCCGTTGCACAGCGACGCCGGCGGTGACGCCTTCACCGACCGCGAGCCATTGCACATCCTTGTCCGGGTCCATGCCGAGATTGGCGATCACGGCGCGCGTCACCGGATAGTCGGTGGTGCCGAGGCCCGAAACGCCGATCTTCTTACCCTTGAGATCGTTGTAACTCTTGATCGGCGAATCCGGTGCCACGGCCACGTCCCACTTGTAGGGATAGGTGTATTCGTAGAACGAGACGATCGGCGGCAATTCGCCCTTGGCATAGAGCGGCAGCGCGAAGCTCGGCGCGCCGACGCCGAACTGCAGATCGCCCTTGTCGAGACCGATCTGCACCGAGGCGATGGCGCCGAGCGGCACCGGATCAATCGAGAAGCCTTCCTGCTTGTTGTAGCCGAGCGCCTCGCCGATCACCATGTTGATGGTCGTGGCGTTCATCGACTTGGTGCCCATGCCGAACCGCAGTTTCGGCATGGTCTGCGCATGGGCGAAGCGGGGTTGCGCAGTGGCGATGGTGGCGGCCACGGCGCCGAGCGTGGCCATGACCTCGCGGCGATTGAAGCGAGACGTGTCGGTCATTGTAATCCTCCCGTGAGATATGATGTGCGGCTGTTGCCGTCTTGTGGTGGGGTGACGATTATTTGTGCCGATCCGACCAGTGGATGACACGGCGCTCGGTGACCTTGATCAGCAGATGCAGCGCGATGCCGACCACGCCAAGGATGACGAGCGCGGCAAACACGCCGGCGACGTCGGTCACGGCCTGCGCCTGGGTGATGACGACGCCGATGCCTTCCTGCGCGCCGAGGAATTCGGCGACGATGGTGCCGAGCAGGGCATAGACGACGCCCATGTCCAGGCCGGCGAAGATGTAGGGCGCGGCGGTCGGCAGCTTTACCCGCAGATAGGTCTGCAGCCGCGAGGCCGACAGCGCCTTCATCAGATCCAGCCGTTCCGGTTCGGTCGAGCGGATGCCGGCAAAACTATTCACCAGCATCGGAAAGAAGGTGAGCAGCGCGGCCATCACCACTTTCGAGCCGTTGCCGAAGCCGCACCAGACGATGATGAGAGGTGCGATGGCGATCTTCGGCAGGCTTTGCAATGCGAACGCATAAGGCATCAGGATGATTTCCGCCGGACGGAATTCCGCCATCAGCGAGCCGAGCAGGAGCCCGAGGGTCGCGCCGATCAGAAAGCCGAGCGCGGCGTGCCCAAGTGTGCTGCCGAGCGGAACATAAAAGCCGACGCGGCTGTCGAGTGGAACGGCGAGCCCGGACCACAGCGCGTTGAAAACGCGCTCCGGCCCCGGAAGGATATACGACGGAACCTGGAACACCTGGACCGCGACCTGCCACAGCACCAGCAGACCGATCATCCCGGCGATGGTGAGCAGGATATTGCCGATGCGCTGGCGGCGGCGTTGCGCGGCGAGCCGCTCCATGGTGCGGGCGGCGAAATCGTGCGGCGTGGAAATATCTGCGGTGCTCATGTCAGGCGTCCAGCATGCGGCGGATCTCCCGCGCCAGGCGGATATATTCGGGATCGGCGATGGTCTCGGCGTGGCTGCGCGGGCGGGGGAGATTGACCCGCAGATCTTCGAGCACTTTGCCGGGGCGGCCGGACATCACGACGACGCGGTCGCCGAGGAAGATCGCTTCGCCGATGCTGTGGGTGATCAGCAGCACGGTCTTCCTGCTGGCCATCCAGATGCGTTGCAGTTCGCCGTTCATGCGCTCGCGGGTGAGTGCATCGAGTGCGCCGAACGGCTCGTCCATCAGCAGCACTTTCGGATCGCGTGCGAGGCCACGCACGATCGCTGCGCGCTGCTGCATCCCGCCGCTGAGTTCGTAAGGATATTTGTTCTCGAAGCCGGTGAGCCCTGCGATCGACAGATACTCCCGCACGGCGTCTTCGCGCGCCGCGCGGTTGCCGCCGCCGACTTGCAGGGGGAGGATGACGTTCTGCCAGACCGTCATCCAGGGCAGCAGTGTCGCGTTCTGGAAGACGACGCCGACGGCGCCGGACGGGCCGGTGATCGGCTGATGGCCGAGCGTCATTTCGCCGGCATCGGGGGTGTCGAGACCGGCGAGCAGCCTAAGCATTGTGCTCTTGCCGCAACCGGACGGGCCGACGATGGAGACGAACTCGCCGTCCGCCATCGACAGGTTCATGTCGTCGAGCGCCACGACGGGATCGCCGGACACGGTGGAATAGACCTTCACCAGACCGCGCGCGCGAATGAGCGGCGCGCTCGTGGGGATGGCTGGATCATGTTGCCCGGCGGCGACCTGCGCGGTGGCGGCGGTGTGGCCGAGCGTGGCCGTCAAACTCATCATTTCTCCTTGTGCGGTTCCTCGTTGTGCGCCGGTTTATCCGGCGTTCGCTTTTGGCAGGGGTTGCAAGGTCTGACCGGCAGCGCTGCAGGCGCGGCTGAAATCGTGCGCGGCTTGCAGCAGCGGTTCGAGCGCGAGCGCGACGAACTGATCCTTCGTCATCCGCATGCTGGGCGCGGCGACACTGAGCGAGCCGAGCACGGTGCCGCCATCGTCGAGCGCGGGAACGGCGAGAATACGCAGTCCGCTGACGATGTCGCCATCGGACAGCGCATAGCCGCGCTTGCGGACCAGATCGATCTGACGCTCCAGGTGCGACACCGACACCTGCATCGCGGGCGTCAGTTTGATCCGGTCGCTGACGGTGAGGATGTGCCGTACATGGTCGTGCGGCAGATGGGCCATGATCGCGTGACCGATCGCCGAATAGTAGGCCGGGATGCGCGTGCCGACGCGCACATTGGCGCCGAGGCGGATGAGGCCCGCCTGCACGCGCTCGACATAGACCACTTCCGTGTTGTCGAGGATGCCGAGACTCGCCGCCTCGTTGAGTGTGCCGACCAGCGAGCGCAGCAGCGGACGGGCGATGTCGCGCAGGTCCATGCGCGCGATGGCATTGAAACCGAGTTCGAGCGGTTTCAGCGTCAGGCGAAACCGCTTGGTATTGGCGATCTTGGTGACATAGCCGAGCATCACCAGCGTGTTGAGAAACCGGAACGCGGTGGCGTTATCGACCCCGGCGCGCCGGGCAACTTCGCTCAACAACAGTTCGGGCTCTTCGGCCGTGAACACCGACAGAATCCGTAATCCTTTCGCGAGCGACTGGACGAGGTTCTTCGGATTTGGGTCGTTGGCAGCCATGAAGTTTGCTGTTCGGATAACGAACTGAAATTCGATTTATTGAGGGTAGGAAGCGTCTGCCGTGAAGTCAAATCCACGCGGCGCCCGGCGCGGCTGTGCGCATTCGCGACATCGGTCGGAGCGGATGGGTAGCGGACGTATCAAAAATGCTGCGACGATCTGGCGCGCCAATGGCACCGGAAGACCGCGGCACGATTTGGTTTTGCTATCGCGAAATCAATGGCGTGCGGCTGGTGAGCGCGCGCGAGATTTTCTCGGCGGCGGACATCACCTGCGGAATGAACTGCGCCACTTTGCTGCGTTCCGCTTTGGTCGGCACGATGACGAGACTCAAACCCGCGACCACCTGACCGGCGCGCGAAATCGGCGCGGCCAGACCGACGCGACCGGCCGCGACTTCCGAATCCGTCAGCGCGTAGCCGGCGCGGCGAATGTCGCGGAATTGTGCCTTGAAATCTTTCCAGTCGTTGACGTGCAGCGCGTTCTTGATGGCCTTTTCGTTGGCGAGATACACGCTCTTCAGGGTGCGATCGGGCAGGTTGGCAAGAATGACTTTCGACGTGGCGCCGAGAAACAGCGGCATCGCCACGCCGCGTTCGTAGCTGGTGGCAGGATGCCGTCGCTCGCCGGCGACGTCGTGCACGCACATGACGCAGTCCTTGAAGCGGCGTGACAGGACCACCGTGGCGGATCGTCGCGTGCGGGCGAGCAGATCGCGCATCACCGGATCGGCGATCCGCACCAGTTCGTCGTTTTGTCGCAGGATTCGATCGTAGCGAATGAAACCCGGCCCGAGCGCATAGGCGGCGCCCGTGACGGGATCGAGCAGACCGCCCTGCACCAGACTGCGAACATGCCGGTATGTGGTGCTGGTCGGCATGCCGAGCGCGGCGGCCATGTCCTCCACCGTGAGGGCCGGCTGGCCCTGCTCGAAGAGCTGGAGAATGGCGAGAAGGCGGGGCTGGCGCGTCATAACGGCAAAATGGGCGGCAAAATCGGGTGTGAAGGCATGACATTACCATGATGCAAAAATGTGCAAAATTATCAATGAGAGATAATTCCGTTGCTGCGGTGCCGCCTGTGGGCTACGCTTCGGGCAGGTGACCCGGGCGCAGCCGGGCCGCTGGCGTTTGTGCGCTCCGGTTGGGGGCGCATGGGACGGAACAAGCCGACAGAACAGCAGGAGGTTTCACATGAAGACGATAACCCGCACACTGGCGGCTTTGATCGCGCTCGCTGTCGTTGCAGCCGCGCCGGCTGCCCGCGCCCAGCAGCCGACCGAGGTTCGTGTCGCCGTGCTCGCGCCGAGCGCGCTGCTCTGGCTGCACGCGATCGCCAAGGACCAGGGCTTCTATGACGCCAACAAGATCGTCGTGAAAGAGCTGGTTGCCGGCTCGAGCCCGGCGCTGTTGCAGGCCGTTTCGTCGGGTAGCGTCGAGGCGGGCATCTCGCTTGGCGACGTGGTGATCCGCGCGGTCGATCAGGGCGCGCCGGTGGTGATCGCCGGTGCGGTGCTGGAAAAGACCATCCTGCGGCTGGTCGGTGGTACCGGCGTCAATGCCATCAAGGGTCTCGAAGGCGCGACCGTGACCGCGGGCGCTGTGGAAGGCGGCACTGCCAACCTGCTGCGCTATCAGCTCAAGCGCGGCGGTGTCGATCCGCGCAGCGTCAAGATGGTGGCGCTGACCAATTCACGCGACCGCGTCGTCGCGCTCGGCAATGGACAGGTCAAAGGCGCGCTGCTGATCGCCCCGTTCGATACGCTTGCGGAGCGTGAGAAGATGAAGGTGCTCGACGTCTATCGCGAGCCCTATATCCAGACGCCGCTGATCTTCAACAAGGACTGGGCCGCCAAGAACCGCGCCGCGGCTGTCGGTCTCGCCAAGGCGCTGCAGAAAGCGTCGGTGTGGATCTACAATCCCGCCAACAAGCAGAAGGCGATCGACATTCTGGCCGCCTATACCAAGGTTCCGGCCGATGTCTGTGCCGATTCCTATAAGTTCATCGTTGAGGACCAGAAGGCGATCGGCCGCAATCTCGAAGTGCAGGCAGCCGGCCTCGAAAACATCATCAACATCGACAAGGATATTGGTGCGAACCCGGCTTCGTCGAAGCCGTTCGACCTGTCGCGCTATTACGATCCGAGCTTTCTGAAGTAAGCGAAAGATCGAGTGAGGTTGCGTTTCGCGTATGACCGATCATCGCCCACCGGACGATCGCATTCCCGTAATGCTGCTGACCGGATTTCTCGGCAGCGGGAAAACGACATTGTTGAACGCATGGCTGCGCTCGCCGGAATTGTCCGGCGCCGCGGTCATCGTCAACGAGTTCGGTGAGGTCGGGATCGATCATGCGCTGATCGCTTCCAGCACTGACAACACCATTGAATTGTCTACGGGCTGCCTCTGCTGCACGGTAAGCGGCGATCTGGTCAACACGCTGCGCGAACTGATCGTCAAGCGCGAGAAGGGTGAGGTTCGCGCGTTCGACCGCGTCGTGATCGAGACCACGGGCCTTGCCGACCCGGCGCCGGTGATCCAGGCGCTGATGACATTCCCGGTGGCGCGCAAGTTCCGCCTGGCGCAAGTCATCACCACAGTCGACGCGGTCAACGGCGCGGCGACGCTCGATCGGCATCCCGAGGCGGTGAAGCAGGCGGCGGTCGCCGACGAAATCATTATCACCAAGATGGACGTCAATCCGGAGGCGGGCGACAACCTTGTCAGCCGCCTGTTGGCGCTCAATCCGGGCGCGCGGCAGCATCATTCCGCGCTGGATCATCTCCCGACGCCGTCGGCTCTCGCGACTGTCGATATCTATGACCCGCAGACCAAAAGTGCCGATGTGGCGCGCTGGCTCAATGCGGAAGCGCATGACAATGAGAGTGACAACGACAACCACGCGCACGGCCATCATCATCACGATGTGAACCGGCACAACGCGGAGATTGGTTCGTTTGTGCTCGAATTCAATGAGCCGCTTGAATGGGACCACGTCGCCCATTGGCTCGACGCCCTGGTGATCGGCCATGGCAACGATCTGCTGCGGGTCAAAGGTATCCTCGATATCGCCGGCCGTGATCGTCCGATCGTCGTGCAGGCGGTGCAGAGCCTGTTTCACCCGCCATTCGATCTCCCGGCCTGGCCGGAAGGGGTGCGCAAGTCCCGCATCGTCTTCATCACCCGCAATCTGCCGCGCGCTTTCGTGCAGGAAGTGCTCGACACCATCCGGCAGCGGCCGCTGCCTCGCGCCGGCGGCGCTGGCCGCTGACCATTCCGTTTCGCAAACAGCCTGAAGTCACTGGAGAATAGTTTCGATGGATACCCTCATCCGCAACGGCCTTCTGATCACGTCGAAGTCCGAAACCCGCGCCTCGGTCGGCATTCGCGACGGGATCATTGCCGGCGTCTACGCACCGGGCGATGAGCCGGAGGCCAAGGAAGTGATCGACGCCGGCGGGCTGGCGATCCTTCCGGGCGTGATCGACATGCACTCGCATCATCGCGAGGGCAGCGAGCCAGGCTTTGAGTACAAGGACACGATCTATACCTCGACCAAGCAGTGCGCGGCCGGTGGCGTCACCACCTCGGTGGCGATGCCGAACGTCACGCCGCCGCCGAACTCGCTGGCGCTGCTGAAGAAGCAGTTCGCGATCTACGAGCGCGACGCCGTCGTCGACTGGAATTTCAATCCGGCGCCGACCATCGCCGATGAAATTCCGAAGATGGCGGACCAGGGCATCGCCGCCTTCAAGATCTTCATGGTGGTCGATACCGGTCGCAGCTATCCGCACATGCCCGGCATCGGCGTGCACGACCACGGCAAGATCCTCGAGATCATGCAGCACTGCGCCAAGGTCAACGTGCCGCTGATGATCCATCCGCACGATCAGGCGCTGATGGACGTGATCGAAAAGGATTTCTGGGATCGGCAGCAGCGCGACGCGCTCGCTTATGCCAAGGCTTATGCCGCGCATGACGGCGTGATCTGGGAAACCGCGATCGCCACCTTGCTGCGGCTGCAGCGCGCGGCGGGTTGCCATCTGCACATCCTGCACACCCAGACCTCCGGTAGCGTCGATCTGATCCGCAAGGCAAAGGCTGCAGGTCAGCGCGTCACCTGCGAGATCAATCCGTGGGCGCTGTTCCTCGGTTGCGAATGGTCGGCGATCCAGCGCCTCGGCTCCTATGCGCTGTCGTACTGGGTGCCGGAAAAGAACGTGCCGAGCCTCTGGGAAGGTCTCAACGACGGCACCATCGACATCGTCGCCACGGACCACGCGCCGCATACCCGCGAGGAGAAGGAAATCGGCTGGACCGATGGCTGGAAGGCGCACACCGGCACGCCGTCTACGCAGTTCTACCTCAGCATGTTCCTGACGGCGGCGTTGGAGAACAAGATTCCGTTGCAGCGCGTCGTCGAGGCGACGTCGACCGCTCCCGCAAAGGTTTTCGGCATCGAGAAGAAGGGCGATATCGTGCCCGGCTATCATGCCGATCTGGTGCTGGTCGATCTCAATCGCGAATACGAAATCCGCGATGAGGACGTGCTCAGCCTCACCGGTTGGAGCCCGTACGCCGGCAAGAAGGTGCGCGGCAAGCCGGTACGCACCCTGGTGCGCGGCAAGACGGTCTATGTCGACGGCAAGGTCGTCGGCGACAAGGGTTGGGGCAAGCAGGCCCGCGCGCACTATCCGGGTTAAGGCACTGGTCCAAAAATTGAAATCGAGGCATTTCAGTTGAAGGGAATCATCGAATTTCTCGAGCAGGAGACACGGCTCGCATCCTTCATGCGGATCGTGTTCTCCATCCTTTGCGTGCTGGTCATCTGGCAGTTGGTGGCAACGGTGGTCACCAACCGCCTGCTGCTGGTGCCGCCGGCCGATGTGGCCGTCGCGCTATGGAAAGAAACGCTCGATGGCAGCATGTGGACGAACGCTGTCGCCACGGTTACGGCGGTGGTGACCTCGTTCATCGTCTCGGTGATCATCGGCATTGCGATCGGTCTGGGGCTGGCGTCGAGCCGCTTGCTGTCGCTGATGGGTGGGCCGGCCTTGAGTGCGCTCAACTCCGTGCCGATCATCGCGCTGGCGCCGCTGTTCGTGGCCTGGCTTGGTCTCGGCTTTGCGTCGAAATTCGTGCTGGTGTTGCTGGTGGCGGTGTTTCCGGTGGTGGTGACGACTGAGGCCGGTCTGCGCGCCACTGACAAGCCGCTGATCGAGGCGGCACGGTCCTTCAACGCGACGCCGTGGCAGATCTTCACGACCGTGACGTTCCCCTATGCGCTGCCGTTCATTGTCAGTGGCATCCGCGTGTCATGGGCGCGTGCTCTCGTCGGCATCGTCGTCGCTGAGTTCTTCGGTTCGTTCGCCGGGTTCGGCTTTGCCATCCTGTCGGCGAGCCAGACCTTCGATACGGCGCGCGTGCTCGGCTATGTGTTTGTGCTCGGCGCCATGGGTCTGTTGGGAAGCGTCGCGTTCGCGACGCTGGAACGCCGGTTGGCACCTTGGAGGCAGGAATGACGGCGCTGCTTCGCGTGGAAGGCGTTAGCAAGCTGTTCGATCGCAAGGGAAAGCCCTCGGTCGAGGCGCTGCGCGACATCAATCTGTCGATCAACGAGGGCGAGTTCGTCTCGATCGTCGGCGCCAGCGGCAGCGGTAAGTCGACCCTGCTGCGGATCATCGATGGGCTGCTCGCACCGACCAAGGGGGAGGTGCTGGTCGACGGTCAGCGCGTCACGCGGCCCGGCCGCGATCGGGCCATGGTGTTCCAGCAGGATTCGCTGTTGCCGTGGAAAAGCGTGATCGAGAACGTGGCCTATGGCCTGACGCTGGCGGGCCGGCCGTGGGCGGAGGCTTCTGCGGTGGCGCAGCGGTTCGTGACGATGACCGGTCTCGCCGGCTTCGAGAGTCACTATCCGCACCAACTGTCCGGCGGCATGCGTCAGCGCGTCAATGTCGCCCGTGCGCTGGCGGTCGATCCGCGAATCCTGCTGCTCGACGAGCCGTTCGCGGCGCTCGATGCGCAGACCCGCGAAATCATGCAGTCCGAACTGCTGTCGATCTGGCGCGAGAGCCGCAAGACCGTGCTGTTGATCACACATCAGATCGATGAGGCAGTGTTCCTGTCCGATCGGGTGATCGTGTTCAGTGCGCGGCCGGGATCGGTACGGCAGGAGGTCAAGGTCGATCTGCCACGTCCGCGCGAGCTGACGCTCAAACGCGATCCGCGGTTTGTGCGGTTGGTCGATGACATCTGGCAGTTGATCGAAGCCGAGGTGCGTCAGGGTTTGAAAGCAGGGTAACGGGACGACCGCCGAACGGATCGGCGGACAGATGTTGGAGCGGCACGGCAAAGCGGGCTTCGAGAAACCGCGGCCGTGCCGAAATCGAACAAGAAAACATCAGGGGAGAACACGACCATGCGAGACAAGATGGATGCGTTGCCGTCGATCAGTCGTCGGGCCTTTGTCGGCGGAGTTGCGGCTTTGCCGCTGGCGAGCGCAGTTTCGTCCAGTGCGGGAGCCCAGGCAGCCTGGCCGACGCGCAATGTGACGATGATCGTCCCGTTTCCGCCCGGCGGGCTGGCCGATCTCGCGGCCCGGCCGGTCGCGCAGGCGCTCGACAAGGTGCTCGGTCACGCCTTCGTGGTCGATAACCGGGCCGGTGCCGGCGGCGCGCTCGGCGCCGGTGTCGTCGCCAAGGCGGACCCGGATGGCTACACCATGCTGGTGACCCTGAATTCCGTGGTGGTATCGCCAGAATCGGATCGCCTGTTCAACCGCACGCCGATCTACGAAGTGCCGCAGCTCACGCCCGTGGCACAGATCATTTCCGATCCGAACGTCATCGCGGTCGAAGCGACGTCGCCGTGGAAGACCGTGAAGGATTTCATCGACGACGCCAAGAAGCGCCCGGGACAGATCACCTACAGCTCGTCCGGAAACTATGGCTCGGCGCATCTGTCGATGGAGATGTTTGCCCGCGCCGCCGGCATCAAGCTGCAGCATGTGCCATATCGCGGCGCCGGGCCGGCGATCACTGGTCTGATCGGCGGACAGGTAGGAGCAACCTCAACGACGGTCGGCACGATCATTTCGCAGATCGAGGCGGGCAAGATTCGCGTGCTGGGGGCGATGAGCGACAAGCGCATCGACAATCTGCCGAACGTGCCGACTTTAAAGGAGGCAGGTATTCCGCTCTCGTTCTATGTCTGGGCCGGCATGTTCGTGCCAAAGGCGACGCCGGATACGGTGGTGACGCGGCTGCGCAGCGCGATGCGTACAGTGCTGACCGACCCGGCGGTAACGGCGATCTACACCAAAGCGGGGACCAAGGTTGCGTATCTCGACGCGCCGGACTTTGCCAAGGTCGTGGCGGCGGATCACACACGCCTCGCCAAGGTCGTCAAAGATATCGGCAAGCTTGATTGACCGGTGTTGCACCGGCTCCCACGCGGGGCCGGTGCTGACCTTGTGGCAGGACCATCATGTTGCCCGTTCACGGCCGATACGATTTTTCTCCGATCGACGAGCGGCCGCATTATGCGTGGCCGGAAGGACGGACTCTCGCGTTCTACATCGGCGTCAATATCGAGCACTATGCGTTCCTGCGCGGCGGTGGCATGGACCCGCACAATCGCGGCTCGGGGCCGACGCACCGCAATTATTCCTGGCGCGATTACGGCAATCGCGTCGGCGTCTGGCGCATCTTCGATCTGCTCGATGCGTTGCAACTCCCAGCGACGGTCATGCTCAACGGATTGGTGGCGGAATACTATCCGCAGATCATGAGGCGACTCGCCGCCCGTAACGACGAAATCTGCGGTCATGGCGTCACCAATTCGCAGACGCTGCGCGACGTGGCTGAAGTCGATGAGGCCGGCATCATCCGCGAGACGACGCGGCTGATCGAGCAGCATACGGGCAAGCGCCCGCAAGGCTGGCTCGGGCCGGGCGCGACCTCCAATGCGGTGACACCCGATCTCCTGAAGGAGAACGGCTATCGCTATGTGCTCGACTGGCCGGCCGACGATCAGCCGTTCTGGATGGCGACCCGCGCCGGGCCGATCCTGTCGGTGCCCTATCCAATGGAAATGAACGACGCCGGCGCGCAGGTGCTACGCGATCATACCGGCCGCGAACTGTGCGACATGATCGTCGACCAGTTCGAGGAGATGCTCGAACAGTCGGAGCGGCAGCCGTTGGTGTTCTCCCTCGCGTTGCACGGCTTCATCGTCGGCCAGCCGCACCGTATGCGCAATCTGCGGCGCGCTTTGCAGCACTGCCTGCAGCCGAAATATCGCGAGCGGCTGTGGGTCACGCGCGCCGGGGCGATTGCCGACCACTGCATGTCTCTCGCGCCGGGCGTCGTTCCCGGCGATGCGCGAACCTGATCTTTGTCACTGTTGGAAGCCGTAGGACCATGAGCAAGGAACCGATCTGGAACGAATTTCTCACCGAGCGCGACAAGAAGATGTGGGCGGTGAGCGGCTATGGCGCGCGGGCCGGCTACGGCAAGCGCCCGGCCTTGCTGGTGATCGACGTGAACTACAATTTCACCGGGGATCGATCCGAGCCGATTCTCGAGGCGATCAAGCGATGGCGCAATGCCTGCGGCGAGGAAGGATGGGCAGCCGTGCCGGTGATCCGGTCGCTGATCGACGCCGCGCACGAACGCAAGATACCGGTGATCTATTCGACCAATGCGCGTCGTCCCGACAACTGGGACGCGGGAAGTTGGGCCTGGAAGAATTCCCGCAACGCGGAGGACGCGACGACCCGGCAGAACAACAATATCGACGGCAACATGATCATCGCGGAACTCGCGCCCCAGCCGCAGGATATCGTGATCTACAAGCACAAGCCGAGCGCGTTCTTCGGGACGCCGCTGGTCGGATTCCTCACCGATCTCGGCTGCGACAGCGTACTGGTCACCGGCACGACGACGAGCGGCTGTGTGCGGGCGACGGTGCTCGACGCCTTCAGCCATAATTTCCGGGTCGCCGTTGCCGAGGAAGGCTGCTTCGACCGCTCGCAGGCCTCGCACGCGATGTCGTTGTGCGACCTGCATGCCAAATACGCCGACGTCGTCAGCGCCCAAAATATGCTCGACTACGTCAAGGCGTTGCCGGGCGGATTATTCAGTAATCTGCCGCACGGGTAGTCACGTTAGAACAGAAAACCGGGAGTCTTTCATCGATTCGGATGGAAGACTCCCGGTTTCATGGCAGGCCGTTATAGCAGAGGGCCGTCATCCGGCTCTGCCCAATCAGCGTTTGATGTGGATATTTGCTTCCTTGGCGACTTCCTTCCAGCGCACGATATCGTTGCGGATTGTCGTGGCTGTCTCCTCGGGAGTGCCGGGTTCAGGCGTGATGCCTTGAGCGTGGAAGGTTTCCTGCACGTCTTTGCGGGCCACGATCTCCCGCAGCGCCCCGTTCAACGTTCGGGTGATGTCGACGGGCATTCCGGCCGGACCGACCAGCGCGCTCCACAGCGCCGCTTCGCAGCCCGGCGCGCCGGCTTCTGCCACGGTTGGGATATCCGAAATGATCTCGACCCGCTTTGCGCTCATCACGGCAAAGGGCTTGAGCGCGCCGCTCCGGATCTGGCCGAGCGCCGGCGGGATGGTGGCGACGATCATGTCGATCCGTCCCGTCAACAGGTCGGTGATCGACTGTTCGGTGCCGCGATAGGGCACATGCGTGACCTGAATGCCGAGCTTCCATTTCACCAGTTCCCCCGCGAGATGGGTCAGCGTTCCGGTGCCGGCCGAGGCGTAGCTGAACTTGCCTGGCTCCTTTTTGGCCATCGCCGCAAACTCCTTCAGCGTCTTCGCGGGCAGCTTCGGCGAGCCGATCAGCAGAAACGGTGAACTGCCGATCATTCCGATCGGCGTGAAGTCCTTGGTCGCGTCGAACGGCAGGTCGTCATAGACGGCTGCGGTGGCCGCGTGGGTGCTGGTGTTGGCAAGACCGAGCGTGTAGCCGTCCGGCGTCGCCTTGGCGATCGAGTTGGTGCCGAGAATGGTCGCGCCGCCGACGCGGTTCTCGACGATGACTTGCTGTCCGAATTTGTCACTCAGCTTGGCTGCGACGACGCGGGCGATGGTATCGGAACTGGAGCCGGCGCCGAACGGAACGACGAGCCGCACGATTCGGTCCGGCCATGCGGCGTGAGCGGAGCCGGGCAGCAGCAGGAATGCAGCGCCGCCGGCGGCGGTCGCAAACAGGCCGCGGCGGTTCAGCAATATCTGGTCTGTCTGGCCGTGCTGCGGAGTTGCTTTATCGCGTGGCATTGTCCTCTCCTATGAACGGATTTGTCCGCGGTTCTTGTGATTTATGCTGCGGTGTTGGTGATCGGCCGGATCAGCGCAGCGGCTGACAACGATTTTTCATATTGTTCGGCCGGCGCGTCGCGATAAAGCGTCGTGCGCTGACGCGGCGTGCGGCCGATCGATGCGATGAGTTCTTCCATTGCGGTCGGCGGCATTTCCTGTCCGTGTGTCGCACCCGCCGAGCGGGTGATGCTCTCGTCCATGAGCGTGCCGCCGGCGTCGTTGGCGCCCGCGCGCAAGCACCATTTGACGCCTTCCGGACCCATCTTCACCCACGAGGCCTGGATATTGGTGATGAGCGGATGCAAAGCGAGCCGCGCCACGGCGTGCATCAGGATGGCCTCGCGGAAGGTCGTGCCGCTGCGCGCGCGGCCGTGCAGATAGATCGGTGTTTCCATCGGCACGAACGGCAGCGGCACCAGTTCTGTGATGCCGCCGGTTTTCACCTGGAGATCGCGCAGGCGCATCAGGTGGCGTGCCCAATGACGCGGGCGGTCGACATGGCCGTACATGATCGTCGCGGTGGTCTTGAGGCCGACGCGATGCGCCGTCCCGACGATGTCGAGCCATTGCTGCGTATTGATCTTGTCCGGGCAGATGATGGCGCGAACCTCGTCGTCGAGAATTTCAGCGGCGGTGCCGGGCAGGGTGCCGAGTCCGGCTGCCTGCAGCCGTTCGAGCAGCGTCGCGACCGGAATGCCGAGGGTTTCCGCGCCCTGATGTATCTCCAGCGGCGAAAAGGCATGAATGTGCATGCCCGGCACGGCGTCCTTGATGGCGCGGCAGATCGAGAGATAAGTCTCGCCGGTATAGTCGGGATGGATGCCGCCCTGCAGGCACACTTCCGTGGCGCCGCGCTCCCAGGCTTCGGTTGCACGCCGCTGGATTTCCTCCAGACCGAGATTGTAGGGCTTGCCGCGCAGGTTGGCGGCGAGCTTGCCCTTGGAGAAGGCGCAGAACTTGCAGCGGAAGTAGCAGATGTTGGTGTAGTTGATGTTGCGCGTGACGACATAAGAGACGGTGTCGCCGTTCACGCGAGCGCGCAATGCATCGGCGGCTTCGCACACGCGCAGGAAATCGGTGCCGCGGGCCGAGAACAGCGTCACCAGATCATCCTCGGAATAATCGCCCGATCGGTCGAACAGCGCCTGTAGCCGGTCGGCGACCGGCGGCCGTGTGCGCTCGGCCGGCGGGAGCGGGACGGGCGTGTCGTGACCAGCGCCGGCGATCCAGCCATCTGGCCGCGCGAAATTGTCCGCGTCGCTCGCGCGCAGCGATGGGGTGCGCAACGCTGGATCGAGCCAGCGGTCCGGTGCGTCGAGATAGGCTGGATAGATCGCGAGGCGGCCCACCAGCACCTTGCCGGCCTGTGCCGTGCGCTGCTCCAGCATGCGCAAGGCCGGCCATGGCGCTTCCGGATTGACGTGATCCGGTGTCACCGGCGACACGCCGCCCCAGTCGTTGATGCCGGCGGCGACGATATCGGCCAGCGATCCGCCCGCGAGATTGGGCGGCGCCTGGATATTCATGGTTTCGCCGAACAGGATGCGGGCGACGGCGATGGTCCACAGATGGTCGGTGGCATCGGGCTCCGGCGCGTTCGCCATGCGGGTGTCCGGCTTGGCGCGGAAATTCTGGATGATGATTTCCTGGATATGGCCGTAGCGGCGATGTAGGTCGCGCAGCGCGAGCAAGGATTCAATCCGTTCGCGCCGGGTTTCGCCGATGCCGATCAGGATTCCGGAGGTGAATGGCACGCGCGCTTCGCCGGCGGCGGCAATGGTGGCAAGCCGCACCGCCGGCGCTTTGTCCGGCGAGCCGAAATGCGGCCCGCCGCGCTGCATCAGCCGCTCCGATGCACTCTCCAGCATGATGCCTTGGGAGACCGAGACCTTACGCAGCTTTTCGAGGTCTTCGCGGCTCATCACACCCGGATTGAGATGCGGCAGCAGGCCGGTTTCCTTGAGCACCAGCTCCGCCATCGCGGCGAGATAATCGAGCGTGGTCACGTAGCCCAGCGCGTCGAGGGCCTCGCGCGCCGCGCGATAGCGCAGTTCCGGTTTGTCGCCGAGCGTGAACAGCGCTTCGTGGCAACCGGCGGCCGCGCCGGCGCGGGCGATCTTGAGCACTTCCTCCGGTGACAGATAGGCTGCGCCGACGACCCGCGGCGGCTGCGCGAAGGTGCAGTAGTGGCAGGTGTCCCGGCACAGCTTGGTGAGCGGGATGAACACTTTCTTGGAATAGGAAACGATCGCGCCATGGCCGCGGTCGCGGATCGCCGAAGCGGCGCGCATCAGCGCCGGCAGGTCGTTGAATTCCGCGAGCGCCAGCGCCTCGTCGTCGGTCAGATCGGCGTCCGCGAGGCGGTCAGCAAGAGAAAGCAGCATCGTCATCGGGTCGGGTCCGCTTCGGTGACAAGGTCGCAGGTGCGGGCACGCACGCGCCCCCAGTGAATGAAGTCGTGGCGGTCGAGAAAAGCTTGTGTCCGCGTCGCCGAACCGAGCCGGGCGAACGCGATCAGATCTTCGAGATGGTCGATGTCGCGCGCAATGCCGGGCAGCCGCACCACCTGCGGCATGATGCCGTGGTCGCGGGCGGATTTCAGGTGCGGATAGAAACTGTCGTCGCCGAATTTGAGCGGCACGGCGGTCGGCGGCGACACCACAACGGTGTTGGAGCCTTTGTCGTCGTGCGACGGCACGATGGTGAAGGACGGGCCGGGCTGATGCAGCGTGATCACCTGATCGATTTCGGTTGCCGTCACCAGCGGAATGTCGCCTGGAAGCTGCAGGATCGCGTCGGCGCCCTCCGCCGCCAGCCGGCGTGCGGCGGCGGCCACCACGCCGGTATGGCCGGAGCGGGCGTCGTCGGTGAAGATTCGTCCGCCGTGGCGCTGCGCCAGCGTTTGCGCCACCGGATCGAGGGTCGCGATAATGAATCCGGCGAGACCGCGGGCCTGCGACACCGCCGCGACCACATCTTCCAGCATGGTGCGCACCAGCGGCACATGCAGGTGTGGCGGCACACCGCCATTGAGGCGCTGCTTCGCGCCGGTGACTTCCTTCACCGGGATGACGGCCCAGATGTTGCGTGTAGCTCCCATCATGCGGCTCCCATCATGCGCCCCTTGCGGCGGGCGGAGGGCTCTCGCGCCAGCCGGTCGCCGAAGGCGAGCGTCGCGGTTGCGAGCGCGATCTTGTCATCGAGACTGCGCATAAAAACCGTGCGCGCGTCGATCGCGACCGGAGCGCGGGGCGTCATGGCGGCATCGCCCGGATCGACGATGAAGCCGTCGATCAGACCGGCAAAATGATCGGCAACGCTCCCCGCCGTGACGGCGATACCAAGCTCGCGCATCATCTTCGCGGTCGGCCCCTTGACGGCCTCGCCGCCGATGATCGGCGAGATGGCAATGATCGGTGCCGTGCAGGCGGTCAGCGCCGCGCGCACGCCCGGCACCGCCAGGATCGGGTCGATGCTGATGAACGGATTCGAGGGGCAGATGATGACGGCGCGCAGGCGCGTATCGCGCAGGAGGCCGAGAAAATCCGGATGCGGCGCAGCGTCCTCCGCCCCTGCAAACCGGAAACCGGTAACGGCGGGCGCGCATTGCATGCCGACGAAATAGCGCTGGAAGTCGAGCGGTCCGTTCGCGGTCAAGACCTGCGTGCGGACCGGATCGTCGCTCATCGGCAGGATACGACCGCGCGCCCCCAGGCGGCGCGCGAGATCGGCGGTGATCGCCGAGAGCGTTTCGCCCGCACGCAGGCGCTGGCTGCGCTCCACATGCAAAGCAAGATCGCGGTCGCCGAGCTTGAACCAGGTCTCGCCGCCGAGCGCGCCTAGCGTCTCCATGAACGACCAGGTCTCGTCGCGCCGGCCCCAGCCAATCTGCTGGTTGTCGAGATCGCCGAGCACATAAGTGAGCGTGTCGATGTCCGGCGAGATGCTAAGGCCGAGATGCTCGAAATCGTCGCCAGTGTTGGCAACGACGGTGAGCGCGCCGTCCGGCAACACATGGGCGAGGCCCAGCGCAAGTTTTGCGCCGCCGATTCCGCCCGAGAGGGCGAGGACGGGACGGTTCTCTTGGCGGGTATTTTGGGATGAGGACAGGGTGGCCATGGTTTTGATCCTCACCGGAACAAGTCGTCAGCGGGAGGACGAAGCAATGTCCGTGCCGGAAGATGTTGGGTCTGTACCGGGAATCCTGACAGCAGCACGACCGGGCAGGCTTCGTCGGCCTGACCCATGACCAACGACGCAGCGGCCGCGATCTCGTCGGCAACGGCGACTTCGCTCACTTCCAGCACCCGTCCGAACAGGTCTGGCCGTCCACGCAAATCCTCCAGCGCCGGAATGCCGGCGGCGCCGAGCGCGACGCCAGTGGTGCCACGCCGCCACGGCCGGCCGAAGCTGTCATTGATCACGACGCCGAGCGTCTTGCCGAAATGAGCCTCCAATGTGGCGCGCAACGCGGCGGCCGCGCCGTCCGGATCGCGTGGTAGCAGCAGAACCGTCTCGTTGCCGCCGGCGCGGACATTGGAGCGGTCGACGCCGGCATTCGCCATCACGAAGCCGTCGCGGTGCTCCACCACCAGGGCGCGCTTGTCGCTGCGCAGGACGTTGACGGATTCGGACAGGATCACTTCCACCAGCCGCGGATCGCGGTCGGTGTCGGCGGCGATCGCGCGGGCGCGGGCGGACGGCTCCACCGTCGTCAGATCGACGAAACGGCCCTGCGCCTTCGACACGACCTTCTGCGCAACGACGATGATGTCGCCGTCGACACAGGTGAGGCCGGCCCGATCCATCGCCGCGGCGATGATCGCGCCGAGGTCGTCACCCGGCGCAATCAGCGGGATGCCGGGTATGCCGCTCAAGCTCAGGCGCGGCGGCGCGGCCACAGTTCAGAGCCCGAGCTTGCGCAGGCGCGGCAGCACCTGCTCGCCGTAGAGTTTCAGGAACCGCTTCTGGTCCGGCCCTGGTGCGTGGAAGACCAGATGGCGGAAGCCGAGGTCAGTATAGGCTTTGATCCGCTCGACATGCTCGTCGGCGTTGTCCGAGACGATCCAGCGCTTGGCGGTACGCTCCACCGGAAGCGCGTCGGCGAGCTTCTCCATCTCGACCGGATCCTCGACCGACATCTTCTCCTCGGGAGAAAGCGCCAGCGCGGCCCAATGCTTGGTATCTTCGAGCGCGCGCTGTTTGTCGGTGTCGAACGAGACCTTCATCTCGATCATGCGGTCGATCGAGTCGTTGGCGCGGCCTGCGGCCTCGAGGCCTGCGGCCACATTCGGCAGCAAGGTCTCCTTGTAAAGCTCCGGCGCCTTGCCGCTGGTGCAGATATAGCCTTCGGCGGTTTCGCCGGCGAGCTTCGCCACGGTCGGGCCGGAGGCGGCGAGATAGATCGGCACCGGCTTCGCGGGGCGATCGTAGAGCGTGGCCTTCTCGGTCTTGTAGTATTTGCCGTCGAAGGTGACGCGCTCTTCCTTCCACAGGCGGCGCATCAGGTCCACCGATTCCATCAGACGGCCGGTGCGTTCCTTGAAGCCTGGCCATTTGATGCCGAGGGCTGGCACGTCGTTGAGCGATTCACCGCTGCCGAGGCCGAGCACCACGCGCTCCGGAAACATCACACCGAGCGTCGCGAACGCCTGCGCGACGATCGACGGGTGATAGCGGAAGGTCGGCGTCATCACGCTGGTGCCCATGATGATCCGCTTGGTGCGCGCGCCGAGCGCGCCGAGCCACGGGATCGATGCTGGCGCGTGGCCATTGGTGTGCTTCCACGGCTGGAAGTGATCGCTGATGAAAACCGAATCGAAGCCGACATCTTCGGCATAGACCGAGAAGTCGAGCAGTTCGCTTGGCCCGAACTGCTCCGCCGAGGCTTTGTATCCGATCTTCAACACGTCGTTCTCCCCGATAGTTGGACCCGCTGCTGCGGGGGCGTTCAGCGGTGCGATCCGTGATGCATATCGGTGTCGCTGCTCCCGCGTGCGACGCGCCAAATGCGATCTGTCTCGCTGCCGCACGGTTTCCGCGCGACGCCGTGGAAAAGTCTAGTGCAGATGCGCCGGGGATAGCAATATCGGAAAATTCAAAATTCTTACATTTTGACAATTCTGTCTTTTCCGCGCAAAATGAAAAACATGGCTAAAACCTCACGGATTGCCAATCGCCCCAGCCGGCTGGTGATGATCCTGCAACTGTTCGACCGGGACCGCCCGGTCTGGACGGTGGAGCAGATGGCGCGCGCGCTGGGGTTGTCGTCGAGCACGATCTACCGCCATGTCCGCAACCTCGTGAAAGGTGGGTTTCTCGATCCGGTTAGCGGCGCGGCCTACGCGCTCGGGCCGGCATTCGTGCGGTTCGACCAGATTTTGCGGCACACCGATCCGTTGAGCCAGATTGCCGCACCGGTCATGCAGGATCTGCTGAAACACACGAGCGAAGCGTGCGTCGTGATCGTGTGCCGCAAGTTCAAGGATTGCGTGATGTGCGTGCAGGAGGCGCGCGGCAGCAAATTCCGCGGCCAGATCGGTTACGAGCGCGGCGTGACGATGCCGCTGTTCATCGGCGCGACGTCGAAAGTGATTCTGGCGCAGTTGCCGGACCGCCAGCTCAAGTCCGTCTATCTCGACAACGGCGAGACAATCCATCGCGTGCTGCGCGCCAGCAACTGGCATGAGTTTCGCGCGCAGATCAAAGACATTCGTGAGGCCGGATACGCGCTGACGCGCGGCGAGGTCGCCGCGAACCGGGTTGGTCTCGCGGTGCCGATCGCGCGAAACGGCAAAGCCTTCGCCAGCATCAGTCTCGTCGGCACGGGCAAGATGTGGGACGACAAGAAGAAGGTCGATGCCTTCATCCGTCATGTGCGCGCCGCCGCGGCGCAGATTTCGCGCGCGCTGGCCCGGCAGTCGCCGGTGGTCTCGCGCTGAGTTGACAACAGAAGAATAGAGGCAAGGGGGTTCCGGTGAGGCAGGAGACGGTTCATTTCTACAGCGAGGGCTGCAAGCTGCACGGCGTGCTGCGCTTGCCGGACCAGGGCGAAGGCCCGTGGCCGGCGATCGTGCAGGGACCGGGCTGGCTCGGCCTCCACGACGCCAAGCTCTACGAGCGTTATCACAAGAGCTTCACCGCGGCCGGTTACGCCGTGCTGGTGTTCGACTATCGCGGCTTCGGCGACAGCGAGGGCGAGAAGGGCCTGGTGATGCCGCAGCGGCAGGCGGAGGATATCCGCAATGCCATCACCTATATGCAGACCCGCAGCGAGGTCGATCCGAACCGGATCGGCCTGTTCGGCTCCGGCGGCACCGGCGGTGCCGTGCCGATCTATGTGGCGGCGGTCGACCAGCGCGTGAAATGCGTGGTCAGCAACTACGCGTTCGCCAGCGGCCGTGATTGGCTGCGCAGCATGCGCCGCGAATACGAATGGATCGCGTTCCAGCAGCGCCTCGACGCCGACCGCAAGAAGCGCGTGCTTGACGGCCAGAGCGAGATGGTCAATCCGCGCCAGGACATCATGATCGTGACGCCGGAGCGCGGCCAAACGGCCGTGAAAAAGGACGTCGACGCGCGCATCCCGGAAACCGTGCCGCTGCGTTGCGCCGATGCGATCATGGAATTCACCCCGGAGGATTTCGTTGCGGCGATCGCGCCGCGCGCGATCCTGTTCATTTCAACCGAGGGCGATGCCGTGACGCCGGAAGAGCAAACCTTCCGGCTTTACGAGAAGGCCGGTCAGCCGAAGAAGCTGATCCTGCAAAAGGAGACGTCACACTACAAAGCCTACGATCAGTATTTCGACATTGTCACACCGCAGATCGTCGGTTGGTACGACACCTATCTGCGTTACGACCGCGTCGAGTCTCGCGAAGACAGATAAACGGATGCGCGGCGGCCATGCCGCGTGCCTGTTTCGCTGAATCGATCAAGAGCAACCCGTCGGCCGCCGAGGCGCGGCCCGACCCCTCAGGAGGAAAGACCCGTTATGGCTACCCAGTATGGATTGCTGCTGCCGCATTTCGGCCCGAACTGCAGCAAGGACAAGCTGCTCGATGGTGCGCGCAAGGCCGAGGCTCTCGGCTTCGACTCGGTGTTCGTGCGTGACCATCTCGTGTTCCACCCGCATGGCATGGAAGGCACCGACAACACCTTCATCGACCCGTTCGTCACGCTGTCGGCGATCGGCGCGGTGACCTCGAAGATCCAGCTCGGCTTCGGTTCGCTGATCCCGCATCGTCACCCGTTGCTGCTCGCGCTGATGCTCAACTCGCTGCAGTATATGGCCGGCGACCGGCTGATCCTCAGCCTCGGCATCGGCAACTTCCAGGTGGAGTTCGATGCGCTCGGCATGACCGACTGGCCGCGCGACGAGGTGGCCAAGGAGCAGGTGGAGATTTTGCGCCGGTCCTGGACCAACGACCATTTCTCGTTCGAGGGCAAATACTACAAGAACGCCGATGTCGGCTTTAAGCCGCGCGCGACCAAGCCGCATCCGATCTGGTACGCCGGTGGCACGCCGGCCTCGGTGCGCCGGGCACTCGACTTCTGCGATGGCTGGTTCCCCGGCCGCATCACGCTGCCGACCTACAAGAAGCGGGTGGCGAAGTTGCGTGAGGATGCCAAGGCGGCGGGCCGTCCGCGCCTGCTGGAAGGCTGCATCCCGATCACCAGCATCGACGTCGATCGTGAGACCGCGCTGAAGAAGGTGAGCGTGGACGGTCTGATCAAGAACGCCAATTCGCAGAAGTTCTGGGTCAAGCCGGAATCCGGCTCGTTCCAGACCTGGCAGGATCTTGAGGGCTCGTTCATGGTCGGCAGCCCTGATGATGTCGTAAAGGATGTCGAGAAGTATCTCGAGGTCGGCATCGACCACATCGTGTTCGACCTGCGGTTCCGCTTTGACGAATGGGATCGTTGTATGGAATTGCTGGGCAAGGAAGTGTTGCCGAAGGTACGCAAGCACGCGTGATAGTGCACGCGTGACGACTTTGCGGCCCCGCACGCCGGTGACGGCGGGCGCGGGGCCGCGAGCAGACAGGACAGGATGGCCATGAATCCCTTGGTGAAGCTGCAACAGCACGGACAGTCGGTCTGGCTGGACTTTCTGGACAGGGGTTTCACGGCCAAGGGTGGTCTCAAGCGGCTCGTCGAGGAAGACGGCGTGCGCGGGGTCACATCCAACCCCGCGATTTTCGAGAAGGCGGTCGGCGGGTCGGGGGAATATGACGAGGGCGTGCGGCACCTGCTGGCCGCAGGCGACCGTTCCGGCACCGATCTGTTCGAGGCGCTGGCGGTTGAGGATATCCAGAATGCCGCGGCGGTGCTGCGCCCGGTCTATGACCAGACTAAGGGGGCGGATGGGTTCGTCAGCCTCGAAGTCTCGCCCTATCTGGCGATGGATGCCGAGGGCACGATCGCCGAAGCGCGCCGGTTGTGGGCGCAGTGCGGCCGGCCCAATGTGATGATCAAGGTGCCGGCGACAAAGCCGGGGTTGATCGCGATCCGCACGCTGCTCGGCGACGGCATCAACATCAATATCACGCTGCTGTTCGCGCAGGCGGTCTATCGCGAGGTGGTGGAAGCCTATCTCGCCGGGCTTGAGGTTTTCGCCGCGAAGGGGGGCGATATCGGTCGCGTCGCCAGCGTCGCGAGCTTCTTCGTCAGCCGTATCGACGCCGTGGTCGATGTGCAGCTCGACAAGGCCATCGCTGCGGCCGGCTCCGCTCAGGCCAAACAGGATTTGGCGGCGCTGCAGGGCAAGACGGCGATTGCCAATGCCAAGCTCGCCTATCGCGACTATCAGCGCCTGTTCTCCGGCGCGCGCTGGGACAAGCTCAAGGCGAAGGGCGCGCGGCCGCAGCGGCTGCTGTGGGCCTCGACCGGCACCAAGAACAAGGCTTACAGCGACGTCTTGTATGTGGCGGAGCTGATCGGCCCCGACACGGTCAACACCATGCCGACGCCGACGCTGGAAGCGTTCCGCGATCACGGCGTGGTGGCCGATACGCTGACGCAGAATGTCGATGAGGCGGAGCGCGTGCTCGCGTCGGTGGCGAAGGCCGGCATCTCGCTCGACGATATCACCGCCAAGCTGGAGCAGGACGGCGTGCGGCTGTTCGCGGATGCCGCCGACAGCCTGTTCGGCGCGGTGGCGCGCAAGCGCGCCAAGGTGCTGGGCGATGCCGTCGACGCGCAAACGCTGACCTTGCCGGCCGAGCTTGCCGACAAGCTGAAGCAGCGCACCGAAGCGTGGCGTGCGCAGGGGTTGGTGCGCCGGTTGTGGGCGCGCGATGCGTCGGTCTGGACCGGCAAGGACGAGGCGCGCTGGCTCGGCTGGCTCGACAGCATCGGGCAGGCGCAGCAGCAACGCGATCTCTATCGCCGTCTTGCCGAGGATGTGCGCAGCGCGGGTTTCACCCATGCTGTGCTGCTCGGCATGGGCGGATCGAGCCTCGGGCCGGAGGTGCTGGCGCGCACCTTCGTGCCGCAACCGGGCTTTCCGAAGCTGCTGACGCTCGACTCCACGGACCCGGAACAGATCGCCGTTGTTGCCAAGGCGGTCGATCTCGGCAAGGCGCTGTTCATCGTCTCCAGCAAGTCCGGCTCCACCATCGAGCCGAACATGCTGCTCGCCTATTTCTTTGCCGCTGTTGCCGGCACGCTCGGAAAATCCAAGGCCGGTCTGCATTTTATTGCCGTCACCGATCCGAACTCGCAACTGGAGGCGGTCGCGAAGCGCGACGGTTTCCGCCAGATCGTCCACGGCGAACCGACCATCGGCGGCCGTTATTCGGTGCTGTCGCCGTTCGGTCTGGTGCCGGCGGCGGTGGCCGGGTTCGATGTCGAGAAACTGTTGCAGGCGGCAGCGACCATGCTGCGCAGTTGCGGCGCTGATGTACCGCCGGCGGACAATCCGGCGGTGCAACTCGGCCTCGCGCTCGGCGAAGCGGCGCTGGCCGGCCGCGACAAGGTGACGATCGCCGCGCCGCCGACGCTCGGCAGCTTCGGGGCCTGGGCGGAGCAGTTGATCGCCGAGTCGACCGGCAAGAACGGCAAGGCGCTGATCCCGCTGGACGGCGAGCCGCTGGCGGCGCCTGCCGCCTATGGCAAGGATCGCTTCTTCATCAATCTGCGGCTGCGCGATGCGTCCGGTGCGCCCGACGCCGCGCTGGCGGCGCTGACGCAGGCGGGGCATCCGCTGGCGGATATCGCCTTGCGACAGCCGGAGCAGATTGCGCAGGAATTCGTCCGGTTCGAGATCGCGACGGCGGTTGCCGGCGCGGTGCTCGGCATCAATCCGTTCGATCAGCCTGACGTCGAGGCGAGCAAGGTCAAGGCACGGGCGTTGACCACGGCGCTGGAGCGCGACGGCAAACTGCCGGAGCAGGCGCCGGTGTTCGCCGCTGACGGCATCGCGCTCTACACCGATGCGGCCAATGCGGCGGCGCTCCGCGCGGCCGGGGCCGGTGACACGGTGGCAAACTGGCTCAAGGCGCACTTCGGTCGCATCAAGCCCAGCGATTATGTGGCACTCCTCGCTTATATCGCGCAGAGCGCGGAGACGGAGAACCGGTTGCAAAAGTTGCGGACGGCACTGCGCGACCGCCATCATGTGGCGACCTGCGTCGGCTTCGGGCCGCGTTTCCTGCATTCGACCGGACAGGCTTACAAGGGCGGGCCGAACAGCGGCGTGTTCCTCGAAATCACCGCCGACGATCCGAACGACCTCGCCATTCCCGGCGCGACGATCAGCTTCGGCCAATTGAAAGCGGCGCAAGCAGGCGGCGATTTCGAGGTGCTGCTGGAGCGTGGCCGCCGCGCACTGCGCGTGCATCTGCAGGGCGGCGCGGCCAAAGGGCTGTCGGCGCTCGAAGCCGCTTTGACGCGCGCATTAAGTTAGGAGAGCACGATGCAGCTTGGGATGGTCGGTCTCGGCCGGATGGGCGCCAACATCGTCCGCCGTCTGCTGCGTCATGGTCACACGGCGGTCGCCTTCGACCGCGATCGCAAGGCGGTTGATGCCGTCGCCAGCGAGGGCGCGGCCGCCGCCGCGGATCTTGCCGATCTCGTACGTCAGCTTGCGAAGCCGCGCGCCGTCTGGGTGATGCTGCCCGCGGGCGAAGCCACCGAGACGGCGATCGAGACGCTCGCGGGCCTGCTCGACGCCGGCGACATCATCATCGATGGCGGCAATACGTTCTGGCAGGACGATATCCGCCGCGCCGCCGCGTTGAAGCAGCGCGGGCTCAATTATATCGACGTCGGCACCAGCGGTGGCGTCTGGGGCTTGGAGCGCGGTTATTGCATGATGATCGGCGGCAACGAGAAAGTCGTCGCGGGCCTCGATCCGATTTTCCGCGCGCTGGCGCCGGGGCTCGGCACCATTCCGCGCACGGGCGGGGACGGCGCGCCTGCGGCGGCGGGTGAACTCGGCTATCACCGTGTCGGTCCGAACGGCGCCGGCCATTTCGTCAAGATGATCCACAACGGCATCGAATACGGAATGATGCAGGCTTTTGCCGAGGGCTTCGACATCCTGCGCAACGCCGCGAGCAAAGGGTTGCCGGAAGAACACCGCCTCGATCTCGATGTGGCGGCCATCGCCGAGACGTGGCGGCGCGGCAGTGTCGTCACCTCGTGGCTGCTCGACCTGTCGGCGGCTGCACTGGCGCAAGACCCGAAGCTCGATGCCTATTCCGGCCACGTCGAGGATTCCGGCGAAGGTCGCTGGACCCTGATGGCAGCGATCGACGAGGCGGTGCCGGCGCATGTGCTGTCGGCGGCGCTCTATGCGCGCTTCCGCTCGCGCCAGGAGGCGAGCTTTGCCGACAAGATGCTGTCGGCGATGCGTAAGGGCTTCGGCGGCCATGTCGAAGCGCCGCGCCCGGCCAAAAAGTAAGTGATCGCATGATACAAGCGCCTGTCTCCGCCGTACGCCGTTCGGCCATTGTCGTTCCCGATCTGGCGGCTGTGGTCGAGGCGGCGACAAAGCGCATCGTCGCGCGGATTGCGCAAGCGCCGGGGCGAATTGCGATCTGTCTCACCGGCGGCTCGACGCCGAGGCCGGTGTATCGGCGGCTCGCGGAGGAGCCTTATCGCAGCACGGTGCCGTGGGAGCGGATCCACTGGTTCTGGGGCGATGACCGGTTCGTGCCGCTCGAGGATGAACGCAGCAATGCCGGCATGGCTTGCGCCGCGTTCCTCGATCATCTGCCGATTCCGGCCGACAACATCCATGTGATGCCGACGCAACTGCGCGATCCGCATGAGGCCGCGCGGCATTACGAAGACGACTTGAAGTCATTTTACGGATCGTCGCGCCTCGATCCGCGCAAGCCGTTGTTCGACATGGTGCTGATGGGGCTCGGCTCCGACGGCCACACCGCGTCGCTGTTTCCGCACGGCGAGGGTCTCGACGAACAGGAGCGCTGGGTTGTCGGCGTCAATGAAGCCAAGCTCGCGCCGTTCGTGCCGCGCGTGACGTTGACCTTTCCGACGCTGGCGTCGACCCGCGAGATGCTGTTCCTGATGACCGGCGCAGAGAAGCGGCCAATGGTTGCGCGCGTGTTCGCCGGCGACGATCTGCCGGCGACACATGCTTATAGCGACGGCGCGCAGGTCTGGCTGATGGACGAGGCGGCGGCGCCGGACAGCGTTCGTTAGATCACCACCGTCCGGACCTGGTTCTCGATCAGCCGCACGAGGCTAAGCGCGGTCAATTCCGAGGATTTCGGATTGGTCGCCAGCGCGTTGTTCTGCAACTCCATCACCATGCGGCCGAATGCGCCGCTCGCGACGATGCGGTGGCCGTTGGTCTTCGCGGCGGGATCGGCGACGAGTTCGACGCGCGTTTTCTCCAGCCCGATGCCGGCGAGCGAGGTGACGACCGTGGCATTGGCGTTCTGCGGATACTGGCTCGCGGCGACCCGCGCGGTGCCGGAGAAGAAGACGGTGCGCTCGCGCAGAGCATCAAGGTCGAGAAGCTTCTCGGCCGGCGTGTTCTTCCACGCCACCGGCGGTTTGACGATCTGGTGCAGCACATCGTCGAGCTGCAGCACTGCCGCGCCGGCGAGCGCGTCGATGCCGCCGATCGCGCCTGAGGGGATGAGAATGCGGCTGCCGTGCTGTTCGGCGATGGCCGTGAGTCTTGGCAGCAGCGCGTCGTCGGTGAAGGCGCTGGTCGAGGCGATGATCATGGCCGGGGCGGCGGCGAGCGCGGCCGGTGCCCAGCGGTCAATGGCGGCGCGGCCCGCGGCTTCGACGACGAGATCGGGCTTGAGTTTGGTCAGTTGATCGGGCTCGCCCAGGAACGCGACACCGGCCGGAATCAGCGCGCGCGCTTCCGGGGTGTCGAGGGTCGCAACGCCGACGATCTCGATCGGCGTCTTGCGCTGCGCCAGCAGCGCGCCGACGCGCGTATTGATGGCTCCCCAGCCGATGAAGGCGACGCGGGCGGTCTTGGTCATGGTTCGGGCCGTCCAGATATGAACACGGGGCCGGCCACAGGGGCCGCTGCGCTTTCCATTGCGCGATCCGGCCGCGATTGCAACCGGGTGATGTTTCGTCGGCAGGCCGGGTAAGCTCGCCTTGGTGAAGAGCAGGGAGGCGCGCATGCAGCGGCACGGATTGAGCGGTGTCCGGATTCTCGATCTGACGCGGCTCGCGCCGGGGCCTTATTGCACCATGCTGCTCGCGGATATGGGCGCGGAGGTCATCGTCGTCGGCGGCGGCAGCGGTAGCGCGCCGATCCCGGCGCTCTCCCGTGGCAAGACCTTCATCAGCCTCGATCTGAAATCGCCCGCCGGGCGCGATGCGTTCTGCCGTCTTGCCGACAAGGCTGACGTGGTGATCGAGGGCTATCGTCCCGGTGTGATGACGCGGCTCGGTATCGACGCCGCGACCTTGCGCGGGCGCAATCCGCGGCTGATCTATTGCGCGATCACCGGTTACGGGCAGACCGGGCCGATGGCGCCCGCTGCCGGCCACGACATCAACTATGCGGGACTGTCCGGTGCGCTTGGTGCGTTCGGTCCGGTCGATGGGCCGCCGGTATTCCCGCTCAATCTGCTGGCCGACTTTGCCGGCGGCAGTCTGTTCGCAGCGATGGGAATTCTCGCTGCGCTCTATGAGCGGGAGCGGACCGGCGAGGGACAGGTGATCGACGCGGCCATGGTCGACGGCTGTCTGTCGATGATGGCGATGCACTTTCCCGACTGGGGCCGGCCGGTCCTGCCGGCGCGCGGCGATGGGCTGCTCGCCGGGACCGCGCCGTTCTACCGCTGCTATCGCTGCGCCGACGGCCGCCATATCGCCGTGGGTGCGCTGGAGCGGCGGTTCTTCGAGGCGCTCTGGGTGGGGCTGGGCCTGCCGGAACCGGCTCCGCCGCATTTCGATCGGCAGGCATGGCCGGCCATGGCCGAGCGTTTCGCGGCCGTGTTCCTGCAGCGGCCCCGCGACGCCTGGGTGGACCATTTCGTAAGCCGCGACTGCTGCGTCACGCCGGTGCTCGACCCGGCCGAGGCGCTGGCGCACCCGCACAACCGGAGCCGGCATCCCGGCCTGGCGGCGGACCGGCCGCTCAAGGCCCCGGTGATGCCCATGACCGAGGAAATGCCAGCAACTTACGACCCGGCCGATCATACCGCCGAAGTGCTGGCGGCCGCCGGTTTGACCGCGGCCGAGATCGCTGCCGCCCGGAGCAATGCCGCGATGACCGAGGGGTTGCCGTGGCCGCCGCCCTTGTGAGCGGCTGCGTGAACCATGAATCCCGCTCTTCAGTCATAAGCTCGTAAAAACCATATAAAGAATAGCGTCAAACGGTCGCTTGTGCCGGCCGCGCGCTGTATGTGTCTGCGCGGGGGCGGCAATTTCGAGGGGATTTTTGTGGCTTCGCCGAACGACCCTGCACGCGCCTCTGTTCGCCCGTGGCAGCCTTCGCCGCGGCAGATCGCCGTTGCCGCGGTGGTTGCAGTGTGCGCGGTGGCGGTCGCCGGCTTTGCCTGGCGCGGCTCCGTCGGGGCGTCGCCGACAGCCCATACCAAGGCTGCGCCGCGGACCCCCGGCACGTTCGAGCCCACCGCCGCTCAATGGAAGACCCTGACGGTCGAGCCGGTGCGGTGGCACGTTTTCACGTCGCAGAACGCCACCGAAGGCAAGATCACGGTCAATGAAGACCGGTCGACGCCGATCTATTCGCCCTATTCAGGGCGCGTGAAAAAACTCCTGGCCCGCCCTGGCGATGAACTCGAAGCGGGCCAGCCGCTGTTCGTGCTGGAAGCGACCGACGCCGTGCAGGTGCACAATGATTTCATGGCGGCGGTTTCCGCGCTCGCCAAGGCCCGCTCACAGCTCAAACTGTCGGGCACGGTCGAAGCGCGGCAGCGGGAGCTTTATGAGGGCAAGGCCGTCGCGCTGAAGGATCTGCAGCAGGCGCAAGCCGATCTCGCGGTGGCGCAAAGCGATGTGCGCTCCGCCGAGAGCGCGCTGGAAGCCGCGCGCAACCGGCTGCGCATCCTCGGCCGGACCGATGAGGAGATCGCGCGCTTCGAGCAGCAGCGGTCAATTTCGTCGGAGATGCCGATCGTGTCGCCGATCAGCGGCACGGTGGTTCAGCGCAAGGTCGGTCCGGGGCAGTACATCTCCAGCGGCTCGGCGGACCCGGTCTATCTGATCGGTGATCTGTCGTCGGTCTGGCTGATCGCCTATGTGCGCGAGATCGAGGCGCCAAAGGTGCATGTCGGGCAGACGGTGCGATTCACCGTGCTTGCTTATCCCGAGCGGATTTTCACCAGTAACGTTACGTATGTAGCGACCTCGCTTGATCCGGCGACGCGGCGCCTGATGGTGCGCGCGACCATCGACAATGCCGATGGCGCGCTCAAGCCGGAAATGTATGCGACGGTGACAATCCTGACCGGCGAGGGCGATGCCTCGCTGGCGATCCCGCGCGATTCCGTCATTTATGAAGGCGACACCGCGCGCGTCTGGGTCACGCGCGACCGCAAGACCGCAGAGTTGAAGAAGATCGATACCGGGCTGCTCGACGGCAAGATGATCCAGGTCAACGAAGGCTTGTCGCCGGAAGACCAGATCATCACCCGTGGCAGTCTGTTCATCGACCGCGCGGCGAGCGGTAGCTGACGTGAACGCGCTGATCGAGTTTGCCCTCAAGCATCGCGTTCTGGTTCTGGCCGCGTTTATCCTGACGCTGGTCGGCGGCCTGATCGCCTTCCAGCAGCTCAATATCGAAGCCTATCCGGACCCGACGCCGCCGATGGTCGATGTCGTGACCCAGGTCGCCGGTTTGTCGGCGGAAGAGGTCGAGCGCTACATCACCATTCCAATCGAGACGCAGACCGCCGGTCTGCCGAACTTGCGCACGGTGCGCACCATCTCGCTTTACGGCCTGTCGGACGTGAAGCTGCAATTCACGTTCGATTACACCTACGAACAGGCGTTGCAGCAGGTGCTCAACCGGTTGTCGCAACTTCCGGCACTGCCGAATAATGCGCAGCCGCAGATTTCACCGGTCAGTCCGATCGGCGAGATTTTCCGCTATCAGCTCAAAGGTCCGCCCGGCTACAGTGTGCTCGACCTCAAAACGTTGCAGGACTGGGTGCTGCAGCGGCGCTTCCGCGCGGTGCCGGGTGTCATCGACGTGACCGGCTGGGGCGGCAAGACCAAGGTCTATGAGCTTCAGGTCGATTTCAGCAAGCTGATGGCCTATGGCCTGACGCTGTCGCAACTGCTGCAGACGCTCAACAACAGCAATATCAATGTCGGCGGCAGCACGGTGAATATCGGTCCGCAGGTCGCGGTGGTGCGCGGCGTCGGACTGATCCGCACCATGGACGATCTCAACAACACCATGCTGACCCAGAGCGGCGGCAATCCGGTGCTGGTGCGCGACGTTGCCAAGGTGACGGTCAGCAACCAGCCGCGGCTCGGCATCGCCGGCAAGGGTGATGAGGACGATATCGTCCAGGGCATCGTGCTGATGCGTCGCGGCGAAAAGAGCATGCCGACGATCAAGCGCGTGATCGAAGAGGTCGAGCGGATCAACGCCGGAAATGTCCTGCCGCCCGGCGTGCGGATTGAACGCATCTACGACCGCAAGGATCTGATCGAGCTGACCACCCACACGGTGCTGCATAACATGGTGATCGGCATCCTGCTGATCTTCTTCCTGCAGTGGGTGTTCCTCGGCAATCTGCGCAGCGCCATCATCGTCGGCGCGACGATCCCGTTCGCGCTGTTCTTTGCCGTCGGCATTCTCGTGATCCGCGGTGAATCCGCCAATCTGCTCTCGGTCGGCGCCATCGATTTCGGTCTGATCGTCGATGCCACCGTGGTGATGGTCGAGGGCATCTACCGGCGGCTCGGCCAGCATTGGGAGGAGGCGGCGCCACGACCGACCGATCCGGCGGAAGGCGCGCTGACCGGCAAGCTGTTCGCGATCTTCCAGGCCGGCAGTAATGTCAGCCGCTCGATCTTCTTTGCTGCCGGCATCATCATTGCTGCGTTCCTGCCGCTGTTCACCCTGAGCGGCGTCGAGGGGCATATCTTCGGGCCGATGGCGCGAACCTATGCCTATGCGTTGGCCGGCGGCCTGCTGGCGACCTTCACCGTCACCCCGGCGCTGTCGGCGCTGATCCTGCCGGAGCATGTGAAGGAGACGGAAACCCTTGCCGTGCGCTGGCTGCATAAAATCTATCTGCCGAGCCTGAATTTCGCGGTGGCGCACCGTGTCGTCGCCTTATCGGCAGCGGTGGTGTTGATCGGATTGTCGCTGGTCGCGGTGCGTTTCCTCGGCCTCGAATTCTTGCCGAAGCTGGAAGAAGGCAATCTCTGGATCCGCGCGACGATGCCGTCGACGATCTCGCTCGACGAAGGCAATCAATACGTCAACCGCATGCGGCGGCTGATCCATGCGGTGCCCGAGGTTGAGTCGGTGGTGTCGCAGCACGGCCGGCCGGATGATGGCACCGATGCGGCCGGTTTCTTCAATGCCGAATTCTTTGCGCCGTTGAAGCCGACCAGCCAGTGGCGGCCGGATATGCACGACAAGGAAGACCTCACGGCCGATCTGCTCAAGCGCCTGCAGGCGGAATTCCCCGGCGTTGAGTTCAACTTCTCGCAGTATCTGCAGGACAATGTTGCCGAAGCGGTCTCCGGCGTGAAGGGTGAGAACTCGATCAAGCTGTTCGGTAACGATCTGCAGACCCTGTCCGACACCGCCAACAAGATCAAAGCGGTGCTGTCCACCGTGCAAGGCGTTGAAGATTTGTCTGTCTTCACCTCGCTCGGTCAACCGACCGTGCAGATCGACATCGACCGCGCCCGCGCAGCCCGTTACGGCCTGACGCCGGGCGACATCAATTCGACGATCCAGGTGGCGATCGGTGGGCAGGCGGCTGGCGATCTGTTCGAGCCGGGCAGCGACCGGCATTTCCCGATCGTGGTGCGCCTCGCGCCGCAGTTCCGGCAAAGCCCGGAAGCGATCGAGAATCTCGCCATCGGCGTGCAGGGCTCGAACGGCCTGATGCGCATCCCGCTCAACGAGGTCGCGACCGTCAAGCTGGTGTCGGGTCCGTCCTACATCTATCGCGAAGGGCAGCAGCGCTATCTGCCGATCAAGTTCAGCGTGCGCGACCGCGATCTCGGGAGCGCCATTCAGGAGGCGCAGAAGAAAGTCACCGAGCAGGTACCGTTGCCGGCCGGCTCGCGGCTCGAATGGGTCGGCGAGTTCGGTAATCTTCAAGACGCCATCGCGCGCTTGAAGATCGTCGTGCCGATCAGTCTGGCGATGATCGCGCTGCTGCTGTGGATCAATTTCGGCTCGGTGCCCGACATGCTGCTCGCCATGAGCGTCATTCCCATGGCCATTGTCGGCGGCATTCTCGGTCTGCTGGTGATGGGCATTCCGTTCAGCGTCTCCGCGGCGATCGGCTTTATCGCGCTGTTCGGCATTTCGGTGATGGACGGCATCATCATCCTTACCCAGTACAACCAGTTGATCGAGGCGGGGCTCGACCGCGCCCGCGCGGTGGTGCGGACCGGCGAATTGCAGATGCGTCCGGTGATCATGACCTGCATCATCGCCGGCGTCGGCCTGCTGCCGGCGGCAATGTCGAGCGGTATCGGCTCGCAGGTGCAGAAGCCGCTCGCGGTGGTGGTGGTTGGCGGCATGCTCTTTGCGCCGATCATCATCCTGCTGACGCTGCCGGTGCTGATCGGTCTGGTGTCGCGGCGCGGCGTCAAATCGGCGGCGCGCAGTCGCTCCGCGCCGCATCCGGCTGAGTAATCGTCACGTCAAAAACCTGGCGCCTTATTGCCCGCTCGGCGTGCGCAGCCCGTGCCAGGCATCGCGTACCTGATGGTAATGCACCTGCGGATCGTAATCCGGAGTGTTGAGCGCCAGTTGCTTGTGGTCGAGCCGGCCGATCGCCGCCAGCAACGTATAGGACGCGATCACGCGGTCCTTCTGCGCCTGGATGAGCCGCGAGCGCGCGAGGATCAGATCCTGCTGGGCGTTGAGCACATCGAGGGTTGTGCGCTGGCCGGCCTGCGCTTCCTTCTGCACGCCGTTGAGCGCCAGCGTCGCGGCGCGCACCTCGGCGTCCGCTGCGGTGATCGCGGTACGCATGCCTTCATTGGTGACGAAAGCAGCAATGGCCGCGGTTTCCGCCTGGGTGCGGATGCGGTCGAGCAAGAGGCGAGACTGGCTGACGACTTGCTTCGCCTGACGGACCTGTGACGCAGCAAGGCCGCCGTCATAGAGCGGGATATTCGCCTGGCCGATGATCGAGGCGCTGTCGGTTCGGCTGGTGCCGAGCTGGGTGTCGGTCTGGACGCTGCGCTGGACGTTGCCCTGGACGCTGACGGTCGGCGCCAGCGCCGCTTCGGCGATGCTGATGCCGAGCTGGGCTGCATCGACATCGAAGGTTGCTCCGAGCACGGTCGGATGCTCGCGATAGCTCAAGGCCACCGCATCACTGCGGTTCGGCGGGATCAACCGGTCGATCGGCTGCGGCGGTGCGAGGCGTCCCGGCGGGCTGCCGATCACCTGCAGGAACGTGGCTTGGCTGACGGCGAGGGTGACTTCAGCAGCATTGAGATCGGCATTGCCGCGCGCCAGCCGCGCTTCCGCCTGCGCCTGATCGGTCGGTGTCACGTCGCCGGCGTCGAGACGGCGCTTGGTGGTGTTGAGCGTCTCGCGCAGGAACCCGACATTGGCCCGCATCGCCTCCACCAGCGACTGGTTGGCGAGCACATTGGCGTAAACGGTGACGGCATCGAGCAGCACCGATTGCTCGACGCTGCGCAGCAGTTCCCGGCCTGAGCGGACCTGCGCCTCGGCCTGTCGGACCGTGTTGGCGGTCTTGAAGCCGTTAAACAGCGTCTGGTTGACGGTGAGGCCGACGCTCCAGGGCTTCAGCCGGGCGCTCTGCAGGTCGCCCTCCGGCAGCAGATTGCGGACGCCCATGAGGCCGGCGCTCAGTCCGGCGGTAATCTGCGGTCGGTATTGCGACAGCGCCTGCGGCACGTTTTCGTCGGTGCCGCGCTGGCGCGCCCGCTCCGCGTTCAACTGCGGGTTGGTCTGGTAGGCGCGGACCAGCACGTCGGCGAGGGTTTCTGCCGAGGCGGGCTGTGCGCCCAGAAAAAGTCCTGCGATCACAAGGGGAAACAGGCGCCGGGCCGCGGGGGGAACCGGGGCGCGGCGGCGCGGTCCGCGCCTCTGAAGACTCCCGCACACCGCTTCACGCATCACGACGCCAAACCCAACCCTTACGACGGGCGGACACTAGCACTTCCCGGCGTCCCAGCGGGTGTGTTTGTCCACAGCGGGCGCATTGTTAATGCGACCGCAATGTCCGCTTTCGGAGCGGCCCGACGCCGTTCCGGCAGAGATGGGCTGGTTTAGTGGTCGGTTTGCAGGGCGAGCGCGTTGGCAGCTTCGTTGCGCAGCGCCGGGGCGGGATCCTGCATGATCCGGTCGCCCTCGCGGCGGCTGGCATAGACCGGCCGGAGTGGTGCGGCGGGCGCGAAGCCGGCCGGTGGTGCCGCGGCTGGCGCGAGCGCGCGGTCATAGTCGCGGGCCTCGCGGAGCACGCTGGCGCGGTCGTTGACCACATTGCCGAAGTTCGGATTGAGCTTGATCGCCTGATTCATGTCGGCCGAGGCGCGGGCGTATTGCCGGGCGTCGTAATAGGCGATGCCGCGATTATAAAGCGCCATGGCGTAGTTCGGGTTGAGCGACAGCGCCTTGTCGTAATCCTGGATCGCCTTGTCGTGCTGGCCCATGCTGCGGAAGGTGAAGCCGCGGTTGTTGTAGACTGTGGCGTTCCTCGGGTCGCGCTTCAGCGATTCCGTGAAGTCGGCAATCGCGCGCTCGTAGTCGCGCTTGGCATCATAGGCGAGACCGCGGCTGTTATAAGCAGGCGCATAGGCCGACGCGAGCTTGATCGCCTCGTCGAAAGCGGCGATGGCCCCGTCGAAGTCGCGCTTCTCCAGCAGGATGTCGCCACGCGTGGCATGCGCTGCCGCATAGGTTGGATTGAGCTTGAGCGCGGCGGTGACGTCCGCCAGCGCGCGCTCCGCATCGCCCTTCTGCCGCCAGGCGAGGCCACGGTTGTTCAGTGCGACGGCGTTCTTCGGATCGAGCTTGATCGCATGATCGAGATCGGCGATGGCGCGATCGATGTCACCGCGCAGACCGTGGGTCGCGCCGCGATCGGCAAAAGCCGATGCAAGCTTGCCGTCGAGCTTGAGCGCCTGATCGAGATCGGCGAGGGCATGGTCGAGATCGCCCTTGTTGCGATAGGACACGCCACGGTTGGCCCATGCCGTCGCGTTGCGGGCATCGAGCTTGAGAGCCTGCGTGAAATCGGCGATGGCGCGGTCGTAGTCACCCTTGTCGCGAGAAGCGAGGCCACGCATCACATAGGCATCGTCGGAATTCGGGGTTAGGCCGATGGCCTGGCCGAATTCGGCGATGGCTTTGTCGTAATCGCGCTTCTCGTAAAAGCTGATGCCGCGCTGGACCAACGCCGGGGCGAATTTTGAATCGAGCTGGAACGCCTGATTCCAGTCGGCCAGCGCACGCTCGATCTCGCCTTTCTGCTCATAGGCGACGCCACGATTGTAGAATGCGCGCGCGTTCTTCGGCTCCAGCTTGATGACCTGATCGAGATCGGCGATGGCGCGCGCGGCATCGCGCGACGCGCCGTAAGCGAGTGCGCGATCGTAGAGCGCGCCGGCGTGATCGGGCTGCAATGCCAACACCTTGTCGAAGTCGGCGATGCCTTTGGCGAAATCCCGCTTGTCAAGGAAAGCGCGGCCGCGCGCATAGATGGCGGACGGATCGTTCGGGTTCAGCCGGATCGCCAGATCGAAGTTCTGGATCGCGCGGTCTGCACTGCCTTTCTCGCGCCAGACCTGGCCGCGATTGAAATAGCCGAGCGCGCTATTGGGGTCGAGCTTGAGGCTCTGATCGAGATCGGCAACCGCACGATCGAAATCGCCCTTCATGGCATAGGCGATGGCGCGGCCGTTGAACGCCGACGCATGGGTCGGACCGAGCTTGAGATCCTGCGTATAGTCGGCGATCGCAGCGTCGAAGTTGCGCTTCCCGGCCAGCGCCTGCGCACGGTTATGATAGGAGTAGATATCGGAGCCGTTGAGTTTCAGCGCCTTCTCGTAGTCGGCCGTGGCGCGGTCGAGGTCGCCCTTGTCGAGATAGGAGTTGCCGCGGTTGTAGAAGCCGAGCGCATAGGAGGCGTTCAGCTTCAGCGCCTGATCGAAATCGGCGAGCGCCCGGTCGGCCTGACCCTTGGCGGCAAAGGCGGCGCCGCGATTGTTGTAGGCGGCCGGATATTTGCCGTTGATCTTCAGAGCCTGCGAGAAATCGGCGATGGCCGGATCGATCTCGCCCTTGGCGGCGAGGACGATGCCGCGATCATTGAGTGCCGCCGCGTTCTGCGCATCCAGTGTCGCCGCCTGCGTCAGATCGGCGAGCGCCCGCTCGAGGTCGCCCTGGCTGGCATAAGCGTTGCCGCGGTGCTGGAACGCCAGCGCCATCTTGCCGTCGAGCTTGGTCGCTTCGTTGAAATCGGCGATCGCGCGCGGGTAGTCGCGCTTCTCGGCGAAGGCGATGCCACGGTTATAGTAAGCCTGCGCGTTCTTCGGTTCGATCTTCGTCACCTGATCGAAATCGGCGACGGCGCGGTCATAATACTGCTTCTCGTAGTAGGCGATGCCGCGGTCGAAATAGGCGGAAGCTTCCTTCGGGTTGAGCTTGATCGCCTCGCCGAAGTTCTGCACCGCCTTGTCGAAATCCTGCTTGCGATAATAGAGCGCGCCGCGCTCGTAGAACGCTGCCGCGTAGCCCGGATTGATCTTGATCGCCTGATTGAGATCGGCGAGCGCCTTGTCGATGTCGCCCTTCGATGCCAGCGCGCTGGCGCGGTCGGCGAAGGCTAGCGCGAAATTGGCGCTGACGCGCAGCGGCTGTGCGGTGTCGTTGAGCACGCGGTCATAGCCGCGCTGGTTGCGCGCATCGGTGCGGCCAGCGACGGCGTAGTTGGGGTTGACCTTGGCCAACCGGTCGAAGTCGGCGATGGCGTGGTTGTAGTCTTTTTTCTCAAAATAGACGATGCCGCGATCGTGCAGGGCAAAGGTGTCCTGCGCGTTCAGCTTGATCGCCTGATCGAAGTCGGCGATGGCACGGTCATACTCGCGCTTGTCGGAATAGGCATTGGCGCGGTTGTAGAACGCCGTCGCGTAGCCCGGATTGAGCTTCGCCGCCTGGGTGAAATCGGCAATGGCCTTGTCGTATTCGCCCTTGTTGCGATAGGCGAAGCCGCGATTGTTCAGCGCGAGCGCATTGTTCGGCTCGAGCTTCAATGCCTCGTCAAAATCGGCGATGGCGTGGTCGGCGTCACCTTTGAGGCCATAGGCGATGCCGCGATCGTAATAGGCGGTGGCCGAGGCCGGGCTGAGTTTCAGCGCCTGGCTGAGATCGGCGATGGCACGGTCGAAATCGCTGCGGTCGGCGTAGGCATTGCCACGGTTGTAATAGGCGAGGGCAAAGCCGTTCTCGAGTTTGATTGCCTGCGAGAAATCGGCGATCGCGCGCTCGTGCTCGCCCTTGGCGCGATAGGCCGCGCCACGATGATTATAGGCGCTGGCGAGCGACGGATTGCCCTTGAGCGCCTGGGTGAAGTCGACGATCGCGCGGTCGTAGTCCTTCTTGTTCAGATAGGCGGTGCCGCGCGTATTGTAGGCGGCGGCATAACCGGGGTTTGACTTGAGCACCTGATCGAGATCGCGGATGGCGCGGTCGTGCTCGCCGACCGCTTCATAGGAATCGCCGCGATTGAACAAAGCGACGATGAAGCCCGGATTGTTCTTTACCGCGAGGTCGAAGTCGGCGATGGCGCGCGCCGCATCGCCCTTGGCGCGATAGGCGAGACCGCGATTGTTCAGCGCGACGTCGTATTCCGGCCGCGCCTTGAGTGCCTGGCTGAAATCGGCGATGGCGGCGTCGAGATCATTGCGCGCCTGATGGATCAGGCCGCGATTGTTGAGCGCGACGGCGTTCGCCGGGTTCAGCGTCGCCGCGCGGTCGAAATCGGCCAGCGCCTTGTCGAGATCGCCCCGGTTGCGATAGGCCATGCCGCGGCTGTTGTAGACGGAATCAAGGTTTGGGTTGAACCGGATCGCCTGATCATAGTCTTTCAACGCGAGATCGAATTTACCGCGCGTGGCGTGGGTATTGGCGCGCTCGGTGAAGGCATTGGCGAATTTCGGATCGATCTTGATGGCCTGGTCGAAATCCCGCACCGCGCGATCCGGGTCGCCCCTGTCGCGCAGCGCGATGCCGCGATCGACATAGCTCATCACATATTTCGGATCGAGCTTGAGCGCCTGATCGAAGTCTGCGACGGCGCGATCATAGTCGCGCCGTTCGCGATAGGCGAGGCCGCGATCGTGCAGGATCGTCGGGTTGTTGCCGTCGAGCTTGGCGGCCTGGGTCAGGTCGGCGACGGCCTTGTCGAAATCCCGGCGGTCGACGTAAGCGAGCCCGCGGTTGTGCCACGCGTCGGCGAAACGGCCGTCAAGCTTGATCGCCTGGTCGAGGTCGGCGATGGCGCGCGACAGTTCTCCCTGACCGCGATAAATCTGGCCGCGTTCGTTGTAGGCCACGGCGAATTTCGGATCGATCTGGATTGCGCGCGAAAAGTCCTGCGCCGCCCGTTCGGTCTCGCGCTTCTGGACGTAAGCAAGGCCACGGCTGACATAGGCCTGCGCGTAGTTCGGATTGAGGCCGATCACCTGATCGAAGTCGGCGAGCGCGCGGTCATAATCGCGTCGTTTCTGGAAGGCGTCGCCGCGATTGTTGAGAGCCGCCAGGAATTTCGGATCGATGCGGATCGCCTGATCGAAATCGACGATGGCGCGGCTGATGTCGCCCTTGCCGATATAGGCGAGGCCGCGGGCATTGAACGCCTGTCGGTCGTCGGGCCGGATATTGATCGCGACGTTGAGGTCGGCAATGGCGCGATCATAGTCCTTGCGGCCGCTCAGGATCAGCGCCCGTTCGTAATAGGCGACGGGGTTGTTGGGATCGATCTTGACGGTCTGGTTGAGGTCCGCGACGGCCTTGTCCGTATCGCCCTTGTCGCGGAAGACTTCGGCGCGTGCGAGATAGGCCGGCGCGCTCTTTTCGTCGAGCTTCAGTGCCTGGGTGAGGTCGGCGATGGCGTGGTCGCTGTCGTGTTTGGCGCGATAGGCGAGACCGCGATTGTAGTAGGTGCGGGCGCTCTTGCTATCGAGTTTCAACGCCTCGTTGAAGTCGGCAATGGCCTGATCGTATTCGCCACGCGCATGATGGGTGACACCGCGATTGTAGCGCGCGAGCGAATCCTTCGGATCGAGCTTGATCGCCTGGGTCAGATCGCTCAGGGCGCGATCGTAATCGCGCTTTTCGTAATGCGAGACGCCGCGGTCATAGTAGGCGAGCGCGTAGGCCGGGTCGAGCGCAATGGCCTGGTCGTAGTTCTTGATCGCACGATCATAGTCGCGCTTATCATAATAGGCGTTGCCGCGGTTGTAATAGGCCAGAATGTAGTTGGCGTTGAGCAGGATCGCCTGATCGAAGTCCTTGATCGCGCGGTTGGTCTCGCCCCGGTTGCGATAGGCGAGACCTCGGTTGTTGTAGGCGAAGGCGTCGCGCGGATCGATCAGGATCGCGCGATCGAAATCCTCGATGGCGCGATCGGCCATTCCCTTCGATGCGAAGGCGATGCCGCGATCGTTGAAGGCGAGCACGTAGTCCGGCTTCAGCTTGATCGCCTGGTCGAAATCCTGAATCGCGCGCTCATAGTCGCGCAAGTCGCGATAGGCGAGACCGCGCGCATGCAGCGCGACCACATCGCCGGAATTGATCTTGATCGCGCGATCGTAGTCTGGAATGGCGCGATCCGGTTCGCCCTTGGCGCGGAACGCCATGCCACGGTTGAAGTAGGGCAGCGCCGCATTGGGGTTGAGTTTAATTGCCTGGTTCAGGCTTTCGATCGCATGCGCATAGTCGCGCTTGTCGTAATAGGCGTGGCTGCGGGTCGAGATATAATCCGCGTTCTTCGGGTCGAAGCGAACCGCCTGCTCGAAGTCCTGGAGCGCGCGGTCGAGATTGCCTTTCTGGCGCTGGGTCAGACCGCGGTTGTAATAGGCCGTCGCATCCTTGCCGTTGAGGGCGAGCGATTCGTCGTAGTCGCGCAAGGCGCGGTCGAGATCGCCGCGGCTGCGATAGGCGTCGGCGCGGCTGCGATAGGCATCCGCCTTGGCGCTCTTGAGACGTTCGAGCGCGGCAGCGTGCCTGGCATCCTTGGCGATTTTGGCTTGTTTGGCGGCCTTCGCGGCTTTGCTGTTTTTCGCCGCTTTCTCCTTTGGCTCCTTCTCGCGCTCTGGCGGCTTGGTGTCGATGATCGCCGTGCAGCTCTCGATTTGCGCGGCCGCGTTTCCGCCCTTGCCGGCGCAGGCGGACATCTGTTCGCTGGTCTGCGCGGCAGCGCCGAGCGGCAGCAGCAAAGCGGCTGCCGAGCCCGCTACGACCATCCATGAAAGACGCGCTGTTGTCATCGCCACCGATCGAGAACCTGGCAAGGGTGCCTGTCCGTCCGGCGATTAATCTAATGCGATGTGTTCTACGGGAAATGCGCGGATCAATTTAACACTAACGCCCGCGCGACGCGGTTAACCGGTTAACGCGGATTGTTGCGCCGGCTTACTCTGCCGATGCGGATTTGCGCGCGGCCGCCGCCATCTCGTGCAGCACATAGTCCGGCGGCATCACGTAGCCGAGCACGCGCTCCTTCGGATAGGTGGACTGCATCACCGTCGGGCCGTGGTTGCCGGAAATCAGAATGGGATTTCCCTGGCCGTCGGTGCCGCGTACCACGCCGACGTGGCCGTTGTTCGGGCCGCGATACAGGATCGCGATGGCGCCGACGCGCGGACCGTCGAGCAGTTTGCCGTATTTGAGGAACGAACGCGCGGCGCGTGAACCGGTGCCTTTGCCGCCGGCGCGCTTCAAGACGAAGTTCATGAAATCCGCGCACCAGAGCTGGCTCGGCACGCCGATCTGCTTGGCGGTGTGGCCGCGCCAGCGGAGCGCTTCCAGCAGCAGCGCTGTCGCACCCGGCACCTGGGCGGCCTGCTGCGCTGCGTCGCTGCGGCTGCGCAGCAGCGGTTCGGCCGGCGTCACCGAGGCGAAACGCTCATTGCGCTGGGAAGGCGTTGCGGGGGCGGCCTGCGCGGCGCCGGCCTGGACGGAGACAACGGCCGCCGACACTGCGACAGCGATTGCCAAATGGACACAGGATTTCGTCATCTTCCCCTTCGCGGGTTCCCCGCGATCCCTTCTCGCCGGCGTCCCATTCCCCAATGGGTTTCGCCGCATCGGTTTGGTTACCAATGCGTATATCTTTTGACGTGGATTGAGCTGACAGCAAGGGATCGCCGCACGATGTTTGCGCGCAGCGTTAATAGCTAAAATTGTAGCGAACTGAGTCCGGAGCGGGAACGAAACGGAATCAATCAGTGACTGGAGCGAGATCCCGAAAAGTGGGGCCGGTTTTCGGGAACGATCACGCTCCAATGAAGCGGCGAGCGACGATCCGATTCTGCTCGGGCTCCGTCGTTAGCGGATGCTGTAGCGGATCGGCACCACGATCGGGATGCTGCCACCGCCCATTTCCGGCGGCGGTGGCGGCAGCGGCGACACGCGCATGGCGAGCGCGACCGTTTCGGAATCGAGCGCCGAGGAGCCGGAGCTGCGCGAGATCCGCGCGCCGTGGACGCCGCCGGAGCGGTCGACGGTAAAGGCGAGATAGGCGACGCCCTGGTCGCCGCGCGAGCGCGCCTCGGACGGATATCGCTTGCTGCGCTCGAGCCGTGACACGAGCTGGCTCTTCCAGTTCATGATCGCGGAACGGCCGGCGGCGCCGGACGCCGGCGCCGCTTGCGCCTCCGCGGTTCGCGGGGCGGCGGTTGGCGCCATGGCGATCTTCTTCTTTTCTTTTTTCTTCGGCTTTTCCTTGGGTTTCTCGACCACCTTTTCCCTTTTTGGCTCCGGCTTCGGCAATTCGACCGGCGGTGGCGGCTCCAGCGCCACATCCGTTTGCGGCGGCGGCTCGACCTGCGGCTCCGGCTCGGGCTCCGGCGGCGTCGGCTCCGGTTCGACGGCGGCCTGCTGTTCGCCGATCGGCATGTCGGTGGTCTCAGTCGTCGGCGAAACTGCCATCGGTGCGAGGTCGATCATGATCGCCGGCGGATTGGCGGCGAGGTCATTGCTATTCCAATTGGCGAGGAGCGCCATCGCACCGCCGACATGCACCGCGGCGACCGCGGCAAAACAAGTCCCCCAGCGGAGGCATTCGCCGCTGTGTCGCCGCAACAGGTTCAGTACCGGGCCGCTCATGGCTGCGGCACCGATTCGAGACCGACCAGCGCGATCTTCAGATAACCCGCGCTGCGCAGATCGTTCATCAGGGTCATCAACTCGCCGTAAGGCACCGCGCGGTCGGCACGCAGGAACAGTCGCTGCTCGCGGTCGCCGTTTGTCGCCTGTGCGAGCGTGCTTGCCAGCGCCGCGCGCGGCACGGTCTGATCGTTGCCGAGCATCAGGCTGAGATCGGATTTCAGCGTCAGATAGATCGGCTTGTCCGGGCGCTGCTGCTGCTGCGCGTTGGACGAGGGGAGATCGACGGCAATATCGACGGTCGCCAGTGGCGCGGCGATCATGAAAATGATCAGCAGCACCAGGATGACGTCGATGAACGGGGTGACGTTGATCTCGTGCACTTCTGCCAGATCGTCGTCGCCGTGGTCGAGACGCGCACTCATGTCAGATCACTCGATACTCGACAAAGCTATTCGGCGGCCATGCCGCGGACATGCAGCGCGTGGCTGCCTTGCGTGGCGCGATCGAGGTCGCGACTGACTAGACGCTCCACTTCGTTCGACGCCTCGGCGTAGAGCACGCGATAGCCGGCGATCCAGCGCGAGAACATGTTGTAGAGCACCACCGCCGGGATCGCGGCGACAAGACCGAGCGCCGTTGCCAGCAACGCCTCGGCGATGCCGGGCGCGACCACCGCAAGGTTGGTGGTCTGCGATTTGGAAATGCCGATGAAGCTGTTCATGATGCCCCAGACGGTGCCGAACAGGCCGACGAACGGCGCGGTCGCGCCGATGGTGGCCAGCAGGCCGGTGCCGCGATTGATGCGGCGGGTGGCGCTGGTCTGCAGTTGCGACAGCCGCGAGGCGAGGCGCTCCTTGACGCCGGCCGGCTCGATCGCGTCAGCGGACAGCTGCAATTCCGTCTCCGCCGCGCGCACCAGCGGTGCGGCCGCGTGACCAGGCTTGAGCCGCGCGCGGCAATCGGCAAGCGAGCGCGCGCTGGTGAGAATGGCGAGCGATGCCTTGAGGCGGCGTCGCGCGGCCAGCAGTTCGAGCACTTTGACGAGCCAGATGGTCCAGGTCAGCACCGACGCGAAAGCCAGCCCGATCATGACCAGCTTCACGATGATGTCCGCCTGCATGAACATGCCCCACGGACTGAGGTCGCGTGGCAGGGCGGCGTCGACATGAGGCAGGACGGACGGTGTTGTCGGCGCGGGAGCAGCAGCTTCTGCCGGGGCTGGTGATGTTGGCGCCGCCGTCGCGTTCGGTGCGGCGGTCGGTTCTGCCGGGCTCGGCGTTGCCGCGGCCGGCGTCTGCGTGGTTGACGGCGCCAGCGATGGCTGCAGCGTGGACGGCAACTGCGTGGGCAGGGCGGGTGCGCTGGTCGATGGCGCGGCGTTCGTCGCGGCAGGCGGCGCGACCGGCGCAGGCGTTGCGCCCGGCGCCGTCTGGGCGATGGCGCTCGCTGCGAGAGCGATCGTCAGTGCCGCGCCGGCGAACGCACGGGAGGCAATCCTCCGCGTGCTTCGGTTTCCTGTCATTGCTCCGCACGCCATTTTCAAACTCCTCAACGTCAATTCTTCTTGTTCTCGCGGCCGCTCAGAACCGCGGTAGCGGGATCATTCGGCCGGTCGCAGGCGCGTCACGGTCGTGCGGCGCTGGCGCCGCTGCAGCCACATGATGATGCCTGTGATGGTGAAGAGTGGCGGCAGCACGCCGCACAACAGCACGATCAGCTTCCACACCGGGCCGGAGTGACTGCCTTCATGGATCCAGCGGATCCACTGGGAAATCTTGTCACCGGATTGCACGGCGACCGGCGTGACGGTGCCGGCGCGGTCGTCGACCAGCAGTGTTTTCGTGCCGCCCTGGGAATCCCGCACCTGAATGCGCCAGACCGGCGCTTCACCCTGCTTGCCGGTGGCGAGGAACAAGGTAGCCGGTTTTGCGTCCGGCGTTTGCGCAAGCGCGTGTGCCAGCGCCTGATCCGGATTCAAGGCCGTCTGCCGTGCCGGTGCGCCGAAGCCGGCGCGCGGCGTCACCGGCGCGACTGTCGACAGCAGATCGCGGCCCTGCTGCGGAAAACCGAGATAGATGCCGGTGAAAGAGACCACCGCAAGCGGGATCGAAATCCAGAAGCCGAGCAGATGATGCAGATTCGCGTTAGTGGAATCGGAGCGGCGCCAGCGCAGGCCGATGCGGAACGCGCCATTGCGCGGCCACCACAGATAGATGCCGCTGAGCGACGAGATCAGCATCGCAACGCCGATCCAGCCGACGATTGCCCGGCCGGAATATTCCGGGATCGTCAGGTTCTCATGGAAGATGTGCAGGAAGCCGAACATCGATGCGCGGAAATCTTCCACCTCGAGAACATTCGCAGTCGGCGGATCGAGATAGACATTGAGCCTGCGCGGCGTGCCTTCCGCCGAGCGGCCACGCGCGCTGACGACAACGGGGGCCCCTTCGTCAAAGCGAATGAATGTTGGTGAGGCACCGTTGCCGAGCGCCTTGCGCGCGGCGTCGAGATAGGCACTCGTGGGCTGCGAAATCTGTGATCCGGTGACGGCATAACGCGCGGGATGCAGAAGCGTGTCGAGCTCATCGTGATAGACGAGCAACGCACCGCTGATCGCGATCGGCACGGTCAGAATCGCTAGCGCAACGCCGAGCCACAAATGGACATTGAGCCAGAAGCGCCGCAGCGCCCCGCGCGAAGATGGCATTTCGAGCCTCCAGATGCGGCAGCTATAACAGCAACATTGCGCAGCCTGAACAGCAAAACATGCGCCGTTACTACATTTTAGCTATTCCAAACAATGAGATAGCGATGTGTTTGCGACTGTCCGAGCGTTGTTTTTGCGCGCGCTGTCCCCATGGTTTCAGCATGCGGTGCACGTCAGCAATGCACTGAGCGCGGAACACGATCTGGATAACCGCGCGGCGTTGACGCGATTGCATCAACGACTTCAATGCCATCCGTGATTGTTTTTAGAGTTTCCAGAAAACCGAGATTAGAATTAGTCCAATCAAAGACTATCTCTTTCCAAGTCTTTGTCCTTGCTCATGAATTTTGTCGGCATTAAGGACGCGTAAAGGGTTGCTAAGTCCGCGTGTGGTGCGTCGTGAACGCCGTCGACAACAGCGGAAGGCGACCGTTCACGGGGGTGACCATGCCGACCAACGACATCGCAGACGCGCGCACTTCGCTGCGCCAGGATAATTCGATCGCAGCGCCCGATACGCAATCAGGTTCGCGCATCGTGGCGATCGCGGCGCAAGCGCAGGGAATGATGTTTCCCGCCGCTGCGAGTGTCGCTTCGCTGATGTTCGCGACCGCGGCGTCGGCGCAGGACAACAGCGTCGCGCTGCCGACCATCGACATTTTCGGCGGCAATGACGGCTATCAGGCGACCAACTCGTCGCTCATCCGCATGCCAGTGCCGCTTCTGAGCACGCCGCAGACCGTCAACGTCGTGCCGCAGCAGGTGCTGCAGGATCAGAATATCGCCACCGTGAAAGATGCTTTGCGCAACGTCGCCGGCATCACCTTCCGCGCCGGCGAGGGCGGCAACCAGGGCGACACACCGTATATCCGTGGCTTCTCGGCGCAGAACGATGTGTTCCGCGACGGCGTGCGCGATCCCGGCTGGTATACGCGCGATGCGTTCTCGATCGATTCCGTCGAGGTGTTCAAAGGCCCGTCCTCGATCCTGTTCGGCCGCGGCTCGACCGGCGGCGCGATCAATCTCACCAGCAAGGCGCCGCGCGACCGCGACTTCGTCGACGCAACGCTGACCGGAAACACTGCTCCCGGTGCGCGCGCCACCATCGACGCCAACGGCAAGTTCAATGAGAATGTGTCCGCCCGCATCAATATCATGGGGCAGGACTCCATGGTGCCGGGTCGCGACAAGGTCGAGAACAAGACGTTCGGCATCGCGCCATCGATCAAGATGAACGTCACCGACCAGACCAAGGTGACGTTGAGCTACATCTATCAGCACGACAACAACATCCCGGATTACGGCATCCCGTTCCTGAAGGCGACCGACGGCGTGCCGCGTTCGATCGCGCCGGTGAACCGCAACACGTTCTACGGCATCCTCAGCGGCCCGAATCCGGACGTCGAGAAGGTCGATGCCTCGATCGCGACCGCCAAGATCGAGCACGAGTTCAACAACAACTTCAAAGTCACCAACACGACCCGCTTCTCGGACGTGCAGCGCTATCAGCTCAATGTCTTCCCGGAGCCGAACGCCAGCGTTCCGAACGCCAACAATCTCAACGTCAACTGGACGCCGAACCGCGCCGGTCTGAACGTCCACAACTCGCTGTTGATCAACCAGACCGACTTCCTTGCCCGGTTCAACACCTGGGGATGGGACCACACGGTGGCGACCGGCTTCGAGTTCTCGCAGGAGCGGCGCGACTCGCTGCGCAACAACTGGGCGGGGCAGGCGGGGACCAATTTCATCAACCCCGATCCGTATCGGTTCGGCGGCGCACCGGGTCCATCGACCGCCAGCCAGCGCACCATCGGCCACGCCACCGCGGCGGCCGTCTATATCGCCGACCAGATCAAGCTGAACGAGTATTTCGAGTTGCTCGGCGGCCTGCGTTACGACTACTTCAAATTCCAGCAGGACGCCCCGCTGGCCGCTGCCACCGTCAACAATCTCAGCCGCACCGATACGCCGTTGAGCTGGCGTGTCGGCGGCGTGTTTCACCCGACGCCGAACACCAGCCTCTATCTGATGCACGGCACGTCGTTCAATCCGAGTGCCGACAACATGTCGGTCAGCGTCGCCACGGCTGCGACGGCGATCAGCCAGTTCAATCTCGGACCGGAGAAGAACGAGACCACCGAGTTCGGCGCCAAGGCCGATGTGCTCGGCGGCAAGCTCAATCTCGCGGCGGCGATCTTCCAGACCGAGAAGACCAATGCCCGCGTGCCGGATCCGACCAATGCGACGGTGACGGTGCTCGACGGTGTGATCCGCGCCCGCGGCTTCGAGGCGAGCGCGGCAGGCAAGATCACCGATGCGTGGCAGGTGATCGCCAGCTACGCCTTCGTCGATGCCCGCAACGTCAAGACCTCGGTCGCGGCGCAACTCGACAAGCGGCCGATTCAGACGCCGGAGCATGCATTCTCGCTGTGGACCACCTACGACATCACGCCGGACTGGCAGATCGGCGGCGGAGCGTTCTACACCAGCGAGGTGTGGGGCGATGTCACCAACACGGCCTACGCGCCGGCCTACTGGCGGTTCGACGCGATGCTCGCCTACAAGATCGACAAGAAGACCACGTTGCAGTTCAACATCTACAACATCTTCGACAAGTATTATCTCGCCAACGTCTACAGCAACTGGGGTGTGCCCGGTCCGAGCCGGTATGCGTCGCTGACGCTGAAGATGAGCTGGTAAGAACGAACGTCGCGGCTGATATTGCCCGTTCCCGCCCGTTGCCCGGGCGGGGCGGGCAATATTGTTTCCGCAGTCTGTTGCGGGAGGCCCATTTGCACTGTGCGCGGCGGGCGAACTGTGATTGAACACGTCTGCGTCGTTGCCCTCGGGGCATGGCGCATAGCGTTACGATATGGCGTGATGATGGAGACCGGCCATGATGGTGCATATCCCCGCGGTGCTCACGCCGGACCAGGTCGCGCGCTGCCGCGAGGTGATGGAAAAAGCGGCCTGGATCGACGGCAATGTGACGTCCGGCCACCAGGCGGCGAAGGCGAAGAATAATCTGCAGCTTCCGGAGAGTGCGCCGGAAGCGCGCGAGTTGAGCAACATGGTGCTCGAGGCGCTCGGCCGCTCGCCGCTGTTCATGTCGGCGGTGCTGCCGAAGCAGGTGTTTCCGCCGCTGTTCAACCGTTACGACCCCGGCATGACGTTCGGCAATCACGTCGACAATGCGGTGCGCTCCGGCAACGGCGCGCGCATTCGCACCGACGTGTCATCGACTCTTTTCATCTCGTCGCCGGAGGACTATGACGGCGGCGAACTGATCGTCGAGGATACTTACGGCGCGCATTCGGTGAAGTTGCCGGCCGGCGACATGATCGTCTATCCGGCGACCTCGCTGCATCGGGTGACGCCAATCACCCGCGGCTCCCGCATCGCGTCGTTCTTCTGGACCCAGAGCATGATCCGCGACGAGGCGCAGCGCGCGCTGCTGTTCGACCTCGACATGTCGATCATCCGGCTCGCCGGCGATCATCCCGAGCACAAGTCGGTGGTGTCGCTCACGGCCGTCTATCACAACCTGCTGCGGCAGTGGGCCGAGGTGTAGCGGTAAGCTCTCTCGGAGCCTCATGGTGAGGAGCATCGCGTCAGCGATGCGTCTCGAACCATGAAGGCGGGCGCGCGCTGTGGCCGCCTCGTCCTTCGAGACGCGCCGGAGCCTGTCATCGGGCCGCGCTTTGCGCGGACCCGTTGGGCGCTCCTCAGGTTGAGGCGGAGCGAGAGCGCCGTTTATCGCTTCTCTCCGCCGTCATGCCCGCATTGATTGCGAGCATCCACGTCTTGCTTTGCTGCACGCAGATAAGACGTGGATGGCCGGGACATCAGGGCGTTCACGCCCGTCTTCGACGGGCTATGCCCGGCCATGACGCGGTGGGATTTGTGCGCCTCTCTCAGAGCCTCATGGTGAGGAGCGATACGTTAGTATCGCGTCTCGAACCATGAAGGCGGGGTGAGGGATGAGCGCCATTTCCTCCGCCGCCCGCGGCCTCTCCAACGAAAAAGCCCCGCGGGAAACCCACGGGGCTTGATCGAACCGGACCTCGCGGTCCGGATCGCAACAACGATCAGTTACGGACCGAGTAGGCCGTGCGGTCGTAGCCGCCGCCATAACCGCCGCCGACGTATTCGCGGGTGGTGCCGCCGCAATTGCAGTCACGGCCGCGAACGTAGCGGTGCTCGGCGCCAGCATAGCCAACCGAGCCCTGTTCGGAGCGGTTGACCACCACATTGCTGTGGCGCTCGGCGGTGCGATGGATGGTGTTCTGACGGTGGATGATGATGTCTTTGTACAGAATGTTCTGACGGTTGATCACCACGTCCTTCCGGATCACCGGACGGACATGGACGACGAGGGTGTTCTCGTCGACCACCTTCTCACGCGGAACGACGCGCGTGGTGTTCACGACGCGGGTATTGCCCGGAACGTAGCGCGGCCCTTCCTGGACCGTGCGGCGGGCCTTGAAGGCCGAATCCGGGAGGTAGCAGTTGCACCCGGAATCGTACCGGCCACCCGCGTAGCTCGGGGTCGCGAAGATGCCAGCAAGCCCAAGGGCCAACGTGGCGAGAAAAACGGAACGCAGAAAACTCATGGTAACGCCCCTTGTTCTTGTAGCAGTCAAGCCTCCGAGGCTGAATGTCAGGGAAGATGGTTAATTTGTAAAGAGGAAATCCCTGTAACTTACTGTCACGGCTCAAGAAATATAGTTAAAAGGCAATCGAATTCCGGGAGGTATTTCCAGTGCGCAAAAAGAAAAAAGCAAGCATTATCAAATGCTTGCTTTAATCAGTTAACGTTGAGTTAATTTTTCTTAAAAGTTTAGCTATTTCAATCGTTTGGCAGCTTCCTGCACGAGGCTCAGATCGGCGTGCTTGGTCACGTCGATCTTCTGCTTGATGAAACCCAGTTCCTGCACCAGGTCGACATTGCGCTGCAGCGCCTTCAGGTCCGGCAGCATGTCCGGATTGCGGTAGTTGTCCTTCTTGGTGAAGACCCAGTCGAACCGCTCCGGCGGCTGCTTGGTGATCTTGGCGGCGATCTCCATCACTTCCTTGTGGTTCTTCGGGTCGAGATACCAGCGCACGATCCGCAGCGAGTCTTCCATGAAGTCGAGCATTGCCGCGCGGTTCTTTTCGATGAAGCCCTTGCGTGCCACCCACATGGAGAACTGCGTCACGCCCATCGCATCCTTGGTATCGAACAGCGTGTGGGCCATGGCGCGCAGTTCCGGATTGAGCGCGAACGGCGGCACGGCGCTGATCAGGTCGGCCTTCTTCTCCTGCAGGAATGCCTTCATGGTCGGGAACGGGGTCTCGACCACGGTGTAGTCGCGCTTGTCCTCCATGCCGTGCTTGCGCATCATCGCCCGCATGGCGACGTCGACGGCGGAACCGGCGACGTTGGTGGCGAGCACCTTGCCCTTGAGGTCCTCGACCTTTTTGATCGGGCCGTTCTTCAGCACCATGTATTCGTTGCTGTAGTAGCCCGCGTTGCCGTCCTGGAATTCGTCGGCGATGACCATGAGGTCGTTCATGCCGGCGTTCTGGATGGCGATCGGCAGCGTCGGATAGGTAAGGTTGGCGATCTCCAGCTCGTTGTTGGCGAGCGCGGTGATCAGCGGCGGCGTGCCGGCGAAGCGGGTGATCTCCAGCGTGTAGGACTTGCCCAGATGCTTGGCGAGATCCTTCTTCTCCTGGATCATCGACGCCCAGTTCGAGACCGGAACGATCCACGACAGCCGGATCTTCACCGGCGCCTGCTGGGCCGAAGCGGGGCCTGCAGCGAGCGCGGCCACGCCGCACGCGAAAGCCGCCGCGACCGCGCGCCGTGACCATCGCAACTCATGACGGAACATGAATGTCCTCCCTGATGTGACATGATGATGCCGGCGTGTATCCGCCGGGCGTGCTTTTTTCCGGTCATTGTCCGGCGCGGGCCTGAGCTTGGCAAGGCATCGTGGGTCGGCGCATCCGCCATCCGGTACATGAGCCTGCGGCGTTAAATCCGCGGCCGCGTCAGACGGTGCTTGGTTCCAGCGATTCCGGATGCCAGGCCAGCAGGCGACGGCGAATGAAGGCCATGGCCTTCACCAGCACGAAGCCGACCACGGCGATCTCGACGATGCCGGCGAACACGCCGGCGGAATTGGCGAAGCGCGAGGCGGTCATCATCGCCCCGCCGATGCCGTAACCGCCCATCAGCATTTCGCAGACGACGGCGACGATCATGGCGATCGGCAAAGCGACCTGCAGGCCGGTGAAGATCATCGGCATCGCGGCGGGGAGAATGATCTGGCGCATCAGTTCGCCCTCGCGGGTGCCGAGATTGCGCGCGGACCAGATCAGTTCTCGGTCGACATTGCGCACGCCGATCAGGGTCGCGGTGATGACCGGGAAGATCGCGTCGAGCACGATCATCGAGATCTTGGTGACGTCGTAGAGGCCGAGCCAGAGAATGACGATCGGCAGGAACGCGATCTTCGGCATCGGGAAGCCGACCGAGATCAGCGGATCGAAGAACCAGCGGATGCCGGCATTGCGCCACATGCCGACGCCGACGATGACGCCGGCAACCGCGGCGATCAGGAAACCGACCAGCGATCGGTAGAGCGTCAGCCCGACATTGATGAACAGGTCGCCGCTCTGCGCCTGTTCCCAGATGCGCTGCACGACGACGCTGAACGCCGGAAGCTGGAACGGCGTGAACACGCCGCTGCGGGCGAGCCATTCCCAGCCGACCAGCAGCAGGCCGATCGAGACGAACGGCGCGAGCCGCCACAGCCAGATGCTGCCGTCGCCGCCCTTCATTGTTGCCATCGCAACACCCGTGCGGCGAACATCTGATACAGCCGGTCGGCGGCGAAGCCGAGGAAGGCGACGGTGAGCACCACCGCGAACATCGATTCGTAGTTGCCGTCGGCGCCGAGATAGCCGATCAGATAGCCGAGCCCGGCGCGGGCGACGATCAGCTCCGAGCTCACCAGCAGGATGAAGGTGAGCGCGAGCGCGGTGCGGATGCCGCCGAGCAGTTCCGGCAGCGCGCTCGGCAACACCACGTCGCGCAGCATGCGCAGCCGCCCGGCGCCGAGGCTGCGCGCCGACCAGACCAGCGTGCGGTCGGCCGAGCGCGCGCCGTTGAACGCGCCGATGGTCACTGGCAGCATGCAGCCGAGGAAGATCAGCAGGATCTTCGAGCCGTCGCCGAAGCCGAGCCAGATTACCGTGACCGGGATCAGCGCCGATTTCGGCATCGGATAGAACAGTTCGACGATCGGGCCGATCAGCGCGTTGACCGGCCGCGACCACGCCATGAACACGCCGAGCGCGGTGCCGATGACGATGGCGAGCGCGAGGCCGGCGCCGCCGCGATAAAGCGAGGCCCAGGTGTTGGCGAGGAGATCGCCGCTGCGCAACAGATCAACCCACGCCGCGGCGACACTGGACAGCGCCGGCAGCGACGAGCCGGAGACGAGGCCGAGCCGCGCCACCACTTCCCACAGCACCGCGAGGATGATCAGTGGCGCATAGCGCGTCAGCCCGCGGATCAGCGCGCCGGTGACGGCGCCGGCGGGTGAGGGTGCTGGTGCGGTGGCGTCGGTCATGATCCGCGCGGGACGCGCGCACCTTGCGCCTTCACCGCCTCCTCACGCACCAGATCCCAGACCTCGTCGACCTTGTCGACGAACGCCTTGGTCTTGAACACGTTGGGATCGTTGCGATCCACCGGATTGTCGACGATGGTCTTGATGCGGCCCGGCCGCGCCGACATCACCGCGATGCGGTCGGCGAGGAACACCGCTTCCTGCACATCATGGGTGACGAACACCACGGTCTTGCGGGTGCGCTGCCAGATGTTGCGCAACTCGCTCTGCATCAGATGGCGGGTCTGCGCATCGAGCGCGCCGAATGGCTCGTCCATCAAGAGAATGCCGGGATCGATCGCCAGCGTGCGGGCGATCGCGGCGCGCTGCTTCATGCCGCCGGAGAGCTGCGAGGGATAACTGTCCTCAAAGCCGCTGAGGCCGACCATGTCGATGAACGATTGCGCGCGCTGTTCGCGCTCGTCGCGGGCGATGCCCTGTCGTTCGAGGCCGTACAGCACATTGCCGCGCACGGTTTTCCACGGGAACAAGGCGAAGTGCTGGAACACGATCCCGCGATCCGGGCCGGGTGGGCCGGCCGGCTTGTCGTCGATCAGGATTCGGCCGGTCTCGATCGGCAGGAAACCGCCCATCAGATAGAGCAAAGTGGACTTGCCGCAGCCCGATGGGCCGAGCAGCGCGACGAACTCCTGGCGCCGGATCGACAGCGAGACGTCTTCGAGCGCCAGCACCGGGCGGCCGTGCGCCGGACGATACAGGTGGTTGACCCGATCGATGACGATATGCGCGCTTGTCATGGTGCGGTCACGGCTTGCTGGTGGCCTCGGCCTCGGGAAGGGCGAGCCTCGCGGACCGTGCCGATGCCGTCAAGCGCCCGCATCTTGTCTGGTCCTGCATCCGATACAGCGTTAGTGTTCGTTCCTCGCTCAACGTGCCCCTCTGACAGGACGTTCTCCGTGCCGAATTCCAAAGACGCTTTCTTCTACGAACTCTCGCTCGCCAACCGGATCGTGTCGAACGAAGGCATCATCGATTCCTTCGGCCATGTGAGCATGCGCGACCCCGATGATCCGAACCGCTATTTCCTCTCGCGTTCGCGCGCGCCGGCGCTGATCGAGCCCGGCGACATCATCGAATACACGCTGGACTCCGATCCGGTGCGGCCGCCGAGTGCATCGCAATATTCCGAGCGGGTGATCCATGGCGAAATCTACAAGGCCCGGCCGGACGTGATGGCGGTGTGCCATCATCATTCGCCGGCCTTCATGCCGCTGGTGACGACCGGCATTGACTATGTGCCGGTGTTCCATCTCGGCGCGACCGGCGGCGACAAGCCGCCGTTCTGGGACCAGCGCGACGAGTTCGGCGATACCAACATGCTGGTGGTGAAGCCGGAGGAGGGCGTCTCGCTCGCGCGGGCGCTCGGCAACCACTGGATGGTGCTGATGTGGCGCCACGGCGTCACCGTCGCCGGACAGAGCGTGCGCGACACCGTGTTCCGGTCGATCTATTCGGCCCGCAATGCGGACTACCAGATGCAGGCACGGGCGGCGGGCACGATCCAGCCACTGACACCGGGTGAGATCGAACTGTGTGCCAAGATCGCCACCTCGACCACCGGCCTTGAGCGGACCTGGGAGCACTGGGTCAGCCGGCTCGCGCACGCGAACCAGTTGCCGCCTTATGGCGTTGCGCGGAAAGCGGCTCCAGCGAAGCGGAGCGCAGCCAAAAAGTCGCCCAAGAAGACGGTCAAGCAGACGGTCAAGAAAACCGCCAAACGCAAAAGTCGCTGAGAACAACGAACGACAAAATCAGGGAGGATGACGATGACAGGATTTCACACTCGCCGCGCGGTCGCCGGCGCTGTCGGTCTGATGCTGGCTGGCCTGATGGCCGCGCCCGCCATGGCCGAGGATCAGCTCAAGATGGCGATCGGCCAGATCAACAACTGGGAGAACCAGCCGCCGACGCTCGGCCAGGATGCCGGCATCTTCAAGAAGCACAATCTGGTGATGGAGAATGTCGGCACCGCGGGCGCGGGCGAGACCATCCAGGCGGTGATCTCCGGCAGCGCCGATCTCGGTGGTGGTGTCGGCGTCGCCGGCGCGATGCGCGCGTTCTCCAAAGGTGCGCCGGTGCGCATCCTGCTGCCGGCCTTCACCGGCACCGGCGATCTCTACTGGTATGTGAAATCGGATTCGCCGCTGAAGTCGCTCAAGGATCTCAAGCCGGAGAACACCATCGCCTATTCGACCAACGGCTCGTCGTCGAACAACATCGTCGTCGCGTTCGTGTCGGAACTGGGCGCCAAGGGCAAACCGACCGCGACCGGCGGACCGGCCGCGACCCTGACGCAGGTGATGTCCGGCCAGATCGACGTCGGCTGGGCGGCGCCGCCGTTCGGTCTCAAGGAAATGAAGGAAGGCAAAATCCGCATCATCGCCCATGGCAGCGACGTGCCGTCGCTGAAAGGCCAGACGGTGCGAGCGATCATCGTCAACGCGGATTCGCTGAAGACCAAGAAAGACGCGATCATGCGTTTCGTGCAGGCCTATCGGGAAGCGGTGGACTTCATGTATGCCGATCCGAAAGCGATCAGCATGTATGCTACCAAGATGAAGCTCGATGAGTCTCTGATCAAGGAATCGATCCAGAAATTCCATCCGAAGGAATCGATCCAGAGCGACAAGATGGCGGACCTCGACGGCGCCGTGCGCGATGCGGTGAAGCTGAAATTCCTCGACAAGCCGCTGACCAAGGAACAGCTCGCGGAGTTCATCCAAATCCCGCCGCGGAAGTAGCAGGGCAAGACTCTCTCCACGTCATGCCCGGCTTTAGGCCGGGCATCCACGTCTTGCTTTGCTCTTTTGCTTGAAAGACGTGGATGGCCGGAACAAGTCCGGCCATGACAGCGGATGGAATCTTCGCACAAAAAGGGCCGCTGCATGCAGCGGCCCTTTCTCTTTCAGCGGCGGAAAATCAGCCTTTCTTCTTCGCGCTCTTCTTCTTGGCCTTCTTCGCGCCCTTGGTGGCGCAGGCGCCGGCCTTGATGGTCTTGGCGCCGTCCTTCGCGGCGAAGCAGGCGTTGTTATAGGTGAACTTCATGCCGCCCTTGGTGCCGCACACCGGAGCCCTGGATGTGCCGCTCGCGTCGAGCAGGCCGAGACCGCACATGGGCGCGGTGATTGCCGTGGGACCTTTGGCTTTCTTCTTCGCCGCTGCTTCGCTGGTGCCGGCGGACGCGAAGGCAAAAGCTGCCGCGACGGCGGCGGTGAGGGCAGCAAGCTTGAACGTTCTGGACATGGATATTCCTCCCAACCATGGAACAGGGGGAGTGTAGGCGCAGCCTTGTGACAGCGACAAGAAAAACGTTCGGCGCTAATCTGCCGCCGCGTTGACGGCGCCGAGCATCGCCGCGCCGCCCGTGTCGAGCGTGCGCTGCACGCTGTCGCGCTTGCCAATCCGTCCCATGGCATCCTGCCGCATGACGATGGCCTCGGTCATCAGCGGTTCGATGCCAAGTTCGCGCAATGTGTCCGCGACCTCGCGCATCTCCGCCGCGCGGCGGATGCCGTGATTGGCCATGCGCTCGATGTTGTAATCGACGATCTTTTGCCAATCGAGCGTCGGATAGTTGTTGCGCAGGGAGGCGGCGACCTCATCGACCACGCCGGCCTTGGCGGCGGCACGGAAGCATTCCTCGGTCAGCGCCTCGATGCCCTTGATGATGACACCGCGGATCATCTTGATCGCCGCCGCCGCGCCGGTGTCCGGCCCCGCCATGGTCATTTTCATGCCGAGACCTTCCAGCACCGGTGCGATCGCAGCCGCGTGCGGGCCGGCGAGGTGCATCGGCGTCTGGTGGCGCTTCGGATGGATCGGCGCCATGATCGCCACGTCCACATAGCGCGCGCTGTTGCCGAGCAGCGCCTCGGTTTCCAGCTTGCGGCCGGGCGACACCGAATTGATGTCGAGATAATAGGGCGTGCCGGCAAGATGGTCCTTCACCGACCGCGCGGCCTCGACACTCGACGCCGCCGTCACCGCGGCAATGACGATATCCGCGTCGCGCACCGCATCCGCCGCCGAACTGGCGACGCGGATGCCGGCGTTTTTCGCCGCCTGTTTCAGCGTCGCGCCCTCGGCCACCGGAAACAGGATGTCCCACGCGGCGATGCGCGCGACGCCGGTCTCGCGCAAACCGATGGCGATGGCCTGTCCGGCCTCGCCGAAACCGACGAAGGCGATGCGGGGTGTGTTGCTTGTCATGAGCGTGGCTTTCGGCGGTTACAGCATGTCGAGCGGCATCGCGCGGCGCGGCGGTGGGAAGGCGCGGTCGAGCGCCGCGAGATCGTCCGGCGTCAACGTGAGATCAAGCGCGGCGAGATTGTCGTCGATATGTGCGGCGCGCGACGATTTCGGAATGACGATCACATCGTCCTGACGCATCAGCCAGGCCAGCGCCACCTGCGCCGGCGAGACGCCGTGCGTGGCGGCGATTTTGGTGAGCGCCGGATGACCGAGCAGACGGCCTTGCTCAATCGGTGAATAGGCCATCAGCGGAATGCGGCGTTCCTGGCACCATGGCTGCAGGTCGAACTCGATACCACGCCGGGTCAGATTGTAGAGCACCTGATTGGTCTGCACGGCGGCGCCGTGTGGCACGTCCGCCAGTTCCTGCATATCACTCAGGTCGAGATTGCTCACGCCCCACGCGCCGATCTTGCCGGCGGCGCGCAGCGCCTCGAACGCCTCGACGGTTTCCGCGAGCGGCACGCTGCCGCGCCAGTGCAGGAGATAAAGGTCAATGCAGTCGATCCGCAGCCGTCGCAGGCTGCGCTCGCAGGCGGCGACGGTGCCGCGCCGCGAGGCATTCTCCGGCAGCACCTTGGAAACGATGAACAGGCCGGCGCGCTTCCCGGTGATGGCGTCGCCGACGATCTCTTCCGCGACGCCGCCGCCATACATCTCCGCGGTGTCGATCAGCGTGATGCCGCGCGCGAGCCCGTGTGCCAGCGCTGCCGTCTCGGCCTTGCGCTCGCCGCGCGCCTCGCCCATGCGCCAGGTGCCGAGCCCGAAGCGGGGCATCGGCTGGCCGGCGGGGAGGGTAAGGTGCGGGATCGCCGCCATCAGTGGCCTTTCGCCTCGACCGGCGGCGTACCGTGGGTGTGGAACGACTCGATGGTCTTGAGGCCCCACGCTTGGCCTTTCTTGCGTTCCTCCTCGGTCCAGCGGATCGGCTTCCAGTCTGGCGCGAGGATCAGCCGCGCGCCGGCATTGGCTACCTCGACGCGGTTGCCGCCCGGCTCGTAGACATAGAGGAAGAAGGTCTGTTGCACCGCGTGCTTGTGCGGGCCAGTTTCGATGTAGACGCCGTTCTCGAGGAAGATGTCGGCGGCGCGCAAAATCTCTTCGCGGCTGTCGAGCGCGTAAGTGACGTGGTGGAAGCGGCCCATGGTGCCGGTGTGGTCGCGGGTATAGGCGAAGTCGTAGCTCTTGTTGGTGGCGGTCATCCACATGCCGGCCTCGGTGCCGTCGTTGAGCACGATCTGTTCGGTGAGGCGGAAGCCGAGATATTTTTCAAAGAACTCGCGGTTCGCCTTGATGTCGGCGGCGAGGCCGTTGAAATGGTCGAGCCGGCGCACATTGACGCCGCGCGCCGGGAATTTCTGCGCCTGGTTCTTCAAGGCGGGCTTCTTGTCCGGCGGCGCCTGATACCATTCGGTGTCGTAATAGAGTTCGATGCGGTGGCCATCGGGATCGTGGCACACAAATGTTTTGCCATGACCGAGATCGCCGTCGGTCCAGCCGATGTCGAAGCCGGAGCCTTTCAGCGCGGCGGCGCGGCGCTCCAGCGCCTGCGGCGAGCGGGTGCGGAACGCCACGTGGCCCATGCCGGAAGTCTTCGACGCGGTGAGCTTGAGCGAGTAGCGCTCATAGTCGTCCCAGCCGCGCAGATAGACGCTGTCGCCTTTCTCGCCGCTCTGGGTCATGCCCATCACGTCGATAAAGAAGCGCAGACTTTCATCGAACTTCGGCGTGAGCATCTCGATATGCGCCAGATGCGCGATGTCGAGGATCGGCTCAGGGGGTAAGTCGCGGGGCATATCAGACATGGTGTGCACTCATCTTGCTAAGGCGGCGTTTGTCGGCAAGAACGGAGCAGGTGTTCAGGCCGGGAAAGGATTGCAGATGCTGGGGCGCGTGCTGGCTGCGGGGTTGATCGTGATGGTGGCGGGCGCGAGTGCGCTCGCGCAGACCTATCCGACAAAGCCGATCCGGCTGCTGGTCGGGTTCCCCGCCGGCGGGCCAACCGACGGCCCGGCGCGGGTGATGGCGGAGAAGCTGCGCGCCTCGCTCGGCCAGTCGGTGGTGGTCGAGAACAAGCCGGGCGCGGGCGGCAAGATCGCCGTGGATTACATGCTGTCGCAGCCGCGCGACGGCTACACGCTGCTGTTCTGCACCTATATCGATCCGATTAACACGGTGCTCTACAAGAAGAGCAGCTACACCCTCGACGATATCGCGCCGGTGTCGCTGGCGACGCGGGCTTACTACGCCTTCGCCGTGTCCAACGAGCTGCCGGTCAACTCGATGCAGGAGTTTGTCGCCTACGCCAAGGCGCGGCCGGGCGAACTCAACTATGGCCACGTCGGCGCCGGCTCCGCGCCCGAACTGGTGATCAAGCGGTTCGAGAAGGTAATGGGCATCAAGTCGATCGGCGTGCCGTTCCGCGGCATGGGCGACGCCTTGCAGGAGATCATCGCCAATCGCATCCAGTTCGCGGTCGGGCCGCTGGTCGTCACCACGCCGCTCTACGAGGCGAAGCGGCTGAAGGTGATCGGCATGACCAGCCCGGAGCGGCTGCCGGTCGCGCCGAACGTGCCGACCCTGAAGGAGCAGGGCGTGCCGATCGTCGCCAGCACCTGGCTCGGCGTCTGCGCCGCCAAGGGCGTGCCGGAGCCGGTGATCGCGACGCTCAACAAGCATATCGCCGAGGCGGTGAAGACGCCGGAGTATCGGACCTTGATGGAGAAGACCGGCATCGTCGGCGTGTCGTCCACGCCGGAGGAGATGGCGCAGGCGATGCGCGAGACCCGCGACGAGGCCGGCGAGCTGATCCGCGAGCTTGGTCTGCAGAAGGACTGACGGCGCGGCGGTGGCGCCCTGTTGCCCGTGCGTGGTCATATGCGGGTGAAGGTGAGAATGAGGTTGTTCGCCGGCATGGTGTGAACCGTGTCCGGCGTCAAATGGTGGCGGCGCGCCAGCGCGTTGACATCGTCGATGTCGCGCACGCCCCAGGCGGTGTCGCGGGCGCGCAGGCTGTCGTCGAATGCGGCATTGCTTGGCGCGGTGTGCTGGCCGCCGGATTTGAACGGGCCGTAGAGATAAAGCTTGCCGCCTGACCGCAGATGCCGTTCCGCGCCGGCGAACAGGCCCTGCGCGACGCTCCACGGCGCGATGTGGATCACATTGGCGCAGAAGATCGCCGCGAGCGGCGGGGAGGGGTTCGTGTCGCCCCAATGCCAATCCGGCTGCGACACGTCGATCATCGCGGCCGGCCGCAGATTGGTCAGCACGGTGTGCGCGCGCCAGGCATCCACGCTGCGGCGGTGATCGGCGTTCGGATCGCTCGGCCACCAGGTGAGATGCGGGGCCTGCTGCGCGAAGGTGACCGCGTGCTGGCCGGTGCCGCTGCCGATCTCCAGCACGTCACCCTGCATCGCCGCGAGATCGGCGGCGAGTGCTTCGCCGATCGCGGCGTGATTGCGATGAAACGCGGCCGCGTCGAGCCGCCCGTCCGCCGCCGCAGGATCGGCGGGGCGGCCGAAAGCGATGGTGAACTGCGGGACGCGCGTCACACGTCCTCCGGCTTGTCGACATAGACGAGCCCGGCTTTCGCCAGCGGCTCGCGCATGTTGTACATGTCGAGGCCGAGCACGCCGGACGCGAGCTTCTGCCGCTTGCCGTCCTCGTCGGCGAACCGCTTCTCTGCCTTGGCCATTACGTCGGCGACGCTGTTGCGCGCGACGACGACCACGCCGTCCTCGTCGGCGACCACGGCGTCGCCCGGCGTGACGTTCACGCCGGCGCAGACGACCGGCACGTTGACCGCGCCGAGCGTGGCCTTGACCGTGCCCTTGGCCGAGATCGCGCGCGACCACACCGGGAAGCCCATCTCCTTGAGCGTGAGCACGTCGCGGCAGCCGGCGTCGATGACGAGGCCGGCGACGCCGCGCGCTTTCAGCGAAGTGCCGAGCAGATCGCCGAACATGCCGTCGGTGTTGTCGGTGGTGCAGCCGACCACGAGGACGTCGCCGGGCTTACATTGCTCGACGGCCACATGGATCATCCAGTTGTCGCCCGGCTGCGCCAGCACGGTGACGGCGGGGCCGGCGATCGACGCGCCGGACCAGATCGGCCGGATATAGGGCTTCATCAGGCCGATGCGGCCATAGGCTTCGTGCACGGTCGAGACGCCGCGCTTGGCGAACACCTCGCAGGCTTTCGCATCGGCGCGCGGAATGTTGCGGACCACGACGGTTTTCATGTCAGTTCTCCGAAAGTGAATCTTGCGGGGATCAGCCCAGTTCCATCGCCACACGTGGGAACAGAGTCTGATACGCCTCGCCATAGGTCATCGGGATACCGGTGTTGCGCGAGCCCTGGATGCCGCGGTTGAGCGCCACCCGATCGTAGTAGTGCCAGAGGTGCTTCTGCGCGGCGAGGATCTGGAACGCCTTGTATTTTGTCTCCCAGACCTCATCGATCTTGAGAATGAGATCGGGCTTGAAGTTGCACTGTTCCGGCTGGTGCGGCTCGAACAGATAAACGGCCGGCGCGGAGTATTTGTACTGCGCGCCGGGCTTGTGGCCCATCGCCTGCGCCACCACACGGGTCTCCTGCGCGAAATGCGCGGCGTTCGGATGGTCGAAATTGTACGGGTCTTCCAGCGCGTGCGTCAGCACGAAGGCGGGGTTCTCCTCGCGATAGATATCGACCATGCGGTCGAAGTGCTCTTCGTTGAGCTTGAGCGGATAGTCGCCGCAGTCGAAGAACTCGATCTCGGCGCCGAGTAGATCGGCGGCGCGCTGCGCCTCGTCCTTGCGGCCGGCTTTCACGCTTTCCAGCGTCGCACCTTTCTCCTTCCACGCGAACTGGCTCTCGCCGCGCTCGCCGAACGACAGGCAGACGATCTTCATGCGGTAGCCGAGCTTCGCGTGCAGCGCGATGGCGCCGCCGGCGCGCCAGACGAAATCGCCCGGATGCGCGGTGACGACCAGTCCGGTCTTGCCCATGGTGATGATCCCTCTTCTTTGCTTGATCGGTTGTCAGAAGCCGCCGTGGTGCGCGGCGGCGATCGCCTGCTTGAGCAGGCGCAGGAAGCTCGTCAGGTGCGCGCGCATCGCCGCTTCCGCCCCGGCACGGTCGCCGGCGCAGATCGTCTCGACGATGCGGCGGTGTTCGGCGAGCGAGAGGGCGGGACGGCCCGGCAGCAGGATGACACGGTACTGCAGCCGTACGATCTGCGATTTCAGCGAGGCGACGATGCGGCTCGCGGTGGCGTTGGCGGCGATGCGCTGGATCTCGCGATGCAGCGCCGCGTTGGCGTCGGAGAATCCGGCATAATCCTCGCCGTCGACGCATCCGCGCATGCGGGTGAGGATCGCGCGCAGCGCCTTGCGGTCGCTGTCGGTGACGCGGCGCGCGGCCTGACCGGCGATCATGGTTTCGATGGCAAGCCGCGTCTCGGCGATCTCCAGCGCCTCGTCGTCGGAGACTGCACGGACGCGCGCGCCGCGATTGCGCTCGCGCACGACCAAGCCTTCCTGATCGAGCATCGCCAGCGCCATGCGGATATGGGCGCGATTGACGCCGTAAGTGGCGGCGAGGTCGGTCTCGATCAGCCGCTCGTTCGGCAGCAGGCGGCCGCGCGCGATCGCCTCGCGCAACTGTGTGGTGAGATCGTTTTGGGTGGAAGCGCGGGCAGGTGGCATAACGCAGAACTCGGACACAGCGTGGGAAAACTGTCACCCGGATTGTTGACAATCCTGTCAGCAGGGTCAAGCTGCCGCTCCCTCGCTTGTGCATATCCGGGTTGTGACCATGTCCGCTGCCGCTCCGCTCCGCATCGCCATCGGCGATTATCCGCACACCAAGCCGTTGAAGGAGGGGCGGATCACCGAGCCGGGCCTCGCGCTCGACTTCGTCGAGGTCAAGCCGATGAACAAGGCGTTCAAGCCGATGGTGCGGCAGCTCGCCTACGACGCGAGCGAGATGGCCCTGGTGACGTATTTGCAGGCACGCGCTTACGGCAAGGATCTCGCGCTGCTACCGGCGGCGATGCTCGGCCGCTTTCAGCATCATTGCATGCTGCACAATGTTGAGCGCGGGCCGCTCACGCCCGCCGACCTCGCCGGCAAGCGCATCGGCGTACGCTCCTACAGCCAGACTACGGCGGTGTGGCTGCGCGGCATTCTGCAGAACGACTACGGCATCGACATGAACAGCGTGCGCTGGATCACCTATGAGGACGGACATGTGGCCGAAGCCATCGATCCGCCGTTCGCGGAACGCGCGCCGTCAGGCTCGGACATGACCAAAATGTTGATCGACGGCGAGATCGACGCGGCGATCTACGGCGCGGCGATGCCGGATGATCCGCGCCTGCAAAGCGTCGTTCCCGATCCGCATGCGGCGGCGCAAGCCTGGTATCGCCAGCATGGCGTCGCGCCGGTCAACCACATGGTGGTGGTGAAGGGCGAACTCGCGCGGCAACAGCCCGAGACGGTGGCAAAGCTCTATCATCTGCTGGAAGCGGGCAAGGCCGCCGCCGGTCCGCAACGCGAGGGCGGTGTCGATACCGTGCCGTTCGGCTGCGACGCCAACCGGGCCTGTCTGGAGATGCTGATGAGCTACGCTGTTCAGCAGCAACTGATCCCGCATCCAATGACGGTCGAGGACTTGTTCGCGATTCCGAAAAGCTGATGTGCCGTCCATAAAAAAAGGGATGCGCTGTGCGCATCCCTTTTTGATCGCGTCTGGTTGACTAGCGCCAGCGGCAATGCCGGCGGCCCCAGTCGTCGCGGAAACAGACGCGCTCGCGATGATAGACGCGGCGCTCGCGATAGACCCGGCGATGCCGCGTCTCCGCATTGGCACCGACCGCCGCGCCGGTGACGCCGCCGATGACCGCGCCTGCGGCCGCGCCGTTGCCGCCGCCGACCGCGCCGCCGATCACGGCACCGGTACCGGCACCGACAATCGCGCCGCCGACTGTGGCGCCTTGCGCTGATGCGCTCGTCGGCGTCAGAGCCGGCATTGTCAATGCAGCCGCAACGGCTGCCGCCATTAACATGGATTTCACTGCATCCTCCCAGGTTGCAACTGTCTATCCATGATAACGCGCGGCCCCTGTCGCCGGTTCCGTCGTTGTTGTATGCAGGACGCATGACCGCAAATACATCCGCACGCGATCGTCTCACCGCCGCGCTCACCCGCATCGACGATTCCGCCGGGCAGGGACATTTCGCCTGCCTCACCGTTTATCGCGACAGCGCGCAACGCGAGGCCGCCGCTGCCGATGCGCGCGCCGCCACCGGGCAATCGCGCGGCCCGCTCGACGGCGCGATCGTCAGCATCAAGGATCTGTTCGACGTAGCCGACGAAGTGACGCGCGCCGGTTCGCGCATCCTCGCGGAAGAGGGCGTGCCGGCCGCGCGCGATGCGCCGGTGGTTGCGCGGTTGCGCGCCGCCGGCGCGGTGATCGTCGCCAAGACCAACATGACGGAGTTCGCCTTCTCCGGTGTCGGCGAGAATCCGCACTACGGCACGCCGGGCATTCCGGCGGATCGCAACCGCGTTCCGGGTGGCTCGTCGTCCGGCGCTGCGGTCGCCGTGGCGGATGGGATGTGCGAGATCGGCATCGGCAGCGACACCGGCGGCTCGACGCGTATCCCGGCGGCGCTGACCGGCACGGTCGGCTTCAAGCCGAGCAAGCCGCGCGTGCCGACCGACGGCGTGTTTCCGCTGTCGACGACGCTCGACTCGATTGGGCCGCTGGCGATGACGGTGCAACGCTGCGCCGATGCCGATGCGGTCATGGCCGGCGAGCCGGCCGCCCCGCTGCCGGAGGCTTCGCTGGCGGGCGTGCGGATCGGCGTTGCACAAGGCTTGCCGCTGAAAGCGATGGACGGCGCGGTGGCGCTGGCGTTCGAGGGCGCGTGCAAGCGTCTGTCGGCGGCGGGCGTGGTGCTCAAGGACGAGACGCTGAAACCGCTGGACGCCATGGCCGACGTCAATGGCCGCGGCGGCATCGTTCCGTTCGAGGCCTATCGGTTGCACCGCGATCGCCTGCAGCGGCGTTTGGCCGATATCGATCCGAAGATCGGCAAGCGGATCGAGCGCGGCGGCGTTATCTCCGAGAACGATTATGCGTGGATGCTTGCGCAGCGCCAGGAGCTGATCCGCATGATGGCGGGGCGGCTCGACGAGTTCGACCTGATCGCGATGCCGACGGTACCGATCGTTGCGCCAACCATGGATGAGGTGGCAAGCGACGAAGGCTTCGCCCGCAAGAACGCGCTGCTGCTGCGCAATACCTCGATCATCAATTTCTTCGATCTGTGCGCGATCTCGCTGCCGATGCCGGGCTCGGCGCTGCCGACCGGGCTGATGCTGGTCGCCAGGCACGGGCAGGATCGCCGGCTGCTGGCGCTCGCCGCGGCGGCGGAGCGGGCGCTGGCGTCAGGCTGACGGCAGCACCGTCCGTCGCATCAGATCGAGCAAGTTCAGCCGCGCAGTCTCGCCGAGCATGCCGGAGAGCCGCTCCTCGTGCGAGGCGGCGAGTGCCTTGGCGCGCTTGAGCAGCCGCTGGCCGTCCCTGGTGAGATGCAGCGCATGGCTGCGCCGGTCGGTGTTCGACGGCTGGCGCTCGATCAGCCCGCGCTGCTCCAGCCGGTCGAGCAGATGCACCATGCGCGCGCGCTCGATGCCGAGCGATTCCGCGAGGTCCGCCTGCGACAGCCCGGCATTGGCGCCGATCACCACCAGCACGGAATATTGCGCCGGGCGGATATCCACCTCGGCCAGCGAACGGATGAAATCCTGAAAGATCCAGATCTGCAGGCGGCGGATCGAATAGCCGAGATGATCGTTGAGCGCGGCGAGGTCGATCGGCCGGCGGCGGGCGATGCGCGCGTCCTGTCCGGGCAATCTTGATCCGCTGGCGTCCTGTTTGCGGGTTGCCATTCCTCTTGCGCTCTCGTCCGCCTTGTCCTGTCGCATTGGCTGTCGCTGCCCCCTTAAGCCGCAGCATACTAGCCGATATTGTTGTTGACGACGACAGTTGTCATCATCAACAATAGCGCAGAACAAAGGCGGCCGGTGCCCGGCTGCCCGCGACCGCTATTGCAACCCGTCCGTGCGCGAAAAACAATAGCGACAATCGGTATCAAACGTCCGGCCCGACAAGCGGCCGGCTACCCTCGGGGGAGGAAGCTTCCATGTCCAAGGTTACCACCAAGATCACCGTCTCGCGCCGCCAGCTGCTGGCGGGCGCCGCCGCGGCCGGCTCATTCCTCGCCGCGCCGGCGATCGTGCGCGCCCAGGGCGGCCCGCTGAAGATCGGCGTGATCCTGCCGCTGTCCGGCGTGCAGGCTGGCATCGGCCAGTCGTGCAAGCGCGGCGTCGATATCGCGCCGGCGCTCCTCAAGCAGCTCGGCTACACCCAGCCGATCGAGTTGACCACCGTCGACTTCGAGACCAATCCGGACGTGGCGCGCGCGCGGGCGGAAAAGCTGATCGCCGACGGCGTGCATATGCTGGCCGGTCCGTTCGATTCCGGCGCCGCCGCTGCGATCGCCCAGGTGGCGGAGCAGAAGGGCGTGCCCTTCATGATCAACATCGCCGCCGCGCCGCAGATCACCGAGCAGGGCTACAAGTTCACCTTCCGCAACTTCCAGACCGCGCCGCAGATCATCTCGCGCGGCCTCGCGCTGTTCCCGCAGGTGTTCGCCGCCACCGGCAAGACGCCGAAGAGCGCGGTGCTGATGCACATCAACGACACGTTCGGCCAGGCCAACAAGCGGGCGATCGACGCGATCTTCCCCAAGGCGAACATGCCGTTCAAGATTCTGGACTCGATCGCCTACGATCCGGCGGCGAAGGATCTGTCGGTTGAGGTCGCCAAGGCGAAGGCGACCGGCGCTGACCTGCTGATGACCGTGACCCGGCTCAACGACGCGATCCTGCTGGTGCGCGAAATGGTCAAGCAGCGCTGGGAGCCGATGGGCATCATGAGCCCCGGCGCGCCGGGCCTCTACGAGCAGCAGTTCCTCGACACCATGGGCAAGTATGGCGACGAGATCATCACCACGATCCCGTGGGCCAACCCCAAGGCCGACATGACCAAGATGGTCGAGGCCGAGTTCAAGAAGGTCTATCCGAAGGACAAGCTGCCGGGCCACATCTTCAACATCGGCTTCACCTTCGAGGCGCTGCTGGTCTGCGCCGACGCGCACAAGCGCGCCGGTTCGACCAACGGTCAGGCGTTGGCCGACGCCATGCGCAAAACCAAGATCGAGAAGCGCGTGATGGTCGGCGGCCCGATCGAGTTCGACGAGAAGGGCCAGTGCAATACCATCGCCTCGGTCGTGCTGCAGAACAAGAAGGGCGTGCCGACGGTGGTGCTGCCGAAGGAAGCTTCCGCCGGCAACGTCGTGTTCCCGATGCCGGGCTGGGGCAAGCGCGGCTGATCCGCCGCGCTGTCCCTCTCGCGTCTTAGCCGGCTCCGATGCCGCCGATCGACCTCATCCTGAATGTTGCCGTCGGCGGCATCCTCACCGGGCTTGTCTACGGACTGATGGCGCTCGGCCTGTCCGTCATTTTCGGCGTCATCCGTGTCGTCAACTTCGCCCACGGCGAGATGATGACGGTGGCGATGTTTCTGGCTTTCAGCGCCTTCACCGCATTCGGTATCGACCCGCTGCTGTCGCTCATTCCCATCGCGGCGCTGCTGTTCGCGTTCGGCTATGCGATGCAGGCCGGCTTGATCAATGATTTCGTCAACAAGCCGGAACACACGCAATTCATACTGCTGGTGGCCGTGGCGATCATCCTCGTCAACGTGCTGCTGATGATCTTCGGGCCCGATGCGCGCGGCGTGCAGACCGACTATTCGTTCGATTCCTTCGAGGTTGGAAAGCTGATCATCGACGCCACCAAGGCTTATGCCGCGCTCGCGGCGGTGCTGGTGGCGGTCGTGCTGTTCGCGTTCTTCCGCTTCACGCTGATCGGGCAGGCAATCCGCGCCTGCGCCGACAACTACACCGGCGCACTGGTGGTCGGTCTCGACGTCAAGCGGCTCTATGCGCTCACCTTCGGCATCGGCGCGGCCTGCGTCGGCGCGGCCGGCGCGGTGCTGGTGCTGATCACCGACGTGACGCCGGCGCTGGGGCCATCCTATACGCTGCAGGCGTTTATCATCGTCATCATCGGCGGCCTCGGCTCGATGCCCGGCGCGCTGCTCGGCGGCGTTCTGATCGGATTGACCGAGGCGCTGGCCGGGCTGTTCTTCACCCCGTCGGCCAAGAGCATGTTCGCCGTCGCCGCGCTGGTGCTGGTCCTGCTGCTGCGGCCGCAAGGCATCATGGGGAAACGGCAGCGATGACCGGTCTGTTCTCCGAACTGTCGAAACGCGGCATCGTTCTGCTGGTGCTGCTGCTGGCGTTGATGCTCGCCGCGCCGTTCCTCGCCAACGATTATCTGCTGACAGTTCTGATCCTGATCCTGTATTTCGCGTTCACCGGCCAGGCCTGGAACGTGATGATGGGCTTCGCCGGTCAGTTGTCGCTCGGCCATGCGCTCTATGTCGGACTTGCGAGCTATGTCGCGGCGGCGCTGTTCGTGCGTTTCGGCGTCGGACCGTGGATCGGCATGCTGGTGGCGGTGCCGGTGGCGGTGATCGCCGGCGCAATCATCGGCTTCCTGGCGTTCCGCTTCCGCGTCGGCGGCGTCTATTTCGCGATCCTGACCATCGCCTTCGCCGAATTCACCCGCGTCGGCTTCGATCATTTCAGCTATGTCGGTGGGTCCGGCGGCCTGTTCCTGCCGGTGTCGCAATATACCAGCAACGATCTCGTCAATCTGCGCGGCAACCCGACGATGTTCTATTACGTCATCCTGGCGATGACGCTCGGCGCGTGGCTCTTGTGCCGGTGGCTGCTGCGCAGCCGGCTCGGCTATTTCTGGCAGGCGATCCGCGAGGACGAGGATGCGGCGCGCGCGCTCGGCATCGACACGTTCCGCTGCAAGATGATCGCGGTGATGATTTCCGCCGGGCTGACCGCGCCGGCCGGCGTGTTCACGGCATTCTATTACAACAACCTGTTTCCCGAGCAGGTATTCAATATGGGCCGTTCGATCGAGATCATCCTCGGCCCCATCATCGGCGGCGTTGGCACGCTGTTCGGGCCGATCCTCGGCGCGTTCCTGCTGACCGGCCTGTCGGAATCCATGCACGAACTGCTGTCGTGGCTCGGCCTCGACGTGCCGGGCGCGAAGGCGGTGTTCTACGGCATCTGCCTGCTGTTCGTGGTCGTCGCGCTGCCGGACGGCGTGTGGCCGTGGGTCGCGCGCAAGCTCAAGGTCACGGAGCGCAAGGTCACGGAGCGCAAGCCATGACCGCAAGCGGGGCCGCGCCGTTGCTGAAAGTCGAGGGCGTCAGCCGCCGATTCACCGGCCTGCTCGCCGTGGATCGTGTGTCGTTCTCAGTGCCGCCGGGCGAGATCTTTGCGGTGATCGGCCCGAACGGCGCCGGCAAGACCACGCTGTTCAACCTGATCGCCGGCGTGTTCGCGCCGGACAGCGGCAGCATTACCTTCGACGGCGACGCTATCGGTGGCCTACCGCCCGATCAGGTGTGCCGTCGCGGCGTCGGCCGTACCTTCCAGATCGTCAAGCCGTTCCCCGGTCTCACGGTCGAGGAGAATGTGGTAGTCGGCGCGCTGTTGCGCCGCCCCGATGTCGATACCGCGCGCGACCACGCCCACGCGGTGCTGCGCCGTCTCGATCTGTTCGACAAGCGTACGCAGAAAGCCGGCGCGCTGACCTTGCCGGACCGCAAGCGACTCGAAGTGGCGCGCGCGCTTGCGACCGATCCGAAGCTGCTGTTGCTTGACGAGGTGATGGCCGGGCTGCGGCCGACCGAAACCGACCGCATGGTCGGAATCCTGCGCGACCTCAACCGCGAAACCGGACTCACGATCCTGCTGATCGAGCACGTGATGCGCGCGGTGATGGCGCTCGCGTCGCATATTCTGGTGCTGCATCACGGCGCGACCATCGCCGAAGGCTCGCCGCAGCAGGTGGTGCGCGATCCGGCGGTGATCCAGTCCTATCTCGGCGCGGAGGCGGTGCACTGATGCTCTCCGTCAGCGACCTCGATGTGTTTCATGGCGACGCGCAGGCGCTCGACGGCGTCGCGCTCGAGATCGCGCGTGGCGAGATCGTCGCCATCGTCGGCGCTAACGGCGCCGGCAAGACCTCGCTGATCCGCACCATCGCCGGCATGCACAAGCCGTCGCGCGGCCGCATCGTGTTCAACGGCACGGAGATCGGTGGGCGGCCGAGCCATCAGGTCTGCAATCTCGGCATCGGTCAGGTGGCGGAAGGCCGGCAGGTGTTTCCGACGCTGAGCGTGATGGAAAATCTCGCCATGGGCGCGTTGCTGCCGCGCGCGCGCGCCGCAAAGGCACGCAATCTCGACCGCGTGTTCGCGATGTTTCCGCGGCTTGCCGAGCGGCGCAGCCAAGCGGCGGGCACGCTGTCCGGCGGCGAGCAGCAGATGCTGGCGATCGGCCGTTGCCTGATGGGCGAGCCGGAACTGGTGATGTTCGACGAGCCGTCGCTCGGACTCGCGCCGGCGGTGGTGCAGGCGGTGTTGCAGACGGTCGCCGATCTCAATCGCGACGGGCTCACTTGTCTGCTGGTCGAGCAGAACGTCGCGGTTTCGCTCAAGCTCGCACAGCGCGCTTATGTGCTGGAGAACGGCCGCATCACGCTGACCGGTCGTGGCGACGAATTGCTGGCGGATGATCGCGTGCGTCAGGCCTATCTCGGCTTGTAGGCCTTCGCGTCACGCGAACGACGCGAACCGATAGCCGAACCGGTCGAAATCGCGCTCGTAGGCGCGCCGCACGCGTCGCGCAAGGTCCGGCGTGTAGTAGTCCTGCCATGACATGCGCGCCGAGGTTCGCAGTGGAATATGCGCGCCCCGCCGCAACGTCGCATCGGCACCGATGTGGTCGAGCACGGGCACGATGTCCCGGTCGAACGTCTCGACCCGGCCGATGAGATCGTAGGTGAGGCCGGGCATCGCCACGATGTCGTCCTGCACCTCCCAGTGCGCGTCGAGCCGGCATACGGCGGTTTCGGCGGCGTAGGTGACGAAATCGGCGAAGTCGAGTTCGTCCATGCCTTCGCCCGGCAACGTTGGATCGACCTGCGGGCGCAGCGCGAGATACTGGTCGATGAACGGATTTCCCGGTCGCAGTGGCCGGCCCTGGAATTTATCGGCCCAGGCCGACACCAGCCGGTCATAAGGATTGCGGACGAAGGTGAAGCGCAGCGTCGCCGGGTCGGTGACGAGGCGATGGAATTTCGCCGGGCCGATCTCGAACGGCGACGGCAGGCCGCTGAGGCTGCGCCGATGCACCTGATCCGGCGACGGATGACGACCGATGAGGTGGCTGAGCAGCATCTTGATTGAGGTCGACGCGCTTTTCGGCACGCTGACATAGATCAGCCTGTGTTCGGGCAGTGCGTCGATATGGGCATTCGGCGCGTAGCCGGTGGTGTTGATCTCGGAATAGAAATCGGCGGCGTCCGGATGGCGATAGCGGTCGAGCGCAAAGCCAAGATAAGCGCGGGCGCGATGCAGGTAATAACGGGTGGATTGCGTCAGCGGCGCGTGAAGTAGCACATGCGCTCTCGTTCGGTCGCGTCCCCCGCTGGGCAACCTGTCGCATTCGCGGCGCGCACGCAGCTTACGCTTTCGTAATGCAGTGCTCTGGTGGCGTGACTTTACGATATCACGCGGCGATTTTACGGGCTGGATATGTGCGGATTGATTGCAAGGCAGTGCGTGCGCACGCGCGTATGTACACGCGCGGATGCGATCACGCGGCCGCATGCGTGAGATGCGGTCAGTTCAAGCGAAGAGATGTTGCGATCAGCGCGCGCGGCGGCGGTTGAGGAAGTCCAGCGCCGTCACCCGCAGGCTGAGCGGCGAATTGGGGAAACTCGCGCGCAAGAGTTTCAGGGCTTCCGCATCGGATGCCGGATGAAACGCCATGATGCGCTCGGCCATGGTCGATGCCAGATCGGCCGATTGCCGCGGCCGGACATAGCCGGCGAGCGGGGGCGACTCGTGATACGGCAAAAGATCGTCGTGAGTCGCGAGCGTCATGGTGGCGTCCTTCATGCGGTATCCCCAATGTCGGCCTGCGCCGGTTACCGGATCGTTAACGGCAGCTTCAGGTTCCAGTTCCCCTCGCTGGCTGCACAAACAAAAAGCCCGCCGATGAGGGCGGGCTTTCCGTCGAAATCTGAAGTGCCGCTTATTTGAGCGGCTGGCCGATGGTGACGGTCAGCTTGCCGACGCCCTCGCATTCACATTCGATCTTGTCGCCGGCCACGGTGGCGGCAACGCCGGCCGGGGTTCCGGTCATGATGATGTCGCCGGCTTCGAGCGCGACCATCTCCGAGAGCTTGGAGATCGTCTCGGGCACGTTCCAGATCAGTTGGTTGAGGTCGCCATCCTGGCGGATTTGGCCGTTCACCTTGAGGGTGATCTTGCCCTTGGTCGGGTGGCCGATCTTGCTCGCCGGCATGATCGGGCCGCACGGCGCCGAGCCGTCGAACGCCTTGCCGATCTCCCACGGGCGCTTGACGTCGCGCGAGGCGATCTGCAGGTCGCGGCGGGTGAGGTCGATGCCGACCGCATAGCCGTAAATGGTGTCGTTGGCTTTGGCGACCGGGATATTGCGGCCGCCCGACTTCAGCGCGACGACGAGTTCGACCTCGTGGTGCATGTCCTTGGTCAGCGACGGATACGGCACGGTCTGGCCGTCATGGACGATGGCGTCCGCGGGCTTGGCGAAGAAGAACGGCGGCGCGCGCTCGTCCTGGCCCATTTCGCGGATGTGCTCGATGTAGTTGCGGCCGACGCACCAGATGCGGCGTACCGGGAACACCTCGCTCGCGCCCGCGACCTCGATATAGGGCTGCGGCGCCGGCGGAATGACATACTTCTTGTCGTTGTTGCTCATGACCATCTGTTCGCTGAAAGAGCCGGAGGAGCTTCCGGTAACGCATTTTGCCGCAGGCGTACAGGGGCGGGGATTGGGCCGCGAGCCCGGATCGGCTGGCCCGTATCTCGGGTGGTTGATCAGGACGCGGGCCCGACGGCCTGTTCCTCGTCCCGTAATTGCAGCCGGTAGAACGCCGCATAGCGGCCGTCCCGGCGCAACAGGTCGTCGTGGCGGCCGGATTCGGTGACGATCCCGCCCTCGATGACGAGGATCCGGTCGGCGTGGGACACGGTGTGCAGCCGGTGGGCAATCACCAGCGTCGTCCGCCCCGCGCAGAGATGGTCGATCGCCTCGCGCACCAGCCGTTCGGATTCGGAATCGAGCGCCGCGGTCGCCTCGTCGAGCAGAATGACCGGTGCGTTCTTGATCAGCGCGCGGGCGATGGCGATGCGCTGGCGCTGGCCGCCGGAGAGCTGCAACCCGTGTTCGCCGACCGGCGTGTCGTAACCCTGCGGGAACGCGGTGATGAAATCATGCGCGTAAGCGGCCTTGGCGGCAGCGATGATTTCGGCTTCGGTCGCGCCCGGCTTGCCGAAAGCGATGTTCTCGCGCACCGAGCCGCGGAACAGGAAAATCTCCTGTCCGACATAAGCGATCTGCGCGCGCAGCGATGCGCGCGACACGCCGCCGATCGCCTGGTCGCCGATCTGGATGGTGCCGCTTTCAGGCTCGTAGAACCGCAGCAGCAGATTGAACACGGTCGACTTGCCGCCGCCGGACGGGCCGACCAGCGCGGTCATTCGGCCGGGCTCGGCGTTGAACGAGAGGCCGCGCAGCACCGGTTCGTCGGCGCGATAGCGGAACTGTACGTCCTCGAACGCGATGCCGTGCTGCTGGGGTGCCAGTGCGGGCTTGTCGTCGTCGCTGGGCTCGCCCGCCGGCGTGTCGACCACTTCGAGCAGGATACGCGCACCGGTGAGCGCGGCGTTCAATTCGATGTTGAGCCGCGCGAGACGCTTTGCCGGTTCGTAGGCGAGCAGGAACGCGGTGAAGAACGAGAAGAATTCGCCCGGCGTCGCGCCGGTTTCGATCACGCGATAGCCGCCATAGATCAGCGCGCCGGCAATGGCGAAGCCGCCCAGCGTCTCCATCAGCGGGCTGGCGCGGTTGGCGACGCGCGCCATCTTGTTGGATTCGTATTCGACGGCCGCGACATTGGCGTCGAACCGCTGCTGCATCGCCGGTTCGAGATTGAACGCTTTGATGATGCGGATGCCCTGTAGCGTCTCCTGCATCGTCTCCATGGTGGCGGCGCTGCCGTGGAACTGGCTGCGGGCAATGCTGCGCACCCGCTTCACCAGCTTGCGGATGACGATCAGCGCCGGCGGTGCGACGATGAGGCTGACGAGCGACAGCGTCGGATCCTGCACCACCATCACGGTGACGAGGCCGATCAGCGACAGCGCATCGCGGCCGACGGCGGTGATCAAGAGGTTCATCACCTGCGTCACCGCAGTTGCGCCCGAGGTCAGCCGCGCGGTGAATTCGGTGGTGTGGCGGCCGGCGAAGAAGCCGAGGTTCTCTTGCAGGAGTTTGGTGAACAGACGCCGCTGATTGAACGCGACGATGCGGTTGCCGACCCGCGACAGCATCACCGCCTGGCCGTAGGTGGTGAGGCCCTTCACCGTGAACAGCACGATGGTGGCGATGCCGAGCCACAGCACGGCCTGGAAATTGCGATTGATGTACGCCTGATTGATGACGTCGCCGATCAGATAGGCGCTCAACGCCGTACAGCCGGCGGCGATGCCCATCATGATGAGCGCCAGCACGTACATCTTCCAGTGGATACGGAGCTGTTCCAGCAGCAGCCGGCGGATCAGCGGCCCGGAGCGGTAGTCCGCATCGGCATGAACCGAGGGCTGGGCCGGCGATTGGGCGGGCGGCGGCGTTACGTCGGCCATGAGGTCTCGCGTCCGGAACCGGGGTCGGAAAGGGTTAATCCGGCGCGGCCGGTGGGGGCTACATGCCCCCCCGGATGGGATTTTTCAAGTTGGTCTGGGGATTTGCCGGCCGTCAGGCAGCGGCGGTTGCTTCGCCGCGCGGGTCTTCCGGATCGGCGGCCAGGCGGATTTCCCACGCCAGCGCATGCGAGACGATGGTGTCGAGGTTCTCGTATTGCGGCTCCCAGTCCAGCGTCGCGCGGATGCGGGTGGTGTCGGCGACGAGGCTGGCGGCATCGCCGGCGCGGCGGCCGACATAATCCACATCGACCGCGAGCCCGCTGACGCGGCGGATCGCCTCGATCACCTCCAGCACCGACGAGCCGCGGCCATAGCCGCAGTTGAACGTGTCGCTCGCGCCGCCCGCGCGCAGATTTCGCAGCGCCGCCCAATGCGCGCGCGCGAGGTCCGTGACGTGGATGTAGTCGCGGATGCAGGTGCCGTCCGGCGTCGGATAGTCGGTGCCGAACACCTTGAGTTCGGGGCGCAGCCCGATCGCCGCCTGCGCCGCAAGCTTGATCAGATGCGTCGCCGCTGGCGTCGACTGGCCAGTGCGCAGCTTCGGATCGGCGCCCGCGACATTGAAGTAGCGCAGGATCGTGTGCTTGAGGCCATGCGCGCGGGTGACGTCGCGCAGCATCACCTCGGTCATCAGTTTGGACCAGCCGTAAGGTGACAGCGGCGCCTTGGCGGCATCTTCGCTCACCGGCGCATTGTCCTGCTCGCCGTAGACGGCGGCGGTGGACGAGAACACGAAATTCTTGACGCCGTGCTTCACCGCGGTCTCGATCAGCGCGCGCGAGGTGACGGTGTTGTTGAGATAATAGCCGAGCGGATCGGCGACCGATTCCGGCACGACGATGGAGCCGGCGAAATGGATGACGGAATCGACCTTGTGGCGGTCGATCAGCGAGCCGACCAGCGCCTGATTGCCGGCCTCGCCGACGATCAGCGGCACGCCCGAGGGCAGCGCGAAGCGGAAACCGGTGCTCAGATTGTCGAGGACGACGACCGGCTCGCCCGCATCGGTGAGCTCGTGGACTGTGTGGCTGCCGATATAGCCGGCGCCGCCGGTCACCAGGACGGTCATGGTCCGCATCCCCTCGCGCGTAAATGTGGGAATGACGCTAGGGGCCGCGATATAAATGTCCGGTTAGTGATGGCCAACTCGCCGGAGTGCCTGCCGAATTGCGTTCGACATCCTTAACAGGACGTATATGACAGGGATGCGAATGACCGACATCCTGTTCATCAAGACCTCGTCGCTGGGTGACGTGATCCACCACATGCCGGCCGTGACCGAGGCGCGGCGGCAATACCCCGACGCGCATATCGCCTGGGTGGTGGAGGAGGCGTTTGCGCCGCTGGCGCGGCTGCATCCGGGCGTGAGCACCGTCATCCCGGTGGCGTCGCGGCGCTGGCGCCGTGCGCCGTTCGCAGCTTCGACATGGCGCGAGGTCGGCGCATTCCGCGCGGCGGTGCGGGCGCGTTCCTACGACGCGGTGATCGACACGCAGGGGCTGGCGCGCACGGCCCTGATCGCAAGGGCCGCGCGCGGAACGCGCTACGGCTACGACACCGCGAGCGTGCGCGAGCGCGTGGCGGCGTGGTTCTACGACAGGACATTCCGGGTCGGGCGGCAGCTTCATGCGATCGAGCGCAATCGCGTGCTGACTGCACTCGCGCTCGGCTACACGATGCGGTTTCCGCCGGACTACGGATTGCAGGAGCGGATCGCGCAGATGCCGGGCCATTATGCCGTGCTGCTGCACGCGACCGCGCAAGCCGGCAAGGAATGGCCGGAGGCGAACTGGATCGCGCTTGGCGGTCAGATCGCCGCGCGCGGCATCGAGGTGTTGCTGCCGTGGGGCAATGATCGCGAGCGCGATCGCGCCGAACGGCTCAAGGCTGCGATCCCCGGCGCGCGCGTGCCGGCGCGTCAGCCGCTCGATGCGGTGGCGGCGATGCTGGCCGGCGCGCGCTTCGTCGTCGGCGTCGATACCGGGCTGGTGCACCTTGCTGCCGCGCTGAACGTGCCGCTGGTGGCGATCTTCACCGGCAGCGTGCCGGCGCTCACCGGGCCTGTCGGCACGGCGCCGCTGGCGGTGGTCGGCGCGCAGGGACTGGTGCCATCGGTCGGCGAAGTGGCGAAGGCGTTGGTGCAGGTCGAGGCCGAGGCGTCGCGCTAACCCAAAAGCTTCCGCACGAAATCGTCGAGATTGCCGCCGGTGAAGAAATGCCCGGCGATGCCGGCGGCGGCCGCCGCCTGCATGTCGGTGTCCTTGTCGCCGATCAGGAAGCTGCGCGCGCGATCGACCGGCCAGTGCCGCATCAGATCGAGCAACATGCCGGGCTTCGGCTTTCGCCAGCCGGAATCGCGCCGATAGGCCTCGACCTCGCCGTCGGCGAGCCATGGGCAATAGCGCGCATCGTCGATCCGGCCGCCCGCGCGCGCGATCTCCTCGCGCATGAAGCGGTCGATCGCGGCGAGATCGGCCTCGGTGTAATAGCCGCGCGCGATTCCCGATTGGTTGGAGACGACGAAGACGAGATAGCCGGCGGCATTGAGCCGCTTCACGCCGTCGATCGCGCCGTCGATCCAGCGGAAGCGCTCACGCGTCGCGACGTAACCCTCGTCGTGATTGAGCACGCCGTCGCGATCGAGGAACGCCGCGGGCTGGAGCGTGCTCATCCCTGTTTCGGCGGCCAAGGGGTTTCCGGCACCGGTGTCAGCGGCGGCTTGCCGGCGAAATACGCGAGCAGGTTGTCGACCACGAGTTGATCCATCGCGCGGCGCGTATGCACGGAGGCCGAGCCGAGATGTGGCAGCAGCACGACATTCTCCATCGCCATTAATTCGGCCGGGACATGCGGCTCGTTGACGAACACGTCGAGGCCGGCGGACATGATGGTGTTATTTTTCAACGCATCGATCAACGCCGGCTCGTCGATCACCGAGCCGCGCGCCATGTTGATGACGATGCCGTTCGGGCCGAGCGCCTTGAGCACCTCGGCATTGATCATGTTCTTGGTGGCGGCGCCGCCCGGCACGATCAGCATCAGCGTGTCAACGTCGCGCGCCATATCGAGGAGCTTTGGATAATACGTGTATGTCACGCCCTGCTGCGGGTTGCGGCTGTGGTAGACGACCGGCACGCCGAATGCTTCGAGCCGCTTGCCGATGGCGCGGCCGATGCGGCCCATGCCGACGATGCCGACGGTGCGGTCGCGCATCGTCGCCGGACTCAGGCGATAGCCGCCCTGCGGCCATTTGCCGGCGCGCAGATAGCGCTCTCCCTGTGGCAGTTCGCGTGCCGTCATCAGCAGAAGGCCGAGCGCGGTATCTGCGACTTCCTCGTTGAGCACGTCTGGTGTGTTGGTCACGGTGATGCCGTGCGCCCCCGCCCACTTTGCATCGACGTGGTCGTAGCCGACGCCGAACGACGAAATCATTTTCAGCTTTGGAAGCCGTTGCATGAGTGCGGCGTCGATCTTGTAGGCGGTGTAGGCGACGGCGATGCCGCTGATCTTGTCGGTGAGCGGGGCAAGAAAGGCGTCCGGATCCTTGGCGTCGATCAACGCATGCAGCGTGACGGCATTGGCCAATCCATTGACGATGGTCGGCTTCTTGTGGCCGACGAGCAGAACATCAGGCTTTCCGGACATGAAATATTCCCCGATCGAAACAGGCGGCGACACAGTCGCGAATTGCGGCAGCCAAAGTCAACGGTGCGACGCTCAGGCTTTTGGCCGTCATGATTGCGGCCAGATGCGCGGCAATCCGCGCACCGCGTCGTAGACGCGCGCCGGCGTGACATCGGCGGTGCGCCGATGGGCCACCGCGGGATTGCCCTCCTGCCGCGCGCGCTCCCGCGCGGCGTCATCGCCCGGCGGTTCGAGGATCGCGGCGACCGGATTGAGCGGCTTCCAGTGCCATGGGCTGGTAGGACCGAAGATTGCCACGGTCGGCGTGCCGATCGCGGCGGCAACGTGCATCAGCCCGGAATCGTTGGTGACGGCGGCGTCGGCGGCAGCGAGCGCCAGCGCCGCGTTGCGTAGATCGGTGCCGGTGAGGTTTTTCACCCGCGGTCCGCTGCCGGCGGCGATCCTGTCAGCGTCCGCGCTTTCCGCCGGGCCGCCGAGTACCCAGACCGACGCGCCGGCATCGGTGAGTGCCTTGGCGAGGGCTGCATAATGCTCCGGCGGCCAGGCCTTGCCGGCGCCAACCGCGCCGGGCGCGAAGGCGATCACCGGCCGTGACGCATCGGCGAGGCCATTGCGCGCCCGCCAGGCGTCGATCTCCGCTTGCGGCACGATCAATTCCGGCAGCGGCCAGCCGGCCGGCAGCGGCGCATCTTTCGGCAAGGCGAGCGCGCCCATCTGATCGATCATGCGCGGGACTTTCCGCTCGCCGGGGCGGATGTCGTTGAGCAGGCCGAGCCGTGCCTCGCCAAAAAAGCCGGTGCGGACCGGGATGCCGGCCAATGCCGGCGCCAGCGCCGACTTCCACGTGCGCAACATGACGATGGACTGACCGTAGTGCTCACGGCGCAGCCGCTCGGCCAGCGCGCGGTGGCGGCCGAGCGCGAGACGCCGGCGCGGCAGATCCCAGACGATCGCCTGCCGCAGCCCCGGCATGTAGTCGGCCAGCGGCGCGCACAGCGTGCTCGACACCATGTCGACCGGCCGGTCCGGCTGCTGCTGGCGCAGCAGTTTCACGATCGAATGCGCGCGGATGAAGTCGCCGATCCACACATAGGAGATCAGCAGAACCGGGTCAGATATATGTAGATTTGAATTTGAGTTCATATATTGAATGAATAAAGATTCGGTTTTATCTGGCGAGGTCGTCATTTCGCCGGGGATGGCCGTTCACCGCACACCTGCCGGACCGTTGCGCATTCGGCAAGTCTTAGGCAAAGAATTTCCGGACAAAGGATAGCGCATGTTGCTCGTTACCGGCGGCGCCGGGTTCATCGGCTCGAATATCGTCGCCAGCCTGAACGAGGCCGGCCGCACCGATGTCGTCGTCAACGACCGGCTCGGCAAGGGCTCGGACTCGCGCTGGCGCAACCTGGCCAAGCGGCAGCTCGCCGATATCGTGCCGCCCGCCGACCTGATGACGTGGCTTGATGGCCGCAAGCTCGACGCCGTGATCCATATGGGCGCGATCTCCTCGACCACGGCGGACGACGCTGATGAGGTCATCGAGAATAATTTCCGGCTGTCGCTGCGGCTGCTGGACTGGTGCACGGAGAACCGCACGCCGTTCATCTATGCTTCGTCGGCGGCGACCTACGGCGAGGGCGAGCAGGGCTTCGTTGACGACTGGTCGCTCGAGGCGCTGCGCAAACTCAAGCCGCTCAATCTCTACGGCTGGAGCAAGAGCCTGTTCGATCTCGCGCTGGTTGATCGTGTAGTGAAGAAGCAGCCGCTGCCGCCGCAATGGGCCGGCCTCAAGTTCTTCAACGTGTTTGGTCCGAACGAATATCACAAAGGCCCGATGGCGAGCGTGCTTGCCAAGGTGTTCGATAGCGCGAAGTCCGGCGAACCGGTGCGGCTGTTCAAGTCGCATCGCGACGGCATCGCCGACGGCGACCAGCGCCGCGACTTCATCTACGTGGAGGACGCGGTGGCGGTCATTCAATGGCTGCTCGAGATGCCATCGGTATCCGGCCTCTTCAACGTCGGCACCGGTGAGGCGCGCAGCTTCCGCGAGATGATCACGGCGATGTTCACGGCGCTCGGCCGCGCGCCGAACATCAATTACGTGGATATGCCGCTGTCGATCCGCGACCAGTACCAGTATTTCACGCAGGCGAGCGCCGAGAATCTGCGGCGCGCCGGCTACAACGGCGGCTTCCAGCCGCTCGAAGCCACCGTCGCGCGTTACGTGACGCGGTATCTCGACCGGACGGACCGGTATCGCTGATGTTCGATTTCGAGAAACACCTGTCATCGCTGGAGCGGCAGACCGTCCTCGTGATCGGCGATCTGATGCTCGACGAATTTGTCTATGGCGACGTGTCGCGCATTTCGCCCGAGGCGCCGACGCCGGTGATCGCGGTCCATCGCACCGAGACGGTGATCGGCGGTGCCGGCAACGTCGCGCGCAACATCGCCGCGCTCGGCGCGCGCTGCATCTTCGTCGGTGTCGTCGGTGATGATGCCGGCGGTCAGATGGTGACGGCGACGCTGAACGGTGACGCGAAGATCGAAGCGTATCTTGTCGTTGACGCCACGCGCCCGACCACGCGCAAGGTCCGTTTCGTTTCCGAGCATCATTCGACGCACCTGCTGCGCGCCGACTGGGAAATGGCGCAGCCGGTGACGCCGGACAATGAGCGCAAGCTGATCGCGCTGGCGCTCGACGTGTTGCCGAAGGCCGGCGCAATCGTGCTGTCGGATTACGCCAAGGGCGCGCTGACGCCCGGTTTGGTCCGCGCGGTGATCGATGCCGCCAACAAGGCCGGCAAGCCGGTGATCGTCGATCCCAAGGCCAAGGACTATTCCATCTACGCCGGCGCGACGCTGATCAAGCCGAACCGCAAGGAGTTGGCCGACGCGACGCGCATGGCGACCGGGACCGACAGCGATGTGGCGGTCGCGGCCGCTGCGCTGATGCAGGCGGTGTCGTCGCGCGCCGTGCTGGTGACGCGCAGCGAAGCGGGCATGACTTTGGTGACCGACAAGGCCGCGCCGGTGCATGTGCCATCCTATCCGGTGCGCATCCGCGACGTGTCCGGCGCGGGCGATACGGTGGTGGCGGTGCTCGCGCTGATGCTCGCCATGAAAGCCGACTTCGAGGCGGCGATGCGCGCCGCCAATGCCGCCGCTTCGGTGGTGGTCGGCAAACGCGGCACGGCGACCGCCTCGGTCGCGGAATTGCGTTCGCGCATCCTGCCGGCGGCAACGCTCGCCGCCGAGGAGAAGATCATCTTCGACTGGTCGCTGATTGACGAACGGCTGGCCGACTGGCGGCGCGCGGGTCTGCGCATCGGCTTTACCAATGGTTGCTTCGATCTCCTGCACCCTGGTCACGTGAAAATCCTCGCCGGTGCGCGCGGTGCCTGCGACCGGCTGATCGTCGGCCTCAACGGCGATGCCTCGGTGACGCGGCTCAAAGGGGAGGGGCGTCCGGTGCAGAACGCGCAATCGCGCGCCGAGGTTCTGGCGGCGCTCGAAGCCGTCGATCTCGTCGTTGTGTTCGATGAGGATACGCCGCTCAAACTGATCGAGCGCGTCGTGCCGACCGTGCTGGTCAAGGGTGCCGACTACAAGGAAGACGAAGTCGTCGGCGGCGATGTGGTGCGCAAGGCGGGCGGTGAGGTCGTGCTGATCGAGCTGGTGCCGGGACAGTCGACCACGCGCATCGTCGAGCGCACGCGTGCCAACGGCGACACGATCAAGTCGCGATAGCAGACGAAAGCAGACCGTGGCCCGCGCATTTCCGCCCAACGAGGAACAGGAACTGATCCGTCGGTTCTTCGGCGATACGCCAGGCTTCTTTGTCGAGGTCGGCGCCAACGATCCGCATGCGCGCTCGCAGACTTATCATCTTGAACAGAAAGGCTGGACCGGCCTGCTGATCGAGCCGCAGCCGGATCTTGCCGAGGCATTGCGCGCCAACCGTCGCGCCAGGGTGTTCGCGGTGGCGTGCTCCGATCCCGCGCATGACGGCGACACGCTGACCCTGCATGTGGCGGGACCGCTCTCGTCGCTCAACCGCGAGCGGATGGCGCCGGGCACCGTGCCGGATGGCGCCATCGCGGTGCCGGTGCGGACGCTCGACCGCGTGCTGGCTGAAGGCGGCGCGCCGCCGGGCTTCGATTTTCTGTCGATTGATGTCGAGGGTCACGAGCTTGAAGTGCTCTCCGGCTTCGATGCGCGGCGCTGGCAGCCGCGTCTGATCCTGCTGGAGGATCATGTCGAGAACCTCGCCAAGCATCGCGCGGTGCGGGCGATGGGTTATCGGCTGATCCGCCGTTACGAGAATAACGGCTGGTACGTGCCCGAGGACGCGCCGCAGCGCATCGCCTCCGGCGACCGTTGGGAAATCGTGCGCAAATATTATCTGGCGCTGCCGTTTCGCATCATCCGCAACGCGTTGCGGGCGGCGCGGAAGAAGGACTGATGTAGAGCACGCTCTCTCCGTTCATTCCCGCGTAAGCGGGAATCCACACTTTGCATCATCCATGATGTAAGCGTGGGTCCCCGCTTTCGCGGGGACGAACGGCATCAGCGATTTTCCCGCCGCAACGGTTCGCTCTGTGGCGGTTGCCAGTTCTGGTTCTGCTCATACCGCTTGGCGTAGCGATAGAATGTTCCCTCGAAATTGCCGAAGGCGATGACGAACCCGGCCCAGCCGTCGATGAAGCCCTTCTTGAAGATGTAGTGCTTGATGAACGACCACAGGCCGTGGCCGAAGGCGCTCGCCATCGACACCTTCTTGTGCGCGATCTTCGGAACGCCGAGCGAGGAGTAGCGGTTCATCTTGTGGATGACCTCCTCGATATTGCGGAACGGAAACTGCCAGATTGCGTTCGCAAGCACGCCGATCGGCTTGCCGCTCAGGTTCTCGTAGCCCTCATGCACGGGTTCGAGCGTGTAGCGCATCGCGCCGTTCTTGAAGAGTTGCGGCTGGCGGAAGTTCGGATACCACCCGGAGCCTTTGATCCAGCGGCCCATCATGTAGCTCCTGCGCGGCACGCGATAGACGTCGCTCGGCGGGTTGTTTGCGATCAGCGCGAGAATCTCGTCGCGCACCGGCGCGGTGCAGCGCTCATCCGAATCGAGGCTGAAGATCCAGTCGCCGGTGCATTGCGCGATCGCCTTGTTGCGCAGGTCGCCGAAGCCCTGGAACGGGATCTGCACCACCCGCGCGCCGAGCGCGGTGGCGCGCTCCGCCGTGCCGTCGGTGCTGCCGGAATCGGCCACCACGATCTCGTCGGCCCAGAGCACGCTCGACACCGCGGCGTCGATCTTCTCGGCTTCGTTGTAGGCGATGATATAGGCGGTGATGGTCGGCATCGGCGGCGGTTCCGTGAGGTCGCGGCAAACTACCCCGCCGTTTCCCCATTCCCTAGGGGAATTCCCGCAACGGTTTGTGGCGGCGGGAAAACTCGGATAAAGCCAACGCAATCGAGGCCGGACGGGGCGCCGTTCCGGTCTGATGCCAGAGATGGCGCGCAATGGATGCCCCGTGGCCGAGCTGATCTCGATCGTGGTGACCACCTACAACCGCGACGATGCGCTCGCCGCGGTGCTGCGCGCGCTCGCGGGGCAGACCGATCCGGATTTCGAGGTGATCGTCGCCGACGACGGCTCGCGGCCCTCGGCCGCGCTGCTGGTCGAGACCTGGAAGGGGCGGGTGGGGCAGCGCCTCGAACACGTCTGGCACGAGGACCGCGGCTTCCGCGCCGCGGAAATCCGCAACCGGGCAGTGCTGCTCGCGCGCGGGGCTTATGTCATTTTCCTCGACGGCGACTGTCTGGCGCGGCCGGACTTCGTCGCGCGGCATCGCGCGCTGGCGCAACGCGGTCATTTTGTTGCCGGCAACCGCGTGCTGCTGTCCGACGCGATGACGAAAAAAGTACTAGCTGGACAATTACCGGTGGAGCGCTGGCCGCTGTCGCGCTGGCTCGGCGCGCGATTGACCGGCGGCGTCAACCGGCTGGCTGCGCTGCTGACGCTTCCGCTCGGGCCGATGCGCCTGTGGCGCAAGGACCGCTGGCAGGGGGTGCGCTCCTGCAATCTCGCGATGTGGCGCGACGATCTGATCCGCGTCGACGGCTTCGATGCGGATTATCAGGGCTGGGGCCGCGAGGATTCCGACCTCGTGGTGCGGCTCCTCCGCTCCGGCGTCGCGCGCAAGGACGGCAATTTCGCCACCGGCGTGCTGCATCTCCACCACAAGGAGTTCGATCGCGCCGCGTTGCCGGATAACGACACACGGCTCAATGCCGTGATCGGCGCCGATGCGATCCGCGCGCGTCGCGGTCTGTCTGCGTTGAAGGCAGAAGCATGATTTTCGCCATGACCGATCCCCGTTTCGCGGCGCGGCAGGCGCTGGTGGCCGACGGTCTCGCGATCGCGCTGGTCGCGTCGGTGCCGCTGTCCACGTCGGCAACGGCGATCCTCGCGGTAGCGTGGCTGATCGCCGTGATCCCGACGTTGCGGCGCGGCGATATCGGCGTGGTGCGGGCGCAGGCGGCGCTGTGGCTGCCGCTGGTCTTCGTCGCGCTCGGCGTCGTCGGCATGCTGTGGGCCGATGTCGCCTGGATCGAACGCTGGAAGGGCCTCGACTCGTTCCTCAAGCTCGCCGCGATCCCGCTGCTGATGCTGCAGTTCAGCAGGTCCGGCCGCGCGCATATTGCCCTGTGGTTTTATCTCGGCGTTTGCGCGCTGATCCTCGTGTTATCGACAGTGTTCTATGCAGAGCCGTCGTTGTACTGGCGCGACATGTTCACGTTCCCGTCGCCGTTCAAGAACAATGCGACTCAGAGTGGCGAATTCGTCGCCTGCATTTTCATCCTGCTGCCGCTCGCGGTGCTGGCGTGGCGGCACGGCCGGCGCTGGCTGGCCGCGGGTGCCGTCGTTCTTGCGGCGGGGTTTCTGCACAACGTGGTTTTTGCCGGAACGGCGCGCACGGCGCTGGTGGTCGCGCCGGTGCTGCTGATCGCGCTCTTGATCCGGATGCGCCGGCCCACGGTCGCGGCATTGTCGCTCGCCGGCGCCTGTGTGATCGCCGCGGGTCTATGGACCGCGTCGCCCTATCTGCGCGAACGCACGATCCAGTTGCGCACTGAGATCGACGTCTATCGGAAAGGAAACGCGGCAAGCTCTTCCGGCGAACGACTCGAGTTCTGGAAGAAGTCGCTGGAGAGTATCGTCACCGCGCCGGCGTTCGGTCACGGCACCGGCTCGATCCCGGAGCAGTTCCGCCTGCAAACCGCCGGTGAGACCGGCCCCTATGCGACCATCACGCCCAATCCGCATCAGCAGACATTCGCCGTGGCGATCCAGCTCGGTCTCATGGGCGTGCTGGTGTTGTGGGCGATGTGGATCGCGCATGGACTGCTGTTTCGGGGGCCGGGCCTCGCGGCCTGGGTCGGGCTGCTGACCGTGATCCAGAATGTCGTCGGCTCGCTGTTCAATTCGCATCTGTTCGATTTCACGCAGGGCTGGACCTATGTGGTCGGCGTCGGCATCGCCGGTGGCGCGGTGCTGAAATTGCACGCGCGTGAAAACCGGGTGGCGTCATGATGCCGCTTTATCTGCCGCGCTCCTCCCGCATCCTCGTCATCGCGTTGCGCCGGCTTGGCGACGTGCTGCTGACGACGCCGCTCATCCGCAGCATGCGGCAAGCCTGGCCGAGCGCGACCATCGATGTGCTGGTGTTCGCCGACACCGCGCCGATCCTCGCCGGCAATCCGGATATCGATCATGTGATCGCGATCCCGGCGAAGCCCGGCATCGGCGAAAGCCTGTCGCTGCTGCGCGCTCTGTTTCGCCGGTATGCACTGGCGGTGTCGACGCAGGCCGGCGATCGGCCGACCTTCTATGCCGCCGTGGCGGGTCGCACGCGCGTCGCGCTGGTGGAGCCGGAGCGCAAGGGCCGTTTCAAGCAAGGTTTCCTCGATCGCGTCGTCGTGCATGAGCCGGGCGTGCATCGCGTCGAGGAGATGCTGCGGTTCTGCGATGCGCTCGGCATTCCGCGCGTGCCGCAGGTTGTTCCGCCACGCACGGAAGCGCTATCGGGGTTCGTGATCGGCGGGCGCTATGCCGTGATCCATGCCGCGCCGTTCTTCCGTTACAAACAATGGACTCCCGAGGGTTGGCGCACGCTCGCTGCGGCGCTGATCGCACGCGGTCTCTCGGTGATCGCCACCGGCGGGCCGGGCGACGCGGAGCGGCGCTATCTCGATGAGGTCTGGGGCCAGGGCGAACGTGCCGCGCCGGCGGTGCGCCGTCTCGATGGCCGCTTGAGCTGGCCGCAACTGACCGCGCTGCTGGGCGGCGCGACGCTTTATGTCGGCGCCGATACATCGGTGACGCATCTCGCGACGGCGACCGGCTGCCCGACGGTGGCGGTGTTCGGGCCGACCGACCCGCGGCTCTGGGGCCCCTGGCCGCAGCAGGGTCTGTCCGAGCCATGGCGTGACGCGGGCGAGAACGGCGCCGCGCAACGCCGCGGCAATGTCGTTCTGGTGCAAAACGCGTTGCCGTGTATGCCGTGCCAGCTCGAAGGCTGCGAGCGAAGACTGGAGAGTGACAGCGCGTGTCTCTTGGAACTTTCTGCGGAAACGGTAATTGAGGCGTGCGAAATCGCACTACAAACCAATACATATTAATTGAATTGCCGTGAGGGGACGAATCTCGTCGTAAGTGCGTTTACCTGCGTGCGAGAGGCCCTCAGTTCCGGTTGAAATGCAAACAGTTCGTCTTCAGGCGGTCATTTCCGTTGGGTTGTTGGTGGCGGCGATCGTCTATGTCGGTGCCAGTTTCGATCTCCAGACCATTGTTGCCGATCTGTATCGATTTTCCCTGTTCGGGATCGTCGTTGCCGTTCTGGGCCTGTTTGCCAATGCGATGCTGGCGGCGGTCCGGTTTCGGATGATTGCCAGCGACACCGGATTCCGGATCACCATGCCGCAGGCAATCTCGGCAGTCAGTGCCGGTAATCTCGCCGGGGCCTTGTTTTTCCAGATCGCCGGACAGCTTGCGGCACGCGGCTATGTGATGCGGCATGCGTCGGTGCCGTTCGCCGCTGTCGTCGTCAGTACGCTCTACGAGCGGGCACTCGCGGCGTTGATATCGGCAATCACCGCGGTGTTCGGCGCGCTCTATGTGTTCGGCTATATCTATCTCGATCCGGCCGCAGGCGGCACCAACCTGATCAAGGTTGTGGCCGGTGTCGTTGCGGCGGCGCTCGGTGCCGCCATGCTGGGGTATGGCCGCATCCTCGTCACGGCTATCGCTCCGGTATTGTCGCGACGGCTCGCGGGCACACTCCTGCGGTTATCGTTGCTGACCTTGGCGGTGCAAGCCGCGATGATGTTTGCTTATGTCACCGTCGCGCATCAGCTTTCCCCGGATACCGATATTGCCGATCTGGTTGCCGCATCGGCGATCGTGATGTTCGCGGCCAGCGTTCCGATCAGCCTCGCGGGATGGGGCGTGCGCGAATTGAGCGCGGTCTTTACTCTCGGTGCCGTCGGGATTTCCGCGTCGGCGGCGCTGACGACGGCTGTCGTCATTGGCGTCGGCTCGTTCCTGTCGATGGTTCTGATGTTTGTGCTCGCGCTGATGCTCGACCGAGGCGTGCCGGTTGCGGGCGTCAAGCAAAGCGGAGCTTCCCTTAACTACATGATGTTGCTCGGCTGGTGCCTTCCGCTGCTGGCGTCGGTGTTTGTGCTGTTTCAAATTTATGTGCCGCTGGGAAGCGGCTTGCTCAATGTGAATCTCGCTGACCCGGTTGCTATCCTGGGCGGGGTGCTGTTTGTGGTCACCGCGATCCAGTCGCGTCGCTGGCCACGATGGCGGGTGCCGCTTGTCAATATCGGCGGGGTCGCCGCCACCGTGCTGCTTCTGGGATCGCTATTGCTCGGTGCTTATCGGTTCGGCTGGACCGACTGGGCCTTGATCAATCGCTTTGCCGGATGGTTCGTTCTGCTCGCCTTCGCCATGACCGGTGCGTTTGCGACCTCGTCCGGCGGCGATGCAGCGCTCAAGACACTGGTTCTGAGTTATGTCGGCGCCAGCGTCGGCGTCGTTGCTGTTGAGATGATCCTGATCATCCTCGGCGCGGCGGGCATCCCCGTTGCCGATTATCTTCCAAACGCATCCGCGATCAGCGGGTTTGCACAGAATAGAAACTTTCTCGCGTTCCAGTTGCTGATCGCGCTTGCTGGAGCCGTCATTTATCTGCGCTCGGGGTCAGTCTTGTCAGCTGTGCTGGCGGTGCTGTTTGCGGGTCTCTGGTTTTCCGGATCGCGCTCAGGTTGGATTGCAGGTGTCTGCGTTCTGGTGGCGGCGTTTGCCATCGGCACGTTGCGGATACGGGAAACCGTCATCGGCGCCGTATCGGCGGCGATCTTTGTGCTAGCGATCCTCGCGGTGTCCGGCTCCAATCCGATTTTCGCGACCTATGTCATCCCGACAGAAGTATCGACCAATGAGCGTTTGCTGACGCTGACCAGAGGGTGGGAGCTGTTCACCGAATATCCATTGTTCGGGGCGGGGCTCGGCGCTTTCCGCAATTTCCAGATCCTGTCGAGCGGGGGGATTCCCCTTGTCATCCATTCGACTCCGTTGTGGCTGCTGGCCGAACTCGGAATGGTCGGATGCCTGGCGTTCGCGGTCCCCGCTGTGGCAGCCTGGTATCGGTCATGGCAGCGCGCGGGGAACGATACGGGTCTGGCGCTCGTGTTTCTGAGTTTTGTCGTCATGGCGGTGATGTCGGGTCCCGCCGACATGCTGTATCAGCGGACGTTCTGGTTGATCGTCGGTGCGGGCCTTGCGCAATCACATCGGCCCATCGGGCCAGGCATCAACCGGTTGAAGGCTAGCTTCTCTGCGCCACAGAGCCGGTATGGCGGTCAAGGCTGAAGAGGACATAGCCGACGAGCGCGCCGCCGCAGACGACGGCCGGTATGCCGAGCGCGGGCATCCACCATACGGCGAACGCCAATCCGGCCAGTGCGACGTTCAACAGGATCACGCGCCGGATGATCGCCATCACCGGCATGCCGCTGTCGAGCGCGCGCTGATAGAAATGCGAGCGGTGCGCGGTCGCCAGCGGTTCGCCGTTGCGCCAGCGCCGCAGCAGCGTGATGGTGGCATCCGCAAGATAATAGAGCGGCAACAGCAGCGCGGCGGCGAAGTGATGCTCCGCGAGACGAACCAGCAGCCAGCCGAGCAGCAGGCCGATCGGCAAGCTGCCGACGTCGCCCATGAACAGCCGCGCGGCGGGGCGATTGAACGGCGCAAAGCCGAGTGTCGCGCCGCAGAGCGCGAAGGCGATCAGCGCCGCGTCCGGCGGCAGCGCGCCGATGAGGCCGAACACGCCGAGCGCCGCGGTGACGGGGACGATCTCGGCCACGGTGATCCAGTCGATGCCGTCCATGAAGTTGGTGAGATTGACGAGCCAGACCAGCGCCAGCACCATCAGGGCGCGTTCGATCCACCACGGCAGCAGCGGGATAACCCGCAGCGCGGTGGGCAGCGCCGCGACCAGTGCCGCGACGATCAAGGCTTGCAGGATCAGCCGCGGCAGCGCGTCGAGCGGGCGGATGTCGTCGATGGCGCCGATGACGGCCAGGATCGCCGTACAGACCGCGACCACCGCAAGCTCCCGCGACAACGGCCCGAACACGGGCGTGATCGCGACCGCCGCGCCGGTGACCAGCAATGTCGCGGCGATGATGGCGATGCCGCCGCCTTGCGGTGTCGGAATGCGATGCGACGAGCGGGCGTTCGGCCGCGCCAGCGCATAGCGCCGCAGCAGCGGAAACAACAGCACGATCAGTCCGGCGCATAGCGCCATTGCTGCCGCCAGCGCGCTGACCGATGCGATGGACAGTGTGGTCATGGGGCCACCGCGCGTGCGCGTTGCGCCGCAATGTCGGTAGCCTGCAGACGGTCATAAAGCGCAACGATGTCATGGCCGACGCGTGCGCTGGAAAATTCATCGCAGACGATCCGCCGGGCCGCGTCGGCGAACTGCCGGCGCAACGCGGCATCGCGCGAGAGGCGCTCGATCGCGTCGGCGAGGGCGGGCGCGTCGTCGGCGGGGACGAGCAGCCCGTTGATGCTTTCGCGGACGATCTCGCGGCAGCCTGGAACATCGGTTGCGACCATGGCGCGGCCGCAGGCCGCAGCTTCGAGCAGGCTTTTCGGCAGACCCTCGCGGCGTGACGGCAGCACCGCAAGATGCGATTGCGCCCAGACGGTGCGGATATCACCGATATGCCCGGCGAATATCATCGTCTCGTCCTCTCGCCACCGGTCAATGACGGATTGCGGGATCGAGGCGGGGTTGGACGGATCGGGCGTGCCGGCGACCAGCAGGCGCAAGGCGAGGCCGCGCTGCTGCAACAGCGTGTGCGCTTCCACCAGCGTCGCGACGCCTTTGTCGTAAAGCAGGCGGCCGACGAAGCCGACGGTGAACGCTCCGTCCGGCTCCGGCAGCGGGACGAGATGATCGACATCGACGCCGGAGCCGGGAATGCGCGCAATGTCGCCGGCACTCAGGCCAAGTTGCAGGACCACCGCCTCGTCATCCGGGTTCTGCACCAGCACCATGGTGCGTGGCCGGCCCAGCAGGAAGCGCAGCACCGCGCGCGCGACGGGGCGCAGCAGCCGCGCCTTGAGACTGTTCGAGGTGAAGACGAAGCCGAGACCGGCGAGCGCGTTGAGCTTCGCCATCGGCAGGCCGAGCGCGGCGACCGAGCCGGTCACCGACGGCGCGAAAGCGACGTGATGGACGATGGCGGGCCGGATCGACCGATAGAGCGCCCGCACGGCGCGCGTGGTGGTGATGAACGCGAACGGGTCGAGCGAGCCGCGCCGCCACGGGATCGGATGCAGGTGAAAGCCCTCGGCGTTGATCCGCTCGGCGCCATCGACCACGCGGGTCGCCACATGCACCTCGTAGCCGGCGTCCCGGGCCGCCCGCGCCATCGGCAGCCGGTGCGAGAGGAAATACCAGTCCTCGGAGACGAGATAGAGGAGCTTCCCCGCCATCAGGATACCGCGTCCGCGGGTGTGCCGGCGCGGCAGCGGGTGCGCGCGGAGGGCCATTCGGTGAGAGCGATCGGGCGCGACATGCAAGGACAAGAGATGAGGGAAGCCAGCAGAGCAATATCCTTGCGATCGTCCGCGCCGCAAGCGCCGCTCGGCGCCCATGGGACGTTCGGCCCGGCTGGAGCAGGGCGGCGGATCGTCCCATTCCCCGGTATTCCAATAACCTCTTGAAATTTCTTGTATTTATCTCTTTACGCTGTTTGGTTTTGTTGTTCATGACATGAACATTTTATTTGACGTTCATCCGGTGAACGCCGTATCACCGAGGGTGTCAGGAGTTCCATGGCCCGCGCACCCGACAGCCAGAATCTCGACCCCTCCCGCATCATGCTCGGCGTGCTGGATGCGGTGGAGCAGGATCGCGTCCAGTCGCAGCGGCATCTGGCCTCCGAACTCGGCATCGCGCTCGGTCTCGCCAACGCCTATCTCAAGCGCTGCATCGGCAAGGGGCTGGTGAAGGTCCGCCAGGCGCCCGCCCGGCGCTATGCCTATTACCTCACGCCGCAGGGCTTCGCCGAGAAGTCGCGGCTCACCGTCGAATATCTCTCTTCTTCGTTCGGGTTCTTCCGCGAAGCCAAGGTCGATTGCTCGGATGTGCTGCAGGCGGCGAAAGCGCGCGGCGTCGGCACCGTGCTGCTGCTCGGACAGTCCGATCTCGCGGAAATCGCCGCGCTGTGCGCGATCGAGCAGGGCGTGACCATCGCCGGCACGGTACAGCCGGGCGCGGGCGGTCAGCAGTTTGTCGGGCGCCCGGTGTTCGACACCTGCGATGCGGTGACGGAGCCGTTCGATTGCGTGGTCGTCACCGATGTCGGCGACGCGCGCCGGATTTGCGACGAGGCGGTGGCGCGCTTCGGCGTGGAACGGGTGCTGGTGCCGAAACTGCTGCGCTTGCGGATGCGAACGCCTGCGGAGCAGACGTCATGACCGAGATGCGCCGGTGGTACGCCGTCCAGTCGCAGCCCAACGCCGAGAACAAGGCGGTGGCGCATCTCACGCGTCAGGGCTTCGAGACCTATCTGCCGCGCTATCTCAGGCGCCGCCGCCATGCGCGGCGCGTCGAGACGGTCGCGGCGCCGCTGTTTCCACGCTACTTCTTCGTCGCCATCGACATGAGCGCGCAACGCTGGCGCGCGATTTATTCCACTGTCGGCGTCAGCACGCTGGTCGGCCACGGCGGTTTTCCGACCCCGGTACCGGAGCGCATCGTCGCCGCGCTGCAGGCGCGCGAGGCTGCGGACGGGTTCATTCAACTCAATCGTCCGCCGGCATTCCGCGCGGGTGACACGGTGCGGGTGCTGGACGGCGTATTCGCCGACAGCCTCGGACTTTACGAAGGCATGAAGGACAGCGACCGCGTCGCCATCCTTCTCGATCTGCTCGGCCGCAAGGTCCGGGTGACGGTCGATGCCGAGGCTGTCGCCGCGGCCTGACCGCGCGCGGCCTTTTCTGATGTGGTGCTCCGGGTGCGTTTCACCCGGAGTGCGGTAGCTTGGGATAAGTCCCGTCCTAAGGCGCGGGACCAACACGGCAGTCAGCTGTTCTGACCTTCGCGCCGTTGCCTCGCGCGTACGACGATCCCTCAACCTGACGAATCATGTCGCTTTACGTGGACCGAACTCTGGAACGCGAGACCTCTTCCTCGGACCTCGCCGTACGAAAGCAGGGAAAAGCCCCTGCCGATGAAAGCGTTTGGGCGCTGTTCCGTCACTTTGTGGCGGTTTATCCGGCACGTTCGCTGAGTATCATTGTCCTGCTCAGTGTTGCAGGGCTCGCCGAAGGCTTCAGCGTTTTTGCATTATTGCCGCTGATCAATCTGTCGGTTGCGGGGGACGCCGCATCGGCAGGCGGGGTCGGCGCCTGGCTCACGCAAGCCGTTGCGAGTGTTGGGCTCAAGCCGAGCATCGGCACGTTTCTGGTCGTGATTGTCGTCGGGATCGGTCTCAAGGCTCTGGTCACGCTGATCGCCATGCGCGAAGTCGGTTATGCGGTCGGGCGGCTGATGACGGAGCTTCGGCAGCGGCTGATCGTCGCCTTGATGAATGCCCGCTGGTCGTACTTCACCGAACGTCCGCTCGGCATTTTCGCCAATGCGATGGGTGCGGAGACGATCCGCGCCGGGGCGACTTATCAGCAATCGGCGAGGCTCGCTGCGGCGGCCGTGCAGGCTGTCGTCTATGGCGTCGCGACGCTGGTGATTTCCTGGCGCATCGCGCTGTTTGCCGTCTTTGCGGGGCTCGTTGGCGTGATCGTGTTCCGTCGTGCCGTTGCGATGGCGCAGGAGTCGGGCATCCGGCAGACGGAGCTGATGAAATCGATCGCCGTGCGCACGACCGACATGCTCCAGGGGATCAAGGCGATCAAGGCCATGGGCGCGCAACGCTCCGCGATGCCGTTGCTCGATCATGAAATCCGCGATCTCGACGACGCGCAACGCAAGCAAGTCTGGTCCGGTGAATTTTTGCGCGTCGCGCAGGAGCCGATGCTCGTCGTTTTCCTGGCGATCGCGATGTATGGTGCGATCGAATTCAGCGGCGAAAAATTGCCGACGATGATGGTCATCGCCGTGTTGTTCTACCGCCTATTCAATAGATTTCAGGTGATGCTTGAAATCTATCAGGTCGTGTGTACCGGTGCGAGCGCCTACTGGTCGGTTCACCGCCTCTGCTCCGATGCGGAAGATCAGCGGGAACGGTCATCCGACCGGACATTGACGGCGCGGGTGGCTCCGTTGATCGAACTCAGGGACGTGTCGTTTGCCTATGGTGAGAAAGCGGTCCTCGACGGCGTCTCATTGCGTATCGAGCCGGGAGAATTCGTCGCGCTGTGCGGGGCGTCGGGTGGCGGCAAAACGACGCTGCTCGACACCATCAGCGGCCTGTTGGCGCCCTCGCATGGCGGCGTCGTCATTGATGGCAACGATCTTCGGGAGTTCGATCTAACGTCGTGGCGGCATTGCATCGGTTATGTGCCACAGGAATTACTGCTGCTGCACGACACCGTTTATCAGAATGTCTGCCTCGGCGATCCGGCGATCTCGCGCGCCGCGGCGGAAGAGGCGCTGCGGGCCGCGGAGATCTGGGATCATATCGCGACGTTGCCGGATGGGTTGGATACGCTGGTTGGAGAAAGAGGCAGCCGGTTTTCCGGTGGTCAGCGCCAGCGGATTTCACTGGCGCGGGCGCTGGCTCGCAAGCCTGCGGTTCTTCTGCTCGATGAAATCACCGCCGCGCTCGACCGGAATACCGAACACGAAATCTGCGCGACCCTGCGTCGGCTGGCCGGCCGGATGACGATCATCGCCGTGTCGCATCAGCCGGAAATGCTGCGCGTCGCGGATCGTGTTTTTGAATTTACCAATGGTCAGGCAGTGCAGGTGTCTCGATGACGACTGCGAACGGAATTCGCAAGGTGCTCATCACGGGAGCCGACGGCTTTATTGGTTCGCATGTGACGGAGGCCGCGGTCCGCGCCGGTTACGCGGTCAAGGCGTTTACGCTTTACAATTCGTTCAACGACTGGGGTTGGCTCGATCGTTGCTCTGCGGATGTGAAGGGGCGTTTCGAGGTTTTTACCGGCGACATCCGGGATCCTCACGGTGTGCGGACGGCGATGAAGGATTGCGATGCGGTGCTGCATCTCGCGGCTTTGATCGCCATCCCGTACTCCTATCATTCGCCGGACACCTATATCGACACGAACATCAAGGGGACGCTGAACGTCGTGCAGGCGGTGCGCGATCTCGGTTTGCGCAAGGTCGTCCATACCTCGACGAGCGAAGTCTACGGGTCCGCGCAATTTGTCCCGATCACTGAAGAGCATCCACTGGTCGGTCAGTCGCCATACTCGGCCTCGAAGATCGGTGCGGATCAGATCGCGTTATCGTTTTATCGCTCGTTCGAGACGCCGGTGGCCGTGCTTCGGCCGTTCAATACCTATGGTCCGCGCCAATCGGCGCGCGCGATCATTCCGACGATCATCAGCCAGATCCTGTCCGGCCAGCGGACCATCAAGCTGGGCTCGCTGCATCCGACGCGGGATTTCACCTTCGTTGAAGATACCGCCACCGGATTTCTCTCGGCACTGACGAGCGACCGCGCGATCGGTCATGTCACGAATATCGGTAGCGGCTTCGAGATCAGCATCGGGGATTTGGCAGCTCTGATCGCGCAGACCATGAATGTCGAGATCGAGATCGTCTGTGACGATGCTCGCCTTCGGCCAGAAAACAGCGAGGTCGACCGGCTGTTGGCCTCGACGGACCGCGCGGTCGAGAGACTGGATTGGTCGCCGGCGTTCGGCGGGCTTGAGGGCTTCAAGCGAGGTCTGGGGCGAACCATCGATTGGTTTTCCAGGCCCGAAAACCTGTCGCGCTATAAAGCCGACATCTACAACATCTGAAAAATGGCTTCGTTCGATATCGAGCAGATCGTTGCCGCGGTTCGCGCCGGCGCGGGGAAAGCCGACTATCTTCCCCTGCACGAGCCAGAGTTCGGCGGTAACGAAAAAGCCTATCTCCTGGAATGTATCGACTCGACCTTCGTGTCGTCCGTCGGCCAGTTTGTCAGCCGGTTCGAGTCGATGCTCGCATCCAGGATTGGCGTGCGGCATGCGGTGGCTTGCGTCAATGGAACGGCGGCGCTTCAAGTCTGCTTGCAGGCCGTGGGCGTGCGGCGGGACGAAGAGGTGATCGTTCCGTCTCTGACCTTCATCGCGACGGCAAACAGCATTTCCTATGTCGGGGCGACGCCGCATTTTGTCGATTGCGATCCACTGACGCTCGGGCTGGACCCTGAGCGTCTGGCCGAACGGCTCCAGACGATTGGCGAGCGGAGTTCTGGCGGCATCAGAAATGCTAAGACGGGCAGGCGGATCGCGGCGATCGTCCCGATGCATACATTCGGCCATCCCGCGAAGATCGATGGAATCCTCAAGGTCGCCGGCGATTGGGGCCTGCCGGTTGTCGAGGACGCGGCGGAATCGCTCGGTACGTCCTATCGCGGCAAGGCGGCGGGAACATTCGGGCGGGTCGCGGCACTTAGTTTCAACGGCAACAAGATCGTGACCACTGGCGGCGGCGGTGCGATCCTGACCGACGATGACGAGCTTGCGCGGCATGTGAAACATCTCACGACCACGGCGAAGATCCCGCACCGCTGGGCCTTCGATCATGATGAGGTCGGCTACAATTACCGGATGCCGAATCTGAATGCGGCGCTCGGATGCGCGCAGCTCGAGCAGCTCGAAGGCTTCATCGAGCGCAAGCGCCGCATCGCAAAGCACTATCAGCAGGCTCTTGCCGGGCTGCCAGGGATCCGCTTTGTCGTCGAGCCGGAGCATGCTCGCAGCAATTACTGGCTGAATACGTTGTTGATCGACCCCGAGTTCGCGGATCAGCGCGATCCTCTGCTGGATGCGCTGAACGAGGCCGGCCTGATGGCGCGGCCGGCCTGGAAGCTGATGCACCGTTTGCGGATGTATGCGTCGTGTCCGCACGGGCTTCTCGACGTCTCCGAGGATCTGGAGGCGCGGATCGTCAATATCCCGTCGAGCGCGACGCTGATGCCGAAGGCTGCGGGCTGACCATGGCCTCGTCGTCGGCAAACAGGGCGCTGGTCGTGGGACATGGCTCGATCGGGCAGCGGCATGCGCGCCTGCTGGCTGACCTGGGTTTGGACGTCTCGATCGTGTCGCGGCGTCAATTGCCGATCGCAAAGACGTTTGCGTCGATAGAGCAGGCGCTCGCTGACGGCGCGTTCGGTTACGTTGTAGTCGCGAATGAAACCTCGGAGCATGCCGCCGCGGTTCAAGCGCTCCGAACTGGTGGTCATCGCGGCAAGGTGCTGATCGAGAAACCGGTTACGTCATCCCCGGCCGATATCGACGGCTCGGGCTTCGCGATGTGCGCGGTTGGTTACAATCTCCGATTTCATCCCGTGCTCGCAGCGCTGTCCGACGCGCTGGCGGGTCAGACGATATTGTCGATGCAAATCTATTGCGGGCAATATCTTCCGACATGGCGGGAAGGGCGGGATTACCGTGAAGCGTACTCAGCCCATGACTCGCAGGGCGGCGGCGCGCTACGCGATCTCAGCCATGAGCTGGATTATGCCCTGTGGCTGGGTGGGCGATGGAAGCGGGTGGTTGCGCTCGGTGGACACGTCAGCAGTTTGAATATTCGAAGCGATGACAGCTTTGCTTTGCTGCTGGAACTGGACGGCTGTCCGATGGCAACATTGCAGGTGAATTATCTCGATCGGCCCGGACGCCGCGATATTGTCGTGAATACCGACGAGCGTACGTTTCACGCCGACCTGATCGGTGGCACGCTCGAAACCGATGGCGTGCTGCGCCGTTTTCCGCTCGATCGGGACCGGACCATGCTCGATGAGCATCGCGCGGTGCTGGCGGACGATCGCCGCCGGCTTTGCAGCCTCGCCGAGGGAGCGCGCGTGGTCGCGCTGGTTGACGCCGCTTTCCGCTCCGCGAATGAGCGGTGCTGGATCGCTGCGTGATGGTGATATCTTGAAATCAATCGAATTGCGGAAATTCGCATGACGCAAAATCGTGACTGGAGCCGGATCGTGATCCGGCCGGATGTCGCCATCGAAGATGCGCTGCGCGTGATCAACGCGGGAGCTTTGCGCATCGCGGTCGTGGTCGACGCGGAAGGGCGGCTTGTCGGTACGCTCACCGATGGCGACGTTCGCCGTTCGATCATCGCGCATGTGCCACTTTCGGAATCCGTCGCGAAAGCGATGAATGTCCGTCCTCAAGTCGCCGTTGCGACAGCGCCACGCGACAGCATCCTGCGATTGATGAGGGAGCAGAATTTTTCAGCCGTTCCGGTCGTGGACGATGGAGGGCGATTGATCGATGTCGTGACGCTCCATGATCCGTTGCAGCAGGTGAGCAACAATAATCCGGTTTTGCTCATGGCGGGCGGCTTTGGAACGCGGCTGCGTCCTCTAACTGATGACCGTCCGAAGCCGATGCTGAAGATCGGTAACAAACCGATTTTGGAAACAACCCTGGACAGCCTGATCAACGCTGGGTTCCGCCGTTTCTTCATCTCGGTTCACTATCTCGCCGACACGATCAAGACGCATTTCGGTACGGGCGAGCGATGGGGTGTCGACATCAGTTATGTCGAGGAGAATGAACCCCTAGGCACCGCGGGCGCGCTCAGTCTGTTGCCGGGAACGTTCGACCAGCCGATCTTGATGCTGAACGGTGACGTCGTCACCAGCGTCGATTTCCGCGCACTGCTCGATTTCCATGTCGAGAACAATCCAGCAGCGACGATGTGTGTGCGCGAATACAATGTGCAGGTGCCTTACGGTGTCGTGCAGGCCACGGGGCATCGGGTCGATGCAGTGGTGGAAAAGCCGATCCAGCGGTTTTTCGTGAATGCCGGCATTTATGTGCTGTCGGCTGATGTGATCGCTAGGGTTCCGAAAGGCCGCCGCATTGACATGCCGGAGCTGATGACCGGTTTGATTGCCGAGAAGCGCAACGTCACCATGTTTCCGATCCATGAAGACTGGATCGATGTCGGCCGCATGGAAGATTTCAATCGGGCGATCGGTCAGCCGTGACAGCCCCCCGGCGGATCGCGGTCATCACCGGTACGCGGGCCGAATACGGCCTGTTGATGCCGTTGATGCGGATTTTGTCTCTGGATGGCGCGTTCGAGTTGAAGGTCATCGCGACCGGGACGCATCTGTCCGAGGGATTTGGGATGACCGTGAACGCCATCATCCAGGATGGCTTCTGCGTCGATGAACGCGTTGCACTGTCACTCGATGACGATTCACCCCTTGGGGTTGTGGGCGCCATAGCGGCAACCGAAACCGGCATTGCTGCCGCATTGGAGCGCATCAAGCCGGACGTGGTTGTTGTGCTTGGCGACCGTTATGAAATTCTGGCGGCCGCCACGGCAGCTTTTGTTCTGGGCGCAACCATCGCTCATATCCACGGGGGAGAGAAGACCGAGGGCGCGATGGATGACAGTTTCCGCCATGCCATCACCAAGCTGTCGCATCTTCATTTCGTGGCAGCAGAATCATACCGCAACCGCGTCCTTCAACTGGGTGAGCAACCGGATCGCATTTTCAACGTCGGAGCGCTGGGTCTTGACGCGATCAATCAGCAGCCGCTGCGTGATCGCGCCGAATTGATGGCCGAATTCGGTTGGCCCGCCGACGCGCCATTCCTTTTGATGACGTACCACCCGGTAACGATGGATACCGATGCCGGCGTTGCCGAGTTGGTAGAACTGCTTGCTGCGCTGGAGCAATTCGACGAACAGCGGCTCGTCGTCACCGGGCATAACGCCGATATGGGGCACAGACAGATCGGTGCGCTGCTGCGGGAATATGCGGCTGCGCATCCGGATCGCGTGTTGATGCGGGGGTCATTGGGGCAGAGGAATTACCTCAGCACCATGAAATATGCCTCTGCCGTCGTCGGCAATTCCTCGAGCGGCCTCATCGAGGCGCCCGCGTTCGGATTGCCGACGGTGAATATCGGCGATCGGCAGAGGGGCAGGCTCCGCGGCGCGTCCGTGATTGATTGCCGCGGCGATAAAGGCTCCATCGTGACTGCTTTGAAAAAAGCACTAAGCGCGGGATTCCGCGAAACAGCAGCGCAGGCTACGTCGCCTTACGGGACGCCGGGCGCCTCGCGCCGGATTGTCGATGTGCTCAAAACCTTCTCGTTGGCCGGAGCGCGTCGCAAGTCATTTTACGACTTGCCGGTGCAAGAGAGTATGAAGCGATGAGCAAGAAAAAAGTTTGCATCATCGCCGAAGCGGGGGTGAACCATAACGGTGACTACAACCTCGCTTGCCGGCTAATCGCTGCCGCCGCGAAGACCGGTGCCGATATCGTCAAGTTTCAGACCTTCCGCAGTGATGCGCTGGTGACGGCTGATGCCGCCAAGGCGGCCTATCAGGCCAAGCAGACCGGCGGTGAGGAAACACAGCATGAGATGCTCAAACGGCTCGAGTTGAGCTACGAGACGTTTCATCGTCTGTTGAATGTCGCCAACGACGAAGGAATCGGATTTCTCTCGACGCCTTTCGACATCGTCAGCCTGACGTTCCTGGTAGAGGAACTCGGGCTTAAGCAGATCAAACTCGGCTCCGGCGAACTAACCAACGGCCCGATCCTCCTGGAGGCGGCGCGTCTGGACTGCGATCTGATTGTTTCGACCGGAATGAGTTCGCTGGCTGACGTATCCGATGCCGTGGGGGTGCTGGCCTTCGGATATGCAAATCCGTCCGCATATCCGTCGGGCAGCGATGTGAAAATGATTCTCGAAAATTCGGCGGCGATGGACCATGTTCGCCGTCGGGTCACATTGCTCCATTGCACGAGCCAGTATCCGGCGCCCGTGCATGACAGTAACCTCGCGGCGATGGATACCCTGAAGCAGGCATTCGGAACGGCGGTCGGCTTTTCCGATCACACTGATGGCATTGTTGTTTCGCTGGCAGCGGTAGCGCGTGGTGCGATCATGATCGAAAAGCATCTGACGCTAGATCAGAATATGCCGGGTCCGGATCACAAGGCATCGCTGGAGCCGGGCGAGTTTGCCCGACTGGTCCGGGGCATCCGCGAGATCGAGGATTCAATCGGCGACGGCCGAAAGGATATTCAATCGTCGGAGGTCGACACCCGCGATGTTGCGCGGAAAAGCCTGGTGGCTCTTGTGTCGGTCAAAAGGGGTGAGGTTTTCACAGCGGAAAATCTCGGCGTTCTCCGCCCGGGGACGGGCATCTCGCCGATCCATTACTGGGATTGGCTGGGGCGCTCGGCCGATCGCGATTACATCGCGGGCGAGATGATCGGGCGATGACGCTGGCCCGCTACGTTATTCTCGGTGCGGGCGGGCACGGCCGTGTCCTTCTGAGCATGCTGCGCGCTTTGACCGGCGAGGTGATCGGCATTGTCGATGTGAACCCGGCGCTCAAAGGGAAGACAGTGGATGATGCCAGGGTTTTGGGTACGGACGACGTCCTGGAGACGCTGGACCGGACTGTTCTCCTTGTAAACGGAATCGGATCGGTCGGGAGTACGGAGCGGCGACAGTCCGCTTTCGAAAGTGCCAAGGCAAAGGGCTTCACCTTCGCGACCGTGGTACACCCGCGTTCCATCGTCGATGCGGCTACCGTGCTTGAGGAAGGCTCTCAAGTCTTTGCAGGTGCTATTGTTCAAACGGGTAGTCTGATCGGAGCAAACACCATTCTCAATAGTGGTGCGACCATCGACCATGATTGCCGGATCGCGCGGCATTGCCACATTGCACCCGGTTCGGTCCTGTCCGGGCATGTTTCCGTGGGGGGCGGCACGCACATCGGCGCCGGGGCGACGGTCATTCAGGGCGTGACCATCGGGGCCGGTTGTGTGGTCGGCGCCGGCAGCGTTGTCATCGGCGATCTGCCGACGGGGTCCAAGGTGGTTGGATCGCCGGCGAAACCACTGTGAGAAAGCATCGGACGAATGTTTGTTCTCGGTAAAAAAGTTGCCGTTGTGACGGGGGGCGCCGGCATTATCGGGCAGTCGGTGTGCCGTGTTCTGGCGGAATGTGGTGCAAAGGTCGCCGTGGTCGATATTGACGCAAAGGCAGCGCGTGATGCCGCGGCCAAGATAGCGCCAGCTGTTGACGTCATTGGCGTCGCCTGCGATGTCGCCGACCCGAAATCGGTCGAAAACATGGTCGGTGAGGTTGTTTCGAGATTTGGCCGTATCGATGTCCTTCACAACAACGCGGCCACCAAAGGGGCTGACCTCGCCAAGTTTCTCGCACCATTCGAAAGCTACACGATCGACACGTGGAAAGACGTGATGTCGGTCAACATCGACGGAATGTTTCTGGTCGCTCAAGCCGTCGGCCGTCAGATGCTGCTGCAAGGAGAGGGCGGAAGTATCATTCAGACCGCTTCCATTTACGGTGTCGTGGCTCCCGACTTCAGCATATACGAGGGGTCGAGCTATTGCGGGCAACCCATCACGACACCGGCGGTTTACGCGGCGTCGAAAGCGGCGGTCATTGGATTGAGCCGGTATCTCTCGGTTTATTGGGGCCCGAAAGGCATTCGCGTCAACACCGTCGTGCCGGGCGGCGTGGAAAGCGGACAAAATGACGAGTTTCTGAAGCGATATGGCGAGCGAGCGCCTTTGGGGCGCATGGCGCGACGGGAAGAGATCGCCAACGCGGTCGCTTTCCTTGCCTCGGACACGTCGAGTTACATCACAGGTCAGGAAATTGCCGTCGATGGCGGCTGGACCGCGAAATAATCAGCGAAGCAGAAAGTAAAGTCGATGCAATTGAAATTCGGAAAGCTGCTCACTCCCGAAGCCGAGGCAAATCTGCAGGCGGCCTTTACCGAGCGGTCGACGTCGCTCGATGCGCAGCTTCCCCATCAACCTAAGAAAGTCCTGTTCTGCAAACGTTGCGTTGTGTCCAACCAGCGACCGCGGATCACGTTCGATGAAGAGGGCGTATGCAGCGCGTGCCGTTTCGCCGAATACAAGCAGAATGGTGTGGATTGGGCCGCGCGGGAGCAGCAGCTCCTCAAGCTCCTGGAAAAATATCGCAGCCGCAACGGAAGCTACGACGTGATCGTGCCGTCGAGCGGCGGCAAGGACAGCGCCTATGTGGCGCATCAATTAAAAGAAAAATACGGAATGAACCCGTTAACGGTGAAATTCGCGCCGTTCATTTATACCGACATCGGCTTCCAGAATTTCTACAATTTCATCCAGTCCGGTTTCGACAATCTGGTATGCTGGCCGAACGGCATCATTCACCGCAAGCTCGCGCGCATGTCGCTCGATCTGCTGGGCGACGCCTGGCATCCTTTTGGATACGGACAGCTCAACTATGCTTTCCAGGTCGCAACGAAGTTCAATATTCCTCTCGTGTTTTTCGGCGAGAATGGCGAAGCGGAATACGGTGGGGCCTCGGGTTCGAACGACCGGCCGTCGCACGACTGGAAGGATTGGGACAAAGTCTATCTGAAGGGCATGATGGTCGATCAGATGGTCAAGCACGGACAGGAGCTCGGTATCTTCTCGGAACGGGAAGTGCGCGAACTCCCGCCGTTTTATCAGCTGCCGCCGATCGAAGAACTGAAGGCGAAAGATACCCAATTCCATTGGCTTGGCTATTACCATAAGTGGATTCCGCAGCAGAACTTTTACTACGCCCACCAGCACACGGGTTTTGAAACCAATCCAGCCGGCCGCAGCGAGGGCACATACTCCAAGTATGCGAGCCTCGACGACCGGACCGACGGGTTTCATTTCTATCTGGCGTTCATCAAGTTCGGAATCGGTCGTGCGACCTCGGACGCCGCGCACGAAGTTCGCGATGGACACATCACGCGCACCGAGGCGGTTTCTCTCGTCAAGCGGTATGACGGCGAGTTTCCGCAGCTCTATTACAAGGATTTCCTGGAATATCTCGATATCACCGACGAGCATTTCCAGAGCGTCTGCGATCTCTATCGTGCGCCGCAGCTTTGGGACAAAACGCAGGACGGGTGGCGTCTCAAACATGCGTGCTGGCAGGAAGAGCATCTGGTCGGAAAAGACAGATAGTCAGTGCCGTGAAACGAATTTGTACAATCTGCGCGCGGGGTGGCTCCAAGGGCGTGCCGGGCAAGAATGTCCGCTCTCTCCTCGGTAAACCAGTCATTGCCTGGAGCGTTGAGCAGGCAAAAGCCGCCGGTATCTTCGAATGCGTCGCGGTCTCGAGCGATGCAAAGGATATTCTCGCTGCGGCGAAGGCCGCTGGCGCGGATTATTTGATTGATCGCCCTGCGGAAATGGCGACGGATACGGCGTCGAAACTGCCGGCCATCCGTCACGCTGCTTTGGACGTCGAGCGCATCCGTGGGGTCAAGTTCGAGACCATGGTGGATATCGACGCCACGTCGCCTTTGCGCTTTACTTCAGACATCGTCGGGGCAGTCAAACTGATGGAAGATACGGGGGCGACCAGCGTGATCACCGGGGCGCCTTCGCGTCGGTCCCCCTATTTCAATCTGGTCGAGGTCGATGACGCGGGTATCGTGGCGCTGTCGAAGCCTTTGCCCCACCGCGTTGAGCGGCGGCAGGATGGCCCACGGTGCTACGACATGAACGCCTCGATTTATGTCTGGAAACGTGATGTTTTCATCGAAGATCAACGGGTTTTCTACCCCGATACCAGACTTTTCGTGATGCCGGAGGATCGATCGATCGATATCGATTCTGAAGTTGATTTCATCGTTGTAGAGGCGCTGATGGCGCGCCGGTCGTACCAGGCCGGCGCCTGATAGGGGAGAGTGGACGATGGGTGATGATGTTCTGAAGGGAAATTTTCAGCCTGCACGGCCGGTCAAGGTCGAGGCGGCGCAGGAAACTCTTGAGGATCGGTTCGAGCGTGAAGTCAAAAAGAAGCTCGGTGGTTCCATCGCCTACGTGGCGAAGAAGAAGATCGTTTGGGACGTCAAGGAGTGAGGCGGCTGGAAGTTGCCGCTCATGATGTGGCTTTCAGTGATTTCACCTTTGGGGACATGAGTGCCGCCTGAAACTCAGGAACGGGAACGTGGCGGTCAGCTTCTTTTGCAATTGCAAAAGGAGATGGATCGCATCACGAGCGATCGCACCGAGCAACTCGCGCTCGAGAATGCGCGGAACAATCTCCCGTTCATCAAGCGGGGGAAATCCATCAAGGATTTGCGTGGCGTGCAGGTCGGCGTCGGCGACACCGCGGTGGTGATTGCTGCCGGTCCCAGCGCCAAGATCTTCAACCCAGCCGGCGTCCTCAAGGCGAATAACTACAAAGGCGCTGTCATCGCCAGTGAAAGTGCGATGTCGCATTGCCTGCTGAGTGGCCTCGTGCCCGACCTCGTCGTATCGGTTGATCCGCATCCGATCCGGATCGTGAGGTGGTTCGGCGATCCGGAACTCAACGAGAAGGCACTTCAAGACGACGACTACTTCCGCCGGCAGGATCTCGATCCGAGCTTCGCGGCTGAACTCGCGCATAATCGAAAAATGATCGATCTGCTCGACCGGCATGGCAAGGATATCAAGATTGCCTTGTCGACCTCGGCTTCGATGAAGGTGGTGGAGCGGGTTCATCAGATCGGCATGCAGGTGTTCTGGTGGAACCCGATGGTCGATAACCCCGACGATCCGGATAGCGCCACAACCAAGCTCTGCCGCGAAAATGGACTACCTGCGGTCAACGCCGGCGGGAATGTCGGCACCGCCTGCTGGATGCTCGCGCACGCGCTGCTGAACAAGAAGCGTGTCGCGGTGACAGGGATGGACCTCGGCTATTACGGCGATCTTCCCTACGACAAGACCCAATATTACCACGAGCTTGTAAAACTGGTTGGGCTGGAGCGGCTGGATGAGGTCTTCATCCATCTTCTCAATCCGCACACCAATACTTGGTTTTACACCGATCCAGCGTATTATTGGTATCGACAGGCTTTCCTGGAGCTTGCCCAGGACGCAGATTGCACGACCTATAACTGTAGCGGCGGCGGCACTCTTTTTCACGAGAGCATCCCGTTCATTCCACTTGAACAGTTCATCGAACTCGCGGCTGGCTGACTGATCATGGCGAAAATCCTTCTCATCAATCCCGTTGTTCGCGAAGAAGATGTGCCGCGCCACATTCCCTATGGAATCGCGCTGCTCGCGGCCATCGCGTCCCGCGACGGCCATCTCGTTCAGATCTATGACGAGAACGCCTGGCGGAGAGGTGAAGATGTCGTTCGCCAGGTTTGTCAGGCCGACGATTGGGATATCATCGGCATTGGTGGCATCACGACGACCTACGCTTCGATCAAGTCGACGGTGCGCATTGCCCGCGAGCTCTGCCCCAAGGCCGTCATCGTCATGGGCGGCGGAGTTCTGACGTCTCTACCGCGCGAGATGATGGCGTGGCTGCCTCAGGTCGATGTCGGCGTGATTGGCGAAGGGTTCCTGACGTTCCCTGAACTCTGTGCCATGGTTGATGCCGGAGAGCGTGATTTCACCAGGATCGACGGGGTTATCGCGCGCGATGCCAGTGGCAAGCTGATAATGTCCAAGCAGCGTGAATTGCTCGACGACCTCGACAGCCTGCCGTATCCGGCATGGGATATGTTCCCGCTCGACATCTACTTCGCCAACAGCCAGTCGCTGTTCTCTGAAGAAGGCATGCTGGCCTCGCGGCGACTCGACATCAATTCGAGCTACGGTTGTTCTTTGATTTGTCGCTTTTGCTACCATCTCGGTATTGCCGGCGACATGCGCTACGAGACCAATGCCGAGGGTGAGGTGGAGGTCGCGTTCGATAAGCCGGGGAATTATACGCGAGCAATCCGCTATCACAGCCCGGAATATACCGTGCGCATGGTCAAGCATGCGTATGACAAATACGGCATCAACTTCGTCGGCTTCCTCGACGAAAACCTGATGACGATGGACCAGTATTCCGGCCGAACATGGATGAAAGAAATCTGCCGGCTCTGGCACGAATACGGGTTGGCCCCCAAGAAAAATCCCGACGGCACATGGACCGGGGTGCATTGGTCGGGTACCAGTCACGCGACGCTCTGCACCAAGGAAATCCTCGAAATCATGCGCGAGGCAGGTTGCTCGCATCTCGTTTATGGCTACGAGTCCTTTGCGCCCCATGTCCTCAAGACGATCGGCAAGGGGGCGACGCTCGAATCCAACATCCGCAGCTTCTTCTGGACGCTCGACGCGGGCATACGTCCGATCCCGAACCAGATCATCGGCTTTCCCGTCGATGATTTTGAATCCTTGCGGATGTCGATGAGTGCCTGGAAGCGCCTCGGTATTCAGGTCAAGCCGCACTTCGCGACGCCGTATCCAGGGTCCGAGTGGTTCACGGTGTTCCGCAAATCGATCGAGGACCAGTACAAGGGCGACCTCGAGGCATTCATCGTTGACCTCGGCGACGCGTCGCGGATTTCCGCTGTCATCTCAACGAATTTCAACGCTATCGAGCTGCTCGGCCTGCGTGAACTGATGCTGATGGACGACCAGAAGAAGATCGACGAATACGAGAAAGTCTGGCGTAGTAACCACAATATTCCGGACGGCCAGCCCTCGACGCTGGTGCCGAGCAAGAAAGCCAAGGGCCCACGCGTCGTCACCAATGTGTCGCAGCTGAACCCAGCTTAGCAATTCACCGATATATTTTGCAAACCGTTCGTCTCATTGCGAGGCTCGACGTGAAAGCGCCGAACCTCATCAAGGGCGTACAGCTCGAAGGGCTGCGCGTCATCGGCGATCCGCATGAGTATGCGCACAAGTACTATCTCGGCGGCATCGATGAAATCATCTACATGGATATTGTTGCGAGCCTTTATCAACGCAACAGCCTCACCGAGGTCATCAAGCGGACATGCCGCGATGTTTTTGTCCCGGTGACGGTCGGCGGCGGCATCGCTTCCGTCGATGCCGTTCGTGAGGTGTTGCGGTTTGGCGCCGACAAGGTGGCGATCAACACCGCGGCAACCAAACGCCCGGAACTTATTACCGAAGTGTCTCGCCGGTTCGGCGCGCAATGCATGGTTCTCTCAATCGAGGCAAAGCGCAAACCGGGCGGTGGCTGGCAGGCCTATACCGACAACGGCCGCGAAACGACCGGTCTCGATGTTGTTCAATGGGCAAAGCGCGGTGCCGAATTGGGCGCGGGTGAAATTCTGCTGACGTCCGTCGATCGGGAAGGCACCCGGACAGGCTTCGATACCGATCTAATCGCTGCGGTCACGTCGGTCGTCGATATCCCGGTCATTGCCAGCGGCGGCATGGGAACGGTCGATCATCTGGTGTCTGCAGTAAAGCAAGGGAACTGCGGCGCTGTTGCCGTCGCGGACGCGCTTCATTTCGCGCGGATGACGCCGGCCGAGATCAAAGCTCAGGCTGCGGACGCTGGAATTTCGATGAGGCCGACGTGAGCACACGGGTCACGATTATCGACTACGGTGTCGGCAATATTCTCAGCGTGCGCGGCGCGTTCGACCATTGCGGCGCGGAAAATGTGACCACCAGCGATTTGTCTGAAATCGAAAAGGCGGAGCGGCTCGTTCTGCCCGGTGTGGGTGCCTTCGGCGATTGCGTCGGGGAGATGCGTGCGGCCGGTCTCGTCGAGCCGGTGCTACGGTTTGTGCAGACGGGACGGCCGCTTTTGGGAATCTGCGTCGGTATGCAAATGCTCCTCGATGATTCTGAGGAGTTCGGCCGGCATGAGGGGCTTGGGCTGATACCAGGTTCGGTGGTGGCTATTCCGCAGACTGGGGCGGATGGGCAGCCGCATCGCGTTCCGCATATGGGATGGAATAGGCTCATTGTCGACCCGTCTCGATCCGGTGCTTTGCTGGATGGGATCGACGAAAACGCGTGGGTCTATTTCGTTCATTCTTTCACGGCGTTTCCTGATGATCCGTCATGTCGTCTCGCCGACGCTGACTACAATGGCCGAAAAATCGCTGCGGTTATCGGACGCGGGAATGTCATGGGGTGCCAGTTTCATCCGGAAAAGAGTGGCGAGGCTGGATTGTCGATCATCCGTAATTTCTTGCGGATTTAAATTGCGTGGAAGGTTGAGAGTTGATGCGCGTCGATCTGGCTGATGTTCAAAAGAAGAATATCGAGAACACGATCGTGATCTCGGGTGCGCCGCGTTCTGGTACGACATTGTTGGGCCGCCTCGTGAGCACGATGGCGAATGTCGAATACCATTACGAGCCGCCGACGTTCTGGATGATCTGCGGCTTGCTGGCGATGAAGGCGGTCGATCCCCAGGCCGCGGAGTGGCTGCTGCGGTTTTATTTGCACGAGGAGCTGTTGTGCGAGTCGGTGAGTGGACGTCGCGCGAATCTGCGCCCGACCGACGACAGTTTGGTGCTCAATTCGATTCACTGGCCCGATCTGATGCATCGCATGACGACGGTTAGGAATCGCGACGATGCGCTGCGCTATATCGCGGAGAAGGGAAGCCGGCTTGCGATCAAGATGCCGAGCGTGATCGACGCCATGCCGCTGATCGCGCAGGCTCTGCCAAGGTCGCAGTACATTATCATCGTCCGCAACGGATGGGATGTTGTTGCGTCGGTGAAGAAAAAGGGCTGGCTGTCCGACGAGGGGCTGAAGAACAACTACTATCCGTACAAGATGGTGGACGGTATTCGCGTGCCGCACCTCGTCGAAGATGAGCATGCCCAAGATTGGATTCAGTGGAGCGCGGTCACCCGTGCTTGTTATCTCTGGCGGCGGGACACTGAATTTTCGCAGGCGGTTCAAAAGTCAGACTTCAAGGGCCGGGTGTTTTTCATGCCCTATGAAAAGCTGATCTCGACGCCTGAGAAAACTCTCGGTGAGGTGTCGCAGTTTATCTCGGCTGATTTCACCGACCTGACCAAGCTCGGTATTCTCGCGATCAAGACCGACAAGGAAGTGGGCGCGGCGAATGCTCGCGCGCTTGCAGCCGAGTGTGATCCGGAACAGCTGCGCCAGTTCCAGGCCGCGAACGCTGTTTGGGGTTATCGGGCCTAGATGTTCGACGAAGCGGCAGACTTCTCGTGTCCGGTATGGGTGTGAAGTTGAAGGCTCCGGCGTTTACGTCGATCGAGGCAGCGAATGCTGGCCCCGGCCGAGATATCACGCACAAGCGGAAAATTATCTACGTCGCCTTCGTGCCGCTGACCGAGCGGATCGAGCGGGAATGGTACATCGAATTTCTGCTGTCCGAAGGTCATGCAGTTGAATATTGGAATCTGTCGCCGGCTCTTGACGGGTTGGTGGGCGGCGCGGGCGTGAAGAGCGCCGATTATGTTCGCTTCTTCCACTCTTTGGCTGCGTTTGACGCGGCGCTCTCCCTTCCGGAAAATCACGGCGCCGTCTGCGTGATGCTGATGGGGTATGGCGAGCGGTTCGTCCCCGTCTACAGGATCGTCAGCAAGTACGATTGCAAGATGGTTTACGTCGCTTGGGGTTATCAGCCGGAGGGCGCCGCGAAAATCTGGAAGGGGCGCGTTGCTATTCTGGCGAATCCGCTCAAGTTAATGCAGCGGCTGTTCTTCAAGGCGCGTGCTGTCGCGTTCAAGCGGCTGGGATGGGTGAAGCCCTATGAGGCCGTGTTTTCACCCGCGCCGCGGATCGTCGCCGCAAAGTTCGATACGAAAAAGATCGTTGCCGTGAACTCTTCGGACTACGATCTCTTTACTGAGGCCGCGCCGCTGCCGGAGGCAGAATTGGTGCCGGGTTATGCCGTATTCCTCGATAATTTCATGCCCTATCAATCCGACTTGGCCTTCCTGGATCGAGGGAAGGTCGAAGCCGGGCAGTATTTTCGCACGATGAATCGGCTTTTCGACCTGGTCGAAAAAAAATACGGCGTTCCCGTCGTGATCGCCGGTCACCCCAAGGCGAATTATCGCCCGGAGCAGTTTGGCGGCCGGAAGCTGTTTTATGGCAAGACCGCTGCGTTGGTGAAATATTGTGACTTCGTGGTTTCGCACCACAGTTCATCGGTGAGCTTCGCCGTCTTGGGGCGGAAGTCTGTCATTTTCGCTTACACGCAGGAAATGAAGGACCTCTATTGGTACGACCAGGTGACCACCATCCGCGAGACGGCGGACTATCTCGGCATGTCGATCTACAACGCCGACAAGATCCACACTGAGGCCGATGTGGATCGCGCACCGGTCGATGAGGCGCGCTATCAACGCTATCAGGACGAATATCTTGCGGTGTCGGGCCCGCAACGCATTTCGACGCGAGACATTTTTTACAGCGAGATGACATCCCTGTTAGGGCAGCCGTGATGAGCAATCGCGGCATCATCGATCGTGTGCTCGGCCGGATCAGGGCGATCGCCGAATTGATCGTGCGCAACATTCCAGATGAATTGTTCGGCGCGCATGTCCGCTATTTCATCTACCGGATGTGGCTGACGGGAGCAGATGGATTCTTCGCGATCTCGTCCGGTGTCTTCATTACCGGCTTTGACCTCATCCGGATCGGTGCGCGAGGGAACATCGCGCGGGATGTCATGCTTTATGCCCACGACAGCAATGGTATCCGGTTGGACAGCGATTGCAGCATCGGGCCGGGCGCGATTGTCAGTTCGGCGGACGGCGGGCAGATTACGATCGGTGAGGGCGGCCTGATCGGACCCAAGGTTGTGATGATCTCGGCCAATCATGTTTACAGTGACCCTCACACCTTGATCCGTCGTCAGGGCTTCTCGGCAAAGCCCATCCTGATCGGCCGGGACGTTTGGATCGGGGCCAGCGCAGTCATTCTGGGCGGCGTGACAATCGGGGACGGCAGCATCATCGCCGCCGGTGCGGTCGTCAGTAAAGACGTTCCGGCCCAGCAGGTGTGGGCCGGCGTTCCAGCCCGTTTCGTGAAATACCGATCTGGCGAAGATGACGCGGTGATCGATGGGGATCGGAATGTGTTGCCGGGTACGGCTCAGGTCGAGCCGCCAGTGAGGCTACCTTGAGAATCGCGCTGTGGTGGCAGAATGAATCGTGGGGCGGCGTGGATACCCACGCCGTGTCCCTGATCAATGCGTGGCCGGCGGCCGACGAGTTCGTCATCTTCCACAATGAGCGCAATCCTGGTGTGACGCGTGTGCGTGCGATGCTGCCGGCTGGCATCGTCAAGACGGTCGCGGTTCCCGAATGGCATTCGGACGATGCGTCAAGATTGATGCGGGCGGGTCATTCGGTTTTGCTGCCATTGCGATTTTGGCGCTGGAGTGTCCGCGCGCGACAGGTTCTCGCAGCGCATGGGCCTTTCGACGCGCTCATCGCCAGCAACGGCGGATACCCCGGTGCCTGGACAGCGCTTGCGGCGCTATGGGGTGCCTCCCGTCTTGGAATCGCCAGGCGCATGCTGCTTGTTCATCACGCGGCATCGGCATTCGGCATTGGTCGTCAGACTTTCGAACGGTTGCTTGATCGCGCAGTCCAGCGATGGGCGACCGATCTGGTAACCGTATCGCGCGCTACGCGCGAAACCCTGATCCGTATTCGTCATTTCGACACGGAGCGCAACCCGATCCGGGTGATCCATAATGGCATCGCCGCCACGTCCGCGCCTGCCGCTGCGTCGGATTTGCGTGGCCGGTGGCAGGTCGCGCCCGGCGAGTTTCTGGTGGGCATGATCGGACGCATCGAGCGCTATAAAGGTCACGAGGATGTCTTGCTGGCCTTGGCCGAATTGCCGGACGCTCTGCGCGGTCGGATTCGTCTCGTAATCGTCGGAACCGGGCATGCGGCAGAGCTTGAGCGGTTACGCGCTCTGTCAGAGAGGCTCAGAGTGGCGGATCGCGTGGTGTTCGCGGGATTTGTCGACACGGAATCCCGTGCCATCGTCCAGCAGTTCGATCTTCTAGTGATGGCGACGAAGGATTTCGAGGGCTTCGGATTGTCGATCGCCGAAGCGATGTCGGTCGGAACGCCCGTTCTGGCGACGAAAGTCGGCGGTGTCACCGAATTTGCCAATGACAACGTTGCGATGCTCGTTCCGCCGGAGGCCCCGGAAGAGATTGCGCGCGCGCTTGAAACAGCGGTGCGCGATCCTGCTGCGGGCAAGCAGCGTGCCTCTCGTGCACTTGAACATATCAAGATGTTCAGTGAAACGGCTATGTCTCAACGATTTCACAGGCTCCTTTCGCTATGACCGGTTCGCAGGATTTAAAAGTCAATATCGGAGCGGGAACCGACATCATTCCCGGCTGGGTGAATCACGATGTCGCGGCTCTGCCGGGCATCGATTGCGTGCATGATTTGAATGTCCGTCCCTGGCCATGGGAGGACGGGAGCGTCAGCGAGATCAAGATATTCGATGTGCTTGAACACGTTGAAGAGCTGATCCCGTCGATCGAGGAAATCTGGCGCATCCTGAAGCCGGGCGGGCTTTGCCGCATCAGCGTGCCTTACTGGAATTGCTGGTGTGTGTCGGCGGATCCGACGCATCGGCGCGCCTTCCATGAAACAACCTTCCATTTCTTCGACCCGAATTCTCCCTATTGCAAGGCGCGCCCCTATTACTCGCATGCGCGCTTCTCGATCGTGGAGGAGCATCTCATCCTGGTGCCGTTCAATCCTTATCTGCTGATCCCCGGCGTGCGCGAGATCGTGGTCAAAAATCCGTTCCCCAAGCGTATCGTCGGGCTGATCGGCAATTATTTCGTGTCTAACCTGATTCAAGGGTTGCGCGTCGTGTTGCAGAAGGTGTGAGCAGTGGTTGCCTCGCAATCGAAACTGGCCGCGGCTTTTTCTGGCAAGACCGTTCTGGTCACGGGCCATACCGGATTCAAGGGGTCATGGCTGAGTGCGTGGCTGCGGCGGCTCGGCGCCAATGTAGTTGGGCTATCGATCGATATTCCGACGGAGCCGTCGCACTTCAAGCTGTTGAATATCGCGGGTGAGATCGAGGATATCCGTCACGATGTTCGTGATGCCGACGCGGTCGGCGCGGCGATGGCGCGCGTCCAGCCGGATTTTGTCTTTCATCTTGCCGCCCAGCCGCTTGTCAGGCGCGCTTACAATCAGCCGCTCGAGACGTTTTCCGTCAACGCGATCGGAACCGCGGTCGTGCTGGATTCGCTACGAACATTGAAAAAGCCGTGCGCCGCGGTGATCATCACCAGTGACAAATGCTACGACAATGTCGAGTGGGAATGGGGCTATCGCGAGACTGACCTGCTCGGCGGCAAGGATCCCTATAGCGGCTCAAAAGGCGCGGCCGAGCTTGTCATCCGTAGCTATCATGCCTCGTATTTCTCGGCCGCCGATCATCCGGTGAGGCTTGCGGTCGGCCGCGCCGGCAACGTGGTCGGCGGCGGCGACTGGGCCGAGGATCGTCTGGTGCCGGACTGTGTTCGGGCCTGGGCAAATGGCGCGGTGGTGGATATCCGCAGCCCGAATGCGACCCGACCGTGGCAGCATGTGCTTGAGCCCTTGTCCGGATATCTGTGGCTTGCGGCGTTGCTGTCTCAGGACCGGGCGCTGAATGGCGAAGCCTTCAACTTCGGCCCGGCGGCGACGGACAACTACACCGTGGAAGACGTCATTACGGCTATGGCGCAGACGTGGTCCAGCGGCAAGGCGCAATTTGTTGTCCGTGAGCAGACTGGACGCAGTGAAGCCGGGCTGTTGAAGCTGAACTGTGACAAGGCTTTTGCGCGTCTTGCCTGGCGGCCGACGCTCACTTTCGTGGAGACGGCGCGCATGACCAGCGAATGGTACGACGCGTTCTATGCCAATGCCGGCGGGACGGCTGTCCGAACCCATACGACCGCGCAGATCGCGACCTACGAAACCCTTGCCAAAGGCCGGGGGCTCGCGTGGGCAAACTGATCGATCGCGTCGTCGTCACGCCGCTTGCCGTCATTCCGCTCGCGGCCGGCGACGTGATGCACGCGATGAAAAGCAGTAGTTCGGGTTACACCGGTTTTGGAGAGGCGTATTTTTCCTGTCTTGCTCCCGGCGCCATGAAGGGCTGGAAGAAGCATTCCCGCATGACGTTGAACCTCGTCGTCCCGGTCGGTGTTGTACGCTTTGGGATCGTCGATGCCGACACGCAGGAGGCGCGGCTTTATCAGCTCGGTCCACAAAATTACGCTCGTTTGACCGTGCCGCCGGGTCTGTGGATGGCGTTTCGCAGCGGCTCAACGGAAACCAGCATCGTTCTCAATCTTGCGGATATCGAACACGACCCGTCGGAAGCGGAAACCTTGGCGCAGGATGCGATGCCGTTCGACTGGAGCGCTCCCGTGTGGATCATCGGATCGGAGCAAGTTCTCGCGTCATGAATGACCCTATTTCTTTTGTCGACTTTTGTGCCTACGCCGAAAGTTATGCTCCGTTTCGCTGGGAACTCGGGGATCAAAGCGACTTCCTCCCGGAAGATGTTCGCGGCAAGCACTCGGTTCTGGTGAGTCTGGTCCGTTTCTGGCTTGTCACCAACGCCGTCCGAAAAGCATGCCCGGATTTTTCCGCGATCGTCGATGTGGGTGCTTATCCGGGAGCCATGATCAAGATCTTGCGGCACTATTTCCCGCAAGCCTTCGAGTACTGGGCGGTCGGTCTCGGGATGTCTGAGGAATACCGGACGGAGATGCAGAAATTCGGCGGCGCGTGTTTTGAAACCGAAATCGATCCGGGTTTTGTCGCGCCGGCTCCGCTGCAGGCCTGGCCAATGCGGAACGCCGACTGCGTTCTCTTGCTCGACGTGATCGAGCATCTCGTGAATCCGGTCGATTGTCTCGATGCCATCAACAATGCGCTGCGGGATGACGGGATGCTGGTCGTAACCACGGACAACATCGCGTCCTTCGCCAATGCCTATCAGATGGCGAAGAACGGGCGCAGCCCGAACTTGCAGCCGCTGCATTCGAGCCTGATCTATCGTGGTCCCTGGCGGCCGCATTTCCGTGAATTCTCGAAGGAGGAACTGGCGTTTTACCTCGATTACGCAGGCTTCTCTGTTGTGGAGCATCACTACTTCGAACGACGCCAGGGCGATTACTATTTCGATGCCAACGGCAAGGTCGGAGTTCACAATCGGTATCACGGCGTCAAGGGAAGTCTGCAGCGCGCGATTCTATCGGTTGCGCCGCATCTCAAGGATCATCAGATCGTCGTGGCGCGTAAAACAACCGCGCATGATGAAGCGGTCCGACGCAGACCGAAGCCGACATCGTCGATGGACGAATGGCTGAAGATCTTGTCCGCCGCAAATGCCTGATAATCATCCAACTGGTGTTGCGGTCTTTGGCGGCCGTGGTTGCAAGCAATGAATGATATCAAAAAGGTTTTATCGGCGTTTGCCAGTCATGGTTGGCGCGCGCCGCTTCATATCCTGTCGGCGCTTCGCCGGCGATGGCTCGCGTGGCGGACGTACCGGGCAATCTCGGATGCCGGTGCTGCGCAGGACCTGAGGTCGGCGTTCAGTCTGATCTATGACAAGCGATGGTGGGATGCCGGAGGCGAATCTGCCAGCGGGCCGGGTTCGACCCTGCAATTTACCCAGCCGTTCCGGATTCAGTTTCAGGATCTTCTCAGCCGCCGGAATATCCGCACGCTGCTTGATGCACCTTGCGGCGATTGGAACTGGATGAAGGAAGTCCAGTTTCCGGAAAATATGAACTACGTCGGTGGCGATATCGTGCCGCAGATTATCGAACGGTTGCGCGGGACCTATAGCCGTGGCGATCGCAATTTCATCCTTCTCGACATCACCAGAGACGATCTCCCAGAAGCCGACCTGTGGCTTTGTCGTGATTGCCTGGCGCACCTGTCCTATGCCGATGTGCGAAGGGCGCTGGAAAATTTCGCGAGATCGAAAATCCCATATGCGCTTGTCTCCAATTACATTCAACGGGACGCGAATGTGGACATCGCATCGGGCGGCTTTCGCGCGCTCGACCTCAGACTGGCGCCGTTTTATCTTCCGGAGCCGGCGATCAAGATCAATGACTGGCCTGACGACGATACGGTTCGACAGGTCTGTTTGTGGAGCCGCGAGCAGGTGGCATCCGCACTTGCCAATGTCGCGACGACGAAAGCTCTGCTTCGATCCTGACATGGTGGGCCTCATCCGATGACCGGGATTTTGCTGCTCGGGGCCGGTGGCGTGTTGGCACGCGCTTTTTCGGAGCATCTTGCCGATCGGAACGTGGCAAAGGCTGGCCGTCGAGAACTGGAAACGGATTCGGCCGCGGCGCTCGATGGACTGTTCGCGGAATATCAGCCGGAGCTGGTGATCAACTGCGCGGCGCATACGGATCTTGAAGCCGCGGAAGTCAACCCCGAGCAAGACTTTCAGGCAAATGCGGAGCTTCCGCGGTTGATCGGCGCGGCTTGTCGAAAGAATGGTGCGACGCTGCTGCATTTTTCCAGCACTGGCTGCTACGGAAGCTGGAAAGAGACGCCATATTCCGATGCTGACGAGTTGCGTCCGACGACGGCGCATCATCGGGCCAAGGCCGCGGGAGAGGAAGCGGTCAAGCTGTCGGGCTGCCGGTTTCTCGTGCTCAGGACGGGTTGGCTCTACGGTGGCGTCGCCGGACAACCAAAGAATTTCGTCTGGAATCGGATTGTCGAAGCGCGCGGCAAAGGGGAGATGACATCCGATTCAGTGCAGCGGGGCTGCCCGACTTTCGCGAACGATCTGGTCCGGCAAGCCATGCTGATGGTCGAGAACGGACTCCAGGGCGTTTTCAATGCCGTCGCCAACGGGAATGCCAGTCGTTACGAATATGTGGCGGAAATCGTGGCTTCGGCGGCCCTGCCATGCGTGGTCAAGCCGGGGCCGCGCTTCCAGCGCCGAGCCAGCGTGTCGATGAACGAGATGGCCATCAACACGCGCCTGAAGGACATGAGTCTGGATATCATGCCCGACTGGAGGGAATCGCTGCACCATTACGTGCGGGTTCTCTTGGGCAGCGAACGCCCGGATTCGCATCCGGCATGATGAGCCATCGGATAGGGGAGATTTGATTCCGTGAAAGTCGCAATCCTGGCAGGTGGCTTCGGCACCCGGTTGGCCGAGTATACGGAGGCCATTCCCAAACCGATGGTGCCGATCGGAGGCCACCCGATTCTGTGGCACATCATGCAGCGTTACGCTGCATTCGGTCATAAGGATTTCGTTCTGGCGCTCGGTTATAAAGCCAGCGTCGTCAAAGAGTATTTTCTTAATCATCGCGCGTTGAACAGCGATTTCACGGTTCATCTCGGCACAGGCAAGATCGACACGCTGCAATCGGCCGATCTCGATTGGTCGGTGACGTTGGCGGATACCGGGGAGCGTTCGATGACCGGCGGGCGCCTGAAACGGTTGCGGCGCTATCTGTCCGACGGCACCTTCATGCTGACCTATGGGGACGGGGTCGCGTCGATCGACATCGCGCGGCTGCTGGAATTTCATCGATCCCACAAGAAACTTGTGACCGTAACGGCGGTTCATCCGGTCGCGCGTTTTGGCGAACTGACATTGACCGGTGACCGGGTCACGGCGTTCCGCGAGAAGCCGCAGGTGGTCGAAGGGTGGATCAACGGCGGATTTTTCGTCTGCGAGCCGGAATTTCTTGAATTTATCGCGGGCGACGACACCGTGCTGGAAGCCGGGCCGCTCGAGCGGGCCTCAGCGGCCGGAGAATTAATGGCTTATCGGCATGATGGCTTTTGGCAGTGTGTCGACACCAAGCGGGATCGCGACTATCTCGATGAGCTGTGGCGGCGGGACGATGTGCCCTGGCGCGTTTAACGGTTCTATTTCGGCTTCTCTGATGCCCGACGCGTGCGGAACATGACAGCGCCCCGCGTTTCGGTGATCATGAACGGATTCAATGTCGCGCCCTATGTCGAGGCGGCGTTGAAGTCGGTTTTCGCTCAAACTTCAAGCGATTGGGAAATTGTCTTCTGGGACAATCGCTCGACTGACGGCACGGCGGAGATCGTGCAGCGTCATGCCAGTCCCAAGCTCCATTATCATCTCGCGCCATCTTTCACCCCGTTGGGAGAGGCGCGGAATCTCGCGATCCGGAAATCGCGCGGCGCGTTGATCGCGTTTCTGGATTGCGACGATCTTTGGCTTCCGGAAAAGCTGGAGAAGCAGGTGCCTCTGTTCGAGGATCCGGACGTCGGGCTCGTCTATTCGGATACGGTTTTTTTCAATGCTCGTGGCGACGAGAAACGGATTTATGACGGCGTTCTGCCGGCGCGGGGCCGATGCTTCAAGCAGCTCTTGGGTCGTTATTTTCTGTCGATGGAGACCATCGTCCTTCGCCGGGAGGCGCTGGAGCAGCAACCCGTCTGGTTCGATCCGCGTTTCAATATGATCCCGGACGCGGACCTGTTCCGACGGATTGCGCGCGAGTGGAAGATCGATGGCGTCGCCGATGCACTGGCGCGCTGGCGTGTCCATGGTAGTAGCTGGACGTTCAGGCATCCCGAATTGTTCCGCACCGAGACGTTGCAGATGCTGGACACGTTTCGTTCGCTCTATCCTGGCTTCGAGACGGATTGTGCGGTCGAGATCGGAGAACTGATGCAAGTCATCGGTCTGATGGAGGCACGCGACGCCTGGCTGCGCGGCAACAAGTGGCCGCTGGTGCACCATTTCCGCGAGCGGGGCGATTTCAAATCGTTGATCCTCGCGTTGGGTGTCGCGGTGTGGCCGGCTTCGCTGGCGGCCCATGCCTTGAGACTTCGGGGAGACGTGGTTCCGGATGAATATTTTTCCACGCGGTGCGTGGGCGCGGCGTCGGCCGGAGCACCCTGAAGATGCTGAAAGAATTTATTCGTCGGGCCGACCAGGCCCTTCTTGGCGGCTTGTCGAGCAGGTTGAAGCAGCAGCTATCCGATTTTCGTCAGGAGCGGCGCTGGCGTGCCGAGGCTGACGTGGGGCCGTCGTATCGGCTCGTCTCCTCCTATCGCGAAAACCGATCGGAACTGTTCTGGAAGCTATGTGACACATACGGTTCCGACAAAGCGGAATCGACATCGTTGCACTCGACCCCGAGCGTGTCGCACAGCTATGCGGACTTTTATTCGCGGCTGTTTGCGCATTGCCGCGGTGGCGTCACGCGGGTGTTTGAATGCGGCCTGGGAACGAACAATCCCGATTTCGTTTCCAATATGGGTTTGCGCGGCCGTCCGGGTGCCTCGCTGAGAGTCTGGCGGGATTATTTCCCGAATGCGACCGTCATCGGCGCCGATATCGACCGCGAAGTCCTGTTCAGCGAAGACCGTATCCAAACCTTTTATGTCGATCAGCTCGATCCCGCCGCGATTGCCTCGTTCTGGCAATCGGTCGGCTTGGATGATTTCGATTTGATGGTCGACGACGGGCTTCACACCTTTGAGGCGGGCCGCTGTTTGTTCGAGCACTCGATCGGTCATCTCGCACCGAGCGGAATCTATATCATCGAAGACGTGAAGCTCGGAGATCTGGTGAGCTTCAAACGTTATTTTTCCGGCAAGCCCTATTGCGTCGATTACGTGAACCTGTATCGCCCCCACGCGCCCCTGAGCGACAACAATCTGGTCGTGATCCGGCGGCCGTAAGTTGGTGAACTAAAACAAATGCAAATCAATTCCGGATTGCGCTCGGTCCTGGCGTGGCCGCTGGTTTACCGGCTGCTCAACCGCGCTATCGGCAACGAAAAATTCCGGCGCTGGTTCATCGAGCGCATCGTCGCGGTGAAAAGCGGGCAGACGCTGGTCGATCTTGGCTGCGGTCCGGCGGATATCCTCGCCGATCTCGACGCCGGTGTCCGTTATATCGGCCTCGACATCAGCGAAGCCTATATCGAGGCCGCGCGGCAGCGTCATGGCGAACGAGGGCTGTTCGTCGCCGGGACCGTGGAGAGCTGGCGGTGCGATCCGCGCCTCCATGACGCCGATGTCGTGCTGGCCTATGGGCTGTTCCATCACGTCGACGACGACGAAACGCTGGCGATCTTCCGGTTTGCGCGCGACGTGTTGCGGCCCGGCGGCCGGTTTGTATTTCTGGAGCCGTGTCTTCTCGTGTGGCAGGCGCGCCGGTCGGTGTTCATGATGGCGCAGGATCGGGGCCAGAACGTTCGCACCGAAGAGGCGTGGAAGCGGCTGATCCACGCCGTTTTCCCGGCCGCGACAACCAGCGTAGTGACCAACGCGAACCGGCTCGGCTACACCCACATCATTGCCGAATGCCGGAAAGATTCTTGAATCATGACCACGGGTGAGCCGATCGCAACGCCTGCAACGCCCGACGTCATCCCGCCGTCCGTCGGTTGGCGCACCGGTCTGTGGACATTGGCTGCGCTGATTGTCCTTGCAGTTTTCCTGCAGTGGGGGACGGGGCTCGCCAGCGACGATTACGTCCATATCTGGGAGGCGCTCGACTGGCGCTTCGCCGAGCACTGGTGGCCGAAGGAATATGCGTCGGTCCCCCTGCTTCACTACACGCAAGGTCTGGTCTTTTTTCTGCTGGGCGACAGGCCGTGGGCCTATGATGTCGTCAAGGCACTTTACACGGCCGCGGCGATTTATGGCGTGAGCCGGTTCTTCGCGCTGTTTTGTTCGCCGAACCGGGCGCTGGTGTTCGCGTTCCTGTTCGTGTTCTTCCCGCTGCACGATTCGGCGGACTATTCGCTGACGATGTTCTACATCCTCGAATCGTTCGCCTTTTATCTGTACGCCTATGCGCTCGGCGCGCGCGGCCGCTTCGGGCTTGCGGTGACGTTCGCATTGCTGGCTTCGTTTGCGAGCTACGGGTCGTCGCCGGTCGCGTTCGGGCTCGCGTTGCTGGCCTACCTGCAGCAGCAGCGCAAGCTCGCCTGGGCGATGATCGTGCCCAACCTGATCTACGTCGCCTACTATTTGATTTCGTCGCTGGTGTTCAGGGTGGGGACGCCGCGTCTGATCGGCGAGATGACGATCCCGGCGCTGGTGAAGGGTTTCATCCTGGAGATCGTGACCTTCGCCGACGCCACGTTCGGACCGTCAGCGTTTGCCAAATTCTTCTATTCCATCACCGCGCTCGATGCGCTCGGCATCGTCGTCGCGGTGGTCGCATCCATCGGTGCGCTCGTTTGCCTCGTGAGGGAGCCGCGCGTCCCACCCGCGCCGGCAACGACACGTCATTTGCTGTTGGCGGGCTGCGTCATCGCCGTGTTGTCGTTCGGCATGTTCAGCCTGACCGGACTCTATCCGTTCATCGCCTTCAATCTGGGCGACCGGATCATGGTCTACGGCAGCTTCCTGCTGGTCTGCGCGCTGGCGACGCTGCGCCTGCCGCGCGTTGTCGAACAAGCGGCGGTCGTGGTGACGATGCTCGCGATCGTCGGCATCTCGGCGCATTGGAAGGACTGGAACCGCGAGATCGAGCGGGTCGCCGCGAATATCCGCGCCAGCCAGACATTGCGCGCGGTGCCGCCGGGGACGATGGTGTTTGTGTCGCACGATCAGTTCAGCCGGCTCGGCCCGTTCGCGCATATCGAACTGTTCAATCCGACCTATGTCGTCCGGGCGTTCTTCAATTTGCAGATGCGGCCGGCGCCGTTCGATGCGGTGTCGTTCAATCGGCGCTATGAACTGCAGAACGGCAGCCTGCGCGACATGAAATTCGGTGACAGCCTTCCGGTCGGGCAGACGATCTGGCTCTACAACGCAAGGGACAACACGCTGGAGCAAATTCCGGCCACGGATATTCCGGCCAGGCTGCGCGCTCTGCCGGACGAGAACCGGCACTGGGTGCAGATGATCGAGAGCCCCTGGATCAAGGATCTGATGAGCCGCATCGTCCCGCGGCTGCGTTACGCTTTCTAGATGTCAGCGCGACCAGAACGACTTGATGGCGTTCGCGACGGTCTCGACGTCCGCTGCGCTCAGATGTTCGCCCATCGGAATGCTGAGAAGCTGGTCGTGCAGCGCGTCCGAAGCGGTGTGTTGCCCGAGACCGCGATAGGCGGCGAGCGCGGGCAGGGCGATCGGATAGTGAATGCCGGTCTGGATGCCCTTGGCGCTCAGATGGGCCGCGAGGGCATCGCGCTGTTTCGTGCGCACGACATAGAGATGAAAGACATGCCGCGCCCAGTCGCGCGTTTGCGGCAACACAAGATCGCCGACTCCCGCCAGCACTTTCTGATAGGCGGCGGCAGTGGCGATGCGCCGCGTGGTCCAGGCGTCGAGATGCCGGAGCTTCACATTGAGGATCGCCGCCTGCAGGCCGTCGAGCCGCGAATTGCGGCCCTCGAACTCATGATCGTATTTGGCCTTCCGGCCGTGATTGGCGATCATTCGCGCGCGTTCCGCGAGCGCCGCATCCTGGGTGACGATGGCGCCGCCGTCGCCATAGGCACCGAGATTCTTGCCGGGGTAGAAGCTGAAACAGCCGATGTCGCCGAGCGTGCCGACGCGCCGGCCGCGAACCTCGGCGCCGTGCGCCTGCGCGCTGTCCTCGATCACCCGCAGTCCGAATTCCCGGGCGAGCGCGTTGACCGCCGTCATGTCGCAGGGGTGGCCGTAGAGATGCACGACAATCAGCGCCGAGGTCTTCGGCGTGATCAGCCGGCGCGCTTCGGCGAGGTCCAGCAGATAGGTTTCGGGATCGGCGGCACAGAAAACGACCTTGAGGCCGCTCCGCGTGACCGATTCGCTGGTGGCGATGAAGCTGTTCGCCGGAACCATGACTTCGCTGCCGGGCGGCAGGGCGAGGGCTTCGAGCGCGATCTCGATGGCGTCGGTGCCGTTGCCGACGCCGATGCAATGCGCCGCGCCGAGATAGCGCGCGAAGTTCTCTTCAAATGCCTTGGGGTGCGGCCCGCCGATAAAGGCGGCTGCGCCGATCACCTCGGCGATGGCGGCATCGATCTCGGGCTTGATCTGCCGGTATTGCGCCGGCAGGTCGAGAAACTTCACGGTTGTGGTCATGGAAGGGGCAAAAGGCCGGGCGTGCGCTTCAAGGATGGGCGCTTGGACCGCTGGCCCCGGCGCGTGGCGGCATGATCGTCAATTTTTGCCTCGGCAGCAAGCGTAGTCGACAGGTCGGGGCGGTCGCGTTAAATGATCCGCGCTCGCGCGCTTATCGGCCCGGTCGTCGCCGGGCCGCCTCAGGTTGCGTCGCTTCAGGTCACTTGGACATCTCATGTCGGAAAACGTCTTTCTGACCGGCGGCGCCGGTTTCATTGGCACCGCGCTGGCGCGCCACTTTCTGGACCGCGGCGACCGGGTGACGATCTTCGACGTTTATGTGCGCGACGCGATGCACTATTTCCCCGAGATTGCGGCGCATCCGAATCTGCGGCGGATCAAGGGGGATGTGCGCGATCTCGCCGCCCTCAAGGAAGCCGTGGGGGATGCGACACTGGTGTTCCATCTCGCGGCTATCGCCGGCGTCAGCAAATATTTCCGCATCCCCGCCGAGGTGATGGAGATCAACGTCCTCGGCACGTACAACGTCCTCGAGGCGATTAAGGACAATCGCAACGTCCGGGCGTTCTTCGATTTCTCCACCAGCGAAATCTACGGCAGCAACTGCTTCGGCGCCCGCGAGGACGGCGACGTGAAGATGGAGAACATCTTCGCCAAGCGCTGGACCTATGCGACCTCGAAAATGGCCTCCGAGAAATTCGGCATGGCCTATTACTGGCAATATGGCGTGCCGTTCGTCGGCGTGCGGCCGTTCAATGTCTACGGACCGGGCCAGGTCGGCGAGGGCGTGATCAGCTATTTCCTCAATGCCTGTCTGAAGCAGGAAACGATCAAGATCACCGGCGACGGGTCGCAATGCCGGACGTACTGCTATGTCGATGATTTCGTCGACGGCATCCGGGTGCTGGTCGACAATGTCGACAAGGCGATTGGCACGTCGTTCAATATCGGCCGTTCGACCGAAATGTATTCGGTGCTGAGTCTCGCCCAGTTGGTGCAGGACATCGCCGGCGTGCCGCAGTCGGTGGAGTACGTGCAGCATGCCGGCGACGACGTGATGGTGCGCTCGCCCTCGGTCGCGAAGCTCATCGCGCTCGGCTACAAGCCGAAGGTCGATTTGCGAGAGGGCCTCACGCGCACGCTCGACTGGTACCGGACCCATCAGGTGACTCTCGACTGATGAAGCTGTCGCTCATCATCCCTGCCTTCAACGAGGAGGCGTGTCTGCCGCAGCTCATCGAGCGGCTGGACCAGTGCCTCGTGTCCTCGCTGGCTGGCCACGAGGTCGAGGTGATCGTCGTCGACGATCACTCGCGCGATGCGACGCCGGCGCTGCTGGCCGACTATGCGGCCACGCGTCCGTGGTTGCGTTATATCCGTCTGCTGCGCAATTCGGGTAGCCATGTCGCGATCTTTGCCGGCCTGAGCGTATGCCGGGGCGACGCCGCCTACATCATGGGCGCCGACTTGCAGGATCCGCCCGAGGTCATCCCACAGTTCATCGCCGAACTGTCGCGTGGCCACAAGATTGTGCTTGGCGAACGCGAGAAGCGCGACGATCCTTGGCAGAAGACGCTGCCGTCGCTCGCCTTCAATTATTTCATGAGCCGCTTCGTGCTCGATAATTTTCCGGTGCGCGGCGGCGATGTGTTCATGCTGGACCGCGACATCATCGACGCGGTGCTCCAGTGCAACGAAAAGAACGTCAATATTTTCGTGCTGATGCTGTCGCTGTGCAGCGATGTCGGCACCGTCAGCTATCATCGGCGTGAGCGGGTCGCCGGGCAGAGCAAGTGGAATTTGCGCAAGCTCGCCAAGCTCGCGTTCGATAGCGTCATCACCGTCGGCTATCTGCCGCTGAAGGCGATCCTGTATCTGGGGCTCGGCACGTTCTGCCTGTCGGTGTTGATCCTGATCTATCTGGTCGCGATCCACCTGTTCGGATTTGTCACCGTGCCGGGCTGGACCTCGGTGCTGGCGCTGATCTCGCTGTTCGGCGGTCTCAACATGGTGGCGATCGCCATCGTCGGCGAATATCTCTGGCGCAATTTCGATCAGACGCGTCAGCGGCCGATTTTCATCATCGAACGGCAAAGCCCGGACCGGGCGACGGACAGCAAGCCGTGACCGCGCCCGCGATCCCGATCATGCGTCCTTGGCTCGGCGAAGCCGAAGCCGATGCCGCCCGTGACGTCATCCTGTCCGGTTGGGTGATGCAGGGGCCGAAGGTCGGTGCGTTCGAGCGGGCGTTCGCGGATTACGTCGGCGCGCCGCACGCCTGCGCGGTGTCGAGCGGAACCACGGCGCTGATCGTCGCGCTGCAGGCCGTCGGTGTGAAGCCTGGTGACGTGGTGCTCACCGTGTCGCACAGCTTCATCGCCACCGCGAACGTCGTGCGCCTGTGCGGCGCCGAGCCGGTGTTCGTCGATATCGAGCGGGACGGCTACAACATCGATCCCGTCGCGCTCGAAGATATTTTGACGACGCGCTGCCGCCGCGATGGCGATGCTCTCATTTACAATGACACCGAGCGGTTGCTGGCGCTTCCGGAATCGCCGCTGCGCCATACCAAGGCGCCGATCGGCCGGGTCGCGGCGATCCTCGCCGTCCATCAGATGGGATTTCCCTGCGATATCGACGCCGTCGCTGCCATCGCCAAACGGCACGGTTTGCCGTGGGTCGAGGATGCCGCCTGCGCCATCGGCAGCGAATGGCGGCAGCGCCGCATCGGTGCGCCGGTGAGTGACGCGGCGTGCTTCAGCTTTCATCCGCGCAAGCTGCTCACCACCGGCGACGGCGGCATGGTGACGACTGCGTCCGCCGCCGTCGATGCCGTGTGCCGGGACTTGCGCCAGCACGCGATCAAGCCGCCGGCCGCGGGCGAACTGTTCGAGAGCTATACGCGCACGGCGACCAATTACCGGCTGACGGATATCCAGGCCGCCATCGGCCTCGAACAGCTCAAGCGCGTTCCGGCCATGGTGGAGCGCCGCCGGGCGCTGGTCGCGCGGTATCGCGAGCTGCTGCACTCCAACGCCGCATTCCGGATTCTGCCGGAGCATCCCGGCGGCGTCGGCAACTGGCAGAGCCTGCCGCTCGATCTCGGGCCGTCCGGATTATCGGCAAAAGACGTGATCCGGGCGCTGGCGGCGGAAAATATCGCCTCGAAACCCGGCATCATGAACGCGCATCAGGAAGCGCCGTATCGCGGCCTCTGGCATCTGCCGGAAAGCGAGCGCCGGCGCGACCGTACGGTGCTGCTGCCGCTCTATCACGATCTCGCCGATGCCGATATCGTGCGCATCGCGACGCTGCTGAACCGTCTGGCGCACCATGGCTGACGATCTGATCCTGTTTCCATTCGGCGGCAACAGTCGCGAGGCGGCGGTTGCGGTCGAAGCCTTGAACGCCGTTGCGCCACGTTACCGCATTCTCGGATTTCTCGACGACAATCACGCGGCGTTGCGCAGTTCAAGCTACCCATTGCTCGGCGGAAGCGAATTGTGGGCGTCGTATCGCGGCAAGGCGCGCCTGCTGGCGGTGCCGGGCAGCCCGACATCGTTCCGGTCGCGCGCTTCCGTCATCGGCCGGTTCCAACTCGACGCGTCACAATCGGTGACGATCGTCGACCCTTCGGTGCGGTTCGCTGCCTCGGCCGCCCTCGGTTTCAACACCGTGGTGATGGCAGGCTGCTTCGTCAGTGCGCAGGCCCGCCTCGGCGATCATTGCGTGATCCTGCCGAACACGGTGGTCTCGCACGATGCGAAACTCGGCGATCATGTTTTGGTCGGCTCGAATGTCTCGATCTCCGGCGGGGTGGAGATCGGCGAAAATTGCTATGTGGGCTCCGGCGCGCGGCTGAAGGAAGGCGTGCGTGTCGGGCGGGGTGCCCTGATCGGCATCGGCGCGGTGGTCATCCGCGACGTGCCGGCCGGTGCGGTCGTCGCTGGTGTGCCGGCGCGGGTTATTGGAGAAAGTGACGCATGCTGAAATTCGCGCTGATTGGATGCGGACGGATCGCCAAGCGGCATGCCGAACTGCTCGGGCTCGGCCAGATCGCCGGCGCGCGGCTCGTCGCGGTCTGCGACGAGAGCGAGGAGCGTGCGCGCGCGTTCGGCGAGCGGTTCAAGGTGCCGTCGTATGGCGACATGCACGCGATGATGCGCGCGGAAGACATCGACGTTGTCTGCATTCTCACGCCGAGCGGGCTGCACGCGCAGCATCTGCTGGCGGTCGCGCCTTACAAGAAGCACGTCGTCGTCGAGAAGCCGATGGCGCTGACGCTCGACGATGCCGACGCGATGATCCAGGCATGCGACGAGAACGGCATCCGCCTGTTCGTCGTCAAGCAGAACCGGTTCAACGTGCCGGTGCAGAAGTTGTGGGAGGCGCGTTCGGCCGGGCGGTTCGGCAAGCTGGTGCTCGGTACGGTGCGGGTGCGCTGGTGCCGCACCCAGGCTTACTACGATCAGGATCCCTGGCGCGGCACCTGGGCGCTGGACGGTGGCGTGCTCGCCAATCAGGCGAGCCACCACGTCGATCTGCTGGAATGGATGATGGGCGATGTCGACAGCGTCTTTGCCAAGGCGAAGACCGCGCTGGTCAATATCGAGGCGGAAGACACCGCCGTGGTCGTTCTGAACTTTGCTAACGGTGCGCTCGGCATCATCGAGGCGACGACCGCCGTTCGGCCCAAGGATCTGGAAGGCTCCATCTCCGTGCTCGGCGAAAAGGGGACGGTGGAGATCGGCGGTTTCGCCGTGAACAAGATGAAGGTGTGGAATTTCACCGACGCGCTGCCCGGTGACGCCGAGGTGATGGACAAATTCTCGGTCAACCCGCCGAACGTCTACGGCTTCGGCCATCAGGCCTATTACGAGAATGTGGTCGACTGCATCAACAACGACAAGCAGCATCTGGTCGACGGTCTGGAAGGCCGGCGCAGCCTCGAATTGATTTCCGCGATCTATGAATCGATCGAGACGGGGCGTGAGGTGCGCCTGCGCTTCAAGCCGGACCGCAGCCGGCTCGGCACGCGATGATCGCCGCGACCGCCATCGTTCACGCTAACGTGCGGCTCGGCCGCAACGTGACGATCGAGGATTTCTGCATCATCGGCGCGCCGTTTGCCGGCGGCGAGGGCGCGGAAACGGTGATCGGCGACGATGCGGTGATCCGGTCGCATACGGTGATCTATGCGGGTAACAAGATCGGGCGGAATTTCACCACCGGCAACAAGGCCAATATCCGCGAGTTGAACGTGATCGGCGATGACGTCAGCATCGGTACGATGTCGATCGTCGAGCATCACGTGGTGATCGAGGATCGTGTGCGCATTCACAGCGCCGCCTTCGTGCCGGAATACAGCGTGCTCAAGCGTGGATGCTGGATCGGGCCGGGCACGGTCATCACCAATGCCCGCTTCCCCTTGCATCCCGATGCCAAGAAGACGCTGCAGGGCGCGACCATCGAGGAAGACGCCAAGGTCGGCGCCAGTTGCACTTTGCTGCCGGGTGTCACGATCGGGCGTGGTGCGCTGGTCGGCGCGGGCAGCCTCGTGTCGCATGACGTCCCCGCCGGACAGATCGCCTTCGGCCGCCCGGCGCAGGCGAAGCGCAAGATCGATTATTGACCATCGCTGACGATGCGCCGGCTTCAATGACGTTTGAGCAGTGGCGGCAGCAGGCCGGCGGCACCGTCCGGTTCTTCAGCCTGGGGCGGCATGCGCTGGTCGAGGCGTTGAAGGTCGCGGGCGTCGGTCCCGGCGACGCGGTGCTGCTGCCGGACTTCATCTGCCGCGATGTGCTGGCGTCGCTGCACGCGCTCGGCGCCCGACCGGCCTGGTATGCGGTCGATGAGAGTCTTGCGCCGGCGGTCCAGCAAGATGCGTGGCCGGCCGCCCGCGCGGTGGTCGCGGTCAACTATTTCGGATTTCCGCAGCGCCTCGATCCGTTCCGGACCTATGCCGCACGAACCGGTGCGGTCCTGGTCGAAGACAACGCCCACGGGTTTCTCTCGCGAGACGACCACGGACAGTGGCTTGGGACGCGGACCGAGATCGGCATCTTCAGCCTGCGCAAGTCGCTGCTGCTGGCGGACGGCGCGATGATCCGGTGCGGCACGAATGGCTTCGCGGATCGGTTGTCGGCGCCGCTGGCGGAGCACGGCGGCGGATATGCGCCCGCGGTCGCGGTCAAGGCGCGGCTTCGCCGTCTTCCGGTCGGCGGACCGCAGATCGCGAAAGCCGCGACCACCGCAATCCGTCTGCTGCGCCAATGGCGCTCCGGCACCGCCGTCCCGGATGACGATGCGGAGGCCGAGCGAGTGGTCCCCGCTCCGGCGGCGCCGCATCTTGGATTGCAGAGAGAGCTTGCGGCGTTTGATCCTGAAGCGGAGATCGCGCGCCGTCGTAACGCTTACGCCGATGTCGAAGCTTTTGCGCGACGGTACCGCATCAGGCCGCTGTTTCCCGCGCTGGGTGATGCCACCGTGCCCTATGGCTTCGCTTTCCGCGCCGACGATGCGGGCCGGCAGACGATGCAGGGATGGGCGGCGCGCCGTGGGTTCGACGTGATTTCATGGCCGGCGTTGCCGGACGAGATCGCCGGCCGGGTGCCGGATGCCTTGCGCGACATCCGGCTCGTGAATTTTCTGTAGGTGACGCGGTGGTTCTGTGGCGGATCGCCAACGATGAATCCGATGCGGCGTGGGACCAGCATCTCCGCGCGGCGCGCGATGCCGTGGTGTTCCAGTCAGCCGGCTGGGCCGCGTTCAAGGCGCAGGCCGGCTGGCGGCCGTTCCGCGCGGTGGCGCAGGACGATCATGGTCGCGTCGCCGCGATGGTGCAGTTCCTCGTCAAGCGCATGCCGCTCGGCGTGACCATGGCTTGGGCGCCGGGCGGGCCGATGTGGCGGTTCGCTGAACCGGTCGGCGAAATTCGGAAAGAGGACTGGGCTGGCCTGTTCGCACTTTTGACATCGCAGATGCCGTGCGTGCTGGCGCGGATCGATAGCTATGAGCCGGAGAGCGCCGGCGAGCCGTCGCCGTTCGGCGCGTCGGTCCGCCGGCCGCGCCATCGGATCGGCAGCGGCGCCTCGATCCGCTTCGATATCGCCGGTGGCGAAGATGCGTTTGTTGCCGGCATGTCGTCGAAACACCGCTATTATCTGCGCAAGGGTCTGGCGGCTCCGCTTCGCTGGGAGGCGGGGGCAACCGACCGCGATATCGCCGCGCTGGTGGCGCTGCATCGCGAGATGCAGACGACTAAAAATCTGCAGTCCGGTGCGCTGTCCGAGCAAACCTGTCGCGCCATGCGTGACGCGCTGGGGCCTGACGGCATGACCATCGTGACCGGCTATGTCGACGACCGGCCGGTCACAGCGTGCCTGACGCTCGATTTCGCCGACAGTGCATTCTACTACCTTGCCGCGACAGGCGCCGAGGGCCGCAAACTGTCGGCGGCCTACGCGATGTTGCCGCGGCTGGTCGCGGCGCTGCATGCCAAGGGAATCCGCCGGCTCGATTTCGGCGGCACCGCGCCCGATGTATCGGAGCGCGCCGGCGTCGATCATTTCAAGAAAGGATTCGGCGGCGAGGCGGTGACCTATCGCGGCGAGTGGGAAGCCGCCAGCCTTCCGCTGCTGGCGCCCGCTGCCGGCCTGCTCATGAAGTGGCGCGGGATAACGCTGTGACGCCGCTGAAAGCCGCCATCGGCGACGCAATCGCGGCGGCCTACGCCGTGGGTGGGCTGCGCGCGCCCGCCGCCGGTTGTCGCGTGCTGATGTATCATGCGATTGGCGGCGCGGTCGCAGGCGATACGCAGCAGCTTTATAGCCTGGCGCCGGATCTGTTCGCGCGGCATGTCGGTATGCTGAAACGCCATCCGGTGGTCTCGTTGTCTGAGGGGATCGCACGCGGCGAGGGCCTCGCCGTGACGTTCGATGATGGTTATCGCGACAACCTGACCGTGGCGGCGCCACTCCTCGTGGAAGCGGGCATTCCGTTCACGGTGTTCGTCGTCCCCACGTTTGTCGAGAGCGGTGCGCCGCAATATCTGTCGCGCTCCGAGGTGGTGTCGCTGGCGCGACTGCCGGGCGTCACCATCGGCGCGCACGGCTATTCCCACGCGCGGCTCACGGCTTGCGATGACGGCACGCTGGCGCGTGAACTCACGGCCAGCCGTGCCTGGCTTGAGGATTTGCTGGGCGCGCCGGTGACGACCATGTCCTATCCACATGGAGCGGTGGATGATCGCGTTGCCGCGGCCGCGGCCGCAGCCGGCTTCACGCTTGCCGCGTGCAGCCGGTTCGGCAGCCATCGGATCGGCGGCGATTGCTATCGCGTGCCGCGCACCGATATCTGGTCGTTCGACGGCGCGCGCCGGTTGCAGAGCAAGATCGCCGGACAGTGGGACTGGATGGCGTGGCGTTGACCATGGCAGTACCGATCCCGGTCAGCGTTATCGTGCCGGCCTACAATGCCGCGTCGACATTGCCGCGCGCCCTGGACTCGATCGCGGCGCAAACCGCGCGTCCGCAAGAGGTCATCATCGTCGATGACAGCAGCACCGATGCGACGGCGGATGTGGCGGCGCAATGGTGTGCGGCGCATCCGGATTTGTCGATCCGTGTGCTGCGGCTTTCGCAAAACGGCGGTGCGGGGACCGCGCGGAATGCGGGCTGGGCGCAGGCCACGGGAGAGTTTATCGCGTTCCTCGATGCCGATGACGCCTGGCATCCCCGCAAATTGGCGATCCAGCACGGTTGGATGGCACGGCATCCGCAGGTGGCGATCTGCGGTCATCGCTGCGACGTACTCGGCGAGCCTGCGCGCGGCATCGAAGCGCGCGATGATGCGGAGCCGCCGGTGACGATGCGCGATCTCGGTGATTTCCTGATGGCGAACCGGATGTCCACGCCCTCGGTGATGGTGCGCCGGGATGTCCGTCCGCGCTTCATCGAAGGCAAACGGCACTCCGAGGATTATCTGTTGTGGATGGAGATCGTCCACGCGCATGGGCCGGCGGCCGTCATCGCGTGGCCGCTGGCGACGCTGTTCAAGGCGCGCTACGGCGAGGCCGGGCTGAGTGGCGACCATCGCCGGATGCGGCTCGGTGAGGCGGATACGTTCGCGCGCTTGCGGCGTCAGGGCGTCATTGCGCCGCTGACGTGGTGTCTGATCGCGGCGCTCGGATGGCTTAAATTCGTCCGGCGCCAGTGGGCGCGACGCGGTTAGTGGGAAATTTGGTTTCGCCATGTGCGGCATCGCCGGTCTGATCGCGCAAGGCTCGCAGGCGGAGCTTGAACGGCTCGCCGCCGCGATGGCGTCCGCGATCGCTTATCGCGGGCCGGACGGCGCGGGCGTGTGGGCCGATGCCGAAGCGGGCGTGGCGCTGTCGCATCGCCGCCTTGCCATCGTCGATCTCACGCCGACCGGCGCGCAGCCGATGGTGTCGGCGGATGGCCGCTGGGTCATGTCCTACAACGGCGAGGTTTATAATGCGGAGGCGATCGCGCGCGCCCCGCAGATGGCGGGACTGGTCCGTCGCGGCACGTCCGACACCGAGATCATCCTCGAATCCGTGGCGCGGCGTGGGCTGGACGCGACGCTCGCCGATCTCAACGGCATGTTCGCCATCGCGTTGTGGGATCGCGCGACCCGCACGCTGCATCTCGTCCGCGACCGGATGGGCATCAAGCCACTGTTCTATGTCCGCACGGCGCGCGGCAGTTTCTTCGCATCGGAATTGAAAAGTTTTCACGCGGCCGGGCTCGCGTTGGACATCGATCCGGCCTCGGTCGCGAGTTTTCTGCGTTACGGCTATGTGCCGGCGCCGTATGCGGTCTATCGCGGTGTGATGAAAGTGATGCCCGGCGAGATCGTCTCCCTCGACGGGTCGGGAGCGGTGCAGCGGCGGCGTTACTGGAGCCTCGAAACGGCGGCGCGCGACGGTGCGGCCAGGCCGTTCTCCGGCGATGACCGTGAGGCGGAGGACGCGCTGCAGGCGCTGCTCGCGGACGCGGTATCGTTGAACCTGATGTCGGACGTCCCGCTCGGCGCGTTCCTGTCCGGCGGCATCGATTCCTCGCTGGTGGCGGCGTTGATGGTCGCGGCAGGGCGCGGACCGGTGCGGACCTTCTCGATCGGCTTTCCGGATTTCGGCTACGACGAATCCGCGCATGCAGCTGCCGTTGCGAAACACCTCGGCACCGCGCATGAGCAGATGACCGTGACCGCCGCCGAGGCGCTGGCCGTGGTGCCGTCGCTGCCGGACATCTACGACGAGCCGTTCGCGGATTCCTCGCAGATTCCGACCTATCTCGTGTCGCGCATGACCCGCGCGCGCGTCACGGTCGCGCTGTCGGGCGACGGCGGCGACGAACTGTTCGCGGGCTATAACCGGCATCTGTTCGCCGCCGGCCGGCTGGCGATGCTGCGCCGGTTGCCGCTGCCGTTGCGCCGGAGCGCGGCGGCGCTGCTGTCGGCGGTGCCGGGCGTCGGCGTCGAGGCGGCGGCGCGGCTGTTGCCGTCGTCGCTGCGGGTCTCGCAACCGGCGCTGAAATTGCGGAAGCTTGCCGAGGTGCTGGCGCGCGATGGTGACGACGTCTGGCGGCGGCTCATGAGCCAGAACGACGACGTCGCGGCGTTGATGCCCGGCGTCGCCGAGCATCCGCTGGCGTTGCCGCACGCCGATGGCGATCTGCTCGCGCGCATGCAGGTCTACGACGCCGCCACCTATCTTCCCGACGATATCCTGCAGAAGGTCGATCGCGCGGCGATGGCGGTGTCGCTCGAGGTGCGCCCGCCGCTGCTCGACCATCGGGTGGCTGAATTTGCGCTCTCGTTGCCGGCGCGCCTGCGCATCCGCGACGGCGAGAGCAAGTGGCTGCTGCGGCGTGTGCTCGACCGTTATGTGCCGCGCTCGCTGGTCGAACGGCCAAAAATGGGCTTCGCCGTTCCGCTCGATCAATGGTTGCGCGGACCGCTGCGCGACTGGGCGGACGATCTGCTCGACCCGCAGCGATTGGGCGGCGGCCTGCTGGATACGGCGGCGGTGCGGCGCCTGTGGGACGACCACCTGACCGGTCGCGCCAATCATGCCTACGGTTTATGGGCGGTGCTGATGCTCGAAGCCTGGCGGCGGCGCTGGAATGCCGCGCCGGGCGATATCGCGCTGGCGCGAACCGCCACGGCCGGTTAGAGCGTTCGCGGACGAATGCGAGGATCGACGTTGCAGCACGGACGCAGGATCGCGGTCATTGGCCTCGGATATGTCGGCTTGCCGGTGGCGGTGGCCTTCGCGCGTGCCGGCGCGCCGGTAGTCGGGTTCGACATCAACGCAGCGCGCGTGGCCGAACTCCGTGCCGGAACCGACAGCACCCGCGAGGTTGAGCCCGGCGATCTGCGCCACCCGGCGCTGTCCTGTGAAAGCGACGCGGCGCGGCTCGCCGGCTGCGACTTCTTCATCGTCACGGTGCCGACGCCGGTGGATGGCGACTGCCGCCCGGACCTCGGCGCCATGCTGAAGGCGTCCGAGACGGTCGGCCGCGCGATGCAGCGCGGCGCCATCGTCGTCTATGAATCGACGGTCTATCCCGGCGCGGTCGAGGAGGACTGCGTGCCGGTGCTGGAGCGCGTCTCGGGGCTTCGCAACGGCACGGATTTCACCGTCGGCTACTCGCCGGAGCGCATCAATCCCGGCGACAAGGCGCACCGGTTCGAGAGCATCGTCAAGGTCGTCTCCGCGCAGGATCAGCCGACGCTGGATATCGTCGCGGCGGTGTATGGTTCGGTGGTCAAGGCCGGCATTCATCGTGCGCCGTCGATCAAGGTCGCCGAGGCGGCGAAGGTGATCGAGAACACGCAGCGCGATCTCAACATCGCCTTCATGAACGAGCTGTCCGCGATCTTCCACAAGCTCGGCATCGATACTGCCGATGTGCTCGCGGCCGCCTCGACCAAATGGAATTTTCTCAACTTCCAGCCCGGTCTGGTCGGTGGACACTGCATCGGCGTCGATCCGTTCTATCTGACCTATCGCGCGGAGAAAGCGGGGTATCACCCGGAAATCATCCTCGCCGGCCGCCGCATCAATGATGCGATGGGCGCGCGGATCGCCGGGGAATGCCTGCGGCTGCTCGCCGCGCGCGGCGTCGCGCGCCCGGTGGTGACGATCCTCGGCATGACGTTCAAGGAAAACGTGCCGGATATCCGCAACTCGAAAGTGATCGACATCGCACGAGCACTGGCCGGGTCGGGCGCCGAGGTGCAGGTCCACGATCCGCTCGCATCGGCGGATGAGACGCGGCATGAATATGATCTCGCGCTGACCGGCCTCGATGACCTGCGGCCGGCCGATGCTGTTATTCTCGCCGTGTCGCATCAGGACTATCTTGCGCAGGGCTGGGCGCTGGTGCGGCGACTGCTGAAGGCGGATGGCGGCATCGTCGTCGACGTCAAATCGAAGCTCGACCGCGCGACGAAACCGGAAGGGGTTGACCTGTGGCGGCCATGATGGACGGACCGATCCTCGTCACCGGCGCCGCCGGCTTCATCGGCTTTCACGTCGCGCGGCGGCTGCTGGCGTCCGGGCGCGCCGTTGTCGGCCTCGACAATCTGAACAGCTACTACGACCCGTCGCTGAAACATGCGCGGCTCGCGGAATTGCGCAAGGCCGGTCTGTCCGATTTTGTCCAGCTTGATCTGTCGAACCGCGACGGCATCGCGGCGCTGTTCGCGAAGCACCGGTTTCCCGCCGTCATCCATCTGGCGGCGCAGGCGGGCGTCCGGCATTCGCTGGTCGATCCGTTCGCCTATATCGATTCCAACCTCGTCGGCTTCACGACGATCCTCGAGGGCTGCCGCCATAACGGCTGCCGGCATCTCGTTTATGCGTCGTCATCGTCGGTTTACGGCAGCAACACGACGATGCCGTTCTCGGTGCATCAGAATGTCGATCATCCGTTGAGTCTCTACGGCGCCTCGAAGAAGGCGAACGAACTGATGGCGCACGCCTATTCGCATCTGTTCCGTCTGCCGACCACGGGCCTTCGGTTTTTCACCGTGTATGGCCCTTGGGGGCGGCCGGACATGGCGATGTGGCTGTTCGCCAAGGCGATCCTCGCCGGCGAGCCGATCAAGGTGTTCAACAACGGCAATATGCGCCGCGACTTCACCTATATCGACGACATCGTCGAATCGATTGTGCGGCTCGTCGATCACGCGCCGGTCGCCGATCCGGCGTGGTCGAGCGCGACGCCCGATCCCGGAACCAGCAACGCGCCGTGGCGCGTCTACAATATCGGCAACAACAACCCGGTCGAACTGATGCGGGTGATCGAACTGATCGAGCAGGCGCTCGGCAGAGAGGCGATCAAGGAATTCCTGCCGATGCAGCCGGGTGACGTTCCCGCGACCTATGCGGACGTTGACGATCTGATGCGCGCGGTGGATTTCCAGCCCGCGACGCCCATCGAGCGCGGCATTTCCGAGTTCATCGGCTGGTACCGGCAATATCACCGGGTGTGACCGCCGGCGCGGACGGTGCCGGTTTGGTCTGCTGACGGCGCGCGAGCCACAGCACGCCGCCGGCAGCGCCGAGCAGGAACGCGCAGATGCCGAACGCCAGTGACACCAGCAACCCGTCGCTCGCCGGCAATCCGGCATAGGTGAACGCCGTCACCATCGCGCCTTCGCGCACGCCCCATCCCGCGATCGACACCGGCACCGCCGCGATCAGGATCACGGGCGGCACTAGCAGCAGCGCCGTTCCGAGCGGCAGACTTGAGTCGACGCTGCGTGCGATCGCCCACACCGCGAGCACGGTGATGAGATGGACGGCGATCGTGGATGTCGCCACCGTCACCCCCGGCACGCGCGAGACGATGCAGCGACAGGCGATGTCGGCCGCTTCGTGCAGATGCCGCACGACGGCCCAGCGTGAGGCGATGCGCCGGCCGACGAGGCGCGCCAGCATCAACCCCGGAATGATCGCCAGCCCGGCGAGGCCGACCAGCGTCAGTGTCCAGCGTCCGATCGGATTGCTGATGACGGCGAGCGACCAGGGCAGGCAGGCGAACACCAGCAGCGCCAGCCAGGTCAGGCCCGCGCCGCGGTCCACCAGCACCGAATAGGTCGCGCCTTTCCAGCGGCCGGTGTCTTTCGACAGCAGCACGATCCGCGCCGCATCGCCGCCCACGGTCGAGGGCAACGTCTGGCTGAAGAATGCGCCGATCAGGCTGTAGATGAAGGCGCGGCCGGCGCCGAGCGGCGCGCCGCAGGCGATCGCGATGGCGCGCCAGCGCAGCGCGGTGAGGAACATCTGTACGGTCATCAGCGCCAGCGCGACCGCGTACCAGCCAATGTGGAGATTGCGCAGCCGGTCTTGCAGCGTTGCGAAATCGACGCTGCGCAGGGCGAGATAGAGGATCACCACCGACACCGCGGCCTTCGCGGCAAAGGACAAGGCGGATTTCAACGTCATCGGTCGTGGCGCCTTGTCGTGGCAGGTTGGCCGGGCCGGGAGACCCGTCGGAGGCATGGTCCGGGCCGCGCGGCCCGTGGCGCCGTGCCTTAGCATCGTCGTGACACTGCCGACAATCGCCGGTCAGGGCGATGGGCAGTCTCCGTGGTCGCGATGCGGTTAACGAAATCCGTTGTAACGCTTTGAATCAAAACGTGTCCGCGCTTTCGGGCCCGGCCGTCGCCAGCGCCGGCCCGGCATGCTAGGGCGAACCCGCTTTTTCAGAGGGGAACTCGAATCGTGACGGAGCGGGGTTTGGCTGCGGCGGAGGATCGGCCGCTGCGCATCGGCGTGGTCGGTATCGGCGTGATGGGCAGCAACCATGCCCGCGTCCTGTCCGGATTGCCGGGCGTGACGCTGGCCGGCGTCGCCGATCCGGACGCCAAGCAGCGGGAGTTCGTCGCCGGCATTCTCGGTTGTCCGACAGTCCCCGATCTCGACGGCCTGATCGCGCTGGGCGTCGACGCCATTACCGTCGCCGCGCCGACCCATCTGCATCGCGACATCGCCATGGCGTGCATATCCCGTGGCATCCATGTGCTGGTGGAAAAGCCGATCGCCTCGACGGTCGAGGAGGGGCGCGAGATCATCGACGCGGCGCGCCGCGCCGGCGTCACACTGATGGTCGGGCATGTCGAGCGTTTCAATCCGGCGGTCGATGCCATCAAGCAGGCGATCCGCGGCGAGCAGATCCTGTCGATCGGCATCACCCGCGTCGGCCCGTTCCCGCCACGCATGTCGAATGTCGGCGTGGTGATCGATCTCGCCGTGCACGACATCGACCTGATCCGCTGGTTCACCGATTCCGACATCACCGAGGTGCAGCCGCAGCTTGCGAGCGCGGTGGCCGAGCGCGAGGATATCGCGCTGCTGCAGTTTCGTACTGCGTCGGGCGTGCTGGCGCACATCAACACCAACTGGCTGACGCCGTTCAAGGCGCGCAGCGTCACCGTCGCGACGCGCGGCAAATACGTCACCGGCGATCTGCTGACGCGACAGGTGACGGAATGCTTCGGCTTCCAGCCGGACGGCAGCTATTCGATGCGGCATCTGTCGGTCGGCCACAACGAGCCGCTGCGCTCGGAACTGCTGGCGTTCGCCGAGGCGATCCGCACCGGCAAGCCGCCGGCGGTCACCGGCGAGGAAGGCGTGGCCAGCCTCGCGATCGCCATCCAGTGCCTCGACAGCCATCGCGCGCCCATCGCGGGCAAAAGCCGCGCTTGAACAGCCGCGCCTGAAGCGCCGCCAGAAGGATAACCGGTCATGAACCAGCCGTTGCGGACCCCGACAGCGCCCATCCCGTTCATTGATATCGCCTCGCAGCGCCGCCGCCTGCGGACGGAGATCGATACGGCGGTGATGAAGGTGCTCGATCACGGCCAATACGTGATGGGGCCGGAGGTATCGAAGCTCGAGGCCGATCTCGCCGCGTTCTGCGGCGCGAAGCATGTCCTCTCCTGCGCCAGCGGCACCGACGCGTTGATGCTGGTGCTGATGGCGAAGGGGATCGGCCCCGGCGATGCCGTATTCTGCCCGACCTTCACCTTCTGCGCGACCGCGGAAGTCGTCGCGCTGCTCGGCGCGACGCCGGTGTTCGTCGATGTGCATGCGGCGACGTTCAATATCGACGTGTCGAAGCTGCCGGCGGCGATCGCTACGGCGAAGAAGGCAGGGTTGCGCCCGAAGGGGATCATCCCGGTCGATCTGTTCGGTCTGCCGGCCGATTTCGATGCGCTGCTGCCGCTTGCCAAGGCAGAAGGCCTGTTCGTGCTGGACGATGCGGCGCAGGGTTTTGGCGGCGTTTATCACGGGCGCAAGATCGGCACTTTCGGCGAGGCGACGGCGACCAGCTTCTTCCCGGCGAAGCCGCTCGGCTGCTTCGGTGACGGCGGCGCGGTCTGCACCGATGACGACGACATGATCGGCGTGTTGCGCAGCCTGCGTGTGCACGGCCACGGTAGTGACAAATACGACAATGTCCGTCTCGGCCTCACGGCGCGGCTCGACACCATCCAGGCGGCGATCCTGATCGAGAAGCTGAAGATTTTTCCCGACGAGATCGTCGCGCGCAACCGCGTCGCAAAGCGCTACAATGATTTGCTGCGCGATATCGTGGCGGTGCCGGAAGTGCCGGCGGGCCTCACCTCGGTCTGGGCGCAATACACCGTGCGGCTGCCGAAGGGCCGGCGCGAAGGCGTCGCCGCCGCGCTCAAGGCCGACGGCGTGCCGACCGCGATCTATTATCCAATCCCGCTGCACCGGCAGCAGGCGTACAAGCATTATCCGGTCGGGACCGGCGGATGCCCGGTCAGCGAGCAGCTCGCGGATGAGGTGATCAGCCTGCCGATGCACGCCTATCTCGACGAGCCGACGCAGGACCGGATCGTCGATGCGTTGCGCCGCGCGCTGAAGAACTAAGCGTCAGCGCCGGTTGTAGACATCGTCGAGGCGGACGATGTCGTCCTCGCCGAGATAGCTGCCGGTCTGCACCTCGATCAGCTCGAGCGGGATCCGGCCGCGATTGGCGAGGCGGTGCACCGTGCCGATCGGGATGAACACCGACTCGTTCTCGTGCACCGACGTGACCTCGGCACCCATGGTCACTTCGGCGGTGCCGCGCACCACCACCCAGTGCTCGGCGCGGTGGTGATGCTTCTGCAATGACAGGAGACCGCCTGGCGTGACGACGATGCGCTTCACCTGGAAGCGTTCGCCCAGGTCGATCGACTCGTAATAACCCCATGGCCGGTGCACGCGGCGATGCTTGGTCGCCTCCGGGCGGTGCGCCGCTTTCAACGTGCTGACGAGAGTCTTCACGTCCTGCGCGCGGGCGCGCGGTGTCACCAGCACGGCATCGGCGGTGGCGACCACCACCATGTCGTCGACGCCGACCACGGCGGCGAGCCGCCCGTCGGCGTGGATCACGCAGTTGCGCGCGTCGATCGCCACCGTCTCGCCGTAGGTGGCGTTGCCGGCGGCGTCGCGCGGCGCGATGTCGAGGATCGCATCCCAACTGCCGATGTCGGACCAGCGGAAGCGGCCTTCCACCACCGCGGCGCGGTCGGTCTTTTCCATCACCGCATAGTCGATGGAAATCTGTGGCGCGCGGGCGAAGGCTTGCGGATCGAGGCGCAGGAAGCCGAGATCGTCGGTGGCGCCGGCGACCGCTTCTTCGATGGCGACCGACATCTCGGCGGAATGGCGCGATATCTCACCGAGCAGCACGTCGGCGCGGAACAGGAAATTGCCCGAGTTCCACAGATAGCCTTCGGTCACGTAGCGCGCGGCGGTGGCCGCGTCGGGCTTCTCGACGAAGGCGGTGACGCGGCGCACGCCCTGCGGGCCGAGCGCCTCGCCCTGGCGGATATAGCCGTAGCTGGTCTTCGGCTCGGTCGGGCGGATCCCGAATGTGATGATGTGGCCGGCCTCGGCTGCCTCGTGTCCGGCGCGACAGGCGGCATGGAATTCATCCAGGTCGAAGATGATATGGTCGGCGGCGAGGGCCAGCACCACGGCGTCGGGATCGCGCTGGCGCGCGACGGCGGTGGCGGCGGCGATGGCCGGGCCGGAATCGCGGCGCAGCGGCTCGACCACCACGGTGACGTCGATGCCGATCTCCTCCGCCTGACGCTGGGCGAAGAAATGAAAATCCGGCCCGGTGATGACGATCGGCGGTGCGAACAGGGTCTGGTCCGCGACCCGCTCCAGCGTCTGCTGATAGGTGGACCGGTCGCCGACCAGCGGCAGGAACTGCTTGGGCAGCGCGTCGCGCGACACTGGCCAAAGCCGTGTTCCCGCGCCGCCGGCCAGAAGGACTGGAATAATGCGTGAGGCCATGATGGCGGGAAAGTGCCGGAAGGGCTGCGGCAAGTCACGAAAAATCCGGCACAAAAAGGCCAATTCGTCCCGGACGATAGCGGCGGCCGGGGCGTCCTGCCGGCTCTGGGGAGGCCGCGTGACGACAGTTGTGCACAGCCGCCCGGCGCGGTTTCGGCGGCCGCCGATTTGCGCCAGTTTGGCGCGCGGGAGGAGTCGCTCCCGTTCCTTGTTCCGTGCGCGGAGCGGTCTCCGGGACCATCGATGATCAGGCGCATCCTCACCGTCGGCGGGCTGACGCTGCTGTCGCGCATCAGCGGCTTCGCCCGCGACATCCTGCTCGCGGCCGTGCTCGGCGCAGGGCCGGTGGCGGACGCCTTCTTCGTCGCCCTGCGGCTGCCAAACCATTTCCGCGCGATCTTCGCCGAGGGCGCCTTCAACGCCGCCTTTGTGCCGGCCTATGCGCAGATCCGTGAGCAGGGGGGCGCGGCGCGTGCCGGTCTGTTCGCCGACCGGGTGTTCACGCTGCTGCTCGCGAGCCAGGTCATCCTGCTCGCGCTCGCGCTTGTGTTCATGCCGCAAGTGGTCGGGCTGCTGGCGCCGGGCTTCAACGAAGACCCCGGCCGCTTCGCCATCGCCGTCGATCTGACGCGGATCACCTTTCCTTATCTGCTGCTGATCACGCTGGTGACACTCTACGGCGGCATCCTCAATTCGCTGCACCGCTTCGCGGCGGCCGCAGCGGCACCGATCCTGCTCAACCTGTCGATGATCGTCGCCTTGATGCTGGTGGCGTTCTTTCCCGATGCCGGCCACGCGGCGGCGTGGGGTGTGTTTGCCGCCGGTATTCTCGAAGTGCTGCTTCTGCTCGCCGATGTGACGCGGGCGGGCGCGCTGCCGGTGCTGCGGTGGCCGCAATTCGACGCAGACGTGCGTCGCTTCTTCAAGGCGCTCGGCCCGGCGACCATCGGCTCGGCCGGCGTGCAGCTCGCGCTGTTCGCCGACACGGTGATCGCCAGCTTCCTCGCCACTGGCGCGCTGTCGGCACTCTATTATGCTGACCGCATCAATCAGTTGCCGATCGGCGTGATCGGCATCGCCATCGGCACCGTCATTCTTCCCGAGATGGCGCGCCGCATCGCCGCCGGTGACGAGCGTGGCGCGGCGCATGCGCAGAACCGCGCGCTCGAATTTGCCCTGCTGCTGGCGCTGCCGTGCGTCGTCGCGTTTCTGCTGGTGCCGGAACTGATCATGCGGGCGCTGTTCGCGCGCGGTGCGTTCACCAGTGCCGACGCCGTTGCCGCAGGGCAGACGCTGGCGGCCTATGCGCTCGGTCTCATTCCGTTCGTGCTGATTCGCAGCGCGGTCGCGACCTTCTTCGCGCGCGGCGACACCGCGACGCCGGTGAAGGCGTCCCTCAGCGCCGCCGCCGTCAACATTCTGTTCAAGGTGCTGCTGATGGGGTCGCTGGCGCAGGTCGGCCTCGCGCTCGCCACCGCGATCGGGGCGTGGACCAATCTGCTGCTGGTGTTGTGGCTTGCGGCGCGGCGCGGCCTGCTGGTGGTCGATGCGCGGTTGCGCCGCTCACTCGGCCGGTTGCTGATCGCCGCCACGGCGCTCGCGGTGCTGCTGGTGCTGTTGCCGCGACCGCTCGCGACGATGCTGGCCGGCCGGCCGTTCCATGACGAACTGACGCTCGCGATTCTCGCGGTCGCCGGCGGGGTGGTCTATGGCGGGGCGATCATCCTGCTGTTCGGCCGCGGCTGGCTGCGCGCGTTCGGGGCCGGCAAAGGCTCCGTAGACCGCACACCTGATCCGCCGACCGTGTAACCTGGAAACATTCCATCAAAGTTTCTGATGGCTTTTATCCAATCTTGCGTGGCGCGGGCGGCGGCGACGCGAATCCACATGCATCTGCCACGGACCTCCGGCCGCTTTGCCTCATCGGCCGAAGCGGCGTATACGTTCCCGCAACGCAACATTTCTCCTGACAGGTTTTTCATGTCGAGCCTTTGGCCCGCCCGGATTTTTTGCGCCTTCATGGCACTCATGCTTGCCGCGTGCGGACAGCAACAGCAACAGGCCGCGCCGCCTCCGCCCGCTGTCACGGTGGCGAAGCCGGTGCAGCAGACCGTGACGGATTTCGACGAATATGTCGGCCGCTTTGTCGCGGTGAACAGCGTCGAAGTCCGCGCGCGCGTGTCGGGTTATCTCGACAAGGTGCACTTCCAGGATGGTCAGCTCGTCAAGGAAGGCGATCCGCTGTTCACCATCGATCCGCGGCCGTTCCAGAACACGCTGGCTCAGAGCCAGGCCAATCTCGCCCAGGCCAAGGCCAATCTCGCCTTTGCCGAGGCCGACCTCGGCCGCGGCCAACAGTTGGTGCGCGACAAGACCATCACCGAGCAGACCTTCGACCAGCGTACGCAGTCGTTCCGCAATGCGCAGGCGTCGGTCGCGGCTGCCGAGGCGGCGGTGAAGCAGGCCGAACTCGATCTCACCTTCACCGAGCTCAAGGCGCCGGTGTCCGGCCGCATCGGCGACCGTCGCGTCGCGCCCGGCAATCTGGTGACGGGCGGCACCGCCGGCAGCACGACGCTGCTCGCGACCATCGTCTCGATCGATCCGATCCGGTTTGAGTTCACGGTGGATGAAGCCTCGTATCTGCGTTACGAGCGCATCCTCAAGAGCAGCAACGATGCCAATGCACGCGGCAAGGGCATCTCGGTCAAACTGAAGCTGATCGACGAAAAGGCGTTCGATCACAGCGGCAAGATTGACTTCATCGACAATGTCATCGACCGCTCGAGCGGCACGATCCGTGGCCGCGCTCTGGTCGAAAACCCGAACGGCCTGTTCACGCCGGGCATGTTCGCGCGCATCCAGGTACCGGGGTCGCGGCCTTATCAGGCGCTGCTGGTGCCGGAGGTATCGATCGGTACCGACCAGGCACGAAAATTCGTGTTCGCCGTCAATGCTGACAATGCGGTGACGCAGAAATACGTCACGCTCGGCCAGTTGATCGATGGCAAGCTGCGCGTCATCAAGGAAGGGCTCGGCCCGGACGACCGCATTATCGTCAACGGCATGGTGCGGGCGCGCAACGGCATCAAGGTGACACCGCAGGAGGCCGGCGCGCAACCGCAGCAGGGTGCGCCGGGCGCTGCTCCGGCCGCAGGCAAGTAGCAGACAAGTAACCGTCAGGCTGCAGGCAGCGACGTCAGCGCCACAGAAAAGCGCAGAGAAAGCACCATGAAAATTTCGCATTTCTTTATCGACCGGCCGATCTTCGCTTCGGTGGTGTCGATCGTTTTCATCGTGCTCGGCGGTGTCGCTTATCTGCGGCTGCCGGTCGCGCAATATCCGGAGATCGCGCCGCCGATCATCAACATCGTCGGCCAGTATCCGGGCGCGAGCGCGGAGACGGTGGCGGAGACGGTAGTCGCGCCGATCGAGCAGCAGGTCAACGGCGTCGAGGGGATGATCTATCTCTCGTCGAATTCGACCGCTGACGGCCGGTTCTCGATTTCGGTGACGTTCGACATCGGCGTCAATCTCGATATCGCGCAGGTGCAGGTGCAGAACCGCGTCGCCACCGCGACGCCGCGTCTGCCGACGCAGGTACAGCAGATCGGCGTGACGGTAGCGAAAAGCTCGCCAGACATCCTGATGGTGGTGAACCTGTTCTCGCCGGATCAGGTGCGCGACGCGATCTTCATGACCAATTACGCCAATCTGCAGATCAAGGACGTGCTGACCCGCACCGATGGCGTCGGCTCGATCACGATCTTCGGCGCGCGAGACTACGCGATGCAGGTCTGGCTCGATCCGGACCGCCTGCAATCACTCAACCTGACGGCGCAGGATGTGACGACGGCGCTGCAAGGGCAGAACATTCAGGTCGCTTCCGGCGTGCTCAACCAGCCGCCAGTCGCGAATCAGCTTCCGTTCCAGATCGCGGTGCGCACCCTCGGCCGCCTCAGCGATCCAGCGGAATTCGGCAATATCGTCGTCAAGCAGACCGCCGACGCGGTGGTCCGCATCCGTGATGTGGCGCGTGTCGAGCTGACGGGTCAGGATTATTCGTCGATCTCGTTCCTCAACCGCGATCAGTCGGTGGCGATCGCCGTGTTCCAGCGACCCGGATCGAACGCGCTGACCACCGGCGAGGGGATCCGCAAGACGATGGTCGAGCTCTCCAAGAATTTTCCGGAGGGTCTGAAATATACCATCATCTACGACCCGACCCAGTTCATCCAGGAATCCGTCAACGCGGTGATGGACACCATCTTCGAGGCGATGATCCTCGTCGTGCTGGTGGTCGTTCTGTTCCTGCAAACGTGGCGCGCCGCGGTCATTCCGATTCTGGCGATCCCGATCTCGCTGATCGGCACCTTCTTCGTGATGAGCCTGTTCGGCTTCACGCTCAACAACCTGTCGCTGTTCGGTCTCGTGCTCGCCATCGGCATCGTCGTCGATGATGCCATCGTCGTGGTCGAGAACGTCGAACGTAACATCCAGGCGGGTCTGTCGCCGCGCGACGCGGCGCGCAAAAGCATGGACGAGGTCGGCGCGGCGCTGATCGCCATCGCGCTGGTGCTGTCGGCGGTGTTCATCCCGTCCGCCTTCATCCCCGGCATCTCCGGTCAGTTCTATCGTCAGTTCGCGCTGACCATCGCCGGCTCGACGGTGATCTCGCTGATCGTGTCGCTGACGCTGTCGCCGGCAATGTGCGCGCTGCTGCTCAAGCCGCATGACAAGAGTCACAAGGACACCTGGTGGGAGAAGCCGATCCACGGCTTCTTCCGTGGGTTCAACACCGGCTTCGACTGGGTCGGCCGCAAATATGGCTGGCTCGCCAGCAAGGCGGTGCGTTTCGCCGGCATCATGCTGGTGATCTATGTCGGCATTCTCGCCTTCGGCCTGTTCGAGTTCACCCGCACGCCGCAGGGTTTCATCCCGCAGCAGGATCGCGGCTATCTGATCGTCGCCGCGCAACTGCCGCCGGGCTCCTCGCTGGCGCGCACCGAAGAGGTGATGAAGCGCGCGGGCGAGATCGCCATGCAGCAGCCCGGCGTCGGCGCCGTCATCAACATCGTCGGCTTCTCCGGCGCGACCTTCACCAACGCGCCGAATGCGGGCGCCATGTTCCTGGTGCTGTCGCCATTCGAGGAGCGGCACAAGGATCCACGCCAGTCGGCGGCGGCGATCCAGGGCGCGCTGTTCGGCAAGCTTGGCGCGATCCAGGAAGCCTTCATGATCGTGGTGCAGCCGCCGCCGGTGAACGGCATCGGCAATGCCGGCGGTTTCCGCATGATGGTGGAGGACCGCGCCGGTCGCGGGCCTGCGGCACTGCAGGGTGCGGTCTATGCGATGATGGGCCGCGCGGCGCAGACGCCGGGGCTGATGCAAGTGTTCTCGTTGTTCGAGACGCAGACGCCGCAACTGTTCCTCGATATCGACCGCACCAAGGCGCAACTGCTCGGCATCAACATGCCGGACGTGTTCAACGCGCTGCAGGTGAATATCGGCTCGGCCTATGTGAACGACTTCAACCTGTTCGGCCGTACCTTCCGCGTTCAGGCACAGGCCGAGGGCAGCGCGCGCCTCGAACCCAAGGACGTCTTGAACCTGCGGGTGCGCAATACCTCGGGCGAAACGGTGCCACTCGGCTCGTTCACGACGGTGCGTGACATCAGCGGCCCGTACCGCGTGCCGCGCTACAACATCTATCCGGCGGCCGAGCTCGATGGCTCGCCGGCGCCCGGCTACTCGCAGGGACAGGCGATCGAGCTCATGCAGAAGCTGGCGGCGGAGACGCTGCCGGAAGGCTTCGCCTATGAGTGGACGACGCTCGCCTATCAGCAACTCAAGGCCGGCAATACGGCGATCTTCGCCTTCGCGCTCGGCGTGCTGTTCGTGTTCCTGGTGCTGGCCGCGCAGTACGAGAGCCTGACGCTGCCGCTCGCGGTGATCATGATCGTGCCGATGTGTCTCGTCGCGGCGATCCTGGGCGTGCTGATCCGGGGTTCGGACAACAACATCCTCACCCAGGTTGGCTTCATCGTGCTGATCGGCCTTGCCGCCAAGAACGCGATCCTGATCATCGAGTTCGCCAAGCAGCTCGAGGATGCGGGCGAGGAGCGGCATTTTGCCGCTCAGCACGCCGCGCAAATGCGACTGCGGCCGATCCTGATGACCTCGTTCGCCTTCATCCTCGGCGTCGCGCCGCTGGTCTGGGCGATCGGCGCGGGGTCGGAATTGCGGCAGGCGCTCGGCACTGCGGTGTTCTCCGGCATGATCGGCGTGACGATCTTCGGCCTGATCTTTACGCCGGCCTATTACATCATCGCCCGGTGGCTGGCCGATCTCGGCCACCGCTGGGCGTCCCGCAAGAAGAAGCCTCAGGCAGACGACGGGGAGGCGGCCGCGCACTGACCCGCAAGGTCGGTGCGGGTCTTCCCTGCGACCCTTTGCTCCCGTGCCCCATCCCGGCCATAACCCAGTTTAGAATGGGAATAAGGCGGGGCGGGCGGTGTTTTCGCTTGGGCCTGCAGAAGCACAAGGGAGTTTCCATGATTGTTCGTCTCGCTCTGGCCGCGGCGGTTGTCGCCGCAGTCGCCACCACCGTCGTTGCCCAGTCCGATCCGATTGCCGCGCGCAAGGCGATCATGAAGACCACCGGGCAGCAGACCGCGATCGGCGCCAAGATGATCAAGGGCGAGGAGCCGTTCGATCTGAACAAGGCCAAAGCCATTTTCGCCGAATACCAGGATGCCGCGGCCAAGATGCCCGGCCTGTTCCCCGACAGCGCCAAGAGCGGCGGCGAGAGCACGGCGTCGCCGAAGATCTGGGAGAGCACTGCAGATTTCAAGGCGCGTTTCGCCAAGCTCAGTGATGACGCCAAGGCCGCTTCCGCATCGGTGAAGGATCTCGACAGCTTCAAGGCCGCCTTCGGCAATGTGACGAAGAATTGTGGCGGCTGCCACGAGACCTATCGCATCAAGAAGAGCTGACCGCGCGCCGCGGCATGGTGTGAAAGGGCGGGGTCATCCCCGCCCTTTGTGTTTGCCCTTTGTCTTGGCCGTTCGGCTCGGGCGTTTTAGGATCGTTGTTGCACGGAGACGTCGAGATGTTGCGGAAGATCGTCCTGGCGGCCATTGCCGCTGCCGTCCTGGGGCTCGGCCTGTTCTGGGTTCTGACGATCCCCGCCCGCGTCACCGCCGGCGAACTGCCGCCGCACACCGCCAATCTCGACAACGGCAAGGTGATGTTCGCGATCGGTGGCTGCGCATCATGCCACGCCACGCCGAACCAGGAGGACCGCACCAAACTCGGCGGCGGGCTGGGGCTGCGCTCGCCGTTCGGGATCTTCCATGTGCCGAATATTTCATCCGACGCCAAGGACGGCATTGGTGCCTGGAGCGAGGCGGATTTCGTCACCGCGGTGATGAAAGGTACGGCCCCGGATGGCTCGCACTATTATCCGGCGTTCCCCTACACGTCCTATCAGCGCATGAAGCTCGACGACGTGCGTGACCTGTTCGCGTTCCTCAAGACGCTGCCGGCGGTGGCGGGCCGGATACGCGATCATGAATTGCCGTTCCCGTTCACCATTCGCCGCGGGCTCGGCCTGTGGAAGCTGCTCTATCTCGACGGCCAACCGTTCAAGCCGGATCCGTCGCAGTCGGAAGCGTGGAATCGCGGCGCCTATCTGGTCAATGCGCCCGGCCATTGCGCCGAATGTCATTCGCCGCGCAATGCGTTCGGCGCGATCATCGCCGAGCAGCGTTTCGCCGGCGGTCCCGCGCCGGACGGGCAGGGCGGCGTCCCCAACATCACCCAGGCCAAGCTCAAGGGCTGGAGCCCGGCCGATTTCGTCGAGTTCCTGGCGTCGGGCATGACGCCGGATGCTGACTTCATCGGCGGCTCGATGACCGACGTGATCCGCAACACGGCACAACTGTCGAAGCCGGACCGCGAGGCGATGGCGCACTATCTCAAATCACTCCCACCGGTGGAGCGCCCAGGACAGAAAAAGCCGGCAGGCGGCTAAACAGCCGCTGGATTTGCAGCGTTTGATGATATGAGGGGTGCGGCCACGGCGAACCGCAATGAATCTCCTCAAGGGCATCTCGTTCAAGCTGATATCGACGCTCCTGTTCGCGCTGATGTCGGTGCTGGTGCGCTATTACGGCGAATACATGCCGGTCGGACAGATCGTGTTCTTCCGCAGCTTGTTCGCCATTGTTCCGGTGCTGGTGATCTATGCAATCCGCAATGAGCTGCGCGCGGCGGTCTATACCCGCCGCCCGCTCGGCCAGCTCGGCCGCGGCTCGATCAGCGTTTGCGGCATGTTCTCGAACTTCGGTGCGCTGGCGCGGCTGCCGCTCGCCGACGCCACCGCGATCTCGTTCTCCTCGCCGCTGATGACGGTGGCGCTCGCGGCGCTGATCCTCAAGGAGCGTGTCGGCATCTACCGCTGGTCGGCGGTTGCCGTCGGTTTCATCGGCGTGCTGATCATGTTGTTGCCGCAACTCGACGTCAGCCATGTCGGGCCGGCGGTAGCGCTCGGCGCCGCGCTCGCGACCCTCTCGGCGATCTGTACGGCCGGCACCGTGATCCAGACCCGACGGCTGGTGCAAACCGAGACGACGCCGGCGATCGTGTTCTATTTCTCGCTGATCTGCGCCATCGTTGGCGCGGTGACGCTGCCGTTCGCCTGGTATGATGCGACGCCGCTGGAATTCGCGGGGTTGATTTTGATCGGCCTGCTCGGTGGGCTCGCGCATATCGTGCTCACCGAGAGCTACCGCTTCGCGCAGGCGTCGGTGGTGGCCCCGTTCGACTATGTGTCGATGATCTGGGCACTGCTGTTCGGCTTCTGGGTGTTCGGCGAGGTGCCGACCGCGATCGTGCTCGTGGGCGCGGGGATCGTCGCCGCCGCCGGCCTGTTCGTGATCTGGCGTGAGCGGCAGCTTGGCCTCAAGCGTGCCCGCGAGGCGGACCCGCCCGGTGCGCCGCACTAAAATCCGTGTCAGCCGGTGAAGGCTTTGAAGGTGATGATCGTGCGGGTGTCCTGAATGCCCGGAACCACCTGCACCTTCTCATTGACGAAGTGGCCGATATCCATCCCCGGCTCGATATAGAACTTCACCAGCAGGTCGAACTCGCCGGCGGTGGAATAGATTTCCGAGGCGATCTCGGCTTCGGCGAGCGCATTGGCCACCTGGTACGACTTGCCGAGCTGGCATTTGATCTGGACGAAGAAAGGAATCATGCGCGCCTCCGGGTGCGTCCGCAGGACGCCGTTGCGGGCAATGCAGCAAAAACATCTGCTGAACGCAAGGGGTTGCGATGAGGCGTGCGAGCGCAGCAAAACGCATGCGATCCCCTGCAGCATCGGCTCGCTTGCGCTTCCGCGCCGAGGGGACTAGGGAAGGGCAGCGATCTCATGGGGTGCCCCCCGGGGCTGAGAGGCGCAAGCCAACCCATCGAACCTGATCCGGGTCATGCCGGCGGAGGGAGAGATGCAGATGCGTCCTGGTGATTTGCCGGATATTGCCATTGCTGTGCTGGAGCGCGTGCGCACGCGCGCGCCGCGCGTTCATTGCATCACCAACACGGTGGCGCAGACCTACACCGCCAACATGCTGCTGGCGGCGGGCGCGGTGCCGTCAATGACGACCGCGGCGGAGGAGGTCGGCGCATTCGCGGCCGGCGCCGACGCGCTGCTCGTCAATCTCGGAACGCTCGATCCGGAGCGTGGCGTCGCCATCGATCGCGCGCTGTCCGCGCTCACCGGCCAGCCCTGGGTGCTCGATCCGGTCTTCGTCGACCGCGCAGCGACCCGCGCGGCGTTCGCCGCATCGCTGCTGGCGCGGCGACCGGCGGTGGTGCGGCTCAATCGCGCCGAACTGATGACACTCGCCGCGGGGCAGGATCAGGCAGCCTTCGCCGCGCAAGCGCGGAGCATCGTCGCCGTCTCCGGCGCGACCGATACCATCACCGACGGTGCCCGCACGCTCTCGCTCGGCAATGGGCACCTGTTGATGGCAAAGGTGACGGCGATGGGCTGCGCCGGTTCGGCGCTGCTCGCTGCCTGTCTCGCGGTCGAGCCGGACCGTTTTCAGGCCGCCGCATCGGCGCTGCTGCTGTTCGGCATCGCCGGCGAGGCCGCCGCGCAACACGCACGCGGTCCCGGCTCGTTCGCCATCGCTATTATCGACGCGCTCGCCGCGCTCGATCGCGACACCGTTCTTCGTCTCGCCAAGGTCACAGCATGACAACCGATCTGCGTCTCTATGCCCTGATTGATCCCGAACATCTCGGCGGTCACGATCTCGCCGCGCTCGGGGCGGCGGTCGCGCGCGGCGGCGCGACCCTGGTGCAGTTGCGCGACAAGATGGGATCGACGCGGGAGATGGTGGCGCGCGCCCGCGCGCTGATCGCGGCGTTGCGTCCGGCCGGCGTGCCGCTCCTCATCAACGACCGCGTCGATGTCGCGCTCGCGAGCGGCGCCGACGGCGTGCATGTCGGCCAGGACGACATGGCGGTTGAGGATGCGCGGCGGCTGCTCGGTGCGGATGCCTGCATCGGCTTGAGCATCAAGACCATCGATCAGGCGCAGGCTGCGCCGCTCGATTTGCTCACATACGTTGCGATCGGTGGCGTGTTCACCACCACGTCGAAGGACAATCGTGATCCGCCGGTCGGTCTCGACGGTTTCCGCCGCATCGCCGCGGTGATCCGCCAGCGCAAACCAAACTATCCGATCTGCGCCATCGCCGGCATCGACGCCTCCAATGCCGGTGATGTGATTGCCGCTGGCGCCGATGGCGTCGCGGTCATTTCCGCGCTGTCGCGCGGTTCCGATCCGGCCGCCGCCGCGCGGGAGATGCGCCAGCGCATCGACACGGCACTCGCCACGCGAGGTGCCGCATGACCGCGATTGCCGTCACCATTGCCGGCTCGGATTCGTCCGGCGGCGCCGGCATCCAGGCCGACCTGAAAACCTTTTCCGCGCTCGGCGTCTATGGCGCCTCGGTGCTGGCGGCGCTGACCGCGCAGAATACGCGCGGCGTCACCGCGATCCACGACGTGCCGCCGGATTTCATCACCGCGCAGATCGACGCGGTGTTCTCCGATCTCGCGGTGAACGCCGTGAAGATCGGCATGCTGTCGCAGCCGCTCGCGATCCGCGCGGTCGCGGCGGGTCTCGATCGGCATCGCGCAAGGAATATCGTGCTCGACCCGGTGATGATCGCCGGCTCCGGCGATCGCCTGCTCGCGGCCGAGGCGGTCGAGACCTTGCGTCACGAACTGTTTCCGCGCGCGGCCCTGGTCACGCCCAATCTGCCCGAAGCGGCGGCGCTGCTGGCGTCGCCGGTCGCACGCGACGAGCGAGAAATGGAGTCACAGGGCCGCGCGCTGCTGGCGCTCGGCGCCGGGGCGGTGCTGGTCAAGGGTGGACACGGCGAGGGGCCGCAGAGCACTGATCTGCTGATCACGCCGGATGGCGTGACGCGGCTGGTCGCGGAGCGCATCGCCACGCGCCATACGCACGGCACCGGCTGCACGCTATCGTCGGCCATCGCCGCCGGCCTTGCCAAGGGCGAGCCGCTGCCGAGGGCGGTCGAGAACGCGAAGGCTTACATCACCGCCGCCATTGCCGCGGCCGAGGACTTGAAAATCGGCCATGGGCTTGGCCCGGTGCATCATTTTCATCGCTGGTGGCCTCCGGGAGCCGCCTAGCGGATCGCGGGCTGCCGGCACGGGGCCGTCTCCTGGGGCGCGCTGCCGGTGGCGGGTTGCGTGCAGGACGGGTTTATCCGGGCTCCGGGCCTTCCGAGACGGCCGACTTTCCGGATGAGCCGGTTCCGCGACCAGCCTCCGTGGCTTAAAAGCCACACTGGTCATCAATTCCGGTGATCGGTCTTCACCCCCCGTTAGGGTTAACCCCCCTTTAAGCGTTCTCGCGTGAATTAGCCTCCACGCGTCACGGTTGCTTTGCGCCGCGATGCAGGTGTGCCGCGCCGGCCGGTTGCCGTCGTGGCTCGGTTAGGGGGCTGACCATGACACGTCGGATCGGGGCGGGCCTGAGCGTCGCCAAGACTGCGATCATGATTGCGGTCACGAGCGACGGCGCATTTGGCGCCGGCTCTTGCCATCCCAGCCCCACCTGCCTTGCAGCGTTGCACCCGCATCGAATTTCGCTTCCGCCGGAAGCCATCCGCCATTCCCTGCGCGGTCCCGCTGAGGGGGCCGCATAGGGGCCTGAGTAAGCCTACTGCGTGCGTTCATACTTTCAGATGCTGCGGGGTCGTCCGTCTTTCGCACATCGAGCCATCAACAACGAGACGGAACAACGGATCGAGAACATGAAAGCAAATCTGCTGAAACTGTCCCTGATCGCCGCGGCAGCGTTCGTGGTGACCAATGCCCAGGCGGCGGATCTCCCGCGCCCGGTCTATAAGGCCCCGGCCTACGTCGCCGACCCGATCTTCTCGTGGACCGGCTTCTACATCGGCGCCAATGTCGGCTACGGCTTCGGCAAGTCGGATTGGGCGTTCCCGGCGGCGAGCACGAGCCCGAAGGGCATCATGGCCGGCGGCCAGCTCGGCTACAACTACCAGATCGGCTCGTTCGTCTTCGGTCTCGAAGGCGACTACGACTATTCCGGCATGAAGGGTGACACGGCCTGCGCCGGCGGCACCTGCACCACCAAGAACACCTGGCTCGCCACCGGCCGCGGCCGCATCGGTTACGCCTTCGACCGGTTCCTGCCGTACATCACGGGCGGCGTCGCGTTCGGCAACATCAAGGCCGAGCACACGGTCCTCGGTGGCGCCTCGTCGAACCGCACTGGCTACGCGCTCGGCGGCGGTCTCGAATACGCCTTCCTCGGCGCCTGGAGCCTGCGCGCCGAATATCTCTATGTCGATCTCGGCAGCTTCGACCCCGGTCCGGCGCCGATCGTGAACAGCGTCAACTTCAAGGCCAACGTCGTTCGCGCCGGCATCAACTACCGCTTCTGATCGTTCGCGCGATCTCGCAAAACGAAAGCCCCGGAGCGATCCGGGGCTTTTTCTTTTGATGGTTTGTCGCCGGCGCTTATGCCTTGAACGGCACGATGGTCTGGCGCTGTTCGCCGAGGCCCTGAATGCCGAGCGTGACCACGTCGCCGGCTTTCAGGAATTTCGGCTCCGGCTTGAAACCGAGGCCGACGCCCGGCGGCGTGCCGGTGACGATGATGTCGCCGGGCGACAGGATCATGAACTGCGAACAGTACCAGACTAGATGCGCGCAGCCGAAGATCATCGTCCTGGTGTTGCCGCGCTGGCGCTTCTCGCCGTTGACGTCGAGCCACATGTCGAGGTTCTGCGGATCCTTGATCTCGTCCTTGGTGACGAACCACGGTCCGATCGGCGCAAAGGTCTCGCAGCCCTTGCCTTTGCCCCACTGGCCACCGGAGCGGTCGATCTGGAACGAGCGTTCCGACACATCGTTGTGCAGGAAATAGCCGGCGACGAAATCGAGCGCCTTGTCCTTTGACGGGATGTTGCGCGCGCGCTTGCCGATGACGATGCCGAGTTCGACCTCGTAGTCGAGCTTGGCTGACTCTTTCGGCACCATGGTGTTGTCGTTCGGGCCGCAGATCGCGCCGGTGTGCTTGAAGAAGATGATCGGCTCCTTCGGGATCGGCATGCCGGCCTCGGCCGCATGGTCCGAATAATTCAGCCCGATGGCGACGACGTTGCGCACGTTGCCGAGGCAGGGACCGAGCCGCGGCTTGCCGGCGACCGGTTTCATCCGTGCCAGATTGGCCTTCTTGAGCTTCGCCAGTCCGCCGTCCTTGAGCATGTCGCCGTCGATGTCTTTCACCAGACGCGACAGGTCGCGGATCTTGCCGTCGGGGCCGATGGCGCCGGGCTTTTCCTTGCCGGGCGCGCCGAAACGCACGAGCTTCATTCTTCAATCCTTTGGGTATACAGCGAGGTTGGAAAGGCGCCGGATCATGCAGGCGCGCACAGGCGTTCGCAAGAGCATGCTATGAATGGGCCTCACATCACGCCGGGGAACGCGCCGCCGTCGATCAGCAGGCTCTGCCCGGTGATGTAGCCGGCCTGCGCCGAACACAGGAACGCGCAGGCGTCGCCGAATTCGGCGGGGTCGCCAAAACGGCGCGCCGGGATCGTCGCCAGCCGCGCCGCGGCGGCCTGCTCGATGGTGGTGCCCTTCATCTCGGCGTTTTTCTTGAGTCCGGATTTCTGACGGTCGGTCTCGAACGCGCCCGGCAGCAGATTGTTGATGGTGACATTCTTGTCGGCGACGCTGCGCGCGACCCCGGCGACGAAGGCGGTGAGGCCGGCGCGCGCGCCTGACGACAGATCGAGCCCGGCAAGCGGCATCTTCACCGACCCGGAGGTGATGTTGACAATGCGGCCGAACCGCCGCTCCAGCATCGGATTGATGACTTTCTGTATGAGTTCGATCGCGCCGACCATGTTGGCGACGACACCGTCGAGCATCTGCTCGCGCGAGAGCTGGCGGAAGTCCTTCAGCGGCGGCCCGCCGTTGTTGTTGATCAGGATGTCCGGCTGCGGGCAGGCGGCGAGCAGCGCGGCCTGACCCTTCACCGTGCCGACGTCACCCGCGACCGCGTGAACGGTCGCGCCGGTCGCTTTGCGGAGCGCCTCGGCGGTCTGCTCCAGCGTCGCGGCGTCGCGGCCGTTGATCACCACCTCGCAGCCGGCGGCGGCAAGCGCCTGCGCGCAGGCGCGACCGAGGCCCTTGCTGGAGGCGCAGACGATCGCCTTGCGGCCGGCAATTCCGAGATCCATCAGAGCCACTCCTCACTCGCTGTCATGTCGATGCGGGAGGTAAGGCGCTCCGGACGTGAAGGTCAATCACCCGGATTTATGTGCGCGATGCCGCTGGTGCGACCGACATGGCGGTGCCGCGCCAGACGAAGCGCCCACGCCACCAGCCGGTCGCCCAGACCGCCGGCAGCATCAGGTCGCGCAAGGTCGCCGCCGGCAGGAACCGCCACGACAGCGGCCATCCGACTACCCATGTCATCAGCGCTTCGCCGCCGTACCAGCCTGCGGCAAACAGGGTCAGCACCGGCAAAGCCGGCAGCGCGAAAGCTTGCGCCAGCACCGCGAGCCCCAAAAGCGGCAGCAGCGGTCCGGTGAGAATTTCCGCGGCATAGCAGCCGGGGAAGCTCGCGCGTCGTAGCCGCGCCCAGCGTACCTGCCGGCTCCACAGATCGCGGAGGCTGCGCCGACCGAGCGGCTGGCCGAATGGCATCTGCGTGAGCCGCACCCGCAAGCCAAGGCCGCGGAACGCCTTGGTGGCGGCGGCGTCCTCGGCCAGCTCGTGGGCGAGCGCGGTGACGCCGCCGGCGGCCTCGAGATCGGTGCGCCGCATCAGCATGGTTTTTCCCTGGGCGAAACCGAAGCCGAGCGTGTCGGCATTGAGCTGCCAGCGCGCCTGAAACCCGTTGAGAAACGCGCATTCGAGATCGGCGGCAAATCCCTCCGGTGCGATACCGAGCGGCGGCGAGCAGACAAGGCCGGTATCGTGCTTGAAGCGAGATAGCAGGCGCTGCAGATAGTCGGGCGGCATCTGCACATTGCTGTCGGCGATCACGATCCAGTCGTGAGCGGCGGCGTGCCAGCCCTTGGCGACGTTATTCAGCTTCGGATTATCGTTGAGCCGCTGTTCGCCGATCATGAGCCTTGCCGGGATACGCGGATGGCGCTCGAGCAGCCGTTCGACCAGGGGTACGGCGGCATCATCGCCGCGCGCGGCGCAGATGATCACTTCATATTCCGGATAATCGAGTACGAAAGTCGAGGCCAGCGTCTCGCGCGCATAATTGTCGATGCCGCACACCGGCCGGATGATGCTCACTGGCGGTGTGCCGGCAGGCGCGGTGTCGCGTCGGCCGCGCAGCATCACCAGCACGAGGCTGGAGACATGGATGGCGGTGAGTAGCACGACGGTGACGAGGGCGATGTGGATCGGCAGGTCCATGGGAAGTCCGGCGATGATGATCTGCCCGCGCTTGTCGTCGTGCCGGATGACGCGGGTGTGACGCAACCTGTCATCAAACTGCAATCCGGCCGTGCGATAAACCTATCCATGAAGACGGATCACGCGGCGGACGAGACGTGACGGCAGAGACAAGACGTTTCCGCAGCCTCTTCATCTCCGACGTCCATCTGGGTATGCGCGGCTGTCAGGCCGAGCGGCTGCTCGATTTTCTCAAGCATCATGAGGCGCAGACGATCTATCTGGTCGGCGATATCGTCGACGGTTGGGCATTGCGCTCGTCCTGGTACTGGCCACAGGCGCACAACGACGTAGTGCAGAAGCTGCTACGCAAGGCGCGCGCCGGCGCCACAATCGTCTACCTGCCAGGCAATCACGACGAATTCCTCCGCGATTATTACGGCACGCACTTCGGCGGCATCGACGTGCGCGAGCAGGCAATCCATGAGGGACCGGACGGCCGGCGCTATCTCGTTCTGCACGGCGACTTCTTCGATTTCGTGGTGACGCAGGCGCGCTGGCTCGCGCTGCTGGGCGACAAGGCTTACGACATCGCCATCGTCGTCAACCGCATGTTCAACGCGGTGCGCCGTCGGCTCGGTTTCCCGTACTGGTCATTGTCGCAGTGGGCCAAGAGCAAGGTGAAGAACGCGGTCAATTTCATCGGCGACTATGAGCGCACGCTGGCCGGCGAAGCGGCGCGCTTCCATGTCGACGGCGTGATCTGCGGTCATATCCATAGTCCAGTGATCCGCGACATGAACGGCATCGGCTATCTCAACTGCGGCGATTGGGTCGAGAGCTGCACCGCCATTGCCGAGCATCACGACGGCCGGTTCGAGCTGATCACCTGGACGGCGGAACGGGAACCGCGCCGCGAGGTGCCGGTTCCGGTGCAGGCGATCCAGGCGGCGTAACGTCGCTCGCTGGCATCTCTTGCGTTGTTTCGCCGGCCGGCGCTACCGTCCCGCCATGACCGGATCATCCAGACTTGGCGATTCCACGGTGCTGCCGACCGCCGCCGATGTCGATGCGGCGGCCGAACGACTCGCCGGTGTCGCCCTGCGCACGCCGCTCGTCTCGTCGCCAGTGCTCGATGCGCTGACCGGCGCACGGGTGTTTCTCAAAGCCGAGACCTTGCAGCGCACCGGCTCGTTCAAGTTCCGCGGCGCCTATAACAAGATTTCCTCGATCCCGGCCGAACAGGCTGCCGGCGGCGTGGTTGCATTTTCGTCTGGCAATCACGCGCAGGGCGTCGCTGCCGCGGCGCAGTTGCGCGGCATGTCGGCGGTGATCGTGATGCCGGCTGATGCGCCGAAGGCGAAGCGCGAGCGTACCGCCGCGCTCGGCGCGGAAGTCGTGCTGTACGACCGCGAGCGCGAGGACCGCACCGCGATTGCACGCCGCATCGCCGGCGAGCGCGGCGCGACCCTGGTGCCGCCTTACGACGATCCGCTGATCATTGCCGGGCAGGGCACGATCGGCCGCGAGATAGCCGAGGATCTCGGCCGCATGGGTATCGTGCCCGATGTGGTGATCATCGGTGCCTCGGGCGGTGGGCTCGCCGCCGGCACGACGTTGGCGCTCAAGGCACGCATCCCGTCCGCGAAGGTCTACACCGCCGAGCCGGAGGGCTTCGACGATACCGCGCGCTCGTTCCGCAGCGGACGGCGCGAGCATAACGAGCGTCTGTCCGGTTCGATCTGCGACGCGTTGATGTCGAACACGCCGGGCGAACTGACGTTCGAGATCAATCGCACGCTGATCGGCGAGGGCGTCGCCGCGAGCGACGCGGAAGCGGGGCGGGCGGTGGCATTCGCGTTTCGGGAGTTGAAACTGGTGGTCGAGCCGGGCGGGGCCATCGGCCTCGCGGCGCTGCTCGGCGGCAAGATCGACGTGCGCGGCAAGACGGTGGTGGTCGTGCTCTCGGGCGGCAATGTCGATGCGGACCTGTTCAACCGCCTGATCGCGGCGTGAAAGCCACCCGGCGCGATCGTTTCACGTAAACAGCGCGATCAATTCCGCGTCGCTGAGCGAGCGCAGCGCGGTGAGCGCCTCTTCCCGCGATATTGTTTGCGTTGGTTGTGGCGTGGTCTGTGCCACGTCGGTCGTTGTGTCCGCGTCGGTATCGGCCAATTCCGTCGGCGTGGCGTCGGTGTCGAACGTCTCTTTCGCCAGCGCCGTCATGACCGCCATGTCGGCGGCGAATTCGTCGGCAGGCGATGTGTTGAGCCCAGCCTCAGGCGGAGGCGCGCTTTCAACCAGCGCCAGCGCCGGCGGTGCAGAAGGTGCGGGTGCCGGGGTTTGCGGTTCGGGCTTCGTCTGCCAGCTATCCAGCATCACCTGGATGCAGTCACCGAGGTCGCGCAGCGTGCCGACCAGCCGCTGCACGCGCGGCCGCGCGCTGTCCGGTGTCTCATGCCCTGTGGCGAGCGCCGAGATGTCGTTCTCGACCGCAGCAATCAGGCCGGCCATCGCCATCAGGCCGAGCTGCAGATATTCCGGCGCGTCAGCCGGCACAGCTTCGCCGCGCAGAGCTGCGCCGATATGGTCGATCGCGGCGAGCACCGTTGCGGTGTCGGCGCCGCGTGTGCGCCGGCCGTGTTCGGCCAGGAAGGTGCGGCCGCGCGCGGTGGCCGTCAGCGTCGCCAGGATCGCGTCGTAGTCGGCATCCGCAGTGGGCACACCCGCCTGCGGCGCAGAAAGGGGGCGCCCGGCGGACATGTCTCGTCTGTCCGCGGTGGACCCGTTTTGCGCGGCGTGCGCCGGATGCGCCATGTGCGATAAACCCCGGAACCGCTTATGAATCACGCCGGCTGATTCGGAAAGACGGCGGCAGAGCCTTGAGGACGAGCTTGGGGATGGGGTCTGGGCAGGCTTTCGCGGTCCGGCTGGCAGCGTTCTATACGGCGCTGTTTCTCGCCTTCGGGGTCCAGCTTCCGTTCTTTCCGCTCTGGCTGAACAGTCGCGGCCTCGACGCGGCGGTGATCGGACTGGTTTTGTCGATTCCGATGGTGGTGCGCGTCGTCGCCATTCCGCTGGCCTCGCGTTATGTCGATCGCCGTGATGCCGCGCGCCGCACGCTCGCCGTGTCACTCGGGCTGGCCGCGATCGGCTATGCCTGCGCCGGTCTCGTGGATAAGGCGACGCTGCTGATCGTCGCCTGCGCGGTGGCGGCCGCCGCCTATGCGCCGGTGATGTCGCTGACCGACGCTTACGCGCTCAAGGGCCTCGCGGCTTACGGCCGGCCCTATGGCCCGGTGCGGCTGTGGGGATCGCTCGCTTTCCTGGCCGGAATGTTCGCCGCCGGTGCTGCCATTGATGTGATGCCGGCGGACCGGCTGATCTGGCTGCTTGTCCTTGGCATGGCGCTCGGCGCGCTCACGGCGGCGCTGTTGCGGCCGGTGCCGGGCGCAGGCGGTGTCGATCCGGGCGCGTTGCAGCCGACGCGGTTCTGGCGGCAGCCGCTCTTCATCGCGGTGCTTGCCGCGGCGGCGCTGATCCAGGGCAGCCATTCGCTTTACTACGGCTTCTCCGCGGTGGCGTGGCGCGACGCGGGGTTCGAGGGCAGCACTGTTGCGGCGTTGTGGGCGCTCGGCGTCATCGCGGAAATCCTGCTGTTCGCATTGCAGGGCCGGTTTCCGGAGTGGCTGACGGCGCCGCGACTGATGATGATCGGCGCGGCTGGCGGCGTCCTGCGCTGGAGCCTGATGGCACTCGAGCCTCCGGCGTTACTGCTGCCGGCGTTGCAACTGCTGCACGCGCTGTCGTTCGGCGCGACGCATCTTGGCGCTGTGAGCTATCTCGCGCGGCTTGCGCCGCCGGGTTATTCGGCGCGCGCGCAGGGCTATCTGTCGATGGCGCTCGGTCTCGGCAGCGCCGTTGCCATGAGCCTCGCGGGTGCGCTTTACGGCGCGTTTGGTGCCGGCGCTTATGCGGCGATGGCGCTAATGGCGGCGGCGGGCGGCGCTGGCGCGTTCGTCGCCCAGCGTCTTGATCGCGGCATCACGGAATGACTCGCGGTGTGCGACCTTGCGCGTCGGCGCATCGCAATTCGGAATGATTGCGGTGAGCGCGCGGCCCTGCAGGAAGATCATCTGCCGCGACAGGCCGCCGTTGCGCGAGATCCACGAGCGCACGCGCGGCGGATACATATCCCACAGCGCTTGCGTGCCGACCTCGCTGGTGATCGGCCGGCCGTAAGCATCCGGCATCCACGCGGCGTGGAAGCCGAACCGTGCGCGCGACGTCGCGCAAATCTTGTCGCGCGGTACAAGCCCGAGGACCAGCGTGCAGGCCGAGAGGCAGTTACCGTCGACGACGACGCGTTCACCGGTGGAGCGGACCTGTGCGAAGGTTCGCATGTAGTGGCCGATCTGGCCGCCGCGATCTTCCGCGATCCGCATGGTGGCCGTCGCGGCGGATGCTGATGCGGCGAGCACGGCAAACGCCAACCCGATCGGATAAAACCACTTCATCCCCGTCCCCTGACGTACCTTTCGCCGCCCCCGCGGCGTTTCGGTGGGGACACTCTGGAGCAAAGCGGGTTTGGTTAAAAGTCGTAATTAACGAAAGCTTAACGCGAAGTTTTTCCTAAAATGCCGATGGTTATTGGACTTTTCGCGTGTCGGTGCGTTCGGGAACACACAACTATTCGTCAGACTGTTGCGCCATAGCGACTGCGATGTCGGCCCCAATGGCCACCACGCGCTTCTCATAAAGGGTTTTGCGCGAGTTCCCGCCGGGAACCTTACGCGGCAACGATCTGCCCGTTGCGAGCCACCAGACGGCCGGCCTTGTAGACGTCACGCGCCTTTGGCCGCGTCACCACAAGTTCCTGGATATGCTCCGCATCCAGCACCACGAAGTCGGCCGCGCCGCCCTCGACCAGCCCATAATTGTCGAGGCGAAGTGCCTTGGCGCCGTGCGACGTCACCATATTGAAGGCGAGAGCGAGTTCGGCATCGGTGAAGAAGCCGGAGCGGTTGCCGATGATCATCGCGCGTTCGATCAGGTCGCCATCGCCGTAGGGCCACCAGGAATCGCGGATGTTGTCATTCCCTCCGAACACGGTGACGCCGGCGTCATGCAGGGTCAGCACCGGCGGGAAGGCGTGGTGACCGGGCGCGTTGGTCAGGATCGCGACGCCGGCCTCGGCAAGACGGCCGGCGACGCGCAACACCACATCGCGCGGCACTTCGCCGAGCGCGTAAGCATGGCTGATCGTCACCTTGCCGCCGAGACCGAGCGCCTTGGTGCGCCTCGCGATCTCCTCGATCTCGAATACGCCCAGCAAGCCGCCGTCGTGCAGATGAATGTCGATGCCGACGCCATGGCGCGCGGCGATATCGAACACCGCATCGAGATGTCCGGTGATGTCGCCATCGAACCCGGCCGGATCGAGACCGCCGATCAGATCGGCGCCGTTACGCACGGCTGCGTCAAGCAGGTCGCGCGTACCGGGCGCGGTGACGATGCCGCTTTGCGGGAACGCAACGATCTGAATCGAAACCTTGTGTTTATGCGCGTCGCGCATGGCGACGATATGTTCGAGATTGCTGAGGCCGAAGTCCGGATCGATATCGACGTGGCTGCGCATATGCGACGTGCCGTGTGCTACGCACAAATCGATCATTGCGGCAGCGCGCACCGGGACCGGCTTCGCCTTCGCGAGTGCTTCCTTCTCGAACGCGACGCGTTCGCGAACACTAAAACCGGCGGTACACGGACGATGCGGCTTCCAGGTGTCGCCGATGAAGCCCTTGTCGAGATGGATGTGACCTTCAACCAGCCCCGGCAGGACCATGCGCCGGCCGAGATCGATCGTTTGCGCGGCAGATGAAGCGCCTTTCAAAGAGGCAATTCGCCCATCTTTTACGCCGATATCGACCGTTCGCCCGTCAGCGAGCCGTGCGTTCCGGAATAGGCTATCGACCCCAGACAGTTGAGCGCTCCACCGACATTCACTTGACCTCCGGCAAATCTTGAAGAAGATTCTTACCTCGGTCAAGCTCACGGGAATGCCGTGGGTTCAGCAGGCCGCGTCGGTCGGGCGCAACACCATTGATTGAAGCGCAGCGGCAGATTGGGGAACGAGGACAGGACAATGAGCGACATGATGAGCAATATGGAAATGCCATCGATCTGCCATCCGCACCGTCGCAGATTTTTTCATGGACTTGCCGCAGGCGCGGCGCTGCTGCTGGTATCCACTGCCGCTTACGCCGCCGATCCGATCAAGATCGGTTTGGTCACAGCTCTGTCAGGACAGTCCGCCCGCGCGGGCGAAGCGCTCACACGCGGCGCGACCATCGCGATCGAAGAAATCAACAAGCAGGGTGGTGTGCTCGGTCGTCAACTTGAACTCGTGCGCCGCGACGATGAAAGCAATCCCGCCAAGGGCCTGATCGCCGCGCGCGAACTGGTTCAGCGCGAGAAGGTGGCGGCCGTGCTCGGCGGCCTCGATACGCCGGTAGCGCTTGCGATCGTGCCATTCATGAACAGTGCCAAGGTGCCGTTCGTCGATCCGTGGGCCGCCGGTACGGCGATCACCCACAACGGCGCAGCCGACAATTACATCTTCCGTGTCTCGGCGATGGATTCCGAGGTAGACAAGGCGATCGTGCAATACGCGATCAAGCACCACAATGCGAAAAAGCCGGGCCTGATCCTCGTCAACAATCCCTGGGGTGAATCCAACGAGCATGGCTTGCGCGACGCGCTCAAGGCCGCGAACATCACGCCTGCCGGGATCGAGAAATTTCAGGACAACGATGTCGACGTGGTGCCGCAGCTCACCCGTCTGAAGTCGGCCGGCGCCGATGTGTTGTTCCTGGTCGGGAACGTCGGGCCGTCGTCGCAGGTCGTGAAGTCGCTCGACCGCATGGGCTGGATGCCGCCGATCGTTTCGCATTGGGGACCGGCTGGTGGCCGTTTCACCGAGCTTGCCGGCCCGAGCGCCAAGAACGTGATCTTCGTGCAGACCTACAGCTTCTTCGGCAAGCTCTCGCCAGTCGGCGAAAAGGTTCTGGCCGCGCTCAAGGCGAAATATTCGGATATCAAGGGACCGGAAGACATCACCCCGGCGGTCGGCGTCGCCAATGCCTATGACAGCGTACGGCTTGTCGCCGCCGCGATCGCCAAGGCCGGCAAGACGGACGGACCGGCGGTGCGTGACGGTATGTTTGGCATCGACAAGGTCGAGGGGCTGATCAAGACGTACAACAAGCCGTTCGCCAAGGATCGTCCCGACGCTCTGGCGGGCGACGACTACATCTGGACCCGGTTTGAGGGTAACCACATCATGCCGGTGGTCGCGCAGAAATAACCGCGCGAGGCCCGCACGCAAAGCAGGGATGCCGGATCGCCTCCGGCATCCCTTTTCGTTTCAGCCCGATCGATCAACCCCAGAGCGCGGGCGTGGGTACGCCCACGGTGCTGTCGCGATAGACAAGACCGTGCGCGCGGTCGCGCGCCAGCAGCAGCGGCCCGTCGAGATCGACCACGTCGGCCTGCTGTGCGATCAGCATCGCCGGGGCCATTGCCAGCGATGTCCCCACCATGCAGCCCGCCATGATGCGCAGGCCCGCGCCCCGTGCGTCGGCAGCCATCGCCAGCGCCTCGGTCAGTCCGCCGGTTTTGTCGAGCTTGATGTTCACAGCGCCGTATTTGCCCTTGAGCGCTGCCAGTGACGGGCGGGCGTGGACGCTTTCATCGGCGCAGATCAGCACCGGACTGCGAAAGCCGATCAGCGCATCGTCGCGATCCGCCGGTAGGGGCTGCTCGATCAGCGTCACGCCGGCATCGGCGCAGGCGGCGATGTTGACCGCAAGCGTCTCGGCGGACCAGCCTTCATTGGCGTCGACTACCAACTCCGCATTCGGCGCGCCGCGGCGCACGGCGGCAATGCGTGCCGGATCGCCGTCGCGGCCGAGCTTCACCTTGAGCAGCTTGCGCGCGGCGACGCGCTCCGCCGCCGCCTGCATCGCCGCCGGCGTGTCGAGCGAGATCGTGTAGCAGGTGATACGTTCGGTGGGTGTCGGCAGGCCGGCAAGGGCATGGGCCGGCTGGCCGCGGCGTTTGGCCTCGATATCCCACAGCGCGCAGTCGAGCGCGTTGCGCGCGGCGCCGGGCCGCAGCATGCGCTGCAAACCGTCACGCGTCAGACCTGCGGCGATTTGCGGTGCGAGGTCTTGGATTGCGGCAGCAACGCTCTCGACGCTTTCGCCGTAGCGCGCATAAGGCACGCATTCGCCGTGCCCGGTAACGCTGCCATCGCTGACCGTCGCGACAACCACCGCCGCTTCGGTCTTGGCGCCGCGGCTGATGGTGAAAGTTCCGGCGATCGGCCAGTGCTCGATCTCGGCGGTGAGGGTAAAGGCGGGGGCCTGATTCATCGGTCGCAACCCTCGACAGGTTCGCCGCCGATGGTCAAGTATGGCGCCGCCGCAGGAGAATCGCGGATAAGCCGGGCTGGCGGCGGCTATGCTATTGTTGCAGCGATGATTTTTGGTCCGGAAGTGACGGTGGAAGAATGAGCGCGGTGACCGGCTCGGCAAGCGCGCAGGCCACGCTGCAGGGCGCCATGGAGGGCGACCGGCTGCGGCTGACCGCTGCCGGCGCCTGGACCGCCGATTACGCGCGCACGCTCGAGCCGCAGATCGACGCTCAGTCGCAGCCGCCGCGGCGGAAGACCGTCACGCGCGTCGAGATCGAGACCAGCCGGATCGGCCAGCTCGACACGTTCGGCGCGTGGCTGATCGAACGGCTGATGCGGGCCTGGCAGGCACGTGGCGTCACCGTCGAGGTCACGGGGTTACCGGAAAATTATCGCGGCCTTGTCGCCGAGATGAATCAGGTGAAGCTCGAAACCGACGACGATGTCGGACGACCGCGGCCGCTGCGCGATGCCTTCGCCGCCATCGGCCGCGCGGTCTACGAGATCAGTCACTACGCGACCGGCTTCCTGCAGATGCTCGGTGCGGTGCTGGTCGCGATGGGTCGTGTGATCGTTCGCCCGCAGACATTCCGCCTGACCTCGATGGTCCATCATCTGGAAAATGTCGGCTGGCGTGCGGTGCCGATCGTGCTGCTGATCACGTTCCTGGTCGGCTGCATCGTCGCGCAGCAGGGCATCTTCCAGTTCCGCAAATTTGGTGCCGCGGTCTTCGTGATCGACATGGTCGGCGTGCTGGTGCTGCGCGAGCTTGGCGTGCTGATTGTCTGCATCATGGTCGCCGGCCGTTCCGGCAGCGCCTACACCGCCGAACTCGGTTCGATGAAGATGCGCGAGGAGATCGACGCGCTGCGCACCATGGGCTTTGACCCGATCGAGGTGCTGATCCTGCCGCGCATCCTTGCGCTTATCATCGCCGTGCCGATCCTGACGTTTCTTGGTTCGATGGCGGCGCTTTACGGCGGCGGTCTCGTCGCTTGGCTCTACGGAGGAATCGCGCCCGAGGTATTCCTGTCACGGCTGAAGGAATCCATCTCCCTTGACCATTTCAAGGTCGGCATGATCAAGGCGCCGTTCATGGCGTTGGTCATCGGCATCGTCGCCTGCGTGCAGGGCATGGAGACGAAAGGGTCGGCGGAATCGCTCGGCCAGCAGACGACCGCGTCGGTGGTCGAATCGATCTTCCTCGTCATCGTCCTTGATGGTTTCTTCGCCATCTTCTTCGCCTCGATCGGGATGTGACGATGGCGCAAGGGGAGCGAGAGGAAACAGCAATCAGGCCGGCGCATCCGGAAACGGTGATCCGCGTCCGCGATCTCGTCGTCGGGTTCGGCCGCAAGCTGATCATCAATCACCTCGACCTCGACGTATACCGCGGCCAGATCCTCGGCTTCGTCGGTGCGTCCGGCGCCGGCAAATCGGTGACGATGCGCACCGTCATCGGTCTGCTGCCGAAGCGGTCCGGTACGATCGAAGTGTTCGGCGTCAATCTCGACACTGCGACCCCGGAGCAGCGGCAGGCGGTGGAGCGGCGCTGGGGTGTGCTGTTCCAGAACGGTGCGTTGTTTTCCTCGCTGACGGTGCGCCAGAACATCCAGTTCCCGATGCGCGAATATCTGCGCATATCGGAGCGATTGCTCGACGAACTGGCTGCGGCCAAGCTGGAAATGGTCGGCCTCAGGCCGGACGTCGGCGACAAATACCCCTCGGAACTGTCGGGTGGTATGACCAAGCGTGTCGCGCTGGCGCGGGCTTTGGCGCTCGATCCGGAGATCGTGTTCCTCGACGAGCCGACCTCGGGCCTCGATCCGATCGGCGCCGGCGATTTCGACGAACTGATCGCCACATTGCAGCGCACTTTGGGCCTTACGGTTTTCATGGTAACCCATGACCTGGACAGCCTGCACACCGTGTGCGACCGCATCGCCGTGATCGGCGACGGCAAGATCCTCGTGGACGGGCCGATGGAGACGATGCTCGCGTCCGACCATCCGTGGGTGAAGGAATATTTCAGCGGCAAGCGCTCGCGAGCGCATGCTGCGCGGCGGCGCTCAGCTTGAACGGGCTGCGGAGACGGCGATGGAAACCAAGGCTTCTTATACCCTGATCGGCTTCTTCACCCTCGCGGTGATGGTCGGCATTTTCGGGTTCGTCTACTGGTTCCAGAATCTCGGCGGGGTCGCCGAGCGCGCCACGTTCCGCATCGTGTTCGACAGTTCGGTGTCGGGGCTGCGCACCGGCTCGGCGGTGATGTTCAACGGCATCCGGATCGGCGAGGTCACGACGCTGCAACTGGTGCCGGACAAGACCGAACGGGTGTTGGCGACGATCCTGGTCGACAAGAATGCGCCGATCCGCGACGACACCACCGTCGGTCTCGAGTTCCAGGGGCTGACCGGCATCGCGGCCGTGGCGCTGTCCGGCGGCACGGCGTCCAAGCCGCCGCTTGTCGGCTCCAAGGACAACCCGCCGGTTCTGACCGCAGATCGTTCGGCGACGCAGGACGTGACGCAGGCCGCCCGTGAGGTGCTGCGCCGGGTCGACAAGCTGATCGCCGACAACGAAAAGAGCCTGCACGACACGATGGCCAATATCGATACGTTCACGGCGGCGCTTGCGCGCAATTCAGCTCGGATCGACAGCGTGCTTGCCGGCATCGGGACGCTGACCGGCGGCAAGGACGGCAAAGGCGGCGAAATTGGCGATGCGGCGCGCTCGTTCACCGAGGCGGCGCAGTCGCTCAAGAGCCTGTCCGACAATCTCGACAAGCGGACCGCGGATATTTCCAGCGGCATCAACCGGCTGTCGGGGACGGGCACGCGCGAGATTGAGGCGCTGTCGACCGACGCGCGCCGGACGCTGGGCGAACTGGAACGCACCATCCGCAACCTCGACCGGAACCCGAGCCGGGTGCTGTTCGGCGGCGAGAACCGCGCCGTGCCGGAATATAACGGCCGCCGCTGATCGCTAATTGGCTGGAATCTCTTGCATTTCCATCACGGGATAACCGGCGCGAGCGGCTGCCGCGCGCCGTAGCCACGTCCTAGAATGGGACGCAGAATCGGGTGCGCAGACCATGTTCCGGCGCGCCCTGAGAATCGTTGTCTGGTTCCCGTTCCGCCTCTAAGAAGCGGCGACGAATGCGGATGAATCGCGGTTGCTCGCGGGAACTGGTATGAGGCGGGCTGGTTGTCGGTCGTGAGGTTGGCAGAGGCGATGGGGCTTTTCCCCCGGTATAAGCGTGCCGCGCGTGTCGCGGGCGCGGCGATTTTGGCGGCGTTGCTCGCGGGATGCTCCGGGCTCGGCTCCAAGGCGCCGCCGCCGACCTATGAGCTGATGGCGGTGCAGTCGTTCCCGCGCGGGGTCGGCCCGATCCGTGGCCAGCTCATCGTCGCCGAGCCGTCGGCGCTCGCCTTGCTCGACAGCGACCGCATCATGGTCCGCCTCGCCAATGGCCAGACCGAGCAGCTTGCCAATGCCCAGTGGGAAGACCGGCTGCCGAAGCTCCTGCAGGCGCGCATCATCCAGTCGTTCGAGAACGGCCGCCGGCTGCGTGCTGTCGGCAAGCCGGGCGACCGGCTGGTGGCCGACTATCAGTTGCTGATTGACGTGCGCGCGTTCCAGATTTCCGCCGACAGCAACACCGCCGATATCGAGATCGCCGCGAAGATCGTCGGCGATCGCAGCGGCCGCATTCGCGCCGCGCGGGTGTTCAAGGTCAGCGTGCAGACCGACAGCACCGAAGGCCCGGCCGCCGTCGCCGCGCTCAACGACGCCTTCAACCGCGCGGTGGTGCAACTGGTGCTGTGGACCACGCGGGTGATCTGACGCGGTCTCGGTTGCCAAAATAAAACGGGCGCCGCATCGGCGCCCGTTTGTCGTTTGGGATGAAGCTCAAACCTATTCGAAACGCCCGGCGGCGTGCGCCAGCATCGTATAAACCTTGCCGGTCTCCGAGGTGAGGTAGGTGCGGGCGACCACCTGGCCGCGATCGTCGCGCGACACCTCGTCGAGCAACTGTTCGAACTCGGCGATGTAGCGATCCACCGTCTGCTTGAACTCCCGGCTCTCGCGATACTTCGTGCGGATTTCGTCGAACGCCTTCTGGCCCTGCAGCGTGTAGAGCCGCCGGGTGAAGACATTGCGCTCGCCGCGCTTGTAGCGGTCCCACAGGTCGATCGCCGCCTCGTGGTCGATCATCCGTGCGATATCGACCGACAGCGAGTCGAGCGACTCGATGCTGTGGCGCGGCTGGCGCTCGTCGTTACGGCCGAAGTCGGACCGCGGCGCGTCGCGACGCTGCGGCTCGCGCAGTGAGGCGGGCTCGTTCTCCTCGCGCGAGGCGCGGCTCAAGAGATCGGTGAGCCAGCCCTTGTTGCCGTTACCGGCATTCGCGGGCGCTGCCGGTTCGCTGCGGCGCGGCGCGAAGCCCGAAGAAGCCGGCTCGCTGGCGCGCGGCGCCTGATAGCTTGGCGCCGATTCCGGTGCGCGTTCAATGCGCTCGATCCGCTCCTGGCGATCTTGCCGCTCCTGACGCGGGGCGGGCGGCGGCTCCGGCGCGCGCATCGGCGGACGCGGCGCATCGGCCCGCCGCGTGACGGCGGCGACCTGTTCCTGCACCCGGCGCGGCTGCTGCGGTTCGACGGTGTCGAGGGTGCGGCCATGGCGGGCGACGATGCGGTTGAGTTCGGCCAGCGCCTCGATCTGGTCGACGATGACGCGGCGCATCTGCGACGCGCTTTCCGACGCCTCCTGCGGCAGTTCGAGCACGCCACGGCGCAGTTCGGCCCGCGTCGTTTCCAGTTCGCGCTGCATCTCGCTGGTCATCTGCTTCATGCTGCGCACCGTTTCGGCGAAGCGTTCGTTCGCTTCGGCAAAGATCGCCTCGGTGTTGCCGGCGACCTGCTCATAGACCGTGCGCATGGTCTCGGCCGTGCGCTGGCCTTCCTCGGCGGTCGAGGAGCGCATCCGCGCGAACTGCTCCTCGGCCGAGGCGCGCACGCGGTTGAGTTGTTCCTCGGTCGAGGAACGAACGCGGTGGAATTGCTCCTCAGTGGCGTCGCGCACCTGCTCGAATTGATCGGTGAGCGCGCGGGTGCTCTCGCTGCTGCTGTCGGCGATGATGCGGGCGATGTCGCGGGCGCGGCCCGACGCCGCTTCCAGCGACTGGTCGAGCAGGCCCTGGAACCGCTGCAGCCGGTCGTCGAGATCGCCGGTGCGGGCATCGAGTGCCGAGACCAGTGAGTCGAGCGTGCCGCTGCGCGCCTCGACGAATTGCGCGGCGCGCTCGTTGCTGATGCCGACCAGATTGACGGCGTCGGCCAGCGTGCGGCCGTGGTTCTCGAACTGGGTCGAGATCTGGCCGAGGTCTCCGACCAGCCGCGTGCTGAGATCGCGGAAGCCGTTGACGCTGTCTTCCATCCGCGCATTGACCGCGCCGTGGGTCCTGCTGACCTCGGTCATCGCCGCGACAAAGTCGGCGACGCGCGTCATCATCGTATGTTCAAGCGTGTTGATGTTCTCGTGCGAGCCGCTGAGAACTTCCTGCAGCAGCAGGTTGGCTTCGCGGAGCCGCTCGAACAGGCCGGTCGTGTCGGTGCGCAGCATGCCGTGGGTTTCGAGCAGTTCGTTGACCGTCTGCTGCGCGGTATGCCGCGACTGCTCGATCGCCGAGGTCGAGGCGTCCTGCAGCGTGGAGAGGGTGCGCTGCACGGAATCCGCCGCCGCTTCGCCGGCCAGTGTGATGTTGCGCGCCACCTGATCGCCGTTGGCGGCGATGCTGTGCGAGAACGCGGCGGCCTTGTCCTCGATCGACTGCACGGCGATCTCGCTGGCCCGCGAGATTTCGTTGGCGAAGGTCGATCCCTTTTCGGTCAGCGCGGCGATCACCGCGCCGCTCTTTTCGTTGAGCAGGTCGGTCATCTCGCGGGTGCGGGAACTCACCGTCTCGGCGATCTCGTCCGCCTTGCCGGTGAAGCTGCGTGCCACCTCGGCGCTGACGTTGCGCAGCGTGTGCTCGACCTCGGTGGCGTTGCCGCGCAACGCCTCGGTGGTGGTGAGAGTGAGCTGGCTAAGGGATTTCTCGGCCTCGCTGGCGTTGCTCTTGATCGACTGCGCGAGCTGCTCCATGCGCGTGTGCAGGGCTTCCGCGGCAGCCTTGGTGCGGGTCTCGATCTGGCTGGTGACGGTTTCGGCGCGGCCGACCAGCAGTTCCTCGAACCGGCCGATACGCTGGTCCAGCGTGTTGGCGACGTCCTGGGCGCGGCCGCCGAGCGTCTGGTCGATCTCGGTCATGCGCGAGCCGAGCTTCGCCGAGACTTCGTTACCGCGCTGGTCGATCAGGTTGCCGATCTCGCTGATGCGGCGGTCCAGCGCGCCGACCACTTCCTTGCCGCCTTCGGCAAGCGTGGTGGCGATGTTGAGCACGCGGCTGCCCATGGTGGTTTCGAACTGGGCGAGGCGATTGTCGAGCGTGGTTTCGACTTCGGTGGCCTTGGCGCCGACGCGGCTGTCGAACCCGTCGACATAGGTGCGCATCGCGTCGGTAACTTCGCCGGTGCGATCGGACAGCCGCTGCAGCAGTTCGCCGCCGTAGGTTTTCACCGTGCTGTCGAATTCGGCGATGTTACGCGAAATCAGCGTGCCGAGCATTGCGGTGTCGCGCGAGATCTTGTCGCTCAGCACCGTGCCGTTCTGTTTGAACGTGGTCTCGAACGCCTGCTGGCGGTCCATCAGCATCTGGCTGATGGCGCCGCTGCGCTCCTCCATGAGGGACGCGAGCTTCTCGGCGTTCTGCGTGAAGGTTTCGGCCGCCGCGCCGCCGCGGGTGAGGATGGTTTCGGTAACGCGGCTGCCGGTCTGCTCGATCTTGGAGACGACGTCGCCGCCGCGCAGATTGAGGTCGAGCACCAGCGTTTCGCCGGCCGCTTGCAGCGATGACTTGATCTCGTCGATGCGGCCGGTGATGTCCTGCGCCGTGCGGCTGCCGGCATGGACGATCGCTTCGCTCATCTCCTGCGAGCGGGATGCCATCAGGTCGACCATGCCGGTGGAGTGTTGGGCGAAGTTCTGCGCCGCCTGTTCCATGCGGCTGGCCATAAGCTGCTGCACGCTCGTGGCGATCTCGTTGAAATCGGTGCGGACCTTGTCGGTCTTGAAATCAAGGCTGCCGGTGAGCTGGTCGGTCGCGAGGCGGATCGCGCCGGAGGTCTTCTCGCTGGTGCTTTCCAGCCGGTCGAGCAGGTTGCCGCCGCGCTCGCCAAGCGCGTCGATCATGCTGTCACCGGCGTGTCCAAGCGCGAGGGTGATGTGCTCGCCTTTTTCCGTCAGCGTGCGGGTGATCCGCTGCGCCACGTCGTTGACCTTCTCCGCGACCACGTCGCCAATCGAGTTCAGATCCTGGCTGATGGTCTGGTGTGTGCTGGAGATGGTGGTGCGGACCCTTTCCGCCTGCACGACAAGCTGGTCGCGCTGCGCGGCGAGTTCAGTCAGCAGCACACGGATGCGAACTTCGTTGTCGTTATAGGCGCGCTCCAACGCCGCGACTTCGTTGTGCACCAGCGCTTCGAGTTCGGCGGCTCGCGCAAGCGCGCGCTCGACGCCATCACCCATGGCGGCGACTTCGCGGCGGATGGCGTGGCCGACGGTGACGACGGATTCCTTCGCTGCGACTTCCGGCTCAGCGAGCCGCATTGCCACTTCCGCCATGGTCTGCGCGATCAGCCGCAGGTCCGCGGCGCGCGCCAGCATGTGGGCGATGGCATAGGCGAAAAACACGGGGATCAGGAAGCCGGCGCCGATGGCGAGCCACGGAACGAGGCCGGCACCCGGCTCCGCGAGCAGCGTCGCGATCTCGCCGCGATAGAGATAGGCGACGGCGCCGCCGCCGATGAGCCACAGCGCGGCGAACACGCCCGCGACGACGTAAGCGGTACGGCGGGTCCGGTTTTGCAGCGCATGCAGCATCGCACCCATGGCGGCGCGATCGTCATTGGCGGCGCGCTTCACCGGCGGAACGTCTTTGCTCCAGTCGGCGGTGTCGGGTTGATCGTGAAACAGATCGGCGACGACGGGCGGAGCGGGTGGGGCTTGCGGCTCCGATGGCGGAACGTTGCGGGTTTCCGCATCGCGCGCGTTGATCGCATCCGCGATCGCGGACAAGGCTGCTTCGGTGGGATCAGCCTTGATCGGTTGGTTCGCCATGGACTTCGTCTCACTCACTGAACGCCGACAGAACGGTCCGGGCGCGCGCCAAGCGTCGCGACCGGTCATGCACGGATGACCGTCTTACGACGACAACGGAGGTTCCGGCCACAACCCGCTGCCGCGTAAACCAATTTACCGGTTTGGCCGAATATTGAAAACCGCGCCGGTAAGGTCTCTTTAATCATCCTTAACGGCGCCGTTAACCATAGTCTTTCGGCGCGTGCTGTATTTGCGGTCTTGAGCGAAGCCTTAAGCCAGACATGGTTAGCTGTGGGTGATGGAAAAGGCAGTCCAACCCGCAATCCTCGATCTGGCTCACCTCGAGGCCATGACCTTCGGCGACCGTGGGTTGCAGGACGAGGTTTTACGGTTGTTCCTGGCCCAGATCCGCTCGCTCCGGGAGCGGCTGGGCGAGGGGACGCCAGACGCTCTGGCGATCCACAGCATCAAGGGTGCGGCCCGAGGGGTCGGCGCAGGCGCGGTGGCGGCGGCGGCCGAGCGGGTGGAACAGGCCGAGGTCGGGGCGGTTGCGGACCTTGATGCCGCGCTCGCCGCGGCGGAAACCGCCATTGCGGCCCATCTGCAATCATTTTAAGCTTAAAATGAATCGACTGGCCTCCGGCCGCCCGAGCCGATATAGGGGGCCGTCTCCGGCTCATCTTTTTCCCTCATCAGCAGCCTTATTTTCATGCCCCAGATCACGTTTACCGACTCCCAGGGCAACTCCCGCACGGTCGAAGGCGACATCGGCGCCACCGTGATGGAGACTGCCATCAAGAACAATGTTCCGGAAATCGAGGCGGAGTGCGGCGGCGCCTGCTCCTGCGCCACCTGCCACGTCTATGTGGACGAGGACTGGCGCGAGAAGGTCGGCGGTCCGAGCCCGATGGAAGAGGACATGCTCGATTTCGGCTACGACGTGCGGCCGAATTCGCGGCTGTCGTGCCAGATCAAGATCACTGCCGACCTGGACGGCCTGAAGGTCGCCACCCCCGATCGGCAAGCGTAATAACGAAGCCTGACGGACGCCTGACGCGATGACGGACGTGATCAAGACCGATGTGATGATTGTCGGCGCCGGCCCGGTGGGCCTGTTCGCCGTGTTCGAACTGGGCCTGCTCGACATCAAGGCGCATCTGGTCGACATCCTCGACAAGATCGGCGGCCAGTGCGCCGAGCTTTATCCGGAAAAGCCGATCTACGACATTCCCGGCCTGCCGAAGATTTCGGCGCAGGGGCTGGTCGACAATCTGATGGAGCAGATCAAGCCGTTCTCGCCGCAGTTCCACCTCAACGAGATGGTGGAGAAGGTCGAGCGCATCGGCGATCCCTTGTTTCGCGTCACCACCAATGCGGGGCAGGTGTTCGAGTGCAAGGTGCTGGTGATCGCCGCCGGCGGCGGTTCGTTCCAGCCGAAGCGCCCGCCGATCCCCGGCATCGAAGTCTATGAAGCGAAGTCGGTGCACTACGCGGTGCGGCAGATGGAGCAGTTCCGCGGCAAGCGCATCCTGGTCGCCGGCGGCGGCGATTCGGCGCTCGACTGGACGCTCAATCTCGCGCCGCTCGCCTCGCATCTGACACTGTTGCATCGCCGGCAGGATTTCCGTGCCGCGCCGGACAGTGTGAACAAGATGATGACGCTGGTCGGCGAGGGAAAGATCGACCTCGTGCTCGGCCAGGTGACCTCGCTCGAAGGTCAGGATGGGCAGGTGTCGGCGGCGATCGTCAAGCGCACCGACGGCTCGATCTTCAACATCGCCTGCGACGCGATCCTGCCGTTCTTCGGCCTGACCATGAAGCTCGGCCCGGTCGCCGACTGGGGCATCGCCATGCGGGACGAACTGATCCCGGTCGACACCGGCACGTTCGAGACCAACGTGCCCGGCATCTTCGCGATCGGTGACATCAACACCTATCCCGGCAAGCTGAAGCTGATCCTGTCCGGATTCCACGAAGGCGCGCTGATGGCGCAGAAGGCGCATCGCTACGTCTATCCGGACAAGCGGCTGACGTTCCAGTACACCACGTCGTCGACGAGCCTGCAGAAGAAGCTCGGCGTCGACTGACCTCACGAACACGGGAGGCGCATCATGGCGACGATCGGTGCTCTGCTGGCGCTGCATGTGCTGGCGGCGATGTTCTGGGTCGGCGGCATGGCGTTCGCCTATACGATCCTGCGGCCGGCGGCGGGTCCGCTCGAGGCGCCGGCGCGGCTCGCGCTGTGGCGGCGCGTGTTCGCGAGTTTCCTGCCGTGGGTCGGCGTCAGCATCGTTGTGTTGCTGATCACCGGTTACACGATGGTGTTCCTGGTATTCGGTGGCTTCAAAAGCCTGCCGCTCTACGTCAACCTGATGCAGGGTCTCGGCATCGTCATGATGCTGCTCTACCTGCATCTCACCTTCGCGCCGTGGAAGCGGCTCAAAGCCGGGCTCGATCGCGGCGACGTGCCGGCGGCGGGCGGCCAACTTGGTCAGATCCGCAAGATCGTCGCCATCAATCTCGCGCTCGGCGTACTGGTCATCCTGATCGCGGTCAGCGGCCGCTACTGGTGAGCTGGCGCGGCTGCATCGGGTGAAGGCGGCGTGTTTGCCGCCGGAGCGAGCGGTGCGGTCGTCACGTCCGGCGGCGTCGGCAGGTCGAGCACGGCGCGGGCCATCGGCAGAGCCGCGTCGGCCATCGCCGCATGGCCCTCAGCGGTCGGGTGGATCGCACCACCGTAAAGCGCACTGACGATGCCCCACATCGCATCGTGGATATCGCGCGGCTTGAGCAATGCTGGCAATCCCTGCGGGTAGGTCATCGCGGTGAAGTAGCTGTCGTTGGCGGTGCGGACCCAGCGCGCGCGAGACGCATAGGGACGGTAGTCCGAGGCGCGCATGTCGCAAGCGAGCGGGCCGTCGGGCGCGACGGTCTGGTCCTCCTCGAAGCTGTCGCCGGTCTGCGAGAAGCATTTCCGGTCGAACGCCGGATCGGTATCGGCGCGCACGCAGAAGCCATGTTCGGCGAAAGCCGGTTGATGGGCGTCGACGAAGCTCATGCTCTCGCTCGCCTTGTCATTGCAGAGGATGCCGGCGCCGCAGGTCGCGAGCGCCTTCACTGCCGGCAGGAACCGCTCGCTGACGAAGGTGGCGACCGGCTGCAACCGCTCCGGCTTGGCATCGAGCGCGGGATGAACGTCGAAGCCGTCGCGACCGCCGCTGCACACCGTATCGGCGTTCTGCAGCGCCGGGTTGCCATAGCTGACATAGACGACGCGCCGCAGATTGCCGCCGACCAACGGCTTGAGCGCCGTGCGCAGTTTGACGAACGAGGCGGGCAGGGTCTTGCGCAGGATATCATCAGATTCTTGCGGTGAGATAACGAGATCGCCGCGCCGTGACAGTTGGCGCTCAGCGGTATCCTCGATGATGACGTTGCCAACCAGCCCGGCGAACTTGATATCGTTGGCGCCGATGGTGAGGAACATCAGATCGACACTGCGGCCGGCACGGCGGACGATCCCTTCCAGTTGCCGCACCTGCGCGGGGCTGCTGCCGGCGCATGAGCCTTGCAGTGGGCATTCGCGCGCGGTCTGCGACCCGAGCAGACCCTCGGCGATGGTCGCGCCGCTGCAGGCGAGCGGCACATAGGTCACCGCGATCTGCGGATTCTCCACCGCGAGCGCCAGCGCCGCGCGCATTTGGTAACCGTAGAGCGAGGCGTGACACGCGGCGTTCATCCAGCGCGCGCCGTGGCGCTGCCAGTCCTGCGTCGCGGCGGTGGAGGTCGCTGCTGCGCCGGGCGTCGTGTCGGCGGCAGCCTCGCAGGATTTGTCGCCGCGGAAACCGGCGCGGCCGGGGCGATAGTACTGACTGTTGCTGGTGCCGAGGAACCGGCGGAAGCAGAAGCCTTCCTCGCTCAAGGCGATCGGCTTGTCCGGATTGCCTTCACCGGCGGCGATCGAATCGCCGAGCCCGGCGATCAGCAGATCGCGCACGCGGATATCAGCTTCGGCATGCTGCACCGGCCCGTCTTTCGGGATCGCATCGACGACGACGCGGGTCACGACGCCGGCTGGCACCCGCGTGGTGATCTCTTCCTCGCAGCCGATGGTCAGCTCCTGCTTGGCGTCGGTGTTGTTCTGCAAGGTCCAGGCGCAGGTCGTGCCCGGCGGCGCCGCGCCAGCGAAGGTGATGCGCACCGGATAGTCGGCGGGCTTGAGATAGGACTCGCGCTCACCGTCGCGGGTGCAGGTCTCGACCAGATGACCCGCCGCATCGAGGCAGAGCCGATCGACCGTGGTACGCGCCCAGCCGCGCCCATCGGCGTCGCGCTCCAGCAGGCGCTCGGCCTGCAGCACGCCGCCGGCGCGCTGTGCCGTCACCTGGCGTTGGAAATCCTCGGCCGCGCGGAACAGCCGGAATCGGTTTTGCACCTCCCACTGGATGGCGGTGCCGGGGGTGTGCGCTTGCGGAGCAGCGGCTGGCGGGGCGGCTCCTTGAGGTGCGGCCGCTGGCGGTGTGGTGACTTGCGGCGGAGCCGCTTGAGGTGCGGCGCCTTGAGGGGCTTGGGCCTGCGCAAAAGCTGCATTGACCACGAGCAGGGCGAGAACAATGAGGAGCGTCTTCGGCGTCATGATGAAACTGGATCGGAAACCGGACAAATCAACACGCTTGGAATAGCATTGGCGATGCGGCGGAAAGAGGGCTGAAAGACGGAGCGAACCGTATGACAGAAATAGTCACGACCCGCTGCTGCATCGCCGGCGGTGGCCCCGCCGGCATGATGCTCGGATTGCTGCTGGCACGGGCCGGCGTTCCGGTGGTCGTGCTGGAAAAACATGCGGATTTTCTGCGGGATTTTCGTGGCGATACCGTCCATCCCTCGACGCTCAACCTGATGGACGAACTCGGGTTGCTCGACGATTTCCTGCGCCGTCCGCATAACCGCGTCACCACGCTGACCGGGCAGATCGGATCGGAACGCGTCACGATCGCCGATTTCCGCCATGTGCCGACCCGCTGCAAATTCGTGGCGCTGATGCCGCAATGGGATTTCCTCGATTTCATCGCCGACACCGCGCGGCGCTACCCGTCGTTCGATCTGCGGATGCGGGCGGAAGCCGTCGGGCTGATCGAGGACAACGGCAAGGTCACAGGCGTCCGTGCGAAGACGCCGGATGGCGACCTCGCGATCCATGCCGATCTGGTCGTCGGCGCCGACGGCCGCCACTCCACATTGCGTCAGGCGGCGGCGCTCGCGGTGGACGACATCGGCGCGCCGATGGACGTGTTGTGGTTTCGCCTGTCGCGGCACGCGGACGATCCGGAGGAAACCTTCGGTCATCTCGAGGCCGGCCGGATGATGGTGATGCTCAATCGTGGCGACTACTGGCAATGTGCCTATGTCATCGCCAAGGGCAGCATCGACCGGTTGAAAGCGAAGGGGTTGCCGGCGTTTCGCGATACGGTTGCGGCGATGTCGCCATTCGTCCGCGACCGGCTCGATGAGATTTCCGACTGGGATCATGTCAAGCTGCTGACGGTGGCGGTGGACCGGCTGCGGCGCTGGTGGCGGCCAGGTTTGTTGTGCATCGGCGATGCGGCGCATGCGATGTCGCCGATCGGCGGCGTCGGCATCAATCTGGCGATCCAGGATGCGGTGGCGGCGGCAAATAAATTGGCGCAACCGCTGTACGATCGGCACGTCACCGACGCCGATCTCGCAGCGGTGGAGCAACGGCGCACCTTCCCGACGCGCGCAACGCAGCGGGTGCAGGTGGCGGTCCAGAATTCGGTCATCAGCAGCGTGTTGTCGGGAAAAACCATGCGCGTGCCGTTCGTGGTGCGTCTGCTGCAATGGATTCCGTTGCTGCGTGTCATTCCGGCTTATGTGGTGGGCGTCGGGGTCCGGCCCGAACATATCGAGACGCCCGAACGGTTATGACGTTCGGTTTCGGTCAGCGCCGCTCTGCCTCCGCGTGCCGAGCGCGATGATGGCGGCGAACGGCGCCAGCCATAGAATCCGGCTCTGATAGCGGTCGACCGGATTGGAAAAGATGCCGCAGATCGCGGCATTGATCAGCAGCGCCGCCAGCACCAGACCGGCGAGCATCAGCGCCTCCGGAGAAATCCAGCCGCGCCGGGCAAAGACCAGCATGCCGATCAGCAAGACGAGCGATGCCATCGCGGTGGCGACGTGGATGGTGTTGAAGCGGGCGAGCAGTTCAGGAAACGGTTCCGCTTGCTGCCGCGCGGCGGCGATGCGTGGCGTCATCCCCGGCACCAATTCGCGCAGCGCGCCGATCGCCGGCGCCATCCAGTCCTTGACCAGAGATACCTCGGTCTTCATCAGCACAAGCTGCTTGAACGTGGTGGTGATCGCGGTCTCCAGATGCTCGAGAGGATAGCGGCGCAGGGAATCGAGGATGATGAATTGCGCCTCGTCGGCATAGCCGCGCCAGCCGCCCAGTTCGCCGAGCGGATTGCCGGGCGCCCACAGCCAGTCGTCGGCGGTGGTCGGCAGCTTGGAGCGATACGGACAGAGCTTGATATCCGGATCGGGGCAGCGATCCTCGAGATAATCGGCGACGATGCCATCCTGCACCAGCCGGCCGAATACAAAACTCTCGCCGCCCGGCGTGAAGGCGAAGTCATCGGCGATAACGAGATTGGACAGCGGCGCGAGCAGCAGGCCGGCGGCGATGGCGAGCGAGGCTGCGAGCAGGCGCGGTTTCGGCCAGCGATCCGACAGCCGCCGGTGCACGAACGCCCATCCGGCAAGACAGACGATCAGCCCGAGGCACAGCGCGAGCGTTCCCATGTGGCTGGCGATGGCGCAGGCGATCACCGCGCCGAGTGCGATTGTCTCCCAGCGCCGTATCCGGTCCCCCCGAAACGCGAGCAGGTAAAGCGACAGGATGGCCGCCGAGACGAGGATGTCGGGGATCAGCGTTCCCGCGTACCAGGGGAGGCCGGTCGCGACGCATAGCGCCGTGACGGTCGCCAGCAGGATGCCTGCACCCGAAAGCTGATGCGTGCGCAATGTCAGCGCGATCAGCCAGATGCACAGCGCCGCCTGCAATGCCACATTGAGCCAGAAATCGAACGGAATGCCAGCAGCAAGAAACGCGCCGTACAGCGCCGAGCGCCCAAGCTCGAGCGTGCCCTCGAAAGGCCGCGCCAGATAACCGCCTGTGTCGGGAAACAGGATCGGAAACCCGTTCCACAGTGCCGGCAGCATCACCAGCGGCACGCAGGCGATGCCGACGGCCAGCAGCAGCCAAAATCGGCGCAACGTTGCCTGACGCAACGCCGCCTGATGCGCCAAGGCGGTGGCGGAAAAATCTGACACTGTTGCCGGCCCCAATCCGGAAGCTGCGGAGCGACCGGTCCCAAGCGCCTGTTGCTCCGAGGGAGGTAACGCAGCGCCGGGCAAAAGGTTCGCAGCCGCCTCAGGGACGAAGTGTCGCGACGCACGGGCGCATCGCCATCACGGCGCTTGACCGCCGCGCCGGATCGGCGAATGGTCGGGCATGTTCGTCACGTTCTTTCATGAACTCAAAAGCGCCGGCGTGCCGGTGTCGCTGCGCGAATACCTGACGCTGATGGAGGCGATGGACCGCGACCTCGCCTCGCGCCGGGTCGAGGAATTTTACTATCTGGCGCGCACCGCGCTGGTGAAAGACGAGCGCAACCTCGACAAGTTCGACCGTGTGTTCGGCCATGTGTTCAAGGGGCTCGATTACGTCGCCGACGGCGTCGAGGCTGAAATCCCTGAAGAATGGCTGAAGAAGCTCGCGGAAAAATATCTGACCGAGGAAGAGAAAAAGCAGATCGAGGCACTCGGCGGCCTGGACAAGCTGATGGAGACGCTGCGGCAGCGGCTCGCCGAACAGAAGAAACGGCATCAGGGTGGCAACAAATGGATCGGCACGGCCGGCACATCGCCGTTCGGTGCTTACGGTTATAATCCCGAAGGCGTGCGCATCGGCCAGGACGGTAACCGCAATTTCCGTGCGGTGAAGGTGTGGGACAAACGCGAGTTCAAGGATCTCGACGACGAGGTTGAACTCGGCACGCGCAACATCAAGGTAGCGCTGCGGCGGCTGCGCAAATTCGCTCGCACCGGCGCGCCGGATGAGCTTGATCTCGACGGGACGATCCGCGGCACCGCGCACAAGGGTTACCTCGATATCATGATGCGGCCGGAGCGGCACAATGCCGTGAAGGTGCTGCTGTTCTTCGACATCGGCGGCTCGATGGACTGGCACATCAAGGCGACCGAGGAGCTGTTCTCCGCCACGCGCTCGGAGTTTAAGCACATGGCGCATTTCTACTTCCACAACTGCTTGTACGAGCGGGTGTGGAAGGAGAACCGCCGCCGTTTTCAGGAGACGACGCCAACCTTCGACGTGCTGCACACTTATCCGCACGACTACAAGGTGATCTTCGTCGGCGATGCGTCGATGTCGCCTTACGAGATCGCGGCGCCGGGCGGCTCGGTCGAGCATTACAACGACGAGGCCGGCGCGGTGTGGATGGAGCGGATCACCCGCACCTATCCGGCGGCGGTGTGGCTCAATCCGGTGCCGGAGCAGGAGTGGGGTTATACCCAATCGATCCAGATGGTCCGCCAACTCATGGGCAATCGGATGTATCCGCTCACCCTCGATGGCCTCGACCGGGCGATGAAGGAACTGGTGCGATAGATCACGATTCTGCCACGTCGCCCGCGACGCCGCCCGCCATCCGCATTTTCATCGATGCCGATGCTTGTCCTGTCAAGGACGAAGCCTATCGCGTCGCCTATCGCTACGGCCTGCATGTCTTTGTCGTCGCCAACAGCTTTATGGCGGTACCGCGCGAGCCGTGGATCGAGCGCGTCGTCGTTTCAGCCGGGATGAACGTCGCTGACGACTGGATCGCCGAGCGCGCGGATGCGGCAGCGATCGTCGTTACGGCGGATATCCCGCTCGCCGCCCGCTGCGTGAAAGCCGGCGCGCAGGTGATCGCGCCGAACGGCAAGCTGTTTTCCGAAGAAGCGATCGGCATGACGCTGGCAACGCGCAACCTGATGGACGAGTTGCGCTCGGCCGGCGCCGTCACCGGCGGTCCGAAACCGTTTTCGCCGAAGGACCGCTCGGCGTTCCTGTCGGCGCTTGACGCTGCGGTGATACGGCTCAAGCGCGCCGGCTTCCGTGACGGAACGGCGTAAGCCGCGCGCCCCGCACAAAACAAAACCGCCGGGCGGACCCGGCGGTTTGATCCGTCTCGATCGCTGCTGGCGAGGTCAGGCGGCGTTGGCGGACACCAGCGTCGGTCCCGGCTCCTGCGCGGTCTGCCGGCGCTGCAGCGCCATCACCTCGCGCATGACGCGGGCGAGATCCTTGCGGCCGGCTTCGAGCGCGCCCTCGGCGACCGAGCGCTCGACCTTCTCGCGGTTGAGTGCGGCCTTGAGGTCTTCGATCTCGCGCGCCTGCGCGAGCCGCGCGCCGTCGAGCTGGTTTTGCAGCGCGGTGATCATGTCGTTGAGCGCGGTGATGCGCTCGTCGGCGCGGTTGAGCGCGAGGTCGCGGGAATTCACCGTGCGGGTCAGCGTCGCATTGCGTTCGTGCAGCACCGCGCGGTCCTGCTCGATCTCGTGGATTTTCGCATCGGCATCCCCCCGCGCCGTTTCGGAGGCGGTCAGCTTGTTGCGGAGCGTGTCGTGCGCGAGCGTGAGGTCGCCGATCTGCCGCTCGTGCTGGCGCAACTCGTCGGCGCGCGCGGTCATCTGATCGCGGGCTTCGATCAAAAGCTTTTCCGAGGTCGCAACCCGCGAGGCCATGGCATCGAGCCGGGTCTTGGCAGCAGCCTGCTCGCGCTCGTAGCGTTCATTGGCGTCTTCCAGCGCCGCCATCAGCCGTGTCCGTTCGCCGCTGAGTTCGCCGAGCTGCGCCTCGACCTGGCGCAGCCGCGACTGCATCGCCGCCGCTTGATTCTCCACCTCGACGGCGTGCCGGGCAGCGCGCGCCGCGTCCTGGATCGCCTTTTCCAGCGCCGTCTGGATGGTGCGCTTCTCGGTCTCCAGCATCGTGAATTTCTGCCGCACCGCGCCGAGTTCGGATTCGAGCTGCACGTTGCGCCGGTCGGCGATGACAATCCGCTCCTCGAACCGGCGGCCGTCTTCCCGCAGGCGGCGGCTTTCGGTCGTCTCGGCATGGAGGCGGGTTTCGAGATCAGTCGCCTGCACTTTCAGGCCGGTGATCTGATCGGCGATCTTGTCGCGGGCGGCTTCGAGGGTGGTTGCGGCGCGGGTTGCCGTGGCCAGTTCCTCGCGTAGCCGCGCGGCGTCGCGCGCGGTCTGGCCCGCCTGTTGTTCGAGGCGGCTGTGCTCCTCGCGCAGCGTGCCGTGATCGGTCCGCAGCGCCGTCAGCGTCGATTGCAACGCGAGCTTGTCGGCCTTCTCGATCTCGAAGGCCCGCAGCGTCTTGCCGACCGGATCGATCAGCTTGGTGACGCAGGCTTTGATCTCGTCGAGTTCGCCGATCTTGTAGCTGGCGTCGATCAGCAGATTGCGGAGAACTTCGTTGTCGCCGCCCATCTGCGCGCCGAGCGTTGAAAACAGGTCTTCGTCGAGGTCGACGGGAGCCGGGGAGGGCACCCGGGTCTCGGTCGCGGCACTGGAATGGGACAGGGAATCCGAAAAGGCTTTGCGGCCCAGCAAGCCGACAAATTTGGTCATAACGCTGATCCTTTGTGCACCGATCCGCCCGGTCTGCGACGCCGAATCACCGTGCGACGATCCTAGCGCAAACGTGTTCGGCGGCCTATTGGCATCGCTTGCGGGCGGGTGTTCGGCGGTTGTCCCCAGGAAACTGCCGGTACACGACTGCTTTTCCTGTGAACGGGCGTTCCAGCAGATTGACTCTGCGGCCGTGCACGAGGCCGAAGCGGCGTCGGCCCTTTAAAATTTGACGCAAAAAATGAGCCGAAAAATCAGCCTGCGGCGGCGCCGAGGCTCGACTTTATCGGGTTCCCGGCTCCAAATGCTGGCGGATTGAGTCGTGACAGGAGACGTCAATGAAGAAATGGATTATCGCGCTGGCCGGCCTGATCGCCGCGAGCGCGCTTTCGGTGCAAAGTGCGGACGCCCATAGCTGGCGCCATAAGAAGGTCGGCAAGGGCGTCGTCGTCGCCGGTGCCGTCACTGGCGCGGCAGCCACCGCTGGCTACTTCTGGATCAATAACTGGGAGTGGAAGTGGCGCGGCGACAACGTCAACGCCATCAATCAGGGCGGAGCCATCGCCGCCACCAGTATCGCCTGCATGGCGGTCGCCCCGATGCTCGCCAGCGCGCTGGAAGGCCGTGAGCTGACCCTGCGCGAAGCCGGCGTGCTGTTCGGCGGTTGCCTGGTGCCGATCATCGGCGGCTATCTGGTGAATGCGGCGTGGGACGCCAACCCGCAGTGGGAGCGTTTCGAGAAGAAGCCGGCGCGGATGGCGCATCGCCACCGGCACCATCGCCACCACCGCTGAACATTTTCGGCATCGCTGGACTGCGACGAGCGGCCCCTGCGGGCCGCTCGTTTTGCATGGTAGGCTCAAAACTGATCCAGCCGGGATAACGGCACGGACAAAAGACACGGGACGAAGGAGGACACGGCCATGGCGCGCATTCTCATCAAGGGCGGATCAATCGTGACGATGGATCCGGCGATCAAGGATTTGCCGCGCGGCGACATCCTGATCGAGAACGGCAAGATCGCCGCCGTGCGCCCGACCATCGCCGCCGACGGCGCCGAGGTGATCGACGCCGCGCAGATGATCGTGCTGCCCGGCCTGATCAATTCCCACGTCCACACCTGGCAGAGCGCGCTGCGTGGCGTCGCCGCCGACTGGACGGTCGCCAAATACATGCAGTCGATGCACCGCGGCCTTGCCGGCCATTTCCGGCCGGAAGACCTCTATATCGCTAACCTCATGGGCGCGCTGAACCAGTTGCATTGCGGCGCGACCACGCTGGTCGACTGGTGCCACTCCAACCGCACGCCCGAACATACCGACGCGGCGATTCAGGGTCTTACCGAATCCGGCGCGCGCGCGGTATTCCTGCACGGCTCGCCGAAGCCCGATCCGAAGCCGGGCCAGCCGCACTTCAGCGAAGTGCCGATGCCGCGCAGTGAGATCGAGCGGCTGCGCAAGGGCCGTTTCGCCAGCGATGACGGCCTCGTCACCTTCGGCCTCGCCATCCTTGGCCCGTATTATTCGATCTACGATGTGTCGCGCACCGACATGGCACTCGCACGCGAGTTCGATCTGATCGCCAGCATGCATGTTAGTGGCGGCAGCGCGCTGACGCCGGACGGCTTCAAGCGGCTGCTTGCCGAGGGCCTGATTGGCCCGAAAACCAACATCGTCCATGGCAACGACATGGACCTCGCCGATGTGCGCGCCATCGCTGCCAAGGGCGCGTCATTCAGCGTCACCGCCGAGATCGAGTTGCAGATGGGTTACGGCGATCCGCTCACCGGCGTGCTGATGGAGTGCGGTGCGCCGGTGTCGATCGGTTCCGACGTCGAGCCGTCGGCGCGGGGCGACATGTTCACGGCGATGCGCGTCACATTGCAGCACGAGCGCAACCGCCGCATCGTCGAACTCGGAGAAACGGAGGCCGGCAAACCGTTGGAGATGCCGATCACGGTGCGCCACGCGCTGGAATGGGCGACGATCAACGGCGCGCGCATGGCCGGACTCGATCATAAAGTCGGCTCGCTGACGCCGGGCAAGGAGGCCGATGTGCTGCTGCTGCGTGCGTCCGATATCAACATGCAGCCGGTCTGGGATCCGGTGGCGTCGTCGGTGATGCAGGCGGGCGTCACCAATGTCGATACGGTTCTGGTGGCGGGCCGCGTGGTCAAGCGCGGCGGGCAACTGCTGTACGCCGATCTCGCGCGCAAGGCGCAGGCGCTGCGTGCGTCGGGCGAACGCATCCTCACGGATTTCGGTCTGCTGCCGAAACAGGCGGCATAACGGTCGAGACTGCCGAATTAGCGGCGGTCGGTGTCTGACGGTTCGTTCGTCATGTCGCCGGCCGCCGCGTCGTCATAGCCGCGGCGGTTACTGTAGAACACCAGCGCCATTAACCCGCAGCCGATCAGAAGCGAGAACGCGATGCCGCCGCCCATGGCGTAATAGCCCTCGACCGGCATCGGCTCGCCGCCGAGCGCGGTCCACGCCATGCTCGCGAACCAGAGCGACCCGACAAGGATCAGCAGCAGCGGAATGACGATCAAAAGCAAACGCATGTCCGGACTATAGGTCCGATCCGCCGCGCGGCACTAGGTGCCTTTCGGCTATCCCGAGACGCGATCAACCGGATGCAGCGGGCGCGGCCCTGGTGCCGGTTCGCGCCGCTCCGGCTTGCGCCGGCCGAGCGACCAGTTCCAGGACATCCGCACTTCCGGATTTGGCACGGTCCAGCACGCGCCATCGGCGTCGAGGAACACGACCCACATCAGGTCATGCTCGGGCCCGTAATCAATCACCAGATGCGCCAGTCCGCTGCCTTTGGGTGTGTCGAGCGGAAGCGGCGGGTTGAGCTGGGTAATGGCGGCCATGATTCATTCCACAGAGAAGCAGGGAACGATCGGAACCGGCCGCGGGTTCCCGGTTATCCTTCCGGCGTCGATCCATTGTCGTCGCTCACCCAAAATGGGCGATAGGGCGGGTCCGTGGGATTGGGCTGCGGAAGCCGGCTGAGGTCGCTGGTATCGAACGGCTGGCGCTGTTCGTCGCGCGCCGGCCGGGTTCCATTTTTTTCCTGCGGTTTCGACGAACTCATCACCGAGACTCCACCCGTCATGTCCCCACGGACGCGGTGTGTGCGCCCTATCAATAGAAAACGCCCGGCAAGCCGGGCGTTCCCAACTTCTACAAGTATTTCTAATTTATGATTTGACGATTGGTTCCACGTCGCCGCGGCCGGCGCTGAACGGATTGGCGGCGGATTTCGCGGGTTCCTCCGGAAGCGGGCCGCGACGCAGCGCCGAGCGCAGCGTGCCGACCTCGCTCTGGAGACGGGAATTGTCCTTGCGCGCGGCTTCGAGCGCGCCTTCCACCACCGAGCGTTCCATCCGCTCGCGCTGCAATGCGCCCGAGAGATCCTCGACCCGCTTCTCCACATTAGTGCGGCTGATCTGGATATCTGCCTCAAGATGCGCGACGCGCTCGGTGAGCTGCTGGATCTTCTCGTCGGCACGGGTGAGCGCGGTTTCGCGGGTCTTGAGCGTCTTGGTCAGCGCATTGGTGCGCTCGACCAGCGCGGTGCGCGAGGTTTCGAGGTCGCGCATCTGCCGATCGCGCTCGTCATGCGCGGCCTGCAACGCGGTCAGCTTCTTTTCCGCATTGGTGTGGCCGATCGTGGCCTCGACCGCGCGGCGATCGAACGCGCGCACTTCCTCGGTGCGGGAGATCAGGTTCTGGCGGGTTTCCGCCAGCATCTTCTCCGCGGTGCCGGTGCGCGACTGCAGCGCGTCGAGCCGCATATTGAGCGTGTTGCGCTCGCTCATATGCTGCTCTTTCGCCTCGTCGAGCGCGGCGGCGAGGCGTCCGCGCTCGCCATAAGCCTCGGCGAAGCTCGCCTCGACCTTGCCCAGTTGCGCGCGCGTCGCGGTCAGGGTGTTCTCGCTTTCGGTCAGGCGGCGGGTGAGACGGGAGTTGTCCGCCATCGCCTGGTCGAGCGCGTTCTGCAGCGATTTCTTGTCGTCCTCGAGCAGCGCGATCTTCTCGCGGAGCGCCGCGAGTTCGGCTTCGAGTTCGACGATGCGTTTCTCGGCTGCGTCGAGTTGCTCGGTGGTGGCGCGGCGGCTGTCGGCGAGCGTGCGGCGCTGCGCGGTTTCCTGCGCGAGCTGTCGCTCCAGTTCGGCGATCTGCGCGCGGTTGCTGGCGACCTCGTTGTTGAGTTCGGTACGGGTGCTTTCCAGCCCGCGCGCGGTTTCGCGCGACAGTTCGAGGTCTTCGCGGAACCGCTCCAGCTCAGCCTCGTAGGCCGTGGCCTTCTTCTCGACATTGTAGAATTCGCCGCGCAGCGTCTCGTAGGACGTGCGGCTTTCGTCGAGCGCGCCGCGCAGGCTGAGAGAGGTGGACTTCTCCTGCTCCAGCGAGCGCAGGGTGTTGTTGAACGGGGCGACGATTTTGGCGAAGGCGTCCTTGAGTTCGTCGAGTTCCGTGATCTTGCGGCCGGTATCGACCAGCAGGTTGCGCAGGGCTTCGTTTTCCTCGCCGATCCGCGCGCCGATCTCACTCATGCTTTGCGGATCGAATTTCGCAGCGTGATGGCCGTTGCCATTACCGTTTCCGTTGCCATTTCCGTGACCTTGCACGGCGCCCGGCGCCGGTGCAGCGGTGCGGGCCGGTTCGAGCCCCTGGCTGGTCTTGCCGAAAAAGTCGGTCAGCTTACTCATTACGCTCTCCACGCCGGCGTCACCGGATCGGCTGTTAAGATATTCTAAAGGAAGGTAAATTGAAACACGCGCGGCCTCGCGATAACCGCGTGTGCGATTTATGGTTAAGGCGTAAATGTGGCGAGAAATAAAGGTTTTCAGAGCGTGTTAACCATGAATGCACAAGCGGATGCGGAGCCCGGCAGCGGTGACGGCGTGACGCGCTACGCCTACAAGCCATCGCTGATGTCGCCGGTATTCTCGTTCGCATTGATGCCGGATGCGCTCGCCTGGAGCCGCGGCCGCCATTCCGGCGAAATCCGCTACGACCAGATCACCCGGCTACGCATGTCGTTTCGCCCCGCGACCATGCAGCGCGGCCGTTATCAGCTTGAAATCTGGTCGTCGGTCGCGCCGCGTATGCCGGTCATCTCCGGAACTGTGCGCAGCATGGTCGAGATGCAGTCGCAAGGGCCTGAATACCGGGCTTTCGTGACAGAATTACATCGTCGGATTGCCGAGGCAGGTGAAAAGCCGGCCAATCAGCCGCGCTGCGAGGCGGGGCTGTTTCCACCAATTTACTGGATCGGCGTGGCCGTGCTCGCCGTCACGTCACTCGCCATGGCGGCGATGATCGTGCGTGCGCTGCAGGCCGGCGTCTGGGCCGGCGCGGCATTCGTGTTGGCGTTTCTCGCATTGTTCCTGTGGCAGGGCGGACAGTTTTTTCGCCTCAACCAGCCCGGCCGCTACGATGTGGCGCAGCCGCCGGCGGCATTGTTGCCGCCGGTCGCCAACTCGTAATTAGTTGCGCACCACCAGCACCGAGCATTTCGCGTAGCGCACCACATGCCCGGCATTCGAGCCGAGGAAATAAGTGCGCATCGCCGGCCGGTGCGAGGTCATCACGATCAGGTCGGCGTTGGTGGTTTTCGCCTCTTCGAGAATCTCGTGATAGATGCCGCCCTGCCGCACTGCGCTGGTGACGCGGTCGCCGAGCGCGCATTCCGACACCAGCGCCTTCATCGTCTCTTCGGCGGTCTGGCGCTGGTTGGTGTCGAAATCCGCCGGCACATACTCCGCCAGCATGACCGGCGTCAGCGACAGGACATTGAGCAGGTGGATCGTGCCGTTGCTGGCCTTCGCCAATTCCATCGCCTGCTTGATGGCGGGGCGGGCAACCTCCACCTCGGCGAGATCGAGCGGAACGAGAATGCGTTGATACATGGTGCGACCCCGGCGTGTTGCGCCGTCCTCCGGTGAGCCCGGCCATATTCTGTCATTATTTCCGCCGCGAGGTGAGAAAAATCAAAGCCTCATTCGGTCGCGGTCACGAGGTCGCGCGGGGCGATGAAGCGGTCGAGCCGTGCGCTCTGCGGGCGGACATTGCGCCATGACGACGTGCCGACCAGGGTGATGGCGACGAGGCCAGTGGTCGGGAGGCCCTCGCGTAGCTTTTCCCGCGTCTGCGCATCGCCGGAGGCGAGCAGCAGGGTGGTGGTGTCATGCAGTCCCGGATTGTGTCCGACCAGCATCACGCTCTGCGTCTGGTCGGACTGTGCGCGGATCACATCAAGAATGTCCATCACCGAGGCATTGAACAGGCGCGGCTCGGACACGGTGGCGGGCGAGCGGGACAGCGCGGGCGCGATCGCGGCCCAGGTCTCCTGCACCCGCGCCGCCGTGGACAGTACCGTACGGTCGGCGCGAATCGCGTGGCGTTCGAGATAGGCTCCCATCCGCTGTGCGTCGGCGCGGCCGGCCGGCGCGAGCCTGCGGTCATGGTCTTTGCCGGATGGCGCGGCGGCTTCCGCCTTGGCGTGACGGAGCAGAAACAGTTGCAGCATGGGCGGTCGGCTCCGGTAGATTTCGGCGCAGGGGACAGTCTACCATGCAGCCTCTCCCCCCGGGCACGACGGCATAGTAATAAGCCGCGATGAATGGTCTCATTGGTCCCCTGGAACATGACGGCGATGCGGCGGCATCCGCGCCGTTCGCGTCGGACTGGTATGCGGCGGAGGCGGTTGCCGCGCCCGTACGCGGGGCGCTGGCGATCGACCTCGATGTCGATGTCTGCGTGATCGGCGGCGGGCTCGCCGGCCTGACCACGGCGCGGGAAGTGGCGCGGCGTGGCTGGTCGGTGGTGGTGCTCGAAGCCGGGCGGATCGGCGGTGCGGCCTCCGGCCGCAACACTGGTTTCGTCCTTCCGGGATTTGGCGAGGATCTCGACACGATCGTTGAGCGCATCGGTGTTGATCACGCCCGCGAACTCTGGTCGCTGTCCGAGCGCGGTCTCGCTTATGTGCGCGAGACCATCGCCGAGACGAAGATGCCCGGCGTCAAACAGGAGCCGGGCTGGCTCTATGTCGCCAAGACCGACCGTGATGCGGACCTGGAAAAGCTCGCGTCCGATCTGCGCGATTTCGGCACCGAGGCCGAATACTGGCCGCGCGAGCACGTGCGCGCGCAACTGCCGAGCGAACGTTATTTCGGCGCGGTGCATTACCCGCGCGCTTTCGCGATCAATCCGCTCAACTATGTGCTTGGCCTCGCCGCAGCGGCGGAGCAAGCGGGCGTGCGTATTTTCGAGGACACGCCGGCGGTGTCGATCGATCCGGCGGGCGTGCGCAAGCGCATCACCACGCCGCTCGCGCGTGTGCGCGCCTCGCATGTGGTGCTTGCGGGCAATGTCGATCTCGGTCCGCTGATGCCGCGGCTGTCGGCGACTTTGGTGCCCATCACTACCTATGTGATGGTGACGCAGCCGCTGGGGCAAAAACTTGCGGATACGCTCGCCTATCGCGGCGCGGTTAGCGACGGCGATCGCGCCGACAACCACTATCGCATCGTCGGTGGCGACCGGTTGATGTGGTCGGGGCGGATGTCCACGACGCCGCGCAATCCGCGCCGCTACGCGCGTACGCTGGCGCGAGATATCATGCGGCTCTATCCACAACTTGGCCCCGTCGCCGCCGCTCATCTGTGGAACGGCACGCTCGGCTTGCCGATCCACCGCATGCCGCAGATCGGTGAGCTTCATCCCGGCGTGTGGGTGGCGAGCGGCTTCGGCGGTCACGGCCTTAACACCACGGCGATGGCGGGCGAGCTGGTCGCGCGCGGCATTGTCGAGGAAGATGAGACCTGGCGGCTGTTCGCGCCCTATGAACTGGTCTGGGCGGGCGGCAGGGCCGGCCGCACGGTGATGCGGACGTTGTCCCTGGTCGGCCGTCCGGTCGATCAGGCGCATCAGGCATGGGCGCGATCCCGTGAGCGCGCGCGTCGTCGCAAGGACGCGCGCCGCGCGGCACGGCGGAAATTGCAGGAGCAGGTCGCAGCGTTGACGCCAACATCGGTGTCTGCACTGGCGCCGATGTCGAGTGCCGCGCCGGAGCCGATTGTCACCGCAGAGGCGGCGGCGCCGCCGCTGGCCGAGACTGTTGCGCCGGCGACGCTGGAGATTGCGCCGCCACAACTCGCGTCCGATGCTCCAGCGCCCGAACCCGCACCTGTCATGGAACCTGAGTCCGCCGCCGCTGTGGCCGAAAAGCCCGTGGAACCCGCGACGAAGCCCAGGAAGCGGAAAAAAGGGAAGAAAAAGCCGGCCGCATCCGGTAACAAGACAGTGGAAACAGCCGGATCGTGAGTGTGGCGCGCTATTAACCGCCCCGCTTTAGAATGTTGCGGATCGTAGGTGTGAGCAGTCGATGCGAATGGCGGGGCGAGGGCTAAGCGCAGGGATGATGGTGGCGGCGATGCTGGCCGTCGCGTCGCCGGTGCGGGCAGACTCGCGCTGGTTCTCGCCGGAGTGGTTCGCTGGCCCGTGGACCGTCACGCTCGGCGCCGAGGGCCGCGTGCTTCCGACCTATGAAGGGTCGAGCAACTATCGCTTCCTGCCGGTGCCGCTGTTCGATATCCGCCGCGCCGGCACGCCGCGCCATTTCCAGTCGCCGCGCGACGGCGCCAGCATCGGCATCGTCGAATTCGACAACTTCCGTCTCGGCCCGACCTTGAAGGTGCGTCTGCCGCGCCGCGAGGGCGACGATGCCAAATTGCGCGGCCTCGGCGACATCAACTTCGCGGTCGAACTCGGCGGCTTTGCCGAATACTGGTTCACACCGTGGCTGCGCGCGCGCGGCGAACTGCGCCAGGGCGTGAGTGGGCATCATGGTCTGACCGGCGATCTCGCGGCCGATGTGGTGATGCCGGTGACGCCGCAACTCACGTTCTCCGGCGGTCCGCGCCTGTCGTTCGACAGCGGCAAGACGATGCAGACCTATTTCGGTGTCGATCCGGCGCAGTCGGTGCTGTCCGGCCTGCCAGTCTACAACCCGTCGGGCGGAGTGCGATCCTATGGCGCCGGCGTGATGGCGCGTTACGAGATCACGCCGCAATGGGCGACACATCTGTTCGTCGAATACGAACGGCTCATCGGATCGGCCGCGGATTCGCCGCTGGTGGCGTTGCGCGGCTCGCGCGATCAGGTGACGACCGGTCTCGGCGTGACTTATTCCTTCGACGTTGGTCCGCTCTTCCGCTGATTTTCAGCGTCCTCTGGCCTCATCATGAACGCGAGGCGCTCGACATAGGACGCTTTTTGTCAGCGTCCGTCGCGCCTTGCCATGAACGCAAGACGCTCGAAGAGATGCACGTCCTGCTCGTTCTTGATCAGTGCGCCGGCAAGCGGTGGGATCAGCTTCTTGTTGTCGCGCTCGCGCAATGTTTCCGGGCTGACGTCCTCGACCATCAGCAGCTTGAGCCAGTCGAGCAGTTCCGAGGTCGACGGTTTCTTCTTCATGCCGGGCACGTCGCGGATTTCATAGAACAACTTGAGCGCCTCGGCGACCAGCCGCTGCTTGATGCTGGGGAAATGCACGTCGACGATGGCGCGCATCGCATCCGGATCGGGGAAGCGGATGTAGTGGAAGAAGCAACGGCGCAGGAACGCGTCTGGCAACTCCTTCTCGTTGTTGGAGGTGATGATGACGATCGGACGCTTTGCCGCCTTGATGGTTTCGCCGGTTTCGTAGACGTGGAATTCCATACGGTCGAGTTCGAGCAGCAGGTCGTTGGGGAATTCGATGTCGGCCTTGTCGATTTCGTCGATCAGGAGCACCGGCCGCTCCGGCGCGGCGAAGGCATCCCACAATTTGCCGCGTCGGATATAATTGCGGATATCCTTGACCCGCTCGTCGCCGAGCTGGCTGTCGCGCAGCCGCGACACCGCGTCGTATTCGTAGAGGCCCTGCAACGCCTTGGTGGTCGATTTGACGTGCCACTCGATCAGCGGCGCGCCGAGCGCGCGGGCGACTTCCAGCGCCAGCACGGTCTTTCCGGTTCCAGGCTCCCCTTTGACCAGTAGCGGCCGCTCCAGCGCGACGGCGGCATTGACCGCGACCTTGAGATCGTCGGTGGCGACATACTGTTCCGTACCTTCAAACCGGGCCATGATTCCTCGCTTGCTGGTCGGGAAACTATTCGGCTTGCGCGCTCGCATCAATGTGAAGCGGCGTGACCGCCAGTTGACGCCATGACCATCCGATCTGCGCTAGAACGGGGGCGGAGAGGAGACCCCGAATGTTCAACCGCCGCACCTTGCTGACCGGGACCGCCGGCGCTGCCGCCGTGCTGATCGGCGCCCAGCGTTTCACCCAGGGAGTTGCCATGGCCGCCCCCGAGATCGTCAAGACCGATGCCGAGTGGCGCAAGCAGCTCACGCCGCAGCAATACGCGATCCTGCGCAAGCATGACACCGAGCGGCCGGGCTCGAGCCCGCTCAATCACGAGAAGCGCAAGGGCACCTTCGCCTGCGCCGGTTGCGACCTGCCGCTGTTCGCGTCGGACACCAAGTTCGAGAGCGGCACCGGCTGGCCGAGCTTCTGGCAGCCGCTGCCGAACGCCATCGGCACCACAGTCGACAAGTCGATGTTCATGACCCGCACCGAGGTCCATTGCCGCCGCTGCGAGGGCCATCTCGGCCATGTCTTCGATGACGGCCCGAAGCCGACCGGGCTGCGCTATTGCATGAATGGCCTCTCGCTGACCTTCAAGCCGGCGACCGGCGGGGCGGCTTAAACCGCTTCATCCAGGGCCGATCCGGCAAGATTGCCCGGCAAAACCTGCCGCGGACGGCAAAAAGAGACCCGGCTGACGCCGGGTCTTTTTCTTTAAGTATTTGAAATTATTGATATTTTTGTCTGGCACGCGGCTTGCTGTTCTGCCGTTGGACGGCGTGCGCCTTCAGGGGAAGGCGGGCGCGCCAATGTGGAGAACGGGTCATGGGTATTTTCGGGGCGCTCACCACTGCAGTGACGGGACTGCGGGCACAGGCTTACGCGCTGGAAAACGTATCGGGCAATATCGCCAACTCGCAGACCACCGCGTTCAAGCGCATCGACTCCAGCTTCGAGGACATGATCCCCGATAACTCGGTGACGCAGCAGATCGCCGGCAGCGTCGCCGCCCGCTCGCGCACCACCAACACGGTGCAGGGCGACATCCAGTCGGCCTCGGTCGGCACCTTCATGGCGATCAACGGCGACGGCTTCTTCGTGGTCAGCAAGCCGGACAGCTTCACCAACGGCAATCCGAACTTCACCGGCAATGAGCTTTACACCCGCCGCGGCGACTTCCAGCCCGACAAGAACGGTTATCTGGTCAATGGCGCCGGCTATTACCTGATGGGCGTTCCGGTTGATCCGCTGACCGGCGTGGCAACTTCCAGCACGCCGCAGATGCTGCAATTCCAGAACAGCTATCTGCCGGCGCAGCCGACGACGCAGATCGACTATCACGCCAATCTGGCGAGCACGACGACGGCGCTCGACACCAGCAAGTTCTCCGCCAATCCGGTCTACGGCGCCTCCACCGTCGCCAAGCTGACCGGCACCGGGGCGACGCTTGCGGCCGACGCCCCCGCCAAGTTGAAGGGCACGGTCGATCTGACCACGTTTTCGTCTGCCGGCGGCACGCTGGTGATCGGTTCGACCAACATCACTATCGGCGCTGGCGCCAACCTCGCGGCCGTGCAGGCGGCGATCAACGCGCAGACCGGCACCACCGGCGTAACGGCGGGCGACGACGGCAACGGCCATCTGACGCTTACTGGCCCGGATGCGAAAACCCAGCTCACCATCGGCGCCGGCACGACGCCAGGCCTGCTGACCGAGTTCGGCATTTCCTCCGGCTCGACCAATCCGACCAACCTGCTCACGCAGGGCGTCGTGCTCAACGGCCAGACGCTGACGCTGTCGGTGAACGGCGGTCCGACGCAGACCATCACCTTCGGTTCCGGCAACGTCGAGACCCTGAACGATCTCAGCACCGCTCTCGGCGGTCTGTCCGGGGTCAGCGCCTCGGTTGACGGCACCGGCAACCTGTCGGTTACGGCCACCAACCCGGCACACACGCTGACGGTCGGTGGTACCGCATCGGCGACGAATTTCGGCCTGAGCGTGACCTCGGCCTATCCGGCCACCGGCAATGTGGTTGGCGCCGATAAAACGGCGTTCGAGGCGAATTCGGTCGAGGGCGGCATCATCGCCGCGCGCGACGCAGCCGGCACCTCGGTCAACGTGCATCTGCGCTGGGCCAAGGTGGGCGCCAACACCTGGAATCTCTATTACGAGAACGACTCGGCGGCGACCGGCTCCAATCCCGCCTGGACCAATGCCGGCGTGAACTTCACCTTCGGCGCCAACGGCCAGATGTCGCCGGCGGTGTCGAGCACGGTGATCAACAATATGACGATCAACGGCGTATCGCTCGGCGACATCACCGTTGCGTTCGGCCAGACCGGCCTCACGCAGTTCAACAGCGACAGCAAGGTCAATCTGCAGCAGGAAAACAGCGTTGCCGCTGGCGAGCTGCAGTCGGTCGGGGTCAACGACAAGGGCAACATCGTCGGCACCTATTCCAACGGCCGCACGCTGGTGCTGGCGAATATCACGCTGGTGAATTTCAAGGGCGCCGAGCAGCTCAAGCGCATCGACGGCGGCGCCTTTGTCGCTACCGACGGCTCCGGTGTCGCCACCTATGACGCGCCGGGCTCTATCCTGGCGCAGTCGCTGGAAGGCTCAAACACCGACATCGCCGACGAATTCACCAAGCTGATCATCACCCAGCAGGCGTATTCGGCCAACACCAAGGTCGTCACCACCAGCAATGAGATGGTGCAGGACCTGTTGAACATGCTGCGCTGACGGTTCGAAACTTGACGAAGGCTGACGGCTCATGAGCCTCAACCAAGCCCTTGCCACCGCCGTTGCCGGCCTGCGCACCACGCAGACCGGCCTGTCGGTGATTTCGGCCAACGTCGCCAACGCCGAGACGCCGGGCTACGTCAAGAAAGTCGCGGTGCCGGTACAGATTTCCGCCGGTCAGGCGGGCACCAGCGTCGCCGTCAGCGAAATCCAGCGCCAGCTCGATCAATATGTGCAGCGGCAGTTGCGCACCGAGACCTCGGGCGCGTCCTATGCCTCGCTGCGGTCAGACTTCTATCAACGCATCCAGACTGTGTTCGGCACGCCCGGCTCCTCGACCGCGCTCGACACGGTGTTCAACAATTTCACGCAGTCGTTGCAGGCCTTGAGCACCAGCCCGGACGATCCGTCCGCGCGCGCCAACGTGATCGCGCAGGCGCAAGTGTTGACGCAGCAGCTCAATTCCATGAGCACGCAGGTGCAGGCGCTGCGCGGCGATGCGGAGCTCGGCCTGTCGGATTCGGTCGCCAAGGCTAATAACGCGATGCAGCAGATCGCGGCGATCAATGGCCAGTTGTCCGCCTACAACAAGGCAGACAGCACGACCGCCTCGCTGCTTGACCAGCGCGACGCCTATATCAACCAGCTCTCACAGTTGATGGATATCAATGTCGTCGCCGGCGACCAGAACCAGGTCAAGATCTTCACGACCAGCGGCATCCAGCTTGTCGGCTCATCGACCGCGACCTTGAGCTTCGACGCGCAAGGCACGATGACGGCGACCAATCAGTGGAGCGCCGACCCGTCAAAGCGTTCGGTCGGCACGCTGATGCTGACCGGCGACAACGGCACGCAGATTGATCTGGTCGCGACCGGCTCGATCCGCTCCGGCCAGATCGCCGCCTATCTGCAGATGCGCGACCAGGATCTGGTGCAGACCCAGACCCAGCTCGACGAGATGGCGGCGGCGATGTCGCGCGCGCTGTCCGACAAGACGGTGGCCGGGACCGCGGCGACCTCCGGCGCGCAAAGCGGCTTCGACGTCGATCTTGGCAGCCTGCTGGCCGGCAACACCGTCAATCTCAGCTACGTCGATACCGCGACCGGCCAGACCAAGAAGATCACCTTCATGAAGGTCGACGATCCGTCGGCCCTGCCGTTGTCCAACAGCGCGACCGCCGATCCGAACGATCAGGTGTTCGGCCTCGATTTCTCCGGCGGCATGTCGTCGGTACTGACCCAGATCAACAACGCGCTGACCTCGAAAGGGCTGATCGCCTCGACCACCGGCGGCAACACCCTGCGGGTTCTCGACAATGGCTCGGGCCGCGCCACCGTCTCCAGCCTGTCGACCACCTCGACCATGACCGGCTTTGCCGGCGGCAGTGGTGAGATGCCGTTCTTTACCGACGGCGCCGTCGCGTTCACGGGTGCGATCAACGGCATGGGATCGCAGACGGCCGGATTCGCCGGACGGATCTCCGTCAATCCGGCTTTGATCACCAATCCGGCTGCACTGGTGTCGTATCAGTCCGGCACTACCGCGGCCGATCCGACGCGGCCGAACTTCCTTTATGCGCAGCTCACCAGCACGTCGCAGACCTATTCGGCGGCGAGCGGGGTCGGCACCGCGGCGTCGCCCTATAGCGGCTCGATCGGCTCGTTCCTGCGCCAGGTCATCAGCCAGCAGGGCCAGGCGGCGGACGCGGCCAAGAGCCTGAGTGACGGTCAGAACGTCGTGCTCTCCTCGCTGCAGTCACGGTTCGACGACAGCGCCAGCGTCAATATCGACGAGGAGATGTCGAACCTGTTGCGGCTCCAGAACAACTATGCGGCCAATGCGCGCGTGATGTCGGCGGTTCGGGAAATGCTCGACTCGCTGATGCAGGCGCTGCCGTGAACCCGGTGAGACGGCCATGAGTGTGATCCCGATCGGCTCCAAATCCGCGATGATGGTGCAGTCGCTGGTGCAGATGCGCGCCCAGCTCGACGATCTGACGCGCCAGCTCGGCACTGGGCAGAAATCGACCACCTATGCCGGCCTCGGCTTGCAGCGCGGCCTCTCGGTGACGCTCAGTTCGCGGCTCGCCGCGACCGACGGCTACAACGACACCATCACCATGGTCGGCACCCGGCTTGATCTGGCGCAGACCACGTTGAGCCGGATGGTGACGCTCGGCCAGAACACCAAGACAGCGGTGGCGGCCGGCAAGTTCGATCCGGACGCGCTCGGCCAGACCACCGCGCAGAAGACGGCGATGTCGTCGCTTAGCGAGTTTCTCGCGCTGCTCAATACGCAGGTCGGCGACCGCTACATGTTTTCCGGCAGCGCTACCGACACGCCGTCGGTGGACACGCTCGACCACATCCTCAACGGCAATGGCGGGCAGGACGGCCTGCGCACGCTGATCGATCAGCGCCAGCAAGCCGATCTCGGCGCCAGCGGTCTTGGTCGCGTGCAACTCACCGCGCCGACGACGACCTCGGTGGCGATCGCGGAGGATTCGGCCACCTCGCCGTTCGGGTTCAAGCTGTCCGGCATCTCCACGTCGATTACCGGCGCGACCGTAACCGCGCCGACCGGCTCGCCGAAGAGCATGTCGGTCGACCTCGGCACCGCCAATGCTGCCGTCGGCGACACCGTGCGCGTTGGCTTCACGTTGCCGGACGGTTCCAGCGAAAGCATCACGCTGACAGCGACCACGGATAATCCGCCCGGCGCCAACCAGTTCACCATCGGTGCGACGCCGGATGCCACCGCGGCCAACATCAAGACGGCGCTGACCACTTCGGTCGGTCAACTGGCGCAGACGTCACTGTCGGCAGCCTCGGCGATGGCAGCCTCCAACGACTTCTTTAATGCAGATGCGGCGCATCCGGCGCAGCGCGTTGACGGACCGCCCTACGACACGGCCACGTCGCTACGCGATGCAACCGCGGCCGACACGGTGTCGTGGTATACGGGCGACGCCGGCTCCGGTTCAGCGCGCGATACCGCGCAGGCGAATGTCGACCAGTCGATCAGCGTGTCTTACGGCATGCGTGCCAACGAGCAAGGTATCCGCAACGTCCTGCAAAGTCTCGCCGTCGCGGCCGCCACCACCTATTCGGCGAGCGATCCGAACGCCACCGCCAAGAACACGGCCTTGCAGCAGCGACTGACCGCCACGCTCAACGTGCCGCAAGGCGTGCAGAGCATCCAGAACATCCAGGCCGAGCTTGCCGGCGCGCAGGCGTCGCTCCAAGCGGCGAGCGATCGGCATCAGCAGACCTCGGCGACGCTGTCGAACCTGCAGGAGCAGATCAACGGCGTGTCGAACGAGGAAGTCGGCTCGCAGATCCTCGCCCTGCAGACGCGCATGCAGGCGTCGTTGCAGGTCACCGCGTCGCTCTACAAGATCAGCCTGGTCAATTTCATCTGACCGGCAACAGGCTCTTCCAGACCCAATAAAAAAGCCCTCGGTGATCGAGGGCTTTTTCGTCTCGCGAGGTCGCTGGCGTCAGGCGCCGCGCAACCCGGCGGCGATTTCGCGGTTGATGCTGATCAGCGAGCGGAGCTGCTCCGGCTTCGGGTCGCTCATGATCGACAGCGTGTGCTTGAACACGAACACGCCGAGATTTGCGACGTTCTGCTTGACCTGCGCGGGCAGCGGATTGTCCGGGCCGGTGGCGGCGGTCATGAACACGGACCAGAGCTTGCGGTTGAAATGCAGCGCCGCGTCGAGCTCGGGGCGGCGACTGTCCCAGCCGTCCTGGATCGCCTGAAGCTTGGAGGCCGCTTTCAGCAGGAGATCGGCTTCGAGCTGTCGCGGGTTGGCGGTCTGTTTCGCAACCTGACCGTACGCATTAGTCGCGTGCTGCATCGGCGAGAAGATCCTGTTCGTAGGAGATCAGTTTCTGGACTTGCTTCAGAGCCTTATACAATTCGCCTGTTAAGATATGATTATTGATAATTTCGACGTGCGGCCAGGCGCTGGGCGCCGCCTGCACGATATCGCGGATCAGCGAGAAATAGGCGTCGTGGTGTGCGCGCGGGTCGCGCGACGTGTACATGAGCTGGACCGCGAAATAGATGCGCTTGGCGGGGGTGTCGGCCCGCTCCAGCGTCATGATGTCCTTTTCCCGCAGGATCGGCGCCGATCCCTCGACGATGAAGCGCGTGCGCTGATCGCCGTTAGTGATCACGCATTCGCCGATCAGGATCTTCTCGTGTGGCTTGAGTTCGACTTTCAGCGCCATGGTCGCTCCGTCGGCGGGCGTTGCCGTGCGGAACTCTCGTCGAGGATGGTTAATCAAATGTAAAACGGCGGGGTTTCCCCCGCCGTTTGGCCGTCTTGTGTGTGAAGGCTGACGGATCAGCCGAACAGTTTGAGCACCGCCTGGCTGGCCTGCGCGGAGAGCGACAGAGCCGTGGTCGACAGGCTCTGGCGGGTCTGCAGGGCGAGGAGGTTGGCACCTTCCTCGTTGGTATCGGCGAGGACGAGGTTGTCCGAGCCGGTCTGCAGGGTATTGATCAGGCCCTTGGTGAAGTCCTGGCGGGTCTGAACGCTGGTGAGGCTCGAACCGAAGTTCGAGGCCTGGGTGCGCAACGTCGTCAGCGCAGTGTCGAGTGAGGCGATGGTCGCGTCGACGGTGGCGTTGGTCTGGAAGCCGGTGCCGCTCACCGCGTCGAGGCCAAGGCCGGCCGCGTCGAAGGTCACGCCCTGGATCGTCAGAGACGACGTACCGTTCTCGTTGAACACGACCTTGAGGTTGTCGCCGTTCAGTAGATTGACGCCGTTATACGACGCGTCCTTCGCCAGCGCGGTGATCTGGCCGAGCAGGTCGTTGAACTGCTGCTGGTAGTTGGCACGGCTGGTGTCCGGGGTCGGGGCCGAGGCGGCGCCGTTATAGGTGCCGGCGGCGATGCCGATCGTACCCGTGCCCGAACCGGTCGCCGAGCCGGACACGACCAGCGAGTTCTGTGTGCCGGAGGTCGCGGCAACCGACAGGGTCAGGTTGTTGACGCCGGCATTGTTGGTCAGGCCGGCGGTGACGCCGGTGCCGTTGAGCGCCGACTGCAGTTCGCTCAGAGTTGAGACCTGACCGACGCCGTTACCGAAGGTGATGGTCTTGGCGGTGCCGCCGTTGGCCTGGACCGTCACGCTCTTGCCGGCGAGGCCGGTCGAGAGATCGAGCAGGTTCGAGGAGTTGATCGCACGGTTGGTGACGGCGTCGGCGGTGAGGCCGACCGCCTGGGTCACGGCGTTGGCATTGACCGTGATGTCGGTGTCGCTGTCGTTGGCGTCGAGCTTGAGCTGGCCGCCCGAGATCGAGGCCGTCACATGGCCCGCCGCGCCGCCGACATCTGCCGCGATCGCGTTGTTGATGGCGGTCTGGACGTCGGTCACGGTCGCGTTGGTGGCGATCGAGGCCGTGGTCAGGGTGTGCGCGGTGCCGCCCACCGTCACCGTGAAGGTGAACGTGCCGGCCGAGCCGGGCGCCGCGAAGCCCGAGCCTGTAAACGAGCCCTGGGTTTCGCTGAAGTCGACGTCGCCGGTCTGGCCGGCCACGGCGTAGTTGACCTGCGGCTCGGCGATCGCGCGGGCCTGCTGGGCGACCGATTTGGCCGACTGCACCAGCTTGGTGAGCGAGGTGATGCCCTGGTTCGCCGCGCCCAGCGTCTGCTGCGCCTGGCCGATCGAGTCGAGCAGGGCGTTGAGGTCGCTGGCCCGGTTGCTCAGGGACTGCGAGGTGAAGAAGTTCGACGGATTGTCGAGCGCGGAGTTGACCTTCTTGCCGGTCGCCAGACGGTTCTGGGTCACGGACATCAGATCGGCGGTATTCTGGAGCGAGAGCAGGTTCTGCCGAATTCCGGCTGAAAGAACGATGTCACTCATGGCGAGGAATTCCCTTATCGACTCGGTACCCGCCTCTCGACGGTTGCCGGGATAATCATCTGGTAACCCTAATGTCCGGTTAAAAAAGGCTGAACGAGCGGTAAACGCTCATAAAATCCGACATAAAACGAAAACGGCGGGGTTGCCCCCGCCGTTCCGACTCTTGCGTGTGTGGATCGCGAAGCGATCAGAACAGCCGCAACACCGCCTGGCTGGCCTGCGCGGAAAGCGACAGGGCCGTGGTCGACAGGCTCTGGCGGGTCTGCAGGGCGAGGAGGTTGGCGCCTTCCTCGTTGGTGTCGGCGAGGACGAGGTTGTCCGAACCGGTCTGCAGGGTGTTGATCATGTTCTTGGTGAAGTCCTGGCGGGTCTGCACCGTGGTCAGGCTCGAGCCGAAGCTCGCCGACTGGGTGCGCAACGTCGTCAGGGCCGTATCGAGCGTCGAGATCGTCGAGTCGATGTTGGCGTTGGTCTGGAAGCCGGTGCCGGAGACCGCCGACAGGCCGAGACCGTTCGAGTCGAAGGTCACGCCCGAGATCGTCAGCGAGGAGGTGCCCTTCTCGTTGAAGGTCACCTTCAGGTCGTCACCGTTCAGCAGGTTCACGCCGTTGTAGGACGCGTCCTTCGCCAGCGAGTCGATCTGACCGAGCAGGTCGTTGAACTGCTGCTGGTAGTTGGAGCGGGTCGCGTCCGGGGTCGGAGCCGAGGAGGCGCCGTTGTAGGTGCCCGCGGCGATACCGACGGTGCCGGCGCCGGAGCCGGCGGCAGTGCCGGAGATCACCAGCGAGTTCTGCGTGCCGGTGGTCGCGGCAACCGACAGCGACAGGTTGTTGGCGCCGCCGTTGACCGTGAGCTTTGCGGCTACGCCAGTCCCGTTCAGCGACGACTGCAGTTCGCTCAGGGTCGAGACCTGACCGACGCCGTTACCGAAGGTGATGGTCTTGGCGGTGCCGCCGTTCGCCTGCACGGTCAGGCTCTTGCCGGCGAGACCCGAAGACAGGTCGAGCAGGTTCGAGGAGTTGACCGCACGGTCGGTCGAGGCGTCGGCAGTGAGGCCGACCGCCGCGGTCGTGGCGTTCGCCGTGACCGTGATGTCGGTGTCGCTGTCGTTGGCGTCGAGCTTGATCTGGCCGCTGGAGATCGAGGCCGTCACATGGCCCGCCGCACCGCCAGTGTCCGCCGTGATGGCGCTGTTGATGGCGTTGACGACGTCGGTCACGGTCGCGTTGGTGGCGATCGAGGCCGTGGTCAGCGTGCGGGCAGTGCCGCCGACAGTCACAGTGAAGTTGAACGTACCGGCCGCGGTCGGCGCAGCGAAGCCCGAACCCGTGAACGAGCCCTGGGTTTCGGTGAAGTCGACGTCGCCGGTCTGGCCAGCTTCAGCATAGGTCGTCTGCGGTTCGGCAACCGCGCGCGCCTGCTGCGCGATCGATTTGGCCGACTGGACGAGCTTGGTCAGCGAGGTCAGGCCCTGGTTGGCCGCACTCAGCGTCTGCTGCGCCTGACCGATATTGTCGAGCAGGGCGTTCAGGTCGCTGGCGCGGTTGCTGAGGGACTGCGAGGTGAAGAAGTTCGACGGATTGTCGAGCGCCGAGTTCACCTTCTTGCCGGTCGCCAGGCGGTTCTGCGTGAGCGAGGCGAGGTCAGCGGTATTCTGGAGCGAGAGCAGGTTCTGCCGGACGGCAGACGAGAGCGTAATATCGGACATAGTCCAACCTTTCTGGTTAGGTGCCTGTTACGGCAAGACACGTGTCGATCCGTTTTGGATCGGCGCCTGTCTTCTCATGCCCGCCATAATGCGCAGTGAAAGAATATGGTTAACGGTTTCTTCCGCGCCTATTTCCATTGCAAATGCGAACGCTTCGCGCGGAAAGCGCGCGAAGCGTTACCGGTCCGTTACGGCGCCGGGAAATCTCAGATGCTGCGGCTCACGGCGAGCGGTTGCGCGGTGCGCGGTGAGGGCTGGTTGGTGCGTCCGCCGGCACCGTAGGTCGACGGCGCAGCTTTGCGCTGCAATTCGGTGGAGACGCCACGGATGATGTCTTCCGAGACCGCGTGCGCGGTCGCAAGCACCGTCATGTTGGTCTTGAGCCGCACCTGCAATTCGCGGTGCAGGTCGGCGAGGATGCGCAATTCGTTGGGAACGTGCCGCGTCAACGCCTGCCGGTTGGCGGACAGCCGTACGCTGGCTTTCATATAGGCGCTAGCGAGGTCGCTCTTCTGCGCCTCGAGCAGCGTCGCCTGCCGCACCCGGCCAGCCCGCACCAGCGAGGTTTCCTGCTCGACCAGCGTCAGCAGGGCGCCGATCGTGCTGGCAAATTGTTTGACGGCGGCCTGCGCGTCCTCGGCGCGGGCGAATTCAACGACAGTCTCGGTCACTGACGGATCTCCTGTTGCGCGAGCAATGCGCTGTAAACCTGTTGTGCGATGCCGATGCCGCCGGATTTGGCGACGGTGCGGGCGTATTGATCGGTGAGGAATGAGCGCCAGACGCCAGTGGCGCCCTTGCTGCTCATCGGGCCATCGCCATCGGTAGCGGTGAACATCTGCTGGAACATGTTGTTGAGGAATACCGCCTCGAAATCCTCCGCGGCGGCCTTGGCTTTGGCGGCGTTGGTCTGCGCGCGCGGCTTGACGCTGCCGGCCGTCTTGAGGATGTCGAGCGCCGAAGTGCTGGCGGTCATGTTGCCGCCGATGCCGCCCGCGATGCCGCCGAGGGATGATGCGCCCATCACATCACCTCGATATCGGCCTGGATCGCGCCTGACGCCTTGATCGCCTGCAGGATCGAGATCAGATCGCGCGGCCCGATGCCGAGCGAATTGAGCCCGTCGACCAGTTGCTGCAGCGACACGCCTTCGTCGACCACGGCGAGTTTCTTGCCGTCTTCCTGTACGCCGACGCGGGTGCGCGGCACCGTTCGGGTCGTGCCGCGCGAGAACGGCAGAGGCTGGCTCACCTGCGGCGTCTCGGTGATGGTGACGGTGAGGTTGCCCTGCGCCACCGCGACCATCGACACGCGCACGTCGCGGCCCATGACGATGATGCCGGAGCGTTCGTCGATCACGATCTTGGCCGGCAGGTCCGGCTCGACCTGCAACTGCTCGATATCGGTCAGCAGCGCGATGACGTTGCCGTGGAATTGGGGCGGGATCGACAGTTGAATGGTGGACGGATCGAGCGGCTCCGCCGTCGGTGCGCCGATGAAATCGTTGACGGCGGCGGCGATGCGCTTGGCAGTGGTGAAGTCGGGATTGCGCAATGCCATGCGCAACTGCGACAACCGGTTGAGGTTGAAATCGATCTCGCGCTCGATCAGTGCGCCATTGGCGATCCGGCCGACGGTCGGCACGCCGCGCGTGATCTTCGCCGCGTCGCCTTCCGCCTGGAAGCCGCCGATGGCGAGCGAGCCCTGCGCCACCGCATAGACGTTGCCGTCAGCGCCGAGCAGCGGCGTCACCAGCAGCGTGCCGCCCTGCAGGCTCTTGGAATCGCCCATCGCCGAGACGGTGACGTCGATGCGCGTGCCCTGGCTGCCAAAGGCGGGCAGGTTGGCAGTGACCATCACCGCGGCGACGTTGCCGGTGCGGATCGCCTGGCCGCGGATGTTCACGCCGAGCCGTTCCAGCATCGCCGTGAGCGACTGCTTGGTGAAGGGAATGTTGTTGAGCGTGTCGCCGGTTCCGTTGAGGCCGACCACCAGGCCGTAGCCGATCAACTGGTTCTGGCGCACGCCCTCGACCGTCGCGAGATCCTTGATCCGCGACATCGACAGCGCCGGAGTACCGGTCATCACAAACATCAGCGCCGCGGCAAGCGCGGCAAATGTCCTCGACATCATTCTCCCCAATGAAGGTCGGACAGGATGCCAAGGTCTTTGCGAATGCCGTGCCAATTGGCGTCCGCGTTTAAGCCATTGTTTTATTGTCGGTTTTTCTCGCCCGGCGGGTGAGGCGGACGATGGCGGCGCGGCAGCTTTGGCCGTGGCGGCAAAATCTGCCGGGAGGTTTACCGCTCCTTAACCATAAATGGCCAGAGTTCCGGCATGCGCATTCAGGGAGCGAACGGCACCGCACTTGCGGCCAGATCAGCGCCGGCCCGCCAAAGCGCGGCCGGGAGTTTCGCCCTGCCGGACAGCACACCCGCCGAAACCGCAACCGCAAGTCATCTGCGTGCGGTCGGAACCATCGATGCGCTGATGGCGCTGCAGGGCTACGACGACCCGGCCGAACGGCGCCGTCGCTCGGTCCGGCACGGTCGCACCGCCCTCGATGCGCTGGATCAGCTCAAGCTCGGCCTGCTCGACGGGACCATCGAGCCGTCGATGCTTTACCGGCTCAAGGCCCTGTCGGGCGGTTTCAGCGAGGGCTCCGGAGATCCCGGCCTTGATGCCGTGATGGCGGAAATCCAGCTTCGCGTGGAAGTTGAACTGGCCAAGGCCAATGTCCGGTGACGCGGATCGGCCGCCGATCCGGCCTCTCCCGCTAACTGCCTGATTTTTCGTCATTAATTATCGACAAGGATGGCCGCCGATCCGGCGCCAGCCCATTGTGGTCGCCCGCCGGCGCGTATATAAGCCTCGCCCGCACGGGTATTTGACCCGTGGGGGAATAAGGGTGGAGTCGTCAAAGCAATGCTGGCGAAAAACAAGCCTTATAAGCCAAGTGACAAAGAGCCTTTCATGAACGAGCGCCAGCGGGAGTATTTCCGCGCCAAGCTCAGTGCCTGGAAGGAAGACATCCTCAAGGAAGCCAAGGAGACCCTGCTGCATCTGCAGGAGGAAAATCAGAATCATCCGGACCTCGCCGACCGTGCGTCGTCGGAGACCGATCGGGCCATCGAACTGCGCGCGCGCGATCGTCAGCGCAAGTTGATCGCCAAGATCGACGAGGCGCTGGGGCGCATCGAGGACGGCAGCTACGGCTATTGCGAGGAGACCGGCGAGCCGATCTCGCTGCGCCGGCTGGAAGCGCGGCCGATCGCTACGTTGTCAGTGGAAGCGCAGGAGCGGCATGAGCGGCGCGAGCGCGTCTATCGCGACGAATAACGCGCCAAATAATACGCCGCCGCGCATCGCCGTTTGAAAGAGGCCGGAGCTGATGCTCCGGCCTTTTTTCATGACGAATGCCGCGTCACGCAGCGGCGCCGCGCTGATGCCGGGTGAAGTCTAGGTCGGAGACCGGCCGGGGGCGGCTGAACAGATAGCCCTGCGCATGAGTGCAGCCGGCCGCGCGCAGCAGCGCGAATTGCTCCTCGGTCTCGACGCCCTCGGCGGTGGTCTCGATCGCCAGATTGCGCGCAAGTCCGGTGATGGCGCAGACGATCGCCGCGCAGTCGCTCCGATGTGGCATCTCCTCGATAAACGACCGGTCGATCTTGATCTTGTCGAACGGGAACATGCGCAGATAGCGCAGCGATGAATAGCCGGTGCCGAAATCATCAAGCACGATGCCGACGCCGAGCGTCTTGAGTTCGTGCAGGATGTTGAGGGTGGTTGCGCTGTCCTGCAAGAGCACCGACTCGGTGATCTCCAGTTCGAGCCGCCGTGCCGGCAATCCCGATCCGGCCAGCGCGTCGCGCACGGTGCGGGCAATGTGCGCGTTGCGGAACTGCACCGGCGACAGATTGACAGCGAGGCGGATGCAGTCGGGCCAGCGTGCCGCGTCGGCGCAGGCGCGCTTGAGGATCCATTCCCCGAGTTCGACGATCAGGCCGGTCTCTTCCGCGAGCGGGATGAATTTGTCCGGCGGGATCAGTCCGCGCAGCGGATGCTGCCAGCGCACGAGGGCTTCCGCGCCGTCGGCACGGCCGGTGACGACGTCGATCACTGGCTGATAGTGCAATTCAAATTCGCCGCGCGCCAAAGCGTGCCGCAAGTCGACCTCGAGCGCGCGGCGCAACCGCAGGTCCGAATCCATTTCCGTTTCAAAGAAGCGGAAATCCTTGCGGCCATCGGTCTTGGCGCGATAGAGCGCGAGATCGGCATTCTTCAACAACTCGTCGGCGGACATGCCATCGGTCGGCGCCAGTGCGATGCCGATGCTGGTGCCGATGACGATCTCGTGGCCGTCGATCTGATACGGCGCGCACACCGCGGCGAGCAGCCGATTCGCCAGCGCGACGGCGGACTGCTTCTGGTCGCCTTCGGCGAGCTGAATCACCGCGAATTCGTCGCCGCCGAGCCGACCGACCGTGTCGCCCTCGCGCACCAGGTTCTTCAGCCGTTGCGCGATGATCTTGAGAAGCGCGTCGCCAACCGGGTGGCCAAGTGAATCGTTCACCGACTTGAACATGTCGAGGTCGAACAGGAAGACCGAAAAGCCGTTGCCGGTGTTGCGTGCGCGCATCAGCGCCTCTTCCATACGCTCGCGGAACAGCACGCGGTTGGCGAGGTCGGTCAGTGCGTCGTGCTTGGCCATATGCGCCATCTGCGCCTCGGCCTGCTCGCGTTCGGTGATGTCTTCGTGAATCGCAACCCAGCCGCCCTGCTTGGCGGGGCGATTATGGACCGCGACCACGCGGCCGTCGCCGGGATAGGTGACGATATAGATCGATTCGCCGCGTGCCATGCGGATGCGACGATTGGCGATGTATTCGTCGGTATCGGCGACGAAATTGCCGGCCGCACGGCGCAATTCGAGGATATCGCGCAAAGAGATACCCGGTTTCACCACGGCCGGAGAGAGATTGTACATCTGCAGATAGCGCTCGTTGCAGATGACGAGGTTCTCGTCCCGGTCGAACATCGCAAGACCGTGCGACATATCGTGCAGCGCCGAATCAAGCGTGGCGTTGACTTCGGCGAGTTCGTTCGACTTCTCCGTGAGGCGAACCTCGCGCTCCGCCAGCGAGGATTCAGACGCGACCAGCCGGCGGACGTGCGAGATCAGCATCGACAGCAGGAATATGGAGCAGAACACGGCGAATACGCTGCCGATGCCGATCAGCAAAGCGCGATGGCGCCAGCGGGCCAGCGCGCTCTCCTCAGTGACCGACACATTGACGGCGAGCGGATAGCCGCGCAGCGGCCGCACGCCGATCAGACGCGGGATGCCGTCGGACGATCCTGGCGCGCGATAGTTACCGCCGCCTTGCGCGATGACGCGATACCACGGCGAATTCTCCGCGATCTTGCTCGGCCGCGTATCGTTCGCTGGATAGCGCACCAGCACGGTGCCGTCGGTCCGCGTGAGGGCGAGCGACTGGTCGCGTACCGAATGGATTGAGCGATACATGTGCTCGAAATAGACCGCACGCACGCCGATCAGGATCAGCCCGAGGAATGCTCCGTCGCTCCCTTCGAGCCGTTTGCTGAACAGCACGGTGCGCAGGCCGGAGACGCGGTTGACGACGAGTTGGGAGACGAACAGCGCCTGACCGCGCGTCGTGGAAAGATGGCGGTAGTAATCGCGGTCGGTGAGTACGACGGACGGTGACGGCCAAACCCTGGAGGTGTTCGCCAGTTGTCCGTCGGCGTCGATCAACGCCACGAAATCGGTCTGGGTGAGGCGATGCCGGCGATCATCGAGCAAGTGATACGCGGTTTCCGACGCCAGAAAAGCCTGCGTCTGTTCCGATGATGTGCCGGCCCGTCGACGGATCTCGTCGGCGATCTCGCTCGCGACGATATCGATCGAGCGGATCGAACTGGTACCTTCCTCGGCAAGAACGGTGGCGATGTTGGCGACTTCGCTCGCGGCATCGACCAGCGCGTCGTTGCGCAAGGCCCATACGGTCACGCCGATAGCGACCACGGCCAGGCCGATCAACCCCGCCGCGATCCCGATCAGTGCCCGAAATGCCAGAATGCCCGTCCGCATGGCCGCACAATGTTGGTTGCGGTATCACGCTAGGTCTGCAGTTTTTAACAACCGCTAAGGTGCAAAGATCGATTGCGGTTTACGCTGAATACAACCTTAAAGGATTGCGTTTTATCGCGGGTTTTCGCGTGAAATGCAGCGCCAGCGCGCGTGCGCGTATCCGAAGTTCCATGAAATGCCGCGGCCTCCGGCGGGGAGAGCCGGAGGCCGCGCTGCGTCGCCTGTCCGGGCGTGGACAGACGCGGGAGGTCTTTGAAGCCGGGTTAGAAGGGCAGCAGCACGTCGAGTACCTGCTGACCGTAGCGCGGCTGTTGCACGTCGGTGATCTGGCCGCGGCCGCCGTAGGCGATACGCGCTTGCGCGATCTTGCTGGAGTCGATGGTGTTGTCGCTCTGGATATCCTCGGGACGGACAATGCCGGCGACGATCAATTCGCGGATTTCGAAGTTGACGCGGATCTCCTGCTTGCCTTCGACGACGAGGTTGCCGTTCGGCAGAACCTGCGTCACGACGGCGGCGACATTGGTCTGCAACGCTTCGGAGCGCTGCACCGAGCCCTTGCCATCGCTGTTCGAGGTCGAGTCACCGGTGAAGATGCGCGTCGGCAGCGCGGTGTTGAGCAACGGCAGCTTGCTCTTGCCGAAGAAATTATCGACGCCGGAATCTTCCTTGTTGGTGCGGCTGCGCTGCGTCTCGTTGGCGATGTTGGCCTTGTCGGTGAAGTTGACCGTCACGGTGAGGATATCGCCGACGATATGCGCGCGCTGATCCTTGAAGAAGGCGCGTGAGCCGGAGCGCCACAGCGAATTGGGGCTGTAGGAGGCGATCTGCGTCGGTGGCATCGGCATCTGCACCGGCTTGTAGCCGGGGCGGGTGGTCGGATTGTCGATCTCGGCCAGCGCCGGCTGTTCGCCGATATTCTTCAGCCGGTCGATCGCCGAGCAGCCGCCGAGCATCGAGCCGATGAGAACCAGCGCGCTCGCGGCCAACAGGCGCGACATCGAAGGGTGGGCGGACGAATAGGTCTTCACGATGGTTCTCACTTCTGCTGCGTGGCGCGCTTTTCGGCGGCCGGCTCAAGATTGGCGATGACGCGCGGGGTTCCCGGCTGGACGATCACGGAGCCGTCTGCGGCCACCATGCCCTGGATCACGCGCTTCGATTGAAGATTGGTGACGCTGATGATGTCGCCTTCGGCGCCGGCTTCGTTGGCCTTGCCGCGCACGGTGAGCGTGATGCCCGGTGCCGCGTAGATCAGCGTCACCGCTGCGTCGCGCTGCACCACTTCCGGTTTCATCAGGTCGGAGCCGCGCACCGCGCTGCCGGCGCGCAGCGCCTGCCGTGCCGCGCGGCCGACCACGGCGTCGATCGCCGCGACCGTGTCGCGTTCGGTCTGCGTCTTCGGCCGACGTTCGATGGTGACGTCGTCGCGGCGGACGATCTCGCCGCGGCCGACACTGCGCACCATGGTGACGGCGGCGACGGTCGGGAACGCCGTGCCGGTCCAGCGCATCGCCCTCTGTCCGGCGAATTCGAGTTGCGCATCGAAACGGCCGGTGCGGGCGTCGTAGCCGAGCTGCAGCACGCGCGGCTCGATGCTGGCCGACGGCTCGATGTTGAAGCTGCGCGGCTCGCGCTCGAAGCTGACGGAGATTTCATCACTGTCGCCGAGCGCGTATGCGTTGCCGAGGAGCCGCGCGATGGTCTTCTGGATGTCGCGGCCGGAAATCATGTGACTCGGCCGAGTCACCGTCACATCGACGATGCCGCGGGTGTCGAGACCGATGATGGCGTGGCCGCGCACGGCGTCGACAACGCTGGCGGCGCTGACGGTGCCGCTCTGGCCGAGATCGGGCGCGCGGAAAATCGGGATATTGGCGACGATGCCGGCATTGTCGACGAGGTCGCCAATCCGCACCAGATCGCCGGTCACGGTGGCGCTTTGTTTCAGCGCCGGCCGGGCCGGTTCGGCCGCGGCAGTGGTGACGGCGGCGGCGAGGATGAGCGTGGCGAGGGGGATGATGCGGATCATGATCGCCTCAACGCATCAGTTGCGAGGTGGACTGCAGCATCTGGTCGGCGGCCGAGATCACCTTGGCGTTCATCTCGTAGGCGCGCTGCGCAGCGATCAGATCGGAGATTTCGCTGACCGCCTCCACATTGGCCTGTTCGAGATTGCCCTGCTGCAGGTTGCCAAAACCGTCGACGTTCGGCGTGCCATTTTGCGGTGCGCCGGAAGCCGGGGTTTCGAGATAGAGGTTGTCGCCGATGCCTTGCAGGCCGGCCTTGTTGACGAACATTGACAGTTCGATCTGGCCGAGCGTGGTCGGCGTCGTCTGCCCCGGCAGCGTCGCCGAGACCTGGCCTTGCGCGCTGATCGCTACCGACTGCGCGTTCTGTGGAATGGTGATCGCCGGCTGCACCAGGTTGCCTTGTGCGGTGACGAGGCGGCCTTGCGAGTCGAGCTCGAACGAACCGTCACGGGTGTAGGCGGTGCGGCCGTCCGGCAGCAGGATCTTGAAGAAACCTTCGCCGCGGATCGCGACGTCGTAGTCCTTGCCTGTCTGCACCAGCGTGCCTTGCGTCATCAGGCGCGGCGTGCCGACGGTCTTGACGCCGGAGCCGAGTTCGATGCCGGCCGGCAACTGGTTGCCCTGGTTCGAGGTCTGCGTGCCAACACGGCTCACATGCTCGTACAGCAGATCCTGGAATTCCGCACGCTGGCGCTTGTAGCCGGTGGTGCGCATGTTGGCGATGTTGTTGGAGATGACCTGGACGTTAAGCTCCTGGGCCATCATTCCGGTCGCGGCGGTGTGGAGAGCGCGCATGGCGTGTCAGTCCTTCGAGGCTCAGGCCGGAACGTCGGCGAGTTTCTGGATCGCCGACTGCCGCATGTCGCCTTGCTGTTGCAGCATCGCGGCAACCTGCGAATAGCTGCGGGTGACTTCGATCATGCGCGTCATCTCGACGACGCTGCGCACGTTGGATTTCTCGATCGAGCCCTGCAGGATGCGCGACTGCGTGTCCGGCTGCGGCGCGTTGTTGGCGCTGGCGGAGAATGAGCCGTCGCCGTCCTTCTGCAGTTGCTGCGGGCGGTTGAAGTTGACGACGCGCAGCCGGCCGCGCAGCGAGGACGCCTGCGACTGCGAGCCTTCCTGCACGCTGACGGTTCCGTCCTGCGCGATCATGATGTTGCGGTCGGTCGGCTGGAAGCGGATCGGGCCGCTGTCGCCGAGCACCGGATAGCCGCTGGCGGTGACGAGTTCGCCGTTGGCGTTGAGTTGTAGCGCGCCGTTGCGGGTGTAGCGTTCGCCGCGCGGTGTCTGCACCACGAAGAAGCCGTTACCTTGCACGGCGACGTCGAGCGGATTGCCGGTCTGCTCGACGGTGCCTTGGCCGAGATCGTGCCAGGTGGCGCGGTCGTGCACGAAGCTGATGCGGTTGCCGGTCTCTGCGGCGCGCGCCGTCGGCGAGAGGAATTCCTCGAAGATCGCGCCATCGGCCTTGTAGCCGGTGGTGTTCATGTTCGCGATATTGTTCGAGACGACGTCGAGCTCGCGCTGGAGCGCGACCTGACGTGACAATCCGATCAGCAGAGTGTTCTGCATCGATCTCTCTCCCCTGGTCGGCGGCCACCCTCCCGAGGCGTCCGCGACCCAACCTGGCCCATGGTTCTCCCAAACCGGCGGGCCGCGCTCTCCTTTGCAGGGGGCGTGCCAACTCCGAAGGCCAAGGAAAATCAATCAGATAACCTGTTGGCCGGGCTCTGCCGGCCGGGCAAAGCAGGCCAGGGGGCAAGTCCGACCCGGCAGATTCTGCCGGGTTTAAAGGAACCGTTAACCATAGCGACCTAGGGTCGCGCTGTGTGCAGGGGGCGCACGCGTGGCGATCGGCCGACACGCCGCGCTATCGGATTGACGAGACAGGGGCGCCAGAATGGCAGCGAAAGCGCAGACCGCGGACGGCGTTGACACCGAAGAGGGCGCCGCGTCCGGCGGCAAGGCAAAAGCCGGCAAGTCCGGCCTCATGGCCAAGCTGCTGTCGAAGAAGATGCTGATGATGATCGGTGCCGCGGTGCTGCTGGTCGGTGGCGGCGGCTTCGCCTACAGCAAGTTCTTCAAGCATCATGAGGAGCCGAAGGAGAAGCCCGTCGCGGTGAAGCCGGCGACTTTCGTCGACATGCCCGACGTGCTGGTCAATCTGTCCACCCCGAACGCCGACCGGCCGCAGTATCTCAAGGTCAAGGTTGTGCTCGAATTGCCGGAAGCCGAGCTGATCCCGAAGATCCAGCCGCTGATGCCGCGCGTCATGGACCAGTTCCAGACTTACCTGCGCGAATTGCGGCCGACCGATCTCGAAGGCTCCGCCGGCCTCTACCGGCTGAAGGAAGAACTGACGCGGCGGGTCAATGCCGCAATCACGCCGTACAAGATCAACGCCGTGCTGTTCAAGGAAATCGTCGTCCAGTAGCCGCCGCGTTCGCGACCTCGCCGACTCCTTCAAGCCGACGCTCAGAACACCATCCATGGCGCAAAAAGAACAGATCGATCAGGACGCCCTCGCCGCGGAGTGGGGCCTTGCGCTCGAGGCGGACGACGACGGTCCGAAGGATTCCGATCAGCCGGGGGCAACAGGCGAGGACGCCGCCGCCGCGCAGTGGAGCACCATGGCCGACGAAGGCGCGCTCAATCAGAAGGGCGGCGCCGAGCGCATTCTCAATCAGGATGAAATCGACAGCTTGCTCGGCTTTAGCCTGTCGGACATCAACATCAACGACAATTCCGGCATCCGCGCGATCATCGAATCGGCGATGGTCTCCTACGAGCGCCTGCCGATGCTGGAAATCGTCTTCGACCGCCTGGTGCGGCTGATGACGACGAGCCTGCGTAATTTCACCTCCGATAACGTTGAAGTCTCGCTCGATCGCATCACATCGGTGCGGTTCGGCGATTATCTCAACTCGATCCCGCTGCCGGCGATCCTCGCCGTGTTCAAGGCGGAGGAGTGGGAGAACTTCGGGCTGTTCACCGTCAATTCCAGCCTGATCTATTCGATCATCGACGTGCTGCTCGGCGGCCGTCGCGGCCAGTCCTCGATCCGTATCGAAGGCCGGCCGTATACGACGATCGAAACCAATCTGGTGAAGCGGCTGATCGAGATCGTGCTCGCCGACGCCGAACTCGCGTTCAAGCCGCTATCGCCCGTGACGTTCAATATCGACCGGCTCGAAACCAATCCACGTTTCGCGGCGATCTCGCGCCCCGCCAATGCCGCGATCCTGGTGCGCCTGCGCATCGACATGGAAGATCGCGGCGGCAATATCGAGCTGCTGCTGCCCTACGCGACGATCGAGCCGATCCGCGCTGTGCTGCTGCAGATGTTCATGGGCGAGAAGTTCGGCCGTGACCCGATCTGGGAAGGCCATCTCGCCACCGAGATCGGCCAGGCGGCCATCGGCGTCGATGCCGTGCTTTATGAAGCCAATCTGCCGTTGCGGCAGATGATGAATCTCAAGGTCGGCGACACGCTGCCACTGGAGATCAAGCCGGACTCGCTCGTCACCGTGCGCTGCGGCGACGTCACGCTCACCGAGGGCCGGATGGGCCGCGTCGGCGATCGCGTCGCGGTGCGGGTGGCCAAACCGTTGCGCAAACCCAAGACCACCTTCGCGATGTTCGAGAAGGCGGACGAAACGAACAACCGGATGGATCCGCAATCATGACGCACGTCTTCGGCTTCGCGATCGAGAGCATGGTCGCGGTGCTGCTGCTGCTCACCATTCTCTACTGCGTGCGGCTCAACAAGCAGTTGCTCAGGCTCAAGGCCGACGAGCAATCGCTGCGCGCGACCATCGGCGAACTCGTCACCGCGACCGAGATCGCCGAGCGCGCCATCGCCGGCCTCAAGGTCACGGCCAGCACCACCGATCAGACGCTCGGCCAGCAACTCGCCAAGGCCGACATGTACTCCACGGCGCTCGCTAAGCAGATCGAGGCGGCCGATGTGCTGATGCGCAAGCTCGCCGGCATCGTCGCGGTGTCGCGTCCGGCCGCTGCGGCACCGGCGGCGCAGCCGCAACAGCCGGCGATGCCTGATGCCAACAGTATGGCTGCTGCTGCCGCCGCCTTCGCCGAGCGCGCGCGGCTGCGGCTCGCCACCGGCAAGGCTGCCTGACGATGTCGCTGCTGCGCGAAGTCCGGTTGATCCCGATCGTCTTGGTGGCGGCCGGCGGACTGTTCGTGCTCAAGACTGCTGGCATCGTGCTCGATGGCGGCTATACGCTTGGCGAACGGCTCGCCGCGCGCGGCCCGGACAAACTCAAGATCACCGACGCGCCCGTCACCGTCGCTGCGGCGGAGCCGGCGACGCCGTCGCCGCGTGCATCGTCCCAGTCCTGGGCCTCCGAGGTGTTCAATTATCCGGACGTCACCGGTTCGGTGCCCGACGCGCCGAAGGGAGCCGCGTCCGATTTGCCGCTGAAAGTCAGCAAGTCGCCGCCGCCGCCCGAGCCGAAGCCAGACAAGAACGGCGTGGTGCCGCAGCAGGGTCCGTCGCCGGGTGAGCGCGCCGTGCTCGAACGGCTCGGCGACCGCCGGCAGGCGATCGAAACGCGTAATCGCGAAATCGATATGCGCGAGAGCCTGTTGCAGGCGGCGGAGAAACGCGTCGATGCGAAGGCCGCCGAATTGCGCGATCTGGAGCATCGGATCGGCGTTACCGTCAAGCAGCGCGACGATGTCGAAGCGACGCGCTTCAAGTCGATCGTCTCAATGTACGAGAGCATGAAGGCGAAGGATGCGGCGCGCATCTTCGACCGTCTCGACATGAAGATTTTAGTCGAGGTCGCCTCGCAGATGAATCCCCGGCGGCTCTCAGACGTGCTGGCGGCGATGTCGTCGGAGCAAGCGGAGAAGCTGACCGTCGAACTCGCCATGCGCGCCGGCAGCCAGCCCGCCAAGCCGAACCCGACCGATCTGCCGAAGATCGAAGGCAAAGCCGGCGGGTGAGAGGCGGTGGCTTCACTCTCGCTGCGCCTCATCCTGAGGTGCGAGCGTAGCGAGCCTCGAAGGACGAGGGGCCAGAGCACGGCGCGGCTCCTCACCAAGAGGCTTTCCTCGGTCCGTCCCACCGCACTCAAAATCCCATTTCGGGGCACCTCGGGAGGACGTGAAGGCTCAGCCACTCCCGGTTGCACGGTTAATCCCCCTTTAAACGCCTACCGGTACTGTTCAGGACCAGAGCCTGCGTATCGGGCCGGCGTGAGTTGAGCGTATGCGTGCGTATTCGATCGGTATCGGCGCGGCCGTGCGGCGCGTTGCCTTCGTGACCGCGGCCGCAGGGCCGCTGTCGCTGCTGGCGGCCGGGCCGGGTCTGGCGCAATCCCAGCCGACCGCACCGCCGCAATCCATCGCCGCTCTGCTGGACGCCACCGCGAACGAGCCGGTGAAAGGCGAGGTGTCGGTCACCACCGCCGGCGGCTATGCCCGCATTGTGTTCCGGATGGCCGAGCCGCTCGACGCGCAGGTACGGCTGTCCGGCAATATCCTGATCCTCACGTTCTCCAAGCCGATCGTGGTTCCGATCGAGGGCCTGAGTGCCGGCGCGCGCGACTATATCTCCGTGGCGCGGCGCGACCCGGACGGCATGGCGCTGCGCATCGCGCTCAAGCAGAAGGTCGACGTCAACAAGCAACTCGCCGGCGAGCGCATCTATTTCGATCTGCTGCCGCCGACCTGGACCGGCGTGCGGCCGGGTTTGCCGCAGGAAGTGGTGGAAGACCTCGCGCGCCGTGCGCAGGAGGCCGAGCGCAAGCTACGCGCGCAGATGCCGGCCGTGCCCGCCGTGCCGACCGTGCGCGTCAAGGTCGGCACGCAGCCGACCTTCACCCGCTACATCTTCGAGATGCCGCCCGGCGTGTCGGTGAACACCGAACGCACCAGCGAATTGCTCCGGCTCAAATTCTCGAGCCCGATCAATTTCGACCTGGCGGATACGCGCGACGGCATGCCGGCGGGGCTGTCGGCGCTCGACAGCGATCTCGATCAGGATTTCGTCGCGGTGAATTTCCGCTTCACCGGTCCGGTGGAACTGCGCAGCTTCCGCGAAGATCGCAACATGATCGTCGATGTCGGCACCAAGCCGGCCAAGACCGTCGCGGCGAAAGAGGCGAAGCCTGTGCCGGGGCCGGCGATCCAGGCGCCGGACACGATCCCGGCAAACGGTGCCGCCGAGACCAAAGCGGACTCGAACCCGGACGCCAAATCCGAGAGCAAACCGGACACGCCGCCGGAGATGAAGCCGCAAGGCAAAGCGGATGTGAAGTCGGACGCTAAACCGGAGATCAAGGCCGAAGCCGCGCCGGCGCCGGTGACGCCGCCGGCACCGGTCGTCGCGCAGGCGGAGCCGCACGCTGCGCCGCGCGCGCCGCCGTCGCCACCGGCGACCGCCCCCGCGCCGGTCAATCCGCTGGATCCGCCCGCGTCACAGCCGCAACCACAGCAGGCCGCTGCCGCCCCGCCACCCGCGGTTGCGCCCGTGACGACGCCGGCTGTCGTCGAAACCAAGGTTGAAGCCAAAGCCGATACCAAGATTGACGCCAAGGCCGAAGCCGCCGCGCCGGCAAAACCGTCATCGGTCGTGCGGGCCGGCATGCAGGGTGGGGCCGATGCGGCGACCGCCACATTCCCGTTTGTTGTGCCGACGCCGGCCGCCGCGTTCGTGCGCGCCGATACGTTGTGGATGGTGTTCGATACCGCGCGTGCGATCGACGTCGCGGCGATCGAACAATCACCGATGGTGCTGCGCGCGACGGTGACGCGTCCGCAGCGCGACGTCGCCGTGCTGCGGATGAAGCTCGACCGGCCGCGCGCATTCGCATTGCAGTCGTCCGGGACGGGATGGTCACTCTCGATCGGCGACAAGATGACGTCGTCGTCGCAGGACATCCCTGTTGCGCGCAACATCGTCAATCCGCTGCGCGCGTCGATCACCATTCCGTTTGATGATCCGCGCAGCCTGCATCTTCTGATTGATCCGGAGCAGGGCGACGCGCTGTTCGTCGTCACCGCGCTCGGCCCGGCGCGCGGCCTCGCCCGGACCCACAATTTCGTCGATCTGCGTGCGTTGGCCTCAATCCATGGCGTCGTAGTGCAGCCGCTGGCCGACGATCTCAGCGCCGATCTCGGTGGCGACAAGATTGTCATCGGCCGGCCCACCGGACTCGTTTTGTCGAACGCGGTGAGCCACAACGCCGCCGCGGCCTCACGCGGTGTCGCGCTCGATCCGCAGCTCTGGGGTTTCGATCGTCAGGCTAATTTCATCACCCGCCAGGCCGAACTGATTGACCGGGCGTCGGCACTGCCCGCCGGCAAGCGCCAGCCGGCGCGCGTTGATCTCGCGCGATTCTATCTCGCCCGCGATATGTATCCGGAAGCGAAAGCGGTGCTCGATCTTGCACTGAAGGACGACAAGCCGAGCGAGAACGACATCACCGGGGTCGTGCTGCGCGCGGTTGCCAATGTGATGATGGTGCGTCCGGAGGATGCGCTGAAGGATCTCGGCCATCCGCTGGTCGGCAAGCAGCATGATGCGCCGGTGTGGCGGGCGTTCGCGCTCGCCGAACAGGGCCAGTGGGACGCTGCGCACGATGCGTTCAAGGGCGCCATGAGCACGATCGCCGGTCTGCCGATCGAGTTGCACCGGCAGGCGCTGTTGAAGGCGGTGCGCGCCGCTGTCGAGATCAAGGATTATGCCGGCGCGGGTCGGATGCTCGACGAATTCAATACGGTCGGCCTGCCGCCGGAACTGGGGCCGGCGGTCGCCGTACTGCAGGGACGCATCGCCGAGGGGCTGGACATTCCGACCGACGCTCTGCGGTTTTATCAAGCCGCCGCCGACAGCACCGACCGCGAAGCTGCGGCGCAGGGCCGCCTGCGCGCGCTGGCGTTGCGGTATGACAAGGGTGAAATCGCGCGCAACGACATGATCGCCGAACTGGAAACGTTGACGGCGATCTGGCGCGGCGACGAAACCGAAGTCGAGGGCCAGCAGTGGCTGGCACGGCTCTACACCGAAGAGAACCGTTACCGCGATGCGTTCCGGGTGATGCGCGCCGCCATCACGGCGCATCCCAATGCGCGTGCGACGCGGCTCATTCAGGACGGGGCAGCGGCGACGTTCGAGAGCCTGTTCATCGGCGGGCGCAGCGATGCGCTGCCGCCGGTTGAGGCGCTCGGCCTGTTCTATGACTATCGAGAGCTAACGCCGATCGGTCGTCGTGGCGACGAGATGATCCGCCGGCTTGCCGACCGGCTCGCATCGGTGGAATTGTTCGAGCAGGCGGCCGAATTGTTGCAGCACCAGGTTGACCATCGCCTGCAAGGCGCGGCGCGGGCGCAGGTCGCGACGCGGCTCGCGGTGATCTACCTGATGAACCGCCAGCCGGATCGTGCGCTCGGCACGTTGCGTGCGACCCGCAACGGCGACATGACCACGGAATTGCGGACGCAGCGCCTGCTGATCGAGGCGCGCGCCTTGGCCGATGTTGGCCGCGGTCCGCTGGCGCTTGAAGTGATCGAGAAATTGCAGTCGCCGGAGGCGCAGCGCCTGCGCGCCGATATTCTGTGGGGTGCGAAGCGCTGGGCTGAGGCCGGCGAGCAGTTCGAGCGCCTCACCGGCAGCCGCTGGAAGGATTTCACGCCGCTCACGCCCGACGACCGTCAGGATGTGCTGCGCGCGGCAGTTGCCTATTCGATGGCCAACGAAACCATCGGGCTTGGCCGGCTGCGCGAACGCTTCGCGGCGAAGATGAAGGACAGCCCGGACAACGCGGCGTTCGAAATCGCGACTGGCCCGCGCGGCGCGCTCGATCCGGAGTTCGGCAAGGTCGCGACGACGGTCGCATCCTACGATGCGCTCACGCGGTTCCTCGCGGCGCTGCGCGAGCGATATCCGGAAACGGGCGCCTTCGCGCGCCCGATGCCGGACGTGCCTGCGGCCCCTCAACCAGCACCCGCGCCATCGGCACGTCGCGACGACAAAATGCGCACCGCACAACGGTAAGCTGTTTTGGCGTCAGCCCCCGGAGCCGGTGTAGCTCTGGATCAGCGAGCCGGCGACCAGACTCCAGCCGTCCACCAGCACGAAGAAAATCAATTTGAACGGCAGCGACACCACGACCGGTGGCAGCATCATCATGCCCATCGACATCAGCACCGATGCGACCACGAGGTCGATGATCAGGAATGGCAGGAATAACAAGAAGCCGATCTCGAACGCGCGTTTGAGCTCTGAGATCATGAAGGCCGGAATCAGGATGCGCAGCGACATGTCCTCGGGCGAGGCGGGGGCGGGCTGCCCGGACATGTCAACGAACAGCTTGAGATCCTTGTCGCGCACATTCTTCTGCATGAACGCGCGTAGCGGCTCGGACGAGCGCTCGAACGCCTGTTCCAGCGTAATCTCGTTATTGGCGAGCGGCCGCAGCCCGACGTCGTAGACCTGTTGCAGTGCCGGACCCATCACGAAGGCGGTGAGGAACAGAGCGAGCGAGACGATCACGGCGTTCGGCGGCGCGGTCTGCGTGCCGAGCGCGGTGCGCAGCAGCGACAGCACGACGACGATCCGGGTGAAGGATGTCATCATCACCAAGATCGATGGTGCCAGCGACAACACCGTCAGCAGCGCGATCATCTGGATCGCGCGCTCGGTGACGCCGGTGCCTTGGCCGAGATTGATGGAAATATCCTGAGCGGCGGCCGGAGCCACCGTCAGCAAAAGCGCGAAAGCGGCTGCGAGGACGCAGCCGCCCGCGCGATGTCGACGAGTCATTGTTTGGTGGCGGGACGCCCTAACAAACTCGCCATCTCCTGTTCGAGATTATCGTAGATCGCGTTCGTGGCCGGCTTCGCGGTCTTGGCTTTCGATTCGGCCAGCCTTGATTCGGGGGCCACCATATCGGAAGTCGCGGGTTGAGGCACCTTAACCTCGACCGGCTTCGGTGCCGCAGGTACGACCTCCGGTGCCTTGACCTCAGCGGTCCTGATCTCCGGCGCGCGCGGCGCGGCCGGAACGGCAAGCGGATCGGTCACGGGCGGCCGGCCTTCGGTCTGCGGCGGGCGGCGCAATGCTGCTTCGAGCCGCGAGGCCATTTCCGCGAGATTGTGATCGGCGGTGCGCGCCGCGGGCTCCGGCTCGCGCAGTGTCGGCTCGAATTTCGGCGGTTCGCGGAACGCCGCCGGTTCACGCACCGCCGGCTCACGCGGTGCCACGTCACGGACCGGCTCGACCATCGGGGTCGGCGCGGGGCCGAGGATCGGTTCACGGGCGGGTTCACGCGGCGGCAGCGGCATCACCGGCTCGCGCGCGACCTCGCGGGGCGGCTCGGGCGGCGTCCAGGACGGCTCGTCGCCGAAGCTCGACCGGCCACGCGGCGTGGCAGGAACGATCGGCGCCGGCTCGGGCGAGGGCTGCAGCGGCCACGAGGTCGCGGCCTCCGGCGCGGTACGCAGCATCGGTTCCCGCGCCGCGTCACGCGCGGTCGCGCGGACGATGTTCTGTTCGACGACCACATCGGTCGGGCCGCCGATCATGATCAGGTGCTCGACATTGTCGCGGCGGATGATCAGCAGGCGGCGGCGGCCGTCCACCGGCGCGGCGTCGATCACCGCGAGGCGCGGCTGGCGGCCGCGCGCGGCATTGCTGCCGAGACGGTTGGCGCCGAAGCGGCGGACCAGCCACGCGGCAAGCGCGATCAGGCCGATCACCACCGCGAAGGCGATGACGAATTTCGCGACACTGGGCTCCGTGCCAAACAGGCTGTCGAACATCACGCGCTCCGGAGTTGAGACGAGGGGCCGCGATCCATTGGCGATCCCGATTGGTTAACAGCTTTGGGCAACATTTGCCGCCCGCCGCCCTAACAAGCCATTAATAAAGAGAGGCCGTTACCTTGGCAAAGGGCTCTCCGTCAAATGATCGGTAAGGTTAACGGTTCCATCGAAAGATGGCGCCGATACGGCGATTTAACGCTCCGTTAACCATACACCCGGCAATGTCTGCCTAGCGGGCGCGCGGGGCAGCGGCTTGCGGGGAGACTGCGATGGGAATGTCCGACCTGCCGATCCTGTCGATGCTCAAGTCGCGCATGCTCTGGCACGAGGAGCGCCAGCGTGTCCTCGCGGAGAACGTCTCCAACGCCGATACGCCGTCCTACCGTGCCAAGGACCTGTCGCCATTGCGGTTCGACGACCAGATGATGGCGATGGCGCAGCCGGGCTCAGCGCAACCGGGTTCGGGCGTCGCCATGGTGCAAACCGCGAGCGGGCATATGGGCGGCTCCGCCATGTCGGCCGGCAGCCAGTTCCGCGCGGATTCAAAGAACAACTACGAGGTTCGCCCGACCGGCAACGCGGTGAGCCTCGAAGACGAGATGATGAAGGTCGCCGCCAACCAGATGGACTATCAGGCGGCCACAGCGCTCTACACGCGCAGCCTCGCGCTGCTCAAGACGGCGATGGGCAAACGCTAACCGATTTGCGCTGACGCGCCGAGACGAAACAGGACGGAGACGTAGCATGGATTTCGTCAAGAGCATGAGCATTGCCGCCTCCGGCCTGCGCGCGCAGGCTGGCCGCATGCGCATCATCTCGGAGAACATTGCCAACGCGGATTCGACACCGCGCGCGCCCGGCGCCGAACCTTATCGCCGCAAGATCCTCACCTTCCGTTCGGAGATGGATCGCGCGCTCGGCGCGCAGGTGGTCGAGATGGGGCCGACGCGGACCGACACGTCGGATTTCCGGATCAAATACGAGCCCGGCCATCCGTCCGCCGACGTCAACGGCAACGTGAAATATCCGAACGTCAATATGCTGGTCGAGATGACCGACATGCGCGAGGCCCAGCGCTCCTATGAGGCCAACGTCAATGTCATCGGCGCGACGCGTCGGATGATCCAGCGCACCATCGACATTCTCAAGGCCTGAGGTTTTTCGCCATGGCATCTCCGATTGCAGCGACCAATGCTTACGCCGCGATGGCGCGGTTGGCTGATCCGTCCGGCGCGGCCGGCGTCGCGAAATCCATCTCCGGCGGAGCCGACGGTGGCAGCTTCGGCCAGATGCTCTCCGACGCGCTGCATTCGGTCGCGGAGACCGGACGCCGGTCCGACGCGCAGGCGCGCGGGATGGCGCAAGGCAAGGCCGATCTGGTCAACGTCGTCACCGCTGTCTCCGAGACCGAGGTGGCGATCGACGCGGTGGTCGCGGTGCGCGACCGCGTGATCCAGGCTTACGAAGACATCATGAAGATGCCGATCTGATCCGGATCGGCGTAAACTCCTACAGCGATTCTCAAAAAGGTTCGTCATGACCGGCCCCGAAGTGCTCGACGTCGCCCGCGATGCGATCGTCACCATCATCGTGGTGTCAGCGCCGGTGATGCTGGTCGGTCTCGCCGTCGGCGTCGCGATCTCGCTGTTGCAGGCGCTGACTCAGATCCAGGAAATGACGCTGGCCTTCGTGCCGAAGATTCTTGCGATCTTCGTCACGCTGCTGATTGCGCTGCCGTTCATGGCGCAGGCCCTGCAGGGCCAGATGACCCGAGTCGCCGCGCGCATCGTCGCCGGCGGCTGACGCGGAATGCGCATCGACATTTCCTTCCTGCCGGCGCTGGCGCTGGCCTTTATCCTGATCTTCGCGCGTATCGGCGTGATGGTGATGCTGCTGCCGGCGATCGGCGAGAGCGCGATGCCGGCGCGGATGCGTCTGACGCTGGCGCTGCTGCTCTCGGCGATCCTGCTGCCGCTGCATCGCACCGAATATGCGGTCGATACGTCGGCCTACGGGCCGATGCTGACGATGCTCGGCAAGGAGATGCTGGTTGGCGCGACGCTCGGCATCACCGTGCGGCTGACGCTCTCGGCGCTGCAGGTCGCAGGCACCGTGGTGGCGCAGCAGCTCGGGCTCGGTTTCGTCACGGCGGTCGATCCGACCCAGGGTGGCCAGCAGAACGTGATCGTCGGCAATTTTCTCGCGGTGCTGGCGGTGACGATGATTTTCGCCACCGATATGCATCACATGGTTATCGCTGCGCTGAACGACAGCTACAGGCTGTTCCGTCCCGGTGACGTGCCGATCCCCGGCGATATCGCTGATCTGGTGACGCGGACGGTCGCGTCGGCGTTTCGCATCGGCATCCAGTTGTCGGCGCCGTTTCTGGTGTTCGGCCTATTGTTCAATCTCGGTCTCGGCATTCTCTCGCGACTGATGCCGCAGATGCAGGTGTTCTTCGTCGCGTTGCCGGTCTCGATCCTGGTGGGGCTCATGCTGCTGGTGCTGGTCGTCAGCGCGATGATGGGCTCCTACCTCGACTATCTCGGAAGTGTCCTCGGCGAGTTGACACGCTGAGCAGGGGACAGAGATGGCCGAGGGACAGGACGACACCGAGAAAACAGAAGACCCTACCCAAAAACGGTTGGACGACGCGCTCAAACGTGGCGACGTCGCCAAGAGCCAGGAGCTCAATACCTGGTTCATCTTCGCGGCGGCTGCGCTCGCCCTGTCCGCTTTCTCCGGCAGCATGGGCTCCGGGCTGACGACGACCTTCCGTGGCCTGATCGCAAACGCGCATATGCTGCGCGCCGACGGTCCGGGGCTGATGCGGCTCGTCGACAAGCTCGGCCTCGAAGTGCTGGCGGCGGTGGCAATCCCGATGTTGCTACTGATGCTGGCGGCACTCGGCGCCAATCTGGTGCAGCACCGTTTCGTCTGGTCGGCGGAATCGATCACGCCAAAATTCTCGAAGATCTCGCCGCTCGCCGGCATCAAGCGCCTGTTCTCGAAAATGGCGATCGCCAATTTCGTCAAAGGCATCTTCAAGCTGGTGCTGATTGGCACGGTGCTCACGGTCCTGATGTGGCCGGAGCGCAATCGGCTTGAACTGCTGGTGTGGACCGACCCACTCGCGCTGATGCCGCTGATCATGACGCTGTCGATGAAGCTGATGGGCGCGGTGGTAGCGATCCTGGCGATCGTCGCGGCCGCTGACTTCTTCTTCCAGTACAGGCAGTGGTACGAGCGGCAGAAGATGTCGCTGCAGGAGATCAAGGACGAATTCAAGCAGACCGATGGCGACCCGGCGATCAAAGGCAAGATCCGCCAGTTGCGGCAGAAGCGCATGGCCAAGCGGATGATGGCGGCGGTGCCAAAGGCGACCGTCGTCATCACCAACCCGACGCACTATTCGGTCGCGCTGCAATACGAAAAGGGGATGCAGGCGCCGATCTGCGTCGCCAAGGGCGTCGATGCGGTGGCATTCCGCATCCGCAAGATCGCGGGGGAACACCAGATCCCGACGGTGGAGAACGTGCCGCTGGCGCGGGCGCTCTATGCCTCCGTCGAAGTCGATCAGGCGATCCCGCCGGAACATTACAAGGCGGTTGCGGAAGTGATCGGCTACGTCATGCGTCTGCGCCATTCCCTGCGGCCATAAGATGCGGCAGTGGGGATATCTCGCGGCGTTCCGTACGATTTTGCACGGTCCGACGCGGCGAAACGCTTGCGTTAGGCCGCCGGCCTGGGGCACTCAGGACGTGGTTGATCACGAATCAGGGCGCGCCGGCGGCGCGCGGCAGGGCGCTCTGCGGCGATGACAGCGCAGATCAAGGACACAGACAGCGGGCCGGCGATGGCTCCGGCCGGCAACGTGCCGCAAGGTACGCCCGGTCCGGCGGCTGCGCGCGAGCCGTCCAGCCGTCAGGCTTATGACCGCATCGACCGCGCGCCGCGCAGCGGCAGCGTCGGGCTGGTCGTGCTGATCGCGGTTGCCCTGGTCGGAACCGCAGCGGGCCTGATCTATATCGGCCGTACTCACGCCGAGCCGTACATCATGGCGGTGCTGGCGTTCCTCGCCACCATCGGCGTGTTCTCGCTGTTCGCCATGGCGGCCGGCATCCTGCAGACGCAAGGGCAGGCGGGCGTCCATCCGCTGACCAAGGTGCTGGCCGACGGTGCGCCGGACGGGCTGATGGTCACCGACCGGTCCGGGCGCGTGTTCTACGCCAATGCCGCTTACCTCGACCTGATCCATTCCACTGGTCCTGACGATGTGCGGCCGATCGAGCGCGCCTTCGCTGGTGACCCGGAAGTGTCCGAGGCGATCTACCGGCTGATGAAGGCGGGCCGCGAGGGCCAGCCGCTGCAGGAGGAAATCCGGCTCGGTGGTGCCGATGGCGAGGCCGCGCGCTGGTTGCGGCTGCGCGTGCGGCCGCTCGGCGACAGCAAGCACGACCGCAATCTCGCGGTCTGGTCGGTCGCCGACATCACCCGTGATCGCGCGCGCCAGGAGAACGTGTTTCAGGAGTTGCAGCACGCGATCGACTATCTCGATCATGCGCCCGCCGGCTTCTTCTCGGTCGATCCGGCCGGCTCGGTGGTCTATCTCAATGCGACGCTGGCGAGCTGGCTCGAGCAGGATCTGGCGCAGGTCGGTACCGGGACGCTGCGGCTTGCCGATATCGTCGCCGGCGATGGAGCCGCGCTGCTCACCGCGTTCAACGCCGCGCCGGGCGACGTCAAGACCGAGATGATCGATCTCGATCTCAAGACACGCACAGGCAAGTCGCTGCCGGTGCGGCTGTTCCACAAGGTCGCGTTCGGTGCCGACGGGACCGCCGGTCTGTCACGCACGCTCGTGCTGAATCGTGCCCGCGAGGAGGGCGCCGATCCACTGCGCGCCGCCGAAGTGCGCTTCATGCGCTTCTTCCAAAACACGCCGATGGCGATCGCCACGGTGGATCGCTCGGCGCGCATCGCGCGGTCGAACGGACTGTTCGCGCGCATGTTCCAGGAAATGCTCAAAGATGACGAACGCTCGATCCTTGCGGTGATAGCCGACCGCGATCGTGGCGCGGTCGAGGCCATGATCCGCAAGAGCGCCGACGCGCAGGGCGAGATCGCCCCGGTCGATGTCTCGCTCTCCGGTCCCGGCGAGCGCTCGGCGACATTCTTCGTCACGCCGGTCGACGAGGCGGATCGCGACGGCGAAGCGGCGATTGTCTACGTGCTGGAGACGACGCTGCAGCGCGCGCTGGAGAACCGCGCCAACCAGCAGCAGAAGATGGATACGGTCGGCCAGCTTGCCGGCGGCATCGCGCACGATTTCAACAACGTGCTGTCGGCCATCATGATGGCGACGGACTTCCTGCTCAACGCGCACAAGCCGACCGATCCGTCGTTCTCCGACATCATGCAGATCAAGCAGAACGCCAATCGCGCGGCGTCGCTGGTGCGGCATCTGCTGGCGTTCTCGCGGCGGCAGACGCTGCGGCCTCAGGTGCTCGATCTTGGCGAGCGGTTGAGCGATCTCGGCATGCTGCTCAAGCGTCTGCTCGGCGAGAAGGTGTCGCTCGACGTTGTGCACGGCCGCGATCTGTGGCCGGTGAAGGCGGACCTGTCGCAATTCGAGCAAGTGATCGTCAATCTCGCGGTCAATGCGCGCGATGCGATGCCGAATGGCGGCAATCTCACGGTGCGCACTGCCAATGTGGTTGCCGCCGATGCGGCCAAACTCCCTTACAAGGGGCTGCCGGCGGCGGACTATGTGCGTATCGAGGTGGCGGATACCGGCACCGGCATTCCCGCCGACATCGTCGACAAGATCTTCGAGCCGTTTTTTTCGACCAAGGACGTCGGCAAGGGGACGGGTCTCGGCTTGTCTACAGTCTACGGCATCGTCAAGCAGACCGGCGGCTTCGTCTATGTCGATTCCGATATGGGTCGCGGCACCGTGTTCAGCATCTTTCTGCCGCGGCATATTCCCGGCGAGGAACCGGTGGCGCTGCCGCCGGCGGCGGAAGCGCCGGCGTCCGGCGTTATCAATGCCGCCGACGAGGTCAAGAAGGTCGCGGTCGATCTCACCGGTCAGGGCACGATCCTGCTGGTGGAAGACGAAGACGGTCTGCGTGCGCTCAACGCGCGCGGTCTGGCGTCGCGCGGCTACAAAGTGCTGCAAGCCGGCAACGGCGTCGAGGCGCTCGAGGTAATGGCGGAGGAGCCGGAGATTGATCTCGTCGTCTCCGACGTGGTGATGCCGGAGATGGACGGCCCGACGCTGCTGCGCGAAATGCGCCAGCAGAAGCCGGAACTGAAGATGATCTTTGTTTCCGGCTATGCCGAAGAGGCGTTTCAGAAAAGTCTGCCGGAGGGCGAGAAGTTCTCGTTCCTCGCCAAGCCCTTCACGCTCAAGCAACTGGTCGCGGCGGTGAAGGAGACGATGGAGTCCTGAGCGCTGCTGCGCTGCAGGATGGTCAGGGCCCACATCCGGGTGCAGGATGGCGCCGCTCTCTCCGGGTTGGCGTCTCAGGGTGCGCGTTATGGCAGTCGAATCCGACGAGTCTCGCCGCAAGGCATTCGAGCATCTCAAGCTGGCGAAGCTGTCGCGATCGCTGGACGAACGGCGCGGTCATCGCGCGATCGCCCGCAGCTACGAGGCGCTGGCCGAGACGGAGCGATGGCTGGAAAGCGCCGCCAAACGGCGGCCTGTGGTTCCGCAGAAACCGCCTGGTTCCGGCGCCTAGATTTTGGCTTAACGCCAGACGGTTTAAGGCTTTTACCCCTGCGACCCTGACGCATCTTATCAAGCCGCGGATGTCCCCCCATATTGCGGGCAATGCCGGCATGAACCGGCATCCAGAGGGAACACCAAAGGCTCATCCATGCGATCCATTCGCTCCGTTTTTGCCCTGAGTGCCGTTGCGGCCGCGCTGATCCTGATCGCCGGCAGCCTCGCCGATGCGCGTCCGGGTGGCGGCGGCAGCCGCGGTTCGCGCACCTTTTCCGCGCCGCCCGTGACCAACACGGCGCCTCGCACCGCGGCTCCGCTCGAGCGCACCATGACCCAGCCGACGCGCCCCGGCGCGACGGCCGCGCAGGGCGCCGGTGCTGCCGCAGGCGGCGGCATGTTCAGTCGTCCGGGCCTGCTCGGCGGTCTCGCGGCCGGCTTCCTCGGCGCGGGTCTGTTCGGCCTGCTCGCCGGACAGGGCCTGTTCGGCAACATGGCCGGCTTCGCTTCCATCATCGGCCTGCTGCTGCAGGTGGCGCTGGTGGTGATTGTCGCCCGCTTGCTCTGGGCCTGGTGGCAGCGTCGCCAGCAGGGCCTCGCCTTCGCAGGCCCGATGCAGCGTAACCAGCAGGGCGGTGCGCCGGGTGGCCCCGCCGGGCCTCTGTCCGGTCTCGGACTGGGTGGTGGCACGGGCGCGGCAGCGGGTGCCGCTGCGGCGGCGCCGGTCGATGACGTAACCATCGGCAAGGATGACTACGACGCGTTCGAGCAGGCGCTCGGTGAGATTCAGACCGCTTACGGGCGCGAGGATCTCGGGACGCTGCGCCGTCTCGCGACACCGGAAATGCTGTCGTACTTCTCGGAAGATCTCGCCGCCAACGCCAGCCGCGGCGTGCGCAACGAGATTTCCGACGTGCAACTGCTGCAGGGCGATCTCGCCGAAGCGTGGAGCGAGGGTGCGACCCAGTATGCGACACTGGCGATGCGGTTCTCGCTCAATGACCGTCTGGTGTCGCGTGACAACGGACAGGTGGTCGACGGCGGTCCGCAGGAGGTCACGGAATTGTGGACCTTCATGCGCTCGCGCGGCGGCCACTGGATCCTCTCCGCGATCCAGGCAGCCTGACCGGCGCTGCGTCAGCAGAGAGCTGAAACGACAAACGGCCCGGCGAGACGATCGCCGGGCCGTTTTAATTAGTGCCTTGTCGCTGTCAGATCAGGCGTTGTCGGCGGTAGGAACGGCGACGATGTCGTCGGCTTCCGGCTTGTCCGGTGCGAGCGGGGGGCTCGCCGGGTCGATCGCGCGGATCGTCCGGGTCGGCGGGGGAGCGACCTTTTCATTGCGACGCTCGAATCGGACGCCGATCTGGTTGTTTTCGCGCCAGACCACGGTGCAGTAGCGCTTCGGCGCATTGCGTTGCGCCAGTAGCAGAACGAACTGGGCAGGGATGTTTGCGCTGCCATCGACTTCCAGGCGCGCGCCGGAATCGGACACGTCCGACAGCAGGCAGCTCACCCGCTGTTCGTCATCCAAGGCGATCCAGGCGGAGTACCGCAAAGGCTTCCGCGGTGATTTGCGTTTGTCGGACTTCATTGCACTTGCTCGACTGGCCATTCACGGGCGAGCCGCCGTCATTCCCCACGAGTGGAACTTTAACGCCACTTTTGTTACCAATTCATAAAATTGGCGCGGGTGCCGCTTCCCGTGGCGGCGATTGACCCGCCCGCGCAAATCCTGTTTACGTGCGCCCGCAACGCGGTTTTCGGCTTCTTTGCGGTCTTGTGCCGTTGGCACGACACGGAAAACTCCAAAAATCGGGATGGTTGCCGTCCGGGCGATGAGCGCCGGGGCGTCTTTCTGCGCACATAAGGAAATGCGATGGCTGTCGGCACTGTGAAGTTCTTCAATACCCAAAAGGGCTACGGTTTCATTCAACCTGAGGATGGGTCGAGCGACGTGTTCGTCCACATCTCGGCGGTGGAACGCGCCGGCATGCGCTCGCTGATGGAAGGCCAGAAGATCAGCTACGAGGTTCTGACCGAGCGCGGCCGCCCGGCTGCCGCCAACCTCGCTGCCCTCTGACCCTCTCGATGGTCTTTGAGAGAAAGCCCGGCCTCGCGCCGGGCTTTTTTTTATGACGCCGGCCGAGGCCGGTCCGAAGGGTGGACAAAGTGCCGCAAGGCGGGCTGCCGGGATGAAAATCTAAGCTCTGGTGTTGATGCCCAAACAGGGTATCCGGCCGGATGCCGATAAAAGGGAGGAATTCCATGAAGACGCTGACACTGCTGGCGACCGCTGCGGTGCTGTCGCTGGGCGCCACCGGCGCGGCGCACGCTCAAGCTTCCGCCATGACGTTCTTTGTCACCAGCGTGGGCGTGGGCAATGGCGGCGATCTGGGCGGCCTCGCCGGCGCCGATGCGCATTGCCAGAAGCTTGCGGCTGCGGCCGGCTCGACCGGCAAGACCTGGCGCGCTTATCTGAGCACCCAGGGCCAGGGCGCGGTGAATGCCAAGGACCGGATCGGTAAGGGGCCGTGGCAGAACGCCAAGGGCGCTGTGATCGCCAAGGACGTGGCCGAACTGCACGGCACCAACAATCTCACCAAGCAGACGGCGTTGAGCGAAAAGGGCGACGTCATCAACGGCCGTGGCGACACGCCGAACCGGCATGACGTTCTCACCGGCTCGCAGGCCGACGGTACTGCCTTTGCCGGCGCCGACGACCGCACCTGCAAGAACTGGACGAGCAGCACCCAGGGCGCGGCGATGGTCGGCCATTCGGATCGTACCGGTCTCGACGACAGCGCTCCGGCGAAGTCCTGGAACACCTCGCATCCGTCGCGGGGTCAGGGCGGCGGTTGCACGCAAGCCGACCTGCGCGGCACCGGCGGTGACGGCCTGCTGTACTGCTTCGCCGCCAACTAAAGCGTTTTCGAGCGCGCATCGATTGCACGGTCGGAAGCCGCGCCGGTTCACCGGCGCGGCTTTTCTTTCACGGTTGGCACGGTTGGAGAGGCGATTACCGCTTGGCGGTGCGCTTGCCCGCGCGCTGGGGCGTCCGTTTGCCCTTGCGAGCGGCTTTTGCCTTTGACGTCTTTTTCGATGTCTTGGCTTTCGCTGTGACGCCGGTGGCCTTGACGCTCGCGGTCTTGACGCCCGCGGTCTTGGCGGCCTCGCGCTTCTTGCGGCGCAGACGTTTCAGCCGCTCCTCGGCGCGCAGCTTCTTGCGCTTGTCGATGCAGCTCGGGCACAGGCAGCCGATCGGCTTGATGAAGGCGTTCCAGTAGTCCTTGCCGTAGTCGTAGGTGATTTCCTGGCCGGGCTCGATGTTCTTGATCGCCCGCAGGATCACCTTGCCGCCCTTGCGGCCGTCGGCGCGCTTGCCGAGCAGGATGTCCGACTCCGCGTTCGGCCGGCAGCTATGGTTGCCGTAGCGCGCGATATTGCTGCGCGCCTTGCCGTCGATGGTCCAGCGGCTGTTGATCTCGTACATGTAGCGCGACCCGCGCGCTTCCAGGCGATCCGCCTCCGCATTGCTGATGCGGGGGCCTTTGTATTCGATGAAGATGGTGCGTTTTTTGATGGGGTGGGTGGCGAACAGGCCGAGGCCGGTTCGCGACCGCCCAACGCGGAGCGGGAGGCGTGACATAATCGCCTCTTAGCGCCGATTCTCGCGATTTCAAACGGTTGGCGTGCTCAGGAACGCATCGGAAGTGCGACCAGTTGTGGAAATGTCGCCGCCGACTGATTTCGAGGCAGGAAGGACGTCATGCGTTACGAGCTTTACTACTGGCCGGATATCCAGGGGCGCGGCGAGTTTGTGCGGCTCGCTCTGGAAGAGGCGGGTGCCGATTACGTCGACGTGGTGCGTGGCCGTGGCGGCGTGGCCAAGCTCCAGCGTCTGATGCGACGGGGCGATCATCCCGCCTTCGCGCCGCCGTTCCTCAAGGCCGGACGGATGATGGTCGCACAGACGGCGGCGATCCTGCTCTATCTCGGCGAGCGGGAAGGACTCGCGCCGCGCGCGGCCGCGCAACGCCTGTGGGTGCATCAGCTTCAGCTCACGATCGCTGACATGGTGGCGGAGGTGCATGACACCCATCATCCGATCGCCTCCAGTCTTTATTACGAGGACCAGCGCCGCGAGGCTGCGCGCCGGTCGCGGCATTTCGTGGCGGAGCGGGTGCCGAAATTTCTCGGCTACTTCGAGAACATCCTCCGGCGTCCTTATCTCGCCGGCCGTTCGGTGAGTTATGCCGACCTCTCGCTGTTCCAGATGATGGCTGGTCTGGATTACGCCTTCCCGCGATCGGCGAAACGGTGGCGGCGCAAGTTCGTCCGCTGTGCCGCGCTTGCGGAGCGTGTCGCGGACCGCCCGCGCATCGCCGCTTACCTCGCCTCCGACCGGCGCATTCCGTTCAATACGATGGGCATCTTCCGGCATTACCCGGAACTCGACGGGAACTAAGATGATTCACGCAGAGTTCCGTGGATATTGATGGGTCATGATCGCTCTTTATTAAGACTCTTGATACTAACAGCACGGGTAAGGCGGGCCGGTCGCCCGCCGCAGACATTTGCCGCAAGGACATGCCTTTGGCGGAATGGTCGAATGTCGCGTTGCTGGCCGGCGACGCCCTGATCTACTTCACCGTTCTCGCGGTGCTCTTCCGCGCGCGTGCACGGCTGGGGATAGGCGCATTCTTCTGCGCGCTCGGGGTGATGCACTTCCTCGAGACCTATCTCGCCTCGACCTTCTACGTCGCCTTGCCCGCCGGCATCGTCGCATCTCCCGGCTCGACCATCCTGTTCACCGGCAAGCTGATGATGCTGTTGCTGGTCTATATCCGCGAGGATGCGCGGATGGTGCGCCAGCCGATCTACGGCCTGCTGATCGGCAATCTGTTGTTGTTCGCGCTCGCCTTCGTGATGCGCCAGCATCTGCCGACCGCGCTGACCCCTGACCGTTTCGCCGATCTTGGGTTCCTCGACGAGATGGGCGCGCTGATGGTGTGGGGAACGCTGATCCTGTTCGCGGATTGCATTCTCATCATTCTGCTCTACGAGCGGCTGCGCGGTGCGTTCGGCAATGCCTTGTTGCCGCGTATCGCGCTAACCGCCGCTGCGGTGATGACGTTCGACCAGCTCATGTTCTATGCCGGCCTGCGGTTTCTCACCGGCGCCGACCTTACCGTACTGTTCGGCGGCTGGGCGGCGAAGATGGGCGCCGTCGCGCTCTACAGCGGGCTGGTGACGGCCTATCTCACCGTGTTCGAGAAGGCCGCGTTCGGCCAGACCGGTGCGCCGCGCATCGCCGATGTGTTCGATCTGCTCACCTATCGCGAGCGTTACGAGGATCTGCTGGCGCGCAGCGGCCGCGACGCGCTGACCGGCGCGCTCGACCGTGGCCGGCTGGAAACGCAAGGGCGCGACGCCATCGCCCGCGCCGCCACTGCCGGGGTTTCGGTGAGCTTGCTGCTGATCGACATCGACCATTTCAAGACCTTCAACGACCGGTTCGGCCATGCGCGCGGCGACGCCGTGCTGCGCCAGATCGCGTCCGAGATCATGACGACGGTGCGCGCGGCCGACCTCACGTTCCGCTTCGGCGGCGAGGAGTTCGTGGTACTGGCCGAAGGGCTCAATGCCGAGCAGGCTGTCGTGCTTGGCGAGCGGCTGCGTGCGGCAATTGCAGCAAGCGGGGCAGGGACGTCGCGTGTCACCGTCTCGATGGGCGTGTCCACCTGCGCGTCGGACGCCGCCGACTACGACAGTCTGTTCGAGATCGCCGACCGACGGCTCTATCGCGCCAAGGCCGCAGGCCGTAACTGCGTGGTCGGCGAGCGCGCCGTCAATGTTAGCCAGCCGGTGCGGCTGGTGCATCAGGCGAGCTAACGCATCTGCGGTCTCCGCGTCACCGCTCCAGCAGCGCGACGATCTGATCTACTGCCAGAGTTGGCGTCAGCGTGCCGGCGGCGACGGCGGCCTCGGCATCCTTCAATCGCGTGCGGATCGCCGGATCGTGGCGCAGCCGCGCGAACAGACGCTCCTCCAGCATCGCCCACATCCACTTCACCTGTTGCGCGCGGCGCTGCGCGGCGAGTTCTCCGGATGCCGTCATGCGCTGACGATGGGTCACGACGTTCTGCCACAGCGCGGCGATGCCGTCGCCGGTGAGTGCTGAATAGGTCACGACCGGCGGCGTCCAGGTCGGCGAGCGCGGCGTGAGGATATGCAGCGCCGCGCGATAATCGGCGGCAGCGGCCTTGGCGCGTTTGATATTGTCGCCGTCGGCCTTGTTGATGGCGATCATGTCGGCGAGTTCGATCAGGCCCTTCTTGATGCCCTGCAATTCGTCGCCGGCGCCCGGCAGCATCAAGGCGAGAAAGAAATCGGTCATATCGGCGACGGTGGTTTCCGACTGGCCGATGCCGACCGTTTCCACCAGCACGATGTCGTAGCCGGCGGCCTCGCACAGCAGCATGGTCTCGCGCGTCTTCGCTGCGACGCCGCCCAGCGTGCCGGATGACGGCGAGGGGCGGATGAAGGCATGGTCGTGCGCCGATAGCTGCGCCATCCGTGTCTTGTCGCCGAGGATCGAGCCGCCGGTCCGGGTCGAGGACGGATCCACCGCCAGCACCGCAACCTTGTGGCCTTGTTCGATCAGCGAGAGGCCGAGCGCATCGATGGTGGTCGACTTGCCGACACCCGGTACCCCGGTGATGCCGACACGCACCGCTTTGCCGGTGTCGGGCAGCAGCTTCTGCAGCAGTCGCTGCGCCGCCTCGCGATGATCGGCGCGCTTGCTCTCGATCAGCGTGATGCCGCGCGCGAGCGAGGCGCGTTCGCCAGCGCGGATGCCGGCCGCCAGCGCGGCGATGTCGGGCGCGGTTTTTGCGGAACTTGCGGTGGAGGCGGGTGTCACGGTTCGTATTTCTTGACGTCGTCGGCCGGCCGTTCGCCACCGAACAGCGCGCGGCCCTGGTCGGATAAATGCACCGCGAAATCCTGCCACGGCAAGGCGATCGTGTAGATGCCTTCGACGTAGGGGCCGACGGCATAAGGCTGATAGTGGAACGTCAGCCCTGCGCTCTTGCCCGGTTCGGTCGAGGGCGTCAGCGTCACCGGGCCGAGCGCCAGCAGCCTCGGTTCGATCCCCTTGAGCCATTCCGGGTCGTCGATCGACTCCTGCGGAATGCCGCGCTTTTTCTTCTCGGCGTTGATCGCGGTGCGCAGCAGCGCGGCGAGCGCGGTCATGGTCGCGCCACCATCGGCCGCTTCCGCGAACAACGGGCGGATGCTGACGCGCTTGTTCTGCGCGCCGTCCCACAGGACCGTGTCGATCTGCGTGTTCGGATGCGCGCCGCCGGTGTTGAGATAGTCGGAGCGCAGCACGCTGACATAGCGGCCGATCACCGAGGCCGCTTCGTATTCGCGCTCCAGCGCCCAATGCACGCCGTTCTCGCGGATATAAGCCTCCTCGCGCAACGCCTTGGCGGCGTCCTTGCGCCATTTGGCGGCCCAGCGGTCACCCTCGCGCCGGCAGTCGGCGGCGAGCTTCGGCAGGCCCTTGATGGTCTCGTCGAGCGAGACCTTGATCTCGGCGAAATTGGACGAGGTGACAGCGCGCTTCGGCTGGGCATCAGCGCTGCCCGCAGGCAGGAACGTCGCCAGCCCGATCAGAGACAGCGCGGCGAGCCGGACAAGGCGGTCGCTCACTCCGCCGCCTCTTGGGTGTGGCCGAGATGCTTGGCGAGCTTGCGCAGCAGATCGACGGCGGCTTCGGCGATCACGGTGCCGGGCGGAAAGATCGCCTCGGCGCCGGATTTAAAAAGCGCATCGTAATCCTGTGGCGGCACGACGCCGCCGACCACGACCATGATGTCGCCGCGACCCTGCTTGGCGAGTTCGGCTTTCAGTTCCGGCACCAGCGTGAGATGCGCGGCGGCGAGCGAGGAGACGCCAAGCACATGCACGTCGTTCTCTACTGCCTGCCGCGCGGCTTCCGTCGGTGTCGCGAACAGCGGGCCGATATCGACGTCGAAGCCGAGATCGGCGAACGCCGAGGCGATCACCTTCTGGCCGCGATCGTGGCCGTCCTGACCGATCTTGGCGACCAGCAGGCGAGGGCGGCGGCCTTCCGCCGCCTCGAATGCCTCGACCAGTTTGCGCACCTGTTCGACAGCGCCGGTCATGCCGACCTCCCGCTTGTAGACGCCGGTGATCGCCTTGATCTCGGCGCGATGGCGGCCATAGACCGCTTCGAGCGCCGAGGAAATTTCGCCGACGGTCGCCTTGGCGCGCGCCGCGTCGATGGCAAGCGCGAGCAGATTGCCGTTGCCGCCTTTGGCTGCGCGGGTCAGCGCCGAGAGTGTGTCCTTCACCGCAGCCGGATCGCGCTCGGCCTTGAGCCGGTTGAGCTTCTCGATCTGCTTGGCGCTTACGGCGGTGTTGTCGACCTTGAGCACGTCGAGTGGTGCTTCGTTCTCGGGACGATATTTGTTGACGCCGATCACCGACTGATGGCCGGCGTCGATACGCGCCTGCGTCTTCGCGGCCGCTTCCTCGATCCGCAGTTTCGGAATGCCGGCCTCGATCGCCTTGGTCATGCCGCCGAGGTCTTCGACCTCCTGGATATGATCCCACGCCTTGCGAGCGAGATCGTAGGTCAATCGCTCGACATAATAGGAGCCACCCCACGGATCGGCGATGCGCGTCGTGCCGCTTTCCTGCTGCAGCAGGATCTGCGTGTTGCGCGCAATGCGCGCCGAGAAGTCGGTCGGCAGCGCGAGCGCCTCGTCGAGCGCGTTGGTGTGCAGCGACTGGGTGTGGCCCTGCGTCGCCGCCATCGCCTCGATCATGGTGCGCGGCACGTTGTTGAACACGTCCTGCGCCGTCAGCGACCAGCCGGACGTCTGCGAATGCGTGCGCAGCGACAGCGACCGTGCATCCTTGGGCTCGAACGGCTTGATCAGCTTCGCCCACAGGAGACGCGCGGCGCGCAGCTTGGCGATCTCCATGAAATAATTCATGCCGATCGCCCAGAAGAACGAGAGGCGCGGCGCAAACTGGTCGATGGTCAGCCCGGCCTTGATGCCGGTGCGGACATATTCGACGCCGTCGGCGAGCGTATAGGCGAGTTCGAGATCCTGCGTCGCACCGGCTTCCTGCATGTGATAGCCGGAGATCGAGATCGAGTTGAACTTCGGCATATGCGCCGAGGTGTAGGCAAAGATATCGGAGATGATGCGCAGCGACGGCGCGGGCGGATAAATGTAGGTATTCCGCACCATGAATTCTTTGAGGATGTCGTTCTGGATCGTGCCGGAGAGTTTTTCCGGCGGAACGCCCTGTTCCTCGGCGGCGACGACGTAAAGCGCCAGCACCGGCAGCACCGCGCCGTTCATGGTCATCGACACGCTCATCTTGTCGAGCGGGATGCCGGAGAACAGCGTGCGCATGTCGTAGATGGAATCGATCGCGACGCCCGCCATGCCGACGTCGCCGGCGACGCGCGGATGATCCGAGTCGTAGCCGCGGTGCGTGGCGAGATCGAAGGCGATGGAGAGGCCTTTCTGCCCGGCAGCTAGGTTGCGCCGGTAGAAGGCGTTGGAATCTTCCGCCGTGGAGAAGCCGGCATATTGCCGGATGGTCCAGGGCTGCGCGGCATACATCGCCGGATAAGGTCCGCGCAGATAGGGCGCGGCGCCGGGATAAGTGTCGAGGAAGTCGAGCGGCGCGAGATCGTCTGGCGCATAGGCGGGCTTGACGGCGATGCCTTCCGGCGTAGTCCAGCTTTCGCCGTTGGTCGTCGTCGCGCCGGCGGCTGCCGGGGCAAAATCCACGGTGACGAAGTTCGGAACTTTGCCCGCACCCTGTGTCATGACACTCCGAGCCTAGCATGGATGGCCTGCAGCGTCGCCAGCACGTCGCCGCCTGCAAAGATATAGGTATCGATCCCGGCGGCACGCCAGGTGGCCTCGTTCTCGCCAGGGCGGCCGGCCAGATGGACGGTCGCACCGGCGGCGGCCAGCGCCTTGGCGGCGTCGACAGCCTCCCGGCCGTAAACCTCGTCAGACGAGCACAGGCAGGCGAGTTTGGCCTCCGAGGCTTTGAATGCGGCGATCATGTCGTCGCGCGTCTTGAACCCGTCATTGCCGACCGCCTCGATGCCGCCGGCCTCGTAGAAATTCTTGGCGAAGGTAGTGCGGGCGGTGAAGTCCGACGGCTTGCCGAGATTGGCAAGAAACACCTTCGGCCGCGCGCCGGTCTTCGCCAGCGCTGTATCGGACGCATTGCGCAACACTTCGAACGGTTCGGACAGCCGCGCGGCGGGAAGGCCGGTGAAAGCCGGAGCGGGGGCGCTTGCCGTTGCGCGCGGTACGTCGAGCACTGTCACTGCCGCCTCGCCGAGATGCGGGAATTCGCTGGCGCCGGTGAGAGGTTCCCTCCGTTTCGCCACGGCGGCGGCGCGGGCCGCGCGAGTCTTGGCGATCTTGTCTTGCAGGAAGCCCGTGATGATCGCCTCCGGCGCGCCGCCCTTGGCCTCGATCTCCTGAAACAGCGTCCATGCCGACCGGCACAGCGCGTCGGTCAAGGATTCCAGACCGCCGGCACCGGCGGCAGGATCGGTGACGCGGGCGAGGTTCGACTCTTCGAGCAGGATGAGCTGCGTGTTGCGGGCGACACGGCGCGCGAACGGGTCTGGCAGGCCGAGCGCGGCAGTGAACGGCAGCACGCTGATCGCATTGGCGCCGCCGAGCGCGGCGGCGGTGACGGCGATGGTCGCGCGCAGCATGTTCACGTAAGGATCGCGCGCGATCATCATCCGCCACGCGGTCTCGGCGGTGACGGTCGCCGGCTCCGGCGTCAGGCCGCAGGCGGCTTCCACACGTGCCCACAGTTGTCGCAGCGCGCGGAATTTGGCGATGGTCAGAAATTCATCGGCGTCGGCGGCGAGGCGGAAGAAGATCATCCGCCGCGCCCGGTCGAGCGGTACGCCGCGGTCGGCGAACAGTCGCAGATAGGCGACCGCATTGCCGATGACGAAAGCAAGCTCCTGCGCCTCCGAGCCGCCGGCATCGTGCACCGCGCGGCCGTCGGCGATGACGAACGGCCCCTTGAAGCCTTGCGCGGCGAGTTGATCGACCATGCCGCCGAGCAGCGCGGTGGTCTCCGTCCACGGACGGGGCGCGACGCCGGCGCGCGCCATCAGGCCGAGCGGATCGTGCGCGAAGCGGATATCGGTTGCGGCCGGATCGACGCCGCGCGCCTTGACCACGGCGGCGAGATTCAGTCCGGCGTCCTTGGTCTGCGTGCTGAGATCGGTTTCGATAATGACGCCGGCATCGAGATAGATGCCGTCGAGCGCGCGCGACAGCGCCGCCTGCGAACCGTCGAGGCCATAGCCATGCGCGCCGACCGAGCCGGCGGTGACGAGCAGCAAACCGGTCGCGCCGTTTTCGAGGTCGTGCAGCGCCTGCGCGTTGGCGATGGCCGGATCGGGGTGATCGAGGCGTTGCAGGATGGTCCACGGCGCGCTCGCCGCGCGGCCCGGCACCACCGCGCCCGGCGCGCGGGGATAGAGCGGCTCGATACGGATGTCGTCGTAGCTGCGGCTGACGAGCCGTTTTTCGAAATCGGCGCCCTTGAGCGCGGCATCCACCAGCGCACGCCATTGCGCGGCCGACGTGGCGGGAAACTCGCTGGCCAGCGCCAGCTTATCGGGCTGATCGGTCATACCCCATGGGCTTACCGGGCTTTTTGCGGCGATTCAACGCGGCAAAAGTCGGTCGATATCGCTTATTCCGATGGCCTTCACGGCCTCCCCGATCCGTCGCCCGGCGATGACCCGATCCGGGACGATCTCCGCCAGCGGCACCAGCACGAAAGCCCGCTCGAACAGGCGCGGATGCGGCAGCGTCAGGTCCGGTGTGTCTAGCGTCAGGTCGTCATAGGCGAGGACGTCGATGTCGGCGGTGCGCGGCCCCCAGCGGCGCTCTTGCGCGCGGTCGCGGCCGAGCGCGCGTTCGACGTCGTGCGCGCGGGCAAGCAGCGCCAGCGGAGCAAGAGTCGTCTCGACGGCGATGCAGAGATTGACGAACGGGGCCTGATCGGTGTCGCCCCACGGTGGCGTGCGATAGTCGGACGAGCGGGCAAGGAGCTTGACGGTGATGCCATCGCATAGCATCGCCACCGCCCGGTCGAGGATGGCCCGGCTGTCGCCGACATTGCCGCCGAGCGCGAGCAGCGCCTCGCTCATCGTCGCTCTCAGCGGCGCGCGCGGCGCAGCGTCACGCCGACATCGGCGAAGATCGCGGCGATCGGCGCATGTGGCTTGTGGATCGTCACCTCGATGGCCGAGACGCGCGGGAAGCGCGCCAGCACCGCATCGGCGATGGCGCCGCCGGCCGCTTCGATCAGCTTGAACCGTTTGCCGAGGAACGCCTCGGTCGCGACGGCGACCACCTGATCGTAGGAGACGGTGTCCTTCACCTTGTCCGACTTCGCGGAGGCGGCGAGATCGATGGTCAGGATCATGTCGATATTGAAGCCCTGGCCGACCTTGCCCTCATAGGCCATCACGCCATGGAAGGCATGCAGCGCCAGACCCTTGATGAAAATCGTGTCGCTCATTGCAGGCTCCGCAACGCGGCGTCGATCCGCAACGCCTGAACGGTTTCGCGCACATCATGGGCGCGGATGATGGCGGCGCCATGGGCGACCCCCAGAAGATGCGCGGCCAGCGAGCCAGGGATACGCTCCTGCGGCTCGCTGGGCACGACGCTGGCGATGAACCGCTTGCGCGAGGCGCCGAGCAGGATCGGCAGACCGAAGCGCTTGAACGCCGAGAGGCGCGCGATGCAGATCATGCTCTGCTCCGGTGTCTTGCCGAAGCCGATGCCGGGATCGAGCACGATCGCCCCGCGCGCGATGCCGGCGCGGTCGGCGATCTCCAGCGAGCGCTCGAAAAAGGCCATGACGTCGGCGACGATATCGATCGCCGGATCGGCCTTGTCGCGGTTGTGCATGACGATAATCGGCGCGCCGTGCTCGGCCGCGACCCTCGCCATGTCGGGATCGCGTTGCAGGCCCCAGACATCGTTGAGGATCGTGGCCCCCTGAGATAGCGCCCAGACGGCCACCTTGGCCTTGATGGTGTCGATCGACACCGGAATGCCGAGCGACACGGCGGCCGGCAGCACCGGCGCGAGGCGTTCCAGCTCGTCTTCGGTGGACACTGGCTTCTGTCCCCCATAGGGACGGGTCGATTCCGCGCCAATGTCGAGAACGTCGGCGCCTTCGGCGACGATGCGCCCGGCCTGCGCGCGTGCCTGTTCCGGCGTGAAAAACTGTCCACCGTCGGAAAACGAGTCCGGGGTGATGTTGAGGATGCCCATGACCGCCGGCCGGCCGAGCGCGAGCAACGCCGAGAGCACCGGCGGGCGGTCCTTGGCGGAGACAGGTACGGCGGAAGCAGGGGCGGCGGTCATGACATGCCTTGTTGGCGTGTCTTGGCTTTGAGGACTCGTCGGTTGAGTGTCAAGCGCACGGCCCGGTGACCCGGCAGTCGCTCAATAGCTGATCTTCGGCGGCAGCGTGCGCGCGGTGTCGATCCACCGCACGATCTGGTGATCCGAGGGGAGCTGGCGCACCAGCTTGCGCTGCGCATTGGCGGCGGCCATGGCCTGCGCCAGCCGCTGCGGGTTGCGATAGCCGAGTTCCCGCACGGTTTCGACGCCGGCGGCCTGCAGCAGCGCGGCATAATCCTTGCCGAGCCCACGGATGCGCAGGCGGTCGGCGGCATTGGCAAGCGCCAGCAGTTTCCGCTCGGCAAGGCCGGTGCGGGCCGCTAGTGCCTTGCGGCCACGCGTGTCCTTGGCGAGTTCGAGCAGCTTGCCGGTGGTGCGGATGCCGGCGGTCTTCAGCGCCGCCGCGGCCTCCGGCTCCAAACCCTCGATATCGGCAATGGGATAAGACATGAAAAACGTTCTGCCCGGATGGGCGTCCATTCAAATGAGTTGTTTCAGCGCGGGGATCGCTGCGGCGACGTCGCCGACGGCATCGTCGCCGGCGGTCGCGCGCGCATACTGAAAGAATTCGCGCCCGAAGGTTTCGATCTGACCCATGCCGAGGCCCGCGCCCATCAGCCGCGTCGCCACGCCCATCAAGCCGCCGGAGTTGAAACCGCCCGCGCTATCGTTCTGATGCGCTTGCAGGAACGCGTCCGCTCCGGGCAGGCGGGCGAACAGTGCGCGCGATGCGTCCGGTGCTTCCGCCGACAGAAATCCTGTGACGATGGCGAGAGATTTGGTTGCGGTCGCGGTGTCGATACCGACAGTCGCTGCCAGACGTGCAACCAGCTCGTTCATCAGACGCTTCGCCCCTACAAGAACGGTCATATTGAACGCCGCCGTAACCGAACACAAGTGTTTTGCAGTGCTGCCGATGCGGGTCTTGTTGCCACTGTTGCAACGCTTTTCAGATGCAAAGCGCGTTGCTAGTTTCCTCACGCATTGCAAGGAGAGAACTGATGAGCACGCTTGACGCGGTGTTGAGCCGGATCGACACGGATATCGATAACAGCATCGAGCGATTGTTCTCGCTTCTGCGCATCGCGTCGATCTCGACCGATCCCGCCTACAAGGACGATTGCCGGAAGGCCGCCGAGCACGTCGCGACCGATCTGCGGAGCATCGGTTTCTCCGCCGAGGTGCGCCCGACCGAGGGGCATCCGGTGGTGGTCGGCAAGGTCAAGGCCGGCACGGACAAGGCGCCAAACGTGCTGTTTTACGGGCATTATGACGTGCAGCCGGTCGACCCGCTCGACCTCTGGAAAACGCCGCCGTTCGAGCCGCGCATCGACACGCTGCCGGACGGCCGCAAGATCATCGTCGCGCGGGGCGCCTGCGACGATAAGGGTCAGGCGATGACCTTCATCGAGGCGTGCCGCGCGTTCAAGCACGTCACCGGCTCGCTGCCGGTGTCGATCACCACCATGATCGAGGGCGAGGAGGAGTGCGGCTCGAAACACCTCTATGGTTTCGTGCGTGACCATGCCGACGAGTTCAAGCTCGACCTCGCGCTGGTGTGCGACACTGCGATGTGGGACCAAAAGACGCCGTCGGTGACGACCTCGCTGCGCGGTCTTGTCTATGAAGACGTGACGATCACCGCTTCGGATCGCGATCTGCATTCCGGCGTGTTCGGTGGTGCGGCGCAAAATCCGATCCGCATCCTGACGCATATCCTCGCCGCGATGCACGACGACAAGGGCCGGGTGACACTGCCGGGCTTCTATGACGGTGTCGACGAATTGCCGGCCGACATCGCTGCCGATCTGAAATCGCTCAACATGACCGAACAGACCTTCCTCGGTCCGCTCGGCTTGAAGCATTCGTCGGGCGAAGCCGGCCGCATGCTGATCGAGCAGGTGACGACGCGGCCGACGGCGGAATTCAACGGCATCATTGGCGGCTATACCGGCGAGGGCGCGAAGACGGTGATCCCGAGCCAGGCGTCGGCCAAGGTGTCGTTCCGTCTGGTGGGACAGCAGGATCCGCAGAAGATCCGCGATAGTTTCCGCGCCTTCGTCCGCAGCCGCATTCCCGCCGATTGCAGCGTCACGTTCGGCAACCACGGGCTGTCGCCGGCGATACAGCTTTCCTACGACAATCCGGCGCTGAACAAGGCACGCACCGCGCTGGCGGACGAGTGGGGCAAGAAGGCGGTGACGGTCGGCGCCGGCGGCTCGATCCCGATCGTCGGTGACTTCAAGAGCGTGCTCGGCATGGACTCGCTCCTGGTCGGCTTCGCGCTCGACGACGACCGGGTGCATTCGCCGAACGAGAAGTTCGACCTCGCCTGCTTCCACAAGGGTATCCGCTCCTGGGCGCGGATCCTCGCGGCGCTGTCGGCGTGAGCGGCGCGCTTCTCTGGTAGCCTCATGGTGAGGAGCATCGCCACCAGCGCGTTGACGCGCGTCTTCGACGCGCTATGGCGATGCGTCTCGAACCATGGGGCGGGCGTGAGGTTGTGGCCGCCACATCCTTCGAGACGCATCGCTCTGCGATGCTCCTCAGGATGAGGCGGAGTGAGAGTTGCGCTGACCTCTCCGCGCGGGGCGCCGCTCCGCGAGGTCACATCGTCACGGCGGCGGCATCGTCAGCAGGTCGCCGACCGTGCGGCCGCGGATGTCGTAAACCGTGGCGAAGGTGACGTCGTCGCGCACCACCTTGGCGATCACCGGCGCGTTGAGATTGCGGCAATAGAACTCGCCAAGCGTCAGGGCGAAATCGGCGCGGCGCGGATCGGCGGTGGTCTGGAATTTGGCGCCCAGTTCGACCTGCGCCACCCGCTGCGGGCCGCACACCGCGACGATCCAGTAGCCGCGTGGGGGGCGCTTCTCTCCGGTTTCCTTGAGGTGCGCGCGCAGATCCTCGGTCGCCTGCTTGAAGGCGAGGCCCCAGTAATCGAGCATGTAGTTGAGGTCGGCGCCGCGCACGCCGCCAGCCAGCCAGTTGAAATGCGCGTACTGATAAGGATGCAGCCGCACCATGTCGGTGATCGAACTGCCGATACCGAGGGCGATGAGGGCGGCACCTGTGGCGAAGGCTGCGACATGGCGCGTGCGCAGCCAGGTCAGTACCCATACCGCGCCGACGGCGGCGATCGCCGCGATCGGCGGCAGAATGAAGGTGAAGTGCCGCACGCCGTTATAGAGCGCCGGCCGCGAAATCATCGCATAGACCACGGGAATGAGCGCGGCGCCCGCGACCATCAGCAGCGCGGCGCGCCGGCGCGCCGAGAGGTCGCGGCGGAACGCCGTGATGGCGGTGCCGATCAGGCCGATGGCGCCGGCAAGCAGGACGATCTCCGGCAGTTTCAGCGAGAATAGTTTCGGCAGATAGGTTGCCGGCATGTCCGGTACCGAGACGAGGGCGCCCTCGTATAATTCCTTCCACGGCTTCTCGAAGAAATGCGCGAAGTATTCGACCGCGAGCAGCGGGTTGAGCGGATCGAGCACGGCCCACGGCCACAGCAGGCCCATCGTCACATAGGCGATCGGCAACAGCGGCAGCATCAGCAGGACGAAGCGGCCGAGCCGCCGCCATGCTTCCCGCCAGCCGCGTGTGTGCGCATCGTCGATGAGGAGCAGCAGCATCGCCGGTAGCATGTAGAGCGCGCCGATCAGCGCGAGGATGCGCGTGCCGGTGGCAACACCGAGGGCGAGGCCGACGCAGACGACCACCGCGCGCGGCGGCTCCGGGTAGTGTTCGAGCGCATGCACCAGAGCGAGCAGCAGGAACGCCATCGCCACCGCGAACGGCGCGTCCTTCGGGTTCATGAACATATGCCCGTAGAACAGCGGCAGGGTGGCGAGCAGCAGGGCGGTGAGGAAACCGGCGGCGGGACCGCCGAGCCGCCGCCCCAGCCGCCAGGTCGCGGCGATGCCGGCGATGCCGATCAGCCCGCCGATCAGCCGCCGGGTCTCGAACAGGTCGAACGGCAGGATCTTGGCGGCGAGCGCGGCCAGCATGTCGAAGCCGCCGCCATACATGTAGAGATTGACGAACGACAGCGCGCGCTGATCGCGGAATCCGGAGCCGTACAGCGACAGCAGCAGGTCGCCGTATTGCGAATGGGTGTAATCGTCCCAGCCGAGGCCGTAATCGCGAAAGGTCAAGCCCGCCGCGATCACCAGCACTGCCAGCAGCGCGAGCGCGAGGCGATCGAAAACGGGACGGGCCGCCCAAAGACTGGCCGGTCCCGCGAAAGACGATGGTCCGGCTCGCATCATCATCGCGCGTTGATCATTGGCCGCGGAGCCTAGCTGGTATGGCTGTATGGCGCATGAACGAAAGCGGGCGGCATCGCGTCGAAAACCCGTCAACAAAAACGGGGCCTTCCGGCCCCGTTGATGTCTGTCTTGATGCCTGTCTTGCGCGAGCCCGTTACTTCGCGGCCGCTTCGTACATCTCGGCGACGTAGTCCCAGTTGACGAGATGATCGACGAACGCCTTGAGGTAGTCCGGCCGGCGGTTGCGGTAATCGATGTAGTAGGAGTGCTCCCAGACGTCGCAGCCGAGGATCGGCTTGGCGCCGTGAACCAGCGGGCTTTCGCCGTTGGCGGTCTTCATGATCGCGAGCTTGCCGTCCTTGACGGCGATCCAGCTCCAGCCCGAGCCGAACTGGGTGACGCCCGCCTGGACGAAGTCTTCCTTGGCCTTGGCGAGACCGCCGAGGTCGCTGTCGATCTTCTTGAGCAGATTGCCCGGCACCTTGTCGCCGCCGCCGTTCGGCTTCATCCACTTCCAGAAATGCAGGTGGTTGTAGTGCTGACCGGCATTGTTGAAGAGGCCGGCGTTCTTGCCGAACGAGGCCTTGACGATCTCTTCGAGCGACTTGCCTTCGAGGCCGCTGCCCTCGAGCAGCTTGTTGCCGTTATCGACATAAGCCTTGTGGTGTTTGTCGTGATGATATTCGAGCGTTTCGCGGGACATATACGGCGCGAGCGCATCGTGGGCGTAGGGCAAATCCGGCAGCTTGAATGTCATCGATAACCTCCTGGTGGATCAAAAAACAACGATGCGCGCAGACAGCCGGGCAACGTTTTGCGGTCAACGCGCGGCCCGGCGGTTTGGTCTCACGTCGGCTCTGTAGTTAGGCCCTGGCGCGGCGCGGGGCAACGCTCCGGAACACGGAATTTTTGTCACAAGGGACCAGTGGAGACGGCGGTATTGCTCGCCGACGAGCCGACTTGTCAGTAATCGAGGGAAAAAACCGGGGCAGGGAGTGCCAACCGTCAATCCAGACGTTGGGTGAACTCACTTTATTTCTTGCGGAGTTCTGCGCCGGACGCCAGTATTATTGCGGAAGGCGGTATTGCACCGCGGCATTTCCGGGTTTTACCGTCAAGGGCTGATGGCGACATGGCTATTCTGCTGATGATTTTGGGCGCGTTGAGCGCCTGCGCCGGCGTTGCGGCGATCGCCTATGGTATGCCGATCAAGGAATTCAGCCTCGGCAATACCCTGATCCTGTCCGGCACGACCGCACTCGTCGGCGGGGTGCTGATCGTCGCCGTCGGTGCTGCCGTCCGCCAGTTGCGCGAGATCGCCGACGGACTGGCGTCGCGGCCAATCGGGGGAGGGGTGGCGCGTGCCGATCTGCCGCCGCCGCTCGCGCCAATAACCGGACAAGCAACAGGACAGGCGGCGCGGTCCGCGGGCGCGCCCGGTCGCATCGCGTTTCCGACGCGACCGAAGCCGTCTGCCGGCGATAGCAAGAAGGCGGACGAGCGCGCGCGCGATCCCAAACCGGAGGCGGTGGTGCCGCCGCTGGCATTCGAGACGGCGCCGTTCGCCCGGCCGCCGGAGGAGGAACGCCCTGCTCCGATCGTCCCGCCACCGCTGGAAGAAATCGTACCGGAGCCGCTGCGCTCCGATCCGGTTGTCGCGCTCGCGCCGGAGCTGCGCACCGCTGCGACCATCGAGACCGATCAGGCGCTCCAGGAGCGTCGCGAAGCGGCTTGGCAAGATGCGCGAGATGATGCGCGCGACGAGCGGAACGAGACGGATGCGGCCGAGTCCGCCGGCGACGGGCGCCCCGCCGAGCAGGAGGGTTTCGACTCGATCTGGGACCGCGATGCGCGCCCGGCAGCGCCGGTGCCGGAGGAGCCGCGCGCCGAGGCGCCGGAGTTCATCCGCCGCGTCAAATCGCCGGCCGAACCGCGACAGGAATCCCGGTTTGAGCAGCGATTTGAGTCTCCCCCCGAACTGCCTTCCGAGCCTCGTTCCGCGCCGATCCTCAAATCCGGCGTCGTCGATGGCATGGGCTACACGCTCTATGTCGACGGCTCGATCGAGGCCGAGTTGCCGCAGGGGACGGTCCGGTTCGCCTCGATCGCCGAACTGCGCGAACATCTGGAAAAGAACGGCTGACCGGATCGTTTGACTTCATTCGTCAAGTTAAACCTGGCGGTTTGACTTGCCCGCGTGTTCCGTCAACAGTAGTATTTCAATAGCGCGAGTTTTTCTATTTGATAGCGACGTCGAGTTCAGCCAGCCAGGAAGGCGCGGTTCTATGAGCGACTCCGATTCCAGCGAAAGCTTCATTGCGCTGACGGCCAATATTGTGTCGGCTTATGTCAGCAACAATACGGTGCAGGCCGGCGATATCCCTGCGCTGATCAATCAGGTGCACAGCGCGCTGAGCCGCGTTTCCGCGCAGCAGCCGGTCAGCACCTCGGAGCCGGCGAAACCGGCGGTGCCGGTGAAGCGATCGGTAACGCCCGAATACATCGTCTGTCTGGAAGATGGAAAGAAGTTCAAGTCGCTCAAGCGGCACCTGCGCACGCAGTACAACATGACGCCGGAGCAGTATCGCGAGAAATGGGGCCTGCCGCCGGACTATCCGATGGTGGCGCCGAACTATGCGCAGGCGCGCTCCGAACTCGCCAAGCAGATGGGCCTCGGCCAGCAACGCCAGCGCGGCCGGTAACGGACCATAATCCTAATTTGTTGTGGATATCTTTCCGTCGCCGGATACCGGCGTCGGGGAAAAGATAAACTCGTCAACACGTTAGTCTTTCCGGCAGGGATGCGGGCGTGTCCGTATTCAGCCGCTTTCATCCTTGGCAACGGCTACATTTTTCTTTAGGGATACTATCCTATAAGGATATTATCCTAGAGGAAAATACCGCCATGCCGCGTCTGAGCCCATCGCGTGTCACGTTAGCTGCACAACCGCATATCGAGCCGTCCCGCGCGCGGCATCTCGCGGTCGGCGAAGCGCAACTGCGCGACGCCGAGGGCGTGCGCACGGTGACCATCAACGAGGCCGAGAGCGCGCTCGGCTGGCTCGCGCGTCGCAAAGGGCGCGACGGCCGCCCGCTGATCGAGCCGGTGCAGCTTCTCGCCGGCGAGCGGCTGCGGGCGGATTTCACCCGCGCACATCTGATGCCACGCATGGGCGCCGACTGGTCGATGCAGGTGCGCGGCACCCGCCGCGACGGCCATATTACCGATGTCGCGATCGCGGCACGCCAGCGCGTCGAGAATGCGCTTGAAGTGGTTGGGCCGGAATTCTCCGGCTTGCTGCTCGATGTGTGCTGCTTTCTCAAGATGCTGGCCGATGTCGAGCGCGAACGCGGCTGGCCGGCGCGCTCGGGCAAGGTCATCCTGCAACTCGGGCTCGACCGGTTGGCGCGTCACTACGGATATCAAGGCGAAGCAACCGGCCGCGCGCAGGCGTCGGTGCGGACGTGGTTTGCAGAGAGGTGAGGAGGTTTGGTCTATGCCGGCGCGAGCGCCGCGCGCGCGTCATTCTGCGCGCGCTCGACCATCGAGCGCAGGCCGTTCGAGCGTTGCGGCGTCAGATGTGCGCGCAGGCCCATCTTGTCGAACAGTGCGAGCGCGTCGGTGGCGACGATGTCGCTTGCCGGCTTGCCGGAGAAGATCGTCAGCAGGATTGCGATCAGGCCGCGCACGATATGCGCGTCGCTGTCGCCCTTGAAGGTGAGCACCGGCTCGCCGGCCGCATTGCGGCCGATCTGCGTCGTCATCCACACCTGGCTGGTGCAGCCTTGCACCTTGTTGGCCTCGACATGGTCGCTGTCCGGCATCGGGTCGAGCGTGCGGCCAAGCTCGATCACATAGCGGTAACGATCGTCCCACTCATCGAGCACGGCAAAATTGTCGATAATCTCGTCGATCGTCATCGTCTGACCATTGCCGGGCGAAACGCGCCCTCACATCGGTCATATATAGCCTGAGGCGAGCCCACGCACGCCTTTCGGGGGGATTTGATCCGCTCAGGCGGCCGGGCGGGAGGCGCTGGCCTCGCGGCGCGGCCGCACCGGCGGCAACGGAACCGTGGCCGGCGGCGAAATCTCGGGCGCGGCACCGGCAGGGCCGCTCCAGGCCGGGATCGTATCCGTGCTGCTCAATGTGTTTTGCGAGCCCGATTTGCGTGCGCTGCCGGTCGTTTGCTCGGCCATCTGCTGGCTGATGAATTCGACGATGGTCTTGGCGCCTTCCTGGGCACGATGTCCCAGCACCTCCGCCACCTGGCCGCCGACGGCGCAGGCTTCAGCCTGACGGTCGCAGAAGCCGCGCATATCCGCGACGGTCGCGCCCGCGGCCGACATCGCCTTCAGCGTGTCGACCGAACTCAGCTCAGGCCCTGACTTGCTGCCGCTGCCCGGCAGCAGCACGCAGACCAGCCCCAGCCAGAATGCGACGCGCACGAGGAAAAACATGATGGTCCCCTGTCCCAAATCCTGTCCGAGCGAGGTTCCCATTCCCGCTCGTCATAGGGCGGACCGTAGCAGGGGCGATTGAAGCCGCGGTTCAATTCTTGAGGCGGATTTTCGCCAGTTTCGATTTGGCTTTTCATCAAATTTGAATTGTCGGGATTTGCTTCAAATTTGAATGAATATCGACGCGACCCTGCGGCATCGGCCCTGGCGCATGCGCGGAGCGCTTCGTTCCCACGGCAATAAACCGTTCACCATGCGGGATTCCGCAAGAAAAACTTCACCATGACGGCCAAATGGCCAGGGATAGGCCGCGAAAAGCGGGGATCGCGCCGGGTGCAGACGCCACGCGGCCGGTTCCCTTAGCGTTCGCTTAAGCCGCGCCTCGGTAGGATCGCCTCCACAACAAGGGGAGGCGGCCGGCGGGGACCGGTCGCAGACGGGTCGTGCGTTTTGTCGCGTCGCTGCGCAACCATATCGATGCGCTGGTTCATCCATCGGCGCGTTCCGATGCCTTGACCGCGGCGCGGCACCGCGCCTTCATCGCTCCGCGTCTGCTCGGTGGTTTTGCCGCTTTGGCCGCGCTGCCGCTTTATCTCGCCGTGCGCGGCGTGCCGGACTGGCTCGAATTCATTGTCTTCGCCTGGCTGATCGCGCCCATCCTGCTCGGTTATTTCCTGTCGCGCACGGGCCGCTATGAAAGCGCGCACGTGCTCTCGTCGCTGGCGCTCACCGGACTGGTCATGGTGGTGGCGTGGCGCACCGGTGGCATCGCCTCGTTTGCGGCGATCTGGCTCGTCGTCGTGCCGCTGGAAGCGGCGCTCTCGGCGTCTCGCCGCGTGGTGGCCATCGCTTCCTCGGTTGCTCTCGGCGCCGCCGGGCTGCTGCTGCTGCTGACAGCATCCGGCCTGTTGCCGCCGGCCGATCAGAATGTCGGCGGCACGCTCGCCGCGTTCGGCATCGTCTCCGCCGCGCTTTATGCCACCGGTATCGCGCTTGGCGCGGAATCGCTGGCGCGCATGAGCTTCTGGCTGCTGTATGCGGAGGAAGACCGTTATCGCCTGCTGGCATGCAACATGACTGATGTGATCGCGCGCCATGCGCGCGACGGCTCGGTGCAGTTCATCTCGCCCGCGGCGGAGCCGCTGATCGGCACGACCGCACGCAAGCTGCTCGGTCAAGGCCTGTTCCAGCGCGTGCATGTGGCGGACCGGCCCGCTTATCTCACCGCGATCGCCAATGCGGCGCAGGATCGCAACGAGCAATCGCTCGAATTCCGTATCCGTCGCGATGCCGAGCACGCCGATGCGCCGCCGAGCTTCGTCTGGGTCGAAATGCGCTGCCGTCCGGTGGATCGCCAGGCCGGTGCCGACACCGGCGTCAACGAGCGCGAAGTGGTGTCCGTGCTGCGCGACATTGCTCCGCGCAAGGCGCAGGAGCAGGCGTTCGAGACCACGCGCATCGCGCTCGAGCGCGCCAATGCCGGCAAGAGCCGGTTCCTCGCGACCATGAGCCACGAGTTGCGCACGCCGCTCAACGCCATCATCGGCTTTTCCGACATGCTGAAGAAAGCCGACGACTTGCGGCTCGACCCGGCGCAATGCGACGAATATGCGCGGCTGATCAATGAATCCGGCCTGCACCTGCTCGCGGTGGTCAACGGCATTCTCGATATGTCGAAGATGGAAGCCGGCAATTTCGAGATCGCGCCGGAAAGTTTTTCGCCGGGAACGGTCATTGCCGGCTGCTGTGACATTCTCAGCCTGAAGGCGCGCGAATCCGGTGTCGAACTGAAGACACGCGTGCCAGCCGCGCTGCCTGACATCGTCGCCGACAAGCGCGCGGTCAATCAGGTGCTGATCAACCTGATTTCCAACGCCATCAAGTTCAGCAATCGCGACGGCCGCGTCGTTGTCAGCGCGTTGCAGGAACACCGGCATATCGTCATCGCGGTGGAAGACAGCGGCATCGGCATCAGCAACGAGGATCTGCCGCGGCTCGGTGAAGCATTCTTCCAGGCCAAGACCTCCTATGACCGGCGCCATGCTGGTTCCGGCCTCGGCCTGTCGATCGTCAAGGGGCTGGTCGAATTGCACGGCGGTGACATCGCCATCCGCAGCCGGGTCGGCGAGGGAACCTGCGTGACGGTGCGGCTGCCGCTCGACTGCGAGGCGCATCGCAACGGCGTCACGCCGATTTCCATGATCCAAGCGCGCAACGAGCGTGCCGACCGTCAATCTGTCGGTGCCAGCGTTGAGGACGCTGTGCCGGACGCAACTGCTGCAATGCAAGTCAGAACTGAAGTGAGGAAGCGTGCCTAAACGAACGAAGCGATCCGCGCCAATGCAACCTGAGCGGCCGGGCACCGGCGCGCTGGCGCTGGCCGTGCTGATGCACTATCCGCGCCAAAGCGTCGCCACCGTCACGGGCGTGCTGGCGGTGGGAGCGATCGTCTCGAACGCGCTGTTCATGCAGGCCGGCCAGCATCCCGCGCCGATCTTCGGCCGCAAGCCACAGGGCGTCACCGTGCAGGTTGCCGAACAACCGACCGCGCCACGGCCGCGTATTATTCCCGCCGCGCCGCCGGCACAGAACATGGCTGCGCAGAATGCGGCCGGATCGGCGATGACCGTTCCGGCGCCGGTCCCGGTGCCAATGCCGGCGCCGGCTGCCGTGCCGCGCAATCGCGGCGACATCATCACCGATCTGCAGCGCGAGCTGTCACACAAGGGCTTCTATGACGGCGCTGTCGACGGCATTTGGGGCGCGAAGACCGACATGGCGCTGCGCGACTTCGCGACAGCGGCGGGCCTGCGCCTGACGCCGGAGGCGAGCGAGGACGTGCTGCGCGTGGTCGCGAAATCCACGGTAGTCGCGCGCAAGCACGAGACCACGGGGCGTCGTGACCGTGCTGGCGATCCGATCGGCGATCTGATTTCCACCACGCCGAAGCCGCCCGCTGAGATTCCGGCGGTCGCTGTGCCTGCGACGCCGCCGGCCGCGGTGGCTCCACAAGGGTCGAACCGGCTGATGGCCGTGCAGCGTGCGCTGACCGATTTCGGCTATGGCCAGATCAAGCCGACCGGCTCGATGGGCCCGGAGACGCAGGCCGCGATCGAGCGGTTCGAGCGCGACCGCAAGCTGCCGGTCACCGGCAAGCTGTCGGACCAGATGCTGCGTGAGCTTGCTGTGGTGACCGGCCGAACCATCGAATAGTTGTCTCGACCGCGCGGCCGTGCCATGCGGTCGCCATGCGCCTGAAATCCGCCCTCTGGGTCGCCGCCTATCTGCGCCGCTGTCAAAGCGAGGGCGTGGCCGCCGTGCTGCGCCGGCGCGGCGCGGAGGAGGCGGGCTCGATCTTCATCAAGGTGTCGCGGCTCGACGGCAGCGCGGTGCTGTATGCCCCCGCGCCGCAGTCGGCATTCGACGAGGCGCGGCCGCTGGATCGCGCCTTCACCGCAACGGTCGGCAGCAAGTCGCCGGCGACCGAGGCCGATGTGGAAGCGGCGCTCGGGCGCGAGATCAAGTTCGATCCCGATGTGTGGATCGTCGAGGTCGAGGATCGCGCCGGGCGGTCGTTCCTCGAGACCGTCGTCGATTAAGCCGCGCCGATCCGCGACGGCGGCGGGAAGTCGGTCAGCAGGTTGCGCGTGTCGGTGGCGGCCTTGTGCGGCTGCGGCGTGGCGGCGCGGCGTGCATCGGTGGTGGTGTCGTTCCACAGCACGGTCTCATGCAGCGCCGGCCGCAGCGATGAGCCCTGGGCCTCGTGCCAGATCCACAGCAGATGATGCGCCGCCGGTTCGGTGATCTCGTCGTAGAGCGCGGCGAGTTCATAGACCCGCTGCACCGAATGGCCGATATCCGGATTGAGGAACAGCATCACGCGCTGTAGCACCGCCGCTGGCATCCGCAGCACGCGGGCGACGACCAGCAGTGGCTCGCCGGTGGTATCGTCGACGATGCGTTGCGCCATGAATGAGGCGAGGTTCAGCGCGCCGTTCAATTCGCGAGCGAATCCGGCGCGGTCGTGCCGCAGCGCAGCGGTTTCGAGGCGGCGGACGATGTCCGCGTGTCCACTCACCGGTTGAATGTCGGTTTCGGCGATGGCGTCGAGATGAAGGAGGACGAGACGGCGCTCCTGCGGCGTCGCGCCGAAGAACAGTTCGGCCAACTCGCTCGCGGTCACGGCCGGTGCTGCGTTTGTTTGTGGCGCCGGGGCGGGAGCGGCGAGTGGCTCGAACAGATCGGCATCCTCGAAGCTGCCGTCAGGTTCGGCGGCCGGTACGACGGCCGGGGCATCTGCTGCCTCCGGCAACGGCTCGGCAAGGCCGAGATAAGGGCGCAGCGCGCGCGGCGGATTCGGATAGGCCGACAGCCGCACCACGACCTGCGTGCGGGTTGCCTCGTCCACCGTCTCGATCAGCCGTTGCGCTAGCGCGACGTAATGGTGCTCCTCCTCGCTCGTATGCACATGCTTCTGCACATAGAGATCGGTCAGGACGCGCAGCAGCGTCGGCCGGATGTCGACGCCGTCGCGGCAGGCGAGATCGACCAGGCTTTCGAGACCGGGGGGAGTGGGAATGCTCATGCGACGCCAGCCAGACAGGGATCGGCCTCACATTAGCGTTGCGATGTTAGCGAACGGTTAAAGGTAACGATTCTTAAAGGAAGCCGATAAGATTGCGGCGAAGCTTTTGTCGTTTTGGTCACCCGTGCGCCCCGCGCCCACCGGTTTCACCTGTGGCCGTTGCCGCTGGTTTGTCGCAGTCGATTTTCTCACATGGCCCGGATAATGCGGCATCGTCGTATGAGTTTAACGAAGCATTAACTCTGTAATCGCTTAATCACACCGGCGCGATCCGTGGATTGCGTATGGAGTGGGGGCTTGTATGGGCCAAGTAATCCAGTTTCCGGAAGGCATGCGGCCGGTGTCGACACCTCGCCGCGGCAATGCCGCGTCCGCGACCGTGGTGATTTTGCCGTCCATTCGCATCGAGCGGATGGAGGATGATCCCGATGCCGGTCTGGCGCCGACCGCTGGCAACAATTCCGGTCGCCGTCGTCGCCGACGCGCGGCACGCTGATCGCCGCGAGATGATATCCCGCACACGCGCCGCGCGCTGTCGCGCAGGAATGGCGCTCATCGCGGGATTGCTGCTCGCCGCCTGCACCCAGGGTGATTTCGGCAATGTGCGCCCCTCGCTGGTGCGCGACGATATCCATGACTGGATGGGAGCCGCGGCCGTCGACACGCGCGACGTGACCGGTAGCGTCCAGGTTTCGCATTTTGAATTCACCGACGACGAGCGGTTGCTGCGTGATCTCGGTTATCCGCTGATCGAGCCGCCTTACGATCGCAAACGATGGTATAGCGTGCTCGGCGAATACGGTATGCGCGGCTATACGCGCGACAGTCGTCTGCCGCGCGAGGCTTATGCCGGGAAGCTCTTGGGCGAGGGCTATTCCTCTCCGACCGCGCGCTATCAGAAGCTGATCGAGGATATCCGCAACGATCTCACGCGTATTCCGGGATTCTACGAGACCGCGACGCGCGTCAGCACGATCGATGAGAAGCGCAAGCGCGCGCTCGATTTCACCCGGTCGCCGCCGCCGGAGCGCACCGGCGCGCTGGCGCGCATCCGCGAGAATGCCAATATCGTCGATTGGGTGACGCAGTCGCTCAACGACCGCTTTGTCGGCTATCGCTACGCGCTGGAGCGGCTGGTGGTGATGACGCCATCGCCGTTGGCGGTCGAGGTCGAAACCGGGCTGCGCGCCTTGCGGGCCGCGATCGATGCACGGGGTGGGCCGGTGGCTCCGGTGGCGCGGGTGCGCTACTTCCCGGTCAGCAAGTAACCGCCGGTCACTTCACCAGATTGCACTTCGCCGCAGTGAGCGACGTGCGTGCCATCGTCATCAGTCCCGGCTCCGGCGCGAGCGCGCGCACGGCGATCAGTCCGGTCACGGTCGGCGTTTCGACGATCAGCCGGTCGGCTGCGGTGACGTCCTCGTCTTCGGGAATCTGTGCGCGCTGTTCCGGCGTCATCAGATCGAGCTCGATCACGCGGCGGCCGGCGGCGCGATCGTTGATTGCGTAATAGGCGACGTCGTAGCGTGAATAGAATGTCACCGACGTATAGGCCTGGCTCACCGGCACGCTGAACTTCAGCGATCCGCCGGAGAGGTCGTAACGGCAGATCGCCAGTGCGAAGGCCGGGTCCATATAAGTGAGCAGCGACTTGTCGGGCTGCGGCGCGTCGATCTGCGCGACCACATTCACCGGCGCGACCGGCGAGAGGCGCGCATAAGCGTCCTGCGTCGCCGTGCGCGGGACCATCATCACCGTGCCGAGATGGACAACGCCGCCGAGCAGCAGGCCGCCGAGCAGGAGGAGCAGCCAGCGGATCATGGGCAGTCCTTCGCTTCGACGCGCGGCATCGGGGCTTCTCGGCCGGCGCGGGTCGCGACGCCGACCGACGTATCGTAAAGGCGCAGCAGCAACTGATAGGGGCCGGTGCCGCCGGTCGGCAGCCAGTTCCCGCTCACCGCGCGCGGTGCGACTGTGATGATGAACTGGCCGTCGGCCTCCCGCACGATCTCCTGACTGGTGAAGCCGTAGCGGTTGAGCGTGTTGGCGACGAGGTTGCCCTGCGGGTCATACAGCGTCAGCGTCCAGAACCGTGCCGCCGGCGTTGTGCCGGAAAGCGTGACGGTGCAGCGGCCGTCGAGTGGTTTGCCGCTATCGTCGTTGAGCGCCTGGAACGCGACACCGTCGCCGACGCCGACCGGGAGTTGGCCGGTGCGGGCGATATTGGCGCGCGCATAGGGATCGGCATCGGCTGTGCCGGACTTGGGCCACGCGGTCCAGGCGCCGATGGTCAGACCGCCGAAGGCGATATGCCGCGTTAGCGACAGCCAGGTCGCGCCGAGGCCCGCCAGTGCGGCGATCGCGAGCATGAACAGCGAGCCGATCAGCAGTCGCACGGTCGATCCAGGTCAGCAGGCCGAGGGAACGGGTGGGGCAACGAATCCGCGACAGATGATATCGCAGGGATGACTATCTTTGCACGGGGGCGGCTTCTGCCGTCGCTACCGAGGCGGGCTGCGCCAGCGACGAACTGCGCTGCGGCGCCTGTCCGGACGAGACGGTGGGCGGCAGCGCGCGGGTCGCATCGTCCATCATCCGCTCGACGCGCACGAGGATATCCGCCGCCTTGCGCGTCAGCGTCGGCGGGCGCTCCGGCGCCGGTTCGGTTTTCTTCGCGCCGGTGTTCACGGCCATCAGCGGTTCGCGGCGCTGCAGCGCCGGCACGCCGGGAATGGTTTTGATCTCGATGCCCTGATGCGCGTATTCCATGATCGCGTGCCAGGTCATCGCCGGCAGCGAACCGCCGGTCATCTTGTTCATTGGCGCGTAGTCGTCGTTGCCGAACCAGACGCCACACACATAGTTGCCGGTGAAGCCCATGAACCACGCATCGCGATAACCGTTGGTGGTGCCGGTCTTCCCCGCCACCTGCACCCCATCGAGCCTGGCGCGGCGGGCGGTGCCGTTTTCGACGACGGAATTCATCATCATGTTCATGTCGCGGGCAACGGAGGCGGGGATCACCTGCTTCGGCTTCGGCCCGTCGCGGTCGAACCGCCACACCGTCTCGCCGTTGCCGGTGCGCACTTCGAGGATCGCGTGCGCCGGGATCATCTTGCCCTCGCGCGGGAACGTGCCGTATGCGCCGACGTGATCGAGGATCGTCACCTCGTCGGCGCCAATCGGCAGCGACGGCGTATCGATCAGCGGCGTGCGGATGCCCATGTCGCGCGCGGTCTTGACGATCTTGACGCGGCCGGCCTTGGCGTTGCCGTTGCCGAGCGCGAGCGACAGCCGGATCGGGATCGTGTTGATCGACTTGGTGATGGCGGTGAGCAGGGTGATCGAGCCGGCATAGGACCGGCCGTAGTTCTGCGGACACCAGTTGCCGAGACAAATGGGCGCGTCGACCACGATGGAGGACGGCTTGAACCCGTTCTCCAGCGCCGTCGCATAGACATACGGCTTGAACGACGAGCCCGGCTGCCGCAGCGCATCGGTCGCGCGGTTGAACTGGCTCGCGCCGTAATCGCGGCCGCCGACCATGGCGCGGATCGCGCCGTCCGACACGTCCGTCACCACCGTGCCGGCCTGTTTGACGTGATAATCCTGCCCGAATTGCCGCAGCGAATTCTCGATCGCGTCTTCCGCGACCTTCTGGATGTTGCTGTCGAGGCCGGTGCGGACGATGAACACGCGCTCGGTCATCGATTTCGGGAACGTATCGACCAGCTTCTTCATCTCGTCGAAGGCGTAGTCGAGATAATAGTTCGGCGACCGCTCGTCGCGGCGGTCGACCACGCTCGCGGGATTGCGCCGCGCGCCGAACACCTGACCCTCGGTCATGAACCCGGCTTCGACCAGATTGTCGAGCACCACGTTGGCGCGGGCGCGCGCGGCCGGCAGGTTGACGTGCGGCGCGAACTTGGTCGGCGCCTTGAACAGGCCGGCGAGCATCGCCGCTTCGGCGAGGTTCACGTCGCGCGCCGACTTGTTGAAATAGAACTGCGCCGCCGCGTCGACGCCGAACGCGCCGCCGCCCATGTAGGCGCGGTCGAGATAGAGCTTGAGGATCTCGTTCTTGGTGAGATGCGCCTCGAGCCACATGGCGAGGAACGCTTCCTTCACCTTGCGCTCGATGGTGCGCTCGTTCGAGAGAAACAGGTTCTTCGCGAGCTGCTGCGACAAGGACGAGCCGCCCTGCACGACGCCGCCGGCTTTCGCGTTGGTGGCGAGCGCGCGGAACGTGCCGGCGATGTCGATGCCGAAATGCTCGTAGAAGCGCCGGTCCTCGGTGGCGATGGTTGCCTTGATCAGATGATCGGGAAACTCTTCCAGCGGGATCGAGTCATTGTGCTTGATGCCGCGCGAGCCGACCTCGTTGCCGTAGCGGTCGAGGAACGTCACCGCGAGGTCAGACTTCTTCAGCCAGTCGCCGTCCGAGGTTTCCTGAAACGCCGGGATCGCGAGCGCGAGCATCAGCGTCAGACCGACGGTGCCGATATTGGCGCATTCCGACAGGCCCTCGTTCATCCAGCGCCGCCAGCCGGCGGTGTGGAAGCGGTCCATGAAGGTGGAATAGCGCTCGAAGCCTTCGCGCGCGGCCTTGCCGCCCTGGAACATCGAGGAGTCGACGCGCGAGTCGAAGTCCAGCAGGAAGCGCCGCAGCGAGGCGAGCCAGTCTTCGGGGAGCCAATGGCGCACGGGCGGTCCTTGGATAGCGGCCGGGGTGTGCCGGCCGGCTGAATCTCTCTGCCGTAGATTTAGCTGATCCGCACCCCCCGGACCATGCCGTAAGGCCCTCAAGGTGAACGGAATTTAGGCGGAATTGGGGGGCGGCCGGGCGCGCCGGGTTCAGAAGGCTTTGGGCAATCCGGCCTGCCGCAGGATGGCATTGGCGGTGTGGCGGCTGGGGATGCCGACCGGAACCGCAAAGTTCCGGCCGGTGATCGGGCTATGCCAGATTTCGTGGCTGCCTTTGCCCTGTCTGATCATGGAGCAACCTGCGGCCCGGAGCAGGTCGCGCAGCGGCCGGTCGAACTGCGGCGCCATTTTCAGGCGGCTGCCGTCTCGGCCTCGCGAAGCGCCGTGATCTGCAGGAACAGCGAGGTGGGATCGACGTCCGGGTGATTGTCCGGCAGCAGATCGAGGGCCATCACCGTGATTTTGTTGAGCAATTCGTCGAGGGTCGGGGCATCCGCTGCGGCTGGGATGTCGTCGCAATGGCCGCTCCAGACCGAGGCTTCCTCATCCCAGGCGGCGGAAATTGTGAAAATGGTCGGTTTCGACATTTTGAGCCCGCTTCGGATTGGTCCGCATGATCGTCATCGGATTGTACAGGAAAACCCGACAACAAACATGAGCGGCGGACGCTGAGACGCAAGAGCTTCCGCGCGGTAAAGGCGGGGGTCATTGACCCGGGCCGGGCGGGCGGGTCACACCGGAATCGCCTAGAGAGAAGAGAGTGAGAAGCCGGAAAACCATGCCGCCGCGTTCCCGTTCCGCATCGTCCCATGCCCGTCCGGCCTCCGGCGCCCCGGCCCGGCCTGCGCCGGCGCGCGCCGCTCGGCCAGTGGCCGACACCGCGCCGCTGCCGTTCTGGCGGACGAAGCGGCTTGACCAGATGACCCGGACGGAATGGGAGAGCCTGTGCGATGGCTGCGGCCGCTGCTGCCTCAACAAGCTCGAGGAAGAGGACACCAGGGAAATCTTCTTCACCGATGTCGTGTGCAAGCTGTTCGACGCCGGAACCTGCCGCTGCTCCGATTACAAGAACCGGCAGAAGAAAGTGCCCGATTGCGTCAAGCTCACGCCGGAGGAGGTCGCCGACTTCAACTGGCTGCCCCCGACCTGCGGCTACCGGCTGCTGGCGGAAGGCAAGGAGTTGATGTGGTGGCATCCACTCGTGTCCGGCAACGCCGAGACGGTGCACGAGGCCGGCGTGTCGTTGCGCGGCCGCACGATCTTCTCAGAGCGTGGCGTGCCGGACGCCGATCTGGAGGATCACATCGTGAAGTGGCCGGGGCGGGTGCCGAAGGCGGCGAGGAAGAGGCCGGGTAATGCAGTGCAGAAAACTTCGCAGGAGCGCAAAGAGTGACCTTTAGTTAATTGCCCGAAACTTGCAAAAGATACAAGAATTGCGTATATAGCATGTGGAGGCTTTGTGGCGAGTGATCGTTGCATTGCCTTTTTTATTTTCACTCCTGCACGAGCTCTTCTGCAAGCTTTTCGGGAGTGGTACGCAAGTCTCTAATGTAAGCGATACTCCAAATCACAAAATTTGGATTCCCCATCATATTGCGGATGGCCCGATGCCGCAGTTTGAAGATTTTTTCGACATAGGGTTTGAGTTCGGCGCGTACCGGCTTGTCCATGGCGCCAAACCGCAAACCCCACGCAATGCAGTACGCTGCCAAATCTGCAATTTGCACCCCCGTAGTAAGGTCACTATGAACAAAAAATGGTTCTGGGATAACCAGCGAAGCGCGTAAGCGTCCAGTTGCCGTGTCTTTAAAATATTTATGAGCTTGCTCAATCAGAATATGGCTCTTTGTTTTCTCCAACTCGTCAAAAACGAGGACGCCCTGTTGAGGATACCCCGACTCAGTAGTTTCGTCTTCAAGGAAACGGAAGAAGCGCTCAAATAAATAGCCATAGTCTTTTCGGAGTCCTCCGCTTTGAGTTGGTGGAGCATCAGGCTCAACAATGCTTGCAAAGATTTTGCATCTATATCGTTCGCAGATTGCGAAAACATCACTGACATAGGCAATCTTTGCAAGGGCGAGAGCCTTTTGGTGTCGACGTGAATTGTTTATTTGCCCATTGTCGAGGCATTCTTTTGCCAAATTGGGTACTTCGTGGGGCAAGATGATCGGGTCATACGCGGCATGAGTGAAGGCTTTCCTTTTGATTACGGATCGGGCCTTCACCTCCCTTTTCCCGTCGGAATAACGTCGCCCAAAGTGCGCAATTTCAGCGTCATGAATTTCTTGAACGAGCTTCCACAAGTCTTCATCTTTGATCGCCACGCCAGCTAAAACTTCATAAGGTGATTCCTTATGATCTTGTCCGCTCTCGTCGATGAAGAGAAAATACCCCATATCTTCTCGCTAATAAAAACTGTGAGTTTGAGAATAACTAAGAACGATATGCCGAGTGCCCTTTAGATGAAACTAAATAATCCAGTCATCGAAAGGTCTGAGGTCGGGCAGATACTTGAGTGAAAAATCATCTAGATTGGTTATCTAGTTATTATAAGAAAATAATCCTTTACAGCGTGATGCTGCTCCGCTAGGCTTCCGGCATCCTCCCATCCTTGCGAGTTTGCTCATGCCCCGCCGCGCTTCGCTGCGGCTGAAGACGCGCGCGCGTCTGTTGGCCGAGTCCGTTTCCTCCGATCTGTCCGCTTCATCTGCCGCCGATCCCGATCCGTCCGACCTCAAGGCCAGTTTGCGACTGCTCTACGAGCAATCGTCGCTGACGGTGCGCGAGATCGCCGTCGCCGCGGGTCTGAGCGAGCGCGCGATCTACAACCGCGCGCGCAGCGGCGGCTGGTCGCCGCGCGAGCGCCGCGTGTCCGGCGCGCTGACGATGCTCGATCCGGCGGCGGCGCAGCGGATCGCCGGCCGTGTGCGCCAGGTGGTCGATCTCACCGACGCGGCGGCGGCGCGGGCGCTCAACCGCGCGCATGTCGCGCGGACGACGCGGGACAGCCGGCGCAAGGTCGCTGCCGATCTCAAAACGGTCGAGATGCTCGGCGCGGCGCTGGTCGATCTCGCGCGCTGTCCGCGTGGTGCGCGCTGTGCGCCGCTGGCGCGAGAGCTGGCGGCGGTGATCGCGGGAGAGATGAGACGGGTGATGCGGCCGGCATCATCGAGACTGTGCAAAAGTGTTGCGGCTTGCCGCGACGATCCGCCATTGTCGACGGCCTTCCCGCCCGTAAAACTTTTACCGCCGGCTTGAACCGGACCACATTCTGTCGCGACGAAGAGATCCGGACACGAGTGGAAGAGGGCGAGGCATGAAACAAATCATTGTCGGGCTGTTGTCGCTGACAATCGGATGCGTTGGCGGGTTGTCGTTTGCGTCGGCGCAAAAAGGCGATTTTCGCGGATCGTCGGATCATCCCGAGGTCGGGCGCTATCAAGGTGCGGTGATCACCGCCTATGATGCGAAGGGCTATGAAGAATTGAGCCTGCCGGACCGTAAGCTCCTTCGTGGCGCGCACACCAAGCCGGAGACCTGGCAAAGGAATTTTGCCGGCAAGCTGACCTCGATCGGCTATGAGGGGCCGGCGGAGCGTTCCATTCTCGAAATCGTGCGCAATCACGAACAGACGCTGCGTGCCAAAGGCTACGAGATCGTGCTGATCTGCCGCGCCAAGGACTGCGCCGAGTCCGCGACGCCGACATTCTGGGAGGCCGGGCGGGGGCAGCTTCGTCTGCCGTCGACATGGGACTCGATGGTTTATCTGCTCGCGGAGCGCGACGCGCCGCAAGGCAGGATCAGCATCGCCATGCTCGGCGTCGAGACCAAAGCCAACGCCAGCAAGCCGCTGACGCCGTATCTCGCGGTCACGGTCGTCGAAGGCAAGCCGATGGATACCGGCAAGATTGCTGTGGTGAAGTCCGGTGAGATGCAGGAGAAACTCGCGCGCGACGGCCGCGTGGCGATCTACGGCATCTATTTCGATTTCGACAAAGCGGAGATCAAGCCGGAATCGCGCGAGCAGATCGAGCAACTCGGTGCGCTGATGAAGGGTAATCCGAAGCTCGACGTGCTGATCGTCGGCCACACCGATGGCAAGGGTGCGTTCGATTACAATCTCTCGCTGTCGCAACGCCGCGCGCAGGCGGTGGCGCAGGCGCTGGCGTCGCAATACGGCATCGCCGCGGCGCGCGTGACGGCGGCTGGCGCCGGCATGATGGCGCCGGTGGCGAGCAACCGCAGCGACGACGGGCGGGCAAAGAACCGTCGCGTCGAGATCGTCGAGCGTGTGCCGGTGAATTGATGCGGACGACGCTGCGCCGTCGCGCCGGTTCCGGGAGCTACGGCTCCCACGCCGGCGCGACGGTGCGGCGCTTGCCGTCCGAGGTACGCTTGGCGTCGGGCGCGTCGAGCGCCTCCTTGTCCCAGAGCTGGCACGTCACCGGCTTGTGCTTCTGATCGAGTCCTTCGCAGTAATTGGTGTATTCGCAGATGCGCACCTCGGCGCCGCGGCCGATCTGCGTCTTGCGCGTCCAGTCCGGATCAGCGAGCGCCTGCCGCGCCGCGCCGGCGATGTCGCACACGCCGTCGGCGAGCATCTTCTCCGCCATCTCGAAATTGTGCACGCCGCCGGTGCAGACCACCGGCGTCGTCTGCCCCGCGGCGCGGATCGCCTCGCGCACCGCTTTGGTCGGTTCGATGTTGCGGCCGAACGGGCCACGCGCATCGGAGATGTATTGCGGCATGCATTCATAGCCGCTCGGCCCCGTATAGGGATAAGCGGCGGCGCCAACGCCGGGCTGCTTTGCGTCGTCGAACTTGCCGCCGCGTGAGGTCGAGAGAAAGTCCATGCCGGCGCGGGCGAACGCCGCGCCGAAATAAACGGCGTCGTCCACCTCGTTGCCGCCGTCGATGCATTCCTCGGCAAGATAGCGGCAGCCGACCGCGTAATCCGGCCCGACGCGCTCGCGCACGGCGGCGAACACTTCCAGCGGGAGTTTCACGCGGTTCTCGCGCGCGCCGCCATAGCCGTCGGTGCGGGTGTTGGTGCGCGAGAGGAACGAGGCCATCGTATAGGCGTGCGCGTAATGCAGCTCGACGCCGTCGAAGCCGGCCTGCTTCGCGCGCAGCGACGCGTCGGCGAACAGGCCGGGCAAGACGCGCGGCAGTTCGGCGATGTGCGGCAGATGCGTGTCGGTGACGCGCTCGCGCGCGCCGAACTGCAAATCCTCCAGCTCGCGTTCGGACAGGATGCCCTTGAGTTCGTCATCCTTCATCGCCGCGAGCGCGGCGCGGACTTCCGCCTCGTCGCTCATGTTCAATGCCGCGCGATGCGCGTCGGTGACGGCGAGGAACCGCTGGAAGAACTTGTCGCGCGCCGGGCGGCGGCGGATCGATAGGAAGTCGATGATCTGGATAAAGAGTTTTGTCTCACCGCCGCTCGCCTCGCGCGCCGCGTCGGTGAGGCGCTTGAGGCCGGGCAGGAACCGGTCATGGCCAATCCGCATCAGCGGGCCACTCGGAACGTCGCGGACGCCGGTGGCCTCGACCACGATCGCGCCGGGGCGGCCCCTGGCGAAGCGCACATACCAGTCGACCACGTTGTCGGTGACGAAACCATCGTCGGTGGCGCGCCATGGCACCATGGCCGGCACCCAGGTGCGCTGCTGGAGCGTCAGCGTGCCGATCGCGACCGGCGAGAACAGGCGCGAGGCGGCGGCCTCCGCCTGCGTCGGTACGCGGCCGTGGCTCGGTTGATGCTGAATGCGCTCCGGCGGACGCCACATGGGGAGTTCTCTCCAGGGGAGGACTTGAGCGGACTTGACCCGCGCATCACTCTCTTGAGAAAGATGGATCGCCGGGTCAAGTCCGGGAAGTCCCTCATTCGCATGTCTCACCGCCGCGCCCGTTGATGCTCCAGCCCTCCGCCTATCCGGACACCTTTGCGCGCGACCATCTGCCGCCGCGCGAGCAGTGGCCGGTGTTCAATCCGCCGCCGCTTGACGGTTCTTGCGGGCTTTATCCGGCGCGGATGAATGCCGCGGCGGAACTGATCGACCGCGCCATCGCGGCGGGTCATGGCGCCCGGCCGGCGGTGGCGAGCCTGACGGAACAGTGGAGCTACGCCGACCTCAACGACCGCGCCAACCGGATCGCCGCCGTTCTGGTGGACGCGGGGCTCGTGCCCGGCAATCGCGTGCTGTTGCGCGGCGCCAATTCGCCGATGTTCGCCGCCTGCTGGCTCGCGGTGGTGAAGGCGGGCGGCATCGTCGTCGCCACCATGCCGCTCTTGCGCGCGCGCGAATTGCGCTACGTCATTGACAAGGCAAGGATCGCCTTCGCGCTGTGCGACGCTGCGCTGCGCGGCGAACTGGACGCGGTCGGCGCGCCGCTGACGGCACTCTATTATAATGACGCGGGGGCGGACGGGCTCGCGGCGCGGATGGCGCGGCAGAGCGGGGCGTTCGATCCGGTGATTGCGTCGCAGGACGATGTGGCGTTGATCGCCTTCACCTCCGGCACCACAGGCAACGCCAAGGGCACGATGCATTTCCATCGCGACCTGCTGGCGATCTGCGACATGTGGCAGCCGTTGTTGAACACCACGCCGGACGATGTGTTCGCCGGCAGCGCGCCGTTCGCGTTCACCTTCGGGCTTGGCGCGATGCTGCTGTTTCCGCTGCGGCACGGTGCGTCATCGGTGCTTCTGGAGCAGGCGACGCCGCCGGCGCTGCTCGAGGCGATTGCGCGGCGCAAGGTGACGACCTTGTTCACCGTGCCGACCTTGTACAAGACCATGACTCCGCTCGTTGCGCAGCACGATCTCGCGTCGCTGAAAACCTGTGTGTCGTCGGGCGAGCATCTGCCGGCGGCAGTATGGGAGCAGTGGCATCGCGCCACCGGGCACCGCATCCGCAACTCGATCGGCTCGACCGAGATGCTGCATGCGTTCCTGGCGATGCGCGCGGGGGAGGCGGCGCCGGGCCCATGCGGGCGGCCGCTGCCCGGTTGCGAGGCGCGGGTGGTCGACGAGGCCATGAATACCGTGCCGCCCGGCATCGTCGGCAAGCTCGCGGTGCGCGCGCCGACCGGCTGCCGCTATCTCGACGATGCCGCGCGTCAGCACACTTATGTGCGCGACGGCTGGAACCTGACGGGCGACGCCTTCACCCAGGATGAAGCTGGGCTGTTCTGGTATCACGCCCGCACCGACGACATGATCGTCTCGTCCGGCTACAACATCTCCGGCGCCGAGGTCGAGGAAGTGCTGCTCGACCATCCGGCGGTGGCGGAATGCGCGGTGGTCGGCGTGGCGGACGCGGCGCGCGGGCAGATCGTCAAGGCGTTCATCGTGCTGTCGCCGGGCGTCGCCGGCGACGCGACGCTGACGCAGGCGTTGCAGGACACGGTGCGCAACACCATCGCGCCGTACAAATATCCCCGCGCGATCGAATACCGCGCGGCCCTGCCGCGCACCGTGACTGGCAAGATCCAGCGCAACGCGCTGCGCGCGGAGGGGTGACGGCCACCCGTCATGCCAGCCCCGCGCGGTCTTCCATTGCCAACCGCGCGGGGTTGCGCCATGTCGGTACCGCCGGAACACCGCATCATGACCGACCACACCAAATCCAAGGCAGCTCGTCACAAACCCGCGCCCGCGCAGGTCTTGACCCATGCCGAGGTGAAAGCGGTGGTCGGCGGCATCGCCATGGCGATGTTCCTCGGCGCGCTGGACCAGACCATCATCGCCACGGCGCTGCCGACCATCGGCCGGCATTTCAACGACGTGGAGAACCTGTCCTGGGTGGTGACGGCGTATCTCCTGACCGGCACGGCAGTGACGCCGCTCTACGGCAAGCTGTCTGACAATTACGGCCGGCGCATCATGATGCTGATCGGCGTCGGCATCTTTGTCGCCGGCTCGATTGCCTGCGCCATGGCGCCGAACATGCTGGCGCTGATCATCGCCCGCGCGCTGCAGGGTCTCGGCGGTGGCGGCCTGATGGCGCTGGCGCAGACCATCATCGCCGACATCGTTACGCCGCGCGAGCGCGGCCGCTACCAGGGCTATATCTCGGCGGTGTTCGCGGTGTCCTCGGTCGGCGGGCCGGTGCTCGGCGGATTTCTCACCGAACACATCGACTGGTCGTTCATCTTCTGGATCAATCTGCCGCTCGGGCTGATCGCTTTCGTCACCTGCTTCATCGTCCTTCGCCGGGTGCCGTACCGGCCGCGCCGCCACCGGCTCGATCTGATCGGCGCGGTGCTGATGATGCTCGGCTCGGTGCCGCTGCTGCTCGCTTTGACCTGGGGCGGCCGGCATTTTGAATGGATCTCCGCGCCGATCGGCGGCTTGCTGCTCGCGTCGGCGCTGTCATGGGCCTTGTTCGGCTGGCGGCTGGTGGCGACGCCGGAGCCGTTTCTGCCGCTGTCGGTGCTCGGCAATCCGATCGTGCGTTGCGCGGCGCTGTCGGGCGCCTGCACCATGGGTGCGATGGTCGGCCTGACGATCTTCGTGCCGCTGTATTTTGAAGTGGTGATGCAATTGTCGGCGAGCCAATCCGGCCTCGCGCTGATTCCGCTGATGGCCGGTACCGTCACCGCGTCGACGGTGGCCGGCAAGGCGATGATGCACGTCACCCATTACAAGCGCATGGGTCTCGCCGGCTTGATCGAAGCCATCGTTGCGCTCGCGGCGCTCGCGATCTGGCCCGGCAGCATGCCGGTCGCGCTGGTGATCGTGCTGTTCGCCGTGATCGGTCTCGGCATGGGTCTCGTGTTCCCGATCGCGACGGTGTCGATGCAGAACGTCGTCGCCGCGCAGCAGATGGGCGTCGCCACCGGCGCGTCGAACTTCTTCCGCTCGCTGTTCTCCTCGGTGGTGGTGGCGCTGCTCGGCGCGATCGTTCTGAGCGGCCTCGGCGGCGCGGGCGCCAATGTCGCGGTGGAGCAGCTCGCGCACGCGGCCTCCGGTCACGATCTGGTGCTGGCGTTCCGCTTCGTGTTCATGGCGGTGGCGCTGGTGCTGGCGTTCGGCCTCTGCTTCATGATTTCGCTCGAGGAGAAGCCGCTGCGCGGACCGGCGGCCGAGCATCCGGTGCTGGAGACGGGGGCGCCGGCGTCGCGCACGCCGCCGCAATAGGCTCCGGACCCTCTCGCGGCTCGCGCCGGGCTGGGCTAGGCTGCGGCCATGGTCCGGATCGTGACGACAGCCTCATCATTCGATCGCGTCAAACGCCGCCGCGTTGCGGTGCTGCTCGCTTTGATGCTGGCCGGCACCGCGCTCGGCGGCTGTTCCAAGTGCGGCTTCCTCTGGGACGAGGGCGATCGGCCTGCCTCGTGCCGGAGCGCGTCCCAGCCGGCGTCATCCACAGGGACGGTTCTTGGGATATAAAATCCTAGGAAATAAGTCTTGACAGCGTGACGCTGCCGGGCTATGGTCTGCCTACGCTCCACAATTGCATCCGAACGAAAGCGTCCCCCGCGGCGTTGACCTGACGTCGATCGTGAATCGCGTGTTGCGGTTCCGCGCGACGGCGGACGGGAACAATGAGGGTGCAATGGCGCAGGTGAACAGGGACGGACAGATCGTCGAAACGGCGAAGGAAGCGCGGCAGGGCGAGCGCGGCCCGAGCGTGCTGGTCGTGCTGCTGGTCAGCACCGGCGCAATCGCGGTGATCTTCGCGCTGCTCTGGTATCTCTTCATGCGCTGATACGGACCGCGCCGGCAAGGATACAAGTTCTGAAAACGCATCGGTCGCGCCGGTGCGTTTTTCTTTTTGGGGGAGCGCCATGGGACGGCGAGACGACGAGACACCGGCGGCGGCCAACCTGACACCGGCGATGGACGCGCGCCCGCTCGGCATGCAGGGGCGCGCCGGCATCCATGATCTGTTTTTCGATATCGCCGCGGCGCAGATCGCCGAGATGCGGCAAAGCCTGACGACGCAGGAGCGCGCGCCCGCCGATCGCGAGCGGGACGCGCGCACGCTCGCCACGCTCGCCAAGGTGCTGCGCGACCTCGGCGCGTGCGATGCGAGCGACAAGACGGGACCGGACGATGACGACCAGCCGCGCAGCCTCGATTCCTACCGACTCGAGCTTATGCGGACGATGGACGAGCTTGTCGCCCGGCGAAAAGATCGAGGCGCTTCAGAAACAGAGTGACAATGCGGTCGACGGCGTGCGCTGCGATTGGCGCATGCTCGCGCACGAGCATCAGAAGCCGCCGGCGCTGACGCAGGGCGGCGGACCGTGGACCACCTGGCTGGTGCTCGGCGGGCGCGGCGCGGGCAAGACGAGGCTCGGCGCCGAATGGGTGCGCGCGCTGGCGCGTGACGAACTTGGTCTGCGCGGCGGCGGCACCATCGCACTGATCGGCGAGACCGAGCACGACGTGCGTGAGGTGATGATCGAGGGCGTCTCCGGACTGCTGGCGGTGCATCCGCGCCGCGAGCGGCCGGTGTGGACGCCGTCGCGCCGACGGCTGGAATTCAAGAACGGCGTCGTCGCGCAGACCTTCTCGGCGGAGGATCCGGACAGCTTGCGTGGGCCGCAGTTTGCCGCCGCGTGGTGCGACGAACTCGCCAAGTGGCGCTATGCCGATGCCTGTTTCGACATGCTGCAGTTCGCGCTGCGGCTCGGCGACCGGCCGCGGCAACTGGTCACCACCACGCCGCGGCCGATCCCGCTGATCCGCCGGCTCATCGCCGATCCGGCGACGGCGGTGACGCGCGCCGCGACGCAGGTGAACGCGCATCATCTCGCGCCGACATTCCTGAGCAGCGTGGTGGCGCGCTATGCCGGCACGCGGCTCGGACGGCAGGAACTCGACGGCGAGATCATCGACGACCGGCCGGAGGCGCTGTGGTCGCGCGCATCGATCGACGCAGGCCGCGTCAGCGTGGCGCTGCCGCTGACAAGGATCGTGGTCGCGGTCGATCCGCCGGCATCGGCGCGCGAGGGCGCGGACGCCTGCGGCATCGTCGCCGCCGGTGTCGCCGAGAGCGGACACGCTTATGTGCTTGCCGACGAGAGCGGCGGCGGCTTGTCGCCGGCCGCATGGGCGAGCCGCGCGGTGGCGCTGTGGCATCGCCTGTCGGCCGACGCGATCGTCGCCGAGGTCAACCAGGGCGGCGACATGGTGCGCGCGGTGATCGGTGAATGCGATCCCACGGTGCCGGTGATCGCCGTACGCGCGACGCGCGGCAAGCATGTGCGGGCCGAGCCGGTCGCGGCCTTGTACGAGCAGGGGCGGGTGCATCACGTCGGCGCGTTCGCCGCGCTGGAAGATGAGCTGTGCGACTTCGGCCTCGACGGCCTGTCGAACGGCCGCTCGCCCGACCGGCTCGACGCGCTGGTCTGGGCGCTCACCGCGCTGTGCCTCGGGCCGAAGGGACGGCCGCAAGTGCGGGGATTGTAAGGCGTCGCGGTCGTGCCGATACTTGACCGATATGGGGCGCGAGGCGAGATCATGACGCCGATTGCGACACGCGCATTGAAGATACGAAACGGTGCGGCAGACATTGCCGTTCCGGTGTCCATCTTTGCGCCGCAGCAGAGTGAATGCGGCGACTGGTTATGCCGCTATGAGATCGGCTGGCCCGAAGGGCATCGGATCATGCATGGCGCCGGTGTCGATGCGATGCAGGCTTTGGTGTCCGCCATGCAGATGATCGGCGCCGAGCTTTACAGCAGCGCCTATCACAAATCCGGTCGTCTTTATTGGGACGAACCGGGGCGCGGTTACGGCTTTCCGGTGCCGGGCAATATCCGCGAACTGCTGCAAGGCGACGATGCGACGTATCTTTAACCTCATTCCTCCCGTTCGTCCCCGCGAAAGCGGGGACCCACGCTTGGCTACCGCCAAAAGTCTTTAAGAGTGGATTCCCGCTTTCGCGGGAATGACCGGGGTGGATCGTGCCCCGATCAAACAATTCTGAATTCAAATTCAATCCCGATGTGATGTGCGACGCGGTGCGTTGTGCTGCTGGCTATGCGCGAACGACGCAAGACGAGCGAGGAACCATGTTCGATTTCATCAAAACCATGCTGACGGCGCCCGAAGCCAAGGCCTCGCGCACCGCGCGGCTGATCGCGCTGGAGAGCGGCGGACGCGCGCGGTGGACGCCGCGCGACTATGCGGCGCTGGCGCGGGAAGGCTACGCCAAGAACGCGGTGGTGCACCGCGCGGTGCGGCTGGTCGCCGAGGGCGTCGGCTCGGTTGCGTTCCTGCTGCATGAGGATGCGCGCGAGCACGATACGCATCCGCTGCTCGACCTGATCGCGCGGCCCAATCCCCGCCAGGATGGGGCGAGCCTGATGGAGGCGGTGGCAACGCATCTGCTGCTCGCCGGCAACGCCTATCTCGAAGCGGTCACGCTGGAGAGCGACACGGTGCGCGAGATCTATGCGCTGCGGCCGGACCGCATGCGCGTCGTGCCGGGCGCCGACGGCTGGCCGGAGGCGTTCGACTATACGGTCGGCGGGCGCAGCGTGCGGTTCGACCAGAGCGCGCGGTCTCATGGCGCGATGCAAGTGCCGCCGATCCTGCATCTGACGTTCTTCAATCCGCTCGACGATCATTACGGCCTGCCGCCGCTCGATGCCGCGGCGGTCGCGGTCGATACGCACAACGCCGCGGCGGCGTGGAACAAGGCGCTGCTCGACAACGCGGCGCGGCCGTCCGGCGCGTTGATCTATGCGGGGCCGGACGGCGCGGTGCTATCCGACGGGCAGTTCGAGCGGCTCAAGCGCGAGCTCTCCGACCAGTATCAGGGTGCGGGCAATGCCGGGCGGCCGCTGCTGCTGGAAGGCGGCCTCGACTGGAAGGCGATGTCGCTGACGCCGAAGGACATGGACTTCATGGACGCGAAGAATGCGGCGGCGCGCGAGATCGCGCTGGCGTTCGGCGTGCCGCCGATGCTGCTCGGCATTCCCGGCGACAACACTTATGCGAATTACCAGGAAGCCAACCGCACGCTGTGGCGCGCGACGATCCTGCCGCTCGCATCGCGTATCGGTGCGGCACTAGCGCAATGGCTCGGGCCGGCGTTCGCCGGCGGCGCGGGGCTGCGGCTGGCGATCGACACCGACCGGATCGACGCGCTTGCCGCGGATCGGACAGCGCTGTGGCAGCGCGTCACCGACGCGCCGTTCCTCACCATCAACGAGAAACGCGCGGCGACCGGCTACGGCGCCATCGCCGGTGGCGACGTAGTGAGATGAATTCCCACAAATTCCGCAAGTAGCCTCATCCTGAGGAGCGCGAAGCGCGTCTCGAAGGATGAGGCGGGGAAATAGGCGCGATGTCGCCCATCCTTCGAGACGCGATCCTGACGGATCGCTCCTCTGGATGAGGGCTGAGTGTGCGTTGGAATCCAAGTCATGTCCGAATTGATCGACATCTTCATCACCCGCGGCGACCTCGCGCATCTCGCGCTGTTCCTGTGGGCATCGACCACCACCGCGCTCGCCTGGTTCGCGTTCCGCGAACTGACGCTGGCCGCGCGCCGGTTCGACGATTTCGTGCGCGAGCTTGCGCGCTTCAATGAATTGCACCGTTAGGGCGTGATCCGGAAAAGTGGGAACCGGTTTTCCGGACAGATCAGGCCCAGAATCATGGAGAATTGCCGGATGGATACGCTGCATACCGTGCTGCGCACGATCAACGAGACCAAGAGCGCGGAAAAGTCGATGCGCGCCGATCATCTGATCGTGTTCCGCGAATTCCTGCGTCACCTCGACCGTGCGCACAAGCGCAACGTAACGAAGGCAAGCGGCAAGGGCACGAAGCCGAAGCGCAGCCGCAAAGGCTGATCTCCCCACAATCCGGTCGTTTGAACCTCGCTCCGTCAGGAGCGGGGAAGGACTTGTCATGCTCGCACCGCTTGAACCGACGCTTGATCCGGCCCTTGCCAGCGTCTTCCGCCCGCGCGCCACCATCGCCGCCGACGGAACGGTGGAAGGCTATGCCTCGCTGTTCGGCGAACTCGATCAGGCGCGCGACATGGTGATGCCCGGCGCATTCAGAGCGACTCTGCGCACGCGGGGCGTGCGCCGCATCCCCATGCTGTTTCAGCACGATCCGGCCGAGCCGGTCGGCGTCTGGCTCGAGCTGCGCGAGGATGGGCGCGGGCTTTATGCGCGCGGACGGCTCATTCCCGAAGTGCAGCGCGGCCGCGAACTGCTCGCGCTGGTGCGCCAGGGCGGCATCGACGGCCTGTCGATCGGCTTTCGCACGGTGAAGGGCCGCATCGATCCGAGGACGCGCATCCGCAAGCTCGACATCGTCGATCTGTGGGAGATCTCCATCGTCACGTTCCCGCTGCTGACCGGCGCGCGCGTGCAGGCGGTGAAGCAGACGCCGCCGGTATCGCGCGCGCGGCAGCAGGCCGAGCGCGATTTCGCCGCGGCATGCGGGAAACAGGCGCCGTCGTTGCCCGCGCAGTTCCGCCGCAGGCGCCGGAGGATCGGCTTTTGACCCGGATAGTGACGGCGCGCGCGCTGCGCGGAAAGGTTCTCCGCCTGAAATGGCTGGTGGCGGCGACGCGCTTCGAGATCACGATGCACCGGCACGCGTTGGCATTGAAGGCCGGGTTCAATCCGGACCAGCCGCGCGATGAGCAGGGGCGGTGGACGGATGCGGGTGGCGGCGCCATCGCTCTGCCGGAGATCGTCGTCGGTGCGGACGATACCGGATCTGGCGATGATGATGATCTGGACGATCTTTGGTACGTCCAGCTTGCCGGCGATGTGCCGACCGGCGACGGACTTCCACAGATTCCGAAAGAGCGGCCAAGCACTTTATCCAAGCTCATCAAGATCGGCAGAATTCTCGCCCGACGTTATCGCGTGCTTAAGCTTGTTCTGGATGCGGCGCCATATCTTGAAGATATCAAAGCCGAAGTTCACGCAAGCTTCGACCCGCCGAGATCATTACAGGAGCTTCAGGAAGCTGTAAGAACACCCGAGAAGGGCTATGATATCCACCACATCGTCGAACGCGCGACGCGCAATCCAGACGGCTCCGAGGACGCGATGATCAATGCGTCGGATAATCTGGTGCGGATTCCCCGGTGGAAGCATTGGGAGCTTAATGCGTGGTATGAACGTCCACAAGATCGATTTTCCGGACTGAGTCCGCGACAGTATTTGCGCGATAAGAGTTGGGATGAGCGGCGCGAGATTGGTTTGGAAGGCCTCAGAGAGATTGGAATCCTCCAATGAAAAGGACAAAAAGGGACTTGTCCTCGCTGGCCGAGAAAACTTTGCTTCATCTGTTCGTCAAATATTCAATTGAGCAGGACGATGCGCTTCTGGGCTTCGAGGTCGCGCGTTCGAACCGGATGTATTGGGCGATCAAGGACATTACCAACGAATTGAAGTCGCGACCCGGCGACCGGCGACGCGCTTTGATTCCGTTTTATCGGCATGGCAACCCGCAGGTCCGTTTCAAGGCTGCCGAAGCGACGCTTGCCCTGGAGCCGGTCGCCGCACGTGCCGTTCTCGAAAGCCTGCGTAGCATTCATGGCCCCCAAGGTCTGGACGCCGGCATGGCCATTCGTGGTCTCGATGATGGTAGCTACAAGCCGACGTAAGTCTGTTTTTTCGCCGTCACACCTGAGACGTCTCACGTCATCTCAAATCTGACCCGCGCCACGCGCGGGTTTTTTTGTTGCCCGACATCCAAACAGAGAGAGAAGGATATCTGAATGACCATCGACACCGAACTCGAAACCAAATCCGGCATTCCCGGTGACAGCCTGGTGACTCATGGCGATATGATGCGCGCATTCGAGGCGTTCAAGGATGCGAACGACGAGCGCATCGCCGAAATCGACAAACGCGGCGGCGATCCGCTGCTGGAGGAGAAGGTGGCGCGCATCGACCGCGCCATCGACACGCTGATGCTGAAAGCGGCGCGGCCGGCGCTCGCCGCGTCCGATGCGGCGCGTGGTTCTTCCGCTCACGCGGCGCGCGAGCACAAGTCGGCATTCGACGCCTATATCCGCGGCGGCGACAGCGCCGGCCTGCGCGCGTTGGAGGTGAAGGCGATGTCGGCCGGCACGCCGGCGGACGGCGGCTATCTCGTGCCTGCCGAGGTGGAGAGCGAGATCGGCAAGCGGCTGGCCGCGATCTCGCCGATCCGCGCCATCGCCTCGGTGCGCGAGATTTCCGGCAACGTCTACACCAAGCCGTTCATGACCGCGGGTCCGGCGACCGGCTGGGTCGGCGAGACCGCGTCGCGGCCGCAGACCAATTCGCCGACGCTCGACGAACTCGAATTCCCGGCGATGGAGCTTTACGCCATGCCGGCGGCGACCGGCACGCTGCTGGAAGATGCGGCGGTGAACATCGACGAGTGGATCGCCGCCGAGGTGGAGCAGGTGTTCGCCGCGCAGGAGGGGACCGCCTTCGTCAGCGGCGACGGCACCAACAAACCGAAGGGCTTTCTCAGCTACGACACCGTCGCCAATGCGTCGTGGACCTGGGGCAAGATCGGCACGATCGCGAGCGGCAGCGACGGCGCGTTCCCGGCGAGCAACCCGTCCGACAAGCTGGTCGATCTGATCTACGCCGTGAACGCCGGCTATCGCCAAAACGGCAGCTTCGTGATGAACCGCAAGACGCAGTCGGCGATCCGCAAGTTCAAGGACACGGCGGGCGGCTATCTGTGGCAGCCGCCGGCGCAGGCGTCGGGCCGCGCGACCTTGATGACCTTCCCGGTGTATGAGGCCGAGGACATGCCGGACATCGCGTCCGGCTCGCTGTCGATCGCGTTCGGCGATTTCCGCCGTGGCTATCTGGTGGTGGATCGCCAGGGCGTGCGCGTGCTGCGCGATCCGTACTCCGCCAAGCCCTATGTGCTGTTCTACACCACCAAGCGCGTCGGCGGCGGCGTGCAGGACTTCGACGCGATCAAGCTGATGAAGTTCTCGGCGAGCTGATCGCCGCGACTGTCACGGCAGGCAAGCGAGGCGGCGGGAGGTTCCCGCCGCCTTTCATTTTGAGGGAAGGCGTCGATGCATCCGGGTGGTTTGCGCTCGCGCGCGCTACGGATGAAATGGCATGTGGCGGCGCTGCGGTTTGAGATTGCCATGCTTCGGCACGCACGGATATTGCGCAAGGCCGGCTTCCGCCCCGACCAAGCGCGTGATGAGCAAGGCCGGTGGGTGGAAGAAGGCCGGGACGAAGAAAGTAGCGGAGATCAGGACATAGGGGATGCGCTCGAGCTGAGCGCGCAACGCAAGCCGGACGGGCATCATTTTGTGCCGCGCGCAGTCGTTAGTAAGTTTGAGCTATCAGACGACGCGATTAGCGAATTCGAGAATGCAAAAACAGGCAAGCTATTCGCGGAAAAGCATGGTTGGAGCGCGCAACATCGCACCTATAATGAGGCTGTCGAGCAAAAACTCGAACAATTTCTCAAATCCAATATGACGCGCGCGGAAGATACGTCTGCTGGTCAGGCGCGCCAATTCGTGGATGAGATTAAATGGTCGCGTGATCCTCGAATCCGAGGTTTAAATATGAAGATATCTACGCGCGAGATCATGCATTGGATACGCCGTATGCCGCGGGCCGGCGATTGAGGCATGTGATGAAAACTCTTTCTGATGAAGAACAGGGGCGGATTTGGTCAGATCTGTATCACGGCGCGCAGAAGATCTTGCATCGCCGCGGACGAGAGAATGCCTTTGGACGTGGTGATTACTGGATTCTTGAAGACAATTACGGCCCGCTACAACATAAGATTTATATCAACAATCTTCGCATGATCGATCCAGGTATCGTGCATGCACTACAGAAATTGTTGACCCCGTACCCTGACTGGTCGTGGGTTATCGCAATTGATCTTTCCACCGCAGGAAAAAGCTGGCCGGAGATGGGGCTGATCGTGCGCAAGCACGAGATCGTCGACGGGTTGAAGCGCGAGCTATTTCCGAAGGAGTTTCGGTCCTTGCAGTATGAAGGCGCGAGGCCGGGAACGGACCGCGATTGAGCCAAACGAAAAAGCCCTCTCCGCGAGGAGAGGGCTTTGCTTTGTAAAATGTCTGTCGTGCGATCAGCGCGCCAGCGGCGACGGATCGACCCGCAGCGCGGTGACGTTGCTCGGGGCGACTGACGGGGCCGCGACAGCGGCGACGGTGGCGCCCGGTGCGTCCACCGGCTTGTCGAGCTTGCGCGACACGCCTTCAAACTGCGCGTCCTGCTCGATCATCAGCGAGCGCGAGAAGATTTCGCCGTCGACCTTGGCGGTCTTTTGCAGCTTCACGGTGGTCGAATGGATGTTGCCGTTGAACGTGCCCTGAATGACGGTGTCCTGCGCGATCACCTTGCCTTCGACGCGGGCGCCTTCGCAGACGACGAGCTGCGCCGCCTGGATGTCGCCGGTGACGCGGCCGTGGATCTGCACGCTGCCGGTCGACACGATGTTGCCGGTGATCTGCATGCCGCGGCCGAGCACCGAGGGCTGCTCGGCGACGCGGTCGACGCTGCGCGCCGGGGCCGGTTCCGCGGCAGCGGTCGGGGCGGCGGCGGGCTTGGTGTCGGATTTGAAGAAGCTGCTCACGGGGTCGTCTCCTGTGCTCGGGGTCGGGCCAACCCTAACGCGCGGAAAAACTGCCGCCACCACGAAGCGAATTTACCAATAACGTGCGCCAGAATTAACTAAAATGCGAGGCGGGGCGGCCGGACGGCTTGCCCGGACCGGCGGCAGACGGTTTAACCGAACGCCACGCGGCGCAAACCTCTACGCGGCGGAAGAGACATGACCAGCGAACAGGATCTGAAAGCGTCGATCGACCGCTTTCTTCGCAATGTGAGCTTCACCGCCCAGCGCGAGATCGAGAAGGTCGTGCGCGCGGCGCTCGCCAATGGCACGCTGAAGCCGGGCGAGAACCTGTCGGCATCCATCACCTTGTCGAGCCCGAAAGTGGGCCTCGACGTGACGATCCATCAAAAGCTTGATGTGTAACGGCGCGAACGCCGCTACTGCATGATCCCGTGCCAGAGCGCGAGCGTGGAAATCGCCAGACCGGCGATGAACGCGCCGACGACATAGCTCAGTCGCAGGCAGACATTTTCGAGTTGCGGATGGGCGGGATCGACGTGGTGCGCCATGACGGTTCGGCTTCCGGATAAGCGTGACGATCCGGCGATGATAGGAGAGCCGCGGCTTCGCTCCAAGAGAGATCGGTGCGGGAAGCTGTGCGCTATTGCGCCGCAACAGACTACGGCGCGAGCGGGCTACCCATGCGCGCGGCCTGCTCGACGATCCACGACCGATAGGATGACAGCGGCGTCAGTCCGGTGAGTCCGCCGCAGCCGGCGGAATTGCCCGGCCCGGTGGTCCAGCTGACGACGCCCGCGACCCGATCGCCGGAGAAAGCGGGGCCGCCGCTGTCGCCGGTGCAGGCGCCGAGGCCCGGCCGTTCGTTGCGCGTCGCGGGATCGTAAAGCCGGATCTGCAGCGGTCCCGGCTGGCCGGTGACGACGAGCGAGGCCGCGCGCGCATGGCCGAGGCCGGCAGCGGTGCCGTCCGCGGTGACGCCGAAGCCCGCGACTGTCATCCGGTGGCCCGGCGCGACGGCAAGCCCGGCCGGCGCGAGCGCCGCTGGAGCGACGCCGGGCGGCAGCGGCGCGGCGAGCTTGATCAAGGCGACATCGGCGGTTGCGCGATGCGTCGCGTAAGCCTGCGTGTTGAAGCGCGGATGCACGGCCGCCGCGCGGATCGCGAGCGGCGCCTCCAGGCGCGAGAACCGCACCACACTGCTCCGCTGCACGCAATGCGCGGCGGTGAGAATGAGATCGCTGGCAATCGCGGTGCCGGTGCACAGGCTCGACCCGCTGCCGGTGATCATGACGATGGCGCGGCCGGGAACGCCGTTGGCGTCCGGCGCGCCGCCGGTCAGGGCGAGGGCCGGCACGGCTGGCAGCGACAGAACCATCGAAAGCAGGACGCGGAGCGGGCGGAGGCGTGTCATCGCGCCGATCAGCCTCGCGCGCGCGGGAAAGTCAATCGTGTTGAGGACATCATGCCGTCACATCTGATCGCCGCGCCGGCGATCGAGCCGATCACGCTCGTCGAGGCCAAGCTGTTCCTGCGGATCGAGCACGACGACGAGGACGCGGCCATCGCCGCGCTCATCGCCGCCGCGCGCCAGCATGTGGAGACGGCGACGCGGCGTGCGCTCATCACGCAGGACTGGCGGCTCGTGCGCGATGCCTGGCCGCCTGGCGGGGTAATCCATGTTTTGCCGGCACCGCTGCAGACGCTGATCGGCGTCGAAGTCGCCGATGACGCAGGGGCCATGCACGCGCTCGATCCGCAGAATTTCGTGGTCGACAGTGTCGGCTCGCGGATCGCCTTTGCGCCCTGGACGCCGATGCAGCCGGGCCGCGCGGTCGGCGGCATCGTCATCGAGGTGCGATGCGGCGAGGGCGATACGGCCGACGCCGTGCCCGCGCCGTTGCGGCAGGCGATGCTGATGCTGATCGCGCACTGGTACGAGCAGCGATGCGTCGTGGCGCCGGCGGCGCAGGAGATTCCGCAGGGGGTGGCGGCGCTGCTCGCGCCGTTCCGCCGGGTGTCGCTGTGATCAATCCCGGTGACCTCGACCGGCGGCTCGTCATCGAAGCGCCGGTCGAAACGGCGGACGATGCCGGTGGCGTCGTGCGCAGCTATGCGGATGCGGCGACGGTGTGGGCATCCGTCCAGCCGGAGACGATGCGCGCCGACGTCGAGGCCGACGCGGCGGGCGCTGCTCTTGGTTATCGCATCCTGATGCGCGCCGGGCGCGACCTCACCACGCGGCATCGCCTGCGCGAAGGCACCCAACGCTATTGCATCCTCGCCGTGCGCGAAGGACGCGAGCGCCGCGCCGGCCCGCGCTTTCTCGAGATCCGCGCCGAACTGATCGCCGACTGAGGATTCTCCCCATGACCGTTGCTGCCAACGTGGCGCTGCGCGCCGCGATCCATGAGGCTTTGCGCACCGATCCGGCACTCGTTGCCGTGCTCGGCGGCCCGCATGTGCATGACGAGGTGCCGCGCGGCGCGCAATGTCCCTACGTCACGCTCGGCGAGGCGCGCGTCAGTGCCGTGCCCGCCGACGACGGCGAGGTGCTGGAGCACGAACTCACCCTCAATGCCTGGTCGCGGCAGGGCGGCCACCGCGAGGCGCATGTGCTCGCCGGGACGCTGCTGCAGGCGCTCGACGACGCGCCGCTCGCACTCGACGGCCATCGCCTCGTCGCGCTGCGCTTTGCCCGCGCCGATGTGCGGCGCGAGGCGGACGGCAAGACCTATCGCGCCGCGGTGCGGTTTCGCGCCGTCACCGAGCCGGCGTGACCCCAACAGGAGACACAAGAAAATGACGGCCCAGAAAGGCAAAGACCTGCTCATCAAGATCGCCGACGGCGCTGGCTTCAGCACCGTTGCCGGTTTGCGCACGCGGCGCATCGCGTTCAACGCCGAAACGGTCGACATCACCCATGCGGAATCCGCCGGGCGCTGGCGCGAGCTGCTGGCGGGGGCGGGGATCAGGCGCGCGTCGATTTCCGGCCGCGGCCTGTTCAAGGATGCGGCGTCGGACGCCCTGATGCGCGAGACGTTCTTCGACGGCAGCATCGTGTCGTTTCAGGTGGTGGTGCCGGACTTCGGCACGGTCGCCGGGCCGTTCCAGATCACCAGTCTCGAAATCGCCGGCGAGCACAACGGCGAAGTCACCTACGACATGTCGCTGGAATCCGCCGGCGAGCTGACGTTCACGGTGGCCTGATATGGCCAACCGTTATCGCGGCGAGATCGCCGCCGAGATCGGCGGCGCGCGGCGCACGCTGGTGCTCACCCTCGGCGCGCTCGCGGAACTGGAAACCGCGCTCGGCGCCGACGACCTGATCGCGCTGTCGGAACGCTTCGCGTCCGGCCGGCTCAAGGCGCGCGACTTGATCGCCGTGCTCGGCGCGGGCCTGCGCGGTGGCGGTCTGCCCGTCAGCGACGACGAGGTGGGACGCATGGCGGTGCCGGAGGGCGCCACGGGTTATGTGCGCATCGCCGCCGAGCTGATCGCCGCGACGTTCGGCGGTGACGCCTGATGCAGCCATTTCCGCCGCCATTTCCCTGGCGCGAGGCGATGCGCGTCGGCTTCGGCGTGCTGCGGCTCACGCCTGCCGCGTTCTGGGCGATGACGCCGCGCGAACTCGCCGCCGCCATCGACGCACTGTTGCCGGGCGGGCGGCCGCTCGACCGCGACGGTTTCGCCGCGCTGATGAGGAGATATCCCGATGACCGACAGCACCCTTGAGACGATCAGCAGTCTCGACGCCGCCTATGACCGCATCGAACAGCGCCAGCAGGAGCTGGAGAAGAGCGCCAACGCCTTCGCCACGACGATGACGGGCGCGTTCGCGCGCTCGGTGGTGAGCGGCAAGTCGTTCGACGACACGCTCAAGACCATCACGATGAGCTTGTCCAACATGGCACTGCGGATGGCGTTCAAGCCGCTCGCCTCGGCGCTGACGTCGAACCTGAGCAATCTGTTCGGCAATCTGTTCGACAATGTCGATCTGAAGGCGGCGACCGGCGCGGTGAAGCCGTTCGCGGCCGGCGGCGTGATCGGTGCGCCGACCTATTTCCCGATGACCGGCGGCGGTGTCGGTCTCGCCGGCGAGGCGGGGCCGGAGGCGATCATGCCGCTAACGCGCGGACCGGACGGCAAGCTCGGCGTTGCGTCGGGCGGCGGTAGCGCGCCGCAGATCACGGTGCAGATTGTCACGCCGGACCCGTCCGCGTTCCGCCGGTCCGAGGCTTATGTCACCGGCCAGATCGCCCGCGCGGTGATGCGCGGCCAGCGCGGCCTGTGACCGGATCATCGCGAGCACATCATGACGGCATTCCACGAAATCCTGTTCCCGCTCGACATCGCGCTGCGCGGCGCGGGCGGACCGGAGCGGCGCACCGAGATCGTCACGCTCGGCTCCGGACGCGAGGAGCGCAACGCGCGCTGGGCGCATTCGCGGCGGCGCTACGACGCCGGCTATGGCACCAAGACCCACGCCGAACTGGCGCAGGTGGTGGCCTTCTTCGAGGAGCGGCGCGGGCGATTGCATGGTTTCCGCTGGCGCGACCGGCTCGATCATGCGTCCGCCGTTGCGGACGCGGCGGTAACGCCGCTCGACCAGGCGCTCGGCACCGGCGACGGCAGCACGGCGACGTTCGCGCTGGTGAAGACCTATGGCGGCGTGCTGGCGCCGTATGCGCGGCCGATCGCGAAACCGGTCGACGGCAGCGTGCGCGTCGCGGTTGCCGGCGTGGAGGCGGGCGTGGGCGTTGCGTTCACCTGCGATCCGGTGAGCGGCACGGTGACGTTCCTGCCAGGGCATGTTCCGCCGTCCGGCGCGGCGATCACCGCCGGTTTTCTGTTCGACGTGCCGGTGCGGTTCGATACCGATTATCTCGAGGTCGATCTCGCGGCCTTTGCCGCTGGCGCGATTCCGAAAATTCCGCTGATCGAAATCAGGCCGTGAAAGCTCCGCCATGAAAGACATTCCATCTGCTTTGCAGGCACGGCTCGAGTCCGGCGTGACGACGCTGTGCCGGTGCTGGCGCATCGTCCGCAACGACGGCGCGGTGCAGGGCTTCACCGATCACGACGAGGATATCGTCGTCGACGGCATGACCTGCCGGGCCGGCACCGGCTTCGCTGCGTCGGAAGCCAAGAGCGCGCTCGGTCTTGCGGTCGGCGGGCTGGAGGTCTCCGGCGCGCTCAGCGATGCGTCGCTGAACGAAGCCGATCTTGCCGCCGGCCGCTACGACGCGGCGGTGGTCGAGCAATGGCTGGTGGACTGGAGCGCGCCGGATCTCAAGGTGCTGCTGATGCGCGGCGTGCTCGGGGAAGTGCGCCGCGACGGCGCGAGCTTCACCGCCGAGGTGCGCGGTCTTGCCGATCGGCTCGCACAGGAATCCGGACGGCTCTACACCGCGGCCTGCACCGCCGATCTCGGCGATGCGCGCTGCGCGGTCGATCTCGACGATCCGGCGTTCCGCGGTGAGGGCAGCGTCAGCGCCGCCGCATCGGTGTCGTCATTTCGTGTGACGGGCCTCGATATGTTTGCCGATGGCTGGTTCACCGGTGGCCGGCTGGTGTTCACGACCGGCGCCAATGCCGGGCAGGCGATCGAGATCAAGAGCCATCGGCTGATCGGCGGCACCGTCACGCTCGATCTGTGGCGGACGATGCCGGAGGCGATCGTGTCCGGCGACGTCTTTGTGGTGACGGCGGGCTGCGACAAGCGTTTCGCCACCTGCACGGCCAGGTTCGCCAATGCGGTGAATTTTCGCGGCTTCCCACACATTCCCGGCAACGATTTCATCGTCCGTTATCCGCTGCGCGGCGAGCCCGGCAACGACGGCTCCAGTTTGCAGGGGTGAACAACGATTTCTTGATCCACCTCATCCTGAGGAGCCGCGCAAAGCGCGGCGTCTCGAAGGACGGGGTGGCCCCAATACCGCTCGCCCCATGGTTCGAGACGCGATCCAAGAGGATCGCTCCTCACCATGAGGCTCCGAGAAAGCGCAGCATGACGCACATCATCCATCGGTCGCAGATCATCGCGCAAGCGCGTTCATGGATCGGCACGCCGTATCGGCATCAAGCTTCGCTGAAAGGTATCGGCTGCGACTGTCTCGGTCTCATTCGCGGCGTGTGGCGCGAGGTGATCGGCCGCGAGCCGGAAGCGCCGCCGCCTTATTCGCCGGACTGGGCGGAGGCCTCCGGCCGCGAGACACTCGCGGACGCGGCACTGCGCCATCTCGTGCCGGTGCCGTGCGATGCCGCGTGCGTCGGCGACATTGTGCTGTTTCGCTGGCGCGAGACCTTGCCGGCCAAGCACGCGGCGATCCTGACCGCGCCCGACATGATGCTGCATGCCCATGACGGCGCAGCGGTGGCCGAGGTCGCGCTGACGCCGTGGTGGCGCCGCCGCCTGGCCTTTGCATTTTCCTTTCCCGGAGTGATCGACTGATGGCTTCGCTGGTTTTGTCCGTTGCCGGCGGCGCGGCCGGTGGCGCGCTGTTCGGTCCGGTCGGCGCGTTCGCCGGTCGTCTGGGTGGCGCACTGATCGGCACCGCGGTCGATCGTGCGTTGTTCTCGACGACGACCAACGTCACGCGCACCGCGCAAGGCCCGCGGCTCTCCGATCTCGACGTGATGACATCGACCGAGGGCGCGCCGATCGCGCGCGCCTACGGCCGCGTGCGGCTGTCGGGGCAGGTGATCTGGGCCACCAACCTGATCGAGGTGGTGACGACGCGCACCGAGACGACATCCGCTGACGGTGGTGGCGGCGGCAAGGGTGGCGGCGGTGGCGGCAGCACGGTCACGACCACGACGACGACCTACAGCTATTTCGCCAATCTCGCGGTCGGTCTGTGCGAAGGATCAATCGGCCGCGTGTTGCGCGTCTGGGCCGATGGCAAGCCGCTCGATCTGTCGGGCGTCACCATGCGCCAGTATCGCGGCGACGAGGCGCAGATGCCGGATCCGCTGATCGTCGCCAAGGAGGGCGACGCGCCGGCCTATCGTGGGCTCGCTTATGTGGTGTTCGAGCGGCTGCCGCTGGAGAATTTCGGCAATCGCATTCCGCAACTGTCGTTCGAGATCGTGCGGCCCGTGGGCCGGCTCGAACGGATGACCCGCGCGGTGACGCTGATCCCCGGTGCGACCGAGTTCGGCTACGAACCGGGAACGGTGGTGCAGGTGATGGGGCCGGGACAATCGGCGCCCGAGAACCGCCACGTCACCACCGCGCCGTCGGATGTGATCGCCTCGCTTGACGAGTTGCAGGCGGTGTGCCCGAGCCTCGAACGCGTCGCCATCGTCGTCACCTGGTTCGGCACCGATCTGCGCGCGGACCAGTGCGAGGTGCTGCCCTCGGTCGACAATGCGGTGAAGCAGACCTCCGGCGCGACGTGGTCGGTGGACGGCATCGTGCGCAGCACGGCGCGGCTGGTGTCGTCGACCGACGGTCGGCCATCGTTCGGCGGCACGCCGTCCGACGCGAGCGTGATCGCTCTCATTCAGGAGTTGAAGGCGCGCGGGCTGAAGGTCACGCTCTATCCATTCCTAATGATGGATATTCCGGCCGGCAACGGCCTCGCCGATCCGTGGACCGGCGCGGCGTCGCAGCCGGTGTTTCCGTGGCGTGGACGCATCACCTGCGCGCCGGCGCCGGGGCAGGCGGGATCACCGGATGGCACTCCGACCGCCGCGTCACAGGTGGCGACATTTTTCCATCGTACCAACGGCTATCGGCGTTTTATCCAGCACTATGCGGCAATCGCGGTGGCGGCCGGCGGCGTCGATACATTCCTGATCGGCTCGGAGCTGCGCGCGCTGACGCGCGTGCGCGCCGGCGCGGGACATTATCCTGCGGTCGATGAGCTGGTGTCGCTCGCGGCCGACGTGAAAGCGGTGCTCGGCGGCACGCTCGTGACCTATGCCGCCGACTGGACCGAATACGGCGCGCATGTGGTGGACGCGGCGGCGCAGGAGGTGCGGTTTCCGCTCGATCCGCTGTGGGCGTCGTCGGCCATCGGCGCGGTCGGTCTCGATTATTACGCGCCGCTCGCGGACTGGCGCGACGGCGCCGATCACGCCGATCGCGCGCTCGCGCAGACGATCTACGATCCGGATTATCTCGCCGGCAATCTCGCCGGCGGCGAAGCCTATGACTGGTTCTATGCCGACGATGCGGCGCGGCTGGCGCAGACGCGCACGCCGATCACCGATGGCGGCGGCAAGCGGTGGATCTTCCGTCAGAAGGACATCTGGAATTTTTGGTCGAACGCGCATTACGAACGTGTCGGAGGTGTCGATCTGACGACGCCGACCGCGTGGACGCCACGCAGCAAGCCAGTGCTGATCGCCGAGGTCGGTTGCCCCGCGGTCGATCGCGGCGCCAACCAGCCGAGCGTGTTTCCCGATCCGCGGTCCTCGGAATCCGGACTGCCGCATTTCTCGGACGGCAGCCGCGACGACCGGATGCAGCGCCGCTATCTCGAAGCGGTGCTGGGCGCGCTCGATCCGGATGCGGAGAGCGGGCTCAATCCGCTGTCGCCGGTCTACGGCGCGCCGATGATCGATATCGCCGCGGTGCATCTGTGGACCTGGGATGCGCGGCCGTTCCCGGTGTTTCCGGCGGTCGACACGGCGTGGAGCGATGCCGCCAACTGGCAGACCGGGCACTGGCTCACCGGCCGGCTCGGCGGCGCGCCGCTCGACGGTCTTGTCGACGGCGTGTTGCGCGATTGCGGGATCGCGGATGTGTCGGCGGATGCGCTCGGCGGCGGGCCGGACGGCTATCTGGTCGACCGGCCGATGACGCCACGTGCGATGCTGGAGCCGCTGGCGACCGCCTATGCGTTCGACGCGGCGGAAGAGGGTGGCGTGCTGCGCTTCCGGCCGCGCGGCGGCGCGCCGGTGATCGAACTCACCGAGGACGATCTGCTGCTGCCGGACGACGCCGCGCCGGTGAGCCTGACGCGCGCGCAGGAAACCGAATTGCCGCGCGACATCGCATTGAATTTCACCGACGTCGCGACCGATTATCATCGCGCCGCCGTCGCCTCGCGCCGGCTGACCGGCGGCGCGGCCGGCACGCTGCAGGCCGATCTCGCGGTGGTGACGACGGCCGCCGATGCGCAGCGGCGCGCCGATATCTGGCTGCAGGATCTGTGGGCCGGCCGTGAAACCGCGACGTTCGCCTTGCCGCCGAGCGCGCTTGCGCTGTCGGCCGGCGATGTCGCCGCGCTGACGGTCGATGGACGCAGGCGGCTGTTTGAAATTCGCGAACTCAATGATGGCGAAGGTCGCCGCGCCAGCGCGCGCTCGATCGATCCCGAAGTGTTCGCGGTGGCGCTGCCGCCGGTGAGTTACGGCACACCGTCGATCCCGGCGGCGGTCGGTCCGGTGCACGCGCTCACGCTCGATCTGCCGGTGACGGACGGCGGCGAGCCGGTGGTGCTGACGCGGATCGCGGTCTGCGCGAAGCCGTGGCCCGGTCCGGTCGCCGTTTTGCGGTCCGACGATGGCGAGGCGTTCGTGCGCGCGGCGACGGCGGTGGTGCCGGCGATCGTCGGGGAAACGCTGGACGATCTGCCGCGTCATGTGCCGGCGTGTTTTCAGCATCGTTCCGTGCGGGTGACGCTGTTCAGTGGCGCGCTCGCGTCGGTAAGCAATGCCGCGTTGTTCGATGGCGCAAACGTCGCGGCGGTGCGGCGGCCGGACGGTGCATGGGAGGTGCTGCAGTTCGGCGACGCCGAGCTGGTCGATGCCTCGACCTATGCGCTGTCGCGGCTCCTGCGCGGGCAGGGCGGCACCGAGGGAGCGATGGGCGATCCTTTGCCTGCCGGCGCGCCGTTCGTGCTGCTCGACGCGCATGTGCTGCCGCTGGCGCGGGGCCTCGACCGGCTCGACCGGCCGATGGCATTGCGGATTGTCGCTTCGGGACGCGACGCGTCGGACCCGTCGGCGGTGGCGCTCGACGTCACTCCCTCGTCGACGGCGCTGCGGCCGCTCGCGCCGGTGCATCTTGCCGCGCGGCGTAGTTATGACGGGATCGTGCTGTCGTGGATCAGGCGCGGCCGCTATGACGCCGATAGCTGGAGCGGCGAAATCCCGCTCGGCGAAGCGAGCGAACAGTATGCGGTCGATATTCTCGACGGCGGCGATGTGTGCCGCAGTCTCACCGCTGTGCAGCCGTCGATCCTCTACGCGGCGGCGGACGAACTTTCCGATTTCGGCGCGCCGCAGAGCGCACTCACGGTTCGCGTGTCGCAACTGTCCGCCACGGTCGGCCATGGCCTCGCCACGCAAGCCACATTAAGCCTGTAAGGATATCTCATGACCGAAACGACGCATCTTGGCTTGCCGTTCATTGAAGGCAGCCAGGCGCAGAAGCATGTCACCCACAACGAAGCGCTGCGCATGCTCGATGCGCTGGTGATGCTGGCGGCGCACGATCGCGATCTGACATCGCCGCCGTTAAGTCCGGCGGACGGTGATCGCTACATCGTCAAGGCGCCTGGCACGGGTGGCTTTGCCGGCAAGGACAATCAGATCGCGGTCTGCGACGGCGGCGTCTGGACGTTCTATCCGCCGCAGCCGGGCTGGTGCTGCTATGTCGCGGACGAGGCGGCGCTCCTCGTCTATGACGGCAGCGTGTGGCAGATCGCGACCGGCACGGTGCTGCAAAATCTGGCGCTGCTCGGCGTCGGCACCACGGCGGATGCGACCAATCCGCTGGCAGCGAAGCTCAACAATGCGCTGTTCGCGGCGAAGACCGTTGCCGAGGGCGGCGACGGCCATCTGCGCTACAAGCTTTCCAAGGAGAGTGCCGGCAAGACGCTGTCGTTTCTGTTTCAGGATAACTATTCCGGCCGCGCCGAGATCGGTCTCACCGGCGATGACTGTTTTCATTTCAAGATGTCGCCCGATGGCGTCACCTGGAGCGACGCGCTGGTGCTCGACGGCAGTAGCGGCACGCGAATCAATCTGCCGACGACCGTTCAGGTCGATACCGGAACGGCGCTGACGATCGATCTGCAAGAGGGCAACGGCGTGTTTCAGGCGACGCGTTATGCCAACAGCTCGAATGCGCCGGTGTTCTTCGGCCGCAAGGCGCGCGGCACCCGCGCATCGCCGGCTGCGGTGCAGGCCGGTGACACGCTGATCGGCTTTCGCGGCTATGGCTACACCGGCAGCCAGTTCGTCAGCGGACCGGCGGGCGCGGCGTTTCTGCTGCTGGCGGCTGAGAACTGGGTCGACAGCGCAGCCTACGGCACGCAGATCCAGTTCTTCACGACCGGGAATGGAACCACCGCCAATACCGAGCGGCTGCGGATCGCCGACAGCGGCGATCTGCAGATGGGCGGCGCCAATACAGTGATCAATGCGAGCCGGCATCCGGTGCTGCGCGCCTATACGGTGGCGACATTGCCGGCGGCATCGCCGGCGGGCCAGCTCATCTATGTGTCGAACGGATCGTCGAACCGGCGGCTGGCGGTGTCGGACGGCAGCGCCTGGCGGTTTCTGGACGGGGATGTGGTCAGCTAGCCCGCGCGTTCGGGCGGCGCCATCGGTTCGCGATAATCCGGATCGAGCCAGTCCGTCAGATCGAGACCGGAGAGGCGGGCGGTTTCACGGATATCGTCGGCGAAGGTCGTATCGAGCGTTGCGCGTATCTCGCGTGCGATGGGATCAGGGGACCAGGTCATTACCGGCACGACGTAATGCTGTTCGTCCAAAACCTGGTGCGGGACGCCGAGGAAGTCTTGCACCGCAGCAAGCGTGGCCGATGGATCGTTCCAAAGTCGATCGGTTCGCCATAGAAGGATTTGCTCGCGCGGAAACAGGCTGAAAGCGCGGCGCAGTTGCGGCGCGTAGAAGCCGCGCTCGACATAGGAAAAGACGCGATGCACCTCGCCGGGGCTGGCCGCGACCCGCGCGCGTCCGGTCGCGCCGACCGCGTCGGCGAACGGCCATGTGTCGTCGCCGCGCCTGGTTTCCATCCGCCAGTGCGAATGCGTGCGAAAGGAGGGATGGCGCAGCAGCAGGATCAGTCGCGCCTGCGGGTTATAGTCTCGAAGCCGCTCCAACGCGTTCGGCCAGTAGCTGTAGATCGGCGTCGCTTCGCCGCGGATCACGCCCGGGATGGTCCAGTCGAAGGCGCTCTGCAGGCGTTCGTAGGTGGGAGCGGTCCAGTCCGCCGTTTCGTCGTCGAAGGCATGCACTTCCTTGACGGATGCCATTTGAATGGCAGGATGGTCCCGCAGATAACGATCGAGCGCGGTCGTTCCACCCTTCTGGACGCCCGCGATGAAGAAATCGACCCGCCCCGTTCCGGTCCCCATTCCTTGTCGGTAAGTCTTTCAACGGCAGCGCGCAACTGAAAACCCAGCCCAATTTTCTCTTCATCGTCGCCGACGATCTGAACTCCTGGATCGGGGCGCTCGGCCGTCATCCGGATGTGCGCACGCCGCATATCGACGCGCTGGCGCGCCGCGGCTCGCTGTTCGTGAATGCCTATTGCAGCGCGCCTTACTGCAATGCGAGCCGCATGGGCGTATTCACCGGCGCGCTGCCGTCGACCACCGGCATCTATCACAACGAGCCGCTGTGGGAGGCGCCGGACCGCAAGCCGACCTTCGTCGAACTGTTGCGCGGGGCCGGTTACTACACGTTCGGCGCCGGCAAGGTATTTCATGGCGTGTTCGACTATGCGACTGCCGGACGCGAGAAGAGCCGCGACGCGGCCTGGGTCGAGGTCTCGAACCGCTCGTTCCTGTGGGACGACTTTCGCTCCAATTCGACCGAGCCGTTGCCGGAAGCGCGGCCGCTGAACCGGCTGTTCGATTTCGACGATTTCGCGGCGGTGCCGCCGATCTATCATCACTTCGACTGGGGTCCGATCCCGGCGGATCGCGAGAACGACACGCCCGATGCGCAGGTGGTGCGCGCGGTGTCGTCATTTCTGGAATCGCCGCCGCGCCAGCCATTCTTCTGCGCCGCCGGGTTCTACAAGCCGCATCTGCCGTGGCACGCGCCGAAACGGTTCTTCGACCTTTATGACGTGGACAAGATTTCGCTGCCGCTGGTCAAGGATGACGATCTCGACGACGTGCCGCCGATCGCGCGCGAGTGGGCGTTGTCGCCGCGCGATCATGAACTGGTCACGTCGCGCCATCAGTGGCCGCAGGCAGTGCAGGGCTATCTCGCCGTCATCAGTTATGTGGACGATCTGATCGGTCAGGTCGTGGCGGCGCTTGACCGTGCGGGGCTTGCCGAGAACACCGCGATCGTTCTCTGGGGCGACAACGGTTTCCACCTCGGGGAGAAGCTGCATTGGCGCAAATTCGTGTTGTGGGAAGAGGCGACCCGCGTGCCGCTGATCGTCGTGCCGCCCGGCGGCAGCGCCGCGCAGCGAATCTATGATCCGGTCAGTCTGATCGATCTGTTCCCGACGATTACCGGGCTGGCGGGCGTGCCGTCGCGCGCACCGGATGCCGCGAGCCTGCTGCCGCTGATGGAAGACGCGTCGTCGGCACGCGCCGCGCCGGCGATCATGACCTGGGGGCGCGGCAACCATTCGGTGCGCTCGGGCTTCTGGCGTTACACGCGCTATCACGATGGCGGCGAAGAACTTTACGATCTGCGCGCTGATCCGCACGAGTGGACCAATCTCGCGGGCGATCCGGCGTTTCGCGGCATCTGCGAGCAGTTGAGGACGTCGCTGCCGCGCGACCTCTGATCCTTCTCTTTTTCTAATCTGGAAAAAATCAGCATGGCTGCGTCGTCTTACGACGCCGCACTCGCGCGCGTGCTCGCGCATGAGGGCGGCTACGGCAATCATCCGTCCGATCCCGGCGGACCGACCAATTTCGGCATCACCCTTGCGGACTACCGCCGCTACGTGAAGCCGGACGCGACCGCCGCCGACATCAAGGCGATGACGCGCGACGCGGCGACGACGATCTATCGCGCGCGCTACTGGAACGCGCTCGCCTGCGACGACCTGCCGGCAGGCGTCGATTACGCCGTGTTCGATTACGGCGTGAATTCCGGCGTCGCCCGCGCCGCGAAGGTGCTGCGGCGCAAGCTGGAGCTGCCAGACAATGCGGCGATCGCGCTCGTGCTGCGCGCGGCGGGCGCGGCCGATCCGGCGAAGCTGATCGCGGCGATCTGCGATGAGCGGATGGCCTTCCTCCAGTCGCTGAAGACCTGGCGGGTGTTCGGCAAGGGCTGGTCCCGCCGTGTCGCCGAGGTGCGCGCGGTCGCGTTGACGATGGCCGCGCTGCCGCCGCGTGCGCCGGCTGTCTCGAAAACAAGTCTGGCGACGGCGGGCGCTGTGCTCGCCGGGAGCGGCACGGCCGCCGCGGTCGCGGTGGGGCAGCCGCTGCTGGACGGTCGAATAGTCGTCGGGGTGTTGGTCGTGGCCGCGCTCGGTCTGGCCGGTTGGTGGTTCTGGCGGCGCTGGCGTACCGCGCGGGAGGTTTAAGATGACGGATCAATCGGCGGCCGACTGGACAACGCTGGCGGCCAAGGTGATCGCGCTCGGCGCGCCGGTGATCGGCACGGCGCTGGGCGGGCCGCTCGGTGGCGCGGCGGGTGCGATTCTCGCCAATGCGCTCGGCGTCGCGCCGGAGCCGGCGGCGGTGGGCGCGTCGCTGTCCGAAACGGCGGCGAGCGACGAACAGACGGCGCGCGCGGCGGTGCAGGCCGCCGAAGCGGACTGGGCAAAGGCGCTGGCGCAGATCGGCGCGGCGCAGGTCAACGCCGTCGGCGAGACCATGCGCGCGGAGGCCGCGAGCGGCGATCCGCTGCAACGCTGGTGGCGGCCGCTCTATGCGCTCGAACTCACTATGGTCGAATGTCCGGCGTTCGCGCTCGCGCTCGGCCATGCGCTGTGGGACGGCACGGCCGATCGCATCAACGGCTTCGCCACGCTGTCGGGCCTGCTGATGACCTATATGGCCGCGCGCTTCGGCGTGCTCGGAGTCTATGTCACCGGCCGTTCGCGCGAGAAATGCGCCGCGAAGGGGCAGTCGTCCGGCGGCGTCATCGGCGACATCGTCAAGGCGGTGACGAAGAAAAAATAACACACAATCTTTGACTTCCCCTTTCAGCAATCTAAGGTTGCGTTCTTGGGTAGGGGGATGGAATGCCAAAAAGAATAGTTCGGAAATTCGAAGTGTTTGCGATGCACGCGCATCACGAAACAACAGACACCTATGTTGAGCTTTTTCGTAAGCTTAAGTCATTGCCTCGGGAGGATCGGGTAGTTGATCTAGCTGAAGAACTTGTCGTCGGCTTTCCGATAGTGGAGAACGAAGAACGAGATCGTTTCTTTGTTCAGGTTGTTGAGGGAGACAATTCAAATCCGCTGGTTTTGAACAGAGACACTGGGAATACTCGAGAAAATATTTTGAATGAATCAGAATTGCTTAGTCATGCTACTCATCTGCTGTTTGATCCAAGAAATCGCCGAGCTGTCATTGAGTTTGTTCATCGGGGCGCTAAAGCCGGCGTTATCAGTTCTTCCATCGAAGAATTGATGCGTCGGAATTTTTCCGAGTACAAAAGCTTCAGATTTTCATTGTCGCCAATCGTTCAAGAAAATTTCATTGCAGAAATTAATGCGTTCGACCGCATTAGGGAGGCGGCGCTTCGGGTGACAAGACCAAATGCAAGTTGGTCAGATCATTACACTGATCTTTCTGAGTTTATGGAAGAGTCAGATGGCGACAAAGTCGAATTGAATATTAAGGCGCAACGTGGCGAAAGCCTTAAAAAGAACAGAGGGATCGTAAAAGTTATCAAGGATATTGTGCGCGATCATCAGCCTTATCTTGATGATGCGAAAATTACTGGTGTGCGTGAAGATGAAGAAAACGAAACCACTATTCACGCAAAAAAGCACGTGCTTCATACTCGGGTTGCGGTAGAGGCCGATGATGCTGGGGTTCCAAAAATTGGCGACGTGAAAGAAAAGCTTTTGCGCTTTTTGCGTGGATCGGTGACTTGAAATGATTGAGACTGTTGGGATATTCTTAAAACGAAATTTGCGACGGCAGGCACGACGAGTTCTTCTAACAACCCACCCGTATTTGGCTGGTGTAATTTCTATTCTTGTTGTTTTTTATTCTGACATACGCATCGTTCCATCATCGCTTTCTTCGGTTTTTATCCCATATGACACGGTGGTCTTTGGTTTTACCGCTACGGCAATCGCACTGGCAATTGCGATTCCGAGCGAGCGTTTCGTAACGTTTTTAAGTGGAATAAAGGATGGTAGCACTCCGTTCCGTGATTTTTTATTCGTTCTGGCGTGGAACGGCTTAGTTCATATCGTTGCTTTTTTTCTGTTTCTTCCCTTCGTGTTTTTACCTGCTCAATGGGTTTTGGATGTTGGGGGAGATTTAAGTTGGTCAAAAATATATGTTTCGCTGATGTTGTGGGTACAGGTGTATGCGTGCTTCCAGTTTCTTGTTACTACGCTTGGTGTTTATGAGCTGGCAGATGTGTATGCGGCCTATTGTGCGCGAGAAAGACGCAAGGCTGAAAACCAATAGGCGCTTGCATACCGCTCTCCACCGCGCATGATGGCGCGGATTCCACGGAGAGTGTTGTTCAGATGGACGTGCGCGACGCCGTAGCTTCCCGCTACTCCTGCCGGTCCTTCCTTCCCAAACCCGTTCCCGAACAGATCGTCCGCGAGATCGTCGAACGCGCGGCGCGTGCGCCGTCGGCCGGCAATCTGCAACCGTGGCGCATCTATGCGCTCGCCGGCGCGAAGCTCGCGGCGCTTACCGATCATCTGGCCGCGCGCGCGAACGAACTGCCGAAAGGCGAGGGCGGCAACTATCGCATCTATCCCGATCCGATGGTCGAACCCTATCGCACCCGCGCGTTCAAGGTCGGCGAGATGCTGTATGAGTCGATCGGCGTCGCGCGCGCCGACAAGCCCGGCCGCTACCGGCAATATGCCCGCAACTACCAGTTCTTCGGCGCGCCGGTCGGGCTCTTTGTCGCGACGGAGACGTCGTTCGGCGTCGCGCAATGGGCCGATATCGGTGGCTATCTGCAGACAGTGATGCTGCTCGCCCGCGACTACGGGCTGCACACCTGCCCGCAGCAGGCGTGGGTGGCGTTTCACAAGACCGTCCGCGCGCATCTCGACCTGCCGGATGGCTGGATGGTCTATTCCGGCCTCGCCATGGGTTATGAAGACCCGGACGCGCCGATCAACCGCTGGCGCACGCCCCGCGAGCCGCTGGAATCTTTCGCGGTTTTCGATGGTTTCCCTGGCTGACCCAATCCCGCCGCAATCCTCGTCCTCTTCGGCAGTCGCTCATTCGATGGCCGGGCTCACTTTTGCTTTGGGCGTGATCTTGCCGGAAAACCGGTTCCCACTTTTCCGGATCACGCCGTAACGCCTTGAACCGGCTGACTTTAGTCTCCGGGACTGGCACAGTGGCGTCGTCCGGGGCGGTTGAGTCCCGGCAGCCGACGGAGTCGGCTACGCTGCGGGATATGGAGCGAGATACGATGCGCCTCCTCGTGATCGAGGACGATCCGGATTTGAACCGCCAGCTGGCGACGGCCTTGACCGACGCCGGCTATGTCGTCGACCGCGCCTTCGATGGCGAGGAAGGACACTACCTCGGCGAGAGCGAGCCTTACGATGCGGTGATCCTCGACATCGGCCTGCCGAAGATGGACGGCATCTCGGTGCTGGAGGCGTGGCGCCGAGCCGGTCGCGCCATGCCGGTGCTGATGCTCACCGCGCGCGACCGCTGGAGCGACAAGGTGCAGGGCTTCGACGCCGGCGCCGACGATTATGTCGCCAAGCCGTTTCATCTCGAGGAAGTGCTGGCGCGGGTGCGCGCGCTGCTGCGCCGCTCGGCCGGTCACGCTAAGAGCGAGTTCAACTGCGGCCCGGTGCGGCTCGACACCCGCACGGGGCGCGTCTCCGTCGACGGCAATCCGGTCAAGCTGACCTCGCACGAATACCGGCTGCTGTCCTATCTGATGCACCATACCGGACGGGTCGTGTCGCGCACCGAACTGGTCGAGCATCTCTACGACCAGGACTTCGACCGCGACAGCAACACCATCGAGGTGTTCGTCGGACGCATCCGCAAGAAACTCGGCGTCGATGTGATCCAGACCGTGCGCGGTCTCGGCTACCTGCTCACGCCGCCCGATGCCCGCCAGTCCTGAGGCGGCGCGCCCGCGCGTCGGCACCGCTGATGCGCCGGCCGGCAGCCGCTGGTCGCTGCGCAACAATTCGCTGGCGCTGCGTCTGTTTCTGTCCGCCACCGCCTGGGCGGTGGTGATCCTCGTCATCACCGGCATCGTTTTGTCGTCGCTGTATCGCGAAGGCGTCGAGCGCGCGTTCGACCGTCGGCTCGGCGTGTACCTGCGCACGCTAGTGGCCGACGTCGCAGCGCCGGAAGAAAGCGGCGGCTTCGAGAAGATGTCGCAGACGCTCGGCGAGCCGCTGTTCGATCTGCCGCTGTCGGGCTGGTACTGGCAGGTGAAGCGCGTCGATCCGGGCAAGACCGAGACGCGCGCCTCGCGCTCGCTGTGGGACGGCGGATTGCCCGGCCTGCAGGACGCGGGCGTCCAGCCGGGCAGCACCGGGTCGCGCGAAGGCTATGTGCAGGGCCCGGAAGACCAGCGCCTGCGCGTGGTCGAGCGCGCGGTCGATCTCGGCGAGGAGGGGCACTATGTCGTCTCGGTCGCGGGTGATGCGGCGGAGATCATCGACGAGGTGCGCGCGTTCGATCGCGCGCTGACGGCGACCTTCATCATTCTCGCGGCGGTGCTGCTGCTCACCACCATGTTTCAGGTGCGGTTCGGCCTCGCGCCGCTCAAGCGCATTTCTGCGGGGCTTGCCGCGATCCGCTCCGGTACCGCGGAGCGGCTCGAGGGCGATTTCCCGGTGGAGATCGCGCCGCTCGCGCGCGAGACCAATGCCCTGATCGAGGCCAACAAGGAAATCGTCGAGCGCGCGCGCACCCATGTGGGCAATCTCGCGCACGCGCTCAAGACGCCGCTGTCGGTGATCGTCAACGAGGCGCAGGCGCGGCCCGGCGATCCGCTCGCCGACAAGGTGAAGGAGCAGGCCGACATCATGCGCGATCAGGTCGCGCGGCATCTCGAACGTGCGCGGATCGCTGCGCGCGCGACCACGGTTGGTTCCGTGACGGAGGTGACGCCGGTGATCGTCGCACTGGCACGAACCATGGAGAAGATTCACCGCGATCGCGGCATCGCCATTGACGTTCATGCTGATGAGAATGCGCGGTTCCGCGGCGAGCGTCCGGATCTCGAGGAGATGGTCGGCAACCTCGTCGACAACGCCTGCAAATGGGCGACCTCGCGGGTCGCCATCGAGGTCGGCGTCGACAGGCCGGATCAGACCTCCGGCCGCGAGACCGTGCGCATCGTCGTCGATGATGACGGGCGCGGCCTCTCGCCGTCGGAGCGGGAGCAGGTGGCGCAGCGCGGCCGCCGCCTCGACGAGACCAAGCCCGGCTCCGGCCTTGGCCTGTCGATCGTGGTCGAGCTGGCGGCGCTTTACGGCGGCGGGCTGGTGCTCGGCACCGCCCCGATCGGCGGCCTGCGCGGGCAACTGACGCTGCCGAGCGCGGGCTAGGTCTTTTATAGTTGTCGCGTTTTCTTCACGCGAACCGGTGTTCACTTCGCTTGAAAACGCTCCGGGCCCGACAGAGTTTTGCCCCATTCCTTGGGGATGGCTAAGGTTCGTCGGCCGGTTCCAGAACCGGCCTTGTTCACGAGGGGGAGATTCATGTCCGTTATGAAAATGGCCGCCGTCACGATGGTGGGTCTGGCGCTGGCTGGCTGCGCCGGAAGCCCGGACGGCAGCACCGGACCCAAGGAAAACACCGGCACACTGCTCGGCGCCGGCACCGGCGCGCTCGCGGGCGCCGCGATCGGCGCGGGCGGTGGCACGGGGAGTGCGCTCGCGGGTGCGGCAATCGGCGGTCTGCTCGGTGGCCTGATCGGCAACCGGATCGGCGCGGCGCTCGACGACGAGGACAAGCGGCGCGCTTATGACGCGCAGATGGATGCCCTCGAACGCGGGCCCTCCGGCGCCCCGGTGGCGTGGAAGAACCCGGATTCCGGCCGTTACGGCTCGATCGTTCCGGGTCCGGCCTATCAGAATGCCGGCCGGAACTGCCGGTCGTTCACCCACACGATCTATATCGACGGCCGCCCGGAGACCTCCCGCGGCACCGCCTGCCGCAACGGCGACGGCACCTGGACGCCGCTCGCCTGAGCCAGACATCAGGCTAAATCACTTCTTAATGCCCCCATGATATCACCCCGAGGTTAGCCCTCGGGGTGGGCTCATCGGGGCAGCACATGGCGGACGGCGGGATCACCGTCGAACACCTGCAACAATTCCTGCGCGATCTCACGCCGGCCGAACGGGCGCGGCTGATCGGCTGTCTGGAGCGTGGCCTGCTGGAAGGCGGCGGCGTTCCCGGCGGCGAGCTGGTGTTGCGGGAGCTGCGCCGCATCCTCGCGGAGGATGAGCGTCCGGCACGCATGGGCAATCCGAGCCGGCTGTTCTTCGCCTCCCTTGAACCGTTTCTGGTCGACGATGCGCAGACCCAGGCGCATCCGGGCCGCATCGCCCGCACATCGCTGACTCCGATCTGGCGCTGGCTCAGTCAGGATCTGATGCCGGCGGAAGCGAAAGCCTATGAGGCGGCGGCCAACGCCGCTTTGCTCGCCGGCAACCAGACCGGCGCGGCCAAATGCGCGCGTGATTTTCAGGCGCAGTTCGCGGTGCGGCTGCGCGCCGCGCTGGCGGCGCTTCCCGACGACGAGCGGTTGCGCTGGCGGTTCTTCGCCAAGATCAGCACGCCGCGCGCGGCCGACGATGTCGAGGTACTGCTGCAGGTCTATGGCGCGCAGGATCGCCTCGACACCCTGGCGCTGCAGCTTCCCGGCCATATCGAGCAACTGTCCGACGCGACCTTGCAGTCCGTGCGCGCGGCCATCGACACCGCGGCGAAAGGCCAGCCCGGCCTGTTTCCGTTCGCGCTGCTGGTGGTCATGGCGCGGCTGTCGACGCCGTGGCAGATCGTGCGGCTCGCGGTCGATGCCGCCCGCAGTGATGCCGCCGCGCGTGTCGCGGAGACGCCTTATTCCATCGCTGTCAGCATCACGCTCTGCGAGATGGAGCGGCTGACCCGCGAATTGCGCACGCAGTTGCGCGGCGGCCGCGCGGTCTCTGTCACGGCGCTGCTCAAGGCGGTGCATGACACCGCGCGCGGATTGCGGACCGAACTCGCGCTCCCGGTGGAGTCCGCCTGGGGCAAGCAATACGGCGCGGCGCGCACGCAGATCGCCGATCTGCTCAAGTCGGAGTTGGAATCCGCGCCCGGCGCCGTCCGCCGGCTGCTGCGCGCCAAGCCGCGCGTCGAGAAAGGCAAGCCGGGCGATCCGGTCGCCGCCACCCTCGATGCCGAGGAGGTGGCGCATGTGGAAGGGCTGGTCGACATGGTCGTGGCCTGCCGCGCCTTTGCCGGCGAACTGGCGATCAACGAACTGTCGATGCGGACCTTCCTCGAATTGCGCCATTATCTCGATGCGACCGCGCGCGGCCTTCAGGAAGCGGTGCGCCATGTCGATGGCGAGGAACGGGCCAAATTGCGCGCCCAGCTCGCGGTGGCGGTGCGGCTCTGCGACAAGGTGTGCGGCCATGAACTCGCGACCGCGCCGGCGTCCGCCCGTGGTGCGACGGACCGCCGGGCCTCCTGAGGCTTCCGGGCTTTATTCCGCATCATTTCTGCCCCCGGATTTGTGACCATCAGCTCGGTTGCGGGCGCGGGGCCGGCGTGTTTTACCCCTGCGCATGACGCTCTGGTTCGTTTTCGCGCTGATGACCGCCGCGGCGGTTTTCGCTCTGCTGTGGCCACTCGGCCGCCGCCGCGCGCCGGCCGCCGCCGGACACGATGTCGCGGTCTATCGCGACCAACTCGCGGAAATCGACCGTGATGCCACGAGCGGCCTGATTTCTGTATCCGACGCGGACACCGCGCGCATCGAGATTTCCCGCCGCCTGCTGCGCGCCGCCGACCGCGAGAGCGAAGCCGCGCCGCTCGTGGGTTCGACGCTGCGCCGGCGCGTTGCCGCGCTCGCGGCGCTGGTGCTGCTGCCGGCCGTGGCGGTTGCGCTTTACGTCACGCTCGGCTCGCCCGATCTGCCGGCCGCACCGCTCGCCGGCCGGGCTCAGGCGCCATCGGCGTCGCAGTCGGTGGCGTCGCTGGTGTCGCAGGTCGAGGCGCATATCGAACGCAATCCCGACGACGGGCGCGGCTGGGAAGTGCTGGCGCCGGTCTATCTGCGGCTCGGCCGCTACGACGACGCGGTGAAAGCGCGCGCCCGCGCGCTGGCGCTCAACGGCGAGACGGCGGACCGGCAGGCCGATCTCGGCGAGGCCAAGGTCGCCGCCGCCAATGGCATCGTCACCGCCGAGGCGCGGCAGGCGTTCGACCGCGCGCTCGCGCTCGATCCGCAACTGCTCAAGGCCAAGTTTTACCTCGGCCTCGCCGCCGAGCAGGACGGCAAGCGCGAAGAGGCCGCCAGCATCTGGCGCGCGATGCTCGCGAATGCGCCGGCGGACGCGCCATGGATCGAGAGCGTGCGCGAGGCGCTGGCGCGGATCGGCGCGCCGGCCGTTGCGCCAGAACAAAAAACAGGTGCGGCGCCCGCGGTATCGTCAGCACAACCCGGACCGAGCGCCGACGACATGGCGGCTGCCGCCACACTGACGCCGCAACAGCGTCAGGAGATGGTGTCGGGCATGGTGTCGCGGCTGGCGGATCGGCTGAAGACCGATGGCTCCGATGTGGAAGGCTGGCTGCGGCTGATGCGCGCTTATGTGGTGCTGGGCGAACGCGACAGGGCGATTGCCGCGACGGTCGACGCGCGGCGCGCGCTCGCGGGCGACGTGGACAAGTTGCGGCGCGTGGATGAACTGGCGAAGGGACTGGGGATCGATGGCTGACCGCGCACAGGACGTGATGTCATGACCCGCAAGCAGCGCCGTCTGGTGATGATCGGCTGCGGTCTCGCGGTGCTGGCGCTGGCCGTCGGGTTGGTGCTCAACGCGATGCGCGACTCCATCGTGTTCTTCAACTCGCCGACCGATGTGGTCGAGAAGCATATCCAGACCGGTACGCGCATCCGCCTCGGCGGCATGGTCAAGGACGGCTCGCTGGTGCGCGGCGACAATCTGCAGATCCGCTTCGTCGTCACCGACGGCGCCAACGACATTCCGGTGAACTATCAGGGCATCGTGCCGGACCTGTTCCGCGAGGGGCAGGGCGTCGTGGCGGAAGGGCGGATCGAGCCGGGCCGCACCTTCAAGGCCGACAGCATCCTCGCCAAGCACGACGAGAACTACATGCCGCGTGAAGTCGCCGACGCGCTGAAGAAGCAGGGCCGCTGGCAGGAGAATGAAGGCAAAGGTGAGCGGGTGGGCGAGAAGGCCGGCGCGCCGGCGAACGCGGAGCCGCGCAAATGATCCCCGAGGCCGGTCATTACGCGCTGGTGCTGGCGCTGGCGCTCGCGCTGTTTCAGTCGGTAGTGCCGATGGCCGGCGCGCGCTGGCGTGACGCGACATTGATGCAGACCGCGCCGGTGACGGCGCTGGCGCAGTTCGTCTTTGTCGCGCTCTCGTTCGCGGCGCTCACGGCGAGCTATGTGACGTCCGACTTCTCGGTGGTGAATGTCTACGAGAATTCGCATTCGCTGATGCCGCTGATCTACAAGATGACCAGCGTGTGGGGAAACCACGAAGGCTCGATGCTGCTGTGGGTACTGATCCTCGCGCTGTTTGGCGCGGCCGTGGCTGTTTTCGGCCGCAACCTGCCGGACGTATTGCGCGCAGACGTGCTCGCGGTGCAGTCGTGGATCGCGGTGGCGTTCTATCTGTTCATTCTGCTCACCTCGAATCCGTTTCTGCGCATCGCCGATCCGCCGTTCGAGGGGCGTGACCTCAATCCGATCCTGCAGGATTTCGGCCTCGCGGTGCATCCGCCGCTGTTGTATCTCGGCTATGTCGGCTTCTCGATCGCATTCTCGTTCGCGGTCGCGGCGCTGATCGAGGGTCGGATCGATGCTGCCTGGGCGCGCTGGGTGCGGCCGTGGACGCTCGCGGCATGGATGGCGCTGACGCTCGGCATCGCCATGGGTTCGTACTGGGCCTATTACGAACTGGGATGGGGCGGCTGGTGGTTCTGGGATCCGGTGGAAAATGCCTCGCTGATGCCGTGGCTCGCCGGCACGGCGTTGCTGCATTCCGCCGTGGTGATGGAGAAGCGCGACGCGCTGAAAGTGTGGACGGTGCTGCTCGCCATCCTCGCCTTCTCGCTGTCGCTGATCGGCACCTTCCTGGTGCGTTCCGGTGTTCTCACCTCGGTGCATACGTTCGCGAGCGACCCGAGCCGTGGTGTGTTCATCCTCGCCATTCTGACGCTGTTCATCGGCGGCAGCCTGACGCTGTTCGCGTGGCGCGCGCCGGCGCTGCGGCAGGGCGGAATCTTCGCGCCGATCTCGCGCGAGGGCGCGCTCGTGTTCAACAATTTGTTCCTGACCACGGCCTGCGCGACGGTGTTCGTCGGCACACTTTATCCGCTGGCGCTCGAGGCATTGACCGGTGAGAAGATTTCGGTCGGTCCGCCGTTCTTCAATCTCACCTTCGCGCCGTTGTTCATTCCGATCCTGATCGCCATGCCGATGGGGCCGCTGCTGGCGTGGAAGCGCGGCGATCTCTTTGCCGTTGCGCAGCGGCTGCTCGCAGCCTGCGGCATCGCGGTGATCGGCGTTGCCGTGACGTTCGCGCTGGCCGGCGTGAAAGCGGTGCTGGCGCCGTTCGGCATCGGGCTCGCGCTGTTTGCCATGGCGGGGGCCGTGACCGATATCGTCGAGCGCAGCGCGCTGCGCAGCGTCGGTGTTGGCATTGCCGCGCGGCGCGCGATCGGGTTGCCGCGCTCGGCCTGGGGCACGGCGTTCGCGCATTTCGGCATTGGCATGACGCTCTTGGGCGTCGTGTGCGAAACGACCTGGAACAGCGAGCGCATCGTCGCGCTGCGTCCCGGTCAGGCGGTCTCCATCGCCGGCTATGATCTCACCTTCGACGGCATGGTGCCGAAGACCGGACCGAACTATCGCGAAGTCGCCACGCGCTTTGTCGTGCGTCGGGGCGGGGCGCAGGTGGCGGTGCTCGAACCGTCAAAGCGGACCTTCGCGACGCGCAGCATGACCACCACCGAAGCGGCGCTGATGACGCACGGCGCCAGTCAGCTTTATGTGTCGCTGGGTGATACAAATTCGGACGGATCGATCGCGGTGCGCATCTACGACAAGCCGCTGGTGCTGCTGATCTGGCTCGGCGCGGTGGTGATGGTGTTCGGCGGCCTGCTGTCGCTGAGCGATCGCCGGTTGCGTGTCGGCGCGCCGCGCCGGCGCAGCAAGCCGGCGGTCCTGGCACAGCAACCGGCGGAGTGAGGCGATGCGCATCCTCCGGTTTGCCTGCGCGCTGATGCTGGTTCTCGCGGCGGCAATGCCCGCCTTCGCCGTGCAGCCGGATGAGGTGCTGAAAGATCCGGCGCTCGAGGCGCGCGCGCGGACACTGTCGCGCGATCTGCGCTGCATGGTGTGCCAGAATCAGTCGATCGACGATTCCGATGCGCCGTTGGCGCGCGATCTGCGCATCCTTGTGCGTGAGCGGCTCACCGCCGGCGACAGCGACAGGCAGGTGATCGATTTCCTTGTCGCGCGCTACGGCGACTTCGTGCTGCTCAAGCCGCCGCTGACGGGCGAGACGGCGTTGTTGTGGTTCACGCCGCTGCTGGTGCTGCTCTTCGCCGGAGCCGGATTGTGGCTGTGGCTGCGCCGGCGGACGGCAGACCTGACGGTGAGTCCCTTAAGCGCCGCGGAACAGGCCCGAATCGACGAGCTAAACCGCTGATTTTCAAGAAAAATTCGAGTTTATGCGGATTACCAATGTTTAATCCGCCGGTCAGCGTGCCGTAACACGGACATCTCCATCTTCCTCGGCAACGGTGCTGCATGCACCACCCGAATTTTGAAGTTGGAGTTTTCCCGTCATGACCCAGAGCGTTCAGCCCGCTCCCAAAGAGTCCACTCCGAAGTCGCGCAGCCGTTTGTCGGCGCGCCGCCTCGTTCTTCTCGGAACCAGCATTCTCGGTCTCGGCGCAGCCGCCGTGGTCGTGCAGCCAGCGTTTACCTCGCAGGGCACGCCGGCGCTCGCGCAAAATCTCTCGATGCAGGCGCACAAGGTGCAGGCGCCGGTCGGCTTCGCCGACATCGTCGAGAAGGTGAAGCCCGCCGTGATGTCGGTCCGTGTCAAGGTGGACGAGGGGCCGCAGTCTTCCAGCTTCAATTTCAACGGTGACGAGCGCCAGATCCCGCCGGGTCTGCGTGAGTTCTTCCGTCGCTTCGGCGCGCCGGATGGCGACATGCAGGGTGGCGGCCGTCCCGGCAAGCGTCACTTCGCCATGGGCCAGGGCTCGGGCTTCTTCATCTCTGCCGACGGCTATGCGGTGACGAACAACCATGTCGTCGACAAGGCCGAGAGCGTGCAGGTGACGACTGACGACGGCAAGATTCACAACGCCAAGGTGATCGGCACCGACCCGCGCACCGACCTTGCTCTGATCAAGGTCGAGGGCGGCAACTTCCCGTTCGTCAATCTCTCCAGCACCGCGCCGCGTATCGGCGACTGGGTGATCGCGGTCGGCAATCCGTTCGGCCTCGGCGGCACCGTGACGGCCGGCATCGTGTCGGCGCGCGGCCGCGACATCGGCGCCAGCGCCTATGACGACTTCATCCAGATCGACGCACCGGTGAACAAGGGTAACTCCGGCGGCCCGACCTTCGACACCGAAGGCAATGTGATCGGCGTCAACACGGCGATCTTCTCGCCGTCCGGCGGCTCGGTCGGCATTGCCTTCGCGATCCCGGCCGATACGGTGAAGACCGTGATCGCCCAGCTCAAGGACCATGGCTCGGTGACGCGCGGATGGATCGGAGTGCAGATCCAGCCGGTGACGCCGGAGATCGCCGACGGCCTCGGCCTGAAGTCGGTCAACGGTGCGCTGGTCGCGGAGCCGCAGGCCAACAGCCCGGCCGTCAAGGCGGGTATCAAGGCCGGCGACGTGATCACCTCCGTCGATGGCGCGCAGGTCAAGGATGCGCGCGACCTCGCGAAGAAGATCGGCATGCTCGCGCCGAACACCACGGTGAAGCTCGGCGTGTTCGACAAGGGTAGCGAGAAGACCGTGTCGGTCACGCTCGGCGAATTGCCGAACCAGCAGCAGGCGCGCGCCGATATCGGCAACGACAACAACGGCGGCGCGGATGTCGGCAAGCTTGGTCTGACGCTGGCGCCGGCCGGCCGTGTGGCCGGATCGCGGTCCGGTGAGGGTGTGGTCGTCACCGGCGTCGATCCGGATGGCGTCGCTGCCGAACACGGCTTCAAGACCGGCGACGTGATCGTCGAGGTTGGCGGCAAAACGGTGTCCTCGCCCTCGGACGTGCGCAAGGTGCTCGCCGATGTCCGCGGCGATGGCAAGAAGACGGTGCTGATGCGGGTCAAGTCCGAGCAGGGCACCAAATTCGTCGCGGTTCCGCTGGGCCGCGCCTGATGTTTCGCGATAGGGACGTTTCGCCGGCATCCGTCGCCCCCGCTGGCGCTGCGCCCCTGGGGGGCGGGTCTCTGACCCGTCCCCACCTCCAATACTCCTGAACCGGCATTCGTCGCCCCCGCTGGGGCAGGAGTCTAGCGAGGGGGTGGCGGGCAACCGTCATCCCCTCGTTCTTTTCTCAACGGTTCTTTTGCCTTGTGATGACAGTCGGTAGCGGTGGACTTGATGGCTTTGTCCGGACACATTGATCGGCAGCGTGCTACGGCACGAGAGATAGACGATGTCGAGCCCGAACGGACTGCCATGCGCCTGCTGATCGTCGAAGACGACCACGATGCCGCCGATTATCTGGTCAAGGCGCTGCGCGAGGTTGGCCATGTGGCCGATGTCGCCCATGACGGCGAGGAAGGGCTGTCGCTTGGCCTCGACGGCGACTACGACGTGCTGATCGTCGACCGCATGTTGCCGCGCCGTGACGGATTGTCGCTGATCGGTGCGCTGCGCGCCAAGAAGATCGAGACCCCGGTGCTGATCCTGTCTGCGCTCGGTCAGGTCGACGACCGCATCAAGGGATTGCGGGCCGGTGGCGACGATTATCTGCCGAAGCCTTATTCGTTCTCCGAACTGCTGGCCCGCGTCGAGGTGCTCTCGCGCCGCCGCGGCGGCCGCGCCGAGGAAACCGTTTACCGGGTCGCCGATCTCGAGCTCGACCGCCTGTCGCACAATGTGATGCGTGGCGGCAGCGAGATCATGCTTCAGCCGCGCGAGTTTCGCCTGCTGGAATATCTCATGAAGCATGCCGGCCAGGTGGTGACGCGCACCATGTTGCTGGAGAATGTCTGGGATTATCATTTCGATCCCCAGACCAATGTCATCGACGTGCACATCTCGCGTCTGCGCTCGAAAATCGATAAAGGTTATGCCCAGCCGCTTCTGCACACGGTGCGCGGCGCGGGGTACATGATAAGGGATGGGGCGCGATAGACGGCGCCGCACTCTTGCGACGGCATGGTCGTTCGCGCATCTTGCCGGCATGGCGATCAAAGGCTTTCTCGACTCCTGTGAGGGCGGCTATGTCCATGGCTGGGCCTTCGACACCTGGTTTCCAAACCGTCCGCTGCGTATCGATGTCCTGCTTGATGGGCGGCTGATTGCCTGCGGGCTCGCCAACCGGCATCGCGCGGATTTGGAGCAGACGGTCCCCGGCGGGGCTTGTGCTTTTGAAATCGAAGCGTCGGTGCCCGATACCGCGTCGCTGTCGGTGCGGGCAGGACGTAAGATCTTGCCGGTGTCGGGTGGTTTCAGATCAGGGATTTCACCGCCGCGATCGAGTGCGCTGTCGGCAGCGCGCTTCGAGAAGCGTGCGCCATCGCACGACAATGCGGTCGATCTGTTTTCCGTGAGCTGGGCCGGTGATCCGTTGGCATCTCCGGCTGACGGGCGGATCGAACAGTTGGTTGCGACGTGGGGGAGTGGCGGCCGCCTCGATGGCATGCGGGTCCTCGAACTGGGACCGCTGGAGGGACTTCATACTGTTCTGCTGGAGCAGCTAGGCGCCGACGTCCTGGCGATCGAAGCCAATGCCGACGCATTTCTCAAATGTCTGATCGTCAAGGAGATCGCCGGTCTGACGCGCGCGCGTTTCATGCTCGGCGATTTTGTCGCGTATCTGGCCAATGCGCCAGAGCGGTTCGATATCGTTCTGTGCAGCGGCGTTCTGTATCACATGGCTGATCCAATCTCCCTGATCGAGATGATCGGCAAGGTGACGGACAAGTGCTTTGTCTGGTCGCATATCTACGACGAAAGCCGTTACAGTGGCCCGGCCCGTTCGTTGTGCCGGGATGCTCGTTATCCCGATTTCGATTTGTGGGCGCTCGACTACGGTGCTTCGGCGGCCGGCAACCGGTTTTGGGGCGGCAACCGGCAACGCGCGGTCTGGATGCGCAAGGACCACATGCTTGCTGTATTTCGCGCGGCCGGGCTCGCGACCATCACGGATTTCGGCGATGGAATGACCGGTGGCCACGCCGCGACCAGTTTTGCCGCATCGCGATGACGCGGGCGCCATTCATGAACCAGATGTCACTTCAGATGACCCGCGGCCATGAGTAGAATGCCGTCATGAGCGCCGGTAAACCGCATCAGCACAACCCGAGAATTGATCCGTGACGGCGCTCGGTAAGCTTTTCCGCACCACCACGTTCAAGCTGACGCTGGTCTATCTGACGGTTTTCGCGCTGTTTGCCGCGTTCCTGCTCGGCTATTTCGCGCTCAACACCCGCCGTCTCGTCACCGAGCAGATCACCGATACGGTCGACGCCGAGATCACGGGCCTCTCCGAGCAATATCGGCAGGGCGGCATCCGCCGGCTGGTGCTGGTGATCGAGGGGCGGTCGCGGCGGCCGGGATCGAGCCTCTATCTGGTGACGACGTTCCAGGGCGAGGCTTTGGCCGGCAATATCGGCTCGCTGGCGCCGGGCGTGCTCGACAAACCGGGCTGGACCGAAACCGCCTACCGGCGGCAGGAGGAGACGGAAGGCGCCGAACACCACGCGCTGGTACGGGTGTTCCAACTGCCCGGCGGCTTCCGGCTGCTGGTCGGCCGCGACCTCGAGGAACGCGAGCGTCTCTATCACATCATTGTTTCTGCGGGGCGCTGGTCGGTTGCGATCGTGATCGTGCTCGGTCTTGCCGGTGGCTTGTTCGTGACGCGCCGTGTGCTGCGGCGTGTCGATGCGATGACCGATACGTCGCGCACCATCATGGCGGGCGATCTGTCGGGCCGCTTGCCGATTGCCGGCACCGGCGACGAGATCGACCGGCTGGCGCTCAACCTCAACATCATGCTCGAGCGCATCGAGGCGTTGATGCACGGGCTGAAGGAGGTCTCCGACAATATCGCGCACGATCTCAAGACGCCGTTGACGCGACTGCGCAACCGCTGCGAGCAGGCGCTGCGCGGCGACCACAACGACATCGAATATCGCGCAGCGCTGGAACAGACCATCGAAGAGTCCGATCGGCTGATCTCCACCTTCGATGCGCTGCTGATGATCGCGCGCGCGGAGTCGGGACAGGCCCGTGACAACATGACGGAGCTTGATGCCGCCGAGCTCGCCCACAGTATCGGCGAACTCTATGAACCGCTGGCGGACGAAAAAGGCATCGTGCTTGCCGTCGAGGCGGAACAGCCGGTGCCGCTGAAAGGCAACCGCGAGTTGATCAGCCAGGCGCTCGCCAATCTGGTCGATAACGCCATCAAATATTCCGAACCAGCGGCGAAGCCGGATGGCGCGGTGGAGGAGGGCGCCGCGCCGTCTGACATCGTGATCCGGGCGGAGAGCGATGGCAGCAAGGTCCTGTTGACGGTTGCGGATCGCGGTCCGGGTATTCCGGAAGCCGACCGCGTGCGGGCGATCGAGCGGTTCGTCCGGCTCGAGCGCAGCCGGTCCCTGCCGGGTTCGGGATTGGGCCTCAGTCTCGCCGCCGCGGTGGCGCGCCTGCATGGCGGCGAATTGACCCTGTCGGACAACAACCCTGGGCTCAAGAGTATCATTGCCTTGCCGCGGGATGGACCGCTAGAGATGCGCCATGACTCCGCCGCGCACGATCAGCCTCGGGACCAGCAGCCGTCACCAGCAGACGGGGCCGGACAGCCCATCGTCGCCGGATAATTCCGCCGGTCCGCTGGTTCAGCGGATCAAGGCCGCGCCACTGCTCGCGGACCCGGACGCGGCCCGCGAACGGTTCGAGACCTGGCTCGGCGGCATCGACGGGTTTGGCGACGCAGCCGCCGATCTGCGAACGCTGCTCGACGGTGCGCCGAAAGCGCGCGACCTGCTGATCGGCCTCGCGGATGGCTCACCCTATTTGTGGGATCTCGTATCCACGGATGCGCCGCGCCTGCTGCGGCTCCTGACGGCGGAGCCGGAAATTCACCTCGCGACGTTGCTGGCGGACACTGCCGCAGGCGTGCCGGTTGCCGCCGAGGATACGCAAGTCACGCAGGCCCTGCGCCGGATGAAATCCGAAGCGGCACTGTTGATTGCGTTGTGCGATCTTGGCGGCGTGTGGCCGGTGATGCAGGCGACGCGCGCCCTGACACAAGTGGCGGACACGGCGGTGGATGCGGCGCTGCGCTATCTGCTCATCGGCTACGCGCGCGAGGGAAAGCTCGCGCTGCCCGATCCGGCGGATGTCTGTGCGGGCAGCGGCTATTTCGTCCTGGCGATGGGCAAGGGCGGCGCATTCGAACTCAACTATTCGAGCGACATCGACCTGATCGTCTTCTACGACGACACGGCGCCGGCGCTGGCGAACACCGACGTGCCGGGGCAGCTTTATGTGCGCCTGACGCAGCGGCTGGCGCGTTTCCTCCAGGAGCGCACGGCGGAGGGCTATGTGTTCCGCACCGACCTGCGGCTGCGCCCCGATCCGGCCTCGACGCCGATCGCCATCTCCGTCACCAGCGGGCTGAATTATTACGAGAGCGTCGGCCAGAACTGGGAGCGCGCGGCGATGATCAAGGCGCGCGTCTGCGCCGGCGATCAGGTCGCGGGCGCGGCATTTCTGCAAGGGCTCTCGCCGTTCGTGTGGCGCAAATATCTCGACTACGCCGCCGTCGCTGCCGTGCAGGCGATGAAGCGGCAGATCCATGCCTACAAAGGCCACGGCGAGATCGCGGTCGAAGGCCACAACATTAAGCTCGGCCGTGGCGGCATTCGCGAAGTGGAGTTCTTCGCGCAGACGCAGCAGTTGATCGCCGGTGGGCGACATCCGGAACTGCGCGACCGCGAAACGCTGGTGACGCTCGTACGGCTCGCGGCCGGTGGCTGGATCGACGAGACGACACGCGCCGATTTCGAGGCGGCTTATCTGTTCCTGCGTACCATCGAGCACCGGCTCCAGATGGTGAACGACGAGCAGACGCATACGCTGCCGGACGATCGCCAGAGCATGGAGCGGTTCGCGCGCTTCGCCGGCTATGAAAACCGCGACGCCTTCGCCGCCGAACTGCTCGATCATCTCGGCAAGGTGCAGCGCGGTTATGCCAAGCTGTTCGAGACCGATCAGACCGACGAGCCGGCGCTGCTCTTCCCCGCCGATCAGGACGATCGCAAGACGCTCGACCGGCTGGTGGCGATGGGTTTCAAGTCGCCGCTGGAGGCATCCGCTCTGGTGCGGACCTGGCTTGCTGGCGAGCATCGCTCGCTGCGGAGCGAAGCCGCGCGCGCTGAACTCGAGGCGCTGCTGCCTGTGTTGCTCGATCATCTCGGCAAGACCGGAAATCCCGACGCGACGCTGTTGCTGTTCGACCGCTTCCTGGCCGGTCTGCGCGGCGGCGCGCGGCTGTTGTCGCTGTTGCGGCAGAATCCGGAATTCATTGCGCTGACGGCGCTGATCCTCGGCATGGCGCCGCGGCTTGCCGACATTCTCGCGCATCATCCGCAGGTGATGGACGCGCTGGTCGATCCGTCGTTCTTCGGCGCGTTCCCGGACGAAGCGGCGCTCCATCAGCGGCTGGAACGCGATCTTGCCGAAGCGGGCGGGCAGGAGGATTTCCTCGACCGCGTACGCATGTTCGGCCTCGAACACATGTTTCTGATCGGCGCGCGCATTCTGTCCGGCACGATGCCGGCGCGGCAGGCGGGCGAAGCCTTTGGTCGTCTTGCCGACGTGGTGATCCGCTGGATTCACGGACGGGTGGCGACGAGCATCGCCACGGCGCATGGGCGGCTCGCCGACGAGCAGACCGCGGTGCTGGCGCTGGGCAAGCTCGGCGGCAACGAAATGACCGCTACCTCCGACCTCGATCTGATCCTGATCTACGATTTCGATCAGGAGCGGCCGGAATCCGACGGGCCGCGTCCGCTCTACGGTGGGCAGTATTTCGCGCGGTTGACGCAGCGTCTGATCAGCGCGCTGACGTCGCAGACCAATTACGGCGCGCTCTATCAGGTCGATATGCGGCTGCGGCCGTCGGGTCGCTCCGGCCCGCTGGCGACGCAGATCGACGGTTTCCGGAGCTATCAGGACAACGAAGCCTGGACCTGGGAGCATATGGCGCTGACGCGCGCGCGGATCGTTTCCGCGCCGCCCGCCTTTGCCGCGCGCGTCGGCGCGGCCATCGGCGAGGTGCTGCGGCGCGAGCGCGACCCGGTACAGGTCGCCGGCGATGTCGTCGAGATGCGCGGCGCCATCGCCCGCGAGATCGGCAGCAAAGGGCGCTGGGATCTCAAATATGTCGATGGCGGTCTGATCGACATCGAATTCATCGCGCAATATCTGCAACTGGTGCACGCGGCGCGCCACCCGGACATTCTCGACACCTCGACCGCACGCGTGCTGGAGCGGGCCGCGCGGCTCGGCCTGCTGGCCAAGGAAGATGCCGATGTGTTGCGGCCGGCGGTGCGGCTTTATCAGGATCTGACGCAGGTGCTGCGGCTTTGCCTGACGGCGCCGTTCGAAGCGAAGGGAGCCGATCCCGGTCTGCTGCGATTGCTGGCGCGCGCGGCGGACGTGCCGGATTTCGCCACCCTCGACGCCGATCTGATCACGACCCAGGAAGCGGTTCGCGCGAGTTTCGTCCGTATCCTCGGCAGCGCGCCGGAGGCGTGAGGCGCGCTCACGCCGCGACGGGGGCGGATACCGTCAGCGGGAAACGAACCACCACCATGGTGCCGGCGCCGAGCCGTGAGCGGATACGCATCGTGCCGCCATGCAGTTCCACCAGCGATTTGGCGATGGCGAGGCCAAGGCCGGACCCCTGATGGGTTTTGGTGTGCTGACTTTCCACCTGCTCGAACGGCCGGCCGAGCTTGCGCAGCGCGTCGCGGGCGATGCCGATGCCGGTATCGGCGATGGCGAAGATCACGCTGTCGCCGCGCTGGCGGCCGAGCACCGTGAGAGCGCCGCCGGTAGGCGTGAATTTCACTGCATTGGATAGCAGGTTCAGCGCGATCTGTTTGACCGCGCGTCGATCGGCGCTGAAGTGCAGATTGTCGTCGATGTGAGACACGGTGGTGAGGTTCTTCTCGGCGGCACGGCTGGAGACGACGCGGAGCGCCTCCGCGAGCAGTTGATCGAGCCCGATGTCCTCCGGATTGAGTTTGATCCGTCCGGCCTCGATCTTCGACATATCGAGCACGTCGTTGATGACGTCGAGCAGGAACTGTCCGCTGTGATGGATGTCGCGGCAGTATTCCATATATTTGTCGGCACCGAGCGGGCCGAACATCCCGGACTCCATGATCTCCGAGAAGCCGATGATGGCGTTGAGCGGCGTGCGTAGCTCATGGCTCATATTGGCGAGGAATTTCGATTTCGCCGCGTTGGCGTCCTCGGCGCGGGTCTTCTCCTCCGCGTATTTGTCATTCAGCTCGGCCAGCGTGCGCTGCGAGGTTTTCAATTCATCCACTGAGGCACGCAGCCGTTTCTCGCTGTCGATCAGTTTTTCCTCGTGCATCTTCAGCGCGGTGATGTCGGTGCCGACCGAGACGTAACCGCCGTCCTTGGTGCGGCGCTCGCTGATATTCAACCATCGGCCGTCGGCAAGCTGCGCTTCGAAATTCTGCGCGCCGGGCTGCCGGCTGTTGCGGCTTTCCTGGCGGCGCACGATCTGGCGCCCGCCGGCAGTGACGATGTCCTCGTAGGACGCGCCGGCGCGGATCGCGTCGTCGGGCAGGTTATGCAGTTCCTGGAAGTTGGAATTGCACAGGACCAGCCGGTTCTCCGCATCCCACAGCACGAAAGCTTCGGGAATGGTCTCGATCGCGTCGCGCAGCCGCAGGTCCGCCGCGGCGGTCCGTTCAACGAGATGTTTTTGCTCGGTCACGTCCACAGCAATGCCGATCAGATGCGGGCCGGCGTCACCGGCCTGATGCACCAATTCGCAGCGCGCACGCAACCAGACCCAATGGCCGTTGGCGTGGCGCATCCGGAAGGCGTGATCGATGGCGCCGCCGCCTTTCTCGGTGAGTTCCGCGGCAATCTCGTAAAGCCTGATATCGTCGGGATGCACCAGCGTACTGACTTCGCCGAAGCTCATCAGGTCTTCGCGCGCGGCGAGGCCGAGCATTTCGAACATCGAATGCGACCAGAAGACGCGGCCGCGCGCGAGATCCCAGTCCCAGAGGCCGCAGCGGCCACGGTTGAGCGCGGTGTCGATCCGGCTGCGTACCGTCTCGAAAATCCCGTCGGCCTCGCGCGCGCGGGTCGATTGCCAGTGAAAGGCGAAGCCGAGGATCAGCACGACAAAGCCGGTCGTCGCCGACAATGTGACGGTGAGGGTCGTCAGGGACCGCCAGGACAACAGCGCGTCGCTGCGCGGTTGCAGGAACGCGAGTTGGCCGATGCTGCGCGGGGCCTTGTCGGCACCGGCTTTGGTGTCGCGCAGCACGCGGACCGTAGCGAGCGCGCGCAAATCGTCCGCCAGCGCGATTTCGAGGACGCCGGCCTCGACGCCGAACGTGGTCAGCGGTTGGGCTGGGCCAAGGATGTCGACCAGCGTACGGCCGATGAGATTGCTCAGCGGCGGTAGCGCCGCGACGATCAGGCCGTCGGCATTGGCGAGCAGGGCGAGGCGGCCAGACCCGGTGGCCCAGGCCGGGATCGCGCGGGTGAGGTTGTCCTGAGGATTGGTGAGTGTACCGAGGCGCTCGATCCGCTCGGCCGCCACGTCGGCGGCGGCTTCGAGGGTGCGGCCCATCTCCTGCAGGGTCTGCCGGCGATGATCGAGCACCTGCACGACGGCGCCGACGCAGATGGTGGCGAGGAAGGCGATGATCAGGACGGGAACGGCGCGGCGCAGCGCAGGCTCCGCCAGCAGCAGCCGCCGGTAAGCGGGCTTGGCGATGGATTGAGCCAGACCCTTGATCGAGTCCGAGCCCTTGATCGAATCCGCATGCGCGGACGCACTCGCCGCTTCGGCGCGCGCCATAGAAGCCCCCAGATTTTTGAAACCCCACCGACTCGACCGCCGGAGGGGATGCGAGGCATCTCTCCGAATCAATGAGATTTGAATCCAGGGCGCCCGTGTTGTCGAGAGTCCCGAGTCAATAATTTTTGGTAAATGCGAACAGAAATTTTGGAAGCCGCTGCAGTGAGTCTTTTTTGCAACGGTGCGGCGGCCAATCCCCGCCAAAACGGAAGGGGTGCTGTTTTCGTTTCGGGCGTGATCTTGTCGGAAAACCGGTTCCCACTTTTCCGGATCACGCCCCCGCCAGCGACCGCTCGACGATGTCGGCGACGTCCCGCGACAGGGATGATGCGGCCTTGATGCGTTGCAGCGCCGCTTCGGCCTTGGCGCGGCGGCCTGCCTCCATGGTGCGCCAGCTCCGGAAGGCGGTGGCGAGCCGCGACGCGACCTGTGGGTTCGCGCCGTCGAGCGCCAGCACCATGTCGGCGACGAAGTCATAGCCGGCGCCGTCGGCCCGGTTGAACTCGCGGGCATTGCCATGCGCGAACACGCCGATCAGCGCACGCACGCGGTTCGGGTTGGTCATGGCAAATGCCTGATGCTTCGTCAGCGCGCGCACGCGGTCGAGCGTCTCCGGCTCGGGGATCGACGCCTGCAGCGAGAACCACTTGTCGATGATCAGCGGATTGTCCGCGTAGCGCTTGTAGAAATCCGCAAGCGCGGTGTCGCGTTCCGGCACCGGGTGCTGCGCCAGCGTGGCGAGCGCCGCCAGCCGGTCGGTCATGTTGTCAGCGTCGGCATATTGCTTCGCCGCGCGCTGGAGGGCTTCGGCCTCACCGCCCGCCGCGAGCAGGTCGAGCGCGACATTGCGTAGCGCGCGCTTGCCGGCGCTCGCCGCATCCGGCGAATACGATGCCGTGCTCGTCATCCGCGTGTAAGCGGCGGCGAGGGCAGGGGCCAACTGTTTGCCGATCATCACCCGCAATGCCTTGCGTGCGGCATAAATGGCATCGGGGTCGATGTTGCGGCCGATCTCGCGGGCGATGTCGGTCTCGCTCGGCGGCGTCAGCATCAGTGCGACGAAGGCCGGCTCCAGCGTCTCGTCGGCGAGGACGGCGGCGAGCGCTTCGATCAATGCCGGCTGCGGCCGCGTCGCGCCGCCCGCGGGCAGGCGGGTGATCGTTTCCATCAGTGCGCGTGTCGCCAGAGACTGCACGGCCTGCCAGCGGTTGAAACTGTCGCTGTCGCTGGCAGCGAGGAAGCGCAGATCGTCGGTCGACAGGTTGGCGGTGAGCTTCACCGGCGCGGAGAAGCCGCGGTTGATCGACAGAACCGGGCGCTCCTTGATCCCCGTGAAAGTCCACTTCCACGCCGGCTTGTCGAGCACCAGCACGTTCGGCTGCGAATGGCTGGCCTCGTCCTTCAACACGAGATCCTTGCCGTCCTGGCCGATCAGGCCGAAGGCGAGCGGGATCAGCATCGGCTCCTTGGCGAGTTGACCCGGCGTCGAGGGAACGGACTGGCCGATCTCGAGGCGATAAGTCTGCGTCACCGGATCGTGCGTGCCGCTGGCGATCACGTCCGGGGTGCCGGCCTGCGAATACCAGCGCATGAACTGCGTCATGTCGCGCTTCGACACATCGGCGAAACACTGCACGAACTGCTCGATGGTGGCGGCTTCGCCGTCATGCCGCTCGAAATAAAGGTCCATGCCGGCGCGGAACGCCTTGTCGCCGATCAGCGTCTTGATCATCCGCACGACTTCGGCGCCTTTTTCGTAGACGGTGGTCGTGTAGAAGTTATTGATCTCCTTGTATTGCGTCGGGCGCACCGGATGCGACAGCGGGCCGGCGTCCTCGACGAACTGCGTCGCGCGCAGCGCCCGCACGTCGGCGACGCGCTTGACCGGGCGCGAGCGCTCGTCCGACGAGAACTCCTGATCGCGGAAGACGGTAAGACCTTCCTTGAGACAGAGTTGGAACCAGTCGCGGCAGGTGATGCGGTTGCCGGTCCAGTTGTGGAAGTATTCGTGCGCGATCACCGCCTCGATCGCGGCATAGTCAGCGTCGGTGGCTGACTGCGGCGAGGCCAGCACCAGCTTGTCGTTGAAGACGTTGAGGCCCTTGTTCTCCATGGCGCCCATGTTGAAGTCGGACACGGCAACGATCATGAAGATGTCGAGGTCGTATTCGCGGCCGAACGCGACTTCGTCCCAGCGCATCGAACGCTTGAGCGAATCCATCGCGTAGGCGCAGCGGTCTTCCTTGCCCGGCTCGACATAGATTTTCAACACGACGGTACGGCCGGACTGGGTGATGAAGCTGTCCTCGACCACGCCGAGCTTGCCGCCGACCAGCGCGAACAGATAACTCGGTTTCTTGAACGGGTCGTGCCACACCGCGAAATGACGCCCGCCGGGGAGATCGCCGCTATCGGTCAGATTGCCGTTGGCGAGCAGCACCGGCGCTTCCGCCTTGTCGGCCTCGATGCGCGTCGTATAGACCGCCATCACGTCCGGCCGGTCGAGGAAATAGGTGATGCGACGGAAGCCCTCGGCCTCGCACTGGGTGCAGTAGTTGTTGCTCGACCGGTAAAGGCCCGAGAGTTGCAGATTGGCGGTCGGGTCGATTTCGGTATCGATGGTCAGCGAGAACGCGCCTTGCGGTGGCTGCGGGATCGTCAGCTTGTCCTTGGTGGCGCTGTAGCGCTCCGGCGCGACCGGCTCGCCGTCGATGGCGAGACCCGTCAGCGTCACATCCTCGCCATCGAGTACCAGCGGCGCCGGCGTGCCGCTGTTCGGCCGCAGCCGCAGGGTGGCGCGAACTTTCGTCTTGGTCGGGTGTAGCGACACGTCGAGATCGACGGTGTCGATAAGCCATTCGGGCGGCTGATAATCGGAGAGGCGGATGGTCTTGGCTGTGTCGGTGCGCATGCCGATCATTTAGGGCCTGGGACCGGCAAGGGGAAGCCCGGAATGACGGCGAAATTCCGCTTGAATCAGCGGATCGGCTCGGCGTGGCCGATCACCCGCTTGATCAGCGGCGAACGCCGTTTCAGGCCGCGTTCCACCTTGTCGACCTTGTCGTGAACCATCGCCACGGTGAGGCTAGGGTCCACCCGGCAGTGGAAATTGACGATCTCGCCATCGGCGGTTTCGCGGACCCGGACGTCGTGAACCTCGCGCACCACCTTGCCGACGGCAGCGATCTCCGCCAGTGCCGCCGTGACCATGGCAACCCGCTCCGGCGGGGCTTCGCGTCCGGCGTCGACCGGTTGCAGCGGTTCGATATGGGTCTCCACTTCGACAGTCGGCCCGAGTTCTTCCTCGATCGCTTCCTCGAGCTGGTCGGCGATGCGGTGCGCATCGACCAGCGTCAGCTTGCCGTCGACCTCAAGGTCGAGCGACACCGAGAGCCGGTCGCCGATCTCGTGGACCGTGACATGGTGCACGGCGAGCGCGCGATTGCGCGCGATCACCATCACCTTCTCATGGATGGTTTCATCATCGACCGCGCGCGGCTCGGTGGTGACATTCACTTCGGTGCGCGGGCTGTCCTTCATGATCGCGGCCGCGAGCCGGTCCTTGACGGCGCTGACGCGATCGAGCGGGAGGCCGCGATTGACCGCCACATCGAGGTCGATGAAATCCTTCTCGCCGGACGACCGCACGCGGATGCGTTCGACCGCGACCACGCCCGGCATGCGGCGCGCAATCTCTACCACCCGTTCCCTGACGCCACGCGGCGCGGCATCGGTCAGCGTATCGACGGTGCGGCGCACGAGCCGCCAGCCGACGAGACAGATCAGGATCGCGACGGCGATGGCGGCGACTGCGTCCGCCCACGGCAGGCCCAGCCAGACACCGCCCAGGCCGGCCAGCACCGCCAGTGAAGACCAGAGGTCGGAGGAGAAGTGCAGGGCGTCGGCTTCCAGCGCCTGACTGCCGGTGGCTTTCGCGGCGCGCGACAGCGCCCGTGCGCGGAAGAAATCGACAACAACCGAGCCGATCATCACCGCGAAGGCCCAGATGGTCGCTTCGACATGCACGCCCTCGTGGAAGAACAGGCGACGGATGGCCTCGAAGATAACGGCCGCCGACAGCAGGAACAGCAACGCCGTCTCGGCGAGCGCCGAGATCGCCTCGACCTTGCCGTGCCCGTAGTGATGTTCGTCATCGGCCGGCTTGCCGGAAATGCGCACCGCGATGAGGGTCATCACCGTCGCGCCAAAATCGATCAGCGAATGGCCGGCTTCCGAGAGAATGCCGAGCGAGCCGGTCATGACACCGACGACGGCTTTGGCGATGGTCAATCCGAGCGACGCGAACAGCGACGTCAGCGCAACGCGCTCTTTATATTTTTGGTCCATCGGCGATCCGGGCATGCGGCTTGCCCGCATCGCGTAGCGGGCCTGCTTGCATGCGTCAACGATCCGCTGCCATGCGGGTTTTTTGCGTTTGCGACTTATTCTCAGAGCAGACAAAGGTCGCCGTTGCGGCGCCGCTTGCCTTCCGTCACGATCATCCTATGCCGAAACGGCATAGGATGGACGAGCCATGGAATTGAAGGAATTGCGGCATTTCGCGCGCGTGGCGCGGGCCGGGAGTTTCAGTCGTGCGGCGCAGGAATTACGGCTGGCGCAACCGGCTCTCAGCCGTCAGATCGCGAAGCTCGAGCGCGAACTCGGCGTGCCGCTGCTGGCGCGGCACGGCCGTGGCGTGCGCCTGACGACGGCAGGTTCCATGCTGCTGGAGCGGGCCGAGGCGATCGCGCATCTGGTGCGCCAGACCGGCGACGATATCCGCGAGGACCGTGCGCCCGCCGGCGGTCGCGTTACCGTCGGTGTGCCGCCGGCGGCGGGCCGTCTGCTGATCCCGCCGCTGGTGCGCCATTTCCAGGCGGAGCGTCCGCAAACATCGCTGCATATCCGCGAAGGTGTCACGTCGACGTTGCAGGAATGGCTGCTCGACAAGCGCCTGGACGTGGCGCTGCTGCATAACCCGCCGCCGCTGGATACCTTGAATATCAAGCCTGTTCTGCAGGAGCGCATGTGGCTGATCGGGCCACCTCCCGGAGCGTCAGCCGCCGCAGATGCGCGCAGTTATCGGATCCGCGATCTCGGCGACCTGCCGCTGATCCTGCCGAGCCTCGCGCACAACAACCGCCGTTTGGTGGAGCAGGCGGCGCTGGAGCACGGCGTGCGGCTGCGGATCAAGATCGAGATCGACAGCGTCGCCTTCGCCAAGGCGATGGTCGAGGACGGGCTCGGCTATACGATCCTCACTTATGCCGCCGTCGAGGAAGAGGTCGCGCAAGGGCGCCTCGCAGCGTTCCCGATCCTGCGGCCGGTGTTGTCGACCACAGTTACGCTGGTGACGCTGACGGGCGCGCTGCCGCGTCTGACCGAGGAGACGGCGGCCACGCTGTTCGGCATCGCGCGCAATCTGGTGCGTGGCCGCCGCTGGAGCGGTTCGCACTGGATCGCGGCGTGAACGGGATCAGTGTGTACTCTCATCCCATGCCGAAATGATATCGCCCGAAAACTTCCCCTGAGTTGTTGTCCGCGTTAGGCTTGGCGCCAACAACACAACAACACCAGAACAATCAGGGAGGATCGGATGACACGGTTCAGGACATCGCTCGGATTTTGGCTGGCCGGAATGGCGGTGGCTTTGCTGCCGGCACTGGCGGCGGCGCAGGACTTCCCGAGCAAGCCGATCAAATTGATCGTCCCGTTCCCGGCCGGTGGTCCGAACGACATCATCGCGCGCGCGGTCGGGCAGAAGATGGCCGACATTCTCAAACAGCCGGTGCTGATCGACAATCGCGGCGGGCAGGGCGGCGTGATCGGCACCGATATGGTCGCCAAGGCCGATCCCGATGGCTACACGATCGCGGTGACGAGCGCCGGCGCGCTCGCCATCAGCCCGAGCATGCAGAAAATCGCGTATGACACGTTGAAGGATCTGGCGCCGGTGACGCTGGTCGCCAAGGTGCCGGAAATGCTGGTGGTGGCGACGAGCGTGCCGGCCAACAACATGAAGGAATTGGTGGCGCTCGCGAAAGCGCAGCCGGGCAAGCTCAATTTTGCCTCGTCCGGCCCCGGCAGTCTGCCGCATCTCGCCGGCGAACTGTTCAAGCTGACCGCGAAGATCGACATCGTCCATGTTCCGTATCGCGGCGCGGCGCCGGCGGTGAACGATCTGCTTGGCCAGCAGGTGCAGATGGTGTTCCTCGATCTGCCGGTGCTGTTGCCACAGGTGAATGCCGGCAAGCTCAAGCCGATCGCCCTCGGCGCGCCGCAGCGTGTCCCCAGTGCCAAGGATGTGCCGACCACGACCGAGGTTGGCATGCCCGACCTGCAGACCGAGAACTGGTACGGCATGGTCGCCCCGGCCAAAACGCCGCCGGCGGTCATCGCCAGGCTCAATCAGGCCGCAACGGAAGCGATGAAGGATAAGGCGGTGAAGGAGAAGCTCGCGGCCCAAGGCGCGACTTTGGTCGGTGACACGCCGGCGCAGTTCCGCACCTTCATAGAATCCGAAATCAAGAAATGGGCGAAGGTGATCAAGGACGCCGGCGTTCCGACCGAGAAATAACGTGGCGGGGCGTCTCGACGGCAAGGTTGCGCTGATCACCGGGGCCGGCTGCGTCGGCCCCGGCTGGGGCAATGGTCGCGCGGCCGCCGTTCTGTTCGCACGCGAAGGCGCCAAGATCTTCGCCGTGGACCGAGACGCCGATGCGATGACCGAGACGCTGGCGCGCATCCGCGACGCGGGCGGCACGGTGGAAACTCACACCTGCGATGTGACCGACAGCGCGGCGGTGGCAGCGATGGTCGCCGCCTGTCAGGGGGCGTTCGGGCGCATCGATATCCTCGTCAACAATGTCGGCGGGTCGGCGCCAGGCGGTGTGGCGGAGTTGAGCGAGGATGTCTGGGACCGGCAGATTGATTACAATCTCGGCAGTGTGTTCCTCGCCTGCAAGCACGTCATTCCGGTGATGATCGCGCAGGGTGGCGGCGCCATCGTCAACACGTCATCGACCTCGGGTTTGCGCTACACCGGCGCGCCGCAGGTGGGTTACGCGGCGACGAAAGCGGCGATCATCCAGTTCTCGCGGGTGACGGCGGTGCAATACGCCAAGCACAAGATTCGGGTGAACACGGTGGTGCCGGGACAGATGCATACGCCGATGGTGGAGGCGCGGCTGGCCAAGCAGCGCGCCGGCGGCGATGTCGACGAATTGCTGCGTCAGCGCGTCGCCCGCATTCCGCTCGGTTTCATGGGCGATGGGCGCGACACCGCGAACGCGGCGCTGTTTCTCGCGTCCGACGAGGCGCGGTTCATTACCGGGACGGAGATCGTCGTCGATGGTGGCATGACCGCGCGATGCGATTGATATCATGACAGTGCCACGTGGCGACGATGCGCCGGCTTGCCTGCCGCCGCTCGACCATCCCAGTTCACCGAGTCTCGCTTTGCCGCCCGGCAGTTGCGATGCGCATTTCCATGTGTTCGGTCCGCGCGCGGTGTTTCCGTTCTCGCCGGAGCGCACCTTCACGCCGCAGGATGCGCCGAAGGAGCGCTTGTTCGCGCTGCATCGGATGCTTGGCTTCGAGCGCGGCGTCTTTGTGCAATCGGCGTGTCATGGCAGCGATCATGCCGTGCTGCTCGATCTGCTGGCTGCGGGAGCGGGCCGGTATCGCGGCGTCGCACTGCTGACGCCGCAGACGGCCGATGCGGAGATCGCGGAAATGCACGCGGCCGGCGTCTGCGGCGCGCGATTTCATTTCTTCTCGCATCTCGGCGCGCCGACGCCTTACGACGAGATCCGTGCGGTGATCGACCGGATCGCGCCGCTCGGCTGGCATGTGGCGATCCATGTCGGCGGGCAGGGCGTGCTGGAGCAATACGACTTCATCGCGTCGATCCGCGCACCGGTGGTGATCGACCATATCGGCCGGATCGATGTGAGAGAGGGTTTGAACGGCAACGCCTTCACGGCGCTGCGGCGGCTGCTTGATCGCGGCAATGTCTGGGTGAAGCTGTCGGGGACGGACCGCATCACGCGCGAAGCCTATCCCTATCGCGATGCCGTGCCGTTCGCGCGCGCACTGGCCGAACACGCACCGGAGCGCGTGGTGTGGGGCTCGGACTGGCCGCACCCGAACCACACGGCGGTTCCGGACGATGGCGCGCTGGTCGATCTGATTGCCGCGATCGCACCCGACGACGCGATCCGCCGTCGCATGCTGGTCGACAACCCGGCGGCGCTGTTCGGTTTTCGGTGAGACGTCAGAAACCGAACCCGCGTTGTGCCGGATCGGGCGCGTGCGCCGATTTCTGTGCCGGTTTGGCGGCCGCCTGAGCGGCGTCGAGATCGACACCTTCCAGCTTGAGCATGTGCAGTTTGGTGTCGACGCCGCCCGGCGCGGAGAAGCCGCCCGGCTTGCCGCCGGCCGCGAGCACGCGGTGGCAAGGAATAATCAGCGGCACCGGATTGCTGCCCATGGCCTGGCCGACGTCGCGCGCCATCATCGGCCCGCCGCCGATGGCTTTTGCCAGTCCGCCGTAGGTTGTCGTGCTGCCCCACGGCACCTGACGCAACGCCTCGTAGATGCGCCGGAACAGATCGTCTTCCGTGTCGAGATCGACCGGGACGCTTGAGAAGTCGATTTGTTCGCCGTCGAAGTAACGCCGCGCGGCGGCGATGATCGTCTCGATCTGCGGCGGCGGTGCGGCCGCCGTGCTGTCGAACCCGCGCAGCAGCAGCCGTTCCGCCGCCCCGGCATCGCGTGTCGGCAGGCGGAAGCGGACGACACCGGCTTCGTTCCAGGCGATGCCGCAGAAGCCGGCGGCGGTCTCGAACACATGGTGCCGGTTGCGGCGATGGGGTGCGGGGTTGGTCATGACGTCCATCCTTCGGGAGTGAATGTGGCGCGCAATGGCCCGCCCTGCCACCCGATTTCCACCGAAATCGGGTTCCAAAGGGCCGGCGGGTGGCGGGTTTACGCTCCGGGGCGGGCCCGGTTGTCTTCCGGCTCCCGGTTCAATAGGTACGGCGGACCAAGACCGCAGGATTAAGGATCACGCGTGGCGTCATCGCCGGAAGCGCATCGCGCGCTGAAGCTCCGCTTCAGCGTCGCGCCTATGATGGATTGGACAGAGAGTTTATTGAAATCAAATAGTTAGACGTGGGTCGTGTGCAATTTCTGTGCACGCATGTTCTACGATTTTTTACTATTCGTTCTCGCAAAGTTGCCCTCTGCTGCTTTCGCTTTTGCGCCCCAGCACACTAAGCAACGTCAGCCATTTCAGATCTTACCGCGAACGCTCGCACGCGCGATGATCTCTTAGGTCGCGTTGAAGGACACTTGGCCACAATGGAGTAGCGGACGATGCTCTTCAAACGTTCCGAGGGGCTGACACCATCCGAGCGGCTTCTGGCCGAGCTTTGTGATCGTTCATTCCTGAAACTCTGGACCTATCCCAATCTTTTCAAGAAGCCGAGCAAGGAGCTCACGGACCTCTTGGTCGTCTTTGGCAACGACGTGCTTGTGTTCTCGGACAAATCCTGTGCCTTTCCCTTGACCGGCGACTCGATGCTTGATTGGTCTCGTTGGTTTCGGCGGTCCGTCGCCCACTCGGCTCATCAGGTCGACCAGGCGGAACGCTGGCTTCGCACCTATCCTGATCAGGTCTTCCTCGACACCAGATGCGCGGAGCCTCTTCCGATCCGTTTGCCGCCACTTACGGAGATGCGTGTTCACCGCATTTGCGTGGCACTGGGCGCGTTGGATCGAGCCAAGGCGGAAACCGGAGTGCGTGCGCTCAGGATCAATCCAAGAATTGTCGACGATGCCGAACCGTTCACGGTCGGCACAATAAGCCAAGCCCGCGGCTGGGTTCATGTATTCGACGAAGACAGTATCAAGGTCGTGCTGACGGAGCTCTCAACGACGTCCGACCTAATCCATTACCTGAACAGCAAGATGGCGCTCTTTGAAAACGGGAAATTTGTATACGCGGAATCTGAACTGGACATCTTGGCCTACTACCTGTGGAACGGCCGCAAGTTTCCGCAACATGACAAGGAATATCGGCTCGAACCGGATTTGTGGGCGAAAGCGCAGGCGTCTCCCGAATTCCAGGCTGGGCGAGAGCGGAACAAGATAGGGCAGTTCTGGGACGGTTTGATCGAATACGTCACCGGCCATTATTTGGCGCAGACGCTTGAGTTCGGGAACGAAATACAGATGTCCGATCACGAGCGACTGGTTAGAGCAATGGCCGGTGAGACACGTTTCTCAAGGCGCATCCTGTCAAAACTCATTCTGGAGCGCGCCGAGATTGCCCGCAATAACGCGGTAAGCACATTGCTTCCCTCCGACCAGGCAGACATCAACTACGTCCTGTTCATCGGTCGCGGCGATCAAGGGAAGGATTACGCGGCGTACCGCGCCGATCGCATGCTTCACCTGAGGTCGCGATGCATCGCTGCAAAAGCGGTAAGACCGGAAAGGCGCTTCATCGTCGGGATTGCACTCGATGCACGTGGGATACGCGGCTCGTCTGAGGATTTCATTTTCTGGGACACAGCGGATTGGACGGAGGAGTCCATCTTAAGAGCGCAAAAGCTGCGTGAGGAACTTGGATACTTCCAGCCCGGCCAGGTCATTGAAAGCCAGATGATTGAGGATGAATATCCGGCCGTGCGGACAACCAAGAATCTCGCGGCACTTGCGGACGAACTCTCCAGTCTTACGCTTGCTGAATCAGCGCAGCTTGCCGAGATGCTGCGGGACAGGTGGGCGCTGGTTTGAATTCCCTGACGTTTGACCTCGATTGAAGGCAATGGTCAGGTAGACACTGCGTGCCAGACACCTTCGTTGACTCGTCCTGCGTCAGAATAAGTAAGGCACGTAAGATTCGGCTTGAGATCCGAACAAAAATTGCTCGATCCGGTGGCCCAGCCTCGGCCAGCGAGCGTGCCATTGCAACTCCGCCCGTGTGCGATGGTAGTCGTCAAGCGTGATCGGTGTCGGACTTCCGCCGGATCGACGCGCAGGACGTCGTCTTTTCCACGAGCAAATAGGCTGACCGAGCGCGTCCAAAGATTGTACGGGCATGGCGGTGGCCGCAGTGAATACGTCGCGTATTGCGACGCAGGAACATGAATTAGCCGAAAAGTTCAATGCCGTGTTGCGGAGCACGCCCCGGTTGCACTAGCGTGGCGTTCATGCGCAAGGACGGGGAAACGGTCCATCTTACGGCGAGCGACCTGGTGGGGCATCTCAACTGCCGCTACCTGACAGCGCTCGATCTCTCTACCGCGCGCGGCGAGATCGCGAAGCCGTCCGTTTGGGATCCTGTCCTGGAAGTCCTGGCAGAACGCGGTGCGCAGCATGAAAAGGCTTACATCGATCATCTCAAAGGGAAGGGAGATGAGATACGCCTGATCGGCGGAATCGGCGTCGAAAAGGATGCCGTCAATAAGACCGTCGCCGCCATGAAGGGCGGTGCATCCATCGTTGTCCAGGCCGCCCTTCAGGATGGCGTATGGAGCGGGCGGGCTGACGTGCTTCGCCGCGTCGAGAAGCCAAGCGTCTTTGGCGCCTGGTCTTATGAAGTCGTTGACACCAAGCTTGCCAAGGAGACGAAGGGCGGCACAGTCTTGCAGCTTTCATTGTATTCGGAGCTGCTCGCATCGATGCAGAAGAAACTGCCCGAATTCAGCTACGTCGTTACCCCGGAGACAGGCTTCGAGCCGGAAATCTATCGGACGACAGATTATTCGGCTTATTACCGGCGCGTGCGCCGCAGTCTTGAACAGTCGGTCGACAATGGCACGGCCGACGATCTCTATCCCGAACCGAACCCGCACTGCGACATCTGCCGATGGCGGCGACATTGCGATGAGAAGCGACGAAAGGACGATCACCTCTCGCTCGTCGCCGGAATCTCGAAAAGCCAGATTGGCGAATTGAGACGCCATGATGTCGGCACGACCGCGACGCTGGCGGAAGTTGTTCTGCCCTGGCCGTGGAAGCCGGATCGTGGCGCCGCTCAGAGCTACGAGAAAATTCGCGAGCAGGCGCGACTGCAGGTCAAGGGACGGACGGAAGGCAAGGTCATCCATGAGGCCTTGCCGATTCAGCCCGGGTTCGGGCTTTGTTGTCTGCCCGAACCGTCGCCGGGAGACATCTTCTTCGACCTCGAAGGCGATCCCTTCGTGCGGGGCGGCGGGCTCGAATTCTTGTTCGGCTATGCCTATCAGGACGAAAGCGGACAAGCGCAGCATCGCGCGGAATGGTCGTTCACCCGGGCCGATGAAAAAGCTGCTTTTGAACGCTTCGTCGATTTCGTCTTTGAGAGCCTCAAAACATATCCGGGCCTGCACATCTATCACTTCGCGCCGTACGAACCGGCCGCCTTGAAGCGCCTTATGGGCCGATACGCAGCGCGGGAAGAGGAAATCGATCGCTTGCTGCGCGGCGGCGTGCTTGTCGATCTGTTCGCCGTGATCCGCCACAGCATTCGCGCCAGCGTCGAGAGCTATTCCATCAAGAAGCTGGAGCCGCTTTACGAATACAAGCGCGCGCAAGATTTGTCCGACGCCGGAAAGATACTTGCCAAGGTCCAGGCCTGCCTTGAGCTCGGCGATGTGCAGGGCATAGAAGATGCCGATCGCAAGGTCGTCGACGCTTACAACAAGGATGATTGTTTATCGGCATGGGCATTGCGTGATTGGCTCGAAGGATTGCGCGCCGAGCTCCTCACGGGAGGCGCGACAATAGACCGTCCCGAGCCCAAGAGCGGAGACGCAAGCGAAAAGCTCACCGCATGGCAGCAGCGTATTGCTCCGCTCGTCCAAAGCCTGACGCAAGTGGCTCCGGTCGATGTGACGGACCGGACACCGGATGAACATGCACGCTGGCTTCTGGGCAATGTTCTGGATTTCCACGGCCGCGAGATAAAGGCGACCTGGTGGGAGTATTTCCGCTTGTCGGCTCTGTCCGCAGAGGAGTTGCTCGACGAGCGTGCTGCGATCTCCGGCCTGACGTTCGCCGGCAATGTTGGAGGAACAGCAAAAGCGCCTATTCACCGCTACAGCTTCCCGGCGCAGGAAACGGAGCTGCGCGGCGATGAAGATCTGCGTGCGGTCGGAGGGAAGCCGTTTGGCAAAGTTAACGCGATCTCTCTTGACGACCGTACGGTGGACATCAAGAAGCGGCAGGATTCGGCTTCACTGCACCCGGAGGCAATTTTCTCGCATAAGGTGATTGGAACAGAGGAGCAGGCAGAAGCCCTCGTGCGTATCGCCGAATATGTCATCGCAAATGGAATGAAGGGGCCGGGACGCTATCAGGCGGCGCGCGATCTCCTTCTATTCGATGCGCCGAAGATCGGTGGGCAGCCGATCAGAAACGTGGATGAGACGACGCTCAGTGCAGCGGTTCGCATCTCGCCGGCATTCGAGCCTTGTGTGTTTCCCATTCAAGGACCTCCGGGCGCGGGTAAGACGCACACCGGCGCTCGCATGATTTGCGCCCTTGTTGCAACGGGAAAGAAGGTCGGTATCACCGCGAACAGCCATAAAGTCATCCGCAATCTGCTGGATGAGATTCAGCGCGCGTGCAAGCAGAGCGGCAAGCCAATTCAGAGCATCCAGAAGCTATCGGAAAAGGCGGACGACGTTCCCGGCATCCGGTTTACGACCGACAACGCCAAAATCTTCTCTTCGCTCGGGCCCGATTGTCCGGTGGCCGGTGGAACGTCGTGGCTATGGGCTCGCCCGGAAGCTTTCGAAGCCCTTGATGTATTGTTCGTTGATGAGGCGGCGCAGATGTCGCTCGCGAACGTCCTGGCGGTGTCGCACGCGGCAAAGACGGTCGTTCTGCTCGGCGACCCGCGCCAACTCGAACAGCCATTGCAAGGCAGTCACCCGGAAGGAACGGACGTATCGGCGCTCAAGCACATCCTGGGCGAACATGCCACCGTCACTGCCGACCGCGGGCTGTTCCTGGAAGAAACATGGCGGCTGCATCCGGAGATATGTTCGTTCACTTCTGAGCTGTTCTACGAAGACAGGCTGCGGTCGAAACCCGGCCTGCAGCAACAGGCGATCAAATCACAAAGCGGCGTGAATGGCTCTGGCTTGCGCTACCTAGCGGTCGAACATGAAGGCAATCAAAGCGCTAGCCCTGAGGAAGCGGACGTTATCAAGGCCTTGGTCGAAGAGATCCTTGCATCGAAGGCGACATGGATAGGACCGGACGGAGAAGAGGCTCCTGTTGCACTCGACAACATCCTGATTATTGCGCCGTACAACGCGCAAGTGTTCGAATTGCAAGATCGCTTGCCGGGTGCGCGGATCGGCACCGTCGACAAGTTTCAGGGGCAGGAAGCACCGATCGTCATCTATTCAATGACCACATCAAGCCACGCGGACGCGCCGCGCGGTATGGAGTTTCTTTACAGCGCCAACCGCTTGAACGTCGCCACGTCGCGGGCGCGCTGCGTTTGCATCCTTGTCGGCTCGCCGTCGCTGTTCGAAGCGGAATGCCGTACGCCGCAGCAGATGCAGCTTGCGAATGCCTTCTGCCGTTACTTGGAGATGGCGCAGGCAATATGACGCGCGGGCTAAGAATATCGGCCGTTGCTGCCTGACCATGGTACAATCGGCTATGCGACGTGATTCAATGACCAGGCGGATGTTGACCCATGCGCTTCAAGAATTTGGAGAGTTACAGGATCGGCGGGGTCGGCAGCGACATGCAGCTTGGAATTCCCCTGCCGAAAACGCCGGACGGCCGTGTCTATCGGTACTCACCGAACGAAAATGCGCATCCGCGACTTTTTCTGCTTGGCGACCGGGTGGAAGGCTTCGCTCTCCCGGAAACCATGAGCGCGCGTATGTCCCATATGCCGGGAACGCCCGGCACAATCTGTCCGTATAGCGGCACATTGGATGAAGACGATGCCTTCACACATCCGGACGACGTAGCGGCAGCGCAGGAAGTGGTCGCGCACGCCGCTGCGGCCGACGTCGCTGAGGCCTTTCATGGCATGTTCGCCGATCTTGGGCGCAAATTCGCCGGGAATAAGTTCGTCAAGATCAAGCCGGGTCCGCAGCCGCATCCGAAACCTCGACCCCGTTTCGCGCGCCGCGATTTGCTGCGCGAGTTGGTATGTGACGAATGCGGCCGCGATTACGGGGTCTTTGCGATCTCGCTGTTCTGCCCGGATTGCGGAGCGCCGAACATCCATCTGCATTTCGCCCGCGAGGCGATGCTCGTGCGGGAGCAAGTGGAGATGGCCGGCAAGCTGGGTGCAGAGCAGGGGGAACTGGCTTACCGGCTGCTCGGCAATGCGCATGAGGATGTCCTGACCGCATTCGAGGCAACTCTCAAAACCGTCTATCTCTACAAGCTCACGACGCGGCCCGCAGACGCGCCCGAGGTGAAGCCAGTCGGAAATGCTTTCCAGAACATCGAGCGGGGCCGGAAGCGTTTCGCCGAATTCGGCTTCGATCCATTCGGAAGCCTGAGTGTTGATGCGCTTGCTGTGCTCACGCTGAATATCCAGAAGCGTCATGTCATTGGGCATAATCTCGGGATTGCCGATGCGATGTTCACCGAGCACGCGGCTGATGCGCGCCTTGGCGAAACGGTGCCCTTGGTTGGCGAGGACATTCTTCAGTTCGCGGACATCTGCAAAATGACCGTCGACCACATCGATGCGTGGCTTGCGAGCGGCGCGCTGCCTCCAAGCCGCGATGTGCCGCCTGTAAAGCCGATTATCGCGCCTCCAGCGAAGGAGCCGGCGACATTGAGGGTCGGAAAATTAGGCAAGCTGGCCGTACGCATTGCACTATGGGTTGCGGAACGATCAGAAAAAGGCCTCGGTGATTTCATCGCCGAAGAGGAACTGACGAAGGCCTTTCCGGATTCCAGCATGGACGAGTTGGCGTTCGCCGTGGCCGAGCTTGCGAAGGACGGTTATCTGCGGACGAGCGCCGTAATCTCCAAACGCATTCTACGGATACGCGTCGCCGCCGAGCTGTTCATCACTTTCGATCCGCATGCGATAAAGACTGACCCGGCGTCGGATGTGGTTACGCTCGTGGACTTGGCGCTTGCCAGGAGCAACACGGTAGGCGTCGAAGAATTGCATGCAGCGACGGGATGGCCGCTTAGACGCTTCAATCCGGCCTTTGCTTATATGGTCTCGCAGATCGACGGACGGCGCGTTCTCGCCGGCGGGACCAATGATTATCCGGCTCGCGGCTTTTTTTTGATGGATGAGGATCGGGTTGATCTCAAGCGTTTTGCCGATCGCCTGAGGGGCTGAGACCCGTCCAGAGGAGGGGCGCATTGCGTCGTCCGGAGGGGAACGGCCGCCACGGCTGGCGGCCGTTGGGTTTGCATTTGTTCTCTAATTGTTCCATACTTTGGGTTCCGGGACAAGCCAGAGCTCCTGATTTGGTGCGGGTAGACCCCGCCTCAATCTTGGTGTGTGCTCACCAGGGGAAAAGCGCATCAAAAGTTGCACTCCGTAATGCCTGCAGGGGCGATCCACAGACAAATCGAATGCGTCCATGTCCGACCAGCGTTTCATTTCCGCCGATGCTGCGCCGCGCCTGACCAGCCATCTGCGAGCTCTGTCCTTGATTGCGCCCCTGCAGCGGGCCGAAGACAACAAAGGAATGCTGCACGTCTCCGCCAAGACGGCGGAGCGCGTGGACATGCGCTATCTGGCTCTTGCCGCCATCGAATTGCTGATCGACCGAATGGGCGCCGGCGGAACGGCGGGCCGCGCAGAGCTGATTGAATATCTTGCGGATTTGGCACGGCTTCAGTCGCGAAATCTCTCTGACCCGGATGCGACCGCGCTGGCAGAGCATGTGTTCGACGGCTTGACCAACGCTCGCGACCGCCGCGCGCGCTTCAAGGTCCGTCTGTTCGATCCAGATCAGCCTGAGGGGGTCTTTTTCGAATTCGCATTGCTGCGAGCGGAGCCGCTCCCGGACGGGACGGTGGGTTACCGGCTGACCCAGGAAGCGATTGAAATCCATCTCAGCTTGCTGGCGCACGATCCACTCACAGCGACGCAGGTCAGCGAGATCATCGTTGGAGAGTTTCTCAAGCGGGGACTCTACGATCATGCGGCGTCTGCGGCCGAACGGACGAGAACCAACAGTATTCGTCTTGCCGAAGCGATCCGGCTGCTTATGGCGGAAGCGCGCCGCGCCATCCTCAAGGTCATGTGGCATGAGGAGCTTGGCCCGAAGATGGAGGAGGCGCGCAGTCTGCTGGATGCGTCCATCATGCGCGAGGGCGCCATGCTGGCCCAATTGAGCGATACGGCGGCTGATGTAACGGATGAGACGGACCGCCGCCATCTCTCGCGCATCCGCACGCTGCTGCTCGATGTGCAAACGCGTCACCGCAAGCTCATCGTCGTGGTGCAGAAGACGGCAGATGAATATTTGCACCTCCAGGCTGACACCCTCAAGCTGCGGCCCTTGGCGCGATTGCCCGATCTCGAAAATGAGATTCTCGATCCTTTGTTGCGGGCTCCGGCGAACTTCTTGATTGAGAATGCATCCGGTGTTTTTGGCGCGATTTCCGGAACGCTGCCGCCGCTTGTCCTCGACATCGCAGCCGCGGTTGCCGCATTCGAGCCGGATGTTGAAGAGGCGGGCGTCTTCGATCCGATCATTGAATTCGATGATCCTACCGTGGGGCTGGAATTGCCTTTCGACGAGGCAACCATCACGCGGGCTGAACAATTTGCACGCGCGACCATCCTCGCGACGGGAGCCATCACCCTCGGTGAGCTTTTATCGCGGGCGGCCTCGGATCGACCTGATGACGCAGCCTTTCAACGCTGTCTTTTTCTTATCCTGGAACAGGCGATCGATCCGCGCACGACAGACGTTGCCGGCGGCGCGTCGATTTTGAGCACGCGTTTCGATGCGGGGTTCGTTGAGGGCACCGATGTGAGATTCTCGCGCGCCACGGGCGGAGGAGTTCATGCTTCCCAATGACGTGAAAGACGCCTCGAGACTTGTCGAATGGGGCTTGCATCCGCGTGCGCTGCCCGAAGCACATCCAGAATACCGCGATCTGGTCCGTCGTTGGATGGATGACGGAGGTTTCAAGGCCATTGTCGCTTCCGTCGCCGAAGGTCTGAAGCTGCGGGTGGTTGGTGTGAACGCGCGCACGGGCATTGTGCTGGGTACGGAAATGGAGTCCGTCTTCGCCTATACGATCTCGCGCTTCCGCCGGAACTTTTCAAATGACGACGCTGCGGTTGTGGCGCTCGTGTTGGTGGCTGCGTGCGCGACCTTTTATCCGGTACAAGATGCGCTCGACAGCGATGAGATCATGTCGCCTAGCGCGACATTGTCCGAGATCAGAGATCGTCTGACCAAGCTATGTCAGGCGTTGGAATCGCAGGATCGTACGGGCGATGCGGCAGCTGCACGCTGGCGAAAGGGCTGGCAATATATCCGGGCATTACCCGAGATCGTCGAGGATGCGCGACGGACGGCACGTAGCCACCTGCATGGCCTTGTCGGGCTGGTCCTCAATCATCTTTTTGAAACGGGTTTCGTGGCGGTCGATGAGCGTCAAGACGGAAACCATCTTTACGTTGCCACGCCGCGTTTTCGGATGATGCTCGCAGAGCATGCCTCCGTGCCGCTTCTCGATCTGGCCCGCGGCGCCAGTGAGGCGAGGGAGAATGCTCATGCTTAAGATCAGTCGCGCATATCTGGACGCCTGCGGTTATGTCGATGGCGTGTTTGAGGAGCTTCTGATCAAGCCGACAGACGCGACCGGTTCGGCACTGCATCACGTTATTCACGCGCCCAACGGCGTTGGAAAAACCACGATCCTCGCGCTCCTGTTCAGCATCTTCGAGCCGGATCGTCGCAAGTTTCTGCGCACGGAAATCAACCGCCAGCACAGGATCGAGCATTATTTCATGCCGGGACGCCTTGGCGTGGTCGCGCTTGAGCTGATCAAACCCGGCGTGAACAATAAACCGGTGCGTCATGTCATCGGCCAGGTATTTTGGCTCACGCCTGCTTCGAAGGGAGATGATGGAGAACCGGGACACCGGCGGTTCTTTGCATTCCAGGCCGACGCTGACGCCTCATTGGATACGTTGCCCTTTCGCGGGCTGTCGGGTGACACGCCATTGCGCTCGCTCGATGACTTCACGCGTTGGGCGCGCGATATGCGCAGCAAGCCGACATTCTTTTCCACCGACTCGCTCACTGCATGGCGCAAGCATTTGACCTCCGAACTCGGGGTGGAGCTGAAAGTCATCGAAGTGCAACGCCGGTTCTGCGGCACAGAGGGCGGCATCGGTGCGGCATTTCTCGATTTCAAGTCCGAGCAACAATTTCTCGAAAAGATATTCGCTTTTATGATTCCGCCGGATGCCGCCGACAGTGTCGTGCAGGCGTTGGAGACGGGACTTACGAAAATCCGCGGCCTGCCGCAGCGAAAGGACCAGCTTAAGGTTCTTACGCAGCTTGCAGATGGCTTCACGCCGTTCATTTCCGCCGCCGGAGCTCTGGAAGCCGCCGAAGCCGAGCGTGCCGACGACTTCAAGCGGCTCGGCCGTCTGTTTTCCCGCTTCAAGATCGATCAGACCAAGCTGGAAGTGGAATGGGAGATCGTCGGCGGAGAATTGGCTATCAAGGGGCAGGGTGTCGAAGACGCTCGCGCCCGCGAGCGCAAGCTCCAAGGAGAGGTTCTCTTTCTGGAGAAGGCTGCTGCCGACCGGCGATTTAGCGATGCCAAGGCGGCAGTAGAACGGGCAAAAGACAGCTCAGCAGCCGCAAGTCGCAGACTCCAAGCGGCGCGCGCCACTGATATCGGTCGCAAACTATCGTCGGCGCAAGGACAGCGAGAAGCCTTCGAGGCGGAGTTGGATCGCATCGATCGGGATCTTGCTCCTGACCGTGCACTCCTTGCGCGCGCCGGAGCGAATCTTCATGCCTTATTGGATCAGCTGGCTGCCGAGGCCGAGCGTGATGCCCATATCTACGAACAGCGGGCCCAAGAGGCAAATCAGCTGGCTGAAGCGCACGCCGAGGAGGATCGTGCGGCGAGCATTCGCGCACAGGAGTTGAAGGCCGAAGTCGAACGTCTCGCCGCACGGGTGGCGGAGCATGACCGCGAGCGCAAGGAGCTCGAGCGTCAGGGTGCCCTTCGCGCGGCAGAAAGTCCTGCTGCGGCGTTGGCGCGCATCGATAGCGAATTGAAGGTTCAAGGCGATGCCGTCGCCGATACCGAATTGCAAGACGAGCAGCGAGAAAAGGAAGCGCGCGATCTTGAAGGCCTCCGCACTGCGGCACTTGCGGATTCGCGCCGCTGCGCAGAGGAGGCTGCGCGTCTCGCAAAGCTCGGCGAGGCTGGCCGGACTTTGGAGCAGGCCATTCTTGCCAGCGAGGTACTTGCCGCAATACTGGCTGGCGAATCCAAAGACCCATATCGACCGGATTTGCCGGAGCGCGCGCGCGCCGCGCGGACGTTATCCGAAGAAGTGCACCGCAAGCTTGCGACCGAGCGCGAGGCGATCGCAGGCGAGCTTAGTTTTCTCGACGCTGAAGGCGTATCGTCCGTGCCGGCCGATGTCGCTGTGGTCGCCCAAGCCCTTAAGGAGGCCGGTATTGTCGATGCGCAGCCGGCAGAACACTATCTGGCGCAGTTCAAGCCGGATGCCGACGAAGCATTGGCGCTGTTGCGCGATGATCCGGCACGCTTTGGCGGCGTGTTCGTTGCGCGCCTTGACCGCAAGCGCCTGTCGACGCTCGCAAGTGATGGCCGTCTGAAACTCAAGGGCCCGGTGGTCGTCTCTGAAGCGACGCTGCAGACCACGGCCACGTCTGCCACGGATACGGGAATCGTCTTTGGCCCCTTCAGCGCGGCGCGCGTTAACAAACAGGCGGCTGCGGAAGAAAAGTCCCGGCTTGCGGATGCTTTGTCAGCCAAGGAAGCGGAGCTTGCGTCCTGTGTGGCACAGATCGAGGCGATTGGCACGCTCGTCGATCAACTCCGCGAGCTTCACAAGAACTATCGCGATGACCGCCCTGACGACATATTGCGCCGTTGCGAGCAGTTTAAGTCCGATAAGGAGCGCGCGGATCAGCAGGTCAAGGATGCCATTGCCCGGCAAAAGGCGATTGCGCAAGAGCGCGCGCAATTCCGCGACCGTCTGCATGAGCTTACCGATGGAATCAGCCGGCTGAAAATGGCGACACAGGCTGTCGATCAGTTCTTACGTCGGTATGTTGATATCTCCGAAATGTCCGCGCGCATTCCGGTGGCAACTGCTGAACAGCAGCAACAGCAGGATGCCGCGCTGAAATCTCGCGGCGCTGCCGTGAAAGCGCGCGCGGCGGCGACCGATTCCGGGGGCCGTGCGGTGGCGCTTCGCGCCGATGCAAACGCACGCCGATCCGACAAGGCGCACTATCCGGAGACGGACGGTGCGGCCGCCGATCGAACGGGCACGTTTGACGATCTGCGCAGCCAATACAAAACGGCTGAACATGCCCTCGCCAGCAAGCGGGACGCGCAACAGGCGACAGTTTCGCTCCAGCTCTCGGCAGTGAAAGAGAGCATTTTTAAATTTGAACAGGAATACGCGCAGGCCAGCGACGGATTAGGGCCGGCCGATTTTGGGCCGTTTAGCGCTGTCGCCGATCTTGCGCGTGCAATCAAGGAAGCGGATCAGAATGACTTGGAATGCCGCGCGGCCGTCGTCCAGGCAGACGCGACGCTAACGTCGGCTCAATCGGCGCTTGGTCCCGTCAGTGGGAAGATCGAGCGGGCTGAAAAGAAAAGCGGTCTAAAACCCATTCCGGTTCCGGAATTCGCGCAAGCGCCAGCCGAACTGTGCGCCAATGAAGCTGCGCTGCGTGAGCAACAGGGAGAGGCGCTTGAAATTGAAATTCGCAACATGGAACGCGAGCATTCGGGTTTGCGCACGCGCCATGCTGACATCAAAGGCAAGCTGACCGGCGTCCAAGCGCTTGCCAAGCGGGCTGAAGGGCACCTCCCCGAAGCGAGCCGGGACGAATTGCCAGACCTAAGCCTGAATCATGATGAGCTCGAGCCTGCGCTCGATCAGGTTATCAGCCGGATCGGAGAAACGCGTGCCACAATCAGCCGGCTAGACGACGAGGCCGAAGCATGTTTCGAGCAAATTCGCCAACTGATTGAAAGCGAAAGCTTCCGCCGTCTTGAACCTCAAGTCGCCGATCACCTGCGCCGTTACTCGCACCGCTCGGCGGGAGCGGAGCGCGAGACGCTTCAAGCACGTATCACCGAGCGCATCGGAATTGTCCGCAGCGAGATCGAAAATCAGATGCGGGACCAAAATGCGTGTCTGGAACAGCTTCGGCTCCATGTCATACACGCCGATGATCTCCTGCTGCGCGCTGCTCGCTGTTCGAAGATTCCGGACCACATTGCCTTCTACGGCGGCGAGCGCATTTTGAAGATCAAGCGGCGCCTGCGTGACGTGCCAGTCGAAATGGTACGCAACCAACTCTCGATCTGGTTGGACGAGCAGGTACAGACCGGACGTGTTCCCTCAGATGGTGCCGTCCTGGCTGCCGAATTGCTGAATCGTGTACACGCCGGTCGTGCGCTTGAGATCGAAATTCTCAAGCCCAAGCGAGATGCAATCCAGCCGTATATGCGCGTGGACCGTATGGGTCTGTCAGGCGGTGAGGGCGTAACCGTTGCGATGATGCTCTATACGGTGATCCAGAAGCTGGCGATGGACGAGCGTACAGACGGAAAGAACGCAGCGTCGGGCGGCTTCTTGATGCTCGACGATACGTACGGCATGTCCAACATGATGGAGCACATTGTGTTGCAGAAAACGATGGCGGACCTACTGGACATTCAGCTGTTCGTGACGACGTGTAGCGAGGACAAGCACGTTCTCAACATGTTCCCCGCAATTACGCGTTTGGTGCAGGGCGAGCGCGTGCTGTTGGATGGCCAGCCGAAATACATCCGGGTGCGCTCCGGCGACTATCTCCTGAAGGGGGACGAGCGTGCCGCCTGAGGCCGCGCGTCGCTTTGTACGCGCTCTCAAGAAAACGGGGCGAAGGCGTATCCCGTTAGACATGCTCCGCCGGGAATTCGCCTCGGCATGCCCCGAGCTTGCCGAGCAGCCGGATCGGCGCACCCGCTTGGCTGAGGTGCTCCTCAATGCCGCGGATACGGGAGAGATACTTCTTCCCAAGCAAAGACGAAGCTGGGACCGCGCCGGCGGCGCGGCCCTGCCGGGATTTGTTATGCTCGCCGGGCAACGACAACCACGCCCACCCGTCGTTATCGCCGGCTATGCTTGGCATCCATTGCTTAGTTTTGCAGCAGGGGAGCGCAACCGGTTGCGGTTGGAATCGGCGAAGCGCATCAACGAGTGGCTCAAAAGTGATCCCGATTTGAGCCTCATCGTGCCGATCAAAGAACGCTCACTAGAAATTTTCGGCGACGAGAAGCGGCTCGATCACCTACGCGGCGGCACAACCAATCTCTTCGGGCAAGTCAGTCTCACTTCACTTGGTTGTCGTCTATGCCCCATTCCTTTGCCGTTCGAAGCGGGACCCGCAACTGCGCGCGGCCAGCCGATCCTCATTGTTGAGAACAACGACACATGGGCCTCGTTCTCCGCCTGGAACCGCGGTGCGGGACGCTACGCCGCCGTCGCCTATGCCGGCGGCGGTCACGGCAAGAGTCTGGCCTACGATGAGATGTTTATCGATGAGTTGATTAATCGTTTCCGGGCCGAAGGGCTTTTCTACTTTGGCGATCTCGACCCCGCGGGGCTGCGCATTGCGAGCCGAGCAGCGGAGCGCCGTGCTCAGCGCGGTGGGTTGCCGCTTGAGCCTGCTGCGTCTCTCTATGCGTGGCTTCTAAACCGAGGTGCGCGAACGGCCCTTCGCCCGAATGAAAGGGCTACGCTAGCCGATCTCGCCTGGCTTCCGGAAGATCTGCGGGGCGCGGTCGAATCTCTATTCGCCGACGGACATCGAATCCCGCAAGAATCTCTAGGTACGCGTGTGCTCACCGCTGGCGAGAGTCCATTTCATCCACGTTGAACGCGTCTGCTTGCTTGACCTGCACATGACTTGAGACGGATACCGCCACAATCAGCCGCCTGATCAGACCGATAACAATCAGATCAACGGCAGGAAAGCGTACCGGTTTAGGCTACGCAGCCGTCTCCGCTCATTTTATCGCTCCATCATGCATAAGAGCGTAGAGGCGTGTGGGAGCCTGGATCAGCAACACAGAGGGAGGTGGTCGTTCCGCCGCGAGCTGCCGAGCCGTGGCGCGGTCGAGCGCGGAAGGGCCTTGATCCGCCAGATGCGAGTGCCATGTACCGACGTCGAAAAGCGTCCCGCCGCTGGCTCGATGCCGCACTTTGATGGCAGCTTTCAAGCCGGCGGTCCCCAGCACGAAGCGGGTCGCTGAGCGCTCGCTGTCCGGCGGGGCCTCGATCAAGTCGACCACGATGATCGTTCTCAGGCGTGCGCTGCATGTGCCGATCAGGACTCCCCCGGTCTCCACGGTAGGATAGCGCGCCACCTCTTCTGCGATCTTGGTCATGACACGTGAGGAGGCCCGAACGGTCCATCCCTGCGGACCCTCAATGGTCACGACCTCGAAGGGAGCGACGCGTTCGTGCGTCCAGGTAGTGTTGGACGATCCTTCAGCTCTTGTTCCGACAACGATGCATCCCGGATCCTCATCGGCCTGCATCAGGCCGACAAGCTCTTCAGTGAGTGCCGCCGTCATCGCGGACAGACGCATGTCGGTCATCGGCATGGTGAGCGATCCGCATCCTTGACCGATTTGAATTTCCGTCAGGCCGAATTCAGGGTCAAACAACAGCTTGCGGACCCGGTCGTCCGTCACCGTGGCGTTGAGCTCGTCGGTCAGGTCGCAAAGCGTTGGATTGCGGGCAGCACCCTCAAACAGCAGGAAACCGCCATCGCCGCGCCCGAAGAGTGCCGCTTCAGCAAACCGGGCTTTGGCCTGCTTCGATCCGATCGTTGAGAGAGCTTCACGGACGGCGAGCGATGCCGTGGTATTGACAGCATAGCGCGCGTCCTTCGGCAGAAACATTTTGCGCTGCTCGTTCTTGGGAAGGTCGGCGACCAGATCGCCGTCGTGCACCGCGGGCGATTGTCCGAGCAGCCCGAGCTCACTGGCGAGCTCTTTTGCCTTTGAACCGGCGAACGATGCACGGGCCAGCGCGTGTCGCGCCATGTTGTGCGGTCGAAGCATTCCATTGTCGCTGACCGCGCTAATAGTTACGCCCGACCGCGCGAGATGCATCGCCATCTTTGAACCGACGCTGCCGCAGCCCAGCATCGACACGGGAGCAAGTTCGGGAGCGCCGGAGACGTCGCGCAACAGCGTGGGATTCGTCGCATCGATCTGCATGGCCGGCACAACGGGCTCCGCATCACCTGCCGCGAAGAGTGCGGCGCGTCCCTTCATGGCCTTGATGTCCACCAGATAAGGCAGCAACTCGATATTGGATACCGATCCCACCAGATGCTCGGGCCTCCGCGCGCAGAGGATGATTCCGATTGGAACAGGCGCCTCGAGCACATAGCCCTGCCAACAGCGGTCGAGATTTTCGAGAAAGACGTCCAACCCTCGACCGCATCCAAGTTCGTTGGCGCGCTCTTTCAGACGGGCCAGGGTGTCGACGGTCTCAGGCATGTAGGCCGCAGCGACGAACTCGTCTCCACTCGGCTTCTTATCGGGCCAGACGAGGCAACTCACCGTGTCGCCGAACCAGTATCCATCCCGCGTATTTCGCCCGAATAGCTTCTTGTCATCCCGCTTGAGTGCAGCTTGAGTCTGGCTGACGTCCAGCCACGTGGTGCCTTGCTTGTCGACGAGCGAACCGTCCCCGCCGCTACGGAAGAAGGTGGACTTGAAAACCCGATATCCACCGTTGCGATCAACGACCGCGCGGCAAGCTTCCGCATTGAGCGCGATCACGTCGTTAAGGTCACGACGTAAGGTCGGCTCCCATCCTCGTCCGTGATGGATCAGCGTGCCTTCGGCTGCGCGCTGGAGCCAGAGAATAAGCTGATGCACGAGGTTGAAGATGCCGAGCTCAACCAGGCCAAACTGGAAGAAATACTCTCGCTGGTTGCCATCGATCAGGCAGGGGCGCGGCGGCTCGGTCACCGGACCTGGCTGAACGTGGGGAAGATCCCTCGGGAAGTCCATCCGCAAGGAGAACGAGGGCGATGACCATGGGTAGCTGGGCCAGAGCCTCACGTTGACCGTCTCGACAACGCGAACGCCGTTCGGGCTCGCGCCGTCGACCTTGAACTGGAGCGGCATCTCGACGTTCAAATCGAGCTCAATACGCGAGCCGCCAGCATCGACAGATACTAGGCGGCCGCCCCGGCACTCCGGATGACGAAGCGCTGCCGCAAGAAAACGTTCGGCGTGGCCGCGAAAGTCATTTCCCGCCATGCCCGGTTCCATGCGGGCGGGCCTGCGAGGCGGTCGCGCTGATGCCGAGAGCCGGTGCGGCGAGAGCCGATGCCTTGCCGATTTTCCGCACGATGCCGTTCGACTTCACCTCGAACTCCAAGGCGACCTTCTTGTCGTTCCAGTATTCGTCGGTGCAGAAGAACCGGTCGGCATCGTCGTCGAGAATGTCGACGTACTCGCGCTTCGCCCGCTCGTGCGGCGGATTGTCGTCGTCCGCCTTGATGGGCTTGCAGCTCGCCACGATGATCGCGCCTTTGCGCGTCTGCGAGAGCGCGCTTCGCGCGTCAGGATCGACCTTGACCGCTTCGCCCATCTCGCTCCAGCGATCAAAGCTCAGACTGCGCCAGGAACAATGATGCGGTGTCTCCATGATGTCGTAGGTGAACCAGTCCGCGCGCTCTGCCTTGTGCAAATTCCACAGCCGATTCCAGATCGCGACTTCGGCGTCGCCGCCGGTCAGGAAGCGGCAACGATCGCTGATGCCGCCACCGCGCAGCGAGAAGCGGATGATGACCGACGATTGATTGTGCCGCAGCGTCTCCTCGTCGTCGTCGTCAATGGGAGGAAGGGGGGCCAGCAACCGCCCCTGGAACGAGCCGTCCTCCACCCGGTTGCAGGCGTCGATCGTCTCATCGCGCTTGATGACGATGTCGAGAATATCGTCGGTCTTCCCGTCGATGTCCTCGCCCATGATCAGAATGCGATCGCCTTCCCCCGTCGAAAACCCGTTCTCGCGGAAGAGCGCGACGCGTCGCCGTGCTTCCTTTTGCCAGGCTTTGGCATCCTCGCAGAGCGACTCGCCGTTGGCGCCGGCGCGGCGGAACACGACAGGTGACGACCACATCTCGCGGATCAGGATCTTGTCGTCGTCTTCGTCCCAGGAGTCTGGTGGCCCAAGATGAAAATGATTGCGCAGGCCCGCGACGTGGTCGCTATGGGGATGGCTGACCAGGAAGGCGTCGACGTAGAGGCGGCCCTGGTTGTCCCGCTCAAGCCTACTTCGCAGATCTTCGGCGACGTCCGGCGTGTCGTCATCGTCGTCGTCCGCCTTGCCGCGGATATTGATGTCGATGAGGATGCGCTGACCGTTGTCGAGGCACATCAGAACCATGTCTCCGTTGGAAACAGGGAAAAAGGTGAGAGAGGCGGTCATGGTCGTTCCCGTACTGGATTTGTTCTATAAACGTGGTGCGTCCCAAAAATGATGGGTCGCCGGCGCTTTGGAACCTGAGATAGGAACTCATCGGAGTTCCGCAATATTTGGTTCAATGTGATTCTTTTTCCACAAGATATTGACTCTGGGAGTGTTTGGAGTCCGCACAATTCCGCGATTCGGTAGGCTTGGTCGCTGCTCGCCTATTCGAGGTGAGTGCTCTTAAGAGCACTGAATGACCTTTTTGGTGCTCTTAAGGGCATAAGATACTTGCCGTTAAGGAGTTGCCTCCTATATGCTCTTAAGAGCACGAAAACCGGGATTTGGAGCCCTTAAGAGCCCATGACTGCCAAGAACAATCTCGTCCAGGCGCCCCCCTTCGAGGTCGATCGAACCTTGAAGAAGCTAGGGGCCGATCTGCGGACCGCCCGCCTGCGCCGCAACCTGACCGTCGACGCCACCGCCGCCAAGATCGGGACCGGCCGTCGTGCCATCCTGGACGCCGAGAAAGGCAAGGTCTCGACGCAGATCGGTGTGTATGCGGGCTTGCTGTGGGCCTACGGCCTGATCGATCGCCTTGGTGATGCAGCCGATCCGCGCTTCGATGAGGAGGGTCAGCGTCTCGCCTTGATTCAGGATCGTGTCCACGCCCGTAGCCCGAAGGGATTGGACAATGACTTCTAAGGTCACGCCGACGGAATGCTTCGTCTACATCACCTTGCCCGGTCAGACCGCGCCGGTCACCGCGGCGCGGTTTGAACTCACCAAGGACAGGCGCGACATTGCGATCGGCAGACTGGTCTACGGCCGTAGCTATCTCGCCCGCGCCGACGCGGTGCCGATCGATCCGATCGAACTCAGGCTTGCCGGCCAGACCTACGAAACTGTCGGCATGAAAGGCCTGTTCGGCGCGCTGCGCGACGCGGGACCGGACTATTGGGGGCGCCGCGTGATCGAGCGACATGTCGGTGCAGCCCAGCTCAACGAGATGGACTACCTGCTGCACTCACCCGACGACCGCGCAGGCGCGCTCGGCTTCGGACTGAATCAGCAGCCTCCAGCGCCCAAGCGCGATTTCAACAAGACGCTGAGCCTCGCTCGGCTGCAGAAGATCGCCGATGCCATCATCGATGAAGAAGATCGCCCAGACGATGCCGAAGCCGCTCAGGTCGAGGAGTTGCTGCTGGTCGGCACGTCGATGGGCGGCGCGCGGCCGAAGGCCGTCGTCGAGGACACCGACGGCCTATGGATCGCCAAGTTCAACAGGAAGGACGACAAATGGAACAGCGCGCGCGCTGAGCATGCGATGCTCGTGCTCGCACGGGCGTGCGGTGTCACAACGGCGGAGAGCAAGGTGATCGTCGTCGGCGGCCGTGACGTCCTCATGGTCAAGCGATTTGATCGCGAGCGGGCAGAAGGCGGCTATCTCCGCGCCCGCATGCTCAGCGGCCTGACACTCCTGCGCGCCGAAGAGGGGCACGACACACGCGACCGGTGGTCCTACGTTCTGCTGGTTGAAGAGCTGCGGCGAATTTCGGCCAACCCGCGTGCCGATGCTGCCGAATTGTTCCGCAGGATGTGCTTCAACGCATTGATCTCCAACACCGATGATCACCCGCGCAATCATGCGGTTATGGCGATGACGCCGGATTGGAAGCTCTCGCCTGCCTACGATCTCACGCCCACGCCGTTGATCAGCGAGGAGCGACGCGACCTCGCCATGGTCTGCGGCGACGCTGGCCGCTATGCCAACGCCGAAAATATCGTCTCGCAAAGCATGCGCTTCCTGCTTGAAAAAGACGAAGCCGAAAAAATCGTGTTGGAGATGGAAGAGCAGGTTCGAAACAAGTGGTACGAGGTCGCGCGGCGAGAGGGACTCTCGGAAGCGGACTGCAACACGATCAGCCGATCGTTTGTTTATCCTGGCTTTCGCCTCCCGATGTCGCCAGCCGCACCACCGGCCTGACCCTTCAATTCCGACTGCCTGACGGAGAACCAAGATGGCGCGCCATCCGCAACGCGATCTTTATGAATCGACGCTCGTCGAGATCGGCCGGATCACCACCACCTGGGCGAAGTTCGAGCACTGGGTCGATGTTGCAATCTGGTACTTGGCCGACGTCGAGGACCGGCGCGGCGCCTGTATCACGACGCAGCTCGGATCGATTCATGCGAAATTCCGCGCGCTCGAAGCGCTGATGGTCGAGGCCGGCCGGCCGGAGCCGATCCTCAAGATCATCCGCGGGATCGCCGGCGAAGCGGCCGAGGTGGTGAAGACGCGAAACAAGTTCGCCCATGGCCCGCTCGACATGGATGTGAACAAGGAGACCCGAGAGTTCGAAGTCTACCTCAAGCACATCAGCGTCAGGGGCAAAGGGGTGCTGACGTTGGAAAGTGAGGTGCTGACCAAGTCAGAGCTTGAGAGCGCGCAAGCGAAAGTGGCCGGCGTCTATCAGAAGCTGATCAAGCATTGGCACGAGATCATCGATATTCCGAGCGCCGAGGAACTTGCGCAGTAAGCGCCCGACACAGCGTCGAGCGTGCGACCGCGCTTTGCAAGAGAGCGCAAGGCAGCGACATACACATAGACCGCCGCTGATCTCTTGATGTGTTCAGGGTGACGGCTGTTGCGGTGCCTTCGAGCGAGATGCTGCCGCCTTCTTTGCTGGCTTTGTTGCGGCTTTTTTCGGCGTGATGAGCGTTTCGCAAGACAAGATCAGCTCTCGCGCATAAGTCCGCGCTGCGGCAATCACGCTCTTCCGGTTCACGGCCAGAAGAAAATACAGGGCATGGGCGGCAGCCACGATCAGGACGACAAGAACGCGTTTCGCGTCAGCGCTCCCGATGTCGAGCGTCCCGTGATAGACGAGCACAGCCGCACAAATAGCAACGACGATTCCGTTCAATGCGAGCGCCGTCCACTTCGCGCCCAGCAAATTCCGGCGGAAGCCATACGCGCAGTTCTCGTTGAACAAGATCGGGAATTTCTTGGCATCCCGGGTGTGCGTGCGAAGCCACGTCCCGGCAAGTTCATAAAATGCATTCGCTGCGGCGGGGTTCTGTTGCTCGTCGTTCGCGCTCGGCTCCGGCTTCTCGATCTTGGCCGCAAGAAAGGCGCGGTATCGATCCTTTGAGGCCTGGTCGATCGTGTTGTCAGAGCGATGCATCATCGTGACCGACGGCTTGCCGCCGATCTCGCTGTACAGGCCCGGCTCGAGCGCCTGTCCCTGTTTCCGTGCCCAGTCGGACAACGCATACAGCAGCGCCAGCATCGCCACCGTGGTCACCGCCACGTAGAGGTCCAGCTCCTTCCACGGCACGAGCAAGAACAGGGCGGCCAGAGCCGGTGCGACCGCGAGGATGGCGGGGATGAACCGAGCCCTCACGGTGTAGGCATCGAAGAAACGAAGCATCGAAGACCCCATTTGCTCGATCATGCCGCAACACCCGGCGCCGCCTTGTCTTCGACCTCGGCCTGGAACGGAACGGGCGTGCTCGACGGCCAACCACGGCTGCTGCCGGAATGGTGCATGATCGTGCTGCCCCGCGTCACATACACGGGATAGCCGCGGCGCAAGAAGGCGTTGCTGATCTGGCCGCGCGGATATTCGGGCTGGCCATCGCCGACCGAGCAGATCGCGCTTCCGCAGGTGACGCCACTGGCGACCTTTCCTCCCAGCCAGCGGTCGAGCACATTCGGCGTGACGTTTCGCCGGCTGCCATGATGAGGCACCTGAACCATGTTGGGGATCTTCAGCTTGCCCAGCAGCGCTGCGTAGTCGGCGGCTTCGTTGAGGCCTTCCGGTCCGACGTCGGCTGTCAGCAAGATGCGCTGCCCGTCGAGTTCGCCCAGTTGCACGACGCTGGTCTCGTTCGACGCCGATGTCGGGTCGGGGGAGTTTGAAAGCGTTTCGATGTCCCATGTCTCCAGCAACTTGTTCCGTGCCTTGCGCAGCGCTTCGAGGAGGAAGTTGCCGGCCGAATCCGCGGTGGTCATGCGCTGCGGCGTCTTCTCAAGATCCGGGACCAACCGCACATAGCGGGCGCGCGACGGCGCAAGCACCGTGAAGTTGCCAATCGTGGCGCCCTGGAACACTTCGTGCACGATGGTGCCTTGTTTGGCCGCAAGATCTTCGAGCTCCACAAGATAGGGATGCAGCTCGCGCATCTTGTTGATCAGACCCTGAAGCGTATAGCGCCCGTGGAAGTGCTGAAGCGTCTCCGCGGCGTACAGCCACGGCCGGTTCATCCAGAGATTCTGAACCTTCATCTTCTTCATCACCTCGACCAGACCGGTCGCGTGATCATCGTCGGCGTGCGAAAGCACCATGTGGTTGATGAAGTAGGAGCTGCCGTAATGTGTCTGAATGTGCGCGACGATCTTGTCGCCAACGTCCTTGTAGGCGCCGTCCACCACATGAACGAGGACGCCGCCCGGCACGCTGTACTGGACGCAAATGGCGTCGCCGTTGCTGTTGCCGACCGGCAGGAAATCAATTTCGAACATGAACTCCCCCGCTTGGGCGCAATTGCCCTAGTTTGTTCATGTAGTGTTCTGACTCCGGCGCCGCAAGGCAATGGTTCACAAGTTCTTAAGGCTGCACGAACGTTCAGAATTATCAATTAGATTCAATGGTTTGCCTGGAAGGCGGTATTAAATCGACCGAACTTCGTCGCCGGATCCGGGACTCGAACCCTGTACAGGCCGAGCCGGAACCTCGGTCTGGAGCTGCCGGGTCTGTTTCGTCGCCTGCAGACAGCGAATCCACGCCGCCAAGAGCTTATCCTCCCCAACCGCGGAGACGACCTCCCGGTTTTGCGGATGGCGCGCCGAGTCGAAGTGGCGCAGCAGGGCCTGCTCCATGCGAAAGGCATCGAACGCCGTCTCCCATATCTCGTGATAGACCGTGCGGTATCGCAACCCGCCAGCCGCAGGCATGGCCGCCTGATTGAATTGCCGCTCGCGCTGCTTCCAGTCAAAGGCCCAGCCGATCTTGAATGCGGACGTCGTCGCACCTTCTAGCCTCATGGCATAAGTAAAGGCCGGTGCGCGCCGGAGGTGCATGATGCCGGTGCGTGTCGTTGATGGGCGAGGCGCGGCTCTCCGCCGGGCGGCGTCAAGCCCTTCCACGCGGACTCTCGCGCGCAGCGGGCTGAGCAGCGGCACAGACTCGCGCGGTAAATTAAGGATCGCGTCCGCTTCGTTCGGCAGCAGCGGGACAATGCCTTGCGCGGAATCCATATGAAATTGCCGTGCCGAGATGTCGCCTAGCGCGGTTCGGGGTTCGGTGAAACGCCAGGCGGCGCGGAGTTCAAGGCCGAAGGGCCAACGATAGTTGCCGTGTTCGTCGCGATCGACCTCGCGCACCGCGTCGAGGTCGAAATAATCGAGCGAACTGACGACCACCGTCGACGGCTCCATCAGGCCGAGGATCATGCCGCGTTCCTGTTCGGGCGTATTGGCGCCGAATGTGCCGACAATGGCCACAAGATCGCCAGGTTGGAGCAAGCCACGAGCGCGGTCCCGAAATCCGCTCAGACTGAATTGCAACGGACCGCAGGGCACGCTGAAACCCCAGGTCTTGGTCATGTACATTGTCATGAGGAGCGCCCGCTCAGGCGTTCGTGTTCTCCGATAAGAAAGGTGATGTAGCTGCGGATCAGGTTGCAGTAGAGGCGGGCTTCGTTGATGTGAAGCGCGAGCCCATCGCGCAGATCGACGCCGTGGCGAACGCCGCCACCGGTCGGCGAGGACAGATAGCCATGCAGCGTCATCATCCATTGCAGGATCTGATCCTGATGGCCGCCACGACCACGTGATTTCAGTTCGCCTATGATCTTGTTGAAATACCGGCCCTGGATGGAGCCGTCGAAAATCTCGTCGCTTCGGAAAGCGGTCGAGACCGTCTCGAGAAGCCATAGAACTTCTTGCACCGCCTGCCGGCCGTTGCCTTCGGCGAGAGCTCTCTCCGTCGCTTGAAGGGCCGTGTCGATCAGGGCGCGAGCTTGAGCATCGAGGGAAGGGGCCTGCTCAGGAACCGTGATCGGAATGTGAGTCCGCGTTGCGATGAGATTCGGAAGATCGATCTGATAGCCGGCCCCATGCTCGGTCAGGATGCGGTTGATGCGCGTTGCGTCGGGCAGCGCCATTTCGGGATTGCGCTGCTGCAACTGCTCACATCCGGAGTAAAAGGCGTCGATAAACAAGGGTGCGTTAGCAGCGGCCTCGTCCATCGCCCGATCGAGATCGCTGGCGGCCCAACTCGCGTCGCTGCTCGAATGATAGGGGATGCCGGCTGCGGCGGCGAAAGCCGATTTGAAGTGTTCGAGGATAGCCTTTCGCGACCCTTGACCGCTGATGCGGTTGATCAGATTGAGAAAATCGCTGACGACGCCGGGCTCGATCGGACCGGGACTGTCAAACCGCCATTGGTTGTTGAATCTCAGCATCGGTGGTCAGCCTTGGTTGTTCAGCGGCTCGGGATCGTCAGATTCCACGAGGCCCTCCGCGATCATGAGCTTCACGGCGTGATTGAGCGCTGCGCGCTCGCGGTCGGTGAAGGCATGATTGGGATGGCGCTCGTCGTAGTCGAGGCTCAATTCCTCGATCAAATGGATCATCAGGGTGATGTGCAGCGCAAAGGATCGACGGGCCAGGCCTGTATCGGTCTCGGGAAAGTAACGGGTCATGGCCGTGGGCCCAGGAAGATCTTCCATAGGACCATCCCAGGCAGTCACGCTTTCAACGACGTCGTGCTTCGACACATGCGCCGCAGCGGTGAGATCGCCATAGAGCCGGCGCAGGGATTTCTCGAGCGCCGTCACATTGGGGGAGCCATTCGGTTTGCGCCGACCTTCGCGGACCGCCTTTAGCTGCGCCAGGATTTCCATCTCCTGTCGCAGCAGCGCGTGCGCTTGCAGATAGCGCGCTTCTTCAATGGCGCTCTCGCAGGCGTTCAGCCCAATGACAAATCCAGCGAAGAGTGCGTTGCGCTCTTCCGACGTGGCAGTGATCGGTGTCACCACGCCATTGGTGCGCAGCAATCCGGCGCCCAGCACGCCGGCGACGAGAAGGTGGGCGTCGATGAGGCGTCCATAAGCCTGCTTGGCCTTCACTCTGGCCTGATCGCCAAACATCTTCTGAACACCGTAAAGCATCGCCGCCGGATGAATCAGCGCCTGCTTATGCTCTTCAATTGACTCATTATCGTCGCCAGACGCCGCCGCCATGTTTCCCGCCCGTGGTCACTGTCCTGGTCGAACCGACAATAGATGCTTTTGGGGGCATTCGGCGGAAAGTGGCAGTCAAAGGCGCTATCCGAGATGGATCGGGCGTCTCCCTGCGGGACCGCGCCGTCGGCTGTCGCTGAAGCCCCGGCTATGCCGGGTCTTCACCCTCCGGGCTTCCGTCCCTGACGCGGCGCTTGCGGATTCGTTCGGTGAAACCGACGCCCGCGTGCGCTGCTGGTGCGCAGGAGGAGAGTGAGAGTGCCGGCCGGGTGGGCCGTGACGGGTTGGAAGCCGCGGGAGAGGCTCGCGGCGCCCGTCGCGGAGACCCGCGATGTCGAGAAATGCTTATCGTGCGCGCGCCGGCGAGGACCGGGCGAGCCTCTATGACGAAATCACCGACAAGATCATCGCCGAATTGGAGGCCGGTCGCGTACCCTGGGTCCAGCCTTGGGGTACGGCTGCCGCAAAGGCGCCCCTCGCAATGCCGCAAAACGCTTCCACTCGGCGGCAATACAGCGGCGTGAACGTCCTGATCCTCTGGGGGTCTATGATCGAGCACGGCTTCACCGGCCAGAGCTGGCTCACGTTCCGCCAGGCACTCTCGCTCGGCGGCCATGTCCGCAAGGGTGAGCGCGGCACGACTGTCGTCTATGCCGACCGCTTCATTCCCAATGATGAGAAGAAGCGCGCGGCAGAATCCGGGGAAGAACCGCAGGCGATTCCGTTCCTAAAGCGCTTTACGGTGTTTAACACCGACCAGTGTGATGCGCTGCCGGACGAGATCGTAACCATCGCGCCGCCGCCACCTCCCGGTGTGATCGAGCCGGAGGTAGAAGCGCTCATCAAGTCGACCGGCATCGACTTTCGTATCGGAGGCAACCGCGCCTTCTACATTCCATCGGAGGACTACGTGCAGGTGCCGCCGCCTGCCGCGTATTTCGAACCCATCAACTGGCACCGCACAGCCCTGCATGAATTGGGCCACGCCAGCGGCCATCGCTCACGCCTCAACCGCGACCTGTCCGGCGCGCACGGCTCGAAGAAATACGCCTTCGAAGAACTGATCGCTGAGCTGTGCGCGGCGTTCTCCTGCGCGTCGCTCGGCATCGTGCCGACCGTGCGCCATGCCGACTATATCGGCTCGTGGCTCGACGTGTTGCGCGAGGACAATCGCGCGATCGTCCGCGCCGCGTCGCAGGCAAGCAAAGCGGCTGATTGGCTGCTCGGCTTCCGTTCAGAGCCGCTTGCCAGCGCCTTCGCTGAGATCGCCGTCGGAGATCAGGAGGCCGCGTGACAGGCGTGGGTTGGGTCGCCAGAGAGGGAGAGGGGAGCGGGTTTTCCCGCGACGGGTTGGAGGTCGAGAGAGAGGCTTTCGGCCGCCCGTCGTGGAGAACTCACATGGCAAAGGCCGTGCAGAAGATCACTCTGTCGCGCTCGCGTGACATCCCATTCAACAAGCTGGTGCTCAGCCAGTCGAACGTACGCCGCGTCAAGGCCGGCGTGTCGGTCGAGCAACTGGCCGAGAGTATCGCGCAGCGCACTTTGCTGCAGAGCCTCAACGTCCGCGCCGTCCTTGATGGTGAGGGCAACGAGACCGGCATGTTCGAGGTGCCGGCCGGCGGTCGCCGCTACCGCGCCCTCGAACTGCTGGTGAAGCAGAAGCGTTTGGCGAAGACGCAGCTCGTTCCCTGCGTCGTCCGCGAAGGGGGTATCGCCGAGGACGACTCGATCGCCGAGAACGATGAGCGCGTCGGCCTGCATCCGCTCGACCAGTTTCGCGCCTTCCAGACCCTGCGCACTCTCGGCATGAGCGAGGAAGACATCGCCGCGCGGCATTTCGTGACCGCGGCGATCGTCAAGCAGCGCCTGCGCCTGGCATCCGTGTCGCCGAAACTGCACGAGGTCTATGCAGAGGACGGCATGACGCTCGAACAACTCATGGCCTTTTCCGTGACCGGCGATCACGCGCGACAGGAGCTGGTCTGGGAAAACGTCAGCAAATCTGGCTATGACGAGCCGTACCAGATCCGGCGCATGCTCACCGAGGATACGGTGCGTGCGTCGGACAAGCGGGCGCAGTTCGTCGGCGTCGCGGCATATGAAGCCGCCGGCGGAGGTGTTTTGCGCGACCTGTTCGAGCGCGACGATGGCGGCTGGTGGCAGGACGTGCCGCTGCTCGAGCGTCTCGTCACCGAAAAGCTGAAGGCGGATGCGGAGACCATTGCCGCCGAGGGTTGGAAATGGATCGAGGTCGCAATCAGCTTTCCCTATGGCCATGACAACGGTTTCCGTCAGCTCGAGGGAACGCCTGCAGACATCACGGCCGAGGAGCAGGCGATGGTGGAAGCGCTGCAAGCCGAGCACGCGAAGCTCGAGGCCGAGTATCAGGACGCCGACGAGATTCCCGACGAGGTCGACGCCCGCCTCGGCGAGATCGAGAAGGCGCTGTCCGCCTTCGACAATCGGCCGCATATCTTCGATGCGGCCGACATCACCCGCGCCGGGGTTTTCGTTAGCATCGACAGCGATGGCAGCCTGCTGATCGATCGCGGTTTCGTGCGTCCGGACGACGAAGCGCCGGTTGAGGGCGCAGACGCAAATGCCGACCCTTCTGACACGGACGCTGTCGATCCCGACGCGTCATCCGTACGGCGGACCGTCATCACGGTTAGCGGCCAGCCTGAGGCCAAGGACGAAGAAGACGACGGCATCAAGCCGTTGCCTGAGCGCCTCGTGATGGAGTTGACGGCCCATCGCTCGCTCGCGCTGCGTGACGCCGTAGCGACCAATCCCCAGGTCGCGATGACGGCGCTGCTACACAAGCTCTGCCTCGATACCTTCCAGCGTGAGATGCCGAACGGCTGTCTGCAGGTAACAGTTCGGCAGGTCCACTTCTCTGCGCAGGCATCCGACCTGAAGGACTCCCCGCCGGCGAAAGCCATCGACGAAAGGAATAAGGCCTGGGCGGCGGAGATGCCGAACGACGAAGTTGCACTGTGGGATTGGCTCGCCGCGCTCGACGACGCCAGCCGTTCGGCGCTGCTGGCGCATTGCGTGTCGTTCGGCGTGAATGCCTTGTTCGAGAAGATTGATCGATACGGCGGCACCGGCGTGTCGGCGCACGGCCTGCGCCATCGGATCGATCAGGCCGATCGCCTGGCACGTGCCGTCAATCTCGACATGGCGGAAGCAGGCTGGCGCCCGACAGTCGACAACTATCTTGGTCGCGTCACCAAGAGCCGCATCCTCGAAGCCGTGCGCGAGGCAAAGGGTGAGGCGTCGGTGCAACTCATCGACCATCTCAAGAAGAACGAGATGGCGAAGGAGGCAGAGCGGCTGCTCGATGGCATGGGCTGGCTTCCCGAGCCGTTGCGCCTTGCCGAGGTGGCTGCGGCATCAGGCGAACCCAACACCACAGGCGAACCGCTTCCCGAATTCCTCGCCGATGACGAGGACGAGGCGGGTGAAACCGGCGAGGACGAACAGCCCCACGCCGTTGCGGCTGAATGACTCCACGAGCGGGGCGGCTCCGGCCGTCCCGTTTCCTTTCAACAGCGACATTTGTTCGTCAGACCGGCCTGCGCGAACCGATGCCCACGATCAACTCGCTGTTTCTTGGAGTTGGCCCGTTCATGCGTTGGCGCAGGAGAGGGAGAGGCGGGCCGGGACGGATTTGAGCCGCCGTGGATCGAGAGAGCGTCCGGGCGGCTGATCCGTCCCCGCTCTCGCGAGGCTCCCTCCATGTCCCGCCGTTCAGTGTCCACGGCCGTCCCCGCGGCCAGCCCTGTCCCTGCCGCCGATCCGGCGTCCGCAGTCTTCGTCGCCGCGCGCCTTCTCCTTCCCCACCTCGAACACGGCCGCCGCATCGACGCGCCGATGTTGAGGACCGCGCTGGAAACCGCATTCGGCGCTTCCGACGCCGATGGCGCATGGGATTGGAAGACGGCTTACGACGCCTGCGAGGCGGCGAGCGTCCTGTTCGTGCGCAGGTTCGGGCCCGCGATGCGGGCGAGGTCCGGCTCGGACGCGGCTATGCTGCCGATGCTTGCCAAGCTCGCAAGACTTCTTCCTACCCACACGCGCCGCTCCGAAGAGAGCGAGGCATTTCAGCAGTTCTCGACACCGATCGCCTTGGGCTTCGCCGCCAGCGTCGCTGCCGCGATCACGCCAGCCGACATTGTGCTGGAGCCGTCGGCCGGCACCGGCCTGCTTGCCATCTTGGCCGAGCTGTCGGGCGCAGCGCTCGTTCTCAACGAGCTCGCAGATACCCGCGCTGGCATTCTCGAGCGGTTGTTCGCCGGCGTCTCCACGACGCGCTTCGACGCTGCGCAGATCGACGATCACCTCGATGCCGGGATCGTGCCGAGCGTCGTGCTGATGAATCCGCCGTTCTCGGCGGTCGCGCATGTCGATCGGCGCATGGCCGATGCGGCCTTGCGGCACATCGCATCCGCGCTTGCGCGACTGCCCGAAGGCGGACGCCTGGTCGCGATCACCGGCGCGAGCTTCGCGTCCGACAACCCCGCGTGGACCGACGCCTTCGTGCACCTGCAGGAGCGCGGCCGCGTCGTGTTCTCCGCCGCCATCGACGGTGCCGTCTATGCGAAGCACGGCACCACAATCGACACGCGCCTGACCGTGATCGACCGTCTGCCGGCTGACGATACGACGGTGTTTCCGCCGTATCGCGATGTCGCGCCCGACGTGACGACGCTGCTCGGCTGGGTCACGGAGCGCGTCCCGCCGCGACTACCGATCGCGGGCAACGTCATCGCTCCGACGGTTCAGCGCGCGGCCATTCCGCGGACCGTTCGCGCGTATGTCTCACGGCCGTCCGCGTCCACGACATCGACGGCCGATCCGGAGGCCGTCGAACTCGCTTATGAGCAGGTCGCGTGGGCACCCACGGAAAGCCGTAAACTCACGGATGCGATTTACGAAGAATACGGATTGCAGTCGATCCGTATTCCCGGATCGACGGCGCATCCGACGAAGCTCGTGCAGTCGGCCGCGATGGCGTCGGTCGCGCCGCCGATTCCGACCTATCGGCCGCATCTGCCGGCGAACCTCGTCCGAGGCGGGTTGCTCTCGGATGCCCAGCTCGAATCCGTCGTCTATGCCGGCGAGGCCCATTCCGACTTCCTCGCCGGGTCCTGGAGCGTCGACGAGACCTTCGATCTCGTCACGGCCGCATCGGATGATGCCGAAGATGCGGTGCGCTTCCGGCGCGGCTGGTTCCTGGGCGACGGCACCGGCGCCGGCAAGGGCCGCCAGGTCGCGGGCGTTCTCATCGACAACTGGCTGAAGGGCCGACGCCGCGCGGTTTGGATCAGCAAGTCTGACAAGCTGATTGAGGATGCCCAGCGCGACTGGTCGGCGCTCGGCATGGAGCGGCTGCTGGTAACACCGCTGTCGCGCTTCCGGCAGGGCACATCGATCCGGCTCGCCGAAGGCATCCTGTTCACGACCTATGCGACGCTGCGGTCCGATGCGCGCGACGAAAAGGCTTCGCGCGTCCGCCAGATCGTCGACTGGCTCGGCGCGGACTTCGACGGCCTGATTGTGTTTGATGAATCACACGCGATGCAGAACGCCGCCGGCGGTAGGGGCGAGCGCGGCGATGTCGCAGCCTCGCAGCAGGGCCGGGCCGGACTGCGCCTGCAACATGCCTTGCCGAACGCGCGCGTTCTCTACGTCTCGGCGACGGGCGCGACCACGGTCCATAATCTCGCCTATGCGCAGCGCCTCGGCCTCTGGGGCGGAGAAGACTTCCCGTTCGCGACGCGCGCGGAGTTCGTCGAGGCGATCGAGGCGGGCGGCGTCGCCGCGATGGAAGTGCTGGCCCGCGATCTCAAGGCGCTCGGCCTCTATGCGGCGCGGTCGCTTTCCTACGAGGGCGTCGAGTACGAACTGGTCGAGCACCGTCTGAGCGATGAGCAGATCCGCATCTACGATGAATATGCGGGTGCCTTCTCGATCATTCATAACAACCTCGATGCCGCGATGCGCGCGGCGAACGTCACCGGCGAGACCGGCACGCTGAACGCGCAGGCCAAGTCCGCCGCGCGCTCCGCTTTCGAGAGCGCCAAGCAGCGCTTCTTCAACCATCTCATCACGGCGATGAAGACGCCGACGCTGATCGCGTCCGTCGAGCGTGACCTGAAGGCGGGTCATGCCGCGGTGATCCAGATCGTCTCGACCGGCGAGGCGCTGATGGAACGCCGGCTTGCCGAAATCCCGACCGAGGAATGGGGCGACGTGCAGGTCGACATCACCCCGCGGGAATACGTGCTCGATTATCTGGCGCACAGTTTCCCGACCCAGCTCTACGAGCCGTTCACGGACAGCGAAGGAAACTTGTCGTCACGGCCAGTCTATCGCGACGGCCAGCCGGTGCAGAGCCGGGACGCAGTCGCACGCCGGGATCGCTTGATCGAGAAGCTCGCGTCATTGTCCCCCGTGCATGGCGCGCTCGACCAGATCGTGCAGCGCTTCGGCACGGACATGGTGGCGGAGGTCACGGGCCGCTCGCGCCGCATTATCCGCAAGACTGGATCGGACCGGATCGACCGCCTCGTCGTCGAGAACCGTGCCGGCTCCGCGAACCTCGCCGAGACGCAGGCGTTCATGGATGACGTCAAGCGTATTCTGGCGTTCTCGGAAGCTGGCGGCACGGGACGCAGCTATCACGCCGAACTGTCGGTCCGGAACCGGCGGCTGCGCATACATTATCTTTTGGAGGCCGGGTGGAAGGCCGACGCGGCGATTCAGGGGCTGGGCCGTACCAATCGCACCAATCAGGCGCAGCCGCCGCTGTTCCGGCCGATCGCCACCAACGTGAAGGCGGAAAAGCGCTTCCTCTCGACCATCGCGCGGCGCCTCGACACGCTCGGGGCCATCACCAAGGGGCAGCGCCAGACCGGCGGGCAGGGCCTGTTCCGCCCCGAGGACAACCTCGAGAGTCACTATGCGCGCGACGCCTTGCGTCAGCTCTATCTCCTTCTGGTCATGGGCAAGGTCGAAAGCTGCTCGCTTCAGACCTTTGAGGATGCCACGGGACTGAAGCTGACCGACGCGAACGGCATCAAGGACGAACTCCCGCCGATCACGACGTTCCTCAACCGTCTGCTGGCGCTGACCATCGACCTGCAAAACATCCTGTTCGTCGCCTTCGAGCAGTTGCTGACCGCACGGGTCGAGGGCGCGATCGCGTCCGGCACCTATGATGTTGGCCTGGAGACGCTGACGGCCGAGAGCTTCACCGTCACGGATCGGCAGACCATCTATACGCATCCCAACACCGCGGCCGAAACGCGATTGCTGACGATCACGCAACGCCAGCGCAACCGGCCGGTTACGCTCGACGAGGCGTTGGAGCATCTCTCCGATCCGCGCGCCTTGCTGCTGGTCAACACGCAATCCGGCCGCGCCGCCGTGCAGGCGCCGGCGCGCAGCGTCATGCTCGATGACGGCCAGGTCGAACGTCGCGTGCGCCTGATCCGGCCCATGGAGCACCCGGTCATCGCGCTTGCGACCATGCCACAGACCCATTGGCGTGAGGCGGATCGTGAGAGCTTCGCGCGCGTCTGGTCGGCCGAACTGGCCGACGTGCCGGCGTTCACCGACAGCGAGATTCACATTGTCGCCGGTCTCCTGCTGCCGATCTGGAAGCGGCTGCCGAATGAATCGACACGCGTCTATCGGCTCCAGACCGATGATGGAGAACGCATCATCGGCCGCAAGGTGTCACCGGCCTGGGTTGCCAGTGCGACCGCGATCGGCGCCTCGACGCTGACGCCCGATGCAGCGCATTCGGCTCTGCTCGACGGCAAGACCATCCTCGATCTCGCTGAAGGCCTTCAGCTTCGCCGTGTCCGCGTCATGGGCGCGAACCGCATCGAACTGACCGGGTTCGCCGGTGCCATGCGCGAGCGGCTCACGGCCTACGGCCTGTTCCACGAGATCATCTCGTGGAAGCTGCGCATGTTCGTGCCGACCGATGCCGCCGGCGTGGATGTCCTGCGCAAAGTGCTCGACCGATATCCGGTTGCGCGCGTTGCCGAGCGCGTGGCCTGATCATGCCGGGACATGCGGCCGAACTGGCACGCCGTCTCGCGCGCGAGGCCGAGGCGGTGTGCCGGCACTATCTCTCCAGTGGTCGCCGCGAAGGCCGCTACTGGATGGTCGGCGACGTCAACAACACGCCCGGGCGCTCGATGTTCGTGCGCCTCAGCGGCCCTGAATCCGGCAAGGGCGCTGCCGGCAAGTGGACCGACGCCGCGACCGGCGAGCATGGCGACCTGCTCGATATCATCGGCGCGACTTGCGCGCTCGACGACTTCCGCGACATCGAGACGGAAGCAAGGCGCTTCCTGAGCTTTCCGCGACCGCAACATGAACTCGCGTTGAAGCGGCGTCTGACACCAGCTCCGGTCGGATCGCCGGAATCCGCCCGGCGCCTGTTTGCCATGTCGCACCCGATTCCGCGCACACTCGTGGAAACGTACTTGCGCAATCGTGGCATCACGGCTTTGCCCGAAACCGGAAATCTCCGTTTCCACCCACGCTGCTATTATCGTCCCGATCGCGACATGCCGACCGAGACCTGGCCGGCGATGATCGCCGCCGTTACCGATCTCGACGGCCGTATCACCGGCGCGCACCGGACCTGGCTCGATCCGAACGGTTTCGACCCCACCACGCTCGGCAAGGCGCCGATCGACTCGCCGCGGCGCGCGATGGGCCATCTGCTCGGCAACGCGGTGCGCTTCGGTGTGGTGCGCGACGTTGCGGCCGCGGGCGAAGGCATCGAAACCATGCTGTCGCTTCGCTGCGTCCTGCCCGACATGCCGATGATGGCCGGGCTCTCGGCCGCTCATCTCGCCGCCATTGTATTTCCGGCGACGCTGCGCCGGCTCTATATCGTGCGCGACAACGATCCGGCAGGCGACGGCGCGATGGCCAGTCTCTTCGACCGTGCCCACGCGGCACGAATCGACGCGGTGGTCTTGTCGCCCCACGGTGACGACTTCAACGCCGATCTGCGCCGCTTCGGCACCGATGCGCTACGGATGGCCGTGCGGGTTCAACTCGTGCCGGAGGACGTCGCACGCTTCATGCGTCTGTGAGATGTGGCCGGAACGGGTGACCGGCGCGTTGCCGCTGTGTCGGTGTGTGAAGGCGCTTCCGTCGGAGAGGGCCGGGCCACGGCCTTCTTGCGAGGGCGACCGTGCGGCAAGCGGCCCGGGCCGGCAATGGCTGCGGCCGGCTATTTTCCGCCGGCGCTACGCGCCTTTGCATCGCGAAGCAAAATAGCCGTCCTCCGCCATCCTCCGCTTCGCTCCGGCCGCTGCGCCTCGCGCTGCGGTGCAGGTCCGGTCCGCCCGCCGCCCTGTGTCGCCATGAAGGCCGCGATGGGCGCGGCCGATCCGACAGAAGGAAGCACCTCATGACGACCGACTATGACGACACCGGCTACGAGTCGCACGCCGCATCCGCCACCGACACCATCCTCACCGAACTGCAACTGCATGGCTATCGCCCCTTCCAGGACGAGCCCGATCCCAGACCGCTCCCCGAAGCGCGTAATGTCGCCGGTGCCGTCGCCGACATCTTCGATGCGCTCGTGGCAACCCTGACCGACACTCGCCTCGAACCGGACCTCGAAGACTTTCTGTGGTCGACCGTCAACCTCTTCCATCGCGCCAATGGCCGGATCGAGCGCCAGCTCGACGACAACGAGCAGGCGCAGCGGCGCTGCCAGCGTGAACAGGACGGCTCCGAGATCCGCTCCGTCGAACTGGAGCGCCTCACGGCCGAGGGCATGACGCTGGTCGAACGGCGCAACGTGATGGAGTTCTTCCGCGATCAGGCCGCGGAGCACTTCGCGCGCCACACCGGATCGCATTGGCATCCGCGCAACGGATCGATGGTCAACCATCGCACCTTGACCGCGGCGATGATCGATAGCCGCGACTTCATCGCAGCCAAGCGCCGGGCCGAAACCGAAGTGATGCTACCGGCCGGTCCGAAGATCGCCTTCACGGGCGGGCTCGACTTCAACGATCACCGCCTGATCTGGGATCGTCTCGATCAGGTCCGCGCCAAGCACCCCGACATGGTGCTGCTGCACGGCGGATCGCCGAAGGGCGCCGAACGCATCGCCGCCCGCTGGGCAGATCACCGCAAGGTGCCGCAGATCGCATTCAAGCCCGACTGGACGAAGCACGCCAAGGCTGCGCCGTTCAAGCGCAACGACGCGATGCTCGAAGCGTTGCCGATCGGCGTCCTGGTCGCACCGGGCTCGGGCATCCAGGAAAACCTAGCCGACAAGGCGCGCCGGTTCGGCATTCCGGTCTGGAAACTCGGAAAGAGCGGCGCGTGAGCGCCGCCGCTTCAATCGCAGGGACTCTCGCGCTCGCGAAACGCATGTCGCGACGAAACATGGCGATGGAGCCGATCCATTGCTGTCGTTTCGCGCGAATTCTGCTATTCTGCCGACCGCGCCGTGGAGGTGGTGGAAGGCGCAACCCATGTCATTGTTGTCACGGGAGGATCCACCATGCTCGCACTCGGCATCGTCCTCAACATCATCGGCCTCGGCTTCTTCTGCTGGGTGCTGTTCACGCTCGCGATCTACGCGCTGCCGTTCTTCGTCGGCATGACGGCTGGCCCTTACGCACACGGCGTAGGCGCAGGCCCGTTTGGCGCAATCGTTCTTGGCCTAGTCGCGGCTGCCTTCACACTTGTCATCGGCCAGACGATCTTTTCGATCGTCCGCACGCCCTTTCTGCGGATCGCGGTCGCACTGATGTTCGCGGTGCCGGCTGCGCTTGCCGGCTATTATGCAACGTTTGGGCTCTCCGGCCTCACCATGACGTCCGATCTCTGGCGGCAAGTCTTCGCCGTAATCGGCGCGATCGTGATCGGCGTGACGGCCTGGACGCGGCTTGCGGCATCTCCCCCAGACGGCTCCAGCGGGCATGGAAGACCGGCACTGTCGTAGTCCGGCGACGCCGCTACCTGATGAGTCGAGTGCTGCGCCGTGTCGCTCAGTGAGGGTACTGATCGGAGCAAAGCCGAAGCAGGGTGCTTTCAGGCCTGACGTGACAGTGAGTGTGCGGCCGGCGGATCGCTTGTCGCCGCGGCGCGCCGGGCTCCGGCGGACTGATGTTGCGATGGCCGGGCGTTCTTTGCCGCCGCGTGTCTTGGGGAATGCGAGACGTCGCCTGCAGCAGGGCAGAGCGATTTCAGCATCGGCGCGCGCGTGGTCTCGTGGTGGTGACGTTCGCTGGCTTCTCCTTGCACTATTCCTGTTTCGAGCAGCGCGTCCATTCGGGTCTCTACGATGGCCAGACCTGGCCGGACAACGGCTGCGCCTCGCTCGACTAGCCGCAATGCCGGCATTCAACTTTCTTCCCCTGGGCTTCGCCCATTCCTCGCGAGACAAGAAAGTTGCCTGCCTGGCATCCTCCGCTGCGCTTCGGTCCTTTCGGATGCGGCGTCGATCGTCTCCGGCCTGTCGGTCGCCATCGAGACCGCGATGGTCGCGGCTCGGCAACAGAAAGCAAGGAGAACTATCATGGCGAACATCGGCACCTTCACCAAGACCGAGCAGGGCTTCGTCGGCGAAATCGTCACGCTCAGCTTCCAGGCAAAGAACGTCCGCATGGTCCCGGAGAGCAACGGCACCAACGAGAACGCCCCGAGCCACCGCGTCTATGTCGGCCGCGCCGAGATCGGCGCCGCCTGGGCCAAGCGGTCCACCGAGGGCCGCAACTACCTGTCGGTCAAGCTCGACGACCCGAGCTTCAACGCGCCGATCTACGCGAACCTCTTCGACGACGAAGACGGCGAGAGCTACACGCTCATCTGGTCGCGCGGCCGCAAGGCCAACGCCGACTGAGCCAGCCTTCCGACACCCCGCCCGGACCGCCGGGCGGGGTTCTGGCATGGCGTCGCGACGCCTCGCTCAGGCCGCCGGGCCCCGACATCGGCCCGGGGGGTGGGCGTCGACGCTCAACCAGACGCTCGGATTCCACGTGCATTAAACTCGCCAGCCCGACGAATCCCTAGTATACTGGGTGGCAGTATATTAGTGATCCGGCGACGTCTCCCGCATGCGATTGCGCGAGACCGTGGCCAAGAATTTGCGGCGGCTGCGGCGGGCTAAAGCCTTGTCGCAGGAAGAACTCGCCGACCGTGCAGGGATCAACCGCAACTATGTGGGAATGCTCGAACGCGAACAGCATGCGGCAACGATCGACATGCTGGAAAAACTCGCCGACGTCCTTGAAACGGATCCCGTGGAGTTCTTCCGGCGCGGAGCGTGAGGTCGGGTGCGACCCAGGTCCGCATTATAAAATACGCGGTCTGCTGGGCGAGCATGGCTCGATATCATTCGGCGATAGCGTAATGCCGCCTACGTGATGCCAGCGCGAAATCAATTCCGGTTGGCTAATTTCTGGTAAATAAGGATGAGCGCACGAGTAAACCTGTGACCATTACCCCCTTCGAAGACTGTCCTCCGCAGCTTGATCGCGTCAGTTCCTATGACGAGAAACATCTGGCGAGCTACATCCGGCTGCTGGATGCCGAGGCCGAAGGCGCGGATTGGCGCGAGGCCGTCTCGATCATTTTCGGCCTCGATCCCAACAAGCATCCGGAGCGCGCCAAGCTCGTGCACGATAGTCATCTCGCACGCGCACACTGGATGAGAGATAAAGGCTATCGGAATCTCCTCGAACCGCGCATGCAATAGCCCTCGCGTGCAGCGCACGCCGAGGTCAAACCCGACGCTATCGCGTCATTCAATCTTAATATCTAGCTGACGTTGCAATCCTCTCAATACTCAACGATTGCGATCCGTACCAAGGATCAGTCGATGGGAGGGTAGTAATCATGCCACCTGCGTCCGACTGGCGATCTGCGAGCACCGCCGAAAAACTCATGAGCCTCGATCGCCCGCAATTCGCCGCCGAGTTCCTCCGCCGCAATCACGACTACAGCGAAGATTACCGCGTCACACAGGATCAGATCGCGTCAGGCGTCGTCGAGCATGCCGCCGGAATGGACAGGCTCGCACGACGTTGGGGTTTGAGTTTTCGCGCATGCCCCGGACATCGCTGCCTGGAACTCGCCTTCCATATGGCGACCAGAACGTTCGCCATCCGCTGTTATTATTGCTCCCGCGCCTGAGACCTTCATCGCGGCGCGAACCATCCGTCTCGAAGATCTCTCGCCGATCCTGGCGAGCGTGACGACCGGCGATGGCCGTCATCTTCTCCTCGCTGACGCCGACGGCTATCATCAGGTCTGGTTCGTCGGCGGTCATCATGCGCGCGGCAGCAGTTTCATCATCCCCCGCGATGACGACCGCGCCGCGCGCATGCATGCCATTCAGCGTTTCGAGCGACGCCTGGCCGGCGAGCGGTCCGGTCCCCTGATGCGCAGCTTGCAGCTCTCGGTGCATCAGCGCAGCAGGTTCACGCTCCAACTCCGCGCGCTCGATGGTGTTCGGGATGGCGCGTCGCGTCGTGAGATCGCAGCGGTCCTTCTCGATCCGCAAGCGCGCGATATCCCCGCCATCGAATGGACTAACGCAGCACTGCGCAAGCGCATCAACCGCATCATCGCGCGCGCCACGCTTATGACAAACGGCGGCTATCTCGCGCTACTGCGCGGCGACGCCAAACGTGCGAGGCGCTTCCGCCGGCGCTAGCCGCGACCGCCCCGCCGAGCTCTCGGGCGCCAAACGAAGGGGACACTTCAGGAGGCCTCCTGGGGCGGGTCTCCCCCACGACGCCGATCTTCCGTCACGCTTGCCTCCGATCCGTTGCCTTGTCCGGCAGCGGCCGCCAATGACCCGGAGGCTCATCTTGGACACTTCTCCTCCTCGCGTTACGCCCCGTTTCTTGCGCACGCACGATGCCGCGGCGTTTCTCGGTCTCTCCGGACGCACGCTTGAGAAACATCGTTGCACCGGCACAGGCCCGATCTTCCGAAAGCTTGGCGGCCGCGTCGTCTACGCCATCGATGACCTCGAGACCTGGGCCGCCGAGCGCGCCCGCAACTCCACGTCCGATCCCGGCCCGCAGCCGTCCTCTCGCTCGGCGCGAGCCACGCCGTCGCGTAGCAGCTGACGGGTGTTCGCATGCGACGTTCCATCGACGACGATCATCAACTCGAACTCTTTCGCGCCAGGCCCGGCGATATGCCGCCGCGCGACGCGCAAGACCTCATGTCATGGCCGTTCTTCTCACTCGCCAAGACGCCGCGCGTCCGGCCCATCGACTTCCACATGGGGGACGTCACGATTGTCGTCGAAGCGACGCACGAACACGGCATGGCGACAATCTGGGACGCCGACGTGCTGATCTGGGCCGCGTCCCAAATCGTCGATGCGCGCGACCGCGGATTGCGCACATCACGGCTGATGGCTGCGACGCCATATGAGATTCTGAGCTTCATCGGACGCGGCGACTCCGCACAGAACTACGAGCGGCTCAAGGCCGGCCTCGATCGTCTGCAGTCGACAACCGTCGCCACCTCGATCCGTCAACCGACAGAACGCCGGCGGCATCGTTTTAGCTGGATCAACGAATGGAAGGAGCGTGCCGACAGCGCCGGCCGGCCGCGCGGCATCGAACTGATCCTGCCGGACTGGTTCTACGCCGGCGTCATGATGGAGGCGCTCGTCCTCACCATCGACCGCGAATATTTTGCACTCACCGGCGGACTTGAGCGCTGGCTGTACCGTCTTGTGCGCAAGCATGGCGGACGCCAGCGTCATGGCTGGATCTTCGACTTCCGGCACCTTCATCTAAAGTCCGGCAGCCTCTCGCCTTACAAGCGCTTCGCATTCGAGCTGCGCGACATCGTGCGCCGCCAGCCGCTGCCCGGCTACCAACTCGCCTGCATCGCCGGCGCCGAAAACGCGCCGTGCCTGAGCTTCCAGCCCGTCACCAATCCATTTCCGTCCGCACCACGCCTGCGCACGCCGCGGCCGCAACACGATGGGGATAAGCTGTGAAAAGAACCGTCCTATCAGGAACCCGAACACCCGTCCTATCGGGAACCGCAAACCCGTCCTATCAGGAACCCAAATCGTGCTTAACCCGCGAAGCACGCTTGCGAAATCACCCGCCTAACTTCTCTAACAGAGAATCCTTCGGATTCTTGCTAACGGCGGGCATCCGTTGCGGATTGCTAGGTGCAGCCACTCGCAACGACGTTGCCTCGCTGAGCAATGCAGAGTTCGCGGTGACGCCATGACCCGGCGACCGCGCAAAACCAAACTCAAGTTCTGGCCAGTCGACGTCAAGCGCCGGACCAAACGACGAAAGCCTCCGCGCCAGGCTCGGCGCAAGCGCAATGCCTTCTCGGCAAGACTGACCATCGACATCACGCCTGACCTGCGCGCCCGCATCAAGATCACGGCATTCGAGCGCGGCGTCACCGTCGCCTACATGCTGCGTCTCCTCCTGCTGAAGACCTTTCCTCGCGCCAGGGGAGGCCGGCGATGAAGGGCGTCACGATCACGGATGTCTCGCGCGCGCATGACACAGACGGCAGTCTCACCTTGGTCGAGTTGACCTGGCTTAAACAGCGCATTGAGAACCGCGTCCGCTTCGGGCATCCGGCAGGACAGCAGATCCTGGACCGCCATCGCCGCGTCCTCAGTTTCACTGCTGGAAGCATCTTCTGCTTCGTGCGGTGGGCAGCCAACGATTACGGCACCATCCTCTCGCGTGCCGACATTGTGCGCGCGATCGCTCCCGGCGCGCGTTACCAGACATTGCCGTTTGTGCGCCCCGGCGGCGACATCCTCCTGCGCATGGACGGTTGGCCCAAGGTCGAGCGTGTGCTGCATGCCGTTGACGCCGTCGAGGCGCTCGGCATCGATCCGGCCGATGTTGCGCCGGACTACTGGCAGCACGTCCACAACCGACTGTCCGTCAACGAGACGCCGCGCAATTACACGCGCACACGTCATCAAGCCTGGCTCAAACGGCGCGAGGTCGGCTCATGACCCGCATCGCCACGCTGCTCGCAACAGCGCTGTCTACGGTCACGGTCGGCGCGTCGGCATTCGTCGATCCGCCGATAGACCTGATCTGGAACGCCAGCGCCAGCGCGCCGATCGGCCTCTACACCGTGCAGCCGGCCGACGATCTCGACGTCACCGATCTTGTTGCGGTGGCGGCGCCGCCACTCATCGCCGAGTTCATGGCCGATCGCGGTTATCTGCCGATGGGTGTGCCCATGATGAAGCGCGTCCTGGCGCTTCCAGGCCAGACTGTCTGCCGCCACGGCCTCGACATCGTCGCCTATGGCTCGACCATCGGCCACGCCCGCGAACGCGATAATGCCGGCCGCAAGATGCCGGTCTGGCAAGGCTGCCGCCGCATCGGCGATGACGAACTGTTTCTCATGAACTTCGATGTCCCGGACAGCGTGGACGGCCGCTACTTCGGTCCGTTCCCGCGCGGTTCGGTCATCGGCCGCGTACTGCCCGTCTGGACCGACGAGGCCGGTGACGGCCGTTTCCAATGGCGCGCCGCCAGACGTTGACGCCGTGCCGAAAGACTCAACCTCACCAACAGAAGGGACCATGACATGGCGCAAATCGGCAACTTCATCCGCACCCGAAACGGCTTCTCCGGACGTCTGCGCACGCTCTCGCTAGACATCGAACTGACCATCGTGCCGGCCGATCATTCAGACACCGAGAACGCCCCGAATTACCGCATTCACGCCGGCGACGAGGAGGGACCCGAAGTCGGCGCGGGCTGGACGCGCACCGGCGAGAAGGCCGGTGAGTACGTCGCCGTGCAGATCGACGATCCTGGTTTCCCGCAGCCGGTTCGCGCCAACCTGTTCCAGTCCGGCAGCGATCGCTCCGCCTTCCATCTGCTCTGGACGCGTCCGAGCAAACGCGAGACGCGGAGCTGATCCGTGTCGCCGATGCGTGACCGGGATGTCGGACATCCGCGCACCACGCGTGAAACTGCCGTCATTCCTCTGTTCGCGAAAAGCGCGACTCATTCCTCCGTCCCGCTCAAGGCTCACGCGGCCGTCGCGCACAGCGGCGGTCAAGGGCGGCCGCAGGCCGGCGCTCGCGCCTTGCCCTTGACGGCCGCGAGCACGCTGGCATCGGCCGGTTGCTTAGCGGGCGGAGGAGCTTTGTTCATGGAGCATACGTTATGGACCTTCTTACGCTCGTGACCGCGTGCGCGCTCACTGTCGATCCGAAGTTAATGCATGCGCTGGTCTGGCACCATTCGGGCGGCGAGCCCTGGGCGATCTCAATGCCGGGCGAGGCAAACCCGCGTGTGTATCGAAACATGCGTGACGCGATCCGTGAAACGCGGGAATTGTCTGTCGACAGTATCGTGCGCGTCGGTCTCGCCGGCGTGTCCGTATCTCCATCGCGAGTCTCCGCGTCGGTCCTTTTGCCGTGCCGCAACGTCGCGATGGCGGCATCCCAACTCACCAAGCTCGCCACTCGTTGCAAAGCTCATCCGCGCTTCAAGACCGATCCGAATCTCTGCGCCGTTGCAGCCTATCGTGGCTCGTGGGATCGGCCGGACGTCAAGTTCGCGACCGACGTCGCGGCGACGGCGGCGAAGGGCGATGCACCGAACTTCGACATGCCGCGCGGCACGAGCACTGAGATCTTCGATACGGCTGATGACGCGCCGTCCGACACCGGGACGCCCATCGTCGACATCACGACGACATTCGCCGACCAGGCGCGTAGCTGGTCGAGCGCACTCTTCCCGACGAAATCCAAGCCTCCGACGGAGGGATCGGAGCACATCCCAACGGCGGCGCCATCGGCACCTGAACCGCCATCGTCCGGTTCATCTGCCACGTCTCCATTCAAGAGCAATCCGCAAGATCGCGACTTGTTCGTGCGTCGCATCGGGACCGGGCGTCCATGATGAAGCGTATCGCAGGCCATCGTCAGACAGCGAAGACCGGCGCACGAATGTGTGTAAGCGGGGAGGAGAGCGGCAACACGACCGTTGGAGGGCAAGATAAAAGGCCGCGAGGTGCGGCCCGGTTGGGGGACGGTCGGGGCATTGTTTCTGCACACGTTTCACCCCGCACACTGCGACGTGCGCGAGCATGGCGCGACATCGCGCACGCGAAGATTCCGCAATCTCTTCAACGTATATCGCACATCGCGGAGCATTCGCGATGAGCAACGAGGATGACTTCCGCATCCGCCCCGGCAAAATCCGCTCGCGTCCGAACATGCAAGCCAAGCCTTTCATCGCCCAGGCGCTCGCTGCCGCCGAACGTGCCGGGGGCCATGTTACCAGGTCGAGACGGATCACCGCGCCGCGACGTTCCCGCTTCGGCCGTGGCCGCGCCGCCAGCGTGCGGGCGAACCGACTGGTGACGTCCCGTTCGCGCCTTGCCACGGTTAAGACCCGCATCGTCCGCAACACCCGCCCCCGCGCGACGCTTCGGGCACATCTCAATTACCTGCGCCGCGAGGGCGTGACGCGAGACGGCGAGCGGGCACGTATGTTCGGTGCTGAGACCGACGACGCCGACATGAAGGCGTTCAGCGAGCGATGCGAAGAAGACCGGCACCACTTCAGAATCATCGTGTCGCCGGAGGACGCGGCGAACATGTCGGACCTGAAAGCGTTCGCGCGCGACCTGATGCGACAGGCGGAGAAGGACCTCGGCACGAAACTCGACTGGGTCGGCGTCGATCACTGGAACACCGACAACCCCCATGTCCACATCATCATCCGTGGCCGCGCCAGCGACGGCAAAGACCTCGTCATTGCGCGGGAATACATCAGCGAGGGAATGCGGGCGAGGGCGCAGGATCTCGTCACGCAGGAACTAGGGCCGCGCTCCGACCTCGACATCCGGCGCAGCCTCGAGAGCCAGGTGGAGTCCGAGCGCTGGACACGGCTCGATCGCCAGCTTGTCCGGGATGCAAACCGGCATGGCATCATCGACGTTGCGCCGATTGCGGGCAAACAACCCGACGAGTACCTCCCGCAGAAGGTCGGCCGTCTGTGCAAACTGGAGTCGCTCGGGCTTGCAAACCAGATTGCACCGGGACAGTGGATGATTGCCGACGAGGCTGAGTCCACCTTGCGCGAACTGGCCGAGCGCGGAGACATCATCAAGCGCATGAACAGGGCGCTCACCGAGCGCGGCCTCGAACGCGGCGCGTCGAGCTATGTGCTGGCTGGCGAGAGCCTCGCCGATCCCATCGTCGGGCGTCTGATTGACCGCGGCCTCGATGACGAGTTGAAGGCCTCTGCCTACGCCGTCGTCGATGGTACCGATGGGCGGACCCATCACATCAAGCTTGCCACCCTCGATGCCACGGGCGATGGCCCGACAGGATCAATCGTCGAACTGCGCCGGTTCGAGGATTCCCACGGCCGCGAGCGCGCTGCCCTTGCGGTGCGGTCCGACCTCGATCTCGATGCGCAGGTGAAGGCGTCAGGCGCGACCTGGATCGATCGGCAGCTCATCGCGCGCGATGCAACACCCCTCGGAAACGGCGGGTTCGGCGCCGAGGTGCGCGCCGCGATGGAAAGCCGGGCCGAGCATCTGATCGAGCAAGGTCTCGCTCGCCGGCAGGGGCAGCAGGTCATCTACAGTCGCAACCTCATCAACACGTTGCGGCAGCGTGAACTCGATTCCATGGGCGAGAAGCTCGCGACTGAGATGGGAATGCCGTTCCGGAAGACGGCGAGTGGTGAGTATGTCGCCGGCCTCTATCGTCAGCGATTGATGCTCGCGTCCGGCCGCTTCGCCATGATCGACGACGGTCTCGGCTTCCAGCTCGTGCCTTGGTCGCCGTCGCTGGAACGCAATCTCGGTAGGCATGTCTCAGGCATCGCCCGCGCCGATGGCGGAATAGACTGGAGTTTCGGGCGACAACGCGGATTGGGACTTTGATCCTGCGGCGGCGCGGTCAGTACGGGCAATCGACGCCTGGCCGCAGGACTCCCTCGACCACGACAAGGCCTTTGCCGACCTCATCGCCTTTCGCCGTCAGGCGGATGACAGACAGCATCTCAACCGTTGAGACCTCGATCAGGCCGGGCCGTTCGAGCATCGCGAGGCATTCTCTGACCTGCGCGCGCGGGCACGCGAGGCCCAGCCGGGTAAAGTAGCAGCCTACGATCTCTTCGTTGCTCGCATAGGACGGCTCACGCCCGAGCATCCGCAGGACGGCAAGCGCGCGATGCTCCGATTTCTGTTGTTCAAGCGGACTGGGACAATTGGCTTCGGGGACGGACATTCGGCTAACTCCACTGTCGGCATCACCGGCGAATCACACCTTCAGTATTTTTTCGCATTCCTACGCCTGTTTGCGATACGGGATTGATCGTTGTTGAAGCCCCTCACGGGCTACGCTTTGTTCGCGGTCGCCGCCGATGGCATCGGACAGGACCATGACCGCGACGAAAATCCTCTGGGGCCAGATCCTCACCGTCTTCTCGATCGCGCTTTCGACGATCTGGGGCGCGACGCAGTGGACGGCGTGGCGGCTCGGCTTCCAGCCGCAGCTCGGTTCATCGTGGTTCGACCTCGCCGGGCTACCGGTCTATCCGCCGCCGGCCTTCTTCTGGTGGTGGTACTTCTTCGATGCTTACGCGCCCGGCATCTTCCTTGAAGGCGCCGCCATAGCAGCGTCCGGCGGCTTCACGGCGATCGCCGTCGCCATCGGCATGTCGGTCTGGCGGGCGCGCGAGGCAAAGATCGCCGAGACCTACGGCTCGGCGCGATGGGCGAATGCCGACGAGGTGAGGACCGCAGGACTGCTCGGCCCGGACGGTGTGGTGCTCGGCCGGTTCGAGAGCGAATACCTGCGTCATGACGGACCCGAGCATGTGTTGTGCTTCGCGCCGACACGATCGGGCAAGGGCGTGGGCTTGGTCGTGCCGTCGCTCCTGACCTGGCCGGGCTCGGCCGTCGTCCACGATATCAAGGGCGAGAACTGGCAGCTCACCGCCGGACTGCGTTCGCGCTTCGGCCGCGTGCTTCTCTTCGATCCGACCAACGCCGAGAGCGCAGCTTACAACCCGCTGCTTGAGGTCCGGCCAGGCGAGTGGGAAGTCCGCGACGTGCAGAACGTCGCCGACGTCCTGGTCGACCCGGAAGGCTCGTTGGAACGGAGAAACCACTGGGAAAAGACCAGCCACTCGCTCCTGGTCGGTGCGATCCTTCACGTCCTCTATGCCGAGGACGACAAGACGCTCGCCGGCGTTGCTTCATTCCTCTCCGATCCTCGGCGTCCGATCGAGACCACGCTGGTCGCGATGATGACGACGCCGCATCTCGGCAGAGACGGGCCGCACCCCGTCGTCGCCTCGGCCGCGCGGGAGTTGCTGAACAAATCCGACAATGAACGATCCGGCGTCCTTTCCACCGCCATGTCGTTCCTCGGTCTCTACCGCGATCCCGTCGTAGCCCAGGTCACACGGCGCTGCGACTGGCGCATCGCCGACATCGCCGGAGACGTGAAGCCGTCCACGCTCTACCTCGTGGTGCCGCCGTCCGACATCAGCCGCACCAAGCCGCTCATTCGCCTGATCCTCAACCAGATCGGCCGCCGGCTGACAGAGGACCTGAAGGCAACCGACCGGCGGCATCGCGTGCTGCTCATGCTGGATGAATTCCCGGCGCTCGGCCGGCTCGATTTCTTCGAGTCCGCGCTCGCCTTCATGGCTGGCTACAAACTCAAGTCGTTCCTGATCGCGCAGTCGCTGAACCAGATCGAGAAGGCTTACGGCGCCAATAACTCGATCCTCGACAACTGTCACGTCCGCGTCAGCTTCGCGACCAATGACGAGCGCACCGCCAAACGCGTGTCGGACGCGCTCGGCATCGCGACCGAGATGAGGGCGATGAAGAACTATGCCGGCCACCGGCTCAGCCCGTGGCTCGGTCATCTGATGGTGTCGCGGCAGGAGACAGCCCGTCCGCTCATGACCCCGGGCGAAGTGATGCAGCTCCCACCCGACAATGAGATCGTCATGGTCGCCGGCGTTCCGCCGATCCGCGCGAAGAAGGCTCGATACTTTGAGGATCCGCGCCTGGCCGAGCGCATCCAGCCGCCGCCGAAGCCGGGTGGCTCAAAGCTGCCGCCGAAGCTCGACGACTGGTCGGCACGCGCTCCGCTTCGATCGGTCGCACCCGCAAAGGCAGACGGAGCGGCTGAGAAGGAGTCCACTTCATTCGTCAACCGCAAGTCGGCCGGCACGACCGACAGCGATCCGGCCAACGCAGGACTCCGGCGCGAGCCGGGGCTCGAACGGCACAAGGATATCGCGCCGGAGCCGGTCAAGTCCCCGGTGAACGAATTTGAGCCGGATCGCGAAGACGACGACAGCGATGCTATGCGTCTCCGTTTGGTCGGCCGCACCGTGCGGCAGGTCGCGCGGCAAGCGGCAATGGATCCTCGCGACGGCATCGAGCTCTGACATGGAAAAGAAATCCCGTCTCTCCGTCTATCTCGACCCGGACCTGATGCGCTCGCTGGCCGACTACGCCGCGCGGCGCGACCAGTCTCGCTCGCTCATTGCCGAGGCTGCCGTCGCGTCCTTCCTGTCTCCCGATGCCGACGAGCGCCGCGAGGCTGCCACCGCCAAGCGGCTCGACGGTATCGACCGGCGGCTGCAACGACTTGAGCGCGACATCGGCATTTCGGTCGAGATGCTGGCGGTGTTCATCCGCTTCTGGCTTGCCTCGACGCCGCAACTACCCGACGCCGCCCAGGCGGCAACGCGGGCCAAGGCCGGGGAGCGGTATGACAGTTTCCTCGATGCCCTAGGACGCCGCCTCGCCAAGGGGCCAAGACTTAGACAAGAAATCTGCGATGATATTTCAGAAGAGGCATGCAACCTCACACGTCGAGGTTAACCCGACAGCCGAATTAGTTCAGACATATTTGAGAATTCGCTACATCGATTTTGCTGCTAGCGCTTACGCACCTTAGTACGCGCTCTTATTGCTCCCATTGACCCTCGGTTCACCAATTCGGTTTCAACTTGACGTTCGCGATCAGCTTCCTGATGCAGCCATTCTCGAAAGGCTAGAAGTGCTGGATCCTCCCGACGAACAGGCCGATATTCTAGAAACCAGCTGTCTCGTGTGTGTGCGATGATCGGAAATGGCGCGACTAAGCGGCCCGTTGCCAGGGCGTCGCTGACGTAAGGGAATTGAGCTATGGCGACTCCGACGCCATCGAGCGCCGCCTGCATCGCCATGGCGTTGCTCTCGAATGACGCCTCCCCGGCGGGATGGGGCGGAGAGCGCAGGCGCGCCGCCTCGAACCAATGCGGCCATTCGTTGGGCATATTGGACACGACAATCAGAGTCGCGTTGCGCAAGTCGTCGGGCGAACGCAGCGTCGATGCGAGCTCCGGCGTACACACCGGTACGACGATGCTGGGGAACAGGCGCTCAGCAGTATAGCCCGGCAGCGCGTCGGTATCGCGCCGGATGGTGCAGGTCCAGTCGTCACGCACCGGACGGGTCGCGCCGCCGGTCGCCACGCGCACCTCGATGGCGGGGTGGCTGCGATAGAAAGTGGCCAGCCGCGGGATCAGCCAGCTGACCGCCAGGGTTGGTCCTACTCCCACCGTGAGCACGGGGCCGCCGCGCATCGCCTCGACGCTTTCGGTGAGGCGGGCGATTGAATCGAAAGCATCGGTCAGACCGGCCAGCAGCGCTTGCCCTTGAGCGGTTAGTTCGAGCGCACTCGCGTGGCGTCGGAACAGTGCAAAGCCGAGACGGTCCTCCAGCAGGCGAACCAAGCGGCTCACCGCGGTTTGTGTGACGTTCAGTTCTCGCGCGGCAGCGGTGAAACTGCCATGCCGGCCGGCCGCTTCGAACGCCCGCAATCCGTTCAACGAAGGCAAGCGCCGCGTCATGTTGGACCCCAACCTTTTGTTGGGCGAACATTAAGTTAAAGGCGTTTGCGGGACAATCATTTTCGCCCAATATGTCTTCCATCAATGAACATCAGAGCAAGACGCTCTATTGACTTAAGGCTCTGTTTTCAATGGGCTGATTCCAGATGGATCTGACTCGGTCAGAGTGACCGTTCGTCAGACACCCTCGCAGGGTCCGGAGGCAAAACGTGACCAAAGGTTCACTCTTCAGCATCGGCATTTTAACAGCAGGAGTTCTATGCATGCTCTACGCCCAGCCAGTTTCCGCCCAGGAAAAGCGAGGCGTGATCCCGCATGCGCCGCTGCTGAAGACGGCCGTGCCCAATACGGCGAACCAGGAAGTCGCCGTCTATCACGTCGAATACGAGCCGGGTGGCATCAATCCACGACACCTTCATCCGGCAGCGATCACCTTCCACATCCTTTCCGGCACCGCCGTCTTTCAGGAGGAAGGCAAGCCGGCAGTCACCCTACGTGCCGGCGACAGTCTGTTCGTTCCCGCCGGCACCATTCATGCGCACTGGAATCCGAGTTCAACGGAAAGTCTCCGCTTTCTCGAATTCATCGTTGCTGAAAAGGACAAGGGCCGGTCCATTCCCAAACCGTTGAAGGATTGATCGCGCCTCACGCCGGTCCGTTCGAATGAGCGGGTTTCCATCTACCGGCGGATCAAACGGGATCGCGGATATGTCTGCCCGAAACCTGTATCGCAAAGTTCTTGTTCTTGCGGGCGGAGCGATTGCTGTCACCGGATTGCTCTACTGGCAATTTGCGCCGAGTCCGCCGCCGCAGCGCAGCGGCGGATCGCAGACGCGCGCACCGGCGCCTGTGAGCGTTGCCACGGTGAAGCGACAGGATGTGCCGATCTACCTCACGGGACTGGGAACGGTGCAGGCGTCGTTTACCGTCGCTATCCGTTCCGAGGTCGATGGCAAGCTGCAGGAGGTGCTGTTCACTGAAGGGCAGCACGTCCGGAAGGGAGACGTCTTGGCGAAGATCGATGCGCGGCTGTTCCAGGCAGCGCTCGATCAGGCCGCCGCCAGAAAGCGCCAGAATGTTGCTTTGCTGACCGGCGCAGAGAAGGATCTGGCACGTTCCAAGGCCTTGGCGCAGAAGGATATCGGAACCCAGCAGAATGTCGATCAGCAGCAGAGCAAGGTCGATCAGCTGAAAGCCTCCATCGAGGCCGATATGGCGGCGATCGCCACTGCGCAAACACAGCTCGACTATACCACGATCACGGCGCCAAGCGACGGCCGCATGGGGGTTCGTCTGGTCGACCCCGGCAACCTGATACGCGTGTCGGATTCCGGACCGATCGCCACTCTCGTCCTGCCCCAACCGGCGGCAGTCCAATTCACGCTGCCGGCGCGGGCGCTGCCGGACATCCGTGAAGCCATGGCGCATGGGCCGGTCGAGGTGACGGCTTTCGACCAGGACAACAGTCGCGTACTCGGCACCGGAACGATCCTGCTCATCGACAACATCATCAATCAGGCTACCGACATGATTCGGCTGAAGGCTATGTTCGCCAATGCCGACGACCAGCTCTGGCCAGGTCAGTATGTCAATGCGCGCGTGCTGGTCACGATCAAGCGCAATGTGCTGACGATCCCCTCTAGCGCAGTGCAGCGCGGGCCGCGGGGGCTGTTCACCTGGATTGTGACCGACAAGAACACGGCGGAGCCGCGTTCGCTGCAGGTCGGCCCGACGTCGGGCGACCTGACGGTGGTTGCGTCGGGCCTGTCGGGAGAGGAGCGGGTGGTAACGGACGGGCAATACCGGCTGCAACGCGGCGGCACGGTGAGCATCACAAAGCAGCAAACCGCCGATGCACGGAGTGGATCGTGAACCTCTCCGAGCCATCGATCAGGAGACCGGTTGCGACCACGCTGCTGATGGTGGCGTTGGCATTTGTCGGAACGACGTCATTCTTCCTGCTACCTGTCGCACCGCTCCCACAGGTTGATTTCCCGACGATTCAGGTCACGGCTACGCTGGCGGGCGCCAGCCCCGAAACCATGGCTTCGTCGGTTGCAACGCCGCTCGAGCGCCAGATCGGGCAGATCGCCGGCGTCACGCAGATGACGTCCTTCAGCGCGCTCGGCGCGACGTCGATCACCATCCAGTTTGATCTGGACCGCAATATCGACGCGGCCGCGCAGGACGTGCAGGCGGCGATCGCTGCCGCCTCCAGGAACTTGCCAGACTCGATGACATCGCCGCCGACCTACCGCAAACTCAATCCGGCAGAGGCGCCAATCCTGATCCTCTCGGTGAGTTCGGAGACGTTGCCGCTGACGGCCGTCAGCGAATATGCGGACAGTTTCCTCGCGCAGCAGATTTCACAGGTGCAGGGTGTCGCCCAGGTTGCGATTGGCGGCGAGCAGAAGCCCTCCATTCGGGTTCAACTGGACCCGGGAAAACTCTCGGCGCGCGGATTGACACTTGAAGAGGTGCGAGACGCCATCGTCAATATCACCACCAACGCCCCAAAGGGCAGCCTGACCACACCGAAGGCGAGCTTCGCATTTGTCGCAAACGATCAGATCACCGAGGCAGATGAGTTCGAAGACGCGATTATTGCGTATCGCGACGGCGCTCCTGTTCGGGTACGGGACGTGGGGCGCGCGGTTTCGGCGCCATCGGACAGGAATACAGCAGCTCATTACAACAACGTTCCGGGCATCTTGCTTTCGGTCAATAAGCAGCCCGGTGCGAACGTCATCGCAACGGTCGACCAGATCAAGGCTCAACTGCCCAAGCTGACTGCGAACCTGCCGCCCGCGATTACGGTCGAGACCGTGCTCGATCGTACCATCACCATTCGGGCGTCCGTTCACGAGGTCGAATTCACGCTTGTTCTCACGGTCGCGCTGGTGGTGCTGGTGGTTCTGCTGTTCCTGCGCAATCTGTGGGCGACCCTGATCCCGAGCATCACAGTGGCGCTCGCGCTGATCGGGTCGTTCGCCGCGATGTATCTTCTCGGATTCAGTCTCAATAACGTTTCACTGATGGCGCTCATCATCGCGATTGGTTTTGTCGTTGATGACGCGATTGTGGTTGTCGAGAACATCTATCGGCACATGGAAGAGGGACAATCGCCGCTCGATGCGGCGCTGGCCGGGTCCCGCGAAATCGCCTTCACCATTGTGTCGATCAGCGTGTCGCTGGTTGCGGTCTTCATCCCGCTTTTGCTCATGGGCGGCATTGTGGGGCGGATGTTCCGCGAGTTCGCCCTCACGGTCACGGCCTCGATTCTGGTGTCGGCCATCGTCTCGCTTACGCTCGTGCCGATGCTCTGCTCGCGCTTCATGCGGCCGAATACCGACCAGCATGGGCGCCTCTATCGTGCGATCGAAAGCGCGTTTGACGGAATCCTCTCAGGATATCGCCGCACGCTCGACATCGTGCTTCGACACCAGGCAACGACTCTGGCCGTGTTCTTCGCAACCATGGCGCTCACCGTGTATCTGGCCGTTCAGATTCCGAAGGGGTTCTTTCCGATACAGGACACCGGACTGATCGGGGGCGTGGCGGAAACCGCGCAGGGGGCCTCGTCCGAGGAAATGCAGCGCCTGATGAAAGTGTTGGCCGAGGTCGTCCTGCGCGATCCCGACGTTGCGGGTGTCAGTGCAACGACCGCCAGCACGGGCGGCAACGGAAATGCGCAGACCGCCAACACCGCCCGCTTCACCATTGTCCTGAAGCCGCGCGAGGAACGCACTCAGACGGCCTCGCAGATCATCAACCGGCTGCGGCCGCAATTGGCCAAGGTCCAGGGTGCAAACCTGTCCATGCAGCCGATCCAAGACATCACGGTAGGCGGTCGAAGTTCGCGCGGAAGCTTTCAATATACACTGCAAAGCGTCGACGTCGGTGAATTGACGACGTGGTCGCAGCGCATGCTGGAAAAGATGCGCACGCTGCCGCAGATTGCGGATGTCGCAACGGATCTTCTCGCCAATGCGCCGCAAATCCAGGTGCAGATCAATCGCGATCAGGCGGCGCGTTTCGGGATTTCGCCGCAACTAATCAATGACACCCTCAACGATGCCTTCGGTCAAAGACAGGTCACGCAGTACTTTACGCAGCTCAACACCTACCCGATCATTCTGGAACTGCTCCCAGAGTTGCAGACGGATTTCTCCTCGCTTCAGCGCATCTACCTGAAGTCGCCGCTGACCGGAGCCGCTGTGCCACTTTCCGCGCTGGTGACTTTCGATACCACCAGGGTCGGGCCGCTGTCCGTGACCCATCAGGGGCAGTTTCCGTCCGTGACTTTGTCGTTCAACCTCGCGCCGGGGGGCGCTCTCGGCCAAGCTGTCGAGGCCATCAGACAGGCGGCACTTGATATCGGCATGCCCGGTGCGGTCACCGGCACGTTCCAGGGCAACGCACAGGCCTTTCAGGCCTCCCTGTCGAGCATGCCAATACTGATCATCGCCGCGCTCGTGGTGGTCTACATCGTGCTCGGGGTTCTCTATGAGAGCTTCGTCCATCCGCTGACGATCCTCTCCACGCTGCCATCCGCAGGCATCGGCGCACTGCTCGCACTGCAATTCGGCCATATGGATCTGTCGGTGATCGGAATCGTCGCCCTCATTCTGTTGATTGGTATCGTCAAGAAGAACGGCATCATGCTTGTTGACTTTGCCATCGTGGCCGAACGCGACCGACATTTGCCGCCAGTCGTCGCTATTCGCGAAGCCTGCCTCTTGCGATTTCGCCCAATTCTGATGACGACTGCCGCAGCGCTTCTCGCCGGTGTGCCGTTGGCAGTCGGGACCGGTACCGGCTCGGAGCTGCGGCAGCCGCTCGGTTACGCAATGGTCGGCGGGTTGTTGGTCAGCCAGCTGCTAACATTGTACACGACACCGGTCGTCTATCTCTATCTGGTTCGATTGCAGCAGTGGTTCACATCGCGGCAGCAAGACCTGCACTGCACGAAGAGTTCGTACAAAATACATAATGAATTCGCACAACGAAAAGATGGAGTGAAGCTGGTCAGTCGGTCAGGCGCGTGAAACTGAAACTATTATGCAACATCAATGTGGTCAGTTCAAGACAATGAAATCTGGATTGTCTGCTGTATCGGGTTCAGTTGTGAGGATCGACGGCTGTATCGCGAGTATGAAGGTAGCCCACTTCTTCTATTTCTCTATCGCGGCTAGGCACCGCAGTTTCCGTCGTGCAGCCATTGATCTAAACATCACGCAACCAACGCTGAGTAAACGAATTCGTGAACTTGAGGATCAATTCGACGTTCTACTCTTTGAGCGCCGTGCCGGCGGAGCGCGATTGACGCCCCCAGGTGAGAAGTTTGTGCAGTCGGCCGATCGCATCCTCGCCGAGTTGGAGTTTATGAAACAATCCGCGCAGGCTGCGAAGCGCGGAGATTTAGGCCGAATCGATGTCGGCTTTTATACTTCTCTATCGGCAGGAGCTTTGCGCGACACCTTGGTCGCATTCGCCAATCAGCATGCCGAAGCTGAGCTCAATATTATTGAGGAAACTCGTGCGGCACTAATTCCGCTTCTTGATCGCGGCGCGATTGATATCGCTGTGGTTTTGGGCGAGCCCGGCTATCGAGACTACGCGCATATGAGTCTGTGGTCCGAGCGGATCATGGTCGTGCTCCCCGAAACACATCGGCTTGCCGAACGTGATGTTGTGTATTGGACTGACCTGAGGAACGAGCGCTTCGTCATAAGCCACCGTGATCCAGGGCCGGAGATCAATGATGTCTTACTCAACAAGCTAGCGGCTCCTGGCGATCGTCCCCTAATCAAGCACATCAACGCCCACCATAGCGTGACGATCGGTGCCGTTCGCGGCGAGCGCGGCATTACACTGGCCTGTGAATCCTCGTTTGCCCCGTTGCCAGGGGTTGTGTTTCGAGAATTGCGCGACGGCAACGGACCAACTCGGCTTGGATTCGTCGCTTATTGGCGGCGCAATAATGACAATCCGACCCTGAAGCAGTTCTTGGCTCTGCTCCGGGCCCATCCCGCCGTTCCGCACCTCGTTAGCAGTGCATCCATGTCATAAGCGGCACCGCATCTCTCCTGTATTTTTTCGCTCCGCTACGATGACCACCTGACTCTTGTTGCGCTGCTACGTTTCCTGCCTCTTCTATTCGTCCCCGATGTCCGGCCCGACTCGACAGGCCGACGCAGCGCCGGGGGCAAGATGGGAAACGCAACTCCCAAGGCAGAAGCGGTCACGCGCGGTGCCCGCATGCTGCGCACGGCGCTCGGGCCGGACATCGCCACCTTTCTGGAAGACCCCGCCGTCGTCGAGGTGATGCTCAACCCGGACGGCCGCCTCTGGATCGATCGTCTCTCCGAAGGATTGTTCGATACCGGCGCGACGCTTCTTTCCGCCGATGGTGAGCGCATCATTCGCCTCGTCGCGCATCACGTCGGCGCCGAAGTCCATGCCGGCGCCCCGCGCGTCTCCGCCGAGTTGCCCGGAACGGGAGAGAGGTTCGAGGGACTGCTGCCGCCGGTCGTGTCCGCGGCGGCGTTCTCGATCCGCAAGCCGGCCGTTGCGGTCTTCACGCTCGATGACTATGCGGCCGCCGGGATCATGACAGTCGCCCAGGCAGGAGTCCTGCGCAAGGCCGTCACGGAGCGCCGCAATATCCTGGTCGCCGGCGGCACCTCGACGGGCAAGACCACGCTCACCAACGCGCTGCTCGCAGAAGTCGCCAAGTCATCCGATCGCGTGGTGCTGATCGAGGATACCCGCGAACTGCAATGCGCGGCGCAGAATCTTGTCGCACTGCGCACCAAGGACGGCGTGGCCACACTGTCGGATCTCGTGCGCTCCTCGCTGCGGTTGCGTCCCGATCGCATACCGATCGGCGAGGTGCGCGGCGCCGAGGCGCTCGACCTCTTGAAGGCATGGGGCACCGGCCATCCCGGCGGCATCGGCACCATCCATGCCGGCACCGCGCTCGGTGCCCTCCGGCGCCTCGAGCAACTCATCCAGGAAGCCGTCATCACGGTGCCGCGCGCTCTGATCGCGGAGACGATCAACATCGTCGCGGTCCTCGCCGGGCGTGGTGCGCAGCGCCGCCTCGCCGAACTCGCTTTCGTCGCCGGCCTCGATCCCGCAAGCGGCGACTACCTCATCCTCCCGTCTGAAGCGGGCGGAACATCAACATCCCACGGAGACCACCCATGACCGCACTGTCGCGCGGCCTGCGCTCGCAGGTCGCTCTGCTCACCGCCACGATCGCAATTGCTGCGATGTCGGCGTCCACGGCAAATGCCGCGGGCTCCTCGATGCCTTGGGAAGCGCCGCTTCAGAAGATTCTCGACTCCGTCGAAGGACCGGTCGCCAAGATCATCGCCGTGATCATCATCATCGTCACCGGGCTGACGCTGGCCTTTGGCGACACGAGCGGTGGCTTCCGGCGTCTGATCCAGATTGTGTTCGGCCTGTCGATCGCGTTCGCCGCATCGAGCTTCTTCCTGTCGTTCTTCTCGTTCGGCGGCGGAGCGTTGCTCTGATGCAGACGAGCGAGCCCATTGCCGGCTTCCATGCGCCGGTCCATCGCGCGCTGACCGATCCGATCCTGCTCGGCGGCGCGCCGCGCGCGGTCGCGATCGCCAACGGAACGCTCGCGGCCGCTGTCAGCCTCGGCCTGCGGCTGTGGCTCATTGGCCTCGTGCTCTGGGCCGTCGGTCACTTCGCAGCCGTATGGGCAACGAAGCGCGATACGCAGTTCGTCGACGTGGTGCGCCGGCATCTGCGTTATCCCGCGTATTTCCGGTCGTGAGGTTCGGTCCATGATGAACCTCGCCGAGTATCGCAATCGCACCGCAAGCCTTGCCGACTATTTGCCCTGGGCCGCCCTGGTCGCACCGGGCGTCGTCCTCAACAAGGACGGTTCGTTCCAGCGCACGGCGCGCTTCCGCGGCCCGGATCTCGACAGCGCGACGCCGGCTGAACTCATCGGCACCACGGCGCGCCTCAACAGCGCGCTCCGCCGCTTGGGCTCCGGTTGGGCCATTTTCGTCGAGGCGCAGCGCAGTCCGGCGACCGCGTATCCAGACAGCATCTTTCCTGAGGCCGCGTCCGCCCTGGTCGATCTCGAACGCCGTGAGCAGTTCGAAGCCGCTGGCGTTCACTTCGAGAGCCGGTACTACCTCACATTCCTCTGGATGCCGCCCGCCGAGGATGCGTCGCGCGCCGAGAGCTGGCTCTACGAGGGGCGGGATCAGACCGGCGTTGATGCCCGAGAGTTGCTCCGCGGCTTCGTCGACCGCACCGATCGCGTGCTGCAACTCTTCGAAGGCTTCGTACCGGAGGTCGATTGGCTCGATGATCCAGAGACGCTGACCTATCTTCATTCGACCGTCTCGACCAAGCGCCAGCGCGTTCGCGTCCCCGAAACGCCGATGCACCTCGACGCGCTGCTGATTGATCAGCCGCTGGTCGGTGGACTGGAGCCGCGCCTGGGAAACTCCCATCTGCGCACGCTCACGGTCATCGGATTCCCGACCGCGACCCATCCCGGAATCCTCGACGAATTGAACCGGCTTGCCTTCCCGTACCGCTGGTCGACGCGCGCGCTCCTGCTCGACAAGACGCAGGCCGTAAAGCTGCTCACGAAGATTCGGCGGCAATGGTTCGCGAAGCGAAAGGGCATCGCCGCGATCCTCAAGGAAGTGATAACCAACGAGGCGTCGGTCCTGGTCGACAGTGATGCCGCGAACAAGGCGGCCGATGCCGACATGGCGTTGCAGGAACTGGGGGCCGATGACGTCGGCCAGGCCTACGTCACAGCGACGGTGACGGTATGGGATGAAGACCCCAGCATTGCGGCCGAGAAGCTGCGGCTGGTCGAGAAGATCATCCAGGGTCGCGACTTCACCTGCATCGCCGAGGGCGTCAACGCGATAGAGGCGTGGCTCGGCTCTTTGCCAGGCCACGTCTACGCCAATGTCCGACAGCCGCCGGTCTCGACGCTGAACCTCGCCCACATGATCCCGGTCTCCGCGATCTGGGCCGGCGAGGTGCGGGACGAACACTTCGCGGCGCCGCCATTGTTCTTCGGCCGGATCGAAGGCTCGACGCCGTTCCGCTTCTCGCTGCATGTCGGCGACGTCGGACACACGTTGGTGGTCGGTCCGACCGGCGCCGGCAAGTCGGTCCTGTTGGCGTTGATGGCGTTGCAGTTCCGGCGTTATCCGGGCTCGCAGGTGTTTGCCTTCGACTTCGGTGGATCGATCCGCGCCGCCGCACTTGCCATGCAGGGCGACTGGCACGATCTCGGCGGCGGGCTGTCCGACGGCGCGGAGACATCCGTCTCGCTCCAGCCGCTCGCCGGCATCCACCACATGCCGGAACGCGCCTGGGCCGCCGACTGGGTCGTCGACATGCTCGCGCGCGAGCAGGTCGCGCTGACGCCCGAGTTGAAGGAGCATCTTTGGGCCGCGCTCGCTTCGCTCGCCAGCGCTCCACTCGGCGAGCGGACGCTGACCGGCCTTGCCGTCCTGCTACAGTCCGCCAAGCTCAAACAGGCGCTGCGGCCGTTCTGCATCGGCGGCGCCTACGGGCGGTTACTCGACGCCGAGCAGGAGAGACTCGGCGAGGCGTCCGTACAGGCATTCGAGACCGAAGGTCTGATCGGCACCGGCGCCGCCGGCGCGGTGCTCGCCTATCTCTTCCACCGCATCGAGGGCCGGCTCGATGGTCGCCCGACGCTCCTGATCATCGACGAAGGTTGGCTCGCGCTCGACGACGGGGGTTTCGCCGCGCAATTGCGCGAATGGCTGAAGACGTTGCGCAAGAAGAACGCGTCCGTCGTCTTCGCCACGCAGTCGCTATCCGACATCGACGGCAGCCCGATCGCGCCCGCCATCGTCGAGAGTTGCCCGACGCGCATCTTCCTTCCCAACGAGCGCGCGATCGAACCACAGATCACCGCGATCTACCGGCGGTTCGGCCTGAACGATCGGCAGATCGAGATCATCGCGCGCGCGACACCCAAGCGCGATTACTACTGCCAATCCCGCCGTGGCAACCGCCTGTTCGAACTCGGATTGGGTCCGGTTGCGCTCGCTTTCTGCGCCGCCTCGTCCAAGACCGATCACGCGGACATCGAGCGCGTGATCGCTGAGTTTGGCCACGAGGGCTTCGTTCACGGCTGGCTCGCCGCACATGACCTTCTCTGGGCCGCCGATCTCATTCCCAACCTGACCAACCTGGAGTCATCATGAGCATCAAGCAGTCCGGCCGCCGTGCGGCAATTCTTGCGGCAACTGTCGCCGTCATCTTGTCGATCGCGCCGGCATCGGCACAGATCGTGTTCGATCCCAACAACTATGCGCAGAACGTGTTGCAGGCGGCACGCGCGCTGGAGCAGATCAGCCATCAGGTTACATCACTGCAGAACCAGGCGCAGATGCTGATCAACCAGGCGCGCAACCTTGCGAGCCTGCCGCAATCATCGTTGAACCAGATCGTCGGATCGATCCAGCGCACCCAGCAGCTTCTCGGTCAGGCCCAACGCATTACCTATGATGTCGGGCAGATCGACCACGCCTTTTCCACGACTTACGGCGCAGCCTCAACGACCGCCAGCGACCAGGCGCTGATCGATGGCGCGCGCGAGCGGTGGCGCAATTCCGTCGCAGGCCTTCAGGACGCCATGAAGGTTCACGCCGGAGTCGTCGCCAATCTCGAGACCAACCGCACCGAGATGTCGTCGCTCGTGACCGCGAGCCAGTCCGCGACCGGCGCGTTGCAGGCGACCCAGGCCGGTAACCAGCTCATCGCCTTGCAGACACAGCAAGTTGCCGATCTCACCGCGGCCGTCGCGGCGCAAGGCCGCGCACAGAACCTCGAAGCCGCGCAACGCGCCGCTGCGCAGGAGCAGGGCCGTGAGCAACTCCGGCGCTTCCTGACCCCCGGCGCGGGCTACCGTCCCACCACAGTGCGGATGTTCCAGTGATCAAAGTCTGGCTGCGCGACAACGGCAAAGGTGGAAACGGGCGTGATGCGGCCGTCCGCTCCTTTCTGCGCTTCACCGCGATCGCTGTTGTCGTGGCGGCCATCGTCATCGCCATCGGTGAGGCCAGCCGCACCGATGACGCAAGCCACGATGTTGTGCCTCTAACAACGAAAAGCGATCCGATGGCAGCCGATCTCGCGCGCTGCCGCGACGTCACGGCCGAGCAACTTGCGGCCGACGACACTTGCCGCCGCGTCTGGGCCGAGAACCGCCGGCGCTTCTTTGCACCCAACAACAAACCGGCTGAGGCGCGCTGATGGGCGGCACTGGCGTCATCGATCATTTCCTCGAAGTCTTCACCCGCTACATCGATTCCGGGTTCGGTCTGTTGAGCGGCGAAGTCGCGTTTCTGGCCACGACCTTGATCGTCATCGACATTACGCTCGCCGCGCTGTTCTGGAGCTGGGGCGCCGACGAAGACATCATCGCGCGGTTGGTCAAGAAGACGCTGTTCGTCGGCGTCTTCGCCTACATCATCGGCAACTGGAACGCGCTCGCGAAGATCGTGTTCGAGAGCTTCGCCGGCCTCGGCCTGAAGGCGTCCGGCACGGGATTCTCCGCCGCCGACCTTCTGCGTCCCGGTCGCATTGCTCAGGTTGGGCTCGATGCCGGCCGCCCGATCCTGGAATCGATCTCCGGCCTGATGGGCTACATCGCCTTCTTCGAGAACTTCATCCAGATCGTCGTGCTGCTGTTCGCCTGGGGGATGGTGCTGCTCGCCTTCTTCATCCTCGCGATCCAGCTCTTCGTCACGCTGATCGAGTTCAAGCTGGCCACCTTGGCGGGCTTCGTGCTGATCCCGTTCGGTCTGTTCGGTCAGACCGCCTTCCTTGCCGAGCGCGTTCTCGGCAATGTCGTCTCCTCCGGCGTCAAGGTGCTGGTGCTCGCCGTCGTCGTCGGCATCGGCTCGACCTTGTTCTCCGAATTTACGGCGGGTTTCGGCGGCAATCAGCCGACCGTCGAAGACGCAATGGCAATCGTCCTTGCCGCACTCTCGCTGCTCGGCCTCGGCATTTTTGGACCCGGCATCGCCAATGGTCTGATCTCGGGCGGCCCGCAACTCGGTGCGGGCTCCGCGGTGGGAACGGCCGTGGCCGCAGGCGGTGCCGTCATGGCGGGCGGCGCGGCAGCCGGAATGGCCGTGAGGGGAGCAGGGGCGGCGATGGGCGCGACCGCCGCGGCCGCGCGCGGCGGTGCCGCGCTCGCCGGCGGCGCGTCAACATCCTACGGCCTCGCCTCAGCCGGACAGAGCGGCGCTTCCGGTGTCGCGTCCGGTCTATCCGGCGTTGCCCGCGCAGGTGCCGCGGCCGCGACGCGCCCGGTCAGCCGCGCGGCGAGCCGGGCTTCCGGCGCGATGGCCGAGAGCTATCGCGGTGGCGCACGGAGCGCCGCCGCTGCGACCGGCGGCTCCTCGACGATGGGCACGATCGGCGGGTCGAACGCCGGTGATGCTGCTGCGAGTCCATCTTCGCCGCCCGCCTGGGCGCAACGCATGAAGCGCCATCAGACGATGAGTCACGGCGCCACTGCCGCCGCGCATGCTGTCCGCTCTGGCGACAGTCATGGCGGCGGCGCCTCCATTTCCCTCCGACAGGATGAACGCTGATGAATGTCTTCCGTCGCCCTTCTGTGCGCTACGGCGCAACCCCTGAACCCGAGACGCCCTATCAGCGCGCAGCTCAAGCCTGGGACGAGCGCATAGGCTCTGCGCGGGTGCAGGCGAAGAACTGGCGGCTGATGGCATTCGGCTCGCTGTTCCTTTCGGCGGGCCTCGCGGCGGGCCTGGTCTGGCAGTCGGCGCGCGGCTCGATCGTCCCCTGGGTGGTGCAGATCGACAAGATCGGCGAGGCGCAGGCGGTTGGTCCCGCGATCGCCGACTACAAGCCGACCGATCCGCAGATCGCCTGGCATCTCGCGCGCTTCATCGAGCAGGTCCGCGCGATACCGGCTGATGCCGTGATCGTGCGCCGGAACTGGCTGCGCGCCTACGAGTTCACGACCGACCGCGGCGCATCGGCGCTCAACGACTACGCGCGCGTCAACGATCCTTTCGCAAAGGTAGGCAAGCGCCAGATCGCCGTCGAGGTCTCGAGCGTCATCCGCGCCTCGCCGGACTCGTTCCGCGTCGCCTGGTTCGAGCGCGCTTATGAGAACGGTCAACTCGCCGGCATCGAACGCTGGACCGCGATCCTCACCATCGCCCTGCAACAGCCACGCGATGCCGACCGCCTGAAGCAGAACCCGCTCGGCATCTATGTCAACGCCATCAACTGGTCGAAGGAGCTCTCCCAATGAAGCCGCCGATCCATAAGCAAAAGCTGCTCAAGACCCTTCTTCTGATCGGCACCGCGGGACTCGGAGGGTGCGCGCAAAAGCTATTTCCGCCCGACATCACTTACGATGACTTCGTACCGGCCGTTCAGGCCGCCGAACCGCCATCGCCGGTGCAAGTGGTCGAGCTTCCAAAGCCGCTGCCGCTGCCCGGTCAGTTGAAGCCGGTGCCGGGCGCCAAGGCGCCGCCGGAGCCAAAGGATCCGAAGGACCGCATCACGCAGGCAAACAAGGCAGCGCGCGTCCAGCCGGTGCGCAACGGTTTCATCAATGCCGTGCAGGTCTATCCATTCTCGTCCGGCGCGCTCTATCAGGTCTATGCCGCGCCGGGACAGGTGACGGACGTCGCCTTGCAGCCCGGCGAGCAGCTTGTCGGCTCCGGCCCCGTTGCCGCCGGCGACACCGTGCGCTGGATCATCGGCGACACTGAGAGCGGCACGGCCGAGACCAAGCAGGTCCATATCCTGGTGAAGCCCACGCGGCCGGACCTGCAGACCAATCTCGTTATCAATACCGATCGCCGCACCTATCTCCTCGAGTTGAACTCGACCGAAAAGACCTACATGGCCTCGGTGTCCTGGCAGTATCCGCAGGACCAACTCATCGCGTTGCGGCGTCAGAATGCAGCCGCGCATGCCGCCCAGCCGGTCGCGACCGGCGTCGACATCTCGTCGCTCAACTTCCGGTACGAGATCGAAGGCGACACGCCGGCGTGGCGACCGCTGCGGGCCTTCGACGACGGCATCAAGGTCTATATCGAGTTCCCATCGGGTATCCGGCAGGGCGAGATGCCGCCACTCTTTATTATAGGGGCTGGCGGCGACACTGAACTCGTCAACTACCGCGCCCGCCAGAACTACTACATCGTCGACCGCCTGTTCGGCGCGGCCGAATTGCGCCTCGGCGACAGCAACAGCGAACGCCGCGTCCGTATCGTCCGCACCGACGGAAGGCGCCGGTCATGACCGATGGAACGCAGAATGCATCGGACGTCGCGCCCGACTTGCGTCTGCGACCTGAGCGGCCACAGGTCACGCGTTTGTCGCGCAAGGTACTGATCGGCCTCGGCGCCGTCTCTGGACTCGCGATTGCGGCGGCGCTGATCTACGCCCTTCAGACGCGACGCGCCGGCCAGGACAACAGAGAACTCTACTCGACTGAGAACCGTCCGACGGCGGATGGCCTGACGGGCCTTCCGCGCGACTATACCGGCATCCCCAAACTCGGACCGCCGTTGCCGGGCGATCTCGGCCGGCCGATCCTCAGCGCGCAGAACCAGGGACAACCGATCCCGCCGGGTGGCCCGCTGCCACAGCCGGGCGTCACGCCCGAGGAGCAGCGCCGCCTGCAGGAGATCGAAGCTGCCCGTTTGAGCAAGCTCTTCGCAGCGACGGCAATCCGCATCGCTTCGCCTGTAACGCCTGCAAGCGCGACTCCAGCGCCAGGCACGACGCTCGCGGTGCCGGCGGAAGCCCCGCCGCTCGACCCCAACGCCATGCAGAACATGCAGGATCGCAAGCTCGCATTCGTCAACGGCCCGATCGATCGCCGCACCGTCAGCCAGGATCGCTTGGCGAATCCGGCGTCGCCCTATCTGGTGCAAGCCGGCACCGTGATTCCGGCAGCGCTTCTCACCGGCATTCAGTCCGATCTTCCCGGGCAGGTCACAGCGCAGGTAACCGAACACGTTTATGATACTCCGTCTGGAAAACTCCTGCTTATCCCGCAGGGATCTCGGCTGATCGGCCAATACGACAGCCAGATTTCTTTTGGTCAGAAGCGCGTTTTGCTCGTCTGGAATCGCATCATGCTGCCTGACGGAAAGTCCATCGTGCTCGAGCGCCAGCAGGGTGCCGATGCACGTGGCTTCTCCGGCCTCGAGGACGAGGTGGACTATCACTGGTGGGATCTGATCAAGGCCGCTGCGCTGTCGACCTTGCTGAGCGTCGGCGCGGAAGTCGGGTCCGACCGCGACGAGAGCGACCTCGTCCGCGCCTTACGCCGTGGTTCCCAGGATTCGATCAACAGCACTGGCCAGCAGCTCGTGCGCCGTCAACTCAACATCCAGCCGACGCTCACCATTCGTCAGGGCTTTCCCGTGCGCGTGATCGTCAACCGCGATCTCGTGATGGCGCCCTACGGCCAGCAGGAGGCAAGCAGATGAGCAAGCTCAAGCTCGGCACGATCGAGGATGACAAGCCGGTAAAGCTCACGATCGAGTTGCCCGCCGCCGTGCATCGCAACCTGGTCGCCTACGCGGAAGCCATCGGGCGCGAGAGCGGGCAGCCGGCGCCGGATCCCAGCAAGATCGTGGCGCCGATGATCGAACGATTCATGGCGACAGATCGCGCGTTTGCCAGCGCACGAAAGTCCAAGCGAAGTATTGTGGCCAACTAACGATTTAGCACCTCGACTGTCCCAGACGGTTCGTTTCGAGATGCCGGCTCGGGCGTACTTACCCGGCGACTCCGATCACTCAGAAATTGATACGACGAGTGTGACCAGAAGTGGCGCGCCCGACACGATTCGAACGTGTGACCTCCACCTTCGGAGGGCAACGTTCGAACTAAGCAGCCTGTGATGCTTTCTTCAAATGCAATGTCTCTGGCTTCAGGTGCGTATAGCGCCGGAGCATCTTCCAGTCCTTGTGGCCGGTAACAAGTGCGACCTGTTCGATTGAGAAACCGGCTTCAAAGAGGCGGCTCGTACCTTCATGACGAAGATCATGGAAATGAAGATCTTCGATCTTGAGGTCTTTGCATTGACGGCGAAACGCCGTGCCGACCGAACGTCCGTTGTACGGAAAAATTCTACCTTCGCGAATATTTGAAAAGCGTCCTTGTTCTTCAATGATCTCGCACGCGTCATATCCCGACACGTCCAGCAGCGGGATGCGTTGATCGTTGCCTTTCTTCTTCCGAGGGTCCTTGCGATCTCGAATGAGAAGCATCTTGCTTTCGGGATCAAAGTCACGCCACTCGACGCGCGCAATTTCGTCCTGCCGCATTGCCGTTGCGACGGCAAATCTAATGATCCGGTCAACGGGGATTTGTTGCCGGTCATTGGCTGCGAGACTCGCGATGATGAGATCGAGCTCCTTTTGTGTTGGGCGACGGTCGCGCTCGTTGCCCTTGCCGACAAGACCAAGGCGTCCGAGAGCAATACGCGCGAGATTGATTGGTTCGATCGAAACGGTCACGCCATGTACCGCTGCGGCATGTGAGAGAATCGTCTTGATGTATCCCAAATCGATGCCAACCGTCACGGAACCCGCGCCCTCTTGCGCGCGCTCTTTTCCGAACTTGATGAGACGCTCGCGATCGAGTTCTCCCAAACGGAGATGTCCGAGCCTCTCGTCAAGGAATTTTAGACTCGCGTCCTTCGACCGCCCGATTTTCTTGCTGACCTCTTCAAGGTCTTGGCGGTGAAGAGCGATGAGATCGCCAAAAAGTTTGGCCTCTCGGGCTCGCGAAGTTGCAGGCTCCTGACGATCAATTCTTCGCTCGATGTCCAGTGCCCATTCCTCGGCGTCCTTACGGCGGACGAATGTCTCATTGACGTACTTTCCTTTACGTCGGACCTGAGCACGCCACGAACCTGACTTTAATCTGCTAAAGGTAGCCACGCGTGTGCGCTCCGTGTGCACTGAGGTGTCGAAAAGCCGGAAAAATCGTCGTATGACGTCGCAAAAATGAGTGCACACGACGGGACCTAACGATCTGAATGTACTGAAAAAATGCAGCTAAATCAATCACATAGATTTGCCGTGGCGCCTATGATGGACTGGACGGACCGCCATTGCCGGTTCTTCCATCGTCTGCTCACGCGCCATGCGCTGCTCTATACCGAGATGCTGACGACCGGTGCTGTGCTGCACGGCGATCGCGCGCGGTTGCTGGCTTATGAGCCTGCGGAGCACCCGGTCGCGCTGCAACTGGGCGGCAGCGATCCGCGGGCGCTGGCCGAGAGCGCGCGGATCGGCGAGGGCTTCGGTTATGACGAGATCAATCTCAATGTCGGCTGTCCGTCCGACCGTGTGCAGGACGGGCGGTTCGGCGCCTGCCTGATGGCGGAGCCCGATCTCGTCGGTGCCTGCGTCGCGGCGATGAAACAGGTTGTGCGCGTGCCGGTCACGGTGAAATGCCGCATCGGCATCGACGATCAGGATCCTGAGTCGGCGCTGACCGCACTCGCGGAGCGCGTGCGCGCCGCGGGAGCTGATGCGCTGATCGTTCATGCCCGCAAGGCGTGGCTCAAAGGTCTTTCCCCGAAGGAGAACCGCGATATCCCGCCGCTCGACTACGATCGCGTCTATCGGCTCAAGGCGGCGATGCCGGATTTCCCGATCGCCATCAACGGCGGCGTCGTGACGCTTGACGCCTGCCGCGCGCATCTCGCTCATGTGGACGGCGTGATGATGGGTCGGGCGGCCTATCAGGAGCCGTGGCGGCTGCTCGCTGTCGATCCGGTGCTGTACGGCACGCCGGCGCCGTTCGCGACGGTCAAGGACGCGGCTCTGGCGCTGATCCCCTATATCGAGCAAGTGCTGTCCTCCGGCGGCCGGCTGCATTCGGTGACGCGCCACCTGCATGGCCTGTTCCGGGCAGTGCCGGGCGCGCGCGCCTTCCGCCGCCACCTTGCCACCGAAGCAGTGAAGCCCGGCGCCGATGCCGGCGTGCTGGTGGCGGCGCTGGCGCATGTGCCGGATGACGCATTGCATGGCTCGTCACCGGACCTGGCGCTGGACAGGGAAGCGGGTTTGTCGCAAACCGCAGCGGCATAGCTTTCCCTCCGCCTTTCTCTGGAGTGCCCCGGTGCTGGGCGTCCCTCTCTCCGAAATCGCCTGGCTCGTGGTGATGATCCTGATCGGCGGTGTCATCACCGGCGTGCTCGCCGGTCTGTTCGGCATCGGCGGCGGCGGCATCATCGTGCCGGTTCTTTACGAAGTCTTCCGTGTTCTCAGCGTGCCGGAGGACGTGCGGATGCAACTGTGCATCGGCACGTCGCTCGCAATCATCATTCCGACGGCGATCCGGTCCTATCGCGCGCATGCGGCGCGGGGTGCCGCGTTACGCGATGTCGTACGTAAATGGGCCATTCCGGCCGTCGTCGGCGTCTGGGTCGGTGCGCTGATCGCGGCAGTGGCGTCGGGCGAGTTTCTCAAGATCGCATTCGCGGTGATCGCCACGTTCGTCGCCATCAAATCGTTCCTCGGCAACGACAACTGGCAGGTCGCCAAGGAGTTGCCTGGCCAGCCGGCCATGTCGGGCTATGGCTTTCTCGTCGGCCTGTGCGCGTCGCTGATGGGCGTCAGCGGCGGTTCGGTGTCGAACGCGGTTCTGATGCTGCATGGCGTTCCGATCCACAATTCAGTGGCAACCTCGGCCGGGATCGGTGTTCCGATCACCATCGCCGGCGCGGTCGGCTACATGCTGGCCGGGCTCGCTTATCAGTCGCAGATGCCGCCGCTGTCGATCGGCTTTGTGTCGATCATCGGCGTGGTGCTGATGGCGCCAGTGACGAGCTACATGGCCGGCTACGGCGTGAAGCTGGCGCACTGGATGCCGCGCCGTAAGCTCGAAATCGCCTTCGGCATTTTCCTGCTGCTGGTCTCGGCGCGATTCGTCGTCAGCGCGCTGTGATCGGGTGCGCGCGGAGCACCAGCTTGGTGCCGCGCACCTCCCAGCTTTCCAGCCGGTTCAGGAACGTCATACCCAGGAGACTGGTCTTGAGCTGGCCTGGCTGGGCGATCAGCGCCGGAACGCCGCGTTCGGTGATGCCGCCGACCGACACGCGATCGAGCGTCACCGGCGCGGCCTGGGTGTGGCCGTTCGCGGTATCGACCCTGACTGAATAGCTGAGAAACGCGGTCGGCAATCCGGCATCGCGCGCCGCGTCGGCGGTGAGCACGACGCTGGAGGCACCAGTGTCGAGCACCATCGGCACCGCGGCGCTGTTGATGCGCGCATCGACGGCGAAGTCGCCACCCGCGGTGCGGACCACCTCGACGGAATTGCCCCGCGTCGCCGTGCGGCCGGGGATCAGTTCGGCCAGCACGCGGTCGGCAACCTCGCTGAGTTCGTAGCGGTACGTGTAGCCGACGCCGATCAGCACGGCGATCAGGCCCCACAGGAAGATCGCCTCGATCGCACGCGACAGCTTGCCGCGAAACGCCGCCAGCACCAGGCCGCCGAAGAACACGGCCCAGATCAGCTTGATCCCGAGCGAGGCCATCTCGTCCTGCCGTAGCAGGCCGCCGATCGGATCGTGGCCCTGCGCCATCATGAACACGACGAGCGCCGTCGCGCCGCCAATCACGATCATCAGCGACAGGGTCCGGGTCACGCTTGCCGCTCCAGCCGCACGGAAGCAGCGGCTTGCCGCGCCGGCAGTTCGGCCATGATCCGCCGTCGCTCCTCGACCGTCATCCGGCTCCAGCTGGCCACCTCGTCGATGGTACGTCCGCACCCGCGGCACAGGTCGGTGCGCGGGTCCAGCGTGCAGACTTGGATGCACGGGGTTTCGATCATCGCGGGGTCAGGAAAAGGCCGGGCCGGACCTGTGAATGGGATTCGCTGCGCGAAGATAAGCACCGGGCCGCGCAAAGCAATTCCATTAGAGGGCGAGGGCGGGCGGGCGTCTCAGAGGGGGGTGTTCAGAGACCCTGCTCAAAGGCCCATGCGGAACAGGAGGCGCTTTTTGCCCTTCGGCTCCGGCTCGGCCTGTGCCTCCGGGGCCAGCGGGGGTGCTTCGCTTGTGAACGGCGCCATGGCGGCGACCACCCGCTCCGGCGGGAAGGTGACGATGACCTCGGTGCCGATCCGCAGCTTGGACTTGAGCGAGAACGTGCCGCCATGCAGGTCGACCAGGCTCTTGGCGATGGGCAGGCCGAGGCCGGCGCCCTGTTCCGCCGATTTGATCGAGTTCGAGCCCTGGCCGAACGAGGCCAGCACGATCGGGATTTCCTCTTCGGGGATGCCCGGACCGGAATCCTTGCAGGTGAGATACTGGCCGCCCGAGGCGGTCCAGCCGACCTTGAGCCAGATTTCCCCGCCCTGCGGCGTGAACTTGATCGCGTTCGAGAGGAGGTTGAGGCAGATCTGACGCACCGCGCGCTCGTCGGCCCAGAGTCGCGGCAGGTCCGCCTCGAAGGCTTCGTGGATGGCGATGCCGCGATTGCTGGCGCGCAGCTTGAGGAGATGATGACAGTCCTCGACCACGGCGGTCAGCGAGATCGATTCCTCGTTGAGCTCGTAGCGGCCGGCCTCGATGCGCGACAGATCGAGAATTTCGTTGATCAGGCCGAGCAGATGCACGCCGGAATTGTGAATGTCGGCGGAATATTCCTTGTAGGCGGGCACGGTGTGCTCGCCGAAGATTTCGCCCTTCATTACCTCGGAGAAGCCGAGGATCGCGTTGAGCGGCGTGCGCAATTCGTGGCTCATCTGCGCGAGAAAGCGCGACTTGGAGATATTCGCTGCTTCCGCGCGGCGCCGCGCTTCGTCGGAGATCGCCTTTGACTGTTCGAGCTCGCCGATCAGCGCGTCCTTCTCGGCGCGCGCTTCGAGCGTCGATAACGTGGTCGAATAGAGACGGAACGACAACAGCGCAAAGTATCCCTGCGCGGCGAGCGCCATCGCCGCCAGAATGTAATTGCGTAGCGACCCGAGCAGCAGGAAATCGAGCGCCACGGCGGCTGTGACCGGGAAGGTCGCCGCATACACCGCCATCGGCAGGTTCGAGGCGAGCATGCTCGACACCGCGACGACCAGCAGCATGACAAACAGCATGAACGTGCCGGAGCTTTCGTCCACGCCGACCGGATGGATCAGGATGAACATCCAGGCGAGACCGTAGAACAGGTCCAGCATGATGAAGCGCAGCCGCCAGGCGCGCATTTCCGCCGCGCCGTTCGGCGCCGCCAGGAATTGCCGGCACTTGGTGATGATCACCGCATGGATCACCAGCACCGATGCCATCCACGCACCGGCGGTGACGGCGCCGGTCCACAGGCTCGACAGGAAGCCGATGGTGCCGATCAGCAGCAGGATGATCAGCGAGGCCGACATCCGGTTCTGCGCGTAAAGCCGCAGCAGTTCGTAGTCGAAGGCCGGCCGTGTGCCGCTCGTCGAGGTCAGCCGGTCGCGCGCTTCGCGCACATGCTGCGACGACAAACGCCGGTTCACCGGTGAGCTCTCCGGCGGCAAGGCGAGGTCGGGCAATTCACTGGGAATGGGCATGGCAACCGGGTACGCAACAAACTGCTGCAACCTCGCGCAAATCCTTAAAAGCCGCCTTAAGTCCGGCTGCAAAAAGATGGTTAATGATCCCTTGCCGCGCGCGTCTTGACGCGTTGCGCGCCGCGCGGTTCGCTGGCCGCGGACAGGGAGACAGACCGATGAAGTTGTATGACGGGGGGCGGGCGCCCAATCCGCGCCGGGTGCGCATTTTCCTCGCGGAAAAGGGGATTTCGGTGCCGATCGAGCCGATTGATCTCGGTGCCTTGCAGCACAAGAGCGATGCCTATCGCGCGATCAATCCGGTGCAGCGCGTCCCGGCGCTCGAACTCGACGATGGGACAGTGATCGGCGAGTCGATCGCGATCTGCCGCTATTTCGAGGCGCTGCAACCGGAGCCGCCGCTGTTCGGGCGTGACCCGAAGGAACGGGCGGTGGTCGAGATGTGGGAACGGCGGGTCGAATTCCACTTCCTCGCGCCGGTCTCCAATGTGTTTCGGCATCTGCATCCGGCCATGAGCCAGATGGAAGTGCCGCAAGTCGCCGATTACGGCGAGGCGAGCAAACCCAAGGCCTTTGCGTTTCTGGAAATCCTTGACCGCGAATTGGCGGGGCGGCCGTTCGTCGCCGGCGACCGTTTTTCCGTGGCGGATATTACCGCACTGGTGACGGTCGATTTCATGAAACCGGTGAAGCTCGCCATGCCGGACAATCTTGCGCATGTCCGCCGTTGGCATAGCGAGGTGTCGGCGCGGCCGAGCGCGAAGGCGTAAGGCGAGGGCGATGCAACTCACCATCATCGGCTCCGGCGATGCGTTCGGCTCGGGCGGTCGCGGTAACACCTGTTTTCATCTGCGCACCGCGAAGGGTGTCCTGCTGGTCGATTGCGGCGCGAGCGCCCTGCCGCGGCTGAAGCACTATAAGGTCGATCTCAATGCCATCGACGGCATCGTCCTTTCGCATCTGCATGGTGACCATTTCGGCGGCCTGCCGTTCCTGCTGCTTGATGCGCAATTTCTGACGCGACGGAATCGGCCCTTGCTGATCGCAGGTCCGCCGGGGACGCGCGAGCGTCTGACAGCGGCGATGGAGGTTTTCTTCCCCCGCTCGTCGGGCTCCACATGGAAATTCCCATGGGAGGTGATGGAGATCGCGCTCGCCACGCCGGCCGATGTGCTGGGTCATCGCGTGACCACGGCAGAGGTCATTCACCAGTCCGGCGCGCCATCGACGGCGTTGCGGATCGAGGACGGCGACAAGGTGTTCGCCTACTCCGGCGATACCGAATGGACCGACGCGCTGTTGCCGATCGCACGCGGCGCCGATCTGTTCATCTGCGAATGCTACGCCTATGCCGGCAAGCTGACCGGCCACATGACTTGGGAAACGCTGTCGCCGCGACTGGCCGACCTGCAAGCGCGGCAGGTGATGCTCACGCACATGAATCCGACCATGCTGGCACGGATCGATGAGGTCCGTGCCGCCGGCGTATTGATTGCCGATGATGGATTGGCGCTGATTTTTTAGCGATTGAGCAGCGCGATCAGGCTCGACGTATCCCAGCGCTGGCCACCCATCCGCTGCACTTCCGAATAGAACTGATCGACCAGTGCCGCGACCGGCAGATGCGCGCCGTTGCGACGCGCTTCGGCGAGGCAGATGCCGAGGTCCTTGCGCATCCAGTCAACCGCGAAACCGAAGTCGAATTTGCCGGCGGCCATGGTCTTGTAGCGGTTCTCCATTTGCCACGACTGCGCGGCGCCCTTGGAGATAGTGGCGACGAGTTTTTCGGTGTCGAGACCGGCTTTCATGGCGAAGTGCAATCCTTCGGACAGGCCCTGCACCAGACCGGCGATGCAGATCTGGTTGACCATCTTGGCAAGCTGGCCGGAGCCGGCGTCACCCATCAGGTTGCAGGCCCGCGCATAGGCGGCGATCACCGGCTCGGCGCGGGCAAACACGGCTTCCTTGCCGCCGCACATCACCGTCAGCACGCCGTTCTCGGCGCCGGCCTGGCCCCCGGACACCGGCGCGTCGAGGAAATCGAAACCCTGCTTCGCGGCAGCCGCGGCCAGCTCGCGGGCCACTTCGGCGGAGGCGGTGGTGTGGTCGACCACGACCGCGCCCTTGCGCACGCCGTGGAAGGCACCATCCTTGCCGAGCATCACTTCGCGCAGGTCGTTGTCGTTGCCGACGCAGGCCATGACGAAATCCTGGCCCTCGGCGGCGGCCTTGGGGGTGGGGGCGCTGCGGCCGCCATACTGCTTGACCCATTGTTCAGCCTTGGCGGCGGTCCGGTTATAGACAGTGACCTCGTGGTCGCCCTTTTTCGCCAGATGGCCGGCCATCGGAAAACCCATCACGCCCAAGCCCAGAAACGCCACTTTCGCCATGTCACTCTCCAAATATGGTCCCGATGTCCGGCCGTATCTCTTGATGGCATCAATGCGGGCGCGGGCTTGCGTCGTCAACCGGTGGGCTCATGCGGCTAAAGGCACAGTGCCGCGCATCGTCCGGAGGGTGGCGGCGGCCGGCGTCCTATGGTGTATCTGGAGCCGGGAGAACGCCGCGCGCAGGCGCGGCGGTTCAAGGGAGTGCGAGCAATGCCGGTCACCAAACAGGATGTTGTCGATTGCCTGGCGAAAGTGCCGGCGCCGGACGGGCGGCCCTTGCCGCAATCCGGGGCGCTGTCGGAGATCATCGCCAATGACGGCAAGGTATTCTTTTCGATCGGCGTCGACGCGGCGGCGGTGAAGTCCTGGGAGCCAGTGCGCCAGCGTGCCGAGGCGGCGCTCAAGGCGTTGCCGGGCGTGCAGTCGGTGATGATCGCGCTCACGGCAGAGCGGACCGCGGGTAGCGCTGCCGCGCGCCCAGCCGCTGCCGGCGGCCACGGTCACGCGCATGGCGCGCCCGGAGCGGGTCCCAAGCCGCAACCCGGCGTGCCGGGCGTCGGCGCTATCATCGCCGTGGCCTCGGGCAAGGGCGGCGTCGGCAAATCGACGACGGCCGTCAATCTCGCGCTTGGCCTGCGCGATCTCGGGCTGCGCGTCGGCGTTCTCGATGCGGATATCTACGGCCCGTCGATGCCGAAGCTCCTGGGGATCCACGGCAAGCCGGAGACCATCGATGGCAAGCGGCTGAAACCGATGGAAGGCTACGGCCTCAAGGTGATGTCGATCGGCTTCCTCGTCGAGGAAGAGACGCCGATGATCTGGCGCGGCCCGATGGTGATGTCGGCGCTGACGCAGATGCTGCGCGAGGTCGAGTGGGGCACGCTCGACGTGATCGTCGTCGATATGCCGCCGGGCACGGGTGATGCGCAACTGACCATGGCGCAGCAGGTGCCGCTGCGCGGCGCGGTTATCGTCTCGACGCCGCAGGATCTCGCATTGATCGATGCGCGGCGCGGCGTGGCGATGTTCAAGCGTGTCAATGTGCCGATCCTCGGCGTGATCGAGAACATGAGCCACTTCCTGTGCCCGCATTGCGGCACGCGGTCCGACATCTTCGGCCACGGCGGCGCGCGCAAGGAGGCCGATCGGCTCGGCGTGCCATTTCTCGGCGAAATTCCGCTGCACATGGATATCCGCGAGAAATCCGATGCCGGGTTGCCGGTGGTGGCGACCGAGCCGGATGGGCCGCATGCGAAAATCTATCGCGACATCGCCGCGCGCATCCGCGACCAGTTGGCCGGCGGCGCCGGCAGCCGCGCCGCGCCGAAGATCGTCATCGAAGCCTGATTCCGTGGCTGGCTAATCGTCGGCCCACATGCGCAGCAGGTTGGAGACCGATTTCGAGATCAGATCAAAATCGGTGCTCTTGCCCTCGCGTGCGAATAATCGCCGCCGCGCGGTGTCGAGATCGAACAGCAATTCGCGCTGCGCGGTATCGCGCACGTAGCTGCGCGCCCATCCGGCGCACACCAGCCGCTCGCCGCGCGTGACCTTGTTGACCCGGTGCAGTGTCGTCGCCGGATAGGCGATCATGCTGCCGGGCGGCAGCTTGTAGCTTTCCTCGCCGCCGACGCCGTCGATCACCAGTTCGCCGCCCGCGTAGGTTTTCGGGTGACTCAGGAACAGGGTGAAGGCAACGTCGGTGCGGACGCCACGCATCAGCGCATCGTCGACATGGGTGCCGTATTCCATTCCCTTGCCGGTGCGCGAGAACAAGAGCGGCGTCAGCGCCTTCGGACGCGCGGCCAGCGCAAACACTTCATTCGCAAGGATGCGTTTGGCAACGAGGTCGCGGGCCGGCTCAAGCGTGGGACCCACCGACGGCGCTTGCCGGTTGTTCTTGACCAGCCGTGCGGCGAATCCGGCGGTGCGGCGGCCATCGACGAACGCGGTTTTCGCGAGTGCCGCGCGGATGGTCGCAAGATCGTCCGCCGAGAGAACATTGCCGATGATGATCTGCATGGCTCACTCTAGCGTAAGGTTTTCTCCATGTACGCGCTTCGCACACTGGAATTTTTCAAATCTTTTGTCCCTGTCTTGTGACTGGACGCGGCAGAGCGGGTGGCTATGCTCCCGCCGCAATTATCAGGTGCCATCTCGCGCGGGCCTGCGAAAGAACGAACCAAAGGACAGATCATGGCGAACACCAAAACGAGCAAAGTGTGGATCGGGGTGGGCGCGTTCGTTCTGGTCGGCGGTGTCGCGACGACGACGCAGGCATTGCCGCCGGTGGACGCGCATCAGCCTGATTTGCGGACCGGCAAAGAGAAACTGCTCGATGGCGTGGCGGCGCTTCCCGGCCGGCTGATCCTGGCGCAGGGCAAGGGCGCAGGTGGTGAAGGTGCCGAAGGCGGTGAGGGCGGCGAAGGCAAGATCGATCCGGCGGCGGTCGAGGCCGATCCAATCGATTACGGGATCGCACTGCAGGTGATCGCCGCGCATTACCATGCCGGGTTGCTGGCTTACGAGAACAAGCAGCAGGAGGCGGGCGCGCAGATGTTCGCGCACGGCCTGACCGAGGTCTATGTCGAGCTTGAAGACATCTTCAAGAAGCGCGGCGTCACCGGGCTTGGCGACAAGATGAATGCTGCGGTCGAGGCGGGCACGGCGAAAAAGCCGGTGCGGGAGGTCCGCCAGAAGGTCAAGGCGGTGCTCGATGCGCTGGTGGCGGCCGAAGCCGATGCGCCGAAATCCGACAAGCCGCCGCAGGCGGTCAAGACCGAGGTGGCGGCTGAGATGCTGGAGCGGGCGGCGGCGCAGTATCGTACCGCTGCCGACAGCACGGATTTTGAAACCTACCTCGACGGACTCGGCTTTTCGCTGGCGGCGCGCGAACAGGCCCAAGCCATCATGCCGTGGCTGAAAAAGCAGGCGCCGAAAAAAGCGGCCGCGCTGGAGAAGGTTCTGGCCCTGGCCAATCAGGCATATCCCGGCATCAAACGGCCGGCGAAAAAAGTCGACACCGGCCGCTTCCTGGCCGCAGCATCCGAGGCGCGCCTTGCGGTCTCTCGTCTGCCGTAATGGCCCGATTGCTGCACCGCCCGCATGCAATGCAGGGTCAACGCGGTCAAACCAATCTCGGCTTGCTGACGGAGCGGCAATGGTTGTATCCAAACCACAGTGTGGTTCCACCTGAACAGGGGTTTCGGAGCCAACCGCCTCGTTCGGTCAGCGACCGCACGGGTCTCATCGTCTGAAAATCATTGGAGTCTGAAATGAAACGCCGGCAATTTCTCGGAGCCGCAGGCGCCGGTCTCGCGGCCGCCACGATCGCCAAGCCCGCCATCGCGCAATCGAGCCCGGAGGTAAAGTGGCGCCTGACGTCGAGCTTCCCGAAGTCGCTCGACACGCTGTTTGGCGCCGCGGAAGTGTTTGCCAAGGCGGTGGCTGAGGCCAGCGACAACAAGTTCCAAATCCAGACCTTTGCCGCCGGCGAAATTGTCCCCGGTCTTCAGGCCGCCGACGCGGTGACCAGCGGCACTGTCGAAATGTGCCACACGGCATCCTACTACTATGTCGGCAAGGATCCGACGTTCGGCCTGTTCACGGCGCAGCCGTTTGGCCTGAACACCCGGATGCAGTCCGCCTGGATGCTGCAGGGTGGCGCTCTCGATCTCGCCAACGATTTCTATAAGAAGTTCAACTTCATGGCGTTGCCGTGCGGCAATACGACCTGCCAGATGGGCGGCTGGTTCCGCAAGGAAATCAAGGAAGTCGGCGATCTCAACGGTCTGAAATTCCGCATCGCCGGCTTTGCCGGGCAGATTTTCTCCAAGCTCGGCGTCGTGCCGCAGCAGCTTGCTGGCGGCGATATCTATCCGGCGCTCGAAAAGGGCACGATCGATGCGGCCGAGTGGGTTGGCCCTTATGACGACGAGAAGCTCGGTTTCCAGAAGGTCGCCAAGTACTACTACTATCCGGGTTGGTGGGAAGGCGGCGCCATGCTGCACAATTTCATCAACCTGCAGAAGTGGAGCGAACTGCCGAAGACCTACCAGCAGATCGTCAAGTCGGCGTCCGATACGGCGCATAACTGGATGATCGCACGGTACGACGCGGCCAATCCGGGTGCGATCAAGCGGCTGGTTGGCTCGGGTGCGCAACTGCGCCCGTTCCCGCAGCCGGTGATGGAGGCCTGCTACAAGGCCGCGACCGAGACCTACAACGAGGTGTCCGGCAAGAACGCGGACTTCAAGAAAGTCTATGACAGCATGGTCGCCTTCCGGAATGACGAATACCTCTGGTGGCAGGTAGCCGAGCTCGGCTTCGACAGCTTCATGGTTCGGATGCGGGCCCGCGGCTGATCGCATCCATCAGCGTCTAAGCGACGTTCTGAACCCTCCGCCTGACCGGCGGAGGGTTTTTCTTTTGAGGCGGATGGTCGGGGCGCTCATTTTGCGCCGCAATATCGCATCTTCTTTCGTCGGGCTGTCGCGGCATGGCTGGATTTGCGGCCGGTGTTCGGTCAATCTTGTCGCACCCGGGATACGGGTGGCGGTGCTTGGGGCACCGCTCAACAGGAATACGGAGGGGATCCCGAATGAAACGTCGTCAATTTCTCGCTGCCGCGGGGGCCGGCCTGGCTGGTGCTGCGATCGCCAAACCGGCGATCGCGCAAAGCATGCCGGAATTGAAGTGGCGCCTGACGTCGAGCTTTCCGAAATCACTCGATACGATCTACGGCGCCGCTGAAACCTTCGCCAAAGCCGTTGCCGAGGCGACCGATAACAAATTCCAGATCCAGTGCTTTGCGGCGGGCGAAATTGTGCCGGGCTTGCAGGCCGCCGATGCGGTGACCAACGGCACCGTCGAGATGTGCCACACGGCGTCCTACTATTATTTCGGCAAGGATCCGACGTTCGCCTTCGCGACGGCGGTGCCGTTCGGCCTCAACAGCCGCATGCAGAACGCCTGGCAGTTCTTCGGCGGCGGCATGGAGGTGATGAACGACTTCTACAAGAAGTTCAACATCTACGGTATTCCGTGCGGCAACACCGGCTGTCAGATGGGCGGCTGGTTCCGCAAGGAGATCAAGTCTCCGGCCGATCTGCAGGGATTGAAGATGCGCATCGGCGGCTTCGCTGGCCGTGTCGTCTCCAAGCTCGGCGTGGTGCCGCAGCAGATCGCCGGCGGCGATATCTACCCGGCGCTGGAAAAGGGTACGCTCGACGCGTGCGAGTGGGTCGGCCCCTACGATGACGAGAAGCTCGGATTCCAGAAGGTTGCCAAATTCTACTACTATCCAGGTTGGTGGGAAGGCGGCGCGATGCTGCACAACTTCATCAACACCGAGAAGTGGAATTCGCTGCCGGCCGGTTACAAATCGATCGTCAAGACCGCATCCGAGATGGCCAACACATGGATGCAGTCGAAATACGATGCGGGCAATCCGGGTGCTTTGAAGCGGCTGGTCGCCGGTGGTGCGCAGCTTCGTCCGTTTACCGGCGAAACGATGGATGCCTGCTACAAAGCGGCTCAGGAGCTTTACAAGGAGACGTCGGCGACCAATGCCGACTTCAAGAAGGTGCATGATCACATGATGGCCTACCGCAACGACCAGTATCTCTGGTGGCAGGTGGCCGAATACACCTTCGACTCCTATCAGATCAGGGCGCGTGCGCGCGGCTGAACGAACGCAATCGAAAAGAAAAACCCCGGAGCTTGCTCCGGGGTTTTTTGTTGCGGCGATGAGTCTCAGAATTTCGGCGGCTGATCGAGATTGAGCGGCGGAATATCGAGCGCGGGCACCTCGATTTTCACGCTGTTCGGGTCAACAGTCGAGGCCGCGCCCTTGTAGTGCATCACCATCGCCGGGAACGCGATCACCAGGATCACCATGATGACCTGAATGACGACGAACGGCACGGCTCCCCAATAGATCTGTCCCGTCGTGACAGGCTCCATCATCTTGCCGGTGACACGATCCTTGTAGCGTTCGCGCGGCGCGACCGAGCGCAAGTAGAACAGGGCAAACCCGAACGGCGGATGCATGAACGAGGTCTGCATATTGACGCCGAGAATGACGCCGAACCAGATCAGGTCAATTCCGAGTTTCTCGGCTGCCGGCCCGAGCAGCGGAATAACGATGAAGGCCAGTTCGAAGAAGTCGAGGAAGAACGCCAGGACGAAAACCATGGCATTGACGAACAGCAGGAACCCGACCTGACCGCCCGGCAGCGAGACCAGCAGTTCTTCGACCCAGACGTGGCCGCTGACGCCGTAGAATGTCAGCGAGAACACGCGGGCGCCGATGAGAATGAAGACGACAAAAGCCGACAGCTTGGCGGTCGATTGCACGGCCTGACGGATCAGATCAAAGCTGAGTCGGCGCTTGATCAGGCCGAGGATGAGGGCGCCGACGGCGCCCATCGCGCCGCCTTCGGTCGGGGTCGCCACGCCGATGAAGATCGTCCCGAGAACGAGGAAGATCAGCAGCAGCGGCGGCACCATGACGAAGGTGGTCTCCTGCGCGATCCGAGACAGGAAGCGATAATTGAACAGCTTCTCGCTGATCCGGTTCAGGATCGCGATCACCAGGGCGAAGCCGATGCCGAAGAACATCGTCAGCACGACGAAATCGGCGCCTTTGGCGTCGGATTCCCACATCGCGGCGTAGCCGACGAGGCCGCTGACGATGGCGAGCACGAATACCGAGGTGAGGCCGCGGCTGCCGTTATCCTCGCGGAAGCCGATCGCTTCCGCCGGCAGGCCGGGCGTCCATTTCGGGAAAATCATCGAGACGATGAAGACATACGCCGCATAGAGACCCGACAGCACCAGCCCGGGAATGAATGCGCCTTCGTACATGTCGCCGACGGAGCGACCGAGCTGGTCGGCCATGACGATCAGTACCAGCGAGGGCGGGATGATCTGCGCAAGCGTGCCGGAGGCTGCGATGACACCCGACGCGACACGCCGGTCGTAGCCGTAGCGCAGCATGATCGGCAGCGAGATCAGGCCCATCGAGATGACCGATGCCGCGACCACGCCGGTGGTGGCGGCGAGCAGCGCGCCGACGAAGATCACCGCATAGGCGAGGCCGCCGCGCACGGTGCCGAATAACTGTCCGACCGTGTCGAGCAGGTCTTCCGCCATGCCGGATCGTTCCAGCACCAATCCCATGAAGGTAAAGAATGGAATGGCGAGCAGCGTATCGTTCGCCATCACGCCGTAGACGCGCTCTGGCAGCGCCTGCATGAAGTCCGGATGGAACAGGCCAAGCTCGATTCCGATCAGGCCGAAGATCAGGCCGACGGCGCCGAGTGAGAAGGCTGCCGGATATCCAAGCAGCAGGAACACCACCAGCGCCGCGAACATGATCGGCGCCATGTTGTGAATCAGAAAGGCGGTCATTGTGGTCCCCCAGCCGGCCCGGTCAGCGCTTTTCGATCGCGTCGACGAGGTGTTCCACCTCTTCTTCCGCAGCGCTCTTCTTCAGCGCGTGCGGGTCTTCCATCAGGCCGCGCATGATCGCGATGCGCTTGATGATCTCGGAAATGGCTTGAATGAACAGCAGCGTGAAGCCGATCGAGATCAGCGCCTTGGCCGGCCATTGCGGCAGGCCGCCGGCATTCATCGACTGTTCGTTGATCGCATATGATTTGAGGAAGAACGGCGTGCCGGTCACGATCATGATGATCGTCAGCGGCAGCAGGAAGAAGATGTGGCCGACGAGGTCGATCGTGCTGCGCAGCCACTGCGGCATCAGATTATTCACGATGTCGATGCGAATGTGCTCGTTGTCGAGCAACGTCCACGGCGCACACAGCAGGAATACGGCGCTGAACAGCACCCACTGCAATTCGAGCCAGGAATTCGACGACATGTCCAGCAGCTTGCGGACGGTCGCATTCACGGCCGAAACCAGCACTGCTGCAAGGATGAACCAGGCGATATATTTGCCGATGGCACGGTTGAAGCTGTCGATGGCGCGCGCCATCGGCAACAGCGCATTGACCAGAGCGTTGAAGCCGCTCACGTTGCATCCTCCCAAGCCGGTTTTTATCCGGCCTTTATGTTCGCATCGCGCCCCAACCGGACGACCGCCGGCCCCCAAGGCAGCATAGTCAGATGCGGCAGCCCGACGTCAATCGAAACTTCACAAGCGGCGCGGTACCCGCCGTGCCGTCCGGATAATATGAGGTAGCTACCTCATATTCTGAAACGTGGCGAGCGCGGACGCAAGCCGGAAATGCGTCCGGGTTACGATTTGTCAGGCCGAATTTTGTGCAGGGCAATGTCGAGGTGGCCGCGGCATCAGCCGCCGGTCACGCTCATGTGCCGGCCGAGCGCGGGCTGTTTGCGCCGGCGATCGATGACGAAGTCATGGCCGCGCGGCTTGCGCAGCACGGCGGTGTCGATTGCCGCATTGAGCTGATCGTTGCTTTCCGACGCCCGCAGCGGCGCGCGCAGATCGGCGGCGTCTTCCTGCCCCAGGCACATATAAAGCGTGCCGGTGCAGGTGAGGCGCACGCGATTGCAGGATTCGCAGAAATTGTGTGTGAGCGGCGTGATGAAGCCGAGCCGGCCGCCGGTTTCGCGCACGCGGACATAGCGGGCCGGGCCGCCGGTTTGATAGTCGATGTCCTCAAGCGTGTAGCGCTCCGACAGGCGGGCGCGGACCATCGACAGCGGCAGATATTGGTCGAGCCGTCTCTCTTCGCCGACGTCGCCGAGCGGCATGACTTCGATCACGGTGAGATCCATGCCGCCACCGTGCGCCCAGGCGACAAGTTCAGCGAGTTCGTCGTCATTGACGCCCTTCAGCGCCACCGCGTTGATCTTGATCTTGAGCCCGGCGCGTTGCGCGGCATCGATTCCGGCACGCACCTGATCGAGATCGCCCCAACGGGTGATCGCGCGGAACTTGTCCGGATCGAGCGTGTCGAGCGAGACATTGATGCGCTCTACACCACAGGCTTTGAGGTCGGCGGCGTGCTTGGCAAGTTGGGTGCCGTTGGTGGTCAGGGTGAGTTCGTCCAAAGCACCGGAGGCCAGATGGCGTGACAGCGAGGAGAACAACGTCATCACCCCGCGCCGCACCAGCGGTTCGCCGCCGGTCATGCGAAGCTTGCGCACGCCGCGCGCAACAAAGGCGCTGCACAGACGGTCGAGTTCCTCCAGTGTCAGCAGGTCGGCTTTCGGGAGGAAGGTCATGTGCTCGGACATGCAGTAGACGCACCGCAGGTCGCAGCGATCCGTCACCGACACACGCAAATAGGTTATGGCACGGGCAAACGGGTCGATCAGCGGGCGTTGCGGCGGTCCCGCCCGATCCAATGCTGTCGCAGTAAGCGTGCCGATTGCTGTCATGTCGCCGATCCCGGAGCCGCAGCCCCGTCAAGTTCCACGCTTTAAATGTAGGGGGTTTGTCCTGCAAACGCGAGGCCGCCCCCGTCAGCCCTTCGGCCAAATCCTCCGGCCGGAACACCGGAAATCCCCAAGAAAAAGGGCCGCATCACAAGGATGCGGCCCAGATCAGCGGCGGAAAATGATGCGGCTTACTGGCGCGCCGGGGCCGGCGCGGTGGGCCAGGGTGCCGTCGCGGCCGGAGCCGCCGCCGGTGGGGGGGCGGCAGCGGCAGGTGCCGCCGGCGCCGCGGCGCGCGGCTTGGCGGCAGGTTTGGCCGTGCGCTTGCGCGGGGTCGCGCGGCGGGGCGGAGGCGGCGGCGCCACAGCCAGTTCCACAGTCACCGGGTTCGGTGAGAACGTCGGCGGATAGCTGGTCGTCTGAACCTCGAGTTGCTCGGTGGCGGTCTGATAGCCGTTGAGCGAGTAGGTCACGGTCTGCGGGCCGGATGTCGGGATCGCGAGCGAGCACGGCGTGCGGCAGGTCAGATCGCCAACCTTGACGTCCGCTCCCGGCGGCTCCGATTCAAAGCGCACCGCATCGGTCGAGGGTGACGACTTGAAGAGTTCGAAGTTCGAACCGGACGACGAGCATGCCGCAAGCATGAGGCCGCCGCCGATAATTGCAATCACGCGATACATCATGAATCCCTCAGGGTGATAGCACCCGCTCGCGGACAATAAGGATGCGGTAAGGATGCTGCAACCATATGCAGACCGTTAACCTTACCGCGTTAACCATAATGCGTTCGGACTGTGCCATTTTGTGGCAGAAATTCCGGCGTGCTTATGGCGCCGTATCGGCGCGATATACGACGTTAACGCTGCGCCAGCAGGTTCGTCACCGCATCCGGCAAATCGGCAAAGCGGCTGACAATCAAATCCGCGCCAAGCTCGTTCACCGGAATGTCGCTATAACCGAAATCGACCGCGACCACGCCGACCTTCGCGGCGCGGGCGGTGCGCACGTCGGTGGCGGAATCGCCGATCATCACGGTGCGCTCGCGCGATCCGTCCGCGGCGGAGATGGTGCGCAGCAGCGGCGTCGGGTCCGGTTTCGGGACGCCGAATGTGTCCTGGCCGCAAATGAAATCGAAACGCTGCGTCAGATCGAGTCGATCGAGCAGGAGCCGTGCCAACCCTTCGAGTTTGTTGGTGCAGACGGCAAACCGGAAACCCTGTGTGACGAGTTGGTCCAGGGTATCGACGACGCCAGGAAACGGCTGCGACCGGTCGGCGAGATGTTCGGCGTAATGTTCGATATAGCGGTCGAACAGCCGCTCGATATTGCTGTCGTCGCAAACCATATCGTGCATGGCGAAGGCACGCTTGATCATCATCCGCGCGCCCGCGCCGACGATCTTGCGGGCATCGGAATAGGCGACCGGCGGGACGCCTTCCGGCGCCAGAATCGTGTTGAGGGTTTCGACGAGATCGGGCGCGGTATCGACGAGGGTGCCGTCGAGGTCGAAGACGATCAGAGCATCCGGCATGATGCACGATCGCTAGCGGGCGGCAGTCCCCGGCGCAAGGGCGGTTCTATGGGGAACACAGGGTGGTGACTGGAAAACTGCCTGTGCGGCTATCTTCGCGATGCAAACGACGCTAGATACCGGCGTCTTTCCTCGAGGCCGCCGATGACCGATGCCGATACCTACAAGCGCGCTGCCGCGGCCCGCGCCGTGGAGCTGGTGAGCGACGGCATGCGGCTGGGGCTCGGCACGGGTTCAACCGCGCGGCCTTTTGTCGAACTTCTGGGTGAGCGGGTCAGGGCCGGGCTGAACGTCGTGGGTGTCCCGACCTCCGAGGCGACGCGGGAGATCGCGCTCCGCGTCGGCGTGCCGCTGACGACCCTCGACGAGACCCCCGAATTGGATTTGACGGTTGATGGCGCCGACGAGATCGGCCCCGATCTGGCGCTGATCAAAGGCGGCGGCGGTGCGCTGCTGCGGGAAAAGATCGTGGCCGCGGCGTCGCGCCGGATGGTGGTGATCGCCGATCAGACGAAATGGGTCGAGACGCTGGGCCGCTTTCCATTGCCGATCGAGGTCAATCCGTTCGGGCTGGCCGCGACCCGGCAGGCAATCGCGCGGGTTATCGCGGACTGCGGCCTGGCGGGGCCGATGACCGTGCGCTCCGGCGCCGGCGGCCATCCTTTCGTCACGGACGGCGGCCACTGGATCGTCGATGCTGCGCTCGGCCGGATCCCCGATCCCAAGATGCTGGCGGACCGCCTGTTGGCGGTGCCGGGTGTCGTCGAGCATGGACTTTTTGTAGGGTTGGCCAGCATGGCCATTCTCGCCGGCCCCGGTGGTGTCCGCACCGTCGAACGGTCGTAGGTTTTTCCGAATGAGGAGTTTCAAGATGACCACCCATCGCTCGATTGCCGCGGCCATGTCCGGTGCACTGGTGTGCGCAGCACTGGTCACGGGCCTGCTGACGGTCGACACTGCTTTCGCCCAGGCGCAGCAGAAGCCGCAGCCGACCGCCGCGGCTTTGGCGACGGCGCGCGAGATCGTTGACATCAAGGGCGCGATCACGCTGTTCAAGCCGGTCGTCAGCGGCGTCATCGAGACGGTGAAGCTGCGGATCCTGCAGACCAATCCCAATCTGCAGCGTGACCTTGATGCGGTCGCCAAGGATCTCAAGGCGCAAACCGAGCCGCGGTTCAATGAGATTCACGATCAACTTGCCAAGATTTACGCTCAGCACTTCAACGAGCAGGAACTGAAGGACATTCTGGTGTTCTACAAGTCGCCGCTCGGCAAGAAGCTGATCGAGGAGGAGCCGAAGTTCACCGATCAGAGCATGACGTTTGTGCAGGAGTGGGCCGATAAGCTCGCTGCGGAAATGGTCGATAAATTCCGGGCCGAAATGAAGAAGAAGGGCCACGATCTCTGATTTCGGATCGGCGTTCTGATCACGCGAGGATGGACTGGTGAGCGAGCGTTCCGTTGATCTGTTTGTGATTGGTGCAGGTTCGGGTGGCGTGCGCGCGGCCCGCATCGCGTCGAGCCATGGCGCGCGTGTCATGGTCGCGGAGGAATATCGCGTCGGTGGAACGTGCGTGATCCGTGGTTGCGTGCCGAAGAAGTTGCTGGTCTATGCCTCGCGGTTTCGCGAGGAGTTCGAGGATGCGGCCGGCTACGGCTGGAGCCTCGGCAAACCGGTGTTCGACTGGGCGACGCTGATCGCCAACAAGGACCGTGAAATTGCGCGCCTTGAGGCGGCCTATACGTCCACGCTCGATCGCTTCAAGGTCGAACTGGTGAAGAGTCGCGCAGTACTCGACGGCCCCGGCGCGGTAAAGCTCGCAACCGGGGAGCGGATCGCTGCCAAGCATATCCTGATCGCGACCGGCGGCTGGCCATATCACGGCGACGACATTCCCGGCATCGAGCATGTGATCTCGTCCAACGAGGCGTTCCATCTCAAAACGCTGCCGAAGCGGATCGTCATCCAGGGCGGCGGCTATATCGCGGTGGAATTCGCCGGCGTGTTTGCGGGGCTCGGCAGCGAGGTGACGCTGGTCTATCGCGGCGAGAACATCCTGCGCGGCTTCGACGACGATGTGCGCGAGCATCTGCGCAACGAGATGGTGAAGCGTGGCATCACCATCACCTGCGGCCATACGGTGGCGGCGATCGAGACGGCGGGCAACGAGTATCGCGTGCGTCTCTCCGACGGCAGCGAACTTGCCGCTGACAAGGTGATGTTCGCGACCGGACGGCGGCCGAACGTCAAAGGGCTCGGTCTGGAGTCCGCGGGCGTCAAGATCGCCAGTAACGGCGGTATCGCCGTCGATCAGTATTCGCGCACCTCGGTTGCCGGTATTTATGCGGTGGGCGACGTCACCAACCGGATCAATCTGACGCCGGTCGCGATCCGCGAGGGGCATGCGTTCGCCGATACGGTGTTCGGCAATCGCCCGACCACCGTCGACCACAGCAATGTCCCGACGGCTGTGTTCTCCGAACCGGAAGTGGGCGTGATCGGATTGACCGAAGCCGAAGCGGTGAAGGAACTGCGGGTCGTCGATATCTACAAGACCAGCTTCCGGCCGATGAAGGCGACGCTCGCCGGCCGCGACACCCGCTCGTTCTACAAGCTGGTGGTCGATGGCGAGAGTGGCCGCGTGGTCGGCTGCCATATCGTCGGCCCCGACGCCGGCGAACTGATCCAGGTGATCGGCATCGCCGTGAAGATGAAGGCGACCAAGGCCGAGTTCGACGCGGTGATGGCGGTGCACCCCACGGCCGCCGAGGAACTCGTCACCATGCGCGAAAAAGCCATGAGTTATGGCCGGGAAGCCGCCGAATAGTGCGGTTTCGGCGAAAAGCCCTGTCGATTCAACAAGCTGGCCTTGGCTGGCCGGCTTGTGTATAACGCCGCCACTTTTCAGGAGCAGGTGTGATGGCGGAGCGTTGGACCCCCGATAGCTGGCGGAACAAGCCGATCGTGCAGGTGCCGGATTATCCGGATGCCGCGGCGTTGGCTGACGTGGAGAAGCAGCTCACGAGCTTTCCGCCGTTGGTGTTCGCCGGCGAGGCGCGCAGCCTGAAGAAGGCGCTGGCCCGTGTCGCGGCCGGTGAGGCTTTCCTGCTTCAGGGCGGCGATTGCGCCGAGAGCTTCGCCGAGCACGGGGCCAACAATATCCGCGATTTCTTCCGCATGTTCCTGCAGATGGCGGTGGTGCTCACCTATGCGGCGTCGTCGCCGGTGGTGAAGGTCGGCCGCATCGCCGGGCAGTTCGCCAAGCCGCGCTCCTCGCCGATGGAGAAGCGCGACGGTATTGAACTGCCGAGCTATCGCGGCGACATCATCAACGACAATGCCTTCACGCCCGAGGCGCGCATCCCCGATCCGCGCCGGCAGTTGCAGGCGTACCGCCAGTCAGCGGCGACGCTGAACCTGCTGCGTGCGTTCGCGAGCGGCGGTTACGCCAATCTCGACAGCGTGCGACAGTGGATGCTCGGCTTCATCAAGGACTCGCCGCAGTCGCGGCGCTATGTCGAACTGACGGACCGCATCTCAGAGGCGCTGGCCTTCATGCAGGCGTGCGGCCTCGATCTCGAGCGCCATCCGGAACTCAAGACCACCGACTTCTACACGAGCCACGAGGCGCTGCTGCTCGGCTACGAGCAGGCAATGACCCGCATCGATTCCACCTCGGGCGACTGGTACGACACGTCGGGCCACATGCTCTGGATCGGCGACCGCACCCGTCAGCCGGATCACGCGCATATCGAGTTCTGCCGTGGCGTGAAGAATCCGCTCGGCCTCAAATGCGGTCCGTCGTCGAAGCCGGACGAACTGTTGCGGCTGATCGATATCCTCAATCCGGAGAACGAGCCGGGCCGCCTGACGCTGATCAGCCGGTTCGGCGCTGACAAGGTTGGCGATCATCTGCCGACGCTGGTGCGCGCGGTGAAACGGGAAGGGCGGACCGTCATCTGGTCGTGCGACCCGATGCACGGCAACACCATCACCGCCGCATCCGGTTACAAGACGCGGCCGTTCGATCTCATCCTCAAGGAAGTGAAGAACTTCTTCGCTGTGCATGCGGCAGAAGGGACTTATGCCGGTGGCGTGCATCTGGAGATGACCGGTCAGAACGTCACGGAATGCACGGGTGGTGCCCGTGCCATCACCGATGCCGACCTGAACGACCGCTATCACACCGTCTGCGATCCGCGGCTCAACGCCGAGCAGGCGATCGATATGGCGTTCCTGATCGCCGAGCATCTCAAGGCGGAGCGGACTCGCGTCGCGCATCCGATCCCCGCGGCGTCTTCGCTGTAGCCGTGGCCGTTCGGCCGATTGCGGCGTTGCGCGGGGAACGGTAGGAGGTGGGCATGAGCAGCCGCCCCTCCGACCGCCTCGCGATCGCCATCGCACAACTCAACGCGACGGTTGGCGATATCGCCGGCAATGCCGACAAGGTCCGCGCCGCGCGCCGCGAGGCTCGCGACGCAGACCTGATCGTGTTTCCGGAACTGTTCCTGTCGGGCTATCCGCCGGAAGATCTGGTGCTCAAGCCGGCGTTTCAGGCCGCCTGTCGCGAAACCATCGAAACCCTGGCGCGCGAGACCGCCGATGGCGGTCCCGCGGCGCTAGTCGGCCTGCCGTGGCGGCACGACGGCAAGCTCTACAATGCGGTCGCCTTGATCGATGGCGGCAAGATCACCGCGCTGCGATTCAAGGTCGATCTGCCCAATTACGGCGTGTTCGACGAGAAGCGCATATTCTCGGCAGGGCCGCTGCCCGGTCCTGTCGGGTTTCGCGGCGTGCGGATCGGCGTGCCGATCTGCGAGGATATATGGGGTTCTGATCCGGTCGAATGTATTGCCGAAACCGGCGGCGAGATCCTGCTGGTACCGAACGGCTCGCCGTATCGGCGCGGCGTTGTCGACGAGCGCCTGAATGTCGCCGTCTCGCGCGTCATCGAGTCCGGTCTGCCGCTGCTTTATGTCAATCAGGTCGGTGGCCAGGACGAACTGGTGTTTGAGGGCGCGTCGTTCGTTCTCAACGCCGACAAGTCGTTTGCCGTTCAACTGCCGGCGTTCCGCGAATGCGTGGTGACGACCCAGTGGCACCGCACGCCGGACGGTTGGCGATGTGAGCCGCAGCCGCTTGCGGTAATGGATGAGGGTGACAAGGTTGATTACGCGGCCTGCGTGCTCGGCCTGCGCGACTATGTCGGCAAGAACGGCTTCAAAGGCGTGGTGCTCGGCCTGTCCGGCGGCATCGATTCCGCGCTGTGCGCGGCGATCGCCGTCGATGCCCTGGGGGCGGAGCGCGTGCGTTGCGTGATGCTGCCGTACAAATATACGGCGACGGAATCGCTCACTGACGCGGCGGCTTGCGCCAAGGCGCTCGGCGTGACCTACGAGGTGCTGCCGATCGCGGCGGCGGTCGAAGGCTTGACCGCCGCGCTCGAGCCGATGCTGGCCGGCACTCAGCGTGACGTCACCGAAGAGAATCTGCAATCGCGCGCCCGCGGCACCATGCTGATGGCGATCTCCAACAAGTTCGGCCTGATGGTGGTCACGACCGGCAACAAATCGGAGATGTCGGTCGGTTACGCCACGCTCTATGGCGACATGAACGGCGGCTTCAATCCGATCAAGGATCTCTACAAGACCGAGGTGTTCCGGCTGTCGCGTCTGCGCAATGGGTGGAAGCCGGAGGGCGCGCTGGGACCGGACGGCGTGGTGATCCCAGAGAATATCCTGGTGCGGCCGCCGAGTGCGGAACTGCGCGAGAACCAGAAGGACGAGGACTCGCTTCCGCCTTATGACGTTCTCGATGCGATCCTGCGGCGTCTCGTGGAGGGTGAGGAGTCGGTCGCCGCGATCGTCGCTGCTGGTTACGACAGCGCCACTGTGCTGCGCGTCGACCGCTTGCTGAATATCGCGGAATACAAGCGGCGGCAGGCGGCGCCGGGTGTGAAAGTGACGCTGAAGAATTTCGGCCGCGACCGTCGCTATCCGATCACCAACCGCTATCGCGATACGGGCGTGCCATTGCCGCAGCCGGATGAGACTGTTCTGGTTGCGCAGCCGTCAACCGCCGCCGGCGTCGATGTCTAGCTGAACGTTCCGGCTACCGCGTTGGCATGAACTGCGGGCCGACCGAGCGAACCCCTGAACGACCATTGTCGCTGGAGTCGTCCCGGCTCGGTTCGGCAGTCGCCGGCGTCGCGTCGGCCTGTGCCGCGCGTCCTGCCGGCGCGCGGATCGGGCGCCCACGCGAATCCCGCGGCAGCGCCATTTGTTTCGCGCGCTCCTGGGTGACCACCACATCGCCTTGTTCGAGCGCATCGCCGGTCTGCTTCAAGGCGTCGGCCCAGCTCTGGCCGGCCTGACGACAACTGCAGGCCTTGTCGTATTGTTGGCGATAGCGGAACGCGGTCGGCAAACTGCTGTAAGGCGCGCCACTCAGCGACACCGCCTGCGCCACGTCTTCACCGGGATTCCGATAAGTGTAGAGCGATACCTGCGCCGCGGGGCAGGTGCGTTGACACGTCTGTTCGTCGTCGCGGAAGCGCGCCGGGCTGGTGGCATACGAGATCGGATAGTAATAACCGTCGCAGGTGCGCACGCAGATGGTGCGGAACGTGCCGCTGGCGCCCTCGGCAGTCGAATAACCGCCGCTGCTGGACGAGCCGCCGCCAAACAAGCTTTCAAGGAAGTTCCGCGGGGCGGCGGCGCTGCGATATTGCGGACCGCAGTTGTTGTCGCCGAGCGCCATCAGCACATTGCGACGTTGTTCCGCGCGGTCGAGATTGCCGTCGAATTGCTGCATCTCGCCGCGCATGCGGTTGATCTGGCCGCGTGCCTGCTCGATCTGCCGGTTGAGACCGTCGCATTGCGGCGCTGGTGTCTGGAAAATCGAGAACAGTCCGGAACTGCCACAATCGAGGCGGCGCGCCTGCGCCGTCAGCCGGTCGAGCTCGAATTGTTGTCGGTTGAGTGTCTCGTCATAGCGACGCAACTGCTCGGCGCGCGTCGGGTCCGCGCCACCGCGATCGATGGCGGCCAGCTGCGCTTCAAGCCGCTGACAGAATGGATTGGGTGCTTGTGCGGCGGCGTCTGCCGCGGTGAGCAGACAGATGGCGGCAGCGGTCAGTCGGACAAGACGATTCATTGATAGCGGGGATCCCAATGCGCCGGCAATCTAGCGGCAATCCCCCGTCAGCGCCACACGCGGTTCAGGGAATTCGGCGCGATTCTGCTCGCAGGTTCCACAGAATCCCAGCGAGAATCACAAGGACGCCGACGAAAACCCAGACATCGAGCCGTTCGTTGAAGAACATCCAGCCCACCACCGCGATCAGTGGAACACGCAGGAAGTCGAGCGGCACAACCAGCGTGGCGTCGCCGGCACGGAAGGCGTTGCTGAGACACAGATGCGACGTCGCGCCGCTGACGCCGAGCGCGATGGCCGCCGGAATGTCAGAAGCTGGAAGCCGCAACAGGAACAACGGATCGCTGCCCAGCATGCCGATCGGAAACTGGATCACCATCATCCAGAAGATGATCGCGAATGTCGTCTGCGTTTTCGTCAGCATCTTGGTCGAGATGTAGACGCAGGCATAGCCGAGCGATGCCAGGAGAACGAACAGCGCCGCCGGATTGAAAGCCTCGATGCCGGGACGCAGGATGATCAACACGCCGAGAAGGCCGAGTACGATGACGCCGATCCGGCTCTTGGTCAGTTTCTCGCCGAGAATCCACACCGCGAGCAGCGCCGTCCAGGCGGGCGCGATGAATTCCAGCGCAAATACGGTGGCGAACGGCAGCAATGTCAGGCCGGTTGCCCACAGATACTGCGCGACAAAGTGGATGCCGTTGCGAAAGAGCGTCAATCGCATCCGTTGCGGGCGGATTTGCGTCCGGAACGGTGGATGCACCGCCAGCAGCGTGAGCATGATTATCAGGCCGAGCAGGCTGCGGACCGTCAGCACTTCGAACAGATTGAGGTTTGCGCTCAACAGGCGGATCGAGATCGCCATCGCCGAGAACGACAGCAGTCCGCCGGTCATCCACAAAACGACGCGCACGATCGGATTGGTGGCCACTTCGCGACGGTCCCGGCAAAAGATCGGTAAGAAGGATCGATTGCTTACCAGCGCGGGCGCCGGGCGTCACCCTCGGTTGTAGCGAGGGGGCTATTCGTTTTTCGCGCGACCGTTTCCAGCCAAGGCACGCGACCGCTCGGTGAGTTTGTGCAAAGCGCGGTCGAATGCCGTTCGCTCCGTGGGGTCGAGCGCATCGAGCAGCGCGCGCGAGAAATTCAGCGCGGCGGGGACCAGATCCTGATAGACGCGGCGTCCGGTCGGTGTCAGCGACAACAGCGCTTCGCGCAAATCCTGCCGGTTGGCCTTGCGGGCGACGAGCTTGCGCTCCTGCAGCAAGGCGACCGCACGGGACACCTTGGTCTTGTGCATGTGACTATGTTCGCCCACGGCTTTGCCGGTCATTTCGCCATATTGCCCGAGCGTAACCAGCACCCGCCATTCCGGGACGCTGATCCCGTAACGCGGCGCATAGGTTTCCGAGAGCGCTTGTGAGGACAGGGCGGCGGCGACATTGAGCCGGTACGGGAGAAAGTCCTCCAGGTTCAGCTCAAGCGTTTCGGATGTCGCCTCGGTCATGCCTGCCAAGCCCATTTCGACGGGCCCGTCCTACGATGCCGTCGTTCAAATACGGCAGGCCGAAGCCCGCCACGACGAGGAACCATGGCGGAAGTCGTGTGGCTCCGCAACGCGGGCGGCTGGTGGCGCCCTTCTCAGGACGGGCGAGGTTCCTCACCGCCGGGCGCCGCATGCGGGCTGCTGCGATGCCAGAGGACGGTCATCGTGGCGAGCAGGGCGAAGAGAAGAAGCAGCTTCATACGCACGTCCCAAAATCAGTCGTGGCCCCGCTTGCGGCGGCGGCGCGAAAATGGAAGATTAGTTTCAGGCGTAACCAAATAGCCTTAAAAAGCCGTTAACGGCCCGACGGGAGGACACGATGTCCGGCAATGTGACCCGCTATATGTCCGGCTTCGGCAACAGCTTCGAGACCGAGGCGCTGCCCGGTGCGCTGCCGATCGGCCGCAATTCCCCGCAGAAGATCAATTACGGGCTTTACGCCGAGCAGTTGTCAGGCTCGCCATTTACCGCGCCCCAAGCGTCGAACCAGCGGTCCTGGCTCTACCGGATCAGGCCGACCGTGCGGCATGGCGGCCGGTTTCAGCGCCTCGACCGGGGTTTTTGGCGCTCGGCGCCGGAGCGCGAGGATGGCGAAATTCCCCTCGGGCAACGGCGCTGGGGTCCGACGCCGATGCCGTCCGAAAAGCGCGACTTCATCAGCGGCATGTGCACGGCAACCACGGCGGGCGACTGCGAAAGCATGGCCGGTATGGCGGTGCACGTCGTGCTCATCACCGCATCGATGACGCACGATTATTTCTGCAATGCCGATGGCGAGATGCTGGTGGTCGCGGAGCAAGGCAGGCTGCGCTTCCGCACCGAGTTCGGTGTGATCGAGATCGAGCCCGGCGAAATTTGCGTGATCCCGCGCGGTGTGATCATCCGCGTCGAGCTGATCGACGGGCCGGCGCGCGGCTATATCTGCGAGAACTATGGCGGCGGCTTCATACTGCCGGATCGCGGGCCGATCGGCGCCAACTGCCTCGCCAATCCACGCGATTTCCTGACGCCGGTCGCCACTTATGAAGATCGCGAGGAACCCGGCACGCTGACGGTGAAGTGGGGTGGGGAACTGCACCGCACCGAACTCGCGCAGTCGCCGCTCGATGTGGTTGCATGGCACGGCAACTATTATCCGTACAAATACGATCTGCGGCGGTTCTCGCCGGTCGGGGCGATCGCGTTCGATCATCCCGATCCGTCGATCTTCACGGTGCTGACGTCGCCATCGGAGACGCCCGGCACCGCCAATGTCGACTTCGTGATTTTCCCGGAGCGCTGGATGGTGGCGGAAAATACCTTCCGGCCGCCCTGGTATCATCGCAACATCATGTCCGAGTTCATGGGGCTGGTGTATGGCGTCTATGACGCCAAGCCCGAAGGGTTCGTGCCGGGCGGTTTCAGCCTGCACAACACCATGCTGCCACATGGACCGGACACCGATGCTTTCGAGCATGCCAGCAATGGCGAATTGAAACCGGTGAAGCTGACCAATACGCTCGCCTTCATGTTTGAGACCCGGTTCCGGCAGCGGGTGACGCGGTGGGCGGAAGACCTCGAAAGCCGGCAGGACAATTACATCGATTGCTGGACCGGCTTGAAAAAGCATTTCAATCCGAACCGGCGCGAGCCGAGCTAGCGCATGATCCCGAAAAGTGGAAACCGGTTTTCGGAAAAGATCATGCGCAACTTAAAAGCGAAGGAACGATATGAAACTGGCATCTCTCAAAGGCGGGCGTGACGGGCGTCTGGTGGTCGTGTCGCGCGATCTGACGCGCTGCGCGTCCGCCGCGTCGATTGCTCCGACCTTGCAGGCCGCGCTCGACGACTGGGATTGCGCGGCGCCGCGGCTGGCGGAGCTGTCGCAGCAACTGGAGGCCGGCAAAGCCGCCGCATCGCCATTCGATCCCGCGCAATGCGTCGCTCCGCTGCCGCGCGCCTTTGCGTGGCTCGACGGCTCGGCTTACGTCAATCACGTCGCGCTTGTGCGCAAGGCGCGCGGCGCGGAAGTCCCGGCCTCGTTCTGGACCGACCCGCTGATGTATCAGGGCGGATCGGACGTGATGCTCGGTGCGCGCGATCCGATTGCCGTCGCGGACGAGGCATGGGGCGTCGATCTCGAAGGCGAGTTGGTCGTGGTGCTCGGTGACGTGCCGATGGCGCCGACCCGCGAGGAAGCGACCCGCGCCATCCGCCTGATCATGCTGGTCAACGACGTATCGCTGCGCAACGTCATTCCGGGCGAGATCGCCAAGGGCTTCGGCTTCCTGCAGTCGAAGCCGTCATCGGCATTCACGCCGACGGCGGTGACACCAGACGAACTTGGCGCGTTCTTCGACGGAGCCAAGGTACATCGGCCGATCCTCACCTTCATCAACGGCCAGCCGTTCGGCAAGCCGGTGGCAAGCGACGACATGACGTTCGATTTCCCGACATTAGTGATGCACGCGGCGCGCACGCGCGCGCTGTCTGCCGGAACGATCCTCGGCGCCGGCACCATTTCCAACCGCGCCGCCGATGGCGGCCCCGGCCTACCGGTGGCGCAGGGAGGGCTTGGCTATTCCTGCATCGCCGAACAGCGCACCGTCGAGACGATCCGGAACGGCAAGCCGTCGACCGAGTTTCTGAAATTCGGCGACCGTGTGACGATCGACATGCAGGACGATCAGGGCCGCTCGATCTTCGGCGCGATCGAGCAGACAGTGGTGCCGTATCGGCGCGGTTGAACAGGTTCTATTGTTTGGAGTGACGTCATGGCCGCAAAAGGTTTCGCTTCAACCTCCGATCTGACCGAGAAGAAGGTTTCGTTCGATCAGCTCGGGGAGGGGTTGTACGCCTATACGGCGGAAGGCGACCCCAATTCCGGCATCATCGTCGGCGACGATGGCGTGATGGTTGTCGATGCGCAGGCGACTCCGGCGATGGCGCAGGACGTGATCGCGCGGGTCGCCAAAGTCACCGACAAGCCGATCAAATATGTGCTGCTCTCGCACTACCACGCGGTCCGCGTGCTGGGTGCGTCGGCCTATACAGGGGCGGATATCATCTGCTCCGATACGGCGCGTGCCATGATCGTCGAGCGCGGTCGGCAGGACATGGATTCCGAGATCGGCCGTTTTCCGCGGCTGTTTCGCGCGGTCGAAACCATTCCCGGTTTGACCTGGCCGACCATCACCTTTCCCGATCAGATGTCGGTCTGGCTTGGCAAGCGGGAGGTGCGCATCATGCATATCGGCCGCGGACACACGGCTGGCGATGTAATCGCCTATGTTCCGGATACTAATGTGGTCTTTTCCGGCGATCTCGTCGAATACCATTCCGCCTGTTATTGCGGTGATGCGCATTTCAATGACTGGCCGGGAACCTTGGATATCCTGGCGGAGATGAAACCGCGGGCGCTGGTTCCTGGACGCGGCGCCGCGCTCACCAATGCGGCGCAGGTGGCGGAAGGCATCGCCTCGACGAGCGGATTCCTGACGACGCTTTACGGGATTGTCAGCGACCAGGTGGCCAAAGGTCGTTCGCTGAAAGAGACGTTCGACGCCACCAAGGCGGCGATGGACCCGAAGTTCTCGTCCTATGCGATCTATGAGCACTCGATGCCGTTCAATGTGTCGCGCGCTTATGATGAAGCGCGGGGCATCGAGTGGCCGCAAATCTGGACGGCCCAACGCGACCGCGAGATGTGGGCGGCGCTGCAGGGTTAGGCATCTCATAAAACCGGTGCATCCCGCGCCGGTCCGGAATTGCGGAGGGTTGTCCCTGTGCTAGCCTTGAGCCATGGCCGCCGGAAGAGCGGCTTCAAAGGGGGCAAGGATGGCTACGGAACGGTCTCGGCTTTTCATTCCCGCGTTGGCGCCGCTCTATGCGGCGCTTTCACCCATCGCGCTACCGCTGCTGCGGGTAGCGCTCGGCATCATCCTCATTCCGCACGGTTGCCAGAAGCTGTTCGGCTGGTTCGGCGGCGCGGGCTTTGCGCGCTTCACTCAGATCTTCGAGAGCATCGGCTATCGGCCGGGCGCGATGTGGGTGACGATTGTCGCACTAACGGAAATCGTTGGCGGCATCTGTCTGGTGCTCGGATTGTTCACGCGGGCCGCTTCGTTTTTCGTGTTCATCTTCATGGTCAACGCCGTCTGGTTCACGTCCGCCAAGGGGTTCTTCTGGACCGCCGGCGGTTCGGAATATTCCTGGCTGCTGCTCGCGGTCAGCTTCGTGTTCCTGATCCGCGGTGCGGGGGACTATTCGATCGATCAGAAGATGAGCAAGGAGTTCTGACCGGGCGGCCGGGGCCCGGTTGTCGAGACATCCGCGGAACACCATGACCGGGCCGCAACGCAAGGCGCTCTACACCTATCACTATCGCCGTTCGCGCGATCAGGATGCGCGGACGGCAGCGCGGCATCCGGTGGTGATTGTCGGAGCCGGGCCGGTCGGTCTCACCGCCGCGCTCGATCTTGCATCGCGCGGCGTGGCCGTGGTGGTGCTCGACGATTCCGACCGGATCGGGGACGGGTCGCGCGGCATCTGCTGGGCGAAGCGCACGCTCGAAATATGGGACCGTCTCGGCGTTGGCGAGGAGATGGTCGCGCGCGGCGTCACATGGAAACTCGGCAAGGTCTTTCTTGGCGACGAACAGGTCTATTCCTTCGATCTGTTGCCGGAAGCCGGTCACAAGATGCCGGCCTTCATCAACCTTCAGCAATTCCACGTCGAACACATTCTGGTCGAGTGCGCGCAGCAGAACGCGGCGATCGATCTGCGCTGGAAAAACAAGGTCACGGCGCTGGATCGGCGCAACGACGGCGTCCGGCTGACCGTCGAGACGCCCGACGGCGCTTACTGCATCGATGCGGACTGGGTGATCGCAGCCGATGGCGCGCGCTCGGCGCTGCGCGACATGCTGGGGCTGACGTTCGCCGGCCATACGTTCGAGGAGAAGTTCCTGATTGTCGACGTGCATATGCATGCCGACGACATCCCGACCGAGCGGCGATTCTGGTTCGACCCGCCGTTCCACAGCGGACAGTCGGCGCTCTTGCACCGCCAGCCGGATGATTGCTGGCGCGTCGATCTGCAACTCGGTGCCGATGCCGACATTGAGGAAGAACTCAAGCCGGAGCGCTATCTGCCGCGCATCCGGCGAATGCTGGACGGTCGTGACTTCGACGTCGACTGGATTTCCATCTATCGGTTTAATTGCCGCCGCATCGACCGGTTCGTCCATGACCGGGTGATCTTCGTAGGCGACAGCGCGCATCAGCTCTCGCCGTTCGGCGCGCGCGGCGCCAATTCGGGCATTCAGGACGCGGACAATCTCGGCTGGAAGCTGGCGACTATGCTGGCGGGGGCGGCCGATGTGCGCCTGCTCGAAAGCTATAACGACGAGCGCACCCAGGCGGCGGACGAGAATATCGGTCACTCGACCCGCTCGACCGATTTCATTGCACCGCGCTCGCCCGCGGAACGTGACCTGCGCAATACCATCCTCAGCCTTGCGCCACACGCCGATTTCGCGCGCCGCATGGTCAATTCCGGCCGCCTGTCGGTTGCCACCATCTATGACACGGCGTTGAACACGCCCGATGAAACGCCCTTCGATGGATCGGCGCGTCTCGGGATGCCGGTTCCCGACGTGCCGGTGACGACGAGCAGCGGCGGTTCGGACTTCCTGTTGCGTCAGTTACCAGCCGGATTTGTTCTGCTTGTCGCCGGTGAGGAACTGCCGGATTTGCCTTCCGGCGTTACGGCCGTCGTGATCGGCCGCGATCTTCAGGATGCCGACAGTCTGTTCCGTGAACGGTTCGATGCGACGCCGGGCGCGGCTTATCTCGTCCGACCAGATCAGCATCTTGCCGCGCGCTGGCGCCATGCGGACGCCGACAAGATCAGGGCCGCGCGCGACCGTGCGCTGGCTCTGATCTAGACAACTGGGATCTCAATCGCAGCCTCAAGCTGGCATTCGCAGCGCATTCAGCATCGCGTCGCAGGCTTCGATGCAGGCGTTGCAGGCGTCCATGCACACCTTGCAATGTTTGTGCATCGCGGCATGGTTGGAACATTCGCGCGCGCAAGCCCTGCAGAAGGCGATGCAGGTGGTGAGCTGCGCTTCGAGCGGCTGTCGGTTCCCGGCCTTGTTGGCGCGAGTGACGATGCTGCCGGTAGCGGCGCAAGCCGCGGCGCAGTCCAGGTCGAGCCGGATGCAGGTCACGAGGGGGACGAGGTTCCGTTCCGACAGGCAGGCGTCGGCACAAGCCGAGCAGGCTTGAACGCAGGTGAAGCAGGCATCGATACAGCGACTGATGGCGTCGGTATGGGGCGGGTGGTCCGGATGTGTGCGGTACATCGTCCGAACAGCGGCAGCCGTCATCAAAGCCTCCCGATGAAAAAGAGATTTGGTTTCCGGTGCCAACACACGACGTTCTCAAACGTTCCCGCGACGGTATGAAGGACTGCAATGATTGACGCGGTTCCATTTCCGGAAGTGCGGTGTACATTCCCGGTCGGGTTCCCAGGAAGGAATGACGAAGATGGCGCGGCTGCTGACCGAGTCACGGTTTGCCAATCCCGATGCGGCTTATCTGGCGCTGGTCGAGGCGCGACGAGGGCTGTCGCAGGAGCAGGCCGCGGCGCTGGACACCCGGTTGGTCATGATCCTCGCCAACCACATCGGGGATGTGGATGTGCTGCGGGACGCCCTCGCGCTGGCGAAGCAGGCGTTGCCGCCGTCCGGCTAACCGGTCCTCAGGCTTCGAATATCTGCCGCAGCTTGCGCTCCAGCGCGTCCGGCGTGAACGGTTTCACCAGCAGGTTCACGTCCGCATCGAGCCGGCCGTGATGGATGATCGCGTTTCGCGTATAACCGGTCGCGAACAGCACCCGCAGGTGAGGGCGAAGTTCCCTGGCACGTTCGGCGAGTTGCCGTCCGTTCATGCCGCCGGGCAGGACTACATCGGTGAACAGCAGGTCGAACGGCGTATCGGTTTCAAGCAGGGTCAGCGCGGTCGATGCCTGCGGCGCGGTTTCGACACGATAGCCGAGATCGCGCAGCGCTTCGGCCACATAGCGGCGGACGTCCTCGTCGTCCTCGACCAGCAGGATCCGTTCGCGCTGGCTGGCGGCCTGCGCCGGCGTGACCAGGGAATCCGTTGGTGCCTCCCACGCGGGAACCGTCGTGTCGTCGGGAAGTCGCGGGAAATACAGCTTGAACGACGTGCCTTCCCCCGGTTCGGTGTAAACCTGAACGTGGCCGCCCGACTGCTTGACGAAGCCGTAGACCATCGACAGGCCGAGACCGGAGCCGGCGCCAACCGCCTTGGTGGTGAAGAACGGCTCGAAGATCTTGTCGCGCACCTCCGGCGTGATGCCGGTCCCGGTGTCGCTCACCGCAACCATGATAAACTGGCCGGGCTTGAAATCACCGCCGGTGCGCACTGCATAGGCGTCGTCAAGAAACGCATTCGCGGTTTCGATGGTCAGCCGACCGCCATTGGGCATGGCGTCGCGCGCGTTGACCGCGAGATTGATAATGGCGTTCTCGAGCTGGTTTGGGTCGATGGCGCATTTCCACAAACCGCTGCCAAGCACCGTCTCGATGGTCACGCCCTCGCTGAGTGTCCGGTGCAATAGTTCGGACATGCCTTGCACCAGCCGGTTGATGTCGACGGCGCGCACCTCCTGGGGATGCTGACGTGAAAACGCCAGCAGACGCTGCACCAACGTTGCGGCCCGCTGCGAGGCTTGTCGCGCGGCGTTCAGCGTGCGGATGATGCGTTCGTCTGGAGGATTAAGCCGGCGGGCCGCAAGATCGATGTTGCCGCCGATTGCGGTCAGCAGATTGTTGAAGTCATGGGCGATGCCGCCGGTAAGTCGGCCGACCGCTTCCATCTTCTGTGCCTGTTGCAGCGCCTGTTCAGTGATCTGACGCCGCGCCGTTTCGGCGCGCAACTGCGCGTGGGCACTGGCTTCCCGCTGTGAGCGGCGCAGCGCGATCATGCCGAGTGCGAACATGGCAATGGTCGCGGGAATTCCGAAGAGAAGATGCGCCGATATCGACCGCATCCAGTCGGCGCGAATTTGCGACTGCTCGATGCCGGTGATGACCATCACGTCCATATTCGGAAGCTTCTTGAAGGCAAAGACCCGCTGGGCTTTGTCGAACGACGAGAGGCCCTCGACGACGCCTTCGGTCGCGCCGGCTCGCAGGGCCTGAAGAACCGGCGAATTCGGCGACAAACGCTCGACGCTTTTGCTGATATCCGGGTAGCGCGCCAGAATTGTCCCGTCGCCGCGCACGAGGGCCGCCACGCTGCTCTGGGCGCGCGGCAGGCGCGAATAAAAATCGACGAAGTAGTCGGGTGATATCGAAACAAGATAGACGCCATTGAAGCGCCCGTCCTCCGTGAGACGCTTGCGCGTCACCGCGAAGAAGCTGAATTGCGCAAGACGTGCGACGACAGGCTCGCTGACGTAGTTTTCCACCTCGTTTCCGCCGAGATGGGCCTTGAAGTAGTCGCGGTCAGCTAGCTCCAGCTTGCGTGGCATCGGATAGATCGTTCCGGAAACGAGGGGATGGCCATGGGCGTCGATCACCCAAAGATCGCGAATTTGGGGGATGCCCTGCAGCATGCTGCGGATGCGTGCGCTGAAAGCCGCTTCGTTCGCCTGAATGTCGTCATCGCTGACGTGACGGAACGCTTCCTCCAGATAGCGCTCGCTGATGGCGAAGGTCTCGAACACCTTGACGGCATGTTCCTGTATCATGCCGAGCGTGCGCTCGAGGCGGTCGCGGGCATCGACCTGCTGCTGTTGGTAGAATTGCCAGGCGATGAAAGCGAACAGGGCCGCGGGGAGTATGGCCGATCCGATCAGGAGCAGCCGCAGCGGGCGTTGCGGGTCGTTGGGAGCGAGACCGAGCCAGGTACGGATCCGGTCGAGGAGGCGCGGCATTGGCATGTCGGCGGGCGGCATGTCAGTGATTTCCTGGCGAAACGTCGAGCGGCCAGGCGCCGCCTTCTGCAGGCCACGCTTATTGGTACCGGTAAGCGGTGCTCAACTCAACCAAGACGAGCGGCGGGAGAGCCTTAGCGGGTGCACTCGATGGCGACGAAATTGGCGCAAAGGCCTGCTCTGCAGGTTCCGGTGGTGCCTTCCGTGGGGATCGCGCCGGTGATGTCGTCGCGATCGACTTTCCGGAACGACTGGGCGGTCTTGTAATCGCGTGCGCGACAGAACGAGGTCGCAACGGCGGTGCCGCATGATTCGCCGCTGGCGAGGCACCGGTCGACGCCGTAGCCATCCGCATTGTTGGCGACGATGAACAGGCGACGGTCAGCCTCGGCTGGGAATGCGAACACCAACACCATCAACGCCGACGCGACTGCAAACACACCGCGCATGGAGCACCCACTGGCTGAACGGAAAGGCCGACCGGGGGCGGATCATGCGGGACAAAGGCTAAGGTCGCGTTAACCCCTTTTCCGCGGTGGTTTGGGCGACCGGCAACCGGGTGGCCAGGACCGGCCGTGCCGAGCCATATCCCTTGACGTCGTGCGCCGGCTTGCCCATTCTCCCGCCCGTGAACGGCCCCGACCTCATTTGCGGCATTTGCCCGCTGATTATCAGCTAGCGCCATCGCTGGCTGCGGCCGTCTTTTCTCGAATCGAGTTAAAACGGACGCCGGGCCGGCAGGGCTCAGGTTATCCGATGGATTTGAAGCTCTACGATACGCTGTCGCGCGAAAAGCGGGTGTTCCAGCCGATCGATCCGGCACGCGTGCGGATGTATGTCTGCGGCCCGACGGTCTATGACTATGCTCATATCGGCAACGCAAGGCCGGTCATCGTCTTCGACGTGCTCTACCGGATGCTGCGGCAGATCTATGGTGCCGACCACGTCATCTATGTCCGCAACATCACCGACGTGGACGACAAGATCAACGCGCGCGCTGCCGAGCGCGGCATTTCCATCGGCGAGCTGACGCGTACGACTTACGAGAATTTCAAGAATGACGTGAAGGCGCTCGGCTGTTTGCCGCCGACCGTGGAGCCGCGTGCGACCGAGCACATCACGGAGATGAAGACGCTGATCGAGCGCCTGGTCGCGTCGGGCCATGCTTATGTGGCCGACGGACATGTGCTGTTCGATGTGCCGTCGATGCCGGACTATGGCCGTCTGTCGAACCGCTCGCTCGACGAGATGATCGCCGGCGCGCGGGTCGAGGTCGCACCCTACAAGCGCGATCCGCAGGACTTCGTGCTGTGGAAGCCGTCGAAACCAGGCGAGCCGTCCTGGCCGTCGCCATCGGGTATCGCCGAGCAGGGGCGCCCCGGCTGGCACATCGAATGCTCTGCCATGTCGTGGAAGCATCTCGGCGAGACCTTCGATATTCATGGCGGCGGCATCGACCTCGTGTTCCCACACCACGAGAACGAGATCGCGCAGTCGCGCTGCTCGTTCCACACGCCGTTCATGGCGCACACCTGGATGCACAACGGCTTCCTGCAGGTCGAGGGCGAGAAGATGTCGAAGAGCCTCGGCAACTTCTTCACCATCCATGACCTGCTGCAGGACTGGCCCGGCGAGGTGCTGCGCTTCAACATGCTGCGCACGCATTATCGCCAGCCGATCGACTGGACGTTGAAGGGCCTTGAGGAAAGCTACGCCACGCTGCGCCATCTCATGGGCGAGGGCACGAGTGCCGCGCCGCAATTCGCACCCGGTGTGATCGAAGCGTTAAGTGACGATCTCAACACGCCGAAAGCGATTGCTGAATTGCACGCGCTGCATGCGCGCGGCGAGAGCGAGGCGCTGGCGGGCTCGCTCGCGGCGCTCGGTTTCACGCAGCGGCCGCGCAGTCGCCGTGAAGTCGACAAAACGCAGGTGGAGGCGCTGGTGGCGCAGCGGCTTGCCGCGCGCAAGGTGAAGGACTTTGCCGAGTCCGACCGTATCCGCGACGCACTGACGGCGATGGGCGTGATCCTCAAGGATTCCAAGGACGGCACGACCTGGGAGGTCGCCCCATGAGCGCGAGTGCGCATCCGAAGCTGGCGTTGCGGCCATTTCTGCCACAGGACGCGCCGTTTCTGGCCGACATCTTTCGCGCCAGCATCGAGGAACTGACCGGCGACGACTACAGCGGCGCGCAGCAGGATGCGTGGATTTCTTCGGCCGACGACATGGAGGGCTTTGCCGGTCGACTCGGCAAGCAGCTCACGCTGATCGGCACGTTGAACGGTTCGCCGGTCGGCTTCATTTCCCTCGCCGGGACGGAGCAGGTCGACATGTTGTTCGTCCATCCGGCCGTGGCCGGCTCCGGTGTCGCGAAGATGCTGCTCGAGGCCATCGAGAAGCTGGCGAAGGCGCGTGGTGCCACCAGACTAACCACCGATGCGTCGGATACCGCGCTCGGCTTCTTCACCAGGCAGGGTTTCGTGCCGCAACAGCGCAACACCATCGCGCTGGCGGGCGAATGGCTGGCCAATACGACGATGCACAAATCGCTGATGCCGCCGGGAGAGCGTTCATGAAGCGACCCGACACGCCGTTTCCGCGCCACTGGGCCTACTACATCGCCTTGAAATTCGTCGTGCTGGCCGCCGCCGTCGGCCTCGCGCTGTATGTGTTCGGCATCCTATGACGGCCATGGCGACAGTTTCGTCCGCAACAGCGAAAGAGCGTTTGTATCTGTTCGATACGACGCTGCGCGACGGCGCGCAGACCAACGGCGTCGATTTCACGTTGCATGACAAGCTTGCCATCGCGGCGATGCTCGACGAACTCGGCGTCGATTACATCGAGGGCGGCTACCCCGGCGCCAATCCAACCGATACGCAGTTCTTTGCCGATCCGCGGCCGATGCGCGCGACCTTTACCGCGTTCGGCATGACGCGGCGGCCCGGCCGCTCGGCGTCGAACGATCCCGGTCTCGCCATGTTGCTCGATGCGCGCGCCGATGCGATCTGCTTTGTCGCCAAGTCGTGGGATTATCATGTGCGCGTCGCGCTCGAGACCACCAACGAGGAAAACCTCGCCTCGATCCGCGACAGCGTCAGCGCCGCCAAGGCGAAGGGACGGGAGGTGATGCTCGACTGCGAGCATTTCTTCGACGGCTACAAGGCCAATCCGGATTACGCGCTCGCCTGCGCCAGGACGGCCTATGAGGCCGGCGCGCGCTGGGTGGTGTTGTGCGACACCAATGGCGGTACTCTGCCGCACGAGGTCGAGCGCATCGTCGGCGAGATCGTCAAGCATGTGCCGGGCGACCATCTCGGCATCCATGCCCATAACGACACCGAGCAGGCGGTCGCCAATTCGCTCGCGGCCGTGCGCGCCGGTGTGCGTCAAATTCAGGGGACGCTCAACGGGCTCGGCGAGCGGTGCGGCAACGCCAATCTCACTTCGCTGATTCCAACGCTGAAGCTCAAGGGCGACTATGCGGCCCGCTTCGAGATCGGCGTCTCCGACGCGCAACTGAAGCAACTGCCCGCCGTGTCGCGCAAACTCGACGACATGCTCAATCGTGCACCGAACCGGCATGCGCCCTATGTCGGCGACAGCGCCTTCGCCACCAAGGCAGGTATTCACGCCTCGGCGATCCTCAAGGATCCAACGACTTACGAGCATGTGTCGCCGGACGCTATTGGTAATGCGCGCAAAGTGCTGGTGTCGGAGCAGGCGGGAAAATCGAACGTCCTCGCGGAGCTGGAAAAGATCGGCATCGCGCTCGACAAGGACGATCCGCGTGTGGGTCGTTTGCTCGATATGGTGAAGGAGCGCGAGGCCGCGGGCTATTCCTACGAAGCCGCCGACGCCTCGTTCGCGCTCCTGGCGCATCGCGCTCTCGGCGCAGTCCCGGATTATTTCGACGTGGTGCAGTTCGACGTCAATGTCGAGCAACGTGACAACGCGGCGGGTGAACGGGTGATCGTCAGCCTCGCGGTGGTCAAGGTGATGATCGACGGTGAGACGCTGATATCGGCGGCGGAGGGCAACGGTCCGGTGAATGCGCTCGATCAGGCGCTGCGCAAGGATCTCGGCCGCTACCAGACCTTTATCAAGGGACTGGAGCTGACCGATTACCGCGTGCGCATCCTCAACGGCGGCACCGAGGCCGTGACGCGCGTCACCATTGAAAGCCGCGACGAGACCGGTGCGCGCTGGAGCACGGTCGGCGTTTCGGCCAATGTGATCGGCGCGTCGTTCCAGGCGTTGATGGATTCGATCGTCTACAAGCTCTATCGCTCCGGCGCATCGGCCGAGCCGAAACGATGATCGACCACGTCTCCGTCGGCGTTCGTGATCTCGCCGCGGCGACGCGCTTCTACGACGCCGTGTTGGCGACGCTCGGCTTCCGCAAGCTCGAGGAGCGTCCGGCGACGGTGGCCTTCGGTAAGGCGTATTCCGAATTCTGGATCAATCACCGGCCCGACATGGCACCGCTGCCGGCCGGCCAGGGGACGCATATCGCCCTGCGCGCGCGCGACCGGTCTCTTGTCGACGCATTTCATGCGGCTGCGCTCGCCCATGGCGGCGCCAGCGATGGCGCGCCGGGCCTGCGCCCGCAACACGGCGATGGCTACTACGCGGCGTTTGTCCGTGATCCCGATGGCAACCGGATCGAAGCCGTCACCTTCGAGAAAAACGACTAGGCGTCACATCTTGTCGGCGGGCGTCACATCCATCTGCTTGTCCCGCTCGCTCACCATGGCGACGGCGGTTTTCAGCTTCGGAATGATGTCTTCCACGCGCTCGGCCTTGAGGATTTCAACGTCCAGCCCGTAGCGGATGAATTCCGTGCGGCGCATATGCAGCAGCAGGCTCGCGAGCGGATCCCAGAAGCCATTGATATTGGCGAGCAGGATCGGCTTGCGATGCTGGCCGAGCTGCGCCCAGGTCATCTGCTCGACGACTTCTTCGAGCGTGCCGATGCCGCCGGGCAGCGCGACGAACGCGTCCGCGGCCTCGAACATCTTCTGCTTGCGCTCGTGCATGTTCTCGGTGACGACGAGCTCATGGGTGCCGCGTAGCGCGCGCTCCCGCGACATCAGGAATTTCGGGATGATGCCGTGCACCTTGCCGCCGTGGTCGAGGACCGCATAGGCGACCGCGCCCATCAGGCCGATGGCGCCCCCGCCATAGACGAGGGTGATGCCCTGTTCGGCCATGGCCTTGCCCAACGCCTTGGCCGCGTCCACATAAGCGGGGTCGTTTCCGGTTCCCGAACCGCAATAGACGCAAATCGACTTGATCTTGCTCATGTCATAAGGCTCCGGCGGGGGTGTGCCTGTCGCCGGTTGCGGCGTCAAGGCGGGGTCGGAGAGACGTGCTTACGGCCGAGAATCCGCCTATAGGAGGCGCGATGGCCGTTCCATCACCGCTCCGGGCCGGCGCCGGGGCGTCTGTTTTCCCCGTGCCGCCATCACGCAGACCCTATTGTTCCCCTCATGAGTCCGCCTCGCACCGAAATTCCGCCGTCGGCGAAGGCCGTTTCCGGACGTGATTCGCTGTGGCGCATCACGCTGTCGCTCTGGCCCTATATCTGGCCGACCGACCGCCGTGACCTGAAGATCCGCGTCGCCTGGTCGGTGGTGCTGCTGGTGATCGCCAAGATCGCCACCATGGCCGTGCCGTTCACCTTCAAATGGGCGACCGACGCGCTGGCCGGGCAGGGCATGGCCGATGCCGGAACGTCCGAATGGCTCGCCTGGGTACTGGCAGCACCGATCGCCATGACGCTCGCCTATGGCGGTACCCGCATCCTGATGGCGGGCATCACGCAACTGCGCGACGGTCTGTTCGCCAAGGTGGCGATGCACGCGGTGCGCCGTCTCGCGGTGATGACGTTCGAGCATATGCACCAGTTGTCGCTGCGGTTCCATCTGGAGCGTAAAACCGGCGGGCTGACGCGGGTGCTGGAGCGCGGCCGCAACGGCATCGAGACTATCGTCCGATTGATCATCATGCAGATCGTGCCGACCGGGCTCGAACTGGCTTTGATCGTCGGCGTGCTGCTGTGGCAGTTCGACTGGCGCTATGTGGCGATCATCGTCGTCACTGTCGCGCTCTATATGGTCTTTACCTTCTACGCGACCGAGTGGCGCATCAGCATCCGCCAGGCGATGAACGAGAGCGACACCGACGCCAATGTAAAGGCGGTCGACTCGCTGCTGAACTACGAGACGGTGAAGTATTTCAGCGCCGAGCAGCGCGAGCTGGCACGCTATGACCGCTCGATGGCACGTTACGAAACGGCGAGCGTCAGTGCCTATACGTCGCTCGCGGTGCTCAATGCCGGGCAGGCAATCATCTTCACCGGTGGCCTGACGGCGACCATGGTGCTGTGCGCCTACGGCATCGCTGCCGGCACCAAGACGGTGGGCGATTTCGTGATGATCAATGCGATGATGATCCAGCTCTATCAGCCGCTGAACGTGATGGGCATGATTTATCGCGAGATCAAGCAGGCGGTGACGGACATCGAAATGATGTTCTCGATCCTCGGGCGCGCCCCGGAGATCGCCGATGCGCCGGGCGCGAAGCCGTTGCAGGTGACGGCCGGCGCGATCCGCTTCGAGAATGTTGTGTTCTCCTACGAGCCGGAGCGGCCGATCCTCAAGGGCATTAGCTTCGACGTGCCGGCGGGGCGCACCGTCGCCGTTGTCGGGCCGTCCGGTGCCGGCAAGTCGACCTTGTCGCGGCTGCTCTATCGCTTCTACGACGTCACGTCAGGCCACATCACCATTGACGGTCAGGACATCAGCAAGGTGACGCAAGCGTCGCTGCGGGCGGCGATCGGTATGGTGCCGCAGGACACCGTGCTGTTCAACGATACGATCCGCTACAACATCCGTTATGGGCGCTGGGACGCGACCGATTCCGATGTGGAAGAGGCGGCCGCGCTGGCGCAGATCGATGGATTCATCAAGCTGTCGCCGCAAGGCTACGAAACCGAGGTCGGCGAGCGCGGACTGAAACTGTCGGGCGGCGAGAAGCAGCGGGTTGCCATCGCTCGCACGATCCTAAAGGCACCTCCGATCCTGTTGCTCGACGAGGCAACCTCGGCGCTCGACAGCCACACCGAAAAGGAAATTCAGGATGCGCTGGAGCGTGTCTCGAAAAATCGGACCACGCTGGTGATTGCGCACCGGCTGTCGACGATCATCGGCGCCGACGAGATCATCGTGCTGGAAGCCGGCCGGATCGTCGAGCGTGGCACGCATGTGCAACTGCTGGCGCGCGCCGGTCTTTACGCCAGCATGTGGAATCGCCAGCGCGAAGCCGACGAGGCGCGCGAAAAGCTGGCGCTGGCTGACGATAATGCCGCACCGAACCGCAACCCGCCGCCGGTCGTTGAAGCACCCGAGCCGCCGCCGGCGGAGCCTTTACGCGAGCCGCTCGGCGCGGCGGAATAAGACGGAGTTTCATTCATGTCGATTGTCAACTCGATCCGTTCGCAACTGGTGCCGATCAATGCGGAGGGTTATCCGTTCATCGGCGCGTTCGCACTGGTCAGCCTGATCCTGTTCTGGATCTGGACGCCGCTCGGCTGGATCGGCACCGTACTCACGCTGTGGTGTGTGTACTTCTTCCGCGATCCGCCGCGGGTGACGCCGGTGCGCGAGGGGCTGGTCGTCTCGCCGGCCGATGGTCACGTCAGCCTGGTGCAGCCGGCGATCCCGCCGGCCGAACTGGGGCTCGGCAACACGCCGCTGCCGCGCGTGTCGATCTTCATGAGCGTGTTCGATTGTCACGTGAACCGCAGTCCGCTGTCGGGCCGAGTCGAGCGGATCGTTTATCACCAGGGCAAGTTCATCAACGCCGACCTTGACAAGGCGAGCGAAGACAACGAGCGCAACGCGCTGGTCATCACCACGCCGTCGGCGCGCATCGCCGTCGTGCAGATCGCCGGGTTGGTGGCGCGGCGCATCCTCTGCTTCGTCCGGGAAGGGCATGCGCTGACGGCCGGCGAGCGGTTTGGCATGATCCGCTTCGGCTCGCGGCTCGACGTCTACCTGCCGGAAGGCACCATCCCGCTGGTGTCGATCGGCCAGACGGCCATCGCCGGCGAAACCGTGCTGGCCGACCTGCGCGGACAGGACGGCGACCGGGTCTATCGGATTGATTGAAAGTTAGCCGGGGCCGCGGCCAAAAAGCCCCGTGGTTTTGCCGCAAACTGCGATATAATTTCCGCACCATGGTGTTCAATCCCATCGACCCGCAAGATACCCGTCAAGACCCGGGCGGGAGCCCGCGCCGCCGCCGTTTCAAGGCGATTCCGGTGCGCATGCTGGTGCCCAATCTGATCACGCTGCTGGCGCTCTGCGCCGGGCTCACCGCGATCCGGCTCGCCTTCGAGAACAAGCTCGATCTGGCGCTTGCCGGCATCGTCTTCGCCGCGCTGCTCGATGGCATCGACGGTCGCGTGGCGCGCATGCTCAAGGGCACGTCCAAGTTCGGTGCCGAACTCGACAGCCTTGCCGACTTCGTCAATTTCGGCGTCGCCCCGGCGCTGATCCTCTACTTCTGGGGGCTGCACGATTTCAAATCGTTCGGATGGATCGCTGCGCTGGTTTTCGCCATTTGCGGCGGGCTACGGCTGGCGCGCTTCAATGTGATGATCGACGATCCGCACAAGCCGGCCTGGGCGGGCAATTTCTTCACCGGCGTCCCGGCGCCGGCTGGCGCGATTGTCGTGCTGTTGCCGATCTATCTGAATTTCCTCGGCGTGCCGCGCGGCTCGGCGCTTACCGCGTTCTCTCTGGTGTTCGCACTGTTCGTCGCATTCCTGATGGTGTCGCGGCTGCCGGTATTTTCCGGAAAGCAGGTCGGCAAGCGCGTGCCGACCGAGATGGTGCTGCCGGTGTTCGTCGTCGCGGTGTTGTTCTTTGCGCTGCTGCTGGCTTATCCGTTCGAGGTGCTGACCGTCGGCACGGTTCTCTATCTCGGTGCGCTGCCGCTCGGCTGGCTCTCGTGGCAGAAGCATGCGCGCGCTGCGGCTGCGCCGCAGCCGCTGTCTCCCGATCATCCCGTCACAGATTCGCCCGCCGCTTCACCGCCGAATGCGGTCGCGCCGTCGGACACCGAGCGTCCCACCCGCCTCAACTAGCGCGGTTTATTCGTAGAGGGCCCGCGTCAGTGTAACGGTCTCGCCGGTTTCGGCACGGCCGGTAAATCCATCTTCGCCCGCTGTCAGCCGCGCGAGCGGCACGCTCTCGCCGTCGAGGATCGTCATCGTGCCGTTGTCGAGGTTATAGCGGCGGCTGGTGAAGAAACGGCCGGGACAGCCGCCTTCCGGTGTGATGCGCCCCTGCGGCCCGCCAGACAGCGTGAGGCCGCAGGCGGGAGCTTGCGGCATCGACAGCATCCAGCGGCCGGCGAGATCAGCCGGTGAAGCTCCGGCCACGCTCGTCGTCGCCAGTTGCTGGCTGGCGCAGCCAGTCAGCGACAACAGAAAGCCGGCGGCCAAGGCGCCGCCGGCTTTTTTCATGCGCTGCGCTGGCGTGCGAATGATCACGCCATGGTCGGAATGACGAACTCGGCGCCTTCCTTGGTGCCGGAGGGCCAGCGCTGGGTGATCGTCTTGGTCTTGGTATAGAAGCGGATCGAATCCGGTCCGTGCTGGTTGAGGTCGCCGTAACCGGACCGCTTCCAGCCGCCGAAGGTGTGATAGGCGAGCGGCACCGGGATCGCGAAGTTGACGCCGACCATGCCGACATTGACGCGGTTGGAGAAATCGCGCGCGGTGTCGCCGTCGCGGGTGAAGATCGAGACGCCATTGCCGTATTCATGATCGGACGGCAGCCGGAGTGCCTCTTCGTAATCCTTGGCGCGGACCACCGACAGAACCGGGCCGAAGATTTCTTCCTTGTAGATCGTCATGTCCGGCGTGACGTGATCAAACAGGCAGCCGCCAATGAAGTTGCCGTTCTCGTAGCCCTGGAGCTTGAAGTTGCGGCCGTCGACCAGGAGCTTGGCGCCTTCCTTCACGCCGGCGTCGACATAGCTCTTCACCTTGTTGAGCAGCGCCTTCGTGACCATCGGGCCATAGTCGGCCTGCGGATCGTTGGAGGGGCCGACCTTGAGGCTTTCCACGCGCGGGATCAGTTTCTTGACGAGGAGGTCTGCGGTCTTCTCGCCGACCGGGACCGCCACCGAGATCGCCATGCAGCGTTCTCCGGCCGAGCCGTAGCCCGCGCCGATCAGCGCATCGACCGCCTGATCCATGTCGGCATCCGGCATGATGACCATATGGTTCTTGGCGCCGCCGAAGCACTGGACGCGCTTTCCGTTGGCGCAGCCCTTCGCATAGATGTACTCGGCGATATCGGACGAACCGACGAAGCCGATCGCCTTCACGCGCCGATCGTCGAGCAGCGCATCGACCGCGACCTTGTCGCCGTTGACGACGTTGAGCACGCCCGGCGGCAGGCCGGCTTCCAGGAACAGCTCGGCGATGCGCATCGGCACGCCCGGATCGCGCTCCGACGGCTTGAGGATGAAGGAATTGCCGCAGGCGATCGCCGGCGCGCATTTCCAGAGCGGGATCATCGCCGGGAAGTTGAACGGGGTGATGCCGGCGACGACACCGAGCGGCTGACGCAGCGAATAGAGATCAGTGCCGGTGCCGGCGCTGTCGCTGTGCTCGCCCTTCATCAGATGCGGGATACCGCAGGCAAACTCGACGACTTCGAGGCCGCGCTGGATGTCGCCCTTGGCGTCGGCGAAGGTCTTTCCGTGCTCGGAGGAGAGCAGGCGGGCGAGGTCGTCATATTCCTTCTGGACCAACTCCAGAAACTTGAACATCACGCGGGCGCGGCGCTGCGGGTTGACAGCGGCCCAGACCCGCTGCGCTTCCTCGGCATTGGCAACGGCCTGCTCGACCTCGGCCACGGAGGCGAGGGCGACCTTGGCCTGGACCTCACCGGTGTTCGGGTTGAACACGTCGCTTGACCGGCCGGATGTCCCCTTGACCGCCTTGCCGCCGATAAAATGGCCGATATCCCGCATCCTCGATCTCCTCTGCCTCTCGGCCACGCTCAGACGCGCTGCCTCGGCGATCCTTTTAATGGGTTTTGCTGGCCGGTCACGGACGACTTGACGTGCGCCCGCAAGCGGCCGGTCTGTTTGACCCTTTGTTTTTGCCATCACTTTCGGCGCAAGTCATTGATTTTATTCATGGTCGCTGGCTATCGACTATAGACATAAATCGAATAGACGACGTGTTTGCACCATCAGCCTTGGTGCAAGCCATCATTCAAACCGCGGGAAATCGCGGTTAACGCCGCTTTAATCGGGCCGATCTAGGTTTAGGGGACCACCCGAGCGGCATTTTCTAAGCGCTTTTTCGACGGAGCAGATCGCATGGATATCACCACCGGCCTTGGGCTGATCGCCGGTGTGATCACGATCGTCACGCTCATTCTGATGGGCGGCGATCTGCGCATGTTCTACGACATGCACGCCATCATCATCATTTTCGGCGGTTCGTTCTCCGCGACACTGATCCGCTTTCCGTTGGTGGCGATCCTGCACGGCCTGCCGCTCGGCATGAAGTTCGCCTTCACGATGCGGCGCACGACCCAGCGCGAACTGGTCGACGAAATCGCCGGTCTGGCCGAGATTGTCCGCAAGCAGGGGCCGATCGGGCTGGAGAAGGCAACGGTCGACGATCCGTTTCTCGCCAAGGGTATCCGCTTCGTTGCCGACGGTTATGACGGCGACTTCATCCGCGACAATCTGGAGCGCGACCGCGACAACTTCCTGACCCATCTCGACGAAGGGCAGAAGATCTACCGCGCCATCGGCGATTGCGCGCCGGCCTTCGGCATGATCGGCACGCTGCTCGGCATGGTGCAAATGTTCGCCAACATGACCGATCCGTCCAAGCTCGGCCCGTTCATGGCGGTCGCGTTGCTTGCGACGCTCTACGGCGCGCTGGTCGCCAACCTGTTCTGTCTCCCGATCGCCGACAAACTGCACGTCAAGCTGGTCGACGAGGAGGTCAACCGCACGCTGATCATCGACGGCGTGCTGATGATGCGCGAAGCAAAGAGCCCGACGCTGGTGCGTGAGATGCTGCTCGCCTATCTGCCCGAGAAGCATCGTCACAGTGCCGATGAAGAGGCAGCTGCCGTCGCGGCTTAAGCCCGCGCCGGCGCTGAGCACGCTTCATGGCGAAGAAACGCGGCGGACATGCAGGCGGACACGGTTGGTTCGTAACGTTCGCCGATCTTATGGCTCTGCTGATGAGCTTCTTCGTCATGCTCGTCGCGTTCTCGACCCAGGATCAGGCGAAGCTGCAAGTCGTCGCCGGCTCGATGCGCGATGCATTCGGCGTGCAGGATAAGGTCCGCTATTCGGGCATCGTCGAGATTCCCGGATTGCCAACGCGGCCGCGGCTCAAGAACGCCGCGAACATCACGCCGGATGAAGCGTCGGCGACGCCGAGCGCGGACGAGAAAGACCACAACCGCACCTATGGCGCGCGGCTCGATCAGGATCGGCAGTTCGCGCTGGCGGCCGCATCGCTGCGCCAGGCGCTGCAGGACTTGCCCGAGATCAACGAAGCCTCGAAACATGTGATGATCGAGGAAACCAAGAACGGTCTCAACATCGAAATCGTCGATCAGGATGGCCGCTCGATGTTCGCGGAAGGCTCGAAGGAGCCAAACGAACGTACGCGCAAATTGATCGCCAAAATGACGCCGGCGCTCAAACAAATGCCGTACCGCCTGTCGATCACCGGCCACACCGCGACGACCCGGATACCACCGAAGCCGGGTTACGGTGCCTGGGAACTTTCCGCCGACCGGGCCAATGCGATCCGGCAGATTCTGGAGCAGGAAGGGCTGCGTTCCGGGAATATCTTTATGGTGGCAGGCAAGTCCGATACGGAACCGCTGTTTCCGGACAATCCCTCCCTGTCCTCAAACCGGCGCGTCACCATCACTTTGATGCGGGAAGCTCCGCCGATACCGGTCGATTTCCGGCCCTGAGCAGCCATTTTCCGCTGAAAATTCATATCGGTTGTGCGGCGACCTGATAGGCGCGGTCGGCGGGCATGATATAAGCGCGTCCTTGCGCAACCGGCCCTTTCGGGGCGCTGATCGAGGCCCGAGAGGGGCTTAAGCGGGACGAATGACGCAGACGACCAACGACGCCGCGCCACAGGAAGCCGCAACTCCGCCGACCCCTCCCAGCGTCTTGGCGCTGGCGCTCGGCAGTGTCGGGGTGGTCTACGGCGATATCGGCACCAGCCCGCTCTATGCGTTCCGAGAGGCGGTTCACGCGGCGAGCGCCGAGCATGGATTGACGCGCGAGGTCGTGCTCGGCGTCCTGTCGCTGATCCTGTGGTCGCTGATCATCACGGTGACGCTGAAATACGTCCTGGTGCTGCTGCGCGCCGACAACAACGGGGAGGGCGGAACGCTCTCGCTGACGGCGCTGGCGACCCGCGCGCTTGGCCGGCGCACGGCGCTGGTCTTTCTGCTCGGTGTGATCGGCGCCGCGATGTTTCTCGGCGACAGCGTCATCACGCCGGCGATTTCCGTGCTCTCGGCGGTGGAAGGTCTGAAGCTCGTCAACCCCGGTTTCGCCGATTATGTGGTGCCGATCTCCTTGCTGATCCTGGTCGGCCTTTTCGCGGCGCAAAGTCATGGCACGGCGCGCGTCGCGGCGCTGTTCGGCCCGATCATGGCGATCTGGTTTGTCACCATCGCCATCGCCGGGCTGCTGCATATCGGCGACGATCCACGCGTCCTCTATGCGATCAATCCGCAATATGCGGTCGCCTTTGTCGCGCAACACGGCCATATCGGCCTGATCGCGCTTGGCGCGGTGTTCCTGTGCGTCACCGGCGGCGAAGCCTTATATGCGGATCTTGGCCATTTCGGTCGCAAGCCGATCCAGGTCGCGTGGTTGTCGCTGGTGTTGCCGGCGCTGCTGCTCAACTATTTCGGGCAGGGCGCGCGGGTTCTGTCCGATGCGTCGGCGCTGGAAAATCCGTTCTTCCGTTTGTTGCCGGACGTGATGGTGATGCCGATGGTGATCCTCGCCACGGCAGCCACCGTGATCGCCAGCCAGGCGGTCATCACCGGCGCTTATTCGCTGGTGCATCAGGCGATCCAGCTTGGTCTCCTGCCGCGGCTCGCGATCCTGCACACCTCCGCCTCGCATGTCGGGCAAATCTACATTCCGCGCGTGACCATCGCGCTGTTCATCGGCGTCGTGCTGCTGATCGGTTTGTTCCGCACGTCGAGCGCTCTCTCGCATGCCTACGGCATCGCGGTGGCGACGACGATGGTGGTCGATGGTTTGCTGGCGTTCATCGTCGCGTGGAAATTGTGGAAGCTGAAGCTGTGGCAGGCGGCGCTGCTGATGGTGCCGTTTATCTTCGTCGACATGGTGTTTTTCTCGGCGAACTTGCTGAAGCTGTTTGAGGGCGCGTGGGTGCCGATCCTGTTTGGCGCGGTGATGGTGCTGCTGATCCTGACCTGGCGCCGCGGTACCAATCTCCTGTCCAGCAAGACCCGCCGGACCGAGGTGCCGCTCGATACCTTGCTGCGCAGTCTCGAGAAGAAGCCGCCGCATATCGTTCCGGGAACGGCCGTGTTCTTCACCAGCACCCCGGACTTCGCGCCGACCGCGCTGTTGCACAATCTCAAGCACAACAAGGTGCTGCACGAAAAGAACGTCATCCTGACGATCCATGTCTCCGACACGCCGCGCGTGTCCGAGGACGAGCGGGTGCAGATTGCGCCGGTGTCCGAGCGTTTCCAGCGCGTGGTGCTGCGGTTCGGCTACATGGAAGAGCCGAACGTGCCCAAGGCGTTGGCGATCGCCCGCAAACACGGCTGGCAGTTCGACATCATGTCGACGTCGTTCTTCCTGTCGCGGCGGGCGCTCAAGCCGTCGCCGCAGTCCGGCATGCCGGCGTGGCAGGACCGCCTGTTCATCGGTCTGGCACGCACGTCGAGCGATGCCACCGACTTCTTCCAGATTCCGACCGGCCGCGTGGTCGAAGTCGGCACCCAGGTGACCATCTAGGGCGTGATCCGGAAAAGTGGGAACCGGTTTTCCGCAAAGATCACGTTCCCCAAAAAACGGGCCACGAGCCGCTTCAATTTCCACGATTCCGACTCTAGCGGGCGTTGCCGGGTTGCCCTAGAACGGGCGCCAACAGCCCTGTCACGGAGTGTGTTGCGATGGCCGGCGAGCCCAAGGTTCACGATCTGACGCCCGAGGAGGTTGCCCGCGGGCTGACCGAGGGGCGCATGCTTCTGGTCGATGTGCGCGAGCCGAACGAGATCGCCGTCGAAGCCTATCCCGAGGGCGTGGTCGTGCCGTTGTCGCAATTCGATCCCGCCGCGATCCCGGACCCGGATGGCCGCACCGTGGTGTTCGCCTGCCGCTCCGGCAAGCGTTCGGTGACCGCCTCGCTCGCCGCGCAGGAGCGGGGATATCCCTACGACCACCATCTGGCGGGGGGTATGCTTGGCTGGAAAGCGGCCGGACTGCCGACCAAAACTGACACGAACAAGACCGGCTGACCTGCCATCATGAACCCGATCTTCGCCGGTCTGCCGGTTTCGGTGTTCGAGGTCATGTCCGGCCTCGCGCGCGACCACGCGGCGGTCAATCTGGGGCAGGGCTTTCCCGACGATCCGGGACCGGAAGATGTCCGACGCAAGGCCGCCGAAGCCGTAGTCTCCGGCTGGAACCAGTATCCGCCGATGCTCGGCCTGCCCGAATTGCGCCAGGCCGTCGCTGCGCATTATCAGCACTGGCAGAACCTCACCCTCGATCCCGACCGCGAGATCATGATCACCTCCGGCGCGACCGAGGCACTGGCCGGCGCGTTGATGGCGCTGATTGAGCCGGGCGACGAGGTGGTGCTGTTCCAGCCGCTCTACGATGCCTATCTGCCGCTGGTGCAGCGCGCCGGCGGCGTGCCGAAGTTCGTGCGGCTCGAACCGCCGCACTGGCGCTTCACCGACGAGATGCTGGAGCGCGCGTTCTCGCCGAAAACGAAGGTCGTGCTGTTCAACAATCCGCTCAATCCGACCGGCACGGTCTATGCGCGCGAGGATTTGGAGCGGCTCGCCGCGTTCTGTCAGCGCTACGACGCCATCGCCGTTTGCGACGAGGTCTGGGAGCACGTGATCTTCGACGGCCGCGCTCATCTGCCGCTGATCGCGATCGACGGCATGCGCGAGCGCTGCGTCAAAGTCGGCTCGGCCGGCAAGATTTTCTCGCTCACCGGGTGGAAGGTCGGCTTCGTCTGCGCCGCGCCGCAGGTGTTGCGCGTGCTGGCGAAGGCGCATCAATACATCACCTTCACCACGCCGCCGAACCTGCAGGTTGCCGTTGCCTACGGCCTCGCCAAGGCCGACGACTATTTCACGACGATGCGCGCCGACTTCCAACGCAGCCGCGACCGGTTCGCCGACGGGCTGCGGACGCTCGGTTTTCCGACACTCGACGCGCAGGGTACGTATTTTCTCAACGTCGATCTGGCGCCGCTAGGTCTCAATCAGGACGACGAGACGTTCTGCAAACGGCTCGTCACCGAGCACAAGGTCGCTGCGATCCCGGTGTCGGCGTTCTATGCCGACGACCCGATCCGCTCGGTGGTGCGGTTCTGTTTTGCCAAGCGCGACGCGACACTCGACGCGGCGCTGGAGAAGCTCGCCGGCGTGTTGCCACGCGCGGGGTAAGGAGAGAGAACGATGCGGCTTTGGTGTGTGATGCTGGTGACCATGGTCGGTGCGCTGTTGCCGATGTCAACGATGGCACAGCAGCGTACGCTCAATGTCTACAACTGGTCGGATTACATCGATCCGCAGGTGCTGGCTGACTTCACCAAGGAAACCGGCATCAAGGTTCAATACGACACGTTCGACGCCAACGAGGTGCTGGAGACCAAGCTGCTGGCCGGCAAGTCCGGCTACGACATCGTTGTGCCGACGGCGTACTTTCTCGAACGCCAGATCAAGGCCAGTGTTTTCTTGCCGCTCGACAAGGCGAAGCTACCGAACCTGAAGAATGCGTGGCCGGAGATCACGCAGCGGCTCGCCGCTTACGATCCCGGCAACCGTTTCGCCGTGAACTACATGTGGGGCACGACCGGCATCGGCTACAATGTGAAGAAGGCGCGGGACATCCTCGGCGCTGACGCGCGCATCGACAGCTGGGATCTGGTGTTCAAGCCGGAGAACCTTGCCAAGTTCAAGGACTGCGGCGTGCATATGCTGGATTCGCCGGATGATATCATTCCGGCGGCGCTGCATTATCTCGGTCTCGATGTGAACGCGACCGATCCGGCGACGCTGGACAGGGCCGGCAATCTGATCCTCAAGGTGCGGCCGTTCGTGCGGAAATTCCATTCGTCGGAATATCTCAATGCGCTCGCGTCCGGAGAGATCTGCCTCGTGGTCGGATGGTCCGGCGACATCAAGCAGGCGCAGAAGCGCGCGGCCGAGGCGAAGAACGGCGTCGACATCGCCTATGCGATCCCGAAGGAGGGCACGCAGATGTGGTTCGACAATCTCGCGATCCCGAAGGACGCGAAGAATATCGAAGAGGCACACGCCTTTATCAATTATCTGCTGCGTCCCGAGGTCGCCGCGCGCAACTCGAACTTCATCAGCTATGCCAACGGCAATCTCGCTAGCCAGCCGCTGCTCGACAAGGCGGTGCGCGACGATCCCGGCGTCTATCCCGATGCGGCGATGATGAGCAGGCTCTATACCGTGCGGGCGCACGATGCGCGCACGCAGCGTGTGATCAACCGATTGTGGACGCGGATCAAGACCGGGCGGTAAGGGACTGCGCTCGGAACATCACGATCTGCGCTCGTCCTCGGGACGCCAGCGGCGGTGTGCCCATAGCCATTGCTCCGGGTATTCGCGCACCCAGTCTTCGATCACCGACGTCACCGCCTGCATGGTGCCCTGCACGTCGATCGCGCCATCGGCGTCGCGCGCGGGCGGCACCGCCTCGGTCAGCTCGGCGCGGAAAGTGCGTCCATCCGGCTGGCGGATCATCCGCACGCCGTGAATCGGGCAATCGACATGACGCGCGAGCCGTGCCAGCAGCGCGTTGGCGCGCGTCGGCCGGCCGAAGAACGTGACCGGCACGCCGCGTAGGGCGTATTGATCGACCAGCATGCCGATATGGCGACCACGCGCCAGTGCGTCGGCGAGCTTTACCGGCGCGTCCATGGATGTCGCCATCAGTTCGCCCATGGCACCGGAGCGGATTGCCAGCACCGCATCGGCGGCCGCGCCGATATTCGGCCGGCGATAGACCGAGATCGCGTCGAGGCCGTGCGCGGCCGCGACCACCGCCGGCAATTCCCAGTTGGCGAGATGCGCGGTGAAAATAAGCGCCGGCTTGCCGTCGGTGCGCAGCTGATGGAAGCGGTCGAACGTTTCCGGCGAATAGGTAATGTCGACCGGGCCGGGATTGTCGGGGTCCTCGACGCGAAAGCGATCCATATGCGCGAATTCGGCGGCGACGCGGCCGAGATTGTCCCACATGCCGGCGATGATGCGCTCGATCTCGTCCGGCGATTTCTCTGGAAACGCTGCGACGAGCTGCGCGCGGGCGATCTTCTGTTCTTTCAGGAGCGGGCCGACGCGCCGCAGCAGCCACGCGGTGCCGGGCGCGATGCGGCGACGGTCGATCAGCCGCAGGCCGCCGAGCAGCGCGACCGTGCCGTGACCGGCCAGCGCATCGAGGAAGGCTTTTCCGCGCGGGCGAGCCATCAGAACGTCACGATCACCTTGCCGAACACCTGCCGGCCTTCGAGCCGCGCGAGGCCGCGCGCGAATTCGGCGAGCGGCACCTCCGTGTCGATCACCGGCAGCATACCGCCGGCCATCTTGTCGAGGCTTTCGCGGATGTTGCGGATGGTGCAGCCGAACGAACCGAAAATCTTGTACTGCTGCTGGAACAGTTGCATCAGGTTGATCTGCACCGTCGGCCCCGCGGTCGAGCCGCAGGTGACGAGGCGGCCGCCGCGCTTGAGCACCAGCAGGGAGCCGTTGAAGCCTTCGCCGCCAACATGCTCGAACACCACGTCGACGCCCTTCTTCTGCGTCAGCTTGCGCGTGATCGTCTCGAACCGTTGCGTGCGGTAGTTGATGACGTGATCGGCGCCGAGCGCCTTGGCCTTCTCCGCCTTGTCGTCGCTGCCGACCGTGGTGATGACGGTGCAGCCGAGCGCCTTCGCCATCTTGATGGCGACGGTGCCGATGCCGGAACCGCCGGCATGAACGAGGATGGTTTCGCCGGGCTGGAGCTTGGCGTTGTCGAACAGCATGTGCTGCACGGTGCCGAATGCGATCGGCGCGCAGGCGGCGTCACGCAGCGAGACGTTGTCCGGCACCGGCACGACGAGGCGCGCCGGCATGGTGACGAGATCGCGCGCGAAGCCGTCCACGTGGAAGCCCATGATGCCGCCGACGTTCTCGCACAGGTTATCGCGGCCCTCGCGGCACGCCTTGCAAGTGCCGCAGGTGAGCGCGCCATACATCGCAACCTTGTCGCCGCGCTTGAACGCGGTGACGCCGGCGCCGACGCTCTCGATGGTGCCGGCCGCTTCCGCGCCGACGACGAGCGGCAATTTACGCTTGGCGAAGGCCATGCCGCGGAAGCCCCAGACGTCGAGATGGTTGAGGCCGACCGCGCCGATCCTGACCTGCACCTCGCCGGGGCCGGGCGTGGGCGGCGCGGGGATGTCGGTCAGTTCAAGCTGGCGGTCGGCGATCAGGGTCAGCGCGCGCATGGAGATATCCAAGAAAAATGGATTCACGGGATGGCCCGTGGCCGGGCCGCCGTCAACAGGCAAGGTTTTGCGCTGTTCCGGCCGTAAACCGGGATCAGGCCGGTTCGCGGCCGAAGATCAGCGAGGCGTTCTGACCGCCGAAGCCGAACGAGTTCGACAGCGCATGCGTGATCTTGGCATCGCGCGCGGTGTTGCCGACGACGTCGAGCGGGATCGCCGGGTCCGGGACCAGATAGTTGATGGTCGGCGGGATGCGCTGGTGTTGCAGCGTCATTAGCGTGATGACCGCTTCGACCGCGCCGGCGGCCGAGAGCGTGTGGCCGATCATCGACTTGTTGGAGGTGATCGGGATCGCCTTGGCGTGCTCGCCGAACACCTTGTCGGTGCCAGTGAATTCCATCTTGTCGTTTTCCGGCGTCGAGGTGCCGTGCGCGTTGATGTGGTCGATGTCCTGCGGCGTCAGGCCGGCATCGTTGAGTGCGTTGACCATGCAGCCGATGATCGGCTTGCCGTCCGGCGAGGAGCGGGTGCGGTGGAAGCTGTCGGCGAGTTCGCCGCAGCCTTCGACCACGCCGAGGATCTTCGCGCCGCGCGCCTTGGCCGAGGCGAGACTTTCCAGCACCAGCGCGCCGGCACCCTCGGCCATGACGAAGCCGTCACGGTTTTTCGAGAACGGCTTGGAGGCTGTTTCCGGCACGTCGTTCTGGGTCGACAGCGCCGACAGGAGCGAGAAGCGGATCAGCGATTCCTGATTGACCGAGCCGTCGGAGGCGACGCACAGCGCCGCGTCGGTTTCGCCGCGGCGGATCGCCTCGACGCCAAGCTGGATCGCGGTCGTACCCGACGCGCAGGCGGTCGAGAGCGAGATCGGCGAGCCCTTGGTGCCGAAGCGGTCGGCAATGTGATCGGCGACCGAGCCGAACATGAAGCGGGAATGATAAGTGGGGAACTGCGCGCTGACACGCAGCAGGTCGCGATAGTCGATCGCATCATTGGCGCCGGACGCGACCGCGACTTCGCGGCGCTGCGGCCATTCGAGTTCGACCGGCGGCACCGCGAGGAACAGCGGGCCGGGGAAGTCGCCCTTGGCGCCGATGCCGGATTCCGCGACCGCCTCTTCGACGGCAAGGTCGGCAAGCATCTCCGACATGGCGGCGGTGTTGAGCGGCTCCTTGGTCAGATAGTCGATGGTGCCGGCGACGCGGGTCTTGAGGCCATCGGTAGCGAAGCGGGAGATGGCGCGGATGCCGGACTGTCCGGCGGTGAGCTTGGCCCAGTTGTCGGCCTTGCCGGTGCCGAGCGAGGTGACCACGCCCATGCCGGTGACGACGACGATCGGGCGTCCGGCCTTGTCCTGCATGGCTGTCATCGTCTCGGCTCTCCGTTAGTCGGCGCGTTCGATCAGGGCCAGTCCTTCGCCGCGCCAGTGTCCGACGCCGGTCACGACGATCTGCGTCGGCGCGGCAGCGGCCGGTTGTTCGAGCCCGGTCGCATCGCGCGGCGGAAACAGGCTGCCGCGGCCGAGCGCGATCGCCGCGAGCGCGATGTTCATCGGGAACTGCGGTTCCAGCCCATGACCGAGATAGGTGCCGGAGGCGCGGACGGCAATGCCGCTCCCCAGATCTTTCAGGAAGGCGTGCTCGTCGGCGGTGGCAGGCGCGGCGCCGGAGGCGCCGGACAGGACCGCATAGCCGGGCTTGAGCTTGGCCTTGATCGTGCCCCAGAGCGAGGCGAGCGAACGGCGCAGCGCGCCTTCCGAGCGGTTCGAGCGGCCGGCCTCGACGGCAGTGATCTTCGCCAGAGGCTTCACGCCGCGCGCTTGCGCGTGCTTGCGCGATTCCAGCACCAGGAACGCACCGAGCGAGCCCAAAGCGAGACCGCCTTTCTCGCCGCGTTCCCACACCGGCTTGTGGCTGCCCTTGAGCGTGTGGCCGCCGAACTCATAGAGCATCAGCAGATCCTGCCGCTCGCCGTTATGCGCGCCGCCGACGAGGACGATGTCGCTTTGTCCGGCGGCGATGCGCGAAGCGGCGATCCGCACCGCGTCGACGCCGGCGGCCTCTTCGCCCATGAAGGTACGCGACGAACCGACCACGCCGTGCACGATCGAGATGTTGCCGGCAAGCAGGTTGGAGAGCTGCGCGAGGAATAGCGTCGGACGCAGGTCGTTCATCAGCCGTTCGTTGAGGAACGCTTCCGGCTTGTCGCTCTTGCCAATGCCGGTGAGGATCGCGCTGTCGACGGCAACATCGCGCTCGCCGCCGCCGGCGGCGACGATCATGTCCATGCGCGAGAGGATGTCGGTGTTGCCTTTGACGCCGGCTGAGTCGAGCGCGAGGCCGGCGGCATAGGTACCGATCCGCTGCCACGGCTCCATCTGCCGCTGCTCTTTCTTCGGAATCTGCGTCTCGAACGCCGCCGGCGCGAGTGGGTGCACGACGAACGGCGCGAACGTCTCCGCATTGGCGGTAATGGTGCCGGCGGTGAGCTTGTCCCAGTGCTGGTCCGCGCCTTCGCCGAGCGAAGAGACGATGCCGATGCCGGTGATCCAGATGTCGCGATCAGGATTTGGCATGCGCGGTCGCTCCCACCGGAAATTCGATAACCTTGGCGAGCGCTTCCATGTGGCCGCGCATGTCCGCATTGGGGAAATCGACGACGCGGAAGGTGATGGTCGCGTCGCAGACGAGCTTGCCGTCGATCCGGCCCTGCGCCTTGGTCATGGCGAAGCCGGAGCCTTCATGCACCAGCGCCGCGGAGAGATCGAGCGTCTGGCCCGGCTGCACGAAGGTGCGCAGCTTGAGATCCTTCATCGCCGCGAGAAACGGCATGCGGGCGAAATTGTTGAGGCCGATGATCAGCCAGCCCGAGGTCTGCGCCATCGCTTCGCCGAGCAGGACACCCGGCATCAGCGGATGGCCAGGGAAGTGGCCCTCGAAGATCGTGCTTTCGGTCGGGACGGTGGCGACGACCTTGATGGTCCGTTCGCTCAGATTGAGATCGGCGATCCGGTCGATGAGCTGGAAATACTCAAGGCGCATGCGGGCCGGGTCAGGCGCCTTTCGCGGCGACCAGTTCGTCGATGCGCGCGGCCAGATTCTTGAGCACGAAATACTGCTCGGTCGTCGCTTTGCCCTCGTTCACCTCCTGGGTCCACTGCTCGAGCGGCAGCTTGATCCCGAAGGCCTTGTCGATGGCGAAGGCGATATCGAGGAAGTCGAGGCTGTCGATCCCGAGATCGTTGATGGCGTGGCTGTCCGGCGTGATCGTGTCACGCGGGATGTCGCACGTCTCGGCGATGATGTTGGCGACGGTATCGAAAGTCGAGGACATCTGGGGGTCTCGGGCAGTTCTCGGTGGGAACGGGTATAGGTTCGGGCGCCTGAACCGCAACCCGGTCGAAATCGCTGCCCGTATACCGAAGCGGGGCGGGGAGTTCAATGCCGGCCCGGTTAAGCCTGAATTTGGCCCGAAAGCGCCTGCAAAGCGAAACAAATTCGCCATTTCCGACTTAATTGGTCAGTCCCCCGGAGGGGTGGCCCGTCGCTTTGGAGGCATGCCATGCGGGGCGGTGCACAGATGACTTTCGCGGCCGGGATTCTGAGGCCGACTCTCGGCTTCGCCCTCGCTCTCGTGCTGATGCCGCTGACCGCAGCGGCGGGAGAGACGCGGAACGCGAGCCTGTCCTCGTCCGGAATGGCCTCGGTCTATTCGCTGGCGCATTCGGGCCGCAAGACCGCGAGCGGCGAGATCCACCGGGCCAGCGAGATGACGGCGGCACACCGGACCCTGGCGTTTGGCACCCAGGTCCGGGTGACCAATCGCCGCAATGGCCGCAGCGTGGTGGTGCGAATCAACGATCGCGGCCCGTTCATCCGCAGCCGGATCATCGATCTGTCGCCGGCGGCGGCCAGGGCGCTCGGGTTCTCCGGCCTGGCGCCGGTTACTCTTGCGCTGGCTGGGCATTCCTGACCCGGATCGAGCTTCGCTCTAGGGGCGGCTCAAGGCGCCCGGGTCGATCGGATTGCAGGTCCGCCGCCCGGTGAGGACGCAATCCTGATTCTTGCGCATGGTGGCGATGCTGTCGGCGAGCCAGAACGCGCCGCCGATCAGCAGGACGAGGAATCCCACAGCCGCCAGATTGACGATCATCCGGTGGCGGTAATCGGCCTCGGTTTCCGGATTGGTGTCCTGATAGCGATCAAGGTCGGCCGGGGGTTGCGGTGGCACGACGCTGTGGTGGGTGCCGTCGGAGGACCGCCGGAACTGGATCACCCGCTTGTCTTCGTCGCCCGATGAAGAATTGTTCATCGTCATTGGCTGCAGTTTAGCATATCAGCGGGAAAGGGGCGAAAGTCGGAGGCTGCCCTGAGCTTTATTATTGTCGTTTTGCCGTCACAGCGGCTAAATTAACGGCGGGGTTACTTCATTCCGTGACCGCCTTGTCCAGGACGATCCAATAATCGATCGGCCCAAGCCGATGCCGGGGACAGAGCGGGGCCGTCAGGCCGCGGTGGGGATTTTGGGGGCTGCGCTTGTTCGATATCGTCGGGTGGCTGGGTGAAGTCGCCGGGAGCGACTTATCCTGGTTCGCGCAAATTGCGTCGTTGTTGTTTCTGCCGTTTGCGCATGAAGATCTTGCGATCATTCTCGGCGGCTATCTGATCAACAACGGGCAGATGTCCGCGCTGCTGGTCGGCATCTGCCTTTACATCGGTATGGTGGTCAGCGATTTCGCGCTCTACGGCATCGGCGCCGGCGCGCGCTATATCCCGTGGCTGAAACGTTTCGCGGTCGATGAACGCGTGCGCTATCTGGGCGATACGCTCAAGCGCAATGTTTTCAGCGTCGTTGCGCTGTGCCGGGTTGTGCCGGGCATCGTGTTCGTGGCCTTCGTTGCCTGCGGCTGGGCGCGCGTGTCGCTGTTCCGCTTCACGCTGGCGACTCTGGTCGTATCAGCGGTCTATCTACCGCTGATGCTCTACCTCGTGATCGTGTTCGGCGACGCGCTCGAGGACCATATGGGCCTGTGGGCGTGGCCGATGCTGTTCGTGGCGCTCGCCGCAACCGCGCTGGTGCGGCGGCGCATCTTCGCGCTGGTCAAGCCGCAGCAAGCTGAGGGCGCGCCGGCCACGTCGAACATCGTCTATGGCCATTACGGCATGCCGGAACTCACCGTCGGCGACCGCAAGCTGGCGATCGCGGAGCGAATTCCGCCGATGCTGTTCTATCTGCCGCTGATCCTGAGCTGGATCGGATTCAGCCTGCGGCACCGCAGCTTCACGCTGCCGACTGCCGCCAATCCGAAGATTTTCACCGGCGGCATGTGGGGCGAATCCAAGAGCGATTATCTGCTCGATATCACACCGGAGGAGCGCACCTGGGTCGCCGATTTCACGGTGGTCCGGCGCGGGAAGGGCGCGTTCAGCGTCGACGCTGACATCAAGGCGGCGCAGGCCGCGCTCGATGCACAAGGCATCGCCTATCCGTTCATCGCCAAGCCGGATATCGGCTGGCACGGTCATGGCGTGCGGCGCATCACCTGTTTCGCGGAGTTGCAGGACTACATCACCGGCTTTCCGGAAAACACCAATATCATCCTGCAACGCTATGTGCCTTATGCCGGCGAGGCGGCGATCCTCTATGCGCGTCTGCCGGGCGAGCGGCACGGCCGCGTGCTGTCGCTGACGTTCCGCTATTTCCCGCATGTGGTCGGCAACGGTCGCGAAACGATCCGCGATCTGATCGGCAAGGATGCCCGCGCACGCTGGAAATCGAAGCTGCATCTTGGCGGCGACGCGACGCATCGTGGTCTCGGCGAGGAGGAACTGGCGCGCGTGCCCGCCGCAGGCGAGGTGGTGCAGATCGCGCTGATCGGCAACCAGCGCGCCGGCGCCCTCTACCGCGACGGACGCCGCTTCATCACCGCGGAGATGGAGCGCCGCATCGACGGCATCGCCGGCAGCATGACCGAATTCCACTACGGCCGGTTTGACCTGCGGTTCGAGACCGTCGACGCGCTGGCGCGTGGCGAGGGCTTCTCGATCGTCGAGGTCAATGGCATCGGTGGCGAAGCGATCGATGTGTGGGATCCGCGGCTGCCGGTCGGCGAAGTATATCGCCGGCTGGTCGATCAGCAGCGGCTCCTGTTCCTGATCGGCAAGCGCAACCGCGCCCGCGGCTTCCACCCGACCAAGTTCGCCGATTTCGCCACCAGCCTGTTCCGGCAGAACCGGCTGATCCGACAGTATCCGGCCTCGACCTGAAGTTTATTTCTCGGCGCCGAACGGCAGTTCGGCGTCGTCCGGCGGCAGCATCCGGAAGACGTTGAGCGACATCGCCACCATTACGTAGTAACCGAGGATGCCGACCAGCTCGACGGTCGCCTGCTCGCCGAGCAGCGCGTGGACGCGTTTGTAATTCCGGTCGCCGACGCGCCGCGTTTTGTAGAGTTCGACAATGAAATCATAGATCGCGCGCTCATCCTTGGCGGCGGTGCGCGGCGCGCGGCCGGCGCGCAGATCGGTGATGGTCCGCGCTTTGACGCCGGCTTTTTCGGCGATCGGCGCATGCACGAACCATTCGTAGTGCGAGCGCCACAGCTGCGCCGTGACCAGGATCGCAAATTCCGACAGGCGCGGCGGCACGCCGGTTTCGAGCCGCGCGAAGCCGCCGAGCTTTTGCGCCGGCATGCCGAACGCGGGCGCATGCAGCCAGATCGCGAACGGTCCGCTGTTGTTGAAACGGCCACGCGGGCCCGAACTGATCGCATCGACCAGCGCCTGCTGCTCCGGCGTGCGCTGGTCCTCGGCAATGGCCGTCAGGCGTGCCGGCGGCCGTTTTGCGGGTTTGCGGGCGGCCGGTTTGCGCGGGGCAGCGGTGCGAGCGCCGCGCGGGGCGGCTTTGCGTTTGGCCATGATTGGGAATCTCGACAACAGAGGCGGGGATCACATCGTGCCGCACGGCTCGCGCCCACGCAACCGCGCGGCCCGGAAACGACAAAGGCCCGCGCGGTGCGCGGGCCTTTGGGGCATTCGCTTGACGATAGGTTAGCAGCGATACCAGCGGGTACGGCCGTAACGGTCCACGTAGCGGCAGCGGTTCGGCGTGGTGGCGTCGCCGATGATGGCGCCGCCGACGCCGCCGATCGCTGCGCCGGCCAGAGCGCCGCCGGCCGTGCCGGTGGCCAGGCCGCCGATCAGCGCGCCAGCGCCGCCGCCGATCAGGGCGCCGCCCATGGCGCGGTCCTGCCGCTCGGTCTGACAGCCCGCAAGCGTCAGGGCTGCGGCTGCGACAAGAAGAATCTTTTTCATGGTTTGCTCCCGCTGGTGTGCTTCAGTTGTGATCCAACACGGCTCGATAACGACGACCCTAGCTGATGGTTCCCGCTTTGCGGCGAATTTCCGGCAAGCGTGGTTCGCGAACAGTTTACACTCTCTTTTGCCGTGATTCTTTGCGTTTTTCGATAGCCTCGCATGCGGCTTGAGCGCGCGCGTGGCTTTCCCGGTGCAGCTCTTCCAACTCCTTGTCGGACATATCCTCGATCGTGGCGATCCGGTCGTTGGCGCCGCGCATCGCCAGAACCAGCTCCGAAAGCTTCAACTGGATTTCCAGAGAGTCACGATTCTGCGAGCTCTGGATCAGGAAGACCATCAGGAAGGTGATGATCGTTGTGCCGGTATTGATGACGAGCTGCCAAGCATCGGAATAGCCGAATAGCGGGCCGGTCACAGCCCAGACGAGAACGATCGCCACCGCCGCGAAGAACGTCGCCGGGTGGCCGGCGACGTGCGAGATGGTGCGCGCAAAGCGTGTGAAGCCGGAAACCTGATGCTTCGCGGATGACGCGGCACGGGGCGCATGATCCTTGAGTGGATGAGGCGCCCCGCCGTCCGTGCGCGCAAGCACTTCAGCGGTCTCCGCCCGCCAGCACCGCGCGTGTCGTGTGATCCGGGCCGAACTCGTCGACATTATCGATCGACATCAGTTCGGCGAGCCGGGTCCGCGCACGATTGACGCGGGACTTGATGGTGCCGACGGCGCAGCCGCAGATATTGGCCGCTTCCTCGTAGGAGAAGCCCGAGGCGCCGACCAGGATCAGCGCCTCGCGCTGGTCCGGCGGAAGCTTGGCCAGTGCCTCGCGGAATTCATTGAATTCGACGTGGCCCTGCTGCTCCGGGTGCGATTTCAGGCTTTCCGCATAGCTGCCGTCGGTGTCCTCGACCTCGCGGCGGCGCTTGCGGTATTCGGACCGGAAGTGGTTACGCAGGATCGTGAACAGCCAGGCGGACATGTTGGTGCCGGGCTGGAACGAATGAATATTGGCGAGCGCGCGCAGCATGGTTTCCTGCACCAGATCGTCGGCGCGATCCACGTTGCCGCAGAGGGAAATGGCGAACGCGCGAAGACTCGGGATCGCGTTCAGCACAGCTTGGCGAACGGCGGGATCCATCACGAGTTTCCTTTGTCGGACTTGTCGAGTTGCTCAAGCAGGGCGGCGAAACGGTCCGGCACTCCCTGGTTCACGACGTCGTCGTAGACAGCGCGAAGCTGCTGCCCGAGCTTGGCCTGGATTTCCCGGCTGAGTTTCGCGCCGGGCTTTTTCTGGTCGATTGCGGCTTGCATGGGTTGTCCGGTTGCTGATCGCTTGGTGTCGGTCATCGTCGATCTCAATCCCCCCGGTCCGAGCCCCGGAAACGAACAAAAGCCTGAGCTCCCGGGCAGAACACTTGAAAAGGCCGAAGGTTCCGGGTGCATGGAACTTTTTTGTGGACTACGAATTGTCGAGGCGGGTCCCGGCCCTTGGGACCATGTTCAACCCCGGCCGTCCGGCGGCTTTGGGGGTTTTCAATCGGGAGGGATACTTGTCGACGTCTCAAGCGATAGCCCAGCATCTGCCGTATCTGCGCCGCTATGCCCGCGCCCTGGCCGGCAGCCAGCAATCCGGCGACGCCTATGTGGCCGCGACCCTGGAGGCGCTCATCAGCGATCCCAAGGTGCTCCAGCGGGATGCTTCCACCCGGGTCGCCCTGTACAAAGTGTTCACGAAAATCTGGAATTCGGTCTCGGCCAACGACAGCGTGCAGCCTGCGGCGCCGAACATGCCGGCCGAGGCCCGCCTGTCCCAGATCACCCCGAAACCGCGCCAGGCGTTCCTGCTGGTGGCGCTGGAGGGTATGTCCGAGGACGATGCGGCCAAGGTTCTGGACGTCGACGTGCCGACCCTGCGGCGGCTGGTCGAGGAATCCGGCCAGGAACTGGCGGCGGAGATCGCCACCGACGTGCTGATCATCGAGGACGAGACCTTTATCGCGCTCGATCTCGAGGGGCTGGTGGAAAATCTCGGCCACAACGTGATCGGTGTCGCCCGTACCCATAGCGAAGCGGTGGCGCTGGCCAAGACCAAACAGCCGGGACTGATCCTGGCCGATATCCAGCTTGCCGATGGCAGTTCGGGTCTCGATGCGGTGAACGAGCTGCTGCGCAGTTTCGAGGTGCCGGTGATCTTCATCACCGCCTACCCGGAGCGCTTCCTGACCGGCGAGCGCCCGGAGCCGGCGTTCCTGATCGCCAAGCCGTTCCAGCCCTCGACCGTGTCAGCGGTGCTAAGCCAGGCGCTGTTCTTCGAACGCAACGCCAAACGGCGCGAGCGCCGCGCGTCCTGAGCGCGCGTCCTCAACAAGCAAAAACGCCGCGCATTGCGCGGCGTTTTTTATGAGCCTGAGCAAGCAGACAGGTCAGGGAATTGGCGATTTCTTGCCGGCCATGAAGCCGATCATCGCGGCTTCCAGCAGCATCGCCAGTTGCGCATTGCCGGGCGCATTGAGAAAGCCGGCGATCTGCTCCCGCTGTGCAGTGCGCTTGCGGCGCGTCGCCCACAACGTGACGACGACCACCAGTGCGACGGCCGCATAAACAAGGCCGACCCACAGCCGCGCCTCGATCGGGGTGTAGAGCATTTCGAGCTTGAGCATCGCCGCGACAGTCAGATGATATAGCGCCACCAGGCCGAGCAGCGCCGCCAAAGCGACGCCGCCAGCCCGCCACAGTATCCGTCCGAACAACTCTCCGGCGATCGCTCCTGTTAGATCACCCAGCCGCATGACACCCCCCGATGATGTTCGGTGGCTTTTAGCGGCGCGACAGGCCGAATAGAAATCCGATGCCGGCCGCGACCGCGAGCATCACCAGCGGACGTTGATCGACCTCGGCGGCCAGCCGCTTCACGGTGTCGGAGCCGATCCGGCTGGCCTCGTCGACCACCTTGTCGGACATGGTGTTCGCGCTTTCGCGCACTCGCGAGGTGATGCCCGCCAGCGCTTCGCTGACAAAATCCTGGATGTCGCTGGCGCCGCCCTCGACTTCCTTTTTGCCGGCGGCCCCGAGGCGGCGCAGGCGTTTTTCGAGATCCTGCATCAGATCTTCGATCGCCGCGATCTCGTCGGCGGTGGCGGCGGAAATCTTGGAACGGGTACTCATGGCATCAACCTCGTGCGTTTTGACCACAACGGAAATTCTGCAGAGGAAATGCGGCTTTGCGGAAAAAGTTCCACGCATCGGATGACGCAGAAGACGCGGATAGCCGGGCCGAAGCCGGGAAAAACAAGAGCGCAGTCGACCCATAATACATGGCCGACTGCGCCCGAATTGGCCGGCCGAGCACGAGGGGGAGGGGGAAGCGGCCGGTCACTCCGTTAACGGCGCGCGCGCCGGGAAGTTCCCCACAACCTCGTGAAGCCGGGCCGGTCCCGGCCACGCAACCGATACGGCGGTCTCGCGTTCCCCAAGGTGTTCATGCGGCAGGTCTTTTGGTGAATTGCAGCGCGGGGTGAAGTGCTTGTCCGAGAAGGTTACCATCAATCGTGCGCAGCGACCGCAGACCGGCCGTCGTCTTGAGGCGCGTCTGGCCAAGCAGGGGCGTGAACTGGCGGCCGTGCGGGCCATGCTGGAACGGTATGAAACGGCGTTGCAGGGATCGCATGTCACCGTATTCGCGCAGGACGAGGCGCTGCGCTACACCGCGATCAGCAATCCGCTGTTCGGCAAAAGCGTCGATGACATCATTGGCAAGAGCGATGAGGAGATTCTTGCGGCCGGCAACCGTGCGCAGGTGATCGCGCTCAAGCGCGCTGTGCTCGATCATGGAGACGTGGTGACGCGGGAGCTGTCGATCGGCTACGACGGCAGCGCGCGCTGGTACGAACTGCATATGGAGCCGGTCCGCAACGCCGAGCAGCAGATCATCGGACTGGCGGCGGCGGCGGTCGATGTGACCAGGCGCAAGGAGGCGGAAGGCCATTTGCGGCTGCTGATGCGCGAACTCACACATCGCTCGAAAAATCTGCTGGCGGTGATCCAGGCGATGGCCCGGCAGACCGCGACGCACACGCATTCCGTCGATGATTTTCTTGATCATTTCGGCGCGCGTTTGCAGGCGCTAGCGGCCTCGCATGACCTGCTGGTGCAGCAGAGTTGGCACGGCGTGTCGCTGGAAGACCTGATCCATTCGCAAATTGGGCATTATCTCAAGGGCCCGCAGGCGCAGGTGACTCTGCAGGGCCGCGACGTGACCGTGAAGCCGGACGCCGCGCAAAGCCTCGGCCTCGCTTTGCACGAGATGTGCACCAATGCGGCAAAATATGGCGCGTTGTCCTCGCCTGCGGGCAGGGTCACGATCGGTTGGGAGGTCGCGCCGGCCGGTGGCGCAACGGCCCTTGATCTGCGCTGGCGCGAGAGCGGTGGCCCGCCGGTCGCGCCGCCGCGGCATGCCGGTTTCGGCACGCTGGTGATCGAGCGCAACCTGTCGAAGGCGCTGGGCGCCCACGTCACGGTGGACTACGCGCCGGACGGGTTCCGGTGCGACATTCACATTCCCGCGAGCGAAAACCTCGCGATACGGTGATCGGTGCGGCGAAAAATCCAGGAACGCTCCGGCTCGGACCGCGTTTTCCACAGCGACATTCGGCAAGCGCGTGGGAGGTCCAGATGTACAGCTTTGGCACATTTATCGCGGCGGGTTTCGCGGTGCTGCTGGCGATCGAATACACCGCTCCGGCAGGCGCCACATTGGCGACGCGCGATATGCTTCAGCCCGACAGCTATTACAGCGTGACTGTCAACCGCTCGGCAAAGAGCGACCGGATCGAGACTGACCGTCTCCCGGCGGCGCAACAGAGCGCTCCGGCGAAACAGCAGCCGGAAGCAGCCCGTGTGCGCGGCAAGATCATGGTCGGGTGCGACGCGGCGTTCAGCAACCTGTCGGCCCATGCGCGGCTGAATTATGCGAGCCGCTGCCTGGTCTGACCCGCGCTCCTGAAAGAGGCGAATAAAGCCGGGTGCGCAAGACTGGCCAGGATGGGCCAATGGCGGGGTGACGCGAGGCAGAAGGCAGCACGACAAGTGTCGATCGACGGCGACCTGACGGAACGCTCCAATGCGCTTTATTCCGCGATCGTCGCCACCGTGGCGGCGTCACGGCCTGTGGCGCTGACAGTTCGTGAGATTGCCATCCGGCTCGGTCACGACGTGGACGTGACGGCACACTGCATCGCGCTGCATCGTTATTTGCGACGTCCGCCGACGACGCTGAGGCCGGCGGAGGTCGAGGTTGCGTTGTTCGCGCCGCTGCCGCCGGGCTTTGCTATTCCGGCGGCTGACGAGCAGGTCGATGAGACGTCGCTGGGTCTCTAGGATCCCTATGTGTAAAGGCTCGTCGTCGGAGTTGCTCTTGCTCCGGTTGACGGCCACCTCACTCAATCAAAAGGAGTGAGCGTCCTTGCCGTTTCCGATGAAACGGCAAGGACCAGGGCACGATCGCCTAAATGCGGCCGAGCAATACGAGGATGAGCACGATGATCAGAATGGTGCCGACCAGCCCGGAGGGGCCGTAACCCCAGCCGCCGCTGTATCCCCAGGTGGGGATGACGCCGACCAGCGCCAGAATGAGAATGATCAGAAGTATGGTGCCGAGTGTCATGATAAAGCCCCGCTACTGTGGATGCGGACGCAACGTGTTGCGCGACGGAAAGTTCCGAATATCTCAATGAGATCGCGACGGAACGAAGTTCGACGCGATACGTTGATGCGCGACGACTGATGCAGAATTTGGAGGTTGCGATGAGGAAACCGACGATGACCAAATCCATCACGATGGCGTCCGCGCTCATGCTCGCGGCTGCCACGTTGTCGACGGCATCGGCGCAAGCACCGGATCGCACCAAGGTCGGTACGCTCACTTGCGATATCTCCGGCGGCATCGGTATGATCATCGCGTCGAAGAAATCGGTCGCCTGCGTGTTCACGCCTGCGAATGCTGGTGCGCCCCGCGAGGTCTATACCGGTGCGATCACCAAGTTCGGGATCGATATTGGCGCTACCACGGGCGGCGAGATGGTTTGGTCGGTGTTCGCGCCGAGCAATCGTCTGTTCGGCGCGCTGGCCGGCGGCTATGTCGGCGGCAGTGCGGAAGCGACGGTCGGCGCGGGCCTTGGCGCCAATGTGCTGGTCGGCGGCTCGAACCGGACCGTGGCGCTGCAGCCGATCTCGGTCCAAGGCCAGACCGGCCTCAACATCGCCGCCGGCGTGACGGGGCTGGAACTGCGCCCGGCGCGATAGCGAAAGGACTGGCCAGGGCGGGAATGTGATCTGGCCAGAGCCCGCGTCATCCTGTTGGACTGAAAGGCCCCCCGTCCGGCGGGCTTTTCTTTTGAGCGGGGAAACTTCGGTTCGGCGTGTATTTGCCGGGGCACATCGCGCCTGCCCGGTTCACCGGGTTCAGCCGGCTACAACGAGGGAAATGCTAATAAATATTTGAAAATGAACAAGAAATTTGGCTGGGAGACTAGGATTCGAACCTAGATTAACGGAGTCAGAGTCCGCTGTCCTACCATTGGACGATCTCCCATCATGCCGATGGGGCTGAGCCACGAAGCCGCTCTAGCGCGGCCTTCCAATGATCTAATTCGTGCGATTTGACAAGGCCTAAGCCTGGTTGGGGCCGTAACGCATCCGTCTTCAGGCGATGTGGGTTTTGAAGGGGCGCCACTGCGATCCTCGGGCTTGTCTGGTTGCAGGCTTGTCCTGCTCGCTGTGGACATCCCCACCAACGCCAATTCGGTTGATGCGGTCCCCGTGACAGGGGGCGCAGATCGGCTCGCTCGTTTGATTTCAGAAAAGCTTCAGAACTTCGCGGCCTGTCCATCAAGACAACCGGCCTGGATTTCTGTGATGCTCGCTCCTGTGAATCTCCCGGCCTGCCGCCTCCACCGGCGCGCATCCGGGGGCTTTGCGCGCGCCGGCAGAACAGCCGGCGACAGCGTTTCATATCAGGGGAGAGATCCAGTGAAGTTTCTTGCAGCCGCTGTGCTGTTCGCGCTGTGCCAGATACCGGTCGTGGCCTCGGCGCAGAACATGAATGCTGACGACCTGAAGTGGGTCAATCAGTGCATCAACGACAACAAGGGTGAGCCGGGTGCGACGCCGGCGATCGTGCGTGCTTACTGCGTCTGCATGAACGAGAAGATGGATAACAACGAGAGCCAGTCCATCACTCAATGGGAAAAGTCGCATCCGGCCGAGCGTCGTGCCTGCGACAAGCAGTCGGGCTGGCGTTGAGCTTAACCTCCGAAGCTTCGTCACATCTGCTGATGGAAAACGGCCGCCCTCCGGCGGCCGTTTTTTCATGACCGCCGATGCGCCGGCGTTATTTTGGCGGCAGGCCGGCAGCGACCAGCAGTTCGACGATTTCGTTCGCCCGCTTCATGTAGCGCGGGCTTTGATTTTTCGGTGGCAAGCCGACATTCTCGCCGGTAGTGCCGGGGCGTAATTCCAGGGCTTTCGCGATGATGGCGCGTGCTTCCTCGTGCCGGCCCAATGCTTCATACGACGCTGCGATCATCATTTGCGTACGGCCGGAACCCGGCGTGATGGCGAGTGATCGCTGCAGCCACGGCAAAGCATCCTCGTAACGCTCGAGGCACATCAGTGTAAGACCCGCACCGAGCAACCAGGTCCAGCGTGACACTTGCGGCGTATCGCTTGCGTCGGCGTGCTGGAACGTGGCGAGCGCGTCCTCAAACCGGCCGAGACGAAGCTGCGCCATGCCAAGCTGGAACATGGTCAAACCGTCCCAAGGATCGAACCGGAGGGCGTTCTCGCAGGCGACCAGCGTTTCGGTGAAGTCGTTGATGGTCTGCAGAAAGCGGCAATAGCCCTGCAGCACCGGAATGTAGTTGGGTTCTTTCGACACGGCCTTGTCGAGCATCGTCTTGGCGCGCCGTTCGATGGCATCGGTTTCCGCCGGCGGATACCACACGATCTGGACGCCGCGGATCAGATGCGCCGCGAGCGCGGCGCTGATATCGACATCGCCCGGCTTTGCCGCGTGTGCTTTCTCCAGCATCTCCTGCGCCGCCGCGAACCGCTCGCGATTGGTCTGGTTGATGAAGGCGGCTGCCTGTTCGACGACGATCTTGGATTCCGGCGACGAGACGTTGGTGTGGGTCAGCGCGTTGATGCGCAGGGCGAGCGGATTGCCGATACCGGCGGTGAGGCGCGTTTGCTGGAGCCGCTCGTCGAGCGAGGTGAGCGGCACAGTATAGCTGCCAGACCATTGCACCTGACCGGTGCTGCTCTCGATCAGTCGTGCGCGGATTTCCCATTCGGTCTGGCCGCGCTGCAGGTCGCCGCGGATGATGAAGTCCGGCGTGGTGGAGGATGACGAAGCCGATACGTCAGTCGCACCAGATGACACGCGGGGCGGTGCCAGCACCCGGATGTTGCGGATTTTGGACAGGCCGTCGGTCAGTTGATCGGTGATATTGGCCGCCATGGCCGCGGTGACCGGGTCCGGCGTGCGGATCTCGATCGGCATCACCGTCATGGCGCGGGTGTCCGGAACCTGAAAGCGGCGCGCGATCATCGGCGCGGCGACCGCGATCCCGAGCGCACCACAGACCCCGACGGCGGCGAGGATCAGGGACGGGCGCCAGCGGCTCCGCCGCTCCGCGGCAGCGAGGTTCGGGGCGGGGAGCGGAGGACTGGCGGCGGCAGGCTCCACATCCGGTGTAGCAGACCGAGCGACCGGAGAGACCTCCGTGTCGAACATGTAACCGCGGCCGGAGACCGATTTGACCAGTTGCCGCTTCTCGTCGCCCAGCGCCGCGCGGATTTCCCGGATGCACTGGAAAAGGCTGTCCTCGCCCACATGGATATTGGGCCAGATCGCCGTCATCAGCTCGTGTTTGGTCAGGATACGCCCGTGATTCGTCGCCATCATATGCAGAGCGGCGAATGTTTTTGGGCGCAGTTTAATAACCTGGCCGTCCTCCCGCCGGAGCTCGGCCCGCTCGGAATTCAGCTCAAAACCCTTGAAACGGAGCACCGTTCTCCCCGGCGTTCGGCGGCTGGCGTCTCGGAGATGAGCGAATATCAGATTTTTTTCAGAATGTAATCGGCTCCCGCTCAGGACTCGTTCCTGCGCTTCTGGCAATATCAACTTGTTAAGATTTGATAAATGCCGGTCAAGCGGCAGGGGGATTTCAGGGGTGAAGCCCAGGGGCCTGGTCGCCGGTTGCGATCCAGCCGGCCAGTCGCGCCGGTGTGGCTCCGCGCGCCGCTCTCCCTTCGCTTCCGGCACCTCGACCCGTCTGTGGGTCGTCGACCATCTGACGATACGGATCTTTGCCGTCGCGATGACCGTCGTGATGGTATTCTGTCCGGCGCTGACTTTCGCCCAGAGCGTCCCGGCCGGCACGTCGACCATCATCCCCGATGGCCGTACGGCGACCACGGTGACAACCAGCGGCTCGGTCAGCACCGTCACCACCGGGACTGTCTCCGGCCCGAACGCCTTCAACTCGTTCTCGCAATTCCAGGTCGGGCGGGGCGCGACCGGCAACCTGATCCTGCCGGCTGGCACCAGCAACCTGATCAACCTCATCAACGGCAACAATCCCGCCGTCATCAACGGCGTGCTCAACGCCTACAAGGATGGTCAGATCGGCGGCAATGTTTACTTCGCCGCGCCGGGCGGTTTCATCGTCGGGTCGTCCGGCGTGGTGAATGTCGGTGCGCTGAACGTCTCGACGCCGACGCGCGAATTCGTCGACGGTGTGGTTAGTCGCTCCGGCCAGATCAACCAAAGCGCGGTCAGCAATCTGCTCGCCGGGACGTTTCCGGTTTCTCCGGACGGCAATATCCGCATTCGCGGCCGTGTCAACGCGGTCGATGCGGTTCGCCTGACCGGCCAGAACGTGTTCGTCGGACAGCGCGACGCGGTCAACGCCGCGCATGCGGTGAAGTTCGCGTCGTCGGTCAACAGCAAGGGATTGCGCAGCGCCAACGGCATCGTCGTACGCAACGGCTCGATCCAGATCGTCGCGGCCAACAGCGCCAAGATCAACGGCCGCGTCACCGCGCGCAGGGGCGGCACGGTCAATGTCGCGGCGACCAACGACGTCAGGATCGGGGCCAAGGCGAAGATCAGCGCGAACAACAAGAACGGGCCGGGCGGCTCGGTTCTCGTCACCGGCCGCGATATCGTCGTCGCTGGGCATGGCATCGTCTCCGCGAAGAGTGTGAAAGGCGACGCTGGCACGGTCCAGATCATCGCTGGCCGGTCGCTCACAGTGGAGCCGGGTGCTTCCTTCGACGTCAGTTCGGCGCAGGCGAACGCCGGCATCGTCGAACTCTCGTCCTACGGCACGTTCAATCTTCAGAATGGTTTCACGGTCAACGGCTCGGCTCCGAACGGTCGTGCCGGCACGCTGATCACCGATCCGCCCGATGTCGTGGTCGGCGACGATAGCCTCGACAGCGGCGTGACGCTGTCGAACAGCGATATCGTTGCAGCGGTCAATTCGACCTCGGCCGGCATGACCTACGTGATCCCCGCGGGCAACGAATTCCTGCTGGCGACGCACGGCGTCATTCGCGGCCAGCGCAGTGACGGCTCGACGGTCAACATCAAGATTGCCGCGACCAAGAGTATCACCATCGATGGCATCATCGATACGCGCGCCTATAACGGCGGGCAGGTGACGACCACGCTTGCCGATGCCGCCAAATTCTCGACCGGCAACTCCGGCTCGGTGACGCTGGAGTCGCAGAAGATCACGATCTCGGCGGGCGGCAAGATCCTTGCCGACGTCAATAATGCGACTGGCGCGGGCGCAACGTCCTACGCCGGCGGCGATATCACGCTGACCGCGGTGCATACCGACCATCAGGCGCAACTAGCCTCGAACGCGGATGCCGAGATTTCCATCGCCGGCGCGTTGGCCGGGCGCAACATCACCGCGACCGCGAAGGCTGACGCCAGCACCAATTTCATGAACTCCGCGCTCGGCATGGCCCAGTTCGGCGCCGGCTTCCTGCTCGGCGCACTCGCCGGCATCAATGGCGGCTACGTCAAATCCGAAGCGACAGCGAAAGTGACGCTTGAGGATGGCGCCGACATTCGCGCCACCGGCGCGCTGACGCTTGCCACGCAGGGCTGGGTGGAAGCCAAGGATCCCGCCATCACCTTCTCGCTGTCGGCGCTGCAGAACGCCGTTGCCGCCGGCGCGGTCGTGGGCATCGCTAACGCCTATGTCCAGACGCGGGTGAAATCCGGCGCGAAGATCTCCGCCGGCGACCTCGTCGTTCTGGCGGAGAACCACACGAACCTCGACATCTCGTCGCTGGTGGTGTCCGGCCAGACCGCGGCCGATGCGTCGCTCGCCTATTCGACCGGCACCGTGAACACCCGCGCGCTGATCGATCCCGGCGCGATTATCAACAAGGTGGCTAACGTCACCGTCGCCGCGCAGAACCAGAACAGCTTCTCGACCTCGGCCACTGCGCTGTCGGCGGGCACCGGCCGGGCGGCATTCGCGGTCGCGATCAGCGATGTGACCAACAACGCCGTCGCCAATCTCGGCGCCGACATCGCGCAATCGGCGGGGGCAGGCGCCATCACCGTCTATTCGGGCAACAACACCACGAAGAATTCGGTGTCGTCGTCCAGCACCGTCGGTAGCCCGTTCCTGGTGCAGGGCATCGATGTCGTGACGCAGACCGGCGGTCTCGGCACGCTGTTCGCGGCCGGCGGCGTGCTCGACTCGACCAAGTTCTTCGACGTGATGCAAAGCCAGGGCACGACGGCAGCGTCCCGCTTTGGTATGACGCTCGCTCTCAACATGCCGACGCTGACGTCGAGCGCGTCGATCGCGCAGATCGCGCCAAACGCGCAGGACCAAATGGCCGTGGCCGGCACGCTGCCGACCATCGTCGGTACCGGCAATGTCGGGGTGATCAGCATCCTCACCGACAGTGGCGTTCGCGGCAACGCCTCCGCGTCGATTGAATCGAATGCCGTGGGCACCGAAGCAGACCCGACGACCAAGAAGGGCGTGGCGATGGCGGCCGCCGTCACGCTGATCACGGAATCCTCGAACGCCTATATCGGCTCCGGCGTCCGACTGACTGGCGCGCATATCGGCGTCAGCGCCGAAACGAAGCTGCCGATCACCAACACCTGGCTCGATTTCGCCACCTTCAAGGATGTGACGACCGAGATTTCCGATCTCATGTCGCATGCCAACGGCAATCTCGGCATCGTCAACAACATCCTGACGACTTATGCCAACGCGACGGCGGACACGCAGACCTTTGGCTTCTCCGGCGCGGTGAACTATTTCAGCGTCACCAACAACACGGTCGCCTGGGTCGGCAGCGGTGCCGTGTTGAACACGACCGGCACTGCTTGCGCCGTGACGACGAACTGCTGGAGTTCGGTGCCGACCCTGACGACGCCGTCGCCGTCCTCATTTGACCTGACCGGCTCCGGCGCGCCCGCGACTTTCAACTGGAACCACGACGTCGAGGTGCAGGCTACCTCGACCACGCAATCCATCAATATCGGCGGCAATTTCAGCTGGCTGCTCCTGTTCGCCACCAATACATCGAAGCCCGAAAATCCGGATCAGCCGCCGGGCAACGCGATTGGCGGTTCCGCCAACGTCAATATCTTCGGCACGAATACCGTTGCCGGCATCGGTGCGGGTGCGACCGTCACCACGCCCGGTACGCTGGAGGTCCAGGCGAATACGCACGATCTCGTTTACGCCGTCGCGCCGACGGCGGGCAAAGGTTCCGGCCTCGGCCTCAACGGCATCGCCTCGGTGCTGCAGTTCGATAACAACACGTCGGCGTCGATCAGCAATTCGGCGAAGGTGACGGCCGCGAGCGTCGATGTCGGTGCCGAGCAGCACACGTCAACTTTCGATGTCGCCGGCGCGGTCGGCTACAGCAAGGGCATGGGTATCGGCCTCGGATTGGCGCTGGCGTCGGTCGACACCAGCACCTCGGCCTTCATCGGCGATAATTCGTCGGCGCTGTCAGGGACGGGTCTCACAGCGGATGACAGGAACTTCACCCCGATCGGTGCCGGCTTCGTCGATGCGCTGAACGTCAGCGTCGAGGCGCTATCGGTGGGTCGTCTGACCACCGTGGCGGTGGCGGCGCAGGGCAACAACAACACCCCCGATCCTGCCGCCGCGGCGGACGTGAAGGCGACGGACCCGGAGCCTGACGGCCTGCTGTCTGCCATCGGTCAGTTCTTCAAAGGCCGCGGTACGGCGATCCTCGCCAAAATCACCGGGGCCTATAACGGCATCGCCAACAAGAATACGAGCAAGGTCCAGGGCGGTAACTCGACCGCCGGCGCCGGTAGCGCGGCGATCGACCTGACCAATGTCGATACGGCTGCCTCGATCGCCAACGCCACGCTGAAATACGGCACCGGCGGCAACAATACCGTGTCGGTGCAGGCGCTCAACAACACGATCATCGACACCGCGAGCGGCTCGGCGGCGCTGTCGAAGGGCGCGCCCGGCACCCAGAATACCGTCGGCATCGCTGGCGCGGTCGCGGTGACGTTGAGCGCGGACATGACGACCGCGAGCATCACGCAGTCGACGATCACGGCGAAGGACGTCACCGTGCAGGCGCTGGCAGGCGGGGAGAGCACGACGCTCGGCCTCGCGGTGGCGCTGACGACGTCGCAAGGCTCGAGCACGCAGTTCTCCGCGTCGGTGTCGATCGCGCAGATCAGCAACGGCGTGCAAGCCAACGTCGACAGCTCGACGCTCGGGCAGGCGACAGGCAGTACGACCGGCGACCTGACCATCATCGCTGATCAGAAGACCAACATCGCCATCGGCGCCGGCGCGCTCTATGCCGGCTTCGGCGGTGGCAGCAGCAATGGCGGCGGCGTCGCGTTCACGCTGGCGGAGATCGGCGATCCGTCGGGCGGTGCGGCCGTCTCGGCGGTGCTGTCGAACTCCAAGGTCTTCAATACCCGCAACCTCACGGTCGAGGCGCTCGACACCAGCCGCATCGCCTCGGGCGCGGCCGTGGCGGGCGGCGGCGCTGACGCCAACGGCTTCTCTGGCTCCGTCATCGTCAATGACATCAACCCGACGATCCTCGCGGAGATCACCTCCGTTCCGGCCGTACAGGGCCGCGCCACCGTCACCGGCGGCATCACGGTGTCCGGCGACGTGAACGTGATCTCCACCAGCGGCTACATCGCGGCGCTCGATGCGATCATCGCCAATGCGGCGATGTCATCGAATGGCGGCCTTGTCGCCGCCAACGATTCCGGTGTCGATTTCGCGGCCGGCGATCTGTCGCCGTCGAGCGCGACTGGCGCGGCGATCATCGCGGTGGCCGGCAATGTGCAGATCGGCAAGGCCAATGTCGGGGTCTCGATCCTGGTCAACCGGATCGGCACGACCCATCTCGCGTTGATCGACCGCGCGAGCGTGACCTCCACTGGTGGCGTGGTGAACGTCTCGGCGCTCGATAGCGCGGAGATCATCGGCGTCGCCATCGGCATCGGCGGTGCTACCGGCAGCGTCGCCGGCAACGGCTCGGTTGTTTACAACGCCATCAACAATGCGGTCGTGGCGCAGATCGGTCATGGCGACGACAGCACCGACACGGTTGGCACCGCCACGGCGACCGTTGATGCCGCTGCGGTGCAGGTCACCGCGCTCGACACCGCGAAGATTCGCGGTGCGGCCGGCGCAATCTCGATCAATATCGGCGGCGGCAATGCGGTCGGCGTGTCCGCGGTGATCGACCAGATCGAAACCTTTGTGTCGGCATCGATCGCCGGCGCGACGGTCACGGCCGACAATACGCTGGGTAATGGCAGTGCGCTGATCGGCAACAACCTGCCGACGGGCTCGGTGCGCGTTTACGGCAGTTCCAGTGCCGACATCATCTCCGTCGCAGTCGGCGCAGCGGTCTCGCGTGGCAATGCGCCGGCCTCGGCGCAGCAAAATCTCAGCCGGATCGTCGGCCTGTTGCGGCCGACGGCACCGACCTCTCTGACCGGTTTCGGCGGTGGTGGCGTGACGCCGCCGACCCCGCCGGGGGCACCGGTGGCGCCGGACGTGCCGGCGAGCGACGGCATTTCCGGCTCGGCGTCGATTGCCATCAGCACCGAGTCGACTTCGGTCTATTCGGGGATCACCAAAGGCGGCAACAATACCGGCAGCTCCGTCACCGCCAACGGTAGTGTCGTGGTTGGCGCCGCCAATGCCGACGATATCTCGACCTATGCCGGCGCGATCAGTGTCTCGATCAACTCCGGCAAGGGCCTTGGCGCCTCTATCGTGGTGAACACGATCAACGGCACCACCAGCGCCGACATCAGCGACAGCACGGTCAACGCCCACGGTAACGGCGGCGCCGCCAGCATCGACAATTCGACGCTGGCCAACGCGGTCGACCCCAGTGACGATTACACGCCGGCGAGCAATCCTGACCTCTCGAACGGCACGACCACCATCAAGGGCGTCGCGGTCTACGCGTCGTCGCGCCAGACGGCCGACACGGTCGCGGCGGTGCTCAGTGCCAGCAATCAGGGCACAGCGATCGCCGCCAACACCATCACCAATGTGATGGGCGGCACGACGCAGGCGACGATCCAGTCCGCGAACATCAACAAGAACCTCCTGAGCGGCGAAACATCGGCGGTGCGCGTCGGTGCGTCGAGCGCGTCCTACGCCAACAACCTGGATGTGGGCGCCGCCGGTAGCTCTCAGGGCGCAGCCGGGACCATCGTGCTGGTCATCAACACGATGAATCGCACGACGACGGCGAAGATCGATACGACCGATATCGGCTCGTCGAGCGTTTCCGCCGGCCAGGTCACGGTGCTTGCCAATGCGCTGCAGGGGACGACCGGCGTCGCGGTCGGCGCGGCGCTGTCCGGCAACAGCGCTGCCGGCACCGGCTCATCGCTGGTCAATCTGTTCCAGTCGACCACCACAGCCTCGCTCGACCACGGTACGGTCTATGCCAATGCGCTGTCGGTCGAGGCGAACGGGAATAACGGCTTCTTCGCCGCCGTCGGCTCGGGCGCGATCGGCTCATCAGCGGGCATCGGCGCGACCGTGGTGGTCGCCACGAGCAACAACACCGTGCAGGCGTTCGTCGGCGACACCGATCCGTCGACCGCGGCGACGGATCTGCACCTCTCCGGCGCGCTCGCCATCAATGCGAGCAACACGACCAGCATCGAGAGCTATGCGATCGTCGGTTCTTTCGGCGGCTCGATGGGTATCGCCGCGCAGTTCTCCGGCCTCATCATCACCAACGAGGTCGACGCGGAGCTGCGCAACGCCACCGTCAACACCAGCGGCGCGGTCAACGTATCGGCGACCGAGACGGATACGCTTATGCCGGTGGTCGGCGGCCTCGCTGGGGGCGGCAGCGCCGGCATCGGCGCGGCGGTGAACCTCGTCATCCTCAAGAGCAACACCAAGGCGCTGATGGCTGGCGCAACGGTCACCACGACCGGCGACGTCACGGTGTCGGCGTTGAGCACGCGCGACGTCAAACCGATCACAGCGATCGCCAGCTTGGGTGGCTCGCTCGGCATCGCCGGCACCGTCGGTGTGGTGCTGATCGGGTCGGGCGCAACCTCGGACCAGATGAGCGTCCTGAATTCGCAGGCGCAGACCGACGATCCGAACGTGCCCTCTGGCGGCACGCTGGATAATGCCGGCCGTGCGTCCGGCACCAACGTTGTCGCGGCAACAGGCAGCGGCGTCGACGGCATCTCGGCGCAGATCATCGGCGGCAGCGTCACCGCCAACAAAGTCGATGTGAACGCGAAGGCGCAAACCTCGGTGCTCAACATTGTCGGCGCGCTGGCGGTCGGTGTCAGCACCGGTGGGTTCGGCGCGGCGGTCGCCTTCACCGAGGTCGATCAGAAGGTCACGGCCAAGGCGGTGCAGGGCAGTCTGACCGCGCCGACCGTGTCGGTAACCGCGACGGCTGGCGATCACGGGTCTGGCAACGCGGCGGAATCGTGGGGCATCGCCGGTGCCGGCGGGCTCTATGTCGGCCTCGGTGCCGCCGTCGGCAAGGCGATCGTCAACAACACCATCACGGCCGAACTGGGCTCGACCACCGATGGCGGGTCCACCGGCGCAGCGTCGGGTGTGATCGCGGTGAGTGCGACCGACACCTCGGAAGTCGCCACCTACGGCTATGGCTTCGGCTTCGGCGCCGCCGCGGTGGGCCTGTCGCTCGGCTTCTCGCAGAAGTCCAGCACCGTCTCCGCCGATATCGCCGCCTCGACGACCATCACCAACTTCTCCGACGTCTCGGTGAAGGCGAGCGGCAGCGGTTTGGTCTATTCGCACACCATCGCCGGCGCGGGTGGCATCGTCTCGGGCGCCGGCTCTTCCGCCAACGCGACCGACAGCGAGATCGTCTCCGCCGGGATCGGCGCCAACGCGTCGGTTTCGGCGACCGGCACCAATGGCATTCTCGTCGACGCGCGCGCGACCCCGAATGTGTCGGTGGAGTCCGAGGGCGTTGCAGCCGGTGCCATTGGCGTCGGTGCGTCGGTGGCGCTGGCAACGGCCTCGGCCAACGTCACCGCATATGTCGATAACGATGCAACGCTGTCCGGCGGCAAGCTGAAGATCGCCGCTTATGTCCTGGTTCCGTCCGGCGGCCATTCGGCGAACGCCTTCGCGGTTGGCAGTGGTGGCGGCTTCCTGCTCGGCATCCAGGCGACCGACGCAGAGGCGAAAAACACCTCCAGCGCCACCGCTTATGGCGGCACCGGGCTGCATCTGCCGTCGAGCGACGTCACGATCCTGTCGGAAACCGACACCGATCAATATGCCGAGGGCAAGGGCTTCTCCGCTGCCTATGTCGGCCTCGGCGCGACCGTGGCCATCACCACGTCCAACACCCATTCGATCGCCTATCTCGACAGCGGGGCGGTCACCGTATCGAACAATCGCGGCGTGCTGACGATCACGGCAAGTGGCAACGACAACAATAAGTCGGACGCGCTGGCCGGTTCTGGCGGTGTCGTCGCCGGCGCGGCCGCCGTCGCCACCACCAGCGCGACGGCCGAGACCAACGCCTCGCTCAAGGACGCGGCGTCGAGCGATACGCTGTACTTCGGTGGTTTCGGCGTCGGCGCGGCACACACCGCGACTTACGAAGCCAATGGCGACGCATTTCAGGCGTCGGCGGTCGGCGCGGCGGGCGGCGGCGCCAACAATTCCGTGACCTCGACGACAACGGCGCTCGTCGGTAGCAACTACATCATCAACTCCGCCGCCGGCGACATGAAGGTCATCGCCTCTGATACGGTCAACCAGTTGTACGGCGGCGCGCGCGCAGGGTCGGGCGGTGTCGCGGCGGGTGCCGCGACCGTCAGCGATGCGACGGTCCGGCAGACCGTGACGGCCCACGTCAAAGGCAATACGATCTTCAGCCTCAACGACAATCCGTATACGTCGCTCGCCGCGATCGACATCGAGGCGCTCACCTTCCTCTCCACGAATGACTCGGTCAGCCTGGATGCCGGCGGCCTGTTCGCCGGTGGCGGCGCGCGCTCGACGATCGACGCGCAGGCGCACAACATCGTGCTGATCGACGATGGCGTGACGCTGTTCAGCGCCGGCAATCTTTATGTCGGCAGCGCCGCGATCATGAAGGCCAGCAACAACGCCAACGCCAAGCTTTACGGCCTGCTGACCGGCGCCGGCGCCAGCACCAACTCGGCGCTGAAGGCGACCCAGGACGTCACCATCGGCAACGCCAAGCTCGAAGCGTGGGGCTTACTCAATGTCTATGCCGGTCAGTCGGGCAACGGCTACTATCTGAGCGACCTGTCGGCGAACGGCACGACCATCGTTTACAACTACGCGCTGATCCCGATAACTGCGACCTACAAGGGCCAGTCCTCGGCGGAAAGCCATTCGACCCTGACGCTGGGTACGGGATCGCGGATTTACGGCGCCAACAACGTGTTCATCGGCGCCGACCCAGGCTCCGTCGCCTCCAATGGCAACGGCACGAGTTACAACCCTTATCTGTCGCTGTTCAGCAAGGAAGACCACGACAACGCCGGCGCGGCGCCGGTGAAGTCGGGCGACGTCATCCTCAATGGCACGATCGAAGCCGGCATCCACAACCAGGCCAACATCACCATCACCTATGATGGCGTAGTGACGCTCGCGACCGGTCCGAGTACCGCGTCGCCGCTGGCGCTCGAATTCGTCGCCGACCCGAACAATCTCAATCCGGTGATGAGCTACAATCACCAGAAGGTGCAGTATTCGATCGTCTCCGGCTTCAATGCTCATGACGATGCGGTGAGCACGATCGCGTCGCTCAGTGGCCTCACGACGGCGCAGGTGGATGCGGCGGTGGCCGCCAATCAGCAGATCACCGCGCAGAATGACGACGCCTCGGGCACCAAACAGCGTCAGATCAACACGCTGATCCAGCAGCTACCGTATCTCAACGACGCAGGCGGCCCGGCCTACAAATTCGGCAATATCCTGGCATCAGCCGGTAATGTCTCGATTCTGGCGACGACGCTGACCACCACGGGCGGCACGCCGTCGATCACGGCGCGGGATTCGGCCAAGATCACCTTCGACAATCAAGGCATCAAGTTCCTGTTCCTCTCTGATCTGGCGGTCAGCGCGGTGACGGGCGGCCGGCTCAATTTCACCGGGCAGGCGACCGACACGAATTCGACAGGCTTTGGTTTTAATCGTGACCTGACCAACCAGGTGCCGTCGATCATCATCAATGCGTCCTGGTCCTCGACCAATGTGAACCGCCAGCCGATCGATCGTGATGGCCATGTTCTGGCGACCACGCCCGACATCTATTTCGGCGGCAACGTCGTCAACTACAATGGCCTGCTCAACGTCACCAACCAGCTCGGCAACGTGCTGATCACGCGCGACATGCGCGTCGGCACCGTGGTGATGAACGTGCCGAATGGCATGATCGGCGGCAGCCTCGGTGCCAACAGCGTCTACAATTCCAACTACGACGTCTCCGCCCAATGGAACGATGTCGAGTATCGGCCGACCAATATCCTCCAGGCAGTCTCGGCGGCTGCGACTTATCTCGGATATGCGGCCTATGCGACCGGCGGCGCGTATATCGACGGCGATCCCAGCAAGACGCCCTATTATTATTATACGGGCGAGGGCGCGGTCGCGCCGGTCTACAATCCGGTGACCAACTACACCGCCGGTACCGACCGGAACACGATCTTCACAGCGCGCCTGCTGTCGCTGTTCTATGGTGGTGGCGGATCGCTCTATTCGGCGATTTTCCTGCCGATGGCGACGACGGGTTCGATGTCCGGATATCCCGCCGGCAGCACGTTCGCGGGATGGCAGAACAGCTGGTACAAGGGGCAGGTTTATTGGGACGGGGATTCAGGTCCGTTCAATTGTTCCGGCTGCGGCAGTTATTTCCAGCTGATCAATATCCAGAACCAGATGATCAACGGCGTCACGGCGTCGGCGTCGTCCGTCACGCCCGCAGCGTCGCTGATCACCGCCGGCAAGGCGCTGATCCTGTCGGCCGCGGTCATCAACATCAACGGCAACATCTCGGTCGGCCAGAGCAGCGACTATTCCGTCAAGATCGACACCAACGCGCAGAGCCGCATCAACTGGTTCAGGAACGACGCGGACCGGCTGGCTGCCGCCAAGGCGGATGCGGCGGCCGGAAAATATATCGATCTGACGGACTACGTGTCGTCGGTTAACGGCTCCGACGTCAAGATCACGGCGAAGTACAATGCCTTGACTGACCAGATCCTGCTCGATCCGGTGGTGCAGGGGACCGGCGGATTCGTCTATCTCAACGGCAAGATCATCAGCACGTCGCCGACCGGCAATCCGATGGGCAATATCACGGTCCATGGCGGCGCAGGCACCGTGACGGTCAACAACCTGACCGACACCGCGCTGGTGACAAACGTCATCAACACCGGCGTCAGTGCGGCGAGCGTCATCGAATTCGTTGATCAGTCCAAGAATCTGACACGGTGGTACGTTTACAATGCCGGTGCGCCGGCCAATCAGCAGGTCAGCATCTACGAGCAGGCTGGTGTCAATAACGGCAGCTACAATGCGTTGACGCCGATCTCGGTAACGGCGAATTCCGGGCTGACCTACAATCCGGCCGCACAGCTCTATCAGTGGACCGATACGCTCAATCTGAGCCGCCCGGATATTTCCGACATGACCCAGTTCGGGTGGCAGCTCGCACCGGGCAGCAGCAATCCGAATTCGAGCCTCGGCGGCTGGATCCGTTCGCAGCCGCAGGTCATCGCCGGCTCGCAGGCCAACAATTTCCAGGAAACATTGTCGGCATCGGGCACCTCGCATACTTATCAGGTCGCGACCGGCAACGCGGATTTCGGCACCGATTTCAAGAACGGCACCTGGTATCAGGAGCGCTACTATCAACTGACGCTAACCGCCACCAACAGGGTCAAGGCGGATTTCCCGATCGGCATCAGCTTCACCGGCGGTGGAACCAGCAATATCGCGATCACCTCGACCGCCAGCATCGTCGTCAACAACCACATCAACAATCTGCAGGGCAACACGACCCTGACGGCGAGTGGCACCACCAATGGCGTCGCGTCGTCGATTACCGCCGGCGCCGATGCTTTCGTCTCCGGCGTGAGCGTCACAATGAGTGCGCCCGGCGGGATCGGAACACTGGCAAACGGCATCGGCACGACGACGAAGGCTATCCCGGTCACCACGTTTGGCGGCTTGCTGACGGCCAGTTCGGTCGACCATGATATCGCGATCGCCGCGACTGGATCGGTGCGGATCGGATCGATCACAGCGACCGGCGCCAATCCGACGCAGCCGCTGGGCAGCGTCTACCTCACGGCGAGCGGGGACATCACCCAGGCTGCGGCGTTCGACCCAGCCATTCCCACCGTGACCGGCAAGAACATCACGATCAGCACGACTGGCGGTGCGATCGGCGCGGTGTCCGGCGTCGATCAGAACAACATTGCAATCCTTACCAACATCAATCCGATTGTGATCCAGGCCACGGCCACCTCGCTCGGCAACGGCAACTACGATGGCGGTCTGCTCAACAGTTCGTCTTCCACCGGCACTTACATTATCCAGTCGAGTGGCGACCTGCGTCTCGGCACCGTGTCTTCGACCAGCGGACCGGTGTTCCTCGCGGCGATGGCCGCGAACGGCCAGCCGGCCAGCATCCTCAACGGCATTATCACCGGCGGTCTGACCAAGGAACAGATCGACCATCTCAAGAGCGTGCAGACCGACCTCGATTTGCTCGGCACTAGCGCCACCAACGGCAGCGGCACCGGCGCGCCGAGTTCTGTCGTCACGTTCCAGAACATGATCAACAGCGCCTACCGGGATTACTGGCAGCTGCGCAATCTCGCTTTCTATGACGGCGCGACTTACAGCGCGACCACGGCTGCAACGACGCTCGATCCGGCGACGATCAAGAGCCAGCTTGCCGTCAGGCTCAATGTGCCGGTCTCGTCGGTGACCGACCCGCAGGTCCAGGCGGAAATCGCGGTGCGCTCGGATGCGATCAAGGCGCAGATGGCCGCCAAGCTGAATGTTCCGGTCGCCAACATCACCGATGCGCAGTTCAACGCCGAGGTCGCCAACCGTGATCTCGGCCGCAAGGTGATCGCGATGCAGCTCGCGGCCAAGGCTGGCGTTGACGTGTCGACCATCACCGATGCCCAGGTCCAGACCGAAGCGACCAATCGTTACAACAAGGATCAATACCTGCTCGGCCTGAAAGCCGTAGCCCAACTCAACACCACGCTCGATGTGCTGTTCGGGACGAGCGCGGGGCAGACGGCGCAACTACGGCAGGCGGTTTCGACCAGCGGGCTGACGTCGGCGCTGACGACGTTCGACGCGAACTTCGCCTACACGCTGCCGACCAGCTCGACAGTCTATACCGAACTCGCCTCCGGCGCGCGCTGGACTCAGGATCAACTGACCTACATCGTCAGCAATAATGCGGACAATAGCGGCGCTGCGCCGCCGATCGATTCGCTGCCGCTGAACATCAGCGGCCGTCAGGTGATGCTGTATGCGCCGCGCGGCAATATCGGAAACCTCGCGCAGCCGACGACATTCTCATTCACCTCGGATGGCTCGCAGCCGCTGAACACCACGCAGAAGGCCCTGATGGCTGCTGCCGGCCCCGGTCAGCTCGCGGTCACCAGCACGACCGTCAACGGCGTCACCCGTTACGATGTCTCCATCGCGCAGCGCAGTCTTGTCATGGTGAGTCCGCTCGGCACTGTGTCTGCGAAGGCATTGAGCCAGATTTATCTGGGCAGTGCGTCCGACATGCTGCTCGGCGGTATCCCGGCGAGTATCTACGGCCCGATCCAGGCGGCATATTCGGCCGGCATCCAGACCATCAACCCCGGCGAGGTGCTGCTGCAGGCGGTGCAGAGCATCAAGGGTGGCGTCCCCGGCCAGGTGGCGATTTCCGGGCCGATCAGTGCGCTGACGCTGATCAGCGACAAGGGCAGCATCGGCACGCCGGATCCCGACAGCGCCAAGGATCCGAAGGACAGCGACTATGCGCTGATCGTGCAACTGACGAACAACGGGCTGCCGGTTGCGAAGATCGATCAGGCACAGGCGCTGCACGGCATCTATATCCGGCAGAAGACCGGCGATCTGATGCTCGGCAATATTAACGCTGGCAGCGCCGCCGACAGCGCGCTGCAACTCGCTGCGACGGGCAGTATCTATGCGCTGCCGCAGTTCACCGATCGCACCGCGGTTCATCTCTCCGCCACCACGCTCGACCTCCGCGCCGGCGGCGACGTCGGCTTTAATGGGGCGACGTTCCAGCCGCTGCAGGTCAAGATCAGCGGTGCCGTGACGGGCTATGCGGGTGGCAAGTTCAGCCTGATCAGCCCCAGTGCCAGCATGACGGTGGGCGGAGCAGGTACCTTCGGAACCCTGTCGTCGCTCGGCACCATGTCGCTCCAGGTCGATGCCGGCGATCTCACCGTCAATGCCAACGTCACCGGCGGTGTGCTGCAGATCAACGTGAACAACGCGGTGGTCTTCGCAGCCGGAACTGCGGGCTCGCCGATCGTGGCACGGAGCACGGCCGGCGACGTGACGTTGTCGGCGAGCACGTTGAGCATGGGCGCGTTCAGCGAGATCGACGCCACCGGCGTCATCACCGTGTCGACCACGGGTGACGCCACGATCGGCCGGTTGTGGTCGACGGCATCGTTCGGATCGTCCGGTACCGCCATCACGGTCGCGGCGGGCGGGCCGGCGACGACCGGCTCGATCTTCAGCAATGGTGACGGCCGCGACAGCGTGCTCACCACCGGCAGCAATGCAGGTGTCTCGCTGACGGCCGGTGGCAGCGGCAGCATCGGCACATCGGCGACGCCGCTCATCGTCGATACGCCGACGCTGGTGTTCAATGCGGGCAACAACGCTTACCTGACGGTCATGCAGGCGCTGCACGTCACCAGCGGTGTGGCGACGGCGGGTGTGTTGTCGATACAGGGCAACCCGTCGCTGGTGCTCGACACGCTCGTCAGTGGTGGCGTGCTGGCACTGGCGTCGAATGCCGGCTCCATCGCCATCGGAACCGCGACCTCGGGTGGCTCGCAGACGATCCGCGGCAAGACTGATGTGACATTCACAACGCTGACCGCGAGCGGAGGCGATATCTCGGTCACGTCTGACACGACCAAGATCGCCGGCGCGACAGTGGCGGCGAACGGCTCGGCGACGCTGACTGCGGCAACCGACAATACCGGCGATAGCGTGACGGCGAGCAATAGTTCGGTGACGCTGGCGGGCGGCGGTCTGATCGACTGGAATACGGTGGGTGCGGGCACCTCGGTGAGCGCTACGACGACCGGTTCGGTGACGCTCGATACAACGACCAGCGGCACGACGACCGACATTCGTTCTACCACCGCTGCGGTTGCGCTCGGCACTGTTACCAGCGGCGGCTCGCAGACGATCCGCGGCAAGACTGATGTGACGTTCACGACGCTGACCGCGAGCGGAGGCGATATCTCGGTCACGTCTGACACGACCAAGATCGCCGGCACGACAGTGGCGGCGAACGGCTCGGCGACGCTGACTGCGGCAACCGACAATACCGGTGACAGTGTGACGGCGACCAATGGCTCGGTGACGCTGGCGGCGGGTGGCCTGATCGACTGGAATACGGTGGATGCGGGCACCTCGGTGGATGCGACGGCGGCTGGCTCGGTGACATTGGGTACAACAACCGGCGGGACGACGACGAACGTTCAGTCCACCGGCAGCACGGTGGCACTCGGCACCGTCACCTCCGGCGGCTCGCAGACGATCCGTGGCAAGACCGACGTGACCTTCACGACGCTGACCGCGAGCGGAGGCGATATCTCGGTCACGTCTGACACGACCAAGATCGCCGGCACAACAGTGGCAGCGAACGGTTCGGCGAGCCTGACGGCGGCGACCGATACCACCGGCGATAGCGTGACGGCGACCAATGGCTCGGTGACGCTGGCGGCGGGTGGCCTGATCGACTGGAATACGGTGGATGCGGGCACCTCGGTGGATGTGACGGCGACCGGTTCGGTGACGCTCGATACAACGACCAGCGGCACGACCACGGATTTGCGCTCCACTGGCAGCATGGTGGCGCTCGGCACCGTGACCTCCGGCGGTACGCAGACGATCCGCGGCAAGACCGATGTGACGTTCACCACGCTGACCGCAACCGGGGGCGATATCTCCGTCACGTCCGACACGACGAAGATCGCCGGTACGACCGTCGCCGCGAACGGTTCGGCGAGCCTGACGGCGGCGACCGACAATACCGGCACCAGCGTGACGGCAACGAACGGCGCGGTGGCGCTTGTTGCCGCCGGTGGCCTGATCGACTGGAATACAGTCGGTGCGGGTACCTCGGTGAGCGCGACTGGGACCGGCGGTGCGGTGAATTTGGTCACCACGACCAGCGGCACGACGACCGACGTTCGCTCGACCACCGGCGCGGTTGCGCTTGGCTCTGTCACCAGCGGTGGCACGCAGACGATCCGCGGCAAGACCGACGTGACGTTCACGACCTTAACGGCGAACGGAGGCGATATCTCCGTTACATCCGACACGACCAAGATCGCCGGCACGACGGTGGCGGCGAACGGTTCGGCGAGTTTGACGGCGGCAACCGATATCACTGGCGATAGCGTAACGGCGACCAATGGCTCGGTGACGCTGGCGGCGGGTGGCCTGATCGACTGGAATACGGTGGGTGCGGGCACCTCGGTGGATGCGACGGCGGCTGGCTCGGTGACATTGGGAGCAACGACCAGCGGGACGACGACGAACGTTCAGTCCACCGGCAGCACGGTAGCACTCGGCACTGTCACCAGCGGCGGCTCGCAGACAATCCGCGGCAAGACCGACGTGACGTTCACGACCTTAACGGCGAACGGAGGCGATATCTCGGTCACGTCCGACACGACGAAGATCGCCGGTACGACCGTCGCCGCGAACGGTTCGGCGATCCTGACGGCGGCGACCGATAACACCGGCGATACGCTGACGGCGACGACCGGCGACGCGACCTTGCGCGCCGGCGGTCTCATCCGCTGGAACAATATCACCGCCGGCAAGACCGTGACGGCCGACACCGCCGGTGGCTCGATCGCGTTCGGTACGGTGGCCAGCGGCGGGACCCAGAACCTGCGCGCCTTCAACGACATCACCTTCACCCGGTTGACGACGACCGGCACCCAGAACGATCCAGGCGACGTGCTGTTGCAGGCGATCAATGGCGGCGTGCAGGGCGGCGAGATCGTTGCGAACGGTGTCGTCAACCTGGCCGGCAAGACCGACATCACCCTGAGCCTGCTGCAAGGCAGCTCTGTTTCGCTCGCGACGCCGCAGGACATCAGCGTGACGCAGCTCAACGTGTTCCGTTCGATGACGCTCGCGGCGAACAACATCACCGTGACCGCGAAGCAGCTTCCGTCCGTGCCACCGGTGCCGCTGCATGTGACGGTGTCGGGCTTCAACGGCGGCGTTGCCACCTCGGCCAACCTGAATATCGATCCGCCGGTCGTGGTGATCGATCTGTACCGGGTGATCGACTCGGTACTGACGGTCGATTCGCCCAATCTCAATATCGTCAGCGGCTATGTGCCGGGGCAGATGCTGCTCACCACGCCGGCCGGTCAGATCCTACTCGATAATCGCGGGCCGGCGCCGGTAAACACGGTTAATCTGCAGCTTTATCAGCCGAGCGATGCGTTCTCGATGCAGCAGGTCGGGGTCACCAACTACAGCAACACCCAGGTCGTCTGGTATGATACGACCATCGCGTCGGTCATCACCAACTATGGTGGTGGCGACTTCGGCGGCACCAGCTTTGTGCGCAATTCGTTGCAGGATATGCAGAACGCGGGCGCCTTCGATCCAGAGAAGGTGCAGCAGAGCGGACTTGCCACCTTCCATCTGCTCGGCGCCTCCGGTCTCGGCTTCCGGCACGATGTTCTCGGGCCGGTGGAAGTGCTGGGTGACGGGCCGGCGGTCAATATCCAAGGATTGTTCGAAACGAGAGGAGCCAAGCGCGGCAAGAAATCGCGTTCAACCCGGTTGCACGACAAGAACGAACTCCGGCTCGCGTTTGGGTCTCATTAAGTGGTCAGCGCATTCCGCCGCATCTGGACGACAGAACACCGCACTGACAGATCGATGAAGCGACTGACCCTATCCTTTGCCGCCGCCATGGCGCTGCTCTCGACGCCGTCTGCGCGCGCGCAAGTGCCGCCGCCCCAGGTCAATCCGGGCATCATCGACAGCGATATCGAACGCCAGCGCCAGCGGATCGAGCAGCAACAGCAGGCGCCGCGTCAGAGCGGGCGCCCGGTGGTCGCGCCTGGTCGCGCGCCAGCGGTGGTCATTCCCGGCGGTGGGCCGCGATTTCTGCTGCGGCGGGTCGAGTTCGACGCGTCGAAATTCATCACGCCGGACGAACTAAACGCGATCGCGGCGAAATATGTCGGCAAGCAGGTCGACATCGCCGGGTTGCAGAGCCTCGTCGCTGAGGTCAACCAGCTTTATGAACAGCGCGGCATCGCCACCGCGATCGCGACGCTTCCGCCTCAGACCGCTAGCAACGGCACGGTGAAGATCAAGCTGACCGAGGGCCGGCTGCAGAGGTCGACGATTCAGGGCAACGAGCAAACGTCGGAAGCCTATATCCGCCGCCAGATCGACCCGCCGGTCGGTGAAGTGCTCGACGTGCCGCAACTCACGAGCGATGTCACCCGGTTCAACCGGACCAGCGATGTGCAAATCCGCGCGCTGCTGCAGCCCGGCACCAACTTCGGTCTGACCGATCTGCAACTCGCGGTCACCGAGCCGCCGCGCAACACGCTGCAACTGTTCTTCGACAATCAGGGTGTGCAGACGACCGGCCGTAATCAGGGCGGCGTCTACTACAAGCTGCACGGACTTGCCGGCATCGACGACCGTTTGACCTTCTACGGCGTGAAGTCGGAGGGCAATCTCAACGGCAATGCGTCCTACAACATCCCGTTCAATCCGTGGGGCGGCCGCATCGGCGTCAGCTACACGCAAGGACGCATCAAGATCATCAACGGCCCCTTTGAGCGCCTGGATGTCACCGGTCGCTCCAATCAGGCCAGCATCAACATCGCGCAGCCGTTCTATGTCGATCAGGCTTGGCTGATCCAGGCGACTGGCGCCTATACCTACGGCAATTCGGAGAGCGATTTTTCCGCTGTCGCCGTGACCAATGATCGTTATGGTCGGACCACCGGCGGTCTGTCGATCAACTGGCTCGGCGATGCTTATGCGGTGACGTTCTCGCCTGCTTACAACAGCATCAACTGGCACGACAAGATTTTCGGTGGTGAGCGCAGCTTCAACACCGCGACCGGCTCGCTAAACGGAACGCTGCGGCTGCCGGGGCAGTTCTCGGTCGTCGGTCTTGGCAGCTATCAGTACACCTGGGAGAAGCTGCTGCCGGGTGATCAGTTGTTCTCGATCGGCGGCCCGACCACGGTGCGCGGTTATCCGACCAATACCGCAGCCGGTGACAGCGGTTATTACTTCAATGTCGAGTTGCACCGCGACATGTCGGATGTGCTCAAGGGCCTGGACCTATTCGCATTCCTCGACAGCGGCGCGACGTTCTCGACGGCGCCGGCGCGCACGCAGCTCGATTCCTCGGGTGTCGGCCTGTCATGGACGCCGATCCCGGCGCTGACATTCGAAGCGAGCGTTGGTTTACCATGGCGGACTGTCATCGCCAGCCAATCCCGCGCCGAGTTCTATGGCCGGATCAGTTTCCGGCCATTGGCTTTGCTCAACATCAAATAGACGCGACTGGCCAGCGGCTGGCCGCACGGTACAAAAAGGGAGAGTTGATCATGAGGACGGTATCACATCGTATTTCCGGCTTTGGCCTGACAGGGCTTGCCGTTGCCGCCGCGGCGCTGCTGCTGGCGCATGGGCCGGCCCAGAGCCAGCAGAAAAGGGAACAACCAGCGGCGCCGGCCGGCGCGTCGAACGTGGTGGCGGGGCAGGCCAATGTGGAAGGCTTCCGCTCGGCCCGGTTCGGCATGAGCGAGGCCGAGGTAAAGGCCGCCATCGCCAAGGATTTCAACATCAAGGGCGATGCGATCCGCGAGCAGCCCAATCCCGGCGAGCGGACACGGGTGCTGGTGGTCAAGGTGCCGGAACTGTTGCCGGGCGGTGGAGCGGCAGAAGTCTCCTACGTCATCGGCTATCAGACCAAAAAACTGATCCAGGTGTCGATCTCCTGGTCGAAGGCCGTCGATGACAAGATGACGCCGGAGCAGTTGTTCTCCAACTCCAGCGTGCTGCGCACGCATTTCGTCGGCGAGGGCTTCAAACCCGATACCATCGCCACCAACATGCCGATCAACGGTGGCTTGCTCATGTTCCGCGGCAGCGATGCCAAGGACCGCACAGTGATGCTCATCCTGCAGGGCACGTTTACCCAAGGGCAGGGCGACCAGCGCATCCTGACGCCGACCGCGTTGTTGCTGTTCTATATCGCCGACGCCAAGACGCCGGACATCTACAAGCTGCCGCCCGGCTCGTTCTAAGCGAACTCGACCCGCAATAGTACGAATGCGAAAGCCCGCCATTTCGATGGCGGGCTTTTCGTTGCGCGTCAGCCCGATTTGCGGGTGAAGTACTGGATCACGTTGAGCGCGGCGCCGGAGATGTGCCGGCGCATGGCGGCAGCCGCCTTGTCCCGGTCGAAAGCGAGGATCGCCGAGACGATCTCCTCGTGCTCCCGCATCGAGGAACGGATGCGGTCCTTCGAGTAGAATTGCCGCGAGCGGAACGGTGCGAGCCGGCGCCGGATATCGAGTGCCATGGTCTCGATGGTGCGGTTGCGGCAGCCGATATAGATCGCGTTGTGTAACTGCTCGTTCAGTGCGGCATAAGTCTTGGGATCGTCCCGCGTCGCCTTGATGCTCTGCTTGTGAATACGGTCGATCTCGGTGCGGTCGATCATCCGCGCCCGCATGGCGCAAAGACCGGCGCACAGACTTTCGATCTCGCCGGCCGCCTCGAACAGATCGTCGAGTTGTGCGGCGTCGAGCGGCGCCACGGTGAAGCCGTTGCGTGGCACATAGGCGATCAGCCGCGTGGCCGCGAGTTCGCGCAACGCCTCGCGGATCGGCGTACGCGACACCGAGAACCGCTTGGCGAGGCCAAGCTCGTCGAGCTTGTGGCCCGGCGACAGTTTGCCGCTGACAATGTCCTCGGCGATCGAATGGATGATGGTCTGCGAGAGGGTGGGAGCGGTCATGGGAATGGTGATTGCCCGGTCGGATCGTCGGTTTCAACTGCTGTTTTCGTGCGCTCCCGCGAGAGAACCCGGTGTCGCCGCGGCCTCGATGCGAAAGCCGGCCAGACCCCGGCATGACACCGGGCATGGAAATATCCCCGGCTTGCAAGGTCGGTCGATTGACAATTATACAAAAAATAGCTTTTGTGTACAAAGCCGGCGCCGCCGGATCGACCCCTCCAAGACGCTGAGAAGGCCATGATACAAGTCAGACGGATCGGCCATGCCACGTTCGAAACCCCCGATCTTGATAAGGCGGTCGACTACTACGCCGCGGTGAACGGCCTGAGCTTGATCGGGCGCGGCGATCAGACCGCCTATCTCGCCTCGAACACCGGTCTCCTGACCATCGCCCTGCAGCGTGCGGATGCCGCGCGTTGCGCGCGGCTGACCTTCGAGGTGGCGCCGGACAGCGATCTTGCGGCTGTGCAGAAGGATCTGGCGGCGGAAGGCGTTCCGAGCGAACGGCACAGCGACCCGGCACCAGGTGTCACGTCCTCGCTGCTGCTGACCGATCCGAACGGTACCGGCGTGGAGCTTTATGCGAAGCGCGGCAATCTGTCGGTGAAGCCGGTGGCGGCCGGCGTCGGCCCGCTCAAGCTCGGTCACGTCGCGTTTTTCACGCCTGATCCCGACAAAGTCGGCAAATTCTATCAGCGTTTCCTGGGTTTCCGCGTATCGGACTGGATCGAAGACTTCTTCCTGTTCATGCGCTGCAATGCCGATCATCACGCGGTGAACTTCCTGCGCGGGGAGAAGCCGCGCATGCACCACATCGCGTTCGAATTGAAGGATGCGGCGCATATCGTCACATCCTGCGACGTGTTGGCGAAGAACAAGATTCCGATCGTCTGGGGTCCGATCCGTCTCGGTCCGGGCCACAACGTCGCGACGTTCCATCGCGAACACGACGGGCAGATGGTGGAGTTCTACACCGAGCTCGATCAGATGAAGGATGAGGCGCTCGGTTACTACGATCCGCGCCCGTGGCATCGCGACGCGCCGCAGCGGCCGAAAGTGTGGAAGCTCGTTGACGATCCGCTGTGGGGCCCGCCGCCTCCGCCCAACTTTCTGTAACGGGGCGCTGCGGCGTCCGTGGCGATCGGTCGCTGCGGAATGGCCCGGAAAAACGCTGTTCTACCGGGAAATCATGCGTCAATTCGCGTAATACATGATTGACAATCTTGTATACAAAATGGATTGATGGGATACAGAATTTACAACCGTGCAGATGCATGCAGGAGATCGGTTCGATGCAATATCCGGCCATTGCCACCTATCGTGATGCGAAAGCGCAGCCGCGGCTCGCCTTCGTGATCAACGGTGCGCTCTACGATGCCGCGGCGGCGAAAGTGGCCGGCGTGCCGTTCGAAGACGCCTGGCTCGCCGGCGGCTGGATGGCGATCCTTGCGCAGTGGGATCGCGCGGCAAGCGTCGTGAAGGATGCGCTCGCTAAGGCGGCGACGCTGGCGAAGGACGGCAAGCTTGCGGCGCTGCCCAAGGATACGCGCGTGCTGGCGCCGTTCCGCGCCGAGCGCATCTTCTGCGCGGCGTCGAACTACATCGAGCATGCGAACGAGATGGGTACGGTGCTCGCCGCCAAGGCGCAGAGCAAGCCGTATATGTTCCTCAAGCTGCGCAACACGGTGATCGGGCAGGGCGACAATATTCTGATGCCGCCGGAAACCAGCCAGCTCGACTGGGAAATCGAACTTGCCGCGGTGATCGGCAAGGGCGGCCGCCGCATTCCGCTCGACAAGGCGCTCGATCACGTCGCCGGCTATTCGATCGTCAACGACATCTCCGCGCGCGATCTCAACATGCGTGAGGATTATCCGTTCACCTTCGACTGGTTCCAGGGCAAGTGCCACGACACCTTCGCGCCGTTCGGCCCGTGCATCGTTCCGGCGTGGTCGATCCCCGATCCGCAGGGCGTGATGATGACGCTGACCGTCAACAAGGACGAGATGCAGAAGGACACCACGAAGAACATGATTTGGACGCTGCGCGAACAGATCTCGTATCTGTCGACCATCGTCTCGCTCGAGCCCGGCGACGTGATCGCCACCGGAACGCCGACCGGCGTCGGCATGGGCCGCGGCATCTATCTCAAGGCCGGCGATGTCGTCACCGCGACGATCGACGGGATTGGATCGATCACCAACATGGTGGTCGCCGAGAAAGTGTGATCGCAACAATTTCGACATCGAAGCGGGCATTGAAGCCCGCCATCCAAGTCCAGGTTCAGAACGGGGAGAAGCACATGCGAATGTTCAAGGCAATCATCGGCGGTCTCGTGCTGGCGGCTGCGGCAAGCGCCGCGCAAGCGCAGGAGAAGATCACCTACAACATGGCGTGGCTGCCGCAGGGCAGCAGCGTCGGCGTCGCGGTGGCGCTCGACAAGGGTTGGTTCAAGGAAGGCGGTATCGACGTCACCATCATCCGTGGTTACGGCGGCAACCGCACCGCGAACGAACTCGACCAGGGCCAGTTCGAGGTCGGTTACGTCGATCCGATCAGCCTCGTTCTGAACCGCGCCAACGGCGGCAAGATCAAGATGATCGGCGTGATCAATGCGCGCTGGCCGGCGGGCATTTGCTATGCACCGTCACGTCATAACGTGAAGGGCCTCGAAGGCTTGCGTGGTCTGACCATGGGCGGCGGCTCGGCTTCGCCGGTGCAGAACGTGGTTCCGGCCTGGCTCGAACTCAATGGGCTGCCGCGCGATGCGATCCGTATGCTGCGCATGGACCCGGCGGTAGTGGATACTTCGTTCGTCGAGGGCAAGATTGATCTCGCGGAATGCTGGCTTGCCAGCAACCGGGCGGTGATCCACAAGCAGGCGAAGGCCGCGGGCCTCGAAGTGAAGGCGATCGAATACAGCGACCACAAGCTCAACGCCTACGGCAGCGGCTTTGCGGCGCGTGAGGAAATGATCAAGTCGAAGCCGGACGTCCTGCGCAAGTTCCTGCAGGCGGCCTATCGGGGCTACGAGCTTGCGAAGTCCAATCCGGACGCCGCGGCAGATGTCATGCTCAAGCAATTTCCAACCCTCGACCGGACGGTCGTGCTGGAGCAGATTAAGGACATCAACAGCCTGATCGTCGAGAAGGACACCAAGATGGGGTCGTTCCAGGAAGCGCGGATGGCCAACACCGTTTCGTTCGTCGACAAGGCGTTCGATCTCAAGGGCAAGGTCGCCGTGAAGGACACCTTCACCAACGAACTGCTCGGCAAATAAGCCGGGCTACACAAGCACAGACGAGAGTGGGGATGGCGCGTGCAGGCTGACATCATCAAGGCGGGATGGTTGCGGGCGACGATCGAGCGGGTGATCCTGTTCGTCGCCCTGGCGGCGATCTGGGAAATCAGTGTCGTCGCGTTCAACGTCAAGCCGTACCTCCTGCCGCGTCTCTCCACTGTCGTCGAAAGCATCTGGACGTTCCGGACCACGCTGCTGATCCAGTCGCTGGTGACCGCCAACGAGATCATCCTCGGCTATATCGCCGCGGTGATCGGCGGCATCATTCTGTCACTGATCATCTATGCGTGGCCGCTGGCTCGCCGCACGGTCTATCCGCTGGTGGTTCTGTTCCAGGGTTTGCCAAAGATCGCGCTGGCGCCGCTGATGATCATCTGGATGGGCTACGGCACGTCGTCGAAAGTGTTCATCGCCTTCCTGTTCGCCTTCTTCCCGGTGGTGATCTCGACGCTCGGCGGTCTGTCGGGAACGCCGCAGAACCTTGTCGAGCATTTTCGCTCGATCCGCGCCGGTACCTGGACCACATTCTGGCGCCTGCAGCTTCCGGCGGCGCTGCCGTCGATTATGGACGGCTGCAAGACGGCGATGCCGCTTGCGGTGATCGGTGCCATCGTCGGCGAGTTCGTCGGCTCGGAGCGGGGGCTCGGCTATCTCATTCTCGACGCCACGGCGCAGGCCAAGACCGATATGTTGTTCGCGGCGCTGATCGCGGTCTCCGTGCTCGCCGGCCTGCTGTATTGGGTTGTCGAGATTTTGGCGGATCGCGTCTGGTGGCGGTCGCTGTGAGGAGACTGGATATGTCCGCCGATATCGCTCCGCCCGTTCCCGCGCAGGAGGCCGCCGCTGAAGCCGGCGTCCGTGTCGTCAACGTCGCCAAGACATTCGGCAGTCCGCCGGCCGTGCGCGCGCTGGAGCACGTCAATTTCGAGATCGCGCGCGGCGAACTGGTCGCTCTGCTCGGTCCAAGCGGTTGCGGCAAGAGCACGCTGCTGCGCATCGTCGCCGGTCTGGTCCAGGCCGATCCCGGCGGAGCGATCGAGGTGCTCGGCCGTCAGCAGACTGAACCGTCGCCTGGCGTCAGCGTCGTGTTCCAGACGCACAACATGCTGCCGTGGCTGACGGTCGAGGCGAATATCCGCCTCGCGGCCGAAATCCAGAAGCTGGACCGCGCCGAGATCGACAGCCGGGTTGAATCGGTGTTGTCGGTGCTGCGGCTGGAGAATTTCCGCAAGAGCTATCCGCACCAACTCTCCGGCGGCATGCGTCAGCGCGCAGCGCTCGGCCAGGCGTTGATCCTGCGGCCGCAACTGCTGCTGCTGGACGAGCCGTTCGGTGCGCTCGATGCCTTGACCCGCGATCAGCTCAATGTGGAGTTATTGCGGATCTGGCAGGAAATCCGCAAGACGGTGTTGCTGGTGACCCACAGCATCGCCGAGGCGGTGTTCCTGGCCGACCGGGTGCTGGTGATGTCGGACCGGCCGGGGCGGATCATCGAGGATATCCGCATCGACCTGCCACGGCCGCGCGACCCGCGCACAACCAAGGCGCTGCCGGAGTTCAGCCGTTATATCATCCAGCTCAACCGGATCATGGGTGTGGACTGACCGGACGGGGGATGCCGTGGGCGGGGTTCGGCCGGGCCCCCGTCCCATGTTGTATGATCGCTGGACGCAGAGATTCGGGCCGTCCGATTGCTGCCGAGGCGCAGATCGCCTAACGAGACGTTCGACCAAACGGTTCGGGACTGACGATGGCGAATGCGACCCTGTCTGAAACGGTAGCGCAGGCGTTGGCGACGGAGATCATCGACGGCAAGCTGGCCGCCGGCGACCGTCTTGACGAACAATCGCTGGCGCAGCGGTTCAAGGTCTCGCGCAGCCCGGTCCGGGATGCGCTGCGCCACCTGGCAGCGACCCATCTGGTCGAATACGCACCGCGCCGCGGTTTCTCGGTCACCCGGATCGATCCGGCGCGGCTGCAGGACATGTACGATGCCCTCGCCGAACTTGAGGCTCTTTGCGCGCGGTTTTGCGCGCTGCGCGCGAGTGCCATGGAAAAAGTCGCGCTGGAGCGCATCCACGAGCGGGCGCGGGTTGCGGCCTCGAAGCTCGCGTCCGAGGACTATGCCGCGCTCAACGAGGATTTCCACTTCACCATCTATAGCGGCGCCCGCAACGAGACGCTGAAGACGGTGGTGCTCGACGTGCGCCGGCAGCTCGGCCCGTTCCGCTCGCGGATTTTCTTCCAGCGTGCGCGGCTGGAAAGCTCGATGGAAGAGCATGAGCGTGTTTTGACGGCGATCCTCGCCAGCGACCCGGATGCGGCGGCCACGGCGATGCGGCAGCACACGGCGCAGACCGCCGCCAATGTCATTCAGCTCTCCAGCCGGCCTGTGGTTGCCACCACCCGCAAATCAAACCGTTAGCAGGGCTGTTTTCGCGGCTCTGCGACGTCCGGCCAGCCGGGAACCGGGGCCGTTTTCCGCACAATTTTTATGGTTCTGCCCGCGGTCAGGGGTTGCGTCGACGCCCTCAAAATTGTATGCAAATTTCAGAAATAGGATACAAAGCCAGCTAAAGGAAAAATCCCATGGCAAAGCTCCGTCACGTCGCGATGTCCGTTCCGGATCCGAAGAAGGCCGCGGAATTCTACTCGAAGGTGTTCGATATGGAGATTGTCGGCGAGACGGATTCGCCGCTCGCCTCCGGCATCTATCTCTCGGATGGCACGATCTCGCTCGCGCTGCTCAACTACAAGGCCGACGAATGGGCCGGCATGAAGAAGGACCACTACTGCATCAACCATGTCGGTTTCTGGGTCGACGATCTCGACGAGCAGGGCCAGAAGGTGATGGACAACGGCGGCACCTTCTTCAAGGAACTGCCGACCGAGAAGGACTCGCTCTACTACGAGAAAAAGTATCGCGATCCGAACGGCATCATCTTCGACATTTCCCATAACGGCTGGATGGGCACCAAGAAGTAATTCTCAACGCCGGTTGCTCGATTGCGAGCGGCCGGCGTTCGTTTTTCGCACAAGCGCAGGATGCAAGAGACAATGAGCAACAAGTTTCGTGGCGTTGTTCCCGCAATGGCGACGCCGTTCTCGGCGACGGATGAATCGTTCGACGAGGCGCGGTTCGCGGCGCTGATCGACTGGTATATCGAGAGCGGCGTGCACGGCATTTCCGTCGCCGGCAGCCAGGGAGAGTTCTTCGCGCTCGAGGAAAAGGAGCACCTGCGGCTGCTCGAACTCGCGGTGAAGTGCATCAAGGGCCGCGTTCCGCTGCTGGCCGGCACGGGTCGTATCACCACGCGTGAGACGATCCGCGTGACCAAGGCGGCCGAGGCGATGGGCGTCGATCTGTCGATGATCATCACGCCGTTCTTCGTGCAGCCGAACCAGAACGAATTGGTCGAGCATGTCGTCGCCGTGGCTAAGCAGACCAAGCTGCCGGTGATGATCTACAACAATCCGCCGCGCACCGGAGTCAACGTGCTGCCGCCGACGCTTAAGCGTTGCATGGAACAGGCGGACAACGTCGTCGGTATCAAGGATTCCAGCGGCGACGTCACCCAGTCTGTGGAGTACAAGCTGATCACCGGTCGCAAGGGCATCCTGTTCTCGGGCCGCGACACCATCGCGCTGTCGCTGTTCATGCACGGCGCCGACGGCACCATCTCGCCGGCGGCCAACGTGTTCCCGAAGCTCGTCATCAAGATGTACGACGCCTTCACCAAGGGCGATTACAAGACGGCGACAGCGATCTCCGATGTGCTGGCGCCGTTGCGTGAAGCCTGGGCCTGGGGTTCGTTCCCGGTGGTGATCAAGGAAGCGATGGCGCTGGTCGGCCAGTCGGCCGGTCCCGCCCGCCGTCCGATCGCGCCGCTGTCGGCTGAACGCCGCGCCGATCTGAAAAAGGTCATCGCTGGCATCCAGGACGCGGCAACGAAGTTCTGACGCAGCCGGTCTGATCTGGTAGCGGCGCGTGTGCGGTTCTTGCCGTCACGCACCGCTGCTGATTCATGAGTGCCTTCGGGACAGCAATGGTGATTGGCGGAACATTCCGTATCGTCGCTGCGTTGACGCTGCATTTAACGGCAGTCTCGTGTGGTGCGCGGTCTGCCAGCGATAGGGTGGATCATGGCACGGAAATATTCCCGCAGCGCGTCGAAGGATGTCGAGCGCGAGGTACGCGCCTACAAGAAGGGTACCTTGCGCAGCGGCAAGGGCGGTAAAGGCGGCAAGGTCAAGAGCCGCAAGCAAGCCATCGCGATCGGGCTGTCGGAAGCCCGCAAGAAGGGCAAAAAAGTCCCGAAGAAGGCCAGGACGAGCAAACGCAAGACGAAGCGCAAGACGAAACGGAAGACCAAACGCAAGTCGCGCTCGTAGCGCGGTGCAGGAAAGAGGACGGCGACGCCGTCCTCTTTTTTGTCTCGAGCGCAGGAGAAGCTGGCTCCGTTCAACAGAAAAGCCCCGCCTGTCGGCGGGGCTTTTGCACTCACGGGTTTCGGTGTCTTCAGAGGCCGCCCAGCAGCATCAGAACGATGATGAGCGAGAGCGGAACGCCAAGAAGCCAAAGCAGAATTGGCATGATTTGATCTCCTGTGTCACGGGACGGTGCGGGTGGTGGTGATCCACCAGGTCGACGAGCGCAGCGAACCGCCCACGGTGGCGCCGAGTGCGGCAGAGAGGGCGCCGGCCAGCAACGAGGCGGCGAGCCAGAACGCCATCTTGGCGGCGTTACGGCGGGCGGTATCCGCAGTCTGTTTCGCCGACTGGACTGTCTGATCGACGGTGCGCTCCGCGTCGGCCTGTGACTGACCGGTGCGGGCCGCGACGATGCTGGCGAGATAAGCGCGATCATCGGCGGCGAGCTGTCCCTTGTTCGCGACCGCCGATGCGACGATCCGGGACACGCTGGCCGACAGATTGGGATCGTTCGCGGCGGCGGCATTGCTGGCCGGATTCGATCGCAGCAGGCGATCGACCGTGGCGTTACCGCTACCCGCCATCGTCGTTGCCGCTCCGGCGCTACCGGCCGCGGCGCCCGTTGCGAGGCCCGATGCGATATGGGTGGTCGCTGCGCCCAGCACCGCGACGCTGAACACGGTGGCGACGGCCCAGGTGACAACGCCATGCGCGGTGTCGCGGAAATAGCGTTCGTCCTCGTGGACGTCGATCCAGCCCGCGCGCAGGCGGCCGGTGAGATAGCCCCCGACGGTTGATGCGATCATCGCCGCCGCAATCAGAAACAGCCCCGCCGACCACGCCGTGGTGGTCGCGGATATGCCTTCACCAGCCCACGGCGAGACGGCCGAGAGGCCGGCCCCCACGCCGAATGCAAACAGAAACAGGGTGATCGCCACACTTACGACCGCGCCTGCGAGGATCGCGCCCCAGCTCGTTGCCGAAGGGGCATCGACAGATGAAACGACCGGCATATGATTTATCTCCAAACATCGTTGCCTTCCTAGAAAAGCCAGGATTCGGCCAATGGTTCCGGCATCGCGCGGTGACCGGCAGGTTTGATGCAAATAAAAAAGGGCGCAGCTTGCGCTGCGCCCTTTGGTCTGTCTGGAACAAAAGCGCGGAAAGTTGCCGCGCTTCCGGAATGCGATCTCTGCGCGGTTATTTCGCCGGGCCGCCGAGCACCTTCGTATAGAGCGCCGTATCGGACTTCACGAGCGCGTCGAACGCGTCAGGTGTCGAAGAGGCGACCACGGTTCCCTGCTTGGCGAGGCGATCGCGCACATCCGGCTCGGCGAGCACCTTGGCGATGTCCTGGCTGACCTTGTCGCGAATGGCTTTCGGCGTCCCGGCCGGCGCCAGCAGGCCGAACCAGGCGTCGTATTCGAATTCAGGCATGCCGGCTTCGGCGAATGTCGGGACTTTCGGCAGACTCCCGACGCGCGTTTTGCCGGTGACGGCGAGCGCGGTGACCTTGCCAGACAGGATGAGCTCGTCGCTGACCGAGGCGGGCGAGAAGAAGAAGTCGGTGTCGCCGCGCATGATGCTGGTCTGTGCCGGCGGCGTGCCTTTGTAGGGAACGTGGAGGATGTCGAGGTTCTTCGTCTTCTTGAAGAGTTCGCCGGCGATATAGGCGGTGCTGTTGAGACCGGCCGAGGCGTAGCTCAGTTTGCCGGGATTGTCCTGCGCGCGCTTGACGATCGCGGCGACCGAATTGTTCTCGGCCTTAGGTGGCGCGATCATGATCATTGGCATCGACGCCAGCTTGGTCACGCCAACAAAATCGGCAACCGGATCGAACGACAGGTTCGGCGTGATCGTTTTGATGACCGTATGGCCGTTCGAGACGAGCAGGAAGGTGTAACCGTCGGGCGCGGCTTTCGCCGTTGCCGCGGTGCCGGCGATGCCTGGCTGGTTTTCGACGATGATGGACTGGTGCCATACCGGCGCGAGCTTGTCGCTCAGGATGCGCGCGAGCATGTCGGTGAGGCTGCCGGCCGCGAACGGCACGACGATCTTCACGGTCTGGTTCGGAAAGGTATTGCCCTGGGCTGCGGCCGCCTGCACGCTGAGTGCCAATATTGCGGCCGTGACGGCAAGCCGGATCTGGGTCTTGATCATGTTTCCCCACCTTTGATGCTGTCGCTTGTTAAGCGGTTATTTGCACCGCGGCTCTCCGCAGCGTTTATTTGCAATCGTTTGCATTTGCCGGGGCCGCTGTCAATTCGGTAGCGGTCGGGTGCGTCAACAGGTGCCTCAGTGGGAAGGGGTGCGCGGCGGCGTGGTCGACTGGCGGAGCACGAATTCAGGACGCAGCAGGATATCCGCGCCGGCGTGATGCCCGCCCATGCGGGCGAGCAGGATGCGCGCGGCTTCAAGGCCCATTTCGCGCTGATCGACTCGCACCGAGGTCAGCGGCGGGCGGACCAGATCCACGAACGGCGAGTCATTGTAGCCGGTGATCGAAATGTCCTCCGGGCAGGACAATTTCTTCTCCGCCAGTGCGTCGTAGCAGCCAAGCGCGATCAGATCATTGGCCGCGACAATGGCGGTGGTCTGGGGATTTTTCGCAAGCGCTTCGATGCAGGCGATCTTGCCGGCCTCGCGGGTGAACGATGTGGCTTCGACGATCGAATGCCGGTTGAGCGGGACCGACAATTCGCTGCATGCGAGCTTGAACGCACGCTGACGCACCGCGCCGGTGGACAGGAAGTTGGGGCCGGCGACATGAATGATGCGCTTGTGGCCGAGGTCGACCAGGTGGCGCACGGCGAGACCAATGCCGCGCATGTCGTCATTGACGACCGCGGGGGCCCGGCCGGATTCGTCGGTACGGTTCATCAGCACGATCGGCGCGCGGTTCTCGAACCATTCGTCGGGGATCGGGTCGTTCAGCGTCGTTGATGCCAAAATAAGGCCATCGACCTGCCGTTCCATCATCCCGGTCAGGACCCGGCGGTGCCGCTCCGGATCGTTGGCGGAGTTGCCGACGATCGTCATGTAGCCTTCCTTGAGCAAGGCGTGCTCGATCCCTTCAAGGATCGGTGGGAACAGCAGGCTGGCGATGTCGGGCACCACCACGCCGACCACGCGGGACCGCTTGGTGCGCAGACTGGAGGCCAGCGAATTGGTGCGATAGCCGAGTTCGCGCGCGGTCTGCAGAATCCGGGCGGCGATCTGGGGTTTGACCAGATCGCGGGTCGCGGGATTGAGCGCCCTGGAAACGGTCGAATAGTGGACGCCCGCCGCGGTGGCGACGTCCTTCATCGTAACGGGCGGTTTGCTGGCGATGGTCATGGATTTCGGACGGTTCTGGTGGCGTTTGTAGAGAAGACCGATGAGAAGGCCAAACTAAACAAACGTTTGCAGAAAAATGTCTATATAGCGTGAGAGTCGCCTTGACATGCTCAATTCAGAAAGGCTATCTGAAAATACAAACGTTTGCAAAAATAACTAACATCGAGGAGGAGAGACACCATGGCCCCCCGCATCAGCTACGTCGATCCCGCCACCATCACCGATGCCGCCATGCTGGCCGAACTTGACCGCTGCCGCCGGGAGGGAACGCCGCGGCCCGAGAGCCAGGCGATCCGCGCGCATGTGCCGGCAACCTTCTGGTCGTTTGCCAACACCTGGCAGAGCGTGTTTCGCGAGGGGGTGGCCGATCATAACATCAAGGAACTGTGCCGCATCTACGTGTCGCGCTCGGTGCTGTGCGAGTTCTGCGGCAACCAGCGTTCGATGAAGTCGGCGAAGGCCGGTCTGGTCGAGGAGGATTACCTCGATCTGGTGAACTTTGAAACGTCGTCGCGCTATGACGACAAGCAGAAGGCGGCGCTCGCTTATGCGGAATGCATCACCTGGGATCTTCCGGCCGACGACAAGCTGTGGGCGCGGCTGCATAAGCATTTCTCCGAGCCCGAGATCGTCGAGATCGGCTATTTCGTCGCGATCACCATGGGCCAGCAGCGCTGGCTGCGCACGCTGAACATCGAGCATCATCAGATTCTGGCCGGCACCGACGCCTCGATGGCGCCGGGCTTCAAGACGATGGATGAGTTGCAGAAGTCGAAGGCTGAGGCCGACTACTGGGCCAAGGCGAAACCGACGCCGAATTCCTCGGCCGCTTGATCGGCGAAGTATCCCGGTCATCCTGTCGCAGGGCAGGGTTACCGGTTCGCCTCGACCCGCCGGTTGTCTGCGCCGCCTATTCGCAGGATAAACGGCTTATGTCAGCGTTTCGAGTTGCGGTTGCCGCCCGCGCAGTTGGGTGAGGCGGTATCGTTGTTGCAAGGTTATGCAGGGAGTGTCCCATGGACGACATCACACGCGGTCTTCGCAAGGTTGACCCGAACGACATCAACCCGCGGTTTAATTGGGGACGCCATCTGCCCGCGCTCGGCACCATGGGTGTCGACTTCGAGGAGCGGGTCAACTACCAGCGGCTGCACAAATATCGCATCGGCCGCGTGCGTCAGGCGCTGGAAAATTCCGAACTCGGTGCGCTGATCACCTTCGACGTCAACAATATCCGCTACATCACCTCGACCAAGATCGGCGAGTGGGAGCGCGACAAGCTTTCGCGCTGGGCGCTGTTGCCGCGCGGCGGCGAGCCGATCCTGTGGGATTTCGGTTCGGCGGCGGTGCACCACAAGCTCTATTGCCCTTGGCTCGAGCCGAACAATATGCGCGCCGGTCTCGTCGGTCTGCGCGGCACGGTGCACCCGGACTTCGGTCTGATGGAGCGCCACGCCAAGGAAATCTACGGTCTGTTGAAGGAGGCCGGCGTCGAGAAAATGCCGATCGGCGTCGATATCATCGAGCCGCCGATGATGTTCCAACTGCAGAAGCTCGGTCTCAACATCGTCGACGGCCAGCAGACCATGCTGGAAGCGCGCGAGATCAAGAACATCGACGAAATCTCGCTGCTCAATCGCGCCGCGGCGATGGTCGATGGCGCCTACGATCTCATCAATCGCGAACTGCGCCCTGGCGTGCGCGAGAACGACATCGTCGCCGAGGTCAACAAGTTCCTCTACACCCACGGTTCGGATGATGTCGAAGCGATCAACGCGATTTCCGGCGAGCGCTGCAATCCGCATCCGCACAACTTCACCGACCGCATGATCCGTCCCGGCGACCAGGCGTTCTTCGATATCCTGCAGTCGTTCATGGGTTATCGCACCTGCTACTACCGCACGTTCAATGTCGGCCGGGCAACCCCGGCGCAACATGACGCCTACAAGAAGGCGCGCGAATGGCTCGACAACGCCATGGTGCGGATCAAGCCCGGCGCATCGACCGCGCATATCTGCGAAGCGTTTCCGAAGGCCGAGGAGTTTGGCTTCCCGGATGAGATGTCGGCGTTCGGTCTGCAGTTCGCGCACGGCCTCGGCCTCGCGTTACACGAGCGGCCGATCATCTCCCGCGTGGTCTCGCTCGATCATCCGACCGAGATCAAGGAGGGCATGGTGTTTGCGATCGAAACCTATTGCCCGGCAACCGACGGCTATTCGGCAGCGCGCATCGAGGAAGAAGTGGTGGTCACCGACAAGGGCTGCCGCGTGATCTCGCTGTTCCCGGCGGAAGAATTGCCGATCGCCAACCGCTACTAAGTTTCACCCTTTGCTTTATGGCGTCGGTACGCTGGCGCGCGACCTACAAGGATCAACCAGAAATGACTGACAAGAAACTCAAGCTTGGCTGGATCGGCGTTGGCCGCATGGGCTTCCAGATGGCGGAGCGTCTGCTCAAAGCCGAGCACGACGTGTCGATCTGGAATCGGACCAAGTCGAAGGCGGAGCCGCTTGCTAAGCTCGGCGGCAAGATCGTCGACAATCCGGTCGATCTCGCCGGCGTCGATGTGCTGTTCACCATCGTCTCGGCTGGTCCCGATCTCGAAGAGGTTTATTTCGGCAAGAACGGCATCGTCACCAACGCCAAGGGTTCGCTGCCGAAGATCTTCGTCGACTGCTCGACCATCTCGGTCGAGGATTCGGTCAGAATTTCCAAGCGGCTCAAGGAACGCGGCATCGAGCTGGTGGCGTCGCCGGTGTCCGGCAACGGCCAGGTGATCAAGGCCGGCAAGCTGTCGGCTGTGGTGTCGGGACCGGAAGCGGCGGCGAAGCAGGTGATGCCGATCGTCGAGGTATTCGCGCCGAAGGGCGTCTCCTATGTCGGCGAGGGCGATCTCGCTCGCATTTGCAAGATCGCGCACAACGTCATGCTCGGCGTCGTGATCGAGAACCTGATCGAGATCACGCTGCTTGCCAACAAGATGGGCGTGCCGCGCCACGCCTTCCTGTCGTTCATGAACAACGGCGTGATGGGCTCGATGTTCACCGCCTACAAGACGCCGGCGCTGGTCAACCTCGACTGGACGACGACGTTCACACCTGAACTGCTGCGCAAGGATCTCGATCTCGGCCTCGAACTCGGCCGCGAATGGGACGTGCCGATGCCAGTGACGGCGGCGACGCGCGAAGTGCTGCAGCAGCACATCGGCAAGGCGCTGTCGCAGCCGAACAGCAAGGACATTCTGGCGCAGGACTTCGCCAAGATGGCCGAGACCATGGCGGAACTGTCGGGTATGAAGCTCGAGAGCGAGAACAAGAACGTCGGCACCGGGCTGTAACGCGGACCGCGGAGTGACACGATGAAAGCCATGGCTGCGAAACCAACGACGGCCGGTACCCCGGCGAATGACGACATCGGCGAGGCCAAGCGCCTCGCCCTCTATCGCTCGCAAATCCGCCTGCGCGAGGCGGAGCAGCGCGCCTTCGACCTGTTTCTGCAGAATCTGGTGAAAGGCACCAGCCATCTGTCGCTCGGGCAGGAGGCGGTCGCCGCCGGCTTTGCCGAGGCAATGCAGAAGGGCGATCTGTCGTTCTGCACTTATCGTGGTCATGCTCATACGCTGGCGCGCGGCGTGTCGGTGGAGAAGGTGCTTGGCGAGCTGATGCAGAAGGACAACGGCCTGATGCGCGGCAAGGGCGGCTCGATGCACCTGACGTCGGAAGATCACGGGGTGATGGGTTCCTACGCCATCATCGGCGCGCATCTTCCGATCGCCTGCGGCGCCGCCTGGCGCGCGCAGTACCGTGGCGACAAGGACGTGTCGGTCTGCTTCTTCGGCGACGGCACCACCAATATCGGCGCATTCCACGAGGCGCTGAACTTCGCGGCGGTCTGGAAGCTGCCGGTGGTGTTCGTCTGCGAGAACAATCTCTACATGGAATACACGCCGATCGGTGACGTGACGGCGGTGCCGAGCCCGGCGGGTGACCGCGCGGCGGCCTATGGCCTGCCGAAGATCGTGATCGACGGCAACGACGCCGACGTCGTCTACCGCGAGGCGCAGAAGGCGTTCGCCAAGGCGCGCGCCGGCGAGGGGCCGTCGCTGATCGAATGCCTGACCTACCGCCACAGCGGCCATTCCCGCGCCGACCCGGCGAAGTATCGCCCCGAGGGCGAGTTGGAGCGCTGGAAGGAGCGCGATCCGATAAAGATCTATCGTGAGCGGCTGAAACAGTTCGGTGTCAGTGAACAGGTGATGGCCGAGATCGACGCTGACGTGCGCCGCGAGGTCGATGCTGCGACGGAGGCTTGCAAGGCCGCGCCGATGCCGCCGACCGACATCCTGTTCACGGATGTCTATGCGGACGGCGGTTGGGCCTGGAGGAACTGAGATGGCGGAAATCAGCTATCGCGATGCCGTGGCGCGCGGCATCGCCCAGGAAATGGCGCGCGACAAGGATGTGGTGTTCCTCGGCGAGGATGTCGCCAAGGCAGGCGGCTGCTTCAAGGCGACCGTCGGCCTCTACGAGCAATTCGGGCCGTTGCGCGTGCGCGACACGCCGATCTCGGAACAGGCGATCCTCGGCGCCGCCATGGGCGCGGCGATGACCGGCCTCAAGCCGATCGCCGAGATCATGTTTTCGGACTTCATCGCGGTGTGCTTCGACTACATCGCCAACGAGTTTCCGAAGAGCCGCTACATGTCCAACGGGCAGACCAAGTGCCCGCTGGTGGTGCGTACCGGCAACGGCGCCGGCTCGCGCTTCGGCGCGCAGCACTCACAGTCGGTCGAGAACTGGTGCATGATGATCCCCGGCCTCAAGGTCGTGGCGCCGTCCAGTCCGCGTGACGTGATCGGTCTTCTCGCCGCCGCCGTGCGTGATCCCGATCCGGTGATCTTTTTCGAGCACAAGTCGCTCTATCCGATCAAAGGCGAAGTGCCGGACGGCGAGATCGTCGATACGCTCGGCACGGCGAAAATCCTGCGGCCCGGCACCGACTGCACCATCCTCGCGCTCGCGCTGATGGTGCCACGCGCGCTCGAAGCCGCGGAGCGGCTGAAGGCGGAGCACGGCATCGACGCAGAAGTGGTCGATGTGCGCTCGCTGGTGCCGCTCGACACCCAGACCATTCTCGGTTCGGTCGGCCGGACGCATCGCTTGTTCACGGTCGAGGAGAATCCGCGGTTGTGCGGCTGGGGCGCGGAGATCGTCTCGATCGTCGCCGACGAGGCGTTCTATGACCTCGACGGCCCGCCCGTGCGCATCACCACGCCGCATATCCCGCTACCGGCGGCGGACCATCTGGAAGACATGGTGCTGCCGACCGCGGACCGCATCGTCGAGACGGTGCGGCGGTCGCTGAATAGCTAAACGCCGTTCGTCCCCGCGAAAGCGGGGACCCACTCTTAAGTGTGGATTCCCGCTTGCGCGGGAATGAACGGAGCAAGTGGAGAGCTGCGATGTACGACAACCTGCTCGCAAATGTGCCGACCGATCTGTGGATTGGCGGTCAATGGAAGAAGTCCTCCGACGGCCAGCGGTTCGATGTGATCGATCCGGCGACCGAGAAGGCGATTGCTTCGGTGGCGAGCGCGACGGTGGACGACGCCAGGGCGGCGCTCGACGCGGCGCAGGCGGCGTTCGGGCCGTGGGCGGCGAAGAAGCCGCGCGAGCGGGCGGAGATCCTGCGCAAGGCTTACGAACTGACGATGCGAGACGCCGAACGGCTCGCCAAGCTGATCACGCTGGAGAACGGCAAGGCGCTGTCGGACTCGCGTGGCGAAGTGGCCTATGCGGCCGAATTCTTCCGCTGGTACGCCGAGGAAGCCGTGCGCAATCTCGGCCAGGTCTCGACGGCGCCGGCCTCCGGCGCGCGCATCTTCGTGCAGCACAAGCCGGCCGGCATCGCCGTGCTGGTGACGCCGTGGAATTTCCCGGCGGCGATGGCGACCCGCAAGATCGGCCCGGCGCTCGCCGCCGGCTGTCCGGTGGTGCTCAAGCCGGCCTCCGACACGCCACTGACCATGCTCGCGCTGATGCCGATCCTGCAGGAAGCGGGCGTCCCGCCGGGTGTCGTCAACGTCATTCCGTCGCGCTCGTCCGGCAAGGTGGTCTCCGCCATGCTGCACGACATGCGTGTGCGCGTCGTGTCGTTCACAGGCTCGACCGAGGTCGGCCGCAAGCTCTTGCATGAAGCCGCCGACAACATCGTCAAGCCGGCGATGGAATTGGGCGGCAACGCGCCGTTCATCGTGCTCGACGACGCGGACATCGATGCCGCGATCGAAGGGGCGATGATCGCCAAGATGCGCAATATGGGCGAAGCCTGCACCGCGGCGAACCGTTTCTATGTGCACGAGAAGGTGCACGATGAATTCGCCAAGAAGCTCACCGCAAAGATGGCCGGCCTGAAGATGGGCAACGGCCTCGATGACGGCGTGGCGGTCGGTCCGCTGGTCAACGCGGAAGGTCGCGACAAGGTGATCGAGCTGGTCGAGGACGCGGTGTCCAAGGGCGCCAAGGTGCTCACCGGCGGCAAGAAGCCGGATGGTGTCGGCTACTTCTATCCGGCGACGGTGCTCAGCAACGTGCCCGACAGCGCCAAGATGCTGAACGAGGAAATTTTCGGGCCGGTCGCCTCGATCCAGACCTTCAAGACCGAGGACGAAGTGGTGAAGCGCGCGAACGACACCGAATACGGTCTCGTCGCGTACCTCTATACCAAGGATATGAGCCGCGGCCTGCGCGTGTCGGAGAAGCTCGACTTCGGCATGATCGGTCTCAATCGCGGTCTCGTCTCGGATCCGGCGGCGCCGTTTGGCGGCACCAAACAGTCGGGCCTCGGCCGCGAAGGCGCGGCGGAGGGCATGAAGGAATTTCTCGAGACGCAATATGTCTCGATGACGTGGTAGAGCGGGGGCTGGCGTGGACGTTCTGATGCCGCAACTCGGCGAGACGGTCGCTGAGGGCAAGATCACCAAATGGTTCAAGGTCGCCGGCGACGACGTGAAGCCGGGCGATAACCTGTTCGAGATCGAAACCGATAAGACCTCGATGGAAGTGCCGTCCACGGTCGCCGGTAAACTGTCGGCGATCAACGTGCAGGTCGGCGAGGTGGCGAAGGTCGGCGCGGTGGTCGCGGTGATCGGCAGCGAGGGCGATGTCGCGGCACCAGTACCCGCTGCGGCTCCGCCGAAAGCGGCGCAGCCAGTGGCTCCGCCGCCCGCTGCAGCTCCGGCCAAATCCTCTCCAGCGTCGGCGGTCCGGTCTTATAATCCGCCGCGTGCATCGTCACAGCGCGCTACCGTTCCGTTCGCGCAGCGTGACCCGTTCAATGCGGTGATGACGCCCGAGCGTAATTTCGGCCCGGCGCAGATCGGCGGCGTGTCGATCACGCCGCTGGCACGGCGGCTCGCCGGCGAGCGCGGCATCGATTTGTCGCGCGTCAGCGGCTCCGGTCCGCACGGTCGCATCGTCGCGCGCGACGTGGAGCAGGCCGCGCCGTCCACCGGCGCGTCTGCGCTGTCCGCCGGTCCGAGCGCGGCGCAGGTCAAGGCGCTTTATGCCGACGTGCCGCATGAGGAGGTGCGGGTCGAGGGCATTCGCGCGACCATTGCCCGTCGTCTGGTCGAATCGAAGCAGCAGGTGCCGCACTTCTACCTGACCACCGATCTCGACATCTCGCGGCTCACGGCCGTGCGGCAGGAGGTCAACGCGGCGCAAAAAGGCAACCAAGGCGATGACGCCAAGCTGTCGCTCAATGACTTCATCATCAAGGCATGGGCGGTGGTGCTCACGCGCGTCCCGCAGGCGAACGCGGTGTGGGCGCAGGACCGAATCCTCCGCTTCAGCCGCGCCGATATCGGCGTTGCCGTCGCGCTCGACGAAGGCGTGATCACGCCCGTCATTCGTGATGTGCAAGCCAAGACGGTGAGCGCGATCTCGGCCGAGATGCGCGACTTCGCCGCGCGGGCGCGAGACCGCAAGCTTGCGCCGGGCGATTACCAGGGCGGGTCGAGCGCGATCTCCAATCTCGGCATGTACGGTGTGCGGGAGTTCGCAGCGGTGATCAATCCACCGCACGCGACGATCCTCGCGGTCGGCGCCTTACGTCGCGCGCCGGTCGAGGCCGAGGACGGCAGCGTGCGGTTCACCACATTGATGACGGTGACGCTGTCATGCGATCATCGCGTGCTGGATGGCGCGGTCGGCGCCAAGCTGCTGCAGCAGTTCAAGGCGATCGTTGAAACGCCGATCTTGTTTCTAGTGTAAGGCGAGGTGGCGGCGCTTGAGCCGCCCCCATCTCCCTTATCTCGTCCTTGAAATCACATTGAGCAGCGCCGGCGTGCCGCTGCGCACCTTGTCGAACGCGCGGTCCAGCGCCGCCGGCAGTTTTTCCGGGTCGCTCACCGCCTCGCCATAGCCACCGCACGCCTCGATCGCCTTCTCGAATGCGGGCGAGGGCTTCAACTCGGTCAACGGCATCGCATTCGCCTTCGCTGCATGGCCATCCGGATAGATGTCGAGCGTCGCGCGGCGCACCGCGTGCCACGACTGGTTGTTGTTGATGAGGGTCAGCACTGGCAGATTTTCGGCCTGCGCCACGAAATGGAACGGCAGCGGGTTGCCGAACATGTAAGAGCCGTCGCCGACCGAGGTGATGACCTCGCGCTCCGGCGCCGCGAGCTTGGCGCCCAGCGCCGCGCCGAGGCCGAAGCCGAGCCCGCCTGACATCAGATTGCCCATGTAGCTGCCCGGCGCGGTCAGATCGAGATTGGCGGCCGCGAGGCCGAGTTCGCTGATGACGATGGCATCTTTGGCTTTGCGCTCGTTGACGCAGTGATCGACCCAGGCCGGATGGATCGGTGATCCGGTACGCGCTTTCTCGATCAGCGCCGCGCGCTGCTCGGCGAGCGCCGCATGTGCCTTTTCGACATCCTGCCGCCGGCGCTCGATGATCGCCGTCTGCGATTTGCACTCTTCGGTCAACGCGTCCTTCAGCGCCACCAGTGCCGCCACCGGATCGCCGCCAATAAGAAGGTCGGCGTCGGTGTCGCGGAACGGGTAGCGCGCGGCGAGGGGATCGCTCGACAGCCGGATCACCTTGGCGCCGGGTTTCGGCCGCACGTTTTTCGGCATCCATGGCACCACCGACTCGACGGCGAGGATGACATCGGCCTTGGGCAACCACTTGGACGAGTCGAAGCCGAGATGCATCGGATGGTCGGTCGGCAGATTGAGATCGCGCGTCTCGTTCTGCACCACCGGGAGCGCGAACCGGCTGGCCAGCCGCGCGAGCGCCTCGACCGCGCCGGGATAACGGCCGGACGCCGAGGTGATGATGAGCGGAAATTCCGCTTGCGCGATCATGTGTGCCGCCTCGGCGATCACATTGTCGGATGCGACCACCGGCGGCACGCCCAGGGGGCGCTGCGGCCGGTTCTGCGACACAGCCGTCTCGCCCAGCGTTTCTCGGGGCAGGGTCAGATAGACCGGCCCGCGCGGTTCGGTCATGGCGATATCGAGCGCGCGGTCGACGACAGTGTCGACCGGCTGCCCGCTGCGCAGTTCGTAGTCCCATTTCACCAGCTCGCGCAGCATGCCGCCCTGATCGAACATCTCCTGACCCCAGTGGATCGAACGGTTGCGCGAGGCGACGCTGCCGGTCTCGGTGATCGGCGTGCGGCCGGCGGCGAGGAACACCGGGATATTGTCGCGCTGTGCGTTCATCAGTCCGCACATCGCGTTGGCGGTGCCGACATTGACATGCACCATCACCGCGGCGGGCTTGCCGCAGGTGCGGTAGTAACCATGGGCCATCGCCATGGCGACGTTCTCGTGCGGCACCGTGATCGCGCGCGGATAGCGCACCCGGCCATTGTTGCGGGCGATCGCCTCGACGATGGATGCGAAATCGGTGCCGGCATTGGCGAACAGATAATCAACGCCGCGCTCGGCAAGACGCCGCAAAAAGGCTTCGGCGTTGATTTCGGTGCTCATGATCTCTCCGGAAATTGCAGGGCGGTGGGTAGCGGAAAGCACTGTGGTGCACGAGACAGGGTTATAGCAATTCCATGTCGATTGCTAAAACTTGAATCAAATTTTGTGCCGCATTGCGATCGTTAAGCTTGCATGCAAACATTGCATTCGAATTGAATTTGAGGGGCTGGGACCATGCGACATGCACTCGCGGGACTGGCGCTGTTGCTCGCGATGGTGGGCACGGCGTGGGATGCGCAGGCGCGCGTTGTCATTCAGGTCGACAAATCGCAGCAGCGCATGACCGTCGTGGTCAATGGTGTGCCGCAGTACAACTGGGCGGTCTCGACCGGCCGCGCCAATTTCAGCACGCCGGTCGGCACCTTCGCGCCACAGCGGCTCGAACGGATGTGGTTCTCGCGCAAGTACTACGACTCGCCGATGCCGTATTCGATCTTCTTTCACCGCGGCTATGCGATCCACGGCAGTTACGAGATTTCCAAGCTCGGCGGCCCGGCGTCGCATGGCTGCATCCGTCTGCATCCGCAGAACGCAGCGACCTTGTTTTCGCTGGTGCGCAGCGCCGGGGCCAGCAACACGACCATCGTCGTGTCCGGCGGCGACAGCCTGATGGCGCGCCGCCGCGCGCCAGTGGAGCGCTACGGCCGTTCAAGCGGCCGCTCCTATGCCACCGGCTCCTACGAGAGCGGCTGGCAGGACGACATCAGCTTCTCGGCGCGTCGGCCGCAACCGCGCTGGCAGCAGCCGCGGGTCGTCTACGAGGAGGACGACGGCTGGCGTTCCTGGGGCCGTAATGCGCGCGGCTGGCGTTAACAAACCCGCTGAAACCAGTTCCCTTTCAAGGCGTTATTCCAGGTGACGGACGATCCGGGCGGGTTTTCCCGCCCGGCTTCTGTCATGCGACCTCCGGGCTGTTAACGGGCTATTGCCTGAAAACAACCATGATTGTCGCCGACTTCGGGCCAATTCCGGGACATTGCCGTCCCGGCTGGAACAAGGATTGCGCCGATGTGCCGCTGGATCGCTTATCGTGGCGATACGATCGCACTCGAACACTACGTCACCGAGCCGGAGCACTCGCTGATCTCGCAGAGCCTGCACGCCCTGCAATCGACGGCGAGCACCAACGGAGACGGATTCGGCCTCGGCTGGTACGGTGACCACCCTGAGCCGGGACTTTACCGCGAATTGCGTCCGGCATGGTCTGACGAGAATCTGCGTTATCTTTGCCGGCATATCCGCTCGCATCTGTTCTTCGCCCATGTCCGCGCCGCGACTGGAACGCCGGTGACGCGGCAGAACTGCCACCCGTTTGCATGCGGACCATGGATGTTCATGCACAACGGGTTCATCGGCAACTGGAGCGGGCTGCGCCGTCATGTCGAGCAGCTCATTCCCGATATGCTGTATCCGTCGCGCACCGGCACCACCGATTCCGAAGCGATCTTCCTTGCCATGCTCGGGCAGGGAGTGAGCGAGGATCCGGTCGGCGCGACCGCGCGCGCTATGGCGGCGATCGGGCATCTGGTGTCGCGCAACGGCGCTGCCGACAAATTCCGGTTCACAGCGGCGCTGGCCAACGGCCGCGATCTCTATGCCTTCCGCTACGCCGTCAACGACGATGCCAACACGCTTTATTATCGCGCGACCACCACCAGCGTGCTGATCGTCTCGGAGCCTCTGGACGACAACGCCGCGGATTGGATCGAGGTGCCGCCGAACCACGTGGTCATCGCGCGCGCCGACTGTCCGACCGAAGTGGTGCCGTTCATCGAAGCGCAGGCGCTGGCGGCGGAATGATCCGCCGCCAATTCCCGTCAGTGAATGTGATGGGCTTGTAGCCAGCCCTCGAGCACAGCCACCTGCCACAGCTTGGAATGACCCTTCGGCGTCAGGTTGCCCTCGGGATCTGCCAGGAGCTTGTCGACATAGTCGCGGCGGAAGATGCCGCGCTCGCGCGCAGCCGGTGTATCGAGAATGTCGTGCACGAAATCGCGATACGGTCCGCGCAGATATTTGAGCGCTGGCACCGGGAAGTAGCCCTTCGGCCGGTCGATCACCTCTGACGGAACGACACGGCGAGCGGCTTCCTTGAGCACATATTTGCCGCCGTCGCGGACCTTGAGGTCGGCCGGCACGCGGCCGGCCAGTTCGACCAGTTCATGGTCGAGGAACGGTACGCGCGCTTCAAGGCTCCACGCCATGGTCATGTTGTCGACCCGTTTTACCGGGTCGTCCACCAGCATCACCTTGGTGTCGATGTCGAGCACCTTGTCGATCGGGCGCGACGAGGCCGATTGCGCGAAATGCTCATCCACGTAATCGCGGCTGTAGTCGTCGCCCAACACGTCGTCGGTGAGCGCTTCCGCCATCTCCGCGTGGTCGCGGTCAAAATAGATCGCGCGGTAGTCCGACGACACATCGTTGGAGTGCATCAGCGGTGGATACCAGTGATAGCCGCCAAAAATCTCGTCGGCGCCCTGGCCGCTCTGCACCACCTTCACGTGCTTGGCGACCTCCTGCGACAGCAGATAGAAGCCGACCGCGTCGTGGCTCATCATCGGCTCGGCCATGGCGGCGATGGCGTCGGGGAGGGCCGTCAGCATCCGGTCCGCGCCGATCCGGATCTGGTGATGCTCGGTGCCGAAGCGCCGCGCCACCAGATCGGAATACTGGAATTCGTCACCGCAGATGTCCCCGACGCTTTCGAAGCCGATGGCGAAAGTCTTGAGATCGGCGTGGCCGGCTTCCGCGAGCAGGCCGACCACCAGCGAACTGTCGAGACCGCCCGACAGCAACACGCCGACCGGAACGTCGGCGACACGGCGGCGCTCCACCGCGCGCGACAGCGCCTCATGGGTGGCGTCGATCCAATCTTCCTCCGACATGCGGCGGTCGCTCGACCGCTCGCCCATGGTCAGCGACCAATAGGTTTCGGTCGTACGTTGGCCGTCTGGTGCGATGGTCATGATTGTCGCCGGCGGCAGTTTCTGCACGCCCTTGAGAATCGTGCGCGGGGGCGGGACCACGGCATGCAGGCTCATGTAATGATGCAGGCCGATCGGATCGATCGATGTATCGACGTCGCCGGCGGCAAGCAGCGCCGGAAGCGTCGACGCAAACCGCAAGCCGGTCGATGTTTCGGCGAGATAGAGCGGCTTGACGCCGAGTCGGTCGCGCGCCAGCACGACGCGTCCGCTGTCGCGCTCGAGAATGGCGAAGGCGAACATGCCGTGGAACCGTTCGACGCAACGCGCGCCCCACGCATGGTAGGCTTTGAGGATGACCTCGGTATCTCCACCCGAGAAGAAGCGGTAGCCCTTGCCGATCAGCGTCGCGCGCAGATCCTGATAGTTGTAGATGCAGCCGTTGAAGGCGATCGACAGGCCCAGGTCACTATCAACCATCGGCTGTTCGGACAGCGAAGACACGTCGATGATACTCAGCCGGGCGTGTCCAAGTGATACGCCGCCGCGCGCGATGACCCCTCGGGAGTCCGGCCCCCGGCGGTGCATTGCGTCAGTCATGGATTGGATGGCAGCCAGATCGGGGCGGCCGGTGAATGTAATCTCTCCGCAGATGCCACACATCAGCCCGGCACCGCGTTCGCTCGAAATGTCATGATGTCTCCCAAAGCGTTTTCACGCGAAGTGGATATTGCTTCGCGCTCCGAAAACGCGACTCGCTAGAGACTCTAAGTCTCTGTGAGATAACGAATTTCAGCTTGCATCGTTCCGGCCAAAAGGGGCCAGAACATGACAGGGACAAAGCAGAAAGCCGGAAAAGCTGCTCAAATCGTCGCGGTTTTGCGGGTTCCCGTAGCGACGGTTCCGATGCAGAACAGCAATGCGGCTGCGATCAGAATGAACACCATGCGCGGCGAACCGTGATCCATCAGCAGGCCGTAGATCATCGGCGCAACGGTTCCGCCGATGTTGAAGCCGGTGCTGACGAAACCGAACACCTTGCCGAACGAGCCGGGTGGCGTCGATTCCCGCACGATCATGTCGCGTGATGGAACGATCGCGCCGGAGAAAAATCCGCCGACAGCCATCAGCAGGAACAGAGGCACGAGCGAAAGATCGATGAAAGCGATGATGATCGTCAGGACGGCGGCCACCGACAGCCCGATAACGGCGACGCCGGCATGCCGCGTGGTGCGGGCAGCGACAAATCCGCCCGCGAGTACGCCGATCGCGGACGCGGTGAGATAGGCCGTCAGCATCGTGTTGGCGATATTGACGGGTGTCCCGTGCAAGGCATTGAGCGCGACGACCATATAGTTGGCCATGCCGCCGGTGAAAATCGCGAGCAGCACATAGAACGCCAGATTGCGCAGGATTGGCGCCGACAGAAGCAGCGACCAGCCGGCGGTCTCGCCATCGTTCTGATGTGTCGTTGACGGTGCCGCCGAGGTGTCTCGCAGCGTCATCAACCAGCCGGCGGTGGCAAGGCCGGCGATCGCGGAAGCGAGGAAAGCGCCACGCCAGCCCCAGACGCCTTGCATCAGCAGCACACATACAGGAGCCGCGGCCGTTCCGGCATAGCCGGCGAACGAATGGATGGAGTAAGCATGTCCGATCCGTTCGCTGCGTACATGGCGCGAGAGCAGCGCATAGTCGGCCGGGTGATAGACGGTGTTGCCGAGCCCGGCCAAGGCGAACATCGCCACCAGCAGCCAGAATGAATTAAACAGCGCAACGATGGCAAAGGCTGCCACCTGGAGCAGCAGGCCGACAACCAGCACGTTGCGCGCACTCATGCGGTCGACCAGGAACCCGGCGGGTGTCTGCAGCAGCGCAGAGACGATATTAAATACCGCGAGCGCGATGCCGAGTTCGGTGAAGCTGACGCCGTAGTCGTCGCGGACGAATAGGAACAGCGGCGGCAGCACCAGCATGTAGAAATGCGACAGGAGATGCGCGGCGCTCACCGCGCTGATCAGGTTCACCTCGGTCGAGGGCGGCGGAGCCGCAATGTCTGTCGCTTGAGTCATGGAATCCCGGGCGACGGCACTATGACTCTATTCGCCTGCGCCGATCCAGCCGCATTTGCGTATCAAGCCATGCGGGCGAGCCATAGCTTGCCTGCCGGAAAAGCAGCGGCTACGCGGCCGATTGCTGCAAGGCGGCCCAGACCCGCGCCGGGCTTGCGGGCATGTCGATGTGGGTGATGCCCTGATCGGCGAGCGCATCGACCACGGCATTCATCACCGAGGTGAGGCCGCCGGCGCAGCCGGCTTCGCCGCAACCCTTGGTGCCGAGCGGGTTGGTCTTGGCCGGAACAGGGTGGCTGACGACCGCATAGGCCGGCGCATGTTTGGCGCGCGGCAGCGCGTAGTCCATGTAGGAGCCGGTGAGCAACTGGCCCTCGCTGTCGTAGCTGACATTCTCCATCAACGCCTGACCGATGCCCTGCATGACGCCGCCATGGGTCTGGCCCTCGACCAGCAGCGGATTGACCACGGTGCCGAAGTCGTTGACGGCGGAGTAGCGCACGACGGCGACGCGACCGGTCTGCGGGTCGATTTCGACCTCGGCGACGTGGCAGCCGTTGGGGAACGCCGAGGGCGGACCGTTGCTGACGTGGCTGACATCGAGTTCGGACGGCACGCCCTCGGGCAGCGTCAACCCGCTGCGGAGCCGTGTGGCCAGTTCGACGATGCCGATGCCGTGGTCGGTGCCGGCGACGACGAAGCGGCCGTTGCGAAATTCCACGTCCTCGGTCGAGGCTTCCAGCACATGCGCGGCGATGGCGCGGCCTTTCTCGATCACCAGATCGGCGGCTTCGACAATCGCCTGGCCGCTCGCGGTGATGGAACGCGAGCCGCCGGTGCCGCCGCCGGCCAGCATTTCGTTGCTGTCGCCCTGCAACAACCGGATGCGCTCGAATGGCACGCCGAGGCGTTCGGTGAGCACCTGCGCGAACGGCGTGGCATGGCCCTGACCATAATCGAGCGTGCCGGTAATGATCGTCACCGTGCCGTCAGTCTCGAAGCGGATGCCGCCCATCTCCTTGTTGGCGGGGGCGGTCACTTCGAGATAGCAGCCGACGCCGAGTCCGCGCAGCAGCCCCGCTTTGCGGCTTTCGCGCTTGCGCTTGGCGAAGCCCTTGAGGTCGGCGAAGTCGACCGCGTGCTTGAGGACGGCCGGGAAGTCGCCGCTGTCATAATTCATGTCGGACGCATTGTGATAGGGCAGGTCGCGCGGACGGATCATGTTGCGGCGGCGCAGTTCGATCCGGTCGATGCCCATGGCGCGTGCCGCATTGTCGATCAGCCGCTCCATGTAATAGTTGCCCTCGGGGCGTCCGGCGCCGCGATAGGCCGAGACCGGCGTGGTGTTGGTGTAGAGAAGCCGGGACGACACCTCGATCAGTGGCGTGCGATAGACGCTGGCCACGTTCTTCACGGTGTTGATGGTCGCCGGCATCGGCCCGACATTGGCGAGATAGCCGCCCATATTGCCGTAGCCGGTCATTCGCAGCGCCAGGAAATTCCCGTCGGCGTCGAGCGCCAGCTCGCCTTTCATTTCATGATCGCGGCCGTGGCTGTCGGAGACGAAACTGCCGGAGCGTTCGTCGGTCCACTTCACCGGACGGCCAAGGGCGCGCGCTGCGTGCAGCAGGCAGATATATTCTGGATAGATCGACGCCTTCATGCCGAACGATCCGCCAACCTGGCCGGTCAGCACGCGAACCTTGTCGGCGCCGACGCCGAGCACCGACATGATCTGCCCGCGCATGCCGAACACGCCTTGACTCTCGCAATGGAGCGTCCAGGTGCCGCCATCATATTCGGCGATCGCCGCGCGCGGCTCCATTGCCGAGACGATCAGCCGCGTGTTGCGGATCGACAGCGTTTCCACATGCGCGGCCTTGGCGAACGCCTCCGCCGTTTTGGCGGCATCGCCATAGTGATAGTCGAGGATCAGATTGCCCGGAACGTCGTCATAAAGCTGCGCGGCGCTGGCGTGATCGGCCTCGCTCGCCGCGGTGACGGCCGGCAGCGGCTCGATGTCCAGGCTGACCGTTTCCGCGGCGTCCTTCGCCTGCCACGCCGTTTCGGCGATGACGCACGCGACCGGATCGCCGACCCAGCGCACCCGGTCGGCGGCGAGCGCCGGACGCGGCACCTGCCGAATCGGGGAGCCATCCCGCCCCTTGAGCGGCAGGCCACATTTCAGCGGGCCGTAGTCCTTCAGATCCTCGGCGGTATAGATCGCGAGCACGCCCGGCATGGCGCGGGCGGCTTCGGTGTCGATGCTGCGGATGATGCCGTGCGCGTGGGGACTGCGCACGATTGCGGCATAGACCTGACGTGGAAGCTGCAGATCGTCGGTATAGCGGCCGAGGCCGCGCACGAGCGTGGGGTCTTCGCTGCGGGGGACAGGCTGGCCGATCCCGAATTGGGTCAGAGCCAAAGCGGTCTCGTCCGGGCGGGTGTCCATGTGCGGCTGTCCACGATGCAGGGGAATTGTCTGCATATAGAGACCTGTTCGGATGGGGCAAGGCGTTCTGGAGAATGCCTCGGTTGCGTCATTCGCCTCGGCTGCTAAACTTTTGTCGACAGTAGAAACATGCTTGCCCGGTCGGCGCGCGGGGTTGCGCGGCGGGGCGGGCGGAAAGGCCACAATGAGTGGGGTCCAGGACACGCCTGGCCTCGGCTCGATGCCATCGCGCGAGCGGCTGCATCGGGGGGCTGTGTCGGGCTGGGGAAACGGATCGCAGGGCCAGAGGGGTGGCCATGCGGCTGCCGCGCGCAATGGCGCCGTCTATGCGGCGCTGGATCTCGGCACCAATAATTGCCGTCTGCTGGTCGCGCGGCCGACCAGCGATGCCTTTCGCGTGGTCGATGCGTTCTCGCGCATCATCCGGCTCGGCGAGGGCGTCTCCAACACCGGGCGGATCAGCGAGGCGGCCATCACCCGCGCCGTCGATGCCCTCAGCGTCTGTCGCGACAAGATGAAAATGCGCGGCGTGACGCGTGCGCGTCTGATCGCGACGGAAGCCTGCCGCACGGCGGAAAATGGGGAACTGTTCCGGCAGCGGATTGTCGACGAGGTGGGACTCGAACTCGACATCATCAACCGCGAGACCGAAGCGACGCTTGCCGCTGTCGGCTGCACGCCGCTGATCGATCCGCGCGCCTCGGGCGTGGTGCTGTTCGACATCGGCGGCGGATCGTCGGAACTGGTGCGGCTCGGTACGCCGCTGCCGACGCGGCGCGGGCCGCCGCCGCCGCAGATCGATGGCTGGGTGTCGATGCCTTACGGTGTGGTCACGCTGGCGGAGCGTTACGGCGGGCAGGACGTTACTGTCGCCAATTACGAGGCGATGGTGGAAGAGGTCGGCGCCGCCGTTCGTCCGTTCGCCGACGCGCATCGCGGCTGTCTCGACGGCGTGCATCTGCTCGGCACGTCGGGGACGGTGACGACCATCGCCGGCGTGCATCTGGCGCTCGACCGTTACGAGCGCCGGCGGGTCGACGGGTGCTGGATGAGCGCCGACGAGATGCGCGAGGTGGTGCGGAGGCTTCTGGAAATGTCCTATGAGGAACGGGTGGCAAGCCCCTGCATCGGCCGCGAGCGCGCCGATCTGGTGCTGGCGGGCTGCGCGATCCTCGAAGCCATCTGCCGGGCCTTCCCGGTGCCGCGGCTGCGCGTCGCCGATCGCGGCCTGCGCGAGGGCATGCTGGTGAGCCTGATGCGCGAGGATGGCGTCTGGGATCGGGCGTCGGCGTCGTGACCGAGGACACCGGCAAAGGCAAAACCGGAAGCGGACCCAAGGACGCGACCAAGAGCGGCCGTGGTGCCCGCGATCTCAAGGTTCGCGTCAAGACCGGCAACAAGCGCTCGCTGTCGTCGAAGCTGTGGCTGGAGCGGCAGCTCAACGATCCCTATGTGGCGCGCGCCAAGCGCGAAGGCTGGCGCTCGCGCGCCGCGTTCAAGCTGATCGAGATCGACGACAAGTACAAAATTCTCAAGCACGGCGCTCGCGTGGTCGATCTCGGCGCCGCGCCCGGTGGCTGGAGCCAGGTCGCGGCGAAGCGGATCGGGCCGCGCGGCAAGATCGTCGCCATCGATCTCCTGGAAATCGATCCGATTCCCGGCGTCGACTTCATGCAGCTCGATTTCACCGACGCTGACGCGCCGGAGAAGCTGCGCGCGCTCATGAATGGTCCGGCTGACATCGTCCTCTCGGACATGGCGGCGAACACCACCGGGCATCGGCGGACCGACCATTTGAAGATCGTCGCGCTGGTCGAGATGGCGGCGGAGTTCGCGCGCGAGGTGCTGACGCCGGGCGGCGCGTTTCTCGCCAAGGTGATCCAGGGCGGCACCGAGGGGACGCTGCTGGCGACGCTGAAACGCGATTTCGCTACCGTTCGGCATGTAAAGCCGTCGGCGAGCCGTGCCGACTCCGCCGAACTTTATCTGCTGGCGACGGGGTTCCGGGGCTAACGCCGGATCGGCTGGTCGCTGAAGGCGTCGCTGAACCGCGGGCCGTCATGACGCCGGCGCTGACGTTCGATTTCGAACAACCGCCGGTCGTTCGCTGTCGTGGCGCGCACTATTGGCCGGTCCGGGGTCCGTGTGACGGCGCGGGGCGGTGCCTGGAGCCGTGTCGGCGCGGCGTGACCTCGGGTTATCTCGGGCCGCGTCCGGACGGTCCGCGGCGGTTCGTTGCGGATACTCTCGACCGCGCGCGGCGCGCGGGCCGCTGCCGTTCCAATCGGAGCGCGCGTCGCCGGCCGCGCGGTTGAGCCGGTTGCCTCGGCGCGTTGCGGCGGCAGCGGCGTGGCTGCCGTGCTCACGGTCGGCGCGGATGGCGGCTGATCCTCGGTGCTTGCCTCGGTCGTCCGTTCTGCCGGTGGTGCCGGGTTTTTTGCAGCCGTATCTTTGGCGGCGTCCTGTTTTGCCGCTTCGGGCGTCTCGTGAGCCGTGCGGGCTTTGTCTTTGCCGGCTTTGCCCTTCTCAGCCCTTGCTGGTTTTTTCGGCCGCAGTTCCTCGGTCAGCCGCGTGACCGCATGTCGGACGTCGCCGTTGCCGGGATCGCGCGCCAGAGCGAGCTTGTAGTCGGCCAGCGCCTCGAATTTCTGCTGCAGTTGCTCGCGCGCGCGGGCGCGCAGGACGACCACATCGGCGGCCTTCGGCTCGAGCTTGATGATGCTGTCGTAGTCGGCGATCGCCTTGTCCCACACCTGGGTCTGCGCATAGAGCGCGCCGCGCTTGCGATAGAGCGCCGGCGAGACGGACAGCGCAAGCGCGGAGCCGTAGTCGGCGATGGCGCCGGTGGTATCGCCCGCGCCGATGCGCAATTCGGCGCGCTCGACGATCGCACCGCGCTGCTTCGGATCGCGGCTGAGGAAGGTGTCGTAGTCGGCGAGCGCGTGCGCATTGTCGCCTTGCGCACGATAGAGCTGCGCGCGCTGGTAATAGAGCGGCGTCGCATTGGCATTGCGGCGCAGCACCTGCGAATAGTCCTCGACCGCCTTGGCGTAATCCTTGCGGCCCGCATGAATCTCGCCGCGCGACTGCCACAGGTCGATGTCGTTGGCACCGAGCGCAATTGCTTTGTCGAGATCGGGCAAGGCGCGGTCCTTGTCGCCGCGCGCCACACGCATCCGCGCGCGGGCGGTGACGGCAATCACGTTGTCCGGGTCGCCGGCGATAGCCTGATCGAGATCGGCTTCGGCCTTGGTGTAGTCCTTGTTTTTTGCATAGGCCGCGCCGCGGATCGCCAGCGCATCGGTGCTGTCGCTGTCGATCTTGAGCAGCGAGGCGGCGTCATTGAGCGCGCCGCTGGTATTGCCGTCCTGCAGGCGTAGCGCGCCGCGCAGGCGGATGAAGTCGGCCTTCCACTCAAACTTCAGCGCGCGCTGAATATCGGCCAGCGCCTGCTTGCGGTCGTTCATGTCTGCATAGACGCGCGCGCGAATGCCGTAGCTGGTGCCGACCTTCTGCTCGGTCTTGAGCGCGCGCTCCAGCACGGTGAAGGCACGGTCAAACTGGCGCGCCTTGCGCAGCGCCGTCGCGTAACTCTGCATGATCTCGACATTGCTGGGATCAAGTTCGCTCGCTCGCGCGTAGTCGGCAAGCGCCTTCTCCGTCTGCCCGGCCGACTGGCGCGCCGCGCCCCGGCGCAGCAGCGTCGCGACATTGTCCGGCTCGAGCTTGAGCGCTTCGTCGTAGTCGGCCAGCGCGCGCGGATAGTCGCGCTGGTGAACATAAAGCTGGGCGCGGTTGAGATAGAGCGAGGGGCGCTTGCCGCCGAGCACTTCGGCTTTTTCGAAATCCGCCAGCGCCTGCGGGAAGTCGCCGAGATCGCGCCGCAGCGTGCCGCGGTTGATGTAGATCGTCGGCTGCTCCGGATCGAGCTTGATCGCTTCCTCGTAGTCGTCGGCGGCGCGCCCGAAATTGCCGCGCGCGTACCAGGCGTTGCCGCGGTTCTGGAACACCGACGCATCGTCCTGCGCCAGCGAGATCGAATTGTCGAAATCCGGAATCGCGTGGGCGAGGTCGCTGCGGTCGAGATAGGCAAGGCCGCGCAGCCCGAAGGCGACGGCGCGCGACTTTTCATCCTTCAATCCGGATTGGATCAGCGTGGTGCAGGCATCAATGCGCTGCTGGACATTGGCGACCGCCTGGTCGGCGCAGTTGCGCGCGGCGGCGGCCACGGCCGGGTTGATCCGCGGCTTCGCCGGCGCTTGCGCGGGCCTCACCCGCATCTGCTGCGCATGACCGGTGGCCGGACGCTGCTGATAGGTCCGCACTTGATATTGCTGCCGATAGGGCTGCTGCGCCGCGGCCGTCTCGGCCAGCAGTGTCACGACAGCCAGCGCCGCGATCGCGGCGAAGCGCTGCTGCAGAAAGGTGTGGCGCGGTCTCATCTTGGTTAAAACTTTAACTTTAACTGAGCTATTTTTCGTAATTGATCCAAGCACTTATCTGGTTTCTTGACCAGTGTGGCGGTTAACGGAAAAGGTCAAAACCGGGCTAAGAACGGCCGCGAAACGCCTTTGTTCGCAGGTTCCGTCGACTATGGTTAACGCGCGGCGCGTTGGTCGCTGACGCGGTTGGCCATTTCCGCGCCGGCATCGGGTTTCAGCCGGGCGAAGATCGCGGCGGCGCTGACCGAAACGGCGGCCGTGAGCACGAAGGCGAGCGCGAAATCGTCGACCCCGGCGAGTGCGCGGTCTTTCAGATGAGCTGAGGTTTCCACGATCATGGCGCCCAGAGCCACGCCGGTGGAGATCGACAGTTGCTGGGCGACGCTCATCATCGACGTCGCGCGGCTGGCCCGTTGCGGTTCGATGTCGGCAAAGGCCAGCGTGTTGATGCTGGTGAATTCCAGCGAGCGGAAAAAGCCGCCGACCACCAAAGTGACGAAGATCACGATGACGGGGGTGTCGATGGTGAACAGCGCGCATACTGCAAGAAAGGCGGCGCTGATGATGGCGTTGAACGTCAGCACAGCGCGGAAACCCCAGCGCCGAAGAATGCGCGCAACACCGAGCTTCATGGTCATCGCGCCGAGCGCGGTGCCGAACGTGATTAGGCCGGATTTGAACGGCGTCATGCCAAACCCGACCTGCAGCATCAATGGCAGCAGGAAAGCCAAAGCGCCCATGCCGACGCGGAACAGGAATCCGCCGGTGATGCTGGTGCGGAACGTCGGCACCTTGAGCAGCGACAGATCGAGCACAGGATTGGGAACGCGCTTGCGGTGCCGCAGATAGGCGGCGACGAACAGCGCGCCGCCGGCGACCAGCGCGACCGCGATCGGCCACGGCAGGAAGTTCATGCCGATGATCGAGAAGCCGAACGCGACGCCGGCGATGCCGAGCCCGGCGAGGACCATCCCGGTCCAGTCGAACGCGACCTGCTCCTCGGCACGAATGTCCTCAATGTAGCGGGTCACCATGACGATGCCGATCAGGCCGATCGGCACATTGATCAGGAAGATCCAGTGCCAGGTTGCGTAGGTGGTGATGAAGCCGCCGACCGGCGGGCCGAGCACCGGGCCGATCAGGGCGGGGGTCGAGACCCAGGCCATGGCGCCCACCAGATCGCGCTTGTCGATGCTGCGGACCAAAACGAGCCGGCCGACCGGGGTCATCATCGCGCCGCCGATCCCCTGGACGATGCGGGCGATCACGAAATCGGTCAGCGAACTGGACAGGGCGCAGCCGATCGACCCGACGATGAACACGGCGATGGCGGCGCGAAACACGGTGCGGGTGCCGAACCGGTCGGCGGTCCAGCCGCTGGCCGGAATAAAGACCGCCAGCGACAAGAGGTAGGACGTGACTGCCAGCTTCAGGGCCAGCGGATTGGTGCCGATATCGGCGGCGATGGCCGGGAGCGAGGTCGCGATCACCGTCGAGTCCATGTTCTCCATGAACAGGGCCACGGCGACGATCAGCGGGATCAGGCGGTTCTGCGGCAGGGCCATCGGTCAATCGGGCTCCGGGCGGACGGCAACGCACCGCCGACCCGAGGGTTCGGGCATCGCCCCCCGAACAAACCCCGCGGAAGCGGGGTTTTCGCCGGCTGCCTAACAGGGGTACCGAGTCCCCGCAATTCCGTGGACGAGGGGCGGATCGGCAGTTTAGCTGGCTAGGAATCGGCGTGGCCGCATGATATCGACCACCGCCAATCCAAAAGCAGGCCCGATTTCGGGTCCGTTTGTCGGGCGAGGGCGAAGGCCCTCGCAAGGGTCTATTTCATCCCCAAGTTCTATGGACCCAAGTCCTTATGGACCAAAGTCCACCCGGACTTTTCGACAGACGGCCTTCGGGCAAACGGAGTTGGCGATGGCGCGACTGTCCCCCGAGGCCCCCCGCGAAGCTTTCACGTTCGACGACGTGCTGCTCAAGCCGGCACTGTCCGACGTGATGCCGTCGGATGTCGATATCCGCTCGCGGATCACCCGATCGATCTCGGTCAATATCCCGATCCTCGCCTCGGCGATGGATACGGTCACCGAAGCGCAGATGGCGATCGCCATGGCGCAGGCGGGCGGCATCGGCGTGCTGCACCGAAATCTCGATCCCGCCGATCAGGCCGCGCAGGTCCGGCAGGTGAAGAAATTCGAATCCGGCATGGTGGTGAACCCGCTCACCATCCATCCCGACGCGACGCTCGCGGAAGCGTTGCAACTGATGGCGGACCATCGCATCTCCGGCATTCCGGTGGTCGAGGCTGGGCATCCGGGCAAACTCGTCGGCATCCTCACCAACCGCGACGTGCGCTTCGCCACCGATCCGCGCCAGAAGGTGTCGGAGCTGATGACCAAGGACAGGCTGGTCACGGTGCGCGAGGCGGTGAAGCAGGATGAAGCCAAGCGCCTCCTGCATCAGCATCGCATCGAGAAGCTGCTGGTGGTCGACGAGCAGTATCGTTGCGTCGGCCTGATCACCGTCAAGGATATCGAAAAGGCGGTCGCCAATCCGAACGCCTGCAAGGACGAGCAGGGACGGTTGCGCGTCGCCGCCGCCACCACGGTGGGCGACAAGGGCTTCGCCCGCACCGAGGCGCTGATCGAGGCGGGCGTCGATCTCGTCGTGGTCGATACCGCGCACGGCCATTCGCGGCATGTGCTCGCGGCGGTGGACCGCATCAAGCGGTTGTCGAATTCGGTGCAGGTGGTGGCCGGCAACGTCGCCACCACCGACGGCACGCAGGCGCTGATCGATTCCGGCGCGGATGCGATCAAGGTCGGCATCGGTCCGGGCTCGATCTGCACCACGCGCATCGTCGCCGGTGTCGGCGTGCCGCAGCTCACCGCCATCATGGATAGCGTCGAAGCGGCGAAGAAGCAGAACATTCCAGTGATCGCCGACGGCGGCATCAAATATTCGGGCGATCTCGCCAAGGCGCTGGCGGCGGGAGCCGACTGCGCCATGGTCGGCTCGCTGCTCGCCGGCACCGACGAGACGCCCGGCGAGGTGTTTCTCTATCAGGGCCGCTCGTACAAATCCTATCGCGGCATGGGCTCGGTCGCGGCGATGGCGCGCGGTTCCGCCGACCGCTACTTCCAGCAGGATATTAAGGATGCGCTGAAGCTGGTGCCGGAAGGCGTCGAAGGGCAGGTCGCCTACAAGGGGCCGGCGGCTAATGTGCTGCATCAGCTTGCCGGTGGTCTGCGCGCCGCGATGGGTTATGTCGGCGCGCGCACCATCGACGATTTCCACGAGAAGGCCGAGTTCGTGCGCATCTCCAGCGCCGGTCTGCGCGAGAGCCATGTCCACGACGTCACCATCACCCGCGAAAGCCCGAACTATCCGGGGCGGGTCTAGTCAACAGGACGAGGCAAGGCCATGTCGATTCAGGCGGTGCTGCTTCCGGTCTTCGTGCAGGTGTTCCTGACCTGGATCGTCGGCTTCACCCTGGCGGCGCGACGCACCGCGGCGTTCAAGTCCGGAACGAAGTACCGCGACATCGCCTTGCGCGAGCCGAACTGGCCGCAGCCGGCGCTGCAGGCGCAATACGCGTTCGGCAACCAGTTCGAGCTGCCGGTATTGTTCTATGTGGTGATGATCCTCGCGATCATCACGCGGCATGCCGATCTCGTCCTCGTCATCCTCGCCTGGGTCTTCGTCGCGATGCGGATCGCGCAGGCTTATGTGCACGTCACCAGCAACTATGTTCCGTATCGCGGCCTGTTCTTCGGCATCGGCGCGCTGGCCTTGTTCGTCATGTGGGTGTGGTTCGCGATCCGCATCCTTGCCGGGTTGCCGTGATGGTGGTCGTGACGATGAGTACGACATGGCGGTGATGTTATGACGCCGGCGGCGCGGCTCGCTGCCGCCATCGAGGTGCTGACCACCATTGAGACCGATCGCAAGCCTGCGGCCGACACGCTGAAACAGTGGGGCACGGCGCATCGCTTCGCCGGATCGGGCGATCGTGCGGCGATCGCGGGTCTTGTTTACGATGCGCTCCGCCGCAAGGCATCGAGCGCCTTCCTGATGGGCGAGGACACCCCGCGCGCCATCGCGCTTGGCATGCTGGTGCGCGAGCGTGGTCTCGATGTTGATACGGTCGCACGCTTTGCCGATGGCTCGCGTCATGCGCCCGCTGTTTTAAACGATGACGAGCGCCGCCGGATCGAAGCGGCATCGCTCGCCGGCGCGCCGGCCTGGGTCGCCGGCGATTATCCGCAATGGCTCGATGACAAGCTGGCCGACAGCTTCGGTGACGAGCGTGTCGCGGAGGGTGAGGCGCTGGCCTCGCGTGCGCCGCTCGATCTGCGCGTGAACGTGCTGAAGGCGAAACGCGACCAGGTGCTTGCGGACTTGTCCGATCTGAACGCCGCGCCGACGCCGTGGTCGTCGTGGGGCCTGCGCATCCCGCTCGCCGCCGATGCGCGCAGCCCCGGCATCCACGCCGAACCGGCTTTCATCAAGGGCGGCATCGAAATTCAGGACGAGGGTTCGCAGATCGCCGCGCTGCTCTCTGCCGCTAAACCGGGCGAGCAGGTGCTCGATCTTTGCGCCGGGGCTGGGGGCAAGACGCTGGCGCTCGCGGCGATGCTGGACAATCGCGGCAGGCTCTCTGCGACCGACAGCGACAAGCGCCGTCTCGCGCCGATCTACGAACGACTGGAACGCGCCGGTGCGCAGTGTGTCGAGGTGCTCACGCCGAAACGCGATGGCGGCGAACTCGGTCCGCTGAAAGGCCGCTGCGATCTCGTGCTGATCGACGCGCCGTGCTCCGGCACCGGCGCGTGGCGGCGCAATCCCGACGCCAAATGGCGGATGCGCCCCGGCGCGCTGGAGCAGCGGGTGAAGCAGCAGGCCGAAGTGCTCGACCGCGCCGTGATGGCGCTGAAGCCGGGCGGGCGTATTGCCTATATTACCTGTTCGGTGCTGGAGGCGGAGAATGGCGCGCAGGTCCGCGCGTTCCTCGATCGGCAGGCCGGTTTCGCGGTGGTGCCGCCGGAAGCGGTGTGCGATGCGCTCGGAATGGCTGCGGCGGATTTCAAAACGAGTGCGCGGCTTGGCCGCGAGGGATTGCTGATGACGCCACGCCGCACCGGCACCGACGGCTTCTTTGTTTCACTCCTCCGGCATCAAGGCTAAGAACGGCTCATGACCGACCACGACAAGATCCTGATCGTCGATTTCGGCTCGCAGGTGACGCAGCTCATCGCCCGGCGTATCCGCGAGGAGAAGGTCTATTGCGAGATCGTGCCGTTCCAGAAAGCGGCGGAAGCCTTCGCGCGGATCAAACCGAAGGGCGTGATTCTGTCCGGCGGTCCGGCCTCGGTGCATGAAGCGAACGCGCCGCTGGCACCGCCGGAAATCTTCACCGCCGGCGTGCCGATCCTCGGCATCTGCTATGGCGAGCAGGCGATGGCGCAGCAGCTCGGTGGCAAGGTCGAGGGCGGGCATCATCGCGAATTCGGCCGCGCCGAACTGGAAGTGGTCGACGACGCCTCGCCGCTGCTCGAAGGCGTGTGGCAGAAGGGCGGCCGCTATCCGGTGTGGATGAGCCACGGTGACCGTGTGACGCAACTGCCGCCGGGCTTCCGCGTGCTCGGTGTTTCCGAGAACGCGCCGATCGCCATGATCGGTGATGACGCACGCAAGTTCTACGCGACGCAATTCCATCTCGAAGTCATGCATACCCCGCAGGGTGCGGCGCTGCTGCGCAATTTCGTGCGCAACATCGTCGGCGCACGCGGCGACTGGACCATGCGCGCGTTCCGCGAGGAAGCGATCGACAAGATTCGCGCGCAGGTCGGCAAGGGGCGGGTGATCTGCGGCCTGTCCGGCGGCGTCGACTCGTCCGTCGTTGCCGTGCTGATCCACGAAGCGATTGGCGCGCAACTGACGTGCGTGTTCGTCGATCATGGTCTGTTGCGCAAGGGCGAAGCGGAGCAGGTGGTGTCGCTGTTTCGTGATCACTACAATATTCCGCTCGTTCATGTGAACGCAGAAAAGCTGTTCCTCGATGCGCTCGCAGGCATCACCGACCCGGAGGCGAAGCGCAAGACGATCGGCAAGCTGTTCATCGACGTGTTCGATGCGGAGGCAAAGAAGCTCGGCGGCGCCGAATTCCTGGCGCAGGGCACGCTTTATCCGGACGTGATCGAGAGCGTATCGTTCTCTGGTGGTCCGTCCGTGACGATCAAGTCGCACCACAATGTCGGCGGCCTGCCGGCGCGCATGAACATGAAGCTGGTCGAGCCGGTGCGCGAATTGTTCAAGGATGAAGTGCGCGCGCTCGGCCGCGAACTCGGGCTGACCGACGCGTTTGTCGGCCGGCATCCGTTTCCGGGGCCGGGCTTGGCGATCCGTTGTCCGGGCGAGATCACGCGGGAGAAGCTGGAGATCCTGCGCTCGGCCGACGCGATCTATATCGAGGAGATCCGCAAGGCGGGGCTTTATGACATCATCTGGCAGGCGTTCGCCGTGATCTTGCCGGTGAAGACCGTCGGCGTGATGGGCGACGGCCGTACTTACGATTTCGTTGTTGGCCTGCGTGCTGTCACCTCGACCGACGGTATGACCGCGGATTTCTATCCGTTCGACATAGCGTTCCTTGGTCGCGTCGCGACCCGCATCATCAACGAGGTGAAGGGCGTCAACCGCGTTGTCTACGACGTGACCTCGAAGCCGCCCGGCACGATCGAGTGGGAGTGACGGGCGCCGCCTGGCAGCGTCGTCCGATTAAGCGCCGAGCCAGCGAAATGACCTGGCCAGAAAAGCGTGTCCGTTGGTTCGTGGCCATTCACCGTGAGCGACGATGACGCGCTGACAATCCCAACGCAGCATCTTGTCGCGCGCGCGGCGCGCCGGAGCGCGATTGAGGAATGATAATCGCCATTCGAGCGGTGCACAGGCTTGATCCTGTGTGAGGCCGTCGAGGCGCGCCAGAAACCGCCAGCAGCCCCAATGCTCCCGGAGAAAACGCTCGCTGAACGTCTGGATCAGGTCGGCAACGATAACGGTTGCCGAGGGGCGATGGAGAAAGACGATCTCATCCATGGCGAATGAGCCGCGGAACCAGGCCTGGTCGAAATCAGGACGCCATGCGGGTGGCGGGCTGTCTTCCAGCGCGGCATGAAATGAGAGGCCGGCGCATTTCCGGATGGTCGATTGTGGCCCCCAGAGTTGCGCATCGGGGTAGGCCGCTTTCCACTCCGGCAAATAGAGATGGTGCAGTTTGTTCGGGCTGATGAGATGACGGACCGGCCCAAGACGATCCACCGCGTTGCGCAAATCTGCTGTCAGTGTGATGGGCGACCATATCCACAGGTCGCCGTTCTCGAGCCGGGCGATGACGGAGCGCGTCGGATAGGCCGCGCCGTAAAAGCTGACAATCCCGCCGTCAGCGACCCATAGCGCGTCATGCACGGGCTCGATCATGTTCATTCTCCGCGAATAGTGAACTCGCGGTGCTTGTTCTCGACTTTGCGGATCAGCCGGCCATCAGATGTTTGATGACGCCGACGAGTGCGCCGAGGAACAACAACACGCACACCAGCGCTTGGATCAGGAAGCCGGGCAGGCGTTTCTGCACGGCCTGGCTATAGCCGACAAAATAAATCGCGCGGCCGATTACCCAGATCAGACCGAGCACCGCAGCGACGATGTCGTTGAGAAAGATCGCGCACAGCCACAGTGGCCCCATGAAGGTCGGCATCCACTCCAGCATATTGGCATGCGCGCGGTAGGTGCGCTCGAAATCCGGATGCCCGGTCATGGCCGGCAGCTTGACGCCGAATTTGCGATGCGCGGCGGCCACGCGCGTTGCGATGAAAAAATAAAGCGCGATGGCGAGCAGACAGACGAGGGCGGTGTAGCTCGGCAGGGGCATGAGACGAATTCCTGTGCAGGGGTGACGGTTGGAGACTGTTCGTCGCTCTCCGTGGCGACCACGGCGCATGGAAACGATAGCTCTGGCGTGAGGCGGTGCAAGCGGCTATCGAGGGCTTCTCATTTTATGGAACTCTGACCGATGTCCGATTTGTCGTCCTTCCCCATCACCAAGCGCTGGCCCGCCAAGCATCCCGACCGTCTGCAGCTTTATTCGTTTCCGACGCCGAATGGCGTGAAGGTGTCGATCGCGCTCGAGGAGACCGGGCTGCCGTATGAAGCGCATGCGGTGAACATCACCAAGAACGAAAGCTGGACACCGGAATTCCTTTCGCTCAATCCCAACGGCAAGATCCCGGCGATCATCGATCCGAACGGACCAGGTGGCAAAGCCTTCGGCCTGTTCGAGTCCGGCGCGATCCTCGTTTATCTCGCGGAGAAGACCGGCAAGCTGATGCCCGCCGATCCGATCCGCCGGCTGGAGACGATCCAGTGGGTGTTCTTTCAGATGGGCGGTCTCGGGCCGATATTCGGTCAGGTCGGCTTCTTCAACAAATTCGCCGGCAAGGAGATCGAGGACAAGCGGCCGCTCAAGCGTTATGCCGATGAATCCAAGCGCCTGCTCGGCGTGCTCGACGCGCGGCTCGATGGCCGCGAATGGATCATGGATGGCGATTACACCATCGCCGACATTTCGATGCTTGGCTGGGTGCGAAACCTGATCGGTTTTTATGAAGCGCGCGACCTGGTCGACTACGACAGCCTCAAGCATGTGCCGGGCTGGCTCGACCGTGGACTGGCGCGGCCGGCGGTGCAGCGCGGTCTGAATATCCCGCCGCGCGGATAAATGAGGGTCACGCGCGCTCGGCGCTCGTCTCGTAACTCCGCCGCGCCGCGACGATGGCGCGGTGGTTCACGTCCGCCCAGCCGACAAGTTGTTTTAGCGGATCGAGGAACGAGCGGCCGAGGTCGGTCAGGGTGTATTCGACGCGCGGCGGCACTTCCGGGTAAACGGTGCGCGCGACGAAGCCGTCCTGCTCCAGCCGCTTCAAGGTGCGCGACAGCATCTGCTTGGAGATGTCGCCGATCTCGCGCATCAACTCGTTGAAGCGCTTGGTGCGCGGCTCCAGCATGCCGAGCACCAGCAGGCTCCATTGATCGCCGACGCGGTCGAGCACGTCCCGGATCGGGCAGGGCTGCGCCAGCTTCAAGCTGTCGGGGTCGATCAGGCGCTCGGTCATGCGGATGCCTTTCGCGGTGGGGCGGTCATCGCGCGGTGACCTGATCCCTTGACGATGACTTCTTGTGCGATCCCGGCTCTTAGCATAGCTCACCTCCATAGGTCTATTTAATAGACCTGATATGTATATCAGACCATGGAGCAAACAATGGCACATGTTGCCCTCATCGGCGCTTCCGGCAATGCCGGTTCCCGCATCCTCAAGGAGCTTTCGGATCGCGGCCACCGCGTCACCGCCATCGCCCGACACCCGGACAAGGTGGCAGAGCTGGCGGGCGTCACCGCCGTCAAAGCCGACGTGTTCGACAAGGCCGGACTCGCGGCGGCGTTGCGTGGCCATGACGCCGTGATCAGCGCGGTGCACTTCACCGCGAGCGATCCGCAAATTTTGATCGAAGCGGTGCGTGCGGCGGGCGTGAAGCGCTATCTCGTCGTCGGCGGGGCCGGCAGCCTCGAGGTCGCGCCGGGCAAGTTGCTGGTCGATCAGCCGGACTTCCCGGAAGCGTACAAGGCGGAAGCGACCAAGGGTGGCGTGTTTCTCGATTTGCTGAAGAAGGTCACGGACCTCGACTGGACCTTCCTGTCGCCGGCAGCGATGTTCGTGCCCGGCACGCGCACCGGCAAATTCCGGCTCGGCAAGGATCAACTGCTGGCCAATGCGCAGGGCTCCAGCATTTCCTTCGAGGACTTCGCTATCGCCATGGTCGATGAACTGGAAAAGCCGGCGCATCCGCGCCAGCGCTTCACCATCGGCTATTGAGCGATGCCACAGGCGACAACCGGCGGAAGCGACAATGTGTCCTCCCGCTGGTTGTCGCGCCGGTTCTTGCGCTGGTTCTGGCCGGTGGGGCGCCCTATATCGGAGATATGACTATCGCGATTGATTCACCGTTCGTGTTCTGCTTCGCCGAGGTGGCGAGATGACGCCCGCCCATCCCTCCACCGAGACGGACCGCGCACAGCTTCCGTCCTATCGCCTGCCGGCGCTCGATCAGGAATTCCTGCTTGGCGATTCGATGCGCGGCGTCCGCTTTCTGCTGGAATATGCCAAGGCCGAGGAGGCGCTGCGCGCGTGGGGCGTGCGCTCCACCGTGGTGGTGTTCGGTTCGGCGCGCATTCGCGAGGACGGGCCGGGCCGCCAGCGGTTCTGGTACGAACAGGCACGCGCCTTCGGGCGCATCGCTTCGGAACGTGGCGGCGCGCTGAAACCGCACGGCCATATCCGCGACAATGTGATCGCGACCGGCGGCGGACCGGGCATCATGGAGGCCGCCAACCGCGGCGCAGCAGATGCCGGCGCGCCGTCGATCGGCTTCAACATCACGCTGCCGCACGAACAGGCTCCGAACGCCTATTCGACTCCCGAACTGACGTTCTCGTTTCACTACTTCGCCATGCGCAAGATGCATCTGGCGATGCGGGCCAACGCGCTCGTGGTGTTCCCCGGCGGCTTCGGCACGCTGGATGAACTGTTTGAATATCTGAACCTGTCGGCCACCGACAAGGCGCCGCCGATCAGCATTGTCATGGTCGATCGCGCGTTCTGGAAGGCCACGGTGAACTTCGACACGCTGGTCGATAACGGCATGATCGCGCGCGACGAACTCAAGCTGTTCGATTACGCCGATGATGCCGAAGAGGCATGGGCGAAGCTGGTGGCGTCCAATCTGGGCTCCCATCGCACCGCGCCGACCGCCGCGCCACAACATGTACCGTAGGCGGTGCGGTGTTGTCTTTGATCCTGTGATAAGTTTCCGCTCATCCTAACGAGGTATTCCGCATGGCCATCACCATGTACGGCATCAAGAATTGCGACACGATCAAGAAAGCCCGGACGTGGCTGGAGAAGCACAAGATCGATTACGATTTTCACGACTACAAGAGCGCCGGCGTCGAGCGCGCGCAGCTTGAAGCGTGGAGCAAGAAGGTCGGTTGGGAGACCTTGCTCAATCGCGCCGGCACCACATTTCGCAAGCTGCCGGAGAAGGATAAGGCCGTGGCCGACGAGAAGAAGGCGATTGCGCTGATGCTGGCGCAGCCGTCGATGATCAAGCGCCCGGTGCTCGATCTCGGGCGCGGCAAGCTGGTCGTCGGCTTCAAGCCCGAGGTCTATGCCGAAGCGTTCGGGTGATGCGCGACGGCGCCTTAACGTCTTTTAATGTTGGTGCCGTAAATTTGCCGTAACATGCGCGAGATTTGACGGCGTCGGAAATCTCCGACGGGGCCTCGTCCTTCCTCAGGACGAGGGCGGGCGACAGCACAATTCACCTTCCTTCCGGCATGGAGTCCTGCCCATGCGCCTGTCGCATATTGTCGCCACGACCTTCCTGGTTCTCGCACTTCCGCTCTCCGCCATCGCCGATCCCGCCACGGACGCCGCGAAAGACGTGAAGGGGCTTTATCTCCTCACGGATTATCCGGCGATATCGGTGCGCCCCGGCACCACCTCGACCATCGCGCTCAAGCTTCAGAATTACGGCCTCGCGCCCGATCGCTATCAGTTGTCCATCGCAGGCGTGCCGTCCGGCTGGAGCGCGACCTTGCTCGGTGGCGGTCAGCCGGTCGCGGCGGCAATGCCACCGACCGACAGCAATGTCGCGCTGCAGTTGCGGCTCGATATTCCCGCCAACGCCGGCATCGGTACGCAGACATTGACGGTGAAAGCAGATGGAGGCGGTCGAGCGCTGGCTTTGCCGATCGCGGTGACGCTCGCCAAGGAATTGCCGGCCAAGTTGAAGGTCGAATCGAAACTTCCCGATCTGCGTGGCAGCGCCAAGTCGGCGTTCGATTATCAACTCACCATCAAGAACGACAGCGGCCGCAATCTCGTCGCGAGTTTTGCCGCCGATGCGCCGAAGAATTTCGAGACTTCGTTCACCGAAGCCTATGGCTCACAGGAACTATCGTCGATCCCAATCGACGCGGGCCAGTCGAAGGATGTGAAGCTGCATGTGCGGCCGCCGTCCACGGTCGATGCCGGCCGCTATCCGGTGACGGTGAAGGTCAGTGCCGGCGATGCCACCGCCGACACCAAGCTGTCGCTCGATATCGCCGGCCAGCCGCAGTTGCAGCTTTCCGGTCGTGACGGACTTGTCAGCGCCCGCGCGCAGGCCGGTGTGCAAAGCACCGTCCCGGTGACGGTGACGAACTCCGGCAGCGCGCCGGCGGATTCGATCTCGTTGACGGGTAGCGGACCCAATGGATGGAAGATCGCATTCGAGCCGAAGACGGTCGATCGCATCGCGCCGGGCGAACAGAAAGAAGTGCAGGCGCTGATCACACCGACCGCGAAGTCACTTGCCGGCGACTACATGGTCTCGCTCAACGCCGCGTCGCATGGTGAGAATGCCTCCGCCCAATACCGTGTCACGGTGAGCACCTCGACCATGTGGGGGATGATGGGCGCCGGCATCATCGGCATCGCGCTGATCGTCATGGTCGGCGCCATCGCCCGGTTCGGACGACGCTGATGGATGCCGTCATCGCCGCACAGGGATTGACCAAACGCTACGACGGCGCGGTGGTCGTCGACGGCATCGACTTCTCCGTCGGCAAAGGAGAAACGTTCGGCCTGCTCGGGCCGAACGGATCGGGCAAGACCACCACGATCCTGATGATGCTCGGTTTGACCGAGCGCTCGGCCGGGAATGTCACCGTGCTCGGCGAAGATCCGATGCGTTCGCCGCTCACCGTCAAGCGCCGGGTCGGATATCTGCCGGATTCGATCGGCTTCTACGACAATCTGACGGCAACGGAGAACCTCGCTTACACTGCGCGGCTGATGGGCCTTCCGCGGTCGGAACGCGAGCGGCGGATCGCGGCCGCGCTGGCGCGGGTGCGGCTCTCGGGCGTGGCGGGAAAACGTGTCGGCACGTTCTCGCGCGGCATGCAGCAGCGGCTCGGTCTCGCCGAGATCATCATGAAACGGGCCGAGATCGCGATCCTCGACGAACCGACCTCGGGCCTCGATCCGCAATCGACCATCGAATTTCTCGATCTGATCCGGGAACTGCGCGGCGAGGGCGTGACCGTCCTCCTGTCCTCGCACCAGCTCGATCAGGTGCAACGCATCTGCGATCGCGTCGCGTTGTTCCAGACTGGCCGCATCGTGCTGATGGGACCGGTCGGCGATCTGGCGCGGCAAGTGCTCGGCGCCGGTTTTGTTGTCGAGGTGGAAGCCGAGGGGCAGGGGCTCGACCGTCGTCTCGCCGCGGTTCCCGGCGTGAGCGCTGTCGCTTCGATCGGTCAGAACCGCTACCGGCTCACCGCGGACCGTGACGTGCGTCCGGAAGCAGCCCGCGCGGTCGTCGCGGCCGGTGGTGCCCTGACCAAACTGTCGGTCGACGAGCCGAGCCTCGATGCGATCTATGCGCGGTATTTCCAGGTGGGAAGCGGCGTACCGCGGGAGGTGTCCGATGCGGCGTGAAGGTTCGCCCTGGCAGGGCCTCGGCGCGGTGATGATGAAGGAACTGGCCGACCATCTCTCCAGCGCTCGCATGCGCGTGCTGGAATGGCTGGTCGTGCTCACTGCCGTCGCCGCGCTTTATTCCGCCATCGGCCAGTTGCGCGACACGACGGCGGAGGATCCGTTCCTGCTGCTGCGGCTGTTCACCGTGCAGTCGTCGTCGCTGCCGTCCTTTGTCGCCATTCTCGGTTTTCTCATTCCGCTGATGGCGATCGGCCTCGGCTTCGATGCCATCAACGGCGAATACAACCATCGCACGCTGTCGCGTATCCTCGCGCAGCCGATCTATCGCGACGCGCTGCTGATCGGGAAATTCCTCGCCGGTCTCGTCACGCTGGCGATCTCGCTGACCTGCCTGTGGCTGCTGGTGGTCGGCCTCGCACTCCTGTTCCTCGGCGTGCCGCCGGGCGGCGAGGAGATCGCGCGCTCGCTCGTGTTTCTCATCGTCGCCGTCATCTATGGCGGCGTCTGGCTGGCGCTGGCGATGTGGCTCTCGGTGGTGTTCCGCTCGCCGGCGACGGCCGCGCTCGCCGCGCTCGGCATCTGGCTGTTGCTGACCCTGTTGTGGCCGATGCTCGCGCCAGCCATCGCCAACGTGATTGCCCCGGCCGACCCGCGCTATGCCGCGCTTGGCCTGCCGACACCGGAGACGCTGGAATGGCAGCAAATCCTTGCCCGGCTGTCACCGCATGATCTGTTCGGCGAGGCGATGCTGGCGGTGCTGTCGCCCTCGACCCGCGCGCTCGGGCCGGTGTTCCTCAACCAGTTGCAGGGGGCGGTGCTAGGTGCGCCGCTACCATTCGACCAAAGCCTGCTGATCGCCTGGCCGCAGACCGTCAGCCTGATCGCGGCGGTCATCCTGCTGGTTGTAGGGGCTTATGTGACGTTCCAGCGGCGCGAGGTCCGGGCTTAGGAGGGATGGGGGGTATTCGGCGGGAGGCTGTTGCCTCCCTGTGCCATTCTGTCGCACCCTGCGAAGGCAGCCTTCGCAATCCTGGGTGTCTCAATGGCCAGCACTGTCTCCGCCGCTCCCCGCAAGCCGTGGTACACGGTCCTCTATATCCAGGTGCTGATTGCCATCGCGCTCGGCATTCTCGTTGGCTATTTCTATCCCAACACCGGCAAGGCGCTGAAACCGCTCGGCGACGGTTTCATCGCACTGATCAAGATGATGATCGCACCGGTGATCTTCTGCACCGTGGTTCACGGCATCTCGTCGATGGGCGATCTCAAGCGGGTCGGTCGTGTCGGCATCAAGGCGTTGTTGTATTTCGAGCTGGTGTCAACGCTGGCGCTCGCCATCGGTCTGATCGTCGGTGAACTGATCCAGCCGGGCGCGGGCTTCAACATCGATCCATCGACGATGGACCCGGGCGCGGTCGCGACCTACGTCACCAAGGCGAAGCAGGAAGGGATCGTCCCGCATCTGATGGCGATCATCCCGGACAGCTATTTCGGCGCGCTGGCGCGCGGCGATCTGCTGCAGGTGCTGCTGGTGTCGATCCTCTCGGGCTTCGCCATTGCGCTTCTCGGCAAGGCCGGCGAGCCGATCGCGCATGCCATCGACATGGCGGCCAAGGTGTTCTTCGGGATCATCCGCATGATCGTGCGCGTCGCGCCGATCGGCGCGTTCGGCGCCATGGCGTTCACCGTCGGCGCCTATGGCGTCGGCGCGCTGTGGAATCTGGTGGCGCTGATCGGCACGTTCTATCTCACCAGCGTGCTGTTCGTGCTGCTCGTGCTCGGCACCATCGCGCGTTTCGCCGGGTTCTCGATCATCCGCTTCATCGCTTACATCAAGGATGAACTGCTGATCGTGCTCGGCACGTCGTCCTCGGAAACCGTGCTGCCGCAGATGATCCAGAAGATGGAGCATCTCGGCGCCTCGCGCCCGGTGGTGGGTCTGGTGATCCCGACCGGCTATTCGTTCAATCTCGACGGCACCAACATCTACATGACGCTGGCGACGCTGTTCCTGGCACAGGCGACCAATACGCATCTGACCATCTGGCAGGAATTGGGCATCCTCGGCATCGCCATGATCACCTCGAAGGGTGCGTCGGGTGTCACCGGCGCGGGCTTCATCACGCTCGCGGCGACGCTTGCCATCGTGCCGGATATTCCGATCCAGTCGCTGGCGATTCTGGTCGGTATCGACAAGTTCATGAGCGAGTGCCGCGCGTTGACCAATCTGATCGGCAACGGCGTCGCCTGTATCGTCATCAGCCGGTCCGAGGGTGAACTCGACAAGGACAAGCTGCACGAGACCATGGCGCATCCCATCGCCATCGGCGAAGCCTTGGAGCCGGGCGGCTCAGGCGTGGCGCCGGCGTGACCTCAAGCGTCCGGGGGAGGCTCTTGTGACATTTCCTGGCAGATATCGACCCAGGTCGCGCCGGTGAGTTCGGCCATCCTTTGTGGAGTAATGAATAGAGAACTGTGGGTCGAGCCCGCGGCCGGGACCACCACGTCGAAATCCTTGAGCGATACATCGCAATAGACCGGAAGCGGCGAGGCGAGGCCGAACGGACAGACGCCGCCGACCGGATGACCGGTGATCGCCGCGACCTCGTCGGGGCCGAGCATGCGTGGCTTGCCGCCGAGCGCCGCACGGGCCTTCTGATTGCTGATCCGGGCGTCACCGCGGGTGACGGCGAGCACCACCCGGTCGCCGACCCGCAGGGACAACGTCTTGGCGATCTGGCCCGGCGCGACGCCGTGCGCGGCCGCCGCCAGCGGCACCGTGGCGCTGCTTGCCTCGGTCTCGACGATTTCGATATCGGGGGCTTTTTCCGCCAGAAACCGGCGGACGGAATCAAGGCTCATCAAGCGTCTCTGAGGGCTGCCAAAAGTCGGTCCGAGCATCGCCCGCTCTATCCGGGGAACCACCCGTCGATCAAGTCTTGACGGACTTCTTGATTGTCGCGGTTTTCCCTGCCACATGCGCGGCATGAATGCGCCTGTTCCAGCTCCCGATTCAGCGTCGCCGCTCGCCAATGAGGTCGAGCGCCGGCGGACCTTTGCGATCATCTCCCATCCGGACGCCGGCAAGACCACGCTGACCGAAAAGCTGCTGCTGTTCGGGGGTGCGATCAACCTCGCCGGGCAGGTGAAGGCCAAACGCGACCGCCGCTCGACCCGCTCCGACTGGATGTCGATCGAGCGCGAGCGCGGCATCTCCGTCGTCACCTCGGTGATGACGTTTGAGTATGGCGGGCGGGTGTTCAACCTGCTCGACACGCCGGGCCACGAGGACTTCTCCGAGGATACGTACCGCACGCTTACCGCAGTCGACAGCGCGGTGATGGTGATCGACGCCGCCAAGGGCATCGAGGCGCGCACCCGCAAGCTGTTCGAGGTATGCCGGCTGCGCGACATCCCGATCGTCACTTTCATCAACAAGATGGACCGCGAGACCCGCGATCCGTTTGATCTGCTCGACGAGATCGAGAAGACACTGGCGCTCGACACCGCGCCGCTGACCTGGCCGATCGGCCGCGGCCGCGACTTCGCCGGCACTTATGATCGCGCCTCGGGCAAGATGCGGCTGCTCGATCCCGACGGAAAGACCAACGCCGAACAGCCGCTCGATCTGGCGATGCTGGCGGCGCAGAACCCGATGCTCGACGCCGCTGCCATCACCGAAGAATTGGCGATGGTGAAAGACCTCTGCCGCGAATTCGATCTCGATGCGTTCCGCGAGGGTCATCTGACGCCGGTGCTGTTTGGCTCGGCGCTGAAGAACTTCGGCGTGAAGGATTTGCTCGACGCTCTCTCGGCTTACGCGCCGCCGCCGCGCGCGCAGCAGAGCGCCAGCCGCAAGATCGAAGCCACCGAGAACAAGATGTCCGCCTTCGTCTTCAAGATCCAGGCGAACATGGACCCGAACCACCGCGACCGCATTGCCTTCGCGCGGCTGTGCTCGGGCAAGCTGGTGCGCGGCATGAAGGCGAAACTGGTGCGCACCGGCAAGGCGATGTCGCTGTCCGCGCCGCAGTTCTTCTTCGCGCAGGACCGCGCGCTGGCGGATGAAGCCTTTGCCGGCGATGTGGTCGGCATTCCGAACCACGGCACCTTGCGCATCGGCGATACGCTGACCGAGGGCGAGGATTTGAACTTCGTCGGCGTGCCGAACTTCGCGCCGGAAATCCTGCGCCGCGTGCGGCTGGCCGATCCGATGAAGGCCAAGAAGCTCAAGGAAGCCTTGCAGCAGATGGCGGAAGAGGGCGTCGTGCAGGTGTTCCGTCCGCTGGATGGTTCGCCGGCCATGGTTGGCGTCGTCGGTCCGCTGCAGCTCGATGTGCTCAAGACGCGGCTCGATGCCGAATACGGCCTCGAGATTGGCTTCGAGCAGTCGGAGTTTTCCCTGGCGCGCTGGGTTTCCAGCGACGACAAGAAGGCGTTCGAGACCTTCAAGGGCGCGAACAGTTCAAGCCTTGCCGAAGACCTCGACGGCGATCTCGTTTACATGGCGCGCAACCAATTCACGCTCGACTATACGCGTGAGCGTGCGCCCGCCATCGCTTTTGCCGACATCAAGGATCTGCGTAAGGACGCGGCTTAGTTCACCTTCACATCGGCGGCCTTGATGACCGGCGCCCAGCGGGCGATCTCGTTGTCGATCAGCATGCGGAATTCCTCCGGCGTGCTGCCGACCGGCTCCATGAACTGGGTCGCGAGTTTCTGGCGTACGTCCGGCAGCTTGATGATGGCGACGACTTCCTTGCTGATCGCATCGACCAGCGGCTTCGGCGTGCCGCCTGGCGCGATCAGGCCCATCCAGGCATCGGCTTCGACATCAATGCCGGACTCTTTCAGCGTCGGCACGTTCGGCAGGAAGGTCGAGCGCTTCGCCGTCGACACCGCCAGCATGGCGACCTTGCCGGCTTCCGCCTGCGGCACCACGGAAATCGCCGGCAGGCAGGCAAGCTGCGCGTCGCCACGGATCACGGCGGTGACGGCCTGCGGCGAGCTCGTGTAGGGGACGTGGACCAGTTTGGTGCCGCTCTTGATGGCGATCGCCTCCATCGCCAGATGCGACAGCGAGCCGTTGCCGATCGAGCTGAAATTGTATTTGCCGGGATTGTTCTTCAATAGCGTCACGAGGTCTGCGACGGTTTTGACGTTCAGTGACGGCGTTGCCGTGAGGACGCTCGCCTGGGTGATGAGCTGCGTCACCGGCGCGATGTCTTTCTGCGGATCGTAAGGCAGCTTCGAGAACAGCAGCGTGTTGATGGCGAGCGGACCGCCGATGCTGATGCCGATGGTCTGACCGTCCGGCGCGGCCTTGGCGACCGTATCGGTGCCGAGATTGCCGCTGGCGCCGGGCTTGTTCTCGACCAGAACGGTCAGGCCCGGATGCCGCGCCTTCAACTGATCGGCGATCACGCGCGCCACAGTATCGGGCGTCGAGCCCGGTCCGAACGGCACCACGATCCGCACGTTCTTGTCCGGCCAGCTTTGCGCGATGGCAGGCTGCGCAACCGCGGTTGTCAGCATCAGCAATGCGGCGAAGAGGATGCGTGTCGTCATGTCGAATGTCTCCCGGGCACTGTCTTAATTTGTTTCATCGAGGCCAAGATAGACGCCGTTGTCGCGCAGCAGCGTTTGCAAGGCGTTCGTGTCGATCTGGGTGGCTGTCGCGTTGCGTGTCAACGCGAGGTGTGCGGCGGTGCCGGCGGCTTCACCCATGACGAAACACGCGCCGCTGACGCGGGCGGCCGATTGACCGTCATGGGTCATGGAGGCGCAGCGTCCGGCGACCAGCAAATTGCTTGGGCCGTCGGGCACCAGCATACGATAGGGCAGGTGGTTGAAACCACGCGATTGCGGGATCGGCGGCCAGCCCCATTCCACGTTGCCGGCGACGTGCTTTTCCAGCGGCCAGCCGTTGACGCCGACCGTGTCATCGAAGCTGGCGCAGGTGAGCACATCCTCGCCGGTGAGTTGATAGCGGCCGGTGATGCGCCGCGTCTCGCGGACGCCGAGCTGCGGTGGAATGTCGACCACGTAGGCGTCGGCGAAGCCCGGCGCCTCGCGGCGCAGGAAGTCGAAGAACGCCATCGCCTGTTGGCGTCCCTCGATCTCGCCACGCGAGAGTGCCGCCGCATCGGTGGCGTCGATGGCGCGGCCGGCATCGTCCTTGATCTGGGTGACGTTCACCCGCCATTCGCTGCCGTGCTTCTGCGGGCGCACGATCGCGCCCTTGCGCGGAAACGTGACGCCGCGTGCCTCCGCCTCATTCATCAGGTCGGGAATGCTCGACCATGCGTCGCCGGCCTTCACTGCATCGACGCCGGCAAGACGGAACATCATGGTCGGATAGAGCAGGTTGCCGTCGTCGTCGCCTTTCTCGAACGGCACGCCGGCGAATGCGGCGAGATCGCCGTCGCCTGAACAATCGATGAAGAAGCGGCTGCGGATCGCCCGGCGGCCGGATCGATCCTCGACGATCAGCGCACCGAGGGCCGTGTCGCTGTCGAGCGTGACGCCGGCGGCAAGGGTATGAAACCGCATCGCGACGCCATGCGCGAGCAGCAGGTCGTCAGCGGCGCATTTATAGGCGGCGGTGTCGTAAGCCTGTGCCTTGGTTTTGCCGAGCACGAGATGCGGTTCGTTCAATCCGCCATAGGCATCGATGCGGTCGAGCAGGTCGTCGGTGATGCCATGAACCACGCGGCGGATGTCGCCATGCACATTGGCGTGCAGTCCGCAGAAATTGGTCACGCCCGCAGCCGTGCCCATCCCGCCGAGAAAACCGTAGCGTTCGATCAGAACCGTGCTGCATCCCTGCCTTGCAGCGGCCGCAGCAGCGGCGATGCCGGCCGGGCCGCCGCCCAGCACCACCACGTCGTATTCCCCGTCCACGGGAATGCGGCGGGCTGGCTCGTCGAGAAATGCGGCTGCTTGAGTCATTGCTCCAAGCCTAGGCGATCGTGCGCGGCAGAGCCACCCGCGACCGAGCGGGCAAAGGTTGTCTTGACGATGGGCGCGGCCATCGTCTACTGCGGCTTTCACGCGACGGCGGGAGCCTCATATGGGCCTGACAGTTCTCGTTCTCGGGCTTGCGATTTTCCTCGCGACCCATTTGTTCGTGCGCTCGCGCAGCCGCCGCGCCGCCGCGATCGCGCGCCTTGGCAACGTTCCTTATCGCATCGTCTTCTCGCTGGTGTCGATCCTCGCCGTGGTGCTGATCGTCGTCGGCTTCGCGCAGTATCGCGCCGCCGGATGGGTCGATATCTGGTATCCGCCGCTCTGGATGCGCCACGTCACCGTTGCGCTGATGTTGCCGGCCGTAATCCTGCTCGTCGCTGCCTTTGTGCCGGGGCATCTCAAAATCTGGAGCAAATATCCGGCGCTGGTCGCGGTGAAGCTCTGGGCCTTCGCGCATCTGCTCGCCAACGGCGACCTCGGTTCGATCCTGATGTTCGGCACGTTCCTCGCGTGGGCGGTGATCGCGCGGATCGCGTTGAAGCGTCAGCCGCCGGAAGCCGCGAAACCGCTGCCGAGCGAGCGCCGCCTCTGGATCAACGACGCGGTCGCCGTGATCGCCGGCGTGCTCGTCTATCTCGCGCTCGGCTTCGTCTTCCATCCGTTGTATATCGGCGTTCCTGTCTTCGGAGCATAAACCGTGTCCGTGCAAAACGAGATCCGTCGCCTGACCGCGCCAGACATCTTCGCCCGCAAGGGTGGCGAGCCGATCGTGATGCTGACGTCGTATCACGCGCATACCGCGCAACTCGCCGACAAATATTGCGACGTCATTCTGGTCGGCGACTCGCTCGGCATGGTGATGCACGGACTGGAGTCGACCGTGCCGGTGACGCTCGACATGATGATCCTGCAGGGTCATGCGGTGATGCGCGGCTCGAAGCGCGCGCTGGTCGTGGTCGACATGCCGTTCGGAAGCTACGAGGCGTCGAAGGAGCAGGCTTTCGCCAGCGCGGTGCGCGTGCTCAAGGAAACCGGCTGCGGCGCGATCAAGCTCGAAGGCGGCAAGCGCATGGCGGAGACCATCGCGTTTCTGGTCGAGCGCGGCGTGCCGGTGATGGCGCATGTCGGGTTGACGCCGCAGGCGATCAACGTGCTTGGCTCGTTCCGGGCGCAGGGGCGGGACGAGGGGGATTGGGCGCGGATCGAGGAGGACACGCTGGCGGTGGCGCAGGCCGGGGCGTTCTCGGTGGTGATCGAGGCCGTGGCCGAACCGCTCGCCCGCAAGCTGACGGCGCAGGTGGCGATCCCGACCATCGGCATCGGCGCGAGCCCGGCCTGCGACGGCCAGGTGCTGGTGATGGAGGACATGCTCGGCCTGTCGCCGCGGGTGCCGAAATTCGTCAAGCGGTATGGCGACCTCGGCCCGTCGATCGAGAAGGCCATGGCCGACTATGCCCGCGAGGTGCGCGACCGCTCGTTCCCCGGTCCCGAGCATACCTATCCGATGCGGAAAAAGACCTGACGGCGCCCGTCCTGGTCTACCGCCAAGCCCCTCGCTAACCCTCTGATTTGCAAAGATTCGGCCGCTTTTGCCTTGCGGCGGCCACATCGTTAGGGTACCTCCGCCCGCACATGCGGGGCGGTTCCGGGCATGGCCGTTTGGCCTGTCGATGGGCCGTGGTGTCGGGAGCAGGCTTTGGTCGACAGTATTTTCAATGAGGTCGATGAGGAGGTCCGTCGCGAGCAGCTGAAAAAGCTGTGGGATCGCTATGGCCTGTTCGTGATCATTCTCGCCGTGCTGATCGTGCTCGGGATCGGCGGCTGGCGCGGCTACGAATTCTGGCAGAACCGCGAAGCGGCCCGCGCCGGCTCCGCCTTCGAGGCGGCGCTGGCCTTGAGCGAGGCCGGCAAGACCGCGGAGGCCGAGAAAGCCTTTGCCGAGATCGCCAAGACCGGCACGCCGGGCTACCAGCCGTTGGCGCGGCTTCGTGTCGCGGCCACCGCCGCGCAGCGCGATCCGGCCGAGGGCGTGAAACTCTATGACGAGATCGCGGCGTCCCCGGTCGGGCGGATGCTGCAGGATCTTGCGGCCGTGCGGGCCGGTTTCCTGCTGGTCGATACCGCGGATTTCAAGGAGCTGGAGCGCCGCTTGGCGCCGCTCGCCGAGCCGGGCCGTCCGTTCCGGCATTCCGCGCGTGAACTGCTGGCGCTGTCGGCCTGGAAGCATGGCGACGTCACCGCCGCGCGCCGTTACGTCTCGCTCGTCAACGAGGACAACGATACGCCGCAGGCGGTGCGCGCGCGCATCGAGGTCGTGGCGGCGCTGCTCGCGGCGGCTGGCGCGCCGGACAGCAAGGCAACCCCGTCGCCCGACAAGAAGGGCTGAGGCGCGGCCGCGGCCGGGCATTCGTTCAAGGATTTCGTTTATGTTGCGCGTCAAGCACGTCATCCTGATCCTGTCGCTGCTCTCGCTCGGGCCGGCGTTGTCCGCCTGCGCCGATTTCGATCCGGACAAGCTCGACATCTTCGGCATCAACGAGAAGAAGAAGCTGCCGGGCGAACGCCGCCCAGTGTTTCCCGAAGGCGTGCCGGGCGTGACGCAGGGCGTGCCGCCCGATCTGGTCAAGGGCTATCAGCCGCCGGCTGAACCGGAGCCGCAAGCCGCGCCGGTGGTGGCGGAAAAGCCGAAGCCGAGACCGCGCCGTGTGACCCGCACGCCGAAGCGCGCGCCCGCGCAGGTGACGGTGCAGCCGACGCAGCCGCAACAGCAGCAAGGCGGAACGACACCGTGGCCGGATGCCCCAGCCGCGCCGCGTCAGGCGCAGCAACCGGCGCCGTGGCCATCCTCCGCGCCGGCGCAGCAGAGCCAGCAGCCGGCCACGCAATGGCCGGCGCCGCCGCCATCCGGCACCTTCACGCGCTGATCCGTCGCGGGGCATTCGCCCGCTGCGGACTGTCGCACGTCGCGGGCTTTCCTTCATGAGCTTCACCGTCGCCATTGTCGGCCGCCCCAATGTCGGCAAGTCGACCCTGTTCAACCGGCTGGTTGGCCGCAGGCTGGCGCTGGTCGACGACCAGCCGGGCGTCACGCGCGACCGCCGCGCCGGCGCGGCGAAGCTTGGCGATCTGACGTTCACGGTGATCGACACGGCGGGTCTCGAAGAGGCGGCGCCGGACAGTCTCTCCGGCCGCATGCGCGCGCAGACCGAGGAAGCGATCCGGCAAGCCGACGCGGTGTTCTTCGTCATCGACGGGCGCGTCGGTCCGACGCCGGTCGATCGCGCATTTGCCGAGGTGGTGCGGCGCGCCGGCAAGCCGGCCATCGTCGTCGCCAACAAGAGCGAAGGCACGGCCGGCGAAGCCGGGCGCCTCGAAGCCTACGCGCTCGGCCTCGGCGATCCGCTGGCGATTTCCGCCGAACATGCCGAGGGCATGATCGATCTGCGTGATGCTCTGGTGGATGCGTTGCCGGAGCAGGTGCAGGCGCAGCGCGACGCGCGCCGCCGCAAGCGCGAGGCCGAGGAAGAAGCGGCGGCCTTCGCGACCGCGGACGACGCGGACGATGCGATCGATCCGTCGAAGCCGATCCGCGTCGCGGTGATCGGCCGGCCCAATGCCGGTAAATCGACGCTGATCAATCGCCTGCTCGGGCAGGATCGCCTGCTGACCGGGCCGGAAGCCGGTATCACGCGGGATTCCATTTCCGTCGAGGTCGAATGGAACGGTCGTCCGTTCCTGATCCACGACACCGCGGGTCTGCGCCGCCGCGCGCGCGTCGACAACAAGCTGGAGAAGCTGTCCGCCGCCGATGCGCTCAATGCGGTGCGTTTCGCCGAGGTCGTCGTCGTGTTGATCGACGCCGAGCGCGGCATCGAGGAGCAGGATCAGCGGATCGCCGACCTTGCCGAGCGCGAGGGCCGCGCGGTGGTACTCGCCGTCGGCAAGTGGGACTTGATGGCGAAGAAGCCCGGCGCGATCGGCAAGCTGCGCGAGGAGACCGAACGCAAGCTGACGCAGTTGCGTGGCGCGCCGTTCGTCGCCGTGTCCGGTCTGACCGGCGAGGGGATCGACCGGCTGATGCAGGCGGTCGTCGACGCCTTCACCATCTGGAACAAGCGCATTTCGACCAGCGCGCTCAACCGCTGGCTCACGGAAACGATCAGCGCACATCCGCCGCCGGCGGTGTCCGGCCGCCGCATCAAGCTCAATTACGTGACGCAGCCCAAGAGTCGCCCGCCGACCTTCGCGCTGTTCTGCACGCGCTCGGATGCGGTGCCGGAGGCGTACAAGCGCTATCTGGTGAACAGCCTGCGGCAGTCGTTCGATCTGCCGGGCACGCCGATCCGTTTGTCGCTGCGCGAGAAGGCCAACCCGTTCGAGCCGAAGAAGCGGCGGTAACGTCTCTCTCTCTCTCTCTCTCTCTCTCTCTCTCTGAGCCTCATGGTGAGGAGCGCGCCGAAGCGCGTCGCGCGACGGCGGCTGTCTCGAACCATGGGCGCATGATGACTGTGGCCGCCGCTTCCTTCGAGACGCATCGCCATAGCGCGTCGAAGACGCGCGTAAACGCGCTGATGGCGATGCTCCTCAGGATGAGGCGGAGTGAGAGTTGGACTCCGCTCCATCCACGTCATGCCCGCACATAGCCCGTCGAAGACGGGCGTGAACGCCCTGATGTCGCGGACATCCACGTCCTGCTTTCTTCTTGGCAGAGCCAAAGATGTGAATGGCCGCAACACGTGCGGCCATGACGTGGCGAGAGTGTGGTGAGACGGGCCGTCTTACGCCGGCGGCTGGAAGGCGAGCACCTTGCGCGACGGATAGTCGTACAGCACGCCGTTCTCCTTGAACGACGGCAGGCACAGCGGCACCAGAGCCTTGGCGATGTCGGCTGGAGGCGTCAGGTCGTCCGGATCAACGCCGGGGAACGCGACCGCCATCATATGCGTGCGGGTGCGGCCGGGATTGAACAGATTGGCGCGGACATTCGTCGTCGCCACCTCGGCCGCGTAGGTGCGCACCAGCATGTCGAGCGCCGCCTTCGACGCCGAATAGGCGCTGAAATACGCCATCACCTTGGTCGCGAGGCCCGACGAGATGAACACCGCGCGGCCGGCGTCCGACGCTTTGAGCAGCGGATCGAAGGCGCGCAGGAAATGCCAGTTGGCGGTGAGGTTCACCGCGAACGTGTCGTTCCACGATTTCGGTTCGATGTGATCGACCGGCGAGCCGGTGCCGAGCACGCCGGCATTGCCGACCAGCACGTCGAGCTTGCCGTAACGCTCGTGGATCGCGAGCGCGAGCCGCAGGATGCCGTCGGTGTCCTTGACGTCGAGCGGCACCAGGGTCGTGGTCGAGCCGGCGGCAACGATGCGGTCGTCCAGTTCCTCCAGCGCGCCGGCGGTACGCGACACCGCGATGATGTGCGCGCCCTGTTCGGCGAGCGCCAGCGCGACCGCCGCGCCAATGCCGCGCGAGGCGCCGGTGACGAGCGCGATGCGCCCCGACAAAGGTTTCGACATGCTCGCGTTCTAGCTCGCTTCAGCGAGCAGCGACAACTGCCGCGGTGCGGCGTTCTTGCCGTCCTGATCGGTCAGGCCGGTCGGATAGTCGCCGGTGAAGCAGTGATCCGTGTATTGCGGATGCACCGGGTCGCGGCCGTCCTCGCCCATGGCGCGATAGATGCCGTCGACCGACAGGAATGCCAGCGAGTCCGCGCCGATGAACTTGCGCATCTCCTCGAGGCTGTGGGTCGCGGCGAGCAGCTTCTCGCGCTCCGGCGTGTCGATGCCGTAATAATCCGGATACTTGATCGGCGGCGAGGCGATGCGGAAATGCACCTCGGTCGCGCCGGCATCGCGCATCATCTGCACGATCTTGCGCGAGGTGGTGCCGCGCACGATGGAATCGTCAACGAGCACGATGCGCTTGCCCTTGACCACCGCGCGGTTGGCCGAGTGCTTCATGCGCACGCCGGACTCGCGGATCGCCTGGGTCGGCTGGATGAAGGTGCGGCCGACATAGTGGTTGCGGATGATGCCCATCTCGAACGGCAGCCCGGCCTGTTGCGCGAAGCCGATCGCCGCCGGCACGCCGGAATCCGGCACCGGCACGATCACATCGACATTGGCCGGCGCCTCGCGGGCGAGCTGCGCGCCCATCTCCTTGCGCACGTCGTAGACCGGGCGGCCGCCGACGATGGAGTCGGGCCGCGCGAAATAGATGTATTCGAACACGCAGGGGCGGGGCTTCATCTCCGGGAACGGCTTGATGCTCTGCATGCCGCTTTCGTCGAACACCACCACTTCGCCGTTCTCGATGTCGCGCACATAGGTCGCGCCGATGATGTCGAGCGCGCAGGTCTCGGACGCGAGGATCGGGCAGCCGTCGAGGCGGCCGAGCACCAGCGGGCGGATGCCGAGCGGATCGCGCGCGCCGATCAGCTTCTTGTTGGTGAGGCCGACGAAGGCGTAGGCGCCCTGAAGCTGCTGGATGCCATCGACGAAACGATCGACGAAATGATTGCGCGACGAGCGCGCGACCAGATGCAGGATCACCTCGGTGTCGGTGGTGGATTGCATCATCGCGCCGTCGCGCACCAGTTCGCGGCGCAAGGTCAGCCCGTTGGTGAGATTGCCGTTGTGGCCGATGGCGAAGCCGCCGGCATTGAGTTCGGCGAACAGCGGCTGCACGTTGCGCAGCACGGTCTCGCCGGTGGTCGAGTAGCGCACATGACCGACGGCGGAATTGCCGGGCAGGCGGTCGATCACCTCGCGGCGGGAGAAGGTGTCGCCGACGAGGCCGAGGCGGCGTTCGGAATGAAACCGGCTGCCGTCATAGGTGACGATGCCGGCGGCTTCCTGGCCGCGATGCTGCAGGGCGTGCAGGCCGAGCGCGGTGATCGCCGCGGCATCGGGATGGCCGAAGATTCCAAAAACGCCGCACTCCTCGCGTAGCCGGTCCGCATTCAGGTCCAGCGCCGCGTCGGTTGTCTCAGCCATCGGTCCTCGCAGTGGGAGCCGCTATTGCGCGCGGGTTCCCGTGGTGGTGGCCGGCGCGCCGCTCTCGGATTTCTGGCCAGGCGCGTCGGACTCCTGGTCTTCCGGTTTGGGCTTCTTCAGCCGCTTTAAGATGGTGGTCTCGGGGTCTTCCGGCAACATGCCGATCAGCCAGTTTCCGGTGCCCTGGAGCACGACTTTCGACTTGGCGGACTGCACCCAGTCCGGCTGGCGGTTATCAGGAACCAGCCAGGCGAAGAACAGGAAGGCGATGACGACGATGATCAGGCCGCGGGCCAACCCGAACAGGAAGCCGAGGGTGCGGTCGAGCGCGCCAACGCGGCTGTCGAGGATCATGTCGGAAATGCGCACGGTGACGATGGTCACCAGCAGCAGCGTGCCGAGGAACACGCCGGCGACGGTAACGACCTTCGCGATGATGTCGTTGTTGATGTATTGCTGGACGACCGGCGTGAGCTTGTTGAAGGCATAGAGCGTCGTCACCGCGGCGATGCCCCAGGCGGCGATCGACAGCACTTCGCGCATGAAGCCACGGATCATGGCGAGCAGGCCGGACACCAGCATGACGATGAGCAGGATGACGTCGAGCAGCGTGAACGGCATGGCGGTCTTTTAGCCCGGCGAATGGACGGTGAGGGGGCGCGCGCGACCGGCACGATGGCGAATCCATCGCGCCCGGAACCGTCCGGCAATCGCCCCGTTCACTTGATAAGTCATTGATCGTTCGCGGATATTTCGTACCTTCCGCCGCCTGACGGGTGCCTGTGGAGGCATCCGCAAGGGCCGGCGTGGCCTGTGTATAGCGGGGTGTTGCGGCCTCGTCACCCCGCCCGGATTGCAGACCTGTGGGCTGTTGCGGGGAAGTATCAGGCCCGTTTGGCCGGGCGCGGGGAGGCGGCGGGGCGCGGGGTGCCGCGCGCAGCGATGTCGGCGACCATGGTGGTGAGATGGCCGATGCCGGTGACGGCGAGGCCGGCGTCGCCGCTCTCGCGGCCGGTCTCGGGCGCGACCGCGCGCTTGAAGCCGAGCTTGCCGGCTTCCTTCAGTCGGGCGCCGCTCTGCGCCACCGGGCGCACCGCGCCGGACAGCGAAATCTCGCCGAAATAGACGGCATCGGCCGGCAGCGCCGCGCCGGCGAGCGAGGACACCAGCGCCGCCGCGGCGGCAAGGTCGGCGGCCGGCTCGTTGATGCGCAGCCCTCCGGCGACATTGAGATAGACGTCGTAGCCGCCGAGCTTCACGCCGCAATGCGCTTCGAGCACCGCGAGCACCATGGCGAGGCGGCTGCCCTCCCAGCCGACCACGGCGCGGCGCGGGGTGCCGAGCGAGGTCGGCGCGACGAGGGCTTGAATCTCGACCAGCACCGGGCGGGTGCCTTCGATGCCGGCGAACACGGCGGTGCCGGGCGAGCCGAGATCGCGCTCGGACAGGAACAGTTCGGACGGGTTCGAGACTTCGCGCAACCCGAGCCCGGTCATCTCGAACACGCCGATCTCGTCGGTTGGGCCGAAGCGGTTTTTCACCGCGCGCAGGATGCGGAACTGCTGCGAGCCTTCGCCCTCGAACGACATCACCGCATCGACCATGTGCTCGACCACGCGCGGACCGGCGATCTGCCCATCCTTGGTGACATGGCCGACCAGCATCAGCGCCGCGCCGGATTTCTTGGCGTAGCGAATGAGCGCCTGCGCCGAGCCGCGCACCTGCGTCACCGTGCCGGGCGCGCTGTCGACAGCGTTGCTCCACATGGTCTGGATGGAATCGATCACGATCAGCCGCGGCGTCTTGCCCTCGGCGATGGTGGCGATGATGTCCTCGACCGCGGTTTCCGACGCGAGTTCGACCGGCGCCTGCGAGAGGCCGAGCCGCTCGGCGCGCAACCGCACCTGCGCGACCGCTTCCTCGCCGGAAATGTAGACGGTGCGGTGGCCGGCGCGGGCGAGCGCGGCGGCGGCCTGAATGAGCAGCGTTGATTTGCCGATGCCGGGGTCGCCCGCCATCAGCAGCACCGAGCCGGGGACGAAGCCGCCGCCGGTGACGCGATCGAGTTCGGCGATACCGGAGGGGAGACGTGGCGCGTCGAGCGTCTCGCCGGTGAGCGGTTCAAGCTCGAAGCGGCGGCCTTTGCGCGCGGCGCGTGCGCCGCCGGGAACGGGCGCGGTCGCGCCTTCCTCGACCAGCGTATTCCATTCGCCGCAACTCTCGCAGCGGCCCTGCCAGCGGCCATAGGCGGCGCCGCAGTTCTGGCAGACGAAGCTCGATGCGTTTTTCGCCATGATCCGTCAGCCGCCGCGGTAGACGCGATGATAGCGCTTGCCGAGATTGGTCAGCACCTCATAGCCGATGCTGCGCGCGGCGGCGCCAACGTCATCAATACCGATCTCGTCGCCGATCAGGGTCGCGAGGTCGCCGCGCTTGGCGGTGCCGGGCGGCAATTCGCTGACGTCGATCGCCATCAGATCCATCGAGATGCGGCCAGCGAGTGGGCACAGTTTGCCGCCGACCACGGCCTGCGTGCCGGTCGCGCGATCCGCGGCACCGGCCGCGCGCGGAAAACCGTCGCCATAGCCGAGCGAGACGATGGCGATGCGCGCGCTGCGGGGTGCGCTCCACGCCGCGCCGTAGCCGACGCTGTCGCCCTTCGCCACGTCGCGCACTTGCAGGATGCGCCCGCGCAGGTCGATCGCCGCGCGCATCGGATTGGTGCGGCCCGGCGTCGGATTGCCGCCATAGAGCGCGTAGCCGGGACGCACCAGATCGCAATGCGCCGGCGCGCCGAGGAAGATGCCGGACGAGTTCGCGATCGAGGCGGGGATGCCGCGATAGAGCAGACGGATTTCGCGGAAGAGTTTGATCTGCCGCTCGTTGAGCGCGTGCTCCGGCGTGTCGGCGCAGGCAAAGTGGCTCATCAGCAGCGCGATGCCGTGATGCTCGGCGCGGATGCGTGGCGCCATCGCCGCAGCTTCGGTGACGGTGAGGCCGAGCCGGTTCATGCCGGTGTCGACATGCAGGGCGAATTGCCCGCGCCAGCCGCTCTGCGCGACGAAGGCGTCCCACTCGGCGAGTTCGACCAGGCTGCCGATGCAGGGCGAGATGTTCAGGTCGGCGAATGTCGGCCCGGTGCCGGGGAGAAGCCCGCCGAGCACATAGATCGTTGCCTGCGGCGCGACCGCGCGGAGCCGCCGTGCTTCGCCCAGATCAGCCACGAAGAAGGTCTTGCATCCGGCCTTGGCGAGCGCCGTGCCGACCGCTTCGAGGCCGCAGCCATAGGCGTCGGCCTTCACCACCGCCGCGCATTCCGCCGGCGTCGCGCGCCGTGCCAGCGCCTTCCAGTTGGCGGTGATGGCATCGAGATCGATGGTGAGGATCGCCCCGGATTCCGTCTCGCGCGCATCGGGCGCGGAAGCGGTCTCGGGCAGCGGTTCGGCGGCAGGATTCGCGGGTATTGCGGCGACGGACATGAGGTCGTCTTACCCCGGTGTTCCCGGTTCGTCCACTGCGCGCCTTTGCGCAGCCCGCTTTACCCCATCGGCTGGGGCAGGCGGTTGGTACTGGCGAGGTTGCTGAACCGGGTGATCGCGCCCTCGAAGTGCAGATCGACGGTGCCGGTCGGACCGTGGCGCTGCTTGCCGATGATGACTTCGGCCTTGGCGTGCGCCTCGTCCATGGCGATCTGCCACTTGGTGTGTTCTTCGGAGCCGGGACGCGGCTCCTTGTTTTGCAGATAGTATTCCTCGCGATAGACGAACAGCACCACGTCGGCGTCCTGTTCGATCGATCCGGATTCACGCAGGTCCGACAGTTGCGGGCGTTTGTCGTCGCGGTTTTCCACCTGACGCGAGAGCTGCGACAGCGCGATCACGGGGACCGCCAATTCCTTGGCCAGCGCCTTGAGCTTGGTGGTGATCTCGGTGATTTCCTGCACGCGGTTTTCCGAGCTGCGGCGCGACGAGCCGGACAGCAACTGGATATAGTCGATCACCAGCAGGTCGAGGCCGCGCTGGCGCTTGAGGCGGCGCGCGCGCGCGGCGAGCTGCGCGATGGAGAGGCCGCCGGTTTCGTCCACATAAAGCGGCAGGCCCTGCAACTCGATCGAGTGATCCTTCAGCGTCTCGAATTCCGCCTCGGTGATGCCGCCGCGGCGGATCTGGCTCGAGGGGATGCCGGTCTGCTCGGCGATGATACGGGTGGCAAGCTGTTCCGCCGACATTTCCAGCGAGAAGAAGCCGACCACGCCGCCGTTGACGGTGGTGGTGTGGCCATCGGCCTGCACCTCGCCCTGCCATGCCTTGGCGACGTTGTAGGCGATGTTGGTGGCGAGCGAGGTCTTGCCCATGCCGGGACGTCCGGCGAGCACGATCAGGTCGGACGCCTGCAGACCGCCCATCATCTTGTCGAGATCGTCGAGGCCGGTGGCGAGGCCGGACAGCCGGCCGTCGCGTTGGTAAGCCTTCGCCGCCATGTCGACGGCGGTGGTGAGCGCCTGCGCGAACCGCTGGAAGCCGCCGTCGTAACGGCCGGATTCCGCGAGTTCGTAAAGCCGGCGCTCCGCTTCCTCGATCTGCGTGCGCGGCGCGAAATCGACCGGCGCATCGTAAGCGGTGTTGACCATTTCCTCGCCGACCAGGATCAGCGAGCGGCGCACCGCGAGGTCGTAGATGGTGCGGCCATAGTCCTCGGCATTGATGATGGTGGTCGCTTCGGCCGCCAGCCGGGCGAGGTATTGCGCGACGGTGATGCCGCCGATGTCGATATTGCCGTCGAGGAAGGTCTTGAGCGTCACCGGCGTTGCGATCTTGCCGGCGCGGATCAGGCTCGACATCAGTTCATAGGTCTTCTGGTGCAGCGGCTCGAAGAAATGCCGCTGCTCCAGAAAGTCGGAGACCCGGTAGAACGCCTCGTTGTTGACGAGGATCGCGCCCAAAAGCTGCTGTTCCGCCTCGATATTATGCGGGGCGGAGCGATAGGCGGGGGTGGAGGGCGCGAGCGGCTCCACCTGCTTGCGGGCGGTCGAATCGAAGGGCGGCATGGGGCTCAGTCTATGACGGCAAAGAGTGGCGCAAATACCGACACAAGCCGATAGGGCGCAACGTCCCTCGCACGCTTTCCACGCTACTCACTGATGCGACGATTACCGCACGGCAACCGCAGTTTCGGCTTGACGTCCGCTATTCGCCCGCGAGCCGGATCGGCGGAACACGCTCGCCCTCGAACCTGCGCAGCCGCGCTTCCTCCTGCGCGATGTAGTCGCGCGTGATCGGAACCACGTCCTGCCGCTTGGTGAGCTGGATCTGCATCACCATCATGTTCTGCTCTCGAAACGCCATTTCCGACGCCGCGAGATAAAACTCCCACATGCGGACGAAACGTTCGTCATAAATGCGGGTGATCTCCTCGCGGTGGGCGAGGAACCGGGTGCGCCAGGCTTTGAGCGTTTCCGCATAGTGGAGCCGCAGGAACTCGATGTCGGTCACGAGGAGGCCCGAGCGTTCGATCGCCGGCAGCACCTCGGATGGCGCGGGAATATAGCCGCCGGGGAAGATGTATTTGGCAACCCACGGGTTGGTGTAGCCGGGGCCTTCGGAGCGGCTGATGAAATGCAGCACCATCGCCCCGTCGTCCTTGAGCAGCGCCGCGCATTTCTCGAAAAACTGGTTGTAGAACCGCGCGCCGACATGCTCGAACATGCCGACCGAGACGATCCGGTCGAACGCCGGCGCCACGTCGCGGTAGTCGATCAGCCTGAACTGCGCCTTGCCGGAAAGGCCGGATTCCGCGGCCCGTGCATTGGCGATGCGGTGCTGTTCCTCGGACAAGGTGACGCCGGTCACGGCGACGTCGGCCATCTCGGCGAGATAGAGGCCGAGACCGCCCCAGCCACAGCCGATGTCGAGCACGGTCTGCCCGGAGGCGAGGCGGAGCTTCGCCGCCAGATGCCGCTTCTTGGCGAGTTGTGCGTCGTCGAGCGACTGGCCGGGATATTCGAAATAGGCGCAGCTATATTGCCGGTCGGCGTCCAGGAACAATGAATAGAGCCGCCCGTCGAGATCGTAATGATGCGCGACGTTGCGGCGCGATTGCCGGCGCCGGTTGAATTGCTGGATCGGGCGGGCGAGCAGGCGCAGCGCCCACAGCGGCCGCACCCAGGTGGGGATCACCGTCGCGTTTTGCCGCATGCCGATCGAGAGCAGATCGGCGATCGAGCCGCGCTCCATGACCAGCGTGCCGTCCATATAGGCTTCGCCGAGCTTGAGTTCTGGGTCGAACACGCAGGCCCACTGCGCGCGCACCGAGGTAAAGCGGATGGCAATCGGCTCACCGCTGCCGTCCCCGCAGGTGAAGCCATGCCCTGAGGCGGTGGTGACGCGGACCGTCCCGGTCCGGAAGTAGAAACTCAGCAGCCGCTGAAACAGCCGGTTCATGTTCGCCATCCAATCGACACGCCGGCACGCAGCCGGCCAATCGGATAACCCACACCCCCGTCCCCCTGGGGTGATCTCCTTGAGGTAATATCTTAAGCCTCGAAATAAAGCGGCAGCAATGCGGTGGCCCGGCCACACTTATGCGATTTTCGCGGGGGCGGAGCCCCGCGGCCCCGACATTGCCTCGGGAATCCTGTATGGGTCAGCCGCCGGCGCAAGGGCGCGGCGTTCAAGCCAGACGGATAACGGAATGAAGCGATCGAACGGGAGCCGCGCGCTATGGGCCGCCGCGGCAATGATGATGACCGTGATTTGGCTGCCGGCAGAGGCCGCCGCGCAGGTCAGTATCGACGCCGGCAAGTCGCCGCAGCAAGTGTTCGCGACGGATTGCCAGCCGTGCCACAAGGACGCGCGCACGTTGTCGAAAGGCCCGGCCGGGCTCGCAGCGTTTTTGCGCGAGCACTATTCGGCGAGCCGCGAAAGCGCGAAGGCGATGGCCGACTATCTGGTGCGGATCGGCACCGGCGGGCGCGATGATGCTCCAGCCGTGCGCCGGCGGGGCCGCGAAGCCGCGCCGGAGGCATCGCCCGCCGCTCCGGGCGAGGCGCGGCCGGCCCGCACCCGTCATCGCGGCGAGGGGAGGGACGACAAGGCCAGGAATGACAAATCCAGAAATGACAAATCCAAGGCCAAACCGGCCGATACACCGGCCGAGGTGAAACCGGCGGAGACGAAGCCCGCTGAAGCCAAGCCGGCTGAAGCCAGGCCGGCCGAAGCCAAGCCCGCTGAAGCCGCGCCGGTTGAGAAGCCGGCGGAGGTGAAGCCCGCTGAAACGACAAAGCCGGCGGACGCGCCGCCGGCCGAGCCGAAATCAACAGAGCCAAAATCGAGTGAGCCGAAACCGGCGGCACCGGCAGAGCCCGCCAAGTCGCCTGATACTCCGGCCGATAAGCCGGCCGAGTAACGTTCACACCCGGCGCGGCCATCGCAAACCGATAGCCGCGCCGATGTGTGTGACGATCAGTCGTTCTTCTCTTCGACGGCTTCTTCTTCGCCGTCCGCCGGCTGCTCGGCGCCTTCCTCGAACAGCGCCTTGGCGGCTGCCGCCGCGGCCGCCTTCTCGGCCTCGTCGTCGCCATCGTCCTGACGGCGCACGGTGACGTTCTCGCCGCGCTTGAGGCGTTCGGCCTCTTCCTCGTTGCGCGCGACGTTGACGAGCACGATCACCTCGACTTCCGGATGCAGTTCGACCGGCACCTTGTACTGGCCGATCAGCTTGATCGGCGCGTGCAGTACGATCTGCGAGCGGTTGACCGGCGTGCCGTCGGCACTGAGCATCTCGGCGATGTCGCGCGGCGACACCGAGCCGTAAAGCTGACCGACTTCCGACGCCTGGCGCAGCACGGTGAGCGACTTGCCCTCGAACGCGCCGGCGAGCTTGCCGGCTTCACCCTTGCGGGCTTCGTTCTTGGCCTGCAACTCGGCCTTCATGGTCTCGAACTTGGCCTTGTTGTCCTTGGTGGCGCGCAGCGCCTTGTTACGCGGCAGCAGGAAGTTGCGCGCATAGCCGTCCTTGACGCGCACGACGTCGCCCATGTGTCCGAGCTTGCCGACGCGCTCCAGCAAAATCACTTCCATCGTTCTTCTCCTTTTGAATCCAGATCTGTGTTGTGTGTTACGAAACCATCGGCGGGCCGGCCTTGCGTCCGGCGCGCGCGCGAATGTGGAAGGCCGCTTCGGCAAGGCCGAGCAGCGTCATCACCAGCATCGGCCAGCCGAACATCAGCGTGGCGGCATAGACGCCGGAGAGCAGGAAGGGACGGCTCGGCCGGCCGCGCGTGATTGCGTGCAGCACGGCAAAGCCGAGAATGGCGAAGGCGACCAGCAGACTCGCCGACAACACGGTCGCGGCGATGCCGACGAGGCCGCCGAACAATGACGTGACGATCGCGGCCAGCAGCACGGCGGCGACGAGCTTGGGGAAGTCCATCGCCGGCAGATCCGGCCACGGCCGGTTGAGTCGGCCGGAGAGCCGTACGATGCGCGCGGCGATCCACAGATTCAGCGTGTTGGTCAGCGTCGCCAGCACCGCCGCGGTCGAGGGGATCACCATCACCAGGAAGTCGACGATCCGCGCCGTGTCGACGCCGGGGAGCGCATCGCCGCGGCCCGCGCGGTCAGGCGATACCTGAATGAAACGCTCGAACGCGGTGCGCAGCGCGGCGGTGAAGCTCTGTTCGTCGGTGCCGAAGGTCGGGATCGCGGCGATCACGATCAGCGCGCCGAGCACCGCGCACCACACGACCAGCCGGCCGGGCGGATACCATTCGAGCGCGGTGCCGCCATCGGCGGCGGGGCGCGCCAGCATGGTGAGATAGCCGAGCCACCAGGCGGGCAGGCCGACACCGATCAGGAAAACGAGGAAGAAGGTCCAGCCGAACGCGACGGCAAGCGCCAGCGCGGCGACGATCGCGGCGATCAGCCCGGCGAGATGGCTCCAGCCGAGCGCAGCGATCAGGATCGGCAGCGGCGCGATGTAGAACAGGAGGATCGAGAGCAGCGCGCCGGACTTCACGGAGGCGAACAGCAATGCTGTCGCCGCACCCGCACCCAGTCCGATCAAGGCAATCTGCATCATCTCGAGCTGTCCCGCTGCGAAGAGCGGTTAGAGGCGGATCATGTGTCCGCCCCAACCATCGGCGCCCGGAGAAGTCCGGACGCCGTATTGTCGTCTAGTGGCTGATCAGCCGATCACGTAGGGCAGGAGACCGAGGAAGCGCGCGCGCTTCACGGCCTGCGCCAGTTCGCGCTGCTTCTTGGCCGACACCGCGGTGATGCGGCTCGGCACGATCTTGCCGCGCTCGGAGACGTAACGCTGCAACAGCTTCACGTCCTTGTAGTCGATCTTCGGCGCGTTGGCGCCGGAGAACGGGCAGGTCTTGCGACGGCGGAAGAACGGACGGCGGCCGCCGGCGGCTGCGCCTTGTGCTCCAAATGCCATGGTCTGTTACTCCTCTGCGGCGGCTGTTTCGGTGCGCTCTTCGCGGTCGCGGCGCGGGCCGCGTTCGAAGCGTCCACCACCACCGCCGAAACGCTCGCCGCCGAAGCGGTCGTCGCGCTCGCGATCACGATCGGCCTTGCGCATCATCGCCGAGGGGCCTTCCTCGAGTTCTTCGACGCGCACGGTGAGATAGCGCAGCACGTCTTCGCTGAGCCGCTGCTGGCGCTCGACTTCAGCGAGCGCGGCCGAGGGCGCATCGACGTTGAGCAACGTCATGTGCGCCTTGCGGTTCTTCTGCATGCGGTAGGCGAGCGTCTTGACGCCCCAGTATTCGTTTTTGGTCACCTTGCCGCCGAGACCTTCGATGACGGCGGTGTACGCTTTGGTCAGGTCCTCGACCTGCTGGGCGCTGAGATCCTGGCGCGCCAGATAGACGTGTTCGTAAAGCGGCATGGAAGCCCTTTCCTGTTTCAACGACGTCGTCGCCCGGCGCAAAGCCCCTCGGGCCTTTCGGGAAAGGCTCGAATGCTCAGAAGGCGGAAACACGGGACGCCGGACCATCAGGTCCTGCCACGACGAGCTTTTGAAAAAGGCCCATTCGTAGCCGTCCGTTCAGCTTCCGGCCGGTCGACGAAACGGGGCGGGTTATGGCCCGGTTTGGCCGCGAACGCAAGGTTTTGCGCTGCAAAAGAAGCGTGGCGACGATGGTATTATAGAACCGCTCAGGCCGCCTCGGAACCGCCGGGCCTGTGCGGGGCGGGCCGGGCTCCTTTTTGCAGGACGTCGGCCACCTGGACCGCGAGATCGACACCCTCGCGGAGAAAACGCGCCTCGGGGGAGCCGGAGGCCGGTTTGCGCTGGCGCAGCTTGGCGATCTCCTCCAGGAGCAGATCGAGCTTTTCCATCAGCAGCTTTTGCCGGAAATCCGGCTCGCTGCGGGCGCGGTCATACTCGTCGTCGGTTACGAAGGCACTCATCACACGGTCTCCCGCGGGGAACTTAGGAGCCGACCCTTGTCGGAGAGTTACCAACCGCGCTCGGGTGCGTTTTTGACCCCGGCGCTTGACAGGTTGGGTTAACCCAGTGTCTCTCCGCCCGAACTTGAGGCAAGGACGTCAGACAACGGCTGCGGCTCCTAAAGATGGGGCCGCTCCCGAAGGGCTAAAGCAGGACCGAGATGGCGATCGCATTGGTGTTTCCGGGGCAGGGCAGCCAGACCGTCGGCATGGGCAAGGCGCTCGCCGATGAATTTCCGGTGGCCAAGGCCGTGTTCGACGAGGTTGACGCGGCGCTCGGTGACAAGCTCTCGTCGGTGATCTGGGACGGTCCGGCCGAGACGCTGACGCTGACCGAGAACACCCAGCCGGCGCTGATGGCGATGTCGCTCGCGACCCTGCGGGTGCTGGAAACCGAAGCCGGGCTCGATCTCGCCCGTGACGTAAAATTCGTCGCCGGCCATTCGCTCGGCGAATATTCGGCGCTGGCGGCGGCCGGCGCGCTGACGGTCGCCGATACCGCGCGGCTGGTGCGTGCCCGTGGCCGCGCCATGCAGAAGGCGGTGCCGGTTGGTGCCGGCGCCATGGCGGCGCTGATCGGACTGGATTTCGAGCAGGCCGCGGCGGCAGCCGCCGAAGGTGCGCAGGGCGAAGTCTGCCAGGCGGCCAACGACAACGGCGGCGGGCAGGTGGTGATCTCCGGTGCCAAGGCGGCGGTGGAGCGGGCCTGCGAGATCGCCAAGGCCAAGGGCGCCAAGCGGGCGATGCTGCTGCCGGTGTCCGCCCCCTTCCATTGCGCGATGATGCAGCCGGCGGCGGACGTGATGGCGACCGAACTCGCCAAGGTGCAGGTCAACGTGCCGAAGGTGCCGGTCGTCGCCAATGTGCTGGCGCAGCCGGTGATGGACCCGGCCGAGATCGTCAAAAGACTTGTGGAGCAGGTGACGGGGACGGTTCGCTGGCGCGAAAGCGTCTCCTATATGGCCGGCCAGGGCGTTACCACGTTCTACGAGGTTGGCGCCGGCAAGGTGTTGAGCGGCCTGGTCAAGCGCATCGCCGACACGGCAACGGGCGTGCCGGTCGGCACGCCGCCGGACGTAGCGGCATTTAAGGCTTCGCGCGGCTGAAGCTTGAGGGAAGGGCGACGATGTTCGATCTGAGCGGCAAGACGGCGCTCGTCACCGGCGCGACCGGTGGTATCGGTGGCGCGATCGCGCGCGGCCTGCATCGTCAGGGCGCGACTGTCGCGCTGTCCGGCACGCGCCGAGAGGCGCTGGACGAACTCGCGACATCGCTCGGCGAGCGCGTGCATGTACTGCCGTGCAATCTCGCGGATGCGGCGGCGGTCGAAAAGCTGGTGCCCGACGCCGAAACGGCCATGGGCAAGCTCGACATCCTCGTGGCCAATGCCGGCATCACCAAGGACAATCTGTTCGTGCAGTTGAAGGATGACGACTGGGAGCAGGTGCTCAACGTCAACCTCACGTCGACCTTCCGCCTGACCCGCGCGGCGGTGAAGACCATGATGCGCCGCAAGTTCGGCCGCATCATCGGCATCACCTCGGTGGTTGGCGTCACCGGCAATCCGGGGCAGGTGAACTACACCGCCGCCAAGGCCGGCATGATCGGCATGATGAAATCGGTCGCCGCCGAATATGCGCGCCGCAACGTCACCGCGAACTGCATCGCGCCGGGCTTTATCGCCACGGCGATGACCGACAAGCTTAACGACAAGCAGCGCGAGGCCATTCTCGGCCGCGTGCCGGCCGCCCGACTCGGCACCCCCGAGGATATTGCCGCGGCGGCAGTGTTCCTGGCCTCCGATGAAGCCGGTTACATGACGGGGCAGACCCTGCATGTGAACGGCGGGATGGCCATGATCTAAGCCGAACCAATTGGCAAGACAGGGATTTCCGGGGCCTGACGGGTCCGGGGGCGCCCTTGCTGGTCAATGAAATTCAAGTATGTTAACCGGACCCCGGCTCGCTTAACCGTCGAGCCCAATCCAAAACGACGAGGACGGAACGATGAGTGACATCAGCGAGCGGGTAAAGAAGATTGTCGTGGAGCATCTGGGCGTGGAGCCCGAGAAGGTGGTCGAGGGCGCGAGCTTCATCGATGACCTCGGCGCCGACAGTCTGGACACCGTCGAGCTCGTGATGGCTTTCGAGGAAGAATTCGGGTGCGAAATCCCGGACGATGCGGCCGAGACCATTCTGACGGTCGGCGACGCCGTGAAGTTCCTCGAGAAGAACGCCAAGAGCTAAGACCAAGGGCGCTGAACAAACAGCGCTCGGAACAACAGCGCTGGCGCGGCCCTCTCCCACGCATTCCTGCAGGACGAGTCCGATGCCGCGCGGCGCCGGGAGTGTAGACGCTTGAGCCAATCCGCAACCTTGCGACGGGTCGTCGTCACGGGCATGGGCATGGTGTCGCCGCTGGGTTGCGGCGTCGAAACCACGTGGCAGCGGCTGATCAAGGGCGAAAGCGGCGCGCGCAAGGTCGATCGCTTCGAGGTGTCGGATCTGCCGTGCAAGATTGCCTGCCAGATTCCGCGCGGCGATGGCACGGCCGGCACCTACAATGCCGATCAGTGGATGGAGCCGAAGGAGCAGCGCAAGGTCGATGAGTTCATCGTCTTTGCGGTTTGCGCCGCGACCCAGGCGCTGGAGGATGCCGGCTGGAAACCGTCGACCGACGACGAGAAGAATCGCTCCGGCGTTCTGATCGGCTCCGGCATCGGCGGCATCGAAGGCATCGCTGAAACCGCGGTGACGCTGCACGAGCGCGGCCCGCGCCGTGTGTCGCCGTTCTTCATTCCGGGGCGGATCATCAATCTCGCCTCCGGCTATGTCTCGATCCAGCACGGGCTGAAAGGCCCGAACCATTCGGTGGTCACCGCCTGTTCGACCGGCGCGCATGCGATCGGCGACGCGGCGCGGCTGATCGCGCTCGGCGATGCCGACGTGATGGTGGCGGGCGGCGCGGAATCGCCGGTGAACCGCATCTCGCTCGCGGGCTTCGCGGCGGTGCGCGCGCTTTCGACCGGCTACAATGACGAACCGACCCGTGCGTCGCGGCCTTACGACAAGGACCGCGACGGTTTCGTCATGGGCGAAGGCTCCGGCGTTGTCGTGCTGGAAGACCTCGAACACGCCAAGGCGCGGGGCGCCAAGATCTACGGTGAGCTGATCGGCTACGGCCTGTCGGGCGACGCCTTCCACATCACCGCGCCTGCGCCGGACGGCGACGGCGCGTTCCGCTGCATGACCATGGCGATCAAGCGCGCCGGTATCACCGTCGACGAGATCGACTACATCAACGCGCACGGCACCTCGACGCCGATGGGCGACGAGATCGAACTCGGCGCGGTGCAGCGGCTGATCGGCAATGCCGCCGCCAAGGTGTCGATGTCCTCGACCAAATCCTGCGTCGGCCATCTGCTCGGCGCCGCCGGCGCGGTCGAGGCGATCTTCTCGATCCTGGCGATTCGCGACGGCGTGGCTCCGCCCACCATCAATCTCGACAATCCGTCGGTGGACACGCCGATCGACCTGGTGCCGCACACGGCGCGCAAGCGCGAGATCAACCTGGCCTTGTCCAATTCCTTCGGATTCGGCGGGACCAATGCTTCGCTGGTCTTCCGCCGTTACAATGGATAACCGGGTCTGTGTGGCGAGAGCGGTGGTATTCAACTCCACCTTTCGCCATAATCCCCTGTAGGCTGCCTCTGCGGTTCGCCTGATATCGTCGCGATGTCAGGGGGGCCGAACCAAGGTCCAATGATGCCAGCGTCCGCAGCGGGTCAGCCCCGGTGAACATCAATACGCCACCCGGTCCCGACGGCCATCGGCCGCTCGGCAATCTGCTGCGCAGTCCCCGAACAGCTCTGGAGCCGGAACGCGTGCCTGAACCGGTCATCCGCCGCTCGCAACGTGCCAAGCATCCGCTGATCGTCGCGGGCAATGCCATCTTCTCGATCCTCGCCGTGGTGGCGCTCGCCGCCGGCGGTGCCGTGTTCTACGGCAAGCAGAAGATGGAGGAACCGGGTCCGCTCACCGACACCAAGACCGTGACGATTTCGCGCGGCCTTGGCATCAAGGACATTTCCGATCTGCTGGCGCGCGAGGGTGTGATCGACCAGCCGGCGGTGTTCGTCGGCGGCGCGATGCTGCTCAAGCTGCGCGGCGAAGGGTTGAAGTTCGGCGAATACGAATTCCAGAAGCAGGCGAGCCTCGGTGACGTGCTCGACACCATCTCCGAAGGCAAGATCGTCCAGCACACGTTCTCGGTGCCGGAAGGTCTGACCTCCGAGCAGATCGTCGCGCGCTTGCTCGAAAGCGATTTGCTGACTGGCAACATCAAGGAAATTCCGCGCGAAGGCACGCTGTTGCCGGAGACCTACAAGATCAATCGCGGCACGCCGCGTGACCAGATCATCCAGCGCATGCAGCAGGCGCATCGCCGCGTGCTGCAGGAAGTGTGGGAGCGGCGCAGTCCCGATCTGCCGGTCAAGACGCCGGAACAGCTCGTCGTCCTCGCCTCGATCATCGAGAAGGAAACCGGCCGCGCCGACGAACGCAGCCGCGTCGCCTCGGTGTTCGTCAACCGGTTGAAGAACCGGATGCGGCTGCAATCCGATCCGACGATCATCTACGGATTGTCGGGCGGCAAGGGCACGCTCGGCCGGCCGATCCTGCGCAGCGAGATCGACCAGCCGACGCCGTACAACACTTATGTGATCGACGGTCTGCCGCCGGGACCGATCGCCAATCCGGGCCGCGCCTCGCTCGAAGCCGCAGCCAATCCGGCGCGCACCAAGGAACTGTATTTCGTCGCCGACGGCAGCGGCGGCCATGTGTTCTCCGAGAACTACGACCAGCACCAGAAGAACGTCGCCAAGCTGCGTGCGCTGGAGCGCGAGGCGGCCCCCGCCGCGACGACGCCCGCGACGCCGGGCAATGGCCTGCGCGGCTCGCGCTGAACCGGAAATCCGGTTTCCCCCCGCGGAATCATGGATTATGGTCCGGCCACTTTTGGCCGGGACACAGGACGCGATGATGGCGGTGTCGAGCATGACCGGCTTCGCACGCAGCCATGGCGCGAGCGGAGCCTATAGCTGGGCGTGGGAACTGAAATCCGTCAACGGCAAGGGCCTCGACGTGCGGCTGCGGATTCCGCCTGGCTGGGACGCGCTCGAAGGACCGTGTCGCAAGCGTGCCACCGAGGCGCTGGCACGTGGCACCGTTTACGCCAATCTGACGATCGAGCGTAAGGGCGGCGCGCCGACCGTGCGCATCAACGAGCCGGTGCTGGCGGCGGTGCTCGCCGCGCTGAAAAGCCTCGACGGCAAGATTGACGCGGCGGCGCCGCGGCTCGACGGCATTCTCGGCCTCAAGGGCGTGATCGAGGTCAGCGAGGAAGACGAGAGCGAGGAGGCGCGCGCCGCGGCGGAAGCTTCCATGCAGGCGGGATTTCATCAGGCGCTCGACGCGCTGGTGGCGATGCGGCGCGAGGAAGGCGCGGCGCTCTACAGGATTCTGACGGACAAGCTGGCCGGCATCGCTGCCTCGACCAGGGCGGCGGAACACGCGCCGGGGCGCGGCGTCGAGGCGGTGAAGGCACGGCTTGCCGAACAGGTGCGCACGCTGCTTGACCAGTCGGAGCGGTTCGATGCCGACCGGCTGCATCAGGAGGCGCTGCTGCTCGCCTCGAAGGCGGATATCCGCGAGGAGATCGACCGGCTCTACGCGCATGTGGCGCAGGCGGAGAAGCTGCTTGCTGCGGGCGGGCCGGCCGGCCGCAAGCTCGACTTCCTGTCGCAGGAGTTGAACCGCGAATCCAACACGCTGTGCTCGAAGTCGAACGACATCGAGCTGACCAATATCGGGCTTGAGCTGAAGAGCCTGGTCGAGCAGTTCCGCGAGCAGGTTCAGAATCTCGAATGAGCAAACGACGCAAATCCGGGCGCCTGCCCAGGCGCCCGCTGAAACCCAAGGCCGGATCGCAGGATTCCGCCAAGCGAATTCCCCGGCGCGGCATCATGTTCGTCGTGTCATCGCCGTCGGGCGCCGGCAAGACGACGCTGACGCGCAATCTGGTCAACTCAGACGGCAATCTTGAACTGTCGATCTCGGTGACGACACGCCCGCGCCGGCCGAGCGAGGTCGATGGCGTGCATTATCATTTCATCACCAAGCAGAAATTCGCGGAGATGCGCCGCGCCAACGAACTCCTCGAGTTCGCCAAGGTGCACGGCAATTTCTACGGCACGCCGCGCGGGCCGGTGGAGCATGCGCTCGCGGCCGGCAAGGACGTGCTGTTCGACATCGACTGGCAGGGCGCCAAGCAGCTTTATGAGAAGATGCGCACCGACGTGGTCAGCGTGTTCGTGCTGCCGCCATCGGCGAAGGAATTGAAGGCGCGGCTCGAGCGTCGCGCCGAAGACAGCGCTGACGTGATCGCGCGGCGGCTCAAGAATGCCGCGCAGGAAATCCTGCACTGGGTGGAGTACGATCACCTCGTGGTCAATCGCGATCTCAACGAAGCCTATGGCGAACTGCGCAACATCCTGCGCTCGGAACGCGCCAAGCGCGTGCGGCGGCGCAAATTCGTCAAGGCGACGGCGAAGCTGCTGGCCGATCTGAAATCCATCACCGGCGGCTGAGCGCATTCGCCAGCGCGACGAACCCCTCGACCGGGATCTCCTCGGCGCGCGCGGTCTCCGGCAGCTTTGCCGCGTCGAGCAGCGGCAGCGGATCGGTGCCGAGCGATTTGAGGCTCTGCCGCAGCATCTTGCGGCGCTGACCGAAGGCGGCGGCCGTCACCTGCGCCAGCAGCTTTACGTCGCAGGGCAGCGGCGCCGCGCGCGGCACGAGCCGCACCACCGATGAGGTGACTTTCGGCGGCGGCACGAACGCGCTCGGCGCGATGTCGAACAGGATCTTGCTCTCGCAGCGCCAGCCGGCGAGCACCGCGAGGCGGCCGTAGTTCTTGCCGCCGGGTGCGGCGACGATGCGCTCCGCCACCTCGCGCTGGAACATCAGCACCAGCATATCGAACCACGGCGGCCACGGCTCGGTGGTGAGCCAGCCGACGAGCAGCGGCGTCGCGATATTGTACGGCAGATTGGCGACGATCCGCGCCGGTCCGGCGCCGACCAGCGCGCGCATGTCGACGTCAAGCGCGTCGCCGGCGATGGTGTCGAGCCGGCCCGGATAATGCGCGGCGACCTCGGCGAGCGCGCCGAGCGCGCGTTCGTCGCGCTCGATGGCGATGACGCGGCGCGCGCCAAGCGCCAGCAGCGCGCGGGTGAGGCCGCCCGGTCCCGGACCGACCTCGACGATTGTCGCCTCGCCGAGCGGTTCGGCGGCGCGTGCGATCCGCGCGGTGAGATTGAGATCGAGCAGGAAGTTCTGGCCGAGCGATTTCTTGGCGCGCAGATCGTGGCGGCGGATCACCTCGCGCAGCGCGGGGAGATCGTCGATCTGACTCATGACCCGCTCACGCGGTGACGGCGCGTTGCGGCGCGTGTTGCGCCAGCCGCTCGGCGAGCTTGACCGCCTCGATGAAGCTGGTCGGATTGGCGCGGCCGGAGCCGGCGACGGCGAATGCGGTTCCGTGATCCGGCGATGTCCGCACGAACGGCAGGCCGAGCGTGACGTTGACCGCGTGATCGAACGCCAGCGTCTTCACCGGGATCAGCGCCTGGTCGTGATACATGCACAGCGCCGCGTCGTATTGCACGCGCGCCGGCGCGTGGAACATGGTGTCGGCCGGCAGCGGGCCACGCGCGTCGATGCCGTCCTTCACCAGTTGTCGTACGGCGGGCGCGATTACCGCGAGATCGTCACCGCCGATGGTGCCGTCCTCGCCCGCATGCGGATTGAGCCCGGCGACCCATAGCCGCGGCCGGGCAATGCCGAACCGCTGGCGCAGGTCACGCGCGACGATGCGGCCGATCTCGACGATCATCGGCGTCGTCAGCGTTTCCGCGACATCGCGCAGCGGCTGATGGATCGTCACCGGCACGACCGCCAATTCGGGCGACCAGATCATCATCACCGAGCGGGCGGGGCCGGCGGCTTTCTCCCTGGCAAGTTGTTCGAGAAACTCGGTGTGGCCGGGATGCGGAAAGCCGGCGCGGTAGAGCACGTTCTTGGCGACGGGATTGGTGACGACGGCGCTGGCGCGTCCGGCGATTACGTCGTCGACCGCGCGGCGGATCGACAGGATCGCGGCGGGGGCGCTGCTGTCGTCGGGCTTGCCAGGTTCCGCGGTCGCAGGGAGGCCGAGCGGCACCACCGGCAATGCGGTGTTGAATTTGCTTGCGGCATTCTCCGGCGTGGCTTCCGCGATCGGGACCGAAAGGCCGAGCGCCGTGGCGCGGCGCGCCAGCGCCTCCGGATCGGCGATCACATAGAACGGCGACAGTGTGTGTTTCGCGCGGGCGAGCCAGGCGAGCAGGGTGATGTCGGGACCGATCCCGGCCGGTTCGCCGAAGGTGACTGCGAGCGGAGCGGACGGCGTCACGGCCGGTTACCGGCGGTATTCGATGATGGCGGAGCGCCGCGTTTCCTCGAGGAATTTCTTGGCTTCCTTGTCGAAGCGCTCGCTGAACACTTTTTCCTTGAGCTGACGCTTTTCCGCGGTCTCGGTCTTGGTCGCTTTCTTATCGCACAGCGCGAACATTTCGAGACCCTGCGGCGTCGGGTCCGGCGTGCTCACCTGGCCGACTTCCAGCTTGGCGAGAATGTTGCGCAACTGCTCCGGCAGATCGGCGGAGCTGCGCCGCACCGGTTCGCGCACCGCGACATCGCGCAGGCCGCGCGCCATGGCGACGCCACGGGTGCAATCCTGGAAGCGCGAGCGGATCGCTTCGGCCTCGCGCCGCTTGCCGTCGATCACGGCAGGGCTCGATCCTTGCGGGATCACCACCATGATCGGCCGCAGCGTGTAGATGTAGCCGGTTTCGTCCTGCTCCTTGGCGTTGTTGTTGCGCATCATACCGGCGAGCTCGCCGTCGCTGACATTGAGCGAGGAGCTGAACTTGCCGCGGACCAGTTGATTCCACAGCACGTCGGCGCGGATGCGGTCCTTCAGCGCGTTCGGCGAGATGCCGGCGCGGGTCAGCGCCTGCGAGAATTGCTCGGGCGATTGACGGGTGCGGGCGGCGATCTGATTGAAGCTCTGCTGCACCTCGGCTTCGCTGAGATCGAGGCCGTAGCGTTTGGAAATGGTGATCTTGAGCTTGTCGTCGATCAGCGCCTTGAGCGCCGTGTCGCGCGATACCGCTTTGCCGCCCGACAGGCGTTCCAGCTTTTCGCGCTGTCCGATGTCGAGTTCGGTGATCGGCAGGCCGTTGACCACCACGACCACCTGGGCGGCGGCCGGCCGCGTGCCCACGAGGCTCGCGCCGAATGCGACGCTGGCGATGGCGGCAGCCATGACAAAGCGGCGCAGCGTGGCGGCATTTCCGGGGCAGGTCGATGCGGACAAGATCTTCATACCGATACCGGTGGCGGAACTCTTGTTGGCGAAACTCTTATTTGCGGAGCTCTTGGACAAATTTATGGGCTGACGGCTTTATTGGCTGACGGCCTGGCTGACGGACGTGCCGCCGAGCGTCCGCAACCCGATCTGGAACATGATGCGGTGATCGGCGGTAGCGTTGCCACTGTAAGTATAGTCGGTGATGTAGTTCAGGGCGAGGATGAAGCAGTCGTCGACATAGCCGAGGCCGATCTGCGTCTGGCTCACCTTGTTGGCGTTGAGGTCGTAGCGCGCTGCGCCGCTGATCACCCAGTTGGCGTCGATCTTGTAAGACGCGCTGCCGAGAATGCCCTGACGGCGCTGCAGGAAGCCGAGCGCGGGCTGCGCATCATAGCTGCCGTAGAGAACGGTGGCGTTCCAGCGGCCGAGATTGGCGCGCGCCTCGGTCTCGAACCGGCGCACGGCGAATGTCTGCTCGTCGAAGCGGCCGCGGGTGGTGAAGGCGTAGATGCTGTTGGGCTGATAGGTGACGCGGGCAACGTAATCGGACGCGCGGGTGTCGAGACCGCTCTGGATGCCGGTATTGGTGATGCCGCCATAGCTGAACGAGTTCTGGCCGAACAGGTGATACGACTGGCCGAACAGGGCGTTGAGATAGCCGGCCTGATTGAACTGCGCGGTGTATTGCACGCCGACGTTGGCGCGGCCGCCGCCTTCGGCGCGATCCCAGCCGGTATATTTGTCGACGCGGAACAGGTTGCTATCGTCGAAGGTCAGGCTTTGTGAATCTTCGTTGATGAAGCGCCCGGCGCCGGTCTCGTTCGGCCGCGCGATGATCTGCGCGATCGGCTCGAAGGTCTGCGTGCCCCACGACTGCACGTTGATGAAGGGATAGCGGTATTCGAGGCCGATCGTCGGCATCGCCCGGAACAGCGAGTTCTCGCCGGTTGGCAGGTAGTTGGAGACGCCGGGCTCGTTGCGGATCGAGCTTTGTGCCGCGTCGGCACGCAGCGTCATGAACGGCGTCCACACCTGTCCGAACGAGTCGGTGATGCTGCGCTTCCAGTTGGCTTCCGCCGACAGCCGCGTGTAGTTGCCCGGCACGCCGCGCAACAGGCAGTTGGCTGCGGTCTTGGCGCGCGGGTCGGCGCTGGCAAGACAGGTGCCGTTGGCGATCGCCGTCGGACTGATGGCGTCGAAGTCAGCGCCGTTGCGGCTGAGGCTGGTGAAGTTGACGCGATAGCCGAGTTCGCCGCCGAGCACCGGATTCTTGAACTTGTAATCGTAGTCGAGCACCGGATGCACGACCGGCAACTGGCTCTGATTGTCGTATTCGGAGAAGCCGTAATAGTAGATCGAGCGGACGTCGAAATAGCTGCGCTCGCCGCGTCCGGACAGATACGCCTGCGACACGCCTTCGGTCAGGCTGGATTGCAGGATGTTGAAGCTGCTGCTGCTGCGATAGCGCGACAGGCTCGGCCGGTAATCCTGCATGAAGGTCTTGTCGGTGACGGCGATCGCATCCCAGCCCCAGACCCATTTGTCGTTGATGGCGAACTGACCCGATGATTCAACGCTACCGCGGAAGTTACGATAGCCGGGCGTGGTCGTGCCGTCGGAGCGCTGGAACGGGTTGAGATTAAGCTGATAGATGCCGGCGGCGCGGAACGCCATCGAGCCGCTGTCGAAGCGCTGACGGTATTCGCCCTGCAGCATCGGGCCTTGTTTGGTCGTGATCATCGGCGCGATGGTCGCGTCGTAATTGGGCGCCAGCGCCCAGTAATACGGAACCTCGACCGCGACGCCGTATTTGTTCGACGACATCGCCATCGGAATCAGCACGCCGGTCTTGCGCTTGACCGTCGGATCGGGCGCCGAGAGATAGGGCAGGTAGGCGATCGGCTTGCCGAAGAATTCGAGGTGCGCATCCTCGAAATAGATCATCCGTTCGCCCTGGTCGTGGATGATGCGCGCCGCCTTCACCTGCCACAATGGCGGCTTCTTCGGATCGTCGCGGCACGGCTCGCAGGCGGTGTAGACGCCGTTCTGGAACGTGGTGAAGTTGCCGGCGCTGCGCTCGGCGCGCTCGGCCGCCAGCCGCGTCTGATCCTCGGCTTCGAGACGCAGCGAGTCGACGAAGCCGTTGCGATAGTCGTCCGACAAATCGATGACGTTGCCGTAAGTGACCTTGCCGTCCGGCTCGGTGAGCTGGACGTTGCCCTCGGCATGCAGCCGCTTGGTCTTCTGGTCGTAGATGACGCGGTCGGCCTGCAGCGAGGAACCGCCGTAATACATCTGGACGTTGCCGACCGCCGACACCCGGTTGTTGGTGTAGTCGTAATCGATCTCGCGCGCCTGCAGCAGCATCTGATCGCCCGAGCCGGCGGGGCGTTCGGGTTTCTTCAGCGGCGGCGGCCGCTGCGGAAACGTCAGGACGGCTTGGGCCGAAGCCGGGGCAAAGGGCGCACAGACGGCAAACAGCGCCAGCGCGGCCGACATGACGGCCGACGCGGCGGTCAGCGACCGCCGCAACCCCAACCGTCGCAAGACGGGGCGCAACAAGACGGGACGAGCGTGCAGCGGCGCAGCCATCACCCGTCCTCTTGGTACAATAGGGTTACACATCCAACCAGACCCGCCATCAGCACCGGGAGCCACGCAGCCGCGGCCGGGTGCATCAGTTGGGCCTTGCTGAAGTCTTCGGTTACTTTGGAGAACACATAAAGCAAAAACCCGGCACCAACGCCACTTAAAACCATCTTTTGCACGCCGCCGAAGCGGAAAAAGCGTAAACTCACGGCCGCCGCGAGGAAAACCATCGCCGCCAGCAGAAACGGCCGGGCCAGCAACTTCTGATACTGGAGTCGATACCCGGCTGCGACCAGTCCAGCCGAGTCGGCCAGCTGGATATACTGAGGGAGTTGCCAAAATGGGACGGTCTCGGGGGTCGCAAAGCTTTCCCGGACCTGTTCCGGGGTGAGGTTGGTCTTGAGCGTATAGTTGGCCTGTGTCACCGGCGGGTTACCGGGGGCGTAGATCCGTACGTCGGAGAGGTGCCAGACACCGCTGCCGAGCACCGCCCGGCCGGCATCGATCCGTTCCAGATACTGACCGGCGGTGTTGAAGGTGAACACCGTTACGGTGCCGAGCTCGCTGCCCTGGTTGCGGCTGGTCTTGGCGTTGATGATCGCCTGACCCTCTGCGGTCCGCTGTCGGACCCAGAAAGCGGCACCCTCAATCCGCTGGCCGGCCGGGGCCTGATTGAAGATTTCCGCCTCGATGATCTTGGAGCGTTCCTGCAACGTCGCGGAGATCGGATTGTAGATGGTGGTTGCGACAACCCCCAGGAGAAATGCCAGCACCACCGACGGCATCAGGAACTGCCAGGCGGACATACCGGCGGAGCGGGCGACCACCAGTTCCAGCCGTCGCGACAGGCTGAGATAGCAGGCCATCGCGCCGATCAGCACGCAGAACGACATGATGCGCTCGGTTACCTGCGGCACGCGGAAGAACGACGCCTTCGCCACCAGCAGCGCGGAGGCGTTCGGCGCGTCGGCGGCGCGGCGCATCAGTTCGATGTAATCGAGCAACGCCACCAGCACGAACAGGCTGAAGAACACGCCGAGCACCGCGCCGAGAAAGCGCAGGCCGAAATAGCGCGCGAGCCGGCCGCCGAGCAGCGGAATCATGACGCGACCTCCGTGCGCCGGAGGATGCGGGGCCGCGCGCGATGGTACGGGGCGTTGGTCACGATGGGGCCAGCGCCTTGCTGAAACGTTCGGTGAGCGCGTTCATGGCATTGGTCACGAACGCCGGCGGCTCGATGATCAGGCCGCGCGAGATCGCGTAGAGACCGAAGCCGATGGTTGCGGCGATGGTGATGTAGGGGATCGCCAGCGCAGCCGGGGTCTGCACGCCGAACACGGTGGCGGCGAAACCGAGCAGGCGGAGCGTCGCGACCGCGCCGATCGCGCCGAGCACCGACATGCTGCGGCTCTGCCGCGTCGTCTGCGCCGGGCCGAGATAGGCGAAGGCGATGATGACGAATGCGATCGGATACAGCGGCGCGACCAGACGGTCGTGCAGTTCGGCGCGGAATTGCGCGGGTTGCTCCTGGTACAACGTGTCGGAGCGGTCCGGGAACATCAGCTGCCAGATATAGCGCTCGCGCACCGAATATTTGATCGTGCCGGTCGCGCCGGTGAAGCGCGACAGATCGAACGCATAGCGGTCGAACACCACCACGGCGGGGTCGCGCTGCTTGGCTTCCTGGCGTTGCACGCTGCCGTTCTGCAGCAGCAGGAACTTGCCGTTGTCGTTCTCCAGCATCTCGCCCTTCTCGGCGAGGACGGTGACGCGCTCCTGCGGGTTGCGCTGGTCGTCGACGAACACGCCGAGCAACTGCCCGCCGGCGTTGCGTTCGCGGATGTGGATGGTGAGGCCGCCCTCAACGGTGGTGAAGCGGCCGGGCTGCACCACATTGCTGACGAGGTCGGCGCTGACCGCGGTGAGCCAGTCGCGCAATTTACGCAAACCTTGCGGCGCGACATAGGCGGAGAGCAGCGCGACCAGCACGGCGACGACGACCGCGACGTTAAGGAAGGCGCGGAACAGCACCCACGGCGAGACGCCGGCGCCGCTGATGACGATCAGTTCGGAGTCGGTGCTCATCTTGTTGAGCGTGTGCACCACGGCGATCAGCAGCGCGATCGGGGCGATGATCATCACCAGGAGCGGCACGATCATGCCGGTGATGCCGATGAAGACGAGGACGGTCTGACCCTGACTGGTCAACAGGTCGATGTCGCGCAACGCCTGCGTGACCCAGATGACGGCGGTCAGGCTGACGAGCACGATCAAGAACGCACCGAAGGTGGTGCGGAAAATATACCGGCTAAGTGACCCCATACGCGGTCAGCCATCCCCCATCAAAAACAGGCTAATCCCCTGAGCCTGCGGCGGATTCCCGCCTTGTCCCGTCAAGGTAAAGCAAATTCGCTGAAGCCTTTAAACGATCCCGTCAGAAAATGTCTGCGCCATGGCAAAGCCATTGATTATACATAACAAAAAGTAAACGCGGCGGGGCGGGTTCCGGGCCGTCCGGTCGGCCGGTGGCCGAGTCGGGCCGTTCACCCGGTTTTTTCCGGGAATCAGCCGGCCGGAAACCCTGATCCGCTTCCCCCGCGCGGTGCGGCGCGCCATATCAGGCGCTATCCTCCGAATCCGCCGGACGGCGTCCTGTTCCCGCCTGCCATGTCCCGGCTCTGCTCACGTTCCAAAGGATCGCTGACGATGACTGACGCGCCCAAGATCGGTTTTGCTCCCTTTGCCGCGCCCGCGAAGGGTGCGCTGGTGGTGTTCTGCGACGATGCGCTGACCTTCGGGCCGCAGACCCGCAAGGCGCTGGCGCCGAGCGGCGATCTGGTGGCGCGCGCGGCGAAGGCCGAGCGGTTCACCGGCAAGAGCGGCTCGTCGCTGACGCTGCCGGTCCCGGCGGGTCTCAAGGTGACGCGGCTCGTCGTCATCGGCACCGGCAAGCCGGCCAAATTGACGCCGCAGGATTTCCTCAAGCTTGGCGGCACCGCGCTGTCGAAGGTATCGGTCGCGGAAGCGCAGGCGACGGTGTTCGCGGAAACGGCGGCGGGCGCGATGACCGCGCAGCAGGCGGCGGACCTCGCGACCGGCGCGCGGCTGCGCGCTTATGCGTTTGACCGTTACAAGACGAAAAAGAAGGACGACGACAAGCGTCCGGCGGGCGCGACGCTGACCGTCGCGGTGAGTGACGTCGCCGCCGCGAACAAGGCGCTGGCGCCGAACGCGGCGATCGCCGAGGGCGTCGTGATCGCGCGTGATCTCGTCAACGAACCGGCGAACGTGCTCTATCCGGAGGAGTTCGCGCGCCGTGCCAGCAAGCTGCGCAAGGTCGGCGTCGACGTCGATGTGCTCGACGTGAAGCAGATGCGCAAGCTCGGCATGAACGCGTTGCTCGGCGTCGGGCAGGGCTCGGTGCGCGACAGCCGGCTCGTGGTGATGCGCTGGAACGGCGGCAAGAAGGGCGAGAAGCCGGTCGCTTTCATCGGCAAGGGCGTGTGCTTCGACACCGGCGGCATCTCGATCAAGCCGGCCGGCGGCATGGAGGACATGAAGGGCGACATGGCGGGTGCTGCCTGCGTCGTCGGCCTGATGCACGCGCTCGCCGCGCGTAAGGCGAAGGTCAACGCCATCGGCCTGATCGGCTGCGTCGAGAACATGCCGGACGGCAACGCGCAGCGGCCGGGCGACATCGTCACCTCGATGTCCGGGCAGACCATCGAGATCATCAACACCGACGCCGAAGGCCGTCTGGTGCTCGCCGACGTGCTCTGGTACGCGGCGACGAAGTATCAGCCGAAGTTCATGGTCAATCTGGCGACGCTGACCGGCGCGATCATCGTCGCGCTCGGCCATCAGCATGCCGGCATGTTCGCCAATGACGACGCGCTCGCCGAGCAGATCAATCAGGCGGGTCTCGACACCGGCGAAACCGTGTGGCGCATGCCGCTCGGCGCGGAATACGACAAGATGATCGATTCCAAATTCGCCGACGTGAAGAACACCGGCGGTAGCCGCTGGGCCGGCTCGATCACCGCGGCGCAATTCCTGCAGCGTTTCGTCAAGGACAACACGCCGTGGGCGCATCTCGACATCGCCGGCACCGGCATGGATTCGCGTCAGACCGAGATCAACCGGAGCTGGGGTTCCGGCTGGGGCGTGCGGCTGCTCGACCGGCTGGTGCGAGACCACTACGAAGGCTGAGGGACGCAACCTTTTCGCGTCTCGCCCCGTAAATCCGATGCGGCGTTGATCACGCCGGATCGGAGGCGGGGAGAGCATGATTGTTGGCTCGATTGTTGCAATTGCAGCAGCGGAAGGGCTGCTGATCGTCGCCATGGCCGCCGGATGGCTGGTGCAGCGGCGGCTGAACAATGCCGGCTGGGTCGACGTGTTCTGGACGTTCGGCGTCGGGCTTGCCGGCATCATGGTCGCGCTCTGGCCGGTGGCCGACAGCGGCGCGGCGGCGCGCCGTGGGCTGGTGGCCGTCCTGGTCGCAGCCTGGATGCTCCGGCTCGGCCTGCATGTGGCGCTGCGCGTGGCGCGAAGTCCGGAGGATTTGCGCTACGTCGCGTTCCGCAAGGAATGGGGCGCGGATTTTCAGCGGCGGCTGTTCTGGTTCATGCAGCGCCAGGCGTGGGGCTCGATCCTGTTCGTGATCGCCATCGCGGTCGCGGCGCATCATCCCGCGCCAACGCTGCGCGTTGCTGATGCGATCGGTGCGGCGATCCTGATCGTCGCGATCGCCGGCGAATGGACCGCCGATCTCCAGTTGCAACATTTCAAGCGCGATCCGGTGAACCGGGGTCGTCTGTGCGACACGGGGCTGTGGTCGCTGTCGCGCCATCCGAACTATTTCTTCGAATGGTTCGGCTGGCTCGCTTATCCGGTGATCGCGATCGATTTCGCCGGTGGTTACTGGCAGGGCTTTCTCGCGCTCGGCGCGCCGCTGCTGATGTATTGGGTCGTCGTTCACGGCACCGGCATCCCGCCGCTGGAGGCGCATATGCTGCGCAGCCGCGGCGACGCGTTCCGCCGTTATCAGAGCCGCACGCGCGCGTTCTTTCCGTTTCCGAAAACCGGAGGCAATGCGTCATGACCTTGGTCACTGCCGCAACCGCATTGATCGAACGCGCGCCGCTGCCCGACGCAGTGGTGCGGGCTGGAATCTCGTATCTGGTGGAGCGCACGCGCCGCCGGCTGGCGCGGCCCGATGCGACCGATGAAGCGGCCTTTGCCGCTGCCATGGACGCGCATCCGGTCGCCTATCACACCGGGGATGCCAACCGGCAGCACTACGAGTTGCCGCCGGCCTATTTCGGCCTGGTGCTCGGTCCGCACCGCAAATATTCGTGTTGCTATTACGCGACGCCGGACAGCACGCTGGCGGATGCGGAAGCCGAAGCACTGGGACGCACCTGCGCCAATGCGCGGCTGGACAACGGTCAACGCATTCTCGAACTCGGCTGCGGTTGGGGTTCGCTCAGTCTGTGGATGGCCGGACATTTTCCGCAGGCGCGGATCACGTCGGTGTCGAACTCGCATTCGCAGCGCGACTACATCACGCGAACGGCACGCGAGCGTGGTTACGACAATCTCGATGTCGTCACCGCCGACATGAACGATTTTTCGACCCACGAGCGGTTCGACCGCGTCGTTTCCGTAGAAATGTTCGAGCACATGTCGAACTGGCACGCGCTGCTCGGCCGCATCCATCGCTGGCTGACGCCGGATGGGCGATTGTTTATCCACGTCTTCACCCACCGCGCGACGCCGTACCGTTTCGAGATCGACGACCGGGAAGACTGGATCGCGCAGCATTTCTTCACTGGCGGCATCATGCCGAGCCACGGTCTGCTGCGGCGCTTCCCTGATCTGTTCACCCTGGAACAGGACTGGTTCTGGAACGGCGAGCATTATCGCCGCACTGCGCTCGACTGGCTCGCGCGTCACGATGCGGCACACGCCGAGGTGATGCGGCTGATGCGCGCGATTTACGGCGAAGCCGACGCGGCGCTCTGGTTCCGGCGCTGGCGGTTGTTCTTTCTCGCCACCGCCGGACTTTTCGGCCATCATGGCGGCACCGAGTGGGGCGTCGGACACTATCTGCTGCGGCCCGTATCGAATCTCGAATAACATCTGCGACGATGACCGAAGTTCTTTTCTATCACCTGCAAGGGCAGAGCATCGAGCGCGTGCTGCCGACGTTGCTGGAGCGCTCGCTGGAGCGCGGCTGGCGCGTGGTCGTGCAGGCCGGTTCCGACGAACGTGTCGAGGCCCTCGACGCGCATCTGTGGACCTATCGCGACGACAGTTTCCTGCCGCACGGTTCGGCGCGCGACGGGGAAGCGGCGGCGCAGCCGATCCTGCTCACCGCCAGCGCCGGCAATGCCAACGCCGCGCAGGTTCGCTTCCTGATCGATGGCGCGGCGCTGCCGGAGGATGCGTCATCCTACGAGCGGATCGTGCTGATGTTCGACGGCGAAGACGCAGACGCCGTGGCGGCGGCGCGCGGGCACTGGACGGCAGCCAAGGGGCAGGGGTTCGAGGCCACCTATTGGCAAACCGACGAGAACGGCCGCTGGGTCAAGAAAGCCTGATCGCGCCCGAATTCTTCTGATTGTTCAACGCGCTCGGCCATTGGCCCAGTTTCGCCGTTAACTTGGTGGCTGCCTTTTTGCTGACGCAAAGGCCGGGTTGTTGCACACTGAGCAAGGGTACAAGCGTAAAGGGTACAGCGTGGGGACATCGGCCGTGAGGACGCATCGCAACAATCGCACGGTTCGTCGCCTGTTGAGCGGCGCGTTGCTGCTCGGTGCGGCGTCGCTGCTGGGCGGATGCTCCAACTCCGACATGTTCTCGGCACAAGGTGCGGAACAGTGGTTCTCGAAGCCGTTCACCGGTTTCAGCAAGCATGACTGGGCAACCCCATCGACCGCGACCAATATGAGTCAGCTTCGCGAGGTGACGCCGGAGGATTTCGTCGACGCCGGCGGACGATGCGCGGCCGCTCCCGCGGAAGCGCCGGCTGCCGGTGCGCAGGCCGGTGGCGAATTGCCGGCCGCGGCGACGGTTGCCGGCGGCATCGCGCTGACGATGACCGAATGCCAGGTGGTGCAGCGTGCCGGTTCGCCGCAGCAGGTCGATCTCGGCGCCAATGCCGGCGGGGAGCGTACCGCGGTGCTGACCTATACGCAGGGTCCGTGGCCGGGCATCTATCGCTTCCGCGGCGGACGTCTCGCGGAGATTGATGCGGTGGCGCAGCCGGAAAAACCGAAGCCCGCGCCGCGCAAGAAGCGCAACACCGCGCCGAAGACGGCGGCACGCTGAGCGTTTACGCCATCGCCGTTTCGTAAGCCTCGCTCGCCGCGAGCCATTCCTCTTCCGCCGTTGCGAGCGCATCGGCGGCGGCCGCGCGCTCTTTCGCAAAGGTGGCGGCCTTCCCCGGATCGCGCGTGAATAGCGTTCCGTCCGCGAGCGCCTCATCCAGCTTGGCGATTGCCTGCGTCTGCTTGTCGATCGCGGTTTGCGCGCGCGCGACGCGCTGGCGCAAGTCCTTGGCATTCTCGCGCTTCTGCGCCGCGAGCTTGCGCGCATCCTCCGGCGTGAGGCGCGGGTCTTTCTGCTTGTCGTTTTTCGCGGATTTGCCGTCGTCATTGCGCTCGGTCAGGATGCGGCGACGGTAGTCGTCGAGATCGCCGTCGAACGGGCGCACCGCGCCGTCGGCAACAAGCAGGAGCCGGTCAGCGCAAGCATCGAGCAGATGCCGGTCGTGCGAGACGAGGATGGTCGCGCCCGGATAATCGGCGATCGCTTCGATCAGTGCCGAACGGCTGTCGATATCGAGATGGTTGGTTGGTTCGTCGAGGATCAGGAGATGCGGCGCGTCGAAGGTCGCGAGCGCCAGCATCAGCCGTGCCTTCTCGCCGCCGGAGAGCTTCGCCACCTTGGTGTCGGCGGCTTCGCCGGAAAACCCGATGGTGCCGACGCGGGTGCGGACCGCCGCTTCCGGCGCGTCCGGCATCAGCGCGCGCACATGGTCGTAGGCGCTGGCGCTCTCGTTTAATTCGTCGAGCTGGTGCTGCGCGAAATAGGCGATCTTCAGTTTCTGCGCGCGGGTGATGCTGCCGCCGAACGGTTCGAGCTTGTCGGCGATCAGCTTCACCAGCGTCGACTTGCCGTTGCCGTTGGAGCCAAGCAGCCCGATGCGGTCGTCGGGATCGACGCGCAAGGTCAGCCGCGACAGCACCGGACGGCCCGGCTCGTAGCCGACCGAAACGCCGTCGAGCGCGATGATCGGCGGCGACAAGAGTTTGTCGGGTTTGGGAAACGTGATCGGCCGCACGTCGCTCGTCACCGCGACGGTGATCGTCTCCATCTTCTCCAGCATCTTCAGGCGCGACTGCGCCTGCCGCGCCTTGGTCGCCTTGGCGCGGAAGCGGTCGACGAACGCCTGCATGTGCTTGCGCTTCTCGTCCTGCTTCCTGGCAAGCTTCTGGTCGAGCAGCAGGCGCTCGGCGCGCGCCGCCTCGAACGCGCTATAGCCGCCACGCCACAAGGTCAGCTTGGCGTGTTCCAGCGACAGGATGAAATCGACCGAGCTGTCGAGCAGATCGCGATCGTGGCTGATGACGATCATGGTCTTGGGGTATTTGGCGAGGTGATCCTGCAGCCACAGCGTGCCTTCGAGATCGAGATAGTTGGTCGGCTCGTCGAGCAGCAGCAGATCGGGCTCCGAGAACAGCACGGCGGCGAGCGCGACGCGCATGCGCCAACCACCGGAGAATTCCGAACAGGGCCGCTGCTGGTTCTCGGCCGAGAAGCCGAGACCGGACAGGATCGCCGCGGCGCGCGCCGGCGCGGCATAGGCGCCGATGTCGGCGAGCCGGGTCTGGATGTCGGCGATGCGCTGCGGATCGGTCGCGGTCTCGGCTTCAGCGAGCAGCGCCGTGCGTTCGGTGTCGCCGCGCAGCACCACGTCGATCAGGCTTTCGGGGCCGTCCGGCGCCTCCTGGGCGAGACGGCCGATACGCCAGCGCGGCGCCAGCGTGATGTGACCGGTCTCGGTCGGCTGTTCGCCGGTGATGGCGTTGAACAGCGTGCTTTTGCCGGCGCCGTTCCGCCCGACCAACCCGATACGCGAGCCGGGTGTGATCCGGACCGACGCATGGTCGAGCAGCAGGCGTCCGGCGATCCGGATCGAAAGGTCGTCGATGATGAGCATGCGGCCTTTTGGCCGAGCCGCGCGCACGAGGCAACCCCGGCCGATGTGCGGCCGGGATGCCCGGTGCGATCAAGCGATCAGCGCGTCCGATCAGTAGCAGACGCGGACCCAGCGCAGGCGCGTGCCATAGGGGGTATCGACCCAGCGCTTCTTCATGACGCAGCCGCCATAGGCATAGGTCGGGCCGAACACGCCGAAGGCGACGCCGCGGTGCCAGCCATGATGGCCGTGGTGATGGCCGTGCCAGCCGCCATGCTTGGGGTGCCAGGCGGAGGCGGAGGTGGGCGCAAGCGCGGCGGTGCCGAGGGCGGCGACGGCGGCGAGGGCGAGAAGGGATTTGCGGAACATGATGATCTCCTGTCGGGGGATAGGGTGGTGGCTTGAACCTGGAATTGAACCTCTTGCCCCTGTTGGTCGCGCTGGCCGCGCCGCAGGTTCAAACCGGTAAACCCGCCGCCTGACTCTTTCTCCAGGCTTCTTGCCGCCCCCCGGTGGGGGCCGCTATAAGCCGCGCCGAACCACCCCTTCATTCTCAAGACAAGGATCTGTTCCCATGGCGCTCGAGCGCACCTTCTCGATCCTCAAGCCCGATGCCACCGCCCGCAACCTGACCGGCGCGGTCAATGCGATCATCGAAAAGGCGGGCCTGCGCATCGTCGCGCAGAAGCGCATCCGCATGAGCCGCAAGGAGGCCGAGACCTTCTATGCCGTGCACAGCGCGCGGCCGTTCTTCGGGGAACTCGTCGAGTTCATGACCTCCGGTCCGGTGGTCGTGCAGGTGCTCGAAGGCGAGAACGCCATCGCCAAATATCGCGAAATCATGGGCGCGACCGACCCGGCCAAGGCCGCCGACGGCACCATCCGCAAGGTGCATGCGAAGTCGGTGGGCGAGAATTCGGTGCACGGTTCCGATGCCGCCGACACCGCGGCCAAGGAAATTGCCCAGTTCTTCTCGGGCAATGAAATCGTCGGCTAAGTCTTTCGACGGCTGGCCACACTGTGGCGCGGGCGCTAGATTGGCTCCCGCGCCAAATACTGCATAAAAAACAACGGGGAGACGACAGTGGGTTCGATTATGGATCCGTCCACCTGGGGAGCGGTGCTCTCTCACGGCTGGAGCGAGATGGGGCAGGCGACGTTCTGGGTCGCGCTGCTCAAGATCATGTGGATCAACATCCTGCTGTCGGGCGACAACGCGGTCGTCATCGCGATGGCCTGCCGCAGCCTGCCGCCGCGTCAGCGCGTCTGGGGCATGATCCTCGGCGCCGGCGTCGCCGTGCTGCTGCGCGTCGTCTTCACCGTCGTCATCGCCTCGCTGATGTCGCTCCCGTATCTCAAGATCGTCGGCGGCATCGCGCTGTTCTACATCGCGGTGAAGCTGCTGGTTCCCGAGCACGAGGACGACAGCGAGACCGAGGCGGCCGAGCACCTGTGGCGCGCGGTGCGCATGGTCGCCATCGCCGACATCGTCATGAGCCTCGACAACGTGATCGCGATTGCCGCCGCCGCCGGCGACAACACCGCGCTCCTGATCCTTGGCCTCGCCATCAGCATCCCGCTGATCGTCGCGGGTGCCGCGCTGATCATGTCGCTGCTCGACCGGTTCCCGATCCTGATCTGGGCCGGCGCGGCGCTGCTCGGCTGGATCGTCGGCGAGGTGATCGCCACCGATCCGGTGGTGCACAGCTATCTGTCCGCGAACTTCGCGGCCGATATGCTGCACAAGATCGAAATCGCCTGCGGCATCGTCGGCGCGATCCTAGTGGTCGCGGTTGGCGGGATGTGGCGGAAGTCGCGGCTTGCGGCGATCGAGCAGCACAAGGTTGCGGCGGAGTAAGCGTCACAAGAGGCCCGGTCCGTTCATGCGGGCCGGGGCAGGGATATGAACAAGATCGTGCGGGGAGAGCAGATTCGCATCGGCGCATCTGTCTGCCCGCATGATTGTCCCTCGACTTGCGCACTCGAAATCGAACTCATCGACGAGCGCACCATCGGCCGCGTGCGCGGCGCGAAGGACAACGACTACACGCTCGGTGTGGTCTGCGCGAAGGTCGGCCGCTATGCCGAGCGTGCCAACAGCCCGCATCGCGTCACCCATCCGCTCCGGCGCACCGGGCCGAAGGGTAGCGGCCAGTTCCAGCGCATCTCCTGGGACGATGCGCTCGACATCGTTGCCGAGGAATTCCTGAAGGCGGAGCAGCGCCACGGCAGCGAGGCGATCTGGCCTTACTATTACGCCGGCACCATGGGTCTGGTGATGCGTGACGGCATCCACCGGCTGCGCCACGCCAAAAAGTATTCCGGTTATCATTCGACCATCTGCGTGAACCCGGCCTATACCGGCTTCGCCGCCGGCACCGGCAAGGTCGCGGGCAGCGATCCGCGCGAGATGGCGAAATCCGATCTGGTGGTGATCTGGGGCACCAATCCGGTGAACACCCAGGTCAACGTCATGACGCATGCGGTGCGCGCGCGCAAAGAGCGCGGCGCGAAGATCGCCGCCGTCGATGTCTACATGAACGGCACCATGGAACAGGCGGACCTGCCGGTGCTGGTGCGGCCCGGCACCGACGGCGCGCTCGCCTGCGCGGTGATGCATTGCCTGTTCCGCGACGGTCATGCCGATTGGGATTATCTTGATCGCTACACCGATGCGCCGCGCGAACTCGAAGCGCATCTGCGCACGCGCGATCCGGCGTGGGCGTCGGCGATCACCGGCTGCCCGGTGGAAACGATCGAGGAGTTCGCGGCGCTGATCGGCGAACGCAAGCGCGCGTTTTTCCGGCTCGGCTACGGCTTCACCCGCTCGCGCAACGGTGCGGTGAACATGCACGCGGCCTGCAGCATCGCGACGGTGATCGGCGCGTGGCAGTACGAGGGCGGCGGCGCGTTCCACAACAACGCGGCGATCTATCATTGGGACAAGACGCTGATCGAGGGGCTCGACGTGGCCGATCCGTCGATCCGCGTGCTCGACCAGTCGCGCATCGGGCCGATCCTCACCGGCGATCGCGCGGCGCTGTGCGATGGGCCGCCGGTCGATGCGCTGTTGATCCAGAACACCAATCCGGTGTCGGTGGCGCCGGATCAGACGGTGGTGAAGCGTGGCTTCGCGCGCGAGGATCTGTTCGTCTGCGTGCACGAGCAGGTGATGACCGAGACCGCGCAGATGGCCGACATCGTGTTGCCGGCGACCATGTTCACCGAGCACGACGATCTCTATCAGGGTGGCGGGCATCAATACATTCTGCTTGGCCCGAAGCTGGTTGAGCCGCCGGGCGAATGCCGCTCCAATCACGAGGTCATCTGTGGGCTGGCGAAGCGCGTCGGTGCGCAGCATCGCGGCTTCGACATGACGTCGCGTGAGATCATCGACTGGACCTTGCAGCAGTCCGGCTGGGGCACGCTCGACAACCTCGAAAGCCGGAAATGGATCGACGCGCAGCCGGATTTCCGGACAGCGCATTATCTCGACGGCTTCGCCTATCCGGATGGCAAATTCCGCTTCAAGCCGGACTGGCCGCGCATCCCGTTCCGCAGCCCGTGGAACGCCGGACCCTATGACCGCATGCCAGCGTTGCCGGACCACTGGACGGTGATCGAGGAGGCGACGGCGGACTGTCCGTTCCGGCTCGCGACCTCGCCGGCGCGCGCATTCCTGAATTCGTCGTTCAACGAGACACCGACCTCACGCGAGTTGCAGGGGCGGCCGACGGTGATGCTGCATCCCGCCGATGCCGCCGCGCTCGGCATCGGCGAGGGCGATCGCATCGTGCTCGGCAATGCGCGCGGCGAGGTGCGTTTGCACGCGATGATCTTCGAGGGCGTGCGACGCGGCGTTGTGATCGCGGAATCGATCTGGCCGAACACCGCCTACGACGATGGCAAGGGCATCAACACGCTGACTGGCGCGGATGCCATCGCGCCTTATGGCGGCGCTGCCGTGCACGATACGCGGGTGTGGGTGCGCCGGGCGTAGCGCAAGGAGCGCGGCCCGGCGCTGTTGCTCACAGTTCCTTGCCGATCGCGCGGTCGGCCGAATAGGCGCCGCCGCCGCGGATCGCGATCATGAAGCAGACGATGCCGAGGAACAGCACGTATTCGTAGCCACCCTGGCCGACCGAGAAGCCCTTGGCCCAGTGCGCGGCGAACATCGCGATCAGCAGTTCGACGGCGAGCGCGGAGGCAAAGAAGCGGGTGAACAGGCCGACGATCAGCGCCGCGCCGCCGACCACTTCGAGGAAGATGGCGGCATAGGCGAGGCTGCTCGGCAGGCCGTAGTTGGTGGCGAAGGCTTTGCCGACCGCTTCCGCGCCGCGGGTCCATTTCGGCCAGCCGTGCATGATCATGATCCAGCCGAGCGCCACACGCACGATCGCGTAGGCGATCGGTTCCATGCGCGCGTAAAATCCGGAAAGCCCCGGACACATCAATCTCGTTTCGCCCCCGTTCATGGCAGATCCCTGTTCTGTCTGGTTCGCCACCCGCTGGTGGCACGAGGCGATTCATACCATTCGGGCAGGATGGCAAGGAGTGGCGCACGATCTTGTGACTGGGGCGGAACGCCGCAATTCACAACTTGCGGCTTTAGGGCTTGCTGCGGTCCTCAGCCACCCTGCGCAGCGCTTCCGGATAAATCCGGTGTTCCACCGCGAGCACACGTGCCGCGAGCGTGGCCTCGGTGTCGTCCGGCAATACGTCGACGGCGCCCTGCACGATGATCGGTCCCGCATCCATCTCCGGCACGACGAAATGCACCGTCGCGCCGTGCTGTGTCGCGCCGGCGGCGAGCGCGCGGGCGTGGGTATCGAGGCCCTTGAAGGCGGGCAGCAACGCCGGATGGATATTGAGCACGCGGCCCTGCCATTGGCCGACGAACCAGGGCGTCAGCAGCCGCATGAAGCCGGCAAGGCAAACGATGTCGATATGATACGTGGCGAGTACGTCCTGCATCGCGTGCTCGAACGCCTCGCGGTCTTTACCGAAGGCACGATGATCGACGACGCAGGTGGCGATGCCGTTCGCCTGCGCGGTGGCAAGGCCGCCGGCCTCCGGTACGTTGGACATCACCAGCACGATCTCGGCCGGATAGTCGGGCGCCCTGGCGGCTTCGATCAGCGCCGTCATGTTCGAGCCGCGGCCGGAGATCAGCACCGCGACCCGTTTGCGCGGCGCGGCGCTCACGCGAGATCCAGATGGCCGGAATAGGTTACGCGCGGCTCACCGTTGGCGGTGGTCACGGTGCCGATCGGGAAGGCGTTCTCGCCCTCGCGCTTGAGTACGGCGATCACCTTGTCCGCCTGGTCGGCGGCGGCGAGTGCGATCATTCCGACGCCGCAGTTGAACGTGCGCAGCAGTTCCGGCTCGGCGATGTTGCCGGCCTTCGCGAGCCACTTGAACACCGGCAGCACCGGCACGCGCGCGAGATCGAGCGCAACGCCGAGTCCGTCTGGCAGCACGCGCGGGATGTTGTCGGGGAAGCCGCCGCCGGTGATATGGGCGAGGCCCTTCACCGCGCCGGTCTCGCGGATCGCCGCGAGGCACGACTTCACATAGATGCGGGTCGGGGTGAGCACAGCTTCGCCGAGCGACCGCGACGGGTCGAACGGCGCCGGTGTCTCCCACGCGAGCGCGCTCACATCGACGACCTTGCGCACCAGCGAATAGCCGTTGGAGTGCACGCCGGAAGAGGCGATGCCGATGACCACGTCACCGGCGGCGATGTCCGCGCGCGGCAGCAGCGTGCCGCGCTCCGCCGCGCCGACCGCGAAGCCGGCGAGATCGTAGTCGCCGCCCTGATAGACGCCGGGCATTTCCGCGGTCTCGCCGCCGATCAGCGCGCAGCCCGCATCGCGGCAGCCGGCGCTGACGCCGGCGACCACCGCCGCGCCCATCGCCGGGTCGAGCTTGCCGCAGGCAAAGTAGTCGAGAAAGAACAGCGGCTCGGCGCCCTGGACGACGAGGTCGTTCACCGACATGGCGACGAGGTCGATGCCGATGGTCTCGTGCCGGCCGGTTTCGATGGCGATCTTGACCTTGGTGCCGACGCCGTCGGTGGCGGCAACCAGCACCGGATCGGTGAAGCCGGCGCGCTTGAGGTCGAACAGCCCGCCGAATCCGCCGATTTCGGCGTCAGCGCCGCGGCGCGCGGTCGCACGCACCAGCGGCTTGATCAGGTCGACCATGCGGTTTCCGGCGTCGATATCGACACCGGCCTGCGCATAGGTGAGGCCGCGCCCCTGTTCCGCCATGGTTGCCCTCGTTTGCCGGGGTCGTACGGCGAAATCGCATTGCACGCAATGGCCGGAACGCCGATATACTCAGGGGAGAAGAGCGAGCCGGGGCCGTGCGTTGACCATTCCGAACGTTATTACGCTGGGGCGCATCCTGCTGGTCCCGGTCGTGGTCTGGGCCATTGCCTCCGGCGCCATGCTGATCGCATTCGCGCTGTTTGTGGCGGCCGGGGTCAGCGACGCGGTGGACGGGTTCCTGGCCAAGCGCCTGCGCCAGACCAGCGAGTTGGGCGCCTATCTCGATCCGCTGGCCGACAAGGCGCTGATCGTCTCGATCTATGTCACCCTCGGCATCAGTGGCGCGATCCCGCGCTGGCTGGTCATCCTGGTGGTGTCCCGCGATATCATGATCATCGGCGCGGTGATCCTGTCGTGGCTGATGGGCAGCCCGATCCGGGTCAAGCCGCTGTGGGTGTCGAAATTCAACACCGCGGCGCAGATCCTGTTCGCCTGTCTGGTGCTGGCGTCGCTCGGTTTCGGCTTCACCGTCGAGCCGCTGCGGGTCGGGCTGATGCTCGCGGTCGCGACGCTGACACTGCTGTCGATCGCGGCTTATCTGGCCGAGTGGGTGCGCCACATGAATTCGACGACGCCGGCAGGTCGCTGAATTTGCCGGTGATTTTTTTGGCGATGACAGTCGGCGGGATGATCCGATGACCCTGCAGGGACAGATGCTGTTCTGGAGCGCGGCGCTTGTGGTGCTGATCGCGCTGCTGTGGCTGTTGAGCCCGATCCTGCTGCCGTTCGTCGCCGGCTTTGGTATCGCTTATCTCCTGCGGCCGATAGTCGACTGGCTCGAGCGCATGCGCGTCAACCGCATGATCGCCGCGCTCATCGCAGTCACTTTGGTGGTGCTGGCATTCACCGTGATCGTGCTGGCGGTGGTGCCGGTGTTCGCGAGCCAGCTCACCTCGTTCATCCAGAAGCTGCCGGAATATGTCGGCAAGTTGCAGGTGCTGCTCAACGATCCACAGCATCCGTGGTTGCAGAAGATCGTCGGCCTGACCGGCGGCGACAATGCGGTTGGCGTTTCCGATCTGGTGAAGGAAGGCACCGGCTGGATCACTGCGTTCCTCGCCGGCCTGTGGTCGGGCGGGCAGTCGCTGATTTCGTTGTTCTCGCTGCTGGTGGTCGCGCCGGTGGTTGCGTTCTATTTTCTCTACGACTGGAACCGCATGATCGCGACCATGGACGGCTGGGTGCCGGTGCCGCACCGGCCGACGGTGCGCGATCTGGCGCGCAAGGTGGACGCCGCCATCGCCGGTTTCGTGCGCGGCCAGACGGCGGTATGCCTGCTGCTCGGTCTGTTCTATGCCGTCGGCCTGTCGCTGGCGGGATTGAATTTCGGCCTGTTGATCGGTCTCGTCGCCGGCCTGCTCACCTTCATTCCCTATGTCGGTTCGCTGACGGGTCTTGTGGTCTCGACCGGCGTTGCGGTCGCGCAGTTCTGGCCTGAATGGGTGCCGATCGCGATGGTCGTTGGTGTCTTTTTCGTCGGCCAGTTCATCGAGGGCAATATCCTGTCGCCGAAGCTGGTCGGCGAGAGCATCGGCGTGCATCCGGTGTGGCTGATCTTTGCGCTGCTCGCCTTCGGTTATCTGTTCGGCTTCGTCGGCCTGCTGCTCGGCGCGCCGCTTGCGGCGACTGCGGGGGTGCTGGTGCGTTTCGCCATGCACCGCTATCGCGCGAGCGTGCTGTTCACAGGCGATCCGCCGGACCGGACAATCTCATGAACCGGCCGCGCCAGCTCGCGCTTGCTCTGCCGCATACCGAAAGTTTCGCGCGCGAGGATTTTCTGCCGGGACCGGGCAATGAGGCTGCGCTCGCTCTGGTCGATCGCTGGCCGGACTGGCCGGCGCGTGCCGCGGTGCTGGCTGGCCCGGAAGGGGCGGGCAAGAGCCATCTCGGCGCGATCTGGGCGCAGACGGCGGGCGCGCGCATCCTTGCCGCGCGTGGGCTCGGCGAGGCCGATCTGCCGGAGGCGCTGGCGACCGGCGCGCTGCTGCTGGAAGACCTCGCGCCCGACGAACGCGACGAGCGCGCGCTGTTTCATCTGCTCAACCTCGTCCGCGAACATCAGGCCTATCTGCTGATCACCAGCCGGGTGATGCCGGTGAGTCTGCCGGTCCGTATCCCCGATCTCGCTTCGCGTCTGCGGGCAGTCCCGGCGGTGGCGATGGCGCCGCCGGACGATGCCCTACTGCGCTCGCTGCTGGTGAAGCTTGCCGCCGATCGCCAGTTGGCGCTGGGCGAGGACGTGGTGACGTTCCTGATGGCGCGGATCGAGCGCTCCTTCGCCGGCGCGCGGGCGGCGATCGCGCGGCTCGACGAGGAGGCGATGCGGCTGAAGCGCCCTGTCAGCCGAGCGCTGGCGGCGGAACTGTTCCGGTTGCCGGACGCTTGAAGCGCCAAAGGGTCGCAAGGGCTGTCATGACTCTTTCATGGTCGCCCGCTAGGCTGATCGGCCTGACCGCAGCGTGTGCCGATGGAACCGGATCAAGTTACTGTTTTAGCGAAAGAAATATCGCCCGAGAGCGAGGCCCCGCCGACCGCACCAGGGCCCAGCCCGGCGATCACCGCGGTGCCCGAGCGTTTCATCAACCGTGAGTTGTCATGGTTGCATTTCAACCGGCGCGTGCTGGAAGAGGCTGCCAACGAGCATCACCCGCTGCTGGAGCGGGTCCGCTTTCTGTCGATCTCGGCCAACAATCTGATCGAATTCTTCATGGTGCGCGTCGCCGGCCTCAAGGGTCAGTTGCGCGAGGGCATTACCACCCGCAGCCCTGACGGACTGACGCCGGCGGAGCAACTCACCCGCATCGCCGAGGCAGTGACGCTGCTCGCCAGCGACCAGCAGAAGTGCTGGCTCGGCTTGCGGCCGCTGCTTGCCGAGCGGGGTCTCGTGCTGGTCGACGGGCAGAGCCTGACCAAGACCGAGAAGACCTGGCTGGAGGATCACTTCCTCACCCACGTGTTCCCGCTGTTGACGCCGCTCGCCATCGACCCGGCGCATCCGTTCCCGTTCATCCCCAATCTCGGCTTCACCATCGGGCTGGCGTTGCAACGCAGCCGCGATGGGCGGGCGATGAACGCGCTGATCCGCATGCCGCTCAAGATCGAGCGTTTCATCCAGTTGCCGAGCACCGAGCCCGGCGTCATCCGGTTGATCACGCTCGAACAGGCGACCGCGCTGTTCATCGGCCGGCTGTTCCCCGGTTACACCGTGAAGGGTGCCGGCGCGTTCCGCGTCATCCGCGATTCCGAAGTGGAAATCGAGGAAGAGGCGGAGGATCTGGTGCGGCTGTTTGAAACCGCGCTCAAGCGCCGCCGCCGAGGATCGGTGATCCGCCTCGAGATCGAAGCGACGACGCCGCCCGATCTGCGCCGGTTCGTGCAGCGCGCGCTCGCAGTCGCGGAAGATGAACTGTTTCTGGTCGATGGCGTGCTGGCGCTCGACGAGCTGTCGCAACTCACGCGCTGCAATCGTCCCGATCTGGAATTCGAGCCTTATACGCCGCGCTTCCCCGAGCGCATCCGCGAGCAGGGCGGCGATTGCTTCGCGGCGATCCGGCAGAAGGACTTGATCGTCCATCATCCGTACGAGACGTTCGATGTCGTCGTGCAATTCCTGCAGCAGGCGGCGCGCGATCCCAACGTGGTGGCGATCAAGCAGACGCTCTATCGCACCTCGGCGGAATCGCCGATCGTCAAGACGCTGATCGAGGCGGCGGAGGCGGGCAAATCCGTCACCGCGCTGATCGAATTGAAGGCGCGCTTCGACGAGGAAGCGAATATCCGCTGGGCGCGCGATCTGGAGCGCGCCGGCGTGCAGGTTGTGTTCGGCTTCATCGACTTGAAGACCCACGCCAAATTGTCATTGGTGGTGCGGCGCGAGGGCAAGGCGCCGGTGAATTACGTCCACGTCGGCTCCGGCAATTATCATCCGGTGACGGCGCGCATCTACACCGACCTGTCGTTCTTCACCGCCGATCCGGCGATCGCGCATGACGTGGCGTGCATCTTCAACTTCATCACCGGCTATGCGGAGCCGGACGAGCTGAAGCGGATGGCGATCTCGCCGCTGACCTTGCGCAAGCGGATCAGCGACCATATCCGCCAGGAGAGCGCCAATGCGCGCGCCGGCAAGCCGGCGGCGATCTGGATGAAGATGAACTCGCTGGTCGATCCCGACATCATCGACCTTCTGTACGAGGCGTCGAATGCCGGCGTGCAGATCGACCTGGTAGTGCGCGGCATCTGCTGCCTGCGGCCCGGCGTGCCGGGCCTCTCCGAGAACATCCGCGTCAAGTCGATCGTCGGACGGTTCCTCGAACACAGCCGCATCTATTGCTTCGGCTCGGGCCACCTGCTGCCGCATTCCAAAGCGGCTGTGTATATCTCATCAGCGGACATGATGCCGCGCAATCTCGACCGGCGGGTCGAACTGCTGTGCCCGATTCTCAATGCGACGGTGCATGAGCAGGTGCTCAGTCAGATCATGGTGGCGAATTTCAAGGACAACGAGCAGAGCTGGAAGCTCTTGCCGGATGGGGCATCGACGCGCATAAAGGCGGCCCCGGGCGAAGAACCCTTCAACGCCCACAAGTATTTCATGACGAATCCGAGCCTGTCGGGACGTGGCAAGTCGCTCAAAGAATCCTCGCCGCGCAGCCTCATCCGCCGCCTCGAAGGCGCCTAAACGGCGTGCCAAACGGCAATCCGGATCGCCGCGCCAGCGGCGGTCGAAACGGCAGCCCAAGGGCCGGCTTGATCTGGGCCCGCCGATCGCCGTCATCGATATCGGCTCCAACTCCATCCGCCTTGTCATTTATGAGGGGCTGGCGCGCTCGCTGACGCCAATCTTCAACGAGAAGGTGATGGCCGGCCTCGGCCGCGAGGTGCAATCCACCGGCCTCATCCCGCAGGATGCGATCCTGGTGGCTCAGGCGGCGCTGCGGCGCTTCCGGGCGCTGTGCGACACGCTGAAGGTGCGTCAGGTCTATGCCATCGCCACGGCGGCGTGCCGCGACGCGCGCAACGGCGAGGCGTTCATTGCCGCGGCCTCGCGCATCTGCCGGGTGCCGATCGAAATCCTGTCGGGCCGGCGTGAGGCGCAACTGACCGCGCTCGGCGTCGTCTCCGGCATCCACAAGCCGGATGGTGTGGTCGCCGATCTCGGTGGCGGCTCGCTCGAACTGGCCGATATCCACGGGGCGCGGATCGTGCTCGGCGGCACCATGCCGCTCGGCGGCCTCGCGCTGCAGGATATGTCGGATCATTCGCTCAAGCGCGCGCAGAGGATCGTCGCGACGCGGCTGACCGGTCTGCCGATCCTCAAGGGCGGGCGAGGCCGCGTGCTCTACGCCGTTGGCGGCACCTGGCGCGCGCTGGCGCGACTGCACATGCAGCGCACCGGCTATCCGCTGCATGTGATGCACGGCTATACCATTCCCGCCGCCGAGGCGATCCGGTTCTGCCGCACGCTCTATCGCCGGCGCGGCGGCCGCTCGCCGCAACTGATCACCGTCAACAAGGCGCGCCGCTCGCTGCTGCCTTATGCGGCGCTGGTGCTGGAGCGGCTGATCCGCGAGAGCCGCGCGCGCGAGGTGGTGATCTCGGTCTATGGCGTGCGCGAGGGGCTGCTTTACGGCATGCTGCCGCGCGAGGCGCGGCGCGAGGACGGGCTGATCACCGCCGCGCGGGAATTCAACGAACTGCGTTCACGCTCGCCGCACCATGGCGACGAGCTGGTGGCGTGGACCGGACGCCTGCTGCGGCAGGCGCGGATCGTCGAGACGGACGAGGAACGGCGGTTGCGGCATGCGACCTGTCTGCTCGCGGATATCGGCTGGCGCGCGCATCCGGATTATCGTGGCGAGCAGTCGTTCAACATCATCGCCAATGCCGGCATGTCGACGGTCGATCACGAGGGGCGCGCGTTCCTCGCGCTCTCGGTCTATTTCCGGCATGCCGGGCCGGAAGACCCGGACGTGTCGCCGAAGCTCGCACATCTGGTCAGTCCGCGGCTGATGCACCGGGCGCGGATTCTCGCCGCCGCAATGCGGGTCGCGTATCAGGTGTCGGCGTCGCAGGCCGGCGTCTTGCCCGGCGCGCCGCTCAGTGTTTCGCGTGGCAGGCTGATCCTGCGGCTCGACGGCAAACTCGCCACGCTTGGCGGTGAGCGCGTGTTCAACCGGCTGCGCCAGCTCGCGCGGCTGCTCAATCTCAAGCCGATGATCGTCTCGAATCCCGCCAGACGGGGCTGATCGTCACCCGCGCTCGATCGGGATGACGTGACCCTTGTCCATGGCAAGCGCGAGGCGGCCATGCTTGAGCGCCAGCGCCTTGTCGCCGAACAATTCACGGCGCCAGCCGTGCATCGCCGGCACGTCGGCCTCGTCGCTCGCGGCGATCTGTTCGAGATCGTCGACCGTGGCGATCACCTTGGCGGCGACGCGGTGGCGCTCCGAGGTCATGCGCAGCAGCACCTTGAGCAACTCCACGGTCGCCGCGCCGTTCGGCGCCGAGCGTGATCGCTCGATGCGCGGCAGCGTCTTCGGGTCGCGATCGAGACCGCGTTGCACAGCCTCGATAATCTGCTCGCCCCAGCGCGACCGCTCGAAGCCCTTGGGCAGCGAACGCAGTTGCGCCAGCCGCTCCAGCGAGGTTGGCGCCTGCACCGCGACGTCGCCGACCGCATCGTCCTTGAGCACGCGCGAGCGCGGCACGTCTCGGGTCTGGGCCTCGCGCTCGCGCCAGGCGGCGACTTCCATCATCACGGCGAGTTCGCGCGGCTTGCGCACGCGGCTGCGCAGGCGCTCCCAGGCGCGCGCGGGGTCCATGCGATAGGTCTCGGGCGAGGTGAGGATGTCCATCTCCTCGGCGACCCACGCGGCGCGGCCCTGCTTGTCGAGGTCGTGCGACAGCTTGAGATAGACATCGCGCAGATGCGTCACGTCCGACACTGCGTAGCGAACCTGCGCCTCGCTCAACGGGCGGCGGGTCCAGTCGGTGAACCGGTTCGACTTGTCGAGCGTGTCGCCGGTGATGCGCTGCACCAACTGGTCATAGGAAATCGAGTCGCCGTAGCCGAGCACCATGGCCGCGACCTGGGTGTCGAAGATCGGGTGTGGAATGGCTTTCGCCATGTTCCAGACGATTTCGATGTCCTGGCGCGCCGCGTGAAACACCTTCAGCACGCTTTCGTCGGTCATCAGCGCGAAGAACGGCGTGAGATCGAGGCCCGGCGCGAGCGCGTCGATGACAGCGCTTTCATCAGAGCAAGCGATCTGCGCCACGCACAGCAGCGGGTAATAGGTGCTCTCGCGCAGGAATTCGGTGTCGACGGTGACATAGGGATGGCGCGCCATGCGCGCGCAGACATCGGCAAGTTCGTCGCTGGTCGTGATCAAGTCCATTGAACGCGCAAATTGCCCCAATCAGGCTGCCGGCCGCAACCTTTAACGACCGCGCACGCGCGGCATGTGGATGAATTCCCACGGGCTCGGGAATGCGCCGACCGGAACCTCGATCAGGGTCGGCTCGCGGCGGGCGAAGGATTCCGTCAGCGCCGTCTGCAGCGCGCCGGCGTCGCGGACGCGGCGGCCGACCGCGCCGAAGCTCTCGGCGAATTTCACGAAATCCGGATTGGCGAGATCGCAGGCGATCAGCCGGTTGCCGTAATGCTCCTGCTGGATGCGCCGCACATTGCCGAACGCGCCGTCGGCGAACACCACGGCGGTCAGCGGAATGCGGTGGCGGATCGCGGTGGCAAGCTCGTTGGCGGTATACATGAAACCGCCGTCGCCGTTGATCGAGACGACCGGCACGTCGCGCCGTGCATCCTGCGCGCCGAGCGCGGTAGCGAAGCCCCAGCCAAGATTGTCCTGATAGCCGGGCGACAGGAACGTGCGCGGTTTGAAGACCGGAAAACCGAGCCGCGCGGCAAAGCCGATCTGCGTGACTTCATCCACATAGATGCCGTCGTCCGGCAGCGCGGCGCGGATCGCATCGACGAAAGCAAGCTGCGGCGCGATCTTGCGCAGCCGCTCCGCCATGCGCGCCTGCCGCTGTTCCATCTCGGCGCGGCGCGAGGCGCGCTTCTGATTGAAGCGCGGCAGCACGTCGAGGAGCTTCTTCACCACCTCGGCGGCATCGCCGATCACCGCCGCGTTCGGCCGGACGAGGCGGGTGGTCTCGTCCGGATTGGTGTCGATGCGCACGATTTTGAGGTCGCGATCGACGCCCCATTCGCGCACCGGCATGAGCATGCGCGTGCCGATGCCAAGGATGACGTCGGCCTCCGCCCACAATTCATGGCCGAGTGGCAGCGTGACGCTGAACGGACTGCGGCCGTCGATGACGCCGCGGCCGCGCCGATAGGCGAGCACTGGCGCCTGCAACGCCTCCGACAGCGCGGTGACTTCCTCGGCCGCATCGAGCGCGCCGCCGCCGGCGACGATCAGGATGCGCTTGCCGGCGCCAAGGATGCGCGCGGCCTTGCGCAACGCGTCCTCGTCGATCGGGCGCGGACGCGGCGGCAGCAGCGTCGCGATCGGAGCGACCGGGCCTTTCTGGCCCCAGACGTCGATGGCGCATTCGAGCACGGCGGGGCCGGGCCGCTTGCCGTAGAGCATCGACCGCAGCGCCTTGTTGACCAGCGGCGCGGCGTCGGCCGGGCGCTTGATGTAACCGGAGAAGTCGGCGAGCCGCGCGACGATGCCGGCCTGATCGGTGATCTCGTGCAGATGGCCCTGCGCCTTGCCGATGGCGGCGTCGGGGATCTGCCCGATGAGGCCCAGTACCGGCGCATTCATGCCGTAGGCGGTGAGCAAGGCCGCGCCGGAATTGAGCAGGCCGGGGCCGGGCACCACGGCATAAGGCTGCGGCTTGCCGGTCGCGAGCGCGGCGCCGAGCGCCATATAGGCCGCGCCCTGTTCGTGGCGCGTGTGCACGGTGCGGATCGCATCGCCGGCGCGCTGCACGGCGTCGAAGAAGTGATCGTTGTGCACGCCCGGCAGCGCATAGAGCGTGTTCATGCCGTTGGCGAGGAGCGCCGCCACGGTGGCTTCGCCGGTGGTGAGCGTCGATGCCGCTGCGGTTGCTGCCTCGCGCTTCGTTTTGGCGGATGCCCGCGTTTGCTTATGCGCCTTTTTGCGCGCGCTCTTCGTTGTCTTGGCCATGGTTATCGCTCGGGGAAGGAGTTGATAACGATCAGCGCATCGAGCATGTCGTCGCGCCGCTCGCCGAAGGTTCTGGTCAGCAGATGCCGCACACGTCCGGAGCGGTAAAGTTCGGCGAGGGCGCGGTCGACCGCGAGCCGGAACGCATCGTCGCCGCGCGGCAATGCGAGCGCGTAGGTTTCGTAGCTGAAATAGCGCCGGCTGAGTTCGATCCCCGGCATCGGCCCCTGATAGAGCAACGCCGCGAGGATGGCGCGGTCGCCGAAATAGGCGTCGATCTTGTCGGTGGTGAGCAGCCTCAGCCCCTCGCGGTGGTCGGCCACTTCCGTGACCTGCGCGTTGACGCCGACCTGCCGCATGCCGAGGCGCAGATTGTCCGCGGTGGTGGTGCCGCCGAGCACGGCGATCCTGCGTCCCGCCAGATCCTCGAAGGCGTGCACCGGCCGGTCGGCGCGATACAGCACGCTGGTGCCGTCGAGGAAGGTCGGAATCGAGAAATCGACGATCGCCCGGCGCTCCATCGTTACCGAGGCGGGGTCGCACAGGATATCGATCCGGCCCTCGCGCACCGCCTCGAACCGCTCGCTCGGTGCAATCCGGACAAACTCGGTCTTGAGTTTGCGCGCGCCGGGTTTCAGACGCTCGACCACGTCGCGGCAGAGATCGACGATATAGCCGGCGGGCTTGCCGGCGCTGTCCTTGAAGGAATAGGGACGGGCATCCTCGCGGAAGCCGAGCCGCACCGTGCCGGAGGCTTCGATCCGCTCCAGGGTCGCGGCATCCGCGGCCGTGGGGGCCAAGGTAGAAACCAAGGCGGGGATCAGGAGCGCGGCGGCGGCGACCGCCGGCAGCGAACTCAGCATCAACCGTCGCATCGTCCATCTCACGGGCATTACGGCGCAGAGTGTGGGACATGGACGGCGGGAAAGCAAAGCCGGATCGCGCACCCCGCCGAAAGTGCTATCCCGGTCCCATCCTTGACAAATTTGCCCCTGCATGTGCTTCTCCGGCCGCGCCCGAAAAGGGGAATCCGAGCCGGATTCCGCGGGCGGAATCAGCGGATTTCAGAAGGTTTCTGGCAGATCATGATGCACCGTTACCGCACCCATACCTGTGGCGCGCTGCGCGAGAGCGACATCGGCCACGAGGTGCGCCTGTCCGGCTGGTGTCACCGCATCCGCGACCACGGTGGCGTGCTGTTCATCGATCTGCGCGACCATTACGGCATGACCCAGGTGGTGGTGGACCCGGACAGCAAGGCGTTCCCGCTGGCCGAGAAGCTGCGCGCCGAATGGGTGGTGCGGATCGATGGCAAGGTGCGCATCCGCCCCGCCGGGACCGAGAATCCGGAGATGCCGACCGGCAAGGTCGAGCTTTATGCGAGCGAGATCGAGGTGCTGGGACCGGCGGCCGAGCTGCCGCTGCCGGTGTTCGGCGACCAGGAATATCCAGAGGAAGTTCGGCTCAAATACCGCTTCCTCGATCTGCGCCGCGAGCGGCTGCACAACAACATCATGCTGCGCGGGCGTGTGATCGACTCGATCCGCCGGCGCATGAAGGACGGCGGTTTCTTCGAATTCCAGACGCCGATCCTCACCGCGTCGTCGCCGGAAGGCGCGCGCGACTATCTCGTGCCGTCACGCATCCATCCCGGCAAGTTCTACGCGTTGCCGCAGGCGCCGCAGCAGTTCAAGCAGTTGCTGATGGTCGCGGGCTTCGACCGCTATTTCCAGATCGCGCCGTGCTTCCGCGACGAGGACGCGCGCGCCGACCGCTCGCCGGGCGAGTTCTATCAGCTCGATCTCGAGATGAGCTTCGTCACCCAGCAGGACGTGTTCGATGCGGTCGAGCCGGTGATCCGCGGCGTGTTCGAGGAGTTCGGCGCGGGCAAGCACGTCACCGCGAAATTCCCGCTGATCCCCTATGCCGAGGCGATGCGCAAATACGGCTCCGACAAGCCGGACCTGCGCAATCCGATCGTGATGCAGGACGTCAGCGCGGCATTCCGCGATTCAGGCTTCAAGGTGTTCGCCAATATCCTCGCCAACGATCCGAAGGCGGAGGTCTGGGCGATCCCGGCCAAGGGCGGCGGCAACCGCGCGTTCTGCGACCGGATGAATTCGTGGGCGCAGGGTGAGGGCCAGCCGGGTCTCGGCTACATCTTCTGGCGCGAGGGCGAGGAGGGCGGCGCCGGTCCGCTCGCCAAGAATATCGGCCCGGAGCGCACTAAGCAGATCGCCGAACAGCTCGGCCTCGGCGTCGGTGACGCCTGCTTCTTTGTCGCCGGCCAGCCGGCGAAATTCGTCAAGTTCGCCGGCCCGGCGCGCACCAAGGTGGGCGAGGAGCTTGGCCTGATCGTCAAGGACCGGTTCGAGTTCTGCTGGATTGTCGATTTCCCGATGTTCGAGTGGAGCGAGGAAGAGAAGAAGATCGACTTCTCCCACAACCCGTTCTCGATGCCGAACTATCCGATCGACGACTTCCTCGCGCTCGATCCGGCCGATGCCGAAACGATCCTCGGCATCAAGGCGATCCAGTACGACATCGTTTGCAACGGCGTGGAATTGTCATCCGGCGCGATCCGGAATCATCGCCCCGACGTGATGAAGAAGGCGTTCGCCATCGCCGGCTACGGCGAGGACGTGCTGGAGCAGAAGTTCGGCGGCATGCTGCGCGCGCTGACCTACGGCGCGCCGCCGCACGGTGGCATCGCGCCCGGCATCGACCGCATCGTCATGCTGCTCGCCGGCGAGGAGAATCTGCGCGAGGTCGTGGTATTCCCCATGAACCAGCGCGCCGAGGATCTGCTGATGGGCGCGCCGTCCGAGGTGACGCAAAAGCAGCTTCGCGAACTGCATATCCGGCTCAACCTGCCGCAAAAATAAGGCGCTGCCGTCGCGAGCGGCCATCGGCTTGCGGCGGCGCGAATCAGCACGGGAATGGCTGTGCTGCGCGACGCGTCATCCTGAGGAAATCTTTACAGATTCTTCTTGATCCAGCGGTATCTTGCCCTTATGTGGGGTCCAAATTAGTTGCGGTTGTTCCGCAGCGCTCTCTGTCCGTGAGCCCGGTTGGGCCTCTCGGGTCTCTTGGTTGGGGAGGACGGCACATTGTCGCGCACGGCCCTTTTGCGTCAGAACAAATCTTCGGTTTCGGCAGCGGCGAAAGCCGTGCCGCACGTCAAGCATGCCCATGACGTCCATACGCATGGCGCGGATTCGCTTGAGTCGAAGGACCATTTCATCGTCAAGAACGGGGTCCGTTGCGCCGGCGCGCATCTGATCATCGATCTGTATGACGCGGAGCGGCTCGACGACATCGACCACATCGAGGCGACGCTGCGGCGTTGCGTGGCGGAAGCGCGCGCGACCCTGCTGCACATCCATCTGCATCACTTCGAGCCGAACGGCGGCGTCTCCGGCGTCGCGGTGCTGGCGGAAAGCCACATCTCCATCCATTCGTGGCCGGAGGTCGGCTATGCCGCGCTCGACGTGTTCATGTGCGGCGATTCCGCGCCGGACGCCTGCGTGCCGGTACTGCGCGAGGCATTCAAGCCGAAGCAGATCGCGGTGAGCGAATTGCTGCGCGGCCGCGGCACCTGATCGCGGATCGCTTGATCTGAGGGCGATGGCCGGGTGTTCGCCCGGCCATTTGCGTTTCGACGGAACGACAGCAGAGATTGCCGAAGAGATTGCCGATGCGAAAGCAGCAGAAGCCGAAAACGCGCTGGATCGCCGAAACGCTGTTCGAGGACGAGGGCTTCCGCATGGCCTATCGCGCCGATCGTGTTCTCTATGAAGAGAAGACGACGCATCAGGATCTCGTCCTGTTCCAGAACAAGTTCTTTGGCAAGATGCTGATGCTGGACGGCGCGACCCAGGTCACCGCCCGCGACGAGTTCGTCTATCACGAGATGATGACGCATGTGCCGCTGTTCGCGCACGGCAGGGCGCGCGAGGTGCTGATCGTCGGCGGCGGCGACTGCGGCATCGCCGAAGAAGTGCTCAAGCACAAATCGGTACGGCGGCTGACCCAGGTGGAGATCGACGCCTCGGTGGTCGATTTCTCCAGACGGCATTTCCCGGAGTTCACCCGGCCGGTCTTCCGCGACAAGCGGTTCGAGCTGATCATCGACGACGGCATGGCGTTCGTGGCGAAGACGCAGCGGCGCTTCGACGTGATCATCGTCGATTCCACCGACCCGCACGGTCCGGGGAAGGTGCTGTTCAGTCGCAAATTCTACGCGGCCTGCAAGCGCTGTCTCGGACCCGGCGGCATCATGGTGACGCAGAACGGCGTGCCGTTTGTTCAGGCGGGCGAACTGCGCGCCTCGGTGCGGCATTTCCGTTCGCTGTTCGCCGATGCTGGCTGCTACGTGGCGGCGATCCCGACCTATATCGGCGGGCACATGGCGATGGGCTGGGCCAGCACAAATCCCGCCGCGCGGCGGCATGGTGCGGCGACGATCGCGCGACGCTATCGCGCGGCCGGCGCGTTCGCGACCCGTTACTGGACACCCGAGGTGCACGCTGCCGCGTTCGCGCTGCCGCGATTCATCGCCGACGCTTTGCCGCGATAACGTTGGCGTTTACCCTGCATTAACCATGCGGTGGCGGCGCCGTTACGCTTAAGCACAACTTAACGGGGTACCGTCACTCTGACTCGCGGGCGTTTCGGGGTAGCGCGTGGGTTTCGTCGGGCAATGGAATCCGTTTGGCCGCATCTGGCAGCACAAACGGCTGATCGCGATTACGGCTGGCGTCATCCTGGCGGCAGTGCCGTTGATCGGCTTTGACTATTGGCTGAGCGACCTGGTTCAGCGCCAGACCCAGGAAGATTCCACCCAACTCGCCAAACGCGCCATCGACCTTGCCGAAACGCGGCTCACGCGGGCGGTCAGCGCGCTGGTAACACTGCGCACGCTCGGCGTGAGTTCCTGCGCGCCGGATGACATCACGATGATCCGCGCGGTGCTGCTGACGGCGACACCGGTCAAGGATATCGCCGTGATCGGCGGCGATGGCAAGGAACGCTGTTCGCAACTGGGATCGTCGGTTTCAACCGTCCTGATGTCGGAGCCCATTACGCGGCCGGTTTCCGCGGTGTTGGAGACGGTGCGGCTGACTACCGGGTCCACGGACCTTTATCAGCGAGTCCGGTTGCTGGCCGACGGCGAGCATGCGGAACTTGCGGCGTTCATCCCGTCCGATCTGTTCGTTCCGATGATCGCCAATGAAGAGAGTGCGTCGCGGCCGGCGGTGCGCATTACCACCCGGAGCGGAGCGGTGCTGGTGCAGTCGCACAATAGCGATGCTCGAATTTGGGAGAATGGCGCGGCATTCGGTGTCGCCAGTTCGGACCGCTATGGTTTCACAGCTTCGGCGGCGCTGCCGCGCACGCGCGACAGTTCGACCTATCGCGATCTGAGCAAGATCAGCCTGTTTGTCCCCGGTGCGATCGCCGTCCTGATCATGGCATTCGCGGCGCTTCTGCCGCGGCGGCAGCCGGTCAATCCGGTTGCCGAATTGCAGCAGGCAATCCGCGATGGCGAATTCGTGCCGTATTATCAGCCGGTGGTCGATATCCGTTCGGGCCGGATCGTCGGCGCGGAGGTGCTGGCGCGCTGGAAGAAGCCGGATGGCTCGCTGGTGCTACCGGGATCGTTCATTCCGCTGGCGGAATCGAGCGGCCTGATCGTCGAGTTGACGCAGCATCTGATGCGCCGCGTCTGTACCGATGCCGGCCCGGCGATCGGCGCGCGGCCGGGCCTCAAGATCGGCTTCAATTTCTCCGCCGCCTTGTTCTCTAATCGCAACACCGTGCGCGACGTGCGCAAGATGTTCAGCAATTCGGCGATCGCGCTGTCGCAGGTGGTGCTCGAACTGACCGAGCGCGAACAGATCGCCGATCTCACCGAGGCGCGGCAGGTGATCGCCGCGCTGCAGGGCATCGGTGTGCGCATCGCGCTCGATGACGTCGGCACCGGCCACAGCGGCCTGTCCTATATGCTCAAGCTCGGCGTCGACATCATCAAGATCGACAAGATGTTCGTCGATGCGATTGGCACCGACCGCAAGTCATCGACCATTGTCGAGACGCTGGTCGATCTCGCGCACAATATGCGCATGGATATCATCGCCGAGGGCGTGGAGAATTTCGAGCAGGTCGCGCATCTGCGCGAACTCGGCATTCGCAGCGCGCAGGGCTATGTGTTCGCGCCGCCGCTGCCGGGCTCGGCCTTCATCAAGCTGATCGAGGCGATCGAGCCGGCCGCGGTCGAGCAAGCGGACACGCCGCGCTATTTGTCGGCCCGCCAACGCATCGCGGCGATGTGACGCCACGCCTGCTGGACAGGCGGCGATTCTTGCCCGTTACTGCGCGCCGGCGAATCCTTTCCCGACAGGACATTTCGGATGACGAGTTTGTGGTTTCTGCTGGCGCGCGCCGGTCTCGCGGCGCTGTTCATCGTTGCCGGCATCGGCAAGTTCACGAGCATTGCCGGAACCGCCGGGATGCTGGCGGGCAAGGGGTTCCCGCAGCCGATGCTGTTCGCCTATGCGGTCGCGACGATCGAGTTGGTCGGCGGTCTGCTGGTGCTGATCGGCATCAAGGCGCGCTGGGCAGCAGTGCTATTGCTGCTGTTCACGGCCGGCACGATCCTGATCTCGCACGCCTTCTGGACCATGGACGGTGCCGCGCGCGCAATGAACCAGACGCAGGCGCTGAAGAACCTGGCGATCATGGGCGGGTTGCTGTTGCTCGCCGTGGTCGGACCGGGCCGTTATTCCGTCGATCGGACCTGAGCCAAAATTGAAAACGGGCGGCCAATTGGGCCGCCCGAGTTGATACGCCACGCGGGAGGAACTCCGGTACGGGTCAGCGAACCCTACACCGCTGGCCCGCGTGAGCCTGAAACGGATGCTGCTATCGAGACACCGGCCCGGCGATTCGTCAATTCGCCTTCGCCTAGATACGGGCAGGGCGCTTCGCTCGCCCGGCGCTCATTTGGTCTCGACGGAAATACCACGGCTGCCGACGCTGATGTCGATGCCGGATTTTTTCTGCTTTTCCTGATTCCACGCATAGCCGAGCACGGCCACGGCGACGATCAGGCCGCCAATCAAGGCGTACAGAATATTGCGATTCATGGTCGATCCCCCAGGTCGGTTCCCCAGTCAGCAGGCCCGCACCTAACGCGCGGAGCGCCGATTGGTTTCATCAGGGGATCAGGCCGGCGCGGATTCGAGTTGACGTCCGAGCGCGGCGAGCAGCTTGCCGTCCATCGGTTCCACCGCCGACGGAAAGCTCGCGGCGATATGGCCGTCACGGCCGATCAGGTATTTATGGAAATTCCAGCGCGGCACCTCAAGCGGGCGTTCGGCCGCAGCCCATTTGTAGAGCGGGTGCTGGTTCGCGCCGCGCACGGCGACCTTGGCGGCGACCGGGAAGCCCACATGGTACTGGCCGTGCACGGTCTGCTCGATCTCCGTCGCGCCGCCCGGCTCCTGACCGCCGAAATCGTTGGATGGCACCGCCACCATGAACAGGCCGCGGTCACGATAGCGCGTCCAGAGATCCTGCAGGCCGGCATATTGGGGCGTGTAGCCGCATTGCGAGGCGGTGTTGACGATCAGGATCGGTTTGCCGGCGTGATCGGCGAGCCTGATCGGCTGGCCGTCGAGGCCGTCAAATGAAAAGGCATAGGCTGTCATCCGGCTCACTTGTCCTGAAGCGTTACCCATCGGCCCCATCAGCGCACCCGCGATGCAGGACAATGACGACAACATCGTGCGGCGGCTGAGCTGCATAGCCTGTGACTCGCTGGGTTGATGGCGCGAGCTTATCCCCACTATCCGCACGCCATCGATCACAAATCCGCGCGCATCACGTCGCGCGATACCGGCGCGCGCCCGCAGAGCGAAAACCTCGTGGAGCGATGTGGATAAGGCCCGGTTTCTGCAATCGGTTTCAGACCTCGCTAACCCTGCGCGGCGAGGCTCGCGCCCGCGTCGGCGAAGCTGATATCGGCGCCGCGCTACGGCCCAAGGGTGCACGGAGGAGGCGTCATGACACCGATCGAGCGGATGCTGTTCATTGCAGGCGTCTCGATTACGATGCTGGCTAGCATAGGGCTCTGTGCGCAAATTTATACGTGGCGCAGCGCGTGCGGCGCGCTGCCGCAACTCCGGGTGTCGCCCTCGGATCGGGCACTCCCTGCGGAGTGCCGGTAAATGCTGCAGTCCGGATGGAACTTTGGCTCCGGGGCGGCGTTATTCGCTTCGACTGGCGATCCGGGACGGGAGATCGGCGAGATCCGCCAGACACGATGGCGAAGACATGAACACAGCCTAAATCCCGGCGTCGAAAGCCGTTAAGTTTCCGGGTGTTAGGTTGGCCTCAGTGGGGGACGAACAGGAGAGCGTGATGCGCACATTCATTCTGAACTCTTTTGCGGCCGTCGCCCTTGCGGCGGCTGGCTTGCTTGCGGCACCGGCCGCGCAGGCGGCGCCGGTCGGCCCGTCTGCGGGTCTGGCAGCCGCAGCGCAGGAAACCGGCGGTCTGGCACAGGACGTGGCTTATGTCTGCCGCCGCGTCTGGCGTTACGGCGGCTGGCAGCGGCGCTGCTGGTATCGTCCGGGCCCGAGCTATTACGGTGGCTATGGCTATTACGGCCCGCGCCGTTTCTATGGTGGTCCGCGCTACCATCGCGGCGGCTGGGGCCATCGTCACTGGCGCCGCTGGTAAATCGACCGGAGACGAAGAAAGGCCGCCCGCGGGCGGCCTTTCTGTTTGTGCGGGCATTGGCGACGCGGGCGCTCAGTTGAGCTTCACCACCTCGACGCGGCGGTTCTTGGCACGGCCGTCGTCGGTGTCGTTGGTCGCGGCCGGCGCCACCATGCCGACACCGGCGGGGCGCATGCGCTTGGCGTCGACCTTGTAGTATTTGGCGAGGATTGACACGACCATCTCGGCGCGGCGCTTCGACAGATCGACATTGTAGTCGTAGGCGCCCTGATTGTCGGTGTGGCCGACGATCAGCACCGCGAGCTTCGGATCGCTGTTGATGAGTCTAGCAATCTGCTCCATCGTCGGCGCCGACTCCGGCTTCAGCTCGGCCTTGTTGGTGTCGAACAACAGTCCATACAGCGCGACGCGGCCGGAGGTGTTGATGCTCTGCGCCATCTCCTCGGATTTGACGAGCACCATCTTCTGGTCGCGCGGCTTCGGCTCCAGCACATGCACCAGCGCCACGGTGCGGCCATTGAACGCCTTGCAGTAGAGCGTGTCGTTCACCTGGAACGTCTGCACGGTGACGTAGGCGTCGCCGCCGCTCTGCGGGATTTTCGCCGCGAAGAACCGCTGGTCGTTGATGTCGGACGCGAGCGCGCATTTGCCGTTGGAGAAATCCGCGTCCTTGAGATCCTTGTCGGAGAAGAAATACATCATCAGGCTCTGGTCGTTGCCGCCGCCCGACGAGGAGCGGGTCGGCGCCCCGCCGCAGTCCTCGGTCTTGCACTGATACAGCACCTCGCCGCCGGCGGCTTTCACCACGTCCTGATAGTTGCGCAGCACTTCGAGCGGAGAGCGGTCAGCCGGCAGGAGATAGGCGATGCGGGTGCGGGCGCCTTCCACCTCGACGGCTTGTTTTGGTTTGAACACGCGGTTGTTCATAGTGTCAGTCCGGCCTGTGACCGGCTCGAGCCGGGACAGCGGCACGCTGAAATCGGTGAACGCCTGCCGCTCGTAGCTGACGATGAACGAGCCTTCGTAACGCTTGGCGAGCGCGTTGTCGCGCGCGCCGGCAATGTCCTTTGTCGGAATGGTGGCGTCGGCCAGGGCCGGCGTGAGAATGGCCGGCGCGAGCGACGCCAGCGAGAGCAGACTGCCTGCAACGATGACGCGAAGGGAAATCATGCCGCCCAGACTCCTTGGATAGCCCGGCACATGACGCGCCGGGTGATGGAAAAATGCCCGAATCCCGGCCGCGCGCAAAGGTGCGGGCCGGGGCGAGGGCCGATATTGGTCGCGGTTCGGGCGAGGAAGGTTCATGGCATGCGGATCGGCATGCGTTATCGCCCCTAGAGTGAACGACGGCGCCTGCGGCTGTCCTCCGGATATGGGAAAGCGGGGTCTGTGGCCTCAGATTGGCCGCACGGGCCCTGCATGATAACAGCCCCACAGCGCTTCCTGCCGCTCGCCGTGTCGCAGCTCATGTCCGCCCAGCTCGCCGAGAAAACCATCACGCGGCCGGCCACGAGGCCGAAGACCACGGTGGCGCGGCCGCCGCTCTACAAGGTGATCCTGCTCAACGACGATTTCACGCCGCGCGAGTTCGTTGTGCTGGTGCTCAAGGCGGTGTTTCGCATGGGCGTGGAGCAAGCGCAGGTGGTGATGCTCACCGCGCACAAGAAAGGCTCGTGCGTCATCGCCGTTTACAGCCGGGACATCGCCGAGACCAAGGCGAAGGAGGCGACCGAACTCGGCAAGCAAGCCGGCTATCCGTTGTTCTTCACCACCGAGCCGGAGGAATGACCGGAGCGCGATCGCGGGGGTCGCCTGTGCAGCCGGTTGACGTTACGGTGTGCCATCAACCTGACACCGGAGCGGACCGATGAAGATCGACGGCGGCTGCTATTGCGGCAAGATCACCTTCACCTCGGAAATTGATCCCGACGCAATCTCGATCTGCCATTGCACCTCGTGCCAGATGCTGTCCGGTGGCACCTATCGGGTGAGTGTGCGCGCCGATGCGGACAAGACGCACTTCACCGGTGAGCCGAAAAGTTTCATCAAGGTGGCTGATAGCGGCAACCGGCGGCGGCAGGGCTTCTGCGGCAACTGCGGCAGCCCGCTGTTCTCCTGCGACGAGGTCAATCCGCAGACCTACATGCTGCGTGTCGGCACCATCACCCAGCGCGCGCAATTCCATCCCAACGGGCAGATCTGGGCGCGCTCGAAACTGCCGTGGCTCGACGAGATCGCCGGCACGCCGGCGGTTGCCACGGACAAGTAGGTCTCAGTCGAGGTGGCTGATCACCGCGAGGCGGTTGATCCGGCCCGACTTGAAGGCGGTCAGGAACGCGCGATAGTCCTTGAACGAGACGCAGCCGTTCGACTGGCCGTTCGGCCCGAGCATGTAAGTGTGCGCGAGTAGGCCGTCGCGGCCGAAGATCGCGCGCTCGCCGCCGATCGGGTTGAGGCGGATCGCCTCGACGCCGTGGAACAGCGCCTCGCGCATCTTCATGGTGTAGACGTGCGGCGGCGTGACGCCACGCATGCGCAGATGCGCGAATTTCGGGTTGTCCATGTATTGCCCGAGGCCGGAATGCGCCTCGAGCGAGGTGCCGTCGGGCAGATAGACGCGCTTGCTGGTGATCACATAGACGGCGGTGTTGCGGTCATAGGGCGCGACCGGCAGGCCGCCATTGGCGTCGCGCACCGTGTTCGGAAGCGTGTCCGGTGTCACCACGCCGAGCGAGGCGAGGCGGACGGGGCCATAAAGCTTTTCGTGCGGGGTGAGCGGCCGCGCCGGTTTTGGCGGCACGGGCTTCGCCAGCACGGTCTTCGGCGTTTCGGCCTTGATCGCGTCGGAGGGGATCGCGTGCGATTTCGCCTCGGCTTTGGCGTCGGGTTTACCGGGCGCGGCCAGCGCCACCTTGCCCGGCTTGTGCTCGGGCTTGCTGTCAGGCGTTTTGGCTTCCGCAGCTTTGCCAAGCGAGCCGGTGATGTCGGTTTCCGCCGCGCTGTCGCGGGTGATCGCCAGCGTCTTCACCGCGCGCGCCAGCGGCGTCGGCGCGGGCGCGAGGCCGGTGTCGGCGGACGCGAGCTGATACGGCGCCTTGAGGTCGTCCTTTGGCCGATCGCCGGCAGAAGCGGCGGCCTGCGGACGCGGCGCGGGCTTCGCGGTTTTGGCGAGGACGGTGACGTTGCGCGCCGGTTCCGCGCTGGCGATGCGCGCGGGTTTCTGCGCGGGCGGCGTCAGGACGGTAACGGGGCGTTCGTCGTCTTTGCGGTTCAGATGGGCGCGATGCTGATGTTGCGCCATCGGCGTTGGTGCGGCGAGTGCGACCTGCAAGCCTTTGTGCGGAATGCCGTCTGGCGCGGGCGCGCCCAGGCCGTTGCCGGTTCCGAACAGGGCGACGCCGGCCGAGCCGAACGCAAGGCCGCTCAGAACGAAACCGGAGAGAACGATGCTGACGGTGTGGCGGCGGGCGGAGCGGCGGCGCGCATGCGCTGCTCGCGAACTGACGCTGGAAACCCTCGACGCAACCATACAAGCACCACACGCCCGTCCTTGACGCGGCGTGTGGACACCCGGCGCGCGACGGCAACCGGGACACTTTTATGCAGTTTGGTTAAAGGGGGATTAAGCGTAACGCCGAAGCGAGGGAACTCGCGTTTTATTTCAGGCACTTCGTCAGCAATCGCTGGTCGACGCGATCACGCAAAGCCATGCGTTGTCCTGTGATCCGCATCTCGAATGTCACCGGCGTGCGCGGTTCGCTCTCGCTCTGGCCTTCGTCACGACAAACCGTTTTGAGTCGCCAGATGTTGCCCTGACGTGTTGCCGACAGGACGCGGCAGGACGATGCGAAGGTTTCGATCTCGCTCTTGGTGATGGTGATCGGCATTTCATCGGTGCCGTCCTGCGCGGTGTTGGTGCACCACGCCATGTCTTCCGACCAGCGACCGTGCGCGATGCTCGGCACTTGAGCCTGCGTTTGGATCGTCAGCACAACGAAAAGGGCGGCCGAGAGGCCGCCCTTGTGAAATTGATGACAGATACGCACGACTGTCAGATGACGTTGCTTACGAGCACCCCGTCGTGCTGCCGCAGGTGTTGCACTTCATGCAGGTGCCGTTCCTCACCAGCGTGAAGTTCTGGCACTCGCCGCAGGCTTCGCCTTCGTAGCCTTGCGCTTTCGCCTCGGCGCGCTTCTCGGCGACGCTAGGCTTTGCGGGAGCGGACCACGCCAGCGCCTCGAGCTTTTCGGTCGGTGAGAGCTTCTGCTCCGGCTCGGCCTTGAGCGCGACCGCGCCCGCGACGTCGCCGCGGGTGACGCCGGTGCCGATCGCCGACACGCTCTCGCCGCCAGTTGCGCCGCCGGACGACGCGCCGCCGGACACCAGCGACAGCTTGTCGGTGCGCGAGCGGGTGAGGCCCTTCGACACGAACTTGGTCGCGGCCGGCGCGCGGCCTTCCTGCTCGCCCTTGCCGAGCGCGTCGAAGTTGCCTTCGGACGGGTCGACGTGGCCGAGGTCGTAGCGCTCCAGATATGACACGGCGAGTTCGCGGAATACATAATCGAGGATCGAGGTCGCGAACTTGATCGTGTCGTTGCCCTGCACCGGACCGCTCGGTTCAAACCGCGTGAACGTGAAGGCATCGACATATTCGTCGAGCGGCACGCCGTATTGCAGGCCGAGCGACACCGCGATGGCGAAGTTGTTGATGAAGGAGCGCAGCGCCGCGCCTTCCTTGTGCATGTCGATGAAGATCTCGCCGAGCCGGCCGTCGTCGTATTCGCCGGTGCGCAGATAGACCTTGTGGCCGCCGACCACGGCTTTCTGGGTGTAGCCCTTGCGGCGGGACGGCAGCTTCTCGCGCTCGCGCAGCACGGTGACGCGCTCGACGATCTTCTCGACCATCTTCTCCACGACCTGCGTGGTGCGCGCCGCCATCGGCTGGGCGATCAGTGCCTCGACGGCATCCTCCTCATCGTCCTCGTCGGCGATGAGCTGCGAGTTGAGAGGCTGCGACAGCTTCGAGCCGTCGCGGTAGAGCGCGTTGGCCTTGAGCGCGAGCTTCCAGGACAGGAGGTAAGCCTCCTTGCAATCCTCGACCGTCGCGTCGTTCGGCATGTTGATGGTCTTGGAGATCGCGCCGGAGATGAACGGCTGCGCCGCCGCCATCATCCGGATATGGCTCTCGACCGACAGGAAGCGCTTGCCGGTGCGGCCGCACGGATTGGCGCAGTCGAACACCGGATAGTGTTCGGCCTTGAGGTGCGGCGCGCCTTCGACCGTCATCGCGCCGCAGACATGGATGTTGGCAGCTTCGATCTCGCGCTTGCCGAAACCGAGGGCTGCGAGCAGGTCGAACGAAGGAGAGGCGAGGTCTTCCGCCGGAATGTTGAGGGCGTCGCGGAGGAAGGCCTCGCCGAGCGTCCACTTGTTGAACGCGAACTTGATGTCGAAGGCGGTCGGCAGCGCCTTCTCGATCTTGGCGATGGCGTCGTCGGTGAAGCCTTTTGCGCGCAAGGTGGTGTGGTTGATCGCCGGCGCCTGGCCGAGCGAGCCGTGGCCGACCGCGTAGGCTTCGATCTCGGCGATCTGCCCTTCGCTGTAGCCGAGCGTGCGAAGCGCTTCCGGCACCGCACGGTTGATGATCTTGAAGTAGCCGCCGCCGGCGAGCTTCTTGAACTTCACCAGCGCGAAATCGGGCTCGATGCCGGTGGTGTCGCAATCCATCACGAGGCCGATCGTGCCGGTCGGCGCGATCACGGTGGCCTGCGCGTTGCGATAGCCGTGCTGCTCGCCAAGCGCGAGCGCCTTGTCCCACGCCGCCTTGGCGTGGTCGGCGAGCATCGCATACTGGGCGCCGGCCGCCGAGACGGTGGCGAGATCGAGCGGCACCGGCGCGGTCGCGACCTGCTCGTAGCCGGCGCGTTCGCCGTGCGCCGCGCGGCGATGGTTGCGCATCACGCGCAACATGTGCTCGCGGTTCTTGGCGTAGCCGGGGAACGGACCGAGGCCCTTCGCCATCTCGGCGGAGGTTGCGTAGCTGATGCCGGTCATGATCGCGGTCAGCGCGCCGCAGATGGCGCGGCCTTCGGCCGAGTCGTAGGCGATGCCCGAGGTCATCAGCAGGCCGCCGATATTGGCGTAGCCGAGGCCGAGCGTGCGGAATTCATACGAAAGCTCGGCGATCTCGCGCGAGGGGAACTGCGCCATCATCACCGAGACTTCGAGCACGATGGTCCACAGCCGCACCGCATGCTCGTAGCTGTCGACCTGGAACGCTCCGGTCTTCTCGTCGCGGAACGTCAAGAGGTTCAGCGAGGCGAGGTTGCACGCCGTGTCGTCGAGGAACATGTATTCCGAGCACGGATTCGACGCGCGGATTTCGCCGGAGGCCGGGCAGGTGTGCCAGTCGTTGACCGTGGTGTGATACTGCAGGCCCGGATCGGCGGACGCCCATGCGGCGTGGCCGATCTTTTCCCACAGGTCGCGCGCATCGACGGACTTCGAGAGCTTGCCGTTCTTGCGCCAGGTGAGATCCCAGGTGCCGCCGGTCTCGACCGCTTTCAGGAAGCCGTCGGTGACGCGCACGGAGTTGTTCGAGTTCTGGCCTGCGACGGTGAGATAGGCTTCCGAATCCCAGTCAGTGTCGTAGGTCGGGAAGTCGATGTCGGTGTAGCCCTGCTTGGCGAACTGGATCACCCGCTTGATGTAGTTGTCGGGCACCATCGACTTGCGCGCGAGCTTGATCTCGCGCTTGAGGGCGGGGTTCTTGTCCGGGGTGAAGCAGTCGTCGCCCGAGCCTTCGCAGTTCACGCAGGCTTTCAGGATCGCCTTGAGGTGCTTCTGGTTGATCTTGGAGCCGGTGACGAGCGCCGCTACCTTCTGCTCTTCCTTCACCTTCCAGTCGATGTAAGTCTCGATATCCGGGTGGTCGACGTCGACGATCACCATCTTCGCCGCGCGGCGCGTGGTGCCGCCGGACTTGATCGCGCCCGCGGCGCGGTCACCGATCTTGAGGAACGACATCAGGCCGGAGGAGCGGCCGCCGCCCGACAGCTTCTCGCCTTCGCCGCGCAGCGCGGAGAAGTTGGAGCCGGTGCCGGAGCCGTATTTGAACAGGCGCGCCTCGCGCACCCACAGGTCCATGATGCCGCCTTCGTTGACGAGGTCGTCGGCCACGGACTGGATGAAGCAGGCGTGCGGCTGCGGATGCTCATAGGCCGAGGCCGACTTGGTGAGCTGGCCGTTGAACGGGTCGACGTAATAGTGGCCCTGGCCGGGACCATCGATGCCGTAGGCCCAGTGCAGGCCGGTGTTGAACCATTGCGGCGAGTTCGGCGCGCACATCTGCGAGGCGAGCATGAAGCGCAGTTCGTCGAAGAACGCCTGCGCGTCGGTCTCGTCCTGGAAGTAGCCGCCCTTCCAGCCCCAATAGGTCCAGGTGCCGGCCAGACGATCGAACACCTGCTTGGCGGAGGTCTCGCCGGTGGTGCGCTCCTTCTCCGGCAAAGCTGCAAGCGCGGCCTCGTCGGCCACCGAGCGCCAGAGGAAGGAGGGGACGTCGTTCTCTTCGACCTTTTTCAGCCGCGACGGCACGCCGGCCTTGCGGAAATACTTTTGCGCGAGGACGTCGGAGGCGACCTGAGACCAGAATTCCGGCACTTCCACATCGTCGGCGCGGAACACGACCGATCCGTCCGGATTCTTGATCTCGCTGACGGTCAATCGCCAGGCGATGTCCGCGTAAGCCGACTGTCCGTCTTTGGTGTAGCGCCGTTCGATCCGCATCGGTCTTGCCCTCAATTCTCCGCCGGCGGCTCTGCGCCGACGATTATTCCCCGGCAGACCCGTCCGTGTCTGCCTCTCCAGCTCTTTGGCTCTTTTTGACGCCGCCGCCTGTGACTCAAATAGGTCCGATGCCGTGTCCGGATCAGTCCCCGTACCCTGACACCACCGGATCCTTTGAGACCCGTTACGCAACACTCTCCCAGTCCCGGAACACCATCTCTGGTGCGGGCGAGGCACGACTTTGCGTCGTTCGGGAGGTCCGGGAGGGCCATGAACGCTGCCCGACCGAACATACTAAAACTAGGTGGACTCGCCGCACCCGTCAACAAGAGTTAGTGGTCAAATCTGAATCAAACCCTAAGTCTTGTGTCATCCGTGTGAAACACGGGGACAAGCCGGCGAAACCGCTGTGGAGTATTGAGCGATCCGGCGGAGGCGGGAAGCGTTTTTCACACCCGCTGTCACATAGGTTTTTATGCCCCCATGGCGGGCGGAAAATCGCGGAAAAATGGGGGTTGGCGGTTGGACGGGAACTGGGACCACGGACCGTCCGGCCGGGGATAACGCCGGGAAAACGGTAAGAGCGCGGATGCGCGAGTCTATGATTCTCGCCGCAGTCCCAACTGCTTAGGGTGCATCGGAATGGTCGGCGCCAAAACTGGCGCGATAACCCACGGCTGTGAATTCAGCGTGTGGCGGGTGGAACCGCCGGATTCGCTGGTTCCGCCGGCTTGGTGAGCAGTTCAAAGGCTTGCGTGAGTGTGCTGCCGGCAGCGCCGTTGCGGGCATCGTTGCCACGCTGTCCGGGAGTGGCGTCGGCGACCGGCTGACCGAGCCCCGCGCCGAGGGGCCGCTCGGCTTCGCCCCCGACCGCATAGAATCGGTCGCCGATGACCCCTGCGGCAAAGCCGGTGCGGGGCAGCGGCGGAGCCGGCAGAGCCGACCAGCGGTTGGCGCCCGGATCGAAACCGATCAGCGTGCGGGCACTCTCGCCGGCTTCGGGTATCGGTGTTCCGCCGGCGACCAGAATGAGGTTGCGCCAAACAGTGGCGGTAGCGTCCCCGCGCGGCGCGGGCAGACGCGCCAGCGGCGCGCTCCAGCGGTCGGCGGCGGGATCGTAGGCTTCGACCACATCGACGTCGCTGCCATTGGCGAAGGCCGATCCAATCCGCCCGCCGATCACATAGATGCCGCCGGTCATCGCCGCCGCCGCTGCGCCGGTGCGCGGCGTCGGCAGCGGCGCGCGGGCGGTCCATTGATCGGTCTTGAGATCGTAGGCATCGACGCGCGCCAGCACCTCGTGCCGCCGTTTGCCGTCGATGGTGGTTTGGCCGGAGGCGGGGGCGGCGCCGCCGATCACATAAAGCTGCCCGTCAGCGGCCGCGACCGCGGCGCCACCGCGCGGGACTGGTAGCGGCTTGAGCGCTTTCCAGGCGTCGCCCGCCGGGTCGTATTCCCATGCGAGATCGACCGGCTGCCAGCCGATGCCGCTCTCCGGACGCTTGAAGCCGCCGAACACATAGATGCGGTCGCCGTAGCTGACGACGGCCGCATGATGCACCGGCACCGGCATCGCTTTGCGTGCCGACCACTGGCCGGTCGCGGCATCGAACATGACCATCGCGCCGCTTGGCCGCGCACTATCGCGACCACCGAGCACGAACAGCCGGCCGTTGACGACCGCGCCAGTGAGGTCGGTAGCCGGGTGCGGCAGCGGCGCGAGCGTCAGCCAGGCCCGTTCGGCGGTTTTCGGTGGCGCCGGAGCCGGCGAATCCTCCGCCCAGGCCGGCGCCAGTCCCGTCAGGATCAGGGCGACCGCAAGCGCCGGCAGCCGTATGGCCCTCTGTCGTGTCCGCTGCCGATCCGTCACCGCAACCCCGTTCGTCATCCGCGTCGCGGCACGATAATCGGCTGTCCGCGCGATGCAATCGGGGTCGGAGAGGGGTTGTCCCTGAACTGGACAGGCCGGGTGTGAAGTGGCAGAAGGCAACCGATCCTCACGGGGCGCATCCCACAGGGCCTGTATCTGCCGCCATGAAACGTTTTCTGCTGCTGTGCTTCACCTGGTGGAGCGGAACCACGTTCGGAACCAATCTCTGGACGCGGCTCTATGGCGAGGCGGTGGGCGAGGACGAATTTGGCAACCGCTATTACCGCACGCGCGGCGGCAAGATCGATCCGACGCTCGGCTTCGAGCGGCGCTGGGTGATCTACAACGGCTATGCCGAAGCCTCGACGATCCCGCCGGCCTGGCACGGCTGGATCCATCACACCGTCGACACGCCGCCGACCGAGGAAAACTACCGGCCGCGCGCGTGGCAGAAGCCGCATCGCCAGAATTTGACCGGCACGCCCGGCGCCTATCGGCCGAGCGGCTCGACGCTCGCGTCCGGCCGCCGTCCGCACGCCACCGGCGACTACAAGGCGTGGACGCCAAATCGCTGAAATCTGCCGCTAACCTCCGCCGCCTGACATCCTGCTGCAGCCGCAAGGACGCCCCGTGCGCGCCTTTCGCACGCCCTTCCGCCGCCGTATTCGCCATGTTAACCGGACGGCGGGGCGGGAGCCGAATCCCGCGACCCGCGAGGTTCGACCGGGGCTGATGACCAAACTCCTCCCGCCCAAGCTTCTGCCGATCGTCACACTGTCGGCGGCCTCGCTGGCTGTCGTTATGGCAACCGCTTTGCCTGCGCAGGCGCAGTTCCGCGACATTTTCCAGGATCCGCCGCCGCGTCCGCCGGCCGATATCCGCAATGCGCCGCCGCAGCGTACGCTGCCGCCGCCGCAGAACGTGGCGCCGCAGAATATTCCGCAGCGGGGGCGGACGGTGAGCCCGGACGTGCCGCCGTCGCAGCCGCTGCCGGCGCCAATGGCGCTGCCGCCGCAGAACCGCCCCGGCGGTGGTGTGATCCAGACCGCGCCGCTCGCGCCGTTGCCGGGTGGTCCGGTGGCGCCGCAGCCACCGCCCGGCGAGCAGCCGCAGATCATCGAGCCGCAGCAGCAGCGTCAGGCGACACCGTCGCCGACACCGGGTCTGCCGCCAGGACAGCGCCAGCCGCGCGGTGCGCCGCAGCAGCCGGCCGATACGTCGCCGCAGCCGGGCGACGAAATCGTCGTTGAACCGCCGCCGCAGAAGATCGCCAACCCGAAGGCGGTGTTTGCCGGTCTCGACAAGATCACCGGGCGCATCATCAAGTTCGACGTGGATATCAACGAGACGGTGCAGTTCGGCGCGCTGCAGGTGACGCCGCGCGCCTGTTACACGCGGCCGCCGACCGAGACGCAGAACACCGACGGCTTTGTCGAAGTGGACGAGGTGACGTTGCAGGGCGAGACGCGGCGCATCTTCACCGGCTGGATGTTCGCGAGTTCGCCCGGCCTGCATGCGGTCGAGCATCCGATCTACGACGTGTGGCTGACCGATTGCAAAGGCGCCAAGCCCGACGTGACCGCCGAGGCACCGCCGGAGGCGGCGCCGAAGCCGGCCGCGCCACCGGCGCGCCGCGCGCCGCCGCAGCAACAGCGCCGTCCTGCGCCGCAGGCGCAGCAGCCGTTCCCGCCGTCGGCGTCGCCGCCACCGTTCCGTCAGTAATCGACCGTCATTCTCTGATGATCGCCAGCGCCTGCGTGCCGCCGATCTCCGGCGGCAGACGATCGAACGCGGCTTCGCCGGTAAGCGCCTCGGCGAGCAGCGCCTGATAGCGCCGGCGCGGCACCTCGATCGCGCCGAACGACTGCAGGTGGCTGGTGATGAACTGCGTGTCGAGCAGCGTGAAACCGCCGGCGATCAGCCGCGCCACCAGATGCACCAGCGCGATCTTCGACGCATCGGTGACGTGGTGGAACATGCTTTCGCCGAAGAACGCGCGGCCGAGCGCGAGACCGTAGAGCCCGCCGACCAGCGTCTCGCCATCATAGACCTCGACGCTGTGGCAGGCGCCGCGTTCGGCGAGCGCGACATAGAGCGCGCGGATGCGCTGATTGATCCAGGTACGCTCGCGGCCTCGCGCGGCGCCGGCGCAGCCGTCGATCACCGCCGGGAAGTCGCGGTCGGTGACAACACGCAACGCGGTGCCGCGCACCGTGCGCGCGAGCCGCGCGGGAATATGAAAACCGTCGAGCGGGATGATGCCGCGCTGTTCCGGCTCGACCCAATAGAGCGCCGGATCGTCCGCGCTCTCCGCCATCGGGAAAATGCCACAGGCATAGGCTTTTAGCAGCACGTCCGGCGTGATCTCGAAGGATGTGGAGCTGTTACGGTTCGCCATTGGTTCCGTATCGCGTTTGTCCGGCGGGCATCACAGCGAGGCGTTGCGTGCTGGCACAGCCGTCTCCGCGCGCAGCGTTAACATATCCCTCACTATATCGGCTGCAAATTGTCGAAAGATTGAACGACATTTGCCGATGTCGCGTTGCGTAGCCGAAGCGTCCGTTGTGTCGGGGAGGGAGCCATGGGTGTGTACCGGACCAAGGTTCTGCTGGTCGAAGACGAGAGCCTAATTGCCGAACTGGTGACCGAGGTTCTCGAAGAGCACGGTTTCGATGTTTGCGCCGTTGCTAGCGCCGAAGCGGGTCTCGCCCGTCTCGAGACCGACATGGGCATCGACGTGCTGTTCACCGACATCAATCTGGCAGGCGCCATGGACGGCGCGGAACTCGCGCGCCGGGCGCGGGCGCTGCGGCCGGAACTGCCGATCGTCTACGCGTCGGGCCGGCACAATGCGGCGACCATCGCACCGCTGGTGTCGCGTTCACTGTTTCTGAGCAAGCCGTATCGTCCCGAGGACGTCTGCACGCTGCTCGACCGCCTGACGCCGCACTGATCTCGGCTAGCGCAAAATCTGCTGAAGCTAAATCGTCTGCGGCTCGTTTTTAAGTTTTGGGCGTGATCTTTTCGGAAAACCGGTTTCCACTTTTCCGGATCACGCCCTACGGGGCAGGTTGCAGCGGCGCGCGCGGCCGCGTGGTCGCGAACGCGATCTCGATGCGGGTGCCGCGATGATTGGCATCGTGCTCGACCTTGGCGCCAAGCTTATCCGCCATTGCGCGAACGATGCGCTGCCCGAGACCGCTCGACGTTCGTGACACCACAACGTTGCCCATGCTCGTGTTCATGCCGACGCCGTCGTCCTCGACGCTGACGACCGCGTGGTCGGGGCCTTGCGACTTGAGTCCGACGCGGATCGGGCCGCGATTCAAGCCCTTGTCGGACGGGTAGGCGTATTTCAGCGCATTCATGATCAGTTCGTTGACGATCACGCCGACCGCGACCGCGCGGTCCGGGTCGGTTTCGACCGGCTCGGCGGCGATGGTGAGATGCGCGAGTTCGTCGCTGTCCGCCGAGACGCGCAGATCCTCGACCAGCGCGGTGAGATATTGATCGACCGCGACCGACTTGACGTTGTCGGAGGTGTAGAGGCGGCGGTGCACTTGCGCCACCGCCATGACGCGCGAGGTGGCGTTGATCAGCGCATCCTTCACGTCCTGGCTCGGATTGGCGTTGCCTTGCATCGACAGCAGCGAGGCGATGAGCTGCAGCGAATTGCCGACGCGATGGTTGACCTCGCGCAACAGCATCGCGCGCTCGGTCGCCAACGCCTCGAACCGGTCGCGCGCGGCGCGCACTTCCGCTTCCGCTGCTTCCTTGGCGCGGCGCATCCGCATCGCCTCGACCGCGGTGGAGAATGCGGCGCGCAGTAGTGGAATAAACTCGCCGGTCGCATCCTTGACGACGAAGTCGAACGCGCCGGCTTTCAGCGCCGTGACTGCAAGCTTGCTGTCCTGCGCGCCGGTGACGAAGATCACCGGCGGATGGTCCGCCTTCTCGTGGATGCGGGCGAGGGTGGCCATGCCGTCGAGCCCCGGCATGTTCTGGTCGAGCGCGATCACGTCGAACGTCGGATCCGCCTCTAACTCGCGCAGACCGGTTGCGCCGTCCGGTGCGGTAACGACCTTGATCCCCTCGCGTTCGAGCGCGCGCGAGACCAGCCGGCAGATGCCGGGATCGTCGTCGACATAAAGGACGTTACGCGGCATGCTGTTTCTCAGTTTGTGGCTGGAACCTGGATGACCGAGAAGAACAGGCCGAGCTGACGGATCGCGTTGGCGAAATTCTCGTAGTCCACCGGTTTGGTGATGTAGACGTTGCAGCCGAGGTCGTAGCAGCGCTGGATCTCGGTGGCGTCGTCGGTGGTGGTCAGCACCACGACCGGAATCCGCTTGAGATGCTCGTTGCTCTTGACGCGGCCGAGGATATCGACGCCGGTCATGTCCGGCAGATTGAGATCGAGCAGGATCAAGAGTGGCTTGTTCTTGTTGGTCGCGGCGGAGCCGTCCGGACCGAACAGGAACGAGACCGCATCGGTACCGTTGGTGAACGGCGTGATCCGGTTGTTGACGCCGGCGCGGCGGATATTCTTCTCGATGAGGCGCGCGTGGCCCTCGTCGTCCTCGATCATGATGATCTCGACGGGCTCCTGCGACATCTTGCTGTTCATGCGATGCTCCTCGTGTTTTCGGTCCAGCGCCGGGGCAGGGTGACCGTGAAGGTACTGCCTTTCCCCAGTTCTGATTTGAGTTTCAGGGTGCCGCCCATGCGGCGCACCAGCGCACGCACATGGGCGAGACCGATGCCTTCGCCCGGTTTGTCCTGCACGCCGGAGCGGCGGAACAGCTCGAACACGCGCTGATGGTCGTGCGGGTCGATGCCACGGCCGTTGTCGCTGACGTCGAACGACACATAGGCGGCGTTGGCATGGCCGGTGACGGCGATCCGGGATGGCTCGCTCGTGCGGCCGTATTTCAAGGCATTGTCGATCAGGTTGGAGAAGATCTGTTCGATCGCCAGACGGTCGCTCTCAACCGCCGGAAGATCGTCGATCGTCACCTTGGCTTCCTGTTCAGCGGCGCGGTGCGCAACGGTCTGCTCGATCGAACCGAGCATCTCGTTCATATCGATTGTTTCCGGATTGAACTGCCGCCGGCCTTCGCGTGAGAGCTTGAGCACGGCGTTGATCAGGCGGTCCATCTTGGCGATCGAGGTCTTGATGAAGCCGAGCGCTTCGTCGAAGTCCTTGCCGAGGGTTTCGACCGGGGTCGCCTGCGCAGCCGCATGCGCATTGAGTTCGTCGAGCTGCGCGCGCAGCTTGCCGATCTCGTCGAAGATGTCCTTGCGCAGCGCCTCAAGCTCGCTGGTGAAGCCCATGATGTTGACGAGCGGCGAGCGCAAATCGTGACTGACGATATAAGCGAAGCGCTGGATTTCCTCGTTTGCTTCGACGAGGTCCGCGGTACGGAATTCGACGATGCGCTCGAGATTGGCGTTGATCACCGCCAGCTCCTGGCGCGCCGCTTCGCGTTGGGCGACGTTGCGGCGCATCAGCAGCACGGCGATGCCACCGACAACGACGACAAGGGCGGCGCCGAGGATGGTGAGGATCAGCAGCCACCGGTTGGTGCGTTGCGAGGCTTCGTTGCGTTCGGTGAGAAGCCGACCTTCGTCGTCGATTAGTTTCTCGATCTGCTGGCGCAGATCGTTCATGAGTTCGCGGCCGCGGTCGCCGAGAACGAAAGTGCGGGCCGCATCGCGATTGCCGGCTTTTGTCAGTTCGATGCTGCGATCCATCTCCGCGAACTTGCCGTTCATCGTGCGCTCGATGGCATCGAGTTCACCCTTCCGGCGCGGATTGTCCGCAGTCTGCTCGCGCACCAGGCGAAGTTGCTCCTCGGCGGCGGGACCGGCGTCGTTGTAGTCGTCGAGATAACGAGAGGCTTCGGTGAACAGATAGCCGCGCTGCCCGGCTTCGGCGCGCCGCATGTTCAGGAGGACGTTGGACATCATGTCCTGGACACGCAGGGTATGCGCGACGGAGCGGGCGTCGTCGGCCGCGCGATCCACCAGCCACAACGTGCCGATACTGATGCCGATCAACAGCGCAAAACCCGCGAGCAGCAGCAGGGGTTGGGCCAGATTGCGGTTGGTGGAAAACGACGTGGGCATAAAACCTATGTCAAAAGACACAACGTATGAGAGATACCGCGCGCCGACGGCATCATTAATATGATACCGGCGGTTAGCCCGCAAATGCGGAAATATTAGGTCGAGCGCGACGGATCTATGAATCGTGGTTTCTGGCGCGGGCCGGCTTCGACTGACGGAAAACGCGCTATGCGCCGACCGCGCCGCGGGCCAGGAATTGCTCCAGCCAGTGAATGTGATAGTCGCCGTCGATGATGTCGGTTTCCCGGACCAGCGCGCGATGCAGCGCGGCGGTGGTCTCGATGCCGTCGACCACCAGTTCGTCGAGCGCGCGCTTGAGCCGCATCAGGCACTCGGTGCGGGTGTTGCCGTGGACGATCAGCTTTGCGGCGAGCGAATCGTAATAGGGCGGGATCGTGTAGCCCTGATAGACCGCGGAATCGACGCGAATGCCGAGCCCGCCCGGTGCGTGATAGTGGAGGATCTTGCCAGGTGAGGGCCGGAACGACACCGGGTTCTCGGCATTGATGCGGCACTCGATGGCGTGACCGTGAAACCGCACATCCTTCTGCGTCAGCGACAGCCGCGCGCCGGCAGCGACGCGGATCTGCTCGAAGATCAGGTCGATGCCGGTGATCGCTTCGGTCACCGGATGCTCGACCTGGATGCGGGTATTCATCTCGATGAAGTAGAACTTGCCGTCCTCGTACAGGAATTCGACCGTTCCGACGCCGAGATAGTTGAGTTCGCGCATCGCCTTGGCGACCACTTCGCCGATCTGCTGACGCTCGGTCGCGTTAAGCGCGGGAGAGTGCGCTTCTTCCCAGACCTTCTGGTGGCGGCGCTGTAGCGAGCAGTCGCGTTCGCCGAGATGCACCGCCTTGCCGTGGCCGTCGCCGAGCACCTGGATTTCGATGTGGCGCGGCTTCCGCAGATATTTTTCCAGATAGACAGCGTCGTTGCCGAACGCCGCCTTGGCTTCGGCACGCGCGGTGGCGAGCGCGGTCGGCAGTTCCTCGGGGGTGAGCGCGACCTTCATGCCGCGGCCGCCGCCGCCGGCGGTGGCCTTCACCAGCACCGGGAAGCCGATGTCGTTGGCGACCGCCAGCGCTTCGGCATCGGAGCCGACGCCGCCTTCGGAGCCGGGGACGACCGGGATGCCGAGGCGCTTCGCGGTGCGCTTGGCCTCGATCTTGTCGCCCATGATGCGGACGTGTTCCGGTTTCGGGCCGATGAAAGAGATGCCGTGGTCGGTGAGGATTTCGGCGAAGCGCGCGTTCTCCGACAGGAAGCCGTAACCCGGATGCACCGCATCCGCGCCGGTGATCTCGCAGGCGGCGAGCACGGCCGGGATGTTCAGATAGCTGTCCTTCGCGGCGGGCGGGCCGATGCACACGCTCTCGTCGGCGAAGCGGACGTGCATGGCGTCCGCATCGGCGGTGGAGTGCACCGCGACCGTCGGAATGCCGAGTTCCTTGCAGGCGCGGATCACCCGCATGGCGATCTCGCCACGGTTGGCGATGAGGATCTTGTCGAACATGCGTTGGTCCGCCTGAGACTCTTACTCGATGATCAGCAGGGGCTCGCCGAACTCGACCGGCTGGCCATCTTCGAACAGGATCTGCGTCACGGTGCCGGCGCGCGGCGCCGGAATCTGGTTCATGGTCTTCATCGCCTCGACGATCAGCAGCGTCTGGCCCGCCTTCACATGAGTGCCGATCTCGATGAACGGCTTGGCGCCCGGTTCGGGCGCGCCATAGGCGGTGCCGACCATCGGCGAGGTGACGACGCCCGGATGCTTGGCGGGATCGAGCGAACCGCCGGTGGCTTCGGCGACGGGTTGCGCCGCCACCGGGCGGGCGACCGCGGCCACAGCGGCAGCCGGCGCCACGGCGACGGCGGTGCGCGCGACGCGCACGCGGCTGCCGTCGATCTCGATCTCGGTAAGGCCGGTCTCGTTGAGCAGGTCGGCGAGTTCGAGGATCAACGCGCGGTTCACGCCGCTGCTGCTGATCCGTTGCGGGGCAGCCTTCTGCGGTCCGGCTTTCGCTGCTTTGCTTTTGGACTTTTTCGCCATTTTCTTCTCGGCCATGTCCGGTCTCTGAACTCTCAGTGTTTGGCGGCGCCGGCGAGGCCGGCGATCGCGGTGATGGCCAGCGTGTAGCTCGCGGTGCCAAGCCCGCAGATCACGCCGGTGGCGGCCCGCGAGATCAGTGAGTTGTGCCGAAACTCCTCGCGGGCGTGAATATTGGTGATGTGCACTTCGATGGTCGGCAGGCGAACCGACAGCAGCGCATCGAGGATCGCCACCGAGGTGGTGGTATAGCCCCCGGCATTGAGGATGATGCCGGCCGCGTCTCGGGTCTTGGCCTCCTGAATCCAGGAGACGAGTTCGCCTTCCAGATTGGATTGGTGGCAGACCACGTCGAAGCCCTGCGCCTTGCCGGCCTCGCGGCAAATCTGATCGAGGTCGGCGAGGGTGGTATGCCCGTATTTTTCGGGTTCCCGCGTGCCGAGCAGGTTCAGATTGGGGCCATTCAGAACGTAAATGGGCCTGTTGTGGACGGTTTTGGCCATGGACTCAGTCGGAGTGGGCTTTGGATCGGGCGCTTTATAGGGGGCCTTGGCCCCCCGGTCTATGTCGCCGGCCGAACCCTGCCAAGGTAGGTCAGTCTTGGCCAAAGGCCATGTCCGGGCGGCGCAACGGCAGACTGGCCCGTCGACACCTGTGCTAGGCCGCGGCCCGGCCCGGCCCGGCGCAGGCGACGGTCTCGGCGGCGGCCCAGTCCACCACGTCCTTGAGCGCGGAGGCGCGCTGCCGCCCGGCGGCGCGCGCCGCCTGATAGATGCGGATCTGCTCGTCGGCGCTGGTGCCCTCACGCAGGATCGCCCCGGCGCGGGCGATCTCGCGCTGGCAGCCGAGCGCGGCGATATCCTCGTCGATGAAGTCGAGAATCTCGTCGAGCCATTCGCGCGCGGTGATCGACACGCGCCGGAACGGATCGACGAACACGGCGTGGATGCCATAACGCTGTGCGTGCCATTTGTTCTCGACGGTGATGGCGCGGCCGACCCGGTCGAAGCCGGAATTGAGCGCGCGGTCGTTGTCGAGCGCGCGCACCAGGCAGCGGAACAGCGCGGCGACCGCCAGCGTATCGTCGAGCCGCGTACAGCTATCGGCGATGCGCAGTTCGAGCGTCGGGTAACGCATCGAAGGCCGGATCGCCCACCAGATATAGCTGGCATCGGGAATGATGTCGGCACGCGTCAGCGCCGCGACGAATTCGTCATAGTCTGCCTGCTCGTGGAACAGTTCGGGCAATCCGGTGCGCGGCAGTTCGTCATAGGCGGCGAGCCGATAGCCGTGCAGGCCGGTGCGATGCGTCTGCCAGAACGGCGAGGACGTCGACAAGGCAAGCAACAGCGGCAGATACGGCATGACCCGCTTCATCAGATCGACGCGGATCGACGGGTCGGGCAGGCCGACATGCACATGCAGGCCGCACAGCATGTTGCGCAGGCCGATGATGCCAAGATCGCTGACGATACCCTTGTAGCGATCGCCCGGCGTGACCGTCTGCTCCGGCCAGACCGCGAGCGGGAACGTCCCCATGGCGGCGATGCCGAGCTTCCGCGCGGCGGCTTCTTCCGCGAGTGTCGCGCGATAGCCGGTGAGATGCGCGCGGGCTTCGTCGAACGTCGCGCACACCGGCGTCACCGCCTCGACCTGCGACTGCAGCATCTCGGTCATGACATTGCCGCCGAGCCGTTTCTTGATGTTGGTCAGAAACGCCTTGTCAGCGCGCGTGATCGCGCGCCGCGACCGGGCGTCAAACACGAAATATTCTTCTTCGAGGCCGATCGAATACATGAGGTCCGGAACTGTGGGGTGCGGGAGAACGCTATCCCGCGCCAAAAGTTCCCGCAATCGATCGGAGAATTGTACAGGTCGCGCTGTGGGTTAACAGGCGGTCTTTTAACAGGAGGCTTTGCCGCAGCGCGCGGTGTTGACCTTCTGTTTCAGCGCATCGAGCCCGACCGCGCCGATCACCACCTGGTCGCCGATCACATAGCTCGGCGTGCCGTTGAGGCCGAGCGCTTCAGCGAGCTTGAAGCTTTCCTGCAATGAGGTGTTCACCTCGGGACTGGCGAGATCCTTTTCCAGCCGCGCCATGTCGAGGCCCGCATCCTTGGCGGCGGCCATCGCGCGCGCCTTGTCCGCCTGGCCGCGACCACCGAGCAGCTTCTGGTGGAAGTCGAGATACTTCTTGCCGGTCTTGTCCTGCATGCGCACGGCGACGGCGACCTTCGCCGCTTCCACCGAGCCGGGTCCGAGCACCGGGAATTCCTTGAGCACGACCTTGAGGTTCGGGTCTTTCATGAGCTCCATCATGTCGCTCATGGCGCGCTTGCAGTAGCCGCAGTTGTAATCGAAGAATTCGACGAAGGTGACGTTGCCCTGCGGATTGCCGATCGTCACCTGATAGGGCGAGGAGTACAGCGCCTTGGCGTGGGTCGAGACCGCGGATTTGTGCCGCTCGGCTTCCGCCGCAGTCTGCTTCTTCTCCAACTCCATCATGACTTCCTGAAGCAGTTCCGGATTCTTCAGGAGATAGTCGCGGATCACCCCCTCGATCTGCGTTCGCTGCGCGGCGGTGAGATCCTGCGCGTTCGCGGCGGGCACGACGGATACGGTCGCGGCCAGCGCCATTGCGGCAGCGGCGAGACGGAAGCGAGTGAGCATCGATGTCATTCCTTGCATGAGAGGGTGGGCCGGACGGGGGAGCGGCGTGATCATCATTTATCTCCCGGCCCGGCCTTGATGTTGGCGAGGTCGTCGGCGCGCACCCAGGCGGGCGAGCCGATCGGCAGTCTGGTTTTCGCGCGCGTCGCAAGCTGGCGCGCGGTGCGGCTGTCGCCGCGATAGAACGCGGCCTGCGCCGAGGCGAGATCGGCCTGTGCCAGATCGCCCTTGCGGCCATAGGCCATGGCGAGTTGCGTATAGGCTTCCGGCACTTCCGGTTCGCGGCTCAACGCGACGCGCAGCAGTCCCGCCGCCTCGTCGGCATGCGCCTTGTTGCCGGTGGCATTGAGCGCCTGCGCCAGCAAAATCTGGATCAGCGCCGGCGTGGGCGCGAGTTGCGCGGCGCGGCGCAGTGGCGCGATCGCTTCCGCGGGGTGGCCGCCTTCGAGCAGCGCCTGACCCTTGAGTTCGTGGAAATAGGCGTTGTTCGGCATTTCGCGGATCAGCGCGTCGATCTGCGCCACCGCGTTGCGCAGGTCGCCGTGACGATAGGTGGCGATGGCGCGGGCATAGCGCGCGGGCAGGCTGGTATCGCTCAACGGATAGCGACGGCCGACGCTCTCGCCGCGATCGATGAAGCCGTAAAGCTTGGCGCGCACCAGATCGTGGCGCAGTTGCAGCTCGGGGGAGTCCTTCTTGTCCCAGGTCGGGCTCGCTTTCGCGAGCACTTCGAGCGAGGCGACACGCTCGGCCGGCATCGGATGCGACTGCTGATAAGGGTCGGCGAAGCGCGCCGAGAACAGCATCTGGTCGCTGAGCCGCTTGAACGAATCGTACAGCCCCTTGGTGGACTGGCCTGTGGCGGTGAGGAATTTCACCGCGGCGCGGTCGGCCTGTTCTTCCTGGCTGCGCTGGTACGACAGGAGCGAGCGGCGCAGCGCTTCCTGCGGCGCCAGCACCGCCGCCATGCCGGCATTGCCGAGGCCACTGTTCGATCCGCTGCGCGCACCGGCGACCATGGCGCCGATGCCGAGCAGCATGGCGATGATCGAGGCGGTCTGCGCCGCGGCGAGCTGTTCGCGCAGCCGTGCCAGATGCCCACCGGCGATGTGGCCGGTCTCGTGCGCGAGCACGCCGATCACCTCGTTCGGCGTCTTGGAGTCCATCAGCGTGCCGGCATTGATGAAGATGCGGCGGCCGTCCATGACGAAGGCGTTGAAGGTCTTCTCGTTGATGATGGCGACGCGGATGTTCTGTTGCGCGAGGCCGGCGGCGCGCAGGATCGGCTGCGTGTAGTCGCGCAGCAACTGCTCGGTCTCGGCGTCGCGGACGATCGGAATCCGCGGCGTTTGTGCGCGGGCCGCCGGCGTTGCCATCAGCACCGCCGCCGCCGTCAGCACAGCGACCACGCCGCGCGCCGCTTTGACAGCGTGGTGCGGATCAGGCAGCAAATCGGACAATCGTGCGGGCATTATCCCAGCGGACATCAGTCGGTGGTCGGCCTATGGATCGAATCCGCGCAACCTAGAGAGGCGGCCCCACAGGGTCAACGCGAGCGAAATCACATGTTGTTGTCGGGCGTTAGCGCATATTCTGACCGGCCGAATACGGCGGGAGCGGGGCGGGTCGGATGATGCTGGATCAGGCGAGACGCCTGCTTGCGCCATCGCGTCGCAGCGATGTTCCGCCGTTCATGGTGATGGACGTGATGGCGGCGGCCGCCCGTCTCGAGGCGGCCGGGCGTCACGTCATCCATATGGAGGTCGGTCAGCCGGCGGCACCGGCGCCGCGCACCGCGATCGAGGCGGCGCGTGCCGCGCTCGACCGGCCGATCGCCTATACCGAGGCGCTCGGCCTGCCGTCGCTGCGCGCGCGCATCGCGCGCCATTACGGGGAGGTGCACAACCTCGCCATCGATCCGGAGCGGGTGGCGGTGACCACCGGCTCGTCCGGCGCTTTCGTGCTGGCGTTCCTGTCGCTGTTCGAGCTGGGCGCGCGCGTCGCCATCGCCAATCCGGGCTACCCGCCGTATCGCCACATCCTCACCGCGCTCGGTTGCGAGCCGGTACTGATCCCGACCTCGGACGCGACGCGCTGGGCGATCACCGGCGCGGCGCTGATCGCCGCGCATCGCGAGAAGCCGCTACAGGGATTGCTGGTGGCGAGCCCGGCCAATCCGACCGGAACGATGATGAGCGGCGATGCGCTGTCGCAACTGATCGCGGTGGCGCAGGCCGAAGGCATCCGCGTGATTTCCGACGAGATTTATCACGGGCTCGACTACGCCTTTCCGGCGGAGACGGCGGCGGCGTTCTCTGAGAACGTCACCGTCATCAATTCGTTCTCCAAATATTTCTGCATGACCGGCTGGCGCATCGGCTGGTTGCTGTTGCCGCCGTCGCTGGTGCGATCTGTGGAGCGGTTGCAGCAGAATCTCGCGATTTCTGTGCCGGCGCTGTCGCAGGTCGCGGCGCAAGCGGCATTCGATGGCCGCGACGAGATGGATGCGGTGAAGCACGGTTACGAGGAGAACCGCCGCATTCTCACGCAAGGCTTGCCGGGAGCGGGTCTCGACAAATTCCTGCCGGTCGATGGCGCGTTCTATCTCTACGCCGACATCTCACGCTATTCCGACGACAGCTTCGACTTCGCCTCGCGCATGTTGCAAGAGGCGCATGTGGCGGCGACGCCTGGCGTCGATTTCGATCCGGTCGACGGACGCCACTTCGTCCGCTTCAGCTACGCTGGCTCCGCCGCCGAGATGCGCGACGCGGTGACGCGCATCCATGACTGGCTCAATCGCTGACGCGCGGGTTCCTGTCTGTTGAGGTTAAAAATCGACCGGCCATCGAGAGGTTGCTCTCGACGGCCGGACAGACACCAAGCGTGCGCGCGTGCGTGTTGCTACTCGAACGGCTTCCAGCCGGTGGCGCAACCGTCCTTGAAACGCTGTTTGATGGTTTCGCGCACCGATCGGGGCGCGGGCTCGATATAGATCGTTTTCAGCGTCGTTCCGTTATCGGTATTCTTCAACCCCACCGCAACATTGGCGAGGGTCGGCTTGTCCTTGTCGCCGAATGCCGCGATGACCTCTGCCGAATATCCGATCGTCGCCAACTCGTCGGTTGAACGACGATAACAGCCATATTTATTGAGGGCCGGACTTTTGAGCAGAAGCACCGCCGCGCTGTCCGAACTCGCCAGTTCATTCTGACCGAACGCGGTGAGGCTGTCGTCTCGTTTGACCGAGACACGATCGCCGAGAAATTCGACGAGAATGTCGCTGCCTTGTGCGGTATCGCCGGCTTTGGCGGCTCGCTGTGCGAGTTGCCAGGCAATGAAGAAGTTGGTGAGGAACGGACGGGTCTCCTGCTGGAATTTGACGTCCGGATCCTTGACCTGTGGCTTGGGCCCCGAAGCCTCGAACGGCAGCGGCAGCGAGATCGCTTTCGCCATGGTGAGCTGATCCGCGTAGAGGCAGTTCGATTTCGGCGTTGGCGGCAGCCCGAACTGGCGCATATAGGTGACGAGAACGATCAGCTTTTCTTCCGCAAGCAATCCGGGCACGGCCCCGGCTGCGTTCTGGACGGCCTGGCAGGCTCCCTGCACGATTTTCGCGTCATCGTTGGAAAGCTGATCCTTGACGTTCGCCTGAAGGTTTTCGAACACCTTGGCGAAATCAATCTTGTACCAGGTCGCCAGTTGATCGCGGACGTCCTGCGTCGTCGCGACCCGTTTGCCGTCGGCGGTCTTGTCCAGCAGAGGTGACTCCACCGGCGCCCGCTCGATCGTAATATTCGCACCGGAGCCGATATCGAGAATGAGCGCGCCATCGGCGGGCGTCAGCGCGGCGGTACTCTTGACCGTGCGCACCATGTCGAAGCCGTCGATGAACTTGTTATAGAGCGTCTCGTTGTCCTTCAACGTCGTGCTGACCGTGGATGCACGTTCGACGATGCGGGAAAAGCCGCTCCCCAGCGTCGGCCCGACGAACAGTCCGAGCAGTCCAGCGAAAATCTGCGCGCCCGCGACGAGTTCGGGGCTCAACTTGTCGTCCTTCGTCCGGCGGACTTCGTATTGAACGTAGACTTTCGCGTCCCGGTGCAGATACGGGAATATCGTTTTGAGACAATTCAGCTCCGAGGTTTCGGTCCCCGGTTCGCGCGAGAAGGTCGCCAGCGGGACGACGACAGGCGTCGTGGTATTGACGCCGGTTTCGCCGGTGAAGGTCGCGGTCAGGACATAGCCGCGTTTCTTGTCGATGAAAAATCCTGGCCCGCCATCCTGAACGAGTTCGGTGAGCACTTGCGGCACCACATCGTTGCAGCTAACGCTGACGGCGTGACGCAACGCCGTTTTGTCGCCCTTGAACGGTGTTTTCTTGATCTTGGTGACAGCGCGCTCAAACGACCGGAAGCCATTGGAAGTTTCGCCTTCGGATACGCGACAATCCCGGCGGAAGCGGCAGGGATCTTCACCTTCTCCCTGAGCATGAGCGATAGAAGAAATTAATCCTAGTATTCCAACGCAAGCTCCTAATGTTTTTACGACGGTCATGGCCCTTTGCCCCCTTGTTGGACCCCGCCCGGAAAGGTTAGTCGCAGTACGTCGCCGTGTAAAATGCAGATGAATAAACCACAGGTTGCTCTTTCGGTCCCGCGTATCATTCCCTTTGCGCTCAGTGTCACCGCCGGCTTCGTCGACGGATTGATCTTCCTTGCGTTGTTCGGCCTCTACGTGGCGCAGGCGACCGGGAGCTTCGTCACCATCGGCGCGCACTGGTCGCAGCCGGAGCCGGGCGTGCTGGTCAAGGTGCTGGCGATCCCGGTGTTCCTGCTGGGCGGCGTTGTCGCCACGGTCATCGTCGCGACGATGCGGCGGCGGCGCGCGCTGCTGCTGACGCTGGCGATCGAGGAGGCGTTGCTTGCCGTGCTGCTCGTCGCCGGCGTGATGGCGCCGGCGGCCCGATCGGCGGATGAACCCATCGCGCTCGTCGCTGCGCTGTGCGGGCTGTTGGCGATGGGATTGCAGAGCGCGCTGGTGCGCCTGCTGTTGCCGAGCTTCGGCTCGACCAATGTGATGACCACCAACACCACGGTACTGGCGATCGACCTCACGCAGACCGCGCTGGCATGGCTGCGACGCGCGCAAGAGCGCGAGACGCTGACCGCGTCGCGGCGCAAGCTCGGTCACACGCTGACGGTGGTGCTCGGCTTTCTGGTCGGGACCACCACCGGCGCGTTCGGCTACCACTACGGCGGCTGGTGGGCGCTGATCGTGCCGCTGTTGCTGCTTGACGGGGTTGCTGCCTGGGTCTGGTTCAGCCTGCGCGAGCGAGGGCAGGCGGCAACGACCGCCGCTTAGGGTACCCGAGGCATCCCCTTTTTTTCGATGGGGCCGCGCCTATATCAGGGCATCTTCACGACAGAACCCCGAGTTTGCGATGTTCGATTCCACCCCGGAACGCGAGACCGAGAACGCGACTCCGCTGCCCAGCGAGGTGGCGGATGACGTGCTGCAAGATGCCTATTCCAACGCCGTGATCTCCGCCGCCGAGCGCGCCGGGCCGGCGGTGGTGCGCGTTGAAGTGTTGAAAGCCCAGAAGGGCGGCCCGTCGCGGCCGGCCGGTGTCGGGTCCGGCGTGGTGATCTCGCCGGACGGCCTCGTTTTGACCAACAGCCATGTGGTGCACGGCGCCAGTGATTTCCGCCTGACCGACGCGGAAGGCCGCGCCATGGAAGCGCGGGTGCTGGGCGAAGACCCGGACACCGATCTCGCGCTGTTGCGTGCCGGTTCGGCGCGTAACCTCGCCATTGCGCCGATCGGCGATTCCAAGTCGCTCAAGCGCGGGCAGCTCGTGGTCGCCATCGGCAATCCGCTCGGATTTGAATCGACGGTGACGGCGGGTGTCGTCTCGGCGCTCGGCCGCTCGCTGCGCGCCGGCAACGGCCGATTGATCGAGGACGTGATCCAGACCGACGCGGCGCTCAATCCCGGCAATTCCGGTGGGCCGCTGGTCAATGCGCGCGGCGCGGTGGTCGGCATCAACACCGCGATCATCCGCGGTGCGCAGGGCATCTGCTTTGCCGTCGCGAGCAACACCGCGCAGTTCGTGCTTGGCGAATTGATCCAGCACGGCCGGGTGCGGCGCGGCTTCATCGGTATCGCCGCGCAGACGGCGGCGGTGTCGCGCGGTCATGCCCGGTTGGCCGGCATCGACAATACGACCGGCGCGATGATCACAGCGCTGGAGCCGGCCGGCCCGGCGTCAACGGCCGGGCTGATGACTTATGACATCATCGTGCGTGCCGACGGCGAGGCGGTGACGGGTGTCGACGATCTGATCCGGCTGCTCAGTCACGAGCGGATCGACCGCGCCGTCACGGTCGAGGCGCTACGGCGCGGTCAGCTCAAATCCTTCGACGTGCGGCCGAACGAGCGGCCGATGCCGAAGGCTGCCTGAGACGAAAGGGCGCGGGGCCGCTAGCGCGGCTCCTGCGCCACTTCGGCGTGGATCGCCAGCAGCTTCTCCACCAGTTCCGGCGTGCGCTGGCGCGACATGCCGCATTCGGTGGCGATGCCGAACTCCTTTGCGTACTTGCTGGCGGCGGCGATGCGTTTCTTTGTACCGTCGGCGCCATCCGCGGCGTGCACCACGCCGAGATAAAGCTGCGTGCCGGGGGCGAGTTTCAGGCCGGCGAGCGGCTTGAAATAGGCGTCGTCGTTGCGCGCGACCGGCACCGGCATGTGCACATAAGCGAGCGGATGCTTGATCGTTGAAACGATATCGTTGGTGATGGCGACGAGCTTGCCTGCGTCCTGCGGCTCGATCGCGTGCTTGGCGCCGAAGTCGCCGTAACAGAGATGGATGCCGAGTTCGACATCGGCCGGCACCGCCGCTGACAAGCGGCCGAGTGGCGCCACCATTTGTTGTGGCGACACCGTGATCGGCGGGAAGAAGTCCTGTGGCTGGCCGTCATAGCCGATCATCTCGTAGCAGACGTCCCACTGGATGCAGAGATCCTTGTGCGGGATCGTCCGGCAGATCGTCTCCACCTCGCGCAGCATCGCTTTCTCGTAAGCCGCCTCGATCGCGTCGATATGTTCGCCGGTGCAGAAGCCGCGGATCACCGCCATCGGCGTTGGCAGGCACACCTGGAAACGCACATCCTTCGGCAGGTCGCCGCGCTCGCGTGCTGCGACGAAATCGAGATAGGAGGCGCGGGCTTCGCGCGCATAGCCGAGTTCGCCGAAACGCACCTCGGACGGCTTCACGCCTTCGGCCAGCGTCAACAGACGGAAGCCGGAATTCTTGCGTGCCGCGCCGCCCGGGTCGGGACGCAGGAACGGATTGGCGAGCAGGAACGGATACTGGAAGCTGATCCACAGCCGGCGCGGACCTTGTTCGCCGTCGGGGACGCGAGCCACACGGCGGCCGAGCGTGCGGCCGACGGTCTTGAACACATCGTCGACGCTGTCGAGGCCGATGCTGCCGACGAGGTGGACGCAGTTGGGGGTGTAGGCCATCTCTTCCTCCGCTCGCTGTCTGGCTTGATCGTGACACGTTAGCGTTGCCGGAGGCCGATTGTCATGGATGGCGGCCCGGAACGCGGTACGCGAAATAGGCGGCACGGCGATGCCGGTGTAAGCTCGCGCGGTGCAGACCATCAGCGTCAACAAATCGTCGTTGCGGCGCGGCGCGCTGTTCCTGATCGGCATTGCCGGGCCGGCGCTCGCGGGCGTGGTGTTGCATGACAGCGCTGCGGCGGTGGTGGCGGCGGTGTTCGGCCTGCTGCTGTCGTTCTCCGATCAGGACGGACCGCTGTTCGGGCGCTATCGCATCCTGTTCCTCTCGGCGGCGGGGCTGATTGCCGGTGCGGTCGCCGGTTATCTGCTGCGCGACTATCAGGTGGTGTTCTGGATGGTGTTCGTCGCCGGCACATTCGGCGCGGGGGTGGCGAACCGTTACGGCCGCGTCCCGGCAATGGCGGCGCGGCATGCCTGCATGGCGCTGTCGGTGGCGTTCGGCGTTCCGGTGATCCAGCCGATGGAATTGATGTTCAGCGCCGGCACGCTGGTGCTCGTCGTCGTCGCGCGTGCGCTCGACCATCTGCTGTTCGGTCATCTGCCGCAGCTGCGCCAGCCGGCGCGCACCGATCCGCCCGACCCGTCGCTCTGGCTGCGCTTCGCGCTCGCCTATGCGACGGCAGCGGCGATCGGGTTATGGATTGGCATCGCGCTCGATCCCGAGCGCGCGGCCTGGGTGTCGACGACCGTGCTCGTCGTCATGCAGCCGGACGCGCGAGTGAGCTACCGGCGCATCGTCTCGCGGATCGTCGGCGCCTTCATCGGCGTGATCGGTGCCTATGCGCTCGCGCATGTGTTCACCACGCCGGTGCTATTGCTCATTGTCGTGCTGGTGGTGGCGCTACTGATCCCGCACCATCTGCCGCATCGCTACTGGGCGCACACGGCGCTGATCGCGATGATGATCCTGCTGCTCTACGACCTTGCCGATGCCGGCGCGCTCGGCCGCGCAGTGTTCGCCGAACGGCTGCAGGACATGCTGCTCGGCTGCACCATGGCGCTGATCGGCACCGCGGTGGCGTTCCCGCGCGGAAAAACGAAACTACCCTAGAGGCTTTTCTGTTTGGGCGCGACCTGTGCGGAAAGCCGCTTCACACTTTTCCGGATCGCGCCCTAACGCATCGCCGCGGCGATGTTGCCGCCATCGACGGTGGTGACGTCGGCGGTGGTCTTGAGCGCCAATGCCTGCGCGAGGAACGCCTGCGCCACGTCGTTGGCGGTTACTTCGCGCCCGAGCAGGTTGCCGCTCATATAGTCTTTCTCGCTGACACCACGGGCCTTCGATCGCTCGGCGATGAAATCGTCGGTGAGCAGACCCGAGCGGATGCGGTCGGCGTTGATCGCATTGGCGCGGATGCCCTCCGCGCCATAGTCGAGCGCATACTGACGCACGAGGAAGAGAGTGGCGGCCTTCGGCAATCCATACGGACCGAAATTGGGACCGGGATTGACCGCCTGCTTCGACACGTTGAACAGCAGGCAGCCGCCGGTGCCTTGCGCCAGCATGATCTGCGTCGCCGCCTGCGCGACGCGCTGATGACCGTAGAAGTTGAGTTCAAAGCTCTGCCGCAGCGTGTCCTCATCGACCTCGCCGATGCGGCCCTGCCACGCCGCGCCGGCATTCGACACGAGGATGTCGACACCGCCGAAGCCCTCGACCACCGTTGCAAACGCATCCCGCACCGATTGCGGATCGGTCACGTCGCAGCCGATGCCGATGGCGCCGCCGCCGATCTGCTTTGCTTTCTCCTTGGCCTTGCCCGCATCGAGGTCGAGCAGTGCGACTTCGGCGCCCGCTGCCGCGAACGCTCTGGCGGTGGCAAAACCGATCGCGCCGGCCGCGCCGGTGATGACGGCGACCTGGCCGGCAAGCGGCGGCTCCTTGGCCGAACCGAGCTTCGCCTGCTCAAGCGACCAGTATTCGCAATCGAACATGTCGGCTTCGGAGATCGACTCGAAGTGGCCGATTGCCTCCGCATCGGTGATGCCTTCGACCGCGGCCTCGGCGAGATCGGCGGCGATGCGCGCGTCCTTCTTGCTACGGCCGAGACCGAACAGACCGAGGCCCGGCACCAGGATCACGCGCGGCGCGGGATCGAGCATCTTCTTTCCGCCGTCGAAGCGCGCATTGTGGCGCTCGAAATAGGCGACGTATTTGTCGATGAAGGCTTGCGCAGCGGCCTTCGCGTTCTTGCGGACATCGTCGAGTTTGCCGTCCGCCGGCGCGGCGACCACCATCGGCCAGTCCTTGGTGCGGATGGTGTGGTCGGGCGTGATGACGCCGGCCTGGCTGTAACGCGTCACGTCCGCGCCGTTGACGAAATTCAGGATCGCGTCGTTGCTGCGGAAGTCGAACACCAGCCGCCTCCACGCGCCTTCATTCTTGTCGTCCTTGAGCGCGACCGCGCCGCGCAGGATCGGCGCGACGGCTGCACGCGCCGCGATCCGCTGCGGCAGTTGCGCGGTGACGAACACGGAGGAGCGGCGCTGGCCGAGCCGTTCCTCGGCGCGCGTCACCATCTCGATCATCTTCTCGTAGGCTTCGCGCGCATCATTGCCGAAGGTGAAGATGCCGTGCTTGGCGAGCACCAGCCCTTCGTATTCGGGATTGGTCTCGAACACTTCGGCCGCTTTCTTGGCGAGCGCGAAGCCCGGCATGATGTAGGGCACGATGCCCATGCGGTTGCCGTAGACCTCGCGGGCGAGATCGTCGCCGTTCGGCTGGTCGATTAGGCTCAGCACCGCGGTCGAGTGGGTGTGATCGACATAGCGATGCGGCACGAATGCGTGCAGCAGCGTCTCGACCGATGGGTTCGGCGCCATTGGATCGAGGAGGTTGGCGCGCTGCACGCGCACCATGTCCTCGTCGGAGAGCGCGTCGCGCGCACGCAGCTTGCGCAGCGCCTGCAGCCGTACCGCGGGGAGGCCGGCCGGCTCGATCGTCGCCATGTCCCAGCCGGAGCCCTTGACGCACAGCACCTCGGTCTCTTCGCCGAGCAGATCTTTCATTCGCGTCTTGACGGAGGTGTTGCCACCGCCGTGCAGAACGAGTTTCGGATCGCGGCCGAGCAGACGTGTCGTGTAGACACGCGCGGCGAGGTCGGGATGGACGCCGGCATCGGTGTAGCGGGCGATGGTGTCCTGCGCTTCGCGCTCGACCCAGTTCGATTTCATGCGCATCCCATCGGGAGCAGGCCCCGTTCCTTTATCGTGAGAGCGTCTTTCGCTGTTTCATCAAACAGCGAAAGACTCTTGTTTTTGATGTGTCGCGTTTTCTTGACGCGAACCGGTATTCGCTTCGCTCGAAAACGCTCTCGGCAGATGACGCAACGCGGCGGATCAGTTGCCGAGCAGCCGTCGTCCCCACCAGCCGCGCTTGGCTGGCGCGCCGTCGTCAGATGATGACCCGGCCGGCGATTCCGCGGCAGGCGCGGATGCCGATGGTTCGACCGGCGCTGGCATCACCGGCTGCGGCGCGGCAGCAGGCGTGCTGCTGCTGGCGGCGACCGGCGCGGGTTCGCGAATGGTCGAGCGGCGGCGCGGCGGTGCTTCCTTGGCGGCAGGCGCCGGTTCGGCCGCAACAGGCGCGGGCTCGGGAGCGGAGGGTGTGGCCGTTTCCGCCGCAGGTGACTCTGCCGGTTGTTCGGCGGGCGGCGGCAGCGGCGCCGACAGGAAGTCAGGCTGTTCCGGCATCGACGGATCGACCTGCTGTCGTTCGCCGGATGGGAGACCGTCACGGCGCTCGCGGTTGCGGCGGCCACCACGGCGCCCACGCCGGCGTCGGCGCTGGCTGTCGCGTTCGCCGTTCTGCTGGCCGTTTTCACCCTGAGCAGCGTCGTTGCCATCGGTCTCGTTGTCGCCGGCATCACCGGTGTCGTCGCTGGCCACGACCTCTTCGGCATGTCCTTCGGACTCATTGGCGGAGCGGGGAGCACCGTCCTCGCGATCGCGGCCCCGGCTGCGGCGTCCACGCCGGCGGCGGCGACGACGGCCGCCGTCCTGCTGATCGTCGGCGCGGGCCTCGTCGCCATCCTGGTCGCCGCTCTCGTCACCCTCATCGGAGCGTCCGTCGGCTTCGTCCTCGGCAATCGCCTCGGCTTCCGCGTCGGCATATTCCGCGTCGAGCGCGACGTCTTCCTCGTCGATCATCGGCGGCAGCGGCTCGGTGCGCGCCGCGATCGCCTTGGCATCCTCGATCGAATGCACCTGATCGCCACGGGTGATCTCGAACGACATCTGGCCGACGAAATCCTGATCGGCGTTGACGACGATGGCGATCTCGAAGCGGTCTTCCAGCGCGCGCAGATGCCCGCGCTTGTGGTTCAGCGCGTAGAGCGCGACTTCGGGACGGGTGCGGACCACCAGATTATGGGTCGCGCCCTTGATGAGTTGCTCCTCGAGCGCGCGCAGCAACTGCAGACAGACCGAGGAGACGGAGCGGACGTGACCGGAGCCGCCGCAATACGGGCACTTCTCGGTCGAGCTTTCCAGCACCGAGGTGCGGATGCGCTGCCGCGACATTTCCAGCAGGCCGAAATGCGAGATGCGGCCGACCTGGATGCGGGCGCGGTCGTGCTTGAGCGCCTCCTTCATCCGGCGCTCGACGGTGCGGTTGTTGCGGCCTTCGTCCATGTCGATGAAGTCGATGACGATCAGACCGGCGAGGTCGCGCAGCCGGAGCTGGCGCGCGACTTCATCCGCGGCTTCGAGATTGGTCTTGGTGGCGGTGTCCTCGATGTGATGCTCGCGCGTGGCGCGGCCCGAGTTCACGTCGATCGCCACCAGAGCCTCGGTCTGGTTGATGACGATGTAGCCGCCAGACTTGAGCTGCACCGTCGGCGAGAACATCGCGTCGAGCTGGCTCTCGATGCCGTAGCGGGTGAAGATCGGCTGGCTGTCGCGGTAGAGCTTCACGTTCCTGGCGTGGCTCGGCATGAGCATGCGCATGAAGTCTTTGGCGTCGCGATAGCCGCGCTCGCCGGCGACGATCACCTCGTCGATGTCCTTGTTGTAGAGATCGCGGATCGACCGCTTGGTCAGCGAGCCTTCCTCGTAAACGAGGGTGGGCGCGGTCGAGTTGAGCGTCAGGTCGCGGACCTGCTCCCATACCCGCAGCAGATATTCGAAGTCGCGCTTGATCTCGGTCTTGGTGCGGTTCTGCCCGGCGGTGCGCAGGATGATGCCCATGCCCTCCGGCACCTGCAGGTCCTCGACCATCTCCTTCATGCGGCGACGGTCTTCCGCGCTGGTGATCTTGCGGCTGATGCCGCCGCCGCGCGCGGTATTCGGCATCAGCACCGAATAGCGGCCGGCCAACGAGAGATAGGTGGTGAGCGCCGCGCCCTTGGTGCCGCGCTCTTCCTTGACGACCTGCACCAGCATCACCTGCCGGCGCTTGATCACCTCCTGGATCTTGTATTCGCGGCGACGGTGACGCACGCGCGGCGCGGCGGCTTCTTCCATCGCGTCGGCGCCGCCGACGACCTCGACGTGCTCTTCCTCTTCTTCCTCGTCGTCGTCGCCCGCTTCTTCGTGGCTGGCATCTTCATGGCCGGTTTCGGCGTCGTGAAGCGTTTCGCCGGGCTGCGCGGTGACGTCGGCCGTGGTCTCATCCGGACCGGCCTCGGGGATCGTGTCGCCCGCCAGAACCTCGTCGGTCACAGGCGCGGGCTGTTCGGCGACCGGCGCGGCGTCAACCGCATGGTCCGCAGGGGCGGCGGTGTCGGTATGCGGCTCGAATGCCGGCGCCGCGTCATTCGTCTCGATCGCGACCTCGGAGGAGAACTCGTGGGTGGTCGCGCCGGCGTCTTGAACCGTGTCCTGCGTCGTCTCGGCGACAAAGGCAGCCTCGTCGCCGCCGAGGGGAGCAGCGGCGTTGTCGGCGATCGGCTCGCTGCGGCGGGTCGAATCGCCACGGCGGCGCGCGCCCCGGTCGCGATTGCGGCCGCGCCGGCGGTTCGATTTGCGCTCGTGCTCGTCTTCCTCGTCGCGATGCGCTCGCGCTTCGTCTTCGAGCAGCGCCTGCCGATCGGCGGTGGGGATTTGGTAGTAGTCGGGATGGATTTCCGAGAACGCCAGGAAGCCGTGGCGGTTGCCGCCATATTCGACGAAGGCGGCCTGCAGCGACGGCTCAACGCGCGTCACTTTGGCGAGATAGATATTGCCGCGAAGCTGTTTGCGGTTGGCGGACTCGTAATCGAATTCTTCGACCCGGTTACCGCGGAGAACAACGACCCGGGTTTCTTCCGGATGGGTCGCATCGACCAGCATCTTGTTGGGCATCATAAAGTCTCACTGGGAAGGCCCGGCGTGCGCGCGCGTGATCGCGGCGGGGGCGGGCGGTCCGATGGGTGTGGAAGGGAAGCGCGTTGCGCTGACCGGCCGATGCAAGCGGAAACGCAGCCAGGCGCGGCGAAACCGACGCGCGGAGCGGCACGAAACCGTCTTGTCGACCGTTTTGGGCGGAGAAAAATGCTGGCAATGAGCATTGCAGCATGAATTTGCGACCTTCAGCGCGTCCGGCACCGCGCCAGAAAGGGCGATACCGCGGTTGTCGCTCACGATTCTCAACGCGGGGAGGTCTTGAGCGACTAAAGGGCTCGCAAGCCCGAAGGCGTCGTGACCAGCGTCAATCCGGGTGTCCTTACAAGGGGCATCGGCCGCGAACCCGAGGAAATCCCGCCGCCTCATTCGAGGAGGGCGCGGTCCTGGGAAAAAGCCGGAAAGCCCGAACGCGGTACCACCGGAACAGTCAAACCGTCAGCAGACCCTACATACGGCCAAGCCCCCCCAATAGCAATGGTCCAACGCCCCGGCCGTCGGCCGGGGGGCCTTAAGGCCCGGAGGCGACCGTAGCCGCCGGGCCACACCGGCCGCAGAACCCGGAGGGCCGGTCAAGTTCCGTTAACCAGCCGGGGCTCTAATGCGATATGACGGCGCAGCAGGGGGCGGATTCGTGGCTCATCGCGTGCGCAAAATCCCGATTTTGGCCGCCGGGGCGCTGTTTGGCGCCCTGATCGCCCTGTTTTCGCCCGCTCTGGCCGGGGAAACGGCGCGTGCGGCCAATGTCGCTACCAACGTGCCCACCGCGACTGATGTCCGGCTGGCCGGCGACGACCGCCAGACCCGCCTGATCATCGACCTCACCGACAAGGTCGACCTCTCTGTCTTTACTCTGGCATCGCCATACCGGGTGGTCGTCGACCTGCCGCAGGTTGCTTTCCGGCTTCCGGCCAAGGCCGGCGACACCGGCCGGGGGCTGGTCAAGGCGTTCCGCTACGGCCTCGTCATGCAGGGCGGGGCGCGGGTCGTGATCGACACCAAGGGGCCGGTCCGCGTGGACAAGGCTTTCGTGCTGCCGGCGGCCGAGGGTGTGCCGGCGCGGATGGTGCTCGATCTGATCGCGACCGACCGCGATGCTTTCATGCGCGACCTCGCGCTGGCCAATCGGCAGCGCGCCGAGCAGCGCCGAGCCGATCCGCCGCCAGCGACCATCCGCAGCGCCGGCGATCCCCGGCCGCTGGTCGTCATCGACCCCGGCCATGGCGGCATCGACACCGGCACCAAGGCGGGCGCCGTGGTCGAAAAATCGATCGTGCTCGACTTCGCCACCATGCTGCGCGACCGCATGGAAAAGAGCGGCAAATACCGGGTCGCCATGACCCGCACCGACGACACCTTCATCCCGCTGGCCGGACGCGTGAAGTTCGCGCGGCAGCGTCAGGCGGCGCTGTTCATTTCCATCCACGCCGACGCGCTGCCCAAGGGCGAGGGCGAGGCGGAAGGCGCCACGGTCTATACGCTTTCGGAAAAAGCCTCCGACGCCCAGGCGGCGCGGCTGGCCGAGGCGGAAAACCGCGCCGACGTGATCTCCGGCGTCGATCTCGCGGCCGAACCCAACGACGTCGCCGATATCCTGATCGACCTGACCCAGCGCGAGACCAAGGCATTCTCGGCCAAGTTCGCGTCCGCGCTGGTCAACGACATGAAGCGGGTCGCGCGGATGCACAAACACCCGCTGAAGTCGGCCGGCTTCCGTGTCCTGCTGGCGCCGGACGTCCCCTCGGTGCTGCTCGAACTCGGCTATGTCTCGACCAAGGATGACCTCAAGCAACTGATGTCGGATGCCTGGCGCGCTCGCACCGCTGATTCCATCGTTCAGGCGGTCGATTCGTTCTTCGCGACCCGGCTGGCGGGCGCGAACGGCGGCAATTAACGGAGCGGATGCGGTGGACCGGCCTCAGTTTCAACATAAAACGGCAGGCATATCCTGCGGCAGAGCCGGTGGGATAATGGCGGGCCGGATGATCGCTGACCGGATGAAGGAGCGGGTGTCGCTGCCGCTGCGCTGCTCTCTGCCACGAAACCCGAGCCACTGAACCCGGACGAACGGCCGGACCACTGAATGAAACTCGTCTTCCGCTTTCTGGGCTTCCTGTTCGCCGCCGGGACGATCCTGTTCGTCGTCGGCGTGGCCGCGACGGCCGGCCTCCTGTGGCACTATTCCAAAGACTTGCCGGACTATTCGCAGCTCCAGGACTACGAGCCGCCGGTGATGACGCGCGTGCATGCGGCCGATGGCTCGCTGCTCGCCGAATATGCGCGTGAGCGCCGGCTCTATCTGCCGATCCAGGCGGTGCCGAAGCTGGTGATCAACGCGTTCGTGTCGGCGGAAGACAAGAACTTCTATGAGCACGGCGGTCTCGACTTCGGCGGCATCGCTCGCGCCGGTCTCCTGTATGTGCAGAACATGGGGTCGAGCCGGCGCCCGCAGGGCGCCTCGACCATCACTCAGCAGGTCGCGAAGAACTTCCTGCTGACCAACGAGGTGTCGTTCACGCGCAAGATCAAGGAGGCGCTGCTGGCGCTCAAGATCGAGCGCACCTACAGCAAGGACAAGATCCTCGAACTGTATCTGAACGAAATCTATCTCGGCTTCAGCGCCTACGGAATCGCCGCTGCATCGCTTCTGTATTTCGACAAGTCAGTGCACGAACTGACGATCGCGGAAGCCGCTTATCTCGCCGCGCTGCCCAAGGCGCCGAGCCTGCTCAATCCGTTCCGCGCCCGCGAGCGTGCTATTGAGCGGCGTAATTACGTCATCGACCGCATGCGCGAGGACGGCAAGATCACCGCCGCCGACGCCGAGAAGGCGAAGAAGTCGCCGCTCGATGTGACCGTGCGTGGCACCGGCGCGCATATCTTCGCCGCCGAATATTTCGCCGAGGAAGTGCGCCGCGAGATCAACGAGCGCTACGGCGAGAAGAAGCTTTACGAGGGCGGTCTCTCGGTCCGCACCACGCTCGATCCGAAGCTGCAACAACTGGCGCGGCAGGTGCTGGTCAATGGCTTCGTCAATTTCGACGAGAAGGACGGTTATCGCGGTCCGGTCAGCAAGATCGACATCGGCGGCGACTGGGGCGTGAAGCTCGCCGACGTGCGCGCGCTCAACGACGTGCAGTGGAAGCTCGCGGTGGTGCTCGAGGTCAATGACCAGACCGCGCGCATCGGCATCCAGCCGCCGCGCGAGCCGGGTGGCGGCGTCAGCAAGGCGCGCGACATCGGTCTCATTTCCGTCGATGGTGTGAAATGGGCCAAGGCCAAGGAAGGTCCGCAGCGCGGCAAGGCGATCACCAAGGTGACGCAGGTGCTCAATCCGGGCGACGTGATCTATGTCGAGCCGATGAAGCAAGAGGGCCAGTTCCGCATGCGACAGGTGCCGGAAGTCTCGGGCGCAATCGTCGCCATGGACCCGAACACCGGCCGCGTGCTCGCCATGGTCGGCGGCTTCTCGTTCGATCAGAGCCAGTTCAATCGCGCGACGCAGGCGCTGCGCCAGCCGGGTTCGTCATTCAAGCCGTTCGTCTACGCCGCCGCGCTCGACAACGGCTATACGCCGTCCACGCAGGTGCTCGACGCACCGCTCGAGATTGATCAGGGCGCCGGGCAGGGCGTGTGGGCGCCGCAGAACTACGAAGGCAAGTTCTATGGTCCTTCGACCTTGCGGTTCGGCATCGAGCATTCGCGCAACGTGATGACCGTGCGGCTCGCGCAAGATATCGGCATGCCGATGGTCGCCGAATACGCCAAGCGGTTCGGCATCTATGACGATCTGCCGCCGTATCTGTCGTTCGCGCTCGGCGCCGGCGAAACCACGCTGCTGCGCATGGTGTCGGGCTATGCCATGCTCGACAACGGCGGACGCCGCGTGAAGCCGACGCTGGTCGATCGCATCCAGGATCGCTACGGCCACACCGTCTACAAGCACGACGAGCGCGAGTGCCGCGGCTGCGACGCCGACAAGTGGGCGAACCAGCCGGAGCCGTCGCTGGTGGATCGGCGCGAGCAGGTGCTCGATCCGATGACCGCGTATCAGATGACGTCGATGATGGAAGGCGTCGTGCAGCGCGGCACCGCGACGATCCTGCGCGAGGTCGGCAAGCCGGTCGCCGGCAAGACCGGCACCACCAACGACGAAAAGGATGCGTGGTTCATCGGCTATACGCCGGACATCGTCGTCGGCGTCTATATGGGTTACGACAAGCCGCGCCATCTCGGCCGTGGCGCAACCGGCGGCCATCTCGCGGCGCCGATCGTCAAGGACTTCCTCAAGACCGCGCTCGCCGACAAGCCGTCGATGCCGTTCCGCGTGCCGGCCGGCATCAAGCTGATCCGCGTCGATGCCAAGACCGGCATGCGCGCCGGTCCGGAAACGGCGAAGGCGATCCTCGAAGCGTTCAAGCCCGGCACCGCGCCGCCCGACAACTATTCGGTGGTCGGCTATGGGGACGGCACCGGCGCGCCGGGCGGTGGGGGCTATATCCCGCCTGATGCCGACCGGGCGATCCGCTCCGGCACCGGCGGTCTCTACTGATCCATTTTTTGAGTTGGCTCCCGGCCTTGCGCGAAGCGAGGCCGGGATTTTTCATGCCGTGCTGTGAGCGGTTCTAGTCCGCCTCGTCCTTGCAGCGGATCAGCCACGGCGTCCGCGCGCCATTAGCGGTGACGGCGCCGTTCTTCACCAGTTCCTTGCCGTCGGCGAGGCGGTTGGTGAGGGTGCGCACGCGCAGGCGCTCGCGGTCCACCACCATGGTCAGTTGCTGGCGGATGCCGCTGTTCAGTTCGATCGACAGCATCAACTGGTTCTCGCCGTCCTGTCGCGCGTCGAGGATGCGATAGATGTTGTCGGCGAGGCCGGCGCCGAGGCTTTCGCTGAAGCCGGGCTCGCCAGCCGCCGACACATAGGCGGTGCGGAACACATTCTGGGGGCCGGGCGGCTCGTCGCAGCGCACGGCCCACGTGCCGAAAAATCCGAGCGGTTCCAGAATCGCCACCGTCTCCGCCGATGTCGCGGCCAAGGCCGAGGTGATGACCGGCGTGATGGCGGCGGGCGGAACGCAGGCGGCGAAGAGGGCGAGGGCCGGGATAGCGGAAACAGCCGCGCGACGGGCGGCTGCCTTGAACTGAGAACGCATGCGAAGTCCGTTGATAACGCGCGACGATCATAGGGCGGCTTTGTGCGCGAACAAGCACGCGATTGTGGCTACCCAAGGTTTTCATCCGGAACGGCATTCCGACCGTTGCGAACCGCGCCGCAAGCGGCTACATGCAGCACTCTTAATTCGGCATGATCCTGTCCGAAAACCGGTTGCCACTTTTCGGGATCATGCTTCAAAGGTTGGACATGCGCGCGGAAACCATCAGACTTGTCGATGATATCAAGCAGTCGATTGAACTGCTGAGGAGGCATCTTTGACGTCGATGTCGCCCAACAACGTCTAGCCGAACTCAATAAAGAATCCGAAGACCCCGCGCTGTGGAACGATCCGCAGCGGGCACAGAAGCTGATGCGCGAGCGCGATGCGCTCGAGGATCAGCTCGGCTCGATCGGCCGCATCGAGCGCGAGCTTGACGATCACCTGACCATGATCGAACTCGCCGAAAGCGAGAACGACGCCAAGGTCGTCGGTGAGAGCGAGGAAGCCCTCAAGGCCATGCTCGCAGACGTGAAGCGCCGCGAGATCGAGGCCTTGCTGTCGGGCGAGGCGGACGGCAACGACACGTTCCTCGAAGTCCATGCCGGCGCCGGCGGCACTGAGAGCCAGGACTGGGCCTCGCTGCTGCTGCGCATGTATACGCGCTGGGCCGAGCAGCACGGCTACAAGATCGAATATCTCGAAGAGACCTCGGGCGAAGAAGCGGGCATCAAGTCTGCGACGATCCAGATCAAGGGCCGCAACGCCTATGGCTGGCTCAAGAGCGAGCACGGCGTGCACCGCCTCGTGCGCATCTCGCCGTTCGACGCGAACGCGCGGCGGCATACATCGTTTGCCAGCGTCGACATCTACCCGGTGGTTGACGACCGCATCAAGATCGAGATCAACGAAGCCGATGTGCGCACCGACACGATGCGTTCCGGCGGCGCCGGCGGCCAGCACGTCAACAAAACCGAATCCGCGGTGCGCCTGACGCATATCCCGACCGGCATCGCGGTGGTGTGCCAGGCCGAGAAGTCGCAGCACAAGAACCGCGCCACGGCGTGGGATATGCTGCGCGCGCGCCTCTATGAAATGGAATTGAAGAAGCGCGAGGAGGCGGCAGCCGCCGCGCAGGCCGCCAAGACCGATATCGGCTGGGGCCACCAGATCCGCTCTTACGTGCTGCAGCCGTATCAGATGGTGAAGGATCTGCGCACCGGCGTGCAGACATCGAACACCGGCGGCGTGCTCGACGGCGATCTCGACGAGTTCATGCAGGCAGCACTGGCGCAGAAGGCGTTCGGCACCGGGCCTGAGAGCGTCGAGGACGTGGATTAGCTGCTTTTGATCCGCTTCATCCTGAGGAGGCACGCCGAAGCTCGTAGAGCGAAGGCGGGCCGTCTCGAAGGGCGAGGCGGCCACCGAGTGCGCGCCCCATGGTTCGAGACGCGCCGCTGATGCGGCGCTCCTCACCATGAGGCTACGGAAAAATAAAATGCGGTCAGCGGGTCTTTCGTTTCGCTTTCCACGCCGCATACCAGCCGGCAAACCGTCCGGCCTGCGTGCCGTCGTTCTGCCACGCCGCGTAGACTGAGCCTTCGGCCGAGAACAGCAGCACCGCATCGAGGCCGCGCGCGCGGCGCAGTGTGGCAATGGCGTGTTCGGCCGTCTGCGCGATCGGCCCGCCGACATTGAATGACGTATTCACCGCGATCTCGACGCCGATGCGGCGGCCGAGCGCCTTGAGATAGGCGTGGATCAGCGGATCGGCGTTTTCGCGCACGATCTGGATGCGGCCGGTGCCGTCGGCATGGATCACCGAAGGGATGACGTTATGCGCTTCGGGCTTCGCCTGCGCCGTCAACACCATGTAGTTGTAGGCATTGTAGTCGCCGTCCGCCGCGCCGTCGGAGAGTTGAAACCATCGCTCCGCCGCCTCGCGCGTCATCATCGGCGCGAGCGGGCGGATCGCTTCGCGGAATTTCACCTGGGCGTTGAGCAGTTCGCGCGTCTTCGGGTTGCGCGGATTGGCGAGGATCGAGCGGTGGCCGAGCGCGCGTGGGCCGGTCTCGGCCGCGCCCTGCATCACCGCGAAGATCGCATCGCGCTCGGTGATGTAGGCCATCATATCGGCGAGCGCATCGCGTTGCGTAGGATCAGCCGTATCACCGAGCGTGGTCCAGGCGATGTCCGGCTCGTAGAGCGCGTGACGAATTTCCGCGTCGGTCGGCGCGCTGCCGCAATAGAACGCGTGCTCGGCCGGTGCGCCGATGCCGGCACCGGCGAGATAGGCGCCCATGAAAGCCGCGCCGATGGTGACGCCGGCGTCGTTCGGTGTCGGCGGCACCCAGAGATGCAATCGCGCGTCGCGGCCGAGCGCGTTGCGATAGAAGTGCCGGTCGAAACGGTCGAGCATGCGCATATTGCCGAGCGCGTTGAGCCCGATGCCGCCGGTGAGGATCAGCCGGTCGATGCCAGTCGTGCGGATGACGTGCTCGACCACGTGGAACAGCGCATCCTCGAACACGAGTTGCGTCGCGGCTGCCTTGTCGACGCGCTCCTGCGTCGTCGCGCTGTGAGCGATATCGTCGACGCTGAGCACGGCGTCGGGATTCCACATGTCCTTGAGTGCGATCGGCGCGCCGAGAATGCGTGTGAGCGCGGGCGTATAGGGATTGTTGAACAGGCTGCGGTGCCAGTTGGCGAGGGTTCGGTTGAGTTGTACCGCGCCGTTCTGGCCGAGGACGAAGATGTCCTTCAGCTGCGCGTAATACGGATTGGTAGCGCGGTCGCTGTTGCCGTAGGCGGTCGCGCCCATGTAGCGGCCTTCGCTCGACAGCCAGGTCCAGCCGCCCTGGGTCGAACTGATGACCGCGTAGAAGATGCCGAGGCTATCGAACAGGCTGTCGTTGCCGAACACGCGCTCCATGCGGGCGCTGCCGTCGGCGTCGCGGTCGCAGCGGTAGAGCGAGATCGAGCCCATATCGCCGAGGCCGTCGAGCACGCAAACCATCACCGGTCCCGGCGTCTGCGCGAACGGCGAGGCGGCATACGAGAACCACGCATGGTTGTCGTGGTGCGGCACGCCGATGATAGGCACCGGCGCGGGGAGGTCCAGCACCTGCGCGATGCGCCGCGCGGAACGGGTACCCTGATCGAGATGGCGCATGTTGAACGCCGGTGTCTCGGTGGTCGAGACCATGCCGAAACTCGCCGGCGCTTCCTCGCAGCCGGTCTTGATCAGCGTCGCGCCGAGCACCGGATAGTCCCATGAGGCAAACCAGGCATCGATCCGCTCCGGCGTGAGGTCCATCGCCTGCAACTGCCGGTGCAGCGCCCGCAGCGCATGTTCCGGAAACCGCGTCGTGTGCTTCTCGCCGGAGAAACGCTCTTCCTCGTTGTTGCAGATCAGTTCCGGCCCGCCGTCGCGGGTGACGCGCACCAGCGCGACGCCGGAATTGTGCGAGCCGGCGGTGCCGAGGCCGGCAAGATAGAGCGTCTCGCCGCGCGCGAGCTTGTCGCGCAGCCGCGCCAGCGTTTCGCGCGCAACGTCGCTGTCGAGGCGGTGGATGTTCCGCTTCGCGTAGAACCGCGTGAACAGCGGCAGCGCGAGGCGGAAGCCGGCGGCGCCGAAGCGGGGAAAGCGGGGACCGGTACGCATGGGTGAGGTGTCGGGAATCCGCGCAACAGAAAAAGGCCCGGCCGGACTAGCATTGTCCGGGCAGGGCCGCAAAGCACCGCGGTCGTGGAGGCGGGGTTAGAGCGCGCCGAGCCGTTCGCCGGCCTTCAGGAACCTGGTCGGATTGACCGCTTCGTCGTTGATGCGGGTTTCGTAATGCAGATGCGGGCCGGTGGAGCGGCCGGTCGAGCCGATGCGACCGACGATATCGCCGATCTTGATATGCTGGCCGACGCGTACGTCGATCTGTGACATGTGGCCGTAGCGGGTCGAGAACTGGTTGCCGTGGTCGATCTCGACCATTTTGCCGTAGCCGCCGTTCCAGCCGGCGGTGACGACGGTGCCAGCGGCGGTGGCGCGCACCGGATCGCCGGTGTCGCCGCGCATGTCCATGCCGGTGTGCATTGCCGGACGCCCGAGGAACGGATCGGAGCGCACGCCGAACGGGGAGCTCACATCGATCTCGCCGGTGATCGGCTTGCGCACCGGAACATGCACGAGGATGCGCGAATAGCGGTCCGCCTGCGCGCGTGCGAGCGCGACGCGATAGACCAACTGGTTGAATTGGTCGGCCCCGGCGCGCGGCGGCTTCACCGGCACGAACGGGCCGCCGACCGCGTCAGCGGCCTTGGCCTTGGCGGGGTTGACGCCGAGATCGGCGAGCACGCCACGCATATTGCGCGCGCGCGTATCAAATTTCTCCTCCATGCCGGTCAGCGCGCCGATCTGGCGTTTCTCGACACGCTCCATGGAATGTTCGGCGCGTACCAGCGCGCCCTCGATGCCGCCGGACAGCGCACGGCCGAGTTTGCCGGTGAGCGAGGCGCGGCGATCCGGCGTCGTCGCCGGGGCCGGATCGTCGTCGGAGATCGGTGACGGCTTGGCGCGCTCCGGGTGGCCGCGGCGCGGGATCGAGCCGGTGACGAGATCGCCGGAGCCGAACGCTGCGCTGCGCTGTTCCAGCGTCTGCTGGCGGCGCATCAGCGCCTCGACCTTGCGCTCGACCTGCTCCTGGTCGAGCAACTGCCGGCTGGCGATGCGGTCGACCTGGCTGCGCAGTTCGGCGATGCGGTCCTCATAGGCAAACTGCATCTCCGCCTGCCGGCCGATCAGGCGCGAGAGGACGTTGTCCTTGAACGCGAAATAGGTGCCGGTGCCGAGCGTCCAGACGCCCATCACCACCAGCGTGCCGACCACGATCCAGAACGCGACCGGTCCGATCCGGACCTGCCGGCCGTGATGGACCAGGGTGTAGTCATGGTTTGCCCGGTGGCGCGGCGCGCCTTCATGGGGTGCGCGCTGCTGGGGCGCGGCGGCGGGCTGGGCAGGGTAGTAGTAGGGGGACGGCAGGTGGGACATCGACGCTCCCTGCCGGACTGACATCACCGGCGGACACGATTCGATATCAACCGGTCGTGGTTAAAAATCCGGAAACGGTTTTCCGGCGTTTGCGGCTATTTCGCCGTAACCCCTTTGGCGGCCGCCTGAACCTCCGCCAGCACCTCCTCGGCATGGCCGGGGACTTTCACCTTGGGCCAGATCCGGATGACCTTGCCGTCGGGGCCGATCAGCACCGTCTTGCGGATCACACCCATGAAGGTCCGGCCGTACATCGATTTCTTGCCCCAGGCGCCATAGTCCGTGAGCATCGCCTTGCCCTCGTCGCTGGCGAGCGGGACCGTCAGGTCGTGCTTGTCGCGGAATTTGTCGAGAGCGGAGACCGGATCGGCCGAGACTCCGAGCACATCGGCGTTGAGCTTGGCGAAGCGGGTCTTGAGGCGGGAGAAGTCCATGGCCTCCTTGGTACAGCCGGAGGTATCCGCCTTCGGATAGAAGTAGAGGACCAGGTAGCGGCCCTTGTAGTCGGCCAGCGAGACCTTGGCGTCGCCGTCTCGCGGCAGCTTGAACGCGGGGGCGCGGCGGCCCACTTGCGGGCTTCCTTGCGGGTCGGTTGAGGCTGTCGCAGCCATAAGCTCTCCCTCGTCCTTCGTGATCTTTCTTGGCGCCTTCCTTTCGTCGTTTTACGCCGGCATTTTGCAGACGGCTACGACCGGGGGCGGGGCCAGTGCCGTCATAGGCGAATCGGCCGCGGGGGGCGATAGTCGAGGGGGAGTTTTGATCGGCTCGGTCCCGGATGGGGCAGGCGGGCCGATTCTGCGTAGCGAGGCACTCCGGACGGAGATGACGGACGGCAACCAGGGTCGCAGACGCGGCCGCCGGCGGTTCAAGGCGATGTGGCGTTTGCACCGGCCCAAGGGGCACGGCGGACGGCGCTCGCGCTTGCGTGTGCGCCGCCGCCTCCTGGCCGTCGTCCGCTCGCGGCTCGTGCGCCGGATCGCCTATTGCGTCGGCGGCACGGTCGGCGTCGCGGTCCTGCTGGTCGGCGCGCTGTGGTGGCGTCTCTCCACCGGCCCGATCGAGATGAACTTCGTCACGCCGTGGATCGCCAGCGCCATCGAGGAGAATTTCGGCCGGACCCACAAGGTGGAGATCGGCGGCACGCAGATCGAGCGTGACGAGCACGGCCGCGCGGCCTTGCGCATCCGTGACATCGTCGTGCGCGATGCCGACGGTATCGTCGTCGCCAGTGCGCCGAAAGCGGAAGTCGCGCTGTCCGGCGCGAGCCTGCTCAGCGGACATATCCGCGCCGCCAGTCTCAACCTGGTCGGCGCCGAGATGAAACTGCGCATCGAGGAGAACGGCGATATCACCGTGTTCGCCGGCGCCGAGACGCGACCGATCGCCACCGCGCCGGCGCCACCGTTGCCGGCCAAGAAAGCCGCCCCTGCGGAAGCCACCGCACCGGCCGTTCCGGGGCCTGCGGCACCCGCGTCTCCGCAACGCTCCGGCTACGAAGAACTGGCGGCGCTGCTGTCCTGGGTCGATGGACTCGGAGCCAGCGGCCTCGACGGCTACGATCTCTCGCAACTCGGCCTCAAGGGCGGCAATCTGATCGTCGATGACCGGCGCAATGGCAAACGCTGGACGTTCTCGCGGATCAATCTCAGTCTGACCCGGCCGGCCAATGGCGGCGTCGAATTTCGGCTCGGTTCGGAGAGTGCCGAGCGCCCGTGGCAGATCCGTGCGGCGGTGGCGCCGACCGCCAACAATCATCGCATCGTCGCACTCGATGCGCACAAGGTATCATCCAAGGATGTGCTGCTGGCGCTGCGGCTCGGCGAGGGGACTTTCGAGGCCGACCTGCTCCTGTCCATGAGCATCCGTGGCGAGATCGCCGCCGACGGCACGCCGCAGGTCGCCGAGGGCAATGTGCTCGCGGAATCCGGCTATATCGCCGATCTCGATGAACAGCCGCCGACGCGCGTGGATATCGATCGCGTGGCGCTGAGCTTTTCGTGGGATGCGGAGCGGCGCGCCTTTGTCATGCCGTTCCGCATTGTCGCCAGCGACAACCAGATCGCCATGGTGGCGCAGGTTCAGGCCGAGGCGGGACAGTCGGGAATCTGGCATTTCGACATCAACCGCACGCCGATGATTGATCCGGTGATCCTCGGCACGGTCGCGGCCGGCGGCCCGGAGCCGCTGTCGCTCAATCGCGCCGTGCTGCGCGCGAAGCTTGACGTCAACAAGCGGCGTCTCGATCTCGAACAACTCGATCTCGGGCGCGTCGACCCGCGTCCCGAGCATAATCTCGGGATCGCCATGTCCGGCTTCCTTGATTATTCGGGAGCGGAGACGCGCATCTCGCTTGGCCTTGCCGGCACGCGCATGTCGGTCGATTCCGCGTTGCGCATCTGGCCGGTGTTCGTCGCCCCGCATGTGCGCGAATGGGCCGAGCAACGGCTGTCCGGCGGCCGGATCGACCGGATGCTGATCGCCATGAACACGACGACGCCGGCGCTCAGTTCGCATGGACCGCCGATGGCGGAGGATGCCCTCCAGGTGGAAGTGGACACCAATGGCATTTCGTTTCGGCCGGTTGACGGTCTGCCGGCCATCCGCGACGCCGACGTGAATATCCGCGTCACCGGCGGCACCGCGACGATGACGCTCGGCCGCGGCACCATGGAAGTGTCGCCGGGTCGCAAGCTCAACATCGCCAACGGCCTGTTCGAGATTCCGGACACGCATCCGAAAGAACCACAGGCGCGGGCCCGTTTCCGCGTTGACGGCACGCTGCCGGCGGCGGCCGAGCTGTTGACGCTCGAACCGCTGCGCGACAATGGCGTGCCGGTTGATCCGGCGGCGAGCCGCGGCACCATCGCCGCGCAGGTGCAGTTGTCGCTGCCGCTCGCCAAGACGCTGCCGAAGTCGGCGATCACTTATGCGGTAACGGCCGACGTCACCAATTTCTCGGTCGACAAGCTGATCTCGGGGCAGAAGGTCGAGGGATCGGCGATGAAGTTGACGATCACGCCGCAGGGATTTCAGTCGCGCGGCGACGTGAAGATCAACGGCATTCCGGCGCTACTCGAATATCGCAAACCGACAGGCCCGCAGGATGGTGAGATACGTCTTGCGGTGTCGCTTGATGATGCGGCGCGCGCAAAGCTCGGTTTCGATCTCGGCGCCGCCGTGACCGGCACGATCCCGGTGCGGATGGCGGCGAAGGTCGGTCCGGGATTGCAGGAGGTGCGCTATGGCGCCGACGCCGACCTGACGAATGTGAAGATCGACAATCTGGTGCCGGGTTGGCTGAAGCCGGCCGGCAAGGCCGCGCGCGCCACCTTTACCTTTGCCACCGACAAGAGCGGTCTGCATGTCAACGATATCGTCGTCGATGGGCAGGGCATCACCATGCGCGGCGAGCTCGATGTCGATCCGGATGGCGACATCGTATCGGCGAATTTCCCGGTGCTCGCCCTCAACGAAGGCGACAAGCTGTCGCTCAAGGCGGACCGCACCGGCGATGGTCCGCTGCGGGTGACGCTGCGCGGCGACGTGGTCGATGGGCGCGGCTTCATCAAGTCGTCGATGTCGAGCTCGGTGCTGGAGGCGAAGGCCAAGCGCAAACCGGCGGATTTCGATGTCGATGTGAAGATCGCGGCGGTGCTCGGTCACAACGGCGAAGCGTTGCGCGGGCTCGAGTTGAAACTGTCGCGGCGCGGCGGCCAGATCCGCAATTTTGCGATGAACGCCAAGATCGGCCGCGATACGCCGTTCATCGGCGACATGCGGCGGCGGCTCGCCAACGGCAAGCCGGTGGTCTATATCGAAACCAGCGATGCCGGTGCGCTGTTCCGCTTCACCGACGTTTATCCGCGCATGTATGGCGGGCGCATTTCCATCGGGCTCGACCCGCCGACGCCCGATGGCACGGCGCAGGACGGCATCATCAGCGTCAATAATTTCCAGATTCGCGGCGAACCGGCGCTCGATCAGGTCGTGTCGCGCGCGCCGAACGGGCAGCGCGGTTCGGTCGAATTCCAGCAAGCGCGCGCCGAGTTTGTGAAAGCGCCGGGGCGCATGCTGGTGAAGAATGGTGTGGTGCGCGGCCCGGTGATCGGTGCGACGATCGAAGGCAACATCGACTATGCACGCGACGAGATTCACATGCGCGGCACGTTCATCCCGCTCTACGGCCTCAACAACATGTTCGGGCAGATTCCGCTGATCGGCTTCTTCCTTGGCGGGCCGAACAGTAACGAGGGTCTGCTCGGCGTGACCTACGAGATCACCGGCCAGCCGGGCAATTTCCGGATCCAGCCGAATCCGCTGTCGGTGATCGCGCCGGGCCTGCTGCGCAAGTTCTTTGAATTCCGCGATACCACGACGAACCAGCCGGCGTTCGCCGATCCGAATCGATGAGGCCGCGCGGCTTGGCCGATCGGCTCTGGCAACTCGGCTTGATGAATGTTCTCGCGATCAGCGAAGCGAGTCGTCTGTGTCGGCCACGCTGCTATGGGCGCCGGAGATCCCGGACGTCCCGTTTTTCGTAGCTGGTTGGTGGTGGGTTTTCGCGGCGGCGCGGAATAGACCTGCCGATATGAGCCACAGCGTCGTGAAGAACGCGGCGAACAGCAAAGCTCTTGTCTCACCATCGGGAATGGTTGCAGTCGACGGTGCCGTCACGATGAGCGCGGCGAGCAGGAACTGCATGATCGCTATACCGAGCATGGCGCGTGCCATCCCGGCGGGCTGAAACCGAACGGACGCAGCCGTCACGACCGCCGCCGCGACCAGCATGATGTATCCGATCCCGGTTCCGTCATCGCGAACGATCATCGTCCAGAGCGTGAGGAGCGAGGCCGCGACTGCGACGGCAACTCCCATGCGATAGAGGCGAGTGTCGCGACCGCCGTCGAGCTTGGACATGGGGCTCCACCTCGGTCCAAATCCGCACGACCACGGCGGGGTATCAGACTGGTTTCAGCAGGACGTGCTTCTTCTTGCCGAGCGAAATCTTGATCACGCCTTCCGGCGTCAGGTTGGCGCGGGTGAGCGCGAGCTTTTCGTCGCTGACGGCAGCATCGTTGACGCGCAGGCCGCCGGACTTGATTTGCCGGCGCGCTTCGCCGGTCGAGGCCACAAGTCCCGCCGTCACCGCGGCAGTGAGCACGCCGTAACCCTGGTCGAGCGCGTTCGCCGGAATGTCGATGGTCGGCAACGTGTCGGCGAGCGCACCTTCCTCGAAGGTCTTGCGCGCCGTTCCTTCGGCCTGATCGGCGGCGGCGCGGCCGTGCATCAGCGCGGTCGCCTCGTTGGCGAGCACCTTCTTCGCTTCGTTGATCTCGGCGCCCTTGAGCGCCGCGAGCTTCTCGATCTCGTCGAGCGGCAGGGTGGTGAACAGCTTGAGGAAGCGCGCGACATCGCCGTCCTCGGTGTTGCGCCAGAACTGCCAGTAGTCATAAGGCGACAGCATGTCGGCGTTGAGCCAGACCGCGCCGGCAGCGGTCTTGCCCATCTTCGCGCCCGACGCGGTTGTGAGCAGCGGGCAGGTCAGCGCATAGAGCTGATGCGTGCCCATGCGGCGGCCGAGATCGATGCCGTTGACGATGTTGCCCCACTGATCCGAGCCGCCCATCTGCAGGTTGCAGCCGAACCGGCGCGCCAGCTCGACGTAGTCGTAAGATTGCAGGATCATGTAGTTGAATTCGATGAACGACAGTTCCTGCTCGCGCTCGAGGCGCAGCTTCACTGAATCCATCGTCAGCATGCGGTTGATCGAGAAGTGCCGGCCAACCTCGCGCAGCATCTCGATGTAGTTGAGCTTGGTCAGCCACTCGGCATTGTCGATCATCACCGCGTCGGATTTCCCCGCGCCGAAGGTGATGAACTTGTCGAAGGTGGTGCGGATCGATGCCTTGTTGGCGTCGATCTGCTCGTAGGTGAGGAGTTTGCGCGTCTCGTCGCGGCCGGACGGATCGCCGACGCGGGTGGTGCCGCCGCCCATCAGCGCGATCGGCTTGTTGCCGGTCGCCTGCAGCCAGTGCAGCATCATGATCGACAACAGGTGCCCGACATGCAGCGAGGCCGCCGTGCAGTCGTAGCCCACATAGGCCACCGCCTCCGACTTCGCCGCGAGGGCGTCGAGCCCGGCCGCGTCGGAAATCTGGTGGATGAAGCCACGCGTGGCCAAAACGTTAAGAAAATCGGACTTATATGCGCTCATGGTCCTGTCGCCGGTTTGGCCGGTGGTGTAACAGGTCCGGCGTCGGATTCAACCAAGCTGAACCTCCCGAAAGCCCCGAAAAGCCCATGACAGAGACGCGCGGCGCGGTGTTGCGTGCCATCGGCCTGATGAGCGGGACCTCGCTCGACGGGGTCGATATCGCGCTGATCGAGACGGACGGCGAGCGGGTGCTCTCGTTCGGGCCGACCGGCTATCGGGCCTATAGCGAGGACGAGCGGACGCTCTTGCGGCAGGCGCTGGCGGAAGGCGCGGCGCTGACCGACCGCATGTCGCGTCCCGGTGTGCTCGTCGAGGCGGAAGCCTTCGTCACGCGCGCCCATGTGGAGACCATCCAGCAGTTCCTCGCCGCCGAGCGCATCGACCGCGCCAATGTCGATATCGTCGGCTTCCACGGCCAGACGGTGCTGCACAAGCCGGCGGCGCGGCTGACGGTGCAGATCGGGCGCGGCGACGCGGTCGCGCGGCAGGTCGGTATCCCGGTCGCTTATGATTTCCGCCAGGCCGACATCATGGCCGGCGGGCAGGGCGCGCCGCTGGTGCCGGTGTTCCATCAGGCGATTGCCCGCGATCTTGACCGCCCGCATCCGATCGTTGTGGTCAATGTCGGCGGTGTCGCCAACATTACCTTCGTCGATGGTGGCGATCCGGTCGCCTGTGACACCGGGCCAGGCAATGCGCTGATCGACGATTTCATGCGCGCGCGCACCGGCGCACCGCTCGACCGCGATGGCGATCAGGCCGCGCGCGGCGTGGTCGATGAAGGGTTCGTGGCGCGCATGCTGGAGCATCCGTTCTTCGGCGCGCCGTGCCCGAAATCGCTCGACCGCAACGCCTTCGCGTTCGCCAATATCGGTCTGCCGGATTTCACGGTGGCGAATGGCGCGGCAACCTTATCGGCGCTCACCGCCGCTTCATTGGCCCGGATCGTTCCACACCTGCCGCAGACGCCGCGTTCGTGGATTGTCGCCGGCGGCGGCTCGTTCAATCCGACCTTGATGCGGATGCTGGCGGAACGCCTCGCGCCGGCGACGGTGGAAACGGCCGACAAGGTCGGCTGGTCGCGCGAGGCGCTGGAAGCGCAGGCGTTCGCCTTCCTTGCGGCGCGCACGGTGAAGGGCCTGCCGATCACGTTCCCAAAGACTAGTGGCGCGCCGCGTCCGATGACTGGCGGCGTGGTGGCGCAGCCCTAGCGTGCCAAAAGAAAAATGCGCGGGACGAGCCCGCGCATTCAGCGTCTCACGATCATGCTGTGAATCAGGCCGCCGGCTTGCGCTGGGTGTTCAGCCGCTTGTCGAGATAGCCGTTCACCGACTGCATCAGCGCGTCGATCTTGCCGTCGAAGAAGTGGTTGGCGCCGGGGATCACTTTCTGCTCGATGACGATGCCCTTCTGCGTCTTCAGCTTGTCGACCAGCGTGTTGATGTCCTTGGCCGGGGCCACCGCGTCCTTGTCGCCATGGACGATCATGCCCGAGGACGGGCAGGGCGCGAGGAACGAGAAGTCGTAGAGATTCGCCGGCGGGCAGATCGAGATGAAGCCCTCGACTTCCGGGCGGCGCATCAGGAGTTGCATGCCGATCCAGGCGCCGAACGAGAAGCCGGCGATCCAGCAGCTCTTGGCCTCGGGGGTGATGGTCTGCGCCCAGTCGAGCGCGGCGGCGCTGTCGGACAATTCGCCGGTGCCGTGGTCGAATGACCCCTGGCTGCGGCCGACACCACGGAAATTGAAGCGCAGCGCCGAGAAACCGCGGTGCACGAAGGCATAGTAGAGCTGATAAATGATCTGGTGGTTCATCGTCCCGCCGAATTGCGGGTGCGGATGCAGGATCAGCGCGATCGGCGCGTTCTTCTGCTTTGCCGGGTGATACCGGCCTTCGATGCGTCCGGCAGGACCGTTGAAGATGACCTCAGGCATTGCTGTCTATCGAGCCTCGGGTGAAAAGGGACGCTGGATGGCGCTTGACGCCAGCGGTTAACCCACGTAACTATTTAGAACTATTCTAAATTTCGGGGTGGCGGCGCAGGAGTGGCAGCCGCGCTCTGGGCCGGTTACTACCACGGTCACGGGGTCGAAAAGCAAGCATTTTCGGCAAACCGGCGCAGGGGCCGGAACCGGCGACGAGGACGAGATCGATGCCCGAACGGGTTTATGCCGACTGGAACGCGACCGCACCGCTGCGCCCGCAGGCGCGGGACGCGATGATGGCCGTGTTCGGTCCGGCCGTGAACCCATCCTCGGTCCACACCGAGGGGCGGGCGGCGCGCCGGATCGTCGACGATGCGCGCGCCCAGGTGGCGGCGCTGGTCGGGGCGACCCCGCAGCAGGTGGTTTTCACCGGCGGCGGCACCGAAGCCAATGCGCTAGCACTGAGCCCGGCTCTCCAGCCCGCCGGGGCGAAGGGCCAGGTATTCCAGCGGCTGGTGGTGTCAGCGGTCGAGCATCCGTCGGTAATGTCGGGCGGCCGGTTCGCGAAAGACGCGATCGTTGAAGTGCCGGTGACCGGCGATGGCGTGATCGATCTGGACGCGCTCGATGCGGTTTTGGCGCAAGGTCCGCGCGCGCTGGTGTCGGTGATGCTGGCCAACAACGAGACCGGCGTTGTTCAACCGATTTCTCAGGTTGCCGCCAAGGTTCACCAACATGGCGGCCTTCTGCATGTCGACGCGGTCCAGGCAGCCGGAAAAATTGCCATCGATATCAATGCTTTGGGTGCGGATGTTTACACGATCACGGCGCATAAGCTGGGCGGCCCGCAGGGTGTCGGCGCGCTGATCCTGTGTCAGGACGTCGGTCTCGACCCACTGGTGGTCGGCGGCGGTCAGGAACGCGGCCGGCGGCCGGGAACCGAGAGTGTGGCCGCCATCGCCGGGTTCGGCGCGGCAGCCGCCGAAGCGGCGAAGCTCGCAGCCACTTCATCGATGCGGGCGCGCCGCGACCGGCTCGAGGCCGAACTGCTGGCGAAGACCCCCGGCGCGGTGGTCGTCGGCCAAATGGCGCCGGAGCGGCTACCCAACACCACGCTGATCGCGGTGCCGGGCCTCAAGGGTGAGACGGCGGTGATCGCCCTCGACCTTGCCGGCCTCGCCGTGTCGTCCGGCTCGGCCTGCTCCTCGGGGAAGGTCGCATCCTCGCATGTGCTCCACGCCATGGGGCTCGACCCCGACCTGGCGCGCGGCGCGGTGCGGCTGACGCTCGGCTGGACCACGACGGAAGTCGATCTCGATATCCTGCTTGGCGCTTGGAATAAGGTGGTTCCATCATTACTTAGGGGGCAATCAGGCATTGCCGCCTAGGACACGAGCAACTGACACAACCAAGGGGTGATCGCGACCGGATAGCGCGAGCAACCATAACCGACTGATCCATTCCCGCGGTCCTTGAAACCGCGAGCGGAGACGAGAATGCCGGCCGTTCAAGAGACCGTCGATCAGGTCCGACGTATCGACGTTGACCAGTACAAGTATGGGTTCGAGACCAAGATCGAATCCGAAAAGGCGCCCAAGGGGCTGTCCGAGGACATCGTCCGGTTCATTTCGGAGAAGAAATCCGAACCCGCCTGGATGCTGGAATGGCGGCTCGAAGCCTATCGCCGCTGGCTGACCATGCGCGAGCCGACCTGGGCGCGCGTCGATTATCCGAAGATCGATTATCAGGATCTCTATTACTACGCCGCGCCGAAGAAGAAGGCGGGGCCGAAGTCGCTGGACGAGGTCGATCCGGAGATTCTCGAAACCTACAAGAAGCTCGGCATTCCGCTGCGCGAGCAGGAAATCCTCGCCGGCGTCGAGCGCGGCGACGGCACCCGCGCGCGGGTCGCGGTCGATGCGGTGTTCGATTCGGTGTCGGTGGCGACCACCTTCCAGGAAGAATTGAAAAAGGCCGGCGTGATCTTCATGCCGATCTCCAAGGCGCTGCAGGAGCACCCGGAACTGGTGCGTAAATATCTCGGCACCGTGGTGCCGGTGACCGACAACTACTTCGCGACGCTGAACTCGGCGGTGTTCTCCGATGGCTCGTTCGTTTATGTGCCGCCGGGCGTACGCTGCCCGATGGAGCTGTCGACTTATTTCCGCATCAACGAGAAGAATACCGGGCAGTTCGAGCGCACGCTGATCATCGCCGACAAGGGCTCCTATGTGAGCTACCTCGAAGGCTGCACTGCGCCGCAGCGCGACGAGAACCAGCTTCACGCCGCCGTGGTCGAGCTGATCGCGCTCGACGATGCCGAGATCAAATATTCGACCGTCCAGAACTGGTATCCGGGCGACAGCGAGGGCAAGGGCGGCATCTACAACTTCGTCACCAAGCGCGGCGACTGCCGTGGCGACCGGGCGAAGATTTCGTGGACGCAGGTGGAGACCGGTTCGGCGATCACCTGGAAATATCCGAGCTGCATCCTGCGCGGCGATCACTCGCAGGGCGAGTTCTACTCGATCGCGATCTCCAATGGCCGCCAGCAGGTCGACAGCGGCACCAAGATGATCCACCTCGGCAAGAACACGTCGAGCCGGATCATCTCCAAGGGCATCGCCGCCGCGCGCTCGCAGAACACCTATCGCGGCCTCGTCAGCGCGCACCGCAAGGCGAGCGGCGCGCGCAATTTCACCAACTGCGACTCGCTGTTGATCGGCAACAAGTGCGGCGCGCATACGGTGCCGTATATCGAGGCGAAGAATTCGTCGGCAGTGTTCGAGCACGAGGCGACCACGTCGAAGATTTCCGACGACATGCTGTTCTACTGCCGTCAGCGCGGCATGGACGCGGAGGAGGCGGTGGCGCTCGTCGTCAACGGCTTCGTCAAGGACGTGCTGCAGCAACTGCCGATGGAATTCGCCGTCGAGGCGCAGAAACTGATCTCGATCTCGCTGGAAGGATCGGTCGGGTGAGCGGCTTGGTTGATAAGGCTAAAGCCCAGCTCTTGGAGTCTTCAAGCAGCGGTGAATTTGTTCAAACGTTGAGGAAATTATTTCCGCGCCTTCTGGCCCACGAAGTTAGTGGACATATCGAAGTGAATAATGGGCGTCCGCCAATTCTAACGATCAAGATTGTTGGAAATAACCAGTTCCAGACAACCGAAAATAAAAACACCTCTGGGGGAAGTTTGGTTCGGATTACGCAACCTCCTGTTTGGAATGTCGATCGGTTATTTGATCGATTGGCGAATATGGAACAAGAAGTCGGACAAGCCTAATGTCTTTATTGGAAATCAAGAACCTCCACGCCGTCGTCGATGGCAAGCAGATCCTCAACGGGCTCAACCTGACGGTCGAGCGCGGGCAGGTCGCCGCGATCATGGGGCCGAACGGCTCGGGCAAATCGACGCTGTCCTACGTGCTCGCCGGCCGGCCCGGTTACGAGGTGACGCAGGGCGAGATTCTGCTCAACGGCGAAAACCTGCTCGGCCTCGATCCCGACGTGCGGGCCGCCAAGGGCGTGTTCCTGGCGTTCCAGTATCCGATGGAAGTGCCGGGCGTTGCCACCATGACGTTCCTGCGCACGGCGCTCAACGCGCAGCGCAAGGCGCGCGGCGAGAGCGAGTTGACGACGCCGGAGTTTTTGAAGCGCGTGCGCGAGGCGGCGGCGCAACTCGGCATCAGCCAGGAGATGCTGCGCCGTGGCGTCAATGTCGGCTTTTCCGGCGGCGAGAAGAAGCGCAACGAGATTTTGCAGATGGCGATGCTGGAGCCGAAGCTCGCCATTCTCGACGAGACCGATTCCGGCCTCGACATCGACGCGCTGAAGATCGTCTCCGACGGCGTCAACCGGCTGCGTGCGCCGGATCGCGGCATGATCGTCATCACCCACTATCAGCGGCTGCTCGACTACATCGTGCCGGACGTGGTGCATGTGTTGTGGAAGGGCCGCGTGGTGAAGACTGGCGGCAAGGAACTGGCGCACGAACTCGAAGCCAAGGGCTACGCCGAGTTTCAGGGTGAGGCGGCGTGATGACCGCGACCGTGCGACCGATCCGGGCGGTGAAGACGGCAGCGGAGGCCGCGCTGGCGGACACCTACGCGGCGGCCAAGGCGTTGTTGCCGGGACTGCCGGCCGCGCGTGAACAGGCGTTCCGCCGGTTCGAGGCACAGGGTCTGCCGCATCGCCGTGTCGAGGCGTGGAAATATACCGATCTGCGCGCGCTGATGCGCGACGCGAAGCCGCTGGCTGCGCCTCCCGGCGCGGAGGCCAAGGCGCGGGCGAAACAGGGCGGCGCGATCTTCGCCTCGGTCGAGGCACGCCGGCTGGTGTTCGTTGACGGTGCATTCGTGCCGGAACTGTCCGACCTGTCGGCGGAGGCCGGTCTGAGCATCATGCCGATGGCTCAGGCGCTTGCGTCCGGCGATGCACTGGTCGCGCGGCATGTCGGCCAGGTGCTCGACATCGACGATCCGGCGGTGGCGCTCAACACGGCGCTGATGGGCGACGGCATTGTCATCAAGGTCGCCGCCGGCGCCACGGTGGCGCGTCCGGTGATGATCGTGTTCGCGCATTCCGGCGAGCGGCCGGTGTCGGTGTTCACTCGCTCACTGGTCGTGGTCGAACCGAAGGCCAAGCTGACGCTGGTGGAAACCCACGAGGGTGCGGCGGACGACCAGATCAACGCGGTGATGGAATTGATCGTCGGCGACGATGCCGAGGTCGATCACCTCAAGATCGCGGCGAACCGCAAGGGTGCGCTGCAGGTCGCGACCCTGATCGTCTCGATCGGCGCGCGTGCGAAGTTCAACGATTTCGCCGGCGCGACCGGCGGCTCGGTGACGCGTAACCAGATCTTCGCGCGGCTCGCCGGGGAAAACGCCGTGTGCCATTTCAGCGGCGCCAATCTGCTGCAGGGCCATCAGCACGTCGACACCACGCTGGTGGTCGAGCATGTGCGGCCGGGCTGCGAGAGCCGCGAACTGTACAAGTCCGTGCTCGACGGCGAGAGCCGTGGCGTGTTCCAGGGCCGCATCACCGTGCAGGCCGAGGCGCAGAAGACCGATGCGCGCATGGCGACGCATGCGCTGCTGTTGTCCGAGAACGCCGAAGCCGACGCCAAGCCGGAGCTGGAGATTTTCGCCGACGACGTGCAGTGCGGACACGGCGCGACCGCCGGCGCGCTCGACGAGGACTTGCTGTTCTATCTCAAGGCGCGCGGCATTCCGCCGAAGGAGGCGGAGGCGCTGATGGTCACGGCGTTTGTCGGCGAGGTGGTCGAGCGGGTCGCGCATGAAGGGCTGCGCGACAGTCTGCTGGCCGCCGCCGATGGCTGGCTGCAGGCGAGGAGCGCCTGATGCACCCGGCAGTCGGCAACGGCAGCTATGACGTCGAGCGCATCCGCGCGGATTTTCCGGCGCTGGCGATGCAGGTCTACGGCAAACCGCTTGTCTATCTCGACAATGCCGCCTCGGCGCAGAAGCCGCAGTCGGTGCTCGACCGCATCCAGAAAGCGTATACGAGCGAATACGCCAACGTGCATCGCGGGCTGCACTTCCTCGCCAACGAGGCGACGGAGGCCTACGAGGCGGCGCGCGAGACCGTGCGCGCCTTCCTCAACGCGCCGCGCAAGGAAGAGATCATCTTCACCCGCAACGCCACCGAGGCGCTCAACCTCGTCGCGGCGACCTTCGGCCGCGAGCGGCTGAAGCAGGGCGACGAGGTGGTGCTGTCGATCATGGAGCACCACTCCAACATCGTGCCGTGGCATTTCCTGCGCGAGCGGCAGGGCGCCGTCATCAAGTGGGCGCCGGTCGATGACGACGGCAATTTCCTGCTCGACGAGTTCGAGAAGCTTCTGACGCCGCGCACCAAGATGGTGGCGATCACGCAGATGTCGAACGCGCTCGGCACCATCGTCCCGGTCAAGGACGTGGTTCGCATCGCGCATGCACGCGGCATTCCGGTATTGGTCGACGGCAGCCAGGCGGCGGTGCATCTCGATGTCGACGTGCAGGACATCGGCTGCGATTTCTACGTGTTCACCGGTCACAAGGTCTACGGCCCGACCGGCATCGGCGTCTTGTGGGGCCGTTACGATCTGCTCGCGGCGATGCCGCCGTTCAACGGTGGCGGCGAGATGATCCACGAGGTCTATGAGGACCGCGTGACCTATGGCGAGCCGCCGCACCGCTTCGAGGCCGGCACGCCGCCGATCGTGCAGGCGATTGGTCTCGGCGCCGCCATCGACTACATGACTTCGGTCGGCAAGGGGCGCATTCGTGCCCATGAGGACGCGCTGGTGCGCTATGCGCACGAGCGGCTGCGCGAGATCAATTCGCTGCGGATCGTCGGCGAGGCGCGCGACAAGGGTGCCATTGTCTCGTTCGAGATGAAGGGCGCGCATCCGCATGACGTGGCGACGGTGATCGATCGTTCCGGCGTCGCGGTCCGGGCCGGAACCCATTGTACCATGCCGCTGCTCAACCGGTTCGGCTTGACGGCCACTTGCCGTGCCTCATTCGCCATGTACAACACCATGGCCGAGGTCGACGCGCTCGCCGCGTCGCTGCGCAAGGCGCAGGATTTCTTCGGCTGACCGTTTTGAACAAGACCAGTGTGAATGTGTGTGCGCAGGACTGAGACATGACCGATAACACACCTCCGGATCAGATCGTCGCGCCGCCGGTAGACGACAAAGCCGCCGACAGCGCCGCCCCGGCAACTGCATCGGCACTGCCGGAGCCGGAACTTACGCGCATGACCGACGATGTCGTCACCGCGCTGAAGACCGTCTACGACCCGGAAATCCCGGCCGACATCTACGAGCTTGGGCTGATCTACAAGATCGACATCGCCGACGACCGCGCCGTGAACATCGACATGACGCTGACGACGCCGAACTGCCCCGCCGCGCAGGATCTGCCGGTGATGGTGGAGAATGCGGTGGCGAGCGTCGCCGGCGTCGGCAAGGTTGGCGTCAAGGTCGTCTGGGATCCGCCGTGGGATCCGAGCCGGATGTCGGACGAAGCGCGCGACATGCTGAATATGTGGTGACGCGCTCAACAGGTGGTGAGTTGCGGAATCGCTTGTCCACGCCCACATTGGGTTGAACGGGAAGCCTTTCGTTTCAAGCTGTTATCATTCGAAACAGCGAGGGAGACCAAGCCATGGCCACAGCGCGGCCCCGCCCGCAGGTGATGCGTCTGACTGATGCCGCCGCCGCGCGCATCAAGGACGTGATGGCGCGGGCGACCGAGCCGGTCGAGGGCGTGCGCGTCGGCGTCAAGAACGGCGGCTGCGCGGGCATGGAATACACGATGGAATACGCCACCGCGGTCAACCCGACCGACGAGGTGGTGGAGGACAAGGGCGTCAAGATCCTGGTCGACCCGAAGGCGATCCTGTTCCTGCTCGGCACCGAGATGGACTACAAGGTCGACAAGCTGTCGGCGCAGTTCGTCTTCAACAATCCGAACCAGACCTCGGCCTGCGGCTGCGGGGAATCGGTTCAGCTCACGCCGGCCAAGCCGGAGGCGATGGCGTCGTCCTGAAATTAGTCGGGGGCAGGGCCGTCAGGCGACCTGCTGCGATGCCGGCTGGGTGCCGGACACTTCCGGATCGGTTTCGCAGATCACGCGATTGCGGCCATGACGCTTGGCCGCGTAGAGGCAGGCATCGGTCCGTTCGATCAACGACTGCATCGTGTCGTTCTTGTGCAGCGTGGCGATGCCGATCGAAACCGTGACCCGGCCAAGATGCTCGCCGGTCGAGCGCTTCATCAATTCCTTGGTCATCACGGCGCGGCGGATATGGTCGCCGACCGTGAGCGCGGAGCGCAGCACCGTATTTGGTAAGATCACGGCGAACTCCTCGCCGCCGTAGCGGGCCGCGGTGTCCTGGCCCTTGACGTTCTGTTTCATCGCCATGGCGACGAGGCGCAGCACCTGGTCGCCGGTGAGGTGGCCGTAATTGTCGTTGAACGACTTGAAATGGTCGATGTCCGCCATCATCAGCGACAACGGCTCGTTCTTGGTCTGCGCCTCGCGGATCGCGCGCTCGAGCGTGGTGTCGAACAGCTTGCGGTTGGCAAGCTGGGTCAGCGGATCGGTCAGGCTTTCGGTGCGGACCGTTTCCAGATTCGACTGCAGCTCGTTGATTTCCTGCTTCGAGGCGTTGAGCCGCTCCTCCAGCTTGAGGTTGGAGGCTTCCATCTCGCGGGCGCTCTGCACCAGGCTTTCGACGATGGCGCGCAGGCTGTCGCGGTCCTTGGACTGGCCGAGCCGCTCGCTGGCATCGGCGAGGCTCTCGCTGTAGCTCGACGCGGTGCCGACCGCGGCGTCGACCATGGCCATGACCTGATCGATCTCGTCCATCACCTTGCTGCCGACGGCGTCGATCCGGTCGGTGAGGCGGGTCGAGGAAATATAGGTGTCATAGATCTGGTCGAGCTCGGCCGAGGAGATCGTGCCTTGCTCCTTCAGCGTCTCGTTGATGCGCTGGTTGAGGCTCGGATTGTAGCCGGTCGCGTAGATGTACCAGACTTCGTAGTTGCGCGGCGTCGCCGCGTGCCGCAGGGCCTTGATCTGCCCGAGCGCAATCTCGGCAAACGGCAGCGTCTGTTCGTGCTCGTTGGACCGGTCGGCCATCAGACAATCACCCGCACCCGGTACACGAGCGCAAGACTCCCCCGAAAACCCAGTGAAACCAGGTACTCCCCGCGGAGGAGGCTATTCCACAGCCGTTGACGGGAGGTTAAATCTGAACCCGGCGACAGGTTATATCTGTCGCCGGTTATGAACCATTACGGGGCGGTGTCAGGGCGCTCGGGCGGGAATGGGCCGGAGCAGGAAGGCTGGCATATGCGACATATCCGCCGGCTCGTCATTGCCCTTTTGAGCGCGCGGTGACGGCTGGTTCCTGGGCGGCTTGGACTGCGATTTGGGCTCTGCCCTGGTCTCAGTCTTCTCTTCGATCCTGGCGTCGTCATGAGGTGTGGCCTGCGCTGCGGCGGGCTCGCGGCGGGGGCGGCGATTGCTGCCGTCCCGGCCCTCGCGGCTCCGGCCACCGCGTCCGCCCCGGCGGCGATTGCCACCGCGTCCGCCGGTATCGGCAGCGTCGTCTTCTCCGGCCCGGACCGGCTCGCTCGCCCAGGCGATCTTCTGCCCGGTCAGCTTCTCGATCGCATCGAGCGACTTGCTGTCGATCGGCGCGACGATGGTGATGGCGGTGCCGGAACGGCCGGCGCGGCCGGTGCGGCCGATCCGGTGCACGTAGTCGTCTGGATGGTGCGGCACGTCAAAGTTGAACACATGGCTGACGTCGGGAATGTCGAGGCCGCGCGCGGCAACGTCGGAGGCGATCAGCAGTTGCGCGTCGCCCTTGCGGAACGCGTCGAGCGCGCTCATGCGCGCGGTCTGGTCCATGTCGCCGTGCAGCGCGACGGCGCTGAAGCCGTGCTTGACCAGTGAGCGGTGCAACTGCGCGACTTCGCTCTTGCGGTTGCAGAAGATGATCGCGTTCTTGAGGTTCTCCGCGCCGCGGATCAGGCCGCGCAGGATCTCGCGCTTTTCGTAGGATTCGCGGCCCGCGGCGACGAGTTGCTGCGTGATCGTGGTGGCAGCCGTCGCCGGGCGCGAGACTTCGACGCGGACCGGATTGTGCAGGAATGTGTCGGCAATGCGCTGGATTTCCGAGGGCATCGTCGCGGTGAAGAACAGCGTCTGGCGCGTGAACGGCACCAGCTTGCCGATGCGCTCGATGTCGGGAATGAAACCCATGTCGAGCATACGGTCGGCTTCGTCGATCACCAGAAGCTCGACGCCGTTGAGCAGCAGCTTGCCGCGCTCGGAGTGATCGAGCAGGCGGCCCGGCGTCGCGATCAACACATCGACGCCGCGCATCAGCTTGGCATCCTGATCGCCGAACGACACGCCGCCGATGATCAGCGCGACGTTGAGCTTGTGGTTCTTGCCGTATTTCTCGAACTGCTCGGCGACCTGCGCGGCGAGTTCGCGCGTCGGTTCGAGGATCAGCGTGCGCGGCATGCGCGCGCGGGCACGGCCCTTTTCCAAGAGCGTGAGCATCGGCAGCACGAACGCGGCGGTCTTGCCGGTGCCGGTCTGGGCGATGCCGAGCACGTCGCGCCGCGCGAGAACGTGGGGGATCGCCTGATCCTGGATGGGGGTCGGGGATTTGTAGCCGGCGGCCTCAATGGCCGAGAGAACCTTGTCGGACAGGCCGAGATGGGAGAAGGACATGCAACCTCTGGGACCACGGCGTGCGCGCGACTAAATGAAACGGTTGAAAAGGCGCGCAGGGGGGTCGCGGTCGAATCTTCAAGAACAGTCGAACCGTTTGCCGGAACATAGGGCCAACCCCGCGAAAGTCAATGTTCCGCACTGCAGCAAGTGCCTTCCTTGCTTAACGTTTCAGCATTGCTGGCCCGCATTTCCCGGCTTTCGGGGTAGTCAGGAGAGGCCGGGCAGGCACAATGCCGGGATGACCGCACACGACAATCCGGGCGTGATCGCCCCACCGCCGCTGATCGGCCTCGCCGTGATTGTCGGCGGCCTGCTACTCGACTGGCTGCTGCCGGCCTATCTCCTGACCGTGCTGTTGAGCCTCGAGGACCGGCTGGTGATCGGCGCGCTGCTGTTGCTGGCCGGACTGGCGCTGGCGATTTCCGCGCTCGGAGCCTTCCGCGCCGCCCGGACCAATCCGGAGCCATGGAAACCGAGCCGGGCGCTGGTCGCCGGCGGCATTTTCCGCTGGCTGCGCAATCCGATGTATGTGGGCGGCCTGCTGGTTCTCGCCGGTTTAAGCATCGCTGTCGCGTCGGACTGGATGCTGGTGCTCGCGATCGGCTCGGCATTCGTCCTCCACTACGGGGTGGTGCTGCGCGAGGAGCGTTATCTCGCCGCAAAATTCGGCCCGGCCTATGTGGCATACCGCGATGCGGTGCCGCGCTACGGCTGGCCGTTCTGATAGTCCATCGTTCACTTTGCAGGCGTCAAACCGCCCGCTAAGAACATGGAAAAGGCGCGGGGAGGATATCAGTGCGCACACAGGTGGGAATTATCGGGGCGGGGCCGGCGGGTCTGATGCTGGCGCATCTGCTGCGCCGCGCCGGGATTGAGAGCATCATCGTCGAGAACCGCAGCCGCGAATACTGCGAGGCGCGGGTTCGCGCCGGCCTGATCGAGCAGTGGGCGCGCGACATGCTGATCGAGACCGGCGTCGGCGAGCGCCTGAAAGCCGAAGGGCTGTTCCACAAAGGCATCAAGCTGCAGTTCGATGGCGTGCTGCACGAAATCAAATTCACCGAATTGGTCGGCAAAGGGACGACGATCTACGGTCAGCAGGAAGTGGTGAAGGATCTGATCGACGATTTGCTCCGCCACGGCGTGCCGATTTTGTTCGAGGTGTCCGGCACCCGCGTTTCCGATCTCGACACCAAGCTGCCGAAGATCCACTTCACGCACGACGGCAAGGCGCAGCAGATCGAATGCGACTTCATCGGTGGTTGCGACGGCTTCCACGGCATCTGCCGGCCGAGCGTGCCGGACGGCAAGCTCACCTTCTACGACCGCGAATATCCGTTCGGCTGGCTCGGCATCTTGTCGGAATCCGCGAATGTCGATGAGGAACTGATCTATTCGTATCACGATCGCGGTTTCGCGCTGTACACACAGCGTTCGCCGACGGTGTCGCGGCTGTATTTCCAGTGTGCGCCGGACGAGGACGCCGGCAACTGGACGGACGAGGCGATCTGGGAGGAACTGCGGCTGCGGCTCGGCGGCGTATGCCCGCTGCCGACCGGCCCGATCCTACAGAAGGGCGTGACGCCGATGCGCAGCTTCGTGACCGAGCCGATGCAGTACGGCCGGCTGTTCCTCGCCGGCGACAGCGCGCATATCGTGCCGCCGACGGGCGCCAAGGGCATGAACCTCGCGCTCGCGGACGTGTTGAAGCTCTCTCGCGCGCTCGCGCATTTCTATAAGACCGGCCAGCACGATCGTCTCGACGGTTATTCGGCGGAGGTGTTGCCGCGCGTGTGGAAAGCGCAACGGTTCTCGTGGTGGATGACCTCGCTGCTACACCACTTCCCGCATGAAAATGCGTTCGATCGTCGCCGGCAGGTCGCCGAACTTGACTATGTGGCGACGTCGCGCGCGGCGGCGATGACGCTCGCCGAGAACTATGCGGGATTGCCGATCGACTGACGCAATTCCAGGAAAAACGTGCAGCGGTTTTCCGTCCGGAATTGCGTCAAAATAAAACTAAGAGTTTCGGTTCGGCGTGAGGCGTCGCACCAGATAGTCGAAGTTGACCACGAACTGGTCCGGCTTCGACAACTGGTCGCGCAAGGCCGCGATATCCGCGGTGGGAAATTCGGTGCCGCGCTCCGGCGTCGCCTCGACCAGCATCTGGATGCGCGCGGCCGTTTCCAGCATCACCGCGCTCACCACCGTTTCGGCGATGCTCGCGGTGGCGATGGCGACGCCGTGGTTTTTCATCAGCACGGCCCGGTGCGGGCCGAGCGCCCTGGCGACGCCGGCGCCCATGGCGGTGGAGCGCACCAGCGTCATCGACTCCTGAAACGTGCCGATGGCATCGCGGAACAGCGCGCCGGGCTGGCTGTAGGCGCGCAGCGGCCGCCCTGTCGCCGACAGCGCGATCGCGTGCGGCGGATGCGTATGCAGCACGCACTGCACGTCGGGCCGCGCCTTGTAGATCTCCGTGTGGATGAACACTTCGCTGTGGCGGCGCGCGGCGCCCGCGACCACCTCGCCGTCGAGGTTGATGGTGAGGATGTTGTCGAGGGTGATCTCGTCGAGGCCGACGCTGTGCGGCTTCATCAGGAGCAGGGACGGGTTGTCGGGCAGCCGGACCGAGATGTGACCGCGGGTCATGTCGTCCTGATGTTCCGCGACCAGAACGCGGCCGGCGAGCATCATGGTCTGCTTGATCGCATCGTGGGTCATTGGCGCATTCCCGGCATGGTCCTTTTGCGAAGCCGCTTGAATACACCGAACCGATACGCTCTGCTAACCGGCAAGATTCAGAACAAGACAATCCGGGGAGTAACGTCATGGCGAAGCGGCGGTGGGCCGGCGTGCGGTCGGCTATCCTGGGTTTGGCGCTGGCGGCGGGGTGCGCGACCGCGCAGGCGCAGCAGACCGCCTATCCGGCGAAGGCGGTGAGCATCATCATTGCGGCGGCGGCGGGCAACAGCCCGGACGTGGCCGCGCGGATCGTCGCCGATGCGCTGACACAGCTCTGGAAGCAGCAGGTGCTGATCGTCAACCGCCCCGGCGCGGGCGGGCTGATCGCGGCGCAGGCGGCGACGCAGGTCGATCGCGACGGCTACACGCTCTACATGGCGCAAGCCTCGACCTATACGGTCCTGCCCATCACACAGGAGAAGCTGCCGTTCGACCTCGACCGCGATTTCCAGCCCATCAGTCTGGTGGGCGAACAGCCGATCGCGCTCGCGGTGACGCCGTCGCTGCCGGTCAAGTCGGTGGCCGAACTGATCGAGCTGATCCGCAAGACGCCGGATGGCATGTTGTTCGCCGCGTCGAACCGGGGCGGGCAATCGCATCTCACCGGCGAACTGTTCCGCGAGCGCACCGGCTTGAAGATGACGTTCGTGCATGCCGCCGGCGCGGCGTCGTCGATCAATGATGTGTCCACTGGCCGCATCCCGATCATGTTTGAGGGTATCGCCGGCATCGGCGGCGCTATCCAGGGCGGCTCGCTGAAGGCGCTCGGCATTGCCGCGCCCAAACGTCTGGCCGACCGGCCGGACCTGCCGGCGATCAACGAAACCATCCCCGGTTTTGAATCGAAAGGCTGGCTCGCCTTGATGGCGCCGACCGGAACGCCGGATGCCATTGTCCAGAAAGTGAATGCAGATTTGCGCGTCGTGCTGGCGCAGCCCGAAGTCATCCGCAAATTCCAGGGGATCGGTACCTATCCGCACGCGATGTCGCCGGCCGAGACCCGCGCCTTCATGAAGGCCGAGCAGGCGCTGTGGTGGCCGATCGTGCGCAAGATCACGCCACAGAAATAAATGCGGTGGGCAGGCCCCGGCCATTGCGTGCGCCGGGCGGCACGTTAGGCTTGCAGTCAGCTCCCGTCAGAGGAGCAAACGAGGGAGGCTAGGATGGGCGGGCGCTTCAAGGCGTTGGTCACGGCAACCCTGATCGCGGGAGTGGCGATCGTATCGGCAAATGGGGTGACTTGCCGGCCGGCGCAGGCGGATGACGCATTTCCGAACAAGGTGATCCGGGTGATCGTCGGCTTCGCCGCCGGCGGTGGCAACGACATCTTCGCGCGCGTGGTCGGGCAACGGTTCGGTGAGCTGATCGGCCAGACGGTCGTGATCGAGAACAAGCCCGGTGCCGGCGGTCGTATCGCCTCGGAATATGTCGCGCAGCAGCCGGGCGACGGCTACACGCTGATGGTCGGCGCCAGCGGCTCGATGTCGATCGCCTCGGCGATCTATCCGACGCTCGGCTACCACCCGACCAAGAGCTTCGTGCCATTGACCATGATCGCGTCGTTCCCGCTGATCATGACGGTGAGCGCCGAGCATCCGGCGAAGTCGGTGTCCGAACTGGTCGCGTGGGCCAAGGCCAATCCCGACAAGGCCAATTACGCCACCTCGTCGCCGGCCTTCACCATCGCCACGGAACTGCTGAAGCTCAAGACCGGCATGCCGGGGCAGGCGATCCCGTACAAGAGCAGCAATGAATCCGTGCTCAGTGTCGCGGCGGGACAGACGCTGCTGACGATTTCCGATGGACCGCCGGCGGTGCCGATGGTCAAGGGCGGCAAGGTGCGCGCGCTCGCCGTGACCGGCTCCGACCGTTCCGGCGAACTGCCGGACGTGCCGTCGATGAAGGAGGCGGGCTATCCGGAAGTGAATTCGCGGCTGTGGAGTGGCTTCTTCGCACCGGCCAGCACGCCGGCGCCGATCGTCGCCAAGCTCGAGGCGGCGCTGCGCAAGGCGATGGCCGACGAGGGCGTGCGCGCCAAGCTCAAGACCATGGCGGTCGATCCCGGCGGCGGCACCGGCGCGGAATTCCGCAAGCTGATCGACGCCGATATCGAGACCTACAAGGGCATCGTGCAGGCGGCGAAGTTGAAGTTCGAGCGGTAGACTATGTTCGCCTCAAACTGAGGGCACGCTCTCTCCTCCGGTCATTCCCGCGAAAGCGGGAATCCACACGTTGCAACGGCATGATGTGGCCAAGCGTGGGGCCCCGCGTTCGCGGGGACGAACGGAGAGAGCGGAGTATGGTCCGCTAAACGTCGAGCAATTCCTCGGACGCGAACTCGGCGCGTTCCTGGATGAACTCGAAGCGCGCTTCCGCCTTGGTGCCCATCAGCCGCGCCACCGACTTGTCGGTCGGCTTGCGGTCGTCCTCGGCCACATGCACGCGCAGCAGGATGCGCTTGCGGGGGTCCATGGTGGTTTCCTTGAGCTGCGCCGGCATCATCTCGCCCAGGCCCTTGAAGCGGCCGATCTCGACATTGGCGTTGGCGTGAAACTCCTTCTTCAGGAGTTCGTCCTTGTGCTTGTCGTCGCGGGCATAGAAGGTCTTGGCGCCGTGCGACAGCCGATAGAGCGGCGGCACCGCGAGATAGAGGTGCCCGTTGTCGATCAGCTTCGGCATCTGATTGTAGAAGTAAGTGATCAGCAGCGAGGCGATGTGCGCGCCGTCGACGTCGGCGTCGGTCATCACGATGACCTTCTCGTAGCGTAGCGCATCGTCGCTGTAGTGTGAGCCGGTGCCGCAGCCGAGCGCCTGCGCGAGATCGGCGAGCTGCGTGTTCTGCGCCAGCTTGTCCTTGCCGGCGGAGGCGACGTTGAGGATCTTGCCGCGCAACGGCAGCACCGCCTGCGAGCGGCGATCGCGCGCCTGCTTGGCGCTGCCGCCGGCGCTGTCGCCTTCGACGATGAAGATTTCCGAGCCGTCGGCGGCGGAGTTGCTGCAATCGGCGAGCTTGCCGGGCAGCCGCAGCTTGCGCACCGCGGTCTTGCGCGAGATTTCCTTTTCCTGCCGGCGGCGGATGCGTTCGTCGGCGCGCTCGATCACGAAGTCGAGCAGCTTGTTCGCCTGCGCAGGATTGCCGGCGAGCCAGTGGTCGAACGGATCCTTGATCGCGTTCTCGACGATGCGCTGCGCCTCGGCGGTGGCGAGACGATCCTTGGTCTGACCCTGGAATTCTGGCTCGCGGATGAACACCGAGAGCATGCAGCCGGCGCCGGTCATCACGTCTTCGCTGGTGATGCTCGAGGCGCGCTTGTCCTGATTGACGCGGCCGGCGTGATCCTTGAGGCCGCGCAGCAAGGCGGTGCGCAGACCGGATTCGTGCGTGCCGCCGTCCGGCGTCGGGATCGTGTTGGTGTAGGAGTTCAGGAAGCCGTCCTGATCGGCGGTCCAGGCCACCGCCCATTCCACCGCGCCGTGCGAGCCGTTGCGCCCGGTCTTGCCGTGGAAGATGTCGGGGTGCACGAGTGTCGCGCCTTCGAGATTGACTGCGAGATAGTCTTTCAGTCCGGCCGGGAAGTGGAACGTCTCGCGCTCGGGGATATCCGATCCCTTGAGCAGTTCGGGATCGCAATGCCAGCGGATTTCGACGCCGCCGAACAGATACGCCTTCGACCGCGTCATGCGGAAGATGCGTTCCGGCTTGAACGCCGCGTCCTCGCCGAAAATATCCGCGTCGGGATGAAAGCGCACCTTGGTGCCGCGCCGGTTCGGCGCGCGGCCGACCTTCTCCAGCTTGCCCTTCGGCTTGCCGCGCTCGAATGCCATTTTGTACAGCGTCTGGTCGCGCGCGACCTCGACCTCGAGACGATCGGAGAGGGCGTTGGCGACCGACACGCCGACGCCGTGCAGGCCGCCGGAGGTCTCGTAGACCTCGGAGTCGAATTTGCCGCCCGCATGCAGCGTCGTCATGATGACTTCGAGCGCGGACTTGTTCTTGAATTTCGGATGCGGGTCGATCGGGATGCCGCGGCCGTTGTCGTTGACGCTGATAAAGCCGCTGGCTTCCAGTTCGACCTCGATCCAGGTGGCGTGGCCGGCCAGCGCCTCGTCCATGGCGTTGTCGATCACTTCCGCGAACAGATGATGCAGCGCCTTCTCGTCGGTGCCGCCGATATACATGCCGGGGCGGCGGCGCACCGGCTCGAGCCCCTCCAGCACCTCGATGTGCTTGGCCGTATAGCCGCTGTCGGAGCCGCGGCTGCCGCGTGTCTTCGCGGGCTTGGCCGCCGCTTTCGGCGCGGCCTTCGAAGCGGACTTCGCTGGCGCGGCCTTGGGGGCGGCTTTGGCGGGTGCCTCGCCGAACAGGTCCGATTGCGCGCCGGAGCGGCTGGAATTGCGGGATTTGGTAGCGGATTTGGCCATGCGATGTCTGAACAGCAGGGTTTGAAGCGAATCAGTCTGGCGAAACTATGCCAAAAACTCGTTTAACCCGGCGAACCGCCTGCGACGCAACCAAATCCCGATTGGGCCGTTGACCGCCATTGGAAACGGGATGGAACTCGCGCCGGCCGGCCGCGCGAAGCCGTTTCCGCAGGGGGGAGCCGTGCCTGAGCTGACATCCGTGCGCACCGAGGTGACGTCCGAAACCGCCAAGGAGCGCAGGACGGTGAAAACCCGCATGCTGCGACTCGGCCACGAGTTGAGTCTCGACAGTCCCGATCCGGTCAAGAACGTCTCGACCGTGTGGCGCACGCTGGCGCAGATTTCCACCATCGGCATGTTCTTCATCGCCTTCATCGTCGCGCTGTATCTGGCGCGGCCGGTGTTGCTGCCGACGGTGTCCGCTTTCGTCATCGGGCTGATGCTCGGGCCGATCTCGTCGTGGTTTCGGCGCATTGGCGTTCCCACGGTGGTGGGTGCCATCGTGCTGTGGCTCGGCGTGATCGCGTTCTGCTACGCGATCGTCGCGCTGTTGACGACACCGGCGGTGGAGTGGATCGGCAAGGGACCGGAGATCGCGACCAGCATCAAGGACAAACTGCATGTCTTCGATCACATGATCGCCTCGCTGAAAAGCCTGCGCGATGCGGTGCTGCCGCAGAGCGACAACAAGGGTCTGGCGATCGACCTCGCCAGCATCCTTCAACCAACTTTGATCTTCGTCACGCCGGCGGTGGGACAGGTGTTCATCTTCTTCGGCACGTTGTTCTTCTTCCTCCTCGGCCGCGCGCGGTTGCGCCATGTGATGATCTTCTTCTTTGCGCAGCGCGAGGCGCGGCTGCGCATGCTCAAGATCTTCAACGACGTCGAATACAATCTGACGACCTATCTGAGCGTGGTCGCGGTCATCAACGCCGTCGTCGGCATCGCTGCCTTCGCGGTGGCGTGGGGCGTGGGCCTGCCCAATCCGCTGGCGTGGGGCGTGCTGGCGTTCCTGCTGAACTTCATTCCGTATATCGGCGCGCTGATGATGGAACTGGTGCTGCTGCTGGTCGGGCTGGTGACGTTCGACACGCTCACCCATGCGGTCATCGCGCCGGCGCTGTTTCTCGCCTTCACGACACTGGAAGGTCACTTCATCACCCCGGCGATCATGGGCAAGCGGCTGACGCTCAACCCGCTGACGGTGTTTCTGGCCTTGATCTTCTGGACCTGGCTGTGGGGCCCGGTTGGCGCTTTCCTTGCGGTGCCGCTGCTGATCGTGGCGCTGGTCGCGATCAATCACCTGTTTCCGAAGTCAGAGCCCGAACTGCCGGATTGATCCTCGCCGACAGGGCCTGACACCGGTCGCTGGCGCGGCGCGCGGCGCCGGGATAGACAGAACCCCATGGACATCGAAGCTTACGCGACGCAGATCATCGACTTCGTGCGGGATCATCAGGCGTGGGCCGCGCCGATCGTGTTTACGCTCGCCTTCGCGGAATCGCTCGCCTTCATCTCGCTGCTGGTTCCGGCCTGGGCGGCGCTGGTCGGTATCGGCGCGCTGATCATGTCGAGCGGCTTGAGCTTCTGGCCGGTGCTGGTCGCCGGCGCACTCGGTGCGGCGCTCGGCGACTGGCTGTCCTATTGGGTCGGCGGCAAGCTCGGCCCGTCGGTGGCTCACATCTGGCCGCTCTCCCGCCATCCGGAGCTGCTGCCGCGCGGCGAAGCCTTCGTGCGCAAATGGGGCGCGCTTGGCATCTTCATTGGCCGGTTCTCCGGGCCGCTGCGCGCGTCGGTGCCGCTGATCGCCGGCATTTTCGAGATGCCGTACTGGCGCTTCCAGATCGCCAATTTCACCTCGGCCTTCGTCTGGGCCGCCGTGCTGCTGACGCTGGGCGACGTCGGCGGCAAGCTGATCAAGTGGCTGTGGGGATAGAGCGCCGCGACGACAGCTATTGCGGCGCTGCGCCGCATCTTGTTTCGCGGTGCTGCCATGCGGCACGGTGGTTTGCCGGCGGCCGCGAATGTTGATTGTCTTTCGCGCGTATCAGCGGAACAGCGTTCGCAACAAGGACGCGACAGGGCGAGGACATCATGAAACGGCTTTTGGCGGCAGTTGCGTTGACGACGCTGGTGATGGGGTTTGCGCCGATGCAAACCGCTACGGCACAGAATTGGCCTACGCGGCCCATCACCATGGTGGTGCCGTTCGGCGCCGGCGCCGGCACGGACGTGATCGGCCGCATCCTCGCGGATCGGCTCTCGCAGGTGCTCGGCGCGCAGGTCGTGGTCGAGAATGCCGGCGGCGCCGGCGGCATGAACGGCAGCGCCCGTGTCGCCAAGGCAGCGCCGGACGGCTACCAGTTCGTGCTCGGCACGGTCGGCACCCATTCGCAGAACCAGTCGATCTACAAGGCTCCGCTCTACGATGCGCGCACCGATTTCGCGCCCGTGGCGCTCGTCGTCGACGTGCCGCCGGTGCTGATCGCCCGCAAGGATCTGCCGGTCGACGGCCTCAAGGCGTTCATCGCCTATGCCAAGGAAAACCAGGGCAAGATGTCTTACGGTTCGTCGGGTACCGGTTCGGCGGCGCAACTGGCCTGTGCCTTGCTCAACGCGCAGAGCGGCATCGACATCACCCATGTGCCTTATCGCAGCGCGCCCGCGGCGATGCAGGATCTCGTTGCCGGCCGTATCGACTATCAGTGCGGATTGCTGGCCAGCACCCTGCCGCAGATTCAGAACGGCGACGTGAAGGCCATCGCCGTGCTGACCAAGGAGCGTTCGCCGGCGATGCCGAACCTCGCCAGCGCACACGAGCAGGGCCTCACCGGCTTCGAGGCGTCGGCCTGGCATGGCGTGTTCTTCCCCAAGGACACGCCGCCGGAGATCGTGCAGAAGCTGAACAAGGCGCTGTCGGAAACGCTGGACACGCCGTCGGTGCAGGAGCGTCTCGCCAAGGCCGGCGCCATCGTCACCGCGCCGGAGCGTCGCTCGCCGGATTATCTGCGCCAGTTCGTCGCCAGCGAGACGGCGAAGTGGGCCGAGGCGATCAAGACCGCGAAAATCGAGAAGCAGTAGGGCGGGAGTTGCGAAAACGGGCTCCGCGACGCGGAGCCCGTGCGCGTTGTCATATCGCCGGATTACTTGATCAGGTCGGCGCCGGCTTTGCAGATGATCTCGTCCTGATCGCCGGTGCCGCCGCTGCAGCCGATTGCGCCGATCAGCTTGCCGCCTTCGACCAGCGGAATGCCGCCCGGCGAGGCGATCAGCGTCGGGTCGAGGGTCGGCAGATAGGCGCCGGCGGTGGCCTGCATGCCGTTGAAGAAGGCGCGGGTCGGGCGGCGGAAGCGCGCGGCGGTCTTCGCCTTGCCCTGCGAGATGTTGACGGAGGCGATCTGCGCGCCTTCGGTGCGCAGGAACGCCACCAGTTCGCCGTTGGTGTCGACCACGGCGATGTTCATCTTCCAGTTGCGCTTCTTGCCTTCGGCTTCGGCGGCGGCGAGCACCTGCTTCGCCTTCTCGGCGCCGATCGATTGCCCATAGGGAATGTCGAACGGCATCTTCTCGGGCACGCTGGCGGCCGGCGGCTGCGCCGGGGCAGGTGCTTGAGTTTGTGCGAGAGCAGGGCCGGTCACCACGCACGCCGCGAACGCAGCCGCGCTCCACATGAAACGACGCATAAGCTCCTCCCAGGAGTCTGTGAGTGTTTTTGAAAGCGCGCGCCATCACGCGGATGCGACGCCGTGCGCCGGACCGGCACTATAGAGGAGCCTTTCGGCGGCTCAATCGCCGGGCGGAGAAATAAGCGCCCGGAATAGACCGCGTGCGCCGGTGTTTTTGCGCGCCGCCGGTGGGCAGGATTGCTTGACCCCCGGTCCGGCCGGGCCTATATCGCCGCGCATGATGACGCCCACCGCAATCAACTCCCGCCGCCGCCGCGCTTGCGCGGCCGGGATGCGCGTGCGCGCGTAATCCTCCCGGCCGCCGGCTTGGTCCGCGGCTCTCTCCCAGATCCCCGCGGTTTCCATCTGGCGTCCTCGTATGCGACGTTCGACAGGTTTCTGACAGAGGATCAACCCTATGGCGACCAAGGCGAAAATCGGCGTTCTCGGCGCATCCGGCTACACCGGCTCGGAACTGGTGCGGCTGTTGCTGCGCCATCCCCGTGTGGAGATCGCGCTGCTGACGGCCGACCGCCGCGCCGGGCAGGAGATGCGCAATGTATTTCCGCAATTCGCGCCGTTCGCCCTGCCGACGCTGGTCTCGATTGAGAGCGTCGACTGGAAGACCGCTGGGCTCGACCTGATCTTCTGCGCGCTGCCGCATGCGACGACCCAGAAGGTGATCGCGGCGATCTTCGCCGCCAAGCCCGACGCCAAGATCGTCGATCTGTCGGCCGACTTCCGGCTGTCCGATCCGGCGGCTTACGCGAAGTGGTACGGCCATGAGCACGCCGCGACCGAACTGCAGAAGCAGGCGGTCTACGGACTGGTCGAGGTCTATCGGCGCGACATCAAGCGGGCGCAACTCGTCGCCAATCCCGGCTGCTACACGACCTGCGCGCAGCTTCCGCTGGTGCCGCTGATCAAGGCGAAGGCGATCGACCTCGACGAAATCGTCGTCGATGCGAAGTCGGGCATGACCGGCGCCGGCCGTTCCGCCAAGGAAGCGATGCTGTTCTCCGAAGTGTCGGAGGGGTTCAACGCCTACGGCGTTGGTAGCCACCGGCACATGGCCGAACTCGATCAGGAATTCTCGAAAGCGGCGGGGCGGGATGTGGTGGTGACCTTCACCCCGCATCTGGTGCCGATGAACCGCGGCATCCTCTCGACCATCTATGTGCGTGGCAAGCGCGGCCGCACCGCGCAGGATCTGCATGAGATCCTGGCCAAGCAATACGCCAAGGAAGAGTTCGTGCACGTCCTGCCGTTCGGCGAGACGCCGCACACGCGGCACATCCGCGGCTCGAACATGACCTTCATCGGCGTCGCCAAGGATCGCCACGAGGGGCGGGCGATCCTCGTCAGTGCACTCGACAATCTGGTGAAGGGCGCGTCCGGTCAGGCCGTGCAGAACATGAACCTGATGCTCGGCTTCCCCGAGGCGGCCGGGCTCGAACAGGTCGCGCTGTTTCCGTAATAAACGGCTTGTTCCGCAAATAGTTTAGCCGGTCAGGCTCGCCGCCTGGCCGGCTTCACTTTTACGCCCAGCCGAAGATCGCCAGCACCAGCGCTACCTGAGCGGCGAAGCCGATGGCGAAGGCAATCGTGCGCAGCACCGGAATGCCGGCGGTGTAGACCACGACGTGCAGCAGCCGCGCCCAGAAATAGACGGCACAGGCCGCAGCGGTGGTGTGATTGGCGACGCCGAGCGTGTCGAGGATTAGCACCAGCGGCGCGAAGATCATCAGGTTCTCGACCGCATTGGTGTGCGCGAAATAGAGCCGCATCGCCCAGCCGTGCTGCGGCTTGTCGTTCGCGGTCGGATTGGCCATGGCCCCGGCCGGGCCGCGCACGCGGATGCGGTCGATGACATAGGGCACCCACATCAGCCCGGTCAGCACTACTGTGAGGGTCAGCCAGAACAGTTCTTTGGTCATGGACGTCTCCGCGAGGAAGGAACAAGGGGATGAGTGGCAGGATCAGGACGTGACGCGCACATAGGAGCCGGGCGCATCCTCGATCGGTTTGAAGGCGTCGCCGCCGGGCTTGCGCGGCGGCACCGTCTCGGCGCTGAGCGACTTGATCCAGTCGATCCAGTCGGGCCACCAGGACCCGGGATGCTCCTTGGCCTTCGCCATCCAGCTGTCGATGTCGGCGTTCTTCGGCGTGTCGCCGGTCCAGTACTGGTATTTCTGCTTGGCCGGCGGATTGACCACGCCGGCGATATGCCCCGAGCCCGACACGACGAACTTCACCGGTCCGCCGAAGAACGTGCAGCCGAGCGCCACCGACTTCGCCGGCGCGATGTGGTCCTCGCGCGTCGCCAGATTGTAGATCGGCGCTTTCACTTTCTTGAGGTCGAGCGCGACGTTGTCGATCGTCATCTTGCCGGCGCTCAACAGATTGTTGAGGTAGCAGTTGCGCAAGTAGAACGAATGGTTCGCCGCCGGCATCCGCGTCGCGTCGGAATTCCAGTACAGCAGGTCGAACGGGAACGGCGTCTTGCCCTTGAGGTAGTTATTGATCACGTAGGGCCAGATCAGGTCGTTCGAGCGCAGCATGTTGAAGGCGTTGGCCATCTTGGTGCCGGCGAGATAGCCGCGCTCGTTCATCTGCTGTTCGAGCGCGCTGATCTGTTCCTCGTCGACGAACACCTGCAGGTCGCCGGCATGGCGGAAGTCCACCTGCGCCGCGAAGAACGTCGCGGAGGCCACACGGTTCTGCCGGGTCGCGGCGAGATAGGCGAGGGTGACGGCGAGCAGCGTGCCGCCGACGCAATAGCCGATCATGTGCGCGGTCTGCTCGCCGGTGATGGCGGCGACCGTATCGAGCGCGGCCATCGGCCCCTCGCGCATATATTCGGCAAAGCCCTTCTGCGCGAGATGCTCGTCCGGATTGACCCAGGAGATCACGAACACCGTGAGCCCCTGATCGACGCACCACTTGATGTAGGATTTTTCCGGATTGAGATCGAGGATGTAGAACTTGTTGATCCACGGCGGCACGATCAGCAGCGGCGTCTTCAGCACCGTCTCGGTGGTCGGCGTGTACTGGATCAGCTGCATCAGGTCGTTCTGGAACACGACCTTGCCCGGCGTCAGCGCGAGGTTCTTGCCGACCGCGAATTTCGACGGGTCGGACTGGGTGATCTTGAGTTCGCCATGCCCGGCCTTGATGTCGGCGGCGAGATTGTGCATGCCGCGCGCCAGGTTCTCGCCGTTCGATGTCAGCGTCTCGCGCATCAATTCCGGATTGGTGAGCACGAAGTTCGACGGCGACATCGCATTGGCGATCTGGCGGACATAGAACTCCGCCTTCTGCCGCGTATGCGGATCGAGCGTCTCGGCCTCATCGACCAGTTTGGTGGCCCAGTCGACCGACAGCAGATAGGTCTGCTTGAGGAAGTCATAAAACTGGTTCGACGACCATTCCGGATCGGCGAAGCGCTTGTCGCGCGGATCGGCCTTGACCACCGGCTCGGCCGGCTCGCCGGTCATCCGCTTCATGGTCGAGGCCCAGAGGTCGAGATAGGCGCGGCCCAGCGAGGTCTGCAATTCGACCGCGCGGTTCGGGTCTGACAGCCAGTAGTCCGCCACCTGGCCAAGGGTTTTGACGACGCCGGTGAGTTCGTCGGCCAGCGCAGGCTTGATTTCGCCGTCCTCGCGCGGCTTGAGGTAGGCCGCGAGCGCCTTGCCGCCTTCCTCGACCATGCGCGCGACGTTGCGCGAGAAGGTCTCGATATCGACGTCGCCGACCTTGAGCGGTTCGGACGGAACCTGATTCATTCGCCTGACTGCCGTGTCTCCGTCGAGATTGGCGCTGCCCGGCGGTGAGCGCAAGGACGACGCCAGAACATCGGCGCCAAGGTTAACCTGTTTCGTTTGATCATGCTTCCGACAAATTCAGCTTATTAGTCGCAGTCGCAACCCCATGGTAGACTTTGGCCCGAGTCTGTAACCCCTTGATGATGATCGACAACCGTCCCGGACCTGCGATGACATTGCGCTGCAACAATCGGCGTTGCCAAAGCTGGCTGTGCTCCGGCCTGAGCGCGCTTGCGGTGCTGTCGGCGGCGGCTCTGCTCTCCAGTTGTTCGGCCGCCGGGGTGGGCGAGAGCATTCCGCAGAACATGGGCGGCCTGCCGGCCAATGCGCCGTCACGTCCGGCGACGCCGGGGGTCTATCCGGCGGTCAATGACATTCCGGCGCCCCGGCAGGACCGGCCGCTCAGTGTCGACGAGCAGACCCGGCTGGAACAGGATCTCAAGGCCCTCAAGGCCCGCCAGGAAGGGCGCGCCAAAGCTGCCGACGCAGCCGAGGACGACGCGGCGCAGCCGGCGGCTGCCGGCAAGGGCGACAACAAGGGCGCGGCGCGAGCCGCGGGTGGCGCCGCACAGAAAAAGACGCCGCAAACGCCGGCTGGCACCGGCAAAAACCCGTGATACAAGCTGCGCCAACGCGATCGCGCGGTCCCGCAACGCCTGTGAGCCTGGCCGGGGAGCCGCGAAGGAACTGATCCCATGGAAGAATTTTACCGCATCCGCCGCCTGCCGCCTTATGTGTTCGAAACGGTCAACCGCGCCAAGGCCAAGGCGCGCAACGCCGGTGCCGACATCATCGATCTCGGCATGGGCAATCCGGACCTGCCGACCCCGCCGCACGTCATCGAGAAGATGAAGGAAGTGCTCGGCAAGCCGCGCACCGACCGCTACTCGTCGTCGAAGGGCATTCCCGGTCTGCGCCGTGCTCAGGCCAACTATTACGAGCGCCGCTTCGGCGTGAAGCTCAACCCGGAAACGCAGGTCGTCGCCACGCTTGGCTCGAAGGAGGGCTTCGCCAACGTGGCGCAGGCGATCACCGCGCCCGGCGATGTCGTGCTGGTGCCGAACCCGAGTTATCCGATCCACGCCTTCGGCTTCCTGATGGCGGGCGGCGTGATCCGCTCCGTGCCATCCGAGCCGGTGCCGAGCTTCTTCACCTCGCTCGAGCGCGCGATCATGTATTCGATCCCGAAGCCGATCGCGGTGGTGGTGTGCTATCCGGCGAACCCGACCGCCTATGTGGCCGATCTCGATTTCTACAAAGACCTCGTCGCCTTCGCGAAGAAGCACGAAATCCTGATCCTCTCCGACCTCGCTTATTCCGAGGTCTATCTCGACGACAATCCGCCGCCGTCGGTTCTGCAAGTGCCGGGCGCGATGGATGTGACGGTGGAGTTCACCTCGCTGTCGAAGACTTATTCGATGCCCGGCTGGCGCATGGGCTTCGCCGTCGGTAACGAGCGGGTGATCGCGGCGCTGACGCGCGTGAAGTCGTATCTCGACTACGGCGCGTTCACGCCGATTCAGGTGGCCGCGTCGGCCGCGCTCAACGGGCCGGACGACTGCATCAAGGAGATGCGCGAGATCTATCGCCGCCGCCGCGATGTGATGGTGGAGAGTTTCAGCCGTGCCGGCTGGAACGTGCCGCCGCCGGCGGCGTCGATGTTCGCCTGGTCGCCGATCCCGGAACCGTTCCGCAGCCTCGGCAGCGTCGAGTTCTCGACTCTGCTGGTCGAGCATGCGGAAGTCGCGGTGTCGCCGGGCATCGGCTTCGGCGAGCACGGTGAGGGCTTCGTGCGCATCGCGCTGGTCGAGAACGAGCAGCGCATCCGGCAGGCCGCCCGCAATATCCGGCGCTTCCTTGAATCCGGCGCAGAAAAGCTGCACAACGTGGTTCCGCTGGCGACGCGCCGTTAGACACGTCGTTCTCCAATCGCGGCGCGCCGTGAGGCGCGTCGCTTTTCCAGATATTCCGGATCGTTTTCTATGGTTGCACCTCTGAAGGTCGGTGTCGCCGGGCTCGGCACGGTCGGCTCGGCTGTCGTTGCAACATTGCGCGAACAGAAGGCGATGCTGGCCGCGCGCTGTGGCCGGCCGATCGAAGTCGTCGCGGTCTGCGCGCGATCGAAGACCAAGAAGCGCGGCGTCGATCTGCGCGGCACGCGCTGGTTCTCCGATCCGCTCAAGCTCGCGATCGATCCGTCGATTGATCTGTTCGTTGAATTGATGGGCGGCTCGGGCGAGCCGGCGAAGAGCGCGGTGGAAGCCGCGCTCGCCTCGGGCAAGGCGGTGGTCACTGCCAACAAGGCGCTGCTGGCGAAGCACGGTGTCGCGCTCGCGCGCACGGCGGAGAAACAGAAGGTCGCGCTGAATTTCGAGGCCGCGGTCTGCGCCGCCGTTCCGGCGATCAAGACCTTGCGCGAAGGGCTCGCCGGCAACCGCATCAACCGCGTCTACGGCATCCTCAACGGCACCTGCAACTACATGCTGACGCGCATGGAGCGCGAGAAGCTGTCGTTCGAGGAATGCCTGAAGGAAGCGCAGCGGCTCGGTTACGCCGAGGCCGACCCGAGCTTCGACATCGAAGGTCACGACACCGCGCAGAAGCTGTCGATCCTGGCGAGCCTCGCGTTCGGCACGCAGGTCAATCAGAGCGCGGTCTCGGTCGAGGGCATCACCTCGATCACGCCGCAGGATCTCGCCGCGGCAGACGAACTCGGCTACCGCATCAAGCTGCTGGGCGTCGCCGCGCGCACGGCGAAGGGCATCGAGCAGCGGGTGCACCCGACCATGGTGCGCAAGGATTCGCCCATCGCCGCGGTGATGGGCGTCACCAATGCGCTGACCATCGACGCCGACGGCATTGATCCGATCACGCTGGTCGGCCCCGGCGCGGGCGGCCTCGCCACCGCTTCGGCGGTGGTCGCCGATATCGCCGATATGGCGCGCGGTGTGCGGACACCACCGTTCGGCCGGCCGGTGGCGCAGCTTGCGGTCAGCCACAAGGCGCCGATGGAGCGCCACGAGGGCGGCTATTACATCCGGCTGCTGGCCCGCGATCTGCCCGGAACGGCTGCCGCCATCGCCACACGGCTGGCGCAGCAGAAGATTTCGCTGGAATCCATTGTGCAGCGCCACCTCAACGGTGAGCCGCCGGCGGGCTCCGGCAAGGGCGCGGTCCCTGTCATCCTCATGACATATGCAACCACCGAGGATGCGGTCCGCAAGGCGCTGGCGGCTGTGGGCCGCGACCGGGTGATCTCTGGCAAGCCGCAGGTCATCCGCATAGAAAAGAACTGAGACGTCCGAAGCGAGAGGGGTGCCGTCCGGGAGCCGGGCCGGCCGGTTACAAGGCGTAGGGAGAATATTGATGTCGTCCACGATCACCATTCAGGCGGGCCAGGCGCTGGAGCGTATTCTCTCGCTGGAGATCGTGCGCGTCACTGAGCGCGCGGCCGTGTCGGCCGCGAGGTTGCGTGGCCACGGCAAGGACAAGGCGTCCGATCAGGCCGCCGTCGACGCCATGCGCCGCGAATTGAACAAGCTGCCGATCGACGGAACGGTTGTGATCGGCGAGGGCGAGATGGACGAGGCGCCGATGCTGTTCATTGGCGAGCAGGTCGGCAACAAGAACGGTCCCAAGGTCGATATCGCCGTCGATCCGCTGGAAGGCACGACGCTGTGCGCCAAGAACATGCCGGGCGCGATCGCGACGCTCGCCATGGCGGAAGCCGGCACGCTGCTGCATGCGCCCGACTGCTACATGGACAAGATCGCCATCGGTCCTGGTTACCCGAAAGGCACCATCGATCTTGATGCGCCGGCCGACGAGAACATCATCTCGCTCGCCAAGGCCAAGGGCGTGAAGCCCTCGGAGATCACGGCGATCCTGCTCGACCGGCCGCGCCACGCCAAGATCATCGAGGCGGTGCGCAAGACCGGCGCCGCCGTCAGTCTCATCTCGGACGGTGACGTCGCCGGCGTGATCCATTGCGCCGAGCCGAAGACCGGCATCGACATCTATCTCGGTTCGGGCGGCGCGCCCGAGGGCGTGCTCGCCGCCGCCGCGTTGCGCTGCATCGGCGGGCAGATGCAGTGCCGTCTCGTCATCGACAGCGAGGCGCTGCGCGAGCGCACGCTGAAGATGGGCATCAAGGACCCGAAGAAGGTTTATGAGATCGAGGACATGGTGAAGGGCGACTGCCTGTTCGCCGCCACCGGCGTCACCACCGGCGCGATGCTCACCGGCGTGAAGTTCGGCAAGAACATCATCGAGACCGAGACGGTGGTGATGCGCTCCGTCACCGGCACGGTGCGCTGGATCAGGGCCGAGCACCGCCAGCTCGACAAATTCCATCTCGATTGAGCCCGCGCGCCGCGTGGATTCGCGCGGCGCAGCGCTGTCCCTTTCGGACAGCGACTCGTGGCACTATCTGACCGTGTCATGACAGCCTTGCCCGCAACCGCCGCGCCATCCGGCCGCGTCTTCCTCGGCGTCGAGCACTCCGTGCTCGGCCGCACCTGGCGCGACCGTCTCGACGAGCGCGGGCAGGGCCGCGCCATGGCGATCGCACAGCGTCATGCGCTGCCGGAACTGCTGGCGCGGGTGCTGGCCGGTCGCGGCGTCGAGCCGGACGAGGTGCAGTCGTTCCTCGATCCGGCGATCCGGACGCTGCTGCCCGATCCCGATGTGCTGACCGCGATGCCCGCCGCCGCCGCCCGCATCGCTGATGCGGTGACGGCCGGCGAACGCGTCGCGATCTTCGGCGATTACGATGTCGATGGCGCGTCGAGCGCGGCGCTGCTCGCCCGTTATCTGCGGCTGTGCGGGCTCGACCCGATCGTCTACATCCCCGATCGCATTTTCGAGGGTTACGGCCCGAACGTCGATGCGATCCGTGGGCTCGCCGAGCGCGGCGCGCGCCTGCTGATCACCGTCGATTGCGGCACGACCAGTCTCGAACCGCTCGCCGAGGCGAAACGTCTCGGCATGGACTGCGTGGTGATCGACCATCATCAGGCCGATGTCGAACTGCCGCCCGCCGTCGCCATCGTCAACCCGAACCGCGCCGACGATCTCTCGCATCTCGGCCATCTCGCGGCAGTCGGTCTCGTGTTCGTCACGCTGGTCGCGGTCGCGCGCGAATTGCGCCGCCGCGGCTTCTTCGAGACGCGCCGCGAGCCGGACCTCCTGTCGATGCTGCATCTGGTCGCGCTCGGCACCATCGCCGACGTGGTGCCATTGACCGGATTGAACCGCGCCTTCGTCAACAAGGGGCTGATCGCGCTGCGTCGGCGCGAGCATCCGGGCCTGACGGCCTTGCTCGATGTGGCGCGACTCTCGGGCCCGCCGGAAGCGTGGCATCTCGGTTTCGCGCTCGGCCCGCGCATCAATGCCGGCGGGCGGATCGGCCGTGCCGATCTCGGCGCCTCGCTGCTGCTGGAAGACGACGGCACCGAGGCCGCGCGCATGGCGGCCGAACTCGATCGCCTCAACAGCGAGCGGCAGGCGATCGAGCAGGCGACGCTGGAACAGGCGACCGCCGAGGCGATGGCCTCGCTCGGCATCGAGGAGAAGGGCGCCGTCATCGTCACCGCCGGCGAGGGCTGGCATCCCGGCGTGGTCGGCATCGTCGCCGGGCGCTTAAAGGAAAAATACGGACGGCCGGCGTTTGCCATCGGCTTCGAGCGCGGCGGCATCGGCACCGGCTCGGGACGCTCGGTGCCGGGCGCCGATCTCGGTCAGGCGGTGCGGCGCGCGGTCGCCGCCGGTATCCTGCACAAGGGCGGCGGTCATGCCATGGCGGCGGGCGTCACCTTGCACCGGGACAACCTGTCGCGTTTCCGGGCCTTCATCGAGGAGGCGCTGGCAACGGCGGTCGAGAGCGCGCGGCGGAACGACGCCTTGCTGATCGACGGCGCGGTGTCGGCCGGTGCCGCCACCGTCGACCTCGCAACCTTGCTCAACCGCGCCGGCCCGTTCGGCAGCGGCAATCCGGAGCCGGTGCTGGCATTTCCCTCGCATACCGTCGCGTTCGCCGATGTGGTCGGCGAGAAGCATGTGCGGGTGCGGCTGCGCGCCGGCGACGGCAGCATGGTCAACGGCATCGCCTTCCGCGCGGCGCAGGAGCCGCTCGGCCGCGCGCTGATCGGCAATCGCGGCCACCGCGTGCATGTGGCGGGTGCTCTGTCGATCGACCGCTGGCAGGGCGAGGAGCGCGTGCAACTGCGGCTGATCGACGTTGCCGAGGCGGAAAGCCGTTCGGTGTGACGCCTCAGTCCTTCTTGCCGCAGAACACCTGATAGACCGCGCCGACGATCACGCGCGCTTCCTCGCTGGCGAGGCTGTAATAGATCGTCTTGCCGTCGCGGCGGGTCGAGACCAGCCCTTCGCCCCGCAACCGCGCGAGCTGTTGCGATACGCTCGGCTGGCGCAGCGCCAGCATGTGTTCAAGCTCGCTGACCGACTTCTCGCCCTCGGCGAGAATGCACAGGATCATCAGTCGGCTTTCGTGCGACAGGACTTTGAGAAAATCGGCCGCGCGCTGCGCCTTTTCCATCATCGGCGCGGCGTCATCCTGCGGGGCAGCCAGGTTGGTCGCGAGTTTGGTCGGCATGGTGCTGCGTGGGCTTCGCCGGCCGCAGACTAGACCTTATCAGCCCTTGATACGCAATGACTTTTCCTGATCCGAAGCCTTGCCCAACGTCCGTTCCACCATGGCGTCGAACAGGCCCCAGAAATGGTCCTCGCCGGGATAGCCCCTGATCCGGCCGAGTTCGCGCCCCTGATCGACCAGCACGAACACCGGGGTGATGCGCTCGACCTGCACGAAGGCGAGGTCCGCCGGCAGCTTGCCGTAGATATCGACCCGGCGTAGCGGCGCCAGCTTCCCCGATGCGGTTTTCGGATAGATCGGCGCGATCTCCCGGTCGAACGCCTCGCACCACGGGCAGGCGGCGCGCTCGAACATGATCAGTTCCGCCGCGCGCGCGGGTTGTGCAGCGAGCGCGAGGCCGATCAGGACGGCGGACAGGAGCAGGCGGAGCGAAACCATGACAACCCTTCCGGGCAAAGCCCCGGCAGGCGCTACTTAGGCGGTTCTCAGCCGAAACGGAAGGCGAGCAGGTTGTCGTAGGAGCGCAACTCGATCACGATTCGATGAAACAGATCGGCGTCCCGCGTCTCGATGGATTTGGCGACCAGATTGAGGCTGGCGGCGATCCCGTCGATCAGCCGGCGGAATTCCGGGCTGGCTTTGACCTCCGGCGCGGCCATGCCGTCGCAACGCTGCACGGTAGCACGGTAGGCTTGCGCCTTCGCCGCCATGTCGGCGGTCAGGGCAGGCGACCAGGCGAGCGGCTGACGGTCAAGCGCGCCGAGTGCCGCCATCGCCCCGTTGGCGTCGAGCACGCAATCGGCCAGCACCGCGACGCCGCTCTTGCGGCGCAGGTTCGAGAGCGCATCGCGCACGCCGGCGAGCGCCGTCTCGGCGGCCTCCGCGCGGCCGGACGACAGCATCATGTCGGCCGTCACCAATCTGGTGCTGATGTCGGTCAGCGTCGTGGTGAAAAGCTCCGGCGCGAACGCATCCGGGCGATCCTTGCCGAAGGTGCCGACCACCGTGGCCCAGGCGCCGCGCAGCCGTTCGAGCTCGAGCGTCGCCAGATCGGTGTTGCCGGTGCGCAGATAGCCGAGCGCCACGCGGTTATGCGCGGCGGCATTCTCGACCGCCTGATTGAAATCCGCGAGCGAGGCCGCGCCGAACACGCCGGCCGGTGCCGCCAGCGTCAGGAGGAGAGCCAGAACCGCCGATCTGATCGCCGTGCGCCGCATGGACCTTCACCAGACTGTGAGTACCGGGGCCGTTCTGATATGAATAGATGCGTTCCGCAAGAGTACGGGATGACAAGAGCACGGACTGGGCAGAGGCGACCATGCTGGATCGGCGAGCATTTCTGACGACAGGGCTGGCGGGCGGAGCCGCGCTGGCCGGCTTGTCTTCGGCCGTTCCTTTCGGCGCCTCTTCGGCCGTTGCCGCCGAGGGACCGATCCTGACGGACGACGGGCTCTACAAGGAGCCGTGGTTCCTCGAAAGCTTCCTCGAACTGCCGGACGATCTCGACGGCGCGCGCAAGGCCGGCAAGCGTTTTGCGATCATGTGGGAGCTGCGCGGCTGCCCGTATTGCAAGGAAACGCATTTCGTCAATTTCGCGCAGCCGCGAATTTCCGATTATGTGAAATCGAATTTCGAGATGTTGCAGCTCAACATCATCGGCTCGCGCAAGGTGACGGATTTCGACGGCGAGGAACTGACCGAGAAGGCGCTTGCGGCGAAGTACGGCGTGCGCTTCACTCCGACATTCCAGTTCTTCCCGGACACGCTCGACGGCTTGAAAGACAAGCCGCCGGTGAAGCGCGAAGTGGCCCGCATCCCCGGTTATTTCCGTCCGGACGATTTCCTCGCCATGTTCCGCTATGTGCGGGAGAAGGCTTACGAGAACAAAAGCTTCATCGACTTCGTGAAATCGGGCGCGTGAGCACGGCGAAATTCGCGTGAAAAGAAAACGGCGGCCGGTGGCCGCCGTTTCGCGTTTTAAGTGGGCGCGGCCGCGATCAGCCACTCTTGAGATAGGCGTAGCCCTTGCTCTGCAATTCGGCGACGGTGGCGACGCCGGACGGGACGAATTTCAGGAACGATGCGTCGCGCGTCTTGCCGAGATCGATCTTATTGCGCTGATAGGTGATCTTGCAAAGGTAGGCTTCAACGCCGAATTTCGCGAGACCTTCCGCGCGCTTGAACAAGTCCTCGTCGATCGTGTCTTTCTCCCACGGTGTGCCGCTGCGGTCGGCCAGGAAGAATTTGAGGCCGGCGCCGTGCACCACCATCACCAGCTTCACGCGCATCGTGTCGAAGTCGTAGACCGACAGATGATTGTTCATGTTGGTGAGCATTTGCGAGAAACGGTTCGGATCGCCGAAATCACAGTGATAAAGGCAGGCGATATCGGTGTCCTTCTTCAGTGCCTGCAATTCGAGGCTGGCGGGTGCCGCGGCTGCAAGCCGCGTCGCACCGATGGCTGTGCCGGAAATGGCGAGGGCACCGAGCAGATGTCGCCGGCTGGTGTTCATGGTCTGATGTCCTTCGTTCAGGGCGCGCCGATCCTACACCCGATCATGCCGGCTGAGGATGGAGCCTGAAAGAAAGTTTTATCAAAGACCGGCGAGCGCCAATGAAAACGTCCGCTCCAGCCGGGCCGGAGCGGACGATGTTTCTTGGTCGCGATTCTTGGTCGCGATTCTTGGTCGCTTGTGACTACTTGTTGACCGGACTGTCCTTGGCCATCAGCAACGCCACCAGATCCTTGATCTGATCCATGCTGAGAACCTTGTTGGTGCCGAAACGCGGCATCAGCGAGCAGGGGAAGGAGGCGTGCGAGTCGTAGATCTTCTCGTACGCGGCCTTGACCTCGCTGTCCTTGAAGTCGCGCAGCTTGCCATAGCCGAGCAGGCTCGGGCCGATGGTGCCGTAGCTGACTTCCGCTTGGGTGAGCTGATGGCAGGCATAGCAGTTGCCGCCGTTCGGGTTGCGCGCCGGATAGTCAGTGAAACGCAAACCGTAGCCGGATTGCGCGATGCGCTCACCCTTCTTCCAGTCGCCCATATAGTTGTTGTCGGCGGGATACTGGATCTTCGCCTTCTCGGCCTTTTCGATCGCCTGGAACTGCGCCTTCGGTGGGCTGTTGTGGGTCGCGGCGCAGACTTTCATCGTGTCGTCCGGCGTCAGGCGCGGCTGCCATTCTTCCGGCGGCGCCGGGAAGGCGGGCAGGCCGGCCTTGATCACGGCGTCGACCTTGGCGGCGGACACGGTGACTTTCTTTTCCGCCTTGGCCTTCTTCTGCTGGGCGATGGCGGAGCCGGTGCCGAAGGCGAGCAGGGCGGCGGCGGCGATGGTGATGATTTTCATGGTCGTCCCCCCTCTCAGCGCTTCAGGCCGGGCGCGGCAATCTCGCCGCCCTCGGCATTCTTGGTCAGATAGGAAATCAGCGCGACGGTGAGTTCGGAGCCCATTTCCGGCGCCGGCAACCGCATCTGCCAGTAGCAGTCGACGAGGCGGTGCTGCATCGTCATCACGTTGGTCGATGACACACGATAGGCAGGCCATTCGCCCATCACGGCTTTCGCGCCGGCAGGCGCGGCGAGGTGTGCCAGCGGCTGCAGGCGGATGCGCTTGCCGGCCTCGGCGTGGCAGGTGGTGCAGGCGAAGTCGAACGGGCCGGAGCGCCGGTTGAACAGCGCCTCGCCGAGCGCGACCATTTCCTTTTCCTGCGGCTTGTCGAGCTTGGCGGAGAACTTCATGCCGCTCGACTTGTTCGCGACCCAGGTGGCGATGGCGCCGGTGTCCTTCACCGGCTGTCCGCCGCCCGGATGCGGGTTCTTGATAAGATCGGCGTGCTGGAAGCCCTGGATCTTCTCCTGGCACCAGAGCAGGCGGGTTTCGAGATCCATCACCTTGCCGGCATCGGCGAAATAACGCGGCAGCTCCGCGAAGGCGCCATCCACCTTGCCGGGGCCTTTGCCGAGGTCGCAGGTCTCGAGCGAGACCTTGTTCGGGCCGCGCGGTGTTTTCCACAACGCCTCGCCGCGGTCGGCGTCGAGAAGACCCGGATTGCTCCACGGGTCTTCCTTCATCATCTGCCGGTATTTCTCGATGGCTTTTTCGGTGTCGCTGTCCTGCGCCACCGCAAGAGCGGGGCATGCCAAAGCGAGGCAGGCCGCCAGCACGGCTGTTCTCATTTTCACCGGTCATCCTCCATGGATTTTCTTTTCGCGAGCTTGTCCGGACCGCGTTCGCACACGCAACATTTCCTGCCTAAGCTCTTGTCGTTGCTGACGAACAATACATACATTGTTTTGAATGAAAAGAGCCGTTATGGTCCCGCACGAAATTGAATGTCGCGCAATGCGTGAGCAAGCAACGGCGCAAGCCAGCAACGGCGCAAAGCCAAGGGCAGGAGACCTGAAATGACGTTGATGATCAACCGCCGGCAAGCGCTCGCGGTCGGTGCGGGGGCGGTGGTGCTGGCGGGCGGGTTTTCCGTGCCGGCGTTCGCGAAGAACGATTCCGCCGAGCTGATCGAGAAGTTCACCGGCGGCAAGAAGCCGGCGGACGGCAAGATCAAGCTCGATCTTCCCGAGATCGCCGAGAACGGCAACACCGTGCCGATGACGGTGTCGGTCGAGAGCCCGATGACCGAGCAGTCCTATGTGCAGGAAGTGCTGATCGTCACCGACGAAAATCCGCGTGCCGGCGTCGCGACCTTCCACTTCACGCCGCAGAGCGGCGTTGCGGAAGCCAACGTCCGCATCCGCCTGGCGCAGACGCAGAACGTCGTCGCCATCGCGAAAATGAACGACGGCTCGCTGTTCACCACCAGCAAGCAGGTCAAGGTCACCATCGGCGGCTGCGGCGGCTGACGCGCGGCGCAAACGGATAAAGGAACAGGACAATGGCAGCACCCCGCATCAAGCTCGACAAGAAGGAAGCCAAGAAGGGCGACATCGTCGAGGTGAAGGCGCTCGTCGCTCACGTCATGGAATCGGGTCAGCGCAAGAACGCCAAGGGCGAGATCATCCCGCGCAAGATCCTCAACAAGTTCACCTGCACGGTGGCGGGCAAGGAAGTGTTCTCGGCCGATTTCGAGCCGGCGATCGCCGCCAATCCGTATATCCAGTTCAAATTCCGCGCGACCGAATCCGGTCCGGTGGTGCTGACCTGGGTCGATGACGACGGCTCCAAGATCGTCGGTGAGGACAAGATCACCGTCAGCTAACGCCAACACGGCGCGCCGCTCGCGCGCCGTTTTCTTTTGATAGGTGCGGAATGTTTTCGAGGCGCGATCTCATGCAGCTCGCGGCGGCGACGGCTGCCGTTTTGCCATTCACCGGCGCGCGGGGCTTCGCGCAGCAGCGGCTGACGCAGGCCGATCTTCTGAAATTCGAGCCGGTCGGCAATGTGACGCTACTGCACATCACCGACATCCACGGTCAGTTGACGCCGCTCTATTTCCGCGAGCCGTCGCTCAATCTTGGCGTCGGCGACGCCAGGGGCCAGCCGCCGCACATCACCGGCAAGGCGTTCCTGCAACGCTACGGTATTCCGGAAAAGTCGGCGGACGCCTATGCGCTGGCGTTCGAGGATTTCGAGGCGCTGGCGAAGACTTATGGCCGCATCGGCGGCCTCGACCGCGCCGCGACCGTCATCAAATCGGTGCGGGCGGAGCGCGGCGGCGACCGCGTGCTGCTGCTCGATGGCGGCGACACCTGGCAGGGTTCGCTCGGCGCGTTGCAGACCAAGGGCCAGGACATGGCCGACTGCATGAAGCTCCTCAAGCCCGACGCGATGACCGGCCATTGGGAATTCACCTATGGCGAAGCGCGGGTGAAGGAGCTGATCAAGTCGCAGGACTTCGCGTTCCTCGCGCTCAACGTCCGCGACAACGACTGGCAGGAGCCGGTGTTCGAGCCGTACAAGATGTTCGAGCGCGGCGGCGTCAAGATCGCCGTGCTGGGACAGGCGTTCCCGTATACGCCGGTCGCCAATCCGCGCTGGATGGTGCCGAACTGGTCGTTCGGCATTCGCGAGGACGACGTGCGCGCCAACGTCGAGAAGGTGCGCAAGGAAGGCGCGCAGCTCGTCGTGCTGCTGTCGCACAACGGCTTCGACGTCGACCGCAAGCTCGCCGCGCGCGTTCCCGGCATCGACGTGATCCTCACCGGCCACACTCACGATGCGCTGCCCGAGGCGGTGAAGGTCGGCAACACGCTGCTGATCGCGTCCGGTTGTCACGGCAAGTTCGTCTCGCGGCTCGACCTTGACGTGCAGGGCGGCGCGGTGAAGGGCTTCCGCTACAAGCTGATCCCGCTGTTCGCCGACGTGATCGCGCCCGACGCGGAGATGGCCGCTGCCGTCGAAAAGGCGCGCGCGCCGTTCGCCGCCGAGCTCAAGCGGGAGGTCGGCCGCACTGACTCGCTGCTGTACCGCCGCGGCAACTTCGCCGGCACCTTCGACGATCTCATTTGCGCGGCGCTGCTGCAGGAGCGTGACGCCGAGATCGCGCTGTCGCCAGGCTTCCGCTGGGGCACCAGCGTGCTGCCGGGGCAGGCGATCACCATGGAGGACATCCACAACGCCACCGCGATCACCTATCCGGCGGTGTACCGCATGACCATGAGCGGCGAGCGGCTCAAGGAAGTGCTGGAGGACGTGGCCGACAACCTGTTCAACCCGGACCCGTACTACCAGCAGGGCGGCGACATGGTGCGTTGCGGCGGGCTCGGCTACACGATCGATATCGGCAAGCCGGCCGGGCAGCGCATCTCGGACATGACGACGCTGAAGACCGGGCAGGCGATCGATCCGAAGCGCGATTACACCGTGGCCGGCTGGGCCAGCGTCAACGAGGGGACCGAAGGCCCGCCGGTGTGGGATCTGGTCGAGCACTACGTGGCGAAGCAAAAGACCGTCCGCATCCAGCCGGGCGACTCCGTGAAAATCCGCGGTGCGTAGCGCGGATTCGCTCTTACATTCAAAAGTGTCTATGTGATAGGACTACCCGGAGAAACTTTTACTCCGGGAAACGTCATGAGTGACACGAACGTCTCCGCAAGTCCGTCACGGCGCCGGTTTCTTGCTACGGCGTCCGGCCTCGTCGCCGCCGGCGTCGCGTCGCCGGTGCTCGCGCAGGACGCGAAAATCGACGCCAAGGCGTTGCCGCCCAATGTGGCGGACTGGAGCAAGGCGCTGGGCGAGGGCGTGGTCGCCCATCCTTACGGCTCGCCGTCGAAATTCGAGAAGCACGTCATCCGCCGCGATGTCGAGTGGCTCACCGCGAGCCGCGAGTCATCGGTGAGCTTCACGCCGCTGCATGAACTCGACGGCATCATCACGCCGAACGGTTTGTGCTTCGAGCGGCATCACTCCGGCGTCGCCGAGGTGGCCCCGCAGGATTACCGGCTGATGATCCACGGCCTGGTCGAGCGGCCGATGATCTTCACGTTCGACGATCTCAAGCGCTTCCCGCGCGTCAACCGCATCTACTTCCTCGAATGCGCCGCCAATTCCGGCATGGAGTGGCGCGGCGCGCAGCTCAACGGCTGCCAGTATACCCACGGCATGGTCCACTGCGTGGAATATACCGGCGTGCCGCTGAAGGTGTTGCTGGCGGAATCCGGCATCAAGCCGAGCGCGAAGTGGGTGCTCGCCGAAGGCGCCGACGCCGCGGCGATGACGCGCTCGATCCCGCTGTCGAAGATCCTCGACGATTGCCTCGTCGCCTACCGCATGAACGGCGAGATGCTGCGTCCCGAGAACGGCTATCCCGCGCGGCTCGTCGTGCCCGGCTGGGAAGGCAATATGTGGGTGAAGTGGCTGCGCCGATTGAAGCTCGGCGACGAGCCGTGGGAGACGCGCGAGGAGACGTCGAAATACACTGATCTCCTCGCCGACGGCAAAGCGCGCAAGCACACCTTCGTCATGGATGCCAAGTCGATCATCACCTCGCCGTCGCCGCAGGCGCCGATCAAGGGCAAGGGCTTCACGGTGATCTCCGGTCTCGCGTGGTCGGGGCGCGGCAAGGTCAAGCGCGTCGATGTCTCGGTCGACGGCGGGCGCAACTGGCGCGAGGCGACCATCGACGGTCTGGTGCTCGACAAGGCGTGCGTGCGGTTCTACGCGCAGACGCAGTGGAACGGCGAGCCGTGGCTGTTGCAGTCGCGCGTCATCGACGAGACCGGCTATGTGCAGCCGAGCAAGGACGACCTGCGCAAGATCCGCGGCGTCAACTCCATCTACCATAACAACGGCATCCAGACTTATGCGGTGAAGCCGGACGGCGAGGTCGAGAATGTCGAAGTATCGTAACATCGCATTCGCCGCCGCCGCTGTGCTGCTGCTCGGCTGCGCCGGTGCATCGGCGCAGCCCGCCAAACAGACCGCGAAGCCGGCGGCGAAAGCCGAGGCTGCCAAACCGGACGCCAAGCCGGACGCGCGTCTCCATATCGGCCAGCCGGCGACTGCGCAGCAGATCGCCGGCTGGGACATCGACATCCGTCCGGACGGGCAGGGCGCGCCGCCCGGCCAGGGCTCGGTGAAGCAGGGCGAAGAAATCTACATGGCCAAATGCGCGGCCTGCCATGGCGAGTTCGGCGAGAGCGCCGGCCGCTGGCCGCAGCTCTCCGGCGGCGCGGGCTCGATCGCCTCGCCCGATCCGGTGAAGACGGTCGGCTCCTATTTCGGCAGCGTCTCGACCGTGCTCGATTATGTCCGCCGCGCCATGCCGTTCGGCGATGCGCAATCGTTGACCAATGACGAGCTTTACGCGGTGGTCGCTTACGTCCTCAATCTCAACGACGTGGTCGACGACAAATTCGTGCTGTCGAAGGACACGCTCGCCAAGGTGAAGATGCCCAATGCCGGAGGCTTCTTCGAGGACGACCGCGAGACCGCGGAAAAGAGCTTCTGGAACCCGAAGCCCTGCATGAGCAACTGCAAGCCGGAGGCGACAATCACCGGCCGCGCGCGGGTGATCGACGTGACGCCCGAGGACAAGTCCGCCGGCAAGGTGGAATAGAACCTGCCGCACCATGCTTCCGGCGCAGAGGCCGTCTGCGCCGGGCCGTTTTGCCAGTCGTCGGCGTTTCCCCTAAGAACGATGCCAACAATCGGGGGAAATAATGTCGAAGCTGAAACTCTCCGTCGCCGTCGGACCCTATGACCGCACCCGCGCCCTGATCGACGGGACGGTGCAGATCGACGGCGTCGATCCGGTCTGCATGACGCTGTCGCCGGAAGAGATTTTCTTCCGCGCCTTCCGCAACGCCGAGTTCGACATCTGCGAGTTGTCGCTGTCGAGTTCGACGGTGAAGACCGCGATGGGCAATTTCCCCTATGTCGGCGTGCCGGCGTTCGTCTCGCGCGCGTTCCGCCACACCTCGCTCTATGTCCGCACCGACCGCATCAAGAAGCCGCAAGACCTCAAGGGCAAGAAGATCGGCCTGCCGGAATATCAGCTCACCGCCAATGTCTGGGCGCGGGCGCTGCTGCAGGACGATTTCGGCGTGAAGCCGTCGGATGTCACCTGGGTTCGCGGCGGCATCGAGGACGCGGACCGGCCGGAGAAGATCGCGCTGAAGCTGCCGCCGGAGATCAAGCTCGAAGCGGCACCCGAGGGCAAAAGCATTTCGCGGCTGCTGGCCGAAGGCGCGATCGACGGCTTCATGGCGCCGCGTCCGCCGTCGCTGCCGGCCGGTACGCCGAACGTCGGATGGCTGTTTCCCGATCCGGTCGCGGCGGCGAAGGATTATTTCAAGCGCACCGGCATTTTCCCGATCATGCATATCGTCGGCGTGCGGCGTGAGCTTGCCGAGCAGCATCCGTGGCTGCCCGGCGCGGTGCTGAAAGCGTTCGAACAGGCGAAGGCGAGGGCGCTGGAATCGTTGAGCGATACCTCGGCGACCAAGGTGACGCTGCCGTTCGTCGAGGAGCGGCTCACCGAGGCGCGCCAGACCATGGGCGAGGATTTCTGGTCCTATGGCGTCGGAGCAAACCGCAAGACGCTGGAGACGTTCTTCCAGCATCACCACAGCCAGGGCCTGTCGCCGCGCGTGGTGAAGCCCGAGGAGCTGTTTCATCCCTCGACGCTGGAGTCGTTCAAGCTCTGACGTCTCGAAGGCGAGGTGGCGAACTCCCACCACGTCATGCGCGGACTTGTTCCGCGCTTCCACGTCTTCAGTGTCGCCAAAAAAGAAGCCGTGGATGCCCGCAATAAATGCGGGCATGACGACGGAGAGAGCAGCTTATGCCGCCTGCTACACCGCCATATTGTCGATCAGCCGCGTCTTGCCGATCTTCGCCGCGACGAGCAGGCGGATCGGCCCGTCGCCGCGCGACGCGACCGGCGCCAGTGTTTTCGCGTGGCGTGCTTCCAGATAGTCGAGCGCGAAGCCCGCGTCCGTGATCGCCTTGCGGCCGTCCGCCAGCACGGTGTCGATCGGCCGGCCCGCGCGGATATCGCGCGCGCATTGCTTCAGCGTGCGGTTGAGCACCGGCGCGACCGCGCGTTCTTGGACAGACAGATAGACGTTGCGCGAGGAGCGGGCGAGGCCGTCGCGTTCGCGCACTGTCGGAACGCCGACCACCGTGACGCCGAGATCGAGATCCTGCGCCATCTGCGTGACGACACGCAGTTGCTGATAATCCTTCTGGCCGAACAGCGCGAAGTCCGGCCGGACCTGCGTGAACAGCTTGGCGACCACGGTGGCGACGCCGCCGAAGAAATGCGGTCGATACTTGTCCTCGAGCCCGGCGAGCGCGGCGCCTTCCGGCGCGACGCGAGTGGCGAAGCCGTCCGGATACATGGCCTTGGCGGTCGGCGCCCAGACCACGTCGACCTTCTCCGCGCGCAACGCCGCGACATCGGCGGCGAAGGTGCGCGGGTAGGTGCCGAAGTCCTCATGCGGTGCAAACTGCGTCGGGTTGACGAAGATCGACACCACGACGCGGCGCGCGCGGCGGCGTGCCTGGCGCACGAGTTCCAGATGGCCGGCGTGCAGCGCGCCCATGGTCGGCACGAGGGCGATGCTCTGCCGGGCGCGGCGGAACGGGTCGAGGGTCCGGCGCAGTCCGAGAACGGAGCGGGCGATGATCGGGGTTTTGGACATGAAGGCGGCTCGAATGCGGGGCAGCGGGACCCTATCAAGGTGCTGCGCTGCCGCAAACCGGCGGATTCATGATTAAATTAGTGAAAACTTGACCCTTAACCCTGCTTTCGCGGACACTTCGGCCAACAGATGGCTGGCGCGCATGTCGCTTGATTTGACGGATCAACCCAAACCGCACTCCGCTCATGTCGTCGTTCTCGGCAACGAGAAGGGCGGCTCGGGTAAATCCACGACCGCGCTGCATATCGCCGTCGCGTTGCTGAAGGCCGGGCAGCGGGTCGCGACCATCGACCTCGACAGCCGCCAGCAGAGCTTCACGCATTATATCGAGAACCGCCGCCGCTGGTCCGCGCGCGCCGGCATCCCGCTCGAACTGCCGACGCATTATTGCGTCAGCCGCGCCGAGAGCGCGTTGGTCGATGCCAACGAGGCGGCGGAATTCGACGGCTTCTCGCGCGCCATCGCCGCGGTCGAGCACACCCACGACGTGATTGTGATCGATACGCCCGGCGCCGACACCTATCTGATGCGGCTCGCGCATTCGATGGCCGACACGCTGGTCACGCCGGTCAACGACAGCTTCGTCGATTTCGACGTGCTCGGCACGCTCGACCCGACCACCTTCGCGGTCAACGGCGAAAGCCACTATGCCAGCATGGTGCGCGAGGCGCGCCGTCAGCGCCGGCTGATCGACGGCACGCTCACCGACTGGATCGTCGTGCGCAACCGTCTCTCCACCCTGTCGTCGCGCAACAAGAAGCTGGTCGGCGAGGGGCTGCTCGAACTGTCGAAGCGGCTCGGCTTCCGCCATGTGGACGGCTTCGCCGAGCGCGTGGTCTATCGCGAATTCTTCCCGCGCGGCCTGACCGCGCTCGACGAACTCGATCCCGCGGTGCTCGGCGTGCGGCCGAGCCTGTCGCACATCACCGCCCGCGAGGAGGTGCGCACGCTGCTCGCCACCCTCGATCTGCCGCTGTCGGAAAGCGGCCGCCGCCGCGCCGCCGCCCGCAAGGAATGGTACGCGGTGATGGACGAGCCGCTGCAGGTGCACGACATCATCGCCTGAGCGGACGGCTGGACTGACAGATCGTCGCAAAGATCGGATATTGCGCGCCCCCGCGCGGACCGCCACTTTAGGCCGATGACGCAGGGCAGATTCTCTTCAAAGGACGGACGATGAGCGGGGACCGGTCCCGGCCCGTCGTCGCGCCGGCGTCGAAGGATGTCGCGGCGTTCCTCGATCGCGCGCGTCAGGTCGCACCTGCTGCCACGTCCGGCACTGGCCGGCTGGTGTTCGCGCTCGACGCCACCATGAGCCGCCAGCCGACCTGGGACAGCGCCTGCGTGTTGCAGGCGGAGATGTTCCAGGAAGCCGCGGCGAGCGGCGGCCTCGCCATCCAACTCGTCTATTTTCGCGGCCTCGCGGAGTGCCGCGCCTCCGGCTTCGTGTCGCAGGCCGACAAGCTCGCGGCGCTGATGCGGCGGATCGACTGCCGCGGCGGCCATACCCAGATCGGCCGCGTGCTGTCGCACACGATCAACGAACATGCCCGGCAGCGGGTGCAGGCGGCCGTGTTCGTCGGCGACGCCATGGAAGAGAAGGTCGACGATCTTTGCGTCGCCGCCGGCCAGCTCGGGTTGCTGGGTGTGCCGCTGTTCCTGTTCCAAGAGGGCGGCGATCCGGTGGCGGAACAGGCATTTCGCGAGATGGCGCGCCTGTCGCGTGGCGGCTACAGCCGGTTTGATGCCGGCTCGGCGCGGCAACTGGCGGAGTTGCTGCGCGCGGTTGCCGCCTATGCGTCGGGCGGTCGCGCGGCGCTCGCGGCGCTGTCGGCGCGGAACAATGACGGTGCGCGGCATCTGCTCGCGCAACTGCGATAAGGAGCGCCGCGCATGCCGACCCTCATTATCGGCGCGCTGGTGCTCGTCACCGGACTCTGGTTGCTCGGCAAGCTGTCGCGCCTCGATCCCAGGATCGCGACGCGGGTGGTGAAGGCGAGCGGCGGCATCCTCACGCTGTTGCTGGCCGGTTTCCTGTTTTTGCGCGGCGAGATCGGCATTGCGATTCCGGTCGGCGCGTTCGGCCTCGGTCTCCTGGGCTGGTTGCCGTTCGGCCCGGCCGGGTTCGGCGACCGCACGCGCAAGACCAGCGGAAAGACCTCGCGGGTGCAGTCGCCATTTCTGGAGATGGAACTGGATCACGACAGCGGCGCGATGCGCGGACGTTTCGTCAGCGGACGTTATCAGGGCGCGTCGCTCGACAGCCTCGAAGTCAGCGCGCTGCTCGCGGTGCTGCCGGAGATCGACGACGACAGCCGCGCGTTACTGGCAGCGTATCTTGACCGCCGGGAGCCCGGCTGGCGTGAGCACGCGCAAGGTGACGCGGCAACGGGGCGGGGCGCTGTCCGCTCCAGCGGGAAAATGACCGAGCAGGAGGCGTATCAGATTTTGGGCGTGCAGCCGGGGGCGAGCGAAACCGAGATTTCGCGCGCGCACCGCTCGCTGATGAAGAAGCTCCACCCTGACCAGGGGGGATCGACCTATCTCGCTGCGCGGGTCAACGAGGCCAAAGAGGTGCTTACGCGCCGACATCGCCGATGAACTCCATACACATCATCAGCGGCTCCTGAACGAACGTCCCCCCGCTGCATGCCTCTTGTTGTGATCCGCTTTAGTTGCGGGCGGGCATGCAGACGAACTTGCTGGCCTTGATCTCGCGGCAGGCTTTCGCCGCGCCGGCTTCGTCGAAACCGGCGAAGCGCGCGCGATAGAAGGTGCGGGCGCCTTTCTTGACAGTCTCGGTGTAGGCTTCTGCGTGCTTGAGCAGGGCCTTGGTCGCGGATCGCACTTCGGACAACCGCTCCTTGGCTTCCTTCTCGCTCTCCAGCGCGCCGACCTGAATGAACCAGCCGCTGCGCGACTTGGCGTCGGCTTTGGCATGGGCCGCCACCGCGACCGCATCGGTGGGATCCGCCGAGGCGACCTGCACCGGCAGCACGCCGAGCACGCCCGGTTTCGCGCCGGGAGGCGCGGGCGGCAGCGCGTCGTTGTTGGCAGACGTGTCGGCGCTGGCCAGCGCGACCGCCTGATTGTGGGTTTTCAGATCGATCGGCTTTTCAAAGCGCGGGTCGGGAGAGCTGGTTGCGGTCTTGACGGTGGTGATGCGGGTGTTGCCGGTCGTAACCGGCATCAGCGATGCGGTTTGCATCGTCGAACCTTTCACCGCGAGCGTTTTGACGGCGACCGGACGGATCGGCTCCTTGGAGCCGACTTCCGGCGCGTAAGCGGTGGCGCGCAGGGCGCGCGCGGCATCGGTCTCGACCGGGCGGCTGTCCGCCAACCGCGGCGCCGGAACCTTCGGCTCATCGATGACTTCCGGCTTGGCTTCGCGTTCCGGACGCACGGACGGGACGGGAACGCTCTCGGCAGCGGCGAGGCGCGGCGCGGCCGCGTGGGCGTTTTCGACGATGGCGGGCGCGGTCTGCTTGGTCGACGCCAGCATCGTGTATTTGCCGATCAATCCTTCCATCTGCGCGTCGCGCGCGCGGCCGCTGCGGCCGCCGAAGATCGCCGCGACGACGTGACGGCCGGCGCGATGCACGGACGTGACGAGATTGAAACCGGACGCATTCACATAGCCGGTCTTGATGCCGTCGACGCCCTCGACGCGGCCGAGCAGCTTGTTGTGATTGCGCAACGGCTTGCCTTCGTAGACGAAGGTGCGGGTCGAGAAATAGCGGTAGTAGCGCGGGAACCGTTCCTGAATGGCGCGGCCGAGCGTGACCTGATCGCGCGCGGTGGTCCACTGCTCGTCGTTCGGAAGGCCCGAGGCGTTGTGATAGGTGGTGTTCTTCATGCCGAGCGCGCGCGCCTTCTGCGTCATCAGACGCGCGAAGCTCGGCTCGTCGCCGCCGAGATTTTCAGCGATCACCACGGCGACGTCGTTGGCCGACTTGGTGACGACGGCCTTGATGGCGGATTCGACGTCAATCGTGTCGCCGGGCGACAGATTAAGCTTTGACGGCGCTTGCGCCGCCGCGTGCGCGGACACGCGCAACTGCGAGGCGAGGCTGATCTTGCCGGCTTCGAGACGCTCGAACAGCAGATACAGCGTCATGATCTTGGTGAGCGAGGCCGGATGGCGCAACGCGTCGCCGTTGGTGTTCTGCAGCACCGCACCGGAATTCGCGTCGACCACGAGGCTCGAATAGGGTGGGGTATAGGCCCGCGCCGCCTTCACTTTGGCTGCGTGATGTTTGGCATGATGAGGTTTGCGCCGGCGTGCTTCCGCCGGATCGCTGGTGAGCGCGCCAGCCACCATGATGGTCGTCAGCGCCAAAGCTCCATAGCGGAGCCCGCGGCCCATTCGTGCTCGCAACATGCGTCCCCGTACCCGTTTCGGCGGCTCTGCGCCAAAGTCGACCATTTCGCTGTCATGAGGAGGAAATGTGACCGCGCGCGCCCTGTCCTGATAAATCCGGTCGAGGGGTTAACGCTGTGTCCGATCCTGCCATCAGACAGGCTGCCCGAACGGGCAGCAGAAGCCATCACCGTAGGCCAGGGGGGTTTCCGAACTCTTAACTAAGCCTTTCATTTTCCGGAACATTTAGCTTCGGAGTTCCATTGCATTTTGCATCGCAAAATAAAACTTGACTTTATGTTGCGGTGCACTATTTTGGCGGCATGCCTAGCCCGGTCGGCTGGGGCGGTTTGCAACGGCCGCCAGATGGCGGAGTCAGGGAGATGACAATGGTGAAGTCGTTTGAAGACCTGCAGCAGGTCGGTAAAGAGAACGTCGATCTCGCCGTGAAGGCGTTCGGCGCCGTTTCGTCGAAGGCGCAGGCGATTGCGACGGAAGTCGCGGATTATTCGCGCAAGTCGTTCGAAGAGAGCACCGCTGCGTTCGAGAAGTTGCTCGGCGTCAAGTCGCTCGACAAGGCGATCGAAGTGCAGACGGATTACGCGAAGAATGCCTACGAAGGCTTCGTCTCGCAGGCCAACAAGCTCGGCGCGCTCTATGCCGATCTGGCCAAGGAGACCTACAAGCCGTTCGAAGCGATCGTCGCCAAGGCCAAGTAAGCAAGGCCAGGTAGGAACGCGACGTCGGGACCGGTCGGCCTCTGGCCGATCCTCCAAGGAAAGTCTCGATCCAGCCTGCGTCTCGCGGCGGATCGTTGCAGAAGCCCGGCTTTACGCCGGGCTTTTTGCTGTCTGGGGCGTGCGCTCCGGACGGACACGGGGCGAATAGACCCAAGCCGGATGCTTCATTGATTTTGCTATTGCGAATTAGTTGCAAGAAAGTAGAGTAATGATCCGGGCATCGCCCCGAACGGGAGCGATGGCCGAAGAGCCAACCCGCGGCCGAGTGGCGCACGAAGCCGCCCGGTCACGGGAATGACGGCACAGCGGGGGCACAGGCGGTGGTTTCTCAAGACACCAGACAGGCGGCTGCATCGCGATTTTGCAGGGGGCAGCCGAACAAAGGTTCTTTCGATCGATGGTCGGCTGGCGCTATCGAGGATGGCCTGACGTCATCGGTCTGTCATCCGGCTCGGCGACGTTCGCGCGCCAATCGGGTAGCCCCATGATCCGGACGACGTTGCGTTTGTGTGCCTGGTCCGGCTGCGCGCTCCTGACTGTTTCGCAGGTCGCTTCCCTTGCGACGTCTGTCGCTGCCGCGGAAACGCCGGCACGCTGGGACGGCAGCTATCTGGGTGTCCATGTCGGCTACGGTCGCGGAACCATCACACCCATATTAGGCGGCGCGCTGTCGCCCGCCGGCCAGCCGGGCTTCGGCAGCCTCTCGGGCGGCGTGTTCGGCGGCTACAACGTGCAGACGAGCAACGGCACGGTGCTCGGCGTCGAAGCGGACGTCACATTTCCGGATTCGCAGCCGCACGCGGAGAGCCTTTGGGCCGGAACCTCGCCGGCTGGTCTCGTCACCGAAGCACTCGGCGGCCTCGGCAGCGTGCGGCTTCGTGTCGGCCATGCGCAAGGCGACTGGCTCGGCTACGTGACCGGCGGTTTCGCGGCAGCGATCAGCCATACCTCGCGCATGTCCGCGCCGGACGCCGACGATAATGTCGCGCGCTCGCATCTGCGGCTCGGCTGGACCGTCGGCGCCGGTGTCGAATACGCCTTCGCGGCGCCGTGGTCGCTGCGCGCCGAAGTGCTGTACACGAATTTCGGCACGCGCGATGTGTCGCCGCCGGGCGGTCCCGCCTATGGGGCGCGCTTCGATCTGTGGACCGCGCGCCTCGGCCTTGCTTATCGGTTCACCGATCTGCCGGGCCGATCTGCGAAGACAGCAACGGAGGGGAGCGGCATCGATTGGGAAATGCATGGCCAATCGACCTATGTCTTGCAGGGTTATCCGGCGTTTCGGTCGCCGTATTACGGCGCCAACAGTTTTTCGCCGTGGCCGCAGGCGAAAGCGACGTGGACCGCGAGCGTATTCGTCGGCGTTCGCGTCTGGGACGGTGGGGAGGTGTATTTCAATCCTGAACTGCTGCAGGGCTTCGGTTTCAACGGCACCGCGGGCGCGGGTGGCTTTCCGAACGGCGAGGCGCAGAAATCGGACTTCGCCTATCCGCACTACAACACGTCGCGCCTGTTCCTGCGCCACACCTTCGGATTTGGCGGTGAGCAGGAAACGGTCGAGAGCGATTACGGACAGATGGCCGGCAAGCGTGATGTGTCGCGCCTGAGCATCCAGGTCGGCAAATTCGCGGTGCATGACGTGTTCGATACGAATTCCTATGCCAACGATCCGCGCGAGGATTTCCTCAACTGGTCGATCTGGGCGGCGGGCGCGTTTGATTATCCGGCAGACCGGCTCGGCCTGACCTATGGTGCGGTGGCCGATTTCAATCAGAAGCAATGGGCGCTGCGGGCCGGCTATTTCCTGGTCGGCAACGAGCCCAATTCCAGCAATTTCGATATGGCGCTGTTCCGCCGCGGCGGTTACGTGACCGAATTCGAACAGCGTTATGCGATTGCCGATCTGCCCGGCAAGATCAAGTTGATGGGCTGGATGCACAACACGTTTTCCGGCCGTTATCGCGACGCGCTCGATCTCGTCGCGGCGACGCCGGGCCTCGACATCAACGATGCGATCGTGCGGGCCCGGCGCGGCAACACCAAGTTCGGCTATGTGGTGAACTGGGAGCAAGCGCTGTCGGATACGGTGGGCCTGTTCGGCCGCTGGAGCTGGAACAACGGCCGCAACGAGATTTCCGCATTCACCGATATCGACGCGTCGCTGTCGGGAGGCTTGTCGATCAAGGGCGCGTCCTGGGGGCGGCCGAACGATACCGTCGGTCTTGGCGGTGCGATCAATGCGCTGTCGCGCGATCACCGCGATTACTTCGCGGCCGGCGGTTACGGCGTGCTGGTCGGCGATGGCCGTCTCAGTTACGGCACCGAGAAGATCCTCGAAACCTATTATGCCGTGCGCCTGCGCGAAGGTTTCGTGGCGACGGCGGACTATCAGCTCATCGTCAATCCCGGATACAACCGCGACCGCGGCCCGGTGTCGGTGTTCTCGATGCGGCTGCGCGCCGAGCGCTGATCGACGACACAGAAGAGCTATAGAAAAGGCCCGGCAACCGGCCGGGCCTTCTCCAGGGACCGCGCTTGTCCCGTGTGGCGTTGATCAGTTGGCGATGCGCAGCTTGCTCAGCGCCGTGCCGATCGACTGGAAGGTCGAGATCAACTGGTTGGCGGTCTTGATCTCGGTGAATTTGTCGCTGCTGCTCGCGCAATTCTGCAGCAGGGTCGAGGTCGGATCGCCGCCGGTGTTGACGTGGATGGTGTAGATCGTCACGCCGGCCGCCTTGGCGTTGGCGCAGGTGCCGATACCGCTCTTAGTCGAGTCGTACATACGCTTGTCGACACTCGTTGAGGTCGTCGAGCCGTTGCCGTACCAGCGGTCCTGGGTGTTGAGGCCGTCCGACATCAGGATGATCACGTCGGAATAGATGAAGTTCGGGTCTTTCGCCGGAGCGGTCAGTGGCCCGCCACCGACCAGCGATTGCCAGGCCCAAACCAGCCCAACCGGCTGATTGGTGCCGCCGCTCGGCTGCATATCGTCAACCAGATTGTTCAGCGTGGTCCAGTTATAGGTCAGGCCCTGGATCGCCACGGGGCAGGCGTCGTACTGCTCCGCCGGGAATTTGGATGCGGCGGTGGTGGTCGGCGCATCGACCTTCTGGTCCCAGTTGTTGGAGTCCGGCGAATTGGAGCCGCCACGATCGGTCACGCAGCCGTTCCAGCGGTTGTGGTTGGTCGCGCTCCACCGGCCGCCGCCATTCACGCAGTCGGATTTCGTGTTGTACGAACCCCACCGCGGAGAGGTGCTGCAGCTGCCGTTGTTCTCGTCGAAATCGGTCCAGTCGATATAGCTCTGATTGAAGGTGCCGGATCCGATATTCACGTCCTTCGCGAACGGAATGATGGAGACATAGACGTCTCCGTCCTTCGCAGCCGCGCTCTGGAGCTGCGTCAGCAGATTCCTGGTCGCGGTCTTGAGCGCGCTCATCTTGCCGTCGTCCGACATCGAGCCGGTATTGTCGAGGGCGAGCGCGACACGCAGCTTGTTCATGCCCCACTTGGCCGTGGACGTGACGCTGATCGGCATATTGCTGTAGCCCATCAGTCCCATGAAGTTGGTGGGCACGGTAGCGCTGCCGTTGAGCACGACCTGCGAACCGCCCGTGGTCGTGTAGGACGCGGTGATGACGATGTTCTTCGCCTCGGGCCGGGTGAACAGGGCTTTGAAATAGTCGTTGGCCTTGGTGGTGATCTGCGCCGCGGTCATCGAACTCGCGTTTTTCGACAGCATCAGCGCGGTGGCATCGATGGCCGCTTGCATGGCAGCCTTCGTCGAGTTCGCTCGACTGTAGTCAACCGCGCTGCCGACAAAGCCGACGATCGGGATGGTGGCCAGCGCGAAGGTGGTCGCGACGTTGCCGGCATTGGCGCGTTTGAAATTGCTCCAGGCCGCAATGAAGCGCCGTGCAAGGTTCTGCCTGATCATGTGAATGCCCGCTGACTTTGCCGCTGTTTGCCCGAGGCTCTGCCGCTGTCGTGCATGCAGAACCTGCCGATCGATTGCATCGCAGTCTGAACGGTGGCCATGAAAAGCCGGTAAAATACGCAGCGAATGCCAGGTTAAGCCGCATTCACCATGCGCGTTCCTCGTCGAATGGCTAATGAAATGCCAATTCGTCCTGACAATGCCTGTCCACGAGTCGGCGCGGGCGTTGTGGAAAAGGCGAACTCGCCGAGCGCGGGGCGGCTTGCGAGCGTTAAATTGATGGCTATCTGAGGGTTCCGGAACCCTTGGGCCGGCGCTCTGGAAGTGACGGCGGAGCACCTTTATGATTGCCTGAGCGGAGCTGGCGAAGCTGGAACTGTTTCAATCCGGCACGATGAAAGGCCGGATCGAGGGTCCGGAACGACGACCGAGAGCGATGACTGGGAAGCGCAGGACGACAGCAGAACAGACGGCCGGCAGCCGCGACCCGGTTGGCGGGATGGCTCCGGCAAGGTGCGTGTCCCGGTGTGAACCCGGTCGGAAGCCGGTGGCGGCCGATCCTGCGATGATGGCCGACGACGACAAGCGCCGCCGCAACGGTGATCCCGGCGCCCCCGGAACCGCGGTCATTTCCAAGACGCGGCCCCAGGTCAAACGGCCAAGCCTCTACCGCGTCCTGATCCTCAACGACGATTACACGCCGATGGAATTCGTCGTGCATGTGATCGAGCGGTTTTTCAGCAAGGACCATGAAGCGGCCAACCGCATCATGCTCCATGTGCACAATCACGGGATCGGCGAGTGCGGCGTGTATACTTATGAGGTCGCCGAAACCAAAGTGACGCAGGTGATGGACTTTGCCCGCAAACACCAGCATCCTTTGCAGTGCGTCATGGAGAAGAAATAGGCGACAGACAGAAGGGGCGAGGGGCGCCGACTTCACGGAAGACAAAAGACTGGACACCGAATGCCGACTTTTTCGCGCAGCCTCGAACAATCTCTGCATCGCGCTCTGGCGCTGGCCAATGAGCGCCACCACGAATACGCGACGCTCGAACATCTGCTGCTCGCGCTGATCGACGATCAGGATGCGTCCGCGGTGATGCGGGCCTGTAATGTCGATCTCGACAAGCTGCGCCGCAGCCTCGGCTCCTATCTGGAATCGGAACTGGAAAATCTGGTTACTGATGGCGCCGACGATTCCAAGCCGACCGCCGGGTTCCAGCGCGTGATCCAGCGCGCGGTGATCCACGTTCAGTCCTCCGGCCGTGAAGAGGTCACTGGCGCCAATGTGCTGGTCGCGATCTTCGCCGAGCGCGAAAGCCACGCCGCCTATTTCCTGCAAGAGCAGGACATGACGCGCTACGACGCGGTCAACTATATCAGCCACGGTATCGCCAAGCGGCCGGGCATGTCGGAATCGCGCCCGGTGCGCGGCTCCGAAGAGGAAACAGATTCCAAGTCCACCGAGGATACGAAGAAGAAGGGCGACGCGCTCGAAGCCTATTGCGTCAACCTCAACAAGAAGGCGCGCGAGGGCAAGATTGATCCGCTGATCGGCCGTGATGCCGAGATCAGCCGCACGATCCAGGTTCTGTGCCGCCGGCAGAAGAACAATCCGCTGTTCGTCGGCGATGCCGGTGTTGGCAAGACGGCGATCGCGGAAGGTCTTGCGCGACGCATCGTCCATGGCGAGGTTCCCGAGGTTCTCAAGGACAACACGGTGTTCTCGCTCGATATGGGCACGTTGCTTGCCGGCACGCGCTATCGCGGCGACTTCGAGGAGCGGCTCAAGCAGGTGATCAAGGAGATCGAAGCCTATCCCGGCTCGATCCTGTTCATCGACGAGATCCACACCGTGATCGGCGCTGGCGCCACCTCGGGCGGTGCGATGGATGCGTCGAATCTGCTCAAGCCGGCGCTCGCCAGTGGTTCGATCCGCTGCATCGGCTCGACCACCTATAAGGAATACCGGCAGCACTTCGAGAAGGACCGCGCACTGGTGCGCCGGTTCCAGAAGATCGACGTCAAGGAGCCGAGCGTTCCCGACGCGATCGAGATCCTCAAGGGGCTCAAGCCGTATTTCGAGGACTACCACAAGCTCAAATACACCAACGACGCCATCAAGGCCGCGGTGGAACTGTCGTCGCGCTACATCCACGACCGCAAGCTGCCCGACAAGGCGATCGACGTGATCGATGAATCCGGCGCGGCGCAGATGCTGGTGCCGGAAAACAAGCGCAAGAAGACGATCGGTCTCAAGGAGATCGAGACGACGATCGCGACCATGGCGCGCATCCCGCCCAAGACTGTGTCGAAGGACGATGCGGTGGTGCTGCAGCATCTCGAACAGACGCTGAAAACCACTGTCTACGGTCAGGACAAGGCGATCGAGTCGCTGGCTGCGTCGATCAAGCTGGCGCGGGCAGGCTTGCGCGAACCGGAGAAGCCGATCGGCTGCTATCTGTTCTCCGGCCCGACCGGCGTCGGCAAGACCGAGGTCGCCAAGCAACTAGCGAAGACGCTCGGCGTCGAGCTGATCCGCTTCGATATGTCGGAATACATGGAACGGCACACGGTGTCGCGCCTGATCGGCGCGCCGCCCGGCTATGTCGGCTTCGACCAGGGTGGTCTGCTCACCGACGGCGTCGATCAGCATCCTCACTCTGTGCTGCTGCTCGACGAGATCGAGAAGGCGCATCCGGATCTGTTCAACGTGCTGCTGCAGATCATGGATCACGGCAAGCTGACCGATCACAACGGCAAACAGGTCGATTTCCGCAACGTCATCCTGATCATGACCACCAATGCCGGCGCGTCCGACATGTCGAAGGCGGCTTACGGCTTCACCCGCAGCAAGCGGGAAGGCGACGACGTCGAGGCGATCAACCGGCTGTTCGCGCCGGAATTCCGCAACCGGCTCGATGCGATCGTCACTTTCGCGCATCTGTCGCCGGCGATCATCGCTCAGGTGGTCGAGAAGTTCGTGCTGCAGCTCGAGGCGCAACTGGCCGATCGCGGCGTCACGATCTCGTTGTCGGATGAGGCGTCGCGCTGGCTGATCGCCAACGGCTACGACGAACTGATGGGCGCGCGGCCGATGGCCCGCGTGATCCAGGAGCACATCAAGAAGCCGCTGGCCGAGGAAGTGTTGTTCGGCCGCCTGAAATCGGGCGGGCATGTCCGCGTCGTCCTGATCAAGGACGATGCCGGCCGCGAGAAGCTCGGCTTCGAATATCTCGACGGGCCGGTGAAGCCGAAGCCGGACAAGCTGCCGGAGCCGGGCGTCAAGGCGAAGCGCCGCAGCGCGCCGCGCCGCAAGCCCAAAGGTGGCGGCGATGGCGATCCGCCGCGCGGCTCGGTGCCGAAGGTGCCGCTGGTGAAAGCCTGAACATCGCGATGGAAGAGGCCGCCTTCGGGCGGCCTCTTTAGTTTGCGGAGTGCGTTGCCTCTCTCTTTTTGCGCCACCCCCATGCGGCGGGATGCGGTTGCGCCGGACAAGCCGGCATGGGAGCAACGGGCCCATGGCGGTGCTTCCATCTCCCGAGGCCGGGACGACGGCGACCATCCTGGCCGGTGTCCGGCAGGCGTGGTCGTCGGTCTTCGTCTACGTCCTGATCGGTACCTATGTCGGCGTCGGGGCGCTGGCGCACGATTTCGGCTTCTCCTTCGTCTGGCTGGCTCTGTCGACCCTGATCGTCTGGGCGGCGCCGGCGCAGGTCATCCTGATCAGCCTGCTGGCGACCGGCGCGGCGATGATCGAGATCGCGGTCGCGGTGACGCTCACGGCGGTACGGCTGCTGCCGATGGTCGTCTCGCTGCTGCCGCTGATGCGCACGCGGGAGACGCCGACCTGGCGGCTGCTGCTGCCGACGCATTTCACCGCCATCAGCATGTGGGTCGAGTGCCTGCGGCTGCTGCCGTCGATCCCGCCGGCGCAGCGCATCGCCTATGCCAACGGCATGTCGTTCGGCCTGATCGCCGCCGCGCAGATCGGCGGGTTCGTCGGGTTCTATCTGGCGGCCCGGCTGCCGGCGGTGCTGGCCGCGGCGCTGCTGTTCATCACGCCGATGTCGTTCCTGATCTCGGTGTTGCGCAACAGCCGCGAGACGTTCGAGAAGCTGGCGTTCGTGCTCGGGCTCGTGATCGGACCAGTGCTGGCTTATTCAGCGGTCAATCTCGATCTGATGTGGACCGGCCTGATCGGCGGCCTGCTGGCCTATGGCTTCCACCGGCTGCAGCGCGCGAGGCAGGCGTCATGACCTGGGCGGAGCTTGCTCCCTATCTCGCGCTGGTGGTGGTCGGCTTCCTTCCCAACGAAGTGTGGCGGATGCTCGGCCTCGTCGTGGTTCGGGGCTTGCGCGACGATTCGGAACTGATCCTGCTGGCGCGCGCGATCGCGACCGCCATCCTCGCCGGCGTCGTCGCCAAGCTGATCTTCTTTTCCACCGGGGCGCTGGCGGCGATCCCGGTCTGGATCCGGGTCGGTGCCGCGCTCGGCGGGTTTTTTGCGTTTATCGCGATCCGGCGTTCGATGCTGGCCGGCGTGCTGGTCGGCGAGGGGCTATTGATCCTCGGCGGGCTCTATTTTCACTAGCGGATGCAGCCCTCGACGGAAGGCATGCCGCTTCCCATATATGCGTCATGACCAAGATCCCGCATGACGTGGCGATCCGCAGCCGGGAGGCGCTCGACCGGCGCAAGACCGTCCGCGCGTTCACGCGTGAGACCTTCTCGCTGCCGCGACAGGAAGCCCGCGCCAAGGCGCGGGACATCCTCAAGCGTTATCCGGTCGCCGGCTACGGCACCGTGATCGAAAGCTGGGCGGTGCGGCCGGGTGACGTCATCGAGTTCACGATCCGGCGGCTGCCGACCGCGGACTGAGGCGAGCCTAGCGCAGCGCGGCTGCAAGCTTGGCCGCCTGTGCTGCCAGCACCTCCGGCTTTTCCTTCTCGCTCGCCGGCGGCTTCATGGCGACGCCGGTCTTGCGCGGAATGATGTGGACGTGGAGGTGGAACACCACCTGTCCGCCGGCGCTTTCGTTGAACTGCTGGACCGTGATGCCGTCGGCTTCGAACACCGGCATGGCGGCCTTGGCGATCTTCTGGGCGGTGATATGAACGGCGGCGAGATCGTCCGGCTTCACATCGAGCAGGTTGCGGGCCGGCGCTTTCGGCAGGATCAGGGTGTGACCCGGCGCGCGCGGCATGATGTCGAGGAAGGCGAGGGTTTTGTCGTCCTCGTAGACCTTGTGACAGGGCAGTTCGCCGCGCAGGATTTTTGCGAAGATATTGTTCTGGTCGTAGTCCGGCATCGGCGTCAGTCCTCCTCGGCGTCACTCATCGTCATCGGGGCGCAAATCCTTGCGGAACGGGGCCGCGGCCGCAAGCTCTTCCCCGGCCGCCTCCACATAGGCGCGCTCGCGCTCCAGATAGTCAGCAACCGCGCGGCGCAGGCCGGGATGGGCGATGTAATGCGCCGAATACGTGGTACTCGGCAGATAGCCGCGGGCGAGCTTGTGCTCGCCCTGCGCGCCGGCCTCGACCCGCTGCAGGCCGGTGTCGATCGCGTGCTCGATCGCCTGATAGTAGCAGACCTCGAAATGCAGGAACGGGTGGTGCTCGATCGCGCCCCAGTTGCGGCCGTAGAGGGTGTCGCGGCCGATGAAGTTGATCGCGCCGGCGATCCAGCGGCCAGCCCGCCGCGCCATCACCAGCAGGATGCGCTCGGCCATCCGTTCGCCGATCAGGGAGAAGAAGTCGCGGGTGAGATAGGGGCGGCCCCATTTGCGCGAGCCGGTCTCCATGTAGAACGCGAAGAAGGCGTCCCAGACGTCCTCGGTCAGGTCTGATCCGGTGAGGCGGTGGATGGTGACGCCGTTCGCCAGCGCGTCGCGCCGCTCGCGCCGGATCGCCTTGCGCTTGCGGGACGAAAGCGCCGTCAGAAAATCCTCGAAGCGCGCATAGCCGGCATTGTCCCAGTGGAACTGCTGGTCGGTGCGCTGCAGGAACCCCTTGTCGCCGAGCATCCGCCACTCGGCTTGCGTCAGGAAGGTGAGATGGGCGGAGGAGAGCCCGTTGCGACGGGTCAGTTCCGCGAGCGCATCGCCGAGGGCGGACGCTACCGCGTCCTGTTGCTGTCCCTGCCGCGCCAGCAGGCGAGGACCGGTCACCGGGGTGAATGGCACAGCGACCTGGAGCTTGGGGTAGTAATTCCCGCCGGCCTGCTCGTAGGCATCGGCCCAGCCCTGATCGAAGACGTATTCGCCGCGCGAATGCGTCTTCAGATAAGTCGGCGCGACCCCGACGATCTCGCCCGGTGAGGTCTCGGCAATCAGATGACGCGGCATCCAGCCGGTGCGGCCGCCGACCGATTTTGACTGTTCAAGACTGGATAGAAAATCATGAGAAACGAATGGGTTATCTGGAAATCCTTGTGTTGATAATGATGGGGATTTCCGCTCAAGCTGAGGTGAAGCTTGAAGATTTCGGGTGGCTATATCGCGGCCGACTTCTCCCGCGCACGCATTCCAGACGGCAGGCTCGATCTCGTCGAGGCCGGCGATGGTGCGGATGGTCAGTGGCGGAGAGGTCATCGATGGCAGGGACCGTGGCTCGGCTTTATGGCCGAATTCCCTCGAAGATAGCCTGATCGGCATAGCGCCGGGCGCGGGTCAGGTCGGCATCGCTGCGCACCGTCCAGGTCAGCACCGGGAGGCCGATCAGCCGCGCCAGAGCGGTGGCGGGCGCGGGCAGGTCCTTCACCGAATAGGCGACGAACAGCGGCCGGCTCCACGGCGCGTGCAGGAGCAGGCCCAGCGCCAGCGAATATCCGGGCGGCTTGCCCGGCGCCTCCTCGAAGTGTCGTTCGGCGACGATCCCGCGCAGCAGGGATGGGGCAAGCGTCCGCAGCGCGTGCACGAGCATCGGGTCGAACGACATGGCCGCAACCGGACCGGCATAGGAGGCCAGCACCGCGGCGGCCCGCTGTGCCACGCGCAGGTCGCCGTCGAACCGGCTTTTGAGCTCCAGCACCAGCGGCACGCGGCCGGCGACCAGATCGCACAAGTCGCCGAGCGTCATCATCCGGTCGGCGGTGGCCTTGAAAGGGATGGACTTCAGCGCGGCCGCGGTCTGCGACGCGAGCGGCGCGGTGCCTTCGGTCAGACGCCCCAGGGCATCGTCGTGGAAGACCATCGCCTCGCCATCGGCGGTGATCTGCAGGTCGACCTCGATGCCGTAATTCGCGGTGACGGCGGCGCGCACGGCGGAAGGGGTATTCTCGATGATGCCGGCGGCGGCGTTGTGCAGACCGCGATGCGCGATCGGCCGCGCGGTCAGCCACGCCGGGGCGCTGCCGCGCATTGTCTCTGGAACGGGATGCGTTGAAATTGAATCACCCGTGGCCCGTTTTCCTTTTGGGCGTGATCTTTTCGGAAAACCGGTTTCCACTTTTCCGGATCACGCCCTAGCCGACCTCGAAGAAGCCTTCGACCTCGACCGCGGCGTCGAGCGGCAACGCGGCGACACCGATGGTGCTGCGGGCGTGACGCCCACGATCGGCGAACACTTCCACCATCAGATCGGACGCGCCGTTCATCACCTTTGCGCCGTCGGCGAAGCCGGCGGCGCTGTTGATGAAGCCGCCCAGCCGCACCACGCGCACGACCTTGTCGAGATCGCCGAGCGCCGCCTTGACGTGCGCGAGCAGATTGATCCCGCACAGGCGCGCGGCGCGTTGCCCGGCCTCGATCGACACTTCCGCGCCGAGGCGGCCCTTGGCGATCAGCTTGCCATCCTCGTCGGCGCAGATCTGGCCGGAGACGACGAGCACCTGACCCGTCCGCACGAATGGCACATAGTTGGCAACCGGCGGGCGGGGTTCCGGCAGGGTGATGCCCAGTTCCGCCAAACGCTTCTCGACGACGCCCGCCATAACCTTCTCCTCGTTCAGACACTGTTCGGTCACCGGTCCGGAACCGGACCATGGTTCTTCGCGCATCGCCGCCGCCGGCGCAAGCGCCCGATCGCGGGGCCGGTCCGGTTGCGGCTGCGTGTTCCGATGTCTATTTTCCGCGGGGGCGTTGTGGAGAATCGGCCTTGAACACGACCAGCCGCGCAGCGACGGCCATTGCACTGTCTTTCGTGACTTCGATTGCTGTCCTGTCCGCATCCGCCGCGCCGACAACGCCCGGCACGCCGCCGAAGGATATCGATTTCGCTCCGCATCGCGCGGTCTATGACCTGCGGTTGCAGAAGACCCGCGGCAGCCGGCAACTTGAGGCGGTGCGGGGACGCATCCTCTACGATTTCTCCGGTAGCGCCTGTCAGGGCTATGCGTTGCAGTTTCGCCAGGTGTCGGAGCTGGATTCCGGCGAGGGCAAGAACGCGCTGACCGATCTGCGCACAACGACGTGGGAGGACGGCGAGGCGCGGGTGTTCCGCTTCAATTCCGAGAACCGGATGAACGACCGCACGGTGGAAACCGTGTCGGGGACCGCCGAGCGCAATGCCAAATCCGTGGACGTGACGTTGCGCAAGCCGAAATCCGGCACGTTCCATGTGCCGAAAACGGCTGTGTTTCCGACCGAACACATGCGGCGGATCGTGCAGGCCGCGCGCGCCGGGCAGACGCTGCTCGAAGTGCCGGCCTATGACGGCTCCGAAACCGGCAAAAAACTTTACAACACGCTCACGGTGATCGGCCGGGAAATCCCGCCGGACGCGAGCAAGCTCGACGACGCGAGCGGCAAACAGTCCGAACTCGCCACCATGCGCCGCTGGCCGGTGACGATCAGCTATTTCGATGCCGGAAAATCCGACCGGACCGGTGAACAGATACCGGTCTATACGCTGCAGTTCGAGCTGTTCGACAACGGCATCTCGCGCGCGCTGGTGCTCGACTATCAGGATTTCGTCATCGCCGGCGAATTGACGTCGCTCGATCTGCGCAAGGAAAAGCCCTGCAAGTAGCGGTTATTCGTCGTCGAGCGACAGCCCCTTCACCACCGCGTTGCGGCCGAATTTGGCGCGCAGGCGATCGACCGCAAGCTCGGCGCCGGCGCTGCGCCGGTTGAGGAGGTCGGTGAGGTCGTCGCCCGCGGCTTCCGAAAGCTGGCTCAAGCCGATCCCGAGCAACCTGAACTTCGTGCCGGTGGTTTCGGCCTCGAGCAGGTCACGTCCGGCGGCAAAGATGAGATTCGCCATCTGCGTCGGATGGCTCAGCGCGCGGGCGCGGGTACGGATCTTGAAGTCGGCGCTCTTGAGCTTGAGCGTCACCGTGGTGCCGGCCAATCCGTGCGCCTTCAGACGCGCCGAGACGCGCTCGCATTGCTGCCAGAGGATGCGCTCGAGCGGGCGGAAATCGTCGATGTCGCGGTCGAAGGTGGTTTCCGAGGATACGCTCTTGGTCTCCCGTTCCGGTTCGACCTTGCGATCATCGAGGCCGAAAGCGAGCCGCGACAGGCGCAGACCTTCCTCACCGTAGTGTCGCATCAGATCGGTGCGGTCGGTGCGTTGCAGATCGGCGATGGTTTTATAGCCGGCAGCCTGTAGCCGTTCCGCCGTGACCTTGCCGACGCCGTAGATGAAACCGACCGGCTTCGGTGCGAGGAACCCTGGCGCCTCGTCGGCGCTCAGCGCCGCGAAGCCGCGCGGCTTGTCGAGGTCTGACGCGATCTTCGCCAGAAACTTGTTCGGCGCGAGCCCGATCGACACGGTGATGCGGTGGCGCTGCTCCACCGCCTTGGCGAAACGCGCGAGCACCTTGGCGACGCTCAGGCCGTGCAGGCGCGCCGTGCCGGCGAGGTCGAGGAAAGCTTCGTCGATCGACAGCGGCTCCACCTGCGGGGTGAGGTCCAGCATCATCTGCCGGATGTCGCGGCCGACGGCGACGTATTTCGCCATGTCCGGTTTGACGACGACGAGGTGCGGGCAGCGGCGCTTCGCCTCGAACATCGGCATCGCGGAGCGGATGCCGTAGGTGCGGGCGACATAGCAGGCGGCGGCGACCACGCCGCGCGTGCTGCCGCCGACCGCCACCGGCTTGTCCTTGAGGTCGGGATTGTCCCGCTTTTCGATGGTCGCGTAGAACGCATCGCAATCCACATGGGCGATGCTGAGGTCGTCGAGCGCCGCGTGGCGCAGGAGGCGCGGGGATTTGCAGGCGTGACAGCGCGCCGTTCCGTCCGGAACGTCGGTCAGGCAGTCGCGGCAAAATCCCGGCGTGGCCATCGGTTGGTGCTCATGGCCAGTTGGTGTGGCTGGCGCCGCCGCCGAGCGCCTGAACCGCGATCATGATGGTTTCCGGAGGCAGGTCGGCGTGTTTGGCGAAGTCGACCAGCAGCGGCTCGTTTCCAGCCACATAATCGAGAACGCCGGCGAGGAATTGAGGGTCGCGGGCGGCATCCCGAATCGCAGCCGGCCCCATGCCGGTCGCGGCGAGGAAGCCGCCGAGTCGTTCGCCATCGCCGGCGATAAAGCTAAGGGCTTGAATTGCCACATGTTCTGCCGCCTCTCGGCCGCCGAGTGCAGGGGTTTTTCGGGGCAAATCTTTGCCTTTCCGTAACAGTTGGTGGCTACCGTGCATCATGCCCGATTGGACGATGTCAGGCGACGGGGCCGGCATTTTGTGACCGCACAAGGGCGACAAGAACGAGGGGCCGGGGGATGGCCAAGACGGTCCTGATCGTCGAGGACAACGAACTGAACATGAAGCTCTTCCATGATCTCTTGGAAGCGCATGGCTATCACACGGTCGGTACCCGCAACGGGATCGAGGCGCTGTCGCTGGCGCGCGAGCACAAGCCGAACCTGATCCTGATGGATATCCAGTTGCCGGAAGTCTCCGGCCTCGAAGTCACCAAGTGGCTCAAGGACGACGCCGAGCTCAAGCATATTCCGGTGATCGCCGTCACCGCCTTCGCGATGAAGGGCGACGAAGAGCGCATCCGCCAGGGCGGGTGCGAAGCCTATCTGTCGAAGCCGATCTCGGTCGGCAAATTCATTGAAACCGTTCGCCAATTCCTCGGTAATGCGTGACCAGTCATGACCGCCCGTATTCTCGTCGTCGATGATATTCCCGCCAATGTGAAACTGGCTCGAAGCACGGCTGTCGGCCGAATATTTCGACGTGATGACGGCGATGAACGGTCACGACGCGCTGGCGATCTGCGAGCGCGCCGAATGCGACATGGTGCTGCTCGACGTGATGATGCCGGATATGGACGGCTTCGAGGTCTGCCGGCGGCTCAAGAGCAATCCGAAGACCCATCATATTCCAGTGGTGATGGTTACGGCGCTCGATCAGGCGTCAGACCGCGTGCGGGGGCTCGAAGCCGGCGCCGATGATTTCCTCACCAAGCCGGTCGGGGAGGTTGCTTTGGTGTCGCGCGTGCGTTCGCTGGCGCGGCTGAAAATGCTGACCGACGAACTGCGCATGCGCGCGGTTACGTCGCGTGAGATCGGCATCCAAAATCCGGAACGTGAGGCGATTGCCGAGCAGGGCCGTAATGCGCGCATCCTGATCGTCGATGACCGCGCGTCGTCGGCCGAGCGGTGCGCCACGCCGCTCGCCACCGAGCATACGGTCGAGGTCGAGACCAATCCGAACGAGGCTCTGTTCCGCATCGCCGAGGGCAATTACGAGCTGATCATCATGTCGCTCGGCTTGCAGCAGCACGACGGCTTGCGGCTGTGCAGCCAGATCCGCTCGCTGGAGCGCACGCGGCAAATCCCGATCCTCGCGATCGCCGATGGTGACAACAATGCGCGTCTGGTGCGCGGTCTGGAGATCGGCATCAACGATTACCTGATGCGGCCGATCGACAAGAACGAGTTGCTGGCGCGGGCACGCACGCAGATCCGCAAGAAGCGCTATACCGACCGGCTGCGCGACAACGTGCAGACCTCGATCGAGGCGGCGGTCACCGACGGCCTCACCGGGCTCTATAACCGCCGCTACATGGAAACCCATCTGGGGACGCTGGTGGAGCAGGCGGCGCAGCGCGGCAAGCCGTTGACCACGCTGGTGCTCGACATCGACTACTTCAAGTCCGTCAACGATACGCACGGCCACGATGCCGGCGACGATGTGCTGCGCGAATTTGCGCTGCGCATCCGCAAGTCGATCCGCAATATCGATCTGGCGTGCCGCCTCGGCGGCGAGGAATTCGTCATCGTCATGCCCGACACCGATATGACGGTGGCGGCGACGGTCGCGGAGCGTCTGCGTCGCCGCATCGCCGGCGAGCCGTTTCCGATCCAGCAAGGGACGAAGCTGCTCAACGTCACGCTGTCGATCGGCATCGCCGCTTTGACCAATCCGGACGATACCGCCGCGACCATTCTCAAGCGCGCCGATCTCGCGCTTTATCGTGCCAAGCGTGACGGGCGAAACCGCGTGGTTGCTGACGCCGCCTAGTCGGAATCGTCGTCGCGGCATTTGGTGAAAATTGTCGCGAATTTTATGCCGCGGAAATTCCGCAGTCCTGTCAGTGCCTTTAAATTTTGACTTGTTCCATTAACCGCCAGGCTTAGGTTTCGCCTCACGTCTGCCGGGATGGTGGGGAGCCGCAACTCTCGCCGTTTCGCGGAGACCGACCGGACCGGGAACGGCGTATTGGCCTCCAACTGAAAGCGCCGTTCCCGGCCGGTCCCCTTCAGCCTTTGTGGCGATCATTGACAACACGGCAAAAGAAAAAGGCGCCTTGCGGCGCCTTTCGGTCGTCGTCGCGCTGTCGCGCGGATTACTTGATCTTCGACTCGCGATATTCAACGTGCTTCTTCGCGACCGGATCGTACTTCTTCTTCACCAGCTTCTCGGTCTGCGTGCGCGAATTCTTCTTGGTCACATAGTAATGACCAGTGTCGGCGCTCGACACGAGCTTGATCTTGAGCGTAACGGCCTTGGCCATGACTGAACCTCTGGACAACCTTCAGGGAAACGGCGCGAGGCCGCGGATTTGGCCGGGAACCTAACGTCCGGCAGCCGAATGTCAAGAAATCCCGCAGTGCTGCGGGATCACAGCAGTTCCCGGAAAAACTCCTGATTTTCCATATAGTAATACGGAACAGGCAGGTCGTGATGGAGGCCGTCGGCGATCCGCGCGTCGAGTTCCTCCAGCACCACGCTGGTGATGGTCGGGATATCGAGGGTTTTGGCCTCCGGCAGCGGGATCCAGACCAACTCAACCAGTTCGGAATCCGGGCTGACGACACCGTCGATCCGGTGGCCGACCGCCTGCGCGTCGGCGGTGAAAAACCGGGTGTCGAAGCGCTTCGGCCGCTTCGGTGGCGTGATCGCGCGCGCGACGAAGTGAAACTGCGACAGGTCAGGATGGATCGCCGCCGCCGCGAATGGTTGCCACTCCTCGTTCGGGACCGAGGGCGGGGTGTCGCGCTTCTGACCGAGCAACAGCCCGGTTTCCTCGCAGGTCTCGCGGATGGTGGCGAGTGCGAAAGCGCGCGCCGCCGGCACCGAAGCGTCAATGCGCTGCGCGAGCTTTGCGGCGGCGCGCGGGTCAAGTTCGCCCACGCTCGGCATCAGGGCGTCGCTCGGCTCGATGCGGCCGCCCGGAAAAACGAATTTGCCCGGCATGAATTTCAGGCCGCTGTGACGCCGGCCCATCAGAACCTTCGGTTCCGCTCCGGACCGGTCGATCAGGATCAGCGTCGCCGCGTCTTTCGGTTCGGAATCCGCGAATGACTGGTCGCGGGCGACCGTCGTCATCCGTTGTCTCAGGGCTTCTGGATCGATCATGGGTGTTTGTGCCGTTTGTTCTTGTGCCGTTTGTTCTTGCCGCGTCGCTTCTCGGCCTTGTGCTTGCGTTCGCCTTTGGCGGAGTCGAACCGGCGGGCGCGGAATGAGCCCGCGTTGGACGAAGCGCGTGTGCGGCCGTCTGACATGAGCTCGAACCGCAATGCGCCGGCGACCGGAGCCGCCTCCACGAGTTTAACCGTGACCGGATCGCCGAGGCGATAGGTTTCTCCGCTGCGCGAGCCGACCATGGCATGCGCCGCTTCATCGTAGCGGAAATATTCGTTGCCGATGGTGCGCGCGGGGATGAAGCCGTCGGCGCCGGTTTCGTGGAGCTTGACGAACAGGCCGGCGGCGATCACGCCGGAAATCCGTCCCTCGAAACTCGCGCCGATCTTGTCGGCGAGATGATAGGCGATCAGCCGCTCGGTGGTTTCGCGCTCGGCCAGCATCGCTCGCCGCTCGGCGGCGGAAATGCGTGCCGCAATCTCGGCCAGTGCCGCCTGATCCTGCGATTCCGGCAGGCCGTCGTCGCCGAGTTTCAAGGCGCGGATCAGCGCGCGGTGCACGATCAGATCGGCATAGCGGCGGATCGGCGAGGTGAAGTGGGCATAGCGGCGCAGATTGAGACCGAAGTGCCCGTAGTTCTGCTCCGAATATTCCGCCTGCGCCTGGCTGCGCAGCACCACCTCGCTGACCAGTTGCTCGGCATCCTTGCCGCGCACGCGATCGAGGATGTGATTGAACGCCTGGCTGCGCAGCGCGCCGGCTTTGGCGAACGGAATATCCAGCGTCTTGAGGAATTCGCGCAGCGCGTTGACCTTCTCGATGCCTGGCTCGTCGTGCACGCGATAAATGAGCGGCGTGCCGGCGCGCTCCAGCGTCTCGGCGGCGCAGACATTGGCGAGGATCATGAATTCTTCGATCAGCCGGTGCGCCTCGAGCCGCTCGGCGACGACGACACGCGCGACGGTGCCGTCTGGATTGAGCACCAGCTTGCGCTCCGGCAGATCGAGATCGAGCGGCGAGCGATGCGCGCGCGCATTCTTGAGTGCGGCGTAAGCGTCATAGAGCGGTTTCAGCACCGTCTCGAGCAGCACGCCTGTCGTGTCGTCGGGCCGGCCGTCGATCGCCGCCTGCGCCTGCGCGTAAGCGAGCTTCGCGGCGGAGCGGATCATCACCCGATGGAAGCTGTGCGTCTTCTTGCGTCCCGACGGATCGATGACGATGCGCACGGCGAGGGCCGGGCGGTCCTCCTTCGGCCGCAGCGAGCACAGATCGTTGGAGATGCGCTCCGGCAACATCGGCACGACGCGATCGGGGAAATACACCGAATTGCCGCGAATAAGCGCCTCGCGGTCGAGCGCGGAGCCGGGGGTGACGTAAGCCGCAACGTCGGCGATGGCGACGGTCAGCACGAAGCCGCCGGTATTGCCCGGATCGGTATCGGCTTCCGCGAACACGGCGTCGTCATGATCTTTCGCGTCGGGCGGATCGATGGTGACGATCGGCAGCTTGCGCCAGTCCTCGCGTCCGGCAAGTGTCACCGGCTTCGCGGCGGCGGCTTCCGTCAGCGTGTCGGCGCGGAAGTCCTGCGGAATGTTATGGGCGTGGATGGCGATCAGGCTGACGGCCTTTTCGCTCGCCAGCGAGCCGAGCCGCTCGACCACGCGGCCATGCGGCAGACCGAGCCGCGGCGCGCCGGCGGGCGACACGGCGACGAGATCGCCGTTCTTGGCATCGCCGGTCGCGCCCGGCGGGATCGCGATCTCGCGGTTGAGTTGTTTCTTGTCGACGGGCAGCATCCGTCCGCCGCCGTTCGGCAGCGCGCGGAATACGCCGAGCACCCGCTGGCGCGCCTTGTCGATGCGGCGGATGACACGGCCGCTGTAACGGTCGGGATCGTTCGCGTCGCCATTGTCCTCGACATGCAGCAGCACGCGGTCGCCGATGCCGGCCGCTTCGTGCGAGCGGACGCGATGCGGCACGCGCACGATGATGCGCGGAGCAGGGCCATTCGCCTCGTCCCATTCGTCGGGCGTGGCGATCAGGTCGCCGTCGCGGTCACGGGTGACGATGTCGGCGAAGATTGTCGAGGCGAGCGCGCCAGAGTGGTGCAGGGTCTTGCCGCGCCGCTCCAGCGTGCCGTCGTCGGAAAGTTCGCGAAGCGCGCGCTTGAGCGCGGCGCGGTCGGCATTCTTCAGGCCGAAAGTGCGGGCGACCTCGCCGATGCTGACTGGCCCCTTTTGCGCGGTGACGAAAGCCAGCAACTCGTCTTTTGACGGAAGCTCGCCGCGGCTGCGCGGCTGCGCCGAGCGCGCCGAAGTAGGCGACGACGCGTGTGAGGATCGTTGCAGCGGGCGTTTCGGCTTGTCGGGTTTTGGCTTGCGGGATTTCGACAAGGGCATCAACTCGCGCCGGCGGGCTTTCGCCCCACGCTAGGGTCTGCGGGATGATGGCGCTAGCGCCGTCATTCCGCAGCCGCCACTTTGGGTGACTTTTTCGCCTTCGATGGTTTGGCTTTCGCCGGAGCTTTGGTCGGCGTCTTGGCCGGGGCTTTCGCTTTTGCCGCAGGTTTGGCGGCGCTCTTGACCGCACCCTTGGCTTTTACAGGCTTCTCATCGCCGGCGTCAGGCGCGGTTGGTGGCGACTTGGTTGCCGATTTAGCCGCCGATTTGGTCACCTTGCTCCTGGCGCCTTTCGCTGCGCCCTTGCCCTTGCGGGGGGAATTGCCGAGTTGCGCCGCGCGCGCGTCGAGCAGCACGACCGCTTCCGTCAGCGTCAGCTCTTCCGGGTTCTTGTCCGCCGGGATCGTCGCATTGACGCCGTTGTTGGAGACGTAAGGCCCGAACCGGCCTTTCTTGACCACGACAGGTCCGCCCTTGTCCGGGTGATCGCCGAGCGAACGTCCCGGATCGGCACCGAAGCGGCGGCCTTTCTTCGGATTGGCGATCTTCTCGGCGATCAGCGTCACCGCGCGGTTGAGGCCGACGGTGAGGACATCGTCGCCGTCCTCGAGACTCGCATAGACCTTGCCGTGCTTCACGTAAGGACCGAACCGGCCGATACCGGCAACGATCATCTCGCCGTCTTCCGGCGAGGCGCCGACATCGCGGGGCAGCGAGAGAAGCCCCAGCGCCTTGTCGAGGTCGATGTCGTCCGGAGAGACGCCTTTCGGCAGGCCGGAGCGTTTCGGTTTTTCGACGGTGTCGCCCTTCTTGGCAGGTTTTTCCTGTTCGCCAAGCTGGAGATAGGGGCCGAACCGGCCGCTGCGCAGCGTGACGTCGAGGCCGGTTACCGGGTCTTTGCCCAGCACCTTGGTGCCCTGCACCGCGCCTTCGGCGCCGGGCGTCATCTGCCGCGTGAAGTTGCATTCCGGATAGTTCGAGCAGCCGATGAAGGCGCCGAACCGGCCGACTTTCAGCGACAGCTTGCCGGTGCCGCAGTTCGGGCACTGGCGCGGATCGCCGCCGTCGGCGCGCGCCGGGAAGATGTGCGGACCGAGCAACTCGTTCAGCGCGTCGAGCACCTGTGTGATGCGCAGATCCTTGATGTCGTTGACCGAGCCGATGAAGCCTTCCCAGAATTCACTGAGCACCGCGCGCCAGTCGATCTCGCCGTTGGAAATCTTGTCGAGCTTTTCTTCCAGATCGGCGGTGAAGTCGTACTCGACGTAGCGCGAGAAGAAGCTTTCCAGGAACGCGACGACGACGCGGCCCTTGTCCTCGGGGATGAGCCGCTTCTTGTCGAGCCGGACATAGCCGCGATCCTGCAGCACCTGCAGGACCGAGGCGTAGGTCGAGGGACGGCCGATGCCGAGCTCTTCCATGCGCTTGACCAGCGCAGCTTCCGAGAAGCGCGGCGGCGGTTCGGTAAAGTGTTGCGTGGCGTCGATCGACTGCTTGGTGAGCTTTTCGTTCTCGGCCATGGCCGGCAGGCGGCGTGACTCGTCATCCTCGCTCGCCTCGTCCTGACCCTCCTGATAGAGCGTCAGGAAGCCGTCGAACTTCACCACCTGACCGCTGGCGCGCAGATCGATCACGCGCTCGCCGGACGCGGTCTTCGCTTTGGCGGCGATATCGACGGTGGTGCGCTCCAGTTCGGCCGCTTCCATCTGGCTCGCGACCGCGCGGTTCCAGACCAGTTCATAGAGTCGCGCCTGATCGCGATCGACATATTTCGCGACTTCGGCGGGCGTGCGGGAGGCACTGGTCGGGCGCACCGCTTCGTGCGCTTCCTGCGCGTTCTTCGACTTGTTCTGATAGACGCGCGGCGACGACGGCACGTAGTTGTTGCCGTAGTTGCGACCGATCATGGTGCGGATATCGCTGATCGCTTCCGGCGCCATGTCGATGCCGTCGGTTCGCATATAGGTGATGAGACCGGTGGTCTCGCCACCGATCTCGACGCCTTCATAGAGCCGCTGCGCGAGCCGCATGGTGATCGCCGGCGCGAAGCCGAGCTTGCGGCTGGCCTCCTGCTGCATGGTCGACGTTGTAAACGGTGGCGGCGGATTGCGCCGCGCCGGCTTCGCCTCGACGGCAGTGACGGTGAACGTCGCCGCTTCGAGCGCGCGCTTGAAGTCTTCCGCTTCGGCGCCGGAACCGATGTCGAGCCGCTGGATCTTGCGGCCATCGGCGCCAACGAGCCGCGCCTCGAACGCATCGCCGCGCGGCGTCGCCAGCTTGGCGACGAGGGACCAGTATTCGCGAGCGACGAACTTCTCGATCTCCAGTTCGCGATCGCAGACGAGCCGCAGCGCGACCGACTGGACGCGGCCGGCCGAACGCGCGCCGGGAAGCTTGCGCCACAGCACCGGAGAGAGCGTGAAGCCCACGAGATAATCGAGGGCGCGGCGCGCCAGATAGGCATCGACCAGTGCGCTGTCGATCGGGCGGGGGTGCTTGAGCGCCTCGGTGACCGACTGCTTGGTGATCGCGTTGAAAACCACGCGTTGGACAGCCTGGTCCTTGAGCGCCTTCTTTTCCTTCAGCACTTCGAGGACGTGCCAGGAGATCGCTTCACCCTCCCGGTCAGGGTCGGTGGCGAGAACCAGCGTGTCGGCGTTCTTCAGCGCGCGGGCAATATCGCTGACCCGCTTCTGGGATTGCGGATCGACCTCCCAGAGCATGCGGAAATCGTGCTCCGGATCGACGGAACCGTCCTTGGCCGGCAGGTCGCGGATATGGCCAAACGAGGCCAGAACCTCGTAGCCGGAGCCGAGATACTTATTGATCGTCTTCGCTTTGGACGGTGATTCGACAACAACAAGTTTCATATATTTCAACGTGTTAGCTGCCAAACCGCGTCGTGCAAGGCTGGCAGAATCGACCTTGGGTCAGGCCCGGAACATGGGAGCGGGGGGATAACCTGTCAAACCGGGGCTGAACCCGGCTGGGAGCTGCCCTTTGTAAAGTCAGCGAAATACGGCGCGTTCGTGCCCATGGCAATACCGATTGAATACAACCATTAATTGTGTATTTGAAAATACTCTCTCAATTTGATATTCTCTTTATCGATCCTTTGACCGGGATTTTGTGTCCAGAACCCAGCAAGAGCCCGATGGCCGCGCTTCCTTCCCGTTCCCCGCCCGAGCCCGACCGCGACGTTGCAGTGGCGCGCTACATCGCGTCGATGTCGGGAGATTTGGCGCGGCTTGCCCGCGGCAACGGCTTCCAGACCCTTGGCTATCTCCTGGAAATTGCCCAACTGGAGGCGGAACAGGCCGTGGGGCAAACCCGCCGCTGATCAACGGACCGGGATCCCCAGCTTGTCCAGCAGCGCGGCCGTCGGATGCCCGTCCGGCAGCATGCCGAACTTCACCTGTTCGGCGCGGATATTGTCGCGCAGGTCGAAGTCGATATGCGCGTCGAATTCATTGACCTTGTAGCCGAGCGCGGCGAGCTTCTTCTGCAGGGTGACACGCGCGTCGCGCGGTAACTGAACATCATCCGCCGGCCACGCTGTCTTGAACGGGGCCGCGCCGCGAATGCGATCGGCGAGATGGCCGACGGCAATCGCATAGGCATCCGAGTTGTTGTATTCCTTCAGCACCGCGAAATTCTCGGTGACGATGAAACCCGGGCCTTTCGCCCCGCTCGGAAAAAACAGGATGCCGTCGCCGCGAGCCGGATAAGCCGCGCCATCGGCGCGCCGGACGCCGAGCTTGCTCCAGTCGGCGAACGAGGCGCGGCTCTTGCGGTAATCGAAACCGGGCGGCACCAGCACCTCAAATCCCCACGGCAGGCCCATCACCCATTTTTGCTTGTGCAGGTAATTGCCGGTGGAGCCGAGCACGTCCGGCACGCTGTTCCAGATGTCGATCTTGCCGTCCTTGTTGAAATCGATGGCGTAGTCGATGACGTTGGTCGGCATGAACTGGGTCTGGCCCATGGCGCCAGCCCAGGAACTCACCATCTGTGCGCGCGGAACGCGATCGTCCTGCATGATCTTGAGCGCGATCACCGTCTCCTTGCGGAAATAAGGGTCGCGGAACCGGATCGCGGCGAGGGTACCGAGCGAGCGGAACACATCCCATTTGTCCTTCATCGCGCCGTAGGATGTTTCCATGCCCCAGATGGAAAGCAGCACCCAGCGATCGACGCCGAACTGGCGTTCGACGGCGTCGAAGGTCTGCTTCCACTCGACGGCCTTCTTTTTGCCGTTGGCGATGTTGGCGGCCGACGCGATGCCGTTCACATAGACGCCGACCGGGCGGCCATATTCCGGCTGCCGGTGGATCGCATTGATGACGCGCTGATCGGCGGAGAGGCCGGCGAACGCCTGATCGAAGGTCGCGCGGGTGATGCCTTTGGCTTGCGCCTCCGGCCATAGTGAGCGGACGAAAGTCTGGAAATCGACCGACGACGATTTGTTCTGCGCGGATGCGACCGCAGGCCAGGCCAGCGTGGCGGCAACGACTGCAACAACGTGAAGCGCGCGCAGAATCATACCCGCATTCTATATCAGCGAGACCAATCCGCCGCCGTGGCGTTCCAGCCGCCCGGCCAGTTCGAGTTCCAACAACACGGTGCGCACGATCGCGGCGGATGTCTCCGACAGCCGCACCAGATCGTCGATGGAGGCCGGCGAGGGGCCGAGCAAAGCGATCACCCGTTCGCGCTGATCGCGGCTCGGCTCGAAATCGGTGGGCCGTTCGTCGGCCGCATCCGGTTCGCGGATGGGGAGTTCGATGTCGCGGCCGATGATCGGCTCTAGAACATTGATCACGTCGGCGACTTCGGTCACCAAGGTCGCGCCCTGCTTGATCAGATCGTTGGTGCCGTCGGCGCGCGGATCGAGCGGGGAGCCGGGCACCGCGAACACCTCGCGGCCCTGTTCGCCGGCAAGCCGTGCCGTGATCAGCGAACCGGAGCGGCGCGCCGCCTCGACGATCACGACACCGAGCGACAGGCCCGAGATCAGCCGGTTGCGGCGGGGGAAGTCGCGCGCCCGCGGCTCCCAGTTGAGCGGCATTTCCGAGACAGCCGCGCCGCGCGGCAGGATCGCGTCGAGCAGCGGCACATGTTCAGCCGGATAGATCCGGTTGTGGCCGCCGGCCAGCACGGCGACCGTGCCGGTCGTCAGGCTCGCGCGATGCGCGCCGGCATCGATCCCGCGCGCGAGCCCGGAGACGATGCCGAAGCCCGCCGCGCCGAGATCGTGCGCCAGCCGCTCGGCGAATTTCACACCGACCGCCGAGGCGTTGCGCGAGCCGACGATGGCGACCAGCGGCTGGGCGAGGACCGGAGCATGGCCGCGCACCGCCAGCAGCGGCGGTGGATCGTCGATGGCGGTGAGCCTCGCCGGATAATCGGCTTCGCCGAGCGCCACCAGCGCGATGCCATGGTCGCGCGCAGCTTTGAACTCTGCTTCCGCTTCCGCACGCGAGGGAATGCGTCCTGGCCGGGCCGCGCCGCCCCGCCGAGCGAGGTCGGGCAGCGCGGCAACCGCGGCTGCCGCGCCACCGTAATGATTGATAAGGGTGCGAAAGGTGCGCGGGCCGACATGGTCGGCGCGGATCAGGCGCAACCAGTCGATCCGTTGCTCGTCGGTCAGCGTGATCCGTCCGCGTGTATTCACGGCTTGCCCCCGATGCCGAGCTTCGCGCAAGCATGGCGCGGATACAACCGGGAGTGGCGGGGTCAGCCTAGCGGCTGCCGATCCGGGTTTCGGTGCCGGCGCGCAGGCGGGCAATGTTCTGCCGGTGCATGATCCACAGGAGCGCGGTGAGCAGCGCCATCAGCACCGCCGCGTCCTGCGCGCCGAGCCACCACAGCACGAACGGCGTCACCGCGCTGGCGGCGAGCGCGGCGAGCGAGGAGTAGCGCAACGCGGCGGCGACGCCGAGCCAGACCGCGCCGAACACCAGCGCCGCCGGCCAGGCGAGGCCGATCAGGATGCCGATGTAAGTGGCGACGCCCTTGCCGCCCTTGAACCGTAGCCAGACGGGAAACAGATGACCGAGAAACGCGCCGAGCGCGGCGATGACGGCGGTGTCAGCGCCGAGCCAGTGCCCGGCAATCAGCACGGCGGCGGTCCCCTTGAGCGCATCGCCGAGCAGGGTGGCGGCGGCGAGCCCCTTGCGGCCGGTGCGCAGCACATTGGTCGCGCCGATATTGCCGGAGCCGATGCTGCGGATGTCCTGCGTGCCGGCGAACCGCGTCAGGATCAACCCGAACGGGATCGATCCGAGCAGATAACCGAGCACGAGGGCGGCAAAATACATCATGCGTGCGTATAGACGGTGCGGCCGGCGACGATTGTACGGACCACGCGGCCCTGCATCCGCGCTTCGTCGAACGGCGTGTTCTTTGATTTCGACCGCAACTGATCGCGGTCGATCATCCACGGCGTGTCGGGATCGATGACGATCACATCGGCGGGGGCGCCGGAGCGCAACGTGCCGCCGGGCAACCCGAGCAGTTTCGCCGGACGCGACGACATCGTGCCGAGCAGTTGGGGCAGCGTCAGTTCGCCGTTGTGCACGAGCCGCAGGCCCGCGACCAGCATCGTCTCCATGCCGATCGCGCCCGGTGCGGCTTCCGCGAACGGCAGGCGCTTGGTTTCCACATCCTGCGGATTGTGGTCCGACATGATGACATCGACGAGGCCGGATTTCACCGCATCGACCAGCAAGGCGCGGTCCTGTTCGCCGCGCAGCGGCGGCTTCAGCTTAAGGAAGGTGCGGTAGGGACCGATATCGATTTCGTTCAGCGTGACGTGATTGATCGACGCCGCCGCGGTGACGGAGAGGCCGGCATCCCTGGCGCGGCGCAAAACGTCGAGCGATTCCGCGCAGGTGATCGACGCGGCATGATAGCGCCCGCCCGTCAGATCGACGAGGCGGAGATCGCGCTCGAGCATGATGGTCTCGGCCGCCTTCGGCACGCCGAGCAGTCCGAGCCGTGCGGCGAATTCGCCTTCGTTCATCACGCCTTCGCCGACCAGATTGGCATCTTCGGTGTGATGCACGATCAGCGCGTCGAAATCGCGGGCATAGGTAAGCGCGCGGCGCATCACTTGCGCATTGGCGACGCTGTGATCGCCGTCGGTGAAGGCGATGGCCCCGGCGGCCTTGAGCAGGCCAATCTCGGTCATTTCCTTGCCGGCGAGTTCCTTGGTTAGCGCCGCCATCGGACGGACATTGACGATGGCCGTGTCGCGGGCGCGGCGCAGCAGGAAGTCGACGGTGGCGGGATTGTCGATCGCCGGCGAGGTGTCCGGCTGACAGACGATGGTGGTAACGCCGCCGGCAGCCGCCGCCTGACTCGCGGATGCGAGCGTCTCGCGATGACCGGCGCCGGGCTCGCCGACGAAGGCGCGCATGTCGATCAGGCCGGGGGCGACCACCTTGTCGCGACAGTCGATCACGGTGGTGCCTTCCGGCACGCCGGCCGCACCGATGCCGCGCTTCGCCTCGCGGATCAGCCCATCGACGATCAGCACGTCGCCGATCGTGTCCAGGTCGCGCGAGGGATCGATGATCCGCGCATTGGCGAGCAGCAGGGGCGAGCGATCAGGGGTCATAGGGTGCGCTCACGCATTGGGCAGGTTGCGTGACAAGGCTTCGAGCACCGCCATCCGCACCGCGACGCCCATCTCCACCTGTTCGCGGATCAGCGAGCGCGCGCCGTCGGCGACGATCGAGTCGATCTCGACACCCCGATTCATCGGACCGGGGTGCATCACCAGCGCGTCCTTCTTGGCGTAAGCGAGCTTTTTCTCGTCGAGACCATAGAAGTGGAAGTATTCGGACAGGGACGGCACGAACGAGCCGTTCATCCGTTCGAGCTGCAGCCGCAGCATCATGACAATGTCGGCGTCGGCCAGCCCTTCGCGCATGTCGCGCGCGACCTCCACGCCGAGACGGTCGACCTCGGGAGGAAGCAGAGTTGAGGGAGCGACGACACGCACCCGCGCGCCCATGGTCATCAGCAGGAGGATATTGGAGCGCGCCACCCGCGAATGCAGGATGTCGCCGCAGATCGCCACCAGCAGGCCGTCGAGCCGGCCCTTGTTGCGGCGGATGGTCAAGGCATCGAGCAGCGCCTGGGTCGGGTGCTCGTGCGCGCCGTCGCCGGCATTGACCACCGAGCAATCGAGCTTGCTGGCGAGCAAGGCGACCGCACCGGAAGCGCGATGGCGCACCACCAGCAGATCCGGGTGCATGGCATTGAGCGTCATCGCCGTATCGATCAGCGTCTCGCCTTTCTTCATGGCGGACGAGCCGACCGACATATTCATGACATCGGCGCCGAGACGCTTGCCGGCCAGTTCGAACGAGGACTGGGTCCGCGTCGAAGACTCAAAGAACAGATTGATCTGCGTGCGGCCGCGCAGCGAGGTGCGCTTCTTTTCGACCTGGCGGTTGAGTTCGACGAATTCCTCGGCGAGATCGAGCAGGCCGGTGATGTCCGCGGCGGAAAGGCCTTCGATCCCCAACAAATGCTTCTGGTTGAGGACGAATTGGGATTTCGGCGCGCTGGTCATTAAAGCGACGTCTATAGGCTCCTTCCGCGAGGCCGGCAAGGCGCCGATCCCGGTCGCGGCGCGGGGTCCACAACGTGTTAGTCTCAAAAATTAGTCGGGGGCTTTTCGCGAAGGACGCATCATGTCCGACATTGTGCCGGCGCTCACCGGCGGGCCTGACAACCAGCAGCCGCCTTATGGCGATATCGATCTCTTCGGCAGCGATCCTGCGCTGGTCGCGGCGGTTCGCGCGTTCGGGGCCGGTGCGACGAGCGAGGAGTTGAGTGCGTTCGGCCGTCACTGGGGCCGGGCGGAGCTGTTCGCCGCCGCAGAGACGGCCAACGACCGGGTGCCGCAGCTTCTGACCGGTGCGGACGGACGCCGCGATGTGGTGTCGTTCGACGACAGCTATCATCGCTTCATGGGCGAGAGCATCGCCGCCGGCCTGCAAGCCTCCGCCTGGACAGGAACCGGCGCGCGTGCGCCGGCCCCGGCGGAAGTCGCGCGCGCGGCGCGCTTTTACATGGTCGCGCAGGTCGAAAACGGACATATGTGTCCGATCACCATGACCCGTGCGTCGGTGGCGGCACTGCACGCGCAGCCAGATCTGCTGGCGCAGGTGATGCCGAAGATCGCCAGCCGACGCTACGATCCGCGCTTTCTGCCGTGGTGGGACAAGGACGGCATGACGCTCGGCATGGGCATGACCGAGCGCCAGGGTGGCACCGACGTGCGCACCAATACGTCGCGCGCGGTTCGCGACGGGGATCATTATCGCGTCACCGGCCACAAATGGTTCATGTCGGCGCCGATGTGCGATGCGTTCCTGGTGCTAGCGCAGGCGGAGGGCGGACTGACCTGTTTCTTCATGCCGCGCTTCCGGCCAGATAGTACCGTCAACGGCCTGCTGTTCCAGAAGCTGAAGGACAAGCTCGGCAACCGCTCCAATGCGTCGTCTGAAGTGGAATTTGCTGACGCTTATGCGCTGCGGGTCGGCGAGGAGGGGCGCGGCATCCGCACCATTCTCTCGATGGTGCAGTTGACGCGGCTCGACTGCGCGATTTCCTCGGCCGGGCTGATGCGCGCGGCCTTGGCGCGGGCGCTGCATCACACCCGCCATCGCATCGTGTTCCAGAAGCATCTCGCCGATCAGCCGATGATGACGACGGTGCTGGCCGATCTTGCTCTGACCAGCGAGGCGGCGATAGCGCTGGCAATGCGGCTGGCGCGCGCGTTCGATCATGCGGCAAGCGACGCGGCGGAAGCCGCCTATGCGCGTCTGATGACGCCGGCGGTGAAATACTGGATCTGCAAGACCGCGCCCGGTTTCGTCTACGAGGCGATGGAATGTCTCGGCGGCAACGGTTACGTCGCCGACAGCGCGATGCCGCGGCTGTATCGCGAGGCGCCGGTCAATGCGATCTGGGAAGGCTCCGGCAATGTGATGGCGCTCGACGTGTTGCGGGCGTTGCGTGACGGCACGCAGGCGCAGGCCGTGCTCGATGCGTTGCGGCAGGACGCGGCCGATCTGCCGGGTGTGGACGCCGCCTGCGACGGGTTGTTGCGCGCGGCACAGGATCCGGCGCTGGAGCGGCATGCGCGCGATATGGTCGAGCGGCTGGCGGTGCTCGCTGCCGCTGCGGCGATGCGCCGAACCGGGTCGCCGCTCACGGCGGCGTTCGCGGCGAGCCGTCTTGGCGGCTCGCACGGGATGCTGTTCGGGGCAATCGATCTTAGCGCGGCAGCGGATATGCTGGCTCGCGCGGTGCCGGATCGGTGATGCCGGCGCTACACGAATCCCCCACAGAGTTGTGATGGCGCTGCGCTGCGGCGCGGGAACATTCGTTTGGGTTCCGGGTTGACCCGGCGAACCGCCCCGCGGCGTGCGGCGGAAGTGTGACGATATCGACCGATCTGGAGGAGCAATCATCATGAAGACATTCGGTAAAATTGCTGCAACCGTTGCGGTTGTGGGTGCCGTGGCCGTGGCGGCTGCGTCCCCGAGTGAGGCGCGCAGCGGTCGCTGGGCAGCGGCGGGCGTCGGCTTTGCGGCTGGCGCGCTGGTTGGCGCTGCTGCGGCGAATGCCGCGAACTCGAACTACTATTATGGTTCGGGTTATTACGGCCCGTCCTACGGCTACGCGGAGCCCTCCTATGGCTACGTTGAACCGTCGTACGGCTACGACGCCTATGCCTATGAGCCGGCCCCGACCTATGTGGCTCCGGCCTATCGCTATCGTCAGACCGACAGCCAGTACGGCAATGGCGGTTACAACAATATGGGCATCGGCGCCGTCCGCTAACGCGGCGCGCTAAGAGTTCACGGCAAAATGCGCAACAAGGCCGCCCGCAAGGGCGGCCTTTTCGTTATGGCAAATCGCCGCGCGCCAGCCGGTCGAGCGCGCCCTGCAGGATGAAGATCGCAGCGTGCTGGTCGATCACGGCGGCACGCTTGCGGCGGCTGACATCGACGGCGATCAGCTCGCGCTCCACCGCTGCTGTCGACAGCCGCTCGTCCCACAGGCCGATGGCGTGGTCTGTCAGCCGTGCGAAATTGCGGGCGAAGGCACGGGTCGATTGAGCGCGCGGCCCCTCGCTGCCGTCCATGTTGACGGGAAGGCCGAGCACGAAGCCGACGCTGCCGCGCTCCGCCGCCAGCGCCAGCAACTGCTGCGCATCCTTGGTGAAACTGGTGCGGGCGACCGTGGTCACGCCGGTCGCGAGCCGCCGGTCCGGGTCGCAGGTGGCGACGCCGATGGTCTTGGTGCCGAGATCGAGGCCAATGAGGCCCCCGCGCGCCGGCCAGCGCCGCGCTGCGTCGATAAGGGGAAGAATGTCGCCCATGGCGGCAGCCATAGCACGCATTTGAGATACCGGTATGAGATGGGTTTTCGGGCCCGGCCGGCTCTGCTATGAGCGCCGCAGCCGGAATTTGGGACCCAAACCACCGATGTCAGTCGATATCGCCACCGTTCGCCGGATCGCGCGGCTCGCGCGCATCGCGGTTGCCGACGAGGAACTCGAACATCTCGGCGGCGAGATCAACGCCGTGCTCTCGTTTGTCGAGCAACTGGGCGAGGTCGATGTCGCGGGCGTCGAGCCGATGACCTCGGTGATGCCGATGGCGATGAAGAAGCGCCACGATGTCGTCACCGACGGCGAGGATGCCGACCGGGTGCTGCGCAATGCGCCGGTCTCCGAGAACAACTTCTTCGTCGTCCCGCGCGTGGTGGAATAACTGATGACCGCTCTGACTGCCCTGACGCTGGCGCAGGCCCGCGACGGGCTCGCGAAGAAAACCTTTTCCGCGGTCGAGCTCGCCGACGCGCATCTCGCGGCGATGGAGAAGGCACGCGCGCTCAACGCCTATGTGCTGGAGACGCCGGACCGCGCCATGGCGATGGCGCGCGCCGCCGACGCGCGGCTCTCCGCGGGCAAAGCCGGGCCGCTGGAGGGGATTCCGCTCGCGGTGAAGGACATGTTCTGCACCGAGGGCGTGCGCACCACGGCGTGCTCGAAGATCCTGGAAAGCTTCGTGCCGACATACGAGTCCACGGTGACGGCACAGCTCTGGCGCGACGGCGCGGTGCTGCTCGGCAAGACCAACAATGACGAATTCGCCATGGGGTCGTCGAACGAGACCTCGTATTTCGGTCCGGTGGTCTCGCCATGGCGGCGCGAGGGCGATACGGCGGCGCTGGTGCCGGGCGGATCGTCCGGGGGCTCCGCCGCCGCGGTCGCGGCGCGGCTCTGCTACGGTGCGACCGGCACTGACACAGGCGGCTCGATCCGCCAGCCGGCGGCGTTCACCGGCATCGTCGGCATCAAGCCGACCTATGGCCGTTGCTCGCGCTGGGGCACCATCGCGTTCGCCTCGTCGCTCGATCAGGCGGGACCATTCGCGCGCACGGTGCGCGACACCGCGATCCTGTTGCGTTCGATGTCGGGCCACGATTCGAAGGACACGACCTCGGTGGATCGTCCGGTGCCGGACTACGAGGCGGCGGTCGGCCGCTCGGTGAAGGGGCTCAGGATCGGCGTGCCGAAGGAATACCGGATGCCCGGAATGTCGGCGGAGATCGATGCGCTGTGGGACAAGGGCGTCGCCTGGCTTAAGGAGGCAGGCGCCGAACTGGTCGAGGTGTCGCTGCCGCACACCAAATACGCACTGCCAGCCTATTACATCGTCGCGCCGGCGGAGGCGTCATCCAATCTCGCGCGCTACGACGGCGTGCGCTATGGCCTGCGGGTGCCGGGCCGCGACGTCATCGACATGTATGAGCGTACCCGCGCCGAAGGCTTCGGCAAGGAAGTGCGCCGCCGGGTGATGATCGGCACCTATGTTCTGTCAGCCGGCTACTACGACGCCTATTATCTGCGCGCGCAGAAGGTCCGCACTCTGATCAAGCGCGACTTCGAAGTCTGCTTTGAAGCGGGCGTCGATGCAATGCTGACGCCGGCGACCCCGTCGGCGGCGTTTGGCGTCGGCGAGAAAACCAAGGGCGACCCGATCGAGATGTATCTCAACGACATCTTCACCGTGACGGTGAACATGGCGGGATTGCCCGGCATCGCCGTGCCCGCCGGTATCGACGCGCAGGGCCTGCCGCTTGGATTACAGTTGATCGGCCGCCCGTTCGACGAAGAAACGCTGTTCGCGCTCGCGGACGTGATCGAGAAGGCCGCCGGCCATCTGCATCCGTCTGCGTGGTGGGTCTGACGCTGGCAGCGTTACTGCGCCTGCTGGGCCGTGGCCACCGGCGGAAGGTCCTGATCGCCTTCCACGGTTTTCTTGCCGCCGAGTTCGCCGCCTGACGCGATGAACAGCACCGCGATCACCGCGAAGAGGCCGCCCAGGACCCATCCAAAGAGTGAGTTTGTGTTCATGCTGGCTCCTCGGACGACAACGTTCTGTCGACGGAGCCGTTCCGAGCCGGCGCCTGAGGTCACAAAATGACCTCGTTCGGGGCGGCGGCACGGCGATTTGTCCCGTTTTTTGCCCGCTTTCTCTCCACCCTTGCCGGGGAACCGCCGAGGCTCTATCGAACCCGTCATGACCAAGACCGACCCCGCACCCCGCAACAAATATCTCAAGGGCGCCACCGGCGACTGGGAAGTCGTTATCGGCATGGAAGTCCATGCGCAGGTGACCTCGCAGGCCAAGCTGTTCTCCGGCGCCGCGACCGCGTTCGGCGCGGAGCCGAACGAGCATGTATCGCTGGTCGATGCGGCGATGCCGGGCATGCTGCCGGTGATCAACGAGGAGTGCATCCGTCAGGCGATCCGCACCGGGCTCGGCCTCAAGGCGCAGATCAATCTGCGCTCGGTGTTCGACCGCAAGAACTATTTCTATCCCGATCTGCCGCAGGGCTATCAGATCAGCCAGTACAAGTCGCCGATCGTCGGCGAGGGCGTGGTCGAGATCGATACGCCGGACGGCGCGGTCCGTGTCGGCATCGAGCGGGTGCATCTGGAACAGGATGCGGGCAAATCACTGCACGGCCAGCAGTCGGGCGTGTCGCTGGTCGACCTCAACCGCTCTGGTGTCGCGCTGATGGAGATCGTCTCCAAGCCCGATCTGCGTTCGAGCGAGGATGCGAAGGCCTACGTCAGCAAGCTGCGGACGATCCTGCGTTATCTCGGTACCTGCGACGGTGACATGGAGAAAGGCAATCTGCGCGCCGACGTGAACGTGTCGGTGCGGCGGCCGGGCGAGCCGTTCGGAACCCGTTGCGAGATCAAGAACGTCAACTCGATCCGCTTCATCGGTCAGGCGGTCGAGGTCGAGGCGCGCCGGCAGATCGAGATCATCGAGGACGGCGGCACGATCGATCAGGAGACGCGGCTGTTCGATCCCGATCGCAGCGAGACGCGCTCGATGCGCAGCAAGGAAGAGGCGCACGACTACCGCTATTTCCCGGACCCGGATCTGCTGCCGGTCGAGGTCAGCCAGGCCGAGGTCGACGAGCTCGCGCGGCACCTGCCGGAACTTCCGGACGAGAAGACCGCGCGGTTCGTGCGCGATTACGGTCTGACCGTCTACGATGCCGGTCAGCTTGTCGCCGAGCGCGAGACCGCGGACTTCTTCGAGGCGGTGGTGAAGGGCGGGGAACGCCCACGCGACGCCAAGATGACCGCGAACTGGATCATCAACGATCTGTTCGGCCGGCTGAACAAGGAGGGGACGCCGCTCGCGTCGTCGCCGGTGTCGGCCGGTCAGCTCGGCGCGATCCTCGATCTGATGTCGGCGGGAACCATTTCCGGCAAAATCGCTAAGGAATTGTTCGATCTGGTGTGGACCGAGGGCGGCGATCCGCATCGTCTGGTCGAGGAGCGCGGCCTCAAGCAGGTCACCGACACCGGCGCGATCGAAAAGCTGGTCGATGAGATCGTCGCCAAGAACCCGGACAAGGTCGCGCAGGCGAAAGAGAAGCCGGCGGTGGTCGGCTGGTTCGTCGGGCAGGTGATGAAGAGTTCGGGCGGCAAGGCGAACCCGCAGGCCGTCAACGATCTGCTCAAGGCCAAGCTTGGTCTGTGACGCGGCGCACGCGTCGTCTGCTGACGCGTCGCGTGGCCATCTTCACCCGTCGTTGTCACCCGTTATTCCACCCGACGCCACGCGTGCAACGCGGTGCAAGACGCGAATCACTTTGCACCGATTCGCACCGTTTTGATCGAATCCGGCCGCTCCGGCGCTGCGCGCGGCAAGTTTTCAGAAAAAATTTTCAACAGGCTGATCGTTGCGCGCGCGGCCGTCACCGCGCGACGTTGCAAGCCGAAAATTTGTCGCGGACGCGAAAAAATATTGTCGTGGATTGTCGTGAGCGTGTTGCAAATAAGCATTGTGCGACGCTGCTTTTTTTCATTTGCCGATGCGGTGCGATGAAAACGCGATGGATCGCAGCGTGATGCGTCGTGCGTGCGGTTTGAAATCGAAAAACACGTCGTGTCGCGATGACGAGATGCGCGCGTATACGTGTTGTTAAGCGAAGTCGCTGATTTTTGCTCCGCTCTGGTGTAATCCCATTGTAGTGCGCGTCGATCCCCGACCGCACTGAAGTTACCGCCAACCCACTATGCTAGGAGGGCAGCACATGGCGAAACGTAAGAAGGCTAAGGCCAAGAAGACCGCGAAGAAGAAGACTGCGAAGCGCCGTAAGGCCAAGAAGTAGTTTTGTGTTTTCTGCACGACCGTCGGCTTGAGTGTCGATGGTCGCGTCCCAAATACCGAGTTGCGCCGAGGCTGACCGCGTAAGCGGTTGTGCAGGTGCACCGGGTCTGGAGACGGAGAGGGCGTCGGCGAGACCCTAGGGCTCACCGACGCCCTCTCTGCTTTTACGGGGCGGTTGTATCGCTCGCGGCGCGATCAGGCGCCCAACATCACGCGCCCTTCAGCCGCTTGTTGCAGGCGCTCCAGAACTTCGGCCAGGTCTGGCCTTTCTCCACCTTGCCGGCGGCCTTGGCATCGCGCCATTCGGCGCCGCACTTCTTCTGCCGTTCGCGCATCGCCGCCTGACCCGGCGACACCGCGCGTTTCGGCTTGGCCGATTTGTCGGGCTGGGTCGCGGCCGGCTTTGCCGCCGGCGCGGCGGTCTGAGCCGTGGCGGCGACGGGCAGCGCGACGAGAGCGGCACTCGTGAGTGCCGCGGCAATCACTTTGAGCATTCAAGTCTCCCCAGAGTTCTTATGGTGACGGCAGCCGGCCTTGTCGCCGCGCGCTTGCGGCGCATCCGGTCCCGATCGCGTCCACGATAGTCCGCGAGCGCTTGGCCCGTCCACCAGGCGCTCAACGCTTGGTGCATTGCAACGGGCGGCAGGGGGCCTAAATTCGCAAGACCTAAATTCGCAAGACATGCATTTGCAGGCAGAGCCGGCCACCGCCGGCGACGAGGAGTGACACCGATGGCGCGTCGATCGCGGAAAACATCAACCCGCAAGTCCAGCAAACCCGCAGCGAAGGCGCGGCCGGCAGCGAAACGAGCGGGAAGCCGCACCGCCAAAGCCAAAACGCCGGTCAAGCACGCGGCGAAGCCGTCATCGCGGCGGCGCCCTGCGAAGCCGATCGACCTGTATTACTGGCCGACGCCGAACGGCTGGAAGATGTCGATCATGCTGGAGGAGTGCGGGCTGCCGTACCGCATGATCCCGGTCAACATTTCCGCCGGCGAGCAATTCAAGCCGGAGTTTCTGGCGATCTCGCCGAACAACCGGATGCCGGCGATCGTCGATCCGGACGGGCCGGGTGGCAAATCGATCTCGGTGTTCGAGTCCGGCGCGATCCTGCAATATCTCGGCCGCAAGACCGGCAAGTTCTATCCGCGCGACGAGCGGCGGCGTGTCGAGGTCGAGCAATGGCTGTTCTGGCAGATGGGCGGGCTCGGGCCGATGGCCGGGCAAACGCACCACTTCCGCCACTACGCGCCGGAGCAGATCCCCTATGCGATCGAGCGCTACACCAACGAGTGCAACCGGCTCTACGGCGTGATGAACAAGCAGCTCGCCGACCGTGACTTCCTTGCCGGCGATTATTCCATCGCCGACATGGCCTGCGTCGGCTGGGCCAAATACTGGGAACGGCAGGGCCAGGACATCGAGCAATTTCCGCATGTGAAGCGCTGGCTTGCGGCCATCATGGCGCGCCCGGCCGCGAGCCGCGGCCTCAAGCTGCGCGTCGAGGAGGCGTCCAAGGTCGACATGCGCGATCCGGCGGTGCAGGCGGTGCTGTTCCGGCAGAAGGCGCGACCTTGAGAGTCTGACAAAAAAGGCCGCGGGTTTTCCCGCGGCCGTTTTTGTTCATACGACGTGGGTGATCAGTCGACGCGTGTCCAGGTCTCGCCCTTGCAGAACACCAGGACACAGCCCTCGACCTTGGCCTTGGTCGCGGAAATGAGCGTAAGCTTGCTGCGATAGGTCTTGCCATCGTCGGCGTTGTAGATCTGGCCGGCATATTTGTTGTCGCCGTCGGGGCGCATGCCGGAGATCACCTGCAAGCCGAGCATCGGCCGCTTGCGGCGGGCTTCATCAGGATTGTGCTTGTCGGTCTTCGGCCGGCCGGTGGATTTGTCGATCGGCTCGCGCAGCCAGACGATGTTGCCGCAGACGCCGCCGCCGCAAGGTGCAATCTTCACGCGTGCACCGCCATCGGCGGACACCCATGTGCCGGCTAGTTTGCCTTGGCTGGACTGGGCCATCGCTCCACCGGTGCTGAAAAGAGTACCAGCGACGGCGAGCGCACCGATCGTTCTCCACATCGTCATCATCGCTCTCTTTCGTTCGCGATATGTCGTTCTCTGGCGTCATCGTCCGACGCGGTGTCCGACGCGTTCACGGTCTTAACGGTAACGTGGCGGCCCCGGTCGCTGTTCCGAACAATGTTAGCGCAATCTGAACCGCGAGCGTTAGCAAACGCTTGATGGCGCGGCATCATCCACGGAAAAGCCCGTAAAATCGCATGCTTTCGGCATTTTTGGGTTTGTGCCGGGCGATGGATTTTGACGGTTTGTTCATTGCATCGCTTAAACTGCCATTCAAATTTTTTGCCCAGCATCACCCATACAGGCCGGCAACGACCCGGCAACAAAGGCAAAGCCGCGTGGGGACGCGGTAGGGATCATGGAGGCGATCATGGCGCGGATGGAAATGATGGAGAGTGGGCTTTGCGCGGTGCCGGTGGGACCGGATGTGTTCTTCGCGCTGGGGATGATGCACGCTGGCGGCCGCGACACCGCGGTCGATCTTATTGCCGCGCATCAGTGGTTCAACATCGCGGCGGCGCGTGGCCATGCGGAGGCCGTGCAGTTGCGCCGCGAGGTGGCCGAGCAGATGTCGGACGAGCAGATCGGGCGGGCGCAGCGCGCCGCGCGCGATTGGCTGCGGCAGAATCCGGTCGCAATGCCGGTGCCGGTTTCGATGCCGGTCGCGCACGCGGCCTGAACCCGTTCGCGCAAGAACAACACCGCACCGGACATGGGTGCGGTCGACGACGCGGGCTGTGGACGGGATTCGCTCGAAGGATGGCGGAAACGGAGGGATTCGAACCCTCGATACGCCTTTACAAGCGTATAACGGTTTAGCAAACCGCCGCCTTCAGCCACTCGGCCACGTTTCCTTGCCGCGAGCATATGCCCCAAGCAGCCCGGCCTGGCAAGAAAGCCGGGCAAGAAACCCGAGAAGAAAACCGGCCGGAGGTTGTGAGGTTGTCCGTGTGTTCCGACGGGCCGCGACGCTCAGCGTTTCTGCACCCAGAACTGGTACATGGTGATGAACAGGTCCGGCTGCATCTGTTCCAATTCGTGCCAGCGGTCGAGGTCGGTGAGTGGCCAGCGCGCGGCGGTAAATCGCTCCCGTACCCCCGCCGCGATTGGCGGCGGCAGGTCGAAGCCGAGAAACGCGAGCCCCTCGCGATCGAGGAAGTCCTTGATCTGCGGAATGGCCATGCGCTGCTCCTGCACATGAAACAGCAGATCCCGGCAATCGCTGGTGCCGTAGAAATCCCCCGAATGCGTCACCGATCGGAACGGTGAGGCGGCAAGCGCCTCGCGCGCCTCTCTGATGCCAGACGGCGTCGCGGCAAATCCGCGCTCGGCGATGAACTGTCGCGCGGCGACGATGTCGCGTCGTGCCAGTTCGCTGTAAAGCCCGATATACATGACGCCGGACGGTCGCAGCAGGCCCGTGAGCAGCCGCCACGCGGCAAACGGATCGGCCATGTGGTGCAGCACGCCGCTGGCGTTGATCAGGTCGAACCTGCGGTCCAGCGTGTCGAGCTTGAGGATATCCGCCTGCACGAAGTCGATACGCGGCGCGAGGGCTGCCGGTGTTTTGCGCTTCGCGTAACTCAGGCTCGCGCCGCTGAGATCGGCGGCGAGCAGTTTCGCGTCGGGGAAATGCTGAGCGAACTCGATGGCGGAGCGGCCGGTGCCGCAACCGGCGATGAGGATCGCGGGCGCTGCCTCGACGTTCAGCGGACGGATCGGCGCGCCCGGAAAACGCTGCTGCAGATAGGTTTCGATGGTCGCGGGCGGCGGCGGCGCGCCGGCGCGGACCCAGCGCGGATATGGATTTTCCTCGTATTGCTGCTGCACCCGCAGCGACACCGCGTCGTCGATGGCGGTGACGCGCGGAACCGTTGTGCGCAACTCACGCTCGCGTCTGGGCTCGATCACCTGTTGCGTCAGCACGTCGCGGACGGCTTTCGGCCATGGCTTGTCAACGATGGCGTCTATGCTGGCGAGCGCGTAGAGCGGACGATACATCGCAGCAGTGAGAAGCTGCGCCGCGTGAACCGGCTCGCGGTTTTGCAGCCGCTGTTCGATGGTTGCCGTCAGCGCGTTGGCGTCTGCCGTTTCTGCATCGGTCTCCGAGAAGACGTATTCGTTGATGAAGCACTGCCGGGCCAGCGCGCCGATCAGATCGAGCGCGCGCACGTAAGTCGTCGTGTTGCCGGGTTCGGCGCTGACATCTGATAACAGTCCGGCGCGCATCGCCGTGAACACCCGCTCCAGCGGCAGATGCCGCAGCGTGGTCGATGTCAGAACGGTGTGCAGCAGCGGGTCGCCCGCCAGCGCATCGAGCCCGCAGTCGAAAATCTCGTGAAGGGCAGGGCGTCGGGGCCACGCTGCTTCAACACGGCCGACGGCGGTCGAAAGCGCGGGAACGACCTTCAGCAAGACTGCGATGATCGGACCGAGATCGTCGAGCAATTCCGGTGCGGCGTCGATCGCCTGTGCGAAATGCTCCGAGGCGTCGCCGCGCCGCCCCTGAGTGAGCCGGACCTGGGCAAGGTTGTTGTGAGTTCCACCATGGGTGGGGACGACACCGAGCACGCGCTTGTAGAGGCGGGCCGCATCGTCGAGTTCGCCGCGCTCCTGATGCGCGACCGCGCGCTGGAACAAATCCCCCGCCGCGGCGAGGGCGGTGTTCGCTGCGCCGCCGGTCTCCTGTGCGGCGCGACGTTGCTTACGGTTCATGAGAGGTGGCCGGCTCAAGATGGGACATTTCGTCGGGTGGTAGCCGGGGGAGGGCCGAAGAACAATGGTCGCGGTTAAGGCCGGATCGATTCTCCGAATCTCCGGGCCCGCGAGCAGATCGCCACGCAATCACTCTTTATGCGTGTATTGCTCTGAAATGCAGCCGATCCCGCAGGTTCGTCACCAGTACGCTGACGCTTTTGCGCCGCGAATAATATAAGGCATTGAAATTATTGATTTTTATTTCCCGCCGACTGTGGCGAAATCGTCGCCGGGGTAAGACAAAATTGCGTGTTTTTTCAGCAACAGTCGGTCGAAAAGCAGCTTTTGGCCCTGTGGGATGGGCTGTTCTTGATTGCCTGGTGGGGGGCAACGGGTAAGGTGCACCTGCGGCGGAGGGGGGCGTCCCCAGTCGCGCAATTCAGCTTTGCGAATGGCATCATCTGATGTGTCCGCAATGCCGAAGAGCGGGGTCGGGGAAGTTGCCAAACAGTGTGGAAACACTGAGCGGAAACGGACCCCCTCAAAAACAAAACCACTGTTTGGAGGTTCAAGATGAAGATGGTGAAAAGCCTTCTCCTGGGTAGCGCAGCGGGTCTCGTTGCGATCGCCTCGGCGCAGGCAGCCGATCTTCCCGTTAAGGCCAAACCGGTCCAGTACGTGAAGATTTGCTCTCTGTATGGCGCAGGCTTCTATTACATTCCCGGCACCGACATCTGCTTGAAGGTCGGCGGCTGGACCCGCTTTGAATATGCCTGGGGCTCGAACGGTTCGTTCGCCTGGGGTCCGTTCAACAACAACGCGCAGACCCGTGCGACGAACAACAGCGTGTTCCGCGCCCGTGGCTACATCACGGCCGACGCCCGCAGCCAGACGGCTTACGGCACCGTGCGCAGCTACATCGCGGTCGGCATCAGCGAGAACGATGTCGGTCTGAACACCGCTGCCAACACGTTCAGCGCCAACCGCGCGTTCATCCAGTGGGCCGGCTTCACCTTCGGCCGCGCCACGTCGTTCTTCGACTTCTACAACGTCCCGGCGACGTCGTACTGGGGCGCCTTCCCGGCCTCCGATATGGGCGATCCGGGCTGGATGGTTGCAGCCTACACCGCGCAGTTCGGTGGCGGCTTCTCGGCCTCGATCTCGGCTGAAGAGCGTCGCATGGCCAACCTGATCGGCGCGTCCAACGCGGCGACCGGTGTGGTTGGTGCGGGCTACGGCGGCTTCCAGTCGCCGGATTACGTCGCCAACCTGCGCATCGACCAGGCCTGGGGTTCTGCCCAGATCATGGGTGCGATGCACCAGGTTAACGGCCTGTACTACGGCGGCGCTGCTCCGGGCACCGGTCATCCGGGCGACAAGTGGGGCTACGCGGTCGGCGCGGGCATCAAGCTGAATGCTCCGATGATCGGCGCTGGCGACTACTTCCAGGCGCAGATCAACTACGCCGAGGGCGCGTCCCGCTACGTGTTCGCCACCCCGAACACCAACTGGTTCAAGGGTGACGGCGCCAACGGCGCGTTCGGCATCCTGTCTGACGGCGTCTACGGCGGCGCGGTCGGTGCTGGTGCGACCGGCGTTGAGCTGACCAAGACCTGGGGCTTCAACGCGGCTTACGAGCACTTCTGGAACCCGGCGTGGAAGACCTCGGTGTACGGCGGCTACGCGGCCGTTCGCTACAACGGCACGGCCAACAACATGCTGTGTGGCGGTGTCGTCGGCGTCGGCCTCGGTGCCAACGCTCCGGTGGTTGCTGGTTGCGACAACAACTGGTCGACCTGGTGGCTCGGTTCGCGCACCCAGTGGAACGTCACCAAGGACTTCTACATGGGCCTCGACGTTCTCTACTCGAACCTGACCTCCGCGAAGAACGCGGCTGTGCTGGCAATCGCCAACACTTCGAACCAGGACAACGTTGCGATCCGCTTCCGCGTCCATCGCGACTTCATGCCCTGATCGTCTGATCTAAGGCATAAAAGTCCAAGAGAGCCCCGGCGGGAAACCGCCGGGGTTTTCCCCGTCAGGTTTCCGGCGGATGACCTGTACGGAACGTATGATCCGCCACTTGTTGCGTAGGCGTGACCATGCAAGCCCATACCGGCAGACAGAGCGCGCTCGCCGCTGTCATCCGTCAGGAGCAGCGGATTTTCGCCGCCAAGCTGCGCGCGACGCGCGCGGTTCTGGGCTGGAGCCAAACCGATCTCGCGGTTCATGTCGGCATGACCCAGCGGGCTATTCACAAGCTGGAGCAGGGTGAGACCGAACCGCGCCGGGCGACGATCCTGGCGATGGCCGAGGTCTGGCGCGATCAGGGGCTTGTTTTCGAGGATATGCCGGATGGGTCTTTCCGGCTGACGGTTCCTGTATCCGTGGTAGAGGCTGGCGAGCGCTCGCAGAGTGGCAGGGGTCACGACATGCGCTCGATACCGGCGCCCGTCTATCGGGCCTGACGGATCGTCATTGCCGCCGTTGATCGGGCGGCTTATACGGACGGGGTTTGGTGCAGAAACCCTTGAGTCCCCCCGTCATGATCGCCCGCATCTACAAGCCCGCGAAAACCGCCATGCAGTCCGGCACGGCCAAGACCAAGCAATGGGTGCTTGATTTTGAGCCGGAGCAGCCGCGGGTGGTCGAGCCGCTGATGGGGTGGACCTCCTCATCGGATATGCGCGCGCAGGTGCGCCTGCGGTTCGACAGCAAGGAGGCGGCGATCGCCTATTGCCAGCGCGAGAGCATTCCTTACCGCGTGGTCGAAGAGGAACAGATCGCCCGCCGCACCATCGCCTATGCTGACAATTTCGCGTTCCGGCGCCGGGACGCCTGGACGCACTAAGGCGTTATCCGGAAAAGCCTGCCCCTGGGCCTGGCCCGAGGATGGAGACCGGCTTTCCCAACAAGTTCACGCCTGAACGACACATCGCTGGCGGTGTCAGGCGCGCCGTTTCTCGCGCACCGCGCCCTTGTCCAGCGTCGCGCCCTGATGCGACGCGCGCTGGCGCAGCAGCGACACAAAGCGCTCTTCCGCCATCGGCTGGCCCAGCAGGAAACCCTGGCCGTAATCGCATCCCATGCTGACGAGGGCCATGGCGTCGGCGGCCTTTTCGATCCCGATCGCCACCGTGACGCTGCCAAAATTGTGCGCGAGGTCGATCACGGTTTTGCACAAAGGTGCTTTGACCTTGTCGGTGCCGCAGTCGGTCACGTAATTGCGATCGAGCTTGAGCTCGGCGAACGGCATGTTCTGCAGTCGCGACAGCGATGACAGGCCGCGCCCGAAGTCGTCGATCGCCAGTTTGACGTTGAGCCCGGTCATGCGCCGCGTCAGCTCTGCAGCGAGCGCGAGATCGGTCACGATCTGCTCTTCGGTCACGTCGATGATCAGCCCGGCCCATTTCGCGCCCGGCGCATGATGCGCCCGGATCATCTCTTCCAGCGGTAGCTTGGTCAGGGCCGGAACCGGAATATTCACGGCGATCGGCAGTTGCAGGCCGAGCTCGGCAAAGCTTTTCCCGGCACGAAGCGCGCTGGTAACGGCGAGTTCGGCCAGTTGCAGGATTGATCCGTCGCTGGCATCCGCCATGAAGCTCGCCGGCGACAGGATACCATGCTGCGGGTGCCGGATGCGGGCATAGGCTTCCGCGCCGGCCAGTTTCTTGCGGCGCAGCTCGATCTTGGGTTGATACCAGAACTCGACCCAGCCCTGGTCGAGCCCCTGATCGAGACTTGCCTTGATATCGCCGGCGATCGGCGTTCCCAGCCGCAGCTCCTGGATCACGCGCACGATCGCGTCGGTTTCGAACGGCTTTTTCAGCACCGGCAGCATGGTGAGCCGGTTCTGCACGCCGATGCTCTTGACGTGTTCGAGCACCGCGGCGCCCCGGCCGCTCATCAACTGGACCGAGCCAGCGAAGCCATATTTTCCGAGTGCGACGACGCATTCGATGGCGTCGGCCGATTCCAGCGAGATATTGATGAAAACCAGATCGGGCTGCCGCCGCTCCAGCGCCTCGCGCATCGCCGCGCCATCGGCAAACTCCTCGGTGTCGATGCCGAGGCCGTGCAGCACCAGCGACAGGAAGTGCCGCATGCTGCCTTCCTCATCGAGGACGAAGCACAGCGGCACCCGCGCGGTCCGGGACGGAACCGGGGATATGGGTTGCGACGTGAGGAGCGCGTCGGTCATAACGCCGGCAGCATCGCGCCAAGCCGGTAAAAACCGCGTAACCGGATACCTGACAGGTGAGAAAAGCGTTAATTTGTGGTTGTCCGTGTGATTCAATTTTCTCCTTTTTCCGTCGTTCCTACAGCAGTGGCGCCGTTTCTGAATGGTAAGCCCATTCACGCTTGTCCCGGAGCAGGGGATCGAAATCCGTCGAGGACGGATGACCGCCGTGGCGACGCCGGCCTGGCTCAGCATCAGTCCTGTGACGCTGTTCACAACGCGGACATGGGTGCGGATCCGTTATCGCAGCAGTTTTTTCGACGATCCGGTGCGGCCGTTGTTGCGGTTCACGACCCGCAGCGGCGAGGTTCTCCACGACGCGATGACAGGCGCTTTTGCTGGCGGCGGCGAATGGATCGGGCGCGTACCGCCGGGCACCATGGCGGTGTCGGTCTCACCGGTGACACGCACTGGACAGTTCGATTTCACGCTGGAGAGCGTCGAGCCTGTCTCACCGTTGCATCTGTTCTGGCGTGGTCTGTTCCAAGCCTGGAAATGGACCGCAGGGTCGGTGATTGCGCGGCTGCTCAATGCACGCCGTGAGGCACGTCAAGCGTTGCGCTTTGCCGGCACGGCAACGCCGTTGTCAGATTATCATCGCTGGATGCAGACGCGGTCGCGGGATTTCGACCCGGCGGGGCTCGACGCGCCGCGTTTCGACTGGACGACCGGACCGACGACTCGCTTACTCCTGTCGCTCAATGCTGCAGAGGACCAGGACGTTCGTGCGCTTCTCACCTCGCTGCAACGGCAAGCCTATGCGCGCTGGGTGCTCTATCTGGTCAGGCCGAATGATGGTGCTATGCCGGCGTTTGTCACCGAACTGGTGGAGAACGAGCCGCGTTGCCGCACGGTCACGGATATTGCGGATATCGTGCCAGACATTGCCGCTGGCGATTGGCTCTCGATCCTGCCGCATCACGCGCGGTTTCCGGATCACGCGCTTGCCTGTCTCATGGAGCACGCGGCACGTAATCCGGACGCACGATTGATCTATGGCGATGAAGATGCCGTCGATGCAAGCGGCAGGCTGCATGCGCCGATCCTGAAACCGGACTGGAGTCCGTTGTTCGAGCAAACCGTCGGATATCTGGGCGATGCGGTTTTTCTGAAAGCGCCGGAGGCGGGAGCGGACGGTCTCTTGTCTACGTTGTGGCCAAACCCGCGTGTTGAAAGCCGGCATATCGCCATGACGCTGCCGCCGGGTGCGGTCTCGCATCTGCGACGCCCTTTGCTCCGCCGTCTCTCGCCGGTCGATGCGCTCGCTGCGCATCCAGCGGTCCAGTCACCCGAGCCGCCGGCCGATCCGTCATCATGGCCGCGCGTTCTGATCGTCGTGCCGACGCGGGATCGTTGCTCGCTGCTCCGCCGGTGTGTGCAAGGTCTGCGTGAAAGAACTGATTATCCGGATTTTCACTGCGTCATCGTCGACAACGATTCACGGGAGCCCGATGCGCTGGCGCTGCTGAAGTCCCTGCAGGCGGATGCACGTTTCACGGTGCTGCACCGGCCAGGCCCGTTCAATTTTTCGGCGCTGTCCAACGATGGTGCGCGATCGCTTCCATCGGACGTCATCGTCTTTCTCAACAATGATGTGGAGATGCTGTCGGCGGACTGGTTACGGGCGCTGGTGAAGCCCGCATTGCGGCCGCAGACCGGCATCGTCGGCGCGCTGCTCGAATTTCCGAACAGGAAAATCCAGCACGCCGGCGTCGTGCTCGGGCTTGGCGGCGATGCGGGCCACATTTATCACAGCGAACCGGTCGCGACGCGCGGATATCTTGGCCAGTTAACCGGCGAGCGCGAGGTCAGCGCCGTGACCGCGGCGTGCGTCGCCATTGAGCGGAAAAAATTTGAAGCGGTTGGTGGATTTGACGAGGTCAACCTTCCGGTCGAACTCAATGACATCGACCTGTGCCTGCGGCTGTCGGAGCGTGGCTTCGTGCATGTGCTGACGCCACACGCCCGGCTGATCCATCATGAATCGGCAAGCCGGGGATTCAAGACCAACGGCTATACGGTCTATGCGCGCGAACGGGCCTATTTCGACGCGCGCTGGGCGCAGGTCATTCGCGACGATCCGTATTTCCATCCGGCCTTGTCGCTTTATTTCCTGCGGCCGGCGCTCGGATAGGCAACCTACCGCCGCGCGGGCGGGGTCGGATCCTCGGCCGAGAGCCGGGCGATATCCCGCACCATCAGGATCGTGAAGGTAGTCAGCATGGAGATCGACCACAGGAGCGACAACAGGTCGGCATAGGTGACGATCCAGCCCGCCAGCGCGAACGGTGTCGGGGGAAAAAAGATGATAACGGCATTCAGGATGATGAAGGCGACCCGCAGTTCCGTCGGCCCGAACCCGGCATAAGTCACCTGATAGGTGGAGAAGGCGCGGGCGCGCAGCAGCGTCAGGATCGACATGGCGAAGAACGACGCCAGCGCCAGATAGCAGAGGTCCGGCCGGATCCAGCCCGAGAGCGCGAAGCCGACGGCGGTGAGGATCTGCTGCGCCACGTCCACCGCATTGTCGAGATAGAAGCCGTAGCGGTGCCGCTCGATCCGCCGGTGGCGCGCCAGCGACCCGTCGAGCGAATCCCCGAACCAGTTGACGGCGAGGCCGAGGCTCGCGAGCCACAGGAAGTGCGGCTCATAGGCGCTCAACGCATAGCCGAAGAACACCATCACCGCCCCGACCACGCCGATCGTGGTCAGCATGTCCGGCGTCATCCAGAGCGGGATGCGGGGCGCCAGCCACGCCAAAGCGGCCGGCTCGAGCGGGCCGAACACACCGACATTGTGACGTTCGAGGAGTTGTTCTTCGGAGGGCATCAGGACGGCAATCAGCTGCAATATTCCGGGATCGAGAACGTCGTTATGGTACAGCAGGATTCCGCAAAAAATGCACCCGTTATTTGATTTCCGTTGAAAAGCCGGACGCCCATCGGAGGTGTCCCGGCCGCGTTTTATCGCGATAAATAGCGGCTTTTCCGGATTCGCGCGGGCGGAAACGGGCTCGGGCTTTGAAAAACAATCAAACGCTCAAAAAATAGGATGGTGTGCCTATTTATATATTTGACTCCACACGGCGCCGGAATGCCGTCACGATGCTCCGATGCGAGGTTTTCCATGCGCTTTCCGATCCACTACGGGCAGCCGATCTTCACCTATGACCCCCGGTCGGCGCGACGGTTTCTCGAAGAGCAGCGCTGGCCGGACGGGCCGGTCTGTCCGGCTTGCCGGTCGAGAAAGGCTTACGCCAATCGATCGAAGCAGGGCTTTTACCGGTGCGCCCGGGCGTCCTGCGGCAAGGATTTCACGGTCACCACCGGGACGCTGATGGAGCGCAGCCACGTGCCGCTCCACAAATGGCTCGCGGCGCTGTTCATGGAGGCTGCCTCGCGGGAAGGCCCGACGCCGACCGATCTGCAGCGGGAGCTCGAGGTCACCTACAAGACCGCCTGGATTCTGTGCCAGCGCCTGCGGGATATCCGCCGCAGAACCCGCCTGCGGATCCGTTTGCCGCGCTCGCGGCCTCCGGTGCCGGCAGCGCGCGCGGTGTTCCCAGCGGGTGGTATTCCCGTTCGCAGCGCGATCAGCACGATCCGGAGGTGAGGCTCCGATAGGCTCGATGAAGGCCGTCCGGTTGCGTCAGGGGGCGTCCGTTGTTTGCTTTCCCCGGCGCGGTTTCTTCTTCACGGTTTTGTCGACTGTCATCCGCGCCGGCGGCGTTTTGAGCGCGGTTGCCACCAGTCGGGTGAAACGCTCCGTCACTTCGTCTCTGCTGAAAGTCTCCGGACGCGGTTTCTTCATGCGATCGCTGTTTTTTGCCCGTCGATGCCAAACGCTGAGGCCGGAACTGGCCGTGGGTTGGGATTGTAGGTCTGTTCGTCAGATATCGGCCGAAAGGAATTTGGCTTCGTTTTGCAATTTTGAGTTTTCTTCCGCGAACACCGATGGCCGGCGAGAGTGATCCAGAGCGATGATGTGGGCAAACAGGCGCGCGGCTGTGCATCATGCTTCGCCCACAAAACGCGATTTCGCCAGTTAGTCAGCCGTTCGGTCCGAGAGCTACAACCGCTCGGTTGAATCTGTAAATCGTGCGCACCAGCGATCAAATTTTCGCGTTGTGCTTGCGCTGATCGTTGGCACGTTGTCGAATTGATTTAAATTTTAATGATCGCCGAGGAGACCGTCATGTCGTCTACGGACGATATTTACGGCCAGCGCACGCTCGATTTTGTGGAACGATTACAGAGGCTCACCGAATATACAGAAATATGCCGTGTAATTTCCGCAGAACTTGAATGGTATGGCCTGAACTGCGTGACCGTCATGAGCCTTCCGGGGCCGGGGAGACCCGATGACGACGGCTTCCTGATGAACACGCGGCCGATGGACTACATCGCGAACTACAAGGAGAAGCATCATCTGGCGATCGATCCCGTCGTCACCGAACTGAAGCGGACCGCGGTCCCATATTCCTGGCAGGATGTCCGCGAGAAGCGCCCCTTAAACCGTCCGGAAAAGAGAATAATCGACGAGGGGCGCGATTTCGGGATGCGCGATGGTCTTATCGTTCCGATCGTCTCGCTCACGGGGGAACAGGCCGTTTTCAGCCCTTGCGGTGAAAATCCGGATCTCTCCCAGCGCGCCCGTTCCGCTCTGGAACTGGTCGGTATTTACAGCCATCAGGTGTTGAAACGCGCTTTGCTGAAGGAGCGCCGCGACCAGGCGGTGCACACGCCGCTCACCGCGCGCGAGCGGGAGGTCCTGCAATGGGTTGCAATTGGAAAATCCGACGATGAAATCGGCGATCTGCTCAATATCAGCGCGTTGACGGTGAAGAGTCACGTCGAGGCATCCAAGCGAAAACTGGACGCGTTCAGGCGAACCTATGCCGTCGTTCAGGCCATTCGTTTTGGGGAAATATCTTTGTAGGACGCGTCCATCCTCCTTTTCGAGGATACACCGCACGCGAAGTTTGCCGGAGGTTTCCCTGGTCTCTAACTGGGGGAATTTCCATGATCATCGTGAATGGATCGCAGCGGCGTCAGCATGCTGCTTTATTTGAGCAACTGTATCGGCTCCGGCACGACGTCTTTATCAAAGGACGTGGCTGGTCGCTGCCATCGAGCGGCGGCAAGGAGATCGACCAATACGATACCGACGAGGCCATCTATTTCATCGATGTAGGCGATAACGGTCTCATCGAAGCCAGCGTTCGCGCAACGCCTTCGGCGACGGCTTCGCTTCTCGCCGACTACTTTCCGCATCTGATCGAAAACGGCGAGCCCGCGCGATCGCCGACGATCTACGAGTGCACGCGCTATATCGTGCGCCCGGCCGTCAAAAGCCGGAACGCCAACCGCGAGGCGAAAGCGAAGCTCCTCGCGGGCATGCTCGAATGGGCGCTCTCGCAGCGGCTGTCGTTCATCCAGACGGTGATCGACGCGGCGACGCTGTCGAGTTTCGTCGAAATGACGCCCAAGACGATTCCACTCGGGCTCGCGCATCCCTATGGCGGCGGACGGAAAGTTCCGGGTGGCGGCGAGTGCCTCGCGATCCGGTGGCCCGTCCGGCCCGATGTCATTGCCGATATTCGCGAATACGGCGGATGGCAGCAGTCATCCTTCCCGCAAGCCTTTTCATCCTCCGAGCATCGGGCGATCGCCTGACGTCGCGCATCCACACACATCTATTTTTGGAGATCACAATGACGAAGTTAGCACGACCGGTTACCCGCGACGAGGTTTCCGCCTACAGGACCGCGGGCGTGGTGCTGTTAAAAGGGGTTCTCGATCTGGCCGCCGTCAACGCCTTGCGCCGGTGCATCGATGACGCGGTTCGCACGATCGGCGAGAGCCCGTCAGGCTACGACCTGAGCGCGCTCACGCGCGCGATCCAGACGCTCGACCAGGCGACGCTCGAAAATGCGAGCAGCGGACAACACGACATCGCCGCTATCGCAAGGCACATCAAATCCACCGGCAAGCCGTTTCTGCAGGACGGGGCGACCGGGAAGGGGAGCTTCATCCTGGATACGGGTATCGCGGCCCGTCTGCGTGATTTCCGAAGGCTTGTCGTCGCTGGTGCGATGCCGGAAATCGCTGCTTCACTTCTGCAGAGCGATGAAGTCCGCTTTTTCGGCGATCAGGTCTTCGTCAAGGAGCCCGGCACGCGGGAAAAGACCGCGTTCCACCAGGACGCCACCTATTTCGAAATCGACGGCGACCAGTGCTGCGTGCTCTGGGTTCCGGTCGATCCGGTCACCCTCGAAAGCGGTGTGATGGAATACTGGCGCGGATCGCATCGCAACGGCAAGCTTTACCAGCCGAACGTGTTCGTCTCCCAGGCGCCGCTGCCCGGCGCGGAAGGTGAGATGTTGCCGGATATCGAGGGCCGGCGCGATGATTTCGACATCGTTCACTTCGATGTCGAGCCGGGCGACGTGCTCGTTCATCACTACAAGACCGTCCATGGCACCGGCGGAAACGCGACCCGCTACCAGGTCAGGCGCGCGGCTTCGATCCGTTACTGCGGAGACGATATCCGCGTCACCCAGCGGCCGTGGGCGCCGCGCCAGTTGCATCACACGCAACAGCTGGAAGAAGGGCAGTCGTTGAGTGGGCCGGATTTCCCAGTCGTGTGGCGCCGGGGGGCCGATGAACGCGCAGCCTGAGGGGGGCCTTCAGACCAAAATCGGGGAAATCTCGACCGATGACCATTCCAGCCGGATCCGGGCGCTTCAGGCGATGCTGGATTATATTCTGGCGGAAGGAGCCGAACTGAAGCTTGCGCATTTTGTCATTCTTATGCGGGCTGCCAGTATCGTGCTTGATCGGGAACTCGACTGAAACAACACTGCTGGCCGTCCAGGCGAGGGCGGCCAGCAGCTATCAGTCCTGCTTCAATTGATTTTGCGCCTCCTGGAGCGCCAGCACGAGCAGGCCGGCGATGACACTCAGGCCCTGTTCGCGGGCAAGCGCAATTGCGGGCTCCAGCCGTGCGATAATGACACGCAAATTCTCGAACTCATCGCTTTCCATCGTGCGACTTGAATCCATTGGCCGCCTCCCGGTCTATTATTCTTTCACCCGCTATGCGCCGCGCAACGCTCCGGTGCATCGGCCGCGTTCCTTTAGATTGATGCCCAGCTTACCCAAATTGATCAGGCATCAGGGAGGTTTCTTAAACGCATCGGACATCGTCGCTGGTCGTGCTGTAGACGATGAGATCAGCGCGTCGATTGCATCGGATTTTATGGAATCGTTTTAATCGAACTGTGCGGTTGTTTGGACCGCTTCTACGGTGTCGGTGTGCCGCATCGTGATGTGACAATTTATCGCTTGTTGCTGTCCAGAGCGTATCTCGCCAATTGCTGGCGCATTGTTGCGATCATCGCTTTGTGCAAGGCGAAATTGAGCACAGTTCTGGAAGGCTTATAAAAGATAGTGATTGCCTGGCGTTGATCGCGCGCCGAAACGTTCCTCACTTGGAAGTGAGGGGCGTCGGCAATGGTTTTGAATCGTGCGGTGGTGTGTTTAAGTTCATTGGTTCTGGCGTCGATTGCTCCGACGAGTGAGGCGGCTGCGCAGTCCGAGGTCGCGCTCCCGGCCGTCAACGTCACCGCCGGAACAGGTTCGAAGGATGGCGCCGCTACTGAAAATTCAGGTTCGTATGCGACGGACGTGACGGGTGTCGGATCGAAAGCGTCGGCTTCGACCCGGGAAATTCCCCAGACCGTCACGGTCATCACACGCAAGCGGATGGACGACCAGAATCTCACGAGCATCGAGGATGCGATGCGCGAGACGACGGGCATGACGGTACTGTCAGTCGATCCCGCCCGGTTCGATCTCTATTCGAGAGGCCATCGCGTCGACAGCATTCAGGTGGATGGTGTCAGCGCGAACCTCAACAATTTCTTCGTCACCCCCGATCTCGCGGTCTACGACCGGATCGAGGTCATGAAAGGCCCGAATGCCCTGTTTTCCGGATCTGGCAATCCCGGCGCGACCGTCAATCTCGCGCGCAAACGCGCCCTGGATATCTGGCAGGTGCAGGGAAATGGCGCGGTCGGGTCACGAAATTACAGACGCGGTGAGTTCGACGTAACTGGCCCGCTGCATCCGTCAAAACGGATCAGGGCGCGCGTGGTCGGCGCCTATGAGGACAAGGATCTGATCTACAGTCCGAGCTATTATCGCAAGCCGACACTCTACGGCACCCTGGAAATGGATTTGACCGAGCAGACAACCCTGTCGCTCGGCGCGATCTATACCGCGGTGAATTACCTGCCGTTTGCCGGTCTTCCGGCCTATGCCAACGGCACATTGCTCGCCGTGCCGCGCTCGACGCTGGTCGGCGCAAGCTGGAACAGCTGGAAGACCAGCACGCTCGATAAATTCGGCGAGCTGGAGCACCGGTTCGACAATGGGGCGCGGGCGAAGTTGAGCGCTCGGCAGGTGGATCGAAAGAGCGACGCGATTTATCTGACGCCAAGTTCCGCGGTCAATCCGGTGACCGGAATGGTCAATCTCAACCGAATCCGGCTCGATCTCGAACATCGCAACACCACTGTCGACCTCAATTATTCGACCCCGTTCCATCTGTTTGGCCAGACCCATAATTTCCTGGTGGGTGTCGATCGTCGCGACTTCACCTATACGCTGCGCAACGGATCCGGCGCGGCGACGACGCAGAATGTGTTCTCGCCCAACAACGATCTTCCCTTCATTCCGGTCAATCTCACTGGCGGCAGTCAGACCCAGGAACAGCAACGGGGTGCCTACACGCAGCTGCGGGTGAAGCCCGTATCGTGGGCGACGTTGATCGCCGGTGCGCGGTTCAGTGACTGGAGCACGGCGGGACAGAATCTGATCACCGGAGCGCGCAGCGCCGTCGCCGACGTCAAAGGAAAGGTCACGGCGAACTACGGTGTGGTTTTCGATGTGACCCGCGATGTTTCGCTCTATGCGAGCTATGCCGACATCTTCCAGCCCCAAACCGCCGTTGCTGCCGACGGATCGGTGCTGCCGCCCCGGGTCGGCTGGCAACGTGAAGCGGGCATCAAGACCAGCCTGCTCGATGACAAGCTCAAGGCGCATGCGGCGCTGTTTCAGATCCGCGACGTCAACCGGGCCATGACCGATCCGAGCAACCCCACGTTCTCGATTGCCGCGGGCGAGGCCGAGAGCAGAGGATTCGAGACGGAGGTGACCGGCCGTATCGCCCGCGGCTGGGACGTCACGGCGGGATATGCGTTCACCCAGACCGAGTACCTGAACGAAAGCGCTGCCAATATCGGACAGCCGCTCGCATCGTTCACGCCGGCGCATGCCTATAATTTTTGGACTCGCTACGAGTTCGAGCATGGCCCGCTCGAAGGTCTGAGCCTTGGGCTGGGCGGTAAAATCGTCAGCTCGTTCTACACGCGCTCGGGCAATGTCCGCTGGACGCAGGAGGGCTACGAAATCTTCAGCGCCCAGCTCGGCTATAAATTCAGCCCCAACGTCTGGGCGACGCTGACGATCACCAATCTGTTCGACCGGACATATTACGCCTGGGTCAATACGTCGACGAGCGGCAACCGCTACGGTGAGCCGCGGACGGCCATGCTGAAAGTCAGCGCGAAATGGTAGCCCGACTCCGGTGATTTCAAGATATCGCCCATGAAGGGTTCGTTCCGGCAGTCGATGGCATGGCTGCACACCGGAAGCGGTCTGGTGTTCGGCTGGCTGTTGTTCGCCGTTTTCTTCGCCGGCACGATCGCGGTGTTCCGGACCGAGGTGGACTACTGGATGCGGCCGGAACTGCATATGGCGCATCCGGGCCCCGGTGCGATCGATCTCGCGCAGTCCACGCTGGCCAAGCTCGCGCCGGACGCGTTGCGATGGTCGATCGAATTGCCAACGCCGCGCAGCCCAACGCTCCGTGTCTCGTGGAGTCTGGAGCAGGGCAAGCGACCGCAGTCGAGCTATATCGATGCGGCGGGTCAGGCGGTCGTGCCGCGCGATACCGCTGGCGGCACGATGATCTATCGTTTTCACTATGGATTGCTGCTCGGCCTGACCGGCATGTGGTTCGTCGGAGCGCTGGGCATGGCAATGCTGGTCGGCCTTGTCACCGGCGTGATCACCCATGCGAAGATCATCAAAGACTTTTTCACGTTCAGACCACGTGCATCCCCACAGCGCGCATGGCTCGACGCGCACAATGTGAGCGCGGTGATGGTGCTGCCGTTTTCCTTCATGATTGCTTATAGCGGGCTGGTGATTTGGTGGTTCATCTGGATGCCCGCCGGCTGGCAGGTCGCCTATGGCGGCAACCGCGGCGCGTTCTTTGCGGATATCGCGCAACAGGGGACCGAGAATCCGACGCGCGCGGCAGCGACGGCGCCGCTCGTCCGACTGGCGTCCTTACCACCGTTGGCGAAAAACGCCGTATCGCACATGCCTGATGTGCGGAGCATTGCTGTCAACGATCCGGGTCGCGGCTCCTCGCGGGTCGATATCGTGCGCGTGGATAGCGATTCCATGTGGGGAGGGTCAGACCGTCTTCGTTTCGATGGCACCAATGGAACGCTGCTGACCCGGATCGAGGAAACCGGGCCGCCCTGGTATGTGGCGTTTCGCGTCTTTCGCATCATCCACGAGATCAAGTTCGCCGACCCGCTCGTCCGTTGGCTCTATTTCATCATGAGCGCGATCAGCTGCGCGATGATTGCAACGGGTACGGTGTTATGGTCGGTGAAAAGACGCGCACGGCATGTCACGCTCCTGCGTCAAAGCGTGTCCAGGCCATTAACGCAATTTTGGGCGGACGCTGGGAATGTCGGCATCATTGCGGGGCTTTGCACGGCGACCCTTGCTTATTTCTGGGCCAACCGTCTGATCCCGGCTGCGCTCAGTGGCCGGGCGGGACTGGAAACCGCCGTCTTCTTTACGGTTTGGGCGCTGAGCTTGATGGCCGCTTTCGTCGAGATCGCGGCACGCCGCAAAGCACTTGGTAACGCCGTCTCAGCCCAGCGAGTGCTGCGCCGCCTGTGGGCACGGCACTGGATGGTGGCGGCCGTGTTGGCCTTCCTGTTGCCGGTGATCGACCAGCTTAGCGTTGAGGGAATCGGGCAGGCGCTGAGAACCGCCGACGAACTCGTCCTTGGCTTCCACGCGACAGTCTTGATCGCCGGGAGCGCGATGGCGGCGGCGGCGTGGATCTCATCGCGCTCGCCCGAAGGTCGCGCGAGCCTTCGACGATGATGCGAATGTTCCGTTCACCAGCCACTCACGTGCTGGTCCGCATCGTGGTCGCGGTTTTTGGCGGATACGCCGCCACTTGGCTTTCCGCAGGCGCCGCGGCGCTATGGCTGCCTCTCCCGCGCCCGGAAGCGGTTCTTGCCTCCAGTGTGCTGTCGTTCATGCTTTATACGGTGCTCATCCTCTTTGCGTTTGCCTCCCGGCGATTGTGGCCGGTGGCGGCAGCGACGTTGTTGGTATGCACGATCGGAGGCTTCGGCATCTGGGCCGGAGGCGGCTGGTCGTGATGATTGCCGCGGCGGCGTTTTTTGCTTTTTCCGGATTACTGCAAATCAGTCTCGGCCAGCGGCGTCATCGATCCTCCGGCCTGATCCGATGGCTTCCGGCATGGGCTCTCAAGCTCGGGGGCGGAGCGCTTCTTGCTCTATCCGCGGCCATTCTCATCAGCGCCAATCCGCAACTGGGCGGTCTTCACTGGTGCGGAATAATGGCGATCGGCGGCGTCGGTGTCGTGCTGTTGCAGAGCTTCGCTAACGACACCGTGAAACTCGTTTGTCTTGGGGCCGGTATCGGATCAGGCTTGGTTCTGACAGCCATGATGGTCTTCGTGTCGCTTTGACCTGCAGCTTGAAAGGCCGTAGCCCCCTAAATCCTTGCTTTGAGCCCTTCTGAGCCGGCCATGACCGGTCGTCTGCTAAGCGGCGGCTTTATGCCATCTTCGGCGAACCTAGGCGATTCGAGATCAGTTGAGCCGTTTGCGCTGCTTCAGCTGCGAAATCTTTAGGTTCGAAGCGAAAACTTGGCCCTGCAATCACAAGCCCTGCGATGGGTTCGCCCTGTTTGCCGAAAATCGGAACGGCAATGGCATTGATGCCATCGACCGGAATGTTGCGGACGATCGAATGGCCGGCTTTTCGAACGTCCCCCAATGTAACCGTCATGGCGTCGCGCTCTTCTTGGCTCATGTTCAGGGCGTTGAGGAGTTGCTGACGCGGTTGATCGGACATCGCTCCCAGGATCACGCGACCGATCGCGGAATTGTGCAACGGAAATCGTGTGCCGATCTTGAGGTCGACTCTGAGGACCGATTTGGCTTCGACACGATGAATCAGCACAATTTCATGAGACGCCATGATGCCAATGGACGATGTCTCGCCGACGCGTCGCACCAGATCCTCGAGGATCGGGGTTACGGCGGGTCCGAGGCCGACATGCTCGCCGGCGATTGCACCGCCTTCCATGAGGCGCGTGCCAAGCCGATAGCGCGCTGACGTTTCCACCTGATCCAGAAATCCGTGAGCCGCGAGCGTCGCCACTAACTGATGAGCGGTGCTTTTTCCAATCGAGAGCGCGCGCGCAATCTGGGTGATGCCCAGTTCGTGCTCAGGCTCGTTGATGAGCAACTCGACGATCCGCAGCGCACGAGCGACCGAAGCAACCTGTCTCACAGGTTTCGCGGGCTGGATCATGGGTTCCTCTGCGTCAGTGAGCCGCTTTACAGCGCCGGCCAAACTCCCTTATGGTCGGTCGCAATCAACGAACGATGTTCGTCATATACGAACAATCAAAAATAGCCAAGGGAGGATTTGATGCTCTTTAGCCGTTTTGGGGTTTTCGCGGCCGCCCTCACGCTGGGCGGTGCACTGGTATCAGTGCCGGTTCAGGCCCAGTCCAAGCTCGGCGAGGTTTCAGTCTCGGTCGTGCCGTCAACCAGCGCGGTCGTGCTCTACGTCGCCCGCGATAAGGGTTATTTCGCCAAGGAAGGCCTCGATGTGAAAATCACCGAGTTCGCCAGCGGCGCTGAATCCGAGCGTGCCATGGCGTCCGGCGCGGTGGACATGGGCGGTGGCGGCCTCGGCACCACTTTGATCATGGCCAACCAGGGCATCAAAGCGAAGAACGTCGCCCTGTTCCAGAGCAAGTCGATTTTCACGCTGGTGGCTTCGAACAAGCTCGATGTGAAGCCCGGCGATCTCAAGGCGCTGCGTGGCAAGAACATCGGCATTTCGTCGCCGGGGAGTCTGACCGATCTGTTCCTGCGGATCGCGCTGCGCGACGCGGGGCTCGATCCTGATCGCGACGTGACGATCATCGCCACCGGCGGCCTCAATGCTCACCTGCCGGCGCTGCAGGCTGGCCGCATCGACGCCCAGATGACCTGGGAGCCGGCGACGGTGACCATCACCAAGGGTGAGAAGGCGGGCAAGATCCTGCTCGATCTGCGCACCAATGACGTGCCGGCGAGCCTCAATCTGCTGGGCTCCTCGCTGCAGGCCACCGACAAGTGGCTCGCGGCGCCCGGCAATCTCGAAAAGGCGAAGGCGGCCGCGCGCGCCATCGTCGCGGCACGCAAGGCGATTGCCGCCGATCCCAACGTGATGATCGAGCCACTGCACAAAATCTTCCCGAAGCTGTCGAACGATCTGCTGAAGGACATCGCCAGCGTCGAGGCGGCGTCCTACACCGGCACCATCACCAAGGAAGCGGTCGACCACATGAACAAGGTCTATCGCGCCGCCGGCATTACCAAGACTGACGTCACCTACGAAGACGTCGTCGATCCGCGGCTCGCGGCCGAGTGGAAGTAAGCGGTCAGATCGCGGCGATGATGCAAGAAGCGTCAACAACTGAAACCCCAGCGAAGCTCAGCGCAAAGCTGCGGGTGGAGGGTGTCTCGCTGGAGTTTCCCGGCGGCGACGGTCGCGCGATCAAGGTGCTCAACGGCATCGATCTCGCGATCGCGCCCGGCGAGTTCTGCACCATCGTCGGCCCGTCCGGCTGCGGCAAGAGCACGCTGCTCAGCGTGATCGCTGGATTGCTGGCGCCGGCGTCGGGTCGCTGTTTGCTCGATGAGAAGCCGGTTCAGGTCGGCAATCCGCGCATTGGCTACATGTTCCAGTCGGACACGCTGCTGCCCTGGGCGACGGCACTCGATAATGTGCGCCTGCCGCTCGAGGCGGTAGGGCGCAAAGACGATGGCCGCTGTCTTGACCTGCTGCGCCGGGTCGGCGTTGGCGATTTCGCCGCAAGTTATCCGTGGCAACTCTCCGGTGGCATGCGCAAGCGCGTGCAATTGGCCCGGCTCCTGGCGCAAGAGCCTGACGTCCTGCTGATGGATGAGCCGTTCGGCGCCCTCGACGCGCAAACCAAGCTGCTGATGCAGGAAGAGCTGCTCCGCTTGTGGGAATCCACCAAGCTTACGGTGCTGTTTGTGACGCACGATCTCTCCGAGGCGATCAGCCTGTCGGATCGCGTGTTGCTGTTCAGCGCGCGGCCTGGCCGCATCAAGGAGCAGTATGACGTGCCGCTCGATCGCCCGCGTCAGATCGAGGAGATCGTCAGCGATCCGCACTACAACGAATTGTTTGTCCGCATCTGGCGCAGCCTTCGCGAGGAGATCAGGCTGTCATGAGCCGGACCTTGTCGCTCAATCTCATTCGTCTCGCCGTGGTCGCGGTGTTCCTCGCGCTGTGGGAGGGCGTTGCCCACCTCGGCTTGACGCAGGACTTCGTGCTGAGCCGCCCGTCGCGCGTGTTCCTCTGGCTGGAGCAGGCGGTTATCAGCGAATTTTTCTGGATCAATGTGGGCGTCACATTGCGCGAGACATTGCTCGGCTTGATCATCGGTGCGGTTCTCGGTGTTGCGTCGGGATTTGCACTGGCGCACTGGCGCCGCTCGTTCGAGGTGCTCGAGCCGTTCATCATGGCGCTGTACAGCTTGCCGCGTGTTGCGCTGGCGCCGCTGTTCCTCGTCTGGTTCGGGATCGGCGAGGGATCGAAGGTCGCGCTGGCGGCGTCACTTGTCTATTTCGTGATGCTGCTCAACACCTATACCGGCGTGCGGGAGATCGATCCCAATCTGGTCAATGCCGCGCGCACGATGGGCGCGTCGAAGAGCTTTATCACCCGGCGCATTCAGCTTCCGGCGTCGATGACCTTCATCTTCGCCGGGCTTCGCGTCAGCATCGGTCTGGCGCTGATCGGCACCATCGTCGGTGAAATGATCGCCGGCCGCTTCGGCCTGGGCCAGATGATCGCGCGTGCCGCCAACATGTTCGACACGGCGCAGGTCTTCGGCATCATCATTGTTTTGGCCGTGCTCGCGGTCGTCCTCAACGAGGCGATGAAGCTCATCGAGCGTCGCGTCATGCGCTGGCAACCGCAATCGAAGAGGGTGTGATGCAGCCCGTCTATATTTGCGGTGTGGGGATGAACCGGTTCGGCAAATATCCGGACCGGACGCTGAGGGATCTCGCCGGTGGTCCGATTGTCGATGCTCTGGCAGATGCCGGGGTTCAGGCAAGGGATATCCAGGCGGCCTTCGTTGCCAATTCGATGGCCGGGATCGTAACCGGTCAGGAAGCGATCCGTGGTCAAACAATACTTCCGGCGCACGGGATTTCCGGCCTGCCGATCGTCAATGTGGAGAATGCCTGTGCGAGCGGTTCGACCGCCCTGCATCAGGCGGTGACCGCCGTTCTCGCCGGGCTTTACGACATTGTTCTCGTGCTCGGCGTCGAGAAGCTGTTTCACACGGACCGTTCGGTCTCTTATCGGGCACTGTCGTCGGCGACCGATCTTGCCGAAAGCGCCGCGGGCGGCGGCTCGAGCGTGTTTCTCGAAGAGTCCAACCGCCGGCTGGCGAAATATATGGAGCGATCCGGCGCGACTATCGCCCATGTGGCGAAGATCGCGGAGAAGAGCCATCGCAATGGCGCGCGCAATCCGCTGGCGCAGTATCGCGAGGTCTACACCGTGGACGAGATCATGGCGTCTCCGGTGGTGACGGCGCCGCTGACGCGGCTGATGTGCTCGCCGATCGGCGATGGCGCGGCCGTGCTGGTGATCTGCTCGCAGGCTGCCGCGCGACGGCTCGGCCGCGATCAGGTGAGGATTGCCGCCTCGGTGCTGCGCTCGGCGACGGGCCAGAGTGACGCGAGCATGGGTATTGCCGAGCGTTCTGTTACGGCGGCTTACGAGATGGCGGGTATCGGGCCTGGTGATCTCAACGTGGTCGAACTGCACGACACCACGGCCGCGAGCGAGCTGATGCTCTATGAGCGGCTCGGGCTTTGCCCAGCCGGTGGCGCGCCGGAACTGGTGGATAGCGGTGCGACCGAGATTGGCGGACGGGTCCCGGTCAATCCGAGCGGCGGCCTTATTTCACGTGGTCATCCGGTCGGCGCGACTGGCGTTGCCCAGATCTGCGAGCTGACCTGGCAACTGCGTGGAGCAGTTGACGGCCGGCAGGTCGACGGCGCGCGCACGGCGATGGCGCATAACGCCGGCGGCACGGTGCTCGGCGAGCCCGCGGCCTTGAGCATTCACATCTTGACCAGCGAGCGCAGGGTATGAACGCGCGCCGGTCTCTCATCCATTCCGTTCTTTGACATCTGTTCGTCAGAAAGGCTCAATCCATGTTGCACTCCCTCACGCCGGCCCAGATCGCCATCCGCGACAAGGCAGCCGGTGCGGCCAAACACATCGCCAAGACGATCGATGCGATCGACAAGCAGACCGGACATTCCAAGGAATGGTGGAACGCGCTGCACGCGATGGAGCACGCTGGTTTGCTGCGGCTCTATATCCCGAAGGAGCAAGGCGGCGAGGGCTGTGACGTCCTCTCGCTGGTGTTGGCGCAGGAAGAGATGGGCAAGATCGATGGCGGCTTTTCCAACATCATTTCGCACGAAGCCTGTGCCTATGTGATCTTCACGAACCTGCCGGACAAGAAGCTGCGCGATCACTGCCTCAAGCGCATGTCCGAGGGTGCGCTGACCTGTATCGCCATCACCGAACCCGAGACCGGCACGGATCTCGCCGGCATGAAGACGGAAGCACGGCGCGATGGCGACAGCTGGGTGATCTCCGGCCACAAGCGCGTCGCCTCGCTGGCTGCTGCCGCCGGCATGTACCTTGTTTTCGCGATCACCGATCGTTCCAAGGGGACCCGTGGCATTTCGGCGTTTCTCGTCGATCAGGGTACGCCGGGCCTTTCGGTCGGCGAAGTCGATGAGTTGATGGGGTATCGACAGTTGCCGCCCGCCGACGTCCATCTCAAGGACGTGCGGATTCCGGCATCGCAGCTCCTCGGCGAAGAGGGCAACGGCCTCAATATCTTCGCGCAGGCTCTCAATCTCGGCCGTCTTGGCGGCGGCACGCAAGCGCTGGGCGTGGCTCAAGGGGCGTTCGAACTCGCGCTGGAACACGCCAAGACCCGAAAGACTTTCGGCAAGCCGCTGATTGAGCATCAAGCGATCCAGTTCAGTCTGTCGGAAATGGCGATCCAGATCGAAGCCAGCCGTGCCATGATCTATCAGGTCGCGCGCTGGATGCAGGAGCACGGCGACCTCTCGAGCCGCGAGACCGGTACATACTGCGCGATGGTCAAGTCGCAGGCGTCCGACATGGCGATGAAAGTCACGATAGATGCCGTGCAGATCTTTGGCTCCTACGGCAACTACCGCTCGCGCGGCGTCGAACGGCTAATGCGTGACGCGAAGGTTACACAGCTCGTCGACGGACCGAACGAGGTGATGAAGATGCGCATCGGCCACACCCTGCGGCGCGGCTGACACTTCTTCTTTTCAGGCTCATAACGAGGCGTCCATGTTGACCGGCGATATGCTGCGCCGCGCCGCGGAGCGGTTTCCCGATAAAGCGGCGGTGATCTGTGACGATCAGGCGATAACCTATCGCGCACTAGCTGCGCGTTCGGCTCAGTTCGCCCATGCACTGGTAGCTCAGGGGCTCGGCCGCGGCGCCAAGGTCGCGATCGTGGCCCGCAACTGCACGGACTATGTCACGGCGTTCTTCGGGACGGCGCTGTCCGGGGCGGTGCTGGTCAACGTTTCGGTGCTCTATGCCGTTGAGGAGCTTGTCTATGTCCTGGACAAGGCCGATGTCGACGCGCTGATCTTCGAGGACGTGTTCGCCGACAAGGTGGCGGCGGCGCTGCCGCGTCTGCCACGCATCCGCGTGAGGATCGCCATCGGCGGCCCGGTCGAGGGGACGACGACGTTTTCGTCGTTCATGAATGGTCAGCCCGAGATGCCGCCCGACGTTCTGCTCTCGGAAGATGAAGCGTTCTGCATGACTTATACTGGCGGTACCACCGGGCGCCCCAAGGGTGTGCTGGCGAGCCATCGGGCGCGTGTTGTGACAGCGCATACTGTGGTGGTGGAAAGCGGCGTTAATGAGCGCGATGTGGTGGCGATCGTCACGCCGCTGTTCCACGTGGCGGCACTGAACATCATGCTGCAGCCGGCCATTCTCGTCGGCGCCACATCCGTGCTGATGGGGAAGTGGGACGTTCGCGAATACGCGAGGCTATCGCGAACCCATGGAATTTCCGCGGCATTCATGGTGCCGACCCAGGTCCGCATGATCGTTAGCGATCCGGAGTTCGATGTCGCCGACTATCAGAGCTGGCGGCGTCTGAATTTCTCCGGTGCGCCGATGCCTGACTGGGTGCAGCAAGCGATGCTGGAGAAGTTACCGCAGGTGTCGTTGACGCAGTTCTATGGCCAATCGGAGATGGGCATTGTCGCTTCGCTCAAGCAATGCGATCTCCCGCACAAACTCGGTTGCGTGGGGCGGCAGGTATTCAACGCCGATATGGCAGTGCTGTTGCCGGATGGAGAGCGCGTGAAACCGGGTGAAGTCGGCGAGATTTGTGCGCGCGGCAAGAACGTCATGCTCGAATATTACAACGAGCCGGAACAGACCCGCGCATTTCGGCGCCACGGTTGGGCCTGGAGCGGGGATCTCGCCACCATCGACGCGGATGGCTTTGTCACGCTGGTCGACCGCTCGAAAGACATGATCATTTCAGGCGGTGAGAACATCTATCCCAAGGAGATCGAGGACGTCCTCTACCGGCATGCCGCCGTCGGAGAATGCGCCGTGTTCGGCGTACCTGACGATAAATGGGGGGAGGTGCCTGTCGCATACGTCAATCTGAAGATGGGTGCTCAGGTAAGTGAGGATGCGCTGATTGAGCATTGCGCCTTGTTGCTGGCCCGATTCAAGCGTCCGCGGTGGGTCAAGTTCGTCAGCGAATTTCCAAAAACACCGATCGGGAAGATCCAGAAAAACGTTCTGCGAGCACCCTATTGGTCTGGCCGAGACAAGAAGATCTAAGAACGATGATTGCCATCACCGGTGCCTCCGGCCAACTTGGCCGGCTTGTGGCTGAGGAACTGAAGCAGCGCGGCCACGCAGAGAAGATCAGTCTCGGCACGCGTGATCCGGCGAAACTCCAATCGCTGGCTGATGCGGGCTTTCGTGTTGTTGCTGCGGACTTTGATCGGCCTGAGACACTTGCATCGCTGTTTGCGGGCAGCGAGATCGCGCTGGTGATCTGTGGCAATGCGCCGAACGATGTTCGCGTCCGCCAGCATCGCGCTGCCATCGCCGCCGCCAAAAGCGTCGGCGTTCAGCGGCTCGTTTATACGAGTTTCGTTAATCCGCATGATGACAGCTTGTTTTCATTTGCAAAGGTGCACGCGGCGACCGAGCGTGACATGCTGTCATCGGGGCTTTCGTGTACCTTCCTGCGAAGCAATCAATATTTTGAGAATCTCAATGCGGCGTTGAAGATCGCGCTGGAGACCGGCGTGCTGTCGATGCCGGGTGTGTCCGGGAAGGTCGCTTATCTGGCGCGTAGCGATATCGCTGCGGCAGCGGCTTCGGTTCTGACCGATCGTCGTCATGCCGAACAGGCCTATGAGCTGACGGGGCCCGAGGCGCTCGACCTGTTCGAGGTCGCCAGGTGCGCAGCCGCGTCATGGGCGCGCGGGGTGTCCGCGTGCGATATGCCGGTCGATGACTATCGGAAGCTTCTTATGGCGCGAGGTCTACCGGCTTATGCGGTCGAAGGGCAGGTCGGTATTCGCTTGGCCGCCGCGGCCGGAGAGCAGGCCAAAATCACCGATGACGCGCATCGGCTGGTTGGGAAGCCTTTGCAGACAATGGACGGCTATCTGGGCCGTATCCGCAGCGTGGGCGGCGATCCGAGGCCTACATAGAACGTCTCGTACAGACGAGACGGGTATCGGCTCACCAACAAACCGCGCCCGCCGGGAGAACCTGCATCAATTCAAGCCACGCGCTGGGGTTTGCCATAGAGCCAAACGGTTAGTCGGAATCCGATCCCTCGGCGGCTCATTTTCCCTTTTATTTCCAGTAGTTGACTGATACTATTTAGTTGGAACGGGCATCCGTTCTGGGGCGTGAGAACCCCGCGTCTAACGGCGTCATGCGACCGTGACTCGCATCCTCGACCCTATGGTCGGGGAGGCAGCGGCGTATGTCCAAGGCGAAAGCCTAAAGGCCGGTGCGAGCCCCTTAGACGCGGCTTTCTCAACTCCCCGATCACCAGGCCGGGGGATGTGATGCTATTCTTGAAATGTTTTGCCGCGGGTTCAGCATTGATCGCGAGCGTGCTGATTGCATTCGCGCAAGAGCAGGCCGCCCAGGAAAATGTCCAATTCACCAATTGTCTGGTCTCGAAACTGAAGACCGGGAAATATCGATCCCTCGAAAAAAACCAAGCGGTGCTCCGGCTTCTCCAGGACTGCGGTCAGGAATGGGAAGGGTACAGCGCTCACTGTCTCCGGATCGGGGCATCATCAACAAAACAAGCCTGCAATCTTAAAGGAGATTTGGTCGCCGCCATCGCGGTTGAGATGCTCAACAACCAGGAAGGACAGAATTGGGATGATCTCGCAGACCGCTTCAATGAAAAATTGCAATCGGCCTCACCTGACAAGCGGCCGTCGCAATTGGCGAGCAACAAAATCAAGAACCACCCGGATGGAAGCATCAGCTCCGACTATGGAAACATGGTCGTCACGGGGCGTGACTTCAAATGGCCGGTCTGGATGAAAAACTGGCAAGAATGCGTGGAGCGGGCACGCATTCTGAGTTTCAAAAACGGCTTCCAATCTACATCAACCACAGCTTATGCGAATGAACTCAGCGTCTCCAGCGATCATTATCATTACCTCATGCGTTGGCGGTGTTCAAATATAGGCGGAGAGAGGATGGCCGGAATCGACGTGACGTCTTTCCCGAAATATTCCCAAACCATTTCACCTCGCGAGTTGCTCGAAAAACTCGGCGCCGATTTCAATCAGTAGAAGAAAGGAGGGCTCAGATGGGATGGTTATATTTTAGTGAGTCGAACTTGAAAGCTGAAGTGTGCGTTGGTGTTGGCCATATATCAGTCTGGCGAAATTACGCGATAGCGTCGATTGCGGTAATCGCAACAGGCGTCGCCATCACACCGTCGAGCGCCTGCGCTGTTTCTGACTTTGAGATTATCCAGGCTGACTGGCGCATTACAAACAAAGAATTGCACTTCGTTACCATGGTAGGTGAGATCAAAAGCAACTGCGTCACGCCGATGGGCGCTGAGATTCAAGTCGTTTTTCGTGATTCCGCTGGCAAGGTGGTGGTGACAAAGGAGTTTTATCCGAAGAGGTCGCGCGACTTGCAGCCAGGTGAAATTTGCGCATTTACGAATGAATTTCTAGCTGATGATTTGGAAAAAAATTTTGCAACAGCAAGCGTGAAGGTTATTGGCACATATCGTTGGGGCAAATAACGATGAAAATCCTCTCCAACGAAACTGATTTTGGCGTTGCGACGATGAAAAACGCCTGGGGGCCAACCTGGAGGAGTGTCTGTTATCTCGCGCTCATTTGGGGTGCCGTATGGATGGTGAGCAAAGTTTTTACAGCTCTCTCTGAGGAGACATTGATAGCGACCGGTGTTCTTTGGACGGGTTGGAATGTATTCTGGTGGGGTGCGGTGATCTCATCTCGTATCCGATCTTAGAGCACGGTGCTGGGATGGGTGAATGGTCATAGAAGGCATGCCCTGTAAAAACGGAAGATTGCTATTTGGATGGGCGTCCGTGTTTCAAAATAAAGATAATCTGCGCCACTTGCCGCCAGAGTGTCTTTTCATACCGCTGTAGCCGGTCAAACGCAGCCCCACTGCGGTTCGAGAGTCTAACAAACGTTTCCGCAATGTCGGCTTTAGCGCGTTCGGCACGGCTCCCGTGTTTTTCGACAACGATGAGCTGATTGCCGTTTGGAACGAGGGTGAGCTCCGGAGGAAGTGGAGAGGGTACATGGATGGACAAAAGCCCGTTTTCGATCGCGGCGGCGCGTCGCAGCCGCCATAGGAGTGAGCATAGCCGATCGATAAGTTCTTCGTCTGTCGGATGTATAGGTTGGTATTGACGGCGCATCTGTAACTGGAATTGACGATACTCGTCCGGATCCTCAACGCCCGGGATCACGGTCGCCGTCATTCCGTGTTTGATCGCATTGGCGCGCGATCGCATTTTTCCTGCGATCGTTTTCGGGCCGGTACTTTGCCTGGCGTTCTTGCGGTTTGCTGCGATTTGGCGGGGCGAGGCCATTAGTTGTTTCTATTTTTCAATTCGCTTTTCTCGCAGCCCCGCGCGCCCAAAAATTCCAGCCAGAGACCATGGGCGATCGGGAGGGGATCGATGTCCATATCGATCCACCAGGCGATCTCGTTTCCGCTGTCGTGAAGCTGGCGATGATGCGTCCGACAAAGGGGGACGGTAAATTCGTCGCTCACCTTTCTGCTCATCGCGCGAGGCTGCGTGAACTTAAGATGATGAGCGTCGGACGGTGTCCGGCCGCAGAGGAGGCATGGCTGCGTCGCCACAAAACGCAAATGCTCCGGTTCTCTTTTTCGCGCGGGGCGCGGCATCGGATTGACCGAGGAGATTTTCAGAGCGGGGACGAGGGGCGTGTCCTGGCGGGCTTGATTCTGCGTCGGCGTCATCTCCGCAAGACTCGTTTCGTTCCTCTCCTGGGATTGGGAGGCCGACGCGGCGTCGACAAGAAAGCTCTTGTCAGCAATATGATCGAGCGGGCCAACGGGTAAAGCGGGTTCCCCCAGTGCCGATGGTGGGATATCGGCTTGGTTCTTCGTCGCGGGTTTTGGCTGATGTTTGCCGAGATAGAGGGAGAGCCCAAAAGGTTTTCCGAATGTCGCCAAGGCTCGTTTGGTGGCGTCGGTCTCCGCGGTCTTGATGGCTTTGTCATGGGCCTCACCCAGGCTTTCGCCTTGTGCGTCGCCGCTGCCTATACCGTCGCGGGTGATGGTCTGATCTGAAGCACGCACGGTAATCCGTACACGGGCCACGTAAACGGCTTCGTATTGTCCCTGACGTTCGCGGCCGAGGAGGCATTTGGTCTCCACGGTCTCTCTGTTCCAACCATCCGGTCCGAAGATACGGTTTGCCTCAGCGATGGCGTGCCAGCCTTCAATGTAACTGAGTTCACGTCCTTGCCGCTGACGCGTGCGCACGACGCTTGGCTTAAGCTCGGTGTTGAGCGCTCGGCGCTGTTTGACGGAAAACCCCATTACTTGACCCTCACCGTCAGCACCGGTTCAGGATTGGAAAGATTGACGCCGGCGACCGGTTCCCCGCGCTTGAGTTCGCTCAGCAACGCTTGCCGATTGAGCTTTGGTTCTCGTGGCTCCCAGTAGGCCAAGGGAATTTCGGTCTCGTCGATCACGACGAGGCCGGGCATTCCGAGCCGGACCGAGAGAGTAAAATCCGCCGCCGTGATTTTGGGAATCTGCGCCTCGACCATGACGTCGCGGGCGATTGTTCGACGCTTGGAAGCCCGGTCGAGAAACCGCTCGCGGCGCTCCTGCATTTCGGTAATCCGGATCTTAAGCCCTTCGGCCAGAGCTTCGTCGGTCAATGCCGAGCGCATGATCGCCGCCAGGATTTCGTGGAGGTCGGTGAGACCTTCCACGGTATCGGCGAGGGTTTGTTCATCGAGATCGGGTTCGTCGGCCTGCAGGCGGGTGCGGACGGCTTGATAATGAGCGCGGGCAAAATCGAGGTGATTCATCAAGGTTACTCCACATCACTCGTTAATGAGTGATTATCACTCATATAGAAGTGCTTGTAAAGTTAGATCAAATGGAGAACACTCGGTTTTATGCTCACGGCACAACAAGTCCGCGCTGCTCGGGCGCTTCTCGGGTGGAAACAGGAAGAACTTGCTCAAAAAGCGGGTATCGGTCTTGCCACGATTCAGCGCCTCGAACGCGGTTCGGGGCCTCTGATGGCTCATGTCTCGACGGCTGTGAAAATTGAAACCTGCCTCAAGGAGGCCGGCATTGAATTTATGGAAGCCGACGTTTCTGCGGGGGAAGGGGTCCGCTTCGCAAAGGTCTGACGCTGTCCCGTGCAGCTGTTTTCCTTACGACGTTCCCGCCATCTGGGAGACCTTCAAACGCAATGCCTTCATCTCGTTGAACTCCCGGGTGACGTCGCGCATGACGGCGACGAGCAGGGCAATTTTCCCACCCACGCTCACCGGCGCGATGGTGAAGGCGACGGAAATCCGCTCGCCGTCCTTGCGGATCGCCGGCACGGACAGGAGGTCGCTCCCCGCGTAGCGACTTCGTCCGGTTTGCATCACCTTGTGCCAGCCGTCCCAGTGCGCTTTCCGTAACCGCTCGGGGATGATCAGATCGAGCGATTGTCCGCTCGCTTCGGTGGCCGTGTAGCCGAAGATGCGCTCGGCCCCCGGATTCCAGAACCTGATCAGCCCTTCGGGGTCGCCGGCGACAATGGCATCGGCTTCGCTGGCAAGCACGGCGCTGGCGATCGAAGAGGTGAGGTCCATGGTGCGATCCGAAAGGGGGCTGTCGGCTGCCCCGTGTTATGTCGGAAAAGGTGCCATCGCGGGCGCCGCAGCGAAATCCGACAAAAGGCTGCGGTTAGGGTTTTTTCGGAGCATTCTGCGACGGAAATGCCGGTGCCCGAGGGGTTGCACCGGTAATAGGCGCAGCGTAACCAGTCGCCAGATCACAGGTGGTATTTTTGAGCCGATGAACTGGCGCCAGCACAATGTCCGTCTCGCCGCGCTGGAGGCGCAGGCGATCGAAATCATCCGTGAGGCCGAGGCGGAGCTCGCCAATCCGGTGATGCTCTATTCCATCGGCAAGGATTCCAGTGTGATGCTGCACCTGGCGCTGAAGGCTTTCACGCCCTCGAAGCTGCCGTTCCCGCTGCTGCATGTCGACACTACCTGGAAATTTCGCGAGATGATCGCGTTTCGCGACGAGACGGCGAAACGTCTTGGTGTCGATCTACAGGTCTATACCAATGAGGACGGCGTCAGGCGTGGCATTTCGCCGGTAGCCTCTGGCGCCTCGATCCACACCCAGGTGATGAAGACCGAGGCGCTGCGCCAGGCGCTCGACAAGGGCCGGTTCGACGCAGCCTTTGGCGGCGCGCGCCGCGACGAGGAAAAGAGCCGCGCCAAGGAGCGCATCTTCTCGCACCGGACGCAGACCCATGGCTGGGATCCGCGCTCGCAGCGGCCGGAATTGTGGCGCGTGTTCAATACGCGCCTCAAGGCAGGGGAATCGATGCGGGTGTTTCCGCTGTCGAACTGGACCGAACTCGACGTCTGGGACTACGTGGCGGCCGAAGCCATTCCAGTGGTGCCGCTCTATTTCGCAAAGCCGCGCCCGGTGGTGGAGCGCGACGGCGCATTGATCATGGTTGACGACGACCGGCTGCCGCTACGGGCGGGTGAGCAACCGCGCGAGATGATGGTGCGCTTTCGCACCCTCGGCTGTTATCCGCTGACCGGCGCGATCCGCTCGGAAGCTACCACGCTCGATGCGATCCTTGACGAAATGCGGCAGTCGCGTACGTCGGAACGGCAGGGGCGATTGATTGATCATGACGAAAGCGGTTCGATGGAGAAGAAGAAGCGAGAGGGTTATTTCTGATGACCCCGTCTTCGTCTGACAACACGCTGCTGGCGACGCGGCCGGCGCTTCGCTTTCTCACCTGTGGTTCCGTTGATGACGGAAAGTCGACGCTGATCGGGCGGCTGCTTTATGAGCAGGGTTTGATCTTCGACGATCATATGACCGCGCTGCAAAGCGATTCCCGTAAGCACGGTACGACCGGCGAGGATATCGATTTCGCGCTTCTGCTCGACGGTCTCGAGGCCGAGCGCGAGCAGGGCATCACCATCGACGTCGCCTATCGTTATTTCGCGACACCGCGCCGCCATTTCATCGTCGCTGATGCGCCGGGTCATGAGCAATATACGCGCAACATGGCGACCGGCGCGTCGAACAGCGATCTTGCTGTGATCCTGGTCGATGCGTCGAAGGGGCTGATGCCGCAGACGCGACGGCATGCGATGATCGCAAGCCTGCTCGGCATCCGTTATGTGGCGCTGGCGATCAACAAGATCGATCTGGTCGATTTCCGTCAGGATGTTTTCGACCTGATCGTTGCCGAGTTCACCGTTTTCGCGGCGGCGCTGGGATTCAAAGATATCAGGCCGATCCCGCTGGCGGCGCGTTTCGGCGATAACGTGTTGTCGCCGAGTTCTCGGACGCCTTGGTACGATGGCCCGTCACTGATGGCCTATCTGGAGGCGGTCGAGATCGACGACGACCGTGCTGCGCAGCCGTTCCGCATGCCCGTGCAATGGGTCAATCGGCCGAATGCCGATTTCCGCGGATTTGCCGGAACAGTCGCCGCGGGTGCTGTTGCGCCGGGCGATCCCGTTGTCGTCCTGCCGTCGGGGCAGGGGAGCCGGATCAAGGACGTGCTGGGTCCGCAGGGCGCAGTCGAGCGCGCCGGGGCGGGGACAGCGGTGACGGTGACGCTCGCAAGCGAGATCGATATCGCGCGCGGCGATATGCTCGCCGCGCCGGATCATCGTCCGCAGGTTGCCGACCAGTTCGCCGCACATCTCGTTTGGATGTCATCGGAACCATTGCTGCCTGGCCGCTCCTATTTGATGAAAATCAATCATGTGACGATGACCGCGAGCGTCACCGAGCTAAAGCACCGCATCGACGTCGAAAATCTCGACAAGCTCGCCGCCAAGACGCTGGCGATGAATGAGATTGGTGTGGCCAATCTCTCGCTGGCGCGACCCATTCCGTTCGACGCCTATGCCGATAATCGCACGACCGGCGCTTTCATACTTATCGACCGCTACAGCAATGAAACCGTCGCTGCCGGTATGATCGACTTCGCGCTGCGCCGTGCGACCAATATCCACTATCAGCCGATCACGGTGGCAAAGGCGGAACGCACCCGGCTGATGACGCATAAGCCGGTGGTGCTGTGGTTCACCGGATTGTCCGGCGCCGGCAAATCGACGATTGCCAATCTCGTGGAAGCGAGCCTGCACGCGCGCGGGGTGCACACGACGCTTCTGGATGGCGACAATATCCGCCACGGCCTCAACAAGGATTTGGGCTTCACAGCCGGCGAGCGCGTCGAGAACATCCGACGCATCGGCGAGGTGGCGAAGCTGATGACCGAGGCCGGTCTGGTCGTGCTGTGTTCGTTTATCTCGCCGTTCCGCGCCGAACGGCGGATGGTGCGTGAGTTGCTGCCCGATGGTGAGTTCATTGAGGTTTTCGTCGATGCCGACCTTGATGCCTGCATCGCCCGTGACCCGAAAGGGCTCTACCGCCGGGCGCTGGCCGGGGAGATCAAGAATTTCACCGGTGTTGACCAGCCCTATGAGCGCCCGGAGAACGCCGAGCTGACGCTCGACACCGCTCATGACAGTGCGGCCACGCTCGCCGATCAGGTGGTGGCCGAACTGATCCGGCGGCGGGTTTTCTGACCATCGTCGTCCCTGTGTCGGAGTGATTCCGCTGTCGATCGGGATTTCGCTGGGTCGCTGCACTCGATTCAAGCGGGAGGCGGTATTTAAATACTCCCCTCAGAGCTGGTTAAAGTTCTGATGTTTCTGATATTTTTGCTGAGAGCGAATCCGTCTTAACCTTCGGAAGCCGAATACAACTAATTGGCGAGCGAAGGGTTATAAGTTATTTATGCGATTGATGTTCGTGCCGCAGGGGCGGCTATCCGGTGGGTATTTTGGGCGACCTGCATCATATCAACGACGATATCGCGATCGTCGGTTGGGCTTGCCGTTTTCCCGGCGCCAATAGCACAAGCGATTTCTGGGATTTGATGGCGCGCGGACAATGCACCGTGACGCGCGTGCCAGAGGATCGTTTTTCCCTCGCGCGCTTCGGGCATCCCCGCCGGCAGGAACGGGGCCGGAGCTATAGCTGGGCCGCGGGCGTCCTCGACAATGTCTGGCACTTCGACCCCAGCGTGTTCGGCATTTCGCCGCGCGAGGCGATCCAGATGGACCCGCAGCAGCGGCTGCTGCTGCAACTGACCTGGGAGGCGTTCGAGGATGCCGGCATTCGCCCCTCGACCGTGGCGGGTAAGGATGTCGGCGTTTATGTCGGTGCGTCGCAGATCGACTATGCGCATACTTTCGTCACCGACCAGGCGATCGCGGATTCGCATTTCGCGACCGGGACCGCGCTCGCCATTCTCGCCAACCGGATTTCCTACATTTTCGATCTGCGCGGACCGAGCGTCACGGTCGACACCGCGTGCTCATCGTCGCTGGTAGCGCTGCATCAGGCAGTTGAGGCGTTGCGATCGGGTCGCATCGATACTGCGATTGTTGGCGGCACCAACGTCATTACCAGCCCATCTTCGTTCATCGCCTTCTCGCAAGCCTCGATGCTGTCGCCGACAGGGTTGTGTCAGGCGTTCTCCAGCAAGGCGGACGGCTTCGTCCGTGCGGAGGGCGGGGGGATCGTCATTTTGCGGCGGCTGGCGCAGGCGCAGGCCGCGCGCAATCCGGTCCATGGCTTTGTCCTGGCAACCGATGTCAATTCCGACGGCCGTACCGGCGGCATTTCACTGCCGTCGCTGGAGGCGCAACAAGCGCTTCTCGAACGTATTTATGGACCGGATGGCGTTGACCCCAATCGTCTGGCGTTCGTCGAAGCGCACGGGACGGGAACTGCGGCCGGCGATCCGATCGAGGCGACGGCGCTCGGCCGTGGATTGGGTCAGCGTCGTTCAAAGCCACTGCCGATCGGCTCGGTCAAAACCAATATCGGCCACCTCGAGCCGGGCGCCGGCATCGCGGGCCTGATCAAGTCGGTGATGGCGCTCAATCACGGTGTGCTGCCGCCGTCGCTCCATTGTGACGAACTCAATCCGAACATTGCGTTTGACGACCTCAATCTCAAGGTCTGCCAGGAGGCCATATCGCTACGCGGCGAAGCGGGCACGCTGGCCGGCGTCAATTCCTTCGGGTTCGGTGGCACGAATGCGCATGCGGTGGTCGCTGGCGGGAAGAGCGCGGCGCCGCCGCGCGCGTTGGCTCCTGGGGCGGGATCATTTGTGATCTCGGCCGAAACGGCGCCCGCGCTGGCGTCGCTTGCCCAAAGCTATGCCGGCAAGATCGACGGGCTATCTAAACGCGATGTTGCGGCGATGGCCGGCGCTGCGGCGCATCGGCGCGAGCATCTGTCCCATCGTCTGGTGGTGACGTCATCCGATACCAAGGAAATCGCACGCGCACTTCAGGCTTTCGCGGTTGATGGGGAAGATCCCAATCTTGTCGTCGGGAACGCCGTCGGCCGAAATCTTCCGGTCGCCTTCGTCTATGCTGGAAACGGCAGCCAATGGGTCGGCATGGGTCAGGCCGCTCATCGGACCAATGCGGTCTTCCGCAAGCACTTCGATCAGGTCGATGAATTGTTTGCGCCTTTGGGTGGCTGGTCGCTGCGGGATATTCTCTTCAGCGACGAACTTTCCGAGAAACTGTCACTCACGAGCGTCGCGCAGCCTCTTATTTTTGCAATCCAGAGCGCGATCACCGCCGTTCTGACATCACGTGGAATCAAGCCTGTTGCCGTGCTCGGACACAGCGTCGGCGAAATTGCTGCGGCCGAGGCGGCGGGCATTCTCGATCTCGAGACCGCAATCCGGCTCGTTTATATTCGCAGCCATCATCAGGAACGCACGCGCGGCTTTGGCCGCATGGTCGCGCTGCGCTCGACCGTGGATACCGCGGGCGAGATGCTGCAAGCCGTGCCGGAAGTCGAGATCGCGGCCTTCAATAGCCCACGCAGCCTGACGCTGGCCGGGCCCGCCGATAAACTTGCGGCGCTGGCGACGGGCAATCCCGGCGTTGCCATGGTCGATCTCGATCTCGATTACCCATTCCATACCGGATTACTGGCGCCGATTCAGCGCGATCTGATCGCCGATCTCCAGGACATTCACGGTCATGCCGGACATACGCCGTTTGTGTCGACGGTGACTGGCCAGCAGGAATCCGGCGAAAAGCTCGACGGCGCTTATTGGTGGTGCAATGTTCGCGAGCCTGTTCAACTTGTCAGCGGATTGCACAAAGCTGCCGCACTCGGCGCGCGCTGCTTCCTCGATATTGGCGCGCGGCCGACGCTCCTCAAGCACATCACTGACAGCCTCGACGGCGAAACCACCAGCTTTGCGGTTCACGCGACGCTGGACCGTAAGGATGGCGACGGCGACCCGTTCGACCGGATCGTTGCGAAAGCTCTGGTCGCTGGCGCAGCGATCGATATGGAGCAGCTGTTCGGCGTTGATCCCGGACCTGCGATCAAGCTGCCGTCCTATCCATGGCAACAACGAGAATTTCGCTTCGAGCATACCGTTGAAGCGGTCGGGATCGAACCGATCCGGCACCCGTTCGCCGGCATGCGCTATTCTGCGGATTCGCTGGAGTGGCACGCCAATATCGATACGGCGGTGCATTCCGCGTTGCAGGATCACAAAGTCGGCGAGCAGGTTCTGTTTCCCGGCACCGCGTTCCTGGAAATCGCCTTCGCCGTCGCGCGCGAGTGGCTGAAGTCCGAACAGGTCGCCATCACGAATTTCGAGATCATTAAGGCGCTCGACCTCACCAAAGGCGAGGTCCGCGAGGTCATGACCAGGGTCTCGCCGGGCTCGAATGTGATCGAGATTTTCAGCAGGCCACGTCTGTCGCATGCCGCCTGGCTGCAGAATTGCCGTGGCAAGATCCAGCCCAGCCACCGCACGCCCGCCGGCGGTTTGCCGATCTGTGGCGATCGGGTGCGCGATCTCACGCGCGCTGACGTTTACCGCATCGCCGCAGATGCCGGTCTGCACTACGGCCCGGAATTTCAACTCGTTCGGGCGATGTCTATTCACGCCGGCGATGTGATCGATGTTCGCCTCGATCCGCCGTCCGGTGAAACGCCGTTCGTCCTTGACCCGATCCGGTCTGACTGCTGCTCGCATGGTATTTTCGCGGTCTTACCCGATGTACAGGCGAAAGAACGCGGGGTCGCTTATATTCCGGTCCGGATTGATCGGGCGGCGATCTATCAACCGAACGCAAAGCCGGCGCGTGCTCTTGTCGAAATTCACAGCAAGACATCGCGGGCCATCTTCGCCACGTACTGGATTCTCGATCGTCATGATGGCGTCATTGCCGTGCTCGGCGGCGTGCGGTGCCAGGCCGTGCCGGTTCGGCATGTGGCGCACGTGGAATCGGTCGCCGTGGTCGAAGCACCGAAACTGCTGGACGGCCAGACGATTGGTGCCACCGGTCTGCCGGTCACGCCACGACAGGTTGTCGAGGCCGCCCGAAGCGCCAATGTAGCGTTAGCGGAGGGTCCGCCGGCATCCGGCTTCGCCGATCTGCTCGACGGATTCGCCATGGCCGAGGGCCATCAGATCGCCCAATCGCTGGCAGACGATGGTGTCGTTGACCCGCAACAGTTGGTGACAAGCGGCCGTCTTCCGGAAGAGCTTGTGCCATGGCTCGTCAATCTGCTCGCGCATCTGGAAAATGCTGGCCTCGCCAGCGAGCGTCATGGCGCGTGGCGCATCGTGTCCGACAATCTTCTGCCAAAAGCCGACGCACTTTTGAAACTGCTCGCGACCGAGCATCCGGATCGTGGTTCGGAGTTGTTGCTGGCTGGAGCGTTGTCGGGTTTTTCTCAAAAGATATTTAAAGATCGCGCCATTGCTTTCGGCACCGAAGCTATCTTTTCGGCGTCTGCGCTCGACTTCTACAAATCCGGACATGTCTTTGCCGAAGCTGGACGACAGGCGCTCTATAAGATTTTGCAGAAGCTTCCCGGCTTCTGGCCGAAGGACCGCTCGTTGCGGATTCTTCAACTGGGCTATGGCCCACTGACGCAAATGCTGGCGCTGTCGTCGCAGGATGTCGATCTGACGGTGATCGAGCCGGATCGTCTGGCATTCGACCGGGCCGAGGCTGCGTTAAGCAGGGATGCCTCGGTTCGCATCGTGCCGGATGCCGAGGGGATTGCAGCTGATCAGTTTGACGCCGTCATCGGTGTCGACGGCTTGCACCGGCTGGCGAAAGATATCGACCTCGACACACTGCGCGGCGCGCTGTCGGCTCATGGCCTGTTGATCGCGATCGAGGCCGAACCCTCATTGTTCCGCGACATGGTTTTTGGCTTGGAGGCCGGATGGTTCGTCGAGGAGGGGCGGGATCGCCCCGTCGGCCGTCTGCGCGCGGCGGCCAGCTGGCACGGAATGCTCGGCGGTTTCGCGCAAGCCGAGACGATCCGTGTTGTTTGCGGTTCGGATGCCGCGTCGTTGTTGGTGGCCTCCGTGGGAAGTCGCGAAGACACGCAATCCATCATCCAGGCAGATGCCAAGCCGATGGCGTCTCCAGTCATGGTGTCAATCCGATCGTCGGCGTCGACGCCACTTGCGGGCGAGATTTTGCGGTTGCTCAAAGCTGCTGGCGACGATCTTCCGGTAGTGCTGGATCCGGAGCAATTGTCTGACGCAACTGGTCGGTCGTTGATCCTGACGCCGCCGATATCATCGGAAAAGCTGGACTCGGAAACGGCGATCCTGCGTCGTTGCCTTGATCTGAAATCGCTGGCGATGACGCTCGGCGGCTGCAAGACGACAATCTGGCTGGTCTTCGTCGGCGCGCTCGGTATCGATGGGTGTTCGGTTGATCCCGTTGAAGCCGGTACATGGTCGTTTTCGCGCACGCTCGCCAATGAGTTTCCGGCACTGGATATCCGGCGGATCGATATCGCCGAAGGGACATCGCCCGCCAGCGCGGCGAAGATCGTCCGCAGCATCATCCGGTCAGGCACTGCTGAAACCGAGCTTCACACCGACGGTACCAAGGTTCAGGCTGTTCGCGTCAAGGGGTTGAAGTCGGTCGTCGAGCACCTGACGCGGGCTGAACCCGCCGCAGCTCGACTGCAACGGCGCAGCGGCACCGGTCAGCGGCTGTTCTGGGAAAGCGTGCATCGCGTCCGGCCCGACCCGAATGATGTCGAGATCGCGGTCGAGGCGACGGGGCTTAATTTTCGGGATCTGATGTGGATGCTGTCGTTGTTGCCTGACGACATGCTGGAGGATGGTTTTACCGGCCCGACGCTCGGTCTCGAATGTGCAGGACGGATCGTGAGGGTCGGATCGGCCGTGACCGGGTTGAAGCCGGGCGATCCGGTACTGGCACTGGCGGCGTCCGCATTCGCAACGCATACGGTTGTTCCAGCGGCGCGCGTCGCCAAGGTTCCGCAGGGAATGTCGCTCGATGCCGCGGCAACGATCCCGGTCGCCTTCCTCACGGCGTATTATGCCCTGATCAAACTCGCGCATCTCGATCGTGACGAGACCATTCTCATCCATGGTGGCGCGGGCGCCGTCGGCATGGCCGCGATCCAGATCGCGCAATGGCGCGGCGCGCGGATCATCGCGACAGCCGGATCTCCTGCCAAGCGAAGTCTGTTGAGGGCTTTGGGCGTCGATCACCTTCTCGATTCCCGATCTACGGCATTTGTCGAATCCGTGCGCGAGATCGTTCCGAACGGTGTCGACGTTGTGCTGAACAGTCTGGCCGGCGACGCGATGGAAATGAGCATCGCCTGCCTCGGGTCGTTCGGCCGGTTTGTCGAACTCGGCAAGCGCGACTACATCACCAACACGCATATCGGGCTGCGGCCGTTCCGCAAAAATCTCAGCTACTTTGGTGTCGATCTCGATCAACTCGTCGTTGGCCGGGAAACGGTTGGCGACGCGCTCCTCAGGGAGGTGATGGCGCTGTTCGAGCAAGGCGCGTTCACGCCGTTGCCGTATAGTGTGTTCGGCGGATCGAATGTCGCGGAAGCGTTCCACCTGATGCAGGAGTCGAGCCATATCGGCAAGATTGTCGTGAAACCGGCGCCGGCTGGTTTGGCGCGGTCCGTGCAAGGCGCATGGACGCCGAAAGCCGGGACGCATGTCATCACCGGCGCTTTCGGCGGGTTTGGCGCCGAGATTGCTCGCTGGTTGGCCGAGCGGGGCGTCCGTCACCTGGTGCTGATTGGCCGAAAGGGCGCCGCGCGCCCGGATGCGAAGGCGTTGGTGCGAGAACTGACCGAGCGCGGTGTCACAGTCATGGCCGATCCGTGTGATATCGCTGATCCACGCGCGGTCGAGGCACTGTTCCGCAAGATTCACGCGACGATGCCACCCGTGGTTGGCGTGATGCACGCGGCGATGTTGCTCGACGACGCGATCCTCACGAATTTGAGCGAGGATCGGTTCCGGCGCGTCCTGGCGCCGAAGGTGAAGGGCGCCGAAAATCTCGATATCGTCACGCGCGGCTTGCCGCTCGATTACTTTGTCCTGTTCTCGTCGGTGACGACCCTGATCGGTAATCCGGGCCAGGCCAATTACGTGGCGGCCAACGGATTTATGGAAGGATTGGCGCGACGCCGGCGGCAGATGGGATTGCCGGCGCTGGCGGTCGGGTGGGGGCCAATCACGGATGTCGGCGTGGTGGCCACCAGCGACCGCTTGCGCAGCAGTCTGGAAAAGTTGACCGGTGTTAAGGGTATTCGCGCGCGCGAGGGTCTCGAATTGCTGGCGCAGGCGCTTGCTCTGGCGCCGAAAGCGACCGAGATCGCCGCGATGACTATCTCTCCCAATGATGGCAACTTCTCCAAGGAGCGTCTGCCGATCCTGCGGTCGCCGACCTATGTGTCGTTTGTCCGCAGCGAGGACGCAACCGATGCCTCTGGAGACGCTATCGATCTGCGAGCGTTGTTGCAGCAGGAACCCATCGAGGCTGTGCGGCGCAAGGTTTCTGATGTGGTCGTCAGGGCGCTCGGTAAGGTTCTGCATGCCCGCCCGGAAGATATCAGCAGGGTGCGGCCGCTGGGCGAAATCGGCCTGGACTCGTTGATGACGCTGGAGCTCGTGATGAGTCTCGAGTCTGCTTTCGGTTTGAATATCTCGCTGGTCAATTCGGTCGGAACGTTGACCATCTCGGCGTTGTCGGATGAAATCATTGCGCAGGTCGATCTTGACCAACATCGTGACGATACCGCCGTCGCCGATATGGCGGGTCGGCATGTGACCTCGATGACGCCAGAGGCAGTTCAGACTTTGAAGAATATTGCCGTCACCGATGCGATCCGCCCGGAGGGGCGCGCATCTTGACTGAACCGGGCGATGGCGATCAGGACGCCCGCCAGCGTCTGATGGCGCGCGTTCAATCGATGCGGCGTGGCCTGGACGCGGCTCCTCGCGATTTTGGCGACCCGACGGACTTTGGTTCGCTTCCGGGGTTTGAGGAATTACGCGTCCAGCGCGCAATCGGAAACCGGCTCGGACTCAATAATCCGTATTTCAAGATGCACGAAGGCCGCGCCGGTTCACATACGCTGATCGGCAATCGCGATCTGATCAATTTCTCCTGCTACGATTATCTCGGTCTCAACGGCCACCCGGAAATTCTCGACGCAGCACAGGATGCGATCCGCCGCTTCGGTGTGTCGTGCTCGGCGAGCCGCGTCGTCGCCGGCGAGCGCCAGGTTCATCGCGATCTTGAGCAGGCGTTGGCGAAGCATTACACCGCTGATGATGCGGTTGTCATGGTCAGCGGCTACGCTACCAATCTTGGCGTGATCGGACAGCTTGTCGGTCCGAAGGATCTGATTGTTTATGACGCCGTGTCCCACAATAGTGTGGTGATGGGTAGCGTTCTCTCCGGCGCGACGCGCCGCAGTTTCGCGCACAACGACCTCGACAATCTCGACGAGATTTTAACGGCCAATAGAGCGAAATATCATCGCGTGCTGGTGATCGTCGAAGGTCTTTACAGTATGGATGGTGATTATCCGGATTTGCCACGGCTGATCGACATCAAGCGCCGGCACAAGGCTTGGTTGATGGTGGATGAGGCGCACAGCCTCGGCGTCCTGGGTGCCAGGGGCGGCGGTGTGGCCGAGCATTTTGGTGTCGACCCACGCGAGGTCGATATCTGGATGGGAACGCTGTCGAAAACGCTTGCCGGGTGCGGCGGTTACATCGCCGGGTCGGCAGTATTGGTCGATTATCTCCGTTCACTCTGCAATGCCTTCGTTTACAGCGTCGGCATGCCGCCCGCCATTGCGGCATCCGCGGGCAAGGCGCTGGAGATCATGCACCGCGAGCCGGAACGGGTGGAGCGGCTGCAACACAACAGCCGCTATTTTCAGGCTGGGGCCCAGTCGCGCGGCATGAATACGGGAACGGCGCCGGGCACGGCTGTGTGTCCGATCATCGTCGGGGATTCGGTTGCCGCCGCTTATCTGTCGCAGCGCATGTTCGACTGCGGGATCAACGTGCAACCGGTTCTCTATCCCGCAGTTCCGGCGAAAACCTCGCGACTGCGGTTCTTCCTGACCGCTATGCACAGCGAGGCCGATATGGACACGACGCTGTCGGTATTGCAGGAAGAACTCGTGGCTTTGCCGGCGGCGATGGAAAAGCTGACGACTCGCGATGGCCATCGCTGAAAGCGGTGTTATTCTCATTCGGTTCAGGACGTTGTGCGTGAAGTCCGGATCATGACCCGTACTGTCGTTATCACCGGTGCGACCAGCGGCATCGGTCAGGCACTAGCCCAGCGGTATGCCGCGCCGGGTATCGTTCTGGGCCTGATCGGTCGTGACCCAGAGCGGCTCGGCCGTATCGCTGACGATGCGCGGCAGCGCGGTGCGGTGATCGTGACCGGAGCGATTGATGTCCGTGATCGCGTCGCGATGCAAACCTGGTTGCGAAACCTGGACCGGGATCATTCCATCGACCTCGTCATCGCCAATGCCGGCGTGATGGAAGGGACGCCGCCCGGCGGTACGATCGAGCCAGCCGACGCCGCTTACGATCTGATGCAGACCAATGTGCTGGGCGTGATGAACACCGTACAGCCGATACTGGACGCGATGGTGACGCGCGGACGCGGGCAGGTGGCGATCATGTCGTCGATCGCCGCTTTCATCCCGCTGGCGGATTCGCCGAGCTATTGCGCGAGCAAATCGGCCGTCCTCAGCTACGGTTTGTCGCTGCGCGCGTTGCTTGCCCGGCAGGGCATTCGCGTCAGCGTCATTTGCCCCGGCTATATCGAGACGCCGATGATGTTGCGCGAGAATGGGCCAAAACCATTCAAGATGTCGGCGGAACGTGCGGCAGAGTTGATCGCCACGGGGCTCGAACGCGACAAGGCCGTGATTTCGTTCCCGGCCTTCTTCGCATGGATGACGTGGCTGAACGGGATTTTGCCGGATGGCCTGCGTCGGCAGTTATCGCGCTCGTTCCGCTTTACCGTCTCTCCTTGGGGATGAGGGTTCGTCCTCATAGTCGAGCGAAAAATACCACTGATCGAGCCGCGCACCTACGATCGGCTCGATCACGGCGTTGAGCGCCGCAGCGTTCTCACGAACGCGCATGGACTTGTTAGCGGCTGATGACATGGACAACTGCGGCAGGAAGGTCACACGAAAGCGCGCGGCATCATCGAGCCGCTCGCAATAGGCGGGGATCAGGGCCGCGTCGCTGCGCTCGGCCAATTGAACGGCATAGTAAATATTGCTTGCCGGATTGAGTGTTCGTCCGAACGCCGGCGCCTGAACGCGATCGTGCATCAGTGCGTCGATATAGATGATGAAAGGCCCGCCGCCGGCGCGCAGTTCCCGATAGGCTTCGCGCAGACTGTTCGGCCCTGCCGCAATGAAGCGTGCGCCATATCGGGCGCGAACGCGGTTGATGAGCCTGTGCAAGAAGCGGTTCTCGGGCGCAAGATAGATGCCGGTGCCATGATAGCCGTTGGCGATTCCGGCTACGAGCACCACCTCCCAATTGGCGAGATGAACCGGTGTCACGACGATCGGCTGGCCGCGATCGCGCGCGGCGTGCATGTGTTCGAGACCCGCGGTCGCGATCCGCCCCTCAGCCCACAGCCGGTCGATCACCGAATATTCGTGCATGGTGCGGCCGACATTGCGCCAGAGCCGCTCCATCGCCGCGTCGGTCGAAGTCGTATCCGCATGTTCCGGGTTGTGCCGCTGCCACAGACGTCGCGCGCGTGCATCGCTGTCGGGATAGAACTTGCGTGTCAGCCGTGTCAGCACCGCGCCTGCCCAAGAGCACGCGTCGGTCGGTAAAATACGCATCGCGCCGTGGATCGCGTGGAAATAAGCGCCTGCGATCGGATCAGCGAGCCAGTACAGCAGCGCTGTGCGCCGTTTGTCGCGTTCGGCGAACAGCCAGCGGATCGGCGGCGTGGTCGCGTCCAATGTCATGTCAATGAACCGGCGCCGCGATGGCTGTTCGTGCGCGAGGCTCGATCGTCATTGGCAGCCCGCCGTCTGGCCGCAAGGTGAGGCGGCAGACTGGCTCGACCACATATCCCGGTCGCAGCCGAGCGCGGAAGTGCTGCGCCAGGGTCGCGATGCACAGGATCGTTTCGGTCAAGGCGAAGGATTGTCCGACACAGACGCGTGGGCCGATGCTGAACGGCACGAAGGCGTATTTCGACACCGGCTCTTTGCTGCCGGGGAGGAACCGCTCGGGAATGAAATGGTCAGGCTTGTCCCACAGCCGGCGATGCCTGTGGAGCAGCCATGGTACGACAAACACCATGGAGCCTTTAGGAATGCGTACGCCGTTGAAGGTTTCCTCCTGCAAGACCTCGCGTGGCAGGATCGGAAGCGGCGGATAGAGGCGCAGTGTCTCCTCGACCACGGCCTGTGTATAGGTGAGCTTGCGCAGATCCGCGAGCGTCGGCAGACGACCGCCGAGCACCCCATCCAGTTCAGCGTGCAGTCGCGCTTCGACTTCAGGGCACTGCGACAGCAAGAACCAGACCCAGGCCATGGTGTTGGCGGTGGTTTCATGTCCGGCGAGGAACAGCATGGCGGCTTCGTTGCGCAGCGTCACTTCGTCGAGCGGCTTTCCCTTGCTGTCGCGGGCGTCGAGCAGTCGACTGATCACAGAGGCTTCTTTGGTCGCGGGGCGTGACCGGTAATCGGCGATCATCGCATCGAGCACGGTGTGGATGCGGCGCTGCGCGCGCCGGACTTTGGCGTTGCGGAAGCGTGGCACCCAGTCCGGCAGCCCGAGAAACGAAATCAGGTCGATCTGGCTGATCGCTTGCTGGTACTCGGTGAAGCTCTGGAACGTCTCGCCGGTATAGTCGCGCCCGAGCTGACGCCCGAAGGTGGCGCGGCAGATGATCTCAGCCGCGAGATGCGCCATCTCTTCGAGGACGTTGACCTCTCCGGACAGGTTGTCCCAGCGTCCGCGCAACTCGTCGGCGGTTTCGGCCATGACCTTGGCGAACTCTTCGAGCCGCGACGCATGCAGGATTGGCGCGATGATCTGTCGACGTTGCCGCCACGTTTCGCCGTCACTGATGAACAAGCTGTCGCCTATCAGCGGCTCGAGCGCGTGGCGGGTTTGCGGCCCTTTGCGTTCGAAGCTCGCATTTTTGAGGTTGAACGCGAACTGCACGGATTCCGGGCTGTTGCAGAGGAAGGTGGTACGTGTGAATATTCGTTCATGTGAAAACTCCAGGGTGAAGGCGCTTTCCTCCCAGATTGACACTGTGTTGGCACGGGCGAGTCGCAGGCGCGTCCAGGGCCAAGGTGGCTGCCGCAGCCGCGGGGGGTAGGGAGGAACGAAATCGCTCACCGGGCGGTCCTGCTCTGAAGTTGCCGTTCGCGCTCGTGTTGGCGAGACGATTCGACAACCGTTATACTTAGCTTAACCATGCGACCCTTGTTGTATCCGTCGCGAGTTATGATTGTTTAACCTTTTGATTTACAATGGGGAATTGCGATTCTAGTGTGTCCTGTCAGTATTTCTGGAGTATAAAATCACGGGTCGGATAGCTGTTGGGTTTATCCCAAGTAGTTTGGAAGCATATTTTTCCGACGGCTTCGATACTGCTGTGATGTACCTGCCACGATCGTTAGAATTTGCGGAAGCGGGCTTCTCGACAAGCGGGTTGTACGATACAGCTTAAAGATACGTCAGGTTGGTGGGAATCTTGCAGGCACGCGGCGCCTCTCAACGTCTGAGATCGAGTTCGGTCTGGCGCTCTGCGACCGGGTGGCTTGCCCTTTTGGGCGCTGCCGGACTGGCGGGCTGCACGGCCATGCCCTCAGCGGGGCCCACCGCAACCGAAATCGTGCAGAACGAAGCGCCGGCCAGCGCTCCGACCCTGACGGGCTATATGGTCGTCGATATCGACGGTCATGTGATCTCCGTGCTGAGCCGGCGGCCGAAGTCGTCGCTGTTCAGCATGTTCAAGACTGGTAAGAAGCCGCCGGATGTCCGCCTCGGCGTTGGCGATTCCATTAGCGTGACTATCTGGGAAGCGAGTGCCGGCGGCTTGTTCTCGACCGCGAGCGTCGACAAGACGACACCGGGGTCGCGCACCGCGACGCTGCCTGTCCAGGAAATCGCGCAGGACGGCACCATTCAAATTCCCTATGCGGGTCGCTTGAAGGTCGCCGGCTTGCGTCCGGCGCAGGTTGAGGCGCTGATCGTCAAGGACCTGCAAGGCAAGGCTATCGAGCCGCAGGCGGTTGTCACGTTGGCGAAAACACGCAGCTCGACCGTGACCATCACCGGCGAAGTGACGAACGGCATGCTTGCGCCGGTCAGCGTGGTCGGTGACCGCGTGCTCGACGTGATCGCAACCGCCGGCGGCATCAAGGCTCCAGCCTATGAGACATTCGTGTCGCTGACGCGCGGCGAGACGACCGCGACCATCGCGTTCAATGCCATCCTCGCCGACGCCCGCGAGAACGTCTATGTGCGTCCGGGCGATGTGCTGACGGTGATCAAGCAGCCGCAGCGGTTCACGGTGTTTGGTGGCACGGGTCGTAACGAACTAGTTCCGTTCGATGCGGCGGGCATTACGCTCGAAGAAGCATTGGCGCGTGCAGGTGGTTTGCAAGATTTACGCGCCGATGCCAATGGTGTGTTCCTGCTGCGCTTCGAACCGGCGGCGATCGCAGCGCAACTCGAACCGTCCCGCAAGAATCAAATTGCAACGCCGGTCGTGCCGATCGTCTATCGGCTCGCGTTGCGCGATGCCAACTCCTACTTCCTAGCCCGCTCGTTCCAGATGCGCGACAAGGACATCATCTATGTCGCGAACGCGCCGATGACCGAAGTTCAGAAGGCTCTCAGTGTGATCGGTTCGGTGACGGCGCCGGTGGTTTCGGGTGCTGCCGTTTACAGCATCGCCAAATAGGCTCGCGCAACGGCGGGAGACAGCCGCCATGATCTGTCCGAAGTGTTCGATCATGTGGTGTGATCCGCGTGTGGGCTTACCCGTCCGCGGTAGGGGCGATCGCCTCGATTCTGCGCGTGAGATCTGCTGATGCTCGACATGCCAGGACCATTACGGGTCGTATCGGACGGCGAAACCAGGACTGCCGCCCGTGCCGGACGTATAGTTGGTGCGTTGGCGGGGCGGCGAACGATTGCTCAAACCGTTGAGCGTCTTGGTGTTTTGCGGCTGTCGTTTCTGTTGTGCGTGATCGTTCCGACACTGATTGCCGGGCTTTATTTGTCGGTCATGGCTTCGGACCAATATGTCTCCGAGGCGCGGTTTTCCGTTCGGCGGGGGACCGAAACCAAAATGCCGCCGATGTTGAGCGGCTTGTCGTTCCTGACATCGTTGACCACCAGCGGCGCGTCGACGATGCAGGACGCGTTCATCGTCACCGATTATGTCCGCAGCCGCACTATCATCGAGGATCTTGGCGGCAAGGACGTGATTGCGAAAATCTACGCGCATCCGGACGCGGACTGGTTCTCCCGGATGCGGTCGGATCTGCCGCTGGAGAAAGTCTGGAAATACTGGAAGCGCAAGGTCACGGCGACGATCGATACGCAATCCGGCATTGTGACGCTCGAGATCGCAACCTTTTCACCGCAGGAAGCATTCGATCTTGCCCGCCGCATCGTTGAAAAAAGCGAGAAACTCGTCAACGAGATTTCCGAGCGCAGCCGCAACGATGCCCTTGAGCGCGCACGCGGGGAAGTGACGCTTGCTCAAGAGCGTGTGCGCAAGGCGCGCGAGGAATTGTTGCAGTTCCGCAATGCGAACAGCTCTATCGATCCTGTTGCCAGTGCGACGTCACTCAGCGAGACGGTCGCGACGCTGATGCGCGAGCGGATAAAGCTCGATAACGACCGGGCAAGCCTGCTCGGCGTTGTGGCTGCGGAATCGCCTATTCGCAGGCAGCTCGACGCGCGCATTGCCAATATCGACAAGCAGATTGCCGCGCTGCGAGACCAGATGACGAAAGAAGGGCAGGACACGGCGATTTCGGGTCAGATCGCCGGTTATGAAAACCTGCAACTGGAATCGCAATTCGCCGAAAAGCTGTACGAAGTGGCGCAAAGCGCGTTCGAACAGGCGCGGACCGAACAGGATAAAAAGCAGCTTTACCTCGCGACCATCGTGAAACCCGCATTGCCCGAACTGCCGCTTTATCCTCGTATCGGCCTCGGCATGTTTGTGGTGATGGCTGTATGCTTTGTCCTGTGGAGCATGATGGCACTGCTGATAGCCGCTGTCCGCGATCACATGGGACATTGAGAGGACGTATCAGGGGTGTGACAGGCCCCGAAGAATGGCGTCGCTGGCTCTGGCGTAGAGCTCTGCGTCGAACGCCAGCAATCGGCGCACCGGATCGAGCTTGCGCAACTCAGCCGCCATCCGCGAGACGAATGAGACCTCATTCAGCTGCGCTTCGCCAAGGCCGTCGATGCCCATAAGCTCGGCGAGCGTCGGGCGGAACTCCTCGAAATGACTGAACAGACCAACGGCATTCATGCCGGCGAGATAATCCAGCGCGATCGGGATATGCTTTGCGGACGGGGTTTCGTCGAGCTCGCAGGCGAGAGTGCGGATCATTGGGTTAAACAAAGCGTCTTGTTGGCTTTCGGTGAGTTTTCCGAATGTCGCGGCGATCGTGCCCGGCTCGTTGAAGTCGCAATGGCGGGCGACGCCGGCGAGAGGTTCAAGCCCGGTGAGATACTTGCCAGTAAAACTCGGGCTTTTGTCACTTGCAGCATAACGGACGAACAGCATCCGTTCCGCCAGTTCGTCGAATGGATCGCGCAGCAGAGCGGCGGAGTTGAATCCGCGATCTTTGAGCAGGCCTCGGTAGCGGAAGTAACGCGGACGCCCCGCGACGAAGATCGAGTTGCCGAACTGGTTGTTGATGATGCTGAACAGCGTGTCGAATGAGTGCTGTTCGATCGCCGAATAGCTCAATGCGAAATGCCGGGAGAGAGCGGATTCAACCTGCATCTGCGGCATCGCATGGAACGTGTATAGGAACAGCTTGCGTGGCAGGTGATGCTGCGGACGAAAGCGACGGAAAATCGGAATTTGCGTCGCGGCATCGCGGATTTCGACCTCATCGGCAGTGCCGAGGCCCGGCAGAATCGAATCGTCGATCAGGAAGCCGGCCATGCCGGTCGCGTGCAGGCCGAGGTCCTTCAAATCGGTCCGCAGCACATTGGCCTCAAGCTTGCGCTCGTCATGCCCCGGTACGCTGATCACGATCGCTGGCGTCAGGGCTGGATTGTCCGGCACAAGCCAGCCCGCAATCGTTGCGCCTGCATCTTGGTCGATATGAAATTGCATTCTTGGCAGCCGGTCCGCAGCAGGGTTTCTGGCGAGCTTAACCGTTGAAATTTAATGTATTTTTGGCAGTTTTTGCTATAGTCAAGCGGTGTCGTATTGATCCCCACTCTGCCGCCACTGGCGGGTCCTTGAACGTTCGGCGACGAGGCGAGCGGCCTTCCGATGACCGAGACCCTTCTCAACTATCGCGATTCGGGGACGCTGGGCCACGCGAGCCCGCTAAGGGTTCAGGTCCGAGTGATTGGTGCGCTCATATTGCGCGACATGCGTACGCGCTTTGGCCGTAAAATCACCGGCTGGATTATCATGGTGATGTGGCCACTGTCGCATCTGCTGTTTCTGATGATCGGCTATTTGATCGCACATCGGATCGCGCCTGTCGGCACCAATGTGACGGTGTTTATTGGCACCGGCGTGCTGCCTTATATCCTCTGCTTATATCCAGCACGCATGATCATGCTGTGTCTGGTGCAGAACCAGCCTCTGCTGTTGTTCCCGCCGGTTACCGCGGTCGATGTGATTATCGCGCGTTCGATCCTGGAGATCGTCAACGCTTTCTGGGTCGTGGCATTGTTCTGCCTGACGCTATTCGTGCTAGATATTGATTTTCTGCCGATGCGATATGGCGATGCGATCCTGGCGATCCTGGCCACGATCTATCTCGGTTTTGCTATCGGCTTCATCTCGGCGATCTTGTTGAAGCTCGTGCGTGCCTGGCTTCCGATTCAGATCGTATTACTGATCCTCGCTTATATCGTGTCCGGCGCGATTGTGCCAATTACCAGCGTGCCCGAACAAATCCGGCAATGGCTTTGGTTCAATCCGCTAGTGCATAGCGTAGAATGGCTGCGTGGGGCCTACTACGATGCGTATGGCGAAGGTGTTCTGAGCCGTGGCTATCTGATTGGCTACGCCACGATGCTGATATTCATCGGTCTGGTCATGGAACGTGCTATTCGTGGGCGTTTGCTTGAATCATGATCAAGCTCGACAACGTCTATAAGTTCTACAAGATCGAGCGGCACCGTAAGGTCGTGCTCAACGACGTGTCGATCAATTTTGAACCTGGTGTCAATTATGCTGTGCTTGGGATCAATGGCGCTGGTAAGTCGACACTTGTTCGTCTGTTGGCCGGTGCCGAACTGCCGAACCGTGGTCGCATTCGCCGCTCAGTGCGGGTGTCATGGCCGCTTGGTTTTTCGGGAGGTCTTCATTTCAGTATGACCGGTCGCGAAAATGCGCAATTCGTTGCCCGCATCTATGGCGAGGACGTCCGTAAGGTCGTCAACTTTGTCGAGGATTTTGCCGAGATCGGCCATTACATCGATGCGCCGGTGAAAACCTATTCTTCAGGCATGTTGGCGCGTGTGGCGTTTGGTTTGTCGATGGCAATCCAATTTGAATGCTACCTAATCGATGAGGTGATGGCGGTGGGGGACGCACGATTCCAGGCGCGCTGTAATGCGGTTTTCAAAAGCCGTAAAGAGAATGCCGATATCATCCTCGTGTCGCACGATATGGGCTCGGTGCTGGAATATTGCGATCGCGGAATTGTGCTATCTCACGGCCGCCTGCAGCAGTTCAACCGGGTCGATGAGGCCATCGAGGTCTACAAGAAGCTGAACATGTGATGCCGACACGCGACCATAATGACATGCTGGCCGAAGGGGCGGTGATCGATGTTCAGCCGGGTACAAATGGCCGGGCCAGCCTCGTCTCGCAGTCTTTGCGCGAGGCGGCGCGCGAAGCTCGGGCACCGCGCGCGCGCTGGATGCCATTCCGGTACGTGCACATGCCGATGCGGCGAAACTTCGCATTCTGGCTGGTTGCGAGCTTTATCGCGGTGGTCGTGCTTCCCGTATTCGGTTCCGGCCTCTATCTCGCGCTGCTTTCTTCTAACCAATATGCATCGGAGGTGCGGTTCGCGGTGCGGGGCGGAGAGCGCAGCCCCTTCGATGCGTTGAGCGGCGTGCTCGGCGCCGCCGGCAGCGAGTATTTCCAGGATGCGCTGATTGTCACGACTTATCTGCGCGGGCGGCAAGCGATCGATGACATCAACAAGATCGTCGATCTGCGCCAGGCATTCTCGCGGCCGGAAGCGGATTTTCTCTCGCGCTTCGATCCCAAGGATTCGATCGAGGAGTTGGTGTGGTACTGGCGCTGGCGCACCGATATCAGCATCGATTCATTGTCGGGCGTCATCACTGTGGTCGTGCGTGCGTTTACGCCGCAAGATTCGCTCGATATTGCCAATCAAGTGATCGCCGTTAGCGAGAAACTGGTCAACGATCTGTCCGAGCGATCGCGGCGCGATGCATTGCGCCAGGCGCAGGTGGAATTAGCACGCGCTGAGGCCGGTTTACAGGAAAAGATCAGCGCAATGCGCAATCTCCGCAACAGCGAAGGAGTGCTTGACGCCGACAAGGCTGCGGAAGCGATGATCAAGATGCTCGCGGAGATGCGGCTTGAGCGGTTGCGGCTGGAGCAGGAATATGCGGTGCAGGTGCGCACGGTAGCGCCGGAGACGCCGCATCTGCGCGTTCTGGCGGCGCGTATTGCCAGCATGAAGGAGCAGATCGAGCGGCTAGAAGCACAGATGACGCGCGGCGGCGTGCAGAATGCACCGGCGCTGGCCGATGCGATGGGGCAGTTTGATCAGCAGAAGCTGGAGCGCGATATCGCGCAGAAGCAATATATTGCCGCGGCGAGCGCGTTCGAGCGGGCGCGTGTGCAACTCGAAACCCAGCAGCTTTATCTTGCAACCTTTCTCAAGCCGGTGCTGGCGCAGGAAGCGCTTTACCCCAAGCGCTGGTGGATCTGGTCGATCATCCTGCTCGGTGGACTGGCTCTGTGGGCTGCGGGTGTCGGAGTTGCGGTATTGGTGCGGAATTATGGGATGGTATGAGCTATCTTGCGATAGAGGGCTTTATACGTGAACACGCTAAAGCTTGGCTGGAAAATCCTTGAGGTTTTTAAAAGTGGCGCGCGGGAGGTCTGGCTTGTCGCCGAGACGGACCCCGGAAAAGCGATGAAGCTAATTCACGATCAAGTGCACGAAAAAACGATACTGGAAATTCTTGAAGCGGTCTCCGAGAAAGAGCTCGACAGGCAGAATATGAGCAGGGGATCTCTCAGAAAAATTTCTACCAATACATGACTGTCATAAAGTCGTTAGTCGTATCAAAAACGATTTTCTGTTTATTGAATCCCAATCGTTCGCGCAGAACTCCTATCGTTCTAGCATTAAAAAACCAAATGTGGGCCGGAAATACATTTTGCCTTCGGTAAAGAGGGACCTGGAAATATATCACCCCGGTACGACTGAGCGCTCGCTTCAGATCTTTGAGAAACTCCAAAGGATTTTGAATGTGTTCGAGCGTATGCCAGAGAACGATCAAATCTGCTGAAGCGCCGACGCGCGAAAATTCATTTATATTACTCATGACTTTCGCGGAGGCGACGTTCATGGCGTCAAAAGTCTTTTTTATCTCGCGCGAGTCCAGTTCGATGGTGAAAATGTTCGTAAACGAGCGTGCAGCCGCTGCCGCCAAATATCCAGCGCCAGCTCCGACTTCGAGATAGGTGCCTCTGTTCAGCGGTATTTCGTTCTGCTCAAACAGGAATGAGATGATCGGCTCACTTTCGGCGACACGCGTTCCTATGCGTGCCAGTTCGTCATCGCTTATATGATAAACGCCTTGGACCGCTGCCCGCTGAAAGTTTTCGATTTCTGAAGAAGTAAAATTCTGCTGTTCGAGTGTTTCATTGTACAAGACATTGCAACTTGGGCAAACGAGGATATCTCGTTGGCACTGATCTTTATCGAGAACCGTTTCGTACAGAGAGTAGTCGGCGATATCGTGACAGACGTTGCAACGGCGCATCGAAATTCTCACTGATGTATGATTTTCTCACGCAACTTATTGATAGCTTCGTGCTCAGAATCCATGCGGGAAGCGTAAATTCGCGCATTCTCCGCTATTCTTTTCCTCTTACCATCATCATTGAGAACGGCATGAATCTCCTTTGCTATCAAATCAGGATCGGGACCAACGAGAAATACATTGTCGCGACCTCCATAGTTTTCAGCATTTCCGTCGACGTCGAGGTCGATGACTGGGAGTCCGCATGCCATCATTTCGAATGGAACCATGGACGGGTTTGTGGGTGAAAAAACCAAACCCGCAGTCGCGATATTATACAGGTTAGCTAGATGCAGCGGTTTCAAGACCTGAAGATCGGTATATGGAAAAGGTATTGCTATATCTTTCACCGCATAGGAGCCGAACAAAATGATCTCTGCTTCTGAGTCATACTTGTCATGAAACGCTTTCAATGCCTTTATTCCAAGATCAAAGCATCGCCGCGGCATTTCGGGACGAGCGAAGTACAGTATTTTTCTATTTGAGCGCGTTGCGTCAGGGTTCGGCTTGTATATGTTTTTATCAAAATAAAAAGGAATATCGTCGGCATGCAGGCCGTGCCGTTGCTTGATGATACGTTTGATCCATGGGCCGTAGCTGATTTTATGAAAGGGTTTTTGCATCGCGTTGATCGCGAGCAAATAGTCAGTGCCCATTGCAAAAAAGTATGGTTCGTAATCCTGAAGGAAATGATACTGGCGGCCTGCCCAATAACGAGAAGATTCTATATTGTAAACTGTTTTCCAGTAGGTCGCGAACGTGATGTTCGAAGGACAAATGAGTTGTTCGGAGTAGACGACTCTGATCCGCCGACTATCGAATTCAAACTCTCGTGAGATGTCTTCAGATGTTGGGTACTCGTTTGTGGGTTCAGTAAATTGGAGCAGGATTGTATGCCCGGAATCCGCAAACCAGCGCGCCAAGGAAATAATCTTGTTGTGGCCGCCGCTTCCTCGCATCATCCCCGGAATAACAAAAGTTATTGTTTGATGGTATTTTTCTGGACTAGCGCGAACCTTCTGTTCTTGAGCCGCAAGAATCCCCGAGAAAACGGCGGCGGCATCTCGCTGTTTTGCAAGAGGTCCATAGACATCAATGGCATGGCGATATGCGTTGTCGCCCAATCTGGCTCTTAGAGAAGCATCTTTGACCAGACTGTCGAGTGCTTTCAGCCAATCCTCAGTTGTTGTAGCGAGCATGCCGTTTTCGCCGTGTTTTATTGCCGCACGGAACGGTGCTGTACTGCTGGCAATGGTTGGAATATGAAGCAGTCCAGCTTCGTAATATTTCAGGTCACTTTTTGCCTCGCAAAACGGGTTTCCGACCTCCAGCGGAGCGATATTGACGTCGAAATTGGCTATTTCATCAGGCAAAGCATGATGGGGCACCAGAGGTCTTTGCTCAATTCTGTGGTTGAACGGCAATAGCATCGGAAATTCATTCAGATCCAACATGCCTATAATGATGAGGCGTGTTGCCGGATAAGTGGCGAGTATTTTAGCAATCGCTTCTGCCGCAGCGGAAAAATCGCGTTGATGAGTCATCGATCCGCTTGCGTAGCCAATATTGATCGTGTCCGTGTATTTCCGATCAAGCGCGGATTGACGTGCGGTTTCGGAAGATTCGAAGGTTTTCCGACTGAAGCCATTTCGGATGATATTTGCATTCTTACCCATCCGTCGAAACGCTTCAGCCAGATACTCGGTGGTGGCGATGCATTCGTCGGAGTTGGTCGCCATCAGATGATATCGCCGAACGCCGTCGAAATATTGCGGAAGATCGTCTCTCTTTAGAAAACGGAGTCCATCAACGTTCTGTTCTGTCGCGACGGATGGGTCAAAAACAAAATCGTCAATATCAAAAACGATCCTTGCCCCTGCTAAGCGGCATTTCTCGACAAGCGAGGCAACTGCATCATCCCATGCGACGCGAAAAAAGACGACTATTTGTGAAAAAATGAGCCGATGTTCGAATTCATTAATCTGGCCGATACTGCACCAATCTGCACTTATCCCTGCCGCATTAAGCGCCTCGATCTGATGGTCAACTCGATAAAAATGGCTTGTATTTTCGGGTAAGCCGGAAACGTACATGACCGCCGGCTGCTGATGCCCGCGCTGGAGAATCTCGGCTTTCGCTCGCTCTGTCGGCAGTGTCTTTCCGTCGGCAGGCGGCAGTGCATGCCGGCCCTCTGCTATGCCAAATTCCAGATAATGAGCTAAAGGATTGATGCCCGATATGGCAACGTCAGGATAAGCAGAAAGATACCATTTTGTATTGAAAAGCGAACTTGGATTCCGTCCTTCTGTAACGCCATGGATAACGTAGTGAACCAGCGGGTTTTCTTTTGCGTTGGCAACATCGGGATATGTCGAGAGATAATATTGCGGGTCAAAGAAGCCATTAGGCTTCCGCCCTTCAAAAGCGCCGTAGCGCATAAAATGGACGAAGGGATCCTCTCCGGCGTTACGGACGTCTGGGTTATTTGCAAGATAATATTCTGCGTCGAAGAGTGGATGGGTGTAATCCATGATGTATCCAACGCTTAGTTCGAAGCGGCGCGATTGATCAGGTATTCTTCGAGAGGGTCGAGGCTGAATCCAGGCTTAATCCCGGGATGTCGGCGATAATCAAACAGCGGATGGGGCGCGCGGGCTTCGCGCCAACCGTGGGTGCGGTAGTGGGCTAGCGGATTTTCACCGGCACGTTTCACATCCGGATTTTTCTCCAGATACCACGACGTATCGAACATTGGGTTGGGATCGAGACCGTGTGATGCGCCGACCGTCCAGAAGTGATGCAGCGGATTGAGGCTGCTTGCAGCGATGTCCGGATATTGTCGCAGATACCAGTCGGTATCGAACAGCGGATTGGGATCGTAGCCCTTGGTCACACCCTCGACGACGTAATGCCCGAGCGGTGACAGGCAGCTTACAGTATAATCCGCGTATTGCGCGATATACCATTTTCCGTCGAACAGAGGATGAGGATCGCGACCTTCCGCGCCGCCATGCAGGACGTAATGCATCAAAGGATCTTGGCCGGTAGCAGCGACATCGGGATAGCGCTTGAGATACCACAGCGGGTCGAAAAGGCCGGATCGCCGGATCGCCTCCGTCTCCTGGTGCTGGCGCGCGGTCATCGCGCGTTGCCGTAGACGTGAGAATGGCCAGACGCTCCGGCGAGCCTGTGCAGCATCGCGACGTTTCTGTTCATCCGCCTGCCGCTTGAGGCGTTCGGCCTCCGCTTCCGCGCGCAAGCTGGTAAGCTCGCGCTGCAGGCGCGCCGTCTCCTCGCTACGTGCAGTCAGGTCCCGTTGTGCCTGCGCCCATGTTTGCTGAACCGTGGCGCGAAGCCGTGTGACTTCGTTCTCGGCACGGGTCGCTTCGTCTGCTTTGCATTGCAAAAAATCCCGTACCTCGCGAACGCTCTGGAGCTCCGCTTGCGCTGCATATAAGACCTCACGCGTGGCTATCAATTCGTTTCCGAGTTGCGATCGCTCCTGTCGGCCATCCTGCACGATACGCTGTGCTTCTTCGAGTGCGGCGGTTATAAGACCATTTTCACGCCGCGCGTCACGGAGGATACTTTGGGTGAGACCGAGTTCGCGGCGTGTTTTTTCGCCATCGGCGCGCGTCGCGGCGAGGGCTTTATTTTGATCGGCAAGCAGGAGAGTTGTTTTCTCTGCCTCGCTGCGTAGATGTTGCAAGTCGGTGGCGGCAGCTTGTAGTTGTTCCGTGGTGTCGCCAAGCTCTTGAGAAACATGTTTTAATTCATGCGCGCGCGCCTGCGCGTCGTTCAGCGCCTCAAGCAGTCGACGGTGAGCGGTCGCAAGGTCGGATTCGCGAGTGGCAGCAAGGGTGCGAGCCGCGTCGCGTTCGGTGTTGATCACCTTGATAACTTGCCGCGCCTCGTCAAGTTGCTTTTGTGCCTGCTCGGATTCGCCAGCGAGACGTTGCGCCTCGGTCTGGCTTTCCCGGAGTAGGGCGCGGGTAGCTTCGAGCTCTTGCTGTCGACGCTCGGCTTCCTGCCGTCTGGCGGCAGCCTCGGTCTCGGCTTCATGCGCGCGGCCGCGCGTCGCAACAAGCTCTTCGTCGAGCGCCCGCACGCGCGTTGCATAATCGGTAGCGAGCTGCCGGGCTTGGGTGAATGCATTGTTCGCTTCCGCGAGACTGGCGTCGCGTTCGGCGATGGCTGCGTCGCGTTCGCCGGCTATCGTCGCAATGCGTGCGTCGATATCACGGATCCGAGCTTCTGCGTCTTCGATTTCACCGGCGAGCAGCAGGCCAAAGGCAGTTGTCGCCTTGTTGAATTCCGCACTGACCTGGTCGAGTATGCGGTGATGCTCCTCACGCTCGGGGCCGCGGCTCATGGCGAGGAGCGCGCCATAGGTGGTTTTTACCCAGTCCGTGACATCGGCACGGGCGTTGAGTTGTGTTTCGTCGGTCACATGATGGCGATGCGCGTCCGCGAGGAAGCGGTCGACAGCGAGTTCGGTTGAATCGGTGCGGCGTGGCCAGCGCAGATCGGTCGTTTCGCTGATGCGCGCCACCAAAGCGCGCCAATCGTCCATTAGCATGTCATAGGTGACGATAGCGCGCGGCATTTCGCGAGTTGTGCGCTCGGCATCGAGAGTATGCCGTAGCCACAGCAGGTACGATTTTGTGAGTGCGAAGCCATTACGGCGACGCAAGGATGCGGCAACTTCGAGGGGGTTGCGGATTGGTAGGACGGGGACTGGCGTTGTATCGAAACGGTCAAGAACATCGCGCCACAACGGTACGAAGCGGCATATGCGCGGATCCTTCACTGTGAACAAATTTGAGTGTGTAAAGTCATTGCGTATCACGGTGAGGAGTTGTTGTTTAACGGCCTCCGCTGCCGCAGACCCGATCCAGTCGGGGTTGACCTTCCGCCAATCGTGCCATGAGGTGCCAGCGGCATCGAGCATCGCATCGTGGATGATGACTAGGTCGGCCGATTCCCAATGTCCTGTATCGTTTCCGATGCCTGGTCCCATAACGTTTTTTGGCAGATCGGCTCCGAGCAAACTGAGGACGCGCGTTAGCGCCGACGTGCCGCTGCGATGCATGCCGAGCACCATGATCGCTTGCTTCATCGTTGCGAGACGATGCGGACTCCCGGCTTTGCGTAGTTGTTCAGGCCGTCGGCTGGTCTTGCGGTTAGCCGGCATGAGCAACGCTCCGCAAGGGCATGTGAGTGGCTTGATCGGGCGGATGCAACATCAGAAGCATCGTTCTAAATCGAACCATGACTGTGCAGAATGCGGCGCAGTCCCTTGAAGTGCATCGATGTGCCAGCGCGGCGCAGGTCCGCCATCACCTCGTCGCGCAAGGGTTCGTTGAAGTCGCTAAGGATGCGATACACTTCTTCGAGAGAATAAACGCTACGATAAAAAATGTCGCGTTTAATGGCAGGGAGGCCGAGATACTTCATGAACAGAAAGCCGCCGACGTGCACCTGATTGCGCTTGGCAATGAGGCTGATCAGGCGGTTACCGAAAATCTCGAAATTCCAGCGATCCATAGTCTCAAGCTGGCCGTGGATGCCCGGCAAACCGGCTGGGCGGTTGCTGGGGCCGATTGGCCGCACACCCTGCGAGATGGCTTCAAAATCAGTGGCGGAAAAACCCTCGGCTCCGATGAATGTGTCGAACTCCCTGTAGAGCAGAGGGCGGCAGTAGCTCGGCAGCAATCTCACCGATTCCAGAACATCGCGGACGGGACGGGGGCGCAGATGCGGAATGAGTTGTGCGGCCTGGAACAGGATATGCGGGCGAAAGCCGGCCTTGGTCATATGTCGCGTCAGGCTGACTTCGCCTTTATGGATCGACCAGCGCCGCGTGCCGATCGGCTTGTAGCTTTTCCAGAATTTGCGGAAAGCCCGGCTGCGGACGGCATGGAATCCAAATGACAGCAGGAAAGACTGGACGTGGTAATGATATTCGAACACTTCCGTCAGGCCGATGAACTCGTCTTCGCCGTCGAGGTCGGCAATCAGTTTGCCGAGACCCCGCTCGAAGAAGAACATGCTGTCGTTCATCAGGATCAGCCGATCCACATCCTTTTCGCTGCGCATCAGGATATTGGCGGCATCCTTATAAGCGCCGAAATCCCGGCCGACATTGGAGCGCTCGATCAGCACGTAGCATGCATCGAGCAGCTGGGCGCGCAGGAGTGGCGTAATGGGGCCATTGGCGACGACGACGAGGTTGATGTCACTGCGTCCAATCGCGTTGATCATGTTCGCAGTGAACGAGGCGAGCGGAGAATTAGTGTAGATCACCAGGACCGCATATTTTTGCGATTTCTTGTCCGCCTTGCCTGCGGTAACGGAGCGAACCCGCAGACGCTCGGAATAAACCCGCGGATCGAGCCGATACCACAAGCGCATCAGGATCTCCGCGAGCGGAATGATGGTCCACGATTCGAGCGTGTACCACGCGCCATAAAGCGCCTTGCCGATCGAAGCGAGGGTGTCCCCGATCGCTGCCATTACGACGTTGCCGCGGGTGCCCATCTTATTGTGCCGTTTGCAGGAGGGAGTGGAGATATTCGCCGTAGGAGGTCTTTGGCATCATGTTTGCGATTGCGCCGATCTGATTGGCTGAGATCCAGCCATTGGCATAAGCAATTTCCTCGATACAGGCGATCTTCAACCCCTGTCGGTGTTCGATGGCGCGGACAAATTCCGATGCTTCGAGAAGAGACTCGTGGGTGCCGGTATCGAGCCAGGCAAAGCCACGGCCGAGCTGCTGGACTTTGAGCTTGCCGGCGCGGCGATAGTGCTCGTTGACGTCGGTGATCTCGATTTCGCCCCGTGCTGACGGTTTGACGTCTTTAGCGATGCGCACCACATCGTTATCGTAGAAATAGAGGCCGGTGACGGCCCAATTGGATTTTGGCGATGCCGGCTTTTCTTCCAGTGATAGCGCCAAGCCGTGTTGATCGAACTCGACAACGCCATAACGCTGCGGGTCGCTGACGTGATACGCGAATACAGTCGCCCCGTCGGTCAGCCGGGCCGCGTCCTGCAGCAATGGTGAAAGGTTGTGGCCGTAGAAGATATTGTCGCCCAGCACGAGCGCTGTCGGGGCATTGCCGATAAATTGCTCGCCGATGATGAAAGCGTCCGCGAGGCCGCGCGGCTGCGTTTGCACCGCGTAAAAGATATCGATGCCCCAGCGTGAGCCGTCGCCCAGCACATGCTTGAACGATCCGATATCGCGCTCGGTGGAAATGAGCAGGATTTCACGGATTCCGGCCAGCATCAGGACCGATAAGGGATAATAGATCATCGGCTTGTCGAACACCGGCAGCAACTGCTTGCTGATGGCGAGTGTCACCGGGTAGAGCCGTGTGCCCGAGCCGCCCGCCAGAATGATCCCCTTCATGGCTCTCCCCAGCTGTTTCGCACGCTAGTATCCCTTGGCCGCGAGGTAGGAATCCAGTGCTTCCTGCCAGGGCCGCATCGGGCCGATGGCCGCTGTAAGCTTGGCGTTGTCGAGAACGCTATAAGGTGGCCGGGTAGCGGGCGTCGGGAACTCGGCGGAGGAAATTGCTTCGACCTTCACGGCAATCTTCGCCCGTTTGACGATCTCTGTTGCAAAGTCGTGCCAGGTTGCGCTGCCGGAATTCACCACATGCCATACGCCATGCGGCGCTTGTCGGTCGAGCAGGGCAAACATTGCGGTGGCGATGTCAGCCGTCGAAGTCGGCGACATTGTCTGATCGGCAACCACCCGGAGGTGGCCCTTTTCGCGACCGAACCGGATCATCGTCTCGACAAAGTTGCCACCTTTACCGCTCGCGCCGGCAACACCGAACAGCGAAGCGACACGGAGAATGAGGGCATCAGCTTGGGTGCGCAGCACCAGGTCTTCGCCCATGCCTTTCGATGCGCCATAGACGTTGAGCGGCGCTTTGCCGTCATCTTCCGCCAGCGGCTTTCGTTTCGCTTGGCCGCCGAAAACATAATCGGTAGAAATGTGAACCAGTCGCGCGCCTTTCTCCGCGCAAAGCCGTGCCAGGGCCTGCGGTAGGTGCGTATTGATCGCGAATGCCAGCTGGGCATTGCGCTCGACGTCATCGGTCTTGTGATAGCTGGAGCAATTGATCAGGCAACCGAAGTCGATGCCGCGCAAAACATCGATCGCCGGCTCGATCTCTGAGAGATCGAGCCTGACGCGGTCGATGCAGAGGATATCGAACGGTTTTGCGCGCGCCGCATTGACGGCACGGATGTCAGTGCCGAGCTGTCCGTTGGGGCCGAGCAGGACCGTCCGCATGATCAGATTTTCAGCACGCCGCCGTACATTTCGAGGCTACGCATGCGTTCATGCCATGCGGTCAGCTCGCGATACCAGTCGAGCGTGATCGTCTGGGGTGTGCGATCAACCTTGCCGGATGCGAGAGCCTCGCAGAGCTCCTTCACGCCATCTTCGGCATGATAGAGCGCCTTGTAGCCAAGGCCATAGATCTTATCGAACGAAACGCGATAGGAGCGATGATCCGGATCTCCGTACCATTCGATCTTGACGTCGTGCGGAACGGTCGCCGCGACTTTTTCAGCGAGCGGGCCGAGCTGGTAGTTGTTTGTTTCCGATCCGACGTTGAAAACCTGTCCGCTCACCTTGGAATGAGGCGCGGTCAGCATGAAAATCTGCGCGCGGGCGGTATCCTTGACATGAACCATCGGGCGCCATTGGGTGCCGTCGCGCATCAGCGGTAGCACGCCGGTCTTATAAGCGCCATAGGTCATGCCGTTGATAGCAAGATCGAACCGCATCCGCGGGCTATAACCATAGACGGTGGCCTGGCGCAGGACGATGACGCCGAAATTTTCGGAGGCGAGCGGCAACACATCGTGCTCGGCCATTTCGTTCGCCTTGGCGTAAGTCGTTAGCGGATTGGTCTTGGTCGTCTCGTCGGCGATGACACCGGCTTCCTGGAAGCCATAGAGACTGCAGGAGGAGGGCAACACATAACGTTTCACGCCGGCGTCTTTAGCGAGACGTGCCGTCGTTGCGCGGGCGCGGTGATTGATCGCGTAGGTCTCGTTCTGGAACAACTCGCCGGACGGATCGTTCGAAATCGCCACCAGATCGATCACGTGGTCGATCCCGGCAAGGTGCTCCGGTTTGATGGCGCGTGCGTCTTCCTGGATCAGTTCTAGGTTCGGATGCTCAGACAGTAATTCCCGACCAAAGAAATAGCGATCGATGGCCCGCACCCGAAAGTTCTGTTCGAGCAACATTGGCACCAGTGTCGTGCCAATATAGCCGCCGGCGCCTGTCACCAGAACCCTTGCGGCGGAGTTTCCATTTTGAGCTGCCATAATTCCCTCGCACCATTGTCAGAACGGTGATGTGATGTCTTTCAGGAACGGCTGCTTGGTATCCTTGTCGGAGAGCACCATGTCCTTTTCGCTAAACGGCCAGTCTATTCCGAGAGCAGGGTCGTTCCAGCGGATCCCGAAGTCGTGTTGGGCCGAATAGAAATTCGTTACTTTGTAAAGCAGTTCGGTATCTGGCTCCAAGGTGCAGACGCCGTGGGCAAAGCCGGCGGGGACAAGAATCTGGTTCCATTTTTCCGCTGAAATTTCGGCGGCGACCCATTTCCCAAAAGTCGGCGAACCGCGGCGGATATCCACCGCCACGTCGAGTATCTTGCCGCGCACGACGCGCACCAGCTTGTCCTGGGCAAAAGGCGGGCTTTGATAATGCAACCCGCGCAAGGTCCCGGCTTGCGCAGAGAAGGACTGGTTGTCCTGAACGAAGTCGAGATTGATTCCATGAGCGGCGAAAGTAGTTTTGTTGTAAGTTTCCGAAAAGAAGCCACGCGCATCGCCGTGTTTTTTCGGGACGATCAGTTTGACGTCAGGTATTTTCAGCGAAATGACTTCAAGGCTCATTTTTAATATTCAGAATTCATCACCCAAACCCGTATAAGTTGTAAGTACGGATAAATTCGGTGTAAAGGGTCGGATGGGACTTCTTCGCTGGTTTAAATCACGACTCGGTGCCCATGGGGCCTTCGGCGAATCGGGGCGCAGGCGCCCGGTGGACATTCTTGCAACCCCGGATAATTTTGACGAAGCAGGGTATCTCGCGGCGAACCCGGACATTGCCGCTGCGGTTGTGCGGGGTGACTGGGCTTCTGGCTTGGCGCATTTCCGCGAGCAGGGCTGCCGGGAAGGGCGGCGCCAGCAGCCCACCACCTCAATCGAGGAGATGCGTCGGGCTAAGCTGGAAAAGCTGAGGCCTTTTATCCGCAGCGACCTGCCGCATCAGGTCAAGGACGGCAAGCTCGATTTCCTGTCGGATGAACTGCGTCTGAAAACCGGTATTGTCGAGACTGGTGCCGTCTCAGCTAACGAATATGATGGATATGTTCGAGGGCTTATCGATGAGTTCAGCGATGGGCTGGTGCTCGACTGCGGCGCGGGCAGACGGCCGGTTTGCTACCCGAATGTCGTCAACTATGAGATCGTCGACTATGACACTACGGATGTCATCGGCGTCGGCGAGGTGTTGCCGTTCCAGGATGGCGCATTCGACGCGGTGATCTCCATCGCTGTCCTCGAACACGTCAAGGATCCGTTCGCGTGCGCGAGGGAGATCATCCGCGTCCTGAAGCCCGGCGGTAAGCTGATCTGCTGTGTGCCGTTCCTGCAGCCGCTGCACGGTTATCCCAATCACTACTACAACATGACCGGGCAGGGGCTGCGTGCCCTGTTCGAGCCGGCATTGATGATCGACGATCACCGCGTGATCGAGTCTCTGTTGCCGGTCTGGTCGCTCACCTGGATTGTGCAGAGCTGGGCGCGGGGATTACACGGGGCGACCCGAGAGGAATTTCTCGATCTCAAACTACGCGATCTGATGGCGCCGTCGCATGAGTTATTGGGGTGTCGCTGGGTTCGCGGTTTGCCGGATGACAAGAACTTCGAATTAGCGAGCGCGACGATGGTGTTCGCGCACAAATCTAAGTAAGAGAGTTAGGTGGTTCACGGAGCATAGACCCAACGGATATTTTGGACCAGCGAGATAGAGAATACCGCATCGGCTTGTCTGCTTTGGATTCTGGGCTGATTTAAACGAGCGCCTCCGGCAATTATTGAACTGATGGGGCCGTTCCTACTAGCGGTAAACATTCTCATCAGCGGTCTCTCGCCGATTGCTATGCGGTCTCACGTGGTTGTGTCCAAGTGCCGCCCGACCTAGAGCGTGGGACATACTCCGGAGAAGTGATCCGTCAGCGTCAAAACCCAAAGCTGCATACCGTCGAACAACTGATCGTACATCCCGTCCATCGACTAATAGTCGTTGGGAGCAATCCCATCGGATCACCTCTAGCTTGGTCATGCTCGTCGCGGCAAGCAGCTGAAGTCGAGGAAGAATTAAAACCGCAACTGTCACGGTGCCCTTAACTGGGCTTTTGAATTATTCCCAGACCCGATGCATCTTTGTAGACCGTTCGTTCGCCAAAATGCTGATCAGTGCAGAAGTCGTTGATGAAGATGGTTTGCGCTTCGGGATGTTTCGATACCCATGTCTGTAGCGCGCCTTTTACGCCAACCCCTTTCTTGGCATCAAACCTGACGGCAAACTGGCTAACATCATGAAGGGCGATGAACCCGCCAGGCTGTAGAAGGGGATACCATAGATCCAGTTCGCGAATTGTGTGGTCGTATTCGTGTGAGGAATCGATGAACACGACCTGCGGAGCGCCTTTCAAGAATGATTTCGCATTTTGCGCTGCTTGTGGGTTCGCGGAATCATTGATGTCAATCCGGACCTGTGGTTCAAGGCCTGCGCGCTGAACCCATGAACTAGTATATGCAGATACGTAAGGGTCGATATCGACACTGAAGACTGAGTTCTGGTGGCTCATGCGACGCATCATGAAACCGAGCAGTAAGGTCGAGAAGCCTATGTAGTGGCCGCATTGCGCAACGCGGGAGATATTGTTGCCCATGATCAAGCCCATGAGCATCGACATCGCCGGGACGTTGCATTCGCCTGTGCCGAGCGGGCGGGTTTTTTCGCTGTCTTCATACCAGAGCCGCATCACCTCCCATTCCTGATCGGAGAGAAAGTCAAAAATAGGCGGCACATACTTGGCTTTTGTGGCTGTAAACCACCAATAGCGGCCGTGCTGTTTGTCTGAGAATTTAAGAGTTCTGACAGGCGGATTAGGTGATTTCTGAGGATTGAGCATGGAGTCCAGTGACAGCCATTTGTGGTTACAGCCATCGATAGAATAGCAACCGTGCTAGCATGTGCAAACAGCCGCCTCCGGGCGGCTTTTTGTTCCCCAAGGCGGGCGGCGGCTATGCGTTAATCACGGCGCCGATTGTATCTTTGCTATGTCTCTTATTTCACCGATGTTGGAAAAAGCGTCGGCGTAATTGACCGCCGTTTTACGTGCTAAAGATGGGTGAATCTGAATATATTTCCGATCTATATTGAGTTGGTATTTCGATGCCCAATCCATAATGAAGCTAAGTAAATTATCTGGAAGTTTTGCCGAGGCTGCTAAGTCGGTGTAGTTGATGATATGAAAGTTTGGATAGTTTGCCATCGCAAGGTGTAATTGGTCTTGATGCCATCGCACGGTCCGCGCGTAATTCGTGAAATCATTCGCATCCAGTACTAATGGTTCAATCGCGTGTTGTGGGTCTGCCACATATCCATGCGCTACACCTGTTCGTTCAAGGAATTTCCCTGAAACATATGTATCAACAACATCCCGTTCCAGCGAGATGACAAGCGCTCCACGCGAGCGGAGATACCCATACATGAAGAAACCTGGAAACGGATTCCAACTAAGACATGGAATTTCGAGTTGATTGAACATTAGGTCAAAGTGGATAGGTCTCCAGGTGTGGAAGATATGAGCGAAATACCGATCAAGAACGATGTCGGCTGGTAGCTCTTGAAGTGTACGATAGCCTTCAGCTTTCAGGAATTGCGAATAGCATCCTAACGCAATGCGATCCGGGTTAAAGATTTCTCCCAACGGCTTGATTTGAGTTCCTGAACCAAAGCAGGTGCCGAGCAGTTTCGTTCCCGATCTCTGCGTCGAAACTGTCACAATGATCATAAGGGCCTTTTAAATTATTTTGGTTGCTGGGCCTGACCGCCCATTTTATAGGCTCGCTCTTATATGCGATAGGCTAGCCTGCGGGGGCTTAAGGCGGCAAGTGGGGGATGGTGCCGGCTTTCTTGGCAAGTATGTTCTGCTCACCGGACATCGGTTCTTCGCAGGCGCCGGGAGTTAGTTGTTGAAGTCTAGTCCGATCAGCGCTTCGACCGCGATAATGTTGAATCCGAATATCTTGGGACATTAGATCGTCGTGGAGACCCCTCGCGCTTTTGAACGCCAGTGATCACAAAATTATTTTTCATTGCGCGATGACGTGCCTCTGCTTCAGAGTTGAAGGTGTACCCGTTGTGCTGGCGACCCGCCTGGATTCGAACCAGGGACCCTCAGCTTAGAAGGCTGATGCTCTATCCAACTGAGCGCAGCTGGCATCGGCGTCACTGTCCGGCGCTGACAGTGTTCATCGCCGGCAGCCCGTTCGCGTTCGAGCGGCCGGTGTTGCGCAGCTTCGACTTCACGTTCGGTATTCGGCTCATCCTGGAACTAGTGACGCCGTTCATCGTGCTCTTGACTGTATCACCGAGATAGTGCGCGCGGGAATCGAAGCGGTGGCGAAGGGAGGCCGGCGCGGCGCAGGCGTCGGGCGTGAGCGCGCAGACGCTCCGCTTCGTCGTCATTCCGCTGGCGCTGCGGGTGATAGAGATCCTCAGCATCACCGAGCGCACGGGTGATGAAGATCACTGAGCTTGCGAACAATTGCAATCGGTCGCAGTCCAAGCCGATGCCTGGCCTATTTTGGCGTCCCAGGAAAAACGGATCGAGTGGTTTTGGGAGGCATATCAATATTCTTTAGCGAGCGCTCAACCGCGCATCTTGAGCATGAATCCCGACACGGAAAGAGGGACCGCAGGGTTTGTAAGGACGTGATCGGAGCTTTCGACTGAAGCACATCTTCAGATTTATAATCCGGCACCCGTGGAACAATCCCTTAGCGTCAGTTCCGCGAGAGCTAGCGGTGGAGCGGTGCTGCTTTCCTGTCACACTTAGAAAGTTCCATTCTGTTCCCTGCAACCCGGAATTGTTTTTTACGATTTTCCGAGCATTCTTCGCATTAGCAGCAAGGTGGAGGGGGCTAATGCTTCGCAAAGCGCTACTGACATCCGTGTTTAGCGTTATGTGTGTTCCGGCTTTCGCGGCCGATCTGCCAGCGAGAATGCCCGTGAAGGCCGTCCCCTACGTGCAGCCGGTTTACAATTGGACGGGCTTCTATGTCGGCGCCAACCTCGGTTACGGTTGGTCCAGCGGTAGCGGCACGATCACAATCGGTGGCGCATCTGGGCCATATTCAGGTAGTGGCAACGGAATCTTGGGTGGCGTTCAGCTTGGCTACAACTGGCAGGCCGGGTCGGTAGTGTTCGGCGTCGAGACAGACTTTCAGGCCTCCGGCGGCCGAGGTGACGTCAATGCGACCGCAGGCGCGACTGCCGTAACAGGTACTGCGAAGACCCCATGGTTTGGCACGATCCGCGGCCGCCTGGGCTGGGCCTTTGATCGCTGGATGGTCTATGCGACGGCCGGCGGTCTGTACGGCAAAGCCAACCTGAATGGGACGGTCTCTACCACGGGACCCTTCAGCTCGTCTGCGACCTATTGGACTTGGGTTGTTGGCGGTGGTGTCGAGACAGCACTTTGGGATCGCTGGACTGCCAAGCTCGAATATCTTTATGCCGGTTCCCCAACAGATGTCCCTGTGCCTCCCGGTACGACGGCGCTGTCGGGTTCTGGGCATACGCATGTTCTTCGCGCAGGCTTGAACTACCGGTTCTAATGTCATCGAGAACCGAACTCAAAAACGGCACCTTCGGGTGCCGTTTTTTATGAGTTAGCACTACCGTTGCCTGATTGATTGGCCGGGATAGGTGCGGGGAGCTGGCAGAAAATAAAAGGCGCTGCAGCGAAAGGCAGGCGTCCTATAGGCTTTTGAGCGCGCAGTGCGGGAGCTGGTGCTATCGGATATCTGAAAATCGCTAGTGAACAATGCCGCCTGTCGCCGGGGGCATGTCCGAATTTGGCTGTCGACGTGACTTTCTAGTTCGGTAGCAGACGCAGAAGTGAAAACTTCAGCTCGCCGGTCATGCTCATCACAGCGACAACTGCAAGCAAGCAGCCGATTCCGGCTAACGCACCTTCAAGGAGCTCAAACATGCTTTCTTGGCGGCGTGACCGAAAGTTTTTCATGACGGCTGCTTAGCAGTAATTTTGTTAGCGGACTCCTAATAGACCACTCTGTGTAAGGACATCGTGTTGAGGATATACCACGCAGAGAGACGACTGATCTCGGAATTCATGGTTCTTACGCTTAGATTTCAAGCTCCTGGTGCCTGGGAGAACCGGGGGGCTTGTTCAGCTCTTTACTGAGCGTCGCGGCGATCTTGAGAAGGGGCGCCTTCAATGGGGCGCCAAGGCCATTAACGACGGTCAAAATTGCAAGCGAATACCGGATTGTCGTCGACATTTATTAAGTGGCACTACGCATTTGAGGCCTTTGCGGTTGCCTCATCGAGCGCTGTTTTGGTTGCGATGTCGTTTCGTTTTTGCGCCAATCGTGCCTCCCGCTGTTTTTCCATGCGCAAAAGTTGTTCTAGCTGATCGGAGCGATATTGAGCCATCGCGACGGCTCTATCTTCGGCTGTCTGTTTGTCTGCCATTGATTGTCCAATACAAATGAAAAGTCGAGCATAACAAACGTGCTTGAGAGCAAAATGTTCCTTATTGGCAGTCACGTTGCAGCGGTCGTAACGCGATTGCTATGATTGCGAATGGTTTGGAATCACGCCGATACGCCTCTGCTGGCCAAAGCGTTGGAACTGGCCATTGAGGCGCTTCGTGAGACCGAGAGGCTTCCCGAAAACGCAGCGATCATGCGGAATGCCATTCGCGAGGCTATTGAATCGGGCACGACGGACTTAGAGGCGCTCGTCGAAATCGGTGCCCGCTCTCTTTCGCGATGATCGAGCCGAGTTTTTGATCTTCAGATCGGTCGTCTCATCGGAATCCCGCGGTCCATCATACCGTCCAGGCGCATCCGGCTTATGATCGTGCGTTTCTGATACGTATTGGCGGGCAGGGCGCTTGGATGAGCGGCGCTCAATGTGATTGCGATGTGGCGGCATTTGGTAATCCGGTTCGAGAACAGACGCCTCCCTTTGCAATGTGGGAGGACCTCGCTTAACGCGAACTCTGAGTATCACTGATTAAGGCGCTTACACTGCCACTTACGGCGCGTTTGTGCACTACGGCACGAAGGGCCTCGACGCGGGATTACGGTGGTCGCGCTACGCTGGTCGATGATCGTGGAGCAGAAGCCGATCGAAGTGAGGCAAAGGCTCTTAAGGGATCAGTGTCGCCCGCCGTATGCGATCCACATGTAGACGCAGAACAGTGTGAACGCGCCGAGGATCGCAGCGCCAAACCAGCCAACGCGGTCTGACGGCTCATCGATGTCCCAGAACCAGTCCTTGAAAAAGCTCCACATGGGATTTTGAATATCGCAGGAGGGGTTGGGAACAGGTTAAGGGCGATGCCAACTATTGAAACATCGATCCGGTTGCGAAAGCACGACCACACAAAGAGAAGCGATAGCAGCATCTAAGCTATTTAAAGTACTGGCGACCCCGCCTGGATTCGAACCAGGGACCCTCAGCTTAGAAGGCTGATGCTCTATCCAACTGAGCTACGGGGCCGATACGCCGAACATCTTGCGGCAACTTCTCGTCAGGACCGTATCTGATTCAAGCCAATAGAACGTTCGCCTCATGCCGGTATAACGTCGCCGCGCACTTTTGCCGTGTTGTGGCGGTAAAATCAATCAATGCGGCATGTCCGGGTCCTGGAAAAGCCCGATGGCTTTCAAGGTGTTATCCGGCCGGCACGTCTGCGGCCGGCTCAATTCCCAACAAGCGAACCGGCTGATGAACGGGCGGGGAACTCCCGCTCCGGTGGCTGCGCCGCGCGGCGTCCTCGACAGGTCCCAAAACCCGCCCGATAGTTGCGGGATTCGCCGCACCCACCGCTTTCTGGCTCGTAACCGGACGCCCGCCCATGACGCCGATGATGCCCGCCATCCTTCGCTCCAGCTTTGCTCTTCTTCTGATCCTCTGGTCGGCGCTCGCCGCCGCGGACGACAAGCCGTTCCAGCGCTCCGAGTTCAATGACGCGACGACGCGGCTCGAGGAGCAGATCAAGAAAGACGCGGGGCAGGTGACGAAGACCGCGCCGGTGCTCCGCCGCGAGATCGACCAGGCATTCCAGAAGAATGACATTCGCGGCGGCATGCAGCTCATCGGCCAACTGCTTACCGTGGCGCCGGACGACGCGGGCGCGTGGCTGCGTCTGGCGCGTACCGTGTTGCAGATCCGCCCGGCGAACGATCGCGAGCGCGCGACCTTGCTCGATCGCGCCTCGATGGCCGCCTACATCGCCTATCAGCGCAGCGGCGGCGCGGAGGAGGCGGATGCGCTCGCGGTGCTCGGCCGTACGCTTGCCGACCGGCAGATGTGGCGGCCGGCGCTCGACGCCATGCGGCTCTCGCTGGAGAAACGCGAGGTCGCCGATCTGCGCGCGCGCTACGAGCGGGTGCGGCTCGACCACGGATTCCGCATCCTTGACTACACGGTCGATTCCGATGCGTCCTCGCCGCGCGCCTGCTTCCAGTTCTCCGAGGACCTGCCGGGCAAGCGCACCGACTTCTCGCCGTTCGTCGCGGTCGTCGGAATGGAAAAGCCGGCGGTGTCCGTCGACGAGAAGCAGCTCTGTGTCGAGGGACTCAAGCACGGCGAGCGTTACGAGATCACGCTCCGCGCGGGTTTGCCTTCGACGGTCAACGAGGCGCTCCCGAAGTCGGCACCGTTCACACTCTATGTGCGCGACCGCAAGCCGTTCGCGCGCTTCGCCAGCAAAGCCTATGTGCTGCCGAAGGCTGGCCAACGTGGCATTCCGGTGGCGAGCGTCAACACCACGGCGGTGCACATCCAGATCTACCGGATCAGCGACCGCAACCTGATCGACGCGGTGATGGGCCGCGACTTCCAGCGCAATCTCGACCGCTACGAACTCGACCGGCTCGGCAACGAGCGCGGCTACAAGGTCTGGGAGGGCGAACTTGCGACCGAGATGAAGCTCAATGCCGAGGTGACGACGGCGTTTCCGATCGACGAGGCCGTCGGCACGCTCGCGCCCGGCGTCTATGCCATGGCGGCGGTGCCGACGGGCCCGGTCGCCAACGATTACGAGGAACAGGCGACGCAGTGGTTCGTCGTCTCCGATCTCGGCCTCACGGCGCTGTCAGGCCAGGACGGCATCAATGTCTTCGTGCATTCGCTCGCCTCGGCTTCGCCGCGCGAGGGCGTCGAGGTGCAGCTCGTCTCGCGCGCCAATGACGTGCTGGCGGTGAAGCGCACCGATAGAGCAGGCCGCGCGCAGTTCGACGCGGGGCTCGCCCGTGGCGAGGGCGGGTCTTCCCCGTCGCTGGTGATCGCGCGCGAGCAGAACGACTATGTGTTCCTCAATCTCAAAGGCCCTGCGTTCGATCTGTCGGATCGTGGCGTCGGCGGCCGCGCGGCGCCGGCCGGGCTCGATGCGTTCGTTTACACCGAGCGCGGCGTCTATCGTTCCGGCGAGACGGTGCATGTGACGACCCTGCTGCGCGACGCGCAAGGCAAGGCCGCGCCGGGCACGCCGCTCACGCTGGTGATGGAGCGGCCGGACGGCGTCGATTATCGCCGCACGGTGGCGGCGGATCAGGCGCTCGGCGGACGCGCGTGGAGCGTCCCGCTCGTCGCTTCGGCCACGTCGGGCACATGGCGCGTCAAGGCCTATACCGATCCGAAACGCCCGCCGGTCGGCCAGACCACCTTCATGGTCGAGGACTATGTGCCGGACCGGCTGGAGTTCGCGCTCACCACCGATGCGAAGGAGTTGTCGCAGAAGGACGACACGTCGTTCGCGCTCGACGGACATTTTCTTTACGGCGCGCCGGCCTCGGGCCTCGATCTGGAAGGCGAGGTGGTGATCCAGGCGGCGAAGGAGCGCGCCGGCTTTGCCGGCTATCAGTTTGGTCTGGCGGACGAGCAGATCACGGCGGTGCGCCAGCCGCTGGAAGATTTGCCGCAGACCGACGACAAGGGCAAAGCGGACATCTCCGTGAAGCTCGACACGCTGCCGGATGCGACGCGTCCGCTGGAAGCACAGGTGATGGTCCGCATGGCGGAGGCCGGCGGCCGTGCCATCGAACGGTCGGTGACGCTGCCGGTCGCGACCACCACGGCGATGATCGGCGTGAAGCCGGGTTTCAACGGCCGTTCGCTGGGCGACGGTGAGAACGCGACGTTCGATGTGGTGATGATCGGCGCCGATGGTCAACGCCGAGCCGCCTCCGGCCTGCGCTACGAACTCTTGAAGATCGACACACGCTACCAGTGGTACAAACAGAACAATTCCTGGCAGTTCGAGCCGGTGAAGACCACGCAGCGCGTCGCCGACGGCAAGGTCGATGTCACAGCGAACGAACCGGCGAAGCTGTCGTTGCCGGTGCGCTGGGGCCGCTATCGTCTCGAGGTCTCCGGGCCGGACGGCTTGATCACCACGGTGCCGTTCGACGCAGGCTTCTATGCGGAAGCGAGCGCCGACACGCCCGATCTTCTGGAAATCGCGCTCGACAAGCCGGACTACAGACCGGGCGAGACGATGACCGTCGCGGTCACGGCGCGCACCGCGGGGCAACTGACGCTCAACATCGTTACCGACAAGCTCGCGACCAGTGTGTCGCAGGAGGTCAAAGTCGGGCAGGCGACGGTGAAGGTCCCCGTGGCCGCCGACTGGGGCACAGGCGCTTATGTTGTCGCGACCTTGCGCCGTCCGCTCGACACGCAGGCGCAGCGCATGCCAGGCCGCGCCATCGGCGTGCAGTGGTTCGCCATCGACCGCGCCGCGCACACGCTGACCATGGAGATGCCGCTGCCGGCGACGATCCGTCCGGACACGGTGCTGACGGTGCCGGTGAAGCTCGGCGGGTTGCGCGCGGGCGACCAGGCGCGGGTGGTGGTGGCGGCGGTCGATGTCGGCATCCTCAATCTCACCAATTACAAGCCGCCGGCGCCCGACGACTATTATCTCGGGCAGCGGCGGCTGACGGCGGAGCTGCGCGATCTCTACGGTCAGTTGATCGACGGCATGCAGGGCGCGCGCGGCGCGATCCGCTCGGGCGGCGACATGGCCGGCGCGGATCTTGCCGGCTCGCCGCCGACGCAGGCGCCGCTCGCATTGTATTCCGGTCTGGTGACGGTCGGACCGGATGGCACGGCGTCGATTCCATTCAACATTCCCGCATTCGCGGGGACGGTGCGGGTGATGGCGGTGGCGTTCAGCGCCGATCGCGTCGGCAAGGCGTCTGGTGACGTGGTGGTGCGCGATCCTGTGGTGGCGACGGCGACGCTGCCGCGCTTTCTGCGCATCGGCGATACGTCGAGCTTCCATCTCAGCCTCGACAATGTCGAAGGCGTGGCGGGGAACTACACGGTTTCAGTGAACGCAGAGGGTGCGGCGAGCCCGTCGGGCGATACGACCCGCACCGTGACGCTCAATCGCGGCCAGCGCAGCGGACTGTCGATACCGATCACGGCGAAGCAGGCCGGGATGACCACGCTGCATCTCGCCGTCAACGGGCCGGATGGCTTTGCACTGGCGCGCAACTATGCGCTGGAAACGCGCCCGGCGACGACGACGCTGACGCGGCGCACGGTTAGACCGTTGCCGAAGGGTGAAAGCCTCATCGTGTCGAGCGATGCGTTCGCCGATCTCGTTCCGGGCACGGGGCGCGTCGATCTCTCGGTTGGCCTGTCGGCCTCGCTCGATGCGGCGACATTGTTGCAGGCGCTCGACCGGTATCCCTATGGCTGCACCGAACAGATCGCCAGCCGCGCGGTGGCGATGCTCTATATCAACGACATCGCGCCGCCGGGACGCCTCGCGCTCGACCGCGACGGCGAGGAGCGCATCCGCGACGCGATCGAGCGACTGTTGGCGCGACAGGGGGCGAACGGCTCGTTCGGCCTGTGGAGCGTTGGCGGCGACGACATCTGGCTCGATGCCTATGTCACCGATTTCCTCAGCCGCGCGCGCGAGCGCAAATTCGCGGTGCCGGACGAGTCATTCCAGATGGCGATCGACCGGTTGCGCAATTACGTCGCGACCGCCCCGGAGCCGAAGAAGAACGGCGGGCGTGAACTCGCCTACGCGCTCTATGTGCTGGCGCGTAATGGCGCGGCGCCGGTGGGCGATCTGCGTTACATCGCCGACAGCCAGACCGGTGATCTGGCGACGCCGATCGCCAAGGCGCAGATCGCAGCGGCGCTCGGCATGCTCGGCGACCGCATCCGTGCGGAGCGGGTGTTCGCGGCGGCCCTCGGCGCGATCCCGCAGCAGCCGGTGCTGCAGGCGGGCCGCAGCGACTTCGGCTCAATGCTGCGGGATTCTGCGGCGCTGGTGACGCTCGCCTCCGAGGGCAATGCGCCGCGCGCGACGGTCGAGGCGGCGGTGCAGCGGGTCGATTCCGCGCGCGGTCTCGCCAGCCAGTTGTCGACGCAGGAGCAGGCGTGGCTGGTGCTCGCCGCCCGCGCCATCGGCAAGGAGAGTGGAGCGATCACGCTCGACGTGGCCGGCCGTCGGCAGAAGGGCGCGTTCTTCCAGGGGCTGCGTCCGTCCGATCTCGCCGCGCCGTTCAAGGTGACCAACACCGGCGACACGGACGCGCGCGCGGTGCTCTCGGTCAGCGGCGCGCCGGTGATGCCGGAGCCTGCCGCATCGCGCGGCTTCAAGATCGAGCGGCTTTACTACACGCTCGACGGCCAGCCGGCGGACATTGCCAAGGTGACACAGAACCAGCGCTTCGCGGTGGTGCTGCGGGTGACGGAAGCGCAGCCGCAGTTCGGCCGGATCATCGTCGCCGACTATCTGCCGGCGGGGTTCGAGATCGACAATCCGCGGCTCGTCTCGTCCGGTGAGACCGGCAAATTGAACTGGATTGAGAACGCGGCCGAGCCGGTCAACGCGCAGTTCCGCGACGACCGGTTCACCGCGGCGTTCACGCGCAGCAAGGACGACAAGGCGGTGTTCACGGTGGCCTATGTCGTGCGCGCCGTCTCGCCGGGTCGCTATGTGCTGCCGCAGGCGGTAGTCGAGGACATGTACCGACCTGACCGGTTCGGCCGCACCGACACCGGAACGCTGGAGATCGGCACCACACCATGACACCTGAGCCATGAGCGTTTGGCGTACCATCGTCGCGGTCGGAGGTGGCATCATCGCTGCCACGGCGCTGGCGTTCGGCGCGTGGGTGGTGGCGCTCGGGCCGCTGCCGCCGCTCGATCGCATCGCCTTTTCGCAGACGGTGGTGGACCGCAACGGCGTGCTGCTGCGGCCTTACGCGACCCCCGATGGACGATGGCGGCTGCCGGCAACGGTCGAGGACGTCGATCCGCGCTATCTCGATCTGCTGATCGCTTACGAGGACCGGCGCTTCCGCGACCATCATGGTGTCGATCCGCTGGCGCTCGCGCGCGCAGCGCTGCAGTGGATCGAGCGCGGTTCGATCGTTTCTGGCGGCTCGACCCTGACCATGCAGGTGGCGCGTCTGCTCGAACCGCGCCGCGAGCGCTCACTCTCCGCGAAATTGCGGCAGGCGGTGCGCGCGGTGCAGCTCGAGGCGGCGTTGTCGAAGGACGCGATCCTCGGGCTTTATCTCTCGTTCGCGCCCTATGGCGGCAATCTCGAAGGCGTGCGCGCCGCGTCGCTTGCCTATTTCGGCAAGGAGCCGCGGCGGCTGACGCTCGGCGAGGCGGCTTTGCTCGTGGCTCTGCCGCAGTCGCCGGAACAGCGCCGGCCGGATCGCTCGCGTGAAGCCGCGAACAAGGCGCGCGACATGGTGCTGCATCGTCTGGCACAACGCGATGCGATCGCGGCGAGCGAAGTGGCGCGCGCGCATGATGAAGGGATGCCGGTGGTGCGCAAGGCGATGCCGATGCTGGCCCCGCATGCGGCGGATGATGCCCTGGTGGCCACGCCAGCCTCATCGGTGCGTCGCCTCACCATCGATGCAAACTTGCAGAAGACCCTGGAACAGCTCGCGCGCGAGCGGATGCAGACCTTCGGGCCGGATGTGTCGGTCGCTTTGGTCGCGGTCGATCACGCGACCGGCGAAATCCGCGCCCGTGTTGCGTCGCCGGATTATTTCGACCTGCGCCGCGCCGGGCAGGTGGACATGACCCGCGCATTGCGCTCGCCGGGCTCGACGCTCAAGCCGTTCATCTACGGCCTCGGCTTCGAGGACGGGCTGATCCACCCCGACACCCTGATCGACGACCGGCCGGTGCGCTTCGGAGACTATACGCCGGAGAACTTCGATCTGACGTTCCAGGGCACCGTCACGGTGCGCAAGGCGCTGCAACTTTCGCTCAACGTCCCGGCGGTGGCGATCCTCGACCGGCTGGGCGTCCAGCGCCTCGCGGTGCGGCTGACCGAGGCCGGCGCCGGGCTTGTCCTGCCCAAGGGCGAGGCGCCGGGCCTGGCCATGGGGCTGGGTGGCGTCGGCATCCGGCTCACGGACCTGACCATGCTCTATGCGGCCCTGGCGCGTGGCGGCGAGGCCATCGCCCTGACTGAACAGGCTGGCCAGAAGGCCGCGACCCATCGCCTCATCGAGCCGGTGGCGGCCTGGTATGTCGGGCAGGCGCTCCTTGGCGCGCCGCCGCCGGACAACGCCCCGCACGGCCGGATCGCCTTCAAGACCGGCACCTCCTATGGCTACCGTGACGCCTGGGCGGTCGGCTTCGACGGCCGAATGACCATCGGAGTCTGGGTCGGGCGGCCGGACGGTGCCCCGGTTCCGGGGCTCATTGGCCGCACCGCTGCCGCACCGATCCTGTTCGATGCCTTCAGCCGCGCAGGGCAGGCGACGCCCTTGCCCCGGCCGCCGGAGGGCGTGTTGTTCGCCCATTCCGGCCGCCTGCCGCCGCCCTTGCGGTATTTCGGCCGCGATCTCACCGCCGCGGCCGCGAACAAGCCTCGCATCATGTTCCCGCCGGACGGCGCCCGGATCGAGCGGGCGGGCGAAGACCCGCTGGCCTTGAAGATTACCGGCGGGCAGCGGCCGCTGACCGTCATGGTCAATGGCGCGCCGATGCCGCCGACGCGGGAGCGCACGGTTTTTGTGCGCCCGGACGGAGCCGGGTTCGTCCGTCTCACCGTCATGGACGCCCGCGGCGCCACCGATAGCGTCGTGGTACGTCTGCAGTAACGCTGCTTTCCCAAGCACTTCTCTGGCACTATGGTCCGCCGCTCAACGGCGACTCGAACCCTATGACCACGGCCAGTTCCGGCACCCGATCTCCGACCCAGCGCGCAAGCTGGCGCAGCCGCGGCCTGGCGGCGGTGCTGGACTATGCGCACGCGTCCCATGCCCGCGCGGTCGCCGTGCTGGTCGCCCTGACGTTGCTCGCGTTCCTGCCGGGCTTCTTCCAGATCCCGCCGATTGACCGCGACGAGGCCCGCTTCGCGCAGGCCACCAAGCAGATGGTCGAGAACGGCGACTACGTGGACATCCGGTTCCAGAACGAGGTCCGCTACAAGAAGCCGATCGGCATCTACTGGCTGCAGGCGGCGATCGTGAAGACCGCGACGCGGATCAGCGGCCACGAAGTGCTGCCGACCATCTGGCTCTATCGCCTGCCGTCGCTTCTCGGCGCCATCGGCGCGGTGCTGCTGACCTACTGGACCGCGCTCGCTTTCGTCACGCGGCGCACCGCGCTCGTCGCTGCGGCGATGCTGGCGAGTTGCGTGCTGCTTGGGGTCGAAGCGCGGCTCGCGAAAACCGACGCGATGCTGCTGTTCACGACGCTCGCGGCCATGGGCGCCATGGCGCGCGTCTATCTGCCGTGGCGGCGCACTGGCGTGATCGAACGCGGCTGGACCAATCCGGCGATCTTCTGGACGGCGATGGCCGGCGGCATCCTGCTCAAGGGTCCGCTGATCGTCATGTTCGTTGGCTTCGCCGCGGTGACACTCGTCATTCTCGACCGCAAGACATCGGACGGTTCGTGGCGCTGGCTCGCCGGTCTGCGGCCGGTGCTCGGCCTGATCTGGATGATCGCGCTCGTGCTGCCGTGGTTCGTCGCCATCATCGGCAAGGCGGGGGACAGTTTCTTCGCCAAGTCAGTCGGCGATGACATGCTCGCCAAGGTGACGAGCGGGCAGGAGGCGCATGGCGCGCCACCCCTGACCTATCTGCTGCTGTTCTTCGTGACGTTCTGGCCGGGCTCCGTGCTGGCGGCTATGGCGGTGCCGGCCGTGCGCCGCGCCTGGCGTCAGCCTGGCACGCAGTTTCTGCTGGCGTGGCTGGTCCCGTCCTGGATCGTCCTCGAACTGGTCGTGACCAAGCTGCCGCACTACGTGCTGCCGCTCTATCCGGCCATCGCCATCCTGATTGCCGGCGCGCTCGAAGCGGGCGTGCTGTCGCGTGCGCGGTGGCTGATCCATGGCACGATCGGCTGGTTCCTGTTCGCGGCCGTGATCTGTCTCGCCGCATTTATCGGTCTCGTTTTGATCGACAAGCAACTCGGCTTCCCGGCGTGGCCGTTCGCGGCCGCCGCCATCATCATGGCGCTGATGGCGTGGTGGCTCTACGAAACCGACGGCCCGGAGCGCGCGGTGTTGCGGGCAGTGGTGTCGTCGGTTTTGATCGCCATCACCATCTATGGCGTCGTCATGCCGTCGATGAGCGCGCTATTTCCGAGCGTGAGTGTCGCCAACGCGCTCCGCGCCTCGTCGTGCGAGAAACGCGACGTGGTCGCCGTTGGCTTCCAGGAGCCGAGTCTGGTGTTTCTCGTCGGCAGCAATCTGCGGTTCGTCGACGCGAACAGCGCGGCCGATTTCCTGTTCGGCGGCTCCTGCCGTTTCGCGGTAATCGACGCGCGGTTCGACCGTAATTTCGCGCAGCGCGCCGACACGATAGGGCTGCGCTATTCGCAGTTGCAGCGGATCGACGGTTACAACATCAGCGTCGGCAAGCCCGTGACCCTCGCGATCTATCAATCGGACAATCGCTGATGAGCAGCATGACCGAACGATCGGGCAAAGGCGGACTTTGGCAAACCCGCGTGCGTAACTGGCTGGCACGGCTGGTGCGTCCGCCGCGGCCGGCCGTCGCGCGCCTGCAACGCTGGGAGCATCGGCATATCGGCGCGGCGTTATTGTCGGCCGTCCTGGTGTGCGCTTTGCTGATGGTGACGCTCGACGCGGTGGCAATCGTTGACGCACGCGGCTTGCCTTATGGCGTGCATCGCTTCTTCGACATCATCACCGACTACGGCAAATCGGGCTGGGTCTTGTGGCCGGCCGGGCTGATCGTTGCCGCGGCGGGTGTTGCCGCCGGCACCGTGTCGCAACGCGTGGGCCTGCTGATCGCCAGCATCGCCACGCGGGCGATGTTTGTGTTCGCCGCCATCGGTCTTCCCGGCCTGTTCGTCAATCTGGTGAAGGGCCTGATCGGCCGTGCCCGGCCGTTCGTCGGCGGGTCCGCCGATCCGTATCTGTTCAGCCCGTGGACCTGGAAACCGGCTTACGCCAGTTTTCCCTCCGGACATGGACAAGCCGCCGCGAGCATCGCGGTCGCTTTGGGGGCGCTGTTTCCGCGCGCGCGCGTCGTCCTGTGGATTTACGCCGCATTCATTTTCGTGAGCCGGGTCGTCGTCACGGCGCATCATCCGAGCGATGTGCTGGGCGGCGCATTGGTGGGCGGCATCGGCGCCTGGCTGGTGCTGCGCTTCTTTGCCGCCCGTGGGCTCGGCTTCAGGATTGCGTCGGATGGCCATATTGCCCCTATGGCCGGCCCGTCGTGGCGGCGGATTAAAAGGGTTGCCGCCGGGACGCCGCAGAAATAGAAGCGCCCCCGACAGGGATCAGCGATCATCATGGCCGACAGTCATCACGCATCGCCGCCGCCGGCCGTTTCGGTCGTCGTGCCGGTCAAGAACGAAGCCGGCAATATCGCGCCGCTGGTGGCGGAGATCGCCGCCGCGCTCGACGGGCATTGGCCGTTCGAGATCGTCTACGTCAACGACGGTTCGACCGACACGACACCCGATGTGCTGCGCGATCTTGCCGCGAAGCATCCGTGGTTGCGCTTCGTGACGCACAAGCGGTCCTGTGGGCAGTCCTGCGCCGTGCGTACCGGTGCCGCCACGGCGCGCGGCCCGATCGTCGTCACCATCGATGGTGACGGTCAGAACGATCCGGCGTTCATTCCGGCGCTGATCCGCGTGCTCGAACAGGGCGCACCGCAGATGGGGCTCGTCGCGGGGCAACGGGTCGGCCGCAAGGCCACGGGCTTCAAGAAATTCCAGTCGCGCGTCGCCAATACGGTGCGCGGGTCGCTGCTGCGCGACGGCACGCGCGATTCCGGATGCGGCCTCAAGGCGGTCTATCGCGATCTTCTCTTGAAGCTGCCGTATTTCGACGGGCTGCATCGCTTTCTGCCGGCGCTGGTGCGCCGCGAGGGCTACGGCATCGGCTATGTCGACGTGATCGACCGCGAACGTCACAGCGGCGTGTCGAATTATGGGTTCTTCGATCGTCTGTGGGTCGGCATCCTCGACCTCATGGGCGTGTGGTGGCTGATCCGCCGCCGCAAGCGTGTTCCGGAAATCGTGGAGGAGTGAGATGCTGGCCGATCTGTCGCGCGCCGCGGGCAACTATTTGCACGACGTGTTCGTCGGCAATCTCGATTGGGGCATCCTGATCGGCTACGTCGCACAGGCGATGTTCGCCATGCGCTTCGTGGTGCAGTGGATCGCGTCGGAGCGCGCCGGGCGGAGCGTCGTGCCGACCACCTTCTGGGTGTTCTCGATCGGCGGCGGCATCATGCTGCTCGGCTATGCGATCTACCGCAAGGATCCTGTGTTCATCCTCGGTCAGGCATTCGGCGTGTTCGTCTATCTGCGCAATCTGCAGTTCGTGATGCGCGGCAAGGGCGGGGGCGCTGCGGCTTAGCCCTTTATTTTCGCCATTGCCGCGAATCCGCGTTCGAGATCGGCGATCAAATCGTCGGCGTCTTCAAGGCCGATATGGAAGCGCAAGGTAGGCCCGCCGGGCTGCCACGGTGTCGCTGTCCGGTAATCGGCGCAGTCGAACTGGATGACGAGGCTTTCGAAGCCGCCCCACGAATAGCCCATGCCGAACAAAGTGAGTTCATCCATGAAGGCGTGAACGGCCTTGTCGGGCATCGGTTTGAGCACCAGGCTGAACAGGCCGCTGGCGCCGGTGAAGTCGCGCTTCCACAGCGCGTGACCGGGGTTGCTTTCAAGCGCGGGGTGCAACACGCGCAGCACCTCCGGCCGCTGCTCGAACCAGCGCGCGACCTTCAAGGCCGATGCCTGATGTTTCGCGAGCCGGACGCCGAGCGTGCGGAAACCGCGCAGCGCCAGGAACACATCGTCCGGCCCGGCGCAAAGACCCAAGGTGCCGGCCGTGTCCTTCAGCCGGCTGACTGCGCGCTCGTTGGCCGAGACGGTGCCGAACATGATGTCGGAATGGCCGCCAAGATATTTGGTGCCGGCCTGGATCGACAGATCGACGCCCTTGCCGAACGCATCGTAATAGAGCGGCGTCGCCCAGGTGTTGTCCATGAGGACGAGGGCGTCGCGCGCATGCGCGACCGACGCGATCGCCGGGATGTCCTGCATCTCGAAGCTTTGCGAACCGGGCGCCTCGGTGAACACCGCGCGGGTGTTCGGCCGGAACAGCTTCTCGATGCCGGCGCCGATCGCCGGATCGTAATAGGTGGTCTCGACGCCGAACCGCTTGAGAATCGAATCGCAGAAGGTGCGGGTTGGGCGATAGGCGGTGTCCGTCACCAGCAGATGATCGCCGGCCGACACCGCCGCGAACAGGGCGGTCGAGATGGCGGCGAGGCCGGAGGGCAGCAGCGACACTCCGGCGCAGGCCGGCCCGTCGATTGCCATCAAAGCCTGTTCCAGCGCTTCGGTCGTCGGCGTGCCGCGGCGGCCGTATTGATAGCGCGACCGGTGCGCCACCTGATCGGCGGCGGTGGGGTAAAGCACGGTCGAAGCGTGGAAAACCGGTGGATTGACGAAACCGAAATGCGCCTGCGGGTCGCGCCCGGCGGTGACGAGGCGGGTGGCGGTGCGTTGGGAACTGTCGGGCTTTTTGCTGCTCATTTCACCGCTCGAGAGACTGCGCTGGAGGACCGGCGATATACCGCCCGAAACGCGAGGTGCGTCAACCCCTTGACCTTGTGGAGGGATCGTTCTGTGATGGGATCAATCAATTCAAGTGATGGACGGTCCCATGCAACGCGTTGTTCTGCTGCTCGCGGCGGCTCTGTTGATGACGGCGCAGAGTGCCAGTGCGCAAACCCTCAAGACGGTCAAGGAACGCGGCACGCTGATCTGCGGTGTCAGCCAGGGATTGCCTGGCTTCTCCAATCCCGACGACAAGGGCAACTGGACCGGCCTCGACGTCGATTTGTGCCGCGCCATCGCCGCGGCGATCTTCAACGATCCGAGCAAGGTGAAGTTCACCGGCCTGTCGGCCAAGGATCGCTTCACCGCGCTGCAGTCCGGCGAGATCGACGTGCTGTCGCGCAACTCCACCTGGACGCTGTCGCGTGACAGTTCGCTCGGCCTGAACTTCGCCGGCGTGAATTACTACGACGGGCAGGGCTTCATGGTCCGCAAGGCGCTCAAGGTCAATTCGGCGCTGGAACTCAACGGCGCGTCGGTCTGCACCCAGACCGGCACCACCACCGAACTCAACCTCGCGGACTATTTCCGCGCGCATAAGATGAAATACGAGGTGACGGCGTTCGCGACCGCGGACGAAACCGTGAAGGCGTATGACAGCGGCCGCTGTGATGTGTTCACCACCGACGTCTCGCAGCTCTATTCCGAGAAGCTCAAGCTCGCCAATCAGAACGACCATGTCATCCTGCCGGAGATCATCTCCAAGGAGCCGCTCGGCCCGGTAGTGCGTCACGGCGACGACCAGTGGTTCGACATCGTCAAGTGGACGCTGTTCGCGATGCTCAATGCCGAGGAACTGGGCATCTCCAAATCAACGCTCGACGAGGCGATGAAATCCGAGAAGCCGGACGTGCGGCGTTTCGTCGGTACCGAAGGCAATTACGGCGAGCAACTCGGCCTCACCAAGGACTGGGCGGCGCGGATCGTCCGCCACGTCGGCAATTACGGTGAGAGCTTTGAGCGTAACGTCGGCACCGGATCGAGGCTCGGCATCGCGCGCGGGTTGAACAATTTGTGGAACAACGGCGGTATCCAGTACGCGCCGCCGATCCGCTGACAACCCGGTCCAGCGGCGAGGGGATGCAGCCCGCGTCGATCCAACGCCCCATCTCGGCGCCGCGGGCGAGCCTGATGCGCGATCCGCGACTGCGCGGCCTGTTCTATCAGGTCGTGCTGCTCGCCATCGTCGTCGGTGTCGGGGTCGAGTTCGCGCTCAACGCCAAGGCCAATCTTGAAGCGCAGAGGATCGCCACCGGCTTTGGCTTCCTCGACAACACGGCTGGCTTCGGCGTCAATCAGGCGCTGATCCCGTATCAGGAATCCGACAGCTACGGCCGCGTGTTTCTCGTCGGTCTCCTGAACACCCTGCTGGTGGCGGTGCTCGGCATCGTCTTCGCCACGGTCCTCGGTTTTGCCGTCGGCATCGCCCGGCTGTCGTCGAACTGGCTGCTGGCGAAACTCGCGGGCGCCTACGTCGAGGTGATCCGCAACCAGCCGCTGCTGTTCCAGATCCTGTTCTGGTATCTGGCGGTGCTCGGCGCGATGCCGCCGCCGCGCCAGAGCGTCGGGATCGGCCTCCAGCCGATCCTGCTGTGGCTCGCCGATGGCGCCGGCGCGCTGCGTTATCTCGGTTTGCCGAATACCATCGGCGACGGACTGCGCTTTGCGGCCGACTGGATCGGTCCGCCGATGATCTATCTCAACAACCGCGGCATGGTGCTGCCCGAACCGGCGCTGCATGCCGGCGCGAGCGTGGTCGGCATCGCGCTCATCGCCGCCATCGTTGCGACGATTGCGCTGCGCATCTGGGCGCGGCGGCGGCAGACTGCGACCGGCCGGCCGTTCCCGATGCTGGCCGTCGGCATCGCCCTGATCGTCGGCCTGCCGATGCTGGCGGCGTTCGTCGCCGGTAGCCCGTTCGCGTTCGAACGTCCGGTGCTGCGCGGCTTCAATTTTTCCTCCGGCATCCGGCTGATCCCGGAACTGGTGGCGCTGCTGATCGCGCTGTCGACCTACACTGCCGCCTTCATCGCCGAGATCGTGCGCGCCGGCATCGAGGCGGTGGCGAAAGGGCAGACCGAGGCGGCGCAGGCGCTGGGCTTGAGCCGCGCGCAGGCGCTGCGATTTGTCGTCATTCCGCAGGCGATGCGGGTGATCATTCCGCCGCTCACCAGCCAGTATCTCAACCTCACCAAGAACTCTTCGCTCGCGGTGGGCATCGGCTACCCCGATCTGTTCGCGGTGTTCGCCGGCACGACGCTGAACCAGACCGGGCAGGCGATCGAAATCCTCGGCATCACCATGGCGGTCTATCTGGTGCTCTCGCTCGCCACCAGCGCGGCGATGAACGCCTATAACGCGCGCATCGCGCTCAAGGAGCGGTAGGATGAGCGTCGCTTATCTCCGCCGCGCCATGGCCGAGCCCGAGCCGCCGCCGGTTGCTTCGCACGGTGTCTGGGCGCGCACGCGCGAACGGTTGTTCTCCGGACCATTCAACATTGCCCTGACGGTGGTGAGCGCGATCGTCATCGCCGCCGTCGCCATTCCTCTGCTGCGCTTTCTCGTGATCGACGCGGTCTGGGACGGCGCCTCGCGGGTCGATTGCCTTACGGAAACCGTGGGTCGTCCAGTCGGTGCGTGCTGGCCGTTCATTGGCGCGAAGTTCACGCAGCTCGTCTACGGCTTCTATCCGTGGGGGCAGCACTGGCGTGTGGACCTCACCTTCGTGCTCGGCGCCGTGCTGCTGGTGCCGCTCCTGATTCCGCGCGTGCCATGGAAGCTCGCCAACGCGATCCTGTTCTTCGGCGTCTATCCGATCGTTGCCTTTTATCTGCTGGTCGGCGGGCGTTTCGGCCTCGATCATGTCGAAACCCGGTCGTGGGGCGGGCTGCTGGTGACGCTGGTGGTGGCGGGAACCGGCATCGTCGTGTCGTTGCCGCTCGGCATCCTGCTGGCGCTCGGCCGGCGGTCGCAGATGCCGATCGTGCACAGCCTGTCGGTGGTGTTCATCGAGTTCTGGCGCGGCGTACCGCTGATCACGATCCTGTTCTTTTCCAGCTATATGCTGCCGCTGTTCCTGCCCGGCACCTGGACACTCGACGCTCTGCTGCGCGTCCTCATCGGCACGGCGCTGTTTGCGTCCGCCTATATGGCCGAGGTGGTGCGCGCCGGGTTGCAGGCGATCCCGCGCGGGCAGATCGAAGCCGGGCAGGCGATCGGCCTCGGCTACTGGCGGATCATGGGGCTGATCGTCATGCCGCAGGCGCTGCGGCTTGTCATCCCCGGCATCGTCAACACCTTCATCGGTCTGTTCAAGGACACGACGCTCGTTTTGATCGTCGCGATCTTCGATTTCCTCGGCCAGATGCGCGCGGCATTCGCCGATCCCAACTGGGCGACACCGAACACGCTGTTCACCGGCTTCGCCTTCGCCGGCATCGTCTATTTCCTGTTCTGCTTCGGCATGTCGCGCTATTCGCTGTTTGTCGAGCGTTGGCTCAAACGGGGCCGATAAGGATATTCATGACCACCGATCCGACCGCCGATACGAGTGGCATCCGCACGACGCAGAACGCGGTCGCGGTGGACATGTCCGGCGTGCACAAATGGTACGGCCAGTTCCATGTGCTGCGCCACATCAACCTGACGGTGGCACGCGGCGAGCGGATCGTCATCGCCGGCCCGTCGGGGTCAGGCAAATCGACCTTGATCCGCTGTATCAATGCGCTGGAGGAGTATCAACGTGGCCGGATCGTCGTGGATGGTATCGAACTGTCCGACGATGTGAAGAAGGTCGAGCGGGTGCGCCGCGACGTCGGTATGGTGTTCCAGCAGTTCAATCTGTTCCCGCATCTCACGGTACTGCAGAACTGCACACTGGCGCCGATCTGGGTGCGGCACATGGCGAAGAAGGACGCGGAAGCGGCGGCGCGCCACTATCTCGAGCGCGTGCGCATCCCGGAGCAGGCCGACAAATATCCGGGGCAGCTCTCCGGCGGCCAGCAGCAGCGCGTCGCCATCGCGCGGGCGCTATGCATGAATCCGAAGATCATGCTGTTCGACGAGCCGACCTCGGCGCTCGATCCGGAAATGGTCAAGGAAGTGCTCGACACCATGGTGCAACTCGCCATGGACGGCATGACCATGTTGTGCGTCACCCACGAAATGGGCTTCGCCCGGCAGGTCGCGAACCGCGTCGTGTTCATGGACGACGGTCAGATCGTCGAGGCCAATGCACCGCAGGAGTTCTTCGAGAACCCGCAGCACGAGCGCACCAAGCTGTTCCTCAGTCAGATCCTGCGCTAGCGCGACAGCGTTCGCTTACAGTGCGCCGATCGGAATCTTGAGATAGGAGCGGCCGTTGCCCTCCGGCGGCGGCAGGCGGCCGGCACGCAGATTGACCTGCAGCGCATGCAGGATCAGTTTGGGCATCGGCAAGGTGCTGTCGCGTTTTTCCCGTTGCGCGATAAATTCAGCGCGGGTGATCCCGCCCTTGATGTGCGGATTGGACTGCCGCTGTTCCGCGACGGTCGATTCCCATTTCGGTTCGCGTCCGCCGGGCTGGTAATCGTGGCCGGTGAACAGCCGTGTGTCGTCCGGCAAAGCGAGGATCGCCTGGATCGAGTCATAGAGCGCGCTCGCGCTGCCGCCCGGAAAGTCGGCGCGCGCCGTGCCGTAGTCGGGCTGGAACAGCGTGTCGTGCACGAACGCCGCGTCGCCGAACACATAGGTGATCGAGGCGAGCGTATGGCCGGGCGAGAACATCACCGAGCCCTCGAGCGAGCCGACCGTGAGCGTGTCGCCAGCCGCGAACAGGCGGTTCCAGGCCGAGCCGTCCACCGGCAGATCGGGCGTGTTGTAGATGTCACGCCAGAGCTTCTGCACCTCGACGATCTTCGCGCCGATGGCGATCGGCGCGCCGAGCTTGTCTTTCAGATAGGAGGCGGCGGAAAAATGGTCGGCATGCGGGTGGGTGTCGAGGATCCAGTCGATGGTGAGTTTGCGCTGCTTGATCTCCTTGAGCAGCGCATCGGCGGTTTCCGTCGAGACGCGACCGGCCTTCTCGTCGTAGTCGAGGACGGGATCGATGATCGCGGCGTGCTGCGTGGCTGGATCGACCACGAGATAGACGATGCTGGATGTCGGGGGATGGTAGTAGCCGGTCACGTCCGGCGTCTGTCGTTCTTTGCTCATACCCAATCATAGCAAATTATTCTTCGGCCGGTCATGATCCATATCATGATCGACGGAATTGCTTTGTGATGGATGTCGTGCTGGCGGCGGGCGATCGCGCGGTGGTTCAGCCCTTTTCGACTGCGAGGTCCGGACGCGCGCCCCATTCCGACCAGGAGCCGTCGTAGAGGGCTTGAGGCGGTTTGCCGATCGCGTCGAGCGCGAGCCACAGGATCGCGGCGCTGACGCCGGAGCCGCAACTGGTGATCACCGGTTTGCCGGTATCGACGCCCGCTTTGGCGAAAGCGTCGCGGATTTTATCGGGACCGACCAGCGATCCGTTCGCGACCAGCGTGGACGAGGGGACGTTGAAAGAGCCCGGCATGTGTCCGCCGCGCAGGCCCGGACGGGGTTCGGGCGCTTCGCCGCGGAAACGATCGGCCGGTCGCGCGTCCACCACCTGCGTCTCGGTGCCGTTCAACGCCATCTGCACGTCGCTTTGCATTGCCACTGCGCCGGTGTTCATCTCGGCTTTGAATGTTTTCGGCGCGCGTTTGCCGTCGCCGCTTTCCAGCGGCTGGCCCGCGGCTTTCCAGCGTGGCAGGCCGCCGTCGAGGATGAACACGTTGCGCGCGCCGAAAATGCGGAAGGTCCACCACACCCGTGGCGCGGCGAACAGGCCCGCGCCATCGTAACAGATGATGGTGTCGTCGTTGCCGATTCCGAGCGCGCCGACCGCCTTGGCGAAATCGGCGGGGCCGGGAAGCATGTGCGGCAGGTCGGTGGTCTTGTCGGTGATTTCGTCGATGTCGAAGAACACCGCTCCGGGAATGTGGCCCTCGCGATATTCGCGATGCGCATCTCGTTTCTGCGCCGGCAGGTAGAATGAGCCGTCGACCACCACGACGTTAGGATCGTTGAGGTGTGCCGCAAGCCAGTCGACCGATTTTAACCAAGGGCTGGTCTGCGTGGATTCTGTCATGGTCATTCCCGTCAACGCGCCATTTTATTCAACGCGACATGCACCGGATCGGTTCAGATTTTCTCGAACGGTGGCTTGATATTGGATTTGCGCTCAAGCCAGGCCGGAACCGGGAGGTTTTTCGAGCGCAGGAAATCCGGATTGAAGAGCTTCGACTGATAACGCGTGCCGTAGTCGGCCAGCACCGTGACGATGGTGTGGCCCGGTCCCAGTTCCTTGGCGAGGCGGATTGCGCCGGCGATGTTGATGCCGCTTGAGCCGCCGAGGCAAAGCCCTTCGTGTTCGAGTAAATCGAAGATGATCGGCACCGCTTCCGCGTCGGGGATCAGATAGGCCTTGTCGACGTGGAGACCCTCGATGATCGGCGTGATGCGGCCGAGCCCGATGCCTTCCGTCACCGAACCGCCTTCGGTTGCTTTGACCTCGCCATGGGCGAACAGGTTGTACATCGCCGCGCCGTAAGGGTCGGCGACGCCGATGACGATGTTCTTGTTCTTTTCCCGCAGGAACGTGGAGGTGCCTGCGAGCGTACCGCCGGTGCCGATCGAGCAGATGAAACCGTCGACCTTGCCGCCCGTCTGCTCCCAGATTTCCGGGCCGGTCGAGACGTAGTGCGCCTTGCGATTATCGAGGTTGTTCCACTGGTCGGCAAAGATCACGCCTTTGCTCTCGGTCTTGCGGAGCTGCTCGGCGAGACGGCGGCCGACATGCTGGTAATTGTTCGGATTGCTGTAGGCGAGCGCCGGGACTTCGACCAGCTCGGCGCCGAACAGGCGCAGCGTGTCCTTCTTCTCCTGGCTCTGGGTCTCGGGGATGACGATGATGGTCCGGTAGCCGCGCGCGCTCGCGACCACGGCGAGCCCGATGCCGGTGTTGCCGGCGGTCGCCTCGACCACCAGGCCGCCCGGCTGCAGTTCGCCGCGCTTCTCCGCCTCGATGATCATCTGCCGGCCGGCGCGGTCCTTCACCGACTGGCCCGGATTCATGAACTCCGCTTTGCCGAGAATGGTGCAGCCGGTCAGTTCGGACGCGTGCCGCAGCTTGATGAGGGGGGTGTTGCCGATGGCGTCGACGACGCCGTCACGAATAGCCATACGGTCTTGTCCAATCTTGCAGTCTTGTCGTTGCTCGGGTCAGCGAAAGGTCGCCGGACGGTAATGGATCGGCCGGAACGCGACAAGGCCGGGTGCCGGTGTGGGGCGAAATTGTCGCTTGTCCTCAATATTTTAGCCGATTGTTCCCCGATTAAGGACGGCGGGAAAACGAAGTCTCCGATATCAACGATCCCGAAACCATAGTCCGCAAGAAACGCCCCGATCCCCGAACAGTTCACCGATTTTTGGCCTGACGCGCCGTATCCGGACGTGTGTGCCGCCATTGCGGTCCGGGCAGAGCGAGTTCCGAGTGCGGTCATGAAGCTCGACATCAGTACGCTGTTCCTGGTGACGATCTATGTCGAGGCGATCCTCGGTCTGCTGCTGCTGTTCGCATGGGCGCAGAACACGAGCATCCACGCGGTCGCCTGGTGGGGATTCGGCCATCTTTGCCGGGCCGGCTCGATCGTCTTGTTCGGGATGTATGGCACTGCGCCCGATCTGGTCACGATTGATCTCGCCAATGCGGTGCTGTTCACCTCCTACGCCGTGACCTGGACTGGCGCCCGTGTGTTCGATGGACGTCCGGAGGAGCCGGTTTATCTCGTCACCGGCGCGGTGTTGTGGCTGCTGATCTGCCGGCTGCCGGGTCTGTCGGATTCCCTCGACCTGCGTGTGCTGCTCGCCTCCGGCATTATCGCTTCCTATACGTGGCTGACGGCGTTCGAGTTCTGGCGCGGTCGCGCCGAGGCGCTGGTATCGCGCTGGCCGGCGATCTTCATGCTGTTCGCGCATGGCGCGCTGTTCCTGCTGCGCACGCCGCTGGTCGCGGTGCTGCCGTGGCTGTCGACCAGCGACATCTATGGCAGCGTCTGGCTCACCGTCCTGAGCTTCGAGGCCCTGCTGTTCACGATCTCGATCGCCTTCATCCTGCAGGCAATGGCGAAGGAACGGACGGAACTGCGGCACAAGACCGCGGCGATGATCGATCCGCTCACCGGGCTACCGAACCGGCGTTCGTTCATGGAGGAGGCGGAGCGTCTGACCGAGCGCCATCGCGCTCATCCGAAGCCGGTGACGGTGTTGCTGATGGACATGGATCACTTCAAGTCCATCAACGACCGGTTCGGTCATGCGGTGGGCGATCAGGTTCTCGAGGTCTTTGCTGAATCAGCGCGGCAGTCGGTCCGCAGTTCCGATCTGGTGAGCCGTCTCGGCGGCGAGGAATTCGCGGCCGTGCTTCACGACCTGAGTCGCGAGAAGGCTTTCGCGGTCGCCGACCGGATCCGCACGAGTTTTGCGCAGGCCGCGCTTGAAGTGGATGATCACCCGATCGCCGCGACCGTGAGCATCGGCCTCGCGCATTGCGAGTTGGAGGCGTTCGAGTTTGGCGAACTGCTCGCGCAAGCGGACCGGGCGCTCTATGTGGCCAAGGAGCGCGGCCGCAACCGCGTCGAAACCGCATCGCTCGATCTCTATCGCGGTCGCGACGATCACGCCGGGGCCGCAGGCACGGTGGCTACATCCGCCCGTCCGTCCGCTGCCTGACGTAACCGGCAGCGCGCGGCGCGTCCCGCCATTCGGGTAGCGGCGATTCCGCATTTGACGGCTCGCCGCGGTTTGTCCAATTTACCCTCCACGACACGGTTCGGAGCCAGGCCAGCGCACGGCCGGTGTTCTGCTGCCGGGATTCGAGGGGCGCAAGTTGTGATGCGCAATGGGAGGGACTTCATGAAAAAAAGCACAATGGCGACATGGCTCGGCGGCGCGGCGGCGGGCTTGCTGCTGGCGACGGCGGCTCAGGCCGAGAACATCAAGATTGGCGTAATGCTGCCGTTTTCCGGCGTGAACGCCGATCTCGGCGACGTGCAGATCAAGGCGATCGATCTGTATATGAAACTGCACGGCAAGGATGTTGCACCGCACACGGTCGAACTGATCAAGCGCGATGAAGGTCCGCCGTCCGGCGCCAACGCCAAGACGGTCGCGACCGAACTGATCACCCGTGACAAGGTCAATCTCATCCTTGGTGTGATCTTCTCGCCATCGGCGATCGCCATGGCGCCGGTGATGACGCAGGCCAAGATCCCGTTCGTCGAGACCAACGCCGGCACCGCGTGGATCACCAATCTGTCGCCCTATATCGTGCGGTTCTCCTTCAGCATGTGGCACGATGGCTATGCCATGGGCCAGTACGCGGCGAAGGATTTGAAGTGTAAGACCGCGGCGATGGGCTACACCGACTTCCCGCCGGGTAAGGACTCCACCGACGCATTCAAGATGTCGTTCGAAAAGAACGGCGGCAAGATCACCGACTCGATCCCGATGGGATCGCCGGCGCAGGTTCCCGACATGGCACCGTTCTTCCAGCGCGTGAAGGACGCGAAGCCGGATTGCTTCTACGTCTTCATCCCGTCCGGCAATCATGCGTCGGCCGTGGTCAAGACCTATGGCGAGCTCGGTCTGCGGCAGGCCGGCATCAAGCTGGTTGGTCCGAAGGACGTGATCCCGGACAGCAAGCTGCAGCCGATGGGTGATGCCGCGGTCGGCACCATCGTCATGAGCTCGTATTCCAACGACCTCGACAACAAGGTGAACAAGGAGTTCGTCAAGGCCTGGCACGATGCTTACGGCAAGGACAACTATCCGGACTTTATGTCGGCGGCCGCCTGGGATTCCATGCATGCCGTGTTCCAGACCATCAAGAAGCTGAACGGCAAGTTCACCGGCGAACAGTTCGTCGATGCGCTCAAGAACTGGTCCGGTGAGGGGCCGCGTGGTCCGGTCAAGATCGATCCCGCAACACGCGACATCGTGCAGAACGAATACGCGCTTGAAGTGATCAAGAAGCCCGACGGCAAGCTCGGTACCAAGGTTCTCGGTACGATCCCGCAGGTCAAGGATGAGTGCAAGGCGCTCAAGGTCGGCCGTTGCGGCGAGGCTCCGAAGTAAGATCGGCGACCGGGCGCGCCTGACTCAAGGCGCGTCCGTCGCATCTTTTGCCGGACGCGCGGCCGCAAGGCTGCGCGGCCGCTTTTCCTGACACGCACAGAGACATCTCGTGCCTTCATTTGCCGCGATTATCAGCATCCTGTTCGATGGTCTCGCCTATGCGATGGTGCTCTTCATCATCTCGGTTGGGCTGTCGATCACGATGGGATTGATGGGTTTCGTCAATCTCGCCCACGGCGCCTTTGCCATGGCGGGCGGATATCTGGTTGTGAGCTTGACGCGCAGTCTCGGCATACCGTTTTTGCCGGCGCTGGTTATCGCGGCCGTGATCGTCGGTGCTGCCAGCATCCCGTTCGAACGGATCCTGTATTCGCGCTTGTACAAGGCGACCGAACTCGATCAGGTGTTGCTGACCATCGGACTGGCGTTCATGTCGATCGCCGTCTGCACGATGATCTACGGGCCGGCTCCGCTCACCATCCGGTTGCCGTCGATTTTGACCGGACAACTCGACATCGGCGTCCGCACGGTTCCGACCTATCGTGCTTTTGTCATCGTGGTCGGCGTCGTCCTGATCGCCGTGCTCTGGTATACGTTCGAGCGCACCAATATCGGCGCGAAAATCCGCGCTGCGGTCGACAATCGTCGGATGGCGCAATCGATCGGCATCAATGTCGATCGGTTATTCACGCTGACCTTCGCGCTCGGTAGCGGGCTTGCTGCGCTCGGCGGCGGTCTTGCGGTTCAGACGTTCGGCCTGACGCCCAGCTTTGCCGTCCTCTATCTGGTGTTCTTCCTGTTGATCGTCTCCGTCGGCGGGCTCGGCAGCCTCAAGGGCACGCTGGTCGCCTCGATCGTGCTGGGCGTGTTCGACGTCGGCGGCAAATATCTGACGCCGGAAGCCGGTGGTTTCTTCATTTACGCGCTGGCGCTCGCCATCCTTCTTGTCAAACCGGCAGGTCTCTATGGCCGCGAGTGATGTGACGACCGCCGGTCCGGACGACCGGCGCGCGCGAGCGCGAGCGTTTATCGAGCGGCGGCACCGCATCCGCCTCGGTGAGATTGTTCCGTGGCTGCTGATCGCCGCCGTCTTTTTCATTTTTCCGGATCGTACGACATTCGGCACGCAGGTGCTGATCGCGATCATGTTCGCGCTGTCGCTCGATCTGATCCTTGGTTATGCGGGCATTGTCACGCTTGGCCATGCCGCGTTCTTCGGGATCGGCGCCTATACGGTCGCGATCCTGTCGGCACGTCTCGGATGGGGCGAGCCGATCAGCATGCTGTTTGCGGCGGCTGTCCTTGCTGGCATCGGCGGGCTGATTTCCGGCTGGTTCCTGCTGCGCTATCGAGGCCTAACCCTCCTGATGCTGACTCTGGCGACGGCGGTGCTGTTGCAGGAGTTCGGCAACTACCGCTCCGACATCACTGGCGGTTACGACGGCGTGCCGGGCATGGAGATCTGGAAGCTATTGGGCGTGTTCGAGAACGATCTCTGGGGCCACAACTATTATATCTACACGGCGATCGTTCTGTTCGTCGTTTTCATCGTGGTGCGGCACATCATCTATTCGCCGTTCGGCCAGGCGCTGGTCGGCATCCGCGAGAATGTGCGGCGCATGCACGCGATTGGTTCGCCGGTGCATCGCCGGCTGGTCATCTCCTACACGATCGCGGCGGCGATTGCCGGCATCGCCGGTGCGCTGTTTGCGGAATCGACCGCCTACACGACGCTCGGCGTGTTCGACTTCGACAATTCCGCCAAGGTGATGGTGATGCTGATCCTCGGCGGCACCGGGCGTCTGTATGGTGCGTTCGCCGGTGCGACCATCTACATGATCCTCGAGGACGAATTCTCCAAGGCGTTTCCTGAGTACTGGCAGTTCGGCATCGGCCTGGTGCTGGTGCTGACGGTGCTGTTCGCCCGGCGCGGCTTGCTCGGCCTGTTCGAAGACGTCGCGCAATATTTCCGGCGGAGCAAGTCATGACCGCCGTGCTGCAGATCGAAAAGCTCAACCGCAATTTCGGCGCGCTGAAGGTCACGCGCGATGTCGACCTGACGCTGGAACGGGGTGCGCGCCGCGCGCTGATCGGCCCGAACGGCGCCGGCAAAACCACGCTGATCAACCTGATCACCGGCGGACTGACGCCGACGTCTGGCCGCGTTCTGCTCAACGGTGAGGACATCACCAAGACCTCGCAGGCGGAGCGGGCGCGGCGCGGGATCGCACGCACATTCCAGATCAACCAGTTGTTCCGCGGCATTTCGGTGCTCGAGAACATCTGCCTTGCGATCGGCGAGCGCACCGGAGCCTGCAACAATCTGTGGCGACCGGCGGGTGCGAGCGCCGGAATCATCGACGAGGCGTTCGGCTATCTCGAATCGTTGCGGCTTGCCGATGACGCGCTGCGGCTGGTGCGCGAATTGCCGTATGGCCGCCAGCGTCTGGTGGAGATCGCCATTGCGCTCGCGCAGCAGCCGCGCGTGTTGCTGCTCGACGAACCGGCGGCCGGCGTGCCGTCGTCAGAAAGCCACCTCATTCTTGATGTGGTGGATTCGCTCGATCCCGAGATCGCGATCCTGATCATCGAGCATGACATGGACGTCGTGTTCCGTTTCGCTCGCCAGATCACTGTACTGGTCGCCGGCGCGGTGTTCACCGAGGGGACGCCTGACGAGATCAAGCACAATCCGCAGGTGCGCGCCGTTTATCTGGGCGAGGAGGTGCATGGCGAACAGGCCGCCGGGCAGGGGGCAACGCATCATGGCTGACACATTGGCCGGGAACGCGTTGCAACTCGAAGCTGTCTCGGCGGGTTATGGCGACACCGTCGTGCTGGAGAACTTGACGCTCGCTATCGCGCCCGGCGAAACGCTGTCGGTGATCGGCCGCAACGGTGTTGGTAAGTCGACGCTGCTTGCGACCATTCTCGGCCACACCACCCTGCATCGCGGCACCATCCGCCTGCACGGCAAAGACATCTCGTCGCTGCCCACCTATCGCCGGGTCCATGCAGGGCTGGGCTACGTGCCGCAGGAACGCGAGATCTTTCCGTCGCTGACGGTGCTGGAAAACCTGACAGTCGCGGTGCGCCCCGGTCCGTGGACGATCGATGAAGTGTTCAAGCTGTTTCCGCGTCTGGAGGAACGGCGCACCAATGGTGGCAACCAGCTTTCTGGCGGCGAACAGCAGATGCTCTCCATCGCGCGTGCGCTGGTCGGCAATCCGACGGTGCTGCTGATGGACGAACCGTCGGAGGGGCTTGCGCCGGTGATCGTTGAGGAACTCGCGCGCGCGGTGAAGCGGCTTGCCGAAGCCGGAGGGCTGGCGATGGTGCTGGTCGAGCAGAACACGCGGCTTGCGCTCGATATCGGGCCACGCGCCCTGGTGATGGACCGCGGTCATGTCGTCTATGACGGGTCGAGCGAGACGTTGCGGCGCGACGCCAAGCTGCTCGAGAAATTGATCGGCGTCACATCCAAATAGCCGCCTGCAACTTACCGTTCCCGACAGAGTTGCCGGTCTGATGACGTGCTCCGGGCGCACGTGGATGAGGCATGGCTCGGCCCGTCGCTTGGAAAGCGTGGTCGGATCGGTCACAATTCCTCGAATTTCTGCAACAGGAGGCCCTGATGCTTGATCGCCCTCAAAACGCCGTCGCCGGCCGTCCGCGGCTGCGCGCCTTCAATTTCCAGAAGTGGATCGACGAACATCGCCACCTGCTCAAGCCCCCGGTCGGCAACAAGAAGGTGTTCGAGGATGGCGAGATGACCGTGATGGTCGTCGGCGGGCCGAACGAGCGCACCGACTATCACGACGATCCGGTGGAGGAATTCTTCTACCAGCTCAAAGGCAACATGGTGCTCAAGGTGGTCGACAACGGCAAGTTCTATGACGTGCCGGTGCGCGAGGGCGAGGTGTTCTTGCTGCCGGCGCATGTGCGCCACTCGCCGCAGCGTTACGAGGAGGGTTCGGTCGGCCTTGTGGTCGAGCCGAAGCGCCATGCCGGCGACGATATCGATGCATTTGAGTGGTATTGCTTCGAGTGCAACGCGCTGGTGCATCGGGCGGAGGTGAAGGTCGAGCACCTGGTGCGCGATCTGCCGCCGATCTACGAGGCGTTCTTTGCCAATGAAGCCGCGCGCAAGTGTCCCAACTGCGGTGCGATTCATCCTGGCAAGAAGCCACCGGCGGGTTGGGTCAAGCGCGTCGCGTAGGTGGGCCATCCGACCGGTTTGGAGACGCCCTGTTATTCCGTGCGGATGACTTGACCGGACTGCGGTTTGCGCTTTCGCTGATGCTTCTTGTGTCAGCGGGATGTTTTGCATGAAGCGCAGCACCGATCGCATTCTCACGACCCATGTTGGCAGCTTGATCCGTCCGGAGGCGCTGCAGACTTTTCTGCGCGCCAGACAAGGTGGAAAGCCTTACGACAAGCCGGCTTATGAACGCTGCTTGACGCAGTCCGTCGCCGAGATCGTCGGCCAGCAGGTAGACGCCGGCATCGACGTGGTCAGCGACGGCGAGTTCGGCAAGGCGATCAGTTGGTCGCAATATGCGCTGGAGCGATTGAGCGGGTTCGAGCGCCGGCCGATCGCGGGCGGCGCCAATCCGTTCAAGCGTGGCGCGGATCGCGAGCGGTTTGCGGCGTTCTATGCCGAGCTGGATGCGCATGACGGCGTTTCGACCACGGTGGAAGCCGTCTGTGTCGGTCCGGTGAGCTATACGGGGCAAGCCGAACTCCAGCGCGATATCGATAACTTCAAGGCGGCGCTGACGGCGACCCCTGCCACCGAGGCGTTTCTGCCGGTCGCCGCGCCGGCGAGTGTCATCCCGGATCGTAAGAACGAATACTACAAGGATGACGAGGCGCTGTTGTGGGCGATCGCCGAGGCGATGCGCACCGAATACAGGATGATCGTCGATGCCGGCTTCCTGTTGCAGCTCGACGATGCACGCAATGCAGTGACGTTCGACCGGATGGTGCCGCCGGCGAGCTTCGACGATTACCGGCGATGGCTGGAGCGGCAGGTGGAGGTGATCAATCACGCTATCGCCGATCTGCCGCCGGATCGCATCCGCTATCACGTCTGCTGGGGAAGCTGGCCGGGACCGCACACCAGCGACGTGCCGTTGAAATCAATCGTCGACCTGATTCTGAAGGTGAAGGTCGGTGCCTATGTGATCGAAGGCGCCAACCCGCGCCACGAACATGAATGGACGGTGTGGAAGGACGCCAGGCTCGCGCCGGGACAGGTTCTTATTCCCGGTGTCATCAGCCACGCCACCAATGTCGTCGAGCATCCCGAATTGGTGGCGGAACGGCTGGTGCGGCTCGCCGGGTTAGTGGGGCGGGAGAACATCATTGCCGGAACCGACTGCGGATTCGCGCAGGGGCCGTTCCATCGCCGGGTACACCCGTCGATCATGTGGGCGAAACTGGAAGCGTTGGCGGAGGGCGCACGGATCGCCAGCAGGACGCTGTGGGTTTAGCGTCTTGCTGCAAGCCGCTGATTTTTAAAGAAAAAAATTTGGCTCCCCGGGCTGGATTCGAACCAGCGACCATCCGATTAACAGTCGGATGCTCTACCGCTGAGCTACCGAGGAATGCGCGGCGCCTCATAACAAACGCCGGACGCTTTGCAAAGCGTTCCCGGTGTTGTTGTGAAACTGGAGGCCACGCCCGGAATTGAACCGGGGTACGCGGATTTGCAGTCCGCTGCGTCACCACTCCGCCACGTGGCCGTCCGGCAGTGGCTATATAGGAGCCGGCGAGGGCCGACAACCGGGGTTTCACATCGGATCCGGTGCGCAGGGCGCGTTACTTGCCTTTTCACGAGGCTTGCCGCAAAACGCCGCTGTTTCCCGGACGATTTGAGGCACTCGATGCTCGATTTCGCGACCGCGCGGCGGATGATGGTGGACGGCCAGATTCGCCCTAATGACGTGACCGATCTGAGGATCATTTCCGCATTTTTGTCGGTCCCGCGCGAACGCTTCGTGCCGCCGGACCGGGCTGGCATTGCCTATCTTGACCTCGACGTGCCGGTGACGGCGGGCGTACCGGCGCGCTGCCTGCTCAAGCCGATGGTGCTCGCCAAATTCCTGCAGATCGCCGGGGTCGGAGAGGCGGACCGCGTGCTCGATGTGGGTGCCGCCACCGGATACTCGTCGGCGGTGCTCTCTTACATCGCCGCTTCGGTGGTGGGCGTCGAACTGGATTCGGCGCTGGCGCGCCAGGCCACCGAAACGGTGCGCGATGTCGCATCGGCACCGGTTGAAATCGTCCAGGGGCCGCTTGAAGCCGGCTGCGCCGCGCGCGCGCCTTACGATGTCATCATCATCAATGGTGCGATCGAGGAACTGCCGCAGGCACTGTGTGACCAGCTTCGCGACGGCGGCCGGCTGATGTGCGTGCTGGGGACCGGGCCTGCGAGCAAGGCCATGCTTTATCGTCGGGATGGTGCGGAGATGTCCGGGCGCCCGGTGTTCGATGCCGCCGCAGCGGCATTGCCCGGTTTCGTGAAAGTTCCCGCGTTCGCATTCTAGAGTGTTTCGAGGGTGTGGCCCAAAAGCCGCCGCCCGGAAGGTTTCTGTGGGGGAGACCGTCTGAGGGGGTGTGCAGTGCGGTCGGCCCCTTTATGGTTTCGTCTGAGTTCCGTGAGTGGGTCCGGGCGTTGGGTCGGGACGCCGGGGTTGTGATGTTGCGTGCAATGCAGCGGTCCGTGCGACAGATGTGGCGGGTAGGTTCGGCGATGACGTTTCTGGCTGTCGTCGCCAGCACGGTCGCGCGCGCGGAGACGCTGGAGACGGCGCTGGCGGCGGCGTATGCCAATAACCCGCAACTCAATTCGCAGCGCGCGAATGTCCGCGCCATCGACGAAGGCGTGCCGCAGGCGCTGGCCGGGTATCGGCCGCGGGTGACCGTGTCGGGCAGCGTCGGTGAGCAGTTCACCAATTCGACGACGAAGGCATCGACCTCGTCGAACCAATATATCCTGCAATCAGGAACAATGACGCCGAGCAGCGTCGGCGTCACCGCGACGCAGACGCTCTACAACGGCTTCCAGACGGCAAACCGCACGCGCCAGGCGGAGAGCAGTGTGTTCGCGGCGCGCGAAACCCTGCGCAGCACCGAACAGACCGTCCTGCTCAATGCCGCGACGGCGTACATGAACCTGCTGCGCGATCGCGCGATCCTCGATCTGCAGCGCCGCAACGTCGAGGTGCTGACCGAGCAGTTGCGCCAGACCCGCGACCGCTTCAACGTCGGCGAGGTCACTCGCACCGACGTCGCGCAATCGGAATCGCGCCTCGCCTCCGGCCGGTCGCAAGTGCTGACGGCGGAATCCAATTTCAAGACGTCGTCTGCGGTCTATCGCCAGGTGATCGGCAACGATCCCGGCGGACTGACGGCGGCAAGCCCGGTCGACCGGTTCTCGCCGCACAATCTGGGGGATGTCGTCACCACCGCGACGATGCGCCATCCCAATGTCGTGTCCGCCCAGCACGGCGTGGATGTTGCGGAATTACAGGTCCGCGTTGCCGAGGGCGCGCTGTCTCCGACCGTGACCCTGCAGGGCAATGCGCAGCAGGCCCTGGAAACCACGCCGACCCAGTTAAAGACATTCTCGGCCTCGATCATCGGTCAGGTATCGGTGCCGCTCTATCAGGGTGGTTCGGAATATTCCACGATCCGTCAGGCCAAGGAAACGCTGGGCCAGCGCCGGCTCGATCTCGACACCGCGCGTGATTCGGTGCGGCAGGTCGCGGTGCAGTCCTGGGGGCAACTCGAGGCGGCGAAGGCCAATATCGAGGCGACGCAGTCGCAGGTGCAGGCCGCCGAGATTGCGCTCAACGGCGTGCGCGAGGAAGCGCGGGTCGGCCAGCGCACGACGCTCGATGTCCTCAATGCCCAGCAGGAACTCGTCAATGCGCGCGTTGCGCTGGTGACGGCGCAGCGTGATCGCGTTGTCGCCTCCTATGCGCTGCTGTCCTCGGTCGGGCGGCTGGCGCCACAGGTGCTGGGTCTGCGCGTTCCGACCTATGATGCGCGCGTGCATTATCATCAGGTGCGCGATAGCTGGTTCGGCATGCGCACGCCGGACGGCCGCTGAAAGACAGGCCGCATCTCTCCTGAATAATTCAGCCTCCCCTCCGGCGGGGGCAGGCGTATAAGATCGTCGAAACGTGGTTTGATTCGTCTGGCGCAATGCGTTTGGTGCATGGGCCAGCGGTCTTGCGGGCACAGGGACGCGACGATGACGCAGCCGGCGAAAGTGCAAGAACCGTCGATGGAGGAGATTCTCGCCTCCATCCGCCGCATCATCGCCGATGACGATTCTGCCAAGATGGCGGCCGAGGCGCCGAAGCCGGCCGCTGCCGCCGTCCCGCCCGCGCCCCCGGCTGCGGCTGCTGCACCTGAGCCCGCTCCGGTCGTCGTGCCCCAGCCGCAGAAAGAGATCGACGCTGTCCTCGCGGAGTTCGAGCCGGCGAAAACCGAGGCGGAAGTGCTCGATCTCACTGAAGCCATGACGGCGGTGCCGCCAGCCGCGAATTTCCGCACCATCGACGGCGAATCGGACGTGGTGTTCAGCGACAAACCGTACTCAGCCCCGGAGCCGGTCGCTCCTCGTCCGCCGGAGGAGCCGCGCCGCGCGATGCCGGCTTCCATGCCGCCATCGATGCCGTCGATCGATCATTCGCTGATGTCGGCGACGACGACGGCGGCAGTCGACAGCGCGTTCAATTCGCTCGCCAATACCATCCTGGGCCAGAATGCCCGCACGCTTGAGGATCTGGTCAAGGAGATGCTGCGGCCGATGCTCAAGAGCTGGCTCGACGACAATTTGCCGAGCCTGGTGGAGCGGATTGTGCGCGCCGAGATCGAGCGCGTCTCGCGCGGCCGCGTTTAGTTATCTCCGGGCGATCGCCCGCGCGACCCACAGCGAATCCAGCAGCAGCAGGATGCCGGCGGCGGCAAACACCGGCGCGCCGCCGTGCCGGTCGAAGACGAGCGCGGCAGTGGCGACGCCGGCTGTCTGTCCCAGATAGAGCGCCGCCGAGAACAGCGAGACGGCGGTACCGCGCGCCGACGGTGTCATCTGCGTCGCGAAGGTCTGCAACGTGTTGTGAAACATGTAGAAGCCGAGGCCGATCCCCATCACCGAGACGGGGGCGGTCCACCACACCGGCGTGACGGCGAGCGTCAGATAGGACACCAGGAGCATGATCCCGCCGCCCAATGCGAGGCCGCGTTGACCGAGCCGGTTCACGAAGGCGCGCACGAACGAACTGTAGATCAGGCCGCCGATGGCGAAGGCGCCGACACAGACGCCGATGATGGTGAACGACAGATCGAAGCGCTGGTGCAGGTCGGCGCCGACATAGGCGAAAGCGCCGAACATCAGCAGGCTTTCCAGGAACGCCACCACGACGATGAAGCGCGCCCACGGATCGCCGATCACCGCGCGATAGCCGGCGACGAAGCCAAGCGACGCGGTCTTGTCCGCCGACTGGGCGCGCGTCAGCGGATTGCGGATCAGCTCCGTGACGAGGCCAATGGCGGCGACTGCGAACAGGGCCGCCAGAAAGAAGAAGACGTTGCGCCAGCCGAACCAGTCACCGAGGATTCCACCGGCGGACTGCCCGAATAACTGGCCGATGATCTGGCCCGACAGGAAACGGCCGAGCACCTGCTGACGTTGTTCGTAGGGCGTGACGTCGCCGATATAGGCCATCGCCAGCGGAATGATCCATCCGGCGGCGAGCCCGCAAGCGAGCCGCGCCGCCACCAGCACCGGAAGCGATTGTGCCAGCCCGCAGGCGAAGGTGAGCACCGTCGCGGCGGTGGCGGCGTAAGCGATGCAGCGGTATTTCCCGAACCGGTCGGCGACCGGGCCGATCAGCAACTGTACGGAGCCGTGACTGAGCATATAGGCGGTGACGACGATCGAGGCGGCGCCGACGGTGACGCCGAGGTCGGTGGCGATCTGCGGCAGGAGCGAGTCGGTGACGCGCACCATCGATTGCCCGGCGAAGGCCGCCAGCGCCAAGAGGGCGATGGCGCGGGAAATCTGGCGGCGCCGGATCGGATCGTCCGGCGAGGAGGCGGGTTCGGCAGGCACGTTGACTCTCGGGAGGCGGCGGGCTTTTTACGGCGTAATCGGTTGAAACATCACAGCGAACTGCGAACAGACGATGATTGACAAGACCTACCAGCCGTCCGAGGCGGAAGCGCGTATCGCGCAGGCATGGGAAGCGGCCGGCGCATTTCGGGCGGGTCGTCCCGAACGGGCCGGCGCGGAGCCTTACTGTATCGTCATTCCGCCGCCCAATGTGACCGGTTCGCTGCATATGGGCCATGCGCTCAACAACACGTTGCAGGATATCCTGTGCCGTTATGAGCGCATGCGCGGCAAGGACGTGCTCTGGCAGGTGGGCACCGACCACGCCGGCATCGCCACGCAGATGGTGGTCGAGCGGCAGCTCATGGAACGTCAGCAGCCCGGCCGCCGCGAGATGGGCCGCGAGAAATTCCTGGAGCGCGTCTGGGAATGGAAGGCGGAATCCGGCGGCACCATCATCAACCAGCTCAAGCGGCTCGGCGCGTCCTGCGACTGGTCGCGCGAACGTTTCACCATGGACGAGGGCTTGTCGAAAGCCGTCGTCAAAGTGTTCGTCGATCTCTATCGCGCCGGACTGATCTACAAGGACAAGCGGCTGGTCAACTGGGACCCGAAACTGCTGACAGCGATCTCCGATCTCGAGGTCGTGCCGGTGGAAACGAAGGGTCATCTCTGGCATCTGCGCTATCCGATCGAGGGCAAGACCTTCAACGCGGAAGACCCGTCGAGCTTTATCGTCGTCGCGACGACGCGGCCGGAGACGATGCTGGGCGATACCGCGGTCGCGGTGCATCCGGACGATGAGCGCTACAAGGCACTGGTCGGTAAGAACGTGATCCTGCCGCTGGTCGGTCGCAGGATTCCGATCGTCGCCGACGATTATTCCGATCCGGAGAAGGGCTCGGGCGCGGTGAAGATCACGCCGGCGCACGATTTCAACGACTTCGAGGTCGGCAAGCGGCACGACCTGCCGCAGATCAATGTGTTGAGCATCGAAGGCAAGATCGCGATCAAGGACAATGCCGATTTCCTCGCCGGCGCGGATGCGGGCGGACTGGCGTGGGCGCTGGCGCTCGACGGCAAGGATCGGTTCGCGGCGCGCAAAGAGATCGTCGCCAAGCTCGAGGAGCTTGGCCTGCTCGCCAAGATCGAGCCGCACGCGCATGTGGTGCCGCACGGCGACCGCTCCAACGTGGTGATCGAGCCTTATCTCACCGACCAGTGGTATGTGGACGCGAAGACCCTGGCGCAGCCGGCGATGGCCGCTGTGCGCGAGGGCAAGACCACGTTCGTGCCGAAGAACTGGGAGAACACCTATTTCAACTGGATGGAGAACATCCAGCCGTGGTGCATCTCGCGCCAGCTCTGGTGGGGACACCAGATCCCGGCGTGGTACGGGCCGGACGGCAAATATTTCGTCGCGGAGAATGAAGCGGCAGCGAAGGCGGAAGCCGACAAACACTATGGCAAGAGCGTCGCGCTGACTCGCGACGAGGACGTGCTCGACACCTGGTTCTCGTCGGCGCTATGGCCGTTCTCGACGCTCGGCTGGCCGGATCAGACGCGCGAACTCGGCCGGTTCTATCCCACCAATGTGCTGGTGACCGGATTCGACATCATCTTCTTCTGGGTCGCCCGGATGATGATGATGGGGTTGTTCTTCGAGAAGGAAGTGCCGTTCAAGGATATCTATATCCACCGTCTGGTGCGGGACGCCTCCGGCGCGAAGATGTCGAAATCGAAAGGCAACGTCGTCGATCCGCTCGGCGTCATCGACCAGTTCGGTGCCGACGCTCTACGCTTCACGCTCGCGCGCAATGTCGCGCCGAGCCACGACATCCGCCTCGGTCCGCAGGACGTCGAGAACAACCGCAACTTCGCGACCAAGCTCTGGAACGCCGCACGGTTCGTCGAGTTCAATGGCGCCAAGCGTGTCGAGGGTTTCGATCCGAGATCGGCGAAAGAAGCGCTTAACCGCTGGATCGCGCATGAGACGCAAAAGGCGGTGGCCGAGGTCACGCAGGCGCTCGCCGTGTATGCTTTTGCGGAGGCGGCCGCCGCCGCTTACCGCTTCGTCTGGAACGTCTACTGCGACTGGTATGTCGAGCTCTCGAAGCCGTTGCTGACCGGTCCGGACGGCGCCGCGAAGGACGAGACGCGCGCTATGGCTGCGTGGACTCTCGACGAGATTCTGAAGCTTCTCCATCCGTTCATGCCGTTCATCACAGAAGAACTGTGGGCTGTGACGGCGGAACATGGTCCGAAGCGCAAGGCGATGCTGGCGGTGTCCGATTGGCCGTCGCTCGATGGTCTTGCCGACGAGAACGCCGAAGCCGAGATCGGCTGGGTGATTGATCTGATCACGGCCATCCGCTCGATCCGTGCAGAGATGAACATCAATACCAATATCCCCGTCGTGCTGGTGGCCGTTTCGAACGAGACGCAGGCGCGTGCGGAACACTGGGCCGATATCATCAAGCGGCTGGCGCGGTTGTCGGATATGTCGGTCGCGGCGCGGGCGCCGGAGGGGTCGGCGCAACTGGTGGTGCGCAACGAGGTGGTCGCCTTGCCGCTCAAGGGCATTATCGACGTAGCCGCCGAGCGCGCGCGGTTGGCGAAGGAATTGGCCAAAGCTGATTCCGATATTCAGCGCGTCGACCAGAAGCTCGCCAATGAGAAATTCGTCGCCAACGCGCCGGAAGAAATCATCGAGGGCGAGAAGGAGAAGCGCGAGGAGGCGGTCGCACGCCGCGCCAAGTTCGCCGCTGCGCTCGATCTCCTGAAGGAGACGCCGTGAAGATCTTTCTGGCGGGTGCGACTGGCGTTATCGGCCGGCGCATGGTGCGGCTGCTGCGCGACGGCGGCATCACCGTGGTCGGCACGACGCGCACGCCCGCCAAGGGACGCGCTTTGAGCACGCTCGGCGCGACGCCGGTGGTCGTCGATATGTTCGACGCCGAGGCGGTTGTCCGCGCCATCGACGCGGCCGAGCCGGACGTGGTCGTGCATCAACTGACCGATCTGCCGAGCGCGCCGGGGACGCCCGGCTATGCCGACGCGCTGGCGCGCAATGCGCGGCTACGGATCGACGGCACGCGCAATCTGATGGCGGCAGCGGTGTTGGCAGGCGTGCGGCGGGTGATCGCCCAGAGCATCGCTTTCGTCTACGCCCCGGCGCCGGGCGTGCGCGTCGAAAGCGATCCGCTGGACGACAGTGCCGATCCGGGCCGCGCCATGACCATTGATGGCGTGCGGGCGCTGGAGCGCGCCGTGCTGGAGACGAACGGAATCGACGGATTGGTGCTGCGCTACGGTTTTCTCTACGGCCCCGGCACCTGGAGCGACAGGACGCCGAAGCCGCCGGCGATCCATGTGGATGCGGCGGCGCAGGTGGCCGTGCAGGCGGTGCGTCGTGGCGCTCCCGGCCTCTACAATATCGCCGAGGATGACGGGGTTGTGTCGAGCGAGAAGGCGAAGCGCGCCTTCGACTTCGACGCGGCCTTCCGCCTCACGCCATAGAAGGCTTATTTGAACGGCTTGCTGAGATAGCGCGATCCCTTCAGCCCGAACCGCCATGGCTTCTCGACCGCCTTGGTGATGCCGATCCGTGGCCCCGTAACGATCTGCGGTTTGTCGTGGCGTGCCCGCAGGTCGAAGGGAGCGCGGTCGAGCGGCAAGCCGTTCTGGGCGACGGTGACGCCCATGGCTTCGCACAGCCGCCCCGGACCGGCGCAGAGCAGGCGTGGATCGTCGATTCCCGCGCGTCGTTTGTGCATCGCCGCAAAACCCTCCAGCGGCTCGATCGCCCGGATCAGGACAGCGGCGGCGGAGCCGGCCGGCTCGCAGACGAAATTCAGGCACCAATGCAAGCCGTAGGAGCGGTAGACATAAGCGTGTCCCGGCGGGCCGAACATCACCGCCGTGCGCGGGGTGAGGCCGCGATAGCTGTGCGCCGCCGGCTCGGTCTGATGGTACGCCTCCACCTCGACGATACGCCCCCCGACACCGTTAACCAGCAGCGTCGCGCCGATGAGTTCTCGCGCGACGGCGAGTACGGGCCGATCGAAAAACTGTCGGGTTAATCGTGCTGTTGCGGGCATGACGTGAAGCAGGCGGGTTTTCTTATCGGCCTTTGGCCGATCTGTGTCTGACCGGCAACAGTGGGAGAACAATTAACGCGCGAACCGTATCAGTGGTGGCACGCGCCGCGATTTGGCCACACGGTTCCCGGACACCAAAACAGTCCTCGGAACGAAGGCTGGCGGTGCGAGCCAACGTGGTCGGGGATGGGGGTAAGCCGAACCCCGCTGCGGACGGCGCATAGGGTCGGGGGGCCCTGACGAGTACCATGGACGCGAAGACCGATCTGAAATCCAAGCTGCCCAGCCGCCGTGTCACCGAGGGGCCCGAGCGTGCCCCACACCGGTCCTACTACTATGCGATGGGCCTGACCAAGGAACAGATCCATCAGCCTTTCGTCGGCGTCGCGTCCTGCTGGAACGAAGCCGCTCCCTGCAACATCTCGCTGATGCGCCAGGCGCAGGCGGTGAAGAAGGGCGTCGCCGCCGCCGGCGGCACCCCGCGCGAGTTCTGCACCATCACCGTGACCGACGGCATCGCCATGGGCCACGCCGGCATGTACGCCTCGCTGCCGTCGCGCGAGGTGATCGCCGACTCGGTCGAGCTGACCATGCGCGGCCATGGCTACGATGCGCTGGTCGGCCTTGCCGGCTGCGACAAATCCCTTCCGGGCATGATGATGGCCATGGTGCGCCTCAACGTGCCCTCGATCTTCATCTATGGCGGCTCGATCCTGCCGGGTAATTTCCGCGGCCAGGTGGTCACCGTCCAGGACATGTTCGAGGCGGTCGGCAAGCATTCGGTCGGCGCCATGTCCGACGACGACCTCGACGAACTGGAGCAGGTGGCGTGCCCGTCGGCCGGCGCCTGCGGCGCCCAGTTCACCGCCAACACTATGGCGACCGTGTCCGAGGCGATTGGCCTCGCGCTGCCGTATTCGGCCGGCGCGCCGGCGCCCTACGAAATCCGCGACCGGTTCTGCATGACCGCCGGCGAGCAGGTGATGGAGCTGATCAAGACCGGCATCCGTCCGCGCGACATCGTCACCCGCAAGGCGCTGGAGAACGCGGCTGCGACCGTGGCGGCGTCCGGCGGCTCGACCAACGCGGCGCTGCATCTGCCGGCGATCGCGCATGAATGCGGCATCGAGTTCACCCTGTTCGACGTCGCCGAAATCTTCAAAAAGACACCGTATATCGCAGATTTGAAACCGGGCGGCCGTTATGTCGCCAAGGATATGTTCGAGGTTGGCGGCATCCCGTTGCTGATGAAGACGCTCCTCGACCACGGTTTTCTGCATGGCGATTGCATGACCGTCACAGGCCGGACGATCGCGGAGAACCTGGCGAAGGTGAAGTGGAACGACCAGCAGGACGTCGTTCTGCCGGCCAACAAACCGCTGTCGCCGACTGGCGGTGTCGTCGGTCTCAAAGGCAACCTCGCGCCGGAAGGCGCGATCGTGAAAGTTGCCGGCATGCCGAAGGAACGTCTGAAATTCACCGGCCCGGCGCGCTGCTTCGACGGCGAAGAGGCGTGCTTCGATGCGGTCAAGAACAAGAAATACAAGGAGGGCGATGTTCTCGTCATCCGCTACGAGGGGCCGCGCGGCGGTCCCGGCATGCGGGAAATGCTCTCCACCACGGCGGCGCTCTACGGCCAGGGCATGGGCAACAGCGTGGCGCTGATCACCGATGGCCGGTTCTCCGGTGCGACGCGTGGCTTCTGCGTCGGCCATGTCGGACCGGAAGCGGCGGTCGGCGGCCCGATCGCGCTCATCAAGGATGGCGATATCATCGAGCTCGACGGCGAGAACGGCACGCTGAACGTGCGTCTGTCGGACGACGAACTCGCCCGCCGCAAGAAGGACTGGAAGCCGCGTGAAAATCATGCCGGCTCCGGCTGCCTCTGGAAATATTCGCAGCAGGTCGGTCCTGCCGTGTACGGGGCGGTGACGCATCCCGGCGCCGCCAAGGAGAAGGTCTCCTATGCGGATGAGTGAGCGCATCCGACTGGTGGCGGTTGTGGCGGTCGGCCTGATGTTCGGGCCGGTCCTTGGGGCCATGCCGGCTCTGGCGTTCGACGGCAACCAGCCGTCGGACAGCGCGATCCCGTCGCCGATGGAGGCGTTCCGCTACGGCGCGGCCGCGCTCAAGACCGACAAGGCCAAGGCGGTGACCTCGCTCGAATACGCCGCCGAGAAGGGCCACCCCATGGCCCAGTGGAAGCTCGGCCGCATGTACGCCGAAGGCGATGGCGTGCCGCAGGACGATCTGCGCGCGTTCGACTATTTCAGCCGCATTGCCAACGCCCATGCCGATGACAGCCCGGGCACGCCGCAGGCGCGGTTCGTCGCAAACGCCTTCGTCGCGCTCGGCCACTATTATCTCGATGGTATCCCGAAGACGCGGGTGAAGGCCGACGCCGCGCGGGCACGGCAGATGTTCGCCTATGCCGCGACCTATTTCGGCGACGCCGAGGCCCAGTTCAATCTGGCGCGGCTCTATCTCGAGGGGAACGGCGCGCCCAAGGATGTGCGTCAGGCGGCTCGCTGGTTCAACGCGGCGGCCCACAAAGGCCAGTATCAGGCGCAGGCGCAGCTTGGCGCCATGCTGTTTGCCGGTGAGGGCGTGCCGCGGCAGTCGGCGCGGGGGCTGATGTGGCTCACGCTCGCCAAAGATAGCGCGCCGGCCGGCGAGGCTTGGGTCGGCAAGCTCTACGACAGCGCGTTCTCGCAGGCGACCGACGACGAGCGTTCGCTGGCTTTGCTGTATCTCGAGCGCTGGCTGCAGACCCGCCGCGACTGATCAGGTTTAGTTCCGAAGCTCGATCCAGGCCGGGACGTGGTCCGACGGCTTCTCCCAGGCGCGGACATGCTTGTCGACGCCGGCGGCCACCAGGCGGTCCGCGGCCTGTGCCGAGACCAGCAGGTGGTCGATCCGGATGCCGTTGTTCTTCTGCCAGGCGCCAGCCTGGTAATCCCAAAACGTGTAGAGATCGCTGGCGTCGCTCACCGCGCGAAGCGCGTCGGTCAGGCCGAGATTGATCAACGCCTGAAACCGCGCGCGAGTTTGCGGCAGGAACAGTGCATCGTTGACCCAGGCAGCCGGATTTTTCGCGTCGGCGGCGGTCGGAATGACGTTGTAATCGCCGGCGAGAACCAGAGGTTCTTCCAGTTTCAGTCGTTCAAGTGAAAAAGCAATAAGCCTGTCGATCCATTTGAGTTTATAGGGATATTTCTCAGTATCGGGCGGATTTCCGTTGGGTAGGTAGAGGCTCACAACCCGCACCGCGCCGGACGGTCCCGCGACCACCGCCTCCAGAAACCTCGCCTGTACATCGTCGTCGTCGCCGATCAGGCCGCGGCTCACGTCCTCCAGCGGCAGCTTGGACAGGAGCGCGACGCCGTTGAACGTTTTCTGACCATGGACCGCCACGTTGTAGCCCAGCGCCTCGATCGGCTCGCGCGGGAACGCGTCGTCCATGCATTTGATTTCTTGAAGGCAGACCACGTCCGGCTGGCGTTCCTTGAGCCAGGCGGTAAGGCCCTCCAGCCGCTGTCGGACGGAATTGACGTTCCAGGTGGCGATCAGCACGAAACGGGCCTCGTGGTGTTGTTGGCCCCAAGGGGGTGCAGGTTTCGCCGCAGGGTTTGGCCGGCGCGCGCGTTCAATGCGAAAAGCGCACGTTTACCAGCGGCGGTGGGATCATGCATTTCCGGCACGATATATGCTAGAAATGGCGCGATCACGGTGCCGATAAGCGGGACTCACAAATAATTCGGCAAACAGAGGGAGTGTCCCGGCAGGGGGTTAAGCCGGGGCCGATAAAATCGCAGATGCGCAAGACCGTTTGGTTGATCGCGGCCGCGGCCATCGTTGGTGCCGGGGGATATTATTTTTTCCGTGGCGGCGGGGTCGAGGGCGCCGTCGCGCAGTCGCCCGCGTCGCGGGCCGTCGCCATTGAAACGGCGCCTGCGGTCCAGAAGAAGGTTCCGGTGCGGATCGAGGCGCTCGGGACGGTGACGCCGATTGCCAGCGTGGCGATCAAGTCCCGCCTCGAAACAGAGATCGTCGGCGTGCATTTCGCGGACGGCGCGCGGGTGCAGCAGGGCGATCTGCTGTTCACCCTCGACAGCCGCACGCTCGAGGCGCAGATCGCGCAGGCCGAGGGTGCGATCGCCCGCGACAAGGCGCAACTCGCCGGCGCCGAGCGTGACGTCAACCGCTATACCGATCTGGTGGCCAAGAGCGCGACGCCGGTCACCAATCTTGATAACGCCAAGACCCAGGCCGACATCTTTCGTGCCGCGATCGTGTCCGACACGGCGCTGCTCAACAATCTCAAGGTCCAACTGAGCTACTGTACGATCCGCGCGTCGATCACCGGACGGATCAGTGCCGCCAGCGTCAAGGTCGGCAATTTCGTGCGTCCGGCGGATACCGCGGCGCTCGCCGTCATCAATCAGATCGCGCCGGTCTATGTGACGTTTCCGGTGCCGCAGATCCGGTTGCCGGATATCCGCAAAGCGGTCGCGGCCGAGACGGCGACGGTCGATGCCTTGGTGCAGGGCGAGAGCCGGCATGCTCAGGGCCAGGTCACCATGATCGAGAATACTGTCGATCCGGCGACCGGCATGGCGACGGTGCGCGCCACCATGGAAAATGCCGAGGAAGTCCTGTGGCCGGGCAGCCTGGTTCGGGTCTCGATGAATATCCGCGAGGAGCCGGCAGTGACCGTGCCGACGACCGCGATCCAGACCAGCCAGTCGGGCAACTATGTGTACGTCGTCAAGGACGGCATCGCGCGGGTCCAGCCGGTTGTGGTGGAGCGTAACTTCGAGAAGGACGCGGTGATCACGTCCGGGTTGACCGGGAGCGAGACCGTCGTGACCAACGGCCATCTCCAACTGACCGACGGCGCGCGCGTCGTGGTGCGGACACCCAAAACGGGCGCCTGACATGAACATCTCAGAGAGCTGTATCCGGCGCCCGGTGATGACGACGCTCATCACGGCGTCGCTGATCGTGTTTGGCCTGTTTGCCTACCGGCTGCTCGCCGTGTCGGCGCTGCCGGCGGTGGATTTCCCGACGATCTCGATCACCGCGACGCTGCCGGGCGCGAGCCCGGAGACCATGGCGGCCTCGGTCGCGGCGCCGATCGAGCGCCAGCTCTCGACCATCGCCGGCATCAGCGCGCTGACCTCGGCGTCGTCGCTCGGCACCTCGGTCATCACCATCCAGTTCGATCTCGGCCGCAACATCGACGGCGCGGCGCTCGACGTGCAAACGGCGCTGACGGTGGCCGCCAGACGTCTGCCGATCGAAATGACGACGCCGCCGTTCTTCCGGAAGGTCAATCCCGGCGACTTTCCGATCATGTTCATCAGCCTGAATTCGCCCACCTTGCCGATGTCGAAGGTCGACGAATACGGGCAGATCGTGCTGGCGCAGCAGATCTCGCAACTGCCGGGCGTCGCGCAGGTGCTGGTCTACGGCAGCCAGAAATTCGCGGTGCGCGTGCAGGCCGATCCGGCCGCCGCAGCGGCGCGCAACATATCACTCGACGATATCAAGAACGTTCTTGCCAAGACCAATTCCAACACCCCGGTCGGCACCATCCCCGGCGCCGAGCGCAACATCACGCTGACCGCCTCCGGCGCGATCTCGCATGCGGAGGATTATCGCCGCATCACCATCGCTTACCGCAACGGCGCGCCGGTACGGCTCGAGGATGTGGCGCGGGTGATCGACAGCGTCGAGAACGACAAGATCGCCAGCTATTTCAACGATAACCGCGCCGTCGTGCTGGCGGTGCAGCGGCAGCCCGACGCCAACACCGTCGCGGTCGTGGATTCCGTCAAGGAGCGTATTCCGTCCTATCGCGCGCAGATTCCGGCATCCATCAACATGCAGGTGCTGATGGATCGCTCGGTGTCGATCCGCGAATCCGTGGTCGACGTGCAGGAGACGCTGGCGATCGCCATTGCGCTCGTCATCATGGTGATCTTCCTGTTCCTGCGTTCGGTCTCGGCGACCGTCATTCCGTCGCTGGCGGTGCCGATCTCGCTGATCGCCACCTGCGCGTTCATGTACGCGTTCAATTTCTCCATCAACAACATGACGCTGCTGGCGTTGACGCTGTCGGTCGGCTTCGTGGTCGACGATGCGATCGTCATGCTGGAGAACATCGTCCGCCATATTGAGGGCGGGATGCGGCCGTTTGAGGCGGCGCTGAAGGGCTCGCGCGAGATCGGTTTTACCATCGTCTCGATCACCTTCTCGCTGATCGCGGTGTTCATCCCGGTGCTGCTGATGGGCGGCATGGTCGGCCGCGTGTTCCGCGAATTCGCGGTGACTATCGCCATGGCGATCGTCATTTCCGGCTTCGTGTCGCTGACCCTGACGCCGATGCTGTGCGCGCGCGTGCTGCGCGGCCATCACGGTGAGGAAAAGCAGAACATCGTGCTGCGCACGTTCGAGCGCATGTTCAATATGTGGCTGCGCGGCTATGAGCTCTCGCTCGACTGGGTGCTCAAGCACAAGTCGGTGATGCTCGCCGTCACTTTCGCCACCATGGTCGGCACAGTGGCGCTCTACATCGTCATTCCCAAGGGGTTCTTCCCGGTCGAGGATACCGGTTTCATCTCGGCGACGGTCGAGGGCCCTGCCGACATTTCATTCCAGGCGATGCGCGTGCGGCAGCAGGAGATCGCCGCAATCGTGCGCGCCGACAAGGCAGTGGATTACGTCAACTCCACCATCGGCGTCGGCGGTCCGAACACGACCAATAATACCGGCCGGCTGTTCGTCGCGCTGAAACCGAAGAAGGAGCGCGGCGAGGCAACCGCCGTGATCAACCGACTGCGCGCTGAAACCAGCAAGGTGATCGGCATGCGGACCTATTTCCGCATGATCCAGAACATCAATCTCGGCGGCCGCATCACCAAGGGCGAATACCAGTATACGATGCAGTCGACCGACACCGACGCGCTGTACAAGACGTCGGACGAGATGCTGCACAAGATTTCCGAACTGTCGTTCCTGCGCGACGTCAACAGCGACCTCTACATCAAGAACCCGCAGGTTTCGATCGAGATCGATCGCGAGAAAGCGGCGGTCTACGGCATCTCCGTCGATCAGATCCGGCAGGAATTGTATAACGCTTACGGCTCGCGCCAGGTCGGAACCATCTATACGCCGATCAACGACTACCAGATCATTCTCGAACTGCGGCCCGACTTCCAGCTTGACGCCAGCGGTCTGTCGAAAATCTATCTCAAGACCAACGTCACCAATTCATCCACCGCGGTGGGCGCGGGCGTGACCGGCAACGGTATCCCGAGCGGCCAGTCGATCCCGCTGAGTGCGGTGACGAAGCTCGTCAACACCGTCGGCCCGCTGCAGGTCAACCATCAGGGCCAGCAGCCGGCGGTGACGATCTCGTTCAATCTCGCACCGGGCGCGTCGCTCGGTCAGGCGGTCGACGCGATCAAGAATCTCGAACGGACCTCGAACCTGCCGATCACCATCACCACCGGATTCCAGGGCAATGCCCAGGTATTCCAGGAGTCGCTGCAAGGGCAGGGCATCCTGGTGCTGGCGGCCATTTTCGCCGCGTTCGTGGTGCTCGGCATCCTCTATGAGAGCTTCATCCATCCGATCACCATCATTTCCGGCCTGCCGTCGGCCGGTATCGGCGCGCTGCTGACGCTGCTCGCGTTCCGCATGGACCTGTCGGTGATCGCGATGATCGGCATTGTCATGCTGGTTGGTATCGTCAAGAAGAATGCGATCATGATGATCGACTTCGCGCTGGAGCGGCGTCAGGTCGGGCTGTCTGCCGAAGCGGCGATCCGCGAGGCGTGCCTGCTGCGCTTCCGGCCGATCATGATGACAACCTTCGCGGCGATCTTCGGCGCCCTGCCGATCGCGCTCGGCACCGGCGCGGGTGCGGAGTTGCGCCAGCCGCTCGGCGTCGCCGTGGTCGGCGGCTTGTGCCTGTCGCAGTTGCTGACGCTCTACATCACCCCGGTGGTCTATCTTTACCTCGACCGCATCGACCGGATGCTCAAGCGCCGGCTGGAGCCGCAACTCCAGGAGGTCACGCCCGAAGGGCAACCGACAGCGGTCGCCGCGGAATAGCGGCGCAACGGCGCGACAGCCGCTCCCGACCCGGGGCGGTTGATTTCCGGCTTAGAGCGAGAAGCTGGTGCCGCAGCCGCAGGATGCGGTGGCGTTCGGATTGTGAATTTTGAACGACGCGCCGATCAGGTCGTCGACAAAATCGATCTCGGACCCCGCGAGATAAGTCACCGAGACCGGATCGATCAGCACCACCGCCTTGTCGCGGGTGAGAACCAGATCATCTTCGGCGCGCGCCTGTTCGACATCGAACCGGTACTGGAAGCCGGAGCAGCCGCCACCCTCGACACTGACCCGCAGCATCGCGCCGGCCGGCTCGCCAGAGAGAATCTCGCCGATGCGGCGTGCCGCGCGTTCGCTGACTGTGACCGTTTCCGTCATTGCCTTTAGTCCATAAGGGGCCCTTGGCAGGCCCGCATCCCGATAGTTAAGTCGTGTTTGCCGCGAGTCAACGCGACGTCCGTACGCAAATCCGTGCGACAGGATTTGTGCGACCCCCTGAGGCGACTATCTGCCATGGCAATCCAGGCCGGCCGAGACCGGGCGATATACGCCAGTCATCCCGAGGAGAGCCGGGGGCGCCTGTTCGCGGAGCCGCCCAGCGCCACTCGTAACGTGTTTCGCCGCGATTGCGACCGCATCATCCATTCGACGGCATTCCGGCGGCTCAAGCACAAGACCCAGGTGTTCGTGTTCCATGAGGGCGATCACTACCGGACGCGGCTGACACATACGCTGGAGGTCGCGCAGGTGGCGCGATCGCTGGCACGGGCGCTCGGGCTCGACGAGGATCTGGCGGAGTGTCTGGCACTGTCGCACGATCTCGGCCACCCGCCGTTCGGCCATCCGGGGGAGCGGGCGCTGGCGTTCTGCATGACCGACTACGGGGGATTCGAACACAATTCGCAGGCGCTGCGCATCGTCGTCTCGCTCGAACACCGCTATCCGGATTTCGACGGGCTCAATCTCACGTGGGAAACGCTGGAGGGGTTGGTCAAGCACAACGGCCCGTTGACCGACAGCCTGGGTAAGCCGATCGGCCGCTACAGCGAAGAGGGCGTTCCCGATGTCATCCTCGACTATGACCGCGTCCAGCCGCTCGAACTGTGGAGCTTCGCCAGCCTGGAGGCGCAGGTCGCGGCCATCGCCGACGATATCGCTTACGATGCGCACGACATCGACGACGGGCTGCGCGCCGGCATGTTTACCGTGGACGATATCGCCAGCGTGCCGGTGATCGGCAATCTGCTGTCCGAGATCGACGGACGGCATCCGGGGCTCGATCACAGCCGCCGGGTGCATGAACTGGTGCGGCTGTTGATGACGCGGATGATCGAGGACGTGATGGCCGAGACCGAGCGGCGCGTCGCGGCGCTGGCGCCCACGTCGGCGGCGGCGATCCGGGCAGCGCGGTCGGCTTGCGCGGTGTTCTCGCCGGCGATGAATGCGGCAGACAGGGACATCAAGGGATTCCTGTATCCGCGCATGTATCGCCACCCGAGGATGCAGCGCATCACCGGCGATGCCGAGGCGGTGGTGCGCGAATTGTTCGATTATTACTGGAAGCACCCCTCGGTGCTGCCGGACGAATGGGCCGACCTGCCGCGCGAGGAGGCCGCGCGGGGACGTCACATCGCCAATTTCATCGCCGGCATGACTGACCGTTTCGCGCTGATCGAACACGCGCGGTTTTTTGACTCGACCCCGGATTTGCGATAGGCCGCGCGACGAAATTCCCGAACAAGCCCAATTAGTTACCGAACCGGCAAACGATCAGATATGGCGACATCCGCAAATCAGCAGCAATTTGCCCACCTCTTCGCGCATGTGCTCGCGCGTGTTCACGCGGCCGCTGATGCGCTGATTGCCGACAAGGTTCTGCCGGCCGGCATCGACCTCTCGCGCATCGTTGTCGAGCCACCGCGCGACGCAACCCACGGCGACATGGCGACCAATGCGGCGATGGTGCTGGCGAAGGAGGCGGGCTTAAAGCCGCGCGATCTGGCAGAGGCGTTCGCCGGCAAGCTACGCGCTGAACCGCTGGTCGAGAAGGTCGACGTCGCCGGTCCTGGGTTCCTCAACCTGACGCTCAAGCCGGCGGTCTGGGCAGATGTGCTGCGTTCCGTGCTCGATCAGGGCGCGGGCTATGGCCGCAGCGGCATCGGCCGGAATGCTGCGGTGAATGTCGAATATGTCTCGGCGAATCCGACGGGACCGATGCACGTCGGCCATTGCCGCGGTGCCGTGTTCGGCGACGCGCTGGCAACGCTGCTGGCGTTCGCCGGTTTTGCCGTGACGCGCGAATATTACATCAACGACGCCGGTGCGCAGGTCGATGTGCTCGCGCGCTCGGCCTACCTGCGCTACCGCGAGGCGCTCGGCGAAAACATCGGCGAGATTCCGGAAGGGCTTTATCCGGGCGATTATCTCAAGCCGGTGGGCGAGGCGCTTGCCGCCGAATACGGCGATCGTTTCAAGGGCCGGCCGGAAATCGAATGGCTGGCGCCGGTGCGCGCCAAGGCCATTGCCATGATGATGGACCAGATCCGTGGTGATCTCGCCGCGCTCAATGTCCGTCACGACGTGTTCTTCTCCGAACGCTCGCTGGTGTCCGGCGCCGACGATGCGGTCGGCCGTACCATCGATGCGCTGCGCGCCGATGGCCTGGTCTATCAGGGGCGTCTGCCGCCGCCGAAGGGCGCGCCGGTCGAGGATTGGGAAGACCGCGAGCAGACGCTGTTCCGCTCGACGCAGTTCGGTGACGATGTCGATCGTCCGCTGATGAAGTCGGACGGCGGTTATACCTATTTCGCCTCCGACATCGCCTATCACAAGTCGAAGTTCGACCGCGGCTTCACCGACATGATTGACGTCTGGGGCGCGGATCACGGCGGCTACATCAAACGCATGCAGGCGGCGGTCAGTGCGGTGAGCGGCGGCAAGGCCGCGCTCGACGTGAAGATCGTGCAACTCGTCAAGCTGTCGCGCGGCGGTGTGCCAGTGAAGATGTCGAAGCGCGCCGGCGAGTTCGTGACGCTGCGTGAGGTGGTCGACGAGGTCGGCCGCGACGCGGTGCGCTTCATGATGCTCTACCGCAAGAACGACGCGACGCTCGATTTCGATCTGGCGAAGGTGATCGAACAGTCGCGCGACAATGCGGTGTTCTATGTCCAGTACGCGCACGCGCGTGGGGTGTCGGTCTTCCGTAACGCCGCGGAGCAGATGCCGGATCTGGCGATCCCGGCGGCAGGCGCGGGGCGGGCCGCCTGGCTTGCCGGTACGCCGCTCGCGCGGCTCTCCGATGAGGGGGAACTCGCGATCCTCAGGCGGCTGGCGCTCTATCCGCGGCTGGTGGAATCCGCCGCACTGGCGCACGAACCGCACCGGGTGGCGTTCTATCTTTATGATCTGGCGAGCGAGTTCCACGCCCAATGGACGCGCGGAAAAGACTTGCCTCATTTACGCTTCATTATCCAGAATGATCCAGAACTGACCAAAGCGCGTCTCGCCATGGTCGAGGGGATTGTCACGGTGCTGGCGTCGGGGCTGGGCCTTTTGGGCGTAGGCGCACCGGACGAAATGCGGTAGCCGCCAATGTCGGCGCAGTTGCGCGCCGCGGCATACCAGAACTGGGGCTTCGATGGCCGACCATCAGAATTCGGGGCGTTTCCCCAACGATTTTTCGCGTGGCGTGAGCTCCGGGACGCCGGCGCCGCACAACAACGATCCGTTGGCTGAACTGGCGCGACTGATCGGCCAGAACGATCCCTTTGCCGAATACGGCCGCCAGCAGCAGGCCCGTCAGAACATGGCCGCTCCGGTCGAACCTGTTGCGGCGCCTGCTTCGTCCTATCCGAACCATCCGACGCCATCGTCCTACGGCACGCCGCAACGCTACGAGGCGCCGCAGCCACAGGTCGCGGCGGCTTACGGTCAGCCTACGGCGGCGACGGAATATCCGGCCGAGGGGGCGTACAGCTACGCGCAAGCGCATGGTTATCCGCCCGGATTGGTGCCACCGGAGGTCGACCGTCATTTGCCGGAATTGCTCGGTAACGATCAGCAGCAGTACTACACGGACGATCCGGAAGCCGAAGCGATGGCGGAACGCGAAGTCGCGTCGCGCCGGCGCAAGGTGATGATCGGCGCCGCTGCGCTGGTGCTGGTGATCCTCGGCATCAGCGGCGCAGTTGCTTATCGCGTGACGCTGGCGACCTATGGGTCGTCGCCGCCGCCGGTGATCAAGGCCGACACCGCGCCGAGTAAAGTGATGGCCGCGCAACGCGACAGCAACAACGGCAAACCGATCCAGGATCGGCTCGGCAACAATCCATCCGGCGAGCGCATGGTGTCGCGCGAGGAGCAGCCGGTCGATATCAAGCCGGCGCCGCGGGTGGTGTTGCCGCAGCCTGGTGGACAATCTGTGGCCAACGCAGGTGAAGCGACGACCGTGCGTGGTGGCGCAGAGCCGAAGAAAATCCGTACGGTCTCGATCCGGCCGGACAACACGGTCGAACAGCCGCCCGCGGCTGCGCCGGGGCAGATGCCGGCCGCTGCCGCGCCGACGCGGGTCGCGAGTGTTGTCAATGTTCCGGCCGTTCCGGCTCCGGCTTCCGTGGTGGCCCAGTCGCGGCCCGCCGCGCCGCCGAGCGTTCCGGTTGCGCATTCGCAATCGCGGGGGCCGTTGTCGCTGTCGCCTGATGCGCAGCCGGCCGCGCCAGCCCCGACCCGGACGGCCTCGGTGCCGCCGCCGCGCGCGGCAGCGCCGGTGGCTGGATCGGGGGCGTTCGTGCAGCTGTCCTCGCAGCGCAGTGAGGCGGACGCCCAGGCGGCGTTCCGGTCGCTGCAGGGCAAATATCCGTCAGTCCTCGGAAATCGCTCCCTGACGGTGCATCGGGCCGATCTCGGCGCGAAGGGCATCTACTACCGGGCCATGGTGGGGCCGCTGGCCAGCGCCGAGGCGGTGGAACTTTGCACCAGCCTGAAATCCGCGGGCGGCTCCTGCATCATCCAGAAGAACTGATCCGCCGAGCTTCTGCCCAAGAGCCTCCGGCACGCAGCACTGAACAACTCGTGCTGCTGCCTTGACCCTGTCCGGAGGCGCGCGTTAATCGCGCCCTATGGTGTCGCGCGCATTCATTACTGGCCTGTCCGGCGTGACGCTCACCTCCGAGGAGCGGGCGTTTCTGCGCGAGGCGCAGCCGTGGGGGTTGATTCTTTTCAAGCGAAACGTTGAAAATCCTGCACAAGTTTCTGGATTAACTAATGACTTTCGTTCTGTTGTCGGCTGGAGCGCGCCGATCCTGATTGATCAGGAAGGCGGCCGCGTGCAGCGGCTCGGTCCGCCGCACTGGCCGGTTTATCCGCCGGGAGCGGCCTATGCGGCGCTCTACATGCGGGACCAGCGTCTCGGACGGGAAGCTGCCCGGCTCGGCGCCCGGCTGATCGCGGCCGATCTGCGTGCCGTCGGCATCGACGTGGACTGCCTGCCGCTTGCCGACGTGCCGGTCGACGAGGCCGATCCGATCATCGGTGATCGGGCTTATGGCCGGACCCCGGAGCAGGTGGCGGTGCTCGCCGGCGAGGTTGCGGCGGGATTGCTGGCCGGCGGCGTGCTGCCGGTGCTCAAGCACGTGCCGGGCCACGGCCGCGCCACGGCCGACAGCCATCTCAAATTGCCGGTGGTGGATGTGGCGCGCGCCACGTTGAGCGCCAGTGATTTCGCCGCGTTCCAGCCGCTCAACGGCCTGCCGCTCGGCATGACCGCACATGTTGTGTTTAGCGCGATTGATGCCGCTTCACCGGCCACGACTTCCGCCACAATGGTGAGCGAAGTGATTCGCGGCGAGATCGGATTCCAGGGTCTGCTGATGAGCGACGATGTGTCGATGGGAGCGTTGTCAGGGTCGATCGCGGAGCGCAGCCGCGCTGCCATCGCGGCCGGCTGCGATGTCGTTCTGCATTGCAACGGCAAGCTCGATGAAATGCGCGATGTCGCCTCCGCGGCGCCGCTGCTCGCGGGCCGTGCGCTGGAGCGGGCCGATGCGGCGCTGGCCCAGCGGCGAGCCCCGGAGCCGATCGATCTCGATGCGGCGCGTCGCCGGCTCGCGGCGCTGCTCGCGGGTGAGGCACCAGGATTGCAGGCAGGATTACAGGCATGAGTGGCGTTGAAATCTCGGCGGCGTTTGAAACCGAGGCGGAGATCGGCGACCGCGCCACCAATGAGCCGGCGCTGGTGGTCGACGTCGAGGGCTTTGAAGGTCCGCTCGACTTGCTGCTCACGCTGGCGCGGCAGCAGAAGGTTGATCTCGCCAAGATTTCGATCCTTGCGCTTGCCGACCAGTATTTGACCTTCGTCGAAGCGGCGCGGCACATGCGCATCGAGCTTGCCGCAGACTATCTGGTGATGGCGGCGTGGCTCGCTTATCTCAAGTCGCGCCTGCTGCTGCCCGACGCCGCGCCGGAAGGCGCGATGACCGCCGAGGACATGGCCAACGCGCTGGCCTACCGGCTGCGCCGTCTTGAGGCGTTCCGCGAGGTCGCCAAGCAGTTGATGGATCGCCCGCAACTCGATCGCGATGTGTTCTCGCGCGGCGACCCGGAGCCGATCGCCGAAGTGCGGCAGGCGCAGTGGAGCGCGACGCTCTACGATCTGCTCACGGCTTATAGCGCGCAGCGCCAGCAGAAGGCGCTCGGCCAGGTGCGGTTCGCCAAGCGCAATGTCTGGTCACTCGCCGAAGCCCGTGAGGTGCTGGAGCGGCTCGTCGGCGTCGCTGACGATTGGACCCGGCTCGATGAATATCTGATCAAATATGTGGTCGAGCCGTCGGTCGCGGCGACGGTGTTCGCGTCGAGCTTCGTCTCCGCGCTCGAACTGGTGCGCGAAGGCGTCGCCGAAATTCATCAGACGCAGGCGTTCACGCCGATCTATGTGCGTAAGCGCGAGAAGGGGGCTGGTGCGTTCCCGACTTATGGCGCTACCAATGACGCGCGCGATACGAAGGGGGGCCACTGATGCCACGGCTGGCCAAGAAACTGGTGCTTGTCGAAAACGAGAACGAACACGAAGGACACGCCGTTGCTGACGAGCAGGTGACGTCCGTGGTGCACGCGGTTGCGCGCGAGGATGTGGTCGCTGACGAGGCGATTGCCGAAGAAGCTGTCGCCGAGGACACTGTCGTTGAGAACGACGATGAGGCGCAGGACGAAACCGGCCGCGAGGACGAGACGACGCAGGACGATGACAGCGACGACGACGACGACGACGATGACGATGATGACGACGATGATGATTCCGACGAAGATGACGAAGATGACGAAGAGGAAGACGACGAAGACGAAGAGGTGACCGAGTCCGAGGCCGCTGGTGTCGATGAGGACACCGGCGATGCGGAAACGCGCACCATCGCTGTCAGCGCCGTGGCGGTCAGCGCGGTTGCTGCATCGGCCGGCGAGACAGGGCGTGAGCAGGGGTCGTCGGACGGCACGTCGGATGACGATGCGTCGACCGCGCCGGCGCAGCGGCCCGACGAGTTCCGTCTGCTGGAGGCTTTGCTGTTCGCCAGCAAGGAGCCGCTTGACGAGGCAACACTGGCGAAGCGGCTGCCGCAGGGCGCCGATGTGCGCGGATCGCTGCGCGCCTTGCAACTCGAATATGCGCCGCGCGGCGTCAATCTCGTGCGCATCGGCCGCAAATGGACGTTCCGTACCGCCGGCGATCTCGCCTGGCTGCTAACCAAGAACGTCGTGCAGACGCGCAAGCTGTCGCGCGCCGCGATCGAGACGCTGGCGATCATTGCCTATCACCAGCCGGTGACCCGCGCCGAGGTCGAGGAAATCCGCGGCGTCGCGGCGGCCAAGGGGACCCTGGACGTGTTGCTGGAGACCGGCTGGATTCGTCCGCGCGGCCGCCGCAAGGTTCCGGGCCGGCCGATCACCTACGGCACATCGGAGGTGTTCCTGTCGCATTTCGGGCTGGAGCAGATCGACGATCTGCCGGGTCTCGATGAATTGAAGGGCGCGGGGCTGCTCGACGGCCGGATCCCGCCGGGCTTCGCCATCCCGGTGCCGTCGGACGACTCGACGCTGCGGGACGACGAAGACCCGCTCGAACCGGGCGATTTGCTCGATCTGGGTCTTGCTCCGCCGCCGGAGCGGACCGAAACCGACTGATCGCTGCGGTCAAACGGCCGCTTCCGGGCCGGGATGCGCCCTCCCTGCGGCCTTAATTCCGTCCTTGGTGCGACCCTGATGCGTCCTTGGGCGCATTCTGTAAGTCCTTGTTTTTGCCGCGTCCGGAGCCTAGTTTCGCGGTGAAACAACAGCGGGCGCTGCATCGCAGGCGCCGGCCGCGCCCGTGAACCGGGCGCGCTTGGTGGCGCGGCCGTCGGGCCGCGTTTTGGAGGATGTTCTAATGGGTTCGATGAGTATCTGGCACTGGATCGTGGTGATTGCCGTGGTTCTGCTGCTGTTCGGGCGCAACAAGATTTCCGACCTGATGGGCGATGTCGCGCAGGGCATCAAGGCCTTCAAGAAGGGCATGGCCGACGACGACAAGACCGCCGACGCCAAGCCCGACAGCATGAAGACCATCGACAGCAAACCGGACGGCACGCCGGGCGATCCGCTCAAGCAGCACGCCCAGACCGAGCGGAAGTTCGAGGGTTCGGCGACCTGAGGACGGTCGCGGCCCGCGGCGTGCGAGGTGGCGTGTTGAGGAAGGCATGAGGGGCGCAGACCGCGATGCGGTGGCGCCCCTTTGAAGTTTTTCATGAAGCCTCATGAGGCTTTTGGAGTTTGACGGCGCATGTTCGACGTCGGCTGGAGTGAGATGGTGGTGATCGGGGTGGTCGCGTTGATCGCGATTGGCCCGAAGGAACTGCCCGGCGTGCTGCGTTCGATCGGCCAGTGGGCCGGCAAGATCCGCCGCATGGCGTCGGAATTTCAGGGCCAGTTCCAGGAGGCGATGCGCGAGGCCGAGATGGCCGACGTGAAGAAGCAGGTCGATCAGATCAGCAGCACCGTCTCCGACTACAAGAATTTTGATCCGCTGGCGGAAGCGCAGCAGCAGATCGACAAGACCTGGAAGGACGCGACTGCGTTCGATGAGAAGCCGGAGCCGCCGCCGCTCCCGCCGGAACTGTCGAGCAGCCCGGCGCCCGGCGCATCCGACGACACGCCGTCATTGCCGGCGTCGCCATCGCCCTCGACATCGCCCGATCCGCTCAAGACGAGCGGGGGAGGCAGCGCGGCATGACCCACGAGGATATCGAGGCCACCAAGGCCCCGTTGATGGAGCATCTGATCGAACTGCGTTCCCGCCTGATCAAGGCGGTGATCGCGTTCGCCGTCGCCTTCGCGCTGTGCTTCTACTTCGCCAAGCACATCTACAACATTCTGGTCTGGCCGTTCGTCTGGGTCGCGGGGCCGGAGAACTCCAAGTTCATTTACACGGCGCTGCTCGAATATTTCATCACCCAGCTCAAGCTGGCGATGTTCGGCGCGGCGTTCCTGGCATTCCCGATCATCGCCGGGCAAGTCTACATGTTCGTCGCGCCCGGCCTCTATCACAACGAGCGGCGCGCGTTCCTGCCATATCTGATCGCGACGCCGTTCTTCTTCGCCATGGGCGCGGCGCTCGTCTATTTCATCGTGTTGCCGATGCTGGTGCGGTTCTCGCTCGGCATGCAGCAGATGCCGGGCGCCGGCACCGCAGAGATCGCGCTGCTGCCGAAAGTCGGCGAATATCTCTCGCTGATGATGTCGCTGGTGCTGGCGTTCGGCGTGGCGTTCCAGCTTCCGGTGATCCTGACGCTGTTGGGCCGGATCGGCGTGCTGACCTCGCAGACGCTGCGGACCAAGCGCCGCTATTTCATCGTCGGCGCCTTCGTGATCGCGGCAGTGCTGACGCCCCCCGACGTGATCAGCCAGATGTCGCTCGCGATCCCGCTGATGCTGCTCTACGAAGGCTCGATCTGGGCGGTGAAGATCGTCGAGAAGAAGGCGCAGCAGCAGTCGGCGACGAGCGCGGCGGCGGCCGGCCAGGCGCTGGCCGAGGCGATCAAGCCGAGCGATCCTTCGTGATCCCGAGAGAATTGGAGTGGATGCCTTGCGCGCCCGCGCCGGGCGTCCTATTCCGGCGTCACGGATGAACCCCCGATAACGCCATGCACGACATCAAAGCCATTCGCGACAATCCGGACGCCTTCGACCGCGCGCTCGAGCGCCGCGGGCTCGCGCCGCTGGCGCAACGCCTGCTGACGCTCGACGAGCAGCGCCGCGCGCTAATCACCAAACTGGAGCAGGGCCAGGCGCGCCGCAACGCCGCCTCCAAGGAGATCGGTCAGGCCAAGGCGAAGAAGGACGAGGCGGCCGCGCAGACGCTGATGGCCGAGGTGGCGGAGCTGAAAGCCGCGATCCCGCAGATGGAGGCACAGGAAAAGGAAGCCTCCGCCGCGCTGGAACGCGAACTGGCGCAGATCCCCAATGCGCCGCTCGACGACGTGCCCGAGGGCGCTGACGAGCACGGGAATGTCGAGTATCGCCGCTGGGGTCAGAAGCGCGATTATGCCTTCACGCCGAAGCAGCATTTCGAACTGGGCGAGGCGCTCGGCCAGATGGATTTTGAACTGGCCGCGAAGCTCTCCGGCGCGCGCTTCGTCGTGCTGCAGAAGGGGCTGGCGCGGCTCGAACGCGCGCTCGGTCAGTTATTCCTCGATCTGCATACGGACAAACACGGCTACACCGAGGTCAATCCGCCGCTGATGGTGCGTGACGACACGATGTTCGGCACGGCGCAACTGCCGAAATTCGCCGAGGATCAGTTTCGCACGACGAATGACATGTGGCTGATCCCCACCGCCGAAGTGCCACTCACCAATCTGGTGCGCGAGTCCATTGTCGATGAGGATAAGCTGCCAATCCGGTTGACTGCCTGCACGCCGTGCTTCCGCGCCGAGGCGGGCGCGGCGGGGCGCGACACGCGCGGCATGATCCGTCAGCACCAGTTCACCAAAGTTGAACTCGTCTCGATCACCACGCCGGAGCAGAGCCTCGCCGAGCACGAGCGGATGCTGCAATGCGCCGAGGCGGTGTTGCAGAAGCTTGATCTGCATTATCGTGTGATGACGCTGTGCACCGGCGATATGGGCTTTGCCTCGCGCAAGACCTACGACATCGAAGTGTGGCTGCCGGGCCAGAACATGTACCGTGAAATCTCATCCTGCTCGGTGTGCGGCGACTTCCAGGCGCGGCGCATGGATGCGCGCTACCGCGGCAAGGACGGCAAGGTGAGGGGCTTCGTCCATACGTTGAACGGCTCCGGTGTCGCCGTCGGCCGCGCGCTGATCGCGGTGATGGAAAACTATCAGAACGCCGACGGTTCGATCACCGTGCCGGATGCGCTACGTCGCTATATGGGCGACATGACGCGGATCGGCGGCGATGGAGTTGGGAATAGCTGATGCGCATTCTTGTCACCAATGACGACGGCATTTACGCGCCGGGCCTCGAAGTCTGCGAAAACATCGCGCGGGCTTTGTCCGACGATGTGTGGGTGGTCGCGCCGGAAAGCGATCAGTCCGGCGTCGCGCATTCGCTGTCGCTCAACGATCCGCTGCGGCTGCGTGAGGTGAGCGACCGCCATTTCGCGGTGCGCGGCACGCCGACCGACTGCGTCATCATGGGCGTGCGGCATATCATGAAAGACCTGCCGGACCTCGTCCTCTCCGGCGTCAATCGCGGCCGCAACGCCGCCGAAGACGTCACCTATTCCGGCACGGTCGCCGGCGCGATGGAAGGCACCGTGCTCGGCATTCCGTCGTTCGCGCTGTCGCAGGCATTCTCGGCCGGCAGCAAGGGCAATCCGCACTGGAAGACGGCGATGACGTTCGGGCCGGATATCGTCAAGCGCGTGCTCGCCGAAGGCATGCCGCGCGATGTGCTGGTGAACATCAATTTCCCGGATTGCGCGCCGAATTCGGTGCAGGGCATCGCCGTGACGTCGCAGGGCAAGCGCGATCAGGAACTGCTGCGCATCGATCCGCGCTTCGACGGCCGCGGCAACCCGTATTACTGGATCGCGTTTTCGCGCGCGGTGCCGGCGACGGTGCGCAGCGGGACCGATATGAGCGCGCTGGCCGAGAATCGGATTTCGGTGACGCCGCTGCGGCTCGATCTGACCGATGAGCCGTTCATGACCACGCTCGCCGGTCTGTTCGACAAGAAAGCCTGACGCCTTACTGTGTAAGGATCGCGTCGAGGGTTTTCGATAGTTCGTCGAGCTGGAACGGCTTCTGCAGGGTCGGGCGCGAGCGGTATTGCTCCGGCAGTCCGGCGCCGCCATAGCCGGTGACGAACACGAATGGCAGGCCGCGGCTGGCCAGAATATCCGCCACCGGAAACACTTCCTGGCCGTCGAGATTGACGTCGAGGATGGCAACGTCGCATTCGGTGGAGGAGGCGAGCTTCGACGCCTCGGAGACGCTGCCGGCAGCGCCGACGACCGAATAGCCGAGATCGTCCAGCATGTCCTCGAGCAGCATCCGGATCAGATATTCGTCCTCGACCAGTAGAATTTTCTGGCTCGCCGCCATTCAAGCCTCCGCGCCGCTGCGCAGCGGCAAATCAAATGTGCAAATAAGCCCGCTCGGTGCAAAATCCATCATCACCTCGGCTGCGGCATCATTCGAGAGCGCGCGGATCAGCCGGCTGCCGAAACCCGTGCGGCGCGGCGCGACGACCGGCGGCCCGCCGGCCTCTTCCCAGCGCAGGTGAATCTTCGCGGGGTCGTCGCTGACGACCCAGTTCACCTTGACGGTTCCCTCGCTGTTCGACAAGGCGCCATATTTCGCGGCGTTGGTGGCCAGTTCATTGAGCGCCATCACCAGCGACACCGCCGTCTTCGGCCCGACCCGCACGTCGCGGTTGCCGTCCAGCACATAGCGTGGCGTGCCGGCGCCACGATAGGGCTGCAGCACCCGTTCAAGGATCGCGCGCAGCGAGGCGCCTTCCCAGTTTCCGTCGGTGAGCAGGTTGTGGGCTTCGGCGAGCGCGAGAATGCGCGCCTCGAAACCGTGTCGGAAGGCTTCGGGGCTGTCGCTGTTGCGCAGCGTCTGCGTCGCGATCGACAGCACGATGGCGAGTGTGTTCTTGACGCGGTGATTGAGTTCGGCGAGCAGAAGTTCCTGATGGCTTTCGAACCGCCGGCGCTCCTCCAGTTCCGCCTGCGCGGACTGCAGCAGGTTGGCGTTGTCTATCGCCACCGCGGCCTGCGCCGCGATTCCGGCAATCAGCCGCTCGATCCGCTCGTTGAAGATGCCGGGCTTTTCGTGGCCAAAGAACAGCCCGCCGAGCACTGCCCCGGAGCGGGAGATCACCGGCACGGCGAGATAGCTCACCACGGGGAGGTGACCTTTCGGCATGCCGAAATAGGGATCGTTCTTGCCGTAACGGGGATCCAGGCGGATGTCGTCGGAGCGCATGATGCCGGTGCCGCGGAATGTCGGCTCGAACACTTGCGTGTTTCGCGGCATCGGAAATTTCGAGAACGCTTCACGGGCAACGCCGGAGATCGTGTAGAGCGTATAGCTTTCGCCTTGCGCATCGAGAACGTTGTAAAAGAATGCGCCGAATTGCGCGCCGGAGAGCTGCGTCGCGGCGTCGGTGACGATCTGCACGATCGCCTCGAGTTCGAGGTTGCCGCCGAGCGCCGCGCCGATCTTGTTGAGCAATTCGAGGCTTTCGGATTCCGCGCGCAGGGTTTCCTCGGCGCGCTTGCGGTCCGTGATGTCGAGCGACACGCCGATCAGCCGGGTCGGATGGCCTTTGCGGTTGCGTTCCGCGGTGCCGCGCACATTCATCCAGTGCACGCTGCCGTCCGGCCAGATCACGCGGTATTCGGCGTCGAGCGCCACGCCGGTGGCGAGTGTTTGCTCGATCAACGCGGCGCGGCCCGGCGCATCGTCCGGATAGATATTCCGGCGCAGCACGTCCGTCGTGAAAGAGGCTTCCGGTGGCAGGCCCCAATGCGCCTTGAACTCATCGGAAACACGGAAAAGCCCGGTCTGGAGGTCGTGCTCCCAATAGCCAACGCGACCTGCAGCGAGAACCGCTGCAAGCGGATCAGACTCGGTCGGCTCCAATGGGTCCGGCAATTCCGCAGCGCTCACGACACTCCCCGGCCACTGGCCGGCTCCCCTTCGCCCCAACGCCATGCGGATCGAATAGTTCCGTGTTCTGGGACGATTCCAAAGGGCCGGCAACGCGATATGGTGGGTTGGCCAAGGCGGGACGTGGTAAAAGGCCGAAAACGAGGCGTAACTTGCAGGATTCTCCCGACAACACCCGGATGCGCTTCCTGCTGGATCTGCGCCGGCGGGGCATCGGCGACCAGGCGGTCCTGCGGGCGCTCGAAGAAGTGCCGCGCGATGCTTTTTTGCCGGCCGAGATGGCGGCGGTCGCTTATGCCGACCAGGCGCTGCCGATCGACTGTGGACAGACCATCAGCCAGCCCTTTGTGGTCGCCTACATGACCGAGCAACTGGCGATGCGGCCGCATCACCGTGTGCTCGAGATCGGCACCGGCTCGGGCTACCAGGCCGCGGTGCTTTCGCGGCTGGCGCATCGGGTGGTCACCATCGAGCGCTACCGGACGCTGGCGGACACCGCGCAGGCGCGGCTGAATGACCTCGGCTTCCAGAATGTCGAGGTGATCGCCGGGGACGGGGCGCAGGGTGCGGCGGATCACGCGCCGTTCGACCGGATCATGGTCACCGCCGCAGCCGACACGGTTCCGTCGGCGCTCATCGATCAACTCGCTGTCGGCGGCATGCTGATCGCACCGCTCGGCCCGCCGGACGGCGTGCAACATCTCACCAAGGTTACCAAAACGGAAACGGGCGAGCAGCGCGCGACGTTGATCCCGGTGCGTTTTGTGCCTTTGGTTGCTGGAAAAGCGCAGCATTTGTAACGCTGCTGTCGCTGCATCGCGATGTCTTAATCCTAACCACTGCTTAAAGGCTTATTTACTCGCTCTGTGTTTACTCGTTTTCGCTGTTTTGTGCGTACGAGTGGGTAACCAACATGTCGAGTTTCGCGGGGACGACCGGCAAGCTTCTTAACGGATGCCGACCGACACATCAGTTCACGCGGATCGCCGCTGTGACCATCGCGGCTCTTGCCGTTGCGGGGTGTTCGGACTCGGCTCGTTTCAGTAACGGCCTGTTTTCGTCGAACTCGCGCGCACCGGCGCCGTCGCAGGCGGACGTGACCGGCTCGACCAATCATCAGGCGCGCGTTCCCACCGCCCGCGTCGAAAGCCAGGCGCTCCCGGCGCCGAGCCGCCCCGCGACCGTCGCGGCCGGTACATCGACCGGCGGGCAGGGGCTTGGCGCCTATCGGCCGTCCACCGACGTCACCGGCTCGGTGCGCAATACGACCTATTCACAGCCGGCCGCCGCGCCGGTCCATACCGGATCGATCCAGGCCCCGCCGCCGGCACCCACGTCGGGTTGGACCTGGGAAGGCGGCACGCCCGTCACCGTCGGCCCGAACGACAATATCGAGACGATCGCGCGCAAATACGGTGTCCCGCAGTCCGCGATCATGCAGGCGAACAACATCAAGGATACGGCGCGCGTGCGTCCCGGCCAGCGGCTGGTGATCCCGCGTTATATCGGGCAGGGCACTCGCGCCGCCGCGGCGGCTCCGCTTGCCGCGCCGACGATGCAGCAGCATGCCGCGGCGGGTGGTACGGGCTTCACGCACACCGTCGAGCCGGGCCAGAGCCTGCTCGGCATTTCGCGCCGCTATCACAAGACGGTCGCCGAGATCGCTCACGCCAATAATCTCAAGCCCTATGCGAAGCTCAATGCCGGCGACAAGCTGAAGATTCCGGGCGCGGCTCCGGCGCAGCGCACCGCTGCCGCGCCGCAAATGCAGATGACGACGCAGACCGCGCCGCAACTCGCGCAGCCGCGCACCGTCCCGGCGCAAACGCAGACTGTGGCCGCCGCCGAACCGGCGCAGCATGCACGCGTCGCCACCACGGCGGCGCCGGCGGAAGCGCCGGCCCCGAGCGCAACCAAGTCCGCAGAGGCGGTCGGTGCGATCCCGTCGTTCCGCTGGCCGGCGCGGGGCCGCGTGATCGCCAGCTATGGCTCCAAGCAGAACGGCCAGAACAATGACGGCATCAACATCGCCGTTCCCGAAGGCACGCCGGTCAAGGCCGCCGAGGACGGCACCGTCGCCTATTCCGGCAACGAGCTAAAAGGCTACGGCAACCTCGTGCTGATCCGTCACGCCAACGGCTATGTGTCGGCCTACGCCCATGCCAGCGAGTTGCTGGTGAAGCGCGGCGACACCGTGAAGCGCGGTCAGATCATCGGCCGCGCCGGTCAGACCGGCAACGTCACGTCACCGCAGTTGCACTTCGAAATCCGCAAGGGTTCGACGCCGGTCGATCCCAATCAGTTCCTGGGTGGCTGATCGCTGATCCCGTCACATTCGACTTATGTACGGCCGCCGTTTCGGCGGCCGTTGCATTTTGCGCTTTCCCTTGTGGTCGCGATGCCGCAAGTTTCGGCGGGGCGCTGAGTACGGGAAGAGCCGATGCCGATCAAAGCGGTTGTTTTTGATGCTTATGGAACGCTGTACGACGTCCAGTCGGTGGTGTCCGACACTGAACGCGCGTTTCCGGGCAAGGGCGCGCTGATCACCCAGCTCTGGCGGCTGAAGCAACTCGAATATACCTGGCTGCGGTCGCTGATGGACGCCTATGTCGATTTTCGCGCTGTCACCGAACAATCGCTCGTTTATTCGCTCAACTGTATTGGTGTGACGCCGGAGCGCGCGCAGATCGACGCGCTGATGCAGTCCTATCTGCGGCTTGCGCTCTATCCGGACGCGAAGGCGACGCTGGCGGCGCTGTCTGGATGCCGCCGCGCGATCTTCTCCAACGGCAGCCCTGACATGCTCGGTGCGCTGGTGCGCAACAGCGGCATCGACACCATGCTCGACGCCGTCATCAGCGTTGACAGCGGGAAGACCTATAAACCGGCGCGGCGCATCTACGATCTGGTTCGTACGCAGCTCGATATTGCACCAGCCGATGTGCTGTTCGTGTCGTCCAACAGTTGGGATGCCTGCGGCGCAAAAAGCGCCGGGCTGCGCGTCGCCTGGATCGAGCGGGTGACGGCGTCGGCGCTTGCCGCCGAACTCAATGCGTCAGCCGAACCCGGACCGGCGGCCATGTTCAAGGCGCTGCGCATGCGGCCGGAGCAACTCGGCGTGACGCCCGATCACCAGGTGCATGGCCTGAGCGAGTTGATTGGGATCATCGCGAACGGCTGACGATCAGGCGGCGGTCAGATGCACGCCGCGCCGCCCGGCAAGATCCTGGATGTACTGCCACGCGACGCGGCCGGAGCGCGAGCCGCGCGTGTTGGACCATTCCAGCGCCTCGCGTCGCAATTCCTCCGCGTCCACCGGGATGCGGAAATGCGCCACATAGCCTTCGATCATCGCCAGGAACTCGTCCTGGCTGCATTTGTGGAAGCCGAGCCACAAACCGAATCGGTCGGATAGAGAGACCTTCTCTTCGACCGCCTCGCCGGGATTGATGGCGGTGGAGCGTTCGTTCTCCATCATGTCGCGTGACATCAAATGGCGGCGGTTCGACGTCGCGTAGAAGATCACGTTGTCGGGGCGACCTTCGATGCCGCCGTCCAGCACCGCCTTCAGCGACTTGTAGGAGGTGTCGTCGGCATCGAACGAGAGATCGTCGCAGAACACGATGAAGCGATAAGGATCGGCCGAGCGCGTCAGTGTCATCAGATCCGGCAGCGTTTCGATATCCTCGCGATGGATTTCGATCAGCTTGAGGATGCCCTCGCGGCCGGCCTTGACCGAAGCGGCGTTGATGGTGGCATGGGACGCCTTGACCAGCGACGACTTGCCCATGCCGCGTGCGCCCCACAGCAGCGCATTGTTGGCCGGCAGCCCCTTGGCGAAGCGTTCGGTATTCTCCATGAGCGTGTCACGCATGCGGTCGACGCCCTGGAGCAGCGACATCTCGACGCGGTTCACGCGCGGCACCGGCACCAGACGCGGTCCGGCAGGCTGCCAGACGAAGGCATCCGCTTCGGTGAAATCCGGCTTCAAGGGAGCGGGGGGCGCGAGCCGTTCCAGCGCCTCGGCAATGCGGGTGAGCACCGCCGGATCGGCGAGCAGGGTGGAATCGCCCTGGCGGGACGCCGGACGCATGGCGGCAGGTTTGGCCGCAGGCTTCTTCCCGGAGGTTTTGGCGGGGCGCTTCGATTTGGCTTTCGGCATCGCTTTCGGCATGGCTTTTAATTTGCCCGAGTCTTCCAGTTCCGCCCGCGTCTTAGCGGGGCTGTTCCAGCCTCGCAAGCAGGCCGCGGAAGCCGAAAAAATGGCTGATTTGTAATGCCTTGCCAGCGTTGCATTTGACCGGACGGCCGCTATAGTCCGCGCCAAATCGCAGCCAGCGGCGCCTTTCGTGCCGCCTTTTTCGAGGGTTTTTCCATGTTCATTACGCCGGCCTACGCACAGGGTTCCTTGCTGGGCGGGGACGGCGGCATGCTGGTCCAGCTCCTGCCGTTCGTGATGATTTTCGTCATCATGTACTTCCTGATCCTGCGCCCGCAGCAGAAGCGCGTGAAGGCGCATCAGGAAATGGTCAAGAACGTGCGCCGTGGCGACACCGTCGTCACCTCGGGCGGCCTTGTCGGCAAGGTGACCAAGGTGGTCGACAACGATGTCGTCGAGGTGGAAATCGCCGACGGCGTGCGGATCCGCCAGATGCGCCAGATGCTCACCGACGTGCGCGCCAAGGGCGAGCCCGCCAAGGACGAAGCCGCCGCGCCCTCGACCTGATGCCCGCGACCGGCCGGTAACGCCCCATGCTCTATTTCAACCGCTGGAAAACGTTGTCGATCCTGCTGACGGCGCTGATCGTGTGCCTGTTTGCGGTGCCGAACTTCTTTGCGGAATCGACCGTCGACAAGTGGCCGAAATGGGCGCAGCGCCATGTGGTGCTCGGCCTCGATCTGCAGGGCGGCTCGCATCTGCTGCTCGAAGTCGACTCCAACGCCGTCCGCAAGGAAAAGCTCGAAACGACCCGCGATGATGTCCGCCGCGTCCTGCGCGAAGCGCGGATCGGCTACACCGGGCTCGCCGTGCGCGGCCAGAGCGTTGAAGTGCGGCTGCGCGAAGGCACCGACCAGCAGCAGGCGCTGACCAAGCTGCGCGAGCTGTCGCAGCCGCTCGGCGGCGTGCTCTCGTCCACCGGACAGCGCAGTCTCGACATCACCACGGAAGCGAACGGCCTCGTGCGTCTGGCGGTGACCGAGCCCGCGATTCAGGAACGCATCCGCCAGTCGGTCGATCAGTCGATCCAGATCGTCGAGCGGCGCGTCAACGAACTCGGAACGGTCGAGCCGCTGATCCAGCGCCAGGGCGCCGACCGCATTCTCGTGCAGGTGCCGGGCCTGCAGGATCCGACGCGGCTCAAGGAACTGCTCGGCAAGACCGCCAAACTCGACTTCCGCATGGTCGACCAGACCAACTCGGTGGAGCAGGCGGTGCAGGGCCGCGTGCCCGGCGAGGATGAACTGCTCTACGCGCCACAAAAACAGGGGCGACAGCCTTATCTGATCGAGAAGCGCGTGCTGGTCTCCGGCGGCGATCTCACCGACGCGCAGCCGGGCTTCGACCAGCGCACCAGCGAGCCGATCGTCAGCTTCCGCTTCAACACCTCCGGCGCGCGCAAATTCGCGCAGGCGACGCAGGAGAATGTCGGCCGGCCGTTCGCGATCATCCTCGACAACGAGGTGATCTCCGCGCCGGTGATCCGCGAGCCGATCCTCGGCGGTTCGGGGCAGATTTCCGGCAATTTCACCGTGCAGCAGGCCAACGATCTCGCGATCCTGTTGCGCGCCGGCGCATTGCCGGCGCCGCTGACCATCATCGAGGAGCGCACCGTCGGTCCCGGCCTCGGCCAGGACTCGATCGAGAAGGGCAAGCTTGCTTCCTACGTCGGCGCGCTGTGGGTGGTGCTGTTCATGCTGGTGACGTACGGCCTGTTCGGGCTGTTCGCCAATATTGCCGTGGCGATCAACGTGGCGATGATCTTCGGCGTGCTGTCGCTGCTCAATGCGACGCTGACGTTGCCGGGTATCGCCGGCATCGTGCTGACGGTCGGCATCGCGGTGGATAGTAACGTGCTGATCTATGAGCGTATCCGCGAGGAAATCCGCGCCGGGCGTACGCCGATCAACGCGCTCGATGCCGGGTTCAGCCGTGCGCTCGCGACCATTCTCGACACCAACATCACCACCTTCATCGCTGCCGCGGTGCTATTCTTCATCGGCACCGGCCCGGTGCGCGGCTTCGCCGTCACCTTCGGCGTCGGCATCATCACCACCGTGTTCACGGCCTTCACCGTGACGCGCCTGCTCACCGCCGCCTGGGCGCGGTGGCGGCGTCCGAAATTCATTCCGATCTGAGGAGCGGGGTTTAAGTGTCGTCCTATATCCTCATCGGTCTCCTCGGTCTGGTCGCGGTCTGGAGCGTCGTCGTCCTGTTCTGGGAGCGGATTCCGCACCTGCATATCGTCCCGCCGGATACCAAGTTCGATTTCATCCGCTTCCGCCGCATCAGCTTTCCGCTGTCGGCGCTGCTGACCATCCTCGCGATCACGCTGTACTTCACCCACGGCCTGAACTTCGGCATCGACTTCCGCGGCGGCACGCTGATGGAGGTGCAGTCGAAGGGCGGTCCGGCCGATATCGCCGGGATGCGGGCCAAGCTCGGCACGCTGAACCTCACCGAATTCCAGCTCCAGCAGTTCGGCAGCCCCAATGAAGTGTTGATCCGCATCGCCCAGCAACCGGGTGGCGAGGAGGGGCAGCAGGCGGCGGTGCAGCGCGTGCGCGCCGCGTTCGGCGACAGCGTCGAATATCGGCGCGTCGAGGTGGTCGGCCCGCGTGTCTCGACCGAGCTTCTGTCCTACGGTCTGGTCGGCATCTTCGTCGCCATCGTCTGTATTCTGATCTATCTCTGGTTCCGGTTCGAGTGGCAATTCGCGCTCGGCGCGACCATTGCCAACGCGCACGACCTCGTGCTGACGGTCGGCTTCATGTCGGTCGCGCAGGTCGATTTCGACTTGACCAGCATCGCGGCGCTGCTGACCATTCTCGGCTATTCGCTCAACGACACCGTCGTCATCTACGACCGGATCCGCGAGCTGCTGCGGCGTTACAAGAAGATGCCGATGCCGGAATTGCTCAACGCCTCGATCAACTCGACGCTGTCGCGCTCGATCGTCACCCATTTGACCGTGACCCTCGCCTTGCTGGCGTTGCTGATGTTCGGCGGCCAGGCGATCCACTCCTTCACCGCGACGATGATGTTCGGCGTCGTGCTGGTCGGCACCTATACGTCGGTCTTTATCGCATCGCCGCTGCTGATTTATCTCGGCGTCGGCGAGAACCGCGAGCATGCGCGCGGCGGCAAGGACAACGCGAAGGACAGCGCGAAGGACGACGACTGACGTGGCCGTGTCGCCGGATACGCCGCATCTGCCGTATCCTGCCGAGATCGACAGCTACGGCAACGGTGGTTTCCGGTTCGCGAACATGTCGCATCGCGGTTCGCTGCTGTGCTTGCCGGACGGCATCTGGGCCTGGCCCTATACGACGATGGCAGAACTCGATGCCGCGGCGCTGGCCCCGGTGATCGCCCGGCAGGGTGAGATCGATTTCTTTCTGCTCGGCGGCGGCCGCGATCCGGTGATCATGCCGTCGGCGCTGCGCGCGATGTTGAGCGAACATCGGATCAATGCCGATGCCATGACCACGGGTGCCGCGATCCGCACCTACAACATCATGCTCGGCGAGCGCCGCCGCGTCGCCGCCGCGCTGATCGCGGTGGCGTGATGGCAACCGCCACTGACCACGCCGACTATTGCGCCGATCTGGTGCGCCACGCCGATCGCGCGCGCTTCCTGTCGGCGCTCTATGCGCCGGAGCCGGCGCGCGGGCATCTCTACGCGCTCTATGCCTTCGATGCAGAGATCGCAAAGATTGGCGATATCGTGCACGAGCCGATGGCCGGAGAAATCCGCTTGCAGTGGTGGCGTGACGTCATCGCCGGCGAGCGCGACAGTGAAGCCATGGCGAACCCGCTTGCGGCGGCCTTGCTCGCGGCCATGCGGCCGGCAAGCCTGCCGCAACAGCCCTTGCTCGATCTGATCGAGGCGCGCAGTTTCGATCTTTATCGCGATCCGATGGCCTCGGTCGACGCCTTCACCGGATACGCCGACAAGACCAGTGGCGTGATCATCGACCTCGCGGCGCGTCTGCTCTCCGGTTCGCTACTCGGTGCGATCCGCGAACACGTCGCCTTTGCCGATACAACGTTGCGGGAACTGGTAGCGATCGGGCAGCGTGCCGCGCACGGCCGGATTTATCTACCGCTCGATCTCCTGCAACAATTCGGTGCCGATCCCGCCGAATTGCTTGCCGGACATGCGAATGCCGAACTGCGTGCGGCGATCGCCAATCTGGCGCTGCGCGCGCGGGGGCATCTCGACCGGGCGGAGACGATGCTGCCGCAGGTCGATGCGACGGCACTGCCGGCGCTGTTGCCGCTCGCCGGGGCACGCCGTCGTTTGCGGCGCCTGGAGCAATCCGCCGATCCGTTGCAGCCGGACGATCTTCCGCCGTGGCGGCGGCAATGGGCGATCTGGCGCGCGGCGCGCGATCCGCGCCGGCTGTTTCAATAAGCGAAGCGGTCGCGCAGATTCTGCCGACCGGCGATGATCGCGGCCAATGTCTCGCGTTCGGCGTCATCCGCGATCAGCGGTTCGATCAGATCGAGCTGGTTCATGGCGACGAGTTGCAGCAGTTCCTGCCGCACCTCGCCGGCAGCGTTGCGCGGCAGCCGCGCGACGATTTGCACGCGCTCCGGCGGGGTGATCCCGGCGTCGATCACGCGCAAGGCATCGGCTTCGGCGACACCGTCGGCTTCGATAAAGGCGTAAAGTCCGGTGCCGGCGCGCCGATCAGGATAGGTGACGACGGCAACGCCGCGCACGCCGGGCAGCATGCCGATCCGTTGCGCGATGCGCGGCGCATCCTCGATCAGCCGCTTGCCGCCGCCCTCGCGGTCGGTGAAACGGAACACGCCGCGGGTGATCGCGTAATAGACCTTCTTGCCCGTTGCCATCCAGACGCGGGTGACGAGGCTTTTGCGCGCCAGGATCTTGCGTTCCATCGGCGTCAGCGCATCGGGCACATAGCGCCGCTTGTGCTTGAGCAGATGCCGCAGGTCTTCATACGCGGCGACGCGGAACAGCTTGCCGCGGCGGGAGAACCGCCCGGCGAGCTGAAAGTCGGTCAGCATGCAGCGGCCGTCCGGCGTGCGCAGCCAGTTCTGTTCCTTGGCGAGATCGTTGTGGCAGATGCCGGCGCGATGCAGTTTGCGCAGCACCGCCTTGGCCGAGCGGAAATAGCCAAGGTCATCATGCGGCTTGGCGATATGCAGCGCGACGCCGTCAATCCAGCCGCGCACCAGCGCGTGTGACGTGGCGGCGAGCAGCGGCGTGGCGATACCGAGTGGGCCCGCGGCGGCAAGCGCGCGCCTCTCGCGATTGAACAGGATGTGCGCCAGCGGCGCCGACCACCACGGCACCTCATCGAGGCGGCGCAGCACGGCATCGACCTCGCCGCGGTCGGTGCGGAAGCGGCCGCGTTCGATGGTCGAGAACACGTCGCGCTTGAGCACGACGCCGTTCTGCCAGCGTGCCATCAGGTCGGTGTGCGCGGTCATTCGGCGGCCGCCGCCGGTGCGCCGGCGATCCAGGCTTGCAGATCGGCGAGTGCACGCCGGGTCAGCGCCTGCTTCTTGGCGACGGTGCGCTCATTGGCGCGCAGGCGCTTGCCGTCCGGGCCTTTTTTCGGCGCGTCGTGCAGCGGCGGGAACAGGCCGAAATTGACATTCATCGGCTGGAACGAGCGCGGCCCGGCGTCGATTGTTTCGAGATGACCGCCGGTGATGTGGTTGAGCAGCGCGCCGTGCGCGGTCGTGACCGGCGGCGGGCTGACCGGTTCGCCGCGCCGCTCGGCGGCGGCAAAGCGCGCCGCCATCAGGCCAACGGCGGAGGATTCCACATAGCCCTCGCAGCCGGTGATCTGTCCGGCGAAGCGCAGCCGCGGCATCGCTTTCAGCCGCAACGACGCGTCGAGCAGCCGGGGCGAGTTGAGATAGGTGTTGCGGTGCAGGCCGCCGAGGCGGGCGAATTCCGCGTGTTCGAGGCCGGGGATGGTGCGGAACACGCGCACTTGTTCGCTGTGCTTCAGCTTGGTCTGGAAGCCGACGATGTTAAACAGCGTGCCGAGCTTGTTGTCCTGGCGAAGCTGCACAACCGCGTAAGCCTTCTCGGTTGGCTTGTGCGCGTTGGTCAGCCCCATCGGCTTCATCGGGCCATGGCGCAGCGTTTCGGGGCCGCGCTCCGCCATCACCTCGATCGGCAGGCAGCCGTCGAAATACGGCGTCGAGGCTTCCCAGTCGTGGAACGACACCCGCTCGCCGGTGATCAGCGCGTTGACGAAGGCTTCGTACTGCGTGCGGTCCATCGGGCAGTTGATGTAGTCGGCGCCGGATTTGTCGTAGCGCGACTGGAACCAGGCGACCGACATGTCGATGGACTCGCGGTGCACGATTGGCGCCAGTGCGTCGAAGAAGGCGAGGGACTCTTCGCCACTCAGGGTGCGGACCGCGTCGGCCAGCGCCGGCGAGGTCAGGGGGCCGGTCGCGACGATGACGCTGTCCCAGTCCTCGGGCGGCAATCCCGCCACTTCGGACCGGTCGATCGTCACCAGCGGATGCGCTTCCAGCGCGGCAGTGACGGCGGCGGAAAAGCCGTCGCGGTCGACGGCGAGCGCGCTACCGGCCGGCACCTGATGCGCATCGGCGGTGCGCATGATCAGCGAGCCAAGGAGCCGCATCTCCGCATGCAGCAGGCCGACGGCATTGTTCGCAGCGTCGTCGGAGCGGAAGGAGTTGGAGCAGACCAGTTCGGCGAGGCCGCCGGTCTTGTGCGCGGCCGTGGCGCGGACCGGGCGCATCTCGTGCAGCACGACCGGCACGCCCCGTTCCGCGAGTTGCCACGCAGCTTCCGAGCCGGCGAGGCCGCCGCCGATGACATGGACAGGTTTCTGAGGGGGCGCTGACATGCGCGGCAACCTAGAGCATGATCCCGAAAAGTGTGAAGCGGTTTTCGGAAAAGATCATGCTCAAACAAGGAACTAAAAGCAGGATGACGATGGCAAGAAACGCCATCCCGCTTGAGGTGCGGCGCATCGGTGCGGCACCCGGCTTTTGCGGCTCATCAACGAAAAACGCCCGCAAGACCGGGGTCTTGGCGGGCGCTTTCGATCGTTTGGAGGACGACGAAGTTAGGCGTTCGCGGCCTTCCAGGCGACGGTCGGGATTTCCGACCGGCTGATGCCGATGTCGGCGAGCTCACGGTCGCCGAGGCGGGACAGCTCGTTCAGGCTGCGGTTGTAGCGGCGCCAGGCCTGCAGGAAACGGATGATGGTGATGAACATGGTCTTGGTCCTCTGTCTTTCTGGCCGGACGATCACCCGGTCAACTCATGGCGGATACATAGACCATGATACCGCGTTGCAAAAGGAACTATATTGCGGTGCAGCTACTCCCAAAACGCATGACTAAAAGTAACAATTCTTAATCAGAACGTCCATTAACCGTGCCATTTCTCCAAAATATCCGAGATTGGAATTATTATTTCAAAAAATAGCTCATCTGGATATGCGAATCATGTGTCGCGGGTGTGACAGGAGCATGGCTGCGGCTATGCACCGCAGCGGCTCCAAGAATTCAACTTTCGGCCGATTTCCCTTTGTTGCGCATCAAAAGCGGCAGTTTTGGCGCAAAGTCGCGTTGCCGGGTCCAAAAAGCCGATAAACTCGCGAAACGGCGGGGGCTCCATGAATCAGAGACGAAACGGTATTTTGAGCGTTGCGGGCGGCATCGGAGCCCTGTTTTGGCTCGCCTTGGCCCAGCCAGGCGCCGCGGCCGAGCTGAAGGTGTTGAGCGCCGGGGCATTCAAGCAGGTGGTTCTCGCTTTGGTGCCGGACTTCGAGCGGCAGACCGGCCACAAGGTCACGGTGGACAATGATACCGCCGGCGGGCTGACCAAGCGGATCGAAGCCGGCGAGGTCTTCGACGTCGCCGTCATCACGCCGCGTGCGGTCGATGACTTGATTGCCAAAGGCAAGATTGTGCCGGGCAGCCGGATCGCGCTGGCGACCGTCGGCATCGGCGTCGTGGTCAAGGAGGGCGCGCCACGTCCGGATATCTCCACGCTCGAAGCCTTCAAGAATGCGCTGCTGGCGGCCAAGACCGTTGCCTATATCGATCCGGCGAGCGGCGGATCGAGCGGGATCTATCTCGACAAGCTGTTCGAGCGCATGGGCATCGCCGGCGAGATCCGTCCGAAAGCGAAACTCAAGCGCGGCGGCTATGTGGCGGATCTGATCGCCAGCGGCGAGGCGGAACTGGGCATTCACCAGATCAGCGAGATCGTGCCGGTGCGCGGTGTCACCCTGGTCGGACCGTTGCCGAAGGAAATCCAGAACATCACGACCTATGCCGGCGGTCTGTCGAGCGGCAGCAAGGCGCCGATTGAAGCGCGGCAGTTGCTGGAAGCCTTGCACGACGCCAAGGCGGCGGAGGTGCTCAAGAGCAAGGGCATGGAGCCCGCGGGTTCATAAGGAGCCCGGACGGGTGTCGTCGAAAACGACCGCGATCATCGCCCTCGGCATTGTCCAGATTCTCGCCTGGGGCTCGTCGTTCTATGTCCCCGCGGTGTTCGCGCCGGCGATGGCGGCGGAGCTTGGCTGGCCACTCGGTGTGCTGGTCGGTGGGCTGACCTTTGGCCTGCTGATCGCCGGGCTGATCTCGCCGCGGGTCGGTCGCTTCGTGCAGGATCACGGCGGCCGTCCGGTTCTCACGGTCAGTTCTCTGACGTTCGCCGCCGGCCTTGGAGCGATCGCCGTCGCGACGGTGCTGCCGGTTTATTTCATCGGCTGGACGCTGATCGGCGTCGGCATGGGGACCGGTCTTTACGACGCGGTGTTCGCCGCGCTCGGCCGCCGCTATGGCGCCGACGCGCGCGGCGCAATCGCGAGCCTCACGCTGATCGGCGGTTTTGCCAGCACCGTGTGCTGGCCGTTCAGCGCGCTCCTGATCGATGCGGTCGGCTGGCGCTCGGCCGCTGCCATCTACGCCGTGCTGCATCTGGCGGTGGGGCTGCCGCTGCAGTTGTGGGCTTTTCGCGGATCTGACCCGCCGTTGCCGGCACGTGCCGATCCGCAGCACACCGCGCCGCTGCGCGGCGCACGCGATCGGCTGATGCTGGTGCTGATCGCCGGCAGCCTCACGATCGTCAACGCCATTGGTGCGCTGCTGGTGGTCAATCTGCTGATCGTCCTGCAGGCGCTCGGTGCCGGCGCGGCTACTGCGATCTGGCTTGGCACGATTTTCGGGCCGTCGCAGGTCGTCGTGCGGCTGCTCGAAAACCTGTTCGGCAATCGCTATCATCCGGCCTGGACCATGGTCGGCAGCGGCATCCTCATCGTCGCCGGTCTCGCGATCCTGCTGGCCGGGTGGCCGGGTTTCGCGTTGGCCATTTTTCTGTTCGGCGGCGGCTATGGTGTGTCCTGGATCGCGCGAGGCACCTTGCCGCTCACGATATTCGGGCCGGAGCGGTTCCCGCGCGTGATGGGGCTGATCGCGTTCCCAAGTCTGATCGCCCAGGCACTGGCGCCGTTGGTTGGTGCGTCGCTGCTGACAGTGATCGGGGTTCATACGACTTTGGTCGCGATCCTGATCGCTGCGACGATCAATCTTCTCATCGTCGTTGCGATTTTCATGCTATGCCGCCGCGACGAAACCTGAGAGGCCGACGATGCTGGCGCTGCGCACGTTGTTTTTCGAGGATTTGTCGGTCGGCATGACCGAGCGTCTGTCGAAGACGGTGGACGCGTCCGACGTGGTTGGCTTCGCCGCGATCAGCGGCGACCGCAACCCGATTCATCTGTCCGAGCATTTCGCCGCCAAGACGCCGTTCGGCACGCGGATCGCGCACGGCCTTTACACCGCGAGTCTGATCTCCGCCGTGCTCGGCACGCGGCTTCCCGGTCCCGGCGCTGTCTATATGTCGCAGACTTTGAATTTCCGTGCCCCGGTGAAGATCGGCGACACCGTGGATGTCATCGTCGAAGTAATCGATCTCGTACCGGAAAAGCACCGCGCGCGGCTCTCCTGTATCTGCAAGGTCGATGGCGAAGTTGTGCTCGACGGCGAGGCGTTGGTGAAGGTGCCAACGGCGACCGCCGAGCGGCCGCTGCCGAAGCTGTAGCGCGCAAACACAGCAGGCCGAGGCGTTTAGGTTAATTCCAGTGTTTATGCCGGCTGGCTTGAAAATATCCCGTCGATCGCGAGAGATGGTTCCATCTCATCCTGAGGCTGCGATCCGCCATGACCAAATTCTTCCATTCTCCTGCCGCGACCGCAGTGACGGCTGCCGCTGTTGTCGCCATGACTGCGCTGATGACCATCCCTGCGTCGGCGCAGCCGCTGCGCGAACGGGCACACGGTGCGGCGATCTGCGTCGCGCCGGGCAAGGTCACCTGCGCGCCGGCGCGTTACGCCCAGGCCGGCGACGCCTGCGCCTGCAAGGATATGTTCGGTAAGCTCGTGCGCGGTCGCGTCGCCTGGAAATAAGCGACGTTACAAGAGGGTACCGCGCAGGAAGATCAATGCGACGGTGAAATAGATCACCAGGCCGGTGACATCGACCAGTGTGGCGACGAACGGCGCCGACGCGCTCGCCGGATCGAGCCGGATGCTCTTGAGCAGGAACGGCAGCATCGCGCCGACCAGCGAGCCGAAGCCGACGATGCCGATCAGCGTGACCGCGACGGTCGCCGCGATCAAAACCCAGTACGGGCCATAATCGTAGAGACCGGCCATCTGCCAGATGGTGATGCGGGCGACGCCGATCACGCCGAGGAAAGCGCCGAGCGTCAGCCCGGTCGGCAGTTCGCGCAGCGCGATCTTCCACCAGTCGCGCAACTTTACCTCGCCGAGTGCGAGCGCGCGGATCAGCAGCGAGGTCGCCTGCGATCCAGAGTTGCCGCCGGAACTCATGATCAGCGGGATGAACAGCGTCAGCACCACGGCCTTTTCGAGTTCGCTCTCGAAGTGCTGCATGGCGCTGGCGGTGAGCATCTCGCCGATGAACAGGATGCAGAGCCAGCCGCCGCGTTTGCGCAGCATCTCGATGAAGCCGATCTGCATGTAGCTGTCTTCGAGCGCCGCGACGCCGCCAAATTTCTGAACGTCCTCGGTGCCTTCCTCGATGATCGCGTCGACGATGTCGTCGACGGTGACAATCCCGAGCATTTGCTGGTTGCGATTGACCACCGGGATCGCCAGCAAATCGTGGCGGGTGATCAACCGTGCCACGTCCTCGCGATCCATGGTCACGGGGCTGGTGACCGGATGGTCGTCGCGGGCGACGGTGAGGATATTCGCCGCCGGATCGGCGGTGATCAGCCGCCGTAACGAGACGGCCCGCAGCAGCGTCCGGCGCAGCGGCTCGAGCACATAGATTGCATAGATGGTTTCGCGGGTGCGCTCGACCTTGCGGATGTGATCGAGGGTCTGGGCCACGGTCCAGTCGGCGGGAACGCTGACATATTCCGTGGTCATCAGCGCGCCGGCGGTGTTGGGCGGATAGGCGAGCAGTTGCTCGATCGCGCCGCGCGCCTCCGGCTCCAGTAGCGCGAGCAGCCGTGCCGCGTCGGGTTTCGGCAGTTCGTGGAAGATGTCCGTGGCGCGGTCGTTGGACATATGCCCGAGCACGGACGCGGCCAGTGGCTCCGGCAGAGCGAGGATCAGTTCCTCGGCGGCATGAAGTTCCGGCTGGTCGAAGATTTCGATCAGCTTGTCCTGGGGCAGGAGGCGGAGCACCGCGGCGGCGGTGTCGGTGTCCTGCTGATTGAGGACTTCGATGATGTCGGCGGCGAGCCGGGGGGCGAGGCGAGCCGCCTCCTGCTGCGGATCGCGCAGCACGTCATCGCTGAGGAGTTCGTCGGACATATAGCTCACCTCGGGCCACGGGGGCGGGGTGAGCCGGAGCGGATCAACCCGCCGCGCGCCGCGGCTGTTTCGACATTCGGCTACTAGGGCCGCTGGGCATCGGGGGTTGGTGATCCTTGAAGAGGGGCAACGCGTGCCGCACAGCAAAGCATGTCGCGGCTGAATGGGACGTGAACCCTGAGCGTCACGCTGTCAAGAAAAAGCGCGGTTATCTTCTCGCGATATCCGCCGCGCGATCCGCAGCGTCAGGCGAGCAGATCCTGCCATTCGGGGTGCTTCTCGATATAGCCGCGGATGAAGGGGCAGCGCGGCACCACCTTGAGCCCGCGGTCCCGGACCTGCGCCAGCGCGCCTTTCGCCAGGCGCGAGCCGATGCCGCGGCCGGCCAACGCGTCCGGCACTTCGGTATGGATGAAGGTGATCACGCCGGGCGCCAGCGAATAGACGGCGATGGCCAGATGGCCGTCGACCTCCAGTTCAAAGCGATGGCGGGCAGGGTTATCGCGGACGTCATCTGACATGGTGCGAAACGGGGCAAGGTTGACGATGCCCCGTCATCGCGCGGCAGCCTGCCGATGGCAAGAGCGACCAAGGTCGCTCAATCGGCGATCAGCCGCCGGTAGAGATGCCAAGTGGCGTGGCCGAGGACCGGCACGACCACGGCAAGTCCGACGAATAGCGGGATCGAGCCGACGAGCAGCAGCGCCGCGACGATCAGGCCCCAGAGTGCCATCGGTCCCGGATTGGTCATCACCGCCCGCGCCGAGGTTTCCAGCGCGGTGAGCACGCCGACGTCGCGGTCGAGCAGCAGAGGGAACGACACCACGCCAATCACCATAGCCACCACGGCGAAAGCAAAGCCGATCAGGTTGCCCCACAGGATCAGCGCATGGCCGTGGGAGGTGGTCAGCACCTCGTTGATGAATCCGGTCATGGAGTCCGGGGGGAGATAACCGAACAGGGTTTCGTAGAGCGTCTGCGCGCACAGGAGCCATGCGAAGAACAACACTGCGAGACCGGCGCTGATGGTCACGATCGCCGGGAACGAGGGCGAGCGCACCACGTCGAACACATGCGACAGATCGGGCGTCTCGCCGCGCTGACGCTGGCGGCTCAATTCATAGAGGCCGATGGCGGCAACTGGTCCGATCAGCGCGAAGCCGGCGGCGAGCGGGAACAGCACCGGGAACAGGTTGTAGCCGAAGGTGAGCCCGAACAGCAGCACACCGGCCAGCGGATAGATCAAGCCGAGAAAGTAAAGATGTGTTGGCATCGCGCGGAAATCGTCGAAGCCGAGCCGCAATGCCTGCACGAGATCGGCGCTGGTGATGGTGTTGATGGTCGGATGCGTGACGCGCGCGTCCGCGCCGGTATAGATGTGGATGTTGGTCATGCGCGTCCTCCTTCGTATCGCGGGACATGTGCAGCGGATCGTGTGCCGCAGATCGTGTGTCGCGGAGGCGGGAGGCGCCCGATGCAACGGCGGCAGAAACCGACTCGGGCGCGGAATCCGTCGTTACTGGCTCAGGATAACACGCGAGACCCGCGCAGGTGCCACAATCGCGTGACCGATTAGGTCAGCGGGCATGACGTTTTCGCGGATAGTTTTTCGGGCGTTTGTTTCAAAGGCATCTGTGTGTCTTGAGCGATCGTCAAACAACTCTGTTGTCTTCAGACATACGGGTTCGCCCCTGTTGTTTGCGGCGCGGGGGCGCCGGAGTTCTGTTTCGTCCCTCGCCGCATGACGAGGGGGGACGGAGCGCCGCGAAGCGCAACGTCGTAGTCACCGCTCACGCGTCACCGCGTGAACGGAGCGCATCTCTCCCGCCAGAGAGAGACACGCGCGCCTTGCGGCGCTCCATCATCGCGGCGTTTTCGCTCCCTGGGACCGTGCTTCCGGGGCGCGGACAGACCGGCGTTCGATCCCGAAAGGAAACCGAGGCCCGCCTTGTTCCCGCGGGCTTTGGCCCGCGTTCGTCCTACCCCGTCCAGCCCTTGCGGGCGGCCCCACTTAGTTGGGGCGGACGGCAAACCCAGGGCGTCCCGGACATGCGGGTGCGAACCGCAGCGCGGGCGCCGCATCGTGCACGAACCTGATCTCCGGCCCGCGCCCCGGTGACGTGCCTTGCGGCACCACCGGCTGCTCCACCACCAAGACGCCTCATGATGACGCCCCTCGTGAGCAGGACAGCGATAGGATTATAGGCATATAGGAAGAAAGTCAAGAGGCCCAATGCGTGGCCGTGCGCTTTCTGAACCTCTCCCCGCGCGCGGGGAGAGGTCGCTTGCCGAGCGGCGCGAGGCAAGCGGGTGAGGGGCAGCTTTTCGAGCTTTACCCCTCACCCGGCTCGCGTTGCACGCTCGCCACCCTCTCCCCGTAAACGGGGCGAGGGTTTCACCGGCCGCCTCGTCCTTCGAGACGCGCCTGTGGCGCTCCTCAGGATGAGGCGGATTGAGAGCGCTGTTTATCGCTTCTCTCTGCCGTCATGCCCGCATTCATTGCGGACATCCGCGTTCTGTTTCTTCGCAGTTGGCTACAAACCCGTGCGGCCCAAGCGTTGCAACCTCTCCTTGTAGCGGTTCCAGATTCGGAACTTCGCGATCCCGACTTTAGACTCATCCGGCCGGCGCGATTCGCCGGAGCAAATCGCTGGGGACTGACTTCGATGAAAAAACCGATCGCGGAGTTCATAGGAACGTTCGCTCTTGTTTTCTTTGGCTGCGGCGCGGCGGTGATCGCCGGCATGGGCACGGGGCCGACGGCCATCGACGTGCTCGGCATTGCCTTTGCCTTCGGTCTCGCCATCGTCGCGATGGCCTATGGCATCGGGCCGATCTCCGGCTGCCATGTGAACCCGGCGGTGAGCCTCGGCGTGCTGGTGGCGGGGCGCATGAGCGTCGGCGATTTCATCGCCTATGTGATCGCGCAGGTGCTCGGCGCCATCGCCGGCGCGGCGGTGCTGTATCTGATCCTCTCCGGGAAGGCTGCCGGATGGAACGGCGGGCTCGGCCAGAACGGCTGGGGCGCCGGCTATCTTGGCGAATACAGCATGACCTCCGCCTTCGTGTTCGAGGTGGTCGGCACGTTCCTGTTCCTCGTCTGCATCCTCGGCGTCACGCACGGCCGCGCGCCGGTGCAGTTCGCCGGTCTCGCGATCGGCTTCACGCTGGTGGTGATCCATCTCGTCGGCATCAACATCACCGGCACCTCGGTCAATCCGGCGCGCTCGCTCGGCCCGGCGCTGATCGGCGCGGCGGCAAACGCCAAGGCACTCGGACAGGTGTGGCTGTTCATCGTCGCGCCGGCGATCGGCGCGGTGATCGCCGGCCTCCTGTTCCGCGAGGGCTGCGTGCTGTCGCCGGACGAATGACGACGATTGCCATGCCGCTCTCCGATAGCGGGGAGCGGCATGACGAGACGGCAAGGAGACCGCGGCGCAATTCCGTGACGCGGATTTTGAAGGAGAACCTGTCATGTCGGGTATGCTCGTCAATCTCATCATCCAGCTCGTGGCCGGCGCGATCGGCGGCAATGCCGTCGGCGCGGCGGCGAAGGACATGAGCCTCGGCTCGCTCGGCAACACCATTGCCGGCGCGATCGGCGGCGGTGTCGGCGGCCAGATCCTCACCGCGCTCATTCCGATGCTCAGTGGCGCGGCGGCGGGCGGCGTCGATCTCGGCGCGCTGGCCGGGCAGGCGGTCGGCGGCGGCGTGGCCGGCGCGATCCTCACAGCTATCATCGGCGCGGTGAAGAACAAGACGGCCTGACGCCGGATCACTCAACCGGAAGAAAAGCCCGGCGTGGGGTAGGCCCCGCGCCGGGTTTTTTATGGAGCGATTGAAGTAGTTGTTTGAAACGCCTTGAAAACCTCACCTTGAGGAGCGGGGGAAGCCCGCGTCTCGAAGGGCGAGGTTTTCTGTTTGTTTTGACCTCATCCTTCGAGACGCGAGCGAGGGCAACAAGACGTTGCCCCCGCTCGCCCTCAGGATGAGGATATCTCAACCAACTTTCAAGCGACCAGATCGGCGTAGTCCGGATGCTGCGCGATGACGTGGCGCACGAACGAGCACAGCGGCCGGATTTTTTCGCCGCGGGCGCGGATGTCGTCGAGCATGCCAAGGACGAGCGTCGTACCGACGCCGCCCTCGCGCAAGGCGCACGGCACCTCGGTGTGCGTCACGGTGACGACGCCGGGCGCGGGGATGAAATTGGCGAAGGCGGTGACGCCGTCCTGCTCCAGCTCGAAGCGGGCGCGGCTGTCGTTGCGGATCACGGGCGTTCTGGACGATGGCATCCGCGCAAGATGGGGATGCGCCGCGCGGGCGTCAATCGCGGCGCGGGTGTCATCTGCGGCATCCTGCCTTCAGGCTGCCGCGAAAGCGGCTATAACGGGCGCGACCGATATGTCATCCGACAGGAGAGCCTCATGGCCGCGATCACGCTCTATCACGCCGTTCCCTCGCGCAGCATGGTGGCGCGCTGGATGCTGGAGGAGGTGGGCGAGCCTTACGACGTGCATCTGCTCGACCTGAAAGCGGGGACGCAGAACGCGGCGGACTATCGCGCCGTCAACCCGCAGGGGAAGGTGCCGGCGATCCGCTACAAGGGCGTCGTGACCACGGAAGTGGCGGCGATCTGCTGCTTCCTCGCCGACGAGTTTCCCAGGGCGAAGCTTGCGGTGCCGGTCGGCGATCCGCAGCGCGGGCCGTATCTGCAATGGCTGTTCTTCAACCCGAGCGCCATCGAGCCGGCGATGATGGACACCAAATTCCCGCGCAACCCCGCGCCGCCGCCGACCGCCATCGGCTATCGCGACCTCGGCGCGCTGCTCGACGTGATCGAGGGCGGGCTGAACGGCAAGACTTACCTGATGGGCGATCAGTTCACCGCCGCCGATGTGGTGACCGGCGCGGGGCTGCGCTGGGGGATGCTGTTCGGCATGATCCCGCCGCGCCCGGCACTCGCGGCTTATGTGAAGCGGCTGGAAGCGCGCCCGGCGATGCAGCGGGCGAACGCGGCGGATGAAAAACTGATGAAGGGGTGAGGGTGAATTGGTAGCGGGAGGTGACTTGAGCCACCGGCCAAGTTTCTATCATCCGCAAACAGTCGAGTGTGAATTGGCCCTCTCTCCTCGTCATGGCCGGGCTTGACCCGGCCATCCACGTCTTTGTTGCCGCAAAGCAAGACGTGGATGCCCGCGACAAGCGCGGGCATGACGGCGTGTGTTGCTGCGGATTGCCGTATTGGTCCGAGCCAGACTCTGATCTTCACCCCGGCGGCGGGTACTCCGGATATTGCGGCAGGTCATCGTCGATCTCAAACCACGGCGCCTTGCTGGCGACGAAGCAGTGCAGCGCCGGTTTCACCGGCGGATCGTCGAGCAGCGCGAGCGCGATGCCGTATTGCGGCGGCCCGTCCGGGAAAGTGGTGGGCGCGGTCCAGTTCGGCCCGGCACGGTTGAGGATCGGCGAACCGCAGCGGCTGCAAAAGCCGCGCTGATAGCCGCGCTCGCTTTCGTAAAACGTCACGAAGTCTTCGCCGCTGAGCCAGCGGAAATCCGGCGCCGCAACGCGCACGCGGCTGCGAAACGCCGCGCCATGCTGCCGGCGGCATTGCGAGCAATGACAGTTGAGCGGGCTCTGCAACGGCCCGGTGATCTCGAAGGTGACACCGCCGCACAGGCAGCGTCCGCGGGTGGCGGGCATTGGACGTCCGTTGGTTGAAGTGTCTGTTCACATGTTGATAGACGCATCTAAATCGAAAACAGAGACGTCGTATCAATTGATACAGATTCTATTGTTTCGACCTTTACACCTATTTTTAAATCTTTGAGCAGTTCGCAAAGGGCATCACCGTCAACAAGATCAATTGCAGGTGCTCCGTCACGCGTTGCTTCCCGCCTAGCCTCGGTAGTGAAATTTCCAGTAGTTATAATGAGGCCTTTGTCTGCGCGCCCTACCATCGCGCCACGAAAATCTCGAACAATTGACGAACCAACAGACCCTCGATAGCGCTTTGATTGAAAGAGCACGTGGAAGGATAGAAGATTTAATCGTAGAACCCCCGTGCCATCGATTCCGCCGTCTCCTGTTTTCCCTGTTACTTCAACCTTAACGAAGCCAGACTCTCGTAGCACTCGCTGGCAGAGACGTTCAAATGCGTCAGGAGCCAATGAGAGAAGAGTTTCAAGTAAATGTTCTTTCCAAGTCAGAGCGGATTCGGCGCTAGAATCTCCGTCTATTTGTTCGTCGGGAGATTCGGATTGTCCAACTTTAGCTTGTTGGCGTACCTGACTCTTAATTTCCTTGATCTGTGCATCCGACATTTGGAATCCGGATGGTGTTAGTCGCCAAACCCCTTTTTCGGAATTGTCGAGTGCTCCACCCTTCTTTAAGTAGGTGCGCGCCCAAGCCAGTCGATAGCTAAATTCGGTGCGTGGTCCGTCTCCATGAAGCTGTGATCGCTGTGCGTCAGTTAGAGCTGTTTTAGCAGCAACGGCCTCTTCCATTTCGTCAATTGTTGCAGATCCGCCGCTGGCCCGCAGAGAATGGATGATAGGGATAAAAAACGTATCAAAAGATGGAAATGGCATTATTCTCCCCCGCGCTATTACTTTTCTTGTTTCACTCCGCCGCTTCAACCTTCCTCCGCTTCCCCGTCCGGCTCTTCTTCAGCACCGGGGCCAGAAACTGCCCCGTATAGCTGCGCTTGACGCGCGCGACGTCGTCCGGCGTGCCGGTGGCGACGATCTCGCCGCCGCCGTCGCCGCCTTCGGGGCCGAGGTCGATGATCCAGTCGGCGGTCTTGATGACTTCGAGATTGTGCTCGATCACCACCACCGAGTTGCCGCTGTCGGTGAGTTCGTGCAGCACCTCGAGCAGCTTCGCCACGTCGTGGAAATGAAGTCCCGTGGTCGGCTCGTCGAGGATGTAGAGCGTGCGGCCGGTGGCGCGCTTCGATAATTCCTTGGCGAGCTTGATGCGCTGCGCTTCGCCGCCAGAGAGGGTGGTGGCCTGCTGGCCGACCTTGATGTAGTCGAGGCCGACGCGGTGCAGGAGCTTGAGCACGTCGCGCACGCGCGGCACCGCCTTGAAGAACTCCAGCGCCTCTTCCACCGTCATGTCGAGCACGTCGGCGATCGACTTGCCCTTGAACACGACGTCGAGGGTCTCGCGGTTGTAGCGCTTGCCCTTGCAGACGTCGCAGGTGACGTAGACGTCCGGCAGGAAGTGCATCTCGATCTTGATGACGCCGTCGCCCTCGCACGCCTCGCAGCGGCCGCCCTTGACGTTGAACGAGAAGCGGCCCGGCTCATAGCCGCGCGCTTTGGCTTCGGGCAGGCCCGCGAACCACTCGCGGATCGGCGTGAACGCGCCGGTATAGGTCGCTGGATTGGAGCGCGGCGTGCGGCCGATCGGCGACTGGTCGATGTCGATGATCTTGTCGATGTGCTCCAGCCCCTCGATCTTGTCGCACGGGGCGGGCGCGTCGCTGGCGTTGTTCAGCTTGCGGGCGATGGTCTTGTACAGCGTGTCGATCAAGAGCGTCGACTTGCCGCCGCCGGAGACGCCGGTGACGCAGGTGAACAGGCCGAGCGGGATTTCCGCCGTGACGTTCTTGAGATTGTTGCCGCGGGCGTTGACGACCTTGAGCGTGCGGCGCTTGTTCGGCGTACGGCGCTCCGGCACATCGATGCCGAGTTCGCCGGTGAGATATTTGCCGGTCAGCGAATCCGGATTGGCCTCGATCTCCTCCGGCGTGCCACGGGCGACGATGCGGCCGCCGTGGATGCCGGCGCCGGGGCCGATGTCGAGCACATAGTCGGCGATCTTGATGGCGTCCTCGTCGTGCTCGACGACGATCACGGTGTTGCCGAGGTCGCGCAGGCGCTTGAGGGTTTCCAGCAGCCGCGCATTGTCGCGCTGGTGCAGACCAATGGAAGGTTCATCGAGCACATAGAGCACGCCGGTGAGGCCCGAGCCGATCTGCGACGCAAGCCGGATACGCTGGCTCTCACCGCCCGACAGCGTGCCGGACGCGCGCGCCAGGGTGAGATATTCGAGACCGACATCGACCAGGAAGCGCAACCGGTCGCGGATCTCCTTGAGCACGCGAACCGCGATCTCGTTCTGCTTCTGCGACAGCTTCGCCGGCACCGCCGCGAACCAGTCGTTGGCGGTCTTGATCGACATTTCCGAGACCTGGCCGATATGCATCCCGTCGACCTTGACGCACAGTGCCTCGGGCTTGAGGCGATAGCCGTTGCACTCGCTGCACGGCTTGTCGGTGAAATACTTGGCCAGTTCCTCGCGCGCCCATTCGCTCTCGGTCTCGCGATAGCGGCGCTCGAGATTGGTGATGACGCCCTCGAACGGCTTCTTGGTCTGATAGCCGCGCAGGCCGTCGTCGTAGACGAACTTGATGGCGTCCTCGCCGGAGCCGTAGAGGATCGCCTCCTGCGTCTTCTTCGGCAGGTCTTTCCACTTGGCGTCGAGCGCGAAGCGGTAATGTTTGCCCAGCGCCTCCAGCGTCTGCACGTAATAGGGCGACGACGAGCGCGACCACGGCGCGATCGCGCCCTTGCGCAGCGTCTGCTCCTTGTCGGGGATGACCAGATCGGCGTCGATATGCTGCTCGACGCCGAGGCCGCCGCATTTCGGGCAGGCGCCGAACGGATTGTTGAAGGAGAACAGCCGCGGCTCGATCTCCGGGATGGTGAAGCCGGACACCGGGCAGGCGAATTTCTCGGAGAAAATCAGCCGTTCGGCATTGGCATTGCGGCCGCGGTTGGCGGCGGCGCCGGTCGCCTTGGAGTCCGCCAGTTCGACGATGGCGAGACCTTCGGCCAGCTTGAGGCTCTGTTCGAGCGAGTCCGCGAGCCGCGTCGCGATATCGGGCCGCACCACCAGACGATCCACCACCACGTCGATGTCGTGGGTGAACTTCTTGTCCAGCGGCTTGACGTCGCCGATCTCGGAGAACGCGCCGTCGATCTTGACGCGCTGGTAGCCCTTCTTCATGAACTCGGCGAGTTCCTTCTTGTACTCGCCCTTGCGCCCGCGCACGACCGGCGCCAGCACATAGATGCGCGTGCCTTCCGGCAGCGCGAGGATGCGATCGACCATCTGCGAGACGGTCTGGCTCTCGATCGGCAAGCCGGTCGCCGGCGAATAGGGAATGCCGGCGCGCGCCCACAGGAGGCGCATATAGTCGTAGATCTCGGTGACGGTGCCGACGGTCGAGCGCGGATTCTTCGAGGTGGTCTTCTGCTCGATGGAGATCGCCGGCGACAGGCCGTCGATCTGGTCGACGTCCGGCTTCTGCATCATCTCGAGGAACTGGCGGGCATAGGCCGACAGCGACTCGACGTAGCGGCGCTGGCCCTCGGCATAGATGGTGTCGAAGGCGAGCGAGGATTTGCCGGACCCGGACAGGCCGGTGAAGACCACCAGCCGGTCGCGCGGCAGATCGACATCGACGTTCTTGAGGTTGTGCTCGCGCGCGCCCCGGATCGCGATGATGCGGCTGTCGCCGCGAGCGGGTGTTCCGGACTTGTTACGCGCCGCCGCGGCGCTCTTGTCGAAGAGGTCGTTCATGTGCCGGTCGTTCGTCGGTCCAGTGCGGGGCGCCGCGTCGCATGCGCCAGATGTCGGAGAGGAGCGCGCAGGGCGCTCCGAACGGGCCGGCCGGAAGACAGCCGCCAGAAACCGGAACGTAGGGTGAACTTGCGCCGTCCGCCAGTGGCGGAACGTGCAATTCCGGTGGACAGCAGACGCAGGGCGGGGGCGCTTTGGTCTTGAGCGGCGCGTCCCGCGAAAACCGGCGTCGGTTTTTAGAGGTCAGGCTCCCAAAAGAAAAAGGGCCGGCGTGAGCCGGCCCTTTCCAGATCAGCGCCTGAGCGCGGATCAGAAGCGGTAGTTGACCTTGGCGCGGAGCACGTTGTTGCGGACGCGGCCGCTGAACGTGGTGCCGCCGAGGGTCACGTTGGTGTTGCCGCTGTCGAGATAGAGGTACTCGAGGCCAGCGGTCCACGGACCGGCGAAGGCGTATTCGAGGCCGCCACCGAGGGCGTAGCCACCCTTGGTGGTGCTGTCCGACGCGGCGCCGAACACGGCGCTGTTCACGTCCACGCCGACGTTCTGGTAGGCGTAGCCACCGGTCACGTAGACGAGGGCGCGATCCCAGGCGTAGCCGAGGCGGCCACGGATGGTGCCGAAGTAGCGGATGCGGTCGGTAACGGTGGTGGCGCCGAGGACCGGCAGCACGCCCGAAGCCGATTCACGCTGGCCCGAACCCTGGAAGTCGGCTTCGAGGCCGAACACAACCTGGTTGACCTGCCAGTTGTAGCCGATCTGGCCACCGCCAGCGAAACCCTTCGGGTCCGAGGTCAGACCGTTGGTGCTGTCGTTCAGGCGACCCCAAGCGTAGCCCGCGTTGAGACCGACATAGAAGCCGGTCCAGTTGTAGTAAGGAACCGCCATCGGCGCAGCCTTGACCGGCATGCGAGCCGGCATGTCAGCGGCCAGAGCCGAACCAGCAAACAGCGACACCATGGCCGCCGCGAGAATTGTACGTGTCATCGATCCGTCCTCACTTGCTTGCTGGTTCCCAACCCCATTGGTTCGCCCCAGCTTATTGATGTGCCGACGGACTTAGCTTCGACTCAAAATTCGAGCAACGAATTACGACGTAAAGTATTCGTAAATATGCCCTTTTAAGGCCGCAAGTTGCACAAAAAACACATCAAAAAACACATTGGCAACCATAGTTCCAAGTTCCATGACGTTTGCTCAACGAGATCGCGATCGCATCGATTCAATTTAATAAAAAAGTGACCAAAGAAAATGGGCCGACTCGCGTCGGCCCGTTGTCGTCGTTGAGAAGCCGCAGGCGCGGAGCTGTCAGAAGCGATAGTTGATCGCGCCGCGCACGATGTTGTTGCGGGTACGGATCGTGTCGGTGATGCCGAACAGCGTCACGTCGCGATTGCCGGTGTCGAGATAGAGATATTCGATGCGGCCCGACCAGGGTCCGGCGAACGCATATTCGAGGCCGCCGCCGAGCGCGTAGCCGCCCTTCGTCGTGTTGTCGCTGGCGGTGACGCCGGCGACGGTGAGATCGAGACCGACATTCTGATAGGCGTAGCCGCCGGTCGCGTAGATCAGCGCGCGATCGAAGGCGACGCCGACGCGGCCGCGCACGGTGCCGAAATAGCGCACGCGGAAATCCGCGGTGGTGAGGCCGAAGGCGGTGGTGCCGGTGAACGACTCTTTCTGAGTCGATCCCTGGAAATCGGCTTCGACGCCGACCACGAAGTTCGACATCTGCCAGTTGTAGCCAAGCTGCACGCCGCCGATGAATCCCTTCGGATTGACGCCGGCGCCGGCGGTGTCGCTCATGCGCGCCCAGCCGTATCCGGCGTTCACGCCGGCATAAAATCCGGTCCAACTGAAATAGGCGGGGATCGGGACGTAGGCCGGCGCCTTGTAGACGGCGCGCGGCAGATCGGCGGCGTTGGCGGACCCCGCCGCGAGGGGCAGCACGGCCGCCATCAGAGCGGCAGCGAGAGCGTAACGTGTCATCGTGTGAAGCCTCCGTTGTTTTTGGGAAGACTCAGGGACGCAACGCTACGGACGGTCAGCATAACTCCTGTGGATGATTCGAGCTGTGCCTTGACAGTCACAGCACCGGCGGCGCGGAGCCATAGCGGCACCGGGGAGGGCATTGAAATTGATGCGGGAAGAGATTAGAACAAACAAGGAACAATCGTGCCCGCGCGCAATCAGCGTGGATAAGCGCGTGCCACGGGAGCAGCGGCCTTGTGGCGCGGCCCCGGCGCTCTACGGTGCGGGCTTGGTTTTGTGTTTTTCGGCGCAACCGCGCCGCATCAGGCTGCCGTCACCGGCAGCGCGGAGAACAGTGTCATGGCAGGTAGCGTCAACAAGGTCATTCTGGTCGGCAATCTCGGCAAGGATCCGGAAATCCGCCGGACGCAGGATGGCCGGCCGATCGCGAACCTCAGCATCGCGACGTCTGAAACCTGGCGCGACAAGAACACCGGCGAGCGCAAGGAAAAGACCGAGTGGCACCGCGTGGTGATCTTCAACGAAGGTCTTTGCAAGATCGCCGAGCAGTACTTGAAGAAAGGCTCGAAGATTTACGTCGAAGGCCAGTTGCAGACACGGAAATGGCAGGACAAGGACGGCGTCGAGAAGTACTCGACCGAGGTGGTGCTGCAGGGCTTCAACTCGGCGCTGACCATGCTCGACGGCCGTAGCGGCGGCGCGGGTGGCGGGATGGGCGGCTCGTCTGACGACTTCGGTTCGTCCGGTCCATCCATGTCGCGCGAGCGCAAGCCGGCGATGGCTGGGAGCGGCGGCGGTGGCCGCGGCAGCGACATGGATGACGAAATCCCGTTCTGATCAGGACTTCACAGCGAGATAGAGCAACGCCGCGCGGCAGACTCGCGCGGCGTTTGCATTTTGCTCATCCCCAGATCGCTTTCGCGCCGTCGACCACGAACTGCACCGCGAGCGCGGCCAGCAGCACGCCGAGCAACCGCTCCAGCACGACATTGACGGTGCCGCCGATCGCTGCGCCGATCCGCTCGGCGGCGAGGAACAGCGCGAGACACAGCAGACAGGCGAGCACGATCACGCCGAGCAGCAGCGCGAGCAGCATCGGCTCCCCGGCGGCGCGGCCGGACAACAGCACCGTCGCGGTGATCGCGCCGGGACCGGCCATCAACGGAATGGCGAGCGGGAAGGCGGAGAGGTTGCGCACATGCTCGTCGATGGCTTTCTCGGCATCTTCCGACTGCCGGCGGATGCGCACGCCGAACACCATCTCCGAGGCGATGGAGAACAGCAGCAGCCCGCCGGCGATGCGGAACGCGGGCAGCGAGATCGACAGCGCCCGCAGCAGCCAGTCGCCGATCAGCGCCGCGCCGGCGAGGATGATGGCGGCGATCACGGCGGCCCGCAGCGCCACCTGCCGCCGCGCGGCTTTCGGAATGCCCTGGGTGATGGCCAGAAAGATCGGCACCAGCCCGAGCGGGTCCATCACCACCACCAGCGTCACGGTGGCGGCGACCAGATAATCGAGCGGAAGCGACGACAACATGCGGGATGGAATACCTTGTTTTGCCTCACCATAACGGGGTTTCGCGAGGCTTGCCCACGGGCCGCAAAAATGGCGCGTAAGCTATTGAAATAAAAGCGCGATTTAGCCTCGAAAACCGCACCTTTCCGGTGGCTTCCGGCGGGTGAATCGGCTAGAAAAACCAGCGAAAAAACGGGCCGGATTCCGCCGGCCTATCCTTGAGGTTTTCAACTCTTGTCCGATACCGACGATCCGAAATCGGGGGACCAGCCCGCCTCCGACGTGCGGCCTGTCTCGATCACCGATGAGATGAAGCGCAGCTACCTCGATTACGCCATGAGCGTGATCGTGTCGCGCGCGCTGCCGGATGTGCGCGACGGCCTCAAGCCGGTTCATCGCCGCATCCTGCACTCGATGAACGAGAACGGTCATTTCCCGGACCGCAAATATGTGAAGTCGGCGCGTGTCGTCGGCGACGTGATGGGTAAATATCACCCGCACGGCGATCAGGCGATCTACGACGCGCTGGTGCGTATGGCGCAGGATTTCTCCATGCGCCTGATGCTGATCGACGGGCAGGGCAATTTCGGCTCGGTCGACGGCGATCCGGCGGCGGCGATGCGTTACACCGAGTGCCGTCTCGCCAAGCCGGCGATGGCGCTGCTCGAGGACATCGACAAGGACACCGTCGATTTCCAGGACAACTACGATGGCAACGAGCAGGAACCGACAGTCCTGCCGGCGCGGTTTCCCAATCTGCTGGTCAACGGCGCGGGCGGCATCGCCGTCGGCATGGCCACCAATATCCCGCCGCACAATCTCGGCGAGGTGATCGACGCCTGCACGGCGATGATCGACAACCCGGCGATCACGCTCGCGGAATTGCTCGAGATCATGCCGGGACCGGATTTCCCGACCGGCGGCCTGATCCTCGGTCGCGCCGGCATCCATTCGGCCTACGCGACCGGTCGCGGCTCCATCATCATGCGCGGCCGCGTCGGTTTCGAGACCTTGCGCAAGGAGCGCGAGGCGATCGTCGTCACCGAGATTCCGTATCAGGTGAACAAGGCGTCGATGGTCGAGCGCATCGCCGAACTGGTGCGCGAGAAGAAGATCGACGGCATCTCCGACCTGCGCGACGAGAGCGACCGTGACGGCTATCGCGTCGTCATCGAGCTCAAGCGTGATGCCGAGCGCGACGTCGTCCTGAACCAGCTCTACCGCTACACGCCGCTGCAATCGAGCTTCGGCGTCAACACCGTGGCGCTCGACGGCGGCCGCCCGAAGGTGATGACGCTGCGCGACATGCTGGCCGCGTTCATCGCCTTCCGCGAGGAGGTGATCTCCCGGCGCACCAAGTTCATGCTCGGCAAGGCGCGCGACCGTGCGCACATCTTGGTCGGCCTTGCCATCGCGGTGGCCAATATCGACGAGGTGATCAAGCTCATCCGTGGCTCGAAGGACGCCGGTGAGGCGCGCGAGCAGTTGATGGCCCGCGACTGGCCGGCCAAGGACATGGCGGCGATGGTGACGCTGATCGACGATCCACGCCACGCGCTGTCCGCCGACGGCACGATCCGGCTCTCGGCCGAACAGGCCAAGGCGATCCTCGATCTGCGTTTGCAGCGCCTCACGGCGCTGGGCCGCGACGAGATCAAGGAAGAACTCGACAAGCTTGCCGCCGAGATCGCCGACTATCTCGATATCCTGCGCTCGCGCACGCGCATCATGTCGATGATCAAGGATGAGATGGCGGCGGTAAAGACGCAGTTCGCGACGCCGCGCCGCACGGAGATCGCCGAGGCGCAGGACACCGTCGACGACGAGGACTTGATCCAGCGCGAGGACATGGTCGTCACGGTCTCGCATCAGGGTTACATCAAGCGCGTGCCGCTCTCGACCTACCGGGCGCAGCGCCGCGGCGGCAAGGGCCGCGCCGGCATGCAGACCCGCGACGAGGATTTCGTGTCGCGGCTGTTCGTCGCCTCGACCCATGCGCCGGTGCTGTTCTTCTCGTCGGCGGGCCGCGTTTACAAGCAGAAGGTCTGGCGGCTGCCGCTCGCGGCGCCACAGGCGCGCGGCAAGGCGCTGATCAATATCCTGCCGCTCGATCCGGGCGAACTGATCACCACGATCATGCCGCTGCCGGAGGACGAGACCACCTGGGCGACGCTCGACGTGATGCTGTCCACGACCAAGGGCACCGTCCGCCGCAACAAGCTGTCGGACTTCGCCGATGTGCGCCCGTCCGGCATCATCGCCATGAAGCTGCCGGATGGCGAGGCGATCCTCGACGTCAATATCTGCACCGAGAACGACGACGTGCTGCTGACGACCGCGCTCGGCCAGTGCATCCGCTTCCCGGTTACCGACGTGCGCGTGTTCCAGGGCCGCTCGTCGATCGGCGTGCGCGGCATCACGCTTGCCGCCGACGATAAGGTGATCTCCATGTCGATCCTCGGCCATGCCGATGCCACCGCCGAGGAGCGCGCCGCCTATCTCAAACGCGCCAATGCGGTCCGCCGCGGCACCGAAGAGGAGGTCGCCGAGGACGAGGAGGCGGAGGAGGAGAGCGCCGGCGCGATCGAACTCGGCGAGCAGCGCTATGTCGAGATGTCGGCGGCGGAGCAATTCGTGCTGACGCTGTCCGAACGCGGCTACGGCAAGCGCTCGTCGTCCTACGAATACCGGATCACCAGCCGTGGCGGCAAAGGCATCACCGCCATGTCCGTGGTCGAGGGGCCGAAGGGCAAGAAGACGCTGCGCGAGAAGACCGGCCCGCTGGTCGCCTGCTTCCCGGTGGAGGAGAGCGATCAGATCATGCTGGTCACCGACGGCGGCAAGCTCATTCGCACGCCGGTCACCGGCATCCGCATCGCCGGCCGCTCGACGCAGGGCGTGATCGTGTTCGACACTGCCGACGACGAGAAGGTGGTGTCGGTCGAGCGCATCTCCGAAGAGGACGGCGAGTAGCGGCGTCATGAATACCGAACTGTTCGGCGCGTATCTCATCATCACGCTGTTGCTGATGCTCACGCCCGGACCGATCGTGACGCTGGTGATCGCCACCGGCGCGCGCGACGGCGTGCGGCCGGCGTTGATTACCGTCGCCGGCACCATGCTCGGCAATGCGATCCTGATCGGCGGCATCGCTGCGGGTTTGAGCGTCGTCGTGCGTTACGCCGCGATCCTGTTTGAGATTTTGCGCTGGGTGGGAGCCGCCTATCTGATCTGGCTCGGCATCCAGGCATGGCGGCACGCGGGCGCGCCGGCCACGCAACAGACGCCGCGTCGCGGCGTCTATTTCACGCGCGGGATGCTGGTCGCGATCTCGAATCCGAAGACCATCGCCTTCTTCACCGCGTTTCTTCCGCAGTTCGTCGATCCGGCGCTGCCGGTGGAACGGCAGTTGTTCGTGATGTGCGCGGTCGCGGTGCTGATGGCCGGCGTCACCGACGCGCTGTGGGGCATCACCGCGAGCGCCGGTCGCGCGTTCTTCCTCGCGCCGGCGCGGGTGAAGCTGCTCGGCCGCTTGTCCGGTCTCGCGCTGATCGGCGGCGGGATCTGGCTGTCGTTGGCGCGGCGGCCTGCATAGCCATTTTGGGAACGATCGCGTCGATCATCCGTTGCGATAGAGGCATGCAACGGAGGTCCGCCATGAAACCAGCTTTGACTCTTGCGGCGCTGTTGATGATGTCTGCCGGCGTGGCGCTCGCCGATCAGCCCGGCCCCGACTGGATGAGCGTCGAGCAGGCGAAAGCGGCGCTGAAACAGCACGGCTACACCAATGTCACCACCATCGAAGCCGACGACGGGCACTATGAAGGGGTGGGGGTGAAGAACGGGCAGGTTTACGAATTTCATCTCGATCCGCGCAGCGGCAAGCTGACCAAGGATCGGGTGAAACGGAACGACTGACGACGGCCTGTCCGCTTGCGGCGCGTCAGCGCTTCTGCGTCCAGCCGGTGCCGCTGTCGACCACACGCGCGACGGGGCCGAGCGCGCGCACCTTCGCCTGCCAAGCCGGATCGCCGGCGGCATCCAGCACGCGCTGTTCCCAGGCGGTGAGATAGCGCGCGCGTTCATCCGCATCGACGCGCGGCGCCGCGTAGGCGACGAACGGCGGCAGCACGTCGAGCCCGATATATTCAAGAATGCCGCGCTTCACCGAATGCAGCACCACGTCCATCTCGCCGTAGACGCCGTCCGCTGCATAACGCTCGGTGGTGCCGCCGGTGACCAGGCCCATCAGGCCGCGACGGCCGCGAAACAGGCCCTGATCGAAACGCTTGCCATCGGCATAAGCGACGCCGTAGGCGAACACGCGGTCGAACCAGCCCTTGAGGATTGCCGGCAGGCCGCCCCACCAGATCGGAAACAGAAAGATCATCAGATCGGCATCGAGCAGCCGAGCCTGTTCGCGTGCCACATCATCGGCGAAACTGTCGTTCTTCGCCGCATGGTTCTGCTCGTTCTGATAGTGGAAGCGGGCGGCATCCGCCGTGGTCTTGAAATCGCTGCGTCCGCCGACCGGATCAAAACCCTCGGCATAGAGATCGGACACCACAACCTGATGACCCGCTGCGCGCAAGGCGCGCGCGGCCGCATTCTTCATGGCGCCGGTGAACGAGGTCGGTTCGGGATGCGCGTAGACGATTAGAACATTCATGTGGCGCCGGCGGCTTCGAGGATCGCCACCATTGTCGCATAATTCCGCTGCCGCGCCAGCGCGAGCGGCGTGGTGCCGTTGCGGTCGGCGAGGTTGACCTTGGCGCCGGCCTTCACCAGCGCCGCGAGCGTATCGGTGTGGTTCGGGCCGCCGTCGCCGAGGACGATCGATTCAATCAGCGCGGTCCAGCCGAGGTTGTTGACGTGATCGAGCGGAGCTTTGGCGGCGATCAGCCGGCGCACGACCTCGGCATGGCCGAGATGCGCCGCCGCGATCAGCGCGGTGCCGTGATAGGGGCTGGTGATGTTGGTCGCCTTGGCGCCGTTCGCGAGCAGCAGCGCCAGCATCGGCACGTCGTTGGCGACCGAGGCGATGGTCACCGGGTCGTATTTCTGTGCTTCCAGCGCATTGGCGTCGGCGCCGAGCCGGATCAGCGCGCGCACCGCGTCCTGCTGCTGCAGAAAGACGGCCACATGCAGCGGCGTGCGACCGTGACCGTCGCGCAGATCAACGGCGTTGCCGGCGCGGACCTCGCGCTCGATGGTCGCGACGTCGCCGGCGGCAGCCGCCTTGTGCAGACCGACATAGACGGCGCGCTCGGCGGAGCTGGGCGGCACCTGGGCAAGCGCGGCGGGTGTCAGGACAAGCGAGGTGAGAACAACGAGGAGGGTGCGGATGATCATGATGCGCGGCATAAGCCACGCTGGCCCGCAAATGTCATCCGGTGAGCCGCGTCAAAAGGCGCGGCTCACGCGGGTTTGAGAATCAGTTGAGGCGGTCGGTGGTGACGAGGCGGACATTGCTGGCGCGTTGCACGTAAGGCCAGCCGCGATCCGCTGTCGTACTGGCGGTCTGCACCGGCGCGGCGAGTGGCGCAGCGGTCACGCTCTGGGTCCGCGTCGCGGAGGCTTCCGGCAGGCCGGGGAAACCGACCACGCCGCCGGCGATCAGGGCGGCCGCCAGGGCGGCGCCGGCCATCTGGTAGACTTTGCTGCTCTGCAAGCTGTTGATCTGCATGAGACGCTCCCCGCCGGTATTGTCCGGCTTTCCTGTCCTGTTAGACGCGCCAAACGGAAAATGGTTCGATCAGCCCCGGCTCACCTGTGCGTGAGGGGCTTTTCGCGCCGAAACCGGGCAGGGAGCGGCTTGCGAGGCCGAAAACGGCGGGTTAGACCCTCAAAATGGCAAAAAACCTCGCCCGTATCGCCTATTACGCCGGCTCGTTCGACCCGGTGACCAACGGCCATCTCGATGTGGTGCGGCGCGCCGCCCGCATGGCGGACACGCTGGTGCTGGCGATCGGTGTCCATCCCGGCAAGACGCCGCTGTTCACCACCGAGGAGCGGCTGGCCATGCTGGAACAGGTCTGCGGCCCGGTGGCGCGCAAGGCCGGCTGCAAGCTCGTTTGCACCACCTTCTCCGGCCTGGTGATCGAGGCGGCGCGCAAGGCGAAAGCAACCTTGCTGATCCGCGGCCTGCGCGACACCACCGATTTCAATTACGAGATGCAGATGGCCGGGATGAACGAGGTGATGGCGCCCCGCATCCAGACCGTGTTCCTGCCGGCGGGCGCCGATGTCCGCCCGATCACCGCCACACTGGTGCGCCAGATCGCCGGCATGCGCGGCGACGTGTCGGCCTTCGTGCCGGCGCCGGTCGCGGCGCGGCTCGCGAAAAAGTTTCGCTAAATCATTTCCGCATGCGCCGCCGCCGGGCGGCCGTCCGTCACAGGAGACATCATGATCCGAGTGCTTGCCGTCGCCGCCGCGCTGCTGTTCGCGCTGCCGGCCTTCGCCCAGCCGCCGAAGCTGCCGGCCGGCGTCGATCCGCAGAACGCGATCGTCATCGACACCACCAAGGGGCAGGTGATCATCAAGCTGCGGCCCGATCTCGCGCCCCAGCACGCCGAGCGGCTGAAGCAGCTCGCCCGCGACGGCTATTATGACAATGTGCCGTTCCATCGCGTGATGGCCGGCTTCATGGCGCAGACCGGCGACGGGCAGAATTTCAACGGCACCGGCCGCTCGAAATATCCGAATGTCCCGGCCGAATTCACGCAGACGCCATTCAAGCGCGGCGTGGTCGGCATGGCGCGCGCCAGCGACCCGAACTCCGCCAATTCGCAGTTCTTCATCTGCTTTGCCGACGCCTCGTTCCTCAACGGCCAATACACCGTGATCGGCGAGGTGGTGTCCGGCATGGACACCGTCGACAAGCTGAAGAAAGCGCCGGCCGGCTCGCAGAGCGGCGCCGTCACCGATCCCGACAAGATGGTGAAGGTGCAGGTCGCCGCCGACATGAAGTGACGCGCACGCTGCGCACAACGACAACACCAACAAGGACAACGACAATGGCTAAACCGGAAGACACGCTCACGCTCGACACCACCCAGGGCAAGGTCGTGATCGAGATGCGGCCGGACCTCGCGCCCGGCCACGTCGCGCGCATCAAGGAGCTGGTGAAGGAAGGCTTCTACGACGGCATCGTGTTCCATCGCGTGATCGATGGCTTCATGGCGCAGACCGGCTGTCCGCACGGCACCGGCACCGGTGGCTCGGGCAAGAAACTCAAGGCCGAGTTCAACAGCGAGCCGCATGTGCGCGGCGTCGTGTCGATGGCGCGGGCGCAGAATCCGGATTCCGGCGACAGCCAGTTCTTCATCGTGTTCGACGACGCGACCTTCCTCGACCGGCAGTACACGGTCTGGGGCAAGGTGATCGAGGGGATGGAGAACGTCGACAAGATCAAGCGCGGCGAGCCGGTGCAGAACCCGGACAAGATCGTCAAGGCCAGCATGGGCGCGTAAGCCGCCCGTTGGACGATGGTGTTACCTCGCCCCGCTTGCGGGGAGAGCATAGGCAGTCCAAAGGACTGCCGTCCTGACGCCAAACGCCGATGCGGGGCATCGGCTATGCGCCGTAACGAAGTGAAGGCGGTCGGGTGAGGGGCTATTCCTCAAGTCTTGAATGGTTGCCCCTCACCCCGACCCTCTCCCCGTAAACGGGGAGAGGGAGAAGAGCACAATGCGCACAGACCTGTTCGATTTCGAGCTTCCGCCCGAGCGGATCGCGCTGCGGCCGGCGTCGCCGCGCGATAGCGCGCGGCTGCTCGTGGTCAAGCCGGATGGGTTGGCGGATCGCATTGTGCGCGATCTGCCGGATCTGCTGGCACCAGGCGATGTGCTCGTCATCAACGACACCAAGGTGATCCCGGCGCGGCTGTCGGGTCGGCGCATCGGCCGCGCCACTGAGCCGGCGATCGAGGCGACCTTGCACAAGCGGCTCGACGGCTCGCGCTGGCTGGCTTTCGTCAAGCCGGCGAAGAAGCTTGAGGTCGGCGACGTGGTGCGGTTCGGCTCCGAGGGCAAGGTGTGCTTCCTCGACCAGCTCGATGCGACGGTTGAGGCGAAGGGCGAGGGCGGCGAGGTGACGCTGTCGTTCGCGTTTCATGGCGCGGTGCTCGATCAGTCGATCGAGGAACGCGGCACCATGCCGCTGCCGCCCTATATCGCCGGCAAGCGCGCGCCGGACGAGCAGGACCGCAGCGACTACCAGACCATGTTCGCGAAGATCGAGGGTTCGGTCGCGGCGCCGACCGCGAGCCTGCATTTCACCGATGCGCTCGTTGTGGCGTTGAAGGCGCGCGGCGTCTCGATCCATCACGTCACGCTGCATGTCGGTGCCGGCACCTTCCTGCCGGTGAAGGCCGACGACACCGACGCGCACAAGATGCATTCCGAATGGGGCACCGTCTCGGCGGAGACGGCGGCGGCGCTCAATGCCGCGCGCCAGGCCGGCGGCCGGATCGTCGCCGTTGGCTCGACCGCGCTGCGGCTGATCGAGAGTGCCGCGGCCGAGGATGGGACCGTGGCGCCGTTCGAGGGCGAGACCGCGATCTTCATCACGCCCGGCTATCGCTTCAAGGCGACCGACCTGATGCTGACCAATTTCCATCTGCCGAAATCGACGCTGGTCATGCTGGTGGCGGCATTCTCCGGTCTCGATCGCATCCGCGGCGCCTATGCCCATGCCATTGCCGACGGCTATCGCTTCTATTCGTATGGCGACGCCTGTCTGCTATATCCTGCGGCGCGATGACGGCACCGTTTTCTTTCACCTTGAACACCACCGATGGGATGGCGCGGCGCGGCGCGTTCACGACGCCGCACGGCACCGTGCAGACGCCGGCGTTCATGCCGGTCGGTACCCAGGCGACAGTAAAGGGGCTCAAGCCCGAGGCGGTACGTGCGGCCGGCGCGGAGATCCTGCTCGGCAACACCTATCACCTGATGCTGCGGCCGGGCGCGGAGCGCGTCGCCGCGCTCGGCGGTCTGCACACATTCATGAACTGGCCGCATCCGATCCTCACCGATTCCGGCGGTTTCCAGGTGATGTCGCTTGCCTCGCTGCGCAAGCTGACCGAGCAGGGCGTCACCTTTCGTTCGCATATCGACGGCGCGCATGTCACGCTGACGCCGGAGCGCTCGATCGAGATCCAGCTTCTGCTCGGCGCCGACATCGTCATGCAGTTCGACGAATGCCTGAAGCTGCCGGCGGCGCGCGAGGACATGGAACGCGCGATGCAGCTTTCGCTGCGCTGGGGCGAGCGCAGCCTGCGTGCATTCGAGACGGCGCCGGCGGGCCACGCGCTGTTCGGCATCGTTCAGGGTGGCGACGATACAGGGTTGCGGGCCGCGAGCGCGACGGCGCTCACCGCCATGCCGTTTCATGGTTATGCGGTGGGCGGGCTCGCGGTCGGTGAGCCGCAGGCGGTGATGCTGCGCGTGGTCGAGGAGGTGACGCCGCTGTTGCCCGCCGACAAGCCGCGCTACCTGATGGGCGTCGGCAAGCCCGATGATCTGATCGAAGCGGTGGCGCGCGGCATCGACATGTTCGACTGCGTGATGCCGACCCGCAACGGCCGGCACGGCATGGCCTTCACCCGGCTCGGGCCGGTCAATCTCGCCAATGCCCGCCACGCCGATGACCCGCGGCCGCTCGATCCGGACTGCCCGCATCCGGCGGCGCGGACCTATTCGCGCGCCTATCTGCACCATCTGGTGAAGGCGAATGAACTGCTCGCCGGCATGCTGCTGTCGGAGATCAACATCGCCTATTACCAGACGCTGATGGCCGGGATGCGCGAGGCCATCGCCGCCGGGCGCTTTGCGGACTTCCGCGATGCGGTACAATCCGGATGGGCGCGGGGCGATCTCCCACCGGTACCGTGATTGTGGCAGCGCAATGCGTTTGCGCATGATGCCTGATATCGCATGCTCTTGCGTCGTCCGTCATTTGCAGACAGAACGGGCGCAACCAAAAGGAGACAGAGACATGACATTCGGAGGATTCTCACGCATGCGTCAGTTCACGGGAATGGTCGCGCTCACCGGAGCGCTCGCTGTCGGCCTCGCCGCGTTCACGCAGACTCCCGCGCTCGCGCAGAAATATCCGGAACGGCCGGTGAAGATCGTGCTGCCGTTCGGCGCCGGCGGCGTCGCGGACGTCACCACGCGGCTCGTCGCGGAAAAGCTCGGCGACAAGCTCGGCCAGCGTTTCGTGGTCGAGAATATGCCGGGCGCCGGCGGCATCACGGCGGCGCGCTCGGTGATGCAGGCGACGCCCGACGGCTACACGCTTGCCTTGTTCTCGAACGGCACGGCGGTCAGCGTCGGCCTGTTCAAGAGCCTGCCGTTCGACCCGTTGAAGGATTTTCGCCCGGTCTCGAGCATGGGCTATTTCGATCTGATCTTCGTGTCGAGCGTCAATTCGCCGTACAAGACGTTGGCGGATTTCATCAAGGCGGCCAAGGCGAGCCCCGGCAAGCTGAACGTCGGCACCATCGCCGCCGGATCGAGCCAGAATCTCGGCGCCGAACTGTTCAAGTCCACGGCCGGTATTGATGTCGCCATCGTGCCGTTCAAGAACAGCGGCGATGTCTCCATCGCGCTGGAACGCAATGACATCCAGCTCGGTGTCGAGTTCTATGCGGCCTTGCGGCCGAGCCTCGAAGCCAAGAAGTTCGTTCCGCTCGCAACCTCGGGTCTCACCCGCGTCACCTATCTCAAGGACGTGCCGACGGTGAAGGAAGCGGCGGGCCTCGACTTCGAGGCGACGTCATGGAATGCGATCTATGCGCCGAAAGGCGTGTCGGACGACATCGTCAAGACGCTCAATGGCGCCCTCAACGAAGTGCTGAACGACGCGACGATCAAGCAGAAGGCCAATGACATGGGCATCGTCGCGAAGGGCGGCACACCGGAAGAGATCAACAAGCGGCTGACCGACGACATCGCCAAGTGGTCGGCGGTGATTCAGAAGGCCGGTATCGAGAAGCGCTAACGAAACCAGACGAGCACAGCAGATGACGCGAGACTTCTCCAAGCGACGCAAGCCGGCGTTCAAGCTCCCGCCGGGAGCGACCGACGCGCATTGCCACGTGTTTGGCCCCGGCGCGGTGTTTCCCTATGCACCGAACCGGCGCTACACGCCTGAGGATGCGCCGAAGGAGGATCTCGCGGCGCTGCATGCACATCTTGGTGTCGATCGCGCGGTGATCGTGCAGGCGTCGTGCCACGGCAGCGATAACCGCGCGATGCTGGACGCACTCGCCTGGCGGCCGAAGAACTACCGCGGCGTGGCGATCGTCGATGCGCAGACGCCGCCGACCGATTATCCGAAGATGGCTTTGGCTGGCGTGCGCGGCGTGCGCTTCAACTTCGTCAAGCATCTCGGCGGCATGCCGGACCTCAACCTGCTGGAGAGCGTGGTGCGCAAGATCAAGCCGCTCGGCTGGCATCTGGTGTTCCATGTCGATGCGCCGGATATCGAACAACTGTCGGACCTGATCCTCAAGCAGACCGTGCCGGTTGTAATAGATCACATGGGCCGTGTGCCGGCCAAGGATGGCGTCGACCAGCCGCCGTTCAAGGCGCTGCTCAAGCTCCTCGAACACAAGCACGTCTGGGTGAAGGTGTGTGGATCCGAGCGCATCTCGATGCCGCCCTATGACGAAGCGTTGCCGATCGCCAAGCGCATCATGGAAACCGCGGCGGACCGCACGCTGTGGGGCACCGACTTCCCGCATCCGAATGCGACGCACGAGGCCGACGAGGCCGATCTGGTCGATCTGGTGCCGAAGTTCGTACCCGATCCGGCGGTGCAGAAGCTGCTGCTGGTCGATAATCCGGCGAAGCTGTACGGCTTCAACTGATCGCGGCGACAAAAAGCAAAAACCCTCCCGCGGTTTCGGCGGGAGGGTTTTCTATTTTCAGAAATGATGATCGCGACCGGTTACGGCCCGCCGTAAAGCCAGGCGACGCTGTTCTGTGACTGTTCCGGCGTACGGCTCGACAGCATCTGGTCGCGCAGTTCCGCCGTCGGCCCGCGCGCGTGATAAAACTCGCCGTAGATGCGCGCCATGATCTGCACCTGCGCGGTGCGTAGATAACGCTGCTGCTGATAGGCGAGGAACGCGGCTGGCAGATTGTCCGGCTGCCGCGTGACGCACTCGGCGAGGATCACCGCGTCCTCGGTCGCCATGCAGGCGCCCTGCGCGAGATATTGCAGCATCGGATGCGCGGCGTCGCCGAGCAGGGTGACATTGCCCTTGGTCCAGTTCTTCACCGGCTCGCGGTCGCACAGCACCCACATCTTCCAGGTGTTGATGCGCTCCAGCATGCGCAGCACCTCCGGGCGCTCGCCGTCGAAATGCTTCCAGAGCAACTCCTTGCTGCCTTCCGCGTCCCAGCCCTCCTGATACTGGTCGGAGTGGAATACGGCGACGAGGTTGTAGATTTCGCCGCGGCGCATCGGATAGTGCACGAAATGCGTGCGCGGGCCGGCCCACAGGATCACGTCCGGATGCCAGAGATCGTCCGGCACCTCGTCGCGGCGCAGCACCGCGCGATAGGCGATGTGACCCGAGACGCGGGGTTTGCCGTCGCCGACAATACGCTCGCGAACCTTCGACCACATGCCGTCACAGGCGATCAGCGCGCGGCCGGCGATGCTGCGGCTGCCGACATGCGCGACCACGCCGTCGTCGCCGCGATCCTCGTAGTCGTCGACATGGGCGTTGGTTTCGAGCGTCACCAGATCGTGGTCCTGGCACGCTTTGAGGAAGGTGCCATGGATGTCGGCGCGGTGCGTGACCGCGTAAGGATAGCCAAACGCCTGCACCATCTTGTCGCCGAGCCCGACATTGGTGATCAGCTTGCCGGTGAGCGCGTCCCGCATCTGCAGGTTGCCGGGAACATGCGCGTCGGTGAGCACGGCGTCCTTGAGCCCGATCTTGTCGAGCATGCGGAAGATGTTGGGGCCGAGCTGGATGCCGGCGCCGACTTCCTTGAATTCCGATGATTGCTCGAGCAGGTGGACCGGCACGCCCTTCAAGGCCAGGGCGTAAGCCGCCGCCAGGCCGCCGATACCGCCGCCGGATACGATGACCGGTTTATCCGTTCTGCCTTGCGCCACCTGTTCGTCCTCCACAGCCTAAGTCGCACGGGAAATCGGCCCCGAAGATGCGGCGCAGCGGAAGGGGGTGCAAGCAAAAAACCCGCCGGCAAGAAGCCAGCGGGTCTGGTTGCATCGGTGCTATGCGCACCGCTGAGACTTTGGTCGATGGAATGGACCGACCGGTCTATGTCGTCTGGTTATTTCGTGACCTGGCCGCGAATTTCGCCGGCCTTGTTCGCGGCGGTGTGGACGTTGACATACATCCGGCCGGCGAGGAGATCGCTGGCCTGCGCATCGGTCAGCGTTGCGGAGCCTTCCAGCGGGCTGGTCGCCGGTGAGATCGGCACCGCGACCGCGCCGTTCTTGCCGGCTTCGCCGATATGGAAATGCGCGGCGGTGGCCGGGCCGGAAAGATCCTTGTAGCTGCCCTTCCACGACAGCTTCTTCGACGCGGTGTCATATGTGGCGGTCACCGCGCCGCTGCCCTTGCTGTTGGTCGGCGGCACTTCGCTCGAAGCTTTCAGGTCGGCTTTCAGATTGACGACCTCGGCGGATGCGGGCGCCACGGCGAGGAGTGCTGCGGAGCAGGCGAGAATGGCGAGGCTGGAGCGCATCAGCGTCATGGGAAACTCCTCTCAAGGAATGACGGATTTCATACTGGACGGAAAGGCAAACACCCGCGGGGACAGGCTATTCCACCGGCCTGGAAAAATGCGAGTCCGGTCAATGAACCACCAGCACGGCGGTTTCGCTGCGCTCGCCGCAGCTTTCGCACGACCAGACATGGCGGACGAGGCCGCGGCCATCCGCGTCCTGGCCGTCAAACATCGAGATATCCGGCGCGACCAGCATGTCGCCACAATGCGGACAATCCGGCAGGCGCTCGCCGCGATCACGCACACGAGGGGCGAAGCTGGTTTCGACGAGGCTGGTTTCGGCTTGGCACGACATGCTTGTCCTCCGGATTCATGGGCCCAGATTCGTGCAGGCCGGTGAACGATGCTCCTGCGTATCGTGCTGATGTGGCAGGGACAGGACAATTTCGTGAAACTTGAATGACCCGAAATTTGAATGACCCATGACCATTAGCCGGATGACGATTGGCCGGGCGATCTTTTTGTGCGATGCGACAGCGAGGCATCAACCAAGCATCCAGCACCCGCCGGGTGGCTGGTAAAGGTCAATCGTGGTCAACGATCCAGCGAGCAGAACGTTCCGTGTCGCCATTATCGGCGGCGGACCGGCGGGACTGATGACCGCCGATGCGCTGGCGCGCGCGGCCGATCCCGCGATCCGCGTCACGGTCTATGACCGGATGTCGTCGCTCGGCCGCAAGTTCCTGATGGCCGGGCGCGGCGGCCTGAACCTCACGCACAGCGAACCGCTGCCGCGTTTCATGTCCCGGTATGGTGTGGCAGCCGAGCCGCTTGCGCCAGCGCTGGCGGCGCTGTCGCCGCAGGATCTGCGCGACTGGGCGGACGCGCTGGGCGAGCCGACCTTCGTCGGCTCCAGCGGCCGCGTGTTTCCGAAAAGCTTCAAGGCGTCACCGTTGTTGCGCGCATGGTTGCGCCGGGTCGCGGCACAGGGCGTGACGCTGCATACGCGGCATCGCTGGGACGGATGGGGCGACGATGGCGCCTTGCGATTTATGACGCCCGAAGGGCCGCAAACTGTCGCAGCGGACGCAACCTTGCTGGCGCTCGGTGGCGCAAGCTGGCCGAAGCTCGGCGCAGATGGCGGATGGGTCGATATCCTCACCGCTGCCGGAATTCCGGTGACGCCGCTGCGCCCGGCAAATTGCGGTTTCCTGCTCGAATGGTCGCCGCGGTTCCGCGAGCGGTTTCACGGGCAGCCATTGAAACGCATCGCGCTGACGCTCGGCGAACGGACGGTCCGCGGCGAAGCGATGGTGACGCGGACCGGGCTCGAGGGCGGGGCGGTCTACGCGCTGTCGGCCGCGGTGCGCGATGCGCTCGGCAGCGCCGTGCCGGTGACGCTGAGCCTGGCGCTGCGGCCGGACATGACTCCGGACGATCTCGCCGCGCGGCTGACGCGACCGCGCGGCAAGCAGTCGCTGGCGGGTTTCCTGCGCAAGGCGGTGCAGCTTGCGCCGCCGGCCATCGGCCTGCTGCACGAGGCTGCGCTGGCACACGGCCGCCGGCTCGCCGATCTCACGCCGGCTGAGCTTGCGGCGCTGATCAATAGGGTGCCGTTGCCGGTCAATGGCGTGACGGCGCTCGATCGGGCGATCTCGACCGCCGGTGGCGTGCCATTTGCCGCGCTCGACGCCTATCTGATGGTGCGGAACCGGCCGGGACTGTTCGTGGCCGGCGAGATGCTGGACTGGGAAGCGCCCACCGGCGGCTATCTGCTGCAGGCGACGATGGCGACCGCCGTCGTGGCTGCCAACGGTATCATGATACGGAAACGCGATCGTGATGTAACGTGATGCAGTGCCGCATTGCCAATTTTACGGTAAACGGGCATCGGAAAAAGGTTAACAATTTCCTATATTTCTACTGAAAATCCCTGCGTTGATGCGTCGCAGCAATTTTAATTTGCGTCACGCCCGGTCCCGACTATCTTCCCCCGAAGATGAAGGGACGTTCAGAAATGGATTCGCGTGTTCGTTCGGCCGCTCCGATGGCGGCCGTTTGCTTGTTGTTGTTGACGGGCCTGACAGCCTGCGATGAAGCCCCGGCCTCGGCCACCGTCGTGCCCGTGTCGCCGGAAGTCTCGGTGGTGACATTGCATGCCGGCCCGCGCCCGATCATCCGGGAGTTGCCGGGACGCATCGCGCCGACCCGCATCGCCGAGGTGCGGGCGCGGGTGTCCGGCATCGTCATCGAGCGGGCGTTCTCGCAGGGCACCGACGTCAAGGCCGGCGACGTGCTCTATCGTATCGATCCGGTTCCATTCGAGGTGGAGTTGCAGGCGGCCGAGGCCGCGCATGCGAAGGCGAAAGCTGCGTTTGAACTGGCTGAGCAACAGGCCAAGCGCATGGAAACGCTGGTCGCCGAGAAGGCGGTGTCGCGCGTCCAGTTTGAAACCGCGACCTCTGAAATGCAGCAGGCCAGGGCCGATGTCGCGGCGCGCGCCGCCGATGTTCGCCGCGCCAAGCTTAATCTCGAATACGCAACGGTGCGCTCGCCGATCAGCGGCCGCGTCGGCCGTGCGCTCGTCACCGAAGGCGCGCTGGTCGGACAGGGCGAGGCGACGCATCTCGCGACGGTGCAGCAACTCGATCCGATCTATGCCGACTTCACCCAGTCGATCAGCGAGCTAAACCAGCTTCGCCGCGACTTTGAAAGCGGCGCGCTGGAGCGCGTCTCGCAGGATGCGGTGAAGGTGCGCCTCGTGCTCGACGACGGCACGCTCTATGCGCCGGCCGGCAAACTGCTGTTCTCGGACGCGACCGTTGATCCCTCGACCGGTCAGGTGACGCTGCGCGGTGAATTTCCCAATCCGAAGCACGAACTGCTGCCGGGCATGTATGTCCGCGTGCAGATCGAGCAGGGCGTCGATGGTGATGCCATCGCCGTGCCGCAGCAGGCGGTCCAGCGCAACGCTGCCGGCGGCAGCGAGGTCTATGTGCTGCGTCACGACAATCGCGTGGTGGTGCAGCCGATCCGGACCGGCCGCACCGTCGATGCCGACTGGCTAGTGCTCGATGGCTTGAAGAACGGCGACCGCGTCGTGGTGGAGGGCTTCCAGAAGATCAGCGCCGGCGCTGCCGTGCGTCCGGTCACCTGGAACGCGACCCGCCGCGCCGAAGCGGAGACCGCGTCTTCCGTCAAGACGCGCTAACGCGGCCGTCTGCCAATGCCGAGCTTTTTCATCGACAGGCCGATCTTTGCCTGGGTCGTCGCGCTGTTCATCTGCTTGGGCGGTGTGCTGACGATCCCGCTGCTGCCCGTCGCGCAATATCCCATCATCGCGCCACCGTCGATTTCCGTCAGCACTGCCTATCCGGGCGCGTCGACGGAAAATCTCTACAACAGCGTCACGCGGTTGATCGAGGAGGAGCTCAACGGCGCGAGCGGCATCCTCAATTTTGAATCGACCAGCGACTCGCTCGGCCAAGTCGAGATCATCGCCAATTTCGTACCCGGCACCGACAGCAATATGGCGTCGGTCGAGGTGCAGAACCGCATCAAACGCATCGAGCCACGCCTGCCGCGCGCGGTGCTGCAACAGGGCATTCTCGTCGAGGAAGCGTCCAGCGCGGTGCTGCAGATCATCACGCTGCAATCGACCGACGGCAGCCTGGATGAGGTCGGCCTCGGCGACTTCATGATCCGCAACGTGCTCGGCGAGATCCGGCGCATCCCCGGTGTCGGCCGCGCCACGCTGTATTCGACCGAGCGCGCGCTGCGCGTCTGGATCAATACCGACCGGCTGATCGGCTACAACCTCACCGCCGACGATGTGAACAAGGCGATCGCCGCGCAGAACGCGCAGGTCGCCTCCGGTTCGCTCGGCGCCGAGCCGACGCCACGCGGCCAGCAGGTGTCGGCCATGGTGCTGGTCAAGGGCCAGCTCACGTCGCCCGACGAATTCGGCGCGATCGTGCTGCGCGCCAATCCCGACGGTTCGACGGTGCGGCTGCGCGATGTCGCGCGCATCGAGGTTGGCGGCATGGGCTATCAGTTCACGACGCGGGTCGATGGCAAGCCGGCGGCCGGTCTCTCGGTGCTGCTGGCACCGACCGGCAATGCGCTCGCGACCGCGACGGCGGTGAAGAAGAAGATGGAAGAACTGTCGAAGTTCTTCCCCGATACCATCCAATACAGCATCCCCTACGACATCACGCCGGTGGTCGAAGCGTCGATCCAGAAGGTGCTGATGACGCTCTTGGAGGCGGTCGGCCTCGTCTTTCTGGTGATGTTCCTGTTCCTGCAGAACATCCGCTACACGATCATTCCCACCATCGTCGTGCCGGTCGCGCTGCTCGGCACTTGCGCGACGCTGCTGCTTGCCGGCTTTTCCATCAACATGCTGACGCTGTTCGGCATGGTGCTGGCGATTGGCATCCTCGTCGACGACGCCATCGTCGTGGTCGAAAACGTCGAGCGCATCATGTCCGAAGAGGGGTTGTCGCCGCGCGAGGCGACCCGCAAGGCGATGTCGCAGATCACCGGCGCGATCATCGGCATCACGCTGGTGCTGATGGCGGTGTTCGTGCCGATGGCGTTCTTTCCGGGCTCGGTCGGCGTCATCTACAAGCAGTTCTCCGTAACCATGGTGGCGGCGATCGGCTTCTCCGCGCTGCTGGCGTTGTCGCTGACGCCGGCTTTGTGTGCGACGCTGCTCAAGCCGGTTGCCAAGGGGCATGTCCATGCCAAGCGCGGCGTGTTCGGCTATTTCAACCGCGGCATCGACAAGGCTCGCGACGGCTATCGCGGCATGGTGCAGTGGTCCCTGGGGCGGGCCGCCCGCTACATGCTGATTTATCTCGCGCTGGTCATCGGCGTTGCCTGGGGCGTGTCGCGGCTGCCGGCGGGCTTCCTGCCGGTGGACGATCAGGGTTTCATCACCGTTGATATCCAGACGCCGCCGGAAGCCTCATTCAACCGCACCCTCGCGGTCGTCAAGACCGTCGAGGACTATCTGATGAAGCGCGACGGGGTTAAGGCCGTGACGTTTCTCACCGGTTTCAGCTTCCTCGGTCAGGGTCAGAACACGGCACAGGCGTTCGTCACGTTGAAGGATTGGAATCAGCGCGGAGCGAACGACAGTGCCGCACAGATCGTCGATGACGTGAACAAGGCGATGGAATCGGTGAAGGACGCGCGCGTCAGCGCGTTGCAGCCGCCGCCGATCGACAATCTCGGCAATTCGTCGGGTTTCAGCTTCCGTCTGCAGGATCGCGCGCAGAAGGGTCATGAAGCGTTGACCGCCGCGGCGCAGCAGTTGCTGGAAGCCGCTAAAACAAGCCCGGTGCTGCAGGACGTTTATGTGGAGGGTCTGTCGCCCGCGCCGCAGCTCGAACTCGTTATCGATCGCGAGAAGGCCGGCGCGTTCGGCGTCACCTTCGAGGAGATCAACAACACGATCTCCACCAATCTCGGCTCGTCCTACGTCAACGACTTCCCGAACCGTGGCCGCATGCAGCGCGTCATCGTCCAGTCGGAGGACGGGCAGCGCATGCAGCCCGACGACGTGCTGAATTACACGGTGCGCAACGGGCAGGGGAAGCTGGTGCCGCTGTCGTCGTTCGCGACGGTGCGCTGGCTGGTCGGCCCGGCGCAGATCGTCGGGTTCAACTATTACCCATCCGTCCGCATCTCCGGTGCCGCGCGCGCCGGCTTCACCAGCGGCGACGCCATCGCCGAGATGGAGCGCCTTGCCGGACAGTTGCCGCGCGGCTTTGGCTACGAATGGACGGGCCAGTCGTTGCAGGAAAAGCTCGCCGGGTCGCAGGCGCCGCTGCTTCTCGCGCTCTCGGCGCTGGTGGTATTCCTGTGTCTCGCCGCGCTTTACGAAAGCTGGGCGATACCGCTCGCGGTGCTGCTCACGGTGCCGCTTGGCATTCTCGGCGCGGTCGCCGCGGCGACGGCGCGCTCGCTCTCGAATGACGTCTATTTCACCGTTGGTCTGGTGACGATCATCGGACTGGCGGCCAAGGACGCGATCCTGATCATCGAGTTCGCCAAGGATCTGCGCAAGCAGGGCAAGCCGCTGATCGAGGCGACGCTGGAGGCGTGCCATCTGCGCTTCCGCCCGATCGTCATGACCGGCATGGCCTTCATCTTCGGCGTCGCGCCAATGGTGATCGCGCATGGCGCCGGCGGCAAGAGCCAGCAGGCGCTCGGCACCAGCGTCGCCGGTGGCATGTTCGCCGTCGTGGTGCTGGCGCTGATCTTTGTGCCGGTGTTCTTCGTCGTCGTGCAGCGGTTTTTCGGCGGCGAGGCGAAGCCGGAAAAACTGCGGCGCAACTGGCTGCGCTGGCGGCGGTTCGCGCCGGAGAAGTCTGCGTCCGCCGGCACCGACGCGCCGTAACGAAAGCCCGAGGCAGCCCTATCAATTTGAATAATCGTGACTATCTATCTGTTTTAGTTCGATCATCCTGAGCGGTGCCGCGGCGTTCCGGCGGTTCCCAACCAAAAGGATTTGAGATGGCAGATAAACAGACCCTCGAAGATAAAGCCGCGGCGATGCGCGAATATCAGGACCATCAACGCTCGATCAGGGAACGGACTGCGGTGCTGCGCTCCGAGCGTCTGCAGCGTGAAGCTGCGGCGTCCGTGGAGTTGGAGAAACCGGCATTGCCACGCCGGCAACGTTCGCCAAGGGCTCACTAGAGCGTCTTCAGGCGAAGGGGATGCCGGTTCGCGTCAAGAACGCAAAAATAACACCTAGCCAAAACAAAACCCGCTTAGGAGAAATCCCAAGCGGGCTCTGGCTACCTCAAGCGCCACACCTAATCCCGGTACATCCGCGGAAATCAGATCGTCGCGAGCGATAAGGTCTGTCTAGACACCGATCGTGTCTATTTGATGAACGCAATCAGACCGGGCGGATGTTGGCGGCGGCGTTCTTGCCGCTGCGGCGGTCCGCTTCGATGTCGAACGTGACCTTCTGGCCTTCGTTCAGCGTGCTCATGCCGGAACGCTCGACGGCGCTGATGTGCACGAACACATCCGGTCCGCCGGCATCCTGAACGATAAAGCCGAAGCCTTTGTTGGGGTTGAAGAACTTCACGGTACCTTGAGCCAAGACACGTCTCCATGCGCATAAACGCGCGTTTGCCCGCGCGAACCATTCGCGCTGGCGTCAATCCGGATTTGCGTTGGCTTGGTAAAGGCCCGCCGCAATACGGAAATTAAGCAATGCGGCGCTTAAGTCAGGGCAGAAACAAGGTCAGGCGAAATCGCGAACGCCGGTCTCATAGACGGTCCGGCCGGAAATAGCAACGGAGGGCCGGCGGGCGTCACTGCCTCGGCCCGACGGTGCCGGTCACCTTCAGGCGCGACGACTTTACCCAGCCGGATACGGTGTTGCCGGTCTTCGGGTTGGAGTACATCACCGAGGTCCAGCTTTTGGTTTGCGCATAGGCGATCAATGCGTCTTTCGGGATGACGAACACGCCCGGCATGGCACAGCCCGCCTGCGGCGCGGAATGGAACGGCAGGCGTCCGCTGCCGACGACCACGGCCGCGAGTGGTGGCGACAGCGCCGGCGCGGCGTCGCTGCCGGTGGCGGGTTCCTCGCAGGCGGCGAAGGCGCCGGTGGAGAGAAGCATGAGCACGGTGGCAAGAAGGGATTTCATCGGGATGACTCCGGATCGCCGTGCGCCGCCGGCAGAGCCGTTCGGTGAATACCGGCTATCTTACGCCATTGGGTCGGCCGGGCCGCAGCGAAGGTTCAATCGCTCCCGGTCATTCTGCTATCAGACTGGCTGATTGGTGAGCTCGGCGGGATTCGAACCCGCGACCCCATGATTAAAAGTCACGTGCTCTACCGACTGAGCTACGAGCTCCACCTGCGGGGGTGTGTAGGGGCGTCGTTCCGTCCGGTCAATAGAGCGTTTTCGGGCGGCGTGGATAGCTCTAACCCCTCGCAAGAGCGACGGAATCTGCTCTAAACTGGTGCCAAATCGAGGAACCCATGCCGATCGTCAACCGCATCGCCGACCTGCACGCCGACATCACCGCCTGGCGCCGGGATATCCATGAAAATCCGGAGTTGATGTACGACGTCCACCGGACGGCGGCCACGGTCGCCGAGAAGCTCAAAGGCTTCGGCTGCGACGAGGTGGTCACCGGCATCGGCCGGACCGGCGTGGTCGGTGTCATCAAGGGGCGCAAGCCGGGCGGCGGTGAGCGGCGTGTCATCGGCATGCGCGCCGACATGGACGCGTTGCCGATCGCGGAGGCGACGGGCCTGCCTTACGCCTCGAAAACTCCCGGCAAGATGCACGCCTGCGGCCACGACGGGCATACGGCGATGCTGTTGGGGGCTGCCCGCTATCTCGCGGAGACCCGCAATTTTGCCGGTACGGCGGTTGTCATCTTCCAGCCGGCCGAGGAAGGTGGCGCCGGCGGCAAGGCGATGTGCGATGACGGCATGATGGCTCGTTTCGGCATCGACGAGGTTTACGGCATGCACAATTCGCCGGGCATGCCGGTCGGTTCGTTCGGCATTCGCGCCGGTGCGATGATGGCGGCGACCGACGCCATCATCATTGATATCGAGGGCAAGGGGACGCACGCGGCGCGACCGCATCTCGGCATCGACCCTGTCTTGGTCGGCGCGCAGATCATCAACAACCTGCAGTCGGTCGTGGCGCGCAGCGTCGATCCGCTGAAATCGGGTGTGGTGTCGATCACGATGTTCGAGGCGGGCAATGCGGAGAACGTGATCCCGCAAAAGGTGCAGTTGCGCGGCACCGGCCGCACGCTGGCGCCGGAGGTGCGCGATCTGCTCGAACGGCGCGTGCGCGAGGTGGTGGAAGGCACCGCCGCGGCCCATGGCGCGACCGCGACACTCACTTATCAGCGCCAGTATCCGGTGCTGGTGAACCACGAGCAGCAGACCGATTTCGCCGCCGGCATCGCGCAGCAGGTCGCCGGCGCTGAACGGGTCGACACGCGTTTTCCGCCGATGATGGGTGGCGAGGATTTTTCCTACATGCTGGAGGAGCGGCCGGGCGCCTTCATCTGGGTCGGCAATGGCGACAGCGCCGGGCTGCATCACCCGGCCTACAACTTCAACGACGAGACGATCCCGTTCGGCACGTCGTACTGGGTGCGGCTGGTGGAGACGGCACTGCCGGCCTGACGCATCGACACTGCTAAAACGAAAATGGCCGGGAGCGATCCCGGCCATTTTTTTATGTGTGATGCGTGGTGCGTCGTTACGGCACCAGTTCCTTCTGACTTTCCGCAGCGGGCGCCTTGGCGATGGCAGCACGTTTCGGCAGCGCATCGAGCAACAGGGTCTCGACGTTGCGCCAGAAGGCGAAGTCGTTGAGACGGCTGTTCTCGAAGGCCGCGATGGTGACGGCCGCGAGGAACGGCAGGCTCTGGATCATCAGCACCGCCGCGAACAGGTTGATCTCGCGGATCTCCTTGGCGTTGGTGGCGATCAGCACGCCGGCGCCGAGCAGCAGCAGCGCGGCGATCACGGCTTCCCAGAATGCCTGGAAGTCGTTGGCGCGGCGCAGATTGCCGGAGCCTTTCGCGGTGACGACGAAGGGCAGGTGGTCACGCACCAGACCGAAACCGACCGCGCGCGCCACGGTCCACTGCACCGACATCGCCGCGAACACCGAGCGGAACATCTGGCCGACGGTCATCGTCACGCGAAGACGATAGAGCGCGATGAAGTGCAACAGCGAGACCGCGAAGCTGGCGATGATCGGCACGGTGAGGATCTTGTCCGGTACCGCGATGTCGAGGAAGGCGACGAACGGCACCCAGAGGATGTTGAGCAGCGCGACAACCACGCCGAGGCTTTCCGCGCCGAGCCAGTTGAGCCAGCCGAACGAGAATTCGCGCTTCTGTTCGCGGGTCAGCAGGCTGCGACCCGGCAGGAACCGCCGCCAGTGCTTCTTGATGATCTGGAAGCCGCCATAAGCCCAGCGATGCCGCTGCTTCTTGAACTGGTCGAACGTATCCGGCAGCAGGCCGTGGCCGTAGCGCTTGTTGGTGTAGTGGGTGTGCCAGCCAAGCTCGAGAATGGTCAGGCCGAGGTCGGTATCCTCGCAGATCGTGTCGGTCGGCCAGCCGCCCGCGGCATTGAGCGCGGCGCGGCGCACCAAGCACATCGTGCCATGGACGACGATGGCATTGACCTCGTTCCGTTGCACCATGCCGATGTCGAAGAAGCCGGCATATTCGCCGTTCATCGCTTCATGCACGACGCTGCGCGCGCTATCGCGATGATCCTGCGGCGCCTGGACGATGCCGACCTTGGGATCGGCAAAGGCAGGGACGAGATCCTTGAGCCAGTCCGGATGCACGACATAGTCGGCGTCGATCACGCCGATGATCTCGGCGTCCGGCGCGGTATGTTCGTCGAGCGCGATCCGCAGCGCGCCGGCCTTGAAGCCCTTGACGTTCTGCAGATTGAGGAACTTGAAGCGCTCGCCGAGCAGCTTGCAGTGCTCCGCGATCGGGTCGGTGAGGGATGGGTCGGTCGTGTTGTTCATCACGACCAGGCATTCAAAGTTCGGGTAGTCGAGCCGCGCGACGGAATCGAGCGTCTGACGCAGCATCTCCACCGGCTCCTTGTGGGCCGGAATGTGGATCGACACCTTCGGCGCGCCCGCCGGATCGGCGAGCGCCGGAACCAGCGACGGCGCAGCCGAAATCAGCCGCAGCGGACGACGGCCGAATGCGACGGCGGCAATTTCCTCGACGCGCGCCAGCATGATCGCGACCAGCGGGATCAGCAGGACGATGCCGAGACCCAGCGCGAACACCGCGCCCGGCACCAGATAGTGCGCGGTCCAGAACCCGAACACATGCGCGAACCAGTAGCCGGCGATATTCGCCGCACCGACCATCAGCGTCGCCTGCGCGACGGTGACGCCGGTCATGGCGAACACCGGGATCGACAGCAGCAGGCCGAGCAGCAGGGCCATGCCGCCGATCTTCCAGTGGTCGGGGTCGGTCAGGGGACCGGTCCAGCTGAACTTGGCGTGACGCGAGGCGTCGTACATGCCCCAGTACGGACCGACGCCGCCTTCGTTGGTCTTCCAAGGCTGGTCGATGGCTTCGACGATGTTGTAGTCGATGCCGTACGCCTCCGCCTTCGAGGCGAAGGTGCGCAGGATTTCCGCCTGTTCGAGACGGCCCGGATTGGCGTTCTTGAAGTTGTAGCCGGCGCTCGGCCAGCCAAACTCGGCGATGACGATCCGCTTGCCGGGATAGAGGCGGCGCAGCGTGTCATAGCCGCCGATGGCGGCATCGACGGCGGCGCGGTCCGACACGCCTTCCCAGTACGGCAGGATATGCACGGCGATGAAGTCGACCGCCGAAACAAGTTCCGGATGATCGCGCCACACGCTCCAGATTTCACCGGTGGAGACCGGCACCGGCGACGAACGCTTCACGCGCTGGATCATCTGGATCAGCTCGTCGACCTTCACGTCGTCGCGGTAGATCGTTTCGTTGCCGACGATCACGCTCGACACGTTGCTGTTGCGCCGTGCGAGGTCGATCACCGACTTGAGCTCGCGCTCGTTGCGCGCCTTGTCCTTGTCGATCCAGGCGCCGACGCTGACACGCAGGCCGTATTCGTTGGCGATCGACGGCACCATCTCGACGCCGGAGGTGGCGGAGTAGGTACGCACCGCGCGCGTCAATGGAGCGAGCGCCTTGAGGTCGGAGCGGATCTGCGATTCCGCCGCGCGCGTCGAATCGGGATGATGATTGCCGGCGAACGGCGCATACGACACGCTCGCGAGCTGATTGGTGACATCCGGTGCGGTAACGACTTCGCGCGTGAGGGCCCAAAGCCCGGCATGCACGCACGCAACTAGCGCGACAACGGCAGCGACAGAGCGCATAACGTCAACTCAACTGGGGCAGAGAACCACGGCCCCGAACCCGTCCCCAAGGCTCGGTCGCGGCTTTTTGCGGCAGTGCAGCATAACCCGCTAGTCGGCGGAACTTCAAGTAGAGAGAGGTCGTGGCGAATTCAGGGCGGCACATCTCTGCAATGCAATTTTTGAGGTCCGGACGGTGAGCCTGGATTTCAGGCGTCGGATACCAACGCCGGTCAGCGTGTGGTGGTTCCGTCGCTTTGCGGAACCTGTGCGGCGGCGGCCGGTGCCGGGGTTTCCGGGTTGAGCCAGCAGGTATGGACCCGGCTGTTGAGGGTGTCCTGCTGTTTCGGGTCGATCGGACCCTGCTTGACCACGCAGCGGAAGGTGGTCTGGACGTGGCTGCCGGGGCAGCCGAACCGGTCGTACAAGTCGAGATGCCGGAAGGCGGTGTCGAGATCGTCGCGCCAGAGCAGACTGACCACCCGGCGGCCGAGCCAGACGCACTCGGCATTGGCCGCGGGCCCGGTGAGAACGCGGGCAGCCTCGGCGATTTCGTCGATTTTCTTCTGGCTGTCCTTGGCCTGCGCTTCCTTGGCGGCTTCCTGCGCCTTGGCGTCGGCCGGCTTGTCGGCGTTCTGTGCGTGAAGCGCGGTGAGCGGCACGACAGCCAGCATTGCCGTCGCGACAGCCAAGCGGAAACCTACTCGCATAATACCCATGATTTATCTGTTTTTTTGTTGGACGGCTCGGCTTCCCCTGCGTCAGCCCAATGCCGCCGGATTGGGTCAGCATTACGGCCAATAGCTGCGGCTTTGTCCAGTGTCGCGCGACGATTTGCTTAAGACGCGCCGCGCGCTGCAGCGGCATGCCAGCTTGGCAGAGCGGGCGGCGCGCGATAATCCGACTAGATCGGCCGATCGTCGCGCACGGTGCGGCATGGGCGCGGGATGAAGGGCGCGAGGCGCGATGGCACGACCGATCGGGTTTCTGGCACTGGCGGCGGCGGCGGTCGTCGCGGTCTGGTGGTGGCTCGGCACGCCGATCGCGATGCCGCATGCGCCGATGGCGGCCGGCGACAAGCTCAACTGCATCTCCTACGCCCCGTTCCGCGATAGCCAGAGCCCGCTCGACGGGCCGATGACCGTGCTGGCGGCGCAGATCGACGGGGATCTGGCCCGGCTCGCCAAAATCTCCCGCTGCGTGCGGACCTATTCGACTGATTTCGGCCTCGACCAGATCGCAGGCCTGGCCGGCAAGCATGGCCTCAAGGTGATCCAGGGGCTCTGGCTGTCGAGCAACCGGGACAAGAACCGCGATCAGATCGAGACCGCCGTGGCGCTCGCCAACCGTCATCGCGACGTGATCGAGGCGGTGGTGGTCGGCAACGAGGTGCTGCTGCGCGGCGAGCTTGCCGCCGCCGATGTGATCGCGGCGCTGCGCGAGGTGAAGTCGCGCGTGCCGGTCCCGGTCACTTACGCCGACGTCTGGGAGTTCTGGCTGCGCAATCCGGCGCTGTTCGACGCGGTCGATTTCATCACCATCCATATCCTCCCGTATTGGGAGGACTTCCCGATCCCGGCGCGCAGCGCCGCGGCGCATGTGGACGAGATCCGGCGCAAGGTCGCCGCCGCGCTTCCGGGCAAGGATATTTTGATCGGCGAGGTCGGTTGGCCGAGCGCCGGCCGCATGCGTGAAGGCGCGCTGCCGTCACCGGCGAATGAGGCGCAGGTGGTGCAGGACGTGGTCGCCCTGGCGAAGCGTGCCAACTATCGCGTCAACATCATCGAGGCGTTCGATCAGCCGTGGAAGCGGCGGCTCGAAGGCACGGTTGGTGGCCATTGGGGCATCCTCGACAACGACACGCGCGCGCCGAAATTCGCCTGGGGCGAGGCGGTATCGAACCATCCGCGCTGGGCGTGGCAGGCGGCGTTCGGCGTTGGCCTCGTACTCGTGACCTTCGCGGCGGCGATCATGATCGCGCGACGTCGCGATCAGCCATTGCGGACGAGCGATTGGGCCGCGATCGCTCTCGCCGCTGCGACCGGCGGCGTGCTGTCCGGCTGGGCACTCGCCGTCGCGCCGGTGGAAAGTCTCGGACTGGGCGGCTGGATGCGTTCGGTCGCGCTGTGCGCCGTCGCGGTGCTCGCGGCGCCGTTATCGGCCGCGGCCATCGCCGTGCGCATGCCGGCGCCCGGTTTCGCCGACATCCTCGCCGATGCGCGCCGCACGCAGCCCTGGCTGCGGTTCGGCTACGGCATCGTGCTCATCATCACCACGGCGCTGGCGATCCAGATCGTGCTCGGTCTGGTGTTCGACCCGCGCTACAAGGATTTTCCGTTCGCGGCGCTGACGGCGGCAACGGTGCCGTTCCTGCTGCACGGTCTGTGCGTGCGCGGCAGTGGCGTTCGTGGCATCTCGGAAATGCTGGCGGCGGCGATGCTGGTGCTCGGCATCGGCTACATCGCGCCGAACGAGAGTTTCGCCAACTGGCAGTCGCTGTGGCTGTGCGGCGCGCTGTTCTTGCTGGCGATTACGCTGGTTCGGGTGCGCGGCGCGCAAAGCTGAACACCAGCAGCGATAGCGCAAGCGACGACAGCGCGACGTTGTAGAGAACGACGCCGAGGCATCCGGTGGCGAGCGCGGCCGCGAACAGCACCGAGGACGGCCGGATCAGGTGCAGCACCGCGAGGATCACGGCGGTCCAGCCGAACACCGAATGATTGAACAGGCTGGTGACGATCTGCCGCGTCGAACACAGCCAAGTCGTCAACCCGGCCTGACAGGCGAGCCCGACGCTCGACTGCTCGATCGCCATGTAGCGTAGATACAGCGCATAGCCGATCGAACAGAAGCCGACGATCAGCAGCACATGGATGGCGCGGGGATCGGGACGATAAAGGCGCATGGCGGCTTTATACGAGAAGATCGCGGCGCCGTCATGATCGGTTGACGATCAGGACCGGTCAGCGCAGCGGCAGTTTCTGCCCGTCAAAGGCGAACGGCCGGCACGTGCCGCGGCCTTGCGCGAAGGCGCGGCAAACCGCCGCCGCGGTGCTGGCTTCGGTGAACGGCCCGGCCATCAGCCGCAACTGCGGTGTGCCGTTGCGGCCGGTCGGGCGCAGGACCGCCGCCGGCTGCAGCTTGTCGAGCAGGGGCGCATGCGCCGCCTTGGTGCTGTCCCACAGCGAGCGGAGAGCATCGACGGTGGACGCGCCGCCGAGGTCGATCGCGAACTCCGGCTTGGCCGGAATGCTGCCGGTGGCGAGTTGCGGCTCGGTGTCGGCGTTGTGGCTCGCGACCTCTTTGGATTTATCCGGGACCGGGACCAGCCTGACGACCGGCGGCGCGGGTTGCGGCGTCGGCGTGGTTTCGGCAACACGCGGTCCCGGCGGCGTCGCCGGTCGCTGATTGTCATTGGCGGGCCGGGGCGACGGCGCGGCGGCCATCACCGCCGGCGGTGAGGGGGACGGCGGTGTCGCTGCGGTGCTCGCCGGATGCGACGAGGGAGGCGTGGCGGCGGGTTTGGCCGGCTCGTGCTGATCCCTGATCGGTTCGAGCCGGGGCAGTTCTGCCTTGGCGGTCGGCTCCGGCCTCACGTCAGGCTTCACTTCGGCTTTCGCCTCCGGTTTAGGTGTCTCCGTTTTCGCCGGGGGCGCCGTGATCCGCGATGTGGTGATCTGTTTCACCGAGCCGGTGATGTCGTCGAAATTGCGCTCTAGCACCGCCACCCGCGCCGCCAGCCGGTCGCGATCCGCGGTCAGGGACCGAAGCTGGCTCGCGAGCCGTGTTGTTTCCTGTTCGGCATCGAAGCTTTTTTCCGCCACCGTGACGGCGGGGGCAGGAACAACCGCAGGAACCCGCGCGGTTTCCGCCTTTTCCGGCGTGTAGAGGCTCGCCACCGCCTGCTGGACGCGCTCCGCGCCTCGTTCGGTTTGAGTCAACGTTACCGTCACGCCGAGTGCCAGCGCCGCGCAGAAACCCCATCCGGCGAGGCGCAGCAGGCTGCGGAACGTGGGAGGCGTCGCGGCCTTGGCGGGTGCGGCGCGGTTCGTGGTTGGCGGCGTGGTCCGTGCCATGGTCGGTGCGGTCATCCTGAAGCCGGCTGCCTCAAGCCGAATGGCTGGAACCCGTATCAGATTCGCCTTGTCCATGCTGCGGTTAACGGCTGCCGGAAGCGACCTTTTGCTCTTGTTGGGCTTGCCGCGTGTCGGCTATGAGCGGTCGATGACCGCATCGAATCTCCGCACCTGCCTCGCCATCGTGCTCGCCGCCGGGGACGGCACCCGGATGCGCTCGAAGCTCCCCAAGGTGTTGCACGAGATCGGTGGCCGTTCGCTGCTCGGCCATGTGCTGACCACGGTGCAGGCCGCCGGCGGGAGTGAGGTGGCCGTCGTGGTTGCGCCGGAGCGCGAGGCGGTCGCCGCGGAGGCGCGGCGGATCGTCCCCGCGGCCCAAATCTTCGAGCAGGCGGAGCGGCGCGGAACCGCCCATGCGGTGCTGATGGCGCGCGCGGCGTTGGAAAAAGGCGCCGACGATGTCCTGGTGATTTTCGGCGACACGCCGCTGCTGCGCGCCGAGACGGTGGCGGCACTGCGCGCGCCGCTCGCCGCCGGCGCGGCTGTCGCGGTGCTCGGCTTCCGCCCGGCCGATCCCACCGGTTATGGCCGGCTGGTGGTCGAGAACGGCGCGCTGGTTGCGATCCGCGAGGAGAAGGACGCGAGCGCGGCCGAACGCAAGATCACGCTCTGTAACGGCGGGTTGATGGCGCTCTCTGGCAAGACTGCGCTGACGATCCTCAACCGCATCGGCGACAATAACGCGAAGCGCGAATTCTATCTCACCGACGCCGTGGCGATCGCCCGCGAGATGGGGCTGACTGCGGCGGTAGTCGAAGCCGAGGAGGACGATGTGCGCGGCATCAATACCAAGGCACAACTGGCCGAGACCGAGGCGGTGTTGCAGCGGCGGCTGCGGCAGGCGGCAATGGATGCAGGCGTCACCATGATCGCGCCGGAAACGGTCTACCTTGCCGCCGACACGCAACTCGGCACGGATGTGGTGATCGAGCCGCATGTGGTGTTCGGTCCCGGCGTCGTCGTCGAGGATGGCGCGGTGATCCATTCGTTCTCGCATATTGCCGGCGCGCGGATCGGCAAGGGTGTGTCGGTCGGTCCGTTCGCGCGGCTGCGGCCCGGCACGGAGCTGGGCGAGGGATCGCGCATCGGCAATTTCGTCGAGGTGAAGGCGGCCGTATTCGAGGCCGGCGCCAAGGCCAACCATCTCACCTATATCGGCGATGCGCGGGTTGGCGCGGGCGCGAATGTCGGCGCTGGTACCATCACCTGCAACTACGACGGCACCAGCAAATACAAGACCAATATCGGCAAGAGCGCCTTCATCGGCTCGAACTCGGCGCTGGTCGCGCCGGTGTCGATCGGCGACGGCGCCTATGTCGGCTCCGGCTCGGTGATCACCAAGGACGTGCCGGCCGATGCGCTGGCGATCGGTCGTGGCCAGCAGGTGGTCAAGGAGGGCGGCGCGCAACGTCTGCGCGATCTTGCCGCGCTCAAGAAAAAGACCTGATGGCCGGATCGTTAAGGCTGCGCGGTTAAGGCTGTCACATGCCGCAATGCGATGTGATTTCCGCTGCGGCGGTTGCAGCGGATAGAGCAGAGCGCCATATCGGATAGGTTTCGGGGACTGGACTGAGGGCATGTGCGGAATTGTCGGAATTCTCGGCCGTGAGCCGGTCGCGGGGCAACTCGTCGATGCGCTGAAGCGGCTCGAATATCGCGGCTATGATTCCGCGGGCGTCGCCACGCTGGAGAACGGTGGCACGCTGACGCGCCGCCGCGCAGAGGGCAAACTGAGCGCGCTCGAAGGCCGCCTGGAGCGCGAGCCGCTGCAGGGCAGCGTCGGCATCGGTCACACCCGCTGGGCAACGCACGGCAAGCCGACCGAGAACAACGCGCATCCGCACGCGACCGACAAGGTTGCCGTCGTACACAACGGCATCATCGAGAATTTCCGCGAGCTGCGCGAGGAACTGATCCGCGAGGGCGCGACCTTCGGCAGCGAGACCGACACCGAAGTGGTGGTGCATCTCGTCAGCCGCGAATTGAAGCGCGGCCAGTCGCCGGTCGATGCGGTGGCGGCGACGCTCGGCCAGTTGCGCGGCGCGTTCGCGCTCGCCTTCCTGTTCGCCGGCGAAACCGATCTGATGATCGGCGCGCGGCGCGGCTCGCCGCTCGCCATCGGCTACGGCGAGGGGCGGATGTATCTCGGCTCCGACGCCATCGCGCTCGCGCCGTTCACCGACCGGGTCAGCTATCTCGACGATGGCGACTGGGTGGTGCTCACCCACGACAGCGTCGCGGTGCGCGACGCCGACGGCAAGGCGGTGGAGCGCCCGGTGATCAAGACTGCCGCGTCGGCGGCCTTGATCGACAAGGGCAATCACAAACACTTCATGGCCAAGGAGATTCACGAGCAGCCGGAAGTGGTCGGTCACACGCTCGCCCATTACATCGATATGGCCGAAGAGAAGATCGACCTGCCGCACGCGCTGCCGTTCGATTTCAAGAACCTCAAGCGCGTGTCGCTGTCGGCCTGCGGCACCGCCTATTACGCCGGCCTCGTCGGCAAATACTGGTTCGAACGTTTCGCCCGGTTGCCGGTCGAGATCGATGTGGCGTCTGAATTCCGCTATCGCGACGTGCCGCTCGATCCCGGCAATCTCGCGGTGTTCGTGTCGCAGTCCGGCGAGACGGCGGACACGCTGGCCTCGCTCCGCTACGCCAAGGAGCACCAGCAGCACGTCCTGTCGGTTGTGAACGTGCCGACCTCGACCATCGCCCGCGAGAGCGACGTGGTGATGCCGACGCTCGCCGGTCCGGAGATCGGCGTTGCCTCGACCAAGGCGTTCACCTGTCAGCTCGCCGTGCTCGCCTGTCTCGCCATCGCCGCCGGCCGTGCGCGCGGCACGCTGTCGCGCGAGGACGAACGCATTCTGGTGCGCGCGCTGATCGAGACGCCACGGCATATGTCGGAGGCGCTCGCCATCGAGCCGCAGGTGGAGCAGCTCGCGCATACGCTGGCGAAGTGCAAGGACGCGCTCTATCTCGGCCGTGGTACGAGTTTCCCGATCGCGCTCGAAGGCGCGCTCAAGCTCAAGGAAATCTCCTACATTCACGCCGAGGGCTATGCCGCCGGCGAACTCAAGCACGGGCCGATCGCGCTGATCGACGAGACCGTGCCGGTGGTGGTGATCGCGCCCTACGATCAGGGCTTCGAGAAGACCAAGTCGAACCTGCAGGACATGGTGGAGCTGTCGCGTCGTGCCTATCGACCGGCGGCGGTGTTCGAGAAGACCGTGTCGAACATGCAGGAGGTGGCGGCGCGCGGCGGCCAGATCATCCTCATTTCCGATCCGAAGGGCGTCGCGGAAGGCGCGACGGAATCGCTCGTCACCCTGACCATGCCGGAAATGCCGCTGTCGGTGACACCGCTCGTTTATGCGATCCCGATCCAGCTCATCGCCTATCATACCGCCGCTGTGATGGGGACGGACGTCGACCAGCCGCGCAACCTCGCGAAATCCGTGACGGTCGAGTAAAGTCCAGGGCATGAACCAGGCCATCGAACCGCCGACGTCCCCGCAGCAGCAGCCGGTGCAAACCAGCTTCGCCGGCCGGCTCCGCAACTATTTCCTCACCGGCCTGATCGTGGCCGGGCCGATTTTCGTCACCGCCTATCTGGCGTGGTGGTTCATCAACTGGGTGGACGATCTGGTGCGCCCGTTCGTGCCGCCGGCGCTGCGGATCGAGACTTATGCGCCGGTGCATATTCCCGGCACCGGTCTGGTGATCGCCGTCGTTGCGTTGACTTTGCTCGGCTTCCTCACCGCCAATCTCGTCGGCCGCAAGCTCGTGGAGTTCGGCGAGGCGATTGTCACGCGGATGCCGATCATCCGGCCGGTCTACCGAACCATGAAGCAGATCTTCGAGACGCTGTTCTCGAAGTCCGGTTCGAGCTTCCGGCAGGTGGCGCTGGTGGAGTTTCCCGCGCCCGGCCTATGGTCGCTGGTGTTCCTGTCGCAGCCGCCCGGTCCGCTGGTGACTGCAGGGTTGCCGGAAGGCGAGCATGTCTCGGCGTTCCTCGCTTGCGCGCCGAACCCGACGACAGGCTTCTATTTCTATGCGCCGCGCTCGTCGATCATTCCCATCGATCTGCCGGTGGAGCAGGCGATGACCTTGCTGATGTCGGCCGGCATGGCCAGCGGCGCGCCGCAGGGCGCCGACCAGGCGAAGCTCGCGGCGCTTGCCGCGCAGGCGAGGGCGGCGGCCGCGCCCGCGCCTGAGCGGGTCGGCTAGGTTTTCCGCGGGGCGGTGCCTGCGGCAGAGTGGCACGCCGCGGATACAGCCTTGGCGGTACTTTCCTCTTCTAAACAGATATTTATCCAGCTTTTCTCGTGCTCCGCATTATGGCGGGAGGTCGCTGAACGCACGCCAGATTAGATTTTGCTGTTGCGACTGATTTGCAGCTATCTCTAGGTTGCGAATAGTTTGCAATAGCAGATGGGGCGATGATGCGGTTCGCGAGGCGAGTGAGTACGGCCATGCTGGCTTGCGGCACGGTAATCGGGGGCGGCGACGCCGATGCACAGACCACCGAGCTACCGGAAATCGTCGTGCAGTCGGCCACGCCGGTGAGCGGGGGCGATTCCGGCTTTGCCTCGGTGACCACCGTGAATGAGCAGGAATTGACCAGCCGCGGTGCGGCTTCGCTGGGTGATGCGCTGGCGGGCCGACCCGGTCTATCGCAGACCTCGTTTGCACCGGCGGCGAGCCGGCCGGTCATCCGCGGCCTCGGCGGCTTTCGGGTCCGCACTCAGGAAAACGGGATCGGCTCGCACGACATGGCCAATCTCGGCGAGGACCATGCGGTGACCATCGACCCGCTGTTGGCGGGGCAGGTGGAGGTGATCCGCGGTCCGGGCGTATTGCGCTACGGCTCGCAGGCCATCGGCGGCGTGGTGAGCGCCGATAGCGGCCGCATCCCGACGCAGGCTCCGGCCTCCGGCGTGCGCTTCGAGGCGCGCGGCGGGATCAACAGCGCGAACGACGGTCGCGAGGGCGCAGCGCTGCTGCAGGCGGGCGGCGAAAACCTGGTCGTACACGTGGATGGCGTGCGGCGCCGGAGCGATGACTATCGTATCCCCGGTGGCCGACAGGCCAATTCAAGCCTCGACATGCAAGGACACGCGCTCGGCGTCTCCCACCTGTTCGCCGATGGCTTCGTCGGCGTCAGCTATCAGTCGTCGCAGATGACCTACTACATTCCGGGCGTCGCGTCGGCTGCTGAAAAGAACCACATCGATCTGTGGCAGGACAAATGGTCGAGCCGCGGTGAGTGGCGCATCAACGACCACGGTATAGACGCTCTGCGCTATTGGTTCGGTATCACCGACTATCGGCATCACGAGGTGAATGTCGTCGGCGGGGCCAATGTCATCGGCTCTGTCTTCAAGAACAGGGAATGGGAGGCGCGCGCCGAACTGACCCACATGCCCGTCGAGACCAGGATCGGGACGCTGCGCGGCGCGCTCGGCCTGCAATGGGGTGATCGCCGGTTGTCGGCGGTGAAAACCACCGGCGTTTTGCTGGCGCCCGCGCAGGTCCGCACCACGGCAGCGTTCCTGTTCGAGGAGCTTACGGTCGATGACGGTCTGAAACTGCAGGCCGCCGGCCGGGTCGACCATGTCGGCGTTAACGGTGTCGGCGCCACGTTCCCGGCGTCTTTGCTGCCGCCGCCCAATGCGCCGACGGAATTCGGAGTATCGCGGGAATTCCTGCCGTTGAGCGCCAGTGCTGGTGTGCTCAAGACTTTGCCGCACGACCTGGTGGCGCGGCTGACAGTTCAACACGTCGAACGCGCTCCCGACGCGATTGAGCTGTTCTACAAGGGTCCGCACGACACCCCGCGCACGTTCGAGATCGGCGATCCGAATATGCGGCTCGAAAAAGCCAACACGGCGGAGTTGGGTCTCAAGAAAACGCATGGCGATTTCCGCTTCGATGCGTCCGCCTATTACACGCGGTTCACCGATTTCATCTTCAAGAATTTCACTGGTGTGCGTTGCAATGACACCTTCGCAACCTGCGGAATACCTGGCGCAAGCTTCGACCAGATCACCTATTCCCAGCGCGACGCTCGTTTCATCGGCGCGGAAGCGCAGGTCGAATACGACATCGGCGCATGGCGCGGCGGCGTGTGGGGCGTGGAGGCGCAATACGATTTCGTCGATGCGCGGTTCCGTGACGGATCGTTCGTGCCGAAGATTCCGCCGCACCGGATCGGCGGCGGCCTGTATTACCGCGCCGCCGACTGGAACGGTCGGGTACACTTGTTGCACGCCTTCGCGCAGAACCGGCTCGGCGCCTTCGAGACGCCGACCGCCGGCTACACTTTGCTCAATGCCGAGATCAGCCATACCCACCGCTTTGCGCAGAGCGGCCTGGTGCCGGAGGTGACGGTCGGCCTGCGCGGCGAAAACTTGCTCAACCAGAATGTCCGGCTGCATCAATCGTACAAGAAGGATGAGGTGCTTCAGCCCGGCCTGACGGTGCGATTATTCGCGTCGGTCAAGCTCAACTGAGGGAAGACGTCTCACCCCGCGCGGATCAGCTTGATCGCCTCGTCCTTCTCGAACAGATAGAGCAGGTGACGCAGCGCCTCGCCACGCGGCGAGGTCAGTTGCGGATCGCGTGCGAGGACCAGCGCGGCATCATCGCGCGCCGGTCCGAGCAGCTTACCATGCACCTGCAGTTGCGCGACGCGAAAGCCCGGCACGCCGCTCTGCCGCGTGCCGAGCAGATCGCCTTCGCCGCGCAGCCGCAGGTCTTCCTCAGCGATGCGGAAGCCGTCCTCGCTGTCGCGCAGGATCGCGAGGCGTGCTTTGGCGGTTTCGCCGAGCGGCGATTTGTAGAGCAGCAGGCAGGTTGAACGCCCCGAGCCACGGCCGATGCGGCCGCGCAACTGATGCAGTTGCGACAGGCCGAAGCGTTCGGCGTGCTCGATCACCATGATCGTCGCTTCCGGCACATCGACGCCGACCTCGATCACCGTGGTGGCGACCAGCAGCGACGTCTCGCCGGCGGCGAAGCGCGCCATCGCCTTGTCTTTCTCCGCCGATTTCATCTTGCCGTGAATGAGGTCGACCGCGCCACCGAACCGCGCCTGCAAGTCCTTGAAGCGCGCATCGGCGGCGGCGAGATCGCTCTTTTCGGATTCCTCGACCAGCGGGCAGACCCAGTAACAACGCCGGCCTTCCGCCAGCGCGCGGCCGACCGCATCTTCCACCTCGCTCAACCTGTCGAGCGCGATCACGCGGGTGTCGATCGGCTGCCGGCCGGCAGGTTTCTCCCGCAACTCGGACACATCCATGTCGCCGAAGAAGGTCAGCACCAGCGTGCGCGGGATCGGCGTCGCGGTCAGCACCAGCACATCGACGGCTTCGCCCTTGCGGGTGAGCGCGAGCCGCTGATGCACGCCGAAGCGGTGCTGCTCGTCGACGATCGCCAGCGCCAGATCCTTGAACGCCACATCGTCCTGAAACAACGCATGGGTGCCGACGATCAGATCGATGTCGCCGATGGCGAGCCGGTCCAGCATCTCGGCGCGATCCTTGCCGCGGTCGCGCCCGGTCAGCACCGCGACGCACAGACCCGCCGCCTTGGCGAGCGGCGCGATGGTGTTGAAATGCTGGCGCGCGAGGATTTCCGTCGGCGCCATGATCGCCGCCTGTCTGCCGGCCTCGATCACCGTCGCCGCCGCGATCAGCGCCACCACGGTCTTGCCGGAGCCGACTTCGCCCTGCACGAGCCGCAGCATGCGATGCGGCAGCGCGAGGTCGTTGACGATGTCGTCGACGGCGCGCGCTTGCGACGGCGTGAGCGAATAGGGTAGCGCCTCGATGACCTTCTGCCGCAGCACACCCTCGCTGGCGCTGCCGCGTCCGGCGAGTTCACGCATATGCGCGCGCACCAGCGCGAGCGCGAGTTGTCCCGCCAGCAGTTCGTCATAGGCGAGGCGGTTCCACGCCGCGCTTTCGGGTGCGATATCGGTCGGCTCCGCCGGCTGATGCAGATGGCGCAGCGCATCGGCAAAGGACGGCCATTGTTCGCGTGAGATCCACGCTTCGTCCTGCCATTCCGGCAGGTCGGGCAGCACCGCGAGCGCACCCTGCATCGCGCGGCGGATATTGCCGAGCGCCAGTCCCTCGGTGAGTGGATAGATCGGCTCGACCAGCGGCAGCGTGGCGAAGCTGTGTTCGTCCACCACCCGGTCGGGATGCACCATCTGCAATTCGCCGTCATAGAGTTCGACGGTGCCGGAGATGTAACGGCGCTCGCCTTCCGGAAGCTGCTTGCGCAGCTGATCGCCGCGCGCGTGGAAGAACGTCAGCGTCAGCGTGCCGGTCGCGTCGCTGGTGTCGATCCGGTACGGCGCGCGGCTGCGATGGGGTGGCGGCGGGCGATGCGCATCGACCGTGACCGACACCGTCACCAGCGTACCCGGCACCACCTCGTTGAGCTTCGGCTGCGCGCGGCGATCCACCGCACCCGACGGCAGATGCAGCAGCAGGTCCGCCACATGCGGTGCCTCGCGGTCGAGCAGCTTGCGGTAAAGCTTGTCCAGCTTCGGGCCGACGCCCGGCAGGCTCGTCAGCGACGCAAACAGGGGATTAAGCTTGGCGGGCCGCATGAGCAGGTTTCGCGCGTCCTGGTTCCATGCGATGTGGTAGCTGATTTTTCGGATCGAACACAGAAGGGGTTGAACGATGACTGGGGTGCGTGTTGTCCTTGCCGCGCTGCTGGCGTTGAGCGTCACCGGAACCGCGAGCCGGGCCGAATGGCCGGAGCGGCCGGTGACCATGGTGGTCGCGGCGGCGGCGGGCGGCCCGATCGACGTGTTCGGCCGCGTGCTGGCGGAGCGGATGGGCAACGCGCTCGGTCAGCGCGTGGTGGTGGAGAATGTCGGCGGCGGCGGCGGAACGGTCGGTGGCGCGCGCGTCGTCAACGCCGCGCCCGATGGCTACACCTTCCTGCTCGGCACGGTCGCGACCCATGCCAATCCGCAACTGCTCGGCAGCAAGCCGCCGTACGATCCGGTGAAAGGGTTCGCGCCGGTGGCCCTGATCGCGGAAATCCCGCTGGTGCTCATCACCCGCAAGGACTTCCCGGCCTCGACCATGGAAGAGTTCGTCGCCTACGCCAAGGCGAACCAGAACAAACTCAACTTCGGCTCCGCCGGCATCGGCTCGGCTGCGCATCTCGGCTGCGTGATGCTCAACGGTGCGATGGGGACCAATATCCAGCATGTGCCGTATCGCGGCACGGCGCTGGCGATGCAGGATCTGCAGGCCGGCCGGCTCGATTTCCAGTGCGAGATCGCGGTCACGGCGGTGTCGAATATCCGCTCCGGCACCGTGAAGGCGATTGCGACGCTGGCCTCATCGCGCACGCCGGTGCTGCCGGACCTGCCGACGGCGCAGGAGCGCGGCCTCAAGGGGATCGACGCTTCGACCTGGACCGCGAATTTCTTCCCGGCGAAGACGCCGGATGCCATCGTCGCCAAGTTGCAGGCGGCGACCGTGGCGGCGATGGACGATCCTGCGGTGCGCGCCAAGCTGGAATCGTTCGGCGCGGTGATCGTGGCGAAGGACCGGCGTTCGTCCGAATATCTCGGCCGCTTCGTCCAGTCGGAGATCACCAAGTGGGGCGACGCGGTGCGTGCTGCTGGCGTCAAGCTCGACTGAGGCAGGACTAAAGCTTCTTTGAATAATCGGTGGTGCGGCTGGTAATCGCCGCGCCGCCGTTTATATAACCCCGACCCGGCACCGTCCGGGCTTTTGGCGTTGCTCAGGGGCGAGGACAAACCATGACCGGAACGACCGTGTCGAGCGAAGGGCTGGATCCGCGCCGCCGCCGCCTACTGTTTCGTTGCTGGCATCGCGGCATCCGCGAGACCGATCTGATCATGGGCGGGTTCGCCGATGCGCATATCGCCACGCTCACCGACGCCGAACTGACCGAGCTGGAGCGGCTGATCGAAGTGCCGGACGCTGATCTGCTCAACTGGGTCATCGGCGAACGCGCAGCGCCGCCCGACTACGACACGCCGCTGTTCCGCCGCATGCGCGATTACCATCTGTCTCTTGATTGAGTTGAAATTCGTGAAGCCGTTTCGTTCCAGTGCATCGCCCGCCACGCTGCTGGCGCCCGGCCGCCCGGTCACGCTCACCCATGTGAGCGATGGCGCGGAAGGGCTGGTGCTCGCCGATCTCGCGCGCGCTGTTGCGGCGAAAGCCGATGCGCCGGCGACGAGCCTCGTGGTCGTGTGTCGCGACGGGCCGCGCATGAATGCGCTGGCCCGTGCGCTGTCGTTCTTCGCGCCGGATATCGAGACGCTGGAATTCCCGGCGTGGGACTGTCTGCCCTATGATCGCGTGTCGCCGCATGCCGCCGTGCTGGCGCAGCGCGTGCTCACCCTGTCGCGGCTGGCGCGGGTCGAAGGCCGCGACAAGCCGGCGATCCTGCTGACGACCGTTAACGCCGCGACCCAGCGCGTGCCGGCACGCAATCTCGTGCAGCGGCAGGCTTTGTCCGCCGCGCCGGGCAACGTCATCGGCATGGAGAAGATAGCGCAGTGGCTGGAGCTAAACGGCTATACGCGCGCCTCGACAGTGCGGGAGCCGGGCGAGTATGCCGTGCGCGGCGGTATTCTCGATCTGTTTCCGCCGGGGCTCGATCTGCCGGTGCGGCTCGATTTCTTCGGCGACGCGCTGGAGACGATCCGCAGCTTCGATCCGCAGACCCAGCGCACCGAGATGGATATGCGCCGGCTCGACCTCGTGCCGGTGTCGGAATTCCAGCTTACCAGCGACACGATCCGCAAATTCCGCACCGGCTATGTGGCGCAGTTCGGAGCGCCGACGCCGGACGATCTGCTTTACGAAGCTGTGAGCGAGGGCCGCCGCTATCCCGGCATGGAGCACTGGCTGCCGCTGTTCCATGACGGGATGGATACGCTGTTCGACTATCTGCCCGGCGCGCCGGTCGCGTTCGAACCGCTGGTGGAGGACGCCGCGCGCGAGCGCTTCGAACAGATCAGGGACTATCACGACGCGCGCGAGCAGGCGCTCGCCGATAAAGTCGGTGTGCCGTACCGTCCGCTGCCGGTCGACCGCCTCTATCTCGGGGAGACGGAATGGGCGGAGCGAGTCGCCAAGGCTCCGCACGTCACGCTGACGCCGTTCGATGCGCCGGAGGCGGAGCGGGTGATCGACACCGGAATCCGGCCGGGCCGTAGCTTTGCGGCCGAGCGCGCAATCCCCGACACCAACGTGTTCGACGCGGTGACGGCGCATGTGCGCGCGCTGCAAGATAACGGCAAGCGCGTCACCGTCGCGCTGTGGAGCGAGGGCGCGCGCGAGCGCATGCGCCATGTGCTCGCGGACCACGGCATTGCGCGGCTGACGCCGGTACGCTCCTGGGACGAAGCGCGCACCTGCGATCCGCCGGCGGTCGCGCTCGCCGTGCTCGGCATCGAATCCGGCTTCGAGACCGAGGACACGGCCGTCATCGGCGAGCAGGATATTCTCGGCGATCGTCTGGCGCGGCCACGCCGCCAGGCGAAACGCGCTGACAATTTCATCTCGGAAGTGTCGAGCCTCGCCGCCGGCGATCTCGTTGTCCATGTGGATCACGGCATCGGCCGCTTCATCGGCCTGACCGCCATCGACGTCGCCGGTGCGCCGCACGACTGCCTCGAACTGCATTACGCCGAAGGCGCGAAGCTCTATCTGCCGGTCGAGAACATCGACCTGCTGTCGCGCTACGGCAACGAGGACAGCAAGGTCGATCTGGATCGCCTCGGCGGCGGCAACTGGCAGGCGCGCAAGGCGAAGATGAAGGCGCGTATCCTCGCCATGGCCGGCGAGTTGATCAAGGTCGCGGCGGCGCGGCAGGTGCGCGAGGCGCCGAAGCTCGCGGTCAACGCGGGCGCCTACGATGAATTCTGCGCCGGATTCCCGTACGAGGAAACCGATGACCAGCAGAACGCCATCGACGCCGCGCTCGGCGATCTCAACGCCGGCCGGCCGATGGATCGGCTCGTGTGCGGCGATGTCGGCTTCGGCAAGACCGAGGTCGCGTTGCGCGCGGCGTTCGCCGCTGTCATGGCCGGCAAGCAGGTCGCGGTCGTGGTGCCGACGACGTTGCTCGCGCGCCAGCACTACAAGACCTTCACCGAACGGTTTCACGGCTTCCCGGTGAAGCTCGGTCAGGCGTCGCGGCTCGTCTCCACCGCCGAACTGTCGGCGACCAAGAAGGGGCTGGCCGAGGGCCAGATCGACATCGTCGTCGGCACCCATGCGCTGCTCGGCAAGAACGTCCACTTCAAGGATCTTGGCCTGCTCATCATCGACGAGGAGCAGCACTTCGGTGTCGCGCATAAGGAGAAGCTCAAGCAACTCCGCGCCGAGGTACATGTGCTGACCCTGACCGCGACGCCGATCCCGCGCACTTTGCAGCTCGCGCTCACCGGCGTGCGCGATCTGTCGATCATTGCCTCGCCGCCGGTCGATCGGCTCGCGGTGCGCACCTTCATCTCGCCGTTCGATCCGCTGGTGGTACGTGAGGCTTTGCTGCGCGAGCGCTATCGCGGCGGCCAGTCGTTCTATGTGGTGCCGCGTATCGAGGATCTCGCCGGCGCCAAGGATTTCCTCGACAAGAACGTGCCCGAGGTGAAGGTCGCCGTCGCGCACGGCCAGATGGCGCCGACCGTGCTCGAGGATATCATGTCCTCGTTTTACGAAGGCCGGTTCGACGTATTGCTGTCGACCACCATCGTCGAGAGCGGACTCGACATTCCGACCGCCAACACGCTGATCGTGCATCGCGCCGACCGTTTTGGTCTGGCGCAACTCTATCAGTTACGCGGCCGCGTCGGCCGCTCGAAGCTGCGCGCCTATGCGCTGCTGACTTTGCCGGCGAACGCGAAGATCACGCCGCAGGCGGAGCAGCGGCTGAAGGTGCTGCAATCGCTCGATACGCTCGGCGCCGGGTTCCAACTCGCCTCGCACGATCTCGACATTCGCGGCGCGGGCAACCTTCTGGGTGATGAGCAATCAGGTCACATCAAGGAAGTCGGCTTCGAGCTTTACCAGCAGATGCTGGAAGAGGCGGTGCTCAGTCTCAAGGCGGGTCTCACCGATATCGTCGAGGACAAGTGGGCGCCGCAGATCACCATCGGCACGCCGGTACTCATTCCGGAGGACTACGTGGCCGATCTCTCGGTGCGACTCTCGCTCTATCGCCGTCTCGCCGAGATGGAGGACGAACGCGAGATCGACGGCTTCGCCGCCGAGATGGTCGACCGGTTCGGACCGTCGCCGGAGGAGGTCGGTCATCTCCTGTCGCTGGTAGCGATCAAGGCGCTGGCGCGCCGCGCCAATGTCGAGAAGATCGACGCCGGCCCGAAGGGCGCGGTGATCTCGTTCCGCAATGACGAATTCGCCGATCCGCAGAAGCTGATCGCGTTCATCAGCGAGCGCGGTCGCGACGCCAAGGTGCGACCGGATATGAAGGTGGTGTTCCTGGCCGATTGGCAGGAAGCGGAAGATCGTCTCAAGGGCACGACGGCGATCCTGCGCAGCCTCGCCGGCATCGCCGACAAGGCGAAGAAGAAAGCGGCGTAGAGCTTACTGCGCTGCCGCGTTCTGCTCCTCGGCCACCTGCCGGATCGCCTGCGCCAGTGTCGCGGGATCCTGTGCGCCGGAGATGCCGTACTTCCCGGCGAGGATATAGAACGGCACGCCTTGAATGCCGGCAGCTTTGGCCTGTTCGACGTCCTGCTCGATCTCGGCTTCGTCCTTGTCGGTCGCGAGATCGGTGCGCACGGTCGCGGCATCGAGGCCGACATCGGCGGCTGCCTTCACCAGCACCTCGCGGTCGGTGAGGTCGGCGCCTTCGGTGAAATACATGTCCATCAGCCGCTGCTTCATCTGCGGCGCGAGACCCTTCGCCTCGGCCCAGCGGATCAGCCGATGTGCGTCGATGGTGTTCGGCTGACGGCTGATGTGATCCTTGTCGTAGACGAGCCCGTCCTGCGCCGCCGTCGCGGCGACGCGGGTGGCGATACCGCTGTAACGCTCCGGCGAGCCGAATTTCTGCGTCAGGTAATCGTTGCGCGAGATGCCTTCGCGGGGAATCCAGTCGTTGAGATAGTAAGGTCGGAAATGCACCTCGACCGGCACGTCGGGGATTTGCGCGATGGCCTTTTCCAGCCGGCGCTTGCCGATGAAGCACCAGGGACAGACGATATCGGACACGACGTCGATGCGAACGGGAGCAGCCATGGCGGACCTCGCTTTTCAGGGAAGCTAGGCGCGCGGCTCTGCCGGCGCAACCGTGCGATCACGCAGCCGTGCGCGGCGCCCGGAAGGCATCGGCGAGCAAGGGGTGGTGCTCGGCCAGCGTGGCCTGCGCCGATGCCGGATTTGCGGCGGTGCCGGCGAGCCGGTTGCCGAGCAGCGCATGGGGCAGCGCCACCACAGTGGCCTGCGGATCGGCGAGACGCGCATGCTGCGCGAGATCGGCCGGATTAAGTCGGTAGCCGCCGATCGTGACCAGGCCGCGCGGCATCGCCGCGGCCAGCGAGCCGCGGTCGTCCGGACACGCATAGCCGGTCTCCACCATGCCGTCGTCGCCGACCGACAGCACATGGGGGCTGCTGCGGTCCGCGCCCGGCGGGAAGACGCCGGTCGGGATCATGTCGCCGCCGAGCGCCAGCGTTCCGGCCGGTGTTCGCCGCACCATCAAGGGCGCGGGATCGAGTGCGAACTCGCCGATGCTCGTAACGTTGACGTGGGCGATATCCGGCTGCGACGGTGCATCTTGCGGCATTGTCGGCGCGCGCCACAGCGAGACAATGCGCTGCAGGCCGTTGCCGGGGGCGAAAGCGCCGGCCGCCATCAGCACCTCGCGCGCTGGCCCCGGTACGATCAGCGTCGCGCAGCGGTGTTCCTCGCGCTGGCGCTGCAGTGTCGGCACATCGAACGCGTGATGCAGGACGAGCCGCATGTCGCCCATGAGCCATGGCAGCAAGGCGAGCGACAGTCCCGCGAACGACGACAGCGCCATGGTCGTCAACACCGTGCCGGGGATATTCGCCGGAAGGGCGACCGCGGCGGCCTGAAACTGGCGATGGTTGCGCGCCACCGCGACCGGCCCGTCGGTCCCGCTCTCGAAGGTGACGATGGCGACATGGGCGGCGGCGTCGCCCGCGCGCGGTCCGATGGCGAAGGCCGCGCTCGGCGCCGTCAGCACGTCGTCGAGCGGCACGGTGCCGTCATGATCGCCGGTGCCAAACAGCCCGACATGCCGCAGCGGAAAATGCGCGGCAGCGGCTTGCAGCGCGATGGCCCGATGATCGACGGCGCCAATCCGTGTGATGCCGATCAGCATGGTGGCGCCGCACCGCGCCAACGCCGTCGCGATCTCGTCGGCGCGCCAGAGGATCGGCAGCGGCGCGGCAATCATGCCGGCGCGCAGGATGCCGAGCAGTGCGACGATGCTCTCGACCGTGTTGGGCAGTTGATAGGCGACGACGGTGTCGTTGCGCAGCCCCAGCGCGCGCAACCTTGCGGCCAGCGCCGACGCTGCATTGTCGATCTGGACATAGGTCAGCGATCGGGCCGGCGTGCCGGTAAGAGCCTCGCGATTGGCCGGATCGCACAGCGCGACTGCCTGCGGCTGGCGGATCGCGGCGCGGCGGAACAGGTCGTCGAGCGTCAGGCCCGGACCGTCGGCGGCCGCGCGCGCGCGCTGATGGGCATCGAGAATCATGGCGACACTTTAGCGGACCACCACGTCTCCGGCAGATAGCCGAACAGCGCGGTCCGCTCGGGATGGCGGATGGTGGTCCAGCGCGCCACCCACTGCTGCGGCAGATGGAACAGCGGCACGACGTAAAAGCCGGACATCAGCAGCCGGTCGAGCGCACGCACGGCGGCGACAAACTCAGTGCGCTCACGGGCCGCCAGCAGCGCCGCGATCATCGCGTCGATGGCCTTCGAGCGTACGCCCATATAGTTGCGCGTGCCGTCGACGTCCGCGGCGGCGGAGCCCCAGTAAAAGGCTTGCTCGTTGCCGGGCGAGAGCGATTGATCCCAGCGATACTCCATCATGTCGAAATCGTAGGCGATACGGCGGCGGTCGAACTGCACGGCATCGACCATGCGGACCTCGACGGCGATGCCAGCGCGCTTGAGATCGCGGGAGAACGCGAGCCCAAGCCGTTCCTGATCGCGCGTGGTGGCGAGGATTTCAAAAGCGAGCGGCTCGCCGCTGCCATGCTTGCGCAGTTCCGTGCCTTTGAGTTCATAGCCTGCCTGTTTGAGCAGCGTCAGCGCCCGACGCAGCGTCTTGCGGTCGCGGCCGCTTGCGTCGGTGACGGGTGGCTGCCAGGTGCCGTTGAGAATGTCGGGACGCACCGCGTCGCCGAACGGGGCGAGCAGGGCGCGCTCGCGCGCGTCGGCGGTGACGCCGCGCGCCGACAGTTCCGATCCCTCGAAATAGCTCGCGGTGCGCCGGTACTGGTCGAAGAAGAAGTTGTGGTTGACCCATCCGAAGTCGAACAGCGTCAGGATCGCTTCGCGCACGCGTGCATCGGCGAAGACCGGGCGGCGCGTATTGAACACGAAGCCGGACATGCCCTTGGGCAATCCGGTCGGAAACCGCTCCTGCACCACGCGTCCGTCGCGCGCGGCGGGAAAGTCGTAGCCGGTTTCCCACCGCGTCGGATCGAGCTCCGCGCGGACGTCGCAGAGTCCTTTCTTGAATGCCTCGAAATGCGTGTTGCCGTCGCGATAGTAGTCGAAACGGATCTCGTCGAAATTCCACAGACCGCGATTGATCGCGAGATCGCGGCCCCAGTAATTCGGATCGCGGCGGAAGGTGACGCCGCGGCCCGGTTGCACGTCGCCCGCCACGTAAGGGCCGCTGCCGACCGGCGGCGTGAAGGTGGTGTCCTCGAAAGTTGCCGGATCGGTCGCGTGTTTTGCCAGGATCGGCATCAGGCCGAGGATCAGCGGCAGTTCGCGGTCGTCGGCTTGCGAAAGATCGAAGCGGACGCCGCGCGCGCTGATCGCCTCGGCCTTCGTCACCTTGGCGTAATAGGTGCGGAAATTCGGCCGGCCTTTGTCGCGCAGGATTTCCCAGGAGAAGATCACGTCCTGCGGCGTCACCGGCTTGCCGTCGGAGAAACGGGCGCGGGGATCGAGCGTGAAGGTGGCGTAGCTGCGCGCGTCGTCGGTCTCGATGCTCTGCGCCAGCAAGCCGTAAAGCGTAAACGGTTCGTCGTAGCCGCGCGCCAGCAGGCTCTCGACCACATAGCCGCGCAGGCTCTGCGCCGGCAGCCCTTTGACGACGAAGGGATTGAGGCTGTCGAAGGTGCCGAGCACGCCCTGCACCAGCCGGCCGCCCTTGGGCGCGGCGGGATTCACATAGGCCATCTGGGAAAAGCCGGCCGGCTGGGCAGGCTGTCCGTGCATGGCGATGGCGTGGGCCGCGCCGGCCGCGCGCGCCGGCCGGCCGAGCAGCGCCGTGGCCGGAAGACTGCACGCGCCACCCAGCATGAACCGGAGTACGGCCCGCCGGTCCGCCGCGCCGGGGTCGCCGCGCGTCGGGGATAGGGGAAGCATGGGTCGATGTGCGGTCACGATGTGCGTCTGGACCTGCGATTCGCCGGAGTTACCGTCAAAGGTAACATGGAGGTGATGGCTCCGGCCGATCGCGACACAGGGGGAAACGCGTGGGATCGTCGCGGTTTCCATGCCGGCGCCGTTTCGGCGCTTTATCGGCGCGGCAATATCCGCTATCAGCAGCGCGCGGCGTCACGCTGTCGCCGTATTTGACCCTGACAGACCAGCGAGGGGACGCCATCGCGCCGCCTGCGGGCCGCGCCAAAAAGGCGAACATTAAAGGGAATTTTCGCATGGATTATCGGATCGCATCGGCCCGGCCGATCGCTTGGACTGTGGCGGCGGCGCTCTCGGTGCTGATGGGCTCCGCGGCCGTCGCGCAGCAGCCGGCCAAGCCCGCTGCCAAGCCGGCGCCGAAGCCCGCGCAGGCCCAGCCGCAACAGCCGGCGCAGCAGCAGGCCGCCGCGCCGGAGGTGCCGCAACTTCTGTATTCGCCGTGGATGAAGGTCTGTGGCAAGGGTCCGGACGCCTCCGCCAAGCAGGTCTGCGTCGTCGCCAAGGACGGCCGCATCGAGAACGGCATGCCGGTCGTGGCGGTCGCTCTGATCGAGCCGGAAGGTTCGCCGCAGAAGATCCTGCGCGTCACCGTCCCGCCGGGCATGCACCTCCAGCACGGCACCCGCGTCATCATCGACCAGGGCCAGCCCGCGACCGCCCCGTATGTCACCTGCGTGCCGAACGGCTGCATGTCGGACTACGAGGCGACCGCCGACATGATCGGCCGCATGAAGAAGGGCCAGCAGATCACCGTCCAGGCGATCAACATGAACGGCGCGCCGATCAGCCTGCCGCTGCCGCTGGTCGATTTCGCCAAGGCGTATGACGGCCCGGCGACCGACGAGAAGGTGTTCGCCGAGCAGCAGCGCAAGCTGCAGGAAGAACTGCAGAAGAAGGCCGAGGAAGCCCGCAAGAAGATGGAAGGCCAGCAGGCTCCGGCCGCCGGCGCTCCGGCTGCGCCGAAGCAGTAGGCGGCGCGACAATCCAAAATGCGAAAGGCGCGGCTCAAGCCGCGCCTTTTTCATTTGTGCGATAGAACAGCCCCAGCCCGAAGGGGCGGACTACTCTGGCAGTCCGGCGTCCCGTAACGCGCCTCCGAGAACCTCCGCGAGGGATGGTGCGCAGTTCACGCCGGCAAACTGGCGGCCATAGCGAAAGGCTGGCTGAAGCTCCAGCACGCGGGCGGCAGCTGCCTTCGCTTCGTCGATCCGGCCGAGCTTGGCCAGTGCGCCGGCCAACTGCACATAAGTGATGCTGTGTGCCGGATTGGTCTGAACCGATTTGTAGGCCGCGCGACACGCTTCTTCGTAACGTCCGCGCAGCAAGTGGCCCATCGCTTGCGCATCGAACGCGGCCCAGATCCAGGAATCGAACGGACTAAGCCGCATGCCTTGTTCGCTCCATTCGATCGCGCGTTCGGCTTCGCCACCCCATCCGAGAATGACGCTGCCGAGAATGTAAGTCAGCGCTGATGATGGACTGATGGCGAGGGCAGCCTCCAATGCGGTAAAGGCTGCCGCGCGATCATGTGCATCCATGCCGATGGAAAATCCGGCCCAGGTCAGCGCAAGCGCATCATCCTGCCCATGGACCATGGCCGATCGGGCGTGGCGGATCGAAGCAGCGCGGTTCACCTCCTGCAGGCCGGCGCGAAGGAACAGGCAGTGATGACACATTGCGGCGTTGCCGTGTGCTAGCGCATAGGCGGGTTCGAGAGCGATTGCCCGGTCCAGCAGCGTCAGCGCTCTCGTCACTTGCTCAGGCATGCCTGAATCGACATCAGGCTGCGCTCGCAGCACGAGATCGTAGGCATCAAGACTGTCGGGGCGCTTCCGTCTGACCCGCTCGATCTCCGCTTTGCGCATGCTCGGCGCAATCGCGCCAACTGCCGACTGCGCGATCTCGTCCTGAAGCGCAAAAATGTCTCCGGAACTGCGGTCGTAGCGTTCGGCCCACACATGCGCGCCGCTCAATGCATCGACCATCTGTCCGGTCACGCGTATGCGCCCGCCGGCCTTGCGCACGCTACCTTCGATCACATACCGCACGCCAAGCTCGCGCCCAACCTGCTTCACATCGACGGCGCGGCCCTTGTAGGCGAGGGTCGAGTTTTGCGCGATGACAAACAGCCAGTTGATGCGCGCGAGACCGGTGATGATGTCGTCGACCATCCCGTCCGCGAAATATTCCTGCTCCGGATCGCCGCTCAAATTCGAGAACGGCAGGACCGCAACGGAGGGTTTCTCGGGCAATGATGGTGCGGACGCGGCGCGGTCCGCTGCAGAGGCATCGGAAACAAGGGTGGTCACAGTCGGGCCGACATAGCGGTAGCCGCGACGGGGTAGGGTTTCGATCCAGCTCTCGCCATCCACGGAGTCGGCCAGCACGCGGCGTAAGGCTGCGATTTGAACCGTCAGGTTGTTATCGGCAACCGCCAACCCGCGCCAGGCGGCCTCGACCAGTGCATCCTTCGATACCGGCACGCCGGCGTTTTCGAGTAGCCGGCGTAGCAGGGCGACAGCACGCTGCCCAAGCATGGTCGGCTCGACCCCGCGGTACAGAATGCCCGCCTCGGGGTCGAGACGGAACGGGCCAAACTGGTACTGGCCGCTCCCGACTGTCATACGACGCTTTTAGCAGATTTTTGGGAACGGTTTCACGACTTCCCGGCGTGACGGGCCGATGGTGCGCGGGTGCTTGCAGACGCAAGCTTCTGGTCAATGGAGGCTCACATGAGCGCCGATCCCGTCATCCGCATGCCCGATGAGACGAAGGGGGTCATGCTGCGCGGCCATCCCATGGTCTTTCTCGTGACCGGCGGAGATACCCGGCACACCAGCATGTTCGACTGGACGATCCCGGCGGGGTTCGCTACCGGCCGGCATGTGCACCGGGTGCAGGAGGAGACTTTCTACGTGCTCGAAGGCGAGTGCGAGTGGCATGTTGGCGACAAGATCGTCCGCGCCACGCCTGGAACCTTTCTATTCATCCCTCCAGGGGTGCCGCACAACATCACCAATATCAGCGAGAAGCCGGCCCGCGTGCTGATGACTGTCTCGCCGCCCGGCCACGAGCATTATTTTGAAGAGCTCGCCAAACTCGCGGCGCGGGGAGCGCCAGATGCAAACGCACTCTCTGATCTGCGAAAGCGTTACGACACGGATCAACTCTCGACCTTGACGACGCGCGCGTGAGCGCCGCCGCAAGCTAGTTCAGCGGGCCGCGCCGGGGCCGGTAGCCGCCGTTCTCGTTCTTCTCGAATTCCTCCGCGACCTGCGGATGACGAACCGGTTCGCCGGATGTGTCGGGCAGCAGGTTCTGCTCTGACACATAGGCGATGTATTCGGTCTGCGCGTTCTCCGCGAACAGATGATAGAATGGCTGGTCCTTGCTCGGCCGCACATTCTCCGGGATCGACTCCCACCATTCGTCGGTGTTGGCGAAAATCGGATCGATGTCGAACACCACGCCGCGGAACGGATAGACGCGGTGCCGCACGACCTGGCCGATGGCATATTTGGCGGTGCGGGTCTTCGGCATCGTCGTCAGCGCATCAGCTTTGACTGGTATTTTCATCGAATCCGCATAGCGCAGGAATAAGGCGGGCGCCAGTCCGTCCGGATGGCCCCAATTACCGCCTTTTCCGGCACAAGCGTCTCTGGCCTAAGCGTCCCGGTCGAACCCGTAGCGGGCCGCAGCCTCCGGTTCCTTGGCGACCACCAGTTTGGCCAGATCGACCACCACTTTGGCCTGCTTCCAGGTCGCATCGTCCTGCATCTTGCCGTCGATCATCACCGCGCCGGCGCCGTCCGGCATCGCGGCGAGGATCTTGCCGGCAAAGGCGACCTCGGCCGGGTCCGGCGCGAACACCGTGCGGGCGATGGCGATCTGCGAGGGGTGCAGCGACCACGCGCCGGCGCAGCCCATCAGGAACGCATTGCGGAATTGGCTCTCGCAGCCGGCCGCGTCGCCGAAATCGCCAAACGGGCCGTAGAACGGCTTGATACCGGCGGCGGCGCAGGCGTCGACCATCTTGCCGAGCGTGTAGTGCCACAGGTCCTGCTGATAGCGCGGCCGCGCGGCGGTGCCCGTCGCGTCGGCGAGCACCGCATAGTCCGGGTGACCGCCGCCGACGCGGGTGGTCTTCATCGCCCGCGACGCGGCGAGGTCGGCCGGGCCGAGCGACATGCCGTGCATGCGCGGCGAGGCGACGGCGATCGCCTCCACATTGTTGACGCCCTGCGCCGTCTCCAGGATCGCGTGGATCAGGATCGGCTTGCGCACGCCATGCTTCGCTTCGAGCTGCGCCAGCAACTGGTCCACGTAATGGATATCCCACGGGCCATCGACCTTGGGCACCATCACCACGTCGAGCTTGTTGCCGACGGCGGCGACGATCTCCATCAGGTCGTCGAGCATCCATGGCGAATTGAGCGCGTTGATCCGGGTCCACAAGCCGGTCTTGCCGTAGTCGAGGCTTGCCATCTCGATGAAGCCGCGGCGGGCCGCTTCCTTGGCGTCGGCCGGGATCGCGTCCTCGAGATTGCCGAGCACGACATCGACGTCGCGGATCAGGTCTGGAACCTTGGCCCGGAATTTCTCCAGATGCGGCGGCACGAAATGGATCATGCGCTCCAGCCGGACCGGCAGGTCGCGCCACGGGGTGGGGGCGCCGGTCGCCAGCGGTCGGTAGAAATCACGCGGAAGCTTCATCGGTCCCCCACAAGGCTGGTTCGGGCAATCTTCCAAAACGGCTCCTTGCCGTTTAGAGGAAAGCATCTGTGACGCCAAGGTCGGTCGGCCTGCCGGCTTGCCGACTTTTGGCGCAGTCACGAACCGCGCGAGCCGTCCGGAGCCCTTGCCGTGATCGACGTCATCAATCTCGCGCTCCCGTATTTTGGTCTGATCTTCATCGGCTTTGCCTGCGGCAAGCTGAAGAACATCCCGCACACCGCGCTCGCCTGGATGGATTTCTTCATCCTCTATGTGTCGCTCCCGGCGTTGTTCTACCGCATCCTTGCGAAGACACCGATCGAGCAACTGGCGCAGGTGTCGTTCATCACCGCGACGACGCTCGGCACCATCCTCGCGTTCACGCTGTCGTTCGGGATCGGGCTCATGTTCCGTCCCGGCCGGTTGCGCGACGCCACCATCGCCGCGCTCGCCGGCGGCTACGGCAATATCGGCTATATGGGTCCGGGCCTCGCACTGGCGACGGTCGGGCAGGCGGCGGCTGTGCCGGTCGCGCTGATCTTCTGCTTCGACAATATCTTTCTGTTTTCGGCGGTGCCGTTCCTGATGGCGCTGTCGATGCGCGGCGAGATGTCGGCTGGCGCGATCGCGCTGCAGGTGATCCGCCGCATCGTCACGCATCCACTGCTAGTGGCGTCCGCGCTCGGCGTGCTGACGGCGACGTTGCAATTCCACCCGCCGGTCGCGCTCGACCGGCTGCTGGAATTCCTGCAGGCGGCGGCGGCACCGACGGCGCTGTTCACGCTCGGCGTCACCGTCGCGTTGCGGCCGCTGGAGCGCGTGCCGGTGGAAATCCCCGCGCTCGCGATCGTCAAGCTGATCCTGCATCCGGCGATGGCGCTGGTCCTGCTGTCGCTGCTCGGACCGTTCGATCCGGTGTGGGTCGCGGCGGCGATCCTGATGGCGTCGCTGCCGCCGGCGCTCAACGTGTTCGTGTTCGCACGCCAGTACAACGCATGGGTCGAGGAAGCGTCCAGCGCGGTTCTCTTTGGCACGGCGGTGTCGGTCGTGACGCTGACCGGCGTGATGTGGCTGGTGCGGACCGGCAATCTGCCGGTCAATCTGTTCGCGCCGTGAACCGCGTCAGATCGGCTCGCCGCGCATCAGCCTTGGCACGCTGCCGGCCGGTGTGACGCCTTCGCGCATCACCGCGCGGCGCAGCAGCCCGGTGCGGTCGAGCAGATAAAGCCCGAAACCGCGCGCGCTCTGCACCGGCAGGAAATCCGTGAGCAGCGAGCGGTTGAGCAGATCGACCGCGAGGCTGCGCCGCGTGATGTCCTGCCGCCGCGCCTGATCGTAGGCGGAAAGGCGGTCATCGGCGCCGGGATCGTCGCCGAAATTACCGCCATGCCGCACCGCATCGGCGGCGATCTCGGCGATGGCGGCGGCGTCACGCAGACCGAGATTGAGGCCCTGCGCGCCGATCGGCGGGATGACGTGTCCCGCCTCACCGACGAGAGCGATCCGATTGGCAGCAAAGCGCGATGCGGTGGCGACCGACAACGGGAACAGCCCGCGCTCGCCATCGAGCGTGATCTTGCCGAGGATCGACTGCGAGCGCTCCTCGACCAGCGCGGCCAGCGCGGCGTCATCGAGCGCGCCGATCCGCTCGGCCTCCTTGGGTTGCAGCACCCAGACCAGGCTGGAGCGGCGGCCGGGCAGCGGCACCAGCGTGAACGGGCCGCTCGGCGTGTGGAATTCCGTCGAGGTGAAACCGTGATCGCGGCTATGAGCAAAGGTCAGCGTCAGCGCCGATTGCGAATAAGCATGAGTGTCCAGCGCGATCCCCACAGCCTCGCGGCACAGCGAGCGCCGTCCGTCGGCGCCGATGACGAGGCGTGGCGTGAGCAACGCGCCGCCGGCGAGCGTCAGCGAGACGTACTCAGCGGCGACCTCGACTGCGCTCACCACATCATCGACGATGGTCAGCGCCGGAAGCGTGTGCGCGGTTTCCAGCATCGCCGTGACCAGATCGCTGTTGGCGATGTTGTAGCCGAACGCCTCAAGCCCGATCTCGGCGGCATCGAACCGCGTCTCCGGTGCGCGGACGAGCCGTCCGGTATCGTCGACGATGCGCATCACCGACAGCGGCGCGGACTTGTCGCGGCAGCGCGGCCAGACGCCGATGGTCTCCAGCGCGCTCACCGATCCGGCCAGCAGCGCGCTGGTGCGGTTATCGACCGCAGCCATGCGGGCGACCAGCGTCACTGGCACGCCGGCGGTCGCCAGCGCCAAGGCTGCCATCAGGCCGGCGGGACCGCCGCCGACAACGGCGATGTCCGGTCCAGTTTCGTCGATCTTCGCCATGTCCGGTCGGTAGCACGGCAACGGCCGGATCGGAACCAGTTGCCGGGTTGCATTTCGTCGCTGCCGGTCCTGAGATGGGGTTGGATCATGACCGATCATGCTTTGACCCATCTGCCGCCGGGGGCGGCCCGCCTCGGATGGCTCGCCGCGCGACCCCGCGCCGTTGCGACCGGCTGCATCGTCGCGCTGACCGCGTTGGGTTGGAGCGTGCTCGGCGGGGCGCTGGCACAGACCGGTGGATCGTGGTGGACGGCCCTGTGCGGTCAGCTCGATGCGTCCGCCACGCTGATCGTCGCGCTCTGGCTCGCCATGGTCTTGGCGATGATGCTGCCGACCGCTGCACCGATGCTGCTCACTTACGCCGAGATCGCCGAGACCGCCGCGCGCAAGGGCGAGCGGATCGTTTCGCCGCTGATGCTCGCCGCCGGCTATTGCGCCGTGTGGATCGGCGCGGCGCTCGTCGCGGCGTTGGCGCAAATCTCGTTGGCCAGCCTCGTTCCCGCCACATGGACCCAGCCGCTGACGGCGGCGGCGTTCGTCGGCGCCGGCCTCTATCAGTTCACCACCCTCAAGCACGCCTGTCTGTCGCGTTGCCGGCAGCCATTTTCGTTCTTCTTCCTCAACTGGACGACGACACCGCACGGCGTGTTCCGCCTCGGCGCGCGTCAGGGGCTCGATTGCCTCGGTTGTTGCTGGGCGATGATGGCCCTGATGTTCGTCAGCGGCGCGATGAATGTCGTGTGGATGGCGGCGCTGGCGATCTACATGACCGCGGAAAAACTTGGCTCGGGTCCGTGGCTGACGCGGATCGGCGGCGCGGCGCTGATCGCGATCGGCGTCGGACTTGTCATCACAAATATGATCACTGGGTAGGGAGCGCATCGTGGAGCGGTGGAAGATCAAAGGCGAACTGGCGCTCTCGTGCAGTTGCACGGTGTTCTGTCCCTGCGTGCTGTCGCTCGGCGAGCATCCGCCGACCGAGGACCGCTGCCAGACCTGGGCCGGCATCCGCATCGACGAAGGTCATTTCGACGATCTGGATTTTGCCGGGCTCAAGCTCGGCCTGATGATGGACCTGCCGGGCATCATGTCGCGCGGCAACTGGACCGCGGCGCTATTCGTCGACGACAAGGCGTCGGCGCAGGCGGTGCGGGCGATGACACGCATCTTCACCGGCCGCGTCGGCGGCACCACGCATCTGCTCTCGATTCTGGTCGGCAGTTTCCTCGGCGTGCGGCAGACCCCGATCAGCTACGAGACCAAGGGTGATACCCGCGTCATCAAGATCGACGGTTTCGCCGAAGGCGCGTTGACGCCGGTCAAGGGCAAGGAGAGCGACCAGAATGTCGTTATCCGCAACAGCCAGTACTGGATCGCGCCGGACGTGATCGTCGCCAAGGCCGACAAGTCGCGCTTCCGCGGCTTCGGTCGTAACTGGAACCTCGCCGGCCGGTCGTGCGAAATCTGCCAGATCGACTGGGGCAATGGCTAATTTCGGCGCATTCGCCGTCCATGTGCTGACGGCGTCGGGCGCCGCGCTCGCCTTCGTCGCGCTAATTCTGGCGACGCTCGGCGCGTTTCCGGCCATGTTCGGCGTGCTCGGCCTCGCGCTGATCGTCGATGGCATCGACGGACCGTTGGCGCGCAAGCTCAATGTCGGCGAGCGGTTGCCGCGCTGGTCGGGCGATGTCCTCGACCTGGTGGTCGACTACCTCACTTATGTTTTTGTGCCCGCCTATGCGTTGACCATGAGCGGGATGCTGCCGCTGCCGCTCGCCGCCGCGTGCGGTATCGTCATCGTCGTCACCGGCGCGCTGTATTTTGCCGATGGCGCGATGAAGATGGACGGTCATTATTTCCGTGGTTTCCCCGCGCTGTGGAATCTCGCGGTGTTCTATCTGTTCGTGCTGGCGCCGCCGCTGTGGGCGATCGTGCTCATTGTCGCCGTGTTGGCGGCGCTGACCTTCGCGCCGATCGCCTTCCTGCATCCCGTGCGGGTCGTGCGCTGGCGCAAGCTGACGCTCGCAGCCACCGCGCTGTGGGCCATCCTGGCCGCGGTCGCGGTCTATCGCGGGCTGCCCCCCGGATCGTGGATCACGGCGGCGCTGTGCATACTTGCGGTCTATTTCGTTCTGGTCGGTTTGACCCGCCCAAAGCAGGGGATGGTTGACTAACAGCGATCCATTGCGCCGCTTGTGTTCAGGCTCGGCCCGCCTATGATCCGCGCACGAAACCCCGGATCGTGAGACAGGAGTCACAGGTATGGTTGCAGCGGTGCGTGTTCACAAGCTTGGTGGTCCGGATGTCCTGACCTTTGAGGATATCGAGGTGCCAGCGCCGGGTCAGGGGCAGATCAAGGTCAAGCAGCATGCCTGCGGCGTGAACTTCATCGACACTTATTTCCGCGAGGGTGCTTATCCGTCGCCGGTCGGCCTGCCGTTCGTCGCCGGCAACGAAGGCGCCGGTGAGGTGACCGCCGTTGGTCCAGGCGTCACCGACCTCAAGGTCGGCGACCGCATCGCCTATGTGGTGGCGCTCGGCGCCTATGCGGCGGAGCGGCTGTTGCCGGCCGACCGCGTCGTCAAGCTGCCGGACAACATCAGCTACGAGCAGGCCGCCGGCATGATGCTCAAGGGCATGACCGTGCAGTACCTGCTCAATCGCACCTTCAAGGTCGGCAAGGGCACCATCGCGCTGATCCATGCTGCCGCCGGCGGCGTCGGCCTGATCGCTTGCCAGTGGGCCAATCACCTCGGCGCGACCGTGATCGGCACCGTCGGCTCCAAGGAGAAGGCCGCGCTCGCCAAGGCCAACGGCGCGCACCACACGATCCTCTATCGCGACGAGAATTTCGTCGAGCGCGTGAAGGAGATCACCAGCGGCAAGCTCTGCGACGTGGTCTATGACGGCATCGGCAAGGACACGTTCCCGGCTTCGCTCGACTGCATCCGTCCGCTCGGCATGTTCGTGAGCTTCGGCAGCGCCTCGGGGCAGATCGCCGCGTTCAACATCAACATCCTGCAGACCAAGGGCTCGCTGGTCGCCACCCGTCCGACGCTGAACCACTATGTAGCGAAGCGCGAGGATCTGGTCGCGACCGCGCAGGACCTGTTCGACAAGGTCGGCTCCGGTGCGGTGAAGATCCCGATCAACCAGAAATACGCGCTCAAGGATGCGCAGAAGGCGCATCGCGATCTGGAAGGGCGCGGGACGACCGGTTCGTCGATCCTGATCCCGTAGGGAACAGATCGCGATCCACCTCCATGCCGCGTTTGACAACGCATGTTCTCGACACCGCCCGCGGCGCTCCCGCCGCGGGCTTGCGCGTTCTTCTGCGCCGCGCCGGCGAGAGTGCGGTGCTGGCCGAGGCGGTGACTAACGCCGACGGCCGGATCAGTCCGCTTTGGGACGGTCCGGCCGGGCGGTACGCGCTCGAATTCCACGCCGGCGATTACTTGCGTGGCACAAAGGCGGCACTGACCGATCCGCCGTTCCTCGACCGCGTTCCGGTCGAGATCGCGCTCGAACAGGACAGCCACGTGCCGCTGCAGTTGTCGCCGTTCGGTTATTCGGTCTATCGCGGAAGCTGATCCATGGACGTGTTTCTGGGCGAATGGCTGAATCTGCTGGTGCGCTGGGCGCACATGATCGTCGGCATCGCCTGGATCGGCACGTCATTCTATTTCATGTCGCTCGACTACACGCTCGACACCAAGGAGCGCAAAAGCGAGGGCGTGTACGGCACCGCGTGGCAGGTGCATGGCGGCGGCTTCTATCACGTCGAGAAGTTCACCGTCGCGCCGCCGCATCTGCCGGCGCATCTGCACTGGTTCAAGTGGGACGCCTATCTCACGTTCATGACCGGCTTCCTGCTGCTGATCGTTCAATATTACTATCATGCCGATGCCTATCTGATTGATCCGTCGGTCATGGCGCTGACGCGCTGGGAAGCGATCGGCATTTCCGTCGCCGGGCTCGCGGCCGGCTGGCTGATCTATGACGGGATCTGCCGCTCGCCTCTCGGCCGTGACGCGCGCGTGCTCGGCCTGTGCATCTTCGTGCTGATCCTGGCTGCGGCCTTCGGCTTCACCAAGGTGTTCTCGGCGCGGGGCGCCTTTATCCATGTCGGCGCCTTCGTCGGCACGATCATGGCGTTCAACGTGTTCGCCATCATCGTCCCGAACCAGAAGGTGATGGTGGCGCAGCTCATGCGCGGCGAAGCGCCCGACGCCTGGCGCGGGGCGATGGGCAAGCAGCGCTCGACCCACAACAACTATCTCACATTGCCGGTGCTGGTGATGATGGTGTCGCCGCACTATCCGTTCCTGTCGTCGCATCCGCAGTCGTGGATGGTGGTTGCGCTGATCCTCATCTGTGGCGCCATGATCCGCCACTATATCAACCGCGCCGAGGCGGGCGATGACTGGAACCGATACGGTTGGGCGGCGCCGGTTGCCGCCTTCGCGCTCTTGGCGGCGATCTATGTGACCGCGCCGCGCGAGGTTTCGCTTGGCACCGGCGCGGTGTCGGACACCGCCGCGCTGACGCTGGTGCAGAAGCATTGCGTGATGTGCCATGCGCGCAAGCCGACGCACGAGAGCTTCTCCGAACCGCCGAAGAACGTGGTGCTCGAAACCGTGGCCGATCTGAAGAAATACGCGCCGCTGATGTTCGCGCAGGTCGTGCAGAACAAGGCGATGCCGCTCGGAAATCAGACCGGCATGACCGACGATGAGCGCGCCGAACTGGGCCGCTGGATCAAGGCGCAGCGATGAATCTCAACCCACAAGAACTCGGTCGCCGCGCGGAACAGATGATTAGCGAGCTGGCGCCGATCTCCGCCGAACCGGACCGGCTGGTACGCCTGTTTCTCTCGTCGCAACATCGTCAGGCGGCCGATGTCGTCGCGCGCTGGATGCGCGAGGCCGGGATGACCGTCACCGAGGATGCGCTCGGCACGTTGCGCGGCCGCGCCGGCCCGGGAAAACGGTTGCTGCTCGGCTCGCATATCGACAGCGTGATTGATGCCGGCAATTACGACGGGCCGCTCGGCGTCATCGTCGGCATCCTCACCGTCGCGCATTTCCACAAGCTCGGCTGGCCGCTGCCGTTCGGCATCGACGTGCTGGCGTTCGGCGACGAGGAGGGCTCGCGGTTCCCCTCGACGCTGTCGTCATCGTCGGCCGTCGCCGGCATTTTCCAGTACGACTCGCTGACGACAAGCGACAATCACGGCGTGACCTTCGCCGAGGCGCTGAAAGTCTTCGGCAAGAATGCCGCCGACATCGACAAGGCCAGATACAACCCGGACGATGTGCTCGCTTATGTGGAGACGCATATCGAGCAGGGGCCGGCGCTGGAAGCGGCGAACGAGCCGCTCGGCGTGGTGGTCGGCATCGTCGGACAAAGCCGGTTGCGGATCGTGGTGACGGGCGAAGCCGGTCATGCCGGCACGGTGCCGATGCCGATGCGCCGCGATGCGCTCGCCGGTGCGGCCGAGATGGTGCTGTTCGTCGAGACGCTGGCGCGCGATCATGCGCGCGACGCCATGGTCGCGACTGTCGGCCGGATCGAGGCGCAGCCCGGCGCGACCAACATCATTCCGGGTTCCGTCACCTTCACCCTCGACTTGCGCTGCATGGACGATGCGGTGCGTCAGGCCGCGATTGCGCGCTTCTCCAGTGAAGTCGCGGCCATCGCGCAGCGGCGCAAGCTCGATACGGCCGTCGAGCCATTCCTCGATGTCGCGGCCACGCCCTGCGATCCGAAATTGCAGGATGGCATCGCCAGGGCGATCGAAAGCCTCGGCCACAAGGCGCTGCGGCTGCCGTCCGGCGCCGGTCACGATGCCCAGGCGATGGCGAAACTGTGCCCGGCGGCGATGATGTTCGTGCGCTGCAAGGGCGGCATCAGTCACAATCCGGCGGAGTTCGCCAGCGAAGCGGATATGGGCGAAGCCGTCGCGGCGATGATCCGCTTCGTCGAGAACTACCAGCCGTCAATCGAATAAAGCGGCAAGCGTGGCAAACGCCGGATGCTCCATGTCGGCGGACGCAAGCCGCGGAATGCCGACAACCGGCACGCCTTTGCCGAACCGCTCCAGCGTTGCGACCGTATCATCCAGCGCGACGGTGCTCCCGGCGGTATCGCTGACGGCGATGACGCGCACATCGAGCCGCGCCAGTTCCATCACGGTCAGCGCCGTCAGTGTATGACTGATCGTGCCGAGATAGCTGCCGGTGACGAGCAGCACCGGCACCGCCAGCGCCACCATCCAGTCGAGGACGGTTTTCCGATCATCGAGCGGCACCATGACGCCACCGACACCTTCGATCAGCAACGTGCCGTCATGCGTCGCCATTTGCTCGCGGCAGAAGCCAACCAGCGCCTCGACGTCAAGCGCACGGCCTTCCTTTGCCGCCGCGAGATCGGGCGCAAGCGGCGCGCGATAGCGCCACGGCGCGATGCGGGCGATATTCTCCTCATTTGCAGCTTGCCCGAGGGCGCGCAGCAGACATCCGGCGTCGCTCGCCGCCGCCTCCCGCGGATCGTAGCCGCTCATCACCGGTTTCAGGGCTTCGACCACGCGGCCTTCGCTGCGCCAATGACGAATGAGTCCGGCGGACACGAAGGTCTTGCCGATATCGGTCCCTGTTGACGTGACGAACAGCGCACCCATCGGCGGTTACGCCATGATGCGGTTGCGCACGATCGCCGCGAGCCGTTCGATCTCATCAACCGGATGCTGCGCGGTGAAAGTGAGCCGCAGCCGCGCTGTTCCCATCGGCACGGTCGGCGGGCGGATGCCGGCAACGAGGAAGCCGTCGTCGATGAGGCCGCGGGACGCCGCCATGGTCGCATCCGCGTCGCCGATCACGACCGGAACGATCGGGCTCTGCGCGTCGGGCAGGTTGGTCAGCCGCGTGAACAGCCGCGCCTTGGCGAGCGGCTGGGCGATATACGCCTTGTCGGTCTCGATCAGGTCGAGCGCGGCGATGGCGGCGGCGACCATCGCCGCCGGCAGGCCGGTCGAATAGACGAAGGTGCGGGCGCGATTGCGCATCAGCTCGATCACCGGCGCCGAGGCGGCGAGATAGCCGCCATAACTGCCGATCGCCTTCGACAGCGTTCCCATCTGCAACGGCACATCGGCACGCGCGGAGCCGCGACCGCTGGAGAGGACACCCAGGCCGTGCGCGTCGTCGGTCATCAGCCAGGCGTCGTGGCGTTGCGCGAGCGGCGCCATCGCGTCGAGCGGCGCGAGATCGCCGTCCATGGAGAACACACCGTCGGTGACGACCAGCGCGTGGCGCGCACTCGCGCGATACCGTTTCAGCAAGGCTTCCAGATCGTCGAGATCGTTGTGCCGGAAGGTGACGACCTTGCCGCGGCTCAACTGCGCGCCGGACCAGATGCAGGCATGGGCGAGTTCATCCACCAGCACGAGATCGTCGGGGCCGGCCAGCACCGGAATGATGCCGCTGTTGGCGAGATAGCCGGAGCCGAACACGCAGGCGGCATCCGTGCCTTTCAGGCGTGACAGCCGCTGTTCCAGTTGTGCGAACAACGGGTGATTGCCGGTGATCAGCCGCGACGCGCCGGAGCCGACGCCATAGGTTTCGATCGCGGCGATGGCGGCCTGCTTGACGGCCGGATGCTGGCTCAGATTGAGATAGTCGTTGCAACTGAACGACAGCAGGCGGCGCCCCTCGCGCTCGACCCACATCCCGTCGGTCCGGTGCGTGTCGATGACGCGCCGCGTCAGCCCGCGTGCGGCAAGGCTATCGAGCTTGTCCTGCGCGAAGGCATCGAGCGTCTGGCGCGGGTCGCGATTGTCGGCGGTGTCGGGCTGTGGCATTGCGGGGGAAAATGCCCGCTGCGGCCGGGGAAGGGAAGTCACAATTATGCCGAGCAACGGAAATCGCGATCCGGACTGGCTGACCGCAGGGCGCGGCCATGTCTGGTGGCCGTATACGCAGATGCAGACCGCGCCGGCGCCGCTGCCGGTGGTCCGCACCCATGGCACGCGCCTTGTGCTGGCCGACGGACGCGAACTGATCGACGGTGTCGCGTCCTGGTGGACCGCATGTCACGGTTACAATCATCCGCACATCCGCGCGGCGATCGAGCATCAGCTCGCGCAGATGCCGCATGTGATGTTCGCCGGCATCGCGCACGAACAGCCGCTGCGGCTGGCGCAACGGCTCGCGGCGCATCTGCCGGACGATCTCGATCATGTGTTCTATTCGGACTCTGGGTCAGTCGCCGTCGAGATCGCGCTGAAGATGGCGATGCAGTACTGGCTCAACCGCGAGGACAGTTCGCGCACCCGTTTCGTCTCGTTCAGGCACGGCTATCACGGCGACACCGCCGGTGCGATGGCGGTGAGCGGACCGGGCGAGGGCATGCACGGCACCTTCGCCGGCCTGCTGCCGGAGCAGTTCGTCATGCCGCTGCCGGTCGACCGCGCCAGCGAAGCGGCGTTGTCCGGATTCCTGGCCGTGCATCACGAGGCGATCGCCGGGATGATCGTCGAGCCACTGGTGCAGGGCGCCGGCGGCATGCTGTTTCATGAGCCGGCCGTTTTGAAGACATTACGAAACTTGTGCGATCGTCACGGCATCCTGCTGATCTTCGACGAGATTTTCACCGGCTTTGGCCGCACCGGCACGATGTTCGCGTGCGAGCAGGCGAGCGTCGCGCCGGACATCATCACGCTGTCGAAGGGACTGACCGGCGGCACCATGACGCTCGCGGCCACGGTCGCCAATGCGCGGGTCTATGCCGGGTTCCTCGGTGACGATCCGGAACAGGCGCTGATGCACGGCCCGACCTTCATGGGCAACGCGCTCGCCTGTGCGGCGGCGAATGCCTCGCTCGATTTGTTCGAGCGCGAGCCGCGGTTGCAGCAGGTCGCGCGGATCGCCGTGCAGATGCGCGAAGAGCTTGAGCCATGCCGCGCGTTGCGCGGCGTGCGCGACGTGCGGGTGATGGGCGCGATCGGCGTGGTCGAGATGGAGCGCATCGACGATCTCGCCGCGTTGCGCGCGCGCTTTGTCGAAGCGGGCGTGTTCCTGCGGCCGTTCGGCAACACGGTCTATCTGACGCCGAGCTTCACCATTGCAGCGGATGATCTGAGCCGATTGACGGGGGCGATCCGGCGTGTGCTGGCTTAAATTCCCGCGACCGTCCCGTGCAGGTCGTATTCGTCGGCCCGCTGGATCTTGGCGGTGACGATCTCGCCGGGCTTGAGCTTGCGCCGCGTCGAGACATAGACCGCGCCGTCGATCTCCGGCGCGTCGGCCTTGGAGCGGCCCTTGACGACGGTCGGACCGACCTCGTCGATGATGATCTGCTGCTGGGTGCCGACCTTGCGCTTGAGCAGCCGCGCGGAAATCTTCTGCTGGTGCTGCATGAAGCGGTGCCAGCGGTCTTCCTTGACCTCGTCGGGCACGGCATCGGCGAGCGCATTGGCCGGCGCGCCGGCGACCGGCTCGAACTTGAAGCAGCCGACACGGTCGAGCATTGCCTCGTCGAGCCAGTCGAGCAGGAACTGGAAGTCCTGCTCGGTCTCGCCGGGAAAGCCGACGATGAAGGTCGAACGCAACGCGAGGTCGGGGCAGATTTCGCGCCAGCGCTGGATGCGGGCGAGCTGTTTCTCCTGTGCGGCCGGGCGCTTCATCCGCCGCAGCACGTCCGGGCTCGCATGCTGGAACGGGACGTCGAGATAGGGCAGCACCTTGCCGGCCGCCATCAGCTCGATCACTTCGTCCACATGCGGATAGGGATAGACGTAGTGGAGCCGCACCCAGGCGCCGAGTTCGCCGAGTTCCGCCGCGAGATCGTAGAACTTGGCGCGCACGTCGCGGTCCTGCCAGCGGCTCGCGGCATATTTCACGTCGACGCCGTAAGCTGACGTGTCCTGCGAAATCACCAGCAGTTCGCGCACGCCCGCTTTTACCAGCCGCTCGGCTTCGCGCAGCACGTCGGCGGCCGGCCGCGACACCAGATCGCCGCGCAACTTCGGGATGATGCAGAACGAGCAACGGTTGTTGCAGCCCTCGGAAATCTTCAGATAGGCGTAGTGGCGCGGCGTCAGCTTGATGCCTTCCGGCGGCACCAGATCGAGGAACGGATCGTGCTGCGGGGGCGCTGCGCGGTGCACGGCGTCCAGCACGCTCTCGTATTGCTGCGGGCCGGTGATCGACAGCACGTCGGGATATTTGTCGGCGATCTGCTCGGGCTCGGCGCCCATGCAGCCGGTAACGATCACCTTGCCGTTCTCGTTGAGCGCGTCGCCGATGGCGGCGAGCGACTCTTCCTTGGCGCTGTCGAGGAAACCGCAGGTGTTGACGATGACGAGATCGGCGCCCGGATGCTCGCGCACCAGCTCATAGCCCTCGGCGCGCAGCCGGGTGATGATCCGTTCGCTATCGACCAGCGCCTTGGGGCAGCCGAGCGAGACGAAGCTCACTTTCGGCGCCGCTGCGCCTTTGGTGGTTTCTTGGGTTGGCATGCTGTTCAGAGGTTGTTCCGCGGCAGGGGCTACCCGCAACCGGCGGCAAGATCAAGGCAGCCCACCTCAGAGGCCGCCCGTCTGGTGGGCAGCCCGGCCGCTGACGAGTTGTCAGCGCGCTCCGGCCTTATATGCTCTCGGTCCGGATAGGAGAGAGGCCGGTGCACGCGCCAGGCTTCCGATGGGAATGGAAAAACGATGAAACTCGTGACTTTTCGGGCGTCAGGTGAGGAGCGGCTGGGACTGCTGGCGGGCGCGGCGGTGATCGATCTTCTGCGGGCCGGCGGCGATCCGGGCCTGTTCGCGAATGCGCTGGCGTTCATCAAGGGCGGGGACCGCTCGCTGAAGGCAGCGCGCGACATTCTCGCCCGCAAACCCGCCGACGCGACGACGCCGCTCGATCGGGTGTCGCTAGCTGCGCCGATCCGGCCCTCGACCATCCTGTGCAGCGGCAGCAACTACCACGACCACAACGCCGAAAAGGCCAATACGCCGATCAGCGGCAAGGAGCCGGAGTTCTTCGTCAAGACCGCGGATTGCGTGGTCGGACCCGACGAGCCGGTGCTGTTCGACGAGCGGTTCTCGAAGAAGATCGACTGCGAGACCGAACTCGCGGTCGTGATCGGCAAGTCCGGCCGCTTCATCCGCACCGAGGATGCGCTCCAGCATGTGTTCGGCTATACGATCGTCAATGACGTGACCGCGCGCGACCGGCAGGTGCGCCGCACGCCGGAAGGGCTGACCTGGTACGAACTCGGCAGTGGCAAGGCGTTCGATTCCAGCGCGCCGCTCGGCCCGTGCATCGTCACCGCCGACGACATTCCCGATCCGCAGAAGCTCGCGGTGCGCTCGCGCATCAACGGCGAGTTGCGGCAGTCGAGCACCACGGCCAACATGATCTGGTCGTGCGCGGACCTGATCCATTTCTTCTCGCGCAATTTCACGCTGCAACCGGGCATGGTGATCATCACCGGAACGCCGGCCGGCACCGCCTGGTCGAACGACAAGGAGCTTGGCGGCAAGGGCCACACGCCGCCGGGCCTCGTCCCGGCATTGCGGTACTGTCTGCCGGGCGATGTGGTCGAATGCGAGATCGAAGGGATCGGCACGCTGCGCAATCCGGTCGCCGCGCTCGATCAGGCGCGCGCCGCCGCTGAATAACGATAACCGGCCAAAGCGCTGGATAAGAAACAAGACCAAGGGAAACGCTCGGAAGGGAGATTTCGGACCATGGATCGACGCGCTCTGCTCAAGGGCACCCTCGCGGGTGCCGTCGCCGCGCCTTTTGTCTCGACGCTGGGCGGTATCGCCCGCGCGCAAAGCTGGCCGTCGCGCAACATCACCATTGTCGTCGCGTTTCCGCCCGGAGGGGCGGCCGATACAGCGGCGCGGCCGGTCGCGCAAGCAATGCAGGAAATCCTTGGCAAGTCGGTGATTATCGACAACAAGGCCGGCGCGGCGGGTCTCCTTGGCAATGCCTATGCCGCGCGCGCCGAGCCCGACGGCCACACGCTGCTGATGGCGCTGTCGTCGATGACGACATTGCCGGAATCGGAGCGCCTCTACGACCGCAAGCCGGCTTACGAATACCAGCAGCTCGTGCCGATCGCGCGCGTTACCGCCGATCCTGTGACGTTCAACGTGCGCAGCGATTCCCCGTACCGCTCGCTCAAGGATTTCATCGACGACGCGAAGAAGCGGCCGGGCCAGATCTCGTTCTCGTCGTCCGGCAATTTCGGCGCGACCCATCTGCCGTTCGCGATGCTGGAGCAGGCGGCGGGCATCAAGCTGCTGCACGTTCCCTACCGTGGCGGCGGGCCGGCGCTGACCGCCTTCATCGGTTCGCAGGTCGATGTCACCGCGCAGGGGCCGGCGCCGATTTTCCCATTCGTGCGCGACGGCCGGGCGCGGTTCCTGGCGCAATGGGGCACCGAGCGCACGCCCGACCTTGAGGGCGTGCCGACCATGGTCGAGCTCGGCTATCCTTCCGTCGTCTCCTACATCTGGGCCGGCCTGTTCGCGCCGCCGGGAACGCCGGAGCCGATCATCACCAAGCTGCGCGAGACCATGCGCAAGGTAATGAACGATTCCGCGACCAAGGCGATCTTCGCCCGGGCGGGCAGCCCCGCGGCCTATCTGGACCAGCCGGAATTCGCCAAATTCGTCGAGGCGGATGCCACCCGCATGATCCCGGTCATCCGCAAGATCGGACGGCTCGACGAGAAAGGCTGAGGCGAGGGCAACGTGGCGGAGGCGGGATCAGCGATTTCGCCACGCCTCGGCTTCGTCGTAAAACTTCTTCTCCCAGGCCTTCTGGTTGAGACTGCCTTCCTGCACGAACGGCGTGAACACCGCGAGATGCAGCAGCACCCAGTTGACCAGATTGGCCGGGAACCGCAGTGGCTTGATGAAGTCGACGAACAGCACGACCCGCAGCTTGCCGGTGTCGTTCCAGACTTCGTGGTTATAGGCGTCGTCAAACAACAACGCCTTGCCTTCGTCCCAGTGGCAGATCTCGTTGCCGACACGGATTTTCAGCTTGTCCTTGGGGCCGGGGACGATCAGGCCGAGATGCAGCCGCAGCACGCCGTTGTAGGGCCCGCGATGTGCCGGGATATGCTTGCCCGGTTCGAGGATCGAGAACATCGCGGTGATCAGGCCGGGGATTTTTTGCATCGCCTGCCAGGTCTGCGGGCATTGCTCGATGTTCTTCTGCACCTTCAACCCGTAGCCGCACAGGAAGAAGGTCTTCCAGTCGCGGTCATTGGTGATGGTGGCGACATCGGTGGAGATTTCGTGGAACGCCGGCAGCTCGTCCTTGCGTTCCAGCACCCGCTCCAGTTCGCGGCGGATCGCCGGGGTCTGCGCCTCGACCTCCTTCGCCCAGGGGAAGGTGGCGTTGTCGTAGACCGGTGGATTGCCGTGGATGGCGTATTTCAGGTTGAGCCGTTCGGCCCATTCGACCACCGCCATGAAGAATCGGGTCACGGCGCTGGTGCGGGCCATGGGCTGCAAACCTTCCGTTCCAAATTCTTGAGAAACGTCAGTATTTTGGCCCGTCATTTAAAGGCTCCACATGAACAAATCGGTCGGGAACTCGCACCATAGCAAACCGCTGCTGTCCGGGAAAATCGGCCGGTCGCCATTGGCCGCGAGGAGCGCGCTTGGTAGCGTCGTCACGTCATTCCACCCGCGAATCCCGAGTTTTCCATGACCCGATGGCTCTGCGCCGCAATCGCCCTGTTGACGGCCAGCATGCTGTCGCTGCCCGCGGGCGCGGCCGATTATTCGCTCCCGCGCGACCGCGTGGTGACGCAGCAGTCCTGGGTCAAGGCGGCACGGCCGCTGCCGTTTCCGCGCAGCCCGCGGGCACAGGCGGTCTGGGCCGAGGGCGGCTGCTGGAAGATGTGCCAGATCGACTGCACCGACGGTCTTGATCGCGGGGTCGAGGCCGATGGCGATCAGGTCGCCGCGCTTGCGGCCACCAATCTCTGCGACCGGTCCTGCCAGCAGACTTGCCGGCTCGCAGGCGGCCCGCTGTTGCCGCCGATCCCGCAGTGACGGGCGTTAAGGTTTCGGCAACCCTGCGCAGGCGACAATGACGCGTTCGTCGCAATCCGGAGCGAGTTTGCCATGTCCGTGTCTGCCTCTGCCGCGTTGAGCAGCAGCGCGGCCGCGCTTTACGGCAACCTGTCGAGCAGCGTTCCGTGGGCGCAGACGCTGACCAGTTCGATGGTGTCGGTTTTCGGCGATTCATCCGGCGGCAGCACCGTCGACACGACCGATTATTCGACGGTCTTTTCCGACGCGATCCTCAATTACTATTCCGGCTTGAACACGCTGGCCGGGCAAGCGGCGCTGACCCGGATTCAGAACGAGGCGGCCGCGAAAATGAAGGCCAACAGTCTCGACCTGTCCATCTGACGCCAGGCGGTCAAGGCGCGAGCATGGTTCGCGCACGGCTTGCTGCCCTGCGGTTGTGTCGCATCGGGTCTTCTCAAATATCCTCCGCAAAGCCCGCGCTTGCGTGTAAGCAGGCGTGGAATCTGGAGTAGCCATGACCACCCGCGACGTCCCGCCGGACCGGCCGTTGCAAACCCTGCCGTCGAACGACCTTTCCTCGCGCAGCCCCGCTGACGAACCCACCGCAAGCTGGAGCGATCTGCTGACGGGGACCAATGGTGTCCGCGCGCTGACGCTCGCCGGCGGTGTCGGTCTGCATGCCATCAATGTCTATATCGGTACGACCATCATGCCGTCGGTCGTCGGCGATATCGGCGGTCTCGATCTTTATGCCTGGAACACGACGATCTTCGTCGTCGCGTCGATCATCGGCTCGGTCTATGCGGCAAAGCTGCTGCAGCACACCGGGCCGCGGCTCGCCTACATGATCGCGGCGGCAACCTTCACGCTCGGCGCGCTTGGCTGTGCCGTCGCGCCGTCGATGCCGATCCTGCTCATCGCCCGGTTCGTGCAGGGGCTCGGCGGCGGTTTCCTGTTCTCGCTGGCTTACGCCATGATCCGCGTGGTGTTCCCGCAAACCCTGTGGCCGCGCGCCATCGCGCTGATATCGGGCATGTGGGGCGTGGCGACGCTGGTCGGTCCGGCCGTCGGCGGCACCTTCGCCGAACTCGGCGTCTGGCGCGCGGCGTTCTGGTCGCTGGCGCCGATCACCGCACTGTTTGCCGTGCTAGCGACACTGGTGCTGCCACGCCGCAGCCCGGATCACGATGACCAATCGGCCGTGCCGCTGCTGCAACTGTCGTTGCTGGTGACGGTGTCGCTGGCGATCTCGGCCGGAAGCGCGTCGCCCGAACTGATCTGGAATGTTGCCGGTATCGCTGTCGCCGCAGTCCTGCTGACCGCGCTCATTGTCGTCGAACGACAAGCGACCAGGCGCCTGTTGCCTGAAGGATCGTTCCAGCCATCGACCATGCTGGCGGCGCTCTACGGGATGATGTCGTTGCTGTCGGTGACGGTCGTCAGCACCGAAGTGTTCGTGCCGCTGTTCCTGCAGGTTCTGCACGGCCAGTCGCCGCTCGCGGCCGGATATCTTGCGGTCCTGATGGGCATCGGCTGGACGGTCGGCTCGCTCGGGTCGTCCGGCGCCACCGGAGACCGCAGCCGCCGCGCCATGCTGGCCGGACCGGTGCTGCAGCTTGTCGGGATGGCGGTGCTGCTGGTGCTGATGCCGCGCGGCGGCGAGGGCTTTTCAATCCAACTCGGTGTGATGTGTCTGGCGATGGTCATGATCGGATTGGGTGTCGGCGTTGCATGGCCGCACGTCCTTGCCGGAATCCTCAAGGCGGCGCGCCCGGGAGAACGCGATCTCGCCGGTGCGTCGATCACCACGGTGCAACTGTTTGTCGCCGCGCTCGGTGCGGCGCTCGCCGGGATGCTGGCGAATATCGGCGGTCTGGTTGAGCCGGGCGGCATCGAAGGAACGGCGGGCGCGGCGCGCTGGCTGTTCGGCGTCTTTCTGCTCGGTCCGGTGATCTGTTTGTTCAGTGCCCGCCGCGCGGCGCGTGGGTGAGACCGCCCCTAATACGCCGCCGGGATTCCCTTGTCGGAAAAATCATCGAGCACCGACGGTGCGCGCTGCGGGGCCGCCCGTTCGAGCGTCGTGAGGAAGTCCGAGAACCACGCATGGATCGACGATTTCCGCACCGCGGCCATCAGCGATGTCCAGCGTTCGCTTCGCTCCGCGTGCGGCATCGCCAGGGCACCGGCAAGCTTCTCCGCCATGCCGTCAATGTCGTGCGGGTTCACCAATACGGCGGCATCGAGTTCGCGCGCGGCGCCGGCGAATTCCGATAGCACCAGCACACCCGGATCGCCCGGATCCTGCGCGGCCACATATTCCTTGGCGACCAGATTCATGCCGTCATGGAAGGGCGTGACGAGGCCGATGGCGGCGGCGCGATAAAAGCCGGCCAGAATGGGTTGTCCGTATCCCTTGTTGAGATAACGGATCGGCGTCCAGTCCACCTCGCCATGGCGGCCGTTCACAAGGCCGACCTGATGCGCGAGTTGATCCTGCAGATTGCAATAGCTGTCGATATTGGAGCGGGACGGGACCGCGATCTGCAGCAGCGACACGCGCCGTTTCAGCCGCGGATGGTGGGTCAGCATCCGGTCGAAGGTCTGGAAGCGGTTCAGCAGACCCTTTGAATAATCGACGCGATCGACGCCAATCAGCAGCTTGCGGCCCTGCAGGCTCTGCATCAGGCGGTGCACCTGCGCGTGATCCGAAGCCTGCCGCGCCAGATCGGCAAATTCGTCGGCATCGATGCCGATCGGGAACGCGCCGACCCGGCATGTCCCGCGTTTGGTCTGAAACACACCGTCGATGCAGGGGATGCCCAGTTCGATCTCGACATAGGAGGTGAAATTGTGAACGTCGTCGGCGGTCTGGAAGCCGATCAGATCGTACGCGAGCAGGGCGGTGACGAGTTCGCGATGCTGCGGCAGCGCCATGAAGGTGCCGCGCTCCGGCCACGGCGTGTGCAGGAAGAAGCCGATCGGCTCGCGGATCCGCAGTTTGCGCATTTCCTCGGCCATGCACAGGAAGTGATAGTCCTGCACCCAGAAGATCGAATCCGGCTTGGCGAAGCGCAACACCGCGCGCGCCATGTAGCGATTGATCTCACGATACGAGGCATAATGCTCGTTATCGCACTTCAGCAGATCGAGCCGCGAGTGCAGCACCGGCCACAGCGCCGAATTGGAATAGCCTTCGTAGTAATTGGCGTAATGCGCCTCCGGCAGATCGACGGTCGCGAGCGCGCCCTTGCCGAGTGCCTCGACCGAGGCGAAGGCATCGCGATCCTGCGGCTTCTGCACCTTGCCGCTCGAACCGATCCACACCGCGCCGAAACCTTTGACAGCGGGAAGAAGAGCGGATGCAAGACCGCCCATGATGGGCTCGGCCGCAGAGATTCGCGCAACGCGATTGGAGATAACGACGACTGACATGGGGATTTTGATTCCGAGGACATGACATTAACGTCGCTTCATCGTGTGCGTTCCAAATTTTTGCCGCGATTGCGAAAAAATCGCTGCTTATGCGAACAGTGGCGCGGAACTGAGCACGACAGCCGGATCATTGTGCAGAATCTCCGCGAGAGTGAGCGATCGCTCGCGTGTAAGCTCGTCATTGCGCAGCACATTGTACCGCGGAACTTTTGTTCCACGCGGGATCACGGTCTCTGGTGAGGTTTGCTGCCGCGAGAAACGGCGAGTGACGATCACCAGCACCTGATGTTGTCGATAGAGTCGCGTAAATGCGACGTAGCGGTCATCCACGAGTGGAACCGGCTGATAAGTTCCGAAACGAAACGTATCCGGGAACTTGTTGCGCAGTGTCAGCAAGCGCCGCGTGACATGGAACTTGAAAGCTTCCGAGTCCCACGCGCTGGTCGCCGCGTCATCGTCGAACAGCGCACGCCGTGCGGCGAAGTCGACCGGCCGGCGATTGTCCGGATCGACCAGCGAGAAATCCCACAGCTCGGTTCCCTGATAGAAATCGGGAACGCCGGGCAGCGTCGCTTTCAGCACGAGTTGCGACAGGCTCGCCGCCGCGCCGTGGCGGGCTGCGCGTGACGCGAATGCCGACATGGATGCGATAAACGCCGCATGGTCGGGCGACAAGATGCGGCGCACGAAGGCGTCGAGGCTCTGTTCGTACTCCGCATCGGGATTGGTCCAACTGGTCTCCTGCTTGCCTTCGCGCGCCGCCTTTCGCGCATAGGCGGCGATACGGTCGCGATAGCGATCGTCGAGGGGGGTGGACAACGGCCAGGTGCCGAGCAACGTCTGATAGAGCATGTATTCATGCGCGGCCGACGGCATGCGCCGGCCATCGCGAGCCGTGACGGCCACGGCATTGATGTCGCGCCAGTGCGCGACCGCCTCCGTCCACGCCGGCGCCAACTCCGCGAGCATCAGGATGCGCATCCGCGTATCCTCGCCGCGCTTGGTGTCGTGGGTGGCCGTTGCGGTGAGGCCGTGCGGGGTCGTCTTCTGCCGCCGCTGCATCAGCGCATGGAAGTCGTCGGTATCGAGAGGCCGCGCATCCGGCGAACCACCGACCTCATTGAGCGCGATCAGCCGCTGGTCGCGGTAGAACGCCGTATCCTCCAGCGCCTTCGCCATCAACGGGCCGGTGAACTGCTGCAGTCGGAACGCGAACGCGCGGACCCGCGGCGCGCTGTAGCTTGCGTCTTGCGCCAGATCGAGCGTAACGGCGCCGCGCAGAAATTCAAAGATATCCGGATCGGGTCCGCGCCATCGCTTGCGCGCTCGCGCGATGGTCTGCTCGATGATGGTGCGGTCATGCGGCGACGGTCCGGTGCCGGTCACATAGGTCCGGTACACCGGAAATTCTCGCACATAGAGGTCGAGCGCCGCGCGCAGCCGGTCCTGCGTATAGTCGCGCGTGCTGAAATGGCCGGCGGCGATCCGCGCCAGCGCGCCGGTGAGCACGGTGAACTCGCTCGCCAGCATGGTGGTGAGAACGACGCCTTTGGCGTCGTCGACCACCTGATGAAACGGCTGGTGTTGTTCGCTGATCTCGTGCCACAGATGGGTGAGGCGAGGCAGACCATCGCCGTCCAGCATCAGGCGCATGATGGCATTGAGCCACTCGTAGCCCGTCGTTCCGGCGACGCCGGGAAAGCGCGGCAGGGTTTCGTCGCCTTCGAGGATCTTCTCGACAATGATGTAGAGGTCGGGCTTGCCGAGCTGCCGTGCGAGCTGGTGCAGCCGTCGCGTATATTGCATCGGGTCGCGCAGGCCGTCGATGTGGTCGAGGCGGAGTCCCTGCAAGCGATCCTCGGCGATCAGCCGCGCGACCAAGGCATGACTGGCGCGGAAGGTGGCGGGGTCTTCCATCCGCAGGCCGGCGAGATCGTTGACGTCGAAGAACCGGCGATAGTTGATCGCGGAAAACGCCACGCGCCAGAACGCGAGGCGATAATGCTGCCGCTCCAGGAGACGATGCAGCGCGGCGAGCCCATGCGGCGTATCGGCGGAATAAGCGGTCAAACCGCGGGCGATGATGGCTTCGCCACCGGGAATGGCCGCCAACCGCTCCTTGAACGACGGGGCCTCGCGCCGATCCGGCGCATGCGGACCATGCTGACTGTCCGCCAGCGCGCGCAACGCACGCCCGGCGTCGGCCTCAGCGGCGCCGGCTGTGGTGACGATCTGGCGCAGGATTTCCGAATAGCCGGGCGGGCTCACCGGCAGCTTGTGGTCGAAATACCAGACCGCGAAGCTGCCTGTCGCGGCATCATATTTCAGCGTCAGCTCGCCGTCGCGCAATGCCTCGCCATAGGGCTTGCCGAGGATCGGCAGCAAGACGCCGGGCTGGCGCCGATGCGGCAGCGCATCCCAGGCGATGTCGAACGCGCGCGCATGCGGCGATTTCGGGCCCCATTCCAGAACGTCGAGCCACCACGCATTGTCGGCAAGGCCAACGCCCATATGGTTGGGGACGAAATCGAGGATCATGCCGAGGCCGGCCGCGCGCAACGCATCGCTCATGCGCAGAAATCCGGCTTCGCCACCCAGTTCCGGATTGAAGGCGTTGTGATCGACGATGTCGTAGCCATGCGTGCTGCCGCCGCGCGCCTTGAGGAACGGCGATGCGTAGACGTGCGAAATGCCGAGATCGCGCAGATACGGGACGATTGCCGCAGCGTCGTCGAAGGTGAAGCGGCTGTTGAATTGCAGCCGATAGGTGGCGCGCGGGATCGCCGTCATGGCTTGCTCTCGATCGCGGCGTGAACCTCCCAGGGCTGCATCCGGTCACCGGGCGCGCCACCCCAGATCCAGCGCGAGGATGCGGCCGAAGGTGGCGTCGGCGCAGGGTCGTGCGACAGATTGGCGAGGATGCGTAGCGAAGGCGCGCCGGGCCAGCGCGCCTCGAGCACGGCGTTGCGGATGATGGCGCGTGCTTTGCCCGCGATCAGATGCGGGATGATCGGTACGATATCCCGGTGCCGCACGGCGAGAAGGCGGCGCACCAGCGCGAGCCGCTCGCGATGCGGCGTTTTGTTCAGCGTTGACCAGTCGAGCGTCGCGCTGTCGACCGTGGTGCGCGCCAGCGGGTCGGGGACAGCCCTTGCCGAGGCATAGGCATCGGCGAATTCGCGTCGGCGCCCGTCGCGCACCGCGTCGGCAAGATCGCCGCTGAAATCGCAGAAGAACGGAAACGGTTCGGTCGCGCCCCATTCGTCGCCCATGAACAGCAACGGCGGCGACGGTGCGAGCAGCAGCACCGACAGTGCACACACCAGTTCCTCGGGCGCCGCCAGAATCGTCAGCCGCTCGCCGCGCGCGCGGTTGCCGATCTGGTCGTGGTTCTGCAGGAAATCGACGAACGCCGTCGGCGGCAGGGTTCGGCTCGGCTCGCCGCGGGTGGCGCCCTCGCGATGCGCCGACGGTTGCCCCTGATAGACAAAGCCCTCGGCCAGCGCGCGGGCGATGGCCGAGGCTGGCTGCGCGTAGTCCTGATAATAGCCGCCGGTCTCGGCGGTCAGCAGGACGTGCCAGGCATGATGGAAGTCATCGTTCCATTGCGCGCGATAGGTGCCCGGCGCTCCGGCAGGGTCGAGCATCGCGGCGCGGTTGTCGTCGTTTTCCAGCACGAGATGAATTTGCCGGTCGTGTTCACGAGCAAGCGCGGCGACTGCGAGGCTGAGATCGCGCAGCAACTCCGGTTCACCGGGCATGACGATGGCATGCACGGCGTCGAGCCGCAGCCCGTCGAACCGGTAGTCTCGCAGCCAATGAAGCGCGTTCTCGATCGCGAAGGCACGGACTTCGGGGACGCGATAATCGATGGCGCTGCCCCACGGCGTCTGCGCCTCGGTGAAAAACGACGGTGCGTAACGACCGAGATAATTCCCGTCCGGACCGAAATGGTTATAGACGACATCGAGAAACACCATCAGGCCGCGCTGATGCGCAGCGTCGATCAACGCCTTGAGGTCGTCCGGGCGGCCGTAGCGATGATCCGGCGCGTAAGGCAGCACGCCGTCATAGCCCCAGTTCCAGCGGCCGGGAAAATCCGCGAGCGGCATCAGCTCGATTGCGGTGATCCCGGTTTCGACCAGATGGTCGAGTTTGTCGATCGCGGCACGATAAGTGCCTTCCGGCGTGAAGGTGCCGACATGCAATTCGAGGAAGACCGACGTCTCCCACGGCCGGCCGTGCCAGTCGTTCGCCATCCAGCGATAGCCATGGTCGATGACCTCGCTCGGTCCGTGCACGTCATCGGGTTGAAACGGCGAAGCCGGGTCCGGCACATCGAGTTCGCCGTCAATGCGAAAGGTGTAAAGCGTTCCGGCCGCAGCCCCGGGCACAACCAGCCGATACCATCCGTCCTCCGAGCGCGTCATGGGCCGCGTCTTGCCCTCACTGACGAGAGCGACGTGCCGCGCCGCCGGCGCCCACAGCCGGAACGTCACGCCCTCGGCGCTCAACAGGGGACCGAACCCGCCCGTGCCCGTCATGGTTCGCCCGCGAACGCCATCACCGCGCCGGCCGGCGCGTCGTAGGAGGCGCCGCGCTCGAGCGTGAACGGCGCAAACGGATCATCCTGCATGGTGCAGAGAATGCGCGACCAGCGGGCGACGTTCGGCCAATCCGGCGCGGTCACGGCGACCGCATTGGCGGCGCCATTGAGGACGAGCAGCAGCGGATGGCCGGTGTCATCGACCGGCCCCAGCACATAAGCGAGAAAGCGGGCATCGGGAAAGCTCCAGTCGCTCTCGGTCATGGCCGTCCCGGCGGGCGTCAACCACATCACGTCATGGGTGCCGTCGCCGCGCTCGCCCTGCAGCCAGCGGATCGGCTTGAGCTGCGGGAATGTCTGCCGCAACCGCGTGAGCTGTCCAACGAAATCGGTCATGTCGTCGGGGCTGCCGGCGGCGCTCCAGTCGATCCAGCCGGTCTCGTTGTCCTGACAATAGGTGTTGTTGTTGCCGTCCTGGCTGTTGCCGACTTCGTCACCGGCGAGCATCAGCGGCACGCCTTGCGCCAGCATCAGGCAGGCGAGCTGGTTTCGGCGCAGCCGCCGGCGGCAGTCGAGAATCGCGGAGTCCACGGTTGCACCCTCGGCGCCGCAGTTGGTGCTCAGATTGTCGTCGGAGCCGTCGCGGTTGTCCTCGCCGTTTGCCTCGTTGTGTTTGTGTTCGTAGCTGACGAGATCGGCGAGGGTGAAGCCGTCATGCACCGTGACATGGTTGATGCTGGCGCGCGGCCCGCGGTTGTCGTGGTTGAACTGTGGCGCCGAGCCGGTCATGGCGCTCGCCACATCGCCGAGAATATCGCCGTCGCCGCGCCAGTAGCGGCGCAGCGCCGAGCGGTATTTGTCGTTCCATTCCGACCAGCCGTTCGGAAAGCCGCCGACCTGATAGCCGCCCATGCCGAGATCCCACGGTTCGGCGATCATCTTGATGCCGGCGAGCACGGGATCCTGCCGGATCGCGGCGAAAAACGGCGCGTTGCGGTCGAACGCCGGCATGCGCCCGAGTTCGGTGGCGAGATCGAACCGGAATCCGTCCACATGAAAGGTCTCGACCCAGTGGCGCAGCGAGTCGAGCACCATTTGCGTGACGCGCGGATGCGCGAGCTTCAGCGCGTTGCCGGTGCCGGTGACGTTATCATAGAAGCGCGGATTGTCGGGCATCAGCCAGTAATAAGAGGCATTGTCGATGCCGCGATAACACAGCGTCGGGCCGAGATGGTTGCCTTCGGCGGTGTGGTTGTAGACTACGTCGAGGATCACTTCGATGCCCGCGTCATGGAGCGCGGCGACGGTGCTGCGGAATTCGTGCGCCGCGCTCTCGCGCGCATAGCGCGGCTCGGGCGCAAAGAAGATCAGGCTGTTATAGCCCCAGTAGTTGTGCAGGTTGCGGTCGACAAGCTGGCGATCGTCGAGAAACAGATGGATCGGCAGAAGCTCGATCGCGGTGACGCCGAGCCGCCGCAGATGCTTGATCGCCGCGGGATCGGCGAGGCCGCGATAGGTGCCGCGCAACTCCTCGGGAACATCGTGGCGCGTGCGCGTCAGGCCTTTGACATGCGCTTCATAGATGATTGTGTCTTCCCACGGAACACGCGGGCCGCCGGTCCGCTCCCAGGTATGCGCGGGGTCCACGACAACGGACTTGTACATGTGACGCGCGTTGTCGCGCCGGTCGAAGGCATAGTCCTCGCTCTTGTGGCCGACGCGATACGCAAGATGCGCGTCGGTCCAGGCAAAATTCCCGCCGAGCTGCCGGCTATAGGGATCGACCAGCAGCTTGTTCGGATTGAATCGGTGCCCGGCATCCGGGTCGTAGGGGCCATGGACGCGGTAGCCGTAGAGTTGTCCCGGCGTGACGTTCGACAGATAGCCATGCCAGATGTCTTCGGTGCGCTCGGGCAGCGCGATGCGCTTGGTCTCGCGGCGGCCTTCCTTGTCGAACAGACACAGTTCGACTTTGGTGGCGTTGGCTGAGAACAGCGCGAAGTTCGTGCCGCGCCCGTCCCAGGTCGCGCCAAGCGGATAGGGCGATCCGGCGCCAAGCCGGCCGTTAGCGTTCAGGAACGAAATAGAGGGCAGCAAGCGGTGGGATAACAAGGTTCAACTCCGGAGTTCCGCGCGTCACAACGGTTGAAACACGTCCACCGTTCCCGACATTGCTGCCGCCATAGGTCGCCGCATCGGAATTGAGCACCTCGCGCCAGGTTCCGGCGAACGGCACGCGCACCCGATAGTCGTGCAGCACCTGCGGCGTGAAATTGAGGACGACGACGCAGCGATCGGCGGTCGTCTCGCCCTTGCGCATCCAGGCGTAGACGCTGTTGGCGGCATCGTCGGTGACGAGCCACTCGAAGCCGTCCGGCTCGCAATCCTTCGCATGCAGCGCAGGGACGTCGCGATAGAGCCGGTTGAGATCGCGGATCAGACAACGCACGCCGGCATGGTCCGGATTGTCGAGCAGATGCCACGGCAGGTCGGCGTCGTGATTCCACTCGCTGTCCTGGCCGAATTCGCTACCCATGAACATCAGCTTCTTGCCGGGGTGGGCGAACATGAAAGCGTAATAGGCGCGCAGGTTCGCGAATTTCTGCCAGCGATCGCCGGGCATGCGGCCGAGGATCGAGCCTTTGCCGTGCACCACTTCGTCGTGCGACAGCGGCAGGATGAAGTTCTCTGAGAACGCGTAGTGCAGACCGAACAGGATGTCGCCGTGATGATGCCGGCGATAGATCGGGTCACGGCTGATGTAGTTCAGCGTGTCGTGCATCCAGCCCATATTCCATTTGTAGCCGAAGCCGAGACCGCCATGCTCGATCGGCCGCGATACCTGCGGCCACGCGGTCGATTCCTCGGCCGCTGTGGTCGCCTGCGGGAAATGGCCGAACACCTCGCGGTTCATGTCGCGCAGGAAGGCGACGGCTTCGATGTTCTCGCGGCCGCCGAATTTGTTGGGAATCCATCCGCCGGACGGGCGGCTGTAGTCGAGATACAGCATCGACGCGACGGCATCGACCCGCAGACCATCGGCGCCGTAGCGGTCGAGCCAGAACAGCGCATTGGCGAGCAGGAAGTTCGACACTTCGACGCGGCCGTAGTTGTAGATCAGCGTGCCCCAGTCGAGATGACGCCCCTGCATCGGATTGTCATGCTCGTAGATGGCGGTGCCGTCGAACTTGCCGAGGCCATGCGGGTCATCGGGGAAGTGGCCGGGCACCCAGTCCAGCAGCACGCCGATACCGGCATCATGGAACGCTTCGATCAGCGCGACGAAATCCTCCGGCGAGCCGAAGCGGCTCGTCGGCGCATAGAGACCGGTCGGCTGATAGCCCCACGAGCCGTCGAACGGATGCTCCATCACCGGTAGCAATTCCACATGGGTGAAACCCATATCCGCGACATAAGCGGGGAGCTGCTGCGCCATTTCGCGATAGGTGAGCCAGCGGTTGCCGTCGGGGTGGCGTCGCCACGAGCCAAGATGCACCTCGTAGATCGACATCGGCGCATTCAGCGCATTGACGCCATCGCGCGCCGGATGCGGCCGCGCCTGATGATCGATGTCGATGACGACCGAGGCAGTCGAAGGGCGCATCTCGCCGGCGAAGGCGATTGGATCGGCCTTGAGCGGCAGCAGCGTGCCGTCGCGCGCACGGATCTCGTATTTGTATTTGTCGCCGGCGCGGCAGCCGGGAATGAACAGCTCCCAATAGCCGTTGCCACGCACGCGCATTGGATGACGGAGGCCGTCCCAGAAATTGAAATCGCCGACGACGCTGACCCGTTGCGCATTGGGCGCCCAGACCACGAATCCGACGCCGTTGACGCCATCATGCACCATCGGATGTGCGCCGAGCTTGTCGTAGAGCTTGAGATGCCGGCCTTCGCCCAGCAGATGCAGGTCGAAATCGCTCAGGATCGGGTGGAACCGATAAGGGTCCTCCAGTTCGACTTGCTGCCCCTCGTACTGCGCGCGCAGGCGATAGTGCGGCTGATCGGCACCACGTCCGGCGAACAGACCGGCGTCGTGCAGACGTTCCAGCGGATAGGTCGCGCCGTCGTCCGCGATCACCTCGACGCGCTCGGCGTGGGGCAGGAAGGCGCGCACCACCGGTGTGTCGCCATCGCGATGCCAGCCGAGATAATCGAACGGATCGGCATGGCGGCCGTCGAGAATGGCCCATGCGGCGGCGGAGAGGGGCATGGTCGTGTTCATGACGGCCGGCCCCCCGCGCGCTCCAGGATGCGGATCACGCCGCCGACCGGGATGTGCAGCCAGTCCGGACGGTTCTCGATCTCGTATTCGATTTCGTAAAGTGCCTTCTCCAGTTCAAAAAACGCGAGCAGTTGGTGCTGTCCGGCTTCGTCGGCGGGCCACAGCCGGTCGTCGGTCAGAGCGTCACGATAGCCATTCCACAACGCGGCGGTGAGTTCGTCGCGCAGCGTGCCGAGCCTCCCGGTGAGGATGTTTCGCTCGTCGGCCGACATTTCACCCAGCGCCGCGATGGCGGAGGCGGCCGCGTAATCGAGCGAACGGACGAGGCCCGCGACGTCGCGCGCGGCGGGCGCCTTCTGCCGCCGCTCGAGGAGCGACCGCTGCGGCTCGCCTTCAAAGTCGAGAATGAACACGTCGTCCTTGGCGATCAGGATTTGTCCGAGATGCAGGTCGCCGTGATGGCGGATTTTCAGGGCGTGTGGCGGCATTTCGGCAAGACGTCGAATATCGGCGAGCACACGCTCCTGCTGGCGCATCAGCGCGTCGGCGGGATCGGCTTCCGCCGCAGCAGGCTTGCGCGATGCCAGTTGCCGGAAGACGTTTTCAGCGCGGCCCATCAGCCGGTCGCGCCACTGCGCGAAGTCCGTCGTCGTTGCCGGCTCCGGCGCGAATGCCGGAATATCCGCGCGGCTTGCCAGCGCCTGATGCAGCTCTGCGGTGCGCCGGCCGATCTGCAGGATCCGCTGCAACAGCGGCTCGCGCTCGGCGCTGTCGGCCGGCTTCTCGTTGGTGAGAATGTGCTGTTCCTCGGCATAACGTGCGAGGCCGGACGTCACAACCTGCCAGGCGTCGCCCTGGTTCTCGACATAACGATGCGCCACGGCGAGCGCCGTCGGCTCGCCGTTCTCGATCAGTTCGAGTGATCCCAACATCTGCGGCGTATGCGCGTAAGGCGCGCCATCGCTGAGGAAGCGTCCCATCTCGATTTCCGGATGCGGTCCGCTCTGGAGACGCCGCAGCACCTTGATCACATATTCATGACCGACGGTCAGCGTCGTATTGGACTGTTCGCGCTGGCCGGAATTGACGCTGGCAACCTCCGGGGTCGGCATCGCCTTGAAGGCCGCGGTCGGCGTGAACGCCAGTTTGTTATCGCCCGCCGCGATCGTGTCGCCGCTGTGGAGCTTCGCCAGCAACATGGTGGCGAATTCGCGCTCGCCGCTGCTGTCGAGCAGCGTGCCCTCGCGTGGTCCGCGCCGCACCGCCGCGAGCACCGCCGACGGATGGCACGGCACGCGGTCGTGCCGTTCCCAGCGGATCGTCAACGGCAACTGGTAGCGTTGTGGCGCATCGCCGGACTGTGCCTCGACGATGGTCAGCAGGAACCGATCACCGCCATGCTCCAGCGGGATCGCCTTGGCGAGCGTCGCGTCAATGCGGGCCGCCGATTTGCCGGCGAACCAGCGCCGCTCCTGCAGAAAGCCGGGCAGTACATCCAGTTCCAGCGCGCGCCGCGCGCGCCCGGCGAGCAGCGCATCCCAGCCGTCGCCCATCACCAGCGTGGTCAATTCACGCGGCAGGCTCGTATCCTGTTGCGACTCCTGGTCGTCGGTAAGCTGGAACCAGAAGAAACCATAAGGCGGCAGCGTCACCAGATAGGGCAGGTCGCCAATGCGCGGGAAGCGCGTGCGGCCGAGCATTTCCAGCGGGATGCGTCCCTTCCACGGGCTGAGATCAATCTCCGCGAATTGCGCCGAGCGCGACAGATTGGCGACGCAGATAATCACATCGTCACCGAGTTGCCGGGCGTAGACCAGCACGGCGCGGTTCTTCGGCCGAATGAAGGTCAGCGTGCCGCGACCGAACACCTTGCTCGATTTTCGCACCGCAATCAGCCGCTTCATCCAGCTCAACAGCGACGACAGACTGCTCGCCTGCGCCTCGACGTTGACGGCGCTGTAGCCGTAGATCGGGTCCATGATGCAGGGGAGATAAAGCTGCGCCGGATCGGCGCGCGAGAATCCGCCGTTGCGATCCGGCGTCCATTGCATCGGCGTGCGCACGCCGTTGCGGTCGCCGAGATAGATGTTGTCGCCCATGCCGATCTCGTCGCCGTAATAAATGATCGGCGTACCCGGCATGGAGAACAGCAGCGAGTTCATCAGCTCGATCTTGCGCCGGTCGTTGTCCATCAGCGGCGCGAGGCGGCGGCGGATGCCGAGATTGATGCGCGCGCGGGGATTGGCGGCGTAGGTGGTCCAGAGATAGTCCCGCTCGCTGTCCGTGACCATTTCCAGCGTCAGTTCGTCGTGGTTGCGCAGGAACATCGCCCACTGGCAATTTTCCGGAATCTCCGGCGTCTGCCGCATGATGTCAGCAATCGGGAAGCGGTCTTCCTGCGCGATCGCCATGTAGATGCGCGGCATCAGCGGGAAGTGGTAGGCCATGTGGCATTCGTCGCCGTCGCCGAAATAGTGCTGCACATCCTCGGGCCATTGATTGGCTTCGGCCAGCAACACCTTGTTGGGCGCATAGGCATCCAGTTCACTGCGCAGGATCTTCAGGATCTCATGCGTCTCCGGCAGGTTCTCGTTGTTGGTGCCGTCGCGCTCGCGCAGATACGGCACGGCGTCGAGACGAAACCCGTCGACACCGGTATCGAGCCAGCGCTTCATCACCTGCACGACGGCGCTGACCACGCGCGGATTGTCGAAATTCAGATCGGGCTGGTGCGAGAAGAAGCGGTGCCAGTAATAGGCTTGCGCGGTGTCGTCCCACGCCCAGTTCGACTTCTCGGTGTCGGTGAAGATGATCCGCGTTTCCTGATACTTCTGGTCGGTATCACTCCAGACATACCAGTTGCGTGCGCTCGATCCGGGCGGCGACCGGCGCGCGCGCTTGAACCAGGGATGTTCGTCGGAGGTGTGGTTGACGACGAGTTCGGTGATGACCCGCAGATTTCGGCGCTTCGCCTCATGCATGAAGCGCCGGAAATCCTTCATGGTGCCGAATGCCGGATTGATGTCGCCATAGTCGGCGATGTCGTAGCCGTCGTCGCGGCCTGGGCTCGGATAGAAAGGCAGCAGCCATAGCGTGGTGACGCCAAGCTCCTGCAGATAGTCGAGCCGCTGACTCAAACCCGAGAAATCGCCGACGCCATCGCCATTGGAGTCGGCAAAGGCCTTGACGTGAAGCTGATAGATGATCGCGTCCTTGTACCAGAGGTCATCATCCTGCTGCGCGGCAGGCGTCGAGGTTGGCGATACGGACGACATCATATTCACGGCGAGACCTTAGGCGTAACAACGGAACAAGAGGGCGGGGTCGTTGGACGTATCAATGCGCAACCGGATGCCGCCCCATTCGAGAAGATGGCGCTCGCCGGTGACGAGATTTTCGATGGCGCGGATCGGCGCGCGCGCATCTTCCGGCCCGATCTGGATGTCGCCGAAATGGAACCAGAATTCATGTGGGCCGGGCGATAGCGCGATGGCGACCGCGACCGCATTGGCATGGTCGACCGACTCCTTGACGAAGCCGATCACTTGCGGATCGTCGATCTGCACGAAGGTCAGATCATTGGTCTGCAGCAACGCCGGGTTGTCACGGCGGATACGGTTGAGCGCCGCGATATAGGGCTTGATGTTGCCCGGTCTGCTCCAGTCGCGGACCTTGATCTCGTATTTTTCTGAATCGAGATATTCCTCGCGACCCGGCAGCGGCTCATGCTCAATCAGCTCGAAGCCGTTATAGATGCCGTAGTTCGATGACAGCGTGGCCGCGAGCGCGAACCGTGCCTTGAACAGCCACGCCTCGCCGGTCTGCAACTGCACCGGCAGGATATCCGGCGTAGTGACGAAGAAGTTTGCTCGGAAATATTCCCGCGTCGGGAAACTCGTCAGCTCGGTCAGGTATTCCTGCAATTCCGCCTTGGTCGTGCGCCAGGTGAAATAGCTGTAGGACTGGTTGAATCCGATCTTGGCGAGGCCCTTCATCACCTTCGGGCGGGTGAAGGCTTCCGACAGGAAGATCACGCTTGGCTCGCGCAGCCGCACCTCGCGGATCATCCATTCCCAGAACGGAAACGGCTTGGTGTGCGGATTGTCGACACGGAAGATGTGCACGCCCTGTTTCACCCAGAACAGGATCACGTCGCGCAACGCTTCCCACAGCGCGATCCGGTCGGCGCAATAGAAATCCGGATTGACGATGTCCTCGTATTTCTTCGGCGGATTCTCCGCATAGCGGATGCTGCCGTCGCTGCGGCGGGTGAACCAGTCGGGATGCTGTTTCAGCCACGGATGATCCGGCGAGCACTGGATCGCGAAGTCGAGCGCCACCTGCAGGCCGTGTTGGCGACAGGCGGCGACAAAACGCCGGAAATCGTCGAGCGTGCCGAGTTCGGGATGCACCGCGTCGTGGCCGCCATGCGTACTGCCGATTGCGTACATGCTGCCGGGATCGCCCGGCGCGGCCTTCACCGCGTTGTTACGGCCCTTGCGGTTGGTCTCGCCGATCGGATGGATCGGCGGCAGATAGACGACGTCGAAACCGAGCGTCGCGATATCCGGCAGCCGGGCGATGCAATCGTCGAACGTCCCGTGGCGGCCGGCGACCGTGCCCTGACTGCGCGGCACCATCTCGTACCACGCACCGGCGCGCGCGATCGGCGGATCGACCAGCAGCGGAATAACGCCGCGAGTCAAATCCGGACGCTGCGCCGGCGTCCGCAATGTGTCGGCGAGAGCATCATCGAGCAATGCGGACGGATCGCTATCCTGCTGCGCGGTTCGGATGGCTTGCGATACGCGCGGGTCTTGTCCCGCCAACTGGCGGGCCAGCATGATCCCTTCATCGCGTTCGAGCGTCGTCGGCAGGCCCGCCTTGCGCTTGAGCTGGATTTCTTTGCGCCAGGTGGCGAACTGATCGGACCACGCCTCGACGGTCAGCAGATAGTAGCCCGGCTGCTGCGGCGTGAACCGCGCGTGCCAGCGATCATTGCTGACGAACTCCATCGGCACGCGCTGCCAGTCGGGGTGATCTTCGCGGCGCCACAGCAAGGCGGCGGCGAGCACATCATGTCCCTCGCGAAAAATATCCGCCCAGATGTCGACCGGTTCGCCGGCGATCCGTTTGGCCGGATAGCGGCCGCCATCAATGCTCGGATAGATATCCTCGATGCGGAACCGCGGGCCGGTCGGATCGGCAGGCGCGACATCCAGCGCCGCGACGCCGGGGGAAATCTCAGCAATGTCCGGAGGTTGGGCTGCCGAGGCTGCCCATGGCTGCCGCATGGTTCTTGTTCCTGTAATGGGCCATAGGAGAACACGCTGCGCTGCAATCGGTTCCGCTGCGGAACGGAATGCGGGGTGCCGCTCTTGTGAAGAGGCGAAGAATAAAGGGTTTCCATGGTCGATCCGGCCGAGGCGGCACGATGGGGCATCGCGCCGGGGTTTCATGACGTGTTTGGCGTGTGGCACGAGACGACGCCGCGGGCGCGCGAGGCATTGACGACGGCAATCGGCCGCGGGCGTATATCCCCGGCGGATGCTGTGCAGTCCGGCGATGCGACCCGTGCCTATCAATGCGGCGACCGCCGCATGTGGGGGCTGGCCGTGCAGCTTTATGCGCTGCGGTCGTCCCGCAACTGGGGCCACGGCGATTTTGCCGATCTCGCGGCGCTGGTCGACATGCTCGCGCCGATGGGTTGCAGCGCAATCGGACTCAATCCGCTGCATGCGCTGTTCCTCGAGCGGCCGGAAGATGCCAGCCCGTATTCGCCGAACAGCCGCATCTTCCTCAATCCGCTCTATATCGCTGTCGATCACGTGCCGGATTGTCCGGATGCGGCGTCGCTGGGCATCGCCGCAAAGTTGGCCGAGGTCCGCGCAGCCGATCAGGTCCGCTATGCCGATGTGGCCGCATTAAAGTTGTCGGCGTTGCGGGCCGGATATCTGCGCTTTCGGAATGACGCACATGATGCGCGGCGCGGCGACTTCGAGACGTATCGTGCGGAAGGGGGCGAGGCGCTGCAGCGTTTCGCCGCGTTCGAGGTATTGCGCCGCCGGTGTGGGCCCGCGCCATGGTGGGAGTGGCCGCCGGATTGGCGGCGGCCGTCATCACCGGCGATCGCGCGGTTGTTCGACGATCCGACGCCTGAAGACGATCCGCTGTTTCACATCTATTTGCAGTGGCTTGCGGCGCGTCAGTTGCAGCAGTGTCAGGACCACGCGCGGCGGCGGGGGATGCCGATCGGCCTCTATATCGATCTCGCGGTCGGCGTCGATCCGGCGGGCGCCGATGCGTGGAGCGCGCAGGACGAGATGCTGACCGGCGTGTCGGTTGGTGCGCCGCCGGACGAATACAACCGCGCCGGGCAGAACTGGGGGCTGACCGGTTACAATCCGCAGGCGCTGATCGCGTCACACGGCGAGCCGCTGCGTCGGATGCTCGATGCCGTCATGCGTCATGCCGGCGCGATCCGCATCGATCATATACTCGGATTGATGCGACTTTTTCTCATTCCGCGCGGGACGACGGCCGCCGACGGCGCCTATGTCGGCTATCCATTCGCGCTGTTGCTCGACGTGATCGTCGACGAGAGCCTGCGGCGGTGCTGTGTCGTCATCGGCGAGGATCTCGGCACCGTGCCGGACGGTTTCCGCGAAGCGCTCGCGCGGCGTGGCCTGTGGTCTTATCAGGTGATGCTGTTCGAGCGCGAGCATGGCGGCGGCTTCCGTCATCCGTCGCATTATCGTGCCGACGCGCTGACCACCTTCAACACCCACGATCTGCCGACCTTCGCCGGCTGGATCACGGGCCACGATCTGCGCACGAAGCGCGCGCTGGATATCGATCCGGGCGAAAGCGACGAGGCGCGCGCACATTCACGATCCATGCTGGCCGCCGCTATCCGCGGCATGGGCGAGGGGATCGATGGTGTCGCCGCGTTTCTGGCGCAGACTCCGGCGCGGCTGGTGATGGTGGCGCTTGAGGACGTGCTGGGTCTTGAAGATCAGGTCAACATTCCCGGCACGACCAGCGAGCATCCCAACTGGCGGCGGCGCGTGCCGCTCGACGTGGACGCGCTGGCTCGACACGAAGGCTTGAAAAGCGTCGCGGCGATCTTCGCTCAGGCCGGCCGCGCGCCCGATTCCGCGAACGACTGACGCATCCGCGCGATATCGGCCTGCGTCGGCAGACCGGCTTCGTTGCCGAGCTTCTGCACCTTGAAGGCGGAGGCGGCGGACGCGAAGTTGAAGTGCTCGCTCCAAGCCTCCTGCGGCCGGGCGAGACGCGACCACAGATAAGCACCATGGAAGATGTCGCCCGCGCCGCTGGTGTCGATGACCTTGTCCGAGGGGACGGCGAGGGCGGGTGTCACCTTGTCGCCACTGTCACCCTCGTACCAGAGCAGGCCGTACTCGCCGCGCGTGACGCCGCCGACCTGGCAGCCGCATTGGCGAAGATAATCGAGCATCTGCGCGCCGGAGAGATTCATCTGTTCGCAGAACCGCTCCGAGACGATGGCGACATCGATAAATTTCAACACCGCGTCGGTGTTGTGGCGCACGCTGCCCCCGTCGAGCGAGGTGAGGACACCCGCCTCGCGACACAGCCGCGCGTAGTGCAAAGCGGCGTCCGGCTGATGGCCGTCGAGATGCAGGCCGGCGAGACCACGGACGTCGATCTGCGGATACGGGTCGAGATAGTCGTCGTCGCGGCAGCGCACGATCGCGCGCTTGCCGTGGTTCGGCATGATGAAGGACAGCGACGATTCCCTGACGGCGCGGGGATGGATACCGACGTCGTAGCGTTCGGCCATTTCCAGGAACATGCGGCCGAGCCAGTCGTCCGCATGGGTGGCGATCAGATCGACCGCCATCCCGCCTTCGGCCAGCTTGGCGCAGCAGAACGCCGCCGTGACCGCATTGCCGCCGAACGATACGGCATAATCCTGCGCAACGTATTTCTCGTCGCCGGTCGGAATCCGATCGGTGAGGAACGTGATGTCGATATAGGTGTGGCCGATAAACAGCGTGCGTAATCGCTCCGTCATGCCGTCACCGGAACCCGCCAGATGTCGTCCGCATAATCACGAATCGCACGGTCGGACGAGAACCAGCCCATGCGCGCGGTGTTGAGGACGCTCGACGGCCACCACGTGTCGCTATCGCGCCAGCGTTCATCGAGCATGCGCTGCGCGGCCCAATAGGTGGAAAAGTCGGCGGCAACCATGAAAGGATCATGATCGAGAAGGGATGCGACGATCGGAGCGTATCGCGTCGGATCGTCGGGGGACAGTTCGCCGCTTTCAAGCGTGTCGATCACGCCGGCAAGCTCGGGACCGACCGCCTGCTCGCCGGCGAAGCGATCCCGACGCCGGGCCGCGACCTCGGCCGCCGTCAGACCGAAGATGACGACATTGTCGGCACCGACATGATCGCGAATTTCCACGGTCGCGCCGTCAAGCGTGCCGATGGTGATGGCCCCGTTAAGCGCCAGCTTCATGTTGCCGGTGCCGGAGGCTTCCATGCCGGCGGTCGAAATCTGTTCCGACACGTCCGCCGCGCCGACGATGCGCGAGGCGATCTCGACGCTGTAATTGGCAACGAAGACGAGTTTGAGCCGGTCGCCGGTCACTGGATCGTCGTTGATCGTTTTTGCCACGTCGTGCGCCAGCTTGACGATGAGCTTCGCGCGTTCATAGCTCCCGGCGGCCTTGCCGGCAAAGATCTTCACCCGGCCAGGCCAATCGCGCTGCGGCGCCGCGCGCATGGCGCGCCAGAGCGCGATCGTCTCCAGAATATTGAGCAACTGCCGCTTGTATTCGTGGATGCGCTTGATCTGCACGTCGAACATCGCGTCGGGATCGACCGTGACACCGACCGAGGCTCGCAGGATGTCAGCAAGCGCAAGCTTGTTCTCATGGCGCACGGCGCGATAGCGCGCCACGAATGCTTTGTCGTGCGCTAGCGGCTCCAGCCGCCGCAGGGACGCGGGATCGTCGAAGACGCGTGGGCCGAGTTCGTCGCGAATGAGCGCGGTCAGTCCGGAATTGGCTTCATAGAGCCAGCGGCGGAAGCTGATGCCATTGGTCTTGTTGATAATCCGCGTCGGCGCAACCTTGGCGAGCGCGGCGAACACCGTGTCGCGCATCAGCTTAGTGTGCAGCGCCGACACGCCATTCACCGCGTGCGAACCGATGAAGGCGAGATGTCCCATGCGCACGCGCTGCTCGCCGGGTTCGTGGATCAGCGAGATCGCCGCGACCAGATCGGCGTCGGTGTGTCCGGCCGCCACCGCTTCGTGCAGATGCAGCCAGTTAATCAGGTAGATGATCTGCAGATGCCGCGGCAGTAGCCGACTGAGCAAAGCCACCGGCCAGCTTTCCAGCGCCTCCGGCAGCAGGGTGTGGTTGGTGTAGCTGAGTGTCGCGCGGGTCACGTCCCAGGCGCGTTTCCAGGAAAATCCGTGTTCGTCGACGAGAATGCGCATCAATTCGGCAACGGCGATGGCGGGATGCGTGTCGTTGAGTTGTACGGCCGCGTGATCGGCGAGATTGTTGAGGGTGTCGTGCTCCGTCAGGTGACGGTGGATCAGGTCCTGCAGCGAGGCGGAGGTGAAAAAGAACTCCTGCCGCAGACGCAGCTCTTGCCCCTCGGGGGTGGAGTCGTCCGGATACAGCACGTCATTGATCGCCTGCGCGCGCGCGAATGCCTCGGTCGTCGGACCTTCGTCGCCACGGCCAAGCGCGAGCAACTGGATCGCCGCCGCCGGCTGCGCGCGCCACAGCCGCAGCGTGTTGGCATGCCGGCCGCCCCAACCAGGGATCAGCACGTCGTGCGCGGTCGCGGTGATGGTTTCCGCCGGATACCAGACGGCCGGCGCGGTTTCCTGGTCGCCGCCGGCATATTCCACGGCGCCGCCAAAATGGATCGGGTAGGCGGTATCGGCGCGCGGAAGCTCCCACGGCGTGCCGTGCGCGAGCCAGTTGTCCGGATACTCCGATTGCCAGCCATCATGGAAACGCTGCTCGAATAGTCCGTGTTCGTAACGGATGCCGTAGCCGAACGCCGGGATGCCGAGCGCCGCCATGCTGTCGAGATAGCAGGCGGCGAGGCGGCCCAGTCCGCCGCTGCCGAGTCCGGGGTCTGGTTCGCACAACCGCAACTGATCGAGATCCTTGCCGAAGCCGGCAACCGCCTCGCGCATTGCATCGAGCAGGCCGAGATTGCCGAGCGTGTCGATCAGCAGTTTGCCGACCAGGAATTCGATCGAGAGATAGTAGACACGTTTGGCCTTGCGCTGCGTCGCGCTGCGTGCGCTTTGCATCCACACGTCGATGGCGCGATCCCGCGCCGCCAGCGCGACCGCCGTGTACCATTCACGATCGGTCGCCATTTCCGGTGTCGTGCCGAGCGCATAAGCGAGTTTGGTCACGATCGCCTCGCGCAGCGCGCGGACGGCATTGTCCGCCTGCGTCTGGTGGCGAAGGGTCTGGCGAGACTGCATCGGCCGTGTCCTCACCGGTAACATGCGCGGCCCGTGTCAGGATTTACGGTTGCTGAACCGCGCATTGCCGAGGCCCGTGCCGATGGTCAGGACGCCCCAGCCGGCGACATCCCGCATGAAGGGGAGCTGGCTCAGACCTTGCACCACGGCGTCATTGTGCATCAACACGGTCGTCTCCTGATCCTCGATGGATGGAATGAGCGCGCACAGATTCTCCGGCAGATGAAAATCCTTTCCGGACCAGTTGCCGGGCAGGTTCTGCGCGCCGCGATCGATCGAACCGTCGCGTTCGATCACGCCGGGGCAACCGATCCCGATAAAAGGGGCAAGCTCGATTTTCTCCTTCCTGGCAGACGCAATCATCTTCTTGAGCATGTCGGAAAGTTTCTCGACTGCGGCGTCGCGCTTGATTTTGTCATCCGCATGGCGCCACAGCACGGATTTCCACACTTTCGCCTTTTCCAGCGTCGATGATTTCCTCTGATTGAGTTCCACGACGCCAGCGCGGATGTTGGTGCCGCCGATGTCGACGGCGAGAATCGCGTCGTGTCCTCGAAATACCCAGGCCGGGGCGAGGTGCACCGCGCCGATCAGTCCGGCTTCATCCGGATGATGCCGGATCGGCACCAGTTCGACGTCGATTCCATCCTCGTGCAGCAGCAATGTCGACCGATGAATCGCGATCTCGCCGGCACGGCTTTGCCGCATGCCGCCTCCGACGGCGATGCGTTCGGTATCCTGCCATGCTCTGGTTTTGAGGAATCGTTTGACGACCACTGTGAGCTCTTGCGCGAATTGCTCGACGGCGGTGTGGACGACGGCCGCCGCGCGCGGATCGTCGTTGATCAGCAGATCGTCGATGGCTTTCTTGCTGATCTCGTCGGTGTCCGCATCGCCCACCGGATCGTCGCCGCTCGCCTGACGCTGTGTTTTGCGCACATCGTCGAGAATGTCGCGGAATGCCTGCTTGTTGGCGCGGTCGCCGATGAAGCCATCGCCGTCGCGGATTTCGATATTGTAGGAATCGACAATCACCGCCGGCAGTTGCGACGTGCCATGTCCGGTGATCACGTCTCTTTTCTCTTTGGAATCGCCGCCCATTCCCAGATCCGTTGTTCGTGTCACCGCGCAAACAGAGCGTGTGATCTTCAGGAGTGATAGGCTGTTGCGGCCGGCGCCGTGGCAGCGGACCGCTCGACCAATTCCTCCGCCGCGCGCGCGAGCCAGTCGCGCACCGCATGCGGATCGTCGAAATATCCGTCCGTGCCGGCAATCCTGCGGCCGACCGAATAACCGAAGCCGCGATAGCGCGGCATGATGGGAAACACCGTCTCGTCGGTCACGTCGTCGCCGATGAAGACCGGCCGGCGCCCTCGAAATGGCGGCTGGTTCATCAGATATTCAACACCGGTCGCTTTGGTCAGTCCGGCCGGCTTCACTTCGACGACGAATTTGCCGAGGATCAAATCAACGGCGCCGGGCGGCAGACGCTCCTGAATGGCCTGCGCCGTGGCGATCACCTTCGGTCCCAGCTCCGGTGCCAGACGGTAGTGCAGCGCCAGCGCATAACCCTTGTCTTCGACCAGAACGCCTTTTCCGAGTTTTCCGATGATCGCGAAATCGCGCTTGATCGGAGCAGGAAGAGGCGGCGGCGCAACCCCGTGATCGGTCGAGATGTCGATGCGCAATTCCGCGCCATGACCGCCGACGGCGGGGAGGACCAGCGGTGAAAACACCAGATCGATATCGGAGACAACCCGGCCGCTGACGAAAGCCACGGCGCCGCCTAGCGCCCTGTGCAGTGCGCGCAGCGTTTGGATCAACTCGGGTGACGCCCACACTTCGCGCGGCGTCGGGGCGAAGTCGAGCAGCGTGCCGTCGATATCGAGCAGCAGCGCCGTCGAGCTTGGCGCAAGAGGAAGAATCCGGTCTGCATCGATCGAATCCGGGGGCATGACCGGTCCGTTCATTCGCGCTCCATTGCAATGCACAGCCAACGCAACGCAGTGCGAAAAGTTCCATTCTGAACTGTGTGGTTGGACCGCGTGGCCGCCACACTATTGCCGGTCCCGGAGCCAGGCGACGCCCATCCATGGAAATCATCGCCATCCCGGTTGCTGCGGTGCAACTTAATCGCCGGTTCCGCGTTGGTGGCGCAGCGTCTTGCCGGGCTCCAGAACAGTGTCATCAGAAAGGGTCTGTCCGCATGTCGATCATCGAGCGTGTCCTGGAGCCGAATTCGACCGATACTCCGACCTGCGTCTGCGGCGATGATATGCGTCTCGCCAAGGTCGAGCCGCATGGATTTATCGACGACGCGGAAACGCGGGAATTCGATTGCCGCTGCGGCCATCGTCTCAAGCTGGTGCTGTGGGCATCGTGATCCGTCGCCAAGCCGCGGGTTCGGTGCGCCTCGGTGAAACCAAGCAAGGCGGGATCGAGGGCCCCAGGAAAAGAGCAGCGCCATCATGACCGTCATCATCACCGCCTTTGAACGCTCGCCCGACGGCGGCAGGGGGCTGGCGCGCGACACGCGCGTGCGCTGGGCGTTGGAAGAGGTGGGGCAGGCCTACGATGTTCGCTATGTGTCGTTTCAGGCGATGAAAGAGCCCACGCATCTGGCGCTGCATCCGTTCGGGCAGATTCCAACCTATGAGGATGGCGATGTTGCGCTGTTCGAGACCGGCGCGATCGTGCTCCACATCGCCGAACGCCACGCGGGTCTGTTGCCGGAGGATGCGAACGGGCGGGCGCGGACGATTGCCTGGATGTTCGCCGCGGTGAATACCGTGGAGCCGCCGATCCTTGAACTGGTCACCGCCGTTATCTTCGAACGCGACAAGCCCTGGTCGGAGCAACGCCTGCCGCTGGTGAAGGACCGCGTTCGCGAGCGGCTGAAACAGCTTTCCGCTCGTCTGGGCGATGCGCAGTGGATCGAGGGAGCATTCAGCGCCGGCGATCTGATGATGGTGTCGGTTTTACTGCGCTTGCGTGCATCCGGCCTGCTGGATGAATACCCGAATCTCGCCGCCTATGTGGCACGCGGCGAGGCGCGGCCGGCCTATCGGCGGGCGTTCGCCGCGCAACTGGCGGCAAATACCGGAAGCTGATCGTTATCCCTGCCGCAGCATCTGCGCGACACGCGGCGCGAAATAAGTAAGCACGCCGTCGGCGCCGGCGCGCTTGAACGCCATCAGGCTTTCCACCATGGCGCGCTCGCCGTCGAGCCAGCCGTTCTGCGCCGCCGCCATCAGCATCGCGTATTCGCCGGACACCTGGTAGGCGAAGGTCGGCATGCCGAACGCATCCTTGATCCGCCGCAGGATATCGAGATAGGGCATGCCGGGCTTGACCATGATCATGTCCGCGCCTTCGGCGATATCGAGTTCGGCCTCGCGCAACGCCTCGTCGGAATTGCCCATGTCCATCTGGTAGGTGCGCTTGTCGCCGGTGAGCGTCTTTGCCGAGCCGACCGCGTCGCGGAACGGGCCGTAGAATGCCGAGGCGTATTTCGCCGAATAGGCCATGATCGACACGTCGAGATGCCCGGCCTTATCGAGCCCTTCGCGGATCGCACCGACGCGGCCGTCCATCATGTCGGACGGCGCGATGATGTCGCAGCCGGCCTCCGCCTGCACCAGCGCCTGCTGCACCAGCACGGCCACTGTCTCGTCGTTGAGGATCACGCCGTCGCGGATGAGGCCGTCATGGCCATGGCTGGTGTAGGGATCGAGCGCCACGTCACACAGCACGCCGACCTGCGGCACGGCCTTCTTGATGGCGCGCACCGCGCGGCAGACGAGATTGTTGCCGTTGAGCGCCTCGCTGCCGTCGTCGTTGCGCAGGCTCGGATCGGTATAAGGAAAAAGCGCGATGCACGGGATCGCCAGTTCGGCCGCGCGTTCGGCCGCGCGCACCGCATTGTCCACCGTCAGCCGCTCGACGCCCGGCATCGACGGCACCGGCGCGTTGCCGCCCTCGCAGACGAAGATCGGCCAGATCAGGTCGTCAGTGGTGAGCGTATGCTCGCGCACCATGCGTCGCGCCCAGTCGCTGCGGCGGTTACGCCGCATCCGCGTGGTCAGATCAAGCCGTTCGCCGGCGGCGGCCGGTTCGACGGTCTGGAATCGGACCCGGCTTTCGATCGGACGGCCGTATTTGATGGCCATGGCAGGCTCTCCGTGACGGGATCAATGACGCCCGTGGCGGTCTTTTAGCGCCTCCGATCACAACCCGCCAGCAGGTGTCGCCGGTTCGGTTGACGAGGCCCGAAGCGCCTTTTAACGATCAGAGGGAAGGGGCCGGCGATGGATTTCGAACTCAGCGAAGAACAGCGGGCATTCCAGGACACGGCGCGCGATTTCGCCGTCACCGAGATGATGCCGCAGGCGCGGCAGTGGGACGAGGATGAAATCTTCCCGGTCCAGACGCTGCGCAAGGCGGCCGCGCTCGGCTTCGGCGGCATCTATGTGAAGGAAGATGTCGGCGGCTCGGCGCTCGACCGCCTCGACGCCGCGGTGATCTTCGAGGAACTGGCGCAGGGTTGCACCTCCACCGCCGCCTACATTTCCATCCACAACATGGCGGCGTGGATGATCGACCAGTTCGGCGGCGACGAGCAGCGCCGCCGCTTCCTGCCCAAGCTCTGCACCATGGAGCACTTCGCCAGCTACTGTCTCACCGAGCCCGGCGCCGGCTCCGACGCTGCGAGCCTGACCACGAAAGCGCGGCGCGACGGCGATCACTACGTGCTCGACGGCGCCAAGGCGTTCATCTCCGGCGGCGGCCGCTCCGACGTTTATGTTGTGATGGCGCGGACGGGCGACGCCGGCCCGCGCGGCATTTCCTGCATCGTCGTCGAGAACGGCACGCCCGGCCTGTCGTTCGGCGCGCAGGAGAAGAAGCTCGGCTGGAAATCGCAGCCGACCGCCATGGTGCTGTTCGAGAATTGCCGCGTGCCGGTCGCGAACCGCATCGGCGAGGAGGGGCATGGCTTCCGCATCGCCATGGCAGGGCTCGACGGCGGACGGCTGAACATCGGCGCCTGCTCGATCGGCGGCGCGCAGTTCTGCCTCAACCGCACCATTGACTATATGAAAGAGCGCAAGCAGTTCGGCACGCGCCTGTCGGAATTCCAGGCGTTGCAGTTCCGCGTCGCCGATTATGCCACCGAATTGGAGGCGGCACGGCTGATGCTGCATCGCGCGGCGGTCGCGGTCGGCAACAAGGACGGCAACGCCACGCGGCTGGCGGCGATGGCGAAGCGGATTGCCACCGACACCGGCTTCGAGGTGGTCAATGGTTGCCTGCAACTGCATGGCGGTTACGGCTATCTGCGCGATCATCCGATCGAGCGGGTGCTGCGCGACGTGCGCGTGCACCAGATCCTCGAAGGCACCAACGAAGTGATGCGGCTGATCATCAGCCGCCAGATGTTGGGGAACTGACATGCTCGCCGCCAGCGGACAACTCGCCTTGATCGCCGCCGCGCTGTTCACCGGCGCGGCGCTGTACATCACCGTCGCCGAGCAGCCGGCGCGGATGCGGCTCGATGCGCCGTCGATGCTGGCGCAGTGGCAGCCGAGTTATGCGCGCGCCGCGATCATGCAGGCGGCGCTGGCGATCCTCGGCGGCGTGTTCGGACTGCTGGCATTCTTCATCGCCTATGACTGGCGCTGGGTGCTCGGCGCGGTGCTGATCCTCGCCAACTGGCCGTATACGCTGTTCGTCATCATGCCGACCAACCGTCAGCTTAAATCGCTGACGCCGCCGCAGGCCGACGACAGCACCCGCGATTTGATCCGCCAGTGGGGCCTCCTGCATCTCGTCCGCGTCGCGCTCGGCGCGCTGGCGACGCTCGAATTCCTGTGGGCGCTGAATTGAGCGGCGTGACAGAACAAGCATTCGACGAGATCCTGTTCGCGCGCGAGGGCGCGGCCGGCATCATCACGCTAAACCGGCCGAAGGCGCTCAACGCGGTGACGCATCGCATGGTCGGCGCGCTGCAGGCGCAACTCGATCTGTGGCGCGACGATCCGGCGGTGTCCTGTGTGGTGTTGCGCGCCAACGGCGAGAAGGCGTTTTCCGCCGGCGGCGACATCCGCGCGCTCTACGATCTGGGCAAGGCCGGGCAGTACGAACAGGCCCTGTCGTTCTGGCGCGACGAATATCTGCTCAATGCCGCGATCCGCGATTACCCAAAACCGTACATTTCGCTGATCGACGGCATCGTCATGGGCGGCGGCGTCGGTATCTCCGTCAACGGCCGTTACCGCGTCGCCGGCGACAGATTCCAGTTCGCCATGCCGGAGGTGAGCATCGGCTTTTTCCCCGATGTCGGCGCGACCTATATTCTGCCGCGCCTGCCGGGCCTGCTCGGCACCTGGGCGGCACTGACCGGCGATCGCATCCGCGCGAACGACGCCGTAGCGTCCGGCGTCGCCACGCATCGGGTCGCCTCGGCGCGGTTCGACGACCTCCTGGCGGCTCTGCGTGACGGCATGCCCGCCGAAACCGCGCTCGCGCGCTGCGCCGCGCCGCCCGCATCGCTGTCGCTGCCGGTCGGGCTGATTGATCGTTGTTTTGCCGCCGACCGGGTCGAGGATATTCTCGCGGCGCTCGATGCGGTGGCCACCACGTCGGACGTGGAGGGCGATTTCGCCCGTGCCGCCGCCGCCACGATCCGAACCAAATCGCCGACCAGTCTCCGGCTCGCGCTGGCGCAGATGCGCCGCGGCCGCGACTGGACCTTCGCGCAGGCGATGCGCGCCGAATTCCGCATCGTCTCGCGCGTTGTCCATGATCACGATTTCTACGAGGGAGTGCGTGCGCTGATCGTCGACAAGGACAACACCCCGCGCTGGCAACCGGCGGCGCTCGCCGACGTGACCGATGCCGCGATCGAGCGCCACTTCGCGCCGCTGCCGCGCGAGTTGCCGCTATGATGGATCCGGTCGTTCCCGATGCCAGCCGCGCGCTGGAGCCGGTCCGCGCCGACGAGGGGCGGGTGGTGGTCGGTGGCTGGACCCGGCGGCTGATCCTGTTCCTGCGTGTCATGGCCGGGCTCGCCATGATCAAGGGCCTCTATCACTGGGCGCGGCTGTGCGGCATCGGCGTCGCGCCGGACGATGTGTTCGAGGCGCATACCTCGCCGTGGCAGGTGGCGACGATCTTCTTCGCGGTGATCGATCTTGTTGCCGCGGTCGGGCTGTGGCTCGCGGCGCCGTGGGGCGCGGTGGTGTGGCTCACCTCGATCGTGTCGATGATCGCCGTCGAAATCCTGTTTCCGCAGGTGCTGGGCGGCGGCAGCATCGTCACCTTCGCCGAATTCCTGTTGCTGCTGGTTTACCTCTGGCTCGCGTTGAAGGCGGCGGGCGAGCATCCGGGTTGATCGAAAGATCAAGTCGTTCGGATGACTGACAACGCGAAAAAATTGCGGCAGCATGCCGCTCACAACAGCAAGAGGGGAGGCGACCATGGCACGGATCGGATTCATCGGGCTCGGCAATATGGGCGGGCCGATGGCGGTCAATCTGGTCAAGGCCGGGCACACGGTCGCGGGCTTCGACGTGACGCCGGACGCGGTGACGCGGTTTGCCGGCGCGGGTGGCGCGACGGCGAAAAGCGCGGCGGAGGCCGCCGCCAATGTGGATGTGATCGTCACCATGCTGCCGGCCGGCGCGCATGTGCGTGACATCTATCTCGGCGACAAAGGACTGATCGCGCTGGCGAAGCCCGGTACGTTGCTGATCGATTCCTCGACCATCGACGTGGACAGCGCGCGCGCAGTCGCCTCGGCCGCGCAGGCGAAAGGTCTGCTGATGGTCGATGCGCCGGTGTCGGGCGGCGTCGGCGGCGCGCAAGGCGGCACGCTCACCTTCATGGTCGGCGGCAGCGATGAGGCGTTCGCCAAGGCGAAGCCGTTTCTCGAACAGATGGGCAAGACCATCGTGCATGCCGGCGGGCCGGGCAACGGCCAGGCGGCGAAGATCTGCAACAACATGATCCTCGGCATTTCCATGATCGGCGTGTCGGAGGCGTTCGTGCTGGGCGAGAAGCTTGGCCTCGATCCGCAAAAGCTGTTCGACATCTCGTCGAAGTCGTCGGGCCAGTGCTGGTCGATGACGAGCTATTGCCCGGTGCCGGGCCCAGTGCCGACATCGCCGGCCAACCGCGATTATGCGCCGGGCTTCACCGCGGCGATGATGCTCAAGGACTTGCGGCTGGCGCAGGACGCGGCGAAGACCGCGGGCGCCAACACGCCGCTTGGCGCCGACGCCGCGAAGATTTATGCCGCCTACGCCGAGGGCGGGGAGGCGGGCCGCGATTTCTCCGGTATCATCCGCTATCTGCGCGCGCGCTGATCGCAAGAAACGCGCGCTGATCACAAGAAAATAGAGCACGCTCTCTCCACGTCATGCGCGGACGTGTTCCGCGCATCCACGTCTTCTTTTCCGCCAGCATGGCCGTTCGAAGAACGGCGTCGCTTCGTTTGTTTGTGGCGGGTATCCAAGTTTAGCTCAATTCGATCCGGCCACGTTAAGAACCGGACGTCCGGTTTTGTGGGGGGCGAGCGGCTGTGACAGCGCGCTTGATCCGAACGGAGCACAGTTCAGCGCCGCGTTCCCGCGACCTGGACGTGTTTCGCGAGAACCGAATGAGAACATCGGCGCGGAACAGTGAATCAAAGATTGCAAAAACCCCTCTATTTGAGGGGTGAAACGGATGATTCACCGTTGCAAATAAAGCTTATCTTTATCTTGTTATTTAATCCGATTTTAGACCGCCCCTTTTAAAAACGTCGACAGAACCGGAGCGGGGAAACAGGGCCTCGCAACTGGTCAGAGACAAAGAGTCAAACAGGGGCAAGTCACATGAAAGCCGTCGTCAAGGCGGTCGAACCGGCGACAGATCGCGAAGCTCGGTTCGATCATATCCGTCCGTATTATCTCGAAGCACTGACGCTGGTGGAGCGGCTGCATCGCCGCCTGCTCGACGTCATCAAGGATGAGTTCGATCGCCGGGGACGGGCGGACATCAACTCGGTGCAGGCGCTGCTCCTGTACAATATCGGTGACAAGGAACTGACGGCGGGTGAGCTGCGCACGCGCGGCTACTATCTCGGCTCCAACGTCTCCTACAATCTCAAGAAGCTGGTTGAGATGAACTATCTCGATCACCAGCGCTCGCGGGTCGATCGCCGTTCGGTGCGCATCAAGCTGACGCCGAAGGGTCAGGAAGTGCGCGACATCGTCGAGCACCTCTATCAGAAGCACGTGCGCACGGTTGAGCAGGTCGGCGGCATCAATGCCGACGAGTTCTCGACGCTCAACAAGTCGCTGCACCGGCTGGAGCGGTTCTGGACCGACCAGATTTTGTATCGTCTGTAATCCGATCCTCCGTTACGGACGCGAGAGCGACTGGCCCCGGCGCGAATGCCGGGGCCATTTTCGTTCCGGCCGCCGCCGATTATCATCGTGCCGGGGAGCGGCGATGAGCGATCAGCGCGAAATTTATTTCGAGTTCACCGTGGTCGGCGCTCTGGTGAAGGTCGCGGCGATCGATTCCGCCACCGCGACCGAGGTCGCCGTGATGGGTCCGGCGACCGCGAGCCGAGCCGATCTGGAGCGGCTGGCGGCGCAGAAGCTGCGTGCCCGGCTTGCCCGCGTTGCGGGGGAAACCCGCTAGATATGGGGCATTACCCTATCGTCTGATGCCATTGCTGGCGGTTTTCCTCCTCCTCCGCCGGGTTCCCGCCTTGGCGCGGGAGGGGGCGATGTGCTATGGCGCGCCATCCCGGATTTTGCCCGCCCGACGGCGCTTTCGCCGTGCCGCGCGCGCATGGTCCTTCTGACACGAGAGCATCATGACGGCCGCCCCTTCGCCTTCGCAGACCCAGTCCATGTTCACCCAGACGCTCGCGCAGAGCGATCCGGAGCTTTACGACGCGATCGGCAAGGAACTCGGTCGCCAGCGCGACGAGATCGAGCTGATCGCCTCGGAGAACATCGTCAGCCGCGCGGTTTTGGAAGCGCAGGGCTCGGTGCTCACCAACAAGTATGCCGAGGGCCTGCCGGGCAAGCGCTATTACGGCGGCTGCCAGTATGTGGATATCGCCGAGACGCTGGCGATCGAGCGCGCCAAGAAGCTGTTCGGCTGCAACTTCGTGAACGTGCAGCCGCACTCCGGCGCGTCGGCCAATGCCGAGGTGTTCTTCGCGCTGCTGCAGCCCGGCGACACCTTCATGGGGCTCAATCTCGCCGCGGGCGGGCATCTCAGCCACGGCATGGCGATCAACATGTCCGGCAAGTGGTTCAAGCCGGTGCCGTATAACGTGCGCCGCGAGGACCAGCGCATCGACATGGAGGAGGTGGAAAAGCTCGCGCAGCAGCACAAGCCGAAGCTGATCATCGCCGGCGGCTCCGCCTATCCGCGCGTCATCGACTTCAAGAAATTCCGCGAGATCGCCGACAGCGTCGGCGCGCTGCTGATGGTCGACATGGCGCATTTCGCCGGTCTCGTCGCCGGCGGCGCGCATCCCTCGCCATTCCCGCACGCGCATGTGGTGACGACCACCACCCACAAGACGCTGCGCGGCCCGCGCGGTGGCATGATCCTCACGAATGACGAGGATCTGGCGAAGAAGCTCAACTCGGCCGTGTTCCCCGGCATGCAGGGCGGCCCGCTGATGCACGTCATCGCCGCGAAGGCCGTGGCGTTCGGCGAGGCGCTGCGGCCCTCGTTCAAGACCTACGCCAAGAACGTCGTCGAGAACGCCAGGGCGCTCGCCGAGACGCTCAAGAGCAAGGGCTACGACATCGTCTCCGGCGGCACCGACACGCATCTGATGCTGGTCGATCTGCGGCCGAAGCGCCTCACCGGCAAGGTCGCGGACCTCGCGCTCGGCCGCGCCCACATCACCTGCAACAAGAACGGCATCCCGTTCGATCCGGAAAAGCCGACCATCACCTCCGGCATCCGTCTCGGCACGCCGGCCGGCACCACGCGCGGCTTCGGCATCGCCGAATTCCAGCACGTCGGCGAACTGATCTCGGAAGTGCTCGACGTTCTCTCGCAAAAGGGCACCGACGAGGATTCGCTGGTCGAGGCCGCGGTGCGCGACAAGGTGCAGACGCTGCTCGCCCGTTTCCCGATCTATCAGGGATAACGCCAAGCCATGCGCTGCCCGAGCTGCGGAAGCCTCGACACCCAGGTGAAGGACTCGCGTCCGACCGAGGACGCGAACGCGATCCGCCGCCGCCGTGTCTGCATCTCGTGCAATTTCCGCTTCACCACCTTCGAGCGCGTGCAGTTGCGCGAACTGACGGTGATCAAGCGCAACGGCCGCCGCTCGCCGTTCGACCGCGACAAGCTGATGCGCTCGGTGCAGGTTGCGCTGCGCAAGCGCCAGGTCGATCCCGAGCGCGTCGAGCAGATGGTCTCCAAGATCGTGCGCGAGCTGGAAAGCCTCGGCGAGAACGACGTGTCGTCGGAAACCATCGGTGAATCGGTGATGGCGCATCTGCGCGAGCTCGACGACGTCGCCTATGTCCGCTTCGCCTCGGTCTATCGCAATTTCCGCGAGCCGCAGGACTTCAAGAACGCGCTCGACGAATTGTCGGGCAGCGATGACGAGAGGGACGGCGCTGACGCGCCGCCCGCAAAGCCGGAACGGAAATGAACGACACCACGACCGCCGCCGATCCCGCGCAGGATCAGCGTTTCATGCAGCTCGCGCTGTCGCTGGCGCGGCGCGGCCTCGGCAACACCTGGCCCAATCCGGCGGTCGGAGCGGTGCTGGTGAAGGACGGCGTCGTCATCGGCCGTGGTTGGACCCAGCCGGGCGGCCGCCCGCATGCGGAGACCGAAGCCTTGAAGCGCGCGGGTCGCGGGAAAGCACGCGGCGCGACGCTCTACACGACGCTCGAGCCGTGCTCGCATCAGGGCCAGACGCCGCCCTGCGTCGACGCGCTGATCTCCGCCGGCGTCGCCCGCGTGGTGTCCGCCATGGAGGATCCCAATCCGAAGGTCGCGGGGCAGGGCCACGCGAAGCTGCGCGAGCGCAACATCGCCGTCGAGATCGGGGTCGGCGCGGAGGAGGCGCAGCGCATCAATGCCGGTCATGTCCGCCGCATCGTCGATCATCGTCCGCATGTGCTGCTCAAGCTCGCGGTCTCGTCCGACGAGAAGATCGCCGCCGCCGGCGGCCGCCGCGTCGAGATCACCGGCGAGGAAGCGCGCGAGCGCGTGTTCATGCTGCGCGCCATGAGCGACGCGATCCTGGTCGGACGTGGCACCGTGATCGCCGACGATCCGGTGTTGACCAGCCGTCTGCCCGGCATGGAGCAGCGTTCGCCGGTGCGCGTCGTGCTCAACGCCAAACTGAATATCCCGCTTGCCAGCGCCGTGATCGGCACCGCGCACGATGTGCCGGCCTGGGTAATCGGTGATGTCGCCGCGTCGCAGATCGCGGAGGACGTATTGCGCGGCAAGGGCGCGGAGGTGATCCGCGTGCCGGCGCAGGACGGACTGTTCGACATCGGCGCGGTGCTCAAGCTCCTGGCCGAGCGCGGCGTCACCCGGCTGATGGTCGAAGGCGGTGCGGCGGTCGCGACCTCGCTGCTCAACGCTGGTCTGATCGACGAGGTGATCCTGCTGCGCGGCGGAAAGCCGATCGGTGCGGACGGCCTGCCGCCGTTGCGCGGCCTGCCGCTCACCGCGCTGACGCAGGCGCCGCGGTTCAAATCGCTCGGGAGCGAAAAACTCGGCGACGACACGCTCGAACACTGGGTGCGCGGCTGATGTTCACCGGGATCGTCACCGACGTCGGCGAGGTGCTCGCGGTCGAGCCGCGGCCCGGCGATCTGCGCCGGCTGAAGATCGCGACGCATTATCCGGTCGACGAGATCGCCGATGGCGCGTCGATCGCGTGCTCCGGCTGCTGCCTCACGGTGGTGGACAAGGGCATCACCGGCAATCGCCGCTGGTTCGCGGTCGATGCGGCGGCGGAAACGCTGGCGGTGACGAATATCGGCGCCTGGGCGGCCGGTACGCGGATCAATCTGGAGCGCTCGCTGCGCATCGGCGACGAACTCGGCGGCCATCTCGTCTCCGGCCATGTGGACGGGCTCGCCGAGATTCTGGAGCGCGAAGATCATCCGGAGACGGCGCGGTTCACCTTGCGCGCGCCCTCGGCGCTGGCGCGGTTCATCGCGCCGAAAGGGTCGGTCGCACTCGACGGCATCTCGCTCACGGTGAACACGGTCGCTGACGACACGTTTTCGGTGCTGATCATCCCGCACACCTTGCAGGTGACGACGCTGGGCAGCCGCCGCGCCGGCGACCGCATTCATCTCGAGATCGACCAGATGGCCCGCTATGCCGCGCGGCTGATGGAGCGCGGTTGACCCTCTGGCGGGGGTGCCGCAGCCTTAATCAAGCCAGCCTTGTCGGCGACAAGCCCCCTTGGTAACAGGGCGCGGTTTCTCAGGAGTTTTCCATGCCCCGGCCGAAGCGGCGCGCATCCCCCGTCAAGCGTCAGGCAGCGCGTCTGCTGATCGTCGAAGCGCGCTATTACGAAGACATTGCCGACCGGCTGCTCGCCGGCGCGACCGGCGCGCTGGAGCAGGTGGGGGCGCAATATGATGTCGTGACCGTGCCGGGCGCGCTGGAGATCCCGGCCGCCATCGTCATCGCCGCCGACAATGCGGCGCGGGCGGGAGAGCCTTACGACGGCGCGGTCGCGCTCGGCTGCGTCATTCGCGGCGAGACGTTCCATTTCGAGATCGTGTCGATGGAATCCGCGCGCGGGCTGATGGACCTGTCGGTCGCGCATGGCTTCCCGGTCGGCAACGGCATTCTCACGGTCGAGAACGAGAAGCAGGCCAAGGCCCGCGTCGGCGGCCGTCACGGTGACAAGGGCGCGGAGGCCGCGCGCGCGGCGCTGTCGCTGATCGCGCTCAAGCACATGAGCGCCGCATGAGCCGCGGCGACGATAAAGGCCCGCCCAAAGCCAACCGCCGCGGCGCGGCGCGGCTCGCGGCGGTGCAGGCGCTCTACCAGATGGACATCGCCGGCACCGGCCTCAACGAGATTTTGGCGCAGTTCGAGAGCCACTGGATCGGCCGGGAGGTCGAGGGCGAGCAGTATCTGCCGGCGGAGGGTGCGTTTTTTCGGGAGATCGTGCGTGGCGTGCTCGACGACCAGCGCCGCATCGATCCGATGATTGACGAGGCTCTCTCGCGCGGCTGGCCGCTGCGGCGGATCGAGACGGTGCTGCGGGCGGCGTTGCGCGCTGGTGTGTACGAACTCGACAAGCGCCGCGACATTCCCGCGCGCGTGGTCGTGAAGGAATATGCCGACGTCGCCGCCGCGTTCGTCGAGCGCGACGAGACCGGCCTCGTCAACGCGGTGCTCGATCAGCTCGCGCGGCAGTTGCGCGGCGAGGAATTCGAGCGGTCGTAAGAGGCGACACGATTACAGCCTCTCCACCGTCATGCCCGCGCTTGTCGCGGGCATCCACGTCTTTTTTACAGCTAAGCAAGTCGTAGATGCCCGGAACAAGTCCGGGCATGACGTGGCGAGAGCTACGCTTCGAACTGACAACCCGCTATGCTGCCCGCAACATGGCGAAATCCCCCATCTCAGCCGAAGACGACTTCATCGCGCGGCATTTCAAGCCGCTGGCGATGGCCCCGGGTGCGCTCGGGCTCACGGACGATGCGGCGGTCTACACACCACCGCCGGGCCACGACCTCGTTCTGACGAAAGATGCGCTGGTGGCCGGCGTGCATTTCTTTGCCGACGATCCGGCGGAGCGCATTGCGCGCAAGGCGCTGCGGGTTAACCTTTCCGACCTCGCAGCAAAGGGCGCGATGCCGGCCGGTTTCCTGCTGGCGCTGGCGCTGCCGCCGGAGACCGGCGAAGAGTGGGTCGCGGCGTTCGCGCGCGGACTTGGCGACGACAGCGCACATTACGGCTGCCCGCTATTCGGCGGCGACACGGTGCGCACGCCGGGCCCGGTGACGATTTCGATCACAGCGTTCGGCCTGGTGCCGTCCGGTCACATGGTGCGTCGCGCCGGGGCGCAGCCCGGCGACCGCGTGATGGTGAGCGGCACGATCGGCGATGCGGCGCTGGCGTTGCGCGTGCGGCGCGACGGGCTCGCCGTATCGGACGCTGCGCGGGCGCATCTGCGCGAACGCTATCAACTGCCGCGGCCGCGCACGGCGCTGACGGTGGCAGTCCGCGAACATGCCTCGGCAGCGATGGATGTGTCAGACGGACTGGCGGGCGATTTCGCCAAGCTGTGCCACGTCTCCGGCGTGTCGGCGCGCGTCACGCTCGCCGATGTGCCGTTGTCGGACGCGGCGCGCACCGTGATCGCGCAGGATGAGGCTTTGCTGGAAACCGCTTGCACCGGCGGCGACGACTACGAGATCGTCTGCACCGTGCCGCCGGTAAAGCTCGCCGCTTTTCGTGCGGCCGCCGCGTCGGCCAGAGTGCCGGTCAGCGAGATCGGTGAGATCGTCGCGGGCGAGGGCGCGCCGCAATTCCTCGGCGCAGACGGCCAGCCGGTGGCGTGGCAGCGGCTGTCGTTCAGTCATCTCTAACGTGCGGGTGAAGCGTCGCATGCTTCTCTTCCTTCCCCCTCCCGTACACGGGAGAGGGAAGGAAGAGCGCCAGCGCAAAAAGGCGTAGCCGGGTTGGAGTCCCCGCAGCCACCCTGTTAGGGTTCGCCGCCATCACGTCATGTCCATAGCCACATCCATGCACGACACCACCGCCGCTCCGAAATCCCTGCCGGCCTATCGGCCGCGCGCCGACTACAAGCAGGTGCATCGCCGCTTTCCGACGACCGCCTGGCTGCGGCGCAAGGCGCCCGCGCATGTGCCGCTGTTCGCTTTTGAGTACGGCGATGGCGGCGCCGGCTCCGACGTCGGCATTGATCACAACTGGGCAGCATTCGACGCCTTCAAGTTCGTGCCGCGCTATGGCGTCACCAACAAGCTGCCGCCGGTGGAAACGACGCTGTTCGGCACGCGCTACAATGCGCCGTTCGGCGTCGCGCCCATGGGCGGACCGGCACTGGTCTGGCCCGGCGCCGACAAACTGTGCGCGCGCGCCGCGCAGGCGGCCGGTGTGCCGTATACGCTCGGCGTCGCCGGCGGCGCGACCATCGAGGAGATCGCGGCGATCGCGCCCGATGTGTTCTGGCTGCAACTCTATCGTTTCTCGCGCGACAATCACAAAATCGGTCTCGATCTGGTGCGCCGCGCGGCTGCGGCTGGCGTCAAGACGCTGACACTGACACTCGATGTGCCAGTGCGCACCACGCGCTCGCGCGAGGCGCGCGCCGGGCTCGCCAACGAGTTTCGCCCGAATGCGCAGATGCTGTGGGAGATGATCCAGCGTCCGGCCTGGCTGATGGCGATGGTGCGCCATGGCATGCCGCGCTTCGCGACCTTACGCGATTATTTGCCGGCGGGAGCGGGGACCAACGACACGATCCGTTTCGCGCGCCAGGAGATGGGCGGTGCGTTCTCCTGGGACGAGATCGCGCTTTATCGCGAGCACTGGAAGGGGCCGATGCTGCTCAAGGGCATCCTGCATCCGGCCGATGCGGAGAAGGCGATGGCGCTCGGCGTCGATGGTATCTGGGTGTCGAACCATGGCGGGCGGCAGATCGAGGCGCTGATGCCGGCGATCGATTGCCTGCCGGCGATCGTGCGCGCAGCGGGCGGCAAGGCGACCATCCTGATCGACAGCGGCGTGCGCAGCGGCCACGACGTGGCCCGCGCGCTGGCGCTCGGGGCGGATGCGGCCTTCGCCGGCAAGGCGTTCCTGTGGGGGCTGGCGGCGCTCGGTGATCGCGGCCCGGCGCATGTGATCGACCTGTTCATGGACGAACTGACTTCGTCGCTTGGCCAGATCGGCGCCCGCTCGCTGGCGGAGGCGCGGGAGGCCACGCTGCGGCATCCGGGGGCGTTCGCGGCGGGCTGACAAAACGGCTGTCATCCCAGCCTCCTGATTTCGGCAATGGTGTTCCCCTGAGGGGCCGTATAGAAGGCCATCATTCCACCGCTGACAGAATGTCGCGGGTTCGGGGAACAGGTCCGGGGGACCATGCCGATGTCGGCTGTCGAGACCGTCACGAAACCTATTGTCGACGATGACCGGCTGGCGCGGCGCAATGCGCTGGTGCTCGCGGTCGCGCAGGCGCTCGCCGGCGGCAACAACACCGTCATCGTCGCGACCACCGCCATCGTCGGCGCCATGTATGCGCCGGACAAAGGCCTGGCGACGCTGCCGATCACCATGATGGTCATCGGCATGTGGGTCGGCACCTTGCCGGTCGGCTATATGGCGCGGCGTTTCGGCCGCCGCTTCGCGCTGCAGGTCGGCACCATTTTCGGCGTGCTCGCCGGGCTGATCTCGTGCGTCGCGGTGCTGCAGGGTTCGTTCGCGCTGATTCTCGCCGGGACGTTCTCGGGCGGGCTCTACGCGGCCGCGCATCAGTCCTACCGGTTCGCCGCGGCGGATACGGCGAGCGAGGCGTTCCGGCCGAAGGCGGTGTCCTGGGTGCTCGCCGGCGGGTTGTTCGCCGGGCTGATCGGGCCGCAGATCGTCATCTTCACCAAGGACATGTGGCCGCCTTACCTGTTCGCCATGACCTATCTGGCGCAGGCGGGCGTGGCGTTGCTCGCCGGTGTGGTGCTGGTGTTCGTCCGCATTCCGAAGCCGGTGGTGCAGGCACAGCAGGAGGCGGGGCGTCCGCTGTCCGAGATCGTGCGCTCGCTACGCTTCGCCACGGCGGTCACCTGCGGCGTCGTCTCCTATGCCGGCATGAACATGATGATGACGGCGGCTCCGCTCGCCATGGTCGACTGCGGCCACACTGTAACTGATGCGAGCCTGGCGATTCAGTGGCATGTCATCGCGATGTATGGGCCGAGCTTTTTCACCGGGTCGCTGATCCTGCGGTTCGGCGTGACGCGTGTGATCTCCGTCGGGCTAGCGCTGCTGCTCACGGCGGCGGTGGTCGGACTGTCCGGGCTCACTGTGGGGCACTTCTGGGGATCGCTGATTCTCCTCGGCGTCGGCTGGAACTTCGCCTTCATTGGCGCGACCACCATGGTCACCGAGTGCCACCGCCCGTCCGAGCGCAACCGGGTGCAGGCGTTCAACGACTTCCTGGTGTTCGGCAGCATGGCGATCGGTTCGCTCGCGTCCGGCAAAATTCTCGCCACGCTGGGCTGGGCCTTTGTAAATGAAGTGTTTTTCCCGCTGATCGTGATCGCCGCGACGATGCTGCTGTGGCTGTCGCTGTGGCGGCGGCGCGTGGCCTGACCGGTTTGCCGACGATCCCGTACCCGCCGAAAGTCCCTGTCGATGGCGGCGGCGCTCGCATTGCGCCGCTGCCTCGTTTTTGGCAATGTCCCGCCGCTTTTTCGTCCGAGGGGGGCGCTGAGAGCGCTGCCGGCTGTGTTCGGCTGCGGGTCGCCGCCCACCCGTCACATCCGAGGATTACATGTCGGCTCTCTGGTTGATCATTCTCTGCGGCTGCCTCGCCATCGTCTATGGCGTTTGGGCTATCGGTTCGGTGATGAAGGCCGATGCCGGCAACGCGAAGATGCAGGAAATCTCCGCTGCCGTGCGCGAAGGCGCTCAGGCTTATCTCAAGCGGCAATACACGACGATCGGTATCGTCGGCGTCCTCATCTTCCTGATCCTTGGCTGGGGTCTCGGCTGGCTGGTGGCGGTCGGCTTCGCCATCGGTGCGATCCTGTCCGGTGCGACCGGCTTCATCGGCATGAACGTGTCGGTACGTGCCAACGTGCGCACCGCGCAGGCCGCGATCGGCTCGCTCGGCGGCGGCCTCTCGCTGGCGTTCAAGTCCGGCGCGATCACCGGCCTGTTCGTCGCCGGCCTCGCGCTGCTCGGCGTCGCCGTCTACTTCCTCATTCTTACCGGCCCGCTCGGCAAGGCGCCGAACGACCGTCTGGTCATCGACGCGATGGTGGCACTCGGCTTCGGTGCGTCGCTGATCTCGATCTTCGCCCGTCTCGGCGGCGGCATCTTCACCAAGGGTGCGGACGTCGGCGGCGATCTCGTCGGCAAGGTCGAAGCGGGTATCCCGGAAGACGATCCGCGCAACCCGGCGACCATCGCCGACAACGTCGGTGACAACGTCGGCGACTGCGCCGGCATGGCGGCGGACCTGTTCGAGACCTATGCGGTGACGCTGGTCGCGACCATGGTGCTGGCCTCGATCTTCTTCGCCGGCGGTCCGCTGCTCTCGACCATGATGCTGCTGCCGCTCGGTATCGGCGCGGCCTGCATCGTCACCTCGATCATCGGCACGTTCTTTGTGCGGCTTGGCGCCAGCCAGTCGATCATGGGTGCGCTATACAAGGGCTTCATCGCCTCGGCGGTGCTGTCGCTGTTCGCGATTGCCTATGTGGTCCACGCGCTGATTGGTTTCGGGCCGCTGCAGGGTGTCAGCTTCACCGGCAAGGATCTCTACATCTGCGCCGTTGTCGGCCTCGTCGTGACCGGCCTGATCATCTGGATCACCGAATACTATACAGGCACCAACTTCCGCCCGGTGAAGTCGATCGCGCAGGCGTCGGTGACCGGCCACGGCACCAACATCATCCAGGGCCTCGCGGTGTCGCTCGAATCGACTGCGCTGCCGTCGCTGGTGATCATCGCCGGCATTCTCGCCGCCTATGGTCTCGCCGGACTGTTCGGCATCGCCATCGCGGTCTCGGCGATGCTCGCGCTCGCCGGCATGGTGGTTGCGCTCGACGCCTTCGGCCCGGTGACCGACAACGCTGGCGGTATCGCCGAAATGGCGGGCCTGCCGAAGGAGGTGCGCAAGTCGACCGACGCGCTCGACGCGGTCGGCAACACCACCAAGGCAATCACCAAGGGCTACGCGATCGGTTCCGCCGGTCTCGGCGCGCTGGTGCTGTTCGCGGCCTATAACGAAGACCTGAAGTTCTTCATCGCCAACTCGGCCAAGCATAAGTATTTCGCGGGTGTGCAGACCGACTTCGCGTTGACCAACCCCTACGTCGTCGTCGGCCTGCTGTTCGGCGGCCTGCTGCCGTATCTGTTCGCGGCGATGGGCATGACCGCGGTCGGCCGTGCGGCGGGCGCGATCGTCGAGGAGGTGCGGCGTCAGTTCCGCGCCGACGCGGGGATCATGAAGGGCACCAGCAAGCCGGACTACGGCAAGGCGGTGGATCTGCTGACCAAGGCGGCGATTAAGGAAATGATCATCCCGTCGCTGCTGCCGGTGCTGTCGCCGATCGTCGTCTTCGTCGCGATCTACTTCATCGCGGGCGGCGGCGCGGCCGGCAAGGGCGCTGCGTTCTCGGCGGTCGGCGCGATGCTGCTGGGCGTCATCGTGACGGGTCTGTTCGTCGCGATCTCGATGACCTCGGGCGGCGGTGCGTGGGACAATGCCAAGAAGTACATCGAGGACGGCCATCACGGCGGCAAGGGCTCGGAGTCGCACAAGGCGTCGGTGACCGGCGATACGGTCGGCGACCCCTACAAGGACACCGCCGGCCCGGCCGTGAACCCGATGATCAAGATCACCAACATCGTGGCGCTGCTGCTGCTGGCGATCCTGGCTCACTGAGGTTGGGCACCGCCTGGCCCCCGACGGGGCCAGGCACCACACGATACGAAAAACCCCGCGGCGCCGGCCGCGGGGTTTTTATTTGAAGCAAAGCTAATAAGTTAGAATGGCTTAGCCGACGATCTTGAAGATGTACCGCAGATAACCCAGCTCTTCGCCACCGGTCTGGGTGGTCTGGCTGACGAAGTCGAATATCTTGCCGTCCTTCAGCCCGTAGTTGGCGAGCCGCTGCACCTTGCGGTTCTTGTCGAAATAGACCGCAACCACCCGCTGATCCTTGACGTCTTCGTGCATGAAGGCGACCGGTCGCTCGGTCCGCTGCGAGATGTAATAGAACGCCTCACCGCTGACGGTGGCGACGGTGGAGGGGGTGCCGAGCACGATCAGCACCTGATCCTGCGAGGCGCCGATCGGAATCTGTTCGAGCGCGCCCTCGGGCAGCACGTAGCCGCGCTGGAACGTTTCGCTGAAATAACCACCGCAACCACCGAGGCCGAGGGTCAGTGCGAGCGCCAAGGCCGCCGCCACCGGCCGGCGGCGCGGCCGCGTATCGTGTCCCGCTGCCACGTCAGAAGTTCCAGCACGCTGATGTTGCTTCGCCATTTCGCCCGATTTCGCTTGATTTTCGACCGACTTTTTATTCTTGCATCCCCAGGCACGTTCACGTACCCGGCGCCCCACGTACCCCATCCGGCCCAACAGGCCAATCCGCGACGACAAGCCCGATGATATGGACTCGATTTCGCCGCCAGCCAAGTGACCAGTCCGGTGAAGGGCGCGGCAGCCCGTCACGGCAGGAAACCATTGCCAGCCTGTATGGCATGATCGTGGCGCAAGCGCGAAGCCCGGCGTTTTACCGGGATTTCGGCGTTCCGGACACGGTTAACGGCCGCTTCGACATGATCGTGCTGCATCTCGCGCTGGTGCTCGGGCGGCTGCGCGGCAGTGGCGCGGACACCGAGCCGCTGGCGCAGGGACTGTTCGACCACTTTTGCCGGGACATGGACGGCAATCTGCGGGAAATGGGGATCAGCGACCTCAAGGTTCCCAAGCAGATGAAAGGCATCGGCGAAGCCGTCTATGGCCGGTTGCGGGCCTATGACGAGGCGCTGGCAGCGCCCGGTCTCGATACGCTGGAAAAGCTGGTGATCCGCAATCTGCAGGATGACCATTTGCGAGACATCGCGCCCGGCAAAACCCCGGAACAGACGCGCGCCGGGCAACCGGTGGCGGCGCGGGCGGTAGCCGCTTATGTGCGGATGAGCCACGATGCGTTGCGCGGGCAGAATCCCGGCCGCTGGGAGGCGGACGGCATCTCGTTTGCAGACCCGCCCCACGCGGTGTCGGCGGAGGTCCGATGAGCAAAGCCGGAAAACCACACCACGCGATTGACTGGACCGCGCCCATCACTCTTGAAGAAGTGCCGGAGGCCGGCCGCCATGTCGAACTGGTCGCACCAGAGACGGTGTTGCCGGCGATCGCCACGCTGGCGGCGGTCAACGCGGTGGATCGTCTGGTGGCGCATTTCGACGTCAGCCATCGCGGCGACGGGCTGCGCGTGGCCGGTCGGGTCGAGGGCAAGGTGGTCCAGACCTGTGTGGTGAGTCTCGAGCCGCTGGTGAACGAGATCAGCGAAGAGGTCGATCTGACGTTTTCACCGTCGCTGCGGGACGATGCGGAGGAGATCGAAGTCTCCGGCGATCCGGACGAGCGCGACCCTCGGGAGCCGATGATCGGTCGCGCGGTCGATCTCGCGGCGGTGGCGGTTGAGTTCCTGATGCTGGGGATCGACCCGTATCCGCGCAAATCCGGCGCAGAATTCGAGACCCGGACCGCCGGAGACCCCTCCGAGCCGGATCGCCCCAACCCTTTCGCCGTGCTCGAAGCCCTCAAACGGGGCCAGAGCCAAGGCTAAGGACAAGGGTGGAAGCTGAGTCCGTGCCTGTCTGCAACCCGTTGTCATGGGCCGCCGAGCCGCTATTGTCGCCCGGAAGTTGGCGGCCTCCGGCCGTCCTCCGGCGTCCACCGGTTCTCGCCAGATTTCCTGTTCGATTTCTTGCCAGATCCCGCACGACGTCTCGCCAACCGATCGCCAGAGGCGGCGCTCGGATTTGCGCGGATCGAACAGGCAAAGAGACGGTCGTTGATGTCGGATAGGGTTCGCATTGCTCTCGACGCCATGGGCGGGGACCACGGCGCGTCGGTCGTGATCCCGGCGGCGGAGATCGCGCTCGCGCGCCATCCCGATATCGATTTCACGCTATTCGGCGACAGCGCCGTGATCGAGCCGATCCTGGCGCAGCAGCCGCGTCTGAAGGCCAAGGCACAGATCGTCCACACCGACATCGCCATCAAGATGGACGACAAGCCGAGCCAGGCGCTGCGCTACGGCCGCGGCAAGTCGTCGATGTGGAAAGCCATCGACGCGGTAAAGAAAGGCGAGGCCGACGCGGTGGTGTCCGCCGGCAATACCGGCGCGCTGATGGCCATGTCCCGCTTCAACCTGAAGATGCAGGCCGGGATCGAGCGTCCCGCCATTGCCTGTCTGTGGCCGAACATCAAGGGCGAATCCGTCGTGCTCGATGTCGGCGCGTCGATCGGCGCCGATGCCGCGCATCTGGTGGCGCTCGCCGGCATGGGCAGCGCCATGGCCCGCGTCCTGTTCGATCTCGAACGGCCGACGGTGGGTCTGCTCAATATCGGCATCGAGGAAGTGAAGGGCGTCGAGCAGGTCCGGGAAGCGGGGCAGATGCTGCGCGAGAGCCCGGTGCCGCATTTCGACTATATCGGCTTCGTCGAGGGCGACGATATCGGCAAGGGGACGGCGGACGTGATCGTCACCGAAGGCTTTGCCGGCAATATCGCGCTCAAGACCGCCGAGGGGACGGCGCGGCAATTAGCCTACTATCTCCGCAACGCCATGAACCGCACATGGCGGGCGAAGCTGGGCTATCTGTTTGCGCGCCAAGCGTTTAAGACGCTGCGCGAGAAGATGGACCCGCGCCGCTCCAACGGCGGCGTGTTTCTGGGATTGAACGGCATCGTCATCAAGAGCCACGGCGGCACCGACGCCGAAGGTTTCGCGGCGGCGATCGATATTGGATACGACATGGTGCGTTACGAACTGCTCGCCAAGATCACGCAGGCGCTGGGCCACGATCAGGCTCCTGTCACCGCGCCCGTTACGGTTCACGAGGCCGCCTTGTGATGACACTGCGGTCCGTCGTTCTCGGGTGCGGCTCCTATCTGCCCGCCCGGACTGTCACCAATGCCGAACTGGCGGTTAAGGTCGATACCACCGATGAATGGATCGTGCAGCGCACCGGCATCCGCGAGCGCCACATCGCAGCGGATGGGGAACTGACCTCCGATCTCGCGACCCAGGCGGCGAAGGCCGCGCTCACGCATGCGGGGATCGACGCGCAGAGCATCGACCTGATCGTGCTGGCGACGTCAACGCCCGACCAGACCTTCCCGGCGAGTGCCGTGTCGGTGCAGACCAATCTCGGCATCACTCACGGCGCCGCGTTCGACCTGCAGGCGGTGTGCTCCGGCTTCGTCTATGCGATGGCGACGGCGGACAGCCTGTTGCGCGCCGGCACGTTCAAGCGGGCGCTGGTGATCGGCGCGGAAACCTTCTCGCGCATCCTCGACTGGGAGGATCGCACCACCTGCGTGCTGTTCGGCGACGGCGCCGGCGCGGTGGTGCTGGAAGCGCAGGAACTGCCCGGCACCCGCGAGGACCGGGGCGTGCTGGTGTCCTGCCTGCGCTCGGACGGCCGGCACAAGTCCAAGCTCTATGTGGACGGCGGTCCATCCTCGACCGGCACGGTCGGCAAGCTGCGCATGGAAGGCCGCGCCGTGTTCAAGCACGCGGTGGCGATGGTCACTGACGTGATCCGCGATGCGTTCAAGGCGACAGGCTATACCGCGCAGGATCTCAACTGGTTCGTGCCACACCAGGCCAACAAACGGATCATCGACGACAGCGCGGAAAAGCTCGGAATCGCGCCGGAAAAAGTGGTGATCACGGTTGACCTCCACGGCAATACATCGGCGGCGTCAATTCCGCTGGCACTGGACACGGCGGTGCGCGATGGCCGCATCAAGCGCGGCGATCTGGTGATGCTGGAAGCCATGGGCGGTGGTTTTACCTGGGGATCGGTGCTGGTCCGCTGGTGAGGCAAGGCTGGTTGTCGGGGTTGCCGAACTGGTTGACCCCGGCACCTCTCGCACCGTAATATCCTTTAGATTTCAGCTAGATAATCCTTCGCCGGAAGCGGGGCAGGCGATGAGCGGCAAAACAGTGACGCGCGCGGATCTCTGCGAGGCGGTCTATCAGAAAGTCGGGCTGTCCCGGACCGAGTCCGCCTCGCTGGTGGAACTGGTTCTGAAGGAGATCACCGACTGTCTCGAGCGTGGCGAAACGGTGAAACTGTCATCGTTCGGCTCGTTCGTTGTGCGCAAGAAGGGCCAGCGTGTCGGCCGCAATCCGAAAACCGGCACCGAGGTGCCGATTTCGCCGCGGCGGGTGATGGTGTTCAAGCCCTCGGCGATCCTCAAGCAGCGTATCAACGGCCACGCCGTCACCGAGTGACGCGGCGCGACAGGGAGCAGGCGGCTTTGGACCACAAGGATCCAGAAGCCTTTCGCACCATCAGCGAGGTCGCTGACGAGCTCGATTTGCCGCAGCACGTCCTGCGATTCTGGGAAACGCGCTTCCGCGATATCCGCCCCATGAAGCGTGGCGGCGGTCGCCGCTATTACCGGCCCGACGATATCGACCTGCTGCGCGGCGTGCGCCATCTACTGTACGGCGAGGGCTACACCATTCGCGGCGTGCAGCGCATTCTCGCCGAGCAGGGCGTCAAGTTTGTGCAGGCGGTGTGGCAGACCGGTGCGCCGCAGCCGCCGCATCGTGCGGGTGCGCAAGATCAGGACGACGAAACCGGTGATGACGCGATTGACGTTGCCGAGGAGGACGACAGCGAGGAGGAAGCACCGCGCCGCGGTCTGCGCGACCGGCTCACCTCGCTGATCGGCCGCGATCTCAACGAGACCAACGAACCGTTGCGTCGTGATCCGCCGATGCAGTCGGCGCCGTTGCCGCAGATCGCGCCGGTGGATCGCTTTGCGCCAGCCGTCGAGCCGGAGGAGGGCGAAGCGCCGCCGGCGCCGTCGCCACGTCCGGCTGTCGCGCAGCCAGTCGTCGCGGCCGGATTGCCGCGCGAGGATCTGCGCAAACTGCAGGCGGCGCTGCATGAGCTTGGCGAGTGTCGCAAGTTGCTCGCCGGGGGCGGATCGCGCTGATGGCCCGCCTGTTGCGACGCACCGGATGGATCTTTGCGCTGATCGGATTGCTTTTCGCCGCCGCGCCGCACGACGCAGCCGCTCAGATCGGCCCGCTGCCGACTCCGACGCCGGTACCGGTCGGCACCAGCAGCACCGCGCTGACGCCACTCGGCATCTACGCGATTGCCGCGCCGGTCTGCGCGGCGGTGTCGCCGATGATCGGCACGCTGATTTTGCAGCGGGAGATGACGGTCAACGAGGTTTGGCGCTCGACGCTTGGCTGTTTCCTCGGTCCGGTCGGCTGGGTGATCTCGCCGCTCCTGTTTCCGGATGCGGTGCCGGCGGCGCCGGCGGCGCGCGCCGTCCGCAGCCCGCAGCGTGGCAATAACAACAACAGCCGTTTCCGCGCGCCGCCGCGGCTCGAAACACGTTTCGTGCCAAACGAGGTACTGATTGTGACGCGCACGACGCTGCGGCCGGCGGCGCGCGATGCATTGTTCCGGCGGTTGCAGCTCACAGTGCTGGAGACGCAAAACTTCGGGCTGACCGGGCATGCGGTCTATCGGTTGCGGATCGATAACAATGCAACGGTGGCACAGGTGATCCGCGCGCTGTCGCGCGGCGGCATGGTCGCGTCGGCGCAGCCGAACTATCTCTACACGCTGGCGCAGGCAGTAGCAGCACCGGCGGATGCTGCGCCGACACCAGTTCCGGCCGTGCAGTACGTCATCGACAAACTCAAACTGCGCGACCTGCACAAGATCACCGGTGGCGACGACGTCGTCGTCGCTGTGATCGATTCCGCGATCGACCGCGCGCATCCCGATCTTGCCGGCGCTGTCACCGAAACATTCGACGCGCTCGGCGGCTCGGCGTCGCCGCATGCCCACGGCACAGGCATGGCCGGGGCCATCGCCTCGCACGCCCGGCTGACCGGCATCGCGCCACGCGCACGAATCGTCGCGGTGCGCGCCTTCGACGACGGCGCCAGCGCCGCCGGCACGACCTTCGCGATCCTCAAGGGGATCGACTGGGCGCATCAGCGCAGCGCGAAAATCGTCAATATGAGTTTCGCCGGTCCGGCCGATCCGCTCCTGGCCGAAATGCTGACGCGTGCCAACGCGGCGGGCATGGTTCTCGTCGCGGCTGTCGGCAATGCCGGGCCGCGCTCGCCGCCGCTCTATCCGGCGGCGTATCGCGAGGTGATCGGCGTTACCGCGGTCGATGCCGACGACACATTGTTCGCGCGCGCCAATCGCGGCCCGCAGGTCCGGCTGGCTGCACCCGGTGTCGATATTCTGGTGCCGTCGCCGGGCAGCGCCTATCAGATCACGACCGGCACTTCTGTCGCGGCCGCTTATGTCAGCGGCGCCGCCGCGCTCATTCTCGCGCGGCGACCGTCGGCGACGCCAGCCGAGGTGCGGCGCCTGCTGACGAGCACCGCGGACCGCAAGGCCGGTGCGCGCGCAGGCGACACGGGCGCCGGCGTGCTCGATCCGCTACAGGCGGTGACGGCCGCCGACCGCCGCTGAAGTCGGAACCTGATATCAGCGTTTGATCACCGCAAAGCCGATCACCGGCTTCCTGCCGGTGTTGATTAGCTCGTGGGTGGCTTGCGCCTCGTAATAGAGGCTGTCGCCGGCCGCGAGTGCCACCTCGTCGTCATTGATGCGCAGCGTCATCTGTCCTTGCTGGATGAAGATGTATTCCTCGGTGCCGTAGCGATGCGGCGGAAACACACCGGAGCTTGCGCCGGGCGCGATCTCGAACTGGATGAATTCGAGGCCCGATTGATCGAAGGTCGGCGAGAGGACGCGCCGGCTGATCCCGCCATCGTTCGAGCGCGCCACCACCTGTTCGTCCGGTTTGAGCACGACCACGCGCGCGCGGGGGGTCTGGTGCAGCATTTCCGACAGCGTGACGCCGAGCGCCTCCGCCAGCCGCGCGGCGACGTCGAGCGACGGCTGGGTCTCGTGCCGCTCGATCTTGGAGATCGCCGCCTTGGTCACGCCCGAACGTCCGGCAAGGTCGGCCAGCGTCAGCTTCGCCAGTGTCCGCCGTTCCCGCACTTGCTGGGCGAAGCGGGTCATCGGGCTCTCTTCCGGGGACAAAGCGGTCATGTCGGGCTCTGTTTCTCTTGAGATACAGGAAATATCTTATAGGATACTTATTCCATCACGCCAGTTCCGGAACCGCCGGGAGGATACGGCATGACCAACGCCGCCGCCGACAAACAGAAATTCGCATCGCGTGTCGATCGTGAAATCAACGCGCATTTCAAACCCAACCCCTGGAGCGTCGAGGAATCGCTGATCCTCGCCGCGCATATCCTGTCCGAAAACGGTCATTTCGGCGGGCTCGCCGGCCAGTGCAGTGCCCGTGGCCGCGAGCCGGGCACCTACTGGACGTTGCGCCTCGGTGCCGGCTTCGACGAGGCGAGCCAGGACAATCTGGTGCTGGTCGACGACGACCTCAACGTGCTCAAGGGCGAGGGCATCCCGAACCCGGCAACGCGGTTTCACCTGTGGGTTTACCGCGTGCGGCCGGATGTGAACTGCATCCTTCACACCCATCCGCCGGCCACCTCCGCGCTGTCGATGATCAAGAGCGATCTCGTCGTCGCGCATATGGACGCGACGCCGTTCCATGACAACTGCGCATGGCTGCCCGAATGGCCCGGACTGCCGATCGCCGACGACGAAGGCCAGATCATCTCCGAGGCGCTGGGCAACAAGCAGGCGCTGCTGGCCGCGCATCACGGCCTGCTCACCGCCGGACGCAATGTCGAGGAGGCGGCGTATCTCGCCGTCTATCTGGAGCGCGCCGCCGATCTGCAACTGCGCGCCTCGGCGGCCGGACAAATCCGTCCGGTGCCGGCCGCGCTCGCGGCGGAGTCCCGCGACTTCCTGCTCAAGCCGCTCATTGTCGGCATGACCTTCGCCTATTGGGCGCGACGCATCCTGCGCAACAACCCCGATTGTCTAGCGCCGGCCAAGCCGGCCATCACCAAGAAAATCGCATCGTAGAGAACTGCACATGAAGAACCGCAACATGAACCGCCGCAAATTCATCGCCGCCGCCGGCGCCGTTCCAGCCGTGATCGCCACGCCGGCGATTGCGCAATCGCTGCCGGCGCTGAAATGGCGCCTCACATCCAGCTTTCCCAAGAGCCTCGACACCGTGTTCACGGCGGCGCCGACCATCGCCAGCAAGGTGGCGGAACTGACCGAAGGCCGCTTCCAGATCCAAACCTTCGCCGCCGGCGAAATCGTGCCGGGTCTCGCCGTGCTTGAAAGCGTCGGCAAGGGTACGGTCGAACTCGGCCATTCAGCCGGCTTCTATTATCTCGGCCAGGACCCGTCGCTGATCTTCGACACCGGCGTGCCGTTCGGCATGACGCCGCGCCAGCACAATGCCTGGTACTATCAGGGCAACGGCCAAAAGCTGATGGGCGATCTCTACGCCCGCTTCGGCATCAAGGCGATTCCGTGCGGCAACACCGGCGCGCAGATGGCCGGCTGGTTCCGCAAGGAGATCAAGACGCCGGAGGATTTCAGCGGCTTGAAGATGCGCGTCGCCGGTTTCGGCGGCAAGGTGATGGCCAAGCTTGGTGTTGTGCCGCAGCAGATCGCCGGCGGCGACGTCTACGCATCGCTCGAGCGCGGCGCGATCGATGCGGTGGAGTGGGTCGGTCCTTATGACGACCAGAAGTTCGGCTTGCAGAAGGTCGCGAAGTATTACTACGCGCCGGGCGTGATCGAACTGGGTGCGTCGACAGCGCTCTACATCAATCTCAAGGCGTGGAACGACTTGCCGGCGGTCTACAAGGCCGCGCTGCAGGCGGCGTGCCGCGAGGCCGAGATCGAGATGCTGGCGTCCTATGATGCGAAAAATGCTAAGGCGATCCGCGAACTCGTCGCCGGTGGCACCAAGCTGTCGTTCTACACGCCGCAGATCGTCGCCGCGCTGCGCAAGGCGACCGACGAAGCGCTGGCCGAGGAAAGCGCCAAGAGCGCTGGCTTCAAGGCGGTCTATGACGACTGGCGTGCGTTCCGCGACGAACAGCACCAGTGGTTTGCCATCAACGACACATTGGCGGAGCGCTACGTCTACGCGAAGTAGTGCGACGCGCGAGATGAGATGACAGCAATGAGACCCGGCCAGTTCCGCCGGGTCTTTTTGTTTCGGATTCGTCAAACGACGACGTGTTGGATATCGCAATCCAACGCCGCGACGCGGATCATCCGTGCCGCCGGGGCAATAAAATACAAAAATATCAGTGATTTAGCTGGTCGGGGCGGCGGGATTTGAACCCACGACCCCCAGTCTCCCAGACTGGTGCGCTAACCGGGCTGCGCCACGCCCCGACCGAAGCGCGCGGACTATAGGGACGGCCCGGCGCAGGCGCAACACCGCTCAGGCACGGTTTTCCAGCAGCGCGAGATAGCGCCGCGCCATGGTGTCGAACGAGAATTGCGGCGCGATCTGTGCGAACGCCACGCCGGCCTCGTCGCGCCACGCCGGATCGGCGAAACACCGCCGCAGCCGCTCCGACCACGCGGCCGGCTGATCGGCCGGCAGCAGCAGGTTCTGCGTCGCCCACGGCGAGGCCGCGAACATTTCCCGGAACGAGGGAATGTCGGTCGCGAGCATCGGTACGCCGGCGTGGATCGCCTCGATCGCAGCGAGGCTCAACCCCTCGAACCGCGACGGGAATACGACGGCGTCGATCGCCGAATAGAAATGGCCGATATGCTCGTGATGCAGCGCGCGGACGTGACGGACGCGGTCCTGCAACCCTTGCGCGGCGATCCGTGCGGTGATCGCCGCCTCGTCCGGCCCGCTGCCGATCATCAACAGCATGACATCGGGATGGGCGGTCAGCAGATCGAGGGTGAAATCCTGGTTCTTCTGGAAACTCAGCCGGCCGATCTGGCCGATCACGTGCGCATCATCGGGCAGATCGAAGAACGCGCGCGCCTCGGCACGCGGGATCATCCGCGGTACGGTCTGTCCGTTGGCGATGACCGACAACCGCTTTGCATAAGACGAGCCGCCGTGCTGGTAGCTGGCCGCAACCTGTTCGGCGCAGGCGACGATCCGCGTATAGGCGCCGATGCGCCCGGCGAGGCCGTCGAGTTGCATCAGCACGGGGTTGAGTCGCTCGGACGGATTGTGGTGGGTTGCGATCCGGTGCGGAATGCGCAGCAGCGCGCCGCCGAAGCCGACCATCAGGTTCGACAGCGATTGCAGGCCGAACACCGCATCGGGTTTGTGCGCATGCAGTTCCGTCAGTAGATGCAGGGTCAGCGCCACGAGCTTGGTGGGGGACTTGGAGCGCTGTCCCTCGCACAGCACGCGCCGGTGCGGGTCGGTGCCGTGCGCCTGCGAGCCAAACAGATACCATTCCTGCGCATCGTGGCCGGCGTCGCGCATGCGCTGCGCCAGCGCGCCGGCGAGGATCGAACTGCCGCCGTTGTCGTGCGCGGTGCCGAGAAAAACGATGCGTCGGCGCGGGGTGGAGGCGGCAGCGACCGGAGTTGCATCCATGGCAACGGTGGTCATCGCCGACCCGCGGCGATGCGCAGCCGCGCGCGCCGTTCATTCAGGCTGGCAACCGCGAGCCCCCACACCAGCCCCAGCGCGAGGAAATAGTGCCGCCAGTGATCGGAATCGATGATGAAGCTTTCCGCGACCTCGCCGACGAACATGCCGTAGGAGGCGATCAGGTAAGGCTGCCACGGCGTGCGCAGGAACGATGCGCGCAGGCCGATCGCCAGCGTCGTCACCACCATGGCGATATAGGCCGCGCCGCCGACCCAGCCGTACACCAGGAATGCCTGCAGATAGACGTTGTGCTGCTGCAGGCCGAAGATGCGCGCGAATTCGAACGGGCCGAGCCCGAGCGGCTGGTCCAGCAGGGTGCCAACCGCGAGTTCCTGCAACTGGAAGCGGCCGCCCGTGCCGACGTCATAGGATTGAATGAGCTGCGCGCGCTCCATCAGCATGGTCCGCAGCGAGCCAACCGAGAGCATGGCCACCACCAGCACGCCCAGCACGCCGATGGCGACGCCACTCAGTCCGATAATCCGCACCCGGTCGCGCTGCGACGGCGCGGTAAGCACCATCAGCACGATCATGATCATCGCCGACAGCGCGGTGTGAAACCAGGCGCCGCGCGAGAAGCTGAGAAACAGTCCGGCGGTGATCGCCAAGGTCGCGGCGGTGTTGAGCACACGCGGGCCGCGGGCGATGATATCCTGAATGAGGAACAGCAGCGGCAAGACGAGGAACGGCCCGAATACGTTGGGGTCTTTGAACGTCGACTTGACGCGGCCGTAGAGCAGGAACGTATCGGCGCCGGGAACAGCGCGGAAATAGGCGGCGACGCCGATCACGGCGGCCGCGACCGCCGACAGGATATAGGCGATCTTGATGATCTGCATGCGCCGCAGGCTGTCCTGCGCGACCACGCAGGCGAACAGGATTGCGGCAATCGCCAGATAGAATGAGGTGGCGGCATACTGGATCGCTTCTTTTTGCGTCGTCAATTCGAACAATGCGAACAGTCCGCCGACATTCCAGACCGCCAGCAGGAAAACCAGCGGCAGCAATTTTCGATCAAGCGAGACGCCGGCAATCAGCGCGGCAAAGGCGAGCACGCCGATCAGCATGTCATGCGGCGACGGCTCGATCAGCGCGAACGAACTGGTGAGAACGACGACGAACAGGGTCGCATGCAGAAAGCCCCGCGCCAGCGGCTGGACTTTCCGTCCAACCCGGAGCGGGGCGGATGTTGCAGCGGCCGGGATGGAAACCCTGCCGCGCGGCGCAACGTCCTCTGCGGTGATCAATAGGCGTTCTCGGTCTTGAGCAGCGCGAACGGCGTGATCGCGAGAATGTAGAGGTCGAACAGCACCGACCAGTTCTCGATGTAGTAGAGATCGTGCTCGACGCGATGCTGGATCTTTTCCTCGGTATCGGTTTCGCCGCGCCAGCCATTGACCTGCGCCCAGCCGGTGACGCCCGGCTTGACACGATGGCGCGCGAAATAGCCGTCCACCGCTTCGTCATAGAGCTTGGATTCCGCCTTGGCGTTGACCGCGTGCGGGCGCGGCCCGACCAGCGACAGATTGCCCTTGAACACCACGTTGAACAGCTGCGGCAGTTCGTCGAGGCTGGTCTTGCGGATGAAACGGCCGACGCGGGTGACGCGCGGATCCCCCTTGGTGACGAGCTTCGCCGCCGTCGCGTCCGACTGGTCCGTGTACATCGAGCGGAACTTGTAGACCTCGATCAGGTCATTGTTGAAACCATAGCGCTTCTGCTTGAACAAAGCGGGGCCGCGGCTGTCGAGCTTCACCGCGAGCGCCACCAGCGCCATGATCGGCAGCACGCCGATCAGGATCAGGCCGCCGATGATCTTGTCGAACAGCCACTTCATCACGACGTCCCAGTCGGCGATCGGGCGGTCGAACACGTCGATCACCGGCACTTCGCCGACGAAGGAATAGGAGCGCGGCCGGAACTGCAGCTTGTTGGTGTGCGCGGCAAGGCGGATATCGACCGGCAGCACCCACAGCTTCTTGAGCATCTGCAGGATGCGGCCTTCCGCCGAAATCGGCAGCGAGAAGATGACGAGATCGACACGCGTGCGGCGGCCGAACTCGACCAGATCGTCGACCGAGCCGAGCTTCGGGTAGCCGGCGCATTCGGTTCCGGAGCGCTCGTTGTTGCGGTCGTCGAACACACCGACGATCTGCACGTCGGAATCCTTCTGCGTGCGCAGAGACTCGATCAGCACCGAGCCGGGATCGCCGCCGCCGACGACGACGGTGCGCCGCGTGAGCCGGCCTTCGCGGGTCCATTCGCGCACCAGCAGGAACAGGATCTTGCGTGAGGCGATCAGGCAGAGAAGGCCGAGGACGTAGAAGCTACCGAGCCAGGCACGCGAAAACTGGCCGCCGGCCTTGGCGAAGAAAGTGATCGCCATCGCCACCAGGAACACCACCGACCAAGCGGAAGCGAGGCGCATATATTGCTTTTCGTGGCCGCGGAACGCTTGCACCTGATAGATATCGGCGATCTGAAACGCGACCATCGACAGCACGGCGATGCCGATGATGGAGGTGGCATAGTAGAGCGCAACGCCTTCGGTCGGCGCCACATAGACCAGGTGGATCAGCGTGCCGACCGTGAGGATCAGTGCGAACTCGACCATGCGCACGAAACCGGCGAGCACGATCGGCGAGAACGCCGCGGGCGTGTAACGCTCGGCCACGGCCAGCGCGGCGGGCGAAAGCGTGCGATCCTTGGTCGATGTTCGGGGGGACGCGGCAAGAACCCCGGCGCCAAAGGACGAAGAGGCCGCCTGGATCGAGGAGGGTATATTGAAATCGGTCATGGCCGGGCCCCCGGCCGGTCCGCGTTGAAAGATCGCCGGCCGTTTCGAAGAAATTTGAGGAAATTGATAGGTTTCAAACCTCAAGAAAGCTTTAGCGGCCGCGCGGCGGAGTCGTTAACGTGCAGTTACCATCTGCGCCGCGGCGGGGCTCATCGCCTGCCGGTAGCTGGCGAGAATGTTGTCGACCATCACATCAACCGAGAACTGCGCCGCGATCCGCTGATTGAGGATGCGCGCTTCTTCGGCCGCCAGCGCCGGATCGTCGAGGACGCGGGTGATGGCCGCGGCCAGCGCCGGAGCGTCATCCGACGGGATCAGCCGGCCGGCCTGCGGCCCGAGGATTTCGCCGATGCCGCCGACGCGGGTGGCGATCAGCGGCTTGCTCGCCGCAGCCGCCTCCAGCACCACATAGGGCAGGGATTCCATCCGCGACGGCACCACCATGATGCGACCTTTCGCCAGCGCGGCACGACCGGCCATGGGGCCGTGAAAGCGAACAGCGGCGGCGACACCATTCGTTTTCGCTTTATCGCGCAGCTCCTGGTCGGACGGACCGGCGCCGATGACGCTCAAGGTGATGGTCCGGCCCTGGCTATCGAGGCTCGCGAGCGCGTCGAGCAGGACATCGATGCCCTTGATGTGACGCAATTCGCCGAGGAAGACGAGGTCGGTCGCGTCCGGCTCGACCTCGATCGGCACGAAATCGCATTGGCCGACGCCGTTATGAACCACCTGAACGAGCCCGCGCGGCATCCCGATCTTGCTGCGGAACATGGTCGCGCTGTATTCGCTTTCGAACAGGTAGAGCGTCCGCCGCAGCATCAGCAGCCGCTCGAGATTGAGATAGACCTTGCCCGCGAGCGTGTCGTGGCCGAACAGCAGGCTGCCGCCGTGCGGCGTATAGGCGCGAACGACCGGTGCCGTCGTCGGCGTGAGGCGCGAATACGCGCCGCCCTTGGCGCCGTGGCCGTGCAGCACGTCGGCCTGATGGCGCGCGACCTCTTGCCGGACGCGACGAACCGCAGCGATGTCGCCAGGGTGCAACTCGCGCCGCATCGGAATGCGGGTGAGGCCGAGCGCCAGTTGCGGCGCGATCTCCGCCAGCTGCGCATCAGCGCGCGCGCCGCCGGTCAGGTTGCTGACAATCATGCCGACGCGATGGCCGCGGGCGATCTGCCCTTGCGCCAGATCGAGCACGTGGCGGAACAATCCCCCGACCGGCGAGCGGAACACATGAATGATGTTCAAGGGGCGGGGAGAGACCATGGGATTGCGATCACCGGATGGAAAACGAAGCACTGCGAGAGCCGCCTTCGCGAATCCCGGCGAGCGCCGAAAAAGTCACCACTGATTAACCATCGCCCCGGTTAACAAAATCTCATCGCTCTGTGCGACAAAGCTACATCGGGTGGCGGTTAACGCTGCGGCAACCATAGTCGTGCGAAAAATCCGCAGTTCAAGTTCGTATGCGTTGGAGTAGCGGCATGCGTTTTCGCAAGGCGTCGGTGAAGAGACCAGCCCCGGTTCGCGTCCCGCTCGATGGCGATCTCGATATCAGCGGTCTGGGCCAGGCGCTCTGGTACAAGAAGTGGCGTATCCTCATCCCGACGCTGATGGCCGCGGTGCTATCGCTCGTGGTCGTCAATGCGATGACGCCGCGCTACAAATCCGAAGCGCGCATCCTGCTTGAAAACAAGGAAAACGTCTTCCTCCGCGCCGAGGCCGAGAAGAACGTCGAACGAGCCACGCTCGACCCGGAAGCGGTGGCCAGCCAGATTCAACTCGTCCTGTCCCGCGATCTCGCGCGTCAAGTCATCAAGAACGAACATCTCGCTGACAAGCCGGAATTCGATCCGCTGGTCGGCGGCGTGTCGTTGAGCCGCACGATTCTCGGACTGTTCGGTCTGGGACGCGACCCGCTCGGCATGTCGCCGGAGGAGCGGGTGCTCGAATCATATTACGAGCGGCTCAATGCGTTTGCGGTCGAAAAGACGCGCGTGATCGTCGTCGAGTTCAGTTCCGCCGATGCCGAGCTTGCGGCGCGCGTCGCCAATGCGATCGCTACCGGCTATCTGTCGATGCAGCAGACCGCGAAGCAGTCGCAGACCCGTGCGGCGAGCGACTGGCTCGCTCATGAAATTGCTTCGATGCGCACCAAGGTTGCCGACGCGGAAACCAAGATCGAGGAATACCGCGCCAAGTCGAATCTCTATGTTGGCGCCAACAATTCGTCGTTGCCGAGCCAACAGCTCTCCGAGGTGAACTCGCAGATTTCCGCTGCGCGTGCGCAGAAAGCCGATCTTGAGGCGCGGGCCCGCGAGTTACGGCAACTGTTGAAGTCCGGCCGCACCATCGATTCGTCCGATGTGGCCAACTCCGACTCGATGCGGCGGCTGATCGAGCAGCGCAATGTGTTCCGCTCCCAGCTTGCCGAGCAGTCGACCACACTGCTCGATCAACACCCGCGCATCAAGGAATTGCGGGCACAGATCGGCGAGGTTGACGCGCAGATCCGCGCCGAGGGCGAGCGGCTCGCGCGCGCGATGGATAATGATGCCAAGGTTGCCGGCAACCGCATCGAGACGCTGACCGCGAGCCTCAATCAGGTAAAAAAACTCGCGTCGCAGTCGAACGAACAGGATTTGCAGTTGCGCGCGCTGGAGCGGGAAGGCAAGGCGCAGCGCGACCTGCTGGAATCCTATCTGGCGAAATATCGCGAAGCATCCGCACGCGAGAACATCAATGCCGCGCCGGCGGATGCCCGCGTGATCTCCCGTGCCAGTGCGGCGATCAAGCCGACGTTCCCGAAGAAGATGCCGATCGTTCTGATCGTTACGCTCGCGATGTTCACCCTCGCAACGGTGCTCGTTGCGACCGGCGAACTGCTGGCGCCGACCATGCTGACCTATCCGACGACGATGGCTGAGGTGGACGCGCCACGCCGCGAGCCGGCGATCGACATGTCGTCACGCAAGGCGCGGCGGGCTGCCGCGAAGGCGAAGAAGGCGCAGCCCGCACCAGCCCCTGCTGTCGCGGTGGAGCCCGCGGCGGCTCCCGTGGCTCCGCTGGCGCGGCTTGCCCGTGCCGTGCGCGGCGGCCCTGCGGCACCGGCGGCCTTGACCATCGATCAGATCGCGGCGGAACTGAAAGCGGCGGGCGATGAGGGCCGGCGCGCTACCGTGGTCGGCACCATGCGCAATGTCGGCACCACTTTTGCCGCGATCTCGATCGCGCGGGCGCTGGCGCGCGACAGCCGCGTCTGCCTGGTCGATTTCGACTTCAACTCGCCCAATCTGTCAGTGATCTCGACCGATCCGGATGCGCCTGGTATTGCCGATCTCGCGCGCGGTACGGCGTCGTTCGGCGATATCATCACCGCCGACCAGTTCTCGTCGGTGCATCTGATCGCCGCCGGTGACGTTGGGGCCGACGCGCTGGCGCTCGCCGCATCGCCGATCCTCGCCGTGACCATGGAGGCGCTGGTACGTGCCTATGACCATGTGCTGATCGATGTGGGGGCGGCAACGCAGATCGAGCCGGAGCGGTTCGCGCCGCTGGCGCCGCGTGCGGTTTTGGTTGCGGCCGATGCCGGAAAATCGACCGCGCAGATGCGCGATCAACTGCTGGCGGCCGGTTTTGACAATGTCAGCCTGGTGATCGGCGGGGCGGGCGCCGCAGCGGCGGCCTAAAAACTCTGCCGCAAGCCGTCAGGCGGTGCGCCAGCGTCGCGCCGCCTGCACCGTCGACCAGATCATGGTGTTGCGTTTGATCGCGCGCTTCGCCGCATAGGCGGCGCGATTGGCGGCAGCGACCATCCGACCAGCCGGCGAGTACGGCAGGAAGCTGTCGAACAGCGGCTCAGGATCGTTGCAGAAGATTTCCTTGTACTGTGCTTCGCCGACGCCGAGGTCGAAGGTGTGCAGTCCACGCTCGCAGGTGCTTTGCACCAGCCGGTTCAACAAAATCTGTCCAGGGCTCGCCTGCGCCGTCGCGGTGCGGGTGATCGAGTTGAACATGGTCGAGAACCGGCCGCCGGCGACGACTCCGGCCGAGGTGGCGACGATCTCGTCGTTTGTCGAGAGCGCGTAAAGCTCGATCACCGGCTCCCGGCCGGGAAGGATGGCGGCAGCCTCGGCGATGAACTCGGCGACGCCCGGTTCCGCAAACACATTGCCGACGCCCAGTTCGCGCATCCGCTGCGCCTTCTGGTCATGGAACGCGGCGAGGATGCTCTGCGCATCCTCCGCCGTTTCGGCGCGGCGGAAGATCACGGTGCCGTGCTGGGCCAGCGCGCGCTCCCGGTTGCGCAGCTTCTTGCGCTTGCTGGTGCTCATGCGCGCCGCGAGCAGCGCCTCGAAGTCCGGCATCAGCGCGCCGTGATAGGCGGGGTCGGCGGAGACGCTGTGCGGCAGCAACAGCAGCGGATTGCGCAGCCCGTTCCAGCGTTCCGGCTGGTTCAGCAGTATCAGCGCATCGACCGCATCGCCAAGCGGCGCGAGCAGGCCCTCGATCGCGTCGGCCGTGGCGGTCGCGCCGTAATCGCGCCGCCAGATCGCCATGTTGAAGTTGGCATGCTTGCCGCCGAGAAATTCCGCCTGACGGGTGGCGGCGACCTGACGGCAGCCGAGCGGCAGCAGGCAGACCGGCGTGCCGGCGTCGTAGCCGACCGCGATCAGCGGCGTGATGCCGTTGCGCGCGCCGACATGGCGTTGCCAGGCGGCGGCGAAGTCGAACCGCTGATAGGGTGTCAGCACCATGCCCGGATCGGCTTCAAGCCGGCGCCAGATCGCTTCGACCGCCGCGAAATCCTGATGAATCTCGAGCCGGGACGGCAGGGAGCGGACAGGAACGGCGGGCATCATGGCACCATCTGCGGGTCTTGAGCGTTAACGGATGCGGGAAGGTTGCAGGGATTTGTCAATAAAGCGTTGGGATATTGGAGGGAGAGGGGACCGGAAGGGCCGCGCTGGGGCGCGGCAACCGGGTTAGCGTTGTGGCCGGGTTGAAGAACACGATCATCCGCACAGGACTGAACTCGCTGTATTTCAGCGGGACGCATCATGCGTTGCGCCCGTTCGTCGGCGGTATCGGTGCGATCCTGACGTTCCATCATGTGCGGCCGCCGCGGCCCGATGGCTTCCAGCCGAACCGGCTCCTGGAAATCACGCCGATGTTCTTCGAGGGGCTGCTGCGGCGTCTGACCCGCTCAGGCATCGACGTGATCTCGCTCGACGAGATGCACGAGCGGCTGATCGGTCGGCAGCGCGGCCGCCGTTTCGTCTGCCTCACCTTCGACGACGGCTATCGCGACAATCTGCGCTGGGCCTATCCGTTGCTCAAGCAGTTCAACCTGCCGTTCGCGATCTATATCCCGACGAGCTTCCCGGACCGGCTCGGCGAGTTGTGGTGGGTCGCTTTGGAAAAGGTGATCGCCCAGAACAAACGCATCGGCCTGCCGATCAACGGCAAGGATCAGTTCTTCGATTGCCGCAGCACGGGCGAGAAGCGCGAACTGTTCGCCGCGCTCTACGGCTATCTGCGCAGCATGAAAACCGAGGACGAACTGCGCAAGACGATCCGCGATCTCGCCGCATGCCATCGTGTCGATATCGCCGCGCTGTGCGAGGAATTGTGCATGACCTGGGAAGAGATCGGCCAGCTTGCGGCCGATCCGCTGGTGACCATCGGCGCCCACACGGTCAATCACGTCATGCTCAAGAAAGTGCCGAACGAGGACACGGCGCGCGCGGAGATGGAGATGAGCCGCGCGGTGATCGAGGCGGCGATCGGCGTGCGGCCGGGTCATCTGTCCTATCCGGTCGGCGACAAGACCTCGGCGGGCACGCGCGAGTTCAATCTCGCCTCGCAGCTCGGCTTCAAGACGGCGGTGACGACGCGCCCCGGCGTGCTGTTCAAGGCGCACCGCGATCACCTGATGGCGCTGCCGCGCATTTCGGTGAACGGCGACTTCGCCCAGCACCGCTATGTGAAGGTGCTGCTGTCCGGTGCGGCGACGGCGATGTGGAACGGTTTTCGCCGTGTGAATGCCGCGTGAAGCGCACGCTCCTATTTTAGGGTGAAGCGGAGTGAGAGCTGCGCTTCTCTCTCCACGTCATGCCCGCGCTTGACGCGGGCATCCATCTTCCTTGCGCGGTTAAGATGGATGGCCGGGTCAAGCCCGGCCATGACAAGCGGATAGAACAGCGCAAACTGCTATCTTTGAACCCGCGGCGATTGCGTTCGTCGTCCTGATGCGATTGTCAAACAGCCGATGATGCACAGACGTGCATCATCGCCCGTGTTCTTTAGCCGGCGCCGGGTGCGCCCGTAGTCCCTAGCCCCTCTTCAATAGTGAGGGGGACGGAGCGCCGCGAAGCGCAACGTCGTAGCCTTCCACTCAACCTCGCGGCGGAGTGGAGCGTATCTCTCCCGCCAGAGAGAGACACGCGCGCCTTGCGGCGCTCCACCCAGCCAGGCTTGCGCAGGCTGGGCTTTGTCATGGGCGGCGATTTCGCTCCCTGGGACCGTGCTTCCGGGGCGCGGACAGATGGAGCGACCGATCCTTGCGGGATCGGACCCCACCGGTTCCCGCGGGCTTTGGCCCGCGTTCGTCCTACCCCGTCCAGCCCTTGCGGGCGGCCCCACTTAGTTGGGGCGGACGGCAAACCCAGGGCGTCCCGGACGCAGGGTGCGAGACCTGCGCGCGGGCGCCGCAATTCCTGCTCCACCATCAAGACGCCTCATGATGACGCCCCTCGTGAACAGGACGGATATAGGATTATAGGCATATAGGAAGAAAGTCAAGTGACGGATAGCTTGATGGTGAGGACGTCGCTATGTGCGTTTGGCTGATGCACCCACCGGGCGGCATGAACGCCCTCCGGGAGCACTTGTCGCGTCGTCAGCAGAAACAACGGGAGGCAGCGTAATCATGACAATCGAAGGGAACGTTTCGCGCCGCTGGGCAATCTTTCGTCTCGGACGAGCTGCGGCTGCATCTGCGGCGGTGCTTTCGACGGCAACAATTCCGGCGCCGGCCGTTCCGGTGAGGCCAAACGAACCGCAAGAGCTACCGGGTTATTTTGAACATCCGTCAGAGTATCTGGCGGCTATGCAATCTATCGGGTGGCGCCCAGTCGCTATGTATCAGCGATTGGAAGGCGGCGGCATTCACTGCATGGGCGTCAACGAGTACGGCGGTGGTGAAGAAAACATCACGGAAACGTGGGGCAAATACCACGCTATCTCCATGCGGATGCCAGTACAGCGTGCTTCCGATATGCCGCAGGGCAAATGGTGGAGCGACGTGTGGCAATACCTCTACGACAAAGGCTTGCGTGAAGACGTGACGCCCGAAAGGGTGGGGGGAGCATCGTGAAACAGGTAAAAACCGAAAAGACGAGGCGCACTGTGAAAGCGCTCCCGGGTCCAAAACTCGATCTTCCCGGAATTTATCGGGATGGCGGCATGGCTGCCATCGGTGCACTCTTTGATGGATACCGCGGATCGCTTGAAAGTTTTCAAGCAATTGGTTGCCAGCCCCGGGCAGGTGAAATCGATGAGTTCGATGTAGAGGCGGACCGCGCTTTCCTTATTTGCGATCAAATCGCGGGTTATTTGATGGCGCGTGAGACATTCGCAGACTTTGATAAGTGCATAGCCGCAGCCATTGTGGCGGACTGGTGCCGCATTAGCGGCGAATTGGTTACTGAGCTTGTGGCTAGAGTTGCGCGCATCGCTGCCCTGCCGGATGAGACCAGCGCCGAACTGTAAAACGCAGACAATGGTTTCAGCGTCTATTTGAATGCGAAGCTGATTGCAGCATTGCCCGAATGTTGGGTCGCAATTTTGGACGGCTTCGCGATCCCGACAGAGTGAGCTCGGCTGTCGTCCTTCTGATATTCGTATTTCGGCATAGCCGGCGTCACAGGCTCGCTACGCATCGACAGCCCGCTCTTGCGCCGCGTGTCCACGTTTGCCTTTTTCGACCGGGTATCGCGCTCCATAGGAGACCTCTGTAGGGTTAAGTGAAGCACTGAAGAAATGCTTTCTCCGTGCCCATTTGAATCCTTCGTGCTTCGTCACTACCGCAATGTCGGTATCGCCTCCGACAGTATCGGCTCCAGGTAGAAAACGCACAAATCGTTTGGTTGTTTCAACTAGAAAGTCTGCGAACTCGATAGCATCTTGGACAGGCATTGCTGCATGCAGAAATGGCATCTGCATACCAGCAGCTAAAGCGTCGCTTACTCTCTGTACAACGGGATCATCGAGTCCTGCATTTCGCAGGACAGCAGCGTGATTGATCCCGATTCCGCTTACCAGACGATTAATTGCTTCCGGTTGACCGCCCCATACGAGGCCGCCGCCCTCACTCAAGCGCTGCGGCTCAGGTGAGCTTCCGGCATGCGCATTTATCGTGACCAACCAAATTTCGGGGGCGCCAGATCCGCTGCTGTACCCGCCCACATAAAATGACAAGTCAGATTGGGGTTTGCTTTCCAGAACATTGTACTTCTGCTCAAACAGGAAGGCACGGGTGTTCTTAGCAACCTGCTCAATTGTATATGTTTCAGGGTCCAGGCCAAATTCCGAGTCGGTGTCCATCAAGAGGATGCGCAAATCCTTCGCCAAGCTCGAAATGGACTCCGCCCCGATATTTCCGAGGCCGCACGTCATTGCGCATATCGGCAAGTCTCGATGAAGATTGAAAACCTTGTTTCCGTGAGGCAGCACATTGACGATTTCAGCGCCTTTTTCATCGCTGCCATAGGAGAGGGTTACAGCGCTGTCAGCGGCGAACACTAGGCAATCGTTCACCAGTATTCCCACGCAGATTGTCATTAGGCACCCCGTTGCCCGTGCAGGTTGTGCACGGAGTCAACGATTCCGCAAGTACCTGCAGGCCTTCCTGATGTTGGGGTAGGCATTGGGGTGAGTATGGTCTGGCGCAAAGAAAAGCAGAAATTACTGCTACTTTTTGCAGTGTTCTGGCGGAAGGGGTGAGATTCGAACTCACGGTACCCTTGCGGGCACGGCGGTTTTCAAGACCGCTGCCTTAAACCACTCGGCCACCCTTCCGGCGGGCTCTGTCTGGGGGCAGACGCCCCGGTTTGCAAGTCCGGTTTTCGAGCAAAACGCGCCGATTTCGGTCCGAATCCCGCCTAAATCATTCAAATGAAACTCAAAGTTTACCACACTCACAGTCCGGGCATTCCCGTGGCGCGAATGTCACGGTAAAAGGGCCGGGAGTCGAAGGGGACGGCGCGTGACGCCGGCATGAGTTCGGATGGGGCTGCAACGGGGACGGCAAATCGGCCGGCAAGACTGGGTCGTGCAGGGCGTGCGCGTCGGCGCCGTTCTGACCGCCGGCCTGCTGCTCGCCAACTGCTCCCAGAGCACCGGTAGCCGCGTCGATGCACGCCTTGGCGTATCCGCGTCCGAACGCGTGGTCGGTCCGGGCGAGGCCGTGCCGAAAGGCGGCGGCACCTATCGCGTCGGCAAGCCCTATACGGTTGCCGGCCGCGTCTATGTCCCCGAGGAAAACCCGCGCTACAAGGCGGAGGGGATCGCCTCCTGGTACGGCGACGACTTCCACGGCCGCAAGACCGCGAACGGCGAAATTTTCGACATGACGTCGATCAGCGCGGCGCATCCGACGCTGCCGATCCCGTCCTATGTCCGCGTCACCAATCTGCGCAATCACCGTTCGCTGATCGTGCGCGTGAACGATCGCGGGCCTTACGCCCATGACCGCATCATCGATCTGTCGACGCGGGCGGCGAAGCTGCTCGAATTCCACGGCCACGGCATCGCCAAGGTGCGGGTCGAATACGTCGGCAAGGCGCCGCTCGCCGGCTCCGACGACATGAAATTGGCCGCGACCTTGCGGGAAAACGGCCGTCCGGTTCATGACCGGCCGACCGCGGTTGCCGTCGCGGCACCGCGTGAGCCGGCCAAGCGGGTCGCGGTCGCCTCCGCCGATCCGTCGTTCGCTCCGAGCCTGCTCGATTCGCGGCCGATGGCGCAGCGTCCAGCCGTTGCGCGTGAGGAGGCCGAGACCGCCGAAGCCGAACCGGTGGTGGCCGGCAACCGCTATGTGCTGGCCTCCCATTCGCGGCCGGGTGCGGTCGAAACCGCCCCGATCAGCCAGCCCGCACCCCGCCGGGTCGCCGCAGTCGCTGCTCCCCAGAATCCGCTTGCGCCGCGAAATCTGGGTGTCCTCCACACATCATCTCCATCCTCGGCCCCGTCGCCGGTTTCCGCCTATGCCCCGGCCCGTTATGATGGCTCCGCGGGCTTGATGAGCGGCCGCGGCCTCTACTAAAAGCCGCATTTCTCCGCCTGATTGGTCTCGCGTCGACCTCGTTTGGAGGCGCGCTTTCGCGCGCATTGGCTTTGACCCTGTTTCGCTCCGTTTCTGTCCGCCTCTCGATGCTGGCCGGCCTCCTGTGCCTCGCCGGTGCGGCCGCTTTCGCCGCGACGCCGGCAGCGGCGCCGAAAAAGGACGAGCCGAACATCAGCGCCCCGCACGCGATCCTGATCGAGGCGGAGAGCGGCAGCGTCCTGTTCGAGCGCGGGGCGGACGACATGGTCTTTCCGGCGAGCCTCGCCAAACTGATGACCGCCGAATACGTCTTCAACGAATTGAAGCAGGGCCGGATCAAGCCGACCGACGAATATCCGGTCAGCGAGAATGCCTGGCGCAAGGGCGGCGCGCCGTCCGGCGGTTCGACCATGTTCGCGGCGCTCCACAGCAAGGTACCGGTCGATGACCTGATCAAGGCGCTGATCATTCAGTCCGCGAACGACGCCTGCATCGTGTTCGCCGAGGCGCTGGCCGGGAACGAGCCGGCCTTCGCCGACCTCTTGACCAAGCGCGCGCGTGAGATCGGCATGAGCCGTTCGGTCTTCACCAATTCCAATGGGCTGCCTGATCCCGGCACCAAGGTGACGGCGCGCGAACTGGGCATTCTCGCGCGGCACATCATCAGCGCCTATCCGGAATACTATCCGATCTATTCCGAGCGCGAATTCACCTGGAACAAGATCCGCCAGCAGAACCGCAATCCGCTGCTGCCGATGAACATCGGCGCCGACGGCTTGAAGACCGGCTACACCAAGGAAGCCGGTTACAACCTCGTCGGCTCCGCAGTGCAGAACGGCATCCGGCTGATCGTCGTCGTCACCGGCCTGCCGAGCGCCAAGGAGCGCGCCGACGAGGGCAAGAAACTGCTGGAATGGGGCTTCCGCAATTTCGAGGCGCGGATGCTGTTTGCCGAAGGGCAGACCATCGGTCAGGCCAAGGTGTTCGGCGGCGAGAAAGGCTCCGTTTCCTTGAACAGCGGCGGCTCCGTGCGCCTCATGGTCACCAAGGCCGGCACTGAAAAGCTGACCGCCCGCATCGTTTACAACGGGCCGATCCAGGCGCCGGTGAAGCAGGGCCAGCGGATCGGGACGCTCAAGGTCTGGCGCGACGCCAACCTCGCACTGGAAGTGCCGTTGACCGCCGCCGAGGACATCAGCCGCGGAACCATGTCGCAACGCGCGTTCGATGCGGCCGCCGAACTGATGGGCGGCCTGTTCCGCGCCGGCGTCGAGCGGCTGTAGCGGCGCATGCGCGGGCGCTTCATCACCTTCGAGGGCGGCGAGGGGAGCGGCAAGTCCACACAGACGGCCGCGCTGGCGCAGCGGCTGCGCGCGCTGGGCACCGACGTGTTGCTGACGCGCGAGCCGGGTGGTTCACCGGGCGCCGAGATCATCCGGCACGTGATCCTGTCGGGTGCGGCGCGCCCGTTCGGCACCGATGTCGAGGCGATCCTGTTCGCCGCCGCGCGCGACGATCATCTGCGCGTCACCATCCTGCCGGCGCTCGACGCGGGGCGCTGGGTGATCTGCGACCGCTTCTTCGATTCCACGCGCGCCTATCAGGGCGCGCTCGGCGCGGTCGATCCGCAACTGATCCGCAGCCTCGAACGGGTCACGGTCGGCGACAATATCCCCGATCTCACGATCATGCTCGATGTCCCGGCGGAAACCGGCATGACCCGCGCGGCGGCGCGGCGCGGCGCGGCGCATGCGGATCGCTTTGAAGCGGAGGATCTGACGTTTCACCGCAAACTGCGCGAGACGTTTCTGGACATCGCGCGGCAGGAGCCGCAACGCTGCGTCGTCGTCGACGGCACGCAACCGCCACAGCAGGTCGAGGAGGCGATCTGGCGCGCCGTTCGCGACCGGTTCGCGCTGGCGGACGCGCCGATCGCGCAGGTCGCAGCATCATGAGCGAAGAGACCGACGAACTGCATCCGCGCACCACGACCGCGTGGTTCGGCCACGCCGAGGCGGAGCGGGCGCTGCTGCAAGCCTATCAGACCGGCCGCATTGCCCATGCGTGGCTGATCGGCGGCCCGCCGGGGATCGGCAAGGCGACGCTCGCTTACCGGATGGCGCGGTTCGTGCTGGCCAATCCCGATCCGACCGCCGCCACAGTCCAAACCGCGCGCGATCTGTCGGTACCGGCCGATCATCCGGCGAGTCGCCGCATCGCCGGCGAGGCGCACGGCGATCTGCTGGCGCTCGAGCGCGTGCTCAACGACAAAGGCAAGCTCAACACCACGATCCGGATCGAGCAGGTGCGCCGCACCGTCGGGTTTTTCGGTTCGACCTCCAGCGAGGGCGGCTGGCGCATCGCGATCGTCGATGCGGTCGACGATCTGCAGAAAGAGGGCGAGAACGCGCTCCTCAAGATTCTGGAGGAGCCGCCGCCGCGCTCGCTGTTGCTGCTCATCAGCCACGCGCCGGGACGCGTGTTGCCGACCATCCGCTCGCGCACGCGGCGTCTCCTGTTGCGTCCGCTGGATACCGATACGGTCGCGCAAGCCGTTGCCAACGCCACCGGGCGCGCGGCCAACGACACCGAGCTTTGGGCCGCGGCACAGGCATCGGACGGCAGCGTGGCACGGGCGCTGGAATTACTCGACAGCGATGCGCTCGCGTTGCGCCAGACCGTCGTCGATCTCCTGGCGCGGCTCCCGAGCACCGACCCGCGCGCCCTGCACGCGCTGGGCGATGCCTTGGGTGGCAGCGAGCCAAAAACCCTCGCGGTGTTTCTCGATCTGGTCAATCAATGGCTGGCGGAGCGCCTGACGCAGGACAAAGCCGATAGCGGCAAAGCCGCACGCACGGCCGATGCTTTTGCCACCATCAATCAGGCCGCCCGCGAAGCGGACGCCTATAACCTCGAACGCAAGCCGCTGGTCTTCAAGGTCTTCGGCTTGCTTGCGGAGACCGCGCGCGGTTGATACCTACCGATCATGTCAGCAAAAACGCCGTATTACATCACCACCGCCATTGCCTACCCCAACGGCGCCCCGCACATCGGCCACGCCTATGAAGTGATCGCGACCGACGCGATCGCCCGCTTCATGCGGCTCGACGGTTACGACGTGTTCTTCCTGACCGGCACCGACGAGCACGGCCAGAAAATCCAGCAGACCGCCGCGAAAGAGGGGATGACCCCGAAGGAGTTGCTCGACCGCAACGTGCCACGCTTCCAGGCGATGGTCGCGAAGATGAATTGCTCGAACGACGATTTCATCCGCACCACCGAGGAGCGTCATCATCGTTCGTCCCGGGCGATCTGGGAGCGGATGGAGAAGAACGGCGACATCTATCTCTCGAAATATGCCGGCTGGTACTCGGTCCGCGACGAGGCTTACTACGCCGAGGACGAGACGCATCTCAACGAGCACAAGGTCCGGATCGCCACCAAGACCGGCACGCCGGTCGAGTGGGTGGAGGAGGAGAGCTATTTCTTCCGCCTCTCCGCTTACCAACAGAAGCTGATCGACCTTTACGAGAACGATCCGACCTTCGTGCTGCCGAAGGAGCGGCTGAACGAGGTCGCGAGCTTCGTGCGCGGCGGCTTGCAGGATCTGTCGATCTCGCGCACCACGTTCGACTGGGGCATCCGCGTGCCCGGCAACGACAAGCACATCATGTATGTGTGGGTCGATGCGCTGACCAACTACATCACCGCCGCCGGATTTCCGGATACCGACAGCGACAAGTTCAAGCGCTGGTGGCCGGCCGCTCTGCATGTCATCGGCAAGGACATCGTACGTTTCCACGCGGTGTACTGGCCGGCGTTCCTGATGTCGGCCGGTGTCGCGGTGCCGAAGCGGATTTTTTCGCACGGCTTCCTGTTCAACCGCGGCGAGAAAATGTCGAAGTCGGTTGGCAATGTGATCGATCCGATCACCTTCGCCGACACCTACGGCGTCGATCAGATGCGCTATTTCTTCCTGCGCGAGGTGCCGTTCGGGCAGGACGGCAACTACAACCACGAGGCGATCGTCAACCGCACCAATGCCGACCTCGCCAACGATCTCGGCAACCTGGCGCAGCGTTCGCTGTCGATGCTGGCGAAGCAATATGGCGGCACGCTGCCGGCACCTGCCGACTATAGCGACGCGGACAAGACCATTCTCGCGGCCGCCGACGCCATGATCGGCAAGGCGCGCGAGGCGATGCAGACACAACAACTGCATCAGGTGCTCAACGCCGTGTGGGCGGTGGTGGCTGACGCCAACCGCTATTTCGCCGGCGAGGCGCCATGGGCGCTGGCCAAGACCGATCCGGCGAAGCAGGCGACAGTGCTCTACACGACCGCCGAAGTGATCCGGCAGGTCGCCATTCTGGCGCAGCCGTTCATTCCGGCGTCAGCAGAAAAGCTGCTCGACCTGCTTGGCGTGCCGGCCGCCGAACGCGGCTTCACGTTCCTCGGCGGCGCGCATCGGCTTGCGCCCGGCACGGTGCTGCCGCCGCCGCAGCCGGTGTTTCCCCGCTATGTCGAGCCAGAGGCGGAAGCGCAGGCCAAGCCAGCGAAACCCGAGAAGGCCGCGAAAAAAGCCGGAAAGCCGGGCTGATGCTGGTCGACAGCCATTGCCATCTCGATTTCCCGGACTTCGCCAGCGAGTTGGACGCGGTCGTGGGCCGGGCGCGGGCTGTCGGCGTTGGTCGGATGGTGACGATCTCCACGCGCGTCAAACAGCAGGACAAACTGCGCGGCATCGCCGAGCGGTTCGACGATGTGTTCTGTTCGGTCGGCACGCATCCGCATCACGCCGACGAAGAACTGGACGTGACCGCCGACGATCTCGTCCGGCTCACCGAGCATCCCAAGGTCGTCGCCATCGGCGAGGCGGGGCTCGACTATCACTATGACAATGCTCCACGCGACGCGCAGGAACGCGGCTTCCGCACGCACATTGCCGCGGCGCGCGCGACCGGGCTGCCGCTCGTCATCCATGCCCGCGAGGCAGACGATGACGTCGCGCGGATTCTCGAGCAGGAAACGGAGAAGGGTGCCTTCCCGGCCGTGCTTCATTGTTTTACCGGCGGCCGCGATCTCGCCATGCGCGCCGTCGCGCTTGGCCATTATGTGTCGTTCACCGGCATCCTGACCTTCAAGAACTCGCAGGCGCTGCGCGACATCGCCGCCGAATTGCCGGCGGATCGTATCCTGGTCGAGACCGACGCGCCCTATCTCGCGCCGAATCCGCATCGCGGCAAGCGCAACGAGCCGAGCTTCGTCACCGAGACGGCCCGCACGCTCGCCGGCGCGCGCGGCATTTCGACGGATGAGATCGCGCGACAGACCACGGAGAATTTCTTCCGGCTGTTCGCCAAGGTTCCGCGCGACCTCGGGAGCGCGGCAGGATCAAAGCTATGAGCGACAGCAACCGGTTGACCTTCACCATCCTCGGCTGCGGGTTTTCCGGCGGCGTGCCGCGGCCGGCGCTGGGCTGGGGCGCCTGCGACCCGAACAATCCGAAGAACCGCCGTCGCCGCTGCTCGTTCCTGGTTGAGCGCAAGGGCCCGGCAGGCGTCACCCGCGTGCTGGTCGACAGCTCACCGGACCTGCGCGAGCAGTTGATCGACGCCAAGGTCGATTGGCTCGACGGCGTGCTCTACACCCATCCGCATGCCGACCACGTTCACGGCATCGACGATCTGCGCGCCCTGGCGCTGGCCCGCCGCCGGCGCGTCGACGTCTATATGGACGAGCCGACCACGACGGACGTGCTCAAGCGGTTCGATTACTGCTTCGAGACGCCGCCCGGCAGCGAATATCCGCCGATCCTGAACCGCCACCTGCTCCGGCCCGGCCAGGCCGTGACCATCGACGGGCAGGGTGGCCCAATCCGGGCTCTGCCGGTGCTCCAGGAGCACGGCGATATCCCGTCGCTTGGGTTCCGGTTCGGCGACGTCGCCTATTCCGCCGACATCAGCAGCCTGCCGCCGGACGGCGTGGCGCTGATGCAGGGTCTCGACGTCTGGGTGGTCGATGCGCTGCGCTACCTGCCGCACAAGAGCCATTTCTCGCTGGACGACGCGCTGGCCTGGATCGGCCGGCTCAAGCCGCGCCACGCGGTCCTGAGCAATCTGCATTCCGATCTGGATTACGAAACGCTGCGCCACCAAGTGCCGGCCGGCGTCGAGCCAGGCTATGACGGCATGACGTTTGAGAGCGCGGCGTAGCCTTAAGGCAAAACTTGAAGTCCCTTAGTCTTTGCATTCATAAACAAGAGAAAGACGCTGATTTAAAACACTTATATGACTCCAAATAGCGACAACTGATCGCTCGTTGCGGCTCACCAGTGCTGACTCGGTACAGCGTATATATTCCATAATATGTCTTATGCGAAAATGATATCCAAGGCCGTGATCGCACCTTGATCCTGGTTGACCCGAGTTGATCCGGGTCATGTTGGCGTCATCGGCGACGTGGAACGCTTGCCGGGCTGACGCGTTGGGCCGCCGCACGGCTTTAAAGCGCGCCGCACATCCCCACGATCTCTCCCGGAGCCCGAACGTCATGTCCAGCAAAGTCCAGAAGCTCGAATCCCGTAAGCCGGCCTCAAACCTCGATACCCCGACCGATCTGTCCGACGCCGCCGTTCGGGAGATTTCCAAGGCGATCAACGGCATCCTGGCGGACAGCTTTGCGCTCTATCTCAAGACCAAGAATTTCCACTGGCACGTCAGCGGCCCGAACTTCCGCGACTACCATTTGATGCTGGACGAGCACGCGGACGCCATTTTCGCGACGACCGATCCGCTGGCCGAGCGCGTGCGCAAGATCGGCGGCGTGACGCTGCGCTCGATTTCGGACATCAGCAAGCATCAGAGCATCAGGGACAACAACGAGGCCGAGGTCGACCCGCTGGACATGCTCCGGGAACTGATGAACGACAACAAGGCCGTGGCCAAGGCGATGCGCGAGGCGCATGAGCTTTGCGACAAGCACGACGACATCGCCACGGCGAGCCTGCTGGAGAACTATGTGGACGAAACCGAGCGCCGGACCTGGTTCCTGTTCGAGGCCAGCCGGGACGCCGACGCGACCGGCCACTGACGACGCCTTCGTTCCAGGCTTAAGAGGCCCGGCCGATCGCGCCGGGCCTTTTCCGTTGTGGACCGCCCTGACCCGCCGGTTTGCTAGGATGCGCGGGATTCTCCGACCGTGCGCATTCCCGAAAGCTCAACTCCATGACTGACGACACCGCTTCCACGACGATGGCTCCCTCCCGCGACATCGCCCGGCTGATCGCAATCATGGCCGCGCTGCGCACGCCCGGCAGCGGCTGTCCGTGGGATCTGGAGCAGAATTTCCAGTCGATCGCCCCCTACACCATCGAGGAAGCCTACGAGGTCGCCGATGCGATCGCGCGCGATGATCTTGTCGACCTGTGCGACGAACTGGGCGACCTGTTGTTGCAGGTTGTGTTCCACGCGCGCATGGCCGAGGAACAAGGCGCCTTCGCATTCAGCGATGTGGTCGAAGCGATCACGACCAAAATGATCCGCCGCCATCCGCATGTGTTCGGCGATGCCGATGCCCGCAATGCCGGCGTCGTGAAAGACCTGTGGGAACAAATCAAGGCAGAGGAACGCGCCGCCAAAGTTGCGCGCGGCTCGACATCTGCGGCGGAACAGCCGGCAGGCACCCATCCTGGCGCCCTTGCCGGCATTCCCGCGGCGCTGCCCGCGCTGACGCGCGCGTTGAAGCTCCAGCAGAAAGCCGGGCGCGTCGGCTTCGACTGGAACGATCCCCGCGCGGTGCTCGCCAAGATCCGCGAAGAAGCCGACGAGATCGAAGCTGCACTCGATGCGAAAGACAGCGTGGAAGCCGGCCGCGAGGTCGGCGATCTACTGTTCGCAGTGGTCAATCTGGCGCGGCATCTCGACGCCGATCCCGAAGACGTCCTGCGCGGCACCAATCGAAAATTCGAGCGTCGCTTCGAATCCATCGAGGCTGCGCTGGCGCGCGACGGGCGCGGCCCGCAAGACGCCTCGCTCGACGAAATGGAATCCTTGTGGATCGCGGCGAAAGCGGCTGAGAAAGCCGGCAACGCAGCGTAGCGGCGCTACAGCGCGTCGTCGTCGAGCGGCTTTGTCAAACCGAAACGGTTGCGCACCCGCTCGGCCTTGGCGGGATCGACCCGCACTGTCACGGCGAAACGGCCGTCGTCACGCAGCGACTTGTCGAGCACTTCGGCATGGCGGTGCAGCCAACTGATGCCCTCGCCGTCGGCCGGATCGAGATCGAGCGTGAAGGTGAGCCGATTGGCGCTGATCCGCGTTTCCACGGCAGCGATCAGCGCCTCGACGCCCTCGCCGGTCAGCGCCGAGACCGGCACCGCGCGTTCGCTCTCCGGCTGCCGGTCGATGCGGTTGACCAGTGATTGCCGCTCTTCGTCCGACAAGCGGTCGATCTTGTTCCAGACCTCGATGATCCGCTGTCGGTTCGCGAGATCGATGCCGAGTTCCTGCAGCACATGCGCGACATCGTTCGCCTGCGCTTCCGTATCCGGATGCGACAGGTCGCGCACATGCAGGATCACGTCCGCCTCGATCACCTCCTCCAGCGTGGCGCGGAACGCCGCGACCAGCATGGTCGGCAGATCGGAGATGAAGCCGACCGTATCGGAGAGGATGATGCGCGCGCCGTGCGGCAGATCGAGCGCGCGCAAGGTCGGATCGAGCGTCGCGAACAACATATCGGCTTCGAGCACGCTGGCGCGCGTCAGCCGGTTGAACAGCGTCGATTTTCCGGCATTGGTGTAGCCGACCAGCGCGACGATCGGATACGGCACGCGGCGCCGGCTCTCACGATGCAGGCCGCGCGTGCGCTTCACCTTCTCAAGGTCGGCTTCGATCCGCGCCAGCCGCTCCTCGATCAGACGGCGGTCGGTTTCGAGTTGCGTTTCGCCCGGCCCGCCGAGGAAGCCGAAGCCGCCACGCTGGCGTTCGAGATGCGTCCAGGAGCGTACCAGCCGGCTCTTCTGATAAGTCAGATGTGCGTGCTCGACCTGCAGCGTACCCTCGCGCGTGCGCGCGCGCCGGCCGAAAATTTCGAGGATCAGCCCGGTGCGGTCCAGCACCTTGGCGTTCCATGCTTTCTCCAGATTGCGCTGCTGCATCGGCGAGACCGGTGAATCCATCACCACGATCCCGACACTGTTGCTTTTGACGATCCCGGCGATCTCGTCGACCTTGCCTTTGCCGAGATAAGTCGCGGGCCGGATATCGGCGAGCGGCACAAGGCCGGACTCGACCACATTCAGGTCGATCGCCCGCACAAGACCGACGGTTTCCTCAAGCCGTGCCGCGGGCGAGCGCGCTCCCGGCGCCGTGGTATCGCGACGCAGATAGGGTTCGATGACGAACGCGCGCCCGGTCTCCCCCGCTTCGGCGGCGGGACGGTTCGCGCGGTCGTCGCGCTGACGGTCTTCCAACTACGCTTTGTCTCCAGGGGCGTCTTCGCCGCCCTCGAACAACTGCACCGGATGCCCCGGCATGATGGTCGAGATCGCATGCTTGTAGACAAGCTGCGAATGTCCATCCCGGCGCAACAGGACGCAGAAATTGTCGAACCATGTGACGACGCCCTGCAGCTTGACGCCGTTGACCAAAAAGATGGTCAGCGGAATCTTGGCCTTGCGGACGTGGTTGAGAAACGTGTCCTGGAGGTTCTGGGGTCGTTCGGCCGCCATCGCCATTATTCCTTTTTTGCCCGCGTCTTGCGCGCGAGACCGGTTATTTCGGGCCAGTCGATGCCCACTCGTTCTTGCCGCCTTGCGGCGGATCGTCGTCTTGGACCCCTGTGCCGGGCCGGCGGGGCTCTTTCTGGCCAGAGGTCATTAGACGGTAGCGCGCGCAGGCGCGCAAGCGCCGTCACGTCAACTTCCGGCGAACCCGCCTCTTCCCCGCAATAATTCGCCGAAGAGATCATGTGGATTGGGCAAAACGATGGAAATCGCGCCTCAAGGCGCGGGTCAAAGGACCGGGGCTGCCCGTCCCGACCGGCTGGCCGTCGATTTTGACCACGGGCATGACCGTCTGGCTGGCCGAGGTGACGAAGGCTTCCCGCGCCGCATGGGCTTCCTCGACCGTAAATCCGCGCTCGGTAAGCGTCAGGCCCAGGGCGGAAACGGCATCCAGCAGGGTCGTTCGCGTCACCCCGCGCAGGATGTGATGATCGACCTTCCGGGTGATCAGCGTCCCGTCCTGCGCAACGATCCAGGCATTGGAGGACGCGCCTTCGGTGATCTCGCCGGCGCCATCGACCAGCCAGGCTTCGCGGGCGCCGCGGTCGCGCGCCGCCTGCTTGGCGAGAACATTCGGCAGGAGACCGACCGACTTGATATCGACGCGGCCCCAGCGGATATCCGGGACGGTGACGACGGCAATCCCCTGTTCGGCGAGTTGTTCGACCGCCTCGGGATTGGCCGACCGCGCCGTGACGACGAGCGTCGGCGCAACGGCAGCATCGGGAAACGGAAAATCCCGGCGCGCGCTGCCGCGCGTCACCTGCAGATAGACGATGCCGTTGCGGACACGATTGCGCGCGATCGTCTCGCGCAGCACGATCCGCAGCGCGTTTTCCGGCATCGGCATCCGGATTTTCAACTCGGACAGAGAACGCTGCAAGCGCGCGAGATGGCGCGCTTCGTCAACCAGCAGGCCGTCCTGCACCTGGCAGACTTCATAGACGCCATCGGCGAACTGGAATCCGCGATCCTCGATATCGACGCACGCGTGCGCGCGCGGCAGATAGCGGCCATTGACGTAAGCGATGCGGGACATGAGAGCGGCCTAAAGCCGGACTCGTTGAGATCGAATCATCTGTGTTCGCCTTTTTGTTGCTGGCGTGATCTTTTCGGAAAACCGGTTCCCACTTTTCCGGATCACGCCTATCCGATGCCGAGCGCCTTGAGCTTGCGATGCAGCGCCGAGCGCTCCATGCCGACAAACTCCGCGGTGCGTGAAATGTTGCCGCCGAACCGGCTGATCTGCGCGACCAGATATTCGCGTTCGAATACCTCACGGGCATCGCGCAGCGGCAGACCCATCAGATGCTCGCCGCCATTGCCGTTCGGCATGCTCGGCACCATCGAACCGACGTCCTGCGGCAGCATGCTGGCATCGACCACGGCTTCGGCATCGCCGCCAGCCAGAATCATCAGCCGCTCGACGTTATTGCGAAGCTGGCGGACATTGCCGGGCCAGTCGTGCGACTGCAGCACCGCCATGGCATCCTCTCCGATGCGCCGCATCGGCAGACCTGTGGATTGCGAAATCTGCTCCATGAAGAAATCGACCAGCAGCGGAATGTCCTCGCGCCGCTCGGCGAGCGGCGGCACGCGGATCGGAACGACCGACAGCCGATGATAGAGGTCTTCGCGGAAACGGCCGTCCGCGATCTCCGCTTCAAGATTGCGCCCGGTCGACGATACGATCCGGACATCGACGGACACCTTCGCGGTGCCGCCGACCCGCTGGAAGGTCTGATCGACCAGCACACGCAGAATCTTGTTCTGCGTCTCGCGCGGCAGGTCGGCAACCTCATCGATGAACAAGGTGCCGCCATGGGCATCTTCGAGCGCACCCGTGGTTCGCCCTTCGGTCGAGCCATTCGAGCCGTTGGAGCGATCCACACCGAACAGTTCGGTTTCCATCCGTTCCGGCGTAATCGCTGCCGCGTTGATGGCCACGAACGGCGCATTGGCGCGTGCCGACAAGGCGTGCAGCGAGCGCGCGACCAGCTCCTTGCCGGAGCCGGGCGGGCCGACGATCAGGATGCGGCTGTTGGTCGGCGCGGCCTTCTCCACCACCTGGCGAAGCTGCGTGATCGCCGGCGATTTCCCCACCAGCGTCGTGGCGGACGGCGCAAGCGCCTTCAGCTCCTTCACCTCGCGACGCAGACGCGATGTTTCCAGCGCGCGGTCGGCAACGAGACACAGCCGGTCCGCCTTGAACGGCTTTTCGATGAAGTCGTAGGCACCCAGTTTCGTGGCCGCCACCGCCGTCTCGATATTGCCGTGGCCGGAAATCATCACAACCGGCAGATCGGGATGTTCCTTCTTCACCGCCTCAAGCAGTTGCAAGCCGTCGAGCCGGCTGCCCTGCAACCAGATATCGAGGAACACCAGATTGGGGCGGCGCGAGGCGATGGCGTTCAACGCGTCGTCGGCGTCGCGCGCCGTGCGCGTCGCGTAACCTTCGTCCTGCAGAATGCCGGCCACCAGATCGCGGATATCCGTTTCGTCGTCGACAATCAGAATTTCCGAAGCCATTGTCGTCCCACTCAGTCTCAAGCGTTCAACTTGCACACTTATTGATGCGCGGCCGAGGCCGCTTGCGGACTATCGGCAAAGCGCAGCGTCATCCACGCGCCCTGCTGTCCCGGAAACTTCTCCGCGGCGTCACGCAATTCGATCGAGCCGCCGTGTTCCTCAAGAATACGGCCGACGATGGCAAGACCGAGTCCGGTCCCCTTCTCGCGCGTCGTCACATAAGGTTCGAGCAGCCGACTGCGGCCTTCTTTCGGCAATCCGATGCCGTTGTCGACCACATCGATGACGATATGTTCGCCGTCGCGTGTCGCAGTGACGTGAATGCGTCCGCGGTCGGCGTCGGCCGGCCGCGCACCGATCGCTTCGGTCGCATTCTTGACGATGTTGGTCAGCGCCTGCGAGATCAGCCGCCGGTCGAAATGCGCGAACATCGGATCTTCAGCGGTCTCGACATCGAAGTCGATCTCGGAGTTGGAGACCTTCTGCAGGAACACGGCCTGCCGCACCGTATCGGCGACGTCCTCGCGCGCGATCACCGCTTTCGGCATCCGCGCGAACTTGGAGAATTCGTCGACCATCCGGCGGATATCGTCGACCTGCCGCACGATCGTATCGGTGCATTGCTGGAACACCGCCGGATCGTCGGTGATCGATTTTCCATATTTGCGCCGCAGCCGTTCTGCCGACAACTGGATCGGCGTCAGCGGATTCTTGATTTCGTGCGCGATGCGCCGCGCAATATCCGCCCAGGCGGAGCTGCGCTGCGCCGCCACCAGTTCGGTGATGTCGTCGAGAGTGATGACATAGCCGTGATGTGCTTCGCTGGACTGTTCGCTGGTCACCCGCACCGACAGGTTCCGGTCGCGGCCGGCGCGCGTCAGCGTCACCTGATCCTGCGCCACGCGCGCGCCCGACTGCGCCGTGTCCATGATCTGCGCCAGTTCAGGAACGACGCTCGCAACCTGATGCCCAAGCGCCTCGACCTCCTGGCAACCGACCAGCTTCTCCGCCGAGCGGTTCATGATGCTGATCCGCCCTTCGCCATCGACGCCGATGACGCCGGCGCTGGCACCGGACAGCACCGCTTCGGTGAAGCGGCGGCGGCTGTCGATGGTGTCGCGCGCGCGCACGATGTCGTTGCGTTGCGCCCGCAACTCCTGCGTCATGCGGTTGAAGGTCTCGCCGAGTTGCGCGAGATCGCCCTCGGACCGGCGGATCGGCACCTGCACATAAAGGTTGCCGGTCGAAACCACATTGGCGGCGCCGATCAGCCGCCGGATCGGCGCAACGAGGCGGTTGGCGAAATTCAGGCCGATCCAGACCGCCGACAACAGCACGATCAGCGCGATCACCGTATACATGAGCGCGAACGCGACCTGCACGCCGAGCCGTCGCGATTCCACCAGCGCATATTCGGTGGCGGTGACCTGGGTTTCCCGCAGTTGCGCGATCACCCGCGGGTCCATCAGCCGCGCGATATAGAGATATTTGTTGTCATAACCGCGCAGCTTGATGACCGCGGCGACGTAACTCGTATCCGGCAGCAGGACGATCTGCGGTTCGTCCTCGTTGACGGTCGCGAGTTGCTCGCGTGAGGGCGTCGCGAATGTCTGCTGGATCGGCACGGTCGCCCGCGACGCGACGGTCAGGTCGTCATTGAGGATGATGGCAGCGCCGAGGCCCCTGACATTGGCTTGCAACGTCAGCAGTTGATTCATCCGATCGCGATTGGTGTCGAACAGTTCCTTGGCGCGCGAGACCTCGAATGCGAGCACAATGATGTCGGAGCGCGTCATCTGCGCGTGATCGCGCAGATAGGCCTCGGCGACGATCACCGAATTCTCGATGGCGGTGCGCGTGCGGCTGGAGAACAGCCGATCGAGGCCGCGGTCCAGCGTCACGCTCGCGACCACGGCAACGAGAATGGCCGGCACGGCGGCGATGATCGAGAACAGACCGACGATGCGCACATGCAAGCGTGCCGCCGCCCGCCCCTTTCGCCGTGCCTGGACCACCTGCCAGACCTCGCGGGCGATGATGGCGAGCAGCAGGGCGACGGTGAAAACGTTCACCAGCAGCAGCGCCACGACCACGTAATGGGTCGGCGCGATCGGCGTCAGGTCGGCCAGAACCAGAAAGGTCGCGAGCGCGGACAACAGCGCGAGGCCAACGGCGATCGGCCCAACGATCCGGACCTCGCGCGAGGTGACCGCGGGCGGCCCGAGGCCGGTTTCTGCGGTTGCGGTCTGTTCGACGCTCATGCGGCGCGATAATTCCCGAAAAAGCCAGTGATGCAGCGAATCTTGTGAGCGATCGAGAAAAGCGAGGAATCGAAAAGGGTTAGCGACCACCTCGGCGGTGATGCTTTTATACAACATTGTTGCCGAATTGCGACAAAACGGCGGCGCGGCCGCTGCGCCGTCCACAAACTGCGGCGATCTGCCGGAAAAGGCGGTCAGTTGCTGCCGCGGTAGACCTGAATATCGAGATCGCGGACCTTTTTCCGCAACGTATTGCGGTTCAGGCCCAGCAGCTCGGCCGCGCGGATCTGGTTACCCCGTGTGGCGGCGAGCGCCGCCGAGAGCAATGGGTATTCGATCTCCCGCAGCACACGATGATAGAGCCCGGCCGGTGGCAAGGCATCGTGGAAGCCGGAAAAATAGGTCGCGAGATGACGCTCGACCGAGCCGGATAGTGTGTCCGCCGCGGCCTGGGCATCCCCCGTAGCCGACGGCATCGACGGCGGCGTCAGTTCGTTGTCGATCACGGTGGCGGTGATGATGTCCTGCGGATAGAGCGCCGCAAGCCGGCGGGCGAGGTTCTCCAGTTCGCGGACGTTGCCGGGCCAGCGATGCTTCTTCAGGCGATCGAGACCGGCCTGGTCGATCTGCTTCAGCGGCAATCCTTCGCGCGACACCAGCGCCAGGAAATGTCGCATCAGGTCCGGCACGTCCTCGATCCGCTCGCGCAACGGCGGCAAGCGCAGCGGCACCACGTTGAGCCGGAAGAACAGGTCTTCGCGGAACAGACCCTGCTGGATCAGCTGGCGCAAATCCTTGTTGGTGGCGGCGACGATCCGCACATCGGTCTTGATTGGCGTGCGGCCGCCGACGGTCGTGTATTCGCCCTGTTGCAGCACGCGCAGCAGCCGCGTCTGCGCATCCATCGGCATGTCGCCGATCTCATCGAGGAACAGCGTGCCGCCTTCCGCCTGTTCGAAACGGCCGGAGGCGCGCGCGTTGGCGCCGGTGAAGGCCCCCTTCTCGTGACCGAACAGTTCGGATTCGATCAGATCGCGCGGGATCGCCGCCATGTTGATGGCGACGAACGGGCCGTTGCGGCGCTTGCCGTAGTCATGCAACGCGCGCGCGACCAGTTCCTTGCCGGTGCCGGACTCTCCGACGATCATCACCGTCAGGTCGGTCTGCATCAGCCGCGCGAGAACCCGGTAGATTTCCTGCATCGCGGCGGAGCGCCCGACCAACGGAATAGACTCGGTCTCTTCCGGCTTCGCGGTCACGCCGCCCTTCGATTTCGGCTCCGACAGCGCCCGGCCGACGATCGCGACCAGCTCCTTGAGATCGAACGGCTTGGGCAGATATTCGTAGGCGCCCCGCTCCGATGCACGGATCGCGGTCATGAAGGTGTTTTGCGCGCTCATGATGACGACCGGCAGATCCGGCCGCATCTTCTTGATGCGCGGCACCAGATCGAACGCGTTTTCATCCGGCATCACCACGTCGGTAATGACCAGATCGCCGTCGCCCTGGCTGACCCAGCGCCACAGCGTCGCGGCGTTTCCTGTTGAGCGGACCTCATATCCGGCGCGCGACAGCGCCTGGTTCAACACCGTCCGGATCGCGGCGTCGTCATCGGCGACAAGAATGCTTCCAGTTGGCATATCAGAACCTCAAGGAATGGTCGGAGGCGCGGCGTCGCCCGCATAGATCGGCATCAGAACCCGCAGCGCGGTCCGGCGCGGCTGCGATTCACATTCGACGACGCCGCCGTGGTCGCCGACGATCTTCGCGACCAAAGCAAGACCGAGGCCGCCGCCGCTCGGTTTGGTCGTAACGAACGGATCGAACAGATGCGGCAACAGGTCGTCGGGCACGCCCGGCCCGTTGTCCTTGACGCAGAACTCCAGCGGGAGCGACACGCGCGTCTTGACGCCCGGCACCGACAGACGCACGCCCGGCCGGAACGACGTTGTCAGGTGAATCTCTCCGTCCGTCGCGCTCTCGCCGATCGCTTCGGCGGCGTTCTTCACCAGGTTCAGGAACACCTGAATCAGCTGATCGCGATTGGCATGGACCGGCGGCAGCGACGGGTCGTATTCCTCGACGAATTTGATGTGGCGGGCAAAGCCGGACTGCGCCAGCCGCTTCACATGCTCGAGCACCACATGGATGTTGACCGGTTCGCGCTCGACCGGGCGTTCGTCGCCGAACACCTCCATGCGATCGACCAGCTTTACGATCCGGTCGGTCTCGTCGCAGATCAGCGTGGTCAGCGGCCGATCCTCATCGGCGGCAGACTGCTCGAGCAGTTGCGCCGCGCCGCGAATACCGGACAGCGGATTCTTGATCTCGTGCGCGAGCATGGCCGCCAGCGCGATCACCGAGCGCGCGGCGCTGCGATGCGTCAACTGCCGGTCCATCTTGTCGGCGATGGTGCGCTCCTGCAGCATCACCACCACATGACCGGGGACTTCCGGCATCGGCGCCACATGCAGATCGACCAGCCGGTCGCCGGGATTGCGCGGCGTCGAAAGATCGACCTTATATTCGTTGACCGGCGCGCCGTGCCGGCGCGCCTGATCGACCAGAGCGAGCAGCGGCGAACCGAACGGCACCAGATCGCGCAACTGATGACGCCGCAGCATCGTCGCCGACGACTCGAAGAACTGCTCGGCGGCGACATTGGCGTCGACGATCCGCCCGTCCTGCGCCACCATGATCAGCGGGATCGGCAGCGCGTCGAGCATGGCATCCGCATGCGAGGTGGAAACCGACTCAAGCGATGCCTGGGGGCGCATCACGCGGCACTCCGGAAGGAGGAAAACGCATCGGCAAGCCGCTGCCGCGTCTGCTGCGGCTCTTCGGCGGTGAGAACATGATGGCGCGCATCCCTCAGCCGGTCGTCATCGACGCCGGCGGTTTCCGCCGCGGCGTCCAGCGCCCAGCCAAGATGTTTGCGCGCATGCTTGGCGCCGATCCGCACGCCGTGATGCGCCAGCATCTCTTCGTACAGCGCATCGACCATCGACAGTTGGACGTCGAGGTCGGGCGCCTGTTCTTGGTCTGCGCCGGCAAGATGGCGCGCGATCTGGCCGGGAAACCACGGCCGCCCCTGCGCGGCACGGCCGACCATCACCGCATCGGCGCCCGACTCCGCCAGCGCCTGTTCGGCATCCTCGAACGAACAGATGTCGCCGTTGACGATCACCGGGATCGACACCGCGTCCGTCACCGGACGCACGGCCGACCAGTCCGCGTCACCCTTGTAGAACTGGCAGCGCGTCCGGCCGTGCACCGTGACCAGTTGCACACCCGCGGCTTCGGCGCGACGCGCCAGCTCCGGCGCGTTGAGCGACGAATGATCCCAGCCGAGACGCATCTTCAGTGTCACCGGAACGCGGACGGCGCCGATGGTCGCCTCGATCAGCGTCATGGCGTGGTCGAGATCGCGCATCAACGCCGAACCCGACGCGCCGTTGGTTACATGCCGGGCCGGACAGCCCATATTGATATCGATGATGGCGGCGCCGGCGGCTTCCGCCATGCGCGCGCCTTCCGCCATCCAGTAGGGCTCGCAGCCGGCGATCTGCACGACGTGCGTACCGACGCCTTCCCCTTCCATCCGCAACAGCGCGTTCTGCTTGCCGCGCGCCAGCGCAGCGCAGGCGGTCATCTCCGATACCACCAGTCCGGCGCCGAGCCGCGCCACCAGCCGGCGAAACGGCAGGTCGGTCACGCCCGACATCGGCGCCAGCACGACACGATTGGCGAGCTGAATATTGCCGATGACGATCGGCTGATGGGCTGTCTCAATCGCTTGGGGCATCAACAAAGCTGCTTTGTTTTTAATCAGCAATAGTCAGTGCTCAGAGTTTAGCCAAATACCACCCGATGGCAAGTGTTGCAGTGCAAAATAAATGATGCGGCTGATATGCGCCGGGGTTTTGGGTGAAGGCCCTTGCGACGCCGGGTAAACCCGCTAAAGCCTTGGGGTATGGGGGATTTGTCGACAAAACGCGTGGCGGTGGTGGTCGTCGCGGCCGGACGCGGCACCCGGGCCGGTGGCGCACGGCCGAAGCAGTTTCGGCACCTCCGCGGCGAGCCGCTGGTGCGAACGACCCTGCGGAGACTGGCCGAGCACCCCCGGATCGGTTCCGTGCAGCCGGTGATCCACCCTGACGATGCCGCTCTTTTCCAGGAGGCGGCCAGCGGCCTGACGCTGTTGCCGGCCGTCAGCGGCGGTGCCACGCGACAGGCATCGGTCCATGCCGGGCTTGAGGCGCTGGCCGCGCAGAATCCGCATCCCGATATCGTTCTGGTTCACGATGCTGCCCGGCCGTTCCTGACTGCCAGCCTGATTGACCGTGCGATTGTGGCTGTGGAAGCGGCGCCCGCCGCCGTTCCGGCGCTTCCCGTCTCCGACACGGTGAAGACGGTTGACCTCGCTGGGCGCGTGACCAGAACGCTCGATCGCGCGATGCTGCGCGCCGTCCAGACACCGCAAGCATTTCACTTCACGCCACTGCTGGACGCGCACCGGCGGGCAGCACAGGCCGGACGCGACGATTTCACCGACGATGCGGCGCTGGCGGAATGGGCCGGCATGGCGGTCGCGGTATTCGACGGCGAGGCAGAGAACATCAAGATGACCACGGCGGAAGACTTTGACCGCACCGTCGCGCGCGACGCCGACCGGCTGGGCGATATCCGCACCGGCTTCGGCTTCGACGTCCACGCCTTCGGCGATGGCGACCATGTGACCATCGGCGGCATCGCGATCCCGCATCCGCGCGGCCTGTCGGGGCACTCGGATGCCGATGTCGGCCTGCATGCGTTGGTCGATGCGATCCTCGGCGCGCTCGCCGACGGCGATATCGGCTCGCATTTCCCGCCCTCCGATCCGCAATGGCGCGGCGCGGCGTCCGACCAGTTCCTGCGGTTTGCAGTTCAACGGGTCGCGGCGCGTGGCGGTATGATCGCGCATCTCGATCTGACGCTGGTTTGCGAACTGCCGAAGATCGGCCCGCACCGCGACGCCATGCGGGCACGCATTGCCGAGATCGCGGGCATCGCTATCAGCCGCGTTGCGGTGAAGGCGACCACCAGCGAACGGCTCGGTTTCACCGGCCGTGGCGAAGGGATCGCGGCCTATGCCACGGCGACCGTGCGGCTTCCGTGGCAGGATTGAGGGAGCAAAGCGATGCTGGATGACGACCTGCTCGCGGCGGCGCGGCAACTGCTCGACATCTGCAAGCGCAAGAACGTGCTGGTGGCGACCGCCGAGTCCTGCACGGCCGGTCTGGTCGCCGGCACACTGGGGGATTTGCCCGGCGTGTCGAGCATTCTCGATCGCGGTTATGTCACCTATTCGAACGAAGCCAAGCATCAGATGCTCGGCGTCTCGCGCGACACGCTCGATCGCTATGGCGCCGTCAGCCGGCAGACCGCCGAGGAAATGGTGCGCGGCGTGCTCGGCCATTCGCGCGTGCATCTTGCCGTGTCCGTGACCGGCATTGCCGGTCCCGACGGCGGCTCGGCGGAAAAGCCGGTCGGCCTCGTGCATTTCGCCGCTGGATCGGTGTCCGGCCGGCTCGATCACGCGGAAAAGCGGTTCGGCAATATCGGCCGCTCTCAGGTGCGGAAATTGTCGGTTTTGCAGGCGTTCCGCATGCTGCACGATCTCGCGGAAGCGGAACCGAACCGTCCGCCACGCAAATCCGTCTAGATCAATCTTTAAGCCGTCTTGCGACCGTAGACCGCGTCGGCGCGTTTCTCGAAGGCTTCGGCGAAACGGCGGAACGCGGTGTCGAACATCGCGCCCATCAGCATTCCGAGCATCCGGCTTCTGAATTCATAATCGATGAAGAATTCGACGGTGCAGGCGTTGTCACTGGCCGGCTTGAAGGTCCAGCGGTTCTGCATCTTGCTGAACGGCCCGTCGAGATATTCGACGAGGATTTGCAGTTTCGGCTTGTCGAGCGTGACGCGGCTGCGGAAGGTTTCGCGGATCAGCTTATAGGCGACAGTCATGTCGGCAACGATCGTGCTGACGCCCTCGCCTTTCTCCGTGCGGTTGCGCACCGCCAGCGCCGAGCACAGCGGCACGAACTGCGGATATTTTTCGACGTCGGCGACGAGATCGAACATGTCGGACGCGGCGTGGCGCACGCGCCGGTTCGTCGAGAACGACGGCATGCTGGCCTAGCGCGCCGTCTGCGCCGCGAGCCGCGCCGCTTTCAGCCGGGCGAAATCCTCGCCGGCGTGATGCGACGAGCGCGTCAGCGGCGACGCCGACACCATCAGGAAGCCTTTGGCGTAAGCGACCGTCTCGTAGGACTTGAACTCGTCCGGCGTGACGAACCGCGCCACTTCGTGGTGCTTGCGGGTCGGCTGCAGATACTGGCCGACGGTGAGGAAGTCGATCTGCGCGGCGCGCATGTCGTCCATCACCTGCATCACCTCGTTCCGCTCCTCGCCGAGCCCGACCATGATGCCGGACTTGGTGAACATGGTCGGATCGATTTCCTTCACCTGCTGCAAGAGCCGCAGCGAGTGGAAGTAGCGCGCGCCGGGCCGCACCTTGAGATAGAGCGACGGCACGGTTTCGAGATTGTGGTTGAACACATCCGGCTTCGCCTCGACGACGATGCGCAGCGCGCCGTCCTTGCGCAGGAAGTCCGGCGTCAGGATCTCGATGGTCGTTCCGGGGCAGCGCGCGCGGATCGCCGTGATGGTACGGGCAAAGTGCTCGGCGCCGCCGTCCGGCAGATCGTCGCGGTCGACCGAGGTGATGACCACATGGCTGAGGCCGAGCTTGGCGGTCGCCTCGGCCACATGCTCCGGCTCAGCAGCATCGAGCGCGCCGGGCAGGCCGGTCTTCACGTTGCAAAACGCACAGGCGCGCGTGCAGGTGTCGCCCATGATCATGAAGGTGGCGTGCTTCTTTTCCCAGCACTCACCGATATTCGGGCATCCCGCCTCTTCGCAGACCGTGACCAGCTTGTTCTCGCGCACGATCGCGCGCGTGTTCATGTAGCCGGGCGACACCGGCGCCTTGACGCGAATCCAGTCCGGCTTGCGGGCAATCGCCTTGTCCGGGCGGTGCGCCTTTTCCGGATGCCGGGGGCGCGGATTGTTGATCAGGTCGAGAACGACGGCCATGGGAACTCCCTGCCCTTACTTACGGAGCGGCGGCCCGCTCCGCAAGCCGGGCCGTGCCGGGTCAGCCGCGCTGGCGGATCATCCGCCACAGCAGAATCAGCAAGGACGCGCCGACGATCGCCGCAATCAGCGTCCGCCAGAAGCCGAACACCGGGATTTGCAGCACCTCGGCAAGCTTGCCGCCGACAAAGGCGCCGGCGATGCCGACGACGATGTTGGTGAACAGCCCATGGTCCGACTTGGTGATCCGCTCGGCGATCCATCCGGCCAGCGCGCCGATCACCAGCATCATGAGGAAGCCGACGGTCGGCTGACCGAAGGCATATTGCATGTCGTTCATCGCCCGCCTCTCACATGTTCAGGACGCGACCGTAAGCGTCGAGCACCGCTTCCTTCATCATCTCCGACAGGGTCGGATGCGGGAAGATCGTGTGCATCAACTCTTCTTCGGTCGTTTCCAGATTCATCGCAACCACATAACCCTGGATCAGTTCGGTCACTTCCGCGCCGACCATATGCGCGCCGAGCAACTGGCCGGTCTTCTTGTCGAAGATCACCTTGATGATGCCCTGATCCTCGCCGAGCGCGATCGCCTTGCCGTTGCCGGCGAACGGGAACCGGCCGACGCGGATGTCGAGCTTCTTGTCCTTCGCCGCCTGCTCGGTGAGGCCGACCGACGCGATCTGCGGCGAGCAGTAGGTGCAGCCGGGAATCATCTGCTTGTTCATCGGATGCACAGGCAGGCCCTTGATCGCCTCGACGCAGATTACCCCTTCATGCTCGGCCTTGTGCGCGAGCATCGGCGGACCAGCGACGTCGCCGATAGCATAAAGGCCCGGCACGTTGGTCTTGCCGTAACCGTCGATGACGATGCAGCCGCGCTCGGTCTTCACGCCGAGCTTCTCGAGTCCGAGATTCTCGATATTGCCGACAACGCCAACGGCGGAGATGACCCGCTCGAATTCGATCGTCTGCGACTTGCCGTCACCGCTGTCGATCGTTGCGGCGACGCTGTCCGCCTTCTTGTCGAGCTTCGTCACCTTGGTGCCGGTGAGAATCTTGATGCCCTGCTTCTCGAACTGCTTGCGCGCGAAGGCGGCGATCTCCGCATCCTCGACCGGAAGCACCTGCGGCAGCACTTCGACGACGGTGACGTCCGATCCCATCGTCTTGAAGAACGATGCGAACTCGATGCCGATCGCGCCGGAGCCGACCACCAGCAGCGATTTCGGAATCTTCGGCGCGACCATTGCCTCGAAATAGGTCCACACCAGCTTGCCGTCCGGCTCGAGGCCCGGCAGCACGCGCGGCCGCGCGCCGGTGGCGATGATGATGTGCTTGGCCTGATAGCTGCCCGGCCCGAGTGAGCCCTTCGGCTGCTCCGTCTTGTATTTGGTGTCGGTCGCCTTGACCGTGATCTTGCCCGGCGCGTCGATCGTCGCCTCGCCCCAGATCACTGAGACCTTGTTCTTCTTCATCAGGAAGCCGACGCCGTCGTTGAGCCGCTTCGACACGCCGCGCGAGCGCTTCACCACGGCTTCGGCATCGAAGCCGATATTGTCGGCCTTGAGCCCGTAGTCCTTGGCGTGCTGCATATAGTGATAGATCTCAGCCGAACGCAGCAGCGCCTTGGTCGGGATGCAGCCCCAGTTGAGGCAGATGCCGCCGAGATGCTGTTTCTCGACGATCGCCGTCTTGAAGCCGAGCTGCGCCGCGCGGATCGCGGTGACATAGCCGCCCGGACCCGAACCGATGATGATGATGTCGAAACTGGTATCAGCCACGAAATGCTCCACTTGTCGGCCCGGATCGGCGCGCTCTCGATACGTTACAACTGATCTTCGTTGTGGCGGCGGAAGCGCCGCAGAAACCACCATTGAATCGCGACGATCAACACCGCCGGCAGCACGATCTCGGCGATGATCTGCATGTCATAGGTCGTCGGGCGGGCCCAATTATTGCGTGCCATCCCGAACGCCAGCAATCCCGTGATCAGGAATAGTGCCAATAACAAAGCGATGCCGCCGCCGATATCGATCGGCCGCGTCCCGGTCCCGGCGATGAACGCCATGGTCAGCACCGCGAGACTCGCCACGGCGAACGCGCCGATGATGAACATGACGAAGATGAATTCATCGCGCGTGCCGAACACGATCGCCAGTTGCTGGGCCAGGGCCTGGGCCGCCACCATCGACAAAAACCAGGCGATGGCAAAAGTGGCGAAAGCGCGCATCCGTCCGGTCCTGCGGCGACCATCCGTCGCCCCCTGCTACACCACCATCATCACGGGGTTTTCGATCAGCGCCTTGAATGCACCGATCAGTTCCGCGCCGAGCGCGCCGTCGACCGCACGATGATCGCACGACAAGGTCACGCTCATGATATGCGCGGCCTCGATCTTGCCATTGCGCACGATCGCCCGCTCCTCGCCCGTGCCGACCGCAAGGATCGTCGCATGCGGCGGATTGATCACCGCGGTGAAATCCTTGATCCCGTACATGCCGAGATTGGAGACCGCGGTGGTGCCACCCTGATATTCGTGCGGCTTGAGCTTGCGATTGCGCGCGCGCACCGCGAAATCCTTCATCTCGTTGGAGATGGTGGACAGCGACTTCAGCTCGGCCTGGCGAATGATCGGCGTAATCAAACCGCCCGGCATCGCCACGGCAACGCCGACATCGGAATGCTTGTGCTTGAGCATGCCCGCGTCGGTCCAGCTCACATTGGCGTTCGGAATGCGCTGCAGCGCGACGGCCAGCGCCTTGACGACGAAATCGTTGACCGAGAGCTTGTAAGCGGGCTTGCCGTCCTTGTCCTTCGGCGCGGCGGCGTTGATCTCCTCGCGCGCGGTGAGCAGCTTGCCGATATTGCAGTCGATCGTCAGATAGAAATGCGGGACCGTCTGCATCGAGGCGGTAAGCCGCTGCGCAATCGTGCGGCGCATATTGTCGTGCGGTACGACCTCGTAGCTGCCGTCCTCGAACAGCGCGCGCACCTGCTGGTCCGACAACGCCGGCGCGATGGCCGGAGCCGCTGTTCCCGCGGCCGGCGCAGCGGGCTTCAATCCTTTGCCGGATTTCGCGTCCGCAACATCGCGCGCGATGACGCGACCATGCGGTCCCGATCCGGAAATGCGCGAGACGTCGATCCCGGCATCCTTGGCAAGACGCTTGGCGAGCGGTGACGCGAAAATGCGATTGCCGGCCGGAACGGCGGCAGGGGCCGGTGCGGCGGCAGGCTTTGCCGGCTCGGGCGCGCGCGCTTCGGCGGTGGGTGCCGGCTTCGTCTCCGCTTTCGCCTCCGGTTTAGCTGGAGCGGCCGCCGCTTTCGGCGGCGGCGCGGACGCAGCCGACGAAGCAGCCGCTTTCGCATCCTCGCCTTCGCCGGCGAGCACCGCGATCACCGAATTCACCGCGACGTCCTGGCTGCCTTCCGGCACGACGATCTTGGCGAGCGTGCCCTCGTCGACCGCCTCGACCTCCATGGTCGCCTTGTCGGTCTCGATCTCGGCGATCACGTCGCCGGATTTGATCGTGTCGCCTTCTTTCTTCAGCCACTTGGCGAGGTTGCCCTTCTCCATGGTGGGCGACAGCGCAGGCATCAGAATATTGGTCGGCATGACGGCCCTTACCGGTAGCAGACGGCTTTTGCCGCGTTGACCACATCGGCCACGGACGGCAGCGCCAGTTTTTCAAGGTTCGCGGCATAAGGCATCGGCACATCCTTGCCGGACACCCGCGCCACCGGCGCGTCGAGATAATCGAACGCCTGCTCCATGATCCGCGCGGCGATTTCGGCGCCGACGCCGGATTGCTGCCAGCCTTCCTCGACGGTGACGGCGCGGCCGGTCTTCTTCACCGACTCGATGATCGTCGGCGTGTCCAGCGGCCGCAGTGTGCGCAGGTCGATGACCTCCGCGTCGATGCCGTCCTTGGCCAATTCCTCGGCGGCTTTGAGCGCGTAGTTCATGCCGATCGTCCATGACACGATGGTCACGTCCTTGCCGGGGCGCACGATCCGCGCCTTGCCGATCGGCAGCACATAGTCCGCGAGTTGCGGCACCGGAGCCGACTGGCCGTACAGGATTTCGTTCTCGAGGAAGATCACCGGATTGGGATCGCGGATCGCCGCCTTGAGCAACCCCTTGGCATCGGCCGCATTCGACGGCGCGACCACCTTGAGGCCAGGAATGTGCGAATACCAGGCCGAATAGTCCTGGCTGTGCTGCGCGGCGACGCGCGCCGCCGCACCGTTCGGGCCGCGGAACACGATCGAGCAGCCCATCTGGCCACCGGACATGTACAGCGTCTTCGCCGCCGAGTTGATGATCTGGTCAATCGCCTGCATGGCGAAATTGAACGTCATGAACTCGACAACGGGCTTGAGGCCCGCGAGAGCCGCGCCGACACCAAGTCCGGCAAAACCGTGTTCGGTGATCGGCGTATCGATCACGCGCCGCGCGCCGAATTCCTGCAGAAGCCCCTGGGTCACCTTGTAGGCGCCCTGATATTCCGCGACCTCTTCGCCCATCACGAAGACGGTGTCGTCGCGGCGCATCTCCTCGGCCATGGCGTCGCGCAGAGCTTCGCGCATGGTCATGGTCACCATCGCGGTGCCTTCCGGCACGTCCGGATCGGCGGCCACCACCGGCTGCGCCGGTGCCGCGGGCTTTGCTTCGGCAGATTTGGTGTCGGCGACCTTGGCTTCCGCGGGCGCGGTTGGCGTCGCCGGCGCTGCCGACTTGGCTTCGGCCTTCGGCGCGGCGGACGCGCTCTCGCCTTCGGCAATAATGGTGGCGATCGGCGTGTTGACGGCGACGTCGGCGGTTCCCTCCGGCACGAGGATCTTGCCGAGGGTGCCCTCGTCAACCGCCTCGACTTCCATCGTCGCCTTGTCGGTTTCGATCTCGGCGATCACATCGCCGGACTTCACCGTGTCGCCTTCTTTCTTCAGCCACTTGGCAAGGTTTCCCTTTTCCATCGTGGGCGACAGCGCGGGCATCAATACATCAGGCATGGCTGTCACACAGTCTCACGATAGACATCAGTGTAGAGCTCGCTGGGATCGGGCTCCGGATCATTGGTGGCGAACTCGGAAGCCTCGTTCACGCGGTCGCGGATTTCCGCGTCGATCTTCTTGATCTCGTCTTCGGTCAGCATCTTGCTGGACAGAATCCGCGCGCGCACCTGTTCGATCGGGTCATGTCCGGTGCGGACCTTCTCGACCTCTTCACGAGTGCGGTATTTCGCCGGATCCGACATGGAATGACCGCGATAGCGATAGGTCATCATCTCGAGAATGTACGGCCCCTTGCCGGCGCGGCACCAGGCGACCGCCTTTTCACCCGCCGCCTTCACCGCGCGCACATCCATGCCGTCGACCTGATCGCCGGGAATGTTGAACGAGACGCCGCGCTTGGAGAAGTCGGTCTGCGCCGAGGCGCGGTTGACCGCGGTGCCCATGGCGTAACGGTTGTTCTCGATCACGTAGATGGCCGGCAGCTTCCAAAGCTCGGCCATGTTGAAGCTTTCGTAGACCTGCCCCTGGTTCGCCGCGCCGTCGCCGAAATAAGTCACAGAAACGTTGTCGTTGCCACGATAGCGGTTGGCGAAAGCAAGGCCGGTCCCGAGCGGTACCTGCGCCGCGACGATGCCATGGCCGCCGTAGAAGTGCTTCTCGACCGAAAACATGTGCATCGAGCCACCCTTGCCGTGCGAATATCCGCCGCGCCGGCCGGTGAGCTCTGCCATCACCCCCTTGGGGTCCATGCCGCAGGCGATCATGTGTCCATGATCGCGGTATCCGGTGATGATCTGATCGCCCTCTTTGAGCGCCATCTGCATGCCGACGACGACAGCTTCCTGACCGATATAGAGGTGGCAGAAGCCGCCGATCAGGCCCATGCCGTACATCTGGCCGGCTTTTTCCTCGAACCGGCGGATCAGCAGCATGTCACGATAGGCGCTGACCTCCTGATCCTTGTTGAAGGTCGCGATCGACCCGCTGGAGGCCGGTGCGGCAGACGACACGGCCGCATCATTGGTTTTGTTCTTGCTGGCGGTGGCCATGAGTCTCCCTTACCTCACACCCGATTGCGCGATGCGCATAGCCTAGATTGCCGCCTCACGGAAGCGCGGGCAAGTCAATGAAGTGTCACAACAGAAATATGCGTGCACCGCACAAGTCATTGCGGTGTCACGCGAAATATCCGCGCGCGGTCAGGGTGTTTTCAGCAATAAGGTTGCGTCGCGTGGATCGGCATAGTCGAGCAACGCACGCGCGCGCTCGTCCAGCATGTCCGGGTCGAGACGATCGGGCTGCAACAGCGACACGCGCTGCTCCCAGCCGGCGCGCTCATGCTTGAGGCGAGCCACTTCGCCTTCGAGGCGGGTGATCTCGATTTCAACCTGCTGTTGCGCGCGCAGGCCGTGATTGCCGGTAAAAGCATGCACGCCGAAATAGCCGATGAAAGCGGCCGCCAGCGAATACAGCGCAAGGGCGGTGAGAATCGACCGGCGGCGGCGATGCGAGATCATCGCCGCACCCTGCCCGAAGGCCGTTAAAGCCGTTTTAACGACGTTGGATCAGCACAAGATCAGGCTTTTGCCGCGGCCTGTTTCAACACTGCGATACCGTCGAACTTCGCCTGCTTGCCGAGTTCCTGCTCGATCCGCAGCAACTGATTGTACTTGGCGGTACGATCGGAGCGCGCCAGCGAGCCGGTCTTGATCTGTCCGCAGTTGGTCGCGACCGCGAGGTCGGCGATGGTCGAATCCTCGGTTTCACCCGACCGGTGCGACATGACCGCCGTGTAGCCGGCCTTGTGCGCCATTTCGACCGTCGCCAGCGTTTCGGTGAGCGTGCCGATCTGGTTGACCTTCACCAGGATCGAGTTGCCGAGGCCATCCCTGATGCCCTGCGACAGCCGCGCGACGTTGGTGACGAACAGATCGTCGCCGACGAGCTGGCACTTGCTGCCGATCTTGTCGGTGAGGATCTTCCAGCCTTCCATGTCGTCCTCGGCCATGCCGTCCTCGATCGAGACGATGGGATAGCGGCCGACCAGTTCGGCGAGATACGCCGCCTGCTCGGCCTTGGAGCGGGTCTTGCCTTCGCCCTCATAGACATAGGCGCCGTTCTTGAAGAACTCCGTCGAGGCGCAGTCGAGCGCCAGCATCACGTCGCGGCCCGGCTTGAAGCCGGCCTTTTCGATCGACTTCATGACGAATTCGAGCGCCGCGTCGGCCGACTGCAGGTTCGGCGCGAAGCCGCCCTCGTCGCCGACATTGGTGGCATGACCGGCCGTCTTCAGCGCCGCCTTGAGGGTGTGGAACACCTCCGCGCCCATGCGCAGCGCCTCCGAGAAGCTCGACCCGCCGACCGGCATGATCATGAACTCCTGGAAGTCGATCGGGTTATCGGCATGCGCGCCGCCATTGACGATGTTCATCATCGGCACCGGCAGGAGCCGCGCGGCGGTGCCGCCGACGTAGCGGTAAAGCGGCGTGGCACTCGCCGCCGCGGCCGCCTTGGCGACCGCCAGCGACACGCCGAGGATGGCGTTGGCGCCGAGGCGTGCCTTGTTGGGGGTGCCATCGAGGCCGATCAGCGTCTCGTCGATCGCCACCTGCGCCTCGGCATCCATGCCGCCGAGTGCATCGAAAATTTCACCGTTGACGGCATCGACCGCGTTCCGGACCCCCTTGCCGAGATAGCGCGCCTTGTCGCCATCGCGCTTTTCGACCGCCTCGTGGGCGCCGGTGGAGGCGCCCGAGGGTACCGCCGCCCGGCCGAGCGAGCCATCCTCCAGCCGCACATCGACCTCGACGGTAGGATTGCCGCGGCTGTCGAGGATTTCGCGGCCGATGATGTCGATGATAGCGGTCATAATGCTCTGGAACTCCAGGGGGGATTTTGGCGCGCTTCTACAGGATCAGGCCCGCTTTTGTCATGCCCCCGTATCCTGCCCGCCGGGCGGCGGTCCCGGATACCCCGATCTTGTCTTTGCCACGGATTCCGGGTTTTTGCCGGTCAAGGAGACCATCATGACCAAATCGCCCAAATCCGGATCGCTGCAGCTCGGCCGCGCCACCCGCCTGCCGGGGTCGCCGGAGACCGCAGTGCTCGACCGGGTGCCGAACCCGCACGCCGACACCGACTATGTGGCGCGCTTCACCGCGCCGGAATTCACCGCGCTCTGCCCGATCACCGGCCAGCCGGATTTCGCGCATCTGGTGATCGACTACGTGCCGGGCCGCTGGCTGGTCGAATCCAAGTCGCTGAAGCTCTACCTCGCGAGCTTCCGCAATCACGGCTCGTTCCACGAAGACTGCACGGTGCGGATCGGCAAGCGGCTACGCGACCTGCTCAAGCCGCGCTGGCTGCGGATCGGCGGCTATTGGTATCCGCGCGGCGGCATTCCCATCGACGTATTCTGGCAGAGCGGCCGGCTGCCGAAAGGCGTCTGGGTTCCGGATCAGGGCGTTGCGCCCTATCGCGGACGCGGCTGACCGGTCAGCCGATGATCGCGTGCGGCAAAAACCGCGACGTGTTCTTGGTGATCGGGCTTGCGTCCTCCCGCAACGACAAGCCGCAGGCTTTGCCCGCTGCGATCCATGAGCCAACCACGACATAGTTGCCGTCGAATTGCGGCAGCGGCGCGAGCGCCTGCCGGATGAAGCCTTCCGCACCGTAAGGCCCCGCATCGCGGTCGAGCGGCTTGCCCTGCGTCAGCAATTCGATATTGGCGCCTTCGCGCGAATAAAGCGGCTTGCGGGCGTATGAATTGCCAAGCGATAGGGCCTTGTCGTCGTCCTCGAAATAGGCCGGCAGCAAATTCGGATGGTTCGGAAACATCTCCCACAGCAGCGGGAGAATGCCTTTGTTCGAGAGGATCGCTTTCCACGGCGGCTCCACGAATTGCGTCGAGGCGCCGGGCAACGATGCGCCGAACGCCTCGCGCATCATCCACTCCCACGGATAAAGCTTGAACAGCAGTTCGATCGGGCGATCTTCGGTATCGACAAACTGCCCGCGACCATCTTTTCCGATATCATCGACCGGGATCAGTTGCGTTTGCAGGCCGGCCTGCTGCGCGCAATCCTCAAGATACGCGACCGTTCCGGCATCTTCCGGGTTTTCCCGGATTGCCGTGAGCGCGAGCTTTCGTCCTGCGCCGATCGCCTTCCAGCCGGCAATCAACTGCTCGTGCAACGAATTGAACTGATCGGCAGTCGCCGGAAGTTTCCTGCCGGCTATCGCCTGTTCGAGCCATTGCCACTGGAACACGCCGGTCTCGAGCGCACCGGTCGGCGTATCGGCGTTGTATTCGAGAAGTTTCGCCGGCCCCTTGCCGTCGTAACGCAGATCGAAACGGCCGTAGAGCGAAGGATCGCCACGCTTCCAGCTTCGCGCGATCCAGTTCCAGAATGCGACCGGGATCGCCAGCCGTTTCAGGATACGGTCGTCATCGACGGCGCGCGCCACCAGTTCACGGCACATGCCGTCGAGTTCGGACGACGGATCCTCCAGATCGTTTTCGATCTCTTTCAGCGTGAAACTGTAATAGGCACGCTCGTCCCAATAGCGTGCGCCGTCGATCGTATGAAAATCGAAGCCAATCGCTTCGGCCTGTTCGCGCCAGTCGGGGCGTTCCTCGCAGGCGATCCGCTGCATCGGCGGTCAACTTCCGGATGATGCGTGTCCCGTCGATCCAAACCCGCCGCGCGCGGTGTGGGACGACGACGGCGAGGACACACCCGCCCTTGCCGACACGGTCGAGGTCCGCACGGTGTCGCGCGGCGTCGACCGCGACAGCCGCCGCCAGCCGGTCGAACTGGACGAATCCGAACTGCTACTCGACCATGCGCTGCTGCGGGTCCATGACGACGAGGAAGACCGGCTGCTCTGCGAACAGTTGGCCTGCGCCGCCTGCACTTGTGCCGGCGGGGCATTGGCGGGCGCCGGCGTGCAGGATCGCTGCGGCATCATCGCGTAGGCGGTGAAGCCGGCCGACGACACGCCCATGAGCATCAATGCGACCTGCGAGGAGCGTTTCATCCGCTCACCACGTCATCGATGCCGCGCTCAGGATTCCGGTCGCGACGGAGATGAAGCCGAGCCAGATGGCCGACGCCATCTCGCCGCGCGCGATCCGCCCGCATAGATCGGAGACCGCGATCCGGGCCGCGTAGAAAGTCCCAACCTGAACGATGAACGCGATCACGGCCCAGACCGCGCAATCGAGGAGATCGGCGGCGTGCGCGACGGCGCTGGCGACGGGAAGACAAAATCCGATCAGGCTCAACCCCAGCGCGATCGCGGCACCGGGCGTGTTCTTCTCGATCAGTTCGAATTCGTTGTACGGCGTCGCGCGCGTATAGAAGAACAGATAGGCGATGACGGCGACAACCGACAGGCAGAAATACGCAACAAATGCCGGCAATCCCGCCAACGACTGCATAACCGTGCCGCCCATGAGATGCCCCCGCGCTCGTGAATGACGCGGCGAAGATTGCAGCAATTCAGGGCCGGAAGCCAGCGGGCCAGGCCTCGTGACGGCGGCGTGATCAACAGGAGCTTATGTCGCGGCCATGTCCGCGCGACGCAGGGTCATGGCGGTCACAACGCCGGTGACGGCAAGGCCGATGCCGCCGGCGATCAGCGTCGCCCCGACCCCGATGTCGGTGAAGCCATGGCCGTACACGACGGGGCCGACGGCTTGTCCGAAATAGAACGCCATGGAATGCAACGCGAGCGCCGAGCCGCGCGCCGCCGGGGCCAGCTCGGTCGAGGCGACCTGGATAAAGCCGTGCATGAAATACATGCCGAAGCCAAGCAGCAGGAAGCTGACGAATTCGTAAGGCCATGACAGGCGCAGCGCGAGCGCCATGAAGCACAGGCACATCACCATACCGCCGGCGACCGTGAGGCGGCGCGGCGAAATGAGCAGCAGCACCCGCGACACCACGAGCGTGTAGCCGAGTGCGCCGAGACCGAAGCCGGCGATCACCAGGCCGGCAATGGAGGCCCGCTCCTCGCCGGCCGCGGCCAACAGGTTGGCGACGTGCGGAAACAGGCCAAACACCAGCATCGCTTCGACGAACACAACGCCGAAGCACCATTTCGCCTCCGGATTGCCGAAGATCGCGCGGTAGTTGGGACCGAGTGTCGACAGGTCGAACCGGCCGGGCGCACGATCCGGCAGGCGCCGCAAACCAATCACCGCCACGACGAGCACGACAAACCCGACCAGCGCGGTGGCGACGAACACGCCGCGCCATCCGAACAGATCGGCAACCGCGCCCGCGCCGCTCGCGCCGAGCAGGTTACCGATCATCGCCGCACCGAGCAGCCGGCCGAGCGCCACCTGACGCTGCGCCAGCGGCACATTGTCGCCGACCACCGCGAGCGCGATCGGAAACACGCCGCCCGACGCGATGCCGGAGACGACACGCATGGCGAACAGCAGTTCGATGTTCGGAGCGAACGCTGCGACGACCGACGCGAGCACCAAGACCAGCAAACAACCGGTCATCAGCCGCGTCTTGTTGAACATGTCGGCCAACGCGCCGAGCACCGGCTGAATCGCGGCGTAAGGCAGCGCGAACGCCGTGGCGAGCAGCGCCACCGTGCCGGGATCGACGCTAAATGCCGTCGCGATTTGCGGGATGATCGGGTCGGTCGAGCGCGTGAACGTCGATGTCGCGAAGGCGACAAAGGCGACGATGTTCAGGACGTTCATGACGTCAGGTCGACGGGCTTTGCGATTTCGCGATCCGATCGAACGCCATCAACCGCCGCAACAGGGCTTCCATCTCGCGCAGCGGCACCATGTTCGGCCCGTCGGACGGCGCATGGTCAGGATCCTGATGCGTCTCGATGAACACGCCGGCGACGCCGACCGCGACCGCGGCCCGTGCCAGCACCGGCACGAACTCGCGCTCACCACCCGAAGCCGTGCCGCGGCCACCCGGTTGCTGAACCGAATGCGTGGCATCGAAGATCACCGGCGCGCCGGTGTCGCGCGCGAGGATCGGCAATGCCCGCATGTCCGACACCAGCGTATTGTAGCCGAACGAAACGCCGCGCTCGGTCACCAGCACCTTCGGATTACCGGCGCTCGTCACCTTGGCGACCACGTTCTTCATGTCCCACGGCGCGAGGAACTGACCCTTCTTCACATTGACGACGCGGCCGGTCGCGGCGGCGGCGAGCAGCAGATCGGTCTGGCGCGACAGGAAGGCGGGGATTTGCAGAATATCGACCGCCGGCGCGGCGCGCGCGCATTGCTCGATCTCGTGCACGTCGGTGAGAACCGGCAGGCCGAGCGTCTCGCGGATTTCGGCGAACACCGGCAGGGCCTGATCGAGACCGACACCGCGCGCGGCGCCGGCGCTGGTGCGGTTGGCCTTGTCGAATGAGGTCTTGAACACGAGGCCGATGCCGAGACGCGTTGCGATCTCCTTGAGCGCAGTCGCCATCTCCAGCGCATGCGCGCGGCTTTCCAACTGGCACGGTCCGGCAATCACCGCGAGCGGCAAATCATTGCCAAATCGCACGACTGACTTTTGGCCAACTGCCACTTCCGCTTGCGCGCTGCTCGTCACCGCGTCACCTGTCTTGAGCAAACCGGCCGGACCATGACCGCCCAGCCGCGGGCGGTCAACGGTCCTCCTCGAACACGATGGTTGCACCCATCGCAGTTCCGGGAGCGATCACCAGACGGTCGGACTCGACCCGCGCCTCGACTTCGCCCGCCGCCAGGGCATCCTCGGCCGCGGCGATGTCGGTGACGGCAAAACGAAGCGCCGCCAGTTGCGGGCCGGCATCGACCGCCGGTGCGGCTACACCGTATTCCGCGGCGAACGCGGCCGGTGTCGTCACCGTGATCGTCCCCCGCGCGGTTTCGACGAACAATCCCGCAGCATCGGTCCGCACGTCGCGACCGGTCATGGCCGCCAGAAAATCGCGATGCGCGGCTGGATCGTGCGCGACTATCACCACGCCGGCGATACCGATCGCGCTGTTGGCATGATGCTGGAAATCCGGATTCCAGAAATTCTCCGGATGATGCTGCTGACATGTCGCGAAATGAAGCCACGGCGACGCGCGATCATCGGCGAAGGCGAGCGAAAAGCCGACGCGAACGACGCTGCCATCCGGCCGCTTGCCGTCGCGCTCGAACCGCATCGCCTCGCCCACTCCAATTCCTTGCGTCTTGAACGCCGCGGCATCGGCGGCGGCATCGCGCGATTCCAGAATCAGCAGCGACAATCCCTCGCCCCGCCCCAGGAACGACTGATTGTACCGGCCGAACATCCGCGAGAACCCGTCGTCTCCCAGCTTCTCCGGTTCGGCGACAGTGAGCACCTCGACGAAGAACCCGGGCAACTGGATCAAAACGTTGTGCGTCCCCCACGGATGACGGTTGCGCGCGCCGGTGGTGAAGCCGAGGCGACGATAGAGATCGGCCGCCGCGTCGAGATCGCGAACGGCATGAACGACATGATCGAGTCCGTGTGCCATCCCCGAGGGATAGCACGGAACGGTACAGGCACGCGAAAAGGGGCGAACCGGCCGTGAAACCGGTTCACCCCTCTTCACCGGAGCGCGGTTGGGAACGCAGCCCGGCGAATGCGCGATCCGTGGAGACTTGATCGCGGTGTGTTTGTCCTGGCGTTATTTCTGGGAGCGCTTTGCCATGTGGCGGTGGCGCCGCATCGCGTGAGCCGGCTCGCAGGCTTTCCAGTAACCGAAGCCGAGGTCGTTGTTGGTTGAGACCCAGCACATCCCGCCTGATTGCACCGGACCGCCGGCGTAGTGGACTTCTTCAGCGCGCGCGCCGGTGCTGGCAGCCGCGAAAGCCGCGGCGAGCACGCCGGCAATGATCATCGTTCGCATTGTTCTATCCCCCGAATGGGTTTGTTTGCTACCGGCAGAGCGTCATCGGGGTGGCTGATATTTCCAATCGCGAGGCTTGGAAATTTGCGGAGCCGGCTCGTATTTTTCATGCAAAAAACCGAGCGTCCGATGTAACGGGCGTCCGGCAGAAATCCAATAATTCCAGGTTATTGGAACAAGGTTATGCGCCGCAAACGGCGCATAAAATTGCGCAACGTCTACACCAGCCGGCTCTGTTCCAGCGCCGCCTCGATGAACGACGCGAACAGCGGATGCGGCTCGGACGGCCGCGACTTCAATTCCGGATGGAATTGCACGCCGACGAACCACGGATGATCATCGATCTCGACGATCTCCGGCAGCACGCCGTCCGGCGACATGCCGGAGAAGCGCATGCCGTGCTGCTCGAGCCGGCCTTTGTACGCGGTGTTGACCTCGTAGCGGTGACGGTGGCGTTCGGAGATATCTGTCGCGCCGTAGATCTGCGCGACACGGCTGCCACGCGCGAGCGCCGCCGGATAGGCACCGAGCCGCATCGTGCCGCCGAGATCGCCGGCCGCGGTGCGCTGCTGCAACTCGTTGCCCCGCAGCCATTCGGTCATCAGGCCGACGACCGGTTCGCGCGCCTCGCCGAACTCGGTCGAGTTGGCCTCGGCGATGCCGCACAGATTGCGGGCGGCCTCGATCACCGCCATCTGCATGCCGAAGCAGATGCCGAAATACGGCACGCGCTTTTCGCGCGCGAACTGAACCGCCTTGATCTTGCCCTCGGCGCCGCGCTGGCCGAAGCCGCCCGGCACCAGAATGCCGTTCACGTGATCGAGGAACGGCGTCGGGTCTTCGTTCTCGAACACCTCGGACTCGATCCAGTCGAGCTTGACCTTCACCTTGTTGGCGACGCCGCCGTGCGCCAGCGCCTCGATCAGCGACTTATAGGCATCCTTCATGCCGGTATATTTGCCGACGATCGCGATCGTCACGTCGCCTTCCGGATTGCGAATGCGGTTGTTGATGTATTCCCACGCCGAGAGGTCCGGCGGCCCCTCCGGCTCCATGCCGAACGCGGCCAGCACCTCGCCGTCGAGCCCGGCGGCGTGATACGCCTGCGGCACCGCATAGATGTTGTCGACGTCGAGCGCCTCGATCACCGCGCTTTCCCGCACGTTGCAGAACAGCGCGAGCTTGCGCCGTTCGCCCGCCGGGATCGGCCGGTCGGAGCGGCACAGCAGGATGTCGGGCTGGATGCCGATCGAGCGCAGTTCCTTGACCGAGTGCTGCGTCGGCTTGGTTTTCAGTTCGCCGGCGCTCGGAATGTAGGGCAGCAGCGTCAGGTGGATATAGACCGCATGATGACGCGGCAGATCGTTGCCGAGCTGGCGGATCGCCTCGAAATACGGCAGCGCCTCGATATCGCCAACCGTGCCGCCGATCTCGCACAGCACGAAATCGAAATCGTCATTGCCCTCGCGGACGAAATCCTTGATGGCATTGGTGACGTGCGGAATGACCTGGATCGTCGCGCCGAGATAGTCGCCGCGCCGCTCGCGCGTCAGGATGTCCTGATAGATCTTGCCGGTGGTGATGTTGTCGCGCTTGTTCGCCGGGCGGCCGGTGAACCGCTCGTAGTGGCCGAGATCGAGATCGGTCTCGGCGCCGTCATCGGTGACGAAGCATTCGCCGTGCTGATACGGCGACATCGTGCCGGGATCGACGTTCAGATAGGGATCGAGCTTGCGCAGCCGCACCTTGTAGCCACGGGCCTGGAGCACCGCGCCGAGAGCGGCGGATGCGAGACCTTTGCCAAGGGAGGACACCACGCCGCCGGTGATGAAAATGTACCGCGCCATGGGATTCAACCTTTATGTCGCAGGGTGCGATTCGACGAGATGAGATTCGGCAAGGCTGCCCCGCATCCCCAGCTCAGAAGCATCGATGCACAGAAAAGTTCGGGCCGCCGCCAGCATTCCTTATCGCAATCCATCGTCGTCAGGCTCACTCCAAAAACTCTCATCCGCCGCGCCGCGGCGGCTTCTTGCAAACGGGCTGTCCCAGACGTGAGAAGGGCCGGTTTCCCGGCCCTTCCGAAGTCAGTGCTACTGTGAGCGCGGCACTTGCGGTCCGCTCGGGGCCGCCGGTGCATCCGGCGGGTTGGTGCTCTGGCGCAGCGTGTCGAGGATGCCGCCGCTGCCGCTGTTGAGCGGGGGAACGGTGCCCGGCGCCGCCGGTGCGGTCTGGCTGCCACCGCCGAGGATCGAGGTCGGCTTGCGGTCGACCCCCGCCAGGATCGACAGAACAAGGCTGGTGATGAAGAAGCAGCCGGCGATGATCGCGGTCGCGCGGGTCAGCGCATTGGTGGTGCCGCGGTTGGTCATGAACCCGCCGCCCCCGCCGATGCCAAGGCCGCCGCCTTCCGAACGCTGCAACAACACGAGGCCGATCAGGCCGAGCACCAGCATCAGATGGATGACGATCACGACGTGCTGCATAAGGCCCTCAAGCGTGCGGAACGGGCCACCCGGCCCGGACAACCTTGCGGTGTCATATAGGAATTCGCCGCGGTCTCTACACCAGCCCCCGGCGAATTTCCACCCCGGCGCAGCTCAGCGGTAGGCGGCCAGAATCCCGAGGAAATCGGCGGCTTTGAGGCTCGCGCCGCCGACCAGCGCTCCGTCGACGTTGGCGACCCCCATCAGTTCCACCGCGTTGGACGGCTTCACCGACCCGCCATAGAGGATGCGCATGCCCCGCCCCTCGGCGCCGAACCGCTTGACCAGATGGTCGCGGATGAAAGCGTGGACCTCGGCCACATCAGCCGCCGTCGGCGTCAGGCCCGTACCGATCGCCCAGACCGGCTCATAGGCCACCACCAGATTGGCGGCGGTCGCGCCGTCCGGCAGCGATCCCGAAAGCTGGCGGCCGACCACGTCGAGGGTCTTGCCGCTCTCGCGCTCGGCGCGCTGCTCGCCGACGCAGACGATGGCGGTGAGCTTGGCCCGCGAGGCGGCTTCCGCCTTCGCCCGAACCTCGGCGTCGGTTTCGTGGTGGTCGGTGCGCCGCTCGGAATGGCCGACGATCACGGCGTCCGCGCCGGCATCCGCCAGCATCTCGGCGGCAATATCGCCGGTATGCGCGCCGGATGCCGCAGCGTGGCAATCCTGCCCGCCGATCCGCACCTTGCTTCCCTTGGTCGCGGCCGCGAACGACGCCACCAGGGTCGCCGGCGGACAGACCATGGTTTCAGCCCCGGCGATGGCGGCTGCACCCTCGACGATCTTGCGGAGTTCCGCGACCGAAGCCGAGAGCCCGTTCATCTTCCAGTTGCCCGCGACCAGCGGACGTGGCGTCGCATCCGTCATTGTTGCCCCTCAATGTGCGTGCCGGTTACCAGAGCCGCGGACGATGTGCCAGACGGCATCGGTTTCTTGTGCTGTGACCATCCCCCGCATGGCCCTTCATTCGCGATCCCTGTTTGGTTGCAAGGCCTTGGACCCCCCACTATAGTGCGCCGCAACACCGCCGCTGCGCCCGCGCAGCGGCTTTCCCTTATCCCTCACATCAGGCGTAACGATGCTTCGCGGTATTCAGGAAGCCTCCAGAAATTGGCTCGGCAAGATTGTCATGGCCGTGGTCATGGGGCTTTTGGTGGTCAGCTTTGCTATCTGGGGCATCGGCGACATCTTCCGGGGATTCGGCCTCTCCACGGTCGCCAAGATCGGCAAGACCGAGATCGGCGTCGAGCAATTCCGCACCTACTATAACGACCGCCTGCAGGCCCTGAGCCGCCGCATGGGCCGCCCGATCTCGCCGGATCAGGCGCGGGCGCTGGGTCTCGACCGCCAGTTGATCGGTCAGCTCGTGGCCGAAACCGCTCTTGATGAACGCGCGCGCGACCTGCGGCTGACGTTGTCCGACGCCGAGATCGCCCAGCAGATCGTCAACGACAAGAATTTCGCCGGCCCGTCCGGCCAGTTCGACCGCAACCGCTTCGAAGCGCTGATCCGCAACGCCGGCTTTACCGAAGCGCGTTTCGTCGCCGAGCAGCGCCGCACGCTGGTCCGTCGCGAACTCACCGACACGATTGCCGGTAACATCGCGCCGCCGAACACGCTGGTCGCGGCGATCCAGCAATTCCAGAACGAGACCCGGACCATCCGCTATCTGTCGCTCGGTCCGGCACAGGCGGGCGATATCGCGACGCCGAGCGCCGACGAACTCGCCAAATATTTCGAGGAGCGCAAGGTTCTGTTCCGCGCGCCGGAATACCGCAGCATCGTCCTTGTCGAGTTGACGCCGGAGAGCCTCGCCCAGTGGCAGACGATTTCCGATGCTGATGCGCGCAAGGTCTATGACGACAACCCGGACAAGTTCGGCACGCCGGAACGTCGCCAGTTGCGACAGATCCTGTTCCCGAATGCCGATGAAGCCAAAGCGGCGTCCGAGAAGATCGCCGGCGGCGCGAGCTTTGAATCCATCGCCGAGCAGCGCGGTCTGAAAGACGATGACACGAACCTCGGCACGCTGACCAAGGCCGGCATCGTCGATCCGGCCATCGCCAATGCCGCGTTCGCGCTCAAGGAAGGCGATGTCAGCGCGCCGGTTCAGGGCCGTTTCGGCACGGTGCTGATCAAGGCCGTGAAGGTCGAGCCGGGCCAGATGAAGACGTTTGAGCAGGTCGCCCCCGAGATCAAGAAAGAGCTGGCGCTCAACAAGTCGCGCGGCGACGTGATCGACACCCAGAACAAGATGGAGGACGCCCGTGCCGGTGGCGCGACGCTCGCGGAAGCCGCGCAGAAAGTCGGGCTGACGCCACGCACCATCGAGGCGGTCGATCGCTCCGGCCGCGGCACCGATGGCGCGCCGGTCCCTAACCTGCCGAAGACTGTCGACGTGCTGTCGCAGGCTTTTGCCACTCAGGTCGGCATCGAAACTGATCCAGTACAAATCCCCGGCGGCGGCTATCTCTGGTACGAAGTCACCAAGGTCACGCCGTCGCGCGAGCGCAATCTCGACGAGGTCAAGCCGCAGGTGGAGACGCGCTGGAAGGACGATCAGATCGCCCGCAAGCTGAAGGAAAAAGCCGACGAGATCGTCAGCAAGCTCAAGGCCGGCGGCAATCTTGATGAACTCGCCACCGCGAACGGCGTCAAGGCTGAAACCGCCGCCGACCTCAAGCGCAATGCGACCGGCGGCGCGGTGCCGGCAAGCGTCGTCGACCTCGCCTTCCGCACGCCCAAGGACACGCCGGTCACGACCGAGGGCGCGCGCGCGACCGAGATGATGGTGTTCACCGTGACCGCGGTGAGCGATCCGAAGTTCGATCCCGCGGCAACCGAAACCAAGCAGATGGCGGATGGCCTCAAGCCGGCGATCACCGAGAGTATCCTCGCCGAATACGTCGCGCAGTTGCAGACGGACTACGGCGTGAGCATCAACCCGACGGTGTTCAACCAGATCGTCGGCGGCGGCACCGCCGCGAATTGATGCGATGCAGATCGAGCCGGCCGAAGCTGATTTCGCGGAACGCTATCAGCGCGGCGACGCGCAGGTCGTCTGGACCACGCTGGTCGCGGACCTCGAAACGGCGGTCTCCGCCTATCTGAAGATCGGCGGCGGAAAGCCGATGAGCTTTCTGCTAGAGTCGGTCGAAGGCGGCGCCGTGCGCGGCCGCTATTCTGTGATCGGCCTTGAGCCCGACCTGATCTGGCGCATGCAGGACGGCCGCGCCGACATCAATCGCACGGCGCAAAGCAATCTCGAGCAATTCCAGCCCTGCGCGGATGCGCCGTTTGCGGCGCTGCGCGGACTTCTTGCCGAAAGCCGGATCGAATTGCCCGACACGTTGCCACCGATGGCCGCGGGCGTGTTCGGCTATCTCGGCTATGACACCGTGCGGCTGATCGAGGACGTTCCCGCCACCAATCCGGACCGCACCGGTATTCCCGACGGCATTCTGATCCGCCCGACGCTGGTGGTCGTGTTCGACGCGGTGGCGGACACCATCACCATCGTCACGCCGGTTCGTCCGGCCGAAGGCGTCAGCGCGGCGACGGCCTACGCGCGCGCCATCGACCGGCTCACCCGCGTCATCGACAGCCTCGACCGGCCGCTCGACAAGAGCGCCGAGGCCGAGACCGGACCCATCGTCGCGACGCCGGTCTCCAACACCAGCGCCGACGACTACCAGGCGATGACACTGCGGGCGAAAGAGTACATCGCCGCCGGCGACATCTTTCAGGTGGTGCTGTCGCAACGCTTTGAGGCGCCGTTCACGCTGCCGCCGTTCGCGCTCTATCGCGCATTGCGCCGGGTCAATCCGGCGCCGTTCCTGTATTTTCTCGACTTCGGGCCGTTTGCGATCGCGGGCTCGAGCCCGGAAATCCTGGTGCGCGCGCGTCACGGCCGCGTCACCATCCGGCCGATCGCCGGCACGCGGCCGCGCGGCGCGACGCTCGCTCAGGACAAGGCGCTAGAGGAAGAACTGCTCGCCGATCCCAAGGAGCGCGCCGAGCACCTGATGCTGCTCGATCTCGGCCGCAACGATGTCGGCCGCGTGGCAAAGCTCGGCAGCGTCACCGTGACCGACCAATATTTCGTCGAACGCTACAGCCAGGTGATGCACATCGTCTCCAATGTCGAAGGCGATATTGCCGACGGACGCGATGCGCTCGATGCCCTTGCCGCCGGTTTTCCGGCCGGCACCGTCTCCGGCGCGCCGAAAGTGCGCGCCATGGAAATCATCGACGAACTGGAGAAGGACAAGCGCGGGCTTTATGCCGGCTGCATCGGCTATTTCTCCGCCGCCGGCGACATGGACACCTGCATCGCGCTGCGCACGGCGCTGATCAAGGACGGCAAGATGTATGTCCAGGCCGGTGCCGGCATCGTCGCCGACAGCGACCCGGTCGCCGAACAGCAGGAATGCGTCAACAAGGCCAAGGCACTGTTTCGCGCGGCCGAGGAAGCGCGCCGGTTCGCCAGTGCCGCGCTCCGCGGCCAATAACGGCGTTCGGGCCGGTTCCCAACCGATCCTTGACCCTCCCCCGACCGCGCCTTAAGACCTTGAGAACACGCGAGTTCCGCGAGCAGCGACCCAACAAGCACCGGCTGACATGATTGTCCTGGTCGACAACTACGACAGCTTCACCTTCAATCTCGTCCACTATTTCGGCGAGTTGGGGGCGGACGTCGTCGTGCATCGCAACGATGCGCTGTCGGCCGACGACGTGATCGCACTGAAGCCGGAGGCGATCGTGCTCTCGCCCGGCCCCTGCACGCCGAACGAAGCGGGCATCTGTCTCGATCTGATCGAGAAAGCCTCCGCCACCGTTCCAATGCTCGGCGTCTGCCTCGGCCATCAGGCCATCGGTCAGGCGTTCGGCGGGCGCGTCGTGCGCGCGCCGCAACCGGTGCACGGCAAGGTCTGCGAGATCGCCCACGAAAGCGCGGGCGTGTTCCACGGCATCAACGGGCCGTTCAAGGCGACCCGCTATCACTCGCTGGTGGTCGATCACACCGCCATGCCGGCTAGTCTGACGGTGACGGCGCGGACCGACGGCGATCTGGTCATGGGCCTCGCCCATGTGGAGCGTCCGGTGCATGGGGTGCAGTTCCACCCGGAAAGCATCGCCTCCGAGCACGGCCATCGCCTGCTCCGCAATTTCCTCGATCTCGCAGCCCGGTGGAACGCGACGCGCAAGGACGCGTCGTCCCGCGCGCTGCATTGACCAAGAACACGGTGAGTACACTTCATGGCCGATGAATTCCGCGCACTGATTGCCAAGGTCGCCACGGGCGCCGCCCTGACCCGCGACGAGGCGGCGATGGCATTCGACCGGATGATGTCCGGCGAAGCGACACCGTCGCAGATGGGTGGCCTGCTGATGGCGCTGCGCGTGCGTGGCGAAACCGTCGACGAGATCACCGGCGCGGTGACGACCATGCGGGCGAAGATGCTCAAGGTCACCGCTCCAACCGACGCCGTCGACGTGGTCGGCACCGGCGGCGACGCGTCCGGCTCCTATAACATCTCCACCTGCGCGGCGTTTCTCGTTGCCGGCGCCGGCGTTCCGGTCGCCAAGCATGGCAACCGCGCGCTGTCGTCGAAATCCGGCTCCGCCGACGTGCTGGCTGCGCTCGGCGTCACCATCGATCTCAATCCGGCGCAGGTCGGCCGCTGCATCCGCGAGGCAGGGCTCGGCTTCATGTTCGCGCCGGCGCATCATCCCGCCATGAAGAACGTCGGCCCGACGCGGGTCGAACTCGGCACCCGCACGATCTTCAACCTGCTCGGCCCGCTGTCGAACCCCGCCGGCGTGAAGCGGCAGATGATCGGCGTGTTCTCGCGCCAGTGGATCGAGCCGATGGCGCAGGTGTTGAAAAACCTCGGCGCGGATTCGATCTGGGTCGTGCATGGCTCCGACGGGCTCGACGAGATCACCACCACCGGTCCAACCGCGGTCGCCGCGCTGGAGAACGGCGCGATCCGCACCTTCGAGATTTCACCGAAGGATGTCGGCCTGCCGCTGGCGAAGTCGGAAGACCTGCGCGGCGGCGATGCTGCGCAGAACGCCGAAGCGCTGCTCGCGGTGCTCAAGGGCGAGAAGACCGCGTTCCGTGACGTCGCCGTGCTCAATGCCGGCGCGGCGCTGGTCGTCGCCGGCAAGGCCAAGGCGCTCGCCGACGGTGTCGCGCAGGCGCAGCAGGCAATCGACAGCGGCGCCGCCAAGGCGCGGCTCGACAAGCTGATCGCCGTGTCCGGAGCCTGAGGACGATGTCCGACATCCTCACCCGCATCGAGACCTACAAGCGCGAGGAGATCGCCGCCGCGAAGCGCCAGCATTCGCTCGCCGACCTTGAGGCGCAGGCCAAGGCCCTGCCGCCGCCGCGCGGCTTCCGTCAGGCAATCGAGCGCCGCATCGCCGCCGGCGATTACGCGCTGATCGCCGAGATCAAGAAGGCGTCGCCGTCCAAGGGGTTGATCCGTCCCGATTTCGATCCGCCGGCACTGGCCAAGGCTTACGAAGCCGGTGGTGCGGCGTGCCTGTCGGTACTCACCGATGCGCCCTCGTTTCAGGGCGCTCCGGAGTTCCTGACCGCGGCGCGTGACGCCGTGCGGCTGCCGGCGCTGCGCAAGGATTTCATGTTCGAGCCGTATCAGGTAGCGCAGGCGCGCGCCTGGGGTGCCGACTGCATCCTGATCATCCTCGCCTCGGTGAGCGACGCGCAGGCCAAGGAACTGGAGGACGCAGCCATTTCCTATGGGATGGATGCGCTTCTTGAAGTTCACGACGAAGATGAACTTGAGCGTGCTAGCCGGTTGAAATCAAAGCTCTTTGGCGTGAACAACCGCAACCTGCGAACGTTCGAGACCTCGCTCGCCACCAGCGAGCGCCTCGCCCCGAAAATTCCGACGGATCGGATTGCCGTCGGCGAAAGCGGTATCCACACACCCGCCGACCTCGCCCGGCTCGCGGCCGTCGGCATCCGCACCTTCCTGATCGGCGAAAGCCTGATGCGGCAGGCCGATGTCGCCGCCGCCACCCGGACGCTTCTGGCCCACCCTCAAGCCAAGGCGGGCTGATCGTGGCCCGACGCGCCTCCAAAGCCTCCCCCCGAAAAACCCTCACCCATCTCGATGCCCGAGGCGCAGCCCATATGGTCGATGTCTCCGCCAAGGCCGCGACCGAGCGCGTCGCCATCGCCGAGGGCTATGTGCGGATGCGTCCCGCGACCCTCGCCCTGGTGCTCAAGGGCAATGCCAAGAAGGGCGACGTGCTCGGCGCCGCCCGCCTCGCCGGTATCATGGCGGCGAAACGCACCCACGAGCTGATCCCGCTCTGCCATCCGCTCGCGCTGACCAAGGTCACAGTCGATCTCGCCAAGGACGGCACGCGTGGTCTGCGCATCGAGGCCATGGCCAAGGTCACCGGCCAGACCGGCGTGGAGATGGAGGCGCTGACCGCCGTGTCGGTCGCCTGTCTCACCGTCTATGACATGGTCAAGGCGGTGGAACGGACCATGCGCATCGAAGGCATCCGCCTGATCGAAAAGAGCGGCGGCCGGTCCGGCCACTACCGCGCCCGGAGGTAAAGCCGTGGCGCTGATGCCGATCGCGGAGGCGCTCGCCCTTGTCCTCAAGGACGCGCATCCGCTCGGCGCCGAGGACGTGGCCCTCGCCGACGCGTTCGAGCGCGTCCTCGCCGCCGACCTTCCCGCCTTGCGCACCCAGCCGCCCGCCAACGTCTCGGCGATGGATGGCTATGCGGTGCGGGCGGCCGATGCGGCGACCGTTCCCGCAACGCTGAAGGTCATCGGCGAAGTCGCCGCCGGCCATCCCTATGCCGGCGCGGTCGGCCCTGGCGAGACCGTGCGCATCTTCACCGGCGGCGTGATCCCGGACGACTGCGACGCCGTCATCATCCAGGAAGACACGCGGCGCGACAGCGACCGGGTGACGATCCACGAAGCCGCGCGTCCCGGCCGCCACATCCGCCGCGCCGGCATCGACTTCAAGGAAGGCGAGGTGCTGCTCGCGCGCGGCAGAAAGCTCGGCGATCGCGATCTGATGGTCGCGGCGTCGATGAACTATCCGCGCGTGCCGGTGCAGCGGCGTCCGTCGCTTGTGCTGTTCGGCACCGGTGACGAACTGGTGCCGCCCGGAACGCCGGCCCGCCCTGGCGAGATCGTCTATTCCAATGGCTACGGTATCGCGGCGCTCGCCTCCCGCGCCGGCGCGAGCGTGACGCACGCCGGCATCGTCGCCGACCGGATGGAGGACCTTATCGCGGCGATCCGCAATGCCCGCAATGGCGGCGCTAATATCCTCGTCACCACCGGCGGCGCGTCGGTCGGCGACTACGATCTCGTCCACAAGGCGCTGGCCGCCGAGGGCATGAGCCTGTCGTTCTGGAAGCTCGCACTGCGACCCGGCAAGCCGATGCTGCACGGCCGGCTCGGCGACATGCATGTGCTCGGCCTGCCCGGCAATCCGGTTTCGGCCTATGTCTGCTCGTATCTGTTCCTGGTGCCGCTGATCCGGAAGCTGTCCGGCGTCTCCCCGGTCGAGCACATCACCGAGCCCGCGATCCTCGGCCGCGACCTGCCGGAGAACGACATGCGCGCCGAATATATGCGCGCGACGCTCTCGCGAGATTCCGATGGCGCGACCGTCGCGACTCCCTTACCGGTGCAGGACAGCTCGCTGATGGCGACGTTGTCGCGGGCCGACTGCCTGGTGATTCGGCCGCCGCACGCGCCTGCGGCCAAAGCCGGCTCCCCCTGCGCGATCGTCAAACTCGGTCTGTAGCGGCTTTATCGGCCTCCTGACGTTCTTCATTTCAAATTAAAGGTTGCGGAACACATATCGAACAGATAGTGTCCGTTCATGATTTGTTTCGGGGCTGGGTAACCCACGATGTGGGGACATTCCGTCGGAGGGATCCGGGGGACAAGTTCCGTGGGAACCAGGTTCCGAGGGGAGATGTGCGATGCTGACCCGCAAGCAGTTCGAGTTGCTGCGTTTCATCCATGAGCGGCTCACGGAAGCCGGCGTTCCGCCCTCCTTCGACGAAATGAAGGACGCGCTCGACCTGCGCTCCAAGTCGGGCATCCACCGTCTGATTACCGCGCTCGAGGAGCGCGGCTTCATCCGCCGCCTTCCCAATCGCGCCCGCGCGATCGAGGTGATCAAGCTGCCCGACTCGGTCGGCCACGGCATGAACGGCGGCGGCCGCACCCGCAAATTCACCCCGAGCGTGATCGAGGGCGATCTCGGCCGCGTCCGTCCGGTCAGCAGCGAGGATGATAGCTCCGCGTCCGTCCGACCCGTCGCCGTTCCGGTAATGGGCCGCATTGCCGCGGGCACGCCGATCGAGGCAATCCAGTCGCGCAGCCATACGATCAGCATGCCGCCGGATATGCTGACCACCAGCGGCGACCATTTCGCACTGGAAGTGCGCGGCGATTCGATGATCGAGGCCGGTATCCTCGACGGCGACATGGCGGTGATCCGCAAGACCGAATCCGCCGACACCGGCGATATCGTCGTCGCGCTGATCGACGACGAGGAAGCGACTCTCAAGCGGTTCCGCCGCCGCGGTGCTTCGATCGCGCTCGAGCCGGCCAATACTGCTTACGAGGTGCGGATCCTGCCGCCGAACCGCGTGCGCATTCAGGGCAAGCTGGTCAGCATCCTGCGCCGGTATTGAGGTTCGCGACGGTCCTGGGCCGCCCCGGCCATCTCAATCTCCCGCGTCCAGGTCCTCGCGGCGCGGCGTCACATCTGGCGCGGGGCGACGGATAGACGAAATCGCCGGTGTCTTCCCCTGCGCCGGGATGGACCATGGGCGCGCCGTGCCGCGCGGCTGCGCCGGCGTCATCTCAAAACCATCGCCGTGGCGTGTCAGCGCCATCGCGCCCTGCGTGCGCCAGACCGGACGATCGATCAGTTGCCCTGCGCAGTCGCGTTGCGCCGCGCGGACACTAACGACGACCGCGGCGCGACGGCAGTCTTCCACAAAGGCCTCCAGCGTTTTCGCGAACGCGACCAGCCGGCCGTCCGGCAACGGCAGCGTGCACCCGGCCTCGTCGCAGCGAATACCCTCGCCGAGCGTCGCATCACTGACCGCGCGCAGATCGCCGTCGGCGGCGAGCCAGTCGCGCACCGCGAAACTGTCGCTGCCGGTGCGTGCAACGGCGAGGCGACCATGCGCGTTGCGCACCGCCACTGCCTGCCCGTCCGCCGCAATCAGCACATCAGGCTGCCGTGCCGTCATCGCCAGCATGGTCGCCAATGCCGCCACGACAACGCCGGCGAGCCGCAGCGGCGTGCGCAGCAGGCAGATCAGCAGCAGCCCGAGCGTGCCGATCAGCAGCGGCCCGGTGCCGAACGCGGCGATGTGACCGACCGCGCCCGGCAGTTGCGTGACCCACAGGGCGACGCCGGTCATCCAGTCGAGACCCTTGCCCATCAGCTCCCAGAACACGCCGTCGAAGCCGAACGGCATCGCCAGCGCGCCGAGAATGCCCATGGGCATCACGAACGCCGACACCACCGGCATCGCCGCCAGATTGGCGATCACGCCGTAAGGCGCAAGGCGATGGAAATGAAACGCGGCGTAAGGCGTGGTGGCAAGGCCGGCGACGATCGAGGCGAGCACCAGACCAACCAGTTCGCGCGCGCCCCATAGTGTCGCGCGCGTGCCGAGCCCGGCGTCATGGTCGGCGCGCCATGGCAGGCCGTAGCGATAGCCGGCGACGAGCGCCAGCGTCGCGGCGAACGACATCTGGAAGCTCGGATGCACGACGCTTTCCGGCGTCAGGATCAAAACGAGCATTGCCGCGACGGTGAGCGTACGCACCGTGATCGCCGGCCGGTCGAGCATCACACCGGCGAGCACGATCGCGATCATGATGTAGGAGCGCTGCGTCGCGACCTCGGCGCCCGACAGCAACAGATAGAAGGTGGCGGCGGCGAGCGCGACCAGCGCTGCCCATTTCTTGATCGGATAGCGGTCCGACATGGTCGGGATCAGCGCGAGCAGCGCGCGGATGACGAAAAACACGAGACCGGCCACCACCGCCATGTGATAGCCGGAGATCGACAGCACATGGGCAAGGCTCGACACATACATAGCGTCGTTCACCGGCGCGGAGATGCTGTCGCGCTTGCCCGTGATCAGCGCCGACGCGATGGCGCCGCGATCGCCGGGCAGCACCGCGCGGATGCGGTTGTCCATGCCGTCGCGCAGCGCGTCGACCGCCGCCGCAAAGCGCAATCGCCAGTCCGGCGGATGCGGTGCCTGCGCTTGCGTGATGCGCCCGAGGACGAATCCCGACGCGCCGATACCGTGGAAATACAGATCGCGCGCGAAATCGTAACCGCCGGGACGCATCGGCTGCAGCGGCGGCGACAGCCGCGCCTTGAAGCTGACGAACGCGCCGACCGCGGGCGCTGTCCTCTTGCGCACCGAGACCCGCACGCGTTCGAGCTTCTCGCGCGTACCATTGATGCCGTGCACGCGCACGACAATGCGGTCACTGCGCTCGCGCTCCTCGCGCGTCTCAACGAAACCGGTGACGGCCGCGCCGAACACCGGCGTCGAGAGCACCGGATGCGCGATCAGCTTTGTCCGCAACGTTGCGACCGCGAAGCCCGATGCCAGCGCGCCGATGCCGACTGCAAGCACGAAAGCAATCGGCCGCCGCCGCGCGGCGACCGCACCCACGGTCGAAAGCGCGACCACGATGAGCGGCGCCCACCACACGGGTTCATGCGCGGCGGTGAAGTAGAGAACAATGCCGAAGCCGAACGCGACCGCGCCCCACGGCGCCAGTTGGCCGGGCGCGAGTTCGGCCGCGCACCAGCGAGCGAGCAGGTCATGCAGCGAGCGGACCGGCGCGGCGACGACATCGGGCCACAGCGGCGCCGCGCGCGGCTCATCCCAGAGCGCGTCGCCCGCTATGTTCTTGGCGCGCGTGCGTGACCGTTTCGGCGACGCCATCCCGCATCACCCCTGCCCCCATGGATGGTGACACGGTGGATGCCGAGCGACTACGGGACCGAATGGAGAACAAGGCGGCCTTGTTGAGGAGACGGTACCGTCTCTCACTCCACCTCATTCTGAGGAGCGCGAAGCGCGTCTCGAAGAACGAGGTGGCCACAATGCCACTCGCCTCATGGTTCGAGACGGCTCGCAAGCGCGAGCCTCCTCACCATGAGGCTTGTTATCAATCTTTCGCCTTGGCGTAGCTGTCGCGAAGCCCGACGGTGCGATTGAAGACGAGAGGACCTCCGGATTTCGTCGCACCGCGGTCGCAGACGAAATACCCTTGGCGTTCGAACTGAACGGCTTTCGGCTGACCCGAAAGGGCATCGAACGTCACGCCGGAAGCGATCGCCGGTTCGAGCTTGGCGTTGGTGATCACTTCGAGCGACTGCGGATTGAGATCAGCCGCGAACCCTTCGCCACCTGACGGCGCCGACGACAGGAACAGCGGATTGTAGAGCCGCACCTCGGCGTCGACCGCATCGGCCGCCGCGACCCAGTGCAGTGTTGCCTTGACCTTGCGGCCGTCCGGCGCATTGCCGCCCTTCGTCTCCGGATCATACGTGCAGCGCAGCTCGACCACCTCGCCGGCGGCGTTCTTGATCGCCTCACGGCACTTGATGAAATAGGCGTAGCGCAGCCGCACTTCCTGGCCGGGGGAGAGCCGGAAGAACTTCTTCGGCGGATTCTCCATAAAGTCGTCGTGCTCGACATAGAGTTCGCGGCCGAACGTGACCTGCCGCGCGCCGAGCGAAGCGTCGTCGGGATGGTTCACCGCCTCGAGCGTTTCGGTCTTGCCCTCCGGATAGTTCTCGATCACCACCTTGAGCGGTCGCAGCACTGCCATACGGCGCGGCGCGGTGCGGTTGAGCGCCTCGCGGATCGAGAAGTCGAGCATGCCCGCCTCGACCACGCTGTTCGACTTGGCGACGCCGACGCGCTTGATGAAGTCGCGGATCGCCTCCGGCGGCACGCCGCGACGGCGGAAGCCGGCGAGCGTCGGCATGCGCGGGTCGTCCCAGCCGGCGACGTGGCCGCCCTTCACGAGCGCGGTGAGCACGCGCTTCGACAGCACGGTGTGGGTGAGGTTCAGCCGCGCGAATTCGTACTGGCGCGGGCGCGACGGCACCGGCAGATGCTCGATGAACCAGTCATAGAGCGGGCGATGATCCGCGAATTCCAGCGTGCAGACCGAATGGGTGATGGTCTCGATCGCGTCCGACTGGCCGTGCGCGAAGTCGTAGCTCGGATAGATCTTCCACGCCGTGCCGGTGCGCGGATGCGGCGCATGCAGGATGCGGTACATGACCGGGTCGCGCAGATTGATGTTGCCGGAGGCCATGTCGATCTTGGCGCGCAGCACGCGCGCGCCGTCGGGAAATTCGCCAGCGCGCATGCGGCGGAACAGATCGAGGTTCTCGTCGATCGACCGGGTGCGGAACGGGCTGTTGGTGCCGGCTTCCGTCAGCGTGCCGCGGGTGACGCGGATCTCGTCAGCGGTCTGGTCGTCGACATAGGCTTTGCCGTCCTGGATCAGTTTCTCGGCCCAGAGATAGAGCTGCTCGAAATAGTCGGAGGCATGGTGCAGGTTCTTGCCCCAGTCGAAGCCGAGCCAGTGCACGTCGTCCTTGATGGCGTCGATATATTCCTGCTCTTCCTTGGCCGGGTTGGTGTCGTCGAAGCGCAGGTGGCAGCGGCCGCCGAACTCCTGCGCGATACCAAAGTTCAGGCAAATCGACTTGGCGTGGCCGATATGCAGGTAGCCGTTCGGCTCCGGCGGAAACCGGGTGACCACGGATTTATGGGTGCCGGCGGCGAGGTCGCTCTGCACGATATCGCGAATGAAATCGCGCGCCTCGGGGGTCTCTTCGGTCATTCCTTCAGCCTTGCCATTAAGTCTCGTTTCGCCGTTGCGGCCTATCTGCCAAAATCCCGCGGCGAGGCCAAGCGCCGTCACCTAGCCGAGCCCTTGCGGCGCTCCGTCACGGCGGTTGTATCCGTATTTTGACGTGACTCCGCACATGGCAAGTGTGGTACATGCCCGCCGATGCAAGCTCCCGCCGACGCCCCCATGCAAGCACCTGTTGTGACCCGTTTCGCGCCCTCGCCGACCGGCTTCCTCCACATCGGAGGGGCGCGGACCGCGCTGTTCAACTGGCTCTACAGCCGGGGCCGCGGCGGCAAGATGCTGCTGCGGATCGAGGACACCGACCGCGAGCGTTCGACGCAGCAGGCGATCGACGCGATCATCGACGGCCTGCGCTGGCTCGGCATCACCTGGGACGGCGACGTGGTTTACCAATTCGCCCGCGCGGCGCGGCACCGCGAGGTCGCCGAGGCGCTGCTGGCCAGCGGCCACGCCTACCGCTGCTACGCCTCACCGGAAGAACTCACGGCGATGCGCGAGACCGCCCGCGCCGAGGGCCGAGCCAAGCTCTATGACGGCCGCTGGCGCGACCGCGATCCGGGCGATGCCCCGGCCGGGGTGAAGCCGGTGATCCGGCTCAAGGCGCCGCAAACCGGCGAGACCGTGGTCGAGGACCAGGTTCAGGGCCGGGTCGCCTGGCAGAACGAGAACCTCGACGATTTCGTGCTGCTGCGCTCCGACGGCACGCCGACCTACATGCTCGCGGTCGTGGTCGACGACCACGACATGGGCGTCACCCACATCATCCGCGGCGACGACCATCTCAACAACGCCGCGCGCCAGACCCAGATCTATCAGGCGATGGGCTGGGCCGTGCCGTCGATGGCGCATATCCCGCTGATCCACGGGCCGGACGGCTCCAAGCTCTCGAAGCGTCACGGCGCGCTTGGCGTCGATGCCTATCGCAACATGGGCTACCTGCCCGCCGCGCTGCGCAACTATCTGGTCCGGCTTGGCTGGTCGCATGGCGACCAGGAGGTGTTCTCGACCGACGAGATGATCGCGGCGTTCGACCTGCCGCAGGTCGGCCGCTCGCCGGCCCGGTTCGACTTCGCCAAGCTGGAGAACCTCAACGGCCTCTATATGCGCAACACCCCGGACGCCGAACTGGTGGACGAGTTGCACCGCCTCCTGCCCCACATCGCGGGCGGCGAGGCGCTGGCGGCGAAATGGAGCCCGGCGCTGCGCGACAAGCTGATCGCCGCGATGCCGGGGCTGAAAGAGCGCGCCAAGACACTGCTCGACCTGTTCGACGGCACCCGGTTCATCTGGGCATCGCTGCCGCTCGATCTCGACGACAAGGCAAAGGCGATTCTCACCGCCGAGGCGCGGACGGTGATTGCCGAGATTTTGCCGTCGTTCGAGGCCAGCGCTGACTGGACCGCCGGTGCGACCGAGGCTGCCGTGCGCAGCTTCGCCGAGCAGAAGGGCCTCAAGCTCGGCGCCATCGCCCAGCCACTGCGGGCCGCGCTCACCGGGCGCGTCACCTCGCCGCCAATCTTCGACGTGCTCGCGGTCCTCGGGAAGGACGAGAGTCTCGCGCGGCTGCGCCAGCAGGCCGGCTGACGAGCCCGCCGATCGGCCGCTTTTGCACCGCGAGGGATGCAAAACCCCTTGATCCTGCATGCCTATTTCGCAGGCAGCGGACATGCTGGCGCATCTTGCAGCGCCCCCATGGATGGGTTACGCCACAGCGCACAGTGAGGGCCGTATCATGGATGCCAAGACAACCAACAACAAATCCTCGACGCTGACCGTCGGCAACAAGAACTACGATTTCCCGGTCTACGAGGGAACCATCGGCCCGGATGTCGTCGACATCTCCAAGCTGTACGGCCAGGCCGGTATTTTCACCTACGATCCGGGGTTCACCTCGACCGCGAGCTGCGAGTCGAAGATCACCTATATCGACGGCGACGAAGGCATCCTGCTGTATCGCGGCTATCCGATCGAGCAGCTCGCCGAGCACGGCGATTTCCTCGAAACCTGCTACCTGCTGCTCTACGGGGAACTGCCGACCCCGACCCAGAAGGCGGATTTCGACTACCGCGTCACGCGCCACACCATGGTGCATGAGCAGATGAGCCGGTTCTTCCAGGGCTTCCGCCGCGACGCACACCCGATGGCGGTGATGTGCGGCTCGGTCGGCGCGCTCGCGGCGTTCTATCACGACTCGACCGACATCTCCGATCCGCAGCAGCGCATGATCGCGTCGATCCGCATGATCGCCAAGATGCCGACGCTCGCCGCGATGGCCTACAAATACAATGTCGGCCAGCCGTTCGTGTATCCGAAGAACGATCTCGACTACGCCACCAACTTCCTGCGCATGTGCTACGCGGTGCCGTGCGAGGAGTACAAACCGAACCCGGTCCTCGCCCGCGCGATGGATCGCATCTTCATCCTGCACGCCGATCACGAGCAGAACGCCTCGACCTCGACGGTGCGTCTGTCGGGCTCGTCGGGCGCCAACCCGTTCGCCTGCATCGCCGCCGGCATCGCCTGTCTGTGGGGCCCCGCGCATGGTGGCGCCAACGAGGCGGCGCTGAAGATGCTCGGCGAGATCGGCTCGGTCGATCGCATCCCGGAATTCATCAAGCGCGCGAAGGACAAGAACGATCCGTTCCGTCTGATGGGCTTCGGCCATCGCGTCTACAAGAACTACGATCCGCGCGCGCGGCTGATGCAGAAGACCTGCCATGAGGTCTTGAGCGAACTCGGCATCAAGGACGACCCGCTGCTCGACGTCGCCATGGAGCTCGAGAAGATCGCGCTGCACGACGATTACTTCATCGAGAAGAAGCTCTATCCGAACGTTGATTTCTATTCGGGCATCACCCTGAAGGCGATGGGCTTCCCGGTCAGCATGTTTACGGTGCTGTTCGCCGTGGCGCGCACCGTCGGCTGGATCGCCCAGTGGAAGGAAATGATCGAGGATCCGAGCCAGAAGATCGGCCGGCCGCGCCAGCTTTACACCGGCGCGACGCAACGCGATTACGCGCCGATCTCGCGCCGCAAGTAAGCGGATCCCGTTTCAAACGATAAAGCCCTGGCCTCGCGCCAGGGCTTTTGTTTTTGGATAGATCGTTACCGCACCAGCGCAATGCCGGGCGTTTCCATGACCATGGTCCGCATGTCGACATGCGGGAAATTGCGCCGCTTGTTCTCGCCGCTGCGGTAAGCGTGCTCGCGGATCAGACCGGCGGCGCGCATCGCCTGCCCCGCTTCGAGCGCCGAGACGATGCGCCGGTGATCGTCCTGTGCCACCGTCAACTGCCGTAGCAGCAGGTTCGGCTCGGCGACGTTGAAAATGGTGTCGCGCGGCGCCGCCATCGGCACCAGATTGACCTGATGATAGGCAGCCACGAGCGGACGCATACCGCACGCGGCGACGAGCGCATGATGGAAATCATCGTTGAGCGCGCACCAGGCCCGCCGCCGCTCCGCATCGAACGCGCCGCCCGCAAGGATTGTGTCGCCCCAGGCGACCGCATCGCGCAGCGCGGCGCGCGACGCATCGCTCAAGCCACGCTCGACGATGGCGCGGGCAGCGACGGCTTCGAGTTCGCCGCGCACCTCGATCGCTTCGACCACTTCGGCAAGACTGATGCTGCGCACGCGGAAACCACGGCGCGGCAGCCGCACCAGCAGACCGTCGCGCTCCAGCGCCGCCATGGCGAGCCGCGCTGGCGTGCGCGAGACCGCCAGCAATTCGGCGACGCGGGCTTCGGCCAGTTTCTCATCAAGCGGGAAGGTTCCAGTCAGCACCAGATGCCGCAGCCGCTCGGTGGCGCGGCCAAGCTGGGAATCGGCTGAGGAGTCATCGTCCTCGCCCTCAAATTGCATGCCGTTTTGCCCAGAAAAGGGCTCATCCGGCAGCTTATCCTTGACGCTACGGATATTTTGCATGCACTTTTACTTCTAGCTGATCTTCTCGCGGGAGCAAACCGATGTTGCAGCACGCCGGCCGGCCGGGTCTTCCCACCTCGTTTCCACGTTTCGACGCCCCGCCGCTGATCGGCTCCCGCAAACCGCGTTGTCCGCCCTACACCACGGTGTCGAGCGTCGACCAGTTGATGCCCTACCTCGATGTGGTGGCGCGACGTCCGTACAATCAGGGCCTGCACGCCTGCTGGGATCTGAAAGCGGGCGAACGCATCCAGCTTCGCGTCGACAACTGGCACGACCCGATGGTGATCGAGGCGTGCAAGCGCATTCTGGAAAAATACGGCTGCAAATACGAACTGCTGTACATCGACAAAGGCCCGATACGGCAATGGACCGGAGCCGACGAGGTCGAATACTACCTCTACCGCACCAAGGAACTGGCCGAATGGATGGACCAGTGGGACGTGATGTCCAAGGAGGGCAAGTTCGACAAGCTGCTGTGGGGATATGGCGGTCCGGTGCTGGTCGACACCGACATGAAGATCCAGCGGATGCCGTTCATCACGCCGGAAATCCTCGCCTCGCCGGCGCATCTGATGCCCTACGAACTCTTGCAGGCGATCGACCTGTGGACGTGGAAGCGCATCCTCACCGCCAAGCGCGTGCGCATCACCGACCCGGAAGGCACCGACGTCGAATACACCAATCACGACGGCTATTACGATCGCAAACGCGAATTCCTCAATCCCGATCTGGTACACGATACCTGGACCGGCAATGAAGGCTTCGGCCGCACCTATCTGCCGGGCCATGTGCTCGGCAAGCCATGGGTCTATCTCGCCGGCAAGGAAGACGGCAACGGCGTCATCGCCGGCACCACCAACCACATCTCGCCGGTGGACTGGACGCAGCTTGTCATCGAAGGCAGCCGCATCGTCGAGATCAATGCCGGCGGCGAATTCGGCGAGAAGCTGCGCAAGCTCAAGGCCGAAACCGACCACCTCACCTATCCGGGCTTCCCCGGTAAGGGCCTGTTCTACTGGTGGGAAGCCTCGATCGGCACCAATCCGCACATTCACCGGCCGCGGCTCGGCTTCCCCTCGGGCTGGATCAACTGCCTCTATGAGCGTGTGCGCTCCGGCGTGATCCATATCGGCTTCGGCACCATCATCTCCAGCATGAACGAGCGTCGCGCGGCGAAAGCAGGACTGCCGGTCGGTCACTGGCATCTGCATCTTTATTTCCCGACGGTTCGGCTCGAACGCGAAGGCGACAACGAGACACTGATCGAGAACGGCCGGCTACTGGCGCTCGACGATCCGGAAATCCGCAAGCTCGCTGACAAGTACGGCGGAGCGGACCTCTGGCTACAGGAAAGCTGGATTCCGGCGGTGCCCGGCGTGAACATGGCCGGCGACTATTGGGAGCACTACGCGAAAGATCCGATGAAGTGGGTCAATGCCGAGCTCACCATCTGCCGCGAATTCCACCACCTGTTCATGCCGATGGTCGGCGGCGACCCGAGCGCCTGCCACGATAAATATGGCGTGTGGGGCGGCGGGCCCGGCGCCCACGCGATCGCCGCGGGACAGAAGCCGCAGCCGATCGCGCATGGGCATCGTCATGGGCATCCGCACAGCGGCGGATGCTGCGGCAGCCACTGAGAACCTTCACGATCTCTGAGACGGTCCGCCGCGCGCAACGACGTGGCGGTTTTCAACGACAAAACGACGATAGCGGGGAAACAATGCGACAGACTGTGCGGGCGCTGTGCGCCCTGTTGGCCGGTAGTTTCGTATTCGCTGGCGTGACGGTGCAACCGGCCATGGCCGCCTATCCCGACAAGCCGGTTCGAATCATCGTGCCGTTCGCCGCTGGTGGCGGTGGCGACATTCTCGCGCGCGCTGTGCTCAACAAGATCGCCGAACAGACCGGCTGGACGCTGGTGATCGAGAACCGCGCCGGCGCCGGCGGCAATATCGGCACGGAAGCTGCGGCACGCGCGACACCGGACGGATATACCCTCAACTACGGCACCAACGGCACGCACGGCATCAACCAGACGCTCTACAAGCGACCCGGTTTCGACGCGATCAAGGATTTCGAGCCGATCTCGCGCTTCACGCAGATCGCGCTGCTGGTGGTCGTCAATCCGTCGGTGCCGGCGAAGACCGCGCAGGAGCTGCTCGCTTACCTCAAGGCCAACCCCGGCAAGGTGAACGTCGCCTCGGCCGGCAACGGCACCACCTCGCATCTCGCGCAGGAGATGTTCCGCGCCGCGACCGGAGTGAACTACGTGCACGTCCCCTATCGCGGCGGCGGACCGGCCAAGATCGATCTGCTTGCCGGACAGGTGCAGATGATGATCGAGATCATGCCGAGCGTGTTCGGCAATGTGCAGCAGGGCCAGTTGCGTGGCCTTGCAGTGACCACGGCGAAACGCTGGCCGCTCACGCCGGATATCCCCACGGTGTCGGAAACCATTGTGCCGAATTTCGTGGTGACGGCATGGGACGGCCTGTTCGCGCCGAAAGGCACGCCGCGCGAGATTGTCGATACCTGGAACGCCGCGGCGCGCAAGGCGCTCACCGACCCCGGCCTGCGCGACGATCTGCTCAAGAAAGGCGCCGAGCCGTCGCCAACCTCGTCCAAGGAGTTCGCCGATTTCATCACCGCCGAATTGCCACGCTGGGGCAAGGCGGTCGAGCAGTCGGGCGCGAAGATCGATTGATCGAAGATCGGGTGGCTGGCGTCAGGCGGCTTTTTTGGCCGCCGCCGCCGCACCATCGTAAGCCCAGGTGACGTAGGCACCGCCCCATGTGAAACCGCCGCCAAAGGCGGCGAACATCAGCCGGTCGCCTTCCCTGAGCTTGCTTTCGTAATCCCACAGGCACAGCGGGATCGTCGCCGCGGTTGTATTGCCGTATTTCTGGATGGTGAGCATCACCTTGTCCATCGGCAGGCCGATCTTCTGCGCGGTGGTCTCGATGATGCGGATGTTCGCCTGGTGCGGCACCACCCAGTCGATCATCTCGGCACGCAGATTGTTGCGTGACATGATCTCGTGGGTGACTTCCGCCATGCGCGAGACCGCAAACTTATAGACGTGGTTGCCCTCCTGATAGACGGAGTGCAGACGCTTCGCGACCGTCTCGGCGGTGGGCGGCATGCGGCTGCCGCCGGCCTTCTGGTGCAGATGTTTCATGCCCGAGCCGTCGGAGCGCACTACGGTATCGAGGATGCCGTAGCCGTTGGTGCTCGGTTCGAGCAGCACAGCGGCGGCGCCATCGCCGAACAGCACGCAGGTCGCACGGTCGGTGTAATCGACGATCGCCGACATCTTGTCGGCGCCGACCACGACGACCTTCTTGTAGGTGCCGGCGGCGATGAACTGGCGGCCGACCGTCAGCGCGTAGATGAAGCCGGAGCACGCCGCGGAAACGTCGAACGAGCCGATCTCGCGGATGCCGACCATGTCGCAGATCAGGTTCGCTGTGCAGGGATGCACGAAATCCGGCGTCGTGGTGGCGCAGATCAGCAGTTCCACCTCGGACGGATCGGTGCCGGTTTTCTTGAGCAGGCCGCGCACGGCCTCGGCGCCCATATGCGAGGTGCCTTTGCCTTCGCCCTTGAGAATATGCCGCTCCCTGATACCGGTGCGCTCGGTGATCCAGGCATCGGTGGTGTCCACCATCTGCGCGAGTTGCGCATTGGTGAGGACATCGGGAGGCACATAGCCGTGAACACCGGTGATCGCGGCGATCGGCGGGAGGGACACTGGCAAACGATCTATCCGGTTGATGTGATTGGCATCTTATGCGCGACTCTGCCCCGGCGCCACCCTGCTTTAGCGGGGCTGGTGTGCTTTGGCTAACGCCAGCACGCGCGCGGCGGCGCTCCGACTCGGCGACAGGGTTCCGATCTGCATGATCGTGTCGAGCCGGGCAAAGGCGGCAAGCTGCGCCTGTCGATCCGGCGTCTCCCGCAACAGCGGCAGCAGCGCGGCGGCGAGCTTGTCCGAGGTGCAGTCCCCCTGCAGCAGTTCGGGGACGGCACGCTCGCCCAGCACCAGATTGGCGAGGATGAAGGACGAGGTGCGGATCAGCAGCCGGGCGACCATCTCCTCGACCCGGCCCACTTTGTAGGCAGCCACCATCGGCACCCCGGCGACCGCCAGCTCCAGCGTGCCGGTCCCGGACTTCACCAGTGCTGCGCGGGCGGTCCGCATCGCCTCGTTCCTCTCACCCGGCTCAACCAGGACGCGCACCGGAACCGGCCAGGTTGCAACCGCCGCGCGCACCCGGCGGGCGAGATGCGGCACCGCCAGCACGGCGACGTCGATATCCGGGATCGACCGCTGCAGCCGCGTCACCGTTTCGCCGAACACCGGCAGCATGAAATTCAATTCGCCGGAGCGGCTGCCGGGCATCACCAGCAGCACCGGCGGCGCGGCCTCGCGGCGGGCGGCCTCGGCGGCATCCGGGCGAATGTCCGCAACCCGGTCGGCGATCGGATGGCCGACGAAGCTCGCCGGCGGGCCGCCCAGCTCCTGCAGCGCCTTGGGCTCGAACGGCAGCAAGGCCAGCACGTGATCCACATAGCGCCGCATCGCCCGCGCCCGCCACGGCCGCCATGCCCAGACCGATGGGCAGACATAATCGACGATCAGCATCCCCGGCGCTTGCGCCCTGACCCGCCGCGCGACGCGATGGGTGAATTCCGGGCTGTCGATAACGACGAGCACGTCCGGCCGCGCGGCGATCGCCGCATCGGCGGTCTCGCGGATTCGCCGCAGCAGTTGCGGCAGCCGGCGTGGGATCGAGGTGATGCCGACAATGGCAAGATCGCCGAGCGGAAACAGGCTGCGCAATCCGGCCTCGGCCATGTCGCGGCCGCCAACGCCGGAAAAGCGCACCGCGCCGCCGGTTACCTCACGCAGCGCGCGCATCAGCGCGCTGCCGAGCCGGTCGCCCGATTCCTCACCGGCGACGAGAAAGACATGCAACGGCGTGTCGCTCACGGCGCCGATCCGGCGGGAACGCCGACGGCAAACACGCCGTGCCGATCGGCAGCGGTGACGACATCGTCGGGATCGGCGATCACTGTTTCGCCGGCGACGACGGCAAGCCCGGCGAGACCGGCCTGCGCAACACCCTCGATGGTGCGCGGCCCGATCGACGGCAGATCGAAGCGGCGATCCTGCTGCGGCTTCGGCGCTTTCACCAGCACGCCGGTGCCGTGCGGCAGGCGGATACGACCGTTGGCCCGCAGTTGCGCGATCCGCGCCAGCAAGGCGTCGGTGCCTTCGGCGGCTTCCACGCCCAACACCTGATTGTCGGCGACGACAACCGCCTGCCCCATATCGAAGCGGCCGGTCACCGCCAGAAAATCCAGCGCCGTGGCGATATCGGCGCGGTCGCTCGCGCGCGGCGCGACCTGGCCGAGCACGCCGTCCGGGACCAGGATTTCCGGGGCGACCTCGTGCGCGCCGAGCGGCCGCAAGCCCGCCTCCTCCATCACCTTGCCCATGGCAGTGAGCAGCTTGTTATCGCCACCGCGAAACGCGCGGACGATGGTCGGCAGCATCGCCACCATGCCGAGATCGAAGCGCATGTCGCGCCAGCCGGGCCGCACCAGCGAACCGATGAAGACGACGTCGCGGCAATTCTCATCCGCCAGCAGCCGGCGGAGGCGACCGAACTGGCCGAGCCTGATCCAGTGATGCGGGTAGGCCGCGAGCCGCGCCGGATCGACCAGCCCCTGCAATGGATACAGCACCGTGCGCCGGCCGCGCGCGATCACCGCGTCAGCGACAGCGAACGGCAGCGAGCCGCCGCCGCAAACGATGGCGAGCGGGTCCGACATTTGTGGACCTTGAGCGAGCGGTTGCTGCCGCGGCGCGCTCATTCGTCGTCGTCCGGCTCGGCCTTGTCGCGCCCTGATTTGCGGCCGGGCTTCATCAGTGGCCGGCGGCCCTGTCCGCGCAGAAATGCCGCGACCTTTCCGGCGATGGGATCCTCGCCGTAGGTCGCGATCACCTGATCGATGCGCGCCTGCATCGAGCCCTCGTCGGAGAACAGCAGGCGATACACCGCGCGCAGGCGGTGCATGTCGGCGCGGCTGGCGCCGCGGCGCTTGAGGCCGACGACGTTGAGGCCGCCGAGATATCCGCGATGGCCGAACACCAAAGCAAATGGCAGCACATCGGCGGCGACGCCGCCGACACCGGACACCATCACGCCCTCGCCGATCCGCGTGAATTGATGCACCGCCGAGCCGCCGCCCATGAAGGTGTTGTCACCAACCTCGACGTGGCCGCCGAGCAGCGCATTGTTGGCGAGCGTCACCTGCGAGCCGACGATGCAGTCGTGGCCGACATGAGAGCCAACCATGAACAGACACCGGTCGCCAACGCGCGTCACGTTGCCGCCGGACTCGGTGCCGGTATTCATCGTCACGTGTTCGCGGATATCGCAATTCTCGCCGATCTCGAGACGCGTCGGGCCGCCCTTGTAGCCGGTCGACTGCGGCGGCGAGCCGAGCGACGCGAACGGCTGAATTTTCGTGCCGGCACCGACGGTGGTATGGCCGGCGATATGCACATGCGCCTCGAGGCGGCAGTTGTCGCCGAGCCGGACATGCGGGCCGATCACGCAATAGGGACCGATCGACACGCCGGTGCCGATCTCGGCGCCGGACGCAATCCGCGCGGTGTCGTCGATCATGCCCATCGGCGTTTCATTCCATCCGCATCATCGCGCCGAGATTGCCCTCGGCGCACAGTTCGCCGCCGACCTTGGCCTCGCCGCGGTACCACCACATGTCCTTGCGCCGCTTGAGCAGCTGGACATGAAACTCGACGGTGTCGCCCGGCAGCACAGGCCGGCGGAATTTCGCCTGGTCGATGGTCATGAAATAAACAAACGGCGCGGCGGTCTTGCCTGACGCCAGAATGCACAGCACGCCGCAGGTCTGCGCCATGCCTTCGAGCAGCAGCACGCCGGGCATCACCGGATTGTTGGGGAAATGCCCCATGAAATGCGGCTCGTTGATGGTGCAGTTCTTGATGCCGACGGCGCTCTGTTCGCCGTTGATCTTCGTGATGCGGTCCACCATCAGGAACGGATAGCGGTGCGGCAGCGCGCGCAGAATTTCGTGGATGCCGACTGCCTCGATGGTGCCCGTCATTCTTCCGCTCCCTGTTCGCCTTTTAGATTCTTGCGCGTCAGTTGCCGCAACGTGGCGACGCCGCGCAGCCAGTCCCGGCCCGGTTCGGCCGGCATGCCCGCCCAGCGTGCACCGGCAGGAACATTCGACATGACGCCGCCGCGCGCGCCGATCTGCGCTCCATCGCCGACAGTAAGATGGTCGCCAACGCCGACCTGGCCGCCCATCACCACATAATCGCCCAGCACGGTGCTGCCGGAAATGCCGGTTTGCGACACGATAATGCAATGCCGTCCGAGCGTGACGTTGTGTCCGATCTGAACCAGATTGTCGATCTTGCTGCCCTCGCCGATCACCGTGTCCCGCATCGCGCCGCGATCGATAGTGGTGTTGGCGCCGATTTCGACGTCGTTCTGGATGATGACGCGGCCGACCTGTGGCACCTTCTGATGCCCTTTGGGGCCAGGCAGATAACCGAAGCCGTCCTGTCCGATGCGCACGCCGCCATGGACAATCACCCGATCGCCGACCAGCGCGTGACTGAGCGATGCAGCCGGGCCAATGGCGCAATCGCGGCCGATCCGTACATCAGCGCCGATCACGGCATTGGCGCCGATCACCGTTCCCGAGCCGATCTCGACGCGCGGACCGACCACGGCGCCGGCGTCGATGACGATATCGTCTTCAAGCCGCGCGCTCGCATCGACCGTGGCGCGCGGCGACACACCAGTGTTGTCGGTGAGCGAGCGCGGTCGCAATGCGTCGGGAAACAATGCGCTGGCGACGGCCACCAGCGCACGATACGGAGCCGGGCTGCGCAGCACGACGATGCCGGACGGCACCTCGCCCGCGAACCGCTCGGACGCGAGGCAAGCGCCCGCACGCGTCGCAGCCAACTGGCCGAGATATTTGGAATTGTCGATGAAGGTGAGATCCGACGGCCCGGCCTGATCGAGCGTGGCGATATCGCGGATCAACCGGTCGTTTGGCAGATTTTGCGGAGTACCCGGCGACAGTTGCGCGCCCGTCAGCGCGGCGATCTCGGCCACCGACAGTCCGCGGGATTGCCTGAGAAACAGCGGCTCGGTCATCAGCCTAAAACCGTGGCGGCGCCCGATGCGGCGCCGCCTGTCTGTGTCGTTCGATCGTAACGATCAGAACTTGGTACCGCCACCGAAGCGGAAGATCTGCGTACGGTCGTATTTGCCCTTGGTCAGAGCATAGGCGATGTCGAAGCGCAGCGGACCGAACGGCGAATCCCAGATCAGACTGCCGCCGACCGAGGAGCGGATCGTGTTGCTATCGTCGAACAGAAACTGTTCACCCGGAGACCCGATATAGGTCGTTGCGCCCTTGTAGCCCCAGAGCGAACCGGCGTCGGCGAACACGGCGGCCTTGATACCGACTTCCTTCGGCAGGAAGTACAGCGGCGTCTGCATTTCAACCGACGCACCCCAGTACATCGTGCCGCCCAGCGCGTCGTTGGTGGTGCCGGGCGTGATGTCACGCGGGCCGATGCCGGCCGGCTCGAAGCCGCGCACCAGCGTCGGACCAAGCTGGAAGTGGTCGAGCATGCGCAGATCCTTGCTGCCCCAGCCGGCGAGATGGCCAGCCTGCAGGTGGATCACGCTCACGACGTCCGGGAACACTTCGTAGTAGTTGCGAATGTCGCCGGTGGTCTTGATGAAGTTGACGTCACCACCGACGCCCGCGAAGTCCTGCTTGCCTTCGATCAGCAGGCCGTTGGTCGGGTTCTTGTTGTTGTCGAGGGTGTTGTAGGCGACGGTGTAGCCGACCGCAGAGGTCAGCGCCGCGCCACGAGCCAGGTCGGCGCGCACCGGCAGCGAGGCTTCGCCATTGCCGTAGCACGGATAAGGCGCGGCACTCGCGGGAACAGTAACCGGAACGGCGCAATCGTTGTAGTAGGACGGCAACGTGATGGTGCGGCGGAACAGCGAGTAGCGCAACTGCACCGAGAGTTCTTCGGTCAGCGCCACACCGAGACGGAGGTTCGCGCCGGCCGTTTCGGTATTGTACGAGACGTAGTTCGTCGCCAGCGTCCGCTTGTAGAACAGGTCCGTGCCGAAGCCGAGGCGGTAGCCGAGGAAGTAAGGCTCGGCGAACGACAGTTCGACGCCGCGCGAATACTGACCATAGCTCACCGAAGCGCGCGCATACTGGCCGCGGCCGAGCAAGTTACGCTCCGCCACCGCGACTTCCGCAAGCACGCCGTCCGCGGTCGAGTAGCCGCCGGAGATCGAGAACTCGCCGGTCGCCTTTTCCTCGACGTCGACGTTGACGACGATGCGGTCGGGCGCCGAGCCCGGCTCGTTGGTGATCTTGACGGTCTTGAAGTAGTCGAGATTCTTCAGGCGTCGCTCGGCGCGATCAATCAGCGCGCGGTTATAGGCGTCGCCTTCGCCGATATCGAACTCGCGGCGAATGACGTAGTCGCGGGTACGGGTGTTGCCGCGGATATTGATGCGCTCGATATAGGCGCGCGTGCCCTCTTCAACGACGAACACGACGTTGATCTTGCGCTCAGCGAAATTGCGGTCGCCGTTCGGACGGACGGTGGCGAAGGCATAGCCGCGCTTGGCCGCCTCGATCGTCATGCCCTCGACGCTCTTCTCGATCGCCTCGGCGTTGTAGACGCTGCCGGCGCTCGCCACGAGGCGGGAGCGCAGCAGATTCGGATCCATCGAGCGAACGTTGGAGACGACATCGACGGTGCCGAAGCGATAGAGCGGGCCCTCGTCGATGGTGAAGGTGACGATGAAGCCCTTCTTTGCCGGGTCGTACTGACCGACAGCCGAGACGATGCGCACATCGGCGTAGCCGCGCTTCAGGTAAAAGCGGCGCAGCAGATCACGGTCGGACTCGATCCGGTCCGGATCATAGATATCGGTGGTCTGCAGGAAGCTGAGCCAGTTGGACTCGGAGGTCTTGATCACGTCCTTCAGACGCGACGACGAATACGCCTTGTTGCCGACGAACTCGATATCCTTGACGCCGGTCTTCTCGCCTTCCTTGATTTCGAACACAAGGTCGACGCGATTGTTCGGCAGTTCGATGATCTTCGGCTCGACGCGCACGTCGAAGCGGCCGTTACGACGATAGATTTCGATGATGCGCTGGGTGTCAGCCTGCACCGTGGCGCGCGAGAGGGTGCCGCGCGGCTTCGATTGCACTTCGGCGTTGAGCTGGTCGTCCTTGGTCTTCTTGTTGCCTTCGAAGGCGACGCGGTTGATCACCTGGTTCTCGACCACGGAGACGATCACGCGGCCGCCGGCGTTGCGCACGCGTACGTCCTGGAACAGACCGGTGGCGTAGAGCGCCTTGACGCCCTCGTCGATGGTGATGGCGTCGAGCCGGCCACCCCGGAAATAGGAACGGATGGTATCCGCCTCAACGCGGCGGTTGCCTTCCACGACGATAGAGGATGCCGATTGGGCGTAGGCCGGGCCGGCCGGAACGAAGGCCACCGGAGCCGCCAGCAGGACGCCACACAGGACCATCGAGGCGACGCTCAATGACCGCAAAAACCGCACCCTCAATCCCATGTCGTCACGCACCTTTTTGACCCTGGCGGCCCTACCCCGTCAGGGGACTGGTATCGCAGGATTCTTGCCGTCCGGTTATGGCCTGTTTGTAGCCGGTTTTCGAGCCTCCGCAACCTTAACTTCCGGCTCGATTTTCCTTTTTCACTCAAAAAGTTGCCCTGAAGTCACGGTTTCCGGTCGGGGCCGCCCGGGCGCCGGGGCAAGGCCGACCGAGGCCCGGCGGAGGCCGGATCACGGTCAGGACGTGGCCAGATGCACGATGTCGTTGAAGGTGGCGAAGATCATCAACATCAAAACGATCGCCAAACCGATGCGAAAACCGACTTCCTGGGCCCGTTCGGACAGAGGGCGGCCACGCAGCGCCTCGATCGCATAGAACAAAAGGTGTCCGCCATCGAGCAGCGGGATCGGGAACAGGTTGAGCAACCCGATGGAGACCGAGAGAACTGCGGCGAGATGCAGCAGGGCAACGATGCCGGCGGTCGCGACCTGCCCGGACACCTGCGCGATTCGGATCGGGCCGCCGACCTGATCCGCCGCCTCGCGGCCTGCGAATACGCCGCCGATATAGGCGAGTGTCCGGTCGATCACGAACCAGGTTTCACCGGCACCCATGGCAATGGCGCTGAACGGCCCCACCCGCTCGGTACGGACATCGCCGGGCGCTGAAGAACGGGAAATACCCAACACCCCGAGACGATGGACGTTGCCGAAATTGTCCTTGAGCTCCTTCAGCGCCGGCGTCGCGGTCAGCGTCTGACGCACGCCGCCGCGGTCGATCTCGATCTTCAGCGCCTGTCCGGCGTTGACCGAAACGATCCGCTGCATCTCCGAGAAACTGTCGATCCGTGTGCCGTCGATCGACATCACGGTATCGCCCGGCTGGAAGCCCGCCTCCGCCGCGGCGCTGCCGGGCGCGACGCTGTCGACCCGCGCGGCGGTGATCTGCTTGCCGTACAGCATGAAAATGCCGGCGAAGATCACGATGGCGAGGATGAAATTGGCGATCGGACCGGCCGCCACCACGGCCGCGCGTGAACCGACCGGCTTGTGGAAGAAACTTTCGCTCTTGTCGGCCGCGCTCATCTCCTGCAGCGCGTCATGATCCGGGGTGCTCGCGGCGTTGTCGTCGCCAAGGAACTTGACGTAGCCGCCGAGCGGGATGGCCGAAATCTTCCAGCGGGTGCCATGCCGGTCGTTGAAGCCGACCAGTTCCGGGCCGAAGCCGATCGAGAACGTCAATACCCGGATGCCGCGCCAGCGAGCCACCAGGAAGTGGCCAAGCTCATGAAAGAACACGACAATCGTCAGAACGAACAGAAACGGCACGAGATAGCCGATCACGCCGCCACCGAGCGCGCCGAGTCCGGCCATAATGTCGAAATGCATAAACCCCTCGCGGTCAGCCCCGATCGTACCTCAGCCTTAGCATGCCTTTGCGGCGATTTCGGGCAAGAGGGTTAAGGCTAATTCTCTGCTAACATGGTCAACGCCGAGCGCGGCGTCGGCGCTGTCGGGTTCCGCCGAGATACCACGCGCTGCAGCAGCCGCCAGCGTCTCCTCGACCAGCCCGGCGATCCCCATGAAATTAAGCCGCCCGGCGAGAAACGCCTCGACCGCGATCTCGTTCGCCGCGTTGAGCACGGTGGGTGCCGCACCGCCCTGTTCCAGCGCGGCACGCGCCAAAGCGAGTGCCGGGAAGCGCTGCGGGTCCGGGGCCTCGAAGTCGAGCCGGCCGAGCGCGACGAGATCGAGTCGCGGCGCGGCATCGGGTATGCGGTCCGGCCACGCGAGACAATGCGCGATCGGAATCCGCATGTCGGTCGCGCCCATCTGCGCCACCAGCGAGCCGTCGGCGAATTCGACGATGCCGTGCACGATCGACTGCGGATGCACCAGCACGTCGATCTGATCCGGCGTCAGCGCGAACAGATGATGCGCCTCGATCACTTCGAGGCCCTTGTTCATCATGGTCGCGGAATCGATGGTGATCTTGCGCCCCATCGACCAGTTGGGATGACGCAGCGCCTGCTGCGGTGTCGCGGCACGAATTTGCTCGGCGGTCCAGGTGCGGAACGGACCTCCCGAGGCGGTGACGATGATGCGGCGCACGTCGCGGCGTTGACCGGCGCCGAGCGCCTGGAAGATCGCGTTGTGCTCGGAATCGACCGGCAGCACCGTGGCCGACGCAGCCGCCGCGCGACGCATGAACAGCGCGCCGGCACAAACGAGGCTTTCCTTGTTGGCGAGCGCGACAGTCGCGCCACGCTCGATCGCCGCCAGCGTCGGCTTGAGGCCGGCCGCGCCGGTGATCGCCGCCAGCACCAGATCGGCGGGGCGCTGCGCCGCCTCGACCAGAGCGGCATCGCCCGCTGCCGCTTCGATACCGGAGCCGCTCAACGCATCCTTGAGTTCGCCATAAGCTGCCGGATCGGCGACGACGGCGACGCGCGCGCCGACCGCGCGCGCCAGTGTTGCCAGCGCCGTCGCATTGCGATGCGCGGTGACGACCTGCGGCACGAGCCCGCTGCCTTCGCGCCGGATCAGATCAATGGTGCTGGCGCCGACCGATCCGGTGGCACCCAGAAGCGTGATGGTGCGCGGCGCGCGCGTGTGTCGGGGCGTTGCGCTCATTGACTCACCACAGCAACAATCCCCGAGCGGGATCGTCGAGACCACCGCGCATCAGGCCGATGCAAACCGCGAGCAGCACCGCTGCCCAGAATCCGTCAAGACGATCCATCACGCCGCCATGGCCGGGGATCAGCGTGCCTGCATCCTTGGCGTGGAAGCGGCGCTTGATCCCGCTTTCCATCAGATCGCCGGCCTGCGCCACGACCGATAACGCGACAGCAATCACGACGACCGGAGCAACACTCGGCAACCGCGCAAAAACAGCGACGCCGAGCGCGGCGGCAATCGCGAACACCACACCGCCGATCGCGCCGGACCATGTCTTGCCGGGGCTGATGCGTGGCGCGAGTTTCGGGCCGCCGATCGCGCGGCCGACGAAATAACCGGCGATGTCGGTCGCCCAGACGACCGCGAACAGCAACAGCATCGCGACGAAGCCGAGCATGGGATCGGCGCGCAGCAGCAGCGTGCCGAGCAGCAGCGCGCCGGCATAGAGCACGCCGGCAAACATCCAGCCGCGACGTTCCGCGGGCGCGAAAATCGCAGCCCCCAATCCGCCAAGGCCAATCAACAGGATCGCGACACCGACCCGCTCAAGATAAAGGCCGAGCAGCAGCGCCGCGATCAGCCCGAGCAATCCCGCGATAAAACTCAGCCAAAAACCCAACCGTGTGTCGCGCCCACCGACCAGCGTTGTCCACTCATACAGGATGGCGGCGGACGCCGCGGTCCAGAACAGCGCGTAAATCCAGCCGCCGAGATAAGTGGTGAGCAGCGCCGCCGGCACCAGCACCAGCGCGGCGGCGACACGCATCCACAGATTGCTGCGCGCCGGGGTAGCGGCCGCGGGCGCTGACGTCGACCCCTCGCTCACGGTCACGATCCGGTACGCGCGACGAGACCGCCGAACCGGCGTTCACGGCGGTGATATTCGGCGATCGCCTGCTCCAGCGCGGCGCGGTCGAAGTCCGGCCAGAACACCGGCATGAACACCAGTTCGCTATAGGCGGCCTGCCACATCAGGAAATTCGACAGGCGCTGCTCGCCGCTGGTGCGAACGATCAGATCCGGGTCCGGCACATCCGGCGCGTCGAGGAAACGGCCGATCGTCTCGGGCGCGATCTGCGCCGGGTCGATGCGGCCGGCGGTGACTTCATCGAGCAGCCGCCGCGTCGCGCGTGCGATCTCCTGCCGGCTGCCATAATTGAAGGCGACGATCAGGGTCAGGCCGGTATTTCCCGCGGTGAGTTCTTCCGCTTCGGTGAGCAACCGCGCGATGTCGGGCGCAAGCCCGTCGCGCTCGCCAATGACGCGCACCCGCACGCCGCTCTTGTGCAGATCGGCGAGATCGTTGCGGATGAAGCGGCGCAACAGCCCCATCAGATCGGTGATCTCGGCCTGCGGCCGCGACCAGTTTTCCGAACTGAACGAATAGATCGTCAAATAACCGATGCCCAGGTCGCCGGCGGCGCGCACCGTGCGGCGCAGCGCCTCGACGCCGCGGCGATGCCCCTCAAGCCGCGGCAGACCGCGCGCCGATGCCCAGCGGCCGTTGCCATCCATGATGATCGCAACATGCCGCGGCACTTCGGACGTCTGCTCGGTCTGCGGCATATCCGACATGGATAATCCGATCCTCAGACGGTGAGGATCTCCTTTTCCTTGGCCGCGAGCACCTGGTCGACTTCGCCGATCGACTGATCGGTCGCCTTCTGGATCTCGCCGGAGAACCGCTCCTGATCGTCCTTGCTGATCTTGTGATCCTTCTCCAGCTTTTTGACGACGTCGATGCCGTCGCGGCGCACATGGCGGATCGCGACGCGTGCGGCCTCCGCGTATTTGTGACCGACCTTGACCAGTTCCTTGCGGCGCTCCTCGTTCAATTCCGGAATGCGCAGACGGATCACCTGCCCTTCGGTCGCCGGGCTCAAGCCGAGATTGGAATTGACGATCGCCTTCTCGACGGCGTGTACCAGCGACTTGTCCCAGACGTTGACCGAGATCATGCGCGGCTCCGGCACCGTCACCGTCGCGCATTGCGCGAGCGGCATGTGCGAGCCGTAGGCTTCGACCTGAACCGGATCGAGCATGTGCAGCGACGCGCGGCCGGTGCGCAGACCGGCAAGCTCGGTCTTGAGCACCTGGACAGATGCCTGCATCTTGCGTTTCAGTTCGTTCAGATCGTGCGTGTCGTTGGCCATATCATCCTCGTAGAATCGTCGCGGCGAAGCGATCGCGTCTTTAGCTCGTCACCACGGTCGAGCGCCCGGCACCGCGCAGCACCGCCTCGATGGCACCGGCACCATTGGCGCCGCCCTCAAGCGAAAACACGATGATAGGCATCCGGTTTTCGCGAGCAAGCGCGAATGCGGCGGCGTCCATCACCTTGAGATCGCGCTCGATTGCCTCCTGGTGGGTCAGGCGCTCGTAACGTGTCGCCGCCTTATCCTTCTTCGGATCGGCGGTGTAGATGCCATCGACATTGGTGGCCTTGAGCACGGCCTTGGCATCGAGTTCCGCCGCGCGCAGCACGGCGGTGGTGTCGGTCGTAAAGAACGGATTGCCGGTACCGGCGCACAGGATGATGATCCGGCCCTTGGCGAGATGCTTGAGCGCGCGGGGCCGGTTGTAGCTCTCGCAGACTGAGGGCATCACCAGCGCCGACAGCGTGCGCGCCTCGCAGCCCTGCCGCTCGATCGCGGCTTCGAGCACCAGCGCGTTCATGACCGTCGCCAGCATGCCCATGGTGTCGCCGACCGGGCGCGGCACGCCGCGCGAGGATACCTGCACGCCGCGGAAGATGTTGCCGCCGCCGACGACCACGGCGATCTCGATGCCGAGCCGGGACGCGGCGACCAGATCGGCGGCGATCCGCTCGACGATCGGCTGATGGATGCCAAAACCTTCGGAGGCGGCCAGCGCCTCGCCGGAAATCTTGACGACGACGCGAGGATAGGCCGGTTCGGTCATGCTCTCGATCCTCTCATGCGCCTATCGCGCGCGTCGACAGCAGGACGGACGCGCCGGACGGAAATCCGCCCGGCGCGGACTTCACGATCAGCCCTGCCCGGCGGCGGCGGCCACTTCGGCGGCGAAATCGGATTCCTGCTTCTCGATTCCCTCGCCGAGAGCATAGCGCACATAACCGGCGATCTTCACGGGGCCGCCGACCTTGCCCTCAGATTCCTTGACCGCCTGGGCGACCGACTTCTTGTCGTCGAAGATGAACGCCTGCTCGAGCAGGGTCGCTTCCTTGTAGAAGGTCTTGAGACCGGACTCGACGATCTTGTCGATCACGTTGTCCGGCTTGCCCTGCTGCCGATACTTGTCAGCGAGCACGTCCTTCTCGCGCTTGACGATCGCCGGATCGAGGCTCGCCGCATCGAGCGCCTGCGGATTGGCCGAGGCGATGTGCATGGCGATCTGACGGCCGAGCGCGGCCAGTTCGTCCTTGTTGCCGGTGGATTCGAGCGCGACCAGCACGCCGATCTTGCCGAGGCCGTCGGCGACCGAATTGTGCAGGTAGCTGCCGACCGCGCCCGCATTGACCGAAAGCACGGCGGCGCGGCGCAGCGTCATGTTCTCGCCGATCTTGGCGATGCTGTCGGACAGCGCCTCGGCAACAGTGATGCTGCCGGCCTTCGCCGCCTTGATCGCCTCGACATCGGTGCCGGCATCGAGCGCGACATCGGCGATCATCTTGACGAGACCCTGGAACAGATCGTTGCGGGCGACGAAGTCGGTCTCGGAATTGACCTCGACCATCGCCGCCTTGGTGCCGCGCACGACGATGCCGATCAGACCTTCCGCGGCGACGCGGCCGGCCTTCTTGGCGGCCTTCGACAGGCCCTTCTTGCGCAGCCAATCCTGCGCCGCTTCCATGTCGCCCTTGGCCTCGGTCAGCGCGGCCTTGCAGTCCATCATGCCCGCGCCAGTCGACTCGCGCAGGTTCTTGATCATCTCGGTTGTAATCGTAGCCATTGGTTGATCCCTCTGCGCGACGAGTCAGCGCAAATACGGGTTGCAAATACGGTCTTGGGTCTGATCCAACGCGATTGAATCAGACCCGTCGCTCAGTCTTTTGTTTGAGCATGATCTTTTCCGAAAACCGGTTCCCGCTTTTCGGGATCATGCTCTCCGTGCCGTGAAGGACGGCGCGCGGATCAAGCCGCGCGCCGGCTGTCATCACTCGGCGGTGAGCTGCTTCGCCTTGGCGATCCAGCTATCGACGCGGCCCGGCAGGCCGACTTCTTCGCCGACATTATGCGCGGCTTCCGGCGACAATTCGGCGATCTGCGAATAGTGGAAGATGCCGAGGTCGTTGAGCTGCTTCTCGATGGCGCCGGAGACGCCCGGCAGCTTCTTGAGATCGTCAGCGACGCCGCGCGGACCCGAGAGCTGCTCGAAGCCGAGACCGGCAGCCGCCGGCACGTCTTCTTCCACCGCCGGCTTGGTCGAGGCACCGAGATCGATGCCCGCGTCGCCCTGGGCGCGCGAGATGCCGTCGAGCGCGGCGCGCGCGATGAGATCGCAATACATCGAGACGGCGCGCGCGGCATCGTCATTACCCGGAACGACGTAGCTGATGCCGTCCGGATTGCAGTTGGTGTCGACCACCGCCGCAATCGGAATGCCAAGGCGGCGCGCTTCGGCGATGGCGATGTCTTCCTTGTTGGTGTCGATCACGAACAGCATGTCCGGCACGCCACCCATGTCCTTGATGCCGCCGAGCGAGCGGTTGAGCTTGTCGCGCTCACGGGTGAGATCAAGACGCTCTTTCTTGGTGTAGCCCTGCGCCTCGTTGGACGAGAGCATCTCATCGAGCTTGCGCAGCCGCGAGATCGAGCCGGAAATGGTCTTCCAGTTGGTCAGCGTGCCGCCGAGCCAGCGCGAGTTCACATAATACTGCGCGCAACGCTTGGCCGCGTCGGCGATGGCGTCCTGCGCCTGGCGCTTGGTGCCGACGAACAGGATGCGGCCGCCCTTGGCGACGGTGTCGCTGACGGCCTGGAGCGCCTGGTGCAGCATCGGCACCGTCTGCCCGAGGTCGACGATATGGATGTTGTTACGGGTGCCGAAGATGTACTCGCCCATCTTCGGGTTCCAGCGGTGGGCCTGATGGCCAAAGTGAACGCCAGCTTCCAAAAGCTGACGCATTGAAAAGTCAGGAAGCGCCATTGGTCTTCTCCGGTTGATCCGCCGCGGATTGTGTGAGCAGTCACGGACTGTGACCGCCACCGGATGGCTGGCGACCCATTGTCGGGGCCGGCGCCGAAATCCGCGTGAGTGGTGCGCGTGCGTATAATCGGGTCTGCTGCGCCGCGCAAGCTTTCTGAAGCTCCCAGGGGACTGGAGAAAACGCCTTTAACCTACTTTAGAAACACGCCTTTCGCCGGTTCGCGACCATTCGGTGACGGTCCCGGCCTCGTTGTCGAGCAGCATTTGCAGCTCGAAATAGCGGAATTCCGGACGCGAACCGGTGCGCCGCTCGACCTCGTCCTGCCACAGCGCATTATGGGCGTGCTCGGCATCGGCCCGCGACGGCCAGATATAGAGGCCGGCGCAGGTCTGCGCGTCCTCCGACAGCAGGAAGTGCTTGCGGACCAGTTTCGGGTTGGCGCTCCACTTCGGGATCGTGCCACGCGCACCTTCGAGGATGTGATCCCAGTCGCCGCCGTGCGGGGCGCGGAAGGTCACCAGTTCGACGATCATTCGTTCTCTCCTCTCGTGTCAGGTTTTGGCCAGCTCGCCAATCGCAGGCTCCTCCGCAGCCGAGCGTCCAACCCGCCACAGGATCACGCAGCCGATCACCGCCGACAGGATCGAGGCGGCGAACACCGCGATCTTCGCCGCAGCGAAATCGGCCTCGGCCGGAAATGCCTGCCCGGCAATGAACAGCGACATGGTGAAACCGATGCCGGCCAGCGCGCCGGCGCCCGCCAACTGTCCCCAGGAGTAATCGGCGGGTTTCGCCGCAAGCTTGAGCCAGACCGCCAGTGCCGAGAACGCGATAAAGCCGATCGGCTTGCCGATCATCAGGCCGACGATGATGGCGAGCATCAGCGGCTCGCGTCCGTCGAACACATCGGTGCGGATGGTCACGCCGGCATTGGCGAACGCGAACAGCGGCAGCACCAGATAGCTCGACCGCGCGCCGGCATGGCGCAACAGGCGGTCGGCAGGCGACTCGATCCGGTCGTGGATCGCATCGAGCGCCTGCAGCGCTGGCGCGGACGGACCGCTGCGCAGCACTTCGCCGGCCCGCTTCGCCTCGGCGGCGACGATGGTGTTGGCTTGAATCATCAGCGCGTTGAGATTGGCCGGCGGCCGCGTCGGAATGAACAGCGCGAGCAGCACGCCGGCGAGCGTCGCATGCAGGCCGCTCGCGTGGACACAGGCCCACAGCACGATGCCGAGCAGCGCATAGGGTGTGACGCTGTAGACGCGGCCGCGATTGAGGCAAGCGAGCGCGACCACCGTCGCCGCCGCGCCGGCGAGATACGCCAAATGCAATTCGCCGGAATAGAACACCGCGACCACGCCGATCGCACCGATGTCGTCAACGATTGCCGCAGCCGTGAGGAAAATGCGCAGCTCCACCGGCACGCGTGGCCCGAGCATGACGATCAGCGCGATGGCGAAGGCCGTGTCGGTCGCCATCGGCACGCCCCAGCCATGCGCCCATGGCCCTGACGGGATGATCAACGCATAGAACAACGCCGGCACGGCCATGCCGCCGATCGCGGCGGCGATCGGCAGCGCCGCCTCGCGCAATCCCGCGAGATGGCCGACCGTGAATTCGCGTTTGATCTCGAGGCCAACCACGAGGAAGAAGATCGTCAGCAGGCCGTCGTTGATCCAGTGCAGCAGCGACAGGCGGAATGCGGCATCGCCGAAGCTCACGCCGACATACTGTTTCCAGAACGCCTCGAACCCGCCCGCAATGGCGGTGTTCATCAGCAGCACCGCCAGCACGGTCGAGAGCAGCAGCAGCACGCCGGCGGACGGCGCCCAGCCGGCGAAATCGACCGCGGCGGCGCGGAACCGATGCCCGAGCGTGCCGACAATGGCGTCGGAGAACGAGGCTTCATCCCACGGACCGTCGTAGCGGCGGCTGTTGATGAAGAAGGTCGGCGTGATCATCACACCGCTGGCACGCGAACTCGCCACGTCAGCATCGACATGCGCGACGGCGCGCTCGGTCTGGGCGTCGCTGGATTCCAATGACAGCCCGACCTCGCGCGCAGCCGCAACGAGATCATCTTCCGTCAATTCTCCGGAGCGCGTCATCAGCAGGATATGCGCCGCCCAGAACCGTTCCGGATCATCGATGCGCTCGACCAGTTCGGCGGCGCGTCGCGCCAACTCGCTGCCAGTCACGGGGCGGTGGCGAAATACATAACGCAGCCGGTCGCCGAGCTTGTCACGCACCGCCTCAATACGCGCATTGGCGGCGCGGCAATACGGGCAAGCATAGCTGCCGTACTCGACCAGCGTGATCGGCGCGGTGATCGGCCCGAGCGTATGATCGCGCTGACTGTCGATAGGACGGTCGAGCCAGTGTGATGCCGTTGCTCCGCTCACGCGCGCGGTCCTTCCCGATCGTGAATGCCGGATCGATTTTGCGCGCGCCGCGGACGCGGCGTCAAACCGCCTCGACCTTATCCACGCCGCTAACCGCCTTGATGGCCCCAACAATCTGCGGCGACACTTTGAAGCGGCCTGGCAGGCGCACCTGCACCTCGCCGCCGTCGCGCAGTTGCAGCACCAGCGTCACCTCGCCGCCTTCGCTGCTGTCGGAGCGCGGCTCGAGCCGCTTGCGCAGGCTGTCGAGCGGATCGTTGCCGGCGATGTGGATGCGCAGGTCTGACATCCGCGCCGTCGCCACCGCATCGAGCGGCTTCGCCCACTGGATGCGCGCGCGCACATCCTCGCCCTGCACCTCGCCGCTGAGGAACAGCAGCACATTGGCGCCGGGCTCCAGCAATTCGCGGTATTCGGCAAGACCTTCCGAGAACACGATCGCCTCGTAATGGCCGGTCGGGTCCGACAGACCGAAGATGCCCATCTTGCTGCCGGTCTTGGTGCGGCGTTCGAGCCGCGACACCACGGTGGCGCCGACCTTGCCCGCCGTCGCGCCGTTCTTCACCGAATTGCAGAACTCGACCCAGCTCTGCGCCTTCTCGCGCCCGAGCACGGCTTGATAATCGTCGAGCGGATGCCCCGAGAGGAAGAAGCCGATCGCGTCATATTCGCGTTTGAGTTTTTCCGCCGGCAGCCAAGGTTCGACCGAGGGCATCGTAATCGGCTCCGGCCCAGAACTGCCGCCGAACATGTCGCTCTGCCCGACCGCTTCGCTTTCATGCGAACGCTGCGCGCGGCCAAGCACGCGATCCATCGCCGCGAACACGGCGGCCCGATCGCGACTGAAACCGTCGAAGGCGCCAGCGGCAGCGAGACTTTCCAGCACGCGCTTGTTGACCGCGCGCGGATTGATGCGCGCCGCGAAGTCGGCCAGATCCTTGAACGGCGCGTCGCCGCGCGCCTCGACGATGCTCTGCACCGCCTGCACGCCGACGCCCTTGAGCGCGGCGAGCGCGTAGATGATGGTGCGATCCTCGACGGCGAAGGCGACACCCGAGCGATTGACGGTCGGGGGCTCCATGATGATCTCGAGGCGGAGCGCCTCGGCGCGGAATTCCGCAAGCTTGTCGGTATTGTTCATGTCGAGCGTCATCGACGCCGCCATGAACTCCACCGGATGGTTCGCCTTCATATAGGCGGTCTGATACGCGACCAGCGCGTAAGCGGCAGCGTGGCTCTTGTTGAAGCCGTATTCGGCGAAACGTTCGAGCAGGTCGAAAATCGCGTCGGCCTGATCCTTCGGAATGCCGCGCTCGACGGAGCCGGAGACGAAGCGGCTGCGCTGCGCCTCCATCTCCTTGCGGATCTTCTTGCCCATGGCACGGCGCAGCAGATCGGCTTCGCCGAGCGTGTAGCCGGCCAGAATCTGCGCCGCCTGCATCACCTGTTCCTGATAGACGATGACGCCGAAGGTCTCGCGCAGCACCTCTTCCAGTTTCGGATGGATGTAGTCCGGCTGCTCGTCGCCGTGCTTGCGGGCGCAATAGGTCGGGATGTTCGCCATCGGACCGGGACGATAGAGCGCCACCAGCGCGATGATGTCCTCGAACCGGTCCGGCTTCATGTCGAGCAGCGCGCGGCGCATGCCCTGACTTTCCAACTGGAAGATGCCGACCGCTTCGGCCCGAGTCAGCATGTCGTAGGTTTTCTTGTCGTCGAGCGGGATCTTGGCGAGATCAAGTTCGATGCCACGCTGACGCAACAGATTGACCGCGGTCTGCAGTACTGTCAGCGTTTTGAGGCCGAGAAAGTCGAATTTGACGAGGCCCGCGGGCTCGACCCATTTCATGTTGAACTGGGTCACCGGCATATCCGACTTCGGATCGCGGTAGAGCGGCACGAGTTGCGCCAGCGGCCGGTCGCCGATGACGATGCCGGCGGCGTGGGTCGAGGCGTGGCGCGTCAGCCCCTCGAGCTTGCGCGCGATGTCGAAGGCGCGCTTGACCACCGGATTTTCCGCGGCTTCGGCCTGCAGCTTCGGCTCGTCCTCGATGGCGCGCGCGAGCGTGATCGGGTTCGCCGGATTCTGCGGCACCAGCTTGCACAGCTTGTCGACCTGCCCGTACGGCATCTGCAGCACGCGGCCGACGTCGCGCAGCACGCCGCGCGCCTGCAACGTACCGAAGGTGATGATCTGCGCCACCTGATCGCGGCCGTAGCGATCCTGCACGTATTTGATCACCTCGTCGCGGCGGTCCTGACAGAAGTCGATGTCGAAGTCCGGCATCGACACGCGTTCCGGATTGAGGAAGCGTTCGAACAGCAAACCGAACCGCATCGGGTCGAGGTCGGTGATGGTGAGCGAATAGGCGACCAGCGAACCGGCGCCCGAGCCGCGGCCCGGTCCGACCGGAATGCCCTGCTGCTTCGCCCACTGGATGAAGTCCGACACGATCAGGAAGTAGCCGGGATATTTCATCCGCTCGATCACATCGAGCTCGAAGGCGAGACGCTTGTCGTAGTCATCCGCCGCGAGCCCCGGCGCCACCCCGTGCGCGGCTAGCCGCGCCGCGAGGCCATCCTGCGCGCGCTTGCGCAATTCCGCCGTCTCGTCGGACTTCTCGTCGCCTGAGGTAAAGTTCGGCAGGATCGGCGCGCGGGTCTTTGGACGATAGGAGCAGCGCCGCGCGATCTCCACCGTCGCGGCCAGCGTCTCCGGCAGATCGGCGAACAGTTGCGCCATCTCGGCGCGGGTCTTGAAGCGGTGCTCGACCGTGAGCTGGCGACGGTCGGTCTCGGCGACGACACGGCTCTCGGCGATGCAGATCAGCGCATCGTGCGCCTCGTAGTCCGAGGCATTGGCGAAGTAAGGCTCGTTGGTCGCAACCAGCGGCAAACCACGGTCATAGGCAAGATCGAGCAGCGCACCCTCGGCGTCGCGTTCGGCCGGCGTACCGTGGCGCTGCAGTTCGACATAGAGCCGGTCGCCGAACAGCGTCTGCAACACCTCGCAGCGCGAGGCGGCAAGATGCCCCTGCCCGGCAACGATCGCGGCGTTGAGCGGACCGCCGGGGCCACCGGTCAGAGCGATGATCCCGTCGGTCTCGCCGTCGAGCCAGGCGAGCTTGAGATGCGGCGCCTCGTTCGACGGCGTTTCGAGAAAAGCGCGGGAATTAAGCCGCATCAGGCTGCGGTAGCCGGCTTCGGTCGCGGCGAGCAGCACAACCCGGCCGTGCTGCAACGGCTGGTTCGGCCGCGCCTCCTGATCGCCGAAGTCGATCGCCTGGGCGCAGCCGATGATCGGCTGAATGCCGGAACCCGCCATCTTCTGCGAGAACTCCAGCGCCCCGAACATATTGTCGGTGTCGGTGAGCGCCAGCGCCGGCTGCTTGTCCGCCTTGGCGAGATCCGCCAGCTTGGCGATCGGCAGCGCGCCTTCCAGAAGTGAATAGGACGAGTGCACGCGCAGGTGCACGAATTGAAGTTCCGCGGCCACGGTGATGATTCCTTTGCCGCGATGGTGCGAGCGGGAGGCGGCGCTGTCTACCGCCGGGCCGGGATAGGCAGGCCGCGATCCGCCCTATCCCCAGTTCCAAGTCCGAGCCCCCAGAAACCCGCCGGGGGTTCGTCCGTCAGACCATGCAGAGCACGTTGGCCCAGACCGCCACCATCCCCACGAACAGCGCCAGGGACGCCAGTGCCGCCGCTTCATGAACCATGGCCTTGAGCATCGTCGCCTCCTTCGTTTGAAGAACAGAACTAGAACATAGTTCAGCTTTTGTTCTCACGTCAAGGCGTTGCCGACATCGGTCCCCGCAAGCCACCGCCGATGGTTAACCGGCCGAAATAATGCTGGAAAATCAGAGCCCCGGCTCAGTCCATCTCGACGATGAGGCCATCGCGCAGCGTCACGCGCCGGTCCATCCGGGCCGCCAGATCCATGTTGTGGGTCGCGACGACGGTCGCGAGTCCCGAAGCCCGGACCAGTTGTTCAAGCGCATGAAAGACGTGATCGGCGGTGTGCGGATCGAGGTTGCCGGTCGGCTCGTCGGCCAGCAGCAACCGCGGCGCGTTGGCGACGGCGCGGGCAATCGCCACGCGCTGCTGCTCGCCGCCGGACAGTTCGGCCGGACGATGGGTGGCCCGCTCCGCGAGCCCGAGATAGCCGAGCAGTTCCATGCCGCGCCGGCGGGCTTCCCCGCGCGACAGGCCGCGGATCATCTGCGGCATCATCACGTTCTCCAGCGCGGAGAACTCCGGCAGCAGCCGGTGCGACTGGTAGACGAAGCCGACCTGCTCGCGGCGCAGCCGCGTGCGCTCGCTGTCGGAGAGCCCGACCGTGGCCTGCCCGTCCACATAGACCTCGCCATGGTCGGGATGTTCGAGCAGGCCCGCGAGGTGCAGCAGGGTCGACTTGCCGGACCCGGACGGTGCCACCAGCGCGACCGATTGCCCGGCCCAGAGCGCCAGATCCGCGCCCTTGAGGATATAAAGCGTCGCCTCGCCCTGCCGGTAATGCCGCTCGACCTGGTGCAGATAGAGGATCGGCACCTCTTGGTCGTCCTGCGCCGCGACCTGAGTCTCCTCAGCCGCGTAGTCCATCGTCATGTCACTCATAGCGCAGCGCCTCGACCGGATCGAGCCGCGCGGCCCGCCACGACGGATAGAGCGTCGCCAAGAGCGACAAGGTGAGCGCCATCACCACCACGGCGGTCGTCTCGCTCACGTCGAGATCGGCGGGCAGCTTGGAGAGGAAATACAGTTCCGGCGAGAACAGTTCGGTGCTGGTGAGCCACGACAGGAACTGGCGGATCGACTCGATGTTGCGGCACACGAGCACGCCGAACAGGAAGCCCATGATCGTGCCGGTGACGCCGATCGAGGCGCCGGTGATCAGGAACACGCGGGTGATCGCGCCTTGCGTCGCGCCCATGGTACGCAGGATGGCGATGTCCTGCCCCTTGTCCTTCACCAGCATGATCAGGCCGGAGACAATATTGAGTGCCGCCACCAGCACGATCAGCGTCAGAATCAGGAACATGACGTTGCGCTCGACCTGCAGCGCGTTGAAGAACGTCGCATTCCTCTGTCGCCAATCGACCATGTAGATCGGCCGTTTGGCCGCGTCCTGCACGGCCTTGCGGTACTGATCGATCTTGTCGGGATTGTCGGTATAGACCTCGATCGCGGTGACGTCGCCAGCGCGGTTGAAATAAGCCTGCGCCTCCTTGAGCGGCATGAAGACGATCGCGGAATCGTATTCCGACATGCCGATCTCGAACACCGCCGCGATCTTGTAGATCTTGATGCGCGGCGTGGTGCCCATGGGCGTCACCGCGCCTTTCGGCGCCACCAGCGTCAGATTGTCGCCGGCGCGCACCGACATCTGGTCGGCCATGCGGCGACCGATGGCGATGCCCTGCCCCTCGTCGAAGCCGTCGAGCGTGCCCTGCTTGATGTTATTGGCGATCGAGGGAAGTTTTTTCAGGTCGCCAAGCCGGATGCCGCGCACCAGCACGCCGCCGGCATTGAACGGCGAGGACGCCAGCGCCTGCCCTTCGACGATCGGCGCGGCGAGCCGCACCCCGGCGACGCCGCTGATGCGCGCCGCCACCTCGTCCCAGTCGGTGAGCGGGGATTCCAGCGGCTGGATCAGCAGATGACCGTTGAGGCCGAGGATTTTGTCGAGCAGTTCCTTGCGGAAGCCGTTCATCACCGCCATGACGATGATCAGCGTGGCAACGCCGAGCATGATGCCGAGGAAGGAGAACCCGGCGATGACCGAGATGAATCCTTCCTTGCGCCGCGCCCGCAGGTAGCGCAGCGACAACATCCATTCGAACGGTGAAAAGGGCCGCGTGCCCGAGGGCTGACTCATCGAGGTGTTGTTCCCGCGTGCTGATTTTCACACGATTCTGGCGGATTCATGCCCGCCCCAGCAGGAGAAAAAGCCGGATAGCGCACAGAAAACATCGGCCCACGGGCCACCGTCATTGCGAGAGCCGGTCGGTGGCGGCGGCCAGCGACAGCATCTCACGGCTGCCATCGACGCGTTTCTTCACCTCGACCTTGCCTTCGGCAAGCCCGCGCGGGCCGACCATCACCTGCCACGGAATACCGATCAGGTCGGTCGCGGCAAATTTCGCGCCGGCGCGCTCGTCGAGGTCGTTGTAGAGCACCTCGACGCCCTTGGCGGTGAGATCGCGGTAGAGCTGTTCGCAGGCGCCGTCGGTCGCCGCATCGCCCTGCTTGAGATTGAGGATCGCAACTTTGAACGGCGCGACCGCCTCCGGCCAGATGATGCCGGCGTCGTCATGCGACGCCTCGATGATCGCGGCGACCAGCCGCGACGGGCCGATGCCGTAGGAGCCCATATGCACCGGCTTCTCGCCGCCCTCGCCGGTCGCGACCACCGCCTTCATCGGCTCCGAATACTTCGTGCCGAAATAGAAGATATGACCAACCTCGATGCCGCGCGCCGACACCTGCTTGTCGGCCGGCAGCGCGCCGAACGCCGCCGCATCATGCATCTCCGAGGTCGCGGCGTAATGCGACGTCCACTGATCGAAGATGCCTTTCATCGCCTTCGCGTCGTCGAAGTTCACATCCGCCCCCGGCACATCCATGCCGAGATAATCCTTGTGGCAGAACACTTCGCTCTCGCCGGTCGAGGCAAGGATGATGAATTCGTGGCTAAGATTGCCGCCAATCGGCCCCGTATCGGCGCGCATCGGAATCGAGCGCAGGCCCATGCGCGCGAAGGTGCGCAGATAGGCGGCGAACATCTTGTTATAGGAATGCTCGGCACCGGCCTGGTCGATGTCGAACGAATAGGCATCCTTCATCAGGAATTCGCGGCCCCGCATCAGCCCGAAGCGCGGGCGCACCTCGTCGCGGAATTTCCACTGAATGTGATAGAGGTTGAGCGGCAGTTCCTTGTAGGAGCGCACATAGGCGCGGAAGATGTCGGTGATCATCTCCTCGTTGGTCGGCCCGTACAGTACCTCGCGCTCGTGGCGGTCCTCGATGCGCAGCATCTCTTTGCCATAAGCGTCGTAACGCCCGCTCTCGCGCCACAGATCGGCCGACTGGATGGTCGGCATCAACAGTTCGATAGCGCCGGCGCGGTTCTGCTCCTCGCGCACGATCTGCACAACTTTCTGCAGCACGCGCCAGCCGAGCGGCAGGAACGCATAGATGCCGGCGGCCTCCTGCCGCATCATGCCCGCGCGCAGCATCAGGCGATGCGAGACGATCTCCGCCTCGCGGGGGGCTTCACGCAGAATCGGCAGGAAAAAGCGGGACAGGCGCATGGGCTTGGATCGATTCGTTCCGGGAGGGGTCCGGGGCGAGTGAAACCGGATCGCCTCGCAAAACACAAGGCCGCAGCGAAAATCGGGCTTTTTGCGGGACCAGGGGTCGCGCACGGGATGAAAAGGCCCATTCCCAGGGTTAGACCAGCGTGGTAACGCTGCCACTCGGACCAGGAACGGCGATGCGCGATCTGCGGCAGGGACTGATGGCTTTGGTGGCGATTTTCGCCATCACGCTGCATGGCCTGCTGGCGACGCTCTCCCCGGTCAGCGCCGCTGTTTCCGGCTTCGATCCGCTGGCGATCACCTGTCTGACCGGTGGCCATGACGCCGCCGCGCCACAAGACGGCAGCACGCCGGCCCCAACCCACAAGTGCGACCATTGCGTGCTGTGTCTGGCGACGGCCCTGCCGGCGCCCGCCATCGCTACAACGGCTTGGACGCCCACGCCCGCAGGCGTGGTCACGCATCCACCGGTCACCCGCCTCGCCGTCACCAGCGAGGCCCGTCCGCATTTCCCCCGAGGTCCACCGCAGGTCGGCTGATCGCCGCGGCGCAAGCCGCATCGTCATCCGTCTTGTCAGGTTGGACAGAATGTCACGTCTGGTTACGCTGGGCAGCGCCGTGCTGCTCGGGTCTGTCGCGGTCGAGGGCCGCGCGCAGGCGCAAACGCCTCCGGTCCAGGTGCCGGAAATCGTCGTCAATGCACCGGGAAGCGGCACGCTCACCGCCGCGACCGCCGAACAGATTCGCGAGATCATCAATCGCAATGCCGGTTCGGTCGGCTTTATCGACAGCGAAACGCTGAAGACCCGCTACACCAACAATCTTCGCGATGTGCTCAAGGACAGCCCCGGCGTGCTGACGCAGGAGCGTTATGGGCAGGAGTTGCGCGTCTCCGTGCGTGGCTCCGGCATCTCCCGTGCGTTCCATACGCGCGGCGTCGAAATTTTGCAGGACGGCATGCCGTTCAACTTCGCCGACGGCAGTGGCGACTATTATCAGGTTGATCCACTCGCGCTGCGCGCGACGGAAATCTACAAAGGCGGCAACGGGCTCGCCTATGGCAGTTCCTATCTCGGCGGCGCAATCAACTTCATCACGCCGACGGCCTATACTGCAGTCGCCCCGCACATGCTGCGCATCGACGGCGGCAGTTTCGGCACCTGGCGGGCCAATGCGCAGACTTCCGGCATCTGGGACAAGGCCGATGCGCTGGCCAACCTCACCGTCTCGCATTCCGACGGCTACCGCGACCATGCGCGCCAGCAATACGAGCATTTCAACGGCAATATCGGCTACCGCTTCTCACCCGATGTGGAGACGCGGTTTTTTCTCGGCGCTTACCGCACCGACCAGAAGCTGCCGGGCGCGCTGACGCTCTCGGATGCGCTGAACAATCCGCGCATGGCGTCGGCCGCCGCGATCGCCGGCGATCAGGCGCGCAACGTCCGCGCCGAGCGGATCGCCAATCGCACCACCTTTAATCTCGGCACCGGCAGGCTCGACGTCGATAGCTGGTTCATGCACAAGAACCTTTATCATCCGATCTTCCAGGTGCTCGATCAGGACGGGTTCACCTACGGCATCGCGCCGCGCTACACCGCCGACTGGTCGCTCGCCGGTTTCCGCAACGAGATGATTGTCGGCACGCGCTTCTTCGGCGGCAACAACAATGCACGCCAGTTCGTCAACATCGCCGGCGGTCGCGGCGCGCAGACGCTCAATGCGCGGCAGGACGCCTACAATTACGAAGCCTATATCGAGAACCGTTTCTATTTTCTCGACGACGTCGCGCTGATGACCGGGGCCAAGGCGCTGCGCAACGAACGGCGCTATAAGGACTTTGGCGGGCTGCCGGCGAACCCGCTGGCGAAGACCGACAGTGCCGTTTACGACGGCTTCAATCCCAAGCTCGGTCTTTTATGGACGCCGAAACCGGACGTGCAGGTGTTCGCCGACATCACCCGCAGCCTCGACACGCCGGACTTCACCGACCTGGCGCAGACCGTGGCGGCGACCACCCGCTTCGTCCCGCTCTCGGCGCAGAAAGCGTGGACCGCCGAGATCGGCTCACGCGGACGGACCGAACGCGTGTTGTGGGACGTGACGCTCTATCGCTCGCAGGTGCGAGACGAATTGCTCCAGTTTACCGTCGACCCCAGCACGCCGGCCTCGACGTTCAACGCCGGCCGGACGATCCATCAGGGTGTCGAACTCGGTATCTCCGTGGAGCTGGCGCGAAATCTGTTCACGTCGGCGGGCGACACGCTGAAAGTCTCGCAACTGTGGAACTACAGCGACTTCCGCTTCGACGGCGACCGGCAATACGGAAACAACCGCATCGCCGGCGTGCCGGAGCATGTGCTGCGCACGACCGTCACCTACCGCCATCCAAGTGGGTTCTACATCGCACCGTCGCTTGACTGGGTGCCGACCGGCGCTTTCGTCGATTACGCCAACACGCTGCGCAGCCCCGGCTATACGCTGCTCGGCCTGCAGACCGGCATCGACATGGACAATGGCTGGCTGTTCTATGTGGAAGGCCGCAACCTCACCGATCAGCGCGCGATCGCCGATTTCGGCACCGTCACCGACGCCCGTACCGCGAATACCGCCGTGTTCTATCCCGTTAACGGGCGCGGCATCTATGCCGGCCTGCGCTATGCCTTCGACGCGCCGCGCCGAACCTCATCTCGTTGACTTTGCCCACTCACGTTTCGACCAAGGAGACCAACCATGAAGACATCGACCCTTGCGCTGCTGTGTGCCCTCGCCATCCCGGCAATGACCTTGCCTGTGTCGGCACAGCAAGCCGGAGACATCAAGATCGAGAAGCCGTGGAGCCGCGCGACGCCAGGCAATTCCAAGATTGGCGCCGGCTATCTCACCGTGACCAACACCGGCAGCGCACCGGACACGCTCGTCTCAGCAACGACGAGCGCGTCCGATCACGTCGAGATTCACGAGATGGCGATGAAGAACGGCGTGATGACCATGCGGCCGATGGCGAAGGGCGTGACCATCGCGCCGGGCAAATCGGTCAACTTCGCACCCGGCGGATTCCACATGATGTTGATGGGCCTCAAGGCGCCGCTCAAGCAGGGTGACAAGGTGCCGCTGACGCTGACCTTCGCCAAGGCCGGGAAGGTCGATGTCATGCTCGACGTGCAGGGCATCGGCGCGCAGGCGCCCGGCAAGCAAGCTCCGGCCAGCGCGGCGCCCGCCGGCCACATGCACAAGATGTGAGACCGATCATGATATTCAGAATGCAACATCCGCTACCCGCCGCTGCTCTGGCGGTATCGTTGTTTGCGGCCATCCCCGCGCAGGCGCATGTCACCCTGGAAACCCGCACCGCGACGCTCGGCGCGCCGTACAAGGCCGTGTTCAAGGTCGGGCATGGCTGCAACGGCTCGCCGACCACGAAGCTGCGAATCCGGTTGCCCGACGGCGTGATCGCGGCGAAGCCGATGCCGAAGCCCGGCTGGCAGATCGAGATCGAAAGTGGCCCTTACGACAAGGCTTACAGCTTCTTCCATGGCGCGACGCTCAAGGAAGGCGTGAAGACCATCACCTGGACCGGGAGGCTGGACGACAAATTCTACGACGAGTTCGTGGTGTCGGTGTTCGTCGCCGACAGTCTTAAAGCGGGCGACACGATCTATTTCCCGGTGGTGCAGGAATGCGAGACCGGCGTGCATCGCTGGATCGAGATTCCGAAAGCCGGCGGCTCGAGCCACGAACTGAAGGAGCCAGCACCCGGCATCCTGCTGCGGCCCAAGACCTGATCAAGACATGATGCCGCGTCAGCATCGCTGGCCAACCATTGCGGTCGCGCTCATCCTCTGGATGGTGAGCGCAACCGCGGCGTTCAGCCATGCGACGCTGGTCTCGTCTCAACCGGCCGATGGCGCGGTGCTCGACCGCGCCCCGGCGATGCTCGTCCTCACCTTCAACGAAGCGGTGGCGCCGCTGGTGTTCAAGCTGCTCGGGCCGAACGGAGCGCCGATCAGCATCGCGCCGCCAGCCGATGGCGGCGCCAGCCTGCGCATCCCCGTCAAGAACCTCGCGCGCGGCACGCATGTGTTGAGCTGGCGCGTCGTCTCCGCCGACGGCCATCCGGTCGGCGGCGCGCTGCTGTTCTCCGTCGGCGCGCCCACGGCCAACGCCTTCAAGGTGGCCGATGGCGATCCCGTGCGCGGCGCGCTGTTCGTGATCGCGCGCGTGCTGCTGTTCGTCGGCCTGTTCGGCGGCATCGGCGGCAGCCTGTTCCTGACGCTATATCGGCAACCGATCCCCGGCGCGATCCATGCCGCGCGGCTTTGCACGGGTATCGGACTGATCGCGCTACCGCTGATCCTGGCATTGCAGGCGCTCGACAGTCTCGGTGCGCCGGTCGTGGCCCTGCTCGACGCCGCAAGCTGGCGGGGCGCCTTCTTCTCAAGCGTAACCTCGATGGCGCTCACGGCGCTGGCCGGATTCATCCTTGGCCTGATCGCCCTCTCCGGCCGCATCGCGCCGCGCCTCTGCGCCGTGCTGGCGACGCTGTGCGCCGGGGCCGCGCTGGCGATGACCGGCCACGCCAGCAGTGCACCACCACAGTGGCTCTCGCGACCGGTCGTGTTCCTGCACATCGCCGGGCTCTGCGTCTGGCTCGGCTCGCTTGTGCCGCTCGCTCTGGCGCTGATCCGCACGCCGGACCCGCAGGCGCCGCTGGCGCGGTTTAGCCGGCTCATTCCGCTGCCTCTTGCCATTCTGATCGCTGCCGGCGGCGTGCTGATCTGGGTCCAGGTGCCGGACCTGCGCCTGCTGCCGGAGACCGGCTATGGCCGGTTGCTGATCGCCAAGCTCGCTTTGGTCGCGGCGCTGCTGGCGCTGGCGCTGCGCAACCGCATGAGTCTTGCACCGGCGGTGATGGCTGGCGCGCCGGGCGCCCGCCGCCGCGTGTTCCGCGCGATCGTCGCGGAGATCGCCGTGGCGCTGGCGATCCTCGGTCTTGTCGCCGGCTGGCGGCTGACGCCGCCGCCGCGCGCGCTGGCCGCCGCCGAGCCAGCGCTGGTTCACTTGCACGACGGCGAGACCATGGCTGACATCAGCGTTGCGCCGGGCCGGACCGGACCGGTCGTCATCACGGTGCGGCTGACGCGCGAGGACGGCGCACCGATCGTCGCAAAGGAACTCAACGTCAGTCTGGAACAGGCTGGGCTCGGGATCGAGCCGCTGGTCCGGCCCGGAACGCGGGCGGAACCGGGCATCTGGCAGGTATCCGGCCTCGTCGTTCCCGCCCCCGGCACCTGGACCGTCACGGTGACCGCCCTGATCGACGACTTCGACAAGATCGTGCTCGACGGCCCGCTTTTGGTGCAACCTTAATTCGTGACAAGCCCGTTCAGGGTGATAAGGTTGCTCAACCATCGCGCAAGCGGTGGCTAAAAAAGGGCCATGAATGGCTTGAGTCTGGGGAGATCGATCGGGCTCGCGACGCTCCTGGCGTCCGCTGGACCCCCAAAAGACGGCACGTCACCAATGACGTCGTGATAAAAGCAGCAACGGCGCAAGAACAGTGGTTATCGGCAGGGCTTTAGGCCCTGCTTTTTTTTTGGAATTTCGTCGGTCGCTAGCGAAACCCGAGCAGCGTGGCGACCTGGTCGAGCGTGATCCACTGTTTCTCGTAGATCAGCGCCAGGATGCCGAAGATCACGCTGGCGACCAGTGTGGTCCACAAGAGCTTCCATAGCAGCCGCGCCGCGACCGGCGCGCCCGGATCGGTCCCGGCGGCGAACTCGCCCTGCTCCTCCTGGCTGCGCACGCCGAACGGCAGCACCGCGAACAGCGTCACCCACCAGATCAGGAAGTAGATGGCGATCGCCGTGGTTGCGGACATCTCAGGCCTGTTCCAGTTCGACCAGCGTACCAGCGAAATCCTTGGGATGCAGGAACAGCACCGGCTTGCCGTGCGCGCCGATCTTCGGCTCGCCGTCACCGATCACGCGCGCGCCCGCCGCCTTGAGCCGGTCGCGCGCGGCGATGATGTCGTCAACCTCATAGCAGACATGGTGGATGCCGCCGTCCGGACTCTTTTCCAGGAATTTGTTGATCGGCGAATTGTCGCCGAGCGGCTCTAGCAGCTCGATCTTTGTGTTCGGCAGATTGACGAACACGGTGCTGACGCCATGCGCCGGCTGCGCCACCTTTTCGGACACCTGCGCGCCCAGCGTGTCGCGATAAACCGCCGTGGCCTTGGCGATATCCCGCACGGCGATGGCAACGTGGTTCAGGCGTCCGATCATCTGCTTTGCTCCTCGCCGCGACTATACTGGAAGGACGTGGACGTGGCACATGGGCTTCTTGCCCCACCTCTCCGCAACCGCGGAGCGCACCGCGCGGCGCACGCTTTCGCCGACGCTGTCCGGATCGCGGCGGCGCTGGCGCGGCAGCGACTGGATGGTCTGGTCGATCACCGTGGCGATGACGTCGGCCATCGCCTTGCCCTCGGCATCGCGCTCCGGCAGGCCGATCAGGTCGTATTCCGGATCGGCCACAAGCTCGCCACGCTCGTCGAGCGCCAGCGCAATCGAGACGACGCCGGCGAACGACAACCGGCGGCGGTCGGCGACCGTGCGCGACTGGGAGTCCACCAGCAGCTTGCCGTCCTTGTAAAATCGCCCGGCCGGGATTTCGTCGATCACACCGGCAACGCCGGACAGTTTCACCACGTCGCCGTTACGACAGGAGATCACCTCCGGCACGCCGAGGCTGCGCGCGAGCGCCGCATGCTCGGAAAGGTGCAAAGCCTCGCCGTGCACCGGGATCAAAATCTTCGGCTTGACCCACGAGATCATGTCGGTGAGTTCGTCGCGGCGCGGATGGCCCGACACATGCACCAGATGGGTGCGGTCGGTGATCACCTCGATGCCCTGCTCGATCAACCCATTGAGCACGCGGCCGACGGCCTTCTCGTTGCCGGGAATGGTGCGCGCGGACACGATCACGCGGTCGCCGCGCGACAGCGTCACCTCCGGATGCTGATCGGCGGCGATGCGCGCCAGCGCCGCGCGCGCCTCGCCCTGACTGCCGGTGCATAGCGCAACAACCTTGTCCGGCGGCAGGTAGCCGTAAGCGTCCTGGCTGCGGAAATCCTGCACGCCCTCGAAATTGCCGGTCTCGCGCGCCACCTGCACCACGCGCTCCATGGCGCGTCCGACCACCACGACCTCGCGGCCGCAGGCGCGCGCCGCCTCGGCGACGACCTTGAGACGACCGACATTGGAGGCGAAGGTCGTCACCGCCACGCGCCCGCGCGCGGAGCGGATCAGGTCGGTGATGGTGCGGCCGACTTCCTGTTCCGAGGGCGAGCGGCCCTCGCGCACCGCATTGGTGGAATCGCCGATCAGCGCGAGACAGCCCTCGTCGCCGAGCGCGCGCAGCTTCGCCTCGTCGGTCTTCGGGCCGAGCACCGGCGTCGGATCGATCTTCCAGTCGCCGGTGTGCAGCACCGTGCCGGCCGGCGTGCGGATGATCAGCGCGTTCGATTCTGGAATCGAATGCGCGACCGAGACTAACTCCACATCGAACGGTCCGGCGGTGAAGCGACCGCCGACCGGGATGATCTTGACCTCAACCTCCGGTGCGCCCGGCTCGCTGCGGCGCTTGGCCTCCAGCAGCGCGGCGGTGAACGGCGTCGCATAGACCGGCACTTTAAGCCGCGGCCACAGATCGAGCACCGCACCGAAATGGTCCTCATGCGCGTGCGTGAGCACGATGCCGACCAGATCGCGTTTCTCCTCGGCGATATAGCCGATATCCGGCAGGATCAGATCGACGCCCGGCAGTTGATCTTCCGACGCAAACGACACGCCGAGATCGACGATCAGCCATTTGCGCTGGCGGCCCTGCCCGACGCCGTAAAGCGACAGGTTCATGCCGATCTCGCCGACGCCGCCGAGCGGCGCGAACACCAGATCCGTTTGCGCGGGTGCCATGCTCAGTGCCTCGCCTCGGTTGCAAGGCCGAACACGTCGCCGGCAGTGACGATTTCGGTGGTGCCGTCGGCGTGACCCAGCAGCAAACGGCCCTGCGCGTCGAGACCGCTGAATTGCCCGGTCATCTCACGATCCGGCAGCCGCACGCGGATCGGCGCGCCGAGGCCGGCAGCACGCGCCAGCCAGTCGGTACGGGTCGCGGCGAAGCCCGCGCCCGCTGACCATTGCGCGAGCCGCGCCACCATGGCGGCGCTCAACGCGGCGAAGACGTCATCGGCATCGACCGCGGCGCCGGCGCTCACAAGATCGGTCGCGGGGAATGCCGTCTCCGGCGGATGGCCGACGCAATTCACACCGAGTCCGATCACCACTGCGTTGCCTTCCGCTTCAATCAGGATGCCGGCGGCCTTGCGGCTGTCGACCAGCATGTCATTCGGCCATTTCACCGTCACTTGCCCGCCCAGCCCCGGCGCACAGGCCAAAACCGCATCGGTCAACGCCAGCACGCTGACAAAAGCCAGTTCCGGCGCACGCGACGGCGGCGCCGGATCGGTCAGCAGCAGCGAGGCGAAGAGATTGCCCGGCTGCGAGACCCAAGCATTGTCGCGCCGGCCCCGGCCTTGCGTTTGCGTCCGCGCCACGATCCAGAGCGGACCGCGTTCGCCACCCCGCGCGAGGCGCTTCGCCTCGGCGTTGGTCGAGCCGATGACCTCGTGCACCGTCAGTCGGACGCCGGCCGCGACTGCAACGGGGTCAAGCCGCATCTAAAAGAGGGACTTCGCCGCGGCCGTCGCCGCATCGAGCAGCGGGCCGGGAAAGACGAAGAACAGGATATTGACGAGCCCCGACAGCGCCAGCATCAGCCCGAGCGACGGCGCCATCTTGACGAAGCGCGGCGCCGGCTCATCGAAATACATCACCTTGACGATCAGCAGATAGTAGTAAGCACCAACAACGCTGGTGACGACACCGAGCACGGCGAGGATATAGAGTCCCGCCTTGATCGCCGCGAGGAACACGTAGAACTTGGCGAAGAAACCGGCGAGCGGCGGAATGCCGGCGAGCGAGAACAACAGTGCGCCGAAGAAGAACGCCATGGTCGGATGCGTGCGCGCGAGGCCGGAAAGGTCGCTGATGTTCTCGACGAGACCGCCGTCGCGGCGCATCGCCAGCACGAAGGCGAACGAGCCGATGGTCATCGCCACATAGATGGTCATGTAGACGAGCACGCCCTGCACGCCTTCCGCCGTGCCGGCGGCAAGGCCGACCAGCGCGAAGCCCATATGGCCGATCGATGAATAGGCCAACAGCCGCTTGATGTTGCGCTGGCCGATCGCCGCGAACGAGCCGAGCGCCATCGAAGCGATGGCGACGAACACGACGATCTGCTGCCACTGATGGGTGATGCCGGGGAACGCGACGATGGTGGCGCGCACGAACATCGCGATCGAGGCGACCTTGACCGCCGACGCGAAGAACGTCGTCACCGGCGTCGGCGCGCCCTCATAGACGTCGGGCGTCCACATGTGGAACGGCACCGCCGAGACCTTGAAGCAGAAGCCGACGAACAGGAACACCAGGCCGAACACGAGGCCGATACCGCCGCCCTGCGCCGCCTTGGCGATGCCCTCGAAACTCACCGTGCCGGTGAAGCCGTAAACCAGCGAGGCGCCGTAGAGCAGCATGCCGGACGACAGCGCGCCGAGGACGAAATATTTCAGGCCCGCTTCGGTCGAGCGCACGCTGTCGCGGTTCGACGCCGCCACGACATAGAGCGCGAGCGACATCAGTTCGAGGCCGAGATAGAGCGCGATCAGGTCGTTGGCCGAGATCAGCATCATCATGCCGACCGTCGAGAGCAGGATCAGCACCGGATATTCAAACTTCTGCTGCTTCTCGGCGCGCAGATAGTCGAACGACAGGACGATGGCCGCGGCGGACGCCGCGAGCGCGAGGATCTTCAGAAACCGGGCGAAGTCATCGACGATGAAGCTGCCGCCGAACGCGATGTGCTTGCCGGGCGCCATGGTGACGACCATCGCCGCGACGGCGGCGATGAGCAGCAGCGACAGCGTGTTGATCAGGCCGAGGCTGCGGTGGCCGGCGAACGCGCCGATCATCAGCAGCACCAGCGCGCCGGCGGCGAGCGTCAGTTCCGGCAGCACCGGCGTCAGCATGGTTGCGGTGAAGGCTTCGGTCATCGGGTTCGCCTTACTGCACGATCAGCGCGGCGGTCTGGGCCGCCTTGAGCGCTGCATGATAGTGGGTGAGCAACTGGTTGACGGACGCGGCCGAGATGTCGAGCACCGGCGTCGGCGCGACGCCGAGCAGGATCGTCAGCACCACCAGCGGCGCGAGGATCAGCGATTCCCGCCAGCCAAGATCGCGGATCGACGCGAGCGACGGCTTCTCCAGCTTGCCGAACACCACCTTGCGGTAGAGCCACAGCGCGTAGCCTGCGGACAGGATGACACCGAGCGTCGCCAGCGTGCCGGTCGGGATGTTGACCTTGAAGGTGCCGAGCAGCGTCATGAACTCGCCAACGAAGCCGGACGTTCCGGGCAGGCCGACATTGGCCATGGTGAACAGCATGAACACCGCCGCATAGAGCGGCATGCGGTTGACGAGCCCGCCATAGGCGGCGATCTCGCGCGTGTGCATGCGGTCGTAGACCACGCCGACACAGAGGAACAGCGCGCCGGAGACGACGCCATGGGAGACCATCTGGAAGATGCCGCCGGCAACCCCCTGCGTGGTCGCGGCGAAGATGCCCATGGTGACGAAGCCCATATGCGCCACGGAGGAGTAAGCGATCAGCTTCTTCATGTCCTCCTGCATCAGCGCGACCAGCGAGGTGTAGATGATCGCAACGACCGACAGCGCGAACACGAACGGCGCGAACAGATGCGAGGCTTCCGGGAACATCGGCAGCGAGAAGCGCAGGAAGCCGTAGCCGCCCATCTTCAGCAGGATCGCCGCGAGGATCACCGAGCCCGCGGTCGGCGCCTCGACGTGCGCGTCCGGCAGCCAGGTGTGCACCGGCCACATCGGCATCTTCACCGCGAACGAGGCGAAGAAAGCGAGCCACGCCCACTTCTGCAGATCATACGGGAAGCCGTGCTTGAGCAGCGTCGGAATGTCGGTGGTGCCGGCGTTCCAGTACATCGCCATGATGGCGAGCAGCATCAGGACCGAGCCAAGCAGCGTGTAGAGGAAGAACTTGAAGCTTGCATACACACGGCGCGGCCCACCCCACACGCCGATGATCAGGAACATCGGGATCAAGCCGCCCTCGAAGAACAGGTAGAACAGCACCAGATCGAGCGCCGAGAAGGTGCCGATCATCAGCGTTTCCAGGGCAAGAAACGCGATCATGTATTCCTTGACGCGTGTCTGGATCGCCGACCAGCTTGCGATGATGGCGAGCGGCATGATCGCGGTCGTCAGGATGATCAGCGGCAGGGAGATGCCGTCGACGCCCATATGGTACGACGCGACGCCGAGCAGCCACGGATGCTTCTCGACGAACTGGAAGTCGGCCGAGCTGGCATCGAAATTCACCAGTAGCACCAGCGACACCGCGAAGGTGATCAGCGTGGTCCACAGCGAGATCCAGCGGGCGGTGTTCTTGCCGAGGTTTCCGTCGCCGCGCGCCGTGATCCAGACGAGCAGCGCGCCGAGAACCGGCAGAAACGTCGTGACGGACAGGACCGGCCAGTTCATCAGTGGCTCCCCGGCATGAACATGAACCAGGTGATGAAGGCGGCGACGCCGATCAGCATGGCGAATGCGTAGTGGTAGAGATATCCGGTCTGCAACCGGACCACGTTGCGGGTGACGTCAAGCACGCGCGCCGACACGCCGTCAGGCCCGAAGCCGTCGATCAGCCAGCCGTCGCCGCGCTTCCACAGCGTGCGGCCGAGCCACTTTGCCGGACGCACGAAGATCGTGTCGTAGAGTTCGTCGAAGTACCACTTGTTGAGCAGGAAGCGGTACAGCGGCTGATGCTGCCGCGCCAGTTCGACCGGGATATCCGGCCGGCGGATATAGAACTGCCAGGCGACGAGGAAGCCGATCACCATCATCACCGTGGGCATCAGCGCGATCCACAACGGGATGTGGTGCATCTCCTCGAGCACCTTGTTGTCCTTGGCGAAGGTCAAAGACCCGCGGAAGAACTCCGCGACGCCGTGACCAGCGAACACTTCCTTGAACGGGAAACCGGCGGCGAGCGAACCGAGTGCCAGCACCGCGAGCGGGATCGTCATCACCAGCGGGCTTTCATGCGCCGCCTCGTAGTGATGCTGATCGTGCGGCTTGCCGTGGAAGGTCTTGAACACCAGACGCCACGAATAGAACGAAGTCAGCAGCGCAGCGATAACAGTGCACAGGAAGCCATAGAGCGCCGCCGGGTTGTGGCCGACGAAGGCGGCTTCGATGATCGCATCCTTGGAGAAATAGCCGGCGGTCAGCGGGAAGCCCGTCAACGCCAAGGTGCCGATCAGCATCACGATATAGGTGAACGGGATGCGGTCCTTCAGGCCACCCATGTTGCGGATGTCCTGCTCGTGGTGCATCGCGTGGATCACCGAGCCGGAGCCTAAGAACAGCAACGCCTTGAAGAAGGCGTGGGTAAACAGGTGGAACATGCCGACCGAATAGGCTCCCACCCCCATCGCCACGAACATGTAGCCGAGCTGCGAGCAGGTCGAATACGCGACGATGCGCTTGATGTCGTTCTGGACGAGGCCGATGGTCGCCGCGAACAGCGCCGTGGTCGCGCCGATCAGCGTCACCACCGTCTGCGCATTCGGCGCGAGTTCGAACAGCGGCGACAGGCGCGCCACCATGAACACGCCGGCGGTCACCATGGTCGCGGCGTGGATCAGCGCCGACACCGGGGTCGGGCCTTCCATCGCGTCCGGCAACCAGGTGTGCAGCAGGAACTGCGCCGACTTGCCCATGGCACCCATGAACAGGAACAGGCAGATCAACGTGAGCGCATCGGCATGCCAGCCGAAGAAGTTGATGGTCTTGCCGGTCAGCGACGGTGCCTGCGCGAACACAGTGTCGAAGTCGATGGCGCCGACCATCATGAACAGCGCGAAGATGCCAAGCGCGAAGCCGAAGTCGCCGACGCGGTTGACGACGAACGCCTTGATCGCCGCAGCGTTCGCTTCCGGCTTTTTGTACCAGAAGCCGATCAGCAGGTAGCTGGCGAGGCCGACGCCTTCCCAGCCAAAGAACAGTTGCGCCAGGTTGTCGGAGGTCACCAGCATCAGCATGGCGAAGGTGAACAGCGACAGATAGGCAAAGAACCGCGGCCGGTTTGGATCCTCGTGCATGTAGCCGATGGAATAGAGATGCACGAGCGCCGACACGGTGTTGACGACGACGAGCATCACCGCGGTCAGGGTGTCGACGCGGATCGCCCAGTGCACCTTGAGATCGCCGGAGATGATCCACGGCATCAGGTCGATGCGGATGTCCTGATGGCCGAAGCCGACCTGGACGAAGGCGACCCACGACAGGATCGCGGCGACGAACAGCAGCGACGTGGTGATCAGTTCGACGAGCCGCGAACCCGCCGCCGGGGGCTCATGCGCATGGTCGCCGTGATCGTCGTGATGAGCCGCGTGATGTGCATCATGATGGTCCGCATGATGCCCGGTGTCGGGCTTCGGGTCTTGTCCGGGGAACCGCGCGCGCGCGCCGGCCAACGCAATCAATCCCCCGAGGATCGCGCCGAGCAGCGGCAGAAAGACAATCGCCTGATACATGAGTGTCTCAGCCCTTCATCAGGTTGATGTCTTCAACCGCGATGGAGCCGCGGTTGCGGTAGAACGCCACGAGAATGGCGAGGCCGATGGCGGCTTCCGCCGCGGCGACCGTGAGCACCAGCAGCGCATAAACCTGCCCGACCAGATCGCCGAGGAACGACGAGAACGACACCAGGTTGATGTTGACCGCGAGCAGGATCAACTCAATCGACATCAGGATGACGATCACGTTTTTCCGGTTGAGGAAGATGCCGAAGATGCCGAGCGTGAACATGATCGCCGCGACGGCGAGATAGTGGCCGAGGCCGATCGTCATGATGGGTTCTCCGACAGGCCCTGACCCGGCCGCACCTGCTTGATCTCGATCGCGGTCGCGGGCGTGCGCGCGACCTGTTCGGCGATGCTCTGGCGGCGCACGCGGGCGCGGTGATGCAAGGTCAGCACGATCGCGCCGATCATCGCCACCAGCAGGACGAGGCCCGCCGCCTGGAAGAAGTAGATGTACTTCGTATAGAGCACGAGACCGAGCGCCTCGGTGTTGCTCACCTGCGCAATCGGCGGAATCGGCGACGCCTTGATCACATTCGGATTGATCGCCCAACCGCCGACCACCATCAGTAGTTCGGCCAGCATGACGAAGCCGACCAGCGCGCCTACCGGCAGATACTGCTGGAAGCCCTGGCGCAACTCCGCGAAGTCGACGTCGAGCATCATCACGACGAACAGGAACAGCACGGCGACCGCGCCGACATAGACAACGATCAGGATCATCGCCAGGAATTCGGCGCCGAGCAGCACGAACAAACCCGCCGCGTTGACGAAGGCGAGGATCAGGAACAGCACCGAGTGAACCGGATTCTTCGACGCGATCACCATCACCGCCGAGGCGATGCAGATGCCGGCGAAGAGATAGAAGAACAGAGCCGCGATCATGTCCCCTGCCCCTTACCGGTACGGCGCGTCGAGCGCGATGTTCTTCGCGATCTCACGCTCCCAACGATCGCCGTTCGCGAGCAGGCGCTCCTTGTCGTAATAAAGCTCCTCGCGCGTCTCGGTCGCGAATTCGAAGTTCGGCCCCTCGACGATGGCGTCGACCGGGCAGGCTTCCTGGCAGAAGCCGCAATAGATGCACTTCACCATGTCGATGTCGTAGCGCGTGGTGCGGCGCGTGCCGTCGTTCCGGCGCGGGCCGGCCTCGATGGTGATCGCCTGCGCCGGGCAGATCGCCTCGCACAGTTTGCAGGCGATGCAGCGTTCCTCACCGTTCGGATAGCGGCGCAGCGCGTGCTCGCCGCGGAAGCGCGGCGAGATCGGTCCCTTCTCGAACGGATAGTTCAGCGTCGCCTTCGGCTGGAAGAAATAGCGCATGGCCAGCGCGAAGCCGGTCACGAACTCCCAGAGAAACAGCGCCTTGGCCGCGCGGTCGAGCCTCATCGCATCCTCACTTCCACGCCAGGTGGCCGTATTGCAGCACGCCGGCGACGATCACCACCATCGCCAGCGACAGCGGCAGGAACACCTTCCAGCCGAGCCGCATCAGTTGGTCGTAGCGGTATCGCGGGACGATCGCCTTCGCCATCGCGAACAGGAAGAACATGAACAGCGCCTTGAGCGTGAACCAGACCACGCCCGGCACCCAGGTGAACGGCGCATACGGTACCGGCGGCAGCCAGCCACCGAGGAACAGGATCGTCGCCATCGCGCACATGGTGGCAATCGCGACATATTCGCCGAGCATGAACATCATGTAGGGCGACGAGCCGTATTCGACCATGAAGCCGGCAACCAGTTCGGATTCCGCTTCGACCAGATCGAACGGCGGACGGTTCGTTTCCGCGAGCGCCGAGATGTAGAAGATCACGAACATCGGGAACAGCGGCAGCCAGTACCAGCCGAGCAGACCGTACGGGCTGTTCTGCGCCTCAACGATGGCGGTGAGGTTCAGCGAACCGGCGCACAGCAGCACGGTGATGATGACGAAGCCGATCGAGACTTCGTAGGACACCATCTGCGCGGCCGAGCGCAGCGCCGACAGGAACGGATACTTCGAGTTCGACGCCCAACCGCCCATGATGATGCCATAGACGCTCAGCGACGAGATCGCGAAGATGTAGAGGATGCCGACATTGATGTTGGCGATCACCCATCCCGCCGACACCGGCATCACCGCCCAGGCGGCAAGCGCCAGCGTGGTCGAGACCAGCGGCGCCAGCAGGAAGATGCCCTTGTTGGCGCCGGCCGGAATGACCGGCTCCTTGAGCATGAACTTGAGCAAGTCCGCGAAGGACTGGAACAGGCCCCATGGCCCGACCACGTTGGGACCGCGACGGATCTGCACCGCTGCCCAGATCTTGCGGTCGGCCAAGAGGATATACGCGATGGCGACCAGCAGGATTACCAGCAGCATGACCGACTGCGCCAGGATGATGAGCACCGGCCAGATATAAGTGGTGAAAATCTCCGCCATGCCCCTCACTCCGCCGCGGTGCGGGCAGCCTTGCCCGCGAGCGCCGCGCATTCGGCCATCGTGGCCGAGGCCCGCGCGATCGGATTGGTGAAATAGAAATCGGACACCCAGCTCCGCAGCGCTGTCTTGTCCGAACTTTTCGCAGCCTTGTCGCCGGCTTTGCCCGCGAGCGTCGCCAGATCAGCCGGCTTGCCGGGCTCGATGGCGTCGATGCGCATCAGGTGCGGATGGTCGCGGAACAGCGCCTGCCGCACGCCCGCGAGCGTGTCGTAAGGCAGCTTGTGGCCGAGCACGTCCGACAGCGCGCGCAGGATCGCCCAGTCCTCGCGGGCATCGCCCGGCGGGAAGCCGGCGCGCGCTGCAAGCTGCACGCGGCCCTCGGTGTTGACGAAGAGGCCACTCTTTTCCGGATACGCCGCGCCCGGCAGGATCACGTCGGCGCGATGCGCGCCGCGATCACCGTGGGTGCCGATGTAGACGACGAACGCGCCCGGCGCGACCTCGATCTCGTCTGCGCCGAGCAGCACCGCCACGTCGAGCCCGCCCGCCGCCGCCATCTGCGGCGCGGTCAGCCCGCCCGCGCCCGGCACGAAGCCGATGTCCAGCGCGCCAACACGGGACGCGGCACCCTGCAACACGCAGTAACCGTTCCAGCCGTCCTTGATCGCGCCGATCTCCTGCGCCGCCTTGGCGGCGAGCGCCGCGACCGCAGCGCCGTCCTTGCGCGCGAAGGCGCCGGCACCGATCAGCAGCATCGGCCGCTGCGCCTTCTTGAGCGTTTCGCCGAACGACGACGACGCCAGCCCGGCCAGCGTCTCGGCGCCCGCGCCGAGATACTCGTAGGGATAGGTCAGGTCGTATTTCTCGCCGATCACAGCGACCGCGAAATTGCCGGCGCGCCAGCGCTTGCGGATGCGGGCATTGAGAACACTCGCTTCGTGGCGCGGATTGGAGCCGACGATCACCAGCGCATCGGCCTGCTCGATGCCGGCGATGCTGGCATTGAACAGATAGGACGCGCGGCCCCAGGCCGGATCGAGCGTGCTGCCGTCCTGACGCGCGTCGGTGTTGGCGCTGCCGAGCCGGCGCATCAAATCCTTGAGCGCATACATTTCCTCGACGGCGGCGAGATCGCCGGCGATGGCGCCGATCCGCGACGCCTTGGTGCCGCGCACCTTGTCGGCGATGCGCGCGAACGCTTCATGCCATGACGCCGGACGCAGCCGGCCGTTGTCGCGCACATAAGGCTGATCGAGCCGCTGCGTCCGCAGACCGTCGACGATGTGGCGGGTCTTGTCGGAGATCCACTCTTCGTTCACCGCGTCGTTCTCGCGCGGCAGAACGCGCATCACTTCGCGGCCGCGCGTGTCGATGCGGATCGCCGAACCGACCGCGTCCATCACGTCGACGGATTCGGTCTTGGTCAACTCCCACGGCCGCGCGGCGAAGGCGTAAGGCTTGCTGGTCAGCGCGCCGACCGGGCACAGGTCGACGACGTTGCCCTGCAGTTCGGAGGTCATCGCCTGTTCGAGATAGGTGGTGATCTCCATGTCCTCGCCGCGGCCGATGGCCCCGAGTTCGGACACGCCGGCGACCTCGGTGGTGAAGCGAATGCAGCGCGTGCAGTGAATGCAGCGCGTCATGATCGTCTTCACCAGCGGGCCGATGTACTTGTCCTCGACCGCGCGCTTGTTCTCGGCGTAGCGGCTGGAATCGACGCCATAGGCCATCGCCTGATCCTGCAGATCGCATTCGCCGCCCTGATCGCAGATCGGGCAATCCAGCGGATGGTTGATCAGCAGGAATTCCATCACGCCTTCGCGCGCCTTCTTCACCATCGGTGAGCGCGTGAACATTTCCGGCGGTTCGCCGTTCGGTCCGGGCCGCAGGTCGCGCACGTTCTGCGCGCAGGACGCGACCGGCTTCGGCGGTCCGCCCTTCACTTCGATCAGACACATGCGGCAGTTGCCGGCGATCGACAGCCGCTCGTGGAAGCAGAAGCGCGGGATTTCCGCGCCGGCGGCTTCACAAGCCTGGAGCAACGTGTACTCCGGCGGGACGTCGAGTTCCTGGCCGTCGATGATGACCTTGGTCATGCCCTACTCCGCCGCCTCGGCCGGCATCCGCTCCGGTGCGCGATGGTTGTCCGCGCGCGCCGCGTAGTCGTCGATGCGCTTTTCGATTTCATGCCGGAAATGCCGGATCAGGCCCTGGATCGGCCAGGCCGCGGCATCGCCGAGCGCGCAGATCGTGTGACCTTCGACCTGCGTCGTCACTTCGAGCAGCATGCCGATTTCGCGCTTCTGCGCGCGGCCTTCCGACATGCGAGTCATCACGCGCCACATCCAGCCCGTGCCCTCGCGGCACGGCGTGCACTGGCCGCAGCTCTCGTGCTTGTAGAAATAAGACAGCCGCGTGATCGCCCGCACGATGTCGGTCGACTTGTCCATCACGATGACGGCGGCGGTGCCGAGACCGGACTTGAGATTCCGCAGCGTGTCGAAGTCCATGTAGAGGTCGTTGCCACACTGCGACGCCGGCAACAGCGGCACCGACGATCCGCCGGGGATCACGGCCAGCAGATTGTCCCATCCGCCGCGAATGCCGCCGCAATGCTTGTCGATCAGCTCCGGGAACGGAATGCCCATCGCCTCTTCGACATTGCACGGCGTGTTCACATGGCCGGACACGCAGAACAGCTTGGTGCCGGTGTTGTTCGGCCGGCCGATGCCGGCGAACCACGCCGCGCCACGCCGGCAGATATCGCCGGCGACCGCGATCGACTCCACATTGTTCACCGTGGTCGGACAACCGTAGAGACCGACATTGGCCGGGAACGGCGGCTTGAGCCGCGGCATGCCCTTCTTGCCTTCGAGGCTTTCCAGCATCGCGGTCTCTTCGCCGCAGATATAGGCGCCGGCGCCGTGATGTACGACGACATCGAAGTCGTAGCCGTTGACGTTGTTCTTGCCGATCAGCTTGGCTTCGTAAGCCTGATCGACCGCCGCCTGCAGCCGTTCGCGTTCATGGATGAACTCGCCGCGCACATAGATGTAAGCGGCCACCGCGCCCATGGCATAGCCGGCGATCAGGCAGCCCTCCACGAGCAGATGCGGATCGTGCCGCATGATCTCGCGATCCTTGCAGGTACCGGGCTCGGACTCGTCGGCGTTGACGACGAGATAGCTCGGACGCCCGTCCTTGGATTCCTTCGGCATGAAGGACCACTTCAGGCCGGTCGGGAAACCCGCGCCGCCACGGCCACGCAGACCGGAGGCTTTCATCTCGTTGATGATCCAGTCGCGGCCCTTGTCGAGAATGCCCTTGGTGCCATCCCAGGCGCCGCGCGCACGCGCGCCTTCCAGGCCCCAGTCGTGCAGGCCATAGAGATTGCGGAAGATGCGATCCTTGTCAGCGAGCATGGTCAGCGCGCCTTTGGTTTTGTCTTGTCAGCATTGGGGGACTTCGGCGCCGGCGCTTCGCGATCGCTGGCGGCCTTGGTCGGCTTCTTCGCTTCGGCGTCGGTGACGGCGGCTTTCGCAGCGCCCGCCGACTTGCCGTTCGCCTGATACAGCGACGGATCGGTCAGCGTGGTCGCACCGCCAGCCGGCGCGGAATACTGCCGATCAATCTGCGGGCCGACCTTCACGGGGCGTCCGGCGGCGAGATCGTCGAGCAGCTTGTTGAAGTTCTCCGTGTCGAGATCTTCGTAGAAATCGTCGTTGATCTGCACCATCGGCGCGTTCACGCAGGCACCGAGGCATTCGACCTCGAGCCACGAGAAGGTACCGTCCTTGGTGACATGGCCGGGCTCTCCGATCCGGTCGCGGCACACGCGCTTCAGGTCTTCCGCGCCGCGCAGCATGCACGGCGTGGTGCCGCAAAGCTGCACGTAGTAGCGGCCGACCGGCTCCAGATTGAACATCGTGTAGAAAGTCGCGACTTCGAGCGCGCGGATATGCGGCATCGCCAGGAAATCGGCGACGTAACGGATCGCCACTTCCGGCAGCCATCCGCCAGCCTGCTTCTGCGCCCGCCACAGCAGCGGAATGATCGCCGAGGCCTGACGGCCGGCTGGATATTTCTCCACCTGCTTGTTCGCCCAGGCGAGATTGTCCGCGCTGAACGCGAACTCCTTCGGCTGGATCTCCGCCGGCGCGAGACGACGCACACTCATCGGTCGACCTCTCCGAACACGATGTCGAGCGAGCCGAGCACCGCCGAGACGTCGGCCAGCATGTGCCCGCGGCACATGAAGTCCATCGCCTGCAGATGCGCGAAACCGGGCGCACGAATCTTGCACTTGTAGGGTTTGTTGGTGCCGTCGGCGACGAGATACACGCCGAACTCGCCCTTCGGCGCTTCGACGGCGGCGTAGACCTCGCCGGCCGGCACATGGAAGCCTTCGGTGTAGAGCTTGAAGTGATGGATCAGCGCTTCCATCGTCTTCTTCATCTCGCCGCGGCGCGGCGGCACGATCTTGTTGTCGGTGACGCTGACCGAACCCTGCCCGTCCGCCATGCGCAGCTTGGCGATGCACTGCTTCATGATGCGGACCGACTGGCGCATCTCCTCCATGCGGATGAGATAGCGGTCGTAGCAGTCGCCGTTCTTGCCGATCGGAATGTCGAATTCCATCTCGGCGTAGCACTCGTAGGGCTGCGCCTTGCGCAGGTCCCACGCGGCGCCGGAGCCGCGCACCATCACGCCGGAGAATCCCCAGTTCCAGCAGTCGTCGAGGCTGACGACGCCGATATCGACGTTGCGCTGCTTGAAGATGCGGTTTCCGGTCAGCAGCGCGTCGAGATCGTCCACCACCTTGAGGAACGGATCGCAGAACGCATCGATGTCGTCGATCAGCTTCGTCGGCAGGTCCTGATGCACGCCGCCCGGACGGAAATAAGCCGCGTGCATGCGCGAGCCGGAGGCGCGCTCATAGAACACCATCAGCTTCTCGCGCTCCTCGAACCCCCACAGAGGCGGGGTGAGCGCGCCGACGTCCATCGCCTGCGTGGTGACGTTGAGGAGATGCGACAGCAGCCGGCCGATCTCGCTGTAGAGCACGCGGATCAGTTGCGCGCGGCGCGGCACCTCGATGCCGAGCAGCTTCTCCACCGCGAGGCAGAACGCATGCTCCTGATTCATCGGCGCGACATAGTCGAGCCGGTCGAAATACGGCATCGCCTGCAGATAGGTCTTCGCCTCGATCAGCTTCTCCGTGCCGCGATGCAGGAGACCGATATGCGGATCGACGCGTTCGACGATCTCGCCATCGAGTTCGAGCACGAGGCGCAACACGCCGTGCGCCGCCGGATGCTGCGGCCCGAAGTTCAACGTGAAATTGCGCAGAGAGGTTTCGGCCATGCGCCTACCCTTTGGCCTGATTGGCGTCGGACGCGAACGCCGCGAACACTTCGGCGCCGGTCATCGTTTTGGTCTTGTTGGCGAACGCGTAGTAATCCGGCTTCTCGTCGGTGAAGATCTGCATCGTGAAGGTGAAGCCCTCGCGATCGTCGAAGGTTTCCACCGACATGAAGGTGTTGTCCTTCCCGACCAGCCGGTAGCACAGCGACGTGCCGCAGCGGTTGCAGAAGCCGCGCTCGCCCCATTCGGACGAGCGATAGAATGCGAGGCCCGTCTTCTCCGTGAACGTCACGCTGTCGCCGCAGTCGACCATCATCGCCGGACCGGCCGACCACCGCCGGCACATGCCGCAATGGCAGGCATCGACATGCCGCGCCGCCGGCGTCGCGGTAAAGCGCACCGCGCCGCACAGGCAGCCACCGGTCATCGGCTTCGTTGCGGACGCCATCACGCGGCCCTCGCCTTCGCGGCCTTGTCGGCGACGCGCGCGCTGAACTTGTCCCACGCCACCACGGCGCGCGCGTGCTTGCCTTCGCCGATCACGTCGACGCCGTCATGACCGCGCACCATGAAGCCGAGACGCTTGCCGTCCACCGACGTGCATTCCGCCTCGACCGTGACGGTGAGGCCGGGCGGCGTCGCCGCGAGATGGCTGAAATCGACATGGATGCCGAGACTGCCCTCGCCGGGATCGAGATGATCGCGGATCAGCTCGATGCAGGCCCACTCGAACAGGCCGACCATGTAGCCCGTCGCAAACACCTTCGGCATCTCCTGGAACATCGCCGCTTCCGGATAGAGATGCGGAACGGTCTTGTTCTCGGGGACCGTGAAAGTCATGCGATGTTTGAGGCCGGGCTTGAGGGACGCTTTCATCACGCCCCCTTCTTCGCCGGCTCGGCCGGTTTCGCGGCGCTGCCCGCCTTCTCGTCGCCCGGCAGCAGATAGTCGGTGCCTTCCCACGGCGACAGAAAGTCGAAGTTGCGGAATTCCTGGTTGAGCTTCACCTTGTCGTAGACGACGCGCTTCTGCTCGTCGTCGTAGCGCACCTCGACGAAGCCGGTCATCGGGAAGTCCTTGCGCAGCGGATGCCCCTCGAAACCGTAGTCGGTGAGCAGCCGGCGCATGTCCGGGTGGCCGGTGAACAGCACGCCGTAAAGATCGTAGGTCTCGCGCTCGAACCAGTCGGCGCCTTTGAACACGTCGATGATCGAGGCGACCGGCGTCGCCTCATCGGTCTCGATCTTGACGCGAATGCGCTTGTTCAGGGTCGGCGACAGGAAATGATAGACCACGTCGAACCGCCGCTCGCGCGCCGGCCAGTCAACCGCCGTGACATCAATGATACTGACGAAGCGGCAGCGCGGATCGTCGCGCAGGAAGCGCGCCACCGCGACGATCTCGGCGGCAACCGCGGTGATCGTCAGTTCGCCATAGACGACGGCATGGCCGGTCGCCGCGCCGGGCAGCGCGGAAACGATCATCTGTCCGAGCTTGTCGAGTGTCTCGTCCATCGGTCCCCGTCCCGCCATCAATCCACGATAAACAGCCGCGCGCCCGCCGCCGTGCGCGAGCGATGCGCATCGGCGCCGTCGGCGACCTGGTAGCTCATGCCGGGCTTGAGCACGAACGAGCGTCCGTCCTCAAGCTCGGTCGTCAATTCGCCATCGATGCAGAACAGGATGTGCCCCTTGCTGCACCAGTGGTCGGCGACATAGCCCGGCGAATAGTCGACCATGCGGACGCGGATCTCGCCGAACTGGCGCGTGCGCCACGTCGCCTCGCCGGAATCGCCCGGATGCCGGGTCGGCGCGATGGCCGCCCAGTCGGTCGTTCCGAACGGGATATCCGACATCCGCATCACACTACCGCTCGATCGTACCGATCCGGCGAATCTTCTTCTGCAACAGCAGCACGCCGTACAGCAGCGCCTCCGCCGTCGGCGGGCAGCCCGGCACGTAGATATCGACCGGCACGATGCGGTCGCAGCCGCGCACCACCGAATAGGAATAGTGGTAGTAGCCGCCGCCATTGGCGCAGGAGCCCATGGAGATGACGTAGCGCGGCTCCGGCATCTGGTCGTAGACCTTGCGCAACGCGGGCGCCATCTTGTTGGTCAGCGTGCCGGCGACGATCATCACGTCCGACTGGCGCGGCGATGCGCGCGGCGCGAAGCCGAACCGCTCGACGTCGTAGCGCGGCATCGACACCTGCATCATCTCGACCGCGCAGCAGGCGAGACCGAACGTCATCCACATCAGCGAGCCGGTGCGCGCCCAGGTGATGAGGTCGTCGGCGGCGGTGACGATGAAGCCCTTGTCGGACAGTTCGCCGTTGAGATCGCGGAAAAACGGATCGTCCGCGCCGACCGGCTGGCCGGTGCGCGGATCGAGGACACCTGTGGGTGCGGGCGCGACGATGGTCATGCGCGGATCAATTCCATTCCAGCGCCCCCTTCTTCCACTCATATATGAAGCCGATGGTCAGGACGCCAAGGAAGACCATCATCGACCAGAAGCCGAACACGCCGACCTGGCCGAACGCCACCGCCCACGGGAACAGGAAGGCGACTTCGAGATCGAAAATGATGAACAGGATCGCGACGAGGTAGAAGCGCACGTCGAACTTCATGCGCGCGTCGTCGAACGCATTGAAGCCGCATTCGTAGGCCGAGAGTTTCTCGGGGTCCGGCGCGCGGAAGGCGACGATGAACGGAACCACCAGCAGGGCAAGACCGATGCCCGCGGCGACGGCGACGAACACAACCAAAGGCAGGTAGTCGAGCAAGAGTTCGTTCATCCGCGCCTCGCTGCGCTTCTGGAAGGACGCCAATCCCGCGTTCCGCATCATGGGCGAGGCAGAAAGCCGGGATATGACCCTGGATTGAACTGGATTCGTTCTAGGGTCGGGAATTCGCCTGCGTTTAGCGCAGGGTCATACCGCTCGCAAGCGGGCATTTCCCATTGGTTCCGCGCGCCCCACAGGCGAGATGCGCAAGGACGCAAGGAGACTGCGCGCGGCGGCCGAGTGGTTGTTTTTGCGGCAGATTCGGGCGGCTGGCACGAGCCAAATCTCCCTCGTGCCAACAGGCATCGGCCACCGCAACATGCGGCGTCAGCTATCTGGCAAATCGGGAGAAATGGCGGGAGCGAAGGGACTCGAACCCTCGGCCTCTGCCGTGACAGGGCAGCGCTCTAACCAGCTGAGCTACGCCCCCGCGGGCGATGCACGGGCTTTAAAGTGCGGCCCGTGCCAAGTCAAGATACCGCGCCAAATCGCACGGGGATGGCGAGAAACCCCCATTTTGCCGTAAGAATCATGGTCAGCACGGTCCCGAATCGTCTAATCCGGACGCTGTGATTGGCGGTTCGCCAAACCACCGTTGCAACGAGGAGGGTTTTGACCCATGGCCACCAAGCCGGCAACACCGACGACCGTCACGCTGAAGCACCTTGCCGCAGCGCTCGCGGAAGACCACGAAATGCCGAAGAAGCAGGCCGAGGCGGTGCTGACCGACCTCGTCGCCAATATTGTCAAACATCTCAAGAAGGGCGAGCGCATCCGTATCGGCGGCCTCGGAATCCTCCAGGTCCGCAAGCGCGCCGCCCGCATGGGCCGCAACCCGGCGACCGGCGAGCAGATTCAGATCAAGGCCAGCAAGAAGGTTGCCTTCCGCGCGGCCAAAGAACTGAAGGAATCGATCTGAGTTTTTCGATCGACGTTCCGGGGCGACGACACCCTCCGAACGGCCAACAATCAAAGGCAGGCGCGAAGCACCCTTCGCCCTGCCTTTTTTATTGGTGAGGTTCGAGTCCCGTCGCTCCCGTCATCGAGGGAAACCGGCACACGCATCGCCCCACAGATATCGGCTAGCGCGGCGCCCTTACCCGTTTGGCCTTTTTATGCCGGTGCCCGATCGTGGTCTTGAGCCGCTGCGGCTTCGTGCTGAGCGGACGCGCGCCACTATAGGGCTTGCCGAAACTGTCGCCGTTGGGATTCCCGGCCGGCCCGGTATTGGGCTGGCTCTGGGCGAACGCCGTGCCGGTAATGGCCAGTAGCAGCGCTGCCGCACCCACAATCGCTTTCATCGCAATCTCCATCGCTGTTCCTATGAAGGGCAACAGCGATCGGGGCTCCGGCGTTCCCTTCCCGGCCGGATAGCCGGGAAGCATGCGGCAGGATTGCGCTACTTCACCACGATCCCAGCGTCCTTGATGATCGGCCACCACTTGGCGATATCGTCCTTCTGCAATTTGGCGAGCGCCGCGGCCGAGCGCATCTCCGGCGGATAGACATCCTGGCCGACCGACGCGAGGCGCTTCTGCACCTCCGGGTCAGCCAGCGCCGTCTTCATGGCCGCCTCGAGCCTGGCGACGATCGCCGGGTTCGTGCCTTTCGGCGCGAACAGCGCCGTCCAGGTCAGGATGTGCAGGCCCGGCAGCCCGGCTTCGTCCACCGTCGGAATGGTCGGCGCGGACGCGATCCGCGTTGTCGCGGTCACCGCGAAAGCCTTGATGTTGCCGCTGCGAACCTGCGGCAGCGACGTGGCGGGCGTATCGAACATCAGATCGATGTTCCCGGCGGTCAGATCCTGCATCGCCGGCGCGAGGCCACGGTAAGGCACGAAGTTGAATGTCGTCCCGGTCATGGTCTGGAAGAACACGCCGCCGACATGGCCGACGCTGCCGATGCCCGATGTCCCCTGATTGGCCTTGCCGGGATTGGCCTTCAGCCAGTCGATCAGTTCGCGAAGATTGTTGGCGGGGACTTTCTTGCTGGCGACGATCAGCAGCGGATTCGACGACACCAGGCTGACCGGAACGAAATCTTTCTGCACGTCATAATCGAGACGATAGATCGCGCCGTTGGCGACATGCGTGCCCCAAATCCCGGTCATCAGCGTGTAGCCGTCCGGCGCCGCCTTGGCGACACGGCCGGCGGCAAGACTGCCGGCCGCGCCGCCGACATTCTCGACGATGATCGGCTGGCCGAGCGTATCCTTGATCTTGTCGGCGAAAATCCGCGTGGTCGTGTCGATCGGGCCGCCCGCCGCGAACGGCACGACGATGGTGATCGGACGCGTCGGATAATCCTGTGCCAGCGCCGGTTGCATAGCGCTTGCGACAATCAAGGCACCAACGGCGAATTTGAGAATGGTCACGGACGGTCTCCCTTGATCGCGGGCGTTAAGGGCAGGAATTCAGACATTCTCGAGCCCGCGTAGAATGTCTGTTGAAACGCCGGCCGCGCCTGCATCCGCGCATACCAGTCGGTGACGCGGGGATATTTGCCGGTCCAGATTTCCGACATGCCGAGATCGTTCATGCGATCGATCAGCGGTGCGACGATAATGTCCGCCAGACTGTATTGCTGTCCGAGCAGCCATGGCCCGTGCTCCAGCGCCGCGCTCATGCGCGCGCAGGTATTGCCGATCTGCTCGAACGAGGCGCGCACGTCCTCATCGCGAAACCCGCCCGGTCCCATCCGCCGATAGAATTGTTTGCGGATCGGCCGGATATCCGCTTCGACACCTTCAAAGGTGTTGCGGTCCATGCCCTCGTAGCGCGGCAGAAAACCCATGTTGAACGACGGCACGCGCACCGCCGCCGTCGGCACTTCTTCCAGAAACCGCATCCACGCGCGCATGCGCGCGCGCTCGACCAGATTGTCCGGAGAGAGTTTCACCTGCGGATATTTCTCGTCGAGATACTCGCAGATCACGCTGGAATCGGTGACGACCTCGCCGTCATCGACCAGCGTCGGAACCACGCCATTCGGATTGATCTTGAGATAATCGGGCTTCAGGTGCTGCTTGGCCTTGCCGATGTCGAGCTTGATATCCTCGAACGGCAATTTCTTTTCGGCGAGGCAGATGCGCACCTTCTGGCTGCATGTGGAGTGCGCGGCATTGTAAAGTTTCAGCATGGCGTGCGTCCTTGTTCCGAAACGGTCGGCGGCAGGTAGGTGAAAGCGTCAGCCTGCGATCTTCTCGCGCGATGACTGCCGATCCGCCGCGTACAGTTGCGCGACCTCGGCGTGATGCGTCATCCAGCACAGCGGATTGTCGCGCGCCATTTCTATCGCGGCCTTGAACGCCATGGCGCCGGCCGGGCGCCCGAACACATGCGCATGCGCCGTCAGATCGAGACAGGCGCGCGGCGATCGGATCTCGGACCACCCCTGCAGAATGTTCTGCAGCGTGCGCACGAACGCCCACGGCTCCTGGCCGTAGCGAATGCACAGCGGGAAGTCGTTGACCTCCGTGGTGAACGGCATTCCGATAAGATTACCGCCCGCCGTCGGCAGCGTGTGCGGCAGATCGCGGTCGAACACATCGGCGATCCAGGTGAAGCCTTCGCGCGCCAGCAATTCCGGCGTCTGCAGGCTCGGCGTGGCGCGCGGACTGATCCATCCCGTCGGCCGGCTGCCGGTCGTTTGCGCGATGACGGCGATGCAGCGATTGAGATCGGCCGCCTCCTCATCGCGCGATTGATAAGCCGGTATGATGTGCTGCGACCAGGCATGCGCCGCGACCACATGACCCTGCCCGATGATCCGCCGCATCAGGTCCGGGTTGCGCTCGGCGAGAATGCCGCTGACGTAGAACACCGCCGTGGTCCCGGTATCGGCCAGAACATCGAGCAGCCGGTCGGCGCCGGTTCTCGCCCCGTATTCCGCCCAGGACTTGGCCTGGGTGTCATAGACGCCGGCTTTCAGCGGATTTCCCATCGGGCCGATGCCGGGCGCGGCGTCATCGGTCCAGCCCTCGAGCATGATGCTGACCGACAGCGCGATCGGCCGCGCCTGCGGCCATTGTTGCGGCGATCCTTGCGGCGATCCTTGTGGCGATCCTTGTGGCGATCCTTGTGGCGATCCTGGTGGCGATCCTTGCGCCCCTGCCGCCGCCCGCTCCTGACCCGACATAAAACCTCCCTCGTCCGCCCTGAAACAATTGTTTTATACGTTTGTTTAAAACAAACATTTATACTATGAGGAGTCAACTCCCTGCGCGGAGCCCTGACGGGCTTTCCAACAGACCGGATCGCGGCGATGCCGAAACTCTCCAGCCCACCCACCGCAAGCCGCCGCGACCCCTCGGAGACAGGGACCGACGGCCGTATCCTGGAAAGCGCGATCGCGCTGTTCGCCGCCCGAGGTTTCGGTGAGGTTTCGGTGCGCGAGATCGCCGAGCACGCGAACGCCAACCCGGCTGCGATCAGCTACTATTTCGGCGCCAAGGAGCAGCTCATCAAACAGGCGATCCGCGCGGTGATCGCCCCGCTCAACGTCAAGCGTCTGGCCGCTTTGGAAAAAGTCACGGCAGCGTCGCAACCGCCGACAGTGGAAGACGTGGTCCGGGCGATGGTCGAGCCGACCGTCCACGCCAGCCTGAACGGCGCCGGCACGGAGAAGCATTACGCCCGCATCATGCTGCTCGGCTTCGCGCTGCGTCAGCCGTTCGTCGATGAAGTGATGGCGGAACAGACCGACATCATCGTCGTCAGTTTCGTCGAGGCGCTGGCAAAGGCGCTGCCGAACGCGTCGCGGGCATCACTGTTCTGGCGCTACGATTTCATGCACGGCGCGACGCAGCACATCCTGCTCGACCAGACCCGCGGCCACCGGCTGCGCCGTCTGTCCGCCGGACTGACCGACACCGATTCCGCCGAAGCGATCATCCGGGAGTTGATCGCCTTCATCACCGCGGGGATGAAGGCCGCCGCGTGATGGCGGCTGGTGGGCGATGACGGACTCGAACCGCCGACATCCTCCGTGTAAAGGAGGCGCTCTACCAACTGAGCTAATCGCCCTTCCCGCGCCGTGTATCGCCTCCGGCCCCGCCGAGGCAAGTATCGCGGCTTCGTCCGAAGCCCGCGCCGGATTGTCCCACCGATCCGCCGGATAGCAAAACGGCGGCGCCGGAGCGCCGCCGTCTGCGGTTTCAGTCAGGTCCGCGCGATCAGTGCGCGGTGAGACCGGGAGAATCCCCGTCGACCGGCTTCTCCACCGTGTCGGGTTTCTCCTCCCACTGGATCGGTTCGGGCTTGCGCACCAGCGCGCGGGCCAGAACCTCGTCCATGCGGCTCACCGGAATGATCTCGAGCCCTTTCTTGATGCTGTCGGAGATGTCCACCAGATCCTTGGCGTTCTCCTCCGGGATCAGCACCGTCTTGATGCCGCCGCGCGCGGCGGCGAGCAGTTTTTCCTTCAGGCCGCCGATCGGCAACACGCGACCACGCAAGGTGATCTCGCCGGTCATCGCGACGTCACGGCGCACCGGGATGCCGGTGAGCACCGAGACGATCGAGGTGACCATCGCCACGCCGGCCGACGGACCATCCTTCGGCGTCGCGCCTTCCGGCACGTGCACGTGGATGTCGCGCTTGTCGAACAGCGGCGGCTCGATGCCGAAGGCGATCGAGCGCGAGCGGACATAGGATGCCGCCGCCGAGATCGATTCCTTCATCACATCGCGCAGGTTTCCGGTCACGGTCATGCGACCCTTGCCCGGCATCATCGCGCCTTCGATGGTCAGCAGCTCGCCGCCCACCTCGGTCCACGCGAGACCCGTCACCACGCCGACAAGATCCTCATCCTCGACCTCGCCGAAGCGATATTTCGGCACGCCGACGAAATCGCCGAGGTTGTCTTTCGTCACCTCGACCGACTTCTTCTTCGACAGCATGATCTCCTTTACGGCCTTGCGGACCAGGGTGGAAATCTCGCGTTCGAGGTTACGCACGCCCGCTTCCCGCGTGTAACGGCGGATCAGCAGCAGCAGCGCGTCGTCGGTGATCGACCACTCCTTGGTTTCGAGACCGTGCTTGGACACGGCCGCCGGGATCAGATGCTTGCGCGCGATCTCCAGCTTCTCGTCCTCGGTGTAGCCGGCGATCCGGATCAGCTCCATGCGGTCCATCAGCGGCCCGGGAATATTCAGCGTATTCGCGGTCGTGACGAACATCACGTTGGAGAGATCGTATTCGACCTCGAGGTAGTGATCCGAGAACGTGCCGTTCTGCTCGGGGTCGAGCACCTCGAGCAGCGCGGACGACGGATCGCCCCGGAAATCGGCGCCCATCTTGTCGATCTCATCGAGCAGGAAGAGCGGGTTCGAGGTCTTCGCCTTGCGCATCGACTGGATGATCTTGCCGGGCATCGAGCCGATATAGGTGCGGCGGTGACCGCGGATTTCCGCTTCATCGCGCACGCCGCCGAGCGACACGCGCACGAATTCGCGGCCGGTCGCCTTGGCGATCGACTTGCCGAGCGAGGTCTTGCCGACGCCCGGAGGGCCGACGAGGCACAGGATCGGTCCGGTCAGCTTGTTGGCCCGCTGCTGCACGGCGAGATATTCGACGATGCGGTCCTTGACCTTCTCCAGGCCATAGTGATCGCTGTCGAGGATATCCTGCGCGGCCTTGAGGTCAGCCTTGACCTTGGACTTCTTGCCCCACGGGATCGACAGCAGCCAGTCGAGATAGTTGCGCACGACCGTCGCCTCGGCGGACATCGGCGACATCTGGCGCAGCTTCTTGAGCTCGTGCTGCGCCTTCTCCCGCGCTTCCTTCGAGAGCTTGGTCTTCTTGATCTTCTCTTCGAGCTCGGCAAGTTCGTCCTTGCCCTCGTCGTCGCCCAGTTCCTTCTGGATCGCCTTCATCTGCTCGTTGAGATAGTACTCGCGCTGGGTCTTCTCCATCTGGCGCTTGACGCGCGTGCGGATGCGCTTCTCGACCTGCAGGACCGAGATTTCGCTTTCCATCAGGCCGAGCACCTTCTCGAGCCGCTGCGTCACCGACGGCGTCTCGAGGATGGCCTGCTTGTCCGGAATCTTGACGGCGAGATGCGAGGCCACCGTATCAGCGAGCTTCGCGTAGTCGTCGATCTGCTGGACGACGCCGATCACCTCCGGCGACACCTTCTTGTTGAGCTTCACATAGCTCTCGAATTCGGTGACGACGGACCGCGCCATCGCCTCGGCCTCGACGCGCTCGCCCTGATCGTCGGCAAGCACCTCGGCGTCGGCTTCATAATAGTCGGCACGGTCGGTGTACTGGCGCACCTTGGCGCGCTCGACGCCCTCGACCAGCACCTTGACGGTGCCATCGGGCAGCTTGAGCAGCTGCAGGACGCTGGCGAGCGTACCGATCTCGTAGATCGAGTCCGTCGACGGATCGTCGTCCGACGCGTTCTTCTGCGTCGCCAGCAGGATATAGGTATCGGACCGCATCACCTCTTCCAGCGCCTTGATCGACTTTTCACGGCCGACGAAGAGCGGAACGATCATGTGCGGAAAGACCACGATGTCGCGCAGCGGCAGAACCGGATAGGCCCGATTTTCGCCGGGCTGCAGCGGAGTGCGTGGTTTTGCAGTGGTCATAACCCCAGTTCCTTATGTTGTGCCCCACATCTCCGGCCCGCGTCGGGCGCCGTCGATATGTGCAACGAGATGGACAGGATGATGGTCGGAGAACCGGCCCCCTTGCCCAGAATCACGCCCGGAATCGCACGGACTTGGTACGCTAGTACGTTTCGGACGCCTCACGTAGGTAGGAGTGCCATCTCCCCTTGGCAATGGGCCGTTCTGTCCCCCGGTTCCGGCACGCGCGCACGGTCAGCCCGGACAAAACAGGCTGCGGCAAACGGGGCCGCGTCCTGCGCGGCCCGCCGAAATCACCGAAGCCAGCCGACCGAAATCAGGCGCTGGCGCCGCCGGCCGCGTCCTTCTCGCGATCGGAACGGTCCGCGTAGATGTAGAGCGGCCGCGCCGTCCCATCGACGACTTCCTTCGACAGCACGACCTCTTCCACGCCTTCGAGGCTCGGCAGGTCGAACATCGTGTCGAGCAGGATGCTTTCCATGATCGAACGCAGGCCGCGCGCGCCGGTCTTGCGCTCGATCGCCTTGCGGGCGATCGCGCCCAGCGCCTCGTCCGCGAAGGTGAGATCGATCGATTCCATCTCGAACAGCCGCTGGTACTGCTTCACCAGCGCGTTCTTCGGTGTCGTCAGGATCATCTTCAGCGACGCCTCGTCGAGATCCTCGAGCGTGGCGACAACCGGCAGACGGCCGACGAATTCCGGGATCAGACCGTACTTCAACAAGTCTTCGGGCTCGACGTGACGGAAGATCTCGCCGGTGCGGCGGTCTTCCGGCGCCGACACCTTGGCGCCGAAGCCGATCGAGGTCGACTTGCCGCGCGACGAGATGATCTTCTCAAGGCCCGAGAACGCACCACCGCAGATGAACAGGATATTGGTGGTGTCGACCTGCAGGAATTCCTGCTGCGGGTGCTTGCGGCCACCCTGCGGCGGCACCGAAGCGACCGTGCCTTCCATGATCTTGAGCAGCGCCTGCTGCACGCCCTCGCCCGACACGTCGCGGGTGATCGACGGGTTGTCGGACTTGCGCGAAATCTTGTCGATCTCGTCGATATAGACGATGCCGCGCTGCGCGCGCTCGACATTGTAGTCGGCCGCCTGCAGCAGCTTGAGGATGATGTTCTCGACGTCCTCGCCGACATAGCCGGCTTCGGTCAGCGTCGTCGCATCCGCCATCGTGAACGGCACGTCGAGGATGCGCGCCAAGGTCTGCGCCAGCAACGTCTTGCCCGAGCCGGTCGGACCGATCAGCAGGATGTTCGACTTCGCCAGTTCGACGTCGTTGTGCTTGGTCTGGTGGTTCAGCCGCTTGTAATGGTTGTGGACCGCGACCGAGAGGACCTTCTTCGCGTGGTCCTGGCCGATGACGTAGTCATCGAGAACCTTGCGGATTTCCTTCGGGGTCGGGATGCCGTCGCGCGACTTCACCAGCGAGGACTTGTTCTCCTCGCGAATGATGTCCATGCAGAGTTCCACGCACTCGTCGCAGATGAACACCGTCGGTCCGGCGATCAGCTTGCGGACTTCGTGCTGGCTCTTGCCGCAGAACGAGCAATAGAGGGTGTTCTTGGAATCGCTGCCGCCGACTTTGCTCATTCGCGTCTCCGTCGAACGCCAATGCGTCCGTTCGTTCACTCGTTCCTGGAAGCTAGTCTCGAAGCAAGTTTCGAGCCGGACGATGCTCCGGTCTGTTCTCGTTCGGCCCCGCCGTCGGTTCCAGATTCGCCGGCAGAGCACGGCACTCTAAGCGAAGCATGCTAACGACCGGATAATCAAGATTTCATTAATGATAACGAACCCCTGCCGGTCTCAAGCCCGCCCACTCGCACCGTTGTTTGTGGCTGTTTTGGGGTGACGCCGGCGTCGTTGCCGCATCCGGCGTCCCCTGGTGCGAACTGGTCACGCCGGCCAATCACGCCGGTTTGGGAACCAGTTCTTCCGGCCGCTGCTCGATCACCTTGTCGATCAGGCCGAATTCCTTGGCCATTTCCGCCGTCAGGAAGTTGTCGCGCTCCAGCGCGTCCTCGATCTTCTTGAGCGACTGGCCGGTGTGCTTCACATAGATTTCATTCAGCCGCTTCTTCAGGTTCAGGATTTCCTGCGCGTGCAGCATGATGTCCGTGACCTGGCCCTGGAACCCACCGGAGGGCTGGTGGACCATGATGCGGGCATTCGGCAGGGCAAAGCGCATGTCTTTGGCGCCGGCGGTGAGCAGCAGCGAGCCCATCGAAGCGGCCTGACCGATGCACAGCGTCGAGACTGCCGGCCGGATGAACTGCATCGTGTCGTAGATCGCCATGCCCGATGTCACCACTCCGCCGGGGGAGTTGATGTACATCGCGATCTCTTTCTTCGGGTTCTCCGCCTCGAGGAACAGGAGCTGGGCGACGCACAGCGTCGCCATGCCGTCCTCGACCGGACCGGTCACGAAGATGATCCGCTCTTTCAGCAACCGCGAGTAGATGTCGTAGGCGCGCTCGCCCCGGTTGGTCTGCTCGACCACCATCGGCACGAGATAGTTCATATAGGTATCGACGGGGTCTCTCATCTGGCGTCCTTGCAAACCTCACACGCGGCGGCACGAATCGTGCGGACCGAGTCTAGCCTTCCCAAGTTTCGGAAGCGAACCGGCCCGCCTGATCGATCGCCTGATCCGTGACCGGTCAGGCCGCCGCTCCGCCTTGAGCTTCTGTGTCCTGCGTCTCCGACAGCTTCCGGAGCTCCTCGCGGCTCACCTTCTCGTCGGTGACGTTGGCGAGCTCGATCACGAAGTCGATCACCTTGTCCTCGAAGATCGGCGCCCGCAGGGAGGCCATCGCGTCCGGATTATTGCGGTAGTACTCCCAAACCTTCTGCTCCTGGCCGGGGAACTGGCGCAGGCGCTCGACCATCGCCCGGTTCACTTCCTCTTCCGTGACCGTAATATTGTTCTTCTCGCCGATATCCGCCAGCACCAGGCCGAGCCGCACGCGACGGTCGGCGATCTGCTGGTATTCGGCGCGAGCCTTCTCCTCGGTCGTGTTCTCGTCGGCGAACGTCCGGCCCTGGGCCTTGAGTTCGTCGTTGGTCGACTTCCAGATACGCTCGAATTCGTCGCTGACAAGGGACGGCGGCGGATCGAATTTGTGGGCCTTGTCCACCTGATCCAGCAGTTCGCGCTTGATCAACTGACGCGACACGCCGGCATGCTCGGTCGAGATCCGCTCCTTCACCGCCTCGCGCAGCTTGGCGATCGATTCGATGCCGAGGCGCTTGGCGAATTCGTCATCGAGCGCCACCGTGCCCGGCTTCTCGACAGCCTTGGCGGTCACCTCGAACGAGGCGGCCTTGCCGGCCAGTTCGGCGCTCGGATACTGCTCCGGGAACGTCACGTTGACGGTGCGGGTCTCACCGGTCTTGATGCCGACCAGCTGGTCCTCGAAGCCAGGAATGAACGTGTTGGAGCCGATCACCACCGGCACGTCGTCGCCGCTGCCGCCGTCGAACACCTTGCCGTCGATCGAGCCGACGAACTTCATGGTGACGCGGTCGTCCTTCGCAGCGGCATCGCCTTCGGCGCGCGCTTCGTACGGCTTGTTCTGGTCGGCGATGCGCTGCACCGCCTCGTCGATTTCCTGATCGGTCACGTCGGCGGTGACGCGCTTGAGCTTGAAGGTCTTGAAATCGGCGAGCTTGATCTCCGGGACGATCTCGATCGCCACGGTGTAGTCGAGGTCGGTCTTGCCCTCGATCAGCTTCTCGACCGCCTGCTCTTCGGTCGGCAGCGTCACCTTGGCTTCGGACGCGAGCTTGAAGCCGCGCTCGGTGAAGATCTTGATGTTGGTGTCGCGCACCGTGCTCTCGATGGTCTCGGCCATCGCCGAGCGGCCGTACATGCGCTGGAGATGCGACATCGGCACCTTGCCCGGACGGAAGCCGCGAATCTGCACGCGATCCTTCAGCTCGTTGAGCCGCGCCGTGACCTTCTCGGCCAGATCGGTCGCCGGCACGACGACGCGAAATTCGCGCTTGAGGCCCTCGGACAAGGTTTCAGTGACGTTCATGACAATTCTCTCAGTCTTCGTCGGCCGGGCCGTGGTCGGCCAGGCCGGGTGATGCCGGGCATGCGGCAGGAAAAACCAAATTCAGTGGTGCGGGCGGAGGGACTCGAACCCCCACGACTTTCGCCACCGGAACCTAAATCCGGCGCGTCTACCAATTCCGCCACGCCCGCGAGGGCATCCCGGCCGCGACAGGTCGTGGGAATGCAGGATGTCCGCGCTCGCCGCAACACGGCAGACCGCATCACAGGCGGCGGGTCTATATCACGCACGCGGGCGGGCACACCACCAAAAATGGGCGGGATCGCGTATCGCGGACCGGTCCGGTTCCACCGGCAGGAGGCCGGCACGCAAGCCGCTCAGGACGCCCGGCAGCGCCTCGGACAAATCCTCGGCGGTCAGGCCGGGGCCGACCGCCGTGGCGGCTGCGCCGTGCAGCCAGACCGCGGCCGAGACGGCCTCGAAGGCCGGCATCCGCTTGTCCGCTCCTTGCGCCAGCAGCGCGGCAATCATGCCGGCCAGTACATCGCCCGCCCCAGCGGTGGCGAGCCAGGGCGGCGCGTTGGCGGCGATCGCGGCACGGCCATCGGGCATCGCGACGACGGTATCCGGCCCTTTCAACAGCACGATTGCGTTGAAGTATCCGGCTGCTGACCGCGTTTGTTCAAGTTTACCTATAATTTTATCAAAATTATTCAACTGGCTGATAAGCCGATGAAATTCTCCTTCATGGGGCGTCAACACCGTTGCTGCTTGACGGCTCCGGATTGCCGCCGCCAGTTCCTCCGGCCGATCGGCGAAGCTGGTGATCGCATCGGCGTCGAGCACCACCGCCGCCTCGCTGGCCAGCGCGGCCTGCACCTCCGCCCGCAGGCGCTCACCGACCCCGGCGCCCGGCCCCAGCACCACCGCCGTGATCCGGCGGTCGGCCAGCAGCACCGAGAGATCGCCCGCACCATCAATACCGCGCACCATCACCGCCGTATTGGCCGCTGCCTGCACCGCCAGCGCATCCGGCGGACAGGCGATGGTGACGAGCCCGGCCCCGGTCCGCAGCGCGGCGCGCGCCGCCAGCCGCCCCGCGCCGGTGCTGGCGATCCCGCCCGATCCGACCACCACATGGCCGCGACTGTATTTGTGGCCATCCGCCGCAGGCTGCGGCAGCGCCTGCCGCCATAGCGCCGGCTCGTTGGCGAAGCAGGACGGCGCCACCGCCGCGATGGTTGCGGCGGCGATACCGATATCCGCGACGCGCACCCGGCCGCAATGCAAGCGCCCGGGCAGCAGCAGATGCCCCGGCTTGCGGCGGGCGAACGTCACCGTCTCGGTGGCGCGGATCGCCACACCCATCACCGCGCCGGTATCGCCGGCAATGCCGCTCGGCAGATCGACCGCCAAGATCGGCACCTTCGCCGCATTGGCAGCATCGACCAGCGCCGCCGCTACACCGTCGAGCGGACGCGCCAGCCCCGCCCCAAACAGCGCATCGATGATCACATCGCAGGGCGGAAGCCCGCCATCCCGCGCGACAGCGGTCGCGCCATTCCAGCGCCGCGCCGCCTCGGCCGCATCGCCCGCACGCGGCGGGCCACCGAGCGCCAGCACCGTGACCGCGTAACCCTTCTCCGTCAGCAGACGCGCGGCAACATAGCCATCGCCACCATTGTTGCCCGGCCCGGCCAGCACCAGCACCCGGCCATGGGAGCGCAACGCCATCGCCCGTTCGGCCACCGCCGCGCCGGCGCGCTCCATCAACACGATGCCGGGCGTCCCGGCCGCGATGGTCGCCTGATCGGCCCGCGCCATCTCGGCGGTCGAGAGCAACTCCAGCATGGGCCAGTGGTCCTTCCGTTCCTGCGCCTCTTCCTACCACGCGGGCACGTGGCCGCTCGCGCTCGCGGGAGCGACCAAAAAATCATCATGTTGAACGGAAAATAGGCACCAAAAAAGCGGCAGCCGCACGCGCATCGCTCGCCGGGAACCCAACACCCTGATCCGACAGGCGTTTTGCGCCGCGCGCAGTTGGCACGAGACGTGCTTATCACGCGTCGGCGCGCCATCTCTCGTGCAGCGCGCCCAACAGACGTGCCGTGGGAAGGACATCGATGAAAAAGATCGAGGCAGTCATCAAGCCGTTCAAGCTCGATGAAGTGAAGGAGGCGCTGCAGGAGGTCGGTCTGCAGGGCATCACCGTGACCGAGGCCAAGGGCTTCGGCCGGCAGAAGGGCCACACCGAGCTTTATCGCGGCGCCGAATATGTGGTCGACTTCCTTCCCAAGGTGAAGATCGAAATCGTGCTGGGCGACGCGATGGTCGACAAGGCCGTCGACGCGATCCGCCGCGCGGCGCAAACCGGCCGCATCGGCGACGGCAAGATTTTCGTGTCCAACATCGAAGAGGCGATCCGCATCAGAACCGGCGAATCCGGCATGGACGCGATCTGACGCGCCGCCCTTTCGATTTCCGAACAACCACTCAACTACACCCAATACAGTAACGGGGAACGTGACGATGACGACGCCTAAAGACGTGATGAAAATGATCAAGGACAACGACGTGAAATACGTCGACCTGCGCTTCACCGACCCGCGCGGCAAGTGGCAGCACGTCACGTTTGATGTCGGCATGATCGAGGAAGACACCTTCGCCGAAGGCCAGGCGTTCGACGGCTCGTCGATCGCCGGCTGGAAGGCGATCAACGAATCCGACATGCAGTTGATGCCGGACCCGGCCACCGCCTGCATCGATCCGTTCTTCGCGGAAACGACGATGGTGCTGGTGTGCGACGTGCTCGAGCCGACCACCGGCGAACCGTACAACCGCGACCCGCGCTCGATCGCCAGGAAGGCGGAAGCGATGGTCAAGCAGTCCGGCGTCGGCGACACGATCTATGTCGGTCCGGAAGCCGAGTTCTTCGTGTTCGACGACGTGAAGTACAAGGCGGACGCCTACAACGTCGGCTTCAAGCTCGACTCGGTCGAACTGCCGACCAACTCGGACACCGATTACGAAGGCGGCAATCTCGGCCACCGCATCAAGATGAAGGGCGGCTACTTCCCGGTACCGCCGATGGATTCGGCGCAGGACATGCGCTCGGAAATGCTCGGCGCCATGGCGCGCATGGGCGCCAAGGTCGAGAAGCACCACCACGAGGTCGCGTCCGCCCAGCACGAACTCGGCCTGAAGTTCGCGCCGCTCACCTACATGGCCGACCAGATGCAGGTCTATAAGTACTGCGTGCATCAGGTTGCGCACATCTACGGCAAGACCGCGACCTTCATGCCGAAGCCGATCTACGGCGACAACGGCTCGGGCATGCACGTCCATCAGTCGATCTGGAAGGACGGCAAGCCGACCTTCGCCGGCAACAAATACGCCGATCTGTCGGAGACCTGCCTCTCCTACATCGCCGGCGTGATCAAGCACGCGAAGGCGATCAACGCCTTCACCAACCCGACCACCAACTCCTACAAGCGTCTGGTGCCGGGCTTCGAGGCGCCGGTGCTGCTCGCCTATTCGGCGCGCAACCGCTCGGCGTCGTGCCGCATCCCCTACACCACCAACCCGAAGGCGAAGCGCGTCGAAGTGCGCTTCCCCGATCCGCTGGCGAACCCGTATCTCTGCTTCGCCGCGCTGCTGATGGCGGGCCTCGACGGCATCAAGAACAAGCTGCATCCCGGCGAGGCGATGGACAAGGATCTCTATGATCTGCCGCGCGCCGAGCTGAAGAAGATCCCGACGGTGTGCGGCTCGTTGCGCGAGGCGCTCGAGAGCCTCGACAAGGACCGCGACTTCCTCAAGGCCGGCGGCGTGTTCGATGACGATTTCATCGACAGCTATATCGAGCTGAAGATGACGGAAGTGATCCGCTTCGAGCACACCCCGCATCCGGTCGAGTACGACATGTACTATTCCGGCTGATCGCGCGAGCGGACAGCAACACGTCACGGGGCGCTCGCGAGGGCGCCCCGTTTCGTTTCAGGGGAAAGGGATCAGATCGCGAGCAACGCCAGAGCGAGCACCACCACGCCAGCGCAGACCGCCGCGGCGGGCGTGCGATACCATGGCACGCCATAGACGCCGGCGGCGCGGCGCTCGTGGATGATGTCGGCGTAGAACTCGTCCGATGACGAGAACGAACAGGCCAGCGCGCAACCGGCGCTCGCCGCCTGACGCTCCAGCGTCAGGTCGCCCCAGTCCGAAGGTTGAGCCGGCACACGGGACATGATCGCGCAAGTGTGCGCGCGATTGGTAAACAGATCCTTGACCGGCTGACGCCGCTCACGCGGGAACGGGCGTGTCGACCGGGCTGCCCGGCACCAGCGACGGCGAGTGCACCACCGGCAGGTTTGCCGCCCGCGCCGCCGCGATATGCCGCGCCACCGGATGCGGTTGCGGCTCCGCCGCCACCGTGACCCGGTTTCGCCCGCCCTTCTTGGCCTGATAGAGCGCGGCGTCGGCGCGATCGAGCAGCACATGCAGGTCGAGCGCGCTGTCGCGGGTCACGGCCGCGCCGACGCTGACCGTGGCATTGATGGCGATCTCGTTGAAATGCGTGCCGGCCGTCTGGAAATTGCCGCGCACGCGCTCGCCGATCAGCGCCGCCACCTCCTCGCCACCGGCGACGATGGCTGCGAACTCCTCGCCGCCGAGACGGGCGACGATGTCATCGGCGCGCATGCTGTCGGCCGCCGTACGCGCGAAGCGATGGATCACGTCGTCGCCGGTCGCGTGGCCGAACCGGTCGTTGATCGACTTGAAATGATCGAGATCGAACATCAGCACGCTCACCGGCTCGCGCTTCTTCGCCGCGCGCATGCGCAACTGCGCGGCCGCTTCGTGGAAACCACGCCGATTGAACAGCCCGGTCAACGGATCGGTCGATGCCGCGGTCTTGTGAATCTGGACATGATGATCCTTCACCAGCAGCAGCACGATGAAGGCGGTGCCGACCGCATAGAGGATCGTCTCGATGGCGAACAGTTGAAACCAGATGCCGGCGAACGCCTCGCGCATCGGCCCCGGAAACATCTCGTTCAGCGCGACCGGCAGCAAAAAGATCGTCGCGTGAACGACAGGCACCAGGAACGGCGGGCCGGACAGCCGCATCGACTTGCGGCGGTCGTGTCGCAACTCGAACGTGATCAGGAAGGTGTAGGCCGCGACGATGATCGCGCCCGCAATCAGGCGCGCACCGCGACCATCCTCGAACCCCGGCAGTTGCGTGAGGCCGCACCACACGACCGGACCGAAATAAGCGCCGATGTAACGCAGCGGCTGTCGATGGAAGACACGCACGCCGTTGACGACGATGCCGCAGGCGAGAAACAGCAGCGCGCCCGGCATCCACGTCGGGAACGGCCAGTCGTCCGGCGCGTTCCACAGCGCCATGGCCGCGCCGCCGATCAGATAGGCCGCGCCCCACCAGGCAAGCGCGCGCATGGCGCGGTCCTGCAGCCAGATCAGCAGCATGAACAGGCCGAGCAACGCTGCGACCGCCATGCCGACCAGCAACAGCGTCGGAACGTTGAACGTCGAACTCACCAGCAAGACAGAAGCCACCGAACGTCCTTATGCCCCGCGGGCCTGCGGCGGCTGACCCACATCTACGGGATGCGATTTGTCGAAGGCTTGCCGAAATCAGCGGTCTTTATCGAAAACTGTCGGCAATGCTCGCCGGTGACACGGCACAAAGAAAAAGGGGCGCCGAAGCGCCCCTTTCCGCAGATCGAAACCGATAACGCGATCAACGCTTCGAGAACTGGAAGGACCGGCGGGCCTTGGCCTTGCCGTACTTCTTGCGTTCGACGACGCGGCTGTCGCGGGTCAGGAAGCCGCCGCGCTTGAGCGCGGAGCGCAGATCCGGTTCGAAGTTGGTCAGCGCCTTGGACAGGCCGTGGCGCACCGCGCCGGCCTGGCCGGACAGACCGCCGCCCGACACGGTGCAGACGACGTCGTACTGGCCGAGACGGTTGGCCGTCACCAGCGGCTGCTGGATCAGCATGCGCAGCACCGGACGGGCGAAGAACTGCTCGACCGGGCGGGTGTTGACGATGATCTTGCCGGCGCCCGGCTTGATCCAGACGCGGGCGACCGCGTTCTTGCGCTTGCCGGTCGCGTAGGCGCGGCCCTGCTTGTCGAGCTTCTGGGTGTAGGCCGGCGCGTCGGACGCGGCCGCCGTGGTCTTCAGCGTCGACAGCTGGTCGAGCGATTGCATGGTCTCAGCCATTACACGGCCCTCTTGTTCTTGCGGCTGGCGCCGGCGAAGTCGACGACTTCCGGCTTCTGCGCTTCATGCGGATGGTCGGGACCGGGATAGACGCGCAGATTGCCGAGCTGCACGCGGCCGAGCGGACCGCGCGGCAGCATGCGCTCGATCGCCTTCTCGACGACGCGCTCCGGGAAGCGGCCGTCGAAGACCGCCTTGGCGGTGCGCTCCTTGATGCCACCCGGATAACCGGTGTGGTGGTAGTAAACCTTCTGCTCGCGCTTGCGGCCGGTCAGAACGGCCTTCGCAGCGTTGATGATGATGACATTGTCGCCATCGTCCACATGCGGCGTGTAGGACGGCTTGTGCTTGCCGCGCAGCCGCATCGCCACCATGGTCGCGAGCCGGCCGACGACGACGCCCGAGGCGTCGACCACGACCCACTTCTTCTCGACCTCGGCGGGCTTTGCCGAAAACGTCTTCATGGAACTGATCCTTGGAATCCGGACGCCGCGAGACCGCGGTCGTCGTTGCGCGGCTGTGTACGCAACCCACGGCATCCGGTCAATGCTCCAGATGGTCAAATAACTGAATTAAATCAGCAGCTTGAAAAAATGGTATTTTAATACCACACTCTAAGGACGTGGTGGAATGGAATATGTCGAGGTCACATGGGCCACCGGCTCGTCCTCGCCCTCCGAGTACAGCACCACCTCGCCCACCGCCAGCCGCTTGCCGAGCTTGAGCAGGCGCACATCGGCGATCAGCCCGGCCTGGGCCGGTTTGCGCAGGAAATTGATGTTGAGATTGGTGGTGACGGCCAGCGCCACGGGGCCGATCGCCGCCAGAATGGCGACATACATGGCGAAATCCGCGAGTGCCATCATGGTCGGTCCGGACACCGTGCCGCCGGGCCGGACGAATTCCGGGCGAAACGCCTGCGCGACCCGGCAACCCTGTGCGGTGATGTCGACGATGGTCAGGCCGCTGTCATCGTTGAACACCTGCGGAAACTCGCGCCGCAGATAGGTCTCCATCTCCTTGACCGACAACGCCGGCACCGCCATGTGAAAGGTCTCCCGTCCGCGTGCTGCGACTCCGATACTATCGGCTTCCGCGTCAGCGCAATACGAGAGACCGCAGAGACGGATTCGAGAGACGGGTTTACGCAAGACTGGTTTTCAAATGAACGTTCAGGACGTCCGCACCGCCACCGGCCCGTTGCTGATGCAGCGCAGCGACAACATCGCCGTACTGACGCTCAACCAGCCGGAACGGCGCAATGCGCTGTCGGAAGCGATGCTGGCGGCATTGTCGAACGCGCTGACCGCCATCGCCGCCGACAAGAGCGTGCGCGCCATCATCCTCGCCGCCAACGGACCGGCGTTCTGCGCCGGACACGATCTCAAGGAATTGACCGCGCGGCGCAGCGACGAAGACGGCGGCCGCGCCTATTTCGCCACCATCATGACCGCCTGCAGCGCGATGATGCAGCAGATCGTCGCCATGCCGCAGCCGGTGATCGCCGTGGTGCATGGCGTCGCCACCGCCGCCGGCTGTCAGCTCGTCGCCAGTTGCGATCTCGCGGTCGCTTCTTCCGCCGCCAAATTCGCGACGCCGGGCGTCGATATCGGCCTGTTCTGCTCGACGCCGATGGTGGCGCTCTCGCGCAACGTCTCGCGCAAGCACGCGATGGCGATGCTGCTCACCGGCGACATGGTATCGGCGGACGAGGCGCAGCGGATCGGCCTCGTCAATGCCGTGGCCGCGCCCGGCGCGGAAATGGATGCGGCGCTCGCGCTCGCGCGCAAGATCGCCGCAAAGTCGAGCTACACCGTCAAGATCGGCAAGGAAGCCTTCTATCGTCAGGCCGAGATGAGTCTCGCCGCCGCCTATCGCTACGCCTCCGAGGTGATGGTGGAGAACATGATGGCGCGTGACGCGGAGGAAGGCATCTGCGCCTTCATCGACAAACGAACCCCGACCTGGGAAGACCGTTGAGAAGGAGATCGCTGACATGAAACGCTCTGTTGCTCTCGCGCTCGCTGCGCCGCGCGCAAGCTGGATGACGCGATCCTGGATGACCCGCTCATTGATCGGCGGCGCGGCCTGGGGCGCGGCACTGACCGCCGGCCTCACCGGCCTGGACTTCGCGCAATGCGGCGCCGCCTGCATCGACACCACGGCGATGACCGCGGCGCTCTCGATCGCGACCGGTATCGTGGCGATGGGTGTCCTCACCGCGCTCGCGCGCAATGGCCGATAACGCCGATCTCGTCTTCACGCCGGCGGCGCGCGCCGAGCAGGAAGCGCGCGGCTCCGCCAAAGCCTATGCGCAGCGCGTCGCCGAGGGCTTCCCCAACACCGTCTCGGAGGAGTTGGCGCGCTTCATCGCGTTGCAGGACACGGCGTTCCTCGGCACCGTCTCTGGCGCCGGCGCGCCCTATATCCAGCATCGCGGCGGCCCCACGGGCTTCATCAAGGTGTTAGACGAACGGACGCTCGGCTTCGCCGATTTTCGTGGTAATCGGCAATACATCACGCTTGGCAATCTGTCGGAGAACGATCGGGCCTTCCTGTTTCTGCTCGATGCCGCGCGCCGTCAGCGCGTCAAGCTGTGGGGCCGTGCGCGTGTCGTCGACGACGATCCCGATCTGCTCGCCAGACTGGTCGATGTCGGTTACAAGGCGCGGCCGGAACGTGCCATCCTGTTCACGATCGATGCCTGGGACAGCAACTGCTCGTCGCACATCGTGACCCGCTTCTCCGAGGCGGACATCGCGGAAGCGATGGCGACGGTGCAGCAGACGATCGGCGCCTTGCAGCAGGAGAACGCCCGGCTGCGGGCATTGCTGGCAGAGAAGACGACAAGCGAGCCTCAGGAATGAACCACGACCTTCCCTATGCCGACGCGTATATCCGCGGCATCCTCAACACCACCAAGACCATCGCCATGGTCGGCGTGTCGCCGAAGGAAAACCGGCCGAGCTATTTCGCGTTCAAATATCTGCTCGAGCGCGGCTACCGGATGATCCCGGTCAATCCCGGTCAGGCCGGCAAGGAACTGCTCGGCCAGCGCATCTACGGCAAGCTCGCGGATATTCCCGAGCCGATCGACATGATCGACATCTTCCGCGCGTCGCCCTACGCCATGGGCATCGTGCAGGAGGCGCTGACGCTCAATCCGAAGCCGCACGTGATCTGGATGCAGCTCACCGTGCGCGACGACGCGGCGGCGAAGCTCGCCGAGGACAACGGCATCAAGGTGGTGATGAACCGCTGCCCGAAGATCGAATACGGCCGCCTGTCGTCGGAAATTTCCTGGATCGGCGTCAATTCCCGCACGTTGTCGTCGAAGCGCGCCAAGGTCATGGGCAAGGGCGTGCAGCGCATGTCGCTCAACCGCACCACCATGAGCGGCGGCACCACCGACGCCACCGATGCCGCGCAACGCGCGCAGCAGGAAGAAATGGCGCAAGGCAACGACTGAGAGGGCGACAGCCTTTCGCAACGCGGCAGCAGATCATTTCCCCGCGCGCGCAGGGCACGGCCGTTTCATCCTGCCGGATGCCTGCGACGCAGATACCATCTCCCCTGCCTTGACGGCTCGGCCCCCGGATTTGATAACCTGTGCTGCGCCGCATTCCGCGGCGCGCCTCTTTATCTCCGCGCCGATTTCAGGGTCCATCATGACAGAGCGAACACCGGGTTTCTCCACGCTTGCCATTCACGCCGGCGCCCAGCCGGATCCGACCACCGGCGCGCGCGCGACCCCGATCTATCAGACCACGTCGTTCGTGTTCGACGATGTGGATCATGCCGCCTCGCTGTTCGGCCTGCAGGCGTTCGGCAACATCTATACGCGGCTCGGCAATCCGACCAACGCGGTGCTGGAGGAGCGCGTCGCCGCGCTCGAGGGCGGCACCGCCGGCCTTGCGGTGGCGTCGGGCCACGCCGCGCAGTTCATCGTCATGCACACGCTGATGTCGCCGGGCGACGAATTCGTCGCGTCGAAGAAGCTCTATGGCGGCTCGATCAACCAGTTCAACCACGCCTACAAGAACTACGGCTGGAACGTGGTCTGGGCCGACCCGGACGATATCGGTTCGTTCGAGCGCGCGATCTCGCCGAAGACCAAGGCGATCTTCGTCGAGTCGATCGCCAATCCCGGCGGCGTGATCGTCGACCTCGAAGCGATTTCCAGGATCGCCAAGCAGGCGCGCGTTCCGCTGATCGTCGACAACACGCTGGCGACGCCGTATCTGTGGAAGCCGATCGATTACGGCGCGGACATCGTCGTGCACTCGGTCACGAAATTCCTGGGCGGCCACGGCAACTCCATCGGCGGCGTGATCGTCGACGGCGGCACCTTCAACTGGTCGCAGGAAGGCCGCTATCCGATGCTGTCGGAGCCACGTCCGGAATATCAGGGCATCGTGCTGCACGAGACGTTCGGCAACTTCGCCTTCGCCATCGCCTGCCGCGTGCTCGGCCTGCGCGATCTCGGCCCGGCGCTGTCGCCGATGAACGCGTTTCTCCTACTCAACGGCATCGAAACGCTGCCGCTGCGCATGCAGAAGCATTGCGACAACGCGCTCGCCGTCGCCACATGGCTGTCGAAGCAGGACAAGGTGGCGTGGGTCAGCTATCCGGGCCTGCCGAACGACAAGTATCACGCGCTCGCCAAGAAATATTCTCCGAAGGGCGCCGGCGCGGTGTTCACCTTCGGCCTCAAGGGCGGCTACGAGGCGGGCGTGAAGCTCGTCTCCAACGTGCAGCTGTTCTCGCATCTCGCCAATATCGGCGACACGCGCTCGCTGATCATCCATCCGGCCTCGACCACGCACCGGCAGTTGTCGGATGCGCAGAAGGTGCAGGCGGGCGCGGGGCCGGACGTGGTGCGGCTGTCGATCGGCATCGAGGACGTGGCGGACATCATCGCCGATCTCGAACAGGGATTGAACGTCGCCTGATGGCCTAAACCCAAACTACAAACGCGGCAAGAATGGCAAGGTCTGTCATCGGCACCGCACCCATTCCAGCGATGTCTTATAAGAAAATCGATCCAGATATTGTCGATTGGTCAAATCGAAATCGTTTGACCCTCTTTACGTCTGCAGCGTCAGGAGAAGAGTGTCGTGTAGTCTATATGTCGAGTAAATCTGGCTCTTGTTATCAAATCTCAATCGATCCGCCTCATCTCGATTCAACGCGTGTCTATATCTTCATTATAGAAGGCCCGGGCCACGATAGCTTTGATCCATTAAAGGTAATCGATACATCTGTGGTTGATCTGCCAAAATCGCTTGATTTAGCTTTACAGCATGTTCTCGCCCTGATGGCTCCCTCTGAGCGATATATACCCAGCAGGTTTAGTGTGTGGGTCGAGCGTATGCGAAACATATTGAAGGCGGCATTCACCAGCTAAAAGCGCGGGACAAAAAAGAATAGCCATGCCCGGGCTTGTCCTGGGCATCCCGCTTAGGCTGCCACGGTGCTTCCCTCATCGAGATGGCCGGGACTTCGCCCGGCCATGACGGAGCGTGACTCGTTCGCGTTGGACCGTCACGCCTTCTTCAAGGTCCGCGCCACGAAATCGCGCATGCGCGCCAGCGTCGCATCCGCCACCCAGATCTCCGTCACCTCGGCGTCCAGCGCTGCGCCGCTTTCCGCCATCCGCTCGGCGGCAGGCTGGCGCAACTGCCGCTTGCCCATGGCGAAGGCGGCGGGAGACACCGCCGCGAGCTTTTCAGCCGCCGCGACGGCGCGCGACAGAATGTCCTCGCGCGGCACCAGGGCGTTGACCCAGCCCCGCGCCACAGCCTCGTCCGGCGTGACGGTCGCGCCGGTGAGGATCGCCTCGGCGAGATACTGCGGCGCGGTGACGCTGCGCATCACCTCGAACGCCAGCGGCGGGAACGGCACGCCGACGAGGATTTCCGTGACACCCATTCTACCGCCATCCTGCGCCATCAGCCGATGATCGGCGCAGCAGGCGAGAATGCAGCCGCCGGCGATAGCGTGGCCGTTGATCGCCGCGACCACCGGCTTCGGAAAATTGAAAATCGTGTCGTAGAGCCGGTGCAGCGCCGGCAGGAATTCGCGGATGTAAGGCACGCCCGCCTCGACCATCTGCGGCAGATCGACACCGGCGGAGAACATCTTACCCTGCCCGGTGAGCACCACCGCGCGCGAGGATGTTTCCCGCAGCCGCTGGAACCGCAAGGTCAGCGCGTCGCAGAACGCAACATCGAGCGCATTGGCCTTGCCGTGGTGCATCTCGACCACGGCGATGTCGCCCTGCTCCATCACATCGATCATGTCGCGTGCTCCACAACACCGGCGGGAACATCGAGCGGCCGCCGCTCGACCCGATGCCGCAGCCGCTCGGCATGGATCACCGCGACGGTGAGCACCACCACCGCCATCGCCTGATGCGTGATCGCGAGATCGAGCGGCACCACCAGCAGCAATGTCGCGATGCCGATCCCGGCCTGCACCGTCACCAGCGCCGCGACGATGAGCGCCAGCGTCCGGGCGCGGTCGCCGCGCGGCAGGCGCAACGCATCGGCCGCATGCAGCATCGCCAAAATCCAGATCAGATAAGCGAGCATCCGGTGCTGGAACTGCACCGTGAGATGGTTCTCGAACAGGTTGCGCCACCACGGCGTGTCGAACCACAGCCGCGCGCCGTCGGGAATGACATGCCCGTCGATCAGCGGCCAGGTGTTGTAGACGAGCCCGGCATCGAGCCCGGCCACCAGCGCGCCGAGATAGATCTGCCCGAGCACCAGCAGCGCGATCAGCAACGCCAGATTGCGCGTCCGCGACGGCGCCAAAACCGGCGGCCGCGGTAGCACCTGCTGCGCGGTCCACACGATCGCCGCGTAGATCGTGCACGCCAACGTCAGATGGAACGCGAGCCGGTATTGCGAGACGCTGGTGCGCTCGGTCAGCCCCGACGACACCATCCACCAGCCGACCGCGCCGAGCGCCGCGCCGCCGCCGAAGATCAGCCACAGGCGCTTGCGCAGATGTGGCTCGATCCAGCCGCGCCACAGGAAAAAGACAAACGGAAAGAAGAACACCGCGCCGATGGTGCGCGCCAGCAGCCGGTGCGACCACTCCCACCAGTAGATGGTCTTGAACGCATCAAGGCTCATGCCGCGATTGACTTCGCGGTATTGCGGGATCGACTGGTACTTCTGGAACTCGGCCTGCCAGTCCGCGTCGGAAAGCGGCGGCACGACGCCAAGCACCGGTTTCCATTCGGTGATCGACAGCCCGGATTCGGTGAGACGCGTCGCGCCGCCGACCACCAGGGTCAGCACCATCATCGCGGCGACGACCAGCAGCCAGAGGCGGACCGCCCGGCGGCGGGCATGAAGAGATACGGCGGAAACGGTCATGGTCGATCTTCGGCAGGACGTTGTTGGACAATGTAGAGGTGCGTCGACAGCGGCTTTGTCCGCGACTCACCCGCGACTTCTCTCCGGCTTATCCCTCGACTTGCCCCCCGTCGGCCACGACCCTATAGACCCCTGCATTCCGCCCGGCAATGCGGCGGATTTGGCGCCTGATGCGAGGTCAGACATGCATATCCGCACCCGGAAACTGATCGGCGCCTTCGCGCTGTTCGCGCTGGTGATCGTCTGGGCGCTGCTGGCGATGGCGCTGGCGCAATCCGCCCTCACCTCGATCAACGGCTGGGTCGCAGCGATCTATTATGTGGTGATGGGGCTCGGCTGGGTGTTGCCGGCGATGCCGCTCGTCTGGTGGATGCAGAAGCCGTGATGATGACAGCCTGAGGCGAGAGAGCGACCGGACACAACGCGCGCCCTTGCGCCGCCTCATCCTGAGGAGCGATGCGAAGCATCGCGTCTCGAAGGACGAGGCGGCCCCGGTCCCGCAGTCGCCCATGGTTCGAGACGCCCGGCTTTGCCGGGCTCCTCACCATGAGGCTTCTGGAAAGCGAGACCGCCTCTTGACTTTCTTCCTATATGCCTATAATCCTATCTCTGTCCTGCTCACGAGGGGCGTCATCATGAGGCGTCTTGATGGTGGAGCAGGATGCGGCGCCCGCGCGCACGGTTCGCACCCTGCGTCCGGGACGCCCTGGGTTTGCCGTCCGCCCCAACTAAGTGGGGCCGCCCGCAAGGGCTGGACGGGGTAGGACGAACGCGGGCCAAAGCCCGCGGGAACCGGTGGGGTCCGATCCC